>PVML01016918.1_pt1 | contig 1575269 bp, 1302 predicted proteins | sample 1853371 | NCBI WGS metagenome assembly PVML01 (sample SAMN08533508, study PRJNA380276) | Human gut metagenome, whole genome shotgun sequencing project. | isolation source: participant 1, chromium library | host: Homo sapiens | collected 2017
ACACCACCACGCGATACCCCAACACCACCGACTGACAACGAAAACCAGTCTAAAACACCACAAAAGTTCCTATAGGCCCCATTGCCGTTCTATACTTAAAGAGACGGCGAATCCAACGAGGGCTTCGCGTCAGAGAAAGGGGAAATTCCGATGAAACCGCGACGGCGGCGTATCGCCGCAATGGTAACTAGTTTAGCAGCAGCGCTGGTTATGTCACTCTCATGCGTGACGACTGCATCCGCATCTTCTGTATATCTTTCTGTGCCAATTTACGTACAGGAACAAAGTAACTGGTGCTGGGCCGCGACATCGAAAAGCGTATCCGTATATCTGGGAGGCAGCAATTCTTCCCAATGCCAGTATGTGAAATGGGGAAAGAACTCGTCTTCTTGCGCCAATGTAACCGGAGATTTATCGACTGACGTGAGGCGCGCCTTGTCAAGTGCGGGCATCCGCAACACAGGTTCGATGATAAATAGTGCCGCAAGCACTGCAATCGTCAGCGGGCAAATTAACAATAGCAAACCGTTGATGGTACGTTGGGGCTGGGATAGCGGCGGTGGCCATATGCTTGTGATAAGGGGATATACCTCTGATCCGGGCTATCTTGTTGTCTCTTACATCGATCCGTTGCAGTCGTATTACAGCAGTGGAACTTACGACTGGATGAAAAGCGGAAGTGGTCATACATGGACGCACACACGATATGGCTTTAGCCGATAAAGGGGGAACAAATGAGTACTTTCTATAATGTTCGTAAATCCCTGATTCAGGCGTTCCGTATATTATTCGCGGCGATGTTATTTGTCGTTGCTATAGGAACGGTCTGCCCTGATATCGCTCGCGCGGAGAATCTGCCCGAGAGCACGCAAATCAACGAGTTCGCTCAAAGCGACGAGGCGAGGACCCAAACGCTGGCGCTTATGGAAGCTGTCCAGAACGACGGAAGCCCTGAAGCATCCACGCAGATTGCAATAGGTTATGCCGATAAAGTGCATTATCTACGCTATGACGATTCAGGTGCCATAACGAACACAATCACGGACCCGCAGGATTACGACTGGGTGGCACCCGTTGAGGTTGAAGGTAGATTAGTGGGAAGGATCACGATCTGGGACAACAACGGAAGTCTGGAAGTGGGGAATTTTTCTCCCGATATAGAAGAGGCGTCCCTGCTCGATGATGATGACAGCACCACTCTCATCAGCGATGGCTTCTCCCGTGCGTATTATTCGATGGAAAACAGCAGAATCTCACCTCTCAACGAAGCTGCACGCGCTATTGTCCCCGAGTCTGTACAAGTGGAGCAGGGAGACATCGCGATCCGTAAGAACGCGCCATCTGGGTTTGACGATTCAGCCGGCGGCGGATCTATCGGCGTCGTGTCTTCCGACACCGCAACGGGCACGGATTCTTCCATGAACATATTCATGTTGATGGCTGTGTTCATTGTCGTGACAGCAGTTCTCGCCCTTATGTGCAGGATTCTGTGGCGCGGTCCGAACCGGCGGAACGATCGATGAGGAAGAGACAACCATTGTTTTCCGGCCTGTGTCTGGCGGTATTTGCGCTCATGTCGGGTTGTACCGGAGCACCGGTTCAAAGCGACGATGCCGGCGCTCATCTCGAATTTCGCGCCTATGCGGAGTCGGGGACCGTCAGGATTGAGTCGCAGAGCGAGACGGTTCTCGAAACCCGAATCAAAGGGGACTGGTTGAAAGTCGCTCCGGACGATTGGCTTGAGAACGACAGGCCGCTCACCTTCACGGTTGAACGTGATTCCGGCGGAGTGGAAGACAACGTCTCCTGCGAAATCATATTCAGCGGCCACACGATTGACGAACGACGAGTCACCGGCCCCGAAACATCGGCCACATGCCAGTATGACACATGGCGGGATGCGATTGACTACTGAAAATATTCTTAGCTGAAAGCCCGTCCGGGCGTGGAAGCTCGGACGGGCCGTGGTGCCGTTATTGGCGGCTGTGTGCGCTGATCGCGTATGCCGTGAGTGACAGCACCGCGATGTCGGCCGCGATGGGATGCATCGCGGGAGCGAGGCTGATGACGATGACCGCCATCAGCCAGACCACGAGGCCGCCGCGCGGCCCCTTTTCTGGTTTGCGCATGGCGCAATCCTTTCAGTAAGCCGCGCCGCGACTGGCGCGGCAGCGTCGTCCGGCGGTTGCCGGACGGTCGTTCTGGTCCCTGCAACAAGACCTTCTCGACATGAACGATGGTATCGGCTAACATGGAAGTGCCGGTTCGAGGCACTGCAAACTTCCTCCCATTCCAAGGCGGTGCGCAACGACTTCTTCGGGAGGATGGCCGAGACCGGTGGGTGGCCCTGATTCCACCCCCTTTCAGTAAGCGTTGGGCCGGTGCCTTCGGACACCGGCCCTTTGCATTGCCCCGTGTTCAGGCATGTGCCTGTCTGGGTATCGACTCGTCGCTTACAAAGTAATATGTTGCGAATTATCTATTCCTTTATGAGGGCCTATAGGAACTTTTGTGGTGTTTTAGACTGGTTTTCGTTGTCAGTCGGTGGTGTTGGGGTATCGCGTGGTGGTGTGGAATTCGTTCCAGTCGATGCCGGTCCCGTATGCGGGCGCGACGCTGTCGTCCGGTTCGGGCGTCGTTGCCTTTTCGCCCTTCCGCAGGGCGTCGGGGATGAATGACTCCGGTCGTGGGTGCGCGGTCTTCATGTAGCATACCCATTCGCACGCGCGGCGCATGTGCTCCTCGGGCAGCCCGCGATGGTTGCGCAATACGTCCTTGACGACCGAGTTGACGCCGCCCTCCAGCCGGTTCGTGGTGCGCGCCACCGGACCGCCCTTCAGCAGTTCCGGCTCGAGATAGGCGAACAGCCTGCCCTCGCGGAACAGCCTCTCCAGCCGCCGGTAGCAGCGTCGCAGCTCCTCGTGCGTCCACCACCACCGGTGCCTCGACGCCTTGGGGTTGGACGGGTCGTCGCGCGCGTAGGTGCGTTCGGCGATGAAGTCCTTCCACCGTTCGTGCCATGCGTTGAGGGCCTCGCCCCACCTGACGGCCTGCCCGGCCGTCTCGACCGAGGTGAGCCTGTCGGACAGCCTCTTCAGCTCGCGGCCGGCCTGGAGCCTGGGCCTGGACGTCAGGCCCGTCCTCGTGTTGCGCTGCACGTGCACCAGGCAGCGCTGGATCCTCGTTCCCGGCCACGCCTGCGTGCACGCCGCCTCCGCGCCGCGCAGCCCGTCGGTGATGAGCACGTCCGGCGCGGGAAGCCGGGAGAACAGGGCCAGGTATGCGGCCTTGGACTCGTGCGCGCACCACTGCCGGTCCAGCACCTCGCCGGTTTGCCCGTCGATGGCGATGATCAGGCACCAGCCGTGGCCCATGTGTTTGTGTTCAATTAGTTGTTGCGGGTTTAGTCACGATGATTTTTCGGGTTTAGGCAGAGCATGCCGACCACGGAATGGTCTTAACTGGATGGTGCTTGTATCTCCGCCAGAAAGGACCGGAAAGGATTATGATCAGCATGCCCCAAGTACAGTCTATCCGTCGTTTGCGGCGGAACGGGGAATCCGTCGCGTCGATCGCGCGGAAAACACATGTCAGCGAGCCGACGGTGCGTAAGTACCTCGCGAAGGAGGATCTGTCGGCCGTGCCGTCGGTGAGAAAGCCGCGCGCGTCGGTGATCGACCCGTATCTGCCCGTGATCGAGCAGTGGCTCGCGGAGGATCGCGCGAACTGGCGCAAGCAGCGGCATACCGCGACCAGGATCTGGGAGCGGTTGAGGGACGAGCATGGCGCGGAGGTCTCCCTGTCCACGGTGACGCGGGCGGTGGCGCGGCTCAGGCGTGAGTTCGCGGCGGAGCGTGATGAGGCGTTCATGGATCTGGTATGGCATCCGGGCGAGGCGCAGGCCGATTTCGGCGAGGTCGACGTGCTGTTGCGCGGCGTGGTGCAGCGGATGCATCATTTCGTGCTTGATTTCCCGTATTCGAACGTCGGTCTGGTGCAGTTGATGCCGGGCGAGAACGCTGAGTGCACGTGCCTGGCGTTGCGCAACCTGTTCGAGTGGCTGGGCGGTGTGCCGGAGCGGATCGTGTTCGATAACGCCGCCGGCGTGGGCCATAAGGGGTACGGGGAGCGCGAGCCGCGCCTGACGCACCTGTTCCAGGCCTTCCAGGCGCATTACGGGTTCGATTGTTCGTTCTGCAACCCGTATTCCGGTCATGAGAAGGGCGCGGTGGAGTCCAAGGTCGGCATGGTGCGGCGCAAGCTGTTCGTGCCCCGGCCGAGCGTATGGAGCCTGGAGAACTTCAGCGCCGGGCTGCCGGACCGGTGCCTGGAGCTGGCCACGAAACCGCATTACCGCAAGGACACGGAGGAACGTGGCCTGTTCTCCGAGGACCGTGCGGCGCTGCTGCCGTTGCCCGGGAAGCGTTTCGACGTGGTCACGTGGCGGCATATGAAGGCCGACCGGTACGGCGTGGCCGCGCCCGGGGACGGCATCGTTATTCCGCGGACCGGGCGAACGCGGGCAGAGGGGTGATCGTGGGCCTCCGCGCGCTCGAGGTCGAGGTCCTCGACTCGTCGGGCAAGCATCTGGCGACCCATCCTCGGGCGTACGGCCAGGCCAGCACGAACAGCGAGGACCCGTCCATGCAGTTGGCGCTGCTGTGCAACAAGCCCGCGTCCTGGCCCAACAGCCGGGTACGTGACGCGTTGCCGGACCCGTTGCGGGAATGGCTGGATCGGCAGGACAGACAGACACGCAACGAGGCGCTGCAGACCCTCAAACGCGTTGACAGGGAATCCGGGTGGGCGAACGCGGTCGAGGCGATGCTTTCCATCCTCGAATCGACCGGCGGGGCGGACCGCGCCGGTGTCACACTGCTCGCGGCCAGGCTCGCCGAGGGCGTGGCGGGTATCGAATACGACGATGACAGGCCGGATCCGGGTGAATACGACATCGCGTTCACCGCGGACGTCGGCGTGCAGGAAGGCGGGCGATGAACACGAAGACGGACGAAGGGCTCTACGAGAAGGCCCGCAAGCTGTTCATCTCCAAGGCGAGCATCGACGAATTCGCCGGCTGGGCCACGCCCCGCCAGGTCGACGCCGTCCACCGCCTGCTCGACACGGAACTGGCGAACAGGGAACGCGCGAAGCACGACAGGCTCCTGCGCCGCGCCCGGTTCCCCGTCGTCAAGGGTCTCGACGGCTACGACTTCACGAACGTCAGGCTCCCCGACGGCTACATGCTCGATGAGCTCCTAGGGCTCGGTTTCATCCCGCGCGCGCAGGACCTGGTGTTCTACGGCAAGACCGGGCGCGGAAAGACACATCTCGCGATCGGGCTGGGCATGAAGGCGATCGACATGGGGCTGGGCGTGCGGTTCCATCAGACCGCCGAGCTCGTCCTCCAGCTGGGCAAGGCCAAACGCGACGGCACGCTCGAGACGATGCTCCGGGACATCGGCCGTGCCGACCTGATCATACTGGACGAGTTCGGCTACGTACCCTTCGACATCGACGGGGCGCGCCTGCTCTACCAGATCATCGCGGGCAGCTACGAAAGACGGAGCATCATATTCACCACGAACATCGAGTTCAGTAAATGGGGCACGGTCTTCGCGGACGACAAACTCGCCGCAGCGATCATCGACCGCATCGTGCACCACGGGCGGCTCCTCGAGTTCACCGGCCAGAGCCGCCGCGTCAGTGAGGCCCTCATGTTCGGCAGGAACACCTCCGCGCAACCGGAAAAATAAGGAAAATGCATGCAACTGCCTAAACCCGAAAAAAATACATGACTAAACACGAAACACCGACTTGACGAAATACACCCATGTACGTGCCGTCCGCCATGACCGTGTGGCGCCTGGCGTCCGGCGGGGCGATGCGCGGGCGGATGCGCCAGCACCATGCGATTCGTTTGCGCAGGGCGCGGGCGTCGCCCGCGGAGTCCGCCGCCCTTTGGGATGACGGCCCCAGCAGCCAGGAAAGGAACTCCTCCAGCGTCCGCTCCCGCCTGCGCCGCCGCTGCGGCATCGTCGAGCTCAACCGGCAGGCCGGGCATTTCCACCGCTGGACGCCCTTGCCGGTCCGCCCGTTCTTCTTCATCGCACGCCCGCACACGGGGCATCTCTTCGCTTTGCTGGATGGCGTTCTCACGCCATCCAGCCCACCACCGGGGGCGCATCATTTTCCACGCGACAAAAATGACAGGCCGACACGCCTGCTCCCACAAGGCCGGGCCACGGTTATAAGCACCACAAAAGTTCCTATAGGCCCGAACTCTCGTGCATGCTCTGCGGGCTTCTCTCCCATGCCCGCCGGTAGAGGCGCTCGAGTCGTTCGTCGGTCATCGCGTTGGCCGCGAGCCACGCGTCGCTTTCGGGCCGTTCCGTGTGCTGGTGGCACCACCAGCAGATCGCCTTCAGCCGTCTGACCAGCCGCAGTCCGCGGTGGCGGCGCGGCATGTCGCGCAGGCGCGCGTTCCATGATTCGACGAGGTTGTTCGTGGACGGCACTGGGCCGGCTGCCGCGAGCCCCTTTGTCGAGGAACATGAACGGTTGGCCCTCCCGGATGCGCCTGCGGATCATGCGCCGCGCCTTGACGAGCCTTTGGTACATGTCGTTCACGCTGCCGCAATCAACGACATGGTTTGCGTGTACCTGACGATGTACAAGTGGTCGGCTTCGATAACGTGCCGGAAGCCGAGTACTCGGCTTCCGGCGCTGACCACCATTGATCCACATATCGACGATTATGCCAAGCATGCCGTTGACATGCTTATCGACCGCATCGAAGGATACTCAGGCCCGGCCCGTACGTACACCACCGATTTCACATTGGTGGAACGTGCCTCAACTCGACTTGCCCACTAGCATCCAACAAGTTCGCATCGGCTTCGTGAGGAGTGTGTGTCTACTCGAACAATGCGGCGTCAGTCGCTGGGTAGCCAAGTTGGAACGCGGTGTAGGCGTGCTTGGCGGCCAGTGCGGCGAGGATGAGCAGCGTATCGCTCTCGGTGGAAGATTTCGATTCGGTCACGGCCTTGATCTGCGCGCGGGCGCAGTCCATTTCGATGGCGGCGGCGGTCGGTACGGTCTGGCCGCTTGCCTTGTCGGCGATGGTGGTGGGGTTGGCCAGTAGTTGGTCGATGGCATAGACCTTTTGGCGGGGGTCGCTCTGGCCGGAAGAACTGGACTGTGCGCCGGAATCATCAAAATTGCCGTTCGCCAGCGACACCAGCTGCTGCCCGGCGGTCTTATGCATATCGCCCAACGCCAACGTAGCCCCAGCGGTCTGTCCTCGTGCGGCCAAGACCTCGATAGCGAATCCGGCGCGATCCTCGGCCACGGCCATCGCATCCAATACCGGTCGGTCAACGTTGGCGGACGTGACGCCATCAAGACGCGCCGGCGTCACCTCAGGCGCGGACTGCCCGAATTTATCGGCCAGAAAAGCCAGCCATTGCTTGGTCTGCGCGTCACGTAACGTTCCCTCGGCAAAACGACCCGAACAATACCCGGCAACGTCAATCCAAGTCAGGGGAGCGGCCAGGCCGGTGGCATACTGCTCTAATAACGGCGTGCCTTCAGCCGGATGGGTGGCGTAGTCCGCCAACGTCATCGCTTTCTCGCAAGGGGTCATTTGAGCTTCTGCCTCGGCCCGTCCGGCCAGTCGCGGCATCGAACACGCCGAAAGCGAACACAGCATCGCGCTCGCGCATAGTACGGATGCCAAGCGCCGGGTAAACCGTCCTGAAGAGAAGCGTGTCTGCATGGAAACATACACTAATAGCTAACTGTGACTACTCATAGGCCATGCGCCACATAACTTCATAGGAGGTACGGATCGATGGAACTGGACCTGACAGGAATACACAAGCTCGCCGCCGAGCAAGGAATCGACCCCGAAACCCTGGATGATGCGCTGGCAGAGGCCCTGCGCCTCGCCTACCTCAAGACCCCGCACGCCGCCAAGCACGCGCGCGTGGAGCTTGACGAACGTTCCGGCAACTTCACCGTGTGGGCCGCCGACGAAATTCCGGTCGAACCCACCGAAGACAACCCTTACCCCGTTCCCAAGCTGGGCGAGGAATACGATGACACCCCGCGTGACTTCGGCCGTCTCGCCGCAGCCACCGCACGTCAGGTCATCACCCAGCTGTTCCGCCGCGCCGAAGATGAGAAGGTATTCGGTGCGTTCTCCGGCCAGAAGGGCAAGCTCATCACCGGCATCATCCAGCAGGATGCTTCCGACCCCTCCAACGTGCATGTCGCGATGGGCGATGTCGAAGCCATTCTGCCTCGCCGTGAGCAGGTGCCCGGCGAACGTTACCGCCACGGCGAACGCATCCGCGTGTACGTGGTGAACGTGGCCCGTGGCATCAAGGGCCCGGAAATCGTGGTGTCCCGCTCCCACCCGGAGCTGGTCCGCAAGCTGTTCGAGCGCGAAGTGCCGGAACTGGTCTCCGGTGCCGTGTCCATCATGGCCATCGCTCGTGAGGCCGGCGCCCGCACCAAGATCGCGGTCAAGGCCAACACCGATGGCGTGAACCCGAAGGGCGCGCTGATCGGCCCCGGCGGCGCTCGCGTGCGTGCCGTTATGGAGAACCTTGGCCCGGAGAAGATCGACATCGTCGACTACTCCGACGATCCGGCCAAGTTCGTGGCAGCCGCGCTGTCCCCGGCTGTGGCCACCGGCGTGCAGGTGATCAGCGAGAAGAACAAGACCGCCATCGCCTTCATCCACGACGACCAGCTATCCCTGGCCATCGGCAAGGAAGGCCAGAACGCACGACTGGCAGCCAAGCTGACCGGCTGGAAGATCGGCATCGAATCCGCCGAGGCCCATGCCAAGAAGGTCGCCGCTGAAAAGGCCGCCCAGGCTGCGGCCGAGGCTGCTGCTCCGGAAGCCGAATAGGCCGCCGGGCTCGAAGGCGAATGATCTTCAGGGCGCATTATTTCCTGATACGAGCCGCGTCAGCAATGGCGCGGCTCGCTGCGTCTACGCTATCCAGCGCTATGAGTATGCTTGATTGGCGTATGTGGGCTGGCGCAGTGTGCGCGAAATCGCCCACACCAGAGACGAGGTAACACGATCATGGTCGCACGATGAGACAGGGTAGGCTTGCCGTCATCACCAACTGACCACGCCCATGCACGCGCGTGGTCACAGAATAGGAGTAATTAGTGGCGAAACCACGCGTATACGAACTGGCTAAGGTTTTGAATGTCGATAGCAAAACCGTGCTTGAGAAGCTTAAGGACATGGGAGAATTCGTCAAGTCCGCTTCTTCTACGATTGAACCGCCGGTAGCCCGGCGTCTGAAGGCAGAGTTCGCCAAGGACAACGCCAAGGGCGATTCCAAGCCCGTGCAGCAGCGCCGCCCGGCCGCACCTTCGGCCCCGGCTTCCACTTCATCTTCCGCACCGACTCCGGCCGCTCCCGCACGTCAGGCATCGCCTGCCTCGGCACATCAGCAGGCTCCGACTCCGGGTGCACCGACACCGCGTCCGCAGGGCGGCGCACGCCCCGGCATGCCGACCCCCGGCCGCCACGGTCAGAACGACAACCGTGAGAATGGTCGCGATAATCGCGAAGGCCGTGAGAACGGTCGTCAGAGTCGCCCGAACGATCGCCGTAACAACGATCGTCGTAACAACCAGGGCCGTCCGAACAATGGCCAGCCGGGGCAGCATCAGAACAACCGCGACAATGCTTCGGCTCCGCGCCCGCACGCTCAGGGCGGCGCCGGTGCCAATGGCGGCAATGCCGCTTCAAACGCGATTCCGCGCCCGCACGCTCAGGGCCCGCGCCCGGGCAACAACCCGTTCTCCCGCAAGCAGGGTATGCACACCCCGACGCCGGGTGATATTCCGCGTCCGCATCCGATGGCTCGTCCGACTGCTGATAGCGGTCGTGGCGGTCGTCCGGGCCGTCCCGGCCAAGGCCAGGGGCAGGGCCGCGGCTTCCGTGGCGGTCGTCCGGGCCAAGGTGGTCAGGGCGGTCCTCGTCCCGGCCAGTGGGGCCACAACCGTCCGGGTCAGGGCGGCGGCTCCCAGGGCGGCGCACGCGGCGGCTTCCGTGGGGGCCAAGGCGGCGGCAATAACTTCCAGGGCGGCGGCGCACCGAGCAACGGTCCCGCACGTGGCGGCGGTCGCGGCGGTCGCGGCGGTGCCGCAGGTGCATTCGGACGTCAGGGCGGTAAGTCCTCGAAGGCCCGTAAGAACCGCCTGGCAAAGCGCCATGAGTATGAGGAGCTGAAGGCACCGACCATCGGCGGCGTTCGCATCCCCAACGGCAACGGTCAGACCATCCGTCTGCGTCAGGGCGCTTCCCTGGCCGATCTGGCGGAGAAGATCAACGTCAACCAGGCCGCGCTGGTCACCGTGCTCTTCCACCTGGGTCAGATGGCTACCGCCACCCAGTCCTTGGATGAGGAGACCTTCCAGATTCTGGGCGAAGAGATCGGCTGGAACATCCAGCTCGTCTCCGCAGAAGAGGAAGACAAGGAACTGCTCCAGCAGTTCGACATCAACCTTGACGAGGAAGAACTGCAGGATGACGAGGATCTCAAGCCTCGCCCGCCGGTCGTTACCGTCATGGGCCACGTCGACCACGGTAAGACACGACTGCTGGATACCATCCGCAAGACCAACGTCATCGCACGTGAGGCCGGCGGCATTACCCAGCGCATCGGTGCCTACCAGGTCACCGTGAACCTTGAAGGCGAACCGCGCAAGATCACCTTCCTCGATACCCCTGGCCACGAGGCGTTCACCGCCATGCGTGCTCGTGGTGCCGAGCTCACTGACGTCGCGATCCTCGTGGTCGCCGCCGACGATGGTGTGATGCCCCAGACCGTTGAGGCCATCAACCACGCTCAGGCCGCCAAGGTGCCGATCGTCGTGGCCGTCAACAAGATCGATGTGCCCGGTGCCAACCCGGAGAAGGTCCGCGGCCAGCTCACCGAGTTCGGCTTGGTCCCTGAAGAGTATGGTGGTGACACCATGTTCGTCGACATCTCCGCCAAGCAGAACCTGCACGTCGACAAGCTGCTCGAAGCCGTGCTGCTCACGGCTGACGCTGAGCTGGACCTCCGCGCCAACCCCGACATGGACGCCCGTGGTGCCACCGTCGAAGCCCGACTCGACAAGGGTCGTGGTGCCGTGGCCACTGTGCTGGTTCAGCAGGGTACGCTCCACGTGGGCGATGCCATCGTGGCCGGCACTTCGTACGGCCGCGTGCGTGCCATGCTCGACGAGAACGGTCAGCCGATGGAAGCGGCCGGTCCGTCCACACCTGTTCAGGTGCTGGGCTTGACCTCCGTGCCCACCGCCGGTGACCTCTTCCTGGTCGCCTCCGATGATCGTGCCGCTCGCCAGATTGCCGAGAAGCGTCAGGCCACCGAGCGTGCCGCCCAGCTGGCCAAGCGTCGCAAGGTCGTCTCCCTCGAGGACTTCAAGAAGAAGTTCGCCGAGTCCGAGATCGACATGCTCAATATTGTCATCAAGGGCGATTCGTCCGGTTCTGTCGAGGCGCTCGAGGATTCCTTGATGAAGATCGAGGTATCCGACGAGGTCGGCATCCAGGTCATCCACCGCGGCGTCGGTGCGATCACCCAGAATGATGTCAACCTGGCCACGGTCGACAAGGCCGTTATCATCGGTTTCAACGTGCGTCCGAACCGTCAGGTCGCGGACCTCGCCGAGCGCGAGGGCGTGGAGATCAAGTACTACTCGGTCATCTACCGTGCGATCGAAGACATCGAGGCATCCCTCAAGGGCATGCTCAAGCCGGAATACGAAGAGGTCGTCACCTCTCACTCCGAGATCCGCGAGATCTTCCGCTCCTCCAAGTTCGGCAACATCGCCGGCGTTATGGTGCAGGACGGCGAGGTCAAGCGTGGTACGAAGTGCCGTATCCTGCGCAACGGCGTGGCCACGGTCAACGACCTCGAGATCTCCTCGCTGCGTCGCTTCAAGGACGACGTTCAGTCCGTCAAGGAAGGCTACGAGGCTGGTATCAACCTCGGCACCTTCAACGACATTGAACTCGGCGACATCATCGAGACCTTCGAGATGCGGGAAGTCGAGCGCAAGTAGTCATTGTTAAGCCCCCTCTGACGAGGGGGCTGTCAGCCGCAGACTGACTGGGGGAGAGACATGGTAGTTCCATGATTTTCTCTCCCCCAGCCTCACTGCGTTCGGCAGCCCCTCGTCAGAGGGGGCTCAAGTCTAGAAAAGGAAATTCCTATGGCAGGAACCAACCCGCGCGCCGCACGTATTGCGGCCTTGATTCAGCGTGTCGTCGCCTCCTCCATTGAGCGCGAACTGCATGACAAGCGACTCGCCAGCATCACCGTCACCGAAGTTCGTGTGACCAACGATTTGCAGATCGCCAAGGTCTACTGGACCCAGCTCGGCCACGAAGGCCACGAGGAAGGCGAACGCAAGCGCGCCCAGCAGGCACTCGATCAGGCCAAGGGCCACCTGCGTTCTCTGGTGGGCCACAAGGCTGGCCTGCGCCTGACTCCGCAGCTCCAATTCGTGTTCGATGAAGTGCCCGGCGAGGCTCACGAGATCGAAGACATACTCGCCGTGGCCAAGAAGCGTGATGAAGAACTCGCCCGTGCTCGCGCCACCGCCCAGTACGCCGGCGACGCCGATCCGTACAAGCATGACGACGAGCCCAGAGACGACTTCGAAGACGACTCTGACGAGGAGTAGTGTGCTTCATACAACACCCAGCGGTCTGCTCATCATCGACAAGCCGCAAGGCGTGACCAGCTTCGACGCCGTCGCCGCCGTGCGCGGCGCGTTGCACATCAAGAAGGTCGGTCACGCCGGCACCCTTGACCCCATGGCCACTGGCACGCTGGTCATCGCCTTCGGCCACGCCACACGACTGCTCAACGCCATCGTGGCGCATGACAAAACCTACGAGGCCACCATACGCCTCGGCCTGCGCACCACTACCGACGATGCCGAAGGCGAGGTGCTTGTCGATGGTGAAGCCCGTTCCCGCTGGCAAACGCTATCAGCGCAGCTGACTGAGGGTGGCCAGAGCGGCGAACCAACGGCGTTACCAACTGCCTCATGGCAAGACCTGCTCACACGCACCATCGCCACCAATTTCACCGGCGATATCGAACAAGTCCCCAATACGTTCTCCGCCATCAAAATCAACGGCCAGCGTGCCTACGACTTGGCTCGCGAAGGCAAGGATGTGGAACTCAAACCCCGCCCGGTCACCATCAGCGAATTCACCGTGCTGGATATCCGCAGCGGATTCGTAGCAGGGGAGCAGGCCGCTGAACCATTGCGGGAAGACGCGAACACGGGAGCGATTCCCGCACTTGATGTTGACGTGCGGATCAGCTGTTCATCGGGCACCTATATCCGCGCGCTCGCCCGCGATCTCGGCAAAGAACTTGGCGTCGGCGGATACCTGACCCGTTTGCGCCGTACGCGAGTCGGCCGATTCGCGTTGCCGGACGATGCCAGCGGACTTATCGCTCCTGAGGCGATGCTTGACACGCGAACCCATACCGTCACCGCACATACCGATCAGAAGACGTTCACTAATCGGGAAGGGCAAACCGTCACGCGCAACAAGTGCGTATTGGACACTCCTGAAGGTCTTGCCGGTGACGAGCGCCGCAACTGGCTGCTTGACCATGCCCTTACCATGGAACAGGCCGCTCGAGGTGCGATGCCGGCGCTTGACATCACTCCTGAGGAGGCCAGCGAATTACGCTTCGGCCGCCGTATTGAGCGTACAATCAGCGAGCCCACTGCCGCCATTGTGCCGCAAACGCATGATGTGGCGGCGATTATCGAGCGTGCAAACGCTCATCAGGCCAAGCCGGTCACCGTATTCCCCCTCGCGTAAAGTAGACGCGGTGAAAAGTGCAGCTTGATACAGGCCGCGCACAACAACGTCTATATTGCATGAATAACATCGCACGGATAAAAGGAACAGCACACTGATGGATATCACGCACCTGACCCCTGACGCCGAAGGTTCGATTGAATGGCCCTCGTTCAGTAACGATAAGAAGGCCGTGGTGACATTGGGCGCATTTGATGGCATGCACTTGGGTCATCAGGCGGTGATCAAGCGTGTGGTGGAACTCGCGCACCAGCATGATGCTTTTTCCGTGGTGATTCTGTTTGACCCGCGCCCCGCATTCGTGCACGGCTGGGTCATCTCGCACCATGGCGAAGAGCCCGCGGTTCAGAACGTGGATGCCGAAGCATTGACCAGTGTGGATGATCGACTGCACCGCATGGAACAGTTCGGCGTGGACCATGTGCTGGTGGTGCACTACACGCTGGCCTTCGCAGCTATGTCATACATTTTCTTCCTTGGCCGACTCACCGGCAAGCTGGGTATGCGCACGTTGGTCCTTGGGCAGGATGCCGCCATGGGCAAGGGTCGAGAAGGTGATGTGAAGCATATCGCCAATCTTGCCGCCGCTACCGGTGTATTCGAACTTGATGTGGTCGATGACCGTGGCCCGGGTGAAGTGCGTATTCCGCGCGATTTCAAGCCGGAAGCCCCGAGCGAATGGGGAGAGCCCGTCGATCCGCTGGCCAATGCCACCAAAGCCGAGCGCCGCGCATGGAGCAAGAAGAACCAGGCCAAGGCAATGCGCGCATGGAGCTCCACCAATGTGCGCTACCTGCTGGCTCATGGCCGAATCCAGGACGCCAACGCCATTCTGGGTGCTCCGCACTCCATCGAGGGCGAAGTGGTGCATGGTGAGGAGCGTGGCCGCACCATCGGATTCCCCACCGCCAATCTTGGCTCCGACATTGCAGGCTACATTCCGGTCGACGGCGTCTATGCCGGTTGGCTGGTAGATGGTGAAAACCGTTGGCCCGCCGCCATCTCCATTGGCACCAAACCCACCTTCAGTGAAAAAACCGGCCTTAATGAGCGTGTGGTGGAGGCCTACTGCATCACTGAAGAATGGATCGACCTGTACGACCACAAGGTTCGCGTCGAATTCGTCGGCTTCCTGCGCCCGCAGGTCAAGTTTGATGGCCCCGACCAACTCGTCGACGAACTCAAGCGCAACGTCGAGGAGACCAAGCGTCTTACCGCCTGAGGCATATCTCAGGGCTATTTACGCACTCCCAAGGCGTCTAATGCGTCGGACAATGTGTTGGACTCCACCAGCTGAAGTCCCTCGACATGCACCGGCTTGCGCAGTGGCGGAATGACCGCCGTGGTGAAGCCGAGGCGTGCGGCCTCGCGAAGGCGATATTCCATACGCGGTACCGGGCGCACCTGACCGGTCAGGGAAATCTCACCAATGGCGCACGTGGCTCGCGCAATGGGTTTTGACGTGGCGGCGCTCGCCAGTGCCGCCACTATCGCCAAGTCGGAACCGGGCTCCTTGGCCTGGCCCCCGGCAATAGTGGAGATATACAGGTCGTTGGACAGCAGGTTGAGCTTGCTGTGACGGTAGAGCACCGCGACCAGCATGGCGATACGGCTGGGGTCCACGCCATTGACCGCACGACGGGGTGTGGGCAGCACCGACGTGGTGACCAGAGCCTGTACTTCGATAGGCAGACTGCGATGCCCATCCAATGTGAACGTCACGCAGGTGCCTTCCACGGGTGCCGCGTTGGCCGCATCAGGGCCGTCTCCAGACAGGAACAATCCGGCGGGATCGGTGACCTCTTCGATGCCTTCACCGCTCATGTCGAAACAGCCGACTTCATCGGTCGGGCCAAAACGATTCTTCACCGCTCGCAGCATTCTCAGCGCAGTCTCGCTGTCGCCTTCGAATTGGCAGACCACATCGACCAGATGCTCCAATGTGCGCGGGCCTGCAATCGAACCATCCTTGGTCACATGACCAACCAGAAATACTGGAATGTCAAGTGTCTTAGCGGTATCTATCAGCGCGCTTGCCACTTCGCGCACCTGAGTCGAACCGCCGGAAATGCCATCGACCTCCTGCGAGACGATGGTCTGCGCCGAATCCACAATGGCCAAGGCCGGCTTGTTCTGTTCGATCAGCCCCAATACTGTGGACAGGTCGGTGGTGGAGGCCAGTAACAAGTTCGGCTCCACCGCATTGATGCGGGAAGCGCGCAAACGAACCTGCGCCTGTGATTCCTCGCCGGAAATGTACAGCACGGTGTTGGCGTGTGTTGATGATGCGTTGCCCCGCATCGGCACCGTGTTCGATGCGTTGCCCTGCGCCCGGCCCGACTGTTGGGCAGACCGCTGACCTGCCCCTCGGAACGTACTGTCTCCCGCCACAACGCGCGCGATATTGCCGGCCGTCTGCAACAGCAATGTCGACTTGCCGATACCCGGTTCGCCCGCTATCAGCGTTACTGAACCCGGCACCACGCCACCGCCGAGCACACGGTCGAATTCGGAAAACCCGGTACCGAGCCGCTCGACGCTTTCCGTGCCCACTTCGGTAATCGGACGGGCTGCAGATCTGGCGTTGTTGGCAACCGTAACCGACTGCGTGCGTGATGTTCGGCCGGGAGCGGCCGTGCGAGAGCCTGCCGCCGGCCGAGCCTCGTGAAATTCCTCGACCGTGCCCCACTGACCACACTCGGGGCAACGGCCGTACCACTTCGGCCCGTTCCAACCGCATTCGGAACATACATACTGCACACTTGATTTCGCCATGGTCTCACCCTAACCCAAACACCAGCGGACGGTAAATTTTTACCGTTCACAAGAGTTTCACGCGGCTTGCGCACAACGACTAAAATTACGGCCGCCTAGCGTCATGCGGCTGTGAGAGAATCGGGGCATGACTAATAGTGAGAACTCCTCGACCACGCAATCCCATGGCAAGTTGATTGCAGTGGTGGTTGCCGCAGCTGTTGTGATTATCCTGGCAGTGCTTTCGGCCTTTGTGTGGCCGGGTTGGGCCATCCAGAAGAATGATGGCACCTCCACTACCACCCAAAACAGCCAGCAGAAAACCGAATCATCCGAGCCGACCAAGCCGACCATCGACGCCACAGCTTTGCCGGATGATGCCAGTGAGCTGTTGAAGGCCATGCCGGGCAGCGTGCTGAATTACGCGCGTACCAAGGCGGATGCCTCCACGACGTGGAATTCCGCGTCGCCGCTCGAGGAGTACACTCTGACCTACTCCACTGGTGATGCCGCCAAGGATGTCACGCTGGTCGCCGCGCAGTGGTCGTCGGCGGACAATGCCAAGACCCAGTACGATGCGTTGGTCGCTGCGCAGACCGGCGATGAGTCGGCATCCGGCAACGTCAAGGTTTCCGGCAACGTCACGGGCGCGTACGTGGTGAAGGCCGATGCCTCCAACAGCAAGAACGCCGTTGCCATCTGGCAGAACGATACCGTGGTCTTCCAAGCTACCGGCACCAAGGAAGCGGTCGATCGCTTCTACCAGAAGTTCCCGATGTAGCATCTAGTATCGGCTGTCAGCTGCTGCACAAACTTATGAACGTTGGGGCATCCACATTGCTGATGTGGATGCCCCAACTGCGTTCAGGGCATATGCGGACTATCGGCAACATACTGGTTCCCTCTGTCTGGCAACACGTGTATTATGGTGCGAGTTGCAACTTTTACGATTAATCGAAATGGAGGCTTCAGATGGGTTCTGTCATCAAGAAGCGCCGCAAGCGGATGAGCAAGAAGAAGCACCGCAAACTGCTGCGTAAGACCCGCCACCAGCGTAAGTAGTCTTACCTGCAATCAAGGCATTAGAAACCCCGTGATCGTTATGGTCGCGGGGTTTCTCTTTTGCTTGGCTCTTTGCCTTGTTCGGGCAACAGTAAAGCCCGCACCTGCGATGTGCAGATGCGGGCTTGGAAAAGCTTAGTGATGTGAGACGATCACTTGTTGGCGTTGGTCATCACGCGCGGGCCGTTCGGGTCGCCGACGATGACCTTGTCGACCATGTTGAGGAACAGGCCGTGCTCCACCACGCCGACCGTGTTGATGAGGTCTTCGGCCAGCTCCTGCGGGTGATCGATGCGCTCCAGGTGCAGGTCCACCACGAAGTTGTTCTCGTCGGTGCGCACTTCCTTGCCGTCGGCGTCAAGACGAAGCACCGGCTTGTAGCCGCGGGCCTCGAACTTCTTGATGACTTGGCCGGCACCGAACGGAATGACCTCGACCGGCAGCGGGAACTTGCCGATGGTGTCCACAACCTTGGACTCGTCCACGATCCACACGATCTGGTTGGAGTTGGTGGCCACGATCTTCTCCCACAGCAGAGCAGCGCCGCCGCCCTTGATGCCGTTGAAGTTCTTGTCGACTTCGTCGGCGCCGTCAATGGTCACGTCGATGTGGTCCACGTCGTCGATGTCCACGATCTTGATGCCGTAGCTCTCGGCCTGGGCCTGCGTGCGGCGAGACGTGGTCACGCCAGTGAACTCAAGACCTTCCTCCTGATGACGGCGGCCGAGCTCGTCCACCAGGAACTTCACGGTCGAACCAGTGCCGAGGCCTGCGATCATGCCGTTTTCAACGAGCTTGGCGGCTTCGATGCCGGCCGCCTTCTTCAGCGCATCCTGCTGTGCCTTATCCATGGTTTCTCCTTTGCCATCCTTGCCTCCGCCGCACGGATCAACGGCGTGAAGCCTTATCTCCTATCCTAACGCGAATGAGCGATTTTGTGTCATCGTGTCCGATTGCGGTACATATTCGTGTGTTTGGGTGTCAGTGTCGTACGAATGGTGCGTTGGTGATGGTCAGGTTGCCGTCGCCGTCCACATAGCCTTCGATTTCGATGCTGCCTTTGATCGGCATCGGCTGCCCGTTGAAATACGGGCTCGTTTTCGGCGCGGGGGAGAAGGTCAGCGTACCGGATACCGTCAGCCCGCTGGGCTTTGCGGGGGGTACAGGTTGCGTTGATTGTACAGGTTGCGTTGATTGTGCCGCTAAGGGTGACGAAGACTTGGTCTCCGGCCTTGCGGCATCCGTCTGATCCGTCGCCGCAGCCGGCTTGCGCAAACTTGCCGCATCCGCTTTGCCGTCCAATACCAATTGCACGTCTGGAGGCACATCGGTGCCATGTGCGTATTCGGAGCCCAGCAGCGACTGCCAGCCTTCAATCGGTAGATAGCCGTCGCGCGCACCCGAACGGCAATCGCCCGCATAGGTGCGTGCCAGTTCATCGACCAGCTCATTGCCTTCGTTGCCGGCGTGACCTTTGACCCATCGGAAATCCACCGGGCCAGGGCGTTGTGAGATCTCACGGTCGATCGCCTGAATAAGCTCTTTGTTCTTCACAGGCTTTTTCTGCGAATTTTTCCAGCCGTTCTTCTTCCAGCCTTTGACCCACTTGGTCGAGCAATTGATGGCGTACTGCGAATCCGATTCGATGAGCAATGGCTCAGGGCCCGGGTGCGCTCGCAAAGCTTCCAGCACTGCGCACAGCTCACCAATCTGATTGGTGCCGTTGGTCGCGCCGCCCGCATCATAACCATGGTCGTCGTGCTTATGGCCGGGCTTGCCGCCGGCGTTCTGCTCATGATCGGCCCAGGCCCAGCCCATTGGCCCGTTTGGATTCCCTAATGCGGACCCATCTGTGGATACTGTGATAGTCATGTTCTCCACCCTAACGCAAGCTGTGCAATCTCTTGCTGAAGTGGGGTTGCCCAGTGCGAGGCAAAACAACGTAGTGAAGAGTGTGAATAACATCACACCTATTGACTTTGCTTGAAAAACATGCCATCGCGCGTGAATAGGTGAGCGCTCACAAGAAAAACAAGACATTTCCTCTCTGCGGGTGAGGCCGGCAACAATGGCGCATCCGGTATCTGGAATGAGAATAAGGGACTGTACAAAACCAGTGACGGCAACATCGAAATCCTCAAACCAGAGGTGGACAGCGATGGTTCGACCTCCACGGCCGCATCCAAGGGCACCATGCTTATCGCAGGCAACTCCAAAACCGTGGCACTCGGTCCAGGCGGCATGGCCTTGGCTCCCGGCCTGCCGCTCGGTCTTGGCTGGTTCATCCGACGCCGCTTAGGATTGGATGCCTCCGACATTCTGGACCGTAAGCTCGGCTTGAAGTAACGGCTGGTTCGGACGTGATTGCTGTCACGTCCGGATCATGACGACAGCGCGAAGGTCCTCATCGGTTTACGTCGATGAGGACCTTCGCGCGCATTAGGGGAGTCTGTTGCGGGCTGCGCTACGCGGGTCATGCTGCGCGGGCGTGCTATGCGAACAAACTACGCGAACAAGTCGTTCAGTGCCTCGGCAATCGTCGGATGCGTGAACACCATATCGCGCAACGTGCTGGCCGGCGCGTCAAGATCCATCGCCAACTTGACGATATTGATCACCTCGTGCGACTCGACGGAAAGCAGCATCGCACCCAGAATGCGGCCAGTATTGCGTTCCACAATCGCCTTCATCAGACCATCCGGTCGCCGCATTACCTGGGCCTTCGGCACAGCGGCCACCGGCAATCGCTTGACCACATAATCCAATCCAGCCGCCTTCGCCTCGCGCTCATTCAATCCCACGCGCGAGTAAGGCGTGGCGAGGAATGTGCTCGACGGCACATGCTTGCGGTCCTTCACCGTGTACGGATGGTCGGAACCATTGAGCTGCGACCACACCACGCGATAGTCATCCAGCGAAATGTACGTGTGCTGCGGGCCGCCGTTCACATCGCCCAGAGCCCAAATGTCGGCTGCTGTGGTGCGCAGAAGCTCGTCGACTTTCACAGCACCGCGTTCGGTGAGCTCCACGCCAGCTGCCTCAAGATGCAGTCCCTCAACGTTCGGCGTACGTCCGGTGGCCACCAGTACCGCGTCGGTGGTCAGGCAGAATCGGGCTTCAGCCGGTTCGGCGAACCGCGGCTCGCCATCGTCTGATGGTTTCGTTTGAACGTGTGACATCGTGGCGTGATCGGTCGGGTTGCTAGTGGGGCTGGTGGTTGTTGCAGTGTCGGCGGCGTCGGCGGCACCGGTGATATCGGTATGAGCGTTCCCGGTGCCGGCGGGGGTGGAATCGCAAGCTTGCGATGCGCCGCGAGTCATACCCTTCACCGCAACGGACAACCTGACGCCGCCGTCAGCAGCGGGCGCGATGGCCTTGGTATCCGCGTTGAACAGGAACTTGACGCCCTGCGCTTCCAACTGTGCGCGAATCGCGGCCGCCACATCCGCATCCTCGCGCGGCAGGAACTCGGCATTGTGCTGCAGCACGGTAACCGCCGTGCCGAAATCGGCAAACATCGAGGCAAACTCAAGTCCAATGAATCCTGAACCGATAATCACCAGTCGTTGCGGCATATCGTCGAGATCCATCAGTCCAGTGCTGGTGTAGACGCCGGGCGTAGTGTGGATACCGGGAATATCCGGAATGCGCGGCGTGGCACCGGTATTGATGAAGATCTTGCTGGCGGTCACGGCGACCGGGCCCTCAGCGGTGGCGATTTCCACGCTATGAGGGCCGGTGAAGTGAGCGCGGCCGGTGATTACGGTGATGTTGTCTTGGTCGGCGAGCTTGTGATAGTTCTTGTCGCGCAGCATCGAAGTGACGCGGCGCTTCTCCTTGATAGCAGCCTCGAACGCTGCTTCGCGGGTTTCGGGAGTACTGTTCGCGCCATCCCGCCGCGCCTGTTCGGCGGACAAAATCAGTGACTTGGACGGCAAGCATCCGATATTGATGCAGGTGCCGCCGTACATGTCGGCGCTTGCCTCGGCGACGACGACCTTGCGGCCGGCTGCACTGAGCTTGGCAGCCAAGGTTTTGCCGCCCTTGCCGAATCCAATGATCAGGGCGTCGGTGGTGATAGTGGGGGAGGTGCTGGGTGTGCTGATGGCATTGGGTGTGCTGATGGACATGGTTACTTCCTTACGTATTCGAGTGATAAGAGTGCGTTGTGCTGATGTGTTGTGTGCCGTGCGGCGTCTGTTTTCTTCTTTGACTGCCGAAGCGTTATCGACTGATGCTGGCTAGGGGAAGCGCGCGGGATTATTAGCCTTTGCGCTCGCTGAATATCTGTTCGGTGATGTCGTGGATGGTGGTGTGTTCGAGTTGTTCGAGGCAAGTGCGGTTGAGCCCGGCATAGATGTCGTTCATCACTGCGCCCATTGAAGATGACACCAGACAGTCCTCGTGTACGTCGCCCGGTGTCCAGTTCACTTTCACAAAAGTGGTGCCGGTGGCTTCCGCTACCGCGCGCAAAGTGATTTCGGCGGCGGGCCGGGCCAGAGCGTACCCGCCTTCAGCACCCTCTTTAGTGGCGATGAGTCCGGCTGAGGCGAGCGGTCGCATTACTTTGCGCACGCGCGCCGCATTGGTACATATGTTCTCGGCCAGGATCTGACTGGGCAGGTGTGTGGCGCGATGGTCAAGGTAGACCAATGCGTGCACTGCCAGTGAATGGTCGCCGTTCATGAAACGACCTCCTTACCGAGTCGATACTGTAACTATGATGTGTACAGTTATGATACTGTAATCATATCAGATACAGTTAGTGTGTCAAATCGGGGTTGAAGAGGTGGGTGACTATGTGTATAAGTGAGGTGTCCACATGGTTATCCACAATGAATGTGCGTAAGTGAAGCTAGGACCACATACCTCGGATCGGCTTCCGTTTCCGCACCCACTACCCATATGGTGGTGTCATGAACAGGATGACCGACGGCATCACCAACTATGGAGCTCTGCCAGGCTCTATATACGATCAGCCTCCGGAAGAATCGGAGGCAGTTTTTGTTCCGCCCGAATTTGCGGGGTCATTTTCTACTGACTCGAAATACCCGACTTCTCGCGACTCGTCATCGCCGAACAGTGGTGCACATGATTCTGCAGCGACACCGACCATGAGCGAAAGCCTCGCCCAGCGCAAACGCGACATGGTCGCACGCTGCACTGAGGAAGCGAAACGGGCGGGCAAGAAGCTGCTTTTCGGCATGACCACTTCCCTCGCTCTGCAATCCGTACCGATTCCCGCCGATTGCGACCTCGACTCGGCCAAGCTGCACACTGTATCCAGCGTTAAGAGCAAGCGGTTTCGTACACGCCATGCACCACTGCAAACGCATATTTGGAAACATGCGGCTAAAGCCGCCAATGTGGAAATGAACCAACACGTGTTTGCGCTGGACCTGTTTCACGTATGGGCTCAACTTGCCCCGTATGTTTCTTTTGAGTCTCTGATTGTGCTCGGGGATGCCGTCATTACTGCTACGAGCAAACAGCCAGTATTGGCTAAGGATCGTGATGCTGCTGCAATCTATCAGGATCTGGTGAAGTTCGTGGAGCAATTTACCCGATTCAGAGGGCGCCCGTCCTGCGTTCGAGCATTGCCTCTGATATCACCTGGTGCTGATTCGCCCAAAGAATCAGAAGAACGACTCTCTCTGGTGGCGCATGGGATTCCACAGCCGGTTGCGAACTATGTGGTGCCGGACGCGGCTTTTGCATCTGGAGCTCCCATAACGTTGGACTTAGCGTGGCCAGAGTTCAAGGTCGCTGTTGAATATGATGGCGATCATCATCGTACGAGTAAGACTCAATGGCGCCGTGACCAAGAGAAAAGGGGCATGCTGGTCGGGCGGAGATGGCTGGTCTTCATCGCCACGGCGGCAAGTATCGCTAACGAGGATACTCGTGCTGAATTCGCTTTCAACGTGGCGAGGGCGCTTGCTTCGCGCGGTGCCGTATTCGAGTTTCATGTAGTTGCCATGTCTCTTGAAGAGTTGGCGCAGAGCCTGCTGTGACCATGATGTTCGAAACGGACTGATGTAAAGGCAATATTTGTACGACCTGTTGTTGTGGTGTGTGCTTGATATTGCATGCCGTTCGATTGCGATGCCTCGTAGTGATGGATTTCGTGAATGACTAGTGTTCGATTGTGGAGGGAAATGTGTCATAGTGGTCGATTGGGGGGGGGGCGGTGCATTGGGCGTGGATTTGCGCCAATGGGTGTGGGACGCTACGCGTGTTTTGCCGATTTTTGCGTGGCGTCCCACGGCCCCTCGGGTAATGGCTGTGACGGGTGTGGCAGGAATGGCGTCTTTCCGGGGTTTCCAGTTTGAGTGTGTGGGATGGGGAAAATGTAAAACGATTGACTTAGCTGTTGTCCCACGCTTTTGTGGGATGGCAACTCTGGAATGGGCAAATTCGTCGTGGCGTCCCACAACGATGTTAAAACTCGACCATGATGCAAGCCGACCGAACGCTTCGGTGGTCATCTGGCCGCTGTGACCCCACAATGATGATGGGAAACTCGGTCATAATGTAGGCAGGCGAACGTTTCGCGGCCATATGGCCGTCCTGCCCTGCAGTGATGTTGAGAAAATGCGGTCACGGTGCATGAGGAGAACCGTTGACCTGCGTGTTTCAGTGGTCGCGAACTGCATATGCGCTAAAAAAAGCTCTGCAGTGGATTGCATGAATCCAATGCAGAGCCTTATTGGTTGCTGTGAACGCGGCTAACGCAGCGATTTCACTCGCTCAGGGCCTTGTCTACCACGACGGTGGCCTCGTCGAGCACCTTGTCCAGAGCCTCGGGGGAGACGAAGGACTCGGCGTACACCTTGTAGATGTTCTCGGTGCCGGAGGGGCGGGCGGCGAACCAGTTGTCCTTGGTGGTGACCTTCAGACCGCCGATCTTGGCGTGGTTGCCCGGTGCCTCGGTCAGCTTGGCGGTGATGTCTTCGCCAGCCAGCTGCGTGGCGGCCACATCATCACCGGTCAGCTTGGCGAACTTGGCCTTCTGCTCCAGCGTGGTCGGGGTGTCGACGCGCTTGTACCAAGACTCGCCGAAGCGCTCGACCTGCTCCTGGTGAAGCTGGGCCGGGTTCTTGCCGGTCTTGGCGGTGATCTCGGCGGCCAGCAGGTCGGGGATCAGACCATCCTTATCGGTGGTCCACACGCGGCCGTCCTTGCGCAGGAAGCTCATGCCGGAGCTCTCCTCGCCGCCGAAGGCGACTTCGCCGCTGAACAGCGGGTCCACGAACCACTTGAAGCCCACCGGCACTTCGATGACCTTCGCGTTGATCGATGCGGCCACGCGGTCGATCAGGGAAGAGGAGACCAGCGTCTTGCCCACGGCTGCGCCCTCAGGCCAGCCCGGACGGTTGCCGCCGAACAGGTACTCCACGCACACGGCGATGTAGTGGTTCGGGTTCATCACGCCCCAGTTCGGGCAGACGATGCCGTGACGGTCGGCGTCCGGGTCGGTGCCGCCGACCAGATCGTACTTGTCCCAAGCGCCGGCGTTGAGCTCGTCGACCAGGCCCTTCATGGCGTACGGGGAAGACGGGTCCATGCGGATCTTGCCGTCGTGGTCGATGGTCATGAAGCGCCAGGTCGGGTCGACCTCAGGACGCACCACGCCGATGTTCAGGCCGTACTTCTCGTTGATGAGCGGCCAGTAGTTCACGGAAGCGCCGCCGAGCGGATCGATGCCCAGGCGCACGCCGGAGTTGCGGATCACGTCGAAGTCGATGACGTTCTCCAGGTCGTCCACGTAGTGCTCGCGGAAGTCGAAGCCCTCGACGTACTCGGACTTGATGGCCTCCTCGTAGGGCACACGCTTGATGGACTTGAAGTCGCCGAGCAGCTCGTTGGCGCGAGCGGCGATGGCATTGGTGGTCTCGGCCGGAGCCGGGCCGCCGGTGACGGGGTCGTACTTGAAGCCACCGTCGGTGGGCGGGTTGTGGGACGGCGTGACGACGATGCCGTCGGCGAGGCCCTCGCCCTCGAAGCGCTGGGTGCCGTCGGCCGCACGGTTGTGGGTCAGGATGGCCTGGGAGACCACCGGGGTGGGCACGAAGTCGTCACGGGAGTCGACGCGCACGTGCACGCCGTTGGCGACGAGCACCTCGATGGCGGTCTTCTTGGCCGGGCCGGACAGCGCGTGGGTGTCGGAGCCGAGGTACAGCGGGCCGGTGACGCCGGCCTTCTTGCGGTATTCGGCGATGGCTTGGGAGATGGCGATGATATGGGCCTCGTTGAACGAGGTCTTCAGGGATGATCCACGGTGGCCGGAGGTGCCGAAGATGACACGCTGCTCGGGGACTTCGGGATCGGGGACGAGGTCATAGTATTTGCCGATAACCTCATCGACATTGATCAGATCTGCTGGGGTGGCGGGCTGACCCGCATTGTTTGCTACCATGCTCCCTATTCTGCCACGTTTTTTCGCCACGTTGGGTACGATTATGTTAAGAGTTGTCAACTTTTGTGCGAATCGTGTGCCGGTTGTCTAGCGCTTGGTCATTTCCTCCTCGATTTCCTCCAGCGACTTGCCGTTGGTCTCGGGCACCAAGCGCATCACGAACGGGATGGACAGGGCCGAAAACACGCCGAAAATCGCGAACGGGCCGCCCACATTGTTGCCGAACGCATCGAGCAGCACGAGGAAGAACTGGGAGACGATGAAGTTGCCCAGCCAGTTCGCCGCCGAGCCGAAGGAGGAGCCGATGCCGCGCACGCTCAGCGGGAAGATCTCACCGATAAGCACCCAGGCGATCGGGCCCCACGAGACCGCAAAGCCGAGGATATAGAAAGCGATGAGAATCATCGTCGGCACGGCCAGCACGGCCACGTCGCCCACGAAGTTCATCACGGCGAGCACTGCGAGCGAAACGGTCATCACGATGGAACCGAAGATCAGCACGCCCTTGCGCGGGAAGCGATCCATGATAAGCGTGGCCACGATGGTGCTCACGAAGTTCACCACGCCGATGCCCACCGACACCCAGATTGCGTCGCCTTCAGGGAAGCCGAAGCCTTTGATGAACACCTGCGGCAGGAAGTAGATCACCGAGTTGATGCCCACGAGCTGCTGGAACAGCATGATGCCAATGGCGGCCACCAGCGCCGGACGAGCGATACGGAACAGTTCGCGCACGCCACCCTTGGTGTCCTGTGCGGCCACGGCCTTGATTTCGTCCAGCTCAATCTGCACCTGGGTCTGATCTACGTCCTTGCGAATCAGCGTAAGCACTTTGAAGGCGTTGCAGGTGTCGCCCTTGTTCACCAGATAACGCGGGGATTCGGGCAGCAGCAGGCCGCCGAGCAGCAACAAGGCGGCCGGCACCAGCGCCGAACCGAGCATCCAGCGCCAGTCGCGGATGCCGAAGAGGTTGTGGTTCAGGAATCCGAGGTTGGAGGCGTAGGCCAGCAGAATGCCGAAGGTGACCATGAGCTGGAAGAGCGTGGACAGCGAGCCGCGACGCTCCTTCGGCGCCAGTTCGGCCAAGTACGCCGGGGTCAGGGCGGAGGCCGCGCCGACGGCGAGACCCAGGATGATGCGGGCGCACACCATCATCGCGAATCCGGTGGAGGAGGCGCACAGGCCTGAGCCGAGCAGGAACAGCAGCGCGGAGACGATGAGCAGCTTCTTGCGGCCGAACCGGTCAGACAGTGCGCCGATCGACAGCGCGCCTGCGCACGAGCCGATCAGCACCGAGGAGGTGATGAAGCCGGTCTGGGAGACGCTCAGGCCGAAGTCTGATTCGATAAGCGGGGAGGCGCCGGAGATAATGCCGGTGTCGAAACCGAACAGCATGCCGCCGAGCGCGCCGAAGGTGAAGATGAATGCGCTGTTGAGCGGGAAGCGCGTGGAGAAGCCGCGTGATTCGGCGGCTTCGAGGTCCTCGATTGCGTTTGCTGCCGCGTTTGTGGCCGCGTCCGCCACCCCGGCCACGCCGGTTTCGATGGTTTCGATTGCGGTGGCCGCTGCACCGGTTGCGCCGGTCTCCTGTGCCGCGGATGCCGTCTGCTTCGATACGGGTGATGCCGTCGTCGTCATTGCCTTGTCCTTTCGCCGTTGACGGGCCGCGCCTGCCGCGTGGCCCCTCTGCCGCATGCAAGGTCAGGCTTCGATTGCCTGAAGTCGCCCGAAAACAAAAAAGACCTGGAACAACGTGGAATTCGCATATTACGATACGCAAATTCCACGTCACTCCAGGTCTTGCCTCATTTTGAGTAACAACCCTGCTACGCAACGTGTGTGAAAGATAGGATACGACTTTCTCGGTCGCGACACTCCGAATAGGCGGCAAAAAACGATGATTTTTGACAACGATTGCAGGATTCTGCATGGTGGAATGAAGTCGGAATGGGCGCTGCGGCAAATACGGAGAACGGGTGCGGCGGAACACCATAGCGGAACGCTATCGCGGAGCACCGTAGCGCATAGTTGCCGTTTCGCGATGCTTTGCCGGCATTGCCGTGCTTTTGGGGCACCCAGCGCCGATAATGGAACACAGTGGCATACGGCAGCAAGGAGGAACCGTGGCGAACGCATCGAACGCAACGCCTGCAGTGATTGCGGCGTGCATCGTTGATGCCGTCGGCGGCTCCGCGAACATCACCAACCTGACCCATTGCGCCACGCGACTGCACTTCGAACTGGACGACGCCGGCCAGGTCAGCCAGCACGGTCTCGAATCCATCCCCGGAGTCCTCGGCGCATTCCCGCGAACCGGCAATCGTTATCAGGTCATCATCGGCGGAGCGGTCGCCTCGGTGTACGAGCAGATCGTTCGGATGCAGGCAGCGCGATTGACTCCGGCAACGCAATTACCATCGGCGGCGTCGCGGCCAACGCAGTCCGCGCAATCCACTCAGTCCGCGCAATCCACTCAGTCAACGCAATCCACTCAGCCTACGCAGCCTACGCAGTCCGCGCCGAACCTTTCCGACGACGTCGCACCATTGCGCGATACCGACACCGAGCAGAGTCACGGCCCAGCCAATACATCCCGTCACTTCATGCCTCGTACCATCCGCGAGTGGGGCAGTGCCGCCCGTGCCCGGGCTGCCGCGTTTTTCGACTACCTGTCCGACTCGTTCCGCCCGATTCTGGGCGTGCTACTCGGTGCCTCGCTGGTCATCGCCATCGTCAACGTGATCGTTGCACTCGGCATTGTGCCTGATGGCGAGACGTCCACCGGTTGGATACTACTCAAGGCGATTTGGGAGGGTGTGTTCACCGTTCTGCCGATTATGATCGCTTACAATGCGGCCAAGAAACTGGACGTCGACCCTTGGCTCGGCGGTGCGATTATGGCCGCGCTTATGACCCCGCAGCTTACTGGCGTGATGTCCGGAATGTCCGGGACGTCCGTATCCAGCGCTCTCTCCGGGGAGATTCAATGCTCGGCCACCGCCGTATTCGGCGCCGAAACCTGCACCGTGTCGGCGTTCGGCATACCGATTCAACTCAACGACTACAGTGGCAACATCTTCGTACCATTGCTCATGGCCGCCGTGCTCGCCGTGGTCTACCGCGGGCTGAAGCGCGTCATTCCCGACAGCGTACAGCTGGTGTTCGTGCCATTCCTCTCACTGGTCGTCGTTTTTGCGCTCACCATACTGGTTATCGGGCCTCTGGGAATATGGCTCGGCAGCGGGCTGGGAGCGGCCACAGCATGGCTTAACGCGCACGTGCCATTCCTGTTCGCGCTCATCATCCCGATGCTCTACCCGTTTCTCGTGCCGCTCGGTCTGCACTGGCCGTTGAACGCCCTGATACTGATGAACATTCAGACGCTCGGCTACGACTTCGTCCAAGGTCCGATGGGTGTATGGAACTTCGCCTGCTTCGGTGCCACCGCCGGCGTGCTCGTGCTGGCCGTACGCGGCAAGGATTCGGCCATGCGGCAGACCGCGGTGGGGGCGTTGCTCGCGGGATTGCTGGGTGGCGTTTCGGAACTGAGCCTGTACGGCATCCATCTGCATCACCGCCGCGTCTACCGCTGGCTGCTCGCCGGCTGCGCGGCCGGCGGAGTGACCAGCGCGGTGTTCGGCTGGCTGTTCCCGTCCGTGCTGCCATCCGGCCAGATGGTCCGGGGCGTTACGACTACGGCATTCGCCTTCTCCTCGTTGCTGACGATTCCGGTGTTCGATCGGATGTGGGTGTACGCGCTGTCCATCGCCGTTGCGTTTGTAATGGCGATGGTGTTGACGGTGTTGTTCGGGTACCGCACGCCGTCGCGCGCCACCAAGACGCAGATGGTCTCGGCAGACGAGAACGCACGCCCGCAGGATATGGCGAGGGGGATTGACACGACCGTGTCGGATGTGGAGTCTGCGGAAGATTCTCCATCGCGGGCTGCCCCTGATCGGGCTCTTGACTCCAACGCCATCTTGTCGCCGGTCGCCGGCCGGCTGGTGAATCTGGAAGCGACTGGCGATCCGGTGTTCGCCTCCCGCGCGCTGGGGGAGGGCGTAGGCGTCGTGCCGGAGACGACCGGTGAGACAGCCGTGCTCGCACCGGTCAGTGGCATGCTGAAAACCGTGGCCCGAACCGGCCATGCCTTCGGCATTAAAACCGATGGCGGCATCGAGGTGCTGGTTCATATCGGCATTGACACCGTCGATATGGATGGCGAGGGATTCGCTGTGGTCGTGGCTAAAGGCGAGCGGATCGCGGCGGGAGAGCCACTGGCCACCGTGGATTTCGGCAAAGTCGCGGCGGCCGGGCACAGCGTTGTGGTGGTGGTGACGGTGGTCAACGCCGCTGAACTGACCGTGGTCACGCCGTTGATCGGCGACGGTAGCAGCGACGACAACGGCGGCGACTGCAAAACCGTATCAGCCGGCAGCCCGATCATCGATGTGGAACAATGACGTTGCGAAAGGATGCCATGGAAATACTGCGAGTGTTCAACAACAACGTCGTGCTCGCCAAAGGCGGCGACGGCGGTGAGGTGATTCTCACCGGCCGCGGACTGGGGTTCCAGGCCAAGCCGGGGCAGACGGTCGACGAGTCGAAAGTTGTGCGCACCTTCGTGCCATCGGACGGGCGCGACCCTGACCATCTGGCGCAGATGCTGGCGGACATTCCGCCCGAAATCATCCGCGTGGTCGTCGAATCCATGCAGGAGACCGGACTGGGGGAGCGCGAGACCGGCAGCACCACGCTGGTCATGGCCCTGTCGGACCACGTGGCGAATGCGGTGGAGCGGGTGCGGCGCGGCATCGGCATCACCTACCCGCTGCTCGGCGAGGTGAGCAACCTGTACCCGCAGGAATACGCGCAGGGGCGTGCGATGCTCGCATCGCTCAATGCACGGCTCGACGTCACGCTGCCGGACGGCGAGGCCATCGCGCTTGCCATGCATCTGGTCAACGCCGGCTTCGCCACCGGCGACCTGTCCTATACGTACACGATGACGGGCGTGATCCAGCAACTGCTTGACATCATCGACCACAGCTACGGCATCACGTTGGACCGCGGTTCCGTGAACGTGGGCCGGTTCATCACCCACCTGCGCTACCTGTTCGTACGCATCCACCAGCACCAGCAACTGACGGACGAGCCGGCACCGGTGATGAAGGTGATTCGTGAGTCCTACCCCGCTGCGCTGCGATGCGCGCGAACCATCGCCTCCCTGCTCGAACTGCGCCTCGACACGGATATCAGCGACGACGAAATCGCTTATTTGGCGATGCATGTCGCCCGAGTCACCGGCCACGCATCGTAGTAACGGATTAGCGGATTGGCGAATCAGCGAATCGGCTCGAGTGTACCGGTCATTTCGGCGAAATTCGAGGTGGCATTTGAAGCAGCGGCCTGCGCGGTCTTTTCCAGCGCGGAGGCGTCGGGCACGCGCACGATCAGCGCGCGGTGATCCACCGAGAAACGGATGTGGCGGGTTTCCGGCAGCATGTCACCGTCCACCTGCGCTTTGGCCGGCTTTTCCAATGTGATTTCGGCACTGACACCCTGGACCTGTTCGATGGTCGAGTTCGTGGACAGCGGGTTCTGTTCGGGCTTGCCGATGATCGTCTGGTGCACCACGTCGCCGAACAGGTTGGCCCAGCCGAGGATGCCGCCGGTGGTGTCGATGATTTCGAAGTCCAGCAGACCATCGTCATAGGATGCCGCCGGCATCAGCGAGAACATGGGAATCTGGCCGCAGTTGCCGGCCATCACCGTGCGGAAATCGAGATTCTTGATGGTGTGGGTCGAGCCGTCGGCGCTGGTGACTGTCAGCGTGCCGCGGAACTTCGGCGCGAACAGGTTCTTCACGCCGCCCACGAAGTAGGCGAGCCAGCTGATGTTCGCCTTGAGCTCGGGGTTGGTGTCGTCGATCATGGCCGCATCGAAGCCGATGCCGGCGATGATGAGGAAGGCGTGGCCGTGGTCGTCCTCCGGGTGGTCGAGCAGGGTGAGACGGCCCATGTCCACCAGGCGGGAGCCGTGGGAGGTGGCCACGGTCAGCGCGGCGTCGATATCGTCCACGGGAACGCCCATATTGCGGGCAAACAGGTTGCCGGTGCCGATGGGGATGATGCCCAGCGCATGGCCGGTGCCGGAGACGGCGCTCGCCACCGTGCGCACCGTGCCGTCGCCGCCGACCGCGATCACCACGTCGGCGCCGTCCTCCAGCGCCTCAAGCGCGCAGACCCTGCCGTCCTTGTCAAGCTGGGTGTCGTAGAAGCGGATGCGATTGAGCCCCTTGGCCTCGCAGAACCTCTGGATATGCAGCCTGCGGGCTTCGGCCTGCGGTTTGGACGGATTCACGATGAAGGCGTACTGCACCTCGTCGTCCCGGCGCTTCTCCAGCGTCTGAGCCAGCTTGCGGCGGCGCTGCGCGCGCAGGGCGATGACGATGACGGCGATGAGCACCACCACAATGGCGATTGCGGCGATGATCAGAAACACGGTGAGGGCAGGCTGAGGCATGGCTCCTATTGTTATCGGTGGGGAGGTCGTTTGCGGCCATGGTGCGCCGTACGTGAACATTTCCTGCACGCAACAGCCCCGTGGGGCGCGATTATGGTTCAATCGCGTCTCATCTGACGAAATTGGCCGGGTGGACCCGTCCGCGGACTTTCCCGGGCTTCCCTGTGATTTCCGCGTGACTCCCGCGCATTCGGCCATTGTCGGTGTCTGCTTACGCGGCTAGTCTGGTGCCCATGCTTGATATTCAATTCATCCGTGAACACACCGATATCGTCAAGGAATCCCAGCGCAAGCGCGGCGAGTCCGTGGAGCTCGTCGACGAAGTGCTCTCCTCCGACACCGCACGTCGTGAGGCGCTGAAGGCCTTCGAAGAGGCTCGCGCCCAGCAGAAGGAAATCGGCAAGAAGGTCGCCTCCGCCCCGGCGGACGAGAAGGCCAAGCTCATCGCCGAGACCAAGGAACTGTCCCAGAAGGTCTCCGAATACAAGTCCAAGGCCGATTCCGCCGCCGAGGAATACACCACCGCCATGTGGAAGCTCTCCAACATCGTGGAGCCCGAAGCTCCCGAAGGCGGCGAGGACGACTACGTGGTCGTCAAGAAGGTTGGCCAGATTCGCGACTTCGCGGCCGAAGGCTTCGAGCCCAAGGACCACCTGACCCTCGGCACCGGCGTGGCCGGCATCGACATGCGCCGCGGCGTCAAGGTCGGCGGCTCCCGCTTCTACTTCCTGCGTGGCCAGGTGGCCCGTATGCAGATCGCCATGCTCACCATGGCCGTGGACCAGGCCGAGGAGCACGGCTTCACGCTGGCCATCACCCCGACGCTGGTGCGCCCCGAGGTCATGCGCGGCACCGGCTTCCTGAACTCCCACGCCGACGAGATCTACCGTCTGCGCGAGCCCGACGACCAGTACCTGGTCGGCACTTCCGAAGTGGCGCTCGCCGGCATGCACGAGAACGAGATCCTCGACCTCGGCAACGGCCCGCTGCGCTACTGCGGTTGGTCCTCCTGCTACCGCCGCGAGGCCGGCGCCGCAGGCAAGGACACTTCCGGCATCATCCGCGTCCACCAGTTCGACAAGGTGGAGATGTTCGTCTACGCCAAGCAGGAGGACTCCTACAAGGAGCACGAGCACCTGCTGGCCATGGAGCAGGAGATGCTCGCCAAGGTCGAAGTGCCCTACCGCATCATCGACACCGCAGCCGGCGACCTCGGCTCCTCCGCCGCCCGCAAGTTCGACTGCGAGGCCTGGGTCCCGACCCAGGGCCGCTACCGCGAGCTCACCTCCACCTCGAACTGCACCGAGTACCAGGCTCGCCGCCTGAACATCCGCGAGCGTATGGAAGACGGCGGCACCCGCCCGGTCTCCACCCTGAACGGCACGCTGGCCACCACCCGTTGGCTGGTCGCCATCATGGAGAACCACCAGCAGAAGGACGGCTCCATCGAGATCCCGAAGGCCATGCGCGCCTACATGGGCGGCAAGGAAGTCATCGAGCCCACGAAGTGGGAGGCCTGAGTCTCATCGTGCTTTAGCTCCCTCTGATGAGGGAGCTGTCAGCGTAGCTGACTGAGGGAGAGATCGCTGATAGCCAGCAGGCGAATCCAAGACCGACCGCACTGCCGAATATCAACATCCCTCCCTTCTGTATAATGAATACTTGCGCGTGTGAACGCGCATCAGGACAGGTGTCTGAGCGGCCTAAAGAGACGGTCTTGAAAACCGTTGAGGGGCAACCCTCCGCGAGTTCGAATCTCGCCCTGTCCGCGAACCGAGGCCTGGGCAACATGCCCAGGCCTTTTTTTCTTTTTCTGGAACCTGTCTTCTTGATCGCCACCGGGGTGCTGATATATTGGTTTGTGATGCCGTAACATGCGGTGTCCCCGTTGATATGACGGGCCGATCGGCGTGAGCCGATAAGAAAAGGCCCGACGTTTGCAGCATCGGGCCTTTGCGTTGATTACCGGCTTGCGCCTTTAATCAACAAGGTTGCAAGATGAATCATATCACGATGCACGGTAGTCTGACCGTGAACGGGCGCACCGTGATCGTCCATATGGGCGATGGCGAGGCGAACGCCACGGTTGACGGCACGCACTTCAACGTGCGTAGCCTGTGGCAGCTCTACCAGTTGCTGAGACTGCTCGTGTAGCGTCTCATTAAGGTGCGGTGCCCCCTGGTCGGGTATCGCGCCGGCGACCTGAAAACCGATAATGTTGGCAAGTGCTTGCAATTTGCGGTGGACGATTGCAAGCTAACGTCTTGGATTGTTGCCGCTATCCAATATCTCATTAGGCCTACCGGTGGACCAAAAGTACGTTGCTTTGTAAGGGGAGTTAATGAAATGAACAAACTCGCACAATCGAGCATCGAACCGGTTTAATGCTACTCGCCTCAACGGGACGCGCGGTAATTGTTAGCTAAGTTGACAATAAAAGAGCAAAGGCCTAAATTAGCAATCAGTCATCACGCTGAGGTGATGATTTCACTAGCAAGGAGTAGAGATATGGTATCGCACAACAAGCGCATCGTGGCTGCTCTTGCCGCGGTAGCAGCAATGGGTATTGGTTTGGCCGGTTGCGGCGGCAGCGACACTGCCGGCGACACGAAGTCCGGCAGCGATGGCGGTGTGGTCAACATCACCTATATGCATCGTCTGCCCGATTCCGAAGGCATGACCTTGGTCAACGACATTGTGGCCAAGTGGAACAAGGAGCACCCGAACATTCAGGTCAAGGCCACCAAGTTCGATGGCAATGCCGCCGACATGATCAAGAAGCTCGAGACCGACGTCAAGGCTGGCAATGCGCCGGATCTGGCTCAGGTCGGTTACTCCGAGGTTCCTGAGGTCTTCACCAAGGGCCTTCTGCAGGATGTCACCGATGAGGCCGCCAAGTACAAGGACGATTTCGCTTCCGTCCCGTTCGCGCTGATGCAGGTGGACGGCAAGACCTACGGTCTGCCGCAGGACACCGGCCCGCTGACTTACTTCTACAACGCCGCTGAATTTGAGAAGCTCGGCATCACCGTGCCGAAGACCGCTGACGAGCTCATTGAGACCGCCAAGAAGACCGCTGCCCAAGGCAAGTACATCATGACCTTCCAACCTGATGAGGCCATGATGATGATGTCCGGCCAGGCCGGCGCTTCCGGTCCGTGGTACAAGGTCGACGGCAACTCCTGGGTTGTCAACACCCAGACTAAGGGCTCCAAGGCCGTGGCCGATGTCTACCAGCAGCTGATCGACAACAAGGCCGCCCTCACCAACCCGCGTTGGGATGCATCGTTTGATAACTCCATCCAGTCCGGTCAGCTGATCGGCACCGTGGCCGCCGCTTGGGAAGCCCCACTGTTCATCGATTCCGCCGGTGGCACTGGTGCTGGTGAGTGGAAGGTCACCCAGCTCGGTGACTGGTTCGGCAATGGCACCAAGACCGGCGCCGATGGTGGTTCCGGTGTGGCCGTGCTCAAGGGTTCCAAGCACCCGGCCGAAGCCATGGAGTTCCTTGACTGGTTCAACACCCAGGTTGATGACCTTGTCTCCCAGGGCCTTGTCGTGGCCGCCACCACCGCGGATGCCAAGACCCCGCAGAAGTGGTCCGACTACTTCAGCGGACAGGATGTCATGGCTGAGTTCAAGACCGCGAACGACAACATGGGTGACTTCACCTACATGCCTGGCTTCTCCGCAGTCGGCGCTGCAATGAAACAGACCGCCGCCAAGGCTGCCGATGGTTCTGCCAAGGTTTCGGATGTGTTCGACACCGCTCAGAAGACCTCGGTGGATACGCTGAAGAACCTCGGTCTGTCCGTCAAGGAGTGACCTCACTAGGTCTTGTCAACGGGCCGGCTTGAAATAGCCGGCCGTCCAAGACCTCCGATGCCTCGCATCACCATAGCGAAAGGCCGGGGCACATACTCCGGCCTTCCGTATTGTTTGGGGGTATTGCTGCAGGGGCGCTGTGGCCCTTGTCATTTGTTTTACTGTTCTTTGCGAAGACAGGTTTTGTATTATGACTGCATCCACTACTCAGGCGAAGGGCAAAGCACCTAGGCGTGCCGCCGCCAAGCCGAAGCGGTCCGGCGCTCAGAAGCGCGAGAACCGCACCGGCTGGGCGTTCATGGCACCGTTCGCCGTCCTGTTCACTTTCGTGTTCATCTTGCCCATCATCTGGGCCATCTATTCCAGCTTCTTCCGTCAGGTCACCGAGGGCGGTGGCGCATACGGCGGTGGCGAGCTGGTCAATAAATTCGTAGGATTCCAGAACTTCCAGTATGCTATTACTTCCGGCAACTTCTGGTCCGGCGTCGGCAGGGTGCTGCTCTACACCCTGATTCAGGTGCCGATCATGATCATCGCCGCACTGGCGTTGGCCATCGTCATCGACTCGTTCGTGGTCAAGCATGTCACCGGTTTCCGTCTGGGCTACTTCCTGCCCTACGCCATCCCCGGCGTCGTGGCCTCGATTATCTGGGTCTACCTGTACAACGGCCAAATCTCGCCGATCGTCAAGGGACTTGCCGCCATCGGCGTCAATGTGGACTTCTTCAACAAGAACATCGTGCTCGGCTCGATGGCCAACATCACCACATGGACCTTCACCGGCTACAACATGCTGATTTTCCTTGCCGCACTGCAGGCCATCCCGCATGACCTCTATGAGGCCGCCCGTATCGACGGCGCCAATGGTTGGCAGATTGCCACGAAGATCAAGCTGCCGAACGTGCGTGGCGCGGCCCTGCTGGCCATGCTGCTTTCCATCGTCGGCACCATTCAGCTGTTCAACGAACCGCAGATCATGTCTACGGCTGATCCGGGTATTTCCAAGTCGTATACACCGATGATGATGGCCATGAACACTTCTCAGGGCACCATTACCCCGTCTGGTGACGGTCCGGCCTCGGCCATTGCCATTGTCATGGCTCTGATCGCAGGTGTGCTTGCCGTGCTGTACACCTTGGCCGAAAGGAAGGTGAACGAGTAATGAGCTCCGCAACCGTTGAAGAACGCGCCCGCAAAAAGGCCGAGCGCAAGCTCGAAAAGCAGCGTCAGGCTGCGCAACACGATTTGCCTCGCTCCATGCGACCGTCCGCGGCCGTGAAGACCCTCACCGTGGTGCTGCTGGTACTGGTGTTGATCTACTTCCTGTTCCCGATTTACTGGGCCATCATCGCGTCCACCAAGACGCCGGCCCAGATGACCGGTAGCAACGGCATGTGGTTTGCTGTGCCGCTTGACCAGCTGCCCAATGCCATCGCCACTAACTATTCCAAGCTGCTTGGCTGGACTCGTGGCAACTTCTGGCGCTGGGTGCTGAACTCCCTGATCTACTCGGGCGTCTCGGCATTGATCGGCACCATCGTGTCTGTGATGGCTGGCTACGCCACCGCAAAATTCAACTTCCGCGGCAAGAACGCGGCCATCGGCATCATTATGGCCTGCATGCTCATGCCGTCCGCCCTGCTGACCATCCCGATGTACTCGATCTTCCATACGTTGCACCTGACCAACACTATGCTCTCGATCATCATCCCGTGCTGCGTTTCGCCGTTCGGCTTCTTCCTGGGCCGCACGTACGCACAGAGTTCGGTGCCGGACGAACTGCTTGAAGCCGCCCGCATCGACGGCGCGAGCGAGGCGAGGATCTTCTTCACCATCGTGCTGAGGCTCCTGGCCCCGGCCATGGTGACGATTTTCCTGTTCCTGTTCGTGGCCACGTGGAACAACTTCCTGCTGCCGTTGATGATGGTGTCTTCCGACACCTTGAAGCCCGTGACCCTCGGTCTGTACGGCATGGTCTCGCTGGCCACGTTCACCGATCGCGGCGCCCTGATGATGGGTGCGTTGCTCGGCGTGCTGCCCGTGATCGTGCTGTTCCTCGGCCTCCAGCGCTACTGGCAGTCCGGCCTCGCCGCCGGTGCCGTCAAGGGCTAACCAATCCGCTGCCCGGCATGTCGTGTCACTCCTTCCGGTGCCGGGCAACGTCCCTCCCATATTCAGTGACACGATTCCAATCGTCCGGCGTCACCGTAAGCGTCAAGGATCTACGCAGTCAGGGTCCCAGGGCCCGCGATGACGCCGTTCATTTTGTATGCGACGAATTCGTCGCTTTGTAGTTTTTTGATGACCAACCCCACAAAGGAGCACTCATGACCAGCACCGGCCGCTTCACGCTGCCCAGTGAAGAGAATTTTGCCGAAAAGACCAAGGAACTCGCCGAATTGTGGGGTGCGGACGCCATCCGCAACTCCGACGGCACGCATCTGGACGAGGCAGTGCTCGCTCTTGGCAAGAAAATCTACAGCGCCTACTTCCCGACCCGCGCCCACAACGAGTGGATCACCCTGCACATGGACGAGACCCCGCAGGTCTACCTGCTGACCGCCCGTATCCTGGCCGAGTCCAACGCGGTGGATGTGCCGCTGATGGACGGTTTCTTCGAGGAACAGCTCAAGCCTAACCGTGACGCCGACCCTCATAAGTACTGGGAAGTCGTGGACCGCACCACGGGCGAGGTCGTGGACCCGTCCGGCTGGACGCTCGACCCGGGCGAGGACACCGTGCACGTGACCGCTGCCGTGCCGATGCACGAATACACGGTGAGTTTCCTGGCCTACATCATCTGGGACCCGGTCGAGATGTACAACCACCTGACCAATGATTGGGGAGACAAGGAACACGAGATTCCGTTCGACATCTACCATCCGGCCACCCGCAAGTTCGTGTTCGATACGTTCGAGCAGTGGCTGAAGGACAGCCCGCAGGTGGATGTGGTGCGTTTCACCACGTTCTTCTACCAGTTCACGCTCCTGTTCGATGAAAAGCGCCGCGAAAAGGTCGTCGACTGGTTTGGTTGCGCCTGCACCGTAAGCCCGCGTGCGCTGGATGATTTCGAAGCCAAGTATGGCTACCGCCTGCGCCCGGAGGACTTCGTGGACGGCGGTGCCTACAACTCCGCATGGCGCGTGCCCAGAAAAGCCCAGCGCGACTGGATCGACTTCCTCTCCGGCTTCGTGCGCGAAAACGTCAAGCAGCTCGCCGACATGTCCCACGCCGCCGGCAAAGAGGCGATGATGTTCCTCGGCGACCAGTGGATCGGCACCGAACCGTACAAGGACGGATTCGACGAACTCGGCCTGGACGCCGTGGTCGGTTCCATCGGCGACGGCACCACCACCCGCATGATCGCCGATATTCCGGGCGTCAAGTACACCGAAGGCCGCTTCCTGCCGTACTTCTTCCCCGACACGTTCTACGAGGGCAACGATCCGAGCATCGAAGGCCTCGACAACTGGCGCAAGGCCCGCCGCGCGATCCTGCGCTCGCCGATCAGCCGCATGGGCTACGGCGGCTACCTCTCCCTGGCCGCCAAGTTCCCGAAGTTCGTGGACACGGTGACCCATATCGCCAACGAATTCCGCGACATCCACGACCGCACCGGTGGGGTGGCCGCCGAAGGTGAGCTCAACGTGGCGATTCTGAATTCCTGGGGCAAGATGCGCTCCTGGATGGCGTTCACCGTGGCACACGCCCTGCCCAACAAGCAGACCTACTCCTACTACGGCATTCTGGAATCCCTGTCCGGCATGCGCGTGAACGTGCGGTTCATCAGCTTCGACGACGTACTCGCGCATGGCATCGATAGCGATATCGACGTAATCATCAACGGCGGCCCGGTCGACACCGCATTCACCGGCGGCGATGTGTGGACCAACCCGAAGCTCGTGGAAACCGTGCGCGCCTGGGTGCGTGGCGGCGGCGCGTTCGTGGGCGTGGGCGAGCCGAGCTCGGCACCGCGCTTCCAAACGGGCCGGTTCTTCCAGCTGGCCGACGTGATTGGCGTGGACGAGGAGCGCTATCAGACCCTTTCGGTGGACAAGTATTTCCCGCCGGTGGTGCCGGACCACTTCATCACCGCCGATGTGCCGGTCGACCCGGCGGCCCGCGAGGCTTGGGAACAGGCCGGCTACCGCATCCCGCTGAGCGGCTGCGGCGGCGGCCAGTCCATCAAGCCGTTGGGCGGCATCGATTTCGGCGAACCCGTGCTCAACACGTATCCGGTCAATGAAAACGTGACCCTGCTGCGCGCGGACGGCGGCCAGGTACAGCTCGCGACCAACGATTATGGCAAGGGCCGCGGCGTGTACATCTCCGGCCTGCCCTATTCGGCGGCCAACGCCCGACTGCTGGAACGCGTGCTGTTCTACGCTTCCCACAACGAAGACAAGTATGCGGCCTGGAGCTCGTCCAATCCGGAATGCGAAGTGGCGCACTTCCCCGAGCAAGGGCTGTATTGCGTAATCAACAACACCGATCAGCCGCAGAAGACCACGGTGACTTTGGCCGACGGCACCACCGAGGACTTCGACCTGCCTGACAGCGGTATCGCCTGGCGTGAAGCCTGATCCCACGTTTTGGAGAACGGACCCATCATGACTGAAAGCAATGAAGTTTTATTCGGCATCGCCTCGCATTTTGCGCTGGAAGGTGCCGTGACCGGTATCGAACCTTACGGAGACGGCCACATCAACACCACCTATCTGGTGACCACGGACGGCCCCCGCTACATCCTCCAGCAGATGAACACCAGCATCTTCCCCGATACGGTGAATCTGATGCGCAATGTCGAACTGGTCACCTCCGCTCTCAAGGCTCAGGGCAAAGAGACGCTGGACATTGTGCCCACCACCTCAGGCGCCACCTGGGCCGAGAGCGATGGCGGCGCATGGCGCGTCTACAAGTTCATCGAACACACCGTGTCCTACAACCTCGTGCCGAACCCGGACGTGTTCCGCGAAGCCGGCAGCGCATTCGGCGACTTCCAGAACTTCCTGTCCGAATTCGACGCCAGCCAGCTGACCGAAACCATCGCCCGCTTCCACGACACCCCGCATCGTTTCGAGGACTTCAAGGCCGCCCTCGCCGCGGACAAGCTCGGCCGCGCCGCCGCATGCCAGCCGGAAATCGACTTCTATCTGAGCCACGCCGACCAGTATGCCGTCGTGATGGATGGGCTCAGGGACGGTTCGATTCCGTTGCGCGTGACCCACAACGACACCAAGCTCAACAACATCCTCATGGACGCCACCACCGGCAAGGCGCGTGCGATCATCGATCTCGACACCATCATGCCCGGCTCCATGCTGTTCGACTTCGGCGATTCCATACGCTTTGGTGCGTCCACTGCTCTGGAAGACGAAAAGGACCTCAGCAAGGTGCATTTCAGCACTGAGCTGTTCCGTGCCTACGCGGAAGGATTCGTGGGCGAACTACGTGGCAGCATCACCGCGCGCGAGGCCGAACTGCTGCCGTTCAGCGGCAACCTGCTCACCATGGAATGCGGCATGCGCTTTCTCGCCGACTACTTGGAAGGCGATATCTACTTTGCCACCAAGTACCCCGAGCACAATCTGGTGCGCACCCGCACCCAGATCAAACTCGTGCAGGAGATGGAGCAGAAGGCCAGTGAAACCCACGCCATCGTAGCCGACATCATGGAGGCTGCCAAGTGAGCCGTCAGTCGAACCATACCCGAACCAGCATGATGGGGGCCGAGCAATGAGCGATCAGCTGACCGAGGTATACGCCAGCATCGACGCCCTAGTCGATTACGCCTTGGATCATCTCGACCTCGATCCACGCAACGCAGACTGGACCCGCAACCAAATCTTCGCCCTCTTCCACCTGGATTCCTACCCCGGACCCAAAACCACAACGTCGGCGGCGTCAGTGTCAGACGCAGTCCAAGACATTGTCGGCAGCCGAAGCCAGGCCCCCTCTGACGAAAAGACCCCCGACCCCCTACTCGCCGCCTTCCGCGCCGCCGCCACAACCGCCGGCCTCTTCGATCCGGAGGAAGGCCCGGCCTACGCCGACACCATCATGGGCATCCTCTCCGCCAACCCCGCCGATCTCGACGACCGGTTCCTGCTCATCGAGCACAGGGACGGCGGCATGGCCGCCATGCAATGGTTCTACGACTACTGTGTGGCCAACAATTATGTCAAGCGTGCCCAGCTCGACCGGAACCCGCGCTTCGACTCGCACGGGCTGACGGTGACCATCAACCTCGCCAAACCCGAATTCAAGAACATGAAGAAGGCGGCGGCCGGCAACGCCGTGTCCGGCGGCTACCCGAAGTGCACGATCTGCCATGAGAACGAGGGCTTCGCCGGACGTGACAAGCGCACGCTGCGCACCCTGCCGGTCACGCTCGGCGGTGAGTCATGGTTCTGGCAGTTCTCGCCCTACGGCTACTTCGACCAGCACGGCATCTGCGTGAACACCGACCACACGCCGATGCATGTGGACCGCGACACCTTCGGCCATCTGCTCGACTTCGTGGACCGCTTCCCCGGATACTTCCTCGGATGCAACGCCGCGCTGCCTCGCATCGGCGGCTCGGTGCTCGCCCACGACCACTACCAGGGCGGCGGCGAACTGCTGCCGATGCACAAGGCCGCCACTTGGGCCGCCTTCACGCTCGCCGACTATCCGGACGCCGTGGTCGAAATCCTCGACTGGCCCGGTACCGCCGTGCGTGTGGTGTCGAAAAACCGCCAGAGCATCATCGACGTATCCGACATCATCCGCGAGGCATGGGTCGGTTATGACGACGCGGCGAACGGCATCGCCAGCCATGACGCGGACGGCAACCGCCAATCCGCCCTCTCGCCCAGCGCGATCATCACTGAACGTGGCTATGAGATGAGTCTCATCTTCCGCAACAATGCGATCAGCGACGAGTACCCGGAAGGTATTTTCCATGCACACCCCGAATACTGGCCGGTCAAGCAGGAGCCGATTGGACTGATCGAAGCCCAAGGCCTGTTCATCCTGCCCGGACGGCTCGTCGACCAGCTCGGCATCGTCGAGGAGGCGCTCGCCGAAGGCCGCGATTTGCCCGATGAAGTCAGCGAATTCAGTCTCGAATGGGGCGAACTCGCTGAAACATTGGCCGGAAACCGCGACCGCGAGGCCATCCACCAAGCCGTACGTGACGAGCTCGGCAGCGTCTGCTACCGCATCCTCGGCAACACGGCCGTCTTCAAGCAGAAAGCCACCACGCAAACATTCCTCGAAAGTCTTGGTTTTGCCGCTAGGTGAAACAGGTCAAGTGAAGTAAGCTCAATACTGAAGGAAAACCGAAGGCAAGTCCTTCCAAAGGAGGAGATATGACTACTGTTCTGGTTACGGGCGGTGCTGGATTCATCGCCACCCACACCGACATCGAACTGCTCGACAAGGGCTACGACGTTATTTCCGTAGATAACTACGGCAACTCGTCTCCCGTGGCGCTTGAGCGCGTCGAGCAGATCACCGGCAAGCCGGTCAAGCGTTACGACGGTGACGTGCGCGATGAGGCGCTTATGGAACGCGTCTTCACCGAAAACAACATCGATTGGGTCATTCACTTCGCCGGTCTCAAGGCCGTGGGCGAGTCCGTGGCCAAGCCGATCGAATACTACGACAACAACCTGTACTCCACGCTTGTGCTGCTGAAGACGATGAGGAAGCACGGCGTCAAGAAGATCATCTTCTCCTCCTCCGCCACCGTGTACGGCACGCCGAAGGAACTGCCGATTACCGAGGAGACGCCGACCGGCGGCACCACCAACCCGTACGGCACCTCCAAGCTGTTCCAGGAGCAGATTCTGCGCGACGTACATGTGGCCGATTCGTCCTGGACCATCGTGCTGCTGCGCTACTTCAACCCGGTCGGCGCACACGAGTCCGGCCTGCTGGGCGAAGATCCGAAGGGTATTCCGGCGAACCTCACCCCGTACGTGGCCAAGGTCGCGGTCGGCGAGCTCAAGGAAGTCCAGGTCTACGGCGACGACTACGACACGCCCGACGGCACTGGTGTGCGTGACTACATCCACGTGGTCGACCTGGCCAAGGGTCACGTGGCCGTCATTGACCACATCGACAAGGAAGGCGTGTTCGTCTACAACCTGGGTACCGGCCACGGCTACTCCGTGCTTGAGGTCATCAAGGCTTACGAGAAGGCCGCCGGTCATCCGATTCCGTACACGATCAAGCCGCGTCGCCCCGGTGACATCGCCGCCTGCTACGCCGACGCTTCCAAGGCGGAGAAGGAGCTTGGCTGGAAGGCCGAGCTGACCATCGACGACATGGCCGCCTCCTCCCTCAACTGGCAGACCAAGAACCCCAACGGTTTCCGCGACGCCGAGTGATATGAGCAGATGAGCTCCCTCTGATGGGGGAGCTCATCTGTCGTTTATCACACAATGCGCCTATCGGCGGCCCAGCGGGTGAGCTCGGTGCGATTCGAAAGCTGAAGCTTTCGCAGCACCGAGCTCACGTGCGTTTCGACCGTCTTGATCGAAATGAACAGTTCGGCCGCCACCTCTTTATACGTGTAACCACGCGCGATCAGCCGCATGACCTCCTGCTCGCGGGCGGACAGCCGGTCCAGCTCCTCATCATGAGCCCGTGCCGCACCATCAGCGCCGCCATCAGACCCCGCCGCCGGCACACCCTGAAAGGCCGAAAGCACAAAACCGGCCAGTTTTGGCGAGAACACGGCATAGCCCTCATGCACCTGCTTGATGGATGAAATCAAATCAGCGCCGGTAATCGTCTTGGTCACATAGCCCTGGGCGCCGGCGCGAATCACCGCCCCCACATCCTGCGGCGCATCCGAAACCGACAACGCCAGAAACACAGTGGTAGGGGAGTAGGGGCGCGATTTGGCGAGGATCTCGGCACCGCCGCCACCCTCGCCGCCGGGCACATGCACATCCAGCAACACCACCTGCGGCTTGGTCTGTGCGATCATCGCCACCGAACCGGGCACGTCCGCCGCTTGGCCGACGATATCGAAGGAATCGCGCAACGTGGCGATTACGCCCGCACGGAACATCTCATGGTCATCGACCATGGCCACACGAATCTTGGCTGTCTCGTTCTCGCTCATCGATGTTCTCCCTGCGCCGCTTTCAGCGCGATCGGCATATGCATTCTGACCTCGGTGCCCCAGCCGGCCCTGGACACTATCTCCACTGTACCGCCGCGCCGTTTGATGCGGCCGATAATCGATTCGCGGATGCCCAGCCGGTCGGGCGGAATGGCGTCCATATCGAAGCCTTCGCCATGGTCGCGCACGAACACTTCAACCATCGTGTCGCTGGCCTCGCAATACAAAGACACCGGCTCGCCGCCATGCGTGACCGCATTGACCAACGCCTGACGGGTGGCGTCCAGCAGCGCATCGGTCTGGGCGCTCGGCCGCGCGTCGCCCACGGTGACCACCTCAATCGGCTTGCCGTGCTCGTCCTCCACCTCGGCGGCGATCTGCTTCAATCCGGCTCCCACCGAACGATCCGATGTGGAACGTTCCTGATACAGCCATTCGCGCAGCTCGCGCTCTTGGCTACGCGCCAGGGCGAATACGGTGGTCGGTTCCTCGGAGTTCAGCTGAATCAGCGCCAACGTTTGCAGCACGCCATCATGCAGATGGGCGGTCATGTCCGCGCGCTCCTCTTCGCGCTCCTTCAATGCCTGCTCGTGGGTGAGTCGTTGCAGCATCGCGTTCGCCCACGGCATCACCGCCACCACGATACCGACGATCATCACGAATCCGCTGGCAACAATGCGTCGAGGAGAGGTGCCCCACCCAGGAATGCTGACATTATGCACATACAATGCCCATCCCATGAAAATCAGTGCGATGCCGCCCAACATAGACAACAGCTGCGTGCCTCGCGGACTAAGATTCATCCATGCCAGTGCGATGCCGCCCAACCCTACCAGCAGCGGAAACACAATCTGGACATCCGCACCGGTGCTGGTGAGCAACAGTCCAGTGGCCATCAACGCGAAACCGGCCAATGCCACGACGGCCGGTTTCGGAGCACGTTGGATGGCCTCGGACAATGATTCCGGTGCGGCAGCCGATTCGTCGTCATGAGCGGCAAGTGGCTGATTGCCTCGCGCAAGCGGCGCCTGATCAACGGGCACTGTGCGAGCCGCAGCCGCCACCGGGTCTCCGGCAGGCATGAACACCCACAGGAATACATAAGCGATGATGCCTGCGCCGTAGAGGACGGTCAGTGCGATGAACGCAATCCGAACCCATGCCACGCCGATGCCCAAGTGCAGGGCGATGCCCTTGCACACGCCGGTGAGCCAACGGCCCTGCCGGGGGCGCATCAACGGCATGCGCGCGGGCAGCAATGGTTCGGGAGATGACGTCATACTCCTATTGTGCCGCGCTCAGGGCGTTGCGGCCGGGGTTTTACCCGGTGTTCAGGGAACAATCAGGGTGTTCCCCGAGCGTTGTGGCAGTGGTCGGGCGGTGTAATGGAATCATGAGCAATCCAAACGCGAATCCATATCAGCCACAGCCGCAGCCTGGTCCGCAAAAAAACAAGACATCGCGACGCTTCTTCACTTGGGTGCGATCCAGTGGACTGGTTCGCGGCGACGACCGGTGGATCGGCGGCGTATGCAGCGGCATCGCTTTACGGCTTGGCTGGAGCCCCACATTAGTACGTGCGTTGGTGATTGTATGTACATTGTTCTTCGGTTTTGGCGCAGCTCTGTACGCACTCGGCTGGTTTCTGATGCCGGATGTACGCGATGGGCACATCTTGGCCGAGGACCTCATTGCCGGCCAATGGGACTGGAATTGTCTGGGATGCTTCCTGTTCCTCGCCGTGGCAATCGTGATTCCAGGTGCGGGGTGGGGTTGTATTGCGCTCGCCGCCTTAGCGCTATGGCTGTTGGCCAAAAGCGGCATTCGCCAGCAGGAAGGGTACGGATTCGGGGCATCTGCGCCGCGACCGGTTTCACAGCCTGTGTCATATCCAGCCGCGCAACCAGTACCTCAATCTCCTTTGTATTCAGCTCCGCAACCTTTTCCACAACCTGTTTCACAACCTGTTTCACAAACCGCGCCTAGTGTTTCACAGCCTGTTTCACAGCCTGTTTCACAGCCTGTCTATCAGTCGATGCCCAGCGTGATGCCGGGTACTGTGCCCGGCGCGATGCCCGGCACAGTACCCAACGGGCCGTTTGCCCCCGACCGTATGAATGCGACGGCCTATGCCCCCACCGAGTCCAAGCGCCGCAAGCCGGCGGGCCCAATCGTGGTCTTGAGCATACTGGGCCTTACCTTCCTCTCCTTTGCCGGTCTGATGGGACTGATTTGGGTAAACGACATGGGCATTATCGGCATTATGCGTCTGGGCACCATCTGGATTGCCGCAGTATGCATAGTGATGGGGCTGGTGGTCATCATTCTCGGATTCAGAGGACGGCGTACCGGTGGTCTGATTCCTCTCGGACTGGTTGCCGGTGGATGCGCGCTCTGCATGACCATCGTTTCAGGCACGTATGGCGTGTACTACCGTGATCTTGGTGCCAGCGGCATCAATACTGTTGTTTCACTGAGCCAATCTGTCAGTGCGAGAAACAGCGACGGCATGAACGATGTGCAAAAGGATGGCATCTTCGTTGCCGATGCCAGCGATGCCACGTTTGAAACATTGCAGCAAGGTGTGGCGTTCAGCGGTGAAAACTACAACACCGATCAGGCAATCATTGATTGGTCCGATTGGGACAAGACACATGGACCGCACACGGTGAAGATGCTGGATGGCAAAACTTCCATCAGTAATTGCCCGGTCGGTACCATCACCATAGCCGCAACACAGGCGCAAGTGCATATCGTTCTGCCGGATTCCTGCACTTACGCCTTCGGCACCGCCGACTCCTACTACTCCACTTCGAGTGACGTTGGCGGCAAATACGAGATGGTATACAACAACTACATGGGTCCAAGCTTTGTTTTCTTCGAAGCTGAAAGTGCCACCAATGGGCCTGATCACGAATGGTTGTATAAGGAATCCGCCATGCCGGACAACGGCCCAGAATTAAAAATCAATATTCCCTATGTGGTGGAAGCACGTGTCAACGTGGTGTACGCCTCCGATTGGGAAGGCTCTACGTTCCAGCCGCTTGCCGATATATACGACGGCAACAGTACAAGCAAGAACACAACCGAACAATCGGAATGATCAAGCCGTTGCAACTAGGAGATGGAATCATGACTGATGAAACCAAGGAATTCGCCTCCATCGAGGATGCGACACCGACCACGGCCATACCTTCCGAAACCGACGCGACCACCGCGACCACAACCATGGTGACCGTCGATGACCGAACCGATACCACGGTGCTGCCATCCGCAGCGGATGATGACGAAACGGCTGTGCTGCCCGTCCCCGACAATCATGCGGATGCGTCGGTCTCGGATGTGGATACGCAGGCAACAGCTGCCTCTCCATCGCCCATCGAACCAACCACAGATCGGATTGCCCTGGAAACAGTTGCCGATGCCGTGGAGGGAGATGGTGGGCCGATTCCATCTGCCGATGATGTGCCGATGTACGCAGCATCTTCAGCACGACCTCCCTATGGGCAGTCTCAGACCGCCGGCAAACCATGCCAGCCTGGGGGGAGCGCCAAGAACGTCCAGAGCGCCAAGAACGTCCAGAATGCTAAGGATGTCAAGAGTGCCAAGAACATCCAGAAACAGAGCACCAGCGCGCCTACTGTGGTATTCGGACTATTAGGCGTGATTATCGGCGTGATCGCGCTGGTTTTCGGGTACATATCTCCGGATCGGATGATTTCGTTGTTCTCGCCGAATCCGCAATTGCTGACGGCTATTATTTGCGCCGTAGTGGGACTGATTCTGGTAATAGTGGCCGTTGTATGGGCCATAGTCGGTGCCGTCAAGAAGAGAAAATAGCGTTACAAACCATTGCATTACGGTCCCAGTAGAAGCACATTATGACGGGAGCCGACCGATAAGAGCCGACCGTTCTATGCTGATGGGGGGGAGGCATAGTAACTATGAAGCGGGTTTCGGTGCGGCGGGTAGCGAGCGTCATCGTCACCGCGATGGCGATGACGCTGGTATTCGCCACACTTGGCTGGGCGATGATGCCGCAATGGAACACACGGCCCTACACCAAGCACATCGTTATCGCTTCTGCCGACACCACCATCACCCCTGCCCATGCGAACATTCCCCACGAGGGGCGATATCGTACGCGTGAAACCCGACTATCCATCAAGACCGGCGACGGCGTCACGCTACCCGCCGTACTACGTGAACCGGTCGGCGCTCCCGGGCCACGCCCGGCTTGTCTGTTCATTCACGGGTCCGGTACCAGTGGTGCCGAGGATTTCGGCGATATCGCCAACGCCATGGCCTCTGCCGGTATCGTGACCTTGGTGCCGGCCAAGCGCAACGACAACTACACCGTGCTGCATCGCGACTACCCGCGTTTTGCTCGCGAATACGGGCGTTCGCTCGACGTGTTGCGTGGCAGAATCGGCGTGGACCCCGCCAAAACCGGCATCTACGCCGAATCCGAAGGCACCTGGATCGCCACGATTCTAACCTCGAAACGGCAAGACATTGCCTTTGCCGTACTTACATCCGCACCGGTGTTCAATGGACGTGAGCAAATGGCCATGGCTGTCAGCGCCTATACGCATGAGGCCGGCGCGCCCAAGCCCGTGGTCAAAGACATGGCCAAATTGATGTCGCTGGACTACGCGCCATTTGATCTAGCCTATGCCGACTTTGATGCCGACCGGTATCTGAAATCCCTCACCATGCCGGTGCTGGTGAACTACGGCACCTACGATACGGCCATGCCCATCGAACAGGGGGCGCAGCGGATCATCGCCACGGCCAACAAGTCCGGCAACGAGAACGTCACCGTACGCTATTTCGCCGGCAACCATCAGATGCGGGCTGGTGAGGGCTTATTCACCCCGAACCTGCCATTGGCCGAAGGCTATACGCAAGCGCTGGAAAATTGGGTGAACGGTGTGACTGCCGGAACCAAAGCCGATGGATGGGCAACGCCTCAAGTCGCCGGTGCGACACCTCACCAGCGCTTCGCCGCGCCGCAACGTACCAGATCCGGTATCGTCGGCTCGCTTGGCGTGCTGGCCGGTCTGATGGTGGCAGGGCCCGTGCTGATCGTGATGGCGGCGATATTAGGTATTGGCTTGACTGTGTTTTCTTGGCTACAGACGTTGCTGGTCGGGCGACGTAGTGTGGCGACTGTGCGGGCCGTGCATGCGACGCCGAGTGAGCTGGGGGCCGCCCAGCGGCGCATGTTGCACGGCATTGCCGGCTTATCTGCCGGTATCGGCACAGCGGTGATGGTGATTACTGGGCTGTTGTACGGCTATATGAGCGCCGTAGGCGTATCGGCTGTATTGGTTATGCCTCAACCGCGGCTGTTTGCCGTCGGATGGGTGGTGCTGCGAATAGCGACCATGCTGTTGGTGGTGCTGTTTGCTTGGGAAATGGAACGTGTCTGGTATTGCCGCGCCGATATCGTCGGTGTGCGGCGCGTCATATGCGTGATGGTAGCGCTCGGCACTCTCGCCACACTGATGACACTGGCATTTTGGGGCCTATTCTCGCTGTAATTCTGCCGATGTGCGCTGGTAAATGGGGCCTGGCGGGCAGGCTGCGTTGGTGGTCTGGGTGTGGGGCGATCGGCAGATTGCGTTGGCCTGGGTATGGCCGGCCGACGTACATCAGTCGGGGTGTCCGATACACAGTGAATGGCTGAGTATTACGCTTGGGAGGCTTCGGCCTCCTCTAAGGTGTCGAAACCGTCGAGCTGGACTGTGTGCAACAAGGTTTCCTCAGTGATATTGCGTTGCGGGCTGGCTGCGGCGCGCTCGCCAATCATCGCTTCGTAACGTTCGAAGGTCTGGTCGGAATACGTACCAAGCTCGCCGCGCAGATAGGTTTCGAATGAGGTGGCAGATGGTGTGTCTTCGGTGGTGGTGAGTGCGCGCATCGCCTCGCCGAGCTTGGGGTAGCGCTCGCGGAAATCCTTGGCCCAGGCGACCTGCTGGGCGATGACCTGTTCCTGACGGGCCGCGCGCTCTTCAGAGAGACGCGGAATATACGGCTCTATGTTCTTCGTGAAATCTTCCGGCGCGGTGGAGGCCATCATGCGGCCGTATTTTTCGGTCACGAGGTTGCGGCCCACGTGGTCGGCCGCGTCAAGATCAGCGGCATAGCTGGTGAGTAATGGCCGTTCCCATGTGAGGAACTGGGCCAACCGCATCTGGTGGAACACCGGCCAGTTGCCTTGGCATGCCGCGCGTCCACCCTCATTGTTGGTGCGCTGGAACTGATCCCATTCATGGCGCACAATAGCCTCGCGCAGTTCATCATCAGTCAGTTCGTTGGTCATCGACGTTCCTTTCACTGATACCTCCCTCTGATGAGGGAGGTGGTACGGCGAAGCCGTGGAGAGGGAGCTTGAATCTACAAACTTTTAAGCACCGGATCATCAGAGGCGATGTGGTCCTCGACATACGGGCGCTGCCATTCGAGGAAGGTCTCGCCGGACGTGGTCAGGTGTTCGCGTTTGAGTTCCTTGACGATATCCACCGCAATCTGCTCCACAATATCGTTGATTTTCTCGATTGCTGGAGCCGCGCCCTTGCCGCCTTCGCCGAATCCGGCCCCGCCATAGCAGGCTGCCGAACTCAATCGCATCACGGTTTCCAACTGTTCGCCCACGTTCGGCAACAGCGCGAACATCGAGCCAGACAGCTTGCGCAATGCTGCGAACTGCCACTTGTAATACGGCATATAGCCCACCACCATCGGCACGTTAACCAGGAACACCAACGAGGCGGTGGCCTGCACGAACTCGTGGATGGACAGCCATGCGGCCGCGCCGTCGCCGCGCTTCAACGAACGCGGCAGATTATATTGACCGGCCTGGGCGATCATGCCGAGTCGCTTGGAGATCAGCGCGAGCCGCACATCGTCGGGCATGTTCTTGAACCCTTGTCGCGTCTTGGAAAACAGACCGGTGGGGTCGGCGAACACCTCGCCATTGGTGGCGGCGGCCAAGGTCGATTCCTGAAGCATTAGCCACTCATGCGGCGCGGTCTGCGCCGGCGCAGTGCGATACCCGGTGATCGACTCAAAGAAGTCACCGATGCGGAACACGCCGTCACGGCGATTCGCGCCCTGTGCGCGCGGCGTGACGGGGGAGCCTGCACCTGCGGAGGGGAATGCTCCGGAAGCATCGGACCTGGCATGCGCCTCGAACGTCACGCGGCCTTGCGCATCCACGCTGAACTTGCGCGGCAGTGCCTCGTAATCGACCTCAAGTTGCTCGCCGATCGCCGCGTAATCCTCATCCGTAAGCCACAGGCAGAAGCGCGGGCCGAAATCGTGGTCCTGCGAATACGCATCATCGAATCCGTAGCATTCCGAGCCATGACCCACCAGACCGGCGGCGATACGCCCGGCATACTGCGGATACTTCGCCGCAATCATCGGCTTGCCCATCTGCGTCCAGAACGCGCGGGCCAGCTTCAGTCCGGACACCGGGCATGCGGAAACGGCCTCGGCCGCGCCCGCAGAACCGGTCGACACCGAAACGGTGGATGGGGAAGATGCCGCGTTCGCACCGGTCTTGTCCTGTGCCGGGCTGTTCGACAGCCGCGAGCCGGACTGGGGCAGCGCGCCTGCATCGCCGGCAACACCCGCATTGTCAACCGTCACCCCGGCCTGCGCCGCCGCTTCCTCGGCCTGCCGCAGATTGTCGGCGGTGATACGCCAGTAATCGGTGTCCTTGCCGTAACATTCCTCGATCACGGCCAGCGCATGCCGGTATCCAGTAACCGCATCCGCATACCGTCTCTCGGCAAAGCACACCTGCGCGAAGCCCGCCAGTGCGGAGGCATAATGCGCGGAATGTTCTAGATGGCCGGTGCGATAGATTTCCAGCGCCTTGGCTGCATGCCAATGCGCGTCCTCCAACTTGTGTTCGGTCAGCAGGGTCAACGCCAGATTCGTGTGCGAGCTGGCCACGTCGATATCCGCGTCCGGGTTCACGCTCGAGGCTTCGATAATGCGCAGCGCTTCACGCAACTCCAGTTCCGCCTTGTCGGGCCGATTCGTCTCGCTGTAGAGCATCGACAGATTGTTGTGCAGTGCTGCGAGCCTACGGTCGGTGGGTGCCAGCGAATGCCGGCAGACACTCTGCGCCTGATGATACAAATCCTCGGCCTGATCGTATTGTTTGGCCGCGCGCATCGAGGTGGCGCAATTGATTAGCGTGGTGGCCCACGCCTCGGATGTGCCGGTGGTCAAGCCCATACGAGCGGCCAGTTCCAGCGCTCGCTGCACAATCCACTGATTCTCCTTGTGCCGACCTTGCGAGCGATAGAAGCCCATCGTTTCGTTGAGCACGGTGAGCAGTCCGGCCTCGTCGCCGGCGTTTTCCGCGTCCACCATCGCCTGTTCCAAGTACGGGCCGGCTTCGGTGGCAGCCGTGTGGCGATCGAAAATCGCGTCCAGTCCGTTCAGGAATTGTTGGGTATCAAAGGTTGCGGGCGATTGATCGGCATCGTCCGTGGCCTGGTTCGCCGTGGAATCGGAACCTTGTGCTGCGGCCGCCGCATCGGTGTCGTCGGCATCGTCTGGACCATGCGCGAATTGCGCGGCGAATTGTTTGAGCAGTGCTTCCTCATCCATACCGCCAGACCTCCCTGAATCGTGTCTGATTTCAGTCTATTAATACTGTGAACAAACACGTCAGGGAGTTTGCTGTGAGCTTGGTCTCAGTCCACCTTGGTTTCGCGCATGCGGTGAATGGCGTCGGTATCGGTTTCGCAGCGCCACGAGTAGAAGGCCAGCAGCCCTACGGCAAGCAGAGCCAGCGGCATACCGCCCAGGCCGGTATAGCGATAGTTCATCGAGAAGGTGGTGAGCATCGCGCCGCCGACAATCGAGCCGATGGCATTGCCGAAGTTAAACGCCACCTGTACAGCCGCGCCGGCGATCAGCTCGCCGCCGCCCTGGCCGGCTTCGGTCATCAGCAATTGCTGTGGAGCGGAAGTAAAGAACAATCCGATGGCGATCCAGAACGTCAGTACAGCGGTCATCGGCTGATTACCCGGAGTGATAAGCACCAGCAACAAGCCGAGGCAGGAGATGGACTGACCTATTGCGGCCGCGCCGGCATGCCTCCAATGGTCGGTCAGACGACCTCCAAGCAGACCGCCGATGACCATACCAAAGCCGGCAAGCATCATCAGCATCGGCACCAGGGAAGACGACCATCCGCCGGTTTTCTGCAGCCAAGGGGAGACGTAGCTCCACCAGCAGAACACACCGGCATTGCCGGTGAACACGGCGGCCAAAATCACCCACGGGCCACGGCGGGTGAGGAACTTGAACTGACCGGCGATGCCTGCGTCCTTGATCGGTGCAACGTGCGGAATCCACGCCAACACCAGCACAATCGTCATTGCCGCCCAAGCGGCCAAAATGCCGAAGGCAAGACGCCAGGAAAGGAACTCGGCCATCAAGGTGCCCGCCGGTACGCCGAGCATATTGGCCACGGTCTGTCCGGTGACCATCACGGATACGGCCTGTGCCTCCTTGCCTTTCTCCGCCAGAGTCTTGGCGATGAGTGTGGCTGTGCCGAAGAATGCGCCGTGCGGCAGGCCGGCGACGAATCGTGCGACGACCAGCATGGCGGCATTGACGGAGAATGCGGAAGCCAGATTGCCCACCAAGGCAATCACCATAAACAATATGATGAGGTTCTTCGGCGGCACCTTGCGGCCGAATACCAGAATCAGTGTGCCGAAGCACACGCCGATCGCATACGCGGAAATGTAATGGCCTGCGGTGGGGATGTCCACGCCGGTGGCGGCCGCGGCCTGCGGCAGAATGCCCATCATCACGAACTCGGCGGCACCGAGAATGAACGCGCCCGAAGCCAGTGCAAGCAGACTCTTCTTCATGGTTCCTCTAACTACTTCAGTATTACTTACAAAAACAGTGCGGCAATCGATTGATTCGAGCGATATATTACGGTGGTCCGCCAACAAATACGGGGCTTGCCGTGATGTGGTTTGTCGCTGTGTGCGGCGGGTTGTTTACCGCTGTTCGATCGCTTGGTTTGATTGTTGGGACAGGAAACGAAAAACCGGATTGCTGATTTCTCAACAATCCGGTCCAGTTGTCGGGCTGGCGGGATTTGAACCCGCGGCCTCTTCGTCCCGAACGAAGCGCGCTACCAAGCTGCGCTACAGCCCGTTTGGCAACAGACGTAGATATTACATTGTGGTGGTGGACAATGCAAATCGGCATGTCGCGAGTGTTGCGTGATGGTGGATTCGCCATGTGTACAGGTCTCTCAAGCCTTGTGCAGGGCCGGTTTTGCGTCATGTGAGCGGGTGTTCGGATGGCCGTGCGGTCTGCCGGGCTCATAATCGCCGGCCTTGCGTACACTGATGAATCATGGCTGAAGTTGTCGAAAATACCGAAAACACTGAGAATGAAACCCCGGCCGTCCCGCAGATGAGCACCGTCGAACGTGCGGAAATGCTGCTCAAGCAGGACGCCACCATCCGCGAGAAGATCAAGTCCGGTGCCACGCTGGACGAAGCCGTGGACCCCTCCAACAAGGAGTTCGGCCCGCTGGCCCACCCCGAGCAGGTGCAGATGCGCGTGGCCAAGCGCGCGATGATGCTTGAGGCCGGCATCGCCCCCTACCCGGTGCACTTGGACGTCACCGACACCATCGAGGCGGTTCGCGCCAAGTATGACGGCAAGCTCGAGGCTGGCGAAGAGACCGAAGACATGGTCGGCATTGCTGGCCGCGTGCTGTTCCTGCGCAACGCGGGCGGCCTGTGCTTCGTGCAGCTGTCCGCCGGTGACGGCACCAAGATTCAGGGCATGATCTCCAAGAAGGAGATTGGCGCCGACTCGCTCAAGCAGTTCAAGCAGCTCGTCGACCTTGGCGATCACCTGTACCTCAAGGGCCGCGTCATCGCCTCCAAGACCGGCGAGCTGTCCGTATTCGCCACTGAGTGGGCTATCGCCTCTAAGGCCCTGCAGCCGCTGCCGGCCCTGCACAAGGACCTGAACGAAGACACCCGCACCCGCAAGCCGTACATCGGCATGATCGCGGACGAGAACATCCGCAACATGGTGCGCAACCGCTCCAAGGCCGTGGCCTCCCTGCGCCGCACCTTTGACGACCACGACTTCCTCGAGGTCGAAACCCCGATGCTGCAGACCCTGCACGGTGGCGCGGCCGCCCGCCCGTTCACCACGCACATGAACGCCTTCGACCTTGACCTGTACCTTCGCATCGCCCCGGAACTGTTCCTCAAGCGCTGCCTGGTCGGCGGCATCGATCGCGTGTTCGAAATCAACCGTGACTTCCGCAATGAGGGCGTCGACGCCACGCACGCCCCCGAATTCACCATGGTCGAGGCCTACCAGGCCTATGGCACCTATGATTCCATCGGCCAGCTGGTCAAGGAGCTCGTGCAGAAGACCGCCATGGACGTCTACGGCTCGCACAAGGTCACCCTGCTCGACGGCACCGAATACGACTTCGGCGGCGAATGGAAGACCATCAGCATGTACGACTCCCTGTCCGAATCGTTGGGCGAGGAGATTGTGCCGAACGGCGGCCCGGACGCCCCCGGCACCTCCGTTGAGCACCTGGGCGCCATCGCCGACAAGCTCGGCGTAGAGCGCGACGACGTGGAGAACCACGGCAAGCTCGTCGAACACCTGTGGGAGCACTTCTACGAGGACAAGCTGTACGAGCCCACCTTCGTGCGTGACTTCCCGGTCGAAACCTCCCCGCTGGTCAAGGGCCACCGCACCAAGCCCGGCGTGGTGGAGAAGTGGGATCTCTACGTGCGCGGCTTCGAGCTGGCTACCGGCTACTCCGAGCTCAACGACCCGATCGTGCAGCGTGAGCGTTTCGTGGCCCAGGCCAAGGACGCACTCGCCGGCGACGAAGAGGCCTGCGACATCGATGAGGACTTCCTCGAGGCTCTCGGCGTGGGCATGCCTCCGGCCGGCGGTATGGGTATGGGCATTGATCGACTGCTTATCGCCTTGACCGGTGCCACGATTCGCGAGACCATCACCTTCCCGCTGGTCAAGCCGCTCGTTGGCTGATTAGGCATACTCTGGCTCCCCTCAGAGAGGGGAGCCAGAGTTATATATGAAAGGGATTGCTTATGTCTATCGGCTTATGGGTTCGGGGCGCGCGTCCCAAGACCTTGGTCACTTCCATCGCGTCGGTGATGGTTGGGGCGGTGATGGCGTACGTGCATATCGAGCGGTCGGGCACCTGCATCGCAATATATCCAGAACCGGCCTCCTGCGCCACGGCCCGTGAACAGCAGACCCTGCTGATGGACCGATTCTGGCCGGTGACCATCCTGTGCCTGCTAGTCGCGCTGTTCCTGCAAATCGCCGTCAACTATGCGAACGACTATTCCGATGGCATCCGCGGCACTGACGCCGGGCGTGACACGGACGAATCGAAATCAGGCAAACCCCAGCGACTGACCGCATCCGGACTGGTACCGGCCAAGCATGTACTGTTCGCGGCGATGATTTGCGCCGCCATCGCCTGCATATGCGGCATTGCCGCTATCGTGATTTCCCAAGCTTGGTGGCTGTTTGCCGTGGGTGTGGCCTCCTTGCTGGCCGGCTGGTTCTACACCGGTGGCAAGCATCCGTATGGATACGTCGGGCTGGGAGAAGTCGGCGTGTTCCTGTTCTTCGGCTTGGCTGCGGTATTGGGCACCGAATACGCGCTGTGCGGCACGGTGGACGTCGGCGGACTATTGGGTGCTGTGGCGGCTGGCCTGTTCTCCTGCCTGATCATGATGGTGAACAATATCCGTGACATCGACGAGGATCGTGAGCATGGTAAGTGCACGCTGGCCGTACGGCTGGGTGAATCCGGCGCGCGTACGCTGCTGATTGTGTGCTGCGTGGCCGCGTGGGCCATAGCCCTGCTCATGTGCGCGACCCTATGGTGGCCGTGGGGCGCAGTGCTGTTGATCTCGGGCGTCGGAATACCTGTGCGCATGGTCTCCAGCGTGAATAAACGTCAATTCCGCCCGGCTCTGCCCGCCGCCAGCTTCCAGACCTTGCTGTTTGCGGTGGTGCTGGCGGTTTCCGTGACGCTCTGAGAGCGAAATAATAAGACGAATACTCGTGTTTGGGCGCACGCGGCTGTAGACTGAACCGTATGACTTATAAACTAGTACTGCTCCGTCATGGACAGAGCGCATGGAATAAAACTAACCAGTTCACCGGCTGGGTCGACGTACCGCTGACCGAGCAGGGTGAAGCCGAAGCCAAGCGTGGCGGCGAGCTGCTCAAGGAGAAGAACGTCCTTCCGGACATCGTGTTCACCTCCCTGCTGCGTCGCGCCATCAACACCGCCAACATCGCTCTGGATGCCGCAGATCGTCTGTGGATTCCGGTTCAGCGTGACTGGCGTCTCAACGAGCGTCACTACGGCGCTCTGCAGGGCAAGAACAAGACCGAGATCCGCGAAGAGTACGGCGACGAGAAGTTCATGCTGTGGCGCCGTTCTTACGCCACCCCGCCGCCCGAGATCGACCCGAACGACCAGTACGCCCAGAACAACGACCCGCGCTACGCCGGCGATCCGGTTCCGGAAGCCGAGTGCCTGGCCAACGTTGTTGAGCGTGTGAAGCCGTACTTCGAGTCCGCTATCGAGCCGGAGCTCAAGGCCGGCAAGACCGTGCTGATTGCTGCCCACGGCAACTCCCTCCGCGCCATCGTCAAGATGCTGGACAACCTGTCTGAGGAAGAGATTGCCAAGGTCAACATCCCGACCGCCATCCCGCTGCTCTACGAGCTGGACGAGAACTTCAAGCCGATCAAGCCGCGTGGCGAGTACCTGGACCCGGAGGCTGCTGCTGCAGGTGCCGCCGCTGTCGCCGCTCAGGGCCAGAAGTGAGCCTAAGCCGCTAACACGGTACAAGCTGTAAGGGGAGTCGCACATAACGTGCGGCTCCCCTTTGCTATGCCTGCCAAATCCCCCATGGGGCGGTGATTACCCCATGGGGCGGTAAAACCCTCATGGGGCGGTATGCCAGAATGGCTTAATTCCGCGGTTTCACATATCCTTCAAACCGCCCCATGGGCAAGTTACCGCCCTATGGGTGTTTTGCCGCCCCATGGATACGCCGGTGTACCGCCCAAAAGCAACAAAAAACGGCGTCCAGCCGTAGCCGGATCGCCGCTTTCGGGCATCCCCCTCAAACCACAGGAGAACAAGTGTTCAGTTATTTGCCCAATGTGAGAACAAGTCCCAATCAGTCGATGTCGGTGCCCTCGTCGCGGGTCGGCTCCTTAGTGGGGTCGAAGCCGGAGACGATGTACACCACACGGCGGGCGGCGGACACGGCGTGATCGCCGAGACGCTCCAGGAAGCGGCCCAGCAGCACGATATCCACGGTCTGCTGACGGGTGATGTCATCGGACAGCGCTAGATCGAAGGTCTGGTGGTGCAGATTGTCCAGCTTGTCGTCAGCCAGGATGATGGCCTCGGCGGTCTTGGCATCGCGATCGAAGAGCATGGCCACCAGCTGGTCAGCGGTGTTGTCCAGGAAGTCGATCATCTCGGCGAACACCGGTTGAGCGGATTCAGGAATCGCGGCGGCCGGATAGGTGCGGCGAGCGGCCTCGGCCACGTGGCGGGCAAGATCGCCCATACGCTCGAACGTGGAAGCCAGACGCATGGTGGAAACGACCACACGCAGATCGGTGGCCACCGGATTCTGCTTGGCGAGCAACTTGACGCACTGGTCAATCACAGAGGACTCCAGGGCATCGATTTCGATGTCGCCGTCAATCACAGTCTGTGCGGCTTCAACGTCCTGATTCAGCAGGGCTTCCCCAGCTCCTTTGATCGCCTTGCGTACGTTCTGCGCCATACGGTCGAGGTCGTCAGCAACCTGCTTCAGCTCCTCGTTGAAAATAACGCGCATTTCTCTAGCCTTTCATGCTTGCTTATTGCAACCTGTACCAGTGTATTATTCCAGTACTTGTTCCCCACTCCAACGTAGGTAATGGCAACCTCAAGTTGTTCTACTGTTCATTGGGTTGTTCACCTGAAATTCATGTTACCGGCGTGCCGGCAAACCGCAATCCCGGCGTGTGGTGTGAAAGAATGGGGGCATGACACAGATGCCGCTCGTCGCCGCGATTGCTCTTATTGTCACGGCTGTTTTATTTGTGGTAGGAATCATCACGCTCATCGTGGGATTTGCGACACATCGAGTGTCCATGGAATCGCCGCTGGCCGATGATGACGACAATGACGATCTGTCCGACGACACCGCCACGCTGCTGTCCATGCTGCCAGGTGCGTCCGTGGTGGTCGACGAGCACGACGAGGTGGTCCGCTGCAATCCCGCCGCCTACCGCCTGGGTGTGGTGTCAGATGACGCCATTGCCCAGCAGCATGTGCTGGATGCCATTCACGAGGCGCGCAAGTCCGGTGGCAAGCGCCAGTTCGACTTGACCACCGATACTCCGGAGCGGTACGTCGCAGACCAGAACAAGGGCGATCACGTCGCCACGCAGTCCGTCCACCGCCCCAACTGGCTGAAGGTGACTGTAGGGCGTATCAACGAGCAGTTCGTCATCGTGTTGATTACCGATGTCAGTGATGTGATTCGTTTCGCTCAAGTGCGTGACTCGTTTATTACCAATGTGTCCGAGCAATTGTTGGGCCCCACTGAGGCTCTGGCCAAACTCGCCGATTCGCTGGAGTCCGGCAATCTGGACGAACAGCAGGTGGCTGCCGACGCTCGCCAGGTGCGTTCCAGCTGCAGCAAGCTCAACCACATGGTGTCTGATTTGCTGCTGCTCATACGCGCGCAGGAGCCGATTACGCCGTCTTCCGCCAACCGACTGAACGTTATGGAACAGCTCAGGGCCACGGCGGCGCGACTGGAGCCGCAGGCAGCCGAGGCTGGCGTGCAGCTGAACATCAAGGGCGACGATGATCTAGTCATCAATGGTGAGGCGGACCAGATCGACAGCGCCGTGACCAAGCTCATCGAAAACGCCATCGGCTATTCCAAGGAAAATGGCGTGGTCAGCGTGTCCGCATCCAAAGACAAGGATGGCGACCGCGCGGTGATTCGCGTGATTGACCAAGGCACGGGCATCGCTAAGAAGGACCAGGCGCGCATCTTCGAGCGGTTCTACCGGGGCGTGGAACAGAGCAATCGCACGGCGGATGGCGTGGGCCTAGGCTTGGCCATCGTCAAGCATGTGGCGCTGACCCATCATGGCGATGTGACCGTATGGAGCGCGCCCGGGCAAGGCAGTACGTTCAGCCTTACGTTGCCGTTGGCGCAGTGAGGTAAGGAATTGGTGGCATGCCTTGCATGCCACCAATGCTGTTTGATGAGCGACCTGCGGCCGCGGTCTCTCCCTCAATCAGCTACGCTGACAGCTCCCGTCATCAGAGGGAGCTTGTGTTGCGTTACTGTCCGAGGCGGCGGTAGTCCCAGCGGTCGAAGTATTCCCAGACCAGCAGTAGCAAGCCAATAATGACACCGGCCACGCACATAATCACCAACGGCATTACGCTGTAGCCCACGGCCAGCAGAATCAGCACGACGATCAACGCCACAATCCATAGACCGGTACCGATGGCAAACACCTTACGCAGGTCCACCCGTACGGGCTTGGGCGCGGGTTTGCGGACGGCAGGGTCAATGAGAGGCGCGAACTTCATACTCATGCACTGTAGTAAGAGTAGGGAGGGGCGTCAAACACCTCTCCCTACGATTTATTCAATCGGTATCAGTTGAGACCGATCAATGTGCATGGCATATATGGTCGGCCATGCGAGGCATAGACCGCCATCACAGGTGCTCGACCACATAGTCGACGCACTTGGTGAAGGCCATGACATCAGCCGGTTCCACCGAGGGGAACACGCCAACGCGCAGCTGGTTGCGGCCCAGCTTGCGGTAGCCGGCGGCGTCCACGATGCCGTTCTCTCGCAGGATGGGCAGTATCTGGGAGGCCTGGACGCGCTCATCCAGATCAATGGTGACCACGGCGTTCGAGCGGGCGTCCGCATCGACGACGAACGGAGCGGCGTATTCGGAGCGCTCGGCCCACGAGTACAGGATGGATGCGGACTTGGCGCAACGCGTGGTGGCCCAGGCGAGGCCGCCGTTGCTGTTGAGCCAGCGAATCTGGTTTTCCATCATGATCAGGGTGGCCACGGCGGGCGTATTCAGGGTCTGATCCTTGCGGGAGTTGTTCAGTGCCGTGGTCAGCGAGAGGAACGGCGGCACCCAGCGATGTGCGCCTTCCAGATGAGCGCTTGATTCGACGCATACCGCACGATCGATGGCTTCGGGGGAGAGGATGGCGACCCACAGACCGCCATCGGCACCGAAGGCCTTCTGCGGTGAGAAGTAGTAGACGTCGGTCTGGCTGATGTCCACGGGCAAAGCGCCGGCTGCGCTGGTGCCGTCGATGACGGTCAGGGCACCGGCTTCACGACTTCCGGCCACGCGGCGAATCGGGGCGGCCACACCAGTGGAGGTCTCGTTGTGAGCCCAGCAATATGTGTCCACGCCCTCGGTGAGCTCAGGCAGACGGTAAGTGCCCGGCTCGCCGGGGAACAGCACCGGGTCTTCAAGGAAGGGTGCGTTCGCGGCGGACGCGGCGAACTTGGCACTGAACGAGCCATACGTGCCGAATGCGGCGCGACGGGTGATCAGCGAAGCGCAGGCAATCTCCCAGAACGCGCTGGCGCCACCGTTGCCAAGCGCCACCTCATACCCTTCAGGCAGGTGGAAGAACTCGCGCAGACCTTCACGAATCGAAGCGACCAGTTGCTTGACTGGTGCCTGGCGATGTGATGTGCCAAGCAGGGTGGTGGCGCCGGCGTCGAGCGCGGCGATCTGTTCGGGGCGGATTTTGCTGGGGCCGGAGCCGAAGCGACCATCTTCGGGCTTCAGCGACTCGGGAATACTCAGTGTGATAGTCATGGTTTCAAGGGTAGACCAGTGTTGGGGAATATCGCGGATAATGCTCGGTGTGCGGGATTACTGCGGGGTTACTGCGGAATTCCGGGGTGCCGGGCGGCAGTGGTGGCAATGCGGAATGCAGTGCAGAATGTACGCAGCACATCATGGTTACGGTGTGTCGGAATGACATGAGTTAGTGATTCTTCCGATAACCGGATAGTGAGGTTCGTGAACGGGCGGAAACAAGGCAGTTTTTTCACCCGGCCGCACGGTTACGTAAATCGTTTGACACACCCGGATGGTGGGGGATCACATTGAGGATTGACCTCTGTTCGTTGTACAGTACTCAATTGTGACGGTCATACGAGGTCATCGAAATGACCCCGCCGAACCCATCCAAGGAGTTAACGTAGTATGAAGCATGCTTCGCATAAAGCGACCACGGTCTCGCGCCAGAAGTTCAGCTTAGCGAAGGCATTGTTTGCCTCCGGCAAGGGTTCTCATTCCGTTCGTGCTGTGCGTGCGGTGCAATCCGCTGGTAGCGACGCCGTTGTTTTGGGGCTTGATCCGGCCATCGCCGAGAAGATCAACGAAATCGCTCCCCAGACCCGCCGTTCCATTCGTGAGGCCGCTCGTGCCGCTGAACGCCGTAGCCATATTCTTGCCTCGGCCTCACTGGCCGCTCTGGTCGGCACGGCCGCAGGTGCTCTCGCGTTTTCCAACAATGAAGACGCCACGAACTCGTTCGTGGCTGATCCGGCCACGACGACCACGCAGATTAAGCGCATCAGCGATGTGACTGCGGCTTCTCGTTCCGAAGCGCGTACTGATTTGAGTTCATCCTCCGTTACCGCACAGTCCACCAATGAAGGCGGCTGGGGGCTGAGCAATTCAGACAGCACCTTGGACGCCAAGCTGATGAATCGCAATAATGCGAACAATCCTGTGGTGTCGGCTCTCGTGGATGCCGATGGCGATGCTGTGCCGGCTGGCTTCAACCCGAACCATGCCGTTGGCACCAACTCCAACAACTATCCGTGGGGTCAGTGCACGTGGTACGCGTACCAGCGTCGTGCCGAACTGGGCCTGCCTTCCAGCGGCAACTTCGGCAATGGTGGCGCGTGGGCGGCGTCAGCTTCCGCTCTGGGCTATTGGGTGGACAACACTCCTCGCCATGTCGGTGATGCTGTGGTGTTCGCTCCTGGCCAGGCCGATGCCGATGGCGCGTACGGCCATGTTGCCGTTCTGGAAAAGATCAATGCCGACGGCTCCATTGAGATCTCCGAATCCAATGCCAAGGGATTGGGTGTGATTTCGACCCGTACGTTCAGCGCCGCCGAAGCCGGTAAGTTCCAGTACGTTCACTACTGATTCATTTCATTGGCTTACATTCGGTGATTACTGTTCGGATGTGACGTCGCCCTATCGGTAATCGTTCGCGCGAAATGACATTTCAAGTGTTGCGGCCGCGTATTAGTCCGAACTGACCTGTGCCGACACGCCGATATATCCCAATAGCTCCGGGGTGTTTTATTTCTTCCATCCTGTACGAGTTAATGCGCACCGTGTAGGGTGATGGTTCTATGAAGACCAAAACTGTAGCTTCTTCCATTGTTGCCGCGATTGTCTCCTGTGCCTGCTTGTTTATGTTTGTTCCTACAGCAACTGCAGCTGAGGGTGTTACTGTGACTTCCACCAAGTCCTTCCCCTCGTACACCCAGGTGCGCAAAGATCTGACGACTGAAGCCACTGCCACGAGCGTTGAGGACAATGCTGATTGGGGCGGCATTGAGAACCTCGATGTGCCGCAGACGGAATCTCAGGCGGAAAAGGATGCCGCAGCGGCCAAGAAGGCTGCCGAAGAGGAGGCCGAGAAGCAGGCGGAGGTCGAGGCTCAGGCGACCCAGGAGCAGGCCAACGCCGCGAGCCGTAATGAGTCTCGCTCTTCTGTTACTTATTCCGATGCCAGTGGTTCGGTTTCCGCTGGTGCCGGTGCCTCTATCGACCGTGCGTATTCTTTGATCGGACAGAGCATGGACTGCACCGCATTGGTCAGTCAAGCGTTGGCGGCCCGTGGCATTAACTTCCACGGTTGGCCTGAAGAGTACGTCAATGTTCCTGGTGGCCACGTAGTCACAGACGGATCCCTGCAGCCGGGCGATATTCTGATTTATGCCAACACCGGTGGATGGAACGGTGGTGCACACTACGATCATGTGGCGTTGTATGTCGGCAACGGTCAGGCGGTCCATGGTGGATGGAATGGCTATAGCGTGGCTCTCGCTAGTGCCATGACCGAAAAGCTCACCATCGTGGTGCGTATCCCGTGATGCAGTCTTATTGATTGATTTATTGCAGGCCTCGGATGCCGATCGGTATCCGAGGCCTGTTGCGTTCTCCTGCCGAATGATGCACCCGCGACATCATCTTCGAAATGCTATTCCTGTTATGAAATCGACCCATGTGTGCTAGTGTATGGCGTTGATGATGAGCGTTAAGACTATTATTTCCACATCAGTGGCGATTATCGCCACGGGTGCCATGTTTGCGTGCGTAGCCCCGTTTGCCTCTGCCGATTCCGCGCAGACGAGTGCTGTGGTGTCCTCACGTTCTTTCCCGAAGGCGAGTTCGGTGAAGAAGAATTTGTTCGCCGAATCCACCTCCACCTCGGTTGATGAGAACTCTAAATGGGGTGGCATCGAGACTCTTGATGTGCCACAGACCGAGTCTCAGGGCGAGAAGGAAGCTGCTGCAGCGGCGGCGGCTCAGAAAGCCGCTGATGAAGCTGCTGCAGCCCAGTCCGCTGCTGCTGCGGCAGCCAGCCGCTCTGAACAGCGTGCGTCGATTCCACAGGTTGACTTGGGTAAAATGACTGGCACTGGCACTGGCGCTGAGCTTGCTAGCTTCTCACTGAAGTTCCAAGGCTATCCGTATGTTGCCGGCGGCAACACTCCGGCAGGATGGGATTGCTCCGGTTTTGTGCAGTACGTCTTCTCCCAGTTTGGCATCTCCCTGCCTCGTACCTCTGGTGCTCAAGCCACCGTGGGTACTCCGGTCGCAAGCTTGGCGGATGCCAAGCCGGGTGACATTCTTGCGAATGGTACTCATGCGGCCATTTACATCGGTAACGGACAGGTGATGAATGCTATGAACCCGGTGCAGGGAACGGCAGTAAGCGACGTTTCCGTATTCGGTGGAGCTGGATATTCCATTCGCCGCGTGATGTGACAAGAATTATGCGGTAAGCGAATTCGTATTAAGGCACGTCCTTTGGGGTGTGCCTTTTTCGTATACGCGGATTTCTTTTTGAGCGGAGGATACCGGCCAAACCGAGTGTCGCGGGGTATTGTTGAGATACGCGGTATTCGTGCCGCAATAACTTCAAGGAGGTCGTCATGATTAACGACAAGGCTATTCTCGTCGGCGTTGACGGGTCGCATGCCAGTTACAAGGCAACATGGTGGGCCGCGAATTATGCAAAGCACGCGGGGCTGACGCTGCAGATTGTCTGCGCATATTCCCTGCCGAGCTATGCCGCCGTTTCGTTCGATGCCACTTACACGGCGATGGGGGACGATAACGCCGCGCATTCCGATGCTCAGGAGATTCTGTCCAAGGCCAAGGCCATCGCAGACGAGCAGGGCGTCGAAGCCGCCACACTGATTGTTACCGGAGATCCGGCATCGGTGTTCGTCGAATTGTCTCGTAACTACAATCTGATCGTCATTGGCAACCGTGGCAAGGGCGGTCTGGCCGAGCGCCTGCTGGGCACTACGTCCTCATCGCTGCCGGCATATGCTTACTGCCCGATTGTGGTGGTGCCGTACACCGATGATGACGGTAACCTGATGCACCTGAACAACACGATCACCAAGGTGGCCGTCGGCTCCGACGAATCCAAGTGGGGTCTGAAGGCGCTGGACATTGCCGCCGACTTCGCCACGTGCTGGGGTGCGGAACTGGACGTGATTTCCGCTGTGCCGAACCTGAAGGGTGTGGACGGCGAGGACGCCGTCATGGAGTCCTACAAGGACGATCTTGAGGTGCGCATCAAGCCGTTGCAGGAATCGCATCCTGATCTGAAGATCAACAAGCAGATCGTTTCCGGCCCGGCCGTGAGCGCCCTGACCAAGGCCAGCTACGATCACGATGTGGTTGTTGTCGGCTCCCGTGGTCGCGGCGGCTTCACTGGCTTGCTGCTGGGCTCCACCAGCCAGGGCCTGCTGCAGCATGCGGTCGGCCCGGTGTACGTGGTGCCACGCAAGTATGTTGAGGCCGCGGAATCGCGTCTCGACACCGTGCCGAGCTCGCCCGCCGAAGTGCCTACCAAGTCGCTGGAGGAGATTGCCGGCGTCGAGGAGATTCCGGTGTCCGCAGCCGAGCCTGAAGTCGCCCAGCAGATCGAAAAGACCATCGATCCCGATCGCCAGTAAAGTCCGAATATACGGAAAGAGGCTCCCGCCAGGGAGCCTCTTCAATTTATATCCCGTCTCAGTGCTTGACGGTGACGTTCATGCGCACCGGGGTCTCCTGCACGTAGGTGTGCTTGACCGTGCAACCCTTGTCGATATGGCGGGTGACGCGCTCCTTGAGCTTGTCGGCATCCTCCTCGGACAGACCGGCGTCGGAAGCATCAATCACCACCTGCTCCTCGAAACCGGTGTAGGCGTCATTTTCCGGGTCGTACGTGCCATCCACCACAATCTTGGCACCCTTGCCCTCACCCAGCGTATGTTCGATGGCGAACTGGCTGGACAGCGCGGCGCAACCGGCCAGCGCGACCTTCATCAGATCGCCCGGCGTGAACTGGCCACGATCCTTGCCGAACTTAATGTGTGCGCCATCGTCGCTGAACGCATCCCACGAACCGTCCTTGTTACGCTCAACCCACAGTCGCTTACCCATAGCTGCTCCTTTATTTTCAGCCGCCGGCGATCTGGCCCATCGCCATGCCAGCGGGGGAGCGCGGCACCTGGCCGCTCTCCCGCATCAGTGGACTTCTCTATTATGCCCCTAAGCTACACTGGTGCACATGGCTTTGACCGAAGAACAACTCGCAGATATTCGCTCCCGTATCCCCGCACGTCCCGAAACGGACATTCCGATGCCCTATGAGGACCTGGTGCGCAAGATCCTGACCGAAGGCACGCTGAAGTCCGATCGCACCGGCACCGGCACGATTTCCCTGTTCGGCCAGCAGATGCGCTTTGACCTGTCGAAGTACTTCCCGTTGCTGACCACCAAGACCGTGTTCTTCAAAGGCCTGGCCTATGAGCTGCTGTGGTTTTTGAAGGGTTCCTCCAACATCAACTGGCTGCTGGAGCACAACGTGCATATTTGGGATGAGTGGGCGGACGAGAACGGCGATCTGGGCCCGGTCTATGGCGTGCAGTGGCGTTCCTGGCCCGCGCCGACCCCCGAGGACCCGAATCGCACCATCGACCAGATCTCCAATGTGCTCGACCTCATCAAGCATCATCCGGATTCGCGCCGCATGATCGTCTCCGCGTGGAATCCGGCCGAGGTGGAGAAGATGGCGTTGCCGCCCTGCCACGCGCTCTTCCAGTTCTACGTGGCCGACGACAAGCTAAGCTGCCAGCTGTACCAGCGTTCCTGCGACATGTTCCTCGGCGTGCCGTTCAATATCGCCTCCTACTCGCTGCTCACCATGATGATGGCGCAGCAGGCCGGGCTCAAGCCGGGCGAATTCGTCTGGACCGGCGGCGACTGCCATGTTTACGACAACCACGTCGACCAGTTCCTTGAGCAGCTGGGCCGCAAGCCCTACCCGTACCCGACCATCGAGATCCGTAAGGCCGATTCCCTGTTCGACTACCAGTATGAGGACTTCAAGGTCGTCGGCTACCAGCATCACCCCACTATTAAGGCACCTGTTGCGGTCTGATGCTGATTACCGTTTCGTGGACAGCGAATACTGTGAAGGTGACGGCCCCCGAGTCTTCGCTGTCCACTACACTAAGGCCCAGTTCCGCAATCCAGGAGGAGTAAGCGAAATGGAGCATGACAGTAGCCGTAGCGGCTATCACGAACCCGAGCCCGGATCTGCCGGGCTGTCTGCCACTGAAGAAGACTGGGGTGACGATTATCCCAAGACCTTCTCGGTGAATCTTATCTGGGCCGAAGCCCGTGACAAGGAAGGTCGCGCCGGTGCCATCGGCCTCAATGGTGGCATGCCTTGGCACTGTGCCGAGGATATGAAGCATTTCAAGGAGCTGACCGTCTCCCATCCGGTGATTATGGGTCGTAAGACCTGGGAATCGCTGGGGGGCAAGTACCGGCCGCTGCCCAACCGCGACAACATCGTCGTTTCCCACGATCCGATGTACCGTGCGCCGGGGGCCACTGTGGTCACCAGTCTTGACGACGCGCTCGATATGGCCCGTCAGGAGGCGATTCCGGACGACGGTCTGGACCGTTCGGAGATTTGGATCATCGGCGGCGCCCAGTTGTTCGCCAAGGCTTTGCCGTTCGCGGACAAAGCCTATGTGACTGATCTGGCCGCCACCGTGGATGCCGACAGCTACGCGCCCGATATGGCGTCGCTGGTCGAGGCCGGGATGTGGCGGGAAGCCGAAGTGGGCGAGTGGCATACGCCCGCCAAGGAGGAGTCCGGCATCGATTCCTATCGTTTCCGTATCTTGGCCAAAACCAAGTAAGCATGCGAATCCGGCTTATGCCCTTTATAGCGGCATGAGCCGGATTCATATTCATTCGACCCCAACAATACAGTCGGGCCGTGTGCGGCCCGGTGAAGCCCGATTGAGGATTGATTCAAAGCTATGAGCAATACCCAGCCCTACACCGTAATGACCGTCTGCACCGGCAATATCTGCCGTTCGCCTATGGGTGAGATCATTCTGCGTCACTTCTTTAATGAGCGCGGTCTTGGCGACCAGGTGAACGTGGAATCCAGCGGTGTGTCCGACGAGGAGTGGAGCCACCCGATCGACCCGCGTGCCGTGCGCGTGCTACGCGAACGTGGCTATGGTGATGAGATTCCGCGTGACCACTTCGCACACCGCATCTCGCGTGAGGAAATCGACCGTACCGACCTGTTCCTGCCGATGACCGCCTCCCACATGCGCGCCCTGCTGCGCATGCTGCCGGCCGGCAAGCGCGCCGAAGTGCACATGTACCGCAGCTTCGACCCGAATCTGCCCAAGCCGAAGCCCGGCCGCGAAGATCAGATCGATCTGGTGGACCCGTGGTACGGCGGCAAGCACGAGTTCGAGGTCGCCATCGACCAGATTGAGGAAGTCGCCCCGTACATCGTCGATTGGGTGGCGAAGCAGCTGTAGGAATCGGCCTGTGGCCGATGCTGTGTGTTTCGCAGTCTTACGACTGCGGGTCTCTACCTCCGTCACCGCTTCGCGGTGCCGCCTCCCTCGTCAGAGGAAGGTACAGAAGATTACCTCCCTCTGTAAGGGAGGTGCTGAGCATAGCGAAGCGGAGGGAGAGACTAACGAGTCGGGTGCCTCAGAACACCAGTTGCACCAGCAACATATATACAATTGTGCCGCCGGCGATTGAAAGCAGCATATTGCGTTTCCATACGTGCAGCAGCACGATGACGGTGCAGGCGATGAGTTCCGGAAGGCCGTGTGAACCGGTCAGAATCGGGGTGTTGCGCAGTGCGTATACCACCAGTAGACCGGTCATCGCATAGGGCAGGACCTGGCCGAAATACTCGATGATGCGCGGCGGCTGCTTGGACTCGGGAAACACCAGAAACGGCAGAAAACGGGTGCACATCGTGCCCAGCACCACCGTCACGATAGTGATTGCGCCTTGCCAGATGGTCATCGTCATCGCGTCTGTCCTTCCTTCTGCTGGTCCGCTGCGTGGCTCATGGCATGGTCTGCCGTGGCTTCCGGGGCGTCGGCGGCCGGCCGCAACACGTCCAGATGCGGGCGTAGCGCGACGAACAGTATCAGCATGGCGATCATTGAGGGAATCATGAAATCATTGGCCCCGAATATCAGCAGGCAGGCCAGTGATGTCAGCACACCGATGACGGCGGACAGTCGCTCGCGATGCTTGCCGTCGAGCCACTGATCGAGGAAGATCACCAGAAACAGCGCGGTCAGTACGAAATCAAGACCGTCGGTATTGAACGGCAGATGCGCGCCGATCAGCCCGCCCAGTGTGGCGCCGGTCACCCAATACAGCTGATTGCACAGCGTAACCCAGAAGTAGAACCAGCCACGGTCGATGCCGGCGGGGATTTTCGCGGTGGAGTTGATGGCAAAAGTCTCGTCGCACATACCGAAAATCAGGTATGGGCGCTTCCAGCCGAGCCCTTTGAATTTGCCGAGCATGGATAGTCCATAAAACAGGTGACGGGCGTTGACCATCAGGGCCAGCAGAAAGCCGGCGAGCGGGTTGAACGCGGAGAGCAGCAGATTCACCGTGACGAATTCCATTGAACCGGCGAAGATGAACGCGCTCATACACATCGGCCATACGAAGGAGAAGCCTTTGGTGCCCATGAGAATGCCATACGAGGCGCCGAGAAACAGGAACCCCAGGCAAATCGGTATGGTCAGCGGAAACGCCGCTTTGAGCGCCGGCAGCCAGGCGTTGGTGTTGGTGTTGGCGGTGTCTGCCATGTGGATGATGTTCTCCTTGTACAACTGGTCTGCCGGCCGATGTTCGCCGATGATGCCATATGCGGTTATACACGCATGGTGTCGATAAACGGGGTGAGGGTGGCGTCGGGACCCTGTGCGCGAAGTCACAGTGTGGAGGATGTCACATCGTCTACGGTGGGATAGTCCTTGTGGCGGGCGCGAACACGTGCTGAGATGAAACCATGAGCACATATCAAGCGGGCCGAATGCTTTCAGACCTGGTCCCGCGAATACGAAAAGACCTCGGTCGCTATGACCGGGGTCTTTAGTGAAGTACCCCCAGAGAGAGTCGAACTCTCGTTGTCAGATTGAAAGTCTGGTGTCCTAACCGTTAGACGATGGGGGCGAACAACTCGAGTTACTTTACGGGAGGTTGTTCGGTTATGCAAATCGACGGCATTTCGGCGTGTCGCAATCAGTTCAGGGTGACGGCCTGATAGGTGAAGTCGTGGATCGCGCGGCCGGCGGCCAGGCCCTTCTTTTCGAAGTTGGTGAGCACGCGGCCCTCGAACCGCTCGGATTCGGTGAAGTCGGCGTGCGGCATGTCGGCGGCCATGTCGGCATTGCCCTTGCCCACGTGCTCCAGCGGGAGGCTGACGGTTATGCTGCCCAGGTTCTTCCAGCCATCGAGGCCGTCCATCACCTCGTGCACGTGCAGGGCGTAGTCCTCGATGTCGGTGGCGATACGCCAGACGCCGTCTGTGACCAGCGCGCGATGAATGTCGCCGGCCATGGCCTTCTGCACGATGCGGCGCTTGTGGTGCTTCTTCTTGGGCCAAGGGTCGGGGAAGAAGGTCCATACCTCGGCCACGGTGCCGGCCGCGGTCACCTTGAACAGCTCGGGCGCATTGACCTGGGCCACGCGAATGTTGGTCAGCCCCTGCTTGCCGGCGAGCAGCAGCGTGTGGGCCACGCCGGGGTCATAGACCTCTAGAGCAAGGAAGTTCGTCTCCGGGTGGGCTGCGGCTGCTGCCACCACGTTTTCTCCCTGCCCGGTGCCGATTTCCACAATGAGCGGATTATCGTTGCCCCATGCGGACTCCACGAACGCGCGGTCGAGCGTGACGCCTTCGCGCACGTCCAGCAGGTTGCCGGCCGCAATATCCAACAGATATGTGCCGGCATAGTTGTCCCATGCGCGCTGCAGGCGATCGTCCAAACGTCCGGAGCGGCGTACGAAGGAGAGCACCTTGTGCAGGGGGTGCGCCGGTGCCTCGGTGTGGTCTGTGCCCATCGCGGCGACGGGATCGATTGCTGTGGATTCGGGATTGGTCATATATTCCTCGGATTTTCCTTGTGCGCCGCACCGCTGTTCATTCATTAGGTCGATTTGGCGTTCATTAGGTAGGTGGTGTGCGATACCAACCACCATATCAAGCCGTTTACCCGGTGTCCGTGCGGGCCGGCTCCGGGCCGACCTACCTAATGAACGCCAAATCGACCTAATGAATGCAGATATTGCCGGACGACACCACCGTTTTGTGCGATTATGTTCGTGTGATATACTCAAATTGTTTCAAAAGGTAACAAAGCGGACCAAAAGTGAACAGCCGCTGAACTCCCCACGGCCGACACTTGCAACCCGCACAAGGAAAGGTCAACTATGACAGTTCTCGTCACCGGCGGCTGCGGCTACATCGGCGCTCATGTCGTTCACGCACTCCATCAGGCCGGCGAAAAGGTCGTTGTCGTCGACGATCTGAGCTACGGCAAGCCCACTCGCATCGAAGGCTCCCGCCTGTACGGCATGGATATCGCCGCCCCGGGCGCCGGTGAGCGTTTGGCCGAAATCCTCGATGCCGAAGGCGTCGACTCCGTGATCCACTTTGCCGCTCGCAAGCAGGTCGGCGAATCCGTGGAGAAGCCGCTGTGGTACTACCAGCAGAACATCAACGGCATGCTCAACGTGCTCACCGGCATGACCCAGTCCAAGAACGCCAAGAAGCTCGTCTTCTCCTCTTCCGCCGCCACCTATGGTGTGCCGCCGGTCGATGTGGTGCCTGAGGACGTCGTCCCGATGCTGCCGATCAACCCCTACGGCCAGACCAAGCTGTTCGGCGAGTGGATGGCACGCGCCTGCGAGCAGCCGTTCGGCATCCGCTTCTGCGCGCTGCGCTACTTCAACGTGGCCGGCTGCGGTCCGGTGGAGCTTGAGGATCCGGCCATCCTGAACCTCATCCCGATGCTGTTCAATCGCCTCAAGCAGGGCAAGGCTCCCGCCATCTTCGGCGACGACTACCCGACTCCGGACGGCACCTGCGTGCGCGACTACATCCACGTCTCCGACTTGGCCGACGCCCACATCGCCGCCCTCAAGTACCTCGACCGTGACGAGCGCAAGTACGACGCCTTCAACGTCGGCACCGGCGAAGGCACCTCCGTGCGCCAGATCGTCGACGAAGTCAAGAAGGTCACCGGTCTGCCGTTCGCCGAGGCTGTCATGGCCCGCCGCGCCGGCGACCCGCCGCACCTGATCGGCTCCCCGAAGCGCATCAACGAGGAGATGGGCTGGCACGCCAAGTACGACGTGGAAGACATCGTCAAGTCCGCGTGGGATGCCTGGCAGGCCAACCCCGAACACCACATCGACGTCGACACCTGGAAGCAGGCTGACTGAGATTGACGATTGCTTTGCGGTGGATGCCGTGAAGTGCTTCTGTTCATAAGGGCGTGACCGGGGTTCCGGTCGCGCCCTTCGTCGTTTGTGGATGTTTATGGCAGACGTGTCCGTGTGCTGGTGATAGCAAAAACCTTGAAATTACGCGGAACACGCCGAAATTTGCACGACCGGCGAATTTCAGTAATATATACATCTGTTGCCTCACGCAAGTGAGAACAATGGCCCCGTAGCTCAGTTGGTTAGAGCGCCGCCCTGTCACGGCGGAGGTCACCGGTTCAAGTCCGGCCGGGGTCGCTGGAATGGTTATGAAACCCGGATTATCCGGGTTTTTGACTGTTCATGGCTCTGTAGCTCAGTTGGTAGAGCGAGCGACTGAAAATCGCTAGGTCAACGGATCGACGCCGTTCGGAGCCACCATAATGAAGCCCCGCCTTGTGCGGGGCTTTTGCATATCCGTCGCGTACCTACTCCGGCGGGGGTTATAGGCCAAAATGGCGGGCTGGCCGGTCAATGCAAAGGCTCGCGTTCGCCAACAACTGTCTTCCTCGCCGCAACTACGCACGCCAACAGCACCAATGCGAACATCGATCCGAACAGCAACCCGGTCTTAAGACTGTCGCCATTGGCAGAGGCCACCAGTCCCACTACGGCAGGGCCGCCGGCGCATCCGAGGTCGCCGGCCACGGCTAGTAGCGCGAACATCAGCGTACCGCCACCGGGCATGGCGTCTGCAGCCATCGAGAACGTTCCGGGCCACATAATACCCACTGAAAAACCGGTGAGCGCACAGGCAAGCAGACCCAGTACCGGTGCCGTGGTTAGGGCTGCGGTCAGATACATGGCCACGCACAGTACGGAACTGCTGGCAATGAATGCCGTGAGATCCAGTCGATGCCCCAGCACTCCGTAAATCGTGCGGGACAGGCCCATCATCAGGGCGAATGCGGCAGGTCCCGCCAAGTCGCCAATCACCTTGGTCACGCCCAGACCGGACTCGGCGAACGCGCTGGCCCACTGGCTCATGCCCTGTTCGGCCGCGCCCGCGCACAGCATCATAAGGAACATCAGGTAGAACACCGGCTTCTTCGACAAGTCGGCGAACCGCATGGTCGCCGTGCCTTCCGGCACAATGCGCGGCATGGGAGCGCCAGCGAACATCGCGATGCCGATGGCAGGCACAATCGCCCACAAGCAAGCGAGAACCGGCCATGAGCCGGTGCCGAACGCAAACAGAAACAGCGTGGAGATGGCCACGGTGCCGAGCTGGCCCCAGCAGTAGAAGGAGTGCAGCAGGCTCATCGCCTTGGCCTTGTGTTCGCTCGGGCAGGCCTCGACGATGGGGGAGACCATGACCTCGATGAGTCCGCCGCCGAGCGCGTAGAGGAAAATCGCCGCCAGAATCGCGAGATACGGGTCCGGCACGCGGGTGGGGAGCAAGCCCAACGCCAGCAGTCCGGCAAGGGCGGCCAGGTGGGCGGCGATAATGCACGGCTTGTATCCGATGCGGTCCACGAACTTGCCGGCCAGCACGTCCACGACCAGTTGGGTGACGAAGTTGACGGTGATGAGGGCGGAAAGCCGCGCCATGTCGATGCCGAGTGTCGCCGCGAACGTGACGAACAGCAACGGCATGAAGTTATTGATTACCGCCTGAGTGATGTATCCCACGAAGCAGGCGGTGACAGTGTGGTTGTAGTTCGGGGCTGTGGCGCTCATAGAGTCAGTATTGCAGAAAAAGCACCCGCGAAATGCGCGTGCGAAGAGAATCGTGTGGGACGGCAGATGAACAATGGTAAAAACCGCGTGCCGTCCCACAAAAAGGAATCAGGCCTGCCACCATTGGCGCAGGGGGTACCACTTGCCGTCCGGGTGGGCCACGCGATCCGGCTTGACGGCCAAGAACTGGTGAATCTGGATGCCGTCGAGCTCGAAGTTCAGAGCGCAGGCGGCCATGTACATACCCCATACCTTGGCGCGTTCAAAGCCGACCTGCTTGACCGCGTCGTCCCAATGCTCGGAGAGGTTCTGGTTCCAGTGATGCAGGGTGAGCGCGTAGTGCTGGCGCAGGTTCTCCTGATGCACCACGTTGAAGCCGGCGTCATGGATGCACGATTCGATGAAGCCGGGCGCGCCGAGATCACCGTCCGGGAAGATGTAACGGTCGAGGAATTCGTCGGTACCGGGCTTGCCGTGAGGCTTGTCATGGCTGATGGTGATCTGGTGGTTCAGCAGTCGGCCCATCGGCTTCAGAAGGCGGAACATCTCTTCGAAGTAGCTCTGGTAGTTCTTGACGCCTACGTGCTCCATCATGCCGATCGAGCAGATACCGTCGAAGTCGTGCTCAGGCACCTCGCGGTAGTCCTGCACACGCACTTCGGCCAGATCCTGCAGCCCTTCACGGGCGATCCATTCGTTGGCGTACGCGGCCTGTTCCTTGGAAAGGGTGACGCCGAGCGCCTTGATGCCGCGACGGGCGGCGGTGATGACCATCGAACCCCAGCCGCAGCCGATGTCCAGTAAGCGCTGGCCGGGCTGCAAGTCCAGTTTGTCGAGAATCAGGCGCAGTTTGTTGGCCTGTGCGTCTTCAAGGCTCATGTGTTCGTTGTCGAATACCGCGCAAGTGTAGGTCATGGAGGATCCAAGGAAGTCGGCGTAGAACTCGTTGGACATGTCGTAGTGGAAGCTGACGGTTTCCGAATCGGCCTTTTCGGTGTGCGGCATCAGGCCACGCTTGATACGGGCGAACTTGCTCGGGCCCTCGGTGGCGGGCACCGGCGGCTTCTTGAAGCCATGGCTCAGGATGCCGGCAGATACGCGGGCAATTGATGTGGGAGTGAGTGGGCGAACGTATTTGGACAGCGACACCAGCTTGCGCATCGCCGGATACGGGTCGGCGTAGTCAATGCCGTCCACGTCGAAATCGCCCAGAATGTATGAGCGCACGATGCCGATTTCATTCGGGTGCGCGAGTAGCTGGTACATGCAGTTCGGCGTGGCGATTTTGACCTTCAAATCCGCGTCTGCCGGGCCGAAATGCGAGCCGTCGAAAGCGTCGATACGAACGGGAGTGGCGGGGTCGAGAAACAGGGACGCCATCTCGCCGACCGTCATAGCCTTGCCATTTGCCATTATCTACCTCATTCTCTTATGATGATCACCCCAACTGTCGAGGTATCTTAGTCCTCTTCAGGAGACTGAAACCGTTGAATACACCATCTGGTGAACCAGTTCGCGTTCGGCTGATGAAGCACGAATGGAATTAGGCATCTCGCATATTGATTGCGCTACGCGCGAAGTAAGCGGATGAGAGACGAGTTTCTCGGAGAGCGTCAGATGACTCCGGAAAATGGTCTTATCGTTGAGATTTCGGGCGATGGAACTGGTTTGGTCAATGGACAATAATTCGACAAGTGCGGAATTACGCCATTTCTTGCCATTATTTTCAGTGTTGTTCTTTCAGCGTGTTTTCAGGCGAATGCTCATGCGCGGAGTAGACTGGGGAACCGTTGGACCACTCAAAGACAGAGTGGACCACCAGTTAAGACACTAGCTCAAAAGGAGAGCCCTATGGTCTACCGCATGATTTTCAATCAGACTGCATACTTCGGTCGTGGCGCGATCAAGGAGATTCCGGCCGTCGCCAAGCAGCACGGCTTCAAGAAGGCGTTCATCGTCACTGATCCGGTACTGCTGGAGACCGGCACCGCCAAGAAGGTCACCAAGGTTCTGGATGAGGCCGGCCTGCCGTACGAGGTGTTCTCCAACGTCAAGCCGAACCCGCCGGTCGAGTGCATCAAGGACGGCGTCGCCAAGTTCGCCGAGTCCGGTGCGGACTTCCTGATCGGCCTGGGCGGCGGCTCCCCGCAAGACACCTGCAAGGGCATCGGCATCATCACCGCCAACCCGGAGTTCGCCGACGTGCTCTCCCTGGAAGGCGTCGCGGATACCAAGAACCCGTCTGTCCCGATCTTCGGCGTGCCGACCACCGCCGGCACCGCCTCGGAGACGACCATCAACTACGTGGTCACCGACACGGCCAACAAGCGCAAGTTCGTGGCCGTCGACCCGCACGACATCCCGATCGTCGCTTTCGTGGACCCGGATCTGACCGACTCGATGCCGCGCGGCCTGAAGGTCGCCACCGGACTTGACGCCCTGACCCACGCCATCGAGGGTTACATTACCCCGGGTGCCTGGAGCCTGTCCGACTGCCTGTCCATGCAGACCATCCGCATGATTGCCAAGAACCTGGCCAAGTCCGCCGACGGCGACATTCCGGCCGGCGAGCAGATGGCCTACGCCTCCTACATCACCGGTATGGCCTACTCCAACGTGGGCCTCGGTCTGGTGCACGGCATGGCTCACCCGCTGGGCGGCCGTCTGGGCGTGGCCCACGGTGTGGCCAACGGTATTCTGCTGGCCCCGGTCATGGAATACAACAAGGACTTCACCGGTGAGAAGTACCGCGACATCGCCGATGCGTTCGGTGTTGAGGACGCCTACACCGGCGACCTGGAGAAGGTGCGCGAAGAGGCCGTGCAGGCCGTCCACAAGCTGACCGTGGATCTGAAGAACCCGACCACGATTTCCGAAGTGGGCGCCACCGAGGCTGACCTTGAGCCGCTGGCTCACGACGCGTTCCACGACGTGTGCACCCCCGGCAACCCGCGTCAGGCAACCGAAGAGGACATCCTCGCGATTTACAAGTCGCTGATGTGATCAGTCGATGACAGTAAACATTAGCTCCCTCTGATGAGGGAGCTGTCAGCGTAGCTGACTGAGGGAGAGAAGTTGCGGCGTAGCCGCTGAATAATAGGTATCGGCCTGCGTCCGATTCAATGTTTTAGCGACTGCGTCGCAGTCTCTTCCTCAGTCTCACTTCGTTCGACAGCTCCCTTATCAGAGGGAGCTTGCATAAGCAGAGAGGGCTCGTATATCGAGCTACTTTTCGTGCTTTTCGTCGTAGACTTCGTCGGTGGGGGTCTCGTCGTACAGCTGCTTGCCTTGCGCCTCCGCCAGTTCCATCTGCTCGTTGATCCACGCGGCTTCAGCCGGATTGATATCCGCGGAATTCAGCACTTTCTGCCACACCGGGTAGAACATATGCATCGCCGGATACATGGCGGTGAACAACACCTCCGGCTTATGCGTGCGCGTATGTTGCGGATGCGCATCAAACGTATTCTTAAAACGTCGCATGTAGCTCAGGAACGAACTCAACGACGTATCCATCCGTCGCGCACTCATCGCGGCGATCATGCGCGGCGAGTACACGGTTTTCAGATCCTTGCCCATCAGATGCAGGGAAATATCGATATCCTCATGCATCACATCGGCCTTATCCCGGCAGACCTCATTCGCGATCTGATGCCAGGCCGAAGCGCGCAAGGCCATATTCGAGCCGAACAGCAGCGGCAGGCCGCCATCGGCGCGGTAGATTCGCTTGCGCAAGGAATTGTCGCCTTTCAACCCGAAATGGCGTGAGGGCATGTCGTAATACATCACCGGACCAGTGGCACCCATCGCGGCCGGGTCTTCGGTGAAGATGCCGGAGACCACCTCCACCCAGTCAGGCCGGATCATACAGTCGGCGTCGAAACGGCCCAGCACATCGCCGGTCGCGGCGTTCAGGCCAAAGTTGCGGGTGGGAATCAGCCCCTGTTCATCGTTCTGGTGCAACAGTTTGACCGGGGCCTCGGGATGTTCGGCAATGAACTGTTCGACAACCGCACAGGTGTTGTCCGTAGAACGGTTGTCCACCACCAGCACCTCATGCGGCATGATGGTCTGACGGGTGGCGTTCAGTAGGCAGTCGCGGATGCGTTCGGCTTCGTTCCACGCTGGGATGATGATCGAAACGTTGAGCATAACATCAACAATAGAAAAGCGGGTGTACGCCGCCGGCGTATCCGAGCTTCAAACCCCTCGCTACAATGGGGAGCCATGAGCGAACGCGTGCGAAACGTAAACAGCACCGACACGTCGAGAACCGGTGCCGCAGAGGCCGGGGCAGACCCGGACGACGAGAATCGTATCGACTTTGGTACTTTGTTCCCCGCCAAGGGAGATTCCCGCAGGCCACCGGAATGGTTCGGCCGCGCGCTGCTGTATGTGGCCCTCGCCGTCATCGTATTCATGTTCTGCTGGCGCTCGTGGGGCGACATCTCCTATCTGGTGCTCGACATCATCATCTCGCTGTTCCTGGCGCTGGCCGTCGAACCGTTGGTGGTGGCGCTGGTGGCTCATGGCTGGAAGCGTGGCGTGGCTTCCGCCGTCAGCTTGGTGGGCGTGGCCGTGGTCGTGGGTGTGCTGCTCACGCTATTTGGCAACATGTTCGTACAGCAGATGATTGCCATGGTCCGCGGTTTGCCGGCCATGTATGAGCAGATTCGTGAGTTCGTGGACCAGTATGCCACGTTCAAGATGCCGGAAATCAGCAATCTCGGCATGGAAATCTTCAACAATATCCAGACCTCGTGGGTCACCGATTTTGCCGGTACCGCCATGAGTACGGTGGGCGGCCTGTTCTCCTTCCTGCTGAACCTCATGACCGTGGTCATGACCACGTATTACATCTCCGCCGCCGGCCCCAAACTGCGCCGCTCCTTCTGCCAGTGGCTGGCCCCCAACACGCAGCGCCGATTCCTGCTGGTGTGGACCGTGGCCCAAGGCCAGATTTCGTCCTTCCTGTTCTCCCGTTCGATTCTGGCGTTGATCAACGCCACCTGCACTGCCATCTTCTTAGAGATTCTGCATGTGCCCTACTGGCTGCCGTTGGCCCTGTTCTGCGGCGTGGTATCCCAGTTCATCCCCACGGTCGGCACCTATATCGGCGGCGCGCTGCCGGTGCTGTTCGCTTGGGGCAACCGCGGATGGACGTACGCCGTGGCGGTGCTGGTGTTCATCATCGTCTACCAGCAGATCGAGAACCTGATTCTCTCGCCGAGGATTTCGCAGCGCACGATGGATATCAACGCGGCCGTCGCCTTCCTCGCGGTGCTGGCGTTCGGCTCGCTGTTCGGCGCGTTTGGCGCGTTCCTGGCGCTGCCGGTCACCGCATCGCTGCAGGCCATCTTCCGTGCGTACACCAAGCGCTATGAGCTGATTGACTCACCACTGATGAACGATCCGACTCCGGAGAAGAAGTCCAAGATCGTCGAGGCGTCCGAAGCGTTCGGCGAGCATGTGCTGCAGCCGATCGGCGAGCACATGCCGCGTGCGGCCAAGGGGTCCACCAGCCGTGTGCCGATGAATGAGGAACTGCGTTTGCTGCAGGAACAGATCTATGCGATTCCGCCACACGAGACGAAAGAATCCGATTTGGACGATTCCGCCACCGTGGCGATTCCGCAGCGTGGTGCCGCGGATACGCAGCAGTCTGAGCAGCCCAAGCAACGCAAGCAAACCAAGCAGTCTGATCAATCTGCCTCCAGCAATCCTAGGGCGGGGTGGCGCTGATGACCCTGCTTTCCGTACTCGATATTCTTCTGGTAATCGTCGGTGGTGCCGGCATGATATATCAGGGACTGTGCATCGTGATGTCCCTGTTCGCCAAGCCCGTGCGCTTCCCCGACGCCCCGATGACCAACCGGTATGCCGTACTGATCTCCGCGCGCAACGAAGAAAACGTGATCGGCAACCTTATTGGGTCGATTCGCGATCAGACCTACCCGTCCGACCTCATCGACATCTGGCTGGTGGCCGACAACTGCACCGACAACACCGCCGACGTGGTGCGGTCTTTGGGCTGCCATGTGGTGGAACGCCACAATCTTGAACTGGTTGGCAAGGGATATGCGCTGACGTATCTGTTGGGGCATATGCTCGACATCGGTGTGGCCGATGATTATGAGGCCTACTTCGTGTTCGATGCCGATAACAAGCTGGACAAGCATTACTTCGAGGAAATGAACAAGGCGTTCTGCTCCGGATTCAAGATTCTGACCAGCTACCGTAATTCGGTGAATCTGGCGGATAACTGGGTGTCTTCTGGTTCTGCGCTGTGGTTCATCCGTGAATCGCGATTCCTGTCTAACTCGCGTATGATTCTCGGTTCCTCTTGCCATGTGGGCGGTACGGGATTCATGTTCTCCCGCGAGGTGATGAAGCGGAACAAGGGATGGAAGTTCCACCTGCTCACTGAAGATCTTGAATTCACTATGGATTCGATTCTGCATGGCGACCGCATCGGCTATTGCGGTACTGCGATCCTCTACGACGAGCAGCCGGTTACCTTCTCGCAAAGTTGGCGTCAGCGTTTGCGTTGGAGCAAGGGATTCCTGCAGGTATTCCGTTATTATGGCTCGGCATTGCTGAAACGCGCGGTTCGCGAACGTGATTTCTCCTGCATCGACTTCACCTTGATGCTGTGTCCGTTTACCGTGTTGGGCGTGATTCGCGCGGTGATGGGCTTGCTGTTCGCCGCGTGTGGCTTCGTGAGTTGGTCGAGCCAGCTGCAATCGCTGGCCGGTTGGTCCAGCGGCATCATCACATCGGTGTTGGGCCTGATGGCATTGGCTGCATTGACCATCATTGTCGAGCACGACCAGATCGGTGCCACGAACAAGGAGCTGCTCGCCTATGTGCTCAGCTTCCCGATTTACATGCTCAGCTACGTGCCGATTTCCTTCCAGGCCATCTTCGCCAAAGCCCAGTGGAAGCCCATCGCGCATAAGGGCTGACCGAGTCCGCTAGTCCGGAGCTGCTCAGCGGGGCAATCCAACAGCAACCCGGGGTGCTGCGCTGAGGGTTGACTGGTGGGCTAGAGTAGATGCATGAGCTTAGACAATACTCAAAGGAATGTCGGATTTCAGCCGCCGATGATGCCAGCCGCCGCTCCCGCGTCTTCGCAGTCGCAACAGCCACAGCCGCAAGCATGGCCGCCGAACCCGAATGCGGCGGTGTCCATTCGCGGCCTGTTCAAGCACTTCGACCGGAAGATCGCCGTCAACGGGCTCGCGCTTGACATTCCAATCGGCTCGTTCTACGGACTGGTGGGCCCTAACGGCGCCGGCAAAACCACCACGCTCAATATGGTGACCGGTCTATTGGTGCCGGACGCCGGCACCGCCATGATTCTGGGCCATGACGTGTGGAGCGACGTGAACACGGCCAAGCGCATGATCGGCGTCATGCCCCAGCCCGACCAGATCTTCGACCGACTGACCGGTTTGCAATTGCTCGTCTACTCCGGCATGCTGCGCGGCATGAGCCGCGAGGAGACCACGCGTCGCGCCCAGGACCTGCTCAATGCTTTCGACTTGGCCGGGGCCGCCAACACGATGGTCACCGATTACTCGGCCGGCATGACCAAGAAGATCTGCCTGGCCTCCGCGATGATTCACAGCCCGCGCATTCTGGTCTTGGATGAGCCGTTTGAATCCGTGGACCCGGTGTCCAGCGCCAACCTCAAAGACATTCTCATCGAATACGCGAAGACTGGCGGCACGGTGATCATCTCCTCACACGTGATGGCATTGGTCGAAAAGATGTGTACGCATGTGGCCGTAATCAACGACGGTCTGGTATGCGCGGCCGGCACGGTGGACGAGGTCGCTGCTGGTGAAGAACTCGAAGACCGCTTCCTGCAACTAGTCGGTGGCCGCCACGAAGCCGCCCATCTCGCGTGGCTCGATGGCGGGCAGGCCCAAGCCCAAGCACCAACTTCGGCCCAGACGATTCAGCCGATTCTGCCTACGCCCGCCACACCCACCGATGAGGCCCGCCAATGATCAAGACCGCCATCACCCTGGTCCGCCTGCGCTGGACGCTCACGCTCGCCACCCTGCGAAAATCGGCGTGGCAGACCGTCGCCTATGTCTTTTCCGCTGTACTCGCGGCCGGCACCATCATCGGCACCGGCGTGCTCGCATGGTTCATCGGCATACTGCCGCCCTTCACCGTGAACGCGGATGGCTTTCCGCTGAACATCCTTGGTCCCGGAGGCATCGTCAACATAGTCGTCGTGCTGGTCGGCGCGACCATGACCATCTTCATCGGCTTCATCCAGCTCATGATGCTTGGCGAAGGCTCCACCATGAACCCACGCAAATTCGCGATCTACGGCATCGCCGACCGCAACCTGCAATTCGGCTTGCTGCTTTCCGGCCTGTCCGGCATCCCCTCCCTTACTGGCGTGGCCTCACTGATGCTCTGGACACTGGCCTATCGGCATATGGGACCAGCCGTAATCATCAGTTCCCTCCTCGCCGCAGTGCTGGCCGTCATCACCATGATGAGCATCTCCAAACTGGTCATCGCCCTATCCACCACGCTGGTGACCAGCAAACGCGGCAAAGGCGCGTTCTACATCTTCATCGTGCTGACTTTCGTCATCATCTGCCAGTTGCCGAACATTCTGGTCAACTCCGGCATAGCCTTCAGCCTCAACACCGAGACCTGGGGCGCGGCGACCGCCATCGCCGCATGGACGCCGTTCGGTGCGGCCTTCCAACTGCCGTTCGACGCGCTTACCGGAGCTTGGGCGGTGCTGATCGCCCGCATCGCCATCCTTGCCGTCACATGGATCGTCTGCTTCGCCGTATGCACTTGGTGTCTGAGGCATGAACGGCTCACCATCGGCGCAAACAGTCCGTCCGAGACCGCCAAAGGCATCGGCGCATTCGCATGGATGCCCGATTCGGCATCCGGCGCGGTTTCCGCACGCCTGATCACCTATCTCAAACGAGACCCCCGCCAAGCCATGACCTTCGCCATGCCGGTCCTGTTCCTGATCATCTTCGCCTTCCAGGCGCACGGCATCAGCGCGGTCGTCTGGCAGTCGCTGATCTGGTGTGGCTGGTTCATGTCAGTGGTGGAAAGCAACGGGCTCGCATATGACGGCCGCGGCTTCACCATGGAAGTCATCGCCGGCGTGCGTGGCCGGACCGACAGAATCGGCCGCGTACGCGTCTACGTCGGCATCATGGTCGTCTACATGGTGCTGCTCTATCTCGCCGGCATCGTGCTGGTCGGCGCACTGACCGGACGCTGGGCGCAGCCCGATGACCTCGTCACCGGCCTGATCTTCCTCGCCGTGGGCATGGGCGTCGCCTTGAGCGGACTGGGCGTGGCCGAAGTCACGTCCTGTGTGCTGATGTACCCGGTCGCCTCAATGGACAAGCCGTTCTCCGCGCCTCAAGGCCGCGCCATGGCCCAAGGCTTCTTCCCGTTCGTCTACGTGCTTGGCAGCCTGCTGCTGATGCTGCCCACTGGCATCGTGGCGCTGGTCATGCTGCTGACGGGAGCCGAAGGCGGCATGTGGCTGGCGATTATTCCGGTCGCGCTGGCCAATGGCATCGGCATTCTGGCACTCGGGACATGGCTGGGCGGTAAGCTGATGGATGCGCGAATGCTTTCGATTGTGGCAGCACTCGACTCGTTCGCCTCATTGCAGAAATGATTGCCTTGGCATAAGGAGCACGATGGTATCTACAGCGGTATCACGCCGTCAGCGGCGTGAAGCGCAACGGCGGACCCAACGATCGCATCGCCGAACACTGACCGTCATCATTTCCGCACTGACCACCATCGCCCTGTTCGCGGGGTACTGCGCCGCCGACATCACCGACGTGGCCCCCGGATTATTGACGTTGAAGCCCGTCGCCGCACCTGTTTTTGCCGATCCAGCCACCGCCAAATCAGGCGGCACCGTCGCCGGCACCTTGAACGCGAACAAGGCCATTGATTCCACGGCCGCTTCTGCGCTGGTCAACGAATTGCTGTCCGCGCAAGGCGTGGGAAACGATACGTCGGTGATCATTGAAGACGCCCAAGGCACCGTCGCTGCCGAACATGAGTCGAACACTCCACGCGAGCCTGCATCCACACTGAAAACGCTGACCGCGCTCGCCGCCTCATCCACCCTGAATATGGCATCCACCTTGGATACCCAAGTGTTCCTGACCCAATCCGATGACGGCACCAATACGTTGACCCTCAAAGGCAATGGCGACATGCTGCTGTCTGCAGGCGATTCTGACGCAAACCATACCAACGGACGTGCCGGTCTGAACACCTTGGCCAAGGCCACCGTGGCCGCGCTCGCCCAGCGAGGCATCACTTCCGTCAATCTCGAGTACGACGACACCCTATTCGGCGACTCACGCATTCCGGCAGGTCTGTCGGAAGGCGGCGCGGTCTTAAGCGACTACACCGTCTACTTCACGCCGGTCTCATCAATGGCGATTGATGGAGGCCGCCAATACACCGCCGATACGCCTGCGCCGGCCGACCCTGATGATCCGGCCGGATACCCGGAACTGTCCCAGCACGCCGCCAGCGACGTGGCCACGAAATTCGCCGAACTGCTCCAATCGAACGGTGTGGCCGTTACCGGAGACGTGACGGCAAACACCGCTCCATCCGGCGAAACGCCTTTGGCTTCGGTGAGTTCGGCAACACTGTCCGAAATCATGGCATACACGTTGCGGCATTCGGACAATACGCTGGCCGAGGAGTTCGGCAGACTCACCGCTTTGGCGAGATCAGCGACAAACAGTCCTGAAGGCGGCACGGAGGCGGTCAAATCCACTCTGAACGATCTCGGTCTCGACACATCCGGTCTGACCATGGCCGATTGCTCCGGCCTGTCTCCCGGCTCCCGGCTCACCGTACGCACGCTGGCGGCCGTCCAACAACGTAATCTGACCACCGAGAGCGGTGCTGCTGGTGCGGAAGGTCTATCCATCGCGGGATTGGTGGGCACGGCGCAGGATCGGTATACGGATGATGCCGTGGCTGGTCTGCTGCGCGTCAAAACCGGCAGCCTCGGCACGGTTACGTCGATGGCCGGCAATGTGTCCCGCACCAATGGGGGAGCGTTGTCGTTTGCCGTGGTGGTCAACAATCCTGAGGATTATGCCGCCGCGCGTAGCGCCATCGACTCGTTTATCACCAAGCTCGCGGGGCTGTAAAAGACCCATCAAGGGCCATCAAGGGCTACAAAGGCCGTAAACGTCCATAAACGCACGAGTGCCTATAACCAGAAAAGGGTGGTGAGTACATGGCATATTCCGCACGATTGCGCAAGGCCGTAGGCGCGGTCCGCGCAACGCTGAGTGCCGTGGAACTATGCGATGTGCAGGCTCCCGAATTCGCGCAGCATGGGGACCATGCCGTTGCCTCCGATGCACCGCTCGTGCTCGTGGCCTGTTCAGGCGGGCGCGATTCGATGGCACTGGCTGCGGTGAGCCATATCGTATGCACGTCCATGGGCGTGCGTTGCGGTGCCGTGATTGTGGATCACGGCTTGCAGGCAGGCTCCGAACGGGTCGCCAGCGAGGCCGCGGATCGTTGCCGTGCGTTGGGACTGGGCCCGGTCATCGTGCGCAACGCAACCGTGCAGGCGCGCGGCGAGGGCCTCGAAGCGGCCGCGCGGCAGGCCCGGTATGACGAGCTGTGCGCCGCGGCGCGTGAATCGGGTGCCATTGCCGTGCTGTTGGCCCACACTATGGACGATCAGGCGGAAACCGTATTGATTGGCCTGCTGCGCAGTCGAGGCGTGGATGCGTTGGCTGGCATGCCGCAGGTCTTCACACGCAGTGGCGTGACTTTTGCGCGGCCGCTGCTTACCCTTACTCGAGACGAAACCACCGGCCTCTGTGAAGACTTGGGTGTGGAATATTGGGATGACCCCACCAATGGCGATGCGGTAGACGGCGAGTTGCCGGACGACTATCCGTTGCGCTCGCGGGTGCGTCACGACCTGCTGCCGGCCATCGAACGATTCGCTGGATTCAATGTCACCCGCCATTTCGCCGAAAGCGCACAGCTGGCCAGAATGGATAAGGAGTATCTGGATCAGCGATCCGACGAGGTGATGGGGGAGGCGGTTGCGGCAGTTGACCGGCCGGCATCGTCGGCAGCGGTATCGACCGATGCGCCACGAGCCTGTGTGGCAGGCGATACCAACGATTCGGGCCATGGCATCGGCCTGATGATCGGCGTCAAACGTATTGCACGTGAGCCAGAGGCGATTCGGTTGCGGGTCATCGCTCACGCGCTGAGCCAGGCCGGTGTGAACGCCAGTGCTGCCCAGATTGCCGCCATCGACCGGCTGGTCGTCGATTGGCATGGCCAAGGCGGCGTCTCACTTCCCAGAGGTTATTCAGCCAATCGCAAGAAACACGTCATTCGCGTGTGCCAAGATGGAGCGCATGCGAATCGCTGACGTTGAGGAAGATATTGACCACGAGCTGGTCAGCAAAGAACAGATCGATGCCAAGATCCACGAGATGGCCACTCTCGCGAGCGAGGATTACCGCGATAAGAATCCGCTGCTCGTGGCGGTGCTGAAAGGGGCCGTGAATACGCTGGTCGCGTTCACCCAGGCCATGAGCATTCCTGTACAGATCGACTTCATGAGCCTTTCGAGCTATGGCTCGGGCACAGTGTCGAGCGGTGAGGTCACAGTCAGGCAGGATTTGTCCGCCGATGTTCGCGGACGGCACATTTTGATTGTGGAGGATATTGTTGATTCAGGACGCACGCTCGCGTGGCTGGTCGCAGAACTGAAACGTCGTGGTGCCGCTTCCGTGGAGGTCTTCGCTTTGCTGAGCAAGCCTTCCCGCCGAGAAGTGGACGTTGATGTGAAGTACGCCGGCTATGAGATTCCGGACGAGTTCGTCGTCGGCTTCGGCCTCGACTTTGACGAGCGCTACCGCAACCTCGATTCGATCGCGGTCCTCAAGCCGTCCGTCTACCAAGGAGTGCAAGCATGAGCTTCCCGCAAGGGCCGGGTAACGGCAATAATCCGAACCCGAACAACAACCGTAACAACGGCAACCCGTTCACTAACCCGTTCAACCGTGGCAATAACGGGACCAATGGCAAAGGCAACAACAACGAGAACCGCCCGATATGGCAGTCCCCTTGGCTATGGGGTGCCGTGCTCGTGGTCATGGTCGTGCTGATGTTCCAGATGTTCGCCGGCGGTGGCACGAAGACCATTGACACCAAAGATGGTTTCGCGCTGATCAATCAGGGCAAGGCCACCTACGCCGAGATCACGGACAACAAGCAGGTCGTCCGCCTTGAGCTGAAGAATGACTACACCAAGAAGAACGCCGACACCGGCAAGGTGACCAACTACGGCAAGAACGTGCAGTTCTACTACACCTTCGCGCAGGGCGCACAGGTGGCCAAGGCCGTGGAGAACGGTGATCTCGAAAAGGGTTGGACCTCGAATATCGAGCAGACCAGCATGCTGAGCTACCTCGTCACCTCGATTCTGCCGTTCGTCATCATCCTCGCCTTGTTCTGGTTCCTGATGAGTCGCATGGGCGGTGCCGGCGGCATGCTCGGCATGGGCGGCAAGAAGAACAGCGGCAAGCTGCTCGACGGCCAGACCCCCACCACCAAGTTCGCCGATGTGGCCGGCGAAGACGAGGCCGTGGCCGAAGTCGAGGAGATCAAGGACTTCCTCAAGGATCCGTCCAAGTACAAGGCGCTGGGTGCGCGTATTCCGCGTGGCGTGCTGCTGTACGGTCCTCCCGGCACTGGTAAGACGTTGCTGGCCCGAGCCATCGCAGGTGAGGCCGGCGTGCCGTTCTACTCGATGGCCGGCTCCGACTTCGTCGAGATGTTCGTCGGTCTCGGTGCCTCCCGTGTGCGTGACCTGTTCGATGAGGCCAAGAAGAACGCTCCCGCCATCATCTTCATCGATGAGATCGATGCCGTGGGTCGCAAGCGTGGCTCCGGTATGGGCGGTGGCCACGACGAGCGCGAGCAGACGCTGAACCAGCTGCTCGTCGAGATGGACGGTTTCGACAACGACACCAACCTCATCATCATCGCCGCCACCAACCGTCCCGACGTGCTTGACCCCGCTTTGCTGCGTCCGGGTCGATTCGACCGTCAGGTGGGCGTGGCCGCCCCTGATCTGGAAGGCCGTGAGGCAATTCTGAGGGTGCACGCCAAGGGCAAGCCGTTCGTACCGGACGTCGACCTGCATATGGTCGCCGTGCGCACGCCGGGCTTCACCGGTGCCGATTTGGCCAACGTGCTCAACGAAGCCGCGTTGCTGTGCGCCCGTGCCGGTGCCCAGTTGATCGACAACCGCGCCATCGACGAGGCCATCGACCGCGTTCAGGCCGGCCCGAAGCGCAAGTCCAAGGGCATGGCTCTGGAAGAGCTGCGCAACACCGCATACCACGAGGGCGGCCATGCGCTGGTGGCCGCCGCCTTGAACAACACCGATCCGGTGACCAAGGTGACGATTCTGCCGCGAGGCCGCGCCCTCGGCTACACCGCCGTCATGCCGACCTCCGACCGCTACTCGCAGTCGCGCAACCAGCTGCTCGACCAGATGGCCTACGCGATGGGTGGCCGCACCGCCGAGGAAATCGTCTTCCACGACCCGACTACCGGTGCTTCGAACGATATCGAGAAGGCTACGAGCATCGCCCGTACGATGGTGATCGAATACGGCTTCTCCGATAAGCTCGGCGCCATCAAGTGGGGTTCCGACGACGATCAGACCACTGTGATGGATGGTCTGCAGCCGCGCAAGTACTCCGATCGTACCGCTGAGGTAATCGATGACGAAGTGTTGAAGCTGGTGGAGACCGCACACACCGAGGCATGGACCATCATCAACGACAACCGCGAGATTCTTGACGAGCTGGTCCGCCAGCTGCTGGTCAAGGAGACCCTGAACGAGAAGGAACTTGCGGCGATCTTCGCGCCGATCAAGAAGGCTCCGGTTCGTCCGGTGTGGCTGTCCAACGACCGCCGTCCCGACTCGGACAAGCCGCCGGTGGAGATTCCCGAAAGCCTCAAGCGCTCGGTAGGCATGAAGCCGGAAGAGTAGACACGATGACGATTCGGCCCGACCTGTTCATGTGGTTTCTCACGTACGCAGGCCGGGCCGACGTCGTTGTGGACAATGACAAGGGAGAGATGAGATGAACGAATATATAGAGTCTTGCCAGCGGGAGAAACGCACATACGACGAGGAAGGCGTGCGCGAAGCCGTACGCCTGTTCCTGAAGTCGATTGGCGAGGATCCCGAGCGCGAGGGACTGGTGGAAACGCCTGACCGTATCGCCCGCGCGTGCCGCGAGCTGTTCGCCGGTCTGCAGGCTTCCCCGGCCGATGTGCTGGAGAAGCACTTCGACGTGGATACCGACGAGCTGGTGCTGGTCAAGGACATCGAACTGTATTCGGTGTGCGAGCATCACCTGCTGCCGTTCCACGGCGTGGCCCATGTGGGCTATATTCCCGCCAAGGACGGGGTGATGGGGCTGAGCAAGCTCGCCCGACTGGTCGAGGTGTATGCTCGCCGGCCGCAGGTGCAGGAGCGACTGACCCAGCAGATCGCCGACGCGCTGGTCGAGTATGCGGGCGCACGTGGTGTGATTGTGGTGACCGAATGCGAGCACCTGTGCATGTCGATGCGCGGCATCAAGAAGTCTTCCGCCCGCACGGTGACCTCTGCGGTGCGCGGCATGCTGCGCAATCCGGCCACCCGGGCCGAAGCCATGAGCTTGATTCTTGACAAGTGACGCAACCTAGGCTCCCCTCTCTGAGGGGAGCTGCCGCCGTAGGCGACTGAGGGGAGCGAAGGGAAACAACGAAGGGGAGATAACCTATGACTGATTTGCAGGCGTTGCATGACAGTACGCACACCATGGTGATGGGTGTGCTCAACATCACCGAGGACTCGTCCTCGGACGGCGGCCTGTGGCTGGACCCGGCCAAAGCGGCCCAGCACGGGCGCGATATGATGGCCGCCGGCGCGGACATCATCGACATCGGCGCAGAATCCACGCGCCCCGGCGCCAAGCGCGTGTCCGAGGCCGACGAACTGGCCCGCATCACCGGTGCCGTCAAGACATTGATTCCGGCCGGTGCCATACTGTCCATCGACACCACGCGCGCATCCGTGGCCGCCACTGCGCTGAGCGAGGGCGCCCAGATCATCAACGACGTTTCCGGTGGCACGCTGGATGCCGAACTGCCGCATGTGGTCGCCGACCACGACTGCCTGTACATCGTGCAGCATTGGCGCGGTTGGCTCGCCGGCTCCAAGGGCGCGAACCCCGATCAAGACACCTCCGTCTACGAGCACGGTGTATTGACCGACGTACACGACGAACTCATGCGCCAAGTCGACGGTGTGCTGGCCGCCGGCGTAAAGCCTGAGCGCATTATCATCGACCCGGGCCTGGGTTTCTCCAAGCCCGGCATCGAGCACAACCTGCCGCTGCTGACCGGGCTCGAGACCTTCCGCGCCACTGGATATCCGGTGCTGATTGGCCAGTCCCGCAAGCGCTTCATTTCGGCGATGCTTACCGGGGCGGGTACTGCCGGTGCTGATGGCCCGACCATGGCCCAGCGCGATGACGTGACCGCAGCCTTGTCCGCCCTGTCCGCCGAGCACGGCGCATGGGCCGTGCGCGTACACGATGTGGCCAAAAGCCGCGCCGCCGTCATCGCCGGCAACACCTGGCGCGAATACGCATGATTCCCCTGGCTCCCTGTTTTTGGTTGCTTCTAGGTCTTGGTTCCCCTCGGGCGAGGGGATCTGGCGCCGAAGGCGACTGAGGGGAGCATTTGAACAGAAAGCCTTACCAATGGACACCATCACACTTACCGGCGTACATGCCAACGGCACCCACGGTGTGCTCGCCTTTGAACACGAACGGCCACAAACCTTCGTCGTGGACGTCACCCTGCACCTTGATCTGGCCGCCGCCGGCCAATCCGACGATCTCAATGACACCATCGATTACGGCCGCGTGGCCAAGGATATCGTGGCTGTCATCGAAGGCCCTCATGTGGACCTGATCGAGCGTCTGGCCCAACGTATCGCGGATAAGATTCTTGCCGATGCGCCGGCCGTCGCCTCCATCGACGTCACCGTGCACAAGCCTCACGCGCCCATCGTCGTGGCTTTTGCAGATGTGTCGGTCTCCATCTCGCGCGTGCGTGCCACCGATAATGGACGCACTGCTGAAAAGCATGCCATCCATAACGCGGTGGTGGCCTTGGGGGGCAATGTGGGCGAGGTGGAATCCACCTTGCGAGCCGCCGTTCGGGAGATTGACGCGCTGCTTGGCACACAGGTGACCGGTATTTCGCCGCTTTACCGCACGGCCGCGTGGGGCATGGCTGACGGTACGCCGGATTTCCTGAACGCCGTGGTGGAGCTTGGAACCACAATGGGCAGCCACGAATTGCTCGCCGCGTTGCAAAACATCGAAGCGAACCATGGGCGAATTCGTGAGAATCATTGGGATTCCAGGCCGTTGGACTTGGACATTATCGACTTTGACGGCATCACCAGCGCGGATCCGGATCTGGCATTGCCCCATCCGCGTGCTTGGCAGCGCGCATTTGTGCTGGCTCCCTGGGCGGCGCTGAATCCGAACGCCAAACTTGCTGGAGCCCATGAGGGGCCTGTAGCCGATTTGCTGGCCGCCGCGCCGGACCGTAACGCCGTGCAGCTCGAGAGCGAAGACTGGATGCTCGGCGGGCATGCAGTCAAGCAAGAATCAGCGTCGGAGTCGGAACCCGTCTCACGCAAGGCGATTATTTCGCTGGATTCCACCTCGCAGGATGCCGAACGGCTGTTCCGCGAAACCATCGTTTCCATCGACAGTGTTCCTGGCAATCAGGTACAGGGCATCTCGCCGCTCTACCATGTCAGCCATTTCGACAGTCCGGACGCGATGAGCGCGGTCATCCAAATCGAAACCAAGTTGCCGCCCGCCGACCTGATTGCCGTATTGGGCAGCATCGAAAGCGTTCATGACCTGGCAGTCGACCTTGACCTTGTTGACATGGAAGGCGTGACTTCCGACGAGCCCAACTGCAGCATTCCTTGGCCGTCGGCCCGTAACCATGCGTCGGTATTGGCACCTTGGCTGGATATGGACCCGAATGCTTCTCTGGGCGGCGACCCGGTGGCCTTCCTTTTGGCCATGGCACCGGATGCCGGACAGGTCGGATTGCTATCGGACAACTGGATACTGTCGAATAGTTGAGCTGATGGCGGAACCAGTTACGAACGGTAGGCTAGAAACCAGACGGTGACGGACCAGTCTCCGGCCTCGAGCAGCCAGGCACGGCAATGACGAAAAAACAAATCAAGATGAACGGCCAAAGCGCGAAGGCCGTTCGCAAACAGCAAACAGCAACGCAACGATAAGGAGGCCGGACATGAAAACACGGCGAACACCATGGTGGCAGTATGTGATCGGTGCCGTGTTGGGCCTGTTGGCGGGTATCGGTCTGGCCTCCTACGGCGAAAGCTCGGGACTGTCGCTGATTGGTGCGCCTTGGATTGTGCCCGGATTGCTGGCCGTACTGGGCGTTATTGTGCTGATCTTGGCCCTGCAAGTGCATAAATACGCGAATACCGACCCCAAGAAACGTCCGCATAGCTTCATCAATCCCACTATCGCGGTGTATACGCTGGTGTTGGCAAAGGCACTGGGATTGGCGGGCGCAACGCTCGCCGGCTGGTATGGCGGTCAGATTGTGGTGAGCTTGAGCCATATCGAGGCGGATTTCTATGCACACGCCGTCACCGAGTGCGCAATTGCGGCCGTGGTGTGCATCGCCGACATGATCATCGGCATTATCGGCGAATGGTTGTGCCAGCTACCGCCGAACGAAGGCCCCGAAAACCCGAAAATCAGGGAAGCCAAGCGCCGTAGCGACATAGCCCAAGCCTACAAGCGGTAGGGGCGACTATTCCTACGGCACGCGCACCATAGCTTCCTGAGCGATGGCCGCCACCAAGTCGCCATTCTGCGCATACACTTTGGCAATGCCGAGTCCGCGTCCGTGCGCGGCGATAGGCGTATCCTGCACATACAAATGCCATTCGTTGATATCGATATCCTGATACCACCACATCGAATGGTCGATGGACGCATAGGAAATGCCCGGTGTGGAAATCGACAGTCCGGCGCGGCGCAGCACCGGCTCCATCATCACCTGATCGCAGCCAAGCGCCAGCATCGCACGATGCATGACCTGCGGCACATCGACGTGGCCATCGGCCTTCATCCACACCATCTGCTTGCCGGAATCATGCTCGGCGGAATCCTTGTCCGCGCGCAGCATCACGGTCGGCGTCACGTGGCGGATATCGAACGGCGATTTCTCGGCATAGTAATTGGCGAACGGCGACTTCTCGGCGAACGGTTGCATGAGTTCTTTGGCGGAAGTCAACGTTTCGGGATCGGGCAGGTTTTCCGGCATCGGATCGGCAAATTCCACACCCTCCTGACCGGTCTCCTGGAAGGAGGCGATGGCCGTGAGAATCGACCCCTCGGCTTGGGTGACGTTGACCCGACGAGCGGAGAACGAGCGGCCGTCGCGAAGGTTCTCGACGTCAAACAGCAGGTCTTGACGAATATCGCCGGCGGCAATGAAATAGCCATGTACCGAATGCGGCAGGCGTGAAGGGCCCACTGTTTTGGACGCGGCGATCACCGACTGGGCGATGACCTGGCCACCGTAGACGCGGCCGGTGGGGAAGTACATACTCTCGCCATTGATATATGTGTGATTGCGGTAAGCGGAAGGCTCGCCCAACTCCAGCACCTTCACCAGATGGTCCAATGGAGTTACGGTGGTTGCCTGAGCCATGGCGTTCCTCGATTCCTGTTCTGCTGTGTTCGATATTCGGTTATCGTATCCCAACCTATGGTTGGCAGTCTATCCGGTGGGGGTTAAGAGTTCCGGGAGCGAAATGTAACGAGACTGTTTGGAAGGTAAACGGTTGGTTATGCGGTGCGTTGCCGCTACGTTGCTGCTGCGCTGCCGGTGTGTTGCCGTAGGCGACTGTGGGATTTTATGGGATGCGGGGCGGGCAGCCATGGAGCAATTATGGGAAAGCCGCCCCTGAGGGACGGCTTTCGACGTATAAAGCGCGTTGTGGCACTAATGCCGGCGTATCTCAGCCGCGCACAAGCTTCTTGTGCAGGCGGTGCGGGCGGGCCGCATCCTCGCCGAGGCGTGTCACCTTGTTCTCCTGGTAGGCCTGGAAGTTGCCTTCGAACCAGTACCACTTGGCCGGATTGTCGTCGTCGCCTTCCCACGCGAGGATATGCGTGGCGACACGGTCGAGGAACCAACGGTCGTGGGAAATCACCACAGCGCAGCCAGGGAATTCGAGCAGCGCGTTCTCGAGGGATTCCAAGGTCTCGACATCCAAATCATTGGTGGGCTCGTCGAGCAGCAGCAGGTTGCCGCCCTGCTTCAGGGTCAGGGCCAGGTTCAGACGGTTGCGCTCACCACCGGACAGCACACCAGTCAGCTTCTGCTGATCGGCGCCCTTGAAGCCGAAGCTGGCCACATAGGCGCGGGTCGGCACCTCCACACCGGCCACCTCGATGAAGTCGAGGCCGCCGGACACCGCCTCCCACAGGTTCTTGTTCGGGTCCAGGCCCTCACGGTTCTGGTCCACGTAGCTGATTTTGACGGTGTCGCCGATCTTCAGCTCGCCGCTGGTCAGCGGCTCCAGGCCCACGATGGTCTTGAACAGCGTGGACTTACCCACACCGTTCGGGCCGATCACGCCGACGATGCCGTTGCGCGGCAGCGTGAAGGACAGGTCGTCGATGAGCACGCGATCGCCGAAGGCCTTGTGGATGTGGTTGGCTTCCAGCACGGTGGAGCCCAGGCGCGGGCCGGCCGGAATCTGAATCTCGGAGAAGTCGAGCTTCTTGTTGTTGCGTGCCTCGTTCTCCATCTGGTCGTAACGTTCCAGACGGGCCTTGTTCTTGGCCTGACGGGCCTTGGGGGAGGAGCGCACCCAGTCGAGCTCGTTCTTCAGTCGCTTGGCGAGCTTGGCGTCCTTGGCTCCCTGGATCTCCAGACGCTTGGCCTTGGTCTCCAAGTAGGTGGAGTAGTTGCCCTTGTACGGGTACAGGTGGCCGCGGTCGACCTCGCAAATCCATTCGGCCACATTGTCCATGAAGTAACGATCGTGGGTGACGGCAATGACGGCGCCCTTGTACTGGTGCAGGAACTGTTCCAGCCACAGGATGGACTCGGCGTCCAGGTGGTTGGTGGGCTCGTCGAGCAGCAGCAGGTCCGGGGCCTCAAGCAGCAGCTTGCACAGGGCCACACGGCGGCGCTCGCCACCGGAGCACACGTTGACCGGGGTGTCCGGGTCCGGGCACTGCAGGGCGTCCATCGCCTGCTCAAGCTGGGAGTCGAGGTCCCAGCCGTCGGCGGCGTCGATCTCGGTCTGCAGCTTGCCCATCTCTTCCATCAGGGCGTCGAAGTCGGCGTCCGGATTGGCCATCTCCTCACCGATTTCATTGAATCGGGCGACCTTCTCGGCAATCGGGCCGAACGCCATCTTGATGTTCTCGCCCACGGTCTTGGTGTCATCCAGCGGCGGCTCCTGCTGCAGGATGCCGACCGTGAAGCCCGGGGTCAGCGTGGCCTCGCCGTTGCTCACGGTCTCCAGGCCGGCCATAATCTTCAGCAGGGTGGACTTACCCATGCCGTTCGGGCCCACGACGCCGATCTTCGCGCCGGGCAGGAAGCTCAGGGTCACGTCATCGAGAATCACGCGGTCGCCGTAAGACTTGCGGGCCTTGATCATCTGAAATACGAATTCTGCCATGTTGTGCAGTTACTCCTTAAAAAGGGGTTGGAATTCCGCTGTTTCTTTAGTCTTTAGTTTGTGATGGATACGCTGTGTGCAGCGCGGAGCACGCCCCCCGAATCACGGATCGCGGTGCGCCGCGTCAGGCCTGTGCCGCCCTGTCCGCATAACGATCGAATCCACGCCAAACCACCGCCCACCATGGTATCGGAAGGGCTGGAATGGCGGGCGTCGCTATGGCTTGGAGGGGTAATGGATGGGCCTGACATTGCCGTGGCGCGACGCGCCGGGCGGCGCGCCGTGGTCCAGTGATGCTGTAGTATATCCTCTTGTGCTTCATTGAGGTACAGATGGCCCCGTAGCTCAGTTGGTTAGAGCGCCGCCCTGTCACGGCGGAGGTCACCGGTTCAAGTCCGGCCGGGGTCGCCACCAAGCTCCTGACAAATGTCAGGAGCTTTTTTGTTCTTTTGCCGTATTTCGTGGTGTAGGGCGAAATATGGGGTTATAGGCCAAAATGTGTGTCTGGTGTTTAGTCGTTTGATGGCCATTCGACTCTGGCATGGAAGCTGTTTCAGTCGATGCCGATGCCGTATCGCATGGAAATACCGAAGGTTTCGTGCTGGCCTTGGGGCTCTGCTCGACACGCCGATAGTCTGAATGACAACGTTTGCTATTGAATGACAACGTTAGCGTTAACAGTGCTTATAAATGGTGAAAAACGTGTGCAGGGTCACATTGGCAGAACGTGCGCGAGATATGACAAATCATGAAAAATACGCTATGGGAGGTCATGGCAACTCGTTACTATTTTCGCTGTCTCGTACGCCACACAAGCCTTCAAGGAGTAAGCCATGACCACGCTCGCCATTGATATCGGAGGAACTAAGATCGCCGCCGCCGTCTGCGATGAAAACGATAGCATCATCCAGCGCTGGCGCGTCCCCACGCCGATGGATGCCGACGCCATCAACCAGCACATCGCCGAGGTGTACCGCGAGGCTGTGGCCGCCGGACACACCGATATCGAGGCCATCGGCATCTCCGCCGCCGGCAACGTGAGCGCCGACCGCAAGACGCTCACCTTCTCCGCCAACATCCCGGCCTGGATCAACTACGACCTGTCCGAGCACGTCGGCGCGCTGATCGACCATGCCGTGCCGGTCGTTGTCGAGAACGACGCCAACTGCGCCGGCTGGGGCGAATACGTGCACGGTGCCGGCCAGGGCAGCTCCAACATGGTCGCCCTGACCGTGGGCACCGGCCTCGGCGGCGCCATCGTGATCAACGGTCAGCTGTACCGCGGCTCCTTCGGCATGGCCGCCGAACTCGGCCACCTGCCGATGGTCCCGGACGGCGACCACTGCGGCTGCGGCCTGCGCGGCTGCGCCGAGCGCTACACCTCGGGCACTTCGCTGGAGAACTTCGCCAAGTCCGCCGTGCGCCGTCGTCCGCAGGATGCCAAGCGTCTCATGGAGCTGTGTGGCGGCGACATCTCCAAGCTGGAAGGCCCGATGGTCTCCCAGGCCGCCCAGGAAGGCGACGTGCTCGGCCTGTACGCATTCGGCAAGATCGGCGAATGGCTTGGCCGCACGATGGCCGCAGTCTCCGCCGTGCTCGATCCGGACCTGTTTGTGATCGGCGGCGGTGTGGTGGCCGTCGGCGACATTCTGCTGGAGCCGGCCCGCTACAACTACCAGCGTTTCCTGGAAGGCAGCGCCTACCGCGGCCATGCCAAGATCGTCGCCGCCACCGCCGGCCAAGACGCCGGCCTCATCGGTGCCGCCAACCTGGCTCTGCGCTGACGATGCCGCTCCGGCAACGGGGCGTTAGTCTAATGGTGAGTCATGGCCGGTGCCATGGCTCACTGCCGCGCTGATAGTGCGGTCGATGAGTTTCCGCTGCCTGACCATGGAATCGAATTTCGGGTTCTCGGCGATTTCCTCATACTCGTGTTCGGTGGTCACGCCGGCGATTTCGGCGATAATCTCCTCATAGGACGTTTCGACGGTTCGATGCACGCCGGTGACGTGCCCCTGACGTATCACGACAATGCGGTCGGATACCGCGAACACATCCGGCAGATCGTGGCAGACCATCACCACGGACCGGCCTTCGGAGCGCAGTCGCTTGATATATGCGAGCACTTCCGCCGACTGCATCACCGACAGTGCGGCGGTCGGTTCGTCCAGCAGAATAAGCTGCGGGTCATTGAGCAGCGTGCGCGCTATGGCCACGGTCTGGCGCTGGCCGACGGATAAGGATGCGATAGGGGAGCCGACCCGAATCGCCGAGCTCAGGGTCTTCAGCACGGAACGGGCACGCGAGTTCATCGAATCGTCATCGCGTATGCCAATCTGATTGATCTCCTTGCCGAGGAACAGGTTCGAGGCCACGTCCAGGTTGTCGCAGAACTCCTGCCCCTGGAACACCGATGCGATGCCCATGCGGTCCGCCTCCCTGATCGAGGGAATGGTCACCTGTTCGCCGTTGAGATAAATATGGCCGAATCCCGGCTGCAGAAATCCCGCGATGACCTTGATCAGAGTGGACTTTCCTGCGCCGTTATCGCCCACGATGGCGATGACCTCCTGGCGCTGGATGGACAGATTCACCGATTTCAACGCCTCGACGAAGCCGAACTTCACACAGATGTCCTCCAGCCGCAGCAGAGGAGGTGTGCTCGAATTCCTCATGGTGTGTTCCTTCTTATCACTCTTCTCCTGGTACCGGTCACTGGCTGACGTCATTGCGAACCGAGAACTCGATGGCGCATAATGCGCCGCCTAGCGCGCAATTGTCGTCCGGGTGGGATGACACGAGTACATCGATGGGTGCCACGGCATCAGGGAACAGCATGCGCTGCAACGCTTCATTGAACGGTTGGATGAATACGTCGCCGGTCATGGCCAGCTTGCCGCCGAGCACAATGACCTCCGGATCCACGCTGATGCACAGATCAGCCGCCACCTGACCGATACGCACGGCCGCGTCGGCGATGATGCGACGGCAACCGGGGTCGCCTTCGTTGGCAAAGGACACCAGATCATCCAGCGTCATATTGCCGTGTGTGACGCTGAGCAACTGCACCAGCCTGTTTTCCGCCACGACGGTGTCAAGGCAGCCGCGGTTGCCGCACGAACAGATGGCACCCAGCGGGTCGACCTGGATATGGCCGATTTCACCGGCCAGGCCGGTCACGCCATGCATGATTTCGCCGTTGATGACGATGCCTGCGCCAACCCCGTCGCTGGCTGAGATATATACGAAATTGCGTTTGCCTGCCGCCACGCCCATACGGGATTCGCCGTATGCCGCGAAATTCGCGTCATTATCGACGTATACGGGAACGTTGAACGCCGTGCGCAACGGGGACGTGATATCGACGCCGTCCCATCCGGGCAGAATGCCGGGAATCGCTATGGTGTGGTCGCTGGTGGCCACCGGTGCGGCCACGGCCACGCCGATGCCGACCAGCTCGCTGTCTTCGGCGTCGATGCTGCTCAGGGTCTCATTGATGAGCAGCATGGCGCGTTCCAGCGTTGTGTCCGCCTTGTGGCCCAACGGCAGGGGGAGCGTGTGCTCAGCGATGATTGACTTCGAGAAGTCAACGATAGAAAGCGTAAGATGACGTCGCGCGATCCAAAGCCCGACGCCGAGGCCCTGATGCCGTGCAAGGGTCACCAGAGTGGCTCTGCGACCGTTGCGAACGGTGCTTTTGGTCTCCAGCTGGTCTTCGTCGACGAGCTGATGGACGAGCGTGGACACGGTCGCAGTGGACAGTCCTGTCACCTCTGCGAGTTCGACCTGTGTCATGGCGCCGAACTTGTGGATGCTGGCCAGCAAGTTGGCGCGGTTTGCCTCGCGAAGCGAGGTCTGCGAACCGAAAAGCCTTGTTGCCATAAGAATCCAGTGTAGTCGTTACCGGCATGAGGCACAGCGAGGCGCAGAGCGTGGATTTTTCGGCGTGTCGCCTTGTGATGCGCGAAAAAATCGCCATTGCGTTCATTGGTCGAACGCAAACGACAGGAAATTCGCTTTCTTGAGTTTGACAACTTAACTTAATACGGTATTCTATGAGATGAACCTGAGGTTATTCTCAGGTTCGGGCGACCAAGGAGGGTTCGCCATCCCCTCGAAGATGAAGGAGAGCAAATGAAGTTCACTAAGAAGATCGTCGCCGTGGTGGCAGGCGTTGCCATGTGCGCGGGCCTCGCGGCCTGTGGTGGCAGCCGTAGCGGCCAGGCAACTGGCGGTGATGCCAAGATCGAAAAGGGTGCCACTATCGGCATTTCGATGCCGACCAAGTCCGAAGAGCGTTGGAACAAGGACGGCAACAACCTGAAGGCCAAGCTGGAGAAGGCCGGATACAAGGTCATCCTGTCTTTCGCCGACGATAAGCCGGCCCAGCAGAACGCTGACATCGAGAACATGGTCAACAACGACGCCAAGATCGTCGTGGTAGCCTCCAAGGATGGCACCGCAGTGGGCCCCGCCGTTGAGAAGGCCCGCGATGCAGGCGCCAAGGTCATCGCCTACGATCGACTGATCATGAACACCGACGCCGTCGACTACTACGCCACCTTCCAGCTGGAGCAGGTCGGCGTGCTCGAGGCCACGTGGCTCATTGACCAGCTCAAGCTTAAGGATGGCGCCACCGGCCCGTTCAATATCGAGCTGTTCACCGGTTCCCCGGATGACAACAACGCCAAGTACTTCTTCAAGGGAGCTTGGGATCTGCTGCAGCCGTACTTCGAGAAGGGCGTGCTCGTCTCCCCGTCCCAGCACGGTCAGGGTGGCGTGACCAAGGACTTCACCGTTGAGGATTGGCAGAAGATCTCCGTGATGAGCTGGAAGACCGAGCAGGCGCAGAAGGACATGGAATCCATCCTTGACTCCACCTACGCCCACGGCGAGAAGCTCGACGCGGTCCTCACTCCGTACGACGGCATCGCCCAGGGTGTGATCAACGCCATCGAATCCAAGCGTCCCGACATGAAGCCGGGCACCGACTCCTGGCCGTATATCACCGGTCAGGACGCCATGGAGATCGCAGTTGCCAACATCGCCAAGGATAAGCAGGGCGAGACCGTGTTCAAGGACGTGAACAAGCTGGCTGACGCCGTGTACGACATGGTCGTCGAGATCGCCGAGGGCAAGGAAGTCTCCGGCCTGAACGGCAAGTTCAACAACAACAACATCGACGTCCCGTCCAAGCTGCTTGACCCCCAGAACATCACCAAGGACAACCTCCAGGATCTGGTCACGGCCAACTACATCACCCAGGATCGCTTCGACGAGCTGACTAAGTAGTCCTCATCAGGCAATCCGTAAACAAACACAATGACATGCGGCGCATAGCCGATATGCGCCGCATGTCCATGAACACAGAACTGTGACGAGGAGTGGTGACATGTCATCAAATGACACCATCTTGACGATGGAAAACATCACGAAGACGTTCGGTCCGGTCAAAGCCCTCACCGATGTGAATCTTTCCGTCGATCGCGGCGAGATCCACGCCATCTGCGGCGAGAACGGTGCAGGTAAATCGACCCTGATGAACGTGCTTTCGGGTGTGTACCCATACGGTAGCTATTCCGGCAAAATCACCTTTGATGGCAAGGAATGCAAATACCATACTATTAATGATTCCGAGGCCGACGGCATCGTAATCATTCATCAGGAACTGGCGTTGAGCCCGTTCCTGTCCATTGCGGAGAACATCTTCATCGGCAACGAGCAGGCCAAGGGTGGCGTAATCGACTGGGACAAGACCCGTGCCGAGGCGAAGAAGCTGCTCGATCGTGTGGGACTTCCCGAAGACCCGGATACCAAGGTTATGGACATCGGCGTCGGCAAGCAGCAGCTCGTCGAAATCGCCAAGGCATTGTCCAAGGACGTGAAGCTGCTCATCCTCGATGAGCCGACCGCTGCACTGAACGATGAGGATTCCGCCCACCTGCTTGACCTGGTTCGTCAGCTACGTGACGAGCAGGGCGTGACCAGCATCATCATCACTCATAAACTCAACGAGGTCGCCGCCATCGCCGACAATGTCACCATCATTCGAGACGGTTCGACCGTCGGTGTGATGTACGTGACGCCGGAGACGCCGCTCGACCAGGAAGAACTCATCCGCAAGATGGTGGGTCGTCCGCTGCACAACCTGTACCCGAACCACCCCTCCAATACCCCGGGCGAGGAATACCTGCGTGTCGAGGATTGGACCGTGCATCATCCGCTCGACGCGGAGCGCGTGATCGTAGACCATGCGAACATCAACGTGCATGCCGGCGAGATCGTCGGTCTGGCGGGTCTGATGGGTGCGGGTCGTACCGAGATGGCCATGTCCATCTTCGGCCACTCTTACGGTTCCAACATCTCCGGCAAGGTGTTCGTCAAGGGCAAGGAAGTCAAGATGCCCAACGTGCAGTCCGCGATTGACGCAGGTCTCGCCTACGCCACCGAGGATCGTAAGGGCAACGGTCTGAACCTGCTGCAGAACATCCGAGAGAACGCGTCCCTGGCCTCCCTGACCAAGATCAGCAAGGGCGGGGTTGTGGACGACAACCTTGAGCGCAAGGAAGTTGAACAGTACCGCAAGGACTTCAACATCAAGTGCCATGACATCGATGTGAATGTCTCCACCCTCTCCGGTGGTAACCAGCAGAAAGTGCTGCTCGCCAAGTGGGTTATCTCGCAGCCGGACATCCTCATCCTCGATGAGCCGACCCGAGGCATCGACGTCGGCGCCAAGTATGAGATCTACGAAATCATCGATAAGCTTGCCGATGCAGGCAAGGCCGTCATCGTGATTTCCTCCGAGCTGCCCGAGCTCATCGGTATCTGTGACCGCATTTACACGGTGTCCTACGGTGTCGTCACCGACAATGTTGAGAAGAATGGATTTACCCAGGAATACCTGATGAAGGGTATGACCAAGGAAAGGGAGGTGGCAGCCTGATGAGCGCCGCAACTGCAACACCTGCAAAGAAAGAAGAAAAGACCGGCCTGCTGGCCACGGTTGCCAACAATGCCCGTCAATACGGTATTGTCGGCGCACTGCTGGTCATCGTCGTGGCCTTCGAGGTCCTGACCGGAGGCGTGCTGCTGAAGCCGAACTCCTTCGTGTCCCTGATTCAGCAGAACGCTTACGTGATCATCCTGGCCATTGGTATGGTGATGGTCATCATCGCCACCCACATCGACCTTTCGGTTGGTTCCTTGGTAGCCTTCATCGGTGGTGTGTGTGCACTGCTGATGGAACGCGCCGGAGTCAACTGGATGCTCGCCATCGTCATCGCTCTGGTCGTCGGCCTGATCGTCGGCGTCTGGCAGGGCTTCTGGGTCGCCGTCATCGGCATCCCGGGCTTCATTACCACTCTGGCCGGCATGTTGATCTTCCGTGGTCTCGCCACCGTGATCGTCGGCGAATCCGTGCCGATTACCTCCCTCGAATTCCGTGGCATTGCCCGTAACTACCTGCCCAACATCCTTGGCTGGTGGGGTCCGTTCGATGGTCTGACCATTGTGCTCGGCATCCTGTGCATCGTCGGCTTTGCCTGGAGCCAGCTGCGCAAGCGCGCCCGTGTGGCCAAGGTCGGCCTGGTGCCCGAGCCGATGAGCCTGACCGTCCTCAAAATTGTGCTTGCCGCGGTCGTCATCGCCTTCGTCACCTACCTGCTCGCTTCCTCCGGTAACGCTGATCAGGGTGGTACCCCGATCATGCTGGTGATCGTCGGTGTGCTGGTCTTCATCTACAACTTCATCCTGACCAAGACCGTGTTCGGTCGCCACGTGTACGCCGTTGGTGGCAACCGCAAGGCCGCCATCCTCTCCGGTATCAACACCCGCCGCGTGGACTTCCTGCTGTTCGTCCACATGGGCTTCCTGTCCGCAGTGGCCGCTGTCTGCATGCTCTCCCGTCTGGCTTCCGCAACTGCTCAGGCCGGTATGGAGTTCGAGATGGACGCCATCGCCGCCTGCTTCATCGGTGGTACGGCCGTTACCGGTGGTATTGGTACCATCCCGGGCGCTGTGATCGGTGCATTCGTGATGGGTGTTATCAACCAGGGTCTGTCGATCATGGGTGTTGACACCGCCGTGGTGAAGACCATCAAGGGCCTCGTGCTCCTGCTGGCCGTCGCCGTGGACATCATGTCCAAGCGCAAGAAGAGCTGACCTTCCCCTTTCTCCTCCTCGATGTGGGATTCGTGCCGGTGCCGCTGGTGCGGATCCCACACTGTTATCTGCCGTCATTCTTGTAATCAAAGGACTTTTTCCGCCATGAAACTCACCGCGCGCTCCACCTCCCGTATGTATGCATTGACCTGCTTGGCCTGCGTTATCTGGCTCTGGCAGTCACTGGTCGAGGCCAATAACGATGGCTCGCTGTTCAATTGGGCCACTATTGTCTTCTCGCTGTGCTTGCTAGTGGTCATCGGATGGAGTGGTTGGAATGCCGTCGCCGGGTGGAACGCCAAGGAGACTGAGGCCGCCACGGCAGGTGCCAAGGATGATGAGGGCAGCACTGATCGGTAGCGTATATACGGCTGTTGTTGCCGGGGACATATAGGTCCCGGCAAATCTGCAGCGATATGTGCATTGCAAGCCAGGGATTCCCTGGCTTTTTTATGTCGAAACGGAACTCGACACGGGCGCGCAGGCCGTTGGGTTTGTCTAGAGCCTGCATATAGTTACTTATGGTAATGACTATTGGTAACTAATTGGAGGTTGGGCCAGCGATGTGCGATTCCCGAACCGATACCAAGACCGGCTTGCTTCCGGTGAATGAGGTGCGGAGCCTCCTGGATGTCTGCTGGAAAGCGAAGGCTATCACCGAGCTGATGCCGGCACTGCCCAAAGGCCTGAAACCGCGCTACGTACACGTCATTGATGCCGTCTGGCATATCAACGAAACGAATGGGCAGGAAATCGGCACCGCACGGGTAAGCGATGTCAGCGCCTTTCTCGGCGTCACTACGCCGAGCGTTACCAAACTCGTTGGCGAGATGGTGGAGCTTGGTCTGGTGGTCAAGCATATGGATGCCGCCGATCGGCGTGCGGTGACGCTCACGCTCACCGAGCGTGGACTAGATATCCGCCGCGTTTACGTAGAGGAATACCATGCGCATCTTAGCCAGCTATTGGGCGGGCTGACCGTGGAACAATGCGAAACCACTGTGCGCACATTGACCGAAGCCCTGCGGCTTATGCAGGAAGACGCGCAGCATCGCAAAAGCATGTGAATGAATGGAGGAGAGCAACGATTATGACTGATTCAGCAACACAACTACCTCACGGCGGCAAACAACCCTTTTCCGGCAAGCTCGTCATCGCGGTCGTCTCGCTTGCGATTCTGACCTTCCTCGGCATCCTGTCGGAAACCTCACTGAACATCGCCTACTCCACGCTGATGGAGGAGTTCTCCATCGGCGCTTCGGTGGTGCAGTGGCTCACCACCGGCTATCTGCTCTTGCTGTCAGTATCGATTTCGAGCTCGCCGTTCATGGTGCGCAAGTTCGCCACCAAAACCCTGTTCATCATGGCCGTCGTGATCTTCGCCGCCGGCACACTGCTGGGCGCGCTCGCGGTCAACTTCCCGATGCTGCTCGCCGCCCGACTGGTCATGTCGCTCGGCACCGGCATCTCCCTGCCGCTTATCACCAACATCCACTGGCACGAAGAAGCGTGATTCCAGCATGCAACGTCCTATTATGACTTCGCGGTCGTTTTTGCGCACGCCGTCCGAAGCGGCCGGGCCCGGCGACGAGCAGGTGATCGAAGACCTCGTAGACACGCTGGAGGCCAACCGTTCACGGTGCGTGGGCATGGCCGCCAACATGATTGGCGTAGGCAAACGCATCATCGTCTTTGTGGATGAAGACCTTGGCGGGCGCATAACGGTGATGCTCAACCCCGTGATTACCGCTTCGGACGGTGCCTTCGACACCCAGGAAGGATGCCTGTCCCTGACCGGCGAACGCCGCACACTGCGTTATCGACGTATTGAGGTCAACTACGAGGACCGTCGGTTCCGCGCCCGCCACGCCACCTTCGCCGGCTGGACCGCGCAGATCATCCAGCACGAAGTCGATCACTGCAACGGCATCATCATCTGATTCATTCGGTGCTCGTTGCAGCCCAACTCCCGAGGCTGGTCATCGCGATTACGATGCGATTACATCGCAACCGCTATGACCAGCCTTTTTGTGCACTGGTGGGGTGGGTGTTCTCATCGGTGTTGGGGTGCCATGCGCTGGCAGGTTGGCTTCGCTGAGGGGTGTGGGTGGTGTCATGTCGCCAGCGGTTGGCAGGTTGGCTTCGCTGGAGGTTCTCTCAGCGTCGGTGATGTGCCAAAGAGTGGCGGGCTGGCTTCGCTAAGGAGCGTTACCGTCGGTGGAGAACCAGTGCGTGACCTGCTGCCGACGCTAAGCGTTCATTAAGCGTCGTTAGCGGCCAAAACTTGGACGTGTAACGATGCTGGGCGGTTTTAGCGTCGTTGCTGTGCCAAGTCGTGGGCCTCTGCCGACGCTGCCAGTGCAGTAGCGTCGGCGTTGGGACAGGTGTTGGGCCTTTGCCGACTCTATAAGCGGGGGAAAATCATTCGCTGGTGCCTAAGTGGGTCTATTGCCATGCTGAATACATCTGCTGAGTGTAGCTATGCGTTCGAAGGCGATTTCGGGACCTTTCTCAGTAGCAAATATGCCTAATGCGCGGAGTTATACACTTCACCGTGCACTTATACACGCCAAACGAAGCAGAAATCGACTGCTGACAGTGGACGACACGCCAGAGACGATGTGGATAACCCAGAGACGGTGGATAACAGCTGCGCGATCAGTGGATAACCTGCAAGAAAGTGCGGTTATCCACCGACGGTAGCCACTGTTATGCACATTCCATACCCCTTGGAATCATTGGGTTTTCCACTTATCCACCATTTCGCCATGTGGGCTTGCGGGCCACCGCATGAGCGCCATACAGTGTGCCTCACGGCGGGCAACGTAGCCCGCCGTCCACATCACATGAAGGGGAAACACCATGAGCACCGCAACCACTACTACTGCCGAAAATGCCGGTTTGCCAGCAATGCTGGACACCAAAGACGTAGCCGAAATGTTCAAACGCTGCAATCTCGCCGTCTATGCCGAAGCGAGACGCATATACTATCGCGAAGTGAATCTGAACCCATGCAAAAAGTATCCGAAGCAGGTACTGCAAAGGATCGAATGGTGGTTCTGGGATTGGTTTGCCTATGACTGCGCCGTCAGCGGCGTGGGACTGACCGGCGACGAATCCGAGGATCTACGCATCGAACTGGAATATGGCCCAAGCGTAGGCATTTCACCGTTTCTGGCTTTGGCTGAATTCATGCATGACAGTGACTCGTGGATTGGCGCACGTGAAATACGTGATTTTCGCGAACTTGACGACACCAATTTCGCGTCGATGTTCTGGATTCGTGATGCCAGCGCGGTCACGGGGCGCATCATACTCGAAGACATGATCCACGGTGGCGCCTACGAGGTGGCGGACCCGCATGCCGCCGCGCAATATGACGGTGCGCACGGTGGCATGATCGTCAATCGCATTGCGCATGTTCGAGGAGCATGGAGGTCATGCGCCATCCCGATTTATGAGGCACGCAGGCCCGACGACCCAGAAATCGGTGATTCGCTGGTTCGCACATTTCAGCGCAACGGATTTAAGCCGGATTTCGCGGGGCTCGTGCGATTCTTCTACGGGCGAGCCAAAGACACCGGTTTCGACTGGGAGGATATGGAAAAGGCGCGTAATGCTGGCACGTTGGATGAGACCATCAGGAAAGCCTACGATCGATGAATGAATCGCTTAACGCTGCTGGCCGGGGCGACGTCCACGGTCGCGAATGAAGAGGGATGCGACCAAACAGACCGCGCACACAATGGCGACCGTGCGGAACGAAGCCCGCACGCCAATGGCCGATGCCGCCGCTTCCGGCACTCCGGTGCGCATGGCCGCCGCGGTGTGCGTGTTCATGATGGTGACCAGCAGCACAGCCGCAGACGTCATGATCGCGAAGCCCAGTAAGGCGAGCGGCCGGCCACCGATACGGTCATACATCTTGCCTGCCACCGGGTTCAGGATGCCCATGGCGATGCCGCTCGGCATCATCACCAGACCGGACACCAGTGCATTAACGCCAAGATCATTCTGCAAATATGCCCATCGCGTACAGGAACAGCTGGCGGGTGGTGAAGGTCTCGATGAGGAACGCGGTGATCGGGATCATGATGCCGTTGGTAAGCATGAATCCGGTGGTCAGCCATTGCACGGTGCTGCTGGGCACGTCGAACTCGTGCATCAACGTGGGCAGGGCGGAGATCATCAGCGTTTGGTTGAGGATGGCCACAAACGAGCCGATCATCAGGGTGATGACCATGGCGGTGGTGTTGGCGGGGGTGGTGCTGTTGGAGTTGGCGGGGTGGTGGAGCCGGCCTCAGCGGTGGCCGGCGAGGAATTGCGTGACGTCAATTATCAAGTCTCGTTTCCTTGGCTGAGTTGTCTTTCTTGGCTTGCCCATACTATCTGTGCCTTGACTGCATTCGAAAACCATTGCAATGACTAGCAACACGCTGAGACGCGGCGTATTAATTCAATCATTTGACAAACTTAGTTCGTTCGTTTTATTATTGGTCCTGCAATCCGTAATATCGTCTACTGCAAAGGAGCGCCCAAATGGATCTGTGGGATGTTGACAAGATCGAGTACGTCGGCCGCGCCAAAGGACCGAAGGAAGACTTCGCCTTCCATTACTACGATGCCGACAAGGTCGTTGCCGGCAAGAAGATGAAGGATTGGCTGCGCTTCGGCGTTGCTTGGTGGCACACCTTCAACCAGGGACTGGTTGATCCGTTCGGCACCGGCACCGCGCACCGCCCGTACTACAAGTACACCGATCCGATGGACCAGGCTCTGGCCAAGGTCGACTACGCCTTCGAGCTGTTCCAGAAGCTGGGCGTCGAGTACTTCTGCTTCCACGATCGTGACATCGCCCCCGAAGGCGACACCCTGCGCGAGACCAACGCCAACCTCGACAAGGTCGTTGACAAGATCGACGAGAATATGAAGTCCACCGGTGTCAAGCTGCTGTGGAACACCTCCTCCCTGTTCACCAACCCGCGCTTCGTGTCCGGCGCCGCCACTTCTCCGTTCGCCGACATCTACGCCTACGCCGGTGGCCAGCTCAAGAAGAGCTTGGAGATCGGCAAGCGCCTGGGCGCCGAGAACTACGTGTTCTGGGGTGGCCGCGAAGGCTACGAGAACCTGTGGAACACCGAGATGAAGCGCGAGACCGACCACATCGCCAAGTTCTTCCACATGTGCGCAGATTACGCCAAGGAAATCGGCTTTGAGGCCCAGTTCCTGATCGAGCCGAAGCCGAAGGAGCCGACGCTGCACCAGTACGACTTCGATGCCGCCACCGCCATCGAGTTCCTGCGCAACCACGACCTGACCGACGTCTTCAAGCTGAACTTGGAAGGCAACCACGCCAACCTGGCCGGCCACACCTACCAGCACGAGATCCGCGTGGCCCGCGAGTCCGGCTTCCTCGGTTCCCTCGACGCCAACCAGGGCGACAAGCTCATCGGCTGGGATATGGACGAGTTCCCGACCGATCTGTACGAGACCGTCGCCGTCATGTGGGAAGTCCTGCAGGCCGGCTCCATCGGACCTCACGGTGGTCTGAACTTCGACGCCAAGCCGCGCCGTACCTCCTTCTACGAGGAGGACCTGTTCCGCTCCCACATCGCTGGCATGGATGCCTACGCCGCCGGCCTGCTGGTTGCCGACAAGATGAACCAGGACGGCTTCATCCAGAATCTTCAGGCCGAGCGCTACAGCTCCTACGACTCCGGCATCGGCAAGGACATCGACGAGGGCAACGTCACCTTGGCCGACCTCGAAGCCTACAGCCTCGACAAGCCGCAGTCCGAGCTCATCGCCGCCACCAAGTCCGATCACCTCGAGTCCGTCAAGGCCACCATCAACAACTACATCATTGATGCTCTGGCTGAGGTCGAGTGACCATCGGTCTGACCGATTGAATTCGCTCCATCGGGCGTGTACACATCAATTATGATGCCAGTGCGCCCGATGGGCTGATTCGATAGTTTCGCCATGTGCGGTGTTGTGTTATGCCCGCATGGCACCTTTCCATTCCTTCTTTCTCCTTTCTCTCCTTCCGCTGAAAACGGGACTGTCTCTCGAAGTGTGTAACTGGCCTTAACTGGCCGGTCGTGTGGCCGGTCGGAAAGGCTGGTGGACGATGTCTGCTGGGACAAGGGGAAACATGACACCGACGAAGAAGCCGGACGCGGAAAAACGCAACGCCGAGCGGGAGGCGGCGCTCACATTCGTGCGCATGGCCAAGGAAAAAGGACTGGACCTGACAGGGCCCGACGGACTGCTCAAACAGTTCACCAAAAGCGTGCTGGAGACGGCCCTGGACGAGGAGATGACCGAGCACCTGGGCCGCGCCAAGCACAAGAAATCCAAGGACGGCAGGGCCGCGAACACGCGCAACGGCACCACCGCCAAGACCGTGGTCACCGATTCGGTAGGTCCGGTCGGGATCGAGGTGCCGCGAGACCGCGATGGCTCGTTCGAGCCGGTCGTCGTCAGGAAACGGCAGCGGCGGCTGCCCGGGGTGGACGAGGTGGTGCTGTCCCTGTATGCCAGGGGCCTGACCACCGGCGAGATCAGCGCCCACTTCCAGGAGATCTACGGGGCGGACGTGTCCAGGGAGACCGTCAGTCGCATCACCGAGCGGGTCGTGGCCGAGAAGGACGAATGGTGCTCGCGTCCCCTGGATCGTGTGTACGCGGCCGTGTTCATCGACGCGACCGTCGTCAAGGTGCGCGACGGGCAGGTCGCCAACCGCGCGTTCTACGTGGCCGTTGGCGTGGATCTGGAGGGCGGCCGCGACGTGCTGGGCATCTGGGCGTCGCCCGCCGCGGAGGGCGCACGCTATTGGCTGTCGGTGCTCACCGAGCTGAAGAACCGGGGCGTGGACGATGTGTTCTTCCTGATCTGCGACGGGCTCAAAGGCCTGCCCGACGCGGTGGGCGCGGTATGGCCTCTGGCCATCGTGCAGACCTGCGTGGTGCATCTGCTGCGCAACACGTTCCGCTACGCGTCGAAGAAGGACTGGGACGCCATCAAACGCGATGTCAAACCCATCTACACCGCGCCGAGCGCCGCCGCCGCGGCGGCGGCCCGCGACGCGATGCTGGACAAGTGGGAGGCGAGATATCCCGCGATCCGCAGGCTGTGGATGGACGCGTGGGAACGGTTCATACCGTTCCTGGACTATGACGTGGAGATCCGGCGCGTGATCTGCACGACCAACGCCATCGAATCGCTCAACGCGAGATTCAAGCGCTCCATCCGCGCCCGCGGCCACTTCCCCGACGAGCAGGCCGCGCTCAAGTGCATGTACCTGACCGTCCGCTCGCTGGACCCCACCGGCAAGGGACGGATACGATGGAGCGCGCGCTGGAAGCCCGCGCTCAACGCCTTTGCCATCACCTTCGCCGACCGCTGGCCAAGCGAGGGAACACAACAATGAAAACGCCAGTTACACACTTAACGAGACAGGCCCGGCATGAGTTCGAGATGGACGCCATCGCGGCCTGCTTCATCGGCGGCACGGCCGTCACCGGCGGCATCGGCACCATCCCCGGCGCCATGGTCGGCGCCCTGATCATGGGCGTGCTCAACCAGGGCCTGTCCATCATGGGCGTGGACGCCGCCTGGGTCAAGACCATCAAGGGCCTCGTCGTCATCGCCGCCGTCGCCTACGACCTGCTCTCCAAGAAAAAGAAAGGCTGAGCTAAACCTGGCCTCCGGGCCCGCCCGGTGGCCACGGGGATGGACCTGAGTTCCATTCCTCCTCCGAAAGGGACGCTGTTGCACGCAGCGTCCCTTTTCCGTTTGTCGCGATGGATGGATCCCGGTGTACGTTCTTCGCGAAATCAGCCCTGACTTGGGGTGTATTTCGACAATATGATTCGGCGATGTGCCTCAGCGGATATGTGCGGCCAATGAAAAAGCGGGATACCGATGTCGATATCCCGCTTTCAGCGAATAGGTAAGGCCAGAGCTTACTTCTTCCTGGCTTTCTTGACGCGCTTGGGGGTGGGAGCCATTTTCTTGGGTTCGAAGAACGGCCACTTGTGCAAAGCCCAGGCGTGCAGTGCGGGGATCTTGGCAACGGCGAAGCCGATGACCAGACCGATTACCATGGCCCAGGTCTCCAGATCATGGCCTGCGACCAGCAAGCCGATGAACACTATGGCAACGATGAAGCTCACCATCTGCGAGGCCTTTGACTGCTTGGCGGTCACCAGGTCGGCCTTCATGGGAACAAGCCCCAGAAACAGGCCGCAAGGTATGCAGATGACGGCCAATATCGCGCTGAGGGTTATTGACAATGTGGTTGCATCCATGATGTTCCTTTAGTGCTGTGGGTTGTGGTTTTCTTTGGCGTCTGCGGTGTCGGTGTCTGCGGTGTCGGCAACGTCGTCGTGTTCGTTTTCTTCGGCTTGTTCGGCTTCGGCCTCGGCGTCCGTGCTGTCGGTTTCGTCGTCATCAGCCGCGTCATCCTTGCCGGGCTGGCGCCACCACAGGATTAGCGCGTTGGCCGCGCAGTAGATGGCCGCGATGCCAATGCATACCAGAAAAATGATGTTCGAAGTGCTGATGATCGTGCCGTCGTTCATCGACTCTTTGACAGACTGCCATATCCACATCACGCAGGCGACGGCGGTCAGGGCGTACAGCATCATACGGGAGCGGTCGTTCATAGGATCATCTCCAGACTTGTTCAAACGACTTGATTATAGCCGTATTTGTGGATTGCGTGGGAAACGAAAAATGCCGCCATGTGTGCTTCAGCGAGGAGCGCGGTATAACAGCGGCTCTTCGCGATGCTCGCCATGGCGGCATTCATCAGGAATCGTTATTCAGTTGTTATCTCATGGATTTGCTGGCAGCGTATCAGCCGCGGGCCTTGGCGTACGCCTCGTACACGGCTTCGGTGGGCTCGCCGGTCTCCACGCCCTCGATGGTGAGCTGCCAGGTCGGCGGTTCGGCCTCGCCGGACAGCACCCAGGCGGCCTGACGGGCGGCGCCGATGGCCACGTATTCGTCGGTGGCCGGACGGGTCACGTCCATGCCGAGGATTGAGGGGGCCAGCGTGCGGATGGCCACGGACTTCGCGCCGCCACCAATGAGCAGGATGCGGTTGATCTCGGCGCCCAGCGAGCGAATCAGCTCGAGGCAGTCGCGCTGGGAACACAGCAGGCCTTCGACGAACGCACGGGCCAGATTCTCCTTGGTGGTGTTGTGTAGGGTCAGGCCAGTCAGCGAGGCGGTGGCGTCCGGACGGTTCGGCGTACGCTCGCCGTCGAAGTACGGCACCAGGGTGATGCCGCCGGCACCCGGCTCGGCCTTGAACGCCAGTTCGGCCAGTTCGTCGTAGTCCACGCCTAGGGCGGCGCGACCGGCGTCCAGAATGCGCGAACCGTTGATTGTGCAGGCGAGCGGCAGATAGTGGCCGGTGCAGTCGGCAAAGCCGGAAATGGCGCCGGTCAGGTCGTACACCGGGTTTTCAGCGATGGCCGCGGCCACGCCGGAAGTGCCGAGCGATACGGACACATCGCCCACGGCCATGCCGAGGCCCAGCGAGGCCATGGCATTGTCTCCGCCGCCGGGGCCGATGATGCAGCCGCCTTCAACGTCCTTGCCGGCAATGGCGGGGTCGGCCTTGACGGCGGCTGCCTCACGCGGGCCCAGCACGGTGGGCAGCACAATGGCGTCGGCGTGGGCCTTGGCGGCTTCCTCGCCCTCGGCAGGGGCCAGCACCATGGCGATGAGATCGCGGCGGTACTCGTCATGCGCGGCATCGTAGTAAATGGTGCCGGAAGCGTCGGAACGGTCGGTGAACAGGGCTTCGAGATGAGCGTCCTCGCCCTCGGCCACCGGGCCATAGCCGGCGATACGCCAGCTCAGCCAATCGTGCGGCAGACAGACGGCGGCAATCTTCTTGGCGTTCTCAGGCTCGTTCTCGGCCACCCACGCCACCTTGGTCAGCGTGTAGGAGGCGACGGGGGAGGATCCGACGGCCTTGACCCAGCGTTGCTTGCCGCGGGCGGTCACGTCGTCCGGTTCGTCGCCCTCGGCCGGAGCTGCACCGAGCTTGTCGATCAAGGCGGCGGCCTGCGGGGCGGAACTGGTGTCATTCCAGAGCATCGCATCGCGAATCACGTTGCCCTGCTTGTCGAGAATGACCATGCCATGCTGCTGGCCGCCAACCGCGAGGGCCGCGACATCGTCAAGCCCGCCGGCCTGCTCGGCGGCCTTGGTGAAGGCCTCCCACCAGAATTCCGGGTTGACCGAGGTGCCATCCGGGTGCTTGGCCTGCCCGAACCGAACCTGTTCGCCGGTGGCGGCGTCCGTGATGCGGACCTTCGTTGATTGGGTTGACGTATCTACGCCGGCAACCAGTACTCTCGTCATGCATTCCTCCTCGATGAGGGTCGCGCTCAAAAGTTTCGGCGCGCCATAGCCAATAAGTTAGACGATTAAACTATACTGTATCTCAACGTTCGATTGCAAACGGAAACACGCGAAGGTGCGGTCCGATTCAATCGTTTGACGCACAATATCATGGTGTGATAGACGGATGTGAGCGCCTGTGCGGCGCTCGAGACTAGGGGTGCGAGGAGGTAGGGGCCAATGGCAAATCTACGCAGGATCAATCAGGAGGATCTGCGCAACCATAACCTGTCGGTGACGCTCGACACCTTATTGCGTGCGCAGAAACCGATGAGTCGTGCCGATCTGGCCAAGGAGACGGGCCTGACCAAGGCCACGCTCTCGCTGTTGGCCTCGATGCTCATTGAAAGCGGCGTGGTGCAGGAAGGCGAGCCGGTCGTTTCCACCACATATGGGCGGCCCAGCACGCCGCTGGAGATTCGCGGCGGATCCATCGCCGGCATCGGCCTGCAGATCAACACCGATGGTTACGGTTGCCTGGCACTCGATCTGAACGGCGACACTCTCGGCCGGGAGTGGGTGAGTGAGGATATGACCGGCACTGACCCGTACGAGATCTTCGCCAAGCTCGATGCGATGACTTTCCCGTTGGAAAGCCGGCTCAAACGACGCGGCTGCAAGGTGGTGGGAGCCGGGTTTGCGCTGCCGGGCATCGTCACCGACGACATGTGGCTGTTGGTGGCCCGCAATCTGGGTTGGGAAAACGTCAACCTCACCCGGTTCAACGTGGTGCGCCGGCTGGATGTGGTGGCCGGCAATGAGGCGAAGATGGCCGCCATCGCTCAGATTCCGGGGTATGCCACCGAACGTGCGCCCTTCCTGAATGTGGTGGACCGCACGGACTCCTTTATTTACCTGTCTACCGATATCGGCATCGGCGGCGCGGTGGTGCGCGACGGCGAAGTGGTGATGGGCTCGCACGGATTCGCCGGCGAGATCGGCCATCTGTCCGTGGCGATGGATGGGCCGTTGTGCAGCTGCGGGCGTCACGGGTGTCTTGAGGCGTTTGCGGGCCGTCGCGCTTTGGTCGAGGCTGCCGGCATTGCCGAGGATGGGGATGCCACCAGCAGCGAGGCCATCGATATGTTCCTCCAGCGTTGGCGAGCCGGGGATTCGGATGTGGCCAAAGTGGTCGATCAGGCCGCCGATGCGCTGGTTTCCGCCATCGCTTCCGCCGTGAATCTGGTGGATGTCGATACGGTGCTGTTGGGCGGACTGTGGACGCACTTCGGCGACGAGCTGGCCACCGTGCTTGAAGGCCGGCTGCGTTCGGAAATTCTGGGATACCCGAATGTGAAGATTCGCGTGTTTGTGCCGCCGGTGGCGCTGCATCCCTCGCTATATGGCGCGGCCGAAATGGGCTTGCGACGGTTCATCGAGAACCCGTTGGGGTACATGGGGGAGAAGTAGCGCCGGGAGATGCTGCTTGTTGCTGGCGGGTGCATGGTATGGGTGCATGGCGCGCGTGCCGGCGTTAGCGGGCTCGTGCTACACTTTGGCAAGTTGGCTGTTTTGTGCAGCGAACGTGGGGCCGTAGCTCAGTCGGTTAGAGCATGCGACTCATAATCGCCCGGTCCAGGGTTCAAGCCCCTGCGGCCCCACTCTTTTGCGTCGTCTCCTGCGGCGGCGTAGCGCGTCTTCACGTCCAGATAGGCGCGTACAATCCCTTAGGTTCCGGTTCACGTCTTGCCATAGGGGCATGACGACCCGGGTCCCCCGAATCCATAGGAGACGTAAAATGCAGCAGGGTATCCATCCTGATTACCACCCCGTTGAGGTGACGTGCTCGTGCGGCAACACCTTCGTGACCCGCACCGCTGGCAAGGAAGATCACATGTTCGTTGACGTGTGCTCTCAGTGCCACCCGTTCTACACCGGCAAGCAGAAGATTCTTGACACCGGTGGCCGCGTTGCTCGCTTCGAGAAGCGCTACGGCAAGAAGAGCAAGTAGCATACTTCACGCCAGTCCGATTCGATTTGGCATGCTCCGGCATACCCGATCGAGGACTGGCGTTTTTTGTATTCTTTGACAAGTTTTGTTGCAGCATTGACCTGCGCAATCGAATAATCGAACAGAACAGCACCATACAGAAGAAAGTGTGTTATGGCAGACGAACAGTTCCCGGCGGCGGCAACCGCGCTTGAGGAGTACCAGTCCATCGAAGAACAGATGGCAAGCCCCGAAGTCGTGTCCAACCCGGACAAGCTGCGCAAGCTGGGTCGTCGTCACGCCGAACTGGGTGCCATCGTGGGTGCCTACAAAGCCTGGTTGCAGGTGAAGGACGATCTGGCAGCCGCTCAGGAGATGGCCGGCGAGGACGCCGACTTCGCCGAGGAAGCCAAGCGTCTTGAAGACGAACTGCCCGGTGTCGAGGAGAAGCTGCGCACCGCGCTGATCCCGCGTGACCCGGATGATGCGCGCGACACCATCATGGAGATCAAGGCCGGCACCGGCGGCGAGGAAGCCGCACTGTTCGCCGGCGACCTGCTGCGCATGTACACCCGTTACGCCGAGAAGCGTGGCTGGAGCGTGAACGTGCAGTCCGAGAACACCACCGAGCTCGGCGGCGTCAAGGACGTGCAGATCGCCATCCGCGCCAAGGGCACGCCCGCTCCCGAAGACGGCGTGTGGGCTTCGATGAAGTACGAGGGCGGCGTACACCGTGTGCAGCGCATCCCCGTCACCGAATCGCAGGGCCGTATCCAGACTTCCGCTGCCGGCGTCATCGTGTTCCCCGAGGCCGACGAGGATGACGACGAGATCGAGATCGATCCGAAAGACCTGAAAATCGACATCTTCATGAGCTCCGGCCCCGGCGGCCAGTCCGTGAACACCACGTATTCCGCCGTGCGCATGACCCACCTGCCAACCGGAATCACGGTGAACATGCAGGATGAGAAGTCGCAGATTCAGAACCGTGCCGCCGCGTTGCGCGTACTGAAGTCCCGCCTGCTGGCCATGAAGCATGAGCAGGAGGCCGCCGAGGCCGCCGACATGCGTCACTCGCAGGTACGTTCGCTTGATCGCTCCGAGCGAATCCGCACATACAACTTCCCGGAAAACCGTATCGTCGACCATCGCACGAATTACAAGGCTTACAACCTTGACGCCGTGCTCGACGGCGACCTGCAGGCCGTCATCGATTCCGACATCCAAGCCGACGAGGCCGACCGTCTGGCCAATCAGAAATGACTTTGCCGGATGGCTCCCCTCTGTGAGGGGAGCTGTCAGCGAAGCTGACTGAGGGGGGCCTAATGTCCGATCAACGGAGACCGCCAGTGCTTATTACCGACATCATCAACCAAGCCTCTTCGCAATTGCGCGAAGCGGGTGTTGAGACGCCTGAGCATGATGCCAAGTTGCTCCTTGCCGAGGCGGCAGGCGTTGAACTGCGCGACGTCGACAGGGCTCTGCTTATGGGGGAGGAACTTGGCACAACCGGACAGCTTGCCGTCTTCCGTGCCATGCTCGACCGCCGTGCCAAGCGCGAGCCGCTGCAATACATCACCGGGCATGCTCCTTTCCGCTACCTTGACCTGAAGGTCGGTCCCGGAGTGTTCATTCCTCGTCCGGAAACCGAAACCGTGGTGCAGGCCGGCCTTGACTGGCTGACAAAAAACGGCATGATCCATCCTTGTGTGGTCGATTTGTGCGCCGGCTCCGGCGCGATTGGGCTGTCCGTTGTCAGCGAGGTGCCCGGCAGCCAGGTGTGGGCGGTGGAGCTGTCGCCGAACACCGCCGAATGGACGCGAAGGAATCTGTCGGAAACCGCGAAAAAGTACCCATCCATTGCCTCGAATTACCATCTGGAAATCGCGGATGCCACGTCCTTCGCCACATTGGTCCAATTGGACGGCACCGTCGATATCGTCATCACCAATCCCCCCTACGTGCCGCAGACCGATATTCCCGAGCAGCCGGAAGTGCGTGATTGGGATCCGGAATTGGCTTTGTATGGCGGCTCGATGGACGGTACGTTGATTCCCGAGCGCATTATCGAGCGGGCCTGCCGTCTTCTCAAGCCTGGGGGCGCGCTTGTCATGGAACATGACGTGACCCAGGGGGATCGTCTCGTGGCCTTTGCCAGGGCCACCGGATTCGCTGCCGCATCGACCGGCCAGGACTGGACGGGTCGCGACCGCTACCTGTTTGCAGTGTCCTAAGCCCCACGAATCCCACATTTCCTTGGGATTGCATTCTCGTTTCCGTAATTGCGCTGTCTCATAATAAGAACACTTTATTGCGGGTTCAAAGCCGGTCTGGTTATAACAGTCCGCGACAAACATCGGATGAGAGAGACGTGGATGACGGTCACAAGCCGTGTGATGTAGTTCTGTGGTATGCGAATTATGTGAGTGGAACGTCTCACGCGCACATCCCGCGCGTTGGTTGACAGATGAACGATGTTGAAATATCCCAAGGAAGAAGGAAGAGGATGAACGTGAAGTTCTCCACTAAGTTCGTTGCGGCCAGCGCGGCCGCGGTTATGGCGTTGTCCCTCGCGGGCTGCTCCGGCGGCAGCATGGATGATTCCTCCAGCTCCGGTGCCAAGGCCTCCGGCGACTCCATCACCATCGGCACCGTGACCACCAACTCCGGTACCGCCGCCGCTTACGGCGAGGCCGAGGTCAAGGGCTTCGAGCTGGCGGTCTCCGAGATCAATGCCAAGGGCGGCATCAACGGCAAGAAGGTCAAGCTCGAGTCCATGGACGACAAGGGCGACGCCACCGAAGCCTCCAACGCCTACAACAAGCTCGCCGGCGACAACAACGTGCTCGCCGTGGCCGGCCCGACCATTTCCGCCACCACCGCAGCCGTGGCCCCGCTGGCCGACCAGTCCAAGCTGGTCACCATCGCCCCGGCCGCCACCTCCGACTCCATCGAAACCGGCAATTACCTGTTCCGCACCTGCTTCAAGGACTCCTACCAGGGTGAGGTGGCTGCACGCTTCGCCGCCGAGAACCTGAAGGTCAAGAAGGTGGCCGTGCTCTACGGCACCGGCGATCCGTACTCCTCCGGCGTGGGAGAGGCCTTCGCCAAGGCCGCCGAAAAGCTCGGCCTCGAAGTGGTGGACAAGGAAAGCTCCTCCTCCGCCGACGACACCGAGTACTCCGCCCAGCTGCAGAAGATCCAGGCTTCCGGCGCCGAGCTGCTCTACGCTCCGTACTACTACTCCGTGGCTGGCCCGTACATCATCCCGCAGGCCCGCTCCGTGGGTTTCGAGGGCTACGTGATGGGACCCGACGGATACGATGGCCTCAAGCTCACCGGTGACAAGTCCCAGTACAACAAGACCTACTACACCACCCACTACTCTGCCGACGACAACACCAACACCAAGGTGCAGGACTTCATCAGGTCCTACAAGTCCAAGAACAACGCCGAGCCGAACACGTTCGCCGCTCTGGGCTACGACACCATCTACATGATCAAGCAGGCCATCGAGAAGGCCGGTAAGAACGCCACCCGTGAGGATGTGCGCAACGCCGTGGCCAGCATGACCTTCGACGGTGTGACCGGCAAGTTCACCATGGACAAGTCCGGCTCGCCGACCAAGTCCGTGATCGTGCTGGAAATGAAGGATGGCAAGCCGGTGTACAACACCACCGTGCAGCCCAAGTGAATTCCATGAATTCCCACCGCATAATCACGATGTCCTAGCGTGACTTCCGCATGAACAGGAGAGCGACCGGTTTTGCCGGTCCTCTCCCTTTCGTGTTTTCACGGGCTCGGATGCATAAGGACAGCCGCCGATATGCGGATATCGCCAGGCGCGGGCGTATCGCGCCATCAATCGCAAGACATACGAATATCTCTACGCGCGCAGCGGTAGAGAACCACAACATTGATAGAAAGGGGGAGCTATGACCGATCAGATCATCATGTTCATCAGCCAGCTGTTCAACGGTCTGAAAATCGGCAGCGTGTACGCGCTGGTGGCATTGGGCTACACCATGGTCTACGGCATCATCCGACTGATCAACTTTGCCCACGGCGATTTCATCATGGTCGGAGCCTACGTGCTCATGCTCACCATTCCGGCCATCGTGGCCATGGGACTGCCCGCCTGGGTGGCGGTCATTCCCGCCATCCTGGTATGCGTGGCCGTCGGCGTGATCGTCGAAAAGGCCGCCTATAAGCCGGTGCGTGAAAAGGGCAACTCCATGACCGCCCTGATCACCGCCATCGCCATGTCGTTGCTGCTGGAGAACGGCTCACAGGCCATCTTCGGCGCCGACTTCCAGACCGTCCCGACCATCTTCCACCTGCCGTCCATCGCGTTCGGCAAGCTCAAGCTGCCGGGAGACACCCTGCTGACCATCGTCATCGGCCTGGTCATCATGGTGGGCCTGCAGCTGTTCGTCAAATTCACCAGGCAGGGCAAGGCCATGCGCGCCGTCTCCGAAGACAAGGAGGCCGCCGTGCTCATGGGTATCAACGTGAACTCCACCATCGCCCTGACATTCGCCATCGGCTCCGGTCTGGCCGCGGTCGCCTCGCTGATGTACTGCGCCGCCTACCCGCAGGTCTCGCCTATGATGGGCGCCATGCTGGGCCTGAAGGCGTTCGTCGCCGCCGTGCTCGGCGGCATTGGTTCCATCCCGGGCGCCATGATCGGTGGTCTGGCCATCGGTCTGATCGAAAGCCTGACCAAGGCGTATATCGGCACCATCACGGCGGGCATCATCACCTCGGCGTTCTCCGACGCCATCGTGTTCGCCATCCTGATCATCGTGCTGCTCGTCAAACCGTCCGGCATTATGGGCAAGAACGAAGGGGAGAAGGTCTGATCAGATGAAGAAGACAATGCTTTCCACCAAACAGTCCTATCTTGTGTGCTTCATCGGCATCCTCGCCGCGTTCGGCATCGTGATGGCGCTGTGCGAATCCGGCTTGGCCGACTCCTACATCAAGGGCATCATGATGACCGCGTGCATCGCCATCATCATGACCACCTCCCTGAACCTCACCATCGGCGTGCTCGGCCAGCTGACGCTGGGATGCTGCGGTTTCGAGGCCATCGGCGCCTACGTGGCCGCACTGACCTCCAAATACATGGTCGCCGCCGGCATTGCCATCGACCCCACCGCCCGCTTCCTGCTCACCACGCTGATCGGCGGCGTGGTGGCCTGCGTGTTCGGCATCCTGATCGGCATTCCTGCCCTGCGACTGCACGGCGACTACCTGGCCATCATCACGCTGGGCTTCGGTGAGATCATCCGCGTGATCATCCAGAACCTCAAGGTAGCCGGCGGCATGGGCCTCGACAAGGGCGCCGCCGGACAGGCGCTGATCGGCATCGAACGCACCGCCAACCTGTACGTCGTGTTCTGGATCATGGTGGTCACCGTGGTCGTGCTCTTCATGTTCGGCCGCTCCCGTTACGGCCGTGCGGTCAAGGCCATCCGCGACGACGAGATCGCCGCCGGCGCCTCCGGACTCAACACCACGTACCTCAAGGTGCTCGTCTTCGCGATCTCCGCGTTCTTCGCGGGCATCGCCGGCGGTATCTTCGCCCAGTACATCGGCTCGCTCAACCCCACCATGGCCGGTTGGCTCAACTCCATCAACTACGTGATCATGGTGGTGTTCGGCGGCATGGGTTCGCTCACCGGCTCGATCGTCTCCGCCATCGGCCTGACCATCCTGCCCGAGCTGCTGCGCGCCTTCGCCGACTACCGTATGCTCGCCTACTCGGTGGTGCTGGTGCTCGTCATGATCTTCCGCCCGCAGGGCATCTTCGGATCCTGGGAGTTCTCACTGCCGCGTCTGGTCAACCGCATGCTGTTCCGCGGCGCCGCCGGCAAGGGCGCGAAACCCGCGGCCAGCGCCAAGCAGCATGACCAGTCCGACGACAAGACCGTGAAGGAGGCCTCACGATGAGCGACGCAACCCAGCCCATCCTCAAAGCCGAACATCTCGGCATCACCTTCGGTGGTCTGAAAGCCGTGTCCAACTTCAACATGACCATCAACAAGGGCGAACTCATTGGCCTGATCGGCCCCAACGGCGCCGGCAAGACCACGGTGTTCAACCTGCTGACCGGCGTGTACAAGCCCACCGAAGGCGAGTTCTGGCTGGACGGAACCCGGATGAACGGCAAGAAGACCTATCAGGTCGTGCGTGCCGGCATCGCCCGAACCTTCCAGAACATCCGCCTGTTCAAGCAGCTCACCGTCGAGGAGAACGTGCTCGTCGCCTTCGATGAGTCGTTCACCTACCACATGGGCAGCGCCATCTTCCGCACCCCGGGCTTCTGGAAGCAGGAGAACGAGATGCACGAGAAGGCCATCGACCTGCTGCGCATCTTCAACCTCGAGGGACTGGCCACCACCCAGGCGGCCAACCTGCCGTACGGCCAGCAGCGCAAGCTCGAGATCGCACGCGCCCTGGCCACCGGCATGAAACTGCTGCTGCTCGACGAGCCGGCCGCCGGCATGAACCCCACCGAAACCGAGGATCTGCTGCACTGTATCAACACGATCCGCGACCGTTTCGGTATCGCCATCCTGCTCATCGAACATGACATGAGCCTGGTGATGAGCGTATGCCAGCGCATCCAGGTGCTGGACTATGGCCGCACCATCGCATCCGGCACGCCGGAGGAGATCGCCAACAACCCGCAGGTCATCTCCGCCTACTTGGGCAGCGACAACAACGATGACGCGGACGGCGATTCCACCACCAAGGCGGAACCGGAGCCAAGCATTGCCAAGACACTGACGGAAGGAGCGCGCTGATGCTGGAAATCAAGGATCTATGCGTTTCCTATGGCGCGATCGACGCGGTCAAGGGCATTAGCCTCAAGGTGAACGACGGCGAGATCGTCTCCCTGATCGGAGCCAACGGTGCCGGCAAGACCACCACCCTGCACACCATCACCGGTCTGGTGCCTGCCAAATCCGGCAGCATTACCTATGATGGCCACGATCTGCTCAAAACGCATGCGAACAAGATCGTCACGCTGGGCATGGCCCATGTGCCGGAAGGCCGCCACGTGTTCACCCGCATGAGCGTGCAGGAGAACCTGGAGATGGGCGCGTTCAGTCTCAAAGACCAGTCCAGTCTGGGTAAGGATCTTGAGATGGTGTTCGACTACTTCCCGCGTTTGAAGGAACGTCGCCGCCAGCTGGCCGGCACGCTTTCCGGCGGTGAGCAGCAGATGGTGGCCATGGGCCGCGCCCTGATGAGCCATCCGAAGACCATCCTCATGGATGAGCCGTCGATGGGTCTGTCCCCGCTGCTGGTCAAGGAGATCTTCGACATCATCGTCACGCTGCGCAAGCGTGGCATCACCGTGCTGCTCGTGGAGCAGAACGCGAAGATGGCCCTGTCCATCGCGGATCGCGCCTACGTGCTCGAGACCGGCAAGATCACCATGGAGGGCAAGGCCTCCGACCTGCTGCACGACGAGAAGGTGCGCAAGGCGTACCTCGGCGCGTGACGTCTCACATTACTATGCTCCCGCTGGCGGGAGCTACCTCACGAAGTGAGGCTGAGGGTGGTTATCGGAGATTTCCGGCAACCACCCTCAGTCAGCTCCGCTGACAGCTCGCCAGCGGGAGCATTCATATATCACTGCGCGTAATACTGTAGCGCGGAAGCATCCTTATCCGTAATCTCGCGAATCGGACGGGCCGGATTACCCACGGCCACGGTGTGCGGCGGAATATCGCGCGTCACCACCGAGCCGGCACCGATCACGCAACCCTCGCCGATCGTCACGCCGCCGATTACCGTCACATTGCCGCCAAACCAGCAGTTCGAGCCGATGACAATCGGCTTGCCATACTCGCAGTCGTATGCGGAACCATCAGGTGCCTGCCTCACGTTACGATCCTGCCAACGCAACGGATGCATCGGTGGCAGCAGCGAAACGTTCGGGCCGAACAGCACGTCGTCGCCAATCGTCACCGGGCAACAATCCAGCACAGTGAAGTTGAAGTTGGCGAACACGCGCTCTCCGATGGTGATGTTGCAGCCATAGTCGAAGAAAATCGGCCCCATCACGTCAAGGCCGGCACCGTGGCCGGGCAGCAGCTCATCGAGAATCGCGGCACGGGCGGCATGATCGGTACGCGACGCGGCGTTGAAGCGCGCGCACAGGTCGCCGGCCTTCTCGCGCAGGGCATTCAATTCAGGGTCTACCGAATTGTACAGTTTGCCGGCGAGCATCTCCTCGCGCTCGCTGGCGCGCGGCATACGCAGTTCGACGGGAGGCATGGTGGTGGATTCAGCATTGATTTCGCTCATTGAACACTCCTGTAATTTCGCGAAAGAGCATGGATGGACTCATTGTATCTACGGTCTGTGCGTGTGGGGCGAATCGGAAAACGGCAGTACGGCAAACGAGCGATGATGAACTATGCAAGTCGGGGCGCAATGGTGCAATGGTAGATTGTGAATACACAGGCGAACGGAGGTGGCGTGAGCGTGGAGGGCGGAACAACGCTGAAAGTCACGGATGAATCGCTGGCACAGGCGGCGCGTGTCATCCGGGATGGTGGATTGGTCGTCATTCCAACGGATACGGTATATGGAGTGGCGTGCGATCCGCGTAATAAGGCCGCTATCGACCGTATCTACCGGCTCAAGCGTCGCCCGCGCTATAAGGCGTTGCAGGTACTGCTCGCATCCACCGACCAGCTTGATGAACTCGGTCTAGACCTGCCGTCCCCGCTGAATCGTTTGTCGGCGGCGTTCCTGCCCGGCGCGTTCTCGCCGATTGCCGTAGCCCGGCCCGACTGCACGTTGGAGACTTTGGCCGACACCGCCGATGGTCGCCCCGGCACGCAAGGCATCCGCATCCCCAATTCGGCGCTGTGCCTCGCGATTCTCAAGGCGACTGGCCCGCTGGCCGCGTCCAGCGCCAACCGTTCCGGCGACGAAAGCGCACAGACCGTCCAGGAGGCGGTTGATGCGTTCGGCAGCGAAGTCGACCTGTATCTGGACGGCGGTCCCACCCAAGGCCATGTCTCCAGCACCGTCGTCAAAGCCGATCCGTACGCGCGCGACGGCATCGAGATCCTGCGTGAAGGCGTCATCGCCCAAAACGTGATTCGCAAGGCCCTCCACCTCAACGGCGGTGGACTCGGCGCATGAGAATCTACCTACTGATTGCCGCCATCGCCGGTGGCGTCACCTGGCTGGTGACTCCGCTGATTCGCCACGTCGCCATCGAAATCGGTGCGGTTGGCGAGGTGCGTGCCCGAGACGTGCACACCATTCCCACGCCGCGCATGGGTGGCCTTGGCATGCTGATCGGTTTTGCCGTGGCTACCGTATTCGCCAGTCGGCTGCCTTTTCTCTCGGGATTGTTCAACGGCAATTACCAGATGTGGGTGATTCTTGCCGGCGGCATCATGATCAGTCTGCTGGGCATGGCCGATGACCTGTGGGATCTCGATTGGATGCTGAAACTTGCCGGTCAGCTGCTGATTTCCGTATTCGTGGCTTGGGGCGGATTGCAGATCATCTCACTGCCTTTGGGCGGTTCGCTGATTACCGCCTCGCCGAGTCTGTCCATGGCGATCACCGCATTCCTGATTGTCGCCTCGATTAACGCGGTCAATTTCGTTGATGGCCTCGATGGCCTGGCGGCCGGTATCGTGGCGATTGGTGGCATAGCGTTCGCCGCCTATTCGTATATCATCGCCCGGTCTTCCCCGAGTTATGCTTCGTTGGCCACGCTGATCGACGTGATGATGGTGGGTATCTGCGTGGGCTTCCTGCTGCATAATTGGCATCCCGCCAAACTGTTTATGGGTGATTCCGGTTCGATGCTGCTTGGCTATCTCATCACCTGCGCTTCGATTGTGATGACCGGACGTCTTGACCCGGCCTCGATTCATGCCAGCATCTATCTGCCGGTGTTCATGCCAATTCTGCTGCCGATTCTGGTGTTGTTCCTGCCTGTGCTCGACATGTGTCTGGCGATCGTGCGGCGTTTGGCCAAAGGCCAGTCGCCCATGCATCCGGACCGTATGCACCTGCACCATCGCATGCTGAAGATCGGGCATTCGGTGCGTGGCGCCGTGCTGATCCTGTGGGGATGGGCCGCGCTGATCGCATTCGGTTCGCTGACGATTCTGTTCTTCAAAGCGCAGCATGTGGCCGTGGGCATGCCCATCGCCGTGGTGGTGCTGACCATAGCCACGATGTACCCCTATCTGCGGCATCGTATTCCCGAGATCCAAGCCGAGAACCTGACGCTCGAATCCGCACGCAAGAACGCGCAGCATGCTACGGTTAAGTCGCAGTCTGCAGTAGGGGAGAGCCGGGATTCGATTGGCTCTCAGGCAACGGATTCGATGACTGATTCGCCTGCGGATTCGCGGGACTCGCAGGCGGGTGAGGTGCAGGACCCGGCAGCGGATAAGTGAGCGCTCACAAGCGTGTGTCGTGAAGGTCAGCGCGTGTTCATATAGTGTTTGTATGGCTACAAACCTCGATGAATTGAACGCCCAATCGGCGTATGCTCCCCTTCCTCCGATTTTCGCCAAGCTCGGCCTTGCTTATGATGATGTGTTGCTGCTGCCGAACGAGACGGATGTCATTCCCTCCGAAGTGGACACCAGCACTCATCTGACTCGCAAGATCGTGATGAAGGCCCCGGTCCTCTCCGCTGCCATGGATACCGTGACCGAGTCCGAGATGGCCATCGCCATGGCTCGTAACGGTGGTATCGGTGTGCTGCACCGCAATCTGTCCATCGACGACCAGGCCGCTCAGGTCGATGTGGTCAAGCGTTCCGAGTCCGGTATGATCACCGACCCGCTGACCGTCAACCCCGAGGTCACTCTGGCCGACCTCGACAAGCTGTGCGGCAAGTTCCACATCTCCGGTCTGCCGGTTGTGGACAAGGAAAACAAGCTCGTCGGCATCATCACCAACCGTGATATGCGCTTCATCGCCTCCGAGGATTACGACACCCTGAAGGTTAAGGATGTCATGACCAAGGAGAACCTGGTCACTGGCCCGTCCAACATTTCCAAGGACGACGCTCACCGTCTGCTCGCCCAGCACAAGGTTGAGAAGCTGCCGCTCGTTGACGAGGAAGGCCACCTGACCGGCCTGATCACCGTCAAGGACTTCGTCAAGACCGAGCAGTACCCGGACGCCACCAAGGATGAGCAGGGTCGTCTGCGCGTGGCCGCCGGCGTCGGCTTCCTCGGCGACGCCTGGCAGCGTGCCTCCGCTCTGATGGAGGCTGGCGTGGACGTGCTCGTGGTCGACACCGCCAACGGTGAGGCCCGTCTGGCACTCGACATGATTTCCCGCCTGAAGCACGACTCCGCCTTCGACGGCGTGCAGATCATCGGCGGCAACGTCGGCACCCGCTCCGGTGCTCAGGCCATGATTGAGGCTGGCGCGGACGCCGTCAAGGTCGGTATTGGCCCCGGCTCTATCTGCACCACCCGTATCGTTGCCGGTGTCGGTGTCCCGCAGCTCACCGCCGTGTACGAGGCCGCCCAGGCCTGCCGTGCCGCTGGCGTGCCCTGCATCGCCGACGGTGGCATCCACTACTCCGGTGACATCGCCAAGGCCCTCGTGGCCGGCGCCTCCTCCGTGATGCTCGGCGGCACGCTCGCTGGCTGTGAGGAAGCCCCGGGCGAGAAGGTGCTCCTGCACGGCAAGCAGTACAAGCTGTACCGTGGCATGGGCTCCCTCGGTGCCATGGCCCCGCGCGGCAAGAAGTCCTACTCCAAGGACCGCTACTTCCAGGCCGACGTGACCTCCAGCGACAAGGTCGTGCCGGAAGGCGTGGAAGGCGAAGTGCCGTACCGCGGCCCACTGAACGCCGTGCTCTACCAGATGCTCGGTGGCCTGCACCAGTCCATGTTCTACATCGGTGCACACAACATCGCCGAGATGCCGGAACGCGGCAAGTTCATCCGCATCACCGACGCCGGCCTGCGCGAATCGCACCCGCACGACATCGTGATGACCACCGAAGCCCCGAACTACTCCGGCTTCCACAACAACTGATCGGTTGATGCCCGCTAGCTTGCGCTAGTTAGGGGTTGATTCCTTGTGAAAAGGGTCTGCTTATGCAGGCCCTTTTCGCGTATGTGGCTCGAGATAGCTTGTATGCGCTGGGGTATAGTCTGAACTGTTCTTGTAATAACGGGTGACATGACGAAAAGAGGCTTACCATGGTCGACAGCCATGATGCAGAAACTTACAGCGCAAAGGATTCGCGCCTGATTTGGATTGACTGCGAAATGACGGGCTTGGATATCTTCGGCGGCGACGAACTGGTCGAAGTGTCCGTAGTGCCCACTGATTTCGATTTGAATGTGCTGGACGAGGGCGTGGATTACGTCATCAAGCCGTCCGAGAAGGCCGTGAACCACATGAACGATTTCGTGCGCCAGATGCACACCCGTTCTGGCCTGATCAACGAGTGGGAGAATGGCCTGAGCCTGGCCGAGGCCGAGCAGAAGGTCACCGAATACGTGCTGCGCTTCACGCCGGAAGGCGTGCGCCCGCTGCTGGCCGGCAACACCATCGGCTCCGATAAGAAGTTCCTCGACCATTACATGCCGAACCTCATGAGCCACCTGCATTACCGCAGCGTGGATGTGAGCACATTCAAGGAGCTCGCCCGCCGCTGGTACCCGGCCGTCTACGAGAACCGCCCGCCAAAGAACGGTGGACATCGTGCTCTCGCAGACATCATCGAATCCTTGGACGAGCTGCGCTACTACCGCAAGGCGTTTATGGCCCCCGCCCCCGGCCCGGACGATGCCGCATCCAAGGCCATCGCCGCCGACATAGTAGCCACCAGCATCCTCAATAAGTAGTCCGCCGTACTTGGCTCCCCTCCCTGAGGGGAGTCTAGAGAGGTTGATATGCGCCAAACCGAAGCCCTGGCCATTCTGAACGCCGGCGCGAACGTGTTCCTGACCGGTGCGCCCGGTGCCGGCAAGACTTATGTCTTGAACGAGTTCATCCGTCAGGCTCGGGCCGACGGCGCCAGTGTGGCAGTCACCGCGTCCACAGGCATCGCCTCCACACATATCAACGGCCAAACCATCCATTCGTGGAGCGGCGTCGGCGTGGCCACCGCCCTGAGCGCCAGCCTGCTCAAACTCATCAAATCCCGGCGCAAACGCAAGATTCAGACCACGGACATCCTCGTCATCGACGAGGTTTCCATGCTGCACGCCTGGCTGTTCGACATGGTCGACCAAGTCTGCCGCGAAGTACGCCGTGATCCACGCCCGTTCGGTGGCATCCAGGTTGTCTTGTCCGGCGACTTCTTCCAACTGCCGCCGGTTTCGGTGTCCGGGCGCAACCGCGACCTCATCGCCCCCACGCCCGAATTCATCGCCAGTCGCGAACGGTATGCCCGTGCCGGCTTGAACCCCGAAGGCTTCATCACCGAATCGCTGGTATGGCCCGAACTCAACCCGGTGATCTGCTATCTGACCGAACAGCACCGTCAGGATACCGGCGAACTGCTGACCGTGCTCACCGACATTCGCGAAGGCGACGTGACCCAGTCCGACCGTGACGTGCTCGTCACTCGTCTGGGCAAACTGCCCGAGCCCGGCCAGGTCGCCGTCCACCTGTTCCCGGTGAACCGGCAGGCCGACAATCTCAACGACATGCGCCTGAACCAGATCATGCTTGAGCCGCACGAGTTCCACGCCGAGACAGCAGGCCCTGCCAACCTGGTCGACCGACTCAAAAAGAACATGTTGGCCCCCGAGCGATTGATACTCAAGGAAGGCGCGGCTGTCATGGCCCTGCGCAACGACACCGATCGCCAGTACGTCAACGGCTCGCTCGGCACCGTGCGTGGCTTCGCACAGGAGAACAAGGGCGGCTGGCCGATCGTGGAATTCGAGAACGGCAACATCGTCACCATGAAACAGGCCACATGGGAGATGATGGACGGCGACACCGTGCTCGCCTCCGTCTCCCAGGTGCCGTTGCGCTGCGCGTGGGGCATCACCATCCACAAGTCGCAAGGCATGACGCTTGACCGTGCGGTCATGGACCTGAAGCGCACTTTCGCGCCAGGCATGGGATATGTGGCGCTGTCCCGAGTCGAATCGTTGGGCGGCCTCTATTTGGCCGGCGTCAACGAACGCATGTTCCTCGTCTCGCCCGATGCCGTGGTGCTCGACGGCGACCTGCGCGAAGCCTCGGCCGCGGCCTCCGACCAGTTGGCCGATGAAGGTGCAAGCGCGTTCAAACCTGTTGAGCCGGACGAATTCGGTGCCAATTCCGATGATGACTTCGCCCAGGACGCGTTATTCTGATCTTTAGAAGCGCTCCGTAGCGGCTACCATGGAATAAGAGGTGGTAGTTATGGTGCTATCTGAGATATTTCGTGGAAACAATGAGGTTCGCGAGGCCGCCCGAGCCGGTGTGCAAATCGATACGGTCAGTGTGGCTAGTGCGTCAGATGCAGCAAGCGCGGCAGACGGCAGCGGCAAAATCACTGGCGCAATACGTCCGTCAGCGGTGGCCGGTTCGTTTTATCCGGCTGACCGCACCGCGCTCAAACAGCTAATCAACCAGCAGCTCGATTACGGCCGAAAGCTTCTGCAACAGTTGGAGCCCACACTTCCAGCGGGGGTGCCGAGGGCGGTAATAGTGCCGCACGCCGGATACATATATTCCGGCACGGCAGCTGCGCTCGCTTACGCGCTCTTGGAGCGTGGGCGGGGGAGCGTGACTCGCGCGGTAATCGTAGGGCCGACTCACCGCGTGGCCGTGCGAGGCGTCGCCTGTTCCACGGCAGCGGCGTTTGAAACGCCGCTGGGCACTGTGCCGGTAGACATTGCAGCCGAGCGTAAGGCTCTGGGCCTGTCTGTCAATGAGCCATTGCGCTCCGGTACACATGCCCGTCCGGGCGCGCCGGCTCCCGCAATGATCGTCAATGGCCCAACCCACGCACAAGAACATGCGGTAGAAGTGCAGATTCCGTTCCTGCAGACCGTGCTCGGCCCAGACCTCACTATCGTGCCGTTGAACGCGGGCGATGCCACGCCACAAGAGGTGGGTGATGTGTTGCGTGCTTTGTGGGGTGGCCCGGAAACCGTCATCGTGATTAGTTCGGATCTCTCGCACTATCATCCGCACGAAGTCGCCCGCGCGTTGGATGACCAGACCATTGCGGACATTGCGGCTTTGCATCTGCCGATTCACCCTCGCCGGGCCTGTGGCGCATACCCGATCAACGGCCTTCTGGATGTGTTAAAAGGCCGCAAGGGCATGAGGCTCTTCGAGCTCGGCTGTTCCACTTCCGGCGACGACGGCGTGGTGGCGCTCGCCGGCCAACCTCGCCCCGCAATGCGAGACGCCGACGAGCCGGTAGTGGGATATGTCTCGTTTGCCGCGTGGGAATCCAAGCCGGAAGCAGATGCTCTAGCCGGTGCAGATGACTTAGGCACATCGGGTACGCCATCCCACGGTGAGGTGCTGCTGAAACTTGCCCGTGCCGCTATCCGGGAACGGCTGCATATCGAGCATCCGACCGCCGCTGATTCGACCGCGTCCATTCTTGCCGCAAACCCGTGGCTGAACGAGTCCGGTGCCTGTTTCGTCACCCTGACCGAGGGTGGCCGGCTACGCGGGTGCATTGGTTCGCTGGTCGCCCACCGCTCGCTCGGCAAGGACGTGGCCGAGCACGCAGTGGATGCCGCCACCCGCGACCCACGTTTCAACCCGGTCACCGCCGCGGAATACCCGTTGCTCAACGTGGAGGTATCCGTCTTGGGCGAGCCCGAGCCGATTACCGTGAACTCCTGTGACGCCGATTCGCGCGGTACCGGCTCGAAGACCGCGACTCTGGCATCGCTGCAATCCGGACCTCAGACCGACGCCGTCAAACGGGACGGCAGCAACGTCGAACGCCCGGTACGTTCGCGCACTGAACTTGAGGAAGTATTACGCCCCGGCAAAGACGGTCTGATTCTCGCCGACCGTCGTGGCCGCAGCGCCACATTCCTGCCACAAGTGTGGGATGAGCTGCCCGATCCGCATGATTTCGTCGCTCACCTGCTCGCCAAAGCCGGTATCCGCCCTTCCTACGACTGGACCGATAGCGAAATCGACTGTCAACGCTACGAGGTGACCGCCTATGCCGAGCATTAACGCAGCAACCATATCTCCTCCCGCTGGCAGGAAGTGGCGCGAAGCGCCGGAGGGTGGTCATCGGGAATCGTACGGTCATGCGGCGTCAGTCACAGATGTTCGTAACCCCGCCATAGCCCGCTGGCAAACGCAATTCCACGACGGTACCAACCGTGCTCGCTGCGAACTATGCCCGCGCCGCTGCGTACTGCGCCCCAGCCAACGCGGCTTCTGTTTCGTGCGCTCGAACCACGACGGACTCATCGTCTCCGACACCTACGGCCGCAGCTCCGGCTTCGCCGTGGACCCAGTGGAAAAGAAGCCGCTCAACCACTTCCACCCCGGTTCCAGTGTGCTGAGTTTCGGCACGGCTGGCTGCAATTCCGGTTGCCGATTCTGCCAGAATTGGGATATTGCCAAAGCCCGCAGTTTCGACCGGCTCGGCGTGGAAGCCAGTCCGGAGAAAATCGCGCAGGTCGCGGCCGACCGGGGCATCGATTCGGTGGCGTTCACCTATAACGATCCGATCGTGTTCGCCGAATATGCCATCGACACGGCCGAAGCCTGCCGAGCGCTCGGCATCCATCCCATCGCCGTGACTGCCGGATACATGAGCGCCGAAGCCCGGCCCGACTTCTACGCGGCCATGGACGCCGCCAACATCGACCTCAAAGGCTTCACCGAAGAGTTCTATTGGAAAGTGACCGGCACTCATCTGGCCGATGTGCTCGAGACCATCGACTATGCGGTCAACGAGGCACGCACACCAGAAGGCGAACACGTGTGGGTGGAGCTCACCACGCTACTCATCCCTGGATTCAACGATGACGACGCCCAGCTGCATGCTGAATGTACATGGATACGCGAGCACTTGGGTCCGGACGTGCCGCTGCACTTCTCCGCATTCCACCCCAGTTACCGCATGATGGACGTACCGCCTACCCCGCACGAGACTCTGACCCGCGCCCGAGACATCGCCCTCGAAGAGGGACTCAATTATGTGTACACAGGCAACGTGCATGATCGTGAAGGCGATACCACGTATTGCCCAAACCCTGAATGCCGGGCCAAGCTCGTGGAACGCGATTGGTATCGAATCATTGCCAATCGTTTATCTGCCGGATACGGTGGCAATGGGCACTGCCCCGTATGCAGGACTGCTATCGCCGGACGTTGGTAATCTGCCTCAGGTCGCCCGCGCGATTCACCGCAGATCGCCAATACGCGCGGCGATCGTCCTCATCGATTTGAGGCTCGCCTCATAGCGCGCGGCTGCCACAATCAGAATGATGCCGCCCAAAGCAAGCCACAATGCCGGCCAGCTACGCAGCGTCGGGCGTACTTGCGGCAAACGCACACCCACAATCAGCGCGGCCGCTCCGGACAGGCCGGCGATAAGATCCACCGGGGCATACGGTTGCGGGTTGGTCCATGCAAGACCGAGGAGTATTACGCCGGCAAGAATGGTGGCGCATGTCTCAATAACCTGTGATGCGGTCAGCCGTCCCGACGAACGCCCGAATCGCTCTTGCGCGACTGATGGTTGGTTCGGCTGGGCCATTGCCGGATTCGGGTAGGGGCAGGGAGAAGCATAGGCCCGGCCCGGCTGTTACGGTTGATACGGGCAGGCCGCTTGTTCCGGGACCGACATAGGCGATTGCGCAAACGGTGGCATGGCCATTGGCTGTTGCGATACCGCTTGTTGTGGAACTGCCGTTGGGAATTGCGGGGGCTGCAGCAGAAAATTGCGGGGCCCATGCTGGGGCCGGTTGATACACCGGCTGCTCCGAGGATTCCGGCTGATTCCCCTGTTGCTCGGTCGGTTGCGTCATCGTGCCCTTCTACCCTTCTAGCCGTCATTGTTGCACGAGTGAGTCCGAATGCCAAGATGAAGGTCGGAATAGTGCGAATAGCAGGCGGGCTTGTCGGTTCACGCGAATATCGTGGAACACATGACTTCCAATACCCTTCGTATGTCAACCATGTTCCTGCGCACCCTGCGCGAGGACCCCGCTGATGCCGATGTCGATTCAGCCAAGCTGCTGCAGCGCGCCGGCTATATCCGCAAGGCCGCACCCGGTATCTGGACCTGGCTGCCGCTCGGTCTGCGCGTGCTGAACAAGATCGAGGCCATCATCCGCGAGGAGATCAACGGCATCGGCGCCCAGGAAGTGCACTTCCCGGCCCTGCTGCCGCGCGAACCCTACGAGGCCACCCATCGCTGGGAGGAGTACGGCGATAACATCTTCCGTTTGAAGGATCGCCACGAGGCCGATTACCTGCTGGCCCCCACCCACGAGGAGATGTTCACCCTTCTGGTCAAGGACATGTACTCCTCTTACAAGGACCTGCCCGTCACCCTGTACCAGATCCAGACCAAGTACCGCGACGAGTTCCGTCCGCGCGCCGGCCTGATCCGTGGTCGTGAATTCGTCATGAAGGACGCCTACTCCTTCACCATCGATGAAGAAGGCATGCGCAAGGCCTACTATGACGAGCGCGGCGCTTACGAGCGTATCTTCCAGCGTCTTGACCTGAAGTACGTACCTGTGTTCGCCATGTCCGGCCCGATGGGCGGCTCCGCATCCGAGGAGTTCCTGGCTCCGATGCCGATCGGCGAAGATACCTTCGCGCTGGCACCTTCCGGCAAGGCATGGAATGTGGAGGCCCTGAGCACTCCGGAACTACCGGAAATCGATGCTTCCACCACTCCCGCCGCTTCCAAGGAAGCCACCCCGGATGCCAAGACCATCGATAACATGATCGAGCGTGCCAACGCCGACCACCCGCGTACTGATGGCCGTGAATGGCAGGCTTCCGACATCCTCAAGAACGTGGTGATCACCGTCAAGCACCCTGAGGATGAAGAGCATGACGAGCCGTGGCGTGAAGTGATTGTCGTCGGCGTGCCCGGCGACCGTACGGTGGATATGAAGCGACTGGAAGCCCAGTTCGCGCCCGCCGAACTTGAGGAAGCCACTGAGGAAGACCTGAAGCAGCACCCCGAACTGGTGCCCGGTTACATCGGACCGATGGTGCTTGGCCCGCAGGCCGAGGCTGCTGGCGTGAAGAACCCGGTTCGCTACCTGATCGACGCGCACGTGGTCAAGGGTTCCGCTTGGTTCACTGGTGCCGATGAGAACGAGGTCGACTACTACAACCTGGTGTACGGCCGTGACTTCAAGGTCGACGGCGTGGTGGAAGCCGTTGAGGTTCGCCACGGCGACATGAGCCCGGATGGTTCCGGTCCGTTGAGCTTCGAGCGTGGTGTGGAAATCGGTCAGGTGTTCCAGCTGGGTCTCAAGTACTCCAAGGCACTGGACCTGAAGGTGCTCGACCAGAACGGCAAGGCCGTGCCGGTGTGGATGGGCTGCTATGGCATCGGTGTTTCCCGCGTGCTGGCCTGCATCGCCGAAACACACCACGACGAAGCCGGCTTGGCTTGGCCGTCCGTGATTGCCCCGGCTGCCGTGCACGTGGTGGCCACCGGCAAGGACGCCGTGGCGTTTGAAGGTGCCGAGAAGCTGGTCGCCGAGCTTGAAGCCAAGGGCCTTGAGGTTATTTACGATGACCGCAAGAAGGTGTCTCCGGGCGTCAAGTTCAAGGATGCCGAGCTGATCGGCGTGCCGCTGGTCGCCGTGGTCGGCCGCGATTACGTCAACGACGGCACCATCGAACTGCGCGACCGCAACGGCGAAAACAAGGTCGCCGTGCCCGCCGCCGAAGCCGCCGACGCGCTCGCCGAGCGCTTCGCCGCCCTCAGTTGAGTCCCACTTACTCAGCCTCGGCGTTAATCGCATCAAGCGCCATTCTGCCCAGTCGCAGAATGGCGCTTTGCTGTGGATAACCGAAACTTATCCACATTCTTAAAAATTCAACTGCGTCACAGTATCCACATTTGCCAGTTGCCCTTGTGCACTTCAAACGTCATGCCTCACAGTGGAGGTACCGCTGGGGCGTGCAAGCCGGCAATGAAGCCGGAGACAGGCTCCGGCGGTCCACATCCAAACAACAGGCCAGCAGGCCGAGGAAAGGACCGATCATGGCAAATCAACAAGCAGCAGTGACCGTCACCGGCTTTGTGGCCGGTGATCCGACACTAGGCGGAACCGAGAGCTTCCGCGTGCTGACATTCCGTATGGGCAGCACGCGCAGTCGACTCAACCCGACTACCAGACAATGGGAGGATTACGGAACCGCATGGGTGGGCGTCAAAGCGTTCCGTGCTTTGGCCGTGAACGCCGCCAGTTCGGTTCGCCGCGGTGACCGCATCATTGTGGTCGGCTCACTCATCACCGAGCAGTGGACCAATGAGCAAGGCGAACCGCGCAGTAGAACCGTTCTCGAAGCCACCAACATTGGGCATGACCTGACCTTCGGCACCACGTCGCTGATCAAGCCACAGCGTGCCGGTAATGGTAACGGAGGCAATGGTGCCGGCGGTAACGGCAATGCCAACGGTGCCGCCGAAGGTATGGATGGCGGAAACGGGCAACGAACAGCATCGTCGCCGTACGTTAGGCCAACGCAATATGGCGCGGGCGGTGCCGCATCCGGTGTGGGTATTGACCCGTATGCGACCTCGTCGGAATCTGGCCCCGTCGAATTTGGGGTCACCTCCGATTCCGGCCAATCGCCGTCGCCATCAACCGAGTCCGCGGCCGTGGCCGATGCCGTCATGTCGCAACCGGACGCCGGCGCCAATCAACCACAGCCCGTGGCCCAACAAACCCACGTCGACGGTTTCGCCGAATCTTCCAATCCCAGTGATTCCGAATTCTGAGTGCCAACCATACATCATGAAAAACCGCTGTGTTCGCCTGTAATCGAGGCAAGCACAGCGGTTTTCCTTTACATAACGGGGATTACCAAATACGCACACGGTCCTTGGGCGCGAGCCACATGGCGTCGCCTTCGGTCACGCCAAAGGCATCGTAGAAGAGGTCCACGTTGCTGGCGATGCCGTTGGTGCGGAATTCGGCCGGAGAATGCGGGTCGATCTGCAGGTACTGTTCGGCCAGCTCGTCGCGGTTCTTGGTGCGCCAGATGGAGGCGTAGCTCAGGAAGAAGCGCTGCAGGCCGGTGAATCCGTCCATTTCGGGGGCGGTATCGAGCAGTGCCTTGATGGCGGCGGGGGAGCCGTCTTCTTCGGCGTCGGACTTACCTGCCGCCTTGCCGAGCGCGAATGCATACGCCTTGAGCGCGATGTTCACGCCGCCCAAATCGCCGATATTCTCGCCGATGGTCAGCGCGCCGTTCACGTGCGGCGCCTTATCGGGATCGTCAGCGTACTTCTCGGCCAGCTGCAGCGGCACAAAGCTGTTGTACTGGGCGATCAATGCGCCGGTACGGGCCTCGAAGTTCTTGCGATCCTCGTCGGTCCACCAGTTGTTGAGCTTGCCGTCGCCGTCATACTGCGAACCCTGATCGTCGAAGCCATGGCCGATCTCGTGGCCGATCACTGCGCCGATGCCGCCATAATTCGCCGCATCCTCGGCCTTCGGGTCGAAGAACGGGGGCTGCAGAATCGCGGCCGGGAACACGATGACGTTCATGCTCGGCTCGTAGTAGGCGTTCACCGTCTGCGGATTCATCAGCCATTCGTCCTTGTCGACCGACTTGCCGACCTTGGCCAGCTGATAGCCGGTCTCGTACAGGTTCGCGGCCTTGGCGTTCTCGGCGGGCAGCGCATCCGCGGAAACACTCAGCGCCGAATAATCGCGCCAGTGGTTGGTGTAGCCGATCTTCGGCGTGAACTTGGAGATCTTCTCCAGAGCCTTGGCCTTGGTGTCCTCGCCCAGCCAATCGGAATTGGTGATGGACACGCGGTAGGCGTCAATCAGATTGGCGACCAGCTCTTCCATGCGGCGCTTCGAGCTTTCGGGGAAGTGCAGGCGCACGTATTCGCGGCCCACATCTTCACCACAAATGCCGTTGACCAGGCTCACCGCGCGCTTCCAACGATCGCGCTGCTTCTTGGCACCGGAGAGCACCTTGCCGTAGAAGTCAAAGTTGGTGGTGTCGAAGTCGCGAGACAGGGAGGAGGCGAAGCCCAGAATCATGTGAACACGGGCCCACAGCTTAAGGTCGGCCAGATCGGCCTCGGCCCAGAACGCATCAAGACCAGTGAGGAAGCTCGGCTCGTGCACAATGACGCGCGCGAACACAGACTTGAAATCGATCGGCTGAGCCTTGGCGGCCTCGGTGGCGTCATAGGCGGTCTGCCAGGCGTCGATCCAAGAACCGAGATCGAAGTTCTTCAGCGTGGCGGCCAGATCGGCGTAATCAGTGGGGTTGTAGGTCTTCACCGAGTCGCGCGTGGCCACATTGTCCCAATGGTTGGCGGCGATCTTGGTTTCCACGGCAAGGAAGTGGCGGGCCATGCCGAGCGCGGCTTCGCTGGGAACCGTGGCGGGAGCGTTGCTCTCGTCATCGCCGGTGTTGGACGGCAGCTCATCGCCACCGTTGGACTCGGCGGCGGGCGCGTATCCGGCGTTCACCAGCTGGGTGGCGACCATCGCCACGTATGCTTCGCGCACGGGAGCATAGTGGTCTTCGCGATAGTAGGCCTCATCCGGCAAGCACAGGCCGGCCTGCTCAAGGTGGGCGATATTGCGGTCCGGGTCGCCGGGATCGCCGTAAACGGCCAAGCCGAACAGGTCGGGGCCGCCGGCTGGGTTGATCGTGCCGAGCACGCGCGTGAGAGCGGCCTTGTCGATGGCGGAATCGATGAGGTCAAGCTCGTCGCGGATTGGGTCAAGGCCGGCGGCCTCTATGGCGTCGGTGTTGAGGAATGAGTGGTACAGGGCCTCAGACTTGACAGCCGGGCAGTCGTCGGCGTCGAGGATGTCGCGTACTTGGTTTTCGGCGTCTTCGGCAAGCTTGTCGAAGGAGCCGTAGCGCGAACGGTCGTCGGGTAGGCGGTAGGTGTCGATCCATGGGCCATTCACGTAGCGGAACAGGTCATTGGTCGGCTTGATGACGGAGGAGAACGATGCCGGGTCGATGCCCGACGTCAGCGTTTCGGTTTCGTTGGTCATGGCCCTAAGCCTAATCGCGGCGGGGGAGAAGCGTTGATGGTGCAGATATTGCGTTATGGGCATTGCGCTGTCAGTGAACTAGGCAGATTGCCTAATTGTGGTGATGGTTCAAATTAGACAACTTGTCTATCATAGTATGTGGAATCTGAACATGGACCTTGAGCTAAGGAGTTACGATGAGCAATCCAAACGAGGGCCAGTGGAATGGCCAGACGGGCCAGCCCAACCAGAGCCAGCCGAGCCAGCCGAATCCGGCGGGCCAACCGGGCCAACCGGGCCAACCGCAGTATGGCGCGTATGACAGCAATCATGGCGGCCAATATCCTCCGCAAGGTGTGCCGGGAGCGCAAGACACTCAGAATCAGCATGCGCAGAACGGCCAGCCACAAGGCGAACCGAACCAGAACCCGTACTACGGCCCGTACGCCTACAATCCGAACTATGGCCCGAACGGCCAGCCGGCATGGGGGCCGGACGGTCGGCGGTATCAGGCGGACGGCCAATCGAATAGCCAAGCGGACGGGCAGCCGAATGGTCCATGGGGCGATCAAAGTCAACCCGGCTGGCAGCAGACCAACTGGTATGTCGGCAATTTCAGTCCATTCCGCCTGATCGAGGAATGGCTGCCGGAAAAAGCCAAGACCAAGATTCGCATCATTTACGGCGTGGTGGGCGTGGCCGCCATCGCCTTGGGCGCCGCCCTGTTGCTGGTGCCGAACAAGACGCTGGCTTTGGCCGCATTGTTGCTCGGCGTGTATTTCGTGATTTCCGGCGTGGTGCGCATCGTCAGCGCTCTCGTGGAGCCGGGTCTGCCGGGCGGCTGGCGTGTGCTGGACGTGTTCGTCGGCATTCTGCTGACCTTTGGCGGCGTGGTGGTTGTGCGCAACTACGGCATGACCGGTCAGACGCTGGCATTACTCATTACTTTGATGGTCGGTTTCGGATGGATTATGGAAGGCGTGCTGTCGCTGGTTGAATCGTGGCGTATCCCGCATTCCGGCTGGGCCATCGCCTATGCCATCATCTCGATTATCGCCGGCTTCGTGGTGCTGATGAGCCCGCTGAGCTCCGCCGTATTCATGATTATCTTCGGCGGATGCGCCATGGTGGTGATGGGGATTACTTCAGTGATTCGCGCGTTCACTTTCGGCAAGCGTCGCAAGTAATCTCACGCTTCATGCAACCAGTCCCCAGACAATCAATCCAAAGCGCCCGTGCAGGCTATGTGCTGCCGGGCGCTTTTTCTCGGCCTTGGCCATTAATGGGCTGCGAGTGGATTTCAGGTAGGCTTCTGGCGGTTGACCTCGGGCTGGTCTAGAGTTGAGAACAAGTCTCAACAAGGTAGAAAGAATCTCATGATCGAACTGAAAACCCCTCGTGAAATCGAGGAAATGAAGCCGGCTGGTCGTTTTGTCGGCGGCATTCTGAAGGAACTGCAGGAGACCACCAAAGTTGGTACCAACCTGCTCGAAATCGACGAGTTCGTCCACAAGAAGATCGTGGACCGCAAGGGCGCCGAATCCTGCTATGTTGACTACGCTCCTGACTTCGGCACCGGCCCGTTCGCCCACTACATCTGCACCTCCGTCAACGACGCCGTGCTGCACGGCGTGCCGTACGACTACAGCCTGAAGGACGGCGACCTCGTCTCCCTCGATCTCGCCATCTCCGTGGATGGCTGGGTGGCCGATTCCGCCGTCAGCTTCGTGGTCGGCAAAGACCCGGACCCCGAAGACCTGCGCATCATCAAGTGCACTGAGGAAGCGCTCGCCGCCGCCATCGACGTGGCCAAGCCCGGCAACCGTCTCGGCGACATCTCCAACACCATCGGCGACGTCGCGCGCGAATACGGCTACCCGATCAACCTCGAGTTCGGCGGTCACGGCGTGGGCCACATCATGCACGGCGACCCGCACGTGCCGAACGACGGCCGCGCCCACCACGGCTACAAGCTGCGCGAAGGCCTGGTCATCGCCATCGAACCGTGGTTCCTCAAGACCACCGACGAGATCTTCCAGGATCCGAAGGACGGCTGGACCCTGCGTGCCTCCGACGGCTCGCGCGGCGCCCACTCCGAGCACACCATCGCCATCACCGAGAACGGCCCGATCGTCTTCACCGATCGCACCAACCTCTGATTGGTGTTTGGCGTATGGTAGGTGCCTGATTGGCCTGTGATGGGCGATCAGCGTCTCATTAGCCGTCCGTCTGTTCGCGGTTTTCCCGCGAATTCGAGACGTAACAAGCCGAAGTGCGTTTGCTTTGATAGCATGAGCGCACTTCGGCTTTCGTGTATCGACCGGCATTCGCCAGCGGTAACACAGAAGACATAGAGTACCGAACACTAGTGTTCGCGAACGCGTGAACGTTAATGTTTGGGGTAAGTGGTTCATGAAGAGGAAGGTGCGCGAATGGCAACGGCACAACTTGATGTCGATTCGAACAAGTTCAACCTGCCCGTGGTTAAGGCTAGTGCAGGGCCGGATGGCATCGTCGTTTCCAAACTGCGCAACGATGGCTGGGTAACGCTTGATCCCGGATTCCTCACCACCGCGCAGTGCGAATCGAAAATCACCTACATCGACGGCAAGCATTCGATTTTGCGCTACTGCGGTTACCCCATCGAGCAACTGTGCGAGAACTCCGATTTTCTGGAGGTGGCGTGGCTGCTGCGCCACGGCGAGCTGCCGAGCAGGGCTGAGTATGAGCAGTTCTGTGCGGACATCAATCACAAGACGATGGTTGGCGAAGACTTCCGTACCTTCATGGGTTCGTTCCCGCGCTCCGCTCACCCGATGAGCGTGCTTGCCTCCGCCATCAATGCGCTGGCCACGTTCTACCCGGACACCACCGATATTTCTGACAACGACCAGCTTGATGAGGCCGCCAAGATCATCATGGCCAAGGCCCGTACGATTGTGTCGTACATCTTCCGCCGTCGTCGCGATGAGCCGATGCTGTACCCCGATTACGCGCGCGGCTATGTGGACGACTTCCTGCGCATGTGCTTCGCTGTGCCGTACGAGCCGTTTGAATCCGACCCGCTGTATGTGCATGCTTTGGGTCGTTTGTTGATTATTCATGCCGACCATGAGCAGAACTGCTCGACCTCGGTGGTGCGTATCGCCGGTTCCGCCCACGCCAACCTGTATTCGGCGGTGGCCGCTGGCGTCAATGCGCTGTCTGGTCCGTTGCATGGTGGTGCGAATGAGGCCGTACTGCGCCAATTGAAGGCGATTCGTGATTCCGGCAAGTCTGTGGCCGAGTTCGTGCGTGATGCCAAGGAGAATGGCCAGAAGATTTCCGGCCTTGGCCACCGTGTATACAAGTCGTATGATCCGCGCGCGGCGATTGCCAGGAAGTATCTGGAAAAGATCATGGAGCGCGAAGATACGCAGAAGCTGCCGTCTGACGAGCGCGCGCTGTTCGCCGTGGCCACCGAGCTTGAAGATATTGCGCTGAATGACGAATATTTCGTATCGCGCAACCTGTATCCGAACGTCGACTTCTACACGGGCTTGATTTATCGGGCGATCGGCTTCGATCCGGCCATGTTCACCACGCTGTTCGCGCTGGGCCGCATTCCCGGTTGGATTGCGCAGTACCGTGAGATGTTGGCCGACCCGAATACCAAGATCGGCCGCCCACGCCAGGTCTACACCGGTCCGGTCGAGCGCGATTTCGTGCCGATGGACGAGCGGTGATTGTTGGTTTGAGAAAGCGCTTCGCTGGAGATTCCAGTGAGGCGCTTTCTATATGTACAGCGCAAACCAGCTATGCTGCGACGGCTGCATAAGAACTAGCAGGGCTAGTTCTGAAATTGAAATAATGTGTGCGGTATCGAGGCGCACCGAGGGAAGGCGTACGAAGGTACGTCGACCGAGGGGCAACGAAGATAACGCTCCATTATTTCAATTTCAGTTCTTGTGCAGCTTGGCGTTGAGCTCAATTCCCACCTTGCGGTAGCGGGCTTCGATGCGGCCGTTCACCGAGTTGCGGATAAACAGAATGTTGTCTTTGCCGGAGAGCTCAGCACCCTTGACCACTTCCAGCGGTTCGCCAGCGGCGGCCTTGGCCTTGTCCCAGATGGTGATCTTAGTGCCGGCGGTGATGTACAGACCGGCTTCGACGGTGCAGTTATCGCCCAGAGAGATGCCGATACCGGCGTTGGCGCCGAGCAGCGAGTGCTCGCCGATGGAATTGCGCAGCTTGCCGCCACCGGACAAGGTGCCCATGATGGAGGCACCGCCGCCGATGTCGGAACCGTCACCCACGACCACGCCTTGCGAAACACGGCCTTCGACCATGGAGACGCCGAGCGTGCCGGCATTGAAGTTCACGAATCCGGCGTGCATCACGGTGGTGCCGGAAGACAAGTAAGCGCCGAGGCGCACGCGGTCGGCGTCGCCGAGGCGCACGCCGGTGGGCACTACGTAATCGATCATGCGCGGGAACTTATCCACACCGAACACGTTGACAGTGGCGGCAGGAGCTGCGGCAGGCAGTCCGGCCTGGGAGGCGAAAGCGAGAGCGGCTTCGGTGGAGGCGCGTTCGACGTCGGCCTTGCGCAGCGTGAAGTCTTCAACGGCGAAGGGGCCGTAGTTGGTCCACACCACATTGGCGAGCTGGGCGAAGATGCCGTCGAGGTTCAGCGTGTTCGGCTTGGCCATGCGCATGCTCATCAAATGGAGCTTCAGGTAAGCGTCCGCGGCATTACTGATCGGCTCGTCCAACTGGCTGACGACGAATACCGGCACGCGGCGAATGCCACGGGCGTCGGCCTCATCGTGAGCCAAAGTACCGAAATTGTGGTTCGGGCGATCGGACTCGGCCGGTGCCTCACCGAGATTCAGTTCGGGGTACCAGACGTCCAGGGTGGTGCCGGCGGCGTCTACGCTGGCCAGACCCCAGCCCCATGCGGTACGCTCTTCGCTCATAGTTGCTCCTTATTGTTGTACGCGCTAGTGCACGCTTGTGGACGCGCGATGCGATTAATGATTCCCACCTTAGCCTTATGTGCGCCTAGGTGAGGGACGATGCCCGCGAAATGGCTTGAAATCGTATTTCCCGGTAAAAAATTACCGAGTGTGATTGGCGATGGGATGATAGGTTCTCCGGTGAAATTCGCTGGTGAACAACTCGACAAGGAGGTGTGCGATGTGATGTTGCATCATTCGGGAGCATAGGCTGTGGCCATGCGACGCCCGGCATCATAGAGTTTGCGCTTGAGCGAATCGGGCTCAAGAATCACTACGCGGCCATCCCAGGAATACTGCAATGCCCACCAGAACACAGCGCGTTCGGGAGCATCGACGATGACTTCGAACTGTGTGCCGTCCGGTGAATGTTTGATTTGAGGGTCGTCGAACCATTCGAACACGTTGTTGAGCATGGATTCGTCTCGTACGGCCATGCGGATGCGAATCGGGGCATCGGCTACGGGGTATGGACGGTGGCGCATGAAGTTCACTGCGTCAAAATCAGCTGGTGCTGGTTTTTCCAGTGGCACTGTGCCGTTCCTGCCTTTGGCGCTGACGTTGGCGATTCGGTTGACCACGAAAATGCGGAGGTTGTCTTCGCCATGCAGGTGGCAGATGAGGTAATAGCGTCCGTTCTTGTACACCATCTGGTAAGGGTCGGCGGTGTAGGTAATTCGGCCTGCACCCGTACGGCTTTTATGCGGTATCAAGGTGCCATCCGGTCCGTAATCACGGTATTGGAAGGTTACGCCGTGGCCTTCTTCGATGGCTTGATTCAGCTGGTCGATAGTGGATAGGAACTCACCGTTGATATGCGTGTAGGTGGCCACATGGTCCAGGTAGCCTACTGCCTGCCCGGCGGCGCCTGCGAGCTCGCGGATTTTACCGATGAGGTCGTCCATGGTGTCGAGGCTGATGCGAGATAGGGTAAGACTGTCTAGTAGCAGTCGCATTTCGGCAGTGGACAGGAATGCATCAAGATACCAGCCGGGTTGTGGATTCTTGCATTCGATGCCGGCAAGGTCGCTTTCGGTGAGATGCCCGATATGTCTGCCGAGAAATTCCGTGGAGGTCAGCTTTTTGAGCTGGTTTCGTATGGTCTTCTCGGTCGGCAGCTCGCTTGGATCTTCCAGCTGGTGTTTACGGGCAAGCTCATCGAGTATTTGCCGCACGGTCAGGCCATGCCCAAAGTAACTGTGACGCCACAGCACCTCGAAGATTTCGAGGGTGGTGTTCCCTGCATAGGATTTGCGTTGCGCCGGCTTGTCTGCATCCATACATTAAGGCTACCGCGCGCTTCGTCTAGGATGGAAACGTTGGGTTGAAATACATTCGCTGGAAAGGAGGCTCGCCCATGAGCAAAGGGTATGGTGTGTTTGGCCATGTTCCCGATAATGCGGATGACGATGGCCTCCTGCCTTATGAGGATGATGATTCCGGCGTTTCCTGGGGCCATGCGTTGCGTCGTCGCAATCCTTGGAAAAGAGGAGACGACGAAGATGCCGATTACGACGACGGTCGGTATGACATAGATGACACTGATGACACTAATGGGGGCAGGGGCATCTATGCCGGTAAAAGCGGCGGAGTAGGCGGCATTTCTGGTGAGACGGGTGGAATACTTGGTAGCTCAGGCGCGGCCGGCAGCAGAGACGTAACGTTTGGTGGAACGGACAGTTTGTCCGCCGCCGATGCGGTGATGCCCTATCGTTTCAGGCAAGGACGTTCCGTATGGTTCGACGATGAGGACGAAGGCCATTTCGCCGGGTCTGCGAAGCGTGCCGAAGCCCATGCCGTCCCTATCCTTGCGTTACGCAACGATGTGGAATCGTCATCGTCGAATGCCGTGCTTGCTCGTGCCCGTAGCATTGCGCGCAAAGCGGCCACCATGGTTATCAATCCGGTATACAGCGAAAATCATCGAACCGGGTATGCCGAGCTTGACGGTATTCTACGTGGCACCACCAGCCCATCGAGTAGGTATCGTACCAGCGTGCAATTCGACCTCGATACGGGAGAAGCCGTCGGTGGCAAGTGCTCATGCCCGGCTTACGGCCGTGGCTATGGCATGTGCAAGCACATGATTGCGCTCGCCTTCATATTCTGCGATGATCCGCAGCGTTTTGAAGGCTACCGTGCCGGGGCCGCACGACCGTCTCGGACGCTGATTGACTATATGGAGCACGCCGATAGGCAAGACGCTCAAGCCAAAATTCGTCGTCGCAATGCGGTTATGCGTCGGTTTGATGCCACGCAAGGGAAAAACGGTGCAAATGCTCGGCGTACAAAAAGCGGATACGGCTCTCGTGCCGGCACCCGAGGCGGCGGGTATCAGGGTGACAGCGAGACTGTGGGCTTGGGGCAGGTGCAGCTTGTCCCGATATTGAGTTTCATCGACGGCGTGTGGAGCGTGGAGTTCAAGATCGGCTCGGCTTCCAATGGGTCCAGCTATGTGCTGAAATCGATTCCGCAATTTGTGCTTGCCATGGCGAACGGCGACTATGCGGATTATGGGCAGAAGCTTGCCTTTATTCATACGCCGGATATGCTCGATGATGATTCGCGCCCCCTGCTGGACGTCCTTGATGATGCGATGGCCGTGCGTCGTGCGGCCGAGCAGCAGGACAGGTATTACGGGCATATCGCCATCGACCGTCATCTGACGCTTTCAGCACCGGAAGTGGCCCGGTTGCTGTCCGTACGTGAGGGCAGAGGCGTACAGCTCGTGCTGAACACATGGTTCTCCGGGCAGCCTGCATCGGTGCCAGTTGATGGTGGCGAGCCAGATTTTCTCATGCGCATTGCGCGGCGTGATTTCAATACGTATGGTCCGGATGCCGGATACCTGCTTACCGGAGTGCCAGCGGTGGAAACCGTGATTGACGGCGGCAAGAATGTATGGCTGTTGCTCGCCTCCACTAATCCGGCCGGTGCGGTATCCGCCATGGTGGCGGGCTCTCAGCGTAAAAGCGCAGCAGGATGCCGATTCGTCCGTTGCCCGAAACGATTGATTCCGTTGCGAGGACTATTGGGAGACCTGTTTGAACCCGATGGCGAGGGACAGGTCATTGCCGGCGATGACATCGCCCTATTCGCACGCACGCTATTGCCTCAGCTGGTTGGTGCCGGACTGTTGGAGGCCAGTGAGATTCCTCGCGAGCTGGCTGAATTAAGTCCTACGGAATGCAGCCTCCAGTTTTATCTGGATCGTGATGAGCATGGTGTGCAATGCGAGGTCAAGGCACGCTACGGCGATGCCATTGTCCCGTTGCTACCCGATGGCCCGACGGTGCATGCTGAGGGCGAGCGTTCCATCCCCTTGTCTCGGGGCGTGATTGGGCGTGATTTCGACGCTGAGCATCTTGCGATTGATGTAGTGCGTGAATTCTTTACCATGCCTGACCAGCGCAAGCGCGTTGCGGCCGCCACTCATCAGACGGTGAATGGGTTCCGAACGCCGGCCGCGCGAAAGGCCACCAAAAAATTCGTGTCTGATGCGGCCACTATCGATCGCGATGACACCACGCAGATCGTTCGTCTCTTTGACGAGGGATTGCCGGCACTAAAGGAAGTGGGGGAGGTCTTCACCACACCGGCTTTTGACCGGCTGATCGCGCCCAAGCCACCAAGCGTCAAAGTCGGATTGTCCATCAAAGGCAACTTGGTGGAGATATCACCCCTCGCTGATGAAGTGCCGCCGGACGAAGTGGGTGCCTTGCTATCTTCGTACCGTCGGCGTCAACGATTCCATCAGTTGAAGGACGGCACGCTTGTCAAACTCAGCGGCGCGAATCTCAGCACGTTGGACCGATTGGCCAGCGACCTCGATCTGAGCGAGCAGCAGCTCAACTCCGGACTGATCGAGTTGCCGGGCGGTCGAGCATTCCTACTGGATGGTGAGCTGCCGGATGACGGCTCCGATGTAGTCAAGGACGCTTCGTTCACCGAATACATCGACGATCTCAAGATCATCGACCCTAAGTCGTATGAAGTGCCGGATAGTCTCAAGCATATTCTGCGCCCTTATCAGGTCGAAGGCTTTCAATGGCTGAACACGTTGTGCGACAAGGGTTTTGGCGGCATTCTGGCCGATGAGATGGGCTTGGGTAAATCCGTGCAGCTTATCGCGTTGCTCCTGTCTCGATATCAGCGGAATACCGGCGAGATGGGCGACGGCAGCCTTGGCCCATCGCTGATCGTGTGCCCGGCGTCCTTGGTGTACAACTGGGGTGCCGAATTCACCAAGTTCGCCCCGAGCTTCAATGCCGTGGTGGTGGCCGGTACCAAAGCCGAGCGCCGTACCGCCATCGGCCGTGCGTTCCGGGCGGATGAACCCACCGTGCTCATCACCTCATACGACCTGCTGCGCCGAGATGTCGATGATTACACCGCCAATGAGCAACGTTTCAATGTCATGGCATTGGATGAAGCCCAGTACATCAAGAATCACACCACGAAAATAGCCAAAGCGGTCAAGGCCGTGGCCGCCGACCATCGTTTCGCCTTGACTGGCACGCCGATCGAAAACCGACTCTCCGAACTATGGAGCATTTTCGACTTCCTGATGCCGGGGCTGCTCGGCTCATATAAGCGATTCCATGAGCGTTATGAGTTGCCCATCTCCAATGCCCGGGCCGCGGATGGCAGCACGGCTGAAGGTCGGGCCGCCGCACAAGTCAATCCTGAGGCCGCTCGGGTATCTCGCCAATTGCAGTCGTTGGTGGGCGTGTTCATCAAGCGCAGGCTGAAGTCCCAGGTGTTGACCGATTTGCCGGACAAGCTAGAGACCACGCTGACCGTGCGGCTTGCCGGCGAACAGCGCAAACTGTATGCGGCTCACGAGCAGCGGCTCAGAATGCAGCTCGAACACAGCGAAGAAGCCGATTTCAACACGTCGAAGATTCGCATCCTCGCCGAGTTGACCAAGTTGCGCCAGATCTGCTGCGATCCGAGGCTGCTGTACGCCGATGCCAAGGATCAATCGGCCAAGCTTGCCGCCATCACCGAACTGGTGGAAACCTGTGTGAACGAAGGCAAGAAGGCGCTGATCTTCTCCCAGTTCACCAGCTTCCTTGATCTGATCGCCGAACGTTTCGACGCGCAAGGCCTGCGCTACTACACCATCACCGGCTCCACGCCCAAGAAGAAGCGTCTCGAACTCGTCGACCAGTTCAATGCGGACGATACGCCTGCCTTCCTGATTTCCCTGAAGGCCGGCAACACCGGACTGAACCTGACCGGTGCCAGCGTGGTCATCCACGCCGACCCATGGTGGAACGCCGCCGCACAGGATCAGGCCACCGACCGAGCACATCGTATCGGCCAGACCGAAGACGTCAACGTGTATCAGGTGGTGGCCAAGGACACCATCGAAGAACGTATCTTGGAGCTTCAGCATACTAAGAGCGAGCTCGCCCGCCAGTTCACCGACGCTTCCTCGCTTGCCGACGAAGCCGGCACCGGCGCCAGCGCCCTCACCGAAGCCCCCGCCTCCATCGCCACCCTCACCAAGGACGATCTCCTCAATCTGCTGGGGTGACAGAGCTTCTTTGTGCACTCCCCATCCCGATTAAGAACATGTGTATTCATGGGTTTGCGGATGTGTAGGTGAATGGTGAGAGTGTTTTTCGATATCTTTATATCGATATTCGATATATTATGATGGTGGCATACGGTGCAGTGCAGGTTCATCCATTGATATTGATATTGGATTAAGAAGCATAGCCATGAACGCTGGTATCGCATTCATTTCTCGTAAATCTCGCAAAACAGACGTCGCTTGGCGCTATGCCATTGCCGTGGTGCTTGTCGTGTGTTGTATTGGGCTCGCATATGTGGAGATTGTTGTGGCGCCGTGGTTTATCAATGAGGTGGTGTCTATGTTTCCGGAGACCACGTTGCTTAAAGAACCGTCCATGTTCTGGGAATGGGCGATTCTGCTCGCCGTTCAGGCGACTTTGCTGTGCACGGCGGCCAAATTGGTGGTACCGGAGCGTCTGTTGGCTCAAGCAGCTGGACTGCTGGATATGATTCGTATCGTCGCGCTTATCGTCGTGTTTTCGGTAACCACTACCGGTAACATCACAATCTGCCTCATGAATTTCGGAACTCCGGGCTTTGTATATGGCGTGGCCCTATGCAGCCTCGCTGCGATCATCGCCATCATCGTGCTGCTGAAACGGCGGCGCTACAGCACCTGCTCCATGCCGATGTAATATGGAGTGAGTCCCATGCGTTCGTAGAAGGCTTGGGCTTTGGGGTTGCAGGCCCAGACGTTGAGCGTTACGTTGTGGCAGCCGGATTGACGGGCGAAGTCGAGCACGTAGCGATACAAGGTGGAGCCTACATGGTGGCCGCGGGACCGCTCGTCAACGCATAGATCATCGATGTACAGGGTTTTGATATCGGTCAGGATATTGCTGTTGAGGTGCTGCTGGAACACGCAGAATGCGTAGCCAAGCACTTGGTCGGTGGCGGGGGAGTCGGCGTTATGTTCGGCGTCATTGCCGTCATTGGCAGATGGCGCAACCGCCACGAACACAGGGGTCTGATCGTTGGCCAGAATCGCCTTCAATTCCTCGTCCGTGTATTTCTTGACACCGCCTTTGAACAGATCCGGTCGGCCGGCATGATGCACTTCGAGCACCTGCCGCAGCAGTTCGTCGATCTGGGGAATATCGGCCGCCGTGGCCCTACGAATCGTCATGTCATCCATTGAACTCAGTCTAATCGGGCAGTCTCGACCGGCAGATGATTGTTGCCCGCGATAAGAGACACGGACGGGCAAGATGGGTGATCGTTCGTTCAGGCTCTCATTCTCGCCGCAACGTCACGGTAGTCTGGAGTGCGTGAATCGCAAGAAACAGCCAGTGGAGAAGTATGAGCGGGGTACCCGTTCGTACACGATGTCGCATATTCGTGGCAAAGACACCAAAATTGAGGTACTGGTACGCAGCTACCTGTTTCGCAAGGGGTTGCGATTCCGCAAGAACGACAAGCGTTACCCCGGACACCCGGATGTAGTACTGCCGAAATACCACGCCATCGTGTTTGTCAACGGCTGTTTCTGGCACATGCATGAAGGATGTTCCAAACATTCGATGCCGAAATCGAACGTGGAATTCTGGCAGGCGAAACTACTGCGCAATCACAATCGAGACATCGCGCAGCGAGCCGAACTGGAGGCCGCTGGCTGGCGTGTAATTACCGTATGGGAGTGCGAATTAACGAAAGCCGTGCGCGACGAACGCCTCGTACGGCTGTATGAGCAGATTGTTGAAGGAGATGCAGATTCAGCGGAATAATTTCAGCTCCCCTCTGGAGGGGAGCTGAAATCAGGATTCAAACGGGAACTTCAGGCCCCAACGGTCACGAATCGCATCCATCAGCTCCATGATGCGGATGGTGTCGGCGTGCGGCATCGCCTCGCATTCGATCTTGCCGTCCAGCAGCGCGTTGGCCGCATCGGCCACCTCATACTCATAACCGGTCAACTGCGGCGGCACCGCAATGCTGCGCACGGGCTTGTGGGCGTTGTCATAGATGTCGATGGACTCGGGATTGTTGATATTGGTGACCACCAGATAACCCTCGGTGCCCCACACATAGCCGCCGCGGTCGGAGGAAACCAGCATCGAACTGGTGGACACGGCCATCGTGTCGTCGCTGTAATACAACGTGGTGGAATTCTGCGCATCCACACCGGTTTCGGCGGGCACCATCGACGTATCGAAATGATCAAGTGTACGGCCATGGTCGGCGCCGACCGCCATATCCAGGAAGTTCAGCGGATACACGCCCACATCGAGCAGCGCGCCACCGGCACAGGCCGGATCGGTCATACGTGCCTTGCCGGACACCGGATAGCACAGGTTGGCGCTCGCCGCTTTCACCTCGCCGATCTCGCCGGACTCGATAACTTCGTTGATGAGCTTGCGGCTGGGCATGTAGCGCGTCCAGATGGCCTCCGTGCACAGCATGCCGGTTTCCTCGGCCACGGCCAGCGCCTCACGTGCCTGCCCGGCGTTCGCGGTGAACGACTTCTCCACCAGCACGTTCTTGCCGGCTTTCATACACAGGATCGCCTGTTCGGCGTGCAGACTGTGCGGGGTGGCGATATACACCAGATCCACATCCGGGTCCGCCACCAACTCCTCATACGATCCATAAGCCTTGTCAAAATGCCATTGGTCGGCAAAAGCCTGCGCGCGCGTAATATCACGGGCCGCTACCGCATACGGGTGAATCCATGAGGAATACAGTGAATCTTCAGCCATCTGGGTCAGGGTGCCGGCCATGGTGTGAGCTATGCGGCCCGCACCCAGAATCGCGACGTTGATTTTTTCGCCGCTGGCCTCGAACTCGGCGCGCTTGCCATTGAATCGACTCATTGTTCCTCCTTGAATGCGGGTTGGTGCACTCAATCGACCTACAGTGATTATAGAAGAAGAAACCTTGTCCCGTGAGGCGGATAGAACCGAAATATGGAAAACGAAGCAGCGCAGCAGCCCCAATCTCCGGCCGCGTCTCCAGTCATGTCCCGCCGAGCGCGTGAGGCCAATCCCTTCCGTGCCATGGTATTCGGCGAACAAGCAGACAAGATGATCGCCCAAGGTACCAGCGTCATCAAATTAAGCCTTGGCGAGCCCGATTTCGGCGCGCCGCCCGCCGTACGCGACGCCATGCGCGAACAGTACGACGGCCGGGCCCTGCCGTACACCGCCGCCATGGGCCTACCTGAACTGCGTCAGGCCATCGCCGACTTCTACCGCGAGCGTCATGACCTTGACATCGACCCCAAGCGTATCTGCGTGACCGCCGGCGGTTCGGCCGCTCTGCTGTTGGCCACCGCGCTGACCGTGGACCCCGGTGACGATGTGATTGTGGCCGACCCCTCCTACCCATGCAACCGCGAACTTGTGCGGTCGTTTGAAGGCCGGGTCATCGATGTGCCGACCTCGGCCGCCACCCGCTTCCACCTGACCGCCGACCTGTGCAGCCAGTACTGGACGAGCAAGACCAAGGCCGTAATGATCACGTCGCCGTCCAACCCCACCGGCACCACCATCGACTTCAACGTATTGGACGAGGTGTGCAAGTTGGCCGCCAGCCGCGGCGCATGGCGCATCGTGGACGAAACCTACCTCGACTTGGCTGACCGGGAGCCGGACGGTACCGAAGTCAAATCCGTGCTGGCCTGCGACCCCGATGCCATCGTATGCAACAGCTTCTCCAAGTTCTTCGGCATGACCGGCTGGCGCCTCGGCTGGGCGATTCTGCCGGACGAGCCCACTGTGCTGGAAGCGGTTGACGATCTGGCCACCAACTACTACCTGTGCGCCCACACGCCCACGCAACATGCGGCGCTCGCCTGCTTCACGCCGGAAAGCTTGGCGGAATGCGAAGCTCGTCGTCAGGAATTGCTGGCCCGTCGCCGCATTGTGATTGACGGGCTCAAGCGCATCGGTTTGCCGGTTGAGGTGGAGCCGAATGGCGCGTTCTACGCCTACTTCGACATCTCCCGCACTGGTCTGGATGCCTGGACGTTCTGCGAACGCGCGCTGGATGAAGCCCATGTGGCTCTGACTCCTGGCCGCGACTTCGGCGCGGCCACGGCGGATACGCATGTGCGCCTGAGCTATGCCGCCTCACGTGAGGCCCTGACCGAGGGGCTGGAACGTCTCGGAACGTTCGTCGAATCGCTGTGAACGGCGCGGCAGCCGGTGTGATTGTTGTACAGTAGTCGAGTTTGTGTGATGTTCGGCTGGCCTCACGGTGTTGGTTGCCGGCCGAACGACTCGCCATGGTGGCGCACGGCTGGCTGATTGCGATGGTCGGCCCGTTGTTCGGCCATCACGGGTTAGGTAAGGTCAGGAATAGGAATCATGGTCAATCTGCGTTCGCATACCACGCGACTTGGTGTGCTTGATATCGGTTCGAACACTATCCACATGCTTATCGTCGACGCCGCCCCCGGCGCTCGCCCTGACCCCGAGGCCAGCACCAAATCCACAGTGCGCCTGATGAAGTATTTAAAGGACGACGGCTCAATCAAGAAGTCCGGCATCGAGGCGATTCTGGAAGCCGTGTCCCAGTGCATGCGGCTGGCCGAGGAATACGAAATCACCCAGCTGCTGGTTATGGCCACCTCCGCCCTGCGCGAGGCGCCGAACGGCAACAAAGTGATTCACAAGATCGAGGAACTGATTGGTCAGGGCGTCACTGTGCTGTCTGGCACGGATGAGGCTCGCCTGACCTTCCTGGCCGCCCGCCGTTGGTATGGTTGGGATGCCGGCCGACTGCTGGTGCTGGACATCGGCGGCGGTTCGCTCGAAGTGGCGATGGGCTCCGACGAAGAGCCGACCGTAGCGCTTTCCGCCCCGGCTGGCGCGGGCCGCGTCACCACTGAATTTCTGCCTTCCGGCATGGCCACGCCCGACGAGTTGGAAGACGTGCGTAAGAACGTGCGCAAGATTCTGGAGCCGATGGTCAAGGTTTTCCCGCAATCCAAGCACCCGAATCATGCAGTTGGCACCTCCAAGACCTTCCGCTCGCTGGCTCGCCTGTGCGGTGCGGTGATGCGTGCGCCGGGCCGCGAAGATTCATGGATTATGACTCGTGAGCAGTTGGAAGACTGGATTCCTCGTTTGGCGGCGATCGCGCCTGAGCAGCGCGTGGCTTTGCCCGGCATCACGCCTGAACGCACGATGCAGATTGTGGGCGGCGGCGTGGTGGCCGACGAGATCATGAAGGCCCTGAATATTCAGGAAGTCGAGATCTGCCCGTGGGCGCTGCGTGAAGGCGCGATTTTGCGCTGGCTCGACCAATTCGGCCGCACCCGCCTCGGTTTCTAGTCCTATTGAGGGGAATCACCCAACCGCCACGGTAGCCAACAATGCCGCATGATCAGAGCCCTCGACTTTGACCACCTTGCATTGTCCGGCCTTCATGCCCTGATCAAGCACCACGTGGTCAATACCGGCGAACATTGGCACAGCCGCACGGTTCGTGGGCCATGAGAACGTAAACCCATGTCCGGATTCACGTGCGGCATCCACGAACCGGTCGCCAAGAAAATCACGGAATGGCGTGTGATCGTAAGTGGCGTTGAAATCGCCCATGAAAATATACCGTGTATCCGTATGCTCGCGCATCAGACCCAACTCATCCAGCGATCGCTTCCACTGCCGCCAGTAGCCGGGTACGGGAGCGGTGGTGTGCACGGATACGAATCGAATCTGCTGGCCACCCATATCCACCGTGCCGCCGGGCATGAATGAGGCGCTGGAATTCACGTCATCGTCGGTCGGATCGGCAAGTGGCGTGGCCGACCAGAGGCCGTTACCGAATACGCCGTCAGACGATGAGACCTGCGCATACGGCAGATAATGCTCAATACCAGCCTCATTGAGTTTTTTGACGAAATCCTCGGTGGTCTCCTGCAAAGCAAGCACTTCGACGCGCTGATCGCGAACCAGCTCGACGATGGCTTGCGGGTCGGCCTGCCCCTTATACACATTGAAGGTCATGACGCGCGCGTAGGCATCGCTGGTGTTGGGGGAGGCTGCGGCCACGGCGTTCTGCGCGGCTTGGGGGAGTGGATCGGTCGAGTAGAAGAACGGATATTGCCAATAGCCATTGCATGCGATTGCGGCGATGGCGATTAGTGCGGCAAGGATACGCCGCGACACGATGGCCAACAGCAGGGCAATCAAGCCAAGCAACGTGAACCATGGCGTTGCCGATACCACAATCGGCGCAAATGGCAGTTCCTGTAAATCGGCAGGCAGCGCGCGGGCGGCAGCGCCGGCAAGGGCAAGAAGCGCGAACATCGTGGCGAGAAAACCAAGCAGACGATGCCGTTTGTGTGGCTTCACGGCAGACTTGGATACTGGGCGTGCCGTGGCTCTGGCAGAGCGTGGCTTGGCAGCGGCGCGAGCTCGTACGCTTGCGCCTGTGGTAGTACTCCGTGCCTTTGCCATGCTGCCCTTTCCTCCGGCTTGTTTACTGTTACTTTGCTTTTCGTGCGATTTGCCACTGTACCGTGTACGGCTTGTCTTTCAGTGTCTTTTCGCCGTGCGCAAGAGCAGTTCGCACCAAACTGGCACGAAAGACCGGGCCATGACCTGATGTCGGGTTCCTCCATGTGGCTTGCTCAGGTTGCCGGATGGCTTGCGCAAGCTGCCACGCGAACATGATGCGACTGGGCGTGTGGCCGTGTACAATGAAACGTCGTTGCCCGAGTAGCTCAGTGGATAGAGCACCGCTCTCCTAAAGCGGGTGTCGTCGGTTCGAATCCGATCTCGGGCACTTGGCTTCGGAAACATGACGGTATCTCAGCCTCTATTCATCGGTGATGAGCCATGGGCATTAGGCATGTGTAAACGTATAGGTTCCACTATCCATCATCCCGTCGTGTGAAACTATGCAAAGACATGTGGGGCTTCACGGTTGTCGTGAGGGTCCATGGCTATCGAATACACGGAAGAGAAGCGGTTTACTGTTGAGCAGGTTGAGGCGCTGTTCAAGTCGGTAGGTTGGGAATCGGCGCAGTGGCCGGAACGGTTGTTCAAGGCATTGCAGCATTCGGATACGGTGATCAGCGCATGGGATGGCGGCCATTTGGTCGGCTTGGTTCGCGTGCTCGACGATACCGAAATGGTGGCCTATATGCATTGGGTGCTGGTAGATCCGGCATATCACGGGCAGCATATCGGCAGCCATCTCGTTGAACTGGTCAAGGCTAAGTATCGCGACTACTTCTTGCTGGAAGTCATGCCTGAGGAAAGCAAAAACGCACCGTTCTACCAGAAGCATGGCTTCCACCTGATGGACGATGGCCGCGCCATGCAAATCGTCAATCGCGGCTGACGGGCTGGCAGTGCGGACGGCGCAAGAGCGGCGGCATGCGCCAATCGTGGGCAACGTACGTAGTCGTTGACGGTTATCCCGTAGCAATGTTCACAATACGACCCCTTGTCCATACAGTGAAAATAACGGCTGACGTTCGACGTTGCTGCGCTATGACTAGAGACCATGAGTGAAGACAAACAGTATGACTTCTATGTGGCCGGTCCGTTCTTTGATCCTGAACAAACGGCAAGTATGGAACGTTTGGAAAAGATATTGGAAGACCATGGCAAGGTACTGTTCAAGCCGCGGTTTGTCAGCCAGATCGAAGAAGTAGGCCCTGAAGGATGCTTTGCGGACGATATCCATGGCATTAATGCTGCTAAAGCCGTGGTCGCCAATCTTATGGACGAGGACCCGGGCACGATGTTCGAAATCGGATATGCGCATGCGCTGGGAATCCCGGTGTACGGCTATTTCGAAAACCTTACGCCAATGGATCGTGTCAATCTGATGATTGCGCAAGCGGTCGAACTGGTGTTCGTCGGTCCTGATGATGTGGCGAAATACTTGGAAACCGGCGAGCATACGGAAGTCGATTACATCCAGTTCTAAACAGCTCTAACAGGTTCTCTGCAAGCAGGGTTGGCGGCGTTCTCGTACATAGTCATGTACGGGAACGCCGCAGTGGTATAGGGATATTCCAACAAGCGGCATAATGGGGTCGTGGGAAAACCAGTCGGATACAAGTGAAGTGTCTGAATTTCGTAAGGAGTGCCGTTATGAGTAACCACAATCCCATGAATATTGCCACCGACTTTGCCAAGGCCACGGGAGGAACCGCTCGCAAAGTTGTTGCTTTGACCGATAAAGGTCCGTTGAATGGCTTTAAGAAATTCCTGTCGCGCGGATCGATGATTGATATGGCGGTAGGTGTGGTGATGGGCTCTGCCGTTACCGCTGTGGTCAATTCCATCGTCGACAATCTCATCAGTCCATTAATCGGCATGATTGGCGGCGTACCGGATCTTTCCGGACTGCTGACCATCACGTTCAACAACTCGACTGTTTCATTTGGTGCGATTCTTAACGCGCTGATTAACTTCCTGCTTGTTGGCGTGGCGGTGTATTTCTGCGTGATTTTGCCGATTAATAAGCTTCGTGATCTCACTGCTGCCCAGGATGAGGCTGACGCTGAAGAACAGGGGCCTAGCGTTGAAGAGCAGACTCTCGCCACGCTGCAGGAGATTCGCGACGAGCTGAAAAAGGCCAATAACTCCGCCGAGTAATCTGCTGAATGTACGGTGCGACAGATTTACCTGGTTTGCCCGAAATAACGGATTGCCGGGGCCATTTGGTCTGGACAATCCGTTGTTTCGCGCGTGTTTTGTAGCATCCGTGGAGTTACATGGGGAGTATGACTGAAAACATCGCTGATAAGGCCATAAACGATACTCGTATCGTCAAGCAGTTCACCAATCCCGTCAAGGAGCCGATTGACAGCGACATCAACCTGTTCGATCTGCTCGATAACCGCGCCAAGCGCGATCCCGAAGGTGCCATGATCGAATACAAGGGCGATGATGGCACTTGGCACCCGTACAGCGCCCAAGTATTCCGTGACATGGTCATCGACTTGGCCAAGGGCCTGGTCGGACTTGGTGTCAACAAGGGCGATTCAGTCGCCATCGTCTCGCGCACCCGCTGGGAATGGACCGCGCTGGATATGGCGATCATGTCCATCGGCGCGCTCACCGTGCCGGTGTACGAGACCAACTCCGCCAGCCAGGTCAGCTGGATTTTCAACGATTCCAAAGTCACGCTCGCCATCGCCGAAGATGACGGGCAGCGTGACAAGATCGAATCCGTGCGCGATGAGGTGCCCACCCTGCGCAACGTGTTCGTAATCGAGGCCGGCGGTCTGAACGCCATCAAGACCTACGGCGAAAGCGTCACCGACGCCGAATTCTGGGAATACAAGGAAGCCTCCCACGGCGACGACCGCGCCACCATCGTCTACACATCCGGCTCTACAGGCACCCCGAAGGGCGTGGAACTGACCCACCGCAACTTCGCCTTCCTGGTGCTTTCCGCGCTGCAGTACATGCCTCGTGCCGGCGCATGGCCCAACCGCCGTCTGCTGCTGTTCCTGCCCCTGAGCCATGTGTTCGCCCGATTCCTGGAATTCTTCAGTTTTGGCGGCACGATTTCGCTGGCCTTGAGCTCCAATATGAAGACGATGGTCAAGGACTTCGAGACCTTCGGCCCCACGCTGCTGCTTGCCGTGCCGCGTGTGTACGAGAAGGTCTACAATGCCGCCTCCCAGCGCGCCGGCACCGGATTCGCTGGCAAGATGTTCATGCGCGCCGCCGAGAACGCGCGCGAATGGTCCAAGGCCGAGCAGAAGGGTGAGCAGCTGCCGATTACCGGACGTATCGCCCACGCCTTCTATGAGCAGGTGGTGTACAAGAAGATTCGCACGATTTTCGGTCCGAACGCCGACTTCGCCATTACCGGCGGTGCCCCGATGGACTCTGAGCTTTCCCACTTCTTCAACGGCATCGGCATGCCGGTGCTTGAGGGCTATGGCATGACCGAAACCTGCGGCCCGGTGTGTGTGAGCTTGCCAGAGGACAACCGCATCGGCACCATCGGCATGCCGATGTGCGGTATCACCGCCGGCATTGCCGAGGACGGCGAGCTGGTGGTCAAGGGACCGCTGGTGTGCAGGGGCTACCACAACAACCCTGAGGTCACCACCCAGCAGATCACCGATGGCTGGCTGCACACCGGCGATTTGGGCGATATCTCCGAAGACGGCTTCATCTCCATCACCGGCCGTAAGAAAGACCTCATCATCACCGCCGGCGGCAAGAACGTGTCGCCGGGTCTGCTGGAGGCTTCCGTAATGACCTCGCCTGTGGTCAACCAGTGCTTGGTTATTGGCGATAAGAAGCCGTTCGTGGCCGCTCTGGTCACGCTGGATCTGGCGGATGCCAACAAATGGCTGGAATCCCAGGGCGCCAAGCCGGAACCCGATCTGGCCTCGCTGGCCAAGAACGCCATCGTTCATGCCGAGGTGGAGCGTGCGGTGAACGCCGCCAACGAGGGCGTTTCCCGCGCCGAGTCGATTCGTAAGTTCGAGATTCTGCCCGACGAATTCACCGAGGCCAACGGCATGCTGACCCCGAGCCTGAAGACCCGTCGCGCGCAAATCGTTGAGCACTATCGCGAGCTCATTGACAACGTGATCTACGTCCCGCTGAAGAAGTAACCATCAACTCCCTCTGATCCAAAAAAAGCTCTCTCTGACGAGGGAGCTGTCAGCGAAGCTGACTGAGGGAGAGACCCTGCGGCTTGCCCGCGAAAAAACAACAGGGCCGGGTGCGACTTGCACCCGGCCTCAGCTTATTCAGTCCAAAATCGCCGAAACATAATCGGCGGCGGCCTGATTCAGCTCCGCATCGCCGATGGTGGCGGTGCCCTGCACCAGGAACGGCTCAGCATAGTTCATGCCGACCTTGTACGCCACGACCTCAAACGGGCTCAGCAGCTCCTCCATGGTGTGGCTGTACTCGCCATCCTTGCGGTACTTGGCGGCGTCGGAACCAGTGGTGACCACCAGCTTGAGCTCCTTGCCCTTGAGTGCGTGGCCTCCACCGTAGGCCCAGCCTGCGGTGATGACCTCGTCTTCCCATTCCTTGAGCAGCGCGGGGGAGGAGTACCAGTAGAACGGGAACTGGAGGATTACGCGGTCGGCGGCCTCCAGTAGCTCGTGCTCCTTGTCGGCGTTGACGGAGAAGTTCGGATATTCGGCGTATTCGTCGCGCACGATGATGTCGTCCTCGCCTTGTGCGGCGAGTTCGGCAAGCAGACGGGCGTTCACTCGCGAGCCGTCCTTCAGGTGCGGATGGAATACAAGAATCAGCGTTGACATGGGATTTCCCTTCTATAACTGCTACCAATGTGGCCTAATCACCACTATCGTATGCCGGGAAGCAGAACTCAGTCCAGTCCGGACTCGGGTGCGAGCCGCGGGATGCCGCGCCGGGAGGCAACTCAGTCGAGGTTGGACTGCGTGCCTGCGGTGGCTTCGTTGGCGGCTTGCTCGGCTTGTGCTTGGTCGAGCTTGGCACGGACGTCGTTGAGCAGACCCTGGGCGCGCTTGGCCAAGGCCTCGCCGATCTCCCATTGACGCATCGACTGGTCAAGATTGAGGCCGCCGGTTTCCAGTGCCTGGACAGCCTGAATCAGCTTGTCGCGCGCCTCCTCATATGGCATCTGGGCGATGAGCTCGCGTTCCTTGTCCGTCAGGGACGTGGCGGGGGTGTTCTTGTCGGTGGATGTGGCGTTTTCGGTCATGATGTTCTCCTTATATATACGGTATATATGCGTGGCTGCGTATGGCGTGTCACGCGGTTGCGGATGTGGTGGTTGCGGTAATGACACCCTTCTTCAAGGTGACGGTGATGCCATCCCCAGGGCTTACCTGCGAAGCATCGTCTAGTACGTGGCCATCGGCGGACTGCACCACCGCATAGCCTCGGTTCAACGTGGATTGCGGGCTGAGTGCGGTCAGTGAGGCGTGAGCTCGCTCGACGGTGAGCTGGGCATCGTCCACGATGCGTCGCAGCCCGATATCGAGCCGTTGCAACGAGTCGTCAATTAAGCGCTGATGAGGCTCAAGCATGGTGTGCGGCTGTGTCAGGCTCGGGCGGTTCGCATATCCCTCGATAAGTCGAATCTCGTTCTCCACGCGCGAACGGACCCGCAGTCGCATACGGTCGATGGCACCTTCGATGAGCTGCGACTGCTCACGCACATCCGGCACCACGCGCTTGGCCGCATCGGTAGGGGTGGAGGCGCGCAGATCGGCGACCAGATCCAGCAATGTCCAGTCATCCTCATGCCCGATGGAGGAGATTAATGGTGTAGTGCAGGCATACGCCGCACGAACCACACGCTCATCCGAGAAACCGATGAGATCCTCAAACGAGCCGCCGCCACGGGCCACGATGATCACATCCACGCTCGGGTCGGCATCGAGTTGTGCAATGGCCTGAACCACCTCGGCCGGGCATTGCTCGCCCTGAACATGCACATGGACCACCTTGAAGGTTACGGAAGGCCAACGAAGGTTCACATTGGTGATCACATCGCCTTCCGCACGTGCCTGAGGTGCGCAAATCAGGCCAATAGTCTTCGGAAACTCCGGGAGAGGCAGTTTGTGATCGGCGTCGAACAGGCCCTCGCCCTTAAGCTGCTTGCGCAATTCGTCGATCATGGCCTTGAGGCTGCCACCGGCTCCGACCTTGAGAATCGTGTCCCCGCGCAACGACAGCGAAGTGCGCTTCATCCACAGGTTCGGTTTGCCGTGAATCACCACGCGGTCGCCCTGAACGAACTGGCTGGCCGCGGCCGCGAACCTGCCGAAGCCATTGACTTCCATGGCGATATCCTCGAAGTCGTCGCGCAGCGTGATGTAGGCCGAGCCGGCGCGACGGGTATTGATCTGCGTGATCTGGCCGGTGACCCACGCGGACGGCCATCGTTCCACGGCACCGTAGAACTTCTGGCTCAGCACGCTTACCGGCCACGGATTTTGCGCGGTGGTTTCAGCGGCGCGTGCAGGCAGCTGATCGATAGGGCGAGGCTCATTCGGCAGATTGATGGCGCCCCGATCGGGCGCGAAAGTGCCTTGACCCGGCTCAAAGCCAGACGAGGCCAGTGAAGCGGCGGTCGGTGGACGGCCGGTAGATGAGTAGCCCATTGCAGTAGTCATGCACTCCACTATAAGTGCGTTGGTTGATGACGGTAAAAATTTACCGTCGCCTGAAAACGGTGTGATGATGAATGCAAGAACCGTACGAAGCGATGTATCAGCCGATGATGGAGATGGTCTGGTGCATCAGAAGAAAGGAGTCATTATGGCGAAGAAACGGGTGCTATGAAGAGGAGTGAGATATGCGTTGCACTGACGATTGAGAGTCGTCAGTGAGCTCGCTGTGCGACACGCGAGCAGAAAACAGTTACGCTAATCACACACTTGTAGTTTTGGCGAAAAATAGCCGAAAAACCCTATAAATAGTTCGACACACCACTGTTGAGCACTAGATATAGGGGTGGGGATGCCGTATTCTTCTAGAGGTTCAAGAAAACGATATCAATGTAATTTCGTGTGGCCCACGTCGAGTGCGGCCAAAATGCGGAACTCAGGAGAGTGTTCGCCTTATAGGAAAGGGGTGCCCGATGGGCGCACAGGTGCTGGAGGAAACCGTCACCGATAACGAGACCAAGGTGGCCGCCAAGGCCTCCACCGTGCTCGTTGAGAAGCGTGATGGTCGTGTGGTCGACTTCGACCCCATCAACATCATCTCTGCGGTCAAGTCTGCTTTCGGCGACCTGAACAAGGAAGTCGGCCCCGAAGAAGATGCCATGATCCGTGGTTTCGCCAACCAAGTCGAAGGCGAAATCAAGGGGCGTTACACCGGCCCCGCCAAAATCGAGGACATCCAGAATCTCGTGGAGCACGCCCTCATTGACGCCCACCTGTACGATGTGGCTCGCGCCTACACCAATTACCGTCTCGACAAAGACATTCAGCGTGCCAAGGCCACTGATGTCAACGAGGCCGTTGCTCGCTTCATTAATCATGACCCGACCCTGATTCACGAGAACGCGAACAAGGATTCCAACGTCTACTCCACCCAGCGTGATCTGCTGGCCGGTGCCGTGTCCAAGGCCGCCGCGTTCAACATGCTGCCGCCGGCGGTGTCCAACGCCCACATGAAGGGCGACATTCACTTCCACGATGCCGACTATTCGCCGTTCACTGCCCAGTCCAACTGCTCCTTGCCGAACTTCTGGGACATGTTGGCCAATGGCTTCACTCTTGGCAACGCTCCGATGGCTTCCCCGAAGTCCATCGCCATTGCGGCCACCCAGATTACCCAGATCATGAAGGACGTGGCCTCCAGCCAGTATGGTGGCCAGACCGCCAACCGTGCCGACGAGCATCTTGCCCAGTATGCCAAGAAGGATTACGAGAAGTTCCTTGAGGAAGCTCGTGAGACCATCCCCGACGGCATGCCGGTTGAATTCGCCCGTCGTCAGGTCGAGAGCGCCAAGAAGAACGAGCCCGCCAAGCTGCATTTCGGTTCCCGTGAACCGCTGCCGATGGACACCCCGTTCCACACCGACGTTGACGAACTTGAGCAAGAGCGTGAAATCCTCGCCAAGATTCGTACCCGCAAGGCCATCTATGATGCCATGCAGACCATGGAATACCAGATCAACTCCAACCGTGTGTCCAACGGCCAGACCCCGTTCGTGACTGTCGGCTTTGGTCTCGGCACCGACTGGTTCTCTCGTGAAGTGCAGCGCGCAATCCTGCTGAACCGTATTCGCGGCCTCGGCAAGGAACACCACACCGCCATCTTCCCGAAGCTCGTCTTTACTGTGAAGCACGGCGTGAACGCCGACCCGGGTGACCCGAACTACGATCTGAAGCAGCTTGCCCTCGAGTCCGCCACCAAGCGCATGTACCCGGATGTGGTGTTCTACGAGAACATCGTCAAGATCACAGGCTCCTTCAAGGCTCCGATGGGTTGCCGCTCCTTCCTGCAGGGGTGGATCAACCCGGAGACCGGCAAGGATGAAGAAGACGGCCGTATGAACCTCGGCGTGGTCACCGTCAACGTGCCGCGTATCGCCATCGAATCCCACGGTGACAAGGCTCGCTTCTGGAAGCTGTTCGACGAGCGTATGGAAGTCGCCCATCAGGCCCTCCAGTTCCGCATCATGCGCTGCAAGGAAGCCACCCCGGTCAACGCCCCGACCCTGTTTCGCTTTGGTGCGTTTGGTCGTCTTGGTGCCAACGACAACGTGGACCAGCTGTTCAAGAACGAGCGTGCCACCGTGTCGCTCGGCTACATCGGCCTTGCCGAGACCACTGCGGTCTTCTATGGCAAGAACTGGATTCGCGACCACGGCTGGGATCCGGAAGGCAAGGAGTTCGCGCTGTCCATCGTCAAGCGCATGAACGAGCTGTGCAAGCAGTGGAGCAAAGCGGAGGGTTACCACTATTCCGTGTACTCCACTCCGGCTGAATCCCTGACCGACCGCTTCAACCGCATGGACCGTGAAAAGTTCGGCCGTATCGAAGGCGTGACTGATCACGACTTCTACACCAACTCCTTCCACTACCCGGTGTGGTTGCAGCCCACTCCGATGGAGAAGCTCAGCTACGAGAAGGACTTCCCGTACTACGCTTCCGGCGGCTTCATCAACTACTGCGAGTACCCGTGCCTGCAGGACAACCCGAAGGCGCTCGAAGCCGTGTGGGATTACGCCTACAACATCGGCATCGGCTACCTGGGCACCAACACCCCGATCGACCACTGCTTCGTGTGCGGCTTCCAGGGCGACTTCGAGCCGACCGAGGAAGGCTTCAAGTGCCCGGAGTGCGGTAACTCCAACCCGGACAAGTGCAACGTCACCAAGCGCACCTGCGGCTACCTCGGCAGCCCGGTCCAGCGCCCGATGGTGCACGGCCGTCACGAGGAGATCGCCCACCGAGTCAAGCACATGAGCGGCGAAACCGGTCGTGTGACGCTGGATGACGGCACCACCCGCGAGTGGTTCGAAGAGGCCAAGTAGGGTTTATACTTGCTCCCGCTGACGGGAGCTGTAGAGCGTAAGCGAGACTGAGGGCGGTCATCCTTTATGGTGTTGACCACCCTCAGTCCGTCTGATGACGGACAGCTCCCGCCAGCGGGAGCTAATGCTTTCCGTAAGGAGGGAATCATGCCGGAGCTGCATACGACCAAGCCCGAACCCAAGCGCCATGACTTTGCGGCCGGCGAGACCGGGCGTGGCCCCTCCGTACCCTCCAACGGTCTTGCCAACGATCCGAAAGCCGGTCAATGGGATGGCCGGCGCATGTCCAAGCGGATGATCGCCGACTACAAAACCTTCATTGTCACCGACGGAGAAGGCGTGCGCAACTCCCTTTACGTCTCCGGTTGCCCCTTCCACTGCGTCGACTGCTTCAACGCCTCCATCTGGGATTTCCAAGCCGGCCACGAATACACGCAAAAACTTGAAGACAAAATCATCGAAGATCTGAAAGCCCCATGGGTGCAAGGCATTACGTTCCTTGGCGGCGAGCCATTCCTCAACACTCCCGTGCTGGTGCCGCTCGCACAACGTATCCGCCAGGAATTCGGTCATACCAAAGATATCTGGTCGTGGACCGGCTACACATGGGAAGAACTCATGCGCCCCGGAGAAACCCCAGACAAGCTTGAATTGCTACATCTCATCGACATTCTCGTCGACGGCCGCTACCTCAGAGACCAGAAGGACTCGCTGCTGCAATTCCGCGGCTCCAGAAACCAGCGCATCCTCGATGTGCCCAAGTCTCTGGAAGCCGGCGAACCGGTCATCTGGGCCAAGCTCCACGATCAAGAACGAGATATCCCCGAAATCTATTTGAAAGACCGCGAAGCCGGCGAAGGCCAACAGGCCTCGTAGTAGCAGTTCTGGAATGCCGCACTCAGCAATATCGTTGGAACTGTTGGGAAAAGGCCTTCCCGTGAGCGAAATCGCCTCGCCTCGTGCCATGTTGGGCAGGTGGTCGGACTAATATTCCATAAGAAGTAGCCGGGCGAAGCCGTCCGCAGGGTATCTGCCAGCCGTCCCGAAACGGTTCATGATGCCTCAAAGCGTGCACTCCCGGAAGTCGGAATTAAGAGGAACACATGGTTGACATCGCCACTGACGCGAGCGTAAAGCCCGCTTCACACCCGAAGCCCCTGCGTGTGGGATTGGACATCGGTTCCACCACCGTCAAGGCCGTGGTGCTTGATCAGTCCGATTCCCTGGGAGACACCCTCTTCTCCGATTACCGACGCCACCACGCCAACGTGCGTGCCACCGTGGCCGGCCTGTTGGTCGACATCCACAAGAAGCTTGTGGACCTCGGACGCGGCGACGAACCGATTCGCCTGTCTATCACCGGTTCCGGCGGTCTGGCGCTTGCTGACAATCTGCATGTGCCTTTCATTCAGGAGGTCATCGCCGAAACCGAGGCAATCGACAAGGAATACCCGCAGGCCGATGTCATCATCGAGCTCGGCGGCGAGGACGCCAAAATCACCTACCTGAAACCCACGCCCGAACAACGCATGAACGGTTCGTGCGCAGGTGGTACCGGCGCGTTCATTGACCAGATGTCCACGCTGCTTGACACTGACGCCGCAGGCCTTAACGAGATGGCCAAGAGCTACGAGAACCTGTATCCGATCGCTTCTCGTTGTGGTGTGTTCGCCAAAACCGATTTGCAGCCGCTGATCAACGACGGCGCGGCCAAGCCTGATCTCGCCGCCTCCATCTTCACCGCAGTGGCCACGCAGACCATCGCCGGCCTGGCTTCTGGCCGCCCGATCCACGGTACCGTCATCTTCCTCGGCGGCCCGCTGTTCTTCATGTCCGAACTGCGCGCCGCCTTCCAGCGTGCCCTTGAAGGCAAGGTCGACGAGTTCATCGTGCCGACCGACGCCCACCTGTATGTGGCCTACGGTTCGGCATTGCAGGCCGACACGGATTCCGACGATCAGGGCCACCATTTCGAGGCCTACACCTGCGACGAAATCCTGAAGCGTTTGGACGAGCTGAAGAACCTGCCCTCCAACACGCCCACCATGCCGCCGCTGTTTCCCACCGAGGCCGACCGCGAGGACTTCAACAAGCGTCACCATAAGGAACACATCCACATCGGCACCCTCGAAGGCGCGCATGGCCCGCACTTCCTGGGCATCGACGCCGGTTCCACCACCATCAAGGCCACGCTCGTCAACGACGACCGTGAAATCGTCTGGTCCAGCTACGCCAACAACGAAGGCAGCCCGCTGACCGCCGCCATCAACATCGTCAAGAAGATTCAGTCTGAGCTGCCCGAAGGCGCGTGGATCGCACGCTCCTGCGCCACCGGATACGGCGAAGGCCTCATCACCACCGGCCTGCACTTGGACGAGGGCGTGGTGGAGACCATGGCCCACTATCGTGGCGCCGAAATGGTCAGCCCCGGCGTCACCGCCGTCATCGACATCGGCGGCCAGGATATGAAGTACTTGGCCATCACCGATGGCGTTATCGATTCAATCGCCGTCAACGAGGCCTGCTCGTCCGGCTGTGGTTCGTTCCTGCAGACCTTCGCCATGTCCATGGGCCTGACGATTCAGGAATTCACGCAAAAGGCTCTGGCTTCCACCCATCCGGTGGACCTCGGTTCGCGTTGCACCGTGTTCATGAACTCCTCGGTCAAGCAGGCGCAGAAGGAAGGCGCCTCCATCGAGGACATCGCTGCCGGCCTGTGCTACTCCGTGGTGCGCAACGCCCTGTACAAGGTCATCAAGCTGCGCGATTCCGGCGAACTCGGCGACACTGTGGTGGTCCAGGGCGGTACGTTCCTCAACGACGCCGTGCTGCGCGCCTTCGAGCTGCTCACCGAACGTCAGGTCACCCGCCCGAACATCGCCGGCCTTATGGGCGCGTTCGGCGCCGCCCTGACCGCCCGCATGCACTATCAGGATGAGGCCGACCACTTGGATGTGGTGGTTAAGGCCGATGGGTCCGAGGAACAGTCCGAGGCTGAGCCCGCACCCAAGTCCGAGCCCAAGGCCGCAGCCTTCAAGAAGACCGAGCCGGCCAAGCCTGAGGTCCATGTCGTTGTCGTGGACGGTGTGACCCACACCGCCAGCTCCATCCTGACCGGCGACGCACTCGACAACATGAGCATGACCACCGAGCGTGACGTGTGCAAGCTGTGCCAGAACCACTGCAAGCTCACCATCACCACGTTCTCCGACGGCTCGCGCTTCGTGACCGGCAACCGCTGCGAACGCGGCGGCGACGCCAAGAAGAAGCGCTCCGACCGCCCGAACCTGTACGACTACAAGTACAAGCGTTGCTTCGCCTACCGCAGACTTACCGACAAGGCCGCCACCCGTGGCGAAATCGGCATCCCGCGCGCCCTCAACATGTACGAGAACTACCCGTTCTGGTTCACGCTGCTCACCTCGCTGGGCTTCAAGGTGATGATCTCCGGCCGCAGCTCCCACGAGCTGTTCGAGACCGGCATCGAATCCATCGCCTCCGAAAACATCTGCTACCCGGCCAAGCTGGTGCACGGCCATATCAAGTGGCTGCTCGACAAGGGCGTCAAGACCATCTTCTACCCGTGCGTGAGCTACGAGGAGAACCTCGTGCCCAACACGGACAACCACTACAACTGCCCGGTCGTGGCCAACTATCCGCTCGTCGTCGGCGCCAACATGCCTGAGCTGCGCGAGGATGACGTGCGTTACATGCACCCGTACTTCAACCTTGCCAACCATGAGCTCATGGTTGACCGCATCGTCGAAGAGTTTGCGTGGGCCAACGTGACCCGCGAAGAGGCCGAAACCGCGGTCAAGGCCGCCTATGCCGAAGACAAGGTCTTCAAGCATGACGTGCAGCAGGAAGGTTTGACCGCGCTTGCCTATATGAAAGAGCACAACTGCCGAGGCATCGTGCTCGCCGGCCGTCCCTACCACATCGACCCCGAAATCAACCACGGCATCCCCGAAACCATCTGCTCGCTCGGCATGGTGGTACTCTCCGAGGATTCCATCTGCGAATTGCAGCCGGGGGAGAAGCTCAACCTCACCGAATTCCTTTCCGAGGGCGAGGCCGATCCGCGTTCCAAGAACGCCGCCGGATTCCGCCACGTGGGAGACCGCACGGTCACCAAGATGCCGTTGCGCGTCACTAACCAGTGGGCCTACCACTCCCGCCTGTACGCGGCCGCACACTTCGTGGCCTTGTATCCGGGCCTCGAGCTTGTGCAGCTCAATTCCTTCGGTTGCGGCCTCGACGCCATCACCACTGATCAGGTGGCCGAGATTCTGGCCGACAAGGCGGACGTGTACACGCTGCTCAAGATTGACGAGGTCTCCAACCTGGGTGCCGCCAAGATTCGACTGCGCTCGCTCAAGGCCGCCGTCGAGGAACGCGAAGCCAACAAGGCCCGCGAAGCCGCCGCGGCCAAGGCCGTGCAAGGCCCCAAGTCCACCGGATTCCGCAAGACCGGCTCCACCGCGCCAACCCCCGGCCGCCAGATTCTGCTTGACAGCACCATGGCCGCCAACCCGAAGCTCACCAAGGCCATGCGCGCCGCCTCCAAGCGTGCCGCCGAACGCGACCTGCAGGCCGCAGTCGCCAGCAAGAACGGCACTTCGGACGGCACCACCGGCGTGACGAACGCCAAGAATGCCAAGAAGTCCGGCCACAACAACGCCACCATGTCCCGCTACGCTCATCGCGAGAAGTTCGTCAAGGACATGAAGAAGAACTATACGATTGTTGGCCCTCAGATGAGCCCGATCCACATGTCCTTGGTCGAAGCGGTGATTCGTTCCGGTGGGTACAAGTTCGACATCCTGAAGCACGCGAGCCGCAGCGACGTGGAAACCGGCCTCAAATACGTGAACAACGACGCCTGTTACCCGGCAATCATGGTCATCGGCCAGCTCATCGGCGCGATTCAGGAAGGCAAGTACGATCCGGACAAGGTGGCGCTCGCCATCACCCAGACCGGTGGTATGTGCCGTGCGACCAACTACTTCGGCCTGATCCGCAAGGCTTTGGTCGATGCCGGCTACCCGCAGATTCCGGTCATCGCCATTTCTACCCAAGGCCTCGAAGACAACCCCGGCTTCAAGGCCACCCTGCCCCTGCTGCACCGTGCCATCAAGGCGCTGATTCTGGGCGACCTGCTCATGAAGTGCCTCTACCGCGTGCGCCCGTACGAAGTGGAGAAGGGCTCGGCCAACAAGCTGTACGAGCTGTGGGACACCATCGTGCGCGAAACCATCGAACACCACGGCTATTCCAAGACCGCCGCCAAGGCGCCGGGCATCAGGAAGGGATACCTGCCGTACAACGTGCTGGCCAAGGAGATCGTGAAGTCCTTCGACAACCTGCCGCTGCGTGACATCCCACGCAAGGTGCGCGTCGGCGTGGTCGGCGAGATCCTCGTCAAGTACCAGCCGGACGCGAACAACCATGTGGTCGACGTCATAGAATCCCAGGATTGCGAGGCCGTGGTGCCCGGCATCATGGAATTCATGACCACCCGCCCCTACATCACCGACTGGAACGAGAGGAACCTTGGCATGGGCGGCAACAAGACGCTCTACGCCCTGATGCGCAAGAGTCTCGATCTGTATAACGCGCCGATCAAGGCCGCGCTGGCCACATCGAACGGCAAGTTCAAGCAGGACGAGCCGATGCCTGAACTGGTCAAGAAGGCCGCCGAAGTCACCTCCATCGGCGTGCAGGCCGGTGAGGGCTGGCTGCTGACGGCCGAGATCCTGGAGCTCATCGAACAGGGCTGCCCGAACGTGATCTGCGCGCAGCCGTTCGCCTGCCTGCCCAACCACGTGACCGGCCGCGGCATGTTCGGCAAGATTCGTCGCCTGCACCCGGAAGCCAACATCGTTTCCATCGATTACGATCCGGGCGCTTCGGAAGCGAACCAGCTCAACCGCATCAAGCTGATGATCGCCGCCGCCAAGAAGGCCCACAACGCCAAGTTCGCCGAGGCCGGCGAGCCGCAGGGCTTCACCTCCGCGGACTGATTTATGCTCTGGCTCGTCCGCAATTAAGGACGAGCTTCGCTCGCGACATGCTGGTTCGCCTATCGGCTCACCCTCGCCTACGGACAGCCCACTGGGCTGTCCGCTTTACGGCTCGGCCTCTGTGAGGGGAGCTGTCGCGCAGCGACTGAGGGGAGTCTCTAGAGCGAGAAACCGGGCCGGAGCCTGCTATCGGTTTTTCGTATAGCGTATTGCGGGCTTTCGGGCACGCGCGCCGGCCGGCTCGAATACGATACAAAGCATGGTTACTCCCCGAATCAGTTACGCGCACCTACTCGCCAAGCCGAACCCCAAGCATGTCGAGAGCCTGCTCAAGTTCTTTGAGAACGGTCGCTCCCAGCGTGGCACCGGTGGCTTCGGTGTGGAGATCGAGCACCTGCCCGTGCACAACAGCGACGACACTGCCGTAAGCTACTACGAGCCGAATGGCATCGAGGCATTGCTCAAACGCTTGGCTCCGTACTACGACGAGGAGAAGGAATACTGGGAGAACGGCCATCTGGTGGGTCTCAGCCGTTCCGGCGTCGCCGTTTCTCTCGAGCCCGGTGGACAGGTGGAAACCTCAATCGGCATTTTGAAGAAGCCGAGCGACCTAAATACGCTGTACTCCAAGTTCCGTCGCGAGCTCGACCCGATTCTTGACGATCTCGACTTCCGCTTGGTCAACTATGGTTACCAGCCCAAATCCAGCTTTGCGGATGTGCCGGTCAACCCCAAAGATCGCTACGATGCAATGACCGACTACCTCGGCCGCGTGGGTCAGTTTGGCCCCTGCATGATGCGTTGCTCCGCCTCCACTCAGGTCAGCATTGATTATGTGGATGAGCGCGACTCCATCGAAAAGTTGCGTCTGGGCACCGTCATCGGTCCGATTCTGGCGTACTTCTTCCGCAACACCCCGTATTTCGAAGGTGAGACGAACCCATGGCCGTTGCTGCGCCAGCGCATGTGGGATTATCTCGACTTCCAGCGCACGAATGTGCTGCCGGGCCTGTTCGACCCGCGCTATGGGTGGGAGGATTACGCCATCGACGTGCTGTCCACGCCGCTCATGTTCGCTGACCTGACCCATACCCCTGAAGCTGTGGCTTCTGGAGCAAGTCCCAAGGAACTGCATCGCCCGGCCTTCCGTGAGAACGCGGGGGAGGTGTACCCGGACCGCGAACTCAACCCGTACGAGATCAACCACATCATCTCCACGCACTTCAATGACGTACGTCTGAAGAACTTCATCGAGCTTCGCCACTGGGATTCCTTGCCTATCGAGCGTGCCGAACGTCTGACGGAGATTGTGTCCTCTCTGTTCTACGTGCCTGAGCACCGTGAACGTCTGGAAAGCTACTTCGAGGGCATCAGCGAGGAAGAGGTGTTCGAAGCCAAGGCCAACATCCAGGCCCACGGTCGCGAGGCTTCGCCATACGGCCAGCCGCTCGATTTCTGGAAGGAATTCCTGGGGCTCGAAGGCCTTTTGTCCGACATTCCCGGCGATCTGAAGCATCCCGACGTGTTCCAGGAGTAAGCGAAGAAGCATATACAGAAAAATCTATTGCGTGATATCGGTGTCGAAGGCATGACAGAATGTTTTGTTTTGGCACCGTTTTGCATATCCGGCCAAGGATATTGGATGTGGTTGCGCATGGGAGTGGGGAGAATGCGGATAGACTGGCGGATATGACAGCTGGGAATTCATTGCAGCATAAGCGTGTTCGCAAGTCGCCGGGGGAACGCCGGCAGGAAATTCTCGATGCTGCCGTGCGACTGATTTCCGAGCGTGGCTACAACGGTACTTCTGTGCAGGATGTGGCCGATGCGGTCGGTGTTACCAAGCAGGGAGTTTTGCGATATTTTCCTAGCAAAGATAACCTGCTTGCCGCGGTGTATCACGAGAATTACAACACGTTTGGCAGTGTGGAAGACTTCATGGCCTCCGGCCTGCCTGGTTCAGGGCCCGATGATTTCAGATTGCCCGCATATCTGAGGTTCTTGGTACATTGCAATTCCACGCGCCCCATGCTTGTTCAGCTGTTCTCGATATTGCAGGTCGAATCGTTCAATCCTGCGCATCCGTTACATGACGAGTTTGCCAATCGTCGGGATTCAATATGGCAATACTATTCGACATACAACTGGAACCTGCCTTCCGAATTCACCTCGTTTGAGGAGGTCCGGCCCACGTTGCGCCATGCTCTGGAGATCATGGATGGTGTGCAACTGAGGTGGTTACGGGGGCCGGCCATTGACTTATGCGATGAATGGGCCGATCTGGAGCCGGCGATATTTCCTTCGCCGATATGGGACGGGTATCGCTGATTCGCTGTGTGCCTTGAACCGATGCTTGTGCTTGATAGCGGCAGTAAGTATGCGGGCGAACGAAGGGGTCGCATACATACGGTCGTTTTGGTGTATGTGATGCGCGCGGCATAAGCGTGTTGTATGCTGTCAATAGATAAACTACCAATTGGTAATTAAAAAACTGTTCGATTTCACTGAGGAAAGCGACTTCGTATGACCGACAACACTACGCCTGCCGCAACTGCTGAAACCTTACCGTACAAGAATCCTGATTTGCCCGCTGGTGAGCGAATCGCCGACTTGCTCTCTCGTATGACACTTGAAGAGAAGGTCGGCCAGATGATGCAGCTTGACGCCCGCGGCGGCGATCTTGAGGATCTCATCGTGAATAAGCATGTCGGATCCATTCTGCATACCAGCTCCGAGGATTTATCTCGTGCCGCCAAGACCGTCAATGAGAAGACGCGTCTGGGCATCCCGTTGATTATCGGAGATGACTGCATCCATGGATACTCCTTCTGGCCGGGCGCCACTATTTTCCCGTCCCAGCTCGGCATGGCTGTCAGCTGGGATCCGGACAAGGTCAAGGCCGCCGGCCGTGCTACCGCCGAGGAGGTCTCTTGTACCGGTGTACATTGGACGTTTTCTCCTGTGTTGTGCATCGCCCGAGATACCCGTTGGGGGCGTGTGGACGAGACCTTCGGCGAAGACCCGATGCTGATCGGCGAACTCGCCTCCGCCATGGTCAAGGGCTACCAGGGCGGCGCCAAGGCCGGCGAGGCCCTGCCGAAGAACGCGATCCTGGCCTGCGCCAAGCATTTCGCCGGTTACTCCGAGACCCAGGGCGGCCGTGACGCCTCCGAAGCCGACCTCTCCCACCGCAAGCTCGAATCCTGGTTCCTGCCGCCGTTCGAACGCGTGGCCAAGGAAGGCTGCGGCACGTTCATGCTCGGCTACGAGTCCATCGAAGGCGTGCCGGTCACATTCAACAAATGGTTGCTGACCGACAAGCTGCGCGGCGCATGGAAGTACAACGGCACGCTGATCACCGATTGGGACAACATCGGCCGTTCGGTATGGGAGCAGCACGTCAAACCCGATTACGTGCACGCCGCGGCAGACGCGGTCAAGGCCGGCAACGACCTGGTCATGACCACCCCACAGTTCTACGAGGGTGCCATTGAGGCCGTGAAGACCGGCCTTCTAGACGAATCGCTGATCGACGACGCCGTTTCGCGCATCCTGGCCCTGAAATTCCGCCTCGGCTTGTTCGAAGACCCGCGTCTGCCGGACGCCGAACGTATCAAGGCGGTCATCGGTTCGGCCGAACACCAGCAAATCAACCTGGAACTCGTCCGCGAATCCATCGCACTGCTGCGCAACGACGGTGCTTTGCCGTTTGCCGCAAACAAGGTCAAGCGCATCGCCGTGGTAGGTCCGCTCGCCGACGACGCCCAGAACCAGCTCGGCGACTGGACCGGCAACTCCGGTCAGGTTTCCTGGATGCCGGATGGCCAGCCTCGAGACATGATTACCACCGTGCTCGACGGCCTGACCCAGCTCACCGCCGACGATTGCGAAGTGGTCTACTCGCGCGGCGCGAACGTCATCGACCTCGTGCCCGACCCCGCAGGCGAGTTCTACCCGGACGGCCAGCCCCGCCCGAAGATCGGCGTCTCCGCCGCCGTGGACCAGGCCCTGATCGACGAGGCCGTGGCCAACGCCCGCCAGTCCGATCTGATCGTGGCCGTGGTCGGCGACGTGGTCCAGCTGGTCGGCGAAACCTGCTCCACCGCCACGCTCGAACTGCTCGGCGGCCAGAACGCCCTGCTCGACGCGCTCGCCGCCGTCTCGCGCGAAACCGGCAAGCCGATGGTCACCGTGCTCATCAGCTCCAAGCCGCAGGTGCTGCCCGCCTCCATCGTGGGGGAGTATGGCGTGTTCGCCAAGCGCGTCAGCGACCCTGAAACCGGCACCGGCTCCATCCTGTGGGCGCCGAACCCGGGCATGCGCGGCGGCCAGGCCATCGCCGAAATCATCCTGGGTCTGACCAACCCGTCGGGCCGACTGCCGATCACCTTCCCGCGCCACGCGGGCCAGCTGCCGGTCTACTACAACCAGATCCGCGGCCAGCACGGCGACCGGTACGCCGACCTCACCCAGGATCCGGCGTTCGCGTTCGGCGAAGGCCTGAGCTACACGACGTTCGCATACGGCGAACCGACCATCGTGGGCGGCGCAAGCAATGCCGACGGCACCTTTGCCGAAACCGACACCGTACACGCTGAAATCACCCTCACCAATACCGGCGAGCGCGCCGGCGTGGAGATCGTGCAGGCCTACATCGGCGACATCGTGACCTCCTACAGCTGGACCGACCGCGAATTGAAGGCCTTCCAGCGCGTCGCACTGGAGCCCGGCGCGACCAAGACCGTCGCCTTCGAGATCCCGGTGGCGAACTGCACGATCGTGGACCCGGACGCCAACCGCATCGTCGAGCCCGGCGAATTCGAACTGCTCATCGGCCACTCCTCGCGCCGTGAGGACCTGAAGCGCACCACGTTCACCGTGGCGTGAGTGAGTCTGACAATCGCCGGATAATAACAAAGTGGGATGAGGCTCGATGCCCCATCCCACTTGTTGGCTTGTTGTACTGTTGCGATGTTGCTGGTCAGCGTCAGTCGGACGTGGTGATGTGCTCCACATCCCAGCGCACGCCGAGCACTTCGGGCGCGCAACTGGCGTTCGAGCCCTATCAGCGCGCCCAATGCCGTGCCGAGCACAATGCGTACGGTGCAGTCGAGAATGATGGCCAGAGAAAACGTGGTGAACATGAGGATTCACCTCCTGAAAAGTAGACGTCAGGAACTTCCCGCACACCCTACAGCGCCAGCCCGCCTCCCGCAACTACGTCGCCGCGTTCGGGTGGTTCGGGCTCCGTGCGGTGAGTGGGCCGCGGCCGTATGATGGAAGCGCGGGTGGTCCGGGATTGGTCCGGGACTGTTGGATGCGGCGGGAGGTGTCATGGTTCCTATCGAGCACGTGTACGACCAGATTCGCGCGTTTGCCGCTGATGCCGGCGCTCGCAAGGTCGTGCTGTTCGGTTCTCGCGCAAAGGGCGTGAACCGGCCTAAAAGCGATATCGATCTTGCCGTGGCCGGTTGTCCCGATTTCAATCGCTTGGAGCAGAACCTTCAGGACAATCTGTGGTCACTGCTTAAAGTTGATGTCATCAATCTGGATGAGCCGATTTCTTCATCGCTGAGGGCGGAGATTGAGCGTAGCGGAAAGGTGCTGTATGAAAAAGTATGAGAATTACGTTTCCGCATTGAATTCGCTGCGCAAGGCTCCCGAACAGGATCTCGGCAATGATTTCATCCAGAGCGGCATTATTGACAAGTTCGGGTTGCAGTTCGAGCTTGGTTGGAAACTGTTCAAGGCGCTGCTGGCTTATGAGGGAGACCCTGTTTCCGCTTCCGGCTCTCCGCGAGATGTGCTCAAAACCGCTTTTCAATACTATGATTTCATGGACGAATCGTTGTGGCTGCGCATGCTGCGCGATCGCAATGATTCTGCTCATATCTATGATGAAGAACGAGCTCGGCGTCTTGTGGACGCCATCATCGCTGATTACATCCCCGAGTTTGAGCGTGCAAATCAGGGGTTGGTCGCTCGCTACGGTGAAGCATTGAACGATTAGCGTGACAGGTATGGCATCGGGCGCGCTGGGTGTTGGCGAACGAATTAATGGGGTGAACCTCGGCAATTGGCTGGTGCTGGAGCGGTGGATGAAGCCGGGGATTTTTGCCGCCAGCGGCGAGGCGGACGAGATCTGGCTGCATCGGGCTACGAAGTCGGCTGAGCTGGAGGCTTTGCTGACGCGGCATCGCGACACGTATATTACCGAGGCCGATTTTCGGAACATTGCCGCACATGGCTGCAATCTGGTGCGTATTCCAGTGCCGTATTTCGTGTTCGGGGATGTGCCCGGTCACCCGGGCTGTACCGAGTATCTGGACAGAGCGTTCGACTGGGCCGAGCGGACCGGGCTCAAGATTCTTATCGACCTGCACACGGTGCCCGGCTCGCAGAACGGATTCGATAACGGCGGCCTCACCGGCGCGGTGCGCTGGCATCGTAGCCCGCGAGCGGTCGCCTATGCGCTGGATGTGCTGGTCCGTCTGGCTCGCCGGTATCGCGACCACGCGGCGCTGTTCGGTATCGAAGTGCTGAATGAGCCGATTGACTGGCTGACGTATGCCATGTCACCATCGAGCAGGCAGGCGAAAGACCGGTCCGAAGCGCGAGGAAGCGGGCCTATTCCGATGGCGTTCCTCAAGCGTTTCTACCGCGAGACATACCACCGGTTGCGTCCGATTCTGGCAGGGAATCAAGTCATCGTGTTCCATGACGGCTTCCGACTGGGCCGTTGGCGGGACTGGTTCGTGCGCGAGGGCATGCGGGGCGTCATGCTCGATACGCATGTCTATCTGGTCATGGCCGAGCAATTCCCGCTGTTCCGTCTGATCCCGGATCGGTGGCTGATGGGCTGGTATCGCTTGTTCGTGCGCTGGAACGAACGCCGCATCCGCCGGGCCGCGCGCTATACGCCGGTGATTGTAGGGGAGTGGTGCGTGGCTAATGGTCTGGTAAATCGGGTGGTCGATAAGCGTACAGGCGATGGTGGCCGCTCCAAGGAAAACGCCATGCACAGTGCATCTATCAGAGGCTCTATTTACCGCGAGGTCGCCGCCATGCAACGCAAGGCATGGAACGTGTCCGCCGGGCAAATCTATTGGAGCTACCAATTACGTGGTAATCGTGATTTCTTGCCTACCATCGACCCGCAATCCGACACGTCACGCCTCGACCCTTGGGATCTCACTCACGTCTGGCACGCCGGTTGGATGGTGTAATGAGAACGAAATCGCTCTCTGGTGGCATGATTCGAGCCAATTGTGTAAGGTAGAGAGTGAGCTTCGTGACCCGGCCTATCCTTTGCGGCGGGGTGGGTTGCGGGTTCGAGATGAGAAGTCAGCCGCCGCTGGCACTTGATTCGTCCGCGCGGACGAATACCGCGAAAGCAGGGTGCCTAGCCCAGTGGCTGGGTGATACGGTTGGGCCAACCGAAGCCACTACCGATTCCACTTCGAAAGTAGTGGATGATAGTCATGCAGAAGACTGTAAAACATGGCTTTTCATCTCAGGAGGGACATCTGGCTCAGATGTCCCTCCCTTATTTTTCGGCAAAGGGGGAGCCGTGAATATAACGAAGACAAAGGAGTATGCATTGGCGCAAGCCCATGCTGCGGCTCTCCTGTATCATGAGCGACTTGAAGGCCGTTCAATAAAAAATCACTGTGAAGATGATCTGACTCTTGCCATTGTTTGGGACTCGGGAAATTTCGCTCATCTATGTGGCTTGGATTATTATCTGGATGATTCCAAGCGATGTCGTCTTCCTCCTAGAAAGCTCTATGAGGATTTGCTTAGGGGACGCAGAATCTCACCTAAGCGAGTGAGTCCTCTGGGGCGCCGATCATGACCGTGGGGCCTCCCTGAATGCAGGCCTGAATCTGGAAATGCCGCCGAGCTACACCGACGACCAGATTGTCTACGCCGTCCGCGACGGCCTAATCATCCCCGCCCAGCTCGATCGTATGGCTCAGGGCATGATTGACTTGGTAAACAAGACCCGCGCTGCAATGAGCATCGATAATTACCGTTTCGATGTGGACGCCCACGATGAAGTCGCCCATCAGGCCGCTATTGAATCCATTGTGATGCTCAAGAACGACGATGCGATTCTGCCGCTGAACGCCGACCCAGTCGCCAATCCGTCCGCCACGCCCCAGAAGATCGCCGTTATCGGCGAATTCGCCCGCACCCCGCGCTACCAGGGCGGCGGCTCCTCCCACATCACCCCCACCAAGATGACCAGCTTCCTCGACACGCTCGCCGAGCGCGGCATCAAGGCCGACTTCGCCCCCGGCTTCACGCTCGATCTGGAACCGGCCGACCCGGCCCTCGAATCCGAGGCCGTGGAAACCGCCAAGAACGCCGACGTTGTCCTCATGTTCCTGGGCCTGCCGGAAGCCGCGGAATCCGAGGGCTTCGACCGCGACACTGTTTTGCTTCAATGTTTGTTCGACAGGTTCGGCAGTGTTTTTCCGTAGTGTGGGCTGATGGTTTTCCCCGGTGTCGTCATCGTTTCCCGGTGATGTGATAGGCATCGGTGCCGCCGCCTGTATATTCCCGAGTTGCCAATCGGTTTTGATTCGGCCGGTTGCCGCCGGCCGGCGCTCGGGAAGGAAAGGAACATGGCGATACCGATGCCCATTGTGCAAGATATCAGGAGACTCGACCGGCAGGGAATGTCGCGCGCGCAGATAGCGCGGCGTCTTCACGTGGATCGCGGGACGGTCGCGAAGTACGCGGATATGGAGGATTGCTCGCCCAAGCCGAAGGCGGATCGCAGGTACGGGTCGAAGATCGACCCGTACGCGCATCTGGTGGACGGGTGGCTGGAGGCCGATCGTCTGCTGCCCAGGAAGCAGCGGCACACGATCAGGCGCGTGCACGACCGTCTGCTGGCGGAGACGGATTACGACGGCGAGTATTCGACCACGATGCGTTACGTGCACCGGTGGCGCGAGGCGAACCGCGGCGTGCCGGATCGCGAGGGGTACGTGCGGCTCGAGTGGGCGGCGGGCAGCATGCAGGTCGATTTCGGCGTGGCCCGGGCCCGGATCGCTGGCGAGATGGCGGACGTGCATTGCCTGGTGGTCTCGTTGCCGTATTCGAACATGCGGTTGTGCGTGGCGTTGCCGGGCGAGAACGCGGAGTGTCTGTGCCATGGCCTGATGCTCGTGTTCGAGCATATCGGGGGTGTTCCTCCCGTGATCGTGATGGACAACGCGACCGGTGCCGGCCGGCGCAACGCGAAGGGCGAGGTCGCGTTGACCGGGGTGTTCTCCGCGTTCGTGGCGCATTACCGGCTCGAGGTCCGGTTCTGCAACCCGTATTCGGGCAACGAGAAGGGCAGCGTGGAGAACGCGGTCGGGTTTTTGCGGCGCAATCTCATGGTGCCGCCCATGCGCGCGGAATCGTATGGGCAGTTGAGCCGTCTCCTGCTGGAGCGGTGCGACGGGCTCGCCAGGGACTCGTATTGCCCGAGGTTGCCGGGCGTGCCCGTGGCCGAGGTGTTCGACGAGGAGAGGGCCGCGTTGATGCCGTTGCCGTCCACGGCGTTCGACCCGGTTCGCTGGGAAAGCCGGACGGCCGACAAGTACGGGCTGGTCGACATCGACTCGAACCGGTACCTCGCCGGCCCCGATTCGGCGCGTTCCAGGGTATTGGCCGCGATCCGGTGGGACACGGTCACGCTCACCTCGCCCGCCACCGGCGAGCTCTTCGCGGAGTATCCCAGACAGTACGGACGGTCGCGCAATGTGGAGGATCCCGCGCTCGTGCTGCCCCGGCTCGCGGTCAAACCCCGCGCGTGGCGGGAAAGCTCGATCCGCCCGGACGTGCCCGACGATATACGCGCGTGGCTTGATTCCATGGACGAAAAGACGTTGAGGGAGAGCCTCAAAGCGATCGGGGACGCGTGCCGGGCGGCCGGGTTCGATCCCGCGATGCAGGCGTGCGGCGAGATCCTGCGCTCGAACAGGGACATGGGCCTGCACGCGGACTCGCTCACCCCGATCGCGTTGCGCATGCGCGACGGCGAGTGGGAATACCCCGGCGGGATCGAGGAGCCCGACCTGAGCGGCTACGACCGGTTCATCACCGGCACGGACGACGGAGGGGAAGAACGGTGAGCGTCAGACCCGATCCGGTGATCCCGGAGACCCGACGCAGGCGCGCGTCCACGACCGAGAAAAGCGAACGCATCCTGAAGATGAGCCGCAGCCTGACCCTGACACGCAGCGTGCTCGCCGGCACGCTCGCCGAGGCCACGCCCAACCAGCTCGACTTCATCGAACGATGGTTCACGGCCGAACTCGACTCGCGCGAGCGATCCAAACGCCTGCGCCTGCTCAAACAGGCCGGCTTCCCCGCCGACAAGACCCTCGACGGCTATGACTGGACCAACCTGAAGATGCCCGCCGACTGGGGGCGCGCGCAGCTCGAGAACCTCGACTTCGTCGCCGGATGCGAGGACCTCGTGCTCTACGGGCCCGTCGGCACCGGCAAGAGCCACCTGGCCATCGCGATCGGACGGCTCGCCTGCGAGCGGGGCGTCCCGGTGCGCTTCTTCACCGCGACCGGACTGCTCATGCGTCTGCGCCGCGCCCAGCAGGAGAACCGGCTCGACCGGGAACTCGCGAGCATCGGCAAGGCCCGACTTCTCATCATCGACGAGTTCGGCTACCTGCCCATAGACGAGGAGGGCAGCAGGCTCCTCTTCCAGATCATTTCCGATTCCTACGAGACAAGGAGCATCATCTACACCACCAACATCGAATTCAGCGGATGGGGACGCGTGCTCGGCGACAAGAACATGGCCGCCGCCCTCATCGACCGCACCGTCCACCACGGACGGCTCATCAGATTCGAGGGCCGCTCCTACCGAAGCGAACACGCCCTCATGACCAAATAACCAACACAACGCAGACAGGCAGCGGCCGATACCGCACACCCTGCGGAAAACCCGCTGCCTACACTGCGGAAAAACACCGCTCACAAAGCGGACGCCAACTTGCTAAAACACACCGCGACACCCTCGACATGCCCGCCAAGCAGATCGCCCTGCTCGAACAGGTCGCCGCCGCGAACCAGAACGTCGTGGTCGTGCTGTCCAACGGCTCCGTGGTCTCCGTGGCCCCGTGGGCCAAGAACGCCAAGGGCATCCTCGAATCCTGGCTGCTCGGCCAGTCCGGTGGCCCGGCGCTCGCCGATGTGATCTTCGGCCAGGTCAGCCCGTCCGGCAAGCTCGCCCAGTCGATTCCGCTGGACATCAGCGATGACCCGAGCATGCTGAACTGGCCGGGCGAGGAAGGCCACGTCGACTACGGCGAGGGCGTGTTCGTCGGCTATCGCTACTACGACACCTACGGCAAGGTTGTGGACTACCCGTTCGGCTACGGCCTGAGCTACGCCACATTCGAGATCGCTGACGTCGCCGCCGCCAAGACCGGCGCGAACACCGCCACCGTGACCGCCACCGTGACCAACACCTCCGATGTGGATGCCGCCGAAACCGTGCAGGTGTACGTGGCTCCGGGCAAGGCCGACGTGGCCCGCCCGAAGCACGAGCTCAAGGGCTTCACCAAGGTGTTCCTCAAGGCCGGCGAATCCAAGACCGTGACCATTGACCTCGACGAGCGCGCGTTCGCCTACTGGTCCGAAAAATACAACGACTGGCACGTGGAGGCCGGCGAATATGCCATCGAAGTGGGCGTGAGCTCCCGCGACATTGCCGACACCGTTGCCGTGGCCCTCGATGGCGACGGCAAGACCCAGCCGCTCACCGAATGGTCCACCTACGGCGAGTGGGAGGCCGATCCGTTCGGCGCCAAGATCGTGGCCGCCGTGGCCGCCGCCGGCGAGGCCGGCGAGCTGCCGAAGCTGCCCGACAACGCCATGATGCGCATGTTCCTCAACCCCATGCCGATCAATTCGCTGCCCACCCTGCTGGGCGAAGGAGGCAAGAAGATCGCCCAGTTCATGGTTGACGAGTACGCCAAGCTGAGCAAGTAATACTACGCAAACTGCCAGCTCCCTTTTCTGAGATTCAGAGAAGGGAGCCAGTTTGTGTATAGGGCATATGTGGGATTCGTTGTCTGGGCAACACACCGATTGTTGTATATGCAACTGTTGTATATGGGTCTCTTTATCATGAATTGTTGCGTATGCAACAATGTGGGGTGAAGGCGCATACGCGCATGGCCTCGCATGGTACGGAGGACAATGGATCAGCATATTCTCAGCATTGAGATGCGAGCGGTGACCAAAGCCGTCGACCGCTATCTCGGTGAGAGCATGCCGCTTTCCGCTAAGGAGACCACTGGCGGCAACGCGCATATCATCATGTTCCTGGCTCGTAACCGGAATCGTGAAATCTACCAGCACACCATCGAACAGAAGTTCTGTATCACCCGTTCCACCGCTTCGCGCGTGCTGGCGCTTATGGAAAAGAAAGGGCTTATTGCCCGCGAATCGGTGGCGCATGATGCCCGTTGCAAGCGTATCGTCCTGACCGATAAGGCGGACGCCATCGTCGCCGATCTCAAAGCGAACGGCGAACGCGTCGAACGTCTGTTGGTTGATGGCTTTTCCGAAAGCGAGAAAGCAGCCCTACGTGACTACGTCAGTCGCATGCGCGCGAACATCGACCGCGCACAACGCGAATTTGAACATCAAACACTCCCTCAGTCACCTGTGGTGATGGCTCCCGATCAAGACGGAGCAGAGGTTGCTAACACGAAGGAGGAGAACGAATGAGCGATACCGCAGAGGCAATCGCGCAGGCGCGCAAAGCCGTCGAACCGGACAAGCCCAAACATGTACTGCGCACGCTGGGCCATTCGATTCGTGAATACAAGAAAGCCAGCATCCTGGCTCCGGTGTTCGTGGCGGTCGAAGGTATTCTGGAAATCCTGATTCCGACCATCATGGCTTCGCTGATCGATGAGGGTGTCACCGGTGGCAGCATGCCGGCCACCGTCAAGTTCGGCGTGATTCTGCTGGTGTGCGCGATGGTTTCGCTGGGTGCCGGCTTCCTGTCCGGAAAGTACGCGGCCGTGGCCGGCGCGGGCTTCGCCAAGAACCTGCGCAAGGACCAGTTCGAGAAGGTGCAGGGCTTCAGCTTCACCAATATCGACCGGTTCTCCACCGGTTCGATCGTGACCCGACTGACCACCGACGTGACGAACCTGCAGAACGCCTACATGATGATCATTCGTCTGGGCGTGCGTGCCCCGATTATGGTGGTCGTATCCTGGCTGTTCTCGTTCCGTATCTCCCCGTCGATTTCCATGGTGTTCCTGGCCTGCATCCCGATTCTGGCCATCGGCCTGTGCGGTCTGGCCGTGCTCGTGCATCCGGTGTTCGAGCGCGTGTTTCACACCTACGATGCATTGAACAACGTGGTCGACGAGAACCTGCAGGGCATCCGCGTGGTCAAGTCCTATAACCGCGAATCCTTCGAGGTCTCCAAGTTCGGCCGCATCTCCCAGCGCATCTTCAAGGACTTCACCAAGGCCGAACGCATCATGAGCTTCAACAGCCCGCTGATGATGATCTGCATCTACGGTTCGATGATCCTCATCGCATGGATGGGAGCACAGCAGATCGTCGCCTCCGGCAACAACCCCGCCGTGGGCCTGACCACCGGCGACCTGACCGCACTGGTCACCTACGCCATGCAGATCCTTATGGCCATGATGATGCTGTCCATGATCTTCGTCATGGTGATTATTTCTCAGGCTTCTGCCGAGCGTATCTGCCAGGTGCTGCAGGAGGAAAGCACGGTGCAGAACCCGGCACAGCCGGTGACTGACATGGCCGACGGCTCCATCGAATTCGACCACGTCACCTTCCGCTACTCCGACAGTTCCGAAAAGCCCGTGCTTGACGACATCAACCTGAAGATCCGCTCCGGCATGACCGTCGGCATCGTCGGCGGTACTGGTTCGGCAAAGTCGTCTCTGGTACAGCTCGTGCCGCGACTGTACGACGTGAGCTCCGGTTCGCTGAAGGTCGGCGGCGTGGATGTACGCGACTACGATCTCGAGGCGCTGCGCGATCAGGTGGCCATGGTGTTGCAGAAGAACGTGCTGTTCTCCGGCACTATTGCCGAAAACCTCAGGTGGGGCAACCCGAACGCCACCGATGAAGAGATTCGCCATGCCGCGCAGCTCGCGCAGGCCGATGGATTCGTTCAGGAATTCCCCGATAAGTACGACACGTACATCGAGCAGGGCGGTACCAATGTGTCCGGCGGACAGCGCCAGCGCCTGTGCATCGCCCGTGCGCTGCTGAAGAAGCCGAAGATTCTGATTCTCGACGATTCGACCAGCGCCGTCGATACCAAGACGGACAAGCTGATCCGTTCCGCGTTCCACAACGAGATTCCGGACACCACGAAGATCATCATCGCCCAGCGCGTGGCCTCCGTGCAGGAATCCGACATGATTCTGGTGATGGATTCCGGCCGCATCATGGCGTCCGGCACACACGACGAACTGCTCGCCACCTGCGATGAATACCGTTCCATCTACGAATCCCAGACCAAGAACCAGGCCCAGCCCGAAGAACTGGCCGCTGCCGAACAGGCTGCTGAGTCATCTACCGCTGAGCCGTCCGAAACCGTGACGGTGACAGTGACCATGCCCACGGCCGATACCAGCGCAGCTGATGCCAATGCAGCCGATACCAAGGAAGGAGAAGCACGATGAGCAACGACCAGAGTTTCAAGAACCGCAAGCCCGCCATGGGCAAAGCCGAGCCTGGCACCATCAAGCGCATCTTCAGCTACATCTTCCAGTACAAGTGGCGTGTCATCGCCATCGTGGTGTGCATCTTGGTCGGTGCCGCCGCGCAGGCCGGTTCCGCGCTGTTCCTCCAGTCGCTCATCGACACGTACATCCTGCCGATGGTGGGGGAGTCGAACTCCGACTGGGCCCCGCTGCTGCGGGCCATCAGCCTGATGGCGGGCCTGTATGTGGCCGGCATCGTGGCGTCCTGGCTGTGGCAGTGGCTGATCGTCACCGTCGAGCAGGGCACGCTCAAGAAGATTCGTGACGACATGTTCGCCCACCAGCAGAAGCTGCCGATCCGCTACTTCGACAGCCACGAGCACGGCGACATCATGAGCCACTACACCAACGACACCGATACGCTGCGCCAGGCCATCTCGCAGTCGTTCCCGCAGATGTTCTCCTCGATTATCTCCGCGGTCGCGGCGCTGCTGTCCATGCTGTGGCTGTCCATTCCATTCACCGCGTTCGTAATCGTGTTCACCGTTCTGCTCTACTTCATCGTGCGCAAGATCGTGAGCCGCTCCGGCCGCTACTTTGTCAAGCAGCAGCAGTGGATCGGCGACGTGAACGCCTTCGTGGAGGAATCCGTCAACGGCCAGAAGGTCATCAAGGTCTTCAACCATGAAGACGCCACCCAGAAGACCTTCGACGAGAAGAACGAGGAACTCTTCGAGGCGTCCGCCGAAGCGAACACCTGGGGCAACGTCACCATGCCGGTCGTCGGCAACATGGGCTACCTGCTCTACATCCTGCTTGCCATCGTCGGCGCCGCCGTCTCGCTGGCCGGCGTCAACGACATCGGTCTGACCGGCGTCAAGCCGCTCACCCTCGGCACGCTCGTCTCCCTGCTGACCCTGTCCCGCTCGTTCATCAACCCGATCGGTCAGGTCTCTCAGCAGCTGACCATGGTGATGATGGCGCTCGCCGGCGCCTCCCGCATCTTCAAGTTGATGGACGAACCCATCGAGGAAGACAAGGGCACCGTGACGCTCGTGAACGTGGAACTTGGGCCGGACGGCCGCACCATGACCGAAGTCGACCATGAGACCGGCCACTGGGCGTGGAAGCGTGAGATCGGCGACGATGGTACGAGGTCTCTGAAGGCCGCAGAAAAGCTCAAGGGCTCGGCCCGCGAGGTGGCGATGAAGGCCAAGGAGCAGGCGATCACCTCGCCCGACGGCCGACTGACCCTGCTGCGCGGCGACGTGCGCTTCACCAACGTGACCTTCGGCTACAACCCGGACAAGCCGGTGCTGCACGACATCACCTGGTTCGCCAAGCCCGGCCAGAAGATCGCGCTCGTCGGCGCCACCGGTGCCGGCAAGACCACCGTGACCAACCTCATCAACCGGTTCTACGACATCCAGCACGGCCAGATTCTGTATGATGGCATCTCCGTGGCCGGCATCAAGAAGCCTGACCTGCGCAGGTCTTTGGGCATCGTGCTGCAGGACGTGAACCTGTTCACCGGCACCGTGATGGACAACATTCGTTATGGCCGTCTGAACGCCACTGATGAGGAATGCATCGAGGCCGCGCGTCTGGTCAATGCGGACAGCTTCATCCGCATGCTGCCCAAGGGCTACGACACAGTGCTCGAAGGCGACGGTTCCGGCCTGTCCCAGGGCCAGCGCCAGCTGATTTCCATTGCCCGTGCGGCGGTGGCCGATCCGCCCGCGCTGATCCTTGACGAGGCCACGTCCTCGATTGATACTCGCACTGAAGAGGTTGTGCAAGCTGGTATGGATAACCTGATGAAGGGACGTACGGTCTTCGTCATCGCCCACCGCCTGTCCACCGTGCGCAACTCCGATGTGATCATGGTGCTCGACCATGGCAACATCATCGAGCGTGGCTCGCATGACGAGCTGATCGCGCAGAAGGGCGAGTACTACCAGCTGTACACCGGCGCGGTGGAACTGGAGTAGCCGGTACGCCTGCAAAAACCGCACCTCGATTATCGGGTTGAAGCAATTCTCATCCGGTGGTTGAGGTGCGGTTTTCTATGTTGAGAGCCGTGTGTTAGCGCAGGATTACGAATATTGGCGGTGAAAAGGGTACATTTGAATTGTTGTTTTGACGATGTATCGGCCGCAAGGAGGGGACTATGGCGTTCGTGACGTTGAAGGATGTCGCTCAACGTGCCGGTGTGTCGGCTGCTGCCGTCTCCCAAATACTTCACAATAAAGGCCGCTTTTCTAGCGATACGCGACAGTTGGTGCTGAAAACTGTTGAGGAAATGGGGTATGTGCCCGATCAACGTGCTCGCTCCATGCGCTCGTCGGATACTAAGACTGTTGGTTTGCTGGTTCCTGATTTGCGCAATCCGTATTTCGCCGATTTGGTCTCGTCAATAAGAGTGGGTTCGGAGTGCTGACTTTTCTTGCCTGCTTGTTCATTGCTGGTGTTACCGCTGTATGTACGCCAATCTACGACGCTGCGTCAGATGCGTTGCCGGTCGAGGAGAATGGTCGTGGCGTAGGAATTCTCGATCTGATGATGAACACTTCGGCCTCTATCGGAGTCGGCGTATACTCCAGTCTCATGGCCAGTGACACCATGGGCAAGGGTGGTCTGTTCGGTGTTGGCAGTGGTGTGGAAGCGCAGACCTCCAACATGTTCTGGATTATGTGTGCGGTTTCGGTGTTGTCGATGATTGTACTGTTCGTATTTCGCAAGAGTTTTACGGCAAAACGCAATGTCTGATTGCGCCTGCTGGTGCGGAGCATGTTGATCGAACAGACTACCGCACCAACAGCATCTATCATTCAGAAAGGGAATATCATGCCTGCTATGGATGAAACGCTTGTTTCTCTTGATTGCATTCATGGGGCCGTGTCCGTCGTTGGCTCGATGAATGCCGATTATACCGTCACCACCGAGCGTCTGCCCAAACCGGGGGAGACAGTGCTAGGAGGGCCGTTGCGGGTGCTTCCTGGTGGCAAGTCAGGGAATCAGGCTGTTTCGGCCGCTCGTCTTGGAGCCAAAGTCCGATTGTTTGGTGTGCTCGGTTCCGACGCTAATGCGGATTTTTTGCTTGAAGCATTGAACGATACCGGTGTGGACACCAGTTATATTCGGCACGTGGATGGGGCCAGCGGGACCACGGTCATCACCGTAGACGCGGCAGGAGAGAACACGATTGTTTATTCTCCCGGCTCTAACGCTTACGTCAGTGTTGAGTATATTCAATCGATGCGGGATAATCTGACCTCAGCCGATGTACTGGGACTGTGTTTGGAAAGTCCGATGGAAACGGTCACGGCATGCGCTCGCCTCTGTCATGATGCCGGGCTCAAGGTATTGCTCAACGATTCGCCATTCGTTGCTGAACTACCCGCTGAACTTATCGAGGCTTCGGACATTCTGCTGGTCAATGAACATGAAATGGCACAGCTGCTGGACATCGCCGAGCCTGACGATGACGATTGGGATGGACTGGACTGGTCTGATGTGGCGCGGCAGATGCATGACTTCGGCTTTAATCAGGCGGTAATTACGCTTGGCGGGGATGGGTCGGTAGTCATCGATGGTGATGATATCTATCGTATTGCGCCAGTTGCGGTTGAGGCCATCGACACTACCGGGTGCGGAGATGCCTTTATGGGCACGGTTCTGGCCGGACTTGCCTCGGGTCATGCGTTGGCGGACAGCGCGCAGTTGGCCTCATACGTTTCCGCGTACGCCGCGACTGGGATCGGTGCGCAAGCCTCTTATGGTACTGCCGCTCAGATTCGTGAGCGGTTTGGTACGAATTGATTACTGAGAAGTGTGGAGTATTGCCGGCCGTGAATTGGTGCAGACCTAACACGTTCATTTAGGCGCTATGCAGTGTCGAATGTTCTCGGCGCGGATTTTACGAAGTATTGTCAGCAAATGCATCAAGGCAATGGCGGCGGTCTGGGCGGGACTACGGCCACGCATAACAGTATCGAGTACTCGAATGAGTCCTATGACGCGAAAACTCGGACCGTGACGATGCATGCCGTTATCGACTGGAGTGATCCGTACCGATTCGGGGATTCGACCGGCAGTTTTACTGCGCCGGACATCACCGTTGTCTTTGACAAGTCCGGGAAAATCCAGCGCATTGACTCCACGGTCTGGGGATTCCCGCCTGCCCGATAATTATCGGAGGGCCTGAAACATGCACGTTCTCATCAGCGCTGCGGATCGACGATGCTGCAACCATACGGCGTCATACCCGCATGACGTGAGTTACACTATGTAGTAAAGTTATTTACTGAAATACTGCGTATTGTTACGTACTGAGGCGTGGAAGGCTCAACTATGGTCACGATGAAGGAAATCGCACAGAAATCAGGCTTCTCGCAGGCCACGGTATCCCGGCTGCTCAATGGGGACCCGACATTGTCTGTCAAAGAGGAGACGCGACGTCGCATCATCGAGGTCAGCGAGCAGCTTGGCTACGCTACCGGATCACGCCGTATCGCATTGCCACGCCGTGTGGCCGTACTCGACAACGCCACCCGCGAGGAAGAACTGGCGGACGCCTATTTCGATGAACTACGGTCCGTGCTCGGCGACAATGCCAGAGCCCAGCACATGGAACTCACGTCGTTTTCCCATATCGACGATCTGATTGCCGACGCCGGTGATTTCGACGGCTTCATCTCCATCGGACCGTCCGTACTCTCTTCGGATAGACTGTTGAAGCTCCATCTGGTATTGCCCTATGGCGTATTCATCGACATCAATCCTGCGCCCAGCCTGTTCGATTCGGTACAACCGGATTTAAGCCAAACCATTTTGGACGCATTGGATATGTTGGTGTCCTCGGGCAAACGACGCATCGGCTATATCGGCGGTACTGGCTTCACGATGGGTTTGTACGAATATCCGGAAGACGGCCGATTAACCGCATTCCGCAATTGGACCGAGCGTTTGGGGCTGGATGCGGAAGGCCTGATTTACGCGCAAGGCGCGTTCACTGTGGACACCGGGCGCACTCTAGGGGAGGAAGCGGTTAACGATCATCGAGATGACATGCCGGATGCGTTCATCGTGGCTGCGGACTCGATTGCAGTCGGCGTACTGCAGGCGTTTACCGCTGCGGGAGTGCTGGTGCCTCGCGATACCAGTGTGATCAGTATCAATAACCAGGCCATCGCCCAGTACACTTCGCCGACATTGACCAGTTACGATATCGACCAGAATGAGCTGGCCGATACTGCGATTACGATGCTTGCCGAGGCCATCTCCAGTCGGCGCACGCTGCACCACCATACCTTCATCTCCACCACCCTAGTGGTGCGTGACAGTTTCGTACCAGCACGATAAAGAAGCTCCCTCTGTGGAGGGAGCTTCTTTATCGCTGTTAGAACAGTTCCAGATTCACGTCGAGCGTGTAGGCGCGATCGGCGGGCAGCTGGTACTGCTCATGGACGGGCGCGCCCCATGAATCGTCTCCGCCCACGCCCATTTGCGCGGCCAACAGGCGCAGGAACGTGTGACGGACCGGCGGCAACTCGTTCTGGTGGGTCGCCTCTTCCAGCATGAGCGAGCTGTACGGCAACAGGCTCGCCGCGAAATGTTCGCTGCCGGCCTGGCTGATACGCATGCCGTGTCCTTGGGCGTCAAGCACTTCGGCCCAACGCAAGTCTTCATGGTTGCCGGTCTCCTGCGGCACCAGATACGGTGCATTGTCTTCGGCCGCGGTGCGCTCGAAAATGCCGAGCTTGCCGCCGTGCAGACGGTCGTGATAGGTTTCCTCGGGGGCAAGGCCGTAGAAGCGCAGGTTCTCGTACTGCTTGGGAAGTGTCCATTCCAATCCGAATGCCGGCAGCGTCGGCGCATCGGTGGCACCGGCATATCGGGCGGTCAGATGTACACGTCCGCTGGCGGCATCCACCTCATAGCGCACGGCAACTTGGCAACTTGGGTTTCGCCCGGTTCGGCCAACGTATGACGAATGCCGCCAACGGGCACCAACCTCGTTGACGGCATTCGTCTTTCCAGGACACCGCAATCGCGGATGCATGCCGTTTACGCGTTGAATACGTATTGGTCAAGGCGGCGCATGGCCTCCTTGACGCGGCTCAAGGGCAATGCGAGATTGACGCGGATGCTGTAGGGGGCCTGGAACATGTCGCCGTCCTGCCATGCGACGCCCACATCCCAGCCGCGTTTCTCCAACTCGGGCAGGCTCAGGCCGTGGCGTTCGCACCACTGCTCGCAGTCGAGCAGCAGCATGTAGGTGCCTTCCGGTTTGGCCAGACTCACTCCTTGGAAATGCTTGGTGATGTAGTCGTAGGCGTAATCGACGTTGCCGGTGAGCACCGCCTTCAGTTCGTCGAGCCACTCATGGCCTTCGGGCCGGTAGGCGCCGATCAGCGCGTGCATGGAAAGCACGTTCATGTCGTTGTAGTGGCATTTCGAGCTTTTGGCCACGATGCGGTCCCGGAGTGTGGGATTGTAGATGATGTGGTAGCTTCCCACCAGTCCGGCGAGATTGAAGGTCTTGCTGGGCGCGTAGAACGCCACGGTCCTGTTGCGTGCGTCCTCGCTGACCGATTGGGTGGGGATGTGCTGGTGGTTCCCCAGAGTCAAATCGGACCAAATCTCGTCGGAAATGACCACGCAATCGTTGGCCTTGTACACTTCCATGGCCTTCTCGATTTCCCAACGTTCCCACACGCGCCCGCAAGGATTGTGAGGGCTGCAGAACACGGCCACGTGGATGTGATGCTCCTTGAGCTTCCTGTCCATATCCTCGTAATCCATGCGCCATACGCCGCGCTCGTCCAGCGTGAGCGGACTGTGGACGATGCGGTAGCCGTTGTTTTCGATGCTCCGGGTGAACCCGATGTAGGTCGGGCTGTGCAGCAGCACGCCGTCGCCGGGGGCGGCGAACGCGGTCAGCGCGCTGATCACACCGCCCAGGACCCCGTTCTCGTAGCCGATCGCCTCCCGGGTCAATCCGGTGACCCCGTTGCGCGTGGACTGCCAGTCGATGATGGAGCTGTAATAGTCGTCGGTGGGGGAGAAGTACCCGTAGGCGGGATGCTTCGCCCGTTCGATGATGGCCTGCGGGATCGTGGGCACGGTCGGGAAGTTCATGTCCGCCACCCACATGGGGATGACGTCGAAACCCTCGCGTGGCGGGTCCGGCGCGAATCCCGGGTCGGTGCCCAGTCCGTCGACCGCGATCGAATCCATGCCATGCCTGTTCATGATGGACGTGAAATCATACGTCATTGTCCGACAATCCTTTCTCGGTCCGTGGTGGCCGGTCCCAATCTAAATCGGGCTCCTGACGGTGCCGTGGCCGTGGGCGGCGATTTGACCGCGTGGCGTGTTACGATATGCACCGTTGTGAGGCAGTGATCCGTTATCAGCGGGGAGTCTTCGGAAGAACGGCGGCAATCGCCCAGTAGAACCGACGGGATCGGCCCGAGACAGCCGAACACAAGCGGTCGCGCAGGCTCGCGGCTCCGAGTGCAACAGTTCGGAGCGGCGCAACCGGTGCGATAAGCGAGGTGGTACCGCGGTGCGGAGCGCATACCAGCGCCCGTCATCGTCCTCGTAGGCAGGAACGGCAGACAGGGCTGTTCCGGGCGGAACACAGTCAGTTCCGGCTGCGAGGCGATTGACGCGATCGGCCCCACGGTTCGGTACGTGACATTCGTGAACCCAGCCGGCACACGTCGGCGCCCGGCAATCGCCATCAATGACGCTCCTGTAGGACCAGTGCACAGTACTAACAGGAGATTTACGGTGAGCGAAAACGTATATCCCAAGGCGAACGAGGGCGGCGAGACCGCGCACGTCGCGCCGAACCCCAGCTTCCCCGACATGGAGGAGACCGTTCTCGACTACTGGGACAAGGACGACACCTTCCAGAAGTCCGTTGAACGCAACCCTTCCGGCGACCACAGCCAGAACGAATTCGTGTTCTTCGATGGCCCGCCTTTTGCGAACGGTCTTCCGCACTACGGCCACCTGCTGACCGGCTACGCCAAGGACGTGATCCCGCGCTACCAGACCATGAAGGGCCGCAAGGTCAACCGCGTGTTCGGCTGGGACACCCACGGCCTGCCCGCCGAGCTTGAGGCGCAGAAGGAACTCGGCATCGACTCGGTCGACCAGATCGAGAAGATAGGCATCGACAAGTTCAACGACGCCTGCCGCGCTTCCGTGCTGAAGTACACCAACGAATGGCAGAACTACGTGCATCGTCAGGCCCGTTGGGTGGACTTCGAGCACGGCTACAAGACCCTGAACATCCCGTACATGGAATCCGTGATGTGGGCCTTCAAGCAGCTCTACGACAAGGGCCTGGCCTACCAGGGCTACCGCGTGCTGCCGTACTGCCCGAAGGACCGCACGCCGTTGAGTGCGCACGAGCTGCGCATGGACGCCGACGTGTACCAGGACCGCCAGGACACCACCGTGTCCGTGGCCGTGAAGATGCGCGATGAGGACGACGCCTACGCCGTCTTCTGGACCACCACCCCGTGGACCGTGCCCACCAACTTCGCCATCGTGGTCGGCGGCGACATCGACTACGTCGAGGTCCGCCCGACCGAAGGCAAGTTCGCTGGCAAGAAGTTCTACCTCGGCAAGGATTTGCTGCCGCACTATGAGAAGGAACTCGGCGAGAACTACGAGGTCGTGCGCGAGCTCAAGGGCTCCGAGCTGGAAGGCCGCCGCTACTACCCGGTCTTCCCGTACTTCGCGGGTGACGAGGCCGAATCCGAAGGCCACGTGCCTGGCCCGAACGGCTACACGATCTTCACCGCCGACTACGTCGACACCGTTGAAGGTACCGGCCTGGTTCACCAGGCTCCCTATGGTGAAGACGATATGAATACGCTGAACGCGCACGGCATCAAGAGCACCGACGTGCTCGACGATGGCTGCCGCTTCACCGCGCAGTGCCCCGACTACGAGGGTGATTTCGTGTTCGACGCCAACCTGCCGATCCTGCGCAACCTGCGCGCCGGCGATGGCCCGCTCGCCGAGATTCCGGAAGAGCGCCGCGCGATCCTCTTCCAGGAGAAAAGCTACGTGCACTCCTACCCGCACTGCTGGCGTTGCGCCACCCCGCTGATCTACAAGCCGGTCTCCTCCTGGTTCGTGTCCGTGACCAAGATCAAGCCGCGTCTACTGGAATTGAACCAGCAAATCAACTGGATCCCTGGCAACGTCAAGGACGGCCAGTTCGGCAAGTGGCTCGCCAACGCGCGCGACTGGTCCATCTCCCGCAACCGCTTCTGGGGTTCCCCGATCCCGGTGTGGGTGAGCGACGATCCGAAGTACCCGCGTGTGGACGTCTACGGTTCTCTCGAAGAGCTCAAGGCCGACTTCGGTGACTACCCGCGCGACAAGGACGGCAACATCAACATGCACCGTCCGTGGATCGACAACCTGGTCCGCGTCAACCCGGACGACCCGACCGGCAAGTCGCACATGCACCGTATTTCCGATGTGCTCGATTGCTGGTTCGAGTCCGGTTCCATGTCGTTCGCGCAGTTCCACTACCCGTTCGAGAACAAGGAGAAGTTCGAGCAGCACTTCCCGGCCGACTATATCGTGGAATACATCGGCCAGACCCGCGGCTGGTTCTACCTGCTGCACGTCATGGCGACCGCCCTGTTCGACCGCCCAGCGTTCAAGAACGTGATCTGCCACGGCATCGTGCTCGGCTCCGACGGCCAGAAGATGGCTAAGCACTTGCGCAACGAGCCGGGCGTGAACGGCGTTTTGGACAAGTACGGTTCCGACGCCATGCGCTGGTTCCTTATGTCTTCGCCGATTCTGCGCGGCGGCAACCTGATCGTCACCGCCGATGGCATCCGCGACACCGTGCGCCAGGTCATGTTGCCGGTGTGGAGCTCCTACTACTTCTTCACCTTGTACGCCAACGCGGCCAACGGCGGGGCCGGATTCGACGCCCGCCAGCTGCGCGCGGACGAGGTCGCCGGTCTGCCGGAGATGGACCGCTACCTGCTGGCCCGTACCCGCCGCCTGGTGCTGGCCGCCGAGAAGTCGCTGAACGAGTTCGCGATTTCCGACGCCTGCGATGCGGTCTCCGACTTCATCGACGTGCTCACCAACTGGTACATCCGCAACACCCGTGACCGCTTCTGGAACGAGGATGCGTCCGCGTTCAACACGCTGTACACCGTGCTTGAAGCGTTCATGCGCGTGCTTGCGCCGCTGGCCCCGATGGAAGCCGAGTCCGTGTGGCGCGGCCTGACCGGCGGTGAATCCGTGCACCTGGCCGATTGGCCGTTCGTGGCGGACGAGAAGACCGGTGAAGACACCGAACTCGGCCGCGTGCTGGTCGACGACCCGGCCCTGGTGGATGCGATGGAGAAGGTGCGCGAGGTTGTTTCCGGCACCCTGTCCCTGCGCAAGGCCGCCAAGATCCGCGTGCGCCAGCCGCTTTCCAAGCTCACCGTGGTGGTCGAGAACGTGGACGCCGTCAAGGCATACGACGAGTTGCTGAAGTCTGAACTTAATATCAAGAATATTGAGTTCTCGACGCTGCAGGATGCCTCCGCCCACGGTCTGAAGATTGTTCACGAGCTGCGTGTGAATGCCCGTGCGGCGGGTCCGCGCCTCGGCAAGCAGGTGCAGTTCGCCATCAAGGCCTCCAAGTCCGGCGACTGGCATGTCGATGCTGCGTCCGGTGCGCCGGTGGTCTCCACGCCGTCCGGCGACCTTGCGCTGGTCGAAGGCGAGTACGAGCTGATCAACCGTGTGGAGGAGGAGAACGCCACCGTGGCCGCCGCTTCGGTCTCCGCCGCTCTGCCGACCGGTGGCTTCGTGATCCTCGACACCGCGCTGGATGACGACCTGCTGGCTGAAGGCTACGCCCGCGACGTAATTCGTTCTGTGCAGGACGCACGTAAGGCTGCCGATCTGGACATCGCGGACCGTATCGCCCTGGTGCTGACCGTGCCGGCCGCCAATGTGGCCAAGGTCGAGCAGTTCAAGGATCTGATCGCCCGTGAGACGCTGGCTACCTCCTTCGAAGTGAAGGAAGGCGCCGAGCTGGCCGTTGAGGTCGCCAAGGCGTGAGGCTGATGCTGAGCTAAGGCTCTTCAATTGGTCTGAAACAATTGCGGGCATCCGATATACAGTGATTCAATGAACACTGCATATCGGATGCCCGCATTTTTCGTGCGTTTATGCGTCTTTTCGACGCATCCCTATTTTGAAAAAATCTAACTTATTCAAGTTTTTCAAAATAGAAGGGGAACGGTTCTACCTCTCATGGCTTGTAAGGTGTCGCTTCAATCGTTGTTAGCTACACTTATCGCGATAAGTGTAGCTAACAACGGAAATGGTAGTGCCCAAGTTGCCGGTAGATGTATTGCGTATGTTCGGCCAGCCACTCGTATCCCGTCTGCCCTGCTTCATGTAGTGCCGATGCCCGCTTGGGAACAGCGTAAGTTGGGGGAGCTGGTGACTACGACTATTGGCGGCGGCACTCCCAGTACGTCAAACCCGGCGTACTGGGATGGTGAAATACCTTGGATTCAGTCGTCTAATGTTCTCGAGGACACGCTGTTTGATGTCGATATTCCTAAAGCCATTACCCAAAAAGGATTGGAAGAATCTGCAGCGCAAATCGTTCCAGAAAACTCTATCGCCGTCGTTACTCATGTCGGCGTCGGAAAGCTTATCTACCTGCCATTCCAGTATTCAACGAGTCAAGATTTCATCTCGTTATGTGGGCTAAAAGGCGATGCGCGATATACCTGCTATGCGCTATGGAAAAGGCTTCAAGAAGACCTTCATATCGTTCAGGGCTCTGCGATTAAAGGAATCACCAAAGAAGACCTGCTCGAGAAGAATTTACCAATGCCTAGTGTTGAAGAGCAGGCACAGATTGGCGTTTTATTCTCGCAACTCGATAACCTCATCACCCTTCATCAGCGTAAGCGTCTGTGGTTTGCTAAATAAGGGTGGATAGGGCTCTCATCACGATGTCAACGTCTTTGTTTTCCAATTCGCGGATGACATGCAGATATATTTCCTGCGTTGTGTTCATGCTTGCGTGCCCAAGCCGTTTAGAGACGCTTGCAATTGAAACGCCGGCAAATAGCAAGAGTGAAGCATGGGTGTGTCTCAATCCGTGTATTGAAATCACAGGTACTCCGGCTTGTTTGCAATGCCGGGCCAGAATACCGTTGGCGGTTGAGTTGTATACCTTGCCATCCACGAAGATAGGCTTGTCACCGGGTAAGCTCTTCAACAGAACAGACAACTGCATGATGAGTTGCCAGTCAAGTTGTACTTTACGTACCGAAGAAGCATTCTTTGTTGGAACAAAGCCACCTCCATTCTTGTAATTCCATGTCTTATTGACGGACAAAGTCTGGTGAACGAAATCGAAATCATCAGGAGTAAGCCCCAATGCTTCGGAGAAACGTAACCCGGTTTTTGCCACTAGCAGTATCAACCAGTCCCAGTTAGGTATCGGATCAAGCTTCAAATCAGCAAGGACAGCATGAAGTTCGAACTGGTTAAGATATTTCACCTTCTTCTGTCTCGGCTGTTTTCCTTTGATGATTGCTTTTCTTGTTGGGTCTCTCTGAATCAGACCTTCATCAACGGCATCGAGGATGGCTCCTTTCAGTTGGTGATGAAAATCCATTGTTGTCTGATGCTCGTGATGCTCAGCGTATCCGTTGATGAGTTTCTGATAGCTCACACGATCGAACTCGGAAAGCTTGAGATCAGGGATAAGTTTTCTCAGCCACGCCTGTGTGAGCTTGTATTTCTTCATTGTCACTTCCCGAATCGCGCCTTCCTTGTAGACGTCGACCCATTGCGAGTAGTAATCGCAGAACGACATTTCTTCGTTGATTGTGTTTATGACCACACGGGGCTCCTTTGCCGAATAGATAGACGCTTACGCTGATGAAGGGTGATGAGGTCATCAAGACGGGAGAAGAAAGTTCCGATTGCCTGCTGTTCAGCCATATTTGGTATGTCAACAGGATATGGCTCAATGTGCTTGTTATTGATCTGCGGAATGGTCGAAGTATCTGCGATCCGATAAAGGCCGGTCTGATTGATGAACAGCCATAGGAAATCAGCATCTACGCCCCTGGGCTCCAGAGCCATCATGTTCGTGTCAATATAGGCAGTTTTCCCCAGAACTCTAACCTTATTGCCAAGTATTGCTGCTCCTCTTTTCGCAAAAATGATACTGCCTTTGCGGATAGGTTTAACTGCTGTGTTGGCGTCTACCCTCTGCGCAGAATCAAATTGAAAATGAGAAGATTCATTCAGATCATCAACTTTGACATAAAGAAAATTTCCCGCAGAAAATGCGCTGGGTGGAGCTCCAGCACCAATTGACACAATCTCTCCCAACTTACGCTGTTCCCAAGCGGGTGTAGAATTATTGCATTTGTATTGCAGTTTGAAAGTGTAGAATGCAATGACGTACTCCGATCTGATTGAGCATGATGCTGGTGAAACAGAGATACGTTCGTATCTGGTAAACGGTGATGTGGTGCCGGTTACTATGCGTATCCCCGCTAATTTGCGAGATTCTGCTAAAGAGGCCGCATCTCTTCGCGGGATGAGCTTTTCGGCATTCGTGAGAACATGCATGATTAATGAACTAGCAAAGGGCGGCAAGTAATGATTGCTCTCACTGCTATGACCATACAAATTATTGACAACAATCCTGATGGCATTCGAATTTGTCGTGTGGATGGGGAGTCGCTTGTCACGGTTGTGGTGCCCCGGGATATGTTGAGTGAGGCGAAAAGTCTTCCCGATTTGCCGGATCGCGGTGTGTATTATCTTCTTGATGAAGATCATGGAGTTCTGAGCCGTGCGTATGTGGGGCAAACCACGAAGGGGCTTAGTCGGCTTGATGCGCACAAGACTAAGAAAGATTTTTGGAACAAAGCCATCATGTTCCTCGATAATGATGTCAATATCGATCGTGATGTTTTGGACTCTCTTGAGTCAACAGCCATAGATTATGTGGACAAACATGGCTCTTATGAGACCGACAATGAGTATACTCCTGCTCCTCGCATGAATCCATACAAAGAGCAACAGGTGGAAAGACTGCACAATAACATCCTCTTTCGTATGCGAGTGCTCGGATATGACCTTGATCGAAAAGAAAAGACACCGGTTATGGTGAACGCCGTATTCCATACGAAGAAGAACGGTGTTCAGGCCACTGGGCGATATAGCCAAGGTACAGGTCGTTTCACTGTTCTTTCCGGTTCTGAAGTGGATCTCGTGCATCCAGTTATCAAAAACCAGGGAGCCGTGGCAGCTCGGCGGCATCTTTTCGGAACGCAGACGGGCAAGGCGACTCTTGCTGATGACATTGAACTGTCAAGCCCTTCCGCTGCTGCTGTATTTGTTCTTGGTGGCAGTCAAAACGGTTGGACCGAATGGGTCAATGAACAAGGACAGACCCTTGATTACGTGTACAGAAACAAGGAGCATATGAATGAATAAGCAGCAGCTTGCCGCCAAAATCTGGGAATCCGCCAATAAAATGCGTTCCAAGATTGAGGCGAATGAATACAAGGACTATATCCTCGGCTTTATCTTCTATAAGTTCCTCTCGGAGACGGAGATTGCTCGTCTGCGTGCTGAAGACTGGGGAGCCGAAGACCTCAAGGGCTTGGATGAGAATGATGCCGAAACTGTACAGTATGTACGTGATCTATGTGGCTACTTCATCTCCTACAACAACCTGTTCTCCACGTGGATTGCCAGCCAGGGCGATTTCACCATCGCTGATGTACGTGACGCGCTTTCCGCTTTCGAACGCAACATTGATCCGGCTCGTAAACGGGTGTTCGTCGGCATCTTCGACACGCTGCAAACCGGTCTGTCCAAACTCGGCACCGATGAAAAAAGTCGTAGCAAGGCTGTCCGCGACCTCATCTACCTCATCAAGGACATTCCGATGGACAGCCGGCAGAACTACGACACCCTCGGCTTCATCTATGAGTATCTAATTAGCAACTTCGCTTCCAACGCGGGTAAGAAGGCCGGTGAATTCTACACGCCGAGCGAAGTCTCTCAGCTCATGAGCGAAATAGTGGCTTGGCATCTCGCCGGCCGTGAAGAAATCAACATCTACGACCCCACGAGTGGCTCGGGCTCGTTGCTGATCCATATCGGTCAGGCTGTGGCCCGTCGCAATGGCAATCCGAATGACATCAAGTATTACGCACAGGAACTCAAGGAGAATACCTACAATCTCACGCGTATGAATCTTGTCATGCGCGGCATCCTGCCGGACAATATCGTGACCCGCAACGGTGACACATTAAAGAGCGACTGGCCGTGGTTCGATACCGACGAGACCAAGGACGAAACCTATGAGCCGCTGTTTGTAGATGCCGTGGTTTCGAATCCTCCTTACTCCCAGAACTGGGAGCCGCCGGAACCGGGTGAAGATATCCGCTTCGAATATGGCATCGCTCCCAAGTCCAAGGCTGATTATGCCTTCTTGCTGCACGATCTCTACCATCTGCGCGACGACGGCATTATGACCATCGTGTTGCCGCACGGCGTGCTGTTCCGTGGTGGTGAAGAGGGCACTATTCGCCGGAATCTAGTGGAGAACCACCATATTCAGGCCATCATCGGACTGCCAGCGAACATCTTCTTTGGCACGGGCATTCCTACTATCGTGATGGTGCTGCGCAAGCACCGCAACGATGACCATGTGCTTGTTGTGGATGCCTCCAAGTATTTCGCTAAGGACGGTAAGAACAACAAGCTGCGTGCGAGCGATATCAAACGCATCGTGGATACGGTGTCGGAGAATCGTGATGTCGATAAGTTCAGTCGTTTGGTCAGCCTTGACGAGATTCGGCAGAACGATTACAACCTCAACATTCCTCGATATGTGGATTCCTCCGAAACCGCCGAAAGTTGGGACGTGTATTCCACTATGTTTGGCGGTATTCCCAAGCGGGACATCGATGCGCTCAACAAGTATTGGAACGTGTTTCCGGGATTGCGCCAACGTCTCTTCGCGGAGGAGAATGGCCATTCGGCCAAGCTCGCTGTGCAAGATGTTCGTGAGGCAGTGAATGCTGATGCTGGTGTGGGTGCCTATATTCAGCGTTATCGTGAGGCATTCACTGATTATCCTGCCTATTTGCGTGGCGAACTGGTTGGTAATGCTGCCGACGTGAGTATCGCCTCCGAAGAAGAAGTTCTGGCAAATGATCTGCTGCATCGTTTGGCTGATGTGCCGCTCGTAGATGTCTATGCGGCATATCAGGTGCTTGACGACAGTTGGCAGAGGACCATCGCCAACGACCTTGAGACCATACAGAGCGAGGGGCATGACGCCGTTCGCAAGGTTGATGTCAACATGGTCGTCAAGAAGAAAGGCGGCAAGGATGTCGAAGTGCCGGACGGCTGGGCCGGACATATTCTGCCGTTCGACCTTGTACAAGAAAAACTGCTGAGTGCTGACCTTGCAGAAATCGGCACATATGAATCCCGATTGACTGAGATTAGCAGCGAGATCGCTGACATTCTTGAAAATCTGGATGAAGACGACAAGAATTCGACCGATGCTGTCAGTGAGGATGGAGATTCTTTCGTTGCCACTGAGTTGAAGAAAGCGGTGAAATCGATTGGGAAGGATCCTGAGACTGATTTTGACCGTGCCCTTGTGAATGCGCAACGGTTGTTTGATGAGGAGCGTGAAGTCAAAAAGAACGTTAAGAATCTCCGCTCAGCGCTTGATGAGAAGACTCGGACCGTTATTGAAGGACTGAGCGGTGAACAAGCTGCTGACTTGCTTGCTGCCAAGTGGGTGGAACCATTGCAGCGCAAGCTTGAGGAGCTTCCTCAGACGGCTGTTGATGAGTTGATTGCATCGGTGAATGCGCTGAACGACAAATATTCGACTACCTACTCCGATGTATGCGAGCAAATCGAGCAAGCTGAGGCAGAACTTGGCAATATGCTTGATCAGCTAACTGGCAATGAGTTCGACATGGCTGGTATTGCGGAGCTGAAGACCCTGTTGGGAGGCAAATGATGACTGAACAGGCGAAAGTTCCTGCGATTCGTTTTGCTGGTTTTACTGACCCTTGGGAACAGCGTAAGTTGGGCGATATCGCCGAGAGAGTTACTCGTAAGAATGAGAACAACGAGTCGGATCTGCCTTTGACCATATCAGCTCAGCATGGCTTGATTGACCAGAGGCTGTTTTTCAATGCTCAAGTAGCCAGCCGAGATATGAGCGGCTACTACTTGCTTAGACAAGGAGAGTTTGCTTATAACAAGAGCACCTCGGCTGATAGCCCATGGGGTGCTATCAAGCGGTTGACAAGGTATGAAAAAGGCTGTGTTTCTACACTTTACATATGCTTTGCTCTGTTGAACGCCAATCCTGATTATCTTGTGACGTACTACGAAACCAATCGATGGCATAAAGCTGTGCAGATGATTGCCGCGGAAGGTGCGAGGAACCATGGATTACTCAATATTGCGCCGGATGACTTCTTTGACACGATGGTGTCCCTGCCGGAATCTCAGGCTGAGCAGCAGACCATCGGTGCGTTCTTCTCCCGACTTGACTCCCTCATCACCCTTCATCAGCGTAAGTATGACAAGCTCGTCATCTTCAAAAAATCGATGCTTGAAAAAATGTTCCCGAAGGATGGCGAATCTGTACCCGAAATTCGCTTTGCTGGTTTTACTGACCCTTGGGAACAGCGTAAGTTTGGGGATTGCTTCGAGTTCTTGAAGAGCAACACTCTTTCACGTGCCGGTTTGAATGGCGAGAATGGCACTGCTCGCAATGTTCATTACGGAGATATTCTTATTAAGTTCGGTGATTGCCTCGATGGCGAACGAAGTGATTTGCCGTTCATTACCGACGATACCGTGCTTCCCAAATATGCTGGGTCGATACTTCGCGAAGGTGATGTCATTTTCGCTGACACGGCAGAGGACGAAACGGCTGGCAAGTGTGTTGAGCTGCGGAAACTACCCAAAGAGCCAACTATCTCGGGGCTACATACGATACCGGCGCGGCCTCGGTTCCCCTTTGGGACGGGCTACCTGGGGCACTACCTAAATTCCGATGCATACCATAGACAGCTTCTTCCCTTAATGCAGGGAATCAAGGTGATCTCCGTTTCAAAGGCCGCACTGCAAGATACACAAGTAAGATTTCCTGGCTTGTCGGAGCAATCTGCCATAGGTGCGGCGTTGAATGAGATTGACAGCCTCATCACCCTTCATCAGCGTAAGTTGGAATTGCTGCAGGATATCAAGAAATCTTTGCTTGACAAGATGTTTGTGTGAGGGGAGGAGCCGCAATGGAAACGTTCGATATCGTAAAGCTCGCCTCATATCGCGAGAATAATCGGATTGAGGCGAAAGCCGCGAAAGGTGGTCTCCCGCGCAGTATGTGGGAGACCTATTCCGCCTTCGCCAACACCTATGGCGGCGTCATTCTGCTCGGCGTCAAGGAACGTGAAGACGGTACCTTCGAAACAGTCGGGCTTACGCCAGCCGAGGTGGAGCACCTTCATCAGGATTTTTGGAATACGGTCAGCAATCGATCCAAGGTAAGCGCCGTGCTGCCCATCGAATCGGAAGTCGAAGTGCTTGAAGCGGATGATGGCATGGTGGTGGCTATTCATGTTCCACGTGCTCCACGCGACGAACGTCCCGTGCATATCAACGACAATCTCTTTGAGGGAACCTACCGCCGGCGCGGTGAAGGTGACTATCGTTGCACGCGGCAGGAGATTTCGGCAATGCTCCGAGATCAGGGAACCGAGACGATGGATTCCAAGGTGCTGGACGATCTCACTGTTGCCGATTTCAATGCGGATACGGTGCGGGCGTATCGCACCCGTTTCCGTGCGGCACGTCAGGGCAGTTCCTGGACTGATCTTGATGACGAGCGTTTCCTGCGTGCGGTTGGTGCGGCAATGGTGAGCCGTGAAGATGGTAAGCTCCATCCCACATTCGGCGGTTTGCTCATGTTCGGCAACGACTATGACATCGTGCGCGAATGTCCCCATTACTTTCTTGACTATCAGGAGACCCTAGACCCGGCGATTCGTTGGACCGATCGTGTTCATTCCGGCGATGGCATGTGGTCGGGCAACCTCTTTGATTTCTTTTTCCGTGTGAATCGTAAGCTTGCCGAGTCTCTGAAGACCCCCTTCAAACTTAACGGTATCTTTCGTGTTGACGACACTCCCATGCATAAGGCGGTTCGCGAGGCGCTGGCCAACTGCTTGTTCAACGCCGATTATTATGGCGTGCGTGGAGTGGTGGTCAGACGCACACCCGATAAATTGGTTTTCGAGAATCCTGGTGATATCCGAACGGGCGTTGAGCAAATGCGCCTTGGCGGAGTATCTGATCCGCGCAACGGACTGATTATGAAGATGTTCAGCCTCATCGATGTGGGGGAGCGAGCCGGTACTGGTGTTCCTGATGTGTTTGCCACATGGGCGAATGCAGGACTTCCCGAACCACGGATTGAGGAAAAATTCGGCGAGGCTGATCGTACGATACTCACGCTTATGCTGGAATCGGATGCCAAGTCCGCTCACAATGAGCAGATAATTGACAATAATGAGCAGTTAAACGGTCCAAGTGAGCAGATAACTGACAATAATGAGCAGTTAAACGGTCCAAGTGAGCAGATAACCGAGAGACAGCGAACTGTTCTTCGTTTCGTGGAAAGGAATCCCAGTACAACATACGAGGATATGGCTCGTGCTGCGGGAGTTTCATCAGCGACTGTGCGAAGAGATGCTGAAATACTCATTGGGCGTGGATTACTCAAGCGCGTCGGCTCGCGAAAAGCAGGACACTGGGAAGTCCGAGGGAGAGAAGAATCGTGATATTCGATAGCGAATCGGTGTTCGAGGACAACGTCATTACCGTGCTTAAGCAGCATGGATGGAAGGATGGCGTCTTGCGCTATCCAACCGAACAGGATCTGCTCGACAATTGGAAAGGCATCCTGTACCGCAACAACAACGACATAGACAGGCTTGGCAAATACCCGCTGACAGACGGGGAAATGGCACAGATAATCGAGCAGATTGAGACCCTACGAACCCCGCTTGCGCTCAATTCGTTCGTCAATGGGCGTACCGTGTCCATCACGCGTGACAACAAAGAAGATGTGGCGCATTTCGGCAAGGAAATCAGCCTCTACATCTATGACCGCAAGGAAATCGCAGGCGGCAAAAGCACCTATCAGATTGCTCAGCAACCGGTCTATCCCGCCAAGAACAAGATGTTGAACTCGCGGCGCGGCGACCTCGTGCTTCTCATCAATGGCATGCCATTGATTCATATCGAGCTTAAGAAAAGTGGCATACCGGTCAGCCAAGCAACCAATCAGATTGAAAAGTACACACACGAAGGCGTATTCACCGGCCTGTTCCGACTCGTACAGATTTTTGTAGCCATGAACCCCGATGACGCCGTCTACTTCGCCAATCCGGGCGTAGACAAATTCAATCCAAGCTATTACTTCCATTGGGCTGACTACAACAACGAGCCTATCTGCGGCGGGCAAAACCCCGGCAAAGACGAATGGAAGCTGTTCATCGGCGGTACTTCCGGCACTGCGGGGCTGTTGTCCATTCCCATGGCGCATCAGCTCATCGGCTTCTACACCATCGCCGACTCGGCAGACGGATGCCTCAAGGTGCTGCGCAGCTACCAGTACATCGCTGCGAACGCCATCTCTGACGTGGTGCGCAAATGCGATTGGGAACAGCGGCCAACTACTCCGGGACGACCAGGCGGCTATGTATGGCACACTACCGGTTCCGGAAAAACCATGACCAGCTTCAAATCGGCACAACTCATAGCTGATTCGCATGACGCCGATAAAGTCGTGTTCCTTATGGACCGCATCGAGCTAGGCACCCAATCACTGAAGGAATACCGCAGTTTTGCTGACAGTGAGACGGAAGTACAAGGTACTGAGAACACCGGCGTTTTGCGGGACAAACTCAACAGCACCAATGTCAACGACACCCTGATCGTCACCTCAATCCAGAAGATGAGCAACGTGAAAGCAGGGGAGCGGGGCGTCACCCAGGCGTGGCTGGATCAGCTGGCTGCACGACGTATCGTTTTTATTGTGGACGAATGCCATCGTTCCACATTCGGCGACATGTTGCAGGACATCCGTCGTTCCTTCCCGAATGCGCTGTTCTTCGGCTTCACCGGCACACCCATTCTGGATGAGAACCAAAAGAAGAATTCCACCACTGCCATGGTATTCGGCCGCTGTTTGCACCGATACAGCATTGCCGACGGCATTCGCGACCATAATGTGCTCGGGTTCGACCCGTACATGGTGACCACGTACAAGGATTCTGAAGTCAGACGTGCCGTGGCTCTCGACAAGGCGAAGGCGGAGAGTGCGGAAGATGCGCTCGCCGACTCGGTCAAGGCCAAAGTATTCCAGCATTACATGGATAAGTCTGAGGTCCCCATGGGTCCGATGGTTGATGGTGCCGGGAACCGCATCAGTGGCATCGAGGATTTCCTGGGACGAGACCAATATGGTATCGACTCTCCGCACCCGAGTATGGTGGTCTCGGACATTCTTGAACAGTTCCCGGTGCTCAGCCATGCGGGCAAATTCCATGCGATGCTCGCTGCCAGTTCCATTCCTGAAGCTGTCAACTATTATCACTTGTTCAAGCAGCAGGCACCCAAGTTGCATGTGACGGCGTTGTTCGATCCCAATATCGACAACAACGAAGGAGCGACAGACAAAGAGGATGCGCTGACCGAAATCATCACCGATTACAACGAGGCGTTCGGCAAAGAATTCGTCATTCCTACATGGCCGGCGATGAAGAAGGATATTTCTTCGCGACTGTCGCACAAGAGTCCGTATGGTGGTATAGCAACGAACCGCAGCCAGCAGCTTGATTTGCTCATTGTCGTAGACCAGATGCTCACTGGGTTCGACTCGAAATGGGTGAATACGCTGTATCTCGATAAGATTATCGACTACGAAAGCATCATTCAGGCGTTCAGTCGTACGAATCGTCTGTTTGGCCCAGATAAGCCGTTTGGCGTCATCCGCTATTACCGTAAGCCGTACACCATGCATGGTTTCATCGAGGCAGCTGTGAAACTGTATTCGGGTGATCGACCGCTCGACCTGTTCGTACAGAAATTGCCAGCGAATGTGAAATCCATGGATACTCGGTACCGTGAGATTCTCGACGTATTCTCAGACAGCGGAGAATCGGACCTTATGCAGCTGCCGGAGTCGGTAGAGGCTAGACGTAAGTTTGCCAAGGAGTTCGTGGAACTGAATCGGTACCTTGAAGCGGCGAAAGTGCAGGGCTTTGACTGGAGCACCACGGAATACAAGGTCGATAGCACGGATACTGACGATACGAATGAGGACAATGATGAGCATGGCGAGTCTGAAGTGGTGCGTCCTCAAATTGACGAACGTACGTACCTCATTCTTGCGCAACGCTATAAAGAACTGTTCGATGGCAATAGCGATCGCGGTAGTGACCCAGATGATGATGTGAACGATAATCCTGAAGCGCCATATGAACTGGATGGTTACCTCACCGAAATTGATACCGGACTCATCGATACCGATTACATGAATGCCAACTTCGATAAATGGCTGAAGGCGCTCAAGGAGAATAGCCCGGAGTTGGCAGAGATGTCTGCGCAGCTGCACCGGTCCTTTGCCGCGCTCTCGCGGGATGAACAACGACTCGCTGAACTGTTCCTGCATGACGTGGAGCGTGGCGACGTGGAGGTCGAAGCCGGTATGACGCTACGTGATTACATCACGCGCTATGCTGCACGCGAGAAGAATGAGCAAGTCGACAAACTGGTCGATCGATTGGGTGTCAACAGATCGGTGGTCGAGGAATTCCTTGCCAAACGTATAGACGAGGCGAACATCAACGAGTTCGGACGTTTCGATGCACTGCGTTCCTCGCTTGACGTGCAACGGGCAAAAGCCTTCTTTGAGCAGCATGATCACAAGGCATTGCCGGTGTTCAAGGTGCGTATGCGCGCCACCAATATGTTGAAGCGTTTCGTACTCATGGGCGGATTCGACATCGATGATACCGACAATACGGATGGACAAAGCGAGACGAAGAACGAGCACTAGACTCATATACAAGAAGGGGTGTTTCCGCTGGCATCAGCGGAAACACCCCTTCTTGGACTAGTCGATATCACTCCGCAGCAATCGCGGCCTTGAGCTCCTCGACCTTGTCGGTCTTTTCCCACGGGAACTCAACGTCTGTGCGGCCGAAGTGGCCGTAAGCGGCGGTCTTCAAGTAGATCGGGCGCTTCAGGTCGAGTTCGTCGATGATGGCGGCGGGGCGCAGGTCGAAGACCTTGCGTACGGCGGCGGCGATCTGGCCGCGCGTCACGCCCTGCTCGGTGCCGAAGGTCTCCACGTTGACGGATACCGGGTCGGCAACACCAATAGCGTAGGCGATTTGGATCTCGACCTTGTGGGCCAGGCCGGCAGCCACGATGTTCTTGGCAACCCAACGGGTGGCGTACGCGGCGGAACGATCGACCTTGGACGGGTCCTTGCCGGAGAACGCGCCACCGCCGTGGTGGGCGGCGCCACCGTAGGTGTCGACGATGATCTTGCGGCCGGTCAGACCGGCGTCGGCCGCCGGGCCGCCCAGGATGAACGAACCAGTCGGGTTGACCAGCTGACGGTAGTTGTCATGCGGCACCTTGGAACCCAGCACCTCATCAAGCACCGGGTCAATCACGTGCTTCTTCAGCTCAACAGCAAGCCAATCCTGCGTAACCTCAGGATCGTGCTGAGTGGAGATCAGCACGGTGTCCAGACGAACGGGCTTATCGTCATCGTCATACTCAATGGTCACCTGGGTCTTGCCGTCCGGGCGCAGGTGCGGCACTTCGCCGGACTTACGAACCTCGGTCAGACGGAAGGCGAGGCGATGTGCCAAGTAAATCGGAAGCGGCATCAGCGTCGGGGTCTCGTCGGTGGCGTAGCCGAACATCACGCCCTGATCGCCGGCACCCTGTGCTTCGTAACGCTCTTCGCGGCTGGCGGCGGTCTCCTGATCGTCAGTCAGACGGGCAACGCCCTGGTTGATTTCGGCGCTCTGCTCGGTGATGGCCACGACCACGCCGCAGGAATCGGCGTCAAGGCCGACCTCGGAGGAGGTGTAGCCGATGTTGCGCAGGGTTTCGCGGACCTTGGACTGCACGTCGCAGTACCCCTCGGATGTGACTTCGCCGAAGACCAGGAACACGCCGGTGGCGGCGGAGGTCTCCACGGCCACATGGCTGGACGAATCCTGGGCCAGCAAATCATCAAGAATGGCGTCGGAGATTTGATCGCAGACCTTGTCAGGGTGGCCTTCGGTCACGGATTCGGCGGAAATAAGCCGATGTTCTTCTGTCATATCATCCCTTTCTTCAGGACTTATCGCCCCGCGGGATGCGAGGCACAATGATACGGTGTCAATTTTTACTTGTCACTGTGGAAGCGGGCATAAATAAAGGCTCGTGCCAACCAGCGCGGTGGCGCGAGCCTTACGTCTTATTCGCTCCTGATGTTGAGTTATAGCCGATTGCGATAACTCAGGCAAGCGTGTCGCTCAAAATCAGTTGTGAGAGAACTCTCACACCATCATTCGGCGACGAACTGTCCAAACAATCCAAACGAATTGTCGGAATCGATCAGTTGCCCTCGTTGGCGTCGTCCTCGCCCAAGGTCTCCTCAAGCAGGCCCTCGTCGATTTCGCGGAAGGCGATGGACAGGGGCTTCTCATTGTTCTGGTATTCGACCAGCGGGCCGATGTTCTGCAGCAGGCCCTCGTTGAGCTGCGTGAAGTAGGAGTTGATCTGGCGTGCGCGCTTGGCGGCGAAAATGGCCAGCGCGTACTTGGAATCGGCGTGCTTCATCAGGTCGTCGATCGGCGGGTTCGCAAGACCGTCGGGTGTCGGGTCAGTACCAAAAGCCATTGTTCTTATCTCCAGACATTGGAAAATCTATCTCAACCGAAGCAAGTGTAGCCGTTTGGGGGGACTTCTGCCGGACCTCCGCCAGACTTCCAGTGGAGGAATGTATTCCAAAAATATGTGTGAGAAACGTTACGTTTTTGCAAATTCCATTATTCGACTCTTGACAAGTGGCGTGTCCCTCACAAGGGCTTGAATAGAACCATGACTGAAATGCGATCTGCAAAAATTATGTCAGGGCGCGTCTTTGCAGGCGCCCGAGCCCTCTACCGTGCTGCGGGCGTCAGCGGAGACGACATGGGCAAGAAGCCCATCATCGCCATCGCCAACTCGTTCGATGAGTTCCTGCCCGGCCACGTCCACCTCAACAAGGTCGGCCGCATCGTTTCCGAGGCTATCAAGGAAGCTGGCGGCATCCCGCGCGAGTTCAACACGATGGCCGTGGACGACGGCATCGCCATGGGTCACACCGGCATGCTCTACTCCCTGCCCTCCCGCGACATCATCGCCGACACCGTCGAATACCAGTGCAACGCGCACTGTGCCGACGCACTCATCTGCATCCCGAACTGCGACAAGGTCGTGCCGGGCATGCTGATGGCCGCCCTGCGCCTCAACATCCCGACCGTGTTCGTCTCCGGTGGCCCGATGGAGGCCGGCACCACGGTGCTCGCCGACGGCACCGTCAAGAGCACCGACCTTATCGACGTGATGTACGCCACCGCCGACGACAGCGTCTCCGATGAGGAACTGCTCAACTATGAGAAGACCGTCTGCCCGACCTGCGGCTCCTGCGCCGGCATGTTCACCGCCAACTCGATGAACTGCCTGACCGAGGCCATCGGCCTGGCCCTGCCCGGCAACGGCACCATCCTCGCCTCCCACTCCTACCGCAAGGACCTGTTCGAGCGTGCCGCCAAGCAGGTCGTCAAGATCGCCCACCAGTACTATGACGATTCCGACGATTCCGTGCTGCCGCGCTCCATCGCCACCAAGGAAGCCTTCGAGAACGCCATGACCATGGATGTGGCCATGGGCGGTTCCACCAACACCGTGTTGCACATCCTCGCCATGGCCCAATCCGCCGACGTGGACTTCACCCTGGACGACATCGAGCGTATTTCCCACACCGTGCCGTGCATCTGCAAGGCCTCGCCGTCCGGCAAGTGGGAGATTTCCGACGTGCACCGCGCCGGCGGCATCACCGGCATCCTCGGCGAGCTCGACCGCGCCGGCAAGCTGCACACCAACGTGCACTCCATCGACTACCCGACGCTGGAAGCCAAGCTGGCCGATTGGGACATCATGCGCCCGACCTGCACCGAGGAAGCCCAACAGATGTACAAGGCCGCTCCTGGCCACATCATCTCCCCGGAGCCGTGGACCCACACCACCCTGTTCGATTCGCTCGACCGTGACCGCGCCAACGGCGCCATCCACGACATCAACCACCCGGAGATTCACGAAGGCGGCCTCGCCGTGCTGCGCGGCAACCTGGCCCCCGACGGCTGCGTGGTCAAGACCGCCGGTGTTCCGCCGGAGATCTGGAAGTTCCGTGGACCGGCTCTGGTGGTCGACTCCCAGGAGCAGGCCATCGAGGTCATTCTGAACGACACCCTGAAGCCCGGCATGGCGCTTGTGATTCGTTACGAAGGCCCGAAGGGTGGCCCGGGCATGCAGGAAATGCTGTACCCGACCTCCTTCGTCAAGGGCAAGGGCATCGGCAAGCAGGTCGCCATGCTCACCGACGGTCGCTACTCCGGCGGTTCCTCCGGTCTGGCCATCGGCCACATGGCGCCTGAGGCTGCCAACAAGGGCCCGGTGGCGCTCATCAAGAACGGCGACATCATCGATATCGATATCGAAGCCCGTTCCGTGAACGTTGAACTGACTGACGAGCAGCTGGACGAGCGTCGTCGCGAGCTTGAGGCTGGCGACGGCTACGTGGCTCACCGCAACCGCCACGTCTCCCAGGCGCTGAAGGCGTACGCCGCCTTCGCCCGCTCGGCCGACAAGGGTGCGACGCGTGACCCGGAGCTAATCAACAAGCTCTCCGGTCTCAACTGATCGCCGATTGCATAGCTGAAAAGCCCGGTATCTTCCTCGCGAAGATGCCGGGCTTTTTGCTGTGCTTCCGGGCGGGAGCGATATTGCTTGTTATCGCACGCAGGCGGCGGGGGAGAGGCGCGCGCCTCGGGCCCAGTCGGCGGCGCGCATGGCCTTCTTGCCCTGCGCCTTGACTTGGGTGAGTTCCAGCGGCGTGCTGCCGGTACCAACCCACACGTTCTTCTTGCCCACCTTCAGTTCGCCGGGCTGAAGCTCGGCCGGAGTGTTGGGATTGGACTGGTCGGCCGGTTGCGCGGCGAGGATATGCAGGGTGAGGGGTTTGGCGGCCGGCTCGTCATTATCGGCGATTGGCCCCTCCGCAAACAGTTCGGTCCATGCCCCAGGATGTGGCGTGCAGGCGCGAACCTGACGGTCGATGGCCTCGGCCTCGTCCGTCCAGCTGATACGAGCATCTTCCACCGTGATTTTGTGCGCGTATTCCAGGCCTTCGGCCGGTTGCGCGGTGAATGTGGCAGTGCCCTCACCCACGGCGGCCAAGGCATCCACATACATGGGCGCGCCTTCCTCGGCCAGACGGTCGAGGAGTTCGCCGGAGGTCTCACGGCCGGTCAGCTCGATGGTCAGGGAAGCGACGATCGGGCCATCGTCCAGACCCTCGCCGACCTTGAACACGTCGGCGCCGGTGGTCGGGTCGCCCGCCCAAATCGCACGCTGGGCGGGAGCGGCGCCACGCCACTTCGGCAAGTTGGAGAAATGCAGGTTGTACCAGCCCATGGGCACTGCGTCGAGTACGTTCTTAGGCAGGATATTGCCATAGGCGATGACCGCGGCGATATCCGCATGCAGGTTGTTCAGCGCTTCCATGAATTCGGGGGAGCGGGGTTTGAGATCGATGACGGGCAACCCGAGTTCCAGAGCCGTCGCCTTGACCGGGCTGGGCGTGAGCTTGCGGCCGCGACCGGTAGGCGCATCGGGGCGGGTAATGACGCCGACCACATCAAAACGTGGATCGGCGGCAAAGGCCTTGAGCGAGGGCACCGCTACATCGGGGGTGCCGGCGAACACGAGTTTGAGCATGGTCCTCCTTAAAACGTCGATGCTCACTGCACGGCCGGAATGTTCACGCCATTGGCGATGAGCAGTTCACGCAGCTTGACCGGATCCTGGAAACGCACGCCACGGATGCCGGCCGCATTCGAGCCGACGATGTTCATGGCCTTGTCGTCGATGAACAACGCGCCATCGGCCTTGATGCCGAACTGATTGAGCGCGGCCTCGTAGATTTCCTTGTGCGGCTTGCGCAGCTTGACGAAACCGGAGACGAGCTTGCCATCGAGTTGCTGCAGAATATCGCACTGTTCCTCGGCCACGTGGAAAAGGCTGGATTCCCAGTTGCTCAGGCCCCACACGCCAATACCGGCGGCCTTCAGGTCATTGACCAGCACGCGCGCGCCCGGCACGATGCCGGTCAGGGAGTCGCGGAAGTTCTTGATGTAGTAGTCGAGGATGTCCGCCCACTTATCGCCCCTGTCACGGCGCATGATGGCGATGGCCTCGTCGGTGCTGGTGCCGCCGTCCATCAGGTCGTTGACATCGTAGAAGCCGGAGATGTCGTTGTCGAGGAATTCGTCGATGGTCTTCTGGCTGTAGCGGGGGATGAGCACGGCCGCTGGATCCCAGTAAATCAGCACGTTGCCGAAATCGAAGATCACGTCGGTGATCGGCTTGCCGGCGTTCGCAGCGGCCTCGCCATCCGCGACCAGCACGTCGTAATCCATATCCGGCTCTCCAGGCCAACCCTTCATAGTGTCCTCCTTCTAGCGATGTTCATTCTGTAATCATCGTTTCACGTGTTGAAGACGATTAGATCAGATCTTTGGGATCTACTCGGAAGCGAAGCTCGCCGGGTTCGCGGGACGCCACATGACGAGCGGTTTCCCGGTGCAGTCGGGCCGCCAGCTCGGCTCGCCGACTCTGCGGCACACGGATTACTGCCTTCACCCGGTCGGCCGTGGCTTCGAGCTCCCTGGCATCAACTGTGTCCGGTTGCGCGATCGGCACCGGGCCCAACATGCCGGGCAGCTCGCCGCAGGCCGTCCAATCGCCGCCCAGCGCGCCGATACGCTGCATCAGCGTCATCACCGCATCACGGCGGCCCCACACGCAGGCGGCGGCCACGGCCGGCGGCATACCGGTCTCCACACGCTCCTCAAGATCCTTGGCTGCAAGAATCCTCGAATCCCAGAGCATCAGCGATTGGGCGATGGCCGGGTCGGTCTCGCCGAGAATCAACGCCTGGCCGCCACGGGAACGCGGCGCGCACAACGACACCGCACGCATCCACGCGGTCAACGTATCCAACCGAGCATCCACACCCAACGCATACAAGCTGGTCCAAGCGTCGAGCACGGCCACGGCACGATACTCATGGCCAGCCGATCCCTGCTCGGCACTGACCGGACGCACGCGCGGTTCGAAACCGGGAGTGGCGATGACAATCATCGGCTGACAAGCTACATCGCGCACCAGGCCCTGCGTCTTGCTGGACAAAACTACTGGCACGCCGCGGAACAACCCGGCCAGTTCAGCCGCAGTGCCTGCAGCCCCCACACGCACCACACGCATACGTTCATGCCCACAGCCCGGGCACTTCCAATTGATGGCAGCAGCCCCACACCAGCGGCATCGCGGTGTAGAATCCCGGCGGTCGGCCGGCAGTTGCAACGGTCCAGAACACTTGGCACAACGCGCCTGACGATGGCATTTCGCACAGCTCAAGGTCTCACTGACATTGTCTTGCGGAATGGACAGCAGCACGGGGCCACTTTCCAAAGCCTTAGATAGCACGCGGACGGCCGTATGCGGCACGCGCGCCCCGATGGACGGGTCAGCGAGACGCGCAAGCTCATCGCGATTGAGCCAACGCACCCAAGGCGTCGCATCCTTCAGCGGCGAGGCGAGCGGATGAATCGCGGTGGAATAGCCGCTCACCGGAGTTTCCACCGTACCTGGACCGGTGTTTTCCCACTGACTTTGCGGAGTGCGCGCATTGGCCATGGCCACGAACACGCCGCCATGGGACTTGGCGCGCAACCGCATCACGCCGCGAGCCTGTGGATACGGCATCATACCGTCCATGTTCTGATAGGCGGCATCCTCCAGAATGGCGAACAGTGCCGGGCCTTCAACCGGCGCATACATCACCGCGCGGGTGCCGATCACCACCTTCACCTGTCCCAACGCCACAGCCAGATACGTGCGGTACCGGTCGGCCGCAGGCATGGTCTCCGCATTGAGCACGGCGACATCGCCCATCCATCCGCCGGTTGGAGCCGGGGCAAATGGTTTGAGTCCATAATTGCGTAGCATATGCATCAGGTCTTCGACCTCGCGCATGGTGGGCAATTCAACTACGGCAGCCTTACCGGCACTCAACGCAGTGGCCACCATCCATGCCATGTTCCGTTGCCACTCCTGTGCACCGGGCAGCGAATCAAACACAAAAGATTGGAAACGCTGACCGGTAAGCGCATCATGAAGCACATTGACATCGGCGTAATTGGCGGTCAGACGACGATACCCCTGCGCAGCCCCCTCCGAAACGGTGCTAGCAACGGCAAAGGTAGAGCCAGCAAGTTTGGTCCCATCGGGATTGGTGCCACGCCCGGCAAAACCGCCTTGCGTATTATCCGGCAATGAGCCGCCGACCGGTCGGCGGAACGACGCGGCCAACCGCTGCTCGGCCTCCACCTTGGCCACGCGCGGTGGCACAGCGAAACGCAGAATATTGGCCCGTGTGCCGCCATAGGCTTTGGCAATCAGACCGATATCCTCGCGCATCGAAGCGGGAACCAGCACATCGGGGCTCAACACCCGTTCGATATAGCGAATCGAAGAGCGCGGGGTATCGCTGGTATCGGTGCGTGCCCAAATCACACCGCTGACCCTCTGACCGCCAAACCGCACGCGCACCAGCACACCCGGTTGTGCGGCCTCGCTGTCTTTTTCATCAATGAAGTAATCGAATGTCTGGCCGAGGTGGAGCGCCTGCACATCCAACACGACTTGCGCTATGGGATGCTGCTCGGCCGGCGTATGCTCCGCAGGCGCACGTTTACGCCGCTTGCGGGGAGCCAGCCCCGCAAGCGTCAACTGTTCTGCGCCTGAAGTAGTCATGGCTCAACTGTAAGTGCCGGAGCCGAGGTCGGTAAAATTTTACCGGCGCAGATAATCGAGCACGTGGGTTAGATCGCGGTCGTTGATGGCTTTGTCGGCGGCGAGCTGGGTCTTTGGCTTGGCACAGAACGCGAGACCCAGACCGGCGGCCTGAATCATCGGAATATCGTTGGCGCCATCGCCCACAGCCACGGTCTGGCTCATCGGAATACCCAAACGGTCCGCCCACGCTTGCAAGGCGTGCAGCTTCACGGTCTTGCATACGATCTCACCAAGCACTTTGCCGGTCAGATGACCGTCCTCAACCTCAAGCCGGTTGGCAATCCAATAGTCGATATGGCCCTCGGCCGCCAACATGTCAACCACTTCATGGAAGCCTCCGGACACCACGCCGATCTTCCAACCGTGTTCATGCAGCGTGTCGATAAGCTCCAGTGCACCCTTGGTGAAATGCAGCTTGTCATGCACCGTGTCGAACACGGAGATCGGCAGGCCCTTCAACAGGGCCACTCGTGCGCGCAGCGCATCGCAGAACTCCATTTCGCCGCGCATGGCGCGTGCGGTCACTCCGGCAATCTCCTCACCGCAGCCAGCCACCACGCCCAACTCGTCGATAACCTCTTCGTCAATGAGCGTGGAGTCCACATCCATAACCAGCAGGCCGGGCTTGCTCAGCGTCGGCACAGAAACCGCAGAATCAGCCGGGCTCCCAACTTCGCTCTCGGCGGACTTGTCAACAAAATGAACATCTTCTTGCGTCATGCTTCTGATTCTGGGAAAACCTTGGGACAATGCCCTCTATGAGTTTTTCCATGGCAGCCGCCACTATTCTTGCAACCGACCCCACACCCATCTGCACCACCACCGAACCCGGCCTGATCGGCACCATCACCGACTGGCTGATCATGCTGATGGAAACCATCGGCGGTATCGGCGTGGCCTTGGCCATCGCCCTCGAATCCATCTTCCCGCCCATCCCGTCCGAAGTCATCCTTCCGCTCTCCGGCTTCACCGCCGCACGCGGCACCCTGAGTCTGCCGGGCGCAATCATCTGGGCCACCATCGGCTCCGTACTGGGTGCCTGGACCTTGTACGGCATCTCCCGCTGGGTGGGCCTGCATCGCATCAATCTCGCGGCAGACAAAATCCCCGGCGTCAGCCGCAAAGACGTGAGCAAAGCCAACGACTGGTTCACCAAATACGGCACATGGTCGGTGCTCATCGGCCGCGTGATTCCCGTGGTACGCTCGCTGATTTCGATTCCCGCCGGATTCAACCGCATGAACTTCCTGCACTTCACCGGCCGGACCCTGCTCGGCTCGGCCGTGTGGAACACCATCCTCGTTTCCGCCGGTTACCTACTCGGCGACCAGTGGTGCTCGATTCAAGGCGCGCTCGGCGTGTTCGAGGACGTGGTCATCGCGGCCGTGATTGTGATCATCGTATGGTTCGTGGTGCGAAAAGTGCGTACTGTAATACGTAACAGGAAATCCGCCGACGGCAACGAATAGGGTCTGCCGACTGCCATAAGTTGCCGAAAATCCCGGATAGAAGGGAAGCGAAGAACCCGCATGAGCGACACCGAAGATCTCGCCGCGCTGAACGATCGCCTGATGGCCAAGAACCATGCGCTCGCCGAAGCGCTGAGCCGCGCCGGCAAGGAACTGACCAAGGCGAAGTCACAGCTCGCCCAGCTCGCTCAGCCGCCGCTCACCTTCGCCACCATGGTCAAGGTCGATTCCACCCGCACCGATGAAGACGGCATCCAGCACGCGTCGGCCGAAGTCATTTCCGGCACCCGCCGCATGGTGGTGCCTGTGGCCTCCAACGTCAACGCCGCCCGCCTGACCGCCGGGGCCACCGTGATGCTCAACGAGAAGCTCGTGCTGGTCGAGCAGCGCGACGCTGACACCGTGGGCCAGATTCGCAGTGTCAAGCAGGTACTTGACGACGGTCGACTGATCGTTACCGACGCCTCCGGCAATCCCGTGCTCATCCGCCGTTCCGGCGCGCTCGCGTATGCGGGCATCAATCAGGGCGACCGTATTATCGTCGATCCGTCCGTCCGCCTCGCCATCGAAGCGCTGCCCGCCGAGGGCGACAAGGATCTGGTGCTGGAGGAGACCCCGGATGTCACGTTCGCCGACATCGGCGGCCTGGATAGTGAGATTGGTCGTATCAGGGACGCCGTCCAACTGCCGTTCCAGCATCGTGCGCTGTTTGAGCGCTATGATCTGAAGCCGCCGAAGGGCGTGCTGCTGTACGGCCCGCCCGGCAACGGCAAGACGATGATCGCCAAGGCCGTGGCGAACGCCCTGTGCGAGGGTGGTTACGATACGAATGGCGACGGCTCGATCAGTCCGGCCGAAACCCATGTCAAGGGCGTGTTCCTGTCCGTCAAGGGCCCGGAACTGCTCAACAAATACGTCGGCGAATCCGAACGGCTGATTCGCCTGATCTTCCAGCGTGCCCGTGAACGCGCCGCGGACGGCAATCCGGTGGTTGTGTTCATCGACGAAATGGATTCGCTGCTGCGCACCCGCGGCTCCGGCGTCTCCTCCGACGTGGAGACCACGATCGTGCCCCAGTTCCTCTCCGAACTCGACGGCGTGGAATCACTCGACAATGTGATGGTGATCGGCGCATCCAACCGTGTGGACATGATCGATCCGGCCGTGCTACGACCGGGGCGTCTCGACGTCAAGATTCGCGTTGGTCGGCCCAAAGCCAATCAGGCCATCGCCATCGTGGACCATTACCTCACCGACGACCTGCCTCTGGAAGATGGCGTCGACGCGCACGCCTTGTCCGCCGTGCTGGTGCATGACATCTACGGAGCCTCCGAACGCCGCCATCTGTGCGACGTGCAGGAGGAGAACGGCCAGTGGCATGCGTTGTTCCTGGCCGATGTGGTCTCCGGCGCGATGCTCAAGAACATCGTGGACCGGGCCAAGACCCGAGCAGTCAAGGAATCCATCGAAACCGGCTCGGACGTGGCACTCACCGTGCCGTTGCTCGCCGCCGCCGTGGAAGACGAATACCGCGAGACCCGCGATTCCATGGCTGACGTGGACCCCGAACAATGGTCGCGCATCAACGGCATGGACCCGATCCGCCGCATCCGCACCGCCGAATAGCTCAAGCTCAAGGAGCACTACATGACCGTCAAACGAGTGATGGGCACCGAAACCGAATACGCGGTATCCCTGAACACCCCGGACCGCTACAACCCGGTGCAACTGTCCTTCGACGTGGTGAACGGCGCCGCGGACAGCCACAGCAAATCCATCCGCTGGGACTATCGGCAGGAGGACCCGGTCAACGACGCGCGCGGCACCCGACTCGAACGCGCCGCCGCCCGCCCGGACATGCTCACCGACGCCCCGCAGCTCAACATCACCAACGTGATCGCCCCCAACGGCGGCCGCGTCTATGTGGACCACGCCCACCCCGAATACTCGGCGCCGGAAACCACCGACCCGTTCGAAGCGGTCCGATACGACCACGCCGGAGACCTCATCATGCAGGCCGCCACCGAACACGCCCGCAAACAGACTGGCACTCCCATTGCCCTGCATCGCAACAATGTGGATGGCAAGGGCTCCTGCTGGGGCACGCACGAGAACTATATGATGGCCCGCGCGGTGCCATTCGACTTGGTCACACGCCTGATGACCCTCCACTTCGTCACCCGCCAGATCTACGCCGGCTCCGGCCGCGTAGGGATTGGCGAGAACAGCGAGATTCCGGGCTACCAGCTCAGCCAGCGCGCCGACTACATCCACGCCAAAGTCGGCCTGCAAACCACCTTCGAACGCCCGATCATCAATACGCGCGACGAATCCCACTCCACCGATGCATACCGCCGTCTGCACGTCATCGTCGGCGACGCCAATCGCATGGAGGTGCCGCAGGCACTGAAACTCGGCACCACGAGCATGCTGCTGTGGCTGCTCGAACATGCGGACGAGGCCGGATTCGACCTGAACGCCTTCCTCGACGAACTCGAACTGTCTGACCCAGTCGAAGCCATGCACACCGTCTCCCACGACCTGACGCTGGGCGCAAGCCTGCCGCTGGCCAACGGCGGCGAAACCAACGCATGGCTTATCCAGCTCAAACTGCGCCAAGCCGTCTACCAGGTTGCCGCACTGGTCGAAGGTACCGACACCGCCGGCGAACCCGCCTGGCCGGACAAATCCACCACATCCATTATGGCGATGTGGCAGCAGGCGCTCATCGACTGCGCCTCCATCCGCCATGCCGCCGACGATGACGAACGTCTGGCCATGACCGGCGAGGCCAGCCGCATCGAATGGCTGCTCAAATGGCAGCTGCTCGAAAAACTGCGCCGCAAAATCACCACAACGTCCGCACCCGGCGTGGCCAACGGATGGAATGATCCGCGACTGAAGGTCATCGACCTGAAATGGGCGGCGCTCGACCCCGCGGACAGCATCTTCACCAAACTCGAACCCCGCACCGAACGGGTGGTGAGCGCCGCCGACATCGCACGCGCCACCACCGAACCGCCGGAAGACACCCGCGCCTGGCTCAGGGCAAAACTCGTGGCGCAATTCGGCGATGAGGTGGCCGCCGCCAGCTGGTCCCGACTCACTGTTCGCGACCCGCGCGCCGCAGACGAGGGCGAGGCGGTCGAATTCTACGGCAATGCCGGCCATATGGCCGCTACCGACCATCACCTGTTCTCCCTCGACATCTCCGATCCGCTCGCCTTCACCAAGGCGCACTGCGAAACCGAACTCAATTCAGCCGAACACGCCATCGATCTGCTGAAGTCGCTGGCCATCAACGCCGAACGATAGACTTGGTAGCTATGGAAGAAACACGCGAAGAGACCCCACAGGACCTGCGCAACCTTGCGCTCAAAGTCGCCGGCCTGCTCGAAGAAGCCGGCCAGCATGCCCTCCACGACCAACTCAATCCGCGTAACCTCGCCCAGCCGAGCACCGAGAACGCGGACCGTGGCCCCCGCTACAAGCTTGAAGTGGACAACAAGATCATGCGCTTCATGAGCGCCAGAATCGCCGACATCGCCCACTTCGACGGCTTCTGGACCACCCGCCCCGCCGAAAGCCGCCCTGGCCAGCGTTACTGGTACATCGGCAAGATCGACGGTGTGATCAACTACGTACGTCGCATGAGCGAATGGACGGTGACCGCCGCCCTGTTCGAATTCGGCCCGGACAACGAGCCCAAGCCGATCATCGGCATCGTGCACGCCCCGGCCCTCGGCCTGACCTACCTGGCCGCCAGGGGAGCGGGTGCCGTGCGCATCCACAAAACCGCGGTCGGCGAGAAGCGCGACAAGGTCGTGCCGTCGATGACCTCCTCGCTGGATGGTTCTGTGCTGAGCTACGGCATGTCCTTCATCCCCAGCGAATCGCAGCGTGCGCTCGACGTGGCCTCCTCGCTCGCCGGACGCCCGGCCGACATCAAGCGCGTGGGCCCCGTCTCGCTCGACCTGTGCAAAGTGGCCGACGGCACCTATGACGCCTACTTCGAGCCGATGCTGCACGTGTGGGATATCGCGGGCATCGCCGCCGGCACCGTAGTGGTCTGGGAGGCACAGGGCACGCTGAGCCGTTGGGACGGCGAACGCATCCACTGGCGTCACGATAACGATGTAGTGGCCTCCAATGGACTCATCATCCGCGAACTGCAGCATTACCTGCAGCAGTATCCGTGGCTCGACTCCATCAACCAGCGATAATTTTTTGACTCCTCCGGCTCCCCTCGGGTGAGGGGAGCCGTCGGCCGAAGGCTGACTGAGAGGGGAGTTTGACAACCCAAAAGAAGGCAACATGCCACAACAATTCGAACAACCTCAAGCACAGCAGGCCGCGACCCAGGAAGACGACGCCCTCGCCACCACGCAGGCCGCCGCCCAAACCGAGTCGGCCGACCAGGCCGACGTACTGGACGACATCCTCGACGACATCGAATCCACCTTGGAAACCAACGCCGAGGAATACGTCAACAGCTTCGTGCAAAAAGGCGGCGAGTGATGCCCCAACTGCGTGACAGCGGCACCCGCTCCCTGCACGCCACGGAACCCGTACCATCCGCCGAGATGGACGGGTTCTGCCGTATTTTCGGCGTCGAAACCGAATACGGCGTGGCGGTCACCGGTGCCGAACGCCCCGTGGACGCCGGCCAGGTGGCGATGACCATGTTCCAGCCCATCGTCTCGCGCTCCCGCTCCACCAACACCTATCTGACCAACGGCTCGCGCCTGTACCTGGACGTCGGCTCCCACCCCGAATACGCCACCGCCGAAGCGCGCGACCCGCGCGAGGCCCTGGCCCAGGATCTCGCCGGCGAACACGTGATGCGCAATCTGGCGCTGAAAGCCCAGCGCAAGCTACGTGAATCCTACGGCGCACACGCCACGATCCACGTGTTCAAAAACAACGTCGACTCCGCCGGCCACGCCTTCGGCTGCCACGAAAACTACCTGGTCCGCCGCTTCGTGCCGTTGGAGACCATCGAACACCAGCTGCTGCCGTTCCTTATCACCCGCCAGCTGTACACCGGTGCCGGCCGCATGACACCGGATGGCTTCCAGATCACCCAGCGCGCGGACTTCCTGGACGAGGCCGTCTCCTCGGCCACCACCCGCTCCCGCCCGATGGTCAACACGCGCGACGAACCGCACGCCGACCCCGACTCCTTCCGCCGGCTGCATGTGATCATCGGCGACTCGAACCGTTCGCAATGGTCCACATGGATGAAGCTCGCCGTCACGCACCTTGTGCTGTGCGCGATCGAAGACGCCTTCCGCCATGGCGTTCCGTCCGGATTCGAGCAGTATGCCTTTGCTGATCCGGCTGCCGCCAATCGCACGGTCAGTCGATTCCTTGACAATCCGCGCGCCGAACTGACGCTCGAATCAGGCGAATCCGTGTCCGCACTGGGTCTGCAGCGCCGGTATTATGCGGCGGTCAAGGCCTTCATCGAAACCCATGGCGATGCGCTGGCAAGTTCGCTGCCGGCCACCACGATCGACACGATTATGGGGGAGTGGAGCCGCGTTCTGGACGCGCTGGAGCGTGGTGCATACGATGCGCTCGCCGACCGCGTGGACTGGGCCGCCAAGAAGCGTCTGTTCGACGCGCTCAAACGCCGTCGCCCGGACGTCACCTTCGCCCAGATGGAACAGCTTGAGCTCGACTACCACGACATCGCCAACGGTCGCCTGTACGGTTCGCTCGTAGCCCGCAACCAGATGCGTGAGCTGCTGACAGGAGACAACGTGGAATACGCCGTGCACAATCCGCCGACCGACACCCGTGCCGCCCTGCGTGGCCGGTTCGTGGACGCGGCCCTGAACGTCGGAGCCCAGTTCTCCGCCGACTGGACCCACCTGACCCTGACCGCCCCCGAACGCCGGGAAGCCATACTCCTCGATCCCTTCGAGGCCGAGCCCACCCTGGGATTCGAGCAGCTTATGGAAGCGCTGAACTAGTCCGGAATAATACGGTTGGACAACACGTCACAGCACCACAACAAAAAGACCCCGACCATCTCGGTCGGGGTCTTTGTCGTCAGTAATGCTCGAAGTAATCGCTACGAGCAGAAGGTCACTCGGTGACGGCCTTCTTCAGCAGGGAGCCAGCGGAGATACGAACGCCGTAGGAAGCCGGAATGTCAATCTGCTCGCCAGTGCGCGGGTTGCGGCCGGTGCGAGCGGCGCGCTTGACGCGCTCAGCGGAGAACAGGCCGGTGAGCTTCAGGCCTTCGCCGGACTTCATGGCCTCGACGAACACATCCTGGAAGGCGTTAACAGCAGCCTCGGCCTGAGCCTTGGTCAGGTTGGACTTCTGGGCGATCTTCGAAACGAGGTCAGACTTGTTGTATGCCATAAAGCATCCTTCTTGGGTCAGGGGACAAGCACTTTTGCTTAGTCCATGTTGTCATCAATGATACTAGCGCATGTTTCTGCGAAAACCCGCGTTTTATAAGGGTTTTCACATCTATTTCCCCGAAGGGGGTATGAAAATAGACGAATCAGACAAGATTATGCTTGTCAAGCCACTTCATGGCCGCCGCGCCCAGCGGAATGCGCAGCCAGTAGAACACCACGCGGTGCAGCAAAGTGGCGGAAAGCGCCACGCCCTGCGGCACTCCGACCGCCACGAACGCGAATGTCAGCGCCGCTTCCACACCGCCCAGACCGCCTGGAGTGGGCACTGCGGAACCCAATGCATAGGCCAGCAGGAAGACGAACGTCGTTTCAATCGGATTCGATGAATGGCCGAACGCTTGCAGGGCCGCCCAGAAAGCGAGCCCAGTGGTCGCGTTCTGGAACAGCGCGCCCAGGCAGCTGACTGTGAGCTGTCGGGGCTGGGAAAGCACGTCCAGCAGCTGGTTGATATACGTCTTGGCCAGCGGCATAAGACGACGGGTCACCCAGTGGCGCAACGGCGGAATCATCATCGCAATGGACAGCACCACGACCACAACGCCCAGCACGATAACCAACGTGTTTGTCGGGATTGCGCCGGAGAACATGTTGCGGCCGGTGAACAGGCCGATGATGACCAGCATGGAGAAGTACACGGCGTAATACACCACGAGCGCGGCGCTCATAATTGCGGTCGCCTGGGTGTTGCGATAGCCGGATTTGCGCAGGAACTGCAGGTTGACGAACGAGGGGCCCACGCCGGCTGGCATGGATACGGTGGCGAAGCCGCCTGCCACCTGGCTCATGAAGACGCCCATATTGTCACGCTTGTGCCGCGCCATCAGGGAACCGAGCGAAATCGACGAGCCGATCCAGCCGCAGACACCGAACGCGAGCGTCACCACCGCCATCAACGGGTTGGCGTTGGTCAGCGCGGTGATGATCTCCTCGGGCTTCAGTTGGGTGAAGACCACGACCACGGCCACGATGACCAGCAGCATGGTGATCATCGAACGCCAGGAGAATCGGGCCAGCGTCACCGGTTCGGCGGATTCCACCGTCTCCTCGTCAGCCAGCGCGGTGATACGACTCCTCAGGCCCTTGAGCAGCTGCTTGTCCCAGGATTCCAGCGCGCGCGTGGGGGAGGGGACCGCGACCTTCTGAATGAACGGGGCCAAGGCCGTCAGAGTCGTGTCTCCCCACGCCTCGCGGGCGGCCTCCACCGCCGGTTCCACGCCGATCAGCGCGGCGAACAGCACTAGCAGCTGAACTTTGTCGAGCGCGGTGTTGGCCGGACCGGAAGCGTTGTCGCCGTTGAGCCAGCCGGCAATCACGGCGGTGCCGTCTTCAAGCCGGGCGAGCGTGTCCGGCGTGATGCGCCGGTGCGTATAGCCGCGACGGCTCGCCACGGACAGGTAGCGCATGTAGGCCACGGCATCCGCCTTGGTAAGCGTGTTCAGGTTGGCGGGCAGTTCGATGGTGTGTGCATCCAGCACCAGAATCGCGGATTCGTCGGTATCGGCGATGCCGTAGGGTGCGGGCGCGGGCAGTTTGATATTGTGCAGACCCAGCAGCATGGCGAAATGATGCTGGACGGCGTCACGCACGGAACGGTCACGTCGGATGGACACACTGGTGAAACGCACCCAGTCCCACAACTGCTTCAGATAGCCGACGGTATGGGTCTGCGCGTCGATGACGGAAACGATGAAACGACGGTTGTCCGTGGTATCCAGATCGTAGATGCGCGAGCCTTCGGCCAGATCGTCGTCCAGCGTGACGGCCAGTGAACCGTGGCCGACGCCGGGCTCCTGATGCCGAATCAGCGAGGCGGTGTCCAGTCCGATGCCTTTCAGGGCGGCGACCAGATCTTGGCCCCACACGCCCTTGTTCTGCGTGCCGACCACGAATCGGATCAGCATGCCCACTGTGCGGCCGGCGGCCATCGACACCAGCATGCCGGTGACCGAATGCCACGACAGCACCACCATCACCGCAGCGATGGCATACAGGATATTCCAGCTCCATTTGACCGTGGAGCGGGTGCGGCGTGGCCCGGCGGCGGTCAGGAAGGACGCCATGCCGGCGTAGATGTCAGGCAACAGCCCGGAGCCGTATGAGGTGGCGGCTGAGACTAGTGCCATTGGCAGGGTGAAATCGTTCAGACTGCTGATTGCCGTCGATACGACCCACACCATGCCGTAGCCGGCGAACATGGCCAGCGCGGACACCGCGGCCTGCAGCCATTCCCGGGCCAGTAGCAATTGAGCGAGCACGATGATCACGATGACGATGGTGGCCAGCTGCGTCAGCACGGTGGAGGGGAAGTCAGCCAACCAGTTGATGACCTGGGCTGCGGTGTGTGCGTCGGATTCGACGCCGCGCGTCATGCCGCCCAGATACACGGCGAACACCATGACCACGGCGGCCATCAACAGCGACAGACCGGCCCGGGTCAGATCGCCGAAGTCGCGCGTGCGGCGCGGAGCGATGTCGTCGATGTACGGTCCGGAATCGTTGCTGTCGTCGGTTGCCGGGCTGTCCGGTCCGCTGACAGCAAAACTGGCCGACCGGCCGTCACCAGAGGCGATCGGCCGGTCGGTAGTGGAGGAGGTCGCCTTGTTCGGGCGATCTTCCGTAGTGGACTGATCCTGTTCAGTAGTCATGAAATGGTTACCTGACGCCTGTCCTTGTTCGGTTCAGTTTGCGGTTCGGTTTGTGACTCAGCGCAGTAGTGTGGTGGATGCGAGGGATTCGAGGGGCTCGAGGGACTCAAGAGACTCGAGAGACTCGCATCGCGCCTATCTCAGCGGCCGAAAGCGACGAGCTGGCTGGCCACACCGGTGTAGGTGGCGGGGGTCAGAGCCTTCAAGCGAGCGGCGGTTTCCGGGTCGAAGGACTGCTGGTCGATGAACTGCTCGACCTGTTCCTTGTTGATGGTGTGGCCGCGCATAAGCTCCTTGACCTTCTCGTACGGCTTGTCCATGCCCGGCAGGCCCTTGAGCTCGCAGGCGCGCATGGCGGTCTGGATCGGCTCGCCAAGCACCTCCCAGTTCTCATCCAGCTCACGCTCGATGACGTGGGTGTTCGGGTGGATGGACTCAAGGCCGCCCATGAGGTTGGTCAGGGCGAGCAAGGAGTAGCCGAGCGCGGAACCGATGTTGCGCTGGGTGGTCGAATCGGTCAGATCGCGCTGCCAACGGGATTCCACCAGCGTGGCGGAGAGGGTGTCGAGCAGCGAGCAGCTGATCTCGAAGTTGGCTTCGGCGTTCTCGAAACGAATCGGGTTGACCTTGTGCGGCATGGTGGAGGAACCAGTGGCACCCTTGACCGGCACCTGGGCGAACACGCCGCGGGAGATGTACATCCACACGTCCACGCACAGGTTGTGCATGATGCGGTTGGCGTGGGAGACGGTGGAGTACAGCTCGGCCTGCCAGTCGTGGCTTTCGATCTGCGTGGTCAGCGGGTTCCAGGTCAGGCCCATGCGGTTCGTGACGAACTCGCGGGAGACAGCGATCCAGTCGACATCCGGGCATGCGGCCAAGTGGGCACCGAACGTGCCGGTCGCGCCGTTGATCTTGCCCAGGTACTCCTGGTTTTCGATGTGCTTGAGCTGACGGTTCAGACGGTAGACGTAGACGGCGAGCTCCTTGCCGAGTGTGGTCGGCGTGGCCGGCTGGCCGTGGGTGAGAGAGAGCAGCGGCATATCCTTGAATTCCTCGGCCTTGCCGGCGAGGTGGTCGATGATGCGCTTGAACTCCGGGGTCCACACGTTTTCCATCGCGTTCTTGACGCAACGGGCGATGGAGAGGTTGTTGATGTCTTCGGACGTGCAGGCGAAGTGTACGAGGGTCTTCAGCTCGTCGTTGATGTTGGTCAGCTCGGCCGGAGCCTTGTCGATCTGATCATCGATGTAGTACTCCACGGCCTTCACATCGTGGTGGGTGATGGCCTCATGAGCGGCGTGCTGCTTGATGCCTTCGGCGCCGAAGTCCTCGGGAATGGCGCGCAGGAAGGCCTGCTCTTCGGCAGTGAACGGCTTGACGCCGTCAACGATCGGCTGGTTGCCGTTGCCCTCAAAGCCGTTGGCCAGAAGAATCATCCATTCGACTTCGACACGCATGCGTTCGCGGTTCAGGGCAGGTTCGCTCATGTATTCGACGAGCGGGGCGGTGGCCTTGTGATAACGGCCGTCGAGCGGGGTCAATGCGATTGCGGGGGAAATATCGGTAAGCTTCATAACCTCCAAGGGTACTTCCAGCCGTGAACCGAGTGACTATACTGTGGTGCGGCGTTCCCGCCCGAGCCGCACAGGTCAAGGAACGCCCGTGGTTCGATTACTGTGTGCGGCCTTTAAGGCTAGGAGATCACCATGCCTGCAACCACCATTCATACTCTTCCGAAACGTCCGATTGCCGTATCGTCACTGAAATGGCAGCCGTTGGATATCGCGGTCGGTGCCACGCTGGGTGCGGCCTGCGGCGTGATCTTCTGGGGATTCAACTTCGCGTACATGCCGATCTCTTCGGTATTCGGCGCGATTCTGCCCGGTTTCGCCAGCATCGTGCACGCCGTCTGGTACTTCTCCGGTACGCTGGCGGTGCTGATTCTGCGCAAACCCGGAGCGGCGCTGTACGTGAACCTTATCGGCACGCTGGTCGAAACGGTGATTGGTAGCCAGTTCGATTTGGGCTTCGTGATTATCTCGGCGCTGTTGCAAGGTGTTTTCGCTGAGATTCCGTTCGCCTTGACCCGTTACCGTATGTTCAATCTGCCGATTTCCATTGCATCCGGTGCGTTGGTCGCCTTGGAATACGGCACATATCTGATGCTGTTTCGTTACGTGGGTGTGTCATTCGTCAGCCCGCGTGGCATTGTGCACATGATTTCCGAGGTCACCGGCGGCGTGCTTATCAGCGGCGTGATGGCCTGGTATCTGATGCTGGCCATCGCCAAAACCGGTGTGCTCGACCGCCTCGCATCCGGCCGCGCACTCATCGAGCGACGCGCCTGACACTCTTTGCGCGCCACTCTCCCGGGAATGTTGCGCTGATAGAGGGGGGGGTTCGGGCATGCTGGCGCAACAATCCCGGGAAAGTGGCGCTAGCCGCGTCTCTGCGGTGATTGCATTGTGGGGTAGCCGATTGATGCTAAGCATTGACAAGTTGATGTGCCCGTTGCCGTGAGACCCCGAGTATATCGCCTATTTGCTGTAGGGCGAGACCCATGCCATGTAGTTCTTGTGCCGCGGCGCGAGTTTCCCGCGCTGCGTTCGATCTGCATTCCGCTTCTTCCTTGCGCAGTCGCCGAGCTTCATCAAGATGCTCCTGCACGGATTGCGGCAGCTTTGTCTCTACGGTGAGTGCGAAATCAGCATCTTGTGTCATGACGGTGATAAGGTCGCGTGCCATACTTTCAATCTCTGCTGTTGTTCTTGCCTGCGTGAAACCGATACCGGGAATCTCAAGAATCCAGTATTTTTCGCCAGGGCGAACGATGACCTGATATGTTTTCACTGCTGATACCAGCCTTTCCCGAGTTTGGCTTCTGCTTCTTTGCAAATAATGTCCGCGAGGTTGTTGTCGATTTCGTTATGTCGTGGGATGGGGAATCATAAGTCCGTCGAGTTGGAATATCTCATGACTCCCTCCTTGCCTGATACTTTCAAACGTGACATTCTTGCGTTCTGCCGCTTGCTTCATCAGTTTGATGAGCCATCTCCTACTCGTCATTATATTGTTAACTCCTTTCTTGACAACTCTGTCAAGTGTGGTATTTACTTTTAACCGCCGAACGTGCTGAACTCGGTGGTTCGCTCGCTAGGGGCAATGGTCGCGGACTGGGTCATGCGGCCTTGGTAGTAGCGGGTTTCCTTGAGCTCTCCGTTGATAACTTCCTGGAAATGGGCTTCGTGGCGTTGCACGGCGGGGGAGCCGAGGTCGGTGGCGTTCTGATAGGCGGCCTGATGGTATTTGATCCAGTGCGACAACTCCCTGCCGTTGGTCGAACCAGCCACGGGTGCGGCGTCATATGGGGTCAGGCCGGTGATGGGCGTTGCGCCGGGAGTGCATGAGCCGTCCGAATGCACTGTGGATGGTGTTGCCGCGGGCGCGGGCGATACATGCCCTTGTACGGTGAGCCAGTTATCGGTGACCGGGTTGGCGGCACCATCCAGTGCGGCGACCAGTTCATCATCGATTTCCACGCTGGTGACCCACGTGCGTTGCGGAATCGGATGATTGGCCACCGGCGATCCGGCTGTCACCACATGCTCGATGGTATATTCCTCCGCCCAATCCGAGGCAAGCGTGGCGGCAACGATACCGCCCTGGGAATGGCCGATCAGCGCCACGGGCTCATCCTTGCCGATGCCTGCCTGACGCATCGCCTCGGCAACCATGCGAGCGCTGTCCGCTTTCCTGCGGCGCTCCTGATCGGCGCTCATCAGTTCCACGTTCTGCGCCCAGCCAAATGGTGAGTCAGGCTGTCCATCGGTACCCGGGATGGTGACCAGCCAGGAGTTGGTTCCATCAGATCGTTCATAGCGTTGAATGGCGATGGTCCCATATTCGAGTCCGCTGTTCAGCTCGATTTTGCCGAGCCGTTCTTCGGCGAGCCTGCGCAGATTCTCCATTGACTCGGCCACCGATCCGCTTGCACGGACGACGTCGGCATTCGCCTGCACCTCGCGCACGTCCAGATGATTGCCTTGGACGACGTCTTTCGCCGGGCCGGAGAAATTGGCGATTTTCCCCGCAGCCTTGTTGACCTCATCGGTGTGCGCAATGCTCTTGCCGATAGGTACGCCGCCAATGATTCCGCCCGCGCCGCTAAGCACTCCTTCCTGGAACGGATAGGTGAACGTGGACATCCATGCTGGGTTCGGTTTGCCGTCAATAGTCCAGCCGGCCAGAAAGCCGCCCGCCGCCACAGCGGCAACACCCACCGCGGCATATCCCGGTTTGGCCTGTGTGCCGGCCTGCAATAATTCGGTAAACATGCGCCGAGCCGTCATCTCCGCCTGAGAATACAGAGAGTGTGCGCGAATCAGCAGATCGGCCGCGCCACGCAGATCATCGCTCAACCGCTGACATGCCGTTGCATGGTCATAACACCGATTGCCCAGCGCGGCATATGGTGCAGTGACATGGCCGGGAACAACGGCGCTCGGATCGCCCGACTGCAAGGTGACGCACATCGGCGCACTATGCCGATGTGACTGCAACTGTAATGCGGCCGATTCCCAAGCCGTGGCTATGGCCGCAAATCCTGCCGCCTCGTCATCGAGAGCCTTGGCTATGGCGGCATATTCTTCAAGAGTGGCTGGCGCATATCCCACTCCGCCGTAAACGGACGATTCCACCTGCCAGTAATCGTGCTCGCTCATGATGACCCCCAAGCCAATCGGTGGGTGGTCTCCATGTCTTGCGCGAGACTGGCCGAATACTGTGCGGTGCGACTGAGCCGCGATCGGAATAGGTCGGCGGCTTTACCGGTCCACACGATGTTGCGGGGGCGGTTCACGGCCACCGCCGTCTGGTCCGATTGCGCCAGTGTGGCCGCACGTTGGACGGACACGAGGTCGCGACTACGCTGTACCGCCGCATGGCAAGGGCAAGTGCCGTAATCGAACGGCGTCACCGTATTGCCGGCAAAGCCGCCGGCGGGATCGATGGGTGCTGGGGTGCTGGTATAGGTATTCATATATCCAGCTAAAAGGACAGGACTCATGCTTGTCCAGCCGGAACGACCAATGTGGTTCTAGCTTGCCGATTTTGGGCGAAGTTATTCACAAGTGTTGTGCATAGTCGTAACGATTATCCACAAATAGCCTGTTTGGACATACCTTGGATCAGCCATGGCCTATCGAAAATTGGATAAATGCCAAAGCCGACAGCCGAAACCGGGAAACAGCCGCGATAAGGCCATGACCCGTGAGGATGTGAGAAAAAGAGCAACCGTGAACGACTGCTTACCACGGCTTGGTGGCCCCGGTACCCTTGTTCTGCGTCGCTTTCTGCTTGGATTGGGTGGTGTTCGACTGGGTATCGGTGGATTGCTGATTGGCCTTCATCAGCTCCTCGACCTGCTTCTTCTGTTCGTCGGTCAACGCGCCGCCCTTTTTGGCATTGGATGAGGAACTCTCGGATTGCTGTGCCGATTGGGCTTGCCCGGAATCGGAACCGCTGTTCTGCGCCTCGGCCTGTTTCAGGGTGATCTTTGTCAGCTCGGAAGAAATCGAAGCATTGGCGTCGATGGCGTCCTTGACTTGCGGCAACAGAAGCGTGCGCATTCGCCCGGCCTCGGCGAATTGCGCATCGGTCTGCTGCTGTTGCGCCTTGAGCGTGGTGATATCCGTGGACTCGTCCTGAGCCGCTTTGATATTGGCGTTCAATGATGCGGTGGCCTGATTGAACGTAATCGAAGCGGACAGGTTTACTGCCGCCACGCCGGCAACCAGCAGCAGCAATACGGCGCCACAAGCCAGGACGATACGTGTCCAAAGCGGGCACTTCGCCCGCATCCGAGTATTCGCCGAGCCATCGTTCTCGTGGATTTCGTTACTGTTTCTCACAGCAGTCTCCTTGAGGTTGCGATCCATGCACCGACTTCCATGGCAAGCAATATCGCCAACGCAATGGCCAACGGCCATACCACCGGCGTGGTGCGTGTGCGTTCCCTGACCGTGGTGGTCATGCGCCACTGCTTCGACGACTTGGCCGAAACCGAATCCGCCAAAGTCTGTGAAGCGTTCACGGCCACATACGTGCCACTGATCTCGTCGGCAATGTCTTTAAGGTTCTTCTCATCCATCTTGGAGATGCCGGGTTCGCCGGTATCCGGGTCGACCACCCAGTGGTCCGTGGTGTTGGAATCGCCGGCACTGACGCCATCGGCGATGACGGGAATCTTGCCGCCCTCGGTCGAGCCGACGCCCACGGTAAACCCATCATTGAGATACTGGCGCAGTGACGAGAACGTACGACGCGTCACATTCGAGGTCTGTTCGCCGTCAGTGATGAGGTACAGCACAATCGCATCATCCGGGTGCGCTTCACGAATCGACTTCACGGTCAGCAGCAATTGATCGATCGGAGCATCCAGACTGGAGCCCGCCGACACGGATGTGGCTTCCACCGCCAACGTGTTGGCCCAATTATCGATGGCCGGCGCATCCGGGGTCAGCGGCACATCAAGCGTCCCCGAAGCACCGAACCGTAACGCCGCGAAACTGGCGTCCGGATAAGCGGCGGTCACATCATGCACGGCCTGGCGTGCGGCATCGATGCGGGTAATGGTCTTCTCGGACCCGTATGTGGCGTCGGCCACCGCCATCGACCCGGTGGTATCCACCGCCACAATGACGTCGGTGGCATTGATGGCCTGTGAGGTGGTAGACGATACCACGCTGGGAGTCAGTACCATCACCGCGACGATGAGCAGCATAAGCGTACGTCGTATGCAAGCCCACACGGTCTCGTCACTGGAAGCACGGCGACGAACAAATAATGCGATTTCGAGAATGGCCAGTACGGCGAGCCCGGCCGCCAGCAGTCCGCCGGCGACCCAGCCCAAGGCGGGGGAGAAGGTGAATCCGTTCATCGCCTCAACCTCCATGCACATACGATCCAGATAATGAGTATCACGGCCAGAGCAAGCGTCCACAGACCGGGAGCGTCCACCATCGAGGATTTCGCCTTGTTCTCCACATCCGTATCTCTACGCGACTGAATATCCCGTACCAGCTCATCTATCGACGCGCCATTCGATTGGGTGAGGAAGATGCCTCCATGCGACTCGATCGCGGACTTCATATCCGTTGTGGTTTGGTCCGATTCACTGGCTTTCGGCCCGGAATACAGGCCGTCCACGGTGATTTTGGTCTGCTGGGTCAAATCCAACGCTTCGGTCAGCGAATAGGTGGGCTTGCCCGACACGACGTTGTCGGTGGCCAGCACGATGGATGCCGCACGCTGACGGTCGGCATTCGCATGATTGGCTTCGCCATAAGCGAAACCGGGGAGCATCGCCGCGCAAGACACCACGCCGTCGCCAATCAAGGAGGTGGCGTCCTTGCGGTTCTGCGTGCCTTCGAGCCAATTGGCGATGTCCTGATATTCGGCATCGGACATCTTATCGATGTCATCCTGCGACTCGACGCCTTTCAGCGCCTTGCTGGCGGAGGTCAACTGTTTGGTGACCAGTTCGTAGTCGTCGGTCAGCGGGAACACCGTGCGTGAGGTCGAGTTGAAGATACTCAAACCGATACGTTCCCCCTCGAAATGCTTGACCAGTTCCAAATAGGTGTCGATGACCTCGCGATCATAGGGGAGCGTGGACCCCGACACATCCAGACACAGGACGATATCTCGGCTGGAAGCGCGTTCGTCACCGGCATCCACTTGGCTGGGGCGAGCCACCAGCACAATGGCCAGCGCCAGCGCAAGCACCAGCACGCTGATGGCGAGACGGCCCAAAGCGCGCCATTGACGGAACAGGCGGGAAGCGTGCTCGGTATTGAGATCGTCGTCCATCGAGAATACAGGGGTGTCGTCGGCGGCGTTACGGCGGGCGAACACGACAATCAGCACGATAATCGCCAGCGTCGCCAAGACGCCGGCCAGAGCGGCCCAAGGCCAATGCCATGCCAGCATCATGAACGCCACCTTTCCACCAGATTCGCCACCCACTCGGCGGCCTGCTGCACGCTGGTCGTCTGGGCGATTCGGTTGCGGGCATCATCGGCAAATTCCGGTGGATACAACGCGCCAATGGTCTGCTTCAATGCGTCCAATCCTTGGCGATTCGCGGGCGTGCGATTCAGGTACGCCAAATCGGTCAGCGTACTGGAACTAAGCTCCTTGCCTGATGCGGCACCGGCGAAATCACGGGCGATGACGGACAATTCGACGAAAGCCTCATGCCGGGGCAGTGCTCCGGATTCATGACGGGCCACCACATCGTCGATGCGGGCACGCCACTCGGCCTTGGAGCTGGCATTGCTATGAGCGCCACGCGCGCGGTCGCTGTTCCGAGGTTTGCGTGCGGGGCGAGACAGCATGATGATCAACGCGATCAGACCTACCGCCAGCAACAGGCATGCGACGATGGCCACCACCAGGGGAGTGGTCAAGGCCAACGACTCCACGGGCCTGAGATCGCCGGGATCAGTGGCGAGCGGGATGATGGGGAACATGCTGTGCATCATAGATCACCAGCCAAAGTCAGTCCGACCAGTTCGGGTGCAGTACCCAGTCTATTGCGTGTGGTGCGGGCCAATGCCCGGGACACCAGGGCGACGAAACGATCGAACATGGATTCGCTGGATGCGGATCGAATGATATGGGAACCGGCACGGGTGAGCTCCTGTTCCAAAGCCGCGGCCATATACGCGCGATGAGTATCGACCTCGGCCGCTGCCTTGGCGTTGCGCAGGAATGCCGGCACACGCCGTGCACTCAAGCCGTCGGTGGGAGCGTGGCGGGATGAGACGGCCTTGAACGGATTCATCGTCGCCACATCGATCAGCACCATCGGATGGGTGCGGGTAATACGACGGATCGTGGTGATATGCCGCTCCTCCATCGCATGCTCATCGGTGGCCAATACGATCAATGCCTCGCGATCCTTGATACGGCGCGCATATTCCAGCAGCGCGTCGATATTACGGTGATGATCCCAATCACGGTCAAGCGCCTTGTCCAGCGTGCGTTCGAACTGCGCGAACCCACCGTTGAACGGCACGCGGGTGATACTGGACTCATCGCCGAACACCAGCGAAATATCGTCCGACCGGCGCAACGACAGTGCGGCGAACATACGCAGCGCATTGGCGGCAACCTGCCATGCGCGTTCTCCGGAAGGGCATACGCCAGTCATCTCCAGGCCCACGTCCATCAGCAACCAGACCCGTGACGTCGACAGGCGCTCGCGCTCGACCACCATGGGGCGGCCTTGGCGGGCGCTGGTCTTCCAATCGATAAGACGGGATTCGTCGCCTGGCTCATAGGCATGCACATCCATCGCATCGCCGCTGCCGCCGCGACGCCCGGATGCGTGTTCGCCCTCCAGCGCGCCCAAAGCCTTCCTTACGGTAGGCAGGCTCAGCTGAGTGCCAAGGGCCTCGATCTTCTTGCGAACGGAATCGGAACTCACGGAACAGGAACCGTTTCGACGATCTTGTCGACGATCTGATCGCTGACCACGCCATCGGCCAGTGCCTCGAACGTCAGCATAATACGGTGGCGCAGCACCTCATGAGCGAACGCCTTGAGGTCCTCGGGTACCACATAGTCGCGCCCGGACAGCAACGCCTTCGCCTGGCCGATACGGGTCAAGGCGATGGTGGCGCGCGGCGAGGCGCCCAAACGCACCAAGGACGACAGTCCCTTGATGGGGCGGGAGCCGGCACCTCGTGACGTGGCGGTGATATCGACCGCATAACGCATGATCGCGTCGGAAACATGCACGCGGCGTGCCGCCTTGCGCAAAAAATCAACGTCGGACACGGAAATGCGTTCGCCGGTGATGGTGTCGGGACCGATCATATCGGAGCCGCGGCGGGTGAGCATGGCCAGCATCCGAGCCTCTTCGTCGGGCGAAGGATAGGTCATGACGGCCTTCATCATGAAACGATCCATCTGGGCTTCGGGCAGGTTGAACGTGCCCTCCTCCTCGATCGGATTCTCGGTGGCGATCACCATGAACGGCTTGGGCAAGGCGATACGCTGCCCGCCGATGGTCGTGGCACCCTCGGCCATGGCCTCAAGCATGGCGGACTGGGTTTTGGCATTCGAACGGTTGATCTCGTCCAGCAGTACGAAATTGGCGTGAATCGGACCGATCTGCGTGGTGAACTTCTGCGACGCAAAATCGAAGACCTGCGTGCCCACCAGATCAGATGGCATGAGATCAGGAGTGCACTGCACGCGCTTGAACGAGCCGGATACGCAGGTGGCGAGCGTCTGGGCGGCCGTGGTCTTGGCCAAGCCCGGCACGGATTCGATAAGAATATGCCCGCCGGCCACCAAGGTCACGATAAGCGATTCGCGTAGATTATCCTGACCCACCAGTGTCTGGGCGAACCTCGCCCGAATGGCGTCGGCCAGGATACGTGCGCGTTTGGCGTCATCGGCACCCAGCGGAGCCGACACGCCGGGCGCGGGAACGGCGACCGGTCGTGCGGCGGTGGTCGGCGAAGGTATGTTCGGTTGCGTGGGGAACAAAGTCATGCCCCCCACTGTAACTACTCACAATGACTGTTGGCCTGCCTAAAGAGTCCAATCCACCGGGTCGGCACCCATGGTGACTAGGGCTTGATTGGCTCTGGAGAATGGTTTGGAGCCGAAGAATCCGCGGGAAGCGGACAGCGGACTCGGATGAGGCGATTTGATAATGAAGGCATTGGTCAGCAATGGCTCGAGGCTTTGCGCATTACGCCCCCAGAGAATCGCCACCAGCGGCTGGGGCTTGCCGTCGGCGTCCGTGCGCGCGTTCAACGCACGAATCGCGGCCTCGGTGACTTCCTCCCAGCCTTTGCCCTGATGCGAATTCGGCCGCCCGACGCCGACAGTCAGACATCTGTTGAGCAACATCACCCCACGTTCCGTCCACGGTGTCAGATCGCCGTTGGTGGGCATGGGCACCCCAAGGTCGTCAACCAATTCCTTATAAATATTGATCAGGCTTTTCGGCAGCGGGTGAACATTTGGCGCCACGCAGAAGCTCAAACCCACCGGGTGACCCGGGGTCGGGTAGGGGTCCTGGCCGACAATCAGCACCTTGATGGAATCGAACGGGATGGTGAACGCGCGCAGAATATTGTGGCTTGCCGGCAGCCACGGGCGCCCGGCGGCGTTTTCCGCACGAAGAAAATCGCCCATATGGTGGATGGTGGGCTCCACGTCGGCCAAGGCATGGGCCCACCCTGGCTCTACCAGTTCGCTCAATGGTTTGATCATGACTCACCACTGTAGTCAAACGTGCATATCCGGTGCATGGGGCGTGGTGTGGTGGACTGATGAGTTGTTTGCCGATTACACTCATGGGTAGTTTTGATAGGAAGAAAGGGCGATTATGGCACGCGACACGATGACCTACGAATCCTATGAACCGGATTCCTTCGACAATCCTCCGAAGGGACCGGTGGGAGTTCACCGTGGCGCTCGTTCGGTAATGGCCCGCCTCTGCCCGTTCATCGTCGTTATTCTGGTGGCCGCGCTGTGCGGTGTCGGGGCCTGGGCATGGATTTCCGGAGAATACAAGAATGTAGTGGGAGGATCGTCCCAGACGGCGACCACGTCCAAGTCCGATTCGTCCAGCAAGGCTGAGACCAAGAACAGCACCAAGGATGATTCCTCGTCCACTTCGACCGATTCGTCCAAGGACTCGACTTCGGATTCGGCAAAGTCCGATACCGACAGTGACACGACATCCTCGAATGAGAATCAAAACTCCGATCAGCAGTCTCAGCAGTCCGAAGCCATCGCGACTGTGAATAAGGCCACGCAGGTGCGTGTGGTCAACGCCACAGGAATCCAAGGATATGCGGGTCAGCAGGCCGATGTGCTGCAGACCGCCGGTTACACCAGTGTCGAGGCGACCAATCCGAGCGGCACATTGCCGGCTTCTTCCGTGGTGTGGTATCAGAATGAGACCGATAAGGCCACCGCTGAGGATGTGGCGACCACGCTTGGCATTTCGGCTGTGGAGCAGGTGCAAGGACTCGCCGTTCCCATTACGGTGGTGTTGCTCAACTAGCGTTGTTGATGCGCCCCTGATATCGGCGAGAAATACATCGAAAACTGTGAGCGTTCTCACGCCTATGGAATAATTCGTACCGAAAATGTGCCACTGCGGTTGAGATTGTTCCCTCGTCACTGTACAATCGTCATCTAGTCGCGAGGTAGGGGGAGCGCGATGCGGTTCTTTCTACGTTCCCTATAGGTTTTGTGTCGCGACGCCCAAGGGAACAAAGGAAAGACCAGATATGGCACAAGGTACCGTGAAGTTCTTCCTTGCCAAGAAGGGGTTCGGGTTTATCCAGCCGGACGACGGCGGCGAGGACGTTTTCGTGCACTACGCGGAAATCAAGGACGACGGCAGCACCAATAAGTTCAAAATGCTGTACGAAGGCGATCGCGTGGAGTATACGCCCGCTTCGTCCGGCAAAGGCACGCAGGCAAAGGATGTTGTCAAGCTGTCTTCGGGTGAAGCCCGCTCCGAGTGGGCAACACGCACGCAAGGATGTGCATTGAAGGCCCTGACCGTTTCGACGGTTGGGGCTTTTTCATGCCCAAAGCGCAATCGCCGCCGATGGTGTTGGCACTCGGCGGGCGCGAGTGCTAATGTCTGGGTTAGCACTCGGAGGTCGAGAGTGATAATCGGCAGCTGACGGCTGGTCGTCACGACTCGACGCTTGCGAGTGATAACCGGTATACCTAGCCATTTGGAGGAATACGCAACCATGGCAAAGATCATCTCTTATGATGAGGAAGCCCGTCAGGGCATGCTGGAGGGCCTTGACAAGCTCGCCAACACCGTCAAGGTCACTCTGGGCCCGAAGGGCCGCAACGTCGTGCTCGACAAGACCTACGGCGCTCCGACCATCACCAACGATGGCGTGTCCATCGCCAAGGAAATCGACCTTGAAGACCCGTACGAGCGCATCGGCGCCGAGCTGGTCAAGGAAGTCGCCAAGAAGACCGACGACGTCGCCGGTGACGGCACCACCACTGCAACCGTGCTTGCTCAGTCCCTGGTTCACGAGGGTCTGAAGAACGTGGTCGCCGGCTCCAACCCGATCGCCCTGCGTCGCGGCATCGAGAAGGCCACCGAGGTCATCGTCAAGGAACTCGTCGCTGCCGCCAAGGACGTCGAGACCAAGGACCAGATCGCTGCTACCGCCACCATCTCCGCCGCTGACCCTGAGGTCGGCGAGAAGATCGCTGAGGCTCTGGACAAGGTCGGCCAGGACGGCGTTGTGACCGTTGAAGACAACAACCGCTTCGGCCTAGACCTCGACTTCACCGAGGGCATGCGTTTTGACAAGGGCTACATCGCCCCGTACTTCGTCACCAACGCTGACGACCAGACCGCAGTGCTCGAAGATCCGTACATTCTGCTGACCTCCGGCAAGGTCTCATCCCAGCAGGACATCGTGCACGTGGCCGAGCTGGTCATGAAGACCGGCAAGCCGCTGCTGATCATCGCTGAGGACGTCGACGGCGAAGCACTGCCGACCTTGATCCTGAACAACATCCGTGGCACCTTCAAGTCCTGCGCCGTCAAGGCCCCGGGCTTTGGCGACCGTCGCAAGGCCATGCTGCAGGATATGGCCATCCTGACCGGTGCTCAGGTTGTCTCCGACGAACTGGGCCTGAAGCTCGAGTCCGTCGACACCTCCGTGCTCGGCCACGCCAAGAAGGTCATCGTCTCCAAGGACGAGACCACCATCGTTCAGGGCGCTGGCTCCAAGGAAGACATCGACGCTCGCGTGGCCCAGATCCGCGCTGAGATCGAGAACACCGACTCCGATTACGACCGTGAGAAGCTGCAGGAGCGTCTGGCCAAGCTGGCTGGCGGCGTGGCTGTCATCAAGGTCGGCGCTGCCACCGAGGTCGAGGCCAAGGAGCGCAAGCACCGCATCGAAGATGCCGTGCGTAACGCCAAGGCCGCCATCGAGGAAGGCCTGCTGCCTGGCGGTGGCGTGGCCCTCGTTCAGGCTGCTGCCAAGGCCGAGAAGACCGAGGCCGTCACCTCCCTGACCGGCGAAGAGGCTACCGGTGCCGCCATCGTGTTCCGCGCCATCGAGGCCCCGATCAAGCAGATCGCCGAGAACGCCGGCGTGTCCGGTGACGTGGTCATCAACACCGTCCGCTCCCTGCCTGATGGCGAAGGCTTCAACGCCGCCACCGACACCTACGAAGACCTGCTGGCCGCCGGTGTGACCGACCCGGTCAAGGTGACCCGCTCCGCTCTGCAGAACGCCGCCTCCATCGCTGGTCTGTTCCTGACCACCGAGGCCGTCGTTGCCAACAAGCCGGAGCCGAAGTCTGCTGCCCCGGCCGCCGGTGCCGACATGGGCTACTGATCCGCAAACGATCGCTAGCTGATTGAGCTGAAAGGGGACTCCTTCGGGAGTCCCTTTTTTGTATTCTGGCTCCCCTCTTTGAGGGGAGCCAAGAAACTAGCTGGCAAACAGGCGCGAAGCTTGGATTTCGGCGTCAGCGTACACGGTGGAGGCTTGCGTCAGCGAGCGTTGGATGGACTCGAGTGAGGCCTCCATCTGCTGTTGGGCCGCACGCCACTGTTCGGCTACCGCGGTGAACTGGGTGGCCGCCGAACCTCGCCATGCGTCCTGCAAGGCATTGAGATTGGTGTACATGCCGCCCACGGCCTGCCTGATTTGCGAGATCGAAGTGGCCACTGCGGCCGAGGATGATTGGATTCGCTCGGAATCTACCTGATATTGGGGCATCGTTGCTCCTTTTCTAGAGGGTTAATGGTATGTATGGCGGCCGATTGCCAATACCGGCCGTTAAGGTGGAGGATATGTCAACAACGAATCGGGAAGACGGAAAAACAACTATTGTGGTCCTAGCTTCGGAGCCGTCCTATTCGGCCTTCGGGAATATGGTCCGAAAATGGCTTGTTTGCGCCATTTGCGCCCTTGCTGCAGTAGCGATGAACGCAATGTGGATAACCGCAAATGCCTATGGGGATAACTCGAGCGACAGCTCTGACAGCTCCAGCAGCAGCACCGACAGCGGCGTGACCATCACCGAGAACATCACGGATACGGAAAATCTCCTGGGCTCCCATGCGGCCGAAGTCACGGATGCCATCGCCAAAACCGAGAAGGAAACCGGTGTACACGTGCATCTGCTGTATCTTTCCAGTTTCAATAGTCAACAGAAACCGGGAGACTGGGCGGCAACCGTGATGGAGTCCATGAATCCCAAGCCGAACACAGTGATGCTTGCCGTGGCCTCGAATGACGGCAACCTGGTGGTCGTCGTGTCCAAGAACTCCGATAAGTGGCTTCTCGATAACAAAACCGTCGATAAGCTATCCGAAGCCGCACAGCAGCCGTTACTGGAAAACCCGCCGAGCTGGTCTGGCGCGGCAACGGCAATGATGGATCAAATCGTGAAATCCAAAAAAGCCTCCACCTCATCGTCCACGGTGATCGTAGGCATAATCATCATGGGTGTGGTATTGGTGGCGCTGGTCATCATCATCGTGGTCATGGTGGTGATTCATCGGCGCAAGGAGATCAAGAAGGATTCCAAGGCCGAACTCCAAGATGACATTCAGGAAACGCCCAGAAGAGCGCGACACTCTAGGAAGCATGAGTAAGCCTATTGAAGCATCGATTGTTGTTGTCGACGACGAGCCGTCCATCCGAGAACTGCTGGTCGCTTCCCTGCACTTCGCCGGATTCGAGGTAAACACCGCCGCTTCCGGTTCCGAAGCCATTGAGGTTATCGAAAAAGTGCAGCCTGACCTCATCGTGTTGGACGTCATGCTGCCTGACATCGATGGATTCACCGTCACCCGTCGCATCCGCCAGGAAGGCATTAACGCCCCTGTGCTGTTTCTCACCGCTCGTGACGACACCCAAGACAAGATCATGGGCCTGACCGTCGGCGGTGACGATTACGTCACCAAGCCGTTCAGCCTCGAGGAAGTCGTGGCTCGCATCCGCGCCATTCTGCGCCGTACCCGCGAACAGGTGGAAGACGATCCGATTATTCGCGTCGCCGACTTGGAAATCAACGAGGACTCCCACGACGTGACCCGTGCAGGGCAGCCGGTTGACCTGAGCCCTACCGAATACAAGCTGCTGCGCTACCTGATGGACAACGAGGGCCGAGTACTGTCCAAGGCACAGATTCTCGACCATGTCTGGCAATACGACTGGGGCGGCGACGCAGCCATCGTCGAATCGTACATCTCCTACCTGCGCAAGAAAGTCGACGGCATCGAGGTCGACGACGGCGAAGGCGGCAAGCGCAAGGTGACTCCGCTGATCGAAACCAAGCGCGGCATCGGATACATGATTCGCGAACCGAAGAACTAATCGCCTCCATCCATAACGTATCGCAATCTCATGAGTATCCCCGATAAGCAGTCAGGCGGCGTACCGCCGAGCAGCACGCCGAACGCCGCCCCGAACACGAATCCCATGCCTGCAATGTCGCCGTTCGCCGCCCATTTCCAAGAGCAGCGCGAGCGTAAGAAAAACATGCTGATGCGGCATATCGACCGTATCTCGTTGAGCAGCAAGCTGGTGGCCTGCACCATCGCCGTGCTGCTCATCGGCGTGTCGGTGATTTCCTTCTCCATCCGCGCGTTGGTGAACAACTACATGCTGCAGAAAACCGACACCCAGTTAAGCTCGCAAAGCCAACTGGTGGTCAACAATATCGATCTGCTGTCAAAAAATGACTCATCGGGGCCGAACTCGTACTTTCTGCAGATTCAATACACCGACGGAACCAAAGACAAAGAAGGCAATCCTCTGGTCGTGACCCCGCTGATGCCGCAGATGCAGGACGGTATCGTATCGGTGCCGATTCTGCCTACCTATGGCGATACCAATGGCATCACGCTCGGTCAGGCATTCACTACGCAGGCGGTGGCCAAGCAGATCATCACGGTGCAGTCCGACAGTGCGGACAGCCAGAACGATCCGGCCAACGGAAACTCCAATTCCTCTGACACCATCACCAAGGTACTGGCCAACCCCACTGCCAATGCCAACCATGCCGCCATCGTCACGGCGAGGGCACCATGGCGTATTCTGCCGGTGACCTTCCAGCAAAACGGCAAGGACCGTGCCGTGGTGTACATCGGCTTGTCGCTGGCCGACCAAATCGACACCGTCAACACACTCACCCGATACTGCATTGTGGTCGGCATCGCCGTGGTGCTGCTCGGCGGCTCCCTGTCCACGCTGATCATCCAGCACACGATGACGCCGCTGAAGCGCATCGAGAAGACCGCCGCGAAAATTGCAGCCGGCGACCTGAGCCAACGTATTCCTTCCGCGCCGGAAAACACCGAGGTCGGCTCTCTGGCCGCCTCGCTGAATTCCATGCTCACCCGAATAGAATCCAGTTTCCATGAGCAGGAGGAGACCACCGACAAGATGAAACGGTTCGTCTCCGACGCCAGCCATGAGCTGCGCACCCCGTTGGCCGCCATCCATGGCTATGCGGAGCTGTATAAGATGCAGCGCGATATGCCTGGTGCCTTGGAGCGTGCGGACGAGTCCATCGAACATATCGAACGGTCCAGCCAGCGCATGACTGTTCTTGTTGAGGATCTGCTGTCTTTGGCCCGTCTCGATGAGGGGCGCGGCATCGATATGACCGGCACGGTGAAACTCTCGTCGCTGGTCACCGACGCCGTCGACGATTTGCATGCGCTCGACCCGGACCGTGCCGTTCGCCGCATGCAGATTTCCCTCGAACCGGCGCGCGATTTGAACCATCCCGCCGAATTCAGCCTTGCCGAAGGCGATTGGCCTGAGGTCGTACTGCCCGGTGATGCCTCTCGACTGCGCCAGGTGGTGACCAACATCGTGGGCAACATCCACCGCTACACGCCTGCCGATTCGCCCGCTGAAGCCGCGCTCGGTGTGATGCCGGCCGCCATCGATCCAAGACAGCTCGCCCGCATGCCCGCCAGCGACGCGTCAATGCGGCGGTTCATCGACGCTGCCGAAGTAGGTGCCTCGATGCAGACCGGCTATCGATATGCCGTATTGCGTTTCGTGGACCATGGCCCCGGCGTGCCGCCTGAATCGCGCTCGAAGATTTTCGAACGCTTCTACACCGCGGACCCATCCCGTGCCCGCGAAAAGGGCGGTACTGGTTTGGGCATGGCCATCGCGCAATCCGTGGTCAAAGCACATCACGGCTTTATCTGCGCCACCGGCACCGATGGGGGAGGCCTGACCTTCACCGTGGTGCTGCCGATTGAGCAGATCGCCGCTCCTGAGCCCAAGCAGTCCACCGGCAAAACCAAGGACGCCAAACAGAAGACTTCTTGGTTCAGCTCTGAGCGTAAGACTCAGGCGACTCAGCCCAAAGCGTGAGGTCAAGCCCTGTGAGGTAAACTGTACCTTCGGTTTACTATTTCCATTGAGGATTAAGGAAGGTTCGCAATGCCCACCGGTCGAGTTCGTTGGTTTGACGCAGCCAAGGGTTATGGCTTCATCACCAGTGAGGAAGGCAAGGACGTGTTCCTGCCGGCTCAGGCCCTACCCACTGGCGTCACCACGTTGCGCAAGGGGGCCAAGGTGGAGTATTCCGTGGTGGACGGCCGTCGTGGGCCGCAGGCCATGGATGTTCGCCTGATCGCCTCCGCTCCCAGCTTGGTCAAGGCCACCCGCCCGAAGGCGGATGACATGGCCGCCATCTGCGAGGACCTCATCAAGATGCTTGATGCGGCCGGCAATACGTTGCGCCGTCACCGTTACCCATCTGCTGCCGACAGCAAAAAGCTGGCCACGTTGCTGCGTGCGGTGGCGGATCAATTCGATGTACAGGACTGATCTGATCTATGACTGATACCACCGAAACCATCGTGACACGGGACCCTCACGCCATCGCGCGCGCCGTGCTGCTCGAAGTGGCCGACGAGAGCGATCAGGTGGGGGATTTCGTTACCTCATATGATCTTGAGGATCACGTCACTGACTTCCGCTTCGCCGCGAATATCCGTGGCTACGAAGGATGGCAATGGTCGGTGACGCTGTATCACGACGAGGAGATCGACTCCTGGACCGTCAACGAATCCTCCTTGATCTCCACTGAGGACGCGTTGATGCCGCCCAAGTGGATTCCTTGGAAGGATCGCCTTGAGCCCACGGATCTGGCTCCCACCGATTCGATCGGTACCGATCCGGATGACGAGCGCATCGAGGAAGGCGAAGTCGAGGAATCCTCGCTGCAGGATGTCAACGACGCCGTCGAGACCTTCCGACTGACCCGCCGTCACGTGCTGACCTCGCTGGGCCGCGCGCAGGCTGCCAAGCGCTGGTATGAAGGTCCGCGAGGCCCCAAAGCGTTGAGCACCAAAACCGCCGAAGGCAACCTGTGCTCCACCTGTGGTTTCTTCGTGCCGCTCGCGGGCGAGCTCGACCGTATGTTCGGCGTGTGCGCCAACAAGTGGAGTCCGGATGACGGCCGCGTGGTTTCCTTGGACCACGGCTGCGGCGAGCATTCCGAAATCGAACCTCCCGAGCCAAGCCAGCTGTGGGTGCAGTCCAAGCCTGCTTTCGACGATCTGCATATCGACGTGGTGGCCAACCGTCCGCGCAAGCAGGAGCCGGCTGCCCAGGACGAGGCCGAAGGCGAAACCGACAAGACAGGCGAGCCTGCCGGTGATGATATCGAAGCACAGAAGACTGTTGACGGGAACGCCGTCGATACTGAGCCCGCTGAGGAGGCGGCAGGCGACGGGACCTCGCAATCCCAGTCTGCCGGTGATGAGTCCGTTGCACAGAACGTATCTGATTCCGTTGTGGATGTTGATGCAGCTGATTCCAGCGACGATTCCAAGTCTGATGCTGACGACGAGGCCACCGAAGAGGATATCCTCAACAACACCGTTGCCGATGATGATGAGGATGATGAGATGGACGACGAAGAGGATAACGTTCGTCCTTCAGACGATGTGACTCCTGAACTCGAAACCGTCATCGATCTCATTGAGCAGCTGCGCCAGAACAGGGCGGACGAGGAATAAACTCCGAATTCCGCGAAAAGTAGATGGTGATGGGGTTGCAGGAATAAAGAATTCCTCCCTGCAAGCCCATCACCGAGGCGTGCGTTAGCACTCCATGCCGATTTTGGTGAATCAGTGCACCACGGTCACCGTGCATTCGGCGAAGTTCACGATCTGGCGGGACACCGATCCCAGGAAGTGCGCGTCCAGCCCGGACAGGCCACGCGAGCCGACCACCAGATGGCTGGCGTACCGCGAGGCCGCGATCAGACCTTTGGATGCGGGAATATGGAAGGCGTTTGTGCTGACCTTGACGCCATCGGGAATCCGGGCCTTGGCCATCAGCTCAGAGAGAATCTCCTCGGCGCGGCGCTGACCGACCTTCACCGGTGCCACGGCGTTCTCATAGCCCGGAATAACGCCCAAATCCTTGAGCTGCCAGCAGAACATCACATGCAGCGGCGCGTCGTGCAGTCGTGCTTCTTCCAGTGCGAAATCGAACGCACGGCGGGAAGTCTCGGAACCATCCACACCAACCACCACCGGGCGGCGAGCCTCCTCAACCACCGGCTGAGGCTGCGTGTAGTGAACGGGCTTGTCTCCCGGAGTCAGGGCGTTGGCAATGGCCTCGGTCACGGTCTCATCCTCGCTGCCGGCGATGCGCACCACGGTCACCGGCACTTCGGCGGCCTCGGCCAGCGAAGCGGACAGGGACCCCATGAACCAGCGGGCCACACGGCTCAGCGAGCGGCGGCCGACCACGATCTGCTGCGAATCATGGCCGATCTGCAGCAGGGCCGAAGTGCCGGAGGCCTTCACCGAGGTGAGCTTCAGATTCGCCGGATCGAAGTCGATGCCTGCAGCGGCCTTGTCGACCCACACACGCAGCTCGTTGGCGATGTCGTGGCGGACTTTGGCCCAGGCCTCGTCGCTGTCCGGTTCGGAACCCATATCCCACGAATGCGTCCAGCCAAACACGGCGTTGACGCTCTGACCGGTTAACGAAGCCTCCTCAAGCGCCCACTTCAACGCGGCAAAGGATTCATCGGAACCATCCACACCGACAACGATGTCGGGCTTGGTTGCAGCTTCACTCATTTCGAGCCTCCTTGTAATCGACTACGGGTGAATCTAGAACCAGCATATCGTTTTCTTCTCCTCTCACGGCGCAATTCATGGAATCCGATGAATAAACGTCATCGTGAATCGGTAGAGTAAGACGGAATGTCAATTGAGGAAGGACAAGCATGTTCGAACGGTTTACCGACCGTGCACGGCGCGTGATCGTGTTGGCGCAGGAAGAGGCGAGGACCCTTCAGCACAACTACATCGGCACCGAACACCTGCTGCTCGGCCTGATCCGCGAAGGTGAGGGTGTAGCCGCCAAGGCACTCGCCTCGAAGGGCGTGGAGCTGGATGCCACCCGCAAGCAGGTTGAAGAAATGATCGGCAAGGGCAACGCGGCTCCGAACGGGCACATCCCCTTTACTCCGCACGCCAAGCAGGTGTTGGAGTTCTCGCTGCGCGAAGCCCTGCAGCTGGGCCACAGCTACATCGGCACCGAGCACATCCTGCTCGGCCTGATTCGCGAAGGCGAAGGCGTGGGCACCCAGGTGCTCATCAAGATGGACGTCGACCTGGGTGAGCTCAGGAGCGCGACCATCGATATGATTCGCGGCAACTCCGGCACCGGCACCGGTGACGGCAAGGGCGATCTGGCCAACGCCGGCGGCGTGACGGACAAGCAGAACAAGTCCGGTTCCGCCATCCTCGATCAGTTCGGCCGCAACCTGACCGCCGAAGCCGCTGAAGGCAAGCTGGACCCGGTCATCGGCCGTACCAACGAGATTGAGCGCGTTATGGTCGTGCTTTCCCGCCGCACCAAGAACAACCCGGTGCTGATCGGCGAGCCCGGCGTGGGCAAGACCGCTGTGGTCGAAGGCTTGGCCCAGAAGATCCAAGCCGGCGACGTGCCGGAAACCCTGAAGGGCAAGCAGGTCTACTCGCTGGACCTCGGTTCCATGGTGGCCGGCTCCCGCTACCGTGGTGATTTCGAGGAGCGCCTGAAGAAGGTGCTGAAGGAAATCAAGACTCGTGGCGACATCGTGCTGTTCATCGACGAGATTCACACCATCGTGGGCGCCGGCTCGGCTGACGGCGCGCTGGGTGCCTCCGACATGTTGAAGCCGATGCTGGCCCGTGGCGAGCTCCAGACCATTGGTGCCACCACCACCGACGAGTACCGCAAGTACATCGAGAAGGACGCGGCTCTGGAACGCCGTTTCCAGCCGATTCAGGTGCACGAGCCGACCATCGCCGAGACCATCGAGATCCTGAAGGGCCTGCGTTCCCGTTACGAGAACCACCACCACGTGACCATCACCGATGGCGCGCTGCAGTCTGCCGCAGAGCTGTCCAGCCGGTACATCCAGGACCGTAACCTGCCTGACAAGGCCATCGACCTGATCGATGAGGCCGGTGCACGCCTGCGCATCAAGCGCCTGACCGCCCCGCCTGAGCTCAAGGAACTCGACGAGAAGATCGCCAAGATCGCCGCCGACAAGGACGAGGCCATCAAGGGCCAGGACTTCGAGAAGGCCGCCGAACTGCGCGACAAGCAGGAGAAGCTGGAAGCCGATCGCAAGCAGAAGGAAGACTCCTGGCGCGAAGGCGAGTCCGACGTCAAGATGGTCGTGGACGAGGACGTGATCGCCGAGGTCATCAGCTCCACCACCGGTATCCCGGTGTTCAAGCTGACTCAGGCCGAGTCCAAGAAACTGCTCAACATGGAAGCCGAACTGCACAAGCGCATCATCGGCCAGGACGAGGCGGTTTCCGCCCTGTCCCGCTCTATCCGCCGTACTCGCGTGGGTCTGAAGGACCCGAAGCGCCCGTCCGGTTCGTTCATCTTCGCCGGCCCCACCGGCGTCGGCAAGACCGAGCTGGCCAAGACGCTCGCCGAATTCCTGTTCGACGATGAGGACGCGCTGATTCGCGTGGATATGTCCGAGTTCTCCGAGAAGTACGCGGCTTCGCGACTCTTCGGTGCGCCTCCGGGATACGTCGGCTACGAGGAAGGCGGCGAGCTCACCGAAAAGGTGCGCCGCAAGCCGTTCTCCGTGGTGCTGTTCGACGAGATCGAAAAGGCTCATCCGGACATCTTCAACACGTTGCTGCAGGTGCTCGATGACGGCCACCTGACCGACGGTCAGGGCCGCAAGGTGGACTTTAAGAACACCATCATCATCCTGACCACCAACCTCGGTACGCGAGACATCGCCAAGGCCGCCAACACGGGCTTCAACCTAGGTGCCAACAACGAGTCCAGCTACCAGCGCATGAAGGACCAGGTCAGCTCCGAATTGAAGCAGCAGTTCCGCCCGGAGTTCCTGAACCGTCTGGACGACATCATCGTCTTCAAGCAGCTCACCGAGCCGCAGGTGCGCCAGATCGTGGATCTGGACGTCAAGCAGCTCAACGACCGCCTGTTCGACCGTCATATGTCGCTCGAACTCACCGACGCCGCCAAGGACCTGCTCGCGCAGAAGGGCTTCGACCCGCTGCTCGGTGCCCGTCCGCTGCGCCGCGTGATTCAGCGCGACATCGAGGACGCCATCTCCGAGAAGATCCTGATGGGCGATCTCGAAGACGGTCAGCGCGTGATTGTGGATGCGGAAGGCGAGGGTATCCTCGGCGAATTCACCTTCAAGGGTGAGGAGTTCGAGGAGCCGGCCGCCGCCGATAAGCCCGCCGAAGACGGTGCCGCCACTGATGGCGAGACTCCAGCCGACGCCACTCCGGCCACTGAGCCGGCCGAATCCGCTCCCGCCGATTCCGGTGACGCTCCGCAGGAGTAGTCCGTTTCGATAGCGTAGCTAGCGCATACCAGCAAAGCTCCCCTTGACAGGGGAGCTGTCAGCGAAGCTGACTGAGGGGTAGACCTGCGCACACATGATGTGCACGTTTGTGGTCTACCCCTCAGTTGCCTCTGGCGACAGCTCCCCTGTCAAGGGGAGCTACTGTTTGTGTCGGATTATTACAGCAGGGCGAGTCCGGTGTCGATGGTCTCCTCGCGGGTAAACAGCGTGCGGCCGGCGCGCACCGAACGCAATACCGAGCAGCGCTCATACACGGCGTTGAACACGCTATCGGCGTCCAGCACAATGAAGTTTGCTGGCTTGCCCGTTTCCAAGCCGTACATATCGCGCAGGCCCAACGTAGTGGCACCGTTGACGGTCAGGAACTTCAACGCATCGTCGATTTCTTCAAAGCTCATCATCTGTGCCAAATGCAGCACATAATCAAGAATGAGCATCATATTGCCATTGCCCAACGGGTACCACGGGTCCTGCATTGAATCCTGGCCCAATGACACATTGACACCCGCCTCAGTGAGCTCCTTGACTCGCGTGATGCCACGGCGCTTGGGGAAGGTATCCTGACGGCCCTGCAAATACAGGTTCTCGGTGGGGGCGCAGGCGAAGTTGATATGCGCCGCCTTAAGCAGCTTGGTCAGGTGGAAGAAGTAGGCGTTGTCCGCCGATCCCAGCGAACAGGTGTGGCTGGCGGTGACCTTCGGGCCAATGCCAGCCTTATATGCCAGCGCCGAAAGCAGCTCCACGTAACGGGAATTCGGATCATCCGTCTCATCGCAATGCACGTCGATGAGCTTGTCGTATTTCGAAGCCAACTCAACTACCGTGTGCATGGAATGCTCGCCAAACTCACGGCACTGTTCGAAATGGGGGATGCCGCCCACGCAGTCGGCACCCATCTTGAGTCCTTCCTCCACCAGCTCGGCACCCGATTCGCCATGCGGGCCCTCGTAGGAGTACATGCCCTCCTGCGGGAAGCTGACGATCTGGAGAGTGACCGTATCCTTCAATTCCTCCTTAAGCTCCAGCAGCGCCTTTAACGAGGTCAGGTTCGGGTCGGTCACATCGGCATGGGATCGAATGAGCTGCACGCCATGCAGCATTTCTTTCTTAATGCCGATTTTCGCGCGCTGCTTGATCTCGTCGACCGTCAAGTCGGACTTGGTCTCACTCCATCGCTGGATGCCCTCAAACAAGGTTCCGCTTTCATTCACCGCACCGGGCTTGCGGGCCGTGAATACGTAATCAAGGTGCAGATGCGTATCGCAGAACGGTGGGCAGACAAGTTTGCCGCCCAGATCGACCACCTCAATGGCCGCCAGATCACCACCCTGAGCCTCATATTGTTGCGCGAGTCCGGGGCCGAATGCGGTGAACACACCATCCGTGACGAGAATGTCCTGCAATGGCAGGGTGCTTGCAGCCGTGCTTCCGGGTTCTCCGGTGGCGATATGTGCGTTGGTGAACAGTGTGGTAGTCATCGTCGCTCCTTCAACTGGTGTGTTGCCGAACGGTTACGTGAACCGACTGCCCGCGTAACCAACTGAGGTTATTGTCAACAGCACGCTTTGCGGTGAGGTTAACCGGAACGACCGGTGTTCCGCGGGGGGAATGGACAGATTGTATGACTGTATCGATTCGCAGTGTGCTTCATAACACGCAGTTCAAACGAGCCGATCCTGTGGTGGAGGTCGAAGGCAAAGACCTCGATACGCCAGTGCGATGGGTGTTCACCAACGAGCGAGAGGATGTCTCCAGCTTCCTTTCGGGCGGTGAGATGCTGATTATCGAGGGCAACGCTCTGCTCGCCGCCGATTGGCACGGCACGCTAGGACAATATGTAGCAAGCCTGGCACAGGCTGGTGTCGCCGCTCTGGTGGTCGAACTGGTGGAGGGTGTGGTGCGGATGCCGGACGAACTGGTGTCTGCGGCCAGGCTGCATGGGTTGACGTTGATTGGTTTGAAATCTCGCGTACCTTTTGTCGACATCTGTCAGAGCGTCAATACCGCTATCGTGCACGAACAGATGCACTTGCAATTGGAGGTGGACACAATGTCCACTTCATTACGTGAGGGATTGTCCCGTACCGGCAATATCGAGGCTGTGGCCGAAACCATTGCGTCGCTGTTCGGCGAAAGCGTCGCCATTTTCGATGGTGACGGTCTGTTGGCCGCTCGAGCGGGTCGTGCGTTCGATGCCGGCAACGAATCGAGCGCCGTCATCGCCCTTGAAAGTCGCTCCCGGCCGGTGGGAGCATTGGAGATCACGCAACGCACCATGACTTCCGACGCCACGATGCGTCGGGCCATCGCCACCATCGTGTCTCCGGTGGCTGCCCTTTATATTGACGGCGGTGCGCGCATGGGCATGATGCATCATCTGAGTATGGGTCCGGCCGACGGCGTGCACGTCAATACATTTGAGGCGCAGGAAGCGCATGCGATGCTCGAAGCGCTGGGTTTTGCCGGATCATGCATCTATATGCCATTCGCTTTTCGGTTCAGATCGGTGGTGGAAGGCATCAACCATGTATCGACGATGGTCGAACGGTTCGAAGAACGGTCGGGATGCGCCGTCTCCTGCATGCTGGAAGGTGACTTGATGGTCGGATGGTGCTCCACCACCGATTCCTCAGACGGTGCGGCCGCATTCGGACGCCATTGCATGGATGCGCTTGCCGTACTGGAAGGCGACGGTATATACGTGGTGCATGGCCGAGTGGCATTGGACACGGTGACGCTGGTCGACGGGTTCGCGGTATTGCGTGACATCGCCAATCAGGAACCGGCATACGGGCGAATCGTAAGTACCATGTCCGCACTCGTCGACCGTTTCGTCGCATCCTCTGATATGGACAAGGCGATGCGCATGCTCGTGGTGCAGACCATCGGATTCGAGGTCGCCGCCTCTCCGTTGTTGCTGGACACACTGTGCGCCTGCTTCGACAACCTCGACAGCAAAACCGGCGCGTGCGAGCAATTGGGCATCAGACGGCAAACCCTGTACAACCGACTGGACAAAGTGACACAAATGGTCGGCGTCGACTATAACGACAAACCGAACTGGTCGATGCTGCTATTCGCCGCCAAACTCACGAAATCATGGCAAGAACAGCATGTTGAATAATGCGCCGGCACCACTGGGCAACCTGTCCACTTCTACGCCGAACGGGTTAATCGACGATTCACGTTTCAGCAAATACTCAAGGGCATAGTCGAGGCTATCGCGGCGCTGGTCGACCTGCTGCGAAACGGATTCCCACTTGAATCTCATTCAGTCACACGAACAGCACATCCTTGAAAGGACGGTGACATCATGAGTTCCGCAACGATTACTACATCTGCACGACTGATAAATTCCACCCCGCAAACTGAAGAACAGGCCATGGTCAGAAAAGTCGCGGTATCTTCCTTCCTCGGCAACTTCATCGAGTGGTTCGACTACGCCTCCTATTCGTACTTCGCCACCACTATCGCCCTAGTGTTCTTCCCAACCGACAATCACACCGTCGCCATGCTGCAGACCTTCGGCGTGTTCGCGCTATCCTTCATCCTTCGCCCAATCGGCGCACTGTTCTGGGGTAGCTATGGAGATAAGAAAGGCCGTAAAGCCGCACTGGCCCACTCGATTATGTTCATGTCCGGTGCGAGCTTCCTGATCGGCTGCCTGCCGTCTTACTCGGTGATTGGCGTTGGCGCGCCGATTCTGCTTCTTCTGCTGCGCATGGTGCAGGGCTTCTCCGCCTCCGGTGAATATGCCGGTGCGGCCACGTTCCTCGGCGAATATGCGCCCACTTCAAAGCGCGGCATCTACTGCTCGCTGATTCCGGCTTCCACCGCTATCGGTCTGCTCGCCGGTTCTACTCTGGCCACGCTGATGACCGCCAACATGAACTCTAGCGCGATGGTCGGTTGGGGATGGCGTGTGCCGTTCCTGCTGGCCGGCCCGCTCGGTCTGATTGTGCTGTACATCCGCGCCAAGCTCGCTGATTCCCCCGTCTACCAGTCGATGAACGATGCGCTTGAGTCCAAGGGCGCCGCCTCCGCCGACGGTCAAATCGCTGCCAAGAGCGGCATGTTCGCCCCGCTCGCCGAGTTGTTCCACAACCATCTCAAGGCTCTGATCATCAGCTTCGGAGCCTGCGTGCTGAACGCGGTCGGCTTCTACACCGTGCTCACCTACCTGCCGACCTATCTGTCTGACACCGTCGGCATGGACGCCCCCCAGTCCGGCACCATCACCACCATCTGCCTGGTCGCCTACGTGTTCATGGTGTTCGGCATGGGCCACATCTCCGACAAATTCGGCCGCAAGAAGGTGCTCATCGGCGCTTGCGTGGCGTTCATCGTCCTCACCGTTCCTGCCTTCCTCATCCTCAACACCTCCCAGTTCTGGCCCGTGCTGCTGGTTGAGCTGGCAATGTGCGCCACCCTGACCGCCAACGACGGTACCCTGTCCAGCTACCTGACCGAGACGTTCCCCACCTCCGTGCGCTTCACCGGATTCGCGTTCAGCTTCAATCTGGCCAACGCCATCTTCGGTGGTACGGCCTCGTTCATCGCCACTGTCCTGATTGCCCTGACCGGTTCGTCCATCGCCCCGGCCTGGTACATGGTGGGCGTTGCGGCCATCGCCTTGGTCGCGATGATCCTCTCCCACGAAAACACCGACAAGGATCTGAATCACATCTGATCTCCTCAGCTCCGGCTCCTTCCCCGAGGGAGCCGGGCGTATTCATCGACCATCCAATCCACCACCAACCTAAAGGAGTACTGCAATGGGTAGCAACCGCCGTATGGACCACATGACCTGGCCGGAATTCAAGGAGGCGAAGACTCGTCCCGTCATCGTGCCGATCGGTTCGACCGAACAGCACGGCCAGCATCTGCCCATCGGCACCGACGCGGTACTCGCCACGCGGGTCGCCGAAGATCTGGCGGAACGCATCGACGGCACCGTGCTGCCCACCCTGAGCTACGGATACAAGTCCAAGCCGCTCTCCGGTGGCGGGCCGCTGTTCCCGGGCACTATCGACATGAACGGCGTGACAGTGATCAACCAAATGCACGACGTGCTGAGCGAACTCATCGCCGATGGCTTCACCAAGATCGTCGTCATGAACGCGCATTTTGAAAACGAGGCGTTCATCGTCGAGGCCATCGATCTGGTCACCCGCGAAACCGGGGGAGTAGCCACCATCGTGGAAACCAATTGGTGGGATCCAGTTCCGCAGTCGGTTATCGACAAGGTGTTCGATGGATTGGTGTTCCCCGGCTGGGCATTGGAGCATGCGGCCGTCACCGAAACTTCGTTGATGCTCCACTATGCGCCGGAACTGGTGCACATGGACCGTATGGTCGAGGAAGCCGGTGCCACGGCGAAATCCTATGTCCGCTACCCTGTGCGCCAAGGTGACGTTCCCGCTCACGGCGGACTCGCCAATCCGGCCGGCTCAAGCGCCGAACGCGGCCGTCTGATTGCCGAGGCGTGCGTGGGTGCGGTAGCTGAGATCTGTGCCGAGGAATTTGGCGAGTAATCTCCCCTTGCTGACGCATTCGTAGTGACTCGGGTTGCAAAGGTCTGACCCTGATAGTACGGGGTCAGGCCTTTCCCATCCCAAGACGCCGCTAAGAATTCACCTGAGAGTCGCCTTCCTAGGCATGGCCATTCAATCGACGATTCTAGCGTGACTGGTGTGAGCAGGAATATGAAGAACCGGCGGTGGGCCGGCAAGCGATCGGGGATCGCTTTTGGTGCAGTAGCGCTTATCCTTACGGCTCTGGTGGTTCCTTATGCTTGTGCGGGAACCACGGGAGCCGTTCCTTTTTCCGGCGATAATCCATCTTCCGGCACCCGTACGGTGACCATCGCCGACATCACTGATTTTCACGGGCATATCGAACGTGGTGCGGACAACGCCACCGCCTTCACCGTGGCCGACAGCCATAATCCCGGCAATATGATTCCGGTATCGACCGGCGATTTGGTGGGAGGCTCCCCGTATGAGTCGGCGGTGGAGAAGGACCAACCCACGCTGGATATGGCCAAAGCGTGGGGATTGACGATTTCGGCGATAGGCAACCATGAGTTCGACCGCGGTGTCGCCGATTTCAACAATCGTATCGCTGATCCCAGCAACGGCATCGACTGGCTGTGCGCCAACGCGTCTGCCGCCAATAAGTCGCCTGACGGACTGCTGAGCCACGTACGTGACTCTACGATTCGAACGGTGAACGGCAAGCGGATCGGTTTCGTGGGCGCCCTTACTGATGCGCTCGGCTCGGTGGCCACTCCGCAGATCACTCGTGATGCCGATCTTGACGAACGGGCGGTGGACGCGATCAATCGTGTGGCCCGTGAACTCAAGCGCTCCGGAAAGGTGGATGCGGTGGTGGCCTTGCTGCATGCCGATGCTTCAGCCGCCGCCGATATTGGGCGAGATGTTGATGTGGTATACACCGGTCACAGTCACGCGATCAAGCGTGGTACAACCGCGGGTGGCGCGCCTATTTACGAGGCGGGCAGCTTCGGGCGGAACATGGCCGTGCAGGATTTGATCATCACCGGTGCCGGGCGTCGCGCCACGGTGCGAGTGGCCGATGTGGACCTCGGCAATGGCACCAGCCATACGGCGGTTGACGGCGTGCTGGGCGTGGATGGGCTTAATGCGCATCCGGCGCAAGCCGCTTGGATGTCTGCCGGTGCTGAGGAGAACGATGAGGTATCGCGCGCGCAGCATATTTACCAGGCGTCGGCAACATATGCGAACCATACCGGCAGCGCGGTGATTGGCACCTTGGCCTCCGGCGTGAATTTCGACAAACAAGGTTCGGACAAGCACGGGAATACGGTCGGTGTGCTGGTGGCGGACGCGAACCGAGAGTCAATCATGAAGCATGTGTATGCCGGGAATCGCTTGCCGGTAATCGGATTTTCGAATAATGGCAGTCTGCGGACTCCACGGCTTGATATGAATGGCGATGGCAAAGTCACCGTGCGCGAGGTGGATAGTCTCATGGCCTTGCAGTTCAAGGCCGCGCATGAGACGCTCACCGGGCGCGATGTGAAGAGAGTGCTCGCCGAGCAATTTCGCCGTGACGATGGGCGACTGGAGCGGCGCTGGCTCGGCATCTCCTCGAACGTGACGTATCGGTATGCCGAATGCGGTACGGCTGGTGAGAGCGGCAATGCCGATGCCGGCGTTGATACTGATTCCGGCGCTGATACCAACGCTGACGCTGACGAGTGTGCTGCCGACGAACATGCGGCGGTTCGTATCGCGAACCTCGCCGTTGACGGCCGACCGATTGCGGACGATGACCTGGTGATTATCGCGTCCAATTCATATCTGCTTCAGGGCGGCGACAGTTACCCCGCCTTCCGTGCCGGAACCAATTACGGCGAGCTGGATATGCCATACAGCCAGCCGTTGCATGAATATCTGGCCGCACATCAAGGGCTCACGGCAGTTGTTGCAGTACCGGTAGGGACTCAGGCGTAAGACACCAATTGCTGGGTGACTGAGGAACTATGGGGTGAAGTTATGAGTATAGGGCAGGAGAAAACGGCATAAATATGACGACGCTCCCCTCGCTGAGGGGAGCTGTCGCCGTAGGCGACTGAGGGGAGCTTGCGGTATAACCGTAAACTCCCCTCAGTCAGCCTTGCTGCCAGCTCCCCTCTCTGAGGGGCACCTGGCGAGACCCTTACTTGATGGCGTTCAGCCACTGCTCCTTGGTGGCCTTCTCGGCTTCGAGCTTGGCCTTCTTCTTCGGGTCGGATTCGGCCGCGATCTTGGCGTCGAGCTCGGCGAGCTGGGCGTTGAGCTGCTCCTCGAAGCTGGACTTGCGGGCGTCGGCCTCCGGATCGGTCTGCTTCCAAGCGGCATCCTCGATGGCCTTGATCTGCTTGTCAACGGCGTCGAGACGGTTCTCGATGCGGCGCATATCGTCACGCGGCACGTAACCGATCTGATCCCACTCTTCCTGAATCTTGGCCAGCTCCTGGCGGGCCTTCTTGGCCTCGGCGTCGGTCTTCACCGGCACCAGAGCCTCGGCCTTGACCAGCAGAGCCTCCTTGGCAGCCAGATTCTCCTTCTCGGAGGAGTTGATCTGATCGCGATCGGCCTGACGAGCGTTGAAGAAGGTGTCGGCGGCTTCGCGGAACTTGGCCCACAGCTCGTCGTCCTCGTTACGGCCAGCGCGGCCGGCCTTCTTCCAACGGTCCATCAGATCGTTGAACTTGCGGGAAGTCTCACCCCAAGCGGTGGAATCCTTGAGCTCATTGGCCTCGGCGATAATCGCTTCCTTGGCTTCCTTGGCGGCTGTACGCTCGTTGTCGCGAGCCTGAGCCCACTTGCGGCGAGCCTGGTTGAAGGTGGTACGGGCGACGGAGAAGCGCTTCCACAGCGCCTCGGCCTCCGGCTTGTCGATGCGCACGGTGGTGCGCTGGTGGTTCTGCCACTCGTCGAACAGGTTACGGAACTTGTCGGCGGTGGAGCGCCAGTTGGTGTTGTCGCCCAGAGAAGCGGCCAGTGCTTCAGCCTTCTCGACAATGGCGGTGCGCTCGGCAACGGCCTTGGCCTGGGCGGCCTTGCGTGCCTCGGCGATTTCGGTCTTCTTGGCCTCGCCGGCAGCCTTCAGCTCCTCGTACTGGGTCTTGAGTGCGGCAAGATCGCCCACGACGGCTGGCTCGGAGGTTTCTTCACCCAAGAGCTTCACGGATTCGTCGATTTCACGGGCCTTGATGTTCGGGGAAGCCAGGCGGGTGGCCAGCAGATCGAGCTTGGCCTTGAGATCCAGGAAACGACGGGCGTACAGTGCCAACGCCTCTTCCTTGGAGACATCCGGGAACTGGCCTACCTCGCGCTCGGCGTCGCCATCCTTGACGAAGACGGTGCCGTTGTCATCCACGCGGCCGAAGGCCTCGGCGGCCTTGACATCAGCCTCGGAATAGGCGGCGGTGGCGGCGGCCGGGGCGGCAGCGCGCGGCTTGGCCGCCGGAGTCTTCTTGGCGAAGGCGGCGGGGGAGGGCGCGTGCGGTTTCGGCATGGAAGCGGGGGACGGAGTCGGCGCCGGCGTGGCCGCGCTGGCCTCGGGTGCGGGTGTCGTTGCCTGCTCTTCGGGCGCAGCGGTGTTTACGGGTTCGGTGACAGTTTCGTCGGCCATGGCCAGCTCCTTAAAGCGTAGAATGCATAAGCGGGAGCGTCTCCCATCCCGGGCGAACCAGGAAGTTTTGACGCAACCCTCACCTATTATATTGATTTCGTGGCTAAAGGTGCATCAATATCAGGATTCCCGGAGTGGCTCCCCTCCGAACGTGTTGTGGAGCAGCGTGTTATCGATACGCTTCGTAAGGTTTTTGAGCTCAACGGCTTCATCGGCATTGAGACGCGAGCGGTGGAAACCGGCGCTTCTTTGCTGAAAAAAGGCGAGACCAGCAAGGAGATTTACCTGCTGAGCCGTTTGCAGGAGGTCGGTCATGAATCCGACACTCCGATTGAAGAGCGTTTGGGCCTGCATTTCGATCTGACCGTGCCGCTGAGCCGGTATGTGGTCGAGCACTCGGGTGCGTTGGCGTTCCCGTTCAAGCGCTGGCAGATTCAGAAGGTGTGGCGTGGCGAGCGTCCGCAGGAAGGCCGCTTCCGCGAGTTCGTTCAGGCCGACATCGACGTGATCGGCGCCGGCGACCTGCCCGACCACTATGAAGTGGAACTGCCGCTGGTCATGGTCTCCGCACTGGAAGAGCTGCGCGCGTATGGCCTCCCCAAGGCCACCGTGCACGCCAATAATCGCAAGTTGTCTGAGGGGTTCTACCGTGGCCTTGGCCTGACGGACGTCGAAGGCGTGCTGCGCGAGATCGACAAGCTCGACAAGATCGGTGCCGATGAGGTGGCCCGACTGCTCACCGAGACCTGCGGCGCCACCGAGGCACAGGCGCGCGCCTGCCTCGAATTGGCCGAGCTCACCGCCTCCGACGGTGCCGAGCTTGCCGCTAAGTTCGATGCGCTGTGCGAGGCTCACGGCATCGTCAAGGATTCCGAGGCCTACACGCTGGCTCGTCAGGGACTCGATACCCTGGCCATGATCGTCGACGAAGCCGCCGCCATCCGCCCCGGTTCCGTCATCGCCGACCTGAAGATCGCCCGCGGTCTCGACTACTACACCGGTTCCGTCTACGAGACCTTCCTCGACGGTGCCGCATCACTCGGCTCCATCTGCTCCGGTGGCCGTTACGACAATCTCGCCTCCCAGGGCAACCGCAAGTATCCGGGCGTGGGCCTGTCCATCGGCCTGAGCCGACTGGTCAGCTACATGCTGCACACCGCCGGCGCTCACGCCAACCGTGTCAGCCCGGCCGCCGTGCTGGTCGCTGTGTGGAATGAAGAGGACCGCCCGGCCGCCAATCGTATTGCGAACCAACTGCGTGCGCGCGGCATCGCTACTGACGTGGCACCCACCGCGGCCAAGCTCGGCAAGCAGATCAAGTACGCGGACAAACTCGGCATTCCGTACGTGTGGTTCCCGGCCACCGCTGCCGAAGGTGCGGAAGGCGCAGAGCCCGCTGGCGACGAGGTCAAGAACATCGTCACGGGCGAGCAGGTTGCCGCCGATTGCACGTCGTGGGAGCCGGATACTGTGGTTGCCCAGCAAACCGTCGAAATCTGACGTATTCGCGCGAAAAATCGAGGAGAAACAAGACAATGAGCCAGACGGCTTACAGAACACATCATGCCACTGAAGTGACCGAGGCCCTGGTCGGCCAGAAGGTCACCCTCGCCGGTTGGGTTGACCGACGCCGTGATCACGGTGGCGTGGCCTTCATCGACCTTCGTGATTCGACCGGCCTCGTGCAGGTCGTCATTTACGACGAGGATATGGCCCGCCCGCTGCGCAGCGAATTCGTGATTCAGATTACCGGCGAAGTGCGCCTGCGCCCGGATGGCAACGAGAACACCCATCTGGCCACCGGCAAGATCGAGGTTGTGGCCGAGACCATCGAGATCCTCGCCAAGTCCGACGCCCTGCCGTTCCAGGTTTCCACCGCTCTTGAGAATGAGTCCGAGAACAAGCTGCCTGGCGAGGACGTGCGTCTGAAGTACCGTTACCTCGACCTGCGCCGCCCGTCCATGCAGTACAATCTGAAGCTGCGTTCCGACATGGCTAAGGCCGCCCGCCACGCGCTGGAAGACATGGACTTCACCGAGGTCGAGACCCCGACCTTCATTAAGTCCACCCCGGAAGGCGCCCGCGACTTCGTGGTGCCGGCCCGTCTGGTTCCCGGTTCCTGGTACGCCCTGCCGCAGTCCCCGCAGCTCCTCAAGCAGCTGCTCATGGTCTCCGGTGTCGAGCGTTACTACCAGCTCGCCCGCTGCTACCGTGATGAGGACTTCCGCGCCGACCGTCAGCCCGAGTTCACTCAGCTCGATATGGAGATGGCCTACGTGGACCAGGAAGATGTGATGGCCATGACTGAGAAGGTCATCGCCGCCATCTGGAAGTCCGCCGGCTATGAGGTCCAGCTGCCGCTGCCGCGCATCACCTGGAAGGATGCGATGGACAAGTACGGCTCCGACAAGCCGGACCTGCGCTTCGGCAACCCGCTGGTGGAGCTGACCGAGTACTTCAAGAACACGCCGTTCCGCGTGTTCCAGGCCCCGTACGTGGGTGCCGTGGTCTTCAAGGGCGGTGCCGCCACGCCGCGTCGTCAGTTCGACGCTTGGCAGGATTGGGCTCGTCAGCGTGGAGCCAAGGGCCTTGCTTACGTGGTCTTCGGCGAAAACGGCGAGCTCAAGGGCCCCGTCGCCAAGAACCTATCCGATGAGGAGCGCAACGGCCTACGCGAGGCCGTCGGTGCCGAGGAAGGCGACGCCGTGTTCTTCGCCGCCGGTTCCCGCGAGTCAGCCCAGCTGCTGCTGGGTGCCGTGCGTGTGGAGCTCGCCTCCCGCGAAGGCCTGCTGGATCCGAAGAAGTTCGCTTTCACTTGGGTTGTGGACTTCCCGCTGTTCAAGCCCACCGACGATCCGGATGATGACGATGTGGCTGTCGGCCACTCCAAGTGGACCTCCATGCACCACCCGTTCACCATGCCTTCCAAGGATTGGATCGACAAGTTCGACAAGGATCCCGAGCACGCCATGTCCGACTCCTACGACATCGTCTGCAACGGTGAGGAGATGGGCGGCGGTTCCGTACGTATCCACCGCGACGACATCCAAGCCCGTGTGCTCGATGTGCTGGGCATCACCAAGGAAGAGGCCGACGAGAAGTTCGGCTTCCTGCTTGAGGCATTCAAGTACGGCGCTCCGCCTCACGCGGGTCTGGCCCTCGGTTGGGACCGCACCGTGTCCATCCTGGCCGGTGCAGACTCCATCCGCGACGTCATCGCCTTCCCGAAGGCCGGCGGCGGCCGCGACCCGCTGACCGGTGCTCCGGCCCCGATTTCCGACGAGCAGCGCGCCGAGACTGGCGTCGACTACGACCCGGACGCCGACGAAAACTAATCTACGGAGCGTATACCGCTTTTCCTCAGCACTCGACGTACTTCAGTGCGCCTTCGGCTTCGGACGGCGGTCTCCGCACGCGTAGATTAATTTTCGAGGAGTAATGCTCCGGTGCTATTAGCCGCAAATGGCCCTTGGAATAATTCCAAGGGCCATTTGCTTTTTGCGGGTGGGGCCCAATGTGCCAAATACCTGCCAAGGGGTGCCAAATACTCCGCCCGATGGCACCTCCGCCATGCGGCAAACCTCGCACCATGCGGTGTCCCCCTTGGCGTTTGCCGATTATCCTTCCATGGGGCGGTAACTTCCTCATGGGGCGGTGAAAACCCCATGGGGCGGTAGGTCAAAATGGCTTAATTCCGCGGTTTCACAATTTCTTCAAACCGCCCCATGGGCAAATTACCGCCCCATGAGGAGCGATCGCAACTCCGTATTTGATCAATGTTGTGAGGCTTTGTTGTGTTTTGCTTGTTTCCGCCTCCTGTATTCCCCTTTGCGCGCATTGATGGTAAGGCTGCCGTCTATTAATACCCGGCATGAAGGTTGAGGACGGCCAGGAAGCGGTATTTGCATCGCGGTGGCAACCTCTTGTGCGAAGGCACGTTGTTTGGCGGTGTTCCACAGGTCATCGGCGAACACCTCGATGACGGTCCAGCCCAATTGCCGCAGACGTCGACGTTTTTGCTGGTCCCGCACATATTGTTTGCGGAAGCGACGGTGATGATCGCCATCATATTCAATAGCGACTTTGTATTGTGGATAAGCCATGTCAACGGTATAGGTGTATCCGTTCTCTGAATCGGTAATGCCGTATTGTGTTTGCGGTATGGGCAGGCCGAAAAGCATAAGCGCCAAGCGTGTACGAGTTTCCTGAACGGAATCCGATGGTTTTACGAGCTTCAGCGCCGCCTCACAACGCGCACGGCCAATAACGCGGTGAAAGGCCGTTAGTCGTTGAGTGAATTGTTCAATGGCATATCCATAACGTCTGATGAGCGCTTCAGCCAGCACCACTAATTCAGTGAGGTTGAGATATTGGGCAAACTGTATCCACGCATCCATGGGATGCATGCAGGTTACGCCGTTTGAGAAAGCGATACTGTTGAACTTTGCATTCCATATGCGATAGTCGACATTGTCCAATGAAGAGCGGGTCCCCTTGCTCCTCACCGTCACATAAAAATCCTTCTGCGGCAACGTGCTGTGCCTCGGCAACTCCACGCCGCATAATTCCAATGCGGTATACAGCGAGAAACACAACGTGCGTTTCGTGCGCACTTTGCCCAGCAGATTCCAACAGGCCGTGTTCTTGGCCGTGGCTTTGGCGTCAAGATCTTTGCGCAGATAGTTGTTGATTTCGCCATTGTGCGGCACTTCGCTGTATCCGTTCATGCGCCGAGCGTAGCGCATTCCACGGTGGCACAGGGGCAAAACCGAAAAATGGGGATAACTTAAGCGGCGCGAACCGGTTATCCACCGGCATATCGTGTGCCGCGCCCGGTTATCCACCGCGCTTCGGGAGTGTCGTCCACCGTATAACAGCACTCATCGTGTGCGAACAGCTAGCCACGCTCAAAATGCCTAGCGCATTTATACGAATACGACATGGGAAACGGCGAGACCAGCCCCACACAATACAAAGTGACCGCCAGCCATGCGCCCGACTGCGGCATACACGGCAGCAACGCCAACGACACCAAGGCCAAACATGGAATCAGCAGATAGGACAACACGTGCCCGCTTTGCCGTCGCAGCAACGTCTCAGCCACCACGCAGCAGGCAATCAGCGCACAGCAGACGCCGAGCGATGCGCGACTCAGCGAGAATGTATGCCGATGCCCAATGCCGCCTTCACGATGTCTGATGCGGAAATGAGACATCGACTGAGCAACTGTGTGGACATACTGTGAACACGTTGGAAACGTCGGTGTGCTATCCTCCCACTCATGTCTGAAACGAACAATGAAACAGCAGTGCGTTCGCGCGCGACAAGCACAACATCACCGAGCAAGGCCAAATTGACCCCGCTGGTTCCCGGCAAAGAGGACCTGAACCGTCCGCTAGTCGAACTGACCCACGTCGAAAAGCACTTCGGTGCTTTGCACGTCCTGAAGGACATCAACCTGACCGTCACCAAGGGTGAGGTGCTGGTGGTCGTGGGCCCGTCCGGCTCAGGCAAGTCCACGATGTGCCGCACCATCAATCGCCTCGAGACCATCGATTCCGGCGACATCCGCATCGACGGCAAGCCCCTGCCACAGGAAGGCAAGGAGCTCGCGAACCTCAGGGCCGAAGTTGGCATGGTGTTCCAGTCGTTCAACCTGTTCGCCAACAAAACCATTCTTGAAAACGTGACGTTGGCCCTCATCAAGGTGCGTCACATGGACAAGAAGGAAGCCGAGCAACTGGCCATGGACCTGCTCGCCCGCGTGGGCGTCGACTCCCAAGCCAGCAAGATGCCCTCCCAGCTCTCCGGCGGCCAGCAGCAGCGTGTGGCCATCGCCCGCGCGCTCGCCATGCGCCCCAAGGTCATGCTGTTCGACGAGCCCACCTCCGCACTCGACCCGGAAATGGTCAACGAAGTGCTCGACGTGATGGTCGAACTCGCGCATGAAGGCATGACGATGATCTGCGTGACCCACGAGATGGGCTTCGCGCGCAAGGCCGCCGACCGCATCGTCTTCATGGCGGACGGCCAGATTCTCGAAGAGAACACGCCCGACGAGTTCTTCGAGCATCCGCAGACCGACCGTGCCAAGGACTTCCTCTCGAAGATCCTCACCCACTGACGAACCCACTGAAAGACGGGTACGCAATCCAATGACATTCACCAATACGTTCAAACGGAAGGTTTGCCGCGTGATCGCCGCGCTCGCCGCCGTGGCCTGCACAATGTCGCTGGCCGCCTGCGGCGCGGACGAAACCGGCAAGATCCGCATCGGCATCAAATTCGACCAGCCCGGCCTGGGCTTCAAGAAGTCCGGCACCTACGTGGGCTTCGACGTGGACGTGGCCAAGTACATCGCCAAGAAACTCGGCTATTCCGAAGACCAGATCATCTGGAAGGAAGCTCCCTCCAAGCAGCGTGAGGCCATGATTCAGAACGGCGACGTGGACATGATCCTCGCCACCTACTCCATCACCGACGAGCGCAAGAAGGCCGTCTCCTTCGCCGGCCCGTACTTCGTGGCCGGACAGGATCTGCTCGTGCGCAAGGACGACAACTCCATCAACGGCCCCGAAGACCTGAACGGCAAGCGCCTATGCTCCGTCACCGGTTCGACCTCCGCCGCCACCGTCAAGGAGAAGTTCGCCTCCGAAGTCCAGCTTATGGAACAGCCCGGTTACGCCGAATGCGCCACCGCCCTGTTCTCCGGCATCGTGGACGCGGTAACCACCGACGACATCATCCTGGCCGGCCTGGCCTCCGCCTCGCGCGGCAAGCTCAAGGTGGTCGGCAAACCGTTCACGCAGGAATACTACGGCGTGGGCATCAAGAAGGGCGACACGCAGCTGGCCACCAAAATCAACAACGCCATCGTGGACATGATTCAGGACGGCTCGTGGGAGAACGCCATCAGCGATAACACCAAGGGCACCAACTACACGCCCGACGTACGCTACAACCCGCCCACCCCGGACGAAGGAGAGGAGGCCTGATGAGCGGATTCCTGGAACTCTTCAGCCAGTATGACGTGCTCGGCGCGTTTCTGGTCAATATCGAACTGACCCTATGGTCCGCCCTGTTCTCCCTGATCCTCGGCGTGATCCTTGTGGTGATGCGCATCTCGCCGATTTCCTCGCTCAGGGCCGTGGCCGGTGCGTATGTGGAACTGTTCAAGAACCTGCCGCTGACCATCATCATGGTGTTCATGGTGCTGGGTGCCTACGCGCAGCTGAAGCTCAGCTTCTCCGACACCTTCACCACGAACTTCTTCTGGCTCGCGGTCACCGGCCTGAGCCTGTACACGGCGGCGTTCGTGTGCGAATCTCTGCGTTCGGGCATCAACACCGTGCCGATTGGCCAGGCCGAGGCCGCACGAGCGCTGGGCTTGGGCTTCATGCAGTCCGCCACCGAGATCATTCTGCCGCAGGCCTTCCGAGGCTCCGTGGCACCGCTCGGCAACACGCTGATCGCCCTGCTCAAGAACTCCACCGTGGCCGCCGCCGCATCCGTGGCCACCGAAACATCCTCGCTGATGAGCGAGATGATCGAATTCCGTCCCGACGTGATCATCCAAATCTTCCTGATCTTCGCGCTCGGCTACGTGATCCTGATCATCCCCATCGGCATGCTCACCACGTACCTGTCCAACAAACTCGCCGTAAGGAGGTGACGGATATGGCCGATACTTCGAATTCCGTGCTGTTCGACGCGCCAGGTCCCAAGGGCCGGCGCACCATTCGCATCGTCAACTGGATCGCGGGCATTCTGTTCGCGGTGGTGCTCGTGTTTATCCTCATGCGCCTGCACAACCCGCCGGACGGCGAGAACCAGCTCAGCTGGGAGCTGTGGAAGCCCGCCGTCGAACGAGAGGCGTGGACCGACTTCTACCTGCCCGGACTGTGGATGACCATCAAGGCCACCATCGTGGCCGTGGTGGGTGCCGTGGTGTTCGGCTTGGTGTTCGGCGTGGGCCGACTGCTGCCGAACCCGTTGGTACGTGGCGTCTCCGCCGTGATCGTCGAGTTCTGCCGTGCGGTTCCCGTGCTGCTGCTCATGATCTTCTTCTGGCGATGGTTCGCGTTCGCGGGCCTGCCCAGCCCGTCCTATTGGGCCGTGGTGCTGGCCTTGGTGCTGTACAACGGTTCGGTGGTCGCCGAACTGGTGCGCTCCGGCGTCGGCAATCTGCCGGGCGGCCAGCGTGAGGCCTCGCTCGCTTTGGGCCTGACCGAAACGCAGTCGCTGATGGAGATCGAGGTGCCGCAGGCCGTCTACGCCATGCTGCCGGCCGCCGTCACCCAGCTGGTCGTGGTGTTGAAGGACACCGCCCTAGGCTCGATCATCATGTATACCGACCTGCTGCAGGAATCGCGCCGACTCGGCTCGATGTACTTCAACATCCTGCAGACGCTGGTCATGGCCGCGGTGATTTACTTCATCGCCTGCTGGCTGTTGTCGAGGCTCGCCGAATGGCTGCCCTCGCGCATGCAGCAGCGCACGGCCGCGCCCACCGAGGCCGAGCCCGTGGCGCCGATCGCCGCCGGAGACCCGTCCAACGTCAATCAGATCGCGGTGGCCAAGGAGCTCGAAGAGCTGCCGCTGGGCGGTACGCCGCGCAAATACCATGTGCATCACCGTGGCACCAACGCCTCGATTCGCAACTGGCGGCGCACCCGCTACGAACAGGGATATGACGCCACCCAGCCCGAGTCACAGGTTGACCCGGAAACCGGCGAATTCCAGGAGTCTCAAAAGCCTGAGGACAAGTCAGAGGCCTGACGGTCAGCTCAATCGCCGCTAAGCCGGCACGAAGAATTTACTGAGTGTTTGACTGGGCTCCGGCTACGTAGCCTTCACGGAGGATAGGTTGGAACATATGAAGATGTTCCGGCACCTATCCTCCGTTTTTGCTATTGCGACCATTGCGCCGCTGGCGTTGGCGGCCACGCTAGCCGCGACGCCTGCAATCGCACAGGCCGACCAGCTGCCCAACCCGGATTGGGTGGCATTGCTCTCCGACTACGAAAAGAACTATTGGCAGGCCCCCACCGATGCCGAACACGGTGGCAAGGTGCTCGACGCCGATACAATGAAACTCGACGAAGATTTGGCCGTGGCCATTAACCACAAAGCCGCCGAAAATCTCGATAAGGATGGCCTGAACGCCCAACGCAAGCGTGCGCTCGTCGACTCCGATCTGCAAGCCGAGGAAGCCATGCCGGACGCGCTCGGTCCGGTGCTTGGCAAATATATGAGCGAAGGGCTCAAATCCGGGAAACTCAACGCCGTCGCCGATATCTTCTCCTTTAACGTGGCCTCCACCTACGCTTCAAAACGTGCGGCCATGCATCCGCGCCCCTATCTGAACCGTGCGGAAAGCAGCTACGGCGGCACTAACGATCTCGCCGGACTGCCCGCCACGCTTGACATCAAGCAATCACCCTCATGGCTCGAACACGTGCCCGGCTACTCGAACTTGCAGAAAAACAGTTCCTACCCCTCCGGCCACACTACCGGCGCCTATTCGTGGGGTATCGCGCTGGCCGGCATGATTCCCGAACTCGCGCCGCAAATCATGGCCCGCACTTCGGAGGCCGGCAACAACCGCATCGTGCTCGGCGTGCATTATCCGCTTGACATCATGGGCGGGCGCATTGGCGCATCCGCCCAGAACGGGCAGTACTGGCATAACGAATTCGCTTCGTCCATCGTGCCCGCGTCCCGGCAGCTGCGGGACTATCTGGTGTCCCGCTGCGCCGCGGACGGCCACGGCACTACCCTCGCCGCCTGCATCGCCAACACCAAGGCCTCCGGTTCGGGCGGCTACACCAACGATTTTCTGGACCCGGTGGCCACCGAGCCGGTCGCGGACCAGGCCTCGGCCGTGCGCGTCTACACCGCACGCCTGACCTACACCTTCCCGCAAGACACCGCCCAGTCCGGCGCTGATTTCGTGGCACCGCGCGGGGCGGCGGACGTGCTGCGACTGGCCTATCCCGAACTGCACGCCGATCAGCGCAACGCGATTTTGAAAGCCACTGCCTTGGATTCCGGATACCCCCTATGGCAATCGAGCGACGGCTGGCAGCGTATCAACTGGGCCAAAGCCCTGTGCGCCCGCGTCACCTTGGATAAGCACGGCGATGTGGCCAAGGTCGAGACCGCCGACCAAGTGGCGCTTACCGGCCCGAGTGTGGTCAATGCCCAGTACACCGACGCGGGCAATCACCCGGCGTCGGATAGCTCGGCGGGTGAAAACAGTGCCATTGCGGCCGGACCGGCTCTCGCCACCCTCCATGCCGCGCAACGACCGGCGTTGATCAGCGTAGCTATCGGTACCGCTGTAATCGCGATTGTCGGCGGAATACGGACGGTTCGACGCAAATCCAAGAACTAGCTTCAGCAGTAATTCAGCCAAAGTTCAGTCGCGCTGCTCACCGCTGCGGTGACACTGAGCAGCATCGCCCTGATCGGCGTGCCCGCTGCGACTGCGGACGAGCAGCAGACCACTGCCGAACAGAACACGGCTGCCAAACCATCCGTAATCATCAACGAGGTCTATGCCGGCAATACGAAAGCTGCCGGAGACCCGGATAGCAAGCGTTGCGATTGGGTCGAGCTCAAGAACACCGGCTCCACAGACGTTGACGTGAAGGTCTGGGCATCTACGGCAGTGACAAGAAAGCCAAGAAGCACTACACCATCGGCACCAGCGAAGTAACGAATACGGACACCGTCATCAAAGCCGGCGGATATCTGGTGGCATACATCGACCCCGACAAGGCAAAGCCTGCCAAAACCTGCGATGCCGCTGCCGATATGAAAGTCTCCTCGATCAAGAGCGAGAGCGACAATCTGATAGTCACGATTCTGGCCACTTCGAATTGTGATGATAAGAACGCATCCACGAAATTCAATGATTCGGCCACCCGACTCACGTTGCAGGACAGCGACGATAATGTCGTGGCCGATGCCGTGTTCGATTTTTCGGGTCTATTCCACGTATACCGCGCAGCTGTCCAGCAAGCGCAAGGGCATGGAAGCTGAAGGCAAGACCTGGAACTATCACGATATTCTTGCGCAATTCATCACGATGCACAACAAGAAGTCAAACGTACTGCTTATCTGGTCGGGTGACTGGCCCACCTACAGCAGCAATTCCGACAAATACTATGTGATTCTTGCCGGTGAGGGCTTCGACTCGACGGATGAGGCTTGGAATTGGTGCAAAGCCAACAATTACGGTCCGAACGACTGCATGTCTATAGATTTGCAGTAACAAGTGGAATGTGAATGTCGCTACGTTGCTGGGTCTCCTGAGTTACAAGACGTACAATCGGGAGCATGGCCAAGGACGACGACAGAACCAACAAGCCTGAAGAGGCCGGCAAGTGGGGTACAGCCGGAAAATCCTCAGGAAAGAACAACAAGAACGGCAAGGGAAAGGAATACAAAACCGATCGACGGATCGACAAGGTATTACAGCTCGCGGCGGATCGCATAGACACCATCGACTCCAGTGCCAGCGTGCCTGAACGACTGGCACGTGCGGCGAAATCCAGTGAACTGCTCAGCGCCGTATGGTCGTTGCCGCCCGCTCAACGTCTTATGTTCCACCACGGCATGCAGGTCACTGATGTTGAAGGCGATTCCACTCCCGGATTCGACGGCAATAAAGAGGACGCCGAGGAGTTCATTTCGATCAGCTCCTCCGAAATCGCCCGATACCAGCGGCTCATGTACGCGAATGGCGTCAAAGGCTCGACACGGCGGCTGCTCATCGTGCTGCAAGGCATGGATGCCTCCGGCAAGGGCGGCATCGTGCGTCACGTGTTCAGCCAAGGTGACCCGATGGGCATCCATTACCATGGCTTCGGCAAGCCTGCGGCCGAGGAGCTCGACCACGACTTCCTCTGGCGCGTGAAGCGTGAAGTGCCCAAGGCGGGGTGGATTGCCGTATTCGACCGTTCCCATTATGAAGATGTGGTCATGCCGCACGTCTATGGCACCTATCCCGAAGACGTATGGCGTGCCCGCTACGACCAGATCAACGATTTCGAACGTGAACTGGCCGCCAGCGGATGCGCCATCCTCAAGATCTTCCTCGTGGTAAGCCAGGAAGAACAGAAAAAACACTTCCTCGGGAGACTGGACGATCCCACCAAGTTCTGGAAATTCGACATCTCCGATCTCGAGGCCCGCGACCGCTGGGATGAGTATATGGCCGCATGGCAGGAGGTGTTCGAGAAAACCAGCACGGCCGCCGCACCTTGGTACCTCGTACCGGCCGATAACCGCTGGTATTCGCGAGCAGTGGTCTCCGAACTGCTGCGCACCACCTTGAAGAACATGAACATGACCTGGCCGCCCCTCGAACCCGAGGTGGACCCCGACGAGGTGCGCCGCCGGTTGGCGTGAGCGATCCTCCCACTGGCGGAGCCAAGCGCATGGCACGGCTCTTCGCACGGCTCCGCCCGCTGGCGGGAGGCGTCGCATAGCGACGGAGGGTGGCTCGTGCCGCCGGAATAGGCCACTGGGTAGACTGAGCATTATGACTGACGAGAAGGAATACGGATCCCTGGGGCGGCTGGCCCCCGAATGGGACGGTGACGAGCGTGAACGGAATCTTACGGCCGATGACATCTACGAACGATTCTTCGGCTGGGTGGAAGACATCAAAGGCATCGAACCATGGCCGCATCAGGAAGAGGCCATTATGGACCTCTTGGCCGGCGACCATGTGATTTTGAATACCCCGACCGGTTCGGGCAAATCGCTGGTGGCGCTTGGCATGCACTTCGCCGCCCTGTGCACTGGCCGCCGCTCCTATTACACCGCTCCGATCAAGGCGCTGGTGTCGGAGAAATTCTTCGACTTGGTCGAAGTGTTCGGCCGCGACAACGTCGGCATGATCACCGGCGACAGCCACATCAACGCGGACGCGCCGATCATCTGCTGCACCGCCGAAATCCTCGCCAATCAGGCTTTGCGCGAAGGCACCCATGCCGACGTGGGCCTTGTGGCGATGGACGAATTCCATTATTACGGTGATCCGGAGCGCGGTTGGGCGTGGCAGGTGCCACTGCTCACGCTGCCGCAGACCCAGTTCCTGCTGATGAGCGCCACGCTCGGCAATGTGGACGCCATTGCCGACAAGCTCTCCGATCTGAACGACACCCCGGACGTGGATGTAATCGCCGACGCGCCGCGACCGGTGCCGTTAAGCTACGAATACACGCTCGATCCGATGGAAAAAACCGTGGAACTCGCCTTCCGCAACGGCGAAACCCCGATTTATGTGGTCCATTTCTCGCAGGACGCCGCGCTGGAGACCGCGCAGGCGCTCGCCTCCACCGGCGTGTCCAGCAAGGAACAGCGCCAAGCCATCGCAGAAGCCATCAAAGGCGTCAAATTCACCACAGCCTTCGGCAAGATTCTGCAGCGACTGCTGCGCACCGGTGTCGGCATCCATCATGCCGGCATGCTGCCACGCTACCGCCGCCTGGTCGAGCAGCTCGCCCAGCAGGGTCTGCTGCCCGTGATTTGCGGCACCGATACATTGGGCGTCGGCATCAATGTGCCGATTCACTCCGTGGTGCTCACGGCCCTGACCAAGTTCGACGGCACCAAGATGCGCCGCCTGCGCGCCCGTGAATTCCACCAGATTGCCGGACGAGCCGGTCGTATGGGATTCGATACCGAGGGACTGGTGATCGCCGAGGCTCCCGAATACGAAATCGAAAACCAGAAGGCCATCGCCAAGGCCGGGGGAGACCCGAAGAAGCTCAAGAAGGTCAAGCGCAAGAAGGCTCCGGAAGGTTTTGTGACCTGGAACCAGAGCACGTTTGACAAGCTCATCGACGCCGAACCGGAAACCCTGGTCCCGCACCTGAAAATCACGCATTCGATGGTGCTCAACGAAGTGGCGCAGGGCGGCGACGCCCGTGCCCGTATCGACGATCTCATCGACGATTCCGCGCAGACCCCCGACCAAAAGGAGCATCTGCACCAGCGGGCCGACGAGATTTTCCAAACCCTGTTCGATACCGAAGTCATCGAAACCGAGGACCGCAAGGACGGCGGCAAGGACTACTACATGACCCTTGATATGCCGGACGACTTCGCCCTCGACCAGCCGCTCTCCCCGTTCCTGCTGGCCGCGCTCGAACTGCTGGACCCCGAGTCCGACACCTATGCGCTGGACGTGATTTCCATGGCCGAGGCCACGCTCGAAGACCCCAAGCAGGTGCTGCGTGCCCAGGAGCGTCAGGCCCGAGACAAGGCGATGGCCGATATGAAGGCTGACGGACTCGACTATGACGAGCGTATGGATAAGCTGCAGGAGATTACGTATCCGAAGCCGCTGGAAGACATGCTCGAATCCGCGTTCGACCAGTACCGCCACGATGTGCCGTGGGCCAACGACTACTGGCTATCGCCGAAATCCGTGGTGCGCGACATGGTGGAAACCGCCTCCGACTTCACCGGATACATCACCCGATACAACATCGCCCGCTCCGAAGGTACCCTGTTGCGCTACCTCTCGGACGCCTACCGCACGCTGGCGCGTACCGTGCCGCCCGAAAAGCGTGACGAGCAACTCGAAGACATCATCTCCTGGCTGCGCGTGCTCGTGCGCTCCATCGACTCCTCGCTGGTGGATGAATGGGAGAACGCCGGCGATTCCGCCGACCAGTCCGAGGCGGCGGCCTCCTTGGCGGCGCCGGGCAAGAAGAACGCGGTGGTCGAGGACCGACGAGGCCTTATCGTGCTGATCAGAAACGCCATGTTCCGCCGTGTGCAGCTTATGGACCTCGACCAGCCGGACAAGCTCGGCGCGCTCGACAAAGACTGGGGCTACGGTGTGCACGAATGGGAAGATGTGCTCGACGACTACTACGACGAGCACGAGTACGTGGGCATCGGCGCCGAAGCGCGCTCGCCCGAACTGTTCATGTTGGATGACAAGCACGAGAACGACGAGCATACGTGGAAGGTGCGTCAGATTATCGATGATTCCGATGGCGATCACGATTGGGCCATCGAAGGCATCGTGGACCTCGACGCCACCCAAGACACCGGCGAAGTAGTCTTCCACGACTACAAGGTGAGTAACTGATTCCTTTCTTGGCTCCCCTCTCTGAGGGAAGCCAGGGTGCAGCTCGAACGTCTGTTCGAACACTGGGGTACTATAGGACGTTATGAGTGAGAACGATTTGTTTGGGGCGGCTGATGCGCCGGAGTCGATGACGCGGCCGTTGGCGGTGCGCATGCGTCCACGCACTTTGGACGAGGTGATTGGCCAAACGCAGGTGTTGGGCCAGGGCTCGCCGCTGCGCCGCCTCGCCAATCCGGCCAGCAAAGGCAGTCTCACCGCGCCGAGCTCCGTAATCCTGTTCGGCCCTCCAGGCGTCGGCAAAACCACGCTCGCCACCATCGTGGCCGGCCAATCCGGCCGCGTGTTTGAGGAACTCTCCGCCGTGACATCCGGCGTCAAAGACGTGCGCGACGTACTCACCCGCGCTCACGAACGGCTCGTGTCACGCGGCCAGGAAACCGTACTGTTCATCGACGAGGTACATCGCTTCTCCAAATCCCAGCAGGATGCGCTGCTTCCCGCCGTCGAAAACCGCGACGTGACCTTTATCGGCGCCACCACCGAGAACCCGAGCTTTTCCATCATCAAACCGTTGCTCTCCCGTTCGGTGGTCGTCAAGCTTGAGTCATTGGAGCCTGATCAGCTCATCGAACTGGTGCAGCGCGCGCTGACTGATGACCGCGGTCTCAGGGGCGAGGTCAAAGCCACGGACGAAGCCATCGCCGACATCGTGCGCATGGCCGGTGGTGACGCACGCAAGAGTCTCACGATTCTGGAGGCCGCGGCTGGCGCGGTCACTGGCGACGAAGCCCGCAAAAAGGGCGCACGCCGACCCATCATCACCCCCGAAATCGTGGCTACGGTAATGGACACCGCCACCGTGCGCTACGACAAAGACGGCGATGACCATTACGACGTGATTTCCGCATTCATCAAATCCATGCGGGGCTCTGATCCGGATGCCGCCATCCATTATCTGGCACGCATGCTGAAAGCGGGTGAAGATCCGCGCTTCATCGCCCGTCGCATCATGATCGCCGCCAGCGAGGAAGTCGGCATGGCCGCCCCGCAGATTTTGCAGGTCACCGTGGCCGCGGCGCAGGCCGTGGCGCTGGTCGGCATGCCCGAGGCACGTATTATTTTGGCCGAAGCTACGATTGCCGTGGCCACCGCGCCCAAATCAAACGCCAGCTATAACGCCATTAACCAGGCGCTCGCGGACGTGGATGCCGGCAAGATCGGCGCTGTTCCGCTGTATTTGAGGAACGCCCCCACCAAGCTTATGAAAGAGTGGGGCAACCACGAGGGCTACAAGTATGCGCACGATTGGCCCGGTGCCGTGGCGCCACAGGAATATATGCCCGAAGAGCTGCGTGGCACCGAGTACTACCATCCCAACGATCGCGGCTACGAACACGAAGTCAGCCAGCGTCTTGCCAAGATTCGCCCGATGTTGCATGGCGGGGAACCCGAACAGAAATGAACATAGGGGAGTAAAGTGTAACGCAACAATAACAGTGGGAAAGGGAAGACAAACACCATGGCGACCATCTTCATCGTGGACGACGATCAGGCCATCGGCGAAATGCTTAGTCTTGTTTTGGAAAACGAGGGATTCCAGACCGTGACCTGCCTGGACGGGCTGAGGGCTGTGGAAATGTTCCCCATCGTCAAGCCCGATTTGATTCTGCTTGACGTTATGCTCCCCGGGCTGGACGGCACGGGGGTGGCCCGCCGCATCAGAGCTACCTCTAATGTGCCGATTATCATGCTCACCGCCAAATCAGACACACTTGACGTCGTGGCCGGCTTGGAAGCCGGGGCCGACGACTACGTGCCCAAGCCCTTCAAAGTGGCCGAATTGCTGGCGCGTATCCATGCACGCTTCCGCATCGCCAAGCCGGCCGCCGAAGACGGTGCCACCGGTGGCGCAAGCGGTGGCAATGCAAACGTCAACCATCTGGAACGCGGATCCATCGTCATCGACCGTTTGGAACACACCGCCACCAAGGATGGCAAGGACCTGAATCTTACTCCGATGGAATTCGAGCTGCTGTTCATGCTTGCGGCCGCCGCCGGCGAGGCCATCAGTCGTTCCAGCCTGCTCAAGAATGTCTGGGGATACGAGAATTCAGGCGATACGCGCCTGGTCAATGTGCATGTTCAACGCCTTAGGGCCAAAGTGGAGGACGACCCCGAGAACCCGCAAATCGTGCAGACCGTACGTGGCATCGGCTACAAGTTCGTCACTCCTGAACAATGAACCTGCGCCCTCGATTCAGCCTCAAACGCTTGCTGCGCCACGGACGCGCTGAAGTTCGTCGCTCGCTGCAGGCCCGCACCGTGGCCCTCACCGTGATTCTTACACTGGCCGTGGCCATCGTCTTCTCTGGCGTATCGATGGTATCAGTGCGCGCCTCGCTGCTTACCCAAATCACTTCGCAGTCGCGTGCCGACTATTCAAACATGGTGCAGCAGGCCCAAACCAGTCTGGACGCGGCCGATGTCTCCGCCACAGTGCAGATCCAGCAGCTGGTCAATGACTTGGCGTCCTCGTTGCAATCCGAGGGGCCCTCCAACCTGATAGGTGTGTATTTGTGGAGTCGTGATACCAACTCGCGTGCCATCATCCCCGTATCCACCGAACCCAGCTATCAAAGTCTGATTTCTGATGACATCCGTTCGTCCGTGGCCTCCGACTTGGATGACAGCGTGTTCTATCAGCCGGTCGAAATTCCCGGTGATTCCGGCATGTCGGGCAGCGGGACGCCCGCAGCGGTGCTCGGCACCGTATTGGACTTTGGCGTGGCCGGCAACCTCGAATTCTTCGCCATTTATTCGTACACGTTCCAGCAGCAGTCCTTGACGCAGATTCAGCTCAGTCTGGTGGTCATCTGTGCGTTGCTGTCCATCGTGGTGGGCGTAGTAATCTGGCTGGTGATTCGTGGCATCGTGCGCCCGATTGAACGAGTGGCAGCGGCCTCGGAAACACTGGCCTCCGGCAATCTCGATATGCGCGTTACCGTGAATCGTAAGGATGAGCTTGGTGTGCTGCAGCAATCCTTCAATACGATGGCTGATGCGCTCAACCAGAAGATTGATGAGCTGGAGGAAGCAAGCGTTTTCCAGAAACGATTTGTGTCCGACGTCAGTCATGAATTGCGCACCCCGGTGACCACCATGCGTATGGCTTCTGACCTGCTCGAAATGAAAAAAGACGGCTTCGACCCCTCCACCAAGCGTACGGTCGAACTGTTGGCCGGCCAGATCAGTCGATTCCAAGACATGCTCGCCGATCTGTTGGAAATCTCCCGCTACGATGCCGGTTATGCGGCACTTGACCTTGTGGAAACCGATTTATGCGAACCAATTGAAACGGCAGTGGACCAAGTTGCCGGCATCGCCCAAGCCAAACGGGTGCCGATTCACACGTATCTGCCCAATGTGCAGGTTTTGACTCGTATCGATTCGCGTCGAGTGATTCGCATCGTCAGAAATCTGTTGGCCAATGCCGTCGATTTCGCTGAGGACCGGCCGATCGAAGTGCGTGTCGCGGCCAACCGCAAAGCCGTGGCCATCAGCGTTCGCGACTATGGCGTTGGTATCGACGAAGACAAAGTCGCTCATGTATTCGATCGATTCTGGAGAAGCGACCCTTCACGTTCGCGCGTTACCGGCGGCACCGGATTGGGCTTGGCCATCGCCATGACTGATGCCTTGCTGCACCACGGTACTATCCGTGTACGTTCGGCAGTGGGGGAGGGCACCTGGTTCTTGGTATTGCTGCCGCGTGACCCCGACCAAGGTGAGGTGGCGGACGCTGAACTGCCGGTGAATTTTGCTTCTGAAACGCCCGATGACCTGCGTATTACCGGTGGGTTTGGTGTGGCCACCAGCCAAGTCACACATGATTATCATGAGGTTCGCCGCGACACGATGATGGGGAGGCCGCTATGAGACGAGTGACCAGAACGATTGCCGCCGCAGGCGCGGCCATAGTCTGTTGCGTCACGATGACGGCATGCTCAAGTCCGTTCGGTTTGCCGATTAGCGGCTCGGTGCAGACTCTGGCACCGGTGGAACAGCAGACTCAGCGTGTTTACACCAATCCTCAGGGACCTGCGGACGATGCGCAGCCGGAAACCATCGTCAAAGGGTTCTATGATGCCATGCCTGCCGGCGTACAGTCCGATGGCTACCGTGTGGCCCGTGAGTTTCTGACCGGTTCGGCGTCGGCCGGATGGAATGGCGATTCCTCGGCACTGGTCTACAGCGGTACGCCGGATTTCCGCCGCCGTGCCAATACGATGAGTACCCCGCAAGGGGCGGAGAGCTCGCTGATTGTAGAAGTACAGCTCCAAGTGGTCGGCTCTCTGGACTCGCATGGCGTGTATACGCCGACAGATAGCAGCACGATCAGCAAAGTTCCTTATATCTTGATTAAAAGAAGCGGCCAGTGGCGCATCTCCTCGTTGGAGAACGGCGTGGTGATATCCACCGCCGATTTTGAACAAGTCTTCCGCCAAGTATCCGTGTATCAGGTGAGCACATCCGGCAAACAGCTCATACCGGATGTTCGATGGCTGAGCTGGCGCAACTGGCGCACCCAGGCAGTCGGTGAAGTACTCTCGGATGCACCCTCCTGGTTGGAAGGAGTGCTGCGAGGCACCGGCTTGCCTACCATCAAACTCGCGGTCGACAGCGTGCCGGTGAAGAACAATGTGGTGGAGATACACCTTAACAGCGGTATCAATGCGTTGAATGAGGAAGAACGAGGCCTGCTGGTACATCGCATCCGTCTGACTATGGGCGACGGCAATGCCGAATACGCGCTGAAGATTACCGGCGACGGAGTGGACTATTCTGATGCCGACGCAAATGTGAAACTTACTACCGAGCAGCCGACAGCGGGCGTATACACGTTGACCGGTGGGCATATCGTTTCCCTGGCCAGCTCCAGTCCGTTGCGTGTAGGGGAGGCCCCCGGATATGACGATGCTCGGGGCTTCGTTTTTTCCTCATCCGGCGGTGCGGTGTTGCGTGCGGACGGTGTCGTCGAATGCCTGAAATCTGATGGTGCGTCCTGTGGGGTGATGTTCTCCGGCGAGTCGATGCGATCGATTACCGAAGGTCTGGATGGCGAAGTATGGGCTGTATCCGAGAACGGGCGCGAATTGCATGTGTCAGATGGGGGTAAGGAAACCGATCTGAAGCTTGATTGGCTTGGCGCTGCCGACAGCATTGTGGCATTGGCGGTTTCTCCGGAAGGGTGCCGATTGGCGTTGGCAGTCGAGGGCGAGGACACGAACGGCGTGATGATGACCGGTGTGGCGCGCAACGGTGATAAAACACTGAGCGGTCTGAGCAAAGCGGCCACCCAAGTGAGTGTGCTCAGACACGTCACCATGCTCACGTTCTACAACGATCTGAATCTGGTGTACGCCACCACACCTCCTGAGGGAAACAGCGAACAACAAGAGGCATGGCGTCAAATGGCACCAGGCCCGGCCAATGCGCAGCGTCTGCCTAATGGAACCATAACGTCGATGGCATCGGGGCAGATTAGCCTGTCCCGTCGCCTGGCCATTGTGGACGATTTGGGTATTGTTCGCTCCGTTTCTGGCTCACTCGACGGTTCCTGGACCATCGCCGATAGCCAGGTCACTGCCCTCGGTGCGCAGTAGATGGTATAAGAAAAACGGTGTTCATAATAACCTTTCTTGTTGTATGAGGCAACGGCTTTGTCGCTCGGCTGGCGAGCGGCATTGCCGCTGCGCAACCAATCACTATTATTGGTCTGTTATCAAGGCAAAACAGTGTTGCGACGCCATTTTTGAACCACTGTTATTAATTTGTTATAAACCTGTTATCAAACTGTTATCGCATGCGATTGAACATTTGGCCTGTGAGCGTCATACTAGAGGCTGTCGATGACGAACAGTCACCAAACAGGATGAAAGATCATCCAAAAAATAAACACTGCTCGAGGAGGAGTATTTATGAAGAATTGGAAGAAGGCCATTGCCCTCGTTGCTTCTGCTGCTGCGCTTGTCAGCGTTGCCGCATGCGGTTCCAGCAACGCAGGTGGCAGCTCGGACTCCGGCAAGAAGACGGTTGGCTTCGTGGCTGTCGGTCCTGAGGGCGGCTTCCGTACCGCCAACGAGAAGGACATTCAGAAGGCATTCGAGGATGCCGGCTTTGACCTGACCTACTCTCCGACCCAGAACAACGATCAGCAGAAGCAGATTCAGGCGTTCAACAAGTTCGTTAACGACGAAGTCGACGCCATCATCCTGTCCTCCACCGAGGATTCCGGTTGGGATGACTCCCTGAAGAAGGCCGCTGAGGCTGAGATTCCGGTCTTCACCGTTGACCGTAACGTGGACGTCAAGGACGCCGAGGCCAAGAAGGCCATCGTTGCTCACATCGGACCGTCCAACGTCTGGTGCGGCGAGCAGGCTGCCGAGTTCGTGAACAAGAACTTCCCGGATGGCGCCAACGGCTTCATCCTCGAAGGCCCTGCCGGCCTGTCCGTGGTGAAGGATCGTGGCACTGGTTGGGGCAACAAGGTTGCCTCCAACGTCAAGGTTCTTGAGTCCCAGTCCGCTAACTGGTCCACTGATGAGGCCAAGACCGTGACCGCTGGTCTGCTCGACAAGTACAAGTCCGACAACCCGCAGTTCATCTTCGCTCAGAACGACGAGATGGGCCTCGGTGCCGCTCAGGCTGTTGACGCCGCCGGCCTCAAGGGCAAGGTCAAGATCATCACCATCGACGGTACCAAGAACGCTCTGCAGGCTCTTGTTGATGGTGACCTCTCCTACGTGATCGAGTACAACCCGATTTTCGGCAAGGAAACCGCTCAGGCCGTCAAGGACTACCTGGATGGCAAGACCGTTGAGAAGGACATCGAGATCGAGTCCAAGACCTTCGACGCCGCCTCCGCCAAGGAAGCTCTGGACAACAACACCCGCGCCTACTGATAAGTCTGCTGCGACTCATTGATAACTGAACCAAATAATTGATGTGATGGTGTGAGAAGGATGTTCCTTCCACACCATCACTCATGTGTGGCTCAAATATCACAAAACGATAACACTTCATTCTCGTTTAAGGCAAAGACATGACAGATAAAAACCCCATCGTCGTAATGAAAGGCATTACGATTGAATTCCCGGGCGTCAAGGCCTTGGATGGTGTTGATTTGACTCTCTACCCGGGCGAAGTTCACGCCCTGATGGGTGAGAACGGTGCAGGCAAGTCCACCATGATTAAGGCTCTGACCGGTGTGTACAAGATCAACGCCGGCTCCATTATGGTGGACGGCAAGCCTCAGCAGTTCAACGGCACCCTCGACGCACAAAACGCCGGTATCGCCACCGTGTATCAGGAAGTGAACCTGTGCACCAACCTTTCCGTCGGTGAGAACGTGATGCTGGGCCACGAAAAGCGCGGCCCCTTCGGCATCGACTGGAAGAAGACCCACGAGGCCGCCAAGAAGTATTTGGCACAGATGGGCCTCGAATCCATTGACCCGCACACTCCGCTGAGCTCCATCTCCATCGCTATGCAGCAGCTGGTCGCCATCGCCCGCGCTATGGTTATCAACGCCAAGGTGCTGATTCTCGATGAGCCGACCTCTTCGCTGGATGCCAACGAGGTCAGGGACCTGTTCGCGATCATGCGCAAGGTGCGTGACTCGGGCGTGGCCATCCTCTTCGTCTCCCACTTCCTCGATCAGATTTATGAGATTACCGATCGTCTGACCATTCTGCGTAACGGCCAGTTCATCAAGGAGGTCATGACCAAGGACACCCCGCGCGACGAACTCATCGGCATGATGATTGGTAAGTCCGCCGCCGAGCTGTCCCAGATTGGTGCCAAGAAGGCTCGCCGTGAAATCACCCCTGGCGAGAAGCCGATCGTCGATGTCAAGGGCCTCGGCAAGAAGGGCACCATCAACCCGGTTGATGTTGACATCTACAAGGGTGAGGTCGTTGGCTTCGCTGGCCTGCTGGGCTCCGGTCGTACCGAGCTTGGTCGACTCCTGTATGGTGCCGACAAGCCGGATTCGGGTACCTACACGCTCAACGGCAAGAAGGTCAACATCTCCGATCCGTACACGGCTTTGAAGAACAAAATCGCGTACTCCACCGAAAACCGTCGTGATGAGGGCATCATCGGCGACCTGACCGTCCGCCAGAACATCCTTATCGCCCTGCAGGCAACGCGCGGTATGTTCAAGCCGATTCCCAAGAAGGAAGCGGACGCCATCGTTGACAAGTACATGAAGGAACTCAACGTTCGTCCCGCCGACCCGGATCGCCCGGTCAAGAATCTCTCCGGCGGCAACCAGCAGAAGGTGCTCATTGGCCGTTGGCTGGCCACGCACCCCGAGCTGCTGATTCTGGACGAGCCGACCCGTGGTATCGATATCGGTGCCAAGGCTGAAATTCAGCAGGTCGTGCTTGACCTGGCTTCTCAGGGCATGGGCGTTGTCTTCATCTCCTCCGAGCTTGAAGAGGTCGTGCGTCTGTCCGACGACATCGAGGTTCTCAAGGACCGCCACAAGATCGCAGAAATCGAAAACGACGACACCGTCTCTCAGGCGACCATCGTCGAAACCATCGCTAACACCAACGTAAACACCGGAAAGGAGGCATGAGATGGCTGAAAAGGCAAAAGCCGAGGGCAACAACTTTGTCAAGAAGCTGCTGAGCAGCAACCTGACCTGGTCGATCGTCGCATTCATTCTTCTGGTCATCATCTGCACCATCTTCCAGCATGACTTCCTGGCTTTGAGCTGGAACAGCAACACCGGTGGTCTGGCCGGCCCGCTGATCACCATGCTCCAGGAATCTGCCCGATACCTGATGATTGCAACCGGTATGACCTTGGTTATCTCCACCGCCGGTATCGACCTTTCGGTCGGTTCCGTTATGGCAGTGGCAGGTGCCGCCGCCATGCAGACCCTGTCCAATGGCATGAACGTGTGGCTCTCCATCCTCATCGCCTTGGCTGTTGGTCTGGCCATTGGCTGCGTCAACGGCGCTCTGGTTTCCTTCCTGGGCCTACAGCCGTTCATCACCACCCTGATTATGATGCTCGCCGGCCGTGGTATGGCCAAGGTCATCACCTCCGGTGAGAACACCGACGCCTCCGCAGTTGCTGGCAACGAACCGCTGAAGTGGTTCGCCAACGGCTTCATTCTGGGCATTCCCGCCAACTTCGTCATCGCCGTTATCATTGTGATTCTCGTTGGCCTGCTGTGCCGCAAGACCGCTATGGGCATGATGATTGAGGCCGTGGGCATCAACCAGGAAGCCTCCCGTATGACCGGTATCAAGCCGAAGAAGATCCTCTTCCTCGTCTACGCGATTTCCGGATTCCTCGCGGCCATCGCTGGTCTGTTCGCCACCGCATCCGTGATGCGTGTCGACGTGGTTAAGACCGGTCAGGACCTCGAAATGTACGCCATTCTGGCAGTCGTCATCGGCGGTACTTCACTGCTGGGTGGTAAGTTCTCCCTCGCCGGCTCTGCTGTCGGTGCTGTAATTATCGCCATGATCCGCAAGACCATCATCACCCTGGGCGTCAACGCCGAGGCAACTCCGGCCTTCTTCGCCGTCGTTGTGATTGTGATCTGCGTGATGCAGGCTCCGAAGATTCACAACCTGAGCGCGAATATGAAACGCAAGCGCGCGCTCAAGGCTCAAGCTAAGGCGGTGGCAGCATGACAACAGCTACGGCAAACAAAGTGAAGGCTCCCAAGAAGGGCTTCAAGCTCGATCGTCAGATGATCCCGACCCTCGCGGCCGTGGTGATCTTCATCCTGATGATCATCATGGGTCAGGCGTTGTTCGGCACCTACATTCGACTGGGCTTCATCTCCTCCCTGTTCATTGACCACGCCTACCTGATTATTCTGGCTGTGGCCATGACCCTGCCGATTCTGACCGGTGGTATCGATTTGTCTGTCGGTGCTATCGTGGCCATCACCGCAGTCGTCGGCCTGAAGCTGGCGAACGCCGGCGTGCCCGCCTTCCTGGTCATGATCATCATGCTGCTCATCGGCGCTGTGTTCGGCCTGCTGGCCGGCACCTTGATCGAGGAATTCAACATGCAGCCGTTCATCGCGACCCTGTCGACGATGTTCCTGGCCCGTGGTCTTGCCTCCATCATCTCCACCGACTCGCTGACCTTCCCGCAGGGCAATGACTTCTCGTTCATCTCCAACGTGATCAAGATCATCGACAATCCGAAGATCTCCAACGATCTGTCCTTCAACGTCGGCGTGATCATCGCACTGGTGGTTGTGGTCTTCGGCTACGTCTTCCTGCACCATACCCGCACCGGACGCACCATCTACGCCATCGGCGGCTCCCGTTCCTCCGCGGAACTCATGGGTCTGCCGGTCAAGCGCACGCAGTACATCATCTACTTGACCTCTGCGACTCTCGCCGCCCTGGCCTCGATCGTGTACACCGCAAACATCGGCTCTGCCAAGAACACTGTGGGTGTTGGCTGGGAGCTCGACGCCGTTGCCTCCGTGGTCATCGGCGGTACGATCATCACCGGTGGCTTCGGCTACGTGCTCGGCTCCGTGCTCGGCTCTCTGGTCCGCTCCATCCTCGATCCGCTCACCTCTGACTTCGGTGTGCCGGCCGAATGGACCACCATCGTTATCGGTCTCATGATCCTCGTCTTCGTTGTGCTTCAGCGCGCGGTGATGGCGGTCGGCGGAGATAAAAAATAGCGGGCTTGCCCGCTCGGTCTCCGCACCGAATACGACACACACCATAACTGAATAGGCGGGATCAGCCCGGCTGCTGTGATGGCAAGGTCACAGCAGCCGGCACTGCCCGCCAAAGCTCTTTCTCCTTTTCTTCCTTTCATTAGCGTGTGGGGCGTGCCCCGGGGTTCTCCCGGGGCACGCCCCACACGTGTTTGGAAAGCTGGGACTCTATTGATGATCGGATTTATGCACGCTTACGTGCCGCGCGAATGCGGAACGCGGTGGCCAGACAGCACCAGCCAATCAGGCAGATAACCGTCATCGTGGCAAACGTCCATGTGCCGCCGACGGCAGTGGCGTGAGCAAACTCAGCGGTGCCTTCTTCTCCTGCGCCGGCCTGAGCCACGGAAAGAATCGTGGAGAACAGTGCGGTACCGGCAGCGCCTCCAAACTGAAGACACGTGTTGAAAATGGCGTTGCCGTCCGGCTTGAACTCGGGAGAGACCTCCGACAGGCCACTGGTCATCACATTCGCATTGCCGATGGAATAGAACAGACCGAAAATGAAATAGAATCCGGCGAGCAGCAAGGGCGTAAGCTGCATCGAGAACACCAGCATAAGCACTGGGCCCAAAATAGCGATGCCGATCGGAATCAGAATCGGCTTGACCGCGCCGAACTTATCGTAGAACCAGCCGCCAAGCGGGGCACAGACAGCGCCGACCAGTGCTCCGGGCAGTACCAGAGAGCCGGCCACAAATGCCGTGGTACCGAGCGAGAGCTGTGCCACATTGGTGATGACATAGCCGTAGCCGATGGCGACCAATGGCAGCAGCAGATATGCGCAGGCGTGTAACAGTACGGCGGGATCCTTGAGAATGCCAAGGCGCAGCAGCGGGGAGAAGGCACGCTTGGAACTCATGGCGAACACGATCAACAAGGCGAGGCCCGCAATCAGACTGACAATGGCGATAATGCCGGAGCGTGTGGCTGACTTGCCGGACACCGCCGCACTGATGGCCACGCCACCTTGGTTGAGCGCCAGCACCAGACCGACCAACGCGACAACAATGGACCCAAGCTGAATCGGGTCAAGATAGGCAGCCTCGGTCGGTGTCTTCTGCTCAATGCACTTCATGCCGATGCATGCTGCGATTAGCACCAGCGGAATGGCGATGACGAAAATCGCGCGCCACGGCAGCACTGTGGTCACCGCGCCGCCGACGGTCGGGCCGATGGCCGGAGCCACGGTAATGACCAGCGATCCTACGCCCATCAATCGGCCGATTTTCGAACGAGGAGACTGCTCCAGGATGATGTTGATCATCAACGGCGTGGCCACGCCTGAGCCAATGCCCTGAATAATGCGGGCGACAATCAGCAGCGGGAAGGCTTGGGCGACGATCATGATCAGCGAGCCAACGATGGCCAGAATCACAGCCGCAAGAAAAATGGTTTTCAGCGCGAATCGGCGCTTCAAAAACGAGCTGATGGGCATGGTAGCGGCCACCGCCAACAGATAAATCGTGGTAATCCATTGCACAGTGGCCGTGTCGACATGGAATTCGCGCATCAGTGCGGGGAAAAGCACGGTCATCACGGTTTCGGTCAGAATGCCAATGAAGGCAAGTGAGCCGACAGCCACAATCGCGCCGATAAGACGTGTGGGAATCTTCTCGTTATCAATATGCTGCTCAGGCATACATGCTCCTAAACGTTCGGTTGCAAGGTATGGAATGTAAGGTTTACCAACCGGCGTAGGTACCTGTGCGTGCGGATAAACCGGCAATCGTACTGCCTTGGCTGCACGCTATGGAATCACAAAACCACCTGTGAGTGTACGGTTCGGGGCGGACGCTACGGTCGATGCGCAATGGGTTGTCCCTTGGTTTGGTGGGGTTTGATGGGGCGGATTCGGCATTGGTCCGGTAGCAGTTCGGCATTGGTTCAGCATGAGGAAACCGCGATAATATCTGCCCTGCCGCCTAGTTTGGTGAACCATGGGTATTGAGAACACGCATAAGCTGATTGTCAACTGCCTGCCACTCAACGAAGGAGAACGGCGGGCTTTCGCCAAGGCGGCTCGCGATGTGCCGCAGGAATTCGTGGGCGACGAAGCGCACCGCGGCGACATGGTCTGGTCGGCCGCTGTTCCCGAGGAGCTTCGCTCCCGAGCTACCGCAGTCATCGGCAACTTTCCGGTCTCGCAGGCTTCCCAATACACCCGTCTTGAATGGTTGCAGACCTTCAGCGCCGGTGTGGATGCGTACATCTGCCCGGGTGTGCTGCCTCGCGGCACCATGGTCACCAATGCGAGCGGCGCGTATGGCCAAAGCGTGTCGGAACACATGTTCGCCACCATGTGGGCATTGATGAAGAACCTCAACCGGTATGCCTCCAATCAGCGTGATCATCAGTGGCAGGATGAAGGACCGGTATTGAGCCCGGAAGGTGGCATCGCGCTGATTATCGGCGTCGGTGACATCGGGTCGCATTTCGCTCAGCTTGCCCAATCCGTAGGTATGCGTACTTTCGGCGTGCGCCGTCATGCGGACGTGCCGGCCAAGGGCATTGAAAAGATGTATGGCTTCGAGCGGCTGGAGACGCTGTTGCCATTGGCAGACGTGGTGGCGATGGCGGTGCCGCGCTCGCCGCAGACCCATCATCTGCTGAATGCGGATCGTCTGGGTCGTCTGAAATCCACAGCCATCGTGATTAATGCCGGGCGTGGCGACGCCATCGATCCCGAGGCCTTGGCTGACGCCTTGCACAATGGACGGCTCCACGGTGCCGGATTGGACGTCACCGAGCCTGAGCCGTTGCCGGCGGAAAGTCCGTTGTGGGATGAGCCGCATTGCCTGATCACCCCGCATGTGGCCGGCGGCAATCATTTGGAAAAGACTTCCGAACACATCATCCGCATCGCCCTGACCAACGTTTCCCGCTATGCCAAACAGCAGGAACTGTTGAATCTCGTGCGATACTGATTCGCCTGTGTCGGGCGGCGGGCGGCCATCGCCTGACACTGAATACAGATAAGGGGCGTATAACACCGTTGTTATACGCCCCTTATCGGGCAATCCGAAAAAGATGGTTGATAGTCAGTACCAATCAGTACTGGTTCGCGCCGATACCCTCGAACTTCACGTTGAAGCCACGCTGGTAATGCAGGAACATGCTGGCGCCATAGCGGTCGACCGGACGGTGCGTGAACAGCATACGAATGGCGAATGCGGTCTGCACGTCCTTAGGCAGCGCCAGGAATGCTTGGTGGGCGTCCCAGTACGGGTCGTACACCACGGCGGCACCGGGCACGTAGGCGTAACCGTAGCCATCCTCGTTGACGTATCCCATGAACGGCAGATCCCAGGCGTTGTGTTTGGTGAGTTGTGCCTTGAAGTCCTCGACCTCGGCCAACGCCGCGTCGCTCAGGCCGAAGCTCTTGGCCACTTCATTGGCCTTGGTTGTTTTCGAATCCGGGTCCTTGCCGAACATATCCGGGTTGACGATGATGACTTTTCCCTCCGCCATAATGTGTTCCTTTCAGCATGGCGTTCCCCAAGCAAGCACCTAGGGAAGTACTGGCATTGTTCGATTCACATATGAATTGAACAACATGTTACCTTCTCTGTAGAAAAGGATTGTGCACTTTGTTGATGTGCTGGTTTCAAAGCCTAGCATGAAAAATGGCGGATATAAGCCGTTTTGCCGGTTATTAATCTATTGGTAATGCAATTGGGAAGTTATGGTAGTCTGTGATGTCTGATGTTCATATCTTGCAAAAGTGAACATGATAAATGTTTGTTTTGAGGGTGAAAGCAACAAAGAAAACGGCCGTGTACATGAACTCATGTACACGGCCGGCGTGTCGCATCCCGCTGCGACTGCGGCATCGAGATGATACCTGCAGAGGCGTGGTTGATCAGGGGCCCAATGAACGTGGCCCGAGGTTAGTTTCAGTCTGATAGTTCGTAGCCGTTGGCGTCTTTATGCCACGGTGAGCCGGGCTTGCTGCACAGAATGATGATGCCTTCAACAAAGCCCCAGATGGCGGCTGCGATTGGGCCAAGTCCGAGCAGAATCCAGCCGACAAGCGTCAGCAGCAGCTGGGCCACGGCCTTGCCGGTGTTGCCGAGATAGAAGTTGTGCACACCAAGTCCGCCGAGGAAGATGCCCAACAGGCCGGCAGCCAGCTTGGACTTGGACGATTGCCCCACCGGGGCGGCGGCATACGGAGCGGCGGTGTATTGCGGCTGCGCGTAGGCGTTCGGCTGCTGGTAAGCCTGTCCATAGCCGGGCTGCTGGCCGTAGCCCGCTGCGGGCTGTGCGGGCTGGCCGTACTGCGGCTGGCCGTACTGCGGCTGGCCGTACTGAGGCTGAGCGTATGCGCCGGCGGGCTGGCCGTATTGCGGTTGCTGCTGGCCGTAGCTTCCGGCGGCGGGTTGAGCGTATGCGGCGGGCTGTGGGGCGCCATAGCCCTGCGGCTGCTGTGCGGCATCTTGGCCGTAAGACGGTTGTGCCGGCTGTGCGGGCTGTGCCGGCTGCGGAACACTGTCCGAACCGTACGGTTGTTGTTGATTATCAGTCATGCGGGTCAGTCCCCTCTCAATCGGGAACGGCAATACCTTCTTACCGTTTCTGCACAACATCATCTCATGTTTTGCCCAATAGTAAAACCTGCCGCGCTACGATTGGGCCATGAGAAGTTTCCTGACCAGCTGGTTGATTATGACTATCGCCGCCGCCGTCATGGTCGCGGTGACTCCCGGCATGACCCCGGTGGGGGAGCCTCCGATTCTCGGCATCGCCGCGTTCGCTTTGTTCATGGCGCTGATTAATGCGTCAATCAAGCCGATTGTGCATCTGATCGCACTGCCGTTTGCGATTCTGTCTCTCGGGCTGGTCACCTTGATTATCAATTGGCTGTTCATGCGACTCGCCAGCTGGCTGGCGGTCAGTCTGTTCGGCGTGGGCGTCTTCGTACACGGTTTCTGGTGGTCGGTACTGGGGTCCTTGGTCCTGACCATTGTTGCGGGAATCGTCGGGTCCATCTTGGATCAGTGACGGTGCTCGCTGGGCGAATATGAGTAATGGCGGTTGGAATCGGACTGATTCCAACCGCCATTACTCATATCAAGCTACGGGATCGAGCGGGGCGAACATTACTCGCGCACCAAGCGGATATGCTCCACATCGTCGCGCCGGGAGCGACGGAACAGCACGAAACGATTGCCGATGGACTGCACCACTTCGGCGTTCAGCTGCTCGGCAAGCTCGGCGGCGGCTTCCTTGGCGGTCAGGCCAGAACCGTCCTGCACGGCGCACTTGATGAGCTCGTGCTTCTCAATGGTCTCATCGGCCTGATTGACGGCCGACTCGGTCAAATCGTTCTTGCCCACATAGAACAGGGGCTTCAGCGAGTTCGCCATCGCGCGCAGCTGCTTGATTTGCTTCTTGGTCAATGCCATGGGAATTTCCTTACATCTTTCGTATAACCACACCAGCATAGCAACCGGTGCTGTCTGCGCTGTTTGCCGCCCTACAGCGCGATGATGGCCGCGATGTAGATGATGACGGCAGCGGCGAATATGAGATCTCGCGCGGCGATGGTCAGGGCACGCCAGTGGGTGCGGCGGATGCCCTCCTCGTAGCAGCGGGCGTCAAGTGCGAGGCTCAGGTTGTCCGCGTGACGCAACGTGCCGGCGAAAATCGGCACGATAATCGCGCTCATCGCCTTGATGCGCTGGGCCAGTGAACCGGTTTCGATGGAACCGCCACGCGCGGATTGGGCGTCGACGATGGCGCGGGTTTCGTCGGTCAGCGTTGGAATGAATCGCAATGCCAGACTCATGACCAGCGCGATTTCTTGGGCATGGATACCGAGCCGGTTGAGCGGACTGATCAAGGTGGCGAAGGCGTCGGTCATGGCGGTAGGCGTGGTGGTAGTGAGGAACACCGCGCCCAGAATGATTACCAATGCGAAACGGCAGGCGTACAGCACGGCTATGGTCACGCCCTGATCGGTGATGCTTAGCGGGCCAAGCGCCACCACCGGCGTGCCGGTGCGTACCACAAACAGATTGACCACGCCCATCAGCACCAGCAGGATCAGAATCGGATGAATGGATTCAAGCACCCGTAACGGGTTCAGGCGTGCCGCCGCGATAACGGCCAGGGTGATGGCGATGCCCAGCGCGAGCTGGGTTGGCGTGTTCACCGCGAACATCGTGAACATGGCGGCCAGGAAGCCCACCATCTTCACGCGCGGGTCAAGTCGGTGTATCACTGAGTGCGCAGGGCCGTTGGAGGATACGGCCGGCTCGGTGACGGTGGCCGTGACGGGGCCGCCGGATGCGGGGGCGGCAATCGGCATACGGACCACGCGGTCGGCGATTTGCTCGGCCTCCTCCCGGTCATGGGTGATGATGAGCACGGTCACGCCACGCGATTTGAGCGTGCGCAACAGCTCATGGATACGCTTCTTGGCTTGGGCGTCCAGACTCGCGGTCGGCTCGTCCATGATGAGCACGTCAGGATTGCAAGCCAGCACGCCGGCAATGGCTGCCAATCGTTGTTGCCCGCCGGACAGGTCGAAGGGGGAGCGGTCGGCAAGATGCCCGATATGCAGCAGTTCCAGTGATTCGCGCACGCGGTCGGCTACCTCGGTCTCGCCAAGCCCTTGGTTACGTGGGCCGTACGCCACGTCCTCGGCTACCGTGTCAGCGAACAGCTGATGCTCTGGATGCTGCATCACGTAACCCACATGCCGGCGCAATTGCGCTAATTGCTTGCGATTCGCCGACTTCGGGCGCACGTTGCGACCGCGCTTGCCGGTCGAGGCCACCGGAACACCGGCCACTTCGATGCTGCCGGCGGTCGGCGCAGTCAGTGCGCACAACATGCGCACCAGCGTCGACTTGCCCGAACCATTCACGCCCATCAGTGCCACGGTTTCACCGCGCGCGATGGTGAACGACAGGTCATCGATAACCGCCCGTTTGGCCGAAGGATAGCGATAGGTCAGATGCGAGACGCGAATAATGGGGTTCGTCATATCACCGATGCCATCGGAGAGCAGCGGCAGTTCGGAGCCGTCTTCGCGCTCCCGCTGGCGGGGGCTGTCGTTCGTAGGGCGACTGGGGGCGGCTTCTGTGCCGATACTACCCTCAGTCTCGCTTTGCGAGACAGCCTCCGCTAGCGGGGATCGATTATCGACGGCTGCAGTGATACCAATGATTCGCCCGGCCTCCATGTGCACGATGCGATCGGCATGAACGGTTTCATCTGGATGATGCGTGACATGCACAATAGTGGTGCCGCGCGCCTGCAAATCATCCAAAATGCGCATAACTTCGGCGCGTGCGGATTCGTCCAGCATGGCGGTCGGCTCATCCAATACCAGCATTGCCGGGTTCATGGCCAGCATGCCGGCGATGGAGGCGCGTTGCTGCTGCCCGCCGCTCATACGGGTCGGGTCGGACTGGCGTAAGTTCGCCAACCCCACGGCCTGCAATGAATCAACGATACGCTCGCCGATGAGCTCGCGCTCCAGCCCGAGATTCTCCGGGCCAAAGGCCACGTCATCCTCCAACACGGTGGTGACCAGCTGATCCTCGGGATTCTGGAACACCATACCGATGCCGTGGCGGGCAGCACGATAGGCATCGGCATTCGGGCCGGCTGCGTACACGCGTTGCCCCAGTAACGTCACTTCACCACCGTCCGGCGCGGTCAATCCCGCAATCAGACGGGCTAACGTGGATTTGCCCGACCCGTTCGGACCGACCAAGCATAGGCGCTCGCCGGCATGGACCGTGAGTGAAACGCCATCCAAAGCCCATGAGGTGCCGCGGTCATAGCTGAAACGAATGTCCTTGAGCACGGCGGCGGGGGAGGCAGGCTCGGCGGAAGCGTGAGGTTCGGCAGAATCGTGGAACTCGTCGGCGTCGAAGGAATGGGGTGCAACGGTCATGAAACAGCAATCCGTAACTGATAGGCGAAAACGCAGAATCCCGGCCCGTGCCGGGATTCTGCGTTCTGGTTCTTTGAGTGGTCTTTGAGTGGTCGTTAGTCGTGGCGGGCATCGGCCCGTCTCAGGCCAGTCACTGCTGCTTGGACAGCAGGTTGGAGATCGGCTTGTAGATCAGGAAGGTGATCACGGCGTGAATCGCCATCTTAGCCACGTTGAACGGCAGCAGAATCGGCAGAATCATCGCGGCCACAGCTTGGTAGGTCATGTGCGCGTAAATCGGCGTGACAATCAGGTTGCTCACCAGCGCCACCACGATGGCCAGCACCGCACCCACCAGAATGCCGATGGCGGCACCCTTGCGCGTACGGATCTTACGGTAGATGAACGCGGCCGGCACAGACAGGAACAGCGCCACCAGCACAGCCATCAGCGAACCCCACGGATTGGCGAACATGTGCGGCACAAAGCCGAGCACAGACACGATTGCGGCGGCGGCCGGGCCATACGCAAAGCCGGCAATCAGGCAGACGATGCCGGACGGGTCGTACTTCAGCCAAGTGACCGGCGTAATCGGGAATTCAATGAAGCTGGTGACCATCGCCAGCGCCACGAACAGTGCATACATGGCGATACGGCGCGTGGACCAGCGGCCAGAATCGGCCACACCAGTGGTGTGTGAGCCAAGTTTGGCGCTGGTGCTGGCGGTGGACGTGCTGGCCGAACCCTCGGCCTCGGGTGCCACAGAACGAACAACTTGCATGCGAATACGCGAAGATACACTCATAATGAGCCCTCGTTTCTTCCATCCGGACTATACCGTTGGCTCCGGAATCTCACCGGATCAGCCGCTTGCGCGGGTCGCGGGCTTCCTGCCATCCCCGTTATGAAACCCGGGGTGCAGGTTACCGCCAGTAAGGAATTGCACCTTCCCTGAAACTGACAGGCTTATTCATACGCCATGCGCCGGACGTATGCAACCCGCGTTTCACTGTGCAGAAATTCGTCTTGTGCCGGTCAAGTGCAACAATGGGAGCCATGGCTGAAGTGAAGAAACCCAACAACACCATCGACAAGCTTGCCCTGATCGTCACCACCTACAAACGTCAGCAGTTGCTTGAGACACTGTTCGATTCGATTCTGGCGCTTGAACAGGCACCGTGGCGCATTGTCATCGTGGACAATGAGCAGTCCGATCAGACGGCGGACATGGTCGCTGCGTTTGCCGGCAAGGTGACCGGCCAATGGGGCACCACCGTGGCCGACCAGTCCGGTAACGAAGAACGTGTGGTCTATGCGCCGCAGACCGAGAACCTGGGTGGTGCGGGCGGTTTCTCCGCCGGCGTGGCCAAAGCCTACGAGCTGGGTGCCGCATGGTTCTGGGTGATGGATGACGATGTGGCCGTGCTGCCGGACGCCATTGCCAAGCTGTCCAAGTGGACCGACAAGCACGAGGTGATTCAGGGCTCCCGATTCGACTACGATGGCGGCCCGTTCTACTGGCAGTACGACTTCATTGTACCGCTGGGCATCCCGAACCCGATTGCGCCCGCCGCATTCGGCCCGGCCGGATACCGAGTGATGGACACGCTGTGCTTCGAAGGCGGCCTGTTCAACCGCCGTGTGGTTACGGAAATCGGTCTGCCGGACCCGCGCTTCTTCATCTACTGGGATGACACGATGTATGGCTACCGCGCCAGCAAGGTCACCAACCCGATTGTGGTGCCCGACGTGATCCTGCGCCGTACGCGCGAAATCGGCAATTGGGATATCGCCGGCGTGCGCCAGCTCAACTCCACATCCGACATGAACCGGTATCACATCATGCGCAACCGCGGATACATGGCCCGGTACTTCATGACCTATGGTGACTTCCGTCCGCTGGTGTTTGGACTGGGTACCGTGCTCACCGCGGCCAAGGAAGTCATTCGCCTGGTGATGGTGGATCGCGAGCACCTCAAGACCGGTTTGGTACAGATTGCCAAGGGCTGGTGGGACTCGCGCAAGCTGATGCACGACCCCACCTGGAAGCTCATGCCGTCGCTGAAGTAGCCGTAGTAGTGGCTCCCCTCTATGAGGGGGGTCACTACAGGTTACTTATGGATGAACAGGCCACCGTCGCCCCAAGCCCACTGGCCTTGGCCGGCACCGATCTGGAAGTGCAGCTTGGCGATGCCCATGTCATTGAACGCGTGATGCTCATCTTCCGCACTCTGATCGATATGCGCGGCGGCGGTATCGTCGGCCGGATTATACGAGAAGGTGATTGGCTGACGGTTCATCGCGCTCGGCGCCTTCATCGCAGCCTCGACGCCGGACTTGAACCAATCCGGAGCGGCCTCGCGCCCCTCATCGCTCATTGTGGCGGTGAACTGCTCATAGGTCTTGGTGGCGCGGTGCGTGCGTTGCGCTTCGCATAGCTCCTCATAGGATTTCGCCTGATAATCCAGATGATTCTTCGGATGCCCGATCACCACACCGAGATACAGCTCCTGGCCAGAGGTGACGCGGCAATGCTTGGCCGCCTCCGCCTTGTCCCATGAGCCGGCGACCCATAAGGTGCCGAGGCCGCGCAACGTGGCCGTGAGCACCATGCGTTCGGCATAGAAGCCGGCACGCTCTTTGGCTTCCTCATCGTTCGCGGGGCCGACGATGGCCAGATAATTCGCCGCATTGGTCAGATGACCTGAAGCATTGGCTTCGGCGAACACCTTGGGCTGGTCGCGCACCAGCTGAATGTTGAGATCGCCGAGTAAGTTGATCGGCTGAAGCGCCATCTCGAGCTGGCGGGCCGTATCGTCGTCGATCGGCTCATCATCGTAGGCGCGTACGGCGGTGCGGATGTTAATTGCATCAATAAGTTGGGTATGTTCTGCCATACCTCCCATTATCGCGCGCGACACAGAGTCAGGCCACCATAGACGCCGATTTTTCCTAGTATGCGAAATCGCATGCATTGCCCATTGTCAGGCTTGAAAAACGATACGAATAGGGTACGTAGTGACCGGCGACGATGCACACGTTTGCACAATTGGTGTGTAATGGTTTCGTGTTGAGCGTAATTCGCGTTAAACTGGGCGCAACCTTACGAACTGATGAAAACGTATGGAAAGGAAGGTCAACGATGATTGAAACTGCACAGGCTTTCGGTGTTGACATTGGCGGTTCCGGCATCAAGGCCGCACCTGTCGATCTGACCAAGGGCGATTTCGCCGAGCCACGATTGAAGATTCTCACTCCCGAGGTCTCCACTCCTCAGGCCGTGGCCAAAATCGTCAAGCAGCAGCTCGACCACTTCGAAGTGCCTGAATCCGCACCCGTTGGCATCGCTTTCCCCGCGCCGATCAAGCCCGGCCAGAAGCTCGACTTCATGGCCAACCTTGACCAGTCTTGGATTGGCGTGGACGTTACTGAAGTGTTCTCCGAAGCCTGCGGCCGCCCGGTCGTCGTGGTAAACGACGCCGACGCCGCCGGCCTGGCCGAAGTCCAGTTCGGTGCCGCCAAGGGCCAGGATGGTCTGGTCATCGCCACCACACTGGGCACCGGCATCGGCACCGCCTTGATTTACAACGGCGTGCTCATCCCGAACACCGAACTCGGACACATCATCCTGAGCGCCAAGCATCTGGACGCCGAGAAGTATGCCTCCTCCGCGATTCGCGAGAATGAGGAACTGGGCTACAAGAAGTGGGCCAAGCGTCTGACCAAGTACTACGGCCTTATGGAGAAGTACTTCAACCCGGACCTGTTCACCGTCGGCGGCGGCGTGAGCCGTCAGAGCGAAAAGTTCCTGCCGTACGTGGATATCAAGACCCCGATCGTGCCCGCCAAGCTGCGTAACCAGGCCGGCATCGTCGGTGCCGCCTACTATGCCAGCACCAAGCAGCAGTGAGCCAGTGAGCGTGGGTGTGCAGCGCTGACCCGCGAATATGCTTCAGGCCGTCCGACTAGTCGGGCGGCCTTTTGCATTGCATAGGAAAGGTATGCGACGCGTTCCCGGGAATGTTGCGCAAAGTGGGCGTGTGTATGGAGGTCTGTGGCGACGCGTTCCCGGGAATGTGTCGCGTTTGAGGGTGTGATTCGGGTCCAGAGCGACGCATTTCCGGGAATGTTGCGCGTTTGAGAGCGGGGCAGGGGGCACCACGCTCTATCGTGGGAGGGTATGAGCGTGCATTTCTCTTCTCGTGTGGATATTTCTGCGCCGAATCCCATTGCGGCGGCCGAGGCGGCAGCCAAGGCAAACGGCATCGCACTCAGCAAACTCAACGATTCCAATCCGACCCGCCACGGGCTGGCACCTGAATTGGTGCCGAGCGTGTATACGGCCGACCCGCGTGGACCGCGTGCGGCGCGAGAAGCATTGGCCGCATTCCTCAATACGGCAAAGGCGGTAGACGCAAGCAGCCCTCAGTCGACTTCGCCCGCCGCCAGCGAGGGCGGGAACGAGCGCCATGCCGCTTTCAACAATGCGAATACCGCCATCGAGGGCGTTGACCCGGACGCCCTGTACTTGCTGAGCTCCACGTCCGAGGCGTATTCGTGGCTGATTAAGTTACTTTGCGATGCCGGCGACGCGGTGCTGGCACCCAAACCCGGCTATCCGCTGATTGAGTCGATTGCACGGCTTGAATGCGTTGACACGGTCGAATACCAGTTGCAATTCGACGGCTCCTGGTTCATCGACATCGCCGAACTCGAGCGGCTGCTCAGCGAGCCCGGTGGCGAACGCATCAGAGCATTGGTGCTCATCAACCCGAACAATCCGACCGGTTCGTACGTAAAACCAACCGAGCGTGCACGTATCGTGACATTGTGCCGTGAGCATGGCATCGCCCTTATCGCCGATGAAGTGTTCTTCGATTACTCTCTCGAACCTTTCCCCGGCAACGCACGGCTCGCGGGGGAGCGCGGCGTGCTCACCTTCGCCCTAGACGGATTCTCCAAAATGCTGGCCGCGCCGCACGCCAAAGTCGGGTGGATTCAGGTGTCCGGACCTGCCGAGGACGTTGCCGAGGCACAGCGTCGACTGGACGTCATCGCCGATGATTATCTGCCGATGAGTGACATCATCGCCGAACGGATTCCCGCATTATTGAACGCCGCGCCCGCACAGACCAGACGGGTGGGGGAGCGCGTGCGCAATAACCTGGCCAAGTTGCACGAGTTGCTTGACGCCGATCCCAACGGGCTGGTCAGCGTGCTACGGGCCGAAGGCGGCTGGAACGTGCTGCTACGAGTGCCTTCAGTCATCGATGAGAACGAGCTGGTGCTGCGGTTGATTGACGAGCACAAACTGACCGGACAGCCCGGCTACTTCTTCGACATGACTTCCAATGGATACCTGGCCGTTTCCCTGCTACCCGAACCGGACGAATTCGAGCGTGGCATCCGCGCCGTGCTCAATACCGTCGCCGCTTTGCTGCGATAGGCCGGTGTTTGCCGGCACCACGCCTGTACTCCACGTACAATAGCGGCATGGGATTCTTGTTTAGACCGAAAGAACTGCCACGCCCGGCGTCGCTGACGTTCACTTTGGATCAGGCCGGGCATACGTATGATGATGGGCACGTGGGACTTGCTCCCACGGACATCACCATCAGCGAGCTGCGGGTGGCTGTGATCGGACTGAACGGCGCAGGCAAATCCACATTGCTGGGTCTGCTGGACGGTTCGTTGAAGGCCAACGCCGGCACGGTGACCATTGCGGGCGGTGAGGAACGTCTTGACCCGGCTGTGAAGAAGGACGCGAAGCGCATCGATAATCTGGTCGGCAAAGTTCGCCGCGAGGAGATTCCGAACAGCTTTTACCAAGCGGCGAATATTTCCGAGGCTGTTTCCGAAGCGCTGAAAAAGCACAAGGTGCCCGAGTCAGAACGTCATGCGCGCATCGGCAATCTGTTCGCGCATTTTGATTTGGCGCAGGTCTCCAAGGCCAAGGCCAGCGAACTGGACTCCGAGAAACGGCACCTGCTGGCTATTGCGGCCGCGCTGAGCTTTGAGCCGAGTGCGATTGTGGCGGATGAGCCGAGCAAGGGATTGGATGAGATTGGCGCCGCGCATGTGGCCAAGGCGTTGTTCAGCTACAACAAGCAGGTGATTTTCGCCACGCATGACACGGATATGATCCGCCGGCCCGAATACGCCATCGACCGCGTACTGGTGCTGGACGAGCACGCGGTCGCGTTTGACGGAGCGCCGGCTGAGGCTGTGGCGTTTTATGAGGATCTGATTCGCCGCAAGTATGAGGCTGCGAAGCGGTAGCAGATAGGAATCGGCCGTTGGAGGATTGGCATCGGCCGTGAGTCCGATGCCGAGGCTCACGCGAAGTAGAAGCCGCGGAAGCCGTACTGGTAGACGCGGCAGATGCATCCCGAACTGAGCACCATCTTGTACTGTGCCTTGAGGTTGCCGTCGGTGTCGGTGATGGTCAGGGTAATGGTGTTCTTGACCTTGGGGATCAGTCCCAACACCAGAAACTCGTGCTCGGTGGAGGCGATGTCATTGCTCGATACCGTGGTCGTCTGACTCGCCGTGCTGGTACCGCCGACATTGCCGGAACCGTCGGCGTCGCCGGCGGCGGCCTCACGGTATGCGGCGGCCGCCTCATCGCTGGTGATGGCGTTGGCCGTGTAATCCGGGTACCCCTCAGCGGAAACGGTGTAGCTGGAAGACGCGACTACGGACGGCAGTGGACACGGGGAAACCCTCACGACAGTATGGGTAAACGATTAGTGAATTACGTCACATACATTATGCCGCAGGTCTTGGAAAACACCGGCCGGAATGCTGGGAGAATACTGAAGCTTGGCGGGTCGCCGAGCGGTCCGGTCCTATAGCAGGGTGAACCAAGACTGAACCTGATGCCAGAGCGTCGGATTGTTGGCGATCATCGAATCGCTGCGCGACTGCACGAAGCAACTTAGTATGGCTATGCCCAGCGCCCACAATACGGCCAGCATCACGACCCAGCGCATCAGCCAACGCCACGGAGTGACGCGGGCGATGCCATCGCCTGAAGCGGCGTCGTTGGCCCCCGCCAATGAGCGGCTCGGTTCGCGCCCATTGACCAGCCACAGTAGCCCCGGTATGGACGCCAGCGAGATCAGCCAGCCGAAATCGGCGGAATACCGCCATCCCAAACCGCCGACGCGGCTGTCGAATACGACCAGCACCGCCGCCACGGCCAAGCAAGACATCAGCCATGGCCGCATGCCGTGTGTTTCCAATCTGCGCAGCAGGGGCAGCGCCAAAGCCATCAAGGTCAGTGGCGTGGCCGTGAAAATCGCGCCGACCATCACCTCGTAATAACCCCATTGCGGCATCGGGGCGGGAGAGCCCGCCAGCCACGGGAAACGATCCATGAAGCGCAGCGGCAGGAACAGGTAATACCAGATGTTGGCGGGCATATCCGCGGACGGGGTGGTATACCGGGTCATATCGGATATGGAGAACTGATACGCATTGCCGAAATTGAACGGGGAATCGAACCGAACCATGTTCCACGCCATCAGAGGCGTCACGACGAGAATGGCGGGGATGATTACTGCCAGCGGCGCGCGCAACGCCTGCAACGGCTTGATGCGGCGTGTGCGCAGACCGGTGCCCAGCGCGCGAATCTGCGGCCAGAACAGGGGGAACGCAAGCAATGCGGCCAAGGTGAACGTCGGTCGGCATCCGAAATTCGCCGCAATGCACAAGGCGCCCAAGGCCAGTCGTGGCAGGGAGAGAGGCTTGGCATCGCCCGCCTGCCATCGGTCCGATGGTCTCAGCGGACGGCGGGACGTGTCCGCGCCGAGCCATAGCCATAGTCCCAGCGACGTCAACGTCAGCGATGCGGCGAACGGTATCTGATAGAAGTTCGTGCGATACAGCAAATACCCCATTTGCGCGCTCACCAACGATGAGACCACTACTAACGACGCGGCCGCCACCGAAGTCTTCGGCATCACGCGATGGATGACGCGCAGCACCAGCAAGGAGAAGAAGATGATGAACAGCAGCACGAGAATATACTCGGCGGCGGATGTCGGCAGATTATGACCGGTCAGCAGACGATAGGGGACGAACAGCAGCACTGCGGGCAACACGCCAAAATAGGAATACCAGTGACCGTCATAATACGCGTAATCCCAGTAGAGCGGACTGGCTCCATTGGCGAGTAGCTGGGCACGTGTGGCTACGTCATAGGGGTGCTCGGTGGCGGCCAGCTGTTCGGGAACCGGCAAGTCGAGCCAGGGGCGGCCGGCGACCAGCGCATCGGCCACATGCCCATACTGGTCGAAATCATAGGTGTAATCGCCGGAAACGTGGAAGACGAGCGGAGACGCGTACCACAGTTCGTGGATGATGGATGCGCCGATAAGCAGGGTAGGAATCGCCATAAGCCCCACGAAAGCAAGTCGTTGCCGAGTGCTGGACGGGTCAAGCGTGATACGCCACAGGCGCGATCCCGGCCTCCAGACGGCAATCATCAGCAACACCAAGGCCATGGCGAGCACGCGCATCCAATTGATGACGAACGGTACGCGCACGTTGGCGCGGGAGTCGGTGACCGGTACGATCGCGCCGCGCTCTTCCTGAATCCAAATACGCACGATGCCGGCACCCGGTGCCTTGACATAATGGCTGCGAATAGCGTCGGGATTCATCGACTGGGCCTGGCCGGTGATGCCATCGACATCCGCGCGCACATGAATGGTCGCCAGCGGTTTGAAGACTTCCTTATCGTCGTTCGCTTCGGATTCGGCCTCGGCCTGCTCACGGGCCTTATCGATGACCTTGCTGCTCGCGGTATCGATGCGTAGGTAATCCGACGTGCCGTCCGCGGTCAGTTCAAGATAGGCCTTGGTCGGATCGGTGACGGTCAACATGCCATCATTCCGGCGCGTGAGACCCGAACCCAGCGTGTTATGCACGGCGTTCGTATCCGTGCTCGCTCCGAGCGTACGCCAGAACGGCAGGTTGAACACGATGCACTCCATGGCGGCGATGGCGGCGACGGCGGCCAGCAAAGCGATCAGCAGGCGCACCAAACGCAGCCGGTGCCGGGTATCCGGACGGCTGGGCAGGTGCCGTTCATGATTCGACGGCATCGGACGGTCTGCGCGAGTGTGGTCTATGGAATGCACGCATTTATTCTATAGGCTTTATTCGGGCTTGATGTCGGGCAAACAAGAGACAATGTGAATCATGCCAAAACGTACATCGGACCATGGGAAGCACAACCGCACGCCACTGCTGGGCGGACTGAAGGATTCGATGAACGCGCTCGCGGCCGATCTGGGACTGTCCAAGCCGAAGAAGCACGATACGAATCCGTTCGGCGATGCCTTGCAGGAGACCAGTGAGCGTAAAGGCGGCATTATCGACGAACTGACTCGCCATGCAGTGGCGCTGAGTCCTGTAATCAAGCGACGCACCTTCCCCGAATTGGAGAACGTGCCGGAAGGGCTGGTGCTTGGATGGGCGCAGCTGCCCTCCACCAGAGGCCGCGGCTTCTCGCTTGGCATTTTCCCCGACCGCGATCATTTTGCGCAGGTGGCGTTCGCCGATACGCATGGCCGCGTATTCGTGGGCACCGACCCCGACATGGACGTGCAGGATATGCAGGCGCGATTTATGTTCGGCAAGGAAAAAGAAGTGACATTGCCGGACGGTGAGCGGCTGGGCGAAAGCGACGAGCCTCGTTCACGTTCCGGTTTCTCCCGTACAGACCGTGGCCTGGGAAGTGCGCTGCATCATGGGCGTGGTTTGGGGCGTGGCCTTGGTCATGGTGCTGACGGCGTGAAGGCCATTACCGGTGGCGTGGTGGGGCGTGACGACACCGGACGCATGATGTGGCTCGCCTCATGGCTCAAGGCCGGCAACCGGTACACGCTTGAGCAGATGCGTGCCAATCTGCCGCCTGCGATGCGTCATGATTTGGAATACCGCGATGCCATTACCATCGCGTTCTTCGCCACGTATATGTTGCCGCAGATCAATGGTCTGCTCATCGGATTCGGTTCCGGCAATATCTTCCGCCGTCTCAACCGTGAGGCGCCAATCGGTGCGATTCGCCGTTCGGTGCGTGACACTTTGGCGGCACGTGCCCACGGCATGCGGGCCTCCGGTCTGGAGGATCATTTCGCCGATCTGATGCGCGAAGCCGGCGCTCTCGACACCACGCCGGGACTGGAAGCGGTGCATGGCGCCGAACCGTTGCACCTGTACACCTCGACGTATTCGAGCGGCTATTTCTTTACGTGGGATAAGTCCTTGGCATTCGGGCAGGCGCTGAAATCCTTGAAGATCGAAGGCAACCTCAACCGATTCGCTGCGGTGAGCGCTTGGCTGGAGCGCAACGCTTCCTTGGGGCGCAACCCTACGGAAGATACGGTGACCCGTGCCGAGGCCGCGCAAATCGACATGAAACTCATTGAGAACCCTGCGATTATGGCGCTTGACCCGTATGATGGCGAGCAGGAGCGTCGGGCCGTGCTGAGCCTGGTCGATATCGCCGCACGCACGGCTGGGCAGATTCGCAGTGAATTCCCCGATCCTCGAGATGTGCTGACCCAGCAGAACGTGCCGGATTCGGGTGTGACGAATGCTGCGGGCGCTGAAAGTACTGAGAGTGCTGAGGGCGCTGTAGAACGGACCGATAAGAGCGACACCAACACTCAAGCCGCTCGTCCTTCGTATTCGCCGGCGAGGAGCGACGAATGGGTGTATCGTCAGACCCTCTCTTCACTGTTGCGCCGGTTACGGTTGCCGTATCGGTTTGACGTGGAGTTCCGGTCGCGCTTGGATTCGGGTGAAGTGGCCATTGGCTTCACCACTGCCGGCACCTCGATGATGCCCGATAGCCGGTATGACACCACTCGCCGTACGTGGCGTGCGCTGAGCAGCGCCGAACGCGCGTCGATGAGCGCCGCCTACAACCTGCGTGTCGGCCTGATGATGGCAGCGCTGAGTTTCGGCACCAGCGAATCCGTGCGCCAGGTGTCGTTGCACATCGATTCCATTGGTCTTGAAGAGGCGATTGCCGAACAGGATTCCGCCATCGAGGCGATGATGAGCGAGGCCCTAAGCGCCTTCGAACATCTACGCAGTGGCGATTTGGGGCGTGTGGGTTCCAAAGCCGACCCCAAAGATGGTGATTTCCATGGCGACCCGACCCGCCCCATCACCCATGAGGAGACGTTCGGGCAGACGGCGTCCGGTGACGAACGCGGCACGGCCGGGGGAGCAGGCAACGGTACCGGGCCGTCTGCGGATGCTACGGATCAGGCCGCGGCCGAATCTGCTGACGCCGATGGCGCTGCGTCCATCGATTCGCAGTTCGAAGACCTGATGAAGGGCATCGATATCGACGAAATGGCGTTCGGCATGCCGGACGATACTGGCGCAGGCGACGACCTGGGCGGTATCGGCGGCGAGGGCGTCGGCACTGACGGTGCTGATGGGGCCGCCGGCATGGACGATGATCCGATGAGTGTGCTGCGCCGCAATCCCACCGTGCGCAATATGGTCACCGTCACCTTCACCCGTGATGCCTTCCTCAAGCGACTGGACACCGCTGGGCTTGACAATCCCGAGGAAACCTACCGCATGTTCGGTGCCGTGATGGACGTGGACGGCGAAGGTGGTCTGAAACCCATCAGCGCCGACTTCGACTTGGCGGACAGCCGGTTCTCTCCCACCGGATCCCAGGAGGAGCCCGAACTGGCCGACCGTCAATTCAGTCCGGCGACCGCTCACGTGCTGGGCGCACAGAATAGTGCCGGACTGGCTATCCAGCGAGTGGACCTGCTGCAGCATGGCGTCAACGAATTCCACGATATCGCCAGGAACACGTCGCTCGGCTCCGTGGAAAAGGCCCAGCGAGCCATGCAGGTCATCGAATCGATATGCGATCCCGAACTGACCGGTTTGGCCTCTCAGGTCACCAGTGCGTTGATCGATGGCAAGGACACGCCGGACTTCACGTTCACGCTTGCCGACGATCTTGACAAGGAGCGTCTGCGCGCCCGAGATATGCTGTTCTCGGGCCAAGCCGATCAGGCCATCGAAGCGGCCGAAGCGGCCGTGGCCCATTTGGACCAGGTGTATGCGGCAGGCCATGGCGTACCTCGATACTTCAACTCCTATGCCGAGCGCGTGGTCTACAACCGGCTGTTCGCCACATTGGACGAGCGTACGGTGCTTATCCCGGACAATCTGTTCTACGCGCACATGGAGCTGGCTGACGTGTTGAGTCAGATCAAGGGTGCCGAGGCGGCCATCCCGCATCTCAACCGTATGGTGGCGTACGCGCCCGCCTACCCGCTCTCACATCTGAAGCTCGCCATTCAACTGGCCCGCAATGAGGATTGGGATTCGGCACGCGCCGCCTGCCTGAATGCTCTGCGCGTGGCCTTGGACCGCGACGATGCCGCGTTCGCCTATTACCGGTTCGCGTACGCCGAATGGATGCTTGACCGGTTCGACACAGCCGCCGCAGCCTACATTATGAGCGATCACATCGCTCCCGGGGCCATTGGTTCGCTGGAAAGCGAACTGCAGGAACTGGTTTCCCGTGCGGACTCGCAGTGCATACCGGTGCCTGAATCGGTGGAGGCCGCCGCCCATGTGCTTGCCACGCATGATCTGCCGGTCTGGCCGCATATCGAAGTGGCTGACATCGTGCGTGACGCCGCTCGCGTGTGCGTGGATGAGGGCATGTTCGTGCCGGCCCGCACGCTCTCGGTGGCTGTGGCCCGCATGAATGACGGCGAAGGCGATAACATCGACATCATCCAAGCCCAGTTCCTGCGCTCGCTATCCGCGTAGCCGCCTGAGGGGAGTTGACGGTATAGCCGGCCGAGGGGAGCCGAGCCCGCTAGGATAGACAACCATGAGCACGAACGAACAACTGGCATGGGATTTCGACGATGGGGATGTGGCCGAGGTTCGGCCTGATACCGGTATTGCACGTTTTGCCCCTGGCTCCGAACAATGGATAGCCGCACTGCAGCCCACTGACGACGACGCGATACGCCTCGACCGTTTCGACGTGAACACGATGACCGCTGAGGTCGCCGCCCGCCTGTGGGCTCGCGTGGCCGCATGGGTGGAATCCGATCAGATCGCCTACTACATCGACGACTCACCCGTCAGCTCCGACGCCGCCTACGACGCGCGCATGCGTTGCCTCGAACGACTCGAAGCGGCGTTCCCCTCACTGGACAATCCGCAGTCGCCCACCCATCGCGTCGGCGGCTCCTTCTCCAACGACTTCGCCTCCGTGCGCCACCCCAGCCGCATGATGAGCCTTGACGACGTCTTCTCCATCGAAGAACTCAAGGATTGGTACGACTCGGTGATTCGCGACCTCGATTGGCCTGAATCCAAGCCCCTGCCCATGAGCTGCGAGGTCAAAATCGACGGCCTCGCCCTGAACCTCATCTATCGCAACGGCGTGCTTGAACAGGGACTGACGCGCGGCGACGGCGTTACAGGCGAAGACATCACCCTGAATGTGCGAACCATCGGCTCCATTCCCGCAAACCTCGGCGGCCCCAAGGAAGACGTTCCGGACTTCGTGGAAATCCGAGGCGAAGTGTTCATGCGTTGGGATGATTTCCACACCCTGAACAACGAGCAGGAGGACGCCGGACGAGCGCCCTTCGCCAACCCACGCAACGCCGCCGCCGGCTCGCTGCGTCAAAAAGACCCTCGCATCACCGCCACCCGTCGCCTGAGCTTCTATGCGCATGGTCTGGGGCAGCTCACTTGGGGGCCGGACCATCCGCGCGGCACCCATGATGTGGTCGCCGACCAGTCGCAGGCCTACGATCTATACACCAAGTGGGGCGTGCCGGTCTCCCCGCACAATCGTGCGGTGACCTCATTCCAGGAGATCCTGGACATGATCGAGTACTACGGCGAGCATCGTGGCGACATCGAGCATGCACTTGACGGCATCGTCGTCAAGGTCGATGACCTGGGCCTGCAGCGTACCCTCGGCGCCACTTCGCGCGCGCCGCGCTGGGCCATCGCCTACAAATACCCGCCCGAAGAGGTCAACACCGAACTGCTCAACATCACCGTGCAGGTGGGGCGTACTGGCCGTGTGACGCCGGTCGCCGTGCTCAAACCTGTCTACGTGGCCGGCTCCACCGTGGCTCGTACCACGCTGCACAATGGATTTGAAGTCAAACGCAAGGGCATTCTGATCGGCGACACCGTGGTGGTGCGCAAGGCCGGCGATGTGATTCCCGAACTGGTCGGCCCGGTGCTTGAACGGCGCAAAGGGCGTGAGGACCAGCTGCGCGAATTCGTCATGCCCGAGTTCTGCCCTTCATGCGGCGCGAAACTGTCACCCGCCAAGGAGGGTGACAAGGACATTCGCTGCCCGAATGTGGAGAGCTGCCCGGCCCAGTTGACCGAGCGCGTGATTTCGCTGGCCTCACGCAAGGCGTTCGACATCGAGCACTTGGGCGAACAATCGGCCATCGCTCTGACCAACCCGGAGGAGAACCGGCCTGATTCGGTGGCGACCTACGCGCCGAACATCACCGAGGTTCTGGTCGCCCCCGGCGAAGAGCCTGACCCGTACGAGCCGGTGGAAGGGCTGGAATTGCCGGCCGCGCAGAAGCCGGTGTTGTCTAACGAATCCGGGTTGTTCAACCTGACCGCCGCCGATCTGCGCGACGTGCGCGTGTGGCGTGAGGCCGCAATCGTCGAGGTGCATGAGACGGTCGGTGCGAACGGTAAGAAGAAAAAGGTGCGTAAGCGTGTCGGCGGCTCTGGCCTGTGGCATCAGGTGCCTGCCTTCTGGACCGCGCCCACGCCGGCCAAAAAGCTCACGGCCAAGCAGCTGGCCGAACGCGCGCAAGGGGAGGCCGCAATCGAATCTGCCGAAACACAGGGAGATACCGCCAGCGAGACGACCGGCGCACCTACCGGGGCTGAGGCTCCACTTGGTACTATGCCGGGCTTTGCCGCAGCCTCCTATCCTGAGTATGACGTGCCGGCCGACGCGGTTATCGTGCGCGTGGATCACAAGACCACGCGCACTGGCGTCACGGATGTACCGGTGATCATTCGGCCCGGCGAAAACACGCGCAAGATGTTCGACGAAATGGACAAGGCCCGTCACGCCGACCTGTGGCGTGTGCTGGTCGCGTTGTCGATTCGCCGGCTCGGTCCGCCTACCGCACGCCTGATTGCCTCGGCGATGGGCTCGCTGGCAGCCATCGAAAACGCCACGATTGAAGATCTGACGGCCATCGACGGGGTGGGCCCGGAAATCGCCGAATCGGTGGTGAACTGGTTCGCCGCCACCCGCGAACCCGGCGACTGGCGCGGCGCGACTTTGCGTGCTTGGCAGGCCGCCGGCGTGGGCGTCGACGAGGCCGAGACCAGTTCGTTGCCGCAGACGCTGGCCGGCAAAACCGTGGTGGTCACCGGTTCGTTGGAGGGCTATTCGCGTGATTCCGCCAAAGAGGCGATTATCGAGCGCGGCGGCAAGGCGGCCGGTTCGGTGAGCAAGAAGACCGATTACGTGGTGATTGGCGCAAACGCCGGCTCCAAGGCCGCCAAGGCCGAGGAACTCGGCATCCCCATGCTGAGCGAAACCCAATTCGCCCAGCTCCTAGCCACCGGCACCATCTAAAATAGCCCCCTCAGACGCTTCATTAACCCCCTCTGATGAGGGGGGCTGTCAGCCTTTAGGCTGACTGGGGGAGAGAAAAAGCGAATCCCGCCCCAGTGTGACTTACTCCACTCCCTCTGGCATGCCGCCGCATCACACGCTAGGGTAGAACAGGCCCTAAAGGAGGATACGGATTTATGAGCGACGCACGTCAGATCGAAGCCGACATCTACGAACGCCTGAGCAAGGTCATCGACCCCGAGCTCGGTCGTTCGGTCACCGACCTCGGCATGATTGCCGCCATCGAAGCCGCGCCCGCATCGTCGGACGCCGGCACTTACGACGTCACCGTGCACGTTGAGCTGACGGTTCCCGGATGCCCACTGAGCGAGACCATCACCAGCCAGATCAATGGCGCGGTCAGCTCCTATCCGGGCGCACAGCTGCTGCCTCATATCGAAGTCGGTTCGATGAGCCGTGGCAAGCTGGCCGATCTGGTCGCCGACCTCAAGGCCGAACGCAAGCAGAACCCCTTCAGCAAACCGGGTGTCAAGACCCGCATCTTCGCCATCGCCTCCGGTAAGGGCGGCGTCGGCAAGTCCTCGGTTACCGCGAACCTGGCCGCCACGTTTGCGGCCCTCGGCTTCGACACGGCCGCCATCGACGCGGACATTTATGGCTTCTCACTGCCGCGCCTGTTCGGCGTGCATACACAGCCCACCAATCTGAATGGCATGCTCATGCCGGTCACCGCGTGGGGCGTGAAACTGATCTCCATCGGCATGTTCGCCGGTGCTGACCGGGCGATTCTGTGGCGTGGGCCGCGACTGCAGCGCTCCTTGGAACAGTTCCTGTCTGACGTATGGTGGGGCGAGCCGGACGTCCTCTTGCTCGACTTGGCTCCCGGCACCGGCGACATGGCGATTTCCGTGGCCCAGGCGCTGCCCAACGCCGAACTCGTGGTGGTCACCACCCCGCAGCCCTCCGCCTCTGACATCGCCGTGCGCTCCGGACTCGTGGCCCTGCAGGTGCCGATGAAGGTGCGTGGCGTGGTGGAGAACATGAGCTACTACGAGCACAAGGGCGAGAAGCTGGAGATTTTCGGTGCCGGCGGCGGTCAGCGCGTGTCTGAACAGCTCACTCAGGCGCTGGGCTATGACGTGCCGCTGATGGCCCAGCTGCCGCTGGAACCCGAAGTGCGCGAGACCGGCGAGGCCGGCCGGCCGGCGGTGCTGGACGCCGACGGCGCTTTGCGTACGGATGGCATTGGCCAGACCTTCCGAGGGTTGGCTGAACGGCTGTTGGCAGTGTGAGCCTGCGCAGCCTCACACTTTTGTAGGCGGCGCTGGCGTTTAAGTCCGGTTCGCTGCTGGTGGGCGAATCGCTTGACCACAGCACCCGCGACCTGGTGGTCGAGGCAATGGAGCGCACTGCCGGCGTGGATAGGCTCATTAACCTGCAGGCCATTCACATGGACGAGGACGCCGTGCCGCGCTGCCTTGGTATGAATGGGAGATCTACGTTGAGCCCGATATCTGGCGGGTGCCTCGCAGTAAATAACGGCATAGCGCATTGTCGGTGCGATGCTAAGAGGTAATGGCCCATGAGCGGTTCCAATCGGCGAGATTGCGTTGCCGGGACACCACGACATGGGCCATCTCGATAAAACGATGCCGCGTGTCGGCTGTTCTCAGGTCATCCGCAGTGACGAGAATGACGATCCAGCCGAGCAGTTGCAATGCGTTTCGCTTTGCCGCGTCGATTCGCATTTGTGCCGGATCGGCGTGATAGGCTCCCTGATATTCGAACGCGACGCGGCAGTCCGGATATGCCATATCCAATATGACGTATGAGTTGCCGATATTCACGCGATAGTTGGCGGTGGGGCATCCCAAGCCTGAATCCTTCAGCATCCCAAACAGCGTGTTTTCCGGCGGAGAATCCGTGTTCTCTGTCATGTAGGGCAGTGCCTCGTGGCATTTGTTACGACCTATGAACCGCGGACTGATTTCCAAGTAAGTATCGAAATCCTTGCGAGTGGCCATTCTGCGCCGTTTATCGCGGCTCATCAAAGAGGCTCCAATGGCCGCAAGTTCCTCCAATGTAGAGTATTGGGCCATCTGAGCCCACATCATGACCGGCGAGGCAATCCAGAACTGTTCATAATCCTTTTTGCGGATATCCAGTTTTCCCTTAAACACATGGAAGACCACGCCTTTGATTCGTCTGCGTTTGTTGGCACTGGAAACACAGGCGTGCACGGCATCAACAGATAGCGTGCAATGTCGGGGGATGGGCGCGCCGTAGTAGTTGGCCGCATTGATGTATCCCACCAGCAATGGACCTTTCGAACGGCGCGCAGCATCATTGCAGCGTTCACGTTCTGCTCGGCGTCGGCCGACAATATCCTCATGCATAAAAGAGCTCATGGTGCGACCGTAAAGCTGATTTGGACTTGAATGCAAGCCAGGCAGGGCAATGTGGTTCCAGCTTATGGAGTTATCCACATTGTCTATTTGCGCAGAGAACGGTTCTCAGTAGTATCTGTGCGCTCAAATGAACAAGAACATAACAATCTCACATCATCGCAAATGGCGACATGGCAGTGATTAGGGCATATTCCATGTGTGCTTCGGGCGTAGAGAAGTGTGCACAGACATTATTGAGAACCGTTCTCTGCGCGCCTATCTGGCTACGACCTCGGTGGGCAGGAGCCCCGTGCGCTGGAACGGCCGGTCCTCGATCTGGTCAAGCACTAGGGTAGCCAAGCTGACGCCGAATGCGTCCATTGGCTGGCGCACGGTGGTCAGCTGCGGGCACGCTGGCGTCGGCGTCGACGTCGGCAAGTACGACGGTCCGATGATATAGGCGATTCGTCGATACCCGCGCCCCAACATATGCTCGGTGAGCTTGCGTGAAGCGAGTCGGTTGTCGATGTCGACGGTGGGGAAGGGGTGGCGCTGCCATAGCCGACGCCGGAAATGGCGACTGGCACGCTGATATTGGCGAATCCCTGAAATAGCGGGTCGTCCTTATGAAATGTGTTGAGAATCCACGGGCCGTATCGCATGGCGCAGCGCAGTCTGCACCGCCCCGCCGCCGAACCAACCCCGGCAAGATCGCGCGCCGCGCCGGCACCACTATCCTCGCCCTGCTGTTCTGCGTCGTATGGTTCTTCCCGGTCTACTGGATGATTATCACCGCCGTAAAGCCGCGCGATGAGATCATGACCACGACCCCCGTGTTCTGGCCCATGCACCTCTCGATCGTCCTGTCGATTATTGTCGCGTTCTTCGCGTGCACGGCCCTGACCCTGTACCGCTTCCGCGGGCGCAAGCCGATCATGGTGTTCGTGCTGGCCATCCAGATGACCTCTGGCGGCATCATCCCGCAGATCATCATCTACAACCAGCTCGGCCTGCTCAACAAATACAGCGGCCTGATCCTGGCGTACATCGCCATGGTGCTGCCGTTCGCGATCTGGAACATGCGCGGGTTCTTCCTGAACATCCCGAAGGACATCTTCGAATCCGCGGCCGTGGAAGGCGCGAACGACTGGCAGATCCTGTGGAAGATCACCTTCCCGCTGGCCGCGCCCGGCATCGTCTCGACCTCGGTGTTCGCGTTCATCAACGCCTGGAACGACTACATGATCGCCTATACGTTCATGAAGGACCAGTCGAAGTACACGCTGCCGGTATGGCTGTCGTCCTTCTCGGCACCCACCATGGGCACCGATTTCGGCGGGCAGATGGCCGCTTCGGTGACCTTCTCGTTGCCGGTGGTGGTGTTCTTCATGCTCATCCAGCGCAACATCATGAAGGGTGTGACGACCGGTGCCGTGAAATAGCGTATGCCGCCGTACCTCACCAAACGATTCGTCCGCTGATGGCGGCGTGACCGCGTGTCGCCTGCCGTCAGCGGATGAACGATAATAAAAACAGTATGAAAGGAACAGCTGTGCCCACATTCGAATATAAGGCTGATGCCGCAACGCCGTGTCTCACCCTGATTCCCGCTCCGGTGACATTGGAATACACGCATGGCACGGCTATGATCGGGTCCTTGGTGACGATCGAGAAACGAATTCCCGAATATGCCGTCACCGAAGATGCCGATGAGACCTGGGAAACGCTGCCAATCGAGCAGCTGTCCAGCGAACTCGAGCGTTACTGCGGCGTCGCCGTCCGTACGCGCCGAGTACTCACAGCCACAGATGAAGCCGACGCCGGTGCCAATGCCGCCGAAAAAGCGCGAGATGCGGGCGTGGGTGCGGGTGCGGGCGCGGGTGCGCCGGCAGCGATGAACGGCACCGTCATATTGCTGTGTGTGGATGCGCGATTGGCGCATGACGAATACACGCTGGATGTGTTCGCCTCAGATACCATCGCCGTGCGTGGTGGCAGCGAAAGCGGATTGCGGTACGGCATGCAGACACTGCGGCAGATGATCAGGCAAACCTCGCGGACCTTGCCCTGCCTGCATATCCAAGACAAGCCTGCGTTCGCGGTGCGCGCCTACAGTCTTGACGTGACGCGCGGGCGTGTGCCGACGATGGCGTTCCTCACCTGGTTCATCGACCAGCTGGCGTTGTATAAGTACAACCAATTCCAGCTGTACGTGGAACATGCCTTCGCTTTCGGCGAGCTCAGCGAAGCGTGGCGCGGCACTGACCCGCTCACGGCCGACGACATCATGTTCCTGGACGAATACTGCGCACACCACGGCATCGAACTGGTGCCGTCCTTGGCCACTTTCGGGCACATGTATATGAACCTGCGCACCCGTGAACATCGTGGACTGGGAGAGTTCCCCGAAGACGCCGACCGTCCGTTCAGTTTCATCGAACGAATGGAACACCACACACTGAACGCAGCCAACCCCAAGTCGCACGATTTCGCCTCGCGCCTAATCGAGGAATACGCGCCGCTGTTCCGCTCGCGGTCCTTCAATATTGGTGGCGATGAGACTTTCGACTTGGGCCGTGGCCGGTCCGTACAGGACTCGCCGGGCGCCAGTCGCGATGAGCTGTATGCCGATTTCGTCAAAGACCTATGCAGCACGCTTGCCCATCGTGGTCTACAACCGATGCTGTGGGCGGATATCGCGCTCGAGAATCCGCACACCATGGACTTGCTGCCCGGCGACATCACGATGCTCAACTGGATGTATGAGCCGGATATCGACGAAAGCAAGATCCAGACCATCGCATCACAAGGCCGCCGCCAATTCGTGTGCCCTGCCGTGCGTGCGTGGAGCCGGTTCTTCCCCGACTATGACGGTGCCTGGCTGAACACGTACCGCATGGCGGTGGCCGGGCTCAAATATGGTGCGGAAGGCATGGTGGTCACCGATTGGGGTGACTATGGGCATGTCAATGATCCGCGGTTGAGCGTGCCGGGACTGTGCTACGGTGCGCAAAACGCGTGGAACCCGGTTGCAATTGACGCATGCGAAATGAACCATCGGATTTCTAATCTGGCGTATGGCGACGAATCCGGTTGGCTTATGGATTCACTCGCTCGCATCGACTCCGATGGAGTGTCGTTCCCCTGGGACCTCGCCGTGCAAGTGCTGGAACTGGAATACGGTTCCGGCACCGGCATGCTGAATACGGATGTGGCATCGTATGTGGAACGGTCGTGCGGGGGAGAGCTCATGTTTGACCGTGCGCTGGGATGCGCCGACGCGCGCCGCCGATTGCTCCTGCGGAACCATGCCCGTCTCGAACGACGCCGGGATTGCGACCGGGCGTTGATTGATTGCGGCAGTGCGGTTGTCGCGGTGCTCGATGGCTCGGCACGAGGAGGATTGAACCCGGAGCTGCTGTGGGTGATGCTGGATGGGCAGCGGTTGTTCAATAGACTGGGTGAGGAACTGCTGGTATTGGCTGGCGGCGAGGACGCCTGTGGCACCAAGGATGTGACCGGCCGTGCGCTGGATGCCTCGCGCCGCGCCCGTCTTGCCGCCGATTTGGAGTTGTGGTTCGAACGGTACCGTGTGCAGTGGCTGTCCATCGGCCGTTACGCCGAATTGGCGCGTATCGCCCATGTGGTGTGGTCGTTTGCGGACATATTGCGTAGGGGAGCGCTATAGGGGGGGCTCGCAGAAATTCGGTCCTGCTGAGAACAATGTGAGGCTTACGCGCCGTCAAACGCACATGGTGATTTCAAAAATGGCGAATTGCTGCCATTCTTGCACCTGTGCGTTTGATGGGAAATGTGCGTATGCCTCACATTTTTTGCATAAAGCATGAAAATGTGTGAGACCGGCGTCAAGGTCGAATTCGAGAAGAAGGCCTTCGAACAGATTCGCCAGAACGCCTCCCAGGTCCTCAACTCCGACGACGCTCCGGACGTTACGGAATACAACAAGGGCAACGCCACGTCCGGCCTGCTCGCCAGCCAAGGCCTGCTCACCAACCTCAACGATTACGTGTCCGAATATGGCTGGGACAAGATTATCACCGGTTCCTTGGCCGACACCGGCAAGTACGATGAGCAAGGCATGATGGGCTCCGGCGACTGGTACGGCATCACCACCGGCGCGGTGAAGTAAGGTCATTCGCACAACAGGCAATTCAATCAACAAGCAGCACATATTGATTTTGGTTTCGGCTGCCTTGTTCTCTGGCGGTCGAAACCACCTCTCCACCAAGGAGCAGCAACAATGAAGTTCACCAACGGCTACTGGATGATTCGTGACGGCGTCGACGCCCTCTACGCTCGTGAAGCCTACGAACTGGCGGCGGATGCCACCACCGAAAGCCTCAACGTCCTCGCCCCGACCTCCGTGGTGCGCGGCCGATACGATACCCTGAACCTGCCCACATTCAATGTGGACATCACCACACCTGCGGAAGGCGTGATTCGTGTGTGTGCCGAACACTGGCAAGGCGCCACCGAATACCCCGGATTCCCGCTCAATGCCGACGAACCCGGCAACCGTGATTACGTGACCGTTCAGGCGAACGGCAATGGCGACGGCGAAGTCGGCGTCAATGGCGCGGATGTCACGCTGACCACTGGCGGACTTACCGCGAAGGTCGTCAAGGGCGCCCCCTGGAACCTGACCTTCATCGGCGAGGACGGCAAGGTGCTCACTGAGTCCGCAGGCAAGTCGCTGGGCCGATTCAAGCTCGGTGCCGAATCGAACGTCACCGCCCAGCCGGTCAGCGAATTCGGTGTGACCATGGACGGTTCCGCCCGTGATGAATCCGACGTGTTCATTGCCATCCAGCTGCATCTGTCGGTTGGTGAAGACGTGTATGGCTTGGGCGAACGCTTCGGCGCGTACGTCAAGAACGGCCAGAGCGTCGACATCTGGAATGAGGATGGCGGCACTGCTTCCGAACAGGGCTACAAGGACATCCCGTTCTACATGACCTCCAATGGGTATGGCGTACTGGTCAACAACCGCGGCCATGTCTCCTTTGAGATCGGTTCCGAGAACACCGAGGCCGCCATCAACTCCTTCATCGACGGTATGGCCGAGCGTGGTATTCCGCTGGCCGCCTTCCACTACGACTGCTACTGGATGCGTGAGTTCCATTGGTGCGATTTCGAGTGGGACAAGCGTTTCTTCGGCGACATCGAATCCACGCTGAAGCGCCTGCACGAAGACAAGGGCTATCTGGTGCGCAAGCCCAATGGCGAAGTCTGGCAGATCGACTTCTGGCAGGCCGGCATGGGCTTGGTGGACTTCACCAACCCGGCCGCCCGTGAATGGTTCAAGGACAAGGTCAAGGCCCTGCTGAATCAGGGCGTGGACTCCATCAAGACCGATTTCGGCGAGCGCATCCCGCGCGACGTCGTCTGGCATGACGGCTCTCCGAAGCTCTCCATGCACAACTGGTACACCCAGCTGTACAACCAGGCCGTGTTCGAAGCCATCGAAGAAACCTACGGCAAGGGCAACGCCTGCCTGTATGCGCGCTCCGCCACCGTCGGCGGCCAGCAGAAGCCCGTGCACTGGGGCGGTGACTGCGAATCCACCTTCAATGGCATGGCCCAGTCCCTGCGTGCCGGCCTGTCGCTGACCTCCTCCGGCTTCGGCTTCTGGAGTCACGACATCCGGCGGTTTCGAAGGTGCGTTCCCGGACCCGGCCGTCTACAAGCGTTGGGTGGCGTTCGGCATGCTCGGCTCCCACTCGCGACTGCACGGTTCCACCGTGTACCGTGTGCCGTGGCTGTTCGACGAGGAAGACGAGAAGAACGGCGTCGCATTGGTGCCCGGCCAGACCGCCGTGGATGTGGTGCGCGAGTTCACCAAGCTCAAGCTTGAACTCATGCCGTATGTCTACCAGCTTGGCCTGCAGCCTCATGCGAACGGTACTCCGGTCATGCGTTCCATGTTCGTGGAATTCCCCGATGACCCGGCATGCCGCACGCTGGACCGTCAGTATATGTTCGGTCCGTCCATGCTGGTCGCCCCCGTGTTCACCTACTCCGGTGAGGTTTCCTATCGATTCCGCTGTGGGTGCGCGACGGCAGCGTAACGACATGAACATTTCAGCGTGGTGCTGTAACACTTCGGTGTTGCGGCACCACGTTTTTGTGCTGATATGGGGATTTGTACTAGTCGAATCCGCGAAATGTTCAGCAAATGTTCACGTAGCGAAATCGGCATAGAATGCGAACAAACGCATAACGGCACGGTGCTGTTCATGCGTACACCAACGCCAGACGAACCGCCGGAAAGAAGGGGTCTCCGTGATTGAGACAGTGGACGATATCAAGACGATTGCGAACGTCGGCACGGGAACCATGGGCCACGCGATCACGTTGCAGTTCGCGTTGGCCGGATATCCGGTGCATCTGGTCGGCCGCGGCGAGGCCTCGCTGGAGAAGGCGATGAAGGCGATTCGTTCGGATGCCGAGGACTTCGCCGAAGCCGGACTACTCAAGGACGGCGACACCTTGGACGCGGTGCTGGCCCGCATCACCGGTTACGCCGACTATGCAAGCGGCGTGGCGGACGTGGACTTCGTCATCGAATCCGTGGCCGAGAACCTTGACATCAAGAAGTCCGTCTGGACCGAAGTGGAGCACGCCGCCCCCAAGGACGCGATTCTGTCCACGAACACCTCCGGCCTGAGCCCCACCGCGCTGCAGTCGGTGATGGGGCACCCCGAGCGCTTCGTGGTGGCGCACTTCTGGAACCCCGCGCAGTTGATGCCGCTGGTCGAAGTGGTGCCGGGTGAGAAGACCGACCCGAAGGTAGTGGACATCACCTTCGACCTCATGGCCAAGATCGGCAAGAAGCCGGCGAAGATCAAGAAGGAATCGCTGGGCTTTGTGGGCAATCGCCTGCAACTGGCCGTGCTGCGCGAGGCGTTCCACATCGTCCAGCAGGGCATCGCGGACGCGGCCACCGTGGATGACGTGATGAAGTACAGCCTCGGCCGCCGCTGGAATCTGGTCGGTCCGATCGCCAGCATCGACCTCGGCGGACTCGACGTGTTCTACAACATCAGCACCTACCTGTTCGACGACATGGACAACGGCACTGGCCCGAGCCCGCTGCTCGCCGAGAAGGTCAAGGAAGGCAACCTCGGCGCCAAGACCGGTCAGGGCTTCTTCTCCTGGCAAGGCGAGGACGGCAAGCGCATCATCGAAACCCGCAACAAGGCCCTGCTGCGTGCCCTGAAGGACGACGCCGCGGATGCCGCCGCTGCGCAGGCGTGAGGCACGAATGACGAATGTTCGTGCGTGACGTATATCACGATGGAAGGCTCCCCTCAGGGGAGCCTTCGTTGTACTTACGTCGTTCTCTGATTTGGCTCATCGGCATGCGTATGCGTCGCCGATAGCGACAATTGCGGAAACGCTTACAGTGTGATGTGCACACGGACAACAAACCGATACACGCAAGGATCGGTGACGACGATGACATCCACAGAACACAGCACGCGAGCCGACATGCTGGCCCATTTCCAGTGTGCCGTCATGCATGCACTGCTTCAATATGAGGTCTCGCTGGGCGATGAGGTCGTCTTCGATCTGGTCACGCACGTCACGCACGGACGAGAAATACAGGTAGAACGTGGCGTGGTTGTAGCCGGCGAGTTCGGTGATCTGACGCACCGAGATCTTCTCGATCGGCTTGGTCTCGTACAGCTTCCAGAACGCCTCCTTGAGGCTCTTGACCGTCTGCTGCGTAAGTTGCGGGTTCTTCTTGATTGCGATTCGCGGTATGGTTATTGCGCACAAAACGCACAATCCCATCGACTCGTCGGTCAAGTTCGTGACCTTCATCGACGCGATGCTCTCGCTGGTGGTCACGCAGGACGTGCTTTTGGAATCCCAGGGAACCGCGCACGCGGCGCAATCCTCGGGACTGTTCGGCATCGGGCTTGGTGCGGTGACCATGATCATCGGCCTGTGGATGCTGCTGCGGCGGCGCTGGACGGTGCCGGCGTCGGGCGAAGATTCCCCGGACGATGCCGTTCCTGCAGTCGAGATCACGGCTGAAACCGAGGCGTAGGGCGTCGCAATGCCTGTTTACAATCGACCCGAATGGTCTTTGTGGTGAGAAGAGGCATATGGTGAGGCTGCCGACGTTGAACGTGAATTGGAGTCGCGATCGGGTCTACGCGATTCGGCGCGGAGTGGTCGCCTGCTGTATCCTGTTCTGCCTGATCGGCGCCGGAGTCGAGACCGCGGCGGCGCAGCGCAGCTGGCCGCGAGCCGACACCGCATCCGCCGCCGCAACCGCAGCGGCGAACGAGCCCACGGCCGTTACCCGCAAGCAGGTTCCCGATAGCGGCAAACAGGGCGGGTCGCGGAAGACGCAGAACACGCAGAACGGCGATGACAAAGCCGCGCAAAGCGTGGACTGGAAGGGGCCGACCGGCAAACAGCCCGACCTATCCCAGTACTCCGACCTGAGCGTGGAGGTCAGTCTCGCCAAACAACGGGTGTACGTCAAGTCCGGTGGCCAGACCATTTATACGATGATCGCCAGTACCGGCGTCGACGACGCCACCCCGCACGGCTCGTACACCATCGATACGCGCGGCGAACACTTCTACAATGCCGAAGAAGGCATGGGCGCCGACTATTGGGTGCAGTTCTACGGTTCGTACCTGTTCCACTCGGTGCCGACCGGCGAGGCCTTCGGCGACTATCTGCCGGAGGAGGGTGCCAAACTCGGCCAGCCCGCCTCGCACGGCTGCGTGCGCCTGACTGTGGCCGACGCGCAATGGTTCTATGACCAGGTGCCGGACGGCACGCTGGTCACCATCGCGTAGGGTGGTCTCTCCCTCAGTCTCGTTGCGCTCGACAGCTCCCTCGTCAGAGGGAGCTTATCAGAGGGAGCTTAGCTGATTAGCGCGCTTTGGGCGGGCGGTATTGGTCGTCGGCGGTGAAGCAGGTGCGGTAGATCATGACCATGATCAGGCCGTCGGCCAGCAAGGTCAGCGCGGCGATGGCGCCGAAGACCACGAACTGGTATTTGGCGGCGTTCAGTGGATCTCCGCCGGCTATCACCTGGCCCGCCATCATGCCCGGGATGGTCACGATGCCGCTGGAGGCCAGCGAAGCGGTGGTGGGCAACAGTCCCAGCCGAATCGACGAGATGACGGATGGACGGGCGGACTCCCATGCCGTCGCCCCCAAGGCCAGCATCATATCCACCTCGTCGCGGCGTTCCTCCATGCTTTCATAGAATCGGCTCAGCCCGACAGCAAGCGCGGAAACGGTGTTGCCCAGCAGCATGCCGGTCAGCGGCACCACCAGCTGGGGCGCGTACCACGGGTGCGGGCGCACGATGAGCTCGGTGACCAGCGCCAGCATCAGCAGCATGGTGATGACCAGGCTCAGGAAGATCGGCCCGGCAAGGCCCTTGGGGATGCCGCGTGCGCGGGACATCACGATCTGCACGGCCGCCACCAGCATGACCGCCATCAGGGCGAACACCATCCACACGCTGTTCGAACGAATCACATAGCTGATGATGAATCCCATGGCGCACAGCTGCACGAGGGCGCGGCATGCCGACCACATCAGGGTTCTGCCGATGCCCATATGCATGAGTTCGCTGATGATGGCCGCCGCGGCCACCATGCCCAACGCCAGAACAAGACCCCAGGTGTCGATGTCGTAGGCGCCGTTCATGGGCGCACCTCCTTGTCCCGCGTCAGATCGGTGAGCCGTCCCGCATCGAGCATCAGCGTGCGGGTGGCGCGTCCGTCCGGCGGACGGTGTCGGATGCGGATGATCGCCATGCCGTGTGCGGCCGCGTCCGCCATGATCGCGGCCACTTTGGATGCGTTGTCGTCGTCGAGTCCGGCGTCCGCCTCATCGGCCAGCAGCACCTTCGGGTCGGTGAGCAGCGTGCGGGCCAACGCCACGCGCGCCGCCTGACCGCCCGACAGGTCATGTGGCGCGCGCGCCAGGTCGATGTCCTCGCATCCCATCGCGTCCAACGTCGTGCGGATGCGTTCGTCGGGCAGCAGCTGCTCGGCCTTGCCGCCCTTGCCGCGAATCGCGAGCGTCCAGGGCAGGCGGATCGCCTCGGCCACGTCCTTGCCGGTCAGTATCGGTTTTTGCGGCAGGTAGGAGACGTCCCGCCGCCACTGCTGTGCGCTGAATTCGTCACTGCCCACGCCGTCGAGGGCGAACGTGCCGTGCGCATGCGGGTTGAGCCGGGCGCACGCGGTCAACAGACTCGACTTGCCGGAGCCGGACGGTCCCACCAGATCGACGATCTCGCCGCGCTCCACGGCAAAGGACAGGTTCTCGAACACAGTGCGTTCGCCGCCTGCCTGCGGTTGCGCGGGGACGACGCAGGACACGGATATGGCTTCGAAGAAGGATCGCATATTCATCCAGTCTAGCCGGGGGCACATGGGAAACCCCAGCGTTCACTTCCTGTATACCCGGTGTGGCATAATAGCCGAGGCAATTTTTGGGCTTTGCCTAAGCTAGTTTGAATTTGAAATAGGTGAATAACGTGGCACAGACTACTAACGACATCAAGAACGGATCCGTCCTGAACCTCGACGGGCAGCTGTGGACCGTCATGAAGTTCCAGCACGTCAAGCCGGGCAAGGGCCCCGCCTTCGTGCGCACCACCATCAAGAACGTGCTCTCCGGCAAGATCGTCGACAAGACCTTCAACGCGGGCATGAAGATGGAATTCGAGACCGTGGACAACCGCACTCTCCAGTACTCCTACGAGGACGGTGACAACTTCGTGTTCATGGACATGACCACCTACGATCAGATCATGGTTCCGAAGACCCTCGTGGGCGACAAGGCCAAGTTCTTGCTCGAAGGCACTGACTGCCTAGTCTCCTTCCACGACGGCACCCCGCTGAGCGTCGATCTGCCGGGCTCCGTGGTCCTGACCATCACCCACACCGAGCCGGGCCTGCAGGGCAACCGTTCCAACGCCGGCACCAAGCCGGCCACCGTTGAGACCGGTGCCGAGATTCAGGTCCCGCTGTTCATCAATGAGGGCGACCGCGTCAAGATCAACACCGAGGACGGTTCCTACACCGGCCGCGAGAACAACTGATCTCCGCATCCTCAACAGACGACCGACCGTATAAAGGACTAGGACAGCAGCAGTATGGCACGTTCCACCGCGCGCAAAAGGGCTCTGAACACCCTGTACGAAGCCGACGAAAAAAGCCAGGATATTCTCTCCCTGCTTGACGAGCGCATCGCACATCCCGGTGCCCAGACCCCGCTTCCCGACTATGCCATTGAAATCGTCAAGGGCGTGGCCGAGCACCGTCGTCAGATCGACATGACCCTGGACGAACGCTCCACGGGTTGGAAGGTCCGCCGTATGGGCGTGGTCGATCGCAACATTCTGCGTATCGCCGCTTGGGAGATTCTGTTCACCGATGATGTGCCGGACAAGGTCGCCATCGACGAGGCTCTGGCATTGGCCAAGACCCTGTGCGATGACGATTCGCCCGCTTTCATCCATGGCCTGCTGTCTGCGGTGTGCACCGCCAAGAATGCAGCACCGGCACCGGAGTCCGTGGCAGAAGAGGCCGATGAGGAATCGTCCGATTCCGCTGCCGCCGCATCCGAGCCGACCGATGAGGGCGATGTTTCCGATTCGCCCGATTCGTCCGGTGCATCCGACGAGCCTGCTGCCCCGTCCGCTGAGATTCAGCCGACGGTCGATTAGTCATTTGTTGTTCAGCCTCCCCATTCGGGAGGCTTTTTCATGGGCGGACACTTGTGCCGCCGTACATTCTCAAGTCGGCACCTTGCCGACAGCCCCGCCAGCGGGGGTGAGACTTTGCGTCCAACGGCGTGTGAGTCTGCGCTGGCCGTTAACCTTGGTACGAATACCCGAAAAACATAAGGGGGTTTTGGTGAGCCAGAACGAGTCCGGGACCATCGCAATTCCGATGTATGACAAGGACGATGCAGTCCTCGTTTTGGAAGACGGACAGGTATATGTGGGGGAGCCATACGGCGCCCTCGGCGAGACGACCGGTGAGATCGTCTTCGCCACCGGTATGACCGGATACCAGGAGACGCTCACCGATCCGAGCTACGATCGCCAGATCGTTGTGCAGACGTTCCCGCACATCGGCGATACCGGCGTCAACAGCGAAGACCCTGAGTCCTCCCGCATCTGGGTTGCCGGATACATTGTGCGTGATCCCTCTCCGAACGTGAGCAACTGGCGTGCCGAAGGCAGCCTGGACGACGACCTCGCCAAGAACGGCATCGTCGGCCTGAGCCACATCGACACCCGCAAGCTGGTGCGCCACCTGCGTTCCGCAGGCGTGATGCGCGCCGGCATCTTCTCCGGCGACGCCCTGACCGATCAGGCCACCGGCGCGCTCAAGACCATCGAGCAGCTGCTCGAAGACGTCAAGAACACCCCGCAGATGCAGGGTCTGAGCCTGTACGACGAGGTGTCCACCAAGGAGACCTACACCATCGAACCGTGCGGCGAGTACGAAGGCAAGGAGCCGCTGTACACCGTGGCCGCTGTGGACCTCGGTATCAAGGGCATGACCCCGCACCGCATGGCCGAACGCGGCTGCCGCGTGCACGTGGTGCCCTCCACCATCACCTTCGCCGAAATCGAGAACCTGAACCCGGACGGCGTCTTCTTCTCCAACGGTCCGGGCGACCCGGAACAGGCCGGTCCCGAAATCGAGCTGCTGCGCCAGGTACTTGACGCCGGCTACCCGTTCTTCGGCATCTGCTTTGGCAACCAGCTGCTCGGCCGCGCACTCGGCTTCGGCACCTACAAGCTCAAGTTCGGCCACCGCGGCATCAACCAGCCGGTCAAGGATCTGACCACCGGCAAGGTCGAGGTCACCGCCCACAACCACGGCTTCGCGGTCGACGCCCCGATCGGCAAGCAGGTCGACGCGCCGTTTGAAAACGGCAAGTACGGCAAGGTGTTCGTCTCCCACATCGATCTGAACGACGACGTGGTCGAAGGCCTGCAGTGCGTGGACATCCCCGCATTCTCCGTGCAGTACCACCCGGAGGCCGCAGCAGGCCCGCACGATGCGGCCTACCTGTTCGACCGTTTCTGCGAACTTATGAAGAACAACTCCAAGGAAGGTAAGTGATATGCCGAAGCGCACCGACATCAAATCCGTGATGGTCATCGGCTCCGGCCCGATCGTGATCGGTCAGGCTGCGGAGTTCGATTACTCGGGCACCCAGGCATGCCGCGTCCTTCGTGAGGAAGGCATCCGCGTCATCCTCGTCAACTCCAACCCGGCCACCATCATGACCGACCCGGAGATGGCTGACGCCACCTACATCGAGCCGATCGCCACCCCGATCCTCGAGCAGATCATCGCCAAGGAACGCCCCGACGCGCTCCTGCCCACCTTGGGCGGCCAGACCGCGCTCAACGCCGCCATGGCGCTGGGCGAGGCCGGCGTCCTGAAGAAGTACAACGTCGAACTGATCGGTGCTTCCCTGGAAGCCATCGACCGTGGCGAGGACCGTGAACTGTTCAAGAAGGTCGTTGACGAGGCCGGCGCCGAATCCGCCCGCTCCGACATCGCCCACAGCATCGAGGAAGTCGACAAGATCGCCGAGAAGTTCGGCTACCCGCTGGTCGTGCGCCCGAGCTTCACCATGGGCGGCCTGGGCTCCGGCATCGCCCACAACGAGGAGGAGCTGCACCGCATCGCCGGCGCCGGCATCCATTACTCGCCCACCGACGAAGTCCTGATCGAAGAGGGCATCGAGGGTTGGAAGGAATTCGAGCTCGAGCTCATGCGCGACCGCAACGACAACGTCGTGGTCGTCTGCCCGATCGAGAACGTCGACCCGGTCGGCGTGCACACCGGTGACTCCATCACCGTGGCCCCCTGCTTCACCCTGACCGACCGCGAATACCAGAAGCTGCGTGACATCGGCATCGCCATCATCCGTGGCGTGGGCGTGGACACCGGCGGCTGCAACATCCAGTTCGCTGTTCATCCGGACACCGGCCGCATCATCGTCATCGAGATGAACCCGCGCGTCTCCCGTTCCTCCGCACTGGCCTCCAAGGCCACCGGCTTCCCGATCGCCAAGATCGCCACCAAGCTGGCCCTCGGCTACACGCTCGACGAGATTCGCAACGACATCACCCAGTCCACGCCGGCCTCCTTCGAGCCGACCATCGACTACGTGGTCACCAAGGTGCCGCGCTTCGCTTTCGAGAAGTTCCCGGGCGCCGACCCCACCCTGACCACCTCCATGAAGTCCGTGGGCGAGGCCATGGCCCTGGCCGGCAACTTCCAGGAGTCCCTCGGCAAGGCCATGCGCTCCATCGACAAGCGCCACATGGGCTTCAATTGGGATGGCGAGAAGCCGTCCGCCGAAGAAGTGGCCGAACTGCTTGAGGCCATCCACACCCCGACCGAACACCGTTACCTGCAGCTCATGCGCGCCATCTGGGGCGGTGCCACGCTGGAGCAGGTGTTCGCGGCCACCAAGATCGACCCGTGGTTCCTGAAGCAGATCTTCCTCATCAATGAGACCGCCATGACGGTGCGCGAGGCCGAAACCCTCACCCCGAGGCTGCTCAAGAAGGCCAAGCTCGCCGGTCTGTCCGACGTGCAGGTGGCCCACCTGCGTGGTTTGGGCGATGAAGGCGAGAACACCATCCGCGAACTGCGCTGGACCTACGGTCTGCGCCCGGTCTACAAGACCGTCGACACCTGCGCCGCCGAGTTCGACGCCGCCACGCCGTACTACTACAGCTGCTACGCCGACGAAACCGAGCTGCGCCCGCGCGAACGCGAGGCTGTGATCATCCTCGGCTCCGGCCCGAACCGCATCGGTCAGGGCATCGAGTTCGACTACACGTGCGTGCACGCCGTGCAGGAGCTTGGCAAGGACTATGACACCATCATGGTCAACTGCAACCCGGAGACCGTGTCCACCGATTACGACATGTCCGACCGCCTCTACTTCGAGCCGCTCACCTTCGAGGACGTGCTCGAGATCTACGAGGCCGAGAAGAAGATGGGCCCGGTCAAGGGCGTCATCGTCCAGCTCGGCGGCCAGACCCCGCTGTCCTTGGCCGCGCGTCTGAAGGCCGCCGGCGTGCCGATTCTCGGCACCACCCCGGAATCCATCGACTTGGCCGAGAACCGTGAGCTGTTCGGCGAAGTGCTCAAGAAGGCGGAGATGAACGCCCCGCGTTACGGCACCGCCCTGAGCCTCGAAGAGGCCAAGGAAGCCGCCCACCGCATCGGTTACCCGGTGCTCGTGCGCCCGAGCTACGTGCTCGGCGGCCGTGGCATGGAAATCGTCTACGATGACAAGCAGCTCAACAAGTACGTGGACCGCGCACTTGCCGAGGCCAAGGCCGATACCGTGGTCTCCGGCCGCCTGCCTTCCCCGCTGCTCATCGACAAGTTCCTGCAAGACGCCATCGAAATCGATGTCGACGCACTGTTCGACGGCGAGGAACTATACATCGGCGGCATTATGGAGCACGTCGAGGAGGCCGGTGTCCACTCCGGTGACGCCGCCTGCACCCTGCCTCCGTCCACCCTGTCCGACGACCAGATTCGTCGCCTGCGTGAAGGCACCTACGCCATCGCCAAGGGCTGCCATGTGCAGGGCCTGATCAACGTGCAGTACGCCTTCATGGCCAACACGCTGTACGTGATCGAAGCCAACCCGCGCGCCTCCCGTACCGTGCCGTTCGCCTCCAAGGCCACCGGCGTGGCACTGGCCAAGGCTGCTGCCCGCATCATGGCCGGCGAAACCATCGCCGATCAGCGTGCCAACGGTCTGCTGCTGCCTAAGGGCGACGGCGGCGACATCCACCCCGGCCAGCAGGTCGCGGTTAAGGAATCCGTGCTGCCGTTCAAGCGCTTCCGCACCCCGGTGGGCAAGACCGTCGACATCCTGCTCGGACCTGAGATGCGTTCCACCGGTGAGGTCATGGGCTTCGACCGTGACTTCCCGCACGCCTTCGCCAAGAGCCAGCTCGCCGCCTACGACGGTGGCCTGCCGACCCACGGCAACGTGTTCATCTCCGTGAACGACACCGACAAGCGTCAGCTGCCGTTGATCGCCGTTCGTCTCGAGGAGCTTGGATTCAAGCTCTGGGCCACCGAGGGCACCGCCTCCGTGCTTCGCCGTTACGGCATCGAGTCGAACATCGTGGACAAGATCAGCACCCGCGTGGACACCGATCCGGAAGCCCCGGTCGAGGTGCATCACGCTGCCGGATCCGTGGGCAAGAACGTGGTTCAGCTCATCGAGGAAGGCAAGATCGACATGATCCTCAACACGCCGAACTCGCGCGGCTCCCGTTCCGACGGCTACTCCATCCGTGCCGCCGCCATTGCCGCCGATCTGCCGCAGTTCACCACCATCACCGAGTTCCAGGCCGCACTGCTCGCTATCGAGGCCGTGAAGCATAATGATTATCAGATCATGAGCATTCAGGAGCATTCGAAGCAGCTGTTCGAATTGGAGCGACGGGAGTTCTGATGACTACACTCAGCAGTGAGGAATTGCAGGCACAACGTTCGGATTTCGGTCTGCGATTAAGCAATTCAATGGCCAAATACGGGCCGCTGTGTGTGGGCATTGACCCGCATCGCAAGCTCCTCACCGACTGGGGATACAACGTCGACGCCGAAGGCGCCGAACTCTTCTCCATGCGTATGCTGCAGGCCGCCAACGGGCGCGCCGCAGCAGTCAAATTCCAGACGCCGATGTTCGAGCGCTACGGAGCCAAAGGTTTCGAAGCGCTCGAGCGCGTGCTCTACGCGGCACGACAAATGGGCGTCATCACCATCGTCGATTGCCTGCGCGGCGGCCTGTCCACCACGATTTCCGCCATCGCAGACGCCTATTTCAAGCCCGGTGCACCGTTGCTGGCCGACGCCATCACGCTGCTGCCGTACTATGGCGCGCGTTCGTTGAACGGCCTGATTACCGAAGCGCTGGAAAACGGACGCGGCGTGTTCATCGCCTCCCTGACCTCCAACCCGGAAGGCATGAGTCTGCAGACCGCGTTGCGCCAGAGCGGCGATTACAAGGGACGTACCGTGGCCTACGGCATCGCCTCCACCGCGCAGAAGCATAACGTGGATATCGAAGGCATGGGCTCGGTTGGTCTGATTATCGGTGCCACCATCGGCCAATGGATGCAGGATTCCGGCGTGGACCCCTCCAAGTTCACCGGTCCGATTCTTTCCCCCGGTTACGGTTGGCAGGGTGCCGAGGCCAAGGATCTGAAAACCGTGTTCCGCGGTACGCGCGGCAACGTGCTGGTCACCGTGTCCCGCTTTATCGCCTCGCATGGGCCGGATATCGCCGCACTGAGCCAAGCCACCGAGTCGATTGCGCTTGACGTACGTCAGGCGCTGATGGAAGCCACTGTCGAAGGCTCGGAAAACCAGTAATCAGAACGGAATCAGATGTCGCGGCATGCGTACGTGTCTATCTCATCGCGTACGTCGCATCACGATTCATATTCTTCCCTGTTCGTCGGGGCTGTAGCAGTTACCGGTCATCTCGCCGGTGAGCCGTTACCACATTGGATTCATAATCGCTGCACACCACATCATCTCCGGAGGAACCCATGACTGAAAACACCCATGCTGGCCGTCTAATCGTCCTGACTGGCCCCACCGCAGTAGGTAAGGGCACCGTGGAAGCCAAGCTGCGCGCCGACCACCCCGAAGTGTGGGTGTCCGTCTCCGCCACCACACGCGCTCCGCGCCCGGGCGAGGTTGATGGCGTCAACTATTGGTTCCTTACTGAAGACGAGTTCCTGGCCCGCGAAGCGGCCGGTGAGTTCCTGGAAACCGCCGTGGTGCACGGCATGGCCCATTATGGCACCTTGTTGAAGCCTGTGGAGGAACATCTGGCCGCCGGTGTGCCCACGATTCTGGAAATCGACCTGCAGGGTGCCCGCCGCGTCAAGCAGCGCGCCGCCGAGCTCGACCTCGAAGTGGTGTACGTGTTCATCGCGCCGCCAAGCTTCGAAGAGCTCGAGCGCCGCCTGATCGGCCGCGGCACCGAAACCGCCGAACAGCAGGCCCGTCGCTTGGAGACCGCCAAGGTGGAGCTCGCCGCCGAAAGCGAATTCGACGTCACCATCGTCAACGAAACCGTCGATCAGGCCGCTGCCGACCTCTGGTCCGTCATCGCCAAGGAATACGGGCTGTGAACTACCTCTTTACCACCAACTGCTGGTGGAGGATTTCGGCGCTGTTTTTGGCCGGCGCCTGCTTCCAGCGGATTGCTTCGGTTTCGTGATGCTCGGTGACATAATGCCGCATCCATTCGAAGCACTGCTGGGTTTGGATGGCATCGCTTAATGCGCGGTGCTCCTCATTGTCCGCGATGCCGAAGCGTACGATCAGGTCGGCCAGACGGTGATGCCGCTGCGCGGGGAACAGGGCGCGGCTGATCTGCATCGTGTCATAATCCGCGCAGGCAAAGCCGCAGCCGGCGATATGCCGGGTGTTGTAATCCAGGAATCGCAGATCGAAGCTGACGTTATGGCCGACAATCGGCTCGACGGCGGGACCGGCAGCCGGGGTAGCGAGCCATGCGATGAATCGGGGAAGCACCTCGTCAATCGGATCGAGGTCGGCCACCATCGCATCGGTGATGCCGGTCAGCGTGGTGATCTGACGCGGAATCGGCCGCAAGGGATTCACCAGCTGCTGGAATTGATCGACGATATGCCCCTCCCGCACGCGCACGGCACCGATTTCCGTGATGGCGCAACTGTTCGGGTAAAAGCCGGTGGTCTCCAAATCCAGCGCCACATAATCGGTGGGGAAGACGGCATCGTCCATGGCGATTCGCCCGCCGGCACCATGATTGGGCTGGGATGGTTGGCCGAAAACGGTAATGCCGGAAGTGGTCACGGAGGCTCCTCATATCAGTCGGTGTTCGGTGACTTATTGTACCGGCATCCCGGTCTGACGGTAAAATTATTCCCTCCCGGTTTTTCTCGGATATATTGGTTAGGCGGCCGGCAATTGCGCGGCGCATCGGGAAGGGAGCACAGCTGATGAAACAGATAGTGGCAGGCATCGTGGCGCATGTGGACGCGGGCAAGACCACGCTGTCCGAGGCGCTGCTCTACCGTACCGGTGAGATCCGCAAATTGGGGCGAGTAGATCACGGCGATGCGTTTCTGGACACCAATTCCTTGGAGAAGGCGCGAGGCATCACGATCTTCGCGCACCAAGCGTTGGTTGAACACGGCGACCTGCGACTGACCCTGCTGGATACGCCGGGGCACGTGGACTTCGCAGCCGAAACCGAACGGGTGCTGCGTGTGCTTGATTACGCGATTCTTGTGGTCTCCGGCACGGATGGCGTGCAAGGCCATACCGAGACACTGTGGCGTCTGCTGGCCAGATACGGTGTGCCGACGTTCATCTTCGTCAACAAGTGCGACGCCGCCGGATTCGACCGCGAGGCCATTCTGGCACAGTTGCGCAAACGCCTGAGCGATGCGATATATCCGCTGCCGGCAATGGAGCAGTCCACTGAGGGCAGCGCGGTACCGTTGGACGCGCTTGCCGAGGATATCGCCACCCTGGACGAGGAGGCGATGAACGACTATCTGGAACATGGCGCGCTGTCCGTGGACAGATTGCGATCGATGATCGCCGTGCGCGAGCTGTTCCCCGTATATTTCGGCTCGGCATTGAAACTCGAAGGGGTCGAGGAATTCCTGGACGGGCTGGAGACGTTCACCCGCGAACGTGAATGGCCGGCCGCCTTCGCCGCACGCGTGTTCAAAATCGCCCACGACGGCCAGCACAACCGTATGACGTGGCTGCGCGTCACCGGTGGTGCGCTCAAAGCCAAGGAGATCGTCTCTTCATCCTCGTGCGCTGCGGCGTCATCAGCACCGTCGCCGGTACAGGGGGATGATGGCACGGTATGGTCCGAGAAAGTCGATCAGGTGCGCGTCTACAATGGCGCCAAATTCGAGACGGTCACCGAGGTGCCTGCCGGATCGGTGTGTGCGGTGACCGGACTGACGCGGACCTTCCCCGGCGAAGGGCTGGGAGCGGAACCGGACGCCGAATCACCGTCGCTGCAACCCGTGTTGACCTACACGGTGTTGCCCGCCGGAGCGGAATCCGATACGGCCGGCACCTCGGGAGCGGCCAAACGCGGTGACGCCGGCCATAACAACGTGAATCAGGACGATGCCGAGCATGATGCCGCCAAGTCGGGAACCGGCCGCAATGAGGAGAACGACACCGCCGGCCAGACCGCGGCGGACAATAGCTCGCCGGCCCGTCCCCAGTTCGATGATCTGACCTTGCATAAGGTCATCACCGCATTGCGTGAGCTGGAAGACGAAGACCCGTTGTTGCATGTGGTCTGGGTGGAGCGGTTGGCCGAGATTCATGTGCAATTGATGGGCGCGGTCCAGCTGGAGATCATCCAGCAGACCCTGCACGACCGGTTCGGTCTGGATGTGTCGTTTGGCCCCGGCTCCATCCTGTACCGTGAGACCGTCACTGCGCCGATCGAAGGCGCAGGTCATTTCGAGCCGCTCCGTCATTATGCCGAAGCACATATCCTGCTGGAACCAGGGGAGCCGGGCAGCGGAGTCACTGTGGCCTCGGCCCTGTCCGAAAACGATTTGGACCGCAATTGGCAACGGCTGATTCTGACCCATCTGACCGAGCGTGAGCATCTCGGTGTGCTCGTTGGCGCGCCGCTCACCGATATCAAGATGACTTTGGTGGCTGGCCGCGCGCATCTGAAGCATACCGAAGGCGGCGACTTCCGCCAAGCCACCTATCGTGCGATTCGTCAGGGGCTTATGGAAGCCAGAGCTGGAGTCAGTGGCCGGCCCGAGACGCCGGTCGAGAGCCGTCCGGACACCGCAGGGGAGGGCAACTGCCGACTGCTGGAACCGTGGTATCGGTTCCGGCTCGAAGTGCCAGCAGACATGATCGGCCGTGCCATGAGCGACATCCAGCGCATGGCCGGCACCTTCGAATCCCCGGTCACCGATGGCGAATACGCCGTGATCGAAGGCGAGGCGCCGGTGTCCGAGATGCGCGACTATGCGATGGATGTGAACCAGTACACGCACGGCCATGGCCGTTTCTCCGCCACTTTCGGCGGCTACAAGCCATGCCATGACGCCGAACAGGTCATCGCAGCCGCCGCTTACGATCCCGAAGCAGATCTGGACAACACCCCCGACTCGGTCTTCTGCGCCCACGGTGCCGGCTACCCCGTCAAATGGTATAAAGTCCCCGAATTCGCCCACGTCGACTACGCCATGTGAGGTGGTGACTACCAAATCTGCGGCCGAATGAATCCGTTGGTCTCCAAGAACCGTTGAATATCGCGCATTTCCGGCATATTAATGGAATGGGCCATGCCCGGATACACTTGTTCGGTCAACGTGCCGTGCTCGTGCCAGAACTCACCCATCGCCGTCACATCGGCTTTCGGGAAGATGTCGTCTGCAGCACCATGCCCATAGAACACCGGCGGCTTCAACGAAGCCAATTCGGCATCGCCCGCAACGGACCCCGGTGCCAGCCATCCAGAGCAGGAGACGGCTGCGGCATATCGCTTCGGATTGAAACGCAGCAGATGCGCGGCCAAGAGGCCGCCCTGCGAGAATCCCATGGCAACCACCGGCCGAGTGGCGGGAATATGCTCCGCAACCCATGCATCAATGGCTTGGGCGGCTTCAGTCGCCTGCTTGTCTAATGATTCGCCCTCCGGCACACCTTCATGCGCCCACGCACCGAACCATGTATATCCCATGCCATAGGCGATGGGTGCCTGCAAACTGGCATAATCAGCCGAACCGGCACCGCAATAGTTCAGCAGATCGGGCAAATCGTATTCATTGGAACCCCAGCCGTGCAACAGCACGAACACCGGAGCGGTTTCGGGACCGGTCAAACGGGTCAGAGCTTTGGTGATCTTCATAGCCTCAGTGTATCCACCGTTTGGGCGACAATAATGCCCTGATGTTCGCCCATCGAGTAACGTCCCATAAGTGATGCGTATAGCGCAGCGGCCGTGCCACGTGTTCTGATACTCTACGATGACACGGCAGGGGGACAGGTATGTTCGGCCCCCGAAATCGTACATGGGTGGCTAAGACCGTTTATGCGCAGGAGAAGAAACGAGAAGCAAAGGAAGGAGCGCGCCCAATGACATTCGATTGGTCGTTCGTGCAGCGTTACGCGCCTTTCTTCGTCAACGGCACATTGATGACCTTATTCATATCCGTGTTTGGCATATTGCTTGCCATCGCGGTGGGTCTGGTCTGCGCTGGCGTGGAAATCGCGCGTATCCCGGTCGCCCGGCAAATCGTGAGAATCTACATCGAACTCAGCCGCAATACGCCATTGCTGGTACAGCTGTACTTTCTGTACTTCGGCCTGCCCAAACTCGGCGTAGTATGGTCCGCCGAAACCTGCGCGATAGTCGGCCTTGGATTCTTGGGCGGTTCCTACATGGCCGAGGCAATGCGCGGCGGATTGGAAGCGGTGCCCAACGTGCAGCGCGAAACCGCGTACGTGCTGGGACTGACTTCCACGCAAACCATCACCCGAGTCATTCTGCCGCAAGCAGTGTCCACCGCCATTCCCGGCGTAGTGGCCAATGTGATCTTCCTGTTTAAGGAATCGAGCGTCGTCTCCGCCATTGCGCTCGCCGACGTGATGTACATGGCCAAGGATCTGATCGGCATGTATTACAGCACCTATGAGTCGTTGTTCATGCTGGTCGTGGCCTATCTGGTGATTCTGCTGCCGATTTCCATCTTCGGCACATGGTTGGAGCGGAGGTTCGATTATGAGCGGCGCTGAAATACTGCTCCAGCCGGGCGTATTCCCACGTCTGTTGCAAGGCCTGTGGGTCACCGTGTGGATAGCCGGCGTATCCGTAGGCGCGTCCATCCCGGTCGGCCTGTTGGTGGGCTGGTTGATGACGCTGAAGAATCCCGTGATCCGGGCCGCGATGCGCATCTACCTCGACTTCATCCGCATTATGCCTCAGCTGGCGTTGCTGTTCCTTGCCTACTACGGTTTTGCTCGATGGTTCGATTGGAATCTCGATGCCACCGGTGCCTGCGTGCTGGTGTTCATCCTGTGGGGAGGCGCCGAGCTGGGCGATCTGGTGCGTGGCGCATTGCAGTCGATTCCCAAAGTGCAGTACGAATCGAGCTACGTACTGGGGTTGAGCCCGTGGCAGACCTTCTCCCGGGTGATTCTGCCGCAGGCTGTTCGCCGTATGCTGCCGGCATCCGTAAACTTGGCGACACGTATCGTCAAAACGACATCATTGGCCGTGCTGCTCGGTGTGGTCGAGGTCATCAAGGTCGGCCAGCAGATTATCGACGCGAACCGATTCCAGTTCCCGACTGGAACCTTGTGGATTTATGGCGTGATTTTCTTTATGTACTTCATCGTGTGCTGGCCGCTGTCCATTGTGGCCCGCCGACTGGAAAAGAGGTGGTCGAATGACTGAACCCGAAACGACCTGCAAGGGTTTCGAGGTGAATCATCTGGTCAAACAGTATGCGAATGCCGACAAGCCGGTGCTGGATGACATCTCCTTCAAGGTGGAGCATGGTTCGGTGCTCGTGGTGCTGGGTCCTTCCGGCTCGGGCAAGTCGACGCTGCTGCGCACCATCGCCGGTCTGGAACCGATTCAGGGCGGCACGATTTCCATCAACGATCAGGTGATCGATGCCGGCAAGCCTGGCACGGAACGAGCCGGACGATCCGACCGGTCCAGTGAACTGCGCACGCGTATCGGCATGGTGTTCCAAAGCTACGATTTGTTCCCGAACAAAACGGTGCTCGGCAACATCACCATGGCGCCGGTGCTCGTGCAGAAACGCGATAAGTCCGAGGTGGAGGCTGAAGCGATCCGGTTGCTTGGCCGCGTGGGACTTGCCGATCGCAAGGACTCTTGGCCGCACGAATTGTCCGGCGGTCAGCGCCAGCGTGTGGCCATTTGTCGTGCGCTGATTCTGCACCCGGAAGTACTGCTGCTCGATGAGATTACGGCGGCTCTCGACCCCGAAATGGTGCGTGAAGTGCTCGACGTGGTGCTCGAACTGGCCAAGTCCGGGCAGACGATGCTTATCGTCACCCACGAAATGCAGTTCGCGCGAGCCATCGCCGACCACATCATCTTGCTGGACGGCGGGCGCATCGTCGAGGAATCGTATGATGCGCAGGCGTTCTTCGAACACCCGCAAACCGAACGTGCGCAGCAGTTCCTGCACACCTTCGAATTCGAGTGATTCGATTGTGCCATATCGACGTATTTGAGAAGAAATATCAATAACAACAAGAGAAGGAGAACCCAATGAGTATCAAGGTTGGGAAATCATTCAAAGCACTGATTGCCGCAGGCGCGGCATTGGTAATGGCGGCGTCCATGGCCGCATGCGGTCCGTCGGCAGGCACCCCGAGCGAAGCGAAGTCCTCTGACACGGGCACCAGCTCCAGCGCCAATGCCAAGGCCCGCAGCCTCGACGAGATCAAGAAGAGCGGCAAGATCAAGATTGCCGTCTTCTCCGACAAGGCGCCATTCGGCTACGTGGACAAGGACGGCAAGTACCAGGGCTATGACGTCTACTTCGCCGAACAGCTGGCCAAGGATCTGGGTGTGGAGCCGGAATACACGTCGGTTGACCCGGCTGCCCGTGTGGACGTGCTCACCTCCAACAAGGTCGATCTGGTGCTCGCCAATTTCACCGTCACCGATGAGCGCAAGGAGAAGGTCGACTTCGCCAAGCCGTACATGAAGGTGGCGCTTGGTGTGGTCTCCCCGGAGAGCGCCCAGATCACCGATGTCAGCCAGCTCGACGGCAAGACCCTGATCATCGCTAAGGGCACCACCGCCGAAACCTGGTTCGAGAAGAACGCGCCGAACGTCAAGCTGCAGAAGTACGACCAGTACGCCGATGCCTACAACGCGCTGCTGGACGGCCGTGGTGACGCCTTCTCCACCGACAACACCGAGGTGCTCGCCTGGGCCAAGTCCAACAAGGGCTTCAAGGTTGGCATCACCCACCTTGGTGACGACGACACCATCGCGCCCGCCGTGCAGAAGGGCAACACCGAACTGCTGAACTTCGTGAACGACGAGATCGTCAAGCTCGGCAAAGACAACTTCTTCCACAAGGATTACCAGGAGACTCTGGAGCCGGTCTACGGCAACGAAGTCAACCCCGATGACATCGTGGTAGAAGGCGGAGCCGTCTGACGGACAGTCCGGTGGACTGTCCGTAGGCGACGCCGAGCCGCGGCAGCGGCGAGGTGTGTTGGGCCGGTCGTCAGGCCGTCCATTCTTGCAGGACGGAGAGGTCTGATTATACCCGTCCATAACCAACACATATAGCAACGCCGGCCTTCGGGCCGGCGTTTTGCGTTAAGGTCGTAATCGTGCCGCGCGGGGAACGGCTTCGCGCAGATGACGCAACACTTTAAGGGGGTGCGCAATGACCAGGTTCAACACTCAGCTCGTCCACGGACTGCCGGTTGGAGACAACAACACCGGAGCCGTGAACCCGCCGATCTACAACTCAACGACATATGCCTTCGAGAAGGTCGACGCGATGCCCCGTTACGACTATGCGCGCAGCGGCAATCCCACACGTGACTTCCTGGAACAGCAGATCGCCCAGCTCGAGCAGGGAACGCGTGGTTTTGCGTTCGCCTCCGGTCTCGCGGCGATTCACGCGGTGCTGAGCATTTTCAAGCCCGGCGACCGCATCGTGGTCGGTGACAATATTTATGGCGGATCGTATTCCCAGCTCAATGAGTTCTTCACTCGCTGGGGAATCCTCGTCGAGGCCGTCGACACTCAGGACATCGCAGCATTGGAGGCCGCCGTCAAGGGCGACCGCGCGAACGGCATCGTGCCTGCCCAAGCCGTCTACTTTGAAACCCTGACCAATCCTCTACTCAAGGTGAACGACGTGCGCGCCATCTCCACGGTGGCCCACCGTTTCGGGGCGCTTTCGATTGTGGATAACACGTTCGTGACCCCGTATCTGCAGAAGCCGCTTGCTTTGGGTGCCGATGTGGTGATTCACTCCGCCACCAAGTATCTGGCCGGTCATTCTGATGTGAACGCCGGTCTGGTGGTCGTTTCCGGTGAGGATCTGGCGAGCCGCGTGTACTTCGCGCAGAACCGTTTGGGTGGTGTGTTGGCTCCTGCTGAGTGCGACGCGGTGCGCCGCGGCATTCAGACGCTGGCCCTTCGCATGGATCGTCAGCAGGAGAATGCCAATGCCATCGCCCGCTACCTGCTGGTGCATCCGCTGGTTAAGGCGGTGCATTACCCGGGTCTGCCCGGCGCAGGCGACCAGCGTCTGGCTGCCAAAGGTCTCAAGGGGGCCGGTGGCGTGTTGAGCTTCGAGGTCGTGCCTGGCGTTGATCCGGCTGACGTGCTCAACAACCTGCACCTGTTCCGTCTTGCTGTGTCGTTGGGTGCGGTGGAGTCTCTTGCCGAGCTGCCGTGTCGTATGACGCATTTCGAACTGCCTCGCGAGGAGCGTCTGAAGATCGGCATCACCGATGAATTGGTGCGTCTCGCCGTTGGCATCGAGGACGCCAACGATCTGATCGAAGATCTCGGCCAGGCGTTCGATATCGCTTACGCCCGTTACATCGATCGGCATGCCGACTTCGACGTGTTCCAACAGCTGACTTCGGGGGGTGTTTGCCTGATCTAATTCTTTTCTGCCTATTTTTCTACTCCTGGGGAGCGGCGTCGGTTGTGCCACACCGGAGCCGCTTTTTTATGCTCTGGTTCCGCCTCCGCTGGCAGAGGGCTGTCGGCGTAGCCGACTGGGGTGGTTAAGCGGACCGCCCGCATTATGCCAACCGCGATATCACAGCATCCCCGTTACGATGAATACGGTTTGATAGTGCACCGCGTAAAAGTCAAGCGCGGCGGAACAAAGAAAGGACCCGATATGACCATCGACGTCTACGGTGCCACATGGTGTGGCGACTGCCGCCAGGCAAAGAACACTCTCGACAAACTGGGCGCGGCATACACTTGGCACAACATCGAGGAAGAGGAAGGTGCCGCCGACCGTGCCGTGGCGATCAGCGGCCAGATGCACATTCCGGTGGTGCGGTACGATGACGGCTCGTTCCAAGTGGAACCCTCTGCAGTGGATATCAAGAACAAGCTGCAGGAGCTGGGGCTGCTGGCTGACTAGGAATCCGTGGTCTGAGCTGCATAAGGCGTGCGTCATCGATCGGTCTTGATGGCGCACGCCTTATCTGTTTATGTGGATCAGAGAGTAGGGGGCTTACGCTTCGGTGCCCACTACTGTTCCAATTGCCGGGCTTTGACCCCAATGCGATTTCGGTAGTCGGCAAGCATATTGGCAAGCGTAACTTCCCTCATGGAATCCGACATGGCTTTGGCCACTGGAGCATACGCATCTTTGAGAACGTCGTGGATATTCCGAGCCACGGGGCATGTGTGATTCCCTCTCTCGTGGATGCCGATCACATCATCGAGGTTCGTGGATTCCACTGCCTGATGGATATCGAGCAGAGTGATTTCCTTGGGGGTGTGGGCAAGTTCGGCGCCGCCGGTTCCGCGTGCCACGGTGATGAGCCCCGCGCGTTTGAGCGCTCCCAAGGCGTTACGAATGCTGACGGCGTTCGTCCCGGTGCTTTCGGAGAGCAGCGCGCTGGGCGCCGATCGTTATTTCGACTATCGCATCGAGAACTATGCTGAAGCTCTTTCTGACGCACCGGTTGACCATGTCATCGACACCTTAGGCGAAACGGCAAAGTTGTTATCCGGATGGAGTGACCGAGCGTCTTTGCGCTGATTGCTGATTTGATATGCGTTATCGCCAGATATGAAAAGAGAACCATGACTCCCTTTTGATGAGATTGTCTGAAGGTCAACGATTGGTCCGGATGCAATATGTGTCCAAGGAAGTTTCTGAAGCGTTGGTGTCGCAAATTACTAAAGGGTTCGGCATCGATGTCAACATAATCTTTGGAGATATCGACATCGTCGCGGATACTCCGGTAGAGGGCATCGTGGCCATTTTCGATGATGAACCGGTACGGATTGACGCGGCTTTGAATTATTTGAGGCAGCGTAATATTGCGGCCGAGGTGCTGAAAGAGGGCCAGGCAGCTTGGTGTGTTCCGGCATTCGGCGGATATTCTATAGCCATTGCTTATAAGCGCGCATTGACAATTGCGATACCGATGTGCCGGTGTCGCGTACCATGACTTGCTAAGTTCGGGAATAGAGTCGAGCCCGCCACAATAGAGCGGCATGAGGAAGAAGGATTAATGGGCGTTGATTTCCGAACGCAAGCCATCCACGCCGGCTACGAGCCGCTGGATAACGGCCGTGCCGCTGTGCCGCCAATCTATGCCTCGGCCGCATTCGACCTGGGTGACGCGGCGCGCGGCGATGCGCTCGCGGGCGGTGACATCGACGGCTTCGAGTACTCCCGTGTGGCCAATCCCACTGTCGATGCACTGGAAAAGCGGCTTGCCGCGCTGGAGGGCGGTATCGGCGCCGTGGCTGTCGGCTCAGGCATGGCCGCAGCATACTGATTGGATGCCGCACTTTTTTATAAGAAGCCAGCATGCACACATAGTGAACAGTTGTACACATATGCGTACGATGTCTACCGCTTTGTTTTGAACGCTGATACGATGGAAATCACGAGTCGAGGCCGAGGGCGGTTTCGACGTGGGTGAAGGGAAAACATCATGGCCGTATTCTTTGCTGGTCCGCTGATTATCATCGTGCTACTCATTGTTCTGCTGTCTGCCGCACTCTTCGTCGTGCCGCAGCAGCAGGCGTACATCATCGAACGCTTCGGCAAGTTCCTTAAGGTGCAGTTCGCCGGCATCCATATCCGCATTCCGTTTGTGGACCGCATCGCCATGAAAACGAACATGCGCGTCAACCAGCTTAACGTGCAGCTGGAAACCAAGACGCTCGACAACGTGTTCGTCACCGTGGTGGCCTCCACCCAGTTCCGCGTGAACCCGAACGATGTGGCCACCGCCTACTACGAGCTGCGTGACCCGGCCGGTCAGCTGCGCTCCTACATGGAGGACGCGCTGCGTTCCGCTATCCCCGCACTGTCTTTGGACGATGCCTTTGCCCGCAAGGACGATGTGGCGTTCGACGTGCAGAAGACCGTGGGCGCCGAAATGAGCCGTTTCGGCTTCACCGTGGTCAAGACGCTGATCACCGCCATCGACCCGAGCCCACAGGTCAAGAACGCGATGGACTCCATCAATGCCGCCCAGCGTGAAAAGGAAGCCACCCGTCAGCGTGCCGAGGCCCAGCGTATCCAGATCGAGACCCAAGCCGCCGCCGATGCGGAGAAGACTCGCTTGCAGGGTGAGGGCCAGGCCAATTACCGCCGCGAGATCGCCAACGGTATCGTCGACCAGATCAAGAGTCTGCAGGCTGTGGGCATGAACATCAACGACGTGAACAACGTGGTGCTGTTCAACCAGTACCTCGACGTGATGCGCTCGCTGTCCGAATCGAACAACACCAAGACCGTGGTGCTGCCCGCCTCCACGCCCGGCGGTTATCAGGATCTCTACGAGCAGGTCACCAAGGCCATGCTCACCGCTTCCGAGACGAAGTAATCACCCCGTTTGCGAATCCCCATCCATCGATAGTGAAGCCCCTCCAAGCGAGGGACTTCACTATCGCTATGCCTGAAGGAATGCCGGAATGGCCTCGGCCGCCGCGTATCCCTTGCGATACATCATTTCCAGGCCCTCGAAGTTCTTCTTCAGGGTGTTGAGACCATACAGGTCTTCGGGTGCGAGGATCAGCACTTTGCCTTCCGCCTCGTAATGCTTGGCGAGTTCGAGTTCGTCGTTGTAAGTCTTGTAGCGCATGCGCAGCTTCTCGGCCGCGGCGGGGTGGGAGCGTTCGAGGATGCGGGCCGGAGCCAAATCCTTCTGCTGCTTGCGCACTTCGTTACGCAAGCGGGACAGAATCAGAATCACGCGATCGTAGCCGTCCTCCAGCGCCTTCTGCACCGGCACCGGATCAGCGATGCCGCCATCGAAATACGGCACGCCATCCACCACATACGGCTCGCAGGCCACCGGCACGGCGGACGAAGCCTTGATGATGTCGAAATCATCAAAACGCACGCGCGATTTGTCGAAGTACTTGGTCGAGCCGTCCTCGGCATTGCAGGCCACCACGGTGAACCCGGTCTCATTGGCCTCGAACGCCGCGAAATCCAACGGATTCTCGCCATCGTGATTGCTCAGCGTGCCGTAGATGTAGTCGAGGTTGGCAAAGTTGTGGTTCTTGAAGAAGCTTTCCGCACTCGCGTACTCCTTGCGGAAGGCGTACTTGGTGTAGAAGGTGTGGTTGCGGCCGTGCTGGCGTGCGATGAATGAGGTCATATTGGCCGCGCCGGCGGAAACGCCGTAGCACATATCCACGTCGATGCCGTCCTCCAGCATGCGGTCCATAACACCACAGCCGAAAATCGCGCGGAACCCGCCGCCGACATCAATCATCGCCGTCTTTGTCATACCAACCCCCTGTTCACTTGAATCTGGTATGAGCTTACGCGTGCTGCACGGACAACGATATGGGCAGTGTGCTGTGAATTTGTCTGGTTCTTCCTTGGCTTCCCTCAGAGAGGGGAGCCAAGAACGGCTCATACGTTCAGCAATTTGCGTGACAACTCGGCAATCCGTTCGGACGGATCGGAATTGGCGAGCTCCACGCCGCCGGTCGCGTCTTCGGGTGCCAGTTTGCCCAGGGACTCCAACACCACGCCCAGATGGCGCACGGTACCCTCATTGCCGTCGATGACAGCAGCCCGTTCGGGCAGCAGCTCGCGGAAGTAGTCGCGGTAGAACACGAAATGCGTGCAGCCCAGCACCACCGAGTCGATATGCTCCATGTCGTACTGGTCGAAGTAGCCGTGCAGCGTGCGCATCACCAGGTCATGGTCGCCGAGCCGCCCGGATTCCACGATCTCCACCAAGTCGGGGCAAGGCTCCTTGAAAATCGTGTTGTTGGAATCGAATCGATCCATCAGTTTGGCGAACTTCCGCTCACGCAAGGTCAGGGGAGTGGCCGCCACAATCACCCTCTGGGGAATATGATGCGGGTCGGAAGGCACGTCACCACGGTCGCACGCCACTTTCAGGGCCGGCTCCATGCCGATGATCGGAATATCGTAGTGTTCGCGCAAATCGTTCACCGCGGCGGAAGTGGCGGTGTTGCATGCGATGACCACGGCCTTGACGCCTTGACGCACGAACCGTTCGACAATATCGAAACTCAGGGCCCTCACTTGTTCAGGCGTCTTGATGCCGTACGGTGCGTTGGCCGAATCACCAAAATACAGCACATGCTCGGCCGGCATATCCTTGGCGATTTGGCGAGCCACGGAAATACCGCCAAGACCCGAATCGAATACGCCGATTGGAGCCGAAGAGCTCATGCCTGAATCCTCCCTATAGCCATGCCTGCAACCGTATGTTGCCGCGACCGATCACAAAGCCGATTGTTTTGCGGTGTTGTTTCGCTCCCTAGAGTACTCTGAAAGCCATGAGTCTTCCGCAACGAGTAACCAAGACACACGCAACCGGCAATGATTTCGTGGTATACCTCGACAAGTCCGGCAAATTCGAGCCTACCGCCGATGAGGTCCGATTCCTGTGCGACCGTCACTTCGGCATTGGCGGTGACGGCCTGATTCGCCTGACACGGCCTGATTTCGTGTCTGATTTAAGCGATGATCAGCTTTCGGACGTACTGGCCGGGGGCACGAAATGGTTCATGGACTATCGCAATGCGGATGGATCGTTGGCGGAGATGTGCGGCAACGGTACACGCGCCATCACCTTGTTCGCTCAGCGTGAGGGTGTGGCCGACTCCACCGAGCCGTTCCGCCTCGGCACCCGTGCCGGCGTCAAGATTCTGACGCCACGCGGCAATATGAGGCCGTACGGAGCCAACGTGTTCCAGGTCGAAATGGGGGAGTGGAAGATCGGCGAAACCGACGCCTACGAGGTCACCATCCCCGGCACTGAGGGCTCGGCGCGCGGTACGTTCGTGGATATGGGCAACCCGCATGTGGTCGCGGTGATCGAGGATGCCTTCGCGTCCCTGCCAGTGGTTGAATCACTGGATTTGGTCACCAAACCAGTGGTGGCTCCGGTCATCGAATCCGACCAGAACGTGGAATTCGTGCGGGTCGACGACATCGACCAGAACACCGGCGTGGGTGAAGCCACGATGCGCGTCAACGAACGTGGCTGCGGCGAAACCCTGTCCTGCGGCACCGGCCTGTGCGCCACAGGCATTGTGCTGCGGGCCAAGACCGGCATCAGCCACTGGGACATCACCGTACGTGGCGGTACCCTGCGCGTGGACGTCACCGACAGCGACGTAAAGCTGACCGGAGCAGCCACGCTGGTCGCCGATATCGATTTGTTGTAAAGGAATCAGGCAGCGAACAGGGCCGCGCCTTCGGTGACGATGATGAGTACCACGATCGCCACGATCCACAGTATATCGACCATGAGGTCGATGTTGAGGCGGTAATACTTATTGAGTCCGGCCGGCACCGCCGCGACCTCAGCCTCACCGTCGCTATCATCAGCCGCCACAGCCTTACGTGACGGCAATCCCTGCACGGCCACGGTCGCATGGCTCAACGCCATGAACTGGATGGTGGTGGAGAACATCAGGGTCAGGCACCACGGGCACAGCGTGTGAATCACGAACAGCGACTGCGTGCTCAGCCAGTACGAGTAGGCCAAAGCGGCCAGTCCGCCCAGCCACGTGCAGGTCGCGAACCAACGCGGCACCTTCACACGCGCCAGACCGATCACCGCGATGGTAACGAACACCGATTCGGCGGCGATGCCGAAGAACGCGTTCGGATAGCTCAGCCCGCCGAATTTCACGATTTCCGCCTGCCTGGACTGGGCCACCGCCGAACAGGACACCGCCGAGTTCAGATCGCAGCCGAGCGCGGACTCCGGATGCCGAGCCAATTGCAAAGTCTCAGCGGACAGAATGAGCGAGGCCCCCAACGCCACTGCCGAGGCAATCAGCATGATGAGATATGTCCAAGTGGCACTGTGGCGCCATCCAATCAACGGTCGTGCCTCCGCCAAGCCAAGCGGCGTGGTGTTCGTGGTGCTGGATGATGTGTCGGTTGCGGTGTTACGAGTCATCATGTCCCTTTCGATAGCGCTGCGCTCCAGATTAGCCTCTGCGGTTGTCAGCTGGGTGCCGAATGTCTGGTTTCGGCCGTTGGCAGAAGGTGACGACCTGTCTGCGCCTTGCGTGGGAATGCTGAAATGAGGTTACGATGGAAGGTATGACTGGATATGTGATGCCTTTGGAACCGCCCGCCGTCGGGTGGGACATCCACTGCCATACCGCCTTCTCGGATGGCACGGAAACGCCGGCCACGTTGGCCGAACAATCCAAGGCATTGGGACTCAAGGGCGTGGCCATTTCCGATCATGACACCACCGCCGGCTGGCCGGAGGCCGAAGCCGCGGCTCATAGGGTCGGTTTGCCGTTGCTCCGCGGCACCGAGATCACCGCCACGGATGAGAACGTCTCCGTGCACATGCTCGGCTACCAGTATGATCCCACGAATCAGCGCATCACGGACTTGTTCGCCAATACTCGAGCCGCACGGTTGCAACGCACGCAGCGCATGGTCGAATTGTTGTCTCGTGATTATCCGATTACCTGGCAATCCGTGCTCGCCCAAGTCAAGGAGGGTGGCAAAACCACCATTGGCCGGCCTCACATCGCTGATGCTTTGGTGAGTGCCGGCGTATATCGGACTCGTTCGGAAGCGTTTGCGGATGCGGTCAGCGCCTCATCCAAATACTATATTCCCACGCCTTCGCCGACCTCTCATGAAGTGGTGGCCGCCGTCAAGGGAGCGGGCGGTGTGATTCTGATCGCCCATGCCGGTGATGTGAGCCGTAACCGCAGACTGTTGTCCGATGACCAGATCGAGGCATTGATCAGCGAAGGACTGGACGGGCTGGAGGTATGGCACCGTGGCAATTCACCGGAGCAACGAGAACGGCTGCTCACCATCTGCCGCCGGCACCAGCTGCTGGTCACCGGTGGGTCTGACTGGCATGGCAAAGGCAAACCGAACAAACTGGGGGAGAACCTCACCGACGAGGCCACTGTCGAAGAGATCGTTCATCGCGGCGTGCTTCCGCTATATCGGTGATTCAGCAATACAAAAGCGGCCTTGAGATAATGCCCAAGGCCGCTTATGCGCGATTCATGGTCACAGCGTGCCGAAGCCGACGGCGTGCTTGGTTTCGGAGCCGATGATCGCGTAACCGAGTGCCTTGGCGGGCACGATGATGCGACGGCCCTTGTCATCGGTCAGATCGATCGTCGTGTTGTCGGCCACGGCCTGCGCGATGGCCTGGCTCACATTGTCGGCTGATTCGTCGGTGCTGAAGTTCACCGGTCGTGCCACGTTCTGAATGCCCAGTTCGATATCCATATAAGGCTCCTTGTTCTGCCGTCTTTGTGACGAACATCATGGTAAGTGGCCGTCGCCGGCCGAGGTTCTGTACTCTATTGTGCCGCGTGTCTGCGTCGTCATGTGCGGTGTTACGCGCTCGGCGTGGCGCGGAACACCGTACACGACATTATTTGGATGATGTGGACGATTCGGCCAGCGGATTGCCCTCGCTGTCATACCCGTCCAACCCGGCACGGGCATCGCGCAGAGCGCGTTCTTCCCGCTCCAACAGCGGAATCACCGTGGTTTGGGCACTCGAGGCTCCGTACTGAACGAGACTGTCCGGAGTATCGTCATTCACCGCATCGTCGGTCGGGGCGGCGGATTGAGACGCAGGGGAAGCGTCGGTTGACGTCGTGCCGCTATGCCCGTTCATACTGAGGAGCTCCTTCAGCGTGATCGTCACCGAAGAATGGGAAGCGCCATGTGAGGGCTGCGGTTTGGTCGATCCCGTACCGGTTGCGATGCCGGAGACATTCGCTTGCGGGTGATTGGCGGTCCGGTCAGCATCGGGTTCGACTTCCGGGGTAAGATCCACGTCGCCAGCGGCCACGATATCAGCGGAACCGGTGCGATCGGGATCGGGCGTGTCGTCCGAGACCTCGGCCGCCGCGGTACCGGTGTCGGACTGCTGCGGTTGTGCGGGTGCCTGATGACGGTCGTCCTGCAACAATGTGCCGACGGTGATTGTGGAAGGCAAACCGGGCTTCGTTGACGAGGCGGCGGTCGACCCTGCGGCTGGGGCCGGTGCCGGAGTGTGCTTGATCACGCCCAACTGGTGTGCGAGTCGTTCGACCTGTGCCTTGAACTGCATGATGTGATCGTTGTCCGCACGGTTCAACGCCTGAATGAATTCGCCCACCTGTTCCATCTGCAGCCACAGGTTGGCCCTGAGCATGATGAGATCGTCAAGTCGAGAGCCCATCATGCGGCCGTATGCGGAAAGCACGGCGTTGCGATGGGATTCGTCGAGCTTGCCGAAAATCCAGGCAAGGTCTCGTGCCGGATCGTTGACCTGCATATCCTGCCAGTTGGTCACCGTGGTGATGGTGGAACCGGAGAACAGGAAGTCGCCGTCGGAAAATCCGCCGTGAACCGTGCAGGTGGAGAACGACCACAATCCCTCGGTGTCCATGATGCGCGCCCAGCTGTCGGTGATTTCTTGGGGAACATGGCCGGCGGAGCGTAAGCGGCGAATCCAGGCGGTCAGCTGCGAACGAATCTGACCGGTGGTAACTACCGGATATTTGGCATTGGCCAGAAAAGTCGAAGGCAGGCGATGAATGGCTCCGATGGCGGTGCCGACGGCCGCGCAGTCATCCAATGTCAACAGGTCGAGAGGCCGCGCCTGGCCATCACGGTGGACGGCAATCATCACGGTCGTCTCGCCTGTGGGACCGGGCTTGCGCGGGGTCAGCGGTGTGGACTCCGCCTGGGTCTGCTGCCCCACGGCCTGTGCGGTGGCCGTCTGGCCGGGTCGGGAAACGTCTCCCGGGGCGAACGCGACCACACGGTCCATATCGAAGCCGAGGCCACCAGGCTCGCGCGCGGCTGCCAGTGTCTGCGCCGCTTTCACACGGCGAATTAGACGCGTACGCCCTTCCTTGGTGTCAGTGGCGTATACGTCGTACAACTTGCCTGAGGCATCTTGAATCACGGTCTGATCGATGCCTTTGGCCTCGTCGGTTGCGCTGGCCTGCACGTTCTCGCGTACGCCGGCCACCCCCAGATTCGGCAGGACGGCTGAGGCGAGTGCCGCCAACATATAATCGCTACGTTTCATCACCCTTCCACACTAATACATCCGTGGCGATTCGCACCGCAGAATGACACGCAAAACGCATGATTCTGGCGATGTTTTGTCGTGAGCCCGATTCAGCCATAGGCATGAGTCGTGCCGTGAGCGCGAATCGTGCCACAATGGACGCATGGAACAGGCGCAGGGGATTCTTGAGGGGCTCGATGAGCGGCAGCGTACCGCCGCGACTACGTTGCAAGGGCCGGTGCGCATTATCGCCGGCGCAGGTGCCGGTAAAACACGCACGGTCACGCGGCGAATCGCCTATGCCTGCGCCACCGGGGCATGGAAGCCGGAGCGGGTGCTTGCCGTCACCTTTTCGGTAAAAGCGGCGGCGGAAATGCGCGCACGATTGGGCCAGCTCGGCGTAGGGGGAGGTACTGGACGTTCCGGTTTGGGTGCGGGAACTGCCGGAGTCACGGCCGCGACCTTCCACTCAGCGGCATTGCATCAGCTCAACAGCGTCTGGGCAGACATATGCGAGGCTCCATTTCCGCATGTGATCGAAGATCAGCGTGACGTCGTCTCCCGCGCGATCATCCGCGCCACCGCACGTACCGATGCCGATCCGCTGACCGTTCGCGATGTGCTCGCCGAAATCAATTGGGCCAAAATCTCGTTGGTGGCGGTGGAAGATTATGCCCGGGCATGTGCCATCGCCCATAGGCAGCCGCCCGCCGGACTCGACACCGCTCGGTTCGCCGACGTCTACAGCGCCTACGAGCAGGAAAAGACCTCGCGTGGCGAAATCGATTTTGACGATATTCTGCTGCTCGTATGCCATATCATGGATGGTTTTCCCGAAGCCGCCGCCCAAATTCGTTCCACCATCGGCTGGCTCACCGTCGACGAGTATCAGGACGTCTCGCCCCTGCAACACAGGCTGCTGACCCTGTGGCTGGGCGGGGGAGGACCTGACGGCAAGAGCGCAATGAACCGCAACGTATGCGTCGTGGGCGATCCGGCCCAGACCATCTACTCGTTTGCCGGTGCCTCCAGCTGGGATCTGCTGCGTTTCGCCGATGAATTCGGGCCGCTCGCCGCCGATGTCAATCTCAACACCGACTATCGTTCGACGCCGGAAGTCGTGAACCTCGCCAACCGGGTGCTTGCGGCCGCGCCGAACCGTGAGGATTACCTGAAACTGGTTTCCGCCCGTGAATCCGGCCCGCGCGTTACCCGAACCGCTTATGAGAGCGATATGGAAGAGGCACAGGGCGTGGCGGCACGCATAGCCCGGTTGGTTGCCAACGGGGCCAAGCCGTCCGATTGCGCGATCCTCACCCGCATCAACGCCCAACAGCCGGTATTCGGTGCCGCCTTGCGCGCTGCGAGACTGAAATATCGCGTCCGCAAGGATTCGGGATGGCAATCATCCGCGCTCGCCGACGATGCCGCGTCCAAACGCGCACTATTGGAGGCGATGGGTTTGGACGCCACCGGACTTGCCGCAAACGACGATCCCGGGGTTACGATTTCCACGATCCACGCATCCAAGGGTCTGGAATTCAAGCACGTGTTTCTGATCGGCTGTTCGGAAGGGCTCTTGCCGTATGGTTCGCCGGAAACGGGGGATGCGCTGGAAGAGGAACGCCGGCTTATGTATGTGGGCATCACCCGAGCTGAGGATTCGCTGCATTTGTCGTATGCACGGACCAAGGATGGTTATGGAGTGCAGCGCAGACGCCCATCACGATTTTTGTGACGGGCGTCTGTAATGCATACTGAATGCTCCTGAACGTCGTTCAGGAGCGGGAATTGGCTGAAGGCCGGTTGACTATGCCTGCGTATCCTCCGAGTTGCCGTTTTCACCGTCTTCGCCATCTTCGCCGAGCAGCTTGGACAGTTCGGCATCCCAATCGATATCGCCGGTCTTGCCATCTGCGGCAGGGTGAGAAGCGGAACCGTTGGCATCGGAAGAAGAACCTGAAGGGGCGTCGAATGACGGAGACGCGCCATCTGCGGGCTTGTCGCCAGGCAGCGAAGGCAGCAGATCGGGATGCGACCACTTGGCGTCACGGCCTTCAGGGCCTTCGGCGGCGGTGATCATCTCCCATAGCCCGGTGGCCTCGCGCATGCGCTTGGGACGCAGCTGCAAACCGAGCAGACTTTCGAACGTACGCTCGGCGGGGCCACCCATCGCGCGCTCGCGGCGCATCATCTCACGCAACTGTTCGATATGAGGCAGATGGGCCATACCGGCGCGCCACACCACGCAATCCACCCAGCCCTCGACCATAGCCAGCAGCGATTCCAGCGAAGCCAGCGCCTCGCGCTGTTCGGGAGTGTCGGGGATGCCGACCTTGGTGAGATTCACCGCGCCGGAAATCGACTCCGGATCCATTGACGTGGCGTCACGCAGCTGTTCCTCCATCGCATCCAGATCAATGGAGATGCCGCGTGCGTACTTGCCGATGAGCGCCTCGAAACGCGGCATCAGCCACGGTACCGAGGCATACAGGCGGGCGTGAGCCATTTCCTGCAGGGCCAGGAAGGAAAGCACTTCAGATTCGGGGATTTTCTCGGTGGTCTCGAATCCGGAGAGCGCAGCCTCGAACGCGGCGGCGTCGGCGGCATCGGCGGAAGCATCAGAGCCGGAGACTTGGGCGGTACCGTCAGTTGCCGGAGTATCGCTGTTGCCGGCCGAAGTGAAGCCAATGGGATTGGCAGAAGCGTCGGTGGATGTGGAGAACGGATTGACCGAGTCGGTTGAAGTGCCGGCCGTGTCGGCCTCGGCCGCAGAAGCCTCACCGTTCAGCATCTTCGCGTATTCGGTGGCGTTCTGGGCAATCAGTCCACCAGCCGGGTTCTTCAGCAACGCGATGCCCTGATCGAAGCTGCCATGCACTTCATGGCTCAGATTGCCGGCCGCATGCCCCAACTGCATGGCAAAGGACGTGTTGCCCAGCAGCTTCATCAGCTGGGCTGGGTCTTTCATACCGTCGGGAATCGGAATCGGCACCGGTCCGGCGAACATGCCGGCAATCTCGCCATCGCCGAACGCGCCGCCAAGACGCTCCGAAATCACCGAAGCCAAAGCGTCGTTCATCGACTCGGCCACAGGAGCTGCGAACTTCGCCCACTGGTCGATGGTGCCCTCCACCCAGCCGGCGCGGGTCAGCACATCCGGATCGCCGGGCGCGGGATTGAACTCGCAGGCGGTATCCAGCCACAGGTTCGCCTCACTCATCGCGCGGCGAGCCGCCTCGCCATCCACGGCGGACACGCTGGACGCGGAACCGGAGGCGTTGGCCTGCTGCAAGGCAATCGACTTGGCGAGCTTGACGTTGATCGGCCCTTCCTCGACAGTGCGCTGCATATCGCCCATCGTGTTGAGTCCGCCGGCGCTGAACGCGGCCATCATCTGCTGGACTTCGGATGGATTGGGCAGTCGGCTGGGGTCCTGACTCATCAGCTGTTCACGGATCTCCTCAGGCAACTGGCTGATCTGCTGCCAGGCCATCTCACCCTGAATGGGGCCGAAGCATTTGATCAGCCACTCGTGAATCGCGTTGTCGTCCATGCGTATCCTTCTTTGCCGCGGTGTGTTACCCCAAGTGTAGGGTCTGCCCGGGCCTGTTCGCTTGTGGCCGAGCAATATTTTCGGTTTATGTTCGTTTTCGGCCGATTTCGGCCCTCCGCTTACACTGTAGGGTATGTTTGCACGCCACAGGAATCAGGAACCAGACCTCGTCCAGGAGCAGGAGAGCCCGACTGCGGATTCGGAAGCGGGAGATGAGCACATGCCATCGTTCGAAGTGAAGCATGATTCGCGCCTATCTCGTGGAATCAGCCGTGCTCGGGCCTATGCGGCCGCTCGTCCGAAACGCCATTTCGTCGGTGCATTCGCCGTGTTGCTTGGTGTGGTGATTCTGCTGCTGCCCAGCCCGTACGTCATCGAGATGCCCGGACCCACCCAGGATGTGCTGGGCAAAGTTGAGGATGGTGCGGTTATCGACATCACTGGTACCGGCGTGACGACGTATAAGGATTCCGGCAAGCTGCTGCTGACCACGGTGAACGCGTCCGGCGTGCCCGGGTACCCGATCATCAACGCGCAGGCCGTCTGGGGTTGGTCCAATCCGCAGGTGGAGGTCATGCCGCGTGAGGCCACGGTACCGGTGGGCCAGAGCGCGGACCAGTATCAGAAGAAAGTCGAACAAGACATGGCCGGTTCCCAGGATTCGGCCAGTGCCGTCGGTCTGGCGTATGCCAAAGCCCATGCGGACGAACTGGGCATTGACGCCAGTGCATTGCAACACGCCAAGGTGACGATGCACGTGGACAGCATCGGCGGGCCGTCCGCAGGCATGATGTACACGCTCGGTCTCATCGACAAACTCACCCCCGCCAACGAGAGCGGCGGCAAGACCATCGCCGGCACCGGCACCATAGACAAGGACGGCAAAGTCGGCAGAATCGGCGGCATAGAGCTGAAGATGCTTGGCTCCAAGCGCGATGGCGCCACATGGTTCCTGGCCCCCGCGTCGAATTGTTCGGATGTGGCCGGCCGCGTGCCGGATGGTCTGCGCGACGTCAAGGTCGCCACGCTGGACGAGGCGTATCAGGCGTTGGTGGCCATCGGCAAGGGGCAGGCCGACGATTTGCCTCATTGCGAGGCCTGACATGCGCGGCCAGTCGTTGTTTCTGATGAGACGACTCGCATGGGTCTGCCCACAATGCGGCGATTTTCGGCCGCGTTAACGCATTTGTTCGCGAAGACTTGCTAATGTGTCCCCTGTGAATCAAACGGCATCACAGAACGCTGAAGAATTTGGTTTCGAGCCCGGCGATATCGTCCAGGAGTGGCTCTGGGACGACGACGTGGACGATTCCATTCGTGCCCAGATTGAAGAGCTCACGGGCGAGGATCTCGTGGACGAGGACTACGACTCCGCTGTGGACGGCGTCATCGTATGGTGGCGTGACGGCGATGATGAGGACGAATTGTCCGATACGATCGTTGACGCCTACGCGGTACTGGGCAATGACGGCCCGCTGTGGATACTGACTCCCAAGCCCGGCCGCCCGGGTGCCACCAGCTCATCCACCGTGCAGTCCGCCGCACAGACCGCCGGTATGAACGCCGCCACCCCGCTGACCGTCAGCTCGGACTGGAACGGCATCCGCCTGCGCGCATTCGGCAAGGGTCGCTGATAAGCCTCAATCAATACGCTTGACTTTAAGCGTGTTGACTGGCGTTGTGTGCTGCGTAGTGCTGCTGGGCGTGACTGAATGTCATCGCGATTGAGCGCTACGGCACGCGTATGCGACACCACGTGTCGCGCAGTGCTGGCCATACGCTATTGTTGTCATTTGCGGGCAATTAGCTCAGTTGGTTAGAGCGCCACCTTTACACGGTGGATGTCGGGGGTTCGAGTCCCTCATTGCCCACTTTCATTTTTCATCGCTTCATGCAATCCCCTCATTCCACGGATATAGGCTGTGACGATATTCCCTGACAGTCTTCGGCAAGGGTTCTGAAATCTCAATGAGATGCGTGCAGAAGGAAACCGGCAGTACTGCTACAAAATCGTGAATTTCGGTCTTCTTGGTCAGATGCGTCTCAATAGTCACGTAAAGTTGTGGCAGAGTGTTTATATCCAGCAGGAGGTCGAATAGCCGATGGCGCAGGAACTTCGTGAAGGGGACGGCAAGTCGGGCATCGCACGTGCGGGCAAGCGCAAGTGGGGGTATGACCCCGCTCAGGTGGACGCTTTCCTGGAGCGCGCCCATGCTTTGTATGACAGCGAGGGCATGAATCTCACCCAGCATGACATTCAGAACGTGTCCTTTGATTTGCGCAAGAACGGCTATGTGATCGCACAGGTTGACGCCGCGCTTGGACGTCTGGAACGTGCCGTGGTCGATAAGCAGACCACATGGGAGATCGCACAGCATGGGCGTGTGACGTGGAAGGCGAAGACCGAGAAGCTGTATCACGAAGTCCAGAACCATGCGGAGCGTAACGAGCGCGAACGCTTCAAGTCCGGAGCGCCCAAGCAGCCTTCGTACGATAAGAAGCAGGTGGATCGTCTGGTCGACCAGATTGTGGACAAGGCGGCGGCCGCATTGGGCGTTGACGGCGTGACCGAAGACGATGTACGGTCTTTGGCCGATCTCAATGCGAATACGGTCAACAATGTGATCTTCACCCAGCGCAAGGGCAAGAAAGGCTATGACGAGCGACAGGTCGATTACTTCCTGAACGCCTGCGTGCAGTTGCTGAGTCGCTTGGAATCCTATGCACGTGTGGCCGATTTCGTGTCCGGCGAGCCCACGGCTCCTGCCCAGACCGCCACGAACGTGACCGTTCAAGCGAACGGCGTCTCGCCATTGTTCGCTTCCGGAACGCAGCGCCCGGCAACTGACGAACGTTTTGCGTCGTCTGCCGTTGCTCATGACGAATCATTCGATGCCCTGCATCAGGCCGAGCAGAGCTTGTTCACTGCTCCGGCTCCGGTTGCTCCCGCGGCACCGGCCGCGGCGGCACCGATCGCCTATGCGCCGGCTCCTGCATCGTTCGATGCTTCCACAAGCACCAATAGCACCAATGCGGAACAGCCGGTTTCCTTTGCTCCCGCAGCATACCCGGTGCATACGTCCAACGAGTCTGCGGCGAAGCCCGTCTCCGAGACGCCTTCCGTGGCTCCTACCGCAGCTGTTGCGGCTGAGCCTCCCGCCAGTGCCCCGTCCGCGCCGGTTTCCGGTGCGGACGCTGGCAGCGCCCCCTCGTTTGCTCCGGCACAGTCGTCACACGAATCCGCAGCTCCGTCATCGACCCCGTCGGTGTTCGCGGAACAGCCCGTGGATATGGTGCAGGACGGTTCCTCTCTGGCCGCTCTCGCCCACATGGCTGCGGTTTCTCAGGAACTTCCGGCGGTGGATGCGCCGTCCTTCGCTCCCAAGATGCCCAGCCTTGATACACCGAATGCGCTGAAATTGAATGAGGTACCGGGTTCGGTTTCATCCCCGGCACCTTCCGCCCCGGCAGCGCAGCCTGTGAATAGCACTGCTGACGAGGCTGCGTCCGCTGCCATGCCGGTCTCCTTTGCTCCCACCAGCAAGCCGGATCGTAACACGAACTCCATTCCGGTTCGCGTATCCGATAGTCAGCCTGCAGACAGCACGACCTCCCGTCCGGCTGCGGAATCATCTGAACACGTTGCCGCCTCCCACGACACGGAAGCAGCTCAGCCGTCACAGGATAAGCACGATTCCAACGATTCGTTCCCGCTGCTGTTCCCGCTTGTCGGTAACTTCGATTCGGATATCCCCGACCTGTCGTTCCCCACACTGAACAATGACGATACGAAGAAGGAACAGTGAGCATAGCCTCCAACTCCACCGTCATCATTCTCGGATCCACCGGATCCATCGGCACCCAAGGACTTGACGTCATCTCGCGTCACCCTGAACGATTTACCGTCACCGGTCTGGCGGCGGGCGGAGCACATATCGAGCTGCTGGCGCAACAGGCCGCACAGTTCCATGTGCCCGAAGTCGCGGTGTTTGATGAGACCAAGGTTCCAGCACTGCAAGCGGCTCTCGCACAGGCCGGCGCACAAGGTGTCCGCGTGACCGGCGGTCCGGATTCGGTCATCGCCATGGCCGGATCCGGTGCGAATGTCGTATTGAACGGCATCACCGGCTCGATCGGCCTCGAACCATCGATCGCGGCGCTCAAGGCCGGTTCCCAGCTGGCATTGGCCAACAAGGAGTCCGTAGTCGCGGGCGGTCATCTGCTGTTCAGCGCGCAAGTGCGCGAGAACCAGATCAACCCGGTCGATTCCGAGCATTCCGCCATCTGGCAATCCCTGCGCTCCGGAACCCACGCCGAAGTCGCCAAGCTTGTGGTCACCGCCTCCGGCGGCCCATTCCGCGGCTGGAAACGTGCCGACATGGAGAACATCACTCCCGAGCAGGCGCTGCATCATCCGACGTGGAACATGGGGCCGGTTGTCACCATCAACTCCTCCACACTGATGAACAAGGGCCTCGAAGTCATCGAGGCGTCCCGCTTGTTCAACGTGCCGCCTGAACGCATCGACGTGACCGTGCACCCGCAGTCCATCGTCCATTCCATGGTCGAATTTGTGGACGGCGCCACGATTTGCCAGGCTTCGCCGCCAGACATGCGTCTGCCTATCGCGCTGGGCCTGTCCGCGCCGGACCGCATGACCAATGTGGCCGCCGCGTGCGACTGGACGCAAGCCGCAACTTGGACCTTTGAGCCGTTGGACGATGAGGCGTTCCCCGCCGTGCAACTGGCCCGCCACTGCCTGGCCGCCTCCGAGAAGCATACGGCTGTGCTGAATGCGGCCAATGAACAGGCCGTGCATGCGTTTCTTGATCATCGGCTGCCGTACCTCGGCATCGTGGACACGGTCAAAGCCGTGCTGGACCAGATGGACGCCGAGCTTCGTGGTAACCCGCTGTTCACGGACGTGGAGGAAATGAACCAGCTTGAGCTTGAAGCCCGCCGACGCGCCGACAACCTGATAAACAAGCAATGATGAATACCTTGAATACGGAAAATCCCATCGAAAAGCCGTTCCGCAAAACCGGTGATCCGGTCGACCTGACCAGCGAATCGCCCTTGCACCCGCGCCGCAAGTCCCGCCGCATCATGGTGGGCCCGGTGCCGGTGGGCGGGGGAGCGCCCATCTCCGTGCAGTCGATGACCAACACGCTCACGGCCAACGTACCTGCCACGTTGCAGCAGATCGCCGAACTGACCGCCGCCGGCTGCGACATCGTGCGCGTGGCCGTGCCGAGTCAGGACGATGCCGACGCACTGCCGGAAATCTGCCGCAAATCGCCGATTCCGGTCATCGCCGATATCCACTTCCAGTCCAAATACGTGTTCCAAGCCATCGACGCCGGCTGCGCGGCCGTGCGTGTGAACCCCGGCAACATCCGTAAGTTCGACGAAGTCGGCCCGGACATCTGCAAGGCCGCCACCGACGCGGGCATCTCGCTGCGTATCGGCGTGAACGCCGGCTCGCTGGACAAGGAACTCTACGCCAAATACGGTGGCCCGACTCCGGAAGCGCTGGTGGCCTCCGCCTTGAAGGAAGCGCACATGTTCGAGGACGTCGGCTTCCACGATTTCAAGATCTCCGTCAAACACCATGACGTCATCACCATGGTCGAAACGTACCGACTGCTCGCATCCAAGGGCGATTGGCCGTTGCACCTCGGCGTTACCGAGGCCGGCCCCGCCTGGCAAGGCACCATCAAATCCTGCCTGGCGTTCGGTGCGCTCTTGGCCGAGGGCATTGGCGACACGATTCGCGTGTCCCTTTCCGCGCCGCCGGTCGAAGAGGTCAAGGTGGGGTGCAAACTCCTGGAATACATGGGATTGCGCCCCCGCAAGTTCGACATCATCTCCTGCCCGAGCTGCGGCCGCGCCCAAGTGGATGTGATCCAGCTCGCCTCCGCCGTCACCGAAGGCCTGAAGGACGTGACCGCGCCGATCCGAGTGGCCGTCATGGGTTGCATCGTCAACGGTCCGGGCGAGGCACGCGAAGCCGACCTCGGCGTGGCCTCCGGCAATGGCAAGGGCCAGATCTTCATCAAGGGCAAGGTCATCAAGACCGTGCCCGAAGACCAGATCGTCGACACGCTGCTCACCATAGCGAACGATATCGCCGCCCAAATGGAGGCCGACGGTCAAGTCCCCGTCAATTCCACCGGCCCGGTCGTGGTCCCAATCCAGCACCCCGGTCACTGATTCGGCCGAATAGGCCCTCGGCATAAATATCGCGGTCAGATTACAATAGCGCACGTGCCGCAAGAAGAAGAGCATCGCCTGACTGTTCGATCCAAGCCGTGGACCAGCACCCACCGGCTGATGGTCAGCCTGCCCATCTTCATTATCCTGATTGGCGTGCTGGTCTCCATTTCCAATCTGACCACGGTGCCTTGGAACATCGAACCCACCGGCCAGTCGATGGCCACGCTCACCGACGATACCGAAGTCACCTTCGATAACCCGTCCGGAGAAACGCTGCCGGCAAAAGGCACGTATGAGGTCACCGAGCGATACATCACGCTGAACATGACCGGCGACGGCAATCTGACCAAGGAGTCCGGTGCTCGGGGCAAGGCCAATGCGGACGGCGTCCAAGCCATCAAGGTATTGATTCGGGAACCTCAGAACGCATCAGGCAAGCGCCCCGGCGTGGTGTTCATGCACGGTGCCGGATACGGCACCTGTGACAACTCCTTTGGCGACGTGGCCTCCGGTATGGCTTCGGCCGGCTTTGTGACCGCAGTGCTCGACAAACCCGTCTGGAACACCACCGACATCAACCGCGATTATCCGGCCTCAGCCAAGGCTTATGATCAGGTCATCGAATACCTGCGAGACCAAAGCGATGTAGACGAGGCCAAGGTCGGCATCTATGCCACCTCCGAATCGACATGGATCTCCTCGTATCTGCTCGAGGACGATCCGGACATCGCCTTCCAGATTCTCCTGAGCCCGATGGTGTTCAGCCCACGCCAATCGCTGGGATTTTTCGTCACCCAAGACTTCACCCTTGTTGGCGCGAACGAAGGCTATCAATCCATCGTCCAACGTGTGTTCAGCGCGGACACCGGCCTGTTCGGACTGAACAATTTCGACCTCGCCACACTCAAACCCGCCGCCTACGCCGTACCCACCTATGTGGCTTACGGTTCGAAAGACGTGATGACGGCGCAGGTCGACGGTGTGCGTGCGATTCTCTACAACGCCCACAAAGCCGATAACTGGAATGTGACCGTGCGCAGCTACCCGGTCGCCAACCATGTGCTGCGTTTGGGAGATGAGTCCGAAGCGGGCACCCCGTTTGCGGACGCCTATGTGGACGATCTCATCGACTGGGCCGTCGGCACTTCCGCCGGACTCACGCAGACCAGTGAAAAGGTGGCCGGCACCAATCTGTACCAATCAATCGGTCTGCCGGGCGCTTTGAAGGCAAGACGCGTCGGCACCATATATGGTGTGATTCTGCACGTCACGGTGGTACTGCTGCTGCTCGCATCCATCGTGCTGGCACTGGTGGCGCTGGGTCGCAAAATCGCGGCGGATGCCCGATGGCGGCGAGAGAAGTGCGAGGCCAAACATGCGGGCATGCTGATACCGGAACGGCCTGTGGTACTCGGTTTCGCACATGGTTTCGGCAATGCGCTGCTGACTTTGACCCTCACCACTCTTGCCACATTGCTCATCTTCTTCGCCGGACTCGGGCAGGTGATCATGGGCGTGGTCAAACTTGCATGGGGTAGCGCACCTACCGAGACGCCGGGTGTCATGTATTGGAGCTGGCCGGTCATCCAAGTGGTGTCCGTGCTGGTGCTATGGGCTTGGTCCCGCGTCTTTATGCATCTGATAGAAGTCGCTTCCGTCCGCGGCCTGATTCAGATACCCCCTCGTCGCGAATCCGTTCGAGACATCGTCACCGGTGCTGACCCGGTACTGGCCTCCACCCGTCTGGGCCGAATCCTGTTCTGGCTGGTGGCCTTCACCATGCTGTACATACTGTTGGTGTTCGCCTTCTGGGGTCTGTTTATTTACTGACTACTTCATTGAGTAGAGTCTGCCAGGCGTCGCGGGAAAGGAGATGAGATGTCGCTGTACCGAGACGAAGGTGTGGTGTTGCGCACCTCCAAACTGGGTGAGGCTGATCGTATCATCACCATCCTGACGCGTGGGCATGGCAAGATTCGGGCGGTCGCCAAAGGCGTACGTCGCACCAAATCACGCTTTGGTGCCAGGCTCGAGCCGTTCATGCGAGTCGATGTGCTTATCGCTGAAGGCCGCTCGCTTGACGTGGTCTCCCAAGCTGAAGCGGTCGCCGCTTATGGTGCTCCGATCGCGGCGGATTATGCGGCGTATGAGGCCGCCAACGTCATCGTTGAGACTATCGATAAAATCGCCAGCACCGAACATGAGCAGCTGCCGAACCAATATCGGCTGCTCATCGGCGCGTTGAACGCGCTCGCCAAACAATCCCACGCCCCGCAAGCCATAGGCGACTCCTATGTGATGCGCGCCTTGGCCTTGGCCGGTTGGACGCCACGATTGGGCACTTGCGTGGTATGCGGCAAGGCGGAGCCGGCGTACCTGTCCATCGCGTCCGGCGGTGTGATGTGCGAAGCCGACCACACTACCGATGCGCGCCGTATCGCACCGTTCGTGTTAAACCAGTTCGATGCACTGATTCGTGGCGATTGGTCGGTGCTTGATGCCGCGCCTGTGGAGCGGGTTGTGCAGGAGTTGGTTGAAGATTGGGGGGAGTATTACCTCGAACGCCCGATTCGTTCGCTGCGCTTGATAGATTCATGAGTATGGCTTTTGAGAACGTTGATTACACGTCGTTGGACATTCCCGCAGCTCCGTTCAGCGACCCCGCTCGTATTCCCGACTTCCCCAAGAACAAGGTACCCCGCCATATCGGTGTGATTATGGACGGTAATGGTCGTTGGGCCAAGCAGCGCGGCATGGTCCGCACCAATGGCCATCAGGCCGCCGAACCGGTGGTGTTCGACACTATCGCCGGTGCCATCGAAGCCGGTGTACGGTATTTGAGCCTGTACACGTTCTCCACTGAAAACTGGAAGCGCTCGCCACAGGAAGTGCGCTTCCTCATGGGTTTCTCGCGTGAAATCATCCACCGTCGTGTGGAACAGATGGACGAGTGGGGTGTGCGCGTGCGCTGGTCCGGCCGTCGCCCCAAGCTGTGGAAGTCGGTGATCGACGAGCTTGAAGCCGCCGAGGAGCGCACCAAGAACAACAAGGTCATCGATGTGGTGTTCTGCATCAACTATGGTGGCCGTGCTGAAATCGCCGACGCCTGCGCCGCCATCGCTCGCGAAGTGCGCGATGGCAAGATTTCCGGCGACCGTGTGACTGAGAAGATGATTGCCGACCATCTGTACAATCCGGACATTCCCGATTGCGACTTGGTGATCCGTACTTCCGGCGAACAGCGCACCTCCAACTTCCTGCCGTGGGAGGCCGCCTACGCCGAGCTCGACTTCGTGCCCGAACTCTTCCCGGACTGCGGCCGTGACGTGCTATGGCGCTCCATCGACCATTACATCCACCGCGATCGCCGATTCGGCGGTGTGAAATAGTCCTTGTTAGGCCCCCTCTGACGGGCTGAGCCGTAAAGCAAACGCCCGGTGGACTGTTTGTAGGCGAAGGCGAGACGAGAGTCGAGCCAGAAGAATGCGAGCGGCAGCTTGTCCGTAATTGCGGTCGAGCTGCCCGTGTAGCGGACTGAGGGGAGTTACCGGCACACCTCAGCCATCTTCTCTACAAACTCATCCAAAAAACGTCCCGAATCCACACCAAGTGCCACATGCACATGCGGCATGGAATGATTCACCAGCCCAACCGGGTCTCCGGTGGTCCGGCCTCGTACTCCATTGAAATCACCGGTATTGGTCTCCGCGCGCAACGCAAGATCAAAACAATCGACCAGTGAAGAATCAAGTGCAACCGCCGCCGCCAACGGATCATGCAACGGCATGCCGCCAGAGAACAGTGCGGGGTCGGCTTCCAAATTTGCCTTGATGGAAAAGTCCGCGAGATCAGCCAAGAACCGCCCGCGCTTGGTCCCCGTCGCACGCCACCGGTCGGCCGCCGATTGCGGTAGCAAACACTGGTGAGTCACATCAAGTCCCACCATTGTGATGTCTGCGCCGGAATGAAATACACGATTCGCGGCCTCAGGGTCTTGGATGATATTCGTCTCAGCTACCGCATCCCAACAATTACCGGGTTGGGTAAGCGTACCGCCCATCATCACCAGCCTGAGTTTCGATGCAATATCCGGTGCTCGAGTAATAGCCGCATCCACATCCGTCAACGGCCCGGTAGCCAGCACGGTAACGTCTCGGCCAAACTCGCGAACCTGCTCAATCAGATACTCAATCCCATCCGCAGCATCAACGGAGCACCTCCTTTTGCCCCCGCTGGCGAGAGCTGTCGGCATAGCCGACTGGGGATGGTCCACCGACTGAGAGCGGTTCACACGAGAACAAGCACCCAACGCCGGATGAGCATGAACATCCCCCGCCAAATACCCGCCAACAGAAACAACCTCATCGGGCACATCCACAGACATATCATCACCAGGCACACAAGCTCCATCAGCCAGAGCCCCGGACCCTGCCAGCCGAGTATTCCCCAGTCCATCATCCCCGTGGAACTGGGCACACCCTGCATCAGGAATAAACGCATCAGCCCAAGAAGGATGCTCAGACCCTAAAAACACTGGAATATCCGCCCGACCAAACAAATCAAGCACCGCGCAAGTATTGGCATAAGCCGTGTTCGCATCCACATTGCCATAACTGGCAATCACGCCACCCAACTCGCACTCATCCGTCGACCCCAACAAATACGCCAACGCCAACGCATCATCAACACCCGTATCTATGCTGGCAATAATGCGGTCAGGACATTGGACCATAGAATCGTCTCCTTGTTAGCGTAATCCGCTATGAATAACCTTATCGGCCGATACGCAAAAATGCGTCCTTTCCTCATGGGAAGGACGCATTTTTGCGTAGATTCAAACTCGGAATATCGGAAATTACTTGCCGATGAATTCGTCGGTGGCAAGGTCCTTGGCCTGCGGGGCCTCATGAATTATCTTGTCATGACTGTCGGTGTATGCGTCTTCTTCAGCCAGGAAGTCGAAGTATTCCTGAGCGCCCTTGAAGTCGTTGGTGCCGAGCACGAAAGAGCCGTCCTTGATCTTGGCCGGATCGCCCCAGTACTGGCCGTCGACGATAACCTGCATGCTCTTCTTGACGAATTCGGGCTTGAGGTTGGCGTCAGGGGCTTCGTCCACGAGAATCTGCGCGGCGTCATCCGGGTTGGCGTACGTGTACTCGTAACCCTTTTGAGTGGCCTGAGTGAACTTCTTGACCAGGTCGGGATTGTTCTTGATGGTCTTGTCATTGGTGATGATGCCGATGGTGTCGGCGTTGCCGGGCACGCCATAGTCAGGCTCGGTGAAGCAGTTGAGCTTCGGGCCGTACATGTCGGCTTGCACGCCTTCCCACGTGGCGTAGAAGCCGCCGAAATCGGCCTTGCCGGATTCCATGGTCTGGAAGGTGGAGGTGCCGACGGTCACCTTGTCGAATTCGCCCTTGCCGCCATCGGTTTGGATCATGCGGCGCACCACGGCATCGGACTCGTTGGAGCCGAAGGTGGCGAAGGTCTTGCCATCCAAATCCTTAGGGGACTTGATGGCGGTGTTGGACGCCAGTGCGCACCAAATGGCGCTCGGCTTCTGCTGCACCTGCAGCACCTGCTTGATGTGAGCGCCCTTCAGCGTGTAGACGCCCACGTTGGTCAGGTTGGACAGGGCGAAGTCGGCCACACCGTTGTTCACGGCCTGTTCGGCACCGGCCTGGGCTACGGCCACGATATCCACGTCAAGGCCGGCGTCCTTGAAGTAGCCCTTGTTCTTGGCCACGTACACGCCGATGTGGTTGGTATCGGGTGCCCAGGAAAGCATGAAAGTGACCTTCTTGAGGTCGGAGGTGTTGGAGTTGGAGGAGTCGGCGGTGTTGGTCTGGCCACATGCGGCGAAACCGAAAGTCATGGCAAGGGCGCCCACGAGGGCAGCGGCCTTGGATACAAGGCTTTTCTTCATAATGATGGTTCCCTAATTCGTTGTCTCTCTATCGTTCTCTGGGATTGCTTCGAACGGAAGTCGGCAGAAAACGATATGGAGGGCCTTGATTTCCGTTCGACCAGCGCCCCCGACATTCCCTATGAAAGCTCGGGAAAGCCGGTTTGCCACACGCTGGTAAAGCTGTTCCATTATAGAGACAGGGTTGGAGACCTCATGAGAAGCCGCCTCGTTCAGTCGGTCCTGGCTGCCGGCTCGTGCCTTTGACGGTAAAAAAGAACTACTGGTCCGCGTCGGGGTCTTCGTCGTCGCCGGCCGGGCCGAGCAGGATGCGCTCGCTGGCGTTTACCGCCAGCATCAGTACGCATGTCATCAGGATAATGACGATGGTGGCGGAGAAGATCAGCGGCGTGCGGAATGAATTGTAGGCAGCCTGCAGCCAGATGCCAAGGCCCTTGCGTGCGCCAAGGTATTCAGCGGTGGATGCCGTGGCGAAGATGTATGCGGCAGATACTCGGATACCGCCATAGATCTGACGTGCGGCAACGCGCAGCTTCACGTGCCAGAGCGTCCAGACCGGGGTCGCGCCGCAGGTCAATGCGACGTCGGAATAGAACTGGGGCACTGCTTCTAGTCCGCGCACAGTCTGCACGGCGATGGGGAAGAGGCCGAATACCGCCACGATTACGATTTTGCCGGAAATCTCAAAACCGAACCAAATCAGGAACAACGGGGCGATGGAAATCAGCGGCATGGTTTGTGCGGCGGCAAGCAGCGGATAGAACGCCGCGTTGAACGTGTGCGAGCAGTACAGTGCAATGCCGATCATAATGCCGAAGAACACGGCAAACAGGAAGCCGACCACGCCCTCATAGCCGGTGATTGCCGCGGCCGGGCCGAGCGTGTTCCATGTTTCGATGGTGGCGGCGAAAATCTCGCTTGGCGCGGAGATCATCGTGGGGGAGACATGTCCTAGATCCACCCACGTTTCCCAGACTGCCAGCAATACGATGACGGCGATGACGGTGGGCATGCGGCGCTTGAGGCGCTTGGCGATGGACATGGGATGTCACCTTGCTTTCCGCGCCAGTCCGGTTTGCTGGTGGCGCTTGCGGCCGGGGCGTGGAACAGTAAGGTGAGGAGCCTGCGCGCCTGCCGGTCGTGTGATGGATCGTGTTATATGCCGTCCATCAGTATAGGCGAAGGCGAACGACAGGGCGCACAAAAAACCTCCCTCGTCAGAGGGAGGTGAAAGAGCTACTCCAGTCCGATGGACTTCATGTGGTGGAGCTTCAGGGAATCCACCTTGAGACTACCGGACTCGGCGACGAGCTTGATGGCGCGCGGGCCTTCGGAGGCGTAGGAGTAGGAGCTCAGCACTTGGTGGCCACCGTTGACGTAGACCTCCACGGAGCCGCGATCCACGAACACGCGCAGGTCCAGCTTGCCGGAGGCCAGTTCGGCGTCGGTCAGTGGGGCGGCGCGGTAGCCGCGATCGCCGTTGGCCATGGCCTGACGATCCACCACCACGCGGCCGATCTGGTCGTCATAAGCCACGTAGGTGTAGGCACCGTCCTCAGTGGCGTGAATCTTCAGACCCGCACGCTCGGCAGTGGAGGCAGCCAAGTCGATGGTCATTTCGATTTCCACGGCCTCGGCGTCATCGGCGATGATCTGCTCGCCATCCATGTCGAGTGTGATCGAACCATGGTCGAGGGTATCCTCGCGCAGGCCTTCCATTTCGGCGACCGGCGCGGTGACCACGTCGCCGTCATCACCAAGAGTGATCTCGCGCGGCAGGGTGAGCTGGCCACACCAGCCGTCATCCTCCATGGGAATCGGCTGCACGAACGGGCTCATCCAGCCATAGACGATCTGACGGCCGTCCACATTGAAGGACTGCGGGGCGTAGTAGTTGTGGCCGCAATCCCACAGGCGGAACTCGGTTTCCGGCTTGAATTCGCCGCCCGGCTCCCACGTGCCAATCATGTAGCCGGCGTTGCTGACGTTGCGGTTCATGAAGCCGCTGGGCTTGGACCCCATGGCGGAGAAGCCAATGACCCACTTCTCGTTGCCGTCCTTGTCTTTGATGGAGAAGAAGTCGGGGCATTCGAGCATGAACACATCCGGATCCGGGTGCTGGAAGAGCACGCGCTCGTATTCCCAGCGGACCATGTCCTTGGAGGAGAACAGCCACATCTGGCCGCGCTTGTCCGCAGAGGAGACACCGAAGGTCATGTACCAGGTGTCGCCGGTCTTCCAGACCTTCGGGTCGCGGTAGTGGTGGTCGACCTTGTCGGTCGGGCAGTCGATGATCATGCCCTGCTTGGTGGCGGAGGTGAGCTCGTCATTGTCCGGCAGCGCGGTCATCTGCACCTGCCAGTCGCCGCCGGTGTTGTCGTGGCCGTTGGCCCAACGGTGGCCGGTGTAGTAGAAGCGAAGGTCGCCGTTGTCGTCGATGACGGCGGAACCGGAGAACACGCCGTCCTTCTCCTGCTCTAGAGACGGTGCGAACATGATGGGCTCGCGCTTCCAGCTGAGCATGTCGGTGGAGGAGACGTGGCCCCAGTGCATCGGACCCCACTGGGTGCCGTAGGGGTGCAGCTGGTAGAACACGTGCCAGAGGCCCTTGTAGAAGCACAGGCCGTTCGGGTCGTTGATCCAGCCACCGTTGGAGGCGATGTGATACTTCGGGTACCAGCGGTTGTTGCGCTTGGCGGCCATCTCAGCCACGCCGGCTTCGGCTTTTGCCAGTTCAGCAGCGTGGTCGCGGATGGGGGTGAGAACAGGGGTTTCGGGAGTGAAGTCAGTCATGGTGGTCCTTTCAGGCTTTGGCCGCTTCCATCTGGCGCAGCTGCTTGTCGGTGTAGAACGGGTCGCCGCCGACTTCCTGATCATCGCGCTTGATGACGAAGAAGCCGTAGATCAGCGCGCACAGCACGATGCCGGAGATGACCCAGAAGGTCACGCGGGATCCCATGTCGTTGTTCGGCAGAATCTGAGCCATCTTGTCGTGGAAGGCACCCAGAGGGGTCGAGAAGATGACCTGACCCACTTGGGAAGCGATCTGGAAGCCCACCATGTACAGCGTGGCAGAGAGCTTGGTGTCGAAGTGCAGAGTGAAGTAGCGGAATGCCGGCAGGCAGAACAGCGGCACTTCGATGGAGTGGAACAGCTTGACGATGGAGACGGTGATCGGGTCGTGGAACACGCCGCACAAGCCGATGCGCAGGAACATCACGGTAGCGCCGAGCAGCAGAGCGTTGCGCACGCCGATCTTCTTCATGATGATCGGGACCACGCCCATCATTGCGGACTCAAGGAAGACCTGGAAACCGTTCAGGGTGCCGTAGGTGGCGTTGCCGATTTCTTCAGTGGGGAAGAGGTTGGCGTAGTAGGTCGGGAACATCTGCTGATCGAACACGGTGTAGAAGGTGTTGGTCAGCAGCATGAAGACGATGAGCACCCACAGGGTCGGCATCTTGAGAACGGCGACCATTTCCTTGAGGGACGGGTTGGTGGGGGCTGCGTTCGGGTCGGTTTCCTTCTTGAGCTCTTCCTTCTGCTCGGCCGGGACCCAGAAGGCGTACACGAGGAGCATGCCAAGGCCGAATGCGGAGCCGACCCAGAAGTTGATCAGCGGGTTGATGTTGAACAGGAAGCCGGCGCACAGCGCCACGATGGCGTAACCGAAGGAGCCCCAAGCACGGGACTGGCCATATTCGAAACCGAATTTACGGGAGTAGCGTTCGGTGACGGCCTCGAACAGGGAGCAGCCGGACATGAAGCCGGCAGACAGAACGATGGAGCCGATGAGTGCGCCGATCCAGCGGGTGGTGCCACCGGCGAGGATCATCGGGGCGTAAACGAATTGGACGAATGGGCCAACGCAGGCGGCGATTACCGAGACTACGATGACGAGCTTGCGCTTGATGCCGAGCTGATCCTGAATCACGCCGTACACAAACATGATGACCAGGGTGGCCAGCGAGTTGATGGAGTAGATGGTGCCGACTTCAGCATTGGTCAATCCAACGCCTGAGATGAGCCAGCGCTGGAAGAAGGACCACCAGATGCCCCAGGAGCAGAAGAACATGAAGATGCCGAAAGAGCTCTGCAGATAGGAAGGATTCTTCCATGCAGATTTGGTTGCACTTGCCATAATCATCCTTTGATTACTACTTGGTTGGTTATTGGTTATGTAACGCTTCTGCTCGGGCGGCCGTGCCTTTGTAGAAGTTGTTGCGTAGTAATTATTATGCGACGTCAATCGATTTACGTCAATCGATTGACGTAAATCGGCGTGTCGTATCCGTTCGACACGCAAAAGGCCTCCGTGCTGAACGGAGGCCTTGAGAAATCGTGTGGGACTCGGTTACTTCACCGAGGCCTTTTCGATCAGCGTGCAGTGGATCTTCGCCGGAATCGGCGCGTCGATCGGCGGCAGGGGAGCGGTGGTCGCTGGCCATGAGACGTCGTCCATCGAGCGTCCTTCGATAATCGACACCAGCTTGGCCACGGCCCAGTAGCCCATCTCGAAATGCGGCAGTTCCACAGTGGTGAGCATCGGTTCCAGCGTTTCGGCGAACACGCGATGGTTGTCCACGCCGACCACGGAGATGTCCTTGCCGACCGTGAGTCCTCGGCGTGCGGCGCATTCGTACACATACCAGGCGCGGGCATCGTTGAAGCAGAAGAATCCGTCCGGATGCTCGGCATCGAACAAATCGCTGACTGCGGTCAGTGCCGGCCCGTTGTTGAGCACATTGACGACCAGATGATCGTCATAGTCGAGGCCGGCGTCCCTGAGCGCCGCCTGATAGCCTTCCAAACGATCGTCCTGCGCAATCAGCGGCTCCAAGCAACCCACATAGGCGATACGTGCGCATCCGGCCTTAACCAATCTGGTGGTGGCGTCGTAGCCGATTTGGAACTCGTCCGGTTCCACGCTCGGGATTTTGCCAAGCGAGTCGGTGGCATCCACCAACACCAGTGGCGTCTTGGCCAGCGAGGAAGGCACATGGGTGATGCGGTTCGACATCTTGGCGTACAGAAAGCCGTCGGTGCCGTATCGCTTGAGTGCGGCGATTTCCTCGCTCTCGCTGTTCTCGCCGTCGGTGCTCACGGTGATGAGCATATAGCCGAACTGGCTTGCAGCGGTCTGCGCGCCCAGAATCATACCGCCGGCGTACGGGGTGGTGGCCACCTCCTCACTGATGAAACCGAGGATGTGCGTCCTGCCTGTACGCAGCGAACTGGCCAGCGGATTCGACTGGTAGCCGAGCTTGGTGGCGATGGCGCGTACATTGTCCGCAATTTTGGACTTTACGCGCCCCTCGTCGCGTCCGTTGAGCACCAGCGATACCGTAGAGACGGAAACCCCCGCCTTGTTCGCGATTTCCTTCATCGTAACCATGCGTCAAACGATACACCCTAATTGACGGACTGCCAGGAAAGTATCAGTTTTCTCCACCGACTCCGCCGAGGTTGCGCACCGCACCGATGAATAATGGTATGCCGTCCGGGGTGACGTACGAATACAGAAATGGGCGATCCACCGTGAACTCGACGTTGTCCACCGGCGCGCTAACGGAGTCTGCGCCGACCTTGGTGAAGGACATGGCCTTGGCGCCGGCTTCGTTCACCTCGATGCGCGTGCCTTGCAGAATCGAGCCGATATACAGGTTCTCGCCGTGCGAACCGGTGTCGATCATCTTGGTGAAGTCGGCGTCGCCTGCACTGAACGCATCGGTCACCCCCAGTTTTTCGAATGCCTTGATGGTGGCTTCCGAGTCGAACATGCTGTCGATGGTGAATCGCGGTAGCGTGACGTTCACCATGACCGAGTTGACGGAGACGCCCCATCCGGGCATACTGTCCGCGGCGCAACCCATTGCGCCCTCGCCAAGGGAAGCCGTCGAGCATGTACCGAACGCCCAACTGAGCTTCTCGGCATCGCCGGCCAACTCGTCGAAATGCCCTTCGGCCGGCAGCACGATGGCCAGATTGCCGCCGTTGTCGAACGGAATCTCCACCCGCTGCCAAGTGTTGTACTCATCATGTCCGTAAGCCATTTGGCTGAAGGTCCGGTGCATCATCGGCACCTGAGCATCTCCGGCTTCGCCGTGGAAGGTGCCGTTGCCGGTGGACTGCTCTTCGAACGGATCCTTCCAACGGCCATCCGCATAGACGGTGTTGATGATGGACAGGACTTCACGGTCACGCAGCGTGATCTTCGGCTTGAGCGAACCATTCGTATGCTTGGCGATCCAATCGGACATCTTTGCGGCGGCCTGATCGTCGAACGGTAACGTGGTGACTTCGGCCTCGAACATCTTCTTGACGGTGGATTGGTAATCGCTGGCAAGAGAGTAGTCGTCATCAATCCACAGCGAGTTCGCGGCGCTCATCTCGGATTTCGCCCCCGAATATTGCCCGTTGATCGAACTTAGCAGCGATTGGTAGTCGCTATCGGTCAGCGAACCGGAGCCCAGCAGTTCGTTCAGTTGCGAGCGGGTCGTGCCATTGGCGCCCTGCGCGGCGATGGCCAACGCCATCCACATCGAAGCAGGAGAGTAGTTCACATTGCCGGTGCCTCGGTCGCCGGCTTCCATCGCCAGGAATTCCGGTGCGGTGCGGTAGGCGAAGGTTGCGGTGCTGTTGACTACCGGCTGCGTGGCAGGCGTGGCCTTCGGCTTGAACATATTGCGAACCAATGCGCTGCCATCGCCGGCCGTCCACCATACGCCGCCGGCGACGGCAAGGACAAGCACTACTGTCACGATGGCGGCGATACAAGCGTTACGGCATTTGCGTTGTCCGCGCAACCGGTACTGTTCCATCAGTTGCTCGCTCATGGTTGGCCCCTTTGCTTGGATCGGCTCGTGCATCATTGCATGAAATCGCTGTTTTCATTATATTGCGGCTTTCCCTTGAGCCCAGGAACGGTATGGGAACCCCGGCCGTAAGCGAAGATTGGTCCAGCCGAATGCCAGTGGTCCGATGATTGCGCTCGCCAACGGGAAAGACAGACTGCCGGATCGTGTCGAACCGAGTATCAAGTTGGTGATTCCCAACACCAATGGCCAGTGCAGAACCATACCGGGGAACCATACGAACAGGTTTTTGGCAGCCCTGTCAAGAACCTCGTCGGGCATGAGATACATTGATGAGCTCCACTGCAGTAGCAGCAACACCGCTATCAGTACAACCATGCCAATCCAATGCGCGCGGTTCCATGTGAACAGTCGTTGCATCCCGCGCTCGGCGGCGGCATTGCGCATATCGCTCCTGTTGAGTTTGCTGAGTGCTTGTGCACGGTTCATTGCCGTCCTCCTTTACCGCCTTGTCAAGGATTGATGATGATTCCATCGTAAATCACGCAGGAAATGTGGAATGATGGTTGTCATAGTGACCATGACGTGTCAGGACGGAGTAGTTCGGCGTCGGGCACACTGAAGGGGTGAATGTAATGGAAGAAGCGCGCAACCGCAACATACGCATCGGCATTGTGGACAATGACCCATATGCGCTGAAAGTGTTCGGCGCGCTAATCGAACGTATGTCCAGCGATTTTGCCGTGATATAGACCTGCGATTTGGGTGCTGTGGCCATCAGCCGATGCCTGAGCCCCACCAAGCGGCCTGACGTGCTGGTTACGGATATGTCTATGGGCGCATTGGATCGCACGCATCAAGTCATTGATGTGATTGAAGGCAGGGGAGAAGCGGCGCACAGTGCAGTGACTCCGCATGATTCGACCGTTGATGCCGCTCCTGGCATTGCATGTGACATCACAGACGCTGATTGTCCGCTGGAGACGCAGACCTATCCACCGGCACCGGCCTCAACCGTTACCAACAATTACTAGAACAACAAAACGGCGCCCTGCATATCACCACGCAAGACGCCGAATGGACATTATCAGCAGTTATTCCACTGTGAGGAAACCGATCACCCAACCGACTTCTGCGCAGTCTCCGCGCCAAAGAAGCCGACAATCAGCATCGATGCAATAGCAATCGCGCTGATGGCCACAAAGATGGACGTGGCACCAAGCGAGGTAAGCATCCAGCCCACCACCATCGGCATCAACACATTGAGCAGCTTGGCCACGGCGTTCGCGAAGCCGACGCAACGGAAGCGAACCTTGGTGGCGAACAGTTCCGGAGCGTACACAGCCACCACGGAAGCCATAAGCACGTACAGGCACATCATGAGCAGGAAGCCAACGATAATTGCGCTCACGGTAGAGGTCTGGAAGGCATACATCAAACCGAACACGCCAGTGAACAGGAAGGCCGGCACAATCGTGCGCTTGCGGCCGATACGGTCGATAAGCAGAGAGCCAATCAGGCAGCCGACCGGGGCACCGAGCATCATCACCGTGGAGGTGAGCAGCGAGCTGGACAGGTTAATACCACGCTTGACCAGAATCGTCGGAACCCAAGAAGTGAAGGCGTAGGAGCACACGTTCGTGGCGGCCACAGCAACCACAGCCACAAGCAGGCAGATGCCGAGCGAACGGCCTCCGGCGTTGCGGGTGTCGCTGGTGTCGGCCTTGGCGGCTGCGTCGATCGGTTCGGAACCGTTGGCCTCAAGCTGCTTGACGATGGCGTCGGCCTCATCGTAACGGCCGCGCACGGCGAGCCAACGCGGGGATTCGGGGATGTCGCGGCGCAGCCACCAGATGATGGCGGCCACCAGGCCGATGGCCACGAACAGCGGACGCCAGGACCAGCGGGGGATGATCCATGCACACAGCAGCATAGCGATTGGCACACCGCAGTTGGCCACGAGCGAGACAATCGCGCACCAGTGGCCACGGCGGTTCATCGGTGCGAACTCGTTGACCATGGCGAAGCCGGTGACGATTTCAGCGCCGAGGCCCAGGCCGGCACCCAGACGGCACAGGGACAGCACAGCCATGTTCGGGGCGAATGCGCCGAGGAAGGTGAAGCCGCCAAACAGCAGCAGGTTGATTTGGTAAGCCACGCGGCGGCCCTTCAGGTCACCGACGAAGCCGGCCAGCAGCGAACCGACCAGCAGACCCAGGAAGCCTGCGGACATAAAGGTGGAATTTTGCGCAACGGTGGACCAGTGTGTGGCCAACGCGCTGGAGGCAACGGCGCTGCCAATATATACGTCGATGCTGTCCATCAGCATGCCAGCGGCGACCAGCGTCACGATGCGATGGAACATCGGGGTTTCATGTGCGCGATCCATGCGCGAGATAATATCCTGAACCTTGGCTTGATCCGTCACGGTGGTACGTGCTTGTGCGTTTTCCATAGCCGCGGGATTGCCGGAAATCTGCTGTTCAGCAGCAGTCATATTTGAGCCCTCTTCTTGCAAACCTGCCCGCGTGCAACTGCTCAATGGTGTTGCGGCGAGCGAACTCTTGATTGGACTGTGTGTTCCGTTCGCCCTCCCATTGTGTGGGATGAACGACGTTTGCGATCCAAGTCTTGAATTCTACGTAGCGAGCCAATCGTTGTGAGATAGCTCACTACATGGGGCTTAACTATAGGTTCGATTTTGTGGCACGCCGCGTTGCGGTCACATCGTGAACGATAACAGAGGTTGTGACGCTCCTATATATGCCCCACTTACGCTCTTACCCCGTCGAAAGAAGGCAGAACCGTGATTCCCATGGGGCGGTAAAACACTCATGGGGCGGTATTTGGCCCATGAGGCGGTTAGCGGATTATGCCTTTCCGCAGAATAGAGCCGTTTTCGACTACCGCCCCATGAGGGTTTTACCACCCCATGGGTGAGCTACCGCCCCATGAAACGTGTAATAACAAAGCATGCCCTTGCTGGTGGAAGCGATGCTTTGCTACTTCGCCTGCTTGTCGGCGAGGATCTCATCCACCAGCTTGGGCTTTTCGGTCAGCTGGCCGGTGAAGCCGGGGCGGATATCCATGTGCAGCACCAGAGAAGTGCGGTAGCCCTGCTCGGCGAGCTTCTTGGCGGCCTCACCGGCCACCTTGAGCACGTCGTCCAGATCGCCTTCCACGTTGGTGAACAGGGCGTTGGTTTCCTGCGGCAGGCCGGATTCGCGAATCACCTCGACGGCCTGAGCCACGTATGGCGAAACCTCGGAGCCCACGCCATTGGCCGACACCTGAATGGCGGCCACGGTATTGAGGTACGGTTTGCCGGTTTCCGGGTCGATCGGCACTTCCTGAGTAACGGCATTACGGTCAATAATCATAATTCTCCTTTTATTACTTGGCTCCCCTCAGAGAGGAGAGCCAGTAGGACTCAGCGATACTTCCAGAAATGATCCATCGGGCCGGAGCCGTGGCCAAGATTCAGCTGGGCCTTCAGTGCACCGGTCAGATACTTCTTCGCATGCTTGATGGCCTTGGGCAATGTGTCGCCAAGCGCCAGATACGAGGCGATGGCGGAGCTCAGCGTGCATCCGGTGCCGTGCGTGTTCGGATTATTGATACGCGCGCCATCAAACCAGGTCACGGTTCCATCCGTCTCGGCAAGCACATCGTTGGCATCCTCGGTGCCATGACCACCCTTGACCAGCGCGGCACAGCCATAACGCTCCACGAGGCGGTGGGCGGCGGCCTCCATATCCTCCTGATCGCGAATCAGCGTATCGGTCAGCACTTCGGCCTCGGGAATGTTCGGAGTCACGACCGTGGCCATCGGGAACAGCTTGCCGGTCAAGGCCGCAATGGCATCGTCACTGATGAGATTGGCACCGGAAGTGGCCACCATAACCGGGTCGAGCACGATGTTCGTGGCGTGATGGAAGGTGAGTCGTTCAGCGATGACGTCGATGATGTCAGTGGCAGACACCATGCCGATTTTCACCGCGACCGGCGGAATATCCTCAAACACCATGTTGATCTGGTCGGCGAGAATGTCCGGTTTGGTGTCCTGAATGGAACGCACGCCGGTGGTGTTCTGTGCGGTGAGCGCGGTGATGGCGCTCATGCCGAACACGCCGCAGGCCAGCATGGTCTTCAGATCGGCCTGCATGCCGGCACCGCCGGACGAGTCGGAGCCGGAGATCGCGAGAACAGCGGGAAGTGTAGATGTTGCAATTTGTGCCATAGTGTTCATTCTAAGTGGGGCCCATGATGTTTTTCGGAGCGGTTTTCCTTGATGTTTTGCCGCTCCTGTGGTGAGACGGGGAAGGTTTGCTGATTGCGATTGATTCATGAAATGTTCGGGAGGAGGCATGGCTGATAACGATGTACTGCGCCGTGACGGCGTCTTGGTGCGCATCACCGGAACGCACCGCATATTTTGGCGTAATGCCTAACGGACACACCACACAGCTCACATTTCCGCGTCAGGAAGTGTTCGATGTGGGCGACGTGTTGCTCGTCGGTACGGATTTCTATCGCAAAGTGCCGCATGATGTGTGGCCGTTGAAGCCCCGTGTGGGCATCGTGCGCCGTGCGCTCAACGAAGGCGTGGTCCTGGAGACTTCCGACGGCCTCGGTCCAGATGGCGCACACTTCGGCACCGCCTTCGAGCGAGTCGAGCGTCGTCCCGAATTAAGACACCACCGGGCATAATAATTGGCTCCCCTCAGAGAGGGGAGCCAGAGAGGTTTACTCCTGGGCGGTGGAGTAGAGCTTGCCGCCCTGGGCGGTGTACTTTTCGCTCATCGCATCCATGCCGGCGAGGATTTCTTCGGGGCTGAGCACGTTGGCGGACACCACGCCGTTATCGACATTGGCCTTGGCCGTAGCCAGTGCCTCGGAGTCGATGCCTGCAGCAGCCTCCTTCACGATTTGCTGCTGAGCGGCCTCGCCACCGAATGCCTTGCGGATGTTCTGGGAGATGGCCATCGAGCAGAACTTCGGGCCGCACATCGAGCAGAAGTGCGCCATCTTGGCCGGCTCGGCGGGCAGGGTATCGTCGTGGAAGGCGATGGCGGTGTCCGGATCGTAGGACAGATTGAACTGGTCGAGCCAACGGAACTCGAAGCGAGCCTTGGAAATCGCATTGTCGCGATCCATCGCGTGCGGGTGGTGCTTGGCGATGTCTGCGGCGTGGCAGGCGATCTTGTAGGCAATCACGCCCTGCTTCACATCATCCTTGTTCGGCAGGCCGAGGTGTTCCTTCGGGGTCACGTAGCACAGCATAGCGGTGCCGTAACGACCGATCTCGGTGGCGCCGATAGCGGAGGTGATGTGATCGTAACCCGGAGCGGTATCGGTGGTCAGCGGTCCGAGGGTGTAGAACGGGGCGTTGTGGCACACGGCCTTCTCCAGCTCGATGTTCATGCGTACGGTGTCGAACGGCACGTGGCCCGGGCCCTCGATCATCACCTGCACGTCCTTGGCCCAGGCGCGCTCGGTCAGCTCGCCCAGAGTCATGAGCTCGGAAAGCTGCGCGGCGTCGTTCGCGTCGGCTAGGGAGCCGGGGCGCAGGCCATCGCCCAGAGAGAACGCCACGTCGTACTTGGCGAAGATGTCGCACAGCTCGTCGAAGTGCGTGTACAGGAAGCTCTCCTGGTGGTGGCGCAGGCACCAGTCGGCCATGATGGAGCCACCGCGGGAGACGATGCCGGTCACGCGGTTGGCGGTCAGCGGCACGTAACGCAGCAGCACGCCGGCGTGGATGGTCATGTAATCCACACCTTGCTCGCACTGTTCGATTACGGTGTCGCGGAACAGTTCCCAGCTCAGCTTGGAGGCATCATCCTCGACCTTTTCGAGGGCCTGGTACATCGGCACGGTGCCGATCGGCACGGGGGAGTTGCGAAGAATCCACTCACGGGTGGTATGGATGTCGTTACCGGTGGACAGGTCCATCACGGTATCGGCGCCCCACTTGGTGGCCCACGTCAGCTTCTCCACTTCCTCATCGATGGAGGAGGTGACGGCCGAGTTGCCCATGTTGGCGTTGAGCTTGGTCAGGAAGGCGGATCCGATAATCATCGGCTCGGCCTCGGGGTGGTTGATGTTGCAGGGCATCACCGCGCGGCCGGCGGCCAGCTCGGAGCGCACGAGCTCCACATCGCAGTTCTCGCGGGTGGCCACGTACTGCATCTCCGGGGTGATGATGCCGTGGCGGGCGTACCACATCTGGGTGATCGGGTGGTCCTTGGCACGCATCGGCTCATGCTTGCGTCCACGCCATTCCTTGGTGGCGCGGCCGCGCTTGATGGCGCGCTTGCCATCGTCCTCAAGGTTGCGGCGGCGGCCCTCGTAGTCTTCGATGTCGCCGCGGTCGCGGATCCAGTCGAGACGCAGGGGCTTCAAGCCTTCCTTCGGGTCGCACTTGGGGCCTTCGGTGTTGTAGTCGTGGAACGGCGGGTTCGGGCCCACGCCGGGCGTGTCGCTCAGCTTGATTTCGGTGTACGGCACTTCCAGGTCGTAGGAACCATACTGATAGGTGAACGGTACGGACTTGGTCTTGCGGATGTGCGCCTTGTCGCGCTGCTTGGAACCACGGGCGGCGATGTCCACGCGCTGCTGCTTGGCAAGCTTCTGGGCATCCTTGGCGTCCTTGGCGTTGGTGAACTTCTTCTCAGTGGCCTCGGAACCGGGCTTCGCGGCCCCTTCCTGAGCAGCCTGAGTGTCAGTAGCGGGGGTGTGGGTTACGACGCGCGGAGCGTAGCCGTGCTTCTTGTCGCCGCGGACGGCCTTCCAGCCTTCGACCATGGTGCGCGCGGCCTCTTCCGGGTTCTCGGCACCCGCGATGGCGGAGACCACGAACCAGCCAGCAGCCTTGGTATCGGCGAGCATGGCCATATCGGCTGCGGTCACGCCGCCGCCCACGACCACCGGGAATTCGCTGGCAGCGCAGATGGTGTTGATCTGGGCGGCGTCCAGCGTCTTGCCGGAGCCGTCGTTGCCGCCCACGGAAGCCTCGGGCTTGGTGGTGGAGACGTGCAGAGGACCGGCGCCAATGTAGTCGATGCAGCCGTCGGGCAGCTCGTTGATGAGCCGAACGAGGCTTTCGGTCTCAGCCGACAGGCCCACGATGGCCTCGTCGCCGAGCAGGGCGCGGGCTTCGCGCGGCTCCATGTCGGTCTGGCCGATGTGCACACCGTCCACCTTGATGCCCTTGCGGCGGGCCTGCCACACCACGTCGGCACGGTCGTCGATCACAAAGGCCACGGAATCGGACTTCTCATTGTCCTCGATGATTTGCGCGATGTCGCGAGCCATGTCGGTCAGCTCAGAGGCATCGGCCTCCTTGGCGCGCAGTTGGATGAAGGTTGCGCCGCCGTGCAGAGCCTGATCCACCACGTCGGTCAGCGGACGGCCTTTGCAGTCCTCCGGCCCCACCACGAAGTACGCGGACAGGTCGAAGCTGTCGCGCATGGAGGCGTATGGGTATTCATTACTCATTATTATTCCTGCTTTTGTTGTTTCTTGTGGAAGTCTTATTGGAAAAAACTGTTATGAGCTCCCTCATCAGAGGGAACTGAAACTACTGCACCAAAATCTCGGATTCCGCCACCTGTTCGGCGGTCACATTCCACAGCGCGTCAAGGAACGCAACTTGGAACGAGCCCGGTCCGTGCGAAGTTGTATCGGCCACCTCTCCCGCGCGGTTGTACAGCAGAGACGCGGACAGGGCGGCGGTCAACGGATCGGAGACCGCCAAATACGTGGCAGCCACGCCGCCCAGCGAGCAGCCGGCACCGGTGATCTTGGTCATCATCGCGCTGCCGCCCGGCAGTCGGTACACGGTTTCGCCATCGGTCACCAGATCGGCGATGCCGGACACGGCCACGGCGCAGCGGGTGGAAGCGTCATGGGAGGAATGCTTGGCGTGCTGTTCGGTCAGATACTGTGCCAGCGCCACCGCCGCGCCGGTTGCGGACTCCACGTCGTCGACGGATTCCACTCCGGCGGGGCGGTGCTCGGAAGCGTCCCCCACGGTTTCGGTATTGAGCCCCCACATGTTCGCCAGCGCGATTACCTCGGATGCATTCGCGCGAATCATGGTCGGGGGAGCGGCCTTGAAGGCCTGAAGAATGGCGGTACGGGTGCGGCCGATGCCGGCGGCCACCGGGTCGAGCACCCACGGCTTGTCCAAGTAGTTGAGTCGCTGGGCGATTTCGGGCAGTGCGTCCTTATAGAACGGCAGCAGCGTGCCCACGTTGATGTAGTTCGCGCCCGCGATTTTCGCGGTTTCGATCACGTCGTCCGGCAGGAAACTCATGGCCGCAGTGCCGCCGGCCGCCAGTTGCGCGTTGGCAACCAAATTGATGGTCACAAAATTGGTGAATGACTGGGCCAACGGAGTCGTCTCGCGTACGCGGCGAACGGCATCGGCGATATTGTCACGGATGGGTGAATCGGCTGGAACCGGAGTCCCGGCGGTATAACCGCTGGACACGCCGGTAAACGATGATGCACTATTGCTCATTTACTGCTCCCTACGATGGTCTTAACCAACAGGTTCTAAGGGTCAGGCTCAGGCCTTTCTCAACTCGCGAACCACATGCGAGTTCCCCTGCATTACAGTGCCGACGCTATGCGCCAACATGGACATTATCGTGACGGATTTGTTCGATACGTGTCGTCAGGTCTGGCGCGTCCCCGTCCATTCGTGATACATAGACGCCTCCGCCGAGCAACATCTCCCGAATTTGTGACGCTGACGCGATGTCAGTGGCACAAATTCGGGAAGGGTAAAACAACAGGAACAATATGGAGGTGTTGCGATATAGGAATCGCTGCGAACGGCCGCTCGTGAGACGCGGAACATATACCGGACAATGCCGCCTGACCTGTCACCATATACGGCTATCCTGAAGCGGTTGTTATTAGACCCCAAACCGTTCAAACCAGAAGGTGCATTGTGGCTCAGTCCAAACTCGATGAAGTCGTATCCCTTGCGAAGCGTCGCGGCTTCGTGTTCCCCGCCGGCGAAATTTACGGCGGCACCCGTTCCGCTTGGGATTACGGCCCTCTCGGCGTCGCTCTCAAGGACAATATCAAGCGTGAATGGTGGCGCTCCATGGTCGTCACCCGTCCTGATGTCGTCGGTGTCGACACTTCCATCATTCTGCCGCCCGAAGTGTGGGTGGCGTCCGGCCACGTGAGCGTGTTCAACGATCCGCTCGTCGAGTGTCTCAACTGCCACAAGCGCAACCGCGCCGACAAGCTCGAGGAATCCTACGCCGAGAAGCACGGCGACAAGATGCCGGAAAACGGCATGAAGGACATCGTCTGCCCGAACTGCGGCACCCGTGGCCAGTGGACCGAACCGCGCGACTTCAACATGATGCTGCGCACCCACCTCGGCCCGGTCGAGGACGAGAACAGCCTGCACTACCTGCGTCCGGAGACTGCACAGGGCATCTTCGTGGACTTCAAGAACGTGATGACCTCTTCCCGTTCCAGGCCGCCGTTCGGCATCGCCAACATGGGTAAGTCCTTCCGTAACGAGATCACCCCGGGTAACTTCATCTTCCGCACCCGTGAGTTCGAGCAGATGGAGATGGAGTTCTTCGTCACGCCCGGCACCGATGAGGAATGGCACCAGTACTGGATCGACGCCCGCACCCGCTGGTACATCGACCTCGGCGTCAAGCCGGAGAACCTGCGCCACTACGAGCATCCGAAGGAGAAGCTCTCCCACTACTCCAAGCGCACCGTGGACATCGAATACAAGTTCGGCTTCCAGGGTTCCGACTGGGGCGAGCTCGAAGGCATCGCCAACCGTACCGATTACGATTTGAGCGCGCACTCCAAGCACTCCGGCGAAGACCTGAGCTACTTCAACCAGGCCACCGGCGAGAAGTACGTGCCGTACGTCATCGAACCGGCCGCCGGCCTGACCCGCTCCCTGATGTGCTTCCTCGTGGACGCCTACGATGTGGACGAGGCCCCGAACACCAAGGGCGGCGTTGACAAGCGCACCGTGCTGCGTCTCGACCCGCGTCTGGCCCCGGTCAAGGCCGCCGTGCTGCCGCTGAGCAAGAAGCCTGAACTGCAGACCGTGGCCCAGAACCTGGCCGACGACCTGCGCTTCAACGAGTGGATGATCGACTACGACGAGTCCGGTGCCATCGGTCGTCGTTACCGTCGTCAGGACGAGATCGGCACCCCGCTGTGCATCACCGTGGACTTCGATACCCTCGAGGACCACGCTGTGACCATCCGTGAGCGTGACACCATGGCCCAGGAGCGCGTCGCTCTTGACAAGGTGGCCGATTACGTGGCCGCCCGCATCGGCGAGAAGCGCACCCGCGTGCCCCTGAAGCCTGTGGAAATGGGCGGTGAGCCTTGGCCTGAGTCCGGCGTTCAGGAAGCCGGCGGCCTGTACTAAGCCGGAGTCGCACAACTTGGGCTCCCCTCTGTGGGCTGAGCCGTAAGGAAGACATCCCAGTGGGCTGTTTGTAGGCGAAGTGGCGGCGATAGACGCCGGGGCTCCTCTCTCAGGGGAGCCCCTACTTATTTTCTTAGGAATCACATGGCACAATCCGAATCCGAAACAGTGCTCACCGAGCATCACGAGACCGACAACCTCGACCCACGTACGGACGCGCCGGCGCGCCCCGGGACCCCGGTGCATATCGCCCCGGTCCAACTCGGCAACATCACCGTGCCGACCCCGGTGGTGCTCTCGCCGATGGCGGGAGTGACCAACTGGCCCTTCCGCGTGATTTGCGAGGAATATGGTCCCGATGGACTCTACGTGGCCGAGATGATCACCGCTCGAGCCCTCGTGGCGCATAACCCGAAAGCACTGCGCCTCTGTCATTTCGCCAAAAGCGAAAAAATCCGTTCACTGCAGTTGTACGGCGTGAACCCCTCCATCACCGAACAGGCGGCGAAAATCGTGGTCGACGGCAACATGGCCGACCATGTGGATCTGAACTTCGGTTGCCCGGTGCCCAAGGTCACTCGTCGAGGCGGTGGTTCGGCCTTGCCTTGGAAAACCGACATTTTCACTGAGCTATTACAGCGCGTGGTCGCCGTATGCGAGCCGGCGGGCATCCCCGTCACCGCGAAGATCCGCGTCGGCATCGACCATAACCATGAGACCTTCCTCGAAGCCGGACACATCGCGCAGGAGGAGGGCTGCAAGGCCGTAACCCTGCATGCCCGTACCACCGCCGAATACTATGGCGGTCATTCCGACTGGTCCCGCATCGGCGAGCTCAAGGAACACCTCAACATTCCGGTATTCGGCAATGGCGATATCTGGGGTGCCGAGGATGCGCTCGAAATGGTGCGCGAGACCGGCTGCGACGGTGTGGCCATCGGCCGCGGATGCCAGGGCCGGCCGTGGCTGTTCGCCAACATCAAAAACGCCTTCGAGGGCAATCCCGAACGGCTCAACCCGAATCTGGGCGAGGTCTGCCGCGTGATTCACCGTCATGCCGAGCTGCTTACCGAGTTTTATGAGGGCGATGAGATGATGGCCGTCCACGATCTGCGCAAGCACATCGCCTGGTATCTGAAAGGATTCCCGGTGGGCGGCTCCACCCGCAAGGCCTTTATGGAATGCGAGAGCCTGGCCGATGTGGACCGCGAGATCGGCAAGCTCGACCCGACTATCGAATACCCGCCACGCGTGGTCGACAAACCGCGCGGCCGCGTGCGTTTCGCCAAGAAGGTGCACTTGCCGTATGGCTGGTTGGAATCGCGTACCACCACCCACGAAGAGCGTGAGGCGCTCTTCGGTGACGACCCAATGGACGCCAGTTACTGAGAAAATACTGAAAATACACGCAACACGCGCCATTCTGCGCGTGAATTTCCCTCCAAGAGTAGCCTGTTTGCGCTACTCTTGGGTGTAACCGTGAAGTGACAGGAGCCAAACGTGAGCGAGATCGCGCAGAATGAGTTCAACGACAAGACCAACATCAAGGTTGTTGGCGTCGGCGGTGCCGGCGGTAATGCCGTCAATCGCATGATTGCCGAGGGATTACAGAATGTTGAATTTGTGGCGGTAAATACCGATGCGAAGGATCTTCTGCGCTCTGATGCGGATGTCAAGATTTCCCTTTCCGATAAGTCCAGTCGTGGTCTCGGTGCTGGTGCCGACCCGGAGCGTGGAGCCAAGGCGGCCCAGGACCACCAGTCGGATATCGAAGAGGCGCTTAGGGGTGCCGACATGGTGTTCGTCACCTGCGGCGAGGGCGGTGGCACCGGTACTGGCGCCAGCCCGATCGTCGCTCGTGCGGCTCATCAACAGGGTGCTCTCACCATCGCGGTTGTTACTCGTCCGTTCAGCTTCGAAGGCCCTCAGCGTTCCGCTTCCGCCGAATACGGCATCGACAACCTGCGCAAGGAAGTCGACGCGCTGATCGTCATTCCGAACGATCGCCTGCTCGAGCTTTCCGACCGTTCCATCGGCATCATTGAGGCCTTCAAGACCGCTGATACCGCACTGCTTGCCGGTGTTCAGGGCATCACTGACCTGATTTCGATGAACTCCTATATTCACGTCGACTTCAACGATGTGAACTCCATTCTTCGTGGTGCTGGTACTGCGCTGTTTGGTATCGGTTCCGCACGGGGAGAGGATCGTGCCACGCAGGCCGCCGAAATCGCCATCAGCTCTCCGCTGCTTGAGGAAAGCATCGAAGGCGCACACGGTGCGCTGATCAACATCGCCGGTCCGACCGACCTGAAGTTGCAGGAGGCCTCTGCTGCCACCGAACTGGTGCGCAAGGCCATTCACCCTGAAGCCCAGATTATTTGGGGTCTTGCTCTGGACGATGCTTATGGCGATGAAGTGCGTGTCACTGTTATTGCTGCTGGTTTTGACCCCGTCGCCGCTCAAGATGACGACACTCAGAGCACGGTGACGCCGGTTGTGCCAACCGCCGCCGATCCTGCGACTCCCGTGGCACAGCCAGCTCCAGCACCGGCACCGGCTGCACAGCCCGCTGCCACTGCCCAACCGGCATTCACACCGGCTACCGGTGACTCCGCATCGTTGCCTTTTGATGATCCGACTTCCGCTCATCCGAATATCGCCGTGAACGATCCGGCTGGCGATCTCGACATCCCTGACTTCCTGCGCTGAAAGGATTAATCCATGGCTGGGTTCATGAAAAACGCGATGTCCTATCTGGGCATGAGTGACGTTGTGGACGATGAGGACGACTACATCGAGGAGGACGAGGAGCAGAAGCCGGCTTCGAAGTCCGCATTTGATTCCGACCATACGGTCACGCCGCTGGCGTCAACCACCGCGCCTGCCGCATCGTCGACTACCAAGCCGTTCCCCGGTGGTCGTGTGAACAGAATCACCACCATCCATCCGAAGTCATATGAGGATGCTCAACTGGTCGGCCGTGCATTGCGTGACGGTGTTCCGGTCGTACTGAATCTCACCGGTGTGGCCGAAGCCGTGGCATATCGCATCGTGGACTTCTCCGCCGGCGTGGTGTTCGGCGTGCGTGGTTCCCTCGAGCGTGTCACTCCGCGCGTGTTCCTGTTGAGCCCGGCGCAGGTGAACATCAAGGTCGAAGAGCCGACAAAACCAGCCTCGGCACACGATTTGTTCGCTGACTGACCGGTTCAGTAGTTTTCGCATTCGACGTTATATCGGTATTCGGCCGACTCCCAGCAAGGAGTCGGCCGATTCTTATTGTGCTCCGAGCAAACTTTTCATGCGCGGTTGTTAGTCTGTCAGCATGCTTTCCTTAGTGTTCTCTCTGATCGGCCGCATTCTTGCATGGCTCATTAACGCGTATATCACGGTTCTGTTCGTGCGCATGATTCTGGACTGGGTCTCCGTTCTCGCACGAAACTGGTATCCACGTGGTGTGGTGGCCCAGCTGATCAATATTGTGTATTCCATTACCGAACCCCCTCTGCGCTGGCTACGTCGCTATATTCGCCCATTGCCGCTCGGTTCGATTTATCTTGATGTCAGCTTCATTGTGCTGTATTTTGCGCTGGTGGTACTGGAAAGTGTTGTTCTGATAGTGTTCTGAGGCCGTTTTTGACCCGCCGGAGGCATATATCTGGCATAAAAACCCACGTCGAATGTTCTGAAACGATGGGGTCGTGATAGCATTCTGACTTGAGACCAACGTAAGTGCGGGCGATGCCCCAAAGCGAGGTGCAAGATTTATGGCTCTGTTGACGCCGAAGGATATTAGGGAGCATACCTTCCAGACTGTTCGATTCAAGGAAGGTTATGATGTCGACGAGGTCGATGACTTCCTTGATCAGGTCACGGAAACCGTCGAGGCTCTTGGACGTCAGGCGGTAGCCGGCGGTCAGGCCACCCAGACTCTGGGTCCTGACGTGACCAACCTTAATGCGAAGATCTCCGATCTTACCGGTCAGGTGCAGCAACTCGAGTCGGAGAATGCTGGTTTGAAGAACGCTGTGGCTCAGGCCCAGCAGGCCGCTCAGGCTGGCAATGATCAGGCAGCACAGCTTGTCTCTGCCAAGCTCAGCGAAGCCGAGGAATCCAACCGCGCGCTGTCCTCCCAGAATGAGCAGCTCAAGGGTCAGGTCGATCAGCTGAACGCTCAAATCGATCAGCTCACCGCTCAGGCTGCTCAGGCCTCCGGTGACCAGGAGGCTGTCGGTCAGCAGATCGCCGCCATTCAGCAGGAACGTGATCAGTTCCGCGCGGCCAACGAGGAGCTGTCCCGTCAGCTCGCCGCCGCTCAGCAGCAGGGTTCCGCCGCTCAGCAGCAGTCCGCTCAGATCGCTGAGCTGTCCCGTCAGCTCGAAGAAGCCAAGCAGCGTGAAAACCAGCTTCGTGCTCAGGTTTCCAAGGTTGAGCCGAGCACCGAGACCGGTTCTCTGCAGAAGATCGCTGGCGCCGCTTCCATGCCGGGCACCGAGCCCGAGCGCGCCACCGCCATGCTGACCCTGGCTATGCAGCTGCACGATCAGTACGTGGAGAAGGGCAAGAACAAGGCCAAGGAAATCACCGAGGCCAGCCAGAACAAGTACAACGATCTGGTCACCAAGGCCAACAACTACTCCGAGCGTACCCGTTCCGAGGCCGACGACTACTCCACTCGTACTCGTTCCGACGCCGACACCTATTCGGATCGTACCCGTTCCGAGGCCGACGCTTACCGTGACCAGACTCACGCGGATGCCGAGACCTACTCCCAGAACACCCGTTCTGAGGCCGACGCATACTCCGTCAAGACTCGTCAGGATGCGGACAACTACTCCAAGTCTCAGCACGATGACGCTGACAACTACGAGAAGGAAGTGCAGCAGCGTGCCGCCGAGTATGACAAGAACACTCGTTCCGCGGCTGATGCGTACGACAAGAACACCCGCTCTGCAGCCGATACGTATGCCGAGCAGGTGCGAGACAACCTTCAGGCTCAGTCCAAGGTCGTCGAGGGCAACATCCAGAGCCTCAAGCAGTTCGAGACTGAATACCGCGCCCGCCTCACCGAGTACCTCGGCCAGCTGGCATCGCAGGTTTCCGAGTCGAACAACTACGTCGACCAGACCTCGTCCAAGACCAACTGAGCGTAGGCAGGTACAGGTCGTATGACGAACCAACAGGGACGGCTGCGCACCCGCGTGGCCGTCTTTGCATGTGTGGCCGCGGCTGCGCTGATTGTCGATCAGCTCACCAAGGCTTGGGCGATGGCCGCGTTATCCAACGGTCAGACCATTCGCGTGATTCCCGGACTGCTGTCCTTCACCTTGGTGCGTAATCCGGGCGCGTCCTTGGGCATGGGATCAGGCGCTACTTGGGTAATCAGTCTGTTGGCCGTTGTGGCTTGCGTGGCCCTTGCTGTGGCTGGGGTGCGCACTGTCTCCATGAAATGGTCGGTGGCGATTTCTTTCGCGTTTGCAGGCGCTCTGGGCAACCTGATTGACCGTGTTATGTACGCTGACGGCTTCCTCGACGGCAAAGTGGTGGATTTCCTTAACTATGGCTGGTCCGTTGGCAATGTGGCGGATATCTATCTGGTAGTCGCCGGTGTGGTCCTGGTGATTCTGATTCTTATGGGGGAGCCGTTCTCACACAAGGATCTCATCGAGCAATCCGACGAATCCCTACAGTCTGAGCCGGAGGCGGACGCCAAGTAATGAGTCGAATAGTCCCTGCTCCCGATGCATTGGTGGGTAAGCGTTTCGACGTAGCCGTGGCCAAAATGCTGGGTATTTCACGATCTAAAGCCGCCGATCTGGTTGACTCCGGGCAGGCGCGCGTTTTAGGACGTGAAGTTGCGCGGTCCAGCACATTGCAGGCGGGGGAGACCGTCGAATTTGATTTGGCGGAGGAACAGGCCGAGCCTGAGCCTATCGCAACTGATATGGCCGTTGTCTACGAAGACGATGATGTCGTTGTAGTCGATAAGCCTGTAGGCGTGGCGGCGCATGCCTCGGTTGGCTGGACCGGTCCAACCGTGCTCGGATCACTGCGTGACCGCGGCGTGCATATCACTTCCTATGGTGCGGCCGGGCGTGAGGGCATTGTTTCTCGCCTTGATGTAGGCACTTCCGGCTTGATGTTGGTGTGCAAGTCCGACCTTGCGTACACCGAGATGCGTCGGCAGTTCGCCGAGCATGAGGTAAAGAAAACCTATCATGCGCTCGTGCAGGGTGGTCTTAAAGAGAACAAAGCAACCATTGAGGCACCGATCGGGCGCGCCAAAGTGTCCGATTTCCGCTTCTGCGTGACTCCGGCCGGCAAACCGGCCGTTACGCACTGGGATGTGCTGGAGCGTTTCGGCCATGAGGCCACTCTGGTATCCGTGAATCTGGAGACCGGACGTACTCATCAGATTCGCGTGCATTTCTCCTCGATTGGGCATCCCCTGTGCGGTGACCCCATGTATGGTGCCAATCCGGTGCTGTCTGAGGCCTTGGGACTTGACCGGCAGTGGCTGCACGCCATGAAGCTCGAATTCCGTCATCCCCGCACCCGCGTCTGGACCACGGTCCGGTCCCAGTACCCGGCCGACTTGGCTGCCGCCCTCGATGCCATGCGTGCCCGACATATCGAACCCGCTGAACCTGCCGAATATGCCGAAGTTCTGGTGGACTAATTCCGCAACGTGTGCATCATGCGTTTTAATATTTAGATTCAGTTCCGGCTTCGCCGGATTCATCCCAGAATAACGAGAGATCGGTCATGATGGCTCTCCGTCATGACCATACCCCAAGTGACTGCGGATGCTGAGTACCATTCAGTCCAATGGTCGGTAACCGTACGTGAATTACCGGTATTTCCGCTCAACGTGTCTCGGTACTCCAGCGTGAAGTGAACAGAAATGAGCCAAAGCAGTAATGAAGCCGGGCGGTATATGCCATCCGGATTGCAGAATCTCCTGCTGATAAAAACCGTTTCCTAGTCGTTGACCGTGCCCGTTCCGACGACGATCGCGGCCTACGACGCGTTCATCCTCTACCCGGCCCACCGATACGACATCAAGGGCAAGAGGATTCTCAAGCAGGAAAAGAAGTACTATGCCGTGGACTTGGGGATGCGACGTATCCTGTGCTCCAACAACGTGCGGGACATCGGACGCCTCCTCGAGAACGTGGTGTTCCTCGAACTGATGCGCCGCGAGGGCGACGTGTATGTCGGACAGAGCTCCGGCAGCGAGATCGACTTCGTCACGAACGGGCCAGGCGGACGTCGGTACTACCAGGTCAGCGAATCGGTGCACGATTCGGCGACGCTGGATCGGGAGCCGTCCTCGCTGCGCGCCGTGCGTGACAACTATCCCAAGACGCTGATTACGCTGGATGACGAACGGCCCTACTCCCACGAAGGCATCCGACAGATATACGCGCTTGACTGGCTGTTGAACGAAGACCACAAGAAACAGTAGATACTAGGGCGGCCAGCGGGTTAGCAAGACATCAGTTGGTGAGGACTGCTGACATTGCACTCCGACGGATGAATTGAATACTCATATGGTATCCGATTCTGAACAATTGAGTGGGGGCGTTGATGGTTGCCATCGTTTGAGCTGGCTAAATGCGATTTCGCGCCATGCTGTTTCAACAACGGTGGCAACAGCTACAGTTGAACTATGCATGGGTTGAAGAGTGCGATTGACAGGGGAGCGGACGCGTGGGCACGTTCGCTGCCTGGGCGCGTGCTCGACCGGTATGTGTCGCGGAGCGGCCCCCTGCTGGCGAATGGTCTGGCATATGGTCTGCTGTTCGCCTTTTTTGCCGGCGTCTGGATTGCGGTGAGCGTGTTCGGCCTTATCATGGTCGGCAACATTGATTGGCAGCAGATGCTGATTGACGCGGTGCGTGAAGTCATTCCCGGTGTGGCCGACTCGTTTCTGACGTCTTCCGCGCTAGGCGCCATGTCAAGCGCATTGACGTGGACCGGTCTGGCCACGTTGGCCATATTCTGGTGGACAGTGACCGGCTGGATGAACTCGCTGCGCCACGCCGTACGGGCCATGTTCGACGACTGCGGCGACGAGCTCAATATCGTCGTCGCAAGGTTACGCGATACGCTTGCCGCCATCGCCATCGCAATACTGTTCATTCTTTCGACCGCGGCCGGTACGGTGTCCGGCGGCATCGTACGCCGACTGCTGCAATGGGGCGGCATCCCCAGCAGTTCGTTGCCCGGCATCGTGCTTTTGGAGATGACCGGTTTCGGTACCGGTGTCGCGCTGAATTTCGCGTTGTTCATGTTGCTGCTGCGCGTGGTCTCCCACATCAAAGCCGGACGATTCACGATACTCGGCGCGTTACTGGGATCTCTGACGGTTTCCGCAATGCAGCTTCTCGGTGCGCGACTATTAGCCGGAGCCTCCCGGAATCCGATGCTTGCCCCGTTCGCCGCGTTGATCGGCGTGCTCATTTGGTTCAACCTCGTCGCCCAGGTCATTTTGCTCTGTGCCGCCCTCATTGCCGAGTGCCGACAAAAGAGCTGAGCGTCTGAACTGACTAATATGACGATTAGCGATGAAGCCTCTCTCGCCGAGATGATTCGCGAACTCAGCTGGCACTACAGTTATTGCCGTGGTCTCTCCATCTTGGCATATCGCAAACGAGTAGCTTCACCCGTGATACCGAGCTTGCGACCAATTGTTTCCCATGATTGGCCACGTTCATGCATGAGCAGTACCATCTGCGCAATGCGGGCATCAATGTATTCCAGTTCGGCTTTGCGTCGATTGATTAGACGGCTGAGCTCCAGTTCGGGAGAGAAGTTTGGGCTGTCCTCGGGAATGCCTTCTGCTGGTGATTCCTGAGACTCCACGGCATCTGCCGCAGCGTTGCCGATTTCCATGAGTTTGGCCTGTATCTCGGGAGAGTAGTCTTCAAATTTCATCGTTATCGCTGCCTTAGTGTCGCTGTTGCTGATACTCCACTTTATAGGCATGTGGCCTCACCGGTAAATATTTACCGCCGCCCAGACCACACGGTATGGTAGAGCGCATGGCTGATTACGGGAACAACTTTGTGCAACTGCATAACCACACGCACTATTCGCTGCTCGATGGTGCGTCGAAGATTCCGGATTTGGCCAAACGCGCCGCCGAACTTGGCATGCCTGCGGTCGGCATCACCGACCATGGCAACATGCATGGCGCCTACGAGATGTACACCAACTGCGTGGCCAATGGCGTCAAGCCCATCATCGGCATCGAAGCTTATGTGACCCCGGAAACCGCACGTCAAGACAAGTCCCGCGTGCATTGGGGTACCGAAGCCCAGCGCCGCGACGACGTCTCCGGTGGTGGTCTTATCACCCACTTGACCATGTGGGCCGAAAACGACGAAGGCCTGGTCAACCTCATCAAAGCCTCGTCCGTGGCCAACCTCGAAGGTCGCGTCATGCGCTACCCGCGTATGGATAAGGAGGTGCTCGCCACCTATTCCAAAGGTGTGATCGCCTCCTCCGGATGCCCTTCGGGCATCATCCAGACTCGTCTGCGCCTCGGTCAATTCGAGGAGGCCCTGCGCGCCGCCGGCGAATTCCAGGACATCTTCGGCAAAGACAACTTCTTCATCGAACTCATGGATCACGGTCTGACAATCGAGACCCAGGTCACCAACGACCTGCTGACCATTGCCAAGAAGCTGGACGCACCACTGCTGGCCACCAACGATTCCCACTACGTACACGCCGAAGATGCACAGGCGCAGGACGCCATGCTCTGCATCAACTCCGGTTCCCGTCTTGACGATCCGGACCGATTCAAGTTCGACGGCACCGGCTACTACATCAAAACCGCCGAAGAGATGCGCGAACTGTTCAAGGACCACCCGGACGCCTGCGACAATACGCTCGTTATCGCCGAACGCTGCAACGTGATGTTCGACGACCACGAAGACGGCGCGTTCATGCCGAAATTCCCTTGCCCCGAAGGCTGGGATGAGACCTCCCTGTTCCTCAAAAAAGTCGAGGAAGGTCTGGAGAAGCGTTACGACGGCAACCCGCCGCTCGACGTATTGAAGCAGGCCGACTACGAATGTGGTGTGATCTGCCAGATGCAGTTCTGCGGATACTTCCTCGTGGTCGCCGACTACATTCAGTGGGCCAAGGACCACGGCATTATGGTGGGGCCGGGCCGTGGTTCGGCCGCAGGCGCCATGGTCGCCTATTCCATGGGCATTACCGAGCTCGATCCGCTCAAGCATGGCCTGATTTTCGAGAGGTTCCTGAACCCTGAGCGAGTGAGCCTTCCTGATATCGATGTCGACTTCGACCCTGAAGGTCGTGCGCGAGTCATCGAATACTGCGGCGAAAAATACGGCACCGATAAGGTCGCCCAGTGCGTGATCTATGGCACCATCAAAACCAAGCAGGCCCTGAAAGACTCCGCCCGCATCATGGGTTATGAATTCTCAGTCGGTGAAAAAATCACCAAGGCGCTGCCTCCGGCGGCCACCGGCGGCAAAGACATCAGTCTGCATGACATCTTCGACCCTGCCGCCAAACGTTATGCCGAGGCCAGGGAATTCCGAGAACTCTACGATTCCGACCCGGACACCAAGCGCATCACCGAAGAAGCCAAGGGTATCGAAGGCCTGATCCGACAGACCGGTGTACATGCCTGCGCCACCATCATGGGTAGCGCACCCATCACCGACACCTCGCCGTTGCTGGAACGCACCGATGGCACCATCACCACCACCTTCGAATACCACACGTGCGAAACGTTGGGGCTGGTCAAGATGGACTTCCTTGGCCTGTCCAACTTGACGATCATCCACGACACCCTGAAGAACATCGAGGCCAACGGCAAACCCGCCATCGACTACACCAAGATTCCGCTCGATGACGCCGAAACCTACAAACTCATGTCCCGAGGAGACACGCTCGGCGTGTTCCAGCTCGATTCCGACGGCATGCGTTCACTGCTGAAAACCCTGAAGCCCGATAACTTCAACGATATTTCCGCACTTATCGCCCTGTACCGACCGGGCCCGATGAGTATGGATTCGCACACCAACTATGCCAAGCGCAAAAACGGCCTGCAGAAGATCACGCCAATTCACCCTGAGCTTGAGGAGCCTCTGAAGCAGGTGCTTGACGAGACCTATGGTCTGATCATCTACCAGGAGCAGGTGCAGTCCGCCGCCCGAATCCTCGCCGGTTATTCACTGGGCAAGGCAGACGTGCTGCGTCGAGCCATGGGTAAGAAGAAGCCCGAAGTGCTGGCCAAGGAGAAGGTGCCGTTCTTCGCCGGTATGAAGGAGCACGGATATTCCGAAGAGGCATCCCAGGCCGTGTGGGATATTCTGGTGCCGTTCTCCGGCTACGCTTTCAACAAAGCGCACTCCGCCGCATACGGTCTGATCTCCTACTGGACCGCATATCTGAAGACGCACTACCCGGTCGAGTTCATGGCCGCCTTGTTGCAAGGTGCCGCCACCAACAAAGACAAGACCGCACTGTACTTGGGCGAGGCCCGCCGCATGGGCATCCAGGTGCTCTCGCCGGACGTCAACGAATCGGTGTACGAGTACTCGGCAGTCGGCGACGTCGTCCGATTCGGTCTTGGTGCCATCCGTAACGTGGGTGACAAGGCCGTGGCCGATATCATCGCCGAACGCGAAGGCCCGCGCGGCAAGTTCGTGAACTTCATGGACTTCATCCGCCGCGTGCCCCTGACCGCGCTGAACCGGCGATTGGTCGAATCGTTGATCAAGGCCGGTGCCTTCGACTCGATTGACCCGAACCGTCGCGCGCTGCTCACCGTGCACGAGGCCGCCATCGATTCGGTGGTGAGTCTGAAGCGCAAACAGGCGGAGGGCCAGTTCGATTTGTTCTCCGATGCCGAGGATGGGGGAGCGGAGGCCATGGGCGACGCTTCCGTGACCGTACCCGATCTTGAGGAATGGGACAAGAAGACCAAACTTAACTTCGAACGCGAAATGTTGGGCCTGTATGTGTCTGACCATCCGCTCTCCGGTATGCAGTCGATTCTCGCGTCCTTGCGTGAAATGTCCATCGCGCATCTGGTTGATCGAGCCAAAACGATGGGTGAAGGACAGCAGGTCACGTTGGCTGGTTTGGTCACCAATGTGGACCGGCGCGTATCCAAGAAGGGCAACCCCTGGGCCATCGTGACCATCGAAGACATGGAAAGCTCCATCCAATGCATGTTCTTCGGCAAGGTCTATGAAGCGGCCGCCGCCGAACTTGCCGTGGACGCCATCGTACAGATTCGTGGCCAAGTGGAGTTGCGCGACGAAACCGTTTCTCTGAGAGCCACGGAAATGCAGATTCCGACCTTGGAAGCCGAGGATGAACGTCCGTTGGTCATCACGCTGCCGCCGGTGGCGTTGGAGCGCCAACGCATGATGCAACTCGGTCAGGTGCTCGCTAATCATCCTGGTTACTGCGAAGTACATCTTGCGGTGCTGGATGAGAAGGGTAACGCTCAGGTGCTCACGTTTGGCGATCGTTTCCGCGTCAAGCGAGATACTTCGTTGTTTGCTGAGATCAAGATTCTGTTTGGCCCCAGCTGCTTGCCTGCCGCCTGATTGGCGGGTTTCGCCCCTGGCCTCTCCCTCACCTGGCTTTGCTGGGGGCTCCTTCATCAGAGGGAGCTAAGGCGTGTGCCACCATACGATGTGCACGACTATTGTGGAACGTATGGGCATGGAGATGGCGGATACTGGTAACAACGATGACGAGCAACAATGGATTGCCACGATGCTGGAACGGCTGTCTCATTCGCAGTTCCGCGCCAAATTCGCTTTGACCGACAAAGACCGAGCCTATGCCCGCACCAAAGGCAAGGCGACCATCGATCGTCATGCGCGAGAAATGTTGCGAGACCGCATAGGCGCAGCCGAACCGAAGAACGACGGCAGGCAGACGCCATGGCGCGGCCATCCGGTATTCACCGCTCAGCATGCTACCGCCACATGCTGCCGCGGATGCATCGAAAAATGGCATCATCTGCCCAAAGGCCGTGAACTCGCCGAAGCGGAGGTAAACCGACTTGCCGATTTGGTCATGGCATGGATTGAGCGGGACCTTATCAATCATCCGGTTCGGTGAAGCACCCCGCATCCTCAGTATGCCTGTATGCCTTCAATAGTTATGAGCCAACAGCCAACATAGGCCTCGAAAACCGTAGATGCAAGGTATTGGCGAATGCGGCAGAACGCCGAACGTTGCCTATGGCGCGTTCGTCAATAATGCGACATGATGTCTATTCAAGAAGAGTTGATGAAGTGTCAACTCTGCCCCAAGGAGGCGGAATATGTACTACAGCAGCGGCAATTATGAGGCTTTCGCACGTCCGAAGAAGCCGGCCGACGTGGACAACAAGCATGCATACATCATCGGTACCGGACTGGCGGCATTGTCTGCAGCCTGTTATCTGGTGCGTGATGGTCAGATGCCTGGCGAGAACATCCACATCCTTGAGAAGGACCCGGTACCCGGCGGCGCCTGTGACGGTCTTGATATTCCCGGCCTTGGCTATGTGATGCGTGGCGGCCGCGAAATGGACAATCATTTCGAGGTCATGTGGGATCTGTTCCGCTCGATTCCCTCCATCGAAACCGAAGGCGTCAGCGTACTCGACGAGTACTACTGGCTCAACAAGGAGGACCCGAACTACTCGCTGTGCCGCGCCACCAAGAATCTCGGCAAGGACGCGGGGCTCAAGGGCAAGTTCGGGCTGTCCGACAAGGCTTCGATGGAAATCATGAAGCTGTTCTTCACCCCGGACGAAGACCTGTATGACAAGCCGATCACCGATTTCTTCGATGATGAGGTGCTGAACTCCAACTTCTGGCTGTACTGGCGCACCATGTTCGCCTTCGAAAACTGGCACTCCGCGCTGGAAATGAAGCTGTACATCAAGCGCTACATTCATCACATCGGAGGCCTGCCGGACTTTTCCGCGCTGCGTTTCACCCGCTACAACCAGTACGAGTCGATGATTCTGCCGATGGTCAAGTATCTGGAATCGCACGGCGTCGAATTCCGCTACAACACCAAGGTCGAGAACGTGGAATTCGCGATTGGCGGGGGAGCCGGCCCCAAGCGCGAGCACACCGGCGTAGGCCAAGACACCATCCAGAAGATTCAGGCCACCTCCGGCTTCTTCAAGCGCAACCCTGCCAGCACGCCCACCAAGAAGCTTGCCGTGCGCATCGACGTGGACCACGAGGGTGATAAATCCTCCATCGACCTGACCGAGAACGATCTGGTGTTCATCACCAACGGCGGTTGCGTGGAGAACTCCACCATGGGTTCCCAGAACTCGCCCGCCGCATGGAACCCAGACCTGAAGCCCGGTGGCGGCTGGGATATGTGGAAGCGTATCGCTGACCAGGACCCGAGCTTTGGCCATCCGGAGAAGTTCTGCTCCGATCCGAATGCCACCAAGTGGATGAGCGCCACCGTCACCACCCTGGACGGCGAGATTCCGCCGTACATCCAGAAGATCTGCAAGCGCGACCCGTTCTCCGGCAAGGTCGTCACCGGCGGCATCGTCACCGTGCAGGACTCCAACTGGCTCATGAGTTGGACCCTGAACCGCCAGCAGCAGTTCCGCGACCAGCCCAAGGACCAGCTGTGCGTATGGGTCTACGGCCTGTTCCCGGACAAGCCCGGCAACTATGTGAAGAAGCCGATGACCGAATGCACCGGTGAAGAGATTTGCGAGGAGTGGCTTTACCACATGGGCGTGCCGACCGACAAGATCGAGGCGCTCGCAAAGCACCACGCCAACACCGTGCCGGTCATGATGCCGTACATCACCGCGTTCTTCATGCCGCGCGCGGCCGGCGACCGCCCGGACGTGGTGCCCGATGGTGCCGTGAACTTCGCATTCCTTGGCCAGTTCGCCGAGACCCCGCGCGACACGATTTTCACCACCGAATACTCGATGCGCACCGGTATGGAAGCTGTCTACACGTTGCTCGGCGTGGACCGCGGCGTGCCTGAAGTGTGGGGTAGCGTCTATGACGTGCGCAACCTGCTCAACGCCACCGTCAAATTGCGTGACGGTGCACCGGTCACCGATATGAAGCTCAACTTCATTGAAAAGGCCGTGGTCAAGAAGGTGCTCAAGAAACTCGACGGCACCGATATTGCCACCCTGTTACGCGAATACCGCGTAATCTGACATCCATCTGGCTCCCCTCAAGGTGAGGGGAGCCAGCACGCGAAGCGTGATTGAGGAGAGTTGCTCACAACGGAGTGTTAAGAGAAGGACAAAAACATGACTGATTCTGATCCCCAGTTAATCCGCCACGCCACCATCGACGATCTGGACGCGCTGGCCGCCATGGAATCCGAATGCTTCCCGGCCGCCGAGGCCGCCGACCGCTCGTCCCTGCGCGCCCGAATCGAGACCTATCCGGAATGTTTTTGGCTATTGATTGATGGCGAGATCGTCATGGCGTTCATCAACGGTTTCGCGACCGATCGGCGCGACTTGACCGATGACATGTACGAGGATGCCGCGCAGCACAACCCTCAAGGTGACTGGCAAATGATTTTCGGCGTGGATACTGCGCCGAAGTATCAGCATCGCGGTTGCGCCAGTACACTCATGAGGAAAGTCATTGAAGACACTCGTGCAGCTGGACGTAAAGGCCTGGTGCTCACCTGCAAAGATCGGCTGGTCGGATTCTATGCGCAATTTGGGTATGAGGACGAGGGCATTTCGGAGTCCACTCACGGTGACGTGGTCTGGCATCAGATGCGCCTGACCTTCTAATCCCCCTTTGGCTCCCCTCTTTGATGCTGAGGCGTCTAAAAAAACAGTCCGGTGGACTGTTTTTTTAGACGAAGGCGAGACGATAGTCGAGCCATAAGGACGAGAGCTTTTTGCGGGTGAGCCGTCCGCGTGATCGGACTGAGGGGAGTTGAACGTGGAATAAATTGTTGCGACACGCCGGTGAACATCTGATTTCGTTACGTGAGCCCCATAAAAAGCCGGCGTATCCTGATGGTAACGGCGTGATTCAAGCTGATTTCGACACGCCGATGGAACGACGTCGTTGCAACGATTCTGGCGTGTTTTTTCGTGCCCGGTTTGCGCGAGTCCGTGAATGCGTGTAAGTTATTTCCTTGCTGCCGCTCAGCGAGTGGTTCTCCTCCGGGGAGCTGCGAGGTGGGTGAGTGGTGGTGGTTTGAGAACTCAAGAGCGTGTTTGTACTACTTCTTTATAGTCAATGATTGCCAGTTCATTCCTCGCCTGATTGCCTGTCGTGGTGGTTGGGTACCCGGGAGGGTTTGATGAGGGGTGAGGTTTTTTGAGGGCGTCCTTCCTTAAGGACGTGCTCGTCAATTTTTGTTTTGAGAGTCATCTATTCGGATGCTTTTCATGAAGTTTTTTTTGTGGAGGGTTCGATTCTGGCTCAGGATGAACGCTGGCGGCGTGCTTAACACATGCAAGTCGAACGGGATCCATCAGGCTTTGCTTGGTGGTGAGAGTGGCGAACGGGTGAGTAATGCGTGACCGACCTGCCCCATACACCGGAATAGCTCCTGGAAACGGGTGGTAATGCCGGATGCTCCAGTTGATCGCATGGTCTTCTGGGAAAGCTTTCGCGGTATGGGATGGGGTCGCGTCCTATCAGCTTGACGGCGGGGTAACGGCCCACCGTGGCTTCGACGGGTAGCCGGCCTGAGAGGGCGACCGGCCACATTGGGACTGAGATACGGCCCAGACTCCTACGGGAGGCAGCAGTGGGGAATATTGCACAATGGGCGCAAGCCTGATGCAGCGACGCCGCGTGAGGGATGGAGGCCTTCGGGTTGTAAACCTCTTTTATCGGGGAGCAAGCGAGAGTGAGTTTACCCGTTGAATAAGCACCGGCTAACTACGTGCCAGCAGCCGCGGTAATACGTAGGGTGCAAGCGTTATCCGGAATTATTGGGCGTAAAGGGCTCGTAGGCGGTTCGTCGCGTCCGGTGTGAAAGTCCATCGCTTAACGGTGGATCCGCGCCGGGTACGGGCGGGCTTGAGTGCGGTAGGGGAGACTGGAATTCCCGGTGTAACGGTGGAATGTGTAGATATCGGGAAGAACACCAATGGCGAAGGCAGGTCTCTGGGCCGTTACTGACGCTGAGGAGCGAAAGCGTGGGGAGCGAACAGGATTAGATACCCTGGTAGTCCACGCCGTAAACGGTGGATGCTGGATGTGGGGCCCGTTCCACGGGTTCCGTGTCGGAGCTAACGCGTTAAGCATCCCGCCTGGGGAGTACGGCCGCAAGGCTAAAACTCAAAGAAATTGACGGGGGCCCGCACAAGCGGCGGAGCATGCGGATTAATTCGATGCAACGCGAAGAACCTTACCTGGGCTTGACATGTTCCCGACGGTCGTAGAGATACGGCTTCCCTTCGGGGCGGGTTCACAGGTGGTGCATGGTCGTCGTCAGCTCGTGTCGTGAGATGTTGGGTTAAGTCCCGCAACGAGCGCAACCCTCGCCCCGTGTTGCCAGCGGATTATGCCGGGAACTCACGGGGGACCGCCGGGGTTAACTCGGAGGAAGGTGGGGATGACGTCAGATCATCATGCCCCTTACGTCCAGGGCTTCACGCATGCTACAATGGCCGGTACAACGGGATGCGACGCGGCGACGCGGAGCGGATCCCTGAAAACCGGTCTCAGTTCGGATCGCAGTCTGCAACTCGACTGCGTGAAGGCGGAGTCGCTAGTAATCGCGAATCAGCAACGTCGCGGTGAATGCGTTCCCGGGCCTTGTACACACCGCCCGTCAAGTCATGAAAGTGGGCAGCACCCGAAGCCGGTGGCCTAACCCCTTGTGGGATGGAGCCGTCTAAGGTGAGGCTCGTGATTGGGACTAAGTCGTAACAAGGTAGCCGTACCGGAAGGTGCGGCTGGATCACCTCCTTTCTACGGAGAATTCAGTCGGATGTTCGTCCGACGGTGTGCGCCCCGCGCGTCGCATGGTGCGATGGCGGCGGGGTTGCTGGTGTGGAAGACGTCGTTGGCTTTGCCCTGCCGGTCGTGCGGTGGGTGCGGGGTGGTATGGATGCGCTTTTGGGCTCCCGGATCGCCACCCCAGGCTTTTTGCCTGGCGCGATTCGATGCCCGTCGTGCCTGGGGGCCGGCCGTGTGCCGGCGCGATGGCGTGGCGGTGCGTGGTGGCTTGAGAACTGGATAGTGGACGCGAGCAAAACAAGGGTTTTTGAATCTTTGTTTTGCTGTTGATTTCGAATCGAACTCTATTGTTCGTTTCGATCGTTTTGTGATCATTTTTAGTGTGATGATTTGTCGTCTGGGAATTTGCTAGAGGAATCTTGCGGCCATGCACTTTCGTGGTGTGTGTTGCTTGCAAGGGCGTATGGTGGATGCCTTGGCAGACAGGACCGATGAAGGACGTTTGAGGCTGCGATATGCCTCGGGGAGCCGCCAACAGGGCTTTGATCCGAGGATTTCCGAATGGGGGAACCCACCGACCGTCATGGGTCGGTACCGGCTTCGGCCGGGGGGTACGCAGGGAAGTGAAACATCTCAGTACCTGCAGGAAAGGATATTCCGTGAGTAGTGGCGAGCGAAAGCGGATGATGGCCAAACCTTGCGCGTGTGATACCCGTCGGGGGTTGCGCGCGGGGTGTTGCGGGATCGCGTGCGCCGGCTCCGACGGGCCGGCCGGCAGTTGCAGAAAACCATGTGTCAGGGGAACCGGGTTGAATACCGGGCCGCAGAGGGTGAGGGCCCCGTACCTGAACGCGCATGGTCTGCCGATCGCGTCTCCCAAGTAGCACGGGTCCCGTGGAACCCCGTGCGAATCCGCCCAGACCGTTGGGTAAGCCTGAATATTCCTGTCTGACCGATAGCGAACGAGTACCGTGAGGGAAAGGTGAAAAGTACCCCGGGAGGGGAGTGAAACAGTCTCTGAAACCGTGCGCCTACAATCCGTCGGAGCCCTTTTGTGGGGTGACGGCGTGCCTATCGAAAAATGAGTCTGCGAGTCAGTGGCATGTGGCGAGCATAACCCGTGTGGGGTATGCGTAGCGAAGGCGAGTCTTAAAAGGCGTTTGAGTCGCGTGTCCTGGACCCGAAGCGGGATGATCTAGCCCTGAGCAGGTTGAAGCGCGGGTAAGACCGCGTGGAGGACCGAACCCACCTGGGTTGAAAACCGGGGGGATGACTTGGGGCTAGGGGTGAAAGGCCAATCAAATTCCGTGATAGCTGGTTCTCTCCGAAATGCATTTGGGTGCAGCGTCGGGTCATTACGTCCCGGGGGTAGAGCTACTGGATGCTTGCGGGCCCGTATCGGGTACCAACAGCAACCAAACTCCGAATACCGGTGACGCGTATCCCGGCAGTGAGTCGGCGGGGGATAAGCTTCGTCGTCGAAAGGGAAACAGCCCAGACCGTCGTCTAAGGTCCCGAAGCGTGTGCTAAGTGGGAAAGGATGTGGAGTCGCATAGACAGCCAGGAGGTTGGCTCAGAAGCAGCCACCCTTGAAAGAGTGCGTAACAGCTCACTGGTCTAGTGGTTCCGCGCCGACAATGTAGCGGGGCTCAAGCACACCACCGAAGACGCGGCAGTATTTTGTACTGGGTAGGAGAGCGTCCCATGAGGGGCGAAGCGGCCGTGTGAACGCGCCGTGGACTTCATGGGAGTGAGAATGCAGACATGAGTAGCGAGAGACGGGTGAAGATCCCGTCCGCTGGATGACCAAGGGTTCCAGGGCCACGTTCATCGTCCCTGGGTGAGTCGGGTCCTAAGGCGAGGCCGACAGGCGTAGTCGAATGGATGAACGGGTCGATATTCCCGTACCGGCTTTCAGCCGCCAAAACCGAGGCTTGGAGTACTAACCTCCGGGTCCGGGCTTACTGCTCCTTCGGGGGCGGGATGCCCTGGCCTGTTGGGACCGATCCTTGTAGTAGGTCAGCGCAGGAGTGACGCAGAAGGGTAGCCGGCCGCGGAGGTGGTCTTCCGTGGTCAAGCACGCAGGGCGTGGGACAGGCAAATCCGTCCCGCATGGGTCCGAGGTGCGATGATGGGGGCCTTATGGCCCGATATCCGGTGATCCCGGCTGCCGAGAAAAGCTTCGGCGTCAGGCTCGAAGCCGCCCGTACCCCAAACCGACACTGGTGGTCAGGTAGAGAATACCAAAGCGATCGAGCGAATCCTGGTCAAGGAACTCGGCAAATCACTCCCGTTCCTTCGGTTTAAGGGAGACCCCCGATGGTGAACCGCCTCGCGCGGGGAGCTTTTGGGGGTGGCACAGACCAGGGGGTAGCGACTGTTTACCAAAAACACAGGTGCATGCGAAGGCGCAAGCCGCTGTATATGCACTGACGCCTGCCCGGTGCCGGAAGGTTAAGAGGATCCGTCAGGCTTCGGCCGAAGCGGTGAATTCAAGCCCCGGTAAACGGCGGTGGTAACTATAACCATCCTAAGGTAGCGAAATTCCTTGTCGGGTAAGTTCCGACCTGCACGAATGGCGTAACGACTTCCCCACTGTCTCGACCAGGAGCTCGGCGAAATTGCAGTACGAGTAAAGATGCTCGTTAAGCGCAGAAGGACGAAAAGACCCCGGGACCTTTACTATACCTTGGTATTGGCATTCGGTGTGGATTGTGTAGCATAGGCGGGAGGCCGAGAGGCGCGGTCGCCAGATCGCGCGGAGCCGTAAGGTGAAATACCGCTCTGTTCGCATTGGATGTCTAACCTCGAACAGTCATCCTGTTCAGGGACAGTGCCTGGCGGGTAGTTTAACTGGGGCGGTTGCCTCCCAAAGAGTAACGGAGGCGCCCAAAGGTCCGCTCAGCCCGGTTGGCAATCGGGTGGCGAGTGCAAGTGCACAAGCGGGCTTGACTGCGAGGACGACGGTCCGAGCAGGGACGAAAGTCGGGACTAGTGATCCGGTGCCGGTGTACGGACGCGGCATCGCTCAACGGATAAAAGGTACCCCGGGGATAACAGGCTGATCATTCCCAAGAGTCCATATCGACGGGATGGTTTGGCACCTCGATGTCGGCTCGTCGCATCCTGGGGCTGGAGCAGGTCCCAAGGGTTCGGCTGTTCGCCGATTAAAGCGGCACGCGAGCTGGGTTCAGAACGTCGTGAGACAGTTTGGTCTCTATCCTCTGCGCTCGTTGGAATGCTGAGGAGGCCTGCCCATAGTACGAGAGGACCTGGGTGGACGAACCTCTGGTATGCCGGTTGTCACGCCAGTGGCACGGCCGGTTGGCTACGTTCGGAAGGGATAACCGCTGAAAGCATCTAAGCGGGAAGCCTGCTCCAAGATAAGCATTCCGTGGAACCTTCGAGTTCCTGTAGTCCCCATGCAGAACACGTGGTCGATAGGCCGGACGTGGAAGCCCCGCGAGGGGTGGAGCCGACCGGTACTAACGGACGAAAGGCAACACCAACATTCCAACCCCTGGCGGTTGGACCGCATCTTCCTCCTGCAAACGGCACCAGACGGCAATGAGCATTGTCTGGCCACAAGACGAAACATCGACATATCCGCGTCCGCTGTCCGGTTCCCAGGCCGCCACAGGCCGGCAGACCCCAGCGTCTGACCGTACAAGAGAAGATTTGCGGCGGCCATGGCCCAGGTGAGACGCCCGGTCCCATTCCGAACCCGGAAGCTAAGGCCTGGCACGGCGATGGTACTGCACCCGACAGGGTGTGGGAGAGTAGCACGCCGCCGCACCACACGTACAGGAAGCCCCTCGGAGCACACGCCCCAAGGGGCTTTCGCATACCCGAAACCAACAAGATAAGACACCGACAAGACATAGGCTCTCGCACCTAGGGCGTGGCCGAATCGAAAGCATATAGAAGAGAGAACCCTCCAATGACGGAGAGTCCCCACTTTGCGTATCTGGACCGATAAAGGTCTAGAAATTGAAATTGTCCGGATCAGCACCGTTGCGCTTGCCGGTGTTGATGGCGGAGATGGCGGTCATATCATCGACCGATAGGTTGAAGTCGAAGACCTCGAAGTTCTGCTTGATGCGCTCGGCATGAGTGGACTTGGGCAGCACGATGATACCGCGCTGGATGTGCCAACGAATCACTACCTGTGCAGCAGACTTGCCGTACTTGGCACCGATTTCGGCCAGTACTGGGTTGCTGAGTAGGTTACCGCCGGTGCCGCCGAGCGGACTCCACGCCTCGGTTGCGATGCCCTTGGCACGAAGCTGGCCAATAAGCTCTTGATTGGTGAATTGTGGGGAAGACTCAACCTGGTCTACAGCAGGCACCACATCGCTATGGGTCAGTAGCTCATCGATATGATGCTTTTGGAAGTTGCTGACGCCAATGGCCTTGGCACGGCCAGAGGCATAAATCTCCTGCAAGTCGTCCCATGCCTGCTGCCAGCCGTCTGCTGGCCAGTGAATCAGATACAGATCCACATAATCCACGCCCAAGCGGTCGAGGCTTTCTTGGAATGCATCCTTGCCGCGGCGTGCGCGAATATCGTCATTCCACAGCTTGGTGGTCAAGAAGAAATCGCTGCGCGGCACACCAGCACGGCGAATACCTTCACCCACTGAAGCCTCGTTGTGGTAAATCATTGCGGTATCGATATGGCGGTAGCCATTCTCCAGAGCCGTCTGCACCGCGTTCACTGTAGTATCACCATCCGGTGTCTGGAATACGCCCAAGCCCACCTGCGGGATGACAGTGCCGTTGTTCAGCATGATTGTCGATTGAATTGCCATAATGCCTCACTAGTCGTAGTGTTCGTTCAATTTCCCATTCTAGAAACAAGACGATGCAATAAGCCGCGTTTTGCTGGCAAAGAATGATTCTTTTTTTTTCAGCGCTACGATGAACGATATGACTACGGAATATGTGGCTGCATTTGATGCGGGGACCACGGCGTTGAAGGGTGCCTTAGTTAATGGGCAGGGTTGCATTGTAGCTAGTGCGAGTAGCGAACTTGACCTTATTATCAACGGCGACTATCGGGAGCAGAGCCCCGATCAATGGTGGCAAGCTTTCTGCTCGGCCTCCAGGCACATGATTGAGCAGGCGCGGCAATCCGAGTCAGAATTCAATGTGACTCGCATTCGTGGCATCATTTTCAGCGGTCAGATGCAGGATGTTATTGCTTTGAACGGCGAGCTCAATCCCGTCCGCAATGCCATTCTGTATTCGGATGGCCGAGCCGAGGAACAGGCCAAGCAACTCGCCGAGACATATCAGGGCGGTGCAGAACGTTTCCTGAACACCGTTGGTAACCGGCTCGAAGGCTGCTTGCCGTTGCCCAAGTTGATGTGGCTGCGTGAACACGAGCCGGAAACGTACGCGCGCATTCGTCATGTATTGATCAGTTCCAAGGACTACTTGATCGCCCAATTAACTGGCGAATGCGTGGGCGATGTGGCGGCGTGTTCCACAGCTGGGGCCATGAATATCCGTAATGGCCAGTGGAATGCCGAATTATGCGAGGTCGCAGGAATCGACATGACCATATTGCCACACCTGCACAATCCGCAAGACAACATTGGCACAGTGACGGAATCCGCTGCACAACGCACCGGTTTTTCCGCCGGAACTGCGGTATACGCGGGCATTGGAGACGCGGGTGCCACCACACTTGCCAGCGGTGTCAGCCACCCTGGTCAATACAACATCAATATCGGCACCTCAGGCTGGATCGCCACCGTTTCGCCCGAGCCGTTCACTGACAAGCCAGGTGCTGCGAATCTGGCATTTGGCGTGGAAGAAGGCTTCGTGAATGCCGTACCATTCCTCAACGCCGGTGACGTGCATAAATGGGTTACCGGCGTATTCGCTGATGGCGATTACGTAGAGGCGCATCGTCTTATCGAAACATCCAAACCCGGCTCCAACGGTGTGCTATGCCTGCCATATCTGGTGGGGGAGCGATTCCCTGTTATGAATCCGAATATTCGCGGTGCCTATGTGGGCCTCGATCCAGACACCGCCAAGGCAGACATGATGCGTGCCGCGCTTGAGGGTGTGGCCTTCTCCATTCGTCAAGGTATGGAAAGTTTTGACGCCAAACCCACCGAGATTTCCCTGATTGGCGGCGGAGCCAGAGAAAATGCGTGGTGCCAGATTCTGGCCGATGTGTTGGAGCATCCCATCGAAGTGTTCGCCAATGCCGATATTCTGCCAGCAGTGGCAATGGCCTCGTTGGTATTCAATGTACCAGACCTGCTGCAATCAGTATGCGAATGCACTGTATACCAGCCGAATCCTGACACCGCACGCACATATGCCGACGCATACCGGCGATTCCTGAGCCTCTACCCAATGCTGCGAACGATGGATTAGGAACTGAGCATCATGAGGCAATCGGCGAATTTGGTCCGCAAACATATAGTGGTCAACGGACTGGTGAAAGGCGTGGGATTCCGTTATTTTACGGTGACTCAGGCACGTCGGCTTGGTGTACGGGGTTGGGTGCGTAATTGTCGCGATGGCTCGGTTGAGCTGGAAGCACAAGGCAGCAGCGACGCAGTGCAAGCCTTGGTTGAGCAATTAGCCATTGGCCCGCGATGGTCCGAAGTGAGTCACGTCGCCGTGCATGACATGCCGATTATCGATGAGACCGCTCGGGCATTTGGCGTGCGTCAATAACCTGTATCACGAACCCACATCACGCACGATAATCTCACGATACGGGTGAACATGGGCGTTCCTCGCCGCTTAGGCCTCGCACATTGCTACGATGGGGCGTTATGAGTGAGAACATCATGCGAATCATTGACCTGCGTGGTCAGAACCTGTCCCGTGCCGAACTGCTTGCCGCGATGCCGCGTGCTGCAATGGGTACTTCCGAAGCCACCGATTTGGTGCGTCCGATTCTGGACGATGTCAAAGAACGCGGCGCCGCTGCCCTGCGCGACTTCGAGGAGAAGTTCGATCACGTGCGTCCCAAGAACCTGCGCGTGCCGGTCGAGGCGATCAAGGACGCCCTGACCACGCTCGACCCCGAAGTGCGCGCCGCCATCGAGGAATCGGTGCGCCGCGCCCGCGCCGTGGCCGCCAACCAGGTGCCGAAGGACTTCTACACCGACCTCGCCGAAGGCGCCCGCGTGGCCGAACGCTGGATTCCGATTCAGCGCGTCGGCCTGTATGTGCCCGGCGGCAAGGCCGTCTACCCGAGCTCCGTCATCATGAACGCTGTGCCGGCCCAGGCCGCCGGCGTCGAATCGCTGGCCATCGCCACCCCGCCCGCCCGCGACAATGAGGAAGGCCTGCCGAACAAGACCATCCTCGCCACCTGCGCCATCCTCGGTGTTGACGAGGTATACGCGGTCGGCGGCGCTCAGGCCATTGCCATGTTCGCATACGGCGCCAAGGGCAGCGAGCCGCAGGACGGCGACATCCTGTGCGATCCGGTTGACAAGATCACCGGCCCGGGCAACATCTTCGTGGCCACCGCCAAGTCGCTGGTCTCCGCATTCGTGGGCATTGACGCGGTTGCCGGCCCCACCGAAATCGGCATCATCGCCGACGAAACCGCCAACCCGAGCCTGCTGGCCGCCGACCTCATCGGCCAGGCCGAGCACGATGAGCTCGCCGGTTCCGTGCTGTTCACCGACTCCACCGAGATTGCCGACAAGGTGCAGGAGAGCCTCAAGTACCGCGTGCCGCGTACCGAGCACGCCGAGCGTGTCCACACGTCGCTGTCCGGCACCCAGTCTGCCATCGTGCTGACCGACGGTCTCGACCAGTCCATCGACGCGGCCAACGCCTACGCCGCCGAACACCTTGAGATTCAGACCAAGGATGCCGATGCGGTCGTCAAGCGCATCAAGAACGCCGGTGCCATCTTCCGCGGTCCGTACTCCCCGGTGCCGCTGGGCGACTACATGTCCGGCTCCAACCACGTGCTGCCCACCGGCGGCACCGCCCGCTTCGCCGCAGGCCTCGGCGTGCACACCTTCATGAAGCCGGTCGAAGTCATCGAATACGACGAGGAAGGCCTCAAGGCCCTCGCCGCCCGCATCAACGCCTTCGCGGTATCCGAGGACCTGCCCGCCCACGGCGAGTGCGTGCTCTCCCGCTTCGTCAAGGATCCGTATGACAAGGCCACCCTGCGCGAGCAGGAGAAGGAAGCCGGTCTGCGATGAGCTCGATTCCTGCAAACCTGCCGCTGCGCAACGACCTGATCGGTGAGGAGCCGTACGGCGCTCCCCAGCTGGACGTGCCGGTGTGCCTGAACGTCAACGAGAACCCGTATGCGCCGGACCCGGCCGTATGCGACACCATCGCCAAGCGTGTGCGTGAAATCGCCCCCACACTCAACCGATACCCGGACCGTGAGCACATCGAATTGCGTCAGGCATTCTCCGATTACCTGGCCCGCGAATCCGGTACCCGTCTGGACGTGGACGAGCTGTGGGGTGCCAACGGCTCCAACGAGATCATGCTCCAGCTGTTCCAGGCTTTCGGTGGCCCGGGCCGCACCGCACTCGGTGCCGACCCGACGTACTCCATGTACCCGGAGTACGCCCGCGACACCTTCACCGGTTGGAAGCTCGCCCACCGCAACGCCGACTTCACGCTGAACGTCGACAAGGTGCTTGAGGCCATCGCCGAGGTCAAGCCCTCGATGGTGCTGCTCACTAGCCCAAACAACCCGACCGGCACCCCGTTGCCGATGGAGGATATCGAACGTATTCTCGCCGCCTGCGAAACCGCTGAAGTGGTCGGCGCGGGCGAGGGCGTGCACCCGATTCTCGTCATCGACGAAGCGTACGTGGAATTCCGCAAGCCCGGCACCCCGAGCGCCGTGAGCCTGATCAAGGACCACCCGAACTTGGCCGTCAGCCGCACCATGAGCAAGGCCTTCGCCTTCGCCGGTGCGCGAGTCGGCTACCTGGCCGCGTCCAAGGGCATCATCGACTGCGTGCGTATCGTACGTATGCCGTACCACCTGTCCGCCGTGACTCAGGCCGCCGCACTGGCCGCCTTCGAACACACCGACGAGCAGCTGAGCCGTGTCGAGCACCTGCGCGAAACCCGCGAGGCCACCGCCGCATGGCTCAAGGAACAGGCCTACAAGGACCAGCCGCTTGAAGTGGCCGAATCCGGCTCGAACTTCCTGCTGTTCGGCGGGCACTTCGACAAGCGTGAAGCCATCTTCGACGAGCTCCTGAAGCGCGGCGTACTCATCCGCGTGGTCGGACCGGACGGTTGGCTGCGCGTGTGCATGGGCACCGACGAGGAGATGGAAACCTTCCGTAACGCCCTTGTTGAAGTGCTTCGTATAGTGGAAGCAGCATAAGGGACGTTTCTTTCCGATTGCGGCGAGACCCGAAGCGATTCGAGTCCCGCCGCAATCCAATATGACGAATCACACAGGAGACATGATGGCAAGAACCGCGCACATCGTCCGCGAAACCAGCGAATCACACATCGACCTCGAACTGAACCTCGACGGCACCGGCAAAACCGATATCGATACATCCGTGCCGTTCTACAACCATATGATGACCGCGCTCGGCAAGCATTCGCTGATCGACCTGACCATCCACGCCCACGGTGACACCGACATCGACGTGCACCACACTGTGGAAGATACGGCCATCGTGTTCGGCGAAGCTCTGAAGCAGGCTCTCGGCGACAAGAAAGGCATCCGCCGCTTTGCCGACGCCACCGTGCCGCTCGACGAGGCGCTGGCCAAGGCCGTGGTCGACATTTCCGGCCGCCCGTACTGCGTGTGCAGCGGCGAGCCCGAAGGCTACGAATTCTGCATGATCGGCGGCCATTTCACCGGCTCGCTGGTCCGCCACGTCATGGAATCCATCGCCTTCCACGCCGGCATCTGCCTGCACATGCAGGTGCTCGCCGGCCGCGACCCGCACCACATCGCTGAAGCCGAATTCAAGGCGCTGGCCCGTGCGCTGCGCTTCGCCGTGGAAATCGACCCGCGTGTAGACGGCGTGCCCAGCACCAAGGGAGCCCTGTGATGACCGACGACAAGTTCGATCCGGACGAATCGCACTTCTCCGACGAGGAGCTTGAGGCTGCGCTCGCCGGATTCGAGAAAGAATTCGCGGACGATTCGGTATCCGGCGATGCCAGTGATACCAGTGATGCCGATAAAACAGCGGACGCTGCTTCAGCGAAGTCCGATTCCGACGCGAATGATGATACGGCTGATAAGGCTTCCGCTGATTCCGGCCAGCCTATGACCGACGACGTCACCGGGTCCGTTGCGGATGCGGTGAACGAGGCCATGGCCGACGTGGTCGACCCCTCGCTCGGCTTCGACAACGAACTCGCTGGACTGTTGGGTAACAAGGCGAAGGTGGCGCTGATCGTTACCCGTCTTGCCTCCGCCGAACTGTTGGCCGCGTTCTGCCAGCTGTCGGACATCTCCGCCGCATGCATCGGTGCCAATCAGGGGGCCGTCGCGGTGCTGAAGAATCTGAACGGCGACGGCCCGGAAGCCGCAGCCAAGGACCTGACCACCGTGGTATCCGGCATGGCCGTGATTCTTGCAGTCAACCGTGCCGACAAGCTTGAAGTGGCCATGTACGTGCAGGGAGAGGCCGGCCAGAGTTTCGCGCCGCCCGTGCTGTTCACCTCCACGCCGCGCTTCGTCGAGGACCTGATGCTCGGCATCGTAACCCTGAATCAACTCAAGACCCAAGGGTTCGAAGTGGTGGATTCCGCTGGACTCGACCATGATCAGGCGATGCAGATTCTCGCCAACCACACTAGGCGCGGACGTGGCGGGCGCGGCTCCCGCATCGAATAGACGCCAACCAAACCAGTAGGGGATAGGAGAGCAGATGACCACAGCGGTTGTTTTCGATTACGGTTTCGGCAATGTACGTTCCATGGTGCGTGCGCTCGCCAATCTTGGCGTCGACACCACCCTCACCTCCGACTACCGGCAGTCGTTGGAGGCCGACGGCCTAGTCGTGCCGGGCGTGGGTGCGTTCGCCGCATGTATGGAAGGACTGAAGAAGGTCGACGGCGACCGTGTGATCTATGATCGCATCCGCGCTGGCCGCCCGGTGCTCGGCGTGTGCGTGGGCGAGCAGATCATGTTCGAACACGGTCTGGAGCACGGTGCCCATGCCGCAGGCATCGGACTGATCGGCGGTTCGGTGAACCTGCTGGACGCCGACGTGGTGCCTCACATGGGATGGGACACGATCGAGGCCGCCCCCGATTCGGTGCTGCTCAACGGCGTGGAGAACGAACGGTTCTACTTCGTGCACTCCTACGCCGCGATGGAAGTGAAGCCGGCGGATACGTCCCGCTTCGACATCGATCTGAGCGATTCGCCCGAACGCGTGAGCTGGTGCTCGTACGGCCGATCGCGCTTTGTGGCCGCCTACGAACACGGCCCGCTGTCCGTCACGCAATTCCACCCGGAAAAGTCCGGGGACGCTGGCTCCCAGCTCCTCAAGAACTGGATCGCCACGCTGTAAAAAAGCATGAAGCTCCCTCTGACGAGGGAGCTCAAATTGTGTATAAGTAACTGAAGAAAGGCTCTTCTTATGTCGTTGACTCTGCTGCCCGCCGTCGATGTACGCGATGGCAAGGCCGTGCGCCTGCGCCAAGGCGAATCCGGTTCCGAAACCGATTACGGTTCGCCGTTCGAGGCCGCCCGTACTTGGGTTGAGGCCGGTGCCGAATGGATTCACCTGGTCGACCTTGATGCCGCTTTCGGTACGGGCAACAATCGCGATCAGCTGCGAGAAATCGTTCATGAGCTCGGCGACCGCGTGAACATCGAACTGTCCGGCGGCGTGCGCGATGACGCTTCGTTGGACGCGGCCCTTGAGGCCGGTGCCGCCCGAGTGAACATCGGCACCGCCGCTTTGGAGAATCCGGATTGGACCGCCTCGGTCATCAAGAAGTACGGCGACCGCGTGGCTGTTGGTCTGGATGTGCGCGGTCACACACTGGCGGCGCGCGGCTGGACGCGCGAAGGCGGCGACCTGTTTGAGACCATGAAGTTCCTTGACTCCGTGGGCTGCTCGCGTTACGTGGTAACCGACGTGGCTAAGGACGGCATGATGTCCGGCCCGAACATTCAATTGCTGAGTGAAGTCGCTGAACGCACCGACGCCAAGGTCACGGCTTCCGGTGGTATCTCCAAGCTGGACGATTTGCGCGCCATCAAGGAACTGGCTGAAATTGGTGTTGATTCTGCCATCCTCGGCAAGTCCCTCTATGCACGTGCGTTCACGCTCCAGGAAGCGCTTGAAGTAGCGAAGTAGGCAAAGGACTCGCCTTAGCGAGACTGTTAATCTACCTTCGCTCAGCTATCGCTTCACTCAGACCCCTCCTACGGACAGCCCATTGGGCTGTCCGCTTAACGGCTCAGCAAGGGAGGTCGCCGGATTTGAGGAGCTTTTTGAAGACGGCGTAGTCTTCATCATTCTGTTCGGCGTAGCTGACGGCGAATGAGGCGATGGCCTGATCGAATTCGTCGGTGCCACCCATGTAATTGGCGATCGCAATCGAATCGCCGGTGCGGGCGTGGGCGTGCGCCAACGACCATGCGCACATGCGTGACAGATCGCTCAATCCCGAAGCGTTGAGATTGTCGATATCAATCGACCCCTTGCCATTCCACAACTGGCGCACGTAATAGTCGCGCGGTCGGCCATCCTCGGCCATAAAGCTCGACCAACCCAACAGCACATCGGCCGTATTCTGAATCAGCTTCTGCCCCTGAACCACGCGCTCACCGTGCGTGGCGTACGGCGACGCGCCGCAGTAATGCTCGAGCACGGAATACGTGGCCTCCTTCATCTGAATCATCATCGGATCGTCGATATCACGCGCGATCCACACCGACGTCCACGCGCGCTGGCCCACCGAGCCCACGCCCACCACCTTGCGGGCCGCATCCTGATAGCGCAAATGATCGAACACCCAACGGCGATCGTCGTACAGGGAATGCCGGTAGCTCTCGAACAGCGTGTCTATACGTGCCTGCAACGCATCCAAGTCGGCGTAATCATCCAGCTGATTGATCGGCACCAGCTCGGGCGGATTGGATTTGAACCTGAGCTTGCCGCTCTCATAACGGCACAGTTTGGCCGCCGCCGCGTCGTTATCCTTCAGCAGCGCCTTCATGGCCGCCTCGCGCAGCACACGGCTGCGTTTGGAACCGGTGGTCTCGAAGCGGTCGAGCGTCTCCTCCACGTCCAGGTGCTCATACCACGCGTCAAGGTAATCCATTTCGGAGAACCACTTCATGCGTGTGCGGTACGTGTGTACGCACTGGACCACGGCGGCGCGACGGTCCTTCTCCTTGATTTTGTTGGCGCGTCCGCAGATCTCCACCGAGGCGGCGAGACGTTTCAGATCCCATTCCCACGGGCCGATAGCGGTTTCGTCGAAATCATTGATATCGAACACCAGACGGGCGGAAGGGGAGCGGAAAATGCCGAAATTGCCGATATGCGCGTCGCCCACGCACTGCACCGGAATGCCAGTGACTGGCGTGGAAGCCAGGTCATTGGTCATGATGAGCACGGTGCCCCGGTAGAAGGTGAAGGGGCTGGCGCTCATACGCTTGTAACGCAGCGGAATCAGATCCGGTACGCGAATCGCGGACTGCTCCTCCAAAAGGCTGATCGCCTCACGCCGGCCCTCCTTGACCTTCCAGATGGCATGTGCGTCCAGCGGCGCCTTGGTACGAGTGGCGATGCCGGCGCGCGAACGGTCGCGCGGGTCGGTGGCCTGCGTCCAGCTGGTCACGTCGACGGGCGGATTGGCGGATGGGGTGAGATGATCTTCGCTCATAGTCACTACCATAGTGCCGTGCCGGCATGGGCCTGAACCATGCCTGACATGCGGACCGGGGCATGTTGATGAAATCTCGCGACTCGCAGGTGACGAACAGTGAGATGTTAACGCCCTTCGTAACACGGTTATGGAACGATAGGCGACTATGGATAAACAGCAGGAGTTTGCGCTGCGCACGGTCGAAGAACGCGACGTGCGCTTTATTCGTCTGTGGTTCACGGACGTGTTGGGAACACTGAAGTCCGTGGCGATTGCTCCGGCCGAACTGGAAGCCGCGTTTGAGGAGGGTCTCGGCTTCGACGGTTCCGCCATCGAGGGCATGACCCGCGTGTCCGAAGACGATATGATCGTTCAACCCGATCCCTCGACGTTCCAGATCCTGCCGTGGCGCGGTGGCCCGCAAGGTACCGCCCGCATGTTCTGCGACATTCTGACCCCGGACGGCGAGCCTTCGCTCGGCGATCCACGTCACGTGTTGAAGCGCACGCTCGCCAAAGCCAAGGACAAGGGCTTCACGTTCTACGTGCATCCGGAAATCGAGTTCTACCTGTTCGAAAGCCAGGACGACTGGTCCAAGGCCCCGACCCCGATCGACGAGGGCGGCTACTTCGACCACGTGCCGCGCAGCCCAGGCATGGACTTCCGCCGTGCCACCGTGAACATGCTCGAGCAAATGGGCATCTCGGTGGAATACTCGCACCATGAGGCGGGGCCAGGCCAGAACGAGATCGATCTGCGATACGCGGACGCGCTCACCATGGCCGACAACATCATGACATTCCGTACGGTGGTCAAGGAGATTTCCTTGGAGCGTGGCATTCACGCCAGCTTCATGCCCAAGCCCCTGGCCGACGCGCCCGGTTCCGGCATGCACACGCACCTGAGCCTGTTCGAAGGCGATTCCAACGCCTTCTACGAGGCCGGTCAGGAGTTCAACATGTCCCTGACCGCCCGCCAGTTCGCCGCCGGCATCCTGTACCATGCGGCCGAAATCTGCGCGGTCACCGACCAGTACGTCAACTCGTACAAGCGCCTGTGGGGCGGTAACGAGGCACCAAGCTACATCTGCTGGGGCCACAACAACCGTTCCGCGCTGCTGCGTATCCCGCAGTACAAGCCGGGCAAGGGCAACTCCGCGCGCATGGAGTTCCGTGCGCTCGACCCGGTGGCCAACCCATACCTTGCCTACTCGGTGCTGCTGGCCGCCGGTCTCGACGGTATCGATAAGCAGATGCAGTTGGGCGAGCCTACCAGTGATGACGTGTGGGAGCTCACCGACGGCGAACGTCAGGCTATGGGCATTCAGCCGCTGCCGCGCTCGCTGGACGAGGCGCTGAAGATCATGGAGAAATCCGACTTCGTGGCCGACGTGCTCGGCGAACACGCCTTCGGCTACTTCCTGGACAACAAGCACCAGGAATGGGAGGAGTACAACCAGCAGGTCACGCCTTACGAGCTGAAGAAGTATCTGCCGAAGCTGTAATCGCAAGCGTTGCACATGTGCCAAACCCCGTCGATGATTGGTCATCGGCGGGGTTTTCTATGGCGTGTCGTGGTGGTGGGTAGTGGGCAGAGGTGGGAATAACGTTGTCGCTGAGTTGATACGAAAAAACGATTGACATAACCGACGAATCAGCTTGTAGTACGAGCGAGAGCACTCAAGAGAGCACCCATGACGAACGCACCTGCGAACACCGCGCGTACCGGCCGGCACTTGGGTGGCCGATACCTTTGGTTGGCGTGTCACCTTTGCCTTGGTCTCGGTGCTCACCGCCGTGCTGATGGCATCGATGGCAGTGTCTCTGCCACGCAACTCGCATCCGGCGAAGATCGGTTTCCTGAGGCAATTCCGCCTGTTCTTCGACCGCCGCATCCAGCTCGGCGTGGCGGATGTGGTCTTCGGCGCAGCCGCCTCCTATGTCTTCTACACGTATCTTTCGCCGATCATGCGCGACGAAATCGGCGTGCCCGAACGCTATATCAGCATCGGCTTGGTGATTTACGGCTGCGCCTGCCTGTGGAGCAACCTGTACGGCGGCAAGCTGGCCGACAAAGGTCATGGCGTGGAACCATTGACCCACATTCGACCGATCTACTGCGTGCAGGCCGTCTGCCTGTGTCTGCTGGCTTTCGCCTCGCTGCTGGCGGTTGGCGCCACGACCCTGCTGCGTCCATACGTCGAACGCTGACAGTGTTGGCCGAGTCCAATCGGACAAGACCGGTCAGCTGCCGTTATCAGCTTCGCGGCGAACCGAACCAGCTGGTGTAGATAAGCGCGAAGTTGCGGTTGCCATAACTGGAGCAGGAATCGCCGGTACCGTTGCCAGCGGCCAGTGCGGCGATGTTCGGCTGGTAGGGCGTATAGATGTAGAGCAGGGCGGTCGCCTTGTTCTCGATATACACTTGTGCGCCGCCGCATGCCGCGTTCGGATGATATTGGATGTAGTTGAGATTGTGCGCCGTATACCCGTACTGTTCCTCGTGCTCGAGATAGTAACGGTACCGCTTGGCCGCGCCATACACCTGCCGAAAGAATCCGGCATAGGCGGGATCGCAGTCGGCGGTATCCGGACAGTTCAACCCCATCGCCGCCATAAGCTGATAGTCGCTGGGATCGACGGCAGTGACCAGATGCTGCTCCTTCTGCATCACGGTGAGCAGCACTTTCTGGCTCACCTTGCAGGCGCGGGCCGACTGGTCGATGATTGCCGCCGCCGACTCGCCTTTGGTGCCTGTATAGTCCGTGCACAGGCCTTCGCCTGACTCGTTCGATGTGTCGAAGGTCATCGCGGCCAGCGAGCCGCCTTGTGTGTCCAAAAACGATTGGACTTCGGCCTGACTCATCGCCGAACCGTTGAAGAACTGACCATCCGAAATAATATTGCCCGGATTGAAATCGTATGTTCGCGTCAGTTCCAGCTGTGCCGCCTCGGCTGCGCGAACCGGTGCCCGCCAGTTTGTGAAACGAACCAGCTCGGCCACCAGCGCTACGACAACGACCACCGCCACCGTGGGAATCAGCACCATCTTGATGCGGGTCGGCCAGTTCGCCTTACGCCAGGAACGCTTCAGAGCATTGATCGGACCGTGCCTACGATTGCGTTTCCTGTTCCGATTGCCGAGGTGTCCGCGCACTGGCCCACGCTGTGATGACGGCTTGTGCGTGCGCTGGCGCGTGGCCTGGCGACTTGTTTGCCGTCCGGTCACGCCAGCGCTTTCTTGATACGGTTGAGCGAAGCCGGCCCCTTGGTGCCAAGCTCCTGCGCCCATAGGGACACGTAGAACTCTTCAAGCATCCAACGGGCCTGTTCGGCCTGCTTCATCAATGCCTCATGCTTCGGGCCGGCCGGCTCCGCCTTGGCACGGGCCAACGCCTTATCTACCACCTGACGGGCCTCGTCGGCCTGCCAAGCCCACTTGACGTCACGGTTCTTATCGGTTTTCGCCTTATTGAGTCGGCTCAGATCGGCTCTCAAATATCGGCTCAACGACTTCAGCGCATCCGGGGGAGTGCGCCCGATGAATCCGGGGTAGACGAGCGTGGCGATGTGCTCGCGCACCGACTGCAGCACCGAAAGCATCGGCAGATCAGCCTTGCCGCCAGTGGCCTTGTCGACCTCGGCATAAGCCTTGAGCACGGCGATCACGTCATGCGCCACCTGATAGACGGTGTCCTCGTACACTTCGCGCACATCGAGCACCGCATTGGCTAACGCCTCATCGTCCGAGAGCCTGTCGACATTCGGCATCAGCCGTTTGACCGTGGCCAGCTGCAGGTCTTCGACCAGATCCTTGGTGGACTTGTACGGAGCAGAAGCCAGCATCAACGCCTCGGTACCCAGCCAGCGCGACGAAATGCGTTCGGCCGGCAACCGCAGCGCATCCAATGCGCCACGCCAGAGCATCGTGGCCCGGGACTCGGTGGTGGCACCCGCCTTATGCAACAGGTTCGCCTGACTGACCAGCTTGCCCTGTTCTCCAGCCTGATCGGCCTGCTTCTTGACCATTTGACGGGCCGACGCCTCCGCCTGCGCGGCGAACTTGCGTTGCAGCGCCTTCAGATCCTTGGACACACCCAGCACCTTGATGGGGCCGCGCGCATGCCGGCGTCCACGAGGGTGCTTGCCGGCCGGCAGTTGCTGCTCCACCGAGAACGTGACTCTGAGATACGGGGAAAGACGCTCGACCAGTTCCGGCCCCAACACTTCGGGATGAATCTGCGCACCCTTGGTGGCGATGGCCGCCTTGGTGAACACATGTGCCAGATCGGGCCAGCCAACGGTCGTGCCATCCTCATCCACCGGCGGCAGATTCGGCTTCTGCTGCGAGCCCGAGCCCGGCAGATCCGGGTAATGCTCGTCGATCCAGTCACGAATCGCACGCGCGGCATCCGGGGCCGGCACGAACTGGACGCGCAGCTGCTTGGGCAGCGCCTTGATCATCGACAGGATCAGCTCATCCAACAGGCCCGGCACATTCCATGTGAACTGGTCGGGCGTGATACGCGAGAGCGCCTTCAACGGCACATGCACGGTGACGCCGTCGGCCGGGTCGGCCGGATCGTACACGTAGCTCAGACGCAGGTCGATGGGTTGGCCGTCCGATCCGGTCGTATGCCAATGGTCGGGGTAATCGTCCAGACTCACCGAATCGCTGGATGCCAGACGCTCCACCTTGGCCGGGTCGAAATCAAGCAGATTCGGCTGACGGTCATGCTCGGACTTCCACCATTTCGCCAGATCGGCCACGCTGGTCACATCGTTGGGAATGACCGCGTTGTAGAAGTCGAACAGATCCTCGTCGGACACGGTGTCCGCCAGCTGGCGGGTGCGGCTCGCATCATCGGCGGCATCCTCGAGAATGTCGCGGTTTTTGCCCATAAAGTCGTCGTAACTGAAACGCTGCTGAATATCGCCCTCGACCAGACCCTGGCGAATCAGGAAGTCGCGCGCCTCAAGTGGATTGATGCGTCCCCACTGCACGGCACGGTCCTGTACGATCGGCAGACCATACAGCAGCACGCGCGCGGTGGCCACAGCCGAGCCACGCGAACCCGACCAGTGCGGCTCCGCATACGTGGTGCGGGTCAATTGGCCGGCCAACGGTTCGGCCCACGCCGGGTCGATGGCCGCCGAATAGCGGGCCCACAGGCGAGAGGTTTCCACCAGTTCGGTGCTCATCACCCATGACGGGGTCTTCTTGGCCACGGCGGAAGCGGGGAACAGGGCGAAACGGGTGCCGCGTGCGCCCTGATAATCGTTCTTCGACTGCTTCTGGGCGCGTTTCATCGCACGGGCGCGCGCCGAACCGGTCAGCCCCGCGAAATCGGAGGCCTTGGGCTCGCGCACCACCTGCATGCCCATCATCGACAGCAATCCGGCGAGCATCGACTTGTGGATGCCGTCCGCATCCCACGCGCAGCACAGCGAATGCGCGGCCTGCTGGTTCAACGGCAGCTGGCGGATCTCCAAGCCTGGGCGGGAGGCGGGCAGCGGGTCGCCGACCTTGAACTTCAGCTCCTTGCACATCTGGCGTAGCTGGGAGACGAGATCTTTCCACTGGCGCATCCTCAGCCAGCTGAAATACTCGGTTTTGCAGATACGGCGCAGCGCGTTGTTGCTCGGGTCGCCGTCTGCTTGGAACACGCGATCCCAGATATTCAGGGCCGTCAGGAAGTCGGAGGTCTCATCCGCATACCGGTTGTGGATGCGGTCGGCATCCTCACGCTTGTCGTCCGGGCGTTCACGTGGGTCCTGCAAGCTCAGGAACGCCACGACCACGAGCACCTGGGCCAGAAGATTCGGCGAACCGGTTTTCGCGGCCTCGATAACCATACGTCCCAGACGCACGTCGATGGGGATGCGCGCCAGCTGACGGCCGGTATGGGTGAGCGTCACCTCGCCGCGCTTGCGGCCGATGGCCTTGAGCTCGGTGAGCTCATTGAAACCGTCCGACACGGCCTTCATATCCGGCGGATCGATGAACCCGAAGTTCGTGACGTCCTCGGCCGTGCGGGCCACGCCCACCGACAGCATGTGGAGTACCACGGCACCCAGCGAGGTACGCAGGATTTCCGGCTCGGTGAAGCGCGGTCGGGTCTCGTAATCCTCACGCGAATACAGGCGGATCGCGATACCGTCGGCCACGCGGCCGCATCGGCCGGACCTCTGGTCGGCACTGGCCTGGCTGATCGGCTCGATCGGCAGACGCTGAACCTTTGCGGTCTTCGAATACCGGGAGATACGGGCGGAACCGGGGTCCACCACATACCGGATACCGGGCACGGTCAGCGAGGTCTCAGCCACATTGGTGGCAATGACGATGCGCTGGTGAAGGTGCGATTCAAACACCTTATGCTGGTCGGCGGCGGACAGTCGCGCGAACAGCGGCATGATCTCGATGGCATCCGGCCGGCGCATGTCGTCGGCGCGCGGGCCGTAATGATGCCGCAGTGCGGCCTCGAACTCGTGGATGTCGCGCTCGCCGGAGGCGAAGACCAGAATATCGCGGGGACCGCGCTCGTGGGAGGAGTGAATCACCAGCTCGGCGCAGGCTCGAGCCACGGCGGTAGGCATATCGGTGATGCCGTCATCGGCATAGGAGGCACCGGACCGGCCGCGGGGCCGGTCGGAATCGGATTCCGCGATGGCGCTGGCCAGCTCGTCGTAATCGGCGTCGCCGGGGCGGGCGCCCACCGCGAATCCCGGCACTTCGCGCATCAACGCGGGCGCGGTGCCAAGCGGCTCGTAGACCACCTGCACGGGGAAGGTGCGGCCGGAAACCTCGATTACCGGCACCTTCTCATGCAAGGCGTGCTCGAAATGCTCCTGGAACTTGACCGAATCGATGGTCGCGGAGGTAATGATGAGCTTCAGATCGCGGCGCTGAGGCAGCAGTGCCGTCAGATAGCCGAGCAGAAAGTCGATGTTAAGACTGCGCTCATGCGCCTCGTCGATGATGATCGTATCGTATCGGGTGAGTTTCGGATCGCGCTGGATCTGGGCGAGCAGAATACCGTCGGTCACGACCCTCAATCGTGTGCTGGGCGAGCTTTCGTCGGTGAAACGCACCTGATAGCCGACCTCGTCACCGAGCTTCACGCCCATCTCCGAGGCGATACGTTCGGCCACCGTGCGTGCGGCGATACGGCGAGGCTGGGTGTGCACGATCTGCTTGCCGTGCGTGCCACGGCCAAGCTCAAGCAGGATTTTCGGCAGCTGTGTGGTTTTGCCCGAACCGGTCTGGCCGGACACAATAACGACTTGGGAACGTTTGACCGCGCTGGCTATCTCATCACGCGCGGCAGATACGGGAAGTTCTGCGGGATACTCATATTTCATGACGAACTTCAATGATACGGAAGCCCTTGGAGCTCGCGTATTTGCTCGCAGTGAACCCCTCGCCGAGCGCATCGTCCAGCCAGGGGATCAGCGAATCGGAACCGAGATTCTTCTGCACTACGAGATAGGCGGCACCGCCCACCTTGAGCTTCGGCAGCCAAGCCATAAGCAATGTATGCAGCGCTTCCTTGCCGACTCGGATCGGTGGGTTCGACCAAATCACATCAAACGTGAGGTCGCTCGGCACCGTCTCGCAGAACGCCGGCTGGTTCTCGGCAGGCAGGGGAGTGCTGGACTCGTCCACCTGAGCCGTATGAATGTTCGTGTGGCCGTTCGCCTGTGCGTTGGCATGGGTCAGGTCCAGCGCGCGCTCGTTGACATCCACCGCCCACACGTTCGCTTCGGGCGACTCAAACGCCAATGTCAGGGCGATAGGGCCCCAGCCGCAGCCCAAATCCAGAAAATCACCGGTAAGCGGCGGCTCGGGCGCATGCTTCAGCAATACCGACGTACCGAGGTCTACGCGCGAGCCGGAGAACACGCCGTTCGACACCTGAGCGGTCGCCTCATGGCCGCGCAACGTTACGTTCAATGTGCGGCGCACATCCTTCGATGCGGGTTCCGCAGAGAAATACTGTTCTGCCATGGTCGCTCCATTTCTGCGGGATTCGCCGCTCTCGTATGCCGACCTGTATCAGCCGGCCTATGCCGGTACGTGCCGATCTATGCCAGCATGTCACCTCATGTGATGATAATAAAGGACCATAGAAGAATCGTGAACCATTCCAACCAAACGAGGCGCACTTGACCGACAACACCCAGTACACCGACAACACCCAGTACACCGACATCAACCGCGGCAACAACGACGTTACCCCTGAAGGTGTGCTGGCCGAGCAGTCCGAAGTGCTGCTCGACGACAGCCAGCGCGCGACCGGCTGGCATGAGGACGCCAACCAGGAATGGGAGGAGCGCGAGGCCCGCAACGAGCTCAAGCATGTCGCCGGTCTCGGCGAGCTGCAGGACGTCACCGAAGTCGAATACCGCAAGGTGCGTCTGGAACGTGTGGTGCTCGTCGGCGTCTGGTCGTCCGCCGTCACCACGCAAGCCAAGGCCGAGGAATCATTGAGAGAGTTGGCGGCGCTCGCCGAAACCGCCGGTGCGGTGGTATGCGATGGTTTGCTGCAGCATCGCTCCAAGCCGGATGCAGCCACGTACGTTGGTTCCGGCAAAGCCAAGGAGATTGCCGACATCGTGGCGCGTGAGGAAGCCGATACGATTATCGTGGACGACGACCTGCCGCCGTCACAGCGCCGTGCATTGGAGGACGCCGCCAAAGTCAAGGTGGTGGATCGCACCGCGGTGATTCTGGACATCTTCGCCCAGCACGCCACCTCGCGTGAAGGTAAGGCGCAGGTGGAGTTGGCGCAGCTCGAATACATGCTGCCCCGACTGCGTGGTTGGGGTGGTTCGCTGTCCCGTCAGGCCGGCGGTCGCGCGGCCGGCGCGGATGCGGGCATCGGATCGCGAGGCCCGGGCGAGACCAAAATCGAAATGGACCGTCGTGTAATTCGCACGCGTATCGCCAGACTGCGCCGTCAGATTCGTGAGATGGCCCCGGCACGTGAGGTCAAGCGCGGTTCACGCCGTCGCTTCGGCCTGCCCACAGTGGCCGTGGTCGGCTACACGAACGCCGGCAAATCCTCGTTGACCAACCGTCTGACCGGTTCGGCCGAACTGGTGGAAAACGCGCTGTTCGCCACATTGGACACGGCCGTGCGCCGCGCCAAAACCCGCGACGGACGCGCTTACGCTTACGTGGACACGGTCGGCTTCGTGCGCCGCCTGCCCACCCAGCTGGTCGAGGCGTTCAAATCCACCCTGGAAGAGGTGGCCGAGGCCGACGTGATCCTGCATGTGGTCGATGGCTCCCACCCTGACCCGTTCTCTCAGGTCGACGCGGTCAATGACGTGTTGGCGGACATCGAAGGCACGGCCTCGATTCCGCGTATTCTCGTATTCAACAAGGCCGATCAGGCGGACGAGGCGACTCGTGAACGACTCGCCGCGCTGCAGCCAGATGCGTTCATCGTCTCCGCCTATACCGGTGAGGGATTGGACGAGCTGCGTACCGCGGTCGAAAGTCTGCTGCCGGTCCCGCATGTGCATGTCAACGCTCTGCTGCCGTATACCGCTGGCTCCCTGATCTCTCGTGTACGCGAATACGGCAAGGTAGACAAGGTGGAGTACCGCGATGATGGCATACAGCTTGAAGCGGACGTTGACGCCCATCTTGCCGCTCAGGTGGTCGAACAGTCCATTGACTAACGTGATAAACATCACAGTATATTCGTGAGCGCTAACAACCGTTGAAAACATTACCATACGGTTATCAAACAGGGTGGTGTGCTGGTAGCAAAACGTCTTAGCGGGTTTATAGAGTGAAGACGTTAGTTACAAGGCCTGCCATTCATCAGCAGACCGCCTTTGAAGAGAGGTTCATCCATCATGGCGGAAACTACCGTTAAGCCCACGAAGCTTGCTGTTATTGGTGCCGGTGCCGTTGGCTCCACCCTCGCCTTCGCCGCTGCCCAGCGTGGCATCGCTCGCGAGATCGTGCTTGAAGACATCGCCAAGGAGCGCGTGGAAGCCGAAGTGCTCGACATGCAGCATGGCTCCAGCTTCTACCCGACCGTGTCCATCGACGGTTCCGACGATCCTGAGATCTGCCGCGACGCCGACATGGTCGTCATCACCGCTGGTCCGCGTCAGAAGCCGGGTCAGTCTCGTCTTGAGCTCGTTGGCGCTACCGTCAACATCCTCAAGGCCATCATGCCGAACCTGGTCAAGGTGGCTCCGAACGCCATCTACATGCTCATCACCAACCCGGTCGACATCGCTACCCACGTGGCTCAGAAGCTCACCGGTCTGCCCGAGAACCAGATCTTCGGTTCCGGCACCAACCTGGACTCCGCTCGTCTGCGCTTCCTGATTGCCCAGCAGACCGGCGTCAACGTCAAGAACGTGCACGCCTACATCGCCGGCGAGCACGGCGACTCCGAAGTCCCGCTGTGGGAGTCCGCCACCATCGGTGGCGTCCCCATGTGCGACTGGACCCCGCTGCCCGGCCACGATCCGCTCGACGCCGACAAGCGCGAGGAGATCCACCAGGAAGTCAAGAACGCCGCTTACAAGATCATCAACGGTAAGGGTGCCACCAACTACGCCATCGGCATGTCCGGCGTCGACATCATCGAAGCCGTCCTGCACGACACCAACCGCATCCTGCCCGTGAGCTCCATGCTCAAGGACTTCCACGGCATCTCCGACATCTGCATGTCCGTGCCGACCCTCCTCAACCGTCAGGGCGTCAACAACACCATCAACACCCCGGTCTCCGACAAGGAGCTCGCCGCTCTGAAGCGCTCTGCCGAGACGCTGAAGGAAACCGCCGCCCAGTTCGGCTTCTGATAAAAAATCGCTGTACGGAGCGCCTTTCGCACCGCACAAGACTCGACCTACCTTTGTAGGCCTTCAACTTGTGCGGCACGAAAATCGCACACGTACAGCGATTTTTTATACCCTGCTGAATGCTCCCGTTGGGAGCATTTTTTATTCGTGGAGTTCGTTGGAGGAGGGGGAGCTATAGCCCTCGGGCTCGAGCTGGAAGGTGGTGTGGGGGACCGAGACCGGGAAGTGCTCGCGCAGGCAATCCTGCAGTTGGGTGAGGATTGTGGCGGCATCTTCCATGGTGAGGTCTTTGTCAACTACCACGTGGGCCATCAGAATCGGCATGCCGGTGGACACCGTGCTGGCGTGGAGGTCATGCACGGCAAGCACATGCGGCACGTCTTCCAGATGTTCGCGTACCTTATCGAGGTCAAGTCCATCCGGTGTTTCCTCCAGCAGCACCTTGACCGCGTTGTGCAGCAACTTGATGGCGCGCGGAATCATCATCAGTGCGATGACGGCACCGGCCACGGCGTCGAAGCCATTCCATCCGGTGGAGATCATTACCAGGGCAGAGGCCACCACGGCCACCGAGCCAAGTGCGTCATTCATCACCTCGAGGAACGCGCCCTTCATATTCATGTTGTCTTCGCGCTGCGAGGCAAGGATGAAAATCGAGATGATATTTGCGGCAAGACCCAGAATGCCCACGAACAGCAGCAAGCCGATATCGTCGATTTCCGCTTTGGAACCGCCGAACAGACGCATGCCGGCCTCCATCAACGCATAGATGCCAACGACGAGCAGCACCACGGCACCTGCGGCAGCGGTGAGCACCTCAAGCCTGGCCCAGCCCCAAGTACGAGTGTTGCTGGGCTTGCGGCGCATCAGTATGGCGGTGATTGTGGATGCCGCCAGCACGGACATGTCGGTGAGCATATGACCGGCATCCACCAGCAGGGCCAATGAGCCGGTTAAGACAGCCGACACCACTTCGATGAGGAAGACCGAACCGGTTACGGTCAACGTGGCAATCAGCCTACGCTGGTGCGCGGCAGGGTTTATGGATGTGGATGGTGCGGGTGCATGGGTATGGGCCATATGTACTCCTTCGCTCTATCGAGTTGAAACCGCTTCTCAATACCATTTGCGATATGGTCTGAATACGACGAAACCCCGGCGCGAGGCCGGGGTTTCGTAAGCTGTGCGTGACTATAGCACGACCGGCGCGATTCGGTGCACGCTGATCAGCTGGTGGCGAACAGGCTACAATTTGCGCAGCACGGTGACCACCTTGCCCATAATCGTGGCATGTGTGCCGTCGATGGGCGAGTATGCGGGGTTGTGCGGCATCAGCCAGACATGGCCGTTTTCCTTGCGGAAGGTCTTCACCGTGGCCTCGTCATCCAGCAGAGCGGCGACGATATCTCCGTTGACGGCGGAATTCTGTTCGCGCACCACCACATAGTCGCCATCGCAGATAGCGGCATCCACCATGGAATCGCCATGGACTTCCAGCATGAACAGGGTGCCGGAGCCGGTCAGCCGTTCCGGCAGACGCATGACGTCGTCCACATGCTGTTCGGCGGTAATTGGCACGCCGGCGGCAATACGGCCAACGAGCGGCACATCGTGTGATTCGGCAATGGCTTCGGCGGGGAATTGGTATATCTCCGCCACATTACTGGTGCTGGTTGCCTCTTCGCTGGCTTGGGAGGGCTTTTCGGCATTCGGGGCGGATCCTGCCACCACCTCGATGGCTCGACCCTTGTTCGCGTTCATGCGGATGAAGCCCTTGTCTTCCAAAACTTGTAGCTGATGCTTGACCGAAGACGGACTTTTGAGCCCGGCGGCATTTCCGATTTCCCGGAAAGAGGGAGCGAAGCCTTGTTCGTCGATATGCGTGCGAATGGCGTCCAACACTTTGCGCTGGCGGTCGGTCAGGGTGGACTCGTCCGGCTTCTGCTTGGGGGAGAAGGGAATGGTGCTCACGTCAGGGCTCCTTTCGTTATGTCACCAGCATAACGTGTTGTTCGTGTGAAATCAAACATCTGTTCGAGTTTTGACTTGACCGTGTCGAACGTTTGTGCCATTATAAGAACAGTTGTTCGATAGAACATCTGTTCGAGAGAGGTGGTCGTGATGACTGGTTCAATGGTGATGGCCCCGGCCCGTAGCGCACGTGTAGCTATGCAGCATGCTGGAACGTCCCGCCGGAATGTGCGTGGGAAGATTATCGCAGTGATGGTCGCCTTGGCGCTGGCCTGGTGTGGTTTCGGCGCGCTTACCGTTCAGCGGGCCCAATCGGATACGGGGGCCACGCAGGTGACCAGTTATATCGTGCGGCCGGGGGATACGCTCTGGTCATATGCTTCGGCTATCACGCCTGCTGGTCATGATGTATCGGAAACGGTGGATGAGCTGATTGCGTTGAACAATCTTGAGTCCGGATCATTGCAGGCCGGGCAGCGCATTATTGTTCCGGTTGAGTAAATGAAACCCGAGCGGCATGGTTTTTCCGCCCGTACACGTTATTCTGGGGAGCATGCATTGTCCTTTTTGCCAGAACCCCGACACCAAAGTCATTGATACGCGCATTAGCGATGACGGTCATTCCATCCGTCGGCGTCGCGTATGCCCGAAATGCAGCAAGCGTTTTACCACGGTGGAAACCAGTATGCTGCTGGTCACTAAACGTTCGGGTGGCGTGGAGCCATTCAGTAGAGACAAAGTGATTTCCGGCGTACGCAAAGCTTGTCAGGGGCGGCCGGTCAGAGAAGAGGATCTGAAGCTGCTGGGACAGAAAGTCGAAGAGGATCTTCGCTCCCGAGGTCTTGCCGAAGTCACCTCAGATGAAGTGGGCAAAGCCATCCTGAAACCGTTGCGTGACTTGGATGTGGTGGCGTACCTTCGATTCGCGAGTGTGTACCAGAACTTTGCAGGTCTGGAGGATTTCCAAAGCGCCATTGATGGTTTGCGTGAATAATATGCGAATGCCATGCACCGTGATATGCGAGTGATTCGCAAACCATGGTGCGAGCCAATCATGAAGCCCAGCACTTATGAAAGAGACCCGTCGACGACGGGTCTCTTTCATATCAATCGAGGATGAGCTGCGTCAGCTGATGACACGCATGCGAATGGTGCCTTCGATGTTGCGCAGTGCTTCAAGCGTGGCGGCGCTGGGCTTTTGAGCCACGTCGGTGACCACATAGCCAAGTTCGCCTTCGGTTGCCAGCGACTGGAAGGAAACGTTGATGTTCTCCTCGCCGAGCACATGATTGACATGAGCCAGCACACCAGGAAGATTGTCGTGCAGATGGGCGATACGGCACACACCCTTGCACTCACCGAGGTTGATCTGCGGTAGGTTCACGGACAAGGAGGTAGAACCCTTGAACCAGTAATCCTCAAGACGCTGAGAGACGAAATGGCCGATGGATTCCTGAGCTTCCAAGGTGGAGCCGCCAATATGAGGAGTCAGAATCATATTGTCTTCATTGGCCAGTGAAGTCTCGAACGGATCTCCGCTCTTCTTCGGCTCAACGGGGAACACGTCGACCGCCGCGCCAGACAGATGGCCGGAATCGAGGTGCTGCTTCAGAGCTCCCAGATCGGCGACGAAACCGCGCGAAAGGTTAATGAAAATCGCGTCCTGCTTCATGTGGGCGAATTGGTCTTCGCCGAAGAAGCCGGTGTTCGACTTGCGGCCATCCACGTGCAGGGTCACGGCATCGGACTGTTCCAGCAGTTCGTTGAGGGTGTCGCAACGGTGGGCGTTGCCCAGTGCCAGTTTCTCCTCAATGTCGTAGAACACCACGCGCATGCCGAGGGCCTCGGCCAGTACTGACAGCTGGGAGCCGATGTTGCCGTAGCCGATGATGCCGAGGGTCTTGCCGCGCACTTCATGCGAGCCGGAAGCGGACTTGTCCCACAGGCCATGCTTGATGTGATGCGTGTGTGCGGGAATGCGGCGCATCAAGCAGATGATGTCGCAGATCACCAATTCCACCACGGAACGGGTGTTGGAGTAGGGAGCGTTGAACACGGCGATGCCACGCTTGCCGGCATGTGCCAGATCGACCTGATTGGTGCCGATGCAGAAGCAGCCGATGGCGCTTAGCGTAGGACGCGCATCCAGCACGCGGGCTGTGACGTTGGTCTTGGAGCGTACGCCCACCAAGTCCACGCCATCCAGCGCATCGATGAGTTCGTCCTCGCTCAGGGCTCCCTTCATGGTCTCGACTTCGAAACCGCGATCACGCAGCGATTTGGCCGCATCGGGGTGAATGTTTTCCAATAACAGTGCTTTGGGCATGCTTCATACCTTAGATGTTCAGGGACTTTTCGTCCGCTTTTGTCCGAACTATAACCAGTTTCTGGGTCGGCCTGGTCATTGCCACGTACAGGTCCGAGGCGGCGACCAGGCGGCTCGGCGCGTCATCCTCGATGAGACCGGGCTCGACCACCACGACGGCATCGAACTCCAGACCCTTGACCGTTTCAGTGCCGCAGACGCTGATTTGCTCATCCCATTCGGGCTGCTCGATGAGCCTTGCGTATTCGGCCGGGTCAAGAATGACAGCCAGTTTGCGGCGCACGGCATCGCGCACCGGGGCGATGAGATTATCCGGACAGATGACGGCGATGCGGCCGGTGCCGTCTGCCGAAACGAATTGTTCGGCAAGCTGCGCCGCCTGCTCGGCCGTCGTTTCCAGCAAGGACGACATGTCGGGCACCACATTGCGGGACACCGAATCGGGGATGGTGCGCACCGCATTGACCGTGGAGATGTAGAGGCCTTCCTCCTCGGCAAATCGTGAGGCAAGTTCGGAAACTTCCTGCGGATTACGGTAGTTGATGGTCAACTCGTTCAAATCCCAGTGGCTTTCGCCGAACAGGCGGTTCATCGATTTGCTCCAGCGTCGGGTGCCGCCCAGCGCCGAAGTCTGCGCCACATCGCCCACGATGGTGAACGAGCGGGAGGGGCAACGGCGGATCAACATACGCCAGTCCATGGCGGTCAATTCCTGCGCTTCATCGACCACGATGTGCCCGTAGGTCCATTCACGGTCGGCCGCGGCCCGCTGCGCGGTCAGCTCAGCGTCGTCCCCGTTCATCTGGTCGAGCAGCATCTGACTGGAGACGATGCCTCCACCCAGACCGGTCGCGGCCAGAGTGTCTTTGGCATACTGCTCTTCGGCGGCACGACGTGCGTCGGCGGCGGACTGGCGGGCCACCGCCTTGGGATCGGGGCCCAGCATATCCATTGCTTCGTCGAGCAGCGGAATATCGGAGCGGGTCAACGGGGAGCCTTTGGGGCGGGCAAGTGCCGCGATGTCGTTGTCGGTCAGCCAACCAGCCAGAGACTTCAGACGTTCGGGATGGGCGAACAGCTGATCGATGAGCCATGGGGCGGTCATCGGCAGCCAGCACAGGTTCAGGGTCTTGCGAACCTGCTCGTTCATACGTAGCAGCGACATCGCGCGGTTCAGCTCCGCCTGATCCGGCGTGTAATCAAGCTGTTCGGCATAACGGTTCTGCATGCTGGTCAGCATCGAACGGATAAAGGTCTCGCGGGCCTTGTTATGAGGTTGTCGGGTGCGCTTCGCGTCCGCCTGCGCCTGCTCGATATCAGTGGCCAGCATTGGTACCTGAATGCCGCTAATGGTTACTGTCGGCAGAGCAGCGGGAACACGCACGCGTGCGGCGATGGCATTGGCCACTACGGAGGTCATGCGTCGATCGCCCTTGAGCTTGGCTGCATAAGGGGAGTCGACCGCCGTGGCGGTGATGCCGGGAATCAGATCGCTGATGGTGCGTGAGACCACGCCGGTCTCGCCCAAGGAGGGTAGCACCTGATCGATGTAGTGCAGGAACGCCGAGCTGGGGCCAACAACCAGCACGCCGGAACGTTCCAGCGTGCGCCGGTGCGTGTACAGCAGGTAGGCGGCGCGATGGAGCGCCACGGCCGTCTTGCCGGTGCCGGGGCCGCCCTGCACCACCACGGCGCGATTCATGTCGGAGCGGATGATGCGGTCCTGCTCGGCCTGAATGGTGGCCACGATATCGGTCATCTTGCCGGTGCGGCGTGAGCTCAACGAAGCCAGCAGCGCACCCTCGCCGGTCAATGTGCCGGCGGAAGACGCTTGGCCGACCTGGTCTGAATGCACGTCGAGCACCTCATCCTCAACGCCCACGACTTCGCGGAAACTCAAGGTGATATGCCTGCGCATCACGATGTCGCCGTGATTGGAAGGGGTCGCCTCATAGAAAGGACGTGCGGCTTCGGCACGCCAGTCGGTCAGAATCGGCTCATGGTCCGGGCTCGACAGGCCGATGCGGCCGATGTAATGACGGTCGCCGTTCTTGGCATCGAGGCGGCCAAACACCAGCCGATCCTCAACGCTGCGCAATTGCGTGAGGCGGTTTTCGTACATTGTGGCAAAGGAGTCTCGTTCGCTGCGTTGCGTGGGGGATCCGTGGGAGCCGGCGGCGCGTACGGTGTCCAGGCGTTGCCACATTTCGGCTCGCAGATCATCCAATCGTCCATAGGCGCGATCGACGGCCTGCTGCTCTTCATGCAGCTGGGAGGCGTAACTCGACATGCTGTTCTCTTCGTTCCATTTCCGTGGGGCAGAAAAACTTAAGGCATTCAAATTTACCGCACACCCCCTACGTCAGTGATGCGGACAACCCGGAATAGGTGAATTCAGCGTGAATTCACCATGCTGCTCGGTCGGTGGGGTGCGCGACGTGGATTAGATGTGCGGAGCGTCCATTCGTGCGACAGTCGTGGCCGACACGCGCAATCCATCGGTAATTGCCCTAAAAGGGTGAGCAAATCGTGCATGAGTGGGGAGAAATGGGGAATCGTGGGGTAGAGTGGTGAGCCAGTTGGCCGAAGTGTATCCCACGTAACGATGAAGGAGGTGGAGCCATGGTTGCTGATCAGACGATTCGCGACGCTGATGCCAACGCACAAGGCTCCACCACTATGGCCGATCTCATGGCTGGTCTGCCGCCATTGCTTCTCGGCACATATACGCCGAAGATCGATGCCAAGGGCCGTATGGCGCTTCCGGCCAAATTCCGCTCCCAGCTGGGGCAGGGCCTGGTCATGGCCCGAGGCCAGGAACGGTGCGTGTACCTGCTGCCGTTCGACGAATTTCGACGTATCGCCTCGCAGATTCAGCGTGTGTCGGTGGGAAACAAAGCCGCCCGCGAATACCTGCGTGTGTTCCTTTCCGGTGCCGTCGACCAGCAGCCGGACAAGCAGGGCCGCGTGCTGGTGCCGCAGATGCTGCGCGATTACGCCAATCTGGGTTCCGACGTCGTGGTGATCGGCGTTGGCACCCGTGCCGAACTGTGGAATAAGGACACGTGGGAGTCCTACCTCGCCGAGAAGGAAGAGGGATATTCCGATATTGCTGACGATGTGTTGCCGGAGGTGGAATTCTGATGGTTGATGTGGCGAATATTCATCTGCCGGTATTGCTTGACGATTGCGTGAACCTGATGGCACCTGCCCTGGAACATGAGAACGCCATCGCAGTGGATTGCACCCTGGGCCTTGCCGGCCATTCCATCGCCTTCCTCAAGGCCGCGCCTCAGGCTCGGCTCATCGGCATTGACCGTGACAGTGAAGCGCTGGGGCTGGCCACCGAACGTATGGAACGGGAGGGGCTCGCCGATCGATTCATTCCGGTGCATGCCGCCTTCGATCAGCTCGATCAGGTGTTGGCGGACCAAGACATCGAACGCGTGGACGCCGTATTCATGGATCTGGGATTATCCAGCCTGCAGATCGACGAAACCGATCGTGGCTTCTCCTATTCGCATGATGCGCCGCTGGATATGCGCATGGACGTCAGCCAGCCGTTGACGGCCGAACGGATTCTTGCCACCTATGATGCGGCGGAACTGGTCCGCATATTCAAGGAATACGGTGAAGAGCGTTTCTCGCGTCAGATCGCCCGCGCCATCGTGGCGCGTCGAGACAAGGAGCCGTTTACCACCACCGCACAGCTCAACCGTCTGGTCGATGAAGTGGTGCCGCAAGCCCACCGCCCGGCGGGCAATCCCGCCAAACGCGTCTTCCAGGCGTTGCGCATTGAAGTCAACGGCGAATTGGACAAGCTCGCCTCCACATTGCCGCAGGCCGCGAACCGACTGCATGTCGGGGGACGACTGGTGGTGGAGTCCTATCATTCGCTCGAAGACAAAACCGTCAAATCGTTCATGGCACAAGGGCTGCGAGTGGATGTTCCGGCTGGCCTGCCTGTCATACCGCCGGATGCCCAACCGTTTTTCACGGATCTCACGCGAGGTGCCGTCAAGGCCGACGAACATGAAATCGCAGCCAACCCGAGATCGGCTTCGGTGCGGTTGCGGGCGGTGGAAGTCAGCCGTGAGATTCCGTCACGATGGAGGAAACGCTTTACGCAAACCGCGCAGGGCCTGAATGACGTCAAGATACAAGGCTCCGCGTCTCCGGGCAGAGCCAAAAACACGGCACGAATTCGTACAAGGAGGGGATAACAGCATATGGCAACTGCACGTAGCATTCGATCGAACGCGGCTCCAGCCTCGAACCGACCGCACACCAAGCATCAGTCCTCCTCCCGACCTGAGCTGCGGGTGGTCTCCAACCCGCGTGGAAACGAGCAGGGCAATGTCGTCGGACGGGTCATCGAATGGACCAGAACAAGAAGCGCACCGCTGGTGCACGTGGCCATTGCAGTGATCTTCCTCGTCGGCACCTTGTTCGGCGCGCTGATGCTGCGTACCCAGATGGTGCAGAACTCGTTTGAGGCGGCACAGATCGAAACCAACATCAACAGACTTACCCAAGATATCGAAGACGATCAGGCCAAACTCGATCAATTGGTCGCGAACCTGCCCGACAAGGCCAGCGACATGGGCATGGTCCCGCAGCAGGGATCAGTGTCCATCGACTTAAGCGGATACCAGTCCAACAAAGGCGGAACCCAGTGAACACCATTCGTCGCATCGTAGAGTTCGCCAAGGTCAAGACCTTCGCGTTCAAATGCATCGCCATCGGCGCCGCATTGGCGTTGGTGGCGTCGGCATGCGTGATTCAGCTGGCCTCCACCCAGCTCATCGGCGGCCGTCAAACCGCACAAGCGGCCACGGCTAACCGCACCCTGACCGTGACGTTGAGCGCCAAACGTGGGCGTATCCTCGACGCCAACGGCTCCGTGCTCGCTCAAAGCGTGGAGCGTTATACTATCGTCGCCAATCCGGAGGCTGCACAGGAGTTCGAGCCGATTACTTGCAATGACAACACCCGTGATTACTGCCACGAAATTGACGGCAAACCCGTGGGCGCTACCGGAGCGGCGGCCGTGGGCCGACTGCTGGCCAAAGTCCTGGATATGAACGCCATGGAACTGGGCGCTGATCTGTCCGGTACCGGGCAGTATGTGATTCTGAAGAAAGATGTGACTCCGCAGGTCAAGCGCAGCATCGAGGCGTTGCACCTGGGCGGTATTGTCTGGGGTGAGCTGAGCAGTGAACGACTGTATGCGGATGGCGATCTCATGGGCGCGCTGCTTGGCGGCGTGAACGACAACGGCGATGGCGTCGCCGGCATCGAGCAGGTCGAGAACAAGACGCTTACCGGAACCGATGGCCATGAAACCTACCAGCGTGGTAATGGCGGCGAAGAGATTCCCGGCACCATGACCGAATCGGTGGCGGCCAAAAATGGCGACGATGTCACCCTGACCATTGACCGTGATGTGCAATGGTATGTCAAAAAGGTCTTGAAGGAGGCCGAATCCAAGTATGGTGCAGCGTGGGCGATCGCCGTGGTGCAGGATGTCCAGAGCGGGGAGATTCTCGCACTGGCCGATAGCGATGAAGTACAGGCTGGTACCGATGCGGCGAAGATGAGCCCGTCTCGGGCCGTGTCCGAAACCTTCGAGCCTGGTTCGGTGGGCAAGGTCATCTCCATGTCCGGCTATCTGCAGATGGGACTGCATAAGATGAGCGATCAATTGTCGGTCCCGGACCACATCACACAGGAGGGCCAGACCTACAAGGACTCATTCGACCATGGCACTGAGCGCTGGACGCTCGCCGGCATTCTGCAGAACTCATCGAACGTCGGCATGATTATGGCCGGGGAGAACTATCCGGATGAGCAACGCTACGAGTACCTGACCAAATTCGGCATCGGACAACCGACCGGACTGAACCTGCCCGGTGAATCGAGCGGTCTGCTCACCAACCCTTCGGCGTGGGATCTGCGTACGCGCAACACCATCCTGTTTGGTCAGGGCTACACCGTCAACGCCCTGCAGCTCAACAACGTGGTGGCCACCATCGCGAACAAGGGTGTCAAGCAGCAGCAGTCGATCATCAAATCAACCACCGATGCCAATGGCAAGACCACTGAGACCAAGAAGGGCGAAGCCACCCGCGTGGTGGATGAAAAGGTCGCATCGGACATGATGAATGCGATGGAATCAGTGGCGGAAGGCTACAACAAGTTCGTCAAGGTCGATGGTTACCGCATGGCCGCCAAGTCCGGTACCGCAGAGGTGCAGGGCTCGGATGGTACGCTCTCGTCCATTATCTCCGATTATTCCGTGGTGATTCCCGCGGACAACCCGCGCTATGCGGTCACCGTGGTGATGAAGGATCCGAATGGTGTGTTCGGCGGTCTGACGGCCGGCCCTGTTTCCGCACAGATTTGTGAGTTCCTTATGCAGAAATACGAGGTGCCTGTCTCCAGTCCACGCAAAAATGCTATTCCAGTCACGTGGTAAGGATCAGGGGAGAAAGGCGATAGCCCATGAGTGCAGTGAGCGAATCCATCGCCCAGCGGGTGACCCTGGGAATGCTGGTCGAACGGTACGGTTTTGAAGTCGATCCACCCTTCGCCACCAATGTCACCATTACCTCACTCAGCGATGCCGTGGACACCGTGATTCCCGGCTCGCTGTTCATCTGCACGCATGAGCAGGAACCCGATGTACTGCATGCCGCACAGGCCGGTGCCTATGCGGCGTTGCTGCCACGCGCGTCCAAAGGGCAGATCGCCAATGCCGATATACCGTTGCTCTACGGCGATTTCGACGATCGCGTACTCGGCGATCTGGCCAGCGGTCTGGCCGGCGGACCGTCCAATGCCATGGCGGTGTTCGCGGTGACCGGTGCGGATGAGCAGGCCGTCGACGCAGGCGTGTCCCAGCTCTCCGAATTCCTGCACATGCTGGGCAATCCGGTGGCGGTAATCACCGCATCCGGGTCCACGTCGATGACACGTACCATGAACCTGAACTATCCTCTGGGCATCCTCGATATGCAGCGCGCGCTGTCCGTGTGCGCCGAAGACGGTGTGGCGGCCGTGATCATCGCCATGGATGACCGCACGTTGGCCGAGCATGCGTTGGAATCGGTGAACGTGGATGTACTGGGCACGGAGGATGTCAACGCAAGCGCAAGCTTGAACGAATTGAAGACACGCTACGCATTCGTTGCGGAACATGACATGTCCATGACCTCGTCGACACCCGAATCGGATGAAATGGCTGCGGATTCACCGGCAATGTATGACCGCGTCCGACTCGGGCACATGTCCTTGGCCATCGCCATGGTGCTGGCCGCCGGCGTGAGGAAAAACAACATACGCAGTGCCCTGCATGTGGCCAATAATCTCAATTAAGTCCGTGGATACGGGACGAAGCGTAATCGTAAAGGAGTTTGAAACACCATGGTTCCGATGAGCGTGGAGGAGATCGCCAAGGCCGTCGATGGTCGATTGATCGGAGACGCCGGTTCCGAGTCTCGAGCCACCAATACGGTCAGCGACTCGCGGCAGGCCGGCCCCGGATCGGTGTTTGTGGCCATCCGAGGCGAGCGTGTCGATGGGCATGACTTTGTGGCGAAAACCGCTGGACAGGGAGCCACGGTGGCCATCGTCGACCATGAGGTGAAGTCCGATGGCCTTCCGCAGATCGTAGTGAAAGACACGGTCGACGCCCTTGGCGAACTCGCCCGATACAACATCGTTCGCCGCCGCGAGCTGGACGGCGACTTCGACATCATCGGATTGACCGGTTCGGTGGGCAAGACCACCACCAAGGATCTGCTCTCCTCCCTGCTTGCCACCGTAGGTCCGACCGTGGCTCCGGTGGGATCGTTCAACAATGAGATCGGCCTGCCGCTCACTGCGTTGCGGGTCGATGAGCACACCCGGTTCTTCGTGGCTGAGATGGGTGCCAGCCATATCGGCGAAATCGCGCGACTGACCCGTATCGCACCGCCGAACACGGCAATCGTATTGAAGGTCGGCGTCGCTCACCTTGGAGAATTCGGCTCCCGCGAACGCATCGCACAGGCGAAAAGCGAAATCGTGCAGGGATTGCTTCCCGGAGGCACCGCGGTACTGAACGCCGATGACGAACACGTGGTTCCCATGGCCGGCCTGGCCAACGGCGACGTGCTGTGGTTCGGCTTGGGATCGTCGCAGGAGCCCGAGGTGCGGGCCATTGATGTCACTGCCGACCGGTCCGATCATGCTGAATTCACGTTGGTCGATGCGGACGGCAACCATACGCCGGTGCATCTGGGCATTCCTGGACGTCACAATGTGATGAACGCGTTGGCCGCCGCAACCGTGGCGATGCGTTACGGTATGGCACCCGAAACGGTGGCACGGATTCTGGCCTCGCAGCACACCATCAGCCCTCATCGCATGGCATTGTCTACGGTGAATCGCGAGGGGACTTCCTTCACGCTGATCGATGATTCCTTCAACGCCAATCCCGACTCCATGAAAGCCGGCCTGAACGGGTTGAAGGCTTGGAACTCAAATGACGGCAAGGAGCCGTTCCGTGTGGCGCTGCTGGGTGCCATGCTGGAACTCGGCGTCGATGAAACGGCATTGCACACCTCGATCGGCACGTATGCGGCCGAATTGGGCATCGACGCGATCATCGCGGTCGGTTCCGCCCAAGACCAACATCTCGATGCACTGGCACAGGCTCTGGCGGACGGTGCCCGTCAGAGCCAATTCGCGTCGGTGGATTGCGTACACGACATCGATGCGGCCGAACAGCTGGTTATCGACTTGGCTCGCAACCATCCCGACGCTGTGGTACTGCTCAAGGGATCGCACGCGTCAGGCCTGAGCGCTTTGGCTGAACGCTGGGCAAAGAACTGACCTGATAACCACCCCAAGAAACCGACAAGAAAGAGAAGCTGCACGTGATTGCTCTGATCATTGGAATGCTGGTGTCGCTCATCGTCACCTTAGTCGGCACCCCGCTGCTGATTCGGCTGGTCCACAAGCTGCACTATGGCCAGTACATCCGCCAGGATGGGCCGCAGTCGCATCTGGTCAAGCGCGGCACCCCCACGTTGGGCGGCGTGGTCATCAACTTCGCGATTCTGCTCGGTTGGGCATCCTCCGCACTGTACCGATACCTGCGTTCGGGCGACGTGCCCTCCTGGTCCGCGGCGCTCGTACTGTTCGCCATGCTGTCGATGGGTCTGCTGGGCTTTATCGACGACTTCGCCAAGGTGCGTAAGAAGCAGAACGAAGGCCTATCGGTGGGCGGCAAGTTCATCGGCCAGTTCATCTTCGCCACCATCTACGCGGTACTTGCGTTGCTGATTCCCACCAAATCGGGATTCCCCAGTGCGCAGGCAGGCATCAGCTTCATCGAACAGCCGTTCTTCAACTTCGACTTCGCCGGCCGTGCCGTAGCCATCATCCTGTTCGTCATCTGGGTGAACTTCCTGATGACCGCATGGACCAACGCAGTGAATTTGACGGATGGACTTGACGGTCTGGCGGCAGGTTCGTCGATGATCGCCTTCACCGGTTTTGGCATCATCGCATTCTGGGAAAGCTACCACATCAAGGGCGGCAGCCATGGCGGATATTCCTATGCCGTGTCCGATCCTCTCGATCTGACCGTCATCGCCGTATGCGCGGCCGTCGCCTGCTTCGGCTTCCTGTGGTACAACTCGAACCCCGCATCGATTTTCATGGGTGATACCGGTTCCCTGGCCTTGGGTGGTCTGTTCGCAGCCCTGTCCATCGCCACGCACACCGAATTCCTGACGGTGGTTCTGGGCGGACTGTACGTCATGGAAGCCATGAGCGACGTCATCCAGGTCGGGTACTTCAAGATGACCCACAAACGTGTATTCAAAATGGCGCCGATTCACCATCATTTCGAACTGGAGGGTTGGACCGAAACCAAGGTGGTGGTGCGGTTCTGGATGATCGAACTCATCTTCGTGCTGCTCGCCCTGACGATTTTCTACGGCGACTGGGTCACCCGCTCCGGCCTGCTGTTCAGCTAGCGGAAATCTGGGTGGATTATGCTCACCCACGGAATTCCTATATCAGGAGGAACAATGCAAGTAGCGGATAAGACAGTGGTGATCGCCGGACTGGGGGTGTCCGGCACCTCGTTGGCGGAGGTATTGAGGGAACGCGGCACCCACGTGATTGGCGTCGACGAGAGGAAGCCCGAGGCCGATCTCCACTCCTTTGATGACGTGGACTGGGACCACGTGGACTACGTCATGTCGTCCCCGGTGTTCAACCCCCGCACCCCGTTCGTGCTGGAAGCCCAACGCCGTGGCATCCCCGTGATGAGCGAGGTGGAATTCGCATGGCAGCTGCGTGTGAATAACGAGCGCACCGGTACTCCGGCTCCATGGATCGGCATCACCGGCACCAACGGCAAAACCTCCACCACCGAGATGACCTCGGAAATGCTCACCGCCTGCGGACTCGACGCGCCGACCGCCGGCAATATCGCCTCCGGAGACATGAGCATGAGCCTGTCTCGTTGCGCCACCAATCCGCAGCACGACGTACTGTGCGTGGAACTGAGCTCCTTCCAATTGCACTTCACCGATTCGCTGGCACTTGACTGCGCGGCGATCACCAATATCGCCGACGATCACCTCGACTGGCATGGCGGGCGCGAGAATTACGCCGCCGACAAATCCAAGGTGTTCCACAACGCCAAACGCGCCATCGTCTACAATGCGCAGGACGCCAAAGTCAGCGAACTGGCGGCCGAGGCTCAGACTGCCGAAGGATGCCGCAAGGTGGGATTCACGCTCGAGGCCCCTCAAGCCGGCCAGATCGGCATTGAAGATGGCTGGATCGTGGACAGGAGCGGCGTGGCCGGCGGCGCAGTAGGAGAGTCGGTCAGACTGGCCGCCATCACCGATTTCACGCATCTGGCAGAGCCGGACGGCTCACTGTACCCGCATCTGGTGGCCGATGCATTGACGGCATTGGCGTTGGTGCTGGGACTTGGCGCTGATCGCGATACCGCGTTGAAGGCGCTTACCTCGTTCAAGCCGGGCGGCCATCGCATCGAAACCGTGGCTGAGGCCGCAGTCGAGGGCGGCTCTGTTCGTTTTGTGGACGATTCCAAAGCCACCAACGGCCATGCGGCACGCGCCTCGCTGTCCAGCTTCCCGGCCAAGTCTGTGATCTGGATTGCCGGAGGTCTGGCCAAGGGCAGTCGATTCGAGGACCTGGTCAAGGACCAGGCACACACCATCAAAGCGGCCGTCATCATCGGCAAAGACCAGCAGCCGATGATCGAAGCGTTTGCCAGCCAAGCTCCGGACATCCCGGTGACCATCATCGATCCCGAAGACAACGATACCGTCATGGATCGTGCCGTCGAAGCCTGCGGCACGTATACCGCCGCCGGCGACATCGTGCTTATGGCTCCGGCCTGCGCCTCCATGGACCAGTTCAAGTCCTACGCGGATCGAGGCAATCGATTCGCCGCCGCAGCCAAGACGTGGAGCGAGGTGCATGGCCTCCACTGATACCCATAAGCGTAAGGCATACAGAGTCTCTGACAAGCCCGCACTCGAAATCACTGACTACACGGGTTGGCGAAGCTTGCTCAACCCGCTATGGTGCTACCACGGCTTCCGCATGGCCGTGGTGGGGCTGACATGCTTCGGCCTGATCATGGTGTTCTCCAGCTCCACGGTCACCATGGCCGCACTGGGCAAGTCGCCGTTCCTTCAGCTTCTGAACCAGGGCGCGTTTTGCCTGATCGGCTTGGTGCTGGGCTTCGTGGCATTGATGATGCCGGTGACGTTCTGGAAACGGACCGGCGTGCTCTTTGTGGTGGGTGCCTGCCTGTTGCAGGCGCTGACCTTTACTCCTTTGGGTATCGACGTCTATGGCAACAAAGGTTGGCTGAACCTCGGCTTCACCACTATCCAGCCGGCTGAATTCATGAAGTTCGCGATGTGCATATGGCTGCCCTCGTCGTTGCATGCCTGCAGCAAGATGTACCACAAGAAGGGAATCAAAGCATATGCCGCGCCGTTGGTGTTGTATGCGATAGGCGTGGCGCTGGTGATGGGCGGCAGGGACCTCGGCACGGCCATGATTCTGGTCTTCATCGGAGGCGTGGCCTTTCTGATCGTCGGGTTCCCCGGCAAATGGATGGGAGTCGGCGTATTGGGCGCGGTGGTTATGGTCGGTGCATTGGCGGTTTCCAGCCCGAACCGCTTGCGTCGTATTCTGGCCACATATGGCGATTGCTCGGCCGCTGACGCGCAGAGCGTATGCTACCAGTCCATTCACGCCAAGTACGCCATCGCCTCCGGAGGTTTTCTGGGATTGGGCATCGGCAATTCGCGGGAGAAATGGAACTACCTGCCGGCCGCCCATAACGATTTCATTTTCGCGATCATCGGCGAGGAGACCGGATTCGTCGGTTGCGCCATCGTATTGCTGTTCTTCGCGATTCTCGCCTGGTGCATGATCGTCATCGCATTGCAGGTCACCGATCGTTATGTTGCCATGGTGCTGATGTGCGTCGCCATTTGGATCGTGGGCCAGGCCATGGTCAACATCGGCGTGGTCGTGGGTGTGTTCCCGGTATTGGGCGTGCCTATGCCGTTCGTCTCCGCAGGTGGCTCATCCATGATTATGTGCTTGACGGCGGCCGGACTGGTTGTGGGACTTATGCGCTCTCAACCGCAGATAAAACAGTCGCGTCAGAGCGCGTAAGTAGACTCGGTAATCATGAATCAAGGCACACCACATATCGTTCTTGCTGGCGGCGGTACCGCCGGACATGTCAATCCGCTGCTCGCGGTCGCCGGGGCGATTCGCGACATCGAACCCACGGCACAGGTCACCGTCATCGGCACTGCGGTGGGTTTGGAGAAGGATTTGGTGCCGGAGGCCGGCTACGAGCTCGACACCATCGAAAAAGTGCCGTTCCCGCGTCGCCCTAACCTGTACATGCTGCGCTTCCCGGCAAAATGGAAGCGAGAAACCGCCAAGGTGCGCTCCATTCTTGAAACGCGGCATGCGGATGTCGTGGCCGGATTCGGCGGGTATGCTTCCGCCCCCGTCTACGCCACCGCACACAAGATGGGCATTCCGATTGCCATCCATGAGCAGAATGCGCGTGCCGGCATGGCCAATAAACTGGGCGCTCGTTGGGCCGATTTCATCGGTACCGTGTACGAGGGCACCGGTCTCAAACCGCGTGCCGGAGCCGACGTCGAGCGCGTCGGTCTGCCGTTGCGCCCGGCCATCGCCTCCCTGACCAAACGCATCGGTGACGACCGTGCCGCCGTACGCCGTGAATCGGCCGCGCAGCTTGGCGTCGATCCGAACCGTCCGCTGGTGCTGGTCACTGGCGGATCGCTGGGAGCGCAAAGCCTGAACCGCGCCATCGCCTCCTCCGCCGCAGACCTGTTGGCCCACGCACAAATCATCCACTTGACCGGGCGAGGCAAAATCAGCGAAGTACGCGAACTGGTCACGGCCTCGGCCGGCGCGGACGTGCTTACCGGCATCGGCCCCGAATCGGCCGGACAAGGTGACTACCATACCGCCGAATATCTGGAACGAATCGATCTGGCCTTTGCCTGTGCCGACTTGGTGATTTGCCGTGCCGGAGCCGGATCGGTATCCGAGCTGGCTGCACTGGGCCTGCCGGCCATTTACGTGCCGCTGCCCATCGGCAACGGCGAGCAGCGTTTCAACGCCGAGCCAGTGGTGAACGCCGGCGGCGGCCTTCTGGTCGCAGACAAGGACCTGACCCCGCAGTGGGTGCATGAGCATGTGCCCGATCTGCTCGCCGATCACGAACGACTTGCCGAATTCGGCCGCAAGGCATGGGAATACGGCATCAGAAACGCTGCCGAAATCATGGCCCGGCACGTTCTGCAATTAGCCGAACCATCCAAGTAGTATTCAGATATCATTCCGTGCGCGATACTGACCAATTCCGTTCCGCAGCACGAGATACGGTCATAATATAGGGTGCTGGAATCCCTAAAGGAGTTTTGAATTGTCTCAAGATCAGCCCATAGTGCTTGACCCTACGTATGCCTCATTCGATGCTGCGGCCCGCCCTGCGGATCTCGGCGCCACCCATTTCATCGGTATCGGCGGTGCCGGTATGAGCGTTCTGGCCGAAATGCTGCACGCCGAAGGAGTCGCGGTGGACGGCTCCGATCGCGCACACAGCGCCAAAACCGACCGACTTGAAACGCTGGGCATCACCGTTGAATTCGGGCAGCGAGCCGAAAATGTCGCCCAGGCCGAGACCGTGGTCTACTCCAGCGCCATCAAACCGGACAATCCGGAAATCGTCGCAGCACACGCGGCGGGCAAGCGCATTGTGCATCGCAGTGACATCCTCGCCCTGCTCATGAACGGCAAACGAGCCGTCACCGTGGCCGGAGCGCACGGCAAAACCACCACCAGCTCCATGCTGTCCCACATTCTGGTGAACGCCGGTGCCGATCCAAGCTACGCCATCGGCGGCTTTATCCAAGGCCCGGACGGCACCACGCTGGACGGCGGACACGCGGGCAAAGGCGACATCCTGGTGGCCGAAGCTGACGAATCGGACGGCAGCTTCGCCAAATACCATCCGACCATCGCCATTATCACCAACTGTGAAGCCGATCATCTCGACCATTACGGCGACGAAGCCCACTACCGTGCCGCGTTCGTTGCCCACGCCGGCCGGGCCACCGGTCACGTGATCATCAGTATCGACGACCCCGACGGACTTGCCGTGCTGGAGGCCCTGCCCGCCGACGTGAAATCCCATACCGTTGCCTACGGCACTACCGCGCGTGAATCCCTGCCCGATTTGGGCGGTGCCGCGTATGTCTGGATCGCTTCGGAAAGCGAGACCGCTGGCAGCGGCGTCGAACAGCTCACCCTGCATCTGCCGGCCGCGGTGACGGCGGGGGAGCCGGTGTCTCAGAGCGTTGCCCTGAAGGTTCCTGGCGTGCACAATGCGCGCAATGCGGCCGCCGCCATCAGCGCTGCCGTGCTGCTGGGCGTGAGCCCCGCAGACGCGGCCAAGGCGGCCGGCACATTCCTCGGTGCGGCACGCCGCTTCCAGGTGCGCGGCACGGTCAAGCAGGTCACTGTAGTGGACGATTACGCCCATCATCCCACCGAAATCGCGGCCCTGCTGGATGCGGCCCGACGCCGGTACCCCGATTCGACCATTCGTGTGATCTTCCAGCCACACCTGTTCTCCCGCACCAAGTTCTTCGCGCACCAGTTCGCCAAATCCTTAGCCAAAGCCGATGACGTCATTATCACCGGCATCTTCCCGGCCCGTGAAAAGCAGGCCGATTTCCCGGACATCAGCCCCTCCACCATCGTGGACGCGGCTGCGGGACTCAAGGATGCTTCCGCAGGCACGTGGATTCAGCCGGTTGAGGATATGTGCCTGGCCGCCAAGATGATGGCCATGCGCGCCCACCACGGCGACGTGATCTTCACCGTGGGCGCGGGCGACATCACCGACATGGATCAGGTGCTGCTCACCGCACTTGAGGCCCATCGGGAAAGCTGCGAGTGATGTCCGGGCGCACGGTCAGATCCGGGGGCAATGACAACGGCTCACGTCGTTCGTCTGGGAGCTCCCGCAAGCCGCGCACCATCGGTTCACGCGGAAACACGGGTCGCTCGTCGAAGTCTCGCGCTCCCCGGTCCGTGTCTTCCGGTCATGAGATCGACGAGCCGGAGATCATCGACGATGTGACGGTAGCCAAGGGCCAGGCCGGTGCCTTCGTCGATGCACGGCGGTTGCACAGCGAGGATTACGTTGCCGAAACGCTGCATCAGACCACCGGCTCCCTAGGAGTCGCATCACGCCCGAAAGTGGTGAATTTCACCGAACGCGCCAAAGAACGCAAGCGTGCAAACGTGCGCGTCGTTGCGTTACGCGTGTTGATTGCGGTCGTCAGTGTGGCTGTAGTGGCGGGGCTGGCATGGCTGCTGCTTTTCTCGTCGGTGTTTCGTCTGGAAACCAGCGAGATCGGCGTATCCGGTGCCAACGAATGGGTGAGTGCGCAGACCATCCATGTCATCGCCGATAAGCAGGCTGGAAAGTCGTTGTTCCTGGTCTCCGCCCATGAGGTCACAGAGCAACTCAAGTCCATTCCCGGCGTCAGCGAGGCCAAGGTCTCCAAACAGTTCCCCAAGTCGATGAGCGTGGAAGTCAAGGCGCAACGGCCCGCGGCCATGCTGAAAAGAGGCGATACCCTGACCGCGGTGGATTCCCAGGCGCGTGTGTTGAACTCGGTGAAGAACGCCAACGTGGATGGCATCCCGGTGATCGAGGTCAAGGATATAGACGCCAGTCTCAAGAACCGTTCGGTGAAGGAGACGCTGACGATTCTGGGCGCGTTGCCGGAATCGATGCGTAAGTCCATTACCAAGGTCACCGCTGAGACGCAGGATTCGGTGACTACCACGCTTAACGACGGTGACCGCGTAATCATTTGGGGCGACTCTTCGCAACTGAAGCTGAAGTTGGCGGAAGTCGAGGAAATCGACAAGAACATCACCGCTGGCACGGCTGGCTTTGCCGGGAAACATCAGATTGATGTTTCCTCATCCCAGAAGCCCATCATCAAGTGACGGCGATTTCGTTGGCTTCGTTGGTTCCGGGGCGATGTTCGCTGCTGGCGATTTGCGCGAGTAGCGCCATAGGGTGTATGCTGAAAAGTCCGGCCGAAAAGCCGGAAGCTTGATAACTCAAGATTGGGGGCGATCGGTTTCGACGGTGACCTGTTCGCTGCAGGGAAGCGTGCCGAGAACGCCGGGTCCGCTCGTGGATGACCCCGGCAAAAGAATAAGTGCTAAATCTAACCGCACTGAGTTCGCTCTCGCTGCCTGATTTTTAGTCAGGATTAACCAGTGAGCAGCCGCTCCGTTCACTCCTCCTCGTCTTTGGGAGGATGCTGAGCGTCGTTTAGAAGACTTGCTGATGCAGTTGAGCCTCAGGGCTGCATCGGGACTTTAACTGCGGATATGCTCGCCATCAGTTGTCTGCGACATCGATGGGGGCAGAAAAATCGCCAACTTGGCCAGCAGACTACGCACGTAGAAGACTGTGGGCTCGGTCATCGGACCGGGGTTCAATTCCCCGCGCCTCCACCAATCCGCCTCGGCGGAAACAAGCCGCTTGGCTTTACGAAAGTAAGGCTGAGCGGCTTTTCTTATTCCCGTCGATTCCCTCGTATTCTCTCGGTTTCACGGGATAATGTGGGCAAAATGTGGGCAAAAATCGAGCCCGCGAAGCCCTCTGCCACAACGCGAGAACGGCCCCGACCGGCAAGTAGGCCGACTCGGGTTGAGTCGTCTGCGATGCCGGACGGGGCCGAACTGTGCGTGGTGGTCATGCGGCGAGGTCGAGGCGCTGTTTGATGGCGCTGACGCCGATGAGCGCGCCGGCGAGGATGCCGAGCGCGTTGAGCGTGGTCACTATCGCGTCCACGTGAGTCCAGCCCCATGCGGGGCCGACCGTACTGACGAACAGGGCGAGTGCGGGCAGGACGATGAGGCCCAACCATTTGAGGATGTCGTAGACGCGGCTGGGGATTGCGCGGTTGGCTTCGATCCGACGACCTGCGGTTTTGGAGACCGCCGCTCTACCAGCTGAGCTACGCGCATAGGCGGTCATGCCGGTTGATTGCCATGGCACATGACCATTGGGTGGATATGAGTAAAGCCCCTGAACCGGTTGATTCAGAGGCTTTCACACTAATCCTGATACGGAGTATGCCACGGGGTGGATTCACCCTACTCCCGCTTGTGTTTTGTTTTTTCAGGCGGCTTGGATGGTGAGGCGTCCGCCGAGGGCGTGGATTACCTTGGCGATGGTTTGGAAGCTGGGGTTGCCGTCCTTGCTGAGGCTCTTGTAGAGGCTTTCGCGCCCCACGCCCGCGTCCTTGGCGATCTGGGTCATGCCCCGGGCCTTGGCGACGTTGCCGAGCGCGGCCTGCATGAGTGCGGGGTCGTCGTATTCGGCTATGGCGTTGAGGTAGGCGATGATGTCCTGTTCGTTTTCGAGGTATTCGCTGGTGTCGTAGTCGGTGAATTCGGTGCTCATTGTCGTTGTTCCTTGTAGTCGTTGAGGATGTCGTGGGCTTGTCTGATGTCGGTCTGCTGGGTGCTTTTGTCGCCGCCTGCGAGCAGCAGCATGAGCACGTTGCCCTGCATGGCGAAGTAGACGCGGTATCCGGCCCCGGTGTGGAACCGCATCTCGCTGACCGGGCCTCCCACGGGTTTGATGTCGCCGAATGGCCTGCCTGCGAGCTTGCAGACATCGAGCCGGGCTTGGATGGCGGCCTTCGCTTTGTGGTCCCTGAGTTTCTTGAACCACTTGCGGTATTCGGCGGATTGCTTGATTTCCATACCTCTATTGTATCCTACAGACTACATCATGTCAAGCCGAACGGCCGCTGGAGCCCATAGCCAACGCAAGAATCTCCCGTATGTTGAACTCCCAGTAGCCGTCATCGACGGGTCTCGAGCTGGGGAGTTTGCCCCGGTTGAGCCAGTTGCTGATCCGCTTACGGCTGACCTCGTACCCGTAGTTTCCCTTGAGCCATTGGCTCATGCCTGCCGGTGTCTTGGTCAGGTGTATTGCCTCGGCCTTGTCGCGGCTCTGCTCGCGCAGCTCCTGCACGTTGATGGGATTGCCGCACCTGCACAGGCGCAGCGCCTCGCCCTTCGCGGCCATCACTTCGCGTCTGCATTCGGGGCAGACGCCGATTATCCTGCGGGTGCGCGGCCTGCGGTCAACCTTGGCAGAGCGTCCATGGTGCCTCGACCTGCTGGCTGCCGCAGTATTGGCATGGTTCGGTGGTGATGACTGCACACGTTGTACTGTAGGGAACCATGAAAGTCGTATTGCAACGAGTATCCGAAGCGTCCGTGGACGTGGTCAATGAGTTGGGCACGTTGGATCCCACGTTCGAGCCGCAGCAGATTGGCCCGGGATTCATGATTCTGGTGGGCGTCACCGATGAGGACGGCGACAAGCAGATCGCCTGGCTGGCCCATAAGATTCTGAACCTCAGGGTGTTCGAGGATGCGCAGGGCAAGATGAACCGTTCGATCCAGGACATCGGCGGCGAGATTCTCTCCATCTCGCAGTTCACGCTGTTCGCCGACGTGCACAAGGGCAATCGCCCGAGCTTCATCAAGGCCGGCAAGCCCGAGCATGCCGATTTCATGTGGATCAAGTTCGACGAGGCGTTGCGCTCCGGGGGAGTGCCGGTGAAGGAAGGTCGTTTCGGTGCGCATATGCGGGTCGGACTGGTCAATGACGGGCCGGTGACCATCGTCATCGACACCGAGCATGACATGCCTGACGGAACACGCTGAATTGCGATAGTAATTTGACATCATATCCCGTTCCCTCCAATATGTTACTAAAGCGCTTTAGTCTTCTGCGGGCGAGGGCGCATGTCGATATGTTTCCCATGAACGGGCAGCACAATGATGTGGCCGCACAAGCGGCAGAGATAAGGGGAGTGAACAGCAGATGTTCCTGAAACCTGAACAGCAACTGGAGCGGTGCAAGCGCATAGTGCGCCAGCGCGTGGACCCTCATATCCACCCATCGATCGCACAGCTTGCGGTGGAGTCCTTTGACATTCCCGGAGAGCCGATGCCCACTGACGAGTTCTTCGAGAAGCTCAATCGAGGTGACATCGACTTCAAGCCGTTTACGCTCGGCGGTGAATGGGGCACCACATGGGGCACAGTCTGGTTCCGCCTGACCGGTACCGTGCCGGCCGGCTACCCGAAAGGCAAGCCGCTGGAGCTCATCCTCGACCTCGGCTGGTACCCGCACTCCTGCGGCGGCCATATCGAGGGCCTCGTCTACCGTGCCGACGGCACCGCCATCAAAGCCGTACACCCGCTCAACTATTGGGTGCCGTTCATGGATGCTGAGGGCAACGCGCAAGTGCCGGTCGCCGAAGACGGCAGCTTCACCCTGTACCTCGAAGCCGCCAGCAACCCGCTGCTGCTCGGCGTGCCTCCGTTCATTGAGACCGAACTGGGCGACCATGCCACCGGCAAGCCGGACGAGCCGTACGTATTCAAGTCCGCCGATCTGGCCGAATTCGATGAACGCTACGAGAACTACTCCGTCGATCTCGACGTGGTGAGCTCCCTGATGGAATTCGCCGACAAACAGTCGCCGCGCTACTGGCAACTCGCCAAAGCATTGCAGCGTTCGCTGAACGCCTACGACGAGCGCAACCCCGAATCCGTGGAAGCCGCGCGCGCAGCACTCGCCGGCGTACTGGCCAAGCCGGCCAATGCCTCGGCCATGAACGTCAGCGCCATCGGCCACGCGCATATCGACTCCGCATGGCTGTGGCCGGTGCGCGAGACCCGCCGCAAGGTGGCCCGCACCGTATCCAACGCATTGGCGCTGATGGACGCCGACCCCGACTTCAAATACGCGATGAGCTCCGCCCAGCAGTACGCCTGGCTGGAAGAGGATCATCCGGACATCTTCAAGCGCATGAAGCGGCGCATTGAAGAAGGCCGGTTCATCCCGGTCGGCGGCATGTGGGTGGAAGCCGATGGCATGTTGCCCGCCGGTGAGTCACTGATCCGCCAGATTGCATATGGCCGCAAATACTTCAAGGAACATCTCGGTGTGGAGCCCAAGGGCGTATGGCTGCCGGACAGCTTCGGCTACACCGGCGCATGGCCACAGATCGCCCGCCGTGCCGGGTACGAATGGTTCCTCACGCAGAAGATCTCGTGGAACGATACCACCAAGTTCCCGCACCACTCGTTCATGTGGGAAGGCATCGACGGCTCGCGCATCTTCACCCACTTCCCGCCGGCGGATACCTATGCTGCTTGGTGCAAGGTTCAGGAACTCGACTACGCCGAGAAGAACTTCCAGGACAAGGATCTCTCCGACCGCTCGCTTCTGCTCTTCGGTTTCGGTGATGGCGGTGGCGGCCCCACGCGCAACATGATGGAGCACCTGCACCGCTACGAGAACCTCGAAGGCGTCTCCAAGGTGAGCATCGAAGAGCCGAATGACTTCTTCGACAAGGCGCATCAGCAGCTTGCAGAGAACGCCGGCCCAGAAATGCCCGTCTGGAAGGGCGAGCTGTATCTCGAACTGCACCGTGGCACCTTGACCTCGCAACAGGACATGAAACGCGGCTGCCGCCAAGAGGAATCGCTGCTGCGCACGGTCGAATACCTGGGCGCAGCCGCCGTGTTGTCCGATCCGGAGTACGTCTACCCGCGCGAGGAGCTGGACCGCATATGGAAGACGCTGCTGCTGAACCAGTTCCACGACATCCTGCCCGGCTCGGCCATCGCATGGGTGCACCGCGAAGCCCGCGAGGACTATCGCCGCGACCTGAAGCGTCTCGCTGAAATCGCCCAAGACATGTGCGCCGTGCTGCGCAAGGCCAACCCGCAGGCCGACCTGCTCGCCGAGGCCCGCATCAGCCAGTTCCGCAATGACGGCGCGTCTTGGCATGCCAACCGCATCAACGAACCGACCGACGCGCTTTCCGTACTGACCCAGACATTGGACAACGGCCGTGTACTGCTGGCCAACGGCGTACTGTCCGTCACTATCGAGGCCGACGGTACGATCTCGTCGCTGCTTGACGAGGAGCATGGCCGTGAACTGGTTCCGGCCGGCACCCGACTGGGCCGATACGAGCTGTTGAAGGACGAACCCGCCGTTTGGGATGCGTGGGAGATCGAACGCGAATCCCTGCTCATGGCGAATGCCATGACCGGATCAATCGAATCGGTCGATACCGAAAACGGTGCGGCACGAGTTCGCGTGCGCACCGCCGACGATGACACCGTTATCACCACCATCATCACGCTGCGCCCGGGTTCGCACACGCTTGATTTCCATGCCGATATCGACTGGCATGAGCGCGAACGTTTCCTCAAGGTCGCCTTGCCGCTGGGCATTGTGGCCGATCAGGCGACCTACGACTGCCAGTATGGTCTGGTCCGCCGCCCAATCGTCAAAAACACCGCATCAGACGAAGCCAAGTATGAGAGCAGCACGAACCGTTTCGCCATTATCGGCGATGCCGGTTACGCGGCGGCCGTCATCAACGGATCGGTATACGGGTCCGATGCCTCACCGATCGCCGGGAATGCCGCCGAAGGTCGTGACTCGGGCACCATGTTCCGACTGTCGCTGCTCTCCGCGCCGACCTTCCCCGACCCGCGCACCGATATCGGCTCGCACGAGTTCGACTGGTCCGTGGTGACCGACGCCACGGTGGACCGTGCGCTTGGCGCCGCCGGTGTGCTCAACGCACCGGTACTCCATGATGTGCCCGATATCACGCCGCTCGCCTCGATCGAGTCCGTCAATGGCACCGTGGTGCTGGACTGGATGAAGCTGGCCGATGATGGTTCCGGTGACCTGATCGTACGTGCCTATGAGGCGGCCGGCGGCCAGGCCGATGCCACGCTGCACATCTGCCCGGCGCTCGCAGGCGCTTCGGTGCATGAGACCAATGTGCTGGAAGGCGACAATCTGGCCACCGACCTTCCAGTCGCGCTGCAAGACGGTAGGCAGAACGCCGAAGGTGCCACGTTGCACTTTGGCCCGTTCCAGCTCGCCACCCTGCGCATCACGCGCTGAATTCCCGTCTGACGCTTCTGCCTCCTCGAACCATGAGGCGGCAGAAGCATGTCGTATTACGGTTTTCCAAATTACCACCACACCCATCATTTCCATCATTCCCACCAGACACAGCAAAGGAGAATTCTCCATGTTTCTTCTGCCCAATCAGCAGTTGGAGCGCTGCGACCGCGTCATGCAGCAGCGCGTCAAACCGCATATCCACACCACGCTCGCCGCATGCACCTTGCGTTCGTTCCACAATCCCGGCGAACCGGTGCCCTCCAGCGAATTTCTAGCCAAAGTGCGCAACGGCCAAGTTCCCTTCGAACCTTTCCGCGTTCCCGGAGTCTGGGGCACCACATGGGGCACCACATGGTTCGAGGTGAACGGCCATATCGACATGGCGGCGGTCAAGGGCCGAAAAGTCGAACTCATGGTAGACCTCGGCTGGCTCGATCACCGCGGCCCCGGATTCCAATCCGAGGGACTTGTCTATCGTGCCGATGGCACCGCCATCAAATCCGCGAACCCACGCAACCACTGGATTCCACTCGTCTACGCGGGCGGCAGCAGCACTGTAGAACTCGATGAGCATGGCGACTTCACCGTCTATATCGAAGCCGCCGCCAACCCATTCGTCGAAGGCCCCACCCCGTTCTCACCCACCGAACTCGGCGAAGAGGCCACCGGCACCTGTGACTTCCCATACACACTGAGTCGTATGGACGTCACCATCTTCAACGAAGACGTGTTCGCCTACTACATGGATCTGGAAACCGTCTCCTCGCTGATTTGCGAACTCAAAGACGACGACCCACGCTACTGGCAGCTCGCCAAAGCACTGCAACGCTCCCTGAACATCTACGATGAACGCGACTTGGAAACCGTGCCGGCAGCCCGTGCGGCGCTCGCCGGCGTGCTCGCCGAACCGGCCGCCTCCAGCGCAATCAAACACATCGCCATCGGCCACGCGCATATCGACTCCGCATGGCTGTGGCCGGTGCGCGAGACACGCCGCAAGGTGGCCCGTACCGTATCCAACGTGCTGGCTTTGATGGACGAAGACCCGGACTTCACGTATGCGATGAGTTCCGCCCAACAGTACGCATGGCTGGAAGAAGAACATCCCGACCTGTTCGCACGAATGAAGCGGCGCATCGAAGAGGGCCGCTTCATCCCGGTCGGCGGCATGTGGGTGGAATCCGACAACATGATTCCTTCCGGTGAATCATTGGTGCGGCAGATCACGTTCGGCCGCCGATATTTCAAGGAGCATCTCGGCGTCACGCCGCGCGGCATCTGGCTACCGGACAGTTTCGGCTACACCGGCTCTTGGCCGCAGATCGCCCGCCGTGCAGGATTCGACTGGTTCCTCACGCAGAAGATCTCGTGGAACGACACCACCAAGTTCCCGCACCACTCCTTCATGTGGGAGGGCATCGACGGCACCCGTATCCTCACGCACTTCCCGCCCTCTGACACCTACTGCTCGTCGATGAGCATGCACGAGCTGATGTATTCGCAGCGCAACTTCCTGGACAAGGACCTCTCCCGTAACGCGATTCTGCTGTACGGCTTCGGCGATGGCGGCGGCGGCCCCACCCGTGAGATGACCGCACGCATCCGCCGCGACCATGATCTCGCCGGTGCGCCGAAAATCGATTTCGGTACTCCTGATCAGCTGTTCGATCGCGTGCGCAAGGATATCGTGGACGATGCCCGCGGCGAGACACCGGTCTTCCACGGCGAGCTGTATTTGGAACTGCATCGAGGCACACTCACCGCACAGCAGGATATGAAGCGTGGTTGCCGCCAAGAGGAGTCAATGCTGCGTGTCGTCGAATACCTGTGCGCCGTGGCCAGTATCAAGAACCCAGGTTACGTCTATCCTCGTGAGGAACTGGACCGTATCTGGAAGACCCTGCTGCTCAACCAGTTCCACGACATTCTGCCCGGTTCCGCCATCGCATGGGTGCACCGTCAGGCACGCGAGGAATACGCGCGTGACATCGCACATCTGCGTGACATCGCTGCGGCTGCCGGCCAGGCCGTTAAAGAGGCCGAGCCAGGCATAGCGACGGTGAAGCATGCCGTGATTGCGCCATATGCAAGCAATCCGCAGTATTCATGGGCTGTGCGTGACGGTGGTGGAACGGCTGTGGAAGAGTCTGTCATTCCGGTTTCCGTCGAGCGTGGCGGAAACGCCATCATACTTGACAACGGACGTCTTCGTGTGCGTATTGAGGCGGATGGCACCGTCTCATCCCTGATCGATCTCGCTTTGCGTCGTGAACTTGTGCCATCCGGTGTCCGCATGGGGCGCTATGAGCTGTTGAAGGACGAGCCATTCCATTGGGATGCATGGGATATCCAGCGTGATGCGTTCCTCGCCGCCGATACGCTCACCGACGCCATGGTTGAGCATGTGGAAGATATGCCCGACGGCTCGGCTGCGATTCACGTCGTCACCCATGCGCGCGGTGTTGAGATCCATACCGTCATCACGTTGCGCCCGGGGTCCGGCAGTCTTGACTTTACCGCCGACGTGGATTGGCATGCCGTGGAGAAGTTCCTCAAGGTGGATATGCCGGTCACGGTGCAGGCGGTGAATGCGCAGTACGAATGCCAGTACGGGTTGGTCGAACGTCCGATCAACAAGAACACGCGCAGCGACGATGCCAAATTCGAAAGCTGCACACACCGCTTCGTACGTATCGCCGATGCCGACTATGCCGCCGCTGTGGTCAACGCCTCCACGTACGGATCCGACGTCAGCCCGATCCACGCCGCCGCGGCGCACGGCGCCGGCCGCGGCACCATGGTGCGACTGTCGCTCCTGTCCGCGCCGCTGTACCCCGATCCACGCACCGACCAGGGAGAGCATTTCTTCGCCTGGTCGTTGGTTGCCGGTGCCGGTATGGAATCGGTGCTGGCCGAAGCATCTCGTCTCAACGCGCCGATTATGGGTGAGCTGCCGGCCGTGAGACCGCTGGCTACGCTCACTGATGTTGCCGGCACGCCGGTACTGGATTGGGTAAAGCTGGCCGACGATGGTTCCGGCGATCTTATAGTGCGTCTATATGAGGCCGCCGGGGGCGACGCCAAGGCAACGCTGCGCCTTGATGATACGTTCGCAGGATGCACGGTGGAGGAGGTGAATCTCATGGAGGAGCCGGTGCTGGCCGATGATCTGCCCCGTGCGCTGGTCGCCGGAGGGCCGGTGCCCGCTGAGGGTGCATCCGTCTCGTTCACGCCGTTCCAGATCGTCACATTGCGTATTCGGCGATAGGGACGATGGTCTTAACCCCGATATTGCAATCGCGCTCGATCATGCGGGAATCGGATTCCTCCGAGATGCTGCATGGTCGCGCGCGATTGCGCGTTATGGCGGGGATGGGAGGCGGGGTAACGATATGCGACATGTGACACGGTGATGTTGCGTTCGTGCACACATCGTGTTATTCTCTAACTAAATCGCTTTAGTAACCGGCGAATGACCATGGTGGTCAGCTAAGTCGCTTTAGTCTCAGCGAAAAGTACACGACAAAAGGAGAGCTATGCTGCTCAAAGTCAATCGCGAGATTGATCGTTGCAAGCGCGTTATGCGGGAGCGTGTTTGGCCGCATATCCATCAGGTGCTTGCACAGTGCACGGTCGGCGCAGTCAAGAACCCGGGAGAACCGGAGATGCCCGCTGCGTTCATCACGCGCGCAGTGTCCGGGCAGGTCATTTTTCAGCCGCTCGCTGTAGGCGAACCCTGGGGAACCTCATGGGGCACGACCTGGATGCGTGTCGAGGGACAGTTGCCCGAAACCCTGCCCGAGGGGCGAGCCATCGAGCTGGTGTTCAACCTTGGTTGGCTCGAATGGCCCGTCGGCGGTCACATTGAGGCCATGGCATACCGTGCCGATGGCACCGTCATCAAGGCACTGCACCCGCGCAATCACTGGATGCCGCTTGTCTCCGCTGACGGTGTCAAGGATCGTGTGGTCAATCCTGACGGCTCTTTCGTGGTTTATGTCGAAGGCGCTTACAACCCTAATGTCCCGTCGTTTACCGTTACCGAGCTGGGCACCAAGCCCACCGGCAAAGCAGACGAACGCTATGAGTTCAGTTCCATCGATATCGCCGCTCTGGATCAGGACATGTTCGACTACTGGGCCGACCTTGACGTCGTCACCGGATCTCTCGAAAACATGAACGACGCTGACCCGCGCTATTGGAAGCTCGCCAAGGCCATGCAGCGATCCATCAACCTGTGGGACGAGAAAGACTACAACACGCTCGCCTTGGCTCGAAAGGCGCTCGACAAGGTGATGCACAACCCCGCCAATGCCTCGGCCATGACCCTGACCGCAATGGGTCACTCGCATATCGACTCCGCATGGCTGTGGCCGGTGCGCGAAACCGAACGCAAGGTCGGGCGCACCGTATCCAATGCGCTCGCGCTGATGGATATCGACCCGGACTTCACCTACGTGATGAGCGCCGCCCAGCATTTCGCATGGCTCGAGGAACGCCACCCCGACCTGTTCGAACGCGTCAAGGCCCGCATCGCGGAAGGCCGGTTCATCCCGGTCGGCGGCATGTGGGTCGAATCCGACGGCACCATGCCGTGCGGCGAATCGCTGATTCGTCAGATCAGTTACGGCAAACGATACTTCAAGGAGAAGCTCGGCGTTGTGCCGAACGGCATCTGGCTGCCGGACAGCTTCGGCTATACCGGCGCATGGCCGCAAATCGCCAAGCGCTCCGGCTACTCGTGGTTCCTCACCCAGAAGCTGTGCTGGAACGACACCACACGCCTGCCGCATCACTCCTTCATGTGGGAGGGCGTCGACGGGTCACAGATCTTCACCCACTTCCCACCCGCCGACAAATACGATTCCGACATGTCCGCGAACGACATGGCCTACGTGCAGAGCAACTACAAGGACAAGGACCTCTCCGACCGAGGTATCTTGTTATTCGGCTATGGCGATGGCGGCGGCGGGCCCATCCGTGAAATGACGATGCGCGAGCACCGCTTTGAAAGTTTTGAAGGTATGCCAAAAGTCGAATACGGCACTCCGGACGACTTCTTCTCCAAAGCTGAAACCGAGATGAAGGCCGAGGCCGGCTCGGAAATGCCCCGATGGAAAGGCGAATTCTATTTCGAGCTGCATCGCAAGACGTTGACCTCTCAGCAGGAGATGAAACGCGGATGTCGCAAGGAAGAATCGATGTTGCGCACGGTTGAATATCTCGGTGCCGTGGCTTCGCTCGAATCTGCCGACTATGTGTACCCGACTGAGCGGATTGATCGCATCTGGAAGACATTGCTGCTCAGCCAGTTCCATGACATCCTTCCCGGCTCGGCCATTGAATGGGCTCATCGCGTGGCCCGAGAAGAATATGCCCGCGATCTTAAGGCGCTCTCGGATATCGCCCGTGACGCGATCGCGGCAATCGCCGTCGCCAACCCGGACGTGGCCCGTATCGCCAAAGCCCGGATCAGCCAATTCGCCGATGTCGATCCGTGGCGTCCGGCATCGCTGGTCTCCTGTGGCGAACCAGTCGAGGTGAATCGTCGCGAAGACGGCTCGGCTACGCTGGATAACGGGCTGCTGTGTGTCCACGTTGCCGCCGATGGCACCGTCGACTCGATGATCGACCTGAAGTCCGGACGCGAAATGGTCGCCAAGGATCACGTAATGGGCCGTTACGAGATTCTCAAGGACGAGCCTGGCGTATTCGATGCCTGGGATGTTGAACGCGATGCCTTCCTGTGCGCCACCGCATTGGCTGACGGACATATCGTCTCGATCGAGACCACCGCAGACGGGTCCGCCGTGATCGTCACCAAGAACAGTTACCGCGACGACGAGATTTCCACCACAATCACGTTGCGCCCGGGCAAAAGCCAGCTTGATTTCCATGCAGATGTCGAATGGAATGTGCCCGAGAAGCTGCTCAAGGTAGACATCCCCATGGCACTGAGCGCCAGCCGTGCCCAGTATGAATGCCAGTATGGCCTCATCGAACGCCCGATCGTCAAGAACACCGAAGGCGAAGAGGCGATGTTCGAAAGCTGTTCACATCGCTTCGTTCGCATACACGATTCCTCATACGGCATTGGCGTGGCCAACGGCTCGACCTATGGCTCCGACGTCAGCTCGCTACGTGATCGGGATGATGCCCTCGCCGGCACGATGGTGCGCATGTCGTTGGTCGCGGCTCCGACGGCACCGGATCCACGCACCGACATCGGCCACCACGAGTTCGACTGGACCGTACTGCCATGCGCTTCGGTCGCGCCACTGGTCGCCGCCGCTGGCGAGATCAATGCTCCGACGATTGAGAACATGCCCGACATCGCCGCGCCGATCACGCTGGAACCCATAGAGGGCACGCCGGTCATCGACTGGATCAAGCTCGCCGATGATGGTTCGGGCGACATCGTGGCCCGACTCTATGAGGCCGCCGGGGCGAAAGCCAAGGCAATGCTGCATGTCGGCGGTACGCTGGACGGCTGGACGGTGCGTGAGACGAACACGCTCGAACAGGATGAATCCTACCCGGATGAACCTGCCGGACTTATCGGCGGCAAGCAGCAGGCCGAAGGCGCCGAACTGGCGCTCAACCCCTTCCAACTGACCACATTGCGCCTAAGCCGCGCCTGATACGGATTCGGCCCGGGTCCTGAACCCGGGCATGGTCCTTGCCTCCAACCGTCAATCGACATAGCAGTCGAATCGATGCGTTCGCCAACGGAATTCAGCCTCCCCGTGAGCGCTCAACATGAACCGGTCGGCAATGACCGCGTTCCCACCATACGTTTCGAAGAACAAACCAAATATATCAAAGGAGAAAACACCATGAAAGGCACATTCAAGAAGGCGGTCGCATTGGGCTCTGCCATTGCCCTTGTGGGCGGACTCGCCGCTTGCGGATCCAGCTCGGGCGACGGCACCGCCGAACTGAAGTTCCAGACATGGAATCTGAAGAACGAGAAGTTCACCGACTACTTCGAGGGACTGATCGACCAGTTCGAGAAGGAGAACCCCGGTATCACGATCAAGTGGGTCGACCAGCCAGCCGACAACTACGAGGACAAACTGTCCACCGACGCCGCTGCGGGAGAACTGCCGGACGTGGTCGATATGGGCCCTGAACCGGCATATACGCTGGCCAGTGCGGGCATCCTGCTCAATCTCGCCGATGCCGTGCCGGAAGCCGAAGATGACTTCCTTCCAGCTGCCTGGGACGCCGCCACACTCAAGGGAACCGACCTTGAGGAAGGCACCTACGGGTTCCCCTGGTACCTCAACTCCGGCCCCACCTTCTATAACAAAGCGGTGCTTGAGGAGTGCGGCATCACCGTGGATCCGAACGACCCGCCGACCAAGCAGGACGACATCTTCGCGATGGCCGACACCTTCGGCTCCAACTGCGGTGGCAAGTATGCACTGACCTCCGGCATCCCATCCATCCAGGACTTCGGCATGTATGGCGTGGAACTGATGAACAAAGACCACACCGAGTTCACGTTCAACAACGCGAAAGGCGTAGAATTCGTCCAGCACTACATCGACATGTACAACGCCGGCGCCTTCACCGATGACATGCTCAACAGCTCCACCTCGGGTGAGTCCAAGAGCTTCAACGGTGGAACCCAGGCGTTTATGAACGGCAACGCCTACAGTGTGGACGATATTCGCAAGAACGCCCCGAAGGTGTTCGAGAATCTGGCGATCACCGATTTCATCGCCAACACCAAGCCGAACATGTTCATGGAGATGCTTACGGTCAATGCCACAAGCAAGCACCAGGAGGAGGCTATCAAGTTCGCCCGATTCGTGACCAACTCAGACAACCAGCTGGCATTCGACAAGAAGGCGAACGTGTTCCCGTCTTCGAAGGGTACCATTGACGACAAATTCTTCAACCCGTCCGACGATACCATGGACGCCGAAGCCATGCGTATGTCCGCCGATCAGATTCGCAACGGTGAGATTTGGGGCCCGGCCCAGTTCACCTCCGCCTGCTCCACCATGCTGCGTGAGGAAATCGCTCAAGCGCTGCAAGGCAAGATCACGGCCAAGGAAGCGCTTGACGCCACCGTCAAGTACTGCAACGAACGGCTCTAATTATGGCAAGCGAAGCGAAATCAAGGAAGCGCGCGGCCAAGGCCTCACGCCAGGCGGGGCTGGGACCGAACAGTAGCGGACGCATTGTTCCTTGGCTGTTCGTGCTGCCTCCGATCCTATGGATCTGCACTTTCTCCCTGTTCCCGTTCTTCAATACGATCAGGCTCTCCTTCACCGATTCCACCCTGCTCAAGCCCGGTACGTTCGTCGGCCTTGAAAACTACATCGACATGTTCACCGACCGCCGCTTCCAGACGGCGTTCTTCAACTCGTCGCTGTATGTGGTGTGCATCGTCCCGTTCATGGTGATTCTGCCTCTTATGCTGGCCTCCCTGGTGGCCGAGAAGACCCGCATCATGAACTTCTTCCGCACCGCCTTCTACACACCGGTCATCATGTCCAGCGTCGTCGTCGGCTTGCTGTGGACCAATATCCTCGATAAGGATGGTCTGCTCAACGGCACGTTCAAGGCACTCAAATGGATCACCACGCCAATTCCGTTCTTGACCGATCGCTGGCTGCTGCTTTTCAGTGCCATGGCCGTCACGATCTGGAGTGGTCTGGGCTATTACATGCTTATCTATTTGGCTAACATCGCCAATATAGACAGCACATTATATGAGGCGGCTTCGATTGACGGGTGCGGTGGCATCCGCCAGTTCCTGCACGTCACATTGCCCGGATGCAGAATGACGATGATCCTAGTCATGCTGCTCAGCTCGATGTCCGCTTTCCGAGTCTTCGGCGAGATCTACATGCTCTCCGGAGGTTCCGGCGGCGTCGGTGGCGCCGATCTGACGATGACCATGCTCATCAAGCAGGAAGGTACCGGCATCAACGCCCGAACCGGCTACTCCGGTGCCCTCGGCATGGTGATGTTCGTGGTGCTCGGTTGCATCATCGGCATCGAATGGTTCATTCAGAGCAGGAGCGAAGACTGATGGCAGGCACACACGCAGTCATGGAAAACAAATATAATCATGTCACTCCGGGCAAGGTCGTTCGCATCATCGTGCTGATCGCTCTGCTGCTCTTCCTGGCGGCACCTCTGCTGTGGCAGATCTCACTGGCGTTCAAAGGTCCCAAGGACGACATGTACGCCGCGCCCTACCTCATCCCCGTTGACCCGACAATCCAGAACTTCGTCGATGTGTTCAATCGTCTGCCGTTGCTCTTCTACGTGTGCAACACGTTGATCGTGGCAGCATTGAACATCGGTGGCAACATCATCTCAGGATGCTTCGCCGGCTACTCGATCGCCCTGCTCAAGTTCAAAGGCAAGGGGCTGGTCGTAGGCCTGCTGTTCCTATCGATGCTGGTTCCCGGTGAGACGATCCTCATCTCGCAGTTCCTGATTATCCGCAACCTTCAGCTGCAGAACAACCTGATCGGCGTTGCCTTGCCTGGATTGGTCAGCTCCATGAACATTCTTCTGTTCATGAATGCGTTCAAGGCCATACCTCGCGAGATGATCGAAGCCGCAGAGGTCGATGGAGCCAATGTCTGGCAACGGTTCTGGCGCGTATGCGTACCTCAGGTCAAGGGAACCATGGCGTTGGTCGGCATCTTCTCCTTCATGGGATCGTGGAACGACTTCCTGTGGCCGTTAATCGTGCTGACTGATGACTCGCACTACACGCTTACACTCGGCATGAGCCGTCTGCAGGGCACCTTCGTGTCCGATCCGCGTGTGGTCGCAGCCGGCACCATAATCGCCCTCGTCCCGATCATGATCTTCTTCCTTGTCTTCCAACGTTATATCTTCAATGGCCTGGAAGCTGGATCGGTCAAGGAATAATCAAAGGTTCACCATGAAATTCGGAGTCAACTACACGCCTTCGGGCGAATGGTTCTACACCTGGCTCAATCCCAAATGGGAAGTCATACGCCGGGATTTGGCGCAGATAGCCGAGCTGGGTGCGGATCATGTGCGTATATTTCCCCTGTGGACGCTGCTGCAGCCTAATCGAACTTGGATTAATCCCAAGGCATTGGCAGATGTTCGCCGTATGGTCGAACTCGGTGGAGAAGCCGGTCTCGATGTCTATGTGGATGTGATTCAGGGGCACTTGTCGAGTTTCGATTTCGTGCCTTCCTGGCTGGTCTCCTGGCATGAAGGCAGCATGTTCACCGATCAGTCGGCGATAGAAGCCCAGAGTGCGTTGACTGAGGCGATTTACGGTACGTTGTCTGACATGAAGGCCTTTGCGGGCCTTACGTTGGGCAACGAGTGTAACCAGTTCACTGATGCCACACATCCCAGACGCATGCCGGCCAATGCCGAGCAGATTGGTGAATGGCTGGATACGCTTATCGGATTGGTTGCCAAGCGATGCCGGCGCGATGGCCGTCTAATCGCGCATAGCGAAAACGACGCAATCTGGTACGCCGATGGCCATGCCTTCCTGCCTAGATATGCTTCATGCAAGGGCGATGTGACCACCGTGCACTCCTGGGTATTCAACGGTACCGGACAGCATTACGGTCCGATGTCATGCGAAAGCCTGGGACACGCGGCCTGGCTCGTTGAACTATCCAAGGCATTCGCTGCTGATCCGCATCGCCCGGTGTGGGTACAGGAAATCGGAGCACCTGGCAATGTGATCGATTCCGCCGATGCTCCGGAGTTCTGCCGGCGCTCGATTGATGCGATTGCTGACTGTCCTGATGTGTTCGGCGTCACGTGGTGGTGCTCTCACCGCATCCCCTCGACATTCTCGGATTTCCCGTTCTTCGAGCACCAGCTTGGCCTGTTCGATGTGGACGGGACTCTCACCGACGTTGGCAAGGCGTTCCGAGACGCAATCGCCACCCACCGGGATACGGTTGCACCGCCACGCACGACAGCGATTGTCATCCCTGTGGATGAACAGGGCGACCCGCTCATGCGAGCTGCTCAAGCTCCGGGCGGCTCGCTCTTCGAGGCATGGGCGAACTTGAATCGTCAGGGTGAAAGGCCATGCGTTATCACCTCGCTTGATGCTGGCAATCCGGCCAAGCTCGCCAATCGGGGCATCGTCCGCCTTGAGCGCGTCGAACTCGTGGCGGGCCATGCCTACAATGCGGTGTCTGATCCAGCTTTCGAGCATAAAGGCGAATGATGACGCGTTGACGAACAGTCATACGATGTAGTACAAACCGTTCGTCATTGTCCGGACATCTAGACATCGAAATAACCGAATAATTGTTCGAAGTTCCTCTTCGAAGGGGCCGGCTCTCCTCGGCTTGAACTTGGCGGCCGGCCTTTCTATAACAGACGATGCTATTCCTTGCAAGATGTTGGCACTCATTACATTTGCGCATCCGGCGCACCGGTACGTACCGGTATCGGTGCGCCATTGTTCACACACATCGCGCATCCAATGGGGGAGACGACGTATGGTAGATGCGACGCTGTTCACCGGTCAGCCGCCGAATAGTGATCCGGCGGCCCGCCCTGAAGCCATCATTCGGGGGGATCGGTGGCGTATTTCGATTCTGACGGACTCTTTGGTGCGTTTCGAATGGTCGGATGCCGGCGTCTTCGTCGACGAACGAACGCAAAGCGTCGTCAACCGTGATTTCGGAGAGCCTGCGGCATACACTGTTCGCCGTGATGCCGATGGCTGGCTCGATATTGAGACCGAACGGTTACGTATCGTTTATGATGGAGGCCCGTTCACTGCCGAGGGCTTGGCGGTAAGTGTCAAGGATTCGCTGTCACAACACAACACTTGGCGTTACGGCGACGCTCAGAATGCCAATCTGGGCGGCACTGTGCGAACCCTCGACCAGATTGACGGTCCGACCGAACTCGAACCCGGCCTGCTGTCGGGTGACGGTTGGATGATTCTTGACGATTCGGACGACAATCTGGTAGTCGAAGCATCTGAAGTCAATGGCAGCCCCAATCCATTTGGCTCATGGGTGGCCCGTAAGCCGGTCTCCTCCACCGATCTGTATTTTTTCGGATACGCGCGGCGTATCCACGATGCACTGCATGACTATTACCAGCTCACCGGACCGGTCCCTCTATTGCCTCGCTGGGCGTTGGGCAACTGGTGGAGTCGCTATCATCGTTACAGCGAAACCGAATATCGTACGCTGATAGAACGTTTTGAAACAGAGGGCATCCCTTTCACCGTCGCGGTGCTTGACATGGACTGGCATGTGACCGATCCCGATCCGTGCTATGGCTCAGGGTGGACCGGATTCACCTGGAACCGCACCCTGTTCCCCGACCCGGAACGTTTTCTGGGATGGCTGCATGAGCGGGGTCTCAAAACCACGCTTAACCTGCATCCGCGAGACGGCATACGTGCGTTCGAGGACTGCTACGATCGCATGGCTCGGGCAGTGGGCGTTGATTCCAAGTCCGGCAGCTCGATTGAGTTCGATGCGTCCTCGCCGGTGTTCATGTCCGCTTACTTCGATCAAATCATCCACCCGATGGAATCTCAGGGCGTTGATTTCTGGTGGATCGACTGGCAACAAGGCAGCGTGACTCGCCAGCCGGGACTTGACCCGTTGTGGATGCTCAACCACCTGCACTTCCTGGACTCGGCCTCGCGAGGTCGGCGGCCTATCACGTTCTCGCGCTATGCCGGTTACGGCTCCCATCGTTACCCGGTCGGATTCTCCGGAGATACGGTCGTATCGTGGGAATCATTGAAATTCCAGCCGTACTTTACGACGATGGCTTCGAACATCGGCTACGGATGGTGGAGCCATGACATAGGCGGGCATATGTTCGGCTACCGGGACGAGGAACTGGAGACCCGATGGTACCAGCTCGGCACGTTCAGCCCGATCAACCGTCTGCACTCGACCGACTCCCCATTCAACGGCAAGGAGCCATGGAACTTCCACTCCCCGGCTCGCGAGGCGATGATAGCCGCACTTCGTTTGCGCCATAGACTCATCCCGTACCTGCATACGATGAACCGTCGCGCGGCTTATGACGGGCTGCCGTTGGTCGAGCCAATGTACTGGAACCACGGGGGCGGCACCGTGCCCACGGAATTTGAGTTCGGCACCGAGCTGATCGTTTCGCCAGTGCTCGAACCGGCCGATCAGGCCGCAGGCCGTGCCAAAGCAGAGGTCTGGCTGCCAGTCGGCCAATGGTTCGACTTCTTCGACGGAAGACGTTACGTAGCCGACAATCCGGAGGGCCGCACGCTTGGTGTATGGCGTACTCTCGACCGTATCCCGGTATTCGCCAAAGCCGGAGGCATCATACCAATGCAACGTCTCGACGGCGCTCCACTCAACGATGTTTCCAACCCGTCGGCATTCGATGTACTGGTATTTCCGGGCGCGGATGGCACGTTCACGCTATGGGAGGATGACGGCGAGTCGGTCGGCGGAGAATGGGCTTCGACCCGTCTTACGTTTGATTGGGTGCGCGGCATGTTCACCGTACATGCGCTTGACGGCGACAGTTCGCTGGTGCCGAGCTCACGCGCATGGCGTCTCATATTGCGAGGTGTGGAACAGCCGGACGGCGATTTGCCGGCATCGGTCTCTATACGCCATGGCGGTCGGCCAATCAGCGGCACAGTCGACTATGACCCGGATACGTTAAGCCTAAGCGTCGAGGTCGGCGCTCTGAATGTGGACGGCGACCTGACGATTCACGTGGCTGGAGGACTTTCGATTGCGCCGTCGCCGATCGAGCGAGACGCCTTCGACATACTCGCCGACGCCAAGATGCACTATTTCACCAAGGAACGGGCCTGGCAATCCGTTCAGCGCGAGGGCATACGCGCGCTCGCCACCCTGCACACGCTGGAAATGCCGCCGGGCGACTACGGGGAGCCGCGGTGGTTTTCCTCGCATATGCCGCAAGGCGTCATCGAGGCGTTGTCAGAGGTGTTGCTGCGCGACTGAACAGGCGCGCGGGCCCCAAGCCCATACAGATATGTCCCGACGCAAGAATGCGGCGGGGAGAACAGGAAAGGAAACCGATGAACAAGACAATGACGTGGCGCCGGGTGCTGGCGGCCTCTCTTGCCGCGATGCTTGCGATGTCGCTGGCGGCATGCTCGGGAGGCACCTCCGCGACCAAGTACACGATCACACCGGAGAACGAGAATGAGGAGCTTGTGCTGGGCAACCGGCCCGAGGCGTCCTACTGGTTCCCGGAAGATCTGCTGAAGTGGAATGCGGATAAAGACCCGGATCTAGCATACAATGTGAGCACTGTGCCGTTGGCCAAGCGTGTGGACAAGGCCGACCTCAAACCAGTCAATGACACGCAGAACACCGATACCAAGGTGATGGCCATATCGATCATGAACTCCTCGACAAGCGGCAACGCCCCGCATGGCCTGAACACCGCGAACGCGAACACGTTCTCGTATTGGCAGTACGTTGACGAGCTTGTGTACTGGGGCGGCTCTTCGGGCGAAGGCATCATCGTGCCGCCGAGCCCCGATGTGACTGACATGGGCCATACCAACGGCGTGCCGGTGCTGGGCACAGTCTTCTTCCCTCAGAACGTATCAGGAGGCAAGGTCGAATGGCTGGACCAGACGCTTGCCCAAAAGTCCGATGGCTCGTTCCCCGTGGCGGACAAGCTCATTGAGGTCGCCACCACGTACGGTTTCGATGGCTGGTTCATCAACCAGGAGACAGAGGGTGAGAACGAAACCTCGCTGGGAGCCGACTACGCGACGAAGATGCAGGCGTTCATCGCCTACCTCAAGAAGCAGGCCCCTGACCTGCGTGTCGTGTATTACGACTCGATGACCAAGGACTGCTCAATCGATTGGCAGAATGCCCTTACCGATGAAAACTCGATGTACATGACGGATGGCGATCATCCGATAGCCGATGAGATGTTTCTGAACTTCTGGTGGACCGAGGACAAACTGGCCGGCGACGACCTGCTTGCCGCCTCCGCAACCAAAGCCAAAGAACTCGGCATCGACCCGTATTCTCTGTACGCCGGTATCGATGTGCAGGCCGACGGCTATGACACCCCGGTCAAATGGAACCTGTTCGCCGGCAAGGATGGCAAGACGCATACCTCTCTCGGCCTGTACTGCCCGAGCTGGGCATATTGGTCCGCCGGCAATCCGACCACATTCCGCAAAAACGAGAGTCGTCTATGGGTTAACGATGAGGGTAATCCATCGGTGAGCACTCCGTATGAGGACGATGAGAAGTGGACCGGCGTATCCAATTACGTGGCCGAGCAGTCGGCTGTCACCTCGCTGCCGTTTGTGACCAACTTCAATAACGGTTCGGGCTACAGCTTCTTCCGTGAAGGCAAGCAGATTTCCAAGATGGATTGGAACAACCGTTCCGTCAGCGATATCCAGCCGACCTATCGTTGGATAGTCGCCGATGAGGGCGGCAATAAGACCAAGGCCGATTACAGCGATGCCGACGCCTGGTACGGCGGATCGTCACTGAAGTTCTCGGGCAAGGTCGCCAAGGATGGCAAGACCATGGTCAAGCTGTACTCGGCGAGCGTCAAGACAGGGGCAAAGCCGACGCTGTCGATTGCCGCCAAGGCCAATGTCGATACCGATCTTAAGGCCGTGCTGACCTTCGCGGATGGCTCGGTCGAAACCGTCAATGGCAAGAAGAAGGTCGGCAACGATTGGGGTGTCATCGACTACGACATCGCCAAGTTGTCGAACAAGACGCTCACCGGCATCGACTTCACCTACCAGTCTTCCGAGGATAAGACCGGCTACGAGCTGTTGCTGGGCAACATCACGCTCAAGGATGGCTCCGAGGAGACCGAGCTCGGCAAGGTCACCGAAGTCAAGGTCGATGACAGCGAGTTCGACGATGACGCCCTGTATGCCGGTGCCCGCATTTCATGGAAGACCGATGGCAAGGCTCCGGCCTACGAGATCTACCAGATCAACGAGGACAAGAGCCGTTCGTTCCTTGGCGTCTCAAACGTCGAGAACTTCTATGCAAACGCACTGACACGTGTAGGCGAGACCAATAACACCACGTTCGAGATTGTGCCGGTAGACCGTTATGGTACGCAAGGCACGAGCGCCAAGGCCGATATGGATTGGCCCGACAACAGCAAGCCGAAAGCCGGTGCCACGGCTTCGCGCACACTGCTGAATGTGGGCGACGAAGTGACGTTCACCTCCGCAAGCTCGAAGAACACTGCCGAGGTCGCCTGGTTTCTGCCCGGATCAAGCAAGGAGCATGCCACTGGCAAGTCCGTCACCGTCACCTACGACAAGGAGGGCGTGTATGACGTTGAGATCACCGCGAAGAACAAGAGCGGCGAGGCCACTGCGACGCTGAAGGGGCAGATTGTCGTCTCCGCGGATGTCATGGACCTTGTGTTGCTCTCTCAAGGCGCTCAGGTCAGCGCCGACGGGTTCACGAACGGCAACGAGAAGCCTGAGTTCGCGGTTGATGGCGACGTGAAGACCAAGTGGTGTGTCACCGGCCCGGCTCCGCATGAGCTTGTTGTCGATCTCGGCGCACCCAAGACCGTCTCTCAAGTCGATATTTCCCATGCTCAAGCCGGTGGAGAGGATGCCAGCATGAACACGCAGGAATATGCGATCGAGGTCAGTGAGGACGGAACCGAATACACGCAGGTCGCGTTGGTCAAGGGCAACACTGAAGGTGCCACGTCCAACGCCTTTGCCCCGGTCAATGCCCGTTACGTCAAGTTGGTGGTTAACAAGCCGACGCAGGGCAGCGACACTGCGGCTCGTATCTATGAGATGCAGGTACGTGGCGCAGACGGCGCGATCCTCTAGGAGCCGCTGTTTGTTCTGACGAATACATCGCTTCCGGGTGAGCCGGTATATCGGTGTTACCCGGAGGCGGCATCTCGGCCCGTATCGAATGCAGGCCGTGCGAATTTCCACTTTGTGGGGAATGAGGGCAAAGAAGTTCTGTATCGATGTGGGCCATGCCATATACTAAACTGATTCATGCAGTATGCATGCAATGGTGAGTGCTATCGAAGTCCGTTTTTTGAGGTTCCCCATTGCGGGGAACCAACATATCGCGAAACGGGAGAGTACGCCGATGACGAGCACGGAGCCGACGATGAACACAAACCCCCTCCACTTGGAGTCAGGAGCCGCGCATCCGGTCGCCAAACCGCATCGGGTGGGCCTCAAGGACATCGCCGACGAGCTGGGAATCTCGCAGACCGCGGTGTCGTTCGCGATCAACGATCGTCCCGGTGTCTCCGAAGAGACCAAAAGGCGCGTCAAAGAGGCTGCGTCGAAGCTTGGCTGGAGCCCGGTGTATGCGGCGCAGGCGCTCGGCTCATCGAAGACCATGACGGTTGGCTTCGCCCCGGCACGCTCCTCAAACGGTCTTCGGGACGAAGGCTCCATGCTGCATTTCATGACCGGTTTGCATGAATCCCTGAGTCTCAAAGGTTACGGTCTGTTGTATCGGCCCTGCTCATCGGTCAGGGAAGAGTTGTCGGTCTACGAGGATTGGGCTCGACGTAAGCGTGTTGACGGTGTTATCCTCGTTGACCTGCGTGCTGACGACCCGCGCCCCGCGCTGCTTGCTCGGCTCGGTGTGCCGGCTGTGCTTGCGGGAGGTCCGGATCCTGAGAACATCGTGCCCTCGCTGTCGATTGACGATTCAGGCGCCATGGAAACGATTCTCCGACATTTGGTATCATGCGGACACCGGCGTATCGCATACCTATCGGGGGACCGCACCCTTGACTATTCGCGTGATCGCGAACGAATGTTCCGTGAATTCGCAAAGCGCCGCGATCTTGAGTCGATCCGTGTCGAATACACCAACTTCAGCGTAGACATCGCCTCGGCAATGACGCTTGCAATGTTGTGTGGAAGCAATCCGCCCACCGCTTTCATCTACGAGAATGAGACATTGGCCGCAGCCAGTCTGCATGCCATTACCGAGTGGCTGCTCAATACGCCGTCCAAGAATCCGGACGCACCGCGATATCCGCATAATCTTCCGGCTATCGTTAGCTTCGAGGACAGTTTCTTGTGCGTATCGATCTATCCATCGCTCACGTCGGTACACCGAGACCCGAGCGTGTATGGAATGAAGGTCGCCAAACTGCTGATCAAGGTCATCAACGGTGAGACGGTCAGTGGCAACCGCCGCATCCTGACTCCCAAGCTCGTGATCAGGGACAGTACCAGACTTTCCTGTGTCTGATTCGTCTACGGCTACATCCTGCTGGTGGAGCGGATAGAAACGGCATGAGACGGGAATAGGCAAGGTCCGACGGGAGTTTTCCGTCGGACCTTGCCTATTCGTTATCACGAATTGTATCGCCTTACGCCGCGTTCTTCACGGCCGTCGCAATGGACACAGCCGGGTCGAGGAACGGAATCAACGTGGACTGGAAGGCGTGGTACAGGTCGGACTTGCCCGGCCAGACCGTGCCGATCACATGATTGCCGCCGTCAAGCTGGTGGAACCATGATCCGCCTTCGTGGTCGATGACGTGCTCGTCGACGTAGCGGGCGAATGTGGCGTACCAGTCGGCATATCGTGCCTCGCCGGTGGCGGCGTGCAACGTGGCGGCGGTGTTCAACGATTCGGCCGCCGTCCAATGCATGCGGTCGGTGACCACCGGCATGCCGTTCCAGTCGGTCGTATAGACGAGTCCCTGCGCGCCGTCGACGTTCCACGCATCGTCCACCGCCCGCGCGAACAGGTGCTCGGCGGCGTCGATGTACGGTCGCGCGCCGTCCCGATTGGCGAAGGAACTCAACGCCCACTGCACGATAAGACGCGCCCATTCGATGCCGTGGCCCGGCGTGGCGCCATACGGTTTGAACTGGTCGTCCTTCTTGTCGGCATTGCATTCGAGATCGACTGACCAGTCGGACTTGAAATGCTCGGGAATGCGCCATCCGTTGTGTTCCGCCCATTCGATGACGTGGTCGATGATGCGGCCGGCGCGGACGCGATAGGTGTTGTTCCCGGTGGCGTCGGCCACGGCCAGGAACGCCTCGGTGGTGTGCATGTTGGCGTTGAGACCACGGTACGGGTCGAGCTCGGTGAATTCGGTGTTCCAGGTATCGACGGCCAAACCGATTTCGTCATCCCAGAAATGCTTGTCATACGTGGCAAGCGCCTCGTCAAGCAGTTCCTTGGCACCCGGACGTCCGGCCAGCAGGGCAGAGGATGCGGCGAGTATCACGAAGGCATGCGCATAGCAGACCTTGCCCGGAGCATGGGTGCCGTCCGCGAACACCTGCGGATACCAGCCGCCGTGCTCGTCATCGTGCAGAATGCCGGTCAATCCCCTGAGCGCCGCGTCGGCCAGCTCGCCCGCACCCGGGTATCCGAGCATGGCGCCAATCGAGTACACATGGGCCATACGGCTGGTGATCCACGTTTCGACGCCGTGTGAGGGGTCGAGGGTGCCGTCGGCGTTCAGCCAGCCGGAACCGCCATCCGGCGCTGGGAAGCCTTTGCCGAACTTCAGCAGCTCGTAGGTTTCGGAAGCCATGAAAATGCGGTTGGCTTCGGTGCCGAGCGTATAACGTGGGTTATTGGTCATAATGATTGTTCCTTTCCTTAACGAGAACATGCGGTGGGTGCACAATGAGCATTCAGCGGGCACGTCTTAGTGTTTCACGCGAATGTCGAAATAGTCCATGACCAGTTCGCAGAACATCATATTCGACCAGCTGAACCATTCGCGCGTGTACTTGGTCGGATCGTTCACGTCGATGCCTTCGTGCATGAGATGTGTACCGGCGTCGGTGGCTACAAGACGGTCGAGGATATGCGCCTTGAAGTCCTTGTTGTCACTGGTCATCGCCTCGATAGACAGGGCGATGGGCCACACATAGCGCGGCGGGGTGTGCGGTGAGCCGATGCCCTTGAGATACTCGCCCTCGTAGTAGTACGGGTTTTCGTCGCTGAGCAGCGTACGTCGGGTTGCCAGATATGTCGGATCGTCCGGTGCGCAGTATCCCAAGTAAGGGGCCGCCATCAAGGAGGGCACATTGCTGTCGTCCATGATATTGACGTGGCCCAGGCCGTCGGTCTCGAATGCGTAGATCGTCTCTCCATTGCGGTTCGTCGTTTTGGCGTGGGCTTCAATGCCTTCGGTGATGGTGCGGCGCAACTCGCCGGCACGGGCGGCGATATCGGCATCATTCAGAATCTCACCGCCGAAGATGCGTTCCAGATAGCCCATCACCACGGCGGCGAACATGTTCGAGGGCACCAGATAGTGGTAGGTGCAGGCGTCGTCGCTGGGGCGGAAGCCGGACCAGGTCATGCCGGTGTACGCCACCGGCGACCCCTTGCCGTTATTGCTCAGCGATTCGGTGGGGATGTCCGTGTCGCGGATGAAGAAATACGGGGAGCGTTCATGATGCTGCTCGGTCTCGAATACGTCAAGAATCTTCTTGACGCCGGCAATGAATTCGGCATCGAAATGACCGGTGTTGCCGGTGTTCGCATACAGCATCCAAGCCAACTGGATGGGGTAGCACAGCGAATCCACCTCGTACTTGCGCTCCCAAAGCCAAGGGCTGGAGAAGTCGGACTGATCGTCCTTGTCCCAGGAGGCACCGTTCGGTTCCTCGTTGAAGGCGTTCGCATACGGGTCGATGGTAATGTAGCGGAACTGCTGGCGAACCAGACCGGCGATCAAGTTCGCAATGTCGTCGTCTTTGGCGGCAAGGGCTAGGTAAGGGCGTAATTGCGCGGTCGAATCACGCAGCCACATGGCCGGGATATCGCCGGTGAGCAGAAATGTGGTGCCGTCGTCATGCCGTTTGACCGTGGTGGTCAGGGTATCTGCAAAGCAGGCGTTGAAGTTCTCGGCCCAATCAGCGTGTTCGGTGCCACATAGGTCCGTGATGCGCTGCAAGAAATCCGAGACCGACTTCGGTATCGCGGTGGTCGTCATAAATTCAACTTCTTTGTTTGAGGGATATACATATCAAGGGAACAGCATTATTCTAAACCGCTTTAGTTGAAGACACGCGAAAGGATGTGAAGAGCGTGGCCGTGAGTACACCATATGAAAAAACCGGTGAGATTTCCTGTTCGGAGAATCTCACCGGTTGCGGTCAGTCGATTCGTGAAGTCACACGAATGACGAACAAAGGGGGGCGGAATCAGGCCTCGTTCTTCTCGTCCATGGCCTTGAGCTGGGGCGGGGTGTACGTGTCGCGCTTGAATTCAGTCAGGAAGTACAGGCCGACGACCAACAGCTCGATGGCGGGGCAGGATGAAGGCGGTGCCGAGAAGAATCACGCAGCCGATAATCATGTAGACGGTCAGCACGCGAGTCTCGCGGACCTTCGAGAGCGGGTAGCTGGCGGAGATACGGTCCACGAAGAAGATGAAGCAGCCGAGCGCGAAGAACGCCAGGCCGGTCATGATGCCGATTTTGTAGCTGGTCTTCTTGATGAACAGCGAGGCGGGGATGGCCACGATGAAGTAGCCGGCATAGAATGCGGACTGCACGAACGCGGTCTTCATGTCGCTCAGGTCGAATACGGCCTTGAACTGGGTGATAAGAATGTCATTGAGGCTTGCGGCGATGGCCTAGAAGGCGAACAGCACCGAAGTCATTGAAAATTGCAATACTGGCGTGCGATCAAGGTAGCCGTCAGGGCTTTCCACCCACGCCACGTTCTTGGATGCGGTCTTGTCCATGATATGTATTCCCTTTTTCTCTATAAATGGACGTATGACAGATCGATCGATCAATGGATGATGACTAGTGAATAGTGATAGTCCTGTTGCCGGGTTCCATCAGGGTGTTACATGATTTGGCAGAATTCGATGACCTCGTGGTTCGGGCCCAGTACGTTGAAGTAACGGATGCCGTTGCTCCAGAAGGTGTCGATGTGCTGGATGGAGCCTTCCGCGAAGTTCAGGCCGAGCTTCTGCGCTTCAGCGAAGGACGCCTCGATATCCGTGGAATCCAGCGCGAAGTGGTTGATGGCACCGTTTTCCATCGGGGTGGGATCCATGGTCCACACCTCGAGGGTCAGGTTGTTCAGGCGCAGGAAGGTGCAGCGGTCCTCACCGTTGGGATAGATGCCGAGGCATTCGAAGCCGAGACGCTCGTAGTAGGCGATGGTGCCTTCGAGATCCGTGGTCGGAATGCCGACATGCTGGACGCCGGTGACGGTGTCACGAATGGACATGGTAACTCCTTTTTAAAACGGGATGGCTTTGCCGGTATAGGACGGCAAAGCCATCGGGAAAATAGGTGGTTTTGGATTACTTGCCGATTTCAGCCAGGTAGTCGGGCATCTCGGCCGGGTACTGCGGCCAGGCACCGGCCTGGGTGCAGACGTAGGCGGCGGTGTTGACGGCCTTGCGGTGGGCTTCGGCGAGCGTGTCGCCCAGCAGGATGCGTGCGGTGAAGGTGCCGGAGAAGGAGTCACCTGCACCCACGGTGTCGTTCACCTCGACGTGCGGAGTGTCCAGCGTGGAGACCTCGCCCTTGCGGGAGATGATGGTGGAGTAGGCGGAGCCGGCGGTCAGAATCACGTAGTCGAGGTCGAATTCCTCGAGGAACCAGCGGGAGGCGTCTTCGCCGGAGGTGCCGCGAATGTCGAACATGTCGCGCAGCAGCAGGAGTTCCTCGTCGTTGATCTTGAAGACGGTGGCCGCCTTGAGGAGTTCCTCGATAAGTTCCTTGGAGTAGTGGTCGCCGCGCAGGTTGATGTCGAAGAACTTCATCGCGCCCGGCTTGGTGTGCTTGAGCAGCTCCGTGATGGTGGCGTGCGATTCGGGGGAGCGCAGGGCCAGGGTGCCGAAGCAGACGGCGTCGGCCTTGGAGACCACGTCGATGAGCTGGCGGGTGTACAGGATGTGGTCCCAAGCCACGCCCTTGACGATGGTGTACTCCGGGATACCGTTCTTCAGTGCGACTTCGACGGTGGAGGTCGGCCAGGCGTTGCGCTGGATGACGGTGTTGATGCCGGCCTCGTCGGCCTTGGCAATCAGTTCGTCGCCGAGTTCATCCTCGCCGACCGCGCTGATGGCCCAGCCTTCGGTGCCGTTCTTCATCGCGTGGTAGGCGAAGTTGACGGGGGCGCCGCCGGCTCGCTTGCCGCTCGGCAGCATGTCCCACAGCAGTTCACCGAGGCTCAGAACGATCGGGGTAGTCATGGTTGGTTTCCTTTCCTTTGTTTCCTTTATCGGGTGTTTCGTATGGAAAATCTTGTGATGTCGGCGCTTGGTTTAGGAGACGTCGAAGAACACCGAGGGGTGTTCGAGGAATTGGGTCACTGCCACTGCTGCGGCACCGGAGACCGCCGCGTCGGCGGACAAGGTGGATAGGCTGATGGAAGTGGAGGCATTGATTTCGGGGATGGCCCGTTCGGCCACCGTGGCGCGCACCTCATCGAGCAGTATCGGGCCGGCTTCGGACACGATGTCGCCGATGATGATGTGCTCGGGATTGTATCCATTGAAGATGGTGACGCATCCGTAGCCGACGTATCGGGCGACTTCGCGGACAATGGCGATTGCCGCTTCGTCGCCGTCGCCGGCTTTGGCGAACAGGGCGCGGGCGGCTTCGGTGTGGGTCATATCGGCCGCGCCGGGAACCACGGTGCCATCGGCGATGAGCGTATCGTGAATGGCGGGGGTGGAGCAGTAGCGTTCAAGGCAGCCGACGTTGCCGCAATCGCAGGGGCGGCCGTTGACGTCAATGGAGATGTGTCCGATTTCGGTGGCGGCACCGAGGAAGCCGTTGATGAGGCGACCGTTGTCGATGACGCCGAGGCCCACGCCTTCGCCGACCAGATAATAGGCGAGGTTGTCGTCGGCGTGCACCGACGGGTCGAAGAGATAATGTGCGAGGGCGCCGGCGCGGGCGTCCTGTTCGATGAACACTGGCACGCGGAAAGCGGTGGCGAATTCGTCGATGAAGTTGATTTTGCGCCAGCCCTGCATGTTGGACACCACGGCGGTGCGGCCTACGTTACGCAGATAGGGGCCGGGCACTGCCATGCCGATGGCCACGATGGATGGGTCGTTGTCGAGCAGTTGTTCGACGCGCTGGTGGATGGTGACGATGGAGTCGTTGATGGTGTTGTCGCACACCGTGGGCAGGTTTTCAAAGCTCAGGGTGTTGCCGCACAGGTCGAACACGCCGATCTGCACCAGCGAGCGGGCGAATTTGATGCCGATGATGCGGAAGTGCGTGGTGTTGAGCTTGAGTCCGATGGAACGGCGGTTCTTGGAGCCTTCCAGATCGCCGGTCTCTTCAATCATGCCGGCCTCGATAAGGCGTGCGGTGATTTTGGTGATGGCCGCGGGGGTGAGTTCCAGTGCCTTGGCGATTTGCGCGCGGGAACTGATGCCGTTGTGATACAGGTGCTTGACGATGCGGGAGCGGTTGGATTCGGAGACACTGGCCTGGGAAGTGGCGTGGGTGGTGTTTGTTGCCATCGGTCTTAAGTCCTCCTTGTCTGCACCGCTGCGAGTTGTTCCGCTCGTCTTTGAATCTGAACTTGATTAAGATATTAACGCTGTTAATTGATTGACGCAATCAATATGTCATTCGGCGTGTCGTGCATGTGAGTGTCGTCTTGGGTGAATTTGTTAAGATAGTTGTCAACAGTCAGATGTACACTGATATCAAGCGAAACGTTCGATGAAGAACAGGGGAGGACTGATGTCCGAAAACACTATGAACAATCTCAAAATCGGTGTTGACGTGGGCGGAACAAAAATCGAAGCTGTGCTGGTTGACGCAATGGGCACGGTATTGGGTTCCGCCCGTATTCCCGCCAGACATGGCAACGATGCCGTGATCGAAGACATCGTCGCTGTAGCGCATCAGGCGGCGGGTGAGCGTTTTGACGAGGTGAGGGCCATCGGTGTCGGTACCCCGGGCACGGTGGATTCGGCCAGCGGGCATGTGGGCAATATCGTGAATCTCGACGTGGTCTCGCTGGATATGGGGCCGTTGATCTCGCAGCGTTCGGGCGTGCCGGCCCATGTGGAAAACGACGTCAACGCCGCCGCCGTCGGCGCGGCCACCGTGTTGGGCGGTGCAGATGGCATGGCCGGTACCATTGCGTTCCTGAACTTCGGCACCGGACTGGCTGCGGGCATTGTCGAAAACGGCGTGCTGATGCATGGCTATAGCGGTGCGGCCGGCGAAATCGGCCATATCCCAGTCGAACCTCATCGCCTCAAGTGCCCTTGCGGGCAATACGGATGCTTGGAAACCGTCTGCTCGGGCGCATCCGTGGGACGTCTGTGGCCCAACGCCGACCCGCCGATGCCCGACCTGATTCGTCGCGCGAAAAAGCGGGAGGCCGAGGCCGTCGATGTGCTGGACATGGTAGTGCGCGCCATCGGCGACACTATCCAGATTTTGGCCCAATCCGTTGACCCGCGACTGATTGTCTTGGGTGGCGGCATGGCCAAAACCGGTGAACCGTTGGTCGAGGTGATCACGGCTGAGCTGCGCCGGCGCGAATCGCAATGCCGATTCCTTGAAACGCTGGACCTGCCGGCCCGGCTGCGTCTGGCACCCGTCGATCAACCGGTCGGAGCCATCGGTGCCGCCATGGCGGCATAGCACTGGCATAGTGCCGGGGCATGGAAGATGAGGCGTCGGATTTGTCTCCGAGACCGCATCTTCCATGCGGTCCTATATCGCTTTATGTCGTGCTGTGCCGCGCTGTGCCGCGCTTGGCCTTGCGCGTTTCGTTGCCGGGGTGGCCAGCTTTATTTGGCCAAGTGTTGGAAGACCACGGCGATGGCCTCGCCCTGTACGGTGATGTCGGGTCCGCATTCGCAGCGCCGGATCACCGTGTGTTTATGGAAGGACGAGGACGTGGCGGCATCCAGATACTGCTGTGCCGCGTCAATGAACGTCTCGTTGATGATGTTCGGCTGCCCATAGACGCATACGTCTGCCATATCCAAAAGGCCCACAGGCATGGACAGGGCCTGGCCGAGATAGCGGCCCGCCCGAGCAAGGATACCCTGATGCTGCTCTACGTCTGCTGCGCTGAGTTGCTTCTTCAATGCGGTTCCGGAAATCATCGTCTCCAAGCAACCGTGCTTGCCGCAAGGGCACAGCGGCCCGTCAAGATCGATGGAAATATGGCCGAGCTCGCCAGCCGCGTGCAGTTCGCCGATTACCGGCGTGTCCGAGAGCAGAATCGCCGAACCGATGCCTCTTTCGATGCGCACGAAAAGCATATTCGGCCCGCCTTGGCCAAAGAAACGTTCGGTGAGCATGGCTGCGGTGGCGTCGTTGCTGACGTTTACTTCAAGTCCGAAATGTTCGGCGATTGGCGTGGACAGGTCGAGATTGTTCCAGCCGCGCATCGTGGAGGAGCGGACCACGCCGTTGTCTACCACGCCGGGGGAGGCGACTCCGATGCCGATGACCTCGCCATCGGACATGCCCAGCATCTTCTCAATGAGCTCGATGATCACATCCACGGAAACGAATGAGCCGGTGTTCAGGGTGACTTCGGCGTGACGCAGCGGCTGGCCGAGCAGATTGGTGACTGCGCCGTGCAGCAGGTGCTCCTGCGTCAGGTCGATGCTGATGATGCGCAGTCGATCGATATCGATGCTCAGCAGTGTGCCTCGTTTGCCTTTGCCGCCGCTGGGTGCCTGACCGGTCTCGCGCAGCAATCCTTCCTCCAGCATCCGACCGACCACATCGGAAACGGCCACGCGGCTCAATCCGGTGCGTCGGCCGAGCTCGGCGCGCGAATACTGGTTGGTGGGGAACAACAACCTGAAGATAAGTTGGCGGTTCTTGCGGCGCACATCGGCGGGGGAAGCCTTGGCCGCATGGTCGTCGGTCGTTGTGTTGAGACCGAGATATGACATGTTTCCTCCTGCCTGATGGTGAGCGAGTGGACGGCGATTGTTGTTCCATACACAGCTTAGACGGTGAAGCGCAATTTCGTCGTTGAAACTGTTATGAAACTTCACTAATAAATTCCAGTGTACCTGTGTGAAGCGTCAGGAAACACCGTGAGTGTTCATAAGGTCCAAAATTGTTAGTATCATTAACAAATAGCGAATCACCAATCGGCGCTACGCCGAACGGTGGTTGGAACGCCGCGCGGCACCCGGACGTGACAAGGATGTTGCCATTATCCGCAAGACGGGCGGCGGTACAGCGACTCGCATCGGGCGGGCCGCACGGAACTGGAGGAAACCGATGCCGGAAATCATCATTGTCAAGAACGAAGCCGAGGCCGGCGAGATCTACGGCCGTTGCGTGGCGGACCTGATCAAAGCAAAGCCGGACGCCGTGCTGGGCCTGGCCACTGGCTCCAGCCCGCTGGCCGCCTATCAGGCGCTCGCCAAGATCGTCAAGGACGAGGCCATTGACGTTTCGGGCGTGCGTGGTTTCGCGCTTGACGAATACATCGGGCTGCCGCTGACCCATCCCGAGTCCTATCATGCGACCATCCATCGCACCGTGGTCGAACCGCTTGGCCTGGACCCGGCCAAGGTCCATGTGCCCGGCGACGTACTCAACGGCACTCCGCTCGAAGACGGCGACAAAGTCGCGCTGGCCGGCCCGGCCTATGATCGTGCCATCGAAGCCGCTGGCGGCATCGACGTGCAGATCCTCGGCATCGGCACCGACGGCCACGTCGGCTTCAACGAGCCCGGTTCCTCGTTGGCCTCCGGCACTCGCGTCAAGACCTTGGCCGAACAGACCCGCATCGACAACGCGCGCTTCTTCGACAACGACATCAACCAAGTGCCCACCCACTGCATCACGCAGGGTATTGGCACGATCATGAAGGCCCGTCACCTCGTGCTGCTGGCGTTCGGTGCCGGCAAGGCCGAAGCCATCGAGGAGACGGTGGAAGGCGGCGTGTCAGCGTTCTGCCCGGCTTCCGCGCTGCAGATGCACCCGCACGCCACGATTATCGTGGATGAGGAGGCCGCGTCCCGCCTGCGCCACAAGGACTACTACCGTTACGCCTACACCCACAAGCCGGCCTGGCAGGGCATCTGAGTTATCGTGTGCTGGCTCCCGCCAGCGGGAGCGCATGAGCGGTAAGGAGAACAACATGTCTGATAGGAACGAGATAGTCTCGCGCGTGACCGCGGCACTGGAGGGCAAGCCGGCTCCGGTGGCGATTCGTAACGCGCGCAAGGTGGATGCGCGCGGCGAACGGCGCGGATATTGGGTCGTCTCCGATGCCGCCGGCGTCATCATGGCGGCCGGCACGGGGGAGGGGACCTTCGAGCACTGCTGCCGCACGGTGGGGCTCGACCCGGCCGATCGCAACGCGGTCATCGACGCCGAAGGCCGTATTCTGACCCCCGGCTACGTGGACATCCACGCGCACGGCGCATGGGAGAAGAGCTTCGATGACGGGCCGGACGGCATCGACGTGGCGCGGGCCGGCCACGCCGTGCATGGCACCACGCGCCAGGTGCTCTCGCTGATCACCAACCCCGTGGACGTGATCTGCCGCAACATCCGCACCGTCCGCGCCACAATGGAGTCCGGCCGCCCCGACATCCTAGGCTGCCATCTGGAAGGCCCGTTCCTGGCCCTGGCCCGCAAGGGCGCACATGACCCGGAATGTCTCAAGGATCCGGTGCCTGACATCGTCGATAAGATGCTTGAGGCCTCCGGTGCCGACCCCGCCTCCGGCAAGCTTGGCTGCATCCGCCAGATCACCATCGCCCCCGAACTGCCCCACGGCATCTCCGCCATCCGCCAGTTCGCCGCTGCCGGCGTGGTGCCGGCCGTGGGCCACTGCGACGCCGACTACGAGACCGCCAAAGCCGGCTTCGACGCGGGCGCGGGCATCATGACCCACATGTTCAACGCGATGAACGGCCTGCATCACCGCGAACCCGGTCCGATTCCGGCCGCGGTGGAGGACCCGCGCGTCACCATCGAGCTCATCAACGACGGATTCCACGTGCAGGATCCGATGGTGAGCCTCTCCTTCCGGTTCGCGCCTCACCGCACGGCCTTCGTGACCGACGCGATGGCCGCCACCGACTGCCCGGACGGCGCCTACAAGTTGGGCGCGCTGGACGTGAACGTGGTCGGCGGGCATGCGCGCCTGGTCTCCAACGGCGCCATCGCCGGCTCCACTCTGCTGCTGGAGGTCGCCGTGCGCCGTGCGGTGTGCGAACTGGGCTTCAGCCCGGTGGACGCGGTCGAGGCGGCCACTCTGACGCCGGCCAAGGCGTTCGGCTTCGACCGGCCGAACCCGGTCACCGGGGTGCCGATCGGCCTCATCGCCCCCGGCTTCGCCGCCGATTTCAACCTTGCGGACCCGGCCGACTGGACGGTCGAACAGGTGTGGTGCGCGGGCCGCAAGCTCAAGTAGCAGTAGGCCGACCGGTTGACGAATGGAAGGCATTCGTCTACGAACATGGTCACATGGTGAGATGATAGTATATTTGTCTCACCATGTGACCGTTATTCACGTCGTAATACAAGAATCCGTAATACTGCTCGATACCGCATAAAACCGGCCTTGGTCGCCACAAGCGAAACATAAGTCGATGACTATGGAAACGCAGAGGTAACACATCCGCACCATAGTCAGGCGGTAATCCACGCCCGCAGTGATGACGTGGAAACAAGTTATGAGAGAGGATTCCTGTTGAATTCCAAGAAGATTCTGGCCGCCGCCGTCTCCGTGGCCGCCATCGCATCCCTGACCGCCTGCGGCGGCGTGAAGGATGACACCACCGCAGGCGCCGATTCCGGCAACGCCATCACCATCGGCACCACCGATAAGATCACCAGCCTGGACCCCGCCGGCTCCTACGACAACGGTTCATACGCCGTGCAGATTCAGGTGTTCCCGTTCCTGTACGCCCAGGACTACAACACCTCCGAACTGAGCCCGGACATCGCCGCCGATGACGGTACCTGGAACGATGACGGCACCGAATTCACCGTCAAGCTCAAGGACGGCCTGAAGTTTGCCAACGGCAACGACCTGACCGCTTCCGACGTCAAGTTCTCCTACGATCGCATCAAGAAGATCAACGACCCGAACGGCCCGAGCTCCCTGCTCGCCAACGTCGAATCCGTGACCGCCAAGGACGACACCACCGTGGTGTTCAAGGATTCCGTGCCTTTTGACGTGACTCTGAAGCAGGTCATGTCCAGCCCCGCCGGCCCGATCGTCGATGAGGATACCTTCGACGCCGACAAGCTCACCGACGCCGACACCATCGTCTCCAAGAAGGCCTTTGCCGGCCCGTACACGCTGACCGCCTTCAAGATCAACGAGTCCGCCGCCTACGCCAAGAACGACTCCTACAAGGGCCTGACCCCGGCCAAGAACTCCGCCGTGCAGGTCAAATACTTCGCCGACGCCTCCAACCTGAAGATGGCCGTCCAGCAGGGCCAGATCGACGTGGCCAACCGCTCCCTGAGCCCGACCGACATCGAGGACCTCTCCAAGGACTCCAAGGTCAAGGTCGTCAAGGGCCCGGGCGGTGAGGAGCGCTTCATCGCCTTCAACTTCAAGATTCAGCCCTACGGCGAATCCCAGCCCGACGCCGACGCCAACAAGGCCAAGGCCGTGCGCCAGGCCGTCGCCAACCTCATCGACCGCGAAGAGCTCTCCACCAAGGTCTACAAGGGCACCTACACCCCGATGTACTCCTTCATCCCGGACGGCCTGGCCGGTCACGATGACACGCTGAAGTCCGCCTACGGCGACGGCAACGGCAAGCCAAGCACCGAGAAGGCCAAGAAGGTCCTCGCCGACGCCGGCGTCACCACCCCGGTCGACCTCAAGCTCCAGTACAACAGCGACCACTACGGCTCCGTCTCCGCCGACGAATACGCTGCCCTGAAGTCCCAGCTTGAGGCAGGCGGCCTGTTCAAGGTCGACATGCAGTCCACCGAATGGACCCAGTACAACAAGGATCGTGTGGTTACCGACGATTCCGACGGTGTGTACCCGGTCTACCAGCTTGGATGGTTCCCGGACTACTCCGACCCGGACAACTACCTGTCCCCGTTCTTCCGCGATGGCAACTTCGTGAACAACGGCTACTCCAACAAGGAAGTCAACGACCTGATCGTCAAGCAGGCCGGCGAGAAGGACGAGTCCGCTCGTGGAGACATCCTCAAGCAGATTCAGAAGCTCGAGACCGAAGACCTCTCCACCATCCCGCTGCTGCAGGGTGCCCAGGTCGCCGTCACCGGCACCTCCGTGAAGGGTGTCACCCTCGACGCTTCCTTCCGCTTCCGCTATGCCTCCGTCACCAAGGGCTGATCCAGCATGAGCTCCCCTCTTTGAGGGGGAGCTGTCTGCCGACGGCAGACTGAGGGGAGCCCAACTCGTATGACTCCCCTCAGTCGGCTTCGCCGCCAGCTCCCCTCGGAGAGGGGAGCCTTTATTGCTTTATATACCGATTACCAACACCAAGGAGCATCGCGTGTCAGACAGCGCCATAGCGACCTCCAGCACCACTCCGGCGAAAGCCAAGGCGAAGAAGAACCGACTGTCAGGTAGTTTCTTCCGCTTCGTGCTGACGAGGTTCCTTCTCATTATTCCCACCGTTTTCATTCTGGTCACCATCGTGTTCTTCGTGATGCGCGCCACCGGCGACCCGATTTCCGCCGCCTTGGGCGGCCGCCTGACACCCGCCGAACTCCAACAGCGCATCCACGCGGCCGGCTATGACCGCCCGCTGATTGTGCAATACGTCGACTATCTTGGCGGCCTGCTGCACGGCGACCTCGGCACGACGCTGACCGATAACCAGCCGGTGATCAGCATTCTTACGCACTACGGCGCCGCCACATTCGAACTGGCCTTCCTCGCCCTGATTGTGGCGCTGATTGTCGGCATCGGCCTAGGCCGACTCGCCGCCCGCAAACGCGACCGTGCCGCCGACGCCGGCATCCGCACCTTCGCCATCCTGTGCTACGCCACCCCGGTGTTCTTCCTCGGCCTCGTGCTGAAGCTCATCTTCGCTGTCTGGCTCAACATCCTTCCAGCCTCCGGCCGCTCCGACCTGAACTCCGAAATGCAGTTCACCCGTCTGGTATCGCCGACTGGCTTCTACATCATCGACGCCATCCAGCTCGGCGACATGAACGTGCTCGTCGACGTGCTGCGCCACGCCGTGCTGCCGGCCGTCGCCCTAGGCCTCCTGACCGCCGGCGTGTTCATCCGTCTGGTACGCACCAACGTCATCTCCACCTACAATTCCGGCTACGTCGAGGCTGCCCGCTCGCGCGGCGTCTCCGAAAAGCGCCTGCTCAACAAGCACGCCTGGCGGCCGGCCCTGATCCCGATCATCACCGTCATGGGCATGCAGATCGCCCTGATGCTCGCCGGTGCGGTCCTGACCGAAACCACCTTCGAATGGAAGGGCCTGGGCTTCATGCTGTCCCAGTACCTGAAGGCCCGTGACTTCGTGGCCGTGCAGGGCATCGTGATCCTTATCGCCATCATCGTGGCCGTCGTCAACTTCCTCGTCGACGTCATCGCCGCGCTTATCGACCCGAGAGTGAGGTACTGAGATGACCACCGCATCCCAAGACAAGATCACCGTCCCCGGTGACGACCGCCTTACCAAGCTCAACGTCAGCACCAAGACGCCGTTCTGGACCAAGATCCCGATCATCAAGGAACTGCGCGTGGCGGTCGGCTGGCAGAAGGGCATGCTGATCACCGGTCTCGCGATCACCGCGTTCTTCCTGCTCGTGGCCCTCTTCGCCCCGCTGATCGCCCCCTACGGCCACGCCCAGATCAAGGCCGCCGACGGCACGTCCTTCCCGGCGCAGGCCGCACCCTCCGCCGAACACATCTGGGGCACCACCGCCGCCGGATTCGACGTGTTCTCCCGTGTGGTGTGGGGCGCACGCACCGCCGTCATCGCCATCGTCGTGGCCGTGCTGCTCTCCATCTTCGCCGGCGTGCTGCTCGGCCTGGTCTCCGGCTACTACGGTGGCTGGGTGGACCGCATTCTGGTGATGATCGCCGACGCCGTCTACTCCTTCCCCTCGCTGCTGCTCGCCATTCTGATGGCCATCATGATCTCCCACGGCCAGTCCGGCCTGTGGAGCGGCATTCTGGCTTCCGGCATCTCCATCACCGTGGTGTACATCCCGCAGTATTTCCGCACAATTCGCGCCGAAGTGATCCGCATCAAGGAATCCGCGTATGTCGAGTCCGCGCGCGTGGTCGGCGCCTCCACCTGGCGCATCATGACCAAGCACCTGTTCAAGAACTCCACCCGCACGTTGCCGGTGATCCTGACGCTGAACTCGTCCGAAGCCATCCTGACCCTCGCCGGCCTGGGCTTCCTCGGCTTCGGCATCGAGCCGACCGCCGCCGCCGAATGGGGCTACGACCTGAACCGCTCGGTTTCCGACGTGACCGCCGGCATCTGGTGGACTGCCGTGTTCCCGGGCATCGCCATCGTGCTCATCGTGCTCGGCATCACGCTCGTGGGCGAATCGCTCAACGATCTGGCCGACCCGCGTCTGCGCGCCCGCAAGTCCGCCGGCGAAGTGGTCGGATCGATCGAAGACACGTCCGTCGACCCAAACGAGAAGCCGACAGCACGCAACGAGGTGATTGCCGAACTCGACGCGAACGTCGACCCGCCGGCCACCGTCACCGACCATGACCCGACCATCGTCGCCTCCGAATGGACCGGCGAGGGCAAGCCGGAAGGCAAGGAGTGAGAGATGAGCGAAAACAACAAGAATCTCGCCGATATCAAGGACCTGTCCGTCTCCTTCATGACCGACGCCGGCTCCATCAAGGCCGTCGAGGACGTGAACTTCACCATTCCGCGCAAGACCGTGGTCGGCGTGGTCGGCGAATCCGGTTCCGGCAAGTCCGTGACCGCGCGCTCCATCATCAAGCTGCTGCCGGAGACGGCCACCACCTCCGGTGCCGTCTACCTGTCCAAGCGCGATGGCTCCGATTCGCTGGACGTGCTCTCCCTGAGCGGCGAACAGCTGCGCGAAGTGCGTGGTTCCGAGGCCGCGATGGTGTTCCAGGAGCCCAATTCGGTGCTGAACCCGGTGTACACCATCGGCTGGCAGATTGAAGAGGGCCTGCGCGCCCACGGCATGAAGGACAAGAAGGAACTGCGCGCCAAGGCCATCAACATCCTGAAGAAGGTCGGCATCCCGGATGCCGAAACCCGCGTGGACTACTACCCGCACCAGTTCTCCGGCGGCCAGAAGCAGCGCATCGTCATCGCCATGGCGTTGGTGCTGAACCCCGGTCTGATTCTGGCCGACGAGCCTACCACTGCCCTCGACGTGACCGTGCAAGCCGAAATTCTCGACCTGCTGCGCCTCGCCCGTGACGAGTTCGACGCCTCCGTGCTCATCATCACCCACAACATGGGCGTGATCGCGGACATCGCCGACCAGGTGGTCGTCATGTACCGCGGCCACGTGGTCGAGCAGGGCGACGTGGAGCAGATCTTCTACCATCCGAAGGACGACTACACCAAGCGACTGCTGGGTGCCGTGCCGCGCATCGGTCAGAAGCTGGTCGTGCGCGACCGCGAGGGCAAACCGATCGAGCGCAAGGCCGATTGGCGCGAACAGCCGATCGCCGTCGAGGCCAAGAACCTGACCATCACGTACCCGGGCCATCTCATGCAGCCCGACTTCAAGGCCGTGGACGGCGCGAACTTCACCATCCACCGCTCCGAAGTGCTGGGCCTGGTGGGCGAGTCCGGTTCCGGCAAGTCCACCACCGGCCGTGCCATCGCCGGCCTGCAGAAGGTGTCCGGCGGCTCCCTGAACGTGCTCGGCATCGAGATGAACGGCGTCAAGGAGCGTGACTTCAAGCCCAAGCGCGCGGACATTGGTTTCGTGTTCCAGGATCCGGGCTCCTCGTTCAACCCGCTGATGACCATCGCGGAGAATGTGGCCGAGCCGCTGCTCGTGCACCACAAGTACGGTTCCGTGGCCGATGCCAAGAACTATGTGGGCGACCTGCTGGAGATGGTCCAGCTGCCGCGCGCCTACATGAACCGTTTCCCGCATGAGCTGTCCGGCGGCCAGCGCCAGAGGGCGTCTTTGGCGCGTGGTTTGGCGTTGAAGCCGTCGCTGCTGATCGCCGATGAGCCGACTTCTGCATTGGACGTGTCGGTGCAGGCCAAGGTGTTGGAGCTGTTCAAGCGACTGCAGGCGGAAATCGGCTTCGCGTGCCTGTTCATCACCCATGATTTGGCGGTGGTCGATATGCTTGCCGACCGCATCATGGTGATGCATAAGGGCCAGATCGTGGAGCACGGCGATGCCGACCAGATTATGCAGCACCCGGAGAACCCGTACACCAAGAAGCTGCTGGCCTCCCTGCCCGTGCCCGACCCGCGCGAACAGCAGCAACACCGCGCCCACCTCCACGAGCTCCTAGCCCAAGAGGCGCAATCGCATAGCATTGAAGCTCCCTCGTCAGAGGGAGCTAACTTTATATCCGCTAGTACTGCTGCCCATCGAACTGGAACAGGGCGTGGGCGTCGCCGTGCTTTTTGTTCTCGATGTAAGTATGGAACAGCTCCAGCCGCTCGCTCGTGCTGGCCGCTAGGGGAGTGGGCAGGTCATCCAGATCGAACCAGCCGACGCTCAGGCTTTCCTCGTCGCCCACGAACGGCTCGGCATTGCCGCCGGGCTTCAGGGCGCACAGGAACGAATGATCCATGTACATGGTGTTGTCGCCATTGGCGTAGGTCAGCACCTTGTCTGACGAGGTGACGGCCACCAAATCGGTGACGAGGGCATCGATGCCCGTTTCCTCCTTGATTTCGCGCACCACCGTGTCCGCCGGCTGTTCGCCCGGCTCGTTGATGCCATAGACCATCGCCCATTCGCCCGTGTCCGAACGACGGCCCAACAGCAGTTGACCATGTTCGTTCAGTACACAACCGGTCACGCCATTGAGCCACAACAGATCATGGCCGATCTTCTTACGCAATTCCAACACAAATTCCGGAGTGGACACATTGCCTCCTTAGTAGAAAAGAAGCTCCCTCATCAGAGGGAGCTTAGGTTACTTCGCTTGGGCAGCCTGCTCGGCCATCCAGGCTTCGACGTCGTCGATCTGCTTCGGGATGCCGGCGGAAATCCATTCGGGGCCGTTCTCGGTCATGAGCACGTCGTCCTCGATGCGGATGCCGATGCCGCGGTATTCCGGTGGAATCAGCAGATCATCCTCGCGGAAGTACAGGCCGGGCTCGATCGTGAAGATCATGCCCGGGCGAATCGGCGCGCCCTGATAGGACTCGAAACGGGCCTGCGCGCAATCATGCACATCAAGACCCAAGTGGTGGGCCACGCCGCAGGCGAGCCAACGGCGGTGCTGCTGGCCTTGCGGGGACAGCGACTCCTCGACGCTCACCGGCAGCAGACCCCAATCGTGCAGACGCTCGGCGATCACACGCATGCAGGCGTGGTGGATGTCGGAGTAGGTGGCACCCGGCTTGGCGGCTTCGAAACCGGCCTGCTGCGAGTCGAGCACGGCCTGGTACAGACGCTTCTGGAAGTCGGTGAACTTGCCGTTGGTCGGGAAGGTGCGGGTGATGTCGGCCGTGTACAGGGAATCGACCTCAACGCCGGCATCCACCAGCAGCATGTCGCCGGTCTTCACCACACCGGTGTTGCGCATCCAGTGCAGAATCGGGGCGTGGGGGCCGGAAGCCACGATGGAGTCGTAACCGACGGCGTTGCCCAGTTCACGGGACACGGCGTTGAACGCGCCTTCGAGGATACGCTCGGAGCGCGGCTTGTCGAGCGCGGCCGGCAGTGCGGAGAGCAGACGGTCGAAGCCATGCTTGGTGGCGTCCACGGCCTTGCGCATTTCGTTGATTTCGTAGCCGTCCTTGACCATGCGTGCCTCGGCGGCGAACTCGTGCAGCTTGTCGTCGGATGCGGAGTTCTTGTCCGGATCGGCGAAACCGTTGGCCTCGCGGATGGATTCAACCATCGAAGTGATTTGCGGGTCGGTTTCGCTGACCACGCGCACGCGTACGGCGCCGGCTTCGGCACCCACGTCCTTGGACAGGGCGTCGGCCAGCTGGGCGATGTCGTGGGTTTCGATGCCGGTCATCGCCTGCATCTCCTTGAGGCCAGCACGCGGGCCAACCCAGTATTCGCCGTAGTGGGCGGACATGAAGAAGTCCTCGGTGGAATTGTCGGCGCGCGGCGCCACGAACAGTTCCGGAGTGTGCGTCTTGCCGGCGGCGGCTTCGGGGGAGTCGGGATCGACCGGGTTCAGGACCAGCACGGCGCCGGCCTCGTAATCGGAACCCAGACCGGTGTAGTAGGCGAACGTGGTGTCCGGGCGGAACATGTAATCGCAATCATTGTTGCGCACCTTCGGCTGGCCGGCCGGAATGACCAGACGTTCGCCCGGGAAGGCCTTGCCCAGCGCCTCAAGGCGGGCTGGCGTGAACTTGGAGGATTCGAGAGGATTGGTCTCCGGATCATCGTCGGCCCAGCCGGACTTCATGAACTCCTTGAATGCGGCCGACTGCGGGCGCAGCGAGCGGTTGTTCACGCGGTCGCTCATCGACTGGTTCGCGCCCGGTGCCGTAGCGCGCTCTTCGGCCTCGTATTCCTTGTCCTTGGCGGTGATCACTTCACCCATTGCCACTCTCCTGTATGTAGTTGTTGTCGAATCATCGATTCCCACCTCATATTAGTCGGCTTTATGCGATGTGCCACGATTGACGGCTGACGGTAAAACCAAGTACGGAATTTGGACGGTCTTCCGGACATGCCCATATGGCGAGTGCGGCGGGCTGGAATGCGGGCCCGTTTATTGTTCTCGGTAGGGAATGAGAGGGGCATGGGCTTGGGCTGGAGCTTGCCGATTGATATTGACATATTCTGTGGGCTGAATCCATGTGAACCCATGCGATGAAGGTTTATCGCGTCGCGGGACTCACTGCTATGCGGAGGTCTCCACCTGAGGCACCCCGGCTTTGATCAGTTTTACCCGCAGCGGAGTGCGTTCGATGACGTCGGCGTATGTGAAATGGATGATTTCGGTGGCTCCGGCTCGTTTCAGTCCCTCGTCGCGTGCGCGTTCCTTGGCCACCACCTCCTGAATGCTGCGGTTATCGGTCATGGCTGGGTCCACGTATTTTTGTGTGCCGTCGTATTCGGCCACTATCACGCGCCCGTCATCGAGCTTCCATACGAAATCAACGCGGTACTCGGTATTCGTCTGTGGGTCGGTCACCGTTACCTGAATACGCGGCGTGAGGAAGCGATCTTCGATGATGGTGCCTCGCGCGAGGGATTCTCCACCATTCTCGCTCCTTTCGTTTGCATAGCGCAGCAGGCGGAATACTCGGGCATAATCGATTCTCCATTGAACGCAGTCGGCGGCTATCTCTTCCTTGGTTATTCCCTTGGCAAGGGCCGAGTCAAAGATCGGCAACGCAAACCGAAAATCAAGGTCTATAGCGGCCTCGACCAAGGTTCTAGCCGGTGATATCAGGGATAGGCCGGAGGCCTCGTAATGTGTCTTCGGATTGTTCATATCGGGCATATAGACATGTCGTAAGCGCTGATGGCATTGACGAGATCCATGATCGGAAGTCACGATGGTTATGCAGCCATCATGCAAATGCCATTGATGTTCGAATCCATAGGCACTTACTGCCACCAAGCCGCCAAAAACCCACTGAGGATGCTCTTGTGCAAGAGCGCGGGCCATATGCAACGTTCGCTCCGGCGGCGTCAAACCATCCCAGTATGCGGTATTTGCATAAAGACTGGGAATGCCGTCATACACTTTCAACAACTCACCACTCTGGGCACGGCGGCGTAGAGCGGTCTGTTCCGCTTCATTTCTTGAATAGACGCATCTCAGCTCATTCTGCGCGGCTGATATGAGCGAGGTCACTGCTTTGTGTGTCTTCATGACGTCGAGCGTAGCCGGAACGAAGCAGCGTAAGTATGAATTTCAGCCATTGTGGTTCTAGCCTCGGAGCTTGGCTGTCTTGGAGTGAGATATTCCCGATAATTTCAAGGTATTAGGCCGCTAATTCGGAATAGTGGATAACACACAAAACTTATCCACCATCAGTAATGTCATTCGAACAACGTGCTTTGGGGATTCGAACAAGATATCATCGGCGAAGGCGGATGTAGCTGGTAGAGGGCGGCGAATTGACGGTTAACGGTGCTTATGCTTTGTACGCCGTCGGTGCTGGTTCAGATATTGGCTGGCTTCTGTCTGAGTGTGGAATCTAGCGTCGGCGTGAGTCCAATGGTTGTATCGGGGCCGACGATTTGCTGCAATTTATTGGCGGCATAGATCCAGGGCTTGGACGGCTGCCGACGGTGAGAGCAGTCATAACAGTGAATGAGCCTCTGCGAGTTCAAAAGATGATGTAGAGGACGTTTGTGAGAGTCGTTTCCGGGGCAAGACATGGTCGATTGACGACATTGAAATTTCTCAACGACGGCAGAATGGCATGCCTTGGCGAGGAGACGACACTGAGAGGCGATGGAGTCGGGATTAATCCAGGTTTTGGCCAGCCACCGACTCGCAAGAGCATCATAGCGTCGGTGTACCGCCAGAAGCTGGCACTGTACCGACGCTGAATAGCATCAGCGTCGCCGGACATACAAGTTTTGGATTGCAGCCGACTAAGAATGAGATGCCGACGGCAAGAGCCGCATTGCAACTATATGAGACGGCTTCACTGTGCGTGGCTGCAGGTAGAGACTGCCCGCGCGGCGGCGACATATGAGACGGTTTCACTGTGCGCGCACGATAAACCACCCCGGCGGCTAGGATAGAGGGAATTGAGGGAGTGCGGCTCCACGCGTGAAGGCAAGAATCCCGAACCATGCGGGGCAAACCTGTGCAAGGGGAGCTTCCTGCGCATGCGGAAGCGGAATATATGCGGGCATGCGTAGACATGACGAGAATGGCGCGAACACGTAAGTGGCATACGCACTCCGAACGGCGCAACAGCAACACGAGCAGAGGTTAGAAGAGGATATGTCATTCGAGCATCCGAATCGGAACAATGAGAGCATGCGGGACGTCGAACTGGACATCATGAGCCGCCCGCCGGAGCATAACACCACCAATCTGGATCTCGACCGGATGAACCTGATGCTCGACATCCTGGGCCACCCGGAGCAGTCGTTCCGCGTGATTCATATCACCGGCACCAACGGCAAAGGCTCCACCGCACGCATGGCCGAGGCCATCTGCCGCGCCTACGGTATGCGCACCGGCCTGTACACGTCGCCGCATCTGGAGAAGATCAACGAGCGTATCGCCATCGACGGCCAGCAGCTGTCCGACGACGATTTCATCGACATCTGGGACCAGACCAAGGATCTCGTGGCCCTGGTGGACGCCAAGATGGAGGAGCAAGGCAAGCCGAAGATGAGCTTCTTCGAGGTGCTCACCGCCATGGCCATCTGGAAGTTCGCCGACACGCCCGTGGACGTGGCCATCGTCGAGGTCGGCATGGGAGGCCTGTGGGACGCCACCAACGTGCTCAACGCGGATGCGGCCATCATCGGCCCGGTGGACATGGACCACATGCAGTGGCTGGGCGACACCGTCGAACAGATCGCCACCGAGAAGGCCGGCATCATCAAGCCGAACTGCACCGCCATCATCGGCCCGCAGCCGCATGAGGAAGCCGTCATGCCGATTCTCGCCGAAGCCGCCGAACGCAACCACGCCATGCTCGTGCGCGACGGCTACGAAATGACCGCGTCCGACCGTATGGCCGCAGTCGGCGGCCAAGTCGCCACCCTGACCACGCCCAACGGCACTTACGAGGGCGTGCCGATCGCCAAGTTCGGCGAGCATCAGGCCCACAACGCGCTTGCCGCGCTCGCCGCCTCCGAAGTGGTGATTCCGGTCAACGGTTCGCTGGACGGCGACTTGGTGGCCGAGGCGTTGAGCTCGGTCAAGATTCCCGGACGCATCGAACAGATCCGCACCTCACCGACCATCATTCTGGATGGCGGACACAACGTGAATGCCGCCGAAGCCCTGCGCAAGGCCATCGAGGAAAGCTACGACTTCAAGCAGCTGGTCGGTGTGGTCGCCATGATGCGCGACAAGCAGGTCGAGGAATATCTGGGTGTTCTGGAGCCGATCCTGAGCTCCGTGGTGGTCACCGAGAACTCGTGGCGCGAGCGCGTGATGCCGGCCGACGAGCTTGAGAAGATTGCCGTGGACGTGTTCGGTCGTGACCGTGTGATCAAGGAAGCGAACCTGCCTGACGCGATTCAGACCGCCGTCAATATGGTCGATGCCGAGGACGAGCTGGGCGTGGGCTACGGCCACGGCGTGCTTATCTGCGGCAGCTTCGTCACCGCCGGCGACGCACGCCTGATGCTTGAGGAACACGCCAGCCCCACGATGAGGCAGGCTATGGCCGTTCATCAGCCGGCGGTTGACCCGGACGATTCGGATCAGCCGGCAGACAAGGCCGAGGATGAGGCCGCCGACAACCTCGAGGATTCGGTGAGCCCGGACGACTTCGACGTGTTCGACGTCCTCGGCCTCGGCAAGGAACAGGCCAGTGACGCCGGTAACGCCGGCACCGGCACGGCCAGCGCCGACACAGGCGCCGTCACCGACGATTCCGCCGACGTCCGGTAACCCGCATCCAAGGCATATCGGATACCCGGACACCCGGCATACGGAAAACAGTCTCACGCCATGTATCTCAAGGAACTCACCCTCCGCGGATTCAAATCCTTCGCCTCCGCCACCACGCTGCGCTTCGAGCCCGGCATCACGGCGGTCGTCGGCCCCAACGGTTCGGGCAAGTCGAACATCGTCGACGCCCTGATCTGGGTGATGGGTGAGCAGGGCGCCAAAAACCTGCGCGGCACTTCGATGGAGGACGTGATTTTCGCAGGCACGTCCTCTCGCCCGCCATTAGGCCGTGCACAGGTGAGCCTGACCATCGATAATTCCGATCACACGCTCGATATCGATTACACGGAAGTCACCATCTCCCGCACCATCTTCCGCAACGGAGGCTCCGAATACGCGATCAACGGCTCGCAATGCCGCCTGCTCGACATTCAGGAACTCCTCTCCGATACCGGTCTTGGCCAGCAGATGCATGTGATCGTAGGCCAGGGACGATTGGATGCGATTCTGAAGGCCGACCCGTCCGGCCACCGTGCGTTCATCGAAGAGGCCGCCGGCATCCTGAAGCACCGCAAGCGCAAGGAACGCGCGTTGCGCAAGCTGGCCAATACCGAAACGAACCTGAGCCGACTCGACGATTTGCTGGGGGAGATTCACCGTCAGCTCGGCCCCCTCGGACGCCAGGCACGTATCTCCCGGCGCGCCGACGCGATTCAGATATCCGTACGCGACGCCCAAGCCCGCCTGTACGCCGAAGACGCTCAACGCTCGATGAGCCGTCGCGACACGGTACGTCAAGAGCTTGGCGCTGTGCGTAACCAGCTGGCCGTCGCCCAACGTGAACTCGCCCAAGTCAAAGTACGCATCGAACAGGTCGAGGCGTTGAGCTCCGAATCCAGTCCGGCCATCGCCAAGGCCAACCAATACTGGCATGAATTCTCGCAGACCCGTGAACGACTGAACGCGCTCGCCCAGTTGGCCGAAGAGCGCAGCCGGTCACTCGCCGGCCAGATCGTCACCAACTTCGGTGAGGATCCCGGCATGCTTGTCAAACGAGCCGAGGAACTGGAGTCTCAGGCAGCGGCACAAACCAAGGCCGTGGCCGATGCGCGCATCGCACTCGACAAGGCCACCGAGGAACGCGCCGACGACGAGAAAAAGCTTGCCTCAGTCCGCCAGACCTTGACGGAACTGCGCAAAACCGCACAGGAACGCGATGCGCAAATCGCCCGACTGCGCGAACTCATCGCCCGCGAGGAATCCGCCGTACAACTGGCGACCAGCCGCGCCAAGGATTACGCCTCCCAACGCGACTCGCTGACTTCCCAGCGCGACGATGCCCAGCAACAGCTGGACGCATTGCGCAGCGAAGCGGACTCCATTGCCGACGATGACGGTGCCGCATTGGACGCCGCACGTGCAACGCTCGCCGAATGCCGCGAACGACTGAATGAACGCGCCGATAAGCAGCGCGAGATACAGTCCAAGATCATCTCGCTCAAATCCAAGGCCGATGCGCTTGCCGACACGCTAGACAGCCGCAATGCCTCCGGATCGTTGGAGCGCGATACGGACGTGGCCTCGCTTGGCCGACTCACCGACTTCATCCATGTGGCCGAAGGCTGGGAAGAAGCCGTGGCCCACGCGCTCGACCAGTATGCCAGCGCCATCGTGGTACCCGCGGCAGGCAACATGTTGCACGCCCTCGAACGCGCTCGGGAAGATAAGCTCGGCAAAGCCGTGGTGCTGACCGCGAGCATTGCCGGCGATCCCGCCACAGAGCCGGGCACGGAGTCGGAGGAGAGTAGCGCCGAGAACGCGGGGGCCGCCCCGCAATCGGGCAACGCGCTGGCAGCACTCGTCACCGCGAACCCGGATGCCGAGAACCCGGCACAGGCCGAAGCGGTCGTGCGCACCGTGCGTCTCCTGCTGGCTGATGTAGCCGCGGCCGGCACCGCCGACGAAGCCCAACAGATTGTGGCATTCGGCGAAGCCATGCGGGCCGTCACCAAGAACGGCGAGACCTTCACACACGGCGTGGCGGCGGTCGGCGGCTCTTCAATCTCTCAATCGGACCTGTCTCTGGCCGCCCGCCGGGACAAAGCATTGGCACAGGTCAAACAGTTGACCGCCCAAGACGGCGGAATGGCTGAGCAAGTGGCCGAGGCCAAAACCAAGCGCGATGAAGCGGCTCGACTCGTCGACCAGGAATCCGCCAAACGCACCGAAGCCCGGCTCAAAGCCCAGCAGGCGGAGAAATCTCTGAAATCCGCCACAGATCGCGTCGCATCGTTCACCCGTCAGCTCGAGCAGCTGGATAGGAAAATCACCGAGACCCAAGAGAATTGCAACGAGCATCAGCTCAAGCTTGACGACCTCAATCGCGCTTTGGCATCGGCCCGGCAATCCACAGCGGAACATGCCGATTTCGACGAACTCGATGAACGCGAACGCACGCTGGAGCGCGAACTGAACCTGACTCGCGAGCATGAGGTCGCCGCAAAAATCGCGTGGACCGAAGCAAGCCGCAAAGGGGAGTCACTGAGCCGACAGGCCGGGCTGCTGCGGGACAACGCCAAAGAAACCGCCGAACGCCGCGCCCGCATCGAGGCGTTGAACGATCGCAGACGCGAGCAGGCCGCACACCTGCAAGGCGTGGCCGATGACGCGCGAGCAGTGGCCGCCATGGTAGAGCATACGCTGCATGACGTGGCCGCCAAACGAGACGAGCTGCAGGCCGCCGCCTCCAGCCATGACGAGGAACTCAAGGCCCTGCGCGCGCAGCGCAACCAGATCGAGCCCAAGGTCACCGATCTGACCGGGCGCGAACATGCCTTGGATGTAAACCGCGAACGGTTGGCCGCCGAATCCGGGCAGCTCATGCAAAAAGTGTCCGACGAACTCGGTCTCACTTTGGAGGAATTGGTTAGTGATTACGGCCCCGAACAGCCGGTGCCCGTGCTGGATGATGAGGGCAACCCTGTGCCGTTGGATGAGACGGAAGCTGAGGCTGAGACCGAAGAGGGAGAAACCGGGGGAGAGACCGGCACCAACGGCGATTCCGACCGCTTTAAGACCGTGCCGTATAACCGTCAGGAGCAGAAGAAGCGTCTCGATAAGGCTCGCCGCGATCTGGCCGCACTCGGCAAGATCAACCCTTTGGCCACCGAGGAATTCGAAGCGCTTGAGGAGCGGAACAAGTATCTCAATGATCAGCGCAACGATGTGGTCAAATCACGTGACGATTTGATGCAGCTCATCAAGGATCTCGATTCCACGATGGTCCAGGTATTCAAATCCGCGTTCGACGATACCGCCGAGGCATTCGAGCAGATGTTCGCCACGCTGTTCCCAGGCGGCACCGGGCGACTGCGCCTGGAAAACCCGGAAGACATGCTCACCACCGGCGTACTGGTCGAGGCCAGCCCGGCCGGCAAGCGTGTCAAACAGCTGAGCCTCCTGTCCGGCGGCGAACGTTCACTGACCGCGCTGGCGTTGCTGTTCGCGATTTTCACCGCCCGCCCCAGTCCGTTCTATGTGATGGACGAGGTCGAGGCCGCGTTGGACGACGTGAACCTGACCCGTTTGATTAATGCGTTCAATGAGCTACGCGCCCATGCGCAGCTCATCATTATTACTCACCAGCAACGCACCATGTCGATTGCCGACGCGCTCTACGGCGTAACCATGCGAGCCGACGGCGTAACAGCCGTGGTGAGCCAAAAACTCGAACGATAAATGAATGGTTCCTGCTGGTAGGAACTGGCGCCACAGGTGACGGAGGGTGGTCCATCTCGAAAGACCACCCTCAGTTTCGCTTCGCTCGACAGCTCCCACCAGCGGGAGCGGGGTGGTATTAGCGTAATGCCTTGCGCACGCCCTGCACAGTCTGCAGCGTCTTGTAGAAGACCTTCTTGATGGGTACGTCGCGGGCGGGGGCCACCGGGGTGATTTCCTCGGTGAACTTGCACTTGAACTCGTTAAGCCCCTTGAGCGACGGCGCGAAATCGGAGCCGATGCCCATCAGATCGTATTCCGTAATACCCTGCGAGCCCAGGATGCAGCATTCGGAATACAGCAGCTTGTCGGTCACATGCAGACGCATAACCTCGTTGCGCATGCCGGCATAGTAGCGCACCGCATGCGTGCCGTTCACGGTGACAATCGACCATGCCACCACACGGTCTTCAATACGTGCGGCGAACACACGGCAATGATCGGCACCCAACGCGCCGATCATATCGGAGTAGTCGCTCATCGGAGCAGGCGTGAATCCATCGCGCTGGCCGGTTTCGACCATCACATCGTAATATTCGGAGAAATCGGTCAGGGCCTTATCCGTCTCATCGGCAACCTCGGCCGGGCATTCACGTAGAGACTTGCGCACGTCACGGCGTCCACGACGCTTCATCCGAGCCAGAATCTCATCATCGCCACCGGTGATGTCGATGACCACGGTCTGGTCGTACGGCACTGTGGACAGCACCTTCTCCGTACCATCGGCGAACCAGGTGTCGATACGCAGGAACGCGATGCTCTTGTCGGCCTTCTTGACGGTGTCCACGATGGCGTCGACGACCTCGCGCTCCTCAGCCTCGGTGGGCTTGGCGACCCACGCCGGCCCATGCATCGAGCGCAGATAATGATAACCGTGCGTCTCAAAATCGATAAAAGAGATCACGGCGACCAATTCACCATCACGCTTGATCAGATAATTGCCCCATGGTGTGCGTCCGTCGATATCCGCCTGAAAACCAGACCAAACCTTGGTCTGTTCGATAGGCAACGTGATGCCGGCCTTCTCGGCTTCGGCTTCCAGTGTGGCTCCGTCAACTTTCTCCAACGTGATCATTACGATTCAGCTATCCTTTTTCGTTTGTATCCGTATGTCGTGTTTCTGGTTTGGTCGTATTGCGCGTGATCTGATGTGGGCTAATCGGGATCCGATCAGGATTTGATTGGCCGGAATCCCGTCACAAGCCAAACATGCGTTCGACGACGTGATCGTCGCCGTCGAACGGCACATGCTTGCGATGGTCCTTGATCCAACGCTCGTTGCCCTTGCCGATGATCAGCAGGATGTTGAATCGGTCGGCGTGCGCACGGGCATCGTAAATGGCGTTGGTGATGGCCGTCAGACGGTCGGAAATCACCGTGGAGACCACATCCTTGTTCGTGATGTAGCCTTGCATTTCCATGCAGATGTCGATGATCGGCTCGGTGTCCGTATCTTCGGCGGTGAAAATGAAGTTCGCGATACGGTTCTCGGCAGCCTCGACGATTTCCTTACGACGATCGTAGGCCTTGTTGCCGGCCGATCCGGTCACCAGCGTGATACGCGGGTTTTCCTCGCCCCAACGCTCGTAGACGAAGTCAAGCAGCGCGGTGACGGATGCGTAGTTGTGCGCATAATCGACGATGGCGAGCGTGTTTGACTGCGGGTCGCGGAACTGTTCCATACGGCCGGCGATACGTACGGATTCGATGGCGTGCAGTGCGTCGGCGTCATCGAGCGATACGCCAACCGCATGGGCGATGGCGATGGCTGCCGCCGCATTGAGGTAGTTGAAGTCGCCATCGATGGACAGATGGTAGTCGCCAAGGGCCTGATCTCCGTCGGCGATGTGGAAGGAGGCGTGCGCCGGGTCGGCGGGCCAGGCGACGACGTCCGCACTGGTGCCGGCATTATCCGCGTCATGCAGGGCGAAGGTGGTCACGCCGATGCCGGCTGCCTCCGCGTCCTCCCGCAACAGATCGGCGTGCAGACTGTCCGCGCCGAGTACCAGCGACTTCGCGTTGACGATGATCTGGCGCTTGCAATACAGGTAATCCTCGAACGTGGGGTGTTCGATCGGGCTGATGTGGTCGGGGGAGATGTTGAGGAACGCGGCCACATCGAAAGTCAGGCCATAGACGCGGTCCACCTTGTACGCCTGGGAGGAGACCTCCATCACCAGATACTTCATACCGTTATCGGCCGCCTCGCGCATCATGCGGAAGGCGTCCATCGATTCGGGTGTGGTCAGATCGGATTCGACGTAGGTGTGGCCGTCAAGGCAATTATCGACCGAGGAGAACAATGCGGCCTTGCCGCCGGAGACGGCGTTGATAAGCGCCTGCGTGAAGTACGAGGTGGTCGTCTTGCCCTTGGTGCCGGTGACGCCGATGACCGTGAGCTCGTTCTGCGGATATCCGTAGAACGCGGCGGACAGCAGGCTCATCGCCTTACGTGCGTCGTTGACGATCAGGCCGGGGGTGGCGGTTGCGGCTGAGTACTCGGTTTCGGCCACGTATGCGGCCAGGCCGGCTTCGTCGATGCCGTTCAGATATTCGGCCTTGAACTGGCCCTTGCAGCACAGCAGGGTGCCCGGCGTGACCTTGCGGGTGTCGTAGGTGATGCCGGCGAACGGCTCATCCGCCGAAGCGATACGGGCCGGGTCGTCGGTCCAGACATCCCCTTGGATGATTTCACGCAGCAGATGGTGTTCCTTGAGCAGGTCAGCGGCCGAAGCCAAAGTCAAAGCCATAATTGTTACTCCCTATTATCTAGCCGATACGCCATTCTACAGGTGGGGTGCAGCGTGTTGTGGCTCACACGTCATCGACCACGATATGGGCACATGATTTGATTAGAATGGTGAAACGTGACGACAAGCGAAGCAACTATGCAATCCGGGCAGTCAGCCGGATCGGGCGAGTCCATGGCAGCCAAGCGCGCCAGATTTGAACAGCTCGCCATGCCCGCCGTCAATGCACTGTACCGGCAGGCGATGAGGCTGACCAACGATCCCGATGACGCGCAGGATCTGGTCCAGGACACCTTCGAACGCGGGTTCAAGGCCTTCGACTCATTCCAGCCGGGCTCCAACTTCGAGGCGTGGATGACCACCATCGAGCGCAATGCCTACTTCAACCAGTATGCCAAGGCCAAGCGGCGCCCGCAGCGTGCCAACGACTCCACCGGTGAATACGACGACTGGGACATTTACGATGCCGCCGAACATACGTCGGACGGGCTCAAGTCCGCTGAAGAGGAATATTTGGACGCCTTCGCGCCCGAGGAAATCATGGCCGCGCTCGCCAAACTCTCGCCGGAACGCCGGCAGGTGTTCATCGACGCCGCCATCGACGGCAAGTCCTACCAGCAGGTGGCCGATGAGCAGGGCGTGAAAATCGGCACGGTGATGAGCCGCCTGAATCGCGCCCGCACGCAACTCAAGCGTGAGCTCGCCTCGTATGCGAAAGAGCGCGGGTACGTGACTGGTTCGTCGGCTGGTTCACCATCCGCGAAGTTGGGCGAAAACGTTGGTCGAATCGCCGATTCCGGCCATAATGGAAGTAGTGAACAAACTGTTGGCAGCAATGGCGACACGCAAGCCGCAGTGAGACATAGTCATGCGACTGGCGCCCGCACGCCACAACAGTCAAGCAAGCTTTCGGGAAAGGAGATCTGATGAACGATCAGCCGGTAGAGCGTACTCGCCATATCTCCATAACCCGTACGGGGGCCGATGGCATGGTCAGCCAGACCGAAGTGCATATCACGGCGGTGCATCATCGTTCAGTGGATACCGGCTCGGCCTCTGCGTCGGTCCAGGCGGACGTGCATATCGTTACGGAGGGCGACTGTTTTGACCCCCGTACCTGCTGCGACGAGCGTGAACAGGCGTTGATTGCCGCGTTGCGTGCCTACTTGCGCCCGGATGTGGCACCCGAATGTCTGATAGCCCGGCTCAAGGCCACGCTTGATCACTGCTGCGGCGAAGATAAGTAACGACATATACAACAAGGCCCGTCTGATGTATCATCAGACGGGCCTTGAGCGTTCCATAAGAAACGCGAAGAATCAGGCGTTAGGACGCTTGCCGTGGTTGGCGGCCTTCTTACGACGATTCTTGCGCTTACGTCCGCGCATGCCCATGATGGACTCCTTTGCTGCAGTAAAAAAATAAGCCTTCGGAATTATGCCACATGAGCACGACGTGATGCAACACGGGTGTCCATGTGGCGATGAGCGTCAGGCTTGGCTATTCGGTTTTTCAGATTTGTTCGGCGTGGAAGGTGACCACGGTGGTGTAGTCATCATCCGGCTCGAGCACAACCAGATCCTTGCCGGTGCGGAAGGCGTCGGCGTAGGCGGTCATCGGTTCGACGGCCACGCCGGCCTGACGAGCCTTCTCGCCGATTTCGTTGCCGGTGCACACCTGCCAGGAGTTGATGGTCTTGTCGCCAGTCAGCGTGACCTTGATGCCGTCGGGGCGGGTGAACACGGCGGAAGTGCTGCCGTCTTCACCGCGGTTGGTGATATCGGTCCAGGCATCGTCGAAGCCACGTCCCTCCAGCGTGGGGTTATCGCGCAGGTCGAAGATGCCGGAAACCGGCTCTTCACCGGTGGGCAGCAAGTGTTCGTCTACGGTCACGTGGGTGTCGCAGTGCAGCTCAAGACGGCAGGGCTCGTTGTCGGCGGTAATGGCCTGACCGGTGGCGTGCTTGCCGTTGGCCAGCCACGGGTGGATGCCAAATGCCCACGGTGCCTTCACGCTGTCGTTGTTGTGCACGGTGAAGGTTTCCGTGAGACCGTTCTCGTCAAGTGCATAAGTGGCGGTGATGGTGATATCAAACGGGTAGCCGGCGATGTCGGGGGAGCGCCAGGAGAGCGTCACGTGTGATTCCTGCAAATCAACGAGCTCCCACATGTAGCGGTAGGCATAGCCGTGCAGGGAGGATTGGCGGTCGAACTCGTCGATCGGCATCTGGTAGTCTTCGCCATCGAAAGAATACTGACCATTGGTCACTCGGTTCGGGTACGGTGCCAGCACCCAGCCGTTGCAGCAGGGAATGACCTTGTTCGGGTCGAAGGGGACGATGAGGTCTTCGCCGCGCCACTTCAGCTCGCGCAGGCTGGCACCCAGTTCGGTGACGACGGCACTCCATTCGCCGGACGAGATGACATATTGGTTACCAGTGCGAGGCTTCAAAGCCATAGTGCACACTCCTTTGTGGAACAAATTGTTATCGCTCACAATCGTATCGCATAAGTCCCAAGACGCGGCGGCACATAAGGATAAAAAATTGGCTCCCCTCTGGAGGGGAGCCAGCGTAACAGAACTACTTCTGGACTACTTCGTAGCGGACCACAGTGGTGTAGTCGCCGTTGGGGGCGAGCGTCACCAAGTGGTCACCAGTGCGGAAGGCATTGGCCGGGGCGGTCATCGGCTCGACGGCGATGCCATACGGATGCTCGGCGAACGGTGCGCCAGTGGCGGTGTAGCACTGCCAAGCATTAATCGTCTCATCGCCAATGATTTTCACTTCGATACCGTCCGGGCGGGTGAATGTGGTGGTGGTCGTACCATCGGCGGCACGCTCCACGTCAACCCAGGCATCATCAAAGGCGCGGCCTTCGAGCGTCGGGCCATCGTTCAGGTCGTAGATACCGGTAACCGGTTCGGTGCCGGTGGGAATCAGCGCCTCGTTCACCGTCACATGACTGGCGGCCTTAATCTGCAGGTGGCAGGCGGCGGAGTCGGCATCGCGTTCGGCGGCAGTTGCGCCCTGCTTGCCGTTGGCCAGCCACGGATGCAGGCCGAGAGCCCACGGTGCCGGTTCGTCGCCATCATTGCGGGCATTGACGGTCGCGGTCATGCCGTTGTCGCCGAGTTCGTAGGTGACGGTCACGGTCACATCGAACGGGTATCCGTCCAAGTTGGGGAAGCGCAGCGAAAGCGTCACGGCGCTATCGGTCAACGATTCAAGCTTCCACATGTAGTGGTAGGCGTATCCGTGGTTCGCATTGTTGCGCGGTGCGGGATGATATTCGTTAACCGGCGCGCAGTAATGCTTGCCATTGAAATCGTATTCGCCGTTTTCGATGCGGTTTGGCCACGGGGCCAGCACATAACCGTTACAGGTGGGGGTCAGGTCGTTGACGCCGAACGGGCAGAAAATTTCCTTGCCTTGATAATCGAATCGGCGAATCTTGGCGCCGAGTTCGCAGATGACGGCGGAATAATCGCCATAGTGAATCGAATACTGATTTCCGGTGCGTGGTGTTTTACTCGTCATGGAATCACTCCCGTAGTGAGGTTGGTGGGCCGGTAGCTCCTGCTATCGCTGGCCCCAGTCTAGCGCGTCTCCTCTATCGAGGCGGGGATTGGCGATATGCGGCATATAATAAACAATTCGTATAAACACGGTAGCAATACGTGGAGTGACGAGTCTCACACCATCATGCGAGAAGCACGTGGATTCCTTGGAAACCGGTGATTTGTGGGAGACGCGGAAAAGTTGTGACGGCAGATTCCTGTAATCCCTGCCTTACACTGGAAAACACTATTGACGTTCAGGAGGTTCCGATGACCAAAAGCGTTGTGCTCGCTGATCCGCGAGGCTTCTGCGCGGGTGTGGACCGTGCGATTCTTACCGTACAGACCATTCTCAAAGCCGCGGAGGCTTCCGGAAAGCGGACGCGCGAGGATGGGCTGCCCCCGGTATATGTGCGCCGGCAGATCGTGCACAACAAGCATGTGGTCGAGGACTTGGCCGGGCAAGGCGCGGTGTTCGTCCAGGAATTGGCGGAGATTCCGGATGCTGCTGCCCAAGCGGGTATTCCGGTGGTGTTTTCCGCCCATGGCGTATCTCCGGTAGTGAAGGCGGAAGCCGAACGTCGTGGCATGCATGTGGTGGATGCCACCTGCCCTCTGGTGGGTAAGGTGCACCGTGAGGTGCTGCGTTTCGTGCGCGAGGGGTATGAAATCGTCTATATCGGGCATAAAGGTCACGATGAAGCGGTCGGTGTAGTGGGGGAGAGCCCCGAACACGTGCACTTGATCGAGCATGAATCGGATGTCGATTCGCTGGATTTTGCGCCCGACACCAAGCTGGTGCTGCTCTCGCAGACCACGTTGAGCGTGGACGAGACCGCCGATACCATTGCCGCGCTGAAGGCCAAATTCCCTTGGATTCAAGAGCCGCCGAGTTCGGATATCTGCTATGCCACGTCGAATCGTCAGGCTGCGGTCAAACTGGTGGCCCAGCAGTCCGATTGCGTGGTGATTGTCGGATCGGCCAACTCCTCGAATTCCGTGCGACTGATGGAGGTGGCGCAGGAGGGCTTGGGGGAGCGCGGCAAAGCGTATCGCGTGGATGATGCCAGCGAGCTTGACCCGGCATGGTTCGAGGGTCTGGAATCCGTGGGTATCTCCTCGGGTGCCTCCGTACCGGACGAACTGGTGTCCGGTGTGATTGACGCTCTGCAAAACTTGGGTTTCACCGGTATGAAGTCCGTCGAAACCATCAAAGAAAACATGCACTTTGTGCTGCCGGCGGAGTTGCGCAGGAAGAAGTAGTCATTCTTGGCTCCCCTCCGTGAGGGGAGCCAAGAACGGTCACCACGTGCCGATTGGTGCGGCAACGGCGTTCAAGACCTTGAGCAGGTCCTGTGGATTCACGCCCACAGACAGGCCTCGCTTGCCGCCGGAGACCAGAATTTGGTCGAATTGCAGGGCGCTTTCATCCAACACAGTCTTATGACGTGTCTTCTGGCCTAACGGCGAGATGCCGCCAACCACATAACCGGATTCACGCATCGCCACCTTGGGATCGGCCATAGAGGCCTTCTTGGCACCTACGGCTGCAGCCAAGGCTTTCAAATCCATATGACCGCTCACCGGTACCACGCCCACCACGCGTTCGGCACCGGTGTCCGCCATCAACGTCTTGAACACCTGATGCTCGTCGAAGCCGAGCTTGGTGGCCGCCTCCACGCCGTAGCCGTCATCCATATGGTCGTTGGAGTGCTCGTATTCGTATACGTGGAATTCCACGCCCGCCTTCTCCAGTTGGACTGTCGCCGGAGTGGAACCCGCGCCCTTATCATGCTTGCTTTTCTTTGCCATGATTACCGTTCTACTACGAAGAAACCCCCGCACAAGGCGGGGGTCTCACAGCTTAGTTCTCAAACGAACCGTAGCGGCCTAGACCGCAATGGTTCACTCGGAGATCTCAGCGAAGTACAGCAGGGTACGGATCATGTTGGAGGTGAAGCCGTACTCGTTGTCGTAGAAGGACACGGTGCGAGCCAGGGTCACGCCATCAATGGTGTTGACGTCGGTCTGGGTCGGGTCGAACACGCCACCGTGGGTGTCGCCGAGGATGTCGGAGGAGACGATGCCCTCATCGTTGTAGCCGTAGTAATCGGTGTCGGAGAAGGCGGCCTTGAAGGCGGCGTTGATCTCGTCGGCGGTGGTCTCGGTGTTCAGAACGGTGGTCAGCTCGGTGACGGAGCCGTCCGGAACCTGGACGCGCTGGGCGTGGCCCTGCAGCTTGCCGTTCACGGACGGAACGACCTTGCCGATGGCCTTGGCAGCGCCGGTGGAGTGGGCGATGGTGTTGATGGCGGCGGCGCGCAGGTTGCGGCCGGTCTTGGTGCCACGCGGGCCATCGAGCAGCATCTGGGTGCCGGTGTAGGCGTGGATGGTGGTCATGAAGCCGGCCTTGATGCCGAACTTCTCGTCCAGCAGCTTGACCATGGCGGCCATGGAGTTGGTGGTGCAGGAACCGGCGGAGACGATCACGTCGGAAGCCTTGAGGATGTCGTGGTTCACGCCGAACACAACGGTCGGGGTGGTGTCATCCTTGGCCGGGGCGGAGATCAGGACCTTCTTGGCGCCAGCGTTGATGTGAGCCTGGGACTTCTCGGCGGAGGTGTAGAAGCCGGTGCACTCGAGCACGTACTCAACACCGTCGTTCTTGACCCACGGAATGTTGTTGGCGTCCTTCTCGGCGTAGACCTTGTATTCCTTGCCGTCGACGATGATGGAGTCTTCGGTGGCCTTGACGTCAACCGGAGTGCCATCGTCATGACGGAAGGTGCCGTGGGTGCTGTCGTACTTCAGCAGGTAAGCCAGGGTAGCCGGGGTGGTCAGATCGTTGATGGCGGCAACTTCAATGTCACCAGCCTGGCCGCCGCGAGCCTGCAGCTCGAAGATGCGACGGAAGGCGAGACGACCAATGCGACCGAAGCCGTTGATACCAATCTTAACTGTCATGTAATTCTCCCTTGTAGGGTGGCCTTGGCGCGCTTTGGCACACCGGGCCATTGTTTACCAACAGTTGCTACTGTAATGCCGACTCTGTACACATGGCAACGTTTCAGCGTGCGTTTTGGGCAAAAATGCCGTATTTTCTGTGAGCGCTCACAATTCGGATTGCCCGCAACCGACATGTGATTTTTCCTCTCCTTTGGAGGAATGTCTCGAATCATCATGAGCAAGCGCGCGGCATGCAAGTCAGCGAACCAGCAGCTTGGACACTGCGGTGTCCAGCTCGCCGATATCGCCGCCAAATTCGTGGAATCGACTCACCTGAGGCAACGCCACCTCGATGGGGAAGGTGACGATCAGTGTGCCGTGCTCCACGCTGATGGCCGCGTCCACGCCGTCGCGGAACTCGTTGCTTACCCCCTGCACCACCGTATTGGTCAGCGTGCCGTCTTTAAGCTCATATTTCAGCCCCGGCTCGTTCACGCCAAGCGAAACATCGGAGTGGGAGAACGCAGACACCATGCGGCCGTCCTCGGGCACCGGATGCGCGGGGAACGAAAGCCTACCATCGGTGATGGCCGTGACGATGAGCCCATCACCATACAGATACCCGCTTGCCCCATGCCGGGCCAATAATGCCATCAGTTGAATGCCGGAAATCGTATGGTCAATGCGGCCGCCCAAACCGCCATAGACATGGAATTCGCGGCAACCCGCCGACCAACCGACCTTCAGCGCGGAGAGCATGTCCGGATCGTCCTTCAGCGCGGGCAGCGCGATGGTGCGCACATCGGTGCGGGGCGGCCGGCCCTCCAGCGAATCGAAGTCGCCCACCACCACATCGGGCACGATACCCAACTGGCGCGTATGGTCGAGCCCGCCATCGGCCGCAATCACATACGCGCCGGCCGGCACCACGGGCGTGCCCGCATAGTATTCGCCCGCACCAAAAATCACGCATACCTGAGTCATGATGCCTACTGTAGCCGGTATCCACCCATCGGCCGGGAAAATGCTGATAGGCTACGCATCAGAACAGTAGTCGATAGGCGCACAGGCAGGGGAGCGGAGCGATGGCACAGATCACCGAGGCAAGCGAACGGCCGATTCTCAAATCAAAGATATTCCTCTACATCACCGAATTCTTCTCCGGCATGTCCGCTGATCTACTTCATCTCGATCAAGGCCAAGCGCATCGCCTGCGTGGTCAGCGCCGTGATCTTCGTGGCCACGTCCTGCGTCTCGCCCCTGACCGGCTTCGCGTTCTGGGAAACCAACCTGGCCTATGAGGGCGAGTCCATCTACAACTACCTGCAGGTCAAGAACCTCTCCGACCGCACGATCCTGTCCACCAACGTGCTGTTCGGCGTGCAGTCCGTCACGATGAAAGACAAAGGACTGACAGGTATGTACTACGACACGGCCCTGGCTGCGCCGGCGCTCGCCGACAATGCCAATTCCGCGCTGATCCTCGGCATGGGCACCGGCACCTACGCCCGCCAGCTGAAGCAGTATTATCCGAAAATGAACATCACCGGCGTGGAGATTGACCAGAAGATCACCGATCTGGCCGGCGAATACTTCGATGAGCCCGCCGACATCCCCGTGACCACGTATGACGGCCGAGCCTGGCTCGCCGCCTCGCATGACAAGTACGACGTGATCATGGTCGATGCGTATCAGGACATCACCATTCCCTTCCAGATGAGCTCCACCGAGTTCTTCACCATGGTCAGAGAGCACCTGAACCCCGGCGGCGTGATGGTGGTGAACATGAACATGATCTCGGACGGCCAAGGTTCGATCAACGAGGCGTTGAGCGATACCATCGCCAGCGTGTTCGGCAATGGGAACACACTGACGGCCGACGTGCCGAACACCACGAACCGTGAACTGTTCGCCAAGAAGCCGGGTTCCGGCTCCGAAGAGAACTCCATGCAGCAGGCCTCCAAGGCGCTCAACCTGCGTGAGACCACCTACGAGCGCACCGGCAGCGAAGATCTCGAATGGTATATGGAAGAGGTCGCCTCTCGATTCCGGAAGGTGAACGAACCGGACTCAGCGTCGACTATTCTCACCGACGACAAGGCGCCGGTCGAAGTACTCGGCATGCATGCCATCGATCAAATCATCGCCGATGAGGCCGGCCCATATCGGCAGATTCTCAAAGACGAAGGCTTCGGCGGTCTGCTGCGCGCCGTGCAGTAGGTTCGACACACGGACCGCGAATGTCCGGGCGTATGGTAGACTTTCTATTTGGCTTGAGAAATCAAGAAAGCGGGGCAACCCCACCTGGAAGCCTTTCAAGGCCTCGGGTTCAAGGCAAACAGCCTAGCGATTGCGATATACAACGCGTAATCAGGAATGACGCAAAGAACTGATATGCGTCTGCAGAAGCTGAGCGCATATTGGCGCGGGCTTTGGCTTGCCATGAACCCAAAGCATTGAACAGGACTCCAGCAAAGGCCCTCGCCACGGAATTGAAGTAGAGGATTGGAGTCATCATCAGCGACGAACCACGTATTAACGACGAGATTCGCGTCCCGCAGGTACGCCTGATCGGCCCGAAGGGCGAGCAGGTGGGCGTCATCGCGACTTCCGTCGCGCTGAACCTGGCCAAGGAGGCAAACCTCGATCTCGTCGAGGTGGCCCCGAACGCGAAGCCTCCGGTCGCCAAGCTCATTGATTACGGCAAGTTCAAGTACAACGAGAAGATCAAGGCTCGTGAAGCTCGCCGCAACCAGAGCACCGCGGAAATCAAGGAGATTCGTTTCCGCCTGAAGATTGACGACCACGATTTCGACGTGAAGAAGGGCCATGTGACCCGCTTCCTTAACGGAGGCGACAAGGTCAAGGTCACCATCATGTTGCGCGGTCGTGAGATCTCCCGCCCGATTGGTGGCGTGGAACTGCTGCAGCGTCTGGCCGACGATGTCGAGGAATACGGCACCGTCGAGTCCAAGCCGAAGCAGGAGGGCCGCAACATCATCATGACCCTTGCGCCGAAGGGCAAGAAGGTGCACACCCAGTCCGAGCAGCGTCGTCGTGGCGCCGAGTCCCGCGCCGAGCGTCAGGCTCGCCAGGCGGCTCGTCTCGCGGCCAAGCAGGAGTCTCAGGCTCAGGCCGCGGCCGACGCGCAGTCCGTGATTTCTCAGAAGACTTCCGACAAGAAGCAAACCAGCAAGGAGGGCAGCAATGCCGAAGATGAAAACTAATTCCGCCGCTTCCAAGCGCGCCAAGATCACCGGCACCGGCAAGGTGAAGCATGTCGGTTCCGCCATGCGCCACAACCTCGAGCACAAGTCCGCTCGCAAGCGCCGTGAACTGTCCGCCGACGATGTGCTGCGCGGCGGCCAGGCCAAGAAGCTGCACCAGCTTCTGCAGAAGTGAGCATAGGGCTTACCCGGAAATAACAAGACTTTAGAAAGCTGAGGAATAGATTATGGCACGTGTCAAGCGCGCAGTGAACGCCCACAAGAAGCGTCGCGTTGTTCTCGAGAGGGCTTCCGGCTACCGTGGCCAGCGCTCCCGCCTGTACCGCAAGGCCAAGGAACAGCTGCTGCACTCCTTTAACTACAACTTCCGTGACCGCAAGGCTCGCAAGGGCGACTTCCGCAAGCTGTGGATCCAGCGCATCAATGCTGCCGTCCGCGCTGAGGGCATCACCTACAACCGCTTCATCCAGGGCCTGCGTCTCGCCGGCATCGAGCTGGATCGTCGCGCTCTGGCTGAGATCGCCGTCTCCGACCCGGACACCTTCAAGACCATCGTGGACGCCGCCAAGGCCGCCCTGCCTGAGGACGTCAACGCTCCGGTTGAGGCCTGATTGCTTGAAGTCGTGACTTCACACTAGAAACCCCGCTTCCGAGCGGGGTTTCTTTGTACCATGGGCACTATGACCAACGGATTCACCAGACTCACCGAGCAGTTCCTCGTCCACATCGGCGTGGAGCGAGGGCTCGCCACGGCCACCGTCACCGCCTACGAATCCGACATCGCCAAATACATTGATTGGCTCGAAACCCGCGGCATCCACGAACCGGACGCCATAACCAAACAAGACGTCGAAGACTACATCGCCGCCCTTGACCAGGCGGGGGAGTCCGCCCGCTCCAAAGCCCGAAGACTGGCCTCGATCCACGAATTCCACCGTTTCGCGCTCGGTCAGCACGCGGTGACGGCGGATGTTTCGGCCGCAGTCAAGGCGCCCAAAGGCGCCAGCACCCTGCCCGACGTACTCACCGTGGACGAGGTAACCCGTCTGCTCGACGCGGCGGCAGTCGGCGGCTCAACCGATCCGGTGGTATTACGGGACAAGGCCCTGCTCGAATTCATGTACGCCACCGGCTGCCGCGTCTCGGAAGCCACCGGTGCGAATCTGGACGACATCGACCTGGACGAGCACATCGCGCGACTCATGGGCAAGGGCTCCAAGCAGCGGCTTGTGCCATTGGGCAGTTACGCATGCCGGGCCATCACCGCATACCTCAATGCGGGGCGTGGCGAGTTGGAACAGCGCTCCAGCGCCAAGATTCCCGAGAGGCGCGCACTGTTTCTCAACAAACGCGGCAAGCGCATCTCGCGGCAATCGGTATGGGAAATCGTCAAAGCAACCGGGGAGCGGGCCGGCATCACCAAACCACTCCATCCGCACACCTTGCGCCATTCCTTTGCCACGCACCTGATCCAAGGCGGCGCGGACGTGCGCACCGTGCAGGAACTGCTCGGGCACGCCAGCGTGACCACCACGCAGATCTACACGCACGTAAGCCCTGAAACCCTGATCGAAACGTATCTGACCTCACATCCCAGAGCGCGGTGAGACACACCATTTTGCGACGCGTCCGCCCATAGCGGAATCGCGGCGGGGGAGCACCAAAGTCGGCCGGAAATTCAAGGCGTGACAATACAGTACATAACAGCGAACCGTCAGCCAGGAAGAGGTATTCATGCTGCAGATCAAATCGATCTCGAAGCGCTATAAAACCGGTGATTTCGTTCAGCAGGCGCTTGACAAAGTCAGCCTGAACCTACGCGACAGCGAATTCGTCGCGATTCTGGGTCCCTCGGGTTCCGGCAAGACCACCTTGCTCAACATCATCGGCGGCCTCGACCGGTATGACGACGGCGATTTGGTGATCAACGGCATCTCGACGCGCCAATACAAGGATCGCGATTGGGATTCGTACCGCAACCACACCATCGGCTTCGTGTTCCAGAGCTACAATCTGATCCCTCACCAGACGATTCTGTCGAATGTCGAACTCGCGCTGACGATTTCCGGCATCGGCAAGGCCGACCGTCGCGAACGTGCGCGCAAGGCGCTGGAGAAGGTCGGACTCGGCGAACACATCAACAAGAAGCCAAACCAGCTGTCCGGCGGCCAGATGCAGCGCGTGGCGATCGCCCGCGCACTGGTCAACGACCCGGACATCGTCCTGGCCGACGAGCCGACCGGCGCGCTCGATTCGGACACGTCCGTGCAGATCATGAACCTGCTCAAGGACGTGGCCAAGGACCGCCTCGTGGTCATGGTCACCCACAACCCCGAACTTGCGGAACAATATGCCACGCGCATCGTCAACCTGCGCGACGGCGTGATCCGCTCCGACTCCGACCCGTTCGTCGTGGACGAGACGGCCGAACAGCCGGCCGTGTACAAGACGATGGGCCGCGCGTCGATGTCGTTCGCCACGTCGCTGGCGTTGAGCTTCAACAATCTGAAAACCAAGAAGGCGCGCACCCTGCTGACCTCGTTCGCCGGCTCGATCGGCATCATCGGCATCGCGCTGATTCTATCGGTGTCGACTGGCGTGAACACATACATCAGTGACATCCAGCGTGACACGATGACCGCCTACCCGATCACCGTCGACTCCCAGACCTTCGACCTGAGCAGCATGATGGGCGGACAGATGGGCGGCGATGACGGATACGGCGGCAAGACGCACAAAACCGACGGCATCTACCCGGACGACCGCAGCGTCAAGCAGGCGTCCAGCCTGACCAGTTCGATTACCGAAAACAACCTGACCCGCTTCAAGAAATACCTGGATAATTCCAAGAGCGAGATTCACCAGTATGTGGGTTCCACCGGCATCCAGTACACATATGACGTGAAATTCTCCGTGTTCGACCACGACCCCGACGGCACGCTGGTCAATGCGGACGGCGTGACGATCGGATCCAGCGACTCTGCCTCGATGGCCTCGCAGATGGCGTCCACAAGCTCGTCCGGCATGTCCGGCACCTCGTCGATCACCTCGCAGCAGATGTCGATGCTGACCGGCAAAACCGATGAGAACGCCGCGCCCGACTCGTTCAACGAGATCATGCCGGGAGCGGACGACAGCAAGCTCGTAGGCAAGGTTATCACCGACAACTACCAGGTGGTCAACGGTTCATGGCCGAAGTCCAAGGATGAAGTGGTGCTGGTGCTTGACGACAACAACAGCGTGCCGCTGACCACGCTGTACGAGCTCGGCCTGCTGCCCGCCTCCGATTACCACGAGATGATGTCCAAGCTCAACGCCGGCGACAAGGTCAGCACTCCACAAGACAAGATCGACTATGCTAAGGCCCTCGATCAGACGCTGTACATGATTCCGGCATCCGACCAGTACGTCAAGGGCGATGACGGCCACTACCGTTTCATCGGCAACGACAAGGACGAAATCGAACAGCGCCTCGAAACGGCCACCAAACTCAAGGTGGTGGGCGTCGTCAAGGCGAAGAAGGATGCTTCGGCCACGCCGTTGGCCGCTGGTGTGGGGTACGCGCGCGCTCTGACCAATGATTTGATCGACCGTGCGGCCTCCAGCGCCATCGTTACCGATCAGAAGGCCAACCCGAACACGAACGTGCTCAACGGCATGACGTTCTCGCCCTCGGACGATGCCACCAAGGTGGCCGACGCGCGCACCTACGTGGCTTCGCTGGGCGTGACGCAGAAGGCGAACATGGCCAAGTCGATGATGAGCGCCGGGCAGCAGTCCGGCACGGGCGCATCGGACGCCGCTGGTGCTGGTGCTGCAGGTGTCGCTGGCGCGGCGGGTGCCGGCGATCAGGCCGCCGCCATGGCCGCGATGAGCGAACAGCAGCTCGCCGACAGTTTCGACGCGTATATCGCCACGGCTTCGAACGACGTGCTTGTCGCGATCTACGACCAGTACGTGTCGACCGGCACCTACGACGACAACCTCGCCGCATTCGGTGTGGTGAGTCGTGACGCGCCCAGCTCGATCAACATCTACGCCGACAGCTTCGAAGACAAGGACCACATCGCCGACGCGATCACCGACTACAACAACACCGTCTCGAAGAAAGACAAGATCACCTACACGGATTACGTTGGGCTCATGATGAGTTCGGTGACCACCATCGTCAACGTGATTTCCTACGTGCTTATCGCGTTCGTGTCCGTCTCGCTGATCGTCTCCTCGATCATGATCGGCATCATCACCTACATTTCGGTGCTGGAGCGCACCAAGGAAATCGGCATCCTACGCGCAATGGGTGCCTCGAAGCACAACGTATCCCAGGTGTTCAATGCGGAGACCGGCATCATCGGCCTATGCTCCGGCCTGTTGGGCGTGGGCTTGACCGTGCTGCTCAATATTCCGATCAACGCCGTGCTACACCACTTCATCGGCAATGCGGACGTCAATGCCGCCCTGCCGGTGACCGGTGGCGTGGTGCTGGTGATCCTAAGCGTGGTGCTCACGCTGATCGGCGGCCTGATTCCCTCGCGTAAGGCAGCCAAGCAAGACCCGGCCACCGCACTGCGCACCGAGTAAGCGCATCGACATAGTACGAGACGAGATCCATAAACCTCGGAACACTGGAATACCAGCGGCAAAACGGTGTTCCGAGGCGAGCCCGGCGAGTACATTAGGATGGGCGAGCAGGTATTCCCGACAAAGGGGGCGAGGGCAACGATGGACGACTGGCGAGATACCCGCGATAAAGACAGCGCATTCCGTCAAGGAACGCTGCCTATGACAGGAACGTATGTCGTTGCACCCCCAGCGAACCCGGATGTTGATAAGGTAGACAGTATGCCTACCGATTTGCTTGGACGTGAATACGAAACCTTCCCCGCACCCGAACCGCTGCAACAGCACGGTCCGGCGCGTGTCATTGCCATGTGCAACCAGAAGGGTGGCGTAGGTAAGACCACCAGCTCCATCAATATTGCCGGTGCGTTGGCCCAGTATGGCCGCCGCGTGCTTATCGTCGATTTCGATCCGCAGGGTGCCGCCACTGTGGGACTGGGCGTCAACGCGAATACCGTGGAGAACACGATTTACACCGCGCTGTTCGATATTTCCGTGGACCCACATGATGTGGTGCAGCACACCGCATTCGAGAACATCGATGTGATTCCGGCGAACATCGATTTGTCCGCCGCCGAGGTCCAGCTGGTCACCGAAGTGGGCCGAGAGCAGATCCTGAACAGCGTGCTGCGCAAGCTCAAGTCGGAATACGATCTCATCATCGTCGACTGCCAGCCATCGCTCGGCCTGCTCACCGTGAACGCGCTTGCCGCAGCTGATGGCGTGATCATTCCCGTGGCCGCCGAATTCTTCGCCTTGCGCGGTGTGGCCCTGCTTATGCAGTCCATCGAAAAAGTGCAGTCCCGCATCAATCCCGCATTGGAAGTGGATGGCGTGCTCATCACCATGTACACCAAGACACTGCACTGCGAAGAGGTCTGCCAGCGCGTTTACGAGGCGTTCAGCGAAAAGGTGTTCCACACGTTCATCTCCCGCTCCATCAAACTGCCCGATTCCACGGTTGCCGCCGCGCCCGTGGTGGTCTATGCCCCTGAGCACAAGACATCAAAGGAATACCGTGAGGTGGCACGTGAGCTCATTGCTCGCGGCATCGTGGCGTAACGATTATTTCGATAAACGATGAATGAGACTTCCCTTTCTCGGCTCCCCTCTCTGAGGGAAGCTGGCTCGCGTAGCGAGGCTGAGGGGAGCTCCGCGGAAGCCGAAATCAGCACGGAGGAATCCGCCACTTCCGGCTTCCGGGTCAACCTCGAAGTCTATTCCGGTCCGTTTGATGCCTTGCTCGGCATGATCGCCAACAACAGACTCGAGCTGACCGAAGTTTCCCTCTCCTCGATCACCGAGGAATTCCTGACATACGTGCGCGGGCTCGATTTCACAAAAAACATGGATGAGGCCAGCGCCTTTCTCGATATCGCCTCTATTCTGGTCGAGGCCAAAAGCGTGGCGATTCTGCCCGGCGGCGAAGACAGCCAGCACGACGAGCAGAGCCTCGAAGTGCTGCGCGAACGCGATTTGCTGTTCGCCCGACTCCTCCAATACCGCGCCTACAAGCAGGCCGCAGGTGACTTCCGGGCGCGTATCGCCGCCAACTCCGGCCGATTCCCGCACCCGGCGGCCATGGACGAGGGCGTTGCCGCCATGCTGCCTGAGCTGGTATGGACGCTGACTCCGCTCGAACTCGCCCGACTGACCGCCCAGGTCATCGCCAACGCGCCCGCCTCCGAAGTGTCGATCCATCAGCTGCACGTGCCGTTGGTCGATCTGCGGGCCCAATCGCTGGTGGTGCGCGACCGGCTGATCGCGGCATTGGAATCCAAGGGCGACCAGTCGATATCGTTCAGCGAATTGACCCGGGACTGCACTTCTCGTATTGAGGTGGTGGCTCGGTTCATGGCCGTGCTCGTGTTCTTCAAACAAGGTGTGCTGCAGTATCAGCAAGATGGTCCGTTTGCCGAACTGCACCTGAGGTGGGTACCCGGTGTAGCCGAAACGATGAGCGACGTGAACATTTCCGAAGGTGATTTTGCGTAAGGACGGCGATTGGTGACTGAACAGATTGACGCAACGAATACAACCGAACACATGGCGGATGCCGAATCGACGGCTGAATCCGCAAAGGCCGCGGTGAGGGGAGTGGAGGAGACTCACCCCGAATACGTGGATTTCGCGGTAGACGATTTTCCCGGCGGGCTGCCCGCCTGTCTGGAAGCGATTCTGATGGTCGCCGACCAGCCGCAGACCGCCACCGAGCTGGCCCGTATTTTGGCATTGGATCGCAACACAGTCGAAGAGGCATTGCGAGCCCTGCACGATGACTATGAGGGCGATGAATCCCGTGACATCCGCCCGCGCGGCTTCGAACTACGCCGCACCGCTCGTGGCTGGCAGTTCGCCAGTCGCGCCGCGTTCGAGCCGGTCGTCTCATCATTCGTCACCGACGGCCAGACTGCGAGACTCAGTCAGGCCGCACTGGAGGCGCTTGCCATCGTGGCCTATCGCCAACCCGTCACCCGAGCCCAAGTGGCCGCGATCCGCGGTGTCAACTCCGATGGAGTGATTCGCTCGCTCACGGTACGCGGCCTTATCAAGGAAGACGGCGTGGACCCCGAATCCCGCGCAGCCCTCTTGGTCACCTCCGAATCCTTCCTCGACCAAATGGGCCTGAAGAGTCTCGACGAACTACCCTCCCTAGCGCCATTCCTCCCGTCCGTCGCCGAAATGACACAGTCGAAATCGGAAGACACGGACGTGATTTCGTAGCGATTGGGGCCCGCTACCTGGCCAATATTCGTGCGCTGGACCATCCAATATGTGATTTATGGTCATTGTGACTATAAGTAGTGCTATGCTCTCAATGCAGGGAGAACAACCGGTATGGAAAGAGGCATGGCATGGGATTCGGCAATGTGTCCGAGCGCCGCAGCGCACCGCCACAGGTCGGCGTGTCAGTGGTGATTCTGGCACTCGGCCCGGAAGGCGATACCGGCAACAGTGCCGCCGATTCCGGCAATGCCGCGAACTCGGCCCATTCCCGTCTCTGGTTGCCCCTGGTCAAGCGCGTCCGTCAGCCGTTCCTGGGCTGCTGGGCGTTGCCCGGCGGTGACCTGCGCTCCGACCGGTCGTTGGAACAGTCTGCCTACGCGGCCCTCGAATCGACCACAGACCTGCACCCGCGATACCTCGAACAGCTGTACACCTTTGGAGGCCCGACCCGGTCCCATGGCGGATTGCCCATGGTATCCGTCGTGTACTGGGCGCTCGTCGGCCAGACCGAGGCCGCGGGCTTCGAGGACGGTGACAACGTACGATGGTTCCCCGAAGACGAACTGCCCGAGCTGGCGTTCGACCATCGCCGGATCATCGACTACGCGCTGCTCCGCCTGCGCTCCAAAATCGAATACTCCGACGTGGCCACCCGACTGCTCGGCCCCACGTTCACCCTGCGCCAACTGCACGGCGTCTATGAGGCGATTGGCGGCGAACCCCTCGACTTGGCGAACTTCCGCCGCAAAATGCTTGCCTCGGGCGACCTTGAAGACACCGGGGAGAAGATGCGCGAAGGCCGCCAACGACCGGCCACCGTCTACCGCTACATCCCCAAACGACCTGTCGAGAACGGTACGCCCCACGAATCCGATGGTGACGACATCGTGGAACTGTCCAGACAAGGCGAGCGTGAAGACGCTCTCGACGCGCTGATCCCATCCGCGCGCATCTGATTTTTCCCGCCGACCCGCTTCGGGCCGGTATCACAGACGTATATAGGAAAGGAACCACTATGACCGCACTATTCACTGCGCCGTCCGTTGACGAGATCATCGCCAAGCTGGGCGCGCAAAGCACCTGCGATGCAGGACTGACCCAGGACCCATGGCACTTCGACACCACCACACCCAGCTACGGTCCCGGTGCCTCGATGCTCGACCGTCTGCCCGCCAACGCGCCGCGCCAGCAGGTGTTGCCGGACGAATACCGCAAGGCCTCCGACGAGGAACTGCAGCAGCGCATCTCCGACGCCAAGCAGCGTCTCGGCTCCAAACTGTTGATTCTGGGCCACTTCTACCAGCGTGACGAGATCATCAAGCACGCCGATTTCGTGGGCGACTCCTTCCAGCTGGCCAAGAACGCCACCGAACGCCCGGACGCCGACCACATCGTGTTCTGCGGCGTGCACTTCATGGCCGAAACCGCCGACATCCTCTCCACGCCCGAACAGAGCGTGACCCTGCCCAACCTGTCCGCCGGCTGCTCGATGGCCGATATGGCCAACATCGACCAGGTCCAGGAATGCTGGGACCAGCTCGGCGAGATCTGCGGCACCCAGCCGGACTCCGATGGCTTGCAGCAGATCATTCCGGTCACCTACATGAACTCATCCGCCGCGCTGAAGGCGTTCTGCGGACGCAACGGCGGCATCGTATGCACCTCTTCCAATGCGCACGCCGTGCTGGAATGGGCGTTCGCCCGCGGCAAGCGCGTGCTGTTCTTCCCGGACCAGCATCTGGGCCGCAATACCGCCCGCGCGATGGGCATTCCGCTGAGCGAGATGCCGCTGTGGGATCCGTTCAAGGCACAGGGCGGCGCCGCCGATCCGGCCGATTACGCCCGCGCCAAGATGATTCTGTGGAAGGGCTTCTGCTCCGTGCACCAGCGTTTCACCGTCGAACAGGTCGAACGTGCCCGCAAGGCATACCCGGGCGTCAAGGTGATCGTGCACCCCGAGTGCTCGATGCAGGTGGTCGATGCCGCCGACGGTACTGGCTCCACCGCGTACATCGTCAAGGAGATCGCCAACGCGCCCGCCGGATCCGCCATTGCTGTGGGCACCGAAATCAATTTGGTGAACCGTCTGGCCGCGCAGTACCCGGACAAGACCGTGTTCTGCTTGGACCCCGTGGTCTGCCCCTGCTCCACGATGTACCGCATCCACCCGGCCTACCTGGCTTGGGCTTTGGAGAACCTCGAAGCCGGCAACGTGGTCAATCGCATCACCGTGGACGAAGACACCGCCCGCGAAGCCAAGGTGGCACTGGAGCGCATGCTGCGCGTTCACCCGTGATTCGTCCCTGGCGCTCCTCGTACATGAGGGGAGCTGTCCGCGTAGCGGACTGAAGGGAGCAGATGACGCAAAAACAGAGGAAAGCAACACAATGAGCAACACTGAAATCGTCGTCGTGGGCGCCGGCGTCGCCGGACTGTCCGCGGCACTGGCCGTGGCCGGCACCGGACACGACGTGACCTTGGTAACCAAGGCCGAACTGGTGGAATCAAACACCTATCATGCGCAGGGCGGCATCGCTGCAGCCATCTTCTCCGACGACGACCCGAAGCTGCATGCCGCCGACACCATGGCCGCGGGCCACGGCCTGTGCGACCCGAAGGCCGTGGACATCCTCACCCGTGAGGGTGCGGAGCGCGTCCGCGAGTTCGCCGCGGCCGGCGTCCACTTCGACCGCGACGCGCATGGACACATGCTGCGCGGCCTGGAAGCGGCTCATTCGCGCGCCCGCGTGGTGCATGCCGGGGGAGACGCCACCGGCAAAGTGTTTGAACTGGACGTCTCCGCCATGGTGCGCAAGAACCCGCGCATCCACATCATCGAGAACGCCTTCCTCAAAGATCTCATCGTGCGGGGCGGCCACATCGCCGGCGTCCACCTGCTGATCGACGGGCAGGACAAGGATCTGGCCGCCGACCGGGTGATCTTGGCCGCCGGTGGAGCAGGCCGTATGTACCCGTACGCCACCAATCCGCCGGTCGCCACCGCGGACGGCCTCGCCGTCGCATGGCGTGCCGGTGCCCAGGTCGCCGATCTGGAGTTCTACCAGTTCCATCCCACCGCCATGGCCGTGGGCGAGCACTTCCTCGTCTCCGAAGCCGTGCGCGGCGAAGGTGCGGTGCTGCTGGATGAGCATGGCCACAGGTATATGAAGGACATCGATCCGCGCGCCGAACTCGCGCCGCGTGACGTCGTGGCCCGCGAGAACTTCCGCGTGATGCAGGCGCAAGGCGGCAAGCCCGTGATGCTCGACGTCTCGCCGATGGCCCGCGAGAACCCCGACCTGGCCAGCTTCTTGGCCCACCGATTCCCGACCATCGACGCCTATACGCGTTCGCTTGGCTTCGACTGGAGCAAGGAGCCGATTCCGGTGGCGCCCGCCGCGCACTACTACATGGGAGGCATTCGCACCGATCTGAACGCCCGGACCTCCATTCCCGGCCTGTATGCGGCCGGCGAATGCGCTCGTACCGGTGTCATGGGCTCCAACCGTCTTGCCTCCAACTCGCTGCTCGAGGGGCTCGTCTACGGACGCCGCGCCGGTCTGGCCGCCGTCGCGGACGGTGACGACGCGGTCTGGGCACCCGAACCGTTCCTGAACTCCGCCACCGGTGCCGTGTTCGACCATGCGCCGATCGCGCTGGCCGCCCCTGCCGCTACGGCTGCTGCTGACGATACCGCCGCCGACAAGGTGTGGAATCGTACCCGCATCCAGAACACCATGTGGCATGGCGTCGGCGTGCTGCGCGACGAGGCCGGACTGAAAACCGCCATCGCCGAACTCGGCCAAGGCCTCGCCGCCGCAAACGCCCAGGCTGATGTAAACGCCGATGGTGCTGCAAGCAGCGTTGAGGCTTTGGAGAACCGCAACATGCTCACCGTAGGCTATGTGGCCGCCACCGCCGCGCTCGCCCGCACCGAGTCGAGAGGCGCCCACGCCCGCACCGACCACAGCGAGCCAGTCGACAACTGGGCCCACTCCGTCGCCTACATCAAGGACTGACCCATGCTCACATCACACATCATCCGCGTCGCCGTCGAAGCGGCGCTCGCCGAAGACGCGCCCTACGGCGACATCACCTGCGAGACCACCATCCCCGCGGACGAAACCGGCTCGGCCCACCTCACCGCGCGCGAAAACGGCGTGATGAGCGGCATCGACGTGTTCGCCGCAGCCTTCGCCGCACAGAACCCGGCCGTCACCGTCACCGCCGCCATCAAGGACGGCGAGCGATTCCAGCGCGGCCAGATACTCGCCACCGTGAAAGGCCCGGTACGCGACCTGCTCACCGCCGAGCGCATCGCCCTCAACTTCACTCAGCGCATGAGCGGCATCGCCACCATGACCGCCGCCTTCGTGGACGCGGTGAACGCCATCTACGGCGATGATTATGACGGACCCGTCACCCGGCCGCGCCGCTACGAGCGCACCCGCATCGTCGATACGCGCAAAACCACGCCCGGCCTGCGCCCGTTCGAGAAATACGCCGTGGTCTGCGGCGGCGGCCACAACCATCGTTACGGACTGTCCGACGCGGTCATGATGAAGGACAACCATCTGGCGGCGCTCGCCGCGCGCGGCATCGACCTGGCCGGCGCGATCCGCCACGTGCGCGAACAGGTGGGCCACACCACGCATATCGAAGTGGAAGTCGACCGCCTTGACCAGATTCCCGCCGTGCTCGCCGGCGGAGCGGACACCATCATGCTGGACAATTTCTCGCTCGACGACACCCGTCGCGGCGTGGAGCTCATCGACGGTAAGGCCATCGTGGAAGCCAGCGGCAACATGAGCCTGGAGCGAGTGCCAGCCGTGGCCGTCACCGGCGTGGACGTGATCTCCGTGGGCGCGCTCACCCACTCTGTGCGCAGCATCGACCTCGGATTGGATTGGAACTAGTCATGGCCGATACCCCCAACGCATCCGGTGAACCCGGCGAACTGTACCTGGACGCCGCCGCCACCGAATCAGTGAGCCCGGCAGTCATCGAGGCCATGACCCCGTTCCTGACTGAGGCCTACGCCAATCCGGCCAGCGTGCACCAGCCCGGCAAAACCGCGGCCCGCGCGCTGGACGCGGCTCGCGCATCATTTGCCGCGGCATTGGGCGCCCGGCCGGATGACGTGATCTTCACCTCAGGCGGCACCGAATCGGACAATCTGGCCATCAAAGGCATCGCCATGGCGCGCATGCGCAAACTGGGCTTGCGGCCGGTCTGCGGATTCGCCGAAGCCGATGGCAAACAGCCGGCAAATTGTCGCCCGCGCATTATCATTTCCGCTATCGAGCACCCGGCCGTGGCCCAATCGGCGGCATGGCTGCACGAATGGTTCGGTTTCGAAGTCGTGCGCATTCCCGTGGATGCGCAAGCACATCTCGATCTCGACGCACTTGAACGCGAGCTCGACGGCGAGGCCAGTGAACGTACCACGATGGTCTCCACCATGCTGGCCAACAACGAGGTCGGCACCGTGGAACCCGTGGAGGAACTGGTCCGCATCGCCCACGCGCACGGCGTGCCCATCCATGTAGACGCCGTACAGGCCGCCGGGCAGATTCCGATTCGTTTTCGTGACTGGGGTGTGGACGCCCTGTCCGTATCCGGACACAAATTCGGCACCCCCAAAGGTCTGGGAGCGCTGCTGGTACGCGGCCGCACACCCATCGAACCGGTGCTGTCCGGAGGCGGGCAGGAACGCGGCCTGCGCTCTGGCACGCAGAACGTGGCCGGTGCCGTGGCGCTCGCCATCGGACTCAACGAATCGAATGCGCGCATGCAGGCGCAGTACCGTGAGTTGGTCGCGTCCCGAGACATGCTCATCGACGCGGTTCGCCGGGTCGCGCCTCGCGCCGACCTGACCGGCGACCCCGAACGCCGTCTGCCCGGTCACGCCTCCTTCATCTTCCCCGGCGTCACCGGGGAAGCGCTGCTCGTCGACCTGGACGCGCGCGGCATCGCTGCCTCATCCGGCTCGGCCTGCGCCATCGGGCGCCACGAGATTCCTGCCACGTTGCTGGCGATGGGCCTCGAACCGTCCATCGCCAAATCGGCATTACGCATGACCTTCCGCAAGCCGCTGACCCGCGAACAAGTCGAACGCATCAGCTTGGCCATCGAAGAGTCCTACACCGACCTGACCCGCCATTAAATCTGACGCCACTTACCAGAAAGGAAACGACGTGAGCACCACCACTTCAGCGCAACCCGCGCAGCTCACCCGCAACGAGCGCCTCGACCGGCTGCCCTTCAACAAGGCGCACCGCAAACTCCTCGTCGCCTCCGGCATCGGCTGGGCATTCGACGCCATGGACGTCGGCCTCGTCTCCTTCGTAGTCGCCGCCATCGCCGCCGACCCGCACTTCAACCTCACCCCGACCGAAAAGTCATGGGTGCTGTCCATCGGCTTCGTCGGCATGGCCATCGGCGCGGCAGTGGGCGGCTTCATCGCCGACCGCGTGGGCCGCAAAACCGTGTTCACCGCCACACTGATTATCTTCGGCATCGCCAACGGTGCCATGGCCCTATCTTGGTCACTCGGCATGCTGCTCGGCGCCCGACTGATCATCGGACTGGGCTTGGGCGCGGAACTGCCGGTCGCCTCCACGCTGGTCTCCGAGTTTTCGCCGACCAAACAGCGCGGCCGCATGACTGTGCTGCTGGAATCGTTCTGGGCCGTCGGCTGGATCGTCGCCGCCATGATCGGCTACTTCGTGATCCCGAACACCGGCGACTGGGGCTGGCGCTGGGCGCTGGCCATCGGCGCGCTGCCACTGCTCTACGCAATCGTCACCCGCGTGCACATCCCAGAATCCGTGCGATTCCTCGAAGCCAAGGGTCGCGAAGACGAAGCCGAAAAGGCCGTGCGCTACTTCGAGGAAGCCGGGGGAGTAGCCCCGGTAACCTCTCCCAAGGGCAAGCCGCTGCCGAAGATCAAGACGCGCGAACTGTTCGGCTCCAAGTACCTGGCCCGCACCATCGCCATCTGGGCCACGTGGTTCTTCGTGAACTTCTCCTACTACGGCGCGTTCACATGGATGCCGTCGCTGCTCGCCGACCAGTTCGGCTCCCTGACCAAGTCATTCGGCTACACGCTCGCCATCTCCATCGCCCAGCTGCCCGGTTACTTCCTAGCCGCCTGGCTGGTGGAGGTCTGGGGCCGCCGCAAGACGCTGAGCATCTTCCTGGCCGTCTCCGCCGTGGCCGCCTTCGCGTTCTCGCAGGCCGGATCCGTGGCCCTCGTGCTCGTGTTCGGCATGCTGCTGTCCGCCTCCAACCTCGGTGCGTGGGGCGTGCTGTACGCCGTGACCCCGGAAATCTACCCGACCCGCCTGCGTGGCGCGGCCGCCGGTGCCGCCGCAGCGGTGGGCCGCATCGCCGCCATCATCGCGCCGCTCCTCATGCCGTGGTTCCTGACCCTGTCCGGCGGCAACAAGGCCGTGGCCTTCATCATCTTCGCCGCCGCCTTCATCATCGCCTGCGTCGCCGCCCTCTGCCTGCCCGAACGCAAAGGCCTCGATCTCGAAGACTGACGGAAGTCGATGACGGGAGAACAGATATTTGCCTGATTACCGGCAGAACCCCCGCGTCCCGGCGAAAGGGACGCGGGAGTTCTGCCGTTGTGAGGTGCTTTTCTATGTTCCGACATAGTCAAGGTGTGCGAGTACCATCGTGACGGTTTGTGTGTAGGTATGAATAAACACCTCAGAGTAAGTACTTAAGTACTCGAGAACGCAAGTACCGAACGATTACGCAAAAGAATCAGTATTAAGAGAGGTTTCGATGGCGGTTCGTGGAGATATCCGTAATGTGGCGATTGTGGCTCACGTCGATCACGGCAAGACCACCCTGGTCAATGCCATGCTTCAGCAGTCGCACGTGTTTTCCGAGCGTGAGGAAGTGCCGGATCGTGTAATGGATTCCAACGATCTGGAACGCGAGAAGGGCATCACCATCCTCGCCAAGAACACGGCCGTGGAATACACCGGTCCGCTGGCCGCCAAGTACGGCCACCCGGAGGGCATCACCCTCAACATCATCGACACCCCCGGCCACGCCGATTTCGGCGGCGAGGTCGAGCGCGGCATCTCCATGGTTGACGGCGTCGTGCTGCTCGTGGACGCCTCCGAAGGCCCGCTGCCGCAGACCCGCTTCGTGCTGCGCAAGGCCCTCGAAGCCAAGCTGCCGGTCATCCTGTGCGTGAACAAGGTCGACCGCCCCGACGCCCGTATCGAAGAGGTCGTCGGCGAAACCTCCGACCTGCTGCTCGGCCTGGCCGACGACGTGCAGCACGAGGGCATCGACCTGGACCTTGACCAGCTGCTTGAAATGCCGGTCATCTACTGCGCCGCCAAGGCCGGCTACGCCTCCGTGAACCAGCCCGCCGACGGTGGCCTGCCGGACAACGACAACCTCGAGCCGCTGTTCGAAACCATCATCTCCACCATCCCGGCCCCCGAATACGAGGAGGGTGCCCCGCTGCAGGCTCACGTGGCCAACATCGACTCCTCCGACTTCCTCGGCCGACTCGGTCTGGTCCGTATCTACAACGGCACCCTTGAGAAGGGCAAGACCTACGGCCTGTCCCGTGTGGACGGCTCCCTCGAGAACTTCCGCGTCTCCGAACTGCTGCGCACCCAGGGCCTCGAGCGTATCCCGGTCGAATCCGCAGGCCCCGGCGACATCGTGGCCGTTGCCGGCGTTAACGACATCATGATCGGCGAGACCATCGTCGACCCCAACGACCCGAAGCCGCTGCCGCTCATCCATGTGGACGATCCGGCCATCTCCATGACCTTCGGCACCAACGACTCCCCGCTGGCCGGCACCGAGGGCAAGGACCACAAGCTCACCGCCCGCATGATCAAGGACCGTCTGGACCGCGAGCTCATCGGTAACGTGTCCATCAAGGTGCTGCCCACCGACCGTCCCGACGCTTGGGAAGTCCAGGGCCGTGGCGAGCTGGCGCTGGCCGTGCTTGCCGAGCAGATGCGCCGCGAAGGCTACGAGCTGACCGTCGGCCGTCCGCAGGTGGTCACCAAGAAGATCGACGGCGTGATCAACGAGCCGATGGAAAACACCACCATCGACGTGCCGGAAGAGTACATGGGTACCGTCACCCAGCTCATGGCCGACCGTAAGGGCCGTATGGATGGCATGACCAACCACGGCTCCGGCTGGGTCCGTCTGCAGTTCACCGTGCCGTCCCGTGGTCTGATCGGCTTCCGCACCGCGCTGCTTTCCGCCACTCGTGGCACCGGCATCTCCTCCTCCATCTCTGCCGGCTACGCGCCGTGGGCTGGCGCCATCACCATTCGCCAGAACGGTTCCATGGTTTCCGATCGCAAGGGTATCGCCACCCCGTACGCCATGCAGCGTCTGCAGGCCCGTGGCAACTTCTTCGTCGAACCGCAGTCCCCGGTGTATGAAGGCCAGGTCGTGGGTGTGAACAACAAGCCCGACGAGCTGGACGTGAACATCACGCTGGCCAAGCACATGACCAACATGCGTTCCTCCACCGCTGACGTGCTCGAAACCCTGACCCCGCCGATCAAGATGAGCCTTGAGGAGTCCCTGGACTTCGCCAACGAGGACGAGTGCGTGGAAGTCACCCCGGAGTCCATCCGCGTGCGCAAGATCATCCTCGGCCGTGAGGACTGGTACAAGTGGCGCGCCAAGCAGCGCCGCCAGAACGCCGCCCAGCAGGGTAAGTGATTTGGTGCGGCTGTAGCCGACCATTCTCTCTAGCTCCCCTCTCTGAGGGGAGCTAAGTTTATTCCTCACCAAGTCATATCCCCACCTATACTGAAACGCATGACTGTGAAGAGCACTACTGAATTGCGTCCGTGGTCGTATCGCCAGAACGCGCTGGTCAAATCGTTGATCACGATTGCGGCGGGCGTGGCTTCCGCCTTTGTGGGCACGTTCGCCCACCGTATGGGTGCGGAACTGAATATTCCGTATGGTCTGGTGCTGGCGTTTCTGCTGATCGGCCTATCGACATGGTGCGCCCGTTCGCGCATGGGCGCGGTCGGACTGGCCCTGCACCTCATCGCCTCCTCACTGACCGCATGGGGCATGGCGCTGACCACCACATCCGGCAAAGCGCTCATCGTCGCCGGATTCCAAGGCGACATGCCGTTCTTCTCCCAACATGCCGGCTACATCTGGCTGTACGGCCTGATACTGGTCCAAGTCGTCCTGCTCATTCTTCCCGCCCGCTGGTTCGTCATTCCCACTCATTCTGAATCGCGCGCGTAACTATATATGGCGATACATTCCCGGGAATGCGTCGCGTATCGGCGGGCGTAGGGGATTACGGCCGCTACCATAGAACTTTATGGCACGCATGAAACTGTTTTACTTGGGCCCGGAGGGCACCTTCACCCATCAGGCGGCAATGACGGCCGCCGACCAGTTCGCCACACTCGGCGACTTCGACCTCATCGCTCTGCCCGACGTGCCCGCGATCATGCAGGCCGTACAGTCGCGCCAAGGCTGGGGCGTCATCGCATGGGAAAACAACGTCGAAGGCTATGTGGTCCCGAATCTCGACGCGCTGATCGACGCCCCCAACGCGGCCGGCTTCGCCCGGATCAGTGTGGACGTGGCCTTCAACGCCTTCACCGTGCGCGGCCACAGCATCTACGACTGCACCGGCAACCCCGTCAGCGCCCACCCGCACGGTCTGGCCCAATGCACCCGGTTCATCGCCGAACACCATTTGCAGCCCGAACCCGCATCCTCCAACGCCGCCGCCTGCCGCGACCTGAAGCCCGGCCGCGTGGCGCTCGGCCCCAGCATCTGCGGCGAACTCTACGATCTCGACACCCTCGCCGAACATGTGCAGGATTTCGATGGCGCGCACACCGAATTCCTTGTCATCGCCCCGCGTGATGTGGTCCAGGAACTCAACGCCCGCGCCCACAGCAATGACGCCGGCGACTTCGAAACCATCATCACCTTCATCCCGCTGGTCACCGGCCCCGGCGTACTCGCCGACCTGCTGGACGTCCTGCGCGATGCGGGACTGAACATGACCAGCTTCATCTCGCGCCCGATCAAAGGCCACGACGGAACCTACAGCTTCATCGCCACCCTTGACGCCGCCCCCTGGGAGCCGAGATTCCGCACCGCACTGGAAGAGATCGCCGGACACGGCGACTGGGCAAAAACCCTGGCCGTCTACCCACGCCGCGAACGCCCGAACCCGCCGGTCGACGCCTGGATGCTGCCCGAGGGCGGCGTCCACATCACCAATCGCGCGCCGGAAGGCTGGCAGTACACCGAGGAAGCAAGGAAGGAACTGCTGTGGTAGATACAGTCGGAATCGTCGGACTCGGATTGATCGGCGGCTCGCTCGCACGCCGCCTGACCGAGCGCGGCGTGCGCGTCGTCGCGTGGAACCATCGCCCGCACCCCTACGCCCAGGCCGAAGCCGATGGCATTTTCTGCAAGAGCACGCTCTCCGAACTCATGGATGCCGAGCCGGATGTGGTCGTGCTGTGCAATCCGCTCAAGGCGATGCCCGCAATCCTCGCCGCCCTGGCCCCGCTCATGGGCGACCATCCGAACACCACGCTCACCGACGTGGGCTCGGTCAAGGGCATGGTCCGCGATCAGGTCAAGGCTGCCGGGCTGGGGAAGTGCTACGTCGGCGCCCATCCGATGGCCGGCAACGAACTGTCCGGCTGGCAGGCCGCCGACCCGCATCTGTACGACGGTGCCCTATGGGCCATCACCGTGGACGAGTCCACGGACTACCGCCGCTTCCTCGACGTCGCCGCGATGATCACCAAGGACGTCGGCAACCGCGTCATCGTCGTGGACGACGAAACGCATGACAAGGCCGCGGCGATGATCTCCCACATGCCGCATGTGGTGTCCACCGCGCTGATCAACGAACTGGTCGCCAACCCGGACCGCAACATCGCCGCCGCGCTGGCCGCCGGCTGCTGGAGGGACATGACCCGCGTGTCCCTGACCGACCCGGACCGCACGCGCGCGATGGTCGAGGAAGACTCGCTGAACGTCGAAGCGCTGCTGCGCCGCATGGCGGCACGTCTGACCGATATGGCCGACCAACTGCACGCTGGTGCCGCCGGCGAGCAGGATGTGATGGGATTCTTCGCCGAAGGCGACCCCTTCCGCCGGTACAAGGCCGCCGTGACACATGCCGGCATCACCGCTGCACAAGACGGTACGGCCACCGCTGCGCCGCAAGCCGGCACAACTGCCGCCGGATTCCCGGAACGCGAGCTCGCCGTCCCCGAAGCCGGCTGGCAGCAGACCCTGCTGTTCTCCGCACGCCGAGGAGAAGCCATCACCGGCTTCGTCCATCCACGTCAGGCCATCATCCAACTGCGCCCCGCCATGTAACTGCGTACCGCCATGTAGGCCCGTGCGCAGGTTCCCCTCGCCGCCTGTCACGAAGAAGGCCGCGCGAGGGGGATGAAGTTCCCGCTTGTTTTCGTGAGAAGACCGTGTGGCTCCGCTGTTCGAAAGGCTCAAAGGAGTAAGGTAGTCTGTACCGTTTTTCGGGAAACGCATCGAAGTTGATGCGGCGAATGGTTAAGGGGGATGATGACGTATGACGTTACCAAGGCAGATTCCGGCCGGTGCCCGCGTGGTGGTGCGCATCACCGACGGCATTGACCCGGTCGACCACCGTATGAAGTTCCGCGACTATGTGGGTCACGTGGTTTCCTGGGACGGATACACGTTGGAGATGGTGCGTGACGCCGCCGCCAATGGTTCGCGCCCGGCCCAGAACGTGACCATCCATCAGGAACAGATTGCCACATTGAAACCCGTGCCGGAGCGGCGCAACACGCCACCCCGGCCGTAACCCAAGGCCATAAAGAATTCGGAGGAGAACGAGAGTGTCATCTACGCAGTTCGACGGCGATATCGACTCCTTCGTCTCCTATCTGAAGTCCAACCGCGGCCTGTCAGCGAATACGCTCAAAGCGTATCGCGCGGATCTCACGGCATGTCTGCACCTGTTCGAGCTGCGCGGCGTGACCGATCTGAACGAGATCACGCTGGATGATCTGCGTAGCTGGATGGCGGTGGAATCGCGCGATCACGCCCGCAGCAGCATGGCCCGCAAAACCGTGGCCGTGCGCGGGTTCTTCGCGTGGGCCTATGAGCATGGGGTGACCAACACCGACCCGGCCGCCACACTGATGACTCCCTCGATTCCCAGCACGCTGCCCGCGGTGCTCACCGAATCTCAAGCTGAGCAGTTATTGGATGTCGCCGAACAGGCCGTTGCAACAAACCAGTACAAGGGCGATGGGGGAGCGGCAGCCGCGTCCGGCAGCGGCAAGGCAGCTGGCAAGACAGCTGATAAGTCGGCCGATACCGTAAACCGCAGTGAGGCACCCGCCCGTGCAGACAAGCGCGACAACGCCCGAGTCACCGCCGAATCGCAGCGCAACGCCGCGATTCTCGAACTACTGTATGCCACCGGCATCCGTGTCGCCGAACTGGTGTCGATGGATATCGTTGACGTCGACTTCTCCAATCGCACCATCAAAGTCACCGGCAAAGGCAACAAGCAACGCGTGGTGCCGTTCGGACTGCCCGCCCAGCGTGCGCTGGAGACTTGGCTTGAACAAGGGCGGCCTGTACTGGCCCGTACGGCAACGGATGCAGCCAAGTCCCGTGCTATCAACGCCCTGTTCCTCGGCGCACGAGGCGGCCGTATCGACCAACGCATAGCCCGTGACATCGTACACAGAGCGGCCCGAGAGGCCGGCGTACCGGACATCAGCCCCCATGCGTTGCGCCATTCGGCGGCCACGCACATGCTGGACGGCGGTGCCGATCTGAGGGAGGTGCAGGAGATGCTCGGGCATTCCTCCTTGAAAACTACACAACGCTATACGCACGTCTCCATCGAGCAGCTCAAGAACCGTTACGGACAGGCCTTTCCCCGGGCATGACCACTATGTGGGCATTGGTTAACAAACTTAGCAAAGACTGAACCTAGCCGGTAAAAGCCCCCGAATTTTACATGGGTGTAACAAAAATACGCTGCTTGTCTCCCAAGTGCGCAAAAATGACAGGTAACAGCAACGGGGTTGGGTGTCCGAAGCGGCGGGAAGCGTAAGTGTCCCGACGATGAGGAAATCCGACCCCGTTCGCATGAGGCGAGGCTGAAACGCTTCGCAACCTAATGAATAGGAGAAATCATATGAAGAAGAAAGCTCTTGCTTTCGCTGCCATGGCTTGCTCCGTGGCCATGCTGCTGAGCGCCTGCGGCGGCTCCAACAGCAACGCTGCCTCCGGTGACACCGCTGGCTCCAACATCATCACTGCGTACAACTCCGAACCGCAGAACCCGCTGATCCCGGGCAACACCAACGAAACCGGCGGCGGCAAGCCGGTCGACCTGCTGTTCTCCCGTCTGGTCTCCTTCGACAAGGACGGCAAGGCTTCCAACGAAGTGGCCGAGTCCATCACCCCGAACGATGACGCCACCCAGTACACCATCAAGATCAAGTCTGGCTGGAAGTTCACCGACGGCACTCCGGTGACCGCTGAGTCCTTCACCAAGGCCTGGTCCTACGTGGCCAACGCCAAGAACGCCCAGAAGTGCTCCTCCTTCTTCTCCGCCATCGCCGGCTATGACGATCTGCAGAAGGATGGCCTCAAAGGTGACGAGCAGCTCTCCGGCCTCAAGGTCGTGGACGACACCACCTTCACCGTCGACCTGAACCAGTCCGACTCCGTGTTCCCGATTAAGGTCGGCTACTCGGCCTTCGCCCCGCTGCCCGAGTCCTTCTACAAGGATCCGAAGGCCTTCGGCGAGAAGCCTGTCTCCAATGGCCCGTACAAGCTGGACCACTGGGATCACAACAAGGAAATCGCCCTCGTCAAGAACCCTGACTATAAGGGTAACGAGCAGCCCAAGAACGACGGCGTGACCTTCAAGGTCTACACCGACGACTCCGCCGCTTACCGTGACATTCAGGCCGGCAACCTCGACGTGATGGAATCCGTCCCGGCTGCCTTCACCAAGACCTTCAAGACCGACAAGAAGGTCCAGGCTTACTCCGAGGCCGGCTCCGTCATCCAGACCTTCACCATCCCGTCCTCCCTTGACCACTTCAAGAACGACGAGGAAGGCCAGCTGCGTCGTCAGGCCATCTCCATGGCCATCAACCGTGACCAGCTCATCGACAAGGTGCTCAACGGCAACGCCACCGCCGCCACCGAGTTCACCTCCCCGAAGACCCCGGGCTACTCCGACTCCCTCAAGGGTGCCGACAACCTGAAGTTCAACGCCTCCAAGGCCAAGGAACTGTGGGCCAAGGCTGACGCCATCTCCAAGTACGACGGCCAGCTCACCTTCTCCTACAACGCCGATGGTGGTGCCAAGCCGCTCTACGATGCTATCGTGAACCAGCTCAAGAACAACTTGGGCATCGACGCGGCCACCAACCCGATCCCGACCTTCCAGGAATTCCGTGACGCGGTCACCAACCGTCAGATGAAGGGCGCCTTCCGTACCGGCTGGCAGCCTGACTACCCGTTCGCCGAGAACTACCTGTGGCAGCTGTACTCCACCGCTGCTGCTGATGGCAACGGCTCCAACGATGGTGACTACAAGAACCCGGCCTTCGATGACCTGTGCAAGCAGGCTGCTGCCGCTTCCAGCACTGATGACGCCAACAAGCTGTACCAGCAGGCTGAGGAAATCCTCCTCAACGACCTTCCGGCCATCCCGCTGTACTACTCCAACGCCTCCGGTGTGGCTTCCCTCAACGTGAAGTCCGGCTACGCCTTCGATTGGCAGAACCTCCCGACCTACACCGAGATGTCCAAGAAGTGAGTCTGACTCACTGAACGGATACCGTTAGGTAGTTCGGAAATAAAGGGCGAGGATCGCAAGATCCCCGCCCTTTTTGTTGTGTGAGGGGTGCTTGCTCACGCCATCGGGAACCAAGTTAAAGTATCCACTATCCGACCGCAACCATGGACATATCCACCAACATTGCCCAATCTCAAACCTTGCGTTAACGCAAATTTACATATCACAGTCCGGGCATGCGGTAAACTGTCGGAGTATTTATCGACCGGCGGGGGCGTGCTATACCCTTTCTGGCCGGTCTAGGAAATAAGGAGCAACCGTATGGGTAAGTATCTTCTGCGACGCATTCTGCAGATGATTCCCGTGGTTCTCGGTACGACTCTTCTGGTATATGCCCTTGTATTCGCCCTGCCGGGCGACCCTGTCAAGGCCATGTTCGGAGACAAGCCCGTCAATGACGCCGTCGCAGCCCAGATCCGCGCAGAATACCATCTCGACCAGCCGTTCATCGTTCAGTACTTTATCTACCTGAAGAATGCACTGACCCTGAACTTCGGCGATACCTTCGCCGGCCAGCCCGTTCTCGACGAAATCACCCGCGCCTTCCCGGTCACCATCAGGCTCGGCTTGATGGCGTTCGTGTTCGAGGCGATTTTCGGTGTCGTCTTCGGCATTATCTCGGGCCTCAAGAAGGGCAAGTGGTACGACACCGTCATCCTGATCGTCTCTCTGCTGCTTATTTCCGTGCCGACCTTCGTCACCGGCTTCGTCATGCAATATGTCTTTGGTATTCAGTGGGCGATATTGCCGGTGACGGCAGGCGCCGACCCCGGCTTCCTTGATCTGCTCATGCCGGCCATGGTGCTCGGTTCGGTGTCGATGGCCTATATCATCCGACTGACCCGCTCCGAAATCTCCTCCAACATCGCCGAGGATTACGTGCGCACCGCACGCGCCAAGGGCATGTCGAACGGTCAGGTCATGCTGCGCCACGTGTTACGTAACTCCCTGATTCCAGTCGTCACTTACCTCGGCCAGGACATCGGCGCCCTGATGGGTGGTGCCATGATCACCGAGCAGATCTTCAACATCCACGGCATCGGCTTCCTCACCTACCAGTCCATTCTGAAGGGCGAGGCAAACCTGGTGGTGTCCATCGTCACGTTGCTCATGCTGATTTTCGTAGTGTGCAACCTCGTTGTCGACATGCTGTACGCGGCCCTCGATCCGCGTATCCGTTACGCGTGATAGGGAGGAGTGAGTCACATGGCAAACGAAACCACTGAAAACGAGCTCAACGAGACCGGCGAGCCAGGAACCGAATACTTCATGGAAACCCTGCCCGGTCAGGACCGTTACGTAGCTCCTCTCGACGAGACCCCGTTGCAGGACGTCGATTCCGTCGACGAATCCGCACCGGCCACCAGCATGTGGGCCGACGCATGGCGAACCCTGCGCCGCAATCCGCTGTTCATCATCTCCGGGCTGCTGATCCTCTTCATCATCGTGGTGGCCATCGCCCCCGGTCTGTTCACCAAGCAGGATCCGAACGCCTGCGATCTGGGCAACTCCTTGAGCCCCGCCTCCGCCGGACACCCCTTCGGCTACGACCTGCAGGGCTGCGACGTGTACACCCGCGTGGTCTACGGCACCCGTACCTCACTGTCCGTCGGCGTGCTCTCCACGCTGCTGGTCGTGATTGTCGGTACCCTGATCGGTGCCGTCGCCGGCTTCTTCGGCGGTTGGGTCGACGCGGTGCTGAGCCGTATCACCGACATCTTCTTCGCCCTGCCTATGCTGCTCGGCGCCATCGTGGTGCTCCAGATGTTCAAGACCTCCAAGTCCATCTGGAAGATCGTGCTGGTGTTGACGCTCTTCGGCTGGGTCGGCGTATGCCGTATCGCCCGAAGCGCCGTGCTGGAATCGAAGAACCTCGAATTCAACACCGCCTCCACGGCCCTCGGCTCCACGCCTGCCAGGAATCTGTTCCGCCATATCCTGCCGAACTCCTTGGCCCCGATCATCGTCATCGCCACCACTTCGCTGGCCTCCTACATCGTGGCCGAAGCAACCCTAAGCTTCCTTGGCGTCGGTCTGCCGACCACCACGGTGAGCTGGGGTGGCGATATCTCCAGCGCACAGACCAACCTGCAGACCGATCCGATGGTGCTGTTCTACCCGTCCGCCGCACTGGCCATCACCGTGCTTGCGTTCATCATGATGGGCGACGCCGTCAAGGACGCCCTCGACCCGAAGAGCCGTACGGCCTGAGCGAGGGGAGTGGAGAAACATTATGACTGACAACACCAACGCCAAGATGCTGGCTATGCAGAAAGAGCATGGTCCGCTGCTCGAGGTCAAGGATCTGGCCATCGACTTCACCACTGACACCGGCAAGCCGGTGCACGCGGTGCGCGATGCCAACTTCACCGTCTACCCTGGCCAGTGGGTGGCCATCGTGGGCGAGTCCGGTTCCGGCAAGTCCACCTCCGCCATGGCCGTGCTGGGTCTGCTGCCCGGCACCGGTCACGTGGTCAACGGCTCCATCAAGCTCGACGGCGAGGAAATCGCCGGCGCCAAGCAGAGCGAGTTCGACAAGCTGCGCGGCACCAAGATGGGTCTCGTGCCTCAGGACCCGATGAGCAACCTCAACCCGGTGTGGCGTATCGGCACCCAGGTCAAGGAAGCACTGAAGGCCAACAACATGGACGTGGCTCACGAAAAGCGCTCCGCCCTTGCCAAGGCTCTGGCCGGCGACGAGGTCGAAGTCAAGGGCAACGACGACGAGACCTTCCTCGGCGCCAAGGAACTGCCCGAGCTCATGACCGAGGCCAAGAAGGCTTTGACTGAAGCCGGCGTGTCCGGCGAGGCCTTCGACAAGGCCGTCGCCCGCTTCACCAACGAATGGGTTCCGGGCTCCGAAACCCGTTGGCGCGTGGCCGACGACCTCATCAAGGCCGGCGTGGCCGACGACCAGGCCTGGTATCTGGCTAAGAAGTACGTCACCGGCTCCACAATGGATGACCGTATCGCGGGTCTGCTGTCCGAGGCCGGTCTGCCCGACGCCGCTACCCGTGCCCGTCAGTTCCCGCACGAGTTCTCCGGTGGTATGCGCCAGCGTGCGCTCATCGCCATCGGTCTGGCCTGCCGCCCTGACCTGCTGATTGCCGACGAGCCGACCTCCGCTCTGGACGTGACCGTGCAGAAGCGCATCCTCGACCACCTGCACATGCTCACCGACTCGTTGGGCACCGCCGTGCTGTTCATCACCCACGATCTGGGCCTTGCCGCCGAGCGTGCCCAGCACATTGTCGTGATGTACAAGGGTCAGGTCGTCGAATCCGGTCCGTCCCTCGAGGTGCTGCAGCACCCGCAGCACCCGTACACCAAGCGACTCGTGGCCGCCGCCCCGTCGCTGGCCTCCCAGCGCATCATCTCCGCCAAGGAGCGCGGTGAGAACGCGGACGCCCTGCTCGATCACCACATCGCCGGCGAAAGCACGCTTGAGAAGAGCGAGCACATCATCACCGTCGACCACTTGACCAAGGAATTCAAGCTGCCCCGCAAGAAGGAGATGTTCAAGGCCGTCGACGACGTGTCCTTCTCCGTCAAGCGCGGCACCACCCTGGCCATCGTGGGCGAATCCGGTTCCGGCAAGTCCACCGTGGCGAACATGGTGCTTCACCTCCTGAAGCCCACTTCCGGCAAGGTGTTCTACGAAGGCCGCGACACCTCCACGTTCAAGGCCAAGGATCTGCTCGGTTTCCGCCGCCACGTGCAGCCGGTGTTCCAGAACCCCTACGGTTCGCTCGACCCGATGTACTCCATCTTCCGTTCCATCGAGGAGCCGCTGCGCATCCACAAGATCGGCGATTCCAAGTGGCGAGCCAACCGTGTCAAGGAACTGCTGGACATGGTCGAGATGCCGGCTTCCGTGATGGGCCGTTACCCGAACGAGCTTTCCGGCGGCCAGCGTCAGCGTATCGCCATCGCACGAGCCATGGCCCTGGACCCGGACGTCATCGTGTGCGATGAGGCCGTCTCCGCTCTGGACGTGCTGGTGCAGGATCAGGTGCTGCGCCTGCTCAACGACCTGCAGGCCGAAAAGGGCCTGAGCTACCTGTTCATCACCCACGATCTGGCCGTAGTCCGCCAGATCGCCGACGAGGTTGTGGTGATGCAGCACGGCAAGCTCGTGGAGCACGCCACCACCGACGAGGTCTTCGACCACCCGCAGAAGCAGTACACCCGAGACCTGCTCGACGCCATCCCCGGCGGCAAGCTCCAACTCGGTCTGGACTGATAATCTGCGTTTGAGCGCATTGTATTGGGTTCTTTCCATCCGTGGAAAGAACCCAATATTCGTATGCGCAGGTTTGCATGATGGTTCGCGTGGGACGAAAGGCAAAAATTGGTGTTTTCCCGATGTTGTCCCACAAATTGTGGGACAACATCAACATCAATCGATGGACATGAGTGTTGTCCCACAGCAGATTTCTCACGAAGCCCGGAATTACGCCATTCTTAGTGTGGTCGATAATTACTCATGCTGTGGGGTGTGGGACGGCCCGCGAAAATCGTCGATTTTCGGATGTTGTCCCACGGAATACGTCATACCTCGTATGTGATCGTGAGTGGGGCGTGATCGGACCAGCGTTTGTCATACGTGGGAGCCTTGTCGATGACGAATCCGCGTGCGGTCTCCGCCAACTCGGGCGTGGCGAACTGGTAGTCGATTCTCCAGCCGACATTGTTGTCGAAAGCGCGCCCTCGCTGGCTCCACCAGGTGTATGGCCCCTGAATGTCGCCGGCCAACGAACGCATCACATCCACGAACTCGTATTCGTCCAGCCATTTGTCCACGTAGGCACGTTCTTCGGGCAGAAATCCGGCGTGCTTCTCATTGGCCTTGGCGTTCTTGATATCAAGCGGCGTGTGCGCGATGTTGAAATCGCCGCAGAGCACGGCCTGTTTGCCGCCATGCGCAGCCTCGTCCCGCAACGCGCCCATGCGCTTCAGCATCGTGTCCAGAAAACGGTACTTCTGTTCCATTTTGGTCGGATAATCGGTGTTGCCAGCATGCACATATACGGATGCCACGGTGATCGCGTAGCCCTCAGGCGTTTTGACATCGGTTTCGATCCAACGCCCCGAATCCACATCCTCGCTCAGACCTGGCAGCCCATATCGCTTGTCAAGCACTTCCAAGTCGGTGAGCAGTCCGACTCCCGCGCGGCCTTTCACCCGGCAGACCTCGTTCATGGCATGGAGGTTGGCCGGTGCCTCGATCTTGCCGGCGGTGGCGTATTCGAAACCAAATTCATCGAAAATAGAATCGACATCGTCCTGAGGCGCGCGAACCTCCTGTATGCACCAGACATCCGGCGCATGCTTGCCGGCCCAATCCTCGATGCCCTTGCGCTTGGCCGCACGAATGCCGTTGACGTTAGACGTGGTAATGGTGATGGTCATGCGGCCATACTATTTTGGCCTCCCTACGAATCGAACCGGACATCGGCGGCCGCGATGCTCAGCTTTCTCTAAGCCTGAGTGCTAGTGTTAGCAAGGTTGCAACCGTTACATGAAACGAGGAATTATGGGACTGTTCGGATTCGGCAAGAAGAAGAGCAAGAAGGAAGCCGAGCCGGCCGTTGAGCCTGTCGATGAGGACAAGGTGGCCGCCGAGGCCGCAAACGCCGCAGCAAAGGCGGAAAGCGCTGAAACCGTATTGGCGGAACCATCCAGCGAATACCAGGGCCGCGGAGAAGAGCGAGGCCCGTGGGACGTCAATGATGAGGACGTGCCCGATTATGACGATTATCTGGATCTGGGCGCCTACTACCTGCCCTTCCTCCGGGGCATCCAACTGCGTATCAAGGCCAACCGCGCCACCCAGCAAGTGCTTGGTTCCACCATCACCTTCGGCTCCTCCAGCCTGGAGATCGAAGCCTTTGCCGCACCCAAGACCCTGGGACTGTGGGATGACGTTCGCGGTGACCTGCTTGAAGCCAACAAGGCCGCTTCTGAAGTGGACGGTGTGTTCGGCACCGAACTGAAGCTGCCGGTCAATGTCAAGGGCGGCAAGACCGTGAACACGCGCATCGTTGGTGTGGACGGCCCGCGCTGGATGCTGCGTGGCATCTTCTCCGGCAAGGCTGCTATCGATCCGGACAGCCCGGAGACCGAGGCGCTGAACAAGTTCTTCGCCGGCATCGTCGTCGAGCGTGGCGAGGAGCCTTTGGCGCCGCGCGATCTGATCCCGATGCATCCGCCGGTCGCCCCCGCTGAGCGTAAGGCCGCCAAGGCCGCGGCCGAAGCCGGCGAGGCGAACGGCAAGGAACACTTCAAGGACATTCCGGACAACAAGCCGAAGGGCCCGTTGAGCCAGGACCAGCAGACCGAAGTGAAGACCACGCTGTCTCGCGGCCCGATGTTCTCCGAAGTTCGCTGATTTATAGGAAGAGACTTGGCAGACAACAAACGCACCGGCCTGTCCGCTCTAGCCGACGCCGGCAATGAAGGCGAGGATTTCTCCGTCATCGACGCCATCGGTGGCCCGCGTGGCGTCATCGAATCCATGCTGCCTGGCGTGGTGTTCGTCGTACTGTTCGTGGCCACGAGCAATCTGAATCTCACCATTGCGGTTTCGGCCGTGTTGGCGGTATTGCAGGTTATTGTGCGACTGATTCAGCGCCAGTCGGTAATGGGCGCGGTCTCTGGTCTGGTGGCGGTAGGCATCTGCCTGATTTGGGCATGGCAGACTCATGAGGCCCGCAATTACTACATCTTCGGATTCATTACCAATGCTGGCTATGCCGCGTTGCTTGCCGTGTCGCTGATTGCGCGCGTGCCCGGACTGGGTTTGGTCGTCGAATTCATCCGTAGCCTGCCCACCGAGCATTTCAAGGCATGGTTCCATGACTGGATGGACGACAAGGCCCTGAAACGCGCCTATATGATTGTCACCGGCCTGTGGGTCGGTCTGTTCCTGCTGCGGCTGGTGGTGCAGGTGCCGCTGTATCTGACCAACCATGTAGCTGCACTCGGCGTGACCCGCCTGCTCATGGGCATTCCGTTCTGGGCATTGGCGATTTGGGTGAGTTACCTCATTATTGCCACGCCGATGCACCGGCATAAGGTCGCGGCTAGGAAGATACAGACTGAAGTCGCTGTTGATGCCGAACTCGAACCGAGCGCAACCGGAAAGGACGATGATGCAAGCTGAAGTTCGTATCGAACGATACGCCGACCAAGGCCGCTGCGTGGCCCATATCGACGGTCGTGTGGTGTTCGTCCGCTTCGCCTTGCCCGACGAACTCGTGCGAGTCGAACTTGACGAGCCCCACGACCGGGACGACCGGTTCTGGACCGGCGAAGTCGTCGAGGTTCTCGAGCCGTCCGAAGACCGAGTCACCCCGGCATGGCCACTTGCCGGTCCCTTGGCGATGGGCGGGGGAGTGGGCGGCGCGGATCTCGTGCACGTCTCTTTGCCCGGCCAGCTCAAGTGGAAGGCCATCACCGTCTCCGAACAGATGAGCCGACTCGGCCATATCGACGTGGCCGTTCCCATCGAGCGCATGCCCGGCGACAAGGCAGCCGGCGGCCTCAATTGGCGTACCCGCATCGAAATGATTGCCGACGACAACGGCATGCCATCCATGCGCCGGCGCGGCACACACAACCGCGTGGCCATCGACACCATGCCGCTTGCCACGCGCACGCTGCTGGACGTCGCCAAGCGCGAACACGTGTGGGAAGGCGGCTTTGAACCCGGCTCCCAGATTCGTCTTTCCGTGCCCGAACCGCGCGGCGAGATCGTCGATACCGCGGCAGCAGACGACAATTACGCCGTACTTGTGGACGGCGAACTGCGCGCCGGCTCCCAGCTGCTCACCGAACAGGTGACCATCAACGGCACGACCTTCGACTATCAGGTTGACGCCAACGGTTTCTGGCAAGTGCATCGCCAAGCGCCGATCGCCCTCGGTACGCACGTGATCAACCTGGTCAACGGGCAGCTGCAGTCAGCGGCGGACGCCGTAATCTGGGATTTGTATTCCGGTTCCGGCCTGTTCACCCTGCCGCTGGCCACAATGACCGGTGAACGCACCCGCATGCTCAGCGTTGAAGGCGCGCGTGTGGCCGTCAAGAACGCCCAGCGCAATCTGCGCGCCATGAACCTGAACGACGTGGACGCCCGCGCGGGTGACGTCTCGCGCACGCTGGACCATGTGCCGGCGCATCTGGCCAAGCCGAATGTCGTAGTGCTTGATCCGCCGCGTGCCGGTGCTCGTGCCAAGGTCTGCCGCCAGATTGCCGCGGCCGGCGCATCCAGCGTGGTCTACATCGCCTGTGATCCCACCAGCCTCGCACGCGACACCGCGACACTCATCGGCGAAGGCTACGAGCTCAAAGACATCCGTGCCTTCGATATCTACCCGATGACCCACCATGTTGAGACGGTGGCCCTGTTTACCCGCTGACAGGTGAGCATATGACACGACGAATTCTCGGATTGCTGGCCTGCATGGCGGCTGTGTTGTCCCTGGCCGCCTGCACGCCGGCCGGTAGGGCGGTCGGCGATACCCAAGACAGCATGCCGGAAGTCGCCCACGATTCCACACATCCCACGGATGTCACAGTCGGCTTTGTGGGGTCGACTGACACCGCCGCAGACGAGTTCGTCATCAATGCGCTGTCTGATGACAAACTCAATGTCTACTATGCCTCGCTCGAAACATCCGCAAGCTCGGCAAACGCAACTGATGGTGTATCCGGTGAAACCGAATCTTCTGACGCCGGCACTACCAGCGAAAACGGTGCCGATAGTATGGATGCTCATACTGGCGTCGACAAGAATGCGGTCACCGCACAGCAGGGTGTTGCCGATTTCGTAGCTCGCGCGGTCAAAATCGTGGTTATCAGCGGCATCGACGTTACCGACGCCAACCGGGAGAGCTGGAACCAGACGTTGACCAATGCGCGTGAAGCCGGTATTCCAGTCGCTCTCATTGATCCAAAGCATGCGCCCGAAGATGAACTGCTGTACGCCGTCATCCTTCACCTCAACACCAACAGTGCCGATTCTGGCGACACTGCCGATACCAAGCCAATGACTATTACTGACGCCGTGCTCACCATCACGCGCGACGAACCCCACGAACGCGAGATCAAAGTCACCGTTTCCTGAGCCGAATCAGGCCCTTGAAGCTGAGAAAGCACCCTGAATCATCCCTGAGCCTTAGCGGATTGCGAAACAAGACGCGGTAGGCTGGAGAATATGAGTGCAACAACAGCCGTGGAAATGCCTGAGATCGGAGCGACCGGTCTTACCCCCAAAGAAGTGGTGCAGCGTATCGAAAGTGGCCAATCGAATGCGGTGAAAACATCCACCTCGCGTTCGGTTCAAGATATCGTGCGAGCCAACGTATTCACGCTGTTCAACGGCATCATCTTCGCCGCGATGGTACTGGTGCTGATCACCGGTTCCTGGAGGGACGCGGTGTTCGGTTTCGTCATCATCATCAACACGGGCATCGGCATCGTCACCGAACTCAGGGCCAAGCGCACGCTGGACAGGCTTTCCATCCTTGTGGCCTCCGAATTCCTCGTGCATCGTGACGGCAGGGACGTGGAGGTGCCCCACAACGAGATCGTGCTCGACGACCTGCTGTGGATCCGTGCCGGCGAACAGGTGCCGGCCGACGGGCAGATCATCCAGACCTGGGGACTGGAGCTTGACGAGTCCATGCTCACCGGCGAATCGCGTACCGTGCGCCACAAGGTGGGGGAGCAGGTGTATTCCGGCGCCACCGCGGTCTCCGGCATGGCATTGGTCAAGGTCAATGCGGTCGGCAGCCATTCCTACGCCGCCACGCTCACCGCGCAGGCCAAGGTATACAAGAAAACCGTGTCCGACCTGAACAAGGGCATCAACACGATTCTGAAATTCATGACCTTCCTCGTGGTACCGCTGTGCATTCTGCTGATTCTTTCGCAGATTCATACGGTCGGCGGTTGGGGCACGGCACTCTCCACCGGCGAATGGCGGCAAGCCGTGGTTTCCGCGGTCGCCGGCGTAGTAGGCATGATTCCCGAAGGCTTGGTGCTGCTGACTTCGCTGAACTTCGCGGTGGCCGCCATGCGTCTCGCCCGTCACAATACGCTGGTGCAGGAGCTTGAATCCGTGGAGACACTGGCTCGCGTGGACGCGCTGAACCTCGATAAAACCGGCACGATCACCGATGGCGGTATCGCCTTCAACCGGCTCGTGATGCTCGATTCCGCCAATGCGGCTGCGGAACAGGCAGCCACGCAGGCCCTCTACGACTGCTGCAACGAAGAGCAGCCCAACGGCACCGGCCAAGCCGTACTCGCCGGGCTCAAGGCCCAAGGATATGGGGCAGGTGCGGTTGAGTCTCGTGTCCCGTTCTCTTCGGCGCGCAAATGGAGTGCGGTGCGTAAATCCGGCGAGACCTGGTACATGGGAGCGCCGGAGGTGATTATTTCTGCGCTTGAGGGTGACTATTCGTCGGTGTTGCAGCAGGTTAACGAGTATGCCAATGACGGCAACCGTGTGTTGCTGGTTGCGCGGTCTACAGCTCCCCTCTCCGAGGGGAGCTGTCGCCAAAAGCGACTGAGGGGAGCAGTTGAGGGAGCCAATGTCTCGGACGGCCGGCAACTGGATGTGCAGGCTGAGCCGGTGGCGTTGGTGTTGTGCTCTGAGAAGATTCGCGAGGACGCCGAGCGGACGCTCGCTTGGTTCCGTGAGCAGGGTGTGCGCTGTCGTGTGATTTCCGGTGACAATCCAGTGACCGTGGGTGCCATCGCCCGCAGAGTGAAACTGACAGGCGACCATGAGCCGGTGGCGATGGACGCGCGCGAACTGCCCGAGGACGTGAACGAACTGGCCCGCGTGCTCGAAAACGTCGATGTGCTCGGCCGCGTGCTGCCTGACCAGAAGAAGGCCATCGTGCAGGCGTTGCACACGCAGAACCACGTGGTTGCCATGACCGGCGACGGCGTCAACGACGCGCTCGCCATCAAGGAGGCGGACCTCGGCATCGCCATGGGCAATGCGGCGCCCGCCACCAAGGCCGTGGCCCAGGTGGTGCTGGTGGATTCGAAGTTCTCGCACCTGCCGGACGTCGTGGCACGAGGCCGTCAGGTCATGGCCAATATGGAGCGCGTGGCCAGCCTGTTCCTCGTCAAAACCGTGTACTCCGCGCTGATCTCGCTCGGCGTAGTGCTGACGCAAATCCCATACCCATACCTGCCGCGCCATATCACGTATATCGGCGCTCTCACCATCGGCATGCCCGCGTTCATTCTGGCGCTCGCGCCGAACACGCGCCGCTATATTCCGGGATTCCTCAAGCGCGTGGTCACGTTCGCGCTGCCGGGCGGCATCGCCACCGCGCTGTCGGTGCTGCTGGCCGCTTGGGTGCTGCCGCCGGTCATGGGCTGGAACGTGACCGGCGATGCCGCGGACCTGTCCGCCCTGCGCGCCACCAGCGCCATCATCCTGTTCGCGATGGGCGTGTTCGTGCTGGCCCGCGTGGCCAGACCACTCAACGGTTGGCGTGGCGTGCTGGTGGCGGTGTTCGCGGCGGCGGGCGTAATCGGCGCGTTCGTCCCGTTCGTGGCGAACTTCTTCGCCCTGATTCTGCCGACCGGCGCCACGATGGTGGCCACGCTGATCGCGTTGGCCGGTTCCGCGCTGATCTTCGCGCTGTGCCTGTGGCTGGCGCCGCTCGTGCGCGGACTGACGGGCAAGCTCTCGCGTCGGCATTGAGACGGCGGCGCGATTGTCTCATACTTCAAGCCGACACGCCAGAGCCTCGGTAACGTGCCCGTACCATGTGTAGCGGATAATCAGCGGCATCATAAGCCGATTCATGATTTCGGAGGAAGCATGTCCTTACGCGACGACCAGCTGGCTACCCTCAAGGCAGCCGGCAAGGACTTCGATTACTACAACATCGCCAATCTTGACGGCATCGATCATCTGCCGTACTCGCTGAAGGTACTGGTCGAGAATCTGGTGCGCAACATCGACGGTGCCAACATCACCGACGAGCACGTCAAGACCCTGCTCGACTGGGATCCGAACGCCGAACCCAGCCACGAGATCCAGTTCACGCCGTCCCGCGTGATCATGCAGGACTTCACCGGCGTGCCCTGCATCGTGGACCTCGCCACCATGCGTGACGCGGTCAAGGACCTTGGCGGCGACCCGGAGGTCATCAACCCGCAGGTCCAGTCCGATATGGTCATCGACCACTCCGTGCAGATCGACAAGTACGGCATCGCCGACGCGGTCCAGCAGAACATGGACATCGAATACCAGCGCAACGGTGAACGCTACCAGTTCCTGCGCTGGGGTCAGCAGGCATTCAAGAACTTCCGCGTGGTGCCGCCGGGAACCGGCATTATCCACCAGGTCAACATCGAATACTTGGCCAAGGTGGTCATGAGCAAGGCCGAGGCCAACGGCAACACGCTCGCCTACCTCGACTCCTGCGTGGGCACCGACTCGCACACCACCACCGAAAACGGTCTGGGCGTGCTCGGCTGGGGCGTCGGCGGCATCGAGGCCGAGGCCGCCATGCTCGGCCAGCCGATCTCCATGCTCGTGCCGCGCGTGGTCGGCTTCAAGCTCACCGGCTCCATCCCGGAGGGCGTTACCGCCACCGATGTGGTCCTGACCATCACCGACATGCTCCGCAAGCACGGCGTGGTCGGCAAGTTCGTGGAATTCTACGGCGAAGGCATCGCCTCCGTGCCGCTGGCCAACCGCGCCACCATCGGCAACATGGGCCCCGAGTTCGGCTCCACCTGCGGCATCTTCCCGATTGACAACGTCACGCTCGACTACCTGCGCCTGACCGGCCGCTCCGAAGAACAGGTCGCGTTGGTCGAAGCCTACGCCAAGGCCAACAAGCTGTGGGGCGACGCCTCCGACCCGGATTACGTGGAACCGCAGTACTCCGAATACGAGGAACTCGACCTCGGTACCGTGGTGCCGTCCATCGCTGGCCCGAAGCGCCCGCAGGACCGCATTCTGCTCTCCGAAGCCAAGAGCATGTTCGAGAAGACCGCCCCCGCCTACGAGACCGAGAAGACCGTCAAGGATCCGGTGGCCGTGTCCACCGACTTCCGCGGCGATTTCGACATCGAAAACGGCGACGTGGCCATCGCCTCGATCACCTCATGCACCAACACCTCCAACCCGTCCGTGATGATCGCCGCCGGCCTGATCGCCCGCAACGCACATGCCAAGGGCCTTAAGCCCAAGCCCTGGGTCAAGACCTCGCTGGCCCCCGGCTCGCAGGTCGTGGCCGACTATCTGAAGGCCGCCGGTCTGCAGGACGACCTCGACGCGCTCGGCTACCAGCTCGTCGGCTTCGGCTGCGCCACCTGCATCGGCAACTCCGGCCCGCTGCTGCCCGAGATCTCCGAGGCGATCAACGCCAACGACCTGACCGTCACCGCCGTGCTCTCCGGCAACCGCAACTTCGAAGGCCGCATCAGCCCGGACGTCAAGATGAACTACCTGGCCTCCCCGCCGCTGGTCATCGCCTACGCGCTCGCCGGCACGATGGACTTCGACTTCGAGACCCAGCCGCTCGGCACCGACGCGGACGGCAACGACGTGTACTTGAAGGACATCTGGCCCACCAATGCCGAGGTCGCCGCCGTGGTCGACGGCAGCGTGAGCCGCGAGATGTTCCTCAAAGACTACGCCTCCGTGTTCGACGGCGACCACCGCTGGAAGGGCCTCGACGTGCCGGAAGGCGAGCTGTTCGCGTGGAACGACAAGTCCACCTACGTGCGCAAGCAAACCTTCTTCGACGGCATGAAGGCCACGCCGGACCCGGTCGCCGACATCCACGGCGCCCGCGTGCTGGCCCTCCTGGGCGACTCGGTCACCACCGACCACATCTCCCCGGCAGGCGCGTTCAAGGCCTCCAGCCCGGCCGGCAAGTATCTGACCGAGCGCGGCGTGGAGCCGAAGAACTTCAACTCCTACGGTTCTCGCCGAGGCAACCACGAGATCATGGTGCGCGGCACGTTCGGCAACATCCGCCTTCGCAACCAGCTGCTCGCCTCCGTGGGCGAGGAGGTGACGCCCGGCGGCTTCACCTACGACTTCCTCGCCAAGAAGCCGACCACGATCTTCGAAGCCTCCCGCGACTACATCGACAACAAGGTGCCGCTCGTGGTGCTCGCCGGCAAGGAATACGGCACCGGCTCCTCGCGCGACTGGGCTGCCAAGGGCACGGTGATGCTCGGCGTCAAGGCCGTGATCACCGAAAGCTTCGAGCGCATCCATCGCTCCAACCTGATTGGCATGGGCGTGCTGCCGTTGCAGTTCCCGGCAGGCGAATCCTATGAGTCTCTGGGCCTCAACGGCACCGAGACCTACGATATCGCCGGCGTCGAGAAGCTCAACGAGGGCGTGACCCCCAAGACGGTCCACGTCACCGCCACCCACGAGGACGGCTCCAAGACCGAGTTCGACGCGGTGGTCCGCATCGACACGCCCGGTGAGGCCGACTACTACCGTAACGGCGGCATCCTCCAGTACGTGCTGCGCAACCTCATGAAGTGACTTATTCTGGCTCCCCTCTCTGAGGGGAGCTGTCAGCGAAGCTGACTGAGGGGGAGTAAAGGTCGGTATCCACCAACGGATGCCGGCTTTTTTCATGCACGTCAGTATGCTATACTGTATAGCATCTTTGGAATGGAGGTTGCCATGACCATGGTCCAAATGAACGTTCGCATTGATGCGAAACTGAAGAACGAGGTCGAAGAAGTCCTCAAGGGCAAAGGCGTATCGGTGAGTGACGTAATCCGGTCGCTGTGGTTGTACATCGCCGACCGCAAGGAAGTGCCGGCCTTGGAAACGACCGCCGAAGAGCAAGCCCGCGAGGAGGAAAAGCAGCGCAAGCTGAAACTGATTCGAGAAGGTGCCGGATACGTACACAAGGAACTGGTCAAGGCCGGACTGATCTCAGAAGACACCGACCTCATGGAAGGCCTTACCTACAAGCAGTTCCGCGATGAGATAGCTGACGAACGGCTGAAGGAATACAGGCATCAGTCGGACTATGCGCGTTATTTGGAGAAGGAGCGGAGTCTGTCATGAGGCAGTCAAAGCAGGTGTCGATCTTGTGCGACACCAATATCCTTATTTATTACATGCTCTGTACGCCTCGGTTCATCAAGGATGTCATGAAACTGTTCGAGCGATGCGTCGAGCGGGAGGTAAAGCTGTCCTGTGCGTCACTGTCGCTGAAGGACGTGTTCTACATCACCCCGGAACGATTCAAAGAACGATTCATGAATGACGAATCCATGGTCGTTGCGACCACCGCCAAGCTGATATTGCCGGAGGTGGCATGGTCGGGAATCAGCAAACTCAAGGAGCTCATGACAATCGTGCCGATTGGCGCGGAGGAATGTGAATTGGCGCAGTCGTTGCGGCACGCGCATAACGATTTCGAGGATGACCTTATTATCGCCGCCGCACAACAATCCGGGGCCACCTATGTGGTGACGTATGACAAAAAACTAGCCAAGCATTTTCCCGAATATTGCAAAACGCCGGCTGAAATCGTGGCGGCGCTGGCATAGACAAGCGTGTGGCTCCCCTCACGGAGGGGAGCCACCAATGATGTGCCGGCTACTGCGCCTGCAGACGGAACTGCTTCCAGATGTCACTGAGCTTCTGGCCGTTACGCGTGCGCTTCCACACGTCCAGACCGCCGCCGCGACGTCCTCCGGCGGCGGCACGGGCCGCGGCGGTCGGAGTCGGATATTCGGAGCCGTCATCCAGACGGAGACGACCGTTTTCGGTGACCGTGGCAAACCAGCGCTCGCCCTTGCGCGGCCGCTCCCACACCAGACGTTCGCCCGGCACCAGAAGACCCGCGTCAATCACCTGCCGGATCGTGACGCGCCGCGAACTATGAGACGGCCGTGGAGAAGTCTTCGACAACTCATCGACATTCTGCTTGGTCAGATCGCGGGCGTCCTTGTCATACCGGATGCCCCAGTATTCCACGATGAGTCGGACCGCCTCTTCCTGCCGCGCTTCCAGCAATGCGGGTGTGCAGTCAGCGAAATCCTTCAACTGATTGGTCAGCGGGAAACGACGCGAATCCGCGCGCAGCAGCATGCGGTCGCGACGTGCCGGATATTCACTCAACCTGTCCAACTGATCCTCAGGGCCCTGCACCAGCGCCATATTGCCGAGTCGGTACATCCAGAAATCATGCTGATCCTGCGGCCAGTCCGCAAACGATTTCGACCGTTCGATATCCAACGGCATAATCGGCAGCGCACTGAACCGGCGTGGTCGATCCAACTGCATGCCGGCCTTCTGCTCGTTGGCGCGAATCAGCAGCAGACGGACCAAATCGCCGTCACCCTGCATCTCGCCATGCAAACGGACCAATGCGCCTTCACGGTCGCCGTCCGAGACATGCAACCCGTTCACGCGCTGGACCAGATAGCCCTTGTCAAGATCACGGATGGCGGCGTTCGCATAACCGCGCCGCTCCAACGCTCCAGTGCGATTCAGCGTGCGGATGCCGGTCACCTGTTCCAATGCGGTCAGAATTTCCAGCAGCCGACGCTCGTCATGGGCACCCAACGATTCCAGCGTGGCCGTGGTTCTGGCGATACGCGAGGCACGAACCACAAACGGCGACAAATCGGCGTCGCCCAGCCCGCGATACGAATTGACCAACGCCCACATGGCCACGGGCTTCCACTCGTGGCTGCGGTAATCATCCAATCCCTCAAGCCGGCTACGCACCTCGGCGGGCAGTACGGTATCGCTGGGGCGTGCGATGATCCGCCACGCCATCGCGTAGGGTGCCAGCACCTGGTTGATGAACGTGGGCACCGTGCCTTTGTCGATGTACGGTTGCAGCACGTCGGCCAGGAAATCCTCGATGAGCTTGTCGGTGGCCGGCTTGTGCGTGAGCACGAGATGCAGATAGGCGAAGAATTCCTCACAGTCATGCGGATCGTCGCCAATCGGGTCAATGATGTCATCCCAACGGGCGGCGTACACGTCAAGTTCGGCGGTCGACAGGCCGGCCGTGGCGCGCGCCTTGAACACGTCGGACGAGGTGAGCGGCAGGCCGCGCATGTTCATCACGTCGAAGATGCGATGCGCGCCGTCGAGATCGTCGGTGGTCACGATGACCAGCGTCACCTCGTTGACCAGATACTGCGCGAATTGCTGGCGTTCGGCATCCGACCAATTGGAAATCTCGTCGTACGTCTTACGGATGTTGGCTACGATATTGCGTTGCGCTGCGGTCGCCAGATCGTCGTCGTTCATATCGAACACGGATTCGAGATTGTCTTCCTGCACGTGTTCGCGGAAGAACGCTGCGTCGCGCTCGCGCAACGTGAGACGAGGCTCGGTGACGATGCCGCGCAGCTTGTCGCCGGGCTCCACCAGCAGCGCATCGAGTTGGCGCATGAGGTCCGGATCGCGCTCCAGATCGCGCAACACGGCGATGATGATCGACAGGGATACCAGCCGCTGCTGCCCGTCGATCACGTCGTAACGGTTATCGCCCTCGCGCACCAGAATTAGCGAGCCGAGGAAGTACGGAGTACCGGGCGACTTGCAGGCGTCATCCAAGTCGCTTACCAGTTGCAGGATGTTCTCGGTCTTCCAGATGTAGGCCCGCTGGAATGAGGGGATCGTGAACCGGAAATCCGGGGTGAACACTTTCCCGAGTGGTAGTTCCTTCGCACTGATTGCCATGTCAGCCCCTTCGTCGCCGGCCTGTGGACGGTATGCCGGCATACCAACTTGTGCTCAAGCCTACCAGTGTTTGCCCGACGGCGGGCACATCACGCCGGCTCGGGCACCGACCCCTCATACAAGTAGAACGAAGACGGGTTTTCTCCCGGCACGGATGCGGGCAGTGACTGCTCGCACACCTGCGTCAGGCCGCGATGCACATAGAACCCGACATCGCATGTGGTGTCCGTGAACAGGAAGTAGTCGCGCACGCCGGCCAGGCGGAACGCGTCCATCAGCGTCTCGAACATGCGCCGGCCCAGCCCGTGGCCGCGCGCCGCCGGGTCAAGTACGAACAGCACCACTTCCGCCGCATAGTCATGCCCGGCGCTCGCGGCCTGGGCGCGCAGCCGTTTGTCGATGCCGAGAATGCCCAGAATCTCGCCGGCGGCCTTGATTCCGCCCTTCGCGAACACGAGCCGCGCCAGCGCGTTCCACGAGTTGATCCGATGCGAGTTGAGCGGGCTCCGATGGTCCAGCGCATCGACGCGCCCCACGATCAGGGCGACCGGCTGGCCGTCCAGTTCGGCGACGAACGCGTTGGTGGTGCGCGCCAGACAGTTCTCCCAGTCCGCTTTGGCCGCCAGCAGACCGGTCCGCTCATCGAATTCGGCATACCAGGTGCGGCGCACCAGGTCGATCAGCGCCGGATAGTCATCCCTACGTAATGTTCGAATAATCGCTTCACTCATATTCCCATTATGACTGATACGGCTCAACAACCGGACGACTTACAGCCGCGCCGGCAGATCGGCCCGCTCCACCAGCCGCGCCATCTGCACGCGGCCCATGTCGAGCTTGTTCGCCGCGGAAGAAAGATGCGCCTTCGCCGTACGCTCCGAAATGAACATGCGGGAGGCGATTTCGGCGTTCGTATAGCCCTCGGCCGCCAGCATCACGGCCTCGCGCTCGCGGTCGGGCAGCGCGTCGAGCAGGGCGCGCGCCTCATCGCGGCGCGAACGCGGCCGCGTGACGCTCAGATCGTCGATCAGCTGTTTCTGACTGGCCGTGTTGAACTGCGGCGCGCCCTCGCATACCCCGATGATGCGGCGGATGATATCGTCCGCCGCATCGGTTTTCGACACGAACCCCTCGGCGCCCGCCTCCACCGCGCGTTCCACGGTGCCGGACGGACTCAACGAGGTCAGGATCAGCACGTGCGGCGCGGGGGAGAGCGAGCGCAGCAGACGGGTCGCCTCGATGCCGTCCACGCCGGGCATGGCGATGTCCATCAGCACCACATCCGGCTTTTCCTCGGCAGCCCGCCTCACGCAGGTCTCGCCATCGGTGGACGTGGAGACGACTTCGATGCGCCCGTGGGAATAATCGTTGAGGATCAGGCTCATCGCCTGGCAGATCATCGGATCGTCATCGATGACGCTGACCCGGATCGGCTTGGGCTCTAAGCCGGTGCCGCTTCCGGTCAGACCGCCGCGTTCGGGCTTTCCACCAGACACACTATTCCCGTTCTTCTCACTCACGCTAGCCATCTTAGCTGCGCCAAGGCAGTTGCACGTCGACATGGAACAGGTGCCGATCGTCCATCCCATACCGGCATTGCCCGTTGACCGAGTGCACGCGCGCTGCCAAACCAGGCAGTCCGGCCCCATGGGCCCGCTGCGTCTCGGTCGCATCCGTGGCGATCGGATTGCTGATATGGATATGTACGCCCGCCTGCGGCGTGGCGGAGACCTCCAACGACACCGGCGCTCCGGGCGCGTGCCGCCGCGCGTTCGTCAATCCCTCCTGGATCGCGCGGTAGGCCACCTTGCCGATTGACTCATCCATCACGCTCAGCTGCTGGATATCGATCCAGGTGTTGAGCGACGTGCCCGAGTTGCGCGTGTCCGCAATCAGCGCATCCAGCGATTCGCGGGTCAGCGACGTGTCGTCGGACGGGGCGAGCTGCTCCCATGCCTGGTGCGGGTTGCGCAGCATGTCGATGATCGAGTGGGCCTCGTCCAATGCCCCGGCCGACTGCCGACGGATGTCCTCGGCCTTATCCGCCAACGATTGCGCTTCGGGGGAGTCGCCGAGCTTGGCCGCCTCCGCCTTGAGCGCGCTGGCGTTCAGGGCCATCAGGGACAGGGAATGCGCGAGGGTGTCGTGCGCTTCGGCTGCGATGGCGTCGGCGAGCTGCTGGTTGGTCAGGTCGGTCTGCAGGGTCGCGGCATGCGTGGTGGCCGCGCTGGCCACCGCATTCGCCGTGCGCAGGCGGGCGCGCGAACGGATATGCAGGCCGATGAGCGTAGCGATGGTCACGAACACCAGTGAGGCCACCGTGGCGGTGATGATGACGGTCGGCTCCTCCACCAGCATCACCATCGGGGAGCCTGAATCGCCGCCGGTATGCGGTTGAGCGAAAATCAGATGCCAAATCGAGGCTTTGGGCTGTTGCAGGGCGTCGCGGAGCTGGGAGATGAGCGTCACGATGGTGCCGCCAACCGTGGCGCGGATGGTCGTGTTCCGGTTTGAACGACGGGCGAGCAATGAGGTCATCGCCATCAGTGCGATGAGCGAGTCATACGGGAACACGACCACCAGCGCGCAGGCGATCCAGAACGTCGCCTCCGGGTATTCGCTGCGGGCCAAGAGCAGGAACCCTGCCGGGAATGCCAGCAAGGTGCAGAGGACCATCAGCGTGTATCCTGCGGAATCCTGCGCAAAATTCTGGGCGAAGAACGAGGTTTGCGCCATGCACATGAAACTGGCCAATGGCACCATAACGACCGAACACCATACGCGCGTAGTCACGGGCACCTCGTCCGTATCCGGTGTAGGAACCGGGGACCCCGTGCCGGGCATAGGGCGAGCGTCAGGCCGTGAGCCGGGTCGGAAACCGGGGTATGGCCCGGCGGCGCGTTGTGGGTTCGTCATGCTTTCCACTGTATGACCTGCATCCGGCCCCCGCCACTGGACATGCGGGCACCGTTATCACCTCCGTATTGCCCGAACAGGCAACGAACAATGACCGTTCGTCCACTAACGTCGCTGTTTCGCGGCCGGTAGCGTCGTGCTCACATCCCTATTTCGGGGAAGATACGAGAAGGAGCACATCATGTCCAACCACAACATCGCCCCGCAGCCGGTTCCCTCATCCCCACAGCAGTACCAGCCACAACAGCCTCAGCCTCAGCCGCCGCAACCGCAACATCTGCATACCACCATCTGCGGCATCGCGGCCGTGGTGTTTGGCGCGTTGGGTTTGGTGCTGAGTTTTATTCCCATCGTCAACAATATCGCCGCAATCCTTGGCTTCATCGGCGTCATACTGGCGATTATCGCCATAGTGGGCACCTTCCGGGGCAAGAAACGCGGCAAGGTGCTGTCCATTGTGGCGGCGGTGCTGTCGGTGTTGGCCATTGTGATCACGCTGGCCATGCAGTCCGCTGCCAGCAAGGCCATTGACGATTCCATTAAGGAGTCCAAGGGCATCGACACGTCACAATCCTCATCATCAAAGTCCGCGGGCAAATCGTCTGATGCCTCCAAGAGCAAGGCATCCGAGCAGAAAGCGCAGGGCGAGCAGGATTTGGAAGGTGATATCGAAGGTGCCCACGTGAAAATAGTCTCCGCCGTGAAAAGCGTCAACGACTATAACGGCAAGCCCACCGCTCTGGTGACTTATGAATGGACGAACAACACGTCCAAGAACAACTCGTTCGCCACTTTGGCTCACCCGAACGTGTTCCAGAACGGCACCGAACTGGAGACGGCAGTATACTTCGATCAGCCTGAAGGCTATGACGCGAATTCGTATTTGGCCCAAGCACAGCCCGGGACCGCGGCAACGGTGACGCTGGGCTATGTGCTGCAAGACGATTCGCCGATTACGGTGGATGTCACTGCGTTCCTATCAACGGATCAAGACACCAAGGTGACGCATACCTTCACGTTGCAGTGAATCGCGCGGCGGTCCAAGCTGCGATCGAATGTCAATCGAATCTCAAGTGCATGCCACGCGCATGGTGGAAACGCCCGTTACGCTTTGAGATGAGCAGAACGAGCCGATCGATCATATTCATGGAATGTTCAGCTTTGTTCCTCTAAGATTGGTACTGGAACAAACGCTAAAGGAGCGATTATGACATTCGGTCAGCAGCCCCAGAACAACGGGCAATACAACCCGCAATACAACACGCCTGATTACAACGCCGCCCAACAGTCTGGATATGGCCAGCAATACGCACAGTCCGGTTACGGCCAGAACTACTATGCCCAGCCGCAGGGCGCTCCCACCTACCAATACGTGCCGCAGGGTACTGGTGCCGGTGCGGGTGCGGCCACCATCAACACGACGATGACCTACAACTATGAGGAAGCCCGCCGAGTCTCAGTGACCAAGGTGTACGGCGAGATGACCATCGGCATCCTCGTCACCGCCGTGGTCGCCGTGCTCGGCCAGATCACCGGAGCCTACTACAGCTTCCTCATGGCCACCGGCATGGTGGGCCTCATCGGCCTGTGCGTGGTGCAGATTGCCCTGGCCGTGGTGCTCGGCATGCGCGTCACCAAGATGAAGTCGGCCACCGCGCGCGTCATGTTCTATGTGTACGCCGCATTGATGGGCTTCACCTTGAGCTCGATCTTCATGGTCTACGACCTCGGCTCGATCGGCGTGGCACTCGGTGTCACCGCCGCGTTCTTCTTTGCGCTGACCATGTTCGGCATGACTACCAAGTTCAACATGCTCAAGGCCGGCCCGATCCTGATGATCGGCCTGATTGTGCTCATCATCTCGCAGATCGTGCTCGCCTTCGTGCAGGTCGACGGCATGACCAAGATCGTCTGCGCCATCGGCCTGATCCTGTTCGCCGGCATGACCATCTACGACGCGCAGTCCACGCGCGCGCTGCTGACCGAATACGAGGCCCAGGGCCCGGAAATGGTCAAGAAGATCTCCATCCTGTGCGCCCTGAACCTGTACCTCGACTTCGTGAACATGTTCCTGTACATCCTGCAGCTGCTCGGCAACAGGGACTAGCCTCGACAGCCGATTGGCGAGCGGCATGTAGCCTGCCTGTCAAACGTCACAGCCCGACCACATTGTGGCCGGGCTTTTTCATGTCTGTCACATTCGCACGTTAGGCTGGCTCCCCGTGAAAAGACAAGAACTCGTAGGCATGCTGAGCCTGTTGTTGACCGCGCTGATCTGGGGTTTTGCGTTCGTGGCGCAGGTCCAGGGCATGGATTCGATGTCGCCGATGTTCTTCAACGCCGCGCGCTTCACGCTGGGAGCACTGTCTTTGGTGCCGATTCTGCTGTGGATGCGTGGCCGGGGGAGCGCGGATAAGGGCGATACAGCCGGGGCCGATGTCGTTGGGACCGAGGCATCCGTGGCCGTCTCCACAGATGCCGCATCGAACGGTGCATCCGACGTCGTTACCATCACCGGTGCCAAGCTGAATGCGAACAAGCCCGATTCGGCCGTGGCGCGATTGCTCGCCAACCCGGTGGTCATTTCCGTGATCTGCGGCATCGTGCTGTTCACCGCCAGCACCCTGCAGCAGTATGGCATTCTGTACGGCAAATCGGCCGGCCGTGCGGGATTCCTGACCGCCATGTACATCGTGATGGTGCCGTTGCTGGCCTTCGTGTTCCTGCGCCGGCGCATCGGCATGCTGGTGTTCGTGGCCGTGGCGCTGTCCATCGCCGGCTTCTATCTGCTGTGCATCACCGATGGTTTCGGTTCGATCGGCCTGGCGGATATCCTGCTCGTGTTCACGGCCGTGCTGTTCGCCGTGCATATTCTGGTGATCGATACTTTGGGCGGCACCGTGGACGCCATCAAGCTTTCATTCGGCCAGTTCTGCACCACCGCCGTGCTGAGCTGGGCGGGTTCGCTGATCGAAGGCTCGGTCGACTGGGCCGGCGCTGCTCATTCCTGGATTCCGATTCTGTACGCCGGCATCGGCTCGGTGGGCATCGCGTACACCTTGCAGGTGGTCGGCCAGCAATGGGTGCCACCGACGCGAGCCAGCCTGCTGATGAGCCTCGAATCGTTCTTCTCGGCGGTAGGCGGTGCGTTGCTTCTCGGTGAAGTGATGACCCCGCGCGGCTACCTCGGCTGCGCCCTCATCTTCCTCGGCACCCTACTGGCCCAAGCGCCGGCCAGGCTGCCGAAGTGGCCGCAACGGTGAATGAATCGGCCGCAGGCCGATTCCATAGCACCTCAGTCCGAGGTCTTAGGCGCTTCGCCCACTTGCGGCGCGCCGTTGATGTCGCGGTGGATGTTCTGCATCTGTACCTCGATGTTCTGCAATGAGCGCGCGCAGTCGAGCAGCGTCTGGGAATGCTCGGCGAGCTTGTTGTCCGGCAAATCGGTCTTGTAGCGCAGCGCATGCTCCAGCGACGCCCAATAATCCATGGCGATGGTGCGGAACTGCACCTCCACCGGCGTGTAATGCGCGCCCGAGGAGAGGAACACGGGCACCGCGTAGATTACGTGCAATGAACGATACCCGTTCTGTTTCGGGTTCTTGATGTAATCCTTGACGCGCAGCACCTGAATATCGGACTGCGACGACAGATAGTTGGACACGGAATACACGTCGTCGCGGTAATTACAGATCACGCGGATGCCGGCCACATCGAACAGATTGTCCTTAATCGAATTGACGCCGATCGGCAGACCCTTGCGCTCCAGTTTGCCGATGATCGAGCTCACCGACTTCAGACGGCGTTCCATATGATGTATCGGGTCATGGCTGAACCGCACCTGGAACTCGTCGTCGAGAATCTCCAGTTTGGTGCTGATCTCGTACATCGCGCCTTCATACACCTGCATGAGGTCAACGAATTCAACGACCTGTTCGGGAGTGAAGGTGCCTCCCGGAAGATCCAACGCTTTGAGACGGGCTTGCAGATCGGAGGTTTTGAGTCGGCTATGTCGGTCAAGTATCACGTCCACCAATATACTCGGCGGATTCCAGCCAATCTGGACGTTCGCGGGGAATCTTTCCAAGAACCCATAATTTGACATCGTGACAACCAATGGCATACGTGACCGGAGCATGACGAACCCCGTCGATAGAATCGGTCGTTATGAATGAAGACATGATGACCGAGGCGGAGCGCGCCTCGATTGCAGCCGATGGAACCGATGGTTTGCTGGGGAAACGCGGCAAGGGCGTGTTCCATATCCATACGCTCGGCTGCCAGATGAACGTGCACGATTCCGAGCGCATCGCCGGCGTGCTGGAGGCCAATGGCTACGTGCCTGCAACCGAGGACCAGATCAATGACAATGACCTCGATTTGCTGGTGCTCAATACCTGTGCGGTACGCGAGAACGCAGCCGAACGCATGTATGGCACCATTGGCCGATTCAATCGCGTCAAACTGGTTCGGCCGAACCTGCAGATCGCCGTTGGCGGCTGCATGGCCCAGCTTGACCGCAAGAAGATCGCGGATACTGCGCCATGGGTTTCCGCGGTGTTCGGTACCAAGAACATCGAAGATCTGCCCAAGCTGTTGGATCAGAATCGTGCGACCGGCAAGGCGCAGGTCCAGGTCACTGAACAATTGCGGCAGTTCCCGAGCCAGCTTCCCGCCGCCCGCGCCTCCCGCATCAGCTCGTGGGTGGCGATTTCCGTGGGCTGCAATAACACCTGCACGTTCTGTATTGTGCCCACCACGCGAGGCAAGGAAAAGGACCGCCGCCCCGGTGACATTCTTGATGAGATTCGCCAATGTGTGGCCGATGGTGCCAAGGAGGTTACGCTTCTCGGCCAGAACGTGAATTCGTTCGGTTATGGTATTGGCGATCGATACGCTTTCAGCAAGCTGTTGCGCGCCTGCGGCACCATCGACGGTCTCGAACGCGTGCGCTTCACCTCGCCGCACCCGGCCGCCTTCACCGACGACGTCATCGCCGCGATGGCCGAAACGCCGAACATCATGCACCAGCTGCACTTCCCGCTGCAGTCCGGCTCCGACCGCATCCTGCGCGCGATGCGCCGCTCCTACCGCTCCGCCAAGTTCCTCGACATACTGGGCCGCATCCGCGCCGCCATGCCCGACGCGCAGATCTCCACCGACATCATCGTCGGCTTCCCCGGCGAAACCGAAGAGGACTTCCAGCAGACCATGGACGTGGTGCGCCAGGCGCGCTTCTCCTCGGCGTTCACGTTCATCTACTCGCCACGCCCCGGCACGCCGGCCGCCGCAATGGAACAGATTCCGCGCGACGTGGTGCAGGACCGGTTCGACCGTCTGGTGGCGTTGCAGGAGCAGATCACCGAAGAGAACCTCGCCACATTCGAGGGCCGCGACGTCGAAGTGATGATCACCGGCAAACTCGGCAAGAAGGACACCGACACCCACCGTGTCACCGGCCGCGAGAAAACCGGCGTGCTGGTGCACATCGGCGTGCCTGAAGGCGAACCGGTACCTGAAATCGGCGATTTCGTCACGGCCACCGTCACACACGCCGGCCGCCATAATCTGCTTGCCGACCCCGACGTGGCCGCCGGCCAGACCTATTCCGTGCGGCACTGAGGGGGCGTATATGACGCAACGAGTCGTCTCCATCGTCGGTCCCACCGCGTCCGGCAAGACGGGGTTGGGCATCGCCATCGCCCGGCGTCTGGCCGAAGCGGGGGAGCGGGCCGAAATCGTGAACGCGGACGCCTACCAGATGTACCGTGGCATGGATATCGGCACCGCCAAACCCACCGCCGAGGAACAGGCGGCCGTGCCGCACCATCTCATCGACATCATCGACCCCGAAGACACGATGAGCGTGGCCCGATTCCAGCAGCTTGCGCGCGAGACCATCGCCGACCTGCAATCACGTGGCATCCGGCCGATTCTCGTCGGCGGCTCCGGCTTGTACGCCAGAGCGGCCATCGATGACATCACCTTCCCCGGCACCGATCCCGACGTGCGCACACGTCTTGAGGAACGCGAGAAAACCGAGGGTGCCGGTGCTTTGTTCGACGAGTTGCGGGCCAAAGACCCCGAGGCCGCCGCGCGCATGGACCCACGCAATCCACGCCGCACCATCCGTGCGCTGGAGGTCATCGAGCTTACCGGCAAACCGTATTCGGCCAGTCTGCCGCGCTACCGGTACGTGATTCCGTCCGTGCAGATCGGACTCGACCTGGACCGCCCGGATTTGGACCATCGCATCGATTTGCGCACCAAGCAGATGTATGACGATGGGTTCATCGAAGAAGTCGAACGGTTGCGCCCGCATCTGGGTGCCACCGCCGTACGTGCGCTCGGCTATCAGCAGATCATCGACCTGCTGGACGGCATCTGGGATGTGAACGACGCCTTCGCGGACATCGCACAGAAAACCAAGCGACTCGCCCGCAAACAGATGGGATGGTTCGGCCGTGACCCGCGCATCCACTGGCTGCAGGCCCTGAACCCGAAACTGGTCGACAACGCGATGGCCATTATCGCGCACGCCGACGCCGGCGACTACGACCCGATCGACGCCCGAGCCGACGAATACACCCAGCATCATCTGGGGGATATCACGGCGTAGGAATCAGCCAAAGGCCGATGCAATCACCCGCAATCAGTGTGCAGGCCCCTGATTCCAGCCGGCGATCAAGAACACGCGCGTCGGATTCGCCGGGCGTAGTATCGCGTCGAACATCGTCTCCAGTGCAGACGTGTCGCCCCGATATGCCGAGTGCTTGGCGGAGCGATACTCTTCGCGCGTCACTGAGCCCCAGTCGAGATCCCAGCCGGCGTCATGCGCCAAGCGTGAACCGAATATACGCAGCACCATCGCATTGCCGCCACGGAACGGATGCAGATAACCGAGCTCATCATAAATAGAAGCAAATGCGTGAACGAACACGTCGCGATCCAACGCATGCAGGTTGCGCTTGTCCGCCAACTCCATCGCGATGTTGTGCGCGCCGGTCTCAATGAGCCCAGCCGGGAAGAACGCCTCAGGATTCGCGGCCCGAGCCCGGTCGTTCGTCACCTCACGTGTGGTGTTTGAGGTACGCAACTTGCCCGCATCCTCAAACACGCCTTCGAACAGCCCCTTATGAATGGCGGTCAGCTCATCCAAGTCGCCAGACGGATTCCATCGACGTTCCGCCAACAACACGGTACGTGCGAACACCGCATCCGCCCGATCCGTGGCATGATCATCCAGACTGCCGGCAGCCAGACGATCCTTTCCGGCAGGGTCGGCGGCGGCGCGCAGACGCATGGCGGTCTGTTCGTCCGCCACGTCGATGAGATGGGTCACGGGCTTCAAGCCGCGTTCGTAGGCAGCCGCGGCGCGCATCGTTGCCTCGCCCGGCGTCATCGCTTCCAGTGCGCAGTTCTTGAGTGCAAATGCGACTGCGCTCGCACGCTCTGCGGGTGTCATGCAACCCATGATAAGGCATATTCGCGCCCCAGCGGGGAATCGACTCAGACGAACGCGGCGAATCGGCTGTCGGGATTCGTCAATCGACCATATCGTCACGGTGTCGTCACCAACCATGCACCCCCGTACTAGTAGAATCAGACCCGATATGGCACGAACAGCATCCTCCAACAGCACCAAACCCCGTAAATCCAAAGACAACGGGTCTACCCATGATGGCGAAACCAAGGTCCAGCCCGAGCTTGACCTCGAACCTGAGCCGTTGTGGAAGAAGATCCTGCTCGCGATTCCGCGCGCGTTCGGCTCCGGCGTACGCGCTGTCACCGGCGTCGGCGAATACGATCCAGCCTACCGTCGTGACGGTTTGTGCTTCCTGCTGCTCGTGCTCGCCGTACTGTTCTGCGCGTCCGAATGGTTCCGCGTCAGCGGTCCATTCGGCCAGCTGCTTCACGCCATCGCGGCCGGTGTGCTTGGTCTGATGAGCGTCGTGCTGCCGGTGTTGCTCGCCGCCGTGGCCTTCCGACTCATGCGCAATTCCGGTAAAGGGTCCAATAACCCGCGTGTGGTCACCGGTTGGGTGCTGCTCATGTGGTCGATTTGTTCGATCATCGACGTGGCGATCGCCGCCGACCACACCGGATTCGACATCACGATTCTGCAATCCGCCGGCGGCCTGTTCGGCTTCTTCCTCGGCTCACCGCTCGCCTGGGGCCTTTCCAACGTGTTCGCCATCATCATTTTCGTGGTCGTCGGCCTGTTCTCCTTGCTGATGATTACCGGCACCCACGTCACCGATTTGCCGGAGGATGCGCGCAAAATCGCCGCTAAAATCCAACGCAAACCGTATGTGCCGATGGGTCAGGAGACGGATGGGAGCGCCAGCCAGTTCCCCAACGAGGTCCGTGTGGGAGATACCACTCTCGCCTTTGCCGACGGTGTTCCCTCGCATGACGGCGACGATGACGGAAGCGACAACGATCAGGCCGGCGATGCACGGCCCAGCCTGTTCGCACGACTGTTCGGCCGCAAATCCAAGACCGAAGACGACAAAACTCTTGACAAGTATGCTGCCGACGATCCATTCGACCGTGCCGCCAGCCAGCATGGTGCCACCGCCGAAACCCCGGTGGTCGATCCGATGACCGGCGAGATTATCGGTGCGCGAACCATTGCATCGTCTTCGTACGACGGCCGTCCGCACCTATCCAGCCCTGTGCCTGCTGCCGATGCAGATGATGGCGACGCTTCCCGAACCCGCGTCATCACCAGTGGCCAGACCGTCGCCATGCCCGGTGGGGGAGCGGTAGACGACCCGTGGGCACCCAGTGCCGCCCAGGCCGGTACTGTCGCGCTCGCAGGGGCAGCCGGTGCGATGGGAGCGGCCGGAGCCGCCGGTGCCGCGGCTGCGGCAGCCGCGACCGGAGCCTACGCGGGTGCCGATGCGGACGGCAGCGGAGTCGGCCAGGGCGTGCCCAATACGGGCGGCCAGCCGAATGCCACCGCCGGCAACGATACAGACGACGACGCCAATAGGCCGTATCAGTTGCCCGACCTGAACCTGCTGACCAAAGGCCAGCCCCATGCGATGCGCACCCCGGCCAACGATCGCGTGATCCGGGCGCTGACTTCCACCTTCGAACAGTTCAACGTGGATGCCAAAGTCGTCGGCTTCCTGCGTGGCCCCTCGGTCACCCAATATGAGGTCGAGCTTGGCCCCGGCGTCAAGGTGGAGAAAGTCACCAACCTGCAGCGCAACATCGCCTACGCGGTGGCCAGTTCGGATGTGCGTATCCTTTCACCGATTCCCGGCAAATCCGCCATCGGCATCGAAATCCCGAACGAGGATCGCGAAATCGTGCACTTGGGCGACGTACTGCGCTCCGACAAGGCCGTGGGCGACCCGAACCCGATGCTCTCCGGCATCGGCAAGGACGTCGAAGGCCACTTCGTGACCGCCGACCTGACCAAGATGCCGCACCTGCTGGTGGCCGGTGCCACCGGTTCCGGTAAGTCGAGTTTTATCAACTCGATGCTCACTTCGATCATCATGCGTGCCACGCCCGAACAGGTGCGTCTGATCATGGTGGATCCCAAGCGCGTGGAACTGTCCGCCTACGCAGGCATCCCGCACCTGCTGACCCCGATCATCACCGATCCGAAGAAAGCCGCACAGGCCCTCGAATGGGTGGTCAAAGAGATGGATGCACGCTACTCCGACCTCGAATTCTTCGGATTCCGCCACGTCAAGGACTTCAACGAGGCCGTGCGCGCCGGCAAGGTACATGCGCCCGCCGGCTCCCAGCGCAAGGTGGCCCCCTATCCGTACATCCTCGTGGTGGTCGACGAGATGGCCGACCTTATGATGGTGGCCAAGAACGATGTGGAAAGCTCCATCCAGCGCATCACCCAGCTGGCACGAGCCGCCGGTGTGCATCTGGTGCTCGCCACCCAGCGTCCGTCCGTGGACGTGGTCACCGGTCTGATCAAGGCCAACATTCCATCCCGACTGGCGTTCGCCACCTCGTCCGCCACCGATTCGCGAGTCATTCTTGACACGGTCGGTGCCGAGACCCTGATTGGTCAGGGCGATGCGTTGTTCCTGCCGATGGGTTCCGCCAAGCCGATTCGTGTGCAGGGCTCGTGGGTGTCCGAATCCGAGATTCGCAAGGCCGTGGAGTTCGTGCGCACCCAGCGCAAGCCGAAATACCGCGAAGACATCGAACAGATGGCCAAGGAAGCCGAAAAGAAAGACAGCATGGAGCCCGACGAGGAGATCGGCGACGACATGGACGTGCTGCTGCAGGCCGCCGAACTCGTGGTCACCAGCCAATTCGGCTCCACCTCGATGCTGCAGCGCAAGCTCAGGGTCGGCTTCGCCAAGGCCGGCCGACTCATGGACCTGCTCGAATCGCGTGGCGTGGTCGGGCCGTCCGAAGGCTCGAAGGCCCGCGAAGTGCTCGTCCAGCCGCAGGACCTGCCGCAGGTGCTCGCCTTCATCCGAGGCGAAACCAGCTCGCTCGAAGCCACCGCCCCGCAACAGCCCGAACTCGGCGAATAATTCACCCATCGACCTTCCTCTGATGAGGGAGGTGCCCCGAAGGGGCGGAGAGAGAAGCGCGGCCACGCGGCCATCAGCACGCAACCTGATTCCCGAATAATAGCAGTCAATATCCAGCCAATACTCACTCAAGGTAGAAGTGTGGGGGTAACGTGAACACTATGGATGAGAACACAATGGACAAGCAGTCATCGCCCAAATCATCGCTGTTCGACGGATGGAACGCGCCGCCGAACCTAGTCACCTACTCGCGCATCGTACTCGTGGTGTTTTTCCTGACACTCGACATTCTCGCCGGTGCCTGGGGTGAGAACAACCTGACCATGCGCTGGGTCGCCGCGGTGCTGTTCATCATCGCCGCGTCCACCGATAAAATCGACGGTTGGATGGCCCGCAAATACAATCAGGTCACCGAAATGGGCAAGCTCATGGATCCGATCGCGGACAAGCTGCTCACTTGCGGCGCAATGATTGTATGCTCCGCGTTCGGCGAGCTCGGCTGGTGGGTAACCATCCTGTTCCTGATTCGCGAAATTGGTATCACCGTTATGCGTTTCTTCGTCATGGAGCGTCCGGGCGGCAAAGTCATCGCCGCCGCATGGCCCGGCAAGCTCAAGACCGTATTCCAGTGCGTGGGTCTGTCCATGCTGCTGCTGCCGTTCTGGTCTCTGGGTAACGGACAAGCCACGCCGTTCTGGATGACCGCTTACTACTTCCTGACCTACGCCATCATCTACGTGGCATTGGTCCTGTGCCTCTACTCGGGTGCCGTGTACCTGTACAACACGTTCGTCGCCCCGAAGCGGAAGTGACGGATATTCCAATGCGGGAATTGTGCGACAGTCTCGCGGCCGGCATCCTCAAGATTTGCGAGGCGAACAATACGAAAATCGCCTGCGCTGAATCCCTGACCGGTGGCCTGCTTGCCGATGCGTTCGTGCGTATTCCCGGCGCCTCCAACGTGTTGTTGGGCTCCGCTGTCACTTACGACATCAATGCCAAGGCCTCGATCCTGCACGTGGACAAGGCCCTATTGGATCGAGAAGGTGCCGTACACCCCGAAGTCGCCCGGCAGATGGCCGTCGGTACCGCTCGCCTATACAGCCAGCCGGAATACGGCGACCGAATCATCGGCCTTTCCACCACCGGCGTGGCCGGCCCCGGTCCGGACGGTGACAAGCCGGCCGGACTGGTGTATGTGGGCCTGCGCATCCCCGCAAGCCTCACCCCGGACCATGCCGAAGTGCTCAAAGCCGTCGAACTCCATCTTGATGGCATGCGCGAAGAGATTCGTCGCCTCACCGTATTCCACGTTCTGCAAAACTTGAGTCTATTCACAGCAAGTTTTAAGGAATAAAACCGTTGGGTTGTCGTGTTGTACATAGTGGAAACACTGAACCGACCTGGGAAGGGGCGATGGCGATGGAAACGATGACCCGAGTGAACGAACAGATGGATGTGGCCGCCAAGAAGCCGATGGCTGTGCAGCCGGGTGTCGCCCGTATGCGTGAACTGACTCCGGCCCAGCGCCGTGCGGTGATGTTCGCCCAGCAGCAGGTGCTCAAGGCACAGGCCGCCAAGAAGGCCAAGGATCAGCGTCAAGCCGTTCGTGAACGTATGTGGGATGAGGATTCGCCGTCGTACAAGCCGACTGCCGCCGCCGAGCCCGTGGTGGCTGAGGAGGAGCCTCGCGAGTTTTCGCTGCGTGGTGCTATCGGTCATGTGCTGCGCGAGCTGCGCACGCGCGATCGCCGCACGTTGCGTGAAGTCTCCGAGAAGGCAGGCGTTTCGCTAGGCTACCTTTCCGAAGTCGAACGTGGACAGAAGGAAGCCAGCTCCGAACTGCTGAGCTCCATCGCCGATGCGCTCGGAGTCTCCACTTCGCGCATGCTGCGCATGGTGGCTGATTATCTCGACTCGGTCGAGGGCTGATCGGTTGGCGGTGTGAAGCCGCGTCCCGTAATCTATGTCTAGCTGTGAACCCGTATCGCTTGTGGCGATGCGGGTTTTTGCTGTCCTGCGGTTGGTGGCACACTGGCGTGTATGCGTGAACGGGAATTCTGGGAATTACTTGAAGAGGTGTTCGGTCGGACCTACGGTCGTTCGCTGTCGCGTGATCAACGGATGCCCAAACTGGCGAATATGACCGTGGTCGAGGCGCTGGACGCGGGGGAGGAGCCACGCGTGGTCTGGAATGTGCTCTGCGACCAAATGGAGGTTCCGGACTCCAAGCGTTGGGGCCACGATCATAACGCGCCGCCCATGCCCGCCGTCTGACACTGCGGGATTACGGAGTCGCTGAATCGTGAAATTGGCGATTTCGGCGTGTTGCACGCCAAATTCGAACAAATGTTCGTGTGTGTGGTTATAGTTATCCACAGTGACAAGAAGCCGCATACGTGTGCACAGGGTGCTTGCCATCTGCCATAATCCTTACCGCAGTAGGGTTTAAGGAGGCCAGGTGGCCAAGCTCGGGCAAGCTGGAACCACAATGGTTGGTTTGGATTGCCTCACATGGCATGTCCGTCATACGGTGGAGGCATCCGATTCGCACACGACTTCGACAAGGAGAAGATCATGGCACTTGAGACCAAGCCGGCCAAGGACCCGGCAGCCGAGGACAAGCACGAGCTCGATCCCAAGCGCAAGGCGGCGCTGGACACCGCGCTGGCGCAGGTCGAGAAGAGTTTTGGCAAAGGTTCCGCAATGCGACTGGGCGACCAGCCCGAGCAGAACGTCGAGGTGATTCCCACCGGTTCGTTGGCTCTCGATATGGCGCTCGGCATCGGCGGCCTGCCCAAGGGCCGCATCGTGGAGATCTACGGCCCCGAATCATCCGGTAAGACCACGCTCGCATTGCATGTGGTGGCCAATGCCCAGAAGAAGGGCGGCGTGGCGGCCTACATCGATGCCGAACACGCGCTCGACCCGGCCTACGCCCGCAAGCTCGGCGTGGACACCGACTCACTCATCGTCTCCCAGCCGGATAACGGCGAGCAGGCCCTCGAAATCGCTGACATGCTGATTCGCTCCGGTGCGCTTGACGTCATCGTCATCGACTCGGTCGCCGCTTTGGTGCCGAAGGCCGAAATCGAAGGCGAAATGGGAGACAGCCATGTTGGTTTGCAGGCCCGACTCATGAGTCAGGCGCTGCGCAAGATGACCGGCGCGTTGGCTCAGGCCGGCACCACCGCCATCTTCATCAACCAGCTGCGTGAGAAGATCGGCGTGTTCTTCGGCAACCCTGAAACCACCACCGGTGGTAAAGCTCTGAAGTTCTACGCCTCCGTGCGTCTCGACATCCGCCGCATCCAGACCTTGAAGAACGGCGACGAAGCGGTGGGCAACCGCACGCGCGTCAAGGTGGTCAAGAACAAGATGGCCCCGCCTTTCAAGTCCGCCGAATTCGACATGCTCTACGGTGAAGGCATTTCCCGTGAGGGCTCGGTGATCGACATGGCCCAGCAGGTTGGCGTGGTCAAGAAGTCCGGTTCGTGGTTCACCTATGAGGGTGATCAGCTCGGTCAGGGACGAGAGAAGGTCCGTCAGTTCCTTAAGGACAACCCGGCCATCACCGAGGAGATTGAGAACAAGGTCAAGGCCGAGTTCGGTCTGATCGGTTCCGCCGATCAGTTCGCGGAAGATGGCGAAGCCGCAGCAGCGGCCGCCGTCAGCGAGGCTGCTGCGGCTGACGTGGCCAAGGACAGCAAGGCCGCAGCGGCGCCTGCTGCCAAAACGACCCGTGCCAAGGCCGGCACAGCTAAGGCCTGAACATGATTAGTGCCGAAGCGTTCTTGCGGCGCAATCCTGTTGCGTCGCAAGACATGCCCATTGCCGAGCAGCATGTTCAGTCGAAACCGTCGGGACGTTTTTCTCGACGGGGGAGAGACGCTGCCGTTGTCGAAGATCCCAATGATTTGGACGCTTGCCGCGAGGCTGCATTGCGTTTGCTGGACGCGGCCCCGCGTGCATCCGGTGCGTTACGCGAACGATTGCTTGCCAAAGGGTACGGCGAGGCGATCGTGGACGAGGTCATCGAACGGCTGATTCGCGTGCAACTGATTGACGACGGCGCTTATGCCGAATCGGCCGTACGCTATTGTGCCGGTCGCATGATGGGCCGTCGTGGTACGGTCATGGAACTTGCTCGCAAAGGTGTGGACCGCAAGCTGGCTGAACAGGTGTGTGACGAAGCTGAACAAAATGGCATCTTTGAAGATGCCGCATGGGAATTGGGCCGCCAAATAGCCCGCAAAACCCATGGCCTCGATCGTCGGGTCCGTCAGCGTCGGCTTTGGTCCGCCGGCGGCCGCAAAGGCCACAGCCCCGAAACCCTCCGTCGAGTCGCCGCCGCATTGTTGGTGTAGCCAAGAAAAAAATGAGACCTCTTATACCCCGGGTTCTGTCGTGCCGTGCGCGAACGCACGGCACGGATGGCCATCCATCTCGACCTGACGTTACCGCCAGGCTCTAGCAGCCTACCCGATGACACGGGCGAGCAGCCCTTACCGCCATCTGCTTGGCCTTGCTCCCGATGAGGCTTGCCATGCGACCTACTGTTACCAGAGGCCCGGTGGTCTCTTACACCGCCGTTTCACCCTTACCCGTCGAGGACGGGCGGTCTGTTCTCTGTTGCGCTATCTCTCAGGTCACCCTGGGCGGACGTTATCCGCCATCGTGCTCTATGGAGCCCGGAAGTTCCTCAGCCGATCCCAATGAAGATCACGGCCGCGGCCATCAAGAGGTCTCAAGCTTGCAATTATACATAAGGTGCGGAAAAGGCGGCATCCCGCCCTGCGGTGAGGCCATGACGTTGCCCGGTTATCCTGTTTTCTCCATGGTTGGGCATAGTTGGACGATTCGTGAACGACGCGCCGAATATCGGATGGGGCGTGTCGGGCGTGTTGCGGCGTGTCGTATGGAGACGAATCAAATCTGTAAGAGCTTGGTATGTGCGAGAAAGAGCAAGAAAACGCTGCCTATCCATTGCAGTATTTACCATGACGAACAAACGAACCAGCCTGATAAACCGGTATCAAATCTTCTTATAGGAGACTGCTGCCAAAACCCCAGTATATACATCGTTTCATTGCAGAGAAAAGCCCGGGAATAAACATATATTCTCTGGGCGAGTTTCCGGCCGTTCACCCATTGTTCGTCTACAATGAAACATACCCGGTCGGTGATGATGCCGTTCGGAACACATATAGCGGGTTACACCGCTTGAGTTAGAGGAGGTCAACATGGAAATCGTCGTTACCGGACGCCACACGCAGGTCAAGCAAAGGTTCCGTGATGTGGTCGAGACCAAGATGAATCGTGTGACCGCTATCGCCCCGGATGCTCAGCGCGCGCAGATCGTGCTGACCCATGAGGGCAACCCGCGTCAGGCCGATACCGCCAAGCGCGTGGAAATCACCGTTATCGCCGGACGTACCGTGGTGCGTGCGGAGGCTTCCAGCACCGATGAATTCAGTGCGCTGGACATGGCGCTGGATAAGTTGACGCTGCGTCTGCGTCGTACTCGTGACCGTCGCAAGGATCACCGTCGTGGTTACGCGAACCCGGTCCCGGTGGATCTGGGTGTTATCGCCCCGGAGCCCGAGCCGGAGGTGTCGGAGGAAGAGCCGAACAACAGCCCGCAGGCTGCGGTCGCCTCCGATCTTGGCCCTGGCGAATCCGTGGAGGTCCAGGTTGGGGATACGCCGATTGTCATCCGTCGCAAGTTGCACATCGCCGAGCCTATGAGCATCGACGAGGCGCTGTACGAGATGGAACTGATCGGACACGATTTCTTCCTGTTCGTGAACAAGGAGACCGGACGCCCGTCCGTTGTCTATCACCGTCACGGTTGGAGCTACGGCGTGTTCGAAATCGACACTCCGGAGAATGTCAAGAAAGCCTGAGGGTAAGGGCTGCTGACATGATCGGCTGATACCGCATGGACCGCTTCCAATATGGAAGCGGTCCATTTTTTCGTAAAAAGGTCGAAAAATTCGATTGCTGACGGTGCGAGGCGCTATTCTGGTACGCGGACACCACCACTTATCAGTCAAGGGAGAACCCAGTGGTCGATATTGTTGACAAAGCCCTGCGAATGGGTGAAGGCCACCAGCTCAAGAAGCTGGAGAACGTGGCTAAGGCCGTGAACGCCCTGGAGGACGAGATTTCCGCCCTCTCCGACGAGGACCTGAAGGCCCAAACCCCGAAGTTCAAGCAGGAAATCGAAAACGGCAAGAGTCTGGACGAGATCATGCCCGAGGCGTTCGCCACCGTGCGCGAGGTCTCCAAGCGCACCCTCGGCCAGCGTCACTTCGACGTGCAGCTCATGGGCGGTGCCGCCCTGCACTGGGGCAACATCGCCGAAATGAAGACCGGTGAAGGCAAGACCCTGGTCGCCACCCTGCCTACCTACCTGAACGCTCTCGAAGGCAAGGGCGTGCACGTGGTCACCGTCAACGACTACCTCGCCAGCTACCAGAGCGAGCTGATGGGCCGTATCTACCGCTTCCTCGGCATGAACGTCGGCTGCATCATCACCGAGCAGAAGCCGCCGGAGCGCCGCAAGCAGTACAACGCCGACATCACCTACGGCACCAACAACGAGTTCGGCTTCGACTACCTGCGTGACAACATGGCCTGGGAGAAGGCCGACCTCGTGCAACGCGGCCACCACTACGCCATCGTCGATGAGGTCGACTCCATCCTCATCGATGAGGCCCGTACCCCGCTTATCATCTCCGGCCCGGCCGAAGGCGACGTGACCCGCTGGTACCGTCAGTTCGCCAAGCTGGTGCTGAAGCTCACCCGCGACGAGGACTACGACGTCGACGAGAAGAAGAAGGTCGTCGGCATCCTGGACCCGGGCATCACCAAGGTCGAGGACTTCCTCGGCATCGACAACCTGTATGAGCCGGCCAACACCGCCCTGATCGGCTACCTCAACAACGCCATCAAGGCCAAGGAACTGTTCCTGCGTGACAAGGACTACGTCGTCACCCAGGGCGAGGTGCTCATCGTCGACGAGCACACCGGCCGTATCCTGCCGGGCCGCCGCTACAACGAGGGTCTGCACCAGGCCATCGAGGCCAAGGAAGGCGTGGAGGTCAAGGCCGAGAACCAGACCTTCGCCACCATCACCCTGCAGAACTACTTCCGTATGTACGACAAGCTCGCGGGCATGACCGGTACGGCCGAAACCGAGGCCGCCGAGTTCATGAACACCTACAAGCTGGGCGTGCTGCCGATCAAGACCAACAAGCCGATGATCCGCAAGGACCAGGACGACCTCATCTACCGCACCAAGAAGGAGAAGCTGGCCGCCATCGTCAAGGACGTGGCCAAGCGTCACGCCAAGGGCCAGCCGGTGCTGCTCGGTACCGCTTCCGTGGAAAGCTCCGAAGTGGTCTCCACCCTGCTCGACGTGGCCAAGATCCCTCACCAGGTCCTGAACGCCAAGCAGCATGAGAAGGAAGCCGCCGTGGTCGCCGTCGCCGGCCGCAAGGGAGCCGTCACCGTGGCCACCAACATGGCCGGCCGTGGTACCGACATCATGCTCGGCGGTAACGTCGAGTTCCTTGCCGACGCCAAGCTGAAGTCCGAGGGCTACTCTCCGGAGGACACCCCGGAAGAGTATGAGAAGCGTTGGCCGGGCACCCTGAACGAGATCAAGGCCCAGGTCAAGGACGAGCATGAGGAGGTCAAGGAGCTGGGCGGCCTGTACGTGCTCGGCACCGAGCGCCACGAGTCCCGTCGAATCGACAACCAGCTGCGCGGTCGTTCCGGCCGTCAGGGCGATCCAGGCGAGTCCCGCTTCTACCTGTCGCTGGAAGACGATCTGATGCGTCTGTTCAACACCCAGCTGGTGGCCCAGGTCATGGCCAAGGGCATGGAGGAAGGCCAGCCGATCGAGGCCAAGTCCGTGACCAAGGGCGTGCGCACCGCACAGAAGGCCGTCGAATCCCGCAACTACGAGATTCGTAAGAACGTGCTGAAGTACGACGACGTGATGAACAAGCAGCGTACCGTCATCTACTCCGAGCGTCAGGCCGTGCTCAAGGGCGAAGACATCCACAAGGACATCCTGCGTTTCATTTCCGACACCGTCGAGTCCTACATCAAGGGTGCCAACAAGGGATCCGAGAAACCGAAGGACTGGGATTGGGAGGGCCTGTTCAAGGCGCTCAACACCGTGATCCCCACCAAGGTCGACGAAGACGAGGTCAGGAAGATCGTCGGCGGCCTCAAGGGTGCGAAGGCCGTCGAGGCCGTGCGCGACCTGATCGTCGAGGACGCCAGGCAGCAGTACGGCGAAATGGAGGAGACCATCGGCGAGACCGGCTTGCGTGATCTCGAACGCCGCGTGGTGCTCGCCGTGCTCGACCGCAAGTGGCGCGAGCACCTTTACGAGATGGATTACCTCAAGGACGGCATCGGCCTGCGTGGCATGGGCCAGCGCGACCCGCTGGTCGAATACCAGCGCGAAGGCTACCAGATGTACAACTCCATGATCGAGGCCATTAAGGAGGAGACCGTCCAGCTGCTGTTCCACATCGACATCAAGCAGGTCGCCACCACCGACGAGGCCGTTGACGAGGTCGAGGAGACCGCCGAAAGCGCCGACACCATCGCCGTGGTCTCCGGCCCCGACGAGAACGGCGAATCCGTGGTCGAGGCCGCCGAGGGCGAAGTCGAGGAAGAGGACGAGGATACGGACGCCAAGCAGGCGATCGCCGAATCCGCAGCCGCCTCCGGGGCCGGCGAGTCCACGCTGCCTGTTGCCGGACCGGCTCCGATCAGCCACGCCGAAGGCAAGGTCCCGGTTTCCAAGCGTCCGAAGAGCGAAGAGCTCAAGACGCCGTGGGCCGACGGCCGCACCTTCCCTGGCACTGGCAAGAACGCCCCGTGCCCGTGCGGTTCCGGCCGCAAGTACAAGATGTGCCACGGCCAGAACGAGAAGTGACGCATCGCTAGTTAGTAACTAGCTCATGGCTCCCCACACGGGGAGCCATTTTCTATGCGGTTCATCAGCATGTATTCGTGCGGTGCCGTACGCGCGGGACGGCACGCGATTTTCGCGGATTTTGACGTCGTATCCCACACTGTTGCGGGATGGCACGAGTGTCAATCGATTGACTAGCGTGGCGTCCCGCAGTACGAATTACGGAATCGTTGAAATTCCGCCATTCTCGGTGTTATGGTGTCACGGTCCGCAAAGGGTGATGTGGGACGGCACGGCTCAAACGGCGAAAATGAGCTGCCGTCCCGCAGTTTTACGGGATAGCACAAAAAAGAGGCTTCTGCTGTTTTCGTGGGTTGTCGGGCGCGCCGCTCGTCCAACTGACGATGTGGAACCCGTCGGGCGCGCGTTCGGCGTTCGGGCACCACTCATGCACGCATGAGTCGATCCACCGGGCCCCGTCCCCGGCGACGACCCTGATGGAGGCGCGCTGTTCGGGCGTCAACGTTTGGAAGAACAGGCCGAACACGTCCCTGCCGTACCCGTCGTGCGCCCATATCGCCCGATGCCGTTCGTGGTCGACGACCACGGTGATGCACGTGTGGCCTTTGCGGTAGCTGGTCTCGTCCACGCCGATCGACGTGAGGCCGCCGAACGGAGACGGCATCGACGCTTTCAACCGTTCAGCGACCCTATGGGCGGCGTCTTCCGGCGGCGCGCCACGCGACGTGCGGAAAACCGCTTACGGTCTTCTGGTTCGCGACGCTCATCGGCCACGCGCGTTCCGATTCGAAATCGCGTGTGGACCGGCTGCCCGGCTCGGCCCACGGCACGGAAGCGACCACGACGCCGCACGCCGCCGCCCTGGTCATGCCTGCGGCACCTCCTTCCGCATCGGGAGCATCGGAGCATACCCGCACGTGGACGCACCCGGATCTCGAGCACGGGTTCGGAACGCGGCGGCGAATCCGTGATCCGCGCATCCTCTGCAACCGTGCCTTTGACGTTCGGCAATCCGGTGAATGGGCTTTTGCCCAGGCGTTCTTCGTGATTCATTTCTTTGGTCGGAAAACAGAATACGCGGGAACGCCCCTCACGCTTACGAAACCAACGGCTCGACGACGAACCGACATCCACGAAAACAGCAATAGCGCCATATTTTGCAATATGGAAGATTCAGGGCCTTGAAATGACGAACCATTACAATGAGCGGCGAACATACATCACACGGCGTAGGAAACGCCAAGGAGGGCATCATGGCCGAGATCACATGGAAGTCGATTCTCACCAAGCTGGTCGGGGGAGACCACCTTACTGCTGAGGAATCGGAGTGGTTCGTGGACGACCTGATGCAAGGTAACGCCAATCCGGCCGCCGTGGGTGCCGCGCTCGCTATGCAGCAGCAGCTGGGACTGACCGCCGACGAGGTGCGTGGTGCCGCCAAGGCCATGGTCTCCCACGCCGTGCCGCTGAACGTTTCCGGTGGGACCACCGACATCGTGGGCACCGGTGGTGACGGCTTCGCCACCGTGAACCTGTCCACCATGGGCTCCGTGGCCGCCGCCGCAGCCGGCGTGAAGATCGTCAAGCACGGCAACCGCGCTGCATCTTCGAAGTGCGGTGCCGCCGATGTGCTCGAAGCCCTTGGCCTGCCGCTGGATCTGAAGCCGGAAGCCGTCGGCGAAGTGGGCGACGAGGTGGGCATCACCTTCGCGTTCGCCCGCACTTTCCACCCGGCCATGCGTTTCGTGGGGCCGATTCGCGCCGCGCTGGGCATCCCGTGCGTCTTCAACATCCTGGGGCCGCTGACCAACCCCGCCAACCTAGCACACGTGGCCATCGGCTGCGCCAACCGCAAGGTGAGCCCGATTATGGCAGCCGTGTACGCCAGCCGTGGACAGTCTGGCTTGGTCTACACCTCCCACGAGGGCATGGACGAACTTGCCCCCACCGGCCCGGTTTCCGTCTGGGAGATTCGCGACGGCAAGGTTACCGAGTCCGAGTTCGATCCGACTGTGGATCTGGGCTTGGCCAAGATTACCGTCGAACAGCTCAAGGGCGGCGTTCCGGACGTCAACGCCAACGCATTCAAGGACTTCCTGGCCGGCAAGGACATTCCGTCCCGCACCACCGCACTGCTCAACGCCGCCTCCGCCATCGTGGCCGACGGCAATCTGGTCGGCAACGGCACACTGGCCGAGCGTTTCGCCGAAGCCTACAAGCTGGCCGAGGAAACCGTCGATTCCGGCAAGGCCGAAGCCCTGTTCGACAAGTGGATCGAAACCGCCAAGTCCAAGGCGTGATACACCGTACTCAGCCTCCTCTGATGAGGGGGGCTTATGTGTCTATATGGCGACTGTTATGGCGGCCGTGGCCTTGTGCGTGACTGCGACGCGCGGCACTTCGGTTGGTGCCGCTGATGTGCCGGTTGTGCCGGCCAAAGGGGACGTGACGATCCGTCTCAACTGGTGGGGAGGCGACGCCCGCATCAAGGCCATGATTGCCGAGTTACAGGAGTCCATCGACTTCAATTCGTGACCTATCGTGGCTCGACCGCAATTACGGACGAGACACGCCCGCAATACATTGGTTCGCTATCTCTCACACCTCGCCTACAAACAGCCCGCTGGGCTGTTCGCTTAACGGCTCAGCCTCAGAGAGGGGAGCCAAGGACCACACAGCCTACGCGAGCTACACCCTCGCGCCGTCGTCGTAATAGCCGCCCTGATCACCGGGGCGGTCTTTGCGGTTGAGAATTTTGGCCACCAATCCACCCAAGCCCAAAATGACGCCCAGCCCGAAGAGAATATTGAGCAGCGCGCCCAAGAGAGGAATCGCGTTCAAGCCGGGGACGAATATCATCACCGCTTCGCCTACGAGACCAATGATAAGCAACGCCGTCAGCAGTACCGTAGACGCTTTGACCGGACCAAGATCAGGGTTCGGGGGAGTGAAGCCGCCATCATCATAGGCGTCCATCACATTATCGGTATCCAGCCAGCTGGAGCCGGTGAAATCACGGGGACCTGACTGCTTGCCTTTTTTGCCGCCACGGCTCGGGCGAGCATCATCGGTGAACGAGCCGATATCCAAGTCATCTACGGAAAGCAGTGCCTCCTTCTCGCGTTTCTTGGCCTGCTTCTCGAACTTTTTGGCCTGCCTGGAGGAAGCCACGTCATGCAAGTCGGCCTGATGCTCGGCTTCGAACGCGGCCCACGCCGCATCCAAATCGTTCGCGTCATGCGATTGCGGTGTATCGGCACCATTCGTGGCTTGTCCGGCGGCACCGGGAGTCGACGACTTGGATGAAGTACCGGAATCCTGTCCGTTGCCCGGCGTGGGGGTTGGCCGCTCTCCGTCGGCATTGCTATTCTGGTTCTCAGTCATAACTGTCACTCTAATCAGGCGACCGGCCAATGGCTAGTTCGTCTGCGGGAGGAATGCCAAGTGCTCTACTGGTTCTTCGTCAAAGGTCTCGGCCCTATTGCTCATCATCGTTTGAGCCCTGCTGTCAGCGGACTGAATAACGTGCCGCGAGAGGGCGGCGCGATTATCGCAGCCAACCATCTGGCGGTGATCGACGATGCTTTGATTCCGATTACCTGCCCGCGCATGGTGCACTTCATGGGCAAAGCCGAATACTTCGAGGGCAAGGGATTGAAGGGCAAGTTCAAGAAGTGGTGGTTCACGTCCGTGGGCGTGTTCCCGGTTGATCGTTCCGGTGGCAGCAAGTCGCTTGGCGCACTCAAGCACGCACGCGAGATTATCGAGGATGGGCACCTGTTCGGTATCCACATTGAAGGCACGCGCAGCCCGGACGGTCGACTGTACAAGGGACACACCGGTGCCGCACGACTTGCGCTCGAGACCGGTTGCCCGATTGTTCCGACCGCCATCATCGGCTCGGACAAGCTGCAGCCGATTGGCACGTCGATTCCCAAGAAGGGCAAGACCAAGGTGTTGTATGGCAAGCCGATTGAAGTTGCCAAGAAGCCGGCCGATGAGATTACACATGATGATTTGCGTTCGCTGACCGATCGTGTTTCCGCCGCAATCCAGAAAATGAGCGGTCAGGAATTCGTGAACGAATACGCCCAGAAGGTCAAGGCCGAGCTCAAGGCCCAGCAGGCCGCTGAAGAAGCCGAAAAGTAATTAACAAATGAGGCTCCCTCGTCTGAAGACAGAGGGAGCCTCATTCAAATCTCACACGATGGTGAGGGTGATGACGGTGGGGTTGCCGTTGGCGTCGCGCAGGCGAATCTTGCCGCCGTTGGAGAGGTCCGTATCGCCGCTTTTCACGGTACGTACCGTGCCGAACAGGCCACCGAGCACCTTGTCGGTTTTCACCTCGAACCCGAGACCTTCAAGTGTCTTGGTTACGGCGCTTTCCTGTTTGCCGACAAGGCCGGACGGTATCGTCGCCATCTCCGGACCCTTGGAAATCACCACGTCCACGCTATCGCCCCACTTCAGCTGGGCTCCGGCTTCCTGAGACGCGGAAATGACTTGGCCGGCCTCGACCTTGTCATCGTACTGTTCGGTGACATTGGCCGTGAGCTTCAACTCGCCGAGCGCGGCTTGCATCTCATCCTGGGTCTTACCGACGATGTTAGGCATGGTCACCGGCATCGGTCCCTTGCTCAAAGTAACCGTCACCTCATCGTTGTGCTTGGCCGTGGTACCGGGATCAGGGGAGATCGTCAATGCCACACCCTGCGGCGTGTCCATCGAATACTCATCCTTCGACTCGTCGTGCTTGACATTATCGAAGCCGGCCTTCTTGAGCGCGTTCAACGGGTCCTTGCCATTGGCCGAATTCGCGTCGAGAATATCCTTCGGGATGGTGGTCATCCGCACGCCCTTGGACACCACCACCGTAAGCTCCTGATTGGCTCGCTTGCTTATGCGGCTGTTCACAACGGCCTTGGTCTTGTTCACGGAAGAAGAGATGATCTTGCCTTCCGCCACGTCGTCGCTGTATTCCTTGTGCGTCTTGTAGGGGATGCCGAGAGCCTTCAACGTGCTCTCATACGTGGCCCAATCCGCGCCGGCCAACGAGCATTCGGTGCTTGCATTCGCATCGCAGGTCACGTCATCCGGCTTGGGCACACTCCAATAGCTGCCCGGTCCGGCAAACCACCACCAGCCGGCGGTTCCGCCGATTGCAGCCAGTACCAGCACGATCACCAGTACGATGATGAGCGGTTTTTTGCTGCGCTGCTTCTTTGGCCCGGTGCCGTTGGAAGCGACGTCCGGCTCATCGGAAAAGGCAAGCGCTCGGGTGAAGGCATCGCCGGCCTGAGGCAGCACTTGTGTCTCGCTGCCGGACTGTGCCATGATTTGCGTCTTATGGGGAGCCGAAGCATCGGCTGGCGTCGACGAATCAAGTGCCGTGGTGGGGGCGACCGGAGGAGCCGGAGGATTGACGTCTGCGGCGCCACCGGTATCGACGGTATTGCTTGCGACATCATCGGCCAAAAACGCTGGTACGGACGGCTTGAACGTTGCTGCACCGGCAGGTACGCCGGTCAGCGGGGCCTGCTCGGCGATATTGCCTACCAGCGCTGCAGCGGTGGCATCGGTATGATCACCTCCGATGGGTTCGGCATGCAAACGGTATTGCCACGCCTCCAGCGGCAATTTGGCGGCCAACTGGCTCAATTCCTCAGCTGCTGCCGCGCCATCGGTGGGGCGGGCATCCACCTGACGCGCGGTCAGATGGGCGATGAACGCCGCCACGGACGGATCAATGCCCTGACAGACCGTGGCCACGGACGGCACGTCCTCATGAACATGCTTGAAAACAAGCGTCACCGGATTATCCGAATCGAACGGCACCTTGCCGGTCAGCATCTCCCATGCCATGATGCCCACCGAATACAGGTCGCCTTGCGCGGTGGCCTGATTGTTCTCGATCATTTCGGGAGCCAGATAAGCGGCGGTGCCCAATAGCATGCCGGTGGAGCTCAATGTGGCCTGGCTGGCGGCCTTGGCCAGACCGAAATCAGTGATCTGCACATGGCCGCGATCATTGATCAAAATGTTCTCGGGCTTGATGTCACGGTGAACCACGCCGGCGCGATGTGCGGAAGCCAGACCATCCAGCGTCTCCGCGACCACGCGCAGCGTCTCACGTACGGAGAATGTGCCTTGGGCGTTCATCTCATGCCGCAGATTGACGCCATGCACATATTCCATGACCAGAAAATCAAGTCCATTGAACTCGCCGGTGTCATACACCTGAACGATGTGCGGGTTGGCGATGGACGCGGCCGAATTGGCCTCGCGGCGGAACCGTTCGACGAACTGCTCCCGATGCGGGCCTTTGGCGAGTTGTGTGTGCATGACCTTAATCGCCACGGTGCGCCCCAGACGCTCATCGATGGCCTCATACACGGTGGCCATACCACCCTCGGCGATATTGCGCACGATGCGGTAGCGTCCCTCAATCATCTGTGCGGGCTCGTTCTCACTCATGTTGTATCGTACGGTTCCTTTAATCACGACTAAACATGTTCAGTGTACATGGCCCCGGTTACGCGGCCGGAGCATCAGCGCATAGTTTTCACGGGTTTTCACCGGTGTTCATGGTCTCATGGTCCGGCGGCTCGCATTGTGGACTATCGCAAGGATTCGGGGACGAATCGCGCACAAGCCTCGGTCAGACGGCGTTGCGCTTCGGAATTCAGCTCAAGACCGGCAATCGCCTTACGGGACTCACCCCATAGGGCAGCGATGCGCTCGCGGGATCGATCAAGAGCACCGGTCGACGTGAACAGTTCAATGGTGCGGGCCACCTGGTTGTCATTGCGACAATCTTCTTCGAAGATGGCAATCAGATCGGCCTTATCCGCCGTATCTGCCGCAGACAGAGCATCAGCCAACAGCACTGTGCGTTTGCCTTCTCGGATGTCTCCGCCAACTGGTTTTCCGGTATTGCGGCTTGATCCGACGACATCCAACAGGTCATCCGCCAGTTGGAACGCCAGTCCGAGCGGCCGGCCGACGGCCAACGCGCAATGCCTGGCCTGATCCGGGCTCTCTCCTGCGGCCAGCAGTGCAAGCAGCAGTGGGGCGATGGTGGTGTAACTGGCTGTCTTCCAGCGGAATACGTTCAATGAGGCGTTCGCCAGAGCTTCGGGATCAGACAACGGGGTCATCTCGACGGCCAAGTCCAGTATCTGGCCGATCTCCACCTCGCGCTGCATGGTAAGAAACGCCTTGTTCAAGGCATCGGTGTTGGGAAGACGGCTGGCGGATCGGCGTGTGATTTCAATGCAGGCGGTGGCCAGAATATCGCCAAGCATCAGGCCCAAGCCACGGCCTATGGCACCGCTGTGTACGGCCTGTTCCAAGGCACGGTGTGCGGAAGGCTTGCCCCGGCGCAGATCGGATTCGTCGATGATGTCGTCATGCACCAGTGCGGCCGTCTGAAACACTTCAATGGCACAGGCCAGGTCGATCATGGCGTCACGCCGATCAGGAGTCACGTCGCCGGCAAGAATATCGAAGGCGTCCAATGCGAGCAACGCACGCAGTCGTTTGCCTCCTTGGCTGGAGGAGGAGGCTTGGTCCACAACCTGTTCCATCACCGGTTTCAGGGCGTCGGCAACCTCGTCGGTGGCGGGGGCGGCAGTCAGTTCCCGCACCAACTGAATGATGCGTGGCTCGATGATTTCGCGGTTGTTAGCAGTTGTGCACATGCCTAATAACTTATCCACAGGGTTTGAAGAACACAAGAACGTTGGGAATCAAGGGTTTTGAAGCTAGAACCACAATGGTCGTTTTTTCCTGCGTCATACGGCGTTTTCAGCCATAGTGGGCACACACCCCCTCGGCGCATGAGCTATCCGGCTCGGCGCGCACCACAACACCAATAGATTGCACACCATTAGTCAAGGAGGACATGATGAACAACAACACGCCGCACAAGCCGCGTAAGAGCCGACACGCCAAACGGCACGCCGCCGAGCAGACGGAGCCCTTTGGCTTTGACGAGTTGGAGACGAGATCACAGGAATTTCGCAATGATCGACGACTTCGAGGCGCGCAACAGGCTAATGCCGACTGGGTGGCCGAACCATTGGACGAATGGCTGTCTCGTCTTGATGCCGGGAACACCGACCTAGGCCGAGAGACGATGGCCGCGTTTGCGGTGGGCATGCGTGAGACCTTATCGATTCGTGATGCGCTGATTCTCTCATTGGTTATTGATGAAAGCCGTTGCCCCAAGTCATGGCTTATGGAATTCGCGGCGCGACCGCATCTGGCGCGTACGAGAACACGAATGGGCGAGCTGCTGACTTGCGCATTCGAGGATGAAGGCATGATGCCGGATAAGGAGCGTTGCCATGCCGGCATCGGTATGTTGCTCGATATCGCCGAAGCCTCACCGGTGCCGTACTGCATACAGCCATTGGCCGTAATCGCCTACACCTTATGGTGGCTGGGCGATCCGCGAGCAATGGTGTTCGCCTTGCGATGCCTGCTGCTCGATGAGGATTGTTCGCTGGCGGCGATGATATTCTCAGCCGCCGATCGAGGCGTGGCACCGGCATGGTGCTCGGGCTGAGTGAACAGAAACGGCGGATTTCCGAGGTTTTACGCGCGATGCGCGGAAGGAAAGCGTGTGGTGATCGGCAACACGTCGGGCAACGATGTGGGAATAATCGTCCGTGGAGGGTGGTTTACTCACATAGTTGACGATTTGCCCTTGCCAGAAGTGGGCCCATGTGGTATATGCACTTCACGGCGAGAGATCAGGAGGAGCAGTTTTGGCCACGAAGGAAACGACGGCAACCAAGCAGACAGCCGAGTCCAGCGAGGAGACCGAGACCAAGAAGAAGGCCAGCTCTACGACCACCGCACGCAAGACTTCCGCCAAGAAGTCCAAGTCCGCAGAGCCCTCGAAAAAGACCACGCGCAAGTCCGCTGCGAAGAAAACCGCGAAGAAGGCCAAGGACGATGAGCTCGTCAAAGACGAGGACACTCAGGTCGATGACGAGCTTGATGACGATGCCGAGGTCAACGACGACGATTTGGACGTTGACGACCTCGACGAGGATCTTGACGACGTTGACGAAGACGATGCCGACGACGAAGACCTCGATGAGGACGATGCCGACGACGATGATGTGGAAGACGACGAGGACGAGGAAGAAGCCAAGTCCAAGGCACCCGAGCAGCCCAAGGAAAAGGGTGCCTACGTGGTCTCCGACACGGATGATGAGGAAGAGAACATCATCCCCTCGGGCAATCCGAAGCGTCGTGTGATTGCGGCCGGCGCAACCGCCGACCCGGTCAAGGACTACCTGAAGCAGATCGGCCGTGTGAGCCTGCTGAATGCCGAGCAGGAAGTCGACCTGTCCGAGCGCATCGAGGCCGGCCTGTACGCCCAGCACCTGCTCGACACCGAAAGCGAAGGCATGGAGTTCAAGCGCAAGCGTGAACTCAAGTGGGCCGCCGCCGACGGCAAGAAGGCTAAGGACCATCTGCTGGAAGCCAACCTACGACTTGTGGTCTCGCTCGCCAAGCGCTACACGGGTCGCGGCATGCTCTTCCTTGATTTGATCCAGGAAGGCAACCTTGGTCTGATTCGTGCCGTCGAGAAGTTCGACTGGAAGAAGGGCTTCAAGTTCTCCACCTACGCCACGTGGTGGATTCGTCAGGCCATCACCCGTGCCATGGCCGATCAGGCCCGCACCATTCGCGTGCCTGTGCACATGGTCGAAGTGATTAACAAGCTGTCCCGTGTACAGCGCCAGATGCTGCAGGATCTGGGGCGTGAACCTACGCCGGACGAGCTGGCCCGCGAGCTGGATATGCCGGTTGAGAAGGTGCAGGAAGTGCAGAAGTACGGCCGCGAGCCGATTTCCCTGCACACCCCGCTTGGCGAGGATGGCGATTCCGAGTTCGGTGACCTCATTGAGGATACCGACGCCATCGCTCCGTCCGACGCCGTGGCCTTCTCCCTGTTGCAGGAACAGTTCAAGCAGGTGCTGGAAACCCTGTCTCCGCGTGAGGCCGGCGTCATCAAGATGCGCTATGGCCTGGAAGACGGCCAGCCGAAGACGCTGGACGACATCGGCCGTGTGTATGGCGTGACCCGTGAACGCATCCGTCAGATCGAGTCCAAGACCATGTCCAAGCTGCGCCACCCGTCCCGTTCGCAGACCCTGCGCGACTTCCTGGATCAATGATCATCTGGCTCCCCTCTGTGAGGGGAGCCAAGCATTTGAAGAGAAAAATAGGACTGTATGCCCAAAGAAGAATACGGTGCCAAGGACCTAGCTGTTCTTGAGGGCTTGGATGCGGTACGCAAGCGTCCGGGCATGTACATCGGCACCACCGACTCGCAGGGGCTTATGCACTGCCTGTGGGAGATCATCGACAACTCCGTGGACGAGGCCTTGGCCGGCTTCTGCAACGACATTGTGGTCACCCTGCACACCGATGGTTCCGTGGAAGTCGCGGACAATGGCCGAGGCATCCCGGTGGACAAGGAACCGAAAACCGGCCTGTCCGGCGTGGAGGTCGTGCTGACCAAACTGCATGCCGGTGCCAAGTTCGGCAACTCGTCTTATAACGCCGTCGGTGGCCTGCACGGCGTGGGCTCCTCCGTGGTCAATGCCCTGAGCTCCCGACTGGACGTCGAAGTGGATCGTGACGGCAAGACGCACCACATGACCTTCCACCAAGGTCACCCTGGCGTATACACGGATGCCGACCCGGCCAATCCGTCTCCCGATTCCCCGTTCAAGCGCACTCGCAAGAACCGACCCACCGAGCTGGAAATCATCGGCAAGGTATCTCCCAAAACCACTGGTACCCGTATTCGTTACTGGTATGATCCGGAGATCTTCAACAAAACCGCCGAGTTCTCATACGAACAGCTCATCGACCGCGTGCGTCAGACCAGCTTCCTGGTGCCCGGCCTCAAAATCACCATCATCGACGAAAACGTACCGGAAACGGCGGCGACTGACACCGTCGAGGCCACTGATGACACAACAGTCGAACCTGCGCAAGACCAGGCACCGGCCTTGGATGTCTCGTCCAGCGATGCCGAACTCTTCGACGACTCCGCCGAATCCCAGTCCGACGATGCCGAGAGCCCGGCCGAGGAGGACTTCTCGCTGACGGCCGGCGACCAGGTCGTCGATGGCGCGTTCGGCGAACAGCCCGCGCACCCGCGCGTCGTGGAATTCCTGCACACAGGCGGCGTCAAGGACTTCGTCGACTTCCTGTCCAAAGGCGAGCCGATCTCCGACATCTGGCGCATCCAAGGCGAGGGCACCTATAAGGAGGAGACCCAGGCCGTGGGTGAGGGCGGCGAACTGCACGCCCAGGAAATCGAACGCACCTGCGGCGTGGACATCGCCCTGCGATGGGTCAACGGCTACGACACCACAATCATGAGCTTCGTGAACATCGTGGAGACGCCCGGCGGCGGTACTCACGTGGACGGTTTCATGAACGCCATCACCAAGCAGATTCGCAAGGCGGTGGAAGACAACGCCCGCAAGCTCAAGGTGAACATGAAGGACTCCGCCATGAAGGTGGAGCGCGACGACATCCAAGCCGGACTCGTGGCCGTGGTCACCGCACGCGTGGCCGAACCTCAGTTCCAAGGCCAGACCAAGGATGTGCTCGGCACCGCGCAGGTCAAGCCGATCGTCACCCGGCTCACCGACAAGCAATTCGGCGAGATGATCACCGGCTCCAAGCGCGGGTACAAGGAACAATCCGGCCGCGTGCTGGAGAAGATCGTCGGCGAAATGCACGCACGCATCCAGTCGCGCAAGGCCAAGGAGGTCACGCGCCGCAAGAACGCGCTCGAATCCGCCTCGATGCCGGCCAAACTCTCCGACTGCCAGCCGGGCAATGACGACGTGGCCGAACTGTTCATCGTCGAGGGTGATTCCGCACTCGGTACCGCCAAGGCCGCCCGCAACGCCGGTTTCCAAGCGCTGCTGCCGATTCGAGGCAAGATTCTGAACGTGCAGAAGGCGTCGATCACGCAGATGCTCTCCAACAAGGAGTGCGCGGCCATCATCCAGGTGGTGGGCGCCGGCTCCGGCCAGAGCTTCGACATCGAACAGTCGCGCTATCACAAGATCATCATGATGACCGATGCCGATGTGGACGGTGCTCATATCCGTATCCTGCTGCTGACGCTGTTCTACCGGTACATGCGGCCGCTTATCGAACACGGCTACGTGTATGCCGCCGTGCCGCCGCTGCACCGCATCGCGTTGACAGGCTCGCACAAGGGCGAATATATCTACACGTATTCCGATGACGAGCTGGCCGGCAAACTGGCCGACCTCGACAAGAAGCGCATCGGATACAACGACGACATCCAGCGATACAAGGGTCTGGGCGAGATGGACGCCGACCAGTTGGCGGACACCACCATGGACCCGCGCACGCGTATGCTGCGCCGCATCCGCATGGAGGACGCCGCCCAGGCATCCGAGATCTTCAGCCTGCTGATGGGCGACGACGTGCCGCCGCGCAAGCAGTTCATCGTCGACAACGCCGACGATTTCGACCGCTCCAAGATCGATACCTGACCGTCCTATCTCAAGCTCCCTCTGATGAGGGGGTGTCAGCGAAGCTGACTGGGGGAGAGGCCTCGGGTGGTAGCGGGCTACTCGTATTTCTCTCCCCTCAGTCCGTCTTTGGCGGACAGCTATTTCGTCAGAGGGTGCTGCGGTATATCATCAGGATTTCATCGAGTGCACCGCCGCCGATTATCTCAAGGACAACTACGACATCATCGGCTTTGACCCGCGCGGCGTAGCCGATTCCACGCCGGTGTACTGCGGGCAAGACTCCAAACTGTGATGTTTGCGTGTTGCTGAAGCGCTATTCGATAGACTGATGACATCGTTATCACAACCGGTGCCGTACTGTGAATGGGAGATGGGACATGGCCAGTCTGTTGCTTGCCGTCATCTATGTGGCGTTTATCAGTCTGGGATTGCCGGATTCGCTACTCGGATCCGCATGGCCCACCATGAGCCAGGATCTGAACGTGCCGGTGGCGTGGGCCGGCGGCATCTCCGCGGTGATTTCCATGTTCACGATCGTCTCGGCGCTGCTTTCGGACCGAATGACATTGAAATTCGGGGCAGGCAAGGTCACCGCCGTTTCGGTGGCGTTGACTGCGGCGGCCTTGGCCGGTTTCTCCGTTACCTCGAATTACTGGGTGCTGTTGGCCATCGCCATACCATACGGCCTTGGCGCGGGCGGAGTGGATGCGGCGCTCAATAACTACGTAGCCATTCACTACGAAAGCCGGCATATGAGCTGGCTGCACTGCATGTGGGGCGTCGGCGCATCGGTCGGCCCCTACATCATGGGCTATGCGCTCTCTCAAGGCCAAGGTTGGCCGTGGGGCTATCGGTACATCGCGATCCTGCAGGTGATGCTGACCGTCATCCTGGTGCTGAGCCTGCCACTGTGGAAGAAACGTGGCGCAATTGCGGTCGGCGAATCGACCGATGACACCGCATCATCTGACGGCAATGCCGAGAGATTTGGCACTGCTGAAGGGGTGTCTGTTGCTGAACGCAAACCGCTCGGCGTGGCCGGCGTGCTCGCCATTCGCGGTGCCAAGGAAATCCTCGTGATGTTCTTCTGCTACTGCGCCGTCGAATCCACGGCGGGCCTGTGGGCCTCCAGCTATATGGTGATGCACAGCGGCATCGACAAGATCACCGCCGCCAGCTGGGCCAGCCTATTCTACGTAGGCATCACCGTGGGTCGTGCGCTTTCCGGCTTTCTGACCATGCGATTCAAGGACCCGGTCATGATTCGCCTCGGCCAAGTGCTGGTGTTCGCCGGCATCCTCACCATGTTCGTGCCATTGCCTCACCACCTTGGCGTGGTCGTTGGGCTGGTGGTCATCGGCTTCGGGTGCGCGCCGATTTATCCGTGCGTCATCCACTCGACGCCGGCCTACTTCGGCGAAGACAAATCGCAGGCCATCGTCGGCGTGCAGATGGCCTGCGCCTATGTGGGCTCACTGCTCATGCCGCCACTGTTCGGCATCATCGCGCAATATGCGACAATCAGTCTCTACCCGTGGTATTTGCTGGTGCTCTTGGTGCTGATGGTGGCCATGCACGAGCGTCTTCGCAAGTTGCGCGGCTGATCATATGCGCATTTGGGCCCGTCGCCTACTATGCTTGGAGCCCATGGTGATAAGTGGAGAAGAACATGAACAGATGCCCGAGCCCGTACGGGAGCGATTGAGAGCGCTGAAGGATGCGCCGGGCTCGGTAATCGTGGTCGGCTCGATGAACGCCGATTACACCGTAACCACTAAACGACTACCCAAGCCAGGTGAAACCGTCAATGGTGGTGCCATGAAAGTGCTGCCGGGCGGCAAGGGCGCGAATCAGGCATCTGCCGCCGCTCGTCTCGGTGTCAATGTCCAGTTGCTGGGCGCGGTGGGCGAGGACTCCAACGCGGACTTCCTATTAAGCAAGCTGGATGAGGCCGGCGTCGACACCGCCGATATCCTGCATGTCGAAGGCCCCAGCGGCACCACGGTAATCACCGTGAGCGCTGAGGGCGAGAACACCATCGTCTATTCGCCGGGTTCCAATGCCAAGGCAAGTGCCGGCTATGTGCAATCACATCGCACGACCATCGCCGAATGCGCGGTATTGGGACTGTGTTTGGAGAGCCCGATTGCCACCGTTATCGCCGCCGCGCAGACCGCGCATGACGCTGGCGTGACCGTGCTGCTCAACGACTCGCCATTTATGGACGAGCTGCCTCACGAACTGGTGGAAGCCACGGATATTCTGCTGGTCAACCAGCATGAAGTGGCTCAACTGCTGGGCCTGCCGGATGATGACGTGGAATCACTCGACTGGTATGAGGTCGCCGAACGATTCACCGATTACGGATTCGACCGGGCGATAGTGACGCTTGGTGCGTCGGGATCGGTGGTGATCGAGAACGGACGTTGGCATCGCGTATCCGCCGCGCAAGTCAATGCAGTGGACACCACCGGTTGCGGCGACTCGTTCATGGGGACCGTGCTGGCTGGCTTGGCCGCCGGTCATACGCTGCTGCAATCCGCGCAAATCGGCTCCTACGTCTCCGCCTATGCGGCCACCAAGCTTGGTGCCCAAAGTGCCTACGGTACCGCCGAAGAAGTCATCGCCTACTTCAGCTGACCTATAATCGTACATATGTACGAAAGCCTGAGCCTGTTTTCCGAACCCACCAAGATGTGGTTCGAGCATGCCTTCGGTCAGCCGACCGAGGCACAGGCTCAGGCATGGCCGGCAATCCATTCCGGTCGCAATGTCTTGGTCATCGCCCCTACCGGTTCCGGTAAAACATTGGCCGCGTTTCTCTCAGCCATCGACCGATTGATGACCGTGCCACGCACGCGGCGTGCCGGTGTGCGTGTGCTGTATATCTCGCCGTTAAAGGCGCTCGCGGCCGATGTGGCCAAGAACCTAGAACAGCCTTTGGAGGGCATTGCTGCACAATGCGAGGCGCAAGGGCTGCCCGTGCCGAAGATCGCGGTCGCCACTCGTTCAGGCGACACCACCGCACAGGAGCGGCGACGCATAGCCTCCCATCCACCGGATATCCTCGTTACCACGCCAGAATCGTTGTATTTGTTGCTCACTTCGAAGGCAGGGCGGATTCTCGGCACTGTCGATACGGTGATCGTCGATGAGATTCATGCAGTGGCGGGCACCAAGCGCGGCGCACATTTGGCGGTAAGTCTGGAACGGCTGGAGAACCTTGTCACAGAATCGCGCAAGCGAGATGCAATCGATGCAGATGCTGATGAGGGCGGTGATGCCGCCGTCGATGCTGGCCGTGGCGATCGTCATATGCAGCGCATTGGTCTATCCGCTACGGTGAATCCGCCTGAAAAGGCGGCGCGATTCCTGGGCGGCGGGCAACCGGTTACCATCGTGAATCCCGGTGGGCGGCCTGCAATGGATTTGCGCATGATTGAGCCGTTGGAAAACATGCGTGATTTGCAGTCCGTGAATGCCAAGCAGCGTGTCGGTGGCGTGGATGCTGAACGGTCCGCTCCGCATATCAGTGGTGTCACGCCGGCCATGCAGCGACTTGCTGAACGCAGGGGCATTGTGCCGGTGGATGATAGAGATGTTTCTTCCACTTCTGGGGACGATTCTGATGCGAGTGATGCGTTCGATTCCTCCGCGTTGGTTGGAGCGGCGGGCGACCGTACCTCCGGTTCCATTTGGCCCGTGGTGGAACGCAGTATTTTGGATGAGATTCTCGCGCACCGCACTACATTGGTGTTCGTTAATTCGCGTGGTGTGGCTGAGAAACTCACTGCGCGCTTGAACGATCTGTATGCGCAGACCCGGCATGGCACCAATCCCGACACTGTGCGGGATCTGGGCTCTCCGGAAGGCCGCGAAGGGTTCTCCACGCATTACGATGCTGTGGTCGGCTCCACCACCATGCTTGTCGGCTCACATGAGGGCGATGATGTCATCGCCATGGCTCATCATGGGTCGGTTTCCAAAGACCGTCGCAAAATGATTGAGGAACGGCTTAAACGTGGTGAATTGCGTTGCGTGGTGGCCACCTCCAGTTTGGAGCTCGGCATTGATATGGGCTCGGTCGACTTGGTGATTCAAGTCGATACGCCGTTGTCGGTCTCCTCCGGATTGCAGCGTGTAGGCCGTGCCGATCATCAGGTCGGTGGCGTCTCTCACGCATTGTTCTACCCGCTCACCCGTCAGCAGATTGTCACTGGGGCCGCAAGTCTGGAAGCCATGATTGCCGGCGATATAGAACCATTGGCCGTGCCGCGCAATCCGCTCGATATTCTTGCCCAGCAGACCGTGGCCGCTGCCGCGATGCACGATTTGAACGCTGATGACTGGTATGCCACAGTGCGTCGTGCTGCGCCGTTTGCCGAACTGCCACGTGACATGTTCGATGCGGTAATCGGCATGATGTCCGGCGAATACAACAGCGAGGAATTCTCGGCCTTCCGGCCGCGACTGGTATGGAATCGGGATAATGGCCTGATTTCCGCCCGTCCCGGTTCGCAGAAAGTGGCCGTTACCTCTGGCGGTACGATTCCCGATCGAGGGCTGTACACCGTGGTCCTGCCTGAGGCGGACGCCGGCAAAGGCCAGCGTCGCGTCGGCGAGTTGGATGAGGAGATGGTCTACGAATCGCGCGTGGGCGATGTCATTACGCTCGGCACCTCCACATGGCAGATTCAGGAAATCACCCGTGATCGTGTGGTCGTGACTCCGGCTCCGGGCCGCACCGCCCGCCTGCCGTTCTGGCACGGTGAAGGCGCTGGCCGTGACTACGGTTTCAGCCGTACCATAGCCCGCTTCACCCGAGAAATCGCCGCCGGATTAGACGTGAAGCGGACTGAGGGGAGGTCTGCCGCAGAAGGTCCAGCTGTCCCAACCTTCATCCCAACAATCCTCACCCGTCTCCACCACGATGGCCTAGATGCCAACGCCATCACCAACTTGGCCCGCCTACTCTCCGAGCAACAAGCCGCCACTGGTGCAGTCCCCAGCGACCAAACCCTTATCGTGGAGCGCACACGCGATGAAGACGGCGGATGGCGCATCGTGCTGTTAAGCCCCTTCGGCCGCCGCGTTCACGAACCGTGGTCCATGGCCATCAGCCGCAGACTGCGCCAACGCTACGGTTTCGACGGGCAGGTATATGCCGCCGATGACGGTATCGTCATTCAGCTACCGGACGGTGACGGACATATTCCTGCTCAAGACCTGTTCCTTTTCGACCCAGAAGACCTCAAAGCAGATGTAGAGCGTCAAGTGGGCGAGTCCGTGCTATTTGCCGCACGATTCCGCGAATGCGCCGCCCGATCACTGTTCATGCCGCGATCCGACCCGGGCCGTCGCGTGCCCCTATGGCAGCAGCGACTGCGCGCCGCACAGCTCCTGCAATCCGCACGTATGGCCAAGAACTTTCCGCTGCTGCTGGAAACCGCGCGCGAATGTTTGCAAGACGTATACGACATGCCCGCCCTGAACGAGGTGATGACCGGATTGCAAGCCGGCACCATTACCGTGAAGGACGTGGAAACCGAGTCGCCATCGCCTTTCGCCGAGAACATTCTCTTTGGCTTCGTCGGCGTGGTGATGTACCAGTATGACCAACCTCAGGCCGAGCGTAGCGCGCAACTGCTGTCTCTCGATCCGCACGTGCTCGAACGCTTGCTCGGCACCACCGATATGGCACAAGTGCTCAACCCGGACGTGATTCGCGAAGTCGAACAGGAACTGGGGGAGCACACTTTCTGGAATGAGCTTGCCGACGATGATGTGACTGGTCGCGTGACCCGTTACGCCAAAACCCATGGTCCTTTCACCGCCGATCAGCTCATAGCCGATCTACACCTCGATGCTACGGATGCCGTGCACACTCTGGATGTGCTGGCTGCCAAAGGCGAGTTGCTGCAAGGCCACTTTGTAGATGATGACGAGCAAGGCCAACAGTGGCTCCATAAGGACGTATTCCGCCGTATTCGGTCTCGCTCATTGGCCAAGGCGCGTAAAGCAGTCAAGCCAGTAGAATCAGAGGCGTTCCAGATGTTTCTTATCGACCGACAAGGTATCGGGCCGGTCGGCGGCGAACGATATGAAGGTGCTGACGGGCTCATGCGCGTTATCGAGCAGCTGGAGGGCATATCACTGCCCACTGCACTCTGGGAGTCGGCAGTATTCCCCGCACGAGTACGAGACTACCAACCTGCATTGCTGGATGAGTTGCTGACCAGCGGCGATGTGGTCTGGGTCGGCTCAAAAACCGGGGGAACCAGTGCGATGGACCCCGGTGAGGTTGCTTTCTATCCGGCGGATTCAATATTGTTCAGCGGTGTGGAACATGGTACGACATCGAACGCCTCAGACGCCACCATGCCGGAAGCGATTCTGACCGCACTGGACTCAGGGGGAGCGTTCCATGCCCGTCAACTGATGGATGCCGCCAAACGTGCGTGGAATGAGACCGCGGAGCCGGACATCAATCCAAACACCGGCGAAATCATTCCGCAAGAGTGGAGCGAACAGCAGTTCAAGGATGCCTTGTGGAGCTTGGTCTGGCAAGGTAAGGTCACCAATTCCAGCTTCGCGCCGGTGCGTGCATTAACCGCAGGCGCAGCAAGCCCGCGTAAATCCACTACATCACGTCGTCGTGGGCGTGTCGCTCCGATTCGCCGAGCCACTACGGATATGACGTTAGGAGGTTTGTGGTCCGCCGTAATCGGGCAAGCTGAAGCCGAAGACACCGACCAGACCGAACGGGCACTCGCACTGGTCGAGACGTTGCTGGACAGGTATGGCGTCATCGCGCAGCCGGTGATTGACAAGGAAAATATCCCGGGTGGCTACTCAGCGTTGTATCCGGTATTGAATCGCATGGAGGAGCATGGTCGACTGGTACGAGGCATGTTCGTCCGTGGTTTCGGCGCGGCCCAATTTGCCGAGCGCGACACCGTGGATGCGTTGCGTCATCCGTCAGAGCATCGCGGCCAGTCCGTGGTGGCATTGAGTGTGCTCGACCCCGCAAATCTCAGTGGCTCCGCCATCGCGTGGCCGGACGCGCCTGCCGGTGCGGGTAAACCGGCACGCCGTATCGGAGCCACGGTCGTGCTCAATGCGCAAGGCGCGCTACTATACGCGGCCGCCAAAGCCAAGCACCTGACAGCGTTCGATCAATCGGTCGGCCATGAAGCCGCTGTCAATGATTCCGACGAACAAATGCGCAAGGCCGCCACAGAACTGGCCTACGCCCTCAAACGCAATGGCACCGGCTCCGTGACATTCAGCGACATCAATGGCGAACCCCTCAACGCCCGTCACCCCTTCGCCCGCATCCTCCACCAGTCCGGCTTCACCCCCGTTCCCCAAGGCATGCGGCTGTACTGATTGAGCCCAGCTATCGAATGCGGTAGTTGGAGCCTCGTTGGGTCATGATGAGGCCGGCGCGGGTGAGCTTCTTATCCAGTGTGTAGAGGGCGTTCTTGAGTAAGCCCTGTTGCTCGAAGAATGGGCCGCCGATAAGTTTGACCAACTCGCTGGTGTTGACGAACTGGCCATCAGCCTTGACCAGCGCTTCAAGCAAACTGTATTCCAGACGGGACAGTGAGATTGCGCTGTGAGTGGATGCGTAGTAGGCCTTGTGATTCGTGGTGTCCAACGTGAGATTGCCACGAATGATCATGGCGGGGGAGTCGGTGGCAAGCGAGCCGACGTATGAGAGCAGTTCGCCATCGGAGAATGGTTTGCTCAGCGCGGCATCTGGGCGTCGTACGTTAGCTTGTGCGCTAGAGGCAGCATTGTCCGAGCGTTGTTCGGCTTCGGCATCTGAGTTGTTTGCGCGTGAATTCGCGCTGAAGGAGCTGTAGGGCGTCTCTTCGATAGGGGCGTACTCGTCAGGCAGCGCTCGCCAGCGGCTGCCTTCACCAATGGTTTTGCTGAGTGGCGTCGAAGTCAGCAGCAGAATCTTGACGGAGGCACGGGCATTGCGTAGGGATTCGATGAGCTGCTCGGTGGAAATGCCGAGCAGGGATTCATCAAGAATCACTGCGTCAAATGACTCCTTGGCGACAGCGGCGAGCGCGATACTACCGGTGCTTGCCAAAGACACCTCATGACGACCGGCAAGCAGGGCACCATGAATGGCGTGGGCCAACGGTTCATTGGATACGGCAACCAGTAGTCTCATCGCCACCTCCTTAATGCTTAGTGTAGGCCGGGTTTAGGGTCTCTTCTCTATTGTTTGGCTCACTATCGTTCGCTCCTCGCCTACAAACACCCCACTGGGGTGTTTGCTTTACGGCTCGGCCCATCAGAGGGAGCTTAATTGAGGTTACGCAATGAAGGCGATGGGGGAGGCGAGGTCTACTCCGGAACCGTCTCGGCGCATATCGGGCTTGGGAAGCTCGACCGGAGAGCCTGCGGATGTAGAGGCGTGCAACGGGTAGAGGCCCACCCAGGCAAGAATCAGCGTGTTCTGGCCCTTCAGGAATCGCTGGGAACGCACGCCGCCGGTAGCGCGACCCTTGGTGGGGTACATTTCCAGCGGAGTGACCTTCGCCGCGCCGTTTTCGGTGCCGGGCAGTGCATCGGAATCGCCGGCCACGGTGAGCACCACTGCACCGGATCCGGAAGTCAAGCCGTTCTCGCCCTCTTCATAGGTCCATGCCACCTTGCCGGCGGGAACCACGTTGAAGGCCGCCACACGGGCGCCCTCGGCCAGCTTGATGCCGGCCATACCGCCCGCAGTACGACCCTGCGGGCGCACGTTCTTCGCCTCAAAGGTCAGTAGCGAGGAATCGGAGGAGATGAACACCAGACGGTCGTCATCCTCGGCCACGGCGGCGAATACCACTTCGTCGCCATCTTTCAGATCAATGACGGGCCAAGAATCCATGGTGGTGGGTGCCTCACGATTCCAACGCTTGATGACACCGTTACGGGTACCGATAGCCAGCGACGGCAACGGCTTGGCCTCGGCGGCCCCGCCATCCTCGCTCTCGTCCTTGGCACTGGTCTTGCCGGACGTCGGCTGCTCCATGGCAATCGCCGTAATCACACGCTCACCGCGAATCGGATCGGTGGATTCGGTCATGCCGATCAGTTCGTCGGCCTGAACTCCTCCCTTCAGCGACAATGTGGCGGTAGCGGGCAAGGCAGGCAAATCAACCACATGCGCGAGCACCAGGCGGCCGGCCGACGTGACCAGCCCATACGTAGCGCGCGTGGAAGTCTCGAAGATTGTGGTGATCTGATCGTCTCTCAAACGCTCATCGGAAGTGGATCGTGCATTGAACACGTCCATCGCGCTTGGCGTGGTACGGGCAATCAAACCGGTAGCGCTCATCATCACCACGCACGGCTCGTCCTCGATCTTCAAGGCTCCGGTCAGCGTGGACTGTTCGCCGGTCTTCTTGGCCGCAGCTGCGGCTGCGGCCACATCGGCTTCGGCGGAGGAGATCGTAGTGGCGGCCTTCACCGCTTCGAGCGCGGACTTGGACACGCCCGAAGCCCCGGCACCCTGCGCCACGACCGGCGTCAACGTGCCATCCGGGTCGGCATCCAGCAGCACGGTACGGCGCGGCGAGCCCCACTTGGCGACCGCTTCGTCCATCTCGTCGGTGACCACCTGGTCGAGCGCCTCGGCGGAGGCCAGGATCCGGGTCAGCTCCTCGATACGCTTCTTCAGATCATCGCGTTCGGCCTCAAGCTCGATACGGTTCATCTTGGTCAGTCGGCGCAGACGCAGGTCGAGGATGTACTGAGCCTGGACCTCGTCCAAATCGAAAACGACCATCAAACGGCTCTTCGCGGCATCCGCATCATCCGAGGTGCGGATTACCTGAATCACCTCGTCGATGTCCAACATGGCCAGCAGCAGGCCCTCGACCAGGTGCAGGCGCTCCAGCGCCTTCTTCTTGCGATATTCACTGCGGCGGCGAATCACCACACGGCGGTGGTCCACCCACACCTGAAGCATCTCCTTCAGACCCATCGTGTGCGGGCGGCCCTCCACCAACGCCACGTTGTTCATGGCGAAGTTGTCTTGCAACGGTGTGTGCTTGAACAACTGCACCAGAACCGCATGCGGGTCGAAACCAGTCTTGATCTCGATGACGATACGCGTGCCGTTATGACGATCGGTCAGATCGAACGCGCCGGAAATCCCCTCCAGCTTGCGGTTCTTCACACCGTCGGAAATACGTTCGATTACCTTCTCCGGGCCCACCATGTACGGCAGCTCGGTGACCACGATGGCCTGCTTGCGGGCCGTGACATGCTCGATATGCGTGGCGGCGCGCGTGGTGAGCGTACCACGGCCAGTGGCATAGGCCTCACGGATGCCGTCGCGGCCGATGATCGTGCCGCCGGTGGGCCAGTCGGGGCCGGGCACGTAACGCATCAGCTGTTCCAGGGTGGCGTCCGAATGCGCCATGAGGAACTTGGCGGCGTTTACCACCTCGCCCAGATTGTGGGTGGCCAGGTTCGTGGCCATGCCCACGGCGATGCCCGAGCCGCCGTTGACCAGCAGATTCGGGATGGCGGCCGGCAGCACGGTCGGTTCCTTGAGCTTGTTGTCATAGTTCGGCGTGAAGTCGACGGTGTCCTCATCGATATCCGCGTTCATGCCGAGAGCGGCCGGGCCAAGCCTGGCCTCGGTGTAACGGGAGGCCGCAGGGCCGTCATCCAGCGAGCCGAAGTTGCCGTGGCCGTCTACCAGCGGCAGACGCATCGCGAACGGCTGTGCCAAACGCACCATGGCCTCGTAGATCGCGGAATCACCGTGCGGGTGGAGCTTGCCCATCACCTCGCCCACCACGCGGGCGGACTTCATATACGGGCGGTCGGGAGTCAGATTCATCTCGCCCATCTGGTAGACGATGCGGCGCTGCACCGGCTTCAAGCCATCGCGCGCATCGGGCAGTGCGCGTGCGTAAATCACCGAATACGCATACTCGAGGAAGGACTTGCTCATCTCCTCGTTCAGCGGCGTCTCGACGATATGCTCCTTGACCGTGCGCGGATCATAGGTTTGCGCGGACGGTTTGCGGTGTGATGCCATGAAACTCCCTTTCGAACGCCCCCATATTAGCGGGAGGGCGCGAAACAGTGCGCAGAGAACGGTTCTCGATAACAACTGTGCGCTGGTTTCGGTGCGCCAATCGCACATGTTTGCCGATAAAACGGCGTGATTCCAGTGTTTCAGTCGATGTGCGTTTGTTTGATTATGTGCGTTGGAGCGCACAGTTGTTATTGAGAACCGTTCTCTGCGCACTGAGCCAAGGGGAGGGGTGCTACTTGAATGGGCAACTATGAGTGTTGAGACGCCGGATATGGACGAGTTGCTGCGGCTGGTGCCCACAGTGGGCTATGGGGATGACGCCCCGGCCGATCGGCGTGGGGGAGCACTGCACCTGTCCGCCGTGCTGCCCGCCTTGTCCGCCGCCATCGGACATCCGGCCCCCACCAAGGTCCACGCCGATCCCAAGGCATGCCAGCGCGCGTTGGGGCTGCCCGATGCCGAATCGGCCATCGTGGTGCTCGTGGACGGCCTGGGCTACTGGAACCTCGCCATGCGCCTCGGCCACGCGCCCTATCTGCGTTCGCTGATGAACGAAAGCGCCAATCAGCGTCCCATCGCTACCTGCGCTCCAAGCACCACTGTGGCGGCCATGGCCGCATTCGGTACCGGAACCTGCCCGGGACTGACCGCAATGGCGGGCTATACGCAGCTCGAACCCGCCAGCCATAAGCTCATCCAACTCATCCAGTTCAAAGACGCGCTGGCACCCAAACCAGCCAATCCGCACATTCCTGTGCCGCCCATGGTCGATCCGCTCGACCTGCAGCGCGAGGAGACGGTGTTCGAGAAACTTGCGGCTCAAGAGGTGCGCGTCACGAGCTCGGGGTTGCCCAAGTTCTCCAAATCGCCATTGACCGAAGCCGCATTGCGAGGCACCGACTATCAAGGCAACGTCACCCCACGCGATCGTGTGCTGGCCGCCGCACGCGCCTCCCGCACCCCCGGCCTGACCTACCTGTACATCCGTGACGCCGACAAAGTCGGCCACAATTACGGGTGGGATTCCGAACACTGGGTGGCCGCATTCGAACATATCGACGCCCAGCTCGCGCTCCTGAAACGCAGCGCACCCAAAGGCACACTGATCGTCATCGTAGCCGACCACGGCATGGTGCAAACCGACATGGACCAGCGGATTGACATCGCCGTTGAACCGCAGCTCACCCGAGGCGTGTCACTGGTCGGGGGGGAGCCGCGCTCGCTGATGCTGTATGCCGAGCCGGATGAACGACCTGAGGATATAGCTTGCCGGTGGCGCGATTGTCTGCAAGACCGAGCCTTGGTGCGGACCAAGGATGAGGCCATCGCGGACGGATTGTTTGGACCGGTCTGCGAGCGAGTCCGGCCAATGCTCGGCGATGTGGTCGTGCAGGCAGCGGGAGCCGTGACCCTCGTCGATTCGCGTACGCAAGGAGACAAGGCCACCCACCTGCCGAGCGTGCATGGCTCCCAAACAGCATTGGAAATGGATATTCCCTGCCTGATCGATATGGCCTGATTCGGAAATTCAGTCTCCGAACAGAATCTCGTCCCAGCTTGGTACGGCCGAACGTCCTGATTTACGCTTGGCCGGTTTGGCTGGTGCCTCATGTTCGGTGGCGGCGGATTCGGCCGCCCGCTCCTGCTCGGTGGCTACTAGCTGTGCATTGGGGCCACTCCGTATGGTCTTGTCCGAAACATTGTCAGAGCCCTGCTCTGGTGCCGTGGCAGGCGATTGCTGTAATCCTGCGGCAGATGGCGAAACAGATCCGGCGGTCTGCGAAGAGACCGGACTGGGGGCCGTAGTGCCATGAGCCTGGGTCGTGGCCGGTGAGATGGACGTGGATAGATCCACTGGGGGCATGGAACCTGTGGAAGTGACAGAGGGCCGGATTGCGGCAGGCCGTGCGGCCGGAATCGAAGGCGTAGGAGCCGCCCAAGCAGACACGGCGCGCTCGATACGCGCGGAGCGTACGGAGTCGCCGGGCAGTTCGGGAATCGTCGGCTTGAGTTTGGAATCCGTGGCTGATTCCGGATTCTGTTCGCCGAGCAGTTTTCGAGCGGCATTGTTCAGGCTCATCACGGAATTGTCGTGCATATTCCACGTCCATTCGGCATGGATCTCACGGCCCGCGGAAGTGAATATCGCCACGATGCGCCAAGGCTCAAGTCCACGTCGGGTGGATTTCCAGGTCACTGATTCCATGCCGATTCCCGCAGAGGCCAGCGTGCGTTCCACCAGTTCGCTGATGGTGCGCACCCTGCTGTCTTTGGGTGCCGCCACGGCAAGGAACTGTTCGATGGCATACTGTTTCTCGGTCTCCACAGCCATGGAGAAACGACGTACCAGCATTTCGCTCAGATGATATTTCTCCGCGACACGGGCCGGATCGGCACCGGCGCGAATCAGCGACTGTATCTGGGAAATCGGCAAAGTGGACTGCTGATGCGGCTGGGGAGCCTGTCGCATCTCGCTTCTGACCTGCTTGGCCTCAAGAATCGCCCGTTCGAGCGTGTCGTCCACGCTCACAGCCATTTCCCTGCCGCCAAGGGAGAATACGAGGTCCCCCGTCTTGCTCACGCGCACGAAACGGGCTTTTTCAAGCCGATCATCTGGCATATTCGCACCACTTTCCGTCGCAAAGACATTACTTCTTTTAAGTATGCCCCACGTGTCGAACTTTACGAGTATTTCAAATCGTGTATCCTATGGGCGAGTACGGCGCTGACCGTGCTATATATATCGACTTACGAACCAAAGACGACGAAAGGACCATGATGGCTCAGGATTATGATTCCCCCCGCAACAAGGATGAGGACGAGGAATCGCTGCAGGCGCTGGGGAAGTCCTCGCAGAACGCCTCGAGCGACATCGACGACGATGAGAACGCCATCGCCGAAGACTACGAACTGCCGGGCGCCGATTTGAGCAACGAGGATTCCTCGGTGACCGTCATCCCCATGCAGGGTGACGAGTTCATCTGCTCGCAGTGCTTCCTGGTCAAGCATCGCAGCCAGCTCGCCTACACGGACGAGGATGGCCAGCCGGTGTGTGAGGAGTGCGCCGCCTGATGGCGTTCGACGAGACCTACAACGAGCCCGAATCCACCGAGGTCCTGGTCAAGAGCCTCGACCCCGAACATCCGGCCCAGCTGCACTATGCCCACGCGGGCGATGCCGGTGCCGACCTCATCACCACCGTCGATGTGACGCTGAAGCCTTTTGAACGGGCACTGGTTCCCACCGGCGTGGCCATCGCCCTACCTGCGGGCTACGTGGCGTTGGTGCATCCGCGTTCCGGGCTGGCCGCCAAGCAGGGCGTCACCGTGCTCAACGCGCCTGGCACCGTTGATGCCGGCTACCGTGGCGAGATCAAGGTGCCTCTGATCAACCTCGATCCGAAGCACACCGCCGTCTTCCATCCGGGCGATCGCATCGCTCAATTGGTGATTCAGCGGTATGTTGAGGCTCGGTTCATCCCGGCCGAGACACTGCCCGGATCCGATCGCGCCGAACGCGGGTTCGGTTCGACGGGAGTGGCGTCCTGACCGGATTAGGCCGGTTGAATGACTAAGGTGATGACGGCAACAACGGTTGTGGAACCAATGATGGCGAACAGGTGAATGCACAAGGCTCCGGTTCGCGGCTACAATGAACTTCATGACGAGGGAGGTGACTGGCATGGCAGAGATTGATGGCGAGCAGTACGCCGCCCGTAAGTTGGGTTGTGAGATCAGTGCCGATCCGCTCAATCCGCTGGATCCAATCAAGAAGGTGTGCAAGTCCCATCACCCCGATGAGGATTTGTCCATTCTTGACCGTGCCTACCGGCGTGCTGTCATCCAGCACTCCGCCCAGCGCCGCAAGTCTGGCGAGCCGTACATCATCCACCCGCTGGCCGTTTCCCAGATTCTCGCGGATCTGGGCATGGGCCCGATCGTGGTGGCAGCCGGCCTGTTGCACGACACGGTGGAAGACACCGACTATACGTTGGATCAATGCCGCGCCGAATTCGGCGACACCGTGGCCGGTCTGGTCGATGGCGTTACCAAGCTGAGTCAGCTTGAAGTGGGTGATTCCGCCCAAGCCGAAACCATTCGCAAACTCGTGGTGGCCATGAGCCGCGACGTGCGTACCTTGGTGGTCAAGCTCGCCGACCGCGTACACAACGCTCGCACCTGGCGCTATGTGAAGACCACGTCCGCCCAGAAGAAGGCGCGTGAAACCCTTGACGTGTACGCACCTTTGGCCAACCGACTCGGTATGAACGCCATCAAGACGGAGCTCGAGGAACTGAGCTTCAAGGTGCTCTACCCGAAGATCTACAACGAGATCGTGGTGCTGGTGGCTCGCCGAGCCGGCCAGCGCGATGTGTACCTGAAGCAGATTCTGGCGGAGATCAACGAGGATCTCGACGAGCAGAACATCAAGGCATACGTCACCGGACGCCCGAAGGATTACTTCTCCATCTACCAGAAGATGATCGTGCGCGGCCATGATTTCGCGAACATCTACGATTTGGTCGGTGTGCGCATCATCGTCGACACCATTCAGGACTGCTATGCGGCGCTTGGTGCCGTGCATGCGCGGTGGAACCCGGTTCCCGGCCGGTTCAAGGACTACATCGCCATGCCGAAGCTCAACATGTACCAGTCGCTGCATACCACGGTGGTGGGTCCGGGCGGCAAACCGGTGGAAATCCAGATTCGCACCTGGGACATGCACCGCCGCGCCGAGTTCGGCATCGCCGCGCATTGGAAGTACAAGGAGAACGGTCAGGCCGGGCGCGCCTTGAGCTCGCCGGACAAGTCCGACCGCAGGCGTGACGAGAAGAACCAGGAGCTTTCCGAAGCCGACAATCTCAAATGGATTCAGCAGCTTGCCGATTGGACTTCGGAAACCCCAGATTCCAACGAATTCCTCGGTTCCCTGAAGGAAGACCTCGGCTCGTCCGAAGTCTATGTCTTCACGCCGAAGGGCAAGATCGTCTCTTTGCCGGCCCATGCCACACCGGTCGATTTCGCCTATGCCGTGCATACCGAAGTGGGCCACCGTACGATGGGCGCGCGCGTCAACGGGCGTTTGGTGCCGCTCGACACCACGCTCGACAACGGCGACACCGTGGAGATCCTGACTTCCAAGTCCGATACCGCCGGTCCTTCGCGCGACTGGCTGAGCTTCGTCAAGAGCCCGAAGGCACGAAACAAGATCCGCCAGTGGTTCTCGAAGGAACGTCGTACCGAGGCTATTGAGGAAGGCCGCGACGAACTGACCCGCGCTATGCGCAAACGTAACTTGCCGGTCAATGCGCTGCTGACCACCGAGGCATTGATCGGTGTGGCCGACGACCTCAATTTCCCGAACGCCGACGCTGTGTTCGCCGCCATCGGTGATGGGCAGATCTCCACGCAGAACGTCATCTCGCATCTGGTCAAGGATGCCGGGGCCGACGAGGTCGATGAGGAGGTCGAGCAGGAGGCTCTGCCGCTCAAGCCCATCGAGCGCAAAACTTCCAGCAGCTCTACCGGAGTGTCCGTCAAGGGCGTGGGCGACGTGTGGGTCAAATTGGCCCGTTGCTGCATGCCGGTGCCGGGAGACCAGATCATCGGCTTCGTCACGCGCAATCAGGGTGTGTCCGTGCACCGCACCGACTGCCAGAACATGATCGACCTGAAGAACAAGCAGTCCGAGCGTGTGGTCGAGGTCGAATGGACCAGCACCAAGGGTCTGTTCATGGTCAAGATCCAGGTCGAGGCCTTGGATCGTCGCAACCTGTTGTCCGACGTGACACGCGTGCTGTCCGATCATGGCGTGAATATCATCTCCGGAACGATTGCCACCGGTTCCGACCGTGTGGCCACCAGCCAGTTCAGCTTCGAAATGGCCGATCCGCAGCATCTCAACACGCTGCTGGCCGCCGTGCGCAAGATCGACGGCGTGTTCGACGTGTACCGTCTGACCGGTGCCAAGGAGTCCGCCGAGCCGCGTATGCGCAAGATGAAGTAGTCCGTACCGTACTCTGGCTCCCCTCCAGAGGGGAGCCAAGAGAACGAGTAAGCCCTCTGATTGGAATCGATCAGAGGGCTTTGTTATCGGTTGTGGTGGGTCTTACTCAGCCACGTCCACGGAGAGGATCACGGCCGGTTCGAGCGGACGATCCATCGAATCGGTTTCGACGGCCTCGAGCTTGTCGACAACCTTCTTGGAAGCGTCATCAGCAACCTCACCGAAGATGGTGTGGTGACCATCCAGCCACGGGGTCGGCACGGTGGTGATGAAGAACTGGGAGCCGTTGGTGCCGTGCACCTTGCCGTCCATACCACGGCGCAGACCAGCGTTGGCCATGGCCAGCAGATACGGCTTGTCGAACTTCAGGCTCGGATCGATCTCATCGTCGAACTCATAACCAGGGCCGCCGGTGCCGGTGCCGAGCGGGCAGCCGCCTTGGATCATGAACTGCTTGATGATACGGTGGAAGGTCAGGCCGTTGTAGAACTTGCCGTGGGAAGGCTGGCCGGTGTACGGGTCCGCCCATTCCTTCTCGCCGGTGGCGAGGCCCAGGAAGTTGGCCACGGTGTTCGGAGCCTTGTCGTCGAACAGGTTGATGGTGATGCTGCCCTCAGAGGTATTCATAATGATGGTAGTCATACGTTCCATGTTCTCATTGCCCCACGTCATTGACTGGCATTGCCTCCATCGCTGCTATCGAGTCGGCGATTGTCAGCCAATGAATTTGATGCCGGTTCCGCTGCTGCTACCGGTTGAGGAGCCGCTCGAACCGCTATTACCGGAGTTTGAACTGGATGATCCGCCCGTGGAGCTGGAAGAGGAACCGGAGCCATTGGCTGATCCTGAACCCGATCCGGTTGAACCGTTGCCGGTGCCGGTGGTGCCTCCGGTGGTGCCGGAACCGGTGGAACCGCCAGTCGTGCCCGAATTAGTGGAGGAATCGGTGCCGGTCGAACCATCGGTGGATCCATTGGTGTTGGAATCGGTTGAGGAGTCGGTGCCGGTTGAGCCGGACGTGCTTGAATCGGTGCCGTCGTTGGACGAGCCGGATGTGGAGTCCTTGGTGTTGGAATCATTCGAACCGTCGGTAATGCCCGGCTGCGGCAGTCCGTTATTCTGATTGGACGTGTCGGTCTGCGTTTTGGTGTCGGTTTGCGTGGGCGTGGTGGACGGAGTGATGATATGGTCCGTGCCACGGCCCTGCGTGACCAGCATGACGATGCCGGCGGTTACTGCCACGGCGAGCAGGCCGGATACCAGCGTGACGATAATGGCGGTGCGCTTCGAATTATGGGAGCGGGCCTTGCGCAGTTCATTGACCGAATAGGTTCGTCCGTTCGCTCGATTGGACACGACTTCGCGCGGCTTGCGCGCGGTGGAAACGGTATTGACCATGCCGGTCATCGTCGTATCGGACTCGGATTCGGCTGCCTTATCGGACTTATTATCCGTAGTGTCATCGTCATTGCCGGAAGACGAGGCCGACTGTAGTTTCTCACCGGAGGCGGTGAGTATGTTTTGATAGATTTTGGTGGCCACCGCGGAGACGATGTAGCTGGCTGCCGCGCCGATTACCGAGCCGGCGATACCGATTTTCGATGCCAGTAAGAATGAGGTGACGGCGGCAAGGGTGCCCGCCACGATGGATGAGAGGGAAAGACCTTCGAAAAACTTCTTCACAAGACACGACCGTAAAGTGTCGGGCTGGAAGGTTGCTTAAGGCTCGGTGATACCGAGAGGATGCCTACACGAGACCTTCAAAACCTAGCCAGCGGAATGTGGAATGACTCAAAAATATGGTGCCGATGAGCAGTGGGAATCAGCGCAAAGTGGCGCAAAGTAGCGCAAAGAACAACCGAAATTGGTTCGCTTGGAGCGAAAACGACGTTCAGCAGAACGTCATGCAGCCCAAGCGAAGCTGCCGTTGCCGGCACCCAACTCGAAATGCAGTTTGGCGATGCCAAGTCCGATTTCCGATTGCACGCCTTCAAGAGCCTCGGCCTTCACCGTAACGGTTCAGGGCAATGGAGAACCCATGACCATCCATGGCCGAAACTGAATCGTCAGTTCCGGTGCAGCGACTGTTTGGTCGGCTTGATTACCGACATCAGCACGGCGACGAAGATCAGCGCAAAGCCCACCAGTGAACTCCACATGATTGTCTCGCCCCAGAACAGCGCGGAGAACGTGACAGCGAACAGACTTTCCGTACACATGATGATTGACGCCTGCGAGGCAGGCACGTGAGCCAGACCGATGTTCTGCATGATCTGGGCACTCATCGTGGCGCCGAGGAACAGATAGAGCACGCTGGCCACTACTGAGGGTGCCAGCCAGCTGGCGTTCGGCATGGGTTCGGTGAACAACGCGCCGATGATGAACAATACGCCGGCAACGCCGAACTGCACAAAAGTGACGGCGATAGGGTCGAAGCGTTTGGTGTAGACACCAAGGCAGGTCAGATTGAACGAGAAGATGACCGCGGTGGCGATGGTCAGCCAGTCGCCGGCACTCAGCGACAGCGAACCGCCCGGCTTCAGCGAGACGAAGCCGACGCCGATCAGACAGATCACGCCGGCGACCAGATTGATGGCCTTCGGGCGGTTTTTTGAAATAATCCACGTGGCGAACGGGGTGAGTACGCAGTAGGCGGCCGTCAGGAACGCGCTGCGGCCCGGTTCAATGGTCTGCAGGCCGATGGTCTGGGTGACCATCGTGCCCCAGTAGGTCAGGCCCACCACGAGCGCCGGCACAATGATTTTCGGCGTCAGATACGGCACGATGTGCTTATGGAACAAGGCCAGCATGCACAGGCAGGCGCCGATCATGCGCAGACCCATCAGCCATTGGGGCGGAATCGCCTCCATGGCGAATTTGGCGAGCAGATAGCTGCCACCCCATAATGCAGCGCAGCCCAGCAACATGAGTCGGGCGAGATTCGGGGGAAAGCTGCGGGACCAGCGGCTGCGCAGCTTGTTGAAACGTTCGATCAAACCCATGGTGCACCTCAGGACAGTTAGGAAAACTTGTGGCTCTCTCGGCTCACAGATTACGGGAACTACCGGCCAAAATCGACCGGTCGATGGGCGTCGGGTGTGTGACAGGTGTGTGGCTGGTGCGCGACCGGGGCATGGCATCGCCAAGCAGGTAAAAACCGGATGAAAGCTGTGCGAAGGTGAGGTTCCTCACAGCGAACATCCGGGCTAGTCGCGTTCGAAACCGGTACTCTGGAAAGAGTAAGGATACGTTATCCGTATCAATCATGAAAGGATTCGACATGGCAGTCATTACTCCGGAAATCAAGGAATTCATCAAGAACAACCTCGGCTGGATCACCACCGTCTCCAAGGACGGCGAACTGGATCTCGGCCCGAAGATGTCCCTGTTCGTGCTGGACGACACGCACATCGCCTACCACGAGCGCACCGCCGGCCAGCACTACGAGAACCTCAAGAACGGTTCCCCGCTGGTCATCGCTTTCGCCAACCTCGAGAAGAAGCAGGGCTACCGCTTCCGCGGCAACGTGGTGCTGCACGTTGACGACGACATCTACAACGAGCAGGTGAAGGTCGCCGAGGAAAAGGGCACCAAGAAGCCGGCCGTGATTCCGGTTCTCGAAGTCACCGAGATCCAGGACCTTGCCTCCGGTCCGACCGCCGGCAAGACCATCGCCAAGGACTGATTAGCTGACGTATTGGTGGCTTCCTCGTCAGAGGGAGCCATTTTTTCGCTTTTTAGTGCGCAGTACTAGGTGACGGCCTTGGGCGTCGGTGGTGGCGAAGAGGTAGGTGTTGCCGCCGTCCTTGAGTTTGAGTTTTTTGCGTAGCTGGGCCACGGTTAGGGGGAAATTGCGTACGGCGATGTTGGCGTGCGTGAGGCCGGCCAATAGTTGCTTCAGTTCTTTCTTGTTCATGGTGGCGATGGATTCGATGGCGAATGACCTGCCTGGAAAATCGGCAATAGGTTCGGCCGCCACGAACAGGTGGCTATTCGGGCTGATGTGATGCACGGCGAAGCGCTGTTCGAGAACATCAAAGCATCCGGCCTTCATGATTGAGGCGTTGGGCTCGTAAAGGTACTTCCAATGCGAGGAATCGAAGTCGTTCGCGCTTTCCTCAGACGGGGAGTCTTCGGTATTGCAAGTATTGCGTGCAGCCAAGGCAGAATCGCTGATAGTGGTGTGATTGTCGCTGTTATCGCCGGCCTTGTACGACAGCACCTGCTCGTCATTAGCACATACCACGAGCGGTGAGACGCAACGGCCGCGCCCCAACACCAGCAACAATTCCTTGCACTCATTCCCGGTGGAGACGATATGCACCTCATGTACCGCGCCGGCGAAATCGGCGACGGTCTTATGCCAGTCGAGCATGGGGGAGAGCTTGACCATGACCGTCGGTGCCTTGGCCAGCAGCATATCCTTCAGGGTCAGCACATCCGGCGTGCAATCGGCAATCGCGTAGGTACGCGAGCCATGATCGTCACGGCGGGCCGGATCGAGGAAGATCATGGAGACTCGGCCAAGCGTGTCAAGCACTGCTGTTGAATCATCATTGATGACTTCGGCGTGGTCAAGGCCGAGTATCGGGAAATTATGGCGAGCGATATCACATAAAATGGATTGTTGTTCCACATATGTGGCACGATTGAACACTCGGGACATGTAAGAAAAGTCGACGCCGAACCCGCCGGTCAGATCGACTAGGGATGCCGGGGAGTCGTCGTCGACTGCCTCTTCGGCCAACAATCGCTGTGCCAGCCGAGCCTTGTACTGTGCGGTGAACTGGCTGGAACATTGTTCCATTGGGACTTGCGGCGGGAAAATCAGCCCATCATGGGACGCCCAGTCGGGTAGCTTGAGTGAAGCGCGCTGCCAGCCGGCAATTTGCTCCAGCGCGAACGGCACATCCACGTCGCCATCATGCTTGGCGTGCAAGGCCACATCACGCACATCTTCACGGCGGTGTTTGGCGATGAACGCCCAAGTCGACTCAGAAATCTCCATGCCGCCATTCTAGGGGTTGTGCTGAGATGAGTATGGCAAACCGCAAGAGAACGAGGTGGCGAAAACCGATGATCGATGAAGTGATGATGCTGCGTCATGGCCGTACGCAATACAATCTCGAACATCGCTTGCAAGGCCAGATCGATGTGCCGCTCGACATCGTAGGCCAATGGCAGGTCGACCAGACCGGATTCGCGCTCGCTTCACGGTATTACTGGGCCAAGGTGAACCGACTTGCCGAACATCCCGAAGCCATCGCCCAGCCCGGTCCTGACGCCGCCGAACGCACTGATACGCGCCAGTTCGAGGAGGCTCCCGCCGCCGGCCGGCGCATGGTGGTGATGACCTCCGACCTGTTCCGTGCCCAACAGACCGCACACGCCTTCGCCGATATTTTGGGATTGCCAGTCACCTGTGACCAACGACTGCGTGAACGCAGCTTCGGCGAGTGGGAAGGCATGACCCGCGCCGAAATCAAAGCCGTGGCAGCCGACGACTACGCCTCTTGGAAACAGCACACTGGGGGCGAAACCAAGCATGGTGTGGAAAGCCGTGCCGCCGTGGGCCAGCGAGGTGCCGATGCCGTGCGCGCACTGGTCATCGACTCCGCCTATTCAGACAGCACGCCCACCACGCTGATGCTCGTCACCCATGGCTCATGGATTACCGCCACCATCTCCAACCTGCTCGAACTCGACCCGGACGGCATGAACGCACTCGGCGGCATGCGCAACGCCTGTTGGTGCCGGCTTAAAGTGCGCCACAGCGTCAACGGCACCCCCACCGAACAGCCACTGTGGGAGTTGGAGGAATACAACAAGGCTCCCGCCATTGCCGACAGCGCCGACTGGGAGAACGGGCCGACCGATCTGCGAGGACCGCACATGCCAAGTTGGCAGCCAATCGTCTGGTGATGGTCGTTATGCGAAACCCCGCTCGCAAATTCGAACGGTGGGTCTAGACTAATCTCGGTTTGGAACCGTACAGCGATAGAACAGTAAGAAAGCGCGGAAGGCGGGTGAGACGACATGCTGAGAATCTTCAGCTCAATCAATGGCCAAGTGGAGCAGATCGAGAAACCGGAAAACGGCTCCTGGTTATGTTTGAGCGAACCCACTGATGTGGAGCTCGCCACCGTCGCCTCGCAAACCGGCATCGACCTGGCCGACCTGCGTGCCCCTTTGGATGACGAGGAACGTTCACGTGTAGACGTCGAAGACGATTACACGATGATCATCGTCGACATTCCCACCGTGGAAGAGCGTGGCGGACGCGACTGGTACGAGACCATCCCGCTGTCGATCATCGTCACCGAAAACCTCATCATCACCGTCTGCATGCAGGACACGCCCGTGCTCCACCCATTCATGGAAGGCACGATCCGAGGCTTCAACACCTTCATGCGTTCGCGCTTCATCCTGCAGATCCTGTACCGCAACGCCACGATGTACCTGCGTTACCTGCGCATCATCGACCGCGAAAGCGACAAGCTTGAACTGAAGCTGCGCCACTCCATGCAGAACCGCGAGATCGTGATGCTCATGGAGCTGAGCAAGACTTTGGTGTATTTCACCACATCGCTGAAATCGAACGAAATCGTGATGGAGAAGCTCACCACCCTGCAACGCATCAAGCAATACCCGGACGACGAGGACCTGCTCGACGACGTCATCACCGAAAACAAGCAGGCTATCGAGATGGCCAACATTTACAGCGGCGTTCTTGCGAACATGACCGACGCTTTCGCCTCGATCGTGTCCAACAACCTGAACAACGTGATGCGCATCTTCACCATCATCTCCATCACACTGTCCATCCCGACCCTGATCTTCTCGATGTACGGCATGAACTTCGATGGCGGCATGATGGGTATGCCGTTCACTGACAAGCCGTGGGGTTTCATGCTCATTATCGTGATTTCCATGGTGCTCTCCGGTGCGGTTGCCTGGTTCCTCACACGTTCGCGCATGTTCAAGTAAGGCGTTTGACGGTTATGCACCACTGGTCATCGTTCGCCAGCCGTAGCATGCTCCGCGCTCGCCGTCCGATGCGGCGCGGATTTCGCTCCCGACTGATGGCAGGATTCGCCGCGGCCTTTGGCGTGATATTGCCATTATCCGGTCTGGCCGGTTGCGGCCAAATTCAAGTCACCACCGTCTCCGGAGCGCCGGAGGGGCCCACCATCGCCATTGGGGTCGCAGCCGACGAGCCATCGGTGGGAGCATGGCATGACGGCACATACCAGGGCTTCGACATCACCATCGCCAAATACGTGGCCGCCAAACTCGGCTATGCGAACAAGCAGATCGTCTTCAAACAGGTTCGCCCCGAAAACCGGCGCTCCATGCTGGACAATGGACAGGTCGACATGGTCGTCGCCTCTTGGCCTATCACCGATGGGTCCAGCGCGATCGTTGATTTTGCCGGACCATACCTCACGACCAGCGTCGGTTTGCTGGTCAGGTCGGATGAGCGTGGCCGATTCACCAATGACGCAGGTTCGGTGGGTGACGTAGGCGACGGCACGGTGTGCGCAGTGAAAGGTGACGAGACAGTCGGCATCTTCCGCGGCAACCACCCGCAGGCCCGGATTCAGGAGCGCAGCAGTTATGCGCAGTGCGTCACGGCCGTGCAAGTAGGGTCGGCGGATGCCATAGCCTCCGATATGGCGGTGCTTTCCGGTCTTCAAGCGGCCAACGGGCCCCAGTATATGGACGTGATTGCGGACAAGGGCGAGGTCGGTTATGGCATCGCCGTGAGTCAAGGCACCAGCCAATTGGCGCAGAAAATCGCGGAAGCATTGGAAGACATGGTTGAGGATGGCAGCTGGACGGCCGCCAAGGATACGTTCACAAGCCAAACAAAGCTCACGGTTTCGCTGAACGGCGACCCCAAAGCCATCGTCTCGGATGCTGAATAACGATTGACGACGTGTCCAGTTGCGAGGCTACCTTGCTGATTTATGAGTGACAACGAGAAGAGCACGCAAACCGAAGAGCCCAACTTCCGCTACAACGCCGCACTGGCGCAGGACATCGAAAACAAGTGGCAGAAGATTTGGGACGAGCAAGGCACCTTCTGGGCCGCCAACGTCAACGGCGATTTGAAGGACGGCAAGGGCCGTAACGCCGAAGGCCGCACCGCCTACTTCGCCATGGACATGTTTCCCTACCCGTCCGGCAAGGGCCTGCACGTCGGCCACCCGCTGGGCTACCTGGCCTCCGACGTGGTGAGCCGCTACCACCGCATGAAGGGCGAGAACGTCCTGCACGCCATGGGTTACGACGCCTTCGGCCTGCCTGCCGAACAGTACGCAGTCCAGACCGGCCAGCACCCGCGCGTGACCACTGAGGCGAACATCGCCAACATGAGCCGCCAGCTGCACCGTATGGGCCTGAGCTTCGACAACCGTCGTACGTTCGCCACCATCGACCCCGGCTACGTGCGCTGGACCCAATGGATCTTCTCGCGCATCTACGATTCCTGGTACGACGAGGACGCCACCAACCCGTCCGGCTCCAGGGGCTCCGCACGCCCGATCGCCGAGCTCGTGGCCAAGTTCGAATCCGGCGAAAAGGCCATTCCGGGCCACGAGTCCGACGGCAAGCAGTGGTCCGACCTCACTGACGCCGAGCAGCAGGATATCTTGAACGACTTCCGCCTGGCCTACATCTCCAAGTCCCCGGTCAACTGGTGCCCGGGTCTGGGCACCGTGCTGGCCAACGAGGAGGTCACCGCCGAAGGTAAGTCCGAGCGTGGCAACTTCCCGGTCTTCCAGCGTGAGCTACGCCAGTGGTCCATGCGCATCACCAAGTACGGCCACCGCCTCATCGCCGATCTTGACGGCATCAACTGGCCTGAGAAGGTCAAGCTCATGCAGCGCAACTGGATCGGTGAATCCCATGGTGCCTCCGTGCACTTCACCGTGGCCACTGCCGACGGTGACAAGGACATGGAAATCTACACCACCCGTCCCGACACGCTGTTCGGCACCACGTTCGCCGTGGTTTCCCCGGAACATCACCTGCTGGAGAACGTGCCCGCCGAATGGCCGGCCGATGTACCCGAAGACTGGAAGGGCGGCTATGCCAACCCGGTCGAGGCGGTGAAGGCCTACCGTCTGGCCGCCGAAGCCAAGACCGCCAAGGACCGCGTGAACGAGGCCGGTGAGAAGACCGGTCTGTTCACCGGCCTGTACGCCACCAACCCGATCACCGGCGCGAAGCTCCCGCTGTTTACTGCCGACTACGTGCTGATGGACTACGGCACCGGTGCCATTATGGCCGTGCCTGGTGGCGACCAGCGCGATTACGACTTTGCCGTGAAGTTCGGTCTGCCTGTCATCTACACCGTCACGCCTCTGCCGGATTCCGGCGACGACTTGGCCAACTACGAGGGCAAGGCGCCGTTCGTCTCCCATGACGGCATCGTGATCAACTCCTCCGTCGAGGCCACCGAAGCCAAGGGCGACGCGCTGAGCCTTAACGGCCTGCGCGTGGACGACGCCATCGCCAAGGTCAACGCCTGGCTCGAATCCGCCGGCGTGGGCAAGGGCACCGTAAGCTACCGTCTGCGCGACTGGCTGTTCTCCCGCCAGCGCTACTGGGGCGAGCCCTTCCCGATCGTCTACGGCGAAGACGGCACCCCGCACCTGCTGCCGGATTCCGCATTGCCGATCAACCTGCCCGACGTGCCCGACTATGAGCCGCGCACCTTCGATCCGATGGACGCAGAGTCCAACCCGGAGGCACCGTTGAGCCGCAACGAGGACTGGGTCAAGGTCGAGCTCGACTTGGGCGACGGCAAGAAGACCTACTACCGCGACACCAACACCATGCCGAACTGGGCCGGCTCCTGCTGGTACTACATGCGTTACATCGACCCGACCGACACCAAGCACATGGTGGAGAAGGACGAGTTCGACTACTGGATGGGCCCGAACCACAACAAGTACTCGGGTGATGAAGGCGGTGTGGACCTGTACATCGGCGGCGTCGAACACGCTGTGCTCCACCTGCTCTACTCCCGCTTCTGGCACAAGGTGCTCTTCGACCTCGGCTACGTGGACTCGGCCGAACCGTTCCACAAGCTGTTCAACCAGGGCATGATCCAGGCCTACGCCTACACCGACGACCGCGGCCAGTACGTGCCGGCCGACGAGGTCGTGGAAGGCCCGGCCGACGCCTCCGGCGAGCCGACCTTCACCTGGAACGGCGAACATGCCAACCGCGAGTTCGGCAAGATGGGCAAGTCCCTCAAGAACATCGTGACCCCGGACTACATGTACGAGAACTACGGTGCCGACACCTTCCGCCTGTACGAAATGAGCATGGGCCCGCTGGACGAGTCTCGCCCGTGGAACACCCGCAACGTGGTCGGTGGCATGCGCTTCCTGCAGCGTCTGTGGCGCAATGTGGTCGATGAGACCACCGGCCAGGCCCATGTGACTGAGGACACGCCGGACGAAAAGACCCTGAAGCTGCTCAACAACACGATTGCCGAAGTGACCGCGGAAATGGAAGGCATGCGCCCGAACACCGCCATCGCCAAGCTCATCGTGCTCAACAACCACCTGACCGGTCTGAAGGCTGTGCCGCGTGCCGCCGTGGAGCCGCTGATCCTGATGCTCGCGCCGATTGCCCCGCACATCTGCGAGGAGATGTGGAGCAAGCTCGGTCACGCCGAATCCCTGTCCGCCGAGCCGTGGCCGGTGGCCGACGAACGCTACGTGGGCCACGACACCGTGACCGCCGTGGTGCAGATCAAGGGCAAGGTGCGCGCCAAGCTCGAAGTGCCGGTCGACATCGATCCGGCCGATCTCGAGAAGCAGGCGCTGGCCGCCGTCGCCGACCGTCTTGGCGGCAAGGAGCCGCGCAAGGTGATCGTCAAGGCCCCGAAGATCGTCTCCATCGTTCCCGCGGAGTGACTTGTTGCGAGCCAGCTCCCCTCTTTGAGGGGAGCTGGCTCGCGTAGCGAGACTGAGGGGAGCGTCAACCGCCCACCTCAATTGTGGATAACTTCATAAGCTAGAACCACATACCCCGTTTCAGCTGGACAAACGCCCATGAATCCATCAGCGTGGATGCATGGGCGTTTCTCATAACCATCGCGCAGACCATGCCGCCAACCGTTTGCGCGCATTCAGCAGGCAGAGCGCAGCCATGCCCCAACCGCGAGTGGAACGGCCCACGACGCCTCCGCCGCCTCCTGGCCATGCACGGATCCGTCCGGCTGGCCACCCGCCCCAAAGGGCGCAGAGCGGCCTGCTGCAGGCGACCCGTGACAAACGTGCGTTATCGGATCTGATTGGCGTACGTTCCGCCGATGCCGTCGGCGAATCAGCCAGACTCACCCGGGATCAGCCGCGATTGTCGTTCACCATTGGGCATGCCTTGGCCGTGATATTGCTGCTGATCGTCGCCCTTGGCATCAGCTTGGCATTGCTGGTCCAACAGTCGATGAATATGGCCATGCTGTCTCAACCGACCGCCATGCAGACCACGGGCGGCTCCGCTGGAGATCAGACGATGCCATCGCAGAACACCACGGACGAGAAACGCACGGATCCGCAGCAGTCGGAGCATTCCGATGCCACAGCGAACCCCGAATCGGATACCACGCAATCTCCGCACATGCAGACGGACGGCAGCGATGCCGGCGCTTCCACGCATGGTCTCATCAACCTCAACACGGCTACCGCTGAGGAATTGCAATCCATCAAAGGTATTGGGCCGGTTACCGCTCAGCGGATCATTGATCATCGCACGGCGATTGGCGGGTATACATCAGTCGATCAGCTGCTGGATGTCAAAGGCATCGGCTCCAAGACGTTGGAGACCATGCGAGGGCAGGTGACGGTCGGATGAGCAGGGATTGGATACTGCGCGAGCAGGGGAGCCGCGATTGGAGGATGCTGCCGATCGCCATAGTGATGTGGGCGGCGAGTCTGGGAGCGCACGCATTATTCGCATGGAGGATGTCTGATGGACTCGGCACCGGTCAGGCAAAGGCCGATGCCGGAGCTGGCATTGACGTCACCATAATCGGCATGGAATGGCCTGTCACACGAATATTGCCTATAACAGTGGCGTCATGTGCTGCCGTGGCGGCGATGATCGTGGTGTCTTTCCGCCTGCGGATCCGGTGGACGGGAACATTGACCGTATGCGTTGCGGTGGCGTGCATCGGCAGTATGACGGCAATCGCGTCGGACACCATTGCCTGGCATGATCCTGCCTCCGCACAAGCTCGCCAATCCAGTTCATACCACGAAGTCATGGCCACGGTGACGACGCCCGTGATCGCTTCGGACCAACGCACATACGATTGTCAGACGGACATACGGCTGAGCGGCATCACTGTGGATGGTACGGATGTACGTTCCACGGTCGCTGTGCGTGTATACGCCGACGAATCGTATTGTGGGCAGTTGCGTCGAGGCGCGGTCCATCTGCTGACAGGCGTATTGCAGCAAGCGCGATATGGACGCATACCACTATGGCTGCTCTTGGAAGGAAAACAGCCGGTAGCACAGGTGCGGGCTCCGCCGTGGCATCTCGCCGCGATTGCGCATGTGCAGGAGGCGTTTTTCACCGTGACCGAACAATTGTCCGATCAGGGGCGTGTGTTGGTGCCGGGATTGACGATGGGTGTGCTTGGCCAGGATTATATCGGCGGCGAGACCGGTCCGATGCCGGTCAACAGCACGTATGCGCAAACGTTGGAAAATCAGTTCCGCCAGTCCGGCATCATGCACCTCATGGCCGTATCCGGCGGCCACTTTGTACTGGTGGCGGGATTGGTGCGCCGATTATGCATGTGGATGCTGCTTGATCGGCGGCTGACGGCGTTGCTGGTCTCTGGAGTATATGTGCTGCTGGCATTGGCGATGTTCCCCAGTGATTCGGTCACCCGCGCGTTCATCATGGGATTGATAGGTGCGTTGACGTATGCGATGGGGCGGCGTACGCAAGCGTTGAGCGCCCTGTGCTGGACGGTAATCGGTGTATTGGCGGTGAATCCGGATATGTCGGCCAGCTACGGATTCGCCTTGTCTTCGGCCGCCGTACTGGGTATCGTGCTGTTTGCGGAGCGGCTGGCCGGTGCCTTTGAGCGAGCGATGCCGCACGGCATCGCCGAAATGATGGCGATGACCGTGGCCGCGCAGTTGTTCACCCTGCCGATTCAGGTGTTGATGGAACCGGAGTTGCCGTTGCTGTCCGTGCCGGCGAACCTGTTGGTGTCGCCGTTTGTGGGATTGGCCACGATGGCGGGATTGATGGCATTGGCCTGCGCATGGTGCGAGCCATGGCTGGCCGGCGTATTCGCGTGGATATCGTCATGGGGCACGCTGGTGATGGAACGGGTGGCGTTGTGGCTGGGTGGCAGCACGATGGCCGTCATCCCATGGAAAGACGGCGTTACGGGTGCCGTGCTGATTGTGGCGGTGGAAATCGGTATCGGCATGCTACTGGTGTTCGTCAGCCGTTGCCTCCAGCATGTCCGTCGTTATGAGGCCGGAATGCCTGGCGTGCGCTTCGGTTCCGCTTGGCGTGTCCGCCTCAGTCTCTGGTGCGAGGAGACGAGACGTCTCTTTACGCGGCGGCAAGCCGAATAGCCAATGCGGTATTCGGTGCAGCAACCATCGCAATAGCCAGCCGAACCTATGCGATAGGCCGCGCGGCATAAACCATCAGCCGGCAAAACTGCGATACAGTTGAGACCAGTTCAACCAGCTGCATGAAGGAGTGCCGGCGATGATGTTGTCTCATAATCCGATAGTCGAACCATTCGCATTGGCCCACGCCACCATCGTCACCGGAGATAAAGCCGGAACCATACTGCGTAACATGACGATCGTGGTCGGAGCCGACGGACGTATCGAACAGGTTGCACCCAGCATCGAAACCAGTATCCCAGCCGAATACCACTATCTTGACGGCACCGGCAAAATCGTGATGCCGGGGCTGATCAATGCGCATACCCATCTGTTCTCCCAAGGCAAGCCGCTCAATCCGAAGCTGGCGACGCCCAAAGGCCAACGTATGGTCGCCACATTCGCGCATTCGCCATTGGGCAAGCCGTACATGGCCGCAACCGTAAGACACAACGCCACAACATTGCTGGAATCCGGCGTTACGACGATCCGCACGCTTGGCGACGTGGGATATGAAGTCGTGACATTACGCGATCAGATTGATGCAGGCCAAATCCTCGGACCGCGTATCTTGGCATCCGGACCGCTGATGGCGATTCCCGAAGGCCATGGCGCCCCGCTTATCGCACTGACCAGCGGCACCCCGGAAGAGGCGCGTACCGCAGTCGCGCAGAATCTCAAGGCTGGCGTCAACGCCATCAAAATCGCCGCGACCGGCGGCGTAACCGATGCACAGGAAATCGGCGAGGCCGGCAGTCCGCAGATGAGCGTGGAACAGATGCGGGCGATTTGCGATGAGGCGCATCAGTACGGTGTTATTGTCGGCGCGCACGCGCAAAGCCCGGAAGGCGTGCGGCGTTCGCTGCTGGCCGGCGTCGATACCATCGAACACGGCAGCGTGCTCGACGACGAATTGATCGGCATGTTCCGGCACAATCCGAATGCGTTGCGCGGATACTCGGCGCTGGTTCCGACACTTTCCGCCGGCCTTCCCCTGACCTTGCTTGGACAGGACGCGACCGGCATCACCGACATCCAATTGGAGAATTCCAAGAATGTGGTCGGAGGCATGGTTTCAGGTGCTCGTCAGGCGCACGAGGCCGGATTGATGATAGGCGTCGGCACCGATACAGGCATGACATTCGTGCCGCAGTACGCCACATGGCGTGAGCTGGAGCTGCTGGTCGCATATGCCGGTTTCAGTCCGGCTGAGGCCCTGCACGCAGCCACTGCCGTCAACGCCTCCATTCTCGGCGCCGATGCCGAGACCGGTTCTTTGGAAGTCGGCAAATCCGCTGATTTGCTTGTGCTGAATGCCAATCCGCTGGACGACCTGCGCGCGTTGGAACACCCGGCATTGGTCATCGCGGCCGGTCACCCGGTATGGCGTCCCGGTCCCAAGCGTTTCGCGGATATCGACGCCCTGTTGGATGAGGCATACGCCTAATCGCGGGGTGCTGCCGGGCCGTTATGCCGGCAGGTCATTGTCCAACCTGTGTGGCGAGATGGGGGCATGGCGAAAACAGCAGCGAACGTACCGGTAACCGTGGTGCCCGGAGGCGACTCGTATTTGAACGACGCGCGCACCAAGGCACTGTGCGCACAAGCGTTGAAGGCGCGACCCGACGCCGAACTCATCGAGCTCGACGCCACATCGGCCGACCAATATGCCTTCGATGAAGCCGTCAGCCCATCGTTGCTTTCCGACGTTGCCGTGGTCAAACTCGTCAACCTGCAGAATGCCGACGAAAAGCTCGCCGAAGCTTTGGTGACGTACACCAAGCAGGCCGCCAAGGATCCGAACGGCTCCAGCGTGGTGATCTGCCAGCACGAGGGCGGCGTCAAAGGGCGCAAGATCATCGACCAACTGGTGAAAGCCGGCGCTCGCAAAGAGGACGTGCCGGATTTGAAGAAACCGGATGCCCAACTCAATTTCGTACTCGGAGAATTCGAGAAACGCGGTCGTAGAGTCGAACCGATGGCCGCGCAGCAGCTGGTATCCGTGCTCGGCGGCAAAACCGGCGAACTCGCCGCCATGTGCGAGCAATTGTGTTTCGACTTTGACGATAATCCGATGGGGCTCGACTGTGTCAACCAGTATTTGACCGCCAATCCGCAGGTCACCGGTTTTGCCGTGGCAGACAAGGCCGTGGAAGGCAAAACCGCCGAAGCCATCGTCATGATGCGTGCAGCTGTGGAACAAGGGACCGATCCCATCGCGTTGATCGGCGCGTTGGCCATGAAGCTCCGTACCATTGCCAAAGCCTCGGCGGTCCGGGCCGGCACGATTTCACAGGCCGAAGCGAAAACCAATCCGTGGGTGCTGAAGAATGCGATGCGCCAACTTGGCGGCTGGACTTCGGCAGGACTCGCGCATTGCATCCGTATGCTCGCCTGGGCGGATGAGCAAAGCAAAACGAACGGCGGCGACCCGGTATATGCGCTGGAACGCTGCATTGAAGACATCAGTCATAAAGGTCGGTAAAAGTCGATAAAGGGGTATTTATGAGCGAACACACTATTGCGGCTCCCACCAGCGAGGCCATGCAGGAGCTCGGCCGCCGCGTGGCCGGAATGGTACACGGCGGCGATGTATTGCTGCTCTCAGGCCCTCTTGGTGCCGGCAAAACCACATTCGCCCAAGGCTTCGGGGCGGGGCTGGACATTACCGAATCCATCGTGTCTCCTACATTCACCATTGCCCGCGAACTTGACGGGCATTTCGCCGACGGCACTCCGGCTCATCTGGTGCATGTGGATGCCTACCGTCTGGGCGGCTCAGCCTATGCGCCGGGGCAGGACGCCATCGGGCGTTTGTTGGACGAGCTGGAATCGCTGGGATTGGACGAAGAACTTGAAGACCCCGGCGAGAACACGGTGGTGCTTATGGAGTGGGGCGAACAAATGGCCACCGCCTTGGCACCAGAACGACTTGAAATCCATATCGATCGACCTCTCGATTCCTCCGATGTCGCATCCGCTGGATCAGACGGCGAACTCACCAGCAACGGCACTCGTACCGTCGCATTCGTCCCAGTCGGCAAGCGATGGGCCGCGTTCGACCTGCAATAAGCCATGCGCCCATAGACTCCTCGATGTACACTCTCTAGAGGCTTTACGACTAGGAGGATTCATGGGTTGCACGTTGGTGATTGACACCTCATTCGGCTCGACGGTCGGCATTGTGGGGCGCGAGCCCATTGTAGAGACCGATTCGCGCACCCATGTGGAGAAACTGCAGGTCAATATCGCGCGCGCGGTCGAGGAGGCCGGCCTGACTCCTGCCGATATCGAGGAGATCGTCGTGGGCATCGGCCCGGCGCCATTCACCGGCCTGCGCGCCGGCATCGTGGCCGCCAAGGCGTTGGCCTTCGCCACCGGGGCCAAGCTCGTCGGACAGAACGTACTCGACCCGCAAGGCGAGATGATGAACTTCGTGCTGGGTGACAGCGCCATGTTCGACGGCATCGATTTCCTGGCCGACGTGCCGCGCTTGAGTTCGCGCCAATCGGATGGTGACGTCCCGGACGCCGAGGCCAAGGAACACGAACTCGACCGCCACGTCACGCTGTGCGTCAACGATGCGCGCCGCAAGCAGCTGTACTTCTCGCTCAACCACGGCAGCATCAGCCTGCCGGACGAGGACGCCGCCGAACGACGCTGGATCGAGATGGATATCGACTACCCGGAGCATATCGTCGAACGGGTGAACGCGGCGCTCGCGGAACACGGCGAACGCGACGGCGTCAGCTATGTGGTGGATGTGACCGGCCACGGCGCGGCCAAATACGCATCCGTCTGGCAGGGACTGCGTGCGCTGGGCTCCGTGGTGGACGGATCGGTATTGGATGCCGGGAAAGCCGGGCTCGCCGTCTTTGCGACCACCGCGTTGAGCCGCGAACTGCGCGGCGACCAGGTCGTGCCGATCGAACCGTTGTACCTGCGCCGGCCGGACGCCGAAGTACCGAACCCACTGAAGCACGTGCTCGGCCATGCCGGTGCCGATAAGGCGTGAAGTGGGTTGTGGTCCGATGATTGTTGACATCACTGCCGTAAGTCGTGATCTTGCGGTTCGTTCCATCGCACAGTTGGAAGGCGAACTGTTCGGCCGCGGCGCATGGAATGCGAACATGGTGCGAGAGGAACTGGACGCACCGGCCCGCACGTATCTGCTGGATGTGCTGGGAGAGGCGGAACAGGCTGTTGTCCGCGGCTACGCCGGCTTCTGGTACGACGGCGAGGACGCCGAGCTCATGACCATCGGCGTGGGCAAGGCATACCAGCGGCAAGGCATCGCCGCTGCGTTGCTTCAGGTACTGGTCGACGAGGCGAAACGTCAGGGCGCCTCGCGCATGCTGCTCGAAGTGCGTGTGGATAACGACCCTGCGCTGGCCCTGTATCAGCGGTTCGGATTCGAACGCATGGGATTGCGCAAACGCTACTACCAGCCCGAAGGCATCGACGCATACACCATGAGCTTGGACCTGAAACCTAGGGTCGTGGGCTTTGCCGCCCCGCAGACGGCATCGGCGGACATTGAAGACATCACCAGCAAGCAAACGGAGAAGAACGGAGAAGCACGATGAGCGAACCGGTTGTACTGGGTATTGAATCCACCTGCGACGAAACCGCAGCCGCCATCGTACGCGGCCGCGAACTGCTCTCCAACGTCGTGGCCTCATCCATGGAGGAACACGCGCGATACGGCGGCGTGATCCCCGAAATCGCCTCCCGCGCGCACGCCGAGGCCTTCGTGCCATGCGTGTCCAAGGCGCTCGTCGACGCGAACATGACGTTGGCGGATGTGGACGCCATCGCCGTGTCCGCCGGTCCCGGACTGGCCGGTTGCCTGGCCGTGGGCGTGTCCGGCGCCAAGGCGCTGGCCTGGGCTGCGAACAAGCCGATTTACGGCATCAACCATGTGATCGGGCACATCGCCGTCACTCAGCTGCAGTTCGGCCCGTTCCCCAAGGACACGCTGGCTCTGATCGTCTCCGGCGGCCACACCTCGCTGCTGCACGTGGAAGACATGCCGCGCAAAATCGATGTGGTGGGCACCACGCTGGATGACGCGGCGGGGGAGTGCTTCGACAAGGTCGCCCGCCTGCTCGGCTTCCCGTATCCGGGCGGCCCGCACATCGACCGCCATGGTCAGAACGGCGACCCGCACGCCATCAAGGTGCCGATGGGCCTGACACAAGGCAAGGCCGGTGCCGCGCACCCGTATGATTTCAGTTTCTCCGGTGTCAAGACCGCCGTGGCTCGCTGGGTGGAAAGCGAGCAGGCCGCCGGCCATGAGATTCCGGTGGACGACGTGTGCGCCTCCCTGGCCGATTCCGTGGCCACCGTGCTGGCCCGTAAGGCCATGCGCGGCTGCCGGCAGTACGATTCCAACACGCTGATCGTGGGCGGCGGCTTCTCCGCCAACTCGCAGCTGCGCGCCAAACTGCTCGAATTCGGCGAGAAGTACGGCGTCGACGTCCGTATCCCGCAAATCAAGCTCTGCACCGACAACGGTGCCATGGTCGCCATGCTCGGCGTGAACCTGGTCGAAGCCGGCGTGGCCCCCAGCGCCCCCGACTTCCCGATTGACTCCGCCATGCCCCTGACCAAGGTTTCGATGTAAGATTTGCGCGGTATTCCCAAACTGATACTGGGAATACCGTGCCTCTCATCGGTGAATTGACAGTGACCTGTCTGCCTGATGTGAGTAGTGGTGAGGTCTTCGCCATGGATTTCCCGGTTGATGATGGGGCGTCGTGTCTGGTCACCAATGCGATGAAAATAAAAAAACCTCGGAGAACCGAGGCTTTCGATGGCTCCTGCGGCTGGGCTTGAACCAGCGACCGTCCGATATACGGTTCTGGCTCGCAGCCGTAGGGCTTTTTGCAACAGGAGTAGACAATACACCAGCCTTGCTGTTCCTTCAAATCGGCGTGTCATCGCGCATGTTCGCCTTGCAGCTGGTTTTCCGAAGAGCATCGGCCAGAAACGCGCAATAGTATTCCTTGGGAAGTGATGAAGAAGTCACTTCCCTTTTCTATGCGCTTAAGGAGCCCCATGAGGTATTGGAACGACAACAGGAAGAGCTGCGAACACGTCGAGCCACGGGAGGATTGGAAAGAATCCATTGAGAAATGGATCGACTGGATGGACGCCATCGGACGCACGAACGACACCCTGCGCACCCGCTGGTACCAGATCGTTCGATTCTCCAAAGCCGTCGATAAAAGCATCACCGACGTGACCGAAGACGACCTCATATTCTACCTAGCCGGCATGGGAACCGAAGGCAGACGCGGAGTACGCAGCTGCGTCAAGGTCTTCTACCAATGGAGCATGAAGCGAGGGCTCGCCCGCCGCAATCCGGCGGACGAAGTGCCCACCGTGCCCATGACCCTTCCGTCCGGCTGCATCTGTCCCGAGGAGAACATCGAACAAGGACTCGCATCACCCGACGAGAACGCGCGGCTGGCCGTCATGCTGGGCGCGTTCTGCGGCCTGCGCCGCATCGAAATGACCAGAATCAACCTGAAGACCGATCTGGAGGAGAACGCCGAGGGCATGGTGCTCCACGTCCACGGCAAGGGCAACAAGGAGCGGATGCTTCCCGTGCCGGCAAGACTTGCGGCGGCATTGCGGAAACGCACCGGCGTATGGCTGTTCCCCGGAGACGTGCAGGGACACTGCGGCGTCGATTACGTGGCGAAGAGGATCAAGACGGTAACCGGATACCCGTCGCACGGCCTGCGCCGTAGGTTCGCCACATGCGTCTACTACAGGAACGGCTGCAACATCGTGCTTGTCAGCCGTATGCTGGGGCACGCCAACATCGCCACCACCATGCGTTACATCGGCCTCGTGCAGGACGAAATGCGCAACGCCGTGGAATCCACCACCCGCACCGACATGAGACTGACCATGCCCATGAACCAGGTCGTCGGAACAGCCGGCAGCGTCGCCACCTATTCCCTTAGCACCGCGAGGATCGGATGAACAAACGGTATACGCCAACATGCTTCTTTGCGCATATTGGCGCATACCAACACCGCTCACCGAGTGTTCCCGAGACTGGAAAGCGGCAACGCGGCTATGTCTATCCCCAGCGCATCGGCTGCGGAGAACACCGCTTCAATCGGGGCTTCGCCCCGCTGGAGCAGAGCATCGGCAAACCGGGGATCGATACCGGCCTGGGAGGCAAGGTCGTCGGCGTTCCAGGAATGGTTCGCGGTCTCTTCACGGAAGGCGGCTGCGATATCCGATTCGGTGCGGGCGAAAAGAGTCCGGCGTTCACGCGGCGCTTGGAAACGGCTGAGGTAACGCGCGTACTCCAATTGCGCCTTTGTCGGCTCAGGCAAGTTATAGTCCAGATTCGACATCGCAGACCTCCTTAGCGTTCAGCGGGTTGGACTGGAGTCGTTCGACGCACCGAAAATAGGGAATCCGGGAACCGCATCGGCCGACGATGGAGTGCCTGGAGTGCCGTACAACGTCCCGATCTGTTCGATCGCCCATGCGCTCCAACGTGGGGATTCGACCGTGGATGTCATCAGGCCGGCGGGGAGGAACCGGCGCATCTCGTCGGCGAAGGCATCCGAGCCGATCACATCGGCGACCCCCGCCACGCGATCAGCACGGTCTGCCCAAAGTCCTTCTTCGCCGTAATCAGATGATTTCAATTCCGCAAGCTCCATCGCCCGTCGGGAATCGACGTCGCCTCTCGACGCCAACCAGCACATGTCCCACAGGTCGCGTCGCCGCAGGTGCGATGCGCAGGCATAGGAGAGCAGCTTGTCGGCAAGAATCTCGGTGGGGCTTTCCACATCGAGGATGATCTGACCCGACAAGGCCGGGAACATCGGATAGTTGACCAAGGCGGGACGATGCTGCGGCTCGTACGCGGGAATCGATGCCACCTCCAGCTTGATTGTCTGGCTCGGCAGATCCTTGCGCTGACCGGCCGTGCGAATCGCTATACGCCATCTGCGCGTCAGCCCATCGGCGTCGGGTCTCGGCTCCTTGACCCGGACCGTCACATCATCGCCCATCCCCGAGAGCGAATCGGAGATGCAGGAGCCAAGCCCTTTAAGGGTGTCCATGTCGAACGAGGTGCCGCCGGCAAAATCAAGGTCCTCGCTGTACCTTGGGGACCCGTGGCACAGGCGCAGACTCGTGCCGCCCTGGAACACCAGCGAGGAGAAGAAACCCTCGCGCATCATGGCATCCAGGATTCGATAATGCAGAAGTTCCTTCTCGACCACGGGAAGCAGATTGCCCATGCCCTCGCCCCCGGCCAAGACGATCCCGGCCGCCATAGCCTTGTAGTCATAGGTGCCGTCAGCTCCAGTCATCATCGTCCTCCAATTCGTCCATGTCCACCAGATCGAGGTTGCGTCCGACGGCCTTCAGGTCACGATACGCCCACTGTTTCGACGCGAGCGGCGTCAGTCCGTCATCGCGGGCGATCAGGTTCGGCAGGATGCGACTCCAGCTGAGCTTGCAGTGCGTGAACTCGATCACCCCGTACGCGGTGCGGAACTCGCCCTCACGGCCCGTGGTCATGAACGTGACCCTATCCACCGGAATCTGGCTGATCACGTTCCAGCGCGACAGAGCGCTTTCGAGGCTTTCCCACACCAGCTCGCCGGAACGCAACCGCTTTGCGACCTGATGAAGTGTCCCCTCGCCGAGATGGGAGGAATACGCGAACACGTAGACGCCACGGGCGGCACGGACCAACGCCTTCGCCGATACCAGGCTGGACAGGGTTCGGTTCAGTTTCTGCCCCTGCTCACCCAGCACGACGGCCAGTTCGTTCTTGCAATACACGTAGCACGAGTACTTGGCATCCATCTCGCGCAGCTGATCAATCGCCTCGCTCCTCTTCATGCATATAAGTGTACATGAATATATGTAAAAACGCATATTCATGTACACCTATCACAATCCTGAAGCGTTCCAATCAGAGGGAACGCCCTCGTGCCGGACCGTCTTCGAGACCAATCCCGTCGATGGCGTTTTCCGAGAAAGGGTTCTCTCTTAATCTGCCGACGATTTCCGCTACGGCGCGCTCTTCCTGATCAACGCATTGGACAAGCTGGGAAATGAACGGCTTGGGATCGCCGTCAACCTGCCATGCTTCCAGACTTTTCCCATAGCTGCGGCCGGCATCATGTTTGATTGCTACGGGCCGGTAGCCGGCAGCCATGAGCATGAGATTCAGAATCTGTCGCCCGGTTCGTCCGTTGCCGTCCGTGAATGGATGGATGTTCTCGAACATCGCGTGGAATCCGGCAGCTTTGAGGATCGGGTGGTCTTTGGAACCGTTCACCGCGTCCACGAGCGCTTCCATGTCCTCGTAGATTTCAAGTGGGTCGGCGGTCTTCACTCGGGTGGCGGTGATCCTTGCCTGGTAGCCGTAGGGGCGGAACCGACCCCTGAGCGCGGGCTGCATGTCCAATGCGGTGACTTCATGCAGCTTTTGGATCATCTCGACACTCAGCGTCCGCTCCTCTTCAGCGAATCGTTCCGCATAGGCCATGCCATCCGCAACGCCACGGGCAGCGAAGATGTATCTTGCCGGCGAGTCGGTCGGCACGAACTCGCCCTCCAACACCAGTTCGGTGTCCTCAAGCGTCAGCGTGGATCCCTCGATCGCGTTGGAGTTGTAGACATAGCGGGCCATCCATTCCTTACGGTAATCCTCAAGCGCTGACTGCTCCACCCCATCCAAAGGAAACATCTGCCTGAACCGTTCTCGGGCGGCATCGGAACGACGAAGCAAGTCGGACACCTCCGCGTCCCGCTCCAGAGAGTCCAAGAGAGGAGGAAGGTTTCGGATTTTCTCAGTCAGCGCTGGATTCGGCATATCGGCTCCTTAATCGATGCTTCCATAAGTCTACAAGCGCAGGCGCGTCACATGGACAGTCCGACGATTTTCTTGCCTTCGAGAAAGTCCTGGAAAAAGGCCGTGGAATCATCGTTGTCGTCCGATGATTCCATGGCCCTTATCCGTGTCGTTTCTTACGTTCACCGGGTCATGCCGTATGACGATGACTGTTCGAGGTTCAACGGGTCGGCCGGATCGCATGCGCCGGCGGAAAGCTCGTCTTTTTCTTGTTTCGCCGGTGTCGGTTCGGGCATCGCGGCGAGCTTGTCGAACGTGTTGAGGAACGCGCCTATCTCGCGGTCGCTGCTGATGGGGTCCATGCCCCTGGCCTTCGTCAGGGTGCGTATGAAGTCGAGGTGATTGTCCGCGAACGCGCCGAAACGTTCGAAATCACCGCCCTTGATGCTGGTCGTGTCCTGCTCGTACAGGCTCGTATATTCGTCGCCCATGCGTTCGGCGAAGTCCCTCACCCTGGCATCGATGTCCCATTCGATGGGCGGGCATCCGAACGCGAGTTCCACGTACCGGGGTTCCACGGACAGGCCCCGATCGGTTTTCAGGTCGTTCCAGAAGCGGTCCACGGATTCCTTGCCGCCGTCGTAGTGGCGGCCTGCGGCGTCGAACGGTTCGCCAGCCCATGCCTGTTCGTAGGATTCCAATGCCTCGCATCCCTGGTCGGTGAGCTGGCGTATCTCCACCTCCACACTGCCGTCGTGGTGGTGGCCGCGCATCTTCAGGATTCCGTTCTCGTCCCAGATGTGGTCGATCTCGCAGTCCTTGAACGGGGAATCATCGCCGTTCATCAGATCATCGAAGGTCTCGAACGAGGATATGCCCGTGCGTTCGCCGTCCCATCGGCCTATGCTTCCGAACGCGATCAGCGGGTTGCCTCCCATCGGGTTCCTGTACGAGGAGAGCGCCGACTGGGATCCATTGAAGAAATCACGCAGAGCGCCGGTCTCCATCCTGTAATCGGTTTGACGGGATTCGTCCGCGAAGGCATCGAACGTGATCGACGTGCCGCTCTCCTCGTACAGCCGCCACAGGCTGTCGGCGCGGGTGCTGTGTTCACGGTAATACGGGTCCCCGTATTGCGGGTCGTAGTCGTCAGCGTTGTAGATGTACCGTTTGCGGGGTTCGGGATCCCGAATCTCGTCGATCCAATTCATGTCCATCGTGTGCTCCTTGGTTCTGTTCGTCGTTGCCGTACGGCGTCAGCGGCCGTGTGTCGTTTCCATGCCGTCATCCAACGCGAGGTCGAGCCCTGCGGTCTCAGGAGACGTTTCCTGTGGGTCGGCCCAGCCGACGGCGAGGTCCAGCGCGCCGCGCAACGCCTGGCCGGAAAGCCGGTACGTCCAGGAATCGTTTGCCTCGTAAGGGAAGGATTCGCCGGACACGATGCCGCGCTCGTCATGCAGGCTCACGTCGAACGCTCCGGGTTTGGCCGTGATCAGCGCATGACGGGCGGAACCGGGAACCGAGACCTCCAGCACCTTTCTGCCGTCGGGAGACCCGGTGGCGGTGAATTTGATATCGGGGTGGTGCGCGAGGCTGTAGGAAGCGTTGGACTCACACGCCAGCGGGACCGTATCTCCCAGCCCGCTGTCTGCGGCCAGCTGCTGTGGGCTGTAATCCATGCCCTGCGTGTAGTCGATGGGCTGCGCGTCGGTGTAGAAGCATCCGCCGCCATCGTCCGCGTCGATCAGGTCGCCCACGAGCCGGTCCAGGCGTGCGGGGTCGTCCCATGCGCTCACGAGTCTGGCGGGTTCGGCCTGGTTCTTCCATGCCATGTAGCGGTCGCGTTGGTCGCCGCAGATGCCGTCGAATGATTCCTGGGAGATGAACGTGCCGCCGTCCAATTGGTAGCATTCCCCGTCCGGGTCCAACGCGCGCTCCTTGAACTCCTTTTCGGCGGCGGCGTACAGGCGCTTGTCGAGCGGTTCCATGGCCGCGTCGATGCCCGCCATCATCTCGTCCACGTGTTGCCGCATGTCGGGCTGGCTCGTTTTCCACCATGCCTGCAAGTCGGCGAGCACGTCGGCGGCGTTCTCCCGTTCGCACACGTCGAGCAGGTCATCGTCGTAATTTTCCACCGTCCAGGAGTAGAAATCCCAGTCACTCGAACCGGTCAGGCGTTCGATGCCCTTCATGCGGTGGAAGTCCATCAACCCGCCGCCGTGCTCGCGCACGATGCCCGCCAACGGCAGATCGGCCTCGTCCATCAGGCCTTTCCAGTATTCGGGGACATTCCCGTTCTCCATGTCGTTCTCCTTTCCGAACGCCTTTTCGATCACGAGCGGGTCTCGTGGGTCAACAGTGCGGTCGATCCGCAGTATCTCGGGCATGACCGCCTCGCTTTCACGGCCGATGACGAACGTGCCGATACCGGCCTTGACGCGATGCTCGGGAAGCCTTCCCGAACCGTCGCACATCACCGCCGGCCGGAACAGCGAATCCCCGTAGGCGAGCGTCACCGTGTCGCCCGGCCTGGCGAGAACCCGTTCGACGGCCATGCGTGAGAGGCCGTGCGCGTCGAGACGGCCGGAACGCCAATCGTTGGCCTCGGCTGCTGTCAGGGTGAAGGAAACGGAACGCCCTCCCTGGGCCGAGGTCACGTCGAGCCTGACCGGCTGCATGGCCTCGAAACCGATCCAGATGCCTTCCGGCGTCCTGTCCGGGGCTTTCACGTCAATGTCCGTGAACCCGTATTCGGTCAGCACGTCCGTGACCCTGATCCTGAGCGCGTTGTCGGGAGGCAGATCAGGGCGTTCATTGGGAATCGGGAGCGAGGACGCCTCGAACCACACGTCCTCGCTCGGATCGGTGTCGAAGCCGCCGTCCGCGTCGGAATACGCCATGTGGACGCCGAACTCCAATTCCTTGGCATCGACGGAAGAGACCAGAATCGCGTTCCCCAGCACGAGATCGCGCGCGTTCCTGCGCAGGATGGATTGCATGTCGGGCTTGGCGGGATTCCCGGCCGCGAGCAGGTCGCGGTTCACACCCTCCATGTCAAAAGGCGTCAAGGCCATCTCGCTCGCCCTTTCTCACTTGGAAAGGCCGGAACCGGCCGTATCGGTCATATTCAGCGGGTCCGAGGGGTCGCACGCCTGCGCGCGTTCCGCGAACGAGGTGACGGCGCCGGGCAGCACATATCCCAGATCAAGGTCGATCGGGCTCACGCCGTCGTCTTCGCCGACGGACGCTGCGGGCATTGCGCCCATGGTCTCGCGCAGCACGTCCACGGCGTCGCCAGTAGCGGCGCGCGCGTCGATGATCCGGTGCATCGTGTCCTCAAGCGCGGCATGGATATCGGTGGAACCCTCCTCCACGATGCACTGGTATGAGGGGGCTCCCCAGTTCGTGCCGGTGCCGGAAATCGTGTAGTCCGCGATGCGTTCGCCCGGCTGGACGAGCGAGGCGAGGTCGAACGCGGCCGGCGAACCGGTCTTCGCGTCGAAATCATCCAGCCATTCGACCTCCTCGGCGATCTCCTCGCGCGAGTACCGGCCGTCGATATCGCTCGGCCAGTCCGCGTCCTCCAGATAGCCGTTGTCGCCAAGCGACACATCGCCGTCGAGCTTGAGGTCCCGGCCGTACATCTCCATATCGATCAGATAGCCGAGCCCCGTATCGAACATGGATCGCACGGCATCCGATGCCCACCCCTGGTTCACGGCGGTCCAGGCATACTTCGCCTCCTTCGAGTCCGGCCATAACGGCGCATCATAAGAGCGATAGGGGATCTCGTCCGAGTTCAACGCGAGGTTCGCGTACTGCAACGGGGTGCGCGGGGACGCGTCAAGATCGTCGCGGACCATCCGCACCTTCTCGTACACGTCCGGGTCGTCGTCCTCGCGCGCCTCGAACGCGCGGCACATGAGGTTCAGGTCCGTCAGCGACTCGTATTCGCCGGGATTCGCCACGGTGGCGAGCAGTCCTTCCCCGCCCTCGTAGTCGTGGATCGCGTACTCCTCGTACCGGCCGCCCAATCCCACCTCGGTCTTCAGGGTGTCCTGCAAGCGTTCGGCGGGCATGGGCAGCGTGATCCACGCGCCCTGCAACGCGCCCTCCACGTATTTGCCCAGGTTGGCGACGTACACGCTGATCTGGTAGTCCTTCAATCCGTCCATGATGATGCTCCTTCGCTCGGGTCTTTTATCGTGTGGCTGCGGCCGAGGCAGACGGGTCGGCAATGCTCAACGGGTCGGCCGGGTTCGCGGGATCGTGGGTTTCGGACGTTTCGGCCTTCTCGCCTTCGTCTTTGCGGGCGAGCCGGCCGTCGTCCACCATCGCGTCGATGATCTCCCATCCCTCCTCGATGCTGCGGTCCCGCAATTCCCTGGCCGAGATCATGTCGCGCATCGCGTCCATGTTCTCGTTGTTGTCGGGCCAGTCATGGTCTTTCAGCCAGTGCCGAAGGTCCTCCTCCGTCCAGCGGATCTCCGCAATCGTTTCGTTGCCTTGCCCGGCGTTGCTTTGACCGGGATGAAGCAACGCCTCAGATCGGAGACCGAAATACGCTTTGTCTTCCTGGAGGCCGGACAGGAAGCCGGAGGGCGTGAACCCGTTGCGTGCCGCGAACTCGCGGGACCAGCATTCGTCGAACTCCTCGTCGGGGTCGAAGTCGAGGAGCCCGTCCGCCATGGCGCGCCTCAGCCCCTTCTCGTCCGCCTCGGCCGGCACCGTGACCGTGACCGTGGCGTGGTTGGGGGCCTCCAGCGTCATGTACAGTTCGCTGTGGCCGGCGTCGCGTTGGATGAAGCATTCCCCGTTGCCCCAGTCGAGCTCGTGCTGCTCGATCAGCTCCTTCGCCTTGTCGGTCAGGGCCCGTTCCTGGGACGTGTATTCATCGGGTTCCATCAGCATGATGCGTCCTTCCTTCCCTTGGATGATCGGTGCCGCGCCGTCCGGCGGGCATGGCTCCGATCATCAGCCCATACGGGCGGTCGCGCGGGGCATGGCGTCTACGGGGCAGATGATTCCGCCGAGATCTGATGCTCGGTCCCTTTACGTGTCCCGCCCCTCAGTACCAGTTGTGGGCGAGCCAGAACGTCTTGGCGGCGCTGGGGCTGCCGTACCGTCCGGCGATGTAGTTCAATCCCCATCTGATCTGGGTGGCGGCGTTGTCCTTCCAGTCATCGCCGGCCGATGCCAGTTTCGACGCGGGCAACGCCTGGGGTATGCCGTAAGCGCCGCTGCTCGGGTTGGTGGCATTCCACTGCCATCCCGATTCCTTGTTCCACAACCATACGAGCGCGTCATAGTCGCCGTCGCCCCAGTCCTTGTACGAGGCGATCATCTTCCTGGCGATGGCCCGGGCCTGTTCCGGCGTGGCGTGGGTGCCGTCGCCGTCGTAGTCCACCACCACGTCCGTGGAGCCCGAGTCGGAACTGGAGCACGTCCATGCCGCCTCCACCGGATCCGAAGAGGAGGACGAGTCGGACGATGACGACGAATCGGACGATTCGGAACCGGATGACGTGGAATCCGTGCCGGCGGAACCATTGGTGGACACACTGCCGTTGGGCAGGATGTAGACCGCGCCGACGTCGATCCTGTGCGTGCGGTGGTTGACGATGCCCAGGCCGCCGCGCCCGTTCATCTCGCTGATGGTCACGGTGCCGGCCGTCCGGTCGACCGCCTCGACGACGGCGACGTGGCCGTACAGGGTGTCCGCGTCGGCCACGCCGGGCGGGTAGCTGACGATGCTGCCGGCCACGGGATCGGTGCGGGTGGTCTTCCATCCGGCGGCGGTGGCGCTGGCGGCCCAGTCGCCGCCGTTGCCCCAGTAGGAGCCCACGTCCAATCCGATTTTATGGCCTCTCATGCACGCCCACCATGTGCATTGCCCGTCCGGATAGGCCTGGCACACGTTGTCGGGCCCGTCGGATCCGTTGAACCACGCCTTGGTCTGCGCGATGGTCATGCCGTCACGCACCTCGCCGGTCGTGACGCTTCCCGTGACGCCTCCCGACGATCCGTTGGAGCCGCCGTCCTTGCAGCCGCCGAGGACCGCGAGCACGGTCAACGGCGTGCATCCGCCGAGCAGGGACAGCAAGCACGCCGAGAGCATGGCCGCGAGGATCCGATGGCGGCTGGCCCGGCTCATTGCGTGTTCCTCAGCGACCAGAAGGGCTTCTGCCCGCCGACCACGACCTCCACGGTCCGGCAGGGATGCTGGACCGTGCCGTATCCGGTGGCGGAGATCACCGTGTACGCCTCGTCGCCGGCCTTCACCTGATCGGGGTCGAGCTCGTTGGCATCCTTGTCCAGCAATGACGCGTCGAGCGCGGCCGGGCAGTAGACGGTGACGTGCCAGTTGCCGTCGTCCATCGGCAAGAGCACCGTGTTGTACGCCTGGCTGACGGTCTGCTGCGGATCCGTCGTGGATGACGGTCCGCCGCCTTCCGGGATCGGGAAGCTGGTTTCCTTCGTCGTCCAGAACGGCTGGGACTGGATGGCATCCGTATCCGAGCCCTCCCATCTGCCGTCGGAGGTGCAGGTGTAGGCGTAGTTGACGTACTTGTCATCGTATTGGCCCGAGCATACGGATCCGGCGCGGAAGCGGCGCTGGGTCCACCACCAGCGCGGCGCGTCGGAGACCGGATGGCTCTCCCCGGCACCGTCGTCGCCGAGCAGCGCGAACACGTCCTTGCGCCATTCGTCGTCGCTGCCGTTTGGATCGAGCAGCGCGTCCACCGTTTCCAATGCGGTGTCGATCGGGCCGGAACCATTGTGCAGCGTGATGCCGTCCGCGTTTTCGGAGAGCGTGCGGGTGCCGTCCTTGTGGGTGTCAACGGGGAACGCGGTGGTGCGCTGAGACCAGTCGCCGGGAACCGGGATTCCCGCCGCCTCCAGGCCGGCGTACCGTCGCGGGCCCGAATCCGTTTTCCTTTTGCCCGTGGACTCCTGTTTCGCGTCCGTCGCGGAACCGTGGTCGTCGCCGGCCGTTGACGGCTGGTGGTTGGCGACGATGACGCCCAGCGAGCACACGAGGAGCGCGGCGACGAACAGGCACAGGACGCGCAGCGGTTTCGGCAGCGGACGCGGTTCCGGCCGGTTCACGATTCACCGCCTTCCCAACGGTTCGGCTCGCCCGGCATGCCGCCTTCCATGTTTCCTTCCATGGCCGGATGCTCCCGCTCGGGGTTCACGGTTCCCGGATCCGCGTTTTCGGGCGACCCGTCTTCCGCCGACCCGTCTTCCGTCCCCGTCCACCGCGCGTCTATGAGGTCGTCCGCCGTTTTCAGTTCGGCGCTGGTGTTTCCCGCGTCCTTCGCCTTCCTGCGCAGCAGGGTGGCCTTCTCGCGGGCCTCTTCCAGACGTCCCTCCAATGATTTGATGTTGACGCGCGCCGCCACGTACTCGTCCATCGCATCCTGTTTCGTCCTCTGGCTGTCGCGCACCGCCTTGAGGATGCTGCGTTTCATGTCGCGCATGGTGTTCTGGTTGTTCGCCACGACGATCTTCCTTTCGCTCTGGTTTCCGTCAAGGGCAAGTCTGCCTTCCCGTCGCGCGTCCCACGGGGCATGGCGTCTACACGCCCCATGGCGGAAGGCGGGGCGTGTAGACGCCATGCCCCGTGTCCGGCCGTTTTGCGGCCGAGAATCGGAAGCGTCGTTCCAATCTCGTTCCAATCAGATGAAAGGAAAACCAATGGAATCGTTTCTCTCTATGCTCGCCGGCTGGTTCATGGGCCTGTGGACGTGGCTGGTCGAGCTCAACGGGATGCTCCAGGTGGTGCTCGTGCTGCTGTGCGTGGTCGCCTCGGGCGTGTGCGCGATCATCGGCAAACGCATGGGCAGCCCGATGATCGTGGAATCCGGCGGACAGACCTGGAGCCGCACGCTGGTGACGGCCATCGCGTGGATCGCCGGCGTCACCCTCATGCTGATCGCGGTGCTTGCCATCGCCGCCGTGTTCGCGCCGCTGCTCGGCTTCGCCGCCTGACCTTGGCGACGCCTTTCCATCCAGGGCCGGCCGGGAAGGGATTCCCGCGCCGGTCCTCGCATGTCGGACAAGAATCAAGGAATCCCAAAAAACGGAAGGAACGCGAACGAAGAATGAAGCTCGTCATCGCGGAAAAGAAATCGGTCGCCACGGCCATCGCGCAGGCGTTGTGCGCCGCGCCCGTCCAAAGGGACGGATGCTATGAGTGCGGCCAGCTGCTCGTGACATGGGCGCAGGGCCACCTGATCGACCTTGCCATGCCCGAGGACTACAAGGACAGGGATTGGGGCAAATGGAGTCTGGACACGCTGCCTGTGGACCCGTCCGGCCATTGGCAGTGGAAGATCAGCGAGGAGCGCGGTGCCGGCTCCCGCTACCGGCAGATCGTGCGGCTGATCCGCCGAACGGATGTGGATTGCCTCGTCAACGCCTGTGACCCCGACCGCGAGGGTGAGGCCATCTTCCGCCGCATCGCGGACATGGAAGGCTCTCACAAGCCGGAACTGCGCCTGTGGGTGGCGAGCCTGGAGGCGGAGGCCATCCAGGCCGCGTGGCGGGCGATGAAACCCGAATCCGAATACCAAGGGCTCGCATGGTCGGCGGAGATCAGGTCGAAGGCGGACTGGCTGATCGGCATGAACGCGAGCCGCGCGTACTCGCTGCTCTACAACGCACGGTTCAGCGTGGGCCGCGTGCAGACGCCGACGCTCGCCATGATCGCGGAACGCGACCGGCAGATCAGGAACCACAAACCGGTGCCGTTCTGGACCGTGATCGCGGACATGGGCGGATGGCGGCTCTCCAGCGAACGGATCGACAGCAAGGACGCGGCGATGCTGCTGCGCGGCCAGGCCGAACACGGCCGCTTCCGCATCATGTCCGTGAACCGGAGGCGGGTGAACGACCGGCCGCCCCGCCTGTATGACCTGACCGGATTGCAGAAGGACATGAGCCGCATGTACGGCATGACCGCCGCGCGCACGCTCCAGGCGTTGCAGCACCTCTACGAACTCAAACTCGCCACCTATCCGCGCACCGACAGCCGGTACATCACGCATGACGACCTCGAAACGCTCACGGCGCTCCTCGAATCCGGCCGTCTCGCCCAAGGGTTCGTCACCCGCGAGGGCATACCCGGACACCCGCGCCCGGAGCTGGCCGTCAATGACGCGAAGGTGGCCGGCCACACCGCGATACTGCCGACCATGCAATTGGACGCCGGGAAGCTGGAAGGCCTGGACGATGACGAACGCAAGGTGATGACACGCATCGTGCGCCGCATGTGGGAGGCCGTGGGCGACGACCATGTGCACATCGTCACCGAGGTGAAGGCCCGGCTTTCCGACGACACCGACAGGGAGTTCTCCAGCCGTTCCGACGAGACCGTGTCCGCAGGATGGAAGGCCGTCGAAACCGGCCGCGGGCCCGAACCGGAAGACGAGGAAACCGCGAACCCGGCGGGAGGAAGGAACGTGATCCCGTCGAACCTCATGGAAGGCGGCGTCATTCGCCCGGTCGGGAAGGTCACGGTCGAGGAAGGCGAGACCCGGCCGCCCAAACCGTTCACCGAGGCCACGCTGCTGGCCGCGATGGAGCACGCGAGCCGGTACGTGGAGGACAAAAGCCTCAAGGCGGCGCTCGATGACGACGAATCACATTCCGGCGGCATCGGCACGCCAGCCACCCGCGCGGACACCATCGAAAAGCTCGTGCGCTCCAAACTCGTGGAACGCAAGGGCCGGCAATTGCACGCCACCACGGAAGGCGAACGCCTCACCGACGTGGTGGAGCCACGACTGAAGGACGTGCTGCTCACCGCACGGATGGAACAGGCGCTCTCCGACGTGGAACACGGCAAACGAGGCCCGTCTGAGGTGATGGACATGTTCCACCGGGAGGCATTGCGAATCCCCGCCGACGCGACCGCGAACCTCAAGGCCGATGCCGTCACACGAACCGCGAACACCGACGCGCAGGAATGGGGCGACTGCCCGCGCTGCGGCCAGCCGGTGAGGAAAACCGGCCGGATGTGGCAGTGTTCCACGAACAAGACCGAGAAGACCAAGGACGGCAAGTGGGCCACGACCGCAGGCTGCGGATGGAAGATGTTCGCGCGCATCGCGGGCAAGACCATCACCGACCAGACCGCGCGCAGGCTCCTCGCGGGACAATCCGTCACCCTGAAGGGCTTCACATCCAAATCCGGGAAGAAGTTCGACGCGGCCATCCGCATCGACAAGGAACGCGGCACGGCGTTCGATTTCGACCGCTGACCAACCGGCCAACCATCCGTGCCCGACGCACCATGCCGCGCCGGGCACGGCAACGACCAAGGAGACGATGAAACCATGCGACGATACAGCCACGCCTTCCGGGTCCTCATGGACCAGGAGCTGTTCAATCTGCTTGCCGAGGCCTCCACCAAGACGGGCATACCCAAATCCCGTTTCGTGAGATACGCCATCCAGCCGTTCAGCTACACGGAACTCGCCCCCGGCACCACCGATTGGAACGACGTGTACCGCACCGACCCCGACCCCGAACATCCGCTGAAGCGGGGACGCCAGCTCAATGTCATGCTCACCGGCGACGAATACGAGATGCTGTGCCGGGCCGCGTTCAAGCTGGGCATCGCGCGCAGCGCCTGGGTGCGGGAACGGGTGTACGCGCTCCTCTGCCGCTCCTATGCGGACGAGCTCTCCCCGCTCACGGACGCGAGCATCCGCGACAACGCGACGATGCTGCTCAAGGAGCTCAAGACGAAGGATGCGGGAAGATGACATTCCAAAAAAAGGAAGAGCCCCTTCCCATTCGTGGAAGAAGGCATCACCCCGAACGATCATCCACCCTCATGCGTTTTCCTATGCGCTCATATGGATATGTCCATGGATACCCACATGGACACGTCTATGGACATCCACATGGATATGTCCATGGACATCCACATGGAGATGCCCATCAAATCGAAGGTAAGCAAGCTAGACGGTTCATGTACATGAACCGAGCCCGCAGCCTCCCGCGCCCTACGGCGCTGAAGCAACAACCCGAGTGCCGAAGGCCAATGAGGAAGGAATCGGAATAATGCGAAAGAGGAGCAGCAAAGGAGGGGGCGAGCAGCGCTCCATCCAGGTGCATCTCATGGTGAACGAGGAGGAAGCCGGGATGATCCGCACCGCCGCCAAGAAAAGGAACCAGACGGTCTCCCTCACCATCATCGAGGCTGTGAAACTGTTGGAGGGGAGACTGCAAGTCAAGGAGGAGGAACGCGATTCGCCCACCGTCCAGGCGCTCAAGGAGATCGAATACCAGCTGCGCCGCATCGGCCGCAACGTCAACCAGATCGCGCACAACGCGAACAGGGAGATGAACGCGACCATCGAGGACGAGGCATCGGCGTCCTACGCCGTCCGGCAATGCCGGGAACTAATCGACCATCTTGATACCGTCATCGAACGATCCGGGAACGATTGACGGCGAGAACGAGGACCTTCCCGGACTGTGAGCCGCGTGGAGTCCTCAGTGCAGGAGACCGGGGTTTCCCCCAAGGCCAGGGAACGGGATCCCCGGAACGATGTCGGTCGCAAGGGTGTCGTTCCCGACGGTGGCGGTGGAGGTTTCCGCTTCTTTGAGTGCCATCCGGTATGCGGGTCCGAGCACGTACTTGCGGCGGGCGTCCAGCGTGGCCTTATAGAAATCACGTTGAAGGTCATCGAGTCCGGGGGTCTGCTCCACGATGCGGTCCGTGACCTCCTCGGACAGGCGCGGCCAGAGTTCCGGCAGCTCCGCCCTGAAGGGGCGTGCGGTCTCCGAGGTCAGGAAGAAGGCGAACTTGCGTCGCTTGCCGCCGACGTTCATCGCCATGTAGGGTGCGGCCATGTTCGCCTCACGCATTTGCTGAGGATCCTCGACCCGTTCCCTCATGCCTTCACGGGACAGGCTCGGGGACAGTGACGAACCGCAGTCGTATACGGGGGCGAGATCAAGAATATCCGCGGTCCTTCTGTCCGCTATGAACCCCCAGTTGTTCGCGTGGCGGTCGAAGTTCCCTATCAGCGCATCGACGCATGTCATCTGAAGGAAGCGGTGCCGCGCCCGCGCGCGGATGCCTTCGAGCGCGTCATGTTCGTCAAGGACCTGGCTGACGAACTCCCAATCGGGCCTGGCCTTCGATCGGCTGCTTCCACCGGGCATGCTGATTTCCAGCTGCTTGAAATGAAGCAGCATGAGGTTCGGATCCATCTCGTACATGAAATCACGGCACGCCACCACGGAACGGCCCTTGTAATCACCGAGAATGACATCCTGCGTGGGGATGCCCGAAGCGGCGAACACCTTGGAGCCGATATACTCGTTGACGGGCAGGTTGACGTAGCTGGTACGACTGGGATGCTCCTCCTGCGGGGCGGCGTCATACCCGAACTTGACCATGTAGAGGTGGCCGTCCATCAGCATGGTTCGCTTTTCGGCGGCCCCGTCATACACGCTGACCTTCAACTCATACGGCGAGAAATCACGCACCCGTTCCATGCTTCGCCGCCCATCCGTCATGCAGGTAGTACTCGCGTACCATCATCTCCTGATCCTCGTTCTCCATCTCGCGGCTGCATCCGTCCACGGCGTCGTAGTAGATGCTCAGAGTCGAGTCCGACACGTCCCGGTGCAGCGCGTCGATCAGCTCGTCTATGCTCTCCGCCGTGATCTGCGGGATGGGGAAAGGCCAGTCCTGTGGCCGTCTGATCATCGAAACATCCATCGTGGCTCCTTGCTTTTCCGTCAATTCTACTTCAGGAACGGCGTCGCCGCCGTCGCCGAACCGTCGGCGAAATCAGGGAGGACTCCCGTCGGGCCGTCAGAGAAGGGTCAGGCTTTGAGGACGGCCCGCCTGAAGTCCCTGGACCTCCTCGATGAACCGGGAGAACGTCATGGTCTCCCCCTGGATAAGGTCGTCGTATGATTCCTTGACCACCTTGGGCATGACCAGGTGGATGTGCAGTTCATCGAGTTGGGCGAGCTTGGGATGGGTCACGTCGCCGGGGGTCAGGGTGAATAGGTGCTTGTCCCTGATCCTGTTGGCCTCGTCGGCGACCTGACGGAAACGGTCCTTGATCGAGGTCTTCGAGGCGAGCATCCGCAGCTGCGTCTCGGGGAACGTCGGATCCTCGTAGGCGGCTTGCGAGGGGAACAGGAAATCGGGTTTCTTCCCGTTTTCTGTCCTGGCCTGGGCCTCGTATTCGATGCCGCGCGCGTCGAGGATGTGGGCGATGTGGATTTCGAGGACCTTGCCTGCGCGGCTCATGCGCCGGTTGCGTACGGAAGTGTAGAACGAGGTGAACGAGTCAACGTCGATGATGCCGTCCGACACGAATGGCGCGGCATCGTAGTCGTGTTGGATGACCGCCCGCTCATAGAGTTTGAACAGCAGGTAGCTGCGGTCGTAGTATTCGATCACCACGTCGTCCGGGTCGTCGTGCGCGGGATCCACGTCCGTCAAGGAGGATTGGGAGAAGGACGCGAACTCCTCGTTGCTGGGGAACCTGTATCCCCATCGGCCGATCATCTCGGGGAGATGCGTGTCATCCCGCACCTCGACGTTGATGCCGAGCGCTTCGAAGATCTGCGCGCCGAAGGCATCCAGTTCACGTTCCGTGTTGTCATGGAAACGGAACGCGCCCTCCTGTTCGTCGTCGATGCCGAAGAGCCATTTGGCCTGGGCCTCGGCCGTGCTGTCATGCTGTGTGATGACGATCAGCAGGCGATTGTCCCTGAGCATTCCGAAGCACATGAGGTCGCCGGGACGGGCCATGCGGATCGGTTCGCAGGCCGCGTAGTAGAGACGCCATTCGGCGCTGCGGTTCGGTTTGTTGCGCCGCGCGTCGTACCATGTGGTTTCAAGGTCGGCGACCACGGGCGCGTCATCGTCGCCTAGGTACATGAGCGCGGTGGGTATGCCGTGTCCTTGGGAGGCCTTGCGGTCCTCGCCGGTGCCGAGCAGTCTTCTGAGCGCGTCGTTGCCGTCCAACGCATCCCATCCCTCGTCGTCGCCGTACTCGTTTCGCGCCTTCCATTCGGCCCATTGACGCCATTGCCCGTACTGCCAGCTGACGCGCGTGCCGGTGTCGGAGCGTGCGAGCTCGACCAGTTCGGGGCGTGTCTTCTCCATCCGCCTGCATGATTTCTGCGCGTTGATCCGGTCGTGGTACGGGTTTATCCGCCCACCGTCGCGGCGATCAGGGACATCGTTATAGGCCGGCTCGAAGTCATCATCACGCAAGCCGACCGTAAATAATCCCATGGAGTTCGGGAGCACCCCCGGACGCCACGACCGTCACCTCAGTAAGCCGGAACCTCCATCGAGGCCATCGAGGGGAACACCGGGCACGATGCCCATCCCGTTCGCGGCATCATTCGTCTTTTCCGCGGCCCCAGACGATTGGGCCAAAGTCAGCCCGCCGGGCACATGGCCGACGGCGTTCTGTGAGAGCCAATCGGAGAGCCGGGAGTAGTCGCCCGTCTCGTAGTAGCGCAGGAGCATAGAGACGAACTGTGCCTTGTCTTCGGGAGGGATCGAGAAGACGCCGATGCCGTCGTGTATGAGCTGGTGGTTGGCGACCATCAGCGCGGTGCGCTTGTTGCCGTCCGAAAACCATTGTCCCCGCGTGACCGCGCCGAACAGCAGCATCGCAGTGTCCTCCCCTTCTGACTCCTCCAGGATGCCGCGAACCCTTTCCTGTGAGGATTCGACGGTGGGGATCTCCGGCACCCATCCCGTGCCGCCGATCCTCACGCCGTATTCACGCAAGCGGCCGGCGTCGCGCACGAGGCCTTCGCCGATGATGCGGTTGTATTCGCGGATGTACTGCCAATCGACTGGATAATCGATGTTGTCGAGCAGGAACCTCCACGCGCGCTTGATGTTGTTCACCGTGACTATATCGTCCACGCTCATACCCTCGGGCGCGCGCCCGTCGAAGATCTCCTGCGTGTCGGGGAAGGTGACGCCATCAACCTCGATCTTGGCGGTGCGCCAGATCGAATCGACCAGCAGCCGCTTCGCCAGTTCCACGGCCGTGCGCCTATCCGCCGTCGTATCGTTCCTCACCGGTTCCATCAAAGCTCCTTGTCCGTTTCCGATAATTCTATCGAAGTGGCCGTGCCGGCAAAGGACGCATATCTCTCATAGACGCCATGCGCCGCCGTGCCGGGCGCGCGGACGGAGAATCATCGTATGATACCGAATATCGTCAGGGGTTCGGACCCGGCCGGCCTGGTGCGCTACCTGTTCGGCAAGGGACGGCGCAATGAACACACCGACCAGCATCTCGTGTGCGCGAGCGGCGACATGTTTCCCTCGTTTGACATGGATGGCAAGCCGGCGGCGTCGTATGCGGAGATAGGCCGCAGGTTCGACCGACGCTACCGCGTCAGGGAACGCAAGGACGATCCGTTCCCGCCCGACATGCGAGGCAAGAACAATCCCGAACGAGAGCATGGCAGGAAGCGCGTGTGGCACTGCTCGCTCGCCATCAAGGCCGGCCACGGAATACTGACCGACCAGGAATGGGAGGCCATCATCCGCGATTATCTGACGCGCATGAACATCATCGACGGCGACGACGATCAGGGCGTCACATGGCTCGCGGTCCGCCACGGACTGTCCGCCAACGGCAACGACCACGTGCACATCATGGTGCAGCTCGCCGCCGACGACGGGTGGATAAACCCGTACCACGACCGGATCAACGCGCAGAAATCATGCAGGCGGATGGAGAAGACACGCCCCGAACTGGTCGAGCTCGCACGCTCCGACACCGGCACGCGCGTCAGCTGGCAGTACGGGCAATGGCGTCAATGGGCCGAATGGAAGGCGCGAAACGAGTACGGCGACGACGAGGGATGGGATGCGTTGGACGGCAACGAGAGAAGCCGGCTCGTCACGGCGGTCGCCGCCTCAACGATGCCGCGCCAGCATGTCGGCCGGATCGTGGAGGCGTGCGCCAAGGCATCGCGCAGCGAGGACGAGTTCATACGCCGCGTGCGCAGGGAAGGCTTCTCCATCGACCCCAGGCTGCGCAGGGGAACCGCCAAAGACTCGTTCACCGACCCCGGCCAGGTGGTCGGCTACAGGATCACGTGGCGCAGCACGGACGGGTGGACGGAACGGTTCAACGCCTTCGAGCTCGGCGACGACATGCGATTGAAACGACTGCGCGACGACTGGGCGGACGATGCCAGAAGCCGCGCCCTGGCCGTGCAGGAATGGCGCGCCGCGATGGAGAACCGCCCGCCCTTCCTCGATGATGGACGCGAACGGCACCTGGAGAACCTGTCCACGCACGACATGGAACGCCTCGTATCCGAAGCGTTCTGCATCGCCGCCAGCCTCAACAACGCGGCGGACGACGACGAATACCGGGCAGCGATGCGCGAGGGCCTGCACACGTTCGACATGCTGCGCGAACGCTACGGAATCGCGCCGGAATACGGTCTATGGAGCATGGTCGCCTCTGACGAGGAGAACCGGCCCCGCCGTTAGGACGCTTCCCGGAAAAAGCTCAGATGGTACGGCCCGAGGAAGGAAAACCGAGCGAATCGGGCAAAGCCGATGCTGGATCGAGAGAGTTCGCCGGCTCGTCTCCCGGCATGATCGGCTCGATGGACTCGTTCGCCTTCGTCCAGCACGCGTTCAGGCGATCGGCCATCCGCGCGTCCAGGCCCTCGCAGGATTCGGATATGCCGGCGAGGACCTTCCCCGCCATACGCCGGGCCATATCCGCCACCCTCGAACCATCGAGACCGTGACGTGTCGCCAGATCCTCCCAATCCTGGGGCGTGGTGTGCTCCGCGAAGGCGTGATCCTCGTTCAACGGCATGGTGAGTTCCCAATTGAACTCGGGCCAATACCTGGTGGCGACCGCATCATACTGGGGAGACAGGCGTATCCCCGATGCGGGATCGAGGATCAGGGAATAGTTCTTCGCATGTGCGTCGCTGTTGGCGGACGACGTGTTGAAGGCCAGCCTTTCGAGCCACCGGTAGGACAGGGAACCCGACGCATCGATGCGTTGCAGGAGATCCAGGCAGTCATCGGCCGACGGATCGTATTTGTCGCGGGTCGGCAATCCCAACGCTTGCAGGAAGTCCTCTTGCCGCAGTCGGACGATTCGGCCTTCCTCCAGGCGACGGTCGAACCGTTCCACGATATAGGCCGTCTTGCGCTGCGCCGTGATCTCGCCGCGTGCCGGTGTGTCGATGCCGCACAGTTCCGACAATCGCATCGTCGCCAGTTCCGCCTTGGTCGCCTCGGGAAGGTCATGGGGCTTCGGTTTGACGATGTGGGTGGAGGGCAGCATCATATCCGGCCAATACCACTTGCCGTCCACGCGGGACAGTGTGAACTTGCCCTGCGCCCCTCCCAAGGAGAACCGGCAGTGGCTGTCCTCGTCCCACCAGTAGTTCCTGGTCCGCTCGATGCGGTCGATTTCGTTGGCTATCTGGGAATCGGAGATCAGACGAAGCGTCGGCGATGGGATTGGAGGTTCCGGGGAGAGGGAGAACACCAGTCCGCCGGTGGCGTCAACCCGGTCCAGCAGATCGAAGACGCCGGCCGAGGAGGCATTCAGGTGCTCACGCATGGCCTGGCGGACGTTCGGATTGTCGGGCAATAGATTGTCCAGGAAGTTACGCGGTGCCTGGTCTCTCCATCCGCCGGTTCTGGGCAGGCTCAGACTGATCGGCAGACCCTCGTTCGCGTCGTACGCGAACGATATGCGCTCCTCGTCGTCTTCCGAGAACACGCCCACATGATGCCCGTTCTCCCAGGCGTGCAGTTCCCTCACAGCAGTCTCCCCGCGTAGGCGGACGGCAGCGTTTCGGTGCGGATGTGCAGCAGGTCGAACATCCTGTACACGTAGCGGATGGAGGTCAGACCGGTCTCCACGAGCTCTTCGGCGCTTGAGAGGGGGACCCCGGCTCTCCTGGCGAGTTCGGCGGCGTCGAGACCCATGACGGACATGCGTTCGCGCACGCAACGGCGGACCGACGAGGTGTCGGGGAAGAACCGCGCCGGGTTCTCCTCCTTCTCGTCGGGAAGACCCTTGTAGGCGGTCAGGGCATCATATTTCGACAGATCCAACGTCACGTGTGCCATGCTCGTCCTTTCCGGTTCCGAAAGCCGTTGACACCATGATACGGCCATCCGATGCCGGCGCACCCCACGAACCTCATGGCAAGGGGTGCGCCGGCATCGGCGTCAGCGTGCGTTGCCGTTGGTCTCGGGTTGCAGGATCTGCGGCGTCGAGACGTTGGCCTGGTCGGGTATCGGCTGGTCCGTGGGGTTCATGGAGGATTCCATGGCGGGACTGTATTCGCCGAACGGGTCGGGCCCGTTCCATTCCTCGGGTTCGTTCAGGTCGAGTGGCATCTCCTCGTATCCGTCGGGCTCCCCGGTCGTCAGGTCGCCGCCTCCCGTGGTCTCGGGCTCGGGTCCGGATGCCGGTTTGCGTTCATCGGCGGCGGGCTTCGTATGCTCCCGCACGGGTGTGGGGGTTTCGACGATTGGCGCGGCGTCAGCGTTCTCGGTGCGTTCGACCTCGCTTATGGTGCTGGGCTCGTCTCCTGTGGCCTTGTTGTCCGCGTGCGAGGATTCCGGCAGGCCCTGGTCCTTGAGGAAGCTGATTCGGGAGGCGGCGTCGTCCACGCCGTTGACCGGCGCGCACATCACGGCTTCGACGATCCTGTCGTGGTCGTAGCCCGTCCATTGGCCGGTGAGCCGCGAGTCCACGAAGAACGTGGCGTCGTCGCCGTGCGCGGCCTGGAACGCCTGCGCGTCCTCCACCCGTTGCAGGTCCACGGGCACGCCGGCCGTGTTGAAGGCGTTCAGGGTGGCCTGCAACGCGGGCGACTGGTCGGTGTAGGTGATGTTCACGTGGTTGGTCAATTGGTCGGCTGCGGCGTCGATGTGCGTTTCCGGGTGGCGTTTCGACCATTCGTCCTTCAGCCGGGCCTTCGCCTCGATGATCTGCCTGCGGTAGCCGGGGTCGTTGCCCTCCAGTTGGTCGGCGACCATCCATCCTTGCAAGAGGGACGAGTCGCGCATCTTCCTCCAGCCGTCGCCGTCGGCAAGCACGGTCGCGTTCAGGGTGGACTCGAACCCCTTGTTGAGGCGTTCCCTGTTGTCCATCTCCCATTGTTCGAGGCGGATGGATTGCTGCTGCCGTCTGGTCTGCTCGTAGCGTTCGTTCTGGACGGCGCGTTCGGCGCGTTCCCTGCGTCGCGCGCGGTCGCCGCTCAGCTCGTTGTGCAGGGTGCGCAGCTGCTGGGCGACGCTGTTCCAGCTCTGGACCATGATCTGGTCGAAGCCGTCCTCGGGATCAGTTTGAGCCATTGTTTCTCCTCCTTGTTGGCGTGATGGTGGTTTCCTTGTTTTCCTTGCCGCCTGCGGCGGGGACCGACAACGTTTCCAGGATCGGTTCGCGCCATGCCCGGTTCGGGCGTTCGCAGGGCAGCGGTTCGCCCTTCCTGGTGAGATTCTGCTTGCAGTCGAGGCTGGCGACGATGCCACGGTCCTTGTCGAAAACGCGGTCGAGCATCGACGCCGCCTGGATGTAGAAGATCATCATCTGGCCGGGTGCCTTGCGCGCGTTCTCGTAGGCGCGCCACATGGCGTCGAGCGGGAACACGAGCGCCGGATAGCGCCACCAGTCGCTCACCCATTGCATGTTCACGCTCGCGCTCTGGTGGTAGCAGAACACGTTGGCCACGAACCTTTCCACGAACGCGGCGAGGTTCGGATAGTAGGTCTCGCTGCGCCGCATTCGCGCGCCGAACTGGCCGGACACGTCCCTTGCCCGCGCGGGATCGAGGTCGCCGGATTCGTCTCGGCCGAGATCCGTCTTCCCCTCCGGCGCGGGCAGTATACGGGTGTCGGATTCCTCCGCACCGGCCTTTGGAGGGGTGTCGTCACGGTCCGTTGCGTCTTCCGGCGGGTTCTCGTAGCCGTTGCCGGTTTCCCCGGCATCGGCCGGAATCCCGGATCGGATGGGTTCCGCCGCGTGCCGGCCTGCCGGCACCTCGGGTGCGGTCGGCGTCGGCTCGCCTTGGCCCGGCATGGTTTCCTCTTCGATCTCCTTGTCCTCGGGGATGTGCGGCGCTTCGGGGTTGGGCAGTCCCTTGCCGTAAGGCACGCCCTTCTCCTCCAGGATGGCGCGGGTGAACAGTTCCAGCCATCCGCAGTCCGATGACAGCAGGGTCCTGGCGGCACCGACCGCGCGCTCCCATTCCTCCCCATCAGGGCCGGACGTGGTGTTCGAGGTGTGTTCGCTCATTATGCGGCCTTTCTCTGCTCTTCTCGGGCTTTCGCCTTGGCTTGCGTCAGGGCGTCGGCCCATTGCCTGTTGCCCGTCCATGGCAGGGTCTTGACGATCTGCGCCCGGGATTGGGATGCGAGCAGCAGCGCGCGGCCGACGGGCCATTCGGTCAGGTCGGAAACGTCGAGGATGTTCTCCTTCTGGATCGAGTTGTTCACGCTGCGCCGGCCGGTGCCGTCGATGTTGACGCTGCCTCGCACGATCTCCCTCTGGCCCACCAGCTGGCTGATCTCGCCGAGGAATTTCGCGTCCTTGATGCCGCCAAGGTAGACGGTGATGTTCGCGTTGTTGAACAGCGAGCCGAAGTTCGTCTCGCCGAACGCGGCCCTGCCCTGGTCGGGGTTCTGCCAGATCGTCATGATCGGGATGCCCGCCGAACCGAAATACGAGTACACGTCGGCCAGTTCGGGCCAGCGGCAGATGTTCGCGGCCTCGTCCAGCACGCAGCACAACGGGACCGGCAGACGGCGGTTGTTGCCGGTGAACTCGGATTGGGCGCGTTGGAACGCGGTGAACGCCACCACCGCCGTCAGGCTGGCGGTCAACGCGGTGGAGGGACGGCCCTGGGCGGAAAGCAGGTACAGGGTGTCCTCGCTCGTGGCGAACTCGTAGGGGTCGAACAGGCCGCGCCGCTCGTCGATGTTCCCATTCGTATCCCGGTGCGGGTCGATCCAGTCGATGATCTCGGGGTCCGCGAGGAACGCGACCATGGTCTGAAGGCTGCCGAACACGCCGCTTCGGGTTTCCGGCGTCAGCGCGATCACGCTGGACACGCGCGAGGCGATGCCCGCGTAGCGCGGGTATTCGCTCAGGATGTCGGCCGGCGACGTGTCGCGCTCGTTGGAGCACCACCTGAACACGTCGGACACGGAACGGCCTCCCAGATGCGCGGCGAACAGGTAGTCGGCGAGCTGCTGGGCGGCGGTGCCGGGGAAGAAGTCGTCGCCGCCGGTCTGCGGCTGGCCCGAGGCGTAACGCCAGCAGTCGGCGATGCGTTTCGCGTCGGCGATGGACTGCACCGAGGCGATCAGGTCCCACACCCACGGCGCGCTCTTCCGGTTCGGGTCCGCGATGCGTTCGGGGTCGAACGTCCATATCCGGCCGTTCGGATGGTCGAGCCTGCGGATCGGGGCGGTCACGTCGAGGATGTCGCCCTTGTTCGAGGTCGCCAGGCACGGGCCCGGTGCCGAGAGCACGGCCGGGATCGCGTAGCACAGGGATTTGCCGGAACGTGGGCCCGCCAGAACGATAGCCATGTCCTCCCAGCTGGTGTACATCGACGTGTTGTCCACGATGTTGAGCCCCAGCGGATAGCCCGGCGACATGCCCTTTCGCCAGTGGTCCGCTTCTATGAGCCTTGACGCCATGGCCTCGGCGCGTTTGCGCGTCACCTTCTCCACGGCCTCGCCGTGGCCCATGGCAGGCGCGTACACGTCCACGCGGGTGCGTGCCTTGGCGCCGGTTGCCCACGGCACGGCCTTGCTGGCGATCAGCCACGCGCCCACGCCGCACGCCACGGCCAGTACGACGAGCACGGCCACGGCCAGCGCCCACTGGCCTGCGGTCAGCGACCATTGGCCGGAGACCAGGTACATGAGCGCGAAGATCTGGAAGGGATGCCCCGCATGGGAGCACACGAGGGCGAACGTCGTGAGGATCAGGGACACCGCGACGATGATCGCCAGTTCGATCTTGCGGCTGGGACGGACCGTGCCGCCCAGATCCTTCACTCGGTTGGATTGCAGTTTCGGATCGACGTCGGCCAAGATTCATTTCTCCTTTCAAGCATGACGGCGGAACCGATGGAAGCGGTCCCGCCGTCGATGCGCCAGGGCTTGCGTCATGGCTAGCGGGCGTTGCCCGTCGTGGAATCGGATGGGGTGGAAAGGAAATCCGGTGCCGCAGGGTCCGCCGGAGCGGGGGCCGCGCCCGGTGTCGGATAGCCCGACAGCGGTTCGAAGGGCTCGCCGTTGAAAGTGCGGGGAACGCCGTCGCCAACGTATTCGCCGCGCGAGGCGTCAACCTGGTCCGTCCATGGATCCGTTCGCCCGGCATCGGCCACGGCACCGGCCTGTTCCTTGTTCTGGCGTTTGCGTTCGCGGGCGAGCTGGATGCGCTGGGACACGATGGAATCGATCTGCATGGAATCGCCGATCACGACCGGGCGTGCGTATGCCTTGCCGTCCTTCTGGCTGATGAAGGCGTCGGGATCGCCCATGCGGCCGGTCGCCACCACGGCGTCGCCCTGGCGGAAATCCATGCCGTGCAGGAGCTCGGCGGCCTGGCCCCAGAATTTCACGGTGGTTCTCACCGGGCCGAGCGGATTGTCCGTATAGCTGCCGTCCTTCTGACGGACTCGCGGGCGGTCCTCATACACGGTGGCGCGCAGGTACGCCGAGCTCGTGGTGCCGTCCGCGTTGGTTTTCGCCGGCCAGTAATCGGGGTTCGCGGCGAGGAGACCGCGAACCACTTGCATTGACTGTGGCATGATGATGGTCCTTTCATTCGGGGAATACCAGCGCCTTCAATGGCGGCGGCGACTCCCATCATCCGGCCGGACCGGTGGCATCGCGGGGCACGGCGTCTACGCCACCCGTCAGCGGCCCAGATGCCCGCCGTTCTCCCACACGTTCGCCGCCTCCGTGGCGGGATCGGTTTCCGGCAGACGGTCGAGCACGCTTGACGCGAACCGGTCCGAGGCGTCGTAGCCGATGGCCTGTTCGGCGAGTTCCCGCGCCTTCTCGCCGTCGCCCATGGCGAGGCTGAGCATGGCCTTCAGGCCGATGATCCGGTAGCAGGCGTCCGTCGGCGCGTTGGCCTCCAACGGGCCGAGGATCCCCATCGCCATGTCGATGCGCGCCGGATCGGGCGTGGTGCCGTTGTCGATCAGCCGGGAAAACAGCAGGTCGGTGTTCACCATGCCGTCCGGCGTGTTGATGCGTTCGCGCAATGCCGGAAGGGATAGGGGAGCGTTCTCGGCCAGTATGTCGCTGGCGATCATCATGCACGTCGATTCGGGCGCGAACTGCATCGTCACGCCCAATACGGCGAGCCGGTTCGCGTCGGACGACCATTCGCCCGTGGAGCGCTGTTCGGCCATGAGCTTCGACCAGTCGTAGGCTGCCGCGTTGCGCCAGGTGGTGCGCACATGTTCCGAGAATCCGTCGTAGGTCATGCCCGAGTCCAGATATTCGCGTGTGGCTGCGGTGATCAGCTCGTCCAACGGCGGTTCGTCCGTATCGGCGGCTGTGGCCTCGGCCTCCACGATGAACGGGATGCGGGGCTCTTCGGAGGCCAGGCCGTCCGTTTCCTCCGGCTGCCCACCGTTGATGCGGTCCGCTTCCATGCGGTCCACTTCGCCGGCGAACCATTCGGAGCCCGCGAAACAGGTGCCGTCCATCGAGGAGAGCGCCGGCTGGAGAATGGATGCCAGCTCGTCGTACACGGCATCGGGATTCCCTAGGTCTTCGACGGTTTCCGTCATCTCGTTGTATTCGATGATGCGGTTCGCCAGCCGCATGGCACCGTCATCGGGTCGCACGTCGTCATACGATTCGCCCCAATGCTCGATCCATCCGATCATCGTTTCCCGTGTGATCCGCTCTTCGGCATCGGTGTTCTCCAAAGGCATGTTCGGCTCCTTGACAATCCTCGGCGGCAACCCGGCGTTCCCGCCATGACCCCGATCATCAGTCCAAGGCCATGGCGGCGTGGGGCACGGCGTCTACAGGGTTCTTACAGGTTTCGTCCCGTGCGGCCGGTCAGGTCGTCCACGAGGCCGAGGAGTTCCGGTTCGGGCCAGATGGAGTTGGCGAAAAGGTAGTCGTCCGTCAGGGGCCGGTCCTTGAATATGGTTCGCGCGTCCTCCCGGATCGAGGCCAGCGAGCCGTCGGCGATCATGCCGGTGAGGTCCTGTGTGCAGTACAGGTCGTATGGCGTGAACCCTTTGCCGTTCCAATCGATGTGATGGGTGATCGAATACTCGTATTCGTTCCAGTGCTCCATCCATGGAAGGGCGTGGTCGCCTTCACGGGTGACGACCGAGTAGCGGAACCAGCCCTCGGGAACCTGTATGGCATCGTCGTCATACGGGTCCGTCAGGGAATCGAGGTAGCCGGCGACGATGGATTCGCCGGCATGGAATTCCGTGTACCATGCGAGGTCGGGATTGCGCAGCGCGGCGTGCAGCGAGTCGAGCAGTGCGGCGTCGTTCATCGTGGTCCTTTCACCGGTTTTCCGTTTCCGGCAGGATGCCGGTGTTGTCGTATATTCTGAACGTTTCGACGGCGTGCGCGACCCGCGCCCTCGATTCGCCATAGGTGGCGGAATCGACCGTCTCACGCCATACGGGTTCACGGGTTTCCGCATTGCCGTACGGCTTGGGCTCGGTGGGGGTTATCGACATTTCGAAGTCCCATGAGGATGCGCCGTGCTCGGCGGGGCGGAAGTCGAGAGTGCTGCGGTTGCCCGTCAGCCGCAGCAGCCGGGATTGCTCGCCGAGCCGGTCGGAGAGGGATGCGGAGCGTGCCACGGTGCGGATCATGCGTTTCATGCCGGTGGCGAGGTGGTCTGTCATCGCAGGGTTCCCTTCTAGGCGTGCCATTTGAGGTTCGTATCGTTGAACCCGCTTTTTTCGAGCGGGCACATCTCCACGTTGATGGGGATTCCGGGCAGTCCTCCCAGTTTGATCAGGAAACGGCCCAGACCCTTGTGCGAGGCGTCGGAGCCGAAGTTGACCGGGGTGGCCCAATCCTCCAGCATGTCCTCCTCGCGCCGGGATACGGGCAGTCCGCATTCGCCGCGCAGGTAGCGGTCCACCTCGATGCGGCTCAAAGCGCCCAGCACCTTGATCTCGCTGCGTTCCACGAAGCCGCGCGCCTTGGTGTTCTGCGCCGGGGTCTCCATGCACATCAGGTCCTTGAACGTGTGTGTGATCATGATCTGGCCTACGCCCCACTGCCTGTTCAGACGGGTGAGCAGGTCGAGCTTTTCGACCATGAGGGGACTGGCGCGCAAAGCGCGGTGCATCTCGTCCATGATGATCACGTGGTTGCGCCGGGGCTGTAATCCCTCCTCGGCGAGCACGTCGGCGGCGTTCTTCGCGGCGAACGCGCTCGTCCATGTGGTCGCCAGCACGGCGGCGACCACATCGTCGCCCGACTGGGCCAGGGCGCTGATATCGAAGTCCACGGGCCTGGACAGGTCGATGCGCGCGGTGGTCTGGTCGCCGAACAGACGGCCGAACTTCGTCATGCGGTTCGAGAATCCGTGCAGGTCGGCCAGAAGGCCGCGAACCTGCGCCCTGTAGAGCTCGTCGTTTTCCGGGTCGTCCCAGACCGCCGCCATACGCACCTCGTCGGGCCCTTCGCGCAGCAGGTCTCGCAGGTCCGCGATGACGGGAGGCTGCGGGTCGTCGCCGTGCCGGTCGTGGAGCACGCGCACGGCCACGGAAAGGATATCGGATTCGCGTGCGGTCACGCCCCTGGCACCGCCCACGTCGTCGGCCTCGCGGCCGGTGCGCATGATCGTCAAAAGCACCTCCATGAGCGCCGCCCTCGTGTCGTTGTAGTAGTCCGTCAGGTCCTTGCGCGCCTTGCCCTCCAAGCGTTGCAGCGCATAATGGAGGTCGCCGGGGTCCAGGGGATTGACCACGCCGATGCCCGCTCCCAGCCGGATGACCTGGCCGCCGAGCATGTTGACCAGTGAGGCGTAGTCGGGCTTCAGATCGCCGGGGATGATCGCGTTCATGCCCAGGGCGCTCAGTCCCAGCACCTCGCGGCGCACGAACGTGCTCTTGCCGATGGCCGGCAGGCCGAGCAGGAACATAGAGGGCTGTTTGATGATGCCGGCCTTGAACCAGCTGATCGGGTCGCAGCACACGCCGGCACCCGTCATCAGGCTTCGCCCGACCGGCACCCCCTCGGCCGGCAGGGCCATGTCGGTGCCGAACGGCCAGAACCCGCCGCACACCTGGTTCGACGTGCCGAAGAACTCGTCTATCGTGGGCATCAGGGCCGCATAGCCGCCTCCACGCGAGCGTTTCCCCCGCCACGGCATCGGGGGCACGGGCTCGTCCGGTTTGGCCTTCAACGGACCGAGCAGCATGGATTCCATGCGTGCCACGGGGTCCGTGGCCGTGGCGCTTGGCATGGTTCCCTTCCGTTTCGACGGCTTCCATGGCATCGGCATCATGTGTCCTCCGTTCAGGACAGGAGCCGGCCGAGGGGGCCGGCTGGAGTGTATGATCTGACGTTCAATCCAAGGGGCAGGCTTGCGGCGAATCCCGTGTCCTGTGCCCCGTAGCAGGGGCGCAGGTCGATCTTCGCGCCGCCTGCGGCCTGTTCCACGGCGCGTGACGCGGCTTCGAGTCGTTGGCTTTCCTGTTCGCCCCTGGACACGGTGACGGTGACGAGCATCCCGAAGAACACCATGACCGCACCCTGGTTCGTTTCGACGGCCTGGCGGTTGGCCTTGCCTATCTGGCTCATGGACCTCACCGTGGCGCGTTTCTCCTGGCTGACCTGGTTGGCTGCCTTCTGCCGGTTCTGTTCGGCCATGAACATGGTCTTGTCGGGCGGCAGCATCCGGTAGAGCACGGTGACGCGCTTGCGGTCGCAGTCCGCCAATGGGCTGAGCAGTCGGGTGAGCGTGTCGGCGGTCACGTTGCTTTGCGGCGGGTCCACCATCTCCCATGTGCGGCTCAGCCCGGAATCGTGCGAATAATGGCTCCAGCCGGCCTCGTGCATGAGCGGCCCGCAATCCTCCCATGCGATGTACGGGGGCTCGTCGGATTCCTCGATCGTCTCCTGCGCGGCCGGATCGTAGGCGACGCGGACCATGCGCGTGATCTCCTCCATGCCCAGGGCCCTCGCGGCACCGCCTCCCGCCTGCGCTATCTGCTCGCGGATCGAGGGCAGCAGCAGGCTTATGCGACGCGCGGCCTCCCCGGCCTCCAGGTATTTGCCGTCACGGTCGGTGTAGCGGAAAGTCAAGGTGAGCGTCACGTCGTTGGAAGCGCCGCCGGCCGCGTACTGGTCCATGATCTGCGCCATGGCGCGCGCCGCGAGCTCGGGAGCGTCCTCCACGATGCGTTTGCTCAGCGTGCGGCGGAACCTCACGCCGGAATCGGGTGCCGTGTCCACGGTCACGGCCAGTTGGGTGACGCCGGTCTCGGAGGCGAGCGATTCCATGAGCCCGGCCCACGAGGCCACGTACGAGTCCTCCACGTCGTCGTCGGCGAGGCTCGCGCCCTGCGGCTGGCATGACAGGAGCAGCGAGTATTCGCCGGTGTGCGCGTGCCTGACCAGGCAGAACTCACGGCCCAAGCCGTCCAGCGCCGAGGTCAGGCCCACCCTGGAGAGGATGCCCGGCAGCATGGCCTTGCCGCCGTCGATCGGCGCGAGCAGGCCGGAACGATACAGGTTAGCGCCGGAACGCTGCGCGGCCATCCACGTGCGCTTCTCCACGGCGCGGTCCACCATGTTGCGGTGCTCGCGGTCCCTGATCGCCAGCACGAGGATGACGCCCATGCCGACCACGAGGATCGCGATGGCCGCGACCACGCTCGCCATGCTGACCAGCAGCGTGCAGGTCAATACGCCCATGCCCGCTATCGTCAACGGTATGCCGATATTGCGGATGCCTCCCGGCATCGGCCGCATCCAATCCCCGTATGTCGTGTTCGACGCCATGATTATCCGAATCTCCTTAATGCGTCAGAATGTCTTGCCTTTGCGCGTGGAGGAACGGTCCGCGCCGTCCGGTGCGCCCTCGCGGGCGAACCCGCCGGCATCGTTCGTTCCCTGCGGCCTGTTGCCGCCTGACGGGTCGGGTGGCGCGCCATCGGGTGCCGGTGGAACCGGGCTTCCCGTGCCATTGCCGTTCGTTCCCTGCGGTTTGCCGCCGTTGCCCTTGCGGTTCGCTCCCTGTGGCTGGTCGCCGGTGTTCTGTGGTTCGCCGCCCGTGGGATTGCCTTCCAGCGGCTTGGCGTGCTTGCCGCCGCCGTTCGTTCCCTGTGGTTTGCCGTCGCCCCGGCCGAGTCCGGAAAGCAGTCCGGCCAAACCTCGGCCGGCACCGGGTTTGGCACCGTCCGGTGACGCTTCGCCGCCACCGCTGTCGCCGCCTTTCCTGCCGCCCTTGCCGCCCATGGCCTTGCGCAGGCCGCCGCCGGCCACGGCGACTCCCATGCCGAGTATGGAGGGCAGGATTCCGCCGCCGCCACCGCCGACCGAGGATTGCACGGCGGGCACGATCACGCGGATCATGGCGGGAAGGAGGATGATGACGCTCAGGGTGAGCATCAGCGTGATGGCCTGGCTGTCGTCGCCGGGCCCGGCCGTGGCCATGATCGCCGAGCCGGTCGCCATGACCAGTGCGGCGACGGGCTTGTAGGCCAGGAACGCGGCCAGCCAGCCGATGGTCTTGGCGAAAGCCTGCTTGCCGGTCTCCATCCAGCTCATGGCGGCCCACATGGGTGCCACGCCCACCAGGATCGGCAGCATCCCGGCGCGGAAGTAGGCGAATATCTTGCTGATCAGCCCGCAGATCCACATCACGATGGTGAGCACGATGGCGACGGGCGCGCCGAGATTGAAGAACGAGCTCGCGGCCAGGCTTTTCGATTCCCAGGCGTCGTTCATCATGCCGCTTGCGGACCTGAGCACGTCGGCGGTCCACGTGTCGAATGTGGCCTGGAACGTGTTGACCAGTCCGGCAAGGCACACGGCGCTCAGGATCGCCCACATGAACGCCTTGCCCAACGGGATCAGGTCACGTCCCTCCTGTTGGGTGACGAGCTTCCAGCCGGCCGCGATCACGCCGCACACGGCCGCGATGATAAGGAACGGGTCAACCTGCATACGGATGTAGTCCGACAGGAAGAACGTGGTGCCGCCGCCCGGCGTCCATGACGGCAGGTCCGGATTGCCGCCGGACGAGCGGGAGAAGAACGTGAGCGCGATGCTCGCGCACGAGGAGCCGAGCAGCACGCCGAGCAGTATCCAGCCGATGCGGTCGAGCAGACGGCCCTCGCCGCCCTGGCCGATGTTCCACACGATGCGCGCGCTCAGCACGATCAGGCTGATCGCGGCGGCTGCGACGAGCACGCCCTGCGCGATGCGCAGGTACCGGTTCACCGGTGCGAACCATGAATCGTAGTCCGGGGTGGCGTTCGCCTGCAACGTTGATACCGTGTCGTTCGCGGCGACCAGCGTGTTGCGGCTGGTGGACAGCCATTCGATCGTGGAATCCGACTGCACCTGGTACATGTTCCACAGGGTCTTCTCCAGCCAGGAGAGCTTGCGCTGCTTCCGGCACGAGGAGTCCTTGTACTCCCATTTGCCCTCGTCGGACGACTCCTCCTGATACGTGTTCTCCAATGCCCTGCATTGCAGTTCCGGAGACTTCCTCAGCAGATCCTTCGCCGCCTGCTTGGTGCCGACCGCGACCGCGCCGGTATGGGCGGGCGGGTCGCCGTACTGGTCGATGACCCATTGGATCTGGCTGGGGCCGATCAGGTCGCCGAGCTTGCCTTCGGGTATCTTCATCACGTAGGTGGTCTGGGTGTCGCTGATCTGCTTGTCGCCGAACGTGAGCTCCTTGCTGAACGATCCGAAGTCGGGTCCGCCGCAGGCGGCGAGGCCGGCAAGGCAGGCGAGGGCGAGCGGCAGCGCGCACAGGCGCTGCCGTATGCGTCGAATCCCTTTCATGGCTTTTTCTCAGCAGCTTGCGGTGACGGACAGGCCGAGTGCGGCGAGGATGGCGACAGCGCCCGCACCGAGGAAGATGCCGATCACCCAGTTGACGAGCTTGTCGAAGGTGTCGTCGCGGTCTGGCACGCCGTCGCCCTGCTGGCGCAGGATGTGCACGCCGATGCGCACCAGCGCGACCACGCCGATCACCAGGCTCAGCGCCTTCACCCAGCCCAGGGCGGTGGATACCGGGCCCGAGAATCCCGGAGGCAGGCACGGGGTCGGGTCGGAAAGGGTCTCGGCGAGGATCACGCATGTTTCATGCAGCATTGGGTTGTTCCTTTCGTGTTAGGTTCATGCACCATCGTCAGCCGACATGGGCCGTGGCGCGGGGCATGGCGTCTACGTCCTTCACGAGCCGTGAGTACGCGGCCGGATAACGCCGGGGAAACCCGTCGAGTTCAAGCCCTTTGATATGGGGCAGCCGCCACACGCGGACGGCGGATGACAGTTGGATGCGCGCCGCCACCAAAGGCCGGGGCATACGGGGCGCGGGGTCGGTGATGGCCGCGCCCAACAGGATCGATGCGCCGAACAGTCCGGCCGACTGGTCGGCGAGCAGCGCGCGCAACGATTCGAGGCCGCGCCCCGTGCCCATGGCGCACAGGATGATGCGCGAGGGCATGGAGGGATCCTGGCTCACCGGCAGCGCGCGGCCGGCGTCGGCGAACCGGTCGGGGTCCGAATGGCGGATCGTGGTGCATCCGGCACCGCCGTGCGCGCCCACCAGCCACACGCGGTCGGTGACGGGTGCCGCGAACGACGGGATCAACGTGGTCAGTTGTGGCATGGTGTTGGTCCTTTCATAGGCTCGGGTCGGTGCCGGGCAGTTGCGAGGGGTCCGGGTTCGCGGGCACCGACCAGCCCGGAGACGCGGAACCACCGGTCGAGCCGGCGGAACCGCCGGAGGAATGGTATCCGCCGCCCGTCGGGCCGGAACCCGGGCCCGAAGCGGAGCCGGAGGGCGTGTACGAGTACTGTTGCGGTGCCGGCGTGCTCTGCGCCTGCGCCGCCGCAGCCGCTGCGGCCTCCTCCTGCGCTTTCCTTTCCTCGTCGGCCTTGGTCTTCGCGTCGATGGAGGCGTTCACCTTGTCCATGGCGTCGGTGATGGCCTTCTCGTCGCGCTTGTCGATGGAGGCGCGCAGCAGGGCGCGAGAATATTCGTCCTGCACCTTGCCTTCGGAGGAGGAATACAATCGTTCGCCCTGTTCGACGGTATGGGCCAGCCGTGAGGAGAACACCGCGCCCGCCGCCTTCTTCAGCCGCGAGAGATTTCCCGTGTGCTTCTTTTCGATGGCTTGCAGCTTGGATGTGGTGGCGTTGGCCGTTTCCGTGTCCGTGGCGGCACATGCGGGGATTCGCTCGCCCTCGGAATATTGTTCGGCCAGCTTGTCGAGGGTTTCCAGGGTTTCCGGGTCGGCGAGCTTGTCGGCCGTGACCGCTTTCGCCTGTGCGAGCCGGTCGCCGTCGAGATATTCGACCAGCTTCTGTTCGGCTTTCTTCGCCGCAGCGTGGGCGGTGGCGCAGTCCGCCGTCGCCTGTTCCAGCTCGCGTGCGGCCGTGGCGGATTCATGCGATCTCCACGCGGACATGCCGGCGACCGTGACGCAGGCCGCGAGCAGGATGCCGCCCGCGGTCGTGGCTATGCGCCTCCATTCGCGCACGGGCATGGCGGCATCCCGGTCGCCGACCGGCGTGAGGTCGATCGTGTCGGCGAGATCGGCCGGCTCCACGGCACCGCCGACGTGCTGCGGTTCCGATGCCGGGGCATCGGCCGGGATATCATTCCCCACCGGATTCGAGGCCGATGGCAGCGGGCCGATCTCCCACGGATCGACGGCCGTGTTCGCCCGGTCTTCGCTTCCGGCGTCGTCCACGCATCGCGCATCCGGCTCCAGCCCGGGCCCGGGCTCGGGTTCGGGTTCGGCCGGTGGCCGGCGTTCCGGTTCCGGTTCTCGTGCCGTGTCGATGGCGACGGCGGTGCCGGCGGCGATTATGGGGCCCATCTCCCATGGGTCCGTGCTGGAGGTGTTCATCGGTTCGGGAAGAGGCGCTGGCGGAGGCTCGGGCGGTCCGGCGCGGTGGCGGCCATGCCGTCGGCGGCGTCGGCCTGCCGTTCGCGCAGCTGCCGCTGTTCCATGACCCATGCGGGATGCTGGCCGTGTTCGTGCGCGTCCATGAGGCAGCGCGTGACCTCGCCCTCGGGTGAAACCGCCGCGAGCCGGCCCAGATGGCCGGTGAACGCGGCCTCGGGATCGCCCTGCATGAAGCTCATGTACGCGGCGGCCTCAAGCGCGCCCTCCCTTCGCGCGGAATCCGGGATGGTGTTGGACAGCCGCCACAGCAGTGCGGGTATGTCCTGGTGGAACTCGCTGTTGGCGATCTCGCGCACGTTGTAGTCGGCCTGGTACCACGGTTTGACCTGGCCCGAGGCGAACAGGGGCAAGGCGCGCGGATCATGCTCGGCGACCATGAGGAAACGGGCGCGTTCCATGCCCGGCGATATCAGCTTGGCGCACACGGCGTCGCGCAGCCCCGTGTCGCCGGACAGCGATGCCAGCAGTCCCGCCGTGGCATGGTCCTTTTCCGCGTCCGCGCCGATGCGGTATTGTCCGGCGCGCAGCGAGTCGAGAAAATCGAATACGGCCAATGCGGTTTGCCTGTCAGCCATGTGCAACCTCCAGAGGAATGATGATGGTGCGAACAATGTCAGAGTCGATGATGCGCCGGGTCGCGGGCCGCTGCGGGGCGCACCGTCTACAGGCCCCATCGGGAGCACGGTTCCACGGGTCTGCGGCTCCACGGTTCCACGGGTTCACGGGTTCCGGGCATGGAAAAGGCCCTTCGCCGGGGGAGAGGCTGGCGAAGGGCCTGGGGTTCACACGCCGTCCGGGGGCACGGGATTCGGAAGGTATGCCCCTTTCCGGCATGTGAAGTCAATGGAGGGCGTTCCGGCCGTCATCGGACGACGAGGCCGGAACGCCTCGGGGTCACTTGCCCGCGTTCACGGCCGTGTGGCGGCCGGAACCCTGTGCGTAGTGGCGCTTGCGGAACACGAGCAGGGAGCCGCCCGCGAGCAGCACCGCCAGAGCGCCGCCGGCAAGGCCGAGCACGGCCGTGCCGGTGGAGGCCAACGGCTTGGCACGGTATCCGTTCCAGTCGTCGGTGTTGCTGGTGGTCTGGGTGTCGGCGCACAGCTGCTTGCCGTCGATCTCGGTCACGTCGCCGGTGGAATATTCCGGATCGGTGTCTTCGCCGCCGTCGGTCTTGTCGTTGAACGGGTCGCCGTTGGACGGCGCGCATTCCACGAGCGGGGTGCCGGTGACGATGGCGCGGTCCGTGTGGGTATCGCCTTCCCTGACGCCCTTGAGCGTGCCGGTCACGCTGACCGATTCGCCCGGCTTGAGCACCAGGGTGTCCCAGTTGTCGGGGTAGGCGAGCGAATCCATGTCCACGTGCGCGTCGCCGACGATGGTGGAGTCGGCGAGGTCCAGGTCGCTTGCCTTGAACCATGCGCCGTCACCGGTGGCCGGGTCGGTCTTGGAGGTGTTCGTGATGATGAACGTGATGCCGATGCTGTCGGCGTCCATCTTCAGCGCCTGCTTCGGGTCGTCGCGGTCCGCCCGCTCCTGGCCTTCCTGCTTGAGGGTCGGGGTATCGACCTTCTCCAGGTGGATGCTCGGGGTCATGTCCGGGGTCTTGGTGACGACCTTGTTGGATTCGCGCGGCTGGCCGTTGATGGTCTCGGTCCACGTGTTGGGCACCTCGTCGGCCACGGCGATGCGCTTGCACTGGAGGTAGAGCACCCAGCCGGCCTCGTGCTCGTTGTCGGCGCTCACCAGGTCGAGGTAGGCCTGGGTCGCGTCGGCCGTGACCTTGCCGTTGTCGTCGGCGTCCACGGTGAACAGGTTGCCGCCGAACTTCGAGGAGTCGAAGCCGCTGCCCGCGATCTTCTCGCCCCTGGCCGCGAGCACCTGGCCGTCCCTGTACAAATCACGCGAGGCGTAGACGGCCCAGTTGCCCAGGTACTGGTCGTACTCGGTGGCCAGCTGGTCCGTGCCGCCCCAGTCCGTGACGGTCTGGTAGGCGCGGCCCGGGGGCAGGATGCTGGAATCCAGTCGGTAGAGGAACGTGTGGTTCAAATACACGCTCTTGCCGTCGATGCTGTCGCCGCCGACCTTCACGGTCACGTCCTTGGTCGGGTTGATCTCCTTCAGCGGGTTGGTGACGGTGTTGGTCTTGTCGCGCCTGTCGTTCGTGACCTGCGTGGCGGTGTTCTCCACCGTGTGGCCGTCCTTGACCTTGGTGACGGTCATCGGCATGACCACCTGGTAGGTGTGGCCCAGCAGCGACTGGTCGATGCTCGGGTCCTTCAGCGGGTCGTAATCCTTGTCGGACTTCTCGCTGTAGGCCTTCAGGTCGTCGGGCTGCGGGTCGCCGGGCACGGTCTCGCCGGTCGCGGGGATCTGGGTGTCCACGGTTTTGGCGAAGGCGTAGAGCACCCCGTCCTTGTCCTGGATGTTGAACTCGCCGGTGCGGTCCCTGCCGGTCTCGTCAAGGATCTCCACGTGCTTCGCGTCGAGGGTCAGGTACTCCTGGTCGTAGTCGTCCACCATGCCCAAGCGCCATACCTTGTAGGCGGTGTCGGTGAGCCTGGAGGCGTCGATGTTGACGCGGTAGTACACCTTGTCGCCCAGCAGCGCGGTCTTGCCGTCGATGCTGATGGTCGGGTCCTTCTGCGTGTCCTGCTTGGAGGGCTTGATGACCGGCGGCTCGTTCTCGACCTTGTTGGACGGGGTGACGCCGTTGTTGACGGTCAGCGCGGCCTTGTTGCCGACGGTCTTGTCGGTCGGCGCGTCCTCGTTCACCTTGGCCTCGAAGCGCAGCAGCACGCGCGGGTTGGAGCCGGCCTTCCAGTTGGCGGCAACCCAGTCCCTGGCGAACGTGGCCTCGAACGAGTGGTTGGCTTCGTCCCACTGCACCTTGTAGGCGCTCTTCGGGATGATGCCGCCGGTTCCCAGGTCGGTGATCTCCAGGGTCTGCTTGTTCGCGGTGGTGTACTCGGAATAGGTGTCGCTCAGCTTGATGGCGGTCACCGAATATGCCTGGTCCGCGGGGATCCGCGGGTCCACGCGCACGGTGTATTCCACGGTCTGGCCGGGGAACACGGTCTTGGTGTCGATGCTGGACTGGTCGCCGCCCTGGGAGGATTCGGCGATGACCTGCTTGTGGATCGGGGGCACGGTCACGCAGATCTTCGGCGTGTTGGTGTCCACCGTGCTGCCGCCGACCGTCTGGCCGCCCTTGTTGTCGAGGTCGTCGCCCTTCGGGTCCGCGCACGTGTTGAGCTCGTCGCCCTCCGCCTTGCCGTAGGATTCGAGCAGCTTCACGGTGTCGAAGTTCACGTCGAACGGGATCACGACGCTGATCTGCTTCGCGGTCTTCAGATCCTTCTGCGCGGCCTCGTAGGAGTCCTTCGCGCTGACCGTGACCTTGGTGCCCTCGGCGGTGATGTCGAACCGGCCGGTCACGTCCCTGCCGGTCTTGTTCAGGTCGTTGACGCCGGCGTTGGCCTCGTCGGTGGTGTCCTGCTCGTAGACCTTGATGTTGGAGGTGTCCTTCAGGTCGAGGATGCTATCGACGTTGGCGAAGTCGTCGGTCCACGCGATCTCGGGCACGCGGCCCAATCCTGTGGGCAGGGTGCCGGAAACGACCGCCGCCACCTCGTCGCCGAGACGGTAGTACTTGTCGTCGCCGCCCACCTTGTCGCTCTTGGCCGGATCGACGGTCAGCTGCCACTTGCCGCCGACCTTCATGGCCCACGCCTTGTTGGGGTTGGGCGTCCACACGAACACCGGCGGCTCGTTGGTCGGTCGGGTCTCGTTGTTCCACTTCTCGTACGCCTTGTTGGTCAGCTGGATCTTCTTGCCCTCGGTGGCACCCTTTTTGATGGTGCCCGTCAAATAGAACCTGACCTTGCTCGCGCTGTTCCTGAACATCGTCTTCGCGATGTAGGCGGACTTCGCGGTGGCGGTCGCGGTCCCGGCCTTCCGGTCGATCGCGATGGTGAAGTTCGCGGTCTCGTCCTTGCCGTCAACGAACACCTTGCCGGACTTCCAGTCGATCCACTGGATCGAACCGGTCAGATCATCGGTGATGGAATAGGATGCCAGCGGGTTGAGCAGATGCGCGGGGATACTGCCGTTGACGACCACGCCCACCTGATCGCCCACCAGGAACGTCTTCTGATCGACGCCCTGCTGGTTGGTCCAACCCTTGTCCTCGGCCACGAGAGCGCCGGACTCGTCCAGCACCCACACCTTGTCCGGGGTCGGCGTGACCTTGCCCACGCTGTCGCTGTCACCGGTCTGGCAGTCGGCCAGGCTGCCGGTGCCGTTGTCTCCGTTCCAGCACGCCACGGAACCGTCGTTGATCTCGTAGTCGCCGCCGGTCGGTTTCGCGCTCTGGGGCACGTTCAGCGTGTAGAGGCCGGAATGCGGGGCGGTGGCGTGCGCCTTGACCACGCGCTTGCCATCGATGGAATCGTCGATGGAAATGTCCGCCGGCACGATGTTGCCGTTCGCGTCGGTCACGGTCACCTTGCTCACGTCGTCCTTCTCGGTGCCGCCGATCACCACGTCCCTGGTGTCGATCGTGTCGTAGATCCAGAACTTGCCGGAGGCGTTGGAATGCGCCTTGATGTGCGCCGTATACAGGGAACCGGACGCGATGGAGTCGTTCCCGTCCCGCACCGTGTCGCCGGCCCCGTTGGTCAGCCATTTCGACGGCGGTGTGGTGGTCTTCTCGCCGGACTCCTTGGCATCCGACTCGCCCTTGTGGGAGACCGCCTCGGCCATGCCGCCCTGCCGGGCGATATCCACGTCCCACCAGCGCTTGCCCGCGGGCCACGACTCCCACGAGGCGTCCATGTCCCTGAAGGACGCGCTCACCGTGGCATTGCCCTTGTTGGATGCGGTGAACTGCTTCGCCACCGTCTTCTCGGTGCCGTCGATGCCGCGCCAGTGCAGGGTCGCGGTGCCGTTCACGTTCTCGGTCTTCGTGCCGTCGGTGGACAGGGTGATCACATCCGAGGCGTCCTTGGTGTCGCCCGACTGGCCCGACATTTCCGCAGCCTGCGTGCTCACGCTCAGATGATAGGTCGGTGGTGCCGGCTGGTACTTGTCCAGCACGATCACCACAATCGAAGGCTTCGAGGAGGCCTCCACGTTGCGACGCATGATCGCATCAACACTGTTCGACGGATCATCTGAGAATGGGGTTGCGGTGCCATATTCCTGAGTGCCCGCATAGTAGTACTTGTATGGCGCTACATATGTGTTCCAGTTGTCGTACCAGCCACCGGTCCCGGTCGGCGAAGCCACGCCGGACCCGTTGTAGATGTAGTTGCCGCCGATGACGGCTGGCACCGCGCCGACCGCGACCACTCGGCAGTCGCCGTTGCCCTCGCCGGGGTGACGCCGCTGGAAACCGGTCTCGCATTCCGTGCGGGCCTGGTCCAATGCGTCCTGCGCCTTCGTGACGCCATCGCCCTCCAACGTCACGCCGGCATTGTTCATGGCGGCGCGCACCGAATCAAGACTCGTGGCCGGACCCCATGCGCCCGAAGCATCGTCCTTGTACTGCCAGAACTGCACCGCGGCCAGGTCGCCGCCCGTGCCGGGCTGGTTGCCGCCGCCACCGCCCGCGAACGCGGTCGATGCGACGACGCCGCCGGCACCAAGCGTGGCGATCGCAGCCACCGCCGCGACACCGGCCTTCATCATCTTCCTGCCAAAGTTCATGTAAATGAACCTCCGTTAACCTTGTCTGTTCATCCCCTCCCTCAATCGTTCCGGTCATGGCCCCGCCGCCTCTTTTTTCAAGGGGTGGCGGGGCTTCCGACCGCAGGAATAACGGGAGGTAGCCACCGGTTGGCCCGGCAGCCACCAACAAGCCTCACAGACGACACGCCGAACCACGGAGCATGGCGTCTACAAAAAATCCGGAAGTATTTCCCGGCAACACGGGCACACGGGAATGCGGGGACACGGGTTCACGGGGAAATGGGTTTCCTTTGCGAAATCCATGAAAAGGCCCGTACCGGTTTCCCGATACGAGCCATAATCAGCCAATCGTCAATCAGTGATGGTAGTAGCCATCATCCTTGCCGGTGCAGCTGTTGCCGCAGCCGTAAGAGCCGTTGAGGTTCGGCTTCGGGGCGGAGCCGCCGGCCGGGCCGGAGCCGGACGTGGAGCCGGTGCCGCCCGATGTGGTGCCACGGTATGTGTTGGAGCCGGAAGCGGAGCCTTCCGTGCGCCTGTACGCGCCGCCGGAGTAGGAGGAGCCGCCGTTGTAGGCGGATTGGGCCTGCGCCTGAGCCCGGGCGGCCGCTGCGGCGGCTTGCGCATCCGCGTCCGTCTTTGCCTGGACGCTCGCGTTCACGCCATTGATGGCATCCTCCACCGTCTTGCGCGCCCCGTCGATCTTCGCCGGATCGTTCCCGTCCTTCAGCCCGTTCGCCGCGTCGATGGCGTTCGACAATGCGTCGCGGGTGGCGTTGTCCGCGACCTTGCCGTTCGAATCCGCGAGCAGCTTCGACGCCTCGTCCAGCTTCGCCGTCAGATTCGTTTTCGCGTCATCCAGCCTCTTCGCGGCCTTGGATTCGGCGACGGCCCTCACCGCCTTCGACAGGCTCTTCTCGTGGGTCTCGTACCAGTCGGCCTGTTCATTGAGCTTCACGGTGGCGGCATCCAGTCCTTGCGCGTTTTCGGCCACGCAGCCCTCGTATTCGGGTGCCATGGCCTTGAGCTCCTTGCCCAAGGATTCGACGGTCTTCGAGTCCTCGACCTGTTCGGCCTTGACGGCGGCGGCATCGGCGGCATCGCCGTTGAGCAGCGCGTTGTACTCGTTGGCATTGTTGCGCACGGTGTCGGCGGCGGTGGCGCACGTTTCCTTCGCCTGCGCGAGCTTCGCGCCGCTGTAAGCGTTCCAGCCGATGATGCCGGCCACGACCAGCACGACCGCGCAGATGGCGGCGATCAGGGGCAGCAGCCACTTCGGCCGTTTCCTTTCACCCGTGCTTGGCTCCGTGATGTTCTTGGCGGGTGTTTCTACGGTTTCGAGGATTTCCATCTTGTCGTTCTCGTTTTCGGGGTTCATTGTCGTTCTCCTTGTTTTGATTGGATTGTGGCCCGCACCGGTTTCCCGGTGCGGGCCACAAACAGCCAATCATCAATCAGTGCTGAATAGGCGGCAACGATGCACAACCATCTACGCATGTGCCGATGCCGTGTCCGCCGTTGAGGTTTGGTCTTGTGGTGGAGGCAGAGCCGCCGGTCGAACCGGAACCGGAGTTCGAACCGGATCCGCCCGATGTGGTGCCTCGGTATGCGTTGGAGCCACCTGTGCCTGTGCGCCTGTACGTGTTGCCGGAGTACGACGAGCCGCCGCTGTAGGTGGATTGGGCTTGCGCCTGAGCCGCAGCGGCAGCGGCAGCTGCGGCGGCGGCTTGCGCATCCGCGTCCGTCTTGGCCTGGACGCTCGCGTTCACGCCGTTGATGGCATCCTCCAGCGTTTTGTGCGCCTTGTCGATTTTCGTGGCGTCGTTCGCGTCCTTGAGCTTGTTCGCCGCGTCAATCGCATTGGTCAGGGTCTCGCGGGTGGCGTTGTCTTGCACCTTGCCATCCGAATCCGTGAGCAGTTTCGATGCCTCGTCCAGCTTCGCCTTGAGGTTCGCCTTCGCGTCATCCAGCCTCTTCGAGTCCTTGGATTCGGTGACGGCCTTCACCGCCTTCGATAGGCTCTTCTCGTGGGCCTTGTACCAGTCGGCCTGTTCGCCCAGCTTCACGGTGGCGGCATCCAGTCCTTGCGCGTTTTCGGCCACGCAGCCCTCGTATTCGGGTGCCGAGGCCTTGAGCTCCTTGCCCAAGGATTCGACGGTCTTCGAGTCCTTGACCTGTTCGGCCTTGACGGCGGCGGCATCGGCGGCATCGCCGTTGAGCAGCGCGTTGTATTCGTTGGCATTGTTGCGCACGCCGTCGGCGGCGGTGGCGCACGCCTCCTTCGCTTCCGCGAGCTTCGCGCCACGGTACATGTTCCAGCCGACGACTCCCGCCACGACCAGCACAACCGCGCAGACGACGGCGATCAGGGGCAGCAGCCACTTCGGCCGCCTCCTTCCGTCCACGCCGCCACGGGCCTCCGCAACGTTTGCGGCAGCGGTTTCGACGGGTTCGAGGGCTTCCGTTTTGTCGATCTCGTTCTCGGGGTTCATTGTCGTTCTCCTTGTTTTGATTGTCGTCTCAATTTCGTCTCTCATCGCAGCGTCTCCCGCGCGATGTCGAGCAGCCGCCCGTCACGGCCGGGTTGGGCGTCCGCTGTGTGGGAGAGCCAGTCCTGATCGACGTCGAGGGTCAGGTCATCGAAGGCCTGTTGCCCGTCGTCGCGGCCCAGCAGGCCGCGTAGCCTGAACGTCTCGTTCATGTGCTGTCCGTCCCATTCGATGCGCCGGGCGTACAGCAGGAAATCCAGAGTAAGGAACCCCGGCCCGGCCTTGTCCACCTGCACGTACCGGGAGCGCGCCGGCGCGAGCCTCACCTGCGGCACGCCTTTCAGCCGTTCGTGCAACGGACTGCCCGGCACGATGTAGCGTTTGACCAGGTTCTGTCCGCCGGCCGCGAAGAACAGCATCTGCGGCAGATTGCCGTAGGTCGCGTCGTAATAGCGCCATCCCTGGTCGTCCCGCCATCTGCGAAGCATGTCACGGGCGGCCCCCGGCCCCAGATGGATGCCGGAGAACCGTTCCCACGCCAGCGTCACCCGGTCGAACTCGCCGCGCATGAGACCATACAGGGCCCGCCCGGTCGGATCCTTCGAATGACGTCTCGCTCGGGTGTCCGTCCGATGGTTCGGATCCGCATACGGGCAGTGCAGGTAGGCGTCCTCGTCGTAGCGGCACAGGCCCGGCACGTCGCCCCGGTGGTGCCGCCCGTAGGGCCGGCGCGCACGGCTTTCCTCCTGCCGGCGGAACAGACCGACGATCTGGATGGGATTGTCGCACAGCGGGCACACCGCGTAGTAGGACGGCCCCGTGTCGCCGTCACGACGCCACGGGGCCACGCCGCCGGTGCACCCCATGTATGACTCCTGGCTGATCACGATGCTTTCCGCCCTTCCCGGCCATGCCTTGAACACATCCATAGTCGGCCCCCCTCGCCGCGCATCGTCGTCATTGATACCTCCTGTTGATATTAACCCACCAATCCGCCGGCAGCTCGGGCACCGCGCCCTCGCGTTCGGCGAACGCGAGGCACGCGAGCACCGTGCGCAATCCCAACGGGAACTCCCGCCGTCCCTGACGCATCAGGAACGTCCAGTCCTCCACGCAGTCCTCGCAATCCGAATGATCCATGATCCCGCGACGGGCCAGCACGGCCCGCTCCTCGATGTCATCCGTCATCATCCACTCCTTCTTCCGTCTTGCTTCGCCTCGGCCCTTGCATCCGCCGCGTCGAGGGGCGGGCAGTCATGTTCGATCCATGCCGTGAGCATGTCGCGGATGGTGGTGCCGCGTCGCACGGCCTCGGCCTTGAACCGTTTCTTGAGCTCGGGGTCGAGCTCCACCGTGATCTTGGGCAGCTTGACCGGTTTCTTGTAGTCTGTGAGCGTCGATGCCAGCATGTTCCTGGTGGTCATCGGCTTGTTGATCTCCATGATGTCGTTCCTTTCCGTGTTCCCGTATCCACGGGTTTGCGTGGATACGGGATTGCGGGTTTTCGGTTTTGCGGGTGTCATGCGGCGAATGCGTCGCTGAGTTCCCTGGCGATCAGTCCGTAGCCCGAAGCGGACGGGAACCGCCCCTCGTCCGATGCGAGGCGCATGGCCTCCTTGTACGGGATGGTCTCTTGGCATCGGGCCAGTCCGTTCTCGGCCAGGAACTCCTCGGCGTGCCTGAGGCTGCGCGTGCCGTACCTGGTCTGGGTCAGCAGCACCGAGGAGGGCTTGTTGATCTGCCGGATGGTCTCCAGCATGCGTTCCAGGTCGATGGGTCCGGTGGTGGTGACGAGCAGCACGAGGTCGGCCGCGTCCACCGCCGCCTCCACCAGATCGGTCTGCAAGGGAGGCGTGTCGATCAGCACCCATTCCTCCTCGGCGGGTGCGGCGACGGTGAAACGGTTGACCACCTCCACCGGGAACGGCAGGGGCCGGCCGGCCGATTCGGCCTTGTGCGCCCACAGGGTCGCCGCGCCGGACGGGTCGGCGTCACGTACCGTCACCGTGCGGCCGAGGCGAGTGAGCGCTTCGGCGGTGCCGATGGCGCTGGTGGTCTTTCCCACCCCGCCCTTGAGGTTGACGAAGGCCACGGTTTTCGTGTTCGTGTTCATTTTGCATTGTTCCTTTCACTGGTTTTCCGGCTTCCCGTGTCCACGGGTGGCCGGTTTCCTGTAAATACGGGTTTCCGTGATGATTCGGCCTCATGGGCCGGATCGGTGGTTTCGGTTGGTCGGAATGTTGGTTTATTGGTTTGCCGTTTTGCTTTCGGGAATGGGAATGCGCCCCTCAACGAGGTGCCGTTTGGCGGCGTTGATGACCGTGCCGGTCATGTCGGGGGATGCGTCCCAGCGGCGGCGTTCGCCGTTCCTGGCGGTGGCCTCGAACCTGACGGCCTCATACCGTTCCCGACGTTCGCCGGCATCGGTGCTGATGGTGGCGGGCATGGCCGTTATCACGCCGCCAAGCGCATACACCTCCAATCGTTTGATGGTCCTGGCCGTTCCGTCCTTGGAGGGCGACGGCGCGAACTCGCGGCCGAACCTGGCCTCCGGGATCGCGCCGCGCGCCGCGTTCTCGATCACGTTCGCCAGCTTTGCGGACAGCGTCTTCATCGTTCGCCTCCTTCGTTTGCCGCGTCGATGACCGCCACCACCACGTGACGTTCCCAGTCCTCGCGTGATGCAAAGGCTTCGCCGCAGTTGCACACGTACTCGCCGTGTCCCTTGGCCGTGTCGAAGAAGCAGGAGGGCGCGCAGTCCGCGGTGTGGAAGGCAAATTCGGCACGGGCCCGTTCCAGTCCCGCGACCGTCTCCTTTTCGACGGCGGCGGGATCGACGCCCTTCAGCGCCTGGCTGAGATTGCGGCGCGCCTGGCCGGCGGTCATGCCTGTGTAGGACAGCACGTATGGCTCGGGGCTGAAGCAGGTGACTTTCAGACTGCATTCATGCAATGCTTCCACGCTCATGGTTTTTTCCTTTCAATGGTTTTCCGGCTTCCCGTGTCCACGGGTGCACGGTTCCACGGTTTGCCGCGTATACGGGTTTCCGTAGATGGCTTGGCCTTGCGGGGCCGGATTGGATTGTTTTCAGAAGAGGGTGTCCTGCAAGGGCGGGGTGTGTGTGGCGGCGGCCGGGGCCTTCGCCTTGCCGGTCGAGCGTGTGGTGGCGCGCCATCGTTGCTGGCGTGCGGTCCGCTGCTCGGTACTGCGTCGTCTGCATTCGCGTTCGCGTGCCGCCGCCACGATTTCCGGGTTCGCGCGGATGAAGCGTGCGAGCCGCTGTTCGGCGGTCGGGTCGTTCGGGTCGAACCGGAATCCGGCCTCCTGAGCGATTTTCAGGACCTGACGGCGGGCCCTCAACGGCAGTCCGCCGTAGATGCCGTACTGGTCCTGGACCATGATGCCGAACGCGAGGCATTCGGCCCTGACCGGGCAGGCCTCGCAGATCCGCACCGCCGCACGCCGCAGTTCGTATTGGGTTCGCCGGTTGGGCAGGTCGTCGGGCCCCCACATGCGGTCCGACCACGAGTCGGGGAAATCCGCGCATTCGCCTTTCAGGAACATGCCGGCACCTCCTTCGGCCCACGGCCGCCGATGAAGCCGAAACGGACGGATGCCGGCCCGGTCTCGGCCGGCTTCCGCTGCCCGAAGCCGTCGTCCTTCTCCCTGGATTCCGCGTCCAGGAAGGCTTGGCCCGCTCGCAATGCCTCCAGCACGGCATTGCGTTCGCCTTCGGCATCGTTCGCGGGGACGCGCTTCAACAGCCGACGCAAGGTGCGCGGTGCCTCGAACCCGTCATTGCCCGCATCGAAGCCGTAAGGGTCGAGCAGTTTCCACACGCGCCGGTCCAGGTTGTCGGGGATGCCGTAGTTCGGCACCTTCGGCATGGATGCCGCGCTCGGCGGTTGCGCCGGTTCGCCCTTGTCGGCGATGACGCCGTGTTCGGCGAGCAGGCGACGCCCGTGGGGGTCGTCGGCCATCTGGAGGCATACCTGGTCCCAGTGCCGTGCGAGGGAGCGGGGGCCGGTGAGCGTGCGACGCCAGAAACCGTCATACGGTTTGCCGGAAGCGTCGCCCTTGTCGGTCTTGGAAGGCGGCAGCGACGCCCATTCGGCCACGGCCAGCACCAGTGGCATGCCGTGGCGGGCGATCAGCCGTCGGGCGGCGTCGAGTTCGCGTTTGCCGGGCCGGGCCAACGGTTCGGGCACCGGCATCGGCGGCATGGCGCGCAGCCCGTCCGCCATCGTGCGGCACACCGCCTCCGCGTCGGAACCGGCCCCGGCGGATTCGCTGCTTGGGGGTTCGGCTCCGGCGGCGTCGGCCCATGAACCGTCCTCGCGGATTCCGTCATCGTCCGGGGAGGTCTCTCCGCTTGCGGGGAGATGCCCCGTAGGGGCAGAGGGGTTATTACGTACTAGGGACGTACTGTAGCTCACCAGGTGAGCTGGGGGTGGGGTCACAGTTGTGAACCGTGGTTCACCCGTGAGCTGGGGTTTCCCCGTGTCCCCGTCGCCATAACCACGGTCCACGTGTGAGCCGGGGTTTCCCTTCGCCCTGTTTTCCGTGGAAGGCCGTCCGCCTCGGGTCGAGTCGATGTCGTTCGAGTCGAAGAAGTCGGGGTCGAGCTCCAGACGGTTCCCTAGGCACAGGTCCCACACGACGGGCCGGTGCCACTCGCTGAAATGCCCGGCCTGGCGTTGGTCGCCGCGACGGATCAGCCCGTTCGCTTCCAGCCATGACAGGTGGCGTTTGACCGTGCTCACGCTGCACTTGCACCACGCGGCCAGCTTCCTGTGCGTCGGATGCGCGTTGCGCCCCTCGTCGTCGGCCACGTTCGCCAGACACATCAGCACGCGAGCGGCACCGTTGTGCCTGGCGTCCACGGGCGCGAACCTGAGCGCCCAATCGACCGCGTTCACGCTCATGCGGCACCCCCTCGGCGGGAGTCTTGCAGACGTGCGCGCAGCATGGGCACGCGCGGCACGGGAACGTCGAGCATCATCGACAGGTAGAAGTCGTGGCTGCCGTCCGACGGGCAGGCCGCCAACAGGCCCGAAACGGACCCATGGGGCGGGAAGCCGCCATGACGCCCGGCACGCTCAAGCGTTTCATGCGCTCTCATGGCTCTCCTCACTCACGGAACCGGCCGACTCCTCACGCCAACGGGCCTCAAGCATGTCGCGGCGCGTGGCCGCGCGGCACAGGGCGAACGTCAGCAGATAGGACGCGGCGAAAACGAAAACGACGGCGATCACGAGTATGAGGTGCATCATCGGCCCGCCCCCATCGATCGCGCGAGGGAGGCCAGCAGACGGACCACGAGAAGCACGATGCCGACTGCCAGACGCAGGAACGGCAACAGCAGACCGAAACAGGCCACCGCAAGCACCACGAACAGCAGTATCACCAATTCCACCACTCATCACCCCCGCTCACCGAAGGATGCCTGAGCATCGAGAACGCCGCGTCATCGCCGCTGAGGGCCTCCACGTCGCGCATCAACGCGTCGATCTCGTCGGACACCATGCCCGCACCGGCCTCGTAGCCGCGATTGAACACGCAATCCGACGGACCGCCATGGATCAGGCCACGGTTCACCGTCCGCGCGGGCGACGAAGCGTTCCGCACGTCACGAAGCGCGTCACGCCGGCCGATCAGATAGGCGACCGCCATGACCTCCCTCACGGTCATCGACGCATCCACGGACAGGGACAACAGGGACATATAGTCCCGGAAATTCGAGCGCTCCTCGTTATCGAGGGAACGCGCGCCAACGGTCATGGTCATTGCCTCACCTCCGCATGAAGGGACCAGAAAGCGAAATCCCAGGCATCACGCGAGTTACGGTCGCACCAGCAACCCACACAAGCCAGGCCGCAGGCCACCGGCACCAAAGCGAATCCCGGCAGAAGCAGATTCCTCGCGGCAAGCAGAATCGCCAGAAAAACCACGCACGACAACGCGGCCAGCATCCAAGCGGCAAGACCCGCCAGCTCGTAGCGCCGGGCAGAACGCCGCCAATACAGGGATTCGGAAAATGTAGACGCCATGCACCGCGAACCATTCACGGGGGCGTTACCATCAAAATCAGAAGTCGGCACAGCGACTTCGGTTACACTAGACATTTGTGCAGCCTCCATAATCTAAAAGGCAATGCGAACGATTCACTGTCGCCAAACACCGGATCGTCCGACATTGGATGTGTTGCATACGCCCGGTTTCGATGCTCCAAATCGAGACTGGGCTTTTCCTTTATCAGACAGACACCTCCTCGTGATCACGATCGTGATCACGAACAGATTCAGCAAACTTGGCTTCATAGGGAACCAAGTCCTGCACAAAATCAGCGCTCAACCCCCATGCGTCCCGCAGAATCAGACAGTCACGACGCTGCCACTCCGTCTTGCGATTCAGTTTCTGAGTGACACTCGCGCGAGATAGCCCCAACAGCGCAGCAATCTCCGTCGCCGGCACGCCCGCCTCCTTCGACCATCGCTTCATGTTCGACTCAGACATCATCTAGCCTTTCTATCGTTTAATAGAGTTTCTAACACAGACACTACCTGTTAGTTTTTCTAAATGCAAATCGGCGTGTTATCATATTGTTAGAAAAATAAACTGACGTTAGAAAGAGATTGTCATGAAGGTTTCCCCGACGACAACCACGACTCGGCAAGAACGAATGGAAGAGGTCGTCCGCTACAACATTCGTCGATATATGAGGCTTGCCGGCAAAAGCCAAGCGGACATCGCAACACTTTGGGGAGTCACCAGGGGCGCAGTCTCTCAACGGCTCAACGGATACAGCGTGCTTAAATTCACCGAGGTCGCCCTAGCGGCCGCCGAGTTGGGAGTCTCAATTTCCGACTTGATGGACGACAAGTACCTCCTCCAAGACGAAGACTTCACTAGCCGTCTGGATGAAGCGGATAACAAGAAAGCCACCGGCAACACGCCGATGGCTTCCAATGAGCTCCTGCGGCTGGGCTTGAACCAGCGACCGTCCGATTAACAGTCGGATGCTCTGCCAACTGAGCTACGCAGGAATATTCAATTTTCATCCCGTCCGGAGTTACCCGTTCAGGTGAGCTCCTGCGGCTGGGCTTGAACCAGCGACCGTCCGATTAACAGTCGGATGCTCTGCCAACTGAGCTACGCAGGAATGTCTGCTGTGTTTGAGATTTCTCTCGCGCACAAGTCACATATCTTACATGCCTGCCACGAAAAAGCAAATTACATGCGTGTAGGGCATGTCGCGCTGAATTCCGCAGAATCGGACTCATCGAATACTATCTCATACAGCCAAAAACCGAACACGGATATACACTAGCGACTAACGGTAGAGGAGCTGGTGTCTGCTTGGCAAATACTGGAATCGGTGAAACGGAACAACCGTCTGAGTATGCGAACCCAGTGGGAACAATCACAAGAGTTCTGATGTTCCGCTGTCACTGCATGGCAGCGGTTGTGACATGGATCGGCCGCGGCTGAAGGTCGAACAACATGACGATGCGGCGATACTGTCACGCGAAATTTCATTGTGGATAACTTCGGAAGCTAGAACCACATAGGTCGTTTTGGCTGGACATCCTGTTTCGGACCCCTCAAGGTGGGTATCACCGGCAAAGAAGCCGGAATCACATCACACTCACACTATGGGGAGGAATCTCATGAATGCACCACTGTTGTTTGATTGGCGTCGCGACGAAGCCCGACGTGCCAGCCGGCGGCGTCAGCAGGCGCGTCAGCGGGCTCAGGAACGGCAACGGCGTATGGATGCCATAATCGCGTTGGCCGCCGTTATCGGCCTGCTGCTTGCCTTGGGAGTAGGGCTGGCATCCACGCCTCAGCATGTTGCGCATGCGGATACTGCGGTGACCGGAGATGCGGCATACACGGTGGAGGATTTCACCGATATGTCTGATTTGGCGTGGCGCAATGGCAATCAGTGCGAATCCCGATTCGACTGGCCGGTCGACGATCCACAGGTCGAACAACAGTTCGAGCGGCCGATCAACCCGTGGGCACCAGGTCATCGTGGAGTGGATCTTGTTGCGGAGCAAGGTACCGTAATTCTGTCACCACAGGCAGGGACCGTGAGTTTTGCTGGCAAAGTAGCTGGCAAAGATGTGGTGAGTGTACGGCATCGTGGAGGTGTCACGTCGACATTCGAACCGGCCGTTACCGAGCTCTCAGTGGGGGATACGATCTCCCGCAGACAGCCCGTAGGCATCGTTGAAGGCAGCTCGGACCATTGCGAAGACCGTTGCCTGCATTGGGGCCTCAAGCGAGGAACGTCCGATTATCTTGATCCACAGCAATATGCGGGGAGTCGAAAAATCGTACTGAAACCGTCATGATTTAACGGTGATTGTCGGCCGGAACAGGGCCGTACGGAAGAGACATCGCAGGCGGCTAGCGGCGTGACGAGTATGAATCACAGACCGGCATCGGCCAAGGAAATATATCCGGGGTCGATCAGCGCGGACTTGAGATTGCTGGCGCTGACAGCCAGCAACGGTTCGCTGATGGTCGGGATCTTCTTCACGCCGCCTACCTCGGAGCTCCTGATTGAAGGCATGGAATTCAGCGCTTCGTCCTTGTTGAGCTTGGCGCAGGCCTGAGCGATATCCGTGGCGATGGTCTGTCTGTCTTCCATGCCGGTCATCCATTGCTTGCCATTGACGATGGATGGGATGTTCGAGACATACGCGCCGTATCCGGTTACTAGAGGCCACTGCGAGTCACGGTCCTTGTCGGAAGCGGAGGTGTCCTCGTCCGCATCGTCATCGGAACTGGATGAGTCGTTTGCGTTGTCGTTTTCAGGGGATTTGATCGGGTCCGGCACGGCGTCGCGGCTGAGATCCTTCTTGCCGGTGATATTGCCGACAATGCCCGAGATGGTGATCTGCGGATTGATATCGGCGGCAGAGCCGGTGTATCCCAGATCGTCCAATTCCTTGACGACCTCGGAGGCGATGTAGTCGTTCATCGTGATGATGCCGTCAATACGGGTGAGTGTGGACTGTCCGTCGGTTTTTGCCAGACGCTTGTCAAGCACTTTCGCAGTGGAGCCTTCCTTAGCGGCATCGTAGGCCACGGCTTGCCAATCGTTTTCCGTGGATTTGCCGTCCAAGGTGCCTGAAGGGCTTTCCACAACGCCCTTCTGATAGTAGGAGCCCAGTACCTGCCAGATACCACGGAACGCCTCTTGGGCGAACGTGGAATCGTTGGCGTTGCCTTTTTCGTCCACGGCGGTGTATGGCAGCAGCACCTCAATGTATTTGGGGTTGTCTTTACTGGCCTTATCCAACTTGAGTTTGGACACCATCTTTTCCGCCTGTAGCTTGCCGATGGTCTGGGCGTCCGAGAACTTGACGAAGGCGTCCGGCTTATATCCCTCGATACTGTTGCCGAGCAATACCACATGCATGCCGGATTCCTTGGCCAGCTTGAGCGATGAGACCAGCCGGTCCACGGCCTGCGCCTGCTCGTCCGATGCAGTGCTGTCGCTCTCAGTGTTGGACGAATCGTCTTTGGACGAGTCGTCTTCGGAAGATTCACCGTCAGAAGTAGCTTCCCCATCCGTGGCATCGTTGGTGCTCAGGTTCTGGCTCACGTAATCGCCGTATTGGCGAGTGGAAGCGTCGGCCTCGACTACTGGAGCCACGAGCAATGTCATGTTGTCGGGCGCGATGGCAATGCCGGAATCGTCCGTGGTGTTATTCGAAAGATGATCGACCACAAAGTCTTGGATGGCGCGGCTTTGCTTGGCCAACGAGTCGGACGTCGTATGATCGATATCGCCTTTCTTGAAACCGGCGTCGGCCAGAGCCTTGGCTAGGTCAGGCACCAGCTTCGCCCATTTGTTCAGTGGCGTCTGCTGGTTCAGCGTAATGCCGTCCGAAGGTGTGAACACGGCCACGCCGCCGGCAGAATTGGACGTCACCGTGGTCTGACCATCTACAACGGTCTTATTGTCTGAGGTGCACGCGGTCAGTGACAGCACCATCGCGCAGGATGCGATAATGGCGGCGAGCAGGGTGGTTGAGCGGCGTGCGAACACCATAAGCGGCGAAACCTCCTCAAGCGGGCGTGAAAACAAGCTGAATCACGATTCTAGTAGGCCGTATACGAAAAAGTCCCGGACCAGTGGACAAATCGCCACATATCCGGGAACAATTAGAGGTATTACGTGCGTGCATCGAACAACTGTCATGATTATCGTGCTGAGGAACATTCCAGATGAAGCACGACAATCATGACAGTTTGCGACATGACATGACCCATGTAGGTCCGCACGATGTGTTCGATGATTTACTCGGCCAGAGCCTTGGCCAGGTTCTCGTCCAGCGCGTTCATGAAGCCGTCGGTGTCGAGCCACGGTTCGTCCGGGCCGATGAGCATGGCCAGATCCTTGGTCATCTGACCGCCTTCAACGGTGTCGACGATGACCTTCTCCAGCGTCTTGGCGAAGTGACGGACTTCGGGCGTGCCGTCCAGATCGGCGCGGTGCTTAAGGCCGCCGGTCCACGCGAAGATGGATGCGATCGGGTTGGTGGAGGTCTTCTCGCCCTTCTGCCAGCGGCGGTAGTGACGGGTCACGGTGCCGTGCGCCGCTTCGGCCTCGACGGTCTGGCCGTCCGGGGTCATGAGCACGGAGGTCATGAGGCCCAGCGAACCGAAGCCCTGGGCCACGGAGTCGGACTGCACATCGCCATCGTAGTTCTTGCAGGCCCAGATGTAACCGCCGTGCCACTTCAGGGAGCTGGCCACCATGTCGTCGATCAGGCGGTGCTCGTAAGTCAGGCCGGCCTCGGCGTACTTGTCCTTGTATTCGGTCTCGAACACCTCGGCAAAGATGTCCTTGAACTGGCCGTCGTAGGCCTTCAAAATCGTGTTCTTGGTGGACAAGTACACCGGGTAATGACGCATCAGGCCGTAGTTGAAGCAGGCGCGAGCGAAACCGCGGATCGAATCGTTGACGTTGTACTGCACCTGGGCCACGCCGCCGTCTTCGCCGTAGTTGTAGACCACGTGCTGAATCGGCTCGGAGCCATCGTCCGGAGTGAAGGTGACGGTCAGCTGGCCGGCTCCCGGAACCTTGAAATCGGTGGCCTTGTACTGGTCGCCGAATGCGTGACGGGCTACGACGATCGGCTTGGTCCAGCCGGGCACCAGACGAGGCACGTTGCTCATCACAATCGGCTCGCGGAAGATCGTGCCGCCCAGGATGTTGCGGATGGTGCCGTTGGGGGACTTCCACATCTTCTTGAGACCGAATTCCTTGACTCGGGCCTCATCGGGGGTGATGGTGGCGCACTTGACACCGACATGGTGCTTCTGGATGGCGTGGGCGGCGTCGATGGTCACCTGGTCATCGGTCTCGTCGCGGTGCTCGATGCCCAGATCGTAGTAGTCGAGGTTCACGTCGAGGTACGGCAGGATCAGACGATCCTTGATGTCCTTCCAGATCACGCGGGTCATCTCGTCGCCGTCGAGTTCGACGACAGTGCCTTCGACCTTGATTTTGGCCATGCTTCCTCCTGATAGATGGTGTGAAGATGATTTAGTCATAGCGCATGTTTGTAACGACTTGAAGCAATCGTCCGGTCCGTGGGAAACGGCCTTGTTGGCGTCCCACCCGGGCAATAGGCTGGAAACCATGTCTCAGGAAATTGAAATCGGTTTGGGCAAAAAAGGCCGTCTCGGCTACGCACTCGACGATGTGGCAATCGTCCCCTCCCGTCGCACCCGCGACCCCGAGGACGTCTCCACCTCTTGGCAGATCGACGCCTATGAGTTCGATGTGCCGGTGATCGGCGCCCCCATGGATTCGGTGACCAGCCCGGCCACCGCCATCGCCATGGGCAAGATGGGTGCGCTCGGCGTGCTCGATCTGGAAGGTCTGTGGACCCGTTACGAGGATCCGACCCCGCTGTTGGACGAAATCGCCGGACTGCCGGCCGATCAGGCCACCGAGCGTATCCAGCAGATCTATGCCGAGCCGGTCAAGCCGGAGCTCATCACGCAACGTCTGCACGAGATTCGCGCCGCCGGTGTCACCGTGGCCGGCGCGCTCTCCCCGCAGCGCACCCAGCAGTTCTACTCCACCGTGGTGGACGCGGGCGGGGACCGGTTGGTGGTCCGCGGCACTGTGGTCTCCGCCGAGCACGTCTCCTCCGGTCAGGAACCGCTGAACCTCAAGAAGTTCATCTACGACCTTGACGTGCCCGTCATCGTCGGCGGCGCATCCAACTACACCGCTGCCCTGCACCTGATGCGCACCGGCGCGGCCGGCGTGCTCGTCGGCTTCGGCGGCGGCGCGGTCTCCGCCACCCGCCAGACCATCGGCGTGCAGGCCCCGATGGCCACCGCCATCGCCGACGTGGCCGAGGCCCGCCGCGACTACATGGACGAATCCGGCGGCCGCTACGTGCAGGTCATCGCCGACGGCGGCATGGGCGACTCCGGCAGCTTCGTCAAGGCCCTGGCCCTCGGCGCCGACGCGGTCATGCTCGGCGCGCCGCTGGCCCGCGCCACCGAGGCCCCCGGCAAGGGCACCCACTGGGGTTCTGAAGCCCGCCACCAGACGCTGCCGCGCGGCTACCGCACCACGGTCGGCACGGTCGGCCCGCTCGAACAGGTGCTGTTCGGACCGAGCCACCAGGCGGACGGCAAGACCAACTTCATCGGCGCCCTCAAGCGCGCGATGGCCTCCACCGGCTACGTCGACGTGAAGAACTTCCAGCGTTGCGGCATGGTGGTCAACCCGTATTCCGCACGATAATCCCGATTGCCCCCTGAAAATGGGGGTTTGCCCTCCATGCAGGAGGCTTAACTTGCCCGAAGGCGCGCTCAAGTAGTTTGACTTGGCGCGCCTTTCGTGATGTTGTAGTACAGACGCTCGCCGATGATGGTGAGTTGCAAGGGGGCTTGAAGGGGGTCATCATGGAGTATTCGGGATTTTTCCACGGCACATATCAGTACGGGCCGTTGCCGAGTTATGACGGATTCATCGTTGTGGAGCTGTCGGATCGCCCGGTGCGGTATCACATCCAACCCACATTCATAGGCGGGCTGAATGCGAAGGAATGTCATTCCATGGCCATGGCTGCATGCCGCATCGCCTGCACATCGGCGGACGCGATACGTGGCAAACTCAGCGTCGCACATCTCAACAGAGCCATGACAAAACCATGCCTGGACCGGCTGCAAACCATGCAATACCTGCTCGGCATCCACATGGTCACTCATCCGGAGCTCAAAGCGAAATTCTGCTATCTGCCCACTGTCCCCACATTGATCGACGGCATGATCACCGGCAAGGACACGCTGGAAATGGCGGTATTCATGACCATCGGCCAGGAAAATCTGCGAGTCAACCTCAAACTGAAGTACATCGGTTCTCGATGGATGTGCATCTATGCCGATTTGGGCTGACCAGACGGCCCCGCCCGCACACCGATTCCTACGCTGGTAGCGGAAGACGGTTCTGCCGTGTCATAGGCTGGTTCGCCTATAGTAGTGACCATGCGTGAACATGTAGAAGAACCCAGATATGTCACCACCGATGACGACACCGTCTACTCGCTGCTGTCCAAACGAGCAGCTCGCACGCCGGATGACATCATCGCGGAATGGCAGGATGACAACACCCACCAATGGCGCAGCGCCACAGCTACTGAAATGCTGTCCCGCGTACGCGAGGTGGCCAAGGGCCTGTTGGGACTTGGCGTCAAAGCCGGCACCATGGTGCTGATTTACTCGCCTACCTGCTATGAGTGGGGTGTGGCTGATTTCGCTTGCGCGGCAATCGGCGCTGTGGTTGTGCCCGTCTATGAGACCGATTCCGCCCGTCAGACCGCGGGCATCGTCGAGGAAGTCGATCCCGCCATCGCCTTTGCCGGCGACTTCCAGCGCGCACAGACGCTTGAGCAGATCCGTGTCAATCATCCGGGCATGAAATACGTGTTCAATTTCAAGGCCGATGGCCTTGACGCTGTCGTTGACTTCGGGCATGGCGTATCCGATGAGACGTTGGATGCGGCTATCGCTCGTATCAAAGCCGATGATCTGCTCACCGTGGTCTACACCTCCGGTTCCACCGGCAAGCCCAAGGGCGCGATGCTCTCCAACCGCAATTACACGCACATCGTGCTTAACGGCTACGAGATTCTGCGTGGCATGCTGTACGACGACAACCGTCTGCTGCTGTTCCTGCCGCTGGCGCACTGCTTCGCCCGCTACATCCAGTACGTGTGCATCGGTGGCTGCGGCGTGGTCGGATACATTCCCGACGCCAAGCGACTGCTCGCCGATATCCGCAGCTTCAAGCCCACCTACCTGCTGGGTGTGCCACGTGTGTTCGAGAAGGTGTATAACGCGGCCTCGCAGAAGGCTGGTGCCGGCATCCAGGGGCATATCTTCGCCCAGTCGGTCAAGCACTTCGTCAAGTGGAGCAAGGATGAGCAGGCCGGCCGCGGCCATTCGTTCATCGAGCGCATGCGCCATTCGTTCTACATGGCCACGGTAGGCAAATCCATTCGTTCCGCTCTCGGACCGAACCTCAAATGGCTGGCCTGCGGTGGTGCGCCGCTCAACGTGGATTTGGCCCACTTTTTCAACGGCATGGATGACATCACCTTCATCCAGGGTTATGGCATGACCGAAACCGCTGCTCCGATGCTCGTCAATTGGGAGGACGACAACGAGGTCGGTTCGGTCGGCAAGCCTGGGCCTGGCATGGGCGTGCGTCTTGGCGAAGACGATGAAATTGAGCTGACCGGCCCGAACGTGTTCCTTGGCTACTACAAGCAGCCCGAACTCACCGCACAGACGATGACTGCCGACGGCTGGATCAAAACCGGCGATCTGGGTCGTATCGGCGACCGCGGCTTCACCTTCATTACCGGACGCAAGAAGGACATCATCATCACCGCCGGCGGCAAGAACATCAGCCCCGCCCCGATGGAGGATGTCATCGTCACCTGCCCGATCGTGGCTCATGCAGTAGTAGTCGGCGACGGCAAGCCGTTCGTGTCCGCACTTATCGAGCTCGACCCCGAAATGCTGCATTCCTGGCTGGAAGGTCAGGGCCTCAATGCCGACATGACACTCGCCGAGGCCAGCGACAACGACGCGGTGCGCGCCTTTATCCAGCAGTACATCGACCAGGCCAACGCCAATGTCTCCCGCGCTGAGTCCGTGCGCAAATTCGCGGTGCTGGATGAGGAATTCAGTCAGGAGCACGGCACACTCACCCCGAGCATGAAAGTGGTGCGTCCCAAGGTATTGCAGCGCTACGCCACCGTCATCGAGGAGGATCTGTACGCGCCCAAGCCATCCAACAAGCCGCTGCCCGCCACTGCCAAGATCATCGACAGCACGCTGGAGACCGTCAAGAAATCCTCCGAATCGGTCAAGCAGGCGTCCGAACAGGTCAAACAGGCCTCGGAACAGATGAAAACCAGCGTGTCTGATTCGATTGCTAGCGTGTCGGAGAAGATCAAGAAGTCGAAGGCCGAACCCGAAGAGGGCGAGACCGGCGATTCCGCTGACAATGCCGCTGACACCGGCAGCAAGCCGGACCAGCCGGCTGACGAGAAGAATGAGGAGTAACGAGAAGTGGCCATCCGTGAGATCAGGGTCGTGCCCGACCCAGTCCTGCGCACCCCCTGCGATGAGATCAAGGAAATCACCCCGGCCGTGCGCCGCCTGGTTGACGACCTGTTGGAAACCGTGGACGATCCGGGCCGAGCGGGCCTGTCCGCCAACCAGATCGGCGTGAGCCTGAGGGCCTTCTCCTACAACATCGACGGCAAGGTCGGCTACGTTCTGAACCCCGTACTCGAGGAGAAGTCCGGCGAGCAGTATGGCGATGAAGGTTGTCTGTCCGTGCCCGGCTTGTGGTACAAGACCCGTCGTGCCGACTACGCTCGCGTGCGTGGCATCGACTTGGACGGCAACGAGGTCGTGCTCGAGGGCTCCGGGCTGATGGGCCGTATGCTTCAGCACGAATGCGACCACCTCGATGGCCACGTGTATTTGGATCGCCTGGAAAAGGAAGAACGCCGCGAAGCCCTGCGCTACATGCGCAATCGTCAGGCGAAGTAGTCCATACTCGGCTCCCACTGGCTGGAGCCGTCGAACGTAGTGAGACTGAGGGTGGTTCTGCCGGTACCGCCCGTGACTCCCCTCAGTCGCCTACGGCGACAGCTCCCCTCAGAGAGGGGAGCCTGTTTTTTTAGTACCGGCTCCGTGCTATTCTCGAAACTCGTGTGCCACCCGGCAACGGACGCAGTCGCTGGCGTCCAGAGCCACCCAATATTGTCAACCGGCACACAACAAATTCGCGTCATGCTCGCGACGGCTTGTGTCGGTCGGCTGCACAACTCGTGAAACCGGGGGAGCAGCTGCACGCAGGTGCGCATGGCCAGGCAAGAACCGACAATGAAAGGTAGTAATACCATGGCTCAGATCACTATGAGCGATATGCTGAAGGCTGGCCTGCACTTCGGCCACCAGACCCGTCGTTGGAACCCGAAGATGAAGCAGTTCATCCTCACCCAGCGCAACGGCATCCACATCATCAACCTGTTCAAGTCGCTCGACATGATCGACAAGGCGTACGACTTCATCAAGACCACCGTGGCCCACAACGGCACCGTGCTCTTCGTCGGCACCAAGAAGCAGGCTCAGGAAGCTATCGCCAACCAGGCCACCCGCGTGAACATGCCCTACGTCTCCGAGCGTTGGCTCGGCGGCATGCTGACCAACTTCCAGACCGTCTCCAAGCGCGTCAACCGCCTCAAGGAACTTGAGGAAATGGACTTCACCGACGTGCACGGCTCCGGCCTGACCAAGAAGGAGCTCCTCCTGCTCGAGCGCGAGAAGGACAAGCTCAACAAGCAGCTGGGCGGTATCCGCAACATGAACCGCACCCCGTCCGCGATGTTCGTCGTCGACATCACCAAGGAAGCCCTGGCTGTTGAGGAAGCTCACAAGCTGGGTATCCCGGTTGTCGCCATCGTCGACACCAACGCCGACCCGGACACCGTTGAGTACCCGATCCCGGCCAACGATGACGCCATCCGCGGCATCGAACTGCTGACCAGCCTGATGGCTGACGCCGTCGCCGAAGGTCTGCTGGAGCGCTCCGGCGCCAACAAGGCCGAGGGCGAAGCCGCCGAGCAGCCGATGGCCGCTTGGGAGAAGGAACTCCTGACCAATGAGGCTCCTGCCGAGGCTTCCGCTGAAGCCGCCGCTCCGGCTGCCGCCGAGGGCGAAACCGCCGAGGCCCCCAAGGCCGAGTGATGCTCTACGATGGGAAGTGCCTGAATAAGCGCTTCCCATCGTTCACGGGTAAGCAAAATTTCTCAAGGAGAATAATCAATGGCAGCAATTACCGCCGCACTGATCAAGCAGGTTCGTGAAGACACCGGCGCCGGCATGCTCGACGTCAAGAAGGCTCTGACCGAAGCCGAAGGCGACGTCGCCCGCGCCAAGGAAATCATCCGCGCCAAGGGTATCGCCGCAGCCGGCAAGCGTGAAGGCCGCAAGGCTCAGGAAGGCACCATCGCCTCCAAGGTCGTCGAGACCGCCAATGGCGAGACCGGCTACGCCGTCGAGCTGAACTCCGAGACCGACTTCGTGGCCAAGACCCCGAAGTTCGTCGAGTTCACCGAGGAAGTTCTCGGCTACGCCGTGGACGCCGACGCCAACTCCGCTGACGAGCTGCTCGAGGCCAAGGCTGGCGACACCACCGTCAAGCTGGCTGTCGAAGAGGCCGCCGCCCTGTTCGGTGAGCACGTCAAGGTCGGCCAGTTCGCCAAGATCTCCGGCGAGCACGTCGAAGTCTACGCTCACAAGAAGTCCGCCGAGATGCCGCCGAGCATCGTCGCCATGATCGCCACCGACAAGGCCGGCGCCGCCGTGGCCCACGAAGCTGCCCTGCAGATCTCCGCCATGGGCGCCCAGTGCCTGACCCGCGAGGACGTTCCGGCCGATGTGGTCGAGTCCGAGCGTCGCGTGGCCACCGAGAAGTCCCTGGCCGAGGGCAAGCCGGAGAAGATCGTTCCGAAGATCGTCGAAGGCCGTCTCAACGCTTTCTTCAAGGAAGTCGTGCTGCTTGAGCAGCCGTTCGTCAAGGACCCGTCCAAGACCGTCGGCGACCTGTTCAAGGAAGTCGGTGGCAACGCCACCGCATTCGCTCGTGTCGAGGTCGGCAAGGGCGAAGAGGAGTGAGCCTAAGGCTTACTCCACGCGCTTAGCGTAATTTCAACGAAACGCCATCCGGTTATTCAATAATCGGATGGCGTTTCGCTATTCCAAGGGTGTCGTTGCTAGGGGGTGTCGTCGTAAACCGATACGCTTGTCTACGGATAATTTCGCACTTTCGGTTTTGAGAAAGGCACAATATGACTGATAGCGACAATCCGCGCAGAGTTCTGCTCAAGCTGTCCGGCGAAGCATTCGGTGGTGGCAAGGTCGGCATCGATACCCAGGTGATTCGTCGCATTGCCGAGGAGATCGTTCCGGCCGTACAACAGGGTGTGCAGGTGGCCATCGTGGTCGGCGGCGGCAACTTCTTCCGCGGTGCCGAACTGCAGCAGGCCGGTATCGATCGTTCCCGTGGCGACTACATGGGTATGCTCGGCACGGTGATGAACTGCCTCGCTCTACAGGACTTTCTGGAGCAGGAGGGGCAGGCCACCCGCGTGCAGACCGCCATCACCATGGGACAGGTCGCCGAGCCGTATATTCCGCTCAAGGCCATCCGTCACCTTGAAAAGGGTCGCGTGGTGATTTTCGGCGCCGGTGCCGGCATGCCGTACTTCTCCACCGACACGGTTTCCATCCAGCGTTCCCTCGAAATCCACTGCGACGAGGTACTTATGGGTAAGAACGGCGTCGACGGCGTCTACACCGCCGACCCGCGCAAGGACGAGAACGCCAAGCGTTTTGAAACCCTGAGCTACAATCGCGCCCTCGTGGACAATCTGGCCGTCATGGACGCCTCCGCACTGTCCATGGCCCGCGACAACAAGAAGCGCATCCGCGTCTTCGGCCTCGAAGAGCCGGGCAACGTGACCCGCGCCCTCGTCGGCGATGAAATCGGCACGCTGGTCTCCACCGCCGAATCGCGCGTGGCCGAGTAAGCCGCAAACGCCCACAATCGAATCAAGCGTTCATAGACGAACAACACTGACGAACACCAACACACAAGGAGTGAATATGTCTCTTATCGACCAGGCCAAGGAACAGATGGCCAAGACCGTGGAAAACACCAAGGAAAACTTCTCCGGCATCCGTACCGGTCGCGCAAACCCGGCCCTGCTCAACGGCATCACCGTGGACTACTATGGTGCCCCCACCCCGATTAAGGCCGTCGCCTCCATCGGCGTTCCCGAACCGCGCACTCTGTCCGTCACCCCGTTTGACGCTTCCCAGGCCGGTGCCGTCGAAAAGGCCCTGCGCAACTCCGACCTCGGCATCAGCCCGAACCGTGATGGCAACGTCATCCGTCTGACCATGCCGGAACTCACCGAGGATCGTCGTAAGGAATACGTCAAGCTCGCCAAGGGCAAGGCCGAGGATGGCAAGGTCGCCGTGCGCAACATTCGCCGTAAGACCAAGGAAACCATCGACAAGGCCGTCAAGGACGGCGAGATGGGTGAGGACGAAGGCGATCGCCTGCTGAAGGATCTTGACAAGGTCACCAAGTCCGTTACCGACGAGATCGATACTCTGCTGGAGACCAAGCAGAAGGAGATCATGGAGGTCTGATTCAGACCAGGTCCGGAGAATTATGGAACGCAACGAACAACTCCATGAAGAGGCCGAGGAGACGCTCGACCAGATCAACAAGAAGACCGGCCGCAACATGCCGCAGGCCATCGCCACAGGCGCGGCACTGGTCACCCTTATTGTCGCGTGCCTGCTGCTCAGCGTCGACCTCTTCGTGCTGCTGGTAGTCATGTTCATGATTCTGGCGCTGTGGGAGCTCAGGGTGGACTTCGCCACCGTGGGCCTGCACCTCCCGGTGTTTATGCTGTGGCTGTGCTCGTCCTTCACCCTCATCGCCACCTACTATTCCCCGTACCATCTCATCACGATGTCGCTGAGTATCATCGTGTCGATTATTCTGGTCGCCATCGCGGCCAGCGCAAAAATCAGCGTCGGCAACCGCCTATCTCTGGCGGTTGCCGGCAAACTGTCCAACACGGATGCCAGCGCGCGCCTCGAATCCTCGTTTAATCATGAGGGCGGGGAACAGCATCATTCCCGGCTCAGCCATGTGGCTGTGTCCGTGCTTACCGTGTTGTACATTCCGTTGTTGGCCAGCTGCGTCATCATCTCACTGACTTTTAATGGGCATCCGATTGCACACGCCATCATGCTGGTGTTCCTTCCCGCCCTATCCGATACGGGCGGTTTGTTTGCCGGTGCCTGGCTCGGCAAACACAAGCTCAGCCCGCGCATCTCGCCGAAGAAGTCCGTTGAGGGCCTTATCGGCTCGATGCTCTTCGCCATGGCTGGCGCATTTGCCGTATTCGCATGCACGTATGATGCCTCGAAATGGGCCACTCGTTGGTGGGTGCCGATCGTGGCGGGTATTCTCATCGGTGCCGTGGGCACGTTCGGTGATTTGTGTGCTTCCATGCTCAAGCGTGATATCGGTATCAAAGACATGGGCCATCTGCTCAAGGGGCACGGCGGTGTGATGGATCGTGTGGATTCCATTTTGATGAGTGCACCGTTCACCTGCGCCTTGCTGTGGATCACCGGACTGTGATTCGCATGCCTCGTGCACGAACAATGTGGCATCGTGTGTATATCGCACGGTGCCACATGCCATATATGGGGAAATCATCGTTCAATATGCGTTCGCTATGGGCTAAGACATGGGCCATCTGATTCGTATGCGGCACGCCGTATGGTGGATTCTGATATTTCTATTGCATGTTTGACTATTTTCTGATATTGAGAGCGAAGCGAACCCATCATGACCACACAGCATCCTGACACTCCGGAAACCGGCATTACTCCCGGCGGCACATCAGGTGCCTTCCGTGACGTGCTATCCAAGGACCATGCCCGCCGTGGTAAGCCGCCGCTGCACTTTGTGGATATGACGCCCGAGCAGCGCGTCGAGAAAGCGGCCGAACTCGGATTGCCGAAGTTCCGAGTCAAGCAGCTCGCCAACCATTACTTTGGCCATTTCGATGTGAATGCCGCCGAATTCACTGATTTTCCGGCAGCCAAGCGCAGCGAGGCCGCCGCCGCGTTTTTCCCGCAGCTCATCACCGAGGTGACCCGCCAAGTGGCGGACGAAGGCACCACCATCAAGACCTTGTGGAAGCTGTTCGACGGCTCCCTCATCGAATCGGTGCTTATGCGATACCCGACCCGCACCACGCTGTGCATCTCCTCGCAGGTCGGCTGCGGCATGGGCTGCCCGTTCTGCGCCACCGGCAAGCTTGGCCTGACCCGTAACATGTCCACCGGTGAAATAATCGAACAGGTGCGTGTGGCCGCCAAGATGATGCGCGACGGCGAAGTGGCCGGGGGAGAGGGCCGCCTGAGCAACATCGTGTTCATGGGCATGGGCGAGCCGATGGGCAACTACAACTCCGTGCTGTCCGCCGTACGACAGATTTCCGCCATGCCTCCCGAAGGCTTCGGCATTTCCGCGCGCAACATCACCGTATCCACGGTGGGCGTGGTCCCTGGCATCAAGAAGCTCACTGCCGAAGGCATTCCCGTGCGTCTGGCCGTTTCCCTGCATGCCCCCAGCGACGAACTGCGTGACGAGCTGGTGCCGATGAACAAGCGTTTCAATACCAAGCAGGTGTTGGATGCCGCGCACGATTATTGGCTGGCCTCCAAGCGCCGCGTCAGTATCGAATACGCGTTGATGCGCGGCATCAACGACCAGGCCGAGCATGCGCAGTTGCTGGCCAAGAGGCTTAACCATTACGGCGACAACTGGGCCCACGTCAACCCGATTCCGCTCAACCCCATCGAGGGCTCGAAGTGGACCGCCTCCAAGCCGGAAGACGAACAGCGGTTCCTGGAGATCCTGCACCGCTCGGGCATCACCGCCACACTGCGTGACACCCGCGGTCAGGATATTGACGGCGCCTGCGGGCAGTTGGCCGCCAAGGAGCGGTAGCTTCGGTGATTGAATCGGCCTGCGGCCGATGCTGTGTTGTTGCGCAGCCACGAAAAATCTATCGGCCGTAGGCCGATTCGGTCACTTCAGCGCATCCTTGATTGCGTCCACGAAGTAGTCCAGATCGTCGGGCTTGCGGGACGTGATGAGCTTGAAGCCGTTGGCGTCGTCCACGTGCAGCTGCTCGTCGACGTAATGGCCGCCCGCGTTCTCGATATCAGCGGCGATATAGCGGCAGGGCGCGGCGGTCTTGCCAGCCACCAGACCCGCGTTGACCAGCAGCCACGCGCCATGGCAGATCGCGGCGATCGGCTTGCCTTCGTGCGCGAACTCCTGCGCCAGCGTGATCGCATCCTCATTGACGCGGATACGATCCACATTGCAGGTGCCGCCGGGCACCACCAGCAGGTCGTAGTCGGCAGCCTGCACGTCGGACAGGCGCGCGTCCGGGGTCAGCGTTTCACCTTCGTAGCGGTCGTGCTGCACCGTCTCACACGGGTCCAAGGTAGTGGCGGCAAGCGTCACCTTGGCGCCGGCGGCCTTGAGATCGCGCAGCGGGCGCGTCAGCTCGGTCTCCTCGATACCCCAGTTGTTGACGATGATCAGTACCGTGCTGTTTTCGACAGCCATGCCAATCTCCTTGATTCGGCGGACAACTTCCACGAGCCATTCTCTCACGCCGAGCGGCTGCCATGCCGGTGCTCAATATGATGATTCTCATATTCCAGAAACAGGTGCGGCGCATGTAACGGGCGGTAGGTAGTCTGAAGGACTGTAATGCAAAGCCGAACAGGGGAGTGAAGCATGTCGTTGGCGGTACGAGTCATCCCGTGCCTGGACGTTGACGCCGGTCGCGTGGTGAAGGGTGTGCATTTCGAGAACCTCAAGGACGCGGGTGACCCGGTGGAGCTGGCGGCCGAATACTACCGTCAGGGAGCCGACGAGATCACCTTCCTGGATGTGACCGCATCCAGCTCCCACCGCAACACGATGATTGACGTGGTCTCCTGCACCGCCGAACAGGTGTTCATCCCAATGACTGTGGGCGGCGGCGTACGCACGCCCGAGGACGTCGACTCACTGCTGCGCTGCGGTGCAGACAAGGTCGGTGTCAACACGGCGGCCATCAACGACCCGTCGCTTATCAGCCGTGTGGCCGATCGTTTCGGCAACCAGGTGCTGGTGCTCTCCGTGGATGCCCGCCGCGAAAAGGGTGAGCAGCATACGCAGTCCGGTTTTGAGGTCACCACGATGGGCGGCCGCAAATCCACCGGTATTGATGCCATCTGGTGGGTCAAGCGCGCCGAGCAGCTTGGCGCCGGCGAGATTCTGCTTAACTCGATGGACGCCGACGGCACCAAGGAAGGCTTTGACCTCGAGATGATTCGCGCCGTGCGCAAGGAAGTCAAGATTCCGATCATCGCCTCCGGCGGTGCCGGCAAGGTCGAGGACTTCCCGCCCGCCATCGAAGCAGGTGCCGACGCGGTGCTGGCTGCATCCGTATTCCATTACGGCATCCTGACTATCGCCGATGTCAAGGCGGAACTCAAGAAGCACGGCTACACCGTTCGCTAAACGAATACACCTTGCTCCCGCTGGGCGAACAATCCAGTGAATTGTTCGTGGCAATGCGCTATGCGCACGTCGCACATAATCCGGGAGCTGTCAGCGAAGCTGACTGAGGGTGGTCCACAAAAAGAAGATAGGTATGACAGACACTACATACGACAATTCCACTGAACTCGATCCCCGTATTGCCTCACGCCTGAAGCGTGACGCCAAGGGTCTGGTCGCCGCCGTCATCCAGCAGTACGACACACGCGAGGTGCTGATGGTCGGCTACATGAACGACGAGGCATTACGCCGCACGCTGACCACCGGCCGCGTGACCTTCTGGTCCCGGTCCCGTCAGGAATACTGGCGCAAGGGTGATACCTCCGGCCATGTGCAATACGTCAAGGGCGTGTCCCTGGATTGCGACGGCGACGCACTGCTCGTCGAAGTCGACCAAGTCGGTGCCGCCTGCCACACCGGCAAGCGCAGCTGCTTCCTCGAAGGCGGCCCCCTGCCCGTGGTCGAAGGCCATCGCCCGGCCGAGCAGTAGAACGGGCTTTCCTGACTGAGGGAAGCCGAGCGACCGCGTACTATGAAACAAGACATCGAGTTGTAAGCAAAGGAGCGAATATGAGCGAATGCAGCGTCAAACACCTGAAGTGGGGCGCCACCTGGCCCAGTCGCGAACAGTTCCACGAACTGGCCGACGCCGGATACCGTGTGATTCCGATTGTGCGCCGTCTGCTCGCCGACTCGCTCACCCCGGTCGGCTTCTATGAGCGTCTCGCCGGCGGCCGATCCGGCACCTTCATCCTCGAATCGGCGGAATACGGCGGCACGTGGAGCCGTTACAGTTTTATCGGCGTCAACTCGATGGCCCAGCTGCGCTCCAACAACGGTCAGGCCGACTGGCTGGGCAAGGTCCCGGTCGGCGTGCCCGTCACCGGTGACGTAGTCGAAGTCGCTCACGCCACGTTGAAGACTCTGAAGGCCCCGCATGTGGAAGGCCTGCCGAACCTGACCAGCGGTCTGGTCGGCACGGTCGGCTGGGATGCCATCCGCCACTGGGAACCGACCCTGCGCGCCGAAGCTCCGGACGAGACCGGCCAGCCTGAGACCGTGCTTGCCCTGGCCACCGATATCGCCGTGGTCGACCACGTATCCGGTTCGGTATGGCTCATCGCCAATGCGGTGAATGTGGATGATAAATCCACTCGCGCCGACGCTGCCTACAACGAGGCCGTCGCTCGACTCGACCAGATGCAGCGCGATGCCGCCACCCCGGCTTCGGACGAGTCCCGCGTCAACATCCTGGACGAAACGGTCGCCCAACCCGAGCTGCGCTTCCGCACCGAGAAGAGCCACTACGAGCAGGCCGTCGAACGCGCCAAGCAGCACATCGTCGACGGCGACGTGTTCCAGGTGGTCATCTCCCAGCGCCTCGACATCGATTCGCCTGCTGACCCGTTCGACGTGTACCGTGTGTTGCGCACGCTGAACCCGAGCCCGTACATGTATTTCATGGCGTTGACCGACGCTCAGGGCCGCGACTTCAACGTGATCGGCTCCAGCCCGGAAACCCTCATCAAGGTGGACAACGGCCACGCGATGACCTTCCCGATTGCTGGATCCCGCCCTCGCGGCGCCACCCCTGAGGAAGACGAGAAATTCGCCAAGGAGCTGCTTGCCGATCCGAAGGAATGCAGCGAGCACATCATGCTCGTCGACCTGTCTCGCAACGACCTGAGTAAGGTGTGCGTGCCGCAGTCCGTGGAAGTCGTGCAGCTCATGGACATCAAGCGTTTCAGCCACATCATGCACATCTGCTCGACGGTCACCGGCAAGGTCGACCCCTCGCTGACCGCATTCGATGTGTTCAAGTCCGCGTTCCCGGCCGGCACGCTGTCTGGCGCGCCTAAGCCGCGCGCAGTCGAAATCATCGACGAGTTGGAACCGGCCGACCGCGGCATCTACGGCGGCACCGTCGGCTACTTCGATTTCTCCGGCAACATGGACATGGCCATCGCCATCCGCACCGCGTTCCTGCGCGACCATGAGGCGAGCGTGCAGGCCGGTGCCGGCATTGTGCTCGACTCCGTGCCCGCCACCGAATGGCAGGAGACGCGCAACAAGGCCGAGGCCAGCGTCGAGTCCATCCAGATCGCCGCCCAGTTGCGCGAACTGTAACGTTCAACGCATAGCGATGCCCCCGCTGACAGAAGTTGTCGGCGGGGGCATCGCTGTCTGTACGTTAGTGGGTTTCGCCCATGATGTCGGTGGCGTCGGTTTCGGTGCTCACAGCGGCTTCGATGGCAGCTTCGATACCGTGCGCCATGGTCGCGATCACCATACCGGGCGTCGCATTCTTCACCTTGCCGATCAGCTGCGCGTAAGCGTATGGACGCATGAGCGTCGGCTGAGCCCGGTCGGCATGGTGTTCGCTATGATGGACAGTCGGACTTTGGTAAGAGACAGTATTCGTAACAGGCAAGTAGGTTATTCATGGCTATTGAGGTGCAGGGACTTGAAATTCAGATCGGCGCGCGCACGCTGCTTCACCCCACCAACTTCCACGTGGCCAAGGGAGACAAGATCGGTCTGGTGGGCCGCAACGGTGCCGGCAAGACCACGCTGACCCGCGTGATCACCGGCGACATGCTGCCCACCGCCGGCAAGGTGCGCGTCTCCGGCAAGCTCGGCTACCTGCCGCAGGACACGCACGCCTCCGATCCCACGCAGACCGCGCTCGACCGCATGATGAGCGCGCGCGACATCGCCACCATCATCAACCGCATCCGCAAGGCCGAAAAGGATATGACCGACCCGGATCCGGACGTGATGAGCAAGGCCATGACCCGGTACGACAAGGCCATGCAGGACTTCGACAAGGCTGGCGGCTACGCGGCCCAGTCCGAGGCGATTTCCATGGCCGCCTCGCTCGGCCTGCCGCAGGAGGTCATGGAGCAGCAGCTCGGCACGCTCTCCGGTGGCCAGCGCCGCCGCATCGAGCTGGCGCGCATCCTGTTCTCCAATGCCGACACCCTGATCCTCGACGAGCCGACCAACCACTTGGATGCCGATTCTATCGAATGGCTGCGCGGCTACTTGAAGAAGTACGAGGGCGGCTTCCTGGTCATCTCCCACTCCACCGAACTGCTGGACGAAGTGGTGAACAAGGTCTGGCATCTGGACGCGCAGCTCGGCCAGATCGACATGTATTCGCTTGGCTGGAAGGCCTACCTGCACCAGCGCGTGGTGGACGAGGAGCGCCGCCGCCGCGAACGCGAAGTGGCCGAGAAGAAGGCCGACCGTCTCATGAAGCAAGGCATTCGACTGCACGCCAAGGCCACCAAGGCCGTGGCGGCGCAGAACATGATGCGCCGTGCCGAAAAGCTGCTGGAAAACACCTCCGAGGCGCAGAAGGCCGAGAAGGTGGCGGACATCCGTTTCCCCGAGCCCGCGCCCTGCGGCCGCACGCCGATCATGGCCAAGGATATTTCCAAGGCCTACGGTTCCAACATCGTGTTCGCCGGCGTGAATCTGGCCATCGACAAGGGCTCGCGTGTGGTGATCCTCGGCTACAACGGTGCCGGCAAGACCACCACGCTGCGCCTGCTGGCCCACATCGAGGAGCCGGACACCGGTTCCGTGGAATACGGTCACGGCTGCAAGATCGGCTACTTCGCGCAGGAGCACGACACCTTGGATCTGAACGCCACCGTGTTGGAGAACCTGCAGCATGTGGCGCCCGAGCTCGATAACACGCAGGCCCGTTCGATTCTCGGCTCGTTCCTGTTCTCCGGTGACGACGCGATGAAACCGGCTCACGTGCTTTCCGGCGGTGAGAAGACCCGTCTGGCTCTGGCCACGCTGGTCACCTCGCGAGCCAACGTGCTGCTGCTCGACGAGCCCACCAACAACCTCGACCCCGCTTCCCGTGAGGAGATTCTGAAGGCCATTGCCAAGTATGAGGGCGCCATCGTGCTCGTCACCCACGATGAGGGCGCCGTCGAGGCGCTCAACCCCGAGCGCGTGCTCCTCATGCCCGACGGCGACGAAGACCTCTGGAATGATTCGTATCTCGAACTCGTAGCTGAAGAATAGTAGTAAACTCGTAGCCGAAGAATAGTAGTAGGAGAGGTCTGCCATGCCAACCACAACAGGTAAGAAAATCGCCATCGTCACCGGCAGCGCGCTGGGCCTGGGCTACGAGCTCGCCAGCCAGCTCATCGCCAACGGCTGGCTGGTGGCCGGCGTCGACTTCAATGCCGAACGTCAAGCCGAACTGACCGCGCAGTGGCCCGATGACTCCTACCGCGCCTTCGTCGGCGACATCACCGACGAAGCGTTCGTGAAAGAATCCGTGGCGGATATCGCCACGCTCGGCCACATCGATTTGCTCATCAACAACGCCGGCCAGCCTTCGTTCAAGGTGCCCACCGCCTACGAGGCCGCCGACGTCGACAAATGTCTCAAGGGACTCAAAGGCATGATTCTGTGGACGGTGGAAACCCTCAAGGCCTGCGGCGAACAGAATGTGAAAATCGCTCAGATTATGAGTACGGCCGCCACGCGCGGCAACGCGAACGAAAGCGTGTACTGCGCTACCAAGTGGGGCGAGAAGGGCTATACCAAGAGTCTGCAGGCCGCATACAAGGGCACCAGTGTCAAGGTGGTCGCCGTCTATCCGGGCGGCATTGATACCGCTTTCTACCGTGACAGTCGCGACTACGTCTCCGAGGCCAAGCAGCACACCTTCATGCAGCCCGGTCCGCTGGCCGAAGTCATCCTCTTCAACCTGATCAACGAGGCCAACCTCACCGTCACCGACATCGAGATCAACCGCAACAGCTGAGCCTGCTAGTCTGAGATTTCAGCGCCTTGGTACATACTTGGTGCCAAGGCATTTCGCGTGTGGAGAGCGAATGCACATCAGTGACGATGAGTTTGAACGGGCCATTGAACAGGTGTTGGATGATTTGCCTGAACGGTTTGCGCGGGTGCTGGAGAATGTCGGCATCGTCGTTGCGGACGAACCCAATGAGCGCGAACTGGCTACAATGAGCAATCCGTGCGGTGAGCTGCTCGGACTGTATGAGGGCATACCCGTCACGAAGCGAACTACGGGCTACAGCGGCGTGATGCCGGACGTCATCACCCTGTTCAAGGGGCCGCATGAACGCGTATGCTCAACGCAGGCCGAGCTGCGCCAACGGATCCGCAAAACCGTGTTGCACGAGATCGGCCATTTTTTCGGCTTCGATGACGAGTATCTGCACTCGCACGGCTACTGAAGCGATGCTAGTTTCACTAGTGGGGAGCCGTCACTGCCGTATGTTGCCAGGTCTACTGCAAGTGGTGCAACGCGCGGATGATGGCGCAACGGTCCTCGACGGTTCCCTCGTTGGCGCACATGGTGGCGTACCAACGCGGATTGCGCAAGGTCTCGACGCCGGTGGCCTCATCCGTGGCGACGAGCGTGTGCAGATCGTTGGCGTACTGGAAATGCAGGTGGCTGAGCAGCCCGCCCTCGGCGAACGCCTTGCGCGAAGGCAGCGGATTGATGGCAAGTAGCCAGCGGAACGGGCTGTCTTCGGCGGCCGGATCGGTGGTGTGGAACACGAAGGTGGGGGAGCCTTCGAGACCGTGCTCGATGACATGGTCGATGGTGTATTCGTAGGTGTCGAGGCTGGTGTCGTCCTCGGCGAACCATTCGATGGCGAGCGCGGCATCGTCCGTGGAGCCGGATTCGGCGGCCGGCTCGTTCACACGCCAGTAGCCGATATGGATGATGTTCTCCGGGCTGGTGGTGGAGCAAGCCATCGACCAGAACGTCCTGATGCCGCGCGCGGCCATCGGGGCCATCTTCGGGTTGGCGAGCACCGCCTGCTCGGCGGCTTCCCAGGTCTGCTGGATGGCGGCGTCATCCGAATCAATGTAATGCTCGAAGCTTTCCCATTCACCGAGCCAGTCGGTGATGTCGAAGGCCGTGGAATCCGTGGTGTTGCTGGCGGTCATTGCGCGTTCCTTTCATGGGTGGATGTGGTGGCGAAATTGGTAGAGGCATTAGGGCTGGGGCTGCTGGCATCTGGGTTACTGACATGCGAGCCGTTGTTCCCGGAATCGTCGGCGCCAAGATTGACAATGCGGTCGCACCAGCCGGCGGCGAGCTCCTCATCGTGGGTGACCACGAGAATCGCCTTGCCTTGGCTCGCCAGTTGCCGCAGCAGTTCGCCGACCTGCTCCATGTGGTAGCGGTCGAGTCCGCTGGTGGGCTCGTCAAAGATGATGAGGTCCTTGCCGCACATCAATGCCGAGCCGATGGCAACCCGCTGCTTCTGCCCGCCGGACAGGCTCATCGGATGCCGTTCGGCGAACGCTGCAAGGTCAAGATCGGCCATGACCTGATTGGCTTGAGCGGTGATGCCGGCATCCGTCTCGTCGAGTCCGATGAGCAGTTCCTCGCGCACGCTGTCGGAGAACAGTTGGTAGTTGACATCTTGCATGACTAGGAATCCGGCGCGGGTCAGGTCGCGCGGTTTCGCGGGCACGCCGTTGAGCTCGATGCGGCCCGAAACAGGCTTGATGAGTCCGGTCAACGTGCGCACGAGCGTGGTCTTGCCGCAGCCGTTGTTGCCCATGAGCCCGGTGATTTCGCCGGCACGGAACCGCAGGTCCGGGATGGCGCGGGTGAAGCCGTCCTTGCCTTTGTATCCGATGGTGAGGTTATGGGTGCCGAGCAATACTGAAGTGCACTCATCCGCGGCCGGGCTTGAAGCCAGCGCCGCAATCCGGCGTCGATACGGTTGCAGGTCCAACGCCCGCAATCCCATGGCGGCCACGCAGCCGGGGGAGAGGGACAGGAATTCATCGGCCTCGTAATCCTGCACGATATGACCGCCGTCGAATACCACGTACCGGTCGGCCACGCCGTTGAGCCATGCGAGTCGGTGTTCGGCGATTACGATGGTGAGCCCTTCGTCCTTCATCTGCTCGATCATGGCGCGCATGTCCGCGATGGCGTTCGCGTCGAGATTGCTGGTCGGCTCATCCAATACCACGACCCTGGGCCCCAGCATGGTGGCCGCCGCCACGGCGATGCGCTGCTTTTGGCCGCCCGACAGGTGGAAGATGCTGCGATGCAGCAGATGCCCAATGCCAAAGCGCTCAGCCACGGCCGTGATACGACGATTGATGTCCTCGGCCGGCAGCCCTATGTTTTCGGCCGGGAAGGCGAGCTCGTCGGTGACGTTCGCGTTGAAATACTGGGTTTTCGGGTTTTGGAACACGCTGCCGACCAGCGGGGTGAGCCGGTCGATCGGCACGGTCTCCACATCCAGCCCGCACGTGGTCTGGTTGCCGGCGAACGCACCATGGAAGAATGAGGGGATGAGCCCGTTGGCAACGCGCGTATAGCTGGTTTTGCCGCAGCCGCTCGCCCCGCACAGCACGATGCACTCGCCTGCGGGCACGGTCAACGTGATGTCGCGCAATGCCGGCTCTGCGGCATGGTCATAGGTAAAGGAGATGCCACGGGAGGCGATGGTTCCCGCAGACGTGTCGAGTGGGCCACCCTTGCCGGTCCCAATAATGGCAGTTGCATTCGGCTGCGATTGGTTTCCACCCATCAGATCACCCCCGCGATATCGAGCGCGAGCGGCAAAGTGACCACAATCATGACCAGCCAGTCGACCACGGTCATACGGATCAGCGTGCGCGAGGTGTGCTCGCCCTCACGCCCGAGCCCCTTGGTCAGTGCCGCCACCGACAGGTCCTGTGCCACATTGGTGGCGTTCATCAGCAGCGGAATCAGAATGTATTCCAACGATTGGGCCGGGTGACGAACCAGCCCCCAGCCGCCGGAGGCGATGCCGCGCAACGCCATCGCATTGCGAATCTGCCGGTAATCCTCGGCGATGGTCGGGAAGAAGCGGATGACCACCACACAGGGAATCACCACGGCCTCAGGCACGCGCATACGCCGCATCGCGCAGATGAACGCGCTCGCGGACGTGGTGGTGAACGTATACGCGCCGGTGATGAAACAGGGCAGCATCATCGTGACGCCCACGGCCAGCGCGGAGACCACATGCAGCCACGGCAGTCCCAGGGCATCGGGGTCGAGCATTCCCAGCGCGGTGAGTACGGCATAGGTCACGCCGAAGTTCAACGCGGTTCGCCATCGGGCGGCCGCCAGCAGGGGTAGCAGGAACAGCACGACCATGACGATTTGCGTGGCGAGCCCTACATGGAAGAACAGCATGAGGTTCGCCACCAGCAGAAGGTAGAGTTTCGCGCGCGGATCGAGCGTCCGGCGGGCAGGATTCATCAGGCGATACCGGCCTTGATGAAGTGCTTCTTCATCATGCGCTGGCCGAACCAGCCGCCGAGAACCGCGCACACCAGAATCGCGATCATCGAGATGAAGAACGTGCCGGTGTTGATGTTGGCGAATACGCCGTCGATGTAGGCTGCGTCCTTGCCGCGCGCCTGCAGGCTCGCCACGTAGGCGTCCTTCATGAACCACAGGGGCAGGATCGGGCCGGTCAGGCCGTAGGAGAACACCACGTAGCTGACGAGCAGTAGCGCCTTGCTCTTATACTTGCCGGCGCGCGCGATGAGGTCGGCCGCCACCGGGAACACGATGCTGGCGATGAACGAAAGCACGAAATGCCCGGAGATGAACAGGAACAGTCCGATGATCACGCCCATGACGGTGATGCCGCCGAATTTGCCGAGGCGTGCGGCCAGCAGCATGTACACGCAGCCGGAGATGAGGGCCGTGATGGCGGGCAGGAAGATGGAGCCGAAGCCGCTGGTGAACAGGGTGCTCACCAGTGTGGCGATGCACACCATCACGAAGTACAGGGCCGCAAACACGCCGATGGTGATGAGGTCGGAGACCTCCAGTTTGCCGGATTTGGCGGGCTTGTTGAGCTGGTCAGAGGTTTCGGCGGGCGTGTTCGGTGCGGTCACGATGTTTTCCGTTTCGTATGCATTGACAATATTCCTCTCGCCAATCTAACGATGATTTCCCGCAGAGGCAATAGTCTGTCTGTGTTTTTTTAGCATGGCGGCAGATTCTAGTGGTGGTTGCAACACCTGAGGTTTGAGCGGCCTTCCATGGTCACGTTGTCGGTTGTTGAGGTTATCACGCGGCGTCGAGCAGTTCGATGATCTTCTCGCTTGGTTTCATGAACCCGAGGGTTTTGCGTGGCCGGTCGTTGAGTTCCTCGGCGACCGCGTCGAGGTAGTCCTCCGGGTAGACGGATAGGTCGGTGCCTTTGGGGAAGTACTGGCGCAGGAGCCCGTTGGTGTTCTCGTTGGTGCCGCGCTGCCACGGGGAGTGCGGGTCGCAGAAGTAGACGGCCATGTCCAGCGAGGCGCCGATCCGTTTGTGCAGGGCGAGTTCCGCTCCCTGGTCCCAGGTCAGGCTGTTGCGCAGGAGTTTGGGCAGGTGCTGCATCTTGTCGATGATGGCCTGCTGGACGTGTTCGGCGTCGTGCCCGTCGGGCAGGTGCAGCAGGATCGTGAACCTGGTGGTGCGCTCGACGAGCGTGCCGATGGCGCTTTTGTTGCGGCTGCCGGTGATGAGATCGCCCTCCCAATGGCCCGGGACCGCCCGGTCCTCGATCTCCGGGGGTCGCTCCGAGATCATGGCCATGGGTTCGCGGAAACGGGGTTTGCGGCCTTGGCCGCCTTGGGGTCTGCGGGCGGTTCGCCCCTGCCTCATGGCGCGTTTCAGCTCCTGCTTGAGTTCGCCCCTGGCCTGCAGGTAGATGGCCTGGTAGATCGTCTCGACGCTCGCGTGCATATCCCCATTATCCGGGAAGTCCAGCCTCAGCCGGTTGGCTATCTGCTCCGGGCTCCAATGCCTGCGCAACCCGGCGGCGATCTCGTCCCACAGTCGCGTGCCCTCGGCCGCCTTGCGCGGTTTGGGGCGTTTGAGCCGGTCCGCGGCCTTCTGCTGGGCGCGGTAAGGCTCGTAACCGCCGGACTCGGGATTCCTGTTGCGCTCGACCTCGCGGCTGACCGTGCCGGGGTCGCGGCCCAGCAGGCGGGCGATGGCGCGGATCGAATCGCCCAGACGCAGACGGTCCGCGATCTGGATGCGCTCCTCCTGGCTCAGGTAGCGCGGATGGAGGGTCTTGGGTTTGTCCATGGTGGAACGATACCAGTCCACCAGGGGTTTCTCGTTCCTTCCCGTGGCGCGCGTCCTGCCGTTGCGCCACGCCTTGCCGGTGCGTTTCGAGACGCCGACCGCGTGCGCGGCCTGGGTGAAGTTCATGCCTTCCTCGTCCAGCAGGCGCACGTACTCGGCGCGTCTCGCCTCGCACATCAGCTTCCTCGTCGGATATTCGACGCCGTTGAACGTCCAACGGTGTTCCCCGCCACGGTCTTCGTTTCGGTGGCTTCTGGTCACCTGACCCTCCTTGCGGTAGGTCAGGTGTTGCAACGATCACTAGAACCCGCCGGCTTGGCGCCCCTCCCTGTGGGGGGGGCGAAGGGCGTGGCGCGGGCGGGGTGTGGTTCGCGGCTATCGGCTAGTATGGTGCGGTCACGACAGAGGGAGGCATGCTGTGGCCGATGTGATGCGGGAGCTGGAACGGCTGCGACCGGTGTATGAGACGGGCGTCCTGCGGTTGCTGTTGCGCCAGAACGCGATGCTGTACGTGTCGCTGCTGCGTTCCACGTTCGACCCGCTCACCGGCGAGCTGCCGCGCGAGACCGTGGAGGAGCGGTTCGCGCAAAGTCTGAGCAGTCTGGCCGACGCCGGCGAGTATGCGCCGCGCGAGGACCAGACCTTCGCCGAGGCCGCCCATCAGATCCTCGCCGACCTGACCCGTGAAGGCGAAGGCGACTACGCCTGGCTCGCCAACTCGCATGATGCGGCCTCACACCGATTCCTCTACCGTTTGACGGCCCGCGCCCACCGCGCCATCGAGGCGCTGAGCAGGCTCGAAGACGAATCACGCGCCCTGTCCGGCGCGCAGGCCAACAGCATCATCATGGAAATCGAGCACGCGCGCATGCAGCTGACCGCCGACCCCGGCGAGCGCATCAAACTCCTCAACCGTGAAATCAAGGAACGCAAGCACGAGATCAAACGCATCCAACAGGGCAAGCAGCATGCCACGCTGAGCGAAGCCCAGGTGGAGGACGTGATCGCCGTGATCCACAACACGCTGCGCGGCGTGCCCATCGACCTGCGCGAACTCGTGCTCGACGAGCGGGACAACGGCGACGCCTTGCGTCGGCGCATGCAGGCCGGCGACATCAGCGTGGACGAGAACCTGACCCGCTACCACGATGAATACCGCCGCTCGTTCCGCGAATCAGACAGCGGCCGCCGCTTCGAGGACGCCTTCCAGGTGATCATCACCGACGAGGGCCGCCAGCAAATCGACGAAGCCCTGCGCGCCATCGCCAAAACCCCGTATCTGGCCGGCGAATCCGGCGTGCTGCTCGGCCAGATCCGCGACGAACTGGCCCGCATCTACGACGGCATCGAAGCCGTGTGCCGCCAGATGCGCGTCTCCGACGAGGCGATCAGCCGGCTCGTGCGCCAGCAAACCGACACTCGCTACCGTACGATGCTCACCCGCTTGAACCGACTGTACGCGCGCCTCAACGCGGATGCGAAAACCCATATGGGAGACGCCTCGCGCCCGTACGACACGGCCACCTCGGACGCGCTGTTCGCGCCATTGCCGATGCGCCCGGCCAAATCCATGACCCGCGCCACCGCACCCGGCCTGAGCGACCTCGCCGCCGAAGCCCCGCAGTCGACTCCGGTGGCCGATCTGCGGGACATGGTCAACAGCGGCGGCCCCCGACTCCTGCGCATGGTCAGCCTCATCCGGCGCAACCCGGTGACCGTTGACAGGTCCGATGACAGGCCCGGCGCAACCCTCGTGGACATCGCCGCCAGCTTCAACCGGCTGCCCGAAAGCGAACGCCGCGAAAGCGAGATCGTCGGCTTCCTGGGCGGGCTGGGAGCCGTAAGCGGCAACGCCATCGCCGACGAGCCGTCCACTGACGGCGTCGGCGTCGGGGTCGACAGCGACATCGCCACCGAGCCGGCTCCGGCGCAGCGCGGCGATACTGCGACCTGGCATTGCGTATCGATCGACGGCGAGCCCCGGAACTGGATCACTAGACCGGTGCTGGCCGACATGGACGAGCTGAGCATCATTGTGGAGGAAGGATGACCGTGGCCGAGGAACACGAGGAACACGAGGAGCATATGGACAACGCCAACCCGTACGCCCTGTTCGAAGGCGACATCGGCGACATGCCGGCCGAGGCACGCATGGCCGCCATCGCCCTCAAACGCGACCGCTATATCAGCGGGCCCACCTACGACACCGTGCTCGACAACCGCGACGCCGTCGTACGCTCCCTGAACAACGACCTGCTCGACTTGGTGATCAACGAACGCTACCGCATCATGTACGCCACGCCCGTGGCCGGCGACGACGTGACCCTGCGCTCGCTCAAAACCCGTGTCAGCCTCAAACGCGAGGAGGCCGCGCTGCTCGCCTTCCTGCGCATCCGCGTCCTCGAATACGAGAACGTGCACGCCGACCCCGCCGACTGGCTCGTCAGCTTTGAGGAGATCCGCGCCGCGCTCGCCACCGGCGCCGGCTATCTGGCCGCCCGCAACGACGAGGAAGGCGTGGCAAAGCAGATCGGCGCCATCGTCTCCGCGATGATCACCTACGGGTATTTGGTGCGCCTGGACGACGAAGCCATGTACCAGATCACGCCGCTCGTGCCCGTGGTGCTCGACCGCGAACTGGCCGACACCTGGCTCGACGTCGCGGAACACGGCGACGGCGACACGGAAGATGACGATGACGACGAGAAGGGAGCCGAATGATGCAGGCGACAGACGTGCAGATGATCGCGGACCGGTGGATGCTGGAATCCCGCCGACTCATCAACTGGGGCTCCTATGAGGGCTACCACGAATTCCGCCCCTCCACGGACCACAAGCTGCCGGTGACCCTGCTCGCCGGTGCCAGCGAATCCGGCAAATCCACGCTGGTCGACGCGCAGATCTCCCTGCTGTACCCAACCGGCACGCCGTTCAACAAGGCCTCGAACTCCGGCCGCTCCGAACGCAGCGACTACACCTACCTGCGCGGCATGGTCGGCGTGGGTAGCACCGAAACCGGCGACGAGCCGCTCTACCTGCGCGGCCGCGACGAGAACGGCGCACCGCAACCCGTGTGGGGCGCCATCGTGGACACCTATCGCAACCAGACCACCGGCCAGGTGCTCTCCTGCGCCAAATTCCTCTACCTGATGCCCGGCGACGGCCGCGGCGACGTGCGCCGACAGTACGTGGTCTGGGGCAAGCCCGTGGACCCCAGGCGCATGGACCAATACCGTGACGCCCCGTTCACGCCGGCCCAGCTCAAAGCCACCTACCCCGACTGCCTCACATTCCCCAGCGCCGAAGCGTTCCACACACACATCTGGAGCGCAATGGGCCTGAGCGAGGCCGCCTGTCGACTGCTGCACAAGATCCAGTCCGCCGACGCGCCCTCCCGGCTCGACGACATCTTCAAACAAGGCGTGCTCGGCGTGCCCGAAGCCCTGGACCTGGCCCGCACCACGGTCGAGGACTACGAACGTTACGACGAGAACTTCCACGCCATGGACGAGAAGACCCGCCGCATGGACACGCTGCGCGGCATCCAACAGGCCTACGGCGAATACGCCGCCGCACGCGGCAAGGCCCGCGCCTTCGAACCGGTCAAGCCGGCCGTCGACGGCACGGTACCGGCCGTGCTGCGCGACTGGGCATTGGCCCGCATGCGCGGCGAAGTCGCCGTCCAACTGCCCGCCGACCGCGCCGAACAACAGAACAGCGAGGCGGAAGCCAAGCTGCTGCGCCGCCGAACCGAAGACCTGCGCACCCGTCTCGACATGATCCGCGGCCAGATGCAGGGTCTGGACGGCGGCAACCTGACCCGACTCGAACTCGAACTCGACCAGGCCCGCCGCACCCTCGAAGACGTGCAAGCCAACCGAACACGAATCGAACAAACGTTCGCATCCATCGGCGAGACGCTGCCCGGCGACGAACAAGCCTGGAACGAACGCCGCATCAACGCCGTGAACTTCAAACGCGAATACAACAAACGAGACGGCGAATGCGAGGAAGCCCTCACCGCCGCCATCAACGCGCGGGCCGGCGCACGCGGCGACCTCGAACGACTGCAACGCGACTTCGACCGGCAACGCTCCCAGCGCACCCGCATCTCCCAGCAGATGGACGAAACCCGCGCCATGCTCTGCCGCGCCACCGGACTCGCCCCCGCCGAACTGCCGTACGTGGCCGAACTCATGGACGTGAACGAACACGAGGAAGACTGGCGTCTCGCCATGAACGTCGCCTACGCGCCCATCGCCCAGACCATCCTCGTCGACAAGCGCCACGAACAGGGCTTCGCCGCCAAAGTCAGCACCATCGACCCGCGCACCATGCCCCGACGCACCTGGCAGTTCGTGGACACCGCACGCCACTACGACGACACCGGCGCGCACGCGAACATACTCACCGGAGAACAGGACGGCGACTGGTTGTCCGGCAAACTGCGCTACCGCGACGACTCGCCCTTCGCCGACTGGCTGCGCTCGCAGACCCAGGACGAACGATTCGACGCCCTATGCGTCACCGCCATCGACGACACCGACCGCACCAACCGTCAGGTGCAGGCCGACGGTCAGATCAAATCCGGCGCACGCGGCCAGCACGGCACCAAAGACCGCGCCCAGGTCATCGGATTCGTCAACGAAACCTACCTCAACGCGCTCGCAGCGCAGGTCGACGCCGCCCGCAACGCGCTCAGCCAAGCCGACACCGACTACACGGCCGCCAAAACACAGTCCGATAACCTCCACCGCGAACTCGAACTGGCCAACCAGCTCGCCTACACGTCATGGGAACGCATCGACATCGCCGGCGCGCAACGGACCATCACGGACACGCAGGACGCCATCGCATCCATCAAAAACGATCCCAAACTCGCCGAACTCGCCAAACAGCGCGACGAACTGAACGCCGAACTCGACCGTGTGGAACGCCAGCGCATCGAATCCGACCAGGCCGCGGCCCGCGCCGGCAGCGCCGTCGAAGCGGCGCTCATCTGGCTGCGCGACCATGCCGACACCGGCACGACGGACGCCGCCGGTGCCACCGCCGACAATGACGATGACGCCGCTTCCGGCCCGCTGCCGGACGAAGTCACGGCGGCGCTCGCCGAATCCTACGACAACCGATTCGCCGGGCTGGCGGACGCGGCCATGCGCGCGCACATGATCATCGGCGCGGGCGCGGCAGGAACGCAGGCGCCGGGGGAGAGTTTCCCCGAACGCACCATCGCCGGCATCGGCAAGGACATGACCTCCCGCATCAATCTGCTGAACGGCCAGGCCGACGCCGCGCGCACCGGCGTCGAATCGAAAATGAGCACCTACATCGCGCTCTACGCGGCCGACGACGACTCGCTGACCGCCAGCGTGGAGGACTACCGGTACTATCTCGACGAACTCGCCAGCCTCACCCAGCTGGCCGCGGTTGCCGCCACCGACGCCGAATACCGGCGCTGCCTCGAACAGCTGCTCAGGAGCTTCCTGACCATCAAACGCGCCATCGACACGGATGCCAGTGACATCCACGACCAGCTTGACCGCATCAACGCCATGCTCAAAGGCCAACAGTTCGGTCCCAAGCACGGCAGCCTGTCCCTGCACGCGGACGTGCGCCGTCCCGAGCGCGCCTTCTGGACGCAGCTCATCCGCGTCATCGGCACCCTGAACGATTGGAAATCCGCCGACGTCAACGATTCCGACGCCTCGCGCAAGGCCTTCGCGGCCTGTGCGCCGATGGTCGGGCTGCTGCGCGCCGAACTCGCGCAGGTCAAGGACACGAACGGCGTGAAAAGCTACGGCGCCCGCAATCTCGACCCGCGCTGCCGCTCGTCCTTCTACGCCATCGTGCATCATGCCGACGGTCCGGACGAACGCATCACCTCCACCGGTGGTCGCTCGGGCGGCGCCTTGCAGGAGCTCACCTCGTTCGTATACGGCGCGGCGCTCATCTACCTGCTTGGCGGCGGCCTGACCAGCGAGCCCTCGTACACCACGCTGTTCCTCGACGAGGCGCTCATCAAGGCCGACGGCCGTTACACGCAGCGCGCCCTCACGGTGCTGCCGCGCCTCGGATTCCAGGTCATCGTCTCCGCCCCGGAAAGCAAGACCGGTGAAATCCTCGAGGTCTCCACCAAGGCCTACGTGACCTACAAGGACCCCGACACCGGCCTCACCTCCCTGCGCGAGGCCGTGCTGTACCAGAATGACATGGACGATGAATCATCGTCGGATATATTGAAGGATGACGGGGTTGCCGAATGAGCAGTCCCGGCGTCGCCGGTATTAAGACGATTCGGTTCGACTCGACGATGTTCGAAAGCAGGTGATGGGAACTATGGCCGGCATGAAAGACATCGCTGCGATCACCACATGCGTGAAGAAACATATGCGTTCACATATGTACGACATCGAACCGGCATGGCCGTTTCCCGTGCCGGTGGGATTGCCGGACCAAGCATTTTTGGAAACCAATGCGATTGCAGTGCATGACAACAACAATGAGATACGGCAATGGGCAAGCAAGAATGGTTGCGAAATCATAACCAAGCATCGCACCATAGGCACCTCTGTCGAGTTGATCTCCAAAGTCGTCGTTCCTGACGAATCAATAGCCATGCGTGTGGTTGGTCGTACGCTGGCGGCGGAATATCGCGAAGCGCACCGCCGCATAGCATGTCTGGTTGCTGCTTGTGACGTTGCTCCGGAAACAATCGAATCGGCCGCTCGCATGACAGGCCATGAACAGCCTGACGACTTCGATCTGCTTGTCAGCGCAGTTCGATATTTCAGGCATCATGACGTGACCGGTATGACGCCGCGACAGATTCCACTGACAGGATTCAGCGGCAAATGGCTGAATGAGTCAAAAACCAATCGTCGTAAGGCCATTTGCCGACTGCTCGGTGTCGAAACGTTGGGTCTGTCAAAACGGCCGACCGAACTGCGGTTCCGTTATCTCGATCCGGTCCGCGACGATGCTGAGCTCGAACGCATCATATGGTGTCCGTGGGAAGGCGAAGCGTTATCCGGCATTAAATATGCTGTCATCGTTGAGAACAAAGACACGTATCAGACTATGCCGCCGATTGCGCAGGGCATCTGCATATGGGGTTCTGGTCGCGCTGTAAGCGATGCTGTACCTGCGGTTCCTGCACTGCGTGACATGCGTATCGTGTATTGGGGTGATATGGATGCGGATGGACTGGAAATACTTTCGACATTACGTGAATCAGGTATCGAATGCGACTCCATCCTGATGGATTGCGATGCATACGATCGGTACCACAGATTTGGTACCGATCGTACTGAACGCAGCGCGAAGATTGCTATGCGGGAGCCTAAGCCGACGCCCGGCCTTCAATCGGCGGAGCGACGTCTTTATGAACGACTGTGTGCTGACAAAACAATCGCTTATCGGCGTATCGAACAGGAACGCATTCCCATGCGTGATGCAGTTGACGAATTACGCAAGCTTGGCATCCCCGTGGAGTCCATTGAAAATCAGGATTTGCCGATTTAGGCTGAGTGATTGGGGATGTTGCCAAGAGCTAGAACGGCTTAGCTTTTTCTCGTCTCACATTATGCCTTCCGATTAATAATGCAACGGCATTGCATAGCTGCAAGGTCCGGCACTGCTATCCGATACTATCGAACTGTTGTTTTGCGTTGCGCGAGAAGGGACAAACATGGCAACCGCTTGGGGTGACGAGAGTGTGCGGAAAACCGGAGTTCCCTCGCCTATGTACTTGATGGGCGCATGCGTATGTGATGATACGGAAACCGAAACAAGGCAAAGATTGGCGTTGCTTAAGCCCAAAGGAGCAAGGAAATTGCACTGGCGAGACATGCGGCCATCATTGCGTGGCAAAGTCGTTGATGCCATGGCTGCAATGGACATTGATCATGTCATTGTGGCTGCGGTACCAATGAGCCAGTGGAATACCGCCGAACGCGCTCGCCGTAAATGTTTGGAACGTCTTCTGCCTCTGCTGGAAACAGAATACAACGTGGACACGCTTGTGCTTGAACGGCGCGAGATTTCACAGGACAGGAACGATATCCGTTTCATCGATGGATTGAGAAGCCGCAGATTTATCGGGCCAATTCGTGTCGAACTCTGTGCAGGGGAGACTGATGCAAGGCTATGGCTCCCTGATCAGCTGCTAGGAGCGTACGGTGATGCCCAGGCCGGTACTGGAAGATACGATGAATTCCTCGGCCATGTTCGAACAGTGTTCATCGACAGTGATTGATGTCCTAAAACCGTGTATACTTCATGGTAAGCCAACCCCGCTGGGGAAATGGAAGTGAGAGCCGGACGCCCCGAGTATCTTGGGGGCCGGCTCTTGCGTTTCGGTCCACTGATGGTCCGGAATTTTGCATACTATGGTTCGGTTTTCCGGCCTGACACGCCATCGAACAAGCGTTCGAATTTGGTCGTGTGTTCGGGTATCCTTGGGACAGATTTGGCGCGCGCATGACCGTGCGCGCGGGAACGGTGAGATGGAAGGTGGGGTGTGGCTGTGGCGGCAATGCAGACTGGCGCAAGGCGCGCAACAAGCGCAACGGGCGCGAAAACCGGCAAGGGCAAGAACGGTGAGGTCATCGTCGAAAAGGTGATGACCAGCGACTCCTTCCTGAGCCGGGAGATCAAAAAGGCGCCGCTGATTGAACACGATGGTTCGCTGGTAGCTGATATCTCGCACATCCCGAACGATCTCAAGATCACGATTCAGGGTGCGCGCGAACACAACCTCAAGAACGTCGACCTGGCGATTCCGCGCAATCGCATGGTCGTGTTCACAGGCCTGTCCGGTTCGGGCAAATCCTCGCTCGCGTTTGACACCCTGTTCGCCGAAGGCCAGCGACGCTACGTCGAATCCCTATCCGCCTACGCCCGCCAGTTCCTGGGTCAGATGGACAAGCCCGACGTTGACTTCATCGAGGGCCTGAGCCCGGCCGTCTCCATCGACCAGAAGACCACCAACCGCAACCCGCGTTCTACCGTCGGCACCATCACCGAAATCTACGATTACCTGCGACTGCTCTTCGCCCGCACCGGCATCCCTCACTGCCCTGAATGCGGCGAGCCCGTCGCCTCCCAGACCCCGCAGCAGATCGTCGACACGCTGCTCGGCTACCCGGAGCGCACTCGATTCCAGATTCTCTCGCCCGTGGTCAAGGGCCGCAAGGGCGAGTTCGTGGACATGATCGAGCTGCTGCGCTCCGACGGCTACGCCCGCGCGCTCATCGACGGCGAGATGACGCAGCTGTCCGACGACATCAAACTCACCAAGCAGAAGAAGCACACCATCGAGGTCGTGGTCGACCGACTCGTGGTCAAGGACGGCATCCGCCAACGCCTGACCGACTCGGTGGAAACCGCCCTCAAGCTCGCCAACGGCAGCATCGTCATCGACTTCGTGGACGAGGAGGAAGGCAGCCCGGCCCGCCGCCAGCCGTTCTCCGAACACCGCAGCTGCCCGAACGGGCACACGCTCGAACTCGACGAGGTCGAGCCGCGCACCTTCTCCTTCAACGCCCCCTACGGTGCCTGCCCCGCCTGCACCGGTCTCGGCTTCAAACTGGAAATCGACCCGGATCTCATCATCTCCGACCCGGACAAGTCACTGGCCGACGGCGTCATCGAACCGTGGAGCGGCACCAAGATGACCTCCCAGTACTACGGCCACATCCTCGAAGGTCTGGCCAAGGAAATGGGCTTCTCCATGAAGACCCCTTGGAAGGGCCTGCCGGACGACGTCAAGCACGACATCCTCTACGGCCACGACTTCAAGGTCAACGTCTCCTACCGCAATCGCTGGGGACGCCTGCGCGAATACTCCACCGGCTTCGAAGGCGTGATCCGCACGCTCATGCGACGCCACGACGAAACCGATTCGCAGTCCATGCGCGAATACTACGAGTCGTACATGCGCGAAGTGCCCTGCCAGGTCTGCCACGGACGCCGTCTGAAGCCCGAAGTGCTCGCTGTCACTGTGGACGGAAAATCCATCTTCGACGTGTGCGACATGCCCGTCGTACGCGAACTCGCCTGGATCAACGGCCTGAAACTCGAAGGCTCGGCACAGCTGATCGCCGGCGAAGTGCTCAAGGAGATCAAGGCCCGACTCGGCTTCCTGAACGACGTCGGCCTCGACTACCTGACCCTCTCGCGCGCGGCCGCCACCCTGTCCGGCGGAGAAGCGCAGCGCATCCGACTCGCCACGCAGATCGGCTCCGGTCTGGTCGGCGTCATGTACGTGCTCGACGAGCCGTCCATCGGCCTGCACCAGCGTGACAACGAACGCCTCATCGAAACCCTGCACCACCTGCGCGATCTCGGCAACACGCTGATTGTCGTCGAACACGACGAGGACACGATACGCCGCGCCGACTGGGTGGTCGACATCGGCCCCGGCGCCGGCGAACGCGGCGGCGAAGTCATCTACTCCGGCCCCGCCAAGCACCTCATAGAAGCCAAGCGCTCCATCACCGGCGACTACATCGCCCACCGGCGAGAGATCGCCGTGCCCGCCAAGCGCCGCAAGATCCACAAGACCCAGGTGCTCAAAGTCGTGGGTGCCCGCGAGAACAACCTCAAGAACATCGACGTGAGCTTCCCGCTCGGCGTGCTCACCGTGGTCACCGGCGTCTCCGGCTCCGGCAAATCCTCGCTGGTCAACACGATCCTCTACCCGGTGCTCGCCGACAAGCTCAACGGTGCACGCATCGTACCCGGCCGCCACACGCGCGTGGAAGGCGTGGACCAGGTGCGCAAGGTGATCCACGTCGACCAGAACCCGATCGGCCGCACGCCGCGATCCAACCCCGCCACCTACACCGGTGTGTGGGACAAGATCCGCACCCTGTTCGCCAAGACTCCCGAAGCCCAGGTGCGCGGCTACGGCCCCGGCCGCTTCAGTTTCAACGTCAAAGGCGGCCGATGTGAGGCCTGCCACGGTGACGGCACGCTGAAGATCGAAATGAACTTCCTGCCCGACGTCTACGTGGACTGCGAGGTCTGCCACGGCAAACGATACAACCGCGAGACCCTCGAAGTCACGTACAACGGCAAGACCGTGGCCGACATCCTCAACATGCCCATCGAGGAGGCCGCCGACTTCTTCAAGGCGTACACCGGCATCTCCCGATACCTGAAGACCCTCGTGGACGTCGGCCTCGGCTACATCCGACTCGGCCAGCCCGCACCCACCCTGTCCGGCGGTGAATCGCAGCGCGTCAAGCTTGCCACCGAGCTGCAGCGCCGATCCGACGGCAAAACCGTGTACATCCTCGACGAGCCGACCACCGGCCTGCACTTCGAAGACGTGAACAAGCTGCTCAAGGTGCTGCAGTCCCTAGTGGACAAGGGCAATACGGTCATCGTCATCGAACATAATCTGGATGTGATCAAGGAGGCCGACTGGCTGATCGATCTCGGTCCGGAGGGCGGCGACGGAGGCGGCACCATCGTCACGCAGGGCACGCCCGAACAGGTTGCCGAATGCGAAGCCTCATGGACCGGCAAGTTCCTGAAACCCATGCTTTAGCCTTCCATTGCAGCTGACCTCGGGTGGGTTGGGGTGTTTGTTGCTGGACATGCTCCGGGCCGCTCAGGTCAAGTCTTTACGGTCCAGCAACACACACCCCAACCCACCCAATCCCTGATGATTGGTTTTGCTTAATAGCGAGGAGGATTATGACGAACGATATTGAGCGGCATAGTCCGGATGAGTGGCGGAAGACTGCGGCGGCGTTAATGTCGGAAAGCATAGCTGTGGGTGCCGGGGAAACGACGGCGAAGGTGAATGCGAATGGGGCACCTTTGCTGGGGGATTCTCGCGACCTGTTCCGACCCAAGACCTCGGATATTCCCGCCAAACCCGGTGTGTACAAATGGCGCGACGGGGAAGGGCGCGTCATTTATGTGGGCAAGGCAAAGAACCTGCGCAACAGGCTCACCAATTATTTCCAGCCGCTGTATCTGCTGCATCCGCGCACGCAGACCATGGTGCTGACCGCACGCAGCCTGGAGTGGACGGTCGTCGCCACCGAACTGGAATCACTGACGTTGGAATACACGTGGATCAAGGAATTCGACCCACGGTTCAACGTGCAGTTCCGCGACGATAAGACCTATCCGTATCTCGCGGTCAGCACGGGGGAGCGAATTCCGCGCGTGTGGGTCACGCGGTCGCGCAAACGGCGGGATACCCGGTATTTCGGCCCCTATGCCAAAGTGTGGGAATTGCGGCACAGTCTTGACCGGTTGCTGCGCACGTTCCCGGTACGCACCTGCACCACCAACGTGTTCCATAAGGCGCAACTGACCGGACGGCCATGCCTGTTCGCTTCCATCGGCAAATGCTCCGCACCCTGCGTGAACCGCATTGAAGCGGACGAACACCGGAGGCTGTGCGAACAGCTGGTCGGCGTGATGACCGGACGACTCGGACGGCCATACATCGCCCAGTTGACCCGCGACATGAAAGAGGCCAGCGCCGAACTCGAATTCGAGAAAGCCGCCCGACTGCGCGACCAGATCCAAATGCTGGAAACCGTGGTGCAACAGAACGCCGTCGTCTTCGACCAGGATGTGGACGCGGACGTGTTCGGCTTCGCCAGCGACGAGCTCGAAGCCTCCGTGCACGCTTTTTATGTGCGCGCCGGCTCGATTCGCGGCGAACGCAACTGGAGCGTCGAACGAGTTGAGGACATCGATGACGCCGACTTGATGGCCGACCTTCTGGTGCAGGTGTATTCGGACGCCGCCGGGGATAATCACCCCCAGTCGGCCGCGACCATCTCCACCAATCGCGAGGCCATCGGCTCCACGCAAACCATCACGGCCACGGACGCTGTGGCACGCGCCCAGGCCACCCGAGAACGCAACACCCGTCAGGAGACCACCGGGCGCGCGGACCTGCTGGCACCCATCGCACCGGTACCGCGCGAAATCATCGTGCCCGTCGAACCGGCCCGCCGTGAGGAACTCGAAGGCTGGCTGACCAATCTGCGCGGGGGAGCGGTGACCATCCGTGTGGCCTCGCGAGGCGACAAGAAGCAGCTTATGGACCGCGCCAACGAGAACGCCAGCCAAGCACTGCAACGCAGCAAGATGAGCCGCATCTCCGACATGGGCGCACGCACCCAGGCCATGAACGATGTGGCCAAGGCATTGGGACTCGCGGAAGCCCCGCTGCGCATCGAATGCTACGACATTTCGAACACTGTGGGTGGTGCCTTCCAGGTGGCCTCCATGGTGGTGTTCGAAGACGCGATCGCCAAGAAATCCGAATACCGACGCTTCGCCATCCGAGGCAAGGACGGCAAAGGCGCGGTGGATGATCTGTCCGCGCTTTACGAGACGCTCACCCGCCGCTTCAAGCACGGCAACATCGCCGGCGACTCCGGCGAAAGCATCGACGCGGAACAGCGTGTGGCCTCGGCCGCCGGCAAGATGACCACTGCCGTGGCGGCGGAGACAATCGCTGCGAACGGTAACGACAATGGTGAGGGCAGTTCCGACATCAGTGGCAAGGGGCACGCGGTGCCGGTCGGAGTGCAGAACGATGCGCGGGAGTCCCCGCCCGACATCGTCCAGCAGAACACAAACCGGCATCACTTTGCCTACAAGCCGAACCTGGTGGTGGTCGATGGCGGCAAGCCGCAGGTCATGGCCGCCGCCAAGGCGCTTGAGGACTGTGGCGTGAACGACGTGGCCGTCTGCGGACTGGCCAAACGCTTGGAAGAGGTGTGGGTGCCGGACGACGACTATCCGATCATCCTCAAACGCCAGTCCGAAGGCATGTATCTGCTGCAGCGTGTGCGCGACGAATCCCACCGCTTCGCCATCACCTACCACCGCCAGCAGCGGCGCAAAGGCGCCCTGCGCAGCGCGCTCGACGAGATTCCCGGCATCGGCGAAAGCTACCAGAAGCGGCTGCTCAACCACTTCGGCTCGGTCAAAGCCATGCGCGAAGCCAGTGTCGAGGACTTCGAGAAGGTCAAAGGCATCGGCCACGCCAAAGCCGAAGCGCTGTACACCGCGCTGCACGAGCAGTGAGCCGGCCCGGTCCAGCAGCCCAGAGTAAATTTTCGGTTGCGGGGCCTGTGGTTGACATATTCGAAGCAAAGTGTCGGCTAGCATGGGAACAGACATCAAGGAGGGGATATGGCCAATCATCGTTGCGCTGTACTCGGCAAACCCGTCGCACACTCATTGTCACCCGTGCTCCACAACGCGGCCTACCGTTCGCTGAAACTCGACGATTGGCTGTACGACAAGCACGAGGTGGGGGAAGACGACCTCGACGCTTTCCTCAAAGGCCTTGACTCGACGTGGGCTGGCCTGAGCCTGACCATGCCGTTGAAGAAGACCATCCAACCGTACGGTGTTCCGGAAAATTTGTGGGCCAAGGAACTGAAGGTGGCGAATACCGCGGTATTCGACTGGAGCGTGGCTGCCGATGATCCCGCTTGGCCGAACGGCAAGCCGGGCATCAAGCTATACAACACCGATGTCATCGGCATCCAACTCGCCTTCGACCATGCCAATCGCGAACTCGGCGAACACCACACCGCGTCGAGAAGCGGCACCGCGCTGATCATCGGCAATGGCAACACCGCCACTTCGGCGTTGGCCGCATGCTGCATGATGCCCGAAATCGGCCATATCGTCGTCGCCGCCCGTCACCCCGGAAAAAACACCGGGCTTAAACCAGTGGCCGAAAAGTTCGTCAACGTGCATAACCCGTACAACGAAATCGAATTAGGCGACGATCAGGCCCTGCTTGAGGCAGCCCGCAACGCCACCTATGTCATCAACACGATTCCCGGACACGCGGCCGACAACGTCGCGGATGCCCTCGCCAATGCCGGAACCGAGCCATTCTCCGGACTGCTGTTGGACGTGATCTACGATCCACGCCCCACCAAGCTCATGGAAGCCTGGCGCGCTCATGGCGGTCACGCCATCGGCGGCGAAGAAATGCTGCTGTACCAAGCTCTCGTACAGGTATTGCTGATGACCGGTATCTGGGATGACGACCCGCCCAGCGATGCCGACCAGCGTCTGCAGGACACCACCACCGAAGACGACCAGCTGGAGATCGCGATGCGCAAAGCTCTTGAGGAGGCGCTGTAATGAATCAACAGACAACGAACCGCGATACCGGCGAGGCGGCCGCCACGAATGCGCCGGCGAATTCCGCGACATCCACATCGACTCCGGACAACCAGCCGACCCCGCTTGATGCCTTCGAAGTGCTGCTCATCACCGGTATGTCCGGCGCAGGCCGCTCTCATGCCGCTGACTGCGTGGAAGACATGGGATGGTATGTGGTCGACAACCTGCCTCCCAAACTGCTTATCCCGCTTGTCGACATGATGACCACCTCCGGTTCCGGATCGGAGTCAGGCGTCCACAAGCTTGCCGCCGTCATCGACGTGCGCTCCAGCTATTTCGACGAGCTGGCCGCCGTGCTCGGCCATCTGGATGATCTCGGCGTCAAAACCCGTATTCTGTTCCTCGACGCCAGCAACGAAGTGCTCATCAAGCGCTATGAATCCGTGCGCCGCCCGCACCCGCTGCAGCACGGCAACCGACTGATCGACGGCATCCTTGAGGAACGTCACCTGCTGGAAGACCTCAAGGAACGAGCCGACTGGGTCATCGACACCAGCTCCCTGAGCATCCACCAGCTGTCCACCAAACTCTACGAGGCGATGCTCGGCTCCGGCCCCACCACCGTGGCAGTACACATCTTCAGCTTCGGCTTCAAATACGGTATGCCCATCGACGCCGATTTCGTGGCCGACGTGCGTTTTCTGCCCAACCCGTTCTGGGTGCCCAACCTGCGCGAGCTTACCGGGCACGACAAGCCGGTCGCCGACTACGTGCTTTCCAGCAAGGGAGCCAAGGAATTTCTCGACGCTTATGAGAAAGCTATCGAGATTGCGTTGGAAGGATACGCCCAGGAAGACAAGCACTACGTAACCATCGCCGTCGGCTGCACCGGTGGTCAGCACCGGTCGGTGGCGATGAGCGAAGAGCTGGCTCGCCGCTTACGCGCACATGGGCTCAACGTAACCGTTTCCGCGAGAGAACAGCACAAGCGTCACTCATCGTAAGCAGGCGTCGAGCGGTCATCGGGCAAGTGTTCGGTGACCACACTGCGAGAAAGCAGGGCCCATAATACGTATCAAACGGGTTCGCTTGTCCACCAGATTAGGTATCACAGAAAGCCGATGGCTTCCGACCGTGTGACAGCAGATGACGGCACGAAGCGCCTGAAGCATTGAGAAGAACGGGACTGTAGGAGGTAGATCTTGGCTCTTCTGGACGATGTCAAAAGCGAGTTGGCAGCCTTTGAAGGCGATTCGCCAGCCGCGATCAAGGCCCAAGCTGCGGCCATGATCCGTTTTGGCGGCGGTCTTCGACCGGTACAGAATACATACGTTATCCAAGCCGTATTCACCTCGCTTGACGTTGCAGAATGGCTGAAGAACACGTTGAGGAACACGTTCGGGCACGAAGCCGAGGTCAATCACCTCACACGTCAGACCCCGAACGGCCCTGTCGAGACCTACGTGGTGCTCGTCACCCGCAACGTAGTGGCCTTGGCTTTGCAGACCGGACTGGTCGACCGCCGCAAGCAGCAGGTCCGTGGACTGCCGTCTGAAGTGGTCAACGGATCCATCGCCCAAATCAAAGCGGCATGGCGCGGCGCCTTCATGGCCCGTGGCTTCCTGTCCGATCCCGGTAAGGCCAGCTTCCTGGAAATCGCTTGCCCCACGGAAGAGGCCGCCATGGCCCTGTGTGGCGTGGCCCGTCGTCTAGGCATCCAGGCCAAGCATCGCACGCTGCGTAGCTCCGAGCGCGTGACACTCAAGGATCCCGACGCCATCGAACGCATGCTCAAGCTCATGGGCGCCACCCGTTCGGCTCGCGAATGGACCGGCAAGCGTTCCGATGGCGAGGCCCGCGGCAAGGCCAACCGTCTGGCCAACTTCGATGACGCCAATATGCGCCGTTCCGCCAAGGCCGCCGCCGAAGCCAGCGAAAAAGTGCAGCATGCTTTCGAAGTACTCGGCGATAACATTCCGGACAACCTCCGTCAGGCCGGCCAGCTGCGCATCGATCACGTGGACAAGAGCCTCGAGGAGCTCGGCAAGATCGCCGAACCGCAAATCACCAAGGATGCGATTGCCGGCCGAATTCGCCGACTGCTTCAACTTGCCGAGAAGACGGAGAAGGCTCGCGCAGCCGAAGGCAAGTAACCCGACAATCCGATTTGCCATGCCTATTCGGCAAAACGCGACAACGATGTGACAAAACACCGCATTCAGTCAGTAGACGAATGCGGTGTTTTGTTCCGGAATGCCTGTAATATGCAAAGTGGCAAAATTGGCCACTTTGACGTGCGATTCGTCAAGGAAAGGATATTCATGAAGACACTCAAGGACCTTGGAGATCTCAAGGGCAAGCGCGTTCTGGTTCGCGCTGATTTCAATGTTCCGCTGGACGGCACCACCATCACCGATGACGGTCGAATCAAGGCTGCTCTGCCGACCATCAAGACCCTGCGCGAAGAAGGCGCCAAGGTCATCCTCATGGCCCACCTTGGCCGCCCGAAGGGCAAGGTCGTTCCTGAGCTGAGCCTGGCCCCGGTTGCCGCCCGCCTCGGCGAGCTGCTCGGCGCCAACGTGCCGCTGGCCAAGGACACCTACGGCGAGGACGCTCAGGCCAAGGTCGCCGCCATGAACGATGGCGACGTTGTGCTGCTTGAGAACGTTCGTTTCAACCCGGAGGAGACCTCTAAGGACGCCGACGAACGCGCCGCTTACGCCAAGAAGATCGCCGCCCTCGGCGAGGCCTTCGTTTCCGATGGCTTCGGCGTGGTCCACCGCGCTCAGGGCTCCAACTACGACGTTGCCGCCGATCTGCCGGCCGCCGCAGGCCTGCTGGTCGAGAAGGAAGTCAAGGCCTTGTCCAAGGCCACCGAGAACCCGGAGCGTCCGTTCACCGTGGTGCTTGGCGGTTCCAAGGTCTCCGACAAGCTCGGCGTCATCGAGAACCTGCTCGACAAGGCCAACCGTCTGGTCATCGGCGGTGGCATGGTGTTCACCTTCCTCAAGGCCAAGGGCTACGAGGTCGGCACCTCCCTGCTTGAAGAGGACCAGCTTGAGAAGGTCAAGGGCTACATCGAGACCGCCGAGAAGAACGGCGTTGAGCTCGTGCTGCCGACCGACGTCGTCGTGAACGCCGGCTTCCCGGCCGGTGACACCCCGGTTGCTCCGGAAGTCGTTGCCGCCGACGCCATCCCGGCCGACAAGATGGGTCTGGACATCGGCCCGGAGTCCCAGAAGCTCTTCCACGACAAGATCGTCGACTCCAAGACCGTCGTGTGGAACGGCCCGATGGGCGTGTTCGAGGTTCCTGAGTTCGCCGCCGGCACCAAGGCCGTGGCCCAGGGTCTGGTCGACGCCACCGCAGCCGGTGCGTTCACCATCGTCGGTGGCGGCGACTCCGCCTCCGCCGTGCGCAACCTCGGCTTCCCGGAGGACGGCTTCTCCCACATCTCCACCGGTGGTGGCGCTTCCCTCGAGTTCCTCGAAGGCAAGGAGCTCCCTGGCCTGAAGGTGCTTGAGTAATCCATTTTCTAGCTCCCCTCCTTGAGGGGAGCTACGTTTTTTTTTAGAAGGGAAACATATGGCGTCCAAACGCATTCCGTTGGTGGCCGGCAACTGGAAGATGAATTTCGACCATCTTGAAGCCACTTACTTCGTGCAGAAGCTGGTATGGCTGTTGCGTGACGCTCACTTCGACTTTAAACGCTGCGAAGTCGCGCTTTTCCCCTCGTTCACGTCATTGCGCAGCGTGCAGGTGCTGGTCGAAGCCGACAAGCTCCATGTCGCCTACGGCGCACAATCCGTTTCCGTGACCACCCAAGGTGCCTTCACCGGCGATGTGTCCGCGGACATGATCGCCCATCTTGGCTGCTCATACGTCATCGTCGGCCACTCCGAACGCCGCAAATACCATCCTGAAGATGACGCCAATATCGTCGATCAGGTACGTGCCGTGCTCGCCGCCGGCATGCAGCCGATTTTGTGCGTCGGCGAAAGCTTCGAGGAACGACGTCAAGGCATTGAACTCGATTTCGCCGTGGGCCAGGTACGAGACGTCACCCGCGATCTCAACGAAGAACAAGCCGCCAAACTCATCGTGGCCTACGAACCTGTCTGGGCCATTGGCACCGGCATGGTGGCCACTCCGCAATCCGCCCAGGATGCCGCAAACGCCATCCGCAACGATTTGAAGACCACTTTTGGCACGAAGGTATCCGATAGCGTACGTATCCTGTACGGCGGATCGGTCACCTCGAAAAATGCGGCGGAACTCATTTCCCAGCCCGACGTTGACGGCTTCCTGATCGGAGGGGCGGCCCTGGACGTTGAGGAACTCGCCAAAATCGCTCGACTGGCACTGAAATCCACGAAATCACGGAACTAATACCACGGTTTTCCCGTGTGTGCGCTATGCTGGTCAACAGTCCAATCAATCCGGAGGTACCCTGTGACCGCTCTTAAGATCACGCTGCAAGTCATCGTCGTGCTGCTCAGCTTCGTGCTGACCCTGCTCATCCTTATGCACAAGGGCAAGGGCGGCGGTTTGTCCGACATGTTCGGCGGCGGTCTGACCCAGAACGCCGGTACTTCCGGTGTCGCCGAAAAGAACCTGAACCGTTGGACCGTTATCATCGCTCTGGTGTGGGTGGCCTTGATCATCGGCCTCGACATGATGACCAAGTTCAACCTCGGCTGATCGGCTTGCACGCCATATAGACTTGTCGCTCGCGACCCATGACCGTTACCGTCGGTCATGGGTCGTATGCGTTCTATCGAGTATTACGAAAGGACATCACCATGGTCACTATGAACCGCAACAAAGTCGTTATCGTCGGCACCGGCCGGGTCGGTGCCACCGCCGCCTTCGGCATCGTCACGCACGGCCTGTGCAATGAGCTTGTGCTCATCGACTGTTCCGCCGCCAAGGCCCTGGGGGAGGCCCGCGACCTCGATGATGGCAGCGAATTCCAGGACCGCCACGTCAAGGTGCGCGCCGGCGACTACGCCGACTGCAAGGATGCGGACATCGTCGTCATCACCGTGGGCCGCAAGCCGCCGGCCAACTCCAACCGCATGGCCGAACTCGGCTTCACCGTGGGTCTTGTGGGCGAAGTGGTCGACAACGTCATGGCCTCCGGTTTTGACGGCGTGATCGTCATGGTCTCCAACCCGGTCGACGTGATGGCTTGGTATGCCTGGAAACGTTCCGGTCTGCCTCGCACCCAGGTGCTCGGTACCGGCACCGCGCTCGACACCTCGCGTCTCAAGACCATCATCGGCGAAGAGACCGGCCTTGACCCGCGCAACGTGGGCGGCTTCGTGATGGGCGAGCACGGCGACTCCCAGTTCACCGCATGGTCCACCGTCTCGCTCGGCGGCAAGCCATTCGCCCGCTTCCTGGCCGACAACCAAGACCGTTTCGCCTCCGTGTCCACCACCGAAATCGAAGAGAAGACCCGCACCCGTGGCAATGAGATCGTCGCGGCCAAGGGCGGCACCAACTTCGGCATCGCCTCCACCGTGGCCGGCATCGTACAGACCATCCTGTGGGACGAACGCCGCATCGTGCCCGTCTCCACCCTGCTGGACGGCGAATACGGCGAACATGACGTGTTCCTCGGCGTCCCCACTGAACTGCGCGCCAATGGTGCCAACGAGATCGTCGAACTCGATCTGAGCGAGGACGAGCGGGCCAAACTGCACCATTCCGCCGAACTCGTGCGTGAACACTGTGAGGGGCTGCTGTGATTCTCGACGCCATCACGCCGAAACAACCCCGACTGCTGGTCGCCGACCTCGACGGCACGTTGCTGCACGACGCCGAGGTATTCGAGGACCGGTTCATTACCCAGCGCAGCATCGACACCATCAACCGCGCGCACGATGCCGGAATGCAATTCGCCATCGCCACCGCGCGGCCGGTGAGTACCGGTCTCCAGTTCGCCGAAAAACTGCCGGTGGACGCCGTAATCTATCTGAACGGCGCCCTCATCGATTTCGACCCGGCCCACTCCGACTTCGACCTGCTCACCTCAGGTGCCACGCCGGCCGATGAGAACCATTTGATCAAGATTGGCTTCTCCTCACGGCGTGCCTGCGAAGTCTGTCTGTTCCTGCTCGATCGCATGCCCGGCCTGAAGCTCGGCATCGTGATGAACGACGTGCGCTACACCAACTTCGATGTGCGCGTGTATTGGAAAACTCAGGCCTTCCAATACACGAACTTCCACGACGTGCCCGAAGGCGTGGCGGACAAAATCACCATCTTCCCCGAACCTGAACAGTGGAACGAGCTGCGTGCGCTGATTCCGCCGGACTTCGACATCTCCATCAGCGAAGGCGTGATGTGGATGCTCATGAACCCGCAGGCCAACAAGGAGCACGCGCTGCACCTGCTGTGCGAGCGACTGGACGTGCCGCTTGAACAGACAGCCGCCTTCGGCGACGACCTCATCGATATCAACATGATGAGCGAATCCGGCCGGGGCGTGGCCGTGGCCAACGCGAACCCCAAGGTGTTGTCCATCGCCGACGAGATCTGCCCGTCCAACAACGAGGACGGCGTCGCCCAATGGATTGAAGCGCAGTTGGGTTGAACCGGTCGAGACTCGAGAACACGCCAAAATTGAACTTGTGTTGAACCGGGGGTATGCTTTGAACCGTTGTTCAAAAGATAAATTGAACTCCCGGTTGGAGGCATAAGGATATGAGCGTATCGGTGTTTGCGGAACGTCTGCGCAATGCGATGAACAGCAGGGGATTGAAGCAGGTCGATTTGGTGCACGCCGCCGAACATCGTGGCGTAAAGATGGGCAAGAGCCACATCAGCCAATATGTGGCCGGCAAGACCATGCCCCGCGAGGACGTGCTCGAATTCCTGGCCAGCGAACTGGACGTCGACACGAATTGGCTGCGCGGCGAGGAATCCACCACGCAATTGAACTCGGACGCATCCAACAGCGTCACGGACGGCGAACACGCCGCCACACCGCTTGCCATGGGTGCCGCCAAGCCCCAGACGGACAGCGAGATTCCCGTGGGCCGCCGCCGCACCTTCGGCAAATCGCACAAGCTCGACAACGTGCTCTACGACGTGCGCGGCCCGGTCGCCGACGAGGCGATGCGCATGGAGGCCAACGGCACCCACATCCTGAAATTGAACATCGGCAACCCGGCACCCTTCGGCTTCCGCACGCCGGACGAAGTCGTCTACGACATGGCCCACCAGCTCACCGACACCGAAGGCTACTCGCCGTCCAAGGGCCTGTTCTCCGCGCGCAAGGCCATCATGCAGTACGCGCAGCTGAAGAACATCCCGAACGTCACCATCGACGACATCTACACCGGCAACGGCGTCAGCGAGCTCATCAACCTGTCCATGTCCGCGCTGCTCGACACCGGCGACGAAGTGCTCGTGCCCTCCCCGGACTACCCGCTGTGGACCGCCTGCGTGAACCTGGCCGGCGGCACCGCCGTGCACTACCTGTGCGACGAACAGTCCGAATGGTATCCGGACATCGACGACATCCGCTCCAAGATCACCAGCAACACCAAGGCGATTGTCATCATCAACCCGAACAACCCCACCGGCGCACTTTACCCAAAGGAAGTGCTCCAGCAGATCGTCGACATCGCGCGCGAACACCAGCTCATCATCTTCTCCGACGAAATCTACGATCGCCTCGTCATGGACGGCCTGCAGCACATCTCCATCGCCTCGATGGCCCCGGACCTGTTCTGCGTGACCTTCTCCGGCCTGTCGAAATCGCACATGATCGCCGGCTACCGCATCGGCTGGATGATCCTGTCCGGCAACAAGCGCATTGCCAAGGACTACATCGAGGGCCTCAACATGCTCGCCAACATGCGCATGTGTTCGAACGTGCCCGCCCAGTCCGTGGTGCAGACCGCGCTTGGCGGCCACCAGAGCGTCAACGACTACATCGTGCCGGGCGGCCGCGTGCACGACCAGCGCGACCTCGTCTACGACATGCTCAACCAGATTCCCGGCATCACCGCCGTCAAGCCGAAGGCCGCGTTCTACATCTTCCCGAAGATCGACGTCAAACGCTTCAACATCCACTCGGACGAGCAGTTCGCGCTCGACCTGCTGCATGACAAGCACATCCTCATCAGCCACGGCGGCGCGTTCAACTGGCATCGCCCCGACCACTTCCGCGTGGTGTACCTGCCGCGCATGGGCATGCTGCGCGAAACCATGGGGGAGATCTCCGACTTCTTCAGCTACTACTGGCAGAGCTGATCCTTGGCGCAAACGAACACGCTCGATTGTTTCGTGATATGAAGGAGATCTTATGCCGGTGGTGTCGCGTCGTGCGCAGGAAGCGCTGTATCCCAGCGATCGCGCGAACCGCGGCATGGTGGTCCGCGCTATGCCAAGGTGAAGGCGATGACGAAGGCCGTGGCGGACAGTGCGGTTGCCAGGAGCAGATAGCACACGGCGGCTGAATTTCGAGAGCCATCGGCATTGGCAGCGTTACCGCCGTTATTTGCGTTGCGTGCAGCCAACGTGATGGCCGTAATCGCCGAAAGCAGGGAGAACAATGGCAGCACGCACAACACGACGGTCAGCAGTCCCAAAGCTTCATGGCCGATGCAATAAGCGACAAGACCTGCATTGTCAGTTGCCGATAGCGCTGGGCAGAAATCGGTGTGTCTACCAGTGTTGTAGCTGTAGGTAAAGAACGTGATACCTGACCAGAACAGGGCAACGGGAACAGAGCAATTGCGTATGGCGGATGCGTTGATGCTGATGGTGTGGAACAGGTCGTGCAAGGAGGTAGCCCGTATACCACTGCGTTCTGGCGTGATTCGATTACTGTTGTTTTGCGAGTCGATGGTAAGAGAGGCGCATTGCACCAGCGCATATGCCGCAAGTCCAAGTCCGCAAGCGATGGTTGCGCCGCCGCTGAAGTTGACCTCGTCGGATACTGAATATTCGGTGACGAATACCGGCATCACGCCAATCTGCCATACGAACAACAGTCGCGCGATTCGTATCCAACCGTTGCTCAGATATGAGGTGACTATGGCGTGCACCAGCCACGTCACCGCATACATCGCCCACAACGTTACAATCTTGGTATTCGCACTCAACACCAATATGATCGCAACAGCCACTGCCGCAATAAGAACACTAAACACCGAACAGAGCCGATGGCGCGAAAAGCCCTGTACTCCCGCAACAGTCAGACAGAGAATCGCGACAACACTCAGCGCAGTCACCGTCATAAACCACAGTGGTGAGGTGACGCAGGCTCCATAATCGTCAGTTGCTTGGCCCGAGAGATAGTAGGTCATTCTGCCAATCGCCGGACAATTCGGATGCAACATCATGCCGCCCCAAATGCGCTCATATAATGGCGCGAACGATACACCGGCACCACTGAGCGTCGCAACAACCGCCATCACCATGGCCGGAATCAGCCCAAGCTCGCGATTCCGGCCGGTTTCCGCTATCTGTCTATCACTGGTGTCCATGACTCACCCCACCTTATGCCGTTATCGCCGTCGTCGATGATGCTAGTATAACTATGGCAGATGGGCGGAGACCAGCGGCATACAGGAATTCTGTATGCCGCTTTATAGGAGGGATACTGCGGCAGCCGCCATCACCGACCGACCGCCAGACTCCGGCACAGACCGGGAAGAACTACCGTCGCGGAGCATCGGCGATACCAATGGCAACACCGAGGATAGCCGGGACCACCCAGCCGAGCTGGTATTGCTGCAAAGGCAGCATAGCCAGCGCCGCGTCCAGCCAGCCGATGGAACCGCCGAAGACGGCGACCAAACTGGAGATGCAGGTGGCGAAGGATGCGATGCCCACCAGCAGCACAGTCCAGAAATAGACGCGCGGGAATCGCACGCCGAGCGACTTGTGGGTCAGCGTCAGCAGTACCAGCACGATGGCGATCGGATACAGTGCGGACAACACCGGCACGGAAACCTTGATGATCGCGCTCAGCCCGGCATTGGACACGATGAAACTGAACACGGTGAAGATGACCTGCCAAGTGCGGTAGCTCAACGTTCGGCCGGCGACGGTCCGGAACCGAGTATGGAAGTAGGTGGCGCAGGTGCCGATCAGTCCGGTGCATACGTTGAGGCAGGCGATGACGAACACGACGCCAAGGAACGCGGTACCGAACGTGCCGAACAGGGATGAGGTGAGGTTGGTGAGCACGGTCGCGCCCGTGTCTTTGGTGGGGTCGATGGTGACGATGGCTCCGGACACCACGCCCACGTAGCTCAGCGCGCCGTAGATCACGATCAGCAGTACGCCGGTGCCGAGCCCGGCATACGCGGTCTCCTTCTGCACTTGCGATTCGTCATCGACTTGTTGGGCGCGGATATTCGCGGAGATCACGATGCCGAAGTAGAGCGCGGCGAGCAGGTCCATGGTCTGGTAGCCGTCGAGGAAGCCGCGTGCGATCTGGTTTGTGGAGTAGTCGCCCATCGGGTTGGCCGGGATGCCGATGCCGTGGATCAGGCAGGCGATGAACAGGACAGCAATGAGCACCAGCAGCAACGGTCCCATGAATCGGCCGAGCACTTTGGAGAGTTTCTCGGGATGCTGGGCAAACAGGAACGCCAGCGTGAAGAACACGAGCGAGTAGATGAGTTGGGCCAGCCAGCCATAGGAGGACGGTACGAAAGGAGCCACCATCATTTCGAATGAGGTGGTCGCCGTACGCGGAATCGCAAAGCACGGGCCGATGGTGAGCATGATCGCCACGCCGAGGAACAAGGCGAATTTGGGGGAGACCCGGCTGGCGAGTTTGTCGAAACCGCCGGCGAAGGTGACCGCCAGCACGCCGAGAATCGGCAGGCCGACTGCGGAGACGATGAAACCGATGGCCGCCGGTATGGTCGCGGAACCGGCCTGCGCGCCGACGAACGGCGGAAAAATCAGATTGCCCGCTCCGAAGAACATCGAAAAGAAGGTGAAGGTCATCACCAACCGCTGGCGTGCGACAAGTTTGTTCATTACGATTCGGCCTTTCTCTCATATGCTCGTACCACTGTAGCAACAAACGAAAGAAGCCCCGACCGTTGGGGTCGGGGCTTCTGTGAGCTAATCAACTAGTGCGCTAAACACGCATCAGTCGTCAAATCTCAGGCGTTCACGCGGTCGATGCCGGACTGGACGTCAGACAGCACGGAATCCCAGGACTTGATGAAGGCAGCGACACCGTCGGCCTCCAGCTTGTCGGTGACGTCCTTGAGGTTGATGCCGAGCTCAGCCAGCTTGTTGATGATGGCGTGGGACTCTTCGTAGGTGCCCTCGATGGACGGAGCGCCGTTGCCGTGGTCGGCCAGAGCGTTCAGGGTCTTCTCCGGCATGGTGTTGACGATGTGCTTGGCAACGAGCTCGTCAACGTACTTGCAGTCGGAGTAGGCGGCGTTCTTGGTGCCGGTGGAAGCCCACAGCGGACGCTGAACCTTGGCGCCCTTGGCAGCCAGGTCGGCCCAACGCGGATCCTCGGCGAACTTCTTCTCGAAGAGTTCGTAAGCCAGGCGAGCGTTGGCCACAGCGGCCTTGCCCTCCAGAGCCTTGGCCTCGTCGGAGCCGTTGGCTTCCAGCAGCTTGTCGACAGCGGTGTCCACGCGGGACACGAAGAAGGAAGCGACGGAGCCGATGTGCTTCAGGTCGTGGCCGTTGGCGGCAGCCTGAGCGATGCCCTCGATGTAAGCGTCGATGACCTGCTCGTAGCGCTCGAGCGAGAAGATCAGGGTGACGTTCACGGAGATACCCTTGGCCAGGGTGGCGGTGATGGCCGGCAGGCCTTCGAGGGTTGCCGGAATCTTGATCATGGCGTTCGGGCGGTTGACCTTCTCCCAGAGTTCCACAGCCTGCTTGGCGGTGTTCTCGGTGTCGTGGGCCAGACGCGGGTCGACCTCGATGGAGACGCGGCCGTCGACGAAGTCGGTAGCCTCAGCGATCTCGCGGAAGATGTCGGTGGCGTTGCGCACGTCGGTGGTGGTGAGCTCGCGGACAGCGGTCTCAACGTCAACCTTGCCGAGCTCCTTGAGCTGAGCGTCGTACGGGCCGACCTGGCTCAGGGCCTTCTGGAAGATGGACGGGTTGGTGGTCACACCGACGACGTTCTTGTTGGCGATGAGGTCCTGCAGGGAGCCGGACTCGATGCGGGAGCGGGACAGGTCGTCCAGCCAGATGGAAACGCCGTTGTCAGACGTACGCTGAGTTGCTTCAGTCATTTATTTTTCTCCTTATATTCCGTATTGGAACAAATCTTTAAGTAGACCCCCTCTAACGAGAGGGCCGATCAGGTGGAGTCTTGAGTACAAGCCTCCCTCGTCAGAGGGAGGCTAGGGGACTCACTTGGCGGCTTCGACTTCGGCGATGGAGGCCTTGGCGGCTTCCACCACGTGCTCGGCGGTGATGCCGAGGTCGATCATGTTCTGAGCGCCGTCGCCCTGCAGGCCGAACTGCTCGATGGAGACGGGCTTGCCGTAGGAGCCGAGGTACTTGTACCACGGCATGGCAACGCCGGCCTCGACGGAGACACGAGCCTTGACAGCGGCCGGAAGCACGGCCTCCTTGTACTCGGCGTCCTGCTCCTCGAACCATTCCATGGACGGCACGGACACGACGCGAGCCTTGACGCCCTCGCCGGCCAGGGTCTTGGCGGCAGCCACAGCCCACTGGACCTCGGAACCGGAAGCCATGAGGATGACGTCCGGAGTGCCCTCGGTGTCGACCAGAACGTAAGCGCCCTTCTTGACACCGTCCTTGGCCTTGGCGGCGGTCTCGGCAAGAACCGGGACACCCTGACGGGTCAGAACCATGGCACCAGGCAGGGTATTCTTCTTCTCGAAGAAGTAACGGTAAGCCTCGGCGGTCTCGAAGGCGTCGGCCGGGCGAATGACCTCAAGCTGAGGAATCGCGCGGAAGGAAGCAAGGTGCTCAACCGGCTGGTGGGTCGGGCCATCCTCGCCGACGGCGACGGAGTCGTGGGACCAGATGTACAGGTTCGGAATCTCCATGAGGGCGGCCAGACGAACGGCGGAACGCTCGTAGTCGGAGAACATGAAGAAGGTGCCGCCGAACGGACGGGTGTGGGAGCCCAGCAGGATGCCGTTGGTGATGCAGCCCATGGTGAACTCGCGCACGCCGAAGTGCAGCTGGCGACCGAACTCGTTGCAGTTCGGCCACTGCTTGGTGGCGCACTCGGCCGGGGCGAAGGTGGCAGCGCCCTTGAGATCGGTCTTGTTGGAGCCACCGAGGTCGGCGGAGCCGCCCCAGAGTTCCGGCATGACAGCGGCGATGGCGTTGAGCACGGAGCCGGAGGCGCCACGAGTGGCGACACCCTTGCCGACTTCGAAGGTGGCCTCAAGGTCGTCAAGGGCCTTGTCGAAGCCTTCCGGCAGTTCGCCGGCCTTCAGACGGTCGTACAGGGCAGCCTTGTCCGGGTTGGCCTTGCGCCAAGCGTCGAACTTCTCGTCCCATTCCTTGTGGGCTTCGAGACCGCGCTCGGCAACCTTGCGAGCGTGAGCCAGAGCCTCTTCGTCAACGTGGAAGTTCTCTTCCGGATCGTAGCCGAGGATTTCCTTGAGGCCGGCAACAGCCTCGGCACCCAGCTTGGAACCGTGGGAGGACGGGTCGTTGGTCTTGCCCGGGGTCGGCCAAGCAATCAGGGAGTGAACCTTGATGAGCTTCGGCTGGTCCGGAGCGGCCTTCTCGGCCTTGGCGATGACGTCAGCCAGACCCTCGATGTCCTCCTTGTAGGAGCCGTCGGGCTGGATGAAGCTGAACTCGTCGGTGTACCAGCCGTAGGCCTGGAAGCGCTTGAGCACGTCCTCGGCCAGCACCAGGTTGGTGTCGCCTTCGATCTGGATGCGGTTGGCGTCGAAGATCACGGTCAGGTTGCCGAGCTTCTGGTTGGCGGCCAGGGAAGCGGCCTCGCCGGAGATGCCCTCCTCGATGTCGCCTTCACCGCAGATGGCCCAGATCTTGTGGTAGAACGGGGAATCTTCCTTCGGGGTCTCCGGGTCAAGCAGACCGCGCTGGAAACGCTCGCCGTAGGCAAAGCCGATGGCGGAGGCGAAGCCCTGGCCCAGAGGGCCGGTGGTCATTTCGATGCCTGGGGTCAGGCCGTACTCCGGGTGGCCCGGGGTGCGGGTGGCAGCGCCGCCACGGAAGTTCTTAAGGTCGTCCAGGGTCACGCCGTAGCCGGAGAAGTACAGCTGGACGTACTGGGTGAGGGAGGCGTGGCCACCGGAAAGGATGAAGCGATCGCGGCCTTCCCAGTTGGGATCATTCGGATCGTGCTTGATGAAGTGCTGGTACAGCGTGTAGGCGACGGGCGCCAGGGAGACGGGGGAGCCGGGGTGGCCGGAGCCTGCCTTCTCAACCGCGTCAGCCGAAAGGACCTTCGCCATCTTGATGGCGCGCTCGTCGAGCTCGGTCTCCTTGAATTCGGTCATGGATTACTTTCCTTCCAATTGGTCGGGCCGCGTATCCGGCTTGTGCCGGGCGCTTGACGCCCTCACATTGCGATTACCATGCTAGCGTCGGTTTGCGACGTTATGGAGCAATTTTGGCGTGTTTTGGTAGTTTGTGTTCTGTTAGCGTTCACAGTGAACATTGCTACGCTGCAAACGAACGCATTAGCACTCAAGCCTAAGGAGTGCTAATACAATGTTCTAAGGTGAAGTGCGCCACCTGCACGTGGCAGAGCCAAGAAAGAGGCAATATTTCTGGGTTCCCGCGTGTCGCGGCGTGGCGAACCGACCGTCGGGGTACGCCCTGAGTGAACCGTGACTGATATGAATATGTATGTATATATAAGGAGGCGCGCATGACGCAATCAAGACGCATGCTGGTGCTGCGCGCCGTGGTGGAGGATTACATCCGTTCTCAGGAGCCCGTGGGCTCCACTTCGCTGACGCGCGACCATGATCTCGGCGTCAGTTCGGCCACCATCCGTAACGACATGGCCGCTCTGGAGGACGAAGGCTATCTGATTCAGCCGCACACTTCGGCCGGTCGCGTGCCCACCGAAAAGGGCTATCGATACTTTGTGGACCGACTTGCTACCGTGGTGCCGCTCAGCGAGGCGCAACGCCGCGGCATCAACAGCTTCCTGTCCGGATCGGTGAGTCTCAAGGACGCGCTGCAACGTTCGGCACGACTGTTGTCCGAAATCACCGGTCAAGTGGCTGTAGTCGCCTCGCCATCGCTGGCCAAGGCCACATTGCGGCACGTGGAGATGGTGCCCGTTGCCATGACCACGTTGCTCGCCGTGGTGATTACCGATACCGGCCGCGTGGCCCAGCACGGCCTGACCATCGCATCCATGCCCGCCGTGGACGAGACCAACCGGCTCTCCAACACCGTCAACGAACAATGCGACGGGCTGTCCCTATCGAAATCCGCGGAGACCGTGCGATCCATCGCCGCCAGCGCCGGCTACGAGTCGGTGCGTGGCGTGGCCGACGCGCTGGCCGACGCCTTCGAATCGATGGCATTGGACGAACGCGCGAACGAACTGTACATGTCCGGCACCTCGCACCTGGCCCACTCCCGGTCCCTGGCCGATCTGGCCCCGCTCTTCGACGCGCTGGAAGAACAGGTCGTGCTGATGAAGCTCATGAGCAACCTGAGCGAGGAGACGAATGCATCCGGCGTGGGCGTGGCCATCGGCTCCGAAATGCACACCCCCGGACTACTGCATGCTTCCGTGGTCAGCAGTGGCTATGGGCGCAGCGGAGCGGCGGGCGAACCGGCGGGGAACGATCCCGTAGGCGAACCCGAAACCGAATCCGAGACGGAGAGCCAGACGAACGACACGGAACCCATCGCCTTCGTTGGCTCCATAGGGCCGACCCACATGGACTATGCGGCCACTATGGCCGCCGTCAGGGCCGTAGCCAGATATTTGACCGCCTTCCTCTCCGAGGGCCGGACTCAAGACTGACCGCCGTCTGTGGCACAATGACCCGCAGACCAAACGAACACAAAGGATCAATCAAGTGGCAGATTATTACGAGACGCTGGGTGTGGAACGCGGCGCCAGTGACGACGAGATCAAGAAGGCATACCGCAAGCTCAGCCGTAAGTACCACCCCGACATCGCGGGCCCTGAGTTCGAGGACAAGTTCAAGGAAGTGAACAACGCCTACGATGTGCTGTCCAATCCGGACAAACGCCGTATGTATGATTCGGGAGTCGACCCGAACAATCCGAACGCCGGTGCCGGCGGCTTCTCCGGGGCGGGCTTCGGCGATATGAGCGACGTGTTCTCCACGTTCTTCGGTTCCGCGTTCGGCGGTGGCTCACAGGGCCCGGTGCCGCGTACCCAGCCCGGCCGCGATGCCTTGGCCTCGGCGTCCATCGATTTGAAGACGGCGGTGTTCGGCGGCACCGCGCATGTCAAGATCAATACGTTCTCCCTGTGCCAGGAGTGCGGTGGCTCCGGTGCCCAGGGCGGCGCACAGCCGGTCACCTGCCCCGACTGCCACGGACAGGGATTCATGCAGAAGGTCGTGCGCACCATGCTTGGCCAGATGATGACCTCCGCCCCCTGTGAACGTTGCGAGGGCCACGGTACCATCATCCAGAACCCGTGCCCCAGCTGCATGGGCCACGGCCGTGTGCGCACCACGCGTACCGTGGGCGTTACCGTGCCCGCCGGCATCAACGACAACGCGCGTCTGCGGTTGGCCAACCAGGGCGAAGTGGGTGAGGGCGGCGGCGCTGCCGGCGACCTGTACATCGACATCCGCATCAAGGCGGATAAGCAGTTCACCCGCGATGGCGACGACCTGCACTGCTGGATTCAGGTGCCGATGAGCTGGGCCGTGCTTGGCCACGATCTGTCCATTGATACGTTCGATGGTGAGAAGACCGTGTCCATCCCGGCCGGCTGCCAGACTGAGGACACGGTGACGCTTAAGGGACTGGGCGTCACGAACATCCGCAACAAGGACGAGCGCGGCAACCTCATCGCCCACGTCAATGTGCTTATCCCCACCAAGCTCAACGAAACCGAGCGTGGCCTCATCGAACAGTTCGCCGCCTCGCACGATTCAGGCGCCACGCACGTCTCCCAGGCATCCCGTCCACAGGCCGGTCAAAAGAAAGGTTTCTTCAGCAAGTTGAAGGACGCACTGAGCTGAGAGCGGATGCGTTCTTGGCTCCCCCTCTGAGGGGAGCCAAGTCTGTTACTTCAGCAGGGAGCGGCACATGGAGCGGTATTCGTTGACGTAGCCGCCGCCGAAGAAGACGCAGTGGCCGGCGATGGGGTAGAGCTGCCAGAGCGTGATGCGCTCCTGCCATCCGGCCTTCAATGGATGTACGGACTGGTAGCCCTCGGTGATTTCGCTCAGATAGCTCATACCGAACAGGTGCAGCATAGCCAGATCCTCCTCGCGATGACCGCCATGTGCCGCCGGGTCGATGAGCACGGCCTCGGACTGCCCGGAATCGGCGGTCCACATCACATTGCCGCTCCACAGATCACCGTGGATGCGCGCCGGCTTGTCGGCCGCGGCGCGGCCCATCAGATCCGGCAGCGCTTCAATCACACGCTCAGTCAACTCGACATCGCGCTTATCCAGCTCGCCACGTTTCACACCAAGGTTGACCATCGGGCGCAGACGTCCATCAGCGAAATAGCTGATCGGGTCGGTCCACTCGCCGGTATCCATTTTCACCGGGTCCTGCAATGGTCCGAAATAGCATGTGCCGTTATATCCGTCAGGCGCAGACCCGAAATACTTGGCACCCGCATCATGCATACGGGCCAGAGCCGCGCCAAAAGCTCGTGCCGCCTGAGGCGTGGGGGACGCGCTACCCACACGTTCGATATCCAGATAATCCTTGCCCCAGCCGTATACCTGCACCACGCGCGGGCCGCCTTGCGCATGAGCCGCTCCCAACCATTCGAGTCCTCGACCCTCGCATTCGAAGAATCCTTCCGGTGCGAATGCCCTGCTTTTGCGATACGTGGCCATAATGCTCCCTTCGTCGCTTACGTACTATATCCACTTTCATTGTAGAAGCCGTGGATGTTACCGATTCTTAGTGTTGTTCTACACCCCCTTGGGTAGGGTGTTCATCGTCATAACACATCAAATACTTAGAAATCACGAGGGGTTATGAATTTTTTCCAAGCGATCATTCTCGGCATCGTTCAGGCGCTGACCGAATATCTCCCGGTGTCCTCCAGCGCGCATATCCGTATTTTCGGCGATTTGATGCTGGGCTCTGATCCCGGTGCGGCGTTTACCGCCATCATCCAAATCGGCACCGAACTTGCGGTGATTCTGTATTTCCGTCACGACATCATCAATATCCTTACTCACTGGTTCAGCTGCCTGTTCGGCAAGAACGGCAAGGATTGGAAGGCCCGCATGGGCCGCGGCGACAATTACGCCACACTCGGCTGGAACATTATCGTCGGCTCGATTCCGATTATTATCCTCGGCTTCACTCTGCAGAACGTCATCGAAACCTCGTTGCGCAACCTGTGGATTACGGTAACCGTGCTGTTGGTATTCGGCATTCTGCTGTGGATGGTGGATGCCAAGGCTCGCCAGAACAAAACCATGAATGATATGACGTATCGTGATGCATTCCTCTTCGGTTTGGGCCAGTCCATGGCGCTGATTCCTGGTGTGTCCCGCTCCGGCGGCACCATCACCGTCGGTCGCGCACTGGGCTACACGCGTGAGGCCGCTGTGCGTCTGAGCTTCCTGATGGCCATCCCCGCGGTGTTCGGCTCAGGTTTGCTCGAAGCCATCAAGGCCGTGAAGAACTACAAAACCGATGCGATGTTCCCCGGCTGGGGGCCGACCCTCGTAGCCATGGTCATCAGCTTCGTACTCGGCTACATCGTGATCATCGGATTCCTGAAGTTCGTATCGAACTTCTCCTATAAGGCCTTCGCCATCTACCGCATCGGTTTGGCTGTGGTCGTCGCCTTGCTGCTGATTGTGGGCGTGCTGCCGGCCATCGATCCCTCCGTGGTGGCTGCGGCATAAGACGGGTCGATAGGCGACTCAATATTAATGGTGCTCCCGCCGGCGGGAGCTGTCAGCGAAGCTGACTGAGGGTGGTCACTGGAATATGCCAGCAGAACCACCCTCAGTCTCGCTACGCGAGCCAGCTCCCGTCAGCGGGATATTGTGTATATAGGGCTAATTGCCCATCTGGCGTAGAAACGCTTCCGCTTCTTTGACTAGTTGTTCAGCCTGGGGCGCTCCCAATGAAGCCTCCGCCTCGGCTTTCTGCTGCAAGTCGTAGTCGTGCTCCAAATGCTCCACATAATCATGAAGCTGGTCATTGCAACGAACCAGTATCGATGCCTGCGCCTTCCACTGTTCGGCTTTCTGCTTCAGGTCTGCCGTATCGAAGATGAAGCCGATATACTTGCCCAACGCATCCAGCAATCGTATAGTGCCGGCAGAGCATTCGTCGCTGCCCAAATATTGGGGGATGGACACCCACATCGAGGAATGAGCAAATCCTTGTTGTGCGGCAGCTACATCCAGAACAGTAGGAATGCCCACCGGGCCGTTATACGACCGGTCTCCTTCGCATTGACAGTCTCCGTCGCTGACGGCGATGGGCAACGGACGGGTATGCGGGCAATCGGAGAACATCGAACCTAACGTAATGATCCGATTGACATCCAGCTCATCGGCAATGGCCAGACTCTGGCTACAGTATTCCTTCCACCGATAGTTTGGTTCGGGGGCGATCTGCGCATAGATACGCTTGCCTGCGTCCAACGTGATGTCGTAGAACGTGGTCTGTGGCCAGATAAGATTGGTGCGACCCGAAACATGGCACAGCATAGGACGGGCAACCTGATAGTCATAGAAATCATCACATCTAATATGACGAATCTCGCGGGACTCATATCGCTTGACCAGATGGCGCACCGCGTTCGTCGCCGCCTGACAGGCATCATTCCATCCCTCGAATGCGGCGATCAATACTGCGCCGGTGTCCTTCGCTGCTTCACTCATACCTCTAGAGTAACTGGAATTCATTGCCCGAAGCGCACGCTTTAGCCATAAGCGAGAGTATGCAATTACAGGCGACACGCCGCAGCTGGACGAACTACACGCATGTGAGTATAGTAAACACTCGTGCTTCGGTAGGGAGACCTCGCCAAGGAAACACACGCGGACATAGCTTAGTTGGTAAAGCGCAACCTTGCCAAGGTTGAGACCGCGGGTTCGAGTCCCGTTGTCCGCTCTAGGTCCGTGAGTTGACAGACCTTACGGTGGGTTAGCCAAGCGGTTAGGCAGCGGCCTGCAAAGCCGTATAGACGAGTTCGACTCTCGTACCCACCTCTCAGACCAGCGAAGCAATTCAATGGGATGAAATATGACCCGGGCGGTTGGCGCAGTGGTAGCGCACTTCCCTGACACGGAAGGGGTCACAAGTTCGAATCTTGTATCGCCCACTCGATGAATCGCCGGCAGAATGTTGCCGGTTTTTTCATCACAAGCTCGGGCGATTGGCGCAGCGGCTAGCGCACTTCGTTCACACCGAAGGGGTCGTAGGTTCGATTCCTACATCGCCCACTGGATTCCGCTTCTCACGGCGGATTCCTTTGCGGACATAGCTTAGTTGGTAAAGCGCAACCTTGCCAAGGTTGAGACCGCGGGTTCGAGTCCCGTTGTCCGCTCCACAACGAAACCTCGCTTCGGCGAGGTTTTTTCGTATTGGTTCAGATGCTGGTGGTATTTGTCGCACGCCCAACCTATCGTGTCCTACGTTGATTAACCAGTCCAGGCCTGCACATTAGTACCGTGGGCCCCGATAGCAAAGGACAAATCATGGCGCAAGCTACCATCTCCATAACCGTCAACGGCGAAGCGAAGGAGGTGGAAGCAACCACCACCGGCGTAGAACTGTTCGCGGAAGACAAGAACATCATCGCGGTCAAGATCAACGGCGAGAACCGTGACCTGTACACGCCGCTGAACGATGGCGATACCGTCGACCCCATCGCCCTCGACTCCGAAGACGGCCTCGCAATCATGCGTCACTCGGCCACCCACGTCATGGCCCAGGCCGTGCAGGAAGTCTACCCGAACGCCAAGCTCGGCGTCGGCCCCGTCATCAAGGACGGCTTCTACTACGACTTCCAGGTCGACCAGCCCTTCACCCCGAACGACCTCAAGGACATCGAGAAGCGCATGCAGCGCATCATCAAGTCCTCCCAGTCCTTCCGCCGTCGTTCCGTGACCGAGGAAGAGGCTCTGAAGGAAGAGGCCGACCAGCCCTTTAAGATCGAACTGATCGAAGACAAGGAAGCACACCTCGACCCGGCCGCCGCCACCGAGATCTCCGAAAAGGAGCTCAGCTTCTACGACAACGTAGACCGTGATGGCAATGTGGTTTGGAAGGACCTGTGCCGCGGCCCGCACCTGCCGAACACCCGCTACATCAAGGCCTTCAAGATCGAGCGTTCCGCCGCCGCCTACTGGCGTGGTTCCGAGAAGAACCCGACCATGCAGCGCGTCTACGGCACCGCATGGGCCACCAAGGAAGACCTCAAGGCCTACCAGACCCGCCTGGAAGAAGCCGCCAAGCGCGATCACCGCAAGCTCGGCGCCGAGATGGACCTGTTCTCCTTCCCGGATGAAATTGGCCCCGGCCTGGCCGTGTTCCACCCGAAGGGTGCCGCCGTGATCAACGCTATGGAGGACTACTCCCGTGAGATGCACCGCAAGCACCACTACAGCTTCGTGCAGACCCCGCACATCACCAAGGGCGGCCTGTACGAGACCTCCGGCCACCTGCACTGGTACAAGGACGGCATGTACCCGCCCATGCACCTCGACGAGGAGAAGGACGCGGACGGCAACATCACCAAGCCGGGCGCCGACTACTACCTCAAGCCGATGAACTGCCCGATGCACAACCTCATCTTCAAGTCGCGTCAGCGCTCCTACCGTGAGCTGCCGCTGCGCCTCTTCGAGTTCGGCACCGTGTACCGCTACGAGAAGTCCGGCGAGGTCCACGGCCTGACCCGCGTGCGCGGCCTCACCCAGGACGACTCCCACATCTACTGCACCCGCGAGCAGATGAAGGACGAGCTCACCAGCCTGCTCACCTTCGTGCTGAACCTGCTCAAGGACTTTGGCCTGACCGACTTCTACCTCGAGCTGTCCACCAAGGACCCGAACAAGTACGTCGGCTCCGACGAGATCTGGGAGGAGGCCACCAACACGCTCGCCGAGGTCGCCAAGGAATCCAACCTCGAGCTCGTCGACGATCCGTGCGGCGCCGCCTTCTACGGCCCGAAGATCTCTGTGCAGGCCCGCGACGCCATCGGCCGCACCTGGCAGGTCTCGACCATCCAGCTCGACTTCAACCTGCCGGAGCGCTTCCAGCTCGAGTACATCGCGAAGGACGGCACCCACCAGCGCCCGGTGATGATTCACCGCGCCCTGTTCGGCTCCATCGAACGCTTCTTCGCCGTGCTGCTCGAGCACTACGCAGGTGCCTTCCCGGCGTGGCTGGCCCCCGTGCAGGTGCTCGGCGTGCCGGTTGCCGACGAGTTTGCCCCGCATCTGGCCGGCTTCGTCAAGTCCCTTGAAGATGAGATGGTCCGTTGCGAGATCGACTACTCCGACGATCGCTTCGGCAAGAAGATTCGCAACGCCTCCAAGTCCAAGGTGCCGTTCATCCTCATCGTCGGTGAGGAAGACATGAACAACAACGCGGTCAGCTTCCGCTTCCGCGACGGCAGCCAGCTCAACGGTGTGCCGGTGGACACTGCTCGCGAGCAGATTCTCACCGTCATCAAGAAGCGCGTCCAGGTGAACTCCGCCGACGACTTCAACGCTGCTGTGGCTGAGTGATGTGAATGGTACTGGCTCCCCTCTCTGAGGGGAGCTGACGCCGTAGGCGACTGAGGGGAGTCCTGCATGGCTCGCACTCCCTTCAGTCCGTTTCACGGACAGCTCCCCTCAGAGAGGGGAGCCAAGAAAGGGTGCGAAAATGACTGACGTGCGTGTCGATAATCCGGCGGACTTTCCGCCTCAGGAGGACACGGTCGAACGACTGTGGACTCCGCAGCGCATGACCTATGTGCTGCGCAACAGCGAGGATCGCCCAACCAAGCCCAAGACGAAGGAATGCCCGTTCTGCGCCGGACCCAAAAAATCCGACGAAGACGGCCTCATCGCCTGGCGTGGCACGCACGTGTTCGCCATCATGAACCTCTACCCATACAATGTCGGGCATCTCATGATTTGCCCGTACCGTCACGTCGGATTCATCACCGAACTCGACGATGCCGAACTGTTCGAATTCGAGAAGGCCACCACCCTCGCCATGAAGGTGATGGAGACCGTCTCCCGTCCGGACGGATACAACATCGGCATCAATCAGGGCGAGGTCGCGGGTGCCGGAGTCGCCGCGCACCTGCACCAGCATGTGGTGCCGCGTTGGAATGGCGATGCGAACTTCATGCCCATCGTCGCCCAGACGCGTACCATGCCGATTCTGCTGTCCGACCAGCGAGACGCCTATGCCCAGGCATTCGAACAGCTGGCCCCGCAGTATCATTTGCCGCTTGCCTGACCGGGTGCGGCACCCGCGCAACCGGTTTTATCGGTACGCGCAATAAGACAATCATCGGAAACATTACGGGTATGTCTGATTAACGGCCTACAATCGTTTCGTTTGACATCATCCGTTTCAATAATTGCTAGGAGCATTATGTCAGGTCATTCCAAGTGGGCGACCACCAAGCACAAGAAGGCCGCCATCGACGCCAAGCGCGGCAAGCTCTTCGCCAAGCTCATCAAGAACATCGAAATCGCCGCCCGCCTCGGCGGCGGCGACCCGGACGGCAACCCGTCCCTGTACGATGCCATCTACAAGGCCAAGAAGGCCTCCATGCCGGCCGACAACATCGCTCGCGCCGTCAAGCGTGGTGCCGGTGCTGAAGATGGTGCCGCCAACTACGAAGACATCGTCTACGAGGGCTACGCTCCTGCCGGCGTTGGCCTCATCATCGAATGCCTGACCGACAACCGCAACCGTGCGGCCGCCGAAGTCCGTTCCACCCTGACCAAGGGCAACGGCTCTCTGGCCACCTCCGGCTCCGTGTCCTTCAACTTCGAGCGCAAGGGCCAGATTGTGGTGCCGTCCGAGGGCGTGGACTTCGACAAGCTGTTCGAAACCGCCGCCGAAGCCGGTGCCGAGGACGTTACCGATGACGGTGAAGTGTTCACCGTTGTGACCGGTCCGTCCGACCTGTTCACCGTGCGCAAGGCTCTGCAGGAAGCCGGCTTCGACTACGATTCCGCCGACCAGGTCATGCAGCCGAAGAACGAGGTCGAGTTGAGCCTTGAGGATGCCCGCAAGGTGTCCAAGCTCATCGACAACCTCGATGACCTCGACGATGTGCAGAACATCTACTCCAACTGGACCGCTTCCGACGAGGTGATGGCCCAGCTCGACGAGGAGTAATCCTCGTGATTATCCTTGGCGTCGACCCCGGGCTCACACGTTGCGGGGTCGGCGTGATCGAAGCCGGCGAGCACCGCCGGCTTTCGTTTATTCACGTGGACGTGGTGCGGTCCTCACCGGATATCACCCAGGATCTGCGTCTACTGGCCATCTACAACGGCCTGTCCGAGAAAATGGACCGATTCGCGCCGGACGCGGTATCTATCGAGCGTGTGTTCGCCCAATCCAACCGCAACACCGTACTCGGTACCGCACAGGCCGCCGGCCTCGCCATGCTCGCCGCCGCGCAACGCAATATTCCCGTGGCGTTGCATACGCCTACCGAAGCCAAGCTGGCTATCACCGGTAACGGGCAGGCGCAGAAGATTCAGGTGGAGCGTATGGTGACACGTATTTTGAACCTCACCAAAATGCCGACTCCCGCCGATGCCGCCGATGCCTTGGCTTTGGCCATTTGCCATGCGCTGCGCCCGGCAGGCGCATTGCAGGGCGGCGAACGCGAACAACATCTGACCGCCGCGCAACGCCAGTGGGCTGAGGCCGCACAGAACTCCACGCGCCGCCGCATCAACCACGACCGAGGCATGTAGTATACTTTCGAACAGTTGTTCGAGTCTTGAATCCTGGAGCGCTGAAGGAGTACCTGTATGATCGGCATGCTGACCGGGCGGGTTGAATCGGTCGAAACCGATACCGCATTGATTGATGTTGGGGGAGTGGGCTACGAAGTGCGCATGTCCGCCACCGACCTGAGCCGTCTGCACGCCGGGCAAGACACCCGCGTCTTCACCTATATGAACCTCTCTCAGGATGCCATTACCCTGCATGGATTCCTGGATCGGGACGCCAAGAAAACCTTCCTACAACTCATCAAGGTCTCCGGCATTGGGCCTAAAGTGGCCCAATCGTTACTCTCCACACTGACGCCGAGTCAGTTGGCCCACGCCATCGCCGACAACGACGCCACCGCGCTGGCCAAGGCTCCGGGGCTGGGTAAGAAGGGCGCACAGAAGATCATCCTCGAGCTTAAGGGCTCTATTGATTTGAGTCAGATCGAGGGTGCTTCCGCTCAGGCGGCAACATCCAAGTCTCCGGTGGATACCGGTACGGAACAGGTTGTCGAAGGACTGATTTCGCTTGGCTGGCGTCAGCAGGACGCCCAGCAGGCCGTTGCCGAGGCTTGCGCCGAAAACGACATTCCCACGCCGCTTGCCACCGACGATGTGCCGCGTGTGCTACGTCTGGCTTTGGCGCTGATGGATAGGGGCCGCTGATGAGCGAGACAACGGATTACGGAGCCTCCAACACCGGTGCCAACGAAGAGTCGCTGCGCATGGTCTCCTCCCAGCCGATCGGCAACGAGCCGGTCAGCGACGAGGAGCTGCGCCCCCATGTTCTCGGAGGCTTTATCGGACAGCCACGGCTCAAGGCCCAGCTGCAACTGTTCCTGGACGCGGCCCGCAAACGCGATGTGCCACCGGACCATATTCTGCTCGCCGGCCCTCCTGGCTTGGGCAAAACCACGTTGGCCATGATCGTTGCCAATGAGCTTGAAGTGCCGATTCGCGTGACTTCCGGCCCTGCGGTTCAGCATGCCGGTGATCTTGCTTCGATTCTGAGCTCCCTCGACGTCGGCGAAGTGCTGTTCATCGACGAGATCCATCGTCTGCCGCGCGCCGCCGAAGAGCTGCTGTATATCGCGATGGAGGACTTCCGCGTCGATGTGATGGTCGGCAAAGGCCCGGGCGCAAGCTCCATCCCGCTGACCCTGCCGCGATTCACCGTCATCGGTGCTACCACGCGCGAAGGTATGCTGCCAAGCCCGTTGCGCGCACGCTTCGGCTTCACCGCACATCTCGACTTCTATCCGCACGAGGAGCTGGAAAAGCTCATCGAACGTTCGGCCAACGTACTGGGCGTAAACCTTGATACGGGTTCCGCTCATGAGCTTGCGTTGCGTTCGCGCGGCACGCCGCGTATCGCCAACCGATTGCTACGCCGTGTACGCGACTGGGCCATCGTCCACGACCTGATTGTGGTGCGGCCGGACGACGTCAAGGAGGCGCTGGCCCTGTACCAGATCGACTCCGAAGGCCTCGACCGGCTGGACATCGCCGTGCTCAATGCCATCGTGCGCAACTTCAACGGTGGACCCGTGGGCCTGAACAATCTGGCGGCCATGGTGGGCGAGGAATCGGAAACCGTGGAAACCGTGTGCGAGCCGTATCTCGTGCGCGAAGGTTTTATGATTCGCACGCCCAAAGGCCGTGTGGCTACCGAGAAGGCATGGCAGCATTTGGGGATTACGCCCAAAGATGATGTCAGCAAGCTCTTCTAGACTTTCTCCTGTTTGCACACTCGGCAGCGTTTCGTCAATGTCGCTCGTTTGAAGGAGTTGTTTCGTGGAACAGTGCATTATGCTCATCGTGATCGTCGTCGTGTTCGGCGGCATGATGTGGTGGCAGTCCAAGAAGGCCAAGCAGCAACAGCAGGAGAAGCAGGACTTCCGTCGCAATCTGCAGCCCGGCACCGAGGTCATCACCATCGGCCAGGTGATCGGCAAGGTCGTCGAAGTCGACGAGCAGTATGAGGAGATCGTCATCGACTCCGAAGGCTCCAAGCTGCGTTTCGGCTTCAATGCCATCGCCCGTGAGTACATCCGCCCGGCCTATGTGTCCGATGATGAGGTCGACGAGAACGGCAACCCGCTGCCCGACGAAGACACCGAGGCTCCGGCTAACGATGAGGCTGGTCAGGTTCCGATCGAGGCGTCCGTCGTGTCCGAGGAAGACACCGCTGACGAGACCGGTGACGACAACGAAACCAAGACGAAGTAAGCTGTTCGATTCGGTAGCACCATCCGCGTATCGCATCGCAAAGGCATAAAAGGGGCGAGCACTATGGCACAGTCGGACATCACCATCGACGCATTGAGCAAGGTAGGGCAACAGGACGCCGAATATCTGGTGTCCTTGGTGCGTTCCGTACCGGGGTTTCCCAAGGAAGGCATCATCTTCCGTGATTTCATGCCAGTGCTCGCCGACCCCAAGGGCTTGAAGATTCTGCTCAAAGCACTTGAAGAGGCCCTGCCGGTGTCCCCGAGCGAATTCGACTCCATTGCCGGTCTCGAATCGCGCGGGTTCCTGTTCGGCCCGGCCATGGCCGCCCATTTGGGCAAGGGTTTCATCGCCGTGCGTAAGGCCGGCAAGTTGCCGCCTGAAACCATCGGTGAATCCTATGACCTCGAATACGGCACGGCCAGTGTCGAAATCGAAACCGACGCCGTACAGGCAAGGAAGCGAGTGCTCATCGTCGATGACCTCATCGCCACGGGCGGCACCGCCAAAGCCGCCACCGACCTTATCGAAAAGGCCGGTGGCACCGTGGTGGGCTTCAGTTTCGTGATGCGGCTCGATGGCCTCGACGGTCTGGATAAGCTCGACGGCAAGCCCAGCAGCTCGCTGATCGCGATGCCGGCCTGAGATTTCGTCTCACCCAACGTACAGTCAGTTTTCAAGGTCCGGCATGTACTGTGTACAGTTACATGCCGGACCAATTACATAGTCAGGGAAGGATCGATGGATCTTTACGAATACCAGGCGCGTCAGCTGCTCGAGGAACAGGACATTCCCACCCCGGACGCCATCTTTGCCCAGAACTCCCATGAAGTCGCTGAAGCGGCGGACAAAATCGGCTATCCCTGCGTAATCAAGGCGCAGGTCAAGATCGGTCATCGTGGTCAGGCCGGCGGCGTCAAGATCGCCCATAACCGCGACGAGGCGATTCTTGAATCCGAGTCCATCCTGCCGATGACCATCCACGGGCACAAGGTTTCCGGCGTGCTTGTAGCCGAAGCCAAGAACATCCTGCACGAATACTACGTGTCCATCTCCGTGGACCGCACCTCGCGCGACTTCGACGTGCTGGCCACCGCTAACGGCGGCACCGAAGTCGAGGAAATCGCCAAGGAACATCCGGAGGCCGTCAAGCGCCTGCACATCGATGCGCTCGGTGACTTCGACCTGGCCGCTGCCACCGAAATGGCACAGAGCATCGGCTTCTACCACGCGGACGTCGATCAGGCCGCACAGATTCTGCTCAAGATGTGGCGCTGCTTCAAAGACAACGACGCCACGCTCGTGGAAATCAATCCGCTCGCCAAGATCGGCGACCCGGATGACGAATCCACCAAGCAGCTGAGCGCCTTGGACGCCAAGATCTCCTTGGATGACAACGCCTCCTTCCGCCATGACGGCTGGGCGCGTTTCGTGGATCCCATCGTTCCCGATCCCTTCGAGCAGCGTGCCCGCGAACACGGCCTGCACTACGTGCACCTGCACGGCGAGGTCGGTGTGATCGGCAACGGCGCAGGACTCGTCATGAGTTCCCTGGATGCCGTCTCCGGCGCTGGCGAGGAACAGGGCACCAACATCAAGCCCGCCAACTTCCTGGACATCGGCGGCGGCGCCTCCGCAGCCGTCATGGCCGAAAGCCTGGAGATCGTACTGTCCGACCCTCAGGTCGAATCCGTGTTCATCAATGTCTATGGCGGCATCACCTCCTGCGTGGAAGTCGCCAACGGCATCCTCGAAGCGGTCGCCAAGCTCGGCGGTTCCAAGCCGATCGTTGTGCGCTTCGATGGCAACGCCGCCGCCGAGGGTCTGCATATCCTCGCCTCCGCCAATAACCCGAATATCCATGTGTCCGAGACCATGGAAGGCGCGGCAGCCAAGGCCGCGCAGCTCGCCGGTGAGGCGACCCAGTCCAAGGAGGTTCGCTGATGCTGTTCATCGAAGACGGCGCTCCCGTTATCGTCCAGGGCATGACCGGCCATCAGGGCATGACCCATACGGCTCGCATGCTCAAGGCCGGCACCAATATCGTCGGCGGCGTGAACCCGCGCAAGGCCGGCACATCCGTCACCTTCCCCGGTGCCAAGAACGGTGCCGACGCGAACATCCCCGTGTTCGCCACCTGCGGCGAAGCACGTGAAGCCACCGGCGCCAAGGCCAGCGTGGTGTTCGTGCCGCCGAAGTTCGCCAAGTCCGCCGTGGTCGAAGCCGTCGAAGCCGGCATCGAACTCATCGTGGTCATCACTGAAGGCATTCCGGTGGCCGATTCCGCATACTTCGTCGAACTGGCGCTCAAGAAGGGCGTGCGCATCATCGGACCGAACTGCCCTGGTCTCATCACGCTCGGCAACCCCGGCGTCAATCTGGGCATCATCCCCGACGGCATCGTCGGCCGCGGCCCGCTCGGACTGGTCTCCAAATCCGGCACCCTCACCTACCAGCTCATGGGCGAATTGTCCGATATCGGCTTCACCGCATGTCTCGGCGCCGGCGGCGACCCGATCGTCGGCACGACGCTGCTGGAAGCCCTGCAGGCATTCGAAGCCGACCCCGACACCAAGGCTGTCATGATGATCGGCGAAATCGGCGGCTTCGCCGAACAGGACGCCGCCGCATGGGCCAAGGAGCACATGACCAAGCCGGTTGTCGCCTACATCGCCGGTTTCACCGCCCCCGAAGGCAAGCAGATGGGCCACGCCGGCGCCATCGTCTCCGGAGGCAAGGGCACCGCCCAGGACAAGAAGAACGCGCTCGAGGCGGCGGGCATCCCCGTGGGCAAGACCCCGGGCCAGGCCGCCGAAATCATGCGTGACGTACTCGCCAAGGCCAACATCGACTGATCGGTTCCAACCAATCGTGATGAAAGCCGTGATTCGCCAATGGGTGCGGGGAGCCATAGTCGCCCTCGCATCCATGGCCATCTATGCCGTTGCATTAGGCTGCTATACAGCGCTGATGTTATTGGTCGTCTCTATGGAAGAGGGCGGCGACAATCTCACCGTCGGCACAACCTCGCTGACACAGGCCGTTGTGCTTCTGAGTGAGGGATCGGGCTTTAGAACCGATTCGTTCACCCTCACCATTACGCCATTGCTGTTGACCATACTGCTGATATGGCTGATCAATGCACTCATCATGCGAATCAAAGCATACGGGCCGCATGCGTATGTTGCCGGATTGATTGTTTGGCTCGGGTTGAACGAGGCATTCCGGCAATCCGTGCACCTAGGTCTTGTCGATGACCAGTGGCTGGTGTTGCTGAAAGCAGCCATCGTATTCTCGATCGGTTTCCTATGCGCAGCCGTACCGGAATCAGCCAAAATGCGAGCATTCAGGGACTGGACTCGCAAGCAGGTGCCGGCGGACATACGCCACTGCCTGAAAATCGGCGTCGCCTTGGCCGTCGCGATACTGAGCATATATCTGGCAATTGGATTGATTACCGTCATCGTATGGTCGGTACGCAACCATGCCGCTGTCGTATCGTTGTTCGAATTGTCCGGGATGGAAACCGGTTCACGAATTCTCACCACCGTCGCCATGCTGATCTGGCTACCCAACGTCATGCTCTGGGCTGTTTCCTGGCTCTTCGGCGGCGGATTCGCCATCGGTGATTTGGCCAGTTTCACATTATGGCTCGGCCAATCCAAAGAGCTTCCTGCAATTCCGGTATTCGGTATTCTGCCCGAACCGGTCAGCAGTGAACTATGGCGTACCGTTGCCTTGAACGCGCCTCTCGCCATCGCTGCGCTCGTGGGCCTGCTGGCTGTATTCCTACCGCAAGGATTCGCCTGCAGACCGTTGAATGTACGGAATACGTCCACCCGCGGCCCGGTACTGGTTTCGCTGATCTACTCCGCCGGGGCATTCTGCCTGAGCGCGATGCTGATCTCACTGGCATCCACATTGCTGTTCGCTCTGTCCAATGGATCGCTTGGCGATCATCGTCTTGCTCACATAGGCGTCGACGTCATGGCCTCCACCAGAGTCGTCGGTCATTCGACCGCACTGGGACTTACCGCGGCATGGCTGCTCGCGCTGATTGGCATAGCGCTCGTTTTTCCGATAGTCTGGTTGGTTGAGAGAATCAAGGATTCCCGCACCACCGCCACGACCTCGAAGACCGCCACCGTTCATCAGGCGCGGTTCCTAGCGTCACAACCACAAGAATCCAAGGAGGAACAGGATGACAAACACGAACCGACCGATACGTCGAGCACTGGTCTCGGTCTTTCATAAGGAAGGCATCGAAGTACTCGCGGAAGCGTTCGTGAAGGCCGGCACCGAAGTTGTTTCCACTGGTTCGACCGCCAAGAAGCTTGCCGAACTGGGCGTCAAGGTAACCGAGGTGTCCGATGTCACCGGATTCCCCGAATGCCTCGACGGCCGCGTCAAGACGCTGCACCCGTACATTCACGCCGGCATTCTGGCTGATATGACCAACCCCGAGCACGCCAAGCAGCTCGAGGAGTTCGGCATCAAGCCGTTCGACCTGGTGGTCGTCAACCTGTACCCGTTCGCCGACACCGTGCGCTCCGGCGCCAACGAGGCCGATACCATCGAGAAGATCGACATCGGCGGTCCCTCCATGGTGCGCGGCGCGGCCAAGAACCACGCCACCGTGGCCATCGTCACCGACCCGGCCGATTATGCACTGGTCGCCTCCCGCGTGGCCGACGGCACCGGCTTCTCCTTGGACGAGCGCAAGTGGCTTGCCGCCAAGGCCTTCGCGCACACCGCCGCCTATGACGCCACCATCAACGAGTGGACCGCCAAGCACTGGCCCAAGCCGGCCTCTCTGGACGCCGTCGAGGTGGACAAGGACGATCAGGGCACTGAAGTCGATTCCGCCAAGTTCCCGGCCCAGTTCACCCGCACCTGGGATCGTGCGCACACCCTGCGCTACGGCGAGAACTCCCACCAGCAGGCCGCCCTCTACATCGACCCGCTCAACCAGACCGGTTTCGCCCACGCCGAGCAGCTCGGCGGCAAGCCGATGAGCTACAACAACTACGTGGACGCGGACGCCGCCTGGCGCACCGTATGGGATATGGCTCCCGCCATTGCCGTGGCCGTAGTCAAGCACAACAATCCGTGCGGTCTGGCCATCGGCGCGACCGCGGCCGAGGCCCACAAGAAGGCTCACGCCTGCGACCCGATGAGCGCCTACGGCGGTGTGATCGCCTGCAACTCCAAGGTCACCCTTGAGATGGCCGAAAGCGTGCGCCCGATTTTCACCGAAGTCATCGTCGCCCCCGACTATGAGCCGGCCGCGCTCGAACTGCTGCAGACCAAGAAGAAGAACCTGCGCATCCTCGAGGTGGCCGAGCCGCCGAAGGGCCACGAGGCCATCCGCCAGATCGATGGCGGCCTGCTTGTGCAGGACACTGATCTGATCAACGCCGTCGGCGACGATCCGGACGCCTGGAAGCTCGTGGCCGGCGAGGCCGCCGACGCTGACACGCTGAAGGACCTCGTGTTCGCATGGCGTGCAATCCGCTGCGTGAAGTCCAACGCCATCCTGCTGGCCCACGACCAGGCCACGGTTGGCATCGGCATGGGCCAAGTCAACCGCGTGGACTCCTGCCATTTGGCCGTCGAGCGCGCCAACACGCTGGCCGATGGTGCCGATCGCGCCACCGGTGCGGTCGCGGCATCCGATGCGTTCTTCCCGTTCGCCGATGGTGCCCAGGTGCTTATCGACGCGGGCGTCAAGGCCATCGTGCAGCCTGGCGGCTCCATCCGCGATGAGGAGGTCATCGAAGCGGCCAAGAAGGCCGGCGTGACCATGTACCTCACCGGCACCCGCCACTTCTTCCACTGATCGGGACTCTCTGAGGGGAGCAGCTCAGCCAAAACGCACAAAGGTGGGATTCCGCCTGACCCGTCAACGGGTCCAAGCGGAATCCCACCTTTGCTATTCGCCTGCTATTGTGGTCACGTAACCGTTCGACAGAAGGAATCGCAACATGCACAACCATCCCTATGTATCCGAAGCACATGAGGGCAAGCCATGGTTTGAATGGTGCGTACTCGGCGTCGTCGCCGTCATCACACTGCTGGTTGCTTTCGGATATACGATGGCCGCCACGGTCATACTTGCCGTGACGGCCATCATCACCGGGCTTGTTCGCCTGATTCTTCAGGACAGAAGCCCATGGAAAGTGCGCTCAGTGGCGTTCGACTCCTTCATCGGCATCGCCTTGGGAATCGGCCTGCTGATTACCTACTTCAGCTTCTTTGGACTCTTCGGCAACATCTTTTTCCGCTGAATCGCCATCAGACGAGGCGGCCTGATCGAAGAATTCGCCATCGTCGAGCGTGTCCGCGTTTGCATCGGCATCCGTCTGCGGAAGATCGGCGGCAGCCGGCACTTTGGGAGTGGTCATCATCTGCGCGATGATCATGACCAACGCCACCACAGCGGCGGCCAAGACCGGGCTAATCCAGAATACCCACAGCTGCTGCAGCGGATTTTGCGTAAGACCCTCATTCATCGCGGCCAGTGCGATGCCGGTGGAACGGGCGGGATTGAGACCGGCACCGGTAACCGGGTAGCTGATGGCGGTGGCCAGACCATAGGCAAGACCCATGGCAATGACATGACGGTCCGAGGACTCGTCGTGATCACCCAGAGAAGACATGGCGGTGGCAACGACAATCAGAGAGGCAACGACCTCGACGACAATCGCCAGCGTAATCGAGAACGTAATGCCATACTGGGTCAGCAGCGAGTAAGACACGGAGCCGTTTTCGAAACCGTTAACGGCCGGAGTCAGCCACACTTTGGCAGCTACCTGCTCGGATGTGGGCAGCAGCTTGACCACGGCGAAGCCGGCGGCGATGGCACCGATGACCTGAGCGATCACATAGAGGATGCCATCCAGGATTTTCGTCTTGGAAACCAGCACGGAGGCTACGGTGATGGCCGGATTCAGCTGGCCACCGGACACGCGGGAGAAGATGGCGGTGACTGCGGCATATGCCAAGCCGGTAGCCAACGCGAAGAACACGATATTGATGCCATACACGGCCGAACCCCATGTGGAGAAGGCGTAAATGGCAAAGCACAGCAGGAAGCTGCCGGCCAATTCGGCGCACACGCACAGAGCCAGCGGCTGTTGCTTGGTTTCTTCCATGATTGTTCATTCCTTTTCATCTGTTGGAAAACGGGCGAACCCGCACAAACGGTTGCCAGTCTAGCAGCAGTCCTACGTTGCGGTATGATATATAGGTTGGAATTGGCTGGGATTCCAGTCCGCCAACTCTGAAGTATGTATACAAATCGACAGTCTCTGCGATGACAGAATCTGTCCGGCCACGTTGGGAGAACGATGCCAAACGCATATTCCCGCGCTGCGAAAGCGCAAGACGATTCCAATTCCATTCGACTCCAGAAGCTGCTTGCCCAAGCGGGATTCGGTTCCCGCCGCAAGTGCGAGGACATGATTACCGAAGGCCGTGTCGAGGTCGACGGTGAACTGGTCACCGAGCTCGGAACTCGCGTTGACCCTCATAAGCAGCAGGTGCGCGTAGACGGTTCGCGCGTACGCGTCAATCCGAACCACGTCACTCTGGCGCTGAACAAGCCCCGCAAGGTGCTCTCCGCCATGGACGACCCGAAGGGCCGCTACACGCTGCGCGACATCGTGGGCGACAAGTACGAGCGCATCTTCCACATGGGCCGTCTCGACTACGATTCCGAGGGTCTTATCCTCATGACGAACGACGGCGAGCTCTCGCAGCACGTCATGCACCCCAAGTACGAGGTCGAGAAGACCTACGTCGCCACGCTGGAAGGCAAGATCTCCGGCACCGTGTGCCGTCGACTCGTGACCACCGGCGTGCAGCTCGACGACGGCTGGATCAAGCTCGACCACTGCGCGATCATCGACTCCTCGCGTGACCACACGATGGTCAAGGTCGTGCTGCACTCCGGCAAGAACCGCATCGTGCGACGTATCTTCGGCTCAATCGGCTTCCCGGTCAAGCGCTTGGTGCGCACCCAGATCGGCCCGATCAAGCTCGGTGATTTGAAGCCCGGTTCCTACCGCGTGCTGTCCCAGACGGAAGTCCGTTCGCTGTCCAAGGAGGTTGGTCTGTGATTCGCGTTGCCATCGACGGCCCCGCCGGCGTGGGCAAGTCGTCCACGTCCAAGGCGCTGGCCAAGTATTTCGGATACGCCTACCTTGACACGGGCGCGATGTATCGTGCCTGCGCTTGGTGGTGTCTGAAGCAGGACATCGATCTGGACGCCGAAACCGTGGATGAGCGTGTCATCACCGAAGCGGTGGGCGAGTTCTTCACCGGCGACCATTTCGATATCTCCGTGGACCCGGACAACCCCCGCGTATTCGCCGACGACGAGGACATCTCCGAGGCCATTCGTTCCTCCGAAGTCTCCAGCCATGTCTCCAAGGTGTCGAACGTCATCCCGGTGCGCAACGTGCTCATCGCCGCCCAGCGCGCCTACATCGCCCGCGAAGCGTCGGCCGACTCCTTCTCCGGGGGTTTGGGCATCGTGGCCGAGGGCCGCGATATCACCACCGTGGTGTCCCCGGACGCCGAGGTGCGCGTGCTGCTGACCGCCCGTGAGGAGGTCCGTCAGGCCCGTCGCACCGGCCAAGCCGTCAAGGGCGTGGGTGCTGAGGATGTGGCCGCGCGCGACAAGGCCGATTCCAAGGTCACCAGCTTCCTGACCGCCGCCGATGGCGTTACCACCATCGACAATTCCGATTTGGACTTCGCCCACACGCTCGATCTGCTCATCGGTCTGGTCGAGGACGCCATCGAGAACCAGGAGTACGAGCAGTATGCCGCCAATCTCGAAGGCTATGAGCTGGACGAAGGCGATGAGGATCTGATTTCCGGCCGCGGTTTCACGGAAGGCGCGCGCAAGGCCGGCCCCAAGCCGGTGGGTGTGCTGGCTGTTGTAGGCCGTCCGAACGTGGGCAAATCATCCCTGGTCAACCGTATCCTCGGCCGCCGTGCCGCCGTTGTGGAAGACACGCCGGGCGTTACGCGAGACCGTGTGAGCTATGACGCGGAATGGGCCGGCACTGACTTCAAGCTGGTGGACACGGGCGGCTGGGAAGCCGACGTGGAAGGCATTGAATCCGCCATCGCCTCACAGGCACAGGTTGCCGTGACCTTGGCCGATGCTGTGGTATTCGTTGTCGATGGTCAAGTGGGCATGACCACCACCGATGAGCGCATCGTCAAGATGCTGCGTGCCGCCGGCAAGCCGGTCGTGCTGGCCGTCAACAAGATCGACGACCAGGCCAGCGAATATCTTACCGCCGAATTCTGGAAGCTCGGCCTCGGCGAACCATACTCGATTTCCGCCATGCACGGCAGGGGAGTGGGCGACCTGCTGGACGTCGCGCTCGACAAGCTCAAGCAGGCCGAGAAGACTTCCGGCTACCTCACGCCTTCCGGCCTGCGCCGCGTGGCTCTGGTGGGCCGCCCGAACGTGGGCAAGTCGTCTCTGCTCAATCAGCTGGCGCGCGAAGAACGTGCCGTGGTCAACGATTTGGCCGGCACTACGCGCGACCCCGTCGACGAAATCGTCAACATCGATGGCGAGGATTGGCTGTTCATCGACACGGCCGGCATCAAGCGACGCCAGCACAAGCTCACAGGCGCGGAATATTATTCCTCTCTGCGCACGCAGGCCGCCATCGAGCGCTGTGAATTGGCGCTGATCCTGTTTGATGCTTCGCAGCCGGTATCCGATCAGGATTTGAAGGTCATGTCCACAGCCGTGGATGCGGGCCGTGCGATCGTGCTCGTGTTCAATAAGTGGGATGCGATGGACGAGTTCGACAAGCAGCGTCTCGAACGCCTGTGGAACACCGAATTCGACCGTGTGATGTGGGCCGAGCGTGTGAATCTGTCCGCCAAGACCGGCTGGCACACCAACCGTCTGACGCGAGCCATGGATAAGGCCTTGGAATCCTGGGATCAGCGTATTCCTACAGGCAAGCTCAACGCCTTCCTCGGCAAAATTCAGGCCGCCCACCCGCACCCGTTGCGTGGTGGCAAGCAGCCGCGAATCCTCTTCGCCACGCAGGCATCCACGCGCCCGCCGCGTTTCGTGATCTTCGCCACCGGCTTCCTCGAGCACGGCTACCGCCGCTACATCGAGCGTTCCCTGCGCGAGGAATTCGGCTTCGAAGGCACGCCGATTCAGATCTCCGTGAACATCCGCGAGAAGAAGAAGCGGAAGTGACACGCGCGTAATTTGCCAGATTTCAAATATCTGGTAAATTATCTACTCGGTGCTTTTGCACCATCGGGCCGTAGCGCAGTTTGGTAGCGCACTTGACTGGGGGTCAAGGGGTCGCGGGTTCAAATCCCGCCGGCCCGACCGATTAGCCCCGGAATTCTGCCACTTTTGAGTGGTTGTCTTCCGGGGTTTTTCCGTTTTCAGACAATATGAGACAACATGACGGCGGACTTACCTTTGTAAGCCATTCGTAATGAATTATCACCGACAATTCACCGCCTCCGCACCCCCGTCGTATGCGTTTGCCCCAAACAGGGGCTAGACTGGCTCCTATTGATTTGACGAAAGGGACCCGAATTGACAGAAATAAACGATAAGGCCCAACTGGATATCGCCGCCGCCGGCGACACCGACGCCGTTACCTCGGACACCCCCGAAGAAACCGTAAACACCCCCGAAGTGGATGAGACTTTCGAGCTTTCGGCCGCCAAGATGCGCGAGCATGGCATGAGCGAAACCGCCATCAACCAGTTCCACCATTTGTATGACGTATGGCGCCATGAAGAAGCCTCCAGCTGGATTCGCGAGGACGACATCGAGCCGCTTGGCCACGTGCCCAGCTTCCACGACGTCTATGAGACCATCAACCACGACAAGGCCGTGGACGCCTTCGCCAAGACCGCATTCCTCAAGCTCAATGGCGGTCTGGGCACCTCCATGGGATTAGACAAGGCCAAGTCGCTGTTGCCGGTGCGTAGGCACAAGGCCAAGCAGATGCGCTTCATCGACATCATCATCGGTCAGGTGCTTACCGCTCGCACACGCCTGAACGTCGAACTGCCGCTGACGTTCATGAACTCCTTCCACACTTCGGCGGACACGATGAAGGTGCTCAAGCATCATCGCAAGTTCAGTCAGCATGACGTGCCGATGGAAATCATCCAGCATCAGGAACCCAAGCTCGTGGCCGCCACCGGCGAACCTGTGAGCTACCCTGCGAACCCGGAGCTGGAATGGTGCCCGCCCGGCCACGGCGACCTGTTCTCCACCATCTGGGAGTCTGGTCTGCTTGACGTATTGGAGGAGCGCGGCTTCAAGTATCTGTTCATCTCCAATTCCGACAATCTCGGTGCGCGCCCCTCGCGTACGTTGGCCCAGCACTTCGAAAACACAGGTGCCCCGTTTATGGCTGAAGTGGCCATCCGCACCAAGGCCGATCGCAAGGGCGGCCATATTGTACGAGACAAGGCCACTGGTCGCCTGATCCTGCGTGAAATGAGCCAGGTCCATCCGGACGATAAGGAAGCGGCCCAAGACATCGCCAAGCATCCTTACTTCAACACCAACTCGATCTGGATTCGCATCGACGCTTTGAAAGACAAGCTCGCCGAATGCGATGGTGTGTTGCCGTTGCCGGTGATTCGTAACAAAAAGACCGTGAATCCCACGGACCCGGATTCCGAACAGGTGATTCAGCTGGAAACCGCCATGGGCGCCGCAATCGGTCTGTTCAACGGTTCTATCTGCGTCCAAGTGGATCGTATGCGCTTCCTTCCGGTGAAAACCACCAATGATTTGTTCATTATGCGTTCCGATCGATTCCACCTGACGGACACGTATGAGATGGAAGACGGCAATTACATCTTCCCGAACGTCGAACTTGATCCGCGATACTACAAGAACATCCACGATTTCGACGAACGGTTCCCCTACGCCGTGCCATCTTTGGCCGCAGCCAACTCGGTTTCCATTCAGGGCGACTGGACATTCGGACGTGACGTCATGATGTTCGCCGACGCCAAACTTGAAGATAAAGGCGAGCCAAGCTATGTGCCGAACGGCGAATACGTTGGTCCGCAAGGCATCGAACCGGACGATTGGGTGTGATTTACAACACGGTCGAACGATAAAAAAGATATTATTTTTGTGAAATGGCGCTCAAGTGCGGAAAAAGCCTCTAAGATAGAGTGAGTGTGAGGAAACTCATACGCACTTATAATGAAACAATAACTATACGTGAGGACTAATGGCAGAGGGCACAAGCGGACGTCGGCGTTTTTCCGACAAATGGGGCAAGCACGAGCTGGACGTACTGGCTGTGTTGTCATCCGCGTTCCCGCAATGGCTCACATCCCGCCAAATTGCGCAGCGCGTCAAGGCTTACGCCGACTCGTATGGAGAGCTGGCAGATCAGGCCGCCAAGGCCGCGTTCGCCAAGCAGTTCCAGCGTGATCGCGCCAAGCTCGCCGCTATGGGCATCGCCATCGAATCACGGCAGCCTGAGTATTCGTCCAAGTCGGAAGGCCAGGACTTCGCGTCCTACCGTCTGCAGTTGGGCGACGAACCGCGCATCCGTCTGATGTTCGAGCCGGAAGATATGCCGGTGCTTGCCGCCGCCAACTATCTGGCTCGTTCGATGTCGATTTCCTCCGAGCCGGATCAGTCCCAGCTCGCCCAACATGCGTCGCGCACCACGCCGCGTGTGCCGCAGACCCCTATTCCCGGTCTCGGTTTGGATTCGATTGCGCCTGGCTTGGGCACGCAGCCCATTCCGGACTCGCTGGTCAAGGTTATCGATTCGCGTCGCTTTGCCGCCACCGTTGATGTGGACGGCGAACACCTGAACGTGGCCTACACCGATTCCGACGATTTGGCCATGTTTGTGCTGGAGCATCCGGGTGCCACGATTGTCAGCCCGCAGGAGGCTGTGGACGCCTATCATCGCCGCCTGCACGCCGCCAGCCGATTCACTCTGGCTGACGAATCCGCCAGCCCTGTAAGCGCCTCGGTGGTTTCCCCGTCGATTAGTCGCGATGTTCGTGAGCCGGGTGATCCCGAGTCGATCAAGGCCCAGAACAAGAAGAACGGCCCCGCTTTCCAAACGGGCAGCGAGGTGGATCGTCGCCTGCGTCTGATGCTGTTCCTCTCCGCTCACCTGGGTGAGGAATTCTCGATGAGCGAGCTGGCCGAGCGCTTTATCGGCAAACCGAAGAACGACGACGAGCTCAAGAAATTCGTTAACATCATTCATAAGGACATCAACACCCTGACCACCGTTTCCGACGATGGTGAGATGGCTGGCAGCCAGTTCTTCGATATCGACTGGCCGCTGCTGGATGCCGAGGGTATTGTTTCCGCCACCAATTCGTTGGGCCTTGAACGTCTTGCCGGCATTTCGCCGCAATACCTCAGCATGCTCACCGCCTCGGTCAGCTACTTGGCGCATTCGCCGTTACTGCCGGACAAGCAGCGTGGGCAGGCCGAATCCCTGTATGAGCGTTTGCGCCGCCATGTCAGCCCGGGCCAGACCCCGTGGCTGAGCCTGACCGGCTATGAGCTGGAGCCCCGAAGCTTCTCCATCGTCAAGCGCGCGATCAACACCGATTCGCTGTTGGACATGGAGTACTCCGACGGTACCGGTAGTACCCGTCGCAAGCTGGTGGCCCCCGCCAAGATTTTCATCGACGAAGGCGTGTATTATGCCGCCGTCTACACGGATGTCGGTTCCGCCTCCCCTAAGGACAAGAAGGCCTACGTCTCCAAAGACAAGACCATCGACAAGGCGAACGGCAAGCCGCGCATCTGGCAGGTGCTGCGCTTGGCCCGTATCGAAAAGGCGGAACTGGTCAAGCCCACCAAGCAGATCAACATCCCGAACATGCCGGTGAGCGAACTGCGCAAGTGGAGTTTCGACAACGGTACCGACGCGGTGTTCATCACCGATCAGCGCGATCTGGCATTCATCAAGACATTGCCGGGCGCTACCGTCGAACAATGCGGTGCCGGTGAAAAGGTGCATCTGACCGTTTCCTCCGACTCCTGGTTCGTGGCCTTCTGCATCGCACACGCGCGTCATATCACGGCGGTCGCCCCGGAAACGTTGCGCACCATGATCGTGGCACGCGCCGAACGCGAACTGAGCATCAGCGAGAACAAGTAAGGAGCCTTTCATGCCTTGGTGGATATGGCTGATTCTGGCCCTGTTCATGCTGGCCATGATTGTTGCCGGACTCATCTATGCAGCCCTTCATGGAATCCGTGCCTTGAAAGACATGTCCGACATCGGCGGCCAGCTCGGTGAACGCGTGGCCGCGATGGGGGAATCTGGCACCTCTGCCGACACCAGCGAGCCGCCTCTGTTCACTCAGCCGCTCAGCGTGGCACAGAATCGTTATGCCGAGGCCCATGCGGACGTGATTCGCAGCAAGGCCGCCAAGCGCGAACGCCACACCCAGGCATGGGCCCGCTGGAAGCGATTCAACAACTAACGGAAAGCAGCAATGGCACGTCACCAACACCATAAGGGCAATGCCGATTCCCAGACGCTGAGCCCTTCGCAGCGGTACGCATCATTCCAAAAAGTCCAGCGCCATCGGGCGTCCGCAGCAGCGCGATTCGCCGAATCCCTGCCCTTCGAACTGGACGACTTCCAGACCGAAGCCAATGACGCGCTCGAAGCCGGCAGCAACGTACTGGTCGCGGCCCCAACCGGTGCCGGCAAAACCGTAGTGGCGGATTTTGCCATTTATCTCGCCCAGGAACGCAACGTCAAAGCCTTCTATACCACACCGATCAAAGCGCTGAGCAATCAGAAATACCATGATCTGGTCGACGTGTACGGCCCGGACAAGGTAGGCCTGCTCACCGGCGACACCTCGATCAACTCCGAGGCGGACATCGTGGTCATGACCACCGAAGTGCTGCGCAACATGCTCTACGAGCGTTCCACCACGCTGAACGCACTGCGCTACGTGATTCTCGACGAAGTGCACTATCTGGCCGACCGGTTCCGCGGGCCCGTGTGGGAGGAAGTCATCATCCACCTGCCCAAGACGGTCAAGATCGTCGGCCTGTCCGCTACCGTGTCCAACGTGGAGGATTTCTCCAACTGGATTGCCTCGGTGCGAGGCGACACCAAACTGGTGATCAGCGAACACCGCCCCGTGCCTTTGGAACAGCACGTCATCGTGCAGGCGGACGAACACACCGAGCCTGAGGTGCTGGATCTCTATCGCCGCGACGGCAACGGCGAGCAGACCACCAAGCTCAACGCCGAACTCATCAACCGGCTCGACCAGTTGGACCGCAAGGCCGCACGCCGGCGCGGCGAGGAACGCCCCGATAAGCGCAAGGGCTTCGGCAGAGGCCGCGGCGGCAAAGGCGCCAAGGGCCATGCCCCGAAAGCGGAACGCCACACCCCGCGCCGCTGGGCCGTGGTGGACGAGCTTAACTTTCTGGGAATGTTGCCCGGCATCTACTTCATCTTCTCGCGCAACGGTTGTGACCAGGCCGTGGAACAGTGTATCAACGCTGGACTGGAGCTCACCACCGATGAGGAAGTGACCAAGATTCGCCGCATCGTGGATGAGATGGTGGAGGGGCAACTCACTCAGGAAGACCTGAAAGCCCTGCAGTTCTCCAAGTTCCGCTTTGCGTTGGAAGAAGGCTTCGCTTCGCATCATGCCGGCATGATTGCCCTGTTCCGCCAGATAGTCGAACGATTGTTCGAAGAAGGTCTGGTCAAAATGGTGTTCGCCACGGAAACACTGGCCTTGGGCATCAATATGCCGGCCCGCTGCGTGGTGGTAGAGAAACTCGAGAAGTTCGACGGTACCGGTCATGTGGGCCTGACGCCCGGCGAATTCACGCAGCTCACCGGTCGTGCCGGTCGGCGCGGCATCGACACCATCGGCCACGCCATCGTGGTTGACCATCACGGTTTTGTGCCCGCCACGGCCGCCGCGCTGTCCTCCAAGCGTGTCTACCCGCTGCACTCGAGCTTCCGACCCACGTTCAACATGGCCGTGAACCTGCTCAACTCCAGCGACTACGAGACCGCGCACGTTACCCTGGACCAGTCGTTTGCCCAGTGGGAGGCCAACGAATCGGCCTGGCAGCTGGAATCGCAGATCAACACACTGAAGAACGCGCTGGCCGGATACGAACAGGCGTTCGCATGCGAACACGGCGACTTCAAACAGTTCATGACCCTGCGTATGGAGCTGAGCGACATCGAAAAGGAAGGCCGCCGCAAACTGAAGCACGAAGTGTTCCTGACCGATCAGGAGCGTTCACGCGCCTTCCAGAACCTTGACCAGCGCATTCGCGATTTGCGCAAGGCGGAGCACGAGCATCCATGCCGCAACTGCCCGGACCTCCAGCAACACCTCAAGTGGGGCCACCGCTGGGCCCGCGAGACCCGCGAACTGCAGCGCGTCACCGATCGCTACGACTCCCGTACCGGGTCCGTGGCCCGTCAGTTCGATCGCATCTGCGATATTCTCACCGGGCTTGGTTACCTCGAACGTCATGTCAATGCGGCCGGCCACATTGACATGACGTTGACCGAAAAAGGCTCGCTGCTGCGCCGCATCTACAGTGAACATGACCTGGAACTGTGCGAGGCGCTGCTCGCCGGCACGTTCGACAAGCTCGACGCCAACGGACTGGCCGCTGTGCTCTCTTCACTGGTATACGAGGCCAGACGCGGGGGAGACGGCGAACCGAGGCACTACCCGGGCGGCATCTCCGGGCCCATCGCAATCGCTTCGTCCAAGCTCAAGGGCATCTGTGAAGACATCGATATCCTGTGCGAGGATCACGGTCTGGACGAGATGCAGCGGCCGGACTTCGGCATTCTCGACATCATGTATGAATGGGCGGATGGCGGTTCGCTGGGATCGTGCCTGTACGGCACCGACATGACCGGCGGCGACTTCGTGCGCACTGCCAAACGACTGGCTGACGTGCTGCAGCAGATCGCTGTCGCCCAGCCGCTGCCGTTCGACGGGGGAGAGCGGCTGGCAGGCCTCGCCCACGAAGCGGCCGACCGGGTCAATCGTGGCGTGGTGGCCTACTCCGGCGTGGACTGACGGGGGGCCGTTTGATGGGAGTTTGTCAGCCGACGTCGGAAGCTTGGAATAGCGGCCAAGTCCGAACTGTTGCGTAAATTAGTAGGGTTAAAGATCTTTCAAGGAGGATGCCGATATGGCAGAACGTAGCCTCAGGGGCATGAGCATCGGAGCGAAATCGCTGGAGTCCGACGACAACGTCGATTTCGCCGCACGAAACGATGTGGCGTATGTATGCCCGAAGGGCCACCGCACCATCCTGCCGTTTGCCGAGGGTGCCGAAATCCCGGACGAGTGGGAGTGCCGTTGTGGTTCCGTGGCCCACCGTGAGGGCGACGCCGACCGTGAGGGCGACGAGATCAGCAAACCCACCCGCACCCACTGGGACATGCTGCTGGAACGCCGTAGCGAAGAGGAACTGGCCACCCTACTCGAAAAGCGCCTGCAAATGCACCGTGACGGTTGGATTCCTGACTACGAGTGATCTCCTACTGAACAACACGTGAACTTGATGCCCAGTCATCCCGACTGGGCATAATCATTGTTGGAACAAGTCGCATATCGTTTGACGACCATTCAAAGCAGTCGACATGAACAAAGGGGAGTGGAATCTCAATGGCACAGCATCCGATGAAAGTGGTCCTGTTGGACCTCGACGGCACGCTTACCAAGTCCGACGGCGGCATCATCGCCTCCGTCGTCAAGACGTTCGAGGAATTGGGTCGCCCGGTTCCCGACGATGCCGAGCTGCATCGTTTCATTGGTCCGGCCATCATCGAATCGCTGCGACGCAACCATGTGCCGGAGGATGAGCTTGACCGGGCGGTCACCATCTACCGCAGCTACTATGCGGATCGCGCCGTGTTCGATGATCCGAACGAGCCCGGCAACAAAGTTCCCGGCCGCTTGGTGAACGTCGTGTTTCCCGGTATCCGCGAACAGCTGCTCAAGCTGCGTGCCGACGGCTATTATCTGGCGTTGGCCAGCTGCAAGCCCGAGTACCAATGCGTTCCGATCTGTGAGCATTTCCATCTGACCGAGCTGTTGGACGGCATCTATGGCGCATCCAGGGATAACTCTCGTTTGGACAAGGATCAGGTGATTCGGTACTGCTTCGACAAAATCGGTTTTGATGCTGCAGCGGGGGACAAGGCCGTGATGATCGGCGACCGCTACACCGACATCGACGGCGCCCACGCCTGCAATCTGGACGCCATCGGCTGCCGCTGGGGCTACGCTCCGGCCGGTGAGATGGAAGAACACGGTGCCTACGAAATCATCGAGAAGCCCGAGCAGATCGAAGAAGCCGTAAACCGTTATTTCCAAACGCACTGAAACACAACGGCGAGGACTTCTTCATGATGGGATGCGATGGAGCCTGCGCCGCGGGCTTCGACCTGGTTTTCATCGGTTTGCCATTGCTGTCGCTGTATGAGATTCCCATGCTGATATGGTTCATTTGGCGAGCATTCCACTGGAAACGAGATGACAAGGATTGGCTGAAAGGCACGGCGATTCTTGCAATTGCGGTGGTCGCTCCGGTGCTCCTTTGGCTGTCGGCCTGGTATGCTCCGGTGCTCCTTTGGCTGTCGGCCTTGGTATGCGTGGACTAGTTGATACAGGCGACCGAATCCTTGTCAAGGATAACTAATCTGACATAACGTACACTAAGTCAGTCGGCACCACGGAATGGCGGAATCACGCGCATCTGGAGAACATCATACACGGCATGTGTGCCTAAGTGTGCCTATCCGTGTCGGGCTCACAGCAAGGCCACCCAATCCTCCAGATCCGACCTGCGGATCCTGGCGGTCGTGGACCCCTTCTCGAAATGCCTCAGATCGCCGTGGACGACCGCGGCGCGCACCACCTTCTCCGGGATGCCGCACAGGGCCGCCGCCTCGGGGACGGTCAGCGCGAGACGATGCTCGACGGGGACGAACGGCTTGCCGGCCATGTCAGGCTCCTTACGACGGGAAACACGATGGACACCCATGGATATGCGTTTCCCGCCCGGCAGGACGCCCGTCACATGACGGCCGACATGGACGCCTTCTCCTGCAATTGCGAATACGCGTCATGCAGGATGAGATTGCCCGGCACGGTCGCCAGCAGGAACGCGAGCACCGCGGCCACGATCGAACGGACCAGACCCTTCACCACCCTGACCGCCACCCTGAACGCGATCCAGGCGACGAGCAGGCCCACGGCAAGAGTGACCGCGCCCCTCGCCCCGACGGGCAGCATGCCATACCAGGCCACGACGGAATCAAACATGACGGAACCCCTTTCCGAAAACGTCCTCCACCGAACCCGTCATATGCGTCCCGTCCGCTGACGCATACGCGCGCGCATGGAAACCCCATTGCACGAATACCAGAAACAGGCCATCCGGTTCGCCCTGAAGGCGTTCGCCTCCCCGTCCCGCGGATGCGGCCTGTTCCTCGAACCCGGGCTCGGCAAGACGCTGACCAGCATCGCGGTCATGGACATCATGCACGCGGCCGACCCGCACGCCCGGTTCCTCGTCATAGCGCCCGCCCTCGTCGCCCGCAACTCGTGGCCCGACGAACTCGAACGCTGGAAGAACATGCACTCCCTGACATGGGCGGCCGCCGTCGGCACGCCGAAGCAACGGTCGAAGGCGCTGGACGCCGGCGCGGACGTGACCGTCATCGGGCAGGACAACCTGAAATGGCTGGACGACAAGGTGGGGGACTGGCCGTGGACGGGGATCGTCGTCGACGAGCTGTCCGGCTACAAGACGCCGAGAAGCAACCGGGGACTCATCCTGCGCCGGCACGCGAGACAGGCGAAATGGACGCTCGGCCTGACCGGCACGCCCGCCACCAAAAACCTATTGGACCTGTGGGGCGAGATCGCGGTCATCGACCGGTCCGAAACGTTGGAACGGTCGATGACCCGCTACCGGGACCGCTGGTTCACCCCGACCCGGTACATCGACATGGGAGGATGCCGGCAGCCCATCGACTACCGGCCCCGCGACGGCGCCCAACAGGAGATCCTGGACCTCATCGAACCGTTCTGCCTGAGCATGAAGGCGTCCGACAGGCTGCCCGGGCTCCCGTCCATGATCGAGACCGACCATTGGCTCGACATGCCGAAACCGACCCGGGACACGTACGACCGGCTGCGCCGCGAAATGGTCGCCGACCTGGATGACGGGATGACCGTCACCGTCGCCAACGCGGGCGTCCTGACCGCGAAGCTGGCCCAATTGACGTGCGGATGCCTGTACCCGGACGCGGATGATCCGGACGGGACGATCCGGCACGTGGACGACGTGAAACTCGACGCGCTCGCGGACATCATAGGCGCGGCGGACGGGCCCGTGCTCGTGTTCTACCAGTTCAAGGACGAGCTGGAGCGCATGCGCGCCCGCTTCCCGGGCATGCGCGAGGTGCACGAGCAAGGCGTGCTGGAGGAATGGCGCAACGGCCGCGTCCCGCTCCTGGCCGCCCACCCCCAGGCCGCGAAATACGGGTTGAACATCCAGGACGGGGGACATGAGATCGTGTGGACCAGCCTGCCCTGGTCGTTCGACGACTACCGGCAGGCATGCGACCGATTGCACCGGCAAGGGCAGAAAAGGACGGTCCGCGTCCACCGGCTCCTGGAGTCGAACACCGTGGACCGTCGCAAGCTCGACGTATTGACCGGCCGCATGATGCTGCACGAGGCGGTCATGGCCGCATTGGAAGGAGAGGCGGCGGGCATCAATATGTGACGTGCTCCCTCCACCTAACGTCCTGACGGACGTTTGAGGTGGGGGCTTCCCGTTCAAGACACCCAGCGGTGCCAGTATCAGCGGGCTATCCCCGTGCGCCCCACGGTTCACGACTGTCATCCTACTAGTCAACGTCGTTTCGGCATGGAATATGTCCTGTCGAACCAGTCGCCCGCCTGTTCGGCCATGGCGTCCGGATCATACCCGTCGCCCCACGCCCCGGCGTCGTTGCGCGCCGATTCGACGAACATGCCGCGCGCGTAGTCGCGGGCCTGGGAGCGGGTCATGGTCTCGCCCTCCAGCGTGTACGTGCGGCGGCGCGGATGACGCACGAAGTCGGCGTACAGGCGGGCGTTCGGCCCGGGGAACACGCCGGCGACGCTCGAGATCGACCCCTCGACCGGATCGTCGCCCAACAGCCGGCGGATCTGGCCCGCATGGCCGGTTTTCTGCCGGACGCCGAACGTGTCCCGCAGATCGGCCAGCTCGTCCGGGTCGGGCCTCCACGTCCCGTCCCCGAAGTCGAATTCCGGATTCGGGCCGCCCAGTCGGGTGCGCACCACGCTCAACGGCAGGCTGACGATCCGGCTCCGGTTGACGATGCGCACGTCCGGGTCGGCCCCGTTCCCGAGGGTGAGCGTGCAGCCGCCCGCATGGCTGGTGTTCATGCCGAACTCGTCATGCCAACGGCCCGGCTTCAGGCCGTGGGGCAGGGCGGGCGCGTCCACGTGCCGGTCGCGCATGGCGTCCATGCCCTCCGCCCAGTCGGCGCGTTCCGCCTCGCTCATGCGCCCGTCGCGATAGGAGGCGGGCGGCGTCACGTCCATGACCCCGGACGCGCACGCGCCCCCGTCATACGTGCCCGCATACCCTTGCGGCAATCCGCTCGGCCTGTGGGTTCTCCCGTGCCTGTCCATGACCATGTCGGCCTCCCTTCCGTGGATCCCGCACGACCTATGCGGGGACGTTGTTCGCGAGAATGTCGGACACGGCGCGCAGATACTCGCTGTACGTGCCCCCACGGCCCGGGATCCGGTCCCATGCGGCGCGCAGCATGTCCGGATCATGCACGCCCCCGGCCCGCGACCAGCGGCCGAGCCGCATGCCCGCCCGGATCATGCCCATGCCCATGCCCAGCGAGTGTAGGATCTCCACGGCCCCCAGCATCGGCCGGCCGGCCGCCAGGGCCCGGCTCGCCCGCGGATCGTCCAATACGAGGTCGAGGCGGCCCGCCACCCCGTCCAGGACGCCGCCCGCGGATTCGAGGCGCGCGGACCTGACGTCCACGCCCAATACGGCCAGCTCCGTGTCGGTCAGACGGTTCAGCATGGCGGGCGTGATCCCATGACGTTCGAGCCATTCCGCGGTCACCTCGAACGGTTCGCCGCCCGTATGGTCCATGAGCGCCGGATCATGATCCTCGTCCACATCCTCCAACGGGGCGAAACGACGCCGCTTCGCCCCGAACAGCGCCTCCCATTCCGGCAGGCCGCCGCATGCGAGCAGGTTCGACGAGCCCGGACGCGAGTTGCGCCCGTCATGGTAGGGCAGGAACACCAGGCTGCTCACGCCGCGCTCCATCTGACCATGGATATGCGCGTCCACCGCCTCGTCCCACAGGCGTTCCCTGACGGCGCGCGGGGGACGCCCCGACGCATGATCGTTACGGTATGCGGCGAGACGTTTCTCATAGGCGGCGCCGGCGCGCAGCAGTTTGACGCTCACGCCCAGCTCCCTGTGGAGGATCGCCTCCTTGCTGCACCGTTTGCAGATCATGGTCAGCAGCGTGGGCGTGACCGTCTGCCCCTTCGCCATGCATCGCATGGCCTGGTCCTCGACCCATTCGCGCACCAGGTCGGAGGCGCGCGCGTCGTCGCGCAGCAGGCCGGCGACGCGGCCGGCGGGCGAGTTCGATCGGGTCGGGTCGGCGTATCGGCTGATGATCCTCTCCCATTGGGCGGGAGTGCATGCGAGGTTTTCGTCTGACATGCGGGCGCGTATGCGTCCCGGGACGCATACCATGCGTTTCGCCACCACCCAGCTTCCCGGTCGGCGCAAGGCGACACGCCGTACGCGGGCTACCCGCATAGCCGGCCGTCATGTTCGACGCTTTCGACGAGACGTGGTGGTCGGCGGGATCGGCCCTCAACTGGTGGGACAGCCGCGTGGCCGACCCTCCCGCATGGCTCCCGGACAGGGAGCGGGCGCTCGCATGGCTGAAACGGCATGCCCCCGTCACGGGGGCGGCACTCGCGCTCATCCGCTCGCACAGGACCTGCGAGACAAGCCAACTCCACGAGCTCGACCCGCGGCTGCCCGCCGACCCGCGCTCCGCCCTGTGGATGATGCTCGCCGGCATGCGCCTCATCGACCTGGGCTTCCCCATCAGCGTGAACGGGCGCGGCGGATGGGGGCCGAAAAGCGCGGGCTTCATGGCCGTCCGCCTGCCCGTCCACCACGCGATCGACCCGGAACTGCGCCGGCTGGGCCTCACGCCCGTCGAAATCGCGGACATCGGGCCGGGCCCTTTGCGCGGCCAACGCCAGTACGACCGGCACAACCTGATCTGCACGGGGCTCGCCATCCGCGCCCGACGCGACGGGTGGCTGACCGCAGGGGAGGCGTGGTGCCGGTTCGACCGGATCTGCGATGATCCGATCATGGGCCATGGCGGCCCCGATCTGGCGCTCATCGGCGAGGGCCTGCTCGTATGCGTGGAGCTGACCGCGTCCACCGGACAGTCATTGGAGGCGAAGTTCCGCCGGTGGGACAGGGTGCTCGACCATCCGGCCTGCCGGAACACGCATGTCCTGTGGCTGTCGGCCGGCCGCGGCGACGGGAACACGGGGATCCTGGAACGGTTGGACGGCTTGTGCGCGGCACGCTCCCGCCAGCATGCGGGCGACGCGGCGTCCGTCATGGCCGGCGGTTTCATGACGGACGGGTGGACGCCCTCACCCGGCATCCCCGTCCCCCTGGACGGGTGGACGGGACATGACATGGACAGGCTCGGCCGCGTGTTCGGCCTGCCGAACGCCGCCTCATGGCGGCTGCCGGAGCGCATGCGCGGGCATTGGCACGGCTGAACGGCGGGAACGCATACACGGGGGCATGACCGGAATGGATTGGGATCGCGCGGCGGAGAGCATCAGCCGTGAGGGCGGGACGCGCATGATGGACGCGTACGCCATGCTGGAGCATGACGCGGAAGTGTTCGCCCGCGCCGCCAGATGCCTGGAGACACTGCCCGGAACGGACCGGATTCTCATGGAGGACGCGTTCCGTCTCATGGGACGGTTCGGCGGCGGCCTGACGCCCGTCCAGGCGTCGATCATGTGCCGTGCGGGCATGCTCGCCACCAGGCGGGCCGCGGCCCTCGACCCGGCCGCCTAAGCCGGTTTTCCCCATACACGCGGGAAGGCCGGATGCGGGGGCGTGTGCCCCCCCGCATCCGGCCTTCCCGCGTGTATGGGTATCCGGATCACATGGCCGCGTCCGTGTCCCCGTCCGGATCATGCGGCTTATGCCGGGACGCGAACCATGTGCCGGCGGCCGCCAGGACGGCGGCGACGGCGATCATGATCACGCCCGTCACGCCCGCGCCGGTGGCGGCGAGCCCCGCATCGTATTCGACGTGCACCCTGTAGACGACGGATGTCAGCCCGTCGGCGCTGGTCACGGTGAGCGTCGTGTCCGCGCCGTCCACATGCTTGGTGACGCTCATGCCCGTCTGCTTGTCCCACGACGGGGTGACCACGTAGCGTTCCGGATTGGCGACCCCGACCGTGTATTCGAGCCTGTCCGGCGAGAACCCGTCCACGTCGCGCCCGTCGACGCTCAACCCGGTCAGGCCCGCCCTGTGGGTCGCCTCCGTCAGGTAGGTGACCGTGACGGTGCGCGTCCGGTAGGTGACGCCGTCGGGGGCGAGCACCCCGATCCGGTATTTCCACGTCATGCCGTGGTCGCGGCCCGGCGTGATCTTCACGATCTGGCCCAGGTACGATTCGTAGGCGAACGAGCCGCCCTCCGGGATCAGGTATTCGTCGCCCTTCTCCGCGTGGTACGTGCCGTCCTTCGTCCAGCCGACGCTTTTCAGCGTGGCCGTGTCCGGGCCGGGAGCCTCCTGGGTGCCGCCCGTGTCCTTCGGATCGGAGGGTTTGAACGCCTCGTCCGCGGTGGGGGTCCTGTGGTCGCGGACGAGCGTGACCGTGTACGTACGGTTCCCGCCGTCCGGGCCGGTCACCGTCCAATGCTGGACGGTGCTGTGCGCGGTCAGGGTCGTGTCGGACGCCTTCACCGTCTGCCCGGCCTTCGCCCTGGGACTGACCGTGACCTTGTCGTCCTCGCCCGCGGTGATCGTGTATTCGAGGATGTCGGGATCCCATCCTTGGATGGGCCTGCCGTTGACGAGCAGCCCGTCGAGGGCGGCGTCCGGCGCGTCGACGGTCCTGGACGGCTTGTCGAACGGCTGGCGGATCGTGAACCTGCGGGTCACGACGGTGCCGTCCGTCCTGGTCGCCTTGACGGTGCCGGTGAACACGCGCATCCCGTCGTCGCCGAGCCCGGTGGCGTTCATGGCGACCGTCGCGTCGTCGCCGCCGGTCACGGCGGGCGCGTACTGGTCGCCGGCCGCGGCGTAGGGGAGCGTGGGCAGGGTCACGTCCAACGGGGTGTCGGCGGCGGTCGCGTCCTCCAGGTCGATGCCGGGGATGAGGGTCGTGTTCCCGTCGGCGGTCCGATGCTCCACGCCGATGCTGAGTTTCGCGTCCCAGGCGCGGCTGGCGGTCAGTTTGACGGTGAGCGTCTGCCCGTTGTCGAGCGTGCGCGTGGCCGTCCCGCTCATGGTCCATACGGGGCCGGCCGCGCCCGACGGGTCGAGCGTGGCCGTGCCCCAGGTGACGGGGATTGTCGATCCGTCGGACAGTTCCACCTTGTCCGTGTCGGGCATGTTGTCCCTGTCGAGCCGGTGGCCGGTGTCGGCGACGGTCCATTCGGACCCGTTCTCCGGACCGGTGAAACGGGTCCCGTCCTTCAACGTGATCTCCGTGCCCCGGACGATGCGCACGGGGATGCGGAACGATTCGCCGCCATGGGACGCGGTCAGGTCCTGATCCGTTTCGGTGACGCCGGGCAGCGTGTTCCTGACGTCGGGTTTGGAGGCCGTGGGCGGCACTTCGATCCGGTTGGACGTGCTGCCTCCCGTGATCTTCTCGTCCGTGCCGGGGAGCGTGTCCAACGGGTCGGCGATCGTCCATGTCTTCGACTCGTCGTAGGCGAGGGTCCGGCCGTGGAACGTCCAGTTGACGACGCGCAGCCCCGCGACCGCCCGGTCGAGGCCGTCGGCGGCCTTGTCGAGTGCCTGGTCGCCGGCGGTGTCCGCGTCCAGTTTCCCCGCGTCGCCGATCGCCTTGCCGAGCGCGTCGAGGCTCGCCCGGTCGTACGCGTCCGTCGCGTCCCTGTCGTCGCGGATCGTTTCGGCCTTCTTCAATGATTCCCTGAACCGGTCGGCGGCGGACACGGCGCGGAACGTGTAGGTGCGGGACTGGGCCTGATCGGGCGCGGCGAGGGTGACGGTCAGCGGATCGTCCTTGGAGGCGGATTGGGTCCATCCGTCGGGCAGGCCGTCAAGGGTGACCGCGGTCGTGCCGGCGGGCACGTCGCCTCCCCTCCCGTTGGCCGGATCGAATCCCGTGACGGGGCCGGTGCCGCCTTGCGCGTCCCTCCACCGGGCCGTCACGCCGGCCAGGCCGGCGATGGGCGCGCGCTGTCCGGTGCGGGTCGCCGCCCCGCCCGCTGTCGGCTGGTCGGCCCAGACGGGTGCGGCCGTCCCGCCGGCCAGGGTGGCCGCGGCGAGCGTCGCGGCCAGGGTCCTGCTGATTCGTTTGTCCATGGTTCTCCTTTTCGAATCGTCGCATGGGACCGGTGGCGGCCCCATGCGCGTCGGTATGCGTCTATGCGCCGGAACGCATACGCGGCCGCATGGATGATTGGCATGACAGGGTCCTGGCCCTGCTGGACGGGTCGGGGGACGCGCGTCGGGCCGCGTTCGACCCGAATCCGGTGGTGCGCGCGCACGCGGCGGGCATGCCGCTGCCCGACCGTGTCGTGGAGCGTCTGGCGGACGATCCGGCGGCCTGCGTGCGCGCCCGCGTGGCCGCCCGGCCCGGCCTGGACGCGGCGCTGATGTCCACGCTCGCCCATGACCGGGATGCGCGCGTGCGCCGCGTGCTCGCGGCCCGGACCGATCTGGACGCGGACACGCTGCGCACGCTCGGCGCGGATCTGGACGCGCGCGTGCTGGAGGCGGCCGGCTTTCCGGAACGGGCGCGCCTGATCCGCATGCTCCCCGTCGAGCCGGACGCGCCCGACGCGCGGAAGGGGTTCGGATGGCGGCGGTGAGGGAGAACACGGTGGAACGCCGGTTCAACCTTCTGGCGAGACGCCATGGGGGACTGTCCCTGAAATGGGTGTCGCCCGGACGGCTGGGCGTGCCGGACCGGCTCCTGTTCATGCCCGGCGGACGGCTGTATCTCGTGGAATTGAAACGGCCGGGCGGCCGGCCCCGGGCCAGCCAGGCGGCCATGTTCGCGAAACTCGAATCACGCGGCTTCCACGTGTGGGTCGTGGACGATCCGGACGCGTTCTTCGCCGAGATCGCCGGCTAGGGCGCCCCTCCCGGGGCCTGTTTCCGACGGTCTCGGCGTATCGCGGCTTCCATGTCAGGCGAGGTCGTCGGCGAGCGTCCGGTCCGTGAACCCCCAGTCCGCCACGTTCTCCAATTCCGGGTCGTCGATGACATCGGTCAGGTCGCGGTCGGTGGCGAAGTCCATGCGATGGTTCACCCGCGTGTTCTCGCGGATCGTCATGATGTCCGCATCGTCGTCGTCGGATTCGCTTTCCATGATCGCGTACACGTGCCAGCCGTCCGGCACATGCTCGCGGGGAAGGCGTTCGCAGTCCATCGCGTACCCGCTGACCCGGCCGCCGTCCGCCAGCGTGAAGTCGATTTGGCGGGCCAGGTCCGGCCGGTCGAAGATGGCGGCCAGATCATGCGGGTCGGGGCGGGATGCGGGCGGCGTCACATCATCCGCCGGGGCGTCCCCTCCCTTCGGTTCGAAACGTCCCCCCGCCGGGCGTGCCCTTCGGCGCGTGGCTCCTGTTGTTCCTGTCCATGACCATGATGACGCTGCCTTTCCTAATGCCGGTCCGTCGAAACCGGGTTGCCGTCCAGCATGGCCTGCATGCCGGGATCGTCCGGATACCGGTCGCGCAGCACCTTGAGGCTCGCCAACGGCAGGCTCGGGTTTCGGGCGAGGTTCTGGTCGGTCTGACGGTCTCCGCGTCCGGCGAACGAGCCGAGCAGTTCCGTGGGCGTCCTCGGATTGGAGGCGAGCCGCCTGTCCACGTCCGGGTTGTCCAAAGAGGCGAGGCTTGAGGCGAGCGCGAAGTCGAGCTTCGGGCTGCGAGCCGCGCCGAACGCGGCCTCGTACCGGTCGTAGGACACGTGGCTTTTCCAGTCGGCGAGCGTCGCCATGTCCATGCGCGGATGGCTCCACACGCGTTCTCGGATCCACGGGTCCGTGGTCCTCTCGTCGATGGCGTGCAGCGCGTCGGGGCCGCAATGCGGATGGCGGAGCACCTTGCCCGCGAACACGCTGCTGTCGCGCGGGTGGATGTTGACGGCGAGGGCGAGCGTCGAATCGTCCGCCGCCGGGTTCGCGGCCACGCGGACGGCCTGCCGCATGCACGGGTCGGCCCACAGGCTTTCCTTGACGAGTTCGGGAGCCGCATGCGGGTTGGAGCCTATCGCGTCGATGGCCGCGTGCCTGATACGCGGGGTCTGGTCGCGCATCCAGCCCACGCAGCGGTCGCGGAACGCGTCCGACATGACGGGGCGCATGCAGGCGCCGGACACCGTGTCCGCGCGCGCCCCGCCGTCCCGCTGGCGGAATACGAGCCTGTCCACGTCATCCTCCGTGATGTTCGGATTCGACGCGAGGCACGCGTCCACCTCGGGCCGATGGGCGGCCATCAGGCCGATCGTGTCGGGGCCGGAGGCGGTGCGAATGTACTCGATGTCATCCCCGGTGAGGGGTTCGTGCGAGCCGATGATGCGGGCCGTCGGATCCGCGTCCATGGGCGGGGCCACGTCATCCGACCCGGCCGAACCGTTTTTCGCCTCGTATCGGCCGCCGTCGGGCGTGCCCTTCGGCTTGTGGCTCCTGTTATGCCTGTCCATGACCATGACGGCCTCCCTCCGGTCGGTTGCGTTTTCGCCATGCTCCTATGCGTCCCCGAGCAGCAGGCGGGGCCAGTCCGCGTCGGGCGGCACGGTGAACGCGAGCATGTCGAGATCATGGTGCTTCGGTTCGGATTCCCCGTCGGCGAGCATGAAGCAGAAGACGCCCGGGCTGGCGGGCAGGAGGCCCTGCATGACGCCGACGCCCCACATGGCGGTCGCCGTCTCCGCCACGTTGTCCGGATCGCCCTTGTATTCGCGTCTCGGATCCGGGTAGCGGACCTGGCAGACGACGCCGCAGCAGGCGCCCGGGCTCGCGTGCCATGCGCCTTGGCAGGCGCGCATGGCACGCGTCTGCATCGCCTTGCGCTCCCGGGCCGTCATGCGCATGTTGCTGGTCAGCCACGAATCCTCGCCGAACGTGGCGCGCGCCAGGGTCGCTTTGGAGCCGGGCACGCGGGCCAGCAGCCGGGCCAGCGGGTCGACGCCGGGGGCCAATGGGATCACCCAGATGAACAGTTCCGCCCGGCCGCCCGGCAGGGGGCGGGGATCCCTCAGATAGCAGGTCATCACGCGATGGTACGGGTCGTCGTCCGGCCACAGGGCCTCGTCCGTGCCCGCGTCGATCAGGGGCTTCAGGGTCTCGGCGGCGAGCACGGGGCTTTCCGGGCGTCCCCCCACGGTGACGAGCATCATGTACCGGTTGACCCGGGGCGCGCCCGCGGTCTTCGCCTCCCGCCACACCTGCCGTCCGTAGGCGCGCAGGCGTCCCCGCCGCCGTTTCCGTTCGATCACGTCCTCGTCGCCGGTGGTCGTCATCCACAGGGAGGCGGACACCGTGAACCGGACCGCGTATGGTCTCAAGCCGTTCATGCGGCGCGGCTATGCCGGCCCCGGGGCGCGTATGCATTCCGGGGCGCGTGTATGCATCCGTATGCATCCGGGGATGCATACATCTTTTCTTTCCGTTTCGGCTTGTTTCCGACGTTCCGGGGATGGTCCGGAGGCGTGTATGCATTGTATGCATCATTCCCTTATAGGGGATTCGGGAAAAAGGAAGGAAACCCCATATATTGATGCATACAATGCATACAAGAGAAAGGAATTATATTTTTTCCTTTATTTATAAGGGTTTTCGGGCTTTTTCCGGGCTTTTTCTGTATGCATCCCCGGATGCATACAGATGCATACACGCATACAAAACGGGCCGGAAAACTATACAATATTGTAAAGTCCGGGGCCGGGGCCTTACAATAATGTAAAGCCCGACGGAACCCGTCCGCGGGGACGCATGCACCCCTCCATGAACGATCGCATCGCATTCTCCACAGAACACTTCACCGTCCACCGTCTCGACGACCCGGAACGCCCATACCGGATCGACAACGGGACGGACGCCACGCGCCTCGGCGAACCGGCCTGCGTGACCATCCGCATGGAATACGGCAAGGCCCGCATCGCATGGACCGGCATCGGCGCCCGCGACGCCGGCGACGCCCGCCTGTTCGCCGGCCTCGTCCGCGAGGCGTGCGACGTGGCCGACCGCATCAACCACAGCCGCGAAGGCCGGCAGGCCGCCCGGCTCGGCGACGACTACCTCGAATCGTTGGGAATCGAACGATGAACCGTTTCGAACAGGCGCTCGCACCCCACATGGCCCGTCGAGTGCTCGCCGCATGGGTGGGCGGCAGCCACGCGCACGGGCTCGCCCGTCCGGACAGCGACATCGACCTGAGGATCGTCATCGCGCCGAATCCGGAGGACATCCTCCTGGATCGCGCGGACGCGACGATCGGGCTGCACGATCCCGACATCACCATCATGACGCCCGTCGCGTTCCTGAAAGGCGTCGCCAAGGGATCCCCGAACATGCTCGAGGCCCTGTCCCTGCCGGACGGGTGCCTGCTCCTCGACGCGGGGCTGCCGGACGGCCTGAAGCCCCTGGCGGCCGGTCTGGCGACACGGCGGACCGTGGACATGGCGTTGGGCAACGTCGCCTCGAACCTGCATCTGCTGGAACGGGACATGGACGCCCGGCGGCGGCGGAAAATGCAGGCGGAATCGATGCGGCTCATGCTCGCCGCCGGCCTCGTCTGCGCGGACCCGTCCGCCCCATGGCCGTGCCGCCTGCCGGACGACGACCTCGCGGAATTGCGGCGCATCCGCGCGCACGGCATGGATGGCGACGAGCTGGCCCGCCAACTGCCCGTCATGCGCGAGTACGCGGCCGCGCACCGGCGTCCCGCCTCGAACACGAAAGCCGTCCGGGAGGCGGAGCATGTGGCCGCGAACCTGTTGAAGGGCGTCATCCTCGGCACGACGGCCACGTTCCCCATGGAAGGCGTGCCCGCCATGCTCGAAACGTTCATCATGAAACGCGAGGGGGACGCATACCCGACGGCATGAACGGACTGCTCCCGCATAATCGGACCGCATTGCGCGGACTGGAGGCCATGCTCGACATGACGGACAGGGCGGCCGTCATCCAGCCGACCGGGACCGGCAAATCCTACGTCGCCGCCGCGCTCATCGCCGCCCGCCCGTCATGGGACGTCATCTGGTGCACTCCGTCAAGGACCATCACCGACGGCCGGCTGCCATGCCTGGAACGGGACATCCCGGGCTTCCGGGCCGACCGGGTGACGGTCCTCACCTACGCGAAGCTGATGATCGGCACGCGCCGCGGGAACCCCATGCCGCATGCGGACCTGATCATCCTCGACGAATACCATCATTGCGGGGCCCGCCATTGGGGCGCGGGGGTGCGCCGTCTCCTGGACGCGAACCCCGGGGCGAGGATCGTCGGACTGTCGGCCACGCCCAGACGGTACGGGGACGGGGCCAGGGACATGACCGACGAGCTGTTCGACGGGCGGGTCGCCTCCCGCATGACATTGAGCGAGGCATGGGCGCGACGGATACTGCCCGTCCCCGAATACGTCATCGCCGGATACGAGGGGGATGCGCTCATCGGACGCGTCCGCCCCCGCGTGGAACGGTGCGGGACGCCGGGCGCGCGCCGCCTGTTCGAACGGCTGCGCCGCGCCGTGACGGGCATGGCAGGCGTCGACGCCATGTTCGCCCGCCGCCTGCCGCCGGACGCGCACGTCATCGTGTTCTGCACCGACCTGACCCGGCTGGAGGGGGCGCGCGCCCATGCCCGCGAATGGTTCGGCCCGGATGCGAGGGATTACGCGATCCACAGCCGGTACGGGCGGCCCGACGGCGCGATCCGCGCGTTCGAGGCGGATTCGGCGCCGGGGCGGAAGATCCTGTACTGCGTGGACATGCTCAACGAGGGCGTGCATCTGGACGGCGTGGACGCGATCGTCATGCTGCGCGCCACCACAAGCCCGCACGTGTACCTCCAGCAGTTGGGGCGCGTCTTGGACGCGACGGGCAACCGGACGCCCCTCGTGTTCGACATATCGGACAATTATTCGGGGCTGGGATGGCTGCTCGCCCATGGAACCCCCGCGGATGCGGCCGGCGGCGCGGATATGGATGCCGGAAACCCGCTGGCGGGCATGCGGATCGTGGACGAGACGGCCGACATCCGCATCCTCGCCTCCCGTCTGGAGGACATGCTGGGCATGAGCATGGACGGGAAGATCGAATACGTGATCCGACGATTGGGGGAACGCCGTGGCGACAAGCGCTGAAGCCAGACGATACCAGGCGTACGCGGCGCGGATCCGCGACGCGTGGCGGCATGGCCGGCTCGACGCGGGGCAGACCCGTCGTCTGGAGGCCGCGGGATTCGAGTTCGAGCCGCGACGGTTGTCCGGCGTGGTGCGCATCGAGGACGGCAGACGGTTCGACACGCTGAAGGCCGCCCATGATGAGACCGGGGGGTCCGTGGGCAGGATCAGCGTGGCGGCCAGAAGCGCGCAGCCATGGCGTCGCAGCGCCGGCGGCGCGCACTGGATTTCCGCCGGACGCTGGGATGCGCTGGACGAACAAGGCCGCCGCCGGCTGCAGGGGCTTGTGGAGGGGGAGCGGCTCAGGGGACTGTGGGTGTGCGCCGAAACGGGGGAGGCGTACGACACGATGACGCTGGCCGCCGAAGCGCATGGCATGCCCGTATCCCGGTTGCAGAAGCGCAACCGGCTGGACAGGCGGAACGGGGGCGTCCACTGGGTCGACGGCGTCACGTACGGGCGGATACGCCGCCGGCATCCCGGCCTGCTCGCCGCCTGGCGCAGGACGATGCGCGAGACCATGCTACGCGGCCCGGTCGTATGCGTGGAGACGGGCGTCGAATACGGGGACGCGATGCGCGCCGCCGAAACCCTGGCCCTGACGGGCCGGACAAGGAACACGCCCGGCATGCGCGACCTGATCAACCATGTGCGAGACAATCCGGATCGCCGCGCCGGCGGCTTCCATTGGGCGAGCCCGGAATGGCTGGCCCGGCTGGCCTCGGCTGATCCGGCGCTCCTGGCCCGGCTGAGGGCGGGATCCGCGCCGAAAGGCAACCGGCACGCCATCCGCTGCGTGGAGACGGGAACCATATACCCGTCGTTGCGCGCCGCCGCAGTCGCATTGGGACTGCCCGCCGGGTCGGCCACCAACATCGGGCATGTGGCGGGCGACCCGGATCACGTCGCCTACGGATACCATTGGGCGAGCATCGCCGACGACGGGACGCCACGGGACGCTTATCCGGCGCATGGATGACCACCGGCCGGGGACAAGGCGCATGCGCTAGCATCGGAAGCCGATACGTTGACACTCCCGTGGTTGAAACCACGGGATTCCTGCGAACTGGGCTTGCTTGGATTCAGGCGATACGTCTGCCCGAACACACGATAGGACCTCCACGCCAGATCGTCCTCGAAGCCATCCGGCAACGGAACCAGCGGATTCTTCCACATCCGGAAATCCGCAACCAGCCGCTTCAACTCCTCGGCATACCGTCGCTCATCCAACCGAATGGACATCCCCACTCACCTTCCTTCACACTACCATCCCAGCGCACAACCAGCCGTCACGCCATGGGCAGCGCCGTACACACGCCGATGACGAACAACGCCTCGGCGGTGAGCCAGAACGCGGCCGGCCACTCGCCACACGACTCACGACGATTATCCACACAAAAACAGGCAGCCGCCAAATCCAACGGGAACCACAGAAGCCCGACGAACAAGGCGATGAACGGGGCCGCCACCAACGCGAAACCGCTCACATGACGGGTCAACGCGATGCCGATGGCCGCGACCAGACCAACCACGCCGCCACCGTACGATATATAGCGAGGAAGAATGTTCGACCCACGATGCCGATCCTCCCGGTACAGGAACAGGGAACCCGACACCAGCAGTACACCGGCCACCAAGCCGGTCACCCACCAACCACCCGACGCGGGTTGCGCCAAAGGCGCAGGCAGACGATCAGACGACCAGTCCACGAAATCCCCCGGCTTCAACAAGCCCGTCGCCACATACCGGTCCCACAACCATCTACGACCAACCTCCTGGCCCACAAACGAACCGGCCGCAAGCATCGCCAAGGAACCGAACAAAATCGACAAACCCCACAGTCGAGGCCAAATACCGCCGAACAACAACATGAGAAACGGGGATAGCGCCATCGACGTGAACACGAGAGCGAATACCACGACGTTGGGGACGGCCGCCAACGGCCACCAATCATCCGACCCATTCGCCTTCGCCGCATCCATGAACACTACCTGCACCACCACGGACACCACAAAAACAAACAGGAACCACAAAGACTTCAACACCACGCCACGCATTCCGAACGCACGATGCCCCGGACGCGGACCATGCAGATGAGGAACCGTCAGCGCAAACAAGCCATGACTCTCATACTCCAGAGTCGGACCACCATTCGCCGCAGACCGTTCATACCTGTCTCTATCAATGGTCTTTAACATATCCCTGACCGCAGGATCGTTCTGGTCTCCCTTAGCAAGCAGAAACTGACGGAACTCCTCATCAGACTCATCCTCCGAAGGAGACTCCGATAAACGTGCATATTGCTCCGGTTGCCGACCATCATTTCTAGAATGCTTACTCATCGTCAATCATCCATCCTTTATAGATCACTGATACCAACTCGAATGGCATTAGATGCCTCAGCCGCCCCATCGGACAACTTTCCCGGTGCCTGATATATGGTCTTGAAATTCCATAACTGATCTGGATCCGGAACGAGCGTCTTGAAATAATCCTGTGGCGAATGCTTCCACTGCAGACCACCATCCGCAGTCGGATTCACAAACGGCTTCACCACTTTCGCCGTATGCCAACGTGTCATACGTCGCGTTGGCATACGCCAAAAAATGCTGACCAAAATTCATGGTGTCCCACACCGTCCGATGGGTGTCGACAGCCGCGATATTCTTCATGTCGTGGATACCCCGAAAATCGGTATACCCGGTTCGGGCATTCATAATTGTGTTGCCGATGGACCACCCATGGCCTTTGCTCCAATCTCCGAATCTCTTGAACTGACCATCCCAGAAATCCCTCATCACCGTGTTGTTTGGGTTAGAATGAGCGGCATTCGCGGCCTGTTTCGCATCCTGCCAACCGGAAACGAAACGATTCCACGCCCTGCCACTGTTCTTCAACGAATGCCCAACATTATGCATTCCCTTGCCTAAAGCATCCCAACCCTGACGAGCCAAATTAGCGGCATAGTTTCCTGTTCCATCATGACGTATAGCACTCAATACGTTCTCTCCGGATTGCATTGCTTTGCCGCCTTCGCTAACAAGCATCTTCCGGAAACCACCTGCAGCATCCTTAGATTTCAATAACCGCTTACCCCACTTAGTCGGCTGCCACAGTCTTGCGCGTAAAGCTTTTTTGTAAATTGCGTTGATCACCACCATGTCTCTTCCGCCAACTCCGCGTTGGAAGGCATCTTTCGCAATGAGCCTAGCAGCGCTCTTGGCATTTGCAATCTTGCTTACAGCTTTCAAGCCGGCCCCAACATCCAATAATGCCCAGAAACCGGATACCACAACTTCCCACCACGACGCATCACCGTTCGCCTTGGCCAACAGCTTGTCCACGAACGCCCCTGCCCGAACACGTCATAGCCACGCGCCACAACCCCATGAGCCGCACGACTCGACGGCAACAAGCCAACCACAACAGGCAAACCAGCCAACGCATCCCTCAAACCACGGACACACCCGACAAAACCCTCACCGTCAACAACCACAGCAACACCCTCCATACCAACATCCGAACAGCAAACACGCCGCACCCACATCACACACCCGTGGCGGCCGCGTAGGCAAGCAGCATCAACATGACGAAATCAAGCACCAGGAAACCAGCAGCCACAGGCTGCCACGAGGCATCACGCCCTTCCAAGACACAACGCCGGATCGCACGAAGCTCACCGGGAATCCAGAACAACACCATGCCGACCGCCATCACGGAATTCACCCAGAACAACTGATTCGCATCGGCCGGGCCGACCCACAACATGCCCATTAATCCCAAACCGGCAACCACATTGCCACCCACACGCACACGCGGGGAAACACCCACCCCACGCAACACCACAAGCACCACGGCAACCACCACGGCAACCCCAGCCACAACCAAACCAGGCACCACCACAGCAGGAGAACTGTCGTAATACAGTCTGTCCGGACGTCCAGTCGTGGAGTCAATCAAACTTTCGACATGGGGACCATACATCGCATACATAACGGTCTTTCCAATCTCCGCGCCCACGGCACCGGCGACACACTGAACAATCAGAACGTCCCCGGCAACAGCAATCCACGGCTTGCGCATAACATGAGCAGCCAGCCACAGCAATAGTCCCGGAACAACACCCACGTCGAAAAAGACCGCCACAGGCCACCAATCGCTCGACAACGAGATACCGGCCATCTGCAGGAACCACACACCACCTCTAGCGGAATCACGTTCGAAGAACGCATACCGGGCTTGCAAACCTACCTGCGCAAGGAACAGCACAAACCACATGATAGTCCACAAGGCAACCCCCAAACGAGTGAACACACGCCTGCCACCCACAGGAATGCACATGTCGATGAACTCGCCCAACGCGCCATTCGCTAGAACACGATTCTCACCGCCGACATCAGAACCGCCAGTCTCGGCATCACCGCCCACACCAGCGGCTCCACGCTCCCACGGTGGCCGACCACCACTTCTCACCATATCAATCACCTCTCCACCATAAAGGAACGAATCGCGGAACCCGCATAAACAAATCCTTCACCGGCATTGTTCACCGCATCCGCCGCATCATTCAACTGGGCAAGCCCCGGAATGAACATTTTCGCCACATCCCATGGACCCGATGTCTGCCGCCCGTACTTGACCTGATCAAGTACGAAATCATGCGCATGGCCAGCCAGATTGGCCCCCTTCTGCAACAAATGCTCACGACCGGCGTAATACAATACCGTTCTCAGTGTCCGACCGTGGCCTGCATGCCGGACGGGTGCGGCAATTGGATACCGAACCGCGCGTACACGTATTGGTTGACGTCCTCCCATGCCTGAAGGCATGGGAGTCCCGTATCAGTGCGATACGGTCGGTTTGCGCTTCTGAACGGCCGCATCCTCGGCAGGATTCTTGTCGTGGATGTCCGGCTCCGTGTCTCCACGCCCGGCCTGGTACATGCATGATGATGATCGGATCGTCGTTTGGCTGGCCGATTGGAACAGGATGGGCCCGGAGACCGGGATCCGGATCAGCCCCGGCGCATGATGCGCGCCAGTTCGGCCGCGTCCATGAGCGGGCCGGACGGTTCCGGGCCGGAGGCGGCCGGTGCGACCGGTCGGCCGGCGGGTGCGGTGCCGTCATCCCCGTTCCCCCCGGATCCGGCATCGGCCGGGCCGCCCCCGTACTCGTCGAGGCTTTCATCCCACTTGTCCTTGATGGCCTGCAGGAACGGGAAACGCAGATACGATTCCGCCTCGGGGAACCGGATGCGTTCCATGACCCGTTGTTCGAACTCCGGGTTCGAAGGCGTGTCCTTGTCCAGGGAGTCGAGGTATTCGTCCATGCCGATCCCGTCGGGCAGGCCGATCCGTTCGGCCAAAGCCTTGCCGAGCGCCGCCACGCCCGCATGATGCCCAAGCATGGGGAACGAGCTCTTGAAATCGTAGGGCGGCTGCCCCTCCATCTCGCTCAGGCCCGCGCCCTTGGACACGCCCTCGTCGATCACGTTCGCCGGAATGTCGGGCACGTCCTTCGCGATGTTGAAGATCAGGTTCTTCTGCGCGTCGTTGACCTTCGCGCCCATGATGACCTTGTTGCCCAGGTTGCCGCGCAACGCGGGCGGCATGCCCGTCGTCGACGACGCGATCTGGGTGGCGACCACCACCCGGTAGCCATAGGCTCGGCCGATCTGAAGGATGCGGATCAGGGTGGACAGGATGAGCGCCTTCACCTGCTGTTCGAACATCTTCTCCATGACCGGCGGCAGCGGGTTCTTCGGCAGGCTGGTCGCATCCTTCGCGCCGACCGTCAGCTGGGACAGCTCGTCCACGACGATCAGCCGGTACGGGTATCGTCTCTTGTCCTCGTCGGACAGGTCGTCGTACCAGTTCTGCCAGCCGTGGCTCTTCCACGCCCTGGCGCGCTCGCCGCCGTCCTCGATGTCGTCGAGCAGCCATTTCAACAGTCCGGCGGTCTGGAGCAGCGAATCCGCGCCCCAGCCCCGGTCCGCGATCCACGGCCGGCACCAGTAGTAGTCGGTGGCCTTCGTGGAATGGTCGATCACGTACAGTTCCGCGCCCGTGCCGATGCCCAACGTGGTCACGTCATTGATGGTGACGCTGTTATGCGTGGGCACGAACCCGCCCATGAGGAACAGGTGATCGTCGGTCGCCACGTTCAGGCAGCGGACCGGCTCCGTGCGCCCCGTCGGCTCGCAGGACGTGATGTACAGCCAATCCTGCGTGGAACGGGTGTCGGTCTTGAGCCGTGCCAGTTTGCGGGGCAAGCGGAACACGGGTTTGGAGGTGGTGAAACGGATCCGATACCGGATGCCGGCCTCCACACGTTCGCCGTCTTTTGTATAGCCCGCCCGTCCGGAGTGCATGCCGGCGGCGATGCCCAGGGAGCGGATGAGCTCCAATGCGGTTTCGGCAAGCCGCTGATTGGTGAAGCACAGTTCGCATGATCCGCGACTGGAAACCGAACCGTCCGTATCCATGAGCCCCTGGAGCAGGGCGAGGCGCTGGCTCTTGGAGGCGCGCAGATAGACGGCGGGGATGTGCTTGTCCATGTACAGGCCGAGCCTTTTGAGTTCGGTTACGAGGATGCGCCCGTCATCCATGTCATAGAACCAGGTATGCGCCCCGTGTTCAACTTTTCCGCGACGGATCGAACCGCCCAGACTGGAGAGAATGTCGGGTTGCATATGCGGTTCGTCGTCATCGTTGAGACAGATGGCCCCGGCACTGGAGATGCCGTCGCCAAGCCAGGTGCCGAGGAAATACGGGCCGAGCGGCAGGTTGGCGTCCGGATTCTCGATGGGATCGGCAAGGCGGATACCCCAGCATTTGCCGTGAGGTTTCGGATTCTCCGATATCTCGCGTGCAGTGAGGATCGTTTCGACGGTGTTCGCCCATACGCCGCCGGGCATGACGTAGGATTCGCGTTCGTCGGCGATGGCGTGCAGCAGTTCCGCCTCGTCGCACAGGCCATCCGACCCGACCAGATCATGCCGTTCCGCGCAGTTCTGGGTCACACTAGGGGGCAGCCCGTGGTCGATGGCGATATGGCGTCGGTTGGCTCTCACGCCATCCCCGACCGTGGCCGCTTCGTCACGCAAACGATTCACGAGCCGGATGGTCTGTTCGCGTCGCTCCCGGCCTCGTTCGTCGGACATGGCCTGGCGCATGACGGAATCCGATACGGTCCACAGATGGTTGTCCGCGCATTCCAGAATCTGGCCATCGGACAGGGTCAGACGGTAGATGGGCAGCTCCTCCACGTCGCTGAAGTCCTTGATGGGGATGATCCGCCCGTCGCGCCCGTACACCGGATCGCCTTCTTTGAGGTCCCGGTTCCTAGCCCAGCCGGCGGGGAAGCGTTCGGAGACGGGCACGGGGATACGCGCATCCAAGGGAAGAGCCTTGCCGCCACCTGACAATCCGGCTATAAGGAGGCCGAGGGATTGGGTCCAGTCGACGAACGCGGGTTCGCCGGTCTCGCCGGGGCGGGCCAGTCGGATGCCGAACGGGGTCTTGTCGCGGACGGTCGGGTCGCCGATCCGGTCGAACGGGAAGGGGACGAGTTTGGGGAAGGTGGGCGGTTCGCCGGGATGGATCTCGATGACGCCGGTGTCGGGGTCGGCGTCAAACCACCAGCCGAGCCGGCCGACGGTCAGGCAGGCCTTCTCCATGCGCGTGTCCATTTTGGACGGCTGGTAGGTGATGCCCTCGTCGAGGAGGACCTTCCATCCGCCGTCCTCCAAAGGCGTGACCCTGAGATCCCAGTCGTGCAGGCCGAGTTCGGTGGCGATCTGGGCGCGGGCCGTGGCCTGCGCGTCCGTGAGCCGTTCGAGTAGCGCCTTGCCTTCGTACGGGTGGAACACGGTGAGCCGGTATCCGGGGTATTTCGTCTCGTATACGGCCTGCACCTCGGCGCCCTTGCTGGGTTTCGAATGTTCGGCGCTCAGATTGACTTCGAGGCTGGAATCGTCGCGCATGTCGACGCTGGACGACTGCCGGTCGACGAGGACGGCGACATGCCGGTCCCGGTCGATGAATTCGAGGCGGGCGGCCTTGGCCTCCGGATGCCCGGCCTGCCATTTCGCTATCTGCCGGTCGAGGAGCGCCCGGTGGCCGCCGTTGTTCGCCGGGTCGAATTCGACGCTGTCGCCTGCCTGGGTCTTCACGCGGACGGGGTATTCGTATTCGAATCTGATCATGCGTGCCGGCTATGCGAAAGAAAGCCGGTGACGCATACCGGGGCGTATGGGAAACGTTTGCGATGATCCGATAGGCCGTCTGCTGGAGGAGGATGGGCGCGAGATTCTGGACGGCATGCCGCCGGACGGGTATTGCGCCATCACGTACAAGGACGGCTGCTTCGCGTTTGTCACCGCCATCGACACGGATGTCCCGGAGGTGCGGGAACGATTGCGGCGCGGCGTGGACCGGTGGCTGGCCGACCCGGACAATCCGATCCCGTTGGACGCGCTGCGCATCCGCATGGATCTCGTTTATACGTGCGGGGACGGGATCTGGAGGCTGAGGGAGAACGCGTATTAGGCGAACAGCCGGTCGAACACGGTCCCGATCTCATCCCATCGGCCGCGGTAGGGGGCGTACGCCCAATTCGTTTCGTAATGCCCGCCGTCGGAGAGCAGACTGTTTTCGGCGCCGTCGAGTCGCATGTGCAGCCAGATTTCGCCCGCCCTTGCGAACGCCTCCGCGGGGGCGAGCCACCGGTCCGGGTTCGCGCCCTTCATGCGCGCCGTGTCCACGGTCTCACGATAGTGGTCGAGCAGGGGGCGGAACAGCGGGTCGAGGCTCAAATCGGTCGGACCCCACGTGTGGTCGAGGTGATGCATGAGCTCGTGGCCGAACGAGGCGGGACGGCGCGGGTCTATCGCGATCGCGCGCAAACCGGTGTGGTAGACGCCGTCCGCCCGGTGGCGTCCCGTGTAGCGGAAGCGCAATGCGGCGCGCGTCCCGGACATGGGGACGGCGGGCTTCAACGCCTCCCATTCGGCGCCCAGTCGGGCGAACAGGGCGAGGTCCACGTCGTCCTCGACCTCGATCCGGTCGAAATCCATGGCGAACGGGCTGGCCTGCCCGGCCTTGTCGTGCTTCGGATCCCTGTGTTTCTTGTCCTCGAACACGGTCGCCGATGCGCCGGCCTCCGTGCGGCGGGCGAGATCCCGGTTCATGCGCCAATCCGATTCGACGCGCAGGATGGTCTCGGCCGCAAGCCGTAGCTCCGCCGTCCACCGCACCCATTCGAGGCGTTCCGCCAGCAGGCCTTTCACACGCGCGTCATCGCAGTCCAGGCCGATCGCCCCCGCCCCGGCCGTCCATGCGAGCAGCGCCTTCGCGTCGCCGGACTCGGGCGGGTCGGGCAGCCGCACCCCATGCGTGGCGCAGGAGACGACGAGCCCGCAGATCCCGTCGAAACGGCGATCCATGTTCGTGCGGAAGTACTGCCATGTATGCCGGTCGTCGGAGAGCATGTCGCGGATTTCGCGCTCCGGATCCGGGTCCGCCATATGCCCCATGATCATGCGGGCGGCCAGCAGGCTTGGCAGGCTCACCGTGTCCACGGTGCGCTTCGAGAGACGGTACCGGTAGTCGATCTTTGCCAGCATGGGTTTGTGCGGGCCGAGCCCGATGATGAGAATCCGTCCCGCCGGATGCCGCAATGCGATCGCGGGGCTGCCGGTCTTTGATTCGGTGCGCCTCAGGTCGCGTGCTATCTCCGCATCCGTTTCGCGATCCACCGGCTCGCAGCCCGGCCAGATCATGTTCGCGGTCCCGACGGCCAACGTCTCGCGGTCCGTGTCCTTGGCGAGCGAATCGTACAGGTAGCGTCCCAACCGGCGACGGACGGTGACCATGTCGTCCTCGGGGCGGATGGCCGGCACCTTCAGCCGGCGGTCCGAATCCAACGGGAGACGATCCTGTAACAGTGTGGTGATTCTTTCGGCCATGACGGGCTCCTTGCATGCGGAGAAATCCTTTATGGCATCCCGCATGCGTCCCCGTCATTGTCGAATATCACATATCGTCGTGGATCGGATCATCCCCGTTTTTCTGCGCCGAAGTCAGCCCATTGTCCACCAGACGTCCGACCGCATGGTATTTCAGCCAGTCGATGAACGGTCCGCGATCATCGCTTTCGTAAAAGCCGATGAGCCTGTCCCTGAACTCGTCATCCATCCGTTCCGGAGGCAATGCGAATATGCCGACCCCGTCATGGATGAGGCAATGGTTGGCGGCCATCGCCGAAGTCCGCTTGTTGCCGTTGCTGAACCATTGGCCCCGGCTGATGGATGCGAACAGGTTCAACGCCCTATCCTCCGGATCGTCAAGCCCGAGATCCTTTCCGATTTGATCTCTGACCCCATCATACGAGGGAACAGGGGGAACATATCTGGTGCCTCCGATGGTGACCATGTCGTTCCTCAGCCTGCCGGGGGAGGGCTCCAGCCCGTCACCTACAAGCCGGTTGTATTCGGAAAGATACTGCCAGTCGACCGGCCAATCCGTGTTGTCGAAAAGGAACTGCCAGGCGTGCTTCAGATTGTTCAGCACCATCACATCCCTGGCCCTCGCATCCCCGGGCGTGATGCCCTTGAACACGTCGCGCGTATCGGGGAACGTGAGACCCCTGACCTCGATGCTCGCGGTCTTCCACAGCAGGTCGATGGTGCGGCGTTTCGCCAGATTGACGCATGCCTCCGCATTGGAAACGGTTCCCGTCCCCATGGGAGGGGCGACATCGGCATCATCCACTCCGGATACGGTCGTATCGAACGTGCCGGCCACGCCTTGTGGCAGTCCGGCGGGACGATGACTCCGGTTGTTCGCATCCATGGTCATTGTGGCATCCTGTTCCGGGTGAGGCCTCCGGGAAGAAGCTCTACCGCATTGTCGTGAATATAGGAGATGGCGGCTTCCTTGGAATCCCCTATGGCGGATTCCAATGCCGGAAGCTGGTCGGGGTAGGTTCCGAACAGGCCGATGCCGCCTTCGACGAGAAGATGGTTCGCGCACACGGCGGCGAGGATCCTATCCTGATTCCAAAGCTCCATAAACATGTCCGTGGCGTTTTCCTCCGTCGGATTGGTGTGATCCGGCAGGGGAATGTCCTTCGAAGCCCCCAACTGCTCCTTGAAGCAATCGAACAGGTCTTCATCAAGTGGATGATCTGCATTGGCGATGGTCGTCTCCAATGCGTTCGACAGACGGTACAACAACACCGTCTCCTCGACGGGACGGCCTGCAAGACCCTTTCCGTGGTGGACGATGCCGGCGGCTGCCTTGTAGGGTATGACGGTGCCGGAAAGATTGGAAATCTTCCACACCGAATCATCTTTGAGCCGGATAGCGAGCCGAACGGATTCTTCTTCCATCACGTCCTCCTTCGATTCCAATCCTACGGCATTCCGCATGCGTCCCCATTAGATTACGTCGGTTTCGGCGGGCTTCCATTCGCCGCCGTTCGACTCCTCGAACCGGGTGCGGGTCCGCGCCTCCCATTCCGGCGTGCCCGGCTTCTCGTTGTGTATCCAGCTCATCACGCTCGCGGGTTTGATCCCGTTCGCCGTGATGACCGTGTGCCCGATCGGATAGGTGGAGCCGTCGCTGTAATACCCGATTCCCGGCCGGTCATGCTCCATGCGGAACGTGTGGGTCTTCGCGTCCGCCGTCACGTATTCGATGCCCGGATCCCAGCGTGCCAGGGCGAGCGCCCCGGTGACGCCCCGGTGTTTGGCGGCCAGGCGCAGCATGGCGGCCTGGCCGACGTCGGGGCCGAGTCCGGCGAACGGCTTCACGATTCTCTCGTCCGGGTCGAACACGTCAGGATCCGCGGCCATGAACGCCCGGTACTCGTGTTCGTCGTCGCACAACGCGTCGCGCAGCTGCCGGTAGCGTCGGGTCGGTTTCCTCCCGTCCAGCAGTTGTTTCTCCAGTTTCCTGAACTCCTTGGATTTCCGGTATTCGCGCCCCGCCTGCGGGTTCCAGCCGTCCTCCTGGAGTTCGCGCAGCGTGTCGGCGAACGCCATCCTGTCATCGAACGCGCTGCCGTTGATCAGTCCACGGTCGACGTTCTTCCTGTACAGGTCGCGCATCTCATCGTTCAACGGATTCAGATGTTCCTCCGTTGCCGCAGCATATCGGGCCTGTTTGGTCCGGGTGCCTTTCCATGCGGCTTCGTAGCGGCGTCCGGCGGCCTCCCCGTCGTAGTCTGGTTGTGGTCCTTTCCACGTGTTCGCCTGTTCGCCTGGACGTACGGGCTCCAATCCGAGATTGCGGAGCTCCCGGTTCGGGTCCAATGCGGTTTCGATGATGCGCTGCCGGGTTTCCCGTTCCAATCGCGCGCGATTATAGGATTTCACCGGTATACCGTCATAGGCGGCCTGTATGTGGTTGACGACATAGTCAGCGTGCGAGCCGCCAGGCATCCGTGGATCGTATCGCAGGTTCTCCACGATCAACGGCATGTCATCCTCTTCGCCCGGCATGGCCTGCCGGCCGACCAGCAGGTTCAGGCGGGTCGCCGCATAACCCGCGTATGCGGCGACGTCCGGATCCATCATGATCGCGTTCATCGCGTCGTTCATCGCATCGTCCAGCCGACGTCCGCCGGCCGACGGCGGGACGATGTCGTCGCCGGCCGCCTGCGGGCCGGCCGTGTCGAACGTGCCCGCCACTCCCTGGGGCAGGCCCTTCGGCCTGTGGCTCCTGTTGTTCCTGTCTGCCGTCATGGTCGTCTCCGTTCCACGAATACCGGATCCTGTTCCGGCTGCTGCCTGCTATACGGGGCGGGGTCGCATGTTCCGGCCTGCATCCTCCTGGACGCAGGATTATGGCGTGCACGGCTGGTTCACGTCGAAACCGTATTCGTCCCCGCATGACATGCCGCCGACCGGAAAACCGTGCCCCTGACGCATACGACGGGGCATGGGAACATCGAAACACCACCGGTATCTGACCGGCGCGAAGGCGGCGAAGGCCGACGAATTCTACACGACGTACGAGGCGATCGACAGGGAGCTGAGACACTACAGGGCGGATCTGAAAGACCGTCACGTGATCTGCGACTGCAACGACCGGCCCGACAGGAGCATGTTCGTCTCATGGACGCTCGACCACATGAGCGAATACGGGATCGCGTCCCTCACCTGCACGAGCTTCGAAGCCGACCATGGCACCCTGTTCGACGACGGGACGCCCGCCATGCAATGGCATGTGGACAACGACGGCCGCGACGGGTATTCGATCGCGGACCTGGCCGCCCGCCCATTGGACGGCGACGGCTCGTTCGACTCGCCCGAATGCGAACGCCTGCTCGACCGGCCCGGCGCGATCGTCGTCACCAACCCGCCGTTCAGCAAGGCCATCCGGTTCATGCGCATGCTCCGCCGGCATCCGGACACCGATTTCCCGATCGTCGCCAACCTGAACCTCGCCACCGCCAACGACGTATTCCCCATGGTCAAGGGGGGACGCTGCCTCGTCGGCCTGAGCATCCACTCGGGCAGCATGTTCTTCCGACTGCCCGACGACCGGCCGAAGACGGGAAGCATGATCCGGCCCGACGGCACGGTCGGCGTCAACAGCGTCCGATGGCTCACCAGCCTGGCCGCCGCACGCGCCGACAAGACCCAGCCTCCCACGGGACACACGTACCGGGGACATGAGGACGAATATCCGGAATATGATGCCTACGACGCGATCAACGTGGACTCCATGCGCATGATGCCCGACGATCATGACGGGCCGATGGGCGTCCCGTTGAACTTCCTCGAACGCTGGGCGCCCGGCAACGGGTTCATGCTGCTCGGCAAGCTCGACGATCCGACGGTCAACGGACGCCGACTGTACAAGCGGCTGCTCGTCAGACGGACGCGGGACGCATGATCCACGCCGCCCGCGCATACAGACGGGAAAACAGCACGCCGGACGAGGGGGACGATGACGCCCCTGTTCTAGAACCCCGTGTCGGCGAACACGGAAGCCAATCCCATCGAATCCACGCGATCCCACACCATATCCGGGATTCGGACCGTCCGGCCGTCCGGCGCGACCACATGATCCGACCGGTAGCGTCCCGCACGCGCGCAATCCATCAACGCGCACGCCACATCCGCGCCCGTCACGCCCGGCATGAACGCGGGCGACGCCCACACGCTCCACAACCCCGACAACGGGCCCACCGGCACAAGCCGAAGCGAATCGGCCCGCACGCGCGCCGGATCATGCTCCAGCAGGGCCAGCGTCCATGCGCGCGCATCCAACCGGGCCATGCGCGCGCACCAGGCCAACGCCAGCGCGGACCAGCCCGCCCGGCGCACGCCCACGCGCTTCGCCAGCATGGACGCGAACATCATGCCCGACCCGTAGGCGGACACGTCGAACCCCAGCAGCCCCGCATGCCCGCGCGCCCACAGCCAATCGTCCCGGCCGGGCGGCGACGGCATGCCCACGTCGGGCAGACGCGAGGACGGCGGCGCCCAGTCCAGCCAGGATGATTCCAGCAGGCCGGGCAGCCGCCGCGCGTCCATGCCATGGATCCGGTTCGCCGCGTCCGCGATCCGAAGCAACGGCAGGTCGTCCGGCCCGGCCGTCGTGTCGTCGAAACTGACGGTGATCATACGCCTTCCCCTTCCATCGTCCCTTGCGGATCGGGTATGCGTCCCGCATGAAGGGGGAATCCCGGCGTCCGGGCACGGAAACCATGCCGAAACCCGGTTTTTTGCAAGGAAAAACGATCCCTCCCCTTGATGTGATGCTGTTTTGTGGTGTGGTTTCCGTTATGGTGTGGTGTCCGTCGCGTGTGTTCCTGGGTGTCGGTGTCCTGTCTTTTTTTTCCGATGGCTGATGGGATGGTGTCGTATCGTGTTTTCCTCTTTTGCTCTTTTTCTCTTTTTCCTTTTCTTTGTCTCCTTTTTTTCGTTTTCGTCCGCGGCTTGCGCCGGACGCCCGCCGGCCGCGCCGCCGTCTGTTCGACGGGGCGTGGCATGATGCGTCGCACGCGCATAGGGGCGGCGTGACGATATCCGTCCCTGGATTGAAGGAGCAATAACATGTCGATGTTCGATGGTGATCGGGGTTGGAACGGTTTCGACCCGCAGCCCGTCCCGCAGCCGGAACCCGTGCCGGAACCCGCGCCGGATGTTCCGGCCGCGCCGGAACCGCAGTCCGACGCGGGGCCGGCGGAGCCGAAGGCCGTGGAGGCGAGGCCGCGTCCGAAACGCGCGCGCCCCGCGTTCGCGTGGACCGCGGATCGGGTGCGTCAGGCGCGCGAGGCGCTGGCCCTGCTGGACGACGGGCGGACGCGCCGCGTGGTCGCGTCCGCCGCGGACGTGGACGCGGACGATGCGGACCGTCTCGCCCTGGCCGTGTTGAAGGGCGGCCTGTCGGCGCCGGTCGGCCTGCTTGTCGCATGGCATGACGAGACGGATCCGCTGCGACGCGCGATCCTGGTCGGCCAGGCGTTGGAGAAGGACATGGCGGGCGTCAGGCGCGCCGCCAGGGTCGCGCTCGCGCTCGACCCGGATCTGGCGGGTTCGGTCAAGCCGACGGGCTCGTCGCCCACCGACCTGCAGTACGCGCTGGCGTCCGCCGCGCCCGGCCTGGATGTGGATGCGGTCAGGGGGTTGGCCTGATGGTGATGCCGGGCATGCTGGCCGCGGGCCAGACGGCGCGTCTTTTGGACGTGCCGGAATCGTTCCTCCCGCTCCTGTCCGAACATCATGCGCTGCCCCGGCCGTCGGCGGACGGCTCGTATGACGCGCGCATGGTGAGGGCGGCGATGGCGCGTCTGCCGTGGCTGCGCCGTCTGGGCGTCCCGTTGTGCGACAGGGAGCTCGCGCGGATCGACCCGCGGCTGACCGTCCCCCCGTTCAGGGGGTTCGAGTGGGCGTCGCGCCGGTACTGCCCCTTGTGGGAGTGCCTGGACCATGCGTGGAGGCTCGCCGCCTGAACCGGCGGCGACATGGGCCGGGGCCCGTCGTCCCCTTCCTTTTCCGGGAGGGGGCCGGCGGGCCCCGGCCTGTTTTTTTCGGGGGACGCATAAGCGCGCGTATGAGTGATGAACTGTTGATGACGTTCGATATGGGGGCGGGTGTCGCCCGTGCGCGTCTGGCGCGTCCCTCGCACGCGTCGTTCAGCGCGTTGGACAAGTGGATGTCGTGCCCGGCGCGTTGGGCGGCGGAGAAGCTGATGCCGAAGCCCCGTCTGTGGGGCAGTCCGCTCGTCCTGGGCGGCATCGCGCACGCCGCGTTGGAGCTTGCCTGCCGTACGCCGGATCGTGTCGCCCCGGATTGGCGGGCCCTGTGCGCCAGGGGCGTCGGCGTGGAGTACGAGCGGTGGAGGGCGCGGGGTTGGGGCGATGAGCCGATCCCGCCCGGCGTGGCGATGCCGGACGGTTCGCCCGCCACGCAGGATGATTGGGTGGGGGCCGCGGCGGCGAAGCTGTCGGGGTTCGTTTTGACGGACGCGTTGGGCCGCGTGTTGGAGCCGGTCGCGTTGGAGCAGGATCTGGAGGCGGATGTCGACGGCATCCCGTTGCGTGGCGCCGTGGACTATCGTGACGTGGACGGCACGGTGGTGGATTGGAAGACGGGCGGCACGCCGAAGTACCGTGACGCCCGCCGGCGGCATGCGGACCAGCTGCGCCTGTACCGGCTGATGCTGGAGGCGAACGGCGTGTGCGAGGTGCGTGCGGCGCGTGACGTGTATGTGGAGCATCATGCGTGGGCGGCCGCGGACCTGTCGGATGCGGCGTGCACGGACACCGTGTCCCGTTTCCATCATGCGTGGGACGGGATTGTGCGCGCGACGGGCGCGGACGGGGACGGCGTCCTGCCGTTGAGGCCGTCGGGCCTGTGCGCCTGGTGTCCGGTGGCGCGCGCCTGCCCGCTGGCCCGGATCATACCGTCGGGCCGGCGGGACGCCTTGTCGAGCGTCGGTCCGGACGATCCGCGCGTCGGGTTCGCGGGGACGCATACCGGCGGTTGGAATCATGTGGGAAAGGAGCCCGTCATGCTTGATCTGTTCGGATTGGACGCCCCCGTCGCGGAGGCGAAGCCCTCGGGGCCGGAGGGGGAGGCCGTGGCGCGTCCTCGCGCGGGCCTGCCCGCCCCGGCGCCGGATCCGTGGGAGACGCCGCAGGGGCGTGAGACGATGGACCGGTGGATGGGTTCGGGTCCGGGCGAGGATCCGTGGAATCCGACGCCGAAGCCGGAACCCGTCGCATCCGGGACGGAACCCGCGACGGATCCGGAGGCGAAGCCGGAACCCGTGCCGGAACAGGCGCCGGAATCCGCCGCATCCGAGCCGGAGCCCGTGCCGGAGGTGACGCTCGCGGAGCGCAGGCCGTACGACCCGTCCTGGTCGGAACACGGGTTCAACGTCGCCGGATACGGGTTCACGCAGCTGACGCTCACGTTCGCCCGCGCCGGCCTGCTCGCCGACGGGCATACGGAACGCATCCGCCCGATCGCGCTGGAACTGCTGCGCGTCCAATGGGCGGCGGCGCGCAAGGCGTACGGGCCGATCGTGCCCGACGTGCCCGGACTGGCCGAAGGCCGGCCGGAACGGGCCGCCCTGTTCGCGTGGCTGGACTCCACGCTCGCCCGCGACGTGGAACGCGTGCTGCGCCTCATCCTCGACCATGACGGGGACGGGGAGGGGACGCTGGACGCCCGGCTGGAACGCATCCGCGCCGCGGGACGCCTCGCGGCCCTCATGCTCGCCGAATCCACGCGCATGCTGCGCGGGGACGCATAGCGGGCTTCGGAAAACGGCATCAATCATGGACGAAAGGAAGACGACATGGTCCGATTGAACGGTAAGGGCGGCGTCGAATACGCGGTGCGCCGCGATATGGACGGCGCATGGCTGTACGACGCCGACCTTGACGGCACGGACGGCGCATGGGAGCCGGACGCGCAGAACGCCACATGGTGCGCGTCCAAGGAGGACGCGTTGCACGTGGCCGACCTGAACGGCCTGACCGGCGTGGAATACGCGCTGGCCGGCGGCTACTCCCTGTGGGAGCGCGACTGGGTCAACGAGGAGGAGATCGGCGAGGACTGGGAGCCCGCCGAACCCCGACCCGTCGCATGACGGGCCGTTCCGGCACAGGAAGGGGGCCGTCCGGTCCCGCAACCCCATCGGGGCAGGCGGGAACCGGACGGCCCCCTCTTTTCTTCCATGATCGTCACGCGTCCGCGTCCCGTACGGCCCGGTACTCGTCGACCTCACGGTTGGGGATCTGGTAGACCGCGTGGATGAACGCGCGCATCTCGGTGAGCCGTTTCGGCTTCACGTCCTCCATGAGCCCCGTCGTCCTGCTGCGACGGCGGCGCGTGTACTGGGTGTGCGCGCGCCGCGCGTCCATGTCGTCCATGGCGAGGAAACGGACGGCCGCGTCACGGCTCATGCATTTCCTGTAGGCGAGCATGCGCGCCGCGTTGCCCTGACCGCCTTTGCGCCGGCTGTACGCGTCGAGCAGCGCGGCGCCGCCCCTGTCCGTCCTTTTCTGGCCGATCAGCCCGATTTCGAAGTTCACGTCGTCCCACCGGTCGTCCGGGTTCGCGTTGCCGTGGCACAGGTTCCAGAACGCCCTGGCCTGGATGTCCGGATCGTCCATGCGGGCGAACACGTGGGCCATGCGGTCGCACTCCTGCTTCGAGGGGACGCCGTCGGTCGGCTGGTACAGCATCCTGAGGTAGGCGCGGGACGCGGCCCCCCGCGGTTCGGGCATGATCCCGCTCTTGCGCTTCCCGTCCCGGTCGGTCCATTCGCCGTGCACCGGCCTGCCGTCCTTGTCGCGTCGGATCTTCGTGTAGTTGATGAATTTGAACGCGCTCGCCTTGTCGTCCGGGTAGCCGGCGCGGATCACGTTCGCGCTCGCGTTCGCGTCCTCGTAGTGCAGTTCGCGCAGGATCCGGTCCGCCGTGTCCCGGTCGGCACGCCGGGCGAGGCTCGACGCGATCGTGGATGCGGGCAGATACCTGCGGTTCGGGCTCGAATCGATGGCGCGGCGCCGTGAATACGCGCTCGCATGCCGGTTCGCGGCACGGATCAGGGCGCGCCGGCCGGCGGCCGGGTATTCGCCCAGGTCCGCCTGGAACGCGGCTCGAACCGCGGCCTGCGTTTTCGGATCGTGCCGCATCACCGTCGAGTCGAGTCCGGGCACGGACGGATCCTCACGGAACAGGATGTTCCCGTCCCCGTCGTACAGGATCGCGCCGTCCGGCCCGTATTCGACATGGTCGGCCATGTCGAGCAGGCCCCGCGTCTCCGACGCGCTTTTCACCTGTGTATGGTCGGTCAGCGCGCGCATGCGCATGCTTTCGCTCGCCATGGCGATCAGCGGGTCGGGCGGGGCCACGTCGCCGCCCGCATCCCCGCCCGTCCTGTCGAACGTGCCCGCATACCCCTGCGGCAGTCCGCTCGGCCTGTGGCTCCTCCCGTTCCTGTCCACGCCCATGATGGCTCCTTTCCGTGGTCGTCTGCGGGGGGCGCCTATGCGCGGGCCGGCATAGGCGGCGCGCATGGCATACCGTCGGAACGGCCGGTCGCGGCCGAAAACGAAACGGGACGAACCGTCCAGCCCGCACGCGTTCGTCCGTGTCCTCACGCTCGTCGTCGCGCTCATGCTGACCGCGTTCCGTCTGCCGGGCATGACCGTCTGGTGTCTGGGCTGGCTGGCGGCCCGTCTGACGGCCCGGCGTCCCGTCCTGTCCGGCAAGGGTCTGGACGGCCGGCCGGCGCCCGGGGACGAGAGGGAGCGGCGCATGGAGGCGTCATGGCGTCGCGCCTCCCGTTGGCTCGACGGCGGGCTGTCTCCCCTGTATGCGGACGCGATGCCCGCCATGGCGATCGCATGCCTCGACTACGGGTGGATATCGTCCGCGTCCGGCACGTGGCGTCCGATCATGGCGGGCGCGGACATGCTGGCCTGCTGGCTGGCCGTCATGGGCGTCGGCCAGCAGCGCCGCGACATGACCTGCACCGTGCGCGGCCTGGATTCGAACATGCGGCGCATGCGCGTCAGATGGGCGAGGAAACGGCTGCCGTGGATACTCACGGGACTGGGCGCGGGACTCGTTCTCGGCGTCCTCCAATCCGCGTGGACGGGCGTCTGGTGGCCCATGCCCATGCTCATGTGCCTGGGCGCCGCCGCCCCCATGTGGCCCGCATGGCGGGCGAACCGGAAACGCTTCCATACGGATTATGAGAGCCGCCTCATGGTCGGCCGGTGGATCGCGGGCCTGAACAAGCCGCCGTTCGACGCGCTGCCCGGCGGCGCGCACGACACGCGTGTCGGCGCGGACGGGTCGCGCGTCTTCCAACTGGACGTGTCGAACGCCGTCCAATGGGCGAACGATTCGACCATGAAGACGTTCACGCCCGTCACCCAGGCGGACGGCATGCTTGCGGGCTTCGCGTTCATGGGGCGCGACAGGACGCGGGTCACGGTCGCCGTCTGCCCCGCGGACGCGCCCGACCCGGCGGACCTGCTCGCCGACCGGACGATGCTCGAAGCGCGCCTCATGGTCGACGAGACGCGCATGGGCGCCATGTACGGCGCGTTCCCCGGACGCGTCACGGACGTGAGGATCGTCGCGTCCCGGGACGGCAGGCCCGCGGTCCGCTCGTTCCGCATCGACGGGTCGAACGCCGACTGGGACATGATCTCCCGCGACTGGCTGAAAGGGGCCGCGCCCGGCGCGTTCGGCGACTGGATGAACACGGAGAACATACTGGTGACCGCGGATCCGGGCGGCGGGCACGGCTGGGTGAGCGTGGACGCGGACTGGGACTCCTATGAATGGGACGTGGAGACGATGCGGCCGCTCATGTCCGACACGCTGACCCGCCGCCATGACGATCCGGTCCGCTACATGCGGCTGATCGGCGAGGACAAACGGTTGAAATCGATCATGTCGGGCGGCCTGGAACCCGTGAAACTGCCCGCCCCCGAAACGATCTTCCACGACAACACGGAAACCATCGCCGATCCGGCCGGCTGGCGGATCACATCGTACGCGATGGCGATAGGCCGCGCGTACACGGCCGCCGACTACATGCGTTCGAACCTGCGCGGCGCGTTCTCGGAAAGCCCGATCGCGGACTTCCTGCCCTGGCTGGAAGGAGACCGGCCCCGCTCCCGGCTCCTCCAGTTCGTGCACGCGCCCAACACGGACGACAACCGGGGGATGCCGGACACGCTGCGCGCCCTGACCGGCGATTCGAGGGCGCGCAGCCTCCTGGCGCGCGTCATCGTGTCGCACGCGTGCGCGCTCGCCCTGAAGACGCCGCCCACGGTCGGGGCCGCAAGCCAGTTGGGCGTGGGCGCGAACAGCGCATGGCGTATCCCGATCCGCCTGGAGGGCGGGCTGACCGCGTCGGATCTGCGTCGCGTGCAGGAACGTCTGAAAAGCGCGATGGGTGCGGACGAGACGCTGTGGGAGTGGCGCGACCAGGGGCATGCGATCCTGTGGGCGGGCGGCGTGCCGAGCATGGACGCGCGCGACTGGCGTTCCCGCCGGGACATGGACCGGATGATCAGGCTGCGCCTGGACGAGGCGTGGGCCGCGTCCAAGGCGACGGGCGCGGACGGGCGTCCCGTGACCACGCTGCGCGTCGAGGACGGGGGCGGCCGGCTCGTCAAGGCGTCGTTCGCCCTGCCGGCCGGCCTGGGCGTGGAGGGCGCGATGGGCCGCCTGGACGCGTTCCGCGCGACCGGCGGGTTCATGTACGCGCGCCGCGTCAGGGGAGATGCGCCGCTCACGCTCCTCCTGTCACGCATGGATCCGCTGCCGGAACGGGTCATGGCGGACTGGCGGCTCATGGGCGCGGACCCGGATTCGACGGGCCTGCCGTTCGCGGTCGGCGACGACGGGCGCACGGTCCTGTTCGACCCTCATGACACGGCGCATCTGCTGATCACCGGGCAGACGATGAGCGGCAAGACGAGCGCGGCCGTCACCCTGGTGAACGCCGCCCTGTTGCACGGCTGGCAGGCGTTCGTCGGCGATCCGGTGAAGTCGGGCAACGATTTCGCGCCCGTGAAAGGCAAACTGTCCGGGTTCGCGACCGGGTTGGACGAGTGCGCGGCCATGCTCGACTGGATCGACCGTGAGGGGCGGCGCCGGCTCGCATTGCAGAAGGAGCATGGGGCGGAGAACATCGACATGCTGCCGGCCGGCATCCGCCCGCCGCGCATCATCGTGTTTCTGGACGAGTTCGTGAGCCTCCTGGAACTGTCGAAGGGCGTGAAACGGAATCCGACGGGCGACCCGGATGTGGACAACATGATCATGATGGACGCGTGGCGCGACCGGCTGAAACGCCGGATCGGCGCGTCGGTGAGCCATATCCTCACCCAGCATCGCTCCCAGGGGATCACGATGATCCTGGGCTCGCAGATGATGAAGGCGGAGAGCATGGACGCTTTGCCGGACGCGGGCCTGGCGAAGAACCAGATGGGCCGCCTGTTCGTCGGCGCGGGCGACGTGAGGGGGAACGTGAGCGCGCAGAACGAGAGGGAGGGGAACCGGCTGATCCGCCAGGCCATGGATTCGGGCGGCATGCCGAAAGGCAGGGGCGTGTACGAGCGCATGGGGCGCGGCCTGCAGATGGTGCAATGCTGGTGGTGCGGTCCGAACGCGGACGTGCGGGCCCGCATGGCGGGCGTGCCGGACGCGACGCCGGTCGACTGGTCGGATCTCATGCCGGCCAGGCCGAAACCGGTGGGCGTCGTCGACCAGACGCCCGCCCCGGACGGGGATGCGACGGTGAGCGTCGCCGCGGATCCGGACGACGGGTGGGTGCTCGACTAGGAAAGGCGTACGGGCGGCAGGGCAGGCCTGTAGGATTCGTCCATGCGCCCGTCCGGATCGTATGAGACTCGGACGCCGGGATCATGCCGATGCCGTTCGACGATGCGCGCCGACGCGACGCGCATCGTGGGCGCGCAGCCGGGCAATGCCGCCGGGGAGGCGAGCACGGGCATGCCTGGGGCGGGCAGTTGGCCGGGCGTGGACATGCCCGTCAAGATAGATGCGTCCGGGACGCATACGGCATGCCGGCGGGTCTATGGGCCGGATTCCGGACCGGGGCCGCCGGACACGCATCCCCCCTCCTAGAATGGGGGTGACTCCGGAAGAAAGGATTCGAACATGTCACGCAAACTCACATCAGTCGCGGTGGCCGCGACGGCCACGCTCGCCACGCTCGCCGCCCCCGCGGTCGCCATGGCCGACGAGACCACGACCACGGGCGATCAGGCCGGTCAGGCGATCGCGCAGGCGCAGGACAGCGTCGCACAGGCCCAGCAGAGCACGGCGGAAGCCAATCAGGCGATCGCGCAGGCATCCCCGACGGGCGTGACCGAGGCGCAGGCCAAGGCCGACGCCGCCGCAGCCGCGTTGGACACCGCCAAGCGGAACCTCGACAACGCCGCCGCCCAGCAGCAGACAGCCGCAAACAACCAGCAGCAGGCGCAGGCGAACTACGACGATGCCAGCAAGGCCCAGCAGCAGGCCGCACAGGATGCGACCGACACGGCCGACAAGATCGCCGCCGCCCAACAGGCCGCGAACAACGCTTCCAACGCCATCAACGACGCCAACAAGGCCATGCGGCAGGCCTCCGACGGCCAGTCGAAGGCAGAAGCCGACAAGCAGGCCGCACAGACCGCGAAGGATGAGGCCACGGCCGAATCCGCCTCCCATCAGAAGGACGCCGACAAGGCCCAGACCGATATCGATGCGGCCGACAAGCAGGCCACGGACGCGCAGAAGAAGGCCGATCAGGCGGATACCGCCATCAGTGATGCGCAGAAGAAGGCCGGCCGGGCCGATGCGGACGCAAAGCAGGCCGCGAGCGACAAGGCGGCCGCCGAGAAGGAGCTGGCCACGGCCAAGCAACAGCAGGCCACGGCGACCGGCGACAAGACGAAGGCCGACGAGGCGGTGAACGCCGCGCAAGCCAAGCTGGCCGCGGCCGAGCAGGCCGAAGCCAAGGCGCTTGAAGCCAAGCGGAAGGCCGATGCCAAGGTCGAGCAATTGTCCAAGGATGATGGAGGTCTTTCCGACCTAGCCGCGAAGCTCGAAGCGGCGAAGAAGGCCGCAGCCGATGCCGCCACCGCCCAGCAGAAGGCCGACCAGGCGCAGCAGGCGGCCGACAAGGCGGCATCCGACGCTTCGGCGAACGCCACGGCGAAACGGCAGGCCGCCGAACAGGCGAAGGCCGAGGCCGACCGGCTGAAGCAGATCGCCGACCAGGCGCAGTCGAAGCTCTCGCAGGGCGCCGTCGCCTACTTCGGCGACAGGAACGCGTCCGACGCGGTCAAGGTCCTCACCGACAAGGACAAGACCCTCTACCTGTCCAGCATCAAGAACGGCCAGAAGGGCGACGCGACCAGCATCGACAACATGATCGCGTCCCTCGCGTTCATCAAGGAGATCAACCAGCTTCGCGCCAAGGAGGGATTGGCCCCGTTGAAGGTGTCGGACACGCTCATGGCGATGAGCATGGCGAACGTCGACTGGTCCGACGACAACATCGGCCATTCCGGCCAGTTCGACGTCGGCGAGAACATGGCCTGGGGTTACAAGGACCCGTTCGACGGCTGGTACACGACCGAGAAGGCCAATTACGAGAAGGACATGACCGACGGCGTGCTGGACGGCAAGGACAAGGACGGGAACGCGGTGGGCGAGACCGGCCATTATCTGAATGTCGTCAACAAGGGCTACACGGTCACCGGTTTCGCGATCAGCCAGAACGGGACGCTCGGCTTCGGGACCACGCACGGGCAGACGTTCCAGTACGCGGCCCCCGACCAGTCGGGGCGTGTCATGGACGTGGACGCGTATCTGGCGGATCTGACCGCATGGCGTGATTCGCTGACCAACGCGGACGCGAACTGGCAGGCCGCATTGTCCAAGAGCAAGCAGGCCGCACAGGACGCCTCCGCCGCGGCCAAGGCGCTGGCCGCCGCCCAGCAGTCCGCGCAAAAGGCCGCCGACAAGGCCCAGCAGGCCGCACGGAAGGCCAAGGATTTGCAGGCCGCCGCCGACGAGGCGCAGAAAGCCTATGACGAGGCCGTGAAGGCGAACGAGGACAAGGCCAAGGCGTTGGAGGAAGCCAAGAAGGATCAGACGGCGAAGAACGAAGCGTACTCCGCCGCCCAGCAGGCCACCAAGGAAGCCCAGACCGCAGCCGCCACCGCCACCGACGCCCAGACCGCAGCCCAGACGGCAGTGGACAAGGCGAACACGGCAGTCGCCGCCGCACAGGCGAAGATCGATACCGCCGACAAGCTGGCCCAGACCGCCGCCAGGAACAAGACGGATGCGGAAGCCGCGATCAAGCAGGCGAACACGGACAAGACGAAGGCCGCAGCCGACCTGGCCGCCGCCAAGGCCGCGAAGGCCGAGGCCGAGAAGGCCAAGCAGGCCGCGCTCGACGCCAAGACCGTTTCCGACGCGAAGGTTGAAGCCGCCGACAAGCAGGTCAAGGCCGCCGACGAGGCCATCGCCGACGCCAAGGCCGCATACGCGAAGGCGAAGGACGACCTCAACACGGCCACCGGCAAGCTCGACGACGCCCGGAACACCATCAAGCGTCTGCAGAACGCCGAGGAGAACCTCAAGAAGGCGAACGCGAAGCTGACGGAAGCGCAGTCCAAGCTGGATGAGGCGAACAAGGCCAAGGATGAGGCCGACAAGGCATACGCCAACGCCAAGGCCGACTATGACGCCAAGCTCGCCGACAAGCAGGCGTCCGACAAGGAGCTCGCCGCCGCCAAGAAGGCCGAAGCCGAAGCCCAGAAGAAGGCCGAGGAGGAAGCCAAGAAGCAGCAGGAAGCCCAGAAGAAGGCCGACCAAGCCAAGAAGGATGCCGAAGCCAAGAAGCAGAAGGCCGAACAGGCCAGGAAGCAGGCCGCAGGCGTGACCGGCGACGGTCTGGCCTCCACCGGATCGGACACCACCGCAATCGCCACATTGGCGGCGATCATGACCATCGCGGGCGCCGGCTGCGTGCTCGTGAGGGTGCGTGCCGCCAAGCATGCGGACGGATGGCATGTGAACGACTGACGGATTCCAATCCGCCGGGAACATCAAGGACCCGTCTCATCCGCGAAGCAACATCACGGATGAGACGGGTCCTTGATCCGTATGGGACGGCTATCGACTTCCGTTCCCATGACCTGCAACATGCCGGCCGAACACATCCCGGCTGCGGCAGGCCGCGAACCCGATGATCAGCACGCCGGCCATGACGATCAGCGAGATGACGATCGCCTGTTTCGTGTCGCTCGGCGCATCGCCGGGCAATGGGGCCTGGTCGGGCATGCTGTTGCGTTCCCCGGTGACGAGGAGACGGAGCGTGTTGCCCTGCCCGGTGCAGGTCAGCAGCGTGACCTCGTCCCGTCCTTTCCGGATCTTCAACGCCTTCGTGTCCGTGGGGCTGACAATGCGGATGTCGTTGACCCGGTAGGCGAGCGTGTTGCCCATGACCTTGATATAGAACGGGTCCCCCTCATCGAGTTCCCCGAGCCGGGTGAACAGGGTCGCCCCCCTCAGGTTCGAATGCCCGGTAATCACGGCACGAGTGCTCCTGCCTCCGACAGGCAGACTCGTGCCGGCCAGATGACCCGCAGCATGTTCGAGCACATCCTGGCTCGCGCCGTGCATGATAGGCAGATCCACGCTGATTTTCGGGATCAGCAGTTCACCCATCGCGTCCAACCCGTTGACGGACAGTTGGCGCCGGTATTCGTCGTCGCCCTCGAAGTTTCCCTTGACTTTTCCATCAAAAACAGGTTCGCCGATCTGAGGTTGTCCCGACTCGTAAAGTCGCTGGTTGTATTCGACCGCTGATTTGATCGCGCTCTGACGGCTACCCTCAGGAAACAGTGATGCGGACTGACTGACGGAACGGGCCTGAGCGTCGGTCGCCCTGTCTCCGATGAGCTGCTGGATTCGGGGCATGCCAATGAGTATCAGCCCCAATGCCACGCAGATGAGAGCGGCGGTGGCGTATACGCGTGAACGGCGGATGAGCAGGCGGGCCCGGTTGTCACGGGCCCGCCTGTCATCGACGGCGAGACGCATGGACTCCCACACGTCCCGCGATGTCGCTACGGCCATGCTCACCGGGAATGCCTTCCAATGGTCGGCGTCCCGGCGTGACGGCCTTTGCTGCCGGCTCCCATGCGCAGTCGGATCATCGGGGAGAAGGCTCCTGCCGCGATGATCAGGAACGCGAGGCCGGCCCACAGCCAGATGGTCGGAATCTGAGCGTTGCCGCCGGTGAACGGGAGCGTGGTCATGGCCGGCTCCCATTGCGCGTATACGGCGACCTCGCCTTCGGCCGGCATGCTGACCGTATCCTTGCCGGGGGTCAGCAGGGTCTCATCCTTGTCCGGGGTTTTCTTCAGGCTCCAGCCGGTGAAGCGGAAGCCAGGGCGTGTGACCTTCGGCTCCTTGGCATCCTTGGGGATGGTGACCGAACCGAATGCGTCCGTGTTGATGGATGGGTATCCACCCACGCCGCCGTTCGGGTCGAACTTCAACGTGACCTTGTTGATCGTCCATTGCGCGTAGAGCATCGAGGTGTTCTTCGGCGTGGATTTGTCGTTCGCGGTCAGCGTGCAGTCCGCGCCCGGATCGTATGCCTTGCCCTTGCCGTCGGCCTGCGTGTTCCATCCGGAGAACGTGTAGCCGGGACGGTCGAACGGATTGCCGAGCGTCTTCACGGTCTGGTCAACGACACCGTCCACCGTCCTGGTTTCCGAGCCAATGCCGCCGACGTTGCTGTTGTACACCAAGTGTGCGGGGTTGGCCTTCCACTGGGCCCACACGGTGGTGGTGCCGGGTTCCAGCGTGTGCTTGTCGCCGGGGTTAAGGCTCGGATCGCCGCGCTTGCTGGTGCTCCATCCGGTGAACGTGTAGCCGGGACGGTCGAAACCGTTCTGGCTGACGGTGACCGTGTCTCCCGTGCTGCCGGTGGTGTCGGGCGTGCTGCCTGTGGTGTTCGGGTAGCCGTTGCGGTAGACGATGCTGGCCGGGTTCGCCTTCCAGATGGCGTACAGGTCGTTGCCTGCAGGCTTCATCGTGTACTGGCTGACGCCGTTCTTGCCTTCGCCGTATGCGGTGCCGGAACCGTCCTTGGCGGTGTCCCAACGAACGAACGTGTATCCGTCGCGGGTGAAACCATTGGCGTTTGTGGTCAGCTCGTCACCGGTCTTGCCGGATTGTACAGCCGTGTTGCCGCCGGTCGCGCCGTTGCCGTGATAGGCAAGGGTTTGCGCGGTACCGGCCCAGCAGGCGTACAGGGTGCCGGAACCTTGCAGCGTCCACTCGTCGCCCGGGTCGACGGCCTTGCCCTTGCATCCGGCTTGGGTGTTCCACGTGACGAACATGTATCCGTCGCGGGTGAACCCGTTGTCGCGGACGTTGATCTTCTCGTCGGTCTTGCCCGGCTGAGGGTCGGTCTTACCGCCGGTCGCGCCGTTGCCGTCGTAGGTGAGGCCGGCCTGGCCGGGCGTCCATTGCGCGTACAGGGTCAGCGTGCCGTTCGCGATCCACGTGGTGCCGGGCGCGTACGCCGTGCCTTTGCCGTCGGCGCTGGTGTTCCAGCCGATGAACGTGTAGCCATCCACCGTCCAGCCGTTCGCTCCGATGGCCTGAGTGTCGCCGGTGTGGCCGGTCCAGTTGGCCGTGCCTTGGCCGCCTGCGGTCCTGCCGGCCGGCGGGTTCGCGTTGTAGTTGATGGCGGCCGCGTTGGGCGTCCATTGGGCGACAAAGGGGGCCCCGCCGTTGGGCGTGCATATCAGGTTGGCGACCTGCTGGCCATCCTGATATGCGTCGCCGGTGTCGGCGCGCTTCCAGCCGGTGAACGCCCACCCGCTGCGGGTGAACGTGTTGCGGGTCAGGTTCTGAGGCACGCCGAACGTGAACTTCTGGTCGGGCATGCTGCCTTGGCCTCCGCCCGCATCGTATTTCACGGTGCAGGCGTTCGCCGTCCATTTCGCGTATACGGTCGCATCGGAAGTGAGCTTGGCGGTAAAATCATATTTGGCGGCGCCGTCCTTGCCTGTATACCAGCCCTGGAACGTGTATCCGGTGATCTTGCCCGCATCGCCCGCGACCCAGCCGCTCGTATCCGTGGCGGCCGTGTTGTAGGGCACGGTCTTGGATGCCGGGGCGACGGGGGCGTTTGTGCCAGCCGGGGCGTTCACGTCATAGGTGAGGGTCGGGTTGATGGCCCACAACGCGTATACGGTCTTCGCTCTGGCCGGCATGGTGATCTGGGTTTCCGCGTTCGCATCCAGGGTGGCGCGGTCCATGGTGTCGGCGACGGGCACGTCCTTGTCGTTGGCGTCCGTGTTCGCGCTCCAACCGTAGAACGTGCGGTTGGTCTTGCTGATCTGGCTGGAATCCCAGCAGTCGGAGTCGGCTTTCGCGGTCGCCAGGGTGATCCTGGCGCCGGCCGGATAGTACACCTGGCAGCCGGATACGGCGCCCGTGTCGGCGATGGTCTGCACCTGCACGCTGCCGTCGGATCGGGTGATCGTCCGCTGACTGGTCCCATCATCCTGTCTGGCGATCGTGTCGGTCAGCACCTTGCGATCGTCGGTGGTGGTTCCGGACTCCGGTTCGGTGTCCCTGTCGGCCGCAAGCCTGACCGTGCCGTTCATCCTGGAGGCGGCGGTTTCGGTTTTGCCGGCCTCGGTGCGCGAGGGCACCTGGCCGGTTCCGCCGTTCGCCTTGTAGGTGAGGACCTGGGTGCGGGTCACCGGAACACCAAAGGTCATTCGGCTGCCGCGATCGCGTCCCTCGGGGTTCTGCAGATCGTAGCCGAAGGTGAAGCTGGAGCCGGTCCACGTGGCGGCCAGACGATGCTTGACCTGCTGCTTGCCATCGAGGTTCGACTCAGGGCCCGAGTCATGCTTGGCGCCTGCGAAACCGTTGATCCCATAGGTGGCGAGCTCGGCATCGCGGGTCTTGTAGGCACCGTCGAAGCCGGAGACCAGTTGAACACCCTCGAACTTCAGATCGGGTTGAGCGTCCCAGCCGTCCAGATCGTTGAAACCGGTGACTCCACGGAACGTGTCGGGCACGGGGGTGCCGTCCTCGTACGTGAAGTTCACGGTCCACTGGCATCCGACGCGCTTCGACGTGTCGATGCCGCCGAGTGCCTTGATCACTTGCGCCGGCAGGTCGGAGTTCCTGCCGACGGTGTTGACCCAGAACAAATCCTTGCCCTCCACGGGGGTCCACAGTTGGCTGATGCTTCCGCCGTTCCACGAATGCAGCGAGATGACCGCGTTGATCGAATGGGTGTGCCCGCTGCCATCGGTCCACTCGCCGACATTCGGCAGGGTGGCGCTGGCACCAATCTTCAACGGGAACATGGCGGTTGCGCCGTCGCCGGAGTCCGGCATAGGCGCGTTCAACCATGCACCATTCTCAAACTTCACATCGGAGAACTTGACCTTGGTGGTGTCGAGGATGAAATCACGGTACTGGCCGGGCACGTCCGTGTCCTCCAGATCATGGACCGGAACCTTGGAGGTCTTGTCGGCGATGGATTTCACGGTACCGTCGGAGGATGCCTTGATCTGCGACGTGTCCGTCTTGTCGCCGCCGTTCGCGTCGTAGCTGAGCTTGTAGGCGAGGCGGAAGCTCAGGTCGTCGATGATGCTGTCATTGGCGGATGCCGTCAGTTTCCCGTCCTTGGCGACGCCCCTGTAGGCGATCATCGTGCGGGATTGTCCGGCGGGGATGATGACCGTGCCCTCGTAGGATTCCCAGTCGTCGGAATGGTCCCACGGATCGTGGGAGCCTTCCGTGGCGTCCGCGGAATCGGAGTGCGTGTAGGCGACGGTTCCTACGTCGCCGGTCTTGTCCCCGTATTTCGCTCCGGTCTTGGAGACCGTGGTGCGGGTCAGTTTGACCGGGGTGAGATGGTCCTTGTCGGGGCCGGCGAGCAGTGTGACTCCGCCCGCGTTGCCTTTGGACCGGCCGGAGTGGCGGATACTGAACGTGTAGGCGGCTCCCGGTGTAGTGGCGACCGTCTGGGCGACCGTACGGCCCGCGTGTACGTCGGCGGCCGTGTTCCCGTCCTTCTCCCGGTGCAATTCCATGGCCTGATGTCCGCCGATGGCGTCCACGTCCCGCCATGCGAACGATGATGTGGTCAGGCCCGGCATCTTGGTGCCGTTCTGGCCGTTCGCGTACTGGTAGTAGGAGCTGACCACGCCCTTATCCGCATACACGTAGATCCAGGGCAGGCCCTGCCCCTCCTTCGCAATGCTCCATTTCGGTACGTCGAACCCGCCGTTCACGGCCAGCTCGTCACCCGAAGCGCGGGAGGCGATGGCCTCCGTCCTCGCGGTCTTCGCCTTGCCCTCGGTCATGGAACTGATCTGGCTGGCCTTCGCCTTCGTGCCGCCGTTCGAGTCGTAGCTCAGCCTGTACGCGATCTTGAACGTCAGATTGTCGATCAGGTTGCCCTTGGTCGGGTCCACGGCGTTCAGGGCTTTGAAAGTGAACGTGCTGACAGGCGTGTTCGCCGGGATCGTGACCTTGCCCTCGTAGGTCGCCCACTGGCCGTCATGCTGGAAACGGTTGGTGTTGGTCGCGTGCGTGGTGATGCTCGTACCGGTCCAACCCTGTTCGTCACCCGCCTTGTTGCTGGTGACGCGGGTCATGGTCACGGGCTTGCCGTTGACCAAAACCTGCATCGAGTCCGCGTGCTCCTTGGACAGGCTCGCATGGTCGAAACGCACCGTGTATACGGTGTCCGAATCATGCTGCGTGTCGATCTTCTGTAGGATCGCCTTGCCCCTCTCCGAGCCGACGATCTCCGCATACGTGTTGCCTGTCACGGAATCCTGCTGCAATTCGACCGCATTGGGCCGGTCGGTCAACCCGACTCCGCCTTGCGGCTGTCCGCCCTTTTGGTCCGAAGCCCAGCCGAACTTCGCAGCATCGAAACCGGGCCACTTCACCCACTTGCCGGTGGAATCGAATGTTGCCGGATTCTGTCCGGCGTTCTGGATGTATTCGCCGCTAGCGGGGTCCACACTTGTGAACCTGCCCCAACCACGGTCATCAGCGTATCCGCCACGACCTACCGGGCTGATAGTATCCCAACCGCCATCCAGCAGATAATCGAACGAACCGTTCACCAGTTCGGTGGGAAGGGTCTTGGATGCGACGGTCTCCACCGCGCCTTGGGTCGCGTCGGTCCTGTAGCCGATCTGGCTGGCCTGCGCTTTGGTTCCCCCGTTCGCGTCATAGTCGAGCCTGCGGGCTTTCGTGAACGCGATGTCGTCGATGAGGTTGCCGTTCCATGCGCTCTTCGACGACACGTTGCGGAACGTGAACCGGGTGACCGGCCGCCCAGCGGGCACGGTCACGGTTCCCGTGTACGTCTCCCATTGGCCTGTATGGTCGGAGTCCTCCCTGTCCGCGGGTTTCGGGTTGGACACCCTGGTGGCGATCGTGTCGGAGGATTCGCCAACCTTGTCGCCGTACCCGTTGGCGGTCACGCGGGTCATGGTTACCGGGGTCTCGTGGCCGGGAGCGCCGATGAGCACCTGCATGCTGTCCAGGTGGCTGGCGTTCAGGCTCGCGTGCCTGAGGCTGACGATGTACTGCACGTCGCTGTCGGATTCGGTGTCGATGTCCTGGTAGATGGCCGATCCGGCCTGGGCGGCCGTGAGTTCGGCGTAATGGTTGGAGCCGTCGTACCTGTTCCACACCTGCACGTCGCCGGCCTGTTCGTAGGGCGGGTTGCCTAGATCCTTGCCGGTCTGGTCGCTTTTCCATGCGAACCGTTTCGCGTCGAATCCGGCGGGCAGGGCGACACGGTGGTTGACGTTCCTGGAATCCTTGTAATAGTAGGATTTCCGGCTCAGGCTCACGTAGTTAAACGGGGAGTCGGACAGGCCCGCCCCGGTCCCCGAGTATTCGAAGTCGCCGTTGACGATCTTCTCTTGGCCTGCGGGCGGTGCGGGCGAATCCCGCACGGTCTTCACCTTGCCCCGGGTTTCACCGCCTGTCGTGTAGTCGATCTGGCTGGTCCGGGTTTTCACACCTCCGTTCGCGTCGTACGTGAGCTGGTAGGCCTTGGTGAACACGACATCGTCGATCAGGTTGCCTTCCGCGCTGTCGGGACGGCCGGCACTGTTCGAATCGGCCACGCTTTTGAACGTGAACCGTGTGACATCCTGTCCCCTGGGGACGAGGACCGTGCCCTCGTACGTGTCCCACTGGTCGTCCTGGCCGGTTCCCGTGGACGTGATCGTGGTGGATTCCTCGCCGGCCTTGTCGCCCGCATTGGCGATGGTGCGGCGCATCGTGACCGGCTTCTCCCGGCCGGGCGCGCCGACGAGCACCTGCATGCTGTCCCTGGCGTCCTTGTTGCGGCTGGCGTGCTTCAGACGGACCGTGTACATGGCGTCGGATGTGTTCGCCGTGTCGATGTCCTGGTAGAGGTATTTGCCCTGCGTGGCGGCCGCGATCTCGCCCCACACGTTGCCCGTGCTGCCTTTGACGGCCGTCCTAAAGCGTTGGACTTCCACGATCCCTCTGTGCCCGCTGACGGAATCATTGGATTTCCAGCCGAATTTCACGGCATCCCAGCCGTCCACCTTCGCCCATGGTCGCTCGCTCGAGCCTTCCATGGCCATGCCGTTGCCGTCGACGAACGAGAGGTACTGCGAGCCGCCGGAACGTTTGTCGACGATCCGGTTGCCGAACGTCTGGAAACCGCCGTTGACCAGCTCCTTCGGATACGATGTGCTCGCGGCCGGATGGATGGTCATGACCGGCAGGCCGATCCCGTCCGCCTGCGCGGTGCCCGCCATGAGCATGCCTCCGCCGAGAAGCGTGGCCGCGGATGCGATCAGTGCGGCGGAACGTTTCAATATGCTGTGCATTGTGTTTTCTCTTCCCCTGAATCTCATGTTCGGCATGGTTTTGGAAAAAAGGTATTGAGCGGGACGTTCGACGGGTTTTCGTTTTCCGACGCACGTCCCGCGTCATGGTCTCTCTTGGATCAGGCGAGACCGTTGCCGGCCAGATTGACTGCCTTGCGACGGTTCTTCAGGCTGCGTTCGGCGAGGACGATTCCACTGCCCCACAATGGGCAGGAGACCGCCAGCCAGAAGGCGAAGGCCAAGGCTCCACCGGTCTGCGGCAATTGGGTCAGGTTGGTGATGTTCTTGACTTGGACCGTGTTGTTGTCGATACCGGTGGTCAGGCCCGGCTGATCCTTGCCGGCGAACCTGATGGCGGTGCCTGCATCGTCGATGGTGACGGTGAAGCTCGGCTTCGCATAGGAGGCATAGCCGGCGGGCTCCTTGGTTTCGGTCACCGTATAGGTGCCGTAGCCGAGACCCTTGAATGCGATAAGACCCTTTTGCGCGGCATTGTCCTTATGGTCGACCTTGCCGTCGTTGTTGGAGTCACCGGTGGTGAATGTGGTCGCGGAAGCCTGGTCGGCGGCTTCGGACCATTCGCCGGTCGTCGTATCCAGCTTCAGGTATTTGTCTCCGCGTTGGATCTGGAATTCAGCTCCATCCACGAGCGTGTTCACGTCGGCTGCGCTCACCTTCTTGAGGGTGAAATCGTAGGATTTCAGGTCAACCTTGTCGCCATTGGTGACGACGGTGTAGTGGGCTCCGTCCTTGAAGATGGCGGTGCCGGAAACCGAGTTTTCGGATGGTTTCTCGGCCGTGGCCTTGGTGACGACGCTCTGGTAGGTGATGGTGATCTTCTTGCCGCCCTGCGTGGTGATGAGCTTGGTGGCGTCCAGAGCCCAGCCTCCGGCCGGAACGGTGATATCCGGGTCGGCCGGGGTTCCGTCTTCCTTCTTGAGAGTGGCGTCACCCGGCAGGGCTTTCGCGCCGTGCTGGGTTTCGCCGTCGTAGATGACGGTATCGGCGGTCACGTCAGTGGCAGTCCCGCTCAGAGCCACCTTCAGGCTACCTTTCACGTATTCCTGTCCGGCAGGGGCATCGGCGAGCTTGAATTTGACGGCCGTGTTCGGAACGGTCACGTCGATGGCGTGGGTGACGGTATCGCCCACGGTCACGGCCACCGGGTCGGCGGCATCACCCTGCTTGGAGACCTGTCGGCCGTCACGGTCCACGACGACCTTCTTGTCGGTTGTCACGCTCTTCGACTTGATGACCGCGACGCCGAGGGTTCGGCCGGGGGCGCCGCTCATGGCGGTGCCTGCACCGGATTTTGTGCCGATGATGATCGGGCTGCCTGCGGAGTCGGTGATGTAGTAGAGGCCTTCTTCCGGCACGGTGATGTTCAGGGTGGCATCCTGCGTGGTCAGGTCGGCTCCGCCCGCGACGGTGGCCGGCTTCCTGCTGGAGGCGTTGAGGGCGGCTTGGATGTTGCTCAGCTGCTTGGCCTGCTTGGCCATGTCGATGGCGGCGATGCTGCCTGCGGCATCGTATCCGCCGACCTTGGTGATGTCGTCGGACGTGTCCTTGTCGTAACCGTTGGCGATGGTGATGGCGTCATCCGCCCATGCGTTGGATTCGGTGGTGCCTTGGATTCCGAGGCTGGAGATCTGGTTGCCTTTCAGCACCACTCCGGTGTATGTGCCTATCTGGTAGACGTTGAACGTGTGTCCGGCCAGGCTTGCTCCGTCTGCACCTTGCAGTGTGATGGTCGTGCCGGCCGCCATCGCGGATGGGGCCAGTGCCAGGCCGGCCAGCATGCTCGCGGTCGCGCAGGCCATTGCCGTCACGATCCTGTTGTTCCTCATGGTTCCCTTTCCGGCGTCCCGCGCGCGCGGGATCCGCCGGAGAGGGCCTATGCGGGCGTGCACATGCCGCGCAGACGCCCGCAGGCGAACGCGTCGTCCATGCCGCGTCGCATCCCGTCGAGGATCCGGCATGCGGCCGGATCGCCGTGGCGGGCGATACTTGTCCATTGGGCGACGGTGAGCATGTCGCCCATGCCCGTCGCGATGAGCGCGTCGTACGCGTGGGCGTCGATCAGCTCGTCCAGGCGGCGTCCCGCCAGGACGGGCATGTCCGGGTGCAGCCGGTCGTGGACGATCATGCGCGCCACGTCGCCCATGCCGCCGTGCATGTACCGGTCGAGACGCAGGGGTCCGGCCTCGTGGAACCATCGTTCCGCGGGACGGCGGACGGCCCGCGTGTCCGCCATGATCAGCCGGTCGGGATAGCAGGAGGCGAGCGCGGCCGCGACGGCGGGCGCGGGATGCGGGTCCATGCCGTCGATGATCCGGTCGGCCAGCCGGTCCGCGGCCGGGGTGAGCATCCACCCGTATCCGTCCGCCCACTCGTGCAACTGCCTGTATTCGTCGCTCGGATGTTCGGGCATGTGGTCGATGAACGCGGTGTGCCGTTCGCCGCGCCCGTCGATGAGCGCCCCGCAGCTGTTGTCGTCCCTGCCTGCCGTCCGGTCGCCGCGCCCCGTGGCGCGCGTCGAGACCAGGAGCCGCCATTCGTCCGTGCTCATGCCCATCATCGGTCTCCTTCCACCGAACTTCTCACGCTTTTCACGATCTGAAGCGTCTCGCGATCGGGCAGCCCGCTGATCCGTCCGCGTTCCATGATGTCCCGCGCGATCCGCTCCCCGTCCTCGGGATGGTTCTTCCAACGCCCGTACCCCCACCGGTAGAGCGTGTCGTTGCGCCGCCCCTCGGGGATGGGGCTCATGTCCGGCTCCCCCTCCGGGCTTCCGGCCACGCCGGGGGAGGGCAGGTCGAACGCGGCCAGCGGATCGGCCGCGCCGCCCGCCGGCGCGGCCGCCGTCCGCGCGGGGGCGGGGCGACGGGGTTTGTCGGTCGCGTCGACGCGTTCCGCCCAGCGCAGGAACGCGTCGGACAGGTCGGGGATCCGATCCTCGGGCCGGTCTATCGGCGTGTAGCGCCGCCCGTCGGGCAGGACGGACCCGCCCATGACCACGTAGCCGTCGCGGCCGATTTTGAAGTCGATCTGGCCTCCGTTGTGCGTCCTGGATTTCAGGCGCGCCCCGTCAGGGATGTGGTAGAGGAGGTGGACGCCGCCGGACGGGGTGCGCACCGCGAACGTGCGCGGCAGGAGCGGCGTCCCGTACGGGCCGACGTCCGTCTGGATCTGCTCCCAGCCGGACGTCTGATCCTGCTTGTGGCAGTCGAGGTCCACCCACATGTAGTCGTCGGCGACGGTCGTCCCGTAGATCGGCTTCGACGGGTCGATCCGGTGCGACATGTCCACCCGCGGATCCTGGCACGCGTCCTTCCACGAATGGTGGGGCACGTCGCTGGACGGGCTCTTGTCCGCATGGCAGGGGAAGATCCGCGGATCCGCCTCCCGGATCATGTCCGCCCACCCGTCCGGGTCCGTGACCTTGAGATCCCGGTCGGGGACGGGCCGGATCTCGGGCTCGTCGGCGGGCATGCCGGACACGGCGGCCGCGCACGCCTTCCATACGGCGTGCAGGCCGTCGCCCTCGGGGGCGGGCCGGTACGCGGTGTGCGGACGCCCGTCCTCGCTGCCGATACGCGTGCTGGTGCGCACCAGGCCGATGTTCTTCCAGTTGACGCGCATGCCGGGGTCGGGGATCACGACGCCCGTGTCGAGCACGCTGCGGATGGCGGCGACCTCCATGTCGGACAGGCTTTCCAGGTCGACGAACGCGACGGACCGGCATTGCCGGTCGCCGATCGTCAGCCATGTGATCGCGCCGACCAGCATGAACGGCCAGAAACCGTGTTTGCGGCGGAACGGGAGATAGTGGCGGGCGCGCGTCGTCTGCGAGGCGATGGTGCTGAACGCGAAGCGGCGTTGTTCGGCCTCGGAGCTGGACACGGGCAGATGGTAGTTCGTGGTGATCAGATGCGTGCTTTGCGGCATGCCGTCCACGCTGTTCTCGCCCTGGCGGCGCGCGGAGAAGGGGAGGAGCCCGGTCAGGAGGGTCTTCAGGTTCGGCAGGCTCTTCTCGAACCGTCCGTGGGTCGGATCGTAGTCGTCGGACAGGGCGAGCAGGTGGCTCATCAGGTCGCCCATCTTGTTTTCGGCGCTCATGGCGGTCGGCTGGGCGAGCAGGTCGAGGCTCATGGTCGTGGCCTGGTCGCCGAGATGCTCCATGAGATCCTTGGCGAGCGTGCTTTTGCCGGTGCCGCCCGGCCCCTGGTACACGTACGCGCATTCCGGATGGCTGCGGAGGAACGGGGCGGCGAGCGAGCGTTGCAGGTTGAGGGTGCTGTCCGTGTCCTGGCCGGTCCACTGGTCGAGGATCCATCCGGCCTCGTTCGCGAGCGTTGCGGCCTGTTCGCACGTGCATCCGGTCTCCACCGTGTAGGTCATGGGCTCGTCGACCCGGTTCGGCGTCGTCTCCCGGAGCGTGGCCGTCCTGAAATCCGGTTCCCGGCATTCGAGGTCTTTCGCGCCGGTCCAGGAGCGGGTGACGCCGGATCGGGTCTCGGTGCGCGTCCACGCGCCGGACACGGGGTCGTGTTCGAAGCGGATCTCCCCGTCCGTGCACACGAAGCTGCATCCGCGGCGTATGGTCTGTCCGGCGAGGAGGAGCGAGTCCTTGACCCATCCGTCGTCCCCGTCCAATTGGTCGTCCTTGGCCTTGGAGCCGCCGTAGGCGATGCGCACGGGTCCGATGGGCGCCCATCGGCTGGGCGCGCGTTCGACGGTGTGGTCGGGCAGGACGCGCCGGTAGAGGATGCCCTTGCCGGGCGCCTGCGGGTCGGGCAGGACGCGCAGGTCGGGGTCGGGGCACACGATCTCGCTGATCATGCGGATCGCCCACATGGGCATGAGGCCGCTCGGATCGGTCCATGTCCATGTGCTCGCCCCGTCCCTCTGCACGAGGCTCCGCAGCATGGGGATGCCGGGCATGTCGGTCGCGGGGTCGCCGGCCATGGGGTGGATGGTGTTGCATACGCCGGTCACGCCCGTCGGGTTTCTGAGCAGCACGTGCTGGTCGGCGACGCGGGCGAGGAACGCCCCGTCCGCGTGCCCGGGGGTGGCCGGGCCCGTGATGCCGGGACGGCCGTACTGGTTTTCGATCATGCGCGCATGTATGCGTCACGCGGGGGCGGGGCCGGACGGGCATGGTCCCGGCCTTTACAATATTGTAAAGTTTTCCGGCCCGTTTTGTATGCGTGTATGCATCTGTATGCATCCGGGGATGCATACAGAAAAAGCCCGGAAAAAACCCGAAAACCCTTATATATAAAGGAAAAAACAAGATTCCTTTCTCTTGTATGCATTGTATGCATCAATATAAGGGGTTTCCTTCCTTTCTTTCGAATCCTCTATAAGGGAATGATGCATACAATGCATACACGTGCGGAGGCCGCCCCGGAACGTTGGAACCAAGCCGAAACGGAAGGAAAAAACGTATGCATCCCCGGATGCATACGGATGCATACAGGCCGGCCGGAATGCATACAGGCCCGATGCCCGCCCCGACCGTTTTGCCGTGAGGGTGCCCCCGGCTTCAGGCGTGGGGAGGACGTCAAGCGATCCTCCGATCCGTTTCGCCGGGCTCCCCGGGGTTCGCGATACCGTGGAGCCGCATGCGCGGACTTTACGACATTGTGAAGTTCTTCCGGCCGTCTTGTATGCGTGTATGCATCTGTATGCATCCGGGGATGCATACAAAAAAGGCTTGGAAAAAGCCCGAAAACCCTTATATATAAAGGAAAAAAAGAATTCCTTTCTCTTGTATGCATTGTATGCATCAATATAAGGGGTTTCCTTCCTTTTTCTCGAATCCTCTATAAGGGAATGATGCATACAATGCATACACGCCCCCGGACCATCCCCGGAACGTTGGAACCAAGCCGAAACGGGAAGAAAAAACGTATGCATCCCCGGATGCATACGGATGCATACAGGCCGGCCGGAATGCATACACGGCCCGCATAGGGGATCGCCGCGACCGGGGACGCATACCGTCGCATGCCACCGCACGGACGGTCGGCGACGAGACTTGAAAACCGAAGAGCGGAAACATTCTTGTCCAAGGCGACTCATACCCGCATGGGCGTGAGGACAAGACCTTGGACCAAACGCCACCCCTGCAAGGTGGCGGCAGTAAAGACATGGGTTGGATGGCTGATGTTCACGCCGTTCGACCCATATCACGGGGCTGACAGGCTTTCGATGGCCTGCCGGAGACCATTTGCTACGTGCCGGAGGCCGGCAGGGACAACCGTCATCAACCTTGCCACAAGAACGAACGCCAACACCGTTTCTTCTTCCCGTTTCACCCTCGCGGCGTGAAACCCGATTCTGATCCCATTGCCGATTAACAGGCCAGAATCGGAAAACTTTGAATCGGACTGGTCGGACAGTCGGACGATGGATTCGCCCGGCCAGTACATGAACATCGTCTACAAGCCGTGCGGGTTCGCCGAACGCACCCGTCTACGGATGAGCGTCAAGCGTCGGATACGCACGTGACGGCAAGCAATGGTTGACGGCAGGCCAGACCCGGGTTCGATTCTCGGCAGCTCCACGACCCTGATCCATCTCCCATGAGCTTGCGGGTACAGATGAATCGGGCACGGTACGCATCGCACCGTGACGGGCAGAAGCGATGCACCGGTGGTGTGGCCCAGCGGCGACGGCAGCAGACTGTAAATCTGCGACAAGGAAACACCGGAGGTTCGAGTCCTCCCGCCACCACTATCCGCCTGGTTGCAAACAGGCGGATTAACAGGTAGCGGCGCCTTCAAGGCCGTGCTGTGGTTTTCGTTTGCACACAGTATCTAAACAACAAACGGATTTTATCCGCTGTCAGGCCAGTCTCATTAGTCTGACAGCGAACGGTAAAAGCCGGAATGATACGCGCCATGAGACGACGCGTTCCGGCCGGCTTCGTAGCTCAAACGGCGGAGCATGCATGGTTGGTGGTTCGAATCCACCCGGAGCCACGTTTTTGACAGGTCTTACAACCGGAGAGTCGAGGACTGTGAAGAAAAACTGGAAGAGCGTGCAAATCCTAGGTCGCACGCTTGGAAGGGGAGGTTTCGCAGGAGGTTAGGAAAACCGGTGGAGACAGTCTAAACACGCGAAAGAATCAAGATGAAAGCATCGTGGTACTGGCTTAAGACGGTGCCAGAATCTGAGGAAATCGCGTTTAATAGGGCACGTACGTAGCTGGTAAGCCACGGAGTCCTGTCAAAAATATCGGATTGTGGCGCAGTTTGGTAGCGCACGTGCTTTGGGAGCATGGGGTCGCAGGTTCGAATCCTGTCAATCCGACTCGGAGACCAGCCATCCCTCTTTCGGCTGGCGGACTATACGTCACCGCCGTGCGACGTATCCGAAAAAAGCACGGCAATGCGGATGTGGTGCAGTGGCAGCACGCCTGCTTCCCAAGCAGGAGACCGCGGGTTCGAACCCCGTCATCCGCTCCATCCGGAAAACCAGAACAATGGATCCGATCCACTAATGGGACTCGCAGCCGTCCTTCCATGGGGCGCTTCCGGAGAAGCATGGACGAACAGCCTCGGCATGGGCACGCAGCGTCAAGGAACAGGGAAACATGCCATCGCCCCGGTAGCTCAGAGGAAGAGCAGGTGCCTTTTAAGCACTGGGGCCGGATATCGTAATTCCGTCGGGGCACGATGCTTGGTAAATCGCCATGCATAAGCGCATCGATCTATTATCGGATAGGCTGCGGCAGCTTCTTCTTCCGGCCGCGCGCGAAACAGGGGAAGGAAAACACACAGTGCGACGGACCAGGGAAGGGCCTGTAACCCAGATCCCATAACAGTCCGTCGTACGGCGCCTCTGTGGCTTAAATGGTAGAGCAACGGTCTGAAGCACCGTGGATGCTGGTTCGATTCCAGACGGAGGCACGAAGCAATCCATCCGATCAATGGACTGCTTTCAGGGAGTGATCGAACAATCGCATCGGAAACGAGGCGATAAGATGGGCCGGGCCCGGCAGGGTGGTTTGCGACCGAACCGGCGGCACGTCCAGAGGGGATCTGACGTGATCTCGTTTGTCCTCGACGTTGCTGGTAAAACCCAATCCAGTCTCCCGATTCCCCTCCATCTGTCATTCAGGACGGATGGAGGAGGGCGCTCTTTTTGCAGCTATGGTCTCCGGAGCGACATCAATGAGGACCATGCCGAACACGGCCCGGCACAGGCGTACGTCGTTAAAGGAACGAAATGTGCCATCGCCCTTGTAGCTCAGTGGATAGAGCGTCCGCCTCCGGAGCGGAAGGCCACGAGTCCGATTCTCGTTGAGGGCACTTGGAGCGGGAAGCTATTCCGCTGCCTATCTTCGGCTTCCTGCTCCTCATGCGTCGGTAGCTTAACGGCAGAGTGCCGGTCTCCAAAACCGGTGGGTGTGAGGTCGAGACTCACCCGACGCGCCAGGACGGTATTGTTTGGCTCCTTACTCACTCACGGATTCGTCAAGCCGAATGATACCGTCCCATTCTTCCCCATGACCGGCATCCCATTCTTCCCCTTTTCTTTCGGGATGCCCAGGTTGATATCGGCCACGAAGGTCGACCGTGGTGGGGGAGCAGTCGGCCGAGTTCCCGTAGCCCAACCGGCAGAGGCACGCCCCTAAACGGCGTTCGGCGCAGGTTCGAAGCCTGCCGGGAACACGACGCATGGCACAAGGCCATGTGTAAGCGCAACATCGCAAAATACGGTGGTATCCGCAGACCACGCGCGAAAAGAAGGCGGAAAACGTGGATGCCTATGCAACAACAATATTCCAAAAAACGAATTACTCCTTTGGAAAAGGGTTGTCGCTTTTCTTGAACCGAAGTAGGCATCCACCTTGCTCCCGTAGCTCAGCGGAACAGAGCAGAAGAGTTCTAACCTTATGGTCGTGGGTTCGAATCCCACCGGGAGCACGAGATCCGCACGAATACGTCGACCAGTTTGTTCCTTCGTGTGGATCGGTGGAGTAGTGGCAGAGCGGTCGAATGCGACTGTCCCGAAAGCAGCAGGGGCGCAAGCCCCCGGAGGTTCGAATCCTCCCTACTCCGCGAACCCCGCATGGAAATCGTTCCCATGAGGGGTCTATCGAGGCTTGGCCGGTGTGCCCCGTACTGAAAACACCGGCATGGATGGTGGGCCGTGCGGCAAAGGCGCAGTCCTGCTAAGACTGTTGGGGCGGAAGTCCCTGGCGAGTTCGACTCTCGCACCATCCGCTAGCCGATCTGCAGTGATAGGCCACGGGATAGGGCCTGGAATCCAGTCAGCAAAAAACGGGTTGGATCGGCATGGCGGAACGCAGTCGGGCATACGTGTCCGATGCGTTCGCGCACATTCCTCCTTGGTGTAACGGCAGCACACGGGTCTTTGGAACCTTTGGTCCTGGTTCGAATCCAGGAGGAGGAGCTTGGCGGCAGCACGTCGAATTGATTTCCCGCTACACATCGATTCGATGCTTGTTGTACCGGACATACAGGGGGTTCAGGCGTCACCCCAGGCCGCGAAACGACGCCACGCCCTTGTAGCTCAGTGGATAGAGCGTCCGCCTCCGGAGCGGAAGGTCACGAGTCCGATTCTCGTTGAGGGCACGCACGAAAACTCCGCCAATCATAATGCGTGGAGTCCTTCTTCTCTTCTCTCTCACGCCGTCGCGCTTCGTACGGTTCGTGCATCACGAGGCAACGCCCTTGTAGCTCAACGGATAGAGCGCCGGTTTCCTAAACCGGGCGTAGCCGGTCCGACTCCGGCCGGGGGCACGAGTGCGGCATTTGATGGTTTGGCACTCTCAAAAAATCGAAACCATTGGAGTCCCGACCGGCCTCCGTCGTGATAAATCCCCGGTCAGGCAAACGCATGGGTCGTACGATCATGACGCGCAACCATGCGGGGCGTTGGTGTAATGGCAGCACGCCACCCCCTGTGGGTGGAGATCCGGGTTCGAATCCCGTGGCGTCCGCTAGGGAATCCGCTTTCTGATACGGTGTCTGCGGATTCCTGTTTGCGGTGTTAGCACAACGGTCAGTGTCTCAGTCTTCCAAACTGATGATGCGGGTTCGATTCCCGTACACCGCTCGATACGATTCCATGCCCGTTGGGAGTTCCCGGCGGGATGTCATGACCATGTGGATCGTGTCCGATGATCCGCGCCTCCGTTTGTTCGACGGACACGCGGATATCGCCGGCGTCCATCAGCCTATGGGTGGCTGATGCGAACAGCCCCCTGTCGGAGGGGTCGGCGCGAATCCGATGAAGCCTATCCGCCCAGTGCGGAAAAGGTTTCCTGCAGCGTGATCGATCACGCTGCTTGTCGGCCGACCCACAGGCTGTGGGAACGGTCCCGGTGGAGCATGGGCGTCACAGCCCGTGATCCCTGTCATGCCTCATGCCGTGGTACGCGCGTCCACCGCAGGCATGGGTGCAGGGATCCGGCACGAGTGGCCGGATCGATTGTGGACTGTGCGGATATTGCGACCTCGCAAGGGTGGTATCCGCGCATGCTTTCGTGGCCCAACCGGTAGAGGCGACAGTCCAAGGAACTGTCCGGTCCGGGTTCGAATCCCGGCGAAAGCACCAGCGGAAGCAACGGCGTCAACGCCACCCGATCCGGTTCGAACGTCTGCCGGAACGGGAACGATGCCACGGTAGGTTCTCTTCATAACTGGGACCCGTAACCGTTGCAGCGCCCGCTTCCGCTCATATTCTTGCGGAATATGATGTCAACGCCGCCACCCGCCCGCTGCCATATTGGGGCGGAGTGGAACGATGGTCAAGGCGCAGGCCTGCACCTCAGTGGCCTGAACGGAACCGCCTCTCCAGCATCGTATCCGCAACATGGCTTCGTCGTTCAATCGGTCAGGATGCCCCGTTTTTGGGGTGATGCGGGTTCGAATCCCGTCGAAGCACGATGGGCCCGGCGGCCACATGCGAAACGCCGGGTTCCCGAACGGGAGATAGTCTGCGATCGGCGGCATGAGCCGGTCGCGGGACAAGAATTCCTTTGCCCGCATGGCCCATCCGCCGTTCCTCATGCCGGAACGGCTCCGCCCCTCCCGCGACGCGGGAGGGGCTTTTCCGTTTTCCGGACGCATAGGAGGAGGCATGGAAAGGAAATCGTTGGCATCAGACCCGTTTCAGCCGATAGGCCGATATTGCCGGCAGATCGTGGACGAACTGCGCAAGACCGCGACTCCGGCCGCCCGCGAATGGCCGGCCTGGGGCATCACCTCATTCGTGTTCGTCATCCCGCTCATGATATTGGCCGCGGGCATGGATCTCGGGTTCGGCGAACTCACGCTCATGGTGTTCGGATGACGGTAACACATCCCGTGACCCTTGCCATGCTGCTATGGATGCTCATCGCCTCGTCCGCGTTCCTCCTCATGAGCGTATGGACGGACGACCCGGAGCATCGCAGCACCTACCTCCGTTGGGCTGTCGCGTATCTGACGGCCCTGATCGTCATCATCGCCATCTTCTATTACGAAGGAACCCCATGACCGTTCTCATCATCGTTCTGAAAACCATCGTCGCCGTCCTGAGCGTCCTGCTGTCCCTGCTGATCCTCCTGCACAAGGGCAAGGGCGGGGGATTGTCCGACATGTTCGGCGGCGGCCTGACCGCCAACGCGGGCACCTCCGGGGTCGCGGAGAGGAACCTCAACCGTTGGACGGTCGGCATCGCGATCCTCTGGGCCGTGCTGATCGTCTCGATCGGCCTCGTCGCAAAAACCATCTGACGAAACAGGAAACAAGCCAAACAAGATGAAAAACAACTGGTTCTGCCCCAACTGCGGGCAACCGATGGAAGCACAACGCCACGTGGACAATCCCACCGGCAGCATCACATGGACAATCGGCTGCCTCAACCCGGAACACTTCCACACGCGCGGATACGTGAACGCCGCCATCGCCGAAATCCAACTCGAGAAACTCCTCCACCAGTGAAATACATCAGCATCTTCAGCGGAATAGAAGCCGCCACCGTTTTGCCGTGAGGGTGCCCCCGCCTTTAGGCGTGGGGAGGACGTCAAGGTGGGGAGGGCATGGGCCCGCCCTGTCCGCATAGCGGCATGCGTATCCGGAAAAAACGGAAAGGAGCGATCATCATGATCCCTGTCATATGCCTGTTCGCGGGGTCCGCCGTGGGCTTCTTCACCGCATCCATGTGCATGGCCGCCCGTCGGGGCGATCGCATGCGGCCGGACGGGGCTGACCCGGGGGACGCATACGCGGGGCATGGAAACATACGATAGCGAATTCGAACACACGGCGGATCTGGTGCTCGTCATCCTGTGCGTGGCGGGCGGCATGCTCATGTGGCAGACCCATGGCTGGCTCATGGCCGTCAGCTCGATCATGTTCGCCGCGGGCGGCACGCTGCTGGTCTTCCATTGGGGCGCGGTCCACATGCGCCGCATGGGGGAGGACGGCCGATGATGCGCCCGTCACGACTGTCCGCCTCCTACGCGAGCCTCCTGCCCGCGTTGAACCGTCTCGGCTACCGGGCGGACGTGAGGGAGGCGTTCGTCTGCGGGTCGCGTTGCGTGGTCGTCGTGTCGGGCGCGCCCGCCACGCGCGTCCTCAACGACGGCTCATGGGAGCGCGACGACGGGATGGAGGGTTCCGATCCCACGAGCCTGCTCGGCCTGTACCGCGAGGAGCGGGTCGAGCAGGCCGTACGGCATCTCGCGCGCCATGATCTGAAAGGCGTCGCATGCGACATCCTGATTGCGGCCGGAATCCCCGTCGGCGTGATCCTGGACGCCGTGGAGCATGACGGCGGGCTCGCCGTCTCCTACCGGCGTGTCAAGGGCGTGCCCGAGGACACGGTGATACATGATTGGATGGCGCGCGCCAAGGCCGCGCCCGCATTGTTGGAGGAGATCGTCACTCCAAAGAGGAAGCAAAAACCGTGACATACTCAGACACCCTGCTCACCGTCGAACACCAGACAATCGTCTACACCCAGCATGAACTCGAACAGGAACAGGAATACGAGCAGCAGCTGCAGGACGCGCGCAACGGACTGGGAGACCTTGCGCTTCTGCCAGAAGCCAACCCAAACAAGCTCGACAGCTGCGTAAGCCTGCCCAAGCAGACCAAGTTCAACACCTGCTCCCACGGCCACCTCTGCAAAGAAGGCGTAAAAACGCACATGACCTACCACGATGACGGCAGCGGGGACTGGGTGCTCTGCAGCGATGACCCTGACTATGAGCAGTACATCATGGCCGGAAACCCGACACACGTTCCAGCAAACCCACTCAACGTCTGAACAGAAAGAACACGATCATGTCCAACAAGTCGGCACAAGCGAAACGGCAACTCGTGGAAATCACCGACTACATCGGCCGCAACTGCCATGAGCTGGAAGGATGCGCCGTCATCTTCACCTGGAAAGGCGAAACCAAAGCCGGAACACTCCAATACAACGGTATGAGCGACCTCAGCATCCGCGGATTGGACTATGACACGGATTACGTGCTGGAAGTCTGGCCGGACGGTTCCGTTCATAGCGTCAACAAGAACATATACGACTTGCATGTGTTTGCCGGCAAAAAGGACAACAGATAAGCATGGAGACATATTGGAATCCAGCCACGAGGGAAAACGGACTGTCCGATAAGAACGGCCGTGGCGTATATGCGAGAGAACATAAGCCACTACTCGATAAAGAAATCGCCAAAGTTCGTCAAAAATACGGTAACAAACTGGCCAAGGTGACGTTCGACGAAACAGCACCGAGATGGTGGCTCGTATTGTGGGTAATGGAGCTGGCTATGACGGTTCGCCAGGAATTATAGGCGTTGCTCCGGGAGCTGAGATCACCGCATACGCGGATGGTGTGGATAGCGGTCTCGGCGGTTCCGCAATGGATAAGAAGTGTAAGGATGACGATGGGGAAGTGGTGGCGTATCCTTATCTGACGTTCTCTGAAGTGATTCGGCATGATTATCGAATAATCAACATGTCGTTCGGCAGTACCATTGATGGCGGGCCCGATGATGTGGCTGCGTATGTGTCCGCGTTGAGGAAGGGTATTATCCTTGTGTCGGGTCGTGACAACGACACCGATCCGGGAACCAATGATTTTGTGGGCATGCCTTTGAATAATTCGTATTTCCCGGGAGAGATAACGGTGAATTCGATTAATCCCGATGGGTCGCTGAGCTCCACTTCGGATGTGATGGATGGTAATGTGGCCATTCTTTCTCCGGGTACGAACATGCCGGTTTATCCTTGGGGGGACAGCAAGGATGCTGAAGTCGGTGATGGTGGCACGTCTTCCGCGACCGCCATTCTGTCTGGGTATTTGGCGTTGGTGTTGCAGAAGTGGCCCAAGGCTACCGGCAATCAGGTGCTCCAGTCGTTGATTCGTAACACGAAGGGCAATGAGTCGGGTGAGCCCCGGTTGGATCCTGAGCATAAGCGTGGGTTCGGCGAGGTGGATGTGGCCAAGCTGCTGAGTGTGGATCCCACCCAGTACCCGGATATCAATCCTCTGCTGGCGTGGGCGTATGAGACCAGTGAGAAGCATGAGGAGACCCGCGGCATGTACACCGACCACTCCGATTGGAAACATGACTACGGGGCAACCGACCCATTCTCGCCTGACGGGGAGAGAATCAACGCGACCAAAAACACCGATCTGGTGGGGCGGGAGTATGAGCGCCAGCAGGCGGCGTGGAAGAAGGTCGAGCAGTGCAAGTCTGATGGTGGTTCGGATTGCATGAAGTATTCCGCCACGAACACGGCTGATAAGGCTGACGGCAAGGATAGTGGCAAGAGCGTGCTGCCCGATACGGGCGGTTCGAAGTTGCTCGGCGTGCCACTGTGGGTGTGGCTGGCAACCGGTGGCGTGGGCATTGCCGTGGTGATTGGTGGCATCGTGCTTGCCGTGGTGTTGTCGAAGCGCGGAAAGCAGGGTCGTCGTCCGTTGCCGGATGCCGCTGCCGCTGGCCCGTCGCCGTATGCGGGTCCGCGTCAGCCTGTGCCGGGTATGGCGTATCCGAACCGACCGTATTCGCCGCAGTATGGCGGTCCCGGGTCCCGGCCTGTGCCGCAGTACCAGGCTCCGGGCCCAGCTCAGGTGCCATCGCAGTACCGGCGGAATGTCGGTCCGGTATCTCCTCGGTATGCTCAGCCTCAGCAGCAGGCGAATCCGGTTCCGCAGAATCCGGTTCAGCCGGCCCAACCCTATCCTCAGCCTCCCGCCAGTCAGGTTCCCAATGTCGCAGGCGGCTATGGTCAGGAACAGGGTTATTCCCCACAACAGTATCCGCCACAATCCGATGGTCGGAATAAGCCCGGCCAGGGCCGGCATGCACGGTAAACCATAGAGAGTATCAGGAAGGGAAAGGAGACATCGATGTCCGACAAGGATAAAGACAAGAATGTTGTCGAGCAATCCCGCCTTGAATGCGGGACAATGCGGCATCCGGCGAAACGCGAACCAAGCGACGGCGACAGTCGCGTGAGACTTGGAGCTGGCCTCGGCAACGAGGCCATGCAGATGACTTCGCTCTAGCGACAAGCTAAAACAAAGTCATCTACAACGGCCTCGCGCGTTGGCCGCGGGGATCGTCCCGATCCGCACGGCCGCGCCACGGAGACGGTCGGAGCCGACGTGACGCATACCCTTCGTCGAGCGGGAATCGTCGTTTCGAATAAGGAGGGGTCCGTATGGGTCTGCATGTTCCGGAGGGATATCATTTCCTCGGCGAATGGGGGCGCGCGTGGCGCGATCCGAAGTCCGGCCTGTGGACGGTCGCGGGCATGCGCGAGGGGTCGGAGGGCCGGGTCGTGCTGTCGGACGGGGAGGCGAGGGCGTTCGCCCGCCTGGTATGCCGGGACGAGCCCGCGACGTTCGCCACGCCGGCCGAAAACGAGACGGCCGTGAACGCCAGTGGGGGAGCGGGCGGCGAACAGGCGCGCATCCACGCCGTCGAGGCCCTGCACCGGCTGGGGCGCGTCTGATGTCCGGCTACTGGCTGGGCGTGGCCACCCCGTTCATGATCGTATCGGGAATCCTATTGCTCTGGCTGGCCGGCAGCCTGTTCGCCGCGATCGTCAGCTGGGCGTGGAAGAAGGCGCATTACGGGCTGCTGAAGAAGGGTTGGATCGCGGAGGATTACGACGAGGACTCAGGGGAATGGACCACCCGTCCCGGCGCGGAACGCCTGGCGGCCGCGTTGACCCGGTCCGGCGAATACCGGATGCTCCCGTGCTTCGGCTGGATGATCCTCATCGTCCGCGACCACAGGCCGGACGACAAGGAGACCGGGGAGTGAATGATCCGGCATGCGAGAAGCCGCGTCGCGGCGTTCTCGCCGACCCGTGCCTGTCCGGGCATCTGCGCGAACGGGCGGTGGACGACAGGGGCGAATACTGCCGGGCCGGGGGTGACGACGACCTGCTGGAAGTCGACCGGCTCGCGGGCCGCGGGCTCGTCCGCTTCTATACGGAGGCCGGCAACGGTTCCATGCACGTGGACGTGCCGGAGGAGACCGCCCGAAGCGTCGCCCGGTGGATCCTCGACCATACGAACGCGTGAAGGAGGAAATCATGAGGAACATCTTTTTCCCGGATTCCGTCATCGGACTCATCGAACGGGACAAGGCCCATGCCGTACGGTTCGCGCAGGCCGGGGCGGTTCTGATGCTGATTGCGGCGGGAACGCTGGTATTCGGCGCTTGTGTCCCTCTGAAGGGAATCCCTCTTGTCGTTCCGGTTGCCGCGTTCGTGATCTGCTCGTTTATCGGAAGCCGACTGTTCGGCGGCGCGATTCTGGTGATGGAGGAAGACCAACGGAAACGACCAACGCGACGGGGCGAACGATAATGAAGACGTCAAGTGCGCACGTCCGACGCGAATCCGTTCCGTCCAGAGAGCTCTCCACGCTCATCCTGCACCGGGATACGGGCGCCACGGATCCGGAGCGTCCGTTCAAGTCCCAATGCTCGTGCGGCCGCTGGTTCACCGCGTTGGACTGGCATCTGCACGGGTGCTGGACGGGTTCCGAATGCCAGTACGACGAGCCTCCAAGCGTCCTCCACGAATATGAGAGGTTCCTCGCATACGACCTGTTGTGCGAGGCATTGGGGCGGGCCGGCGTGCTGGCGCCCATCCGATACGAACACCCATCCCGTACGGGAAGAGGGAGGAGGAACTCATGCGTGGTTTGATGCGATTCATCGGATTGGGCCGCCTGCTGACGGTCGGCGCGATCGCGTTCGCCGTCACCCCGGCCGCGGCGCTGGCGGCGTTCCTTTGCGACCGGCCGGGCTTCGGCGTCCCGAGGCTCCCGTCCGGCCTGCACGCGGGCTGCGCGATATGCGGACCGGTCGCCGCGTTCTCATTGGCGGCCGCCGACGTCCGGGATGACATCCGCCGTCTCGGACGGAGCATCGACGGGGCCGGACGATCGGGGGAAAAGTGAGCGTATTCGACATGACCGGCATTCCCGACGACGGTTCCCTCGAGGATCAGCTGAAGTGGCGCCGGTTCGCGGACAGGGTTGACCGGCTGTTCACACCAAGCGGGCGCAAGCGCGCCGAACTGGCGAAGGCCCTGGCCGCCTACGCGAAGGCGGCCAGGGATGCTCGACGGCTCGCCTACGAATTATGGGCCTCGGAGACGGAATGGTTCGAAGGCTGCAAGAGACAGACGGCCGACGAACAGGACATCGATCTCGAATACGATCCGGAACCCGACACGGATCCGAAACTGGACATGTTCTGGGAGCGGCTGGAGGAGTTCGCGGATTGCGAGGAGACGCTGCTCGAATCCGCGCAAACGGCCGATACGATAATCAGGTTGATTGCCGGCGGGAATGCCGGATCCGACGGGAGGGGGACCGTCGATGGGCGTCCGTGACGGTTTGGCGGCGCAAGCCCCGTCTTTCAAGTCTGGGGTGAGCCGCCACTTCTTTGATTAATCACTGTTTCCGTGGCAAGGTTTATAGCATGAGCCAGAAGGCACGAATCATCACAGTCAGGCATGCGGGCGCATCCGTGTACCTTGGCGACGATTCATGCCGCAACCACTGTTGGACGCGCAATCCCGAACGTATCATGGACTGGCTGTGCGATGGTTGGCGTACCCGTTTCAACCAGCATCGGGAGCATCGGACAATCCGCCGCTACATGGAGGACGTGGAATCCCGTGAGCGCATGTGGGTGGACGTTCCCTTGGGTGGGGCGACCGTCGGGGAGCCGTTCAAGGACAGCGAGGCTCGAATCCGGTGTTCTTGGCTCGCATGCATCCCCTCCGCCGTCCTCGCCAGCCCCATGCGCGTGGAGAATTCGGAATGGTATGCCGGATTGAAGCGCAAGAAGATTAATGGCGGTCGTGTTCCGGGGTTCAAATCCCGCAAACGCGACCCCCAGTATTTCGTATGTTGGCGCAACCAGAACAAGACCGGCAACGCCGTCTACCATCAGGTGTCACGCAAGCGTGGCGTGGTCGTAATCACCGGAAGCGTGAAAAAGGAATTCCGCAAGCCGGGCGAAACGGGATGCCGTTGGATGCTCTCCATCCACGTGCGCGTCAGCCAACCCGTCAGGGATTACACGAGCGTGGCGGTGAATTGGACGGAACGCACTCTGGCGTTCACCAACGAACCGTCGCCCATCCGACGGAATGCCGCCGGCAAGCAGACCGGCATCGACCGTGGCTGCGTCCACACATTGGCCTTGTCGAATGGGACCATGCTGGACATGCCGCAACCGTCCGAACGGGAGAGGCGAGAGTATCTGCGCCTGCAACGCAAGCTCGCCCGACAAGACATGACCAACAGCCGACGTGATGGGAAAACCGCGAAATTCCAGTCGAAACGACGCAAACTCACATTGAAGCGCATGAGTTCGATACGCCGTCGCGTCAACAACCGCAAGGACGATTGGGTCGCGAAGATCACGACCCGACTGGTCGAAGACTACGACCTCATCGCCTTGGAAGCGTTGAACACCCGGCAGATGACCCGCAAGCCGAAACCGAAACAGGACCCCGACCATAAGGGACGCTACCTGCGCAACGGTTCGGCGTCCAAAGCGGGATTGAACCGCAGCATCCTCGGCAACCGTTGGACGGACATCCAGGACAAACTCGAATACAAGACCCGTCTCGCCGGGACCCGGCTCATACTGGTCAACCCGGCGTACACGTCCCAGACCTGCAACCGTTGCGGTCATGTCGCAAAGGAGAACCGTGAGAGCCAAGCGGTCTTCCACTGCGTCAACTGCGGCAACAAGGACAATGCGGACATCAACGCGGCCAAGAACATCCTCGCCCGCGCGATACACACAACCGGCATGGACGATGCCGAGGGCGTGGAGGGACACGCTTCCCGCGAAACCCGTGTTTCACGGGAAGGTTCCGTTGAAACGCCAACCCCTGCCACGCGTACGGGAAGACCCCTCCAATGAGTGAGGAACGTGTCTCATACGCGACAGGAATCCCCCGGCTTCAGCCGAGGGGAGGAAGTCAAGAGGAGCTGAACGGCTGTTACGCGATGCTATGCGAAGCCTTACGCGCTTGGCATCGGATGCAAAAGGACCATCCTCGGGAGACCGCCGCGAAGGTCCTGAAGGACGTATACGGGTACGAGTTCCACCTGAACGGCGGCGGCTGCCCATGGCGCCTCCCCTCCGTCGACCATGAGTGGGCGGCGAACGGGATGCGGGCGCTCGGCCTGCCGGCGGACAGGTTCGAAGACAACGCCATCGTCCTCGCCCGACTGCTTGACGGACAGGCGGGGGACTATGAGCTCGCTTCGGGGCGCATGCCGGAAACACCGGAGATCGTGTATGGTTCCGATGTCGACAGGTTCGTCGTGGTGGAGCAATTCCACAATGCGTTCCGCCGCATCACCGCCGATTGGGACAGTGTCCTGAATCGTAAGACCATGGATTCGAACCTGGAACGGCTGCTGCCATTGGCCGCGCATACGGTGCGGATCGAACGCGAGGGCGGCAGCCCGGACCTGCGCCCCATGCTCGATCTGTGCCGGAAGACGCACAAGCAGTGAACCGCCGCACGAATCGCATCGGGGGAGAACCGGACGGTCCGGAACACGGCTAATCGAAAACCTCGGCCAAGGTGGGCTTCATCATTTTCACCGGCATCACGCCGAAGTCGGTACGCGAGTTCACGAAGATCATCGTCCACCCGCGCCGCGGGGACATCAGCCTCGTCAACCCGGTCGAAAAACGCCACACGACACCCCGGCCAGACCCCACGCACCGGAACGCATACCCTCACGCGAAAGCATCCGACACGCCCGCCGGGCCGCGCCGGACACGGGACAAGGGAAGGGGAGGCCGCCCATGGGCGACGATCCGGTCAGGGACAAATACACGCACGCCGTGAACTGGGACTACGTCAGCCACGACCCGCAGATCCTACGATTGCGCGAACAGCTGGCACGCGAATACGACGCGGCGAACGGGATCATGATCCCCCTCGACCCCAAGGACACGATGCCCGCGTTCCGCAAGATCGTCAGACTCGTCCTCGACGGGCTCGCCGCCAGGAACCTCGTCGCCCGGCCCGACCTCGCCTACAAGGCCATGTTCCCCTTCCCCGACGCGCCCGGATACGCGGACCTCGTCATCCTCGACGCGGTCACACAGACCCTCGGACGCCATGGGGACGAGGGGGAGCGTTGACCGGCCGGCACACGCGCCCACGCGCCCGCACGGGACGTCGCATCCTCCAATTCGTGTCCGGGCTGAGCCTCACGCTCGCCATCCTGTGCGCGTTCCACGTCGGCTGGGTATGGTGGGGGGACGCGTTCGACGGCATCCACACGCAGCAGACCCTCGCCGTCCGCCACGGCGTCAAGGACGTGGATGCGGGCGACGCGACCCGGATCGCCGAACCCCGGGGCGGCGACCCGCCGGCCGAAACCGAACCCGGCCACGGCGCCGTCATCGGCTGGATGTGGATACCCCGGTTCGGCCACGACTGGAAACGCGCCATCCAGGAAGGCACCGGCACGGACGTGCTCGCCAACCAGGGGATAGGCCACTACGGGCACACGCCCATGCCCGGCGGGAAAGGCAACAGCGCGTACGCGGGACACCGCACGCCCGGCGACCTGGGGGCCGCCGACACATTGGAACCCGGCGACCCGATCGTCATCCAGACCGCCCGGCACTGGTACGTGTACAAGGTGCAGTCATCCTGGATGACCACGCCCGACGACGTCGCGGTCGTCGCCGACCAGCCCGGTCAGGGGGACACCCGCTCGATCACGCTCACCACCTGCAAATGGTCGCTCGACGAGGCCGACAGCCTGTCCGCACGCCTCATCATACGAGGCCGCCTCGAATCATGGTCGGACGTGGGGGACGGGATCCCCGCCGAACTCGCCGACGGGACCTCGAGACCCGCCGTCAGGGCGCGCATGGCGGCCAGCCGCGTCATACGCCGCATAAGCGTGCGCATGCCCGTCAGCCGCATCCTCGCCGCCGCCGCGGGCGGCGCCTGGCTCCTGCTCGCCGGCCTCGCATGGCTCATATGGCATGGGGGCAGGCCCCGGAGCGAACCCACATGGAACCCGCTGACCCTCGCCTGGCGCATCCAGACGGGACCCGTCCCATTGCGGATCATCCTCTTCATCCTGTTCTGGACCATGATCCTGTTCGCCGAATGGGCGTGGCTCAGCCCCTGGCTCGACGCGACGATCCCCCTGTTCTCCACCAGCCCGTCCATGACGGGCGCATAGGCGGCGCGCATGGACGACGAGACGACAACCATGCGTGCCGTGCGGGTGAGCGGCGGCACGCGACGACGACGGCGCATGCGGCGCGCCGACCCGGACATGCGCGTCCTGAGACGATGCAGGACCCTCATGCTCGCGATCACGCCCATGTGGTGGATCATGTGGGGCGTGTTCCTCGCGTCCGCGACCATGCCCGCGACCATGCGGGCCGGGATCGGGCTCATCGTCCTGACGGCGGGCCTGCTCGCCCCCGCCCCCATCATCCGATACACGCGGGAAACGGGAAAGAGGCGCGGACGGCCGGCGTCGAAGGAGTGGAACCCGACATGAAAGGCACGTATCGCATCATCGACCGGCGGCGCCGCCACGGCCTGATCCGCCTGTGTCTGGCGGAGCGGCCGGACCCCGGGTATACGGGAGACGATTGGGACGACAGCCCATACGAGCGCAACGCGGGTCCCGTATGCCAGGATTTCGTGGACGCGACGCCCACCCTGGCCGTCCCATGGGGCCTGGCGGCGGTGGAGCCACGCTGGACAGTGGGACTCATACCGGGGCACGTACATTGCCACGTCGGACATCACCGTGTTCACGTTCAAAAACCTCAGATCGCAGAACCAGAACGTCGGCAACCTGCTTGACGGATTTTTGGCGTGTAAGCCCGGTATTTCAATGCCGGGTCTGCACGCCTTCTCATATTGTTGATTACTCAATAATATGGTATCATTATAGGCATGAGTCAGAAAGTACGAATTCTGAAAGTCCGTCATGCGGGGTGCAGTGTGTTCCTCGGCTTGGACTCTTATGGGAATCGTATGTGGACTCGTAATCCGGAACGTATCATGGACTGGCTGTGCGACGGGTGGAGGAGCCGGTACAACCAGCATCGGGCGCAACGCCCCCAACGGAGGCTCGTGGAGGACGTCATCACCCGGGAGCGTATTTGGGTGGACGTGCCTTTGGGCGGCGCGGATGTGAAACCCGCCGTCAAGGACAGTCAGGCCCGGTTGGATTGTCTTTGGCTGACGTGCATTCCCTCGCCTATCCTCTCCTCATGTGAACGTGTCGAGAACACGGGTTGGTTCGCCGGATTGAAACGTAAGAGGACCAGCGGCGGTCAGGTTCCGGGGTTCCGTTCCCGCCATAAGGCTCCTCAGTATTTCGTGTGTTGGCGTAACCAGTCGAAGACCGGTAACGCCTTGTATCATCGGACGGGCAAGCGTACCGGTGTGGTCGTCATCACGGGCAGTGTGCCGAGACAGTATCGTCGTGAGGGTGAGAACGAGGCTCGTTGGCGTATCGCCATTCATGTGCGGGTGAGTCAACCCATTCGTGAATATACGAGTGTGGCGGTGAACTGGACTAACAGGACACTCGTGTTCACCAATAGTCCACTCCCCATCAGCCGAACCGATACGGGCATGATGGTCGGCTTGGATAGGGGCTGCGTGCATACCCTCGCCACCTCCGATAACATTTTCCTCGACATTCCCCAACCGTCCGTCAAGGAGACGGAGGAGTACAGGCGTCTGCAACGCAAGCTTGCCCGACAGGACAGGACGAACGAGAAGCGTGGCGGCAGGAACGCCAAATTCACGTCCAAAAGCCGCAAGCGCACCCTCCATGCCATGAGGCGCATCCAACGTCGGATAAATAATCGCAAGGACGATTGGATGGCGAAGACCACCACCATGCTGGTACGCGAATATGATTTCATCGCCATGGAACAGCTGGCGGTGAAAGCCATGAGCCGAAGCGTCCGCCCCAAACCCGACCCCGACAATCCGGGGCATTATCTGCACAACGGGATGAAGAGGAAAAGAGGTTTGAACCGTAGCGTCCTCGCCAACCGTTGGACTGACATCCTGCATTGTCTCGAATACAAAACCAAGCTTGCGGGAACCCGACTCGTTCAGGCACCCGCTTACAACACGTCATGCATTTGCAACGTCTGCGGATACTGCGACAAGAACAACCGTGAAAGCCAAGCGGTGTTCCACTGCCACAATTGCGGGCATGAGACGAACGCCGACGTGAACGCGGCCAAGAACATTCTCGACCGCGCGTTGAACACAATCGGCATGGACGATGCCGAAGAGTGGAGACAACAAGCTTCCACACTGGTGAAAACCAGCGGGAAGCAACGTCGATGAAACTCAAACCCCTGCAATACCGGTCGGAATCTCTTCCATTAAAAACATTAAGAAAGACACGTCCGACCGGCAACAGGAATCACGGGATTTTAATCCCGTGAGGAAGTCAACATCTCACGCACGCGATCGACGGCCTCTTGTGTTACCGGATTCATGTCAAAATCATCGGTGCGGTAGAAAGCCGAATTGCCGTTCGAGTTACGGCTGACATTGACCGCAATACCGGTGACATCCATCTCGCCTTTTTCGTTGCGATCCAAGTGGACGAACAACGTTCTTGCGATTAGTTCTCGACGGCCCGCGACGTATTTCACGACGCGCCGGACGCGTCCGGATCGATCCACGTGTTCCCGGGCGTCCGCCCTCCTGGACATTCCCGGCATGAGGATGACGGGCCGACACCCATGCCCGCCGGCACGGTCAGGGACGCCGGGGGACCGGCAGACGGTCCGCGTCGACCCCGTGTTCGGCGCACAGGCCGCGTTCCATGCCACGCCACCAGTCGGCGGTCACGATCTCGTTGAGGTTGCCGGAGACGACGATCCTGCGCCCCACCGGCTCCCATTCGCCGTCCAAGGCGCGCCGTTCCAGGAGGAGCGGCCATACGGTGCGGCCGGTGGCGTACGCCGGCCCGCCCCCGTCGGACTCGTATTCGGGGAACCCGTCCAGCCAGCGCAGCCGATAGTCGTTCATCATACGGGCGCGTATGCGTCACCGGCGGGGGACGCATACGCGGATACGGACAAGACCCCCGTGCCGGACGGGGGAGGAAAGGAAGAATCATGACGGAAACCGAACCATGCGACTGGTCGGAGATGACGCCCGACATGCTGCTCGCCCACATGGCCGGACTGGCCATCCTCCAGAAGAAGATCGCGAAGGCGCTGGACGGGGCGAAACGCCAGTATCTTCGCACGCATGACGCGGACAGTCCGAAGGAGAACGCGGTGTTCGCCGGCCTCGACGCGGCCACCGTGCTCGTGAAGGCCGACGGGGCGGGCTCCTACAAGGTGGACGATCCGCTCGCCTACGCGGACTTCCTCAGCCACTACGGACTGGATTGCGAGGGGCAGCCGGCCGTCATCACCGTCAACTACCCGACCCCGAACGCCATGGGCGAACGTTTCCTCGAACGCCTCATCCGCGAACACGGGGGAGAGATACCGGACGGCGTGAAATACCAGCCGGGCCGTTCCGGCGGCGTGACCGTCACCCTCGGCAAGGGGATCGCCGAACATGCGTTCGACGCGAACGAACTGTCCCGCCTCGCCATCGAAGCCGCCGTCTGAACAGGCGCATAGCAGCCCGGCAAACGAAAGGAAAACCATTCCATGTCACGCAGGAACCTTGAGAAAAACCAGCCCCGCCCGTTGAAGGCCGACGCCATGTTCAGCCGCAAATGCTCTCGCACCCGCTACGCGACCCCCGTGGACGCCCGGATCGCGCTCGGCCGCCTGCCGGAAGGCAAGACGATCCGCAAATGCCCGGAATGCGGCGGCTACCACATCGTCGAACCGGGCGTCATCCTCCGCCGCCGCGGCAAGGAGGCCAGGTGAGCGCGGTCAACGAGCTCGAACGGCGCCTGGCCGCCGACCGTCCGCACGCCGGCCCCGACGAACGGACCGAAACATTCCACGAGGTGAAACCGGACCGTCCGCCCTCGGTCCGGCCCACGGGCGGACCGAGGCCCGCGAAAACGAAGACGCGGCCGCGCGACCCGTGGAGCCCCGTGCCCCGGCCGACCCGCACGGAATGGCGTCGCGCCCTGACGCCCATGATCCTGCAACTGCTGGGCGTGCTCCTGCTCGCCGTCGTCTCGTTCATGGCCGGCCAGACCGCATTGGGCGTCATCCTCCTGCTCGCCCTGCTCGCATTGGCCGGCTGGCGCGCCGCCACCTGGGACTGGACGCCCGCGGACACCGTGATGCGCGGCGTGGACGCGACCCGGCCGGTCCGCGTCCTGCGCGTCATCGACCCCGACGATCCGGAGACGCCCGTCCGGATCGTGCACGCGGGCCGCCGGTACGCGATCTGGTGGCTGGACGCGGACGCCACGGTCAGGACCGGCATGCTCCTGACCCGTCCCGGCCTCGTGTCCGTCGCCACGTCGGACAGCACGGCGATCCTGCCGGAAGGGGGCGGGGCGTGAACCGCACCCTGTTCGCCGGCGACCTGCACGCGAAAGGCGACCTGCTGCCTTTCATCTCGAACATGGCAGACCGGGAGCATGCCGACCGGATCGTCCTGCTGGGCGACATATGCGACGACTGGCATGTGTCGAACACGGGCATGATACGGTTCATGGAACGGTTCGCCTCATGGTACCGGGCCGAATCCGGGCGACGGGAGATCGTCCCGCTGCTCGGCAACCATGACGTCCCGTATCTCATGCAACACGGATCCGCCTCGTTCGCGCGCGTACGCGCCCAGGCGCCGGGCTTCAAACCGGGCGCACAGCGCCGCGTCCACGAGCTCATGAAGGACATCCCGATACGGATCGCATGGACGGACGGCACAATCATCGCCACGCACGCGGGACTCACCCGCCGGTGGGGGATCCGCCGGTTCGGGCACGCCTGGACGGGCATGACCGCCAGGCAGATCGCCGACGGGCTGAACCGCCTGTCGGAACATCCCGGAAGCCTGGCCGCCCTGTACATGGACGACGACGGACCGTTGTGGGCGCGTCCCGGCCACGGGGACTACGATGACCACCTGACCCAGGTGTCCGGGCATACGCCCGTCCCGTCGGCCGGTTACGTGGAGGGCGTGTGGCTGTGCGACACGTTCAGCACCATGTCGGACGGCACGCCGATCGGCGACCGGAGCATGCTGCTGGCGGACGGGACCGGTCTGCACGCGGTCCCCCCGTACGCCCGGTGAGACGCTTCGCCGCGTGAAAAACAAGGGCGGGCCCTTTTTCGCGGGGCCCGCCCTTATTTCAAGCGACGATCCGATCGAAACCGGCTTTCATGTCCCGTTCCATCCGACGCGCCTCATCCCATGCGCGCCGCCGCCGGCCGGGCAGCAGCGGGCGTTTCGGCGGCCGGCCGAACACGGGCGTCACATGTACGCTCCCGGCGCCCGCATCCTCCACGTCGAGCCGTTCCACGGGCGCGTCGTATTCGCCCAGCCGCCGGTTCGCGTCCCGCCTCCACGCCTCCAGGTCGGCGGCCAGCCGTTCCGGGTCGCGCGCCGTCACGCCGTCCATGCGTATGCCCGGCAGCCACAGGTACGAGGATACGGCCTTCGGGGGGAGCGGCACGGGGGGCGGTGGCACGTCCGGCCCGCCGCCGCGCCCGCCCGCCGGTTCGAACGTGCCCGCCACGCCTTTCGGCAGGCCCTTCGCCCTGTGCGCCCGCCCGTTCGCATCCATTGTCATGATCGTCCCCTTCCCTTCGCGCCGCGGACGCGTCCTATGCCCGTCCGGGGACGCATGCCACGGGGCGTGAACGACAACGATCAGCAGTTCAGGACCATCATCACCGGTCATCTCAAAACACGGCTCATGGACGCCTGGCGGGATTCCACGGACACGTTCGAACGTCTGCCGGACGGCACGTGGGCTCCCGCCCCGTACGACGAAAACATGGCGGACGGGAGCACGCCCGTCGCATGGGAGGACGTCGCCGACCCCATGGACCCGAAGCCGGACCGCACCGGGTGCGCGCTCGTCACGCTCGAGGACGCGGAGGACCATCATCGCGTGCTGCTCGTCAAAGGCGTCACCGTATGCGAGCTGCTGCGCGACTGGACGGGATACGATTATGTCGACTGAGAATATCCGCCCCGAGGGGCTGCCCGGCGGACGGCCGGTCGAATGGGTCGTGCGCCGCACGCCCCGGACGGGGCGGCCATGAACGACGTCCTGACATTGGGTCATACGGGCCGTTACCGGATCGACTGGATCCGCCGGGACGACGGGACCGTCCGCTACCGGGTCACGGGATTCCGGCTTGACGGCGACCCGGAGGAGCCGCCCCGCGTGGACGCCTGCCCCACGCCCGCCGGCGGCATCCGGCTCCGGGCCCGGCGCGGTCCGACGCCGGGCGGGACGGTCACGCCGGACGGTCTCAGACGGGCCGCCGCGTGGATGACGGACGTCGCCGGCGAACTCGACCGGGTGCGCACGCTTCTCGAACTCGACCTGGACAGGAGAAAACCCTGACCGGTTTTTGCGGCGCAAGCCCGGCTCTTCAGAACCGGATCAGCCGTTTTCCAGCCCGATTTGGGCAAGGAACCGTTGTCCGTGAGGTTCGGCGCGCGCCCCGCCGGAACGGCTGCGCCAAGGCGGCGAGCCGATGGATTTGACTTCCTCCCCGTCCTGAAGGGCGGGGATTCCTACACCGTTCGCCTTAATGAAGGCTTACGGTTCGGCGGGTTCCCGTTTCACAGGCGTCCGCGTTGCGGTCGGCTTGCGCCAACCCCCGTCTTACGTCGCCTCCACGGGCGTTTAACGACTCGGCGAGTCCCGCCGCGTCAAGGATGTTCACGGCCGCGTTCCAGTCACGGTCGAGCAGGGCACCGCACTTAGGGCATTCCCAGATGCGCACGTCGAGCGGTTTCCGGCCATCGCGATACCCGCATACGGAGCAGATCTGGCTGCTGGGATACCACCGGTCGACGCGTTTGACGGTTCTGCCGTAGTGGACGCCCAGTTGTCGGATGCGGTCGATGATACGCGTCCAGTTCGCATCCAACAGGCTCTTCGCCATGCGGGTGCGGGCAAGTCCCTTGACGTTCAGGGTCTCCAAGGCGACGGCTTGGTTCTCGCCCGCCACCTTGGACGCCAGCTTGTACGCCATGTCCCTGCGCTGGTTCCGTATCCGACCGTAGGTCTTGGCCTTCAGGATTCGTGTCTTCGCATGATTGGCCGAACCTTTCTTCTCCCTCGCCAGTTGTTTGTCGAGCCTGCGCAGTCGGCGCGCCTTGCGTTTCAGGGTGCGCGGGTGGGGTATCTTCTCGCGTGTGCCGTCCGTGTAGACGATGCTCATGAGCGAGTCGAGCCCCATGTCGATGCCGCACGCCTCATGCAGCGGCCTGGGGGCGTCGGACTCGTCGTCGACTTGCACGGTGAAGCTCGCCTCATACGAGCCGTCCGCGTGGAGCATGATGTTCACGGTGTTCGGCGTGGACGGCAGTTCGCGTGTCCAACGGAGTTTGACCCGCCCGATCTTCGGAAGCGTGAGAAAGCCCCATTTGCATCCGTCCGCATGCCCGACCTTGAATCGCGCGGATTTGGTGAACTCGGCGGACTGTTCGCCGTCCCTGCGGCTCTTGTACCGGGGCAGTCCCGTGCGATGCCTCTTCCCGGTGCGGTGGTTGGTCACAATATGGGTTCTGCCGGCCTTGTAGAGGCGGAGGAAGTTCCGGTAGGCCACGTCCGCGTGACGTATCGACTGTTGCAAGGGTGTGGAGGACACGGCCAGAAGCCACTCCATGCCCGGATTGGTTTTCCATTGGGTGAACATGCCGCTCAACTGCGTGTAGGACTGCATCCTCCCATGCCGTCTCCTCATGAGTTCCCGCTGGTCGAGCGTCCAGTTGTACGCATACCGGCATGCGCCGTACAGGCGTGACAACGCTTCGCGCTGACCTTGCGTGGGGTATGCGCGGTAGTTGTATCGCCTGTAGGAACTCATGTTTGGTATTAATACTTGGTCTTTATGGATAAGACAAACGATGTTCGTAAGGGACGGCACTGCGTCTACGATTTGCACGCGCACTTGGTCTTCGTCGCCAAATACCGGCACGACGTGTTTACCGGCGAGCATCTGAAGGCGTTGGAACGCATATTCTCCGACGTGTGCGCCTCGTTCGGCTGCCGGTTGGAGGAGTTCAACGGCGAAACCGACCACGTCCACCTGCTCGTATCGTTTCCCCCGACCGTGGAGCTCAGCAGACTCGTCAACAGCCTCAAGGGAGTGTCCAGCCGATACATGCGCCGCGACTACCCGGAACTCGCCCGCCACTACTGGAGGGCGCAACGTCTCTGGTCGCCCAGCTACTACGCGGGCACGGCGGGAGGCGCGCCATTGGACACGTTGAAACGGTACATCGAAAACCAGAACCGGCCCGAGTGATTCACCACCGCCCTGAAGGACGGTGTACCCTCACTCAAAAACGATGGCGTCGGATCTGGTCGCGAACTGAAAAAAGGCATCCCGATGTGCCGGCGGGGCGACCGCATCCCGGGGGCCGGACTTTACAATATTGTAAAGCCTCACCTCCGACCTTTACAATATTGTAAAGTTTTCCGGCCTGTTTTGTATGCGTGTATGCATCTGTATGCATCCGGGGATGCATACAGAAAAAGCCCGGAAAAAGCCCGAAAACCCTTATAAATAAAGGAAAAAATATAATTCCTTTCTCTTGTATGCATTGTATGCATCAATATATGGGGTTTCCTTCCTTTTTCCCGAATCCCCTATAAGGGAATGATGCATACAATGCATACACGCCTCCGGACCATCCCCGGAACGTCGGAAACAAGCCGAAACGGAAAGAAAAGATGTATGCATCCCCGGATGCATACGGATGCATACACGCGCCCCGGAATGCATACACCCGGACCGCGTGCACGGGGACGCATACCCGGGGGCATGGAATACGAGATCCACGCGACCCGGGACGGCGCCTACGGGCCCGTCGACTACACGACCCCACTGCCCGGCGGGCTCACGTTCGCCGGCATGCTCGCCGCCACGCGCGCCGCGGCGGACGCGACGGGACGGCCCGCCACGCTCGTCGACGACGAGGGCGAACCGGTCCTGACCATCGAATCGGACACCGTGTCCGAGGGGCGCGCCCCATGCCCCGTCTGACCACGCGAACCGGCGGGGAGCGGGACATGGACACGGTTTGAATATGACAAAGGTCACAGGCCTGAAAGACGGAGCCTACGACGAAAACGAGATGATCATCACCATCTCGCCCGAACGATACAGCATGGGAGTGGCGGCATGAGCAACAGGAAACTCGTCAGCGTACAGGAAATCACCAACATCGAACCCATCGAAGGGGCCGATCGCATCGAAGTCGCCCGCATATTGGGGTGGCGTGTGGTCGTCGGCAAGGACATGCATCTGAAGCCGGGGGACAGGGTCGCCTATTTCGAGACGGACAGTCTTCTGCCCGCCTACGATCCGCGCTACAAGTCGTTCCAGGAGCGTGGTCAGAAGACCATGATCGTCGGTTCCATGGAAATCACCGGCCATGTGCTGCGCACCATGAAACTGCGCGGAGTGTATTCGCAGGGCCTCATCATGCGTTTGGATGAACTCGGATTCCGGTATACGCCGGCAGTCGGCACGGACATCACCGATAAGGCGAATGTGCTCAAATACGAGGAGCCCCTGCCGATGGGCGGTGCTCAGATCGGCCGTTTCGACGCTCCCTGCTCCAAGTCGGACGCGCCCCGTCTGCAGACGCTCACCGACCACTGGGATGAAATCAAGACGTTGAAAGCCGTGCCGACCGTGAAGGTCGATGGCGCCAGCACCACGCTCAGCATGGACGAACGCGGACAAGTCCACGTATACTCACGCAACTGGGAGCTTGACCCCATGTCCTCGAACATGCGGCTCGCCAAAAGATTCCAGTTGGACAAGATGCTATGGCCCGGCATGGCCGTCCAGTTCGAGCTATGTGGCCCCGGTATCCAATCAAACCGTTTGAAACTGCCGGCCCAACGCCCGTTCGTCTTCGCCGTCTGGAAAGACCATCACAAGATCGACCGCGACCAGTGGCCGACCGGCATGCCGAATCTCGCCGTTCCCGAACTCGACGAAAACGAGTGGGCATTGACGGGGAGCGTGGACGACATGATCGCCAAAACAGACGGGTTGCGTGGCAACGTCACCAAAGACCGTCTGGACGAGGGCATCGTCTGGCATCTGCACGAAGACCAGCAGTTGTCCGAAGGATTGGCGAACGAACTGGGAGCCAATCGGTGCTTCAAAATCATCAACAACAAATACCTGACGAAGAACGGACTATGAGCATGGCATACCCGATGTTCCCGCTCGTATCGGCTCCCGCATCCTACATGCCGGTCCCCGTCGACCTGGTACAGCGCCTCGCCTCGTTCACCCTGGCCCACCCCGGGGAGCCGGGAGGCCTTACCGCCGACGAGATCAGGCATCTGAACCTGCCCTGCGGCTCCTACGGGTATGAGAGCGAAGCCGTCGACGCCTGGCTCGACGAACTGGCGGAACAGCTTGAAAAGAGGTGACAGCCTTGACCAGGACAATCATGGTGGACATCGACAACACGATCGCCGACTATACGAACGGTCTGCGCGACTACATCCGCGAATGCGGACATGGCGAGGACGAATGCCCGTGCCCGGAGCCGACGGCCTACGATTTCACGCTGACCGGCGGATGGCCGTTCAGCGGGGATCCGAAAGCGTTCACGTGGTGGCATACGCGCGCCGTCGCCGACGGTCTCTACTCACGCGAAGAACCCTATGGGGGAGCCGCCGAAGCCTTGAACCAGCTGCACGATGCGGGCTGGAACATCATCATGGCGACCAGCCGCGCGGACGACCGGCGCGGCGAAAGCCAACGCTGGCTGCACCGCAACGGCTTCCGGTTCGACGGCTACTACAACGGCGACAAGACGCTGCTCACGCCGGACGCGCTCATCGACGACAGGCCCGTCACATTGGAGGCGATGGCCGCGAAGGGCGTGACCGTGATTCACCCGGATCATGCGTACTGCACGGCCGCGCCGGGCCGCGTGTTCCGCCGGTGGGCCGCCGTGCCCCTGATCCTGGAAGGCGTGCGATGAAGCCGGAAATCGAAGTCGAACGCCGCGCCGGCATGATCACGGGCGCCTCATGCGGGCATACGAGCCTCACCTGGCTGCCGGGCGACGGCCGACACGGCGTCCGCACGTGGGTGCTGTCCACCGACAGCGGCGGCACGATCCGCCGAATCCGGTTGAGCCCCGGCGAAATCGGCTGCCTGGCGGGCATCCTCCAGACGATCGCGAATGAAGGAGGCCGGGATGACGAACCCGTTGGATGAGAGCGCCGAGGCCGCGACCCGATGGGTCGGGAACACGCCGGACGCCACGCTACGGGCCTGCGGGCTCGTGAACGCCTACCAGCTGGGCTGGATGGACGGGGCCATGCGATGCGCCGACAAGGCCGCGTTGAAACGCGTCCGACGGGCGTTGGAACGATACCCGTGGCTGACCAAGGGTCAGCGGGAAGACATCGCGACCATCGCGGTCAGGGCCGCATACGGCATGGCATGGGAGGAGGAGGACGATGAATGACGACACCGGGGTCCCGGCGGCGGTGTTCGCCCTGAAACCCGAATGGGCGGACCTCATACTCTCCGGCGCGAAGACGGTCGAAATACGCCGCGGCCGCATGAAACGGATGATCGGCCGCATGCTCATCTACCGGACCGGCACCGGACTCATCGTCGGCGAGGCACGGGTGAAAGGCATGCACGCCGCCCCGCCGGAGACCATCTGGAGGGGATACGGCACCGAATCCCGCATCCCGAAAAACCTGTTCGACGAGTATGCGAAAGGCGCAGACAGGCTGTACGCATACCGTCTGGAAAACCCCATCCGCTACGGGAAGCCGAAGACTTTGTCCGACATCGGACTGAAACGCGCGCCCCAATCATGGTGCTACCTGCCCGAAACGGGGCCGGCCGGGCCGGAACCTGCAATGGAAGGACTGAATTGATTTACGACATCACACCCATCACCTTCAACCAACTGGATCTGCTGTCAGCCGGACACCCACAGGGCGGATTCCAGCAGACCGGGCACATGGCTCATCTTGCCGAACCGGACGTGGACGCCACGGATCTGATCGGCGTGACCCGCAACGGCGTTCTATCGGCCGGCTGCCTGATTGCGTGGACACGAGGCCGGCTTGGCCTGGAAGGCAGCATCTGGCTCGGACCGTTGTGCGCGCTCGATGATCCGAAACTCCTCGAACACATGACCCGTGGAATTCGTCTCGCCGCACGCCGCCGTCATGCCGTGTCCGTCACATGCTGGCCGAATATCGAATACCAAAGGCATGACGCGGCCGGGAACCCGATCGGGGTCCCCGACACGATGATCCTCGACGCCTACCGGTCATGCGGCTGGAGGCATCAGGGATTCGACACCGGATACGGGAAAGTCGTCAACCGTTGGAATTGGATCAGAACCTTCGACGGGATCAAGGATGAGAAGACGCTGCTCGCCTCCTATAAGCCGCGCACCCGGTGGAGTGTGAACAGGGCGAAAACGTCAGGCGTGCAAATTCGTGAGCTCACCGCGAACGACCTAGGAATGTTCGCGAGTATCGAACAGAAGACCGCACGACGGCGCGGATTCACGGCCCGCGACGAAAACTATTACCGGCGGTTCAAGGAAACATTCGGAAGCCGAGCCCATTTCATGCTCGCCGAGATCCACGCCGGGGAACTTCTGACCAGGCTGACCGCCGAATACGACAAACTCGCCGAACGGCTGGACCTGCTGCGAACCCAATACGAGAATCATCCCACATCTCGAATCAAACGACAGGAGGACGACATCACCCGCAACCTGACCGCCATGGAACACCGTCTCAACGAGGCGCGCGCACTGGCTTCCCGCGGCAGCGTCATTCCTGCGGCATGCGCCCTGTTCGTGGAACACCGGCGTGAAATCGTGTATCTGACAGCCGGCGCGCTCCCCGAATACCGTTCGTATCAGGCTCCCGCCTTGTTGGTCCATGAGGGAATGCTCCGCCTGTGCGTCAACCGTAGCCGGATGCCACGCTTTAACATGTACGGCATCACCGGCGTATTCAACGACCCGGATGACGAAGGCCGTGGGGTATTGGAATTCAAACAGGGGTTCGACGGGCATGCCGAGGAGCTGGCCGGGGCGTTCATTTTGCCGACCAGCACGATCCGATACAAGCTCAGCGAAGCCGCGCACACAATCAAACTACTGAAGGAAGCCGGTCGATGACGAATCCTCTTGACGAAAGCGCGAAAGCCGCGGCCGACCAGTGGGAGCTGCACCGGTTCACGACCCGGGACAACGGTATGGCGGCGCGCGACATATCACGCATGTTCGGCGGACTGCTGGCCCGCATCGGCGAATACGGGAAAGGAAACACCCTTGGCAAGGCATGACAGCGACGAGCGCGTCATCAACAGGCGCGAGATCAAGAACGCGATAGCCGAATACCTGTACGGCAGCGGCTATCCGATCGACGTGGACCATATGGGCGACTTCCTGTTCGACGACAGGATGGCCGAAACCCCGGAATACGAAATCCGGTTGAAAGGGGAGTGACATGGCGTTGAAAGATCTCGAAACGAGGCAGGTGGCCCGCCGCGAACTGAAGGGCATGCTGGCCGGATACCTGCACGGCAAGGCCGGCCGCATCGACATCAACGACATGGGCGACTACCTGTTCGACCGCATGGCCCGCGTGCCGGAAGCCGGCTGTTGCCGCCGCTGCGGCGACATGCGCCCCGCCTTGGTGGACGGCATGTGCGCCTGCTGCGTCAACGAACTCGAACACGAAAGGGAGAGGCAGGACTGATGGCGATACGCTTCAGATACGCGCTGCACGTCGAGACCGACCTCATCCACGTATGGCCGTCGAAGGCCGCCAGGACCCATGACATCGGCTTCGAGTCGGACTGTTGGCGCGACGGCTGGCGGCCGCTCCCCTCATGGGAGGCGCGTCCCCTCATGGGAAGCCTGACCGGCGAGACCAGGCATATGGCGTTCATGGTCGGCGCATGGGCGGGCATGCACCCGGAATGCGTGCACTGCACGGTCCGCCAGTTGGAGCAGGCGCAGGCCGAAGGCCCGGCGACACCCGACGTCTCGCCGGGCGACGCATACCGTCGGACGCACGCAAAGGGACGGAGGCCCGATGGCAAGAATCGAAAAAACATTCGATGACCGTGACTGGTTCATGATCGAATGCGACGACCCCAACTGCGAACAACGGTTCGACGACAGCCAATGGTATGCGGACGAGGACGATCTGCTGGCCGCCGCGAAGGACGACGGCTGGCAAATCCTGTACAAGGACGAGCATCCCGAACTGGAACGCGACATGCACTACTGCCCGGAGCACCGGCTGCCCGAATGCACGACCTGCACGAACATCATGATCGATCCGACCGGCTGGAAGGACGGGCAATGCCCCGAATGCATCAAGGAGGAGATCCCGATTGAACGGTCATGATTTCACGCTCGAACAGAACACCGAAGCGAGGATGATGCTCGCGGCCGCCCGCCACATCGCCACCATAAAACCGGAATGGGATTAAGCAATGGGGCATGTTCGAATCATGTGGGTTGGAGCGAATCTTCTCGCACTCATTCCCCTGGCACTGCTGCTCAGGTCAAAGGATCTGAGACTGGGAGGATTGTATGCGGCCATCGCGTTCACGATCATGTTCTCGGAGCTGGTCTCATGGCTGTTATTCCTCGGCCTATCCGTTTTGGAAGGAATTCTCTGATGGACTTATATCCCATGCGCGAAACGGTCCCAAGAATCAAGGGAACCGCCTGCCTGACAGTCGGGTTCCTTGATTCTCCCGTTCGCGATGCTCGCCGCCATGGAGCTTGCGGCCGACTCACCCAAAACGGACGGCTGGACGTGACGGCGTCGATTCCCGCGCTCACGCCAGAGGAAGAACAACCGCCGTTGGATGGATGCGAAGGCGACTGGAAAGTCAAATGGGATACGGGACAGGGAAAGCTCTCCGTACGAGGCAGGAAGGCCATGCTGGAAGGGGAATCATTATGAACCGGCTGATCCTCTGCCTTCTCGTGACCCTGATAATCGCATGCAGGATCGGACTGCTCCTGATGTCCATCTGGTACGGCTGGAAGGCCGTCACCCTGGGCCTCATTCCCGGGAGCCTAGGGCCGTTCATCCTATACGGGGCGGTATCCATTGCAACCGGCTGGGCCGGATTATCGAAAGTTGATTTGCACGTGAAAAGGACGAACGAATGATCGACCCGAAGAAAAACGGAAACAGGACGCTGCGCGTCCGCTACGATAGCGGCGCCATATTCGTCGGTCCGGCGATCATCACCGACGAGGGGGATACGCTCGTCCTGCTGGGCGGAGCCTCATCCCTGCTCGTCCGACGCGCGGACGGAAGCCTGCCATTGCACGTGGCTGCGGTGGAAACGCCGCCGGAGGATGATGGTCCGTGCCTGGATGCGGCTTTGGCCGTGTTCGACGAAACCATCGAGGACGGCGGCGGCCGCCGGACGGCCATGTCCTGCGCGATACGCGCCTACGATGAGCGGAATCCCGGACACCCGACATTGTTCGTCGATCTTTGCAACGACAGGTCGTTCGAAAGAATGGTGAGAAAGACCGGGGGAAGAGCATTCAGGCTGGATTCGCAGGACGAAGGCCGTGAAATAGATCCCCTGTCCTTCGCGGATCATGACTTTTCCCGTGAGACGGCGCGTTCCGGCAAGCCTCTAATCAGGATTGATCCGGTCAAGGGCGGGCCCATCGCCGTCTACCTCCCTGATGGTTCAATCAGGGTCGGGGACGAAATGGATTTCCTGCTCAGGGATGAAGCCGACGCGCGAACCAGCACGAATAAACCGAATCCAGGGAAGCCAGCTCGAAATCCGGAAGGAGCAGAGGTCTCCCCGGATCTCCGACGGTGAAGCCATGATCCCGATAATATCCGCGCATTACGGGTTTGCAGCTGCCGGCAGCCCAGCGGCATTCCCTCGGAGCCGCCGAATCCAGCAGATACAGGAGCCCGCCGCCGATGTTCCTTCCCCGACGGGATTCGGATACGGCCAAGGCCTCCACGAAAAGAATCACGTTCGCATCGAACCTGCGGGCGGTGGTGCGGATGGCGGCGCACACGCTGCCATCCGGGTCGATGGCCTTGATGCCGTGAAGCGGACGGGAATGTCCGATACCAATGTCGGGCAGCAGCCGGGAGACAAGTCTTTCGTAATCAACGCGATCGGCCTCTCCCATGGGCCAGAACGAGTATCCGGACAATTCCGGGTTCCGTGTGGGATCGTCTCTTCTCATGGCTTAGACAGTAGGACGCATACCCACGCAGATTGGAACCATGCATCGAATGATGGAACAGGAAAAGGAAAAAGCAATGAGCGGAACAAGGCATGAAACACAACCCGTCGCCACCATCATTTACGACAACGGTTCGGAGCTGACCGGCACGGCCGTCACGACATCGGACGGGAGCGTGGGCATACGTATCCCGAACGAGTTCTTCAAGACCGGGCTCCTGGCCGATGGTTCCATGCCGGAGGGCGTGAAATCGGTGAGCATCCGTCCGAAACGCTCGAAGGGCGGGCTGCCGCTGACCGACGACATGGTGTACATGGCGGTGACCGCCATGCTGCGTGATGCGGTGGGCCTGCCGTTGAACGAGGCCGCCGACCGGTACGAGGCCTGGCTGAACCGGGTGAGGCGGGCCGCGATCGAGAAGTGGGTGGACTCCCTGCCCATGCGCGAATCGACCCAATTGCATGTGAAATACCTGGACCGTGACGGTGCGGGCCATCCGAAGGAAGAGGAGGACGCATGGCGTTGATCGAGCATGAGGCGCGCGTCGGACTGCCGCGCATGTGGGAGCATCCCAGACGAACCCGCACCCGGCGCGGCGGCGTCGTGGCGAGCATGGTCGGCGGATACACGGCGATACTGCTCGTCCGCCAGCCGAACGGCGTGGAAAACAGTATTCGCAGGCAATGCTCGACCCTGAACGAGGCCGAAAAATGGCTGGACGAACAGATGGGAGACAGCGAATGAGCGACCATAGGACGCCGGATGCGCCCGGCATGTGGAAGGCCGCGCACGGCGGATACGGCGTGATGTTCGACGATGACGGCGAACCCGCCATGCTCCTGTTCGGCCCGGGCGCAAAGGTCCGTGCTTTGGATTCCATCGGCCCGTATACGAGGCTCCATCCCGGCATTCCGGTCGGCTCCGCGCCGGTCCCGAATCTTCCCGGACTGTGGATGGACAAAGACGGGAGCCTGTACTTCCTATCCGACGGACGACGAGTATGGAGAATCCGGGACAACCGCGAATGGATGGGCGAAGAGATTGAGGACAATTCCGAGGAATTGTCCAAACATGGCCCATACACACGATATTCAATCCAAGCCGTTGAAGAGGTCCCGTGGAAGCCGGAGGCCGGCGATTCCGCTCCGATTCATGAGGGGAGCCGCACCGTGCATCTCCCGGATGTCCGATCGTTCGGCCGGCTGGAACGGGACAAGTGGCTGGCCGTGAAGAACCTTGAGGAATCAGCCGAGCTCGTGGAGGCGTGCAAACAGTATCTGAAGGCCTGTGATCCGACGGATCCGAGCGGCATCGGCCGGGAGTTCGACGATCATGCGGACTGTCTCGCCTGCTACGGGGTGAACGTGGGCGGCGAGCTCGGCGACGACTGGGACAAGGCGAAGGCCGGCTGGATAGGCCATGTGCGCGACCAGCGTCGCCAGGCCATGCTCGGCGAGCTCGCCGACGTGTTGCAGACGGTCGGCAACCTGATCACCGCGTTCGGCATCACGGATGAGGAGGTCGAACGGGCGATGGACGACTGTCTGGAACGCAACAGGCGGAAGGGCAGACTCTGATGGAAACCACGAGAATCTGGGATTCCCGCAACAACAGGCATGCGACGGTCGAACACGAGACGTTGAGACCATGCCCGTTCTGCGGCGGCACTCCACGAATCGACGATGATGTGGACGATACGACGGAACGGTACACGGTGCGCTGCGACTGCGGCGGGAGCATGCCCGGCCGGCACGTTCCGATCGACCCGTCGTTCCAGACCCGCGTCACCTGCCTGCATTCGGCGGTCGAGAAATGGAACAGGAGAGGACTGGATACCCGAACTGGAAGGAAATAATGGACTCTGAAACATTCGCAGCATACGAATCCGGTTGCACCTGTTGGCGGCTGGTCGACCAGTATGTGGGCTGGGTTGAACAACCAACGGAAATGCTCGGCATCACCATCTTCACAGGGGCGATGCCGGATGGGGAAAGACTGCCCGGCCTGCCCTCCCGATATGAGGCGTTCCGACTGGTCATGAAGGCGTTGGACCGGTACATACTGGGTGATTCCGACCCGTTGCACCTCGATCTGGGTTCTCCCGACAGCATGTATTCGCTCGAATATGCGGGATGCGGTGCGGAAGCCGCGCGCGGCCTACGCGAACGGCATCCGCACGGCGACATGCTGATGCTCAACCAGAACGGGCATCTGCTGACCGATAAGGATTTCGAATGACCGGCTGGCTCATCGACATCAATCCCAGGGAATGCCCGCCCGACGTGATGGACGCGCCGGAAGCGTATCGCGCCGCATGGGGACGATACGTCGGCGAGGCCGTGCCGGGCGACGGGGATCCGGAGGATTGGCGCGAACGGGCGGCGCGCCTGGAGGCCGCGACACGTATCCTCCCGGACCCGCATGTAAGGGTGGCGGGGCGGCCTTACGGGGGGCCGGATCCGATGACGCTAGCCCATTACGGCGTGGTGAGAATCAGGCCGTATATGGATCAGCTGACGTTGCCCGCCTCGAACGTCGACCGGTGGGATCTCATGCCCGCGTTGCGCCCGTTTCTGGGGCGCGACGCGCGATCCGTCGCCTGCGACGGGGACATGATCGATGCGGCGGTGCGGGGCATGCTCGACCGGCATCCCGGTGCGGGTGTGGTCGTCAAGTTCATGCTGCGTGAGAAGCGTCTGCCGCTCGCGTTCATCGACCCGGACGGCACGTTCGAACAGTCGGACGAGTATGGCGGGAAGCCGGAGCGTATCCCGTTCGCCGCATGGCGGTGGGCCGGCTACGATCTCGCCCTGTTCGAGGGCGAGCCGGACGCGGCGCTCGTCCAGCAGCGGGTGCGCATGCGCTACGAGTACCGGGTGCAGGTGATAGGCGGGGAACCGGTATGCGGGGCCGGCTGCGTGGAACGGCATACGCCCGCCGACAACACGGGCGAACGGTATGATCCGCGGATGGAGGAAACACGCAACAGCGGGCGCATCGAATCGCACCCCGACATCGCACGGTTGTATGAGGCGTTCGCGCACGAGGCGGCGCATGCGATACGCGGCGAAGTCGAAGGCCCATACGTGATGGACCTGTATCTGGATGATGCCGGGCAGCCGCATGTGATCGAACTCAACCCGCAGTCGAACAGCGGCCTGTATGCGCTCGACATGGACGCGCTGCTGACGGCGATACGGGACAATCCGGAGCAGTTCATGCCCGACCCGTCGCGGGGCGGCATGCCCGGCTGCCTGGGAGTCAGAGAGGAAGATTCGATTTGTTTTTTTCAGATACCGACTGGAAATCATTAAGACAGAAAGGAACAATCGTGAACGACATCGACAAGCTAATCGCAAGCAATCCATACTTCAAGGACGACGGAATCAAATATTGGCTGGTTCCACCGAAAGGCGAATACGACTTCGAACTGGCCATTCTATTCGAGGATGACTATCCAGATTTCACCGTCCTGACCTGGGCACTTAACCGTAAGCAAACCGAGGGTCTGTTCGACGGCACCACTGACCTGAGCATGATTCGCATTCCTCATCTTGATCTCGGCATCGATGACATGGACGCCGACGAGACAGTTCGCGAACTGTTTGAGGCGCTGCTGCGCCGCGGAATCAACATCGGCATCGATACATCAAATCTGGAGAATTAAGGATGAGTCTGCCACCTACGTACGCATAGGCGAAAAATGGTATAAGAAAGGCAAATGTCCCCGCGCGCTCGACAAGGCCACACGCCGCCGCGATACGCAGGTCAGGCTCGTGTATCTGAGGGAGGACCAGCCCACGGGTGGCTGAAGAACATGAGAAGCGCTAGCATGGCAGGCATGTTCGATTCGGTTCATTACCGCATGTATGCGACCGTGGATGATGCCATCGTCCCGGCTGGCACCCTCGCGCGCATCAGTTTCGAGGAATGCGATGATGACATCGCCTATCGTGTCGATGTGCTGGAGCCGTTCGACCTGCGGGTCGTCGAGGATGAGGCCGGCTGTTTCAATCCGGTCGATCCGGTCGGATTGCCGCCGGTCTGGCTGCTGGTGCGCGGCGACGAGGCACCACGACCAGGCATGCCATGCCTGACGTTGGCAGTCACCGCATTGGACGGGGCGGATGAGGAGGGCGAGGTGCATGCTGCCGTCGAGACCGGATGGCCGAAAAAACTGCCGGAAGGGGCGTTGAACGGCGCCCGGTTCGCCCTGTGGGTGCTGCGCGATCTGCTGGATGGAGGAAGCCAAGAATGCTAGACGAGATGCTTGCCCGCGAGTTTGAGGAACATTCGTTCTGATTCCGGAATGTGCTGGAAACCGTTGTTCTCGTAGAATCTAGCTGCGGCTGAATCCACGGGATCCACTATGAGGGCCCTCGCCCCGAGTTCGGAGCTGATGTTCAAGGAACGTATGACCGCATCATGCAACAGTTTCCTGCCGAGTCCTTCGCCTTGGAAACGTCTGTCTACTCCGAGCATGCCGAGCAATATCATGGGGACTCGTTCGGGAACGTTTCTTTGCAGCCATCCGCCGGCGATGCTTGAACGTTCCATTGCGTGTGCGCTGAGGGAGTAGAATCCGGCGAGTTCCCCGGATTCGGCATAGGTGACGTATGCGACGGCTGTTCCTTGTTTTTCCGCGGAACGGGCTCTTGTGGACAGCCATTCGTCAATGAGCGTAATGCCGCAGTCAAAGCCATCGAGCATGTCGGAAGGGCATATGCGTCGTGGTGCAGTGAATCTCATATCCAGTCGGGTTCCATTTCGATGAGATCCTTCGCGGCCTTCGGCATGGGCCTGTCAAGCGCCTTGAGAAATTCGTCGAACGCCTTGGAGGGTAGACGGGTGACGGTCTCCTCTTCGATATCCCGGCGTGCGTCGGTGACGAGATGGTCGATGGCCCATTGTGTTATGGAGGAGCCTTTGAGAGAGGCCGCTATATCTATGGTTTGGCGCTGTTCTGGCGTGAGGCGCATGTTGAGACGTGAGCTACGTGCTGGTTCCGTAATAGTGCTTGTCATACCGTATATTGTACGTCAACTTGACGTACATATCAATACATTGGATACGCAATAACATCAAAGACTATTCGTTTGTTCTTTGTATAGTTGGCTATCGGAAAGGAAAAGCGATGTTGCACCCCCATGACTTCTATTAGGCGGACTAAAACCTAGTGGAAGGGAAAAACGAATGTCCCGCACGTTCAAGGACAAACCATACCGCGTGCTCAAACGCGAGGCGCTGGAGCACGGGTATACGTACCTGCGATACAACTGGATGCACCCGACCGAACCGCCAACCGTCGAAGGAGATGTGGCTGCATACTCGTACTCGCGGGGACGGAAAGAGCACATCCCATTCGGGTATCGCTGGCACAACTGGCATGACTACGAGGACGGCTGGCACCCGGACTACGTGAACCGCCGAACCGTACGCGACCGTTGCCGTATCGCCGTGCGCGAGGCGAACGACGGCGTGATGGACGATGACTGGGATGATCCCCGCCTGTACCGTCGCCGCGTCAAGTGGGAATGCTGAGAAAAGGAGTCTTTTCTGCTCGATCTGTATTCGTTCCAGCGGTGGCCGGATGTCAGGGCCGCGTTCGACCGTTCCGGTTCGTACACTCCATCATGGAGCGCCGCGCGCGCGAAATCCATTGCCGAGGACGGGGATTCGGACTGGTGGGACGGCATCAGCCCCGCCTATGAGTGGATGATGGGCGAAATGGAGCGCAAGGGTATGCCGTGTCCGAATCCGGATGCGGCGCCGTTGTGGGCGTGGGCGCGCTGGGTCGATTCGAAAGGCAGGGCGCATACGCGTCCCGACCGACGGTATTCGGGTTTCCGCAACCAGTACGTCGGGTTGGAGCTCCTGCACCTGCGCGTCGACGAGAGGCGTGTATTGTGCACGGATTTCGACCAGTTTCATTGCGTGATCAACAACTGGCCGTGCGCCCCGTTGGATGCCGGCACATGGCCGCCTGAGGAGTACGACCGGTGGCTGGACGAGCATTGGGACGACCCGCCCGACGCGAAGGCCGTCCAGTACCGGCGGAACGCGATCGTGGGTCCGAAACGGCTGCCGGACCGGTGGATCCAGGCCTGCCTGTGGACGATCACGCCGCATGATGTGGTCGATATCCGACTGGCATGCGGGAAACCGGATACCATTGGGAATCATGGATGATCTGAAGAGCAGGGCGGCCAGGTTCGCCGAATCATGGGCGGGACGAGGCGACGAGAAATCCGAGACCCAACAGTACTGGCGTGACCTGTTGGACAAGGTGCTGCTCATCCCGAACACGAGCGACAGGCAGGTGCTCTGGTTCGAACGGCGCACCGCATTGGACGGGTTCATCGACGCGCTGATGATCCAAGCCCGTGTGCTCGTCGAGCAGAAGAGCCTCGGCGTGGACCTGGACAGGCCGGAGCCACGCCAGGGGAGCATGGTCACGCCGGTCCAACAGGCGAAACGGTATGCGGACAGCCTGCCGCCATCGGAACACCCGTCCGTGCTCATCACCTGCAATTTCGGATTGTTCCGCCTCTACGATCTGGAAGCCGACCCTTTGGCCCGTACGCCGCAATCGGAGTTCACGCTTGCGGAACTGCCGGAGCATATCAACGAGATTGGCCGTCTGTTCGCGCACGAGAACTCCCGTGTCGTCCAACAGGAGAAACTGTCCGTCAAAGCAGGCCAACGAGTCGCCAGACTGCATGATTCCCTGGCGAAATGCTTCGAACATCCCGATGACCCGTCTGAACATGACGCGCTGGCGATGCTGACCGTGCGCCTCGTGTTCTGTCTGTATGCGGAGGACGCGAACCTGTTTCGGCCGGACGTGCTCCGCGACTACGTGGCGGCATCCACGCCCGACCGGCTGGGCGAGGACCTCTATGACCTGTTCGAGGTGCTGGACACGCCGATCGGGAAGCGGCGTCGTTACCTGCCGGAATCGTTGAAGGCGTTCCCCTACGTGGACGGCGGCCTGTTCGCCGACCGGATCGACGTGCCCCCGTTGACCGGGGAGCTGCGTGACGCCCTGCTGGAAATCAGCGAAGGCTTCGACTGGAGCGGCATCAGCCCCGTCATCTTCGGCTCCCTCATGGAGGAAACCCTCAGCCATGACGAACGGCGCAAGGGAGGCATGCACTACACGTCCGTCAAGAACATCCACAGGCTCATCGACCCGTTGTTCCTCGACGGGCTGAAAACGGAACTCGAGGGGGCGGAGGCCAGGCCGGTCGCAGGCGGTTCCCGCACCAACGCGCTCAACAAGTTGCATGACAAAATCGCCGGCCTCCGGTTCCTCGACCCCGCCTGCGGGTCCGGCAACTTCCTGACCGAAACCTATCTGGAACTGCGTCGCATCGAGAACCGGATCCTCGCCGATTTGGACAAGGACGGGCAGCTCGCCCTCGACCTCGGCGACGACATCAACCCGGTCAAAGTCAGCATCAGCCACTTCCACGGCATTGAAATCAACGGGTTCGCCTGCGCGGTCGCCCGCACCGCGTTATGGATCGCGGAACAGCAAGCATTGGATGATACCGAATCGACCATCAGTGGCCTGCCCCGGCTCCCGTTCACCGATACGGCCCATATTCAACAAGGCAACGCCCTGCGCCTCGACTGGACCGAACTATTACCCGGCGACCACTGCGACTATGTGATGGGCAACCCGCCGTTCATCGGACACGTCACCAAGACCGCCGGTCAGACCGATGATCTGAAGACCGTGTGGGGCCGCCAGTATGACGGATATCTCGACTACGCGACCGGATGGTACCGGAAGGCCGCCTCCTACCTGTCTAAACCGGATGCGGCGTTCGCATTCGTCACCACCAATTCGATCACCCAGGGGCAGCCCGTGGAACCCCTGTTCAAACCGTTGCATGCGGACGGCTGGCATATCCGTTTCGCGCACCGCACGTTCGCATGGGACGCGCAGTCCACGGACAACGCGCACGTCCACGTCGTCATCATCGGCCTGGACAGGAAAGCGAAGCCCGCGCCCGTACTGTTCGAATACCCGGATATCAGCGGGGAACCGGTACAGGAAACGGCATTGAACATCAATGGGTATCTCATCGACGCCCCCGACCTGTACGTAGGCAAACGAAGCCAGAAGACGGGACCGGTCTCGCCTCTTCTCGATGTCACCGATTCCGGTTCCATGCCCCTGGACGGAGGCAACCTGCTGCTCGCCGACCGGGAGGAATATGCCAAGGCCATGGCCGATCCCATCGCCGCACGCTTCGTCCGGCCGTTCCGCATGGGACGCGAGCTCATCAACGGCACGGACCGCTGGTGCCTATGGCTCAGGGACGCGGAGCCCGGGGAACTGAGGAAATCCTCGTTCCTGAAGAAGCGTGTCGACGCATGCGCCGAATACCGTCGCAATGCTCCAATGAAGGGCGATGCCTACAAGCATCGTGCGACACCTTGGCTGTTCCGTGACGACCATCAGCCGTCCACGAACTATCTTGCGATCCCGAAGGTGTTCAGCGAGGATCGGGAATACATGACCTGCGACTGGTACACGCCGGACATCATCGCCGGCGACATGGTGTACACCAGTCCCGACCGGGATGGCCTCGCATTCGCCGTCATCGAATCACGCATGTTCATTGTCTGGCAGGCGGCGGTCGGCGGACGACTGAAATCAGACTACCGTTTCAGCAACACGGTGGTTTGGAACAACCTGCCTCTGCCCGCCCTCGACGACGACACCCGCGCCGCATTGATCGAGGCCGGCAGGAACGTGCTGGCGGCGCGAGCGAACCATCCCGGCCAGTCTTTGGCAGACCTGTACGACCCCGACTACATGCCGACCGACCTACGCGCCGCCCACCTGGAGCTGGACAAGATCGCGGACGTGGCGTTCGGCGCGAGGAAATGGCTGAAGGACGATGACGATACGCGCCTGAAGGTCCTGTTCGACGGGTACGCGCGACTCACGGGGGAGGCGTCCTGATGCCTTTCGACGGGGCTTCGGGCCGTCCATGCCGACGTATCGTCAACGTACGGTGACGCGGGTGCGCATCTGGTCGTCGACCAGCGTATAGCCTTCGGGTATGTCCTTGCCGAGGGCGGCGATCTGCGCGTCCTTGGCGGGGGAGCGCCGCCACCCCTCGTGCAGCCTGCGCACATGGGACGCGACCGGGAACGTGTTCTTGAAGATCGTCTCCGGCTTCATGGCGTCGGCGGCGATCTCCATGCCGTCGGCCAGGCCGTCCGCGTATCCCGCATCATGGCCTTTGGCGTATCCTTCGATTCTTCCGTCGGGGAACCCGGCCAGGCAGCCGGTCTTCACGCCGCCCGCATGGCCCGTACGACAGGAGGCGATCGCGGCGAACGCCGTGAGCGCGCCGACGCCGATGCAGACAAGCATGGTCTTGTGGCCGCCCGCCCAACGCCGGGCCTTCGCCATGGGGCCCGTCTTCTCGCCGTCGTCCCGCGTGCCCGTGATGATCTTCTCGCGCATGTCGTATCCCTTTCGTTTGTGGATATGGGCCATGCTACAGGCGTCCGGATATACTCTCAAATACGTGGACACACCATAATCGGCCGATATCGGAGCATAATGGAAGAAAAAGGTATATCCGGTGACGGGCTGACCCCATTCAGCGCGAACCTGCGCCGCTACCGCAGGGACAACGGCGGGATGACGCAGAAGGAGCTGTCCATCCTGCTCGAAGTCACCCAGAAGACCGTCAGCGGATGGGAGAACATCACCGACGAGGACCGGTATCCGCCCCTGGGTCGCCTGCGCCGGATCGCCCGGACGCTGGGCATGCCCATCTGGCGGCTGACCGGAGACATGCAGACGGACGACTACCGGATCCAGGAGGTCGCGGGCCTGCTCGGCATCGACCCGTACTGCGTCACCGCGATCATGGACCTGGCCGGCATGGACGCGGACGGAGGCTACGAACCGTTGAAGGACCGGTCGCGCGAACTGTCCGCCCTGCTCATCAGCGTCGACGAGCGGCTGCTCGACGCGCTCGCCCCGCTCGTCCGCATCTCATGGCGCGACCCCGAACGCCGCGACGACCCGCGGAAAGCGGCCGCTGCTTACGAGAGGGACATGGATACGGCGGCCAGGGCGAGGTTCGAGGCGGCGAACGCGCTCGACGCGATGCTGCGAGACCGGTTCCCCGTCCACGACAGGGAGGACTATTTCACGCCCGCCGCGCTCGAAAAGGAACGCGAGGAGGAACGCCGCCGGCTCGAAAAGACGGCCGCCCGCGCGGACGCCGGAAACCTGCGGGCGGCGATAGAGGCCTTGGCCGGCATGGGACGCGTCCTTTCCGCGATACGCGACGACTACGAGGACGCGAAACGGAGGATCGCCCGCCCGGGAACGGATGCGGCACGCCTCCGGCCATGACGGCCGGGACGCATATCCGGCACCATGGAAGCACGATTAAAGGATTTCGTCGAAACGTTGACGCCAGGCCAACTGCTCGTCCTGATCATGCGCGGCGACGGCGTCATGACGGATCTGGCCGCGCACACGAGACTGCGTCCCGAACAGATCGACATGCTCGTCCGGCTCATGGAGGAGTCGAACCCGTCATGGTCGCCGGACGTCGCCTACCAGCTGATCGCCAGCCAGGATTGCACGCCCGCCCAGTTGGAACGGCTCATCGGCTGGTGCGACGACCCCGGCACATGGGACATCGCATGCGGAAAGCATCCGGGCGGCGAGCGCGCGCTCGTCCGGGCGGCCGACACGTATACGGCGGTCAGGTACGCGCACCACATCGACCCGGATCTCATGGCCGGGTTCGCCCATGCCATCGATCCGGCCGCGCGCGACGCGCATTGGGATGCGGGCCGGCTGCGCCGCCGGCATGACTTCACCAAAGAGGCGGACGGAATCCTCAGGGCGAAGGGCCTGTGAGCCGGGGACGCATGCGTGGGATGCAGACGTAAGAAAGCCATCCGATCATGAACGCCCTGACCATCACCGAACTCATCGCAAAGCTCGAAACCATCCGCGACATCACGCTCCGGAAGGACCGAACCATGAAAGAACCAGAACAAAAGAAAGAAACTATCATGGATGGCGAGATGACCGCCTGCCCGTTGTGTGGACATGACGCATCCTCCTCGGCCCTGATCGAATGCCACGTCTGTGGCGAGAAGGTCTGCACGGACTGCATCCACGAAAACGAGGCCGGCGAATACGAATGCGACCAATGCGGGAAGGACTGAACGATGAAGAACACGGTGATCGTCACACCCGGCAGAACACGCGCCATCAGCCGGCTTGACCCGCTGGTCGACGTGATCTGCGAGCATGCAGGCTGGGATCCCAACCTGTTGAACGATCCGGCCGGCATCCGGCGCATCCAAGAGCTGACAAACGATCCGGCATGGTGCGCGGACAGTCTCAACGCGGGCGACCGGCTGCGCGAATACCTCGCCCGGACCGACCGGGAGACCGTCGTTTTGGACGTGGACGGGATCCTCGCCACGCCGGTGAGGGACGAGTACGCATGCCAATCGCACTACCACGGACCCGAATACGTGGCGGCGCACCGGTAAAGGACAATCCATGAAACCGTTTGACAATCATCTCGAACACCAATTGCTCGACCGGTTCCATTACGATGACCGGCACGACGACGGCTATGGCCCGGATTCGCCGCGAGTAGGCGACAAGGGCTGGGTTATCTGGCAGACCGCGTTCAACGAGGTGGATCGACCGTTCGAGATCATACGCGACGATCCCGCGATCACCGGCACCGGACTGCCCATGCTCCTGATCGGCATGGAGGACGACCACGGCGACGACTGGCATATCCGCGAAAACGATGACAGCCAATACATGAGCCTGCTGGAAGCCGGACTGGACGGCGCGAGCCTGATGCTCATGGAACGCAAGCACGGCATCGCACGATGGCGGTCGGAGCGGGGCGAATCGAAGCCGATCGAACTGACGGCGCCGGACGGGAAACCGGCGGGCACCGTATACGCCTACCAGTCCGAGCCCGACGAATGGCGGATATACGACATGTACGACGGGAAACCGCTTGACGGCGAACCGGGCGAAACCATCACGGACGCGCTGCGCATGCTCGGATACGAGTTGGAAGCCCCGGAAGCATGAGGTATTTCCCGCGTACGCCGGATTGGCGGCTTTCGCGACAGGCACGTCTGCCGGGGGGGGGGGAACGGTCTGGAACGTGATCCCCCATGACAGGAAGACGCCCTGCGGAACCATCGTGAAGAAGGATGATGGCTGGGGCGGCGCGTTCCACGTGAAAGGAGGCGAATGGCGGCCGACCCCCGGGCCGAACCTGTACGGCCTGCGCCGCGAGGCCGCACAGGCCGTGTTCGACCAGTGGGACAAGTGCAGGCCGTTGCGCAGACGGGATTACGAGGATCTGCGCAGCCGGGCCGGCCTGAGTGGCAACCCTTTGGTTCTATACGGCATGCCGGCCGAATGCCACTGGTTCGACCGGCCCATGGGCGAAATGCACGGCCAGACCGCCGACTGGTGGACACGGATCGTCGAATCGGTCGGACTGGACCCGTGCATGCTCCTGTTCGAACGAAATCCGGGACTCAGTAGCCTGCGCATGGACGTGTACGTGCTGGACCGTCTCATCGTCGAGCAGAAGGCGTCCTGGGTGAGCCTCGACGCCGACGACCATCACGGATACGGCGGCGCATTGCCGCAGGTGGATTGCTATAGGAAGGAACTTGAGCATCATGGCGATCAAGTCGACTGGTGCATGACCTGCAACTATCGCGAGGCGCGCGCCTACCGTATCGACCCTGAGGCCGGCCTACTCGCCGAACGGGAACGATGGAGGCTGACGGACACCTGGCAGGCCTTTGGTTTCCGCGTGTTCCTGCGACGCATCCTCACGGACGAGGACGAAGCGGAGGCGCGGCTCGAAACCATGCTGATGGAATACGGGCCCGAAGACCGCAACCGGGTCAGGGAATACCTGAACGGACGGAAAGGGGACAATCGTTGAGCGACAAGCATGCCGTCCAGCATCGCCGGCGTACAGACAATCCCGCCGACGGGTTGAAGAACCCGGGCGACGTATGGGACATGGCGGTCGCCAACTCCACGAACATCCACTTCGCCACGTTCCCATTGGAATTGGCGCGCCGCTGCGTGACGGCCGGGGCACCCGAAGACGGGCACGTATTGGACCCGTTCAACGGCTCCGGCACCACCGGGCTGGCCGCATTCGAGCATGGTTGCCGGTACACGGGCATCGATTTGAACGAGGATTATCTGGAGTTGTCGAAACGGCGTCTCGCCCAACGTAGCCTGTTCGGAATCGAGGCAACGGCATGAACCCTGCCCCGAACGACTGGGAGCACATGGGCCGCCCCGACATCACGGCGGCTTTAGGCCGCATGCTTGTCAAGGACGTGTTTCATTACCCGGATTCGCGCATCTACTGGGCGAATGAGGTGACGTACGACTACACGCTCGCGCACCCGATCCGCGTGGACTTCATGCGGTTCAAGCCACGCAACACGCTTCCGTCCGGTTTGGAGCAAAGCGAGTTCCTGGCGTATGAGGTGAAAAGCTGCAAGCAGGATTTCGAGTCCGGACATGGGCTGAGCTTCATCGCCGATCTGAATTACGTGGTCGTGCCGCCGTCCCTTGTGGATTACGCGAGGTCGAGCCCGGCCGGCGCATGCGGTGTCGGCATCTACACTCCCGTTGCCGGATACGGGCGTGGTGAAAACCTGAAATGCGTGAAGCCGTCACGCCGGTTCCCGCGCGAACGTCCCGCATTGGAACTGCTGTTCGGCTTGACCCGGAGTCTGCGCCGCCGGCACGACTTCACCGGCGAAGCGGACATGATCCTCAAGGCGAAGGGCCTGTGATGGGGACGCATGCGTGAGGGGACAGACGGAAAGGAAGACGAAAATGCTCAGCCAAGAAGCCAAAACACTCGAACACACGCCGACCACCGGCATGGAGGTCCACGAGGGCGACATCTTCGTCAGCTCTTGGGGCTACAGCATGACCCTCGTTGACTTCTACCAAGTGACCAAGGTCAGCAAGACGGGCAAGAGCGTCAACGTCCGCAAACTCGCCAGCAAGGTCGTGTCCGGGAACATCGACTCCCCGCAAGGCGGGTACGTGACCCCGATCAAGGACCGTTTCGAGGGGGAGGAGCTGAGGAACAAGCGCCTCAAGGCCGATTACGGCGCGAACCCCCGCCCCATGTTCAAGGTGAACGACTGCGCCAGCGCTCGTCTGGCTGACGGAATCAACCCGAACGGGTACTACATGAGCACTTGGGACTGATTCACACAAACACGATTCCTAAAAAGGAACTGACAAAATGAAAACACGCGACATCCTCAACACCGTCACCCGCATACTGCCGGACTGGCATGTATACAACGACCACCAGTTCGGACAAATCACCGCATTCGACCCCCAAGCGGGATACGAGGTCACCGTCAACCTTCCCGACAGCGACACCATCAGCATCGTCCGCACGCGGTACGAGCTTGTCGAGGATAACACCGTCCTCGATACAGCCGACATGGGCGAGGAGCAGGCATTGGACGAACTGGCCCGCCTGCTGGCTTCGCCCATGCCACACACCGACCGTCTCATGCGGCTGAAAGACAAGTTCGAGAAGACCGCCGAATGGTGCCGGAACACGCTTGGCGACGAACAGGAGGCGAAGGATGTGGAAGACATGGCCGCACACTACATGCATGTGTGCGAATCCTGCAACAACAAATACTCCGGCCGACATGACCCGGTGTCCGTGTTCGAGGGGTGGCTGCTGGGCGAGGAACTCGGCACCCCGTATGAGACGCGCCGTCAGGCCGCATCGCACATGCTGAGCAACGTGCACCGACTGGACAAGGAGTGAACCATGCTGAAAATCGAGAAGACGCTGCAATCCGTCCGCGACCTATTGGACAGGCTGGGCAAGGAAGGCGTGGAGTTCGCTCTGGTCGAATCGGAATACTCCGACTACGTAGCGGACATCCGCAACCCTAACAAGGTGTACGTGTTCCTTGACTGCGCGATTCGTCCGAACGGCACCTTCGTCTGGCGGGATTACGACCATCATAAAGGAGTCTGCGACTTCGACGAATTCCGCGTGCGGATAATCACCCTCACGGCGGACAGATACCTCGACAAGGCGAAAGGCAAGCGCAAACGGTGGGACGGCCTGTGCGAAGGTACGGATACGCCCATGCCTGATTCGCTGGCCGCAGTCGTATCCGACATGGAGAACAAGGCCAACCGTCTGAAAGCGTTGCTGGAACCCGACGACCCGCCCCTGTTGGACGGGCGGGACATCGCAATCCTGAAAGAGCTTAAACCGTATGGCGTGGTCAAACCGGCGGAGGAATCGCAACGACTACGGGAGCTGGGCGTGCTGGAACGCAGATACTACATCGACCAAGTGTTCGACGCGCTGACCGACAAGGGCGAGAAGGCATTGGAATTCGCGTCGCACGTAGAACGGACGAAAAGGAGACGAACATCATGAAAACAGCATCTTTCCACACGACCGCCCGCAAGGCGATACTCGCGACACTGCAAGCCAACCGAGACGACCTGCGCGTGCGCGATACGCGCGAATGGCGCTTTCTTACCGACGAGGAATTCCGACGGCTCGGCCATGCGAAGCCGTCGGACGTGTCGTATGCGGGCGATCTGGACGACTACGGCATGTTCGACGGCGCCTGGCGTGCGGCCGTGGATTGCGGCGACGCGTTGCCTCATGCGAGCGAATACAGCATATCCGGCATGCTCATCGCATTCGACGACAAGACCGTATGGGAGACGGTATGCGCCGGACTTGACCTGTTAGGCAAGGAATGAAAAGGAACCATCATGAACGCGAACGAAACCTGCGAAGATTCAATCCACGGCCCGTACGAGCCGGATGACGTGGCTGACCACTGCGGCGGTTGCGGCATACCGTTGTGTGAGGAGCATGCGAGGAAATGCCCCTGTTGCGGGCGCGTCAACTGCACGGACTGCGGCAAGATATGTGAGGCATGCTGGCGTCTGGTATGCCGTGAGCACGCCAAGTGGAATCCCGAATACGCGCAATACGAATGCCCCGCATGCTACGACCGTTGGGATTGCGGGGAAAGGTAGAGAGGACGATGAGAATGCGTTTGGGCAATCTCCGAAGGCAATAGCCGAGCGATTCAAACTATGGCAGAGCATTCAACTTTGGAAAGGATGAATCATGTTGAACCTCACAGAACTCATGGACATTGGCTGCGCCCATACCGTGGTCGATTCGGACGGTTGGATGTACCCGTGCGGCAAACCCATTGTGGCAATCCGCCGATGGCCGGAGGGCGACGGGGAAAGCTTCGGCGGCGTCTGCCAGCGGCACGCCAAACAGGCCGGTGCCGAACTCGTGCCGTTAGAAAACGTTCCGCAGTAAGGCAGAAAGGAAAAAGGATGGCGATGAACGTCAAGCAGAAGGACAAGGAGCAGGTCGAATATCTACGCGAACTGGTGCACGATATCAATGAGTCATTGGAACGCCACGGCAGCGACATCCCGGAAAACAAGAAGGACTGATCAATGGCAAACATCACCAAGCCCGCCGTCGAACGGCATTCCTGTGATATCGCCGGCTGTGCGAGCATGGCCGGAAACCCGTTGTACTGGAATGTGAGCTTCCCGATCATCGCAAACGACAATTACGACGACGGCTCCTATTTCGGCGGCACGCGCACCCGGATCATCAACCGGAGCATCGATCTGTGCGACTATCACGCGGGCATCCTGCTCGCCCTGCACGGCGAGCACACCAGCAACTACGCGAATCGGTGGCTTGACGACGAGCCCGAACTCGAATCCCACGGCACCAAGCACGAACGCCGCGAACAGGCGGAAGGACGATAGGTTATGACCGAAGAGAAGGTCTTCCCCGAGCTGACCACCGGCGAATGGTGGACGCTGTTCCGCATGGCCGGACACACCCAACATCCCGCATTCCTCTACCCGCAGACGCCATCCGCGCTCGCCGAGAAGGGACTGGCCGACAAGGACACGGAAACGCTGACCGGCAAGGGATGGGAGCTGATCGGTCTGGTGGACCGCCTGACCGAACAGGACTGGAGGAACATCCCCAAGGTCAAGATACGCCGTGCGGCCGCGACGCTCTGGCCCGAACGATTCCTTGACGATGAGGATGAAGAGACACGAAACAATGCGATTTATTTCGGAAGGAACAGATTATGAAACCGTTTGACGAACACTTCGAACACCGGCTGCTCGACCATTTCGCTTACGACACCCGCACCGACGACGGATACGGCCCCGACATCCGCGCGTCGGCGACCGTTGCGCCCGTTCGTTCCCCAACGTCGGACAACGAGTGTTCTTCCGCATCGAACGCGAGCCGAATACCGGCCTGCCGTACTGTGTGTTCGACGACGGGTCTTGGAACAGTCTGCTATGCACGTTCCTCAAAAACGGCAAAGGATGCGCGATCGTCCTGCTTGGACGGCCGCACGGCATCGCAACGCCATGAGTCGATGGGCATACGATCGGACCCGTACGCACTCGACCCCGGCATTCGAGGGCGGGCCGGAGACGCGCTTCGGCCCGCGGCCGGAAAGGCCGGCCGAACGCCGTATACAGGCCGGTCTGCGACCCGGGTACCCATCCCCGCCCTCAACCCGTATGCGGGGAAGGAGGCGGACTGATGGAATGCGCGGTATGTTCCACGATGGCGGATCCCGAGTCCATGAACCTATGCGCATGCTGCGAAAGACCCGTCTGCGACGACTGTGTTCATCTGAACGCATACGGCGAACCAATCTGCTTCCAATGCTGGGAAGGTGAATAGTGACGAGTGGAGAATCGTTTCTTAAACCGGTGGACGGCCGTTGCCGGTATTGCGGATTCCCGTTGGAACCGGCCCTGGATGGGCGGGGCATGCCGACTGTACGATGCCCTAATCCGAACTGCCGCACCCCGATCCTGGCGGATCGTCTACATGCCGCCCCGGACGAATGGAGGCCCGGAACCCATGTCGGCCACGCCGGCCGTCGGAGAACATGATGATTCAAGGTCGGTATCCGAGGCCGACTGGCTGGAATTCGATTCCGAGGCCAACGACTACGGGGTGCCGGACCGGGCCGGCCTGCAATCAGTCATCGACGCGATAGGCGGGCATTATCTGCATCTCGCCCGCGAATACGGGTGGCTCGACACCGAGGTGCGCGACGCCATGTATGTGGAGACGAAACAGAGAGGATGGTGCAGGGAATGAGCGTCGTCACGCCCGAGATTCGTTTCTTCGCAGACTGTCACTGGTTGATGGCCGACAACATCATTCTGCTCAGAATCACGCCGATGTTACCGTACGAATGGTCGAACCTGAGAAGACTGTTCGACTGCAAATCCACATTCGAAACACGAAGCGGACCGTTCGACTACTGGCGCATTCGCCTTGAATTCGACGGGAACCTGATCCACTGGACGGTTTCCGACGGCTGGTGGCATCCGAAAACAACGACCTTCGACACCGACTATGAGACGACCATGACGGTCCTGTTCGACGTCGGATACGACCAGTGGCGCAAGGACCGCGGCATCATGGACGAGGCCGACAAGGCCGTGAAACGGTTGAACGATTCAGGTGTCCCCGCCACGCGCTCTTCGGATCCGGACTATCTGGTGTTCGAGGTCGGCGAAAGCGTGTTCCGTGCGCTATTGCCCGCCGATCCGACGCATGCGGCAAGTCGGCTGATCGAAGCGGTCAGAAATCGCGGGAAGATTCTCGATGGCTACCGGAAGACCGTCGCCGGTCTTGGCAGGGTCGAGGCATTGGAGGCGGATGACGTGTACTGGGATGACCTGTTCTCGAACGGCGACCCGGTCGAAACCGGCGCCGTCATATTCCAAAGCCAAGGTGCGGAAGACCATCCCATCAGTCTGGACCTGCTGATCATGTCAGACGGCACCTGGCAGCCGGACGGCTTCGACTCCGACGTGAAAGGCACGGCGGCCGACGTGCGCGACTATCTGGCCCAATGGGTGGAGGAGCAATCATGAATGTTGAACGCATCATCGTGGAGACCAATGACGAGACCGGCAACAATCCGGTCGAATATGATTGGGAGTCCGACCCGGACGGCGTGTCCCGCATGACCGGCGAAGGGGACGTTCCCTCCGGCGCCGACGATTCCACGGCCATCGTGGAGGCGTTCGGACATATCGCCGAATCCATCGTGGATGGGGAGCGTATCGCGTCCGGCGGTGATGCGAAGTGGTTGAGACCGTTGGCCGCCATGCTGGCGGCTCGCATCCCGTTCGTGTGCGGTTCGGTCGAATCGGGGTTGAGCGTGGATATCACGTCATCCGAGTTCCTGGACTGCTGCCGTTCCGTGTGGATCGGCGCGGACATGCATCGTGGATTCGGCCGGTATCTGAACCTGCGGTGGGACGTGGGCCGCAGGGAGTGGGTGGAAGCCAGTTCCGGGTTCGCGTTCGTCGGCGCGGACAGTCAGGTGGCTTTCATGTTGGAGACCGCCATGGCGGAGAATGACGGCATCCGGTTCGACCCCATGGAAGGCGAGGAAGATGCCATCCAGCTGTTCCGGCTCCTGTTGGAGACGGCGAAAAGCGCGGACATCCCGGTCAGCTGGCGGCCGGATGCGGTGCGAGCGTGTTCTCGGATGCCGACCTGGCCGTTTGCGGCCGTCCGCCGGTTGCGGTGCGCCGATGGGGGAGCGGGAGTCTGATCGTCTGCTCGACGACGCGATCGATTCCAAGGGCGACCTGTACTCCCCGGTATGCAAGCCGCACGCCAGACGCGACGTGGTACCAGTGACGGAGGTCCTGAACGCGTTGCGCGGCTGGGTCGGATACCACCGCCGGTTCGATGTCGGCGACCTGGAGGCCTGCCTGCCCGCGGCGATGTTCGACTGGATGATTCACACCCAACCGGACCTGTTTCCCGTCGAAATCACCGGCTGGGAGGAAACCCCGGGCACGGTCAGGATTTTCGCGCTTTCCATCTACGGTTCCGCATGCGAGGCCATGTACGAGGGCACATTGGACGGTTTTATCCGCGAACGCATATCGCAGCGGAAAGGGGAGCCGAGACTATGAGTGAAACCAAACAGCCATTGCCGTATGATCCGAAGCTCATCGCCGAACAATGCAACCCGTTGGCCCTGCGGCTCGGCTGCGCGGCCGGATGCTGGAAGGGCGAGGACTTCGACATGTGCGGCAAACCGCCTGTGGCGATTCGCCGTTGGACGCGCGACGACGGGTACGACGATTGCGAGCTCCTGCCCGAGGAGGGCGTATGCGGGCCCGCGTGCAAGCTGCATGCCAACCATGATGTCGTCCCGCTATCGGAGGTGTTGAAGGCCGTGGCCGATGCCGGCTGCTGGAAGCATGATCCGTCGCTCATGCCACCGCTATCGGGCGTATTGCCATACGACCCGATGCGCGTCTTCGCCTTATGCGACCCGTCCTGGCTGCGTCTAGGATGCACGGCCGGCGTATCCCGCGACGGGGACTACGAATCCTGCGGCAAACCCGTGGTCGCGATCCGCCGTTGGATGCGGACGGACGGCCCCGACTGTGAGGATATGCCCGAAACCGGCTGGTACGGTCCCGTGTGTAAGGCCCACGCCAGTCATGACGTGGTGCCGTTGACCGTCATATTGGATTTGATGATGGGAGGCAGGCGATGATGAACACATACGATTGGTGGGTCGCGAAACTCCGGGCAATCCGCCATTCCAAGCCGCCCGAACCTCCGATGCGCCTCCGCCTGCACGAGGCGGGTCATGCGGTGGTCGGCTATCGGTTCGGATACACGCAACAAGGAATCATGCTGCGGGAGGACGATACCGGAGAGACCAGCCAGCAGTACGCCACCGGTATGGACGATGATATGTCCGTCCGATTGCAGACGGAGACGATCATCTCCATGGCCAGGTTCGCCGTGACCCTGGAATATCCGGAATACCGGACCGACGCGCTCCGCATCGGCGGCGACGTGCAGTCGGAACTGGTGCATGCGGCGATCATCCACCGTATCGACCCGGCGATGGGCTCCACCGACGAGATCATGGACTCATTGTGGGTCAGGGCGCGGCTCGCGGCAAGGAACAACAAGCCCCTGATTCAGGCGGTCGCCGCAAGGCTCGACCATTACGGTTCCTGGACCGGCGAGGATATCCGGCGAATCATCGACGAATGCGAAAAGGAGCTGGACCATTGAACATTCTGGAATGGCCGGCCGACCTGACCGACTTTCGGCTGCCGCCCGCATGGGACGGACGGCCCGTCGATTGGCATGGGTGGCATCAGCCCATCGAAGCCCGAGCACTGTTCCCCTGCGAGAACAACGGCTTGCGACGTGATCCGCAACCGTGTTCCGGATGCGGGCACCCGTTCCAGCCATGGTGGGCGCAGGGATTGACGGCCGACGGGCGCACCTCCATCACCGTGGAACGATGCGGAACCTGCAACACGACCATCGCGTTCGAGACCGGGCCGGACGGGACGAGCGAATGGACGTTGGATGTTAGCGACTACGGGCCGGAAGGCGGTTTCGACAATCAGAAAGGAAACCGATGATGTTCGGATTATTTGGGAAAAAGAAGGAAAGGCGACAGAAGGGGGAATCATGAGCCTGGAAACCGTGCGCCGTCTCGCGTGGACGGCGATCATCCTGTTCGTCATGGCGTTGGTGTTCGCGTTCAACCGCGGGCCGATACTCGCGTGGCTGGCCGCGAACCATACGCCGCTGCTCGTCGGAATCCTTCAGGCGCCGTTGTGGCTTGTCGCGTTCCTGCTCATCGTCCTTGGATTGCAGTGCTGGCTGGACATCGTGGAAGTCGACAAGACGCCGTTCGCCATCATCCTGCACGCGCTCGGCATCATGCTGTGCATCGGATGGTGGGCGGCCGGTATCGCACTGTCTCTCCGCCAGCGGGCCGACATCGACGTGTACGGCCTGATGGGCGGCTTTATTCTCACCTGCGTGTTCGCATGGATCATGGACCGGCGTCAAACGGCCGGCAAGGAGACTTTCCCGAAGCTGCGCGACCAGATCGCGGCTTTCGTGCTCGACCATGTCGCGTTGGATGGATACCGGGAGGATCGCAGGGAGGATTGACGGCCGTCTAGCCGCGCTGGTTGTAGTCGGCGCACAGATCGTTCATGGCGTGCAGTAGCTTGTACGTGTAGACGAGCGGGCCGATGATGATGAACGCGCCGAGGATGTTCCATAGCCAGAACGTGCCTGCGGTCATGGTGACGGGCAGTCGGCGGGCGGCCTGCTCCACGCCGATGCGGGCGCTCAGCCGGTGTCCCCAGACGAGCCAGCCGATGCCGAACGTGATCCAGCCGACGAGGAAGAACATGAGCAGGTAGTGCATGGTGCGTTTGCCGTCCCGCTTCGTGCAGATCAGGTTCACCGTATCGGTGATCTCGCTCATCTGCCACAGGTCGTAGATGCCGAACGTGATCAGGCCGAGCAGAATGTATTTGGCAAGCCCGCGCCGCGTGTTCAGGCTCGCATGCCGGGCGGGCTCGGCCGCCGGCGTCGATGCCGGCGTGGGTGTGGACGTGACGTTGACGGTGAAGTCGCTCATTGGTTTCTCTGCCTTTCGATTTTTCGTGTTTCCGCGCCCGTGTCGGACGCGCCCGGTTCTATGCCGATCCGGAGGTGCGGATCGCGACGCTCATGGCCGATGATGACGTGACCGCCAAGACGGGCGTCTACTCGTACGTGCCGGGGGTGAACGCGTCCTGAGCATCCGCAAATTCAGGGAAGCGGACAGGCGCGCCGCATTCGAACGGCAGAACCGCATCTGCCCCGCATGCGGCAAAGCGTTCGCCGATGTCGAGGAGGGGGAGGCCGACCTTGTCATCGCCTGGTCGAAGGGCGGGCGCACCGTGCCCGACAACTGCCGTTGGCTGTGCAAGGCGTGCAACAGGGCCAAAGGCGACGACTGAGCCGTACATCGTCCGGATGGGATGATCGTCCGGTTCGGGACCGGCCCCGTGGCGGCTCGTTTTCGCCGGATGACCGGGCCAACGTGGGGGCTTCGGATTTGCATGGAGCCGGGTGGCGCATACCGTTTCCCATGGTTGTTTCGAGACGCGATATGGGGGAGAGGCTGTTGGAAAGGCTTCTCCTGTCGGGAGGCTACGGGCCGGGCGGCATGCCGGTCAGGGTGGTCGGCTGGGATGATGCGAGCCTGAACGGCATGCCGGTGACGGTCGTCTATTACGAGACCCGGGATGGGGGAGGCAACGTGCGCACCTATCCGGGCGACAGCCGTCGGCTCGCCTACGTGGATGCGCGTCCCCGCGCGCTCATGCCCGGCGCGCGCCTGCATGGCGGGAACGCATACGTGGAGCCATGAGTCTTATGCAATGGGACGGGGGCCGCATCCGTCTGATGCCGGGCGACTGCCGCGACCTCATCGCCATGCTGCCGGACGACAGCGTGGATGCGGTGGTCACGGACCCGCCGTACGAGATCGGTTTCATGAACCGTGCGTTCGATTCGACGGGCGTCGCGTTCGACGTCGCCCTGTGGGCCGATATCCTGCGCGTGTTGAAGCCGGGAGGGCATGTGGCCGCGTTCGCCGCGAGCCGCACGTACCATCGGCTCGCCTGCGCGATCGAGGATGCGGGCTTCGAAATCCGCGACCAGATCGACTGGGTGTACGCGTCCGGCATGCCGCACGGTTCGGATGCGAGACTGCTCGTGGACAGGGAGCTGGGCGCGGAACGGACCAAGGTGGTCGGGCATGGTTCCGCAGGCGTCGGATATTCGGACGTGAAAGGCTGGGGAAGCAGCACGGCGAACGGCGGGAAGGCGAAATCCGAATGGGATGTGCTCGCGCCCGCCACCGAACAGGCGGAGCGATGGTCCGGCTGGCACAGTCAGCTGAAGCCCGCACACGAACCCATCTGCCTCGCCCGCAAGCCGTTGGACGGGAATCTCGCCCGCAATCTGCTCGAATACGGGACGGGCGCGTTGCATATCGACGCATGCCGCGTCCCGTTCCGCAACCCGGCGGACGAGGCGGAGTCGAAGGGCAAGAACCGGCATGGACGGTTCGGCTCCGGGCCGCGCGACAACCATGTATACGGCGCGGACAAGGCGGATCGCGCCGACTACACGGCCGAAGCCCGTTTCGCGCCGAACATGCTGTTCGACCGATCCGCGGCCAGGGAACTCGACCGGCAGTCCGGCGTCACGGTCAGTCGAAAAGGCAAGCCACGCGCGAGCGTGAAACCCGGTGACGGCTGGGGCATGACCCATACGGGCGCGGAATATGACGATATGGGCGGCGCGTCCCGCTTCTATCCCGTGTTCCGGTATTGTCCGAAGGCGGGACCGGGGGAGAGGCCGACCGTGGACGGGATCCTCCATCCGACGGTCAAACCGGTCGAACTCATGCGCTGGCTTGTCCGTCTCATCACCCCGGAGAATGGCCTCGTATTGGAGCCGTTCGCCGGCAGCGGCGCCACGTTGGAGGCGTGCCGGATCGAAAACATGCGTTGCGTGGCGGCGGAGATGGATCCGGATTACGTGCGGCTCATAGCCCGCCGGATGGCGAGGCCGACGAACCCGGTGCTGTTCTGATATCGCCGGGGACGCATGCATGCCGGCGTCGATGATATCGGGACGATATGAGGGAGCGTTATATCATGGCCGTGCTGCGGGACGATTGGGATTGGGCAAGGTATCTTGGTTCGCTGCGCTGGGATGTGACCGACAAGGACGGCAACCTGATCCCGTTGACGGTGGATGTGAGGAGGGGCTGCGACGCGGTGGAGCGGATCGACCTGATGGTCCATTCCGCGTATGTGAAACCGTTCGACGTGAAGGTTCCCGTCCTGTGCCCGCAGGACGCCTCCGAACTGGACGGCGTCCTGCATGCGCTGCTCGAACGGGTCATGGACGGGTGCGTCGCATCCGGGTACGCGGATCCGAGGGGCGCGGCCGTGTCCACGGGCGACGGGCTCGTCGATCTCGCGGTGATCGACTGACTATCCTTCGATGAGGCGTTCCACGCCGTCGATGGCTCCGGCGAGCATGCCGGCGTCCACGTGCGTGTAGATGGCGTTCGTGGTGCCGATGTCGGCGTGGCCGATGATGGCACGGCGGGCGAGGTCGGAGACGCCGATGCGCGCCATGGCGGTGGCCGCCGTGTGGCGTGCGGAGTGGACGCGCACGCGGGGCAGTCCCACCCGTTCCAACGCTTTTCGCCATGCGTTCTGGAGTGTTTCCTTGCGGATGGGGTTGCCTCGGCCGGAGCGGAACAATGGGGTGTCCGGGTCGATGTCGGGATGGTCGGCCGTATAGGCGGCGAGGTCGGCGGCGAGGTCGGCGGGCAGGGGGATGAGCCGGCGTCCGGATCTGGTCTTGGGTCTGGTGAGCCATGTGCGGCCGTCGAGCCGGCGGGCCTCGAAGCCGGCGGGCATGTCCGTGATGCCGTCGAATTCCTTGAGCTGCCATTCGACGAGCAGGCAGGGCAGTCCGTCGGAGCGGACGATCTCGTTGCGCGTGACGCCCAGGGCTTCGCCTTCGCGCAGTGCGGTGATGAACAGGAGCCGCCAGATGATGCTCCATCGCGGGTCGGTTTCGGCGTGGATGAGCATGGCGGCCTGTCCGGGGGTGAGGGTGGCGATTTGGGCGGGCGGCACCCGGTTCTTCTCGACCGCGTCCACGGGGTTGCTGCGGATGATGCCTTCGGCGACGGCGGCCTTGCATGCCTCGGACAGGACGGTGTGGGTCAGGGCGGCCGTGGCGGGGGATTTGCCCTGGATGCCTTTCGCGGGGTTTCCTTCGAGGCAGTGGCGTTCGACGAGGCGTATGTGGGCGGGTTTGAGCCTGTCCATGCGTACGGCGCCGATGACGGGGGTGATGTCGCGTTCGATGCGGAACCGGTATGACCGGGTCGTGTTGGGTGCGCGTCTGGGGGTCACGATCTCGTCAATCCAGCGTCGCATCCATTCGTTCACGGTGGGCGGTTCGTCCACCAGGGTGATGTCCTCCTCGATGCGGCGGGCTTTGGCGCGGGCGTTGTTCAGGGCTTCGGTCCGGGTGTGGCCGGTGGCGCTGGTGCGTCGTCTGGAGCCGTCGGCCGGGTCGGGGGAGAGTTCGACGAACGCCCGGTATCTGCCGTTGCCGAGTTTCGTGATCGCGCCGGCTCCCTTGTCTCGTCTTGTCGCGTGTCTGCCTGTGTCCGCCATGTCGTCGCCTTCCGGGTTCGTCGTGTGATGACAACCCCCGGTATGCGTATCGGCCCGGTCCGGCCGGTGTGGCGCGTGTGCCGAACGTGTGCCTATCGTGTGCCTATTCCAGCCGAAAATAGCCGGATATAGCCGTAAACGGGAGTGCCGTCCTTCCATGACGCGCGCACGAAGAACGGCGTTATCCCGCCGTTTTCCGCTGATTTCGGCCACTTCCCGGTTTCTTCCGAAAACCTAATCTGACATAACGTACATTATCGGTTAATAGTATGTGGTGATTTTAGCCGAACCAGTAGTATCTAGCTGCGGATTAGCCTCGCCGCAGAGAATCGGCTACTTCGCAACATCATCCTTATTCCGGTGAGAAGCAACGCCCAAACGCTTGTCCATTTCGGTTTCTGAGGCGTTGCGTGCCTGCAGATACATGGCGATGAGTTCCAGCAGCACCAGCACGAATATGATGATTGCTCCGGGCAATTGCGCGTGGTCGTAGAACGCGAGAATGCGAGCATCCATCAGATCTGCGGTGAACGTCAATACGGGAAACGGGATCAGCGCCGCCGCAAACGACATGAAATGCGTTTTCACCATCGACCAGTCGACCGGATCGACCGGCGGTCGCCGGCGTTTCGGCGTGAACAGATGGCCTCGGCTGACCGTTATAGTGATGATGGACACAGCAAAGATGACGGCGACCATCCACAGAACGCCCGGTAACAATCCGACAACAATCCCGTTCACCCGGTCCTCCAATCAGTCATAATAATCACCGCAACATATAAAAACATAAGATGGCAGGCAACAAAAGCAACACATACAACAAAGCGACCTGCCGACCAAAGCCGGCAAGTCGCCAACAACCATACATGTATCAGGCGGTTGCGCGTTGCAAGCGCTGTGCCTCGAGCTTCTTGCGCATCCTCATGGCAGTCAGTTCATCAATCGGACGGCCCGTGGCAATCGTCAGCGGCTTAGCCTCAAGATCAATATATTCTTCCTGTTCCAAGGCCGTCTCAATCTGGTGCCACAACGAACCCACCGACACGGCGAACACTGCCTTACCGCTTTGCAACAGTTCGAGCATCTGTTCGCTGGTAGTGCATTCGTGCACGTTTTGACCATCGCACATGATGGTCACATTGGCCAGCTGATCGGTGCTGCGTTGAGTCAAGAATCCGATGGCCGCCGTCACGTTCTGCAGATTCACACCGGCATCAAGCAGCTTCTTGGATACAGCGAGAATCACCACATCCTTAAACGAGTACAGTCGGCGTGAACCGGAGCCATGAGACGGCGTGATGGACGGCTCAACAATCTGCTTGCGTGCCCAATAATCGAGCTGTCGGTACGTGATGCCGGCCACCTTGGAGGCCACAGTGCCACGGTAGCCGCGCTTGATCTCCTCAGTATCGACGTTGGAGAACAACTCCCCCTGAATCGCGTCAGCGTTCAGATTCTGACGGTCCTCAAGCGAAACATGAAGATGCAGCCCGGTCTGTCCCATGGCACTCCCCTAACTCATGCGTGTCTCGCATATGACTCACACTGGTGTAATCACATGATTGCAATTTCTGCAATCAGTCTAACCCCGTGCTGGGTGTGGACTATTGGGAAATAATGGCGGATTTCGTGAAGAACACGAGACGGAATTTACCGATCATGATTTCGTCGCCGTTCTTCAGCGACGCCTGATCAACACGCTGACGGTTCACGTAGGTGCCGTTCAGACTTCCTGCGTCAACCACAAAGAACTGACCGTTGACCCTGCGGAACACGGCATGCTGACGGGATACGGTGGAGTCGTCGAGCAGAATATCAGCTCGCGGATCACGGCCGACGGTGATTTCATCCTCGTCAAGCAAGTAACGAGAACCTGAGACCGCTCCCCTGGCGGAAATCAGCAATGCCGTTCCCTCGGACAATCTGGTGATGGTGTCCAGATCCTCTTGAGTCAGCGGTCGGTCGCCGGTGGTGGTAATGGGCAGTACATTAATCGCGGGCAGGCCGATAATGGTGGTTTCGCCTGCGCTAGGAATCGGGTTGGTCATAATCCCTTATTCTACCGTCTTTGCATACTGGTTTTGCGTAGCTTCGCGTACTTCGTCGATAATGATGCTGTCAGAAGGCTGCACGTTGACGTTGGATCCGTATTTCACCTGGAGTTGAGCGCCCACACCGCCGGCGATATCGACTGCGTTGGACAGCTCCTGCGGATTGCCGATGGCCTTCACCGTGTATGTGGGCTTGATGGTGGTGCCATCCACGATCAAGCCTTCCTCGGCGTCCTGAATGTAGGTGGAGGTGATGACGCGCACGTTATTGATGGCGATTACCTCGGCACCGGCATTGCGAAGTTCCTCGATAAGGTTGAACATGATTGAGGCGTCCACTTTAGTCGTCAAGCCTCGTCCGATTCGGATGGTCACGCCTTGACCCTTTGCCGGGAGTCTGCCGGAGATCAAGCCGCTGGTCTCCTCGTTTTGCTTGGCGATCTTACGCGCCTGCTCCTGCTCGTTAGCCGCCGATTTCAGCGAGTTGAGCTGGCTGTTCAACTGGGTTTTACGCTGCTCGAGATTGGAGATTTGCGTATTCGACTCGTTCAGCAGCCTTACCAGTTCACTCTCGTCCATCGTTTCGTACGTGGATTTAGTGTTATTGATCTGGCTCATGTAGGCGAAACCCAACAACGCGCACATCAGAGCGATGAGAATCGAGGATAGTAACCGTGATTTGTTGCTGGCACGGTTGAGATCCTTCCGGGGCTTCTTACGCACCGTGGGAAACGACCCGGTTTCCATCCGGTCGTTGACCTTGTCTTGTGCATGCTGGTCGCGCATTTTCTCCAGCATGTTGTCTGATTGTGCTTTACGTGCCATACGTCAGTACCCTTGTCAGCCTCGGAAGATGAAGCGTCTGATCGCGGACACGTTGGAGAAGATGCGGATGCCGAGTACGACGATGACGGCTGTCTGCAGCTGCGAACCGACGCCGAGCTGGTTGCCGAGGAACACGAGCAGTGTTGCCGTCACCACGTTGGCGAGGAAGGAGATCACAAACACGCGGTCGGAGAAGCTGCGCTCGAAATAGGCTCGCGCGGCACCCAGCAGGGCGTCAAGAGCAGCGACCACCATAATCGGCAGATAAGGCTGCACGATGATCGGAATGTCCGGCTTGACGAACACGCCGATGACGACGCCGATGATTAGTCCCAGAACGGCTGCCATTATTCATTCCTTTCCGCGTACTTCACTTCGCCAGTGACTGCTGCCTCAAGTGTAATCGAATTGGATTTGCTCACCTGCGGGTAGATACCGGCTTCCTTGAAGGAATCGTAAAGACTTGCAAGTTTCTTCTTCCCCATCGCTTCGGCCAAGGCGCTCTTATCGCCTATGGCTTCAATGGTATAGGGGCTTTGTATCGCGGTCATGCCGATGAGAATATGCCCGCCGGCCTTGCGTATCGAGGTTTGCGCGCCGAGCCTATTACCGTTGATGGCAATGGCTTCGGCTCCGTTTTGGAACATCAGGGAGACCAGTTGCTGCAGATCCAGATCGGTGATGACTCGGATGTTCGTGGAGGTGCCGACTCTCGTCGAGGAGGATTGATCCGACTGGCTTGCCGCGATTGGATCGGCCAGCGTCATGGTGATTCCTTCGCCTTCGACCACCGTGGCACCATTGACCATTTCGTCTTGGATAAGCGTATCGCTTTTCACGCTGCCGGATATTTTCTTGGACTGTTCGTCAACTTGGGAGCGCAAATTATTGACGTCCGTGGTGAGTTCGTCTATTTGCGAGTTGCGATTCTCCAATTGCGTGGCCAAAGTCTGCCGTACCTGCTTACGCGGATCGGATTGCAACTGTTGCACGAATAGGCTGCAGGCAAAGCCAACGCCGACGCAGATGATGAATACGACGATGCGATTAAACCAGATGGAGAAGGTCGAACGATGCTCATGGACCAGTCGTGAGTCGGAGAACATCGGATCCATCGGACGATTGACAAGATCATCGATGAGCTGAAGCGAATCGTCGTTGGTTTTACGGCGACGTCTGGTGCGGATGGCGGCGGCGTCATCCGGGGAAAGCGCATGATGTGATTCCGCGCCTCGGACTGAGTGGGAGAACACGGCGCGGCGTCGTACCGGCTCATTCTCCTTGGGTACGGGGAATGAGACCGGGGCCGTGGCCTCAAGCGCCATACTTCTCCCCCAGTTCCTTGCGTAGCAATCCGACGCCCTGCTTGGTATAGATATATCCGGCGAGCCAATACATGGCGATGCCCCAGATGCCGGCGGCCAGCGCGGCGATGTAGAGCAAGTGGAAAAACGTACTGGTGCCCAAATCGGCGAAAATCAGACCGACGATGGAAATCATCAGCAGCGCGGTGCCGGCCTTGCCCACGAAATGCACGGGCAGCGGACCATAACCGTACTGGGCAAGCCATAGCACCTGAATCGCCATCCACAGATCCCTCAGTCCCACGATAATCAGCATCCACCATGGGATGATGCCGGCGACGCTGAGAGCCAGAATCGAGCAGAAAATGAGCAGTCGGTCGGCGATCGGATCAAGAATCTGACCGATCTTGCTCACTTGGTTGAATCTGCGCGCGATGATGCCGTCAAGTCCGTCCGAAGCCGAGGAAATGGCGATCAGGGCTAGCGCCGCAATCATCTCGTGCTTGGAGATCAGCACGCTGATGAAAGGAATCGAGATGATTCGCAGCGCGCTGATCAAATTGGGCACGGTGAAATAGATGTCACGTGCTTCCGGACTGTATCTGGCGTTGACTTTCTGGTTGGTCATATCGACTAACAGTCTACATGCGGGAGGCTTGCAGAGCGGTAACGATGATGCCGCGTGCGCCGACTTCGTACAAATCATCCATCAGCTGGTTGACCTTGGCCTTGGGAACCATGACTCGCACGGCGTTCCACTGTTTATCGTGCAGCGGGGAGATCGTCGGGCTTTCAAAGCCAGGGGTCACAGCCACGGCGGCGGCGACCTTGCTGATCGGAATGTCATAGTCCATCAGCACATACTGATGTGCGGTGAGCACGCCTTGCAGACGGCGGGTCAGCACGGCCAGACGTGGGTCCTGCTCGTTCAGACGCGGCGAACGAATCAGGCAGGCTTCGGAGTGCATGAGCGGTTCGGCAAACACGCGCAGGCCGGCGTTGCGCAGGGTGGTACCGGTGGAGACCACGTCGGCGATGAGATCGGCCACGCCCAGCTGCACGGAGGATTCGACCGCACCGTCCAGATGGATGGTCTCGGCCTGGATGCCGTGCTCGACCAGATAGTCGTGTACGAGCTTATCGAATGTGGTGGCCACGCGCTTGCCCTGAACATCCTCCAGGGTGGTGATCGGGGATTCGTTCGGTGCGGCGAAACGGAAGGTCGAGGCACCAAAGCCGAGCGGCATGTGCTCGAGCGCGGCGGTACCGGAGTTCTTGAGTAGATCCTGGCCGGTGATGCCGACGTCGATGGCGCCGCGGCCCACGTATACGGCGATATCGAGCGGACGCAGGTAGAACAACTCGATGCCATTGTCGGGATCTTGCACGACCAGCTGGCGAGGGTTGGTGCGCAGACGGTAGCCGGCCTCGGCCAGCATGTTCCACGCGGGTTCGGATAGCATACCCTTGTTGGGCACTGCGATTCTCAGCATTTGCGTTCCTCTCACAGGTGCTTGTAGACGTCCTCAAGCGTCAGGCCGTGCTTGATCATCATGACCTGGACGTGGTAGAGCAGCTGGCTCATTTCCTCGGCGGTGCGGTCCGCACCCTCGTATTCGGCGGCCATCCAGGTCTCGCCGGCCTCTTCGATGATCTTCTTGCCGATGAAGTGGGTGCCCTTGTCGAGCTCGTCGACGGTCAGGGAGCCTTCGGGGCGGGTCTGGGCCTTTTCGGACAGTTCGGCGAACAGGGATTCAAACGTCTTCATGTGATTCAGATTCTTTTCTTGCGGTTATGGATGAAAGGTGGATTGCGGTTCAGGCTTGGAGCTCAGGCCTTGAACGCGGCCTCGGCCTTGGCGCGGATGTCGTCGATGGCTTGGGCGGGATTCTCGGCGCCGTACACGGCGGAACCGGCAACGAGCACGTCGGCGCCGGCTTCGGCCACGATGTGCGCGGTCTTGGGGCTCACGCCGCCATCGACCTGGATGCGGGTCTTCAAGCCACGGCGGGTGATCTCATCGCGCAGGCGGCGGACCTTGGCCATCTGGTTGTCGAGGAACTTCTGGCCGCCGAAGCCGGGCTCAACGGTCATGATGAGGACCATGTCGAACTCGTCGAGGATATCGAAGATCGGCTCGACCGGTTCGGCCGGACGCACGGCGAAGCAGGCCTTGCAGCCCATCTCGCGCAGCTGTCGGGCCAGACGCACGGGGGCGTGGGTGGCACCCATGTGGAAGGAGATGGAGGCGGCGCCGAGCTTGGCGTATTCGGGAGCCCAACGGTCCGGGTCCTCGATCATGAGGTGCACGTCGACCGGCAGATCGGTGACCTGACAGATGCGGCCGACGATCGGCTCGCCCAGGGTCAGGTTCGGCACGAAATGATGGTCCATGACATCGACGTGGACCAGGTCGGCGTTGGCGATGGCCTTGAGATCACGTTCGAGGTTGCAGAAGTCAGCGGACAGGATGCTGGGTGCGATTGCGATATTGCTCATGGTTTCCTACCTTATCTGTGCAATGGGACTTGGGGTCCCGTGTTTCGCGCTGTTTCGGCGCTGTTTATTGTGGTGTCACTTAGTGCGCTTGGCCTGCTTCTTCTGGCGAAGCTGTTCCTCTTCGATGCTCTGGCGTTCGAGCTCGTCGGCGGTGACCGCCGCAAGCCCGCGCGCCTGCGCCTTGGGGTCCGGACCGTACTGGTAGAGCACGACGAACAGGATGCAGCCGAGCACGAAGACGATGATCGCGGTCCACACGTTGGTCCTCAGGCCCAGGATCACCGTGGAGTAGTTGATGCGCACGTTCTCGATCCAGGTGCGGCCCAGGCCGTACCACATCAGGTACATGGCGAACTGCTGGCCGGCCTTGAGCCGGTCGGCGAGCTTGTGTCCGAGGTAGATGATGAGCGCGGCGCCGATGAGGTTCCAGATCATCTCGTAGAGGAACGTCGGGTGGAACAGCGTGGTTCTGTAGTCCGGGCATTGCGCGCCGGAATAGCAGATTTCGGATTTGCCGATGGCGTCCGCGTCGTTGAGCTTCAGGCCCCACGGCAACGTGGTGGGCCAGCCGTAGAGTTCCTGGTTGAACCAGTTGCCGAGTCGGCCGATGGCCTGGGCCACGGGCAGCGCGGGGGCGATGGCATCGGCGAAGATCGCGAACGGATAGTGCTTGTGGCGGCACCACAGGAACGCCACCAAGGTGCCGACGGAGATGCCGCCGAAGATGGCCATGCCGCCTTCCCACACCTTGAGGATGTTGACCAAGTTGCCGGTGGGCGGGAAGTAGTCGGCCGGCGTGGTGATGCAGTGGTAGAGGCGCGCGCCCACCAGCGCGCAGGGCACGGTGACGAGCGTGGTGTCGAGAATCTGGTCGAAGGTGCCGCCGTACCGCTTCCAACGTGTGGTGAGGATCCATACGGCCACGCAGATGCCGATCAGGATGCAGATCGCGTACATGTGGATAGTGAACGGGCCGATCTCGAACTTGGAGAAGGTCGGCGAGGGAATATAAGCCAGATTCATCGTGCCTCTACTTGCTGGTGCTCATGGTGTGTCCACGCGCGGGTTGTGCTTGATGCTCTGTGACTACCCTACCGTGTCACGGCACAACCCGCGTGAGGCGCACCGGGCGTTCACCGGGCGTTGTGGATGCCTTCGGCCAGTTCCTCGCTCTTGGCGGCGAGCAGCTTCAAGCCTTCCTTCGGGTCGCGTGCGGTCTTGTTGTCGTCCGCGAGCAGGGTGTGCACGAGCGCGGAGCCGACGATGACGCCGTCCGCGTAGGAGCCGACCTTGGCGCCCTGTTCGGCGGTGGACACGCCGATGCCCACGCACACGTTCTCGGCACCGGCCTGACGGGTGCGCTCCACGAGGAGTTCGGGCGAGGCGTCGATGGTGGCGCGTTCGCCGGTGACGCCCATGCGGGCGGCCGCATACACGAAGCCGCGCGCGTTGCGGGCCACGGTTTCGAGGCGCTCGGTGGACGAGTCCGGGGAGACCAGGAAGATGCGGTCGAGTCCGTGACGGTCGGAGGCTTCGATCCACTCCCCCGCCTCGTCCGGGATGAGGTCCGGGGTGATGAGGCCGGCGCCGCCGGCGTTCTCGAAGTCGCGGGCGAAACGCTCGACGCCGTAGTGGTACACGAGGTTCCAGTAGCTCATGATGAGCGGCACGCCGCCGGCGTTGGCCACGGTTTCGACGGCCTCGAACACGCGCTTGATGGTCTCGCCGTTGTTCAGGGCGATGGAGGCGGCAGCCTGGATGACCGGGCCGTCCATGACCGGGTCGGAGTACGGCAGGCCGATCTCCACGGCGTCGACGCCGTGCTCGACCATCGTCTTGAAGGCGTCAAGCGAGACGTCCGGGTTGGGGAAGCCGTAGGGCAGGTAGCCGATGAAGGCAGGCTTGTTCTCGGCCTTGAACTTGGTGAACATAGCGACCGACTTGCTGGGCTTGTGGCTGATGCCCAGCGGCTGGCCGGACGGCGTGGTTGCTTCATTGGTCATAATCAAAAATCTCCTCTTCTTGTTCAGGCGACAGTATTGCCGTGGGCGCCGGCCACATCGAGCGCGGCGGCCTGATCGTCGGTCAGGTAGCCGAACCACTTGCCGGCGGTGGCCATGTCCTTGTCGCCTCGGCCGGAGATGTTCACGATCATCACGGCCTTGTCATAGCCCTTGGCTTTCAGATCGGCGGCGGCCTTGTACGCGCCGGCCACGGCGTGCGAGCTTTCGATGGCGGGGATGATGCCCTCGGTCTGGCTCAGGTCGCGGAAGGCGTTCATGGCCTCCTCGTCGGTGGCCCAGCTGTAGTTCACGCGGCCGATGTCCTTGAGCCATGCGTGCTCGGGGCCCACGGAAGCGTAGTCGAGGCCTGCGGAGATCGAGTAGGTGTCGAGCGTCTGGCCTTCGTCGGTTTCCAGCAGGTAGCTCTTGGTGCCCTGGAACATGCCGAGCTGGCCGGTGCCGGGGGCGAAGCGGATGGCGTGCTTGCCGGATTCGGGGCCGTTGCCGCCGGCTTCGTAGCCGTAGAGGTTCACGCGCTCGTCGTCCAGGAAGGCGTTCATCACGCCGATGGCGTTGGAGCCGCCGCCCACGCAGGCGCAGATCGCGTCCGGATGGTCGATGCCGTACCAGTCCTGGAGCTGCTGCTTGGCTTCCTCGCCGATGATCTTCTGGAAGTCGCGCACCATGGCCGGGAACGGGTGCGGGCCCGCGACGGTGCCGAGCAGGTAGTGCGTGTCCTTGACGTTGGTGACCCAGTCGCGCAGGGCTTCGTTGATGGCGTCCTTCAGGATCTTGTCGCCAAGGGTCACCTCGACCACTTCGGCGCCGAGCATACGCATGCGGGCCACGTTGAGGGCCTGACGGCGGGCGTCGATCTGGCCCATGTAGATGCGGCACTTGAGGCCGAGCATGGCGCACACGGTGGCGGTGGCCACGCCGTGCTGGCCGGCGCCGGTCTCGGCGATCACGCGGGTCTTGCCCATGCGCTTGACGAGCAGGGCCTGGCCGAGCGCGTTGTTGATCTTGTGCGCGCCGGTGTGGTTCAAGTCCTCACGCTTGAGGAAGATACGGGCGTCGAGACCGGTCTTCTCTTTGACAAGTGCGGAGAAGCGCGGGGCTTCGGTCAGCGGGCTCGGGCGGCCCACGTAACGCTGCTGGAGCGTCATGAATTCCTTGTGGAATTCGGGGTCGGCCTTGGCTTGCGTGTACACGCGCTCAAGCTCGTCGAGGGCGGTGATGAGGGCCTCGGGCACATAGCGGCCACCGAACTGGCCCCAATACGGTCCCTGATGTTCGCTGAGCGGGGTCGTTTCGGATGCTTTCACTTGTGCTCCTGCCTTTACTAGTCGTTCCACTGCAAGTTCATGATTGTCGGCGGTGGCCACGCCCTCGCCGACCAGTACCGCGTCCGCTCCCGCGCGGGCGTAGTCTTCGACCTCGACCGCGCCGAATACGCCGGATTCCGCCACCTTGATGACGTCATCGGGCAGATCGGCCGCGAGTTCGTTGTATTTGTTCACGTCCACCTTGAGGTTCTTCAGGTTGCGCGCGTTGATGCCGATCACCTTGGCACCGGCCTTGCGGGCGCGTTCGATCTCTTCGCGGGTGTGCGTCTCCACCAGCACGGTCATGCCGAGCTCGTGCGCCAGGTCGAGCAGGTGCTTGAGCTGGGCGTCGTCCAATGCGGCGACGATGAGCAGCACCAGGTCGGCGCCGTGGGCGCGGGCCTCGAAGATCTGGTAGTCGGTGACGATGAAGTCCTTGCGCAGCACTGGAATGTGCACGGCGGCGCGGACCTTGTCGAAATCGTCAAGGCTGCCGAGGAATTTGCGGCCTTCGGTGAGCACGGAGATGGCGCTTGCGCCGCCCTTCTCGTACTCGCGGGCCAGCGCGGCCGGGTCCGGGATGTCGGACAGGTGGCCCTTGGACGGAGACGCGCGCTTGATCTCGGCGATCACGGGGATGCCGTCGGCGCGCTTAAGCCATCGTGTCGCGTCAATCGGAGCCGGGGCCGCCAGCGTGGCCTTCTTCACATCCTCAAGCGATACGGTGAGCTCACGGGTGCGCTGATCCTCCAGCGCTCCCGCCACCAGTTCGTCCAAAACCGACATGGTCCTCCCTTTGTTGGTGTTCGGTCATGCGCCACTCTAGGTCACGTCCTGTCCCGATTGCCGAACCCGTCCTACATTTTGGGCTTTCGCAGGCGATTCCGGCTTAGGCAGAACATTGGCATAAACTGGCACGCATGTGCAGACGTTTCGCGCTCGACTTGGAATGGGACGCCGTGGCTGGACCGCACAATCGACGGCGCATCCTTGCTCGCCGGCGTGCGGAACTCAGGCACTGCGTTATCCCGCCGCTTGCAATTTCACGAGGTCGCCCCGCTGCAGGGCGACGGCAAACGCCTGATTCAGCCGTTGGATTCGACCGAGCCCATGCGCCTGTTTTGACGGAACATCTTTGACGAGAGATCGTCACTGAATCAATGCTTGCTATATATGTATCACAGTGTCATAACTATGAAATTATATTGTGGAATTGTGGTACATGAAGTTCGCATGACAACGATGTCACCGTTGGTAGGCGGACCAGTAGGTGCCGTTGCTGCCGGTGGTGGTGCTGAACTGCCGATGTGGTTCAGTCCACCAGACCGCGCAGCAGCGCGATTTCGTCGCGGTGCGTGGTCGGCGTCTGCTCCTTGGTTTCGAGAATCATCGGGAGCTTGGCCATGGTCGGATCGTTGACCAGTCGCGTGAAGAACGGGATGCCGAGCTGACCCTGCCCGATGTTGGCGTGACGATCCTTATGCGAGCCGAGGCCAAACTGCGAATCGTTCACGTGAATCGCCTTGACCTCGGCCAAGCCGATCGCCTCATCCAACTGGCGCATCACACCGTCGTAGTCGTGCACCAAATCGTAGCCGGCATCCAACACATGGCAGGTGTCGAACGTGACGCCGACGTTCGCCTTGTTCTCCACGCCGTTCATGATCGTGGCGAGCTCCTCGAAGTTGCGCCCGCATTCCGTGCCTTTGCCGGCCATGGTCTCCAGAAGCACCATGACGCCGGTCGTACGCTCGAACACCTGATTCAGTCCCTCGCTGATCAGCCGGCAGCCGGTCTCGGTGCCTTGGCCCACATGCGCGCCGGGATGAATATTGATATACACCTCCTGGCCGGCCTCGCGGATGGCGGTCAGCAGCTCGATGTCCTCGGCCAACGCCTCGATCGCGAATGTGCGCTTGGCCTCATCCTTGCCGGCTAGATTGTAGACGTACGGCGCATGGACGACCAACGGCCCATAGCCCTCAGCCTTCAGACGCGCACCGAACGCCGCCGCGCCGGCCGGGTCGAGCGCCTTCGAACGCTTGCCGTACGGGGAACGCGGGAAGAACGCGAACGCGGTACCGCCCTCCTCATGGGAACGTTCCAGCAGCGCATTCCATCCGCCGGCCGTCGACAGATGCGATCCGATATACAGTTCCATCATTCCAAACTCCTCGTGTTCCACTCGCTGTTCGTGTTACCGCTATCATATGGTAGGCGGCATCGAGCGCCGCCCGCACAACCGACACGAGACACAACTGTTCACCCGACCAAAGGAGACCCGAGCATGGCGGCAGCCGGCACACCCAAGGACGATACCGGCCTCGAACGGAAAATGGAGTCGCGCCACCTGACGATGATCTCCCTGGGCGGCGTAATCGGTACCGGCCTGTTCGTCAGCTCCGGCTATACGATTCATCAGGCGGGGCCGTTGGGCGCGATCCTCGCTTACGCGGTCGGCTCCCTGCTCGTCTACTGTGTGATGGTCTCGCTGGGCGAACTGTCCGTGGCCATGCCGTATGCCGGCAGCTTCCACATGTATGCGAAGCGGTTCATCGGCCCCGGCACCGCGTTCACCATTGCTATCCTGTATTGGCTGAACTGGGCGGTGGCGCTCGCATCGGAGTTCACGGCGGCCGGGCTGCTGATGCAGCGATGGTTTCCTCATTCGCCGTCCTGGGTGTGGTCGGCCGTGTTCATTGTGGTGGTGTTCGCGCATGGTATGGTCGCTGGCCAAGGAGCGGCTGATTCCCGCGCGATTCGCCAAGACGAATTTCCGTGGTGTGCCGGTGTGGGCCGTGCTGTTCAGCATGGCGGGTTCGCTGCTGGCGCTGCTGTCTTCCGTGCTCGCCGCCTCGACCGTGTAATTTGGTGTTGGTCGCAGTATCCGGTTTGGCGACGCTGGTGGTGTGGTTCTCCGTGTGCGTGTGCCATATCCGTTTCCGGCGTGAATGGGCGAGGGACGGGCACAGCGCCGATGAGCTCGACTACCGTGCGCCCGGTTTCCCGGTGCTGCCGTGGCTGGCCATCGTGATGTGCATCGGCGCGCTGGTGCTCGTGGTGCTCGATGAGACGCAACGTTCGACCCTGATTGCATGATTCCGTTCGTCGCCTGCTGTTATGCGGTCTATTACGCCCTCGAACGGCAGCTCAAACGCGAAAGAATGCCTAACTCGGTTTCGAGGGGCTGATTCGGCGTTCGCCGGAGGTCTACTTGCGTTTCAAGGGGCTGATGCCCAAGTAGACAAGGCTCTGAAATGGCGTTATGTCGTTGCCACAAAGCCGTTTATACTTGCGGTTTGGCGTTTGAGCAGCCCCTCGAAAGCCAAGTAGATGTCCCCACCGGACGAAATCAGCCCCTTGAAAGCCAAGAGCCCCACTTTTTCGGCGAATTACGTCTTATATCAGGTCGTACGGCATCTGATGCTTGACCATCCAGAAGATGCCGAGGCCGATGAACACCAGCAGATTGAATCCGCCGCTATGCCACCACACCACGGCGATCAGCGTCGCCATGCGCGCCACATAGAACGCCGCACGCCGCCAGCCTTCTCGCGGCCGGGTTTCCACTGTCATATGCGTGAAGCTGCCGCCGAGCGTACAGCCGCCGCGCAACCATGGCACCACGCCCTCGAAGAGGATGAGCGCCGCCAGGAAGAGGATCGAGCCGGTCCAGTCGAACGGTTCCATCGACTGCCATGAGCCGTTGGAGCCCGAGGGCAGGTTCGATTGGACGATCATGACGAACAGATGCGTCGGCATCACGGCGAACCCGATCAGCGTCATGTCGATGATGAACGTGATCAGCCGCCTCATGAAGCCGGGTGTGGTGGTCGGCGTCGTATCGGCGACCCGCGCCGGAATCAGGCGCAGCGAGAACATGGCCAGCGCGAACCCGATCAGCGCGCCGGTCGTGTTCCACAGGAGATCGTCCACGTCGAACAGACGGTAGGCGCACGGGAACATGCCCATGAGGCCGGTCAGCTGCATCGTCTCCAGAAACAGCGACGTGGCGAACGACAGTACTGCGGTAACCGGCAGCGGCCAACGCCAGATACGGCCCATGATGAAGCCCAACGGCAGGAAGAACACGATATTAAACGCGATTTGCAGTACGGCGGTGAGACCATCGGTACGGATGTCACCGATGAACTGCAGTGGGTTGATCTGCGGTGTCAGATGGTGCGCGGCGCAATAGGCCGCCGCATCGGCCGGCATCGGATACAGTGTGAAGCACAGCAGGCCGAGCAGATACAGCACCGTGCCATACGCCACTATGGCCGACGACAGTCGGATGCGATTGTCGCGGTGATACAGCAGCGCCAGCACCGGCACCGTCAGCAGCATGGACACAAACGGCCACAATGCCAGCGCGAACGCAAACGGTTCGGAAAAGTTCTTAAGAAATCCCATCTTCAATGCTCCCTGCTTCGGCCCGCTCCGTTCGGTTTCGGACCATGACTCTCGACTTCTGATTCCAAGGTACGGAACATGACGGCATGCGGGTATCGGCCATGAGAGCGAAATCATTGGGATGAAAGGCGATTCGTATCATTCGCATGGATGAGGAAGATGCACCAGTTGTGACTGACAATTGCGGCCTGCGAACCGGCAGGATGAATGGGACTGACCCAACTGGCCCGTCTCATCTTGTAGGGTGTTTCGTGCTCTTGTAGGCAGATGATTCCAATGGCGATGATCGGAATACCGCCATTGCAATGACCTCTCGCCAAGGCCAGCTACCTACAAGATGCTGAATCTGCCTACAAGATGAATTCGCCGGTGAACCATGCCGGCATCACCGCTTCGAGGTAAGGGCGCATCACGTTCACGAGCCGAAATTCGCGAGCGTAGTTCATGAGTTTGACCAAGTCAGTGTGCGCGGATCTCATGTAATTCTGGAAGGCGGATTGCAAATCTTGCGGATCCACTGTGCTGCGGGAGCGGAACAAATCGCAAATGGTTCGTTCCAAATCATAAACGCGAACCGTATGCCCGAACATAGTGATAGCCGACGCCAGGCCAATTGTAAAGCGATTGTCGGCCACCTTTCTCACTGTTACGTCTTCATTCTTGAGACGAGCCGTACCTGATGATTGCGGTAAGGGCAGATTCTAGTGGTGGTTGCAACACCTGAGGTTTGAGCGGCCTTCCATGGTCACGTTGTCGGTTGTTGAGGTTATCACGCGGCGTCGAGCAGTTCGATGATCTTCTCGCTTGGTTTCATGAACCCGAGGGTTTTGCGTGGCCGGTCGTTGAGTTCCTCGGCGACCGCGTCGAGGTAGTCCTCCGGGTAGACGGATAGGTCGGTGCCTTTGGGGAAGTACTGGCGCAGGAGCCCGTTGGTGTTCTCGTTGGTGCCGCGCTGCCACGGGGAGTGCGGGTCGCAGAAGTAGACGGCCATGTCCAGCGAGGCGCCGATCCGTTTGTGCAGGGCGAGTTCCGCTCCCTGGTCCCAGGTCAGGCTGTTGCGCAGGAGTTTGGGCAGGTGCTGCATCTTGTCGATGATGGCCTGCTGGACGTGTTCGGCGTCGTGCCCGTCGGGCAGGTGCAGCAGGATCGTGAACCTGGTGGTGCGCTCGACGAGCGTGCCGATGGCGCTTTTGTTGCGGCTGCCGGTGATGAGATCGCCCTCCCAGTGGCCCGGGACCGCCCGGTCCTCGATCTCCGGGGGTCGCTCCGAGATCATGGCCATGGGTTCGCGGAAACGGGGTTTGCGGCCTTGGCCGCCTTGGGGTCTGCGGGCGGTTCGCCCCTGCCTCATGGCGCGTTTCAGCTCCTGCTTGAGTTCGCCCCTGGCCTGCAGGTAGATGGCCTGGTAGATCGTCTCGACGCTCGCGTGCATATCCCCATTATCCGGGAAGTCCAGCCTCAGCCGGTTGGCTATCTGCTCCGGGCTCCAATGCCTGCGCAACCCGGCGGCGATCTCGTCCCACAGTCGCGTGCCCTCGGCCGCCTTGCGCGGTTTGGGGCGTTTGAGCCGGTCCGCGGCCTTCTGCTGGGCGCGGTAAGGCTCGTAACCGCCGGACTCGGGATTCCTGTTGCGCTCGACCTCGCGGCTGACCGTGCCGGGGTCGCGGCCCAGCAGGCGGGCGATGGCGCGGATCGAATCGCCCAGACGCAGACGGTCCGCGATCTGGATGCGCTCCTCCTGGCTCAGGTAGCGCGGATGGAGGGTCTTGGGTTTGTCCATGGTGGAACGATACCAGTCCACCAGGGGTTTCTCGTTCCTTCCCGTGGCGCGCGTCCTGCCGTTGCGCCACGCCTTGCCGGTGCGTTTCGAGACGCCGACCGCGTGCGCGGCCTGGGTGAAGTTCATGCCTTCCTCGTCCAGCAGGCGCACGTACTCGGCGCGTCTCGCCTCGCACATCAGCTTCCTCGTCGGATATTCGACGCCGTTGAACGTCCAACGGTGTTCCCCGCCACGGTCTTCGTTTCGGTGGCTTCTGGTCACCTGACCCTCCTTGCGGTAGGTCAGGTGTTGCAACGATCACTAGAACCCGCCAAGGTAATCGTCGGTGTCAGGGGGGGCTCGCCCCCTCTCCAAGCAAGAACAACGCAGTTTCATGCGAAAAAATGGCTTTCGGATATCGATACTGCAATTCGAACAGCGGATCGGACTCCGCATTCGGTGAAACATATAAGCCCTTTGCCGCTTTCTCAAGCTTGGCTTCACGCACGAATCGCGAAATCTCCGTGCGGGAAACTCCTCGACGCTCCATTTCCGATACCGGAAGATATCCCATATGCTCCTTCAATACGCTTTCCGCTTCTGTCGCTCTAGTGGACATGGGCACTCCTTCAGATGTTGCGGAGCTCGGAGAGTTGCCTGAAGAAAAGTTTTGCTATCGCCTAACCTAATGCGTTATTCGACTCCAACCGTTGCTCGACTTCGAAATGCTCGAATACTATGAGCGAGTTGTCGTTCAACGGAAAGTTTGGGTTGGCGAATTCATCGCGGTATTCCGCCGAATTCCAGAAAGATTCGTGTGCGCTCCGCCATTGGGCCGCCGTGACGTCGCCTTCACCCTCATCGATGGCGTACCGGTCAGTGACTTTTCCGAGCGGAATCACGTCAACCGCAGTGGTGACGAGTACGGCTACGGGTCGTTCATCGGAATCCACCAACACCGAATGCGCGCCAACGCACGGCAGCGGTTCGACCTCTTCCTCATATTCAATCATCAGCGCAGCGGTGGCGGTTTTTACGCCGTCCAGAATGAGCTTCACCAAGCGATCGCGTTCAGGCCCAGGAAACATAAACTCCGCTTTGGGCAAATCACTGGTTTCAAATGCCGTATTGACGCTCATGCAATGCTCCAGATCGTCTTTATGTTCAATTGTGCTGTGCTTTTCTTACTCCCATCATAATAGCCCGAATTCCATGAGTTTCCGGCGCTGATCCAGTGGCCTCCATTACGGTCAATACAACCTGATGCCAAGCAATCACATGACAACAAGTGACACTGTACTCACGAACCGGCCTACTATGGGCGGCATGACGATTCGTATTGTTCCGATTGAGCCGCCATGGTTTGAGGAAAAGGCCCAAGTTCAGTCGTGCACGTGGCGCGAACTCAATCAGGGGCATATTCCGCAGGGAATCGTGGATGCGATCACTCCCGAATTCGCGCTCAAACTGACGCGCAGTCACGCCAAAGACCCCAATCAGGTCGTATTGGTCGCTTTGGAGAACAACCACGTGATTGGTTTTGCTGAGCTTCTGCAAACGCCACGTTCGCCAATCAAACGGTCCGAGGCTGCGGAACTGGCTTCGCTATATGTGCTGGAATCTTGCCATCGTCATGGTGTTGGCCGTGCTTTGGTTGAGGCAGGCCAACGCGCCATCGGCAACGATCGGCTCGCCTTGTGGGTCGCCGGATTCAACACCAACGCCCAAGGTTTCTACCGTCACATCGGCTTCCATGAGACCGGCCTGACTCAAACCGAAGACATGGGCCCGGAACTCGAAATGATCAACTACTCTGACGGCGTATTCCAGTGAGCAGCCCGACCTCCCACACGCGTCCGGCGCTATCATGAAGCCATGTCTTTGAACAGTGAGCAACGCGCGGCGACTATCCGCGAATTTCAGGAGAACATGAGCCGGCTGGGTCTGACCGCCGAACGGCGGCAAGGATTTTGGCGTCAGCGGCAGCAGAGTGGAGCAAATCATCACCCTCAAGTCGGGCGTGCTGGAGTATCCGTGGATTATCCGCGCCTATCTGCTGAGCAGAGCTGAGACACAGGGCGTGGAACTCACGCCGTTCATGGCGTTACGCGGAAATCCGCACGATTATTGGTTCCTCGACGGCGACTCTATCGACCGAGGCGAAATCGATTAAAACCGATTGATAATCGGCCATTTACACGCAAGAGGCGCCGTCAATCGCCTCGCGCATAGAGGCCATCGCTCTCCATGCAGGTGGCGATGCGTGTGTAGTATTCCGTCTTGTCCTCATGGTCGATACGTGCGCCGCAATGCTGCTGCACCGCAAGACTTGCCGGATTGGTTTTGTGGACACTCAGGTAAGCCTCCTCGATGCCGAGCTCGCGGGCCTTGGCGAGCGTGAGCTTGAGCCCGGCGGTCGCGTAGCCGTGGCCGCGGTATTCGCGGGCGATACCGTAGCCGATGTGGCCCGGACCGTTGCGTAGGAAGTCGGTGAGCCGGTGACGCAGGTTGAAGATGCCCACATAGTCGCCCTCATCGTTGACGAGAATGTATTTGGTGGCTGGCACCCAGCCGTCCGGCAGGCCGACGCCAAACGACTCATCACGCAACCCTCGCACGTATGCGGCGAATTGTTCACGGTCCATGCCAGCCGCCGGGTTCTCGAATCCCGTCTCTTCCGCCGGGAATTTCGCGAACAAGTCAAATGCACGTTCTGGATCCGCCAGCCATGTCTCGATCAGCCGCATCGGTCGCACTCCTCCTGTTGATACAGCAGACCATACTACTACTGCTCGGCCAACGGGCGCGAACTTTATCTGGTTAGCCATTCGTCTGCGGTGATGCGGCGTACGAGTTCGTCGCGATATACGTCGCCGAGCAGTTTGAGATGCACATGGCGGGCGGTGCGCACGGGTGCTAGTCCGAGTTTGTCCATCACGCGGGAGGATTTGTGGTTGTTGACGTCATGCACGCCCCAGATTGCGGTCAGTTGCAGGTCCTCGAACCCGTGATGCAGTATTTCCCGCCCAGCTTCGGGAATCAGTCCTTGGCCCCAATACGGTTCGCCGATCCAATAGCCGATCTCGCGCGTCGACTCCGGCTCGCGACGCTCGGGGTCGACTGCGTCCGACAACGGCGCCAATCCGATACTGCCGATTGGCTCCCCCGTCTCCTTCAGGACGACCGCATATGTTTCGGGAGTGCTCAGCACATTACGGATTACCCGCGCACTGTCCTCGACACTGGCATGCACCGGCCATGCAGCGGCCGGCCCGATGTGCGGATTGCTTGCATACTTGAACAGCGCCTTCGCGTCGGCAACATCATCGATTTTCCACGGGCGTAACAGAAGTCGTTCCGTCTGCAGTTCTGTTTTCAAATTCAATTGAGCTTCTCCCCTTGTTCACGGATATGATTCGCTTCTTCTAGTCAATCAGCTTGTGCCCGAAATTCCTACGGCATGCATGTACTCAAATATATCTTCACATTTGCGGGATGACACACAGATCTGGCCATTTTTTGCGTGACGTCCCGCAGTACTGCGGGATGCCATCGAGATCAATCGTTTGACGCACGTAGCATCCCACATCATTAATTATTAAAATCGCGGGATTACGCCATTTTCCATGTTGAGCCATAATCACTCGTAAGAAATGCTGCGGGATGATAGACGAAAAACGCTGAAATTCACGTTGCATCCCGCACTCATCCCGCAATCTACAACGTCCGCGACTCTCACCATTCAAGGATTCGCACGACTATTGATAAATATCCCGCGAGCAGGAAAACCAGCAACCACACGAGCGACACTAATGAATTCTGCAAAGGCAACGCACCATCAGCCAGCGAGCGAATCGCCGACGAATAGAACAAGTCACTGACAGCCGGCACCAAATAGACGATGAACGGCTTAAGCAGTATGGGCACCAGGAAGTAGATGGATAGTCCGAGCAGCACATTCCCGGCAAGCAAAGAAAGCGACAGTACCGCAACGCCGTTCATCACTACCAGCATCATGTACCGGATCATCAGACGGCCGCTGACGCCGTGTCCGTAGGCGATGAAGTTTCCAATGGCGTTCACCATGGTCAGCATCAACCCGACAACGACGATACTCACGACTTTCGCTGTCATCAGGGAAAACGCCATTCGCCGCCGGGAACCGACGAGGAGAGCCGCTATCGCCGTTTCGCCCGAATTGATTTCGATAATGGCCAGAGCAGCGGCGATGATCACGAGCGCTTGCGAGGCAAGTGTCGTGCTGCTTTCGACGGTCAGCGGGTTGGTTCCGGAATCGTCCAAACTAATCGGCATCAGAGCGACCGTGTACACGAGAGACACCCAGCACATAGCCAGCAGACAAACGACCCGCAGGATTCGTGTTGTCGCGTCCTTGTATATCAGGGCTTTAACCATGCTCGTCACATCACGCCCCTCTCATACTTTCGATTTCAGGAAAAGCCGGCTACGCACCATCACCGCCGCAGTAAACACCGCCACCAGCCAACACGTCATGACGATTGCGGATGCGGCCACCGGAAATTCTCCTGCCTCATCGTCCCGTCCGAACGCAAAGCTTTTCCCGCCGATCGTCGGCAGCACCATATCAGCGTGAACCACTTTCAGCACGCCGGATAGCGAAACGACAAGTAGCAGCAGAATCACGGCCAGTGATGGCACGTCACGCTTCGTGGACAAGGCCGCGATATAGCCGATCAGTCCCATGACCACGGCGAACGCCATCACCCTCAGAGGTGTGGTAATAACCGTAGCCGTGAGGAACATCGGTCGCAGCGCGGGATTCAACATCACCACGAGTATCGCCGCATTCAGCAGTGATGACAGCAGTGAGACGGCTATGCAGTAGAGCACGGTCGCGAGCACGTCACTGACCGCGAACGGATAGGGCCGGTTATACAGCAGCCGCAGCTGGCGTTCATCGCCCGACCGGAATCCCGCCGCCACAATCAACGCCACGATAATAGGGATGAGAATGATTGAGGTCTGGTAGGGCGAGGCGAGCATGGCGTCGGACACGATATGCGCCAGGTTCGGGTCCAATGCGTCGTGCGATTGTACGGTACCGTTTGCCGTGATGGACACCGTCGAGGAAATCGTCTGCACGTCGAGCACCGCGAACAGCGCGGTGAGTGCCAGAACGGCGCATACGGACCAGTAGAATTGCCAGTTTGCGCAGTATCGCACCAGCTGGCAGGACAGATGGCGGGGCAAAGATGTCATCTTCATCAGCCTCACTTCTTCACCACGTTGAAATACGCCTGTTCAAGGCTGCCGTACTGGTCGAGCAACGCAGCGATGTCACCATCGAGAACCTTCCGGCCATTCGACAGGCCCACGACGTGATCGGTCACCAGTTCGAGCTCGGCCATGTAATGGCTGGAGACGATGACGGTACGGTGATCCGAAACGTAATCCTTGATGAAGTCGCGCACCCATTGGATGCCTTCCGGGTCGAGGCCGTTCAAGGGTTCGTCCAAGATGAGATACGGGGCGTCGGTCAGGATCGCGGCCGCGATGCCCAGACGTTGTTTCATGCCAAGCGAATAGGTCTTGAACGTCCGTCTGCGCGCCTCGTGCAATCCCACGAGCCGCAGGCATTCGTCGCATCGGGAGAACGGAACGCCGGCGACCAGTGCAATCCAACGGAGATGGCTGAGTCCCGTCCGGGACGGATGCGGCGTCAACCCGTCGATGAACGAGCCGACGATATTGCACGGAGATGGCCCCAGTTCGTTGTATCGGCTGCCATCGAACGTGGCCGCGCCGCTACTGGCAGGCTCCAACCCGAGCAGGATGTGCAGCAACGTCGACTTTCCGGCACCGTTCGGACCGATTAGCGCGGTGACCTTGCCCTGCTCGGCTCGAAACGACACATCATCCAACGCCTGTTTGCCGCCGTACGTTTTCGACAAACCGGAAATCTCTATCATCACAGCTCCCCTCTTCTACTCGGAATCAACAACACCCAATATGGTCCGGCTGCGACGTGCCCGCGACATCGTGTCAAGCAATCGCATGACAACAGGTTTTCATCCGGCTGTGGGCATGGCTACGATGAGCGGCATGAGGCATGATGATATGGTTGGGGTTTCGGCGCGGGCAATCCGTATCGGTGTATTGGATAATGATCCGTTCGCCTTGGACGCGATGTGCGCGATGATCTCGGCCGTTTCCAAGGACTTCCGCGTCATGTGGAGCACGGGCTCTCCCGCGGTGGCGATTGAGCATTGCCACAACCCGCATACCAGGCCGGAGGTGTTGGTGCTGGATATGGCATTGGGCGGGATCACGGGCGCGGACGTGTGCCGGCGCATCCGGCGCAGGACCGGTGGGACAGGCATCGTGTGCGTCACCTCGTATTCCGTGGACGTCTACCAGCGGGAGGCGATCGCGTCCGGCGCTCAGGGACTGTTCGCGAAGGAACGACTGAGGACCGATATCGCCGTGGCGATACGCTGGGCGGCTCAAGGCCTTCCCGCCGACGAACAGGCCGCTGTGGGTTTTCGTGACGCGCAGACCGCCTATGGGCTACTGTCCGGCACGGTGCCGGCGAAGATGTCTGTTGACATGAGGGATCCCCTGTCATTGCGCGAGAAGGAGATCCTGCGCCTGTACGCGCGGCGGCTGACCACCGACGAGATCGCGGGCCGGCGTCATCCGCCACCATGATCCTGCTCGTCTCCACCATGGACGGCCTTGATCTCAGCAGGAGCCGGGTGATGGTGGCCGCGGTGCAGAGTCTGGCGTTCTACTGCTTTCCGCTCCTGACCGGCCTGCTGTTACATGTGATGCGCCAACGCGACCATGACTCGTACCTGCTGCGCCGACAACACGAACGCGGGGAGACGGCCCGCAGCCTGCATGACACCATCGGCAACGACCTGGCCTACCTGATCCTGCGCATCGACCACGCCGAAACCGAAGGCATGCCCGCCGACGAACACGAATACCAGCAACAGCTCGACGAATTGCGCGACGCCGCCAGCCGGGCCATGGGCCACACGCACGAGGTCATCGACTCGCTCGAAAACCACCCGCAACGTCCATCCGACCCATCGCATGAAGGCTCGCACGGCAGCAAGCAACCCCGCACAGCCGATTCCACGGAAGTCGATGCCGCCGCGCAGCGTGCCGGGCTGCAATCGCTGATCGACGAGGAGGAGGCCAGGCTCGAAGCCCCGGGATTCACCGGCGACAACCTGCTCGCCGAACCACACCGGCCGCTCACGCCGGAGACCATGCGACTGCTGGCGGGCCTGCTGTCGAACCTGCTGGCGGAACTGTACGCGAACATCGCCAAACACGCCATCCGGGCGAATGGTACGCCATCTGCGTCACCTTCGACACGGACGCCATCCACGTCTCCGCCAGCGACACCATCACACCCGATGACACGAGACTCGGCCTCGACCGCTACCAAACCATCATCGAAACACACGTCGGCACCTTCCAAACCCACACCGAACAAGCCCACTGGCAGCTGGAGGCTGGCATTCCAATCGATGGCGGCCGGTAAAACATGCATTCGCAGACCAGCCATGTCAAGCAATCGTATGACAAGAATCATCCGTTTACGGCATCGCCGCCGGATGACCACACCAGCAGGGCACCCGCGAGGGAGACGACGATGACGCCGATCACGGCCACCGCGGTGATGGTCTGTCGCAATATCAGCGCGGCGATAATCACGCTCATGGCGGGGTCGATGGAGAACAGCGTGCCGACCACGCGCGCCGACGTGATACGCCCGGACAACGTGTCCATCGTGTAGGGAATCGCGACTCCCAGCACCGCCGAGGCGGCGATGATGCCCCACTGGGCGGCCGACATGTGCGGGGCGTGACTGATGGATACCGGCGAAGTGGCCAGCGCCGCGACCGTGACCGACAAGGCGAGCCCGTCGAGCCCGGTGCCCGTCTTGCCGACCCGGTCGGCGAAGAGCGTGTACAGGCCGAAGCACACGGACGAGCGCGAGCATGACGATCGCGGCGACCAGCATGCGCATCGAACTGACCGGAATCGGCCCCAACGCACTAAACAACGACGCCGACAGGGACGACGACGTCTGGATGCCCAACGATCCCACCATAACCATGCCGGCCGCCGCCATCACACGGCCACGCGCCGAACGCGGCGCCCGAAGCTTGCCCAATACCCCTCCCCTGTCACGGCCATTCCCACACGACCTCTGCGTCACCAATGACAGTGTTCGGCGAAGACTCGCGACGTGCGGAGTCGACTTTGTATGGCGGGATCAGCGGAAAGCGGCAGGCTCACTCCCGCAACGGAATACGGTGAGAAAGCTGGCTGCCGGACGATTACGATCCGAAACAGTGCACCCGTATACGGCTTCGGTCAGACACGTTTCACCGCCTTGAACAGCAGACATGCGCTTATCGCGGCGATGACGACGCCGACCGGAATCACGTAACCGGCGAATTTCACCCCGTTCAACACCCATGTGGTTGGTATGACGGCGTACAGCATCGGCGCGTCCTCGAACATGCCGGAACTCACCGTAAGTCCGGCGACGATGAAGAAGGCGACGACGTTCCAGGCGACGAGAGGACTGACCCAGAGTCGCAGAACGAAGCATGCCAGGGAAAGGACGACGGCGGTGAACGCAAGCATCAGAATGGTACGCGACGAAAGCGTCTCGTTGACGACGAATCCGACGGCAAGCCCGTACAGCAAAGTCAGGCAGACGTTGATCACGACGCCGAGCGACAGCGACTTCACGCTGAAGCGAAGCAGGAGCCGGTCGTGGATGCTGAAGGAACGGTACGAGGAGGGCACCCTTGCATTGGAGAAGACGAGACCGGCCGCGGTTACGGGAAGCGCCATCACCATCGCCGACTGCACCACCGCACCCGTGTTCCCGTAACGCAAAAAGAACAACGGAAACAGCAGCACGGCCACGAAGGCGAGCGTCGACCAGCGGATCACCGCCACACGCTCAATACGCAATAGGGACTTCATTTCCTCTCCACTCCTTCGCGACGGAACCGGCTCAACAGCATATAGGCAACCAAAAGCACCACGATCGGGACGACGACCATCACGGGGCCGACGGACGCTCGACTCGCCGCTTCCGCCGGCGACATCACGGTGCCGTTCAGGTTAAGTCCGACGGTCCGTAGGGCGTTCGCGACGTAGGGCGTCGCATAGTCGGGAAGGTCGCCCGGCAGGAGAATCCATGCATAGCAAAGGATGGCCGAGACGATTCCGGCGGTTCTGGGATCGGCGGCGATCTCGACGATCGAGTAGATCAGGGAGGTCGCAAGGCTCTGCAGCACGACGAAGCACAGGACAGCTGCCAGATGCGGGTGAATTCCGGTACCCGTCAGGACCATGATGGCGTCGAAGCACAGTACGCCAATCAGGTTCACGGAGGTCAGGATCAGGGCCCGGAACACGGCCCTGAGCGAGCATGGCGTCCACGCGGAATACACGTGGCGCGGCAGGCCACCGTAGTGCGCCTTCGCGACCCTGGCATCGCATGCGAAGAGCAGCGAAAGGCAGATCAACGGCTGGGTGGCGGTGAAATAGACGCAATACCCTCCGGTTATCGGGGTTCCGTTCGCCGCGCTTGAGATCCACGCACCCAGCAGAAGGGACGAGACGGCCCCAAACACCGCGGCGAGGAAATACCACGTGTTCCAGTAGTAGGCGACCAACGCGCGAACAGGGGAAACGGCGTTCAAGACCCTACCTCCCCTGATACAGATCCGCGAGGTTCACCCCGGTCAGATCCGTGACCTGCACGGCCCGGCCGTGACGAATCATGATGCACTCGTCCGGGACGCCCTGGATCTCATGAAGCAGATGCGTGGAGATGACTACGCAGTTCCCCTTGTCCCGGTAGGCGCGAAGCGTTTCGGACAAGGAGGCTATGCCATCGGGGTCCAGACCGTTCTGCGGCTCGTCGAGGAACAGGAACCTCGGATGCGGCACAAGGGCGAGGCACAGCTCCAGACGCTCTTTCATGCCCGTCGAGTAGTCCTTCGCCTTCCGCCCATACGCCGCGCGATTGATGCCCACACCGTCCAACGCCGCCTCCGGGTCCACATCCAGACCCCAGAACGCGGAGACCACCTCGACGTTCTCTCTACCACTCAGGTAAGGAAAGAAACTGGGATGGTCTATCGCCGCGGACATCTCATTGATATTCGTCCCTGTGTACGTGACCTCTCCGCTCACGGGCTTTATCCGTCCGAGTAGCGTCTTCATCAACGTGGTTTTGCCCGCGCCGTTTGCCCCAAGCAGACAGATGATCCTACCCGTGCTCAACCGCAGGTTAATGTTGCTGACGATTGGGGAACCCTTGTACCCGATCGAGAGATTCGCAGCCGATATAACTGGCATAATCACCCTTCACGAAAGGCGGGCCTGAAGGCAAAGGCAGGATGCCTTGCCCAGACCCGCGCGTTGCAATGTCGCCGCCATTTCACCCTTCAGCGGCCGCAAACGCAACATCATGTCAGGCAATCGCATGACGGTTGCTCCATGCTCCCTCGATTTGCCGAAACTATCCATCGGCCAAAGGAATGAACCTGCGCATCATCCGCAAGGACGATGCATCCGACTCCCATCGCACACTTGCCGCCACCGGTCTCTCCCCCCAAGAAAAAAATGGCGAAGGGCGGGTTCCAGTGATCGTCGCAACGCCTGGCTGACTGATGGGAGGGCCAGGTGGACAGGTGGGTGTTCGAGGGCGTGGAGTACGCGACGCGTGGCGAGATGTGCGCGGCGCGGCGACGCCGGTACGTCGAGCATCTCGAGGCGGGCATGAACTTCACGCAGGCCGCGCGGGCGGTGGGCGTGTCCAAACGCACCGGCAAGGTGTGGCGCAACGGAAGGACACGATCGAACGGCAGGAACGAGAAACCGTCGGTGGACTGGTATCGTTCCACCGTGGACATTCCCCAAAAGATCAGTTCGAGGTATCTGAGCCAGGACGAGCGCATCAGCATCGCCGACTGGCGGAAGGCCGGCATGAGCGTGCGCGGGATCGCGCGCACGCTCAATCGTCCCGCGTCGACCGCCAGCCGCGAGCTGGTGCGCAACACGAATCCCGCGACCGGCATGTACGAGCCGTACCGGCCCCAGCAGATGAGCGCGGACGGCCCAGACGACCCAAGCCCGCGAAGATCCATACGGTGCCCGGCCTGCTCGCATACATTCGCGCAGGATTGCGGGCGCATTGGAGTCCCGAGCAGATCGCGGGGCGCCTGCGCGCCGATTTCCCGGATAATGATGCTATGCATGTGTGCGCGGAGACGATCTACCAGGCCATCTACGTCCAGGCCAAAGGCGAACTGAAAAAGGACGTCATCAAGGCCCTGAGGAGCGGGCGCGCCCAACGCCGGCCGCACGGGCAGACGGACTCGCGCAAGCCCCGTTTCCGCGAACCCATGATCATGATCAGCGAGCGGCCCGCCGAAGTCGAGGACCGGGCGATACCCGGTCATTGGGAAGGCGACCTGATCTGCAGCGCGGCCAACAAAAGCGCGATCGGCACGCTCGTGGAACGCTCGACACGGTTCACGATCCTCCTGCACCTGCCCGACGGGCACGACGCCAAACACGTCCAGCAGGCCGTCATCCGGAAAATGCAATACCTGCCCAAGCTCCTGAGGAACTCGCTGACCTGGGACCAGGGAAGCGAGCTCGCCCTGCACAAACGCATCTCGACCACGTTGGACATGCAGGTGTATTTCCGCGACCCGCATTCACCCTGGCAGCGCGGCACCAACGAGAACACCAACGGGCTCCTGCGCCAATACTTTCCCAAGGGCACCGACCTGAGCGCATACCCCGAGGACCACCTCGACGCGGTCGCCGAGGAACTCAACGACCGGCCCCGCAAAACACTCGGCTACAGGAAACCATCCGAGAAAATACTCGAACTCATCAACACAGCATGATACGATCGCACCAATCCAAGACCGCCATCAAGAGCGGCAAAACACACAGGTGTTGCAACCATCACTAAAATCCGCCAAGCCCACCTTGCCGAATGGGGTGTCGAACATGGAATCCGTCTTGGGAGGGCGTGCGGTAGTCGCATTCGTAACAACAATCCGCTTGAATGAGCTGCTGAGCAAATAGCAGGTCTACATGCCTGCTTTGAACCAGCCGATGGCGATTTGAGTGCGATTGCGCAGGCCCAAAGTTGCGAGGATACGGGTCACGGCACGTTTGACGGAGGCAGGTTCGACGGTGAGTTGATTGGCGATTCCCTCGTTGATGAGCCCTTCGGAGATGAGTGCGCAGATTTCACGCTGGCGAGGGGTGAGTGGGGGCTGCGGACGTTTTCTTGGAGATAGTCATGCAGCCATTCCTTGGCTTTGACGATATTGTACCGGACTCATCCAGCCCAGCGACTGTTTGATGCGCTCGTGGTTGTACCAGTGGATGTACTCGTCGATCAGGACAAGCACCTCGTCGCGGGTGCGTTTCTCCCAATGCTCGGGATAGACGGACTCCGTCTTCATGCGACCGAAGAATCCCTCCGCGGCGGCGTTGTCGGGGCTGCAGCCCTTCGCGCTCATTGAGCGCGTCAGCCCGTAGCGTTCCATGAGCTCCAGCCATCCGGGCCACCGGTAGTGGCATCCCCGGTCGGAATGGACCACGGGACGGGCGTTGTCGGGCAGCGTCTCCGCCGCCTCGGCGAGCATCCGGTTGGCGAGCTCCGCGTTGGGATGGAAGCCGGCCGTGTAGGCGACGATCTTGCCGTCATGGCAGTCGATCATCGGCGAGAGGTACACCTTCCCGTCGCTGGCCTTGATCTCGGTGATGTCCGTGAGCCACTTCTCATTGGGCCGTTCGGCGGTGAAGTCCCGGTTGACGAGATTACCGGGAGCGGGCGTGGTCTCCCCCTCGTAGGAGCTGTAACGCCGCCGTTTGGGAACATGCGCCGAGAGCCCGCCCTCGGCCATGAGCCTGCGGATCACCTTCTCCGAGACGCCCGTCCCGAGCGCGGCCTTGACGCGACGGTACCCGTACCTGCCCTTGGAGTCGGCGAACGCCCGCGCCACGCGGGCGCGCAGCCCGGCGTACTTGTCAACGCCGATCCTGGCATGGTGGTAGTGGTAGCTGCTCGGCGCTATGCGCAGCAAGCAGGCCATCGACCTCAGCGAATACCTCGGCCTCAGCCGGTCGATCAGCATCGTCTTCTCCCTGTTCGACAGGCGCCGCAGGTCGGCGCCTGGGTCTTTTTTTACGACCTCCACCACCTCCCGCATCAACGCGTTCTCCAACTCCAGCTCCTCGACCCTACGGCGCAACGCCTCCACGTCATCGCCGCCCCCGGCATCCGCCCCGCCCCGAGGACGGACGGACGCCGATTTCCCGCCCTGGGCGGCATTCTGGTTCCGGGGCTGCAACGCGGCCATGCCGCCCCTGCGGTACGCCCTGACCCAGTTGTGCACCGCACCAACGCTCACGCCAAGCTGTTTGGCGGCCTGCTTCTGCTGCATGCCGCCCAGCACCAGTTCGATCGCCTTCCGTCTTGTCTCCAGAGGAATTATGGGTTTGGCCATACGGCCAGCATACCGGGGATCCATCGCCAGCCAGCGTTCCAGGCACTGTCTGGTCGGATAGCCCAGGCACTCCACCACCTGCGCGGTGGTCATCGGCGTTGTGAGGTATAGCTCCACCGCCCTCGAACGCTCCTCAAGACTGAACATACGAGAAACCTTTCGCTCAGTCTCCAAGAAAACGTCCGCAGCCCCGTGCGTCGAAAGCTTTGCGCATTTCTTGCTGGCGCTGGCTGCTGGTGGGATGCGGAACGCCTCGTTCAAGCACTTGTCTGGTGATTCGTGGGGTGAGTATTGCGTCACCGTTGGCGATGGCGTGAACCGCGTCGATGAGGTTGTGCTTGGTGACGTCCTTGAGCAGGAAGCCGCTGGCTCCGGCGTCGAGACCGCCAAAGGCGTAATCGTCCTCGTCGTACGTGGTAAGGATGAGAATGCTGATGGTGGGCCAGCGTCTGGTGATGCGGCGAGTGGCTTCGATGCCGTCCATACCGGGCATCCGCACATCCATGAGGATTACATTCGGCAATGGACGATGCTGAACGGCGAGCTGTTCGAGCGTCTCGATGGCGGATCGGCCGTCAGCGGACTGGGCAGTGACGACGATGTCGGAAGCATCGTCAAGCATGAGTTGGAAGCCAAGTCGCGCGAAACGCTGGTCGTCTACGAGCATTATACGAATCATGCGGTGTGGTCCTTTTCGTTCACTCCGTTGGACGGGATGGTCGCCTCGACGACCCATTCGCCGTCTTCGTTTGGACCGTATTCGAAGATGCCGCTTGCCGATTCGACGCGGTGGAATAGACGGACGAGCCCAGTACCGTCATCCTTGCGCGCGTCCTTGCGCGCGGGACTGCCGTCATTGCGGATAATCACGGCGACGGTGCCGTTCTCGCTGTGGTTCCAGGCGATGCTGATATGCACCACGTTCTGTCCGTGACGTATGGCGTTGGTGATGGCTTCGCGAGTCACATCGAAACACAAATCAGCCTGAGCTTCGTCATCGGCGCGCGTACCAGTCTCGGTGAACACCGTGACGATGCCCAGCCGGCGTGCGTGCGCGAGAATCGGCCGAATGTCATCCCATGAATGCTGGCCGGATTCTTGGGTGTGCGTATCGTCACCGTTCGCCGCTCCATCGAACTCGGTCAGTGCGCGGACGGCTTTGCGCGTGTCGCCCAGACTCTCTCGTGCGATTTCGTTGATGCCGTGCAGCGCATCCTCCACGCGTGGGTCATCGGTTTTGCCGGCCAGACCCTCAGACAGTGCGATGATTACGGTCAGACCCTGGCCCACACTGTCGTGCAGTTGACCGGCTATGCGCGAACGGCGTATTGCGGCATCGCGTTGGAAGGCCAGCTCGGCTGCCCGCCGGCATTCCTCGGCAGCTTTGTGTTCGGCTTCCTTGGCCTGTTGCCTGCCACGTACTGCAAGCGCGCCGCCTCCCACGGCTGCCAGCGTTACCACTCGACTCACCCATTCGGTCGCGAGAACGTCCGGATGCACCATGATGGCCGACGCGGTCATCGACAGCATCATGCCGATGTCTCCAACGCACAGCCCGCGCCCCCTCGCTGTCCGGGCGAACGCATAGCAGGCGACGAGCGTCTGAATCATCACGATTGAGTCCAACCGCCAGTACGAGGCAACTATTAACAATACCGCTTCAAGCGCCAAGGCAACGGCTGGCAGCCAGTAACGGACAAGCAGTATCGCACTGCTGGCTATGGTCATCGCCAGCAGCAGAGCCAATCCCAGCGGATCTTTGGCAAACGTATACATGGTGTCGGCCGGCGCTCCGATCGCATGCTCCCACAGCATCGCTGCACATTCGACCACGGCGATGACCAGTGGCACGGCCAGGACCGTGACCTTATTGGCCTGCGCGGATTGCGGTTTCATGGCTCCCATTGTGGCTCTTTTTGTATGATGTTGCGTGCATGTCAGCGTGTGCGTATCGTGTCGGCCACGCTGCGGTGTAGCGCGGGGCGAATCTGCGTGAACTGGATGAGGAACAATGCCAGCCAGCAGGCCGTGCCCATGCCGATTACGCCCGGCCATGGGATTTCGGCCACGGGGATGCCGACGAGCGCCGCGGATCTTGCGGCGAAAACGCTTGCGCTGACGGCGACCGGGATGAGCGAGAGAATGACCGCGCCGGCGGCCAGCTGCAGGCTCTGCCAGAGATACATGCGGATCACACGACGTGGGGACAGGCCGATGCTGCGCAGCAATGCCTGGTCGGCGACCATGCTGCGGTTCGACAGGGCAATGACCGCCATGCTGGTGGCCAGGGACACGATGCACAGCATCGTTATGAGCAGCAGCGAGTCCGCGTAGTTCAGGCTCTTCGGATGGCCGCCTAAGGCGAGTATCCGGCCATAGGATCGCGCGCAGGTCAGCAGGGTGACCGACAGTCCCATGGCAAGGGCGAGCGGGGCAATCGTGTTCGTGTTGCTGGCGGCCTTCGCCTTGGCGGAACGGGCGGCGAGCACGCCGGTCGCGGACCCGCACAGGCGACACACGACACGTCCGATGCCCAATAGAATCGGAATCAGCATGCTGACAAGGATGTACATGCCGAACGAGGCGATGATGCCGGCCCACAGCGCGCTGTTGAATGTCTGCCCCGCCTCCTGGCCGAACGCGAGCGTCCGTGGCGTGCCCATGCCGGAGAACGCCAATGCCAGCGCCGCCGCCATGACAATCAAACCAAGTGCCCAGTGCGCCCAAGACCGCCAACCGTGCCGTATCCCGATGGCTCCCGTGCCGCGAATCACCTCGATGGGACGGATCTTCGCTGCGCGCAGCGAGGGGATGGACGCGCCCAACATGCACGTGGCCACACCCAACAGCAGGGATCCGAGCCACGCGGCCATCGACGGCGTGAACGCAGGAGGTGCGAACGAGCCGAATCCATCGGCGAAGCTTTCCGCAGCCATGGCGTTGAACTCGGGAACCGCCAGCAGGCTGGCCGGCACTGCAGCCAGAGAGCCGATCAGGGAACCGAACAGGCTCGCCACACCCACGAGCATCCACATGCTGGCAAGCACCTGACTCGGGCTGGCGCCCATAAGCCGCCATTGCGCGAACGTGCCGTGAATACGGTTGACCGTGGCCGAGCCGACCACCGTCAACGAGAAGAACGCGAGTAATGACACCACCACATAGATCGTGACCGACACCATGCCGAACTCGGCCGGATCAAGACCCGCCTGCCGCGCGGCCAATGTGAACGACGGAGACGAGGTCCACACGAATTGGTTCATGCATATGCCCACCAGCGTGGTCACCACCGCGACCACCAGAATCGTGGGTACCCATCCCGTGACATTGTCACGGAACACACGCAGCACATACCTAGCCACGATGAGCCTCCTTCCGCTGCTGCGGATACGCCACGCGCTGGACCGGTCGGCCCGGTTGGACGGATTGGATAGGCTGGGCGTTCACCATCATCGGGCCGACAGACCGCGCCGGCGCAACCAGCGGCGGCGACCCGGCCGGTACGAAAGTGCGGCGTATGCCATCGGCAATCTGCTCGGCGGTGAGTCTGCCAGCGATGTGGGTGACCTGACCGTCGCGCAGGAAGATCACGTGGTCGGCCAAAGCGGCGGCATCCGTGTCATGCGTGACCATGACCACGCTGGAGCCCGCATCCGCCAGCTCGCGCAGCACCTGCAGCACAAGCTCGCTGTTCGCGGTGTCGAGCGCGCCGGTCGGCTCGTCGGCGAACACCACCGCCGGACGCATGAGCAGCGCACGGCACAGGGCGACGCGCTGCTGTTCGCCACCGGACAGGGCGCTTACCGTCGTCTTCGCCCTCTGGCGAAGACCGAACCGGGACAGCAGCTGCGTGACCTGCACGTAGTCGGCCTTGCGATGGGCGAGCGAGAGCGGCAACATCACGTTCTCCTCGACCGTCAGATACGGCACGAGATTGTATTGCTGGAACACGAAACCGATATGCCCGCGAATGAACCGCGAACGCCGTTCCTCATTCAGTGCGTAGACGTCGGTACCGCCGATGGTCACCCGCCCGGAATCGGGCCTGTCCAATCCGGACAGCACATACAGCAGCGAGGTCTTGCCTGCGCCGGACGGACCGACGATCGCCGTCAAGCCCGCTCCATCGATATCCAACGAAACATTATTGAGAACAGTCTGCGTGTTTGCGGGTCGGGAGGCGGTTCGAGCATCGAACCCTGTCCGTTTCACCAGTCCGAGCGCCTGAATCGGTGTGCCGGCATTTTGCCAAGGCATGAGGTAGCCCCCTGTCGTGAAAGTTGACGCCGTTTTTCTCAACCTTCGCGCCAGGGGCATGGCAGATCGAGGTAAACACGGAAAGTGACACCCTAGGGTGACAGATTCCAGTAGCGTTCCATGACCGGCACCCAATATGCCCTCAACCAGACCAGCGACAACGAGGACCTGCCCGGCATCGTCCAACTGCCCGCCTATGCCAAGTATGATGGACGGCTGCTCGTCATACTTGGTTCCTCCGGGAAGCGAATATCCTTCTGTCGTTTGCGGAAACAAGCCCTGCCGATGCCCAAGACCGCCAGATAAAGCAGGAACATCACGGGCACGACCCATGTCACGTACCGCCACGGGTCAATCTGGAACGTATCGAAGACGATGAACATGACGCCCCACACGTTGATGGCGACGATCGCCAGAATCTGGGCGGCCGCCGAATCGAACCTGGATTCGGCCGGGCTGGTATCGTTCGCGTCGGCCGGAACGTCAGGCGTCCGCCCGGCGCGACGCATGAAGCCGAGCGCCGCCCACACGATGGCCGCCACCAACGCCACGGCCGCCGGCACCACCAGCTTCCAGAACTCCCCGTCATTCCAGCCGTACCGGATGACGGCGCACGTGATGGCCGTGACGGCGGCCACGCCCAATGTGGCGGAAGCGCCGAAAAACCACAGCAGACCTTGATTCCGACGCCCACCATGGGAGGCCCGCATCTCATCGTCCGCAACCATATCGTCCCCGCATTCCATAAAGTCCGACGCGTACGCATGCCATCTCAATTATGGCACTCAAAGAGTCAATCAGACAACATGCTGTCAAGCGATCGCATGACAGGAATCGGCTATCCGTCAATGCCTCAGGGTGCTGTCGATGCATATCCGATTGACCGATGCTTCTACATGCGTGCCGACATGTGCCGGTCCTTCGCGTCCGCGTACGCATTCTTACATCACGACCTCAAACTAATCTACGAAAAACTTTAAACAGATATCTATTTGATTTTAATATTATTTATGGTATACTTAATTTTATTAAACCCGCCGTGGATTGAAGGAGGCAGGTATGGATATGACGATGATCCCGCCGTGGATGTCGAACCTCGATGACGAGGATATGACGTTCATCAAACGGTTTCTGCTCGCATCAGGCTCCATGAAGGAGGTCGCCGCGCAGTACGGCGTCTCCTACCCCACCGTTCGGCTTCGGCTCGACCGGCTCATCCAGAAAATCCAGTTGGGCGAGCAGATCGAGAACGAGCCGTATATCGCGCTCATCAAACGGCTCGCGGTCGATGACAAGCTCGACTTCGACACCGCCAAAAACCTCATCAGCGAATATCGCAAGCAGCTCAAGCAAGGAGAGTAATCATGATTGGCGCCACAATATTTGCCGTAGTGTTTTTCGTGTTTCTCATCGCCATCTGCATCGGCTTCATCATATTGCAGATCAGGCTTTCGAAGATGGACAGCAAGTGGCCCGGTCTGGTATTGCCCGCCATCACATTGCTGCTGTCGCTTGTGGCGGCGATTACCGTCTTCGCCAGGGCGGACATCGGTGCGTATGGCAACATGTGGAACGTCGTGCTTTCCGCATTCATCGCGTTCCTGTCCAACAACGTATCCACCATCGTGCTGGCCGGCATCTACTTGTATCAGCGTGACAAGATCAATCGTCGCGCCGAGCTGGCCCGTATGAACGTTCAGGACCTGTAAGCCGCGAATCCCCACAGCCGCGCCCAAGCGACATCGCCCTCCCCCGAAGAGATCACGATGTTGATGGTGCGATTGTGGGGTTCGTTACGTGTGAAAACAAAAACAGGACGACGAGAAGACGAGAACTGGACCGCGCCATCATCGCTCTTACAGGATTCGATGTTCCTTTCCCAGGAACTTATTGACCGACTTTTCCATTCGCGTCATCGCCGCCGGAGGCCCACACCAGCAGGGTACCCGCGAGGGAGACGACGATGACGCCAAGCACGGCCACCGCGGTAATGGTCTGGCGCAGTATCGGCGCGGCGATGATCACGCTCATGGCGGGGTCGATGGAGAACAACGTGCCGACCACGCGCGCCGACGTGATGCGCCCGGACAGCACAGCCTATGCACCACCAACGATAATGTTCAGTGCAAACGCATAGCGGTCAAGCACTTGCATGATGCGGCAGAGCGTTACTCAACAAAAGCCAAGCAAAGACACCGATAGATGTTAAGGAATCAGTTATATCTGTTTTTTCGCCAGCTACAGGAGAGAATCGACTATAACTGATTTCCATGCGCTTCTTCAGAGAAGACAAGTCTGTTGGACACTTTGATGGACTAAAGGCCAGAACACAATGGCGCTAGATGGGACAAAAGGTACATTGGTCCTATGGCTAAGCGCAAACATATCGGCACCGTAATTCTCACGATACTGGTCGCGGCTCTGCTGGCGTCGGGCATTTCCGGCTGGCTGTTCTGGCAGTCGGCGCAACGGGTAATCGGCGAGGCGCAGTAATCCGTCGAGCAGGGCGACTTCAAGCAAGCGCTTGAGCAGATGGGCAGCGCTGGCAGTCACATCGTCACGGCGCGTGATGAAACCCAAGGCATGCCATGGCAGGCCGCCGAATACGTGCCATATTACGGTTCGGACGTGAAGGCGGTGCGCGGCATGCTGGGCGCGGCCGCCGACGCCGCGACCAACGCCCTGCCCAAAATCGACAGTGCCGCGCAGGGCACGTTGGTGGACTTCAATATCGAAGAGCTGCTGTCCGGCATGAACTTCTCCGACGGCACGCTGTCCATTCCCAAAATCGCCTCCATCAAGCAGGATCTGTCCGACGCCGGCGTGGTCTTGAAGCGCGTCAAGACGTCGATTTATGCGCTGCCGCAACCCCACACAGAACAGATCACCGAAATGGTCAACCAGGGCAAGCAGGTAGTGGACCAAATCGATGAGGCTTTCGACACCTTGAACACCATCGTCGAGAAGATTCCGGGCTGACGTCGGTTTGTTCTTGTCAGACGTACCATTCAGGCCGGCGCAGTCCTAGGAATGGCCGCTGTTTGCGCGCTGCTGCGGTCTGTGTGAGATCGATGTCGGCGATAATCAACTGTTCTTGGTCGTCGGCCTCGCTGGCAGCGTTGACGTACGGGTCCACCACCACTGATTGGCCGGCGAACGCCACATCACCCTCCGTGCCGACCCGGTTGCCCATGGCGATGGCCACCTGGTTCTGCATGACCTGGACGCAAATCTCCCACAGGAACATCTCCAACGGTTCGGCGCTGATATGGCCTTGTTCGTTGATCCATAGCGAAGCGTCGCAGTTGTGGCCGTCCTGAGCTTTGAGGTACAGGTTCGGTGAAAACGTACATGCCATGTTGCCGAGTCTTGCTCTGCAATGCGGCGACGTGACGGTCGGTCAGGTCCATGAGATATCACGACGCATCGCGGTTCTCATACTGGGGGAAGAACGGGGAGAACTGTATCTCAGGGAAGAACAACAGATCGGCACCGGCCTCACCGGCCTGATCGTAGTAGGCCAAGGCCCTATCGGCGTTTTCGTCGATATTGTCGGTCATCGCCATCTGCGCCATCGCCAGTCTCATATCGTTTCCCCATCTTTGAGCTGCGAAATTTATCCGTATAGGTCAATTGTGTTGTACTCCAATGTAATCAGTCAATACACGCCAAGTGAAAACCATTGAAAAACAATGTGACAACATCATGCGGCCTTAGCAAAACTCCCCTCAGTCGTCTACGGCGCCAGTTCAGCCGTAATGAAGACGGTCTGGCGACCGCGCTACATAGCTCGACTGTCGCCTCGCCCTCGCTTACAAACAGCTTCGCTGTTTGCTTAACGGCTCAGCCTCCAGAGGGGAGCCAGTAGACGAGTAGTGCGTTACCGTTTCACGATTGAGCGCTTGGCGAGGTGTGGGGTTTTGTGTTGTTTGCGGTTGCGGCTGGCGGCCGACTTTTCGCGCTCGCGTCGGGCTTTCGCCTCCTCGCGGGCGGCCATCGCACGCTCCTCCTCTAGGGATGGCAGACCGGCTGCGGCACGGCGACGGTTGTCCTGCTCGTAGTCGCGCCTGGCCTTGCGCTCGCCTGCCGCCGAACCGGGCGTGGGGAACCATCGCAATTGACAGAGCGTCTGGCCGAGATTCCACAGATTGTTGGTCAACCAATAGAGCAGCACGCCGAACGGCAACGTGGCACCCGACACCACGTAAATGGCGGGAAAGACGAACACGGTCATCTTCTGCACACGGAATTGCGGCGAGACCATAGCATCTTTCGACGTATTGCGGTGAATGAGCATCCACTGGATCGCGAACAACGTCAGGCACATCAACGCCACGGCCACGCCGATGATGATGCGTGACTGCGGCGAGGCAACCGTGCCGAACGAGTCGGCGATGCGTACGCCGAATATGGACGATGATTCGATGTCGCCCGCCATGGTGTGGTCGATGCCGCCCAACGGTTCCGCATTCCCATCGGCGATTGCAGGCAGGGATTGCAGCGTGTAGAACAGCGAGCACAAAATAGGCGCCTGGATCAGTGAAGGCAGGCAGGAGCCAAGCGGATTGGCGTTATATCGCTGCTGCAAGGCCATGATTTCACGTTGCATGGCTTCTTTGGAACGCGGGTCCTTGCGCGCGGCGTACTTGTGCTGGATGCGTTGAATCTGCGGTTGGAGCACCTGTATCCGCTGCATCGCACGCATTTGGGAAAGGAAGAGCGGCAGCAGACAGATGCGGATGACGAGCACGAGGCACATGATCGCGATGCCCCACGCGGGGCTGGGGCCAGCAGTCATGCCAAACGTGACCAGGGCGTGGTGAAACAGGGTGAGCAGTTGGGCGACAACCCATTCTAGGGGTCGCAGGATGTGGTTGAGGATATTGATGAAGTTCATTGGGATTCCTGATGAATTGACGAATCTGGGATGTGTTTCCGAGTTCAAGCAACTGCAATCTGGTACGGCAACAGCTGGGAACTCCCCTCAGTCCGCTTCGCGGACAGCTCCCCTCAGAGAGGGGAACCAAATTAGGGGGAAACAAGAACATCGCATAAATGCGTATCCACATGTCGCCTAAACAACACAATTGCGTTAGACCGTGGGGCGCAACGATGAGAGCTGAAAAGAGAAGCTAAATCAGATTCGGGAATCGGGGAGCGTGTAACGGGGCCAGCGTGGCATCCATTGCGGGCGGGCCCATGAGCGGACGGCGTTCATCACCGTCGCATCGAAGCGGAAGCTGGCGGGCAACGGTCGGCGGCCGGCCGAACCTACGAACGACAACAGCACGACCGCGCAGCACGCACATACAGCCGTCACCGTGGCGACGAAGACCATGGCGGCCAGGGCAGTCTGCGAATCACCGCCGGCAATCCAGCAGCCAGTGGCACTCAACGACAACAACAACAACGTCATCAACACGATGATGTCCGCCATCGGCATCGGACGCGACAGTACCCGCCCACGCGAGGCAGCCATCGTCCACGCACCGGCCAAACGCTGCCGCAACGACTCCGCACAGGCCACGGGCAGAAGAACTGGCATCATCAGCAGCACGCATACGGCAAACCCCAGCCGGGTGCCAAGTGCAATGCCGTTCATGATGTTCTACCCATTCCTTCTGAACCATACTTCCGCCTGGAAGACGGTCCCAGTATATACCCGATTCGACGCCAATTCGGTATTGTCCAAAAGCACTGACCAATTCGACGAAAATCACATCTCATCCACCATGACTTGTAGCGCTCCGCCACTGGCGTATCACTGCATATCAAAGTCGCTCATCCTCGAATTACTGTCCTGCAACACCGAACGTGCCGCGGGCTGGAATGTTTTTTGAGTCCTGAGTAGATTAACCGTTCACAAGACCGATATCGCAACGGCGCAACAAAGGCAACAGCACGCCCAAAAAGCCCGGAATTCCACCAATATGAGATGGTCGACAAAATAACCAAAACGTCAACGAAAACCATAGGAGGCCATCGAACATGTCCGAGAACATGGAAAAAAAAACAAACAACATTCGATTTGCCGTCGGGTTTCTGGCCTTTGGCCTCCTGTGGAGCACCGGCCTGTACGTGGTGGCCACCGTGCTGCGCATCCAGAAGGTGAAGTAGCCGCTGCGAGTGCCTATCTCCGTTTCAGGGGGCTGATTTTGACTCAGCATCATGCAGCGCAGCTATATCCTCGGTGCGGGTATACTATTCCGGGCCGTCACGACGACGCCTATGGAACGCACGCACGGCAAAGAGAGAAACATGAGTCAGCCCGACACCGACACGGCGGCACAGTCGCCGTCCTCGCAACAGGAACCGCAGATTCAGACGGATGGCCGTCGAAGCCATTCGGAACAGATGAATCAACCAGCGCAAACCAGCCAGTCCGAGTCGTCACATGATGGCAAAGACGAGCACGCCCTACATACCAACCTGAAGCGCGGCATGGAATCCCGCCACCTGCAGATGATCTCATTAGGCGGCGTGATCGGCACCGGCCTGTTCCTGAGCTCCGGATACACCATCCAGCAGGCGGGCCCCATCGGCACGATCCTGGCATACAGCATCGGCGCGCTGATCGTCTACCTGGTCATGCTCACGCTCGGCGAACTGTCCGTGGCCATGCCGGTGACCGGCTCCTTCCATGTGTATGCCGAGAAGTTCATCGGCCCTGGCACCGGCTTCGTGATCGCAATCCAGTATTGGCTCACCTGGACGGTGGCGCTCGGCTCCGAATTCACCGCCGCCGGCCTGCTCATGCAACGCTGGTTCCCGGACAGCCCCACATGGGTGTGGAGCGCGGCGTGCATCATTCTCATCTTCACCCTGAACGCCTTGTCGGTGCGGCTCTTCGCCGAAGCGGAATTCTGGTTCGCCTCGATCAAGGTGTTCGCCATCTGCGCGTTCATCGTCATCGGATCGCTCGCCATCTTCGGCGTCATCCCGGTCGCCGGCTACCAACATGCCCCGATGTTCGGCAATCTCATCAAGGACGGCGTCTTCCCCAACGGCTTCATGCCGGTGTTCGCCACGATTCTGACCGTCAACTTCGCGTTCTCCGGCACCGAACTCATCGGCGTGACCGCCGGTGAGACGAGGGACCCGCAAACCGCCGTGCCGAAAGCCATCCACACCACCCTGTGGCGTCTGGTGCTCTTCTTCATCGGCTCAATCACCGTGATGTGCGCGCTGATCCCGTGGCGCAAGGCCGGCGTGGGCGAAAGCCCGTTCGTGCTCGTGTTCAACGGCATAGGCATCCCCTATGCGGGAGACATCATGAACTTCGTGGTGCTCACGGCCGTGCTCTCCGCCTCGAATTCCGGCCTGTACGCCTCCACGCGCATGGTGTGGTCGATGGGCAACGAAGGCATGATTCCGCGCTGGTTCGCCAAAACGAACCGTCGTGGCGTGCCGATGCTCGCCTTGTGCGCCGCGATGGCCGGTGGCCTGCTGGCGCTCCTGTCTTCCGTGATCGCCGCCTCGACTGTGTACCTGGTGCTGGTGGCGCTTTCCGGCCTGTCCGCCGTGGTGGTGTGGATCGCCATCGCCTACTGCCAGATCGTGTTCCGTCGCCGTTGGCTGGAGTCCGGCCATTCCACCAGCGAACTCAAATACCGCACGCCCGGCTATCCGTACGTGTCTTGGGCGGCGTTCATCCTGTGCACCGCATCGTTCGTATTGGTGATTTTCGACGTGGAGCAACGGTTCGCGCTCGTGGCCGAGCTCGTGTTCATCGTGGCCTGCTATGGGGCGTATTTCCTGCAACAGTGGGTACGCAAGCGCAAAAAGGCGACCGAGGCCGACGACCTCGATACGCTTTGGGTCGCGCGCGACTGAACACATGACCATAGTGTGATACACGTCACTTCCTGAAGTACGTAGTCGTTATGGAATCACCCGCACGTTTCCCGTATCGGAGCTGTACGATAGCTGTGAGACAGGGGGGTCGTCAGATTTCGGGGGGAGGGTTCCGGTAACGGTCCGGCTGCAGGATGCACCGGACCGTGCGGCACGTATCAACTCGTGGATTCACGCCAAACTCAGTTCAGTATGCCGATTCTCGTAAATGGCCAGAAGCGGAACAACGCCACACCTTGGATATCGTCGTATGGCACTAGCCCATTGTTGCCGTCGTCAAGATGGTATCGAGAATCTCTGGAATTGGAGCGATTATCACCAAGCACGAACACGTTGCCGTCAGTAACGGTTACGGAAAAAGGGCTGTCGCTTGGATTCACGCCGGACTTAAGATAAGCGCTTTCATCAATGGGTTTGCCGTTGACCGTGATGGGCTCCCCGGATCCCTTGCAGGCGACGGTATCGCCGGGCAGACCGATGACACGTTTGATTAGGTAACGATTGCTGTCGATTATCGACATCAGATTGGTGGGAAGCTGCTCCCCCTCCATCCAGTCTGCGGGATCTTTGAACACGATGATGTCGCCACGGTGCAGTGTAAAGAGTCTCGGAGTCAATCGCGAGGCAAATACGCGGTCGCCGATTTGCAACGTGTCTTCCATGCTGCGGGATGGAATCACATATACGTTGAACACGAAGGTACGTCCCAGCAACACGACCAGCATCACCGCGATCACTGTCAGCAGATAGCCGCGAATTTCGCTCCAAACGGAGGGCTTTCGCGCATATCTCCTCGACTGGCCACGCGCTTTTTTGCTATGACGCCCCACCATCACATCCTTTCCGACCGATAACGCAACACCATAGTCCTCAAACCATGCCGTTACCTACGCATGTTTGAGCTCAGCTGTCACACCAGCGGTTCGCGCACGTCCAGTTCACAGGCGATGCCGGTTTCCTTGCGGGCCCATTCGGCCGCCTGCAGTGCGGCGATGTTCCATAATGCGCACGGCACTCCGCCAAGGTCCGGATGCGATGCCCAGAATGTGAGGTCATCAGCGTATGCGGTGATGACCGATTCTTCCGTGACTGGCATAATCGTGTGGTACAGGCGGTCCGCAAGCGTGGCCACGAATTCGTTGGCCGCGGCGAACGTGTCGATGAGATGCTGTTCGGCGGTCACCGGCGGGCCGACCAGCTCCCAGGATTCGACATCCGTGGCGCTCCAATGCGCGGCTTCGCCGTCCACTTCACGCTGCAAAGAGACGAACAGCCTGGCGAACTCATCCGAAGTCAGTCCCGTAACCCGGCGTCGGGTTGACAATTCAATCGGAGTCATCAGATACCGTTCCTTTCGCTTCGTTCATTCCGTTGTTTCGCTGCTTGGATTTGCTGCCAGCCGGCACAAAGCCCATCTCGCACACCTCACGATAGCCCAAACTACCGGCATGGCCATGATTGCCAGCCCTACGACCAGTAGCCATGAGGAGCCGGCGTAATGGCCTCATCGAGCATTGTCGGATGATTCGCGTGGCCCACAATCGAGACAGTATCGGTTTCCGTTCGGTTCGTGCGGCCAGACTATCGCCCGTTCTTGCCGATTGCCTGTGAGCAGGTTCGGATAGACTGGCGCGAGAACAATGCGAGAAAGAGGTAAGGATGACCCGGAAACAGTCGCAACAGCACGACGCACAACGCAAACCGTCCTGGCGCGTACGCTGGAAAACCATGAGCCGAGCCGTGGGCATGGAAATCCGCGAACACAAAAGCTCATTCGCGGTCTATGTGGTGCTGCGCATGCTGGTGCTCGCCATGGCAATACTCCAGTTCTTTAACGGCGACTACGAAAATGTGTTCCTGTGCATCCTGACGTTGCTGCTGCTGTTGGCGCCGGCGTTCATCCAGGTGCAGTTCCGCATCGAGCTGCCTTCGGTGCTGGAAGTCATCGTGCTGGTGTTCGTGTTCTCGGCTGAGATTCTTGGCGAGATCAGTTCGTTCTATGAGATCTTCCCGTTCTGGGACACGGTGTTGCATACGATGAACGGCTTCCTCGCTGCGGCGATCGGCTTCTCGCTGGTCGACCTGCTCAACCGGTCCGACCGGGTGAAGTTCGAGCTTTCGCCCCTGTATCTGGCGATCGTGTCCTTCTGCTTCTCCATGACCATCGGCGTGATCTGGGAGTTCTTCGAATTCGGCATGGACCAGTTGTTCGGGTTCGACATGCAGAAGGACGCCATCGTGCATTCCATCAGCTCGGTGATGCTCGACCCCACGCACACCAACCATGCGATTCGCATCAACGACATTACCCAGGTCACGGTCAATGGCCAAGACCTGGGCCTCGGCGGCTACCTCGACATCGGTCTGATCGACACGATGGAGGATCTGGTCGTCAACTTCATCGGCGCGGTCGTGTTCTCCGTGTTCGGTTTCCTGTACGTGAAGAACCGCGGCAAGAAAAACTCCATCATCAGTCGGTTCGTGCCGCGCCGCAAGTCCGCCGACCGCGATTATCTGCGACTGGTGATCGATGGCGGGAGCGCGGCTGATGCCAAGGCCAAAGCCGGCGGTGCCAACGCTGACGATAGTGCTAACGCCAGTGCGGCCGGCACCGATTCAGCTGATGCAGCCGGAGCCAAAGCCGGCAATGCCGACGCCGCTCCGACTGTCACCGCCAAGCCCTGAGTACGCTCTACAGCACTTTCGAAGCGTCGAAACGGTAGTGCCCGGTGACCGTCACGTGCTTCTTGAAGGCGAAGTAGTCGTTTTCGCGCTGCCGCTGCGCCATGTTGTGAATCACGTACGGTGCACGCCCCGCGATCGGCCGGCGGATAGCCGCCCTGATAGTAGCCGGAATCGTAAGCCGGATGGTTTTCGGCGTCCTTGCGCGCACCCGCCACGATATCCGCGTAATCGTCCACACCATTGTCATTGAAATCGACCGAACTGGCGACTCTCGAATACTTGCGGTCCGCCTCGCCTTGTGATTCGATGATTCATGAACGTATTCGGCTCACACTGTAATCGTCCGACCCACCGCTCGCGCCTCCCAATCCGCCCGGTGCTTGAACTTGTGGGACTTTGGCCATACCGCGACCGCAGGCCCGCCGGTTTCTCGTTCAGCATGAAACAGCGTCTTGCGTTGGTCATTGATCCGGAGTTCCTGATTCTCGGCGAACCGTTCGTGGACCTCGACCCGGACGGCGTGCTCCAGCTCATCGCCGTGCTCAGACAGTGGGCTTCCGACCGCAGCATCGCCATGCTCATCTCCAGCTGCAGGAGTTGTGCGAGCGATTCCTGTTCATCAAAGGCGGCCGGCTTGCGGACGAAAACGAGTATTTCACGGAGGCGTGATGCCGGCGATGCACCCGGCATCTCCCCTGCCTCTATCTCAATCTCCCTTCTATTCGCCCGCCGCAGCCACGGATAACGCCCGAGATTTTGCTCTTCGCCGTTGGTGAATCCGGTGACCTGCTTGCCGGCAATCAGATAACTGCCATCCGACAACGTCATATCCACCAATGCCGCAGGCCCATGGCACAATGCCGCCGCGCTCCCAGATGTTCCGGCCGACGGCGTTCACCACAGAATTGTTGGGGAAATCCCACATCACACCGTGACCGCCAACGAATAGCACCGCATCATATCGGTTCGCGTTTACTTGAGCCAAGGCGCGCGTATTCACTAGCTGGCGTGATATATCCGCATCATGCAGAAATTGCTCTTGCACAGGGTCACCGGGATGACGGCCAGCCTGCGGCGGTACGCCACCAGCGATGGATGCAAGGCCCACAGTGAAGCCCATTCGTCTGAACACCTGCCAAGGACGTGCGGCCTCATCAACATAAAAGCCAGTAGGTCTCACACCTCCCAAATCGGAGTGACTGATCAACACCAACAGCACGTGTTTGGCATCGTTGTTTTCGCTCATACAATTTGCTCTTTCATTTGATAATTGCAATTCAACGCCATCGCAAATCCGGAACATCCGTCGAACGGATAAGCCGCGCAATGGCCCAATTATCATGGCCTAAGCCCAACGGCTTGGTCCAATAGCTTTTTTCAATACGGGGCATAGGTTTTTGCATGATGGAAATGCCCATCATCAGCATTATCCCCGTGCCCATTACCTCCGTCATAGCCAATACGTCGTCGGGAAAGTCATACAAAGATGCGAGATACAGTAATCGAACAATTGTTCGACTGCCCTGATAAACTGGATGCATAATTTAGCGACGACAACGACATGATTTACAGACGCCCGAAAAAAGAAAGGCGATCTCATGACTGGCGAGGAACTGAAGCGGCAGATTGCTTTGTATGAGAGCGCGGACCACACCGTGCACCTCGATGTGAAGGTAGACGAGGACACGGTGTGGCTTAACAGACAGCAATTGGCCTTGCTGTTTGGCCGCGATATCAAAACAATCGGCAAGCATGTCGGCAATGCATTAAGGGAAGAGCTCAATGGATTTTCAGTTGTCGCAAAATTTGCGACAACTGCATCTGACGGTAAGACATACCAAGTCGAGCATTACAACCTGGATATGATCCTGTCGGTCGGATACCGCGTCAAATCCAAGGAAGGCATCTATTTCCGGCGATGGGCCAACTCAGTTCTGAAGCAGCATCTCGTTGATGGTTATATCATCAATCGCAAGCGGCTTGACACACTTCACGCCGTCGTCAAGGTGCTATCGAGGTCCACCGAACCGGAAATTGCTGGCACCGCAGAGATCTTGGAACGATATTTGCCGAGTCTTGTGCTGCTTAACGACTATGACACAGGCAATGTCCCTATACCCAAGGGCGACGAGTCCCAGTGGGTCTTGACCTATGAGGACGCGATGCTGTTCATCCGGTCGATGCCGTTCTACACGCAATCCGATCTGTTCGGGAGGGAACGCAACGGTTCGTTCCAAGGAATCGTCGCAGGACTCTACCAGACGTTCGGAGGCGAAGAACTGTACCGTTCCACCCAGGAGAAAGCCGCGAACCTGCTGTATCAAGTTGTCAAGGATCACCCGTTCTCCGACGGCAATAAACGTTGTGCCGCCGCACTGTTCGTGTATTTCCTGAACGGCAACAGTATACTGGGCGACGATGACTCCCCTGCTTGTGGAGGGTAACGCCTTGGCGGCGATGACGCTGATGATTGCGCTGTCCGCACCTGCGGGGAAGGACACGATGATCGCCTTGGTCGAGAACTTCCTTATACGGCATGAATCGCAGGAGATCAATTGAGAGACCGTCAATGAAGGGTGCACATCAATCACGTTCTAGCATTGCGCGACTATCTGTACGAGTCGTCTGAACGATCTGCTGGGAGTGCTCTTCGCGGAAAACCAACAGCAGACCGGAGGCCGCATCCACTATGTGTCGTTCAACCCTTGGGCCGTGCGCAGCAATGAGGCATTGAACAGTTTCGATTCGCCACTGATGAAGCTGCTGGCGCGTGCCATTTACGCCATTGTGGGCGTCAGCGTCGAGGAGGCGATTGCCCCCATCACCCACTTGATCGACAACCCGCCACACACCGCGCTGTCAGCGTTCATCAAGACCAAACCCGTCGATCTCACTATGAACACCTTCGACAGGGGCAAGGCGGTCCGGTTGGACGATATCACCAAAAGCTGCTGAATCGCTAGCTGTCATAGCACAAGGCCTTAGACAGAACACCCAGAAATCGAACGGGTAGATGGATCGCGTCTCCCCTTGACTTCCGGCAAGCGCACGCCAATCATGGGGCGTATGGGTATTGCAATCAAACGTATATATGAAGAGCCGACTGCGTCGGACGGGTATCGGGTGCTGGTGGATCGCCTGTGGCCTCGCGGCATGACGAAAGAGCGTGCGGCGTTGGACCTGTGGCTGAAGGACGTCGCTCCCTCTCCCCTCCTGCGCAAATGGTTCGGCCATGACCCCGCCAAATTCGCGGAATTCCGCATGCGTTACATCGCCGAGCTCGACGCCAATGCCGCCGTGGACAATCTGCGCCACATCTGCGCGGAGCATCCCGACGTGACCCTGCTCTATGCCGCCAAGGACCCGCACATCAATCACGCCCTCGTACTGCGCGATTATCTTAACTGAATATTGACTCAGGACGACCGTCGTTTCAGTCCATCTGCTAGATTCTCGCCGATTTTCGTATCTTTGAATCGAAGTGCACAGTCGTCACTCCTTGGATTGCCAAGTAAAGGGATGCCTCCAAACCAAATCAATCCGTCATCGATTATGGCAAAATCGGAACACGATTCGACGGTCCGGACAATGCACCCAATAGCACGCAGCCGATTAATATTCCGTTCTATTCGTGTTCTGGTTGCCACCGCAGCAGTCGCCGGCAAACGGACATAAACTTCGATGAGCGCTTTCCTGTCGGCCAGTCGGAGCAATTCATCGTCAATTGCGCTGAGTCCCTGTTGTGATACATATTCAGCCGAGATAATCAGGGAACGTGCGCAACCGGCAATATCCTTGCGGAGTATCTCTGCATAATTCGTGGCTGTAACGATGCTGCCTTCGAATAATCCGTCAGACCGGGTGTCGAGCAACGCATCCGCAGCATCTTCGCCCTGCGTCGCGGCCGTCATGCAAGCGCGCAACGCTTCCGCCTTTGCACTGAGCATGTCCATTTTCTCAGTATGGTCAGGATTTACCGAATATCCTTGATTTGCGTATGCCTTCAGCCGTTTTCGATACATGACAGCGGATAAAGGCACGGTCACGTCGATGTAATCATAGACACGAACCTCGGCCTTGCCATCATTCTCGCGATGAAGTCGCCCTACATATTGCGAGAGAGTACCCTCAAACGAGACCGGAGCGGCAAGCAGAAGCGTGTCGAAACGCTTCTGATCGAATCCTTCTCCGATATAGCTACCCGTAGCCACTACAGTCAGGCTCTCATTATTCGGCACCAAGGATAGATCATGCATTTTTTGGTTATTCGCTGTTTGCGGTGGGGCGGGCATGGGTTAGTGTTTCGGGTTCGATTTCCTGTCAGAAAAAATAAGCGAGTGCGGGATTACGGCCGGTAAGGCTCCTGCTGTGGATGCGGATGCGCGTCAGCCTTACGGTGATGCTTTCCCAAAACGCGAATTGTACGAGGTGTGGGACGGCACGCGGATTCGGCCGTTTTCCGCCCGCCGTCCCACAGCGCTCGCTATGAACGGTTGTGCATAATCATGGAGCTGCAGCGAGAATCGGCGTTATTCCGCGGTTTCTACAGTCGTCGGTGTGGGACGCTACGGACGTTAAACGGTTGACTTGTCTGCCATCCCGCGCTCTTGAGGGACGGCGCGGACGACAAACGATTGACTCGTCTGCCGTCCCACAGATATTGGGATGTGTGCGGCTGCCTGCTGCCTATAGCGGGTGTCGGTCACCCCCACCGATCGCCCCCACCGGTCACCACCCTGCTTGGCGGAAATACGCAACTCGACTTTCTGTAGGCATCATGGCGGCATGGCGACGGCGGACAGTCGAAGAGATCCCCATGATGCCTCAACAGCCATCGCCCACACACATCACAGCTATCAACCGCAAATATCAAGAGGCCGAAAATCTATGAGACAAGCAACCCCGGAAAGCCTCAGACCCTACAAATGGCTTTATTGCAAGGGTATATGCCGGTTCAAACTCCACTAATAGAACAAATAGAACAGCCAGCTTAGGCACGGCGCGGCAAATGGCGCAAACCGGCCGCGATAGTAGTAGCGTGGTGCATACCAGTACAACCATGCGAGGAGAACAGCCATGATCAATGAGGAATACAAGGCCATGCTTGGCGGCAAGTCCGTGATTCGCGAGCTGAGCGAGTACGCCACGAGCCGCGGTGCCGAAATCGGCTACCAGAACGTGTTCGATTACAGCCTTGGCAATCCCTCGGTGCCGGCTCCGAAATCCTTCACCGACGCCATGGTCGACCTCTACGAAAACGGCGATCCGGTGGCCATCCACGGCTACTCCCCCTCGCTCGGTATCCCATCCGTCAAGGACGCGATCGCCGAAAACCTCAACGAACGTTTCGGCATGGCATACACCGGCAACCACATCTTCCCGACCACGGGCGCGGCGGGCGCGCTGTCCCACGCGATGCGTGCGGTGACCAAGCCGGGCGATGAGATCATCACCTTCGCCCCCTACTTCCCCGAATACCAGCCGTACGTCAAGGGCGCCGGCGCCAAGCTGACCATCGTGCCGGCCGACACCGAGAACTTCCAAATCAACTTCGACGCATTCGAGGCTGCACTTAACCCGAACGTGCAGGTCGTGCTTATCAACACCCCGAACAACCCGTCCGGCGCGGTGTATTCAGCGGACACGCTCAAGCGTCTGGCCGCGATCCTGACCGCCAAGCAGGTCGAATACGGCCACGATATCTTCCTGATCAGCGACGAACCGTACCGCGAAATCGTGTTCGACGGCGCCACCCAGCCCTACCCGGCCAGCTTCTACGCGAACTCGCTGACCTGCTACTCGTGGTCGAAGTCGCTGAGCCTGCCTGGCGAACGCATCGGCTATGTCGCGGTGAATCCCACAGCCACCGACGCCGACCTGCTCGTGCCCATGATGGGCCAGATCTCGCGCGGCACCGGCCACAACTGCCCGCCGAGCTCGATTCAGCTGGGCGTGGCCAAGGTCATCGACCAGACCGCCGATCTCAACGTCTACGAGACGAACATGAACCTGCTCTACGATGCGCTGACCGGCATCGGCTTCGACGTGGTACGCCCCGGCGGCACGTTCTACATCTTCCCCAAGGCGCTGGAGGACGACGCCGTGGCGTTCTGCATGAAGGCCAAGGAATACGACCTGATTCTTGTGCCGTCCGACAGCTTCGGCGTGCCCGGATACTTCCGCATGGCCTACTGCATCGACACGGAGAAGGTCAAGCGCTCGATCCCCGTGTTCGAAAAGTTCGCCCACGAGGTGTACGGCCTGTAAACACGGACCGCAAGTAACAAACACAAGAAAGGGGTTGCCATGGAATACACCGAAGACGCCGATCGTCGCGAACTGCTGCTGCACAGCGCCTATGACTCCGATACGGTCCGGGCCATGGAGCGACCCCTGCTGGACAAAGGCGTGCCGCTGATGCGCATGGCCGCCCAGGCCGCGGCCCACATGGCGGCCGGTATGCTGGACGACGAGGATCTGGCGCTGGAGGACACGTCGATCGTGCTGCTGGCCGGGGCCGGAGACAATGGTGGCGATGGTCTGTTCGCGGCCGCCGCGCTGGCCCAGGAGGGCGCGAACGTCACCGCCATCGCCGTGGGCCGGTCGTTGCATGAGGCCGGATTCGCCTCATTCGTGCGCGCCGGAGGCAAGGTGCTGGTGCTTGATCCCGCGGCTGATATTCCCGGTTGCGCGTCCGGGTTTTCCGCCGGTGAGGCCGGCGAGCGATTGCAGACCGCCATCGCCGTGGCCAGGAAATCGCATCTGATCATCGACGCGATGACCGGCATCGGCATCCAAGGCTCGCTACGCGGCATCCCCGCCGCACTCGCCTCCGCCCTTGGTCTCGACGGCGAGTCTCCCGATGAGCCCGCCCTGCCGAACCGTGAGTCGTCAGGCGATTTTCCGCTGGTACTTGCCGTGGATACGCCATCCGGCGTCGGTGTGAACGATGGTTCTCTGCCCGGCCCGTACATTCCGGCCACGGTCACGGTCACGTTCGGCGCGATGAAGCCGTGCGCGGTGCTGCCGCCCGCCACGTTCGCCTGCGGCCGTATCGAGTTGCTCGATTTCGGATTCGATATCGACGACAAGGATCCGGACGTCGAGGTGGTGGATAATTCGTTCGCGTCCGACGCGGTCCGTCTCCCCAGGTTCGAGGATTCCAAATACTCCCGGGGCGTGGTTGGTCTGGTGACCGGCTCGCAGCGCTACCCCGGTGCCGCCGTGCTCACCGCCAGCGCCGCCGCCCGCGCGAACACCGGCATGGTCCGGTATCTGGGCCCGGAGCGCGCGCAGAACATGGTGCTCGCCGCACTGCCGGAAGCCGTGATCGGCAAGGGACATGTGCAGTCCTGGGTCGTGGGGTCCGGCGTGCCCGAGGCTAGCGTCGAGGGCACCGACGGCGATATGCAGCGGGACACCATCGCCGCATTGCTCAAGCATTACGCGCTCGGCAGCGAGGATGAGAACAAGGACGCCTACGACATGCCGCCAATCGTGGTGGATGCCGGCGCACTCGACCTGCTGCCGGAGCGTGTGCCCGGCCAGGTGGTGATCACGCCACATGCCGGCGAGATGGCGAAACTGCTCAACCGGTTCGAAACCGCCGCCAGCACCGCGGAGCATGCCGATTCGCACGAGCCGTACACCGCCGACGACGTGCGGTTGAACCCGTTGGCCAGCGCGAAGCGTGCCCACGAGCTCACCGGCGCCACCGTATTGTTGAAGGGCGCGGTGACCATCGTGGTGGATGAGGACCACGTCTATGCGTCGGGTAGCGCACCGGCCTGGCTGGGCACCGCCGGCGCGGGCGACGTGCTGGCCGGTCTGACCGGCGCCCTGCTCGCCCAGCAGGATGACGTGGCCACCACGGGCGAGACCGTGGCCTCGGCCGCCTACCTGCATGGCCTGGCGGCGGCGATCGCCTCCGAATCCGAGCAACAAGGCTGGCAGGAGCCGGAACTGATCGGCCGCGAGCATCGCCAGCGCTTCATGACGCTCGGCCACCCGATTGTGGCCGGCGACGTGGCCCACGCCATCCCCGAAGCCATCGCCGACGTCATCGCATGATTCCGTACGTTGGCTCCCCTCAGAGAGGGGAGCCAACGTATGAAACCCCCTATACTAAATCGCAGACCCCACTCAACGGCCCCAACAACACAAGGAGCATCATGGCCAACTCCCCCATCACCGACGTGATTTTCGACTTCTGCGGCGTGCTGCTGGACTGGAACACCCGCGCATGCCTGGAAGGCCGATTCCCCGATGAGATCGTGGAACGCATCTGCGCCGACGACGACCCCTGCGGCTTCTTCCGCTACGAGGACCGCATGGACACCGGCGAGGATTTCGCGGACATCTACCCGGATGTGGTACGCGAACAAGGCCAGGAACTCGCCGACATCTTCAAGTTCTACATCGGCCACTACGCGGACGCGCTGCCCCGCACGCTTCCGGGCATGGTCGAGCTGCTGGCGGATTTGAAGGCCCACGGCTACGGCGTATGGGGTCTGACCAACTGGTCGCATGAGACCTTCCACCTGGCCTTCGAGAAGTACCCGCGCCTTGAACAGCTGTTGCAGGGCACCGTGGTCTCCGGCGTGGAGAAGATGCATAAGCCGAACGCCGACATCTACGAGCTGGCCCTGACCCGTTTCGGCCTCACGGCCGAGCGCTGCGTGTTCTTCGACGACACCGCCAAGAACATCGTCGGCGCCAACGAGGTCGGCATCCACGGCATCCTCTTCGAGAACGCGTTGCAGGCACGCGAATCGCTCGCAGAACTCGGCGTACGTCTGTAAGTCGCCAAACGTTGCATCGCGGCAGTTGAAGTCTATGGACCCGTCCTTGACGACGGTGACCGGCCGTGTGGCGACTATCCCTAGCGATATAAATAGACTTTATGACACTGCTGCAGCTGAAATACATCGTCAAAATCGTCGAGTGCGGCTCGATGAACGAGGCCTCCCATGCCCTGTACGTCTCCCAGCCGGCCCTGAGCTCGTCGGTCAAGGAATTGGAGAACGAGCTGGGCATCGAGATCTTCACCCGCTCCTCGCAGGGCATCGCCCTGACCGTGGACGGCGCGGAATTCCTGACCTACGCCCGCCAAGTGCTCGACCAGGCCGACCTGCTCGAAGAGCGCTATAAGCATGCCAAACCGCGCAAGCAGCTGTGCCAGGTCTCCACCCAGCACTACATGTTCGCCGTCGAGGCGTTCGTGGAGATGATCAACTCCATCAAGTCCGACGAATACGAGTTCACCATCCGCGAGACCCGCACGCGCGACATCATCAACCAGGTCGCCAACATGCAGTCCGAAATCGGCATCATCTACCTGTCCGATTTTAACAAGGACGTGATCGGCAAGCTCCTGCGCGAGAAGCACCTCGAATTCCACCCGCTCTTCCGCGCGCCGCTGCACGTGTTCATCTCGCGCAACAACCCGCTGGCCGCCAAGAAGGTCATCACCATGGAGGACCTGAAACCTTATCCGTTCATCCAGTACGAGCAGGGCGAGGAAGGCTCGTTCTACTTCTATGAGGAAGCGGTCTGGCCGGAGTACTCCCCCAAGCAGATCAACGTGACCGACCGCGCCACGATCCTGAACTTCATCATCGGCCTCAACGGCTACACGGTGTGCACCGGCATCGACAACGGCGACCTCAACAACGAGAAGATCGTCACCGTGCCGCTCGACACCGACGAAACGATGTTGGTCGGCTGGATCACGAACGAGCGTTCCAAGCTCTCCAAGGCCGCCGAAACCTATCTCGACAAGCTCAAGTCCGTAGTCTCCGACCACGGCTACAAGCTCATTGATTAGGAGTAAGTAAAACAGGCATGGTCAGCAGTGAGATATACTGCGATTAAGCCAACCCCGCTGGGGAAATGGAAGTAAGGGCCGGCTCCTGAGTATCTCAGGGGCCGGCTTTTGCGCTATTGAGACTGACTGGCAAAACCAGTTTGATGGCCTCCGACTACTTGGCCAAGATTACCGACGCGGCGGCTGTCGCGGCGAAGCCTTTGAGCACTTCAATCATCACGTCGCGATCTTCGACATCAATGTTGCGGGCCGCGGCGAGCATAATCGGCAGTGACTGTGTCAAATGCGAAGTGAGGTCGCCGAATGTGTCGTATCCGCCAGCCTCGAAGATGGCAAACAGGTTTTCGATGAACTTGCGGCGATGCTCGTCGTCGTATTTTGCCATCCATCCGTTGATCGTGCGTGCCAGGTATTGCGCGCTACTTGTCAGTCCATCAGCCTGTACGAATTGGCCATGATCGACTTGCCAGTGCAATGCGAAATGCTGCATGATGCTGGCACCGTCGCTGCTGACCACCGTATAGCCGTCTTCCACATGCTCACGAGTCTCAAACAGCATGCCGATGATCGACGAGCCCGGTACCGATTTATGGATCTTCGACGCAATGCGTACGTACCCGTCCTCATCGAAGAACGCCTCATCGAATCCAGGCCCATCGTGCGAATATACGACCGTGATACGTTCCTGAATCTCGCTAGGCACATTGGCCGCCGCATACACCGCCAGATTGCCGCCTTTGGAATGGCCGCCGACCATAATCGGCCCGGCCCAATGGCCAGCCAGCTCGGTCAGATAACGCGCGGCGGCCTCCTGCGAGGCGACCGGGCGGCGGAACGCCATCATGAAGTCCTCTTTCCACCCGACGATTGAGCTGTCGGTACCGCGAAAAGCCACATAGAGCGTGCCGTTACCCAGTTCGAACACGCAGGCCGAGAACTGCTTGGTGGTTTCGGCATCGAATTCGTCCACGTATGCGCCCACGCGTAGGTTCCTCCAACGTGGGCTCTCGCTCATCGCACGTAACAGATCGACATTCATCGAAGGCGACCACACCTTGCCGAACATGTCGTCATAGCATTCGGCACGCAGCAAATCGTGAATCGGAACCGTGGCGATCATGCCGTCGGCGGTCTCTGCATTCTCGTGATAGCGCGGCACGTTATCCGGCATGCGAGCATAGGCCAACTGGGACAAAGCGAGGCTATCCGCCTCGGTGAACGGCAGTTCGGCGAAAGTGTCGAAATGTTGCCGAATATCGTCGGTGATGTTCCCCATAGCGGCCTTCCTTGTTCGAATGCAACGAACCTACGGTAATTCTACGCCGAGCGGGTTTTCATCACAGGCGAGTCGGTCCCAGAGTTTAGAACCCTATCTCGCTTTCAAGGGAGCTGATTTGGCCTTCTGGAGACATTTATCTCCGTTTCAAGAGGCTGTTCATCCGTCATATCCCGAGTATGAGCGGCGTCACCCCAACGTCATTCCGCCATTTTCATGCTGCTTCTACTTGGGCATCAGCATCTCGGCGGTCTTCTTCATTACCTTGCGACAACTTGTTCGCTTTGCTGTCCAGATGATGCTCGATGCCGAAGTAACTGCATATCCCCACGAGCGCAAACAGCCCTATATCAACTAACCAGTTCATAGCACGCTCCTTGCCAAAGCTTTTGCCTTAATATGGTGCTGCTGTTCATGGAACGTAATAAAAAAAGCGGGCTCGCAAGCCCGCTTTTGGTTTTTAGATTGAAGACGATCAGGCGCCGTATTCCTCAAGGTAGGCGGCGGCGCGCTGCTGGATGTCGTGGCTGAGCAGCGGGGTGCCGTCGGGGTTCTTCATCTTGGCGGCGGCGTCGAAGATCTCGCGCACGTTGGCGATGGAGAGCACCGGGAAGCCGAATTCGGCTTCCACGGCCTTCACGGCGGACATGTCGGAGTCCTTGGTCTTCTCCATGCGGTCCACGGAGAGCACGAGACCCACGACCTCGACGTTCGCCTCGGCCTTGAGTTTGGGGATGACTTCGCGCACGGCGGTGCCGGCGGTCATCACGTCGTCCACGAGCAGCACCTTCATGCCGTCGGTCAGCGGGGTGCCAACCATCCAGCCGCCGTCGCCGTGGTCCTTCTTCTCCTTGCGGTCGAAGGTGTATCCGACGGTCATGTTGTGGCCGGCGGTCAGCGCGATCGCGGTGGACACGGCCAGCGGAATGCCCTTGTAGGCGGGGCCGAACACGGTGTCGATGTTGCGGGGAATCGTGTTGTGCACGATGGCCTGGCTAATCTTTTCGGCGTAGAACGCGCCGAGCGCGGCGATCTTCTTGCCGTCGTCGAAGGCGCCGGCGTTGATGAAGTACGGGCTCTTGCGGCCGGACTTCAGCGTGAAGTCGCCGAACTTCAGCGCGTTGGATTCCAACAGGAATTCAGTGAAGCGATGTGCGAGTGTTTCTGCCATGATGTTCCTTACCTCCAAGTCTGTCCTGCGGCCAGTTTAGCAGCGAGTTCGGGACGGCTGTCCAACAGGTCGTCGAGTTCGCGGGCGACGCGCAGCGGGGCCACCGGGTCGAAGAGCGCGGCCGCACCCACTTCGACGGCGTTCGCGCCGGCGTACAGGTATTCGAGCGCCTTCTCGCCGCTGTCGATGCCGCCGAGGCCGATGATCGGAATCTCCGGCAGTGCGGTGCGCACCCGATAGACGGCTGCCAGGCCGACCGGCAGCACGGCCGGGCCGGATACGCCGCCGGTGACGTTGGCGATGATCGGCTTGCCGGTGCGAATGTTAATGCGCATGCCTTTGAGCGTGTTGATCATGCTCAACGCGTCGGCGCCATGTTCCACGGCCGCGCGCGCCGGCACGGTGATGTCGGTGACGTTCGGCGTGAGTTTGACGATCATCGGCTTGTCGGTCATCGGGCGCAGCCGGTCCATAAGATTGGCGAGGGCCACCGGGTCGGTGCCCACGCTCATGCCGCCGGCGGAAACGTTCGGGCAGCTGACGTTGATTTCCAGCATGTCCGCGTCGGAGTCGGCGAGCTTTTCCACGACCGCCGCGTAATCGTCATCGCAATGTCCGGCGACATTGGAGATGACGAACGCGCCCGCGGCCTTGAGCTTGGGCAGGTCCTCGGCCAAGTAATGGTCGATGCCGGGATTCTGCAGGCCCACGGCGTTGATGTTCGCGGCCGGCGATTCGGCGGTGCGCGGCGAGGGATTGCCTTCCCACGGTACGGGCGAGGCGCCCTTGGTGCATACGGCGCCGAGCTGGCTGACGTCGTAGAACCAGCGGACGGCGGCGTACTGGAAGGTGCCGGAGGCGGTGCCGACCGGATTCTTCCATTCCAGACCGGCCACCTTGGTGTGGTGCTTCCACACGTGGGGCTCGTACAGGTTGATGTGGTTGTCGCCGCCCTGCGCGGACTGGTTGTTTGCGCTCATCGTCACTTCCCCCATCCGAGCTGTTCGCGGGTGAACACGGGTCCGTCGGAGCAGACCTTGAGGCGGCCGTCCACGGTGTCGATGGTGCACAGCACGCAGGTGCCATAGCCGCAGCCCATGCGCTGTTCCATGCTCAGCTGCGCGGGGATGCCGCGTTCGGCGGCCCAGTCGGCCACGGCCTTCATCATAGGCAGCGGTCCGCAGGACAGAATGATCGGCTTGCGATCGTAGGCCTTCAGGTCGTCGCCTTGTTCCAGTTTGTTGAGCAGGTCGACCACGTTGCCTTCGGCGTCGTCGATGCTCCACGACCAGTCCGCGTACCGGGAGACGTATTCCTCGGCGAAGTGGTCGTTGCGGTAACCGAATACGGCGGTGGCAAAGGAGGCGTCGTGTTCGGCGAGCTTTTGCGCGGCGTAGATTAGCGGGGGCACGCCGAGTCCGCCGCCGACAAGAATGTAGTTGGCGTCTTCCTTGAGGTTGAAGCCGCGGCCGAGCGGGCCGAGCACGTCGACGGTGTCGCCGGCCTGCAGTCCTGCCAACTGTTCGGTGCCGTGTCCCACGACGGCGAAGATCACGCTGACTTCGTCGCCGTCGACTTCGCTGACGCCGAACGGACGCGGCATGAGCATGAAGTCGTCGTGCGTGAACAGGTTGACGAACTGGGCGGGCTTGGCATGGGAGGCGATGAACGGGTCGCGGAACGTCAGTCGCATCACGCGGTCGGTCAGTTCCGTAACCTGCGTGATTTCGACGTTGTGGCGCGGCGGGAAGAATCCGGCCGCAGTCGCTTCCGTAACCACATCATGGGTGGGGGTGAAAGTTGTCATTTCATTCCTATTCAGCACATCAAGCTCCCCCTATCAGGGGAGCGGTCAACCGCAGGTTGACTGAGAGGTAGTTAAACACACTCGGCTCCGGTTTCCAGCCCACACTCACGTATAGCCCACAGCCGGACAATCTACCTACCTATATACGGCAACCCGCAGATTATCGCGCATGTCGAGCGCCGCCTGGCGCGCGCTGCTCGCCACAAGGTCCAGCGCCTCGTCGGCGGTCATGGATTCGGAGTACTTGCCGCTCTTCTTCCATGCGCCGATAATGCCGCGCGACGAGTTGACGATGGCGCCGCTGCCCTGCTTGTCGAACATGCCTGCCACGTCCGCGGCCGTGCCGCCCTGCGCACCGTAGCCCGGCACGAGGAAGAACGTGTGCGGCATACGTTCACGCAACGCCTTGCCTTCCTCGGGGTGGGTGGCGCCGACCACCGCGCCCACGCGGGAGTAGCCGTGGCTGCCGATGGTCTCGGCGCCCCATCCTTCCACAAGATCGGCCACGTGCTCGTAGACCTTCGTGCCGTCGGCCAGGTCGAGCATCTGCAGTTCGCTGGAGGACGGGTTGGAGGTGCGCACGAGCACGAAGATGTCCTTGTCGGCTTCGGCGGCGGCCTCGACGAACGGGGTGATGCCGTCGGTGCCGAGATACGGGTTGACGGTCACCGCATCCTCATGCCACGGGTCGAAGTCGCCCACGCCGTTCAGGTGGTGGGCGTAGGCGGTTGCGGTGGAGCCGATGTCGCCACGCTTGATGTCGCCGAGCACGTAGAGGCCCTGCTGGGCCGCGTATTCGCAGGTCATCGTGTAGATGTCCACGCCGGCGGGGCCGAGCGCCTCGTACATGGCGATCTGCGGCTTGACGGCGGGCACGATGTCGGCGATGGCGTCAATGATCGTGCGGTTGTATTCGAAGTAGGCGACGGCCAGCTGCGCGGATTCGACTTCCTCCGGGGATTCGACCGAGTCACGCACCTCGTCGGCAAAGCTCGCCACGACCTGCGGCGGCACCAGCGCCTCAGTGGGGTCAAGGCCCACGACGCTGGGGTTCTGAGTGTTGTCAATCGCTTCGATCAGGCGATCCATGCTGCTCCTTGTGTTATCTACAGACGGCTGAACATCAGCTGGGAGCCGATGATTGTGGCGAGGGGGCGTCCGGTGACCTGCCAGCCGCCGAACGGGGTGTTACGAGCCTTGGAGTGGAACTGTTCGGGGTCCACGGTCCATTCCTCGGCGGCGTTGAGCACCACGAGGTCGACATTGTCGGCGTCATCCACGCGGCTCAAGTCGAGCAGTCGGTTGACGCCTTCACGCTGCGGCTGAGCGTCGCTCTCCCCCGCAATCACGCCATCCGGATCATCCCCGGTGGGCGCGGGTTCGGCGTAGTCCTCGACCAGCGCGGCCACGTCGGTTGGCACATGCCCCATGAGTTCGGCAGGTCCAACGGACATGAGCTCGATCAGACGCTCATCGGAAATGAAGCCGCCGTCGACGAGCACCTTGTGGCACACGCCGTACGCGCATTCCAGTCCGATGATGCCGTTGGGCGCCTCAAGGAAGCCGAGTTCCTTCTCTGCCAACGTGTGCGGCGCATGGTCGGTGGCCAGCAGATCCACGGTGCCGTCGGCGATGGCCGCGATGGTGGCTTTGCGGTCCGCTTCGGAGCGCAGTGGCGGATTCATCTTGGCGAGCGTGCCGTACTTGAGCAGCGCCTCGTCGCTCAACGCCAGATAGTGCGGCGCGGTCTCGCAGGTAATCGGCAGTCCTTCGGCCTTGGCCCTGCGAATCGCCTCGAACGAGATGGCAGTGCTCACATGCTGGAAGTGCACGTGGACACCGGTGCGGCGGGCCGCTTCGATATCGCGGGCCACGATCTTGAGCTCGGTGTCTTCCGGAATGCCGGGCACGCCAAGCTCGCGGGAAACGGGGCCTTCGTTCACGGCACCTGTATCGTGATGCTCGCAATGCTCGATCAGGTACAGGTCGGAGGCCTTGACGTTCTCCAGCACCTGGTCCAGGATCTCCGGCGTCACAGCGGAACCGTCGTCGCTGATTGCGGTGATGGGGTGCGTGAGCATGGCCGGCGTCTTGGCGTCGTCCTCGAATCCGGGCACGTACTTGAGCCAATCGGCAACGTCGCTTGCCTCATGACCGGCGCGATCCTTGGACGCGCACACGCACAGATCGTAACGAACCGGCAATTGAACGTCATGCGCAGTATCGTACTGCTGCAGGAAGTCGATGACGTTGTCGAAGCCGGCATCCAGAACCTCTTTTGCACCGGTCGCTTCCGGGCCAGACACGGTCTGCCCATCCAGTGCCGGCAACGTGTTCGGCATGATGAGCACGTTCGTGTATCCGCCGGATGCGGACGCACGGCAGCCGGAGACCATCGATTCCTTGTAGGTCTGGCCGGGATCGCGGAAGTGGACGTGTGGGTCTTCGAAACCGGGGGCCACGGTCAGGCCGGTGGCGTCGATGTCGGCGCCGTCAGCCACGGCGGAGGTGTCGGCGAAGTAGGCGGCAGCGGTCCCGGGCACCACGAGGTCGATGACCTCGCCGGTGTTCCAGACCTTGATGTTGCGTAGGGTGATGCTCACAGTTTGGCTTCCTCGTCGCAGTAGTCGCAGCGGTATTCGAGCCGCTCGGAGTGCACGAGGTGGAACATCTGCTTGATGCCGGGCTCGGCGGTGGTCACGCAGCGCGGGTTCACGCAGGAAATCACGCCGACGATGTGCTCGGGCAGGTTCGGCTGCTTCTTTTCGACGATCTTGCCGCCGCGCACCACGTCCACGGTGGCTTGGCGGGCCACGAAGCCGAGCACGTCGAGGTCGATGTCCTTGTCATCTTCGATTTTGATGATGTCCTTGGAGCCGTAACGCTTGGAGTCGGCGTTCATGATGAGCGCAAGCTTGGTTTTGGCCGGGTCGATTTTCAGGTATTCGAGAACCTTCAGCGAGGTTCCGGCCGGCACATGGTCGATAATGATGCCGTTCTGAATGCTGGTGACTTCCATCAGGCCTGAACCTCCTTGGGGTTGAGCGGTTCGTATCCGGGCAGTTCGTCGCCCACCACGGTGCTTTCGAGGGCCATGCGCACGAGCATGCCGTTCTTGACCTGTTCGAAGTAGGCGGCACGCGGGTCGTCGTCCACGTCCACGGCGATTTCGTTGACGCGCGGCAGCGGGTGAAGCACGGCCATGGACGGCTTGGCGAGCTGCAGCTTCTCTTCGTCGAGAATGTAGGTGTCGCGCAGGCGCAGGTAGTCGTCTTCGTTGAAGAAGCGTTCCTTCTGTACGCGGGTCATGTACAGCACGTCGAGGTCGCCGATCACGGAGGCCAGGTCACGCACTTCCACGTAGGAGCAGTTGTCGGTGGCGTTGATGCGGTCGATCACGTACTGCGGGGTCTTGAGCTCGTCCGGGCTGATGAGCACGAAGCGCACGTTGCCGAAGCGGCACAGGGTCTCGATCAGGGAGTGCACGGTGCGGCCGAAGGTCAAATCGCCGCACAGTCCCACGGTCAGGTCGGTGATGCGGCCGAAGCGCGACTGCAGCGTGGCTAGGTCGGCCAGCGTCTGCGTGGGGTGCATGTGGCCGCCGTCGCCGGCGTTGATCACCGGCACGGATGCGGCGCGGGAGGCCACCAGCGCGGCACCCTCCTTCGGGTGACGGATGGCGACCACGTCCACGTAGTTGGACACGGTCTTCAACGTGTCGGCGATGGATTCGCCCTTGGTCACGGAGGCCAGCTGCGCGCCGGCGAATCCGATGACCTTGCCGCCGAGACGTAGCATTGCGGTCTCAAAGCTCAGGCGCGTACGAGTGGAGGGCTCGTAGAACAGCGTGGCCAGCACCCGCCCATCGCAGGTATGGGCAACCTCTTTGCGGTGGGAATCGATGTATTCGGCCTTATGCAGCAGGTCGAGAATCTGGTTTGTAGACAGGCCGTCCAGCGTTACGACGCTTTTGCCGACCATTGGCGTTTCTTCAGACAAGGCTCACCTTTTCGCTCGTGGTTTTCAGGTGGCCACCCTTGCGTGACCTAATCTAACTTACGCCATTTTTCGGACAGCCGCATTCACCGAGTGTCCACCTGAAAATCCAACGAATATGCTGCCTTATCGCTGCGCGCGGCGTCGATTTCGTTCCAGTCGCGGTGCGATCACGTGCATACGCGGGCGAGAGGCGGTTTGCGGCTGCTGCGTTGCGGCGGAGGCCGTGGCGGTGGTTGCCGCAGCCGCCTCGCCTTCGGTCTTCCCATAGAACAAGCGCTGGCATACGTCACGGCATTTGCGCATCACGGCCAGCAGGTCGTTCTCGAAATGCTGGCCGCGGTGGGCGCCGTAGCCGAGGTAGACGGCGATGCCGCCCAGCGAATAGATGTCATCAGGCAGAATATCGGCCTGGTTGGCGCGCCCGCTCCACAGATAGCTGCCGTTGCGGGCCGCGGTGCACAACGTCCATGCCTTGCGCAGCTGAATCGCGTCGATAGCGCTGATGAGCTTCTTGGCTTCCAGCACGTCCAATGCCTCCAGCGTGCCGTTGACGCGCAGATCTTTGATATCGCCGGCGTGCTGGAGCTGCATGAGTTGCACGGTCCATTCCACGTCAGACAAGCCGCCCTTGCCGAGCTTCAGATGCCGTTCACGGCGCACGCCGCGCGGCAGACGCTCGGCTTCCATGCGGGCCTTGAGCTTGCGGATGTTCTGCAATTCTGCTTCAGTCAGTTCCGTGGTCGGGTAGCGCAGCGGGTCGGCGATGTTGATCAGGAAGTCCCGCGCCAGTTCAGCGTCGCCGGCCGCGTACCGGGCGCGCAGCAGCGCCTGGCGCTCCCAGGTCGAAGCCCAGGATTCGTAGTATTCCTCGCAGGAGGCATAGGAGCGCACGAGCGGGCCGTTCTTGCCTTCCGGGCGCAGGTCCAGGTCGAGTTCGATCTTGGGTTCCAGCGTCGTCGGTCCTTGCAGGATGTTGCGCAGGTCTTCCACGACCTTCTTGGCGAAGGCGTTGGCTTGGCCGTCGTCGGCATCGTCGGCCGGACGGTAGATGAGAATGGCATCCGCATCGGAGCTGAAGTTCACTTCGCGCCCGCCGTAACGGCCCATGGCGATGACGGTGATGCCGGCCGGCGCGGTTTCGACGCCGAACTCGGCGATCTGGTGGCGCACGGCCCAGGTCAGGGAGGCATCGATGATCGCGTCATACACGTCGGTCATGGCCTTGAGACTGTCGGAGTCGCTGATCACACCGCTCATCCAAGACAGGCCGATGCGTTCGATTTCGTGGCGGCGCATGGCGCGCATGGAGGTGGCGAACTCGTTGATGTTCGAGCCGAAACGTTCCAGCGCCGAGCCGGTCTGCACGTCCAAGGCCTCGCGCGTGCGGGCCTGCAGATTGTCGTCGTCGCCAAGCCAGCTGATCGATTCGACCGACTTGTTGAGCGCGTCGCCCAGGAATCGTGAGTTGGACAGGATGTGGCACAGGCGCTGGGCGGCGGAGGTGGAGTCGCGCAGGAAGCCGAGGTAGCCGGATTCGGTGCCGAAGTTCTCCTCCAGTTTGCGCCAGTTGAGCAGGCCCATGTCCGGGTTCTGGCCCTCGCCCAGCCACTGCAAGACGGCGGGCAGGATGATGCGGTTGATTTTGGCCGCGCGCCCCACGCCGGCGGTGAGCGCCTGCACGTGGCGGATGGCGGCGTCCGGGTCGCCGAAACCGATGGATTCGAATCGTTCCTGTGCTGCCTCGACGCTCAGGACGATCTGGTCGTTCTCCATCTGGGCGTTGACCGGCAGCATCGGGCGATAGTAGATGTCGAGGTGCAGGTGGCGTACTTCGCGGCGGGTGTCGTCGTACTTGTCGACGAGTTCTTCCGGGTGCAGGCCGAATGCGCGGGCGAGTCGGCGCAGCTCCTGGTTCTGGTTGAGCTCGTCCACGTCGATGTCGCGCTTCTTTTCGAGGCCTCCGACCGAGGCCCGGCCGAGGTCCGGGAACAGGTGCGTGCGCTTCAGGGACCAGATCTGCTGGCGATGTTCCATCACGCGCTCGAAGCGGTAGTCCTGGGACATGCGCACGGCCTGCTTGCGCGAGACATAGCCGCCTTCGGACAGGCGCTGCAGCGAGTCGAGCGTGTTGCTGGTGCGCAACGATTCGTCGGTGCGGCCGTGTACGAGCTGGAGCATCTGCACGGTGAATTCCACATCGCGCAGGCCGCCGCGGCCGAGCTTAATCTCGCGGTCCTTCAGGGGCGCGGGAATCAAATCCTCCACGCGCTTGCGCATTTTCTGGCAGTCGTAGACGAAGTTCTTGCGCTTGGACGCGCTCCACACGAACGGCCGGGTCATGTCCATGTAGGCCTGACCGAGGTCGGGGTCGCCGGCCACCGGGCGGGCCTTGAGCAGCGCTTGGAACTCCCAATTCTCGGCCCACTGCTCGTAATAGTTCTTGTGCGAGGAGAGCACGCGCACCAGCGCGCCGTCCTTGCCTTCCGGGCGCAGGCCGCCGTCGATCTGCCACAGCGGCTGCTCGGCCACGCCCATGATGGCGGACTGGCAGACGCGCTGCAGCACGGTGCCCATCTTGGTGCCCACGCGGATCAGCGTCTGATGGTCCACGTCCTTGTCGGCCGGTTCGACCACGTAGATGAGGTCCACGTCGGAGACGTAGTTCAGTTCCTGTGCGCCGAGTTTGCCCATGCCGATGATGGTGAAGCGCACGTGCTCGCTGCCCTCGGTTTCGTGGCGGGCGATGGCCAGCGCGCCTTCGAGCGCCGCGTCCGCGAGGTCGGACAGTTCGCGGCTGATGGTCGGTTGGATGGAGGTCGGGTCGTCCGCCACGGCATCCTGGGCGATGATGGCGGCCAGTTGGTTCCGGTAGCTGGAACGCAGGGCCGTGGCCGCTTCGGCCAGATCCTTGGAGGCGACGGGCATGGCCGGTTCGTCCGGGTCCGCGCCGACCGCCTTGAGCAGACGTGCACGGCGTTGCGCGTGATTGAACAGATGGCTGTTGCAGTTGTCGACTGCTGCCGCCTCCACAAGCTGCGGCTTGAAGCGCATGAACTTGCCCATCGCGTCGGAGACGCCGAGCACCGTGACCAGACGCTTCAGGGCGTCGTTGTCGGGGATGACGTGTTCCAGATCGCGCTGGCTGGATTGCATCGCGTTGACGATATCCACGAAATTGCTCAATGCCATATCGGGGTCGCAGGCGTGGGCCAGCGCGCTCAGCAGTTCGGCGCATCGCTCATCGGGAATGTCGTCCGCCTTGAGCTGGTCGAACAAGGCGCGGGCCTTGTCGAGGTCTTGCAGACCTGCCCTGATGAGGTCCATGGAGCTGGGTTTGAAGATCGACGATTCCATAAGATTCCACTATATACGCTCATGCCCTCCGAATGGGGGCATGAGCCGGGAAGGAGTCATCGGGCGACGCTGATGAGCTCCGAGGAATCCATATCGTAATCGGCCATGGCGTAGGAACGGATGGCGGGGTCATCATAGGTGTTCATGTAATAGGTGTTGGTCTTGGACGAATATCCGCTGGTGAACAGCGTGCGTTCGAACTGGCCGTCGCCCATCTTCGCCATGCCGTCCACCATCTGCACGGAGCCGAGGGTGTGGAACAGGCGCGACACATTGGCGGCTTCATCGTTCTGCTGCGGGTAATGCGCGTTGGTGTAGGCCACACGAACGAAGCGCGACGGGGAACTCACGTCGCCCGGGATGCCATGCATGCCCACACCCGCACCCCAGGCGGTCAAGGAGGCCTTGCCCCATGAAGTCGGTTCGGCCATCTCGTTGCTGACGCACATGTAGTTGCGCAGGTTTTCCATATGGAAGTCGAACGTCGGCTGATTGGTCAGCACATCGACGTCATCATGATGCACGTGCATGCCATCGGCCATCTGCTCGACGACGATGCTGCGCTTGCCGTCGCCGATGAACCAGTGCAGCAGAGACTCCTGCTGTCCCGGCACGATCTGGGAGACGAGCGTCACGTTCCTGAGCGCCTCCTCGACCTCGTCGACGGAGTCGAAATTACGCGCCACCCACAGCGGAAATTCGAACGTGGCGACGTTTTCCGTGCCTTCGACCGGTTCGTGGACGAACGAGGCGTAGCCGGGGAAATTCAAGCCGGCGATGGCCAGACCATGTTCATTGGCGCAGTCGAAATACATCGGCCTATCGGCCATGACCACACCCACGCCGATCACCGCGTTCGGCTTCGCCTTGCCGCCCGCACCAAACACCGTGTCATAGTGGTAGCCGCGCGGAGTAACCAGGATGGTCTCCCCATATGAGAAACTCCAGTCGAGATTACGTCCGAAATAGGTGTTGCCCTCATCATCGGAGAAACGGACACCAGTGCACATAACGGACTCCCTTCCATCGCTTTGGTTGGCTTGCACGTTCATGATACCCATCGGCCGCTGGGAGAACTCTGGGTTTCGCCAGCAGATTAACGTGCGGCGCGACGCATTGAGATGCGCCGCGCCGCGATATGCGTCAACCTTGCGTACCGCGGAACAACGGTTCCGCATTGCGCCAGATACGGCGCGTGGTGGCGGGGTGGTTCATCGAATACAGGTGGACGCCGTCCACGTCGTGGGCCACGAGGTCGGCGATCTGCTCGGAAGCGTAGAGGATGCCGGCGGCACGCAGGGACTGGATGTCGTCCCCCCACTTGTTCAGCAGGGTGTTGAGCCTGTCCGGGATGCGCGAGGCGTTGCGCTCGGCCATGCGACGCACGGACTTGGCTCCACGCACCGGCATGATGCCCGCCTCGATCGGCACGGTGATGCCGGCGGCGCGCGCCTTGTCGAGGAAGCGGTAGAAGTCCTCATTGTCGTAGAAGAGCTGGGAAATCAGGTGAGTGACGCCGGCATCAACCTTGATTTTGAGGTTTTCGATGTCCTGGTCCAGCGAGTCAGCCTGATAGTGGCCTTCCGGGTAGCAAGCACCAAACACCTTGAAGTCCGGCTTCACGGAGCGGATGTATGACACGAGGTCGCTGGCGTGGTTGAACTCGCCGACCAGCTGCTCGCCGTCGATGTAGTCGCCGCGCAGCGCGAGCACGGCGCTCACGCCGGCTTCCTCGAACATGTCGAGAGCCTCATCGATCTTGGCCTTGTCGGAGTAGAGCGCGGTCAGGTGGGCGACTGCAGGGATGCCGTATTCCTTGCTGATCGTGTGGGCGATGCGCGCGGTGGCGGTGCGGTCGGAATGGGTGCCGTGACCGTAGGTCACGGAGATGAAGTCGGGGTTCAGCCCTTCGAGTCCGTCGAGGGTGTCGTAGATGGTGCCGACAGGCGCGTTGCGCTTCGGGGGAAAGGCCTCAAGGGTGAACATCGGGGAATGCATGCTGATTTCCTTACATAAACCCGAGCTCCCTCATCCAGAGGGAGCTCGGTGATTTCCGCTACTTGTCGAGCTTGGCGCGCACGGCCTTGGCGGCGGCGACCAGGTTCTCCAGGCTCGGCCAGGTCTCGGCGTTACCACGGGTCTTCAGACCGCAGTCAGGGTTGATCCACACCTTCTTGACGTCCATCTTGTCAAGGATCTCGTAGATACGATCCTCGATCTCCTTCTCGGAAGGAATACGCGGGGAGTGAATGTCGTAGACGCCCGGGCCGGCCTCGGTCTCGAAGTGCGCGTCATGAATGGCGTCGAGCACCACCAGATCGCCACGGGAGGCTTCGAAGGAGATCACGTCGGCATCCATCGCGTCGATGTCGCGGATGATGTCGTTGAACTCGGAGTAGCACATGTGGGTGTGGATCTGGGTGGTCGGCTTGACGGCGGAGTGCACCAGACGGAAGGCCGGAACGGCCCAGTCGAGGTACTTGACGTGCCAGTCGGACTTGCGCAGCGGCAGCTTCTCACGCAGGGCGGCCTCATCGATCTGGATGACCTTGATACCGGCGGCCTCGAGATCGAGCACTTCGTCGCGGATGGCGAGGGCGAGCTGCTTGGTCTGCTCCTCGTGGGTGATGTCCTCGCGCGGCCAGGACCAGTTGAGGATGGTCACCGGGCCGGTGAGCATGCCCTTCATCACATGGTCGGTCTTGGACTGGGCGTACGCGGACCATTCCACGGTAATCGGGTTGGCGCGGGAAACGTCGCCCCAGACGATCGGGGGCTTGACGCAACGGGTGCCGTAGGACTGGACCCAAGCGTTCTTGGTGAACAGGAAGCCGTTGAGGTTCTGGCCGAAATATTCGACCATGTCGTTACGCTCGAACTCGCCGTGGACCAGCACGTCGAGGCCGATCTCCTCCTGCTTCTTGATGACGGCGTCAATCTGGGCTTTGATGAACTCGTCGTAGGCTTCCTTGGTGACCTCGCCCTTGCGCAGCTTGGCACGCTCGGCGCGAATCTCCTTGGTCTGGGGGAAGGAGCCGATGGTGGTGGTCGGCAGCAGCGGCAGGCCGAGGGCCTCGCGCTGCAGGGCCTGACGCTCCTCGCGGGCAGGCTGACGCACGTAGTCGGCGTCGGACAGCTTGCCGATGCGCTCGGCGACGGCCGGGTCGGCGGCCACGCGGGTGCCGTCGAACAGAGCCTGGTTGGCGGCGAGGGCGGCGGATGCCTTCTTCTCGTCCTCGGTGGCGTCGGCCAGGGCGGCGACTTCCTTGAGCTCGTCGAGCTTCTGGACGGCGAACGCGAAGTGCTTGAGGTCTTCGGCCGGGATGCCGGTCTCGCCTTCGGTGCTGAACGGCACGTGCAGCAGGGAGGATGCGGTGGAGACGGCCACGTTGGCGGTGACCTGCTTCAGGGCGTCGACCAGGCCGAGGGAGGTGGCGTAGTTGTTGCGCCAGATGTTGCGGCCGTTGATCACGCCGGCGAAGATGGTGGTGTTGGAGGCCACGCCGTACTTGGCGACGGCTTCGAGGTTCTCCTCGCGACCTTCGTTGAGGTCCAGGCCGATGCCGTCGAAGCCGAGCAGGTTGACGGTCTCGTACACGTCGGCGATGTGGCCGAAGTAGGTGTTGAGCAGCACCTTGACATTGCCCTTGGCGGACAGGATCTTGGTGTACAGGGTCTTGAAGAGTTCAACGTCGCCCGGCTCCTTGTCGAGCACGAGGTACGGCTCGTCGAGCTGGACCCATGCGGCGCCGAGCTCGTTGAACTTGGCGAGCACTTCGACGTAGACGGCGGCCACGGCGTTGACCAGGCCCTTGTCGAGCTCGAGTTCGGTGGCTTCCGGGGTACGGGCGAGCTTCAGGAACGTGTACGGGCCGATGAACACGGGCTTGGTGTCGATGCCCAGCGCCTTGGCCTCGTTGAACTCGTCGAACGGCTTGGTGGAGTTGAGCTTGATCTCCGCGGCCGACTCGACTTCGGGCACCAGATAGTGGTAGTTGGTGGTGAACCACTTCTTCATCGGCAGGGCGGTCACGTCGCCCTTGTCGCCCTGGTAGCCGCGGGCCATGGCGAAGAGCGTGTCCTCCTGGTTGTCGAAGGAGAGACGTGCGTAACGCTGCGGAATCACGTTGAGAAGGATGGCGGTGTCCAGCATCTGATCGTAGTAGCTGAAGTCGTTGCTGGGAATGAGGTCGATGCCGGCGGCCTGCTGCAGCTTCCAGTGCTTGGCGCGCAGTTCGGCGGCGGTGGCCTTGACGGCGGCGAGGTCGTTGGCACCCTTCCAGTAGCCTTCGATGATCTTCTTCAGTTCGCGGTTCTGCCCGATGCGGGGGAAGCCGGAGACGGAAGTCAGAGTGGACATGAATCCTCCAATGTATGCGTTCGTAACCCGACTTAGGGTAGCAAAACATCCGGATTCCGGCCCTTATAAATGGCCGCAGAGTGTCGTTATAGATGGAATTTATATCCGCTTTAGTCGAAGTCTTTCACATTGATGACCGCGAGCAGTTCGCCGCTGTGCACCTGCCATTCGTTGAACGGTTTGTTCGATCCCATGATCACGATGGATGCGGGCGAAAGTCCCAAATTCAGCAGGTCGAGTCGTTCGCCGTCGGAGTCGGCGGAGGCGAGCCATTGGGCGCTGATCGACACAGTCGGCTCGTGGCCCACGATCATGAACACGCGATTCTTGGCCTTGACGTGGGCGAGCTCGTCGAACACCGCCTGCACTCCCCCGTCATACAGGCTGATGCGGTAGTCGACGATTGGCTTGTCGCCAAAGGTCTTGAGCATGCGGTCCAACGTCTGGCGCGTGCGGGTAACGGACGAGCAGGAGATTTGGTCGGGCACCAGTCCCAACGACTCGATGCCCTTGCCCACGGCCTTCGCCTGTTTCAGACCTTTGTCGGTGAGCTCGCGCTCCGAGTCACCCTTGTCGCCGAACGGCTCAGCCTTGGCATGCCTCATGATGATGAGAATATGGTCGTATTTCTTCGCCGCTTTGGCGACTTTACTCAGCTTGATGCCCATCCGTGGCTCCCTTCACGAACCGTCTGCCCGGTGTGGCGGTGTGGTATTGCTTCCAGTATAGAGGTGTGTGAGCGTTCACAAACTCATCGTTTGACGGTTATTCGTGCGTATTGCCAAGTTCTCCCACCTGACGGTCGAGGTCGCGCAACACCTTACGTAGTTTGTGGTCGGAGATGTCGCGCAGTTCCAGTTCCTCGATCTGCGCTTCACGCTGTTCGTCGGTGAGCGAGTCGATGTCGGTCTGTGTGTCCTTGGTCACGCGATCGCGCTTTCTGAGCGCCTCGAACCCGGAGGCCATGGCGCGCGAGATAACAAGGAAACCGGTATGACCGATCATCTGGTGGTCGGGGCGTACGGCGAGGCCCTGGGCCTTCCATGTGCGTTCGAACGATTCCTGGATCTGCGGCTCGGTCCAGCAGCCGGCCGCGCGCAGGGCTTCGGCCATGCGGCTCATCTGCGTGGTGGTAGTTACGTAACTGACCAACACGCCGCCGGGGGCAATCACGCGGTATGCCTGCTCGAGCCTGTTCCACGGGTCGAGCATGTCGAGCATGATGCGGTCGAACCAGTGTTCGGGCAGTTCGGCGGCAACGGAATCGAAGTCGCCGGTTTTGAGATCCCACCAGCTGGGGGCCTCGCCATAGTACAGCGTGGCATTGGCTTGGGCGACCTTGGCGAATTCGGGGCGCAGCTCGATCGTGGTCAGGTGGCCGCGCTCGCCCACGGCGTCCAGCAGGTTCACGCTCATCGCGCCCGAGCCGGCACCGGACTCAAGCACGCGCATGCCGGAGCGGATGTCGCCGAGCTGAATAACTTGGGCGATGTCCTTCGGATACATGATCTGCGCGCCGCGCGGCATCGAAAGCACATAATCGGCCAGTCGCGGGCGCATCACCGCATACTCCCAGCCGCCGATGGCGCGCGACGATTTCCACGGCTTGTTCTTGTCTTTCTCGGGGTAGACCTGATTGACCTGTGCCTCGCGCTTGGCATGCACGGTGAGGATTACGGTGCCTTCGATCTTGCCAATCACATCGTCATGCAGAATCAGGCCATGCTCGGTCTGCGTGGAGCCGCCGGCCACAAGCTGATCGGTGATCTTCTTGCCCTTGCGGTCGGTGAACTGCACTTTCTCGCCTGCGGTGAGAGGCCCGCGCCTCGGCTCCATAACTTGCTCCTTGCGTGCTCGGTGGGTCAATCGCTACAAGTCTAATGCATGTAAGCTCGCTGGTGAGGTGATGACGATGCGAATGCAGATGACAAGCCAGATCGATGCCGGCGGCAATGACCCCATTTTCCTGATGTTCCACGGTTACGGCAACGACGAAAGCGAGATGATGCGGATTCTCGACGCCGTATATGCGCCGATGCGAGCCGATGCGGCCCCGGCCGCAATTGCCGCCGTACCCAGCTATATCTCGTTCCGCGCCACCTACGCGAGGCCCTATATGGGCGGCAATTACTGGTATCCCGACGGCTGCGGCGTGGACGAGCGCCAACGCGAATGCGCGGCGGTCGGGGATGCGGTGGCTTCACTGCTGGACGCCTCGGCATTCGCCCATCGCAGGAAGATATTGATCGGTTTCTCCCAAGGCGGTTATCTGTCGTATCGTCTGGTCAAGGTGCATCCGACGTTGTTCGATGCCGCGATCCTGCTCAGTCCTTCGTTCATGGGCGAGGAACAGGCGGCGCTTGACTCCCCTACCCGATTCTTCCTGGCGTATGGCGCGCAGGACCGCACGATTCCGCTGCCCGACCAGCAAACGGCCCATCAGGTCCTTGAACGGGCCGGACATCTGACCTATCGCGAGTATTCCGGCATGGCCCATGCCATCTGTGATGAGGAAATCGCCGATATCCGGGATTTCCTACGTGCCATATGATGCCGGTGAGTGAAACACGGGTTGTCGAGTGGTTCCGCAATCACACCAACGGATTGCCGGCTGCCTGATACAGCGACCACCAGTCACGGCGTTCGAGTTCGATATCGGCACCGGCCGCCATCTGGCGGATGCGCTCCGGTGTCATTGAGCCGAGCAACGGCTGGATACCGGCGGGATGACGCAGAATCCAAGCGACGGCAATGCCGTTGGGCGTGGAACCGTATTTGCCGGCAAGACGGGTCAATTCGGCGTTCAGCTCGGGGAAATGCTCGTTGCCGACGAACGGACCGTATTCCGTGCCGGATTGGAATGGGCACCAAGCCTGAATGGTCATATGCTTCAGCCGTGAATAAGGCAGGATGCCACCGGTGCGATCGGCTGCGGGATCGCTCGCCATATTGAATTGGATTTCAGCGTCGAGCATCTGTGTATGCATCAGGCCGAACTGCAGTTGGTTGATTTCCAATTTCTGACGAAGGCCGCTTTGCAATAGTTCGATCTGCCACGGGCCCATATTGCTGACTCCGAAATGACGCACTTTACCGCTTGATTCCAACGCGTCGAATGCTTCGGCGACCTCGTTCAACTCAAACAGCGTGTCAATACGGTGCAGCAGCACGGCGTCGACGTAATCCGTCTGCAAAGCCTCAAGCTCGTGATCGAGTGCGTCAATCAGATGCTTGGCGCTGAAGTCATATCCGTTGGCGCCGCCATCGTTTTCGCCGAAACTGTAGTCGATGCCGAACTTGGTTTGGATGAAGATGGTGCTGCGGTCGAGTCCTGCGTCCTTCCACGCTTGGCCGAAACGCTTCGAACTGGCGTGCGCGGCATGATCATGGAATCCATAGATGTCCGCCGTGTCGAAATAGTCGATGCCAGAATCATGGGCCACGGCCACGGTACGTGCCGCATCGGCGGCATCCAGCGCGTCCATGCGCATCACACCCAGCGCCACTCGTGACGCAATCATGCCGGATTGTCCGATTTCCTGAGTCTTCATAGTGTCTCATTTCTGTAATCGTGAATCGGCGAACGGGCACTGTCCGCCTCGTTGCCGGGCAGCAATCTCCATTGCCGCGGCTTATGTCACCTTATCGCTTGAAGTGCACTTGAAGGCAACTCGCAGGCAGGCAGCGCGCGCTGCCGGGCGCGTCTTCGCGTCTTTATGTCTTCGCTGTGACCGAGACATCGTTGTGCCGTAATCATGCCTATTTCTTGTATGATGACCTCTATAGCAACAAAGCTAGGGGGATTCCATGAACACTACCGATTCAGCCAAAGTCAGTGATGCCAACGCCGGCGCAAACAATGTCATCCATATCCCGCACAATCCCACGCTTGCCGGGTTGGCCACGCTGACCCGCAACGTGGCGTACAAGACCGGGGCCGATAACCTGGTGATGGATATCATCTCACCACAATCCACCGGCGATGACGATGACCGCCGCTACCCCACCGTGGTATTCGTGCAAGGCAGCGCCTGGACCACGCCGCATCGCGACTACGAGATTCCGCAGCTCTCGGCTTTGGCCCGCGAAGGCTTTGTGGTGGCTACGGTGAATCATCGCGATGCCTCGAGCGATCCCCATGACATGTTCCCCGCATATCTCGAGGACGTCAAAGCAGCCATCCGCTATCTCAGGGCAAACGCACGTCAATGGCACGTGGACCCCGACCGTCTCGGTATCTGGGGCACGTCGTCCGGCGGCAACACATCGCTGCTGGTGGGGTTGACCGCCGACGATCCGCGGTATGAGGACGGCACCAATGCCGATGAAAGCGATGCGGTGAAGTACGTGGTCAGCTGCTTCCCGCCCACCGACATGCTTGAAGCTGTCGACGCATTCGACGATGAGACCAATCCATTCCGGCTGTATTATTTCGGCCCGTTCGCAGCCGTGGTGGGTGCGACCCATGAGACCGGCATCAATGCCGAGGTCCGTCAGCGTGCGGCTGACATGAGCCCCTACCTGCAGGTGCGGGATGACCAGCAGTATCCACCGATGCTCCTGTTGCACGGTACCGCCGACACCGTGGTCCCCTATCATCAATCCGTCAAGATGCGCGACCGACTGGTCGAGCACGGCGTGGACGCGCAGCTGGTGCTAGTCGACGGCGCCGAACATGAGTACGATTTCTGGAGCCAGCAGGTCTTCGACGTGATCTTCGATTTCATTCGTGAGCGGAGCTGAACACATCATGCTTTTGGGCAGATAGCGCGACCCAAACATCCCGTTGTCTATTTAGAAGTGCAACATCCTTTTTAAAGGATGTTGCACTTCTAAATAGACAACGGGCCGCGTGGGTCGTTCGCCCGGCTGCCCTACGATAGGGGGTGTCGCCGTATTCCCAACGGCGCAGTCCGTGCCCGGGACGAGGGGCTCGGCCGAATGGCGCGACGATGCGCCTTGAAGTTAAGGAGTCATGATGAAGTCATGGAGATTCACCGGCACCAATGAACCGTTGCAGCTCGCCGAGCTGCCCGAGCCGACCGCCGGACCGGGGCAGGTCGTCGTCGACGTGAAGGCGGCCGGCATCTGCCACACCGATGTGGGCATTCTCACCGATCCGGGCTGGATGACGATGCTGGCGCAGGTGCCGGTCACGCTCGGCCACGAGGATGCCGGCGTGATCAGCCAAGTCAGCGAGGGCGTGGACGATTTTCAGGTGGGCGACCGCGTGGCGATATGCCCGACCACGCCGGCCGGCTGCCCCGGGTCCTCCTTCGACGGCGGATTCGGCCCGAAGATCGTGGTGGGCACGCAGGCGCTGGTGCGCATTCCCGACGAGGTGGATTTCGTCAACGGCGCCGCGGCCACCGATGCGGGCATGACCTCGTACGCGGCCGTGATGCGCCGTGGCGGCGTGAAGGCCGGCGACAGGGTCGGCATCATCGGATTGGGCGGGTTGGGCCAGATCGGCGCCCGCGTGGCCCATCTGCTGGGCGCCGAGGTGCATGTGGCGGAGATCAAGGAGGATATCTGGCCGCTGGCCAAGGAACTGGGTGCGGTGGACGCGCGCCGGTCCATCACGGACTATCCGAAGGGATTCTTCGATGTGATCGTCGACTTCGCCGGATTCGGCGACACCACCGCCGACGCGGTGGACGTGATCAGGCTGGGCGGCGTGGTGGTGCTCGTCGGCATGGGCCGGCTGGAAACCACCATCGATGCCAAGTCGCTCATCGTCAACCAGTGCGATCTGCGCGGATCCAACGGCGGCACGCCCGATGACATCCGAGGCGTCTACGAGCTGATGCGCACCGGCAAGCTCACGCCGGTCACCACGACCGTCTCGTTCGACGAGGTGCCGGAGGCGATCGAACGGCTGGAGCGCGGCGACGTGGTCGGCCGTCTGGTCATCAGCTACGAGTGAGGGATGGAGTCAGCTGGGACAGCGTACTTCGGCTATGCTGTCCCGACCATTCGCCTAGAGGAATGGTTCGTCGGTTCACGCCCTCGCTGGCGGGAGCATGAGCCGACTCACGATCCGGCTCGGTCAGCCTCCGGCAACGGGGCGTGGGCCGGGGGTCATACTGCGTAGGCTGACCAGCGGCCGTGGGTGTGCTGCACTTCGATCGGCATGCCGAACAGGTCGGAGAGTCGCTCGTCGGTCAGGCCATCCTCCAGCGGGCCGGCGTAGACGATGGTGCCGGCGGAGGGATTGCCCATCGCGTCGATGCCGTCGTCGGTGGCGTCCTCGGCACAATCCTCCATATCCGCGTACTTCGCGACCGTCCCGCGATCCACATGAAGACGCCGCGCTATCTGCGCACGCGACAGCCCCTGCCGGTCGAGTCTCCTGATATCTTGCACAATGGGCATCGGTATCGCCATGATCCTTTCCTTCCCGAGCACCGGCCGGCGGCAACCGGCCGAATCCAATTCGAATCGCAACTCGGGAATATACAGGCCGCGGCACCGATGCCTCTCACATCACCGGGAAACGATGACGGCACCGGGGAAAACCATCAGCCCACACTGCGGAAAAAACACTGCCGAACCCGGCCAACAAACATTGAAGCAATACATCCATGCCTCCAACCCCATCCGACTGGCAACACCTCACACCACAGCCACCCATCACAAACAGCGAAAGGCCCAATTGTTGTCATGTCCGACACTCACCTTTCTCATTCAACTCACATCGGCAAATGTCATGCACCTATACGCATCTTCGCAAAAAGTTATCGACTTTTTCATGTATATCTGAGAACCACAAAATTCAAACCTCGAAGTAATGCAATAAAAAAACTGTAACATGTAGATATGTACAATTGAATATGCCGGCGTAAGATAACAGAACCACACTCATGTATAGAGTCAACATAATGAACGACACCATGTATAAGTTCAAGCATTATGAGGACAATCCATCTCTTCTCCACCAGCATCGACAAGTACGAACAGGACACACAGATCAGTCTGTTCGATACCGCCATCCCTGCGCAAGAGCTCAAGGAGATGTAAGCTTGTTTTGAACTCCAGAGGAAAGGCCTCAGTTGACGTATTCGCAGATCATAGTTTTGGGTAACGGGTTTGATTTGGCACAGCATATCCCGTCGTCTTATTCTGCTTTCTTCCGAGATAGGTACACGAAGTATCGGGAAAGCTTCAAGAAGGCGATTATGCCAAGAGTCACCTATCAAGTGAATGTCGAGGACCCCTGCGTGTGGGACTACCTTTTCATTGCTTGGCATGATACATCGAAAAAACTCGATGATTGGAAAGACGTGGAAAGCGCAATCAAAGAGTGGGTCATCGGGAAAGGCAGCATCAGCCTTAACGATGCTCTAAATTACTGGACCATCCTCTCAGTGAAGCCATCACGTCCTGATGCGGTGGTCAACGCATATCTAAAAATTCAGAAGTATGTTAATGAGCATTCGAGTAACATCGATTTTTCTGTACTTAATTACTTCAACACTTCAGCGGATTTGGATGACGAAGGTTCAGAAGATCCAGTGGAAATTCTCCGGGTGAAACTGCTTGACTTTTTCGCGAAAGAACTTCACGTTATTGAAGACGCCTTCACTCGATACCTGATACGAGTCCAGGGTAATCCCTCATATGATTCTAGCAGCAGAAACATCTATAAAGCAATGGCGGAAACCGGAACTGACATTCCACTTGATGAGCAATCGAACGTCATTCTATCCTTCAACTACACGACTCCGCTGCTTCAGAGCCCGCGAGAAGAGTCCATTTACTATCACCGCAACGTGCATGGTGACGTTGATCGCTTCTCAGATGAAAGCCACGGAGGCTATGATTATCACGTCATATTTGGCATTGATGGCCAGGCTCATATGGATGAGCCTGGCGTCTATCAATTTACAAAAACCGCCAGGGTGTTGAAATTACGGAGACAGTATTTGACAGGGGAAATGGCAGGTCGCTCAATATTCGACGCACAAAGCAATGGCAGCGACATAGCTGAAGTCAAGTTTTTCGGCCATTCCTTGGGAGAAGCTGATTACTCTTACTTCCAGTCGCTATTTGACCAAATAGACTTATACGGCGGAGAAACTAAACTGACCTTCTTCGGTACGTTGTCGTATCCTGCCAACTACGATGCAATCATTCGATTGATGACAGAATACGGAAAGACCATCGTACCCGAAGCGCACGGAAGGAATCTTCTCCATAAGCTGCTGCTCGAAGATCGATTGAAGATAGCTACATTTGACACGAAAATTGTAGCATAATCCCGTTCCGGAAGAGGGAAAAGCGATGGGGAAACGAATGTAAGCCATATGGACCTGTTCCACAATGAGTTTGCTGCCTTAGGATAAACCGCAGGTCTGAAGGTTCTCGAAGAGGTTTAAGTTACCTCCCATTTTGTCTAGAAGCCTCTCACCTCCATCAGAACAGCAAACATGGTCATGTACTGTTGCAACTTTACATTTGTTGAAGATTAGTTGAAACTTAAAATAGATTTTTGATTATCTTTTCATATCTTCTTAAATGTCCGCAAAGCCTTATTTTATCAGCTTTACGGGCATTTCTCTTTTCAGTTGATACTTCCAAACAGCCACGTTTCATCACTTTTTTTCACGGTCAATCGTGGTAAATATCGTGGTAAAACTTTAGGCTATCATGCTCCTTAATTCTGCCTTAACGTTCTCTATGGACGCATGGGCGTACAGGTTCAGCGTGATACTGATGTTTGCGTGTCCCATGATGTACTGTAAACTCTTAGGGTTCATGTTCCTGTTCGCAAGCCTTGTGCAGAACGTATGACGCAGGATATGGGGCGTTATTTTTGGTAAGTTGTCCTCATGGCTCTTGTTATATTTCTTTCTCAGATTAGCGAAAGTAGAAGTATAATAGGCGTTTGTCATAGGACAGCCTTTCCCGTTCAGAAAGAGGAAACCGCTGTACCCGTCTATCCCTATCGGCTCTGCCTTTGGCTTGACCGCCATGACACGCCTAAACGCCTGTTTCACTTCCTCGCTCATGGGAACATCACGCACACCGCTTTTCGTCTTTGGCGTTTCGATATAATAGCCTGTTTCCTTGTTGGATAACAGCTGGTGGTCTACATGGATAACGTCATTTTCAAAGTCTATATCCTGCCTTGTCAGTCCGCACAGTTCTGAGATACGCAGTCCTGTTTTTAACAGTATCACGATTGCGTCATAATACTTGCGGTATGTCCTGTCTTTACTGGCAAAGGACAAGAGCCTTTCTTCCTGTTCCTCAGTCAATGCCTGCCGCGGCGTCCTGTCGTCCTCTATGACTTCATTCAGCTTGAAATCAAAGGGGTTCTTCCTCACGAGGTCGTCCGCTATGGCAATGCGGAATGACGCATTTAACGAGCGTTTATAATTGCTTATGGTCTGATAAGCATAGCCCTTGCCTTTCATGCGTAACGCCCATTCCTTAGCGTCTGAAAGGCGTATGCTGTCAATGCTCCTAGCCCCCAGTATATCGCCCTCTAATGTCCGCATGAGCTTTTTCCTGCCCTGCCTTGTGCTTTCCTTTACGTTGGCTCTCTGGGCGTTCTGTTTGGCGTATAGCTGGCACAGCGTCATTTTCTTGCCCTTGCTGTCGATACCGTCCTCTATATCCCGTCTAATCTGCTGTTCCAGTTCCCTCAAGGACAGCTTATCACGCTTGCCCTTTGGTGTTGTGTCCGTCGGTGTCAGTTTCCATGAATAGACCGATTGCGGTTCTCCAAATGCGTCTGTATATTTGTATAAGTATCTTCCGTCTGCTCTCTGGCTCTCTCCTGTCTTTAAGAGGCGACCTTTATTGTCCCGTCTTTGCTCTTTCATTCTGTCCTGCTCCTTTCGTAAGAAAGAGCCTTGATATGACTTACTGAAATAATATCACATACAAGGCTCTTTTGCATTAGATTACGTCTGTTTTATCCATAAATTTCTCAAACTGTTTTTTCTTAATCAAGATACGGTTGCCGTTCATCACATACCAGTCCCCGTGTCGGTTTTCTTCTACCAGTCGGCGGAGTTTGTTCTGTCCGATTGTGAAGTATCTTGACGCTTCCTCAATGGTAAGGGTGTATTTTTCCCATACGGGAATATCAATCTTTTCGTTCATCATGCCACCCCCTACCTGTTCTTTGTGTCATACTGGACGTAAGGTATCAGTTCTGTCCTGTCTATCCGTTGTAAATGGGCGGTCAGCTTGCTGGAAAGGGAAGTGCTGTACCTTGCCCTGTCCACCATATCCCCGACACGTTCCAGCCCACCTAAAGCGTCATGGGATTCGAGGAAGTAAAAGCCTTTGACAGCGGATATGACACCACCCTCTGTAAGCCACTGTTGCGTTTCTTCAAGGGAATTATGCGGTGTGGGCACATGGAGTTTTAAGAGTTCCACAGCCCCTAAAAAGCGTTGCCAGAAACGGCACGTTTTCCACCTGCTCTTGTTGCTCTCATTCCTGTTTGCCACGACAAAACGCAGGTTGTCCGCCAGCAGTCCGAAAGCCAGTTCCCCAAGCTCCAGCGGTCTGTCCTGAAATGCCATAGCAAAGGCATGAGCCTTTTCATCACGCAGTTGCATTTCCGTCCGTTTCCAACTCCCGACTTCATCAAGCGTCCTGTTGTATTTGCCGCACACTTCCTTGTCCTTGTCATAAAAGCGGTAGGAAAGCCCCGATTTTCCAGCCCCGATATAGACGGTCTTTGCGGTGTCAAAATCATCAAACTTGCTCTCGTCAAAATGGTAGCCCTCACTGTTGGCGATAAATTCCTCTTTTTCACATTTCTTCTTTATCTGCTCTATGGTAAAGAACGGCGTTTCGTTCCTGTCGTCAATGGCAACGTCCAGCCTTGTGAAATGGTAGTTTCCAGCCCCATATCTCCTTTCACAGCGTCCGAACATATCCCCAAAGGTCAAGCCGTTGTTATCGAGGATACGGAAAATATCATCACACCCTCTGCCTGTCATCACGAGATAACAGCCCAGCCCTTGTGGGTTGTCCTCTGTCTTTTTTGCGTCGCCCGATACATAAATGTCCCCGATTTCCCAACGTGCCTGATACGTCTTGAATTTGACCGTTGCAGGATAGACATTAAAAATATCTGTCGGCAAGCATAAAATGTGCCGTATCACATCTTCTGCCGTTGTCGTGTCAAATACAATGCTGATGTAATCAATCTTGACGGATAAATTTTCGTGTGTTGCGATAGTGCATTACTCCTTTCGTACTCCCCGCTTTTTGCGGGGTAAAAATCGTGTTTTGTCCTTTATTTATCACAGTTTCTAGGTACTATGACATGTATACGCAGGGCGGTGTTACATATACGCCCTGTACGGAACGCCTACGGCGTTCCTTTTCTTCCTGCACCAGCCCCGTTCTTAACGCTCACGAGCCTTTGGGAGGCTCGTGGCTAAACGGGGCAGGCACAGGAAGAAACACCGTTTTCGGTCGGATAGTCCATGCCTATTCATGCTATCAAAGCGAAAATAACTCTTTTCTATGCTTACTCAAGCGTGTGATTGACCTCATTGTGCTTAATCACTATATCCTCCATGATAATAACGCCGTTAGAATTACTTGTCAAGAACTTTTTCTTGACTTTTTCGGCTATAATAAGTATGATAGGCTTATAAAGGAACGAAAAAGCCGGGAAAGGAAAAGATATAAGAAGTTATGGAGCATGACACAAAGAAAATAAATTTTTTAGGGGAGAACATACAGACCATAAGAAAACACAGGAAAATGAAACAGCAGGAGCTTGCGGACGCCATCGGTATCAATATGCAGAGCCTTTCTAAGATTGAACGAGGGGTAAACTATCCCACCTTTGACACGCTGGAAAAGATAATGGACGTACTGGAAGTAACACCGAATGAATTGTTGTCGGGAGAATGGAAGTTTGTCCAACAGGCGGAAAAAGAGGTATGCAAGTTTTTACGGACGGAAGAACGCCTAAATGCAGAACTGAAACACGGACACTATGATAACTTCTTTGACAGTGAAGAAGAATGGCTAGAGTATGAGTTGGAGCAGTTGCGGAAATACATCACAGACTATATCAAGGGAGAGGACATACAAGCGTCCGACCTTTACCCTATCAAAACATTTATCCAGCACTTGAAATTTCAGAAAGTATTAGACCGTTATGATGATTTATACAGCATGGATATGTTCGGGGAAAGCACAGACGGACACAAGTACGGTACACCTTATCAGGTTGTAAAGAGGATAAATCCCAACTCAAAAGAAGATATGGAGCTGTTGCGGGAAGTCTTAAAGGACAGCCATTTTGACAACGGGGACGAGTAGCCTTTTTCCTCTTGCAAAAAGATACAGCAAACAAAAAGCCCAGATCAAGAGTGCAAGCACCACTTCTAAAGAAGTGGCAGGCTCTTGACAGGGCTTTTTCTTTTCTGTTTATGGCAGACAAGAGAAAAAAGGATAGCTATATTGTATAGTTTCTCTAATAATTTTAGAGCAATGAATTTATCACAGGTACTTCGTCTTTTCATTGTAAAAGTACAATCGTGGAAAGCACTAATATTGGCACTTTGATTTTGTGCATTATGCACAAAATATGATAGCAACAAAGAGGTCATATATAAAATAGAAACAAAAATAACTTGACATTTAATGAAATATATGTTATGTTGAGGTTAGCAAAAACAGTACGTGACATAAAACTATCAAAAAGTAAAAAAGAGAAAGGAGGTTTATCGAATGAGAGCAAAGAAGTTGAGAACGAAAGTAGTTGGTCTTGTAGCAGCAGTTATGGTTGTCGGCGCTCCACTTACAGCGTGGGCTATTGATGTAGCGGGTGGAGATTTGTACTACAATGGAGGGCAAACAGACACCATTGTATATTCCGAAATTGGGCGTAAAGCAGGTATTAGTCGCAACTACATGGTAAAGGCAACTGTAAAGGTCGGCGGAGATACATATACCAGTGGATTCAAGTCAAACTACGCTTACAAAGATGCAAAGAGAGTTTGGTGGGCGAACGAAACATCTTATTATGATTATTATCCATATTAAGTAAAATAGTTCAAACACCTAGGGCGGGGCTATTTGTCCCGCCCTATTTTATACATTTCTTCAAAGAAAGGGGCGTATGTTATGAAAAAATTTTTAAAGATTTTTATTTTCCTTGAAGTCATACTCTTTGCATATATTTTTAATACTTCTATTTACAACATTTATGAAAAGAATAACATTGCTACTGAGAATTTAAAAGGGTATGTTTTAGAAGAAACATCGCCAGAAATTCTCGACAAATTTTATACAATATTTACAGAAGAATATTCTCAAAATAAATTAGAACTCATTAACAATACGCTCACTTCCACAGATAAATCTGTTTATGATTTATATTGCTATCCATTAAATGAGTTTACACAAAAACAGCCTATATCTTCCTCTATTTTGTTTCAATATCATGAATTGCAAAAGGAAGATTTTTTAGATAGTGTTGGTGTATTCTATACAGATTTACCAGCTAACGCAATTAAAGAGATAGCTTCTCAACTGTCCGTCGCAATAAATAACTTTGAAAATGACGCTATTCCGTATAGTATGGTATTAGAATTGAATCTTCTGAATTTTGTAATCTTATTTATTGTACTTCAAATCATATACTGTATTTATACGTCTTATAGTTTGAAAAAAATAGGTATTAAAAAAAGCATGGGCTTTTCTACTATACATATTTTAAAGGAGCAAATTACCAGTGTAATAAAATATTTTGCTGTAATATGTTTAGTATTACTGTTCTTGCTAAATTTATATTACGCATTAACAAACAGATATGATTTTTCTTATTTAGCAACAAGTGTACTGTTCTTTATTGGTGTTTTAGCTATAAATATACTTTGTGTTTTAATTACAAGTATTTTAATTAAGTTTGTTTCTTTAGAGGCAATGATAAAAAATAAGACTTTAAATAGCGGCACAAATATTGTAGTTCAGGCTATAAAAATAATTTTTTCGGTAATAATCGCTATCACTATTATTTCATTGCTGAATCAGGGGAACTCATTTAGACAAAGCCAACAAGCTGTTTTAGATTATAAGTATCTGGACGGATATTATACCGCTAATGGTTTTAATTCATCGGAGTATGATTATGCGTTAGCAAACACAGACATATTAGAAAAATATTCTGAACAAACATTAGAGATGTATAATCATAACCATTCACTACTATGTGATTTTAGGACAGACGGTGGTTTGCAGACATCACGCCCCTATTATGAACAACAGCTTGTTATTGCAAATAGAAATTATCTGAATGAATTTTCAAATATCCAGCTCAGTGGAAAACCATTGGGAGAAGATATATTTAGTGAACCAACAGTATTAGTTCCACATAAATATAAGAATGATGAAAATTCTATTAGCGAATATATTAAGCAAGAATATTTCCGATTAATGAATTACAATCAATTTTATGGAATACCGGGAGAAGAAAAAACTATTGATAAATTTAATGTTGTTTATATAGACGATGATTCTACGATAAAAGTCAATACAGAAAATGGTTTTTCGGATATGGCTAATCCTATTATCATTGTTGATACGGGCAATTTTGCAGGACTTTACTATTTGGATTCTTTAAATACAAGGTGTTTATTTTTTCAAATGGAGTCAAGAGAAGATTTTTCTTCTTTGTTATCAGAATATGATTTAGAGCAATTAGTTACAGCTGGAACATTACTTACACCTTATTTAATGCAACTTGAAAATGTGACATTCGTTCTTAAAACACTCACTATGTTTACGATTGTCTTTATAGTGTCTTTACTGTTTATTTTGTATATTTCAAATTATGTGGACATTTTTGTAAATCGAAAGAGATATGCGGCAAAAGAGATTTTAGGATTCTCTCATTTTAGGACACTGAAAAATCGGTATATTTTTTGGGGAATCGAAATAATTATATCAGGCGTATTAACTGCTATAAATTATTATTTTGCTTGCCTTTTTGCGATTATACTTATTGACTACATATTCTGCGAATTGCTTTATAGAATTTATATCTCAAACGCTTTATATGAGATTGAAAAGGGGGCATAAGTATGTCATTGATTACATTAAAGAACGTCAAAAAAGAATATGGGAAAAATCAGGTTCTATTTGAAAATTTATCTTTAGAAATAGAAAAAGGCGAATTTGTGGGGCTTGTAGGGAAAAGCGGGGCAGGTAAAACGACACTTTTAAATATAATAGGATTGATTACTGATATATCCGAGGGAACAATCACTATTGATAGTCATAAAAATTTGTCCATGAACGGTAAAAATGCTATGATTTTGAGAAGATATACAATAGGCTATCTATTTCAAAATTATGGACTAATAGAAGATGAAAGCGTGTTGTGGAATTTAAAATTAGCTCTTGAATATAAAAAAGTAAAAAAAGAAGAAAAACTGAAACTAATCAATAAGTATTTAAAGCAATTTGAGCTAAGTGACATGCTTAACAAAAAAGTATATCAGTTAAGCGGTGGAGAGCAACAGCGAATTGCAATTATTAAATTGATTTTGCAAGGAAGTCAGATTATATTAGCTGATGAACCAACTTCTGGACTTGATAAAGAGAACGAATTGATAGTGATGAAACTTTTGAAAGAATTAAATGAAAAGGGCATTACTATAATCATGGTCACTCACAACATGAATTTGTGCGATTGTTTTTCCAGAGTTATAAATGTAGAAAACTTTAGATAGTTTGTTAAAGGGAGATACGCGGTTTTATTATACGTGCAATCTCCCTTTATATTTCGTCATATCAAGACTCATATTCAATTATGGTAAATTCGTGGTAAAACACTTATTTTTTCAAGTGATGAACAGCCCTTAAATGCTGTATTTATGCGGATAATCGGATTTTCTATATCAAGTTTGGGACTAAATTCTAATATGAGGTAGCTGTTTGCAGTCAAGGAGGACGCTATGGTTTCAGATACTAAAGCAGTAAAGTCGGTCGGAGAATTTTGGACGTGCTGTAAGTTGGCGATGAATGGTTGGGCTCCAGCACTAACGAGAGACGGTCTGGAACGAACGGACATACTTGCGGAGAGAAGCCACGCTCCTTTTGATGTCACGCAAATTAGCGTGCAGGTCAAAACTTCCCGCAATGAAAGATGGGCGTTAAACCCTGCCAAGATCGGCTCTCAACGTAGCTTGTATGAATGGTTCGTCTTGGTCGGATGGAATGAAAACGAGCAGACCCTGTCCAGCTATATTGTTCCTCGGAATCATGTATCTGCTGGAGCATGGTTGGGACATATGAGATGGCTGACCGATCCCACTGCTAAGCGAAATCGAAATTGCGGGCCTGAACAAGCCCGTATGGATGTTTCGGTTTTCGGCGATTACAAAGACCGATGGGATTTACTGCTGAAGCCAACTAGCCAGACTCCGATATTGCTTCCTCATGAACTTCATGAATTTGCTCTAATTGCCGATGCTTCCAACAGCAAGTTGCCTGAATGGCACCCTTGGTCGGGAGACAGCTTACCTGAATGGTGATTAAAACGCATAGCCATCACGTTTTTCCGTGATGGCTTTTCTTAAGCTCGGATTCGGGTATGAGAAGCCCTCATGGTCGAAAGTCGCAAGGTCTGAATGTCGACAAAGACGGAATAGCCACATCTTCAGACACCATTTCATGCATCATCAGATGCCCAATTTCATGAGCAATATCGAAACGGACACGTTCTGCAGTCTTACTGGTATCTACCGCCACATACGGCACACCATCGAACATAAAACTGAAAGCATCCACGTCTCGTCCGACAGTCGGCAGACTAAATAGTCGAATGCCATGAGCTTCCGCAAGACTCGTCATCTCGGGCAACGGATTCTCACCATATCCCAAAATCAACGGAAGAAGCCACAGAACCATCAGTCCAGCTCCGGAATCCTCATCCCATCACATGCCACTGTTCTTCATCAGCTTCTCCGACTCCAAAGTAAGTGACCCATCCTCGGCCAGCAGAGGAGTATCTAGCACGGCCTTGATTGATGCTGCAGTGGACGCAGCTGCGGCGATAGTCTTCTTACTTTCCTGACGGAATTGCGAATAATCCGTTCCCTCGGTCTTTATGATATTTTCCATTTCAAGAATTGAAGGCAGGAATTTAGCATCAAGACGGGCAAGCAAAGCGTGGAACATATAGCTGCGTCTACGAATGGCAACGCACTGGTCCGCACCGGCCATCATCTGCTCACAATATTTGCTTGCCTCAGCAGACTGGGTCTTCGCTTCCTCAAGGTTTTTACCACCCTTAGCACCGATGATAACGCCCATGACCAGCAATGCAGGACCTGCGACTAAACCTCCAAGTACAGCGGCACCACCGGCCATGCCCAAGCCACCTGCGGCCAAGGACCCTCCCCCGAAGAACGCCAACGTGGCGTTGGAAGCAGCCACACCACTTAATGCACTGATCGCAGTTCCTGTGGAAGCCGTGGCGAGTGCCGACGCGGCACTATATGCACCAAACGCAGCCAATGCACCGCTGGCCGCCCCGGTCACACCGCCTTCCAGCAAAGACGAAGCTATGTTTCCCATGGTTTTGAGCTCAGCAAAAGCCGCTTTGTCTATGCGCAGTTTATTGAGCTCATCAAGCCCTTCGGACGCGGTGAAATCAACATTTTTCAGCTGTTGAAAAGCATCAAGGAAGCGCTGAACGCTCCCATCCAAAATAATGACTTTCTCTTTGCCCAAGGCATTCAGGGAATCTGAACATTGCCTACGAAGCTTTTCGAGGTTATTAGCTGCCCATCGAATGCGTGCTCCGGAATTGTCGTTAAGCTGATTCGCCGTGTGCTGATCAAGACTACCTTTGGCAGCCATACCCACGCCTGCGGTACCGGCAGCAGCGGCCATTCCGATGAATAGTGGAACAACAAAAAATGGCATAGTGAATTCCTTCCTGGGTTTCTCTTATTTGCGTCCAAAGAGGCCACCGAAGAAGCCTTGTACAGCATTGGCCGCATCGCCCGCACGTTTTGCAGCCTCATTGGCTGCGTCACCCGCACGTTTCGCAACCTCATTGGCTGCGTTGCCTACCGGTTTCAGCACTGCATCATTCACCGGCTTCAGCGCATCGCCAACTTGGTTGAGAACAGGAGCAACATTATTGTCAAACGTATGCTTCACCGCATCCGCGGCTCCCTGAGCACCCTGCTGAACCTGATCCACAACCGGAGCGACCACCGAGTCAACGGCATCCTTGGTCTGATCAAACACGTCCTTCTCTGGAACCATGACTTCCGGGGCTGGCGCTGCCGTCTCGTCTTCAATCAGCAACACGGCAGCGTTTTGGAGAACATTCACGCGCTCTTCCAGCTGATCCACCATGGGGCGAACTTCACTATATGGCAGTTCGGAATTGCTGATCCAGTCGAGCTCGCCTCGCACGTCATACGCCGCGCGCATAAGATGTTCCATTTCGGGGTATATGGAACGATCGGCAATCATCGTCCGGGCAATATGTCTGATGAGTCTGCTTTCTACTGCATCATATTCCCCATCGGCGAAGGCAACTGACAACATATTCCACAGAAGCAGCCTTGGTGCAATTCCTGCAGCTCTTTTATCCGTTCGATGCGACAAGACTGCATCAACACCCTCAACAATTACGTCGTAGCGATCATCGGAATCGTGGCACTGGTTTATACGCTCATCGCACGAATCGATAATCTCTTTGCGATAATCATGGAAGTGCTTTGCATCCAAATTGTCACCTATATGATCGAATAGTGCGCGTTCGTCGTCACGGACTGATCCATCGACAGCAATCAGATAATAAACTGCTTGTAATGCATCACGTGTTTTGATGTACTTCATTAACTGGCTCCTCCTTATAAAACGAAATTGTCGTCTGACGCCATCAAATCATCAAACTCCTGCTGAGTCCGAAACCTTGGCAAGTATCCCAAGGATTCTTGAATTTCGGCGTTTCCGGTCAAATATCCATCAATATCATTGGAAATCAACGCTTGATCCATTGCATCGAATGCTCTATTAAACAATTCATCATGAGTCGCCAGATAATTCTCGACATCCCTAGACATATCACGCCTATATTGGCGGATGAGCTCCACCGCTTCCGCACATTCGCGTTCCACACGAATACGCTCCTCTTTCGCCAGCTCATAGTCATGCAGAGCAGTGGATAATTCCTCATATACGGCAACAGCTGCAGCATATCCCAAGGTGCTTCCAGCCATACCAACCATCGCAGCCATAAAAGCACCATCTGCAGGTACTGCGGCCATCGCCACGGCAACGCCCATCACTCCTCCGAGCTGCCCCATTCCCTGCTGGCCGAGGCGCTCTATACAAACAGCTCCAGTAATCTCGCCGCGGCAATACAGTGCAACCACCTTGGAAACATCCGTTACAGTGGAGACCATCGTAGCTGCAACGTTCGTTCTCGATAGACTACGCAGATACTCGCTCGACGCGTTTTGCATGGCACCCTTAATGGCAGCGCCGGAAAAAGCGGTGACATAGCCGAACGCCGCAGCCAAGCCTGCATCGACGCCGACGTTTCTCGCTGCCTCCGCTGGCTCAATAGAGCCATTAATGCAGGCAACCATATTTCGAATCAGAGAAACACCACCACCAATCAGCGCACCATTCCTTGCCTGCTGCAGACCGGCTTTATTGGCAACTCTGGCTACATCTTTCGCCACCATGCGTCTGGGATGTTCTCGCGCATACAACGCTTCTCGCTTGGTGAGTCCACTTTTCCGCAGGCTTTTCTTAATCTGTTTCAGATCATCGATTTGCTGCTGAATAGCCTCAGAATTCTTGCCGGCAAGCCGACCTCCATCCAGCTCGCCCTGAAGTTTTCGTATCTGTTCGTTGATGCCGTCAGGCCCATCACCCATCAGTACATCGTAATAATCATCCGGAATAACCATGCTGACGTCTGCATCACGATATTTTGCATATTTCTTGCTTTTCAACTTATCAAGAAGCTTTTTCGGGCTACTGCCGACGAACTTCATTTGAGCCTCAGAGCCGATGATTGGTTTGCCCAAGTCATCCACTTCGACAATGTCCACGATGGGGTCGTTCGACACTTGCCGTCCATCTGGATGCTTCACGTCATCATATCGTTTGAATCGCGTATCGTTGCCAGCAATGATGTTATCGGCGTTCTTCCTGGCTACCGCCTCAACCTCGGCACTAAAACCCGCTTGCTGAGCTAGATTCTGCTTTTTGAATTCATTGCTAGTCTCCATCTTAGCAATGGACTTCAAGGTCTTAGGAGGTCTGGAATTACCATCGGCAGCATTCTCTCTATCACCCGCATAGGCCGCTAAATGTTCCTTGATGGCAGAACCAAAGCGTTGCACGGTTTCCGCCGCAACACCTTCCAGCGCCTTTCCCATAATGCGACGGTTTTCGTCTTCCTTGCGTTCCTCGTTATTTCGACCGATATGAGTTTCATCATCCGCCATAGGATGCCCCCTCGCATATGCCACATCTACGCCAACCACATATATCAGAAAAAAATGTTCTAATACTGTAATCAGTTCTTCAGCCGTGACCTGTTAATAATCCTACATTATAGCGGCAGAAAAACTCACCATATCGTCATCCTCGATTAACGATTAGATAGACATACTTTTGCGAACAACACAGGCACCACCGTATGGAATGTGTCCAACAACCGTTGGCAAAGCCAAATCCCTCACACTATTCGAACCCGAATGCGTCTCAATCTCTGTCCCCCACTAGCGGCGCATCCCCGTCCAAAGCAGTCTGGGCGTCGAGCAAGTGGGATTCGATGATGCGCATCCAGAAGAAGGGAGTTCTCGGCAATGTTCAGCGGAACGAGACATGGGAGCGTCCAGTGCTTGGGCGTGATCGTGGAGAACAGTAGGCAGGGAGTCCTCACTGTTGATGGTGGCGTACTGGCCATCTTCATCGCATACGGAAACAGTAGGTTGCTACTCACCGCGAGCGCCTTAATGCCACGCCGACTCCGTCCGTCCAAGCACATCCTCAATAAGCTCACGCCCGCGCAATACCGCCAGCCACTGAGCGGGAATGGCATCGAATCCATATTTGATGCCGGCCAGGTATCCGGCGACGGCGGCGGTCGTGTCTGTATCGTCACCCAAGTTGACGGCGGCGAGCACACAACTCGCATAATCATCGGTATTCGCGAGGCACCAGAGCGCCGCCTCATACGTGTCTTTGACGAAGCCGCTCGAACCAACTTCATCACGCGGCATACCGCGTAGCGGTTCATCATCCAGCTCTTGCGGCCATATGCCTTTGATGAGTCCGTCGCGCAACACATCCACCATGCTCGAACAGGCCTCCATCGAGATTGCATGAGCGTGCGTGATTGCAGATGCGGCACGTACGTCATCCGCGGAAGCATCCGCGAACGCCAACGGCATGATCCGCATCAGTGAGCCGTTGCCATTGTCTCGTTCACCGCTTAAGCCCACACGCTGCTGCAACGCGATGGAGACCGTTCGCCCGCAATCAAAGACTCGTCCGTCAATCGCGTATTCGCCATTACTCAGCCATGCCAGATATCGCTCTCGCATATCTTCAGTATTGACTTGCCATTCATTGGCGATCAGCGAGTCCAATGTGGCGAGCATCATGCTGGTATCGTCCGACCATGTGCCAATCGGCTGGTTATGCGTACCGTATCCCGTCATACCTTCGCATCGGAAGGTATCTCTCGGCATGAATTCATAAGGCACGCCCAAGGCATCACCGACTGCTTGGCCACACACGGCTGCTCTTAACTGCTCGAATGTTCCGTTCATCATTGACGCCTTTCGATTTATGCCCCTCACTCTACATATGTTTCAACGATAGGTATAATCGGGCCCACTGAGCATAAGCGAGGTGGGTAATGAGTCTAAGGGAATTAAGGTTAAAGCGAGGGCTGACACAAAAGCAACTAGCCGATAAGCTCGGCTATACACGTGAGCGTATAGCCGCTATCGAGACAGGCGCGCGGCCTATCGGCGGCGTGAGTCTTGATAAGGCCATTGAGATATGTGACGTGTTGCGCGTGAGTAATCCTCGCAAACTGTTAGAGGCTGAGAAGCCGAAAGAAAAACACTAGTGAAAGCTAGTTGTGTGCCCTAACTCAATCTTTGAGCGTAGGCCGGTTAGCGGCTTAATCAGGTGCAATCCCTGACTACGCACGACGGCGGCACTGCCGCTACATAAATGCCCCGCAAGCACTAGCAATACTTGCGGGGCTGACCTTTATCAATGCACTCAATAGAGGCAGTACCCAAGTGTACCGCCTCACACGGAAGTAAGGAACCATGACTGACTTATCCTGGATTACCAAGCAACTGACCGGCGAAACTACAAAGACGCTGACAGCACACCGTACACATCTGTGTGAGTATCGATCCGCCGCTCAGAACTACTTTGCAGAGCGAAAACACGGATAGGTCAAGGGAATACCCCGCTGAATCGTCGTCAGCGAAGCAACTCAGAGAGTTAGTAGAGGAAAAACCTCGCTAAGTGGCCTTTTAGTAGAGCAATGCCTCGGTCCGCCCGAGGATTTGCCTCACTGAGACTGCTCAGCGAAGCAAAAGCTCGACTTAACCGCAGAATCACTTCACTAACCGCCTATCAGTGAGTCAAGATCTCAATTCACTAGAGGATTTGCCTCGCTAATATGCAGGTATGCTCAATATACCGACGTACTGAAATCTCCACGAAGATGAGAGGAACTCAAATGGCACTTAGGTTTCTCAGCACCAAAGAAGTTAGCGAGCGCCTCGGCGTCAAGAACGCATCAGTATATAAGCTGCCGGAACCTGACGTATATATGGCACTACTAAAGGTTAGCTACCTGAACAATAGATGATTGGAATGCAAGCCGTCCTGGTCGCGGTGTTGGCGGTGGAAGGTCCCTCAAGAAGAAAGACTAGACGCATCAGAATTCTTCAGCATCGTGTTACTCACCTGATTCTAATCATCTTCAGCCCCAGCTTCTGGCAACGAAAATCCATCTTGACTGAAGTATTCAACCCTCTTAATGACTGTTTGGTGGGCATCCTCATCATTGCCCCACCAGCGCCAACCCCATTCAGACGGATCTGGCACTGATTGCCTGCAATCCTTAGCCATACGCCGCAGTACACGTGGATCGAATACTCGTCCAACTCGAAAGTTCGTCAGTCGATTACGTGGAATGAACATACCTACCATTCGCCATTGCTTACGCGCTTTCCCAATCACAAACAATGTTCCACCGTCATCCTTTAGGCTCGTCCTCCATTCAGTCGACACATACACTTTTGTTCCAGGACTGAATATCTTCGTTCCATGCCCAATATGATGGTCAACACCAACCTCATGCTCATCTACGACATTTGCTATTACGCACCAAGTCCATGGCTCTTGCTCATCGTTCTGAGGAATACACATGACAACCTCACAGTCATCTTCATCGCCGATCGCACTGTTTGCGTATACCAAACCGCTACTTCTCTACCAGTTAGCCAGTGGAGTCGTTCACAAGCAAACTGTAGAGCCTTCTTGCCATACATGATTCGGACAAGCACTTCTACGTCCTGTGCGATATTTTCGAGCTCTTAACAAATAATGCCATCGCATTGCTCGACATGCTGCAGGTATGCCCCGTGTTCTTGGTGTCGGTTCAGTTCTCACGTTGCTGCGTGCAGCGTCAATAATTCGCTCTCGGCGTTCCACGATGATTCTCATACATTCCGGACTAGTGTGAATGGCAGATGCAGCTAATTCGCCCAGTTCGAAGGAGGACATTATGGGATTGTTTGATTCGCTGAAGAACATGTTCGCGCATCATGAGCACCATCATGGAGCCAGCATCGGTCAGCCGCTCACTCTCGCCGACGCCAAAGCAATACTTGCCTTTATTGTGGTGCATCAGCAGCTTGCGGACATGCGCAAGGTGGCGGATGCAGTCAAGCAATTGCAGGATGAGATGCCTCAGTACATCACATTCGGCATGTCGCATTATTACAGCGAGCCTAAGCGCGTGCGCTTCCAGTCCGAAGGTGGCAAGTTCATCGATGCGGACGCCATCGCCACCGCATTTGCCGAGACCACCGTATTGCAGGACGAGTGCGAAATCCAGCATCTTATGGGCGATATCGAAGACAACCGTGAGCATCGCGATCCGGCAAAGACGCCAGCAGTACCGATTGACGAACTCGTGCGCGTCACCGATGAAAGGCTTGCGACCGGCAACGATGAGGAGCAAAGTCGTGCATGGCTGTTCGCCTTATTCGATCAGCTCGATGACATTGCCGAGGCGACAAAGAACAACCTGGAGCCGCTTGTCACAGCGTTGGATACGACTCTACAAAACAGCTCCGCTACTATTGGCAGCTCCGCCACTACCGACGCCGGCAACAGCAGCAACAATGCCAATGCCGGCGATGCACGTTCCCGTATCATCTCCCTAATCGCCGACGCTCTCTTCCCGGCCGCAGAATCCTCGAAGACAAGCGAGTCCTCAGCATCCACCGCCATCCGCGAACTGATGCTCAATCCCACCGCAACATCGCTCGATTACATGCCAGCCATAGACGTACTGCGCGCCCACGGTCTCACTATTTGCCGGTGAGTCCGAGAAGTCAACCGGTGGTTCATACGGCAGAGGTTCATGCGGTACATACTGCACGGAACTGCTATGCACGAACCACTGTGTCCGAACAACGAGAGCGCACTACTTCTCCAGCTTCTCCAACTTTTCCAGTGCCTTTAATAGCGAATCGACATGTCCTTTGGCACGCACGTTGTAGCGCGCAATCGCCACGGAGCCATCGGAATTGATGACGAGCGTTGAGCGAATCACGCCTACGTGCACCTTGCCGTAGAGCTTCTTTTCGCCGTATGCGCCGTACAGCTTGTGCACGGTCAGGTCGGGATCAGACAGCAGCGGGAACGTGAGATGATTACGCTGCGCAAACTTGCGCAGCTTGTCAAGCGAGTCCTTGGAGACACCAAGCACCGTAATGTTTTTCGACGCCAATCGGGCGAGATTGTCGCGGAAATCGCAAGCCTCGGTGGTACAGCCGGGCGTCATCGCGGCCGGGTAGAAATACAGCACTACCTTGCGGCCGCCCTTGAGTACTTCGGACAAGGTGAGGGAAGTTTCTTGCGAATCAATATCAGATTCGGCTTCATCAGATGATGCAGAATTCGGAACAATCGCCGGCAGAGTGAAATCCGGGGCTTCGCTCCCCTCACTCAGACGAGCGTATACAGAAGCCTGGGCGGAATCATGAACAGTGGTAGTCATGCGTCCCATGATAGGCGTCCGAGCCCGCGACATCTATCACAGACTTTCGATGACCACTGATTGCGTCAATAATTCGGCACGTTATATTCGACAGTAATATGCCATCAAAGCGTCGGCAGCGGGCTCTGAAAGACTCGACTAATCGGGCAACTGCGGGTCGGCAAAACGGCGATTCTGCAGAACCGGCATTATCTGGCGTGCGGAAGCAAGGCATTCGCGACTAAGCCCAGTAGCAATAAGCTCGGCTCCCTCATCGCCCGCTTCGGCAACTACCTCTCCCATCGGGTCGATGATGCGACAGCATCCGATGTTCCGCGAACTCACCTCACTGCAAGCCAGCACGTAACACGTGTTTTCCAGCGCACGGGCGGCATTCAGTAGCTTCCAATGCTGTTCCTTGAGCGCACCACGCACCCAAGCAGCACTTACGACGATCACATCAGCCCCGCGCACGGCCAGTGAGCGAGCGGTTTCCGGGAAACGAACGTCATAACAGGTCATGACGCCGATCTTCCAACCGTCAATATCGACGATAGGCGGCAACGCATCTCCTGGGAGAACCACGTCGGATTCGCGGGCCGAGAACGCATCGTAAAGATGCAGCTTGCGATATTCAGCGATAATTTCACCATCGCGAATCACAAGGAACGTGTTGGAAACTCGGGAATCTGCATCCCGTTCTGTTCCTTGCTCCGGCGCAACATGCACGGTACCCATCAGCACAATATGCCGCTGCGCGCTGATACGCCGCAAGCCGTCTACAAACGGCCCGTCCAGTGGTTGCGCGTGCGCGGCAGCATATGAATCGTCATCGCCACGCCGCGCAATCAAACCTTCCGGCAATACCAGCAACTTCGCGCCGCCCGCCGCAGCATCACGCGCAAATCCGTCGAGAATTTCCAGATTCCGTTCCGGCTCCTCCGCCACCGTAAATTGCGCAATCGCAACTGGTAAGGACTTCGCACTCGTCACGCCAGCCCCAATGTCTTGAAGGCGTTGGCTAGACCGTTGTCGCGGATGTCGGTGGTAATGATGTCGCAGAAGGCCTGGATGCCGTGGATGGCGTTGCCCATGGCCACGGATGTGCCGGCGGCTTTGAGCATGGCGGTGTCGTTGTCGGAGTCGCCGATGGCGATGGTGTCGGCGATGGCATAGCCAAGCAAGGAAGCCACGTCGCGTACGGCGGTGCCTTTGTCGATGCCGTTGATGAGCAGTTCGCCGTTATTCGGCGAGATTTTGTCGTATGAGCCGTGCACGAGTTCGAACCAGGGGGCAAGATCATGCTGAGTGTTCTCGAAGGAAACATCCGGCTCGGGCCCGGTGAAATACGATCCCTTGCTCACATGAATCGTATGTCCCAACGTGGAGCCGGCCGGAACCTCTACCTCGTCCAGCAGATGCCAGAACCGCGCAAACTCACCACGATTCCACGTCTTGCCCTTGGACTCCAGATGGCGGCGATAACCTTCGGAAATGTACATGCCGTCCGCGCCCTGCCACTGGTAGCTCTCGATATGATGTTCGGCAAAATAGGCCATCGCCGCATCGATGGCTTCGGGCGGCACGAGATGCTGGAACAGCAGCTTATCGCCGATATTCGCCTGCGCGCCGGCTACGGAAACTACACCGTCGAATCCAAGATCCAAAATGTTGCGTTCGATTTTCGGCACGGATCGACCGGTGCAGATGAAGAGCTTGTGACCGTTGGCTTGGGCCCGCGCACACGCCGTTTTTGCCGACTCCGGCACAATATGATTCTCATCAGCCAGCGTGCCGTCGATATCAATGAATACGAGTTTGCTACTAGTCATGTCGCTTTCCGTCATATGTCGAACCTTCCCAAGTCAGCTTACGCTGACAGCCCCCTCCAGAGGGGGCGAAGAGAAAAAATAAAACCTGCCGAAAAAGGGAAAGTACTGCTGACACCTCCCCCAGTCGGCTTGGCCGACGGCTTCCGCTGGCGGAGGCCAAAACGGCATCACACGGCGTAGGCGGCCCAGCGGCCGTGAGTGTGCTGGACTTCGATGGGCATGCCGAACAGGTCGGAGAGACGCTCGTCGGTTAGACCGTCTTCCAGCGAACCGGTATAGACGATGGTGCCAGCACCGGGATTGCCCATTGAGTCGACGCCCGCTTCGGTGGCATCTTCGGCGGGAATCGGCTTGCGACCCATAATGGCGATGTGATCGAAGCCTGCCGGAATCTCCTCCAGACGGTGAGTAACCAAGACCACGGCGCGTTCAGAGCTTTCCTCGCCGATTCGGCTCAACGTGCGCATCACCTGCTCGCGGCCGCCCAGGTCAAGGCCGGTGGTCGGCTCGTCCATAATCAAAAGCTCAGGATCGCCCATCAGCGCACGGGCGATCAGCACACGGGTGCGTTCGCCTTCGGACAGTCGCCACATCTCCTTGCCTTCCAGATAGGAGACGCGGAAATCACGCAGCAGCTGGCGTGCGCGGGCGTATTCTTCGTCCGTGTAAGTATCGCGCCAACGTCCGGTCACGGCGGACAGGCCGGTGACCACGGCATCCAGCGGGTCCTCGAACTCGGGGAACTGGCGACCCAGGTCGGCCGATGCGAGACCGATGCGGGTGCGCAGCTTGAATACGTCGTATTTGCCGAGCTGGTGGCCGAGAATGAACACGCGGCCTTCCGAGGGGAAGGTACGGGTGGCCAGCATGCCGACGGCGGTGGATTTGCCGATGCCGTTCGGCCCGAACAGCACCCAACGCTCCCCCGCGTTGATGGTGAGGTTCACGTCGGTGATGATGACGCGGCGGTTGCGGCGGAATTCGACGTTGTCGAGTTGGAGGACGGTTTGGGACATGATTCTCCTCAGTGGTACAAAACGGAGGGAGAGCACCGCTTATTGCACGGTCTCTCCCTCCGTCACGCTGCGCGAGCCTGCGCTGTCTCGCTTTTACTTCTTCTGCTCGTCGAGCACCGACTGGTAGACCTCTACGGTCTTGTCGCCGATGGACTCCCAACTGAACACGTCGCGGGCGCGTTCGTAGCCGGCCTGGCCCATCTTCTTGGCGAGCTCGGGGTCGGCCATGATCTTGTCGATGGCGGCGGCCATGTCGTGCACGAACTTGTCCGGATCGGTGGGCGTGCCGGTGCCGTCGTGCAGCTGGTCGATCGGCACCAGATAGCCAGTCTCCCCATCAACCACAACTTCCGGAATGCCACCGGTGGCGGAGGCGACGACCGGCAGACCGCAGGCCATGGCCTCAAGGTTCACGATGCCCAGCGGCTCGTAGATGCTCGGGCAGATGAAGGCGTCGCAGCCGTGCTCCAGAGCGTTCAGCTCAGGCTTCGGGAGCATTTCCTCGATCCACACGATGTTGCCGCGCTCCTCGTCCAGCTTGGCGAACGCGTTCTTGACTTCCTCGGCAATCTCCGGGGTGTCGGGCGCACCGGCGCACAGCACCACCTGAATGTCCTTGGAAATCAGGTGCAGTGCCTTGAGCAGGTATGGCAGGCCCTTCTGGCGGGTGATGCGGCCCACGAACAGCAGGGTGGGCTTGGAACGGTCGATGTGGTAACGCTCAAACACCTTCCAGCCCGGATCGTCAGGGGCCGGGGTGGCGAAGTCAGACATGGTGATGCCGTTGTAGACCACAACCACCTTGTCCGGGTCGAGGTTCGGGTAGGCGGTCAGAATATCCTTGCGCATGCCACCGGAAACGGCGATCACGCGGTCGGCGTGCTCGTAGGCGTCCTTCTCGGCCCAGGAGCTCAGGTTGTAGCCGCCACCAAGCTGCTCACGCTTCCATGGGCGGAACGGCTCCAGGGAGTGGGCGGTGATGACCAGCGGCGTACCGTGCAGCATCTTGGCTAGGTAGCCGGCCAGGCAGGCGTACCAAGTGTGCGCATGAATAATGTCGGCATCCACATCGTTGGCAATCTGCAGATCCACGCCGAAGGTCTTCAATGCCGGATTGGCATCGGCAAGCTCGGACGGCGTATCGTATCCGACAACCTTCAGACTGCCCTTGGCATTAGCGGCATTGGGAATCGCGGGGATATCAGCCTCAGTGCGCTTGCCATCAAACGCACGCACGGTCACGTCAATGCGCTCGGCCAAAACCTTGGACAGCTCCTCGGCGTGTACGCCGGCACCGCCATACACGTGCGGCGGGTATTCGCGGGTTAGAATATCAACTTTCATCGGACTGCCTCTCCTTCGTGCGTCAGAAAGAAACTCAAGCACTTCTTACTTTAGGGCACCGCATACAAGAAAACGCACAACTTCCGTCGTGCGTTTTGCTTTTCAAGCCGGATTTACCAGGCAAAAGATCAGACGGCCGTGCCGTTCTGATCCAAATTCGGATTGTGCTTGGAATCGCCAGCCGTAAAGAACAGGCTCAGCACACCCACAATGAACACCGCGGAAACGGTGATGATCAGCCACATCGGATGGCTCGGCAGCCACATAACCACGAAAAACGCGATAATCGCGATGGCGATCAGCGTCCAGCTGCCCACGCGGAACCACTGACGCAGCGAATGCGGTGCCTTGAACATCTTCGGATTCGTGTAGTTCGGGTTAGTGGCCAGCAGGGTTTCGGTGTCCGCAATCGTACCGCCGCTGGGCTTCCATTCGGTGCCGTCGGTGCCGTCCTGCAGACGCTGGGACTTCTGCTGCAGCTGGTATTCGTCAATCATTCCCGAGCGACCGCGGCCACGGGTCTGGTCATACTGCGACGGCACTCCCCTGCGGCCTGCTTTGGCTTGGGCACGGCGTTCTGCACGATTCGGCATTTCACTACTCCTGTTTCGACGGTGACACTGTTGGCTATATTACTCGCTTGTCGGCGGCAATTTGCCACCAGTCCATCGGAACCCACTGTGTGTCATTGTATTTTCAGTCGGTGATGCGATAGGTTTGCGTATGGAAGTCGCAGGTGACCGCAGTGCCGTCCGCGAATACCGAACGCTGCACCAGCGGATCATCATCCACGAACTCGTGACGAACCAGTTCCTGCATGCCGACCCGCTCATGGAATGCAGCGACCGTATGGCAGCGTTCGATGTCGTTTTCCGTGCGAGCGCGCTGTTCGTCGTCCATGTCGCCGTCAACGCCGATGTATGCGGCATCGCGAATCAGGTATGGAGCTCCGCCGTTGAGCAAGGCGTACAGCATGTAATCGTCGCCGTTCACCACACGCTCCATCATCCATGGTTCAATAACGCAATCATGGTAGACAAGGTTATACAGCGGCACCGGCACACCTTGGCGCGGCTCGTTGGGTGAGCGCATCTGGAAGTCGTATGGTGCGTAATGGCAGAATATCAGGCTTGGCACTGCCCAGTCCGATACCTCTTCGGACGAGGAGAGGATGCCGTGCGAGAGCAGATATTCGAAGCATTCGGCGCGGCGGTCAAAGCATTCGCGGCGGGTCATGCGGTGTTCGGGGTTCGAGCATTCGTCGCCTTCGTTGCAGGTGAAAACATCCAAGTATGCACAGTCGAGCTTGATGCCATGCGCGGCAATCTGGGTGAAATTGCGGCGTACGTAGTCCGGTGCGAGCTCGGCGCACAGGTAGGTCTGGTGGCCGCCCGCCCAGCGTGCGTGTTCGGGCATCGTGCCGTCTGCCAGCCGAATCGCATTGTTGGCATCAAAGGTTTGCGCGGTGAAGTAGTAATCGCGGTACTGGTCGTGCGTGCCGAAGATATCACCTTGCTCATGACAGGCATCGACCAACGATTTCATGCCTTCCCAGCCGCCCGCTTCCTGGCAGGCCGGCAGATAGTCGGGGTGTGCGTTGTCGTATCCGGGCTGCGCCCAACCATCCAAGTGCATGTACAGTCGGCCTGCACCCATGCCGTGCAGTGTGCGCATCTGCTTCTCGCGCTGCGCAAAGGTGACCAATGAATCGTTCTTTTCGGGATGGTCCTTGTCATAGTAGAACGAGTCGGGCTGCACTTTGGTTTTGATGCCGACGTGCACCCATGAACGACCAATCAGGTCACGCACGGAGGGATTGCGCGCCGCCTTTTCGGCGAGCGTACGCAAGCGACCTCGTTCGTTGACGTACGAACGATAGGCCTTGCACACCGCCGTGTGATCGGCGTGGTCGAGGAACTGGTAGCGTACCACGCGGCGATAATTCATTGTGCCGAGGCTTGGCTCAAACCAAGTATTGATATGGGTGTACGGACCATTGCTGGGATGGTCGATGCCGTAACCGGCATTCCATGGGGTTTCGCAGATGGCGATATACCCGTGTCCGCCTGCACGAAGCTGCGCGAACCACGGCATGTAACCGCCAGCCGTTTCGAAGCGGCCGTCGAAGGCGATATCTTTGGTGCTCACGGCGGTAGGCCATGTGTTGGGGATCATCACACCTTGCTCATGGGTGATGAGTGTCGTGTCATGGTCGTCGGCGCAATCGAAGTCCATGGCTGCGGGCCACGTCACATTAGTGATGTTCAGGCCTTGCTCATTGAGCGGAATCCATTCGAAGAGCACATCGCCTGAGGCACGCTCCACCCATACATAGGTTTCAAAGGAGTATGCGCTGTGCCCAAAGCCGGTGAAGATGCTGCGAATGCCGGTTCCCGTGCCGGTTTCACGCTGCTCATGGGTGATGGAAGTGGCATCTGCGAACGCGAAGGTGCCTTGCGCGCATTGCAGGGTCGGCTTGAAATCAGCGCAGGTATTCCATTCGGCACCGTCGCGCGTAAAAGCGAACTGCATTGTTCGTTCATCGAATCGCACGGTAGTGCCGGATACGGTGAATTCCATAGTTAATGTGCTCCTGTATGTTCTCGATTGCTCCCGATTATGGGAAGTCGCTCATATAACAAGATTAGGGGTGGTCTGCTGTTTGAGACCACCCCCAGTCGGCTTTGCCGACAGCCCCGCCAGCGGGGGCCAACAGAGGTCAGATTGGCTCAGCCCATGGTAATCGGTCGGCAACCCGACCTATAGCAAGGCCAACTCTTTCCAGCAAAGTCGCGCTTACTGCTTCTTGGTCAGTGCGGTGAACACTGGGCCGCCACCGTAATCGAATTCTACGCCGGAGACTGCAGAGGTGCTGACTGCGGTGGCATTCTGGTTCCACAACGGGATAGCCGGAAGGTCCTGCAGCAGAATCTCCTCACCTTGCTGATAATACTTGTCGGCTTCCTCGGTGGACGAGGCGGAAAGAGCCTTGTCCATCATGGCATCGAACGCGGGGTTCTTGTAGTTGCCGCTGTTGCCGCCCTTGCCATCGGCCGAGCTGGAATCGTACAGCTGCACAAGGTAGTTGTCTGCGGACGGGTAATCCGGGCCCCAACCACTGCGGTATGCGGAGGTCATCTTGCCCGAATCCACATTGGACAGGAACTCGTCGGAAGTGGACATCGGGATGCTCTTGGCATCGATATCCAGCGTGTTCTTGATGTAGTTGCAGATTGCCTCAACCCAGTTCTTCGCAGTGCCATCAGCATTGTATGCAATGCCGAACTCACCGCTCCACGGGGAGATGGCGTTGGCCTTGGCCCACAGTTCCTTAGCCTTCTTCGGGTTGTACTTCAGCACTTCATTGCCCTTAAGGTTCTTGGAGTAGGCGCTGATTGGCGCTGCAATGAAGTCAACGGCCGGCGTGGACGTGTTGTTGAAGATCTTCTCGGCGATGGTTTTGCGATCGATGGACATGGAAATGGCCTGACGACGCAGATTGCCTTCCTCATTCTGGCCGAAGTGGTCAAGCCATTCCGGAATGGTGAAGGAGAGGGTGTTGCCACCGGGCTGATTGTAAGCCTTGATTGACTTATCGGACTGGAAGGTCTTCAGTGCGGTGGATGGGATGGCGTGAGTGAAGTCCAGGTTGTCGCCGCGCAAATCAGCGTAGGCGGAGTCCGGAGATGTGTAAATCATGAAGTCAAGGCCATCGTTCTTGGCCACGCGATTGCCCTTGTAGTCAGGGTTCTTGACCATCTTGATGCTGCGGTTATGGCTCCAGGAAACAAACTTGTATGGGCCGTTGCCAACCGGGTTCTCACCGAACTTCTTCGGATCCTTGAACGCGGATTCCGGAAGCGGCATGTACGCGTGGCTGCCGGACTTGACCGGAAATGCGGAATCAGGCTGGCTGAGCTTCACATCGATGGTGTAATCGTCCACAACCTTCAGACCGGAGAGCGTTGCGCTCGGGTCAACATCCGACTTCTGCAAATCGTCATAACCCTGAATGGTGCTGAAGAAGCTGGCGCTACCCTGCTTGTTGGCACTGTTGGCGGTGTAGTTCCAGGCATCAACGAATGAATGAGCGGTGACCGGCGTGCCGTCGGTGAACTTCCATCCCTTCTTAATCTTGATGACGTAATGCGTGGCATTGTCGCTGGAGGTGATGCTCTCAGCCACCTCGTTGTGAATGCCGCCCTTGGTATCATAAGTAACCAAGCCTGCAAACAGCTGATCGACGACCTTGCCGCCGCCTGCCTCGGTCACAGCGCCTGGGAACAGCGGGTGTGCCGGTTCGCTGCCGTAGACGGAAATGATATTGGAGCCTGACGTGCTGCTGGCATTGCTGAATGAACCAGTCGATCCGCAACCGCTGAGCAGCATGACAATTGCCGCACCGGCCGCGACCAGTGAAGTGACATGACGTGTGTTCATGAATCTCTCCCATATATTTTGGCGTCGTCTTTTTGGCGACGAAAGACACCATAGGAGCTTCATGTTAACCATGTATGCAAGATTCTCGAAGTATAGACATTACAAGTATTTTTGGAATAATTAATCAGTTTCTACATCCTCGGGGACGCGACTACGGAGAATATGCGAGGACGTTACACGAATGATGACGGTACTCACAACGACGGCTAACGACATTTTCAGAACCAAGTCACTGAAGTTGGCTACATCCGAACAAGTAGGACCACCTTTGTAAGGAGAAATCGCAAACACTGTCCATTCATATGAGTTGCAATGAAGCGCAAAAGGTTCATGCAATGTAATCTATTAAGTATCAACATATTTCTTGAAGACTTCTCCAACGACAACGTTGTCGTCCACGTTCGGTTCGAACTGACGATATTCGTGACCACAATCAGCCGACGCTTTCTCCCCCTGAAAGGGATTATCATGAGAACCGCCAAAAAAGCCACCATTGTCGCTCCATGCAATGTCCAAGTGCTCGCTTCTGGAAGCGCAATCGTGCCCAGTGCGAACGTATGGGGTTACCGATATTGGGAAAGCTAGGCCATTATGAACACTCGACTGGCAACAAAAACAAAGGCCGCAATCATCGCTGCCGCGATCAGCCTATTGGCTCTTGCCGTCGGCCTCATATGGATGATGACTCCACATGGCAGTAGCAATGATTCTGCGGCTTCGAAGCAACCTGCTAAGGCACCCGTTTCCGAGCATGTTCTCGACAAACGCTCCGTGACAAAACTCGATAACGCCGTACAGGATGCCGTAGAGCTCAATCGCGAATCGTTTCGCGCGTCGTTCAACGCACGTCCCAGCTATCAGACTGATGAGACCGGTAAACGAAAAACCATGTCCATTCTTGATACTGACAGTTCACCATGGGATGCCGGCACCTACCAGCTCACGGTGTACTGCATGGGCAGCGGGACGCTCAACGCGTCATTCTCCATCGGAGAACAGTACGAGGATCGCACCGTCTCCTGTACGGATGACATTGCGCAAGAAACACTGACCATACGAACGGAAGGCGCCTCTGAGGGTCAGGTCAGCATCGCGCCATCCGAAGATTCAGTAAGCGAAATCGCCTACTGGATTAATCATCCCAACAACTAGCACAGATTCTTAATCTGTACTGATTGGTGAAGATTCCACATCCCTGAAATCTCGTCAATAGAAAGATTCCTTCGGAGAGGACTCACCCAGCAAGAAGAGTGAGTATATCATGTGGACGGTGCACATAGCCGCCCACATGATATACGGATATTGCAGTGTTTGGTATGAGCGCCTTCCAACTCTCCTATACCACCGAGCAACTCTTCGTCGCCGGTATGCTGGCACTCATACGCAAGGAAGCACCGACACAAGAGTACGTGCACATCATTGGCAGGGTCTTGGCAACAAACATCTGATGCAATGGCGGGAACACTCGTTGTCGTTTGAGCGCATGATGCTTACCGACACCGAATTGTCAGTGCTGGGCACTAACGAGTTGAAACGCAATCTTGCCGGATGGTGCTTAGAGGGCATTATCGACTTAGCTTCTGGCTTATGCCAGAAGCTAAGTCGAAGGGGGATCCGCTGCTAAATAGAAAACGGCCCCTCAAATGAGGGGCCATGAGGACTATCTAGTGTTGTATGTAAGTTTCCTCGTGAAAGGGAACCACAACGGAGAGATTCAGCGAGGCAGCATCATCGGACGCTGGCTGGCCTTGATCGGAGCCGGCAGCTCACTGGTCTGCTCGCTGGAGAGGTACTCGTCCACGGCTGCGGCGCAGGAGCGGCCTTCGGCGATGGCCCAGACCACGAGGCTCTGACCACGGCCGGCATCGCCGCACACGAACACGCCATCCTGGGAGGTGGCGAACTTGTCGTTGCGGGCGATGTTGCCACGCTTGTCGAGTTCGACGGGCAGCTGGTCGAGGATGGTCTCGGTGTCCGGGTGCAGGAAGCCCACGGAGATGAGGACCAGATCGGCCGGCAGCACGCGCTCGGTACCGGGCTGTCGGGTAAAGGGGCCGTTCTCGCCGGGGGCCACAGAGACAACCTTCAGGCCGGTGACGTGACCGTGTTCATCGGCCACGAAGCCTTCGGCGGTGGTCGAGTTGTCGATGGTGACCTTGGCCTTCTCCTCTTCGGTGCCTTCGAAGTTCACCGAGTCGGTCGAGTAGATGTACTCGCCACCCTCTTCCATGGAGGAAGTCTTCTGGTAGGTGCGGGCGAAAGTCGGCCACGGGCTGTTGTCCGGGCGTGAAGACGGCTCTTTCGGCATAATCTGCAGCACGGTGACGTCTTTCGCGCCTTGGCGGATGGAGGTGCCGAGGCAGTCGGAACCGGTGTCGCCACCGCCGATGACGATGACGTGCTTGTCCTTGGCGGTGATGTCGTGCACCGGCTTGACGCCGAAGATACGGCGCGTGGCGTCGGGCAGGAAGTCGAGGGCGAAGTGGATGCCGTCGAGCTCGCGGCCCGGAATCTTCATATCGCGCGGCACGCGGGAGCCGATGGCCACCACGACGGCGTCGTAACGGTCACGCAGGTCATCCCACGTGATGTCCTTGCCGATTTCCACGTTGGTGCGGAAGCGGGTGCCTTCGGCCTCCATCTGCTTGACACGGCGGTCAAGCAGACCCTTCTCAAGCTTGAAGTTCGGGATGCCGTAACGCATCAGACCACCGATGGCATCGTCCTTCTCGTAGACGACGACGGTGTGGCCGGCGCGGGTGAGCTGCTGTGCGGCGGCAAGGCCTGCAGGGCCAGAGCCGACAACGGCGACCGTCTGGTCAGTCAGACGCTGCGGCGGCAGCGGCTTGACGTAGTCCAAATCCCAGGCCTGGTCAATGATGGTCTGCTCGTCAAGCTTGATCATGGTCGGCGGCTGGTGGATGCCGAGCACGCAGGCCTGCTCGCACAGGGCCGGGCAGATGCGGCCGGTGACTTCGGGGAAGTTGTTGGTCATGGACAGACGGTTGTAGGCGTCTTCCCACTTGCCCTGACGGACCAAGTCGTTCCACTCGGGAATCAGGTTACCCAGCGGGCATCCGGTCATGCAGAACGGGGTGCCACAATCCATGCAGCGGGCCGCCTGCGTTTGGGTCCACGGTTGCAGGCCGGTTTCGGCGTGAACGTCGAACCAGTCCTTGATACGCTCCTCAACGGGGCGTTCAGCCAGCTCTCGGCGGGTACGGACCTTCAGGAATCCTCTCGGGTCGCCCATGTCAGCGCGCTCCTTCCATAACCTGCTCGTACACCTTTTCCCAGGCGCCGGGCGCATTGAAATCTACATTGTTGGCCTTGGCTTCTTCCATGGCCTTCGTCATGGCCACGAACTGCTTCGGCACTACGTGCGTGAACCGCTTGACGGTTTCGTTCCAGTCCTCCAGCAGGGCCGCGGCGAACTGAGAACCGGTCTCTTCGGCATGCTGCTTGACCAGTGCGTACACCAGCTTGGAGGTTTCGGCATCAAGCGACTTGAAGAGCAGTGCACCGGACTCAATGGCACCCGGGTTGACCTTCTTCATATCGAGGTCAAGCACATAAGTGTTACCGCCGGAGAAGCCTGCACCGAAGTTGCGTCCGGTGGGGCCGAGCACCACAACAGTGCCGCCGGTCATGTACTCGCAGCCGTGGTCGCCCACGCCTTCGACTACAAACGTGGCACCGCCGTTACGAACGCCGAAACGTTCGCCGGCGCGACCGGCTACGAACATCTGGCCGGAAGTGGCGCCGAAACCGGTGACATTGCCGGCGATGACGTTGCTGTGCTTGTCGAAGGTGACGTTATCTTCCGGGCGCACGATCATGCGACCGCCGGACAGGCCCTTGCCGGCGTAGTCGTTGACTTCGCCGTAGATGCGCATGGTCTCGCCGCGCGGGATGAACGCACCGATGGACTGGCCTCCGGAACCATGCAGGGTCATGTCGATGGTGTCGTCCGGCAGACCTTCCTCGCCATAACGGCGGGTGATCTCGTAGCCAACCATGGTGCCGACCGTACGGTTGACGTTGCGAATCGGCATTTCGATGCGCACGGGTTCCTTGTGTTCGAGGGCCGGCTGGGCAAGTTCGATGAGCTTGTTGTCCAGCGCCTTCTCCAGCTCGTGGTTCTGCTCGATGGTCTGGTGCAGGATCGTGCCGGGTACCGGGCCGGCCTGCTTGAGCACGTTGGTCAGGTCGATGCCGCCGGACTTCCAGCGCTTGATGGCCTCGTCCTGATCCAAGCACTCAACGTGGCCGATGGCCTCCTCAAGGGTCCTGAAGCCGAGCTGGGCGAGGATCTCGCGCACCTCCTCAGCGATGAACATGAAGAAGTTGACCACATGCTCAGGCTTGCCACGGAAACGAGCACGCAGCTCAGGATCCTGGGTGGCAATGCCCTGCGGGCAGGTGTTCTTCTGGCAGGCGCGCATCATGACGCAGCCTTCCACGATCAGGGCTGCGGTAGCGAAGCCGAATTCCTCGGCACCAAGCAGGGCGGCGATGACCACGTCACGACCGGTCTTGAGCTCGCCGTCGCACTGGACGACGATGCGGGAGCGCAGGCCGTTCAGGATCAGCGTCTGCTGGGTTTCGGACAGGCCGATCTCCCACGGGGTGCCGGCGTGCTTGATGGCGTTGAGCGGGGCTGCACCCGTACCGCCGTCATAGCCGGAGATAAGCACCACGTCGGCATGGCACTTGGCCACACCAGCGGCGATGGTGCCGACGCCAAACTCGGAAACGAGCTTGACGTGGATACGTGCCTTCGGGTTGGCCATCTTCGCATCGTTGATCAGCTGCTTCAGATCCTCGATGGAGTAGATGTCGTGGTGCGGCGGCGGGGAGATAAGCTCCACGCCCGGGGTGGCGTGACGGACCTTGGCGATCCACGGCGGGACCTTGGCTCCGGGCAGGTGGCCACCTTCACCAGGCTTGGCGCCCTGGGCGAGCTTGATCTGCAAATCGGTGGCGTGCACGAGGTAATCGGAGGTCACGCCGAAGCGGGCGGACGCAATCTGCTTGATGCGACTGTAGCGCTGCGGATCGTTGATACGGTCGTCGGATTCGCCGCCCTCACCGGAGTTGGAGCGTGCGCCAATCGAATTCATGGCGATGGCAAGCGTCTCGTGCGCTTCCTGTGAGATGGAACCGTAGCTCATGGCACCGGTGGAGAAGCGCTTGACAATCTCGGAGGCCGGCTCGACTTCGGAGATGTCGATTGGCTTGCGGTTGTTGTTGAACTTCATCAGGCCACGCAGGGTCATGAGTCGGTTCGACGTGTCGTTGATGTGGTGCGAATACTTCTTGAACATCTGGTAGTCGCCACGGTGGGTCGACTGCTGGAGCAGGAAGATGGCCTCGGGATCGTTCAGGTGGTCCTCGCCGGTACGACGCCACTTGTAGTCGCCGCCCGTGCGCAGGTTGCGGTGCGGGGATGCGCTCCACTGGTTCGGGTAGGCCACGCGGTGACGGATGGCCACTTCTTCGGCGATCTCGTCAAGGCCCACGCCACCCACACGGGAGGTGGTGCCGGTGAAGTATTCGTCGATGACTTCCTGGCTCAGGCCCACGGCTTCGAACAGCTGTGCGCCACGGTAGCTCATGATGGTGGAGACGCCCATCTTGGACATGATCTTGAGCACACCGGTGGAAAGCGCCTTGGTGAGGTTCTTCACGGCGGTGTCCGCGTCGACCTTGAGGTAGCCGTTACGGGCCAGATCTTCCACGGATTCGAAGGCCAGGTACGGGTTCACGCAGGCGGCACCATAAGCGATGAGCAGTGCGACGTGGTGAATCTCGCGCACGTCGCCGGCCTCGACAGCCATGGAGATCTGCGTACGGGTGTGGCGGCGCAGCAGGTGGTGCTGCACGGCGGAGGTCAGCAGCAGGGACGGAATCGGGCCCCAGGTGTGGTTGGATTCACGGTCGGAGAGCACGATGAAGTTCTTGCCGTTGTCGATAGCCTCGTCGATTTCAGCGAAGATCTCATCAAGACGCTCCTGGAGGGCTTTGCCGCCGCCGGCGACCTGGTACAGGCCCTTGACCACGTACGGACGGTAGTAGCCGCCGAGGATGCGGGCCTTGTCGAGTCGCTTAAGCTGGGCCATCTCGTCAGAGTTGACCACGGGCAGCGGGATGAGGATCTTCTTGGCGTGCAGTTCGGAATCGGCCAGCAGGTTCGGCTCGGGGCCGATGGCGGATTCAAGCGAGGTGACGATCTCCTCACGCTCCCAGTCCAGCGGCGGGTTGGTGACCTGCGCGAACTTCTGGGTGAAGTAGTCGAACAGCATGCGGCTGCGGCTGGAGAGTGCGGGCATCGGCGCATCGTTACCCATGGATCCCAGCGGTTCCTTGCCGGTGTTGGCCATCGGAGTGAGCAGCAGCTTCAGATCTTCTTCGGTGTAGCCGAAGGCACGCTGACGGCGCTGGACGGACTGTCCGGAGTGGCTCACGTGCTCGCGGCGGGGCAGGTCGCTCATCTCGACCGAGTTGCCTTCCACCCACTTGCGGTACGGGTGCTGGGAGGCGAGGGTCTTCTTGATCTCTTCATCGGGGATGATGCGGCCTTCGGCGGTGTCGACCAGGAACATCTTGCCGGGCTCAAGACGGCCCTTGGACACGATGTGCTCCTGCGCGATCTCCGGCAGAACGCCGGCCTCGGAGGCCAGAACGATGTAGCCGTCATCGGTGAGCTGCCAGCGGCCGGGGCGGAAGCCGTTGCGGTCGAGCAGGGCGCCGACCTGGGTGCCGTCGGTGAAGACGATGTCGGCCGGGCCATCCCACGGCTCGATAAGCGTGTTGTTGTACTCGTAGAAGGCGCGCACGTCCGGATCGAGATCCGGGTTCTTCTCCCAAGCCGGCGGCAGCATCATGCAGATGGCGTGCGGCAGGGAGCGGCCGGCGAGGTGCAGCAGTTCGAGGCACTCGTCGAAGGTGCCAGAATCGGAGTAGCCCGGGGTGGTGATCGGCAGCAGCGGCTCGAATTCGCCGAGCAGTTCGCTGCTCAGGCGGCCTTCACGGGCGGAGAGCCAGTTGCGGTTGCCCTGGATGGTGTTGATCTCGCCGTTGTGGGCCAGCAGACGGAACGGCTGGGCCAGCGGCCAGCTCGGGAAGGTGTTGGTGGAGAAGCGGGAGTGGACGATGGCGATGGTGGCCTTCATGCGCTCGTCGTTCAGATCCTCGAAGAAGTGGGTGAGCTGCATGGTGGTGAGCATGCCCTTGTACGTGATGGTACGGGCGGACAGGGATGCGAAGTAGACGCCCACCTCATGCTCGACGCGCTTGCGGATGCGGAAGGTCTTGCGATCCAAGTCCACGCCGGCCAGAGCACCGTCCGGAGAGGCGACCACGAGAGTCTTGAATCCTGGCATGGCGGCAAGGGCCTGCAGGCCAAGGCCGTCCGGGTTGGTGGGCACCACGCGCCATGCGAGGACTTCGAGTCCCTCCTCGCGCACGATCTTGGCAATGGCCTGTTCCTGCTGACCGGAGGTTTCGATGTCGCGGTCAAGGAAGGCGATGCCTGCTGCATAGTGACCGGCTTCCGGCAGTTCGGCGGGCACGGTGGCACGCATGAACTCATCCGGCATGCTCATCAGAATGCCGGCGCCGTCACCTGTGTTCTCCTCGGCACCCACGGCACCACGGTGATCAAGGTTGACCAGCACCTCAATGGCGTCGGTGACGATCTTGCGCTCAGGACGCTTGTTCAAAGTGGTGACCATACCCACACCACAGGCGTCATGCTCGTTGGCGGGATCATACATACCGTCCGGAGCGTGGACCGTGAGATCGAGCGGGGCTTTGAATGTCACCGAAATCACCTCAATTGGTTGTGGGCACGTAAGAAAATCATGCCTCTTCGTTCATTGCTGTTGACACAGTACCGTCGCTCCATGTCATTTACGTTTCATGTGTCCATATACCGAGTCGCCATAAAAGTCAATAGTGATTCTCAAGCAATTTTTTTATGGCCAGTTATGGGGGTATTTCGAACTTTTTCGCTCGAAATGTCTATTTGACCACACGAAAATACGATACGGAAACGTCCGTATCGTGAAATGCTGCGTTGGGTGATGTTACGGATTGGCGGCTGTGGACCACCCTCAGTCATGCTTCGCATGACAGCTCCCGCCAGCGGGAACATGAGAACTGTGCATGTCTGACACCATAGCGATCGGCGCGCTCCGCGAACTCACCGAACATGGCATCCACGCGCCCGACGACGTACGGCTCATGGGATTCGACGGTATCCCCTTCTCCGCCTGCACCAACCCACCCATCAGCACTGTGGCGATGGACGTCCCCGCAATGGCTCGTACGGTTATCGATCGCATGGTGACGCTGAACGAGTCGAACCTACGGCATGAACGGCCCGATGACATCACCCATGACCATATCCAGTTCCAGGTGATGCCACGCACGTCGACTCTGTCCGCCTGATACCGGCCGGCACCCTTATGAGTGCCGGCCTTCATCCTTGAAAATATGAAGGCTATGCCACGTACAGCGCGGCGGGATACGTAAGATACGAAATCTCATCGAGCTGATCGACCGTCACATATCCGGCTGGCGCGTTGAGCACGTCCGGAATGCGGTTGACGATTGTGGCGCACGTATGTTCGACGGTCGCCGGCTTGACCACGTGGAACTCCACGTCCGGTTCACCCTCGATCTTCCAATCGCACATATCGCCATCATCCGGCCCGTACACCTTGCCGATACAGGCAGTTTCCAACGTGATGCCCTGATTAGTTTCGGTGGTTACCACGGCGGACATGCCGATGCATTTGCCGACCGGAATCGTCTCGCCCATCGTTTCGGAATACACGTCGACATCGCTGAAATACGGCACACTGGCCTGGGTCTGCGATGCGATGGTAAGCCCAAGCTTCTGGGCCAGCGCTTCATTGGAATTCCATACATACGAGGGCACCACGGTTTCGGGATGCGCGAGCTCGGCCTCGAACTCCTCGGCGGTCAGACCGCAGCCGTGCGCTTTGGCCAAAGCCAGGCCGTAATCCTCGACGTTGTAGCTCACCGCACCGGTGATCTTCTTGATGCTGTGGCATCCGGCGGCGACGGTGGAGACCATGTTCACCCAGTAGATGTCCTGCATGCCGGAGCCGACCATGGTGGCACCGGCTTCCTTGGCGATGATGTCGAGACGGTTCGTGGTGGCCGGATCGGTGGTCCACGGGTAGATGCATTCCTCGCAGGTGGTGATCACGCTGATGCCGCGAGCCAAGCACTGCTCGCACATGGTGGCGATTTCGTTCTCGAAGCTGAATAGCGTGACTACCGCGATATCCGCGTCGCACTCGTTGAGTACAGCCTCGGCATCGGCGCGAATCGGCACATTGATGGGGCCGATGCCTGCAAACACACCGGCATCCATGCCCACGACTTCCGGGTTCACGTCGATGGCACCGACGATTTGAATGCCTTTCTCGTGCATATAGCGAATCGTGTACTTCGCCATTTTGCCGCAGCCGTATTGAATGGCTTTGATTGGTTGCATACCGCATGCTCCTTTGCAACAGTGCATATTGGCCATTGGAGAAGTCTCGCCGTCGAGACCAAGCCAATAGCCTTTACTCTACCGACATCAGGCTGGGCATTCACTGATATCGGCGGCACTGGAGTGTCGGGGAGAGTCGGTGTAGCGGTACCACTACCGAACAGAAGGGCTGGGGCCAGTACGAGACCTCCCGCCGAATCACGGCATCTCGCTGATTTTCTGCCCGCCGGGCAGGGGCCCATGCCCATCGGCGTATGCGCCGCTGATCTGGCCGAATCCAACGACCCGAGAGAACGACGCGCAGGGGCTCGAAACCCTTACAGAACTCATCACGGCATACAACAAGGAAATGAGCAATGATTTCCCGCATTGCAATCCCCAGCGGCGCTCATCCGTGGAATATCGTATACATGGTGGCCGAGCGCATTGCCGAATCATGACTGCTCACCGGCGGTCTCATGGTGCAGTTGCACGCCATCATGGGCGGTCTCGACGTGCGTCCCGCTACCGACGCGGATCTGCTTGGCGCGTTGATTCTTAAGAGCGCCGCATACCAAGCAGACCATGCCGGATATGGAGATAGACATCTGTACGATGCCGCAATGCTCGCATCCCTCATCACCGACCCTGATGCCGAAACTCGGCGACTACATAGCCACACGGATCGCAGACGTATCAAGCTCCCGTACGACATGCTCACCGATGAATCACCTTACTGGAACAACCTTGACGAACAACATCGCAGAACAGGATTCGATGCCATAGAGACACTGGCCGATTGGTAGCCGCTCTACCGAACCCGGCTGTGGCGGATACCAGTCAGACCAATCCCGCCTACAACCTACTTCCGGTTACGTAGGGCGTGGAGCATGGCGACGAACACGATAACAATGACCACGGCCACGATCGCGCAGATGAGTTTGCCGGGGATGCGTTCGTCGCGGACCGATTGCATCGCGGCGTCTGCCGCTGAGATAGTGCCCGAGGTCTGGTGCTGAGTCTTCAGAGTTGCCGATTGTTCAAAAGTCATACTCTAACGATAATGCTACGGAAAGCGGTTACCATAAAGCGTGCTCACAGTCGCCCGTCATGCGGACTTTTCGAAAACTGTTGATAAATAGCCATTTTCCGCAAAAGCCCTTGCAAAACACTATGATTTAGAATATCTATTTTTATGACGTAAACCATATTACAAACTACTTAAGGTAAGCGCTTACAGTTCGGCATGAGAGACTCCTCACCACGATATGGATGCGCTACAGTCACTATCGATTGATACGCACGTCCCCATCGACTACGCGATTTCGCCGTCGCCGTACGCGCGTTCGGAGGCTCGCAGACACGGCTTGCCTTGCACCACCTCGACCTGCGAGGGCGGCGCGTCATCGCCGGCGCGCTTGGCCTGGATCTGTTCGAACAGCATTCGGAAGGATCGCTCCCCCATGTCCAGGAAGTTCTGGGTGTAACTGGTCAGTGCCGGATTCCACATGGCACCGAAGTTGCGGTCGTCAAAGCCTACGACGCTCACGTCAGCAGGCACGCGGCGACCAACCTCCCTTAGACCCCGGATCACAGCGATGGCGGTCTCGTCGTTGCCGGCGAAAATCGCAGTCACATCACCACGACGGCCCAAGGTGCGCCCAGCCTTGACCGACTCCTCCAAATCATCGTCGGGCACGATGATTGGGTCAGGTGCCGTGACGCCGCGCTCCTTGAGCGCGTCACGCCACCCATTGGTGCGGGTGTTATCGGTCGGACCTTCCGGACGCCCCACATGGAACACGGTGCGATGGCCGAGATCCAGCAGATGCATGGTCATCCAACGGCCGCCATCCCTTTCGGCGTTGATGACCTGGTATTCACCGTCGCCGAAGCTGCCACCCACCACGACCATCGGCATATCTTTGGGAATGTATTCCAGTGCGGCAATGCCGGCCCGGTCGTACTCGTAGACGATCACGCCCGCCGGCCTGATCGACAAACCCATGCGCACGCGAGCCTTGACGGAGTCCATGTCGGACTCGTCCAAAGAAACAATATTGAGCAGGAACCGACGTTTACGGGCGGCGGCCTCCACCCCATGGTTCGTTTCGGACGTGGAGAAGGCGGAAGGATTGGCCGCGAACACCACCACGGAGTCCATCTCCCGGTTCGACAGAGCGCGCGCCACAATGCTCGGCTCGTAGCCCAGCTCCTTGATGGCCTTGGCGATGCGTTCACGCTTGTCTTCGGTGACATTGACGGTGCCGTTGAGATACCGGGAGACGGTCGGTGCCGAGACTCCGGCCAGTTTGGCCACGTCCTTGATCACCGGCCGGGTGCGGCCCGCACTTCTCGCCATCCTTGTCTCCCCTGTTGTTGTCAGTTGTTGTTATTGCGTATGTTAGAGAACCGGCATCACTATGACAGCCATCCAGTCACACCCATATCCGTTCAGCCGCGCTCCGACTTCGGTTCTCCGTTTTTGCCGCGATTCATTGTAGTTCATGACGGGGAACCTATATCCAAATCAATAATTTCGTGAAAACCGTACGCTGAGTTGCGGTGAGTGTACGGTTTCCGCGAAATCATCCCTAATTTCGTGAAGAACGTACACTGAATCGTCGTCAACGTACGGTTTTCACGAAATGGGGCCTCATCTCGTGAAGAACGTACACTGAGTCATTCTGAGCGTACGGTTTTCACGAAATGGCAGCTGATTTCGTGAAGAACGTACGCTGAAGATGCCCCCGGTGTCACTGATGACTGTTTTCGGTATGGAAGGCGGCGCAGCAAGGTGTCCTAGGCTAATATCGCCTCCGACAAGACCGTCGGCAAAGCCGTCGACGTCGATTTAAGTTATCCACAGCAACAATTCGCGTGACATAGTATCCACATTTGCCGGTTGAGCTTGTGCAACGATCAAAATCACCCTTAGCGTCGAGATATGAAAGAACACAAGGAAGTTTCTGCACTGCTGCAGCAGGCGAAGCAGGAACGTCGCTGCTGCTATGGCACCAGTGATGCGCAACGACGCGCCCTGAAACGTCGCCTGCATGCCGGGGAGCTGGTGTCACCGTATAAGAACCTGTACGCCGACCGAACACTTTGGAACACCATGACCAGAGAGCAACAGTCATTGCAGGTCATACGCGCGCTGTCCGCAATCCACCCTCAGTGGGTATTTGCGGGGTTGAGTGCGGCGTGCGTATACGGACTGCAGCACAACTATTCACTGCACGACGGCACAGTGCACATCGCCTCGAAGTCCGGCATCGGCGGCGGAGACGAGGCGCGTCTCAACCGCATCTATATCAATCGGATTCCGACGCGAAAGCATAACGGCATTCTCTTGACGACTCCGGCGCGAACGCTGCTCGACTGCGCGGCATTCCCATTCCCACAGGCGCTGCCCATATACGATTCGGCTCTGAGAAAGTCCCTGACGACCATCGAAGAGGTGCAGTCGCTGATGATTCAAAGCGTCTGCGACGAGGTCTCCGTGACCAAGCTGCTGAAGTACGCGGATCCCCTGAGCGAAAACGGCGGCGAATCATTGATGCGTGGCCAGATCACCGAATTGTCTTTCGGCATTCCCCTGCTGCAGGTGCAGTTCATGAATCCCGACAATCCCGCAATGCCATATCGCGTCGATTTCTGTTGGAAGCTCGCAGACGGCCGCATCATCGTGGCAGAATACGACGGCATGGCCAAATACGCCGACATCAGCAACAAGAATCGCGCAAGCCTCCAGGCGAAAATGGAGTACGACCGCAGACGTGATCGGCATCTCCGGGAACAGGGCGTCACCGAAATCGTCCATGTGTTCTATGAGGATCTGCTACGCCCCATCAATCTTGAGACCAAGCTGCTCAAGGCCGGTGTGCCCAAAATCCGGTGAAGATAGGCCCCATTTCGTGAAAACCGTACGCCCAGAACGACTCAGTGTACGTTCTTCACGAGATGAGACCCCATTTCGTGAAAACCGTACGCTTACGACGACTCAGCGTACGATTTCCGCGACATGAGGCCATACCTCGTGAAAACCGTACGCTCAGAACAAGGCCGTCAGAAGGTCGACTAGACAGCCTCTTAACTACCGAACGGTATCTAAAGAACGGCGATATTCCGCCAGAAACGCCGAGAGCGGAATAGTCCCTTTGCGTTTGTCATCGGACTGCGTTATTCTGAAACCGGTTTCAGAAAGAAGCCGATAAACAAAACTCAAAGCCACAAGGTTTTGACCAACGAAAGGAAACATGATGTCTCTCAAGGATTCCATGATTCGCGGTCTGGCTATGTACGGCCTGAGCTCCATGAGCCAGTGCGGTCGCGCCAACAGCAGCACGCTCGTCGACCTGATCAACGAAGCCAACAAGAACGCTCGCTGAGCCATCGGCTCCGGTCCGGCAATCCAATCAGATTAGCCACGGACCCCATAACAACAAAGCTTAAACAACAATCGCAAAGCCGCTCACGGCGATGCGCAAACGAAAGGTAATGATTATGTCTCTCAAGGATTCCATGATTCGCGGTCTCGCCCTCTCCGGTATGGATGCCATCGCCCGCGCCGGCTACGCCGACTCCAAGATGTTCGCCGACATCATCAACGCCGCCAACAAGGACGCTCGCTGAATCTAGCGAACAATCCCGTTCATGAGATTGCATGACACATACGAAGGCAATCCCCCTCAGGCCGCAATCGGCCGGCACACCACAATAATTGAATAACGCAATAATTCAACACAGTAAAACTGAACAATAACCGGGACAACGGGGTCCATATATTCTTTCTTTTCCCATCGTGCGTACGCCGCGCCAGCACAGGTTCACATACGATGCACACGGCCGCCAATACACGATGCGTCATCATCAACGCCCTCACCGCATCATGAGATACTCCCCCGTCCGTTGTCCACACTGTTGCCTCTACAATGCCTGTGATGCACGCCGAACGGCATCCTGCACAGTGACTGAAGAACGAAACACCAAGGGACGGAAATGGATAACGAACTCTTCGAAAAGGCGCCGATTCCGAAGGCGTATTTCTCGCTGGCGATGCCCGTGGTGCTCAGCATGCTGGTCACCTTGGTGTACAACATGGTCGACACCTATTTCATCGCGCATACGGGAAACACCGATATGGTGGCGGGCGTCTCCCTCACCGCGCCAGTGTTCACCGTGATGATCGCCCTCGGCGACATCTTCGGCCTCGGCAGCAGTTCGGTCATCTCGCGCTTGTTCGGCCAACACCGGTTCGCCGACGGCAAGCGACTCAGCGCGTTCTGCTTCTATGCCGCCATCGCCACCGGCCTGCTGATTCTGGTGCTGGGCCTGGCGTTCCGCGACCCGATGCTCGCGCTGCTCGGCGCCACTGACGACACTTGGCAGTATGCCTCCGACTTCTACACGCTGATTATCGTCGGCTCGCCGTTCATCATCGTGTCGATGACGCCGTCCAACCTGCTGCGCACCGAAGGCCACGCCGTGCAGTCCATGATCGGTTCGGTGGCCGGCACGGCGGTCAACATCGTGCTCAATCCCCTGTTCATCCACGGGTTCGGCTGGGGTGCTGCGGGTTCGGCCGGTGCCACCGTGATCGCCAACATCTGCACCGACGCCTATTTCGTCTGGTTCATGCTGCGTCACAGCAGCAACCTGTCCATCGACCCGCGGACCGTCATCGACCGCGCGCGCCGGCGTCTGGCGGTCACGGCCCGGGAGGTCGGGAGCATCCTCGCCATCGGCATCCCCTCGGCGATCACGAACCTCACGCAGAGCGTCGGCATCGTCATGATCAACCTGTTCCTGCTCCCCTACGGTACCGACGCGGTGGCCGCGATGGGCATCGCGCTGAAAGTCATCATGATCGCGGTGCTGGTTTTCGTGGGATTCGCGTTCGGCGCACAGCCGCTGATCGGCTACAACTACGGCGCCCGCAATATGCCTCGACTGCGCGGCATTCTGCGTTTTTCCTACCTGTTCCTGTCCCTGTTCGCCCTGGTGATGACCGTGGTGCTCAGCCTGTCCGACCGTCTGCTGATGGGATTCTTCATCGAGGACGCCACCATCATCACGCTGGGCGCCGGCATGCTGCGGGTTCAGCTGCTGAGCCTGGTGTGCGTAGCCGTCGTGATGGTCACGACCTGCACCTTCCAGTCCGCGGGCAAGGCGGTCGGCGCCTTTGTGCTGTCGATCAGCAGGCAGGGTGTGATGCTGGCGATTACCCTGTTCGTCGGCTCCTGGCTGGCCGGCTATCAGGGTGTGATCGCCGCGCAGGCCATCGCCGATCTGCTGACCGCGATTGTGGCGGTCATCCTGTTCGTCGTGATGTTGCCTGAGCTGCGCAGTCGGAAAGCTCGCTGATAGAGCAACACGAGGTTTAGCAGACACGCATTCGGAGAGCCAATACGCTGCGCGATATTGCGCGCGATATTGCGCAATGGGAGGCGGTGCCGTTTTGTTGGACTCATCGTTGATTCCATCACCACCAATCATGTCACAAGACCGAGCTCGCGTCGACGATCCATGATGCCAGTTCCACGATGCCAGTGTCGCTGTCTTTGCGATACACGGCGGTCAGTTCGCCGCAGCTCACGGTTTCCAGTGTGGCGCGCATGTCTTCCTTTCCGGTACTCGCTCCCGCTGGCGGGAGCTGTCTCGCGTAGCGAGACTGAGGGTGGTTCTCAGCGCTGGCCCCCCCAGTCGGGCGAAGCCCGCCAGCCCCCGCCAGCGGGAGCCTGCTCACAGTTGTAGGGTTCGTACGATTTGTTCGGTGGTGCGGGTCACGTTGGCGGCCGCGTCGGCCAGCAGCTCACTAAGGCTGGCGGCTCCGGGCGCGATGCCGAATACCGCGTCGATGCCGACCTCATGCAGCTCATCGATGCCGGTGCCAATATGCCCGGCTACTGCGATGACCGGCTTGCCGTGGCGCTTGGCGGTTTCGGCCACGCCGGCCGGGGTTTTGCCGAACTTGGTCTGGAAGTCGATGGAGCCTTCGCCGGTGAACACCACGTCAGCCCATTGCGCGGCCGCATCGAGCCCGGATTGTTCGATGACGATGGCGATGCCCGGGCGGAATTCGGCGTTTAGGAAGCCCTTCAGTGCTGCACCGATGCCACCGGCCGCGCCGGCACCCGGCACGTCGTTCACGGCAACGCCGAGCTGGCTGTCGATTCCCTGCGCAAAATGCGCGAGGGCGGCGTCCAATGTGGCGACATCATCTTTGGACGCACCTTTCTGCGGGCCGAACACGGCGCTGGCTCCGGTGGGGCCGGTCAGCGGGTTGGTCACGTCGCAGGCGGCGGTGATGGCGACGTTCTTGAGAGCCGGGTCCATCGTGCTGATATCGATGGTGGCCAGATCGGCGAGAGCCGCTCCCCCGTGCTTAAGGTCGTTGCCGTTCCCGTCCAGAAGACGAACGCCAAGGGCCTGCAGAAGTCCGGCACCGGCGTCGTTGGTGGCGCTGCCGCCGAGCCCGACGATGATGCGCTTGGCTCCGGAACGGACGGCGGCGAGCATGAGTTCGCCGGTGCCGTAGGAGGAGGCGATCAACGGGTTGCGTTCTTTGGCTTCAAGCAGTGCTAGTCCGCTGGCTTCGGCTGTCTCGACCACGGCGGTCGTGCCGTCGGCGAGCAGACCGAAGTGGCCTTCGACAGGCCGGCCGAGCGGGTCGTGGACCGGCACGGCGTGCATCGATCCGCCAGTGGCGTCGACAAGCGCGCGTGCGGTGCCTTCACCGCCGTCGGCCATGGGAAGGCAACGGACCTCGGCATCGTGGTCGGCATTCTCAATCCCCTGAGCCATCGCCCGGGCCGCCTCCATGGCGGTCAGGCTCTCTTTGAAGGAGTCAGGGGCGCATAAGTATCGCGTCATGCTTCGAGCATACCGCACGACACGCCGAAACGGTAAACGCTTTCCGTAATTCGCGTGATTTTTTTTTGTTCAGAATTCAGGCTTTCCAATCCACAATGCTACTATTGCAAGCAAAAATGCGATATCGTTGCGGTAAACGTTTAGACACGTTTTCCGTTTCAGGGAAGAAAAGGACCGATTCGATCGTGGCTGTACAGAACGATAAGGCGCAATCGCCAGCGACATTGATGGATGTCGCCAAAGAAGCCCAAGTCTCCATCGCCACCGCATCCCGCGTGCTCAACGGCAGCACCCGCAAGGTACGCAACCAATCGTATGTCAAGGTGATGGAAGCAGCCACCAAGCTCAACTATCGTCCCAACGCCTATGCTCAGGCAGTGGCCAAAGGCACCGCACCGAACATCGTGCTGCTGGTCTCCGATATCTCCGATCCCTACTTCGCATCCGTATCGCAAGGCGTGGTCAAGGCGGCGGTCGAACGCGGCATTTCCGTGACCATCGGCGTGGCAGCCACCCCGCACGAAGAGTTGGAGGCGGTGCGTAAGTCTGTATCCACCAGGCCGCGCGGCATCATCATCTCCGAAAGTGAATACACCGACGCGCCGGAACGCCAGGCGTTGCAGACGGAACTCACCCAGTACGAAGCATCCGGCGGACGCGCCGTGTTCGTGCTCAACCGCAACCTGCCCTTCCCGGCCGTGGACGTGGCGAACGATGTCGGCGCGCGCGCCATCGCAAAGCTGATCGTCGATTCCGGGTATACGCGCCCTGCGATTCTCAAGGGCGATGACGCACATCGCTCCTCCAAAGAACGACTGGCCGGTGTGATGGAAGTGCTGGACGAGGCAGGCATCACCGTGGATCCGAAAGCCGTGGCGAACGGTAAGTTCAGCCGCACCGACGGCTATGCGGCCGTCATGCAAATGGCCCGATCCGGACTGCTGAAGCCGGGCGAAGGCGCACTGTACGACGGCAAAGGCATCGATTCAATCATCGCGCTCAACGACGTGATGGCCATCGGTGCGATGACCGCGTTGCGCGCCAACGGCATCGAGCCGGGTCGGGAAATCGGCGTCACCGGTTTCGGCGACATCCCCTACTCCGCCGACGTGTTCCCACCGCTGACCACCGTGCATCTGCCGCTGGCCGAAATGGGCCAGGCCGCCGTGGACAGCATCCTGTCCAACCGCGATGACGCGGAGGCCACCGGCGGCACTGCCAACCGCCTGATCTACGTGCAAAGCGCCCCGGACGTAGTCCTACGCGGTTCCCTCCCCCGCCGGTAAAACAAAAATAGCTCCCTCTGACGGTGTAACCACAACTAGCGAACAGGTAATGGCGACTGCCGCGCACCATACCACCGACTCATACACCGACGAAATCGAAGAACTGCTCGATTACCGCATCGTTGAGCAGTCGGCCACGGCGAGTGGGCACCACTCGATGATTATCGGATACGGTAATCAGGCCTTCGCTGATCATGGGGGCGAGTTGGTCAACCGAAACGGTTCGGAGAGTCTGGGGCGTGCTGCTCATACCCGCATCGTTGATGGCGCGGTTGATGCGGTCGAGGTCAAGGCCCTCGTGCAGGCGCAGCCCGAGCATGATGAGCTCTTCGAGGTTTTCCTCGGGAGTGATCGTCTCGCTATCGGCCCACGGCACACGGTTCTCGTTGATGGCCGTGCCCCACAAACGCGGGTGCGCGATGTCCCAGCTGCGCAGACCGTGTGAGACAGAAACCACCCCCAGTCCGGCATCCGCCGGACAGCCCCCGCCAGCGGGGGCTGTCAGCGAAGCTGACTGGGGGTGGTCAGCCTCGGTCACCGCGTTGTAGTGGGAGTGGGCACCTGGCCCCAGGCCGGCCCAATCGACGTTGCGCCAGTAGCCGAGGTTGTGCTGACTTTCGTATCCGGGGCGGGCCCAGTTGGAGACCTCATACCATTCGAGGCCGGCGGCGGCGAACAGGTCGTCAGCGATCTCGTATTTAGCGGCCTCGTCATCGTCATTGGGTTTGGGCAACGTGCCGGCGGCAATCTGACGGCCCATTTTCGTGGTCGGCTCCACGGTCAGTGCGTAGGTGGAGATGTGGTTCACGCCAAGATCGATGGCGGTCGTAACCGAGGTGCGCCAATCGTCCAGGCTCTCCCCCGGTGCACCGTAAATCAGATCCACGCTGGAGCGCAGGCCGGCCTTATTGGCGGCATTAACGCCTGCGGCCACGTTGGCCGGCGTATGCGTGCGGTCGAGGGTTTTGAGCACGTGCGGCACGGCAGATTGCATGCCGAAGGAAACACGGGTGAAGCCGCCGGCAGCGAGCTCATTGATGTAATACTCGTTGACCGTGTCCGGATTGGCTTCGGTAGTGATTTCCGCGTCGGGCGCGATGCTCCAGATCTTGCGGACGGCATCGAGCATGGCGACCAGATCGCGGGCGGCGAGAATTGTGGGGGTGCCGCCGCCGAAGAACACGGTGGAGACCGGCGGCTCCTCGATGCCGTGATCGAGCTGCCACTGCTTGGTCAATTTCATTTCCCGAATGACCATATTGGCATAGTTGCCGCGCGAGGCCCCCGCACCAAGATCCGTAGCCGTGTAGGTGTTGAAGTCGCAGTAACCGCAGCGCCGCAAGCAGAACGGGACGTGGATGTAGACCTCGAACACTAGCCCTCGGTCTTCTGAGCGGCACGAATCTTGTCTTTGGTGTCGCGGTCGTTGGAGTCCTCGCCGGTGGACAGGGCTGCGATGAACGCCTCCTGCGGCACCTCCACATGGCCGAGCATCTTCATGCGCTTCTTGCCAGCCTTCTGCTTTTCGAGCAACTTGCGCTTACGGGTGATGTCGCCGCCGTAGCACTTGGCGAGCACGTCCTTGCGTAACGCACGAATGTTCTCACGTGCGATGATGCGCGAACCAATCGCAGCCTGAATCGGAATCTCAAACTGTTGGCGAGGAATCAGACTACGCAATTTCTTGGTCATCATCACACCGTACGAATACGCCTTATCACGGTGAACGATGGCACTGAACGCATCGACCTTCTCGCCCTGAATAAGGATGTCCACCTTGACCAAATCGGCGGACTGCTCGCCATCCTCATGGTAATCAAGGGAAGCGTAGCCCTTGGTGCGGGACTTGAGCTGGTCGAAGAAGTCGAACACGATTTCCGCCAGCGGAATGCGGTAGTGCATCTCGACACGATCGGTGGAGATGTACTCCATCGTGCCCATAATGCCACGGTGGTCCTGGCACAGATCCATCACCGCACCGATGAATTCCTTGGGCGTGATGATGTCGGCGGCAACCATCGGCTCGACAATCTTCTTGATTTTGCCGTCCGGGAATTCGCTCGGGTTGGTCACATGATGCTGGCTGCCGTCCTCGGCGGTCACGTCGTAGGTGACGTTCGGGGCGGTCTGGATCAGGTCGAGGCCGAACTCGCGGGAGAGTCGCTCGTTGACGATTTCCATGTGCAGCAGACCCAGGAAGCCGCAGCGGAAGCCGAAGCCTAGGGCCACGGAGGTTTCCGGCGTGTAGATCAGGGCGGCGTCGTTGAGCTTGAGCTTGTCGAGTGCATCACGCAGTTCGGGGAACTGGGCGTTGTCGATCGGGAACAAACCGGCGTAGACCATCGGCTTGGGGTCGCGGTATCCGGGCAACGGCTCGGCAGCCGGGCGGACGGCCGAAGTCAGGGTGTCGCCCACCTTGGACTGACTCACATCTTTCGCACCGGTGATGATGTAGCCGACCTCGCCGGCGCCGAGCGCCTTGGTGCGGGTCATATCGGGGCTGATCACGCCGATTTCGATGGGATCGTGGGTCATGCCAATGCCCATCATGTGGACCTTTTCGCGGTCATGCAGTTCGCCGTCCTCCATACGGATGTAGGTGACGATGCCGCGGTAGGAGTCGTAGACGGAGTCGAAGATCAGCGCGCGGGCGGGGGCCTCGGGGTCGCCGTGCGGGGCGGGCACGTCCATGACGATCTGGTCGAGCAGGTCGGCCACGCCTTCGCCGGTTTTGCCGGAGACGCGCAGCACGTCGCTCGGCTCGCAGCCGATCAGACCTGCGATCTCCTCGGCGTGCTTGTCCGGCTCGGCGGACGGCAGGTCGATTTTGTTGAGCACGGGGATGATGGCCAGATCATGGTCGATGGCCATATACAGATTGGACAGGGTCTGCGCCTCGATGCCCTGGGTGGCGTCGACGAGCAGCACCGCGCCTTCGCAGGCGGCCAGTGCGCGGGACACCTCATAGGTGAAGTCCACGTGGCCGGGGGTGTCGATCATACCGAGCGTGTATTCGGTGCCGTCAAAGGTCCACGGCACGCGCACGGCCTGGGATTTGATGGTGATGCCACGCTCCTGCTCGATATCCATACGGTCGAGGAAGCGATCGCGCATCTCTCGCTCTGGCACAATGCCGCTCAACTGCAGGATGCGGTCGGCCACGGTCGACTTGCCGTGGTCGATGTGTGCGATGATACAGAAGTTGCGAATCACCGACTGATCCGTGGAACCCGGCTGATTGTGTTGGACGACCAACGCATTCCTCCTCTTGGCATATACTCAAACTTCACCTAGTGTAGCCGAGGGACTGTATTCGGCGTGGCATTGCGCGGGTTTTTCCGGGGCTCATGCTATCCTCTAACTTTTGTATGTCCTTATAACACACATCGTTTGGAGTAAACGTGGCAAACATTAAGTCGCAGAAGAAGCGCGTGCTCACCAATGAGAAGGCGCACCTTCGCAACGTGGCTGTGAAGTCCGGCCTGAAGACCGCCATCCGCGCCACCCGCGAAGCCATCGCCGCCGGTGACAAGGCTGCCGCCGAGGCCGCCTACAAGGTTGCCGCCCAGAAGCTCGACAAGGCTGCTGGCGCTGGCGTGATCCACAAGAACCAGGCCGCCAACCGCAAGTCCGGCCTCGCTGTTGCGATCAACGCTCTGTGAGCATAAGCCTCTTAAGGTTTTAGAAAGTCCCGCAAGTCATCTGGCTTGCGGGACTTTTTGTATCTCCGTTCAAAGAGGTACATTGGCGGTCTTGCGAAATGACATCTCCGTTCAGAGAGGTACCGAATACGGGAAAACCCAACTATAAACGCCGTCATTGCAACACTTATACTCAACGTTTCGTGCTTCAGGTACCTCTTTGAAAGCAGTTGTCATTCTGCAGAAGGCCAGATGTACCTCTTTGAAGGCAGTTAGCCCTGAGGCGGCCTTGAACCATCCTGAGGCTTGTCTTCTTCGTCCTTGGTATTGGGGGTATCGCCGGTATCGGCGTGCGGATGAATGACCGGGCGCTTGAGATATCGGCTTTCGCTGGGCAGGTAGACGCGATGACGTTCGACGGCTCCGGGCAGAGTGACGTTGAAGCCTACCGAGAGCAGTCGCAGCGCCACCACGATGATGACGATCAGCACGTCGAGCAGCATTTCCGAGCGCATGTCGAACCAGCCGTAGCTTACGCCGCGCCATACCAGCACGGTCAGGATGCAGCCGATGAACGAAGGCACAGCATAGAGGTGTTTGTCTCGAATAATCATTGGCACGTCGCCAATGAAGATGTCACGAATGAGGCCGCCGGCCAGTGCTGTGAACATGCCAAGGAATACGGCTGTCATGCCTGAGGAACCGTAGGCCAGAGCTTTTGCGGTGCCGCTGACTGCGAATAGTCCGAGGCCCAGAGCATCGATGACAGTCATCGTCCATTTGAGTTTGGTGATCTCCGGATGGGCCACCACCACGATAATGCCGGAAAACAGCGTGGTGAGCACATAGCCTTTGTCGGTGATGCCGACCGGCGGCAGGGCACCGAGCATCACGTCGCGCACAAGACCGCCGCCGAGTGCGGTAAGCCATCCGCACAGCATGATGGTGAAGATGTCGTAGCCCTTGCGAATGGCGGCAAGTCCGCCCGATAATCCCCAACACAGGATTGCTAAATACTCGATGACCACAAAAACGATGTTGTTCTCCAACGCCACCTGCATGAGCCACTCCCCTCTGGTACCGCTTCGGTTCGTCTCAGTCCGTCTTCGTTCTGTTCCCGTTCATCCTTATTCGGCGCTACAGCCCGTCGTACCCGAGCCTACAACAGGCCTTGCCTGAGTAGTATGGCCGGGGAGGAAGGGGCCACTAAGACGTGAATAGGATGGCAATGACGCCAGCTTGCCGGTAGTCGTTGGCAACTCAGCCCCTCTAGGTTTTACGATCTGTAATCAAAAAACATGTATGGACTTAATCGTTGTTGATTTCTGATTCAATCAAGGCGACTTTTTCTTCGACATCACGCAAGCGATTGCGCAGTGCGGACTCGATATCGATGCCGTCAACGCGGGCCTTGCGCACGACGGCGAGGATTTCATCGGCGTAGGCATCGGCCTTCTCCCGTTCAGCGGAATTGTCGCCGCTTGATTCGGATTGGTTCGCCGCTTGAGGATGTACATCATCTCGCTGAGCATCAGCCGCAGCCGGCTCATCAAACGCCGCGAACAATCTATCAGCATTCGGCGATTTGGAGATGCGAGAAACGACTTTGGCCGCGCGAGGCAACGCACCTTGAGCGCGGGAAATGCCCTCAAGCACGGATTTACGATGCTTTTCCTGCTGTTTCATCTTTTCCCATAGAGCCAGCACAGCTTCCGGGGATTCGGGTTGGGCAGCTTCTCCCCCGTCGTTACTGTCAGCATCAAAAGCATCAGAAGAATCAGAGGAATTGCCGGCATCATCAGCCGCAAACACATGCGGATGCCGAGTGATGAGCTTGTTCACCAACCGATCGGCGACCTCATCAATACCGAACGGGTCCTCAGTATCCGATTCGCAGACCCGCGCCTGAAACACGGATTGCAGCAACACATCACCCAGTTCCTCGCGCATGTTGTCACGGTCGTGAGTCTCCACCGCGTCGACGTATTCGTAGGTTTCCTCGAGCAGATTCTTGAGCAGCGACTTGTTCGTCTGCTTGCCGTCCCACGGGCAGCCGCCCGGCGAATACAGCACATCCACCACGGCCTTGACCCGGTCCAGCGCCGTCGCTGCCTCAGCCACCGGCTTCAATTTCGAGCAGTGTTCGAAGCCTGACGGCAAACGGTAGGCTGAAGCATGGTATTCCGTCATGTCACTCATCTTGCTCATAGGTTTGCTCCTGTTCTCATCTGGATGAACCATAACCACCCCCCGCAACGTGCAGAAGACCTAGATCATATTATTTGTTGCGGAATGTTGCTAAATCCATCTGTATCTCTCTAGCCAAGAACATTTCCAATACGCCAAGACCCCTTGGAATTGTTGCTGTTCCAAGGGGTCTTAGTCAGAAACAAAAGGTGCTAGTTCAGCACACCTTCCACATCCAGTCGTGCGGGTCCTCGACTTCGCCGAGCTGGATGCCGAGCAGCTCGTCGCGCAGTTCGCAGGTGAGCTTGCCGGAGCCGCCGTCGGCGACGGTGACATCGAACTTCTCGGACTTGAAGCGACCGATCGGGGTGATGATGGCGGCGGTACCGCAAGCGAACACCTCGGTGACTTCGCCGGACTTGATGTCCTCGAGCAGCTGGTCGAGGGCAATCATGGTCTCGACTACGTCGTGGCCCTTGTCCTGCAGCAGCTGAATCAGGGAGCGACGGGTCACACCCGGCAGAATGTTACCGGTCAGGGACGGGGTCTCCACGTGGCCATCCTTGTGCACGGCCATCATGTTCATGCCACCGAGCTCTTCGAGGTAGGTCTTGGTGGCGGCGTCCACGAAGCACACCTGCTCGCAGCCATTCTCAACACCCTTGTACTCGCCGAGCAGGGAGGCGGCGTAGTTGCCGCCGCACTTGGCGAAACCAGTGCCGCCAGGGCCGGTGCGGAACCACTTGTCTTCAACCCAGATGCTCACCGGCTTGACGCCGCCCGGGAAGTACGGGCCGGACGGGGAGGCGATCACGCAGTAGTCGACCTCCTGCGGGGCGCGCACGCCGAGGAACGGCTCGGAAGCGAACATGAACGGACGCATGTACAGCGTGTACTCGCGGCGGGACGGCACCCAGTTGGCGTCGCGCTTGACCAGCGCGGCCACGGAACCGAGGAAGTCGTCAATCGGCAGCTCAGGCAGGTACAGACGCTTGGCGGAGTTCTGGAAACGCTCGGCGTTCGCATCCGGGCGGAACAGCCAGGTGGAGCCGTCGGCATGACGGTAAGCCTTGAGGCCCTCGAAGCACTCCTGTGCGTAGTGCAGCACGGAAGCACCCGGATCCATCTTGAGCGGTGCGTACGGTTCGACGCGGCGGTCGGACCAGCCTTCGCCCTTGGTCCAGGTCATGTGGGTCATGTTGTCGGAGAACACCTGGCCGAAAGCCGGCTTGTCGATGAGGGACTGACGCTTCTCATCGGATGCGGGGTTGTCGTTCGGCAGTACGGTGAACGGTTCGGCGAGCTTGTCGAGCGCTGCCGGATCGTGGTGCGTGTTTTCAGTCATTACTAGCTACTTCTTCTTGACTTTGGCGGCCCGAAAGCCACCATATGGGGTGTGTGCTGTGCGCTTGTGGCGCGAGCTCTGTTGCATACTTTTGCACACCCATGTGTTACTCGTGTAGCAGAGTTCACATGGTGAAAAACGAAGAAGCCCGCACCGTTCTCAACGGCTGCGGGCTTCCACGTTTCAGTTATGTTCTGAATTGTTCGCTATCGAAGCGATCGACTCACTTGGCGTCGGCAGCCGGAGCAGCAGCGTCGGCAGCCGGAGCAGCAGCTTCCGGAGCGGCGGTGGACTCAGAAGCATCTTCCGGCACCTCAACGGTGACGACGGACTCTTCCGGGTCCTCAACGTCGAGCTCAACGCCTTCAGGCAGAACAACGTCCTTAGCGAACACCTTGGTGCCGTCGGTTAGGCCCTCGACGCTCACAACGATCTTCTCAGGCAAGTTGGCGACGTCAGCGCGAACCTTGAGCTCCTGAATGTCGACGAATGCCACAGCAGCGCCCTTCGGGGTGCCTTCAACGAAGACCGGCACCTCGACGTCGATCTTCTCGCCGGCCTTGACCTCAAGGAAGTCAACGTGCTCGATGATGCGCTTGACCGGGTTCTTCTGCACGTCCTTGACGACGGCCATCTTGGTGTTGCCGTCGAAGGCGATGGTGAACAGGGCGTTGGTGTGACGCAGGGCCAGGGTGGTCTCGCGCATCGGCAAGGTCACGAAGGCGGGCTCTTCGCCGCCGGCGTAGATGGTGGCCGGAATCTTGTTGGCAACGCGCAGACGACGAGCAACGCCCTTGCCGAACTCGGAACGGGCCTCGCCCTCAAGCTTAATGGTGGTAGCCATAATGGATACTCCTTGTAGTTTCGTTTCGTACTGTCTCGCTCAGACGCCACGACGCGCCGAAAGACACCCTACAAGGAGTGAAATACGCCGAGTCGATAACGGAAGCTGTGTCATGTGTCAGCACGCACACTTCCCTCGCCAAAGCAACAATTGTCAAGTATACGCCAACTCCGGACTTTGGCGCGGTGATGCTTCGATGACACTGCATCCCGGCCGTCCCAGCCACGTCAACGTACGGTTTCCGCGAAATAATCCCTAACTTTGTGAAGAACGTACGCTTACCCGTTCTCATCGTACGGTTTCCGCGAAATCGTCCGCCATTTCGTGAAAATCGTACGCTCAGCGACACTCAGTGTACGGTCTTTCACGAAGTTGGGGATGATTTCGAAAATAACGTACGATGGTGAGTACCGTATCGGGAGGTTGATATGACTCGTTCGGACGACGTCATCAATGAGGATGGCCATGACGTCATCGCCACACACACTCGCGTTGTCAGGGGTATGGCTGCGGCACTTGCCGCGATAGCCGCCACAGGAGCCGGCGTCACAGCCGCGGCCGCCAACGTCATGTTCACGTTCGCGCTGGACACCAAAGCCAAACGTTCGATGTTCAACATGCCGCACGAGGAGACGCCGAAAGGCATCGAATTCGACATGTCCGAGCAGCTTGAGGCCGCCCGGTGGTTCGAGGAGGCCAAGCAATCGGTCACGCTGCGCAGCCATGATGGATTGAAACTCCACGGCTGGCTGTTGGACCCGGATTGTTCCGACCCACAGCCGCATCTATACGCGATCTGCTGCCATGGCTATGCCGGAGAGCCCGCGGAAATGGCCAAATGGGCGCATCGCTATGCGCAACTCGGTTTTACGGTCCTGCTACCCGCGCAGCGCGCCCATGAGTTGAGCGAAGGGCGTTACGTGGGTATGGGATTGCTGGAAAGCGACGATCTGTTGGGCTGGGTTTCGCTGATCACCGCAGCTGATCCGGATGCACGCATTCTGTTGCATGGCAATTCGATGGGCGCCGCCACGGTGATGATGGCGGCCGGCGATGCGCGACTCCCCCGCAATGTCATCGCCGCGATTTCCGATTGCGGATACAGTTCCGTGGTTTCGCAGTTTACGGATAATGCCGAGGAGATGTTCCGTTTGCCGCACTCGTTGGCCGCGCTGCTGGTCAAAGTGGCCAGTCATGTGTCTAAACGCAAGGCCGGATACCGGTTTGAGGACGCCTCCTGTGTGAAGGCATTACGGCACGCGACTATTCCGATGATGTTCATTCATGGCGGAGCGGATACTTTTGTCAATCCGAAGTATCTGGACATCAATTACAACGCCTGCGCCAGCATCGACCGCGAGAAGCTGCTGATTCCCGGCGCCGACCACACGATGAGCGCCAGCACCGATCCGGACCGCTATTGGCGTCGCGTTAACAGCTTTGTTAAGCGGGTGTTTGGGCTGTAGTAGATATAGAGCTCGGCTCCCCTCTGTGAGGGGAGCCGCCAGCGAAGCTGACTGAGGGGAGCACCCGTGTATGGGCTACTCCCCTCAGTCTCACTCCGTTCGACAGCTCCCCTCACAGAGGGGAGCTAAGAATGGTTACGCGAGCAATTCCTTGACGGCGGCGATGACGGACTGCAGACTCTTCTTCGCGTCACCGAACAGCATCTGGGTGTTGTCTTCGAAGTAGAGCTCGTTCTGGATGCCGGCGTAGCCCATACCGCGGCCGCGCTTCATGACCACGACGTTCTGGGACTTGTCGACGTCGAGAATCGGCATGCCGGAGACCGGGGTGCCGGGACGGCGAGCAGCCGGGTTGGTCACATCGTTGGCGCCGACGACCAGAGCCACGTTGGCCTGCGGGAACTGCGGGTTGATCTCATCAAGATCCACGAGCTCCTCGTAGGGCACGTTGGCCTCGGCCAGCAGCACGTTCATGTGGCCAGGCATACGGCCTGCGACCGGGTGAATGGCGTAGGAGACTTCCACGCCGTGGCCCTTGAGCAGTTCGCCGAGGTCGGCGAGCTCGCGCTGGGCCTGAGCCTGAGCCAGACCGAAGCCGGGCACGAAGATGACCTTCTGCGCGTAGACGAGCTGAACGGCCAGATCGTCCGGCGTGGTCTCCTTCATGGTGCCTTCCGGACCGTCGCCAGCAGCGGCGGCGTCAGCACCACCGCCGAAGCCACCGGCCAAGACGGAGAGCAGCGGGCGGTTCATGGCCTGAGCCATGAGGATGGACAGGGTCACACCTGCGGAACCGACGAGTGCGCCGGCCACGATCAGGGCGACATTGTCAATCGCCAGACCGGACATAGCCACAGCCGTACCGGTGCATGCGTTGAGCACAGAGATGACGACGGGCATATCGGCGCCGCCGATCGGAATCACGAACACCAAGCCGTAGCACAGGGCGAACACGGTGGTCAGAATCGACCACAGCAGACGCTGTTCGGGCTGGACGCACAGCATGACCAGCGAGACGACAGACAGCACGGCGAACAGAATGTTCCATACGCCCTTGCCCGGCAGGTTCAGCTTCTTGACCCACTTGATACCCTGCAGCTTGCCGGCTGCGATGAGCGAGCCGGTGAAGGTCACAGAACCGATGAGAATACCGAGACCAGCGGTGATGAGCACCACGATGTCCGGGGTGCCTTCCTTGGTCAGGATGTCGTTCAGGGCCACGAGTGCGGCGGCGCCACCACCCACGGTATTGAACACGGAGACCAGCTGCGGCATATCGGTCATCTTCACCTTCTTGGCGGAGACGACACCGGCCACGGCACCGATCAGGATGCCGACGACCAGCACCACCACGGCGACAATGTTCACGAAGCCCTTGGCGAAGAGCACGATGAACGCCATGAGCACGGCCACGACCATGCCGAACGCGGAGATCTGGTTACCCTTGCGGGCGGTCTTCGGCGAATTCATGAAATGCAGACCGACCACAAACAGGACGGCAGAGAACAGGTAGACGAACCAAGCGACGATGTCGATGGCGCCAACGGTTGCGGAGGTCATTACTTCGACTCCCCCTTCTTCTCGTTCTTGCTGGACTTGAACATCTCAAGCATGCGGTCGGTGACCACGTAGCCACCAACGACGTTCATGGTGCCCAGCACAGCGGCCAGGAAGATGAACACGTAGGCCAGCGGGCTATTGGCTTCGGCTGCCACGATCACAACGCCGACGATGACGATGCCGTGGATGGAGTTCGCGCCGGACATAAGCGGCGTGTGCAGGGTGGCGGGCACCTTGCCGATGACCTCGATGCCGATGAGCAGCGCGAGGACGAACAGGGTAATGGAAACGACGAGAGTAGGCATGGTATTCCTTCTTCCTTACTTCTCGGACTTCTCGGCATCGGCAGCAGCTGCCGGGGCGGCGGCGCGGCCGGCAACCACCAGCGCGTCGTCGAGTTCTTCGGTGAGATCCTGGCCGAGCTTGCCGTCACGCACGAAGTGCACGAGGATGTCGGCCACATTGCGCGAAAGCAGGTTGGATGCGGTGGTGGCGACGCCGGAGGCCAGGTAGGGAGCGCCGATCAGCTTGACACCGCCCTCGGTGACCTGCTCACCAACGGCGGAGCCTTCGACGTTGCCGCCGAGGTCGGATGCTGCGCAGTCCACGATCACGGCACCACGCTTGAGACCCTTGACGCCGGCTGCGGTGAGCAGCACCGGGGGCTTACGGCCCGGGACCTTGGCGGTGGTGATGATGATGTCAAAGCCGGCGGCCTTTTCGTCGACGGCAGCCTGCTGCTGAGCCTGCTCTTCGGCGCTCAGCGCGCGGGCATAACCGCCCTCGCCCTGGCCCTTGGAGAAGTCAAGTCCCAGATCAAGGAACTTCGCGCCGAGGGACTCGACCTCGCCCTGGGAGGCGGGACGCACGTCGTACGCGGTGACGACCGCGCCAAGACGCTTCAGCGTACCGATGGCCTGCAGGCCGGCGATGCCGGCACCGAGCACCAGCGCCTTAGCCGGGCGAATCGTGCCGGCGGCGGTGGTCATCATCGGCAGGAAGGAACCGTAAGCATCGGCGGCGGTGATGGCTGCCTTGTAGCCCATCACGGAGTTCTGAGAGGTCATCTCATCCATGGACTGGGCGCTGGAAAGCTTACGGGGCAGCTTTTCGATGGCGATGCCCACCAGACCGGCCTTCTCGAGCGCGGCCACGTAATCGGCATCGGTGAAGGAACCGAGCATGCCAATGACCCACTGGCCGGCCTTGAGCTTGGCCACGGTCTCGGCGGACGGTCGGTCCACAAAACCGAGCGCGTCGGCTTCGGCGAGCACCTCGTCACGGCTGGTCACCTTCGCACCGGCCTTTTCGTAATCCTCATCGGTGTAGTCGGCAGCAATGCCGGCACCTGCTTCAATCAGTGAGGAGACACCGCTCCTCTTCAGCCGGGTGACGATATCCGGCGTCAGCGCGACGCGGGATTCCGTTTCGGACGTTTCGTTCAAAACGCCGAACACCACGGTGGCTTCTGGGTTTTGCGCCATGAGAGCCCTTTCTTGTTCTGCTTCAAAATGGACATGGTTATCCGCATAGTAAGTGTAGCCGGAAGGTAAAGACCATGACTTGAGATTCCGCCAATCGAAACAGAAACGAACCCGAAATTAGTGAGAAATACGAATGTGTCCATGTGCATTGCGGATGAATTGCTCGGAAGCCGTCCAACAATCACCTGGCATCGATTAGCAACCAACCGCTCAATAATTATCGACAATCACCGTTTCGCAGCTCACGGTTACTCAACAATATCGGGACCTGTGCAATATTTTGCCACGCACTCCCCTAACCAGCCAGAATCCTACGGTTGCGTAAGGTGACGAGTTCGGTTTGGGCGATTACAATTTGAACTTTGAGAAGCGTTCGCCTCATGGCTGGACGACACTGAAAGGTTTACAGGAGCAAGACTTGTCGGTTATCAATTCCTTCACGCAGCACACTATCAATCTCACCCGTAAGGCGCTCAGGTTGGGATCCGACTTCGTCCACCCGGTCCACGACGACACCCCGGACGAGCCCGATTACCTGTCCAACGCCGACGTGCCGGTCGAGACCAATATCGCTTTGCCTCACAGCGACGATTGGGACGACGGCCACCTGACCGTCACCGACATCGACCCCGCCACCGGCCTGCTCACCACCTCCACCGAAGGCAATCCGCCGCTGGACGAAGGTACGTCCATCTACGACCTGTATGCGGACCGCGCCGAACGTATGGGCGATGAGCCGCTGTACACCTACAAGTCCGGCAACGATTGGGTGACCGTCACCGCCAACGAGTTCCTGGCTGACGTGCGTGCCGTGGCCAAGGGCCTGATTCATTACGGCCTGAAGAAGGGCGATGCCGTGGCATTCATGTGCCGAACTTCCTACGACTGGGACCTGACCGACGCGGCGATCATGGCGTGCGGCGGCGTGCTCGCCACCATCTACGACACCGATTCCGCCGAGCAGATTCGCAATATCGTCAACAACTCCGATGCCCGACTGCTGATCGTGCAGGACACGGACATGCGTAAGAAGGCGGATGGGGCCGTCGAAGAGTGCCCGTCCCTGGAGCACATCATCACCATCGAGACCGGTGGCTTGGACGAGATCAAGGCCTACGGCACCACGGTCTCGGACGAGGAGCTGGACGAGCGCATCGATTCGGTCAAGAAGACCGACCTGTGTTCCATCGTGTACACCTCCGGTTCCACGGCCGCGCCGAAAGGCGTGGAGATGACCCACGAGCACTACTGCCAGACCGCGCTGAATCTGCCGACCTACATGCCCGATCTGCTGCACGACAAGAGGAACACCATCCTGCTGTTCCTGCCGCAGGCCCATTCCTTCGCCCGCGCCATCAACTACATCGTCGTCTCCTCGAACGTCCGCATCTACATCGCCACCGGCATCAAGACGCTGATCAGCGATCTGCAGGTGGCCAAGCCCACTCTCATGATCGTGGTGCCGCGCGTGCTGGAGAAGGTGTACAACGCCGCGTCCCAGAAGGCCGGCCACGGCCCCAAGGGCGTGGTGTTCGCCTCCGCCGTGGTGGCCGCGCAGAACTATATGAAGGAAGTCTCCGCCAATGGCAAGGCGGGTGCACTGACCCGCACTCGCCGCGCTGCCTTCGATCCGATTGTCTACTCTTCGCTGCGCGAAGTGCTCGGCGGTCGCGCCAAGTGGATTGTGGCCGGCGGTGCCCCGCTTGACCCGGAACTGCTGGCTTTCTTCCGTGGCGCGGGTGTGCCTGTATACGAGGGGTATGGTCTGACCGAAACCACCGCGCCGTGCGCGTTCAACCCGCTGGGTACGCCGTTCCACGCTGGTTCCGTGGGCATCGCATTCCCCGGATTCTCCCTGCGCATCGCCGAGGACGGCGAAATTCAGGTCAAGGGTCGTGCCGTGTTCCCGCGCTATCACAAGAACGACGAGGCCACTGAGCTGTCGTTCACCGAAGATGGCTGGTATGTCACCGGCGACTTGGGCCGTATCGACAACGATGGCTTCCTGTACATCACCGGTCGTAAGAAGGATCTGATTATCACTGCAGGTGGTAAGAACGTCTCCCCCGGCCCGATCGAGGAAGTCATTCAGCGTTGCGAGTTCGTCTCCCAGGCGCTGGTGCTGGGTGATAAGCGTCCGTTCATCTCCGCATTGGTGACGCTGGACGAGGAGTCGCTGCGCCCGTGGCTGGCCGCCAAGGGTCTGGACGAGAACATGCCGCTGGAGGATGCCGCCAAGAACGCCGCCGTGCGCGCCGAAGTGCAGAAGTGGGTCGATCAGGCCAACGAGGGCGTCTCCCGCGCCGAGTCCGTGCGCAAGTTCATCATCCTGCCCGAGGAGTTCACCCAGGAGAACGGCCTCATGACCGCCTCCATGAAGGTGATTCGTCCCAAGGTCATCAAGCGCTACTCCACCCTCCTCAACACCCAGATGTACACGAAGCGGAAGTAAACCGTATAGCAAAGCTCCCTCTGACGAGGGAGCTTTTTTCGTCTATACGCCTTAGAAGCCCAGGCGCTCCAGCTGCTTGGGGTCGGACTGCCAGCCTTTGGCTACCTTGACGTGGAGGTCGAGCTTGGCTTTTTGGCCGACGATGCGGTTGACCGGGGTGCGTAGCTTCTTCTTGACGTAGGTGAGGTTCGAGGCGCCCTTGCCGATGATGATCGGCTTCTGGGAGTCACGCTCCACGTAAATGGACACGTTGACCTGCGCCTTGCCGTCATAGCCCTGACCGGTCTCGTTGTCTTCCGGATAGTCGATGGAATCGACCACCACGGCCAGCGAATGCGGCAGCTCGTCGTCCAGGGTCTCAAGGAACGCACCGCGCACGAGTTCGGCGATGGTGTCTTCCGGACGCTCCTCGCTGATCTGATCGTCCGGGTACATCTGCGGACCCTCGGGCGTGTGCTCAATGAGCACGTTCTTCACTTCAGCCAGATTGTCGTGCTTCAGGGCGCTCACCGGCACGATGTCCGAGAAATCGGCGAAATCGTTGATTTCGATGAGCTTGTTGATGAGTTGCTGACGGCCAAGCTCGTCGATCTTGGTGACGATGGCAATCAGCGGGATGCGCCACTTGAACGTACCGTCCTCACGCTTGGTGGCGAAGTCGGTACGCAGTCGGGAGAGAATACGCTTGTCGCCGGGGCCGATTTCCTGATCGGCGGGCAACAGGAAGGCCACCACGTCCACATCGGCCAGAGATTCGTCGACCACGTCGTTCAGACGCTGGCCGAGCAACGTACGCGGACGGTGAATACCGGGCGTGTCCACGAGCACGAGCTGCGCGTGGTCGGCGGTCAGGATGCCGCGAATCGCCTTACGGGTGGTTTCCGGGCGAGAGGATGCGATGGCGATCTGCTTGCCGATCAACGCGTTGATCAACGTGGATTTGCCGACGTTCGGGCGGCCCACCACGGCCACGAATCCGGAGCGATACGGCACGTCCTGCTTGGTCACGCTCTCCGTCTCACCGGTCGCGTCGACTTCGGCAACGCCGGCAACATCGGAAGCATCGGTGACGTCAATGTCATCGACGTCGTTCGTGCTGTTGTTCTGGTCGGTCATATCACTCCTTGCTGGCGGTATCATCGCCTTCGACGGACTCGCCGTCAGTTTCCTCATGGGTCTTGTTATTTTCCTCGCCGCCCTCGACGTGCGCCGGTTCGACGACGATGGTGGACACCTTCTTGCGGCGTCCGGCGGAGTCCACGGCGGTCAGTCGCAGACCGCGCGTCACGGCCGAGGCACCGACAATCGGCACGCGGCCCAGAATCTTGGTCAGCAGGCCGTACACGGTATCGACATCGTCCTCATCAATGTCGATCTCGAAGATCTCCTCCAGATCGGCAATCGGCGTACGGGCGGGCATCTTCCACCTGTTGTCTCCGATTTTCTCCGGCTCAGTACGCTGGGTGCGGTCGTGCTCGTCTTCCAGCTCACCGACGATCTGTTCGATGGCATCCTCGATAGTCACCATGCCGGCGATGCCGCCATACTCATCGACCACCACGGCCACATGCTGGCGGGAACGCTGCATCTCATGGAACAGGTCGTCCACCGGCTTGGATTCGGGAACAAGCAGCGGCTGCCGGACGATGGATTCGACTGCGCGTTCCATGGCCGCCGGGTTGAAGGCGGTGGCACGCACGGCGTCCTTCAAATAGGCCACGCCGATCAGGTCATCCACATCCTCACCGATCACCGGCACGCGGGAGAAACCGGAGCGTGAGAACAGTTTCAGCGCGGAAGACAGTGTGGAGTCGCGCTCCATGCAGATCATATCGGTGCGCGGCACCATGATCTCGCGAGTCAACGTATCAGACAGGGTGAGCACGTTGCGCAACATTTCGGAGACTTCCGGATCGAAGTCGTTGGACTCCACCAGTCGGTCGATGGCGGCCTTGCCCTGCTCGAGCTGAATCTTCTCAAGCTCCTCGTCGTCGGACAGATCGGAGTCCTTGGAGCGGCGGCCCGGCCCCTTGGAACCGGACTTGTCGCCACCGATGCGTGCGAACGGCGTGAGCTTGGTGGCCAACGACACGATGCGCGAGTTGGAAATCATGATGTCGACCGGCTTGGCCATGCCGGCGGTGCGCGGGCGGACCAGTACGGAGACCACGGCTACGATAATCGCGAACAGGAATCCGGAGAGCAGTTCAATCCACAGTTCCGCACCCCACAGGGATGCGATGGAAGACACCAGTACGCCGTCGAGCACATTGCAGGCGATGCGGAAGAACGCACAGCTGCCGGCGGTGGCGTAACGGTCGGCGATGAGCCGTTGCACGCGATGAATCTTGTCGATCTTCTTCATCTTGAGGAACTGGCTTGCTTCGGAGTCGGTCTGCACCTCGAGGATGAGATTGTTGAGGCTGGCTCGCGTTACGCGGGCCACGGCGCCTTCAGCGGCGGCCATGGTCAGCGAGAGCCAGACGAACAGGGCCGCCACGAGTACGAGAATGACGGTGATGGCGATCGGCGTGGTACTGGAATACTCCATAATGATTTTTCGGTGTCCTTGAATGTCCTTGAACGGTATCGAATAATCCGGATTTGGTGTGATTGATTTGGGAGCTTATTTGGAATCGAGGTCGCGGCCAGCACCGTGCGCGGCGTCGTACAGGGCCAGCGCGTCGGGTGTGCCGGCGGGCAGCGTGGCCTGCACGTTGGCATCGTGGCGTAGGGCGAAGAAGGTGAGCAGCAGCTGTCGTTGTAGGCCGAACATCTGGCGCTCCTGCTCGGGGGTCACGTGGTCGTAGCCGAGCAGGTGCAGGATGCCGTGGATGGTGAGCAACAGCATCTCCTGCATGGTGCTGTGCCCGGCTGCGGCAGCCTGTTGGGCGGCGACCCACGGGCAGATGACGATGTCGCCGAGCACTCCTTCCATCACGGTTTTGCCGTCGCCGGGGCGCAGCTCGTCCATCGGGAAGCTCATCACGTCGGTCGGGCCTTCGAGGTTCATCCAACGCATGTGCAGTTCGGCGATGGGATCGGGATCCACGAACATGATGGTCAGGTCGGACTGGGTGCTCACGCGCATCTGGTCGAGTACCCAAATACCCAAATCGGAGAAGACCTTGGGGTCGATGACCCACTGGGTTTCATTGGTGACGTCAACGCTCATCGTCTGTCTCGCTTTGGTTGGTTGAATCCGCTTGCTGGCGGGCATCGAAGTCGGTATGGTTGCGGCGGCCCTTGCGTTCGATGTCGCGGTGGTCGCCGGCGATGGCGGAGTGACGGTCGTAGGCGGCCACGATCTGGCCGACCAGCTGGTGACGTACCACGTCCTCGGTTTTGAGATGCACGAATGCGATGTCGTTGATGCCGCCCAGGATGCGTTCGATGGTGGCCAGTCCCGAGCGCGGCACGGTCAGGTCCACCTGCGAGATATCGCCGGTGATGACCATCGTGGTGTTGAAGCCCAGACGGGTCAGGAACATCTTCATCTGCTGTTCGGTGGTGTTCTGAGCCTCGTCGAGGATCACGAACGCGTCGTTCAGCGTACGGCCGCGCATGTAGGCGAGCGGCGCCACTTCGATGGAGCCGTCGTCCATGTACCGCTTGAGCTGGTCGGCGCCGAGCATGTCGCCAAGCGCGTCGTACAGCGGGCGCAGATACGGGTCAACCTTGTCGTTCAGCGTGCCGGGCAGAAAGCCGAGGCTTTCGCCGGCCTCCACGGCCGGGCGCGTGAGGATGATGCGGCGAATCTGCTTGTCCTGGAAGGCACGCACAGCCTTGGCCACGGCCAGATACGTCTTGCCGGTGCCTGCGGGGCCAATGCCGAAGGTGATGGTGTGCGATTCGATGGCGTTCACGTAGGCCACTTGTCCGGCGGTTTTCGCACGGACCGGCACGCCGGCAGCAAAGGTGATGACGCCGGGAACCGTGGGCTTGCGGTACGTCGGGTCGTGGGAGCCGGCAGAACGTGCATGGGCGCGTTCGTTTGAGGTCGATTGCGCCAGTTTGTCACGCACCGGGCCGTGACCGGGATGTTCGAGGCGCACGTGGTTCTTGAGCACGTTCTGGTCGAGCATGCGACGCACGGTGTCGGCGTCCATAGGCGCGGTGTAGGCGGCTTGGATGATGGTATTGACCAAATCCTCGGCCTGTGCGGCCTGGGCTTCGGTCTGCTTGGAGCGGGAGACGATCGCCACGCGGTTGCCGCGCACGATAATCGTCAGGTCCGGAAAGGCGCGCTCTACCTCGCGAATGACCTCGTCAACCGGGCCGAGCACGGCGACGGGGTCAAGTTGGGGCGGGATGGTGATGGTACGTGTAGTCGTTGCCACGAAGCGGATATTCCCCTACTACTCGTCGAGCTTTTCGCCGGTCATCACGTGCGCGTGCACGTGGAAGACGGTCTGGCCGGCGTCGAGACCGGTGTTGAACACCAGTCGGTAGGCGCCGTGAAATTCCTTGTCGGCGATGTTCTGCGCAATGGAGACGATGTGGGCCAGCTCGGTCGGGTCACCGGCGGCAAGTTCGGCGACGTTGGCGTAGTGCTTCTTGGGCACCACGAGCACGTGGACCTTGGCCTTGGGATTGATGTCGTTGAATGCGTAGGTCGTCTCGTCCTCGTAGACCTTGCTGCTGGGAATCTGCCCTGCGATGATCTTGCAGAACAGGCAATCGTCGGATTCGCTCATCATGCTCCTTGGTTTGATGTTGCTACGCACCAGCTTAGCGCGTGGGCGTTACTCGTAACGTCCCAACACCCGAGACAACAGCGACAACGCTACAGGACCGGCCGTCGCGGCTCTCAGAATATTGCGCCCCAGTACGCAGCTCACCGCTCCGGCCTTGACGAAATCAGCTACCTCCTGCTCACTGATGCCGCCCTCAGGCCCGACCACCACACTGACAGTCCGCGGCCGGCCGTCCTGGAGCGTGCGTTCCACCAACTGCGCAACCTTCTCCTCCACGCCGGACCACGTATCGGTAGCATCCTGATGCAGCACAATCACCACATCGCCATGCACGCAGGCCCTGCGGCAGATGGCCACGACCTCCTTGCTGGACGCGCACGCCTCCAGTTGCGGCTTAAAGGCGCGCCGCGACTGCTCGGTGGCGGCATCCAGTACCGAATTCCACTTCTTGTCTGTACGGCCGACCTTCCACTTGGCAATGGATCGGTCCGCCTGCCATGGCACCACTTGGTCGACGCCAATCTGAGTAGCCATATCGATGGCCTGCTCATCATGGCCGGTTTTCGCCAATGCCTGAATCAGCGCCAAACGGGTGAGCGGCTCGGGTTCGCGCCCCACTTCCACGACTTCAGCCAGTCCGGCTTCAGGATCGGCCATCACTGCCTGGATTCTCAAGCCGTTGCCGTCGGAAAGTTGCAGGCTGTCCCCTGGCTTGAGTCGCATGGCCTGCACGGCATGGCGCTTGATGTGAGCGGGCAGGGTTAGCTTCCAGCCGGCGTGGAGTTCGTCGCTGTTCACCGGGACGTCGTCGACCTGCGGGTCGAAAAGAAAAAGGGCATCAGTCATGACTTCAAGGCTACACGCGACACGCCGGGCACACGCGCGAATTGCATCCCTGTAATTTCATGCTAAGCTATCTACTCGTTGTCCAAACGACACCTGCCCGGGTGGCGGAATGGTAGACGCGCTAGCTTGAGGTGCTAGTGCCTATTTTATACAGGCGTACGGGTTCAAGTCCCGTCTCGGGCACAGATAAACCCCTTGCATTGCAAGGGGTTTTTCGTTATCTGCACACACGAAAGGCCACCAATGCAGTTCATCACGCTGGACACCGTCGACGACCCGCGCGTCGAAGCGTATGTGAGCCTCACCGAAATGCAGTTGCGTAATCGCTTGGAACCAGCCAAGGGCGTGTTCATCGCCGAGTCCCCCAAGGTTATCGACCGCGCGCTGGCCGCTGACCGCGAACCGCTGTCACTGCTGGTCGAGGAACCTTGGCTGGAGGGCATGAAAGACACCTTCGACTTCATCGACGGGCGCTGGGGCGCGGATATTCCCGTCTACGTGGCCTCACCTGAGCAGCTCAAGCGTCTGACCGGCTACCGTTTGCATCGCGGCGCCCTATGCGCGATGCGACGCTGGCCGTTGCCCTCCGTAGCCGAGGTCTGCAAGAGCGCCCGCCGCGTGGCAGTAATGGAAAACATCGTGGACCACACCAATGTGGGCGCACTGATGCGTTCGGCGGCCGCGCTCGATGTGGATGCCGTGCTGGTCACACCCTCCTGCGGTGATCCGCTGTACCGACGCGCCGCCCGCGTGTCGATGGGCACCGTATTCCAGATTCCGTGGACCCGTATCACCGGGTTCAACGACGACGGCACCGAAAACAAGCATTACTGGCCGTTCCAGGGCATCGACGAGTTGAAGTCGCTGGGCTTCACCACCGTGGCCATGGCATTGGAGGATCGTTCGATTTCGTTGGACGAACTGACACGCCGTCTGCACGCGCCTGCCGAAGATCCGACGCATATCGACAAGCTCGCGCTGATCTTCGGTACCGAGGGCGACGGCCTGTCCCACCATACGATTGCCCGCGCCGATTTGACCGTGAAGATTCCGATGAGCCACGGCGTGGATAGCCTGAACGTGGCGGCATCCAGCGCAGTGGCGTTCTACGCGACACGCTAAGGAATCGCACGCGCTCCGAAAAGGCCGGATCCTTAACAAATCTACGAAACTGTTCATCGCAAGTTCACGGCACGCGGGGGCGAAAGCCTTGCATGTTCGTTTTTTTCTGCAATTATTAACTATGTAAACCGAATGCAAGGAAGCATCCGGCCCGGCAGTGCGGTGTCGAAAGACGCTCAGTAACAGAGAGGACAGTTACGATGACCAAGAATCCCAAGATTCTGTCGATTGTGCTTGCAGGTGGTGAGGGGACCCGCCTGATGCCGTTAACCCGTGATCGCGCGAAGCCCGCCGTTCCCTTCGGTGGTGTGTATCGTCTGATCGATTTCCCGTTGAGCAACCTGGTGAACTCCGGGTACCGTCAGGTCGTGGTGCTCACCCAGTACAAGTCTCACTCGCTTGACCGCCACATCTCCCAGGTCTGGCGTTTCTCCCCGCTGCTTGGCTCGTACGTCTCCCCTGTGCCCGCGCAGCAGCGTCTCGGCAAGCACTGGTATCTCGGCTCCGCCGACGCCATCTACCAGACCATCAACATCATCGAGGATGTCCAGCCGGACATCGTGGTGATCGTGGGTGCCGATCACGTCTACCGCATGGACTTCGAACAGATGGTACAGCAGCACATCGAGTCCGGCGCCGAGTTCACCGTGGCCGGTATCCGCCAGCCCATCGAGGAATCGAACCAGTTCGGTGTGATTGAGGTCGATCCCGATCACCCGAACATGATCAAGAACTTCCAGGAGAAGCCGCCCACCACCACCGGTCTGCCGGACAATCCGAACCAGATTCTGGCCTCCATGGGTAACTACGTCGCCAACACCAAGGCCCTGTTCGAGGCTCTGGCTCTCGATGAGAAGGCTGCCGACACCAAGCACGACATGGGCGGCGACATCGCCCCGTACTTCGCTTCCCGCAACGAAGCCGGCGTCTACGACTTCAACTCGAACGAGATTCCGGGCTCCACGGCCACTGATCACGCTTACTGGCGCGACGTCGGTACGATTAAGCAGTTCTACGATGCGCACATGGATCTGATCGCCTATGTGCCCGAGTTCAACCTGTACAACCAGGATTGGCCGATTTACACGATGTCCGGCAACCTGCCGCCGGCCAAGTTCGTGCACGCCGGCCGCGACCGTCTGGGCCACGCCACCGATTCGATCGTCTCCCCCGGTGTGATCGTCTCCGGCGGTGAAGTGCACCACTCCGTGCTCTCCCCCAATGTGCGTATCCACTCGTGGGCACAGATTGTCGATTCCGTGCTGTTCGACGGTGTAGTCATCAACCGCCGCGCCCGCGTGTACAAGGCGATTCTTGACAAGAACGTGGTACTCACCGAGAACTCCACTGTCGGCATCGATACCGAGCACGATCTGGCCCGTGGCTTCACCGTCACGCCGGATGGCATCACGGTTGTCCCGAAGAACACCATCGTCGATGACTGATTGACCAGTCCAGACATGGAAAAGCCCCGCATCATGCGGGGCTTTTCTCGTATAGAGCTCCCTCTGATGAGGGAACTTACTAAGCGCTATCAGTACTTTGGCATATTGTCGAAGCTGAAGCCTAGGGCGGCGAGCTGGTCGCGGCCTTCGGGCGTGATGCGCTCCATGGTCCAGCGCGGATCCCACGTCCAGTCGATGCGGAACTCCTCGACCAGACCGGCCAGCGTGGATGCGCATTCGTCCTCGATAAGGTCGGTCAGCGGGCAGGCCGGCGTGGTCAGCGTCATCGTAATAATGGCGCGGCCTAGCTCATCGATCTCAATGCCGTAGACCAGACCCAAATCGATCACGTCGATGCCAAGCTCCGGATCAATCACCTGATGCAGTGCCTCGCGCACGTCTTCGGCAGTGGCGCGGCCGATATCGTCAATCGCCTTGATCGGAATCTCGCTGCCATCGGACTGTTCGTCATCCTGGCAACCGCATTTGCCGTGGTGACCGCCACACGCACAGGTGTCATCGCCGGACGCAGCAGAGTGCTCGATCGGGCGTCCGTTCGGGAAGCCCTTGGCCAAGGCCGGGTTGGCCATCACGCGGCGAGCGGCCTCCTCGTCCTGCAGGACGCCGTTGACAGCATCGAAAACGGACGGCTGTGGTTCGGGAACCAAATTATCGTTGGACATATTTCCTCAGTTCTTTGCAGCGAGGGCTTTGGCGATGGAGTCCTTCAGCCCTTCCCAGCCTAGCAGAGCGCATTTGATGCGCATAGGGTATTTCGACACGCCTTGGAATACCACGGCGTCGCCGAGCTTTTCTTCCAGGTTCTCGTCGTCCAGACCGGCACCGCGCGATTCCATCAGCTTGTGGAATGTCTGTTCCAGATCCATGGCCTCGTCAACGGTTTTGCCGTCCACCAGATCGACCATCACCGACAGGCTGGCCTGCGAAATGGAGCAGCCGTGGCCGTCCCACACCAATCGCTTGATGGTGTGCGGTTCGTCATCGGAGACTTCGACATGGATGGTCGCCTCGTCGCCGCAGGTCGGGTTGAACTGGTGCGATTCACCGGGCGTGCAGTATTCGTGGCTGGCTTGTACGGTGACATTGGCCGCTGCGTCCGCGGACTGTTCGACCGCTGCGTTGGGCGCAAAGGATTCCTTGCCATGCGGATGTTTCGACGCCTCGAGGATGACCTCTTGGTACATCTGTTCGAGGTCATCCCCGCTCATACCGAATTCGTTCATGGTGTTCTGTTTTACTCCACTCCAAAGAACTTACGGATGCCCTTGGCCGCTTCGACCAACGCTTGGGCATCTTCGACCGAATTGTAGACACCGGAGGAGGCACGGTTGGATGCGTATAGGCCGAAGTGGCGGTGTACCGGCTGGGCGCAGTGGTGTCCCACGCGAATCGCGATGCCCTGGGCGTCGATGAACTGGCCCACATCGTGCGGATGCACGCCGGCCACGTCGAACGCCACGGTGCCGATGCGGTCCACGTTTTCGCGCGGCCCGAGGATGCGAATGCCATCGACGTCGCCGAGCTTGAGCAGTTCGGCGGCGATGGTCTTCTCATGGGCTTCGATGTTCTCGAGCCCGATGTTCATCATCCATTCGGCGGCGACGCCTGCGGCCACCACTTGGGCGACCGGCTGGGTGCCGGCCTCGAAGCGGGCCGGAGGGGCCATGTATTGGGCCTCGTGGTCCATGTAGGCGAGCTCGACCATGGAGCCGCCGAAGTTGGCCGGCGGCAGGGCTTCGAGCAGGTCGCGCTTACCGTACAGGAAACCGACGCCGGTAGGACCGTACATCTTGTGCGCGCTCCAGGCGGCGAAGTCCACATCAAGCGCGTGGAAATCGACCTTGAGGTGCGGTACGGACTGGCAAGCGTCCAAGATGAAGATCGAACCTACTTCATGCGCACGCTTGATGATCGGGGCGATGTTGGTGATGGCACCCGTGGCGTTGCCCACGTGGGTGACGGCCACGACCTTGGTACGCTCGGTGATGACTTCGTCGAGGTTGTCCGTACGCACACGGCCGTCCTCGGTCAGGTCGATCCACTTGAAGGTGGCGCCGGTACGGTAGGACAGCTCCTGGAACGGCAGCAGCACCGAATGATGTTCCGCACGCGAGACGACGATCTCATCGCCCGGCTTCAGGGCAAAACGCTTGGCGGCTTCTCCCCCACGCCCCAGCGATGCATTGCCGAATGCGGTGGCGAGCAGGTTCAGTCCGGCCGTGGCACCACCGGTGACGACGACCTCCTCTTCACCTTCGGCCGCATTCGCGCCGACCAGCTTGGCCACCTTGGCTCGGGCCTCCTCAAAGGCCATGGTGCTACGGGCGGCCAGCTCGTGCGCACCACGGTGCACGCCGGCGTTAATTGTACGGTAGAAGTTCGCCTCGGCGTCGATCACCGCATTCGGCTTCTGCGAGGTGGCCGCAGAATCCAGGTACACGAGCGGGTGCCCGTGAATCTCCTGATCCAGAATCGGGAACTGCGCCCGAATCGCCTTAAAATCAACCATTATGTTCCCCCTACTTACGTAACAATTGTACGAAACGAGTGGGAGTCTGACATGGCCTGTTCGCGACCGTAAAGACCTGGCCTAAGCGGCCCGGAGCGTGTCGAGAATAGGGCATGTCAGACTCCCACGGTCACGGACTCAGGCCAGTGCGGACTCGGAGTCGGCGCCTTCGGGCAGGTACTGGTCGTAGCCGTTCTCTTCGAGTTCGTCGGCCAGCTCAGGGCCGCCGGTCTTGACGAAGTGGCCGTCGGCGAACACGTGCACGATGTCCGGCTTGATGTACTTCAAGATACGGGTGTAGTGCGTGACCATGAGGATGCCGAACTGGTTGGCTTCCTTGGCGCGGTTCACGCCTTCGGACACGATGCGCAGGGCGTCCACGTCCAAGCCGGAGTCGGTTTCGTCAAGGACGGCAAACTTCGGTTTCAGCAGTTCGAGCTGCAGCACTTCGGCGCGCTTCTTTTCACCGCCGGAGAAGCCTTCGTTCACGGAACGGGAGGCGAACTTCGGGTCCATCTTGAGGCGCTTCATGGCTGCGGACAGGTCCTTGGCCCACTGGCGAATACCGGGAGCCTCGCCGTCGATTTCGGTCTTGGCGGTGCGCAAGAAGTTGGTCATGGACACGCCCGGTATTTCGACCGGGTACTGCATGGCCAGGAACAGGCCGGCCTTGGCGCGCTCGTCCGGAGTCATCTTGAGGATGTCCTTGCCGTCGAGGAGGGCCTCGCCGGAGTCGACCACGTACTTGGGGTGGCCGGCCAACGTGTAGGCGAGAGTGGACTTGCCGGAACCGTTGGGGCCCATGATGGCGTGGGTTTCGCCGGAGTGGACGGTCAGGGTGGCACCCTTCAGGATCGGCTTGATGCCTTCCTTGGTTTCGACGTGGACGTGCAGGTCCTTGATTTCGAGTGTTGACATTGTTGTGCTCCTAAAAATGCTGTTCTTACTTGTCTTCGAGGACCTGTGCCATGGCGTCGTTTTCGCCACGGGCCAGTCGGCGGTCAATCACGGTCATCAGATGTTCGGAGATGGCGGGAATGCCGATTTCCTCGACGAGTTCGCCGAAGAAGCCGCGCACCACGAGCTTGCGGGCGTCGGTTTCGGGGATGCCGCGGGATTCGAGGTAGAACAGTTCCTCGTCGTCGAAGCGGCCCACCGAAGAGGCGTGACCGGCACCGATGATGTTGCCGTTTTCGATTTCGAGGTTCGGCTCGGAATCGGCGATGGCGCCCGGGGTCAGGACCAGGTTGCGGTTGAGCTCGTAGGAGTCGGTGCCGGGGGCGGTGGGCTGGATGAGCGCGTTGCCCACCCAAGTGGAGTGCGCGCCCTTGCCGTCAAGCGCGCCCTTGTAGACCACGCGGGACTTGCAGTCGGGGTGGTTGTGTACCACCATCGTGCGGTGTTCGATGTGCTCGCCGGGGTCCACGAAGTAGATGCCGAGCATGTTGAGGTCGCCCTGTTCGCCGCCGAAGTCCTGATCCATGCGGATGCGGACGATGTCGCCGCCCAAGGTCACGACGGAGTGGCGCAGGGATGCGCCTTCGCCGACGTGGATGCGGTGGTTGGCCACATGCTTGGCGGTTTTGGCCCATTCCTGAACGAACGTGGTGGAGACGTGCGAGTCCTTGCCGGTGGTGATTTCCACGCCTTCGGCCAGTCGTGCGTCACCGTCGTGTTCCACGACGACGTCCGCATGAGCCTTGTCGGCGGCGGCGATCACCAGATGGAAAGCGTCGAGGTCCTCCCCCGCGCCGTGCACCTTGACGAGCACGGGCTGGGCGATCTCACCGGACAGTTCCAGAATGGTTGCGGTGCGGCCGGATTCCCATTCGACTGCGGAGACGCGGTCGTTGGGCTTGGACACAGTGCCGGACAGGCCCTCACCGAGCTTGATCTGGCTGAGCTTCACGCCTTCGGCCAACGGCGAGCCGTCAATCATGGAGACTTCGATCTGCGTTTCGCCGGAAGGCTTGAACACGGTGAAGAACTCGTTGATGCGCTCGATAGGCGTGTAGCGCCATTCGTCCTGCTTGCGGCTGGGCTCCGGGTAGTCGCCTGCGTTGAACGAGCGCACGGCATGGTCCACGGAGGACGGCATGGCGGCCGGAATCGCGTACGGGTCGTTGGGGTCGGCGACCGGAATCTTGATTTCCTTGACGGGTGTTGTGTTGTCGGTCATCGGAATCAGCCCACCGATCCTTCCATCTGGAGTTCCACAAGTCTGTTGAGTTCGAGCGCGTATTCCATAGGCAGCTCGCGGCTGATCGGTTCGACGAAGCCGCGCACGATCATGCCTCGCGCCTCTTCCTCCGTGAGACCTCGGCTCATCAGGTAGAAGAGCTGGTCTTCGGAAATCTTGGAAACGGTGGCTTCGTGGGCCATCGAAACGTCGTCTTCGCGAACGTCGACATGCGGGTAGGTATCGGAGCGGGAGAAGTCGTCGACCAGCAGGGCATCGCACACGGTCGAGTTGGACGAACCGTACGCGCCCTTGACGATTTTGACCAGACCGCGGTAGGCGGAGCGGCCACCACCACGGGAAATGGACTTGGCGACGATGGTGGAGCTGGTGTGCGGGGCGAGGTGAATCATCTTCGCGCCCGTGTCCTGGTACTGGCCCTTGCCGGCGAAGCCGAGGGACATGGTGGATGCCTTGGCGTACGGTTCGGCGAGGATGCAGGCCGGGTACTTCATGGTGGCCTTGGAACCGATGTTGCCGTCGACCCATTCCATCGTGCCGCCCTCGCGCACGTAGGCACGCTGGGTGACGAGGTTGTAGACGTTGTTCGACCAGTTCTGCACGGTGGTGTAACGCACGCGGGCGTGCTTTTCGACGATGATCTCGACGATGGCGGCGTGCAGCGAGTCCTCGGACCAGATCGGGGCGGTGCAGCCTTCCACGTAGTGCACGTAGGAGCCTTCGTCCGCGATGATGAGCGTGCGCTCGAACTGACCCATGGCCGGGGTGTTGATGCGGAAGTACGCCTGCAACGGGATGTCCACATGCACGCCCTTCGGCACGTATACGAACGAGCCGCCGGACCATGCCGCGGTGTTGAGGGCACCGAACTTGTTGTCTTCCGGAGGCACGACGGTGCCGAAGTACTTCTTGACGAGTTCAGGGTATTCGCGCACAGCGGTGTCCGTGTCGACGAAGATGACGCCCTGCTTCTTCAGGTCCTCCTGGATGGAGTTGTAGATGACCTCCGACTCGTACTGGGCGGCCACGCCGGAGACGAGGCGGTTCTTCTCCGCCTCCGGGATGCCGAGACGATCGTAGGTGTTGCGGATGTCGTCAGGCAGTTCGTCCCAGCTTTTCGCCTGCTTGTCGATTGGCTTGACGTAGTACTTGAAGTCGTCTGCGTTGAAGCCGGAGAGATCCACACCCCAATCGGGCATGGGCTTTTCGAGGAACGCCTTGAATCCACGCAGACGCATGTCGAGCATCCACTGCGGCTCGCCTTTGTCGGCGCTGATCGCGCGTACGACGTTCTCATCAATGCCTCGTTTTGCGGCTTCGCCGGCGGCATCAGAATCATGCCAACCATAGTTGTAGTCGCCGAACTGGCTGATGATCTCGTCATCCTTCTTGATCTTGTCCTCGTTGACGCGGGTACGATCAGCCACATACTGGCTCATCTCCACGTCAGCGGCGGCGTTTGGTGCTGTGTTTTCGGTCACCATCCTGCCTTCCTTGTATCACACTTAATCCTATGAAAACCTAGCAGAACCCAAGTGCAAACACTAGCCGCCCTGACGCATATTGGCTGTGGGCTTGATTACACGAATGCGATACAGCGATATTGGAGCCGGGCAAGCTTGTCCCATGCACACCGAACATCGCGTATGCGGCATTATGTGTCGCACCACTGCATGCCGTATTTGTTACATATCACACTGTTGCATATCACACTTGGATATGCACGCTCGTGCCCATATTGCACCAGTTGTAGAACCATTCGGCCACATCCCATCCGATACCCACGCAACCATGAGATCCGTTGGCAATGGAGGGCATTACGGCATCCGCTACATATCCGCCGGCAATACGGTGGATTGCGCAACCGGAGGAGAAGTAATTGACGAAGCCCACGTCTTTGACATCCCATGTTTCCACCGTGCCATCGGCAAGATTCAGCGTGCCGCTCATATCTTGACTGGGCAACTTTTGCCATACGTTGAAGTCACCTGTCGGCGTACACATCATGCCAACGCATTCGCCGGTGACGTTGTCGTTGCCCTCCGCGACCACGACATTCAATGTCTTGACCACCGTGTCATTCTCATAGGCATAGAGCTTACGGTCGGACAGGTCAATCGCCACGCGATGAGTGACCTTGACTTCCTGTTTGGGATCTACCTTGCCGTCCACATTCACTGAGCCAGTTCCCGTGGCCAGCACCTGAGCCAAGCGAGCACCAACCTCCGTATCCGCGCCATCGGCAATCACAATGCCATCATGGCCTTCTGTTTCAGTGCTCAGCACCTCGCCAGCATTATTGACGACGACCTTCTTGTCTTCACGTTCCAATTTGAGATTCGGCTTGATTTGCTCGTCATAGTATTGCTGCAGCTTATCGGCATCAAAGACCACGTAGCCATTACGTACTTCATTGTCTTTCAGCTTTGACTGCTGGTTGGCGTCGATGCGCATGGCCGAACCCAGCATGGACGCATTCACGGTGGCGATGTCTTTATCCGCCACCTTGATGGCCACGGCATTGTTCACTAGGGTTTCCAGCGTGGTTTTCGCCTCATCGGCAATTGCATTGGTAATCGTCGGTTCGGTTACGTCGAGTTCCACCCGAACGGTCTGTGGCTGGACACTGCCCAATGACTCCACTGTGGAAATGGCTTGCTTCGCAATGCTGGTGGCGTTGGCTCCCTGGCCATTTTCTCCCGCAATAACGTTGAAGCCACTGTTGTTATCGTTCAATGCGACTTGCGCGTCAACAGGTTCTTGTGCATCAATGTTCAGCGCCTTATCTACCACACTGCCATCAGCGAGCTCGGGATTGATTTGCGGGGCCACATCATGCGTAATCCAGAACGCATACTGTTGCCACCATGCGTCACCGCGTTGGGCATTGATGACATCGGATGCGATTGCTTCACCATCAACTTCGATGCCGAGATCTTTCAGCGTGAACGTCGCCGACTGCCCCTGGTATTTCGCTCGTACCGCGGTGTTGTCGACCTGGTCGTTGATTAGGTCGACAATCTCCTGCTCGGGTTTGCCGGTAACTGAATTTCCCCATAGCGTTGTGCCAGGCAGCACGTGATCTTGGAAGAACCAAACACCGCCGCCACAGGCAGCCCCCAAGGCAACCAGCAGACAAGCAATCACCACCCACGGCCAGATGCGGCGCCTCCTCATCTCATCGCCCTGAATGGAATCTGATGCAGCAGCATCCACACTGTCTGCCACAGTGCCGCTGACGGCATTATTCGCACCAAACAGAGGCGCAAACTGCTGGGTCGAGTCATCAAGGTGTTCGGTCATGGTCGGTCTTTCTGCGATGGCCTACTAAGCGTTATCTGCATACTACCAACACACCATAGAAACGGTAATTTTTTACCGTCGCCTTCCAATACATCATGCTGCATGCTGCTCATACAACAAAAAAGACGTGGTGGCGAAACATCATTAGATATTTCGCCACCACGTCTTTACCGTATGTCTTGCACTACGCCGATGACGGCAGCCAGCACATCATGCCGCGATATTATGCACGGCACGAAAGTGCGTCAGCGCGCCGCCTGATGGTCGAGCGCGGCCTTGACCAGGCCGGCGAACAGCGGGTGCGGCTTGGTCGGGCGAGACTTGAACTCCGGGTGAGCCTGGGTGGCCACATAGAACGGGTGCACGTCCTGCGGCAGTTCCACGAACTCGGTGAGCTCGCCGTCCGGGCTCTGGCCGGAGATGCGCAGGCCGCCTTCGCGCAGACGATCCTTGTAGGCCACGTTGACTTCGTAACGGTGGCGGTGACGCTCGGTGACATGCGTGGTGCCGTACAGTTCGGCGACCAGCGAGCCTTCCTCCAGCTCAGCCGGGTAGGAGCCAAGACGCATGGTGTGGCCCATGTCGCCCTTGCCGGCCACGATGTCCTTCTGCTCTTCCATGGTGGCGATCACCGGGTTGGCGCAATCGGGCTCGAACTCGGAAGAGTTCGCGTCTTCAATGCCCAGCACGTGGCGGGAGTATTCGATGACCATGGACTGCAGGCCCAGGCACAGGCCGAGGGCAGGCAGCTTGGTTTCACGGGCGAACTTCAGAGCGCCGATCTTGCCGTCGATGCCGCGGATGCCGAAGCCGCCGGGGATCACGATGCCGTCGACGTTGTCGAGAGCGGCGGCCGCACCTTCGGTGGTTTCGCAACGATCGGCCGCAACCCACTTGACGTTGACCTTGGCCCAGTTGGCAAAGCCGCCGGCCTTGATGGCCTCGGTGACAGACAGGTAGGCGTCCGGCAGATCGATGTACTTGCCGACGATGGCGATGTTGACCTCGTGCTTGGGGTGGTGCACACGCTCCAGCAGGTCGGCCCATTCGTCCCAATCGACGTCATGGAACGGCAGGCCGAGCTCACGCACCACATAGGCGTCGAGGCCCTCCTCGAACAGGATCTTCGGCACATCGTAGATGCTCGGCGCATCCACGCAGTTGACCACGCCTTCGGCATCGACATCGCACATCAGGGAGATCTTGTCCTTGATGGACTGATTGAGCGGGCGGTCGGAGCGCAGCACAAGGGCGTCCGGGGAAATGCCGAGCTGGCGCAGCATCATCACGGAGTGCTGGGTGGGCTTGGTCTTGAGCTCGTGGGCGGCGGAAATGTACGGCACCAGGGAAACGTGCACGAACATGCAGTTGTCCGGGCCGAGATCGCGGCGCACTTCGCGGGCGGCCTCAAGGAAGGGCTGGGACTCGATGTCGCCGACGGTACCACCGATTTCGGTGATGATCACATCCACGTCATCGGAAGCCTGGGCGCGCATACGAGACTTGATTTCGTTGGTGATGTGCGGGATAACCTGCACGCACTGGCCGAGGTATTCGCCGGCGCGCTCCTTGCGCAGCACTTCCTGATAGATCTGACCGGTGGTGACGTTGGCCTTCTGGCTCAGGAAGACGTCGAGGAAACGCTCGTAGTGGCCGATGTCGAGATCGGTTTCGGCACCGTCTTCGGTCACGTAGACCTCACCATGCTGGAACGGGTTCATGGTGCCCGGGTCGACGTTGATGTACGGATCGAGCTTTTGCTGCAGAACATGGATACCGCGGCTGCGCAGCAAACGACCGAGCGAAGATGCGGTCAGGCCCTTGCCGAGAGAGGAGACAACGCCGCCAGTGACGAAAATATGCTTGGTGACGTGTTCTTGAGAATTACCATGTGTTCTTCTAACCATGGAATTTCACTCTATCATCCGTGTATGACCCGGCGTGTTCACCAGACGCGTCGGCCCCGACATGGCGTACTTGAACAATACGAATAGTAGGCTCGTCAAAAAGCATACGCAAGGTCATAATCACGTCAAACGTCTTATCCGCCAGCTATTGCAGGTATTGGTCGAGACGCACTAGGCCTAACGCATATAGGACAAACGCTGTTTTCAGGTTTTTCAGCGAGGCCCATTCATCGGCACCGTGCGCGTTGCCGGCACCTGGTGCGATGAATGGCGGGGTCTCCAGGTCGATGCCGTCGACCGCCGGCACATGGTCGGCATGGAATTCGGGACCGAAGTTGAGTGCGCGCGGGATAAAGCGGGCGTGGGTGCCGTCGCCGACAGCCACGGGTCGAGCCTCGCAACCGAGCACGTCGTTGTAGGTTGCGGTGAGCAACTGGACACGCGGGTCGTCAGCCTGCACGTAGTATGGGTCATCGTTAAGGATGTCGACAATGCGGCCGCCCGCCGCTTCGGCTTGTGCTTGAATACGCTCGATGATTTGTTCGTGTGCCTGGCCTACCGCATAACGGATGTCGAAGTGCAATACGATGGCATCTTCAGAAGTCTCACCTGATACCGCGCCTAATACCTTGTCTGCTTCAGCGAACTCATTCGCCGGTATAATCAAACCACCATTGGCGGTAGTCGGTCCGCTTTCCGCATTCTCGCAATCGATACCCAAGCCGGTGCCATATGAGTCTTTTGTCCATTGGGCAATCGCCTGCGCTGCAGTGAGGTCACGGCCTTCGAGCAGACCGGACCGGGCAAGCGCCGTAGTGAGCACCGCTATAGCGTTTACGGTACCGGACGGCTGGCAGGCATGACCGGCGACACCGGTGGCCTCAATCGTGACGCCTTGCGCTGTTGCGTTGATATGCAATCGCTCGGCGATATCTGGAGCGATGTTGCCGCTCTGGCAGAATGCTTGCCGCACGGTAGATTCGTCGACGCCGGTGAGGGTGATTGCGGCGGCCCCGGGAACCGTGTTAGTGGCGGTGCCGGCATGCCAACCGCGCAATTGCGGCCCGACCGGCAGTTCGACATCCACATCGAGCAGTCCTTTTTGGATATTGTTCACCGGGAAGGGACCATCGATGACGATGGCCTGGTACGGCGCGCCGATGTTGGCGACGAACCATTTGATGTCGTTGAGCGCGATCTCTTCGGAGCCGCCGAACAGTATACGTACGCGGTGGCGGAAACGGTGGTCGTGTTCCTTGAAGAAACGGAGTAGGAAATAGCTGGTCAGCGCGACGCCTTTATTGTCCAATGAGCCGCGACCGATAACAATATCGCCAATAACCTGCGGATCGAAGGCATCGTGCGTCCAACCGTCGTCGGCGGGGACTACGTCGAGGTGGTCGACGAAGGCGATGTCACGGTCGGTCTCCACGTTCTCCTGTGGATAAACGACTTCCATGACGTGGCCGGTGTAGTCGCGCGTAGGCAGCCCGTCTCGTCCTGCCTTGGCCAGCATATGGTCGAATACACGGCGTACTTCGGGTCCATAAGGCGCGCCCGGACGAGGATTCGGGTCCGATTCGTCGGAAACCGACGGGTAGCGCAGCAGCTCACACAGCTCATCGACGAACTGTGCGCGGTGGGCGTCAAACCAGCGTGACGCGGCATCGACGAGATCACGTTCCGTGGCGGTGAGAGTCATGGCTTCCTTTACTTGGACGCTTATGGTTTCCTCAGGTAACAGGAATCCCGGGCGCAACGTCGACTGCTACCCGGGATTGGCTGGAGGGCTTGGTTCTATTCGCTCAGCAAGTGCGCCACAGCATCGAGCGCGAGCTTGTAGCCGTAGAAACCCATGCCGGTGATGGTGCCGGTGGCCACAGGGCTGATTACGGAACGCTTGCGGAACTCGTCGCGGGCGGACGGGTTGGAAATATGGACTTCCATAAGCGGCAGGTTCTCGTCAATGACCATGTGCGCGGCGTCGGCGAGAGCATACGAATAGTGCGTGAAGGCGGCGGGGTTCATGACCACCGGGGTTTTCTCGTCGGCGGCTTGGTGCATCCAGTGCACCATTTCGGCTTCGTCGTCGGTCTGACGCACCTCGACTTCGAGGCCGAGGTCCTTGCCCCATTCGGTGCAGAGCTTGCGCAGGGTGTCGAGGTCTTGACGACCGTAGACGTCGGGCTGGCGGACGCCGAGACGTCCGAGGTTAGGGCCATTGACAACGATGACTTTGGTCATTGGGACTCCTTTTGTTTGTGCTTCTCTCCCTCCGCCCCTTCGGGGCACCTCCCTCATCAGAGGGAGGTAGAAGGTAAATCCGACTCCGGGGTACCTCCGTTAGAGGGGAGCCAAGTACTTTTTTCTGAGGGGATGGCGAACGGCACGGCCTACGGCCGTTCAATTACTGCTGGATACGACGGAATGCTTCTTCCACGGCTTCGGCGGGCGGGTTGTCGAGGTGTACGACGTGACCAATCTCGTCGAGGACCACGAAGCGCAGCTCATTGCCGCGGGCCTTCTTGTCGCGATGCATCAATGCGAGCACGTCGTCGAACGAGCCGCCATTCCACGACGTCGGCAGACCCATCGAAGCAAGCAACGAGCGGTGATAGTCAACCAGATCCTGATCGATGTAACCGATCAGATGGGCCAGCTCGGCGGCATACACCATACCGACGGCCACCGCATTGCCATGCCTCCAGCGGAAATGCTCGAGCTTTTCGATGGCATGGCCCATCGTGTGCCCGTAGTTGAGGAATTCACGCAGACCCTTCTCTTTCAAATCGGAGGAGACGTGGTAGGCCTTGACCTTTACCGTGCGCTCAATGAGCTCGGCAACCACGTCTTCGAGCGGCGAGCCGAGGAATGTAGAGCCGTCGAAAGCGCGCAGTTCAGCTGCGTGGTCTTCGAGGATATGCAGGATTTCGGGGTCGCGGATGAAACCGGATTTGGCGACTTCGCCGAGACCCTCGATGAAGATGTCATTGGGCAGCGTAGCCAGCGTCTTGGTGTCGGCCAGCACACCGGCAGGCGTGTAGAACGAGCCGACGAGGTTCTTGCCCTGCGGGGTGTTGATGCCGGTTTTGCCACCGGTGGAGGCATCGACCATGGCCAGCAGCGAGGTCGGGCAGTTTACATAGCGCACGCCGCGCATCCACGTGGCAGCCACGAAACCGGCCAAATCGGTTGCGGCACCGCCGCCAAGCCCCACCACGGCATCGGATCGGGTGAAACCTTCGTTGCCAAGGCGTTCCCAAATGCCGTTGGCCACGGTAATGGTCTTGCCGGGTTCGGCATCCGGAATCACGATGTCGGAAACCTCATAGCCGCCCTGACGCAACAGGGCGCGGGCACGATCGGAGTGTCGCTGCACCGGCTGAGTGTGGATAAGCGCGATTTTGGCGGGTTTGGGTCCCAGCACGTCGACCAGATGGTTCATGGCACCTTCGCCAATGACCACATCATACGGCTCAATTGCCGCTCCGGTAACATGCACTGCTCGCTCAGATACCATATCAATCACTTTCTTCGCTGCGCCCTGAGGCGTAAGCCCCCGGGTATGGACATGAACGTTGGCGACCTCGCGGAATACTGGGTCACGCTGCTTGAACAGTTTTTTCCAACGGGAGTTGGCGTTGCCATTGAGCATGGGCCGGCCTCCCCCACGGTTCGCGCGTTCCATGGCTTCCGCCGGATCGGCATCAAGGTAGACCACACGACCGCCATGGTCGATGTAGGAGGCGAGGGCATGCTGGGTGGATGGCGTCATGGGAGCGCCACCGCCCAGCGAAAAGATACCGTCGAAATCCTCAAGCATATCGGCGATGAGATCGGCCTCGACCTCGCGGAATGCCGGCTCACCGTATTCCTCGAAGTAGGAGGGAATCTTCATGCCCACTTCACGTTCGATCTCCACATCGGCATCGGCGAACGGCAGACGCAACATATGCGCCACTTCCTTACCGACACGTGTTTTGCCGGCTCCCATCATGCCGATGATGACGGCGCGGGGGCGTGCGGTCATAATCTACGAATCCTCTCGACGATTGGTGAGTACAGTTGCTGATGGTTCCGCGGCAGTCGTCACGAAACCATACGCCCTTCGTTCAGCGCATGTGCTCCGGCCACGAGGCGAGATACGACTCAAGGTTGCGCCGTGTTTCGGCAACACTGTCTCCACCGAACTTATCCAGCGCGTACTTCGCCAAAGTCAGACGCACCATGGCCTCGGCCACCACGGATGCCGCAGGCACGGCGGTGCTGTCGGAACGCTGGTTGATGGCTTGTGCGGATTCGCCGGTCAGCACGTCGACCGTACGCAGGGCCTTGGGGATGGACGGAATCGGCTTCATGGCACCGCGTACGCGAATCACCTGGCCATTGGACATACCGCCTTCAATGCCGCCTGCGCGGTTGGACAGACGGTCGATGCGGCCGTCGGCGTTGACCACGATCTCATCGTGCGCCTGCGAACCGGGGCGGGAGGCTTCCAGGAAGCCGTCGCCGATCTCCACACCCTTGAACGCCTGAATGCCCATGATCGCGGAGGCCAGAGCCGCGTCCAGTCGGCGGTCGGACTCCACATACGTGCCGATGCCGGCAGGCACACCGTAAGCCAGCACTTCAATCACGCCGCCCAACGTATCGGAGGCCTTCTTGGCCTCGTTGATGCGTTCGATGATGCGGGCTTCGGCCTCTTTGTCCAGCGTACGGACAGGCGAGGCATCAAGCGCTTCCAGATCGTCGGGGGTGGGCAGAGGCAGGTCGGGGTTGGTCTGCACGCCACCAAGCGCCACCACGTGGGCTACGGTGCGGATGCCGAACGCCTGATCCAAGAACTGCTTGGCCACCTCGCCCAAAGCCACACGGGAGGCGGTCTCACGGGCGCTGGAGCGCTCCAGTACCGGGCGGGCGTCGTCAAAACCATACTTGCGCATGCCGGTCAGATCGGCGTGGCCCGGGCGCGGGCGGCTCAGCGGCGCATTGCGGCCTTCGCGCGGCAGGTCATGGTCGAGTGCATCGGCGCTCATGACCTCGGTCCACTTCGGCCATTCGGTGTTGGCGATTTCGATGGCCACCGGCGAGCCGAGGGTCAGGCCGTGGCGTACACCGGTCAGCAGACGGACCTTGTCTTGCTCGAACTTCATGCGGGCACCGCGACCATATCCAAGTCGACGGCGTGCCAGTGCGGAAACGATATCGTCCGTGCTAATACGCACGCCGGCCGGCAACCCTTCAATCATGGCCACCAATGCTTCTCCGTGAGACTCCCCTGCCGTCTGCCAACGCAGCATAACTTCCCTCGTTTCATGTGTGTACGTCTATGTGTACGTCTAGCTAGGGGTTAATGTTAAGCCATGCCATACCTGTTCACGCTACCCGGTCTGCTATGTGGGCTTGCACTGTCCATTGAGGATGTTCGTCATCGGCGGGTGCCGATCGCGTGGGTGGCTGCGGGCGCGTTGCTTCAGCTGGCCGCCGATTTCGCGTATGGAGTGGTGGTGAACGACCTGTTCGTGCTGTTGCAGGCGCTGTTGTTCACCGTGCTATGTTGCCTGATCCAGTTCGCGTTGGCGTTGCTGGTGCCTCGGTCATTGGGATTCGGCGATGTGACCGCCTTGATACCTATGGGATTGTCTGTCGGACTGTTTGGCCTGTTGCCTGTGGTGGTCTGGTGGCTGGCGATGGGCGTTGCCGGCATCACATGGATTGCCTTGTGGACGCGATTCGACCCACAACGCACATCACCGGCACATGCGGGCAAGGTGCCGTATGTGCCGGTGATATTGGCGGGCGCGATTGTGGCGGTGGTTGTTGGGGCTTAATCCCGTATTACTCCCCTCAGTCCGCTTTGCGGACAGCTCCCCTCGGCGAGGGGAGCCAATGAGGTGACTACTGGTTTTCGGCTTGCCACTTGCGTAGTTCGGCCACGTTCTGGTCATGTTCATCGGCGGTTACGGCGAACTTGGTTTCGCCGGTGTCCAGATTGACCGTGCAGAAGTACAGCCAATTGCCGCTTTCGGGGTGCAGTGCCGCTTGAATGGCGCTATCTCCGGGATTGCTGATCGGCGTAGGCGGCAGGCCGGAGATCTTGTACGTGTTGTACGGGTTGGACTCGTCTTGGGTCATCTCGGTGGTCACCTGCGCGGGCTTGACGTTATTGCCATAGGCCACGGTGGAATCCATGCCCAACGACAGGCCCTGCTCCAAACGGTTCTCGATGACTCGCGTCACTTTGCCGTAGTAATCGGCTTTGTTGACCTCGGCCTCGGCGATAGAGGCGATGATCATCACCCGTTCGCGGTCACTGCCGGCCGGCACGCCCAATTCATCCAACTTGGCGATACGCTTATCGACCATGGCCTTGAGGATTTCCGAAGCGCTCTTCATGCTCTTGACGTTGTAGGTTCCCGGCTCCAGCCATCCCTCAAAGCTACCGCCCGCTTCATTGGGCAGAATATCCTTACCCTTGTTCTTGATAATCGTGTCGAATTCGCTTTGGGCAATGCCGGAAAGCTTCGCGGCGTTGGCGAACACATCGGTGGCACGTTCACCGGGACGAACCTCGAGGAAGCCCGCCGCCTGGTTGGTGTCGGAGAGAACGTCGATCACTTTGGATGCGGCCATATGCTTCTTCAATGTGAACGTTCCCGGATAGAGTGTCGTGCTATTGGCGTTGACCACGCTGGTGAACGCGGCAGTAGACTTGATGACTTCGGCCTTGAGCAGATTATCGGCGATCTCCGCCGCGCCTTGGCCCTCGCTCACGGTGAATTCGACCTCGCCATAGCCCGGTCCCGGATAGTCCGCGATGGCCGTCGACTGGTTGCTCCGGCTGTCGCGCCATGCGATGAGCTTGGTTACGCCGAAATAGCCGCCGCCGATAAGCAGGGCGACGATGGCGATAGCGATGATAATGCCACTGATACGCTTGCGCCTGCGCTGTGCACGTCGCTTGCGCATCTCCCTGCGGGATTTCGGCGGTTCTGGCGGCTCGGCCCCGCGCATTGGTTCTGACCCCTGTTCGACCCAATGCGTGTTGTCATCAAAGAACTCGTTAAAATCATCGGTCATAACCGATACCTCACTGCTCCCGGGTACGGTCGAGTGCCGTCTGCAAAATCACCACTGCCGACTGCTGGTCAACCACCGGCCTGTGCTTGTTCGAAGCTTTATGGGCCTCGAACAGCTGACGATGCGCACTGACTGTTGTCAATCTCTCATCTATCAATGATACCTGCGGAATCTGATACTCCGTAGAATCACTGTCTTCACTCTCTGCTTGCAGCCTCTTCTCCAGATTGGCCGCCCACCTGCGCGCTTTTTTGGCGCTTTTGCCTTCTGTACCGTCCATCTGCAGGGGCAGTCCGACGATTACATGGTCCACATGTTCGTCTTCGATGACGTTCAGGACCTCGTCAATAGCAAAGAAATAGTCGCCGGCAACATGAATGTTGCCAGCAGGATGTGCAAAGGTAAGCTCCGGGTCGGACAGTGCCAGTCCGACCCGGGCATTACCCAAATCAACGCCTAACCACACCACTGGCGGAATCAGGCTTTCTGCGCCTCGTGCTTGAGCGCTTCGAGGGCCTCGTCGATCTTGGAGGCATCGACACCGCCACCCTGGGCGAAGTCCGGCTTGCCGCCGCCACCGCCGCCGAGGACCTTGGCTGCGCCACGCACCAGATCACCGGCCTTGATGCCGGCCTTGCGGGCGGCCTCGTTGGTGGCCACGGCGACCATCGGCTTGTCATCCTCGTTCACGCCGGCAAGGGCCACCACCACGGGGGCGTCTTCACCGAGCTGGGCGCGCACGTCGAGTACGGTCTTGCGCAGGGCATCGACCGCGCCAAAGTGGCCCACGTTCTTGACGGCCACCTTGACCGGGGCCGCGGAGTTCTTGGTGTCAGCAACCAGCGCCGGAACCGAGGCGGCCAGCTGGGACTCGTACATGGAGGCCAAGCGACGATCGGATTCCTTGAGCTTGGCGAGCAGGGCGTTCACACGCTCGGCGAGCTCGTCCGGACGAGCGTTGAGCTTGTCGGACAGCTGGGAGACCAGCGCGTGCTCACGAGCGTTGAAGTCATAGGCACCCTGGCCCACGACGGCGTCGACACGACGCACGCCGGAGCCGATGGAGGCTTCGGACAGGATGTTGACCATGCCGATCTTGCCAACGTGGTCCACGTGGGTACCACCACACAGCTCGCGGCTCCAGCCGTCTTCGCCGATGGAGACCACGCGTACGATGTCGCCGTACTTCTCGCCGAACAGGTGCATGGCACCGAGGGCGATGGCGTCGTCGAACTTCATTTCCTTGGTGGTCACGGCGAGGTTGTCGCGCAGCTTGTCGTTGACGCGCTCCTCGACTGCGGAGATCACGGACTTGGCCGGGGCCTTGGACCACTGGAAGTCGAAGCGCAGACGGTTCGGGGCGTCTTCGGAGCCGCGCTGGGTGGCCTGCGGGCCCAGCTCCTCACGCAGCGCCTTGTGCACCATGTGCGTGGCGGTGTGCGAGCGGGCGATGGCGCCACGGCGGGCCAGGTCGATGTTGGCGTTGACTTCGGCGCCGACGACCAGCGTGCCTTCGGTCAGACGGCACTGGTGGACGATGAGGTCCTTGATGGGCTTCTGCACATCGTCGACTTCGAGCACGGCGCCGTCGTCGGACAGGATCTCGCCCTGGTCGGCGAGCTGGCCGCCGGCCTCCGCGTAGAACGGGGTGCGGTCGAGGATGACCTCGACGTTGGCCGGGCCGGTCACGGCGGGCACGGAACCCTTGCCTTCCTGCATGATGCCGATCACCTTGGCGCGGGCGGACATGTCGGTGTAGCCGAGGAAGTCGATCGGGCTGACGAGCGTCTTCTTGAAGTCGTCGTAAACGGAAAGATCCACGTTGTGACGCTTCTTGAGGGCGTCGGCGCGGGCGCGGGACTTCTGCTCGGCCATGAGTTCGCGGAACTTGGCCTCGTCCACCTTCACGCCCTGTTCGGCGGCCATCTCGAGGGTCAGCTCAATCGGGAAGCCGTAGGTGTCGTGCAGCTTGAAGGCGTCCTCGCCGGCCACGACGGGCTCGGCGGAATCGCTCTTGGCCTTGTTGACGGCCACGTCGAGAATCGTGGTGCCGGTCTCAAGGGTGCGGCGGAAGGCGTCTTCCTCGCCATACGCGGATTCGGACACCTCATGGAAGGTGTCGTTGAGCTCCGGGTAGCTGGCCTCCATGGCGGCCTTGGAGGTCGGGAAGAGGGTGGGCAGCACCGGATCGGTCACGCCGAGCATGCGCATGGAGCGCACGGTGCGGCGCAGCAGGCGGCGCAGCACGTAGCCACGGCCCACGTTGGACGGGCGCACGCCGTCGGACATGATCATCAGGGCGGAGCGCACGTGGTCAGCGACCACGCGGAAGCGCACGTCGGCGTCCTCGTTCTCGCCGTACTTCAGGCCGGAGAGCTGCTCGGCGGCCTCGATGACCGGGAAGACCTCATCGGTCTCGTAGATGTTGTTCTTGCCCTGCAGCAGGTAGGCCAGACGTTCCAAGCCGGCACCGGTATCGATGTTCTTGTTCTCAAGCTCGCCCACGATGTGCAGGTCGGTCTTGGACTTGACGTTGTCGACCTCGTAGTTCTCGAACACGAGGTCCCAGATCTCGATGTAGCGGTTCTCGTCGGCAATCGGGCCGCCTTCCTTGCCGAAGGCGGGGCCGCGGTCCACGTAGATTTCGGAGCAGGGGCCGCCGGGTCCGGGGCCACCGGTGGTCCAAAAGTTGTCTTCCATGCCCATCTTCTGGATGTGCTCGGGGTCCACGCCCTCGTTGATCCACATGGAACGGGCTTCGTCATCGTCGGTGAACGTGGTCATCCACAGCTTCTCGGGGTCGAAGCCGTAGCCGCCCTCATCCTGCGAGGTGGTGAGCAGCTCCCAGGCGTAGTGGATGGCCTCTTCCTTGAAGTAGTCGCCGAAGGAGAAGTTGCCGAGCATCTGGAAGAAGGTGCCGTGGCGGGTGGTCTTGCCGACCTCGTCGATGTCGAGCGTACGCACGCACTTCTGGTTGGAGGCCATGCGGCGCTTCGGCGGGGTCTGCTCACCCATCAGGTACGGGATGAACGGCACCATGCCGGCGATGGTGAAAAGCGTGGTGGGGTTCGGGGAAATCAGGGATGCCGAGGGCACGATGAGATGGTCGTGCTTGGCAAAATAATCGAGGTATCGCTTTGCGATGTCCGCAGTGCGCATGAGCGGATGAACTCCTTGTTTGGGTAATGGGCGCAGTTGCGCCTGGTATTGGTGGAAAAGACTGGATTATGAGGATTAGTTTGTTCTAGCTGATTCAGTGACTAGATGGCAAGGCGGCATGCGCGTGTCAGTTGGCGCGCTCGATGTACTGACGGTTGAGCTCAGCCTCGCGGGCTCGACGGGTGGCATTGAACTCGTTGACCAACCCTTCGAGTGTTTTCATCGGCACATTGTCCTGATCGGGGCCAAGCAGGAACTGGCGTGCCGCATCAGGCGTATTGGCCTTGACATAGGCCTGTGCCTTGGTGACGGCAACGATTCCGATGGCCACGCCGACGCCGACCCAGAAGATGCGTTTGAACATCACTCCCCCTTCTCGGCGGTGTCGTTGACGGTGGTTTTCGCGGCGTTCTTCGCAAGGAAGGACTGACCCGTGGTTTTCAGCGCGTAGAAGGTGGAAGCGATCTTGATGATGGGCTTACCGAGGAAGGAGCCATACAGATCGGTCAACGCACCAACGTTGTTGGCGGTGGTGGAAGCCGCGGCGGAAATCTTGTTCACGTCTTCGAGCGACTTGTTGACCTGCTTGACGGTGGTCACGCCTTCGTCCAGCGCGGGGATGGCGTGTTCACCGGACTCCCGGACCGTCTGCGATATCTGATCAAACATCTTGCCCAGCCTGATCAGCGGATAGATCATGAAACCGGCCAATACTGCGAACGCGATGGCCGCGATCAGGCCAGCGATCTCTCCGACTCCCATTGTTTCCTCCTTGCGGTCACACTTACTCGCCTAAGGGTAGCACTCCTTCCCTATTTCTTGGCATACCATTGCATGCGCAGGGCGAAAACCGTGCGCGTGGGCGTATGCGGCTATAGGCGAAAGGCTGTCCTGCTGACGCTTTCGTTTGCGGCGTGCCGCCGTGGACCGTACGTGCTATTCGATATGTATTGCTTGCTATTTGCTACTTGCCGTACGAAACGATGGTCACGGCTTCGCCGAACGGCTTGTCGGTGTCGAAGTCGATCACGGTTACCGAACCATTGGCCGGGCGTTCGTTCAGATCGAGGTCAGGGCCGCCGAACCGGTGACCGAGGCTAAGCAGTGTGTTGCCATGCGAAATCTGCAGCACATCGTCGCCGTCCTTGAGATTCGGGTTGTCGGCGATAAGACGGAACGCACCTTCGACGCGCGTCCAATATTCCTCATCGGATTCCGCGTCGTGGAAGGGATCGGCTTCCTTGAGAAAATCACGCGAGGCCCCCAACCCGAACTTCTCGACGATTTGGTTGTAGGTTTTGACGCCGTGGGGCGCTCCCGCGGCGTACCAGGCCATGGCCATGTCAAGTCCCTCGTAGTAGCCGTAGAACTGCTCGCGGAAGTGCATGTCCGTCACGAGTGCGGGGCGCGGGTTACCCGCGGCTTCGTTGATGTCGAGAATTTTCTCGGCCGTCTGCTGGGCACGCGTGGTGTCCGAACAGTAGGCGGCGGCGAACGTCAATCCTTTCAGTCGCTCACCGGCCTTGACGGCATCGGCGACGCCCGACTCGGTCAGCGGCGAATTCGACCATCCCTGCAGACGGTTGTATCGGTTGAAATAGGTCTGTCCGTGACGGACCAGATACAGATGAAGAATCATGGTTCTGATTATGTCACCATTCCGGCGGTTTCGGTGCGGGTTGCCGGAAGTCATAAGTCATAACGGCATAGGTCACTACCTGAGATATGCGTAATCCGGGCAGTATACCTAACGATTCCTGAGAGTACACTTAGAATACTGTGAGCATAACCTTGAAACCTGCACCATCTCGATCGTCTGTGCCTGCCCATTTCAGGGGTATCGATGGACTGCGCGCTCTGGCGATTCTTGGAGTCATAGCATTCCACACCCGCCCGTCGCTATTGCAGGGCGGATTCATTGGCGTGACGATGTTTTTCGTTATCACCGGTTTTCTTGCCACACGTTCGGTACTGAACATGGTGGACCGCACCGGGTCCTTTGGATATGGCCGATATCTGATCCGCCGCATTACTCGTTTATGGCCGGTGATGCTGGCGACCATTGCCGTGGTGCCTTGGCTCACTTGGATGTTCGCTCCCAGCCTGTTGCAGAAAGTGGTTTCCGATTCGCTGCCGAGCGCCTTGTTCGCCAGCAATTGGGTGTACATCTTCCGCAAGGTGCCGTATTTCGAGGCGGCCGGATTGCCTTCTCCTCTGACCCATCTGTGGTTCTTGGGCGTGACGATGCAGTTCTATCTGGTTTGGCCGTTGCTGATGGTGGTGCTCGGCAAAATCACCAAGTCCAAATGGGTGCGCTCCATGGCGATTCTTGTCATCATGGCTGCTTCCACCGCCGACATGGTGCTGCTGTTTGACCCGGCCAATACCTCCCGCGTGTATTACGGTACCGATACTCGCCTCGCCGAGCTGGCCGCCGGCGCGCTGTTGGCTATCTGGATTGCGCCTTCCTCGCGAGGTACGGAAGCTGCGGAAGCTGGAGCGGCTTCGCAAACAGTGCAGATCGAACGTCAGGCCGGCGACAAGACGGGCGCCCGTCTCACTATCGTCTGCAATGTTCTTGGCACCGCGGCTTTGGCGGCACTGCTGACCGGATTCTGGTTCGCCAACGGGTATCTGTCGTACATGTACCAAGGCGGGTACCTGATTACCGCGTTCATATCGTTGTGCGCCTTGGCCTGTGCCGTGAACAATGACTCAATCTGGTCGCACGTGCTGGGTTGTGCTCCCCTACGCTATATCGGGTCGCGATCGTTCTCGCTGTACGTCATGCATTATCCGCTGCTGCAGTTCATGAACCCGGCGACACGAACGCAGGCGTTGCCGTGGTGGGGTTGGGTTCTTGAGGCCGTCGTGGTGTTGGCGGCGTCGGAAGCCTTCTACCAGCTGGTCGAGGCGGCCCATAAATCGGTGCAGATGCCTCGTAGCCAACACGCCAAGCCGCTGCCGAAAGCCGGCTACCGGCTGCGCCCGGGCGCGTGGGTCATGTCGGTTATCGGATTGGTGACCGTTGTGGCGCTGACGTGGGCACCGGTGGACTGGAATGGCATCGCTCAAGCGCGAGCCATTCAGCTGCGCCCCGAACTCGCGGCACCCGCCAAGCCGGTCAAGAAACCGGCGAAGCCCGAGCCCGAGTCTTCTGCCATAAATGCCGCGAACGGCGAAACCAATACCGCTGACGCGAATAAGAACGGTTCGGATTCTCAGCCGCCCATCATCAAACCGATTGCGGAAAAGGTGCCAAACAATCTTGACATTTCGAAGTACGCCTATGATCCGGCAACGGAAAGCTGCAACGCGGATATGATGATGGTCGGCGATTCAGTGACGTCGGGTACTTCGGACGCCATCCAGGCCGCATTCCCGAACGCTTTTATCGATGGCCTGCCGAACCGTCAGCTGCCGCAGGCGGTGGATGTGTATCAGCAGGACACCGCTGCCGGCCACAGTGGCAGTGTGGTGGTGTTTGGCCTCGGCACGAACGGCGTGATTTCGAATGAGCAGGAAGTGCAACAGCTCATTGACCTGACCGGCGGCAAGCCGACATACTTCATCACCATCCGTATGCCATACCCGTGGCAGGAGAACAACAACAATACGATGCTGCGTGAGGCCGCCAAGAAGAACAAGAACGTGGGCATCATCGATTGGCATGGGTATAGCGAAGGTCATAGCGAATACCTCAACGATGACGGCATTCATCCGAATATGACCGGTGCCTATGCGTACGCGACGATGATTCGCCAGGCGGTGTGCGGCCAGTAATCGCCCTACAACGCAGGAACCCCGCGGCTTCTCGAAAGAAGCGCGGGGTTCGAGCGGTATGTCCTGGATTTGTTGACCAGAGGGCCCGGATCAGCGGGCGTAGAATTCGACCACGTACTGGATGTTGACCTGCACCGGGATCTCTTCGACCTCCGGCTTACGGGTCACAGTGGCCTTCAGGGACGGCAGGTTCACGTCGAGGTAGCCGGGGACCGCAGGCAGCACGTCACGGTGCACGCCTTCGGCGGCGATCTGGAACGGAACCATGGTCTGGCTCTTGGCCTTCACCTGAATGGTCTGGCCGGGCTTGACGCGGTAGGACGGGCGGTCCACGATGTTGCCGTCAACGAGGATGTGACGGTGCACCACGAACTGACGGGCCTGGGCGGTGGTGCGGGCGAAGCCGGCACGCAGCACCAGGTTGTCGAGACGGGTCTCGAGGTCGGTCAGCATGGCGTTACCGGTCTGGCCGGCAGTACGGGTGGCCTTCTCGTAAGCGGCGCGAAGCTGCTTCTCGGAGATGCCGTACTGAGCGCGCAGACGCTGCTTTTCGCGCATACGCACCGCGTAATCGGACTCGGTGCGGCGGCGGTCACGGCCGTGCTCGCCAGGAGCGTACGGACGCTTTTCGAAGATGCGCTGAGCCTTGGGGGTCAGTGCGATGCCGAGGGCGCGAGACAGACGCACCTGACGGCGAGAACGCTGAACGTTCGTCATTGGATTAATCCTTCTGTCGTTATCTGAACGGAACGCTTGCCTTGCATATGCCTAACAAGCGCTGAGTCGGGCCTCCCCAGCGCTTCGTCGTGAATAAACACGAACGGGTTGGTTTTCTTGCGATTACCTACCGCCGACCCGCTGATGGGCTATGACTCCAGACGGTATCTACCTGTTGGCAGACACCAGCAGACCATATTACACCGAGGCTATGGACAGCACTCCGGCGTCCATGCGATACACCCGATCTGCGTATTCGAGTGCATCGGGATCATGGGTGACCATGAGAATCGCCGTGCCGTTGTTGGCTTGGTCTCTGAGCAGACGCATTACGATGTCGGTGCTCTCTTGGTCGAGGTCGCCGGTCGGCTCGTCGGCGATGAGCAAGCTCGGCTGGTTCATCAGCGCGCGGGCGATGGAGACGCGCCGCATTTCACCGCCGGACAGCTCGCGCGGGTAGCTGTCTGCCAGATCGGCAACACCAAGCTGGGTGAACAGCGTGCGAGCTCGGGTGGCGAACAGGTCCGAACGGCTCGCAGCCGTGTTTGACGGCGTGTTTTCCTGGTCTGTGATTGGCGCAATGACATCCGGCATGAACGGGTCGGCGGCTGAATCGGCGGCCGCTTCATCATTGGTGGCAGCGGCTTGCGCCACGGCATCCGTTGCTTCTGCGTTTTGGGCGAACGGCAGCGGCTCCGGAAACATCGTTGCGGGCAGAATCACGTTGTCGAGCACGGTCAGGTTGCCGAGCAGGGTCTGGCTTTGAGTCACGAATCCGATGGTGCGATTCCTCAGCACGGACAGTGCTTTATCGCCCAAGTCGGCCACATTGCGTCCAGCCACGCTCACGGTTCCCGAGGTCGGGCGAATCAGCCCAGCGACCATGTTGATCAACGTACTTTTACCGTTGCCCGACCGGCCGACGATGGCGATGAATTCGCCGGCATCGACGGTGAGGTTCACGTGGCTGACGGCGTCGAACGGCGTGCCGCGGCGGACGAACTGGCGGGTCAGGTCCGTCAAGGTCAGCAGATGGTCCGGAGAGGGCGTCTCGGTTACGTGCGGCGAATCCGGCGCAGTCGGCGCGTTCGGCTGAGCTGGCGTGGTCGGCTGGAGCTTGGTCGGCTCAACCGTGGTCGGCTGAAACGGCGTAGTTGTCTCAGTCATATCACTCCCCCTCTCGCAGGGTCAGGTAGGCTTCGGGCCGGCCGAGACGCCACATGGTGGCCAGCGAACCGATGATGCCGATGACCGTAGAGCACACAATGGTCACGGCAATGAATCCGATCACCGCAACCGGGCTGGCTTGCAGATACGGCAATTGAAGCTGTTTGCCGATCAGCGAACTGAATGGGAAAATCACCAGGCTGGCCGCGCCGACGCCGATTATGCCACCGATCAGACCGATGATGGCGGATTCCTTCAGAATGATGGCATTCAACATGCCGCGCGTGGCGCCCATGATGCGCAGGGACGCGAATTCGCGTTTGCGTTCGTTCACCGACGAGGCGAATACGGCGAGCAGCACAATCACGCCCATTATCCAGATCACCGCCACGAAAATCTTGAGGTAGGTGACAAGCGCGGTCAGCGAAGTTCTGGTGTTGGCGGTGATGCCGCCGGGGTATACGTACCCCAAATCGGCGAATCGGGAATCAAGACGCTTGATGTTCTCAGCTACGGTCTGCGCTTCGTACCCCTGCTGCGTCTTAATCATCACGGTGGAGACGGCTTTGCCGGCATATTCGGCGGACATGACCTGCTTGGAGACCTTGGCCGAGGCGGCGACCATGTCGGGCACGGTGTTTTGGTTGATGAACACCGAGTTGTCGAGGCTGGTGCCGGCGTTGGCGAGCTGGGCGACGACCGGCCATGAACGGCCGTAGAGTTCGATGGTGCCGTCGGTGGACACGTTGACGTTTGCGCCTGCAATCATCTGACCGTCTTCAAGGGGGCCTTCGAACTGGGAGGCGACCCATGGTTCGATGACGAAGTCAGTGTCCGGGTCGTAACCGATGATCTGCAGCTTTTCGGCACAGCAGGCGGCGGCCAGCGATGATATATAGGTCTGTTCGGTGGCCTGTGCGATGCCGTCGGCCTGCATGACCTCGTCGGCGATGTCTTTGGTGAAATAGAAAGTGCTGGGATTGCCGTTGGTGAGCAGCGCTTCGGCCTTCTGCACGGTGTTTTGCGGCACGACCATGAGGTCGGCGCCCAGGCGCTTTTCCATACTGGTCATGCCAGTGTTGAGGTTCATGGTCAGCATGGTGCCGCCGAAGAATGTCAGCGCGAGGATGGTGACGACGGCGAGCAGTGCGCCGGTGCGGAACGGCTTGCGTTTGAGGTTTTCAATCGGAAGGCCGCGCAATGCGATATGGGATGGCACGATGAATCCTTATGTTGCTTATAGTGCGGTTGCAATAAGCGAGGCCGGAGTCCAGCGTTCGGAATGGCTGGGCTCCGGCCGTCTGCTCGATCAGTTGCGCTTGGCGGCGCGAGAGTCGAGCCAGATGGCGATGGCCGCGAACACGATGGTGAGCACGCCGAGCACGATGAGCGTGGGCAGCATAACCATGCGACAGTGCATCATCGCGCCCTTGCAGATGCCGATCAGAAAGGTGGGTACGGCGAGTAGTAGCAGGGCGTCGGCTGCGGCGGCGATATTGAGGCCGATGCGAATCTGCGGGGCGACGAACAAAGCCACGACGCCGAACACGAGGATGACGACGCCGATGCCGGTGGCCGCCTGCTGCGAGTAGTGGCAGGCACCCGGCATGTCATGGCCGGTGCAGGCGTGCGCAAAGGTCTGGGGCGCGATGGTGATCAGCGCGCCGAACAGAATATTGGGCACGGATGCAAACAGCTTGTTCTTCATAACTACTTTTTCCTCTCCCCTGTTCCCAGGGCTCGTAGGCACAACCTCCGCATTATGCCCACACTGTGATGAAGAACACAAGTCTTGTTTTTTGCGAATTTATTTGGTATATAACTCAGCCCCTCGTCAGAGGGGCCAATTTATCTACAACTTCTCAATCGGCGCTACGCGGAGCATGAGGCGTTTGACGCCGGCGGAGCCGAAGTCCACGGTGATTACCGAATTGCGGCCCTTGTCTTGTGCGTCGGTGACCTTGCCGAGACCGTACTGGTCGTGGCTGATCATGTCGCCCACGGCGAAGTCGGCGATATTCAGGCCATTGTCCTTGGTGAGCTTCGAGCTAGGCACGGCAGAGCCGGTCGAATCGGATTTCGGTGCGGTACGACGCGTGGTGACTTTGCCGCCACGGGTGCCACCATATGAACCGGACGAAGAACCGGAACGGGAACGCGACCCGTAGGACGACCTCGAACCGGAGCCTGAAGAACCATAGGACGAACCCGAACGGGAGCGGGAACCATAGGAGGACGAGCCGGAGCGGGAACCATACGACGATGAACGGGAACCATACGACGAAGAGCCGGAACCCGAGCCATACGACGACCCATACCGCGACCGCGACCCATAGGACGAACCCGAACCGGACGAACCACGCGAGCCGAACGTCGACGACCCGCCAAACGCGGCGCCGCCAAAATCGTCATCATCCCAGCCGCCCAAATCGTCGGCGAATCCATCGGTCTCCCAGCTGGCGCGCATACGCTCCACGCCGGCTTCACGGCGTTTCCAATCAATCAGCGAATCCGGAATCTCGTCGAGGAACTGGCTGGGCATCATATCGGCGGCCTGGCCCCACTGGGAGCGGACGGCGGCGCGCGTGACATACAGTCGCTGCTTGGCGCGCGTGATGCCCACATAGGCGAGTCGGCGTTCCTCCTGCAGTTCAGTGGTGTCTTCCATCGAACGCGAATGCGGGAAGGTGCCCTGTTCCATGCCGGTCAGGAACACCACCGGGTATTCGAGGCCCTTGGCGGTGTGCAAGGTCATAAGCGTCACCTTGCCGGAGTCCTCCGCCTCGCCGGGTAGTTGGTCGGAGTCGGCCACAAGCGCGGTGGTCTCCAGGAATGCGGACAACGTGGCGTCAGGCGTGTTCTGTTCGAATTCGGCGGCAGTGGACTGCAGCTGGGAGAGGTTCTCCAGACGGGAGGCGTCCTGCGGGTCCACGGATTTCTCGAGTTCGGCCCTTAAGCCCGACTTCTCCAATACTTCGGCCACGATCTCGCTGGGCTTGGAGTCGTGCGCGCGCGTGAACTGCGAGAGCGCGCCCATCAGATCGCGGAATGCTCGTAGCGAGGTGGCGGTGCGTGTCGGCACCTCGATCTCATCCAAGTGCATGAGTGCGTAGAAGAAGCTGGTGCCATGCTCACGCGCGTAGGCGAGCAGCACGCCTTCGGCGCGGTCGCCAAGCCCACGCTTGGGCACGTTGAGAATACGGCGTAGATTCACATCGTCGTCCGGATTGACGAGCGCCTGCAAATAGGCCAGCGCATCCTTGATTTCGCGACGTTCGTAGAACTTGGTGCCGCCGACGAGCTGATACGGCTGATTCGTGTTGATCAGCGCCTCTTCGAGCGAGCGGGATTGGGCGTTGGCGCGGTACATGATCGCCATGTCGGAGTAGGCGATGCCCGCTTCGGCGTGCAGGCGCGCGATTTCGGTGGCCACCCACTGGGCCTCCTGCTGGGCGTTGTCCGCCGCGTAGCCGACGATCGGCTCGCCCTTGCCGAGCGCGGTCCACAGTTTCTTGGGCTTGCGGCCCTCGTTGTTGCTGATCACCGCGTTGGCCGCATCCAGAATGGTCTGCGTCGAACGATAGTTCTGTTCGAGCATGATGGTCTTGGCGTTCGGGAAGTCCTGCTCGAAGTCCTGAATGTTGCGGATGTCGGCACCACGGAACGCGTAGATGGACTGGTCGGAATCGCCCACCACGGTGATCCAGGCGGGGCCGGACTTGCCGGCGTTAGGCGCGCCCGGGATGGCCTTCTCCCCCGTGTCCACGCCGGCCAGCTCGCGCACGAGCACGTACTGGGCGTGGTTGGTGTCCTGATACTCGTCGACCAGAATGTAACGGAAGCGGTGATGGTAGTACTCGGCGACGGCCGGGTCAGTGCGCAGCAACTCGACCGTGCGGCCGATCAGATCGTCGAAGTCGACGGCGTTGGCCAGGGCCAAGCGATGCTCGTATTCGGCGTAGATCACCGCGTAGATGGCTTCAAGGTCGCCCACCGTGCCGAACTGGTAGCCGCGCTGGCCGGGCGTGAAGTCGGGCGCGTGAACGGCGAGGTTTTCCTTCCAACCGGTCAGATTGTTCTTGAGGTCGGAGATATGGCCGAGAATCGAGCGTGGAGTGTAGCGCTTGATGTCGAGGTTGAATTCGGTGGCGATGATTTTGACGAGTCGCTCGGAGTCGGCGGAATCGTAGATGGAGAAGCCGGACTTGAGTCCGATGGACTTGCCGTCGCGCCTCAGAATGCGCACGCAGGCGGAGTGGAAGGTGGAGACCCACATGCGCTGGGCCACCGGGCCGATCAGCGAGCCGAGTCTTTCGCGCATTTCGGCGGCGGCCTTGTTGGTGAAGGTGATGGCTAGAATCTGGCTCGGCCATGCGCCGAACTGGCTCAAGATCCAGGCGATGCGGCGGGTCAGCACGCGGGTTTTGCCGGAGCCTGCACCGGCTCCGATCAGCAGCGCCTGACCGCGGTATTGCACGGCTTCCGCCTGCTGCGGGTTCAGGTCGCCCACGAGTTCCTGTGCGCTGCGTGCGATGACTTCCGGCTCGTCGTACACTGTTGCCTCCCTTTGAATCGCGACATTCATGTTTACCACATGCACGGGTCAGCGCAGGACAACGTACACTTACGAGTATCCATATCATTCACTGACATACAACAATGGGAGGTTCAATGCAGGAACTTGAGGAGCGAATCCAAAGCGAGGGAACGGTGAAGGCGGGTAATGTGCTCAAGGTGGACGCGTTTCTGAACCACCAGTGCGACGTACGCCTGTTCGACCGCATGGGTTCGGCATGGGCCGCTCATTTCGCCGGCAAGCACATCACCAAGATTCTGACCATCGAGGCGTCCGGCATCGGCATTGCGTGTGTGGCGGCCCAGCATTTCGGCAATGTGCCGGTGGTGTTCGCCAAGAAGGCGCAGTCCATCAACCTTGACGGCGACCAGTACACCACCACGGTCTATTCCTTCACCAAGCAGAAGGAGTTCCCGGTGATCGTGGCCAAGAAGTATCTGAACGCCGGCGACCATGTGCTGCTTATTGACGATTTTCTGGCCAACGGCAAGGCGTTGCGCGGTCTGATCGATCTGTGCGAAGCAGCCGGTGCCACGGTCGAGGGCATTGGCATCGCCGTGGAGAAGGGCTTCCAGGGCGGCGGTGACGCGCTGCGCGCTGAAGGCTACGATGTGGATTCGCTGGCCATCGTCGAGTCCATGAATCCCGAGACCGGCGAAATCACATTTAGGCACTGAGCACATTGGCTGCTCCCACCGGCGGGAGCAACAGAGAGAAGAAGAGAATCATGTCAGAGAAGAAAACCAATCATTCCGTATCCTTTGAGGCGTTGTCTTCGCTGGACGCGCCAGTATCCTTCTGGAAGGGCATTCCGTTCGGCCTGCAGCATGTGATGGCCATGTTCGTGGCGAACCTCGCCCCGATCTTCATCGTCGCCTCGGCCGCGAAGATGACCCCGGCCCAATCGGCCACCATCATCCAGTCCGGCCTGCTGGTTGCGGGCCTGGGCACTTGCCTGCAACTGTACGGCGCGTGGCTCATCGGCTCGCGACTTCCGATGGTCACCGGCATCTCCTTCACCTACGTGGCGGCCGCCGTGGCGATCTGCGCGGACAAGGGCTATGGCGCGGTGGTCGGCGCGGTAATGGTCGGCGGTCTGCTGGAACTTGTGCTGGGTTTGACGGCCAAGTATTGGCGTCGGTTCGTGCCGCCCATCGTCTCCGCCATCGTGGTCACGTCGATCGGCTTCTCGCTGCTCAACGTGGGTGCCACGAGCTTCGGCGGCGGCAGCGGAGCCAAGGACTTCGGTTCCTGGCAGAACCTGACGCTCGGGCTTATATCTTTGGTTGCCTGCCTGGCGTTCCAGCTGTTGATGAAGGGCACGGCCAAGCAGCTGTCCGTGCTGTTCGGTCTGGTGGTCGGCTATGTGGCGGCTATCTGCATGGGCAAGGTCGATTTCTCCGGTTTCCAGAACCTCGCCATCGTGTCCGTGCCGCAGTTCATGCCGTTCAAGCCTGAGTTCGACTGGGGCTCGATCATCTCCATCGGCCTGCTCTACGTCGTCTCCTCGGTCGAGGTGCTGGGTGACACCGCCGCGCTGACCAAGGTGGGCCTGAACCGTACGCCCACCGAACGCGAGACCGCGGGCGCCATCGCCGGCGACGGCCTGATCTCCACCGTATCCGGCCTGTTCGGCTGTCTGCCGCTGACCTCGTTCGCACAGAACATCGGATTGGTGGCCATGACCAAGGTCGTCAACCGCAAGGTGATTCTCTCCGGCGGACTGATTCTGGTGCTGGCGAGCTTCGTGCCGGCCATCGCCGAGGTGTTCAACTCGCTGCCGCAGGCGGTGCTCGGCGGCTGCACGATCATGATGTTCGGCAACATCATTCTTTCGGGCTTCCAGATGATTGCCGAGGCGGGCTTCACGCAGCGCAACATCACGATTGCGGCGCTTTCGCTGACCATCGGCATCGGCTTCACCCAGGTGAGCGACATCTTCACGCAGTTCCCGGCACTGTTCCAACAAATCTTCGCCTCGAACTGCATCGCCGTGGCGTTCGTGGTGGCCGTGATCCTGAACACCGTGCTGCCCAGCGAGGAGCACTTCCTCTCTGCGCCCAAGGAGGCACCGGCCGCGGACGCCGAGTGATAACAACGCAACATATCAGCTGCGCATAATCACATGATGATGCCCTATCGTCTTGCAGGATGATAGGGCATCATTGATTTTGGGAGAGACTACAAGTTGAACCATGAGTTCGAGCCGGTGGCGTGTCGATCAATCGCCATCTTCCCATTCGAGGATGTCTCCGGGTTGGCAGTCGAGTGCCTTGCAGATGGCGTCCAACGTGGTGAAGCGGACGGCTTTGGCACGTCCGTTCTTCAGAATGGACACGTTGGCGGGAGTGATGCCAATTTGTTCGGCGAGCTCGCCGACGCCAATCTTGCGTTTGGCCATCATGACGTCGAGATTGATGCGAATCGTCATCTCAAATCACCTGCTCGAGTTCGCGCCCGAGCCGGACAAGGAGAACAGTTTCCATACGGCCACGAACGCCGCTTCGATGCAGAACAGGAACAGCACGCCCATAATGAGATATGGCCAGCGCATCGACGTCTGGCTCGGGTAGAGGCCGGCCAGCGCGCCGCTCAATCCCGGTACGGCGAATAGTTGGCCCCATAGGCAGGCCAGCCAGACCAGAATCACGATGGCTTTCAACGCGAGCAACACCCATCGGTTCATGTAGTTTTTCATAGCCCGGTCCTTTCAGGTGCCGACGTTTTTTTTGGCGACACCGCGAACATCGATATGACTATATCGAAAAACGATATACCTTGCAAGGCGTATTGCGTCAACCGGCATTGGTCGCTCGTATACATATAGGCTTCGGCAGACTGTCAGCAGACCGTCAGCTCAACGGAGCGAACGCCATATGAGCCACCCATTCGCGCACGAGCGTGATGACGGCTTCGGGTTGGTCGATGTGCGCGTTGTGACCGGCATTGTCCAGCGTCACGAAGGTGGCGTTGGGATAGTGCGGCAACAGGGCTTGCTGATCTTCGTATCCGACGATCTGGTCTTGCTTGCCGGTGACGATGAGCACCGGACCCGCATATGTGCCGAGCATTTCCTCGGGATTATCGGCCAGCCAATAGCGCTGATCCAGTCGTTCGCATGCCGCACGGTCGCACAACGCCACGCCGGGCAGGATGAACCGTTGGTAGCGTCGCCACGCGTCGAATGACTGGTTGACGCCCATGGTAATGAAATCGAACACCTGTTCCTGCGGCAAGGAGTGCGTCAGCTTGGGATTGGGCTGTGCAACCACATGTTCGGCCACATGCCGGCCGGCATGCTGCGGGTCCACGACCGGCGCGATCAATGCCATACCGGCCACTCGGCGAGGTTCGCGCGCCAATACTTCGCGGACAAGCGCACCGCCCATCGAGTTGCCGACCATGGCGAATGGAGCCGCTTTACCGACAAGACCGTCAATGGCCGTTTGCAGCCAATCCGCCATTTCCGGCAGCCCGCAGGCATGCTCGGGCAATGCCGGCGTACGGCCGAAACCGGGCAGATCCAGATATATACGGCGAATTGAATCATTGCCGTCAAACGCCTTGTCGAGCATCATCAGCGAACGATGGTCCACACCCATGCCATGCACGAACACGACGGGCAATCCATCATCATTGCCCTCAATCGCGCAGTACGGCTGCAATTGCGCCATGTGCTCCTCTCCTTCAACCCGGTACAAATCGCCTTTCACACAATAGCGGCAGCAGCTCCCTTGGTGTCGGAGCAATCCCGACCGCCATTCTCGGTTTCGAGGGGCTGATTTGCGCGGATGTCATGAAGCGTGAAGACTTGTCACAAAGTCGCGTGATGACGCAGCCGCCGTTCAGGTGGATATGCCACGCTGTCATGATGACGGCCGAGCCGGAACACGGCAAATCCCGCATGCTGCATAGGCCAGCCGGTCACGGTCAGCCATGACACCGAAATATTGGAGGCGCAATGGGACAACAGGTGCGGTACGGCAGACGCCGCTCCCATGGCGCGGGCGCGCTGATTGCAGCCGTCATACTTGTTGTTGCGGCGCTGATCGCGGCATGGACGCTGCTACCACGGCTATTCACGCCTCGCGAGACCGCGCGCACGGCCGAGGAAGCATATTGCGCGGCAGTGTCGTCCGACGGAGCCCGCCGCACCTTGACGCCTGATCAGGCGCAGAACGCGGCGCTGATTGCGAACATCGCCGTCACGCGCGGACTGCCGGATCACGCGGCGACGGTGGCCATCGCCACGGCCATGCAGGAGTCGAGGCTGACGAATCTGGACTACGGCGACTTGGATTCGATCGGCCTGTTCCAACAGCGGCCCAGCCAAGGCTGGGGCACGGCGGAGCAGGTGTCCGACATGACCTATGCGACAAACATCTTCTACGATCATCTGCTGCAGGTGCCGGATTGGGAGACGATTCCGGTGGAGGACGCCGCGCAGGAGGTGCAGCGCTCAGGCTATCCGGAACTATATGCCACATGGGATGCGATGGCACGCGCTTGGGCCTCGGGGCTGACCGGTGAACGGTCGGCGGGCGTCACGTGCGCGTTGGAGCCAGCAACCTCCTCGGACGCGGACGGGTTGGTTGCCGCCATAGGAGGTACACTGCCGAATGTCAATGTCTCGGTTGTGTCCCCAAATGGCAAAACCGGCACGAACAACGGCGCTGCAACCAATACGGCCAGCACAACGTTGACGATCACGCTGCCGGACGGCCTGTCCGCCGACAACCGCACTCGACTTTGCTGGCAGACGGCAGGGTGGCTGGTCACACAGGCGCGTCAATACGGCATTGACGCACTGCACGCGGACGGCATGGATTGGAACCGCAAAGCCGGCACATGGATCGGCACCGAAACCGCCGAGCAGACCATCACCTTCACGCTTGCGTGATGTGACCTATACCGCCGTTGCGACCACAAATCCGACTGGTTGGAGCCTACGCCGTCGATGCCGCCTGAGGCACGATACGGATATGTTTTTACTCGTTCGAATGAGCCCAATCCACGACGGCTTCGATGTTATTGCCATCCGGGTCCAGCACGAATGCGGAGTAATAGCCGGGATGGTACGGGCGCGGACCGGGAGCGCCGTTGTCTCGGCCGCCGGCGGCGAGCGCGGCTGCATGGAACGCCTGCACGGCTTGCTGACTGTCAGCCAAGAACGCGATGTGTGTGACCGGCGTGACCGGCGAAGCCTCCGCCTCCAGCCCTTCAATCGGTGACACGTAGAAATCGGAGTGCAGGGTTCCGTCATCCACGCCGAATCCGAGCGTAGGCTCATGATGCGCCTTGACGATATAGCCGAGCGGTGCGAGCGCCTGTTTGTAGAATGTGATGCTACGGTCGATGTCTTTCACGTGCAACGTCAGATGGTCCAGCATGGTCTTGGTCGCCCTCCCCTGGTTCTTGTATTCGATTGCTGCTTGCAGTGTAAGCCCGAACGTTTCCCACAGGGCCGCGCATGGCTATGATGAGAGCAATCGCACGTCGAGTTCGAGACAATATTCAAAACGAATCCAAGGCAATAAGGGGAATGACGATGACCAAGGCACTGATTGTGGTGGATGTGCAGCCGACGTTCTGTGAAAGCGGCGAACTGGGTGTCGCAGGCGGCAACGCGGTCGCCGAGCGGATTGCCGATTATGTGAACGCGCATCGCAGCGAGTACGCGTATATCGCAACCACGCAGGACTGGCATATCGAGCCGGGCGCGCACTGGTCGGCGGAGCCGGATTTCGTGGACACGTGGCCGAAGCATGGTGCGGCCGGCACGCTGAACGCCGAATTGCATCCGGCGATCAAGGCGCTGAATATCGAGCATCATTTCAAGAAGGGCCAGTATTCGGCGGCATATTCCGGTTTTGAGGGTATCGAGGACAATACCGACCGTATCCAGACCCGCGAGGAGGTCGAGGCCGAGCAATCCGCCGGCAAGACGCTGGCCAACGCGCTGAAGGCCGCCGGCGTGAGTCGCGTGGATGTGGTGGGCATCGCCGAATCGCATTGTGTCAAGGACACCGCGCTCGATGCCAAGAAGCTCGGCTTCGAGGTCACCGTGTTCGAGGATCTGACCGTGCCGGTCAGCGAGGAACTTGGTGTTGCGGCCCGCAAGCAGATGGCTGCGGGCGGCATCACATTGGCTGAGTCCCGCTGATCGGGCCGGATATACCCAGAGCGAAGCACACAGCCGTAGCATCAATCACGCGCAAGATTCCCACGCCACCCAACATAGCCCGCCCGCCTCGACCGGCCGATATCATCGGCGAACACGCGGAACCGAACCCTACATCGACGTTCGTTTCGTCTGGTTTGGCCCATGAATTCTGCATGAATTGGGGTGAACTGGCGGGGCTGGAGGCGAGCGGGCGGCGGATTATGGGGCACAATGGTTTCAAGGAGGCCGCCATGGTCGATGACTATACTGCCAAAATGACTGAGCTGATCGAACTCATGCGTCTGATCGGCAACGATACGCAACAGTGCGAGGTCAAGGAATGCAAGCGCAAGATCTCCTCGACCATCACCGATACGCTGTCCGCGTTCTCCAATGGCTCCGGCGGCTGGATTATCCTGGGCCTGTCCGAAAAGAACGGGTTCACGCCGGTCGAGGGATTCGACGCGCGCGCCATGCAGGAGGCGCTGAGCCAGGCGTGCGAGAAGATGACGCCGGTGGTGCGGCCCGTAATCGTCACCTGCCCGTTCGAAGGCGCGAATCTGGTGTTCGCGCGCATCGACGAGATGCTGCCGCGCGACAAGCCCTGCTTCACCACCGCGCTCGGACCGCACGGCGGCTCGTTCATCCGTACCGGCGACGGCGACCGGCGCATGACCTCCTATGAGGTCGACCGGCTCATCGAGGAGCATCTGCAGCCCACATACGATCTGGATATCGTGCCCGACGCCACGACCGATGACCTCGACCCGCAGCTTGTTGCCGGACTGTTGGCACGCGTGCGCGAACAGCATCCGCGCGTGTTCGCCGACCGAGACGGCATCGATGTGCTGCTGGATCTGCAGGTGTTGCGCCATGATGATTCCGACGAGTCGGAGGTCGGCGGAATCCTGCGCCCCACCTTGGCCGGACTGCTGGCGTTGGGCCGCTATCCGCAGAAGTTCTATCCGCGGCTCGGCATTTCGATTGCCGTGTTTCCGGGGACGAGCCGGGACGATGTGTTCCGGGGTGACGAACGATTGGTCGCCTCGAAGTCGGTGGTCGGTTCGATTCCGGTGATGATCGACGATGCGGTCGACTCGTTGATGCGTTGGATTGGCGCGAAGAAGCCCGACTATCCGCCGCTCGTGTTGCGCGAGGCGATTGCGAACGCGCTCACCCACCGTGATTATTCGCCCGATGCGCGCGGCACGCAGGTGCATATCAGCGTGTTCACCGATCGCATCGAGATCACCAATCCGGGTGGCCTGTACGGCATGGTGACACATGATGTGCTGGCGAGCCCTCATCCGGTGACGGGCGCGCCGTTCGTCTCCACCCGAAACCAGTTCCTGTTCACGCTGCTGGAGTCCACGCCGTATCCGGGCGGCGGGTTTGTGAACCCGGAAGGCGGCGACGGCTACCAGCGCATCGCCGCCGCGTTGCGCGAGGCCGGCATCGAGCCGGCGACCACGCGCAACGACATCAACACGTTCACGATGACCATCACCAAGCAGCGCACGATGGCGAACAGTTCACCGGGCGACGTGGTCAAGGCGATTATGACCGTACTGGAGCGGCATTCGGCCATGAGCGTCAAGGAGATCATGCGCGAACTACAGTTGACGCCGCTGGCCGCCACATCCGGTATGCGCGAGCTGATGAAGGAAGGGCGGGTCGCCCGAGTCAAGTTCGCCGACGACCCGGCACAGCGGTATCGGTTGAAAGGCTGATTTCTCACTCGGCCAGCTGCGTGGTGGCGGGCGCGGCCAGGGCGGGGCGGGATCGGCGGAAGCGGCCGGCGGCCAGGCCGATGCAGATGAACATCACACCGAACAGTGCGACCAATCCCAGCGAGCCGGACCAGCCGGCGACGCTTATGCCGGTTTCCGCCGCCGTGCCGAAGCCGAGCGCGTTGTCGATCGCGGTGCAATACCACCAGCCGGGCAGGAACTTGGCTATGGTCACCATCACGCCGGGCATCATGTCAATCGGCAATGCGACACCCGACGTGAACATGATGAGCAGGCCGAAGATGTTGGCGAACCCGTTGGCCGCCTCTTCCGAGAGCCCGAACTCGCTGAGCATGAATCCGCAGGCGACGGTCATCAGCGCGTACACGCAGGTCGCGCCGAACGTCATCAGCACTCCCCCGACGCTCAGGTGCAACGGATCGAGCCCCGCCGCCATCATCAGACCGATTGACAGCACCAAATAGCCGACGCATACGACGAGCGCGAATCCGCCCAACGTCAGCAACCGCTGGAGTCCCATCAGGACCATGCGTCGGGGCGAGGCGGTGAGACGCCGCCGCACCTCGCCGGTGGTGAACGCGCCCAGGATCATCGATCCGCAGATGGTCATCGCCAGGGACAGCGGGTACAGCGCGGTTTTCATGGTGCCGCCGAATCCGCTGACCGCCGTATCCGCAGCGCTTGCCGACTCCTCGGTCGGCGTATCGACCACGGCGATCTGATGGTTCACGTCTGTATCGCTGGCCGATTCGGCGGCCATTTTGGCGGCCTGGGACAGATCCTTGATATCCGGCTTGTCGACTTGCCCTTCCGGCAGCGAGTCCAGCATGTCTTGGTCCAGACTCGCGCCATCAAAACCGGCGGCCCCTCCTGTAGCGTTCATCATGCCGGCGAGCGCCGCCTGGTCGACCCTCGTCTGCGCGCCGATCAGTGCGGTGCGGGTGAGCGAGAGGAACCCGCCGACGTTCATCCGCGCCATCGACCCGGAGCCGGATGCGTAGCTGGTAACCGTGTCCACGTTCGGCGGATTGTCGCCGTCCGCCGCCGCGGCGACATAATCGTCAGCGAATCCGTCGGGAATGATGACGATCAGGTCCACCCAGTTCGAGGCGACGGCCTGTTGCAGCGTTTCGCTGGTGTCGTCGAGGTCCACCAGTTCGCTGGAATCGCGCAGGTAGGCGCGCATCGACGTGGCGATATCACCCCGGTCGGAGTCGCGGTCGATGATGGCGACGCGCGTCTTGGTCGATTCGAACACCGCGGACATGGAGCCGGATGCGGAGGTCAGCATCGCCCAGCTGATGGACATCATCAGGATGCCTATGAATACGAGGTAGATCATCAGGTAGACCCGGTGCGCGAACAGCACGCGCAGCGTGGCTTTACAGGTGTTCATAGCGTTGCCTCCTCAGCATTGCGATGCCGGCCAAGAGGAATACCGCGCTCATCGCCAGCAAAATGGCACAAGTGGTGATGAACGGCTGGTAGCTGTCGTAGTACAAAATGTCGTAAAACAGGTTCGTCACCTGTTGCGCGGGGTTGATGGTGCCGAGGATGGGCGCGTTGCGTGCTATCCAGTCACTGATCTGCATGGCGAAGCCGCCGTACAGTCCGGTGAACAGTGACAATGTGCAGGCGATTCCGCTCGACAAACCGTATTTCGTGTCGTAGGAAAGCTTCGGTACCGCGCCGAGCAGGGTGCCTGCTGAGCTGGTCATGAACGAGGCGATGATGACCGCGAAAATCGCTGCCGGTTCGCGTCCGCCGAGCGAGACGTTGCAGGCGAGCCGGATATAGGCCAATGCGATGGACAGGGCGACCGACGAGCACAGCCAGCAGGAGAGGAAGCCCGCGACGAGCTGTTTGGCCCGGCTCAGCGGCGCTACGGTCCGCCGTATGCCCAGCGCGGACAGGTTCGCCTGTGCGGCGGCGACTGTGCTGATGGAGTATCCCATGGCCATCATGCAGGACATGGCCAGCAGCGCGTAATAGTATCGGGCGATCGCGTCAGGCTGGAAATGCGTGAGCGTCGTCTCATGGGTCATGTCGACGTTCTGCCCGACGCTGTTCCAGAAGTTCCGGCTGAGCGCGGCCTGTGGATTGTCGGCGATGGTCTGCCGGGTGACGGCGTCGGTGCGGTTGTACAGGTCGATGACGCCGCGCAGGGCCGCGAGGCTAATGTCCAGTCCGCTGTTTTGCGTGGAGTCTTTGGCTGTGACGGCGGTTTCCCGGCTCACGGTCATCGCCAATCGGCCGTTATTGTCGGCGGTCAGATAGCCGTTGGCAGTGCCGTCGGCGAGCCGTTGTTCGGCCTCCTTCACGGTGCCGACTGTGGTGATGGTCAGCAGCTTTTGGTCGATTCCGGCGTAGGTCGTGTCGTCTGAGGCCGATTCCGTTTCCCCGGCCAGCGCGTCTACGAAGGTGCGGGCACCGTCCGCCTGCTGCCAACGGGTGTCTTCGATGACGGCCATCGGCACCGGCTTGAGTTCATATGCTTCGGCCAGCCCGCCGAACAGTCCGTTGAACATGGTCGCCAGCACGATCGGGAACACGGTCATCCAGAACAACGCCGACCGGTTGCGCAAGTTCGCTTTCAATGCGACCAGAAATGTGGTCCACATGATGTCTCCTTACTCAGGAACTCCCCTCAGTCACCTTTGGTGACAGCTCCCCCTCGGAGAGGGGAGCCAAGTTATTTGCTTGCCGACTGAGGGGAGCATGGTCAGTCCCTCAGTGCTTTGCCGGTGAGTTCGAGGAACACGTCGTTGAGGGTGGGCGGGCGACTGGTCAGGTGGCCGATGTTGGCGCCGGAGCGTTTCACCGCGTCGAGCACGTCGGTCAGGTTGTGTTCGCCGCGACGGCATCGCACGTCGAGTTCCTTGCCGTCGTAGGTGGCTTCGATCACGCACGGCAGCGCACGGACCTCGGCCATCGCCGAATCCGCCAGATCGAGCGTTTCGATGGTGATGCGCTCGCCCGTGTCGATCATGTTCTTGAGCTCGTCGGCGGTTCCGAGCGCCAGGTGCCGGCCGTGGTCCATGATGAGGATGCGGTCGCAGATCTGTTCGACCTCCTCCATGTAGTGGCTGGTGTAGATCACCGTGGCGCCGGCCTGGTTGAGCCGCTGGATGCCTTCCAGAATCGAATTGCGGCTTTGCGGGTCGACGGCGACCGTGGGTTCGTCGAAGAAGATCAGGTCAGGCTTGTGCGCGATGCCGCAGGCGATGTTCAGGCGTCGCAGCAGACCGCCGGACAGTTTGCCGGGCCGGAACTTGCGGAAGTCCTGGAGTCCGACGAATTCGATGGACTCCTCGACCAGCGGCGCGCGGTCGGTTTTCTTCGGCACGTACAGCGAGCAGAAGTAGTCGATGTTTTCGGTGACGGTCAGTTCGTTGAACACGGCCACGTTCTGCGGCACGATGCCGATACGACGTTTCAGCGCGTAGGAGGTCGGCGTCATCGGCTGGCCGAACACGCGAATCGTGCCCGAATCGTAGGTGAGCAGCGCGAGGATGCAGTTGATCGCGGTGGTTTTGCCGGACCCGTTCGGTCCAAGCAGCCCGAAAATCTCGCCCTGGTTCACGTCAAGGTCAAAATAGTCGAGCGCCACCATGTCGCCGTAGCGTTTGACCAGTTGGCTGACGTGCACGGCCAGAGCCGGGTTGGTTGTCGAGTCGTGTTCGGAAGCTCTGTTGTCGGTTGTCATAGCCACTCCCTTCCTTGGCGATTCCATCATCCCAAGAAGGGGCCGGACGCCGCCACAGGCAAACGTCACGACTTGGCCGTACAGGCGTGACATTTGTCATTACAGTCCTTCGGCGTCGGTCTGCATGGCCTTGTACACCTTATCGACCGGCATCAGGCTGATCTCGTCCATCGAATAGTTGGACGCCCTGTGGCTTTGCGTAATCATCGGTATCATCCCTTTACGGTTGTGTCGACGACATCCGACGCTTGTGCCTCATCTATTCGGGAAGTGTAGGCCCGTTGTCTTGGACCGTCATGCGGGTAATTCCGCACGCCCGTCAAGTTCGTCGTGTTCCGCACACCGCTAGACTGGTGGTGGAAGAGCGTCGAGCCGGGGAGGTGCCATGCGCGTGTTGGCCGAGATGGGCTTGCTACTCGTGTTGGGCCTGGCTTTGGCCTGGCTTGTCGGGCTACGGTCCGATGGCGTGTTCATCGCCGGCCTGCTGTTGGCCGTTTCCGTCGCCGGATTGGTGGAATGGCTGCGTCCCGCGCAATGGTCTTGGGTCTTGTGTACGGCGTATCTCGTCATCGCCGTGGCGGTGCCTTCATGGTGCGCGTTCATGCCGCTCATCGCCTACGATACTGCACGGCTGCCGGCCCTCGCCTCGACCGGAGCCCGGGCTGGGGCACGGACTGCGGCAAGTGGCCGCTCCCCCAGTGTCTCGCGGACCGCGGCCTCTCGCCGTTCCCTTGCCGATGCAATGCGTTCGGCCCCGTGGCTTTCGGCCGCCGCGCGCTGGATATGGGTGTTGCCGCTGATCGCGCTCTGGTTCGCCCGTGGCACCGACCGTCTCCAGACGCTGGTGATGACGCTGGTCGCCCTGCTTGGATTCGTTCTGGGCCGGGCCCGCGCCTCCTCGGACGAGGCGCGGCGCGCGTTGCTGCACGCGCAGGACAGGGCGCGCGAATCCTCGCGGGCCACTCGTTCGCGCATCGCCGACATCGATGAGGAACGCGCCCAGTCGATTCGCATGGCGACCCTCGGCGAGCGCACGCGTATCGCCCGGGAGATCCACGACAATGTGGGCCATCTGCTGACCCGCGCGATCATGCAGGCGCAGGCCGGCAAAACGGTGGCCAAGGCGACGAACGATACGGTCGCTGCGCAAGGGTTCGCCACGTTGGGTGCGACGTTGGATGATGCGATGACGATGGTGCGCCGTTCGGTGCATGATCTTGAGGATGATGGCACTGATTTCGCCGCGCAGATCGATGATGCCGTCACGTCGTTCGACGGCATCTCCCCCGGTTTCGCCGTGACGCTGGCCAACGATATCGCCAAGGCGCCTGCGCCGGTCTCGCGCTGTTTCGCGACCGTGATTCGCGAGGCATTGTCGAACGTGGTGCATCACAGCGCGGCGCGCGAGGCGAGCGTGACGTTGCGTGACTTCCCCGCGTTCTGGCAGTTGGTCATTCAGGATCCGGGGCCGGCCGTGTCCGAGTCCGATGGGTCCCGGACGGCCGCTGCCCGCCCGCGTGCGATGCGCGCCACGCACGTCGGCTCGCGACTCGCCGCCGACGGCGTTGCCGATATGCGTGGTTCGGCCGATGAGCTGATGCGCGGCATGGGTTTGGCGGATATCGAATCGCGCGTGCGCGCCCTTGGCGGCACCGCGGTCTGCGGGCCGTATGAGGACGGCTGGCGTGTGTTCGTATCCGTGCCGAAGAAGCGTTGGACCATGGAATCGAGGGATTGATGAGAATCGCAATCGTGGATGATGATCCGATCGTCTGCCAGTCGTTGGAGACGATTCTGACGGCCACCGGCACGGCCGAGGTGCTATGGATGGCAAATGACGGAGACGCCGCCGTGCGCCGTTATTTCGAGACACCGGCGAGCCGACCGGACGTGCTGCTGATCGATATTCAGATGCCCGGCACCAGCGGTTTGGATGCCGCGCGCGAGATTCTGGCCACGGACCCGGCCGCGCGCATACTGTTCCTGACCACGTTTGCGGACCAGTCGTATATCGCGCAGGCGATGGGACTTGGCGCCAAGGGCTATCTCATCAAACAGGATGTGGCGGCGGTCGGGCCCGCGCTGCAGGCGGTGATGGCCGGTCAGGTGGTGCTCGGCGCGGAAGTGCTCGGCAAGCTCACCGAACGAACTCCGGATCCTGCCGATTCCGACGATTCCAGAGATACCGCCGATTCCATCGAGGGCCTGCTTGGCGAGCGCGAACGTGAGATCACCGCGCTGGTCGCCGAGGGCCTCGATAACCGCGACATCGCCGCCAGACTGTTCCTGAGCGAAGGCACGGTCCGCAATCGCATCAGCGCGATACTGGACAAGCTCGGCCTGACCAATCGCACCCAACTCGCCATCCTCTGGCTCAACGCCCATAGGTGAGGGGGCTTTTGGTCAAGTAGGCCTCTCCCTCCGACATCGCTTCGCGATGCCACCTCGAACGCGATTCAGGACAGCTTGCAGCTGACCTCTTATTCGCTCGTTGTCACTCACCCTCGCCTAAAAACGCCTCCGGCGTTTTCTTCACGGCTCGGCTCATCAGAGGGAGGTTGTGAAAAACCAACCTCAGCTGTTTTTCATGACGATACTGTCGATGGTGTTGGCCACGCGCTCGCAGTCGTCGGAGCACTGTTCGAGGTGACGGTAGACGTCATGCCAGGCGAACACCTGCAGCGGATCGGTGCAGGTGGTGTGCAGCGTGCGCATCGACTCGATGAACAGGTGGTCGGCGTCCGTTTCGATCGTGTTGATGGCGAACACCAGTTCGCGCAACGTCTTGGAATGCCGGAATCGCGGCAGTTCGTTGACCAGCTCGCAGACGCTTTCCGTGGCGCGCACCACCATATCCGACATCTGGACCGCGTCGTCGCGCATGTCGGTCACGTTGTCGTAGTACATGCGGTTGAGCACGCCTTCGATGCTGTCGGTCACGTCGTCGAGCACGTGGCCGAGCTCGTCGATGTCCTCGCGGTCGAACGGCGTGATGAACGCGGTCACCAGTTCGTCCATCATGTCGTGGCGCACCTCGTCCGCTGACTTCTCAATCGCGTGCATGCTGTCCATGCGTTCGCGCAGCTGGCCCGGATTGAAGTCGTGCATGACCTCGGACAGCAGCTTCGCGGCCTGGCATGCGTAGTCCGCGCTGCGGCGGAATCCGTCGAAGTAGAACGTGTCTTTTTGTCTCGCCATGATGGGTGGATTCCTTTCTAGAACACGACCATGAACAGTTTGGCCATTACGAAGCTGATGAGACCGCAACCAGGGAAGGTGAACACCCAGGTGAGCATCATGTCGCGCACCACGCCGAAGTTGATGGCGGAGAGGCGGCGTACCGCGCCCACGCCCATGATGGCGCTGGTCTTGGTGTGCGTGGTGGAGACGGGGATGCCGAGCACGGTCATGACGAGCAGGCACAGCGCGCTTGACAGATCGGCCGAGAAGCCTTGGTATTTCTCGAGTTTCACCATGTCCTGGCCCACGGATTTGATGATGCGTTCACCGCCGACGGACGTGCCCACGCCCATGATGGTGCTGCACAGAATCATGAGCCAGATCGGAATCATCACACCGGTCACGCTGGGTTGGCCATTGCAGAACGCCATGCCGAGGAACAGCACGCCGATGAACTTCTGGCCGTCCTGCGCGCCGTGCATGAAGCTCATGGCCGCCGCGCCCACGATCTGCGCGTAGGTGAAGAACCCGTTGGTGCGGCGGCGGTCCATGCCAGCGCAAATCAGGGTCACGGCCTTGCATACCAACCAGCCGACGGCGAAGCCGAACAGGAGGCTTGCGACCAGACCGTAGAGCACCTTGACCCATTCTCCCATGTTGATGCCGCCGATGCCGCCTTGGATGGCGATGGCCGCTCCGGACAGGCCGGCGATCAGGCTGTGGCTTTCGGAGGTGGGTATGCCGAGCAGCGAGGCGCCCACGCTGTATACGACGATGGAGAACAGCGCCGCGCATAGGGCGATGAGCGCCGCGTTCGTGTCGCCGCCGAAATCGACCATGTTGCTGATGGTGGAGGCCACGGAGGCGTTGAGCTGCGTCATGATGAAGACGCCGAGGAAGTTGAAGATGGCCGCCATGATGACGGCGGAGCGTACGCGCATGCATCGTGTGGTCACGCAGGTGGCGATGGCGTTGGGTGCGTCGGTCCAGCCGTTGACGAAGATGACTCCCAGCGTCAGCAACGTTGTGACGGTCAGAGCCGGGTTGGAAAGCACTTGTTGGAGGAAATGCGCCAGTGAGACGTCCAAGGGGAATTAACACCTTCTTCTTCGGGGGCGGAAGCCGTCACACTGATTGTAACGGAAGAATGTCTACGTAGTTCCCATGGCGCGCGGGTTTTATGGTGTTGTTATGCTATTGCGGCCTGTCAGCAGCAACAACTGGTATTGGGGTGGAGACGGTCGTATTCCTCGCGGGCGCGAATGAATTCGACCTCGCTCATCGGTGTTTCGCCGGGATGCTCGGCCGCGAAATGCTCAAGATAATGGTCGTAGCGGGCCTCGCCGCTGATCTCACGCAGATACCAGACGATGCCGTGCCATACGGCAACGAGTTTGCCGAGCATTTTGTCTCCTTTCGCTGATTATTGGCTCCCCTTGAAAAAAGGGGAGCCAATGACGCACTACGCTGCAACCTGCCCGTTCCGCACAAGCTCATGCAGCTTGGCGCTGTATTCGCGCTGCACCTTCTTCTCAAGCGCGGTGGCGACCAGGCTGGAGGGCGCGAACCACTGGGATTCCACGAACGGCTCCTCGGACGTCGTTTCGGCACCGTACTTGCCAGCGGCGAACGTGCGCGCCACGACCACGATGCCGACTACCACGAAGACGCCCATCATGACCAGGAAGAACACGGAGAGCACGCCGTCCAGATACGCGTTGGACAGCGCGGCCTTGGCGTTGGTCAGCGCCTCGCCGGTCAGCTCGCCGGAGTCGATCTGCGCCTGATACTTGGAGGCGGTGGTGAAGTAGCTCAGCGGCCCGAAGATCTTCTGGAAGTCGGCGGTGAAGGTCACGGCGATGTCCCACACGAGCGGTACCACCGGTATCCACAGGTGCTTCCAGTAGCCCATCTTGGCCACACACACGGTGATCAGCACGAAGCAGGCGGCGGCGAGCAGCTGGTTGGAGATGCCGAAGATAGGCACCATCGCGTTGATGCCGCCGTTCGCGTCGGACACGCCCATCCACAGCAGTCCGCCCCACAGCGCGGTGGCGATCAGCGTGGTGATGATGTTGCCGGGCTTCCAGGTCGGGTCGGCGAACTTCTTGAGCTTGCGCACGTTGCCGAGCATTTCGCCGATCTGGTAGCGGGCCACGCGGGTGCCGTTGTCCACGGTGGTCAGGATGAACAGGGCTTCGAACATGATGGCGAAGTGGTACCAGAAGGCCATCGAGTCGTGGCCGCCCAGGTAGGACTTGAGGAAGTTGGCCATGCCCATGGCGAACGTGGTGGCGCCACCGGTGCGGGAGACGATGGAGGTCTCGCCGATGTCGGCGGCGGCCTGCTCAAGCGCCGCGGCGCCTTCGTAGGTCTTGGCCGCGCCGTTCTCGTCCACGGAATCCCAGGTGACCTGCATCTGGTTGCCTTCGATGTCGGAGACCTTCATCGACTCCACGGCCTTGACGGCGGCATCGGCCTGTTCGCCCGGCGTGGAGGTGGCGGAGATGCTCACGCCGGATGCGGCGGTGATCTGTGCGGCGGACATGTTGGTGGAGAAGTACACGCCCTGCGAGATGGTGATCGCGGCGATCAGCGCGATGACGGCGGTGAACGATTCGACGAGCATCGAACCGTAGCCGATCATGCGAATCTGGTTCTCCTTCTCCACGGCCTTCGGGGTCAGGCCGGAGCTCACCGCGCCGTGGAAGCCGGAGAGGGCGCCGCAGGCGATGGTGATGAACAGGAACGGGAATAGGTTGCCGGAGAAGGTCGGGCCGGTGGAGGTGGAGGCCAGTTCGGTCAGACCCGGCACCTTGACGGACGGGTTGGCGATGATGATGCCGATGACGAGCAGCACGAGCGTGCCGATCTTCATCAGCGTGGACAGGTAGTCGCGCGGGGTGACGAGCAGCCAGTGCGGCAGCGCGGCGGCGGCGAACGAGTAGATCACCAGGGCGATGACGAGCTGCTTGGCGTCCAGTGTGAACACGGCGGCCACGGCCGGGATAGAGGCGATCCATCCGCCGGCGACGATGTCGAGCACGAGCAGCACGAAACCGAGCAGCGTGGTCTCAATGACACGGCCGGGGCGCAGGAAACGCTGGTAGCAGCCCATGATCAGGGCGATCGGGATGGTCATACCGATGGAGAACACGGCCCACGGCGAGGCGGCCATGGCCTTGATGGCCACGAGCGCCAGAAATGCCATGGCGATGGCGGTCATCACCACGAGGAAGATGGATAGGATCATACCGCCGAACTTACCCATTTCATCAGTGGCCATCTGGCCCAGAGAGCGACCGCGGCGCTTGGCGGAGATCCACAGCACCAGCATGTCCTGCACGGCGCCGGCGAAAATCACGCCGAGGATGATCCACAGAGTGGAGGGCAGGTAGCCCATCTGCGCGGCCAGGATCGGGCCGACGAGCGGTCCGGCGCCGGAGATGCCGGCAAAGTGCTGGCCGAAGAGCACGCGGCGGTCGGTGCGTTCGAAGTTCGCGCCGTCATGCACGCGCTCGGCCGGGGTGGCGTTCGCGTCGTCGGTGCGCATGATCTTGATCTGGATGTAATAGGCATAGAAGCGGTAGGCGATGGCGTAGGAGCTCAGCGCCACGACCAGGAACCAGATGGCGGAGATCCGCTCACCGCGCGAGACGGCCAGAATCGCCCATCCGCAGGCACATACGATGGCGATGGCGGCCCACAGCAGGGCCTTCTTCCATGTCCATACCATTTTGGGACGCACGCCTACGGGCAGTCCCTTCGAATTGCGAATCACACGTTCGGCTTCGTCCGGCGTGTAATCGTCCTTGAATTCCAACTTGCCAGGTGCCGGGGCCTGGGCTGCGGCGGTGGTCATAATAACCCTCTGTTCCTCTTCAATAACCTTTGCGGGAAAGGTTCTCTTCATTGCGACCCTTTTGGGGTATCTCTCGTCTGCTTATGGCACTGGTTGGAAGCGTAGCCACGGCATGTAGCGCCTCAGGAAAATGTCCCAATATGTGAGCTTGGCCACATGTTCACGGACTGCGTTTCATGCCGATTACCCGGGATTCGCACCGCGATGTGCGAAAATGGACACGGTATCAATCAGGAGGTGCACAGTGGTTGTAAGCACGGATTCGAGCCGCACAATGCCCGATTGGGTGAAGTACGGGGTGTTCTGGCACGTGTATCCGCTGGGCTTCTGCGGTGCCGATATCAGGCCCGCCGGCCCGCGCCAGTTCCATGGCCGCGGCCTTGACGCGATAATTTCCTGGCTGGAGTACGTGCGCGATCTAGGCGCGTCCGGCCTGCTGCTGGGTCCGGTGTTCGAGTCGGCGACGCATGGATACGACACGCTCGACCATATGCATATCGATGTGCGATTGGGCGGGGATGCCGCGTTCGATCAGCTTGTCGCGGCCTGCCGGGACATGGGATTGCAGGTGATGCTGGATGGCGTGTTCAATCACGTGAGCCGCAATCATCCGGCCGTTCAGGCGGCGCTTGACGAGACCGCCGGACGCTTGAATCCGGCCGACAACCCGTGGCATGGTCTGGTCCGCGCGCATGTCGGTGATAATGGCGAACCCGCTTTGGATGTGTTCGAGGGGCACGGGGATCTGGTGGCGCTGGACCATTCGGCTGACGAGACCGTTGACTATGTGGTCCATGTGATGAGCCATTGGCTGGATCGCGGAGCCGCCGGCTGGCGCCTCGACGCCGCGTATGCCGTGCCGAGCCCGTTCTGGGCGCGCGTGTTGCCGCAGGTCAAAGCCGCACACCCGTATTCGTGGATTTTCGGCGAGGTGATCCATGGCGATTACCCGCGCATCATCGAGGAATCCACGATGGATTCGATCACGCAATACGAGCTATGGAAGTCGATCCAGCATGCGCTGGAGACGGAGAACTTCTTCGAGCTGGATTGGAACTTGAAGCGGCACAACGCGTTCCTGAATTCCTTCGTGCCGCAGACGTTCATCGGCAACCATGACGTGACGCGTATCGCATCGCAGATTGGCCCGGCCAAGGCGGCGTTGGCATTGGCGGTGCTCATGACGGTCGGCGGCGTGCCAAGCATCTATTACGGCGACGAACAGGGCTATGTGGGCGTCAAGCAGGAGCGTTTCGGCGGCGATGACGACGTACGTCCGAAGTTCCCCGGCTCCCCTGCCGAACTGTCCACGCTGGGAGAGCCGACATACCGGCTGCATCAGGCGCTGATCGCGCTGCGCCGTCGCAACCCATGGCTGCTGGATGCGCGTACCGAGGCCGTGAAGCTGGAAAACAAGCACTTCGTCTATCGTTCGACGAGCGCCGACGCCCAGCATTCCCTGACCGTGGACCTCAACATCGAGCAATCCCCCACTTTCACCATCCGCAACGCCGATGGCAGTACAGCGTATCAATGGTGAGCTCCCTCATCAGAGGGAGCTAACTCATTCACCTCTGAATGCCTCGGATCAGCAGGTCGAGCAGGTAACCGTACGACCGGTCGACCCGTTCGCGGCCGCGTGTGCGGGGTTGTGCGGAACGCAGTTCGAATTGGATGAACCCGTGTATGGACACCCAGATGGAGGATGCGATTAGATGGGGGTCATCGCCGCGGAATACAGATGCTGCCTGGCCGTATCGAATGATCTGCGTGATGGCGTCCAGGCAGTGCTGGGCCGAGTCCGACGCCTGCCCCATCCAGACCAGCGCGTAAATGCCGGGGGCGTCCAGCGCGTGTTCACGGTAGATTATGCCCGCCCTGCGCAGGCGCAGCACGGGGTCGGATTCGTCAATGGCGATGAGCTGTTCGCGCAGATCGGTGAAGTATGTGTCGATGAGCGCATCGCACACCGCCTGCTTGCCGCCGATGTGCTGGTAGATGCTGGTGGGCGACACATCGGCCTGTGCGGACAGCGCACGGATGGTCAGACCGTCCACACCGTCCCGTTCCACGATCCGCCTTGCCGCGTCAAGGATTCTCCCGTGGATTTCAAGGGTGGGCGTGCGTTTGGATCGGGGCTGCGATTGCGTCATATCCGTTATTCTAGGGTGCGTACAGGCCATTACCGCCGTTTCGGCATGGCCACGATCACAACGACTGCGGCGATAAGTGCAATCGTCATGGCCGCTAGGCAGGCGAACAGGCATCCGCATCGCAAACACCGGCCTATAACACAATCAGACCCGACGACCATCAAAGGTCGTCGGGCCTGATTCATACGCGCTGTCGGACTAACGGCGTCCAGACTTCATACGGAATGGCGCATTGTGGTGATTCTTCTTGGAATGACGGCGGTTCGGGCCTTCCGTGTTGCCGTATTTGGCGATCATGCGGCGTTCGTGACGCTTGGCACCTTCTGAACGCTCGTCGCGTACGATGCGGTTCTCGTTCTTGCGATGGATGCGCTTGCCGCCTTCGCCCTGACGGGTGTTGCGCATGGACTGCCTGCGGCCGTCATGGGAGCGCTCGTCATAGGAGAAGCCGTAATCCTCGTGGCTGCGTTCATTGCGGCGAGGCTTGCGCGGACGCTCGAAATCGCGGGAATCGGACCGTTCGAAATCACGGCCCGCATTGTGCCTGCGGCTGCCGAAATCATCGTTGCGACCGTATCCGGCCCTGTCGCGCTTATCGAACTTGTCGCCCTTGCCGTACCGATCATTGCGACGGTTCTTGCCGTACTGGCCGCGGCCATTGTCCTGACGCTCGTCGTACCGGTTCTTGCCGTATCCGTCGCGACGGTCGCCCTTGCGGCGCTCCTCGCGGCGGTCATCGCCATGCTCGAACAGATAGTCGCGGCGCTCGGCCTCGGGGTTGCTCATGCCTGCGCGGCGTTCCGCACGGTTGCGGTTCTTCTTCACGGCCTTCTTGCTGGCCTTGTCGCCGTGCTTGCGCTGCGGCTCGCCTTCGGCAACAAACTCGCCGCCTGCGTTCTCGTGCTGGAACTCGGTCTCGGCAACGTTCTGCTCGTCACGGTTGCGATTGCGATTGTGCTTGCGCTTGCCGCCGCGGCCGGACTCGTCGCCCGCCGCGTTCTTGGCGCCCCTGTTCTTGCCCTTGCGCGGGTTGCCCACGGACTGCGACTTGTCGAGGCTCCAACCATCCACGCGCTCGGCGCGGTCGCCCACAAGCTCAAGCACTTCGGGCGAATCGTGGGTCACTTCGATCATCTTGGTCTTGATGCCGGCCTGGTTCAGCAAGCGGCGCGTCTCGCGGCGCTGCTCGGGCAGCACGAGGGTGACCACGTCGCCCGCCTTGCCGGCGCGGGCGGTACGACCGGAGCGGTGCACAAAGGACTTCGGGTCGGCCGGCGGCTCGACCTGCACCACGAGCTCCACGCCGCCGACGTCTATGCCACGGGCGGCCACGTCGGTGGCCACCATGACACGCACATCGCCGGAATCGAACGCAGCGAGGTTGCGATCGCGCTGGTTCTGGTTCAGGTTGCCGTGCAGCTCGGCGGCCGGAATGCCGTTCTGCGTCAGGTTCTTGGCGAGCTTCTTGGCCTGGAACTTGGTGCGGGTGAACAGGATGCGGCGGCCTTCGCCCGAGGCGAGCATGCGCACGAGTTCGTGCTTGTCGCCGCGCGTGGTTTCGAACACGTGGTGGGTCATCAGGTCGGGTTCGGCGGTGGCCGAATCGACCTCGTGCACCTTGGGATCGTGCAGGAAGGTGTTCACCACTTCATCCACGCCGTGATCGAGCGTGGCGGAGAACAGCATGTGCTGGGCGTCGGGCGAAATCTGCTCAAGCAGTCGCTTGACCGGTGGCAGGAAGCCCATATCGGCCATTTCGTCGGCCTCATCGATGACCACGACTTCGACGGACGAGAGCGTGAGCGCCTGCTGGCGCAGCAGGTCCTCAAGGCGGCCCGGGCAGGCGACCACGATATCGGCGCCGGCCTTCAGATCGCGGATCTGGTGGATGTACTTGACGCCGCCGTACACCGTGGTGGTGTTCATGCCGAACGTGTGGGCCAGCGGCATCAGCACGTCGTTGATCTGGTTCGCGAGCTCGCGGGTGGGGGCCAGCACCAGGCCGCGCGGGTGCGGTAGGAAGTCGTCGGCGCGGCGCTCTTCCAGGCTGGCCTTCTTGCGGCGCTTGATTTCCTTGCGGAACTCCTCCATCGCGATTTCGCCGAACGAATCGTAGGAACCGAGGCGGGTGACCAGCGGAATGGAGAATGCGAGGGTTTTGCCGGAGCCGGTGCGCCCTCGGCCGAGAATGTCGCGGCCGGCCAGTGAATCGGGCAGGGTGTCGGCCTGAATGGGGAATGCGGTCTTCTTGTCATCTGCCGCAAGCACGCGCACCAGCGGTCCGGGTACGCCAAGTTCGCCAAAGGTAAGGGGGCGGGATTCCGCGCTGTCGTTCATCTGGAAATCAGCGGAATCGTCACGATCATCGAAATTATTACGGGGCACAGTGGCCTTTCATGTCAAAGGTTACGCAAATTACGCAAGCTTTCCGAGCTTAGCGTAAGCCCCCTACTTTGCTTGGTGCTCGCCACACTGTCATCCCACTCTTTACTTATGACCCCATGGGGCGGTAACTCGCCCATGGGGCGGCAACTTGCCCATGGGGCGGTTTGAAGAAATTGTGAAACCGCAGAATAAAGCCATTTTCACCTACCGCCCCATGAGGGTTTTACCACCCCATGGGATATTTGCCGCCCCATGGGTTTTACCACCACGTAAGGCGAGCACCGCTCCATGGAACACGCAAATGGCCCCCACCCGTGAAGGTAGGGGCCATTGTGCAAAAGGGCTGAGCCAAGATACAGCCCAGTAGCCCTAAAACACACTACAAAATATCCGGATCGTCTTTGGCAATAGTGCCGGTTGCCTTGCCAATGGCCTTCAGGCCGTGGTAGGCCACAAGAATCACGATCGTGCCAATGGCAATGCCGTTGAAGGAAATGCCACCAACAGTGAACGCGAATTGGCCGATGGCAATGATCATGGTGATGGCTGCCACCATGATATTCAGCGGCTTGTCGAAGTTGACCTTGTTCTCCACCCAGATGCGGATACCGATCATGCCGATCATGCCATACAGCAGCGTGGTCACGCCACCGAGCACGCCGGCGGGGATCGTGTTGATCACGGCACCGAACTTCGGGCACAGGCTCAGGATCAGGGCAAAGGCGGCGGCGCACCAGTAGGCGGCGGTGGAGTACACCTTGGTGGCGGCCATCACACCGATGTTCTCGCCGTAGGTGGTGGTGCCGGAGCCGCCGCCGAAGCCGGCGAGCGTGGTGCCCAGGCCGTCGGCCATGAGGGCGGTGCCGATCTGATTGTCGTAGTCGCGGCCGGTCATTTGGGCCACGGACTTGACATGGCCAACGTTCTCAGCCACAAGCACGAGCACAACGGGGATGAACATGGGAAGGATGGAGAAATCGGCCTGCGGCAGGTGGAACTTCGGGAAGCCGATCCATGCGGCGTCGCCGATGGCGGAGAAGTCGACCTGGCCACGGATGCAGGCATATACATAGCCGATGATCACGCCGACCAAAATATTGAGGCGGCCCAGCAAGCCCTTGAACAGCACGGCCACGAGCAGCACGGCCAACAGGGTAACCAGTGCGGTGTCGGGCGCGGCTTGGAAGTTGGTCCACACGGAAGGTGCCAGATTGAAGCCGATGATGGCCACAATCGCGCCGTTGACCACGGGCGGCATGATGATGTCGATCCATTTGGAGCCGGCGTAATGCACGAGCACGCCAACCAGGGCCAGCAGAATACCGGTGACCATGATGCCGAAGCTGGCGACCGCAATGCCCTTGTTGGCGGTGGTGACCGCGGTGATCGGTGCAATGAAGCCGAAGGACGAGCCCAAATAGCTCGGCAGCACGTTCCTGTTGATCAGCAGAAACAGTGCGGTGGACATAGCCGTGAAGAACAGGGTGGTGGACGGGTCGAAGCCCGTCAGAATCGGCACCAGGAAGGTGGCACCGAACATGGCGATGACGTGCTGTGCGCCGATACCGGCGGTGCGCACCCAAGTCAGACGTTCATCGGGCTCGACTACCTCGCCGGGCGCCAGCGTCTTGCCGTCGCCATGCAATTGCCATTGGAAGATATTGGACATTACTACTCTCCTCGCTCTCGCTTGGGGCACGGCATTCACAACCAGCCGCACCACGCACCATTCTAGCTCACGAAGATTTTGTGAAGTCTCTCTTCCGGGAAAGGCTATTTGCCGTAATACTCCAGCAGGTGTGGATCGACGGCCTGCACCACATCCACCAAATCGCCATTGGAGAGATACGGGCGCTTGAATTCGCGCCACGGCTCCACCTTGACCTCCCAGCGGCCGGTCGTCTCGTCGAGCACGGGCCGGGCGGTCTGCTCCCAGCGCACACGCTTGGAGGTGCGGCCGGTTTCCGGGTCGCGGCGTGTATAGTGCAGGCAGGTGCAGTTGGTGATCTTCCAGTCGTCCGAGTCGGCGCGATGCAGGAATTCCTCGTCGGCCAGATCCTCGATGGTGAGCATCAGGGCGAGCATGAAGTCGCCGTGGGTGACCATGACCACGGATTCCGAATCGGATTTGCGGCTCAGCGAGGTCAGGATGTTGTGCACACGGTCCTCGGCCACATCGGCAATCGACTCGCCTGCCGGCGGACGCCAGTACAGCGGATCGGTGTTCTTGAAGTTCCAGTTGCGCGCGTAGTTGTTTTTGAATTCGTCCTTGGTGATGGTGTTGATCTCACCCCAAGAACGTTCACGCAGCACACGGTTCTCCTCCCATTTGGCCTTGGGCAGGGCCATGGTGGCTGCGGTTTCGCGGGTGCGCACGTATGGCGAGACCATGTAGCGGTCGAACAGCTGCTGCTGGCTGACCAGCCAGCGACCGATGCAGTCGGCCTGCTTGCGCCCGGTGGCGGTGAGTCTCCAGGAGCGATCGGGCACAGTGACGTTGTCCTGTGTGTACAGGGAATTGTCGCCCTGCTCGCCCGCCTGGACGATGACGTTCGCTTCGGATTCGCCATGCCGGATTACGTATAGATCGAGCGGCATGCTCATATATGTTCCCCTTTCGTTATTGGTTACGTTGTGTTGTTTTCTGTTGTTTCCTACTTGACTTGCGTGATGGTGTTCCCCTTGACCATGAACGCGTGCCGGGCCATGTCGATCATCGGCTGATCGAATTTGGAGTCGGTGTAGAACTCGTCGATGACGACGTCCGGACCGTACAGTTCGCGGAACCGTTTGGCCTTGTTGGTGCTGAAGTTGAGGTACGTGACCTTCATCGTCCCCACATCCACCTCGCTGGCCACGAGATTCCTCACGCCGAGTCTGCGGCAGGCCTCCCCCACCGTCAGATCGAAGGATGCGGTGAGGATCACATCGTCCGACTCAGGCTGGTACCAAGGCTTGATACGTGCGTAATATCGGTCCCAGAAATCGTCCACGAGCTGTTCGACGCTCGCCACCCGTTTGGATCGGCTCAGTTCCGTGAGATAGCCTTCGGTCATCTTGCCCACGCCGTATTCCATCTGTTCAAGCGTGGCCCGGCCAAGCTTGTATTTGACCGCGTACCGCAGCACGGGGGCGATATAGCGGAACACTTTCGGGTCGTGGCGGGCGGAATACAGGTACAAGTCGAACAGGCTTTCGCCATCATAGATGGTTCCGTCGAAATCGAATACGCGCATACCTTCTGCTTCTACTCTGTTATTCCTTGTCTAAGGCTAATCTCGGTAAGCCGGCGAAAGCGCAAATACGCAGTGAATTTCACATGAACACTGTTTTTTGGATTGATTTCGGTACAGGTAACGTACACTGGTGACAGCGTGGAAGGAGGTGCGTAATGGCGACGTCTGAAATCGAACAATGGTGGATTGATAAGTTTCAGGAGAACCTGGGTCCGATTCGCAAGGTAGCCGGATGGACGACTCAGCAACTGGCCGACGAGCTGGGAGTCGCGCGACAGACGGTGTCTAACTTGGAGACCGGCAAAAGCCCGATGACCAAACTGCAGTATCTCGCTTTACGTACGGTGTTCAGCGCCGAGATCGCACGTCGTGAAGACCGCGATCTGGCACGCATCATCAAGACTTTGGTCGACGATCCCATTGAGCAACGCATTCGCGAACGGCGCGCCCAAGAGCAGGACGGCGAGGCCGTTGCCGACAATGCCCCAGTCAATACGGACGGTGGCAACGTTGCCGACAACGCCGCCACCGAGAAACGCAAGCCCAGTGCCGCCACATTGAAGGCTTCAAAGACTGCCGCAACGGGCAAGCCCACGCTCAGCACGGCGATGCAGGCTCTCGCCGTCATCACCGGCGCATTGGCCAGTGGAACCGCCGCCGGCATCATCACCTACTTGATGTTCCCGGACGGCGGCCCGAACAAGCGCTGAGTCGCCGAAATATCGAAACGGATTGAACAACCCAGTTCGAAGCCCTGAGCACCATTTTGTCCGTGTCGCACCAGCGTTTCCCTCATTATCAGCTGTTTCGAGTTGCATGAATGCACCGTTTATAGGCCGAGAATTTCGTGCTTTTTTGCATCAAATTCTTCTTGGGAGAGAATGCCGATATCAACCAATTCCTTCAATTTCTTCATCGCCTCGACTTGTTCTTCCACAGACATGGATGCCGTGTGAGAGGCGGGAGCAGCGGCTTCCGGTGCCGGCGCAGGTGCCGGCGCTTGAACCGGGGCGGCAGTCATAGGATTGATGGCTTGCGCCATATTCATACCAAGCAACATGCCGCCATCGCCAAAGCCGTTGTCTTGAATACCTTGCGCAATGCGCTGCTGGGCAGCCATATTGCCAGCTTGTTGGGAAACGCCCTCGTATGCGGCAACATTCATCTTATTCGAGGCGAACTGCTGCACGAGCTGACGTGATTGCTCGGTGAACTCGATGCTTTCGATGCCCACGCTGGACACTTCAAAGCCAAAACGATCATTCCATGTACCGGCATTGGCTCGATCGCCACGCACGCATGCTGCGATGTCATTCGCCTTGCCGGGCAATTGCGAAATACGATATTCATTGGACAACGAATTGATGGCCACAATAAACGACTGTACGAATTCGGACAGAATCTGCCTACGTGGCCCTTCATCATCGAATGAATACGACACGGTAGTGGCAGGCACAAAGTTACGAACGAATCGAACTGGATCAGTGACCTTTAGCGACATGGATCCGCGTGCGCGAATTTCCAAATCGACGCCATAGAACCGGTCGTTATACACCAGCGGCGCAGAAGTGCCGAATTTGATGCCACGAATCTCACGCAGGTTGACGAAGGCCACATATTTGGTGCGGCCAGGCTGACCTCCGAAGGTGAATCGATCGGCGACCTGGTTGAAGAACGATCCGATGCCGTCTCCGGCGAGCACGCTCTGTTCCCCGTTGCGATATTCATAACCGCCCGACTCGGTGATGACGTTTTCGATACCTGTTTCAGAGAAAATGAACGCCGCAGTATTCTCTGGCACATAGATACGCGAACCATTGGTGATTATTCCCTCGGAACCGTATTCATTCGAACCGCGATCGTTGTTGCTTCCGCGGGGAATGCCCGGCACAACGACGGTGTGTTCCGTGAACGGACCAGCGGTGATGATATCACGCCACAGGTCCGCGAATGTACCGCCGAGCGCGCCGGCGAACGCCTTAATAACTGCCATCTGTTTTCCTCGATATCTCAATGCACATGGCCGGTCTTGCGACTATGCAATCGCAAGACCGGCCGTTATGCTGGCATGTTGGCTATAGCTGCGTTTCGCGATCGCAGTATTCGCATCGAACGACTTCTTTGCGATGACCGGAAAGCGGAGCGCCACAACCTTCACAATTCACCGAAACCACGGGTTCGGTAATCCCAAGCCCACTACGGAATGCGCCAAAAGTGTCCTTCAGCGCCCCGGCCAGAGCCTCCGTTCCGGGGATGGCCTTGTTGAAGACCGGCTCATCCATTGGCGTATACTGTCTGCCGCGTATACCCATGTATCGTCATCGTTCCTTTCTTGGAAAACCGTTACCTCGATACGCCAGTCTGATCACTGGCCCACCGATGCGAGCTTCTGCGCGCATCGAGTCATGACCTCGGTGTAGTAGGCCGAATCCTCACTGCTGAGGGAGTTTTCGTCAATGGCGTCTACCTTCTGGGAGAACTCAGAGTAACGCTTCATCATGCTGGCATAGTCGGTAGCCATGCTGACCACGTTGTCGGATTTCTGATATTTGTTCATGAAGGCAACATACTCATCGATAAAGGCCTCGTAGCTGTCCATCGTGGACTTGAAGTCAGCACTGTCATTGGTGTTCTGCTGCGCCTTCTGATCCGAAGACTGGTCGCTCTGCTTGTTGGCATCGCTGGAATCAGTGCCCGTATCAGTGCTCTTATCATCCTGCTTCGCGGCGTCGCCGTCCGTAGACGTATCTTCCTTCTTTTCCGGAACCTGGATAGTGATGGACATGATGGTCTCGTCGTCAGTGTCACGAGAAACGCTCACACTGTATCCATCGGCGTTCTTGGCATTGAAGATGTCAGCGGACTTGCTATAGTCCACGGTGAAACCGTTGTCTTGCACGGACTTGGCGTAGTCGGCATACTGCTTGGCGTCGGTATCGCACACCTCGATGGAGAAGTAGTCCGAAGACTCGCTTTTAATTTCACCCTTTGTGGATTTCGGCTGCGGCAGCAGCGCCGCGATATCCGACTCCGGCCATGAATATGCTTCGCACTTGGTGGCGAGCGATGCTTCCAATTCCGCCCGATCAGCCTTGGCCTTCGCACCGTCACGAATTACGAACACGCCACCGATTACCAGACCCACAACGGTGATACCGACTGCCACCCAGGCCAGCACTCGGCCTTGCACCTTGCCACTCGGGCGGGTCACGTATACGGCGAAGCCTGAGAGCAGTGCCGGAATCACCGTGGCGAACAGCAGTCCGCCCCAGGATCGGCCAGAAACATCCACAAATTGGGCGAGTACGAACAACACTCCCCAAATAATGGCGAACACAGCCAGCTTGGAAGTCTTCTTCACCCCTTGTGCATTCGGAGCAAGCACGGCAGGCGCAGCGGCACCAGCAAAACCAGTGGCAGCACCGGCACCATGTGTGGCGGGTGCAGGAGCCACACCAATACGCTTGTCCAGAGCGGCGAGGAACTCATCAACGCGCTTGGCGCTTTCGTTTCCAGTCGCCTCCAGACGAATGGCGGCCCCTGCCGCACCCTGCGGGACTACGGTTAGCGTGCAGTTCACCCCATCATAGGAGTGGAAGGAAAACGCTCCGGTCTGGGTGTTTTCGTTATCCAAGGTAAACGTGGCGCCAGTAGTCAGCTGGTCGTGAATAACTTGGAACAGCTGTTGCGGACTGACCGCATATACACGATCAAATGGCGCGCCGGCGGGCCGCTGCGATGCCGTAGCCGGAGTCATCGGAGTAGTGGTAGCACCATCAGACGCTACGTTCGGTTGGCCAGCCGGTACAGTATTCGGCACGGTAGGCGCATTCGCGCGATCTTCCGGTGCGTCATTCGTGCCTTCGGACGGTGGAACCGGCTGAGGTTGTTGATCAAATGGCGTTGTCATGATGCCCTTCTTTCCTTAAGCAGCAGCATTACCAGCACAGAAGAGGCAAGCCCGGCAACCGTTACGGTCAATCCGACTGCCATGGCAAGCCGGTATCGTTCGCTCATCATTGCGTCCCTTCTTATTGCTCGCTTTGCTCTGCGATACATCGAAACCAGTGTATGGCGTTGTTATTATGTACGCAAATTAGCATTTTGTATTCATGTTAGCTTTATTGTCGATGCTTGATACCGCGCATGAACATCCTTTCCGCCACCGCACCTACACGGATGGCATCGACCATTGTCGACGACACGCGCGGGCCATGCATCAGCTGACAACTGAATTTTTCGGCGTGTTTCCGAAAAGTCGGCGTCCTGTACGCTGGGAATCGAGCAACCGCGTACGATGGCGCAGCACAGCACCCGCAACACAGCGACAAGGAGCATAGGCAATGGCAGACATCCCCGAAGAACATTTGACCGAGGAACTGTTGGATCGGCTGCTCGCCAGCGCCAGCATTGAGCAGTATCTCGATGAGGGACTTGTCAGCGCACGCACGCTGACCGACTATCTGTTCGACCGTATGGAAGCCCATGGCCTGAAACGAGCCGACGTGGTGCGGGCATCCGGCCTCAACGCCACAGTGGTTTATGACATTTTCTCCGGCAAAAGCCGCCCCGGCCGAGATCACGCCATTATGCTGGCTTTTGGTCTCAAGTGCACATTACGCGAAACCCAACGGCTGCTTCGTCTTGCAGGCGTTTCCGAACTGTGGTGCAAACAGCGACGTGACGCGATTATCATCTGGTGCATACGCAATGGATTCGACCGCATTGCCACGGACGACGAGTTGTATCGTATGGGAGAGGCGACGTTGCTGCCGGCCGATTGACGACATTCGGCCCAACAACACTCACCAGTGAGACGCAAGTAAGAGGGCATCAAGGAGAGACATGGACGATAAGCAAGCGATGCATGCGATGAGCATCGACGATGCGTACCATGTTGAGCGCACGCTTGCTCGCGGACCTTCCGGCGTCACTGAACTGGTGAGCATTGACGGCAACGGCCCGTTCGTACGCAAGAAGATTCCCTCTCCCCTAGCGCAACGCAATGTGTGGGCGGTGCTCAGCGCCTGCCAGAGTAATCGTCTGCCGCGCGTGGAAGCGACATACGAGCTGCCCGACCGGTTCGTCATCGTCTACGATTACGTGCCGGGCAGCACGCTTGCGCAAATTGTGGAGGAAAACGGGCGGCTTGCGCCGAATGTGGCCGTGCAGCTTATCGACCAAATTTGCGAAGCCGTGCAGGAGCTTCACCAGCACGGCGTTATCCACCGCGACATCACGCCGGCCAATATCATCCTGGCTCGGGATGGCGCGCATCTCATCGATTTCGGCATTGCGCGCATATGGTCAGCGTCAAGCAATCGCTCGCGGGACACCACGGCGCTTGGCACTTATGGTTTCGCCTCGCCCGAGCAATATGGCTTCGCCAAAACCGACGCGCGTTCCGACGTGTTCTCGCTTGGTCGACTGCTCGGATTCATGCTGACCGGCGTATATCCCGATGCCAGCGACTACGAGCAGCGACTTGCCGATGATGCCGCAGTACCGGCACGACTGCGCGCCGTCATCGGCTATGCGTGCGCATTCGAGCCCAGCAAACGGCCACAGAGCGTCCAGGAGTTTCGCCAGGCGCTGTTCTCCCAGTCCAATCCGCCCATGCCGAACGCATCATCGGCAAATCCGCCATCACCGAGCACAACGAACGACGTCACGTCGGCGTCTCGACTATTTCGGCGTCTGCACTTGAGCAAACGCGCCATCGTGCTGTGGTCCATCGTCGGAGCGGCGCTGGTGGTCGCCGCTATTGCGGGAGGCATTGTGTTGGCAGGCCAACTTGGCATTATCGGGTCGGCAACATCACCCGATTCCTCGACACAATCCAGCAGCCAATCAACCGATAAGGCCGATGGCGGGCACTCCTCGAACGGGGCAGGAACCGACAATGCCAATGGCACGGGCGGAGTAGGCGGCACTGACGGCGCTGATGGAAACGGCCAAGACACCGTCACCGATAATCCTCTGAAAATAGTGGAATCCGGCTGGTCGGCGAACCAGCAAGGGTATGTCCACTACGCTTTCGCCCTGCGCAACACCAGTACGACCCAGCAGGTGCAGTATCCGCAGATTACCATTACGGGGCGGGCCAAAGACGGTTCCATCGTGTTCTCGCAGACGCAAGCACTGAATATGGCATTCCCGAATCAGACTGTATATGACGCCGGCCAAGCGGGCGAGGGCACGGCCCCGGCCACCGTAGATTTCGTTGTGCTTAGCCCTGATACGTACAACGTCACCGAGGCTCAAGGAACCGCTACCTTCCCCATCAGCGGAACATCCAAAATAGACAACAGGGACGGCGGCACGACGTTCAATGGCGAGGTCCGCGCCGTGGCAGATGGATTCAAGCCATCTGATGGACAGCAAATCAAGATTTCCCTAGTACTGCGTAACGCACAGAACGCAATCATCTATGGAGATATCGCATTCGTGGATTGGCCGGGCAATGGCCGATCCACGCCATTCTCGATTACCGTCTACGATCTGCCGAAGTATGTGTCTTACGATCTGTATGCGCAAATCTGGTAGTTGACTTTACGTCTGGCAGGTGGCCGTCAGGTGCCTGTCAGGCCGCTGTTCGCGTCACCTGCGCACTGACGTTACGGCGCGCCTGGCCGAACAGATAGATGCCGATGGGCAGGGTCAGAACACCGCCGATGATGAACACCAGCGAAATCGGGATCACGTCGGCCAGTGGCGCGAAGATCAACATGCCGAGCGGCATTCCGAGCGTGCTCAGGGTGGTGTCAAGGCCGAATACACGGCCCACCATCTTCTCATCGGCCTCGGTCTGGATGATGGTGCGCATCGGGCCCATGCAGATGGCCGAAGCCAAACCGTTCACCACATCAATCAGCAAATACGCCAGCAGATTGTGAACCACGCCAAGACCAACGACGGAGACGCCCACCAGAGCGATGCCGAAGGCGACCACGCGCATGTTGTTGCGGATGAGCTTGGCACCGATGGTAGACATCAGCGCGCCGCCGAGCAGCATACCGATGCTCCATCCCAGCTCGTTGGCGGCGAGTTTATCGGAGGCGGTGGTCAGGTTGATGAATCCGAGATTCAAATCGATGCCCTCATATTCGCGGGTCATGAGCAACAGCGTAAGGTTCATCGGCGCCACGGCCACGAAGCACACCAAGGCGTCACCGAGCACCACGTTGCGCAGGTTCGCCCGGCGCCATGTGTAGCTGAAACCATCTTTCAAGTCAGCAAACACACGACGGACGCTGGCAATCAGCGAACGATCAGCATTGGCATCCGACATCGGTTCGAGTGTGGGTTGCCCGCTATTCTCCGCTTCAGCCATACGCCTCGCAACATGTTCCGTGCTCTTCTTCGGCGCTTTGATCAACGCCACAAAGCCGACGCCGATAATGGCCGTGGTCACATCGACTAACAGAATCGACCACAGCGGCACTGTGTTGATAAGCACAGCAGCCACCGCAGGTGCCACAATCATATTCACCGAATTAATCACGCCGTATATTGAGTTGACGCGCAATAGTTTGCCCGAGGGAACAACATCCGGTATGAACGACTGCACAGCGGGCGTCTGCACCCCGCCTCCCGCCGAACGAATGAACAGCACCACGAAAATCATGGTCAGACTCGCCCATCCCATCGCGAAGCTCAGCGACAGCACGACGGTGACCACAGCAATCACCATATCCGGCAGCATAATCAGCAACTTGCGACTGTGACGGTCGGCCCAGGAGCCGCCGCAAATCGAGACGATGGCCTGCGGCACCACGCCAAACAACGTGGCCAGCAGCATGGCCGAACCGGTTTTAGTCTGCAATACGATCCACCACCAGATGGCATATTGCACAATATTGGAGCCCAGCAGCGAGAACGCCTGGCCGGTGAGTAGAAGCACTACACGGCGGATCCACGCACGCTCGGATTCCCCGTTGGCCACTGCTGCGGCATAGGCGGCACCGGGTTTGTTCGCGCTATGGACCGCTGCGCGCGCATTCGCATTGTCATCGCCGGAAACCTCGGGTGTTTCGCGCACAGTTGGTTCAGTTGTTGTACTACTAGAAGACATACGAGTGTTCTCAATTCTTCAATTCCACTACAAAGGTCACATCACGGCATACGCACGCCGACGCGCGTATGCGTGCACGACTCCAGCAACGAGCCGTACCCGCCGTTAGATGGCAGGCTTCAGTATCGTGACGCCATGCGTTAGCGTCACCATGCAACGATAGGAACACACTATTCAATAGTATAATCATGAAGGCGTGACGTTGCCCTTGCGCAGGTGCCGTAAGACTCCGCGGACAAAGCAATGAGGCTTCCCCCGCGAGAAGGGAAGCCTCATATTCCATTCATTCTATTCAGCGATGATGGCGCCTAATCACCGATCATCCTTTGGGAACAGCGCATCGAAGGCATGTTCCATCACGGACTTACGGCGGATCACACCGACGAGTCTGCCATCACCATCCACCACCGGCAGTTTCTTGAACTGCTTCTTGGCGAGGATTCGGGCCACCTCTCCGACATGCTGGTCGGGCGTGGCGGCAACGACCTTGCGCGTGGCGATGTCCATCACCTTCTTGCCGGAGAGCGCCTGCACCTTGGAGGCCACGGTTTCGTCGTCGAACACCACCATCGTCGAACCGGTGCCGGTGGAAACCGTACGGGATTCATAGGTGGCAATCGATTTCATGACATCGCCGTCGCTGACGAAGCCGACGAGCCTGCCATCGCCGTTCACCACGGGAAGGCTGGAGACGTTGAGGCGGATGAACTCGCGCACCACATGCGTGATGTCATCGCTGTCCAGGCAGCTGTAGGGCTGATCGTCCATGATTCCGCCGATGGACTGTTCCTGGGCCTGCTTGAACAGGGAGGCGGCGGGGGCCACGTATGCGCCGGCGTAGTGATGCTCGGCGGGCTGGCCTTCAGTGGTTTCGGCCGCGACTTCGGCGGAGGCTTGCGCCTCGGAGGCCTTGGCGTTGCGTGCGGCCTTCTCCTTGGCACGGCTGGTGACGGTGAAGATGCAGATGATCAGGGCGACCAGCGAGATGGCGGCGCACAGCAGGTAGGAGAACGCGATGCCGCTGGCCGTGGCGGACTTCACACCCTGGGACATGTGCGAGGCGGTCATGGATGTTTCTGCGGTGACCAGAAGCGAGGTCGCAATGGCTGCCGCGATCTGGCGGCCTGTGTTGGCGATGGCGTTTCCATGGGCGATCATGTCGTTCGGCAAAGCGTTGACGCCCCAAGTGTTGATCGGCATGTTGGCGATAGCCTGACCGGATGCCTGCAATGCGCAGAACACGGCGACAAACAGCACTGATGTCCTGGTGTTGATGGTGCCGAGAAGACCAAGAGAGATGGTCATGAGCGCAAGGCCGCCGATACCCACGCCGCGAGGGCCGAATTTGTCGAATGCGGCGCCGGCGACCGGACTCAGGATGATGCCGACCGCCGCGGCGGGCAGCATGACCATGCCGGTGACGGTGGCGGATTGGCCGAGCACATTCTGGATGAAGATAGGCAACGTCACGTTGGTTGCGGCGACTGCGGCGTTGATCAGAGTGACCAGAATCGCGGAGTTGCGGAAGTTGCGGGTGGCAAGGGTGTCAACGCGCAACAATGGCTCATCGAGCTTGACTTGCTTGTATACGAATGCGACGAAGGCCACAAGACCAACGACGATTGAGATAATGACGACCGGACTGCTCCATCCCATCGTGGAAGCGGACGAGAAGCCATAGAGCAGGCCACCGAACGCGATGGTCGAAAGGATCACGGACAGGATGTTGAGCTTTGGGTTCTTCAACTCGCCGACGTTCTTGAGCATCATCGTGCCTCCGACAAGGATGACCAGTGTCACGACTGCGATGCCAATGAACATCGGGCGCCATCCGAAACTGTCAATCACCAGACCACCGACAACCGGGCCGATAGCCGGACCGGCGGCCATGACGATACCGGCCATGCCCATGGCGGTGCCGCGCTTATCCGGCGGATAGACGAGCATCGGCACTACGGCGACCAATGGCAACAGCACGCCGGAGCCGGCGGATTGCAGTATGCGCCCGACGAGCAACAGCATGAAATTCGGCGCGACGGCACACAGCAGTGTGCCGACCATGAAAGTGGCAAGAGCTCCGGCGAAGAGCTTTCGGGTGGAGAATTTATCAATCAGATAGCCTGAAATCGGCACCATGATGCCCGAGACCAGCATGTAGACGCTGGTCACCCACTGCACGGTGCCGGTGGTGATATTGAAATCACGCATCAGTGCCGGCAAGGCCGGTGACATGACGGTCTGGTTGAGCAGCGCGATGAACGAGCCGACGACGATCACACCCACAACGATGAATCGGGTGTGCGGATCAATAGGCTTTACGGAACTGGTGGCGGACCCGAGTTCCGCGTTTTTCTGTGAGGTCACAGCATTTCCTTCTGTTGGTAACGTCATGTGTGGCGATCCGGCCCCATGCTTGTGTCAAGACGCGAGGACACCGATGAGTCCGGACGTAAAGGAAAAGCCGCCATCCGTTCCGCATTCATATACGGCAAACGATTCGCGGCTTTGCGTAAGTTGATGGCTATGGTGAGCGATTCATGCGACGTCGACTGCGGATGGGCCATCGGTACATCCCGGCATAAGGCGTGTCCCCGCTACACCAGCATCGAGAATAGGGCCATTCGTGGATTGGCAAACAGAACATTGCCGACGAACGACCCACGGCAGGCGCGTGCGATGAACATCGCGTAGCGATACAGGTTCATGGCATCTCCTTGATGGGGTCTTCGTACGGCAGACATCGAGAAGCCTATCATCATTCAAATCGACGGTGAAACCCACGCATGCCTGACAATACACAAAATCTTCACAAAAGGATTGGGCTTACCGCATACGCTCCGCCTGAATAACGGTCCGGGGATGAATCAGGGGCGAGCTAAGGGTTGCGTCTCGTGTTTCCGTCATGATTTCTGGCAAAATAGTGAAGCTGAACACGCGCGGAATCGACCGGAATCGGAAAGGGACTAATCATGCGAGTTCTCGGCAATATCCTGTGGATCATTCTTGGTGGATTGGCCATCGCAATCGGATGGGCATTGGTGGGACTGATTCTGTGCATCTCCATCATCGGCATCCCGTTCGGCATTCAAGCGTTCAAGATGGCGGGACTCACCTTGACGCCGTTTGGCAAAACCGTGCAATACGGCGGCGGAGTCGGCTCTGCCTTGGCCAACATCCTGTGGGTGGTGCTGGTCGGCTGCTGGATGGCGCTCGGCTATCTGGGTGCAGGCGTGCTCAACTGCATCACCATCATCGGCATTCCGTTCGGCATCCAGTCGTTCAAAATGGCCAAGCTCGCGCTCTGGCCGTTCGGCGCACAGATCTACAGTCTGTAACAATTGTTTCTGCAGTAGGTCCGGTGCAGCGCATTATCATCGTGCGTTGCACCGGACTTTTTTATATACAACAGGCATTTCACACACCGTGATTTGACGGATTCGGACGTAAGACCTTATGGTGTGCACACCATGATTCAACACATCGCATTCAGCAGCAACGGCGTGAACGAACACGCCAAGCGTCAGCAGATGAACCTGCCGGCGATGCTCGAATGCGCCTTCAAACAGGGTTTGCGCACTGCTCAGTTCCAGCCAATAACCGGAAACAAGCGCAGCCTGCTCGCTGCCATACAAATCTGATCAGTACACCTCTCATTGGCGCATAGCTGAATCATTGCCGGTGATATCGAGCCGACTCGTTCGCACCATGCCTCATAAACGCACCTGCACGAGCATGCGTTCTTGGCATAGTCGCAACTCAATGCACCGCAGCAAAACCCATTGCATACCATCACATATTCAGAAAGAACAACAGATCATGAAGTATTTCACTACTGACACGCATTTCGGGCATCCGCTGGTCAGCGTGCTGCGCGGATTCACCACGTTCGACCCTGGGCACACGCAGTATGACGCTCTCCTCTCCTCGCAGGGACGCAAGGCCGCCGAGGATTGGGCGAAGGGCGTGGTGCTTGACGATTCCCGGCTCAATTTCCGCAAGGCCGCAGACACCGATGCGCACGATGAAGCAATCGTGGCCAATATCAATCGGATTGTCGGCGAGGACGACGAGCTGTGGATTTTGGGCGATATCGGATACCGAACATCGGTCCGGCATCTGAAGAGCTGCCTGCGTCAGCTGCGCTGCAGGCATCTGCACGCGGTTATCGGCAATCACGATGACTGGTGGCTGGACGATGCACCCGCGCGAGATCTGTTCGAATCGATTGAGCCGAACAGCACGGCGGAGCTGACCGGTCTCGGAATTGGCCGCCCGCAGGCAACGGAGACCGTCAATCTATCGCATTTCCCCTACCGTGAGGATCTTGCCTATGGCTGGCCGGATGATGCCGTACGTTTCCGCGATCAGGCATTGCCGTTCGACGGACATCGTCTGCTGTATGGTCACACGCACCAGCTGTCTCCGGAGGGCGCACGCCACGAAGCCCTCAACGTTGGACTGGACGCATGGAATCTGCAACCGGTAAGCGAAACACAGATTGCCGACTGGTTCCATGCACACGCGACCGATTCAACGCACGTATCACCGCTGGATATGCCCGACTCCCCCGGGCCGGCGCCCATTGACTCCGCCGCACAGCAGGAACCAGGCGGCTCGGTTTCGGCAGCCGAATCATAATACAAGCAATATTGGGGCGAGCAGAACCTTATGCCATCGCTGGCACCTGTCTCGCCCCACAGCACAACGAAAGGAGCTTGGCTATGGCAAAGCTCATTATTCTGCGAGGACTGCCCGCTTCGGGCAAGTCCACGTGGGCACGCTCATGGTGTGAGGACCCCGCCAACACGTGGCCGCATTGCGTGATTTCTCTCGATGACATTCGGCTCATGATCGCCGGCTCGGCACAGGTCCGAAACCGACTGCAATCCGAGCACGGCAAGCGATTCAATGACATGGTGGTTGCCATGGGACGGCACATGATTGCCGACGCATTGGATGCGGGGTGGGATGTGGTGGCGGATGCGCAACACGCTAATCCCCGGTATGCAGCCGAACTGGCGCTACTCGCTCAACGTCATGGCGCACTGTGGGAAACGAGGGATTTTGACGTTCCTCTAGACGAATTGTTGCGTCGCAATGCGGCGCGTGATACCGCTGACCGTGTTCCGGAAGATTACATTCGTTCGTCCTGGAAGCATTTTCACACCGCGATGTTCCGCCCGTTGGAACCGGGCGATCCGAATGGAAACCTGTTGGAGCGTATGCGCGCGGACCCTTACGTTCGGGTTATTCCGGTGCGCGGCGAAACAGACGTGTATGCGTGCAATTTCACTGCAGAGGCATTTCGTGAACATCGGTGGACGGATCGCACCATCAATGCGCGAGGGCTTTTTATCGGCGGCAACGGTCAGGTGGTGCAACGCGGGTTCGAGAAGTTCTTTGCTGTGGACGAGACGGAGGGGACATCGTTCGCCCAAGTCGTCAATCACGCTCAAGAACATCCAGAGTCGTTGCCCGTGCGCGTTGAGCGCAAGGAGAACGGATTTCTCGGGCTCGTGGGCGCGGCGGGAACTCCTGGATTGTTCCGCTTCTGGTCGAAGTCGGGGCAAACGGATTATTCCGCGCTTATCGAGCGCCCGTTTCCTTCAGATTCAGCGGTACGTGCCGAATTGTGGCGTATGTTGCATGAGTGGAATGTCACGGCGGCGTTTGAAGTCATCGATCGCGAGTCCGACCGGCACATCGTTGGATACGAATCATCCGGGCTGCGCTTGCTGCATCTGATTCGTAATGCCGAATCGTTCTCCATCGATGCCGCTCACGAGGAAACGTTCACTCTTGCCGGCGGCTTCGTGCGGCCGGAAACGGTGGCGATCTGCCATTCGCCGGAAGAAGTCGCCCAGGCAATCGGCGACGCCAAGGCAAGCCCGCATGAAGGCGTGGTGCTATATTTTGCCGACGGTTGGATGGTGAAGGTGAAGTCAGACCGGTACAAGTTGGTCAAGGCGATGCGCCCTCTTATGCAACGCGTGCTGCTGCGTGGTCGTTCCTTCAACAAGTCCGGCGACATTGCCGATTTGGCTCGCCGTATCATCGATTACGCACACGAACACCACATCGACCTGGCCTACGAGCGGCAGGCATTCGGCGAGCGCGATATCGATATGACCAAGGTCAACGACATCGTGGACCACGTGCGGTGACTGCTGAGTTCTAGCGCAATATCTTCTGACCAACGTATGTATCACGAAAGCATGTGTCGTGAAAGCATGTATTGCGCTAGAACCAAATCATTCTCGTGGAGGCCGGATAATGAATCTCTATGCTTTGAACATGACGCACCATATGCCGGCATTTCCTTGCGCGAACAACTGTTCATTACGAACATTGTACTGATGCCGTTACAGAACAGAAGAGGGTGCTGTCCTAGCGACAACCATCCGACCCGGTTCTGCCAGGCACCGAACCGATTCGACAAGGACGCCGTGAAAGACATCATGTTCGGACGGGATGACACGAAGAAGGACTCCAACGGAGTGACCGTCATCCCCTATTCCAAACTAGACGAGCGTGCACCCGTGGAACTCGCCGCATAATCCATCTCAATACTGCATACTTGAAACCGCCTATAGCTGCTCTTCGTAAACACTGAGGCGGTTTATCGTGTCTCTTTGCGTCTCGTCACGATGTTTATCGCGGAGCGGGCATCGCCGACATCCGCGACATCTATGACAAGGTCGTGCTCGACGAAATCGATGAGAGCGATCAGCCGGACGGCGACCTGTTCCGGAAAGGCGATGTGGAAATACAGGGGCCGCAGGGCTGGTCGTACAGACCGGAAAACGTCCGCTGAAAATACAGGTATCGAAATCATTGAGGAATGTTCTCGTCACAGGAGTCGACGAGAACGCGGAAGCCCAAGAAAGGTGGACGCAAACACCTCATCTCAACGAGGTTCATAAAGGTTCGTAACATGAAGAAAGGTCCGGGCAACCAACACTGCTCGGACCTTTCCGCAACACTCCCCCTCAGTCGCTTTCAGCGACAGCTCCCCTCAGAGAGGGGAGCCGAGGAAAACTACTTGGAGACGTTGAACTTGAACTCCACAATATCTCCGTCGGCCATGACGTAGTCGCGGCCCTCCTGACGGAGCTTGCCTTCCTCCTTGATCTTGGCCATGGAGCCGTCGGCGGCCACGAAATCGTCGTAGGAGACGATGTCGGCCTTGATGAAGCCCTTTTCGAAGTCGGTGTGAATCACGCCGGCGGCCTGCGGGGCGGTCCAACCCTTGTGGATCTGCCAGGCGCGCACTTCCTTGACGCCTGCGGTCAGGAAGGTCTGCAGGCCGAGGATGTCGAAGCCCACGCGGGCCAGCTGGTCGAGACCGGACTCGCTCAAGCCAGCGTCGGCCAGCATTTCGCGGGCATCCGCCTCGTCGAGCTCGGTCAAGTCTGCCTCGAACTGAGCGTTGAGGAACACGGCCGGAGCCGGGGCCACGGATGCGGCGAGCTTAGCCTGCAGGTCCTTGTTGGCCAGCTCGTTGTCGTCCACGTTGAACACGTAGATGAACGGCTTGGCGGTCATCAGATGCAGGTCGTAGACGGAATCCTTGTCGAAGCGGCCTTCGCGTGCGGCCTTGTCGAGCGTCTCGCCGGCTTCAAGGATGGTCTTTGCCTGCTTGACTGCGTCCATGTAGGCCGGCTCGATCTTCTTGCCGCGCAGATCCTTCTCCAGCTTGGGCAGCGCGTTTTCGATGGTCTGCAGGTCGGCGAGGATCAGCTCGGTGTTGATGGTGTCGATGTCGTCGGCCGGATCCACCTTGCCGTTGACGTGGACGATGTCGTCGTCCTCGAAGGCGCGCACGACCTCGCAGATCGCGTCCGCCTCGCGGATGTTGGCCAGGAACTTGTTGCCCAGGCCTTCGCCTTCGGAGGCGCCCTTGACGATGCCGGCGATGTCCACGAAGGTCACCGTGGCCGGCACGATCTTCTCCGTGTTGACCAGCTTGGCCAGCACAGGCAGACGATCATCCGGAAGCGGCACGATACCGGTGTTCGGCTCGATGGTGGCGAACGGGTAGTTTTCGGCCAGCACGTTGTTGCGGGTCAGTGCGTTGAACATGGTGGACTTGCCGACGTTGGGCAGTCCGACGATTCCGATAGTAAGAGACATGATTCCAAGTCTAGGGAGAAGCTGGACACCTTGAACCTGCATGTGGTGAACCGGCCATATGCAAAGGCCTCCGAGCATACGGCTCGAAGGCTTTGACTGTGATATGCGAATATACGCGAACTCTGATTGGCAGTCAGCCGACGATGGCATCGACGGCGTCGATGACCGAGCCGCGGAAACCGTCCTTTTCGAGCTGGGCGACGCCCTTGATGGTGGTGCCGCCGGGCGAGCACACGGCGTCCTTCATGGCCCCGGGATGGGTTTCGGTGGCCATGTAGAGCGCGCCGACACCTTCGACCATCTTGGCGGCGAGCCGGTAGGCGGTGGCTCGCTGCAGACCGTACTGCACGCCGGCGTCGCCCAAGGCCTCGATGTACATGTCAGTGAAGGCGGGCGCGCAGCCGGCCACCACCATGGCGATGTTCATATGCGCGGTGTCCACGCGCTCGATGAGGCTGATCGGCCCGAACAGCTGCTCGAAGGTTTCGGTTTCGTCGTCGGTCAGGGTGTTGACGGATTCGGTGACGAGCACGCCCTTGCCCACAGCCATCGGAGTGTTCGGAATGGTGCACTGGATATGGATGTCCGAAGAGTCAACGGATTCGCCGTCTTCGGTGGCGAACAGGTCCTGGTACTTCTTGAGATTCCAGCCGGCGGCGATGGAGACGACGATCTTGCCCGGCTTAGCAAGTTCGTCGGCCAGCGGCTTGACAACGGCGGCAATCTGGTAGGGCTTGATGGCGATGATGACCACGTCAGCGGCCGTCACCACTTCCAGCGCATTGTGCAGCGGGCGCACGCCAAGTTCGGCGGTGGTCTTCTCAAGCTTGTCGTAGTGGGCAGCACAAGCGACCATCTGGCCGCCGGTGACCACGCCCGCGTCAACGAAGCCCTGGGCGATGGCCTGGGCCATGTTGCCATATCCGATAAAACCGATGGTGAGGTTCTGAGTCATACGTTTTCCTTTCGTGCATGTATACAGAGCTCCCTCATCAGAGGGAGCTTGCTTCCTTGAGTCAGAACAGTTCTTCGAGGTCGCCTCGGTTGAGGGCTTCGGTGTAGAGGTGCTTGAAGACGAGCGAGCCGTGCAGACCGTCATGCTCGAATTCGTTGGTGGTCCAGTAGTGGCTGTTACCCACGCGGCTCAAGGTGTCGAGCTGCATACCGGAATCGACATACATGTCGTCGAAGTAAACGGCGGCCTGCAGCGGCACCTCATTGCGGGCCAGCTGTTCTTCGTCATAGATCACGCCGAAGTGCGTGTCTTCCATGAGCAGGTCCATGGCCGGCCTGAACGGGCGTAACGCAGACTCCTGTTCGAACATCCACGGGAACATGGCCTCGCCGGTGAAGTTGAGCGGGCGTTCATCAGCACCGAATTCGGGCTTGCCATCGCGCACGCGCTGGGCGGCCCAGCGAATCGGCTGTTCCATCTCACCGTTGGCGTAGATGAACTCCTGCAGCGGCCAGTACAGCGGGCGCGACGAAGTGGCGTTCATCACCTTGGTCAAAAATTCGTCAGACAACGGCGAGTCGGCAGAAGCGGAACCATCGCCATCAAGGAAGGCGTCGTCAAGAATCCAATGGACACGCTCGAAGCTCGGCTTCATGCCAAAGTCGGATCCCAAGCACTGGAAGCGTTCGACGGTGAGCGGGTCGCCGTTCGGCATCAGCGGGAAGCCGTGGGCGGCCATGCCGGCGATCACGCCAAGTCGATGCTCCACATCGGTACCAGCCATCGGATTCAGTACCGAATCGGTGAGTTTGCCAATGAATTCGGCGACTTCCGCAGTAGTCGGCAGCTTGTCGGCGATGGCAGCCACGCGCTCCTTGTCCTGTGGGTAGCGCTCGTAGAACTGAGTCGTCTTGCGCACCATGCGCGGGAAGGTATGCTCGTACACTTCAGCGGCGTCGGCCGGCACGTGCGGGATGCCGCCGGTGGTGAAGCTGGCGATTACGCCGGCCGGGAACAGGGACAGTGTGGTCAGGGTCAGGAAGCCGCCGTAGCTTTGGCCCATCGTCACCCACTTGCGGCCACCGAATTCGGTCAGGCGCAGATGTTCGAAGTCACGCACGATGGAATCGGCAAGGAACTTCTTCAGATAGTCGGCTTGGGCTCGTGCGCCGGCCGCGGCATCATCGTCGTGCGCGGCGGCGATGCGGGCCATGACGTGCGTGTCCACGCGCGAGGAACGGCCGGTGCCGCGCTGGTCGGGCAGAATCACGCGGAAATGCTTGGTGGCCTCTTCAATCCAGCCATCGGAGGTCGGGCTGTTCAAACGCGGGCCGGCACCGCCGGGACCGCCTTGCAGGAAGATCAGCAGCGGCAGGTCGTCATGCACATGTTCGGGCGTGGTGACCACGCGATAGAACAGTTTGATGGTTTCCCCGTCGAACGCCCGCCCGGGCTCGTGGCCGGTCCAGTCGAGCGGAACATCGATGGAATGGTCCTCTATGGCCAGTCCGGGCACGTAGTATTTGCTCAGCATTGTCATGGTTCAAGACTCTAGTCCATAAATCCTCCTGAAGAGTGATACCGGTTCGTCGCCGGACACGCTAGCCTTGTGCGTTATGGAGATGATGGCGCGCGTGAGGGCATGGTGCGCACGGGAGTCGACCCGCACACTGCTATGGGACACGTTGCTCGCCGCGGCGCTGATCGCCGGTTGCGTGCCGTTCAACGGCGTCACCAGCCCTGATTCGACGGGCGGCATATTGTTTCCCGCAACTCAGGCATCGATGACGCTGTGGTCGCTGCCGGTCTTCGTGCCGCTGATGCTGCGCAGGTATCGCCCGGAGCCGGCGGCCTGGCTGTTCGTGGCGCTGACCATCACGCATCTTGTGCTCGGCCCGGCGATCACGTATTTCGATTTCTACGCCCTGATCATGGTGTATTCGGTGATTCTGTACGGCAGTCCCCGACATTCCTGGCGGTTCATTGTCACGGCGTTCGTCATGGGACTGGTCGCGGCGACGGTCTGGTCGGTGTCTTTCAACGTGGGTCCGCTGTTCGCCGGACCTTCCTCCGGTTCGCGCACCATCCGCGACGGCTGGCTGGCCGATGCCATCACGATGCCCACATGCCCGGCGGTCACCGGCGTCGTGGGGGCAAGCGGCGCCGTCAACTGCGGAGCCAAGATGCTCGCTGACGTCGGCATGGAGGCGGCGCTCATCGAATCGAGCGTGCTGAGCGTCATCATCATGGCCTTGTGGCAGCGAGCGCGCAAGGCCACGCTGGCGGCCATGCGCGAGCGCAACGCCTCCATTGTGGCGAAAGAGGCCGAGGAGACGCGCATCGCGGCGCTGGCCGAACGCGCACGCATCGCCCGTGATATGCATGATGTGGTGGCACATACACTCTCCACGATTATTGTGCAGTCGGATGGCGGCCGGTATGCGGGCGCGCATGATCTGGCCGTCGCCAAGCATACGATGAGCACGATTCGCCATGAAGCGGAACGCGCGCAGCGTGATATGCAGCGTCTGTTCAATGTGTTCGGTGCGAGCGGCAGTACCGGATATGCCGACATCGATTCGCTGTTTGATGGCCATCTGGTGGTTTCCCGGCATATGACCGGCAAAGCGCAACCTGACCGGCTGTCCGCCGACGCGGAAACCGCCGTGTTCCGTCTTGTGCAGGAAGCGCTGACCAATACGCGCAAACATGCGGGCGAGGGTGCTAAAGCCACCATCGATGAATTCTGGTCAAACGATGTGCTGTCGATTACCGTATCCGATAACGGCCGTGGCGCGGCGTCTGCAGCAGACGGTCATAAGCCCGGATACGGATTGGTTGGTATGCACGAACGCATTGAGTCGTTGGGTGGCAGCGTGCAGGCCGGCCCAGGGCCGAATGGTGGCTTTATTGTGGCGGCTACGATTCCGCTCTCCCCTGCCGCCCCACAGTCTGGCACCGATACGGAGGATCCGGTGCTAACCATTATCTCGCGTATACGAGGATTGATGGATCGGGCGCGCCCCAAAGTACTCGACCAAGGAGATACGCGTGAGTCGAACTGGGTGGGTCGATTTGCGCAGTGGACCGAGCGGCACTATCTTCTGATGGACGTTATCGCCACTATCGTGCTGATTGCGCTATTTGATTCCGCCACGTATGGCGATTTGCAAATGATCGGCAATGCCCCGTATTCGCCGAACCGCGTGCTGACTATAACGCTGACGATTATTATGCTTTCGCCTTTGGCGTTCCGCCGCCGCTTCCCAGAGGGCAGCGCACTGGTCATGGCGATTCTGTCCGCCGTGCAGCTGCTGTTTCTGCCATCCATCCTGACCGTCAACATGTTCGCATTGGTGTCCGTGCATGCCGCCGTACTGTATGGCCGCGAACATGCGTGGCGCTGGGTCAGCGTGGCACTGGTTGCGGATTCGTGGCTGGCCGGCATCAAGATAATGTCCGGCTGGAACGGCTATGGGATGCTGATTCAGATGCTGCTGCCCTTCAACGGCGAATCGGCGATGTCCCGCTGGCTGCTGGTGCTTTCCGGTCTGATGCCGGGTGGCGTGGTTATGCTGTTTGGCTTTGCCTGCATTGCGATGGCCCGGTGGAGCCGTTCACGCGGTTCGAACGCGCTGGTGCTCATGCAACGCGAGGAAGCGCTCAAGGCCGAGCAGGAGCGGCAGAAGGTGCTGGCCGCCAATCTGGAGCGCAATCGCATCGGCACGGCCATGCAGGCCGAGGTATTGAATACGTTGGAATCGGTGATCACGCAAGCCGATGATGGGCTGGCCATGCTCAACTCCGAACCGGCTCCCGATAGCGAGCAGATCATCGCCGCGTTCACGGTCATCGGGGAACGCGGGCGTGCGGCTCTGGCGCACATGCGGCAATTGCTGACGGTGCTGCGTGAAACCGGATTCAGCGACGAGATGCATGAAGGCGCACAACCCGACATGCAACTGCGACCGGCTGCTCCTCTGTCCAGCCAGATGAGGCAGGCGGAATCCACATCTCAGACGGATTCGTCCACGAACATGAACTCAGGGAACAATCAGGGTGTCCATGGAGCGGCGCTCCGATAGGAAACGGATACAGTGGAGAGCATGAACGAGAGCAGAAGCATTCGCGTGATTATTGCGGACGACCAGGAGCTGGTGCGTGCCGGTTTTGCCATGGTCATTGGTTCGCAGCCGGATATGGAGGTGGTCGGGCAGGCGCCCGACGGCGCCCAAGCCGTGGCGTTGGCGGAATCCCTGCATCCCGACGTGGTGCTGATGGATGTGCGCATGCCCAGCATGGATGGCATTGAGGCCACGAGCCGTATTACCTCGCTCTCCGCCGCGCCGGGCGACGCGGCCGATTCGGCCAGTCTGGCCGCCGACGCGACCGTCTCGGCCGAATCGGCTGACGACCGGCCGACGCGCGTAATCATTCTGACGACGTTCGATTTGGACGAGTATGTGATGGCGGCCATCAATGCCGGCGCCTCGGGCTTCCTGCTCAAGGACACCGAACCGGAAACGTTGCTCAATTCGATTCGTACTGTATTCCAAGGCAATGCGATTATCGCGCCTTCCGCCACGAAGCGACTCATCGAAAAGATGATGCAGGACGGTTACGCGCAGCATGGTTCGTTGGGTGGAGAAACCACACACTCCGGTGCCGTGTACGGTTCCGCCGGCGGCGTCTCTGGCGGTGCGGCCGGCAACGGTGCTGGCTCGATGACCGGCATCCCCTCCCCTGCCGGAGCCGCTTCCGACGGTTCCAATACGTCACGCCCGGCATACACCGATCCCGAACTGGATCTGCTTACCGACCGTGAACGCGAGGTGCTGGTGGAGATCGCCCATGGTCTGAGCAACCAGGAGATCGCGGACAAGCTCTTCATTTCTCTGCCCACCGTCAAAACCCATGTGGCACATATTCTGGCCAAAATCAACGCCCGCGACCGCGTACAAGCCGTAGTCTTCGCGTACGATAACGGGCTGGTGTAACAAAGCTCCCTCTGATGAGGGAGCTTATTGCCCTACGCCTCGGCCAAAGCCTCGACGGGTGGCGTCTTGACGGCTCGGCGGGCGGGAGCCACGCTGGCCAGCAGAGCGGCGAGCGCGGCGACGCCGAGCACCACACCGTTGGTGGCCCATTCGAACGGGAACACGGTGTCGCCGTACAAACTAAACACCATGTAGGATCCGAGCCAGCCGAACAGGGTACCCAATACCACTCCCACCACGCCGGAGACGAGCGAAAGCAGCAACGCTTCCACCGCCAGCGAGCGCCGCAGTTGGCCACGCGTCATGCCGATGGCACGCAAGGTGGCGGATTCGCGTGTGCGTTCGATCACCGACAGACTCAGCGTGTTCGCCACACCGACCAAGGCGATGAGTACAGCCACCGCAATCAAACCGACCAACAATGCCATCATGCCGTTGATCATGGTCTCCCATTGCGTACGTTCGGCCACCGGACCGGTCACGGTAACACCCGCACTGGCGGAGAACACATTCTGCACGTTGGTGAATACGTCGTTCAACGCAACACCCGCGCCTTCGGCGTCAATGCGCATAAGCATGATATGCCCGTCGGCCTTGATTCCACCGTTGGTGAAGTGGCTGGCGTCCACGAAGGCGACCGCGGCGTAGTTGGAGGCGATGCGGCGATAGTCCACCTTCCGCGGTTTGAGCGTCAGCGTCTGTGTGCCGCCGGATTGTCCATTGCCGTTTTCGGCGCTGCCGTTCGCATCATTACCGGACGGACCATTGGCGGCATCGGCTTGTGCTTCGGCCGCTCCAGCCGTGAACGTGACGCTCTTGTCCAGCGGAATATCCTTGCCTGTAGCGGCGGAATACTTGGGCATCAGTACGGAATCGCCATCAATGGTCACGCCGGACAAATCGGAGCGCACCACCTTGCGCAGCGCGTCGACGCCATCCACGCCCACGACCAGCACACTCAGGCTCTTGCCGTCGGCATCCTTCATGGTCATCATGCGGGTCGGCGCGTAGACACTGCTCTGAACGCCCTTGACTTTGGCTGCCTCGCTGGCCTGTTTGCCAGTCATATCGGTGCCAGCGGCAATCATGTCGACGCTGTAGCGCGTGGTCAGCGCCTCGTTCATGGTTTGCTTGGCGCTGGCGGCACCGGTGGCGATGGTGGAGACCAGCGTCACGCCGATAAGCAGTGCGGCACCGGTGGCGGCCACGCGGCGCGGGTTCTTCTGAATGTTCGCATGTGCCACTTTGGCGGACGGACCGGCCAGTGCAACCAGCGCGCCCACGCCGCGCATGAGCACCGGTAGCCAGAACGTGGCGGAAAGCACCAGTCCAAGGAAGATCAATGCACATCCGATGATGGCGGCGAGCAGCACCAGCGGATACTGCTTGTCGGCCATTGAATCACGTCCGGCGATGTTCTCGGACATCTGCCATACAGAGAATGCGCACAGTGCCACGCCGGCCACAATCAGCAGCATGGAAATCACGGCGCGGACCACACCGGCCCGTCGCGTGTCGGTCAGTTCGATGGGTCGCAACGCTTCCAGCGGGGTGACGGCGGTAGCGGAACGCGCAGAGCCTAGCGAGGCAATCACCGTCATAATGATGCCGAATGCCATAGGCACCGTGAACACCGGACCGGATAGCACCAGTCGCATGGTCATGCCGGTGGCTTTCATCAGGCCCGACTGGCATAGTGCGGCCATGAGTCCGATGCCCAGGCCCACTCCCAGTGCGGAGGCGATCAGTCCCAGCACACCGGCTTCAAACAGCACGGAGACATACAGCTGGCTTTTGTTCGCGCCGATGGTGCGCAGCAGGGCGAGTGTGCGGCGGCGCTGCGCCACAAGCACTTGGAAGGTGTTGGCGATGACGAGTGCCGCGACCAGCATGGCAAGTATGCCGAAGCTCAGCAGGAAGATGGTGGTGATGCTGGTTTCGCCCGAACTCATGCTTTTGACGGATTCCTCGACGAGCGCGGCACGGGATTGCACGCTGAAATGCTTAGGGAGCAGTGTGCTGACCTGTTTTACGGTGGACGCCGCAGCCGTATCACTGGCATCGTCGATGTCGAGATAGACGAGGTAGACAGGCAGGTTGCCGAAATCGTTGCTGCCGGCCATCGCGGTAATAACGTTGTCGGAAAGCACGGAAGCGCCACCGTAGTAGGCGTAGGCACCGTTCGGGTCGTCGGTGAGGCCTACCACGCGCACGGTCATGCCGGAGTCGACGGCTATGTCGACACCGTCGGATGAGGCGGACGCACCTGACGCGGCATCGGAATCACCGTCGTGCGAGCTCGTGCCATCGGCGTTCTGGGCCGACTCATCACCAGCGTCACCGGTATTACCGGCCGAATCGCCGGTCTTGCCCGCATACTGCGCCGCCTGCGAGTTGACGGTCACACGGTCCCCTACCTTGACGCCAAGCTGGTCGGCTACGGACTTGGTCAGGGCAATCTCGTTGCTGTCCGCCGGCTGGTCTCCTTGCGTGATGGTGACCGGCAGCAGCGTACGTTTTGCGGCGGTGGTGATGACGTAGCTGCTGGCATGCTTGTTGCCACGGGTTACGGTCACGGAACCCGCGTAGCTGGCGCGCGCGTCCTTGACGCCTGCGGTGGCGCGGATGCGGTCAAGCTGGAAGTCGTTAACCGTGCGCGTGTAGATGTAGTCCTGGTCCTTATCGGTCAGGTCCTTGCCGCCATCCGGGCTGATCACGTAGTTCGCGCCGCCGAGCTGGGCAGTGTTCTGGGCGGCAAGCGCATCGTTCATCGCGTTGCCGAACAGGAAGGTAGCGGCGATGAACGCAGTGCCGATCAGGATGGCGATGCCTGCCGGAATCAGCATCCTGGCGCTTTTCTTCATAAGTTTCAGAGTGATGGAAAACATGGGGGTGTCCTGTCTCTCGCTTTCCGTCTCAGCGAGCGTGCTGTGCGGCGGCGCGGGCATGATGCATGGTGCCGGTTCTCCCAGCTGGGGGCAATGGAGCGTCGGTGATGGGCAGGTTGGGCACATCCTTTACGCCGGCAAGACGGGCGAGCGTGTCGGCGCGTGTGCTGGTGACGGCAGCGCGCGTGGCACGTTCGCGTTCGGCCATAAGCAGATCGTTCATCGTTTCGGCAGTGGGATTCGCCTCGTCGGCCACGATCTGTCCGTCGGCGAATACGATGGCACGGTCGGCGTAGGAGGCGGCCACCGCATCGTGCGTGACCATGACGATGGTTTGGCCAAGCTCGTTGACCGAACGCTTCAGGAAGCCGAGCACTTCGGCGCTGGAAACGGAGTCGAGGTTGCCAGTCGGCTCGTCAGCGAACACCAGCTTCGGCTTGGTAATCAGCGCGCGGGCGATGGCCACGCGCTGCTGCTGGCCACCGGACAGTTCATTCGGTCGGTGGTTCAGGCGCTGCTTCAGTCCCAGGGTATCGACGAGCAGGTCGAACCAGGCGTGGTCGGGCTTGTCTCCGGCGAGAGTCAGTGGCATGAGGATGTTCTGTTCGGCGGTGAACATGGGCAACAGGTTGAAGCTTTGGAAGATGAAGCCGATCTTGTGGCGACGTAGCAAGGTGAGCTGCTTGTCGTTCATGCGGGTCAGGTCTGCCCCGCCGAAAAGAATATGCCCGGATGTGGCGGAGTCGAGGCCGGCGAGCGTGTGCATAAGCGTGGATTTGCCGGAGCCGGACGGGCCCATGATGGCGGTGAATTTGCCGCGTTCGAAACTCACGTTCACGCCGCGCAGGGCATGGACCATATTGCTGCCAGTGCCGTAGTTCTTGACCAAGTCGACGGCCTGAATAGCGATGCCGCGCGATGCGGCCGGGTTCTGCACGTTCATAATGTCTCTCCATATTTGGCCGGGCCTTATGCCCGGATGATGATTCCAACTTATGAAGAAATAACGGCGCGCCCCATCGTGCGCCAGACTGAATTGGGCGGTCGGCCACGCGCCGGCCCTCATCCTTGAGGATTATGTCGTCTCAGGTCTCACACTATTCATGCCTCTGCGCAAACAGTGTGAGGCATACAGACGCAAGAAAGCCCGCACTGCATGACATCAGTGCGAGCTTTCTATTCCTTGGGTCAAGCGATCAGGCGGAAGGCACCCCATGCGGCTCGATGATTCGTGATGCACCCCATTAGCATCGCGCCCCTTCTCATCGGGCCGTCAACCTTCCTGTCGACCTCACTTGGCCAAGCCGGAAGCGCGAAGGGCTTCGAAGCCGCCCTTCAGGTCATCGAGGATGTCCTCGATGTTCTCGGTGCCGATGGACAGGCGGATGGTGCCTTGGTGGATGCCCTGATCCTCGAGCTCCTCCACTGTCTCCTGGGAGTGCGTGGTGGAGGCCGGGTGAATCACGAGGCTCTTGGCGTCGGCCACGTTGGCCAACAGGCTGAACAGGTGCAGGTTGTCGATGAACACGCGTGCCGCGTCCTTGCCGCCCTTGATGTCGAAGGTGAAGATGGAGCCGCCGCCATTCGGGAAGTACTTCTTGTACAGCTCGTTGTCCTTGCGGCCTTCGATGGACGGGTGGGAGATGGACTCGACTTCCGGAACGGTCTTCAGGTAGTCGATGACCTTCAGCGCGTTCTCAACGTGGCGTTCGACGCGCAGCGACAGGGTTTCGGTGCCCTGCAGCAGCAGGAATGCGGCGAACGGAGACAGGGTGGCACCGGTGTCGCGCAGCAGGATGGCGCGGATGCGGGTCACGAACGCGGATCCGCCCAGGGCCTCGTAGAAGTTCAATCCGTGATAGGACGGATCCGGCTCGGTCAGGGTCGGGAACTTGCCCGGCACTTCGGCCCAGTTGAAGTTGCCGCCTTCCACAATCACACCGCCGAGGGTGGTGCCGTGGCCGCCGATGAACTTGGTTGCGGATTCGACCACGACATCAGCACCGTGCTCCAGCGGGCGGAACAGGTACGGGGTGGCGAAGGTGTTGTCGACGATCACCGGCAGATGATGCTTGTGGGCGATGGCGGTGATGGCTTCGAAGTCCGGCAGGTCGGCGTTCGGATTGCCGAAGGTCTCGAAGTAGACGAGCTTGGTGTTCTCCTGGATGGCGTCCTCGAACTCCTGCGGATTCTCGGCGGAGACGAAGGTGGTGGTGATGCCGTCACGCGGCAGGGTGTGACGCAGCAGGTTGAAGGTGCCACCGTAGATGTTCTTGGCGGCGACGATGTGATCGCCGGACTGGGTGATGTTGCGCACCGCGTATTCCACGGCGGCTGCACCGGAGGCGACGGCAAGGCCTGCGGTACCACCTTCAAGAGCGGCGATACGGTCTTCGAACACGCCCTGGGTAGAGTTGGTCAGACGGCCGTAGATGTTGCCCGGGTCGGCAAGGCCGAATCGGGCCTCAGCGTGATCGAAGTTGTGGAAGACGTAGGAGGTGGTCTGGTAGATCGGCACGGCGCGGGAATCGGTGGCCGGGTCGGCCTGCTCCTGGCCCACATGCAGCTGCAGGGTTTCAAAACGGTACTTCTTGTTGTTCTCGGCCATGGTATTCTCCTTGGTTGTGCTAGGTCGCGAGGATTTTTCCTTGCCACCCGCCTGCCGTGTTCGGGCGGTTGGCGAGGTGTTGGTTATGAAGTTACGACGCTTGGGCCGCACGGCGCAAGCTGAACGTTATCGGACTTGCCTATAAGGGCTTATAAAGCCTTGGGATCATTGACGTGAGCGACTGTCAGAAGTCACGAAAAAGTCGTTGAAATTATCGCGACACGCCGGGCCGCACGCATGCGCTTTCAAGGTCGACTGCGGTCACGGTGATATCGCTGCCATGCCTTTCGCGCATGGCTCAAGTGTCCGTGATGATTGCTTGTTCCACCCGTCACCAAGACGGTTTGCCCGCTCGGTGATGACGTCTGTTTCATTTTCTGCCGCCCGGTTACATGGTTTACATGACGAACGACTACAGTCAAACATCGCCAATGAATTATTCCGCCAACATGGTGAAGGGATTCGAACAGACATGACCGATGTAACACTGTATGACCGTGATCCGAACTATATTCCGCGCGTGGCCGCCGTGCACGACATGTGCGGCTACGGCAAGTGCTCGCTGACCGCCGCGATTCCGATTCTCTCGGCCGCCGGCTGCGATGTGTGCCCGGTGCCGACCGCCCTGTTCTCGGCGCACACACGCTATGCAGTGTTCACGTTCCATGACACCACGGATATTCTCTCCGGTTACTTGGATGCCTGGCAGAAGGAAGACGTGGAGCTGGATGGCGTGTATTCAGGCTTCCTCGGCTCCCCCGATCAGGTGGCGATCATTCAGCGTCTCTACCGCGAATATCCGAACGCGCTGCGTCTGGTTGACCCGGTGATGGGAGACGCCGGCGAAATGTACCCCACGTACACACCGGAGCTGTGCGAGGCAATGGGCGCGCTGGCCGATGGTGCCGACGTGTTGATGCCGAACCTCACCGAAGCAAGCATTCTCACCAAGCGTGACTATCCTGGCCAGGATATTGATGAGGCCACGGTTAACGAGCTGCTTGGTGCTCTGCTGGAGTTGGGTGCCAAGAACGTGGTGCTGAAGGGCATTGACCATGGCGATGGCAAAATCGTCAACTATGTGGCCAGCGCTTCCACCGGTGTTGCCGGCAAGATCGAGCTGGCTCATGAGAAGTTGCCATACATGATTCATGGCACGGGTGACGCCTTCGCCTCTGCCCTGTGCGGCGCGGTGATGGCCGGCCGCGGCCTGGCCGAGTCGGCCGAAATCGCCGGTGAGTTCGTGCGTCACGCCATGGTCAGCACCCGTAACCAGCCGCATTTCGAGGATCGTGGCGTCAGTTTCGAACTGAACCTTGGCGAACTCACCGATTTGGTGAAGTGACCGCACCTTGGCTCCCCTCTCCGCTCACTGGGTCTGACGTATTCAGCGAACAATCCGATGGGTTGTTTTTTCGTCACAGGGAAGTCGACTGGTGAGCCTTGGTAAACCTTCTGAACTAATGGTGGATAACCGAGTTTTCATCCACACGTTATCCACAACACGCCAAACCGCGTCATAGTATCCACATTTGCCGGTTGCGCTTGTGCTCTTACATAAGTAACCCGCACAGTGGAATCATGAACGCTTTACCACCTACTCAGCCGACGACGAAGTCCGGCATCGACGCCGGTCTTGCCTTTCACCAGCCCATGCTGGCTTCACCTGATCCGCAGGCAATGCTGCCTTCGGAACGGATTGCGGCCACGATGGGCGACCGCAATCTGACGCCCAAACAGTTCGGCGCGCTCGGCGAGCAGTATGCCGCCGCGTGGCTGGAGGAACACGGTTGGACGACCTTGAGCCGCAATTGGCATACCCGTTACGGCGAATTGGACATCGTGATGCTCAATCCCGAGTACACGGTGGTGTTCGTCGAAGTGAAATCACGCCGGTCCATGCATTACGGATATCCGCAAGAGGCCATTACGCCGGCGAAACAGCACAATCTCAGGAAAGCCGCCTGCGATTGGCTACTTGACCGGCGTAATCGGGTGCCGCATTCGGCGGTCCGTTTCGATGTCGTCACCATCGTGCTTCGGGTGGGCAGGCCGCTCGTGCATCACATTGAAAATGCCTTCTGAAGCCCCCCCCCCCAAAAAAAACAGCCACGTTGCGAAACACATTGTGAAAGGAGTAGACATGGCTATCGGCAGCACCCTCTCAGTCGGACTGATCGGCCTTAAGGCCTTCATCGTCCAAGTGCAGGCTTTCATCAGCCCTGGCTTGCCATACTTCAGCATCATCGGATTGCCGGATGCATCGTTGTCCGAAGCCCGCGAGCGCGTGAAATCAGCGTGTCAAGCCACTGGATTCGGTTGGCCGCAAACCCGTGTGACCGTGAACATGAGCCCTGCGGCCATGCCCAAACGCGGTTCGTCGCATGATCTGGCCATCGCGGCCAGCGTCCTATGTGCGGCGGGTGCCATAGGGCATGATTGCCTAGAAGATACCATTGTGCTCGGCGAAGTGAATCTTGACGGCTCGGTGCTGCCGATTCATGGGCTGCTCCCGATCATGCTGCATGCCGAGGAACGTGGCGTGCGCAAAATGATTGTTCCCCATCGCAATCTTGACGAGGCTTCGATGGTGGATGGACTGGATGTAGTGGGCGTGAGGCATGTGGGTGAGCTCATCGAACTGATGGGCGGCGATGCCACCTATACGATTCCCGATACACCGGTTACCGACGAGACCACCACGGATCAATCGCCCACAAGTCATCCCAACGATTGTGGCGATATGAACGAGGTTCTGGGTCAGGAGCATGCCAAATGGGCGCTGCAAGTGGCGGCGGCAGGCGGGCATAATCTCATCATGACCGGCCCGCCAGGCAGCGGCAAAACCATGCTGGCCTCACGTATGCCCGGCATCATGTGTCCGTTGAACGAGGCGGAACAACTGGAAGTGGCATCGATTCGATCGCTGTGCGGCATACTGCCTCAGTACGGCATCACCGACATGCCGCCGTTCGAGGCACCGCACCACACCGCCAGCACGGCAGCCTTGGTGGGTGGTGGCAGCGGCATCGCCGTTCCCGGCGCAATCACGCGCGCGCATCGAGGCATTCTGTTTCTGGACGAGGCACCGGAATTCAGCGCACGCGCCCTGCAGACGCTGCGCGAACCATTGGAATCCGGGTATGTGGCGCTTTCCCGTTCAAAAGGCAGCACCTATTACCCGGCCTCATTCCAACTCATCATGGCGGCCAACCCCTGTCCGTGCGGATACTATTACGGCACCGGCGAACGTTGCGCTTGCCGGGAAAAAGACCGTATACGTTATTTCTCGCGATTGTCCGGACCGATACTGGATCGTGTGGATATTCAGATGGCGGTGCCACCAGTCTCGCGCATTGCCGCGCAAAGCGAGCCAATCGGCGAGTCCAGTGCCGGGATACAAGCTCGTGTGATTCGTGCCCGTCAAGTGGCCAAAGACCGGTTCAGACAGTATGGATGGGTGTGCAACGCGCAAGCTTCGGGCAAATGGCTGCACGCCAATACATCGCTGAAAGCGATGGAATTGGTCAATCGGGCCCTGTCCAATCATCAACTCACATTGCGCGGGGCTGATCGCGCCATGCGTCTGTCTTGGACGCTCGCCGATCTGGCCGGCCGCGTATCCCCCACTGAACAGGACGTCCATCAGGGCATCGAAATGAGAACGAGGATGACATGAGTAACGCTACTGATATCCGGCAATCTGGCGGCACCGCAGGAAGTGTGGATCACACCGATACGAGTCTCGCCGTTTCGCGCACTATTCCCGTACCTCCCACGGATACGTTGTATCGTGCCGCGCTCACGTTCTGTCTTGATGGCGCGGATGTGATGATGTACGCCACGCTCAAAGGCGCGGAAAACGCCGAATCCCTCTGGCATGCGTTGGCGCAATCCCATCCAAGCCAGCCATCTGAAATCTGCGGCCCGGCGCTGTCACGTATTGACCGCATGTTCGTGGACGGCCTCACTCGATGGGGCCGCAAGGCGTCGGCGAACGCGATGCGCTCCTTCCGCAATGCACTGGCCTGCTGGCATAACCGCATGATGGACCTGCCCTCGCAAGACATCATCCAACTGGCCGACTGGTTCACTATGGATGGCACGCAATGGATTATCGGCCCTGGCCATCCATGTTGGCCCTCGCAGTTGGCCGACCTGTCCATTCGCTCCGATTGGGCGCCACCGCTGTGTTTGTGGATCAAAGGCGATCCACGCGCATTGACCAGTTGCGCCAAACCGGTCGGCATCGTCGGTTCACGGGACGTGACCGAATATGGCCGGTATGTGGCACACACCGTAGCCGAACAGGCAGCCGTTGCCGGGCATCTGGTCGTGTCCGGAGGCGCGATGGGCACGGATGCGGCGGCACATTGGGGAGCGTTGAATGCGCTGCACGGCAGAATGCCCGCCAATGTGGGCAAAACCGTTGCCGTATTCGCCGGCGGGCTCAACCATATCGGACCGATGCGTAACCGCACGCTGTTCGAACGCATCGAGGCGCAGGGTGGTGCACTGATCAGTGAACTGTGCCCCGGGACGATTCCCGAAGCCCGTCGTTTTCTGCTTCGCAACCGCATTATCGCGGCCATGTCTTCCACATTGATTGTGACGCAAGCCCGGTTGCGTTCCGGAGCGCTCAACACCGCGGGATGGGCATGCGAATTGCTGCGCGAAGTGTATGCGGTTCCCGGTGACATCAATCAGCCTTGCAACGCCGGGTGCAATAAGATGATCGGCGACCACCGAGCGATGATTCTGTGTGCCGCCACATCCACCGAGGATATATGCCATGAACGGCATAAGCCCGTTATGGCAGCATACCCAGGCATATCGAAATCCACAGGTCAGGACTCGTCCGAAAACGAGGAGGCCATGGAAGTGCCGGCAACGACTCCGTTATCGCCAGCATCCTCGGAATCATCGGTGTCACAGGAGTCGTCACAAGATTCAGGTCATTCGAAACGTTCGAAGACCAAGCATACTCAGCCTACGCGCACTCAATCCAAGGATGGGCCGGCGAGCGCAACTGCCGATTCCGGTAACGACAAAAGCAAGGGTGAAGAGCTTCCCTCGTCGCATCAGATGCCGGATCTTCGTGTCAAGCCGAAGCCCGATCCCGAGAAGGAAGCCCAACAACGTATCATTATCGCCAAGCTGCCGGAAATGGAACGCACATTAGTGGCATTGATTCGTGAATGCCGTAAACGACATCTCATCGTCACCCCGGACGCACTATTGCGTGTGGCGCGAGAGACGGTACCCGACGAGATTCCCAATATCGGCACCATACTTGAGCTACTCGGCGCATTGGAGCTGAAGGGAGTGATCGAGCGGGATGCCGGCATACTCAAGCTGAGCAGCCGTGTCGGCTAATCGGCTTCCATGACACGGCTCGAAGGCTGTTCGGCGGGTGTGCGAGAATCGAACCCATGAGTCCGAAACGTTTGGAAGATATGTATGATGCGGTGATCGTCGGCGCCGGAGCGGCCGGCCTGTCGGCGGCGTTGGGACTGCTGCGCTCCCCCGAGATCACCGAGCTCAAGGAACAAGGCGTGGACCCGAAGATCCTCGTGGTCTCCAAACTGCAGCCGCTGCGTTCGCACACCGGTTCAGCCGAGGGCGGCATCGCCGCGAGCCTGGGCAATGTGGAGTCCGATGACTGGCACTGGCATTACTACGACACCATCAAGGGCGGCGACTGGCTGGTGGACCAGGATGCGGCCAAACTGCTCGCCGAATACGCGCCGCAGACCGTGATCAACCTGGAGCGTCAGGGCGTGGCCTTCTCCCGTACCGAGGACGGGCATATCGCCCAGCGCCGGTTCGGCGGCCACACGCGCGAGTTCGGCGGCGCCCCGGTCAAGCGCGCCGCCTATGCGGCCGACCGCATCGGCCACCAGATTCTGCACGCCTTGTGGCAGCAGTGCGTGGCCGCCGGCGTCGAGTTCGCCGAGGAATGGTATGTGACCGACCTGGTGCTCGCCGACGACGGCAAGCAGGCGGCCGGCATCGTGGCCTTTGACACGCATTCGGGCAAGATTCAGGCCATCCACGCGCGCAACGTGCTGCTTGCCACCGGTGGCGCGGGCCGACTGTTCCACACCACGTCAAATTCCTGGGATCTGACCGGCGACGGCATGGCCTTGACCTTGGCCGCCGGTCTGCAGCTGGAGGACATCGAATTTGTGCAGTTCCACCCCACCGGGCTCGCGCACACCGGCATCCTGCTGTCCGAGGCGGCCCGCGCCGAGGGCGGCATTCTGAGGAACGCCGACGGTGAGCCGTTTATGGAACGCTACGCTCCGGAGCATAAGGATCTGGCCGCACGAGACGTGGTCTCCCGCTCCATCATGGCGGAGATCGACGCCGGTCGCGGCGTCGCCGACCCGAAGGACCCGGATGGTCCGAAGGACTGCGTCTGGCTGGATATGACCGGCATCGACCCCGAACGTATGAAGGAAGTGCTGCCGCAGGTGGTCGAAACCATCGAGCAGTACGCGAACCTCGATCCGGCCAAGGACCTAGTACCCATCAAGCCCACTGCACACTACACGATGGGCGGCATCCCCATCACCACCGACGGCGAGGTGTACCGTTGGGCCGACGGTGCCGTGCAGGTAGTCGATGGACTGTTCGCCGCTGGCGAATGCTCTTGTGTCTCCGTACATGGTGCGAATCGTCTGGGCGGCAATTCTCTGCTCGACGCCTGCCTGTTCGGCACACGCGCTGGTCAGACGATGGCCGCACGCATCGCCGAGAACCCGGTTGACTCCCCCATGGCCGATGATTCGGCCGATGACATGCTGACCGATGCCGCCGATCAGGCTGCCGATTCTCGCAAAGCGGAGCTTGACGAACTGCTCGCCGGGCCAATAGATGATTCAGACGATGGAGTGCCCACCGCCAATCCTTATCAGCTCATGGCCCAACTCGGATCAGTGATGGAGCAGGCTCTGGCCGTACGTTGCACCGCTCAGACCATCGATACGGCGTTGACCCAGATCAACGGTGACATCACACCGGTTGCCGATACCTTGCGGGCCCATGACAAGACCGCCGCTTTCAATCAGGAGGTCACCGCCATCTGGGAAGTCCGTCATCTGATCGAACTGGCCGAGGTCATGCTGCACGCTTCCGAATCCCGTCAGGAATCTCGCGGATCCATGCAACGCCTTGATTTCCCCGAACGCGACGATGAGCATTTCCTTGCTCACTCGATGGTCGCCGATGATGGTTCGGTAAGTTTCAAGCCGGTGCACATCACCGACTATCCGCCCAAGAAGCGCGAGTACTGATCCGCTGGTGGTAATACCCAAGCCGCCTAGGGCTTGTGGCACAATAGGTTGGCTAATATTGGACTTGACATCCCACTGTTTCATGGAGGCAGAACATGGCTGAGGCGAGCAACACGACGGTTACCCTGCAAGTGCATCGTTTCACGCCGCGACCCGAGCGTGCCGAACGTGCACGCGGTGGCAGCCCGTTTGCCAAGAAAGGCTCCCCGTTCGGCGGCGGCTCGGATTCGGCGGCGCGCCGTCGTCCGCGCGGCAAGCAGTGGGTGCAGGAGTACACGATTCCCGCGCGCCCTTCGGATACTGTGTTGGATTGTCTGCTGACCATCAAACGCACCGTCGACCCGACGCTGGCCTTCCGTTATTCGTGCGGTCATGGCATGTGCGGTTCGGACGCCGTGGCCATCAACGGCACCCCCACCCTGCTGTGCACAGCCACCATCCGCGATTGGGCCAAGCAACCCGGCGCCATGCCCGAAGTCGATGACGAAGGGTTCCGACACACCGGCACCGAGGCTGAGGAATCCGACGATTCCGCGGAAAACGTCGCAAACGCGGCGGCCGCCCAGAACTCAGCCGCAAACGGTTCGCTGGGAGTCATCGAACTGGCGTCCCTGCCCGGCTTCCCGCCGCAGCGCGACCTCATCGCCGACATCGACCCTATGCTCAACCAGATCAGGAAGCTCACCCCGTATCTTCAGGCGGACGGCGTGCTCGCCACCACCGCCGAAGGCAAGGTGGACGTGTTCGAATACCTGCAGAACCCCGAACAACTCGCCAAATACGAGCTGCTGAGCAACTGCATCGCCTGCGGCGTGTGCGAAGGCGCCTGCCCGGTGTACGCCGGCGGCGACGCCTTCATCGGCCCGGCCGCGCTGATTTGGGCCTCCCGTTTCGTCAACGATTCGCGCGACACCAAGGCCATGGAGCGTATGGATGCCATCGACACCGCCGACGGCGTGGCCGCCTGCCAGTCCGTGCGCGCCTGCTCCCGCCACTGCCCGCGCGGCATCGATGTGGGCGAGGAGATGTGGCAGATCGTGGCTAAGGTCCGCGAGCGCTAAGCCGCGCCGCGGCTGGCTGCGGCGATCGCCTAAGCACATGCGTCGATGCATCCGCTGGGTGCCCGCACGAGAGAAGACATGAAAGAACGAATTATGGACAGAACGCAGTACACCAACCTCGCCAAGGCATGGGAATTCACCGAGGAACACGCGCGCGAACGTGAATCCGATGCGTTGACCGACACCCGTACGGCCGCCGACGAGTCCGGCCAGTTGCAGGGTTCGGCGGCGCAGGCCCGTCTGCTGGGCATGCTGGTGCGCATCACCGGCGCCGCTTCGGTGATTGCCGTGGGCACCGGCTCGCTGGTGGAGACCTTGCAGCTCGCCCATGCACTGGATAACAAGGGCCTGCTGACTGCGGTCGATTCCACCGCCCAGGGCATCGCGCTGATTCGCAAGGCGTTCGCCGAGCTGCAGGACGAGACCGACACCACGTTGCGTGCGGTGAACGCCCCGGCCAGCGTGTTTCTGCCGCGCCTCAACGCCAATGATTACGATCTGATCGTGGTGGCGGGCGACGCCGAGAACTATGCCGCCACGTTCGCCCAGGCCTCCCGTCTGCTGCGCGTGCACGGCGTGATCGTGTTCACCGATGTGCTGGCGTTGGAGGACGGTCAGGGCGGCGTGATCAATCCGGCCGACCGCAGCGACAAGGCCATCGCCATGCGTGAGCTGCTCACCACCGTCGAAGATGACGAAGGTTTCGAGTCCACGCTCACCCCTGACGGCACCGGCCTGCTCATCGCCTACAAAAAGTAACTCTGTCCTTGGCTCCCCTCGGAGAGGGGAGCCACTCTATCTCGCTTACCTCACAATTGCGCTGACGGCCACGTCCACGGCTTCGTCGGCGTCATCGGTTACGGTGACCAGTTTCGGGTCGATCGTCGAGATCATGCCATGCTCGGCCACCGGACCGTTGAGCCAGTCAAAGAGCCCCTGCCAGTATTCCTTGCCGTAGAGCACCACCGGAATATTCGCCACCTTGTGGGTCTGGACCAAGGTCAATAATTCGAACATCTCATCCAGTGTGCCGAAGCCTCCCGGGCATACGATCACGCCGGAGGAATACTTGATGAACATGGTTTTTCGCACAAAGAAGTACCGGAAGCTCATGCCGAGGTTCACCCACTGGTTCAACCCCTGCTCGTGCGGCAATTCGATGCCAAGTCCCACCGATTTGCCGCCGGCCAGTGCCGCTCCCCTATTCGCGGCTTCCATGATGCCGGGACCACCGCCGGTGATGACGGCGATGTTGCGCTTGGCTATCTGGCTACCCATGCGCCGTGCTGCCTTGTAGATCGATTCGGTGCGCTGGGTGCGTGCGGAGCCGAAAATAGAGACCGCAGGTCCGAGCTCGGCGAGCGCCCCGAAACCGTCCACGAATTCCGATTGGATGCGCAGCACACGCCATGGGTCCATGTGCAGCCAGTCGGTGTCCTGATCGGGTTTCAGCAGGTTGGCGGTGGTGTTGTCCGAGGGAATCATCTGGCCGCGTAGAATCACCGGGCCGCGATGATAGGTATCGCCCAGCGGCGAGGCATCCTCCAGATCGACCGGGTTCACCGGTGTGGCCGCAGCCTCAGTTGCCGTCTCAGCCTCCAACGCCGCCGCATCATTCGCGGCTGTGGCTTCCAATGGTTCCATATCGTCCACGACTGCGGACTTGGATGCGGCCTCGGCTAGATTCTTTGCTTCAGCGGCCTTTTTGCCGTCGTTCTTCTTGGATTTCTTCTGCTTCTTTGCCATCCAATGTCCTCCTGTACGGCGCTATCGACTCTTCGCATTCTAGCGCCTGAAGCTCTGCGTACGTTTTCCGCGAAATCATCCTTGACTTCGTGAAGAACGTACGGTGAGTGACACTGAGCGTACGTTTTCCGCGAAATAAGGCCTCATCTCGTGAAGAACGTACACTGAGCGCGTCTCAGCGTACGGTTTTCACGAAACAAGGCCAACAATGGAGTAGGGACCGTCTAAGCCATCAGTGGCGGAAGTCGATTTCCACACTGGCGGTGCCGTCGGCGAGGGTGCCGGGGTGTTCCGTGGGCGTGGTGGGCTCTGTGGTGTGGCTTGGCTGCCCGATGCCATCACCATCAATCGATTCGTCATCCTCCGCATCAGCCGCTGCTGCGGCTGCGGTCTTCTCGAATCGCTTGGACTGACGGCTCAGCAGCACACCGGAAATCGCGGCGGCGATCAGGGAGGCCACCAGCACGCCGAAGCGCGCCTCAGCGGAAAGTTCCGCGTTCTTGTACGCCAGCGAGGCGATGAGGAAGGACACAGTGAAGCCAATGCCGCAGGCGACGGCAGCGGGAATCATGTCGCGCACGCGCAGCCCCTTGGCCATCTTGAGCCCGCCCACATGCGTGGCCAGCCATGCGGTGGTGATGATGCCCAAAGGTTTACCGACCACCAAAGCCACAATCAGTGCGATAACCAACGGCGAAGCCAGCAACAGCGGGCTCACCGACTCGAAGTGCACGCCGGTGGCGAACAGGGCGAAGATGGGCAGGGCCAGCAGTGCGGAGAATGGCTGAAGCTTGTTGGCATAGCGTTCGGCACGCGGTGAAAGTTCGCCGTGCATTTCACGGGAGGGAGTCAGCAGGCCAACCAGCACGCCGGCCAGTGTGGGATGCACGCCTGCCTCGAACATCATGATCCAAGCGAGGACGCCGACGATGCCGACCGCAATCCACGGCACTTTTTTCAGTCGTACGAGGTATGCCCAGATGGCGGCGCATACGGCGATGCCGATGAACCAATACCAGGCGTTGATCGAGGAGAAGAATACGGCGATCAGAATAATGGCCAGCAGGTCGTCGACGGTGGCAAGCGTCATCAGGAACGCGCGGATCGAACCGGGCAGGGCCTTGGCGAACAGGGCGAGCACGGCCAGCGAGAACGCGATATCCGTGGCGGTGGGCACTGCCCAGCCGTGCGACATCTCCGAGAACGGGATGCTGCTGCCGGTGGTGGTCAGAATCAGCGTGCCGGGTTCACCAGGCCCGATCTGAGAGAACAATGCCGTGACGGCCAGGAACAGGATGGGCGGGGCGATCATGCCGCCCACCGCGCACAGCATCGGCACGGCGGCCGCTTTCGGATTGGCAAGCGAGCCGGTGGTGAGTTCCTGCTTCAGTTCGAGGCCCACGGTCAGGAAGAAGATGGTAAGCAGACCATCCTGGGCCCAGTGGCCAATAGGCAGGTCGAGATTGGTGTAGGGGATGAACAGATGCGTTTCCGCTACGGTCTCGAACGCATGCGCGGTGGCGGGCAGATTCGCGAGCACCAGGCCGGTGAGCGCGAAGCCAAGCATGATGAGTCCGGAAATACGGTCTGAGGCGGCGATTCGCCTGATGGTGGACCAAAGTCCCTTCTTCGCGCCGGCGGTCGTGGCCATCGCGTCTCCTTGCTGCACTCTCTTGGATGAACCGTATGTAATAGTACGGAATATCTCAGGACGTTCCGCTCCGGGCTGAGTCGCGAAGGGCAACCTTAGCCCAACCCTGTGTGGCCGACTCAACCGACTCAAACGGGCCAATACAATTGGAAAAGCCTCGGAAGCATTTCGCTTTCGAGGCTTACTGTGCGCCAGACAGGATTCGAACCTGCGACCTGCTGATCCGTAGTCAGCTGCTCTAATCCGCTGGGCTACTGGCGCATACCACTGTTGTCCCCGTGGTTCGGGAGTGCGCCAGACAGGATTCGAACCTGCGACCTGCTGATCCGTAGTCAGCTGCTCTAATCCGCTGGGCTACTGGCGCATGTTGTCTTTCAGACAACTCGATATATAATACACGCCGTTCAGCTGAATGCAACTCGGCGTGTTGCGGCGAGTCGCACCATCCCGACCACTACCGCAACGGCGTATTTACTGGCCTCACGCCTCGTGTGTACGGACTCGGTCAAGCAAAACCGACTGCGCAACTTTGAGACGTCCCTGCGGCACATCCACGGCTTCGCGCAGGAGTTTGGGCGTGCTGGAACCCTCTACGGACGCCTTGTCCACAATCACCTGCCTCACATCATCCAAACTCGGCAACTGGAACATCGTGTCCTGCAACGTACGTTCGATAATCGAACGCAAACCGCGTGCGCCGGTCCCCTGCTTGATAGCGATATCAGCAATCGCCCGAATGGCCTGTTCTGTGAATTGCAGATCGACGCCGTCGACGGCGAACAGTTTACGGTACTGCTTGATCAGCGCGTTGGCTGGCTGGGTGAGAATCGCCGTCAGATCGTCTACGGTAAGTTCCTTCAGCACACTGGTGACCGGCAAACGTCCGATGAACTCAGGCAACAGTCCGAACTCGGCCAGATCATCGGCATTGACCTGTTCGAGCAATTCCTCGTCTTTCATGTCGGCGTCGTGCCAATTCGCGCCGAAGCCGGTCTCTCGACGGCCTAATCGCTTGCGAACAATGTCCGTCAGCCCCACGAACGCACCGCCGCAGATGAATAGGATGCCGCGTGTGTCCATCTGCGCAACGTCCTGCTCCTTATGCTTGCGCGTGCCCTCCAACGGCACGGAGGCGATGGTTCCTTCCAAGATCTTCAGCAACGCCTGCTGAACGCCCTCACCGGACACGTCACGGGTGATGGAGGTGTTCTCACCGGATTTGCGGGCGATCTTATCGATTTCGTCAATGTAGATGATGCCGTGCTGGGCTCGGCTTACGTCGCCATCCGCAGCTTGGAGAAGACGTTGGAGCACGGTTTCCACATCGTCGCCTACATAGCCGGCCTCGGTCAGGGTGGTGGCGTCGGTGATGACGAACGGCACGTTCATTACGCGGGCCAACGCCTGCGCAAGATAGGTTTTGCCCACGCCGGTGGGGCCGAGCAACAGAATGTTTGACTTGGCGACCTCGACGTCAGCCAAAGGGTCATTGCTGCGGCGGGCAGCACGCGTCTGGGCGGGAGCGGATTGCTTGGCTTGTTTGCCGGTCTGGCCACCGTGCCCGTTATTCCCGTCAAGCTGCTCAGCGGACTCCTGAAGCTCCATATTAACGCGTTTGTAATGATTGTATACGGCCACGGACAATGCGCGCTTGGCGTTCTCCTGACCGATGACGTAGCGGTTGAGATAATCGAAGATCTGAGCGGGCTTGGGCAGGCTCAGCGAATTGACCTCGGCATCTTTGACACGCTCCTCGGAGATGATGTCCACGCACAGGGCGATGCATTCATCGCAGATGGAGGCGTTGGGACCGGCCACCAGTTTTCGTACCTGATGTTCGGTTTTGCCGCAGAACGTGCAACGGGGTACGTCCTCGTTGTAGCTCACCACACGTCCCATGATTCTCCTTTGCCGACTGCGCCGCACCGTCGAACCGCCACGCTGCGCATTATCATTGTCATCCTTGAAATACAATACCCCCGGTCGTTGCCGACCGAGGGTATTGCAATGTCCGGAAGTTTTACTGGCGGTGTTCCAACACCTCGTCCACGATGCCGTATTCCTTGGCTTCAGGAGCGGTCAGGAAAGTGTCCACTTCGATGTCGCGGCGAATCTTCTCGACGTCCTGGCCGGTGTGCTTGGCGAGGGTCTCCTCCAGCCATTCGCGCATACGCAGCATTTCCTTGGCCTGAATCTCGATCTCCGTGGCCTTGCCGAAGCCTTGGTCGATGGCCGGCTGGTGGATGAGCACACGGGCGTTCGGCAGCATCAGGCGCTTGCCCTTGGTGCCGGAGGCCAGCAGAATGGCGGCGGCGGAGGCGGCCTGGCCGAGACACACGGTCTGCACGTCGGGCTTGATGTACTGCATGGTGTCGTAGATGGCGGTCACGGCCGTCATCGAACCGCCGGGTGAGTTGATGTACATCATCACGTCACGGTTCGGATCTTGGGATTCGAGGACCAGCAGCTGGGCCATCACGTCGTCGGCGGAGGCGTCGTCCACCTGCACGCCGAGGAAGATGATGCGATCCTCGAACAGGCGAGAGTAGGCGTCCTGGGTCTTCATGCCATACGGGGTCTTCTCCACGAACTGCGGCATGATGTAACGGTTGGTCGGCGCGGGCTGGGCTGCGCGGGCGGAGGCCGGCATGAAACCGGCTACGCCCTGACGGCCGGCCAAGCGGTCGGCACGGGCGGCGAACTTTGCTTCTTCACTTGCCATGAGTCTCACTCCCCCTGCTGGTTGTTGCCGATGGTGTCCGGCGTGGTCACGAGCTTGTCCACGAAGCCATAGTCGAGGGCTTCCTGGGCGGTGAACCAGTGGTCGTATTCGTTGTCGCGGTAGATTTCCTCGAGGGTGTGGCCGGTCTGCTCAGCGGTCAGCTCGCTCATGGTCTTCTTCATGTCCATGATGAGCTCGGCGTTGATGCGCACGTCAGTGGCGGTGCCGCCGATGCCGCCGGAAGGCTGGTGCATGAGCACACGGGCGTGCGAGGTCAGGTAACGCTTGCCCTTGGTGCCGGAGCTCAGCAGGAACTGGCCCATGGAAGCACACATGCCCAGGCCCACGGTCGCCACGTCAGGCTCGATGAGCTGCATGGTGTCGTAGATGGCCATGCCGGCGGTGATGGAGCCGCCCGGCGAGTTGATGTACAGCCAGATGTCCTTCTTCGGGTCTTCGGCGGCCAGCATCAGCAGCTGAGCGCAGATGCGGTTGGCCATATCGTCCTTGACCTCTTCACCCATCCAGATGATGCGGTCTTTGAGCAGACGGTTGAAAATCGGGTCGACGGGGCCGGCCGGGACGTCATCGCCCGCCATGACCGGCAAGGTCGCAAAGGTATTGCTCACCTTGATTCTCCTTCTAATTACTCGAACATTGTTCAGACTACCGCCTTGAAGCGACTGAAGGCGTCTTTTCGCGTGCTTTTTGGCGGGTAGCGTAGGGATTTCGGTTTATTCCAAGGTATCGAGGACGTCGTCAATGAGGAGGCGCGTCTGGGAGGCGGCATCGTCGCCCAGACGCGGGAAGCGACGGGCGGCATTGGCGGGGCTGGCACCGGCGGCTCGCGCTACGTTGGACTTGCTGGCACCATGGGCCACGGCTTTTTCCGCGAGCCGATCGACCAGTGAATCGGCGACTTGGCGCATCTGTTCGGCCACCCATAATTGGGCCATATCCGCAGGTAAGTCGTAGTCTTCGGCCACATCGCTGGCTGCCTCCTGAATGGCGGCCCATAACACCATGAATGGCTTTCGATAGTAGTCAATCTGCTCAGTGAGCGGCTCAGCGGCAAGCAATTCAAGTGCCGAGCGAATTTCTGTATTTTCTGACATAGCTTTCTTTACCTCGGCTCCCCTCTCTGAGGGGAGCTGTCGCCATAGGCGGCTGAGGGGAGTTTCGACCGGGGCAGCTCCCCTCAGAGAGGGGAGCCAGAATATATGTATTTACTTACGACTCAGCAACCACTTTGATATCAGTGACGACGTGGCCACGGCCATGCCGACCGGCACAAAGAAGGTAATCGGCGCTTCAGAGAGCTCCATCACCAAGCACATGGCCATAAGCGGTGCCTGTTGTGAGGCCGAAAGCAACGAAGCCGCACCGATCAAGGCACACGCGGTTACCGAATCGGTCGGAAACATCAGTATCCATACGAGGCCGAGCATCGCACCCAGCGTGGAACCTAATGCGATGCCGGGCTGCAGCACACCGCCCGACGCACCGGAGCGAATGGTCATCAGCGTCACCAGCGCTTTGGCAACAAAGGTGAGTGCCAACACACCCAGCAACATCCAGATATTGGACTGGGACAGCGGGAAACCGGCGTTCATCACGGATCCAGAAGGGCCGCTCCCACCCTGAAGCATGGCCCAGAACGATGCCATTCCAGAGCCCGCTCCCCCGCCAGAGGCCGAATCGGATACATTACCGCCGCCCGTCAGCAAGTTCCATGGAGAGGCGGCCGCTGAAGATGCCGACTGCATGGCACCAGCAGTGCCGGCGGTTTCAGGAATGAATGTGCTGAATCCAAGTTGCGCTGCGGCACGGCCGTTGCCCATCACCTGCGGCACAACAATCGCCACCAAACCGGTGATGAGACCAGCCAGCGTCATCTGCCACAGAATAGCCTTACCGGTTGGCTTGTGCGCTTCCGCCCATTGCGAACCTTTTCGGAACAATGCGCCGCCCACTCCACATGCCGCACCGCAGATCAGAGCGAACAGCATTAACGTTGGCGTGGATTCCGGTTGCATGGCGGTAATGTCGTAGAACAGGCAATGCCCTTTGATCGCAACCGCCACGAATGCGGCAATGGCAGACATGCCCAGTCCAAACGCAACTTTTTCGATTGTCACATCTACCAACAGGATTTCGACGGCGAAGAACATGCCGGCCAGTGGCGCGTCATAGACGCCTCCTAGACCGGCACCGGCAGCCACTGCCACCACCATGCGCCGGTCGATGCCGTCAACGCCCTCGATATGGAACAGGTCGCAGAAACGTTGCGCGAGCATGGCGCCGAGTTCGCGTGGGGCGACTTCTCGGCCGATCGAGGCACCGGAGCCGACGATGAAAATCTGCAATACCACATGCGCAATGGTTTGCCAGAAAGGCATTCGCTTTCCCGCCACGGCCTTCTTGACTGAGGGCACCGCAGTCGTTTTGTGTCGCATCAGATACCAGATAATGCCTGCGATGCTGAGTCCCACGGTCACCGATATCGCACGGCGTGCAGCGGGCACGCCGAATGGACCAGGCAATTCTGGGCCTTCGATGTAGCCGAGCAGCACATGTTCAACGCCGTAGAGCAACAGGGTCAGCAGACCTGCTCCCACACCGATGAGCACGCCGAGCACAATGGTCGCCGCAGCGAGCCAACCAAGGCGTTTGATAGTAACCGTTGGCTGCATGTCAACCTCCGCACCCTATGCAACGAGTATGCCTTGGGAACTCCCCTCAGTCTCGCTACGCTCGACAGCTCCCCCTCAAAGAGGGGAGCCAAAGAAACAGTCCTTTTGCCAGAATAGGAAGAGCCCGGAACCATGAAACACGATTCCGGGCTCAAACAATCATGCTAACGCGATGAGGCTATGCTCACTCAGCATCCTTGGCGTCATCCTTGGCGGACAGTTCGTCGGCCACAGCGGCAGCAGCGGAAGCGGCCTCGACGGACTCGGACTCTTCGTCCTCAGCGGCCTCGCCCAGGAAGGCGGAGAGGTCCACAACCTCGCCATCAGCGGTGAACTTGACGGCGCGCATGCCGGCGAGCAGGCCCTTGGAACGGCCGACTTCCTGCACAGCGGAGCCAAGCTGGCCATTCTTGATGATGGCCTGGATGAAGTTGTTCGGATCCATGCCGTACTGCTGGGCGATGGAAGCGAGGAAGTTGAACACGTCGGACTGGGACACCTGAACGTCCAGCTTCTCGGCCAGAGCGTCGAGCACCATCTGATCGCGCAGATCCTTCTCCACGGTCTCCTCGGCCTGAGCCTTCTGCTCCTTGGTGGCCTTCTCCGGGTCCGGGGTCATGCCCTTGAGCTGCTCTTCGACCATGTTGGCCTTGACGCCCTTCGGCACCGGGATCTCGAGGCCTTCCTGCAGCTTGGCGATGAAGGCATCGCGAGCCTCGGTGGCCTGACGACCTTCGGCGTCCTGAGCGGCAGCCTTGCGGATGTCAGCCTTGAGCTCGTCCAGAGTGTCGAACTCGGAAGCTTCGGAAGCGAACTCATCGTTCAGCTCCGGCAGTTCCTCAGCCTTGACGGAGTTGACCTTGACCTTCACGGTGGCCTTCTGGCCCTCGTGCTCGCCGGCTTCCAGCGTGCCTTCGAAGGTGGTCTCCTCGCCGGCGGACAGGCCGTCAAGGGCCTCGTCCAGACCGTCGAGCATGGTGTTGGAGCCGAGCTCGTAGCTCACGCCTTCCTGGGAGTCGACGGTCTCGCCGTCAATCTCAGCAGTCAGGTCGATGTTGGCGAAGTCGCCCTTGGCGGCCGGGCGGTCCACGCCGACCAAGGTGCCGAAGCGCTGACGCAGGGTCTCGAGGCGCTTGTCGACGTCCTCATCCTTGACTTCCGGCTTGGAGATGGCGATCTCAAGACCGTCGATTTCCGGCAGTTCGATGTCAGGACGACGCTCGACGGTGGCGGTGAACTTCAGCTTGGTCTCGTCGTTGGCGGACTGCGGAACATCCTGCACGTCGAACTCCGGCTGAGCCATCGGACGAATCTTCTTCTCATCCAGGGCCTTGGAGTACAGCTCCGGGACCGCGTCGTTCACGGCCTCACCGGCGACGGCGGCGAAACCGATGCGCTGGTCGATGATCTTGCCGGGAACGTGGCCCTTACGGAAGCCGGGAACGTTCACCTGCTTGGCGATTTCCTTACGGGCCGCATCCAGATACGGGTTGAGCTCTTCCGGTTCAACAGTGACGGTGAGCTTCACCTTGGTGGGCTCGAGGTTACGAACGCTGATCTTCACGCTAATGACTCCTCAAAAGTCGTTATTTCTTACAGTTCTGCCGTAAGGCAACCTCTACATGATAACGCCACTTACGGACGGTGCAATGAGTTTCACTTGCCAGTTCCTTGCGCCCTGCTCGATCAGGAACGTCTCGACGTCCACTTCCACCGGGTCTTCCACCCAGCACAGGTTGCGTAGGATCTGTGGCTTGATGATCATCTCGGCCGGCGTGCGGGTGTCTTCGGCGATGCGGTTGATCACACGCCGCACCCGTTGCAGACGGTCATAACGCTCCGGATGGCGCTGTTGCCACAGCCGCATGGATCGGGGCGCGTTCACCACACCGTTTTCGTCCTGTTCGGGGGCGGGCATGGTAGGCCATTGGGTGGGCTTCAGGGCTATGGCTCGATCGATGGCCTGCTTCCAGACCTTCGGTTTGACCGCACGCTGAATCGGCGCGTACCGCTCGAACATTTTGTCCTGCTCGGTGCCGGTATGGATGCGCACACGCTCGTTCAGGGATCGGAGCGCGCGGAATTGGGCAGCATTGTGCGGCTTGTTGGTCGCCGCCTCGATGACTGATGAATCGGCCAATAACAGGCTGGGCGCAATATCGTATTGCCGGGCGAGTCGGTCGCGCTCCTCCCATAGGGATTTGGCGATGGCCAAGCCCCTTGGATCACGACTCAGCTGGGTGATGCGCGAGATACGCAGCCAAGGAATCGGATGCGGTTTGCGCGGGGCAAGGCCCGCAACCAAAGCGTGAGAAAACTCTTCAGCGGCCCACTCGTCCTTGCCTGCGGCTTTCAGGTCACGACGCATCATGGTTTCAAGTTCGATAAGCACCTCCACGTCGAGCGCCGCATAGTTGCGCCAGTCGCGCGGCAGCGGACGGTAGGACCAATCGGCGGCGGAATGCTCTTTGGCTAGCGTGATGCCGAGGTAGTGTTCGGTGACGGCGGCCAGACCAAAGCGGTGCAGGCCGAGCAATCGCGCCGCTATTTCCGTGTCGAACAGGGCTTTGGGTTTGAGCCCGATTTCGGCGAATCCGGGCAAGTCCATCAGAGAATCATGCAGAATCCACGTGGCGTCGCCCACGGCGTCATTGAATTCATTCCAATCAGCTCCGGCCCGGGTCAGGGCGACGGGATCAAGCAAGGCGATGCCTGCACCCTCACGTTTGAACTGAATCAGCCAATCCTCGTGTCCATAGCGGAAGCCGGACGCCCGTTCGGCGTCGGCGGCCAGCGAGCCCGTCGCCTCGGCCATCGCATCGCAGACACGATGATAGCCGTCCAGCGTCGAAGTGACATCGGGTACTCCCCCGCGAGGCTCTTTCAGCAGTCGGGGTTCGGTGTCACGGACGTCACTCAACTGGCGTCATCCTCCTCAAAACGGATGGTGGATCTGATGAATGCGGCCCACGAGCGGACTTGTGCGCCGGCGTCCATAGTACCGTCCGGCCCGGTCCCGTCAAGCGGGGTCCATGAGACGCGAATCTCACACCCGGCGCTGGTGGAGCCGGCCATCGAGCCAAAAGCCGTGTTTTGGGTCACGGTGACTGTGCCGGATACCGAATCCGGCTCGATGCCGTCGAAATAGTCGCACATGTCATCCCAGTACATGCCGGGGGTCAGAGAATCGTTTTCGGCGGTTTCCAGCGGCAGTCGCGCGAACGCCACGCAACGCCAGTTGGAATCCCAGTCAATGCGCAGCTCATGAGCATAAAGCATCATGATCCAGCCTGTGGCGATTCGTGATTCGGCATCGCTGCCAAGACCGGCGGAAAAGGCATCGCCGAGGGCACGCTCTCCCGCTTCGAATTCCACGCCGATACCATAATCGGCCAAGGTGGAAGGCACGGGAATCTCCCGATAGCGCACGTCATGGATGCGCTTCATGGTGCTGACGGATTCGACGGCTGCCCATACTTCATCCGGCACACCCTGAGGGCGCACGGGGCGTCCGTCGTTGGACTCTCCCGTAGGAAATGCGTAGATGTCGGCCATATCTCTAGGGTATGGGCGAACGGGCCGAATCGTGGTATTTACGCGCGGTTCGGCCCTGCAATTTAATACACGGTGAAGCCGTGGTCCTTGAACTGGTTGGTCACCCGTTCGCGGGTGGCGGCGTTGGGTCCCTTCTGGTTCTCCAGCGGGTATGGGATGCGCAGTTCGTGCCACTTCGGGCGGCCAAGCTGGTGGAATCCCAGCACGTCGATGTGTTCGACGGCATCACCGAAGGACTCGCAGATCTTCGCCACGTTTTCGACGTTCTCTTCGGAGTCGGTCAGGCCCGGCACGAGCACAAATCGCACCCAGATCTTCTTGCCGGCCTTGGCCAGTCGCTGGCCAAAATCGATGGTGGGCTGCAAGGTGCCGCCGGTGACCTTGTGATAGGTCTCCTCGTCGCCGGATTTGACGTCGAGCAGACACAGGTCGATGTCCTCGAGCATCTCGTCGGTGTAATTCGTGTTGAGGAAGCCGGACGTATCGAGGCAGGTGTGCACGCCCATCTCCTTGGCGGCATGGAACACACGCGAGACGAAGGCGGGCTGCATCATGGATTCGCCGCCGGAGAAGGTGATACCGCCATGCGTGGCCTTGAACAGGTCCTTGTAACGATCGACCTTCTTGATCATGGCGTCAAGGTAGACGGGCTTGCCGTCGCGCATCTTCCAAGTGTCCGGGTTCTGGCAGTACTGGCAGCGCAGCGGGCAGCCGGACATGAACACGGTCATGCGGGTGCCCGGTCCATCCACGGAGGTGTTGATGTCCCAAGAGTGGACGAAGCCGATATCACCGGATTTCAGGGCGGAAAGGCGGTCACGTCGGTCGAGTCCGATTGGGGATTCAAAGCCGGAAAGGCCACCCATCAAAGTCTGCGAGGCATAGGTCTTCGATTCCTTGAGCATATGCCTGGTCGTGGTGCGGAACGTGGGTGTTGCGGGCATCGTTGTCCTCCTGTTCCAAATGATGCGAAAGTCTGTGGGAAATAAGGAAGGGGTGGAGCCGTGCCCCACCCCTTCAGTTAGTCATTGCCGCGGTTCGCGGGGTTGGTCATCAGTCGACGACGGCACCCTGGTGGAAGGTACGGGAGATGACGTCGAGCTGCTGCTCCTTGGTGAGCTTGACGAAGTTCACCGCGTAGCCGGAGACACGCACGGTCAGGTGCGGGTACTTTTCGGGGTGCTCGACGGCGTCCTCCATGGTCTCCTTGCGCAGAACGTTGATGTTCGCGTGGTAGAGGCCGTGGCCGTTGCCGGCGTCCAGGATGCCGACCAGGTTGCCGATGCGCTCGTCCTCGTCGCGGCCCAGGCCATCAGGGGTGATGGTGTTGGTCAGCGAGATGCCGTCAAGAGCGTCGTTGTAGTCGATCTTGCCGACGGAGAACATGGACGGCAGCATGCCGTGGGAGTCCATGCCGTTCTCCGGGTTGGCGCCCGGAGCGTACGGGGTGCCCTTGGCGTGGCCGGACGGGAAGGAACCGGTGTTCTTGCCGTACTCGACGTTGGAGGTGATCGTCAGGATGGACTGGGTCGGGACGGCGCCGCGGTAGACCGGGAGCCTCTTGACCTGGCCCATGACCGTGGAGACGACCCACTTGGCGATGTCGTCGGCGCGGTCGTCGTCGTTGCCGTAGACCGGGAACTCGCCCTCGGTGCGGTAGCCGACGATCAGGTCGTCGTCGGCGCCCTCAACGTACTCGTACTCGTGGCCTTCCAGGGTCTTCGCGTCCTTGTTGTAGATCGGGTAGACCTTGGCGTACTTGACGGCGGCGAGGGAGTCGGCGGCGATGGACAGACCGGACATGCCGCAGCCGAGGGTGCGGTACACTTCCTTGTCGTGCAGGGCCATCTCGATGGACTCGTACGCGTACTTATCGTGCATGTAGTGGATGATGTTCAGGGCCATGACGTAGGTCTCGGACAGCCATTCGAGGGCCTTCTCGTAGTTGTTCTTGACCTTCTCGTAATCGAGGGTGCCGTCGGCCTCCGGGGTAATCGGCTCGATCACGCCCTTGTCGATGACCTGCATGCCGGTCATCTCGTCGCGGCCGCCGTTGATGGCGTACAGCAGGGCCTTGGCGGAGTTCACGCGGGCGGCGAAGAACTGCATCTGCTTGCCCACGCGCATCGGGGAGACGCAGCATGCGATGGCAGCGTCGTCGCCCCAGTGGCTACGAATTTCCTTGTCGGACTCGTACTGGATGGCCGAGGTGTCGATGGAGATCTTGGCGCAGAAGCGCTTGTAGGCCTCAGGCAGCTTCGGATCCCAGAAGATGGTGATGTTCGGCTCGGGGCCAGGTCCGAGGTGCTCGAGGGTCAGGGTGTTGAGCAGACGGAACGAGGTCTTGGTGACCATCGAACGGCCGTCATCGCCGAAGCCGGCGTCGGACCAGGTCGCCCAGTACGGGTCGCCGGAGAAGATCGAATCGTAGTCCTTGGTACGCAGGAAGCGCACGATGCGCAGCTTCATGACGATGTTGTCGATGAGCTCCTGGGCGTCGGTCTCGGTGATCTTGCCGGCCTGGAGGTCGCGCTCGATGTAGCAGTCGAGGAAGGCGGAGTTGCGGCCGAAGGACATGGCGGCGCCGTCCTGGGACTTGATGGAGGCCAGGTAGCCCATGTAGGTCCACTGCACGGCTTCCTGCGCGGTCTGGGCCGGGCGGGACAGGTCGAGGCCGTACTCGTTGCCGAGGTTGATGAGCTTCTTCAGAGCCTTGATCTGCTCGTCGTGCTCCTCACGGAAGCGGATCCAGTGCTCGATCTCCGGCTCGGTGAAGTCGTTGCGGTACGGCACGGAGTCCTTGTCGCGCTTCTTGAAGGCGATGAGCTTGTTCACGCCGTACAGGGCGACGCGGCGGTAGTCGCCGATGATGCGGCCACGGCCGTAGGCGTCCGGCAGACCGGTGAGGATCTTGTTGTGGCGGGCGACCTTGATCTGCTTGGTGTACACGCCGAAGACGCCGTCATTGTGGGTCTTGCGGTACTTGGTGAAGATCTTCTTGATCTCCGGATCCGGTTCCTTGCCGGCTTCCTTGATGGCCTGCTCGACCATGCGCCAGCCACCGTTCGGCATCATCGCGCGCTTGCAGGGAACGTCGGTCTGGAGGCCAACGACCACGTTATCGACTTCCGGGGAGTCGATGTAGCCGGCCGGGAAGGCGTCGACGTCGGCCGGGGTATGGGTGTCCACGTCGTAGACGCGCTGCTTGCGCTCCACGGCCAGGTAGTTGTCGTCGAGGTACTTCCACAGGTGCTTGGTCTTCTCGGTGGCAGGAGCCAGGAATGTCTCGTCGCCCTCGTACGGGGTGTAGTTCTTCTGGATGAAGTCGCGGACGTCAATATCCTTCTGCCAGTTGCCCTCGGTGAAGCCGGCCCACGCCTTGGCGTCGAGCTCCTCCTGGGAGACAGCTGCATTTTCCACTGCGGTCATGTCACTCCTTAAATGGGGTTGTAGGTTTCGCATCTTCACGGAACCCTTGGTTCAACAGTGTAGTTGGCACTTGCTTGAGAAAAGCTGAAATTGGGAGTGAGCTATCTCACATTGTTTCTGTGAACGCTACCATTCCAATGGCTTCTAGATATTGATGGGACTATTGCACGTCTCCAGATATGGGAAACCGCTCATACTGTGATGTTCGTATGAGCGGTTCGGTCTTGAGATTGACAGCAGAACCGTATCCGTCAGTTTTCGACCGTCAATCCTCGGGGCGAGCCTGTGCGGGTTTCACGCCGTAGTTCTTCCAGCGCCGGTTCTCCTCCTCCCATCTGGCATTGCGGTCCACCACGATGTCCCACGCATGTTCGGCGTCTTCCTTGGTCTTGTACGGACCCATGCGCTGTTCGATCGGTGAGACCATGCCCAACTCGGCCTGCTTCTTGACGGTGTTGAAATACCACTGCTTCTTGTTATCGTCTGTCATTGGTACCTCCTCAACGGTATTACTTGCTCCCGCTGGCGGGAGCAATATATGTTTATTCCCTGAATGCGTTGGTGACGGGCAGTCGGCGGTCGCGGCCGAACGCGAGGGCCGTGACCTTCGGTCCCAGCGGGTATTGGCGGCGCTTCCATTCGGCGCGGTCCACCAATCGCATCACGGTGTCTACGGTGACCTGGTCGAAGCCGTCGGCTAACAGGTCGGCGCGGCCGTGCGCGTGCTCGATGTATGCGGCGAGCACCTTGTCGAGCAGCGCGTATTCGGGCAGGGAGTCGGAGTCCTTCTGCCCGGGGCGCAACTCGGCCGAGGGTGCCTTCTCGATGGAGGAGACCGGAATCATCACGCCGTCCTTCAACGGGATGCCGGTGTTGCCGTCCTCGTTGCCCACGATCTTGAGACCGCCGATGCCGACGCCTGCGGCCGCGGCCTTGTTACGCCAACGGCTGATCTCCCAGACACGGGTCTTGAGCAGGTCCTTGATGGGTGCGTAGCCGCCTACCGCATCGCCGTAGATGGTCGAGTAGCCGCAGGCGAGCTCTGACTTGTTGCCGGTGGCCACGGCGAGCAGACCGCGCGAATTGGAGCTGGCCATCACGATCACACCGCGGATGCGGGCCTGCAGGTTCTCGGCGGAGACGCCATCAAGGTCAAGTTGCTGTTGGTAGGCGTTGAACAATGGCTCAATGGGCTGGACCTCGTAATGGGCGCCAATGTTGGAGGCCAAATCGGCGGCGTCGTCTTTGGAACCGTCGGAGGAGTACATGGAGGGCATGGAGATGCCCCAGACGTTCTCGCCGCCGCATGCGTCGGCCGCCATGGCGGCTACCAGTGCGGAGTCGATGCCTCCTGAGAGGCCCAGCGTCACGCCGGTGAAGTGGTTCTTGGCCATGTAGTCCTTGAGGCCGAGCACGCAGGCGGTGTATACCTCTTCGTCCGGGTCGAGTTCCGGAACGATCTCGGCCTTGGCCTGATGTTCGGCGGCGGAATCGAAGTCCCAGAACGTCAGGTTTTCCATGAACATCGGGCTGCGTTCGATAAGCGTGCCGTCGGCGTCGACCACGAAGCTGCCGCCGTCGAAGACGAGGTCGTCTTGACCGCCGACCTGATTCAGGTAGATGACCGGGGCGTTAACCTCGGCGGCACGACGCTGGGCGAGCTCGAAACGGGTGTTGGTCTTGCCTTCCTCATACGGCGAGCCGTTGATGGTGAGCAGCAGGTCGATGTTCTTGGTGGCCAGGTCGGCCACCGGGCCGCCGTCCTGCCAGATGTCCTCGCAGATGGCCACGCCAATGGTGGCGCCGTCCACGTCGAGGGTCACGGAGCGGTCGCCGGCGGAGAAGATGCGGAATTCGTCGAACACGCCGTAGTTGGGCAGGAAGTGCTTGTCGTAGCCAGCCCAGACCACGCCTTGGTGCAAGACCACCAGTCGGTTGCGCGGCTTGGAGGTCTTGCGGTCGGTGCCCACGGTGCCGACCACCACGAACAGATCGCCGAGGCCGTCGTCGTTGAGCTGGGTGGCGAGTTCGTTGGCCTTGTCCCATGCGGCTTGGCGGAAGGTGCGGCGCAGGGCCAGATCCTCGATGGGGTATCCGGTGAGGGTCATTTCCGGGAAAACAACCACTTGGGCGTTTCCTGCGGCGGCTTTACGGGAGTAGTCGAGCACCTTGGCGGCGTTGGCGTCAAGCGCGCCGACGCAGGTGTCGATCTGGGCGAGTGCGAAGCGAAGCTGTGTCATAGATTCTTAGTGTAGCCGCGTATGACGTCGGATTGCCTGTTCTTCCGGCTTGGCGTCATTCATTAGGTCGTTTTTGCGTTCATTAGGTCACTGCAATGCGATATCAGTCGTTGCAATGGCGCGATTCCAACAACCAGTATCGCCGTTCACCGACCTAATGGACGATGAATCGACCTAATGAACGAATGCCACTCCCCTCAGTCAGCTTCGCTGATAGCTCGTCCTGCACTTATGGACGGGCGAGGCCCGCGCATATCTGGTTCGGCTGTCGCCTCACCTTCGGCTACAGACAGCCCACTGGGCTGTCTGCCTAACGCCTCAGCCTCCGGAGGCGAGCCAGAAAAGGATTTACTTCAGCTCGTTGAGCACGCGCAGAGCGGTGTTGACGTAGAAGTTGACGAAGGTGGGAATGGATTCGTCGAGACCCACGAAATGCGGGCTATGCCAGTCGGCGCAACCTTCCTGGCCGTTTGACCCGACGAACGCGAACACCGGCAACGTCACCTTGGCGAATTCGCAGAAGTCCTCCCCCGCCATCGACTGACGTATCGGTTCGAGCTGCGCGTAGTCGTTGACATCCGCCGCCACGGCCTTGGCGAGACCTGGATCGGAGACCAGCGGGTCTTGAAAGTCATCCCAGACCACGTCGGCGCTGATGCCGTATGCCTCGGCGGTGTGTTCCACCACTTCCTTGAATCGGCGGCCGACCAGATTGCCATCCGACTTGTGGAAATAGCGCACAGTCCCTTGGAATCCGGCTTCGGCGGGCACCACGTTCCACACATGGCCGCCGTGCACTTCGGTAACGGACAGCACCAGCGGGTGGAAGGGCGTGACGTTGCGGCTCACGATGGTCTGCAGGCTCAGAATAATACTGGCGAGCGCTTCGATGGGCCCGGTGCCCTTGTACGGGTAACCGGCGTGGGTGCCTTGGGCGTGGAGGGTCACGCGGAATTTCACGCAGCCGGCCATCATCGGCTCAACGCCGATGGCCAGCTGGCCGGGCGCATAGTTGGGGTTGTTGTGCGTGCCGATAATGGCTTCGACGTCATCCACGAGTCCGGCGTCGATCATGGCGCGAGCGCCTTGGCCGGTCTCCTCACTCGGCTGGAACAGAATCTTGATCGAGCCGGCGAACTTGTCACGGTGCTCGGCGAGCCAGAAGGCGGCACCGAGCAGACCGGTCATGTGCAGGTCGTGGCCGCAGCCGTGCATCACGCCTTCATTGACGGAGCTGAACTCCAGTCCGGAGTCTTCCACGATGGGCAGGCCGTCGATGTCAGCGCGCAGCCCGATACGCGGCCCGGGACCGGCCTCGCCCTGAATGAGCCCCACAACACCAGTCTCCAGCGGGTTGTGCAGGATCTCGATGCCGTGCGCCTTGAGCTGGTCGGTCAGATAGATGCTGGTGCCGAATTCACGGAAACTACGCTCCGGATGGGCGTGCAGGTAGTGGCGGATAGTGATGAGTTCGTGGTCGATGTCGATATGTTCACTCATGGTTCCCGATTCTAGTAGCGCGAAGAATATATTGCGGCCCTCGCTCCATATTGGCGAGGGCCGCGATCTATGGGGTCAGTATGCCTTGTTATTGCTGGCGTTTGAGCAGTCGTTTGGCGATGGCGTTGGCGATGCCCTGCACCACCTGGACCAGTACGATCATGATGATCACGGCCGTCCAGGTGACGGTCTGGTCGAACTTCTGGTAGCCGTAGGCGATGGCGAAGTTACCGAGACCGCCACCGCCGATGTAGCCGGCCATGGCAGACATGTCGAGCACGCCAATGAACAGGAAGGCGTAGGCCAGGATCAGCGGTGCCAGGGCTTCGGGGATGAGCACGGTGCGGATGATGGTGAGCTTGCCGGCACCCATCGAACGCGCGGCCTCGATTACTCCCGGGTCGACCGGCACGAGATTCTGTTCGACCAGACGCGAGGTGGCGAAGGTGCACATCACCACCATCGGGAAGATGGCGGCCACGGTGCCGATGGACGTGCCGACCACGACGATGGTGAGCGGCTGCATGGCTGCCAGGAAGATGATGAACGGAATCGGGCGCACGATGTTGACGATGATGTCAAGGATGCGGTAGACGACCGCGTTCTCGAACAGGTTGCCGGGGCGGGTGCCATAGAGCACCACGCCGAGGATCAGGCCGAGGAATCCGCCGATGACGAGGGTGACGAGCACCATGGTCAGGGTCTGGCCAATGGATTCGAACAGTAGTGGACGCAGCACGTTCCAGTCGCTACGCGGGTTGGCGAGGATGATCATGCGTTGGCTCCTTCATGTGCGGCGGCGGACGCGGCGGGCGCGGTGGCAGTATCGGCCGCCAGTGGGTCATGGGCGCGGTCTTCGGCGTAGGAGGCATGTCCGGCGACTGCGTCGGCGTAGGCCACAGGCTTTGCGGCGGTGCCGAAGTCGATGACGTCGCTATTGGCGGCGAGCTCGCGCAGGAATTCGTCCACATGCCAGCCGGGCCCGTTGAATTCGTAGGTGATGGCACCGATGGCGGTCCCCTTGACCGTGTCGATGCCGCCGTAGAGCAGGCTGGATTCGACGCCGTATTTGGCGATGAGTTCGGAGATATTCTGTCCGGATGCCTTGAGTTCATGGCCTTGGGTGCCGGAAACGTCCTTTTGGCGGATAAGCACGGTGACAATGCGCCCCGACCATTCGTGATGCAATCGCTCGACCCGGTCTTCCTCGGGCAGGCCAGACAATGCGGTGGCAATGAATCGCTTGGTCACCGGCTGCTGGGGTGCAGCGAACACATCGTATACGTCGCCGGATTCGACCACGCGTCCGGCGCTCATTACGGCCACGCGGCCGGCAATCTGCTGGACCACGTTCATCTGATGGGTGATAAGCACAATGGTGATGCCGAATTCCTCGTTCACACGCTTGAGCAAGGCCAGCACTTCGGTGGTGGTTTCCGGGTCGAGCGCGCTGGTGGCTTCGTCGGCGAGCAGAATCTCCGGATTAGTGGCCAGTGCGCGGGCGATGCCGACGCGCTGCTTCTGGCCGCCGGACAGCTGCGAAGGGTATTTGTTTGCGTGCTCACTGAGGCCCACGAATTCAAGGAGTTCGTTGACACGACGATCCTGATAGTCCTTGCGCCAGTGATCGAGTTGCAGTGGGTAGGCGATGTTCTGGGCCACGGTTTTGGTGGAGAACAGGTTGAACTGCTGGAAAATCATGCCGATTTTCTGGCGGATGGGCCGCAGCTTGGTCTCACTCAGAGAGGTGATATCAGTACCAAGCACGGTCACAGTGCCGGAGGTGGGTCGTTCGAGCGCGTTGATAAGCCGGACCAGTGTGGATTTGCCTGCACCGGAATAGCCGATGATGCCGAAGATGTCACCGCGATCGATGGTCAGGCTGACGTCATCCACGGCTCGTGCGATGTTCGCGCCGCGTCCGCGTGTTTTGAATTCCTTCACGACATGGTCGAAGGTGATGATGGGGTCGCTCATAGTGCTCCCTGATGCTGGTTGTTGGTGTCCGGTCACGGAAGCGGAGCGAATCCCGATTGTTGGCTCGGGTACTCGCTCCGCTTGGTGGTAATGGCTATGGACAGGCTAGTCGTGCGCTCGTATCAGCCGCGGCTCACTGCTGGGCCTTGGCATCCTTCTCAATGTCGGACAGGAAGCCTTGCAGCTCGCTGGCGCTGAACTTGTCGGCGAACACCGCGGTACCGCCGGAGTTCTCCTGCAGGGCGTCGAGCACATCCTTCTGCTGGTAGATGGAAACGAGCTTCTTGTAGGTCTCGTTGTTCACGTCCGCCTTGCGGGCCACCCACACGTTGATGTAGGGGCGAGCCTCTTCGGATTCGGCGTCATCCTGGTAGATGGCGTCCTTCGGGTCGAGACCGGCATCGGCCACGTAGTCGTTGTTGATCACACCAGCGGCGATGGTCGGGTCCTTCAGGGTGGTGGCCACCTGTTCGGCCTTGAGCGGGGTGACCTTGACCTTGCTCTTGGCTTCGTCGATGTAGGCCGGGGTGGAGAAGGCGGTCCAGTCGCCCTTGAGCGTCACGAGACCGGCGGCCTTGAGCACGCCGATAGCGCGGGCCTGGTTGGTTTCGTCGTTCGGAATGGTGACGGTGTCGCCCTGCTTCAGGTCCTTGATGTCCTTGACCTTGGTGGAGTACACGCCGAGCGGGTAGATGGCGGTGCCGCCGATGGGCTGCAGGTCCTTCTTGTTGCTCACGTTGTAGTTGGCCAAGTAGAGCAGGTGCTGGAATTCGTTGAGGTCCAGCTCGCCGGAGTCAAGGGCCGGGTTTTCGGAGGTGTAGTCCTGGAAGTCGACGATGTCGACGTAGATGCCGGCCTTCTCGGCGTCCTGCTTGAACTTGACCCATTCGGGGTTGGTAGCGCCGACCACGCCGATCTTGACCGGGTTGCCCTTGCTGCCCTTGGCGGACGACTCGTTGGCACCGGCAAACGCGCGGTAGCCGAAGAACGCGGCTACGGCGATAATCGCCACGACCACGATGGTGATGATGACGTTGCGGGCGGTGTGGTTCACACGCACCGGCTCGTTATTGTTAGGAGCGGCCGGGGTTGCCGGCTGGGTTGCTGCTGTCATTGGATTTCCTCTCTCCAAAATTGATGTCGGGTAACACCATAACGCGCTTGAACCGCGAAAGTGACGGAAAATGGCCGATTGCCATATAGGTGTCTTTTATGGCGCGCATGCAATGTCCGGGATTCGTGCGTTTGATAACCCGCTATAGGCGTGCCGAACACGCCGGAAAGCACGTCGAGAGGGGCTTTGACAATGGAAGCTATGACTACCGATACTGCCAATGCCGATATCCGAGCCGTATTCTTCGATATCGATGGCACGCTCACCAGTTTCACGACCCATACGGTGCCGGATTCCACAATCGAGGCGATTCACCGGCTGCAGGCCGCAGGCGTCAAGGTGCTGATTTGCACGGGCCGCGCGCCTTCACAGATGCACGTGGTGCTGGATACCATGCCGGTGACGTTCGATGGCGTGGTGGCGTTCAATGGGCAGTATTGTTTTGATGACACCGGCTTCTTTGCCTCGCAGGCCTTGGATACTGCTGATATCGAGGTGATTCTCGACTGGCTGGACCGTCACCCCGATGTGGTGTGCAATTTCGGCGAGAAGGATTACGTGTACTTCAACCAGTCCAATGATCTGCTTCGCGCCACGTGGAGCAAACTGGGCAAAACCGCACCGACCCGGTATTTCGAGGACCCGCGCACCCGCGCGCTGGATCATGAGACTTTCCAGATCAGTCCCTTTGTCGGGCCCGAGCTGGAGGCCGAACTGGTGGGACTGTGCAGCAATGTGCGCGGGGTGCGTTGGCATCCGGATTTCACGGATCTGATTCCGGCCGATGGCGGCAAGCCGCGCGGCATCCAGCGGTTCATGGCGCATTACGGCATCACGCGCGAGCAGACCATGGCCTTCGGCGATGGCGGCAATGACACGGATATGCTCGCCTACGCCGGCATCGGGGTCGCGATGGGCAATGCGACCGCCGAGCCCAAGGCCGCCGCCGACTACATCACTGACGATGTGGACCACGACGGTGTGCGCAATGCCCTGCTGCATTTCAGGGTGCTACGCGATTAAAACATCACAACAGTTCGCTTTGTTCTGCCCCGCCGTGACAGGGCTTATGAATAAGCAAAGGGCTCGGGACGAATCCCGAGCCCTTTGGTGTTAGCGAACTAACAACACCGTGGAGGTGTTATCACTCGTTGTCGCCAGCGGTAGCGGCGGTAGCGGTGACGGCACCCTTCTTGTCGGTGTTCACGCCGGAGTACACCCAGTCGGTGTAGTCCGGGTGGTCGTAGCCGTTGTCGACGGCGAACTGGAAGGCCTCATCACGGAACTTCTCGAGCTCGTCGATCTTGTCGGCGTACTTGTCGGCGTCGATCATGCGCAGAGCCTCAGCGGTCAGCTCGTAGCGGTCGATGCGGTTGACACGAACCATGTCGTACGGGGTGGTGGTGGAGCCCTCCTCCTCGTAGCCGTGGACGTTGAAGTTGTCGTGGTTCGGACGGTCGTAGATCAGGCCACGCACGTCGTGAGCGTAGGAGTGGTACGCGAACAGCACCGGCTTGTCGGCGGTGAAGATGTCGGCGAACTCCTCGTCGGTCAGAGCCTCGTCGTTCTCCTTGGCGGACTGCAGGGAGAGCAGGTCGGCAACGTTCACAACCTTGAACTTGACGCCCAGTTCCTTCAGCTTGTCGGAAGCAGCCATGATCTCCTGAGTCGGGACATCGCCGGCGGCGGCAAGCACGACCTCGGCCTCATCGTTGTTCTTGGCGGTGGAAGCCCAATCCCAAGCGGCGGCACCCTTCTCGAGCTCGGCACGAGCCTCGTCCAGGGTCAGCCAGGTGGCAGCAGGCTGCTTACCAGCGATGATGGCGTTGATCTTGTTGGTGGACTTGTAGCACTTCTCGGCGATGGCCAGCAGCATGTTCGCATCGGTGGCGAAGTAGATGCCGATGACGTGGTCGTTGTGGAAGCACTTGTTCAGCAGGACGGAGGTGACACCCGGATCCTGGTGGGAGAAGCCGTTGTGGTCCTGACGCCAAACATGGGAGGAGACCAGCAGGTTCATGGAGGCGATCGGCTTGCGCCACGGAATCTCGCGGACGGTAGCCTCAAGCCACTTGGCGTGCTGGTTCAGCATGGAGTCGATCACGTGGACGAAGGACTCGTAGGAGCTCCAGATGCCGTGACGACCGGTCAGCAGGTAGGCCTCGAGGAAGCCTTCCATCTGGTGCTCGGACAGCTGCTCAACGACCTGGCCGGAGACGTGCATGTGCTCGTCGACCTCGTCGGAGATGTAGCCGGCATCCCACTGCTTGTTGGTGACTTCGTAGGAAGCCTGCAGACGGTTGGAAGCGGTCTCATCCGGTCCGAAGATGCGGAAGTCGCGCGGGTTGTTCTTGATGATGTCGCGAGTGTAGGCACCCAGGGTACGGGTGGCCTCGAGCTGGCCCCAGCCGTGGCCGTACTCAGCCACTTCCTTGACCTCGTAGTCCTCGAGGTTCGGCAGCTTCAGGTCGTTGCGGATCACACCACCGTTGGCGTTCGGGTTGGCACCGATACGCAGCTCGCCCTTCGGCATGAAGGCAAGGACGTCGTCCTTGACAGCACCGTTGGCGTCGAACAGCTCTTCCGGCTTGTAGGACTCGAGCCAGTTCTTGAGAACCTCGAAGTGGGCCTCGGTGTCGCGGGCGGAAGCCAGCGGCACCTGGTGGGAACGCCAGGAGCCCTCGGTCTTCTTGCCGTCGATGTACTTCGGGCAGGTCCAGCCCTTCGGGGTGCGGAAGATCAGCATCGGGTAGAACGGACGGTGCACGTTGTCGGTCTGAGCGGTGGCCTTGATGTCGCAGATCTCGTCCCAGATGGTCTCCCACAGCTCGGCGAAGCGACGGTGGATGGACATGTGGTCCTCATCATCGAAGCCAGCGACGAACTCGTAGGGCTCGTAACCCATGCCGTGGAAGAACTCGTGGAGCTCTTCGTCGGAGATGCGGGACAGGATGGTCGGGTTGGCGATCTTGTAGCCGTTGAGGTGCAGGATCGGCAGCACGATACCGTCGGTGCGCGGGTTCACGAGCTTGTTGGACTGCCAGCCGGTAGCCAGCGGGCCGGTCTCAGCCTCGCCGTCGCCGACGATGGCCGGGACAAACAGGCTCGGGTTGTCCATGATGGCGCCGTAAGCGTGGGACAGAGCGTAACCCAGCTCACCACCCTCGTGGATGGAGCCCGGGGTCTCCGGAGCGAAGTGGGACGGAATGCCGCCCGGGTAAGAGAACTGACGGAAGAACTTCTGCAGACCAGCTTCGTCCTTGGTGATCTTCGGGAAGGTCTCGGTGTAGGTGCCGTCCAGGTAGGACTGGGAGGTACCGGCCGGGCCACCGTGGCCCGGGCCCATGATGATCACGGTGTTCTGGCCGTGGTCAGCAATGAAACGGTTGATGTGGCCGATGAGGAAGTTCAGGCCAGGGGTAGTGCCCCAGTGGCCCACCAGACGGTGCTTCACATCTTCGCGGGTGAAGGGCTCCTTCATCAGCGGGTTGGAACGCAGATAAATCTGGCCGATGGAAAGGTAGTTGGCAACGCGCCAGTACTTGTCAACGCCTTCGAGGGCTTCCTCGGAAACCGGAGCGTTGAGCTTCTTCCAAGGGGTGCCAATAACAGGACTCGTCATGTGTACTCCTGTACTCCTGCACGTGATCGTGCGATTGATTATTTCTGTTCGGTCACGGTCCCTGACCCTTGCGGTGCCAAGGTTTTCCGTTCCCAATCAATCGTCATGGTACGAGGACAACGCGACTTTTGAACGATTTCTTGCGGGTGTGTTCGAAATTGTTGCGGATATTTCAGTATTTGTGCGGTTCGACTGACCGTTTGTCAACATTAGTTTTTTCAACATACTTTTTCAAAACAGCGGAAGCATGCGGAAATCCAGCATTTGGCTAGAACAGCGCACGTTCGATTTCCCATGTTCGAAATCGGCGTGTTGTCCGTCTACAGGCATGTAGTTTGTTCGATTTGCGCACATAGTCTCTGCGTGTCGGCCTTGTCGCCTTGACCAGTGATAATCAGGGGTGTTCAGCCCACGTAAAATTCCAATGAACGTTAGGGGAATATCAATGGCAAACGGTCCTGTGCTTGTCGTCGACTTCGGCGCCCAGTACGCCCAGCTCATCGCCCGCCGCGTGCGCGAAGCAGGCGTGTACTCCGAGCTGGTCCCTCATTCCATGCCGGTCGACGAGATCCTGGCCAAGGATCCGAAGGCGATTATTCTGTCTGGCGGCCCGGCCTCCGTGTTCGAGCCCGGCGCGCCGACCATAGACACCAAGGTATTCGAATCCGGTGTTCCGGTGCTTGGTATCTGCTACGGCTTCCAGGTCATGGCCTATGAGCTCGGCGGCAAGGTGGATAAGGCCGCGCTCGGCGAATACGGCAAGACCTCAGCCACCATCGACGACGCCGCCGGCATCCTCGCCGACTCCCCCGCCGAGCAGACCACGTGGATGAGCCACGGTGTGGCGGTCGAACAGGCCCCGGCCGGCTTCGAAGTGCTGGCCCACACCGAAGGCGCGCCCGTGGCCGCCATGGCGGACGAATCCCGCAAGCTCTATGGTGTGCAGTGGCACCCGGAAGTCAAGCACTCCCCGCTTGGCCAGAAGCTTATCGAAAACTTCCTGCACCGTTGCGCCGCGCTGCCCAACGACTGGGATGCCTCCTCGATTATCGAGGATCAAGTCAAGAAGATCCGCGAGCAGGTCGGCGACGCCGAGGTGATCTGCGGCCTGTCCGGCGGCGTTGATTCCGCCGTGGCCGCCGCTCTGGTACACAAGGCCATCGGCGACCAGCTCACCTGCGTGTTCGTGGACCACGGCCTGCTGCGCAAGGGCGAAGTCGAGCAGGTCAAGCACGACTTCGTCGCCGCGACCGGCATCCGCCTCATCACCGTCGACGCCGCCGACGACTTCCTCGACGCCCTCGCAGGCGTCTCCGAGCCGGAGCGCAAGCGCAAGATCATCGGCGAGAAGTTCATCCGCACCTTCGAGAAGGCCCAGCGCCAGGTCCTCGAAGAGGCCGGCGCCCGCGGCAAGGAGGTCAAGTTCCTCGTGCAGGGCACGCTCTACCCCGACGTCGTCGAATCCGGCGGCGGCGACGGCGCGGCCAACATCAAGAGCCACCACAACGTCGGCGGCCTGCCCGAGGACATCAAGTTCCAGCTCATCGAACCGCTGCGCACTCTGTTCAAGGATGAGGTGCGCGCCATCGGCACCGAGCTCGGTCTGCCCGACGAAATCGTCTGGCGTCAGCCCTTCCCGGGCCCGGGTCTGGGCATCCGCATCATCGGCGAGATCACCAAGGAGCGCCTCGACCTGCTGCGCGAGGCCGACGCCATCGCCCGCGAGGAACTCTCCAAGGCCGGTCTCGACCGCGACATCTGGCAGTGCCCGGTCGTGCTTCTGGCTGACGTTCACTCTGTCGGCGTCCAAGGCGACGAGCGCACCTACGGCTCGCCGATCGTCCTGCGCCCGGTCAGCTCGGAAGACGCCATGACCGCCGACTGGTCCCGTGTCCCCTACGATGTGCTCGCCACGATCTCCACGCGCATCACCAACGAATGCCGCCAGATCAACCGCGTCGTCCTCGATTGCACCTCCAAGCCGCCGGCGACCATCGAATGGGAGTAATTGCTCTCTATGACGAATGGGATTCCCCATCGGGGAATCCCATTTTTTGTTGCCGACGACGTCCGGTATAATTTTTCCGTTTACGACGTCGTTCGGAAAGGGATGCCGACCTCTATGCGCCAGGGATTCGACAACGAAAAATACATCGAGCTGCAAGCCGCCAACATCAGAAAGCGCATCGCGCAATTCGGCGGCAAACTCTATCTGGAATTCGGAGGCAAGCTCTTCGACGACTACCACGCCTCGCGCGTGCTGCCCGGCTTTGAGCCGGACACCAAGTTCCGCATGTTGGAAAGTCTGGTGGACGATGTGGAAATCGTCATCGCCATCAACGCCAACCATATCGAAAAAGGCAAGACCCGCGGCGACCTCGGTATCCCCTACGACGAGGACGTGCTGCGACTCATCGACGTGTTCCGTTCCCGCGGCTTCCTCGTCGGCTCCGTAGTGCTCACCCAATACGCCAATCAGCCCGCCGCCGACGCCTACCGCCACCGCCTCGAGCAACTCGGCGTCACCTGCCGCCTGCACTACCCGATCGCCGGATACCCGCACGACATCGAACGCATCGTTTCAGACGACGGATACGGCAAGAACGAGTACATCGAGACCACCCGGCCGCTCGTCGTGGTCACCGCGCCCGGCCCTGGCTCCGGCAAACTCGCCACGTGCCTGAGCCAGCTCTACCACGAGCACCAGCGCGGCATCGACGCCGGCTATGCCAAATACGAGACGTTCCCCATCTGGAATCTTCCGCTCAACCATCCGGTCAACATCGCGTACGAGGCTGCCACCGTCGACCTCGACGATGCCAATATCATCGACCCGTTCCATCTGGAGGCGTACGGCGAGACCACCGTCAACTACAACCGCGACGTCGAAGCATTCCCCGTGCTCAAAGCCATGATGGAGCGCATCATGGGCGAAAGCCCCTATCAGAGCCCCACCGATATGGGCGTCAACATGGCCGGATACGCCATTGTGGACGACGATGCCTGCCGCGATGCCGCGCGTCTGGAAATCGTGCGCCGCTACTTCGCCGCCGCCGTGCACTTGAAGCGCACCGGCACTGGCGAGGAACAGGTGGAGCGGCTGCGCTCCATCATGAACCGGGCCGGCGTGACCCCCGATCTTTCTCCCGCCCGCGCCGTGGCCCTTGAGAAGGAAGCCGCCACCGGTGCCCCGGCTGGTGCCATGGTGCTGCCCGATGGCCATGTGGTCACCGGCAAAACCGGCGACCTGTTGGGCGCGGCCAGCGCGCTGCTGATGCACGCGCTCAAGGCCGTCACCGGTGTTGACGAAACCATTCCGGTAATCGACGATGCCGCCATCGAACCCATCTGTCGGCTGAAAACCGAGCATCTCAACAGCGTGAACCGACGCTTGCACTCGGATGAGACGCTGATTGCATTGTCAATCACCAGCGCCACCAGTCCTGTGGCCGCTCGCGTCATCGACGGGCTCAAACAGTTGCAGGGCTGCGACGCCTTCTTCTCCGTTATCATCTCATCCACGGACGAGGCGCTGTATCGCAAACTCGGCATCAACGTGTGCTGCGAACCGAAGTACGAACGGGTGAGTCTGTATCACCGGTAAGCGCCACCGATAAGCGCGGTATGCCGCGAATCGTCAAGCCGGTAATCATGCAGCATGCGGCCTGACGATTCGCTGCTGTCGCATTGTCTCTCCCCTCGGCCATGCTGGGCTTGTTTTCCGTTTGTTGGAGAGAACGGGGAATGCCATCGGCACTACGGAGAGAGAAGGATTATCCGTGAAGCGGTTCGTGGGTTTAGACGGTATTAAAGGACTGGCGCTGATAGCCATTGTGCTGTACCACTGCATGCAGCAACGGCTGCCAGGCGGATTCTACGGAGTCGACGTGTTCTTCACCGTCTCTGGATTCCTGATTGCCGTCAGTTTGATTCGTTCTCTGGCGGAAACCGGATCGCTGAATCTCGTGCGATATATTCCCAAGCGTGCAGTACGTCTCTATCCGGCGCTGTTTCTGCTGATTCCGGTCATCGTCTCCGTCGGCTGGCTGTTCGATCACGACATTCTGGTTTCCATCCGCGACCAGGTCATCACCGTGCTGCTGGGCTGCTACAACTGGTACGCCATTGCCGGAGGCCAAAGCTATTTCGACCAAATGAACCCGCAGGTGTTTCGCCATCTGTGGTTCATTGGCGTGCTCATGCAGTTCTACGTCATCGTGCCGTTCATCGTCTGGCTGATGTGGAAGCTCCGCCAGACGAAACTGCCCTCACTCATCCCACTGGGACTCGCGGCGTTCAGCAGTATCGCCATGTGGGTGATGTATGTGCCCAAGGGCGACCCCACCCGCGTCTACTTCGGCACCGATACCCACAGCATGGGCCTGATGCTGGGTGTGGCTCTCGCCTGGTGGGTCACCGCTCCTCAGTTGGGCCACGCTCGTCAGAGGGCTGTGCCGATGCCCCGCACCATTAGCTCGAGCGCTTCGGCCGCCGCACATCGGGCTCCGTTACCTCGGATTCCCGTGGAGCATCGCATCTGGAATGCGGCGGCACCGGTATTGGCGTTCCTCAGCCTGATTGCCTTGGTCACCATGGCGGTTATCGGCAAACAGGATGCATTCGCCTTCCGCGGTGGCATCATATTGTCCAGCTTGTTGTCCGTGCTGCTGATTGCCGGTACCATCTCCGACGATTCCTGGATGCAAAGCCTCATGGTGTTCAAGCCATTGGCCTCCCTCGGCAAGTATTCGTACGGCATCTACCTGTGGCACTGGCCGTTGTGGATTCTTTCCAGCGCCCTTGCCCCGAAGATCTTCAAGGCAGTGGGGCCTTGGCCTCTCATCATGACCGCGTTGCTCACCGCCATTGCGGTGATGATTTCCTGGCTGATGGTGGAGAAACCGGCGGCAACGCACTCGGTGATATCCGTCGTGGTGCCCCTTCGCACGAACAAGAAGAATCATGCGGCCCGGGTTATTGCCGTTGACGTTATCCTGGTGCTGTCGTTGGTCGGCTGCGCGCAGGGCATTGCTCATGCACCTGCGAAAACCACCATGCAGATCCAGCTGGAGCAACAGGCCGCACAACTGGAACGTATGCAGAAAACCGAACACGTGCTGCTGCGTCATGCCGTGCCGGCACCGCCCAAGCCCAAGCATGAGATGCCCACCGGCGATCAGATTACCGCCATAGGCGATTCGGTGATGCTGGCCTCATCACAGGGCCTTTCGGAAGTCTTCCCCGGCATTCAGACCGACGCGAGCGTTTCCCGCTCCATCATGGTCGCCCCCGAACTCATCGGCAACGCTCTGTCCGCCGGCAGTCTGCGGCAGTGGGTGTTGATCGGCCTTGGCACCAATTCGGCAATCACCCCCGATCAGTTGGACCAGATTCGTAATATGATCGGCCCCGACCGCGTGCTGGTACTGGTCAATGCCCACGGAGACCGTACGTGGATTCCACCTACCAACCAGGTGCTTGCCGACTATGCGGCCGCACATCCGGACAATGTGGTGCTGGTGGATTGGGATGCCACAGCCAACGCGAACGCGCAGGTGCTCGGCTCCGACGGCATCCACCCGAGCATGGATAGCGATATCTATGCAAAGGCGGTCAGACAGACCATCGAACAATGGATCGCAAGCGGCAGGTGAACGGCAGGCAACGCTGAGTTGTCCAACCGGTCGTGAAGAACGGCTATGCTGAAGACTGCATCAACGAGACCACACGTTGGGAGACATGGTGAGCGCAATCCTTGAAGGAAAGCCCGATAAGAATCTTATTCTCGTTACGGGAAGGATTCATCCGAAGTTGGCTGAGGATGTCGCCGAGCAGCTCGGCATCGACGTCCTTGAAACCACCGCATACGATTTCGCCAACGGCGAGATGTACGTGCGCTACACTGAATCGGTGCGTGGCGCCGATGTGTTCGTGCTGCAAAGCCACTACAAGCCCATCAACAAGGCGATCATGGAGCAGCTCATCATGATCGACGCATTGAAGCGCGCCTCGGCCCGTTCCATTACTGCGGTCTGCCCGTTGCTCGGCTACTCCCGTCAGGACAAGAAGCACCGCGGCCGCGAGCCCATCTCCTGCCGTCTGGTGTTCGACCTGCTGAAGACCGCCGGTGCCGACCGTATCATGTCGGTCGATCTGCATGCCGCGCAGTCCCAAGGCTTCTTCGACGGCCCGGTCGATCATCTGGTGGCCATGCCAGTGCTGGTCGACTACATCCGTGATCGTTTCCAGGGCCATCTCGACAACGTCGCCGTCGTCTCCCCCGACGCCGGCCGCATTCGCGTGGCCGAGCAGTGGGCGCAGCGTCTCGGCGGCGGTCCGCTCGCTTTCGTGCACAAGACGCGCGACATCACCCGCCCGAACCAGGCGGTCGCCAACCGTGTGGTCGGCGACGTTGCCGGCAAGGACTGCGTGCTTGTCGATGACCTGATCGACACCGCCGGTACCATCGCGGGCGCATGCCACGTGCTGCAGGACGCGGGAGCCAAGTCGGTGACCGTGGTCGCCACGCATGGCGTGCTCTCCGGCCCGGCCGTCGAGCGACTCAAGAACTGCGGTGCGCGCGAGGTCGTGCTGACCGACACCGTGCCGATTCCCGAGGAAAAGCGCTGGGATGGCTTGACCGTCCTGTCGATCGCCCCGCTGCTGGCCAGCGCCATCCGCGCCGTATTCGAGGACGGCTCGGTCGCCGAACTGTTCGACACCTACCCCGAGCACCACGGTCAAGGCTTCCTGTTCGCCTGATCACGTGCGTGTTTGTTCGTGGAAAGCACACGATGCGAGACGCGACATGGCGTAGTCTTTCGGTAAATACCGACAATATGGTATAAATGAACACTTGTGGGCCGAAAGCCCACGACTCCCCCATGGTGTAATGGCAGCACACGGGTCTTTGGAACCCTTTGTCTTGGTTCGAGTCCAGGTGGGGGAACGGCTGACGGCCGCTCGACATCCGGGCGGCCGTCTATTGTTTTGAGGTGTTTCCACCCTCAATAGACATTCCGATCGAAGGGAATACGTCAGTTATGGCATTATCCGCAGCCATCGTCCTCGCAGCCGGCGAGGGTACCCGCATGCGTTCCAACAAGCCGAAGGTGCTGCATGCTTTTGCAGGCAAGACCTTCCTGAACAGGGTCATGGATTCGGTGGCCGCCCTGAATCCCGACACGCTGGCCGTGGTCGTGCACTTCCAGGCCGAGCGCGTCGCCGAAGCCGCCCGCTCCTATGACGAGCAGGTCACCATTGTGAACCAGGACGACATTCCCGGTACCGGCCGCGCCGTGCAGTGCGCAATGGCGCAGCTCACCGAGGCTGGCAAGGTCGATGGCCCGGTGCTGATCGCCGCCTCCGACATGCCGCTGCTCGACAGCGAGACGCTGCACCGTCTGGTCGAATTCCACGCCGCCTCCGGCAACGGCGCCACTGTGCTCACCACCATCCTCGATGACCCGACCGGCTACGGCCGCATCATCCGCGATCGCGAAGGCAACGTGCTGCGCATCGTCGAGCAGAAAGACGCCAACCGCAGCGAACTCGCCGTGCAGGAAGTGAACACCTCAGTCTACGTGTTCGAGGCTTCCGTGCTTACCGAGGCAATCGCCGGACTGAAGTCGAACAACGCGCAGGGTGAGTTCTATCTGACCGACGCGCTGGAAACCGCCAAGGCCGCTGGCAAAGTCGGCGCGTTCGCTGCTCCGGATCCGCTCACCGTCGAAGGCGTGAACGACCGCGTGCAGCTGGCCGCGCTGTCCAAGACCTACAACCGCCGCGTCTGCGAGCGCTGGATGCGCGACGGCGTGACCATTCTTGACCCGGAAACCACTTGGATCGAGGACGATGTCCAGATCGGCCGCGACGCCACCATCCTGCCCGGCTCCTTCCTGCAAGGCCACACGGTGGTCGGCGAGGACGCCATCGTCGGCCCGTACACCACCCTGATCGACGCGACCGTGGACGAAGGTGCCGTGGTCGAGCGTTCCCGCGTACAGGAATCGCACATCGGCGCACGCACGAACATCGGCCCGTGGACCTACCTGCGCCCGGGCAACGAGTTCGGCGAGGATGCCAAGGCCGGCGCGTTCGTCGAAATGAAGAAGGCGCACATCGGCAACGGCACCAAGGTGCCGCACCTGAGCTACGTGGGCGACGCCCAGCTCGGCGACCACACCAACATCGGCGGCGGCACCATTACCGCCAACTATGACGGCGTGCACAAGAACAGCACCACCATCGGCTCCGGCTGCCACGTGGGTGCCGGCAACCTGTTCGTGGCCCCGGTTGAAGTGGGCGACAATGTGACCACCGGCGCCGGTTCCGTGGTGCGCCACGCCGTGCCGAGCGACACGATGGTCTACTCCGAGAATACGCAACACAACGTCGAGGGCTGGAAGCCCGCCTGGGAGCGCTGAACCATGCCCGCACTTCAGGATTCCATCAACGCCGTCCGCGTGGCCGCCGAGGCCGCGGACCGTATCAAAGCCACCGACATCGTGGCCTTCGACGTAGCCGACCTGCTCGGCATCACCGACATCATGATGATCGCCGGCGCCTCCAACGAGCGCCAGGTGCTGGCCGTGGCCGAGGAAATCGAAAAGGACCTGTTCCTTAAGTGCTCCGGCCGCCAGCCGCGCTCGCGCGAGGGCCTGACCGAGGGCCAGTGGGTGCTGCTTGACTACGGTGATTTCGTGGTTCATGTCATGCACGAGGAATCGCGCGAATTCTACGGGCTCGAACGACTCTGGCGCGACTGCCCGGCCATCGATCTTGAACTCGCACACCCGGAAACGGCGGAGCATGCGGAAGATGCTGCCGTCACCACCGCGTAACGTGCGAATCGCGTAACGCTGATACTTGCTGATATTCGCTGATATTCGCTGATATTCGCGTGTCGGGCTGCCTGTTGCCGAACGTCATTGACGGCACCAGGCAGCCCTCCCTTTTTCCTGTTTCCTCACTGGAACCGAAAGGATCGTCACTATGACCAATCATGTTCGTTCCGTTTTCCTTATCCGTCATGGACGTACCTCCTACAACGCCGCTCACAAGCTCCAAGGCCAGGTCGACATTCCGCTGGACGCCGTGGGTGAATGGCAGGTCAAGCAGACCGCCGCGGCCTTGAAAAGCCTGTACGTCGATCGTCGGCCGGAAATCAACCACCGGTTCATTGTCTGCTCCGATTTGAAGCGTGCGCACGCCACCGCGCAAGCTTTCGCCGACGTATTGGGTGGAATCGAGCCCGTCGATGATCGTCGCGTCCGTGAACGCAGCTTCGGTGATTGGGATGGCCATGCCGTGGCCGAACTGGCCGAACGCTACCCCGAGGACTTCCGTTCCTGGATGGAGTCTCGGGGCGGCGAGCTGAAGTATGGAGCCGAGCCCAAGGAAGCTGTGGGCAAGCGCGGCGTGGAGGCTCTTGAGGACTGGTCCACGCGTGCCGGAGACGACACGGACCTGTTCGTGTTCTCGCACGGCGCATGGATTGCGCAGACATTGCAGACCCTGTTGGGCATTTCTGCAATCGATCCGACCTTTTCGACGGTGGTTTCATTGCGTAATGCGCACTGGGTGCGCTTGGTGCCGATGGACAATCCCGATGGCACTGTGCGCTGGCGTCTGCTGGACTACAATCACGGTCCGGCCATCGCCGACACCGACGAGTGGGAACGCGAACGCTGATCGTGTCACGGCTCCCCTGCTGAGCCAACAGGTTCAGTGTATTCGAAAAACCGTTCAAGCAGTAATTGAATAACCCAATGCCTGAATAATGGCGGAAACAAGCCAAAAAGTGTCGCCAAATCCCACTTTTGCCATTTGGCGACACGCCGGCTTTTGCCAGAATCGACATCTCGTCGTAATGTATACGAGGTCCAAACAACGGGCCAACAACTGAAAACGGGGCTATAGCGCAGCTGGTAGCGCATCTCCATGGCATGGAGAGGGTCGGGGGTTCGAATCCCCCTAGCTCCACGACGAAGCCATCAAGTCAGGCGATATGGTGGTTTCTCCGCTGGTTCATGGCGGGTCTTGCGACTCCCATGAATCGGATAGCTTCACTCGGGGCTATAGCGCAGCTGGTAGCGCATCTCCATGGCATGGAGAGGGTCGGGGGTTCGAATCCCCCTAGCTCCACAATCGAGGCCAGTGCTTCACGCACCGGCCTTTTTCGTTTTCTGGCCTATCGGCGGGTTATAGGCCAAAATGTGTGTCCGGCGGTCTAGTCGTTCGACTGCCATTCGACCCGTGTGTGGAACTCGTTCCAGTCGATGCCGGTGCCGTATCTTGCGGGGATGCCGAACGTCTCGTACTGGCCTTGCGGGCTCCTTTCCCATGCCTGCCGGTAGAGGCGCTCGAGTCGTTCATCGGGCATCGCGTTGGCCGCGAGCCATGCGTCGGTCTCGGGATGCGCCGTGTGCTGATGGCACCGCCAGCAGATCGCCTTCAGCCGTCTGACCAGCCGCAGTCCACGGTGGCGGCGCAGCATGTCGCGCAGGCGCGCGTTCCATGATTCGATGAGATTGTTCGTGGGCGGCACCGGGCCGACGGACGCGAGCCCCTCGTCGAGGAACGTGAACAGCTGACCCTCCCGGATGCGTCTGCGGATCATGCGCCGCGCCTTGACGAGCCTTTGGTGCATGTCGTTCACACTGCCGTCGGCGTATTCGCTCTTCTCGTCGAGGAACGAGGCGAAGTCCTGCTCCCACCGGTTGTAGGAGACCAGCCATTCGGCCGCGCCGCCCGCGTCCCCGACGCGGGGCAGGGACAGGGCCACCCGGCGCAGCTGCCTGCCGGCCTCCAGACGGGGCCGCCTGCCGGTCAGTTCGAGGATGTTGGCCTGCACGTGGAACAGGCACCGTTGGATCCGCGTATCCGGCCACGTGGCCTTCGCGGCCTTGAGGACGCCGCCCCCGCCGTCGCATACGAGCACGTCGGGCGGCGCGATGCGTGCCATCAGGCACTGCCATGCCGCCGCTTTCTCGCTTTTGGCGACATGCCAGCCGATCACGTGCCCGCCGGCCACCGCGATCAGGACCACCGCGTCGCGGTGCAGGTGGATGCCGTCCACATGCACCACATGATGCACCTCGTCCACCAGCGGCACGGGCGGCCACAGGCCCCACATGAGCTCGCACCGGCGGCGCAGCGTGCGTGCCGGCAGCCGGTGCTCGGCCTGCGACTGCTTCGAGAACAGCCAGTCCAGACCGCACCGCAGATCACGGGCGCTGTTGTCGCGCGACTGGGTGCGTGAGCTCCCGCAGCCGGCGTTCCGGCACCGCCACCTGATCCGTCCCGAGCTCGTCCTTCCGTTCCGCTTCATCGGCTCGCCGCACACGGCGCAACAAGGTGTGTTCATCCACCCAATCTGCCACGCCAACTCGAAAGTCACTCAACCGTTGTGCCGCAAGGCCTGACCGGCCATTCCGGACACACATTCTGGCCGACCTCGAGTTCCCCGCCCATACAACTCGAACAGGAGAAACGCCCACTGCCACAAAGGAACACAAGCCAAAACGGACACACATTTTGGCCTATAACCCCTATCGGCCGACTTTTGGGGTTTTGCGCAACATTCCCGGAAAGCGTCGCAAAGGGGACGCTTCCGATTGGCGCGACACCGGCGTGAGCGATAACAGTAATCGCCACTACAATGAGGTGTGGTCCCTATCGTGTTGATCATCAAAGGAGACAAAAACATCGTGACCGTCACCCGTGTATATATCGCCAGCCCTGAAGGCGCCAATGGCCGCAACGTCGTCGCTTACGGCATGCTCAACGCATTGACTTCCAAGTACAAGACCATGGTGTTCCGCCCTGCTGTGTCCAACCATGACGAATTCACCCCGATCCTACTCGCCGCCTCCAATGCCGGACTCGGCGTGGCCCTGTCCACCGGCCTCGATGTGCACAAGGTGCGCGAGGATAAGAACACCGCCCGTGGCGATATCGTCGGCGCGTTCAACGATGCCATGGACGTTTCCCGCGCGGACGCCGCCCTGATCGTGGGCACCGACAAGTCCCACGTCAACGATCCGACCAGCTATGAATTCGACGCGAATGTCGCCGCTGATCTGAAGGCCGGCGTGTTCCTAGCCGTGTGCACCATCAACCGTTGGCCGCACGAGCTCGACGAGACCGTCAAGCTGTCCATCGAGGGCATGGAGGCCGCTGGCAACAAGGTGCTCGGCATCTTCGTGACCGGATGCGAGCCGCGCCACGCTTTCTCCGTTAAGGAGACCCTCGCCAAGTACGGCCTGCCGGTCTGGACTCTTCCGCAGGTGCCGTTCACCGATGAATCCACCAAGGATCTGGCGCTGGAGGCCTTCCGTAAGAACGCTCCCACCGATGAAGTGCTCGCCGCGCTCGATGTGGACGTCACCGCGCCCATCACCCCGTACGCCTTCCAGTTCGGCCTGCTCGGCAAGGCCAAGAGCAACAAGAAGACCATCGTGCTGCCCGAAGGCGAGGAGGACCGCATCATCAAGGCGGCCGACTACCTGCTTGAGCGCGAGATCGTGAACCTCATCATCGTGGGCAACAAGGACGCCATTCTGGCTCACGGCAAGGAACTGGGCCTGAACTACTTGGATCGCGCCCGCTTCCAGGCTATGGACGACGAGAACGTGCTGAAGCCCATGGTCGCCAAGCTGTGCGAGTTGCGTGCCAAGAAGGGCATGACCGAGGAGCAGGCCCGCAAGCAGCTGACCGACGCCAGCTACTTCGGCACCATGCTCGTGGTGCTCGGCTACGCCGACGGCCTGGTCTCCGGCTCCGTGAACTCCACCGCCAACACCGTGCGCCCGGCCCTGCAGGTCATCAAGACCAAGCCCGGCCAGAAGCTGGTCTCCGGCGCATTCCTCATGTGCTTCAAGGACCATGTGGCCGTGTTCTCCGACTGCGCCATCAACCTCAACCCGGACGCCGAGCAGCTTTCCGAAATCGCGCTGCAGTCCGCCGAGACCGCACGTGCCTTCGGCATCGACCCGAAGGTCGGTATGCTCTCCTACTCCACCCTCGGCTCCGGCAAGGGACCGGACGTGGACATGGTCGAGGAAGCCACCAAGCTGCTCAAGGAGAAGGCTCCGGATCTGCCGGTGGTCGGTTCCATCCAGTTCGACGCCGCCTGGTCCCCCACCGTAGCCGCCACCAAGGCCAAGGGCAACGATGTGGCCGGACACGTCAACGTGTTCGTCTTCCCGGACCTGTGCGCCGGCAACATCGGCTACAAAGCCGTGCAGCGCTCCTCCGGCGCCTTGGCCATCGGCCCGGTGCTGCAGGGTCTCAACAAGCCGGTAAACGACCTGTCCCGTGGTGCTCTGGTGCGGGACATCATCAACACCATCGCCCTCACCGCCATCGAAGCGCAGTGAGCCCGGCTTGGCTCCCGGTGGCTCCCGCCAGCGGGAGCCACCGTAATGCCTTTTTTGTAGCAAGCAACGAGTAATCTAATCAACGGTAACCCGTGTCTCACGGGAACATTCAATCACAATGGAGGATGCCCATAATGGCGAAAACCGTCCTTGTCATCAATTCCGGCTCCAGCTCGATCAAGTACCAGCTGGTTGATCTCGAATCCGGCGAAGGCCTCGCTTCCGGCCTCGTCGAGAAGATCGGTGAGCCGGTCGACGGCCACTACAAGCACGAGTACAACGGCGAAAAGCACGAGCTTGAAGAGCCGATTCACGACCACGAGCAGGGTCTGAAGCGCGTGCTCGGCTTCTTCGAGGAGTACGGCCCGAACCTGTCTGAGGCTGGCATTGTCGCCGTCGGCCACCGTGTGGTGCAGGGTGGCTCCATCTTCCCGAAGCCGGCCCTCGTGACCAACAAGACCATCAACCAGGTCAAGGATCTGGCTGTGCTCGCCCCGCTGCACAACGGACCGGAGGCCAAGGGCGCCGAAGTCATGCGCTCCCTGCTGCCGGACGTTCCGCAGATCTTCGTCTTCGATTCCTCCTTCTTCTTCCAGCTGCCGAAGGCCGCCAGCACCTACGCGCTGAACAAGGAAATCGCCGATCAGTACCACATCCGCCGCTACGGCGCCCACGGCACCTCCCACGAGTACATCTCCTCCGTGGTGCCGGACGTCATCGGCAAGCCGGCTGAAGGCCTGAAGCAGATCGTTCTGCACATCGGCAACGGCGCTTCCGCTTCCGCTGAGGTCTCCGGCAAGCCGGTTGAGACCTCCATGGGTCTGACCCCGCTTGAGGGCCTGATGATGGGCGGCCGTACCGGTGACATCGACCCGGCTGTGGTCTTCCACCTGATCCGCAACGCCCACATGAACGTGGACGAGCTTGACGCCCTGTTCAACAAGCGTTCCGGCATGATGGGCATGACCGGCTATGGCGATTTGCGTGAGGTTCACCGTCTGGTGTCCGAGGGCAATGAGGACGCCAAGCTGGCTCTGGATGTCTACGTGCACCGCATCGTCAGCTACATCGGCAACTACACCTACCAGATGGGTGGCTGCGACGTGATCACCTTCACCGCTGGCGTGGGCGAGAACGACGACGTGGTCCGCAAGATGGTGTGCGACAAGCTCGCTCCGTTCGGCGTCAAGCTGGACGAGGAGAAGAACGCCACCCGCTCCAAGGAACCGCGCATCATCTCCACTCCGGACTCCTCCGTGATCATCGCCGTGATTCCGACGAACGAAGAGCTGGCCATCGCCCGCAAGTCCGCCGCAATCGCCGAAGCCGGCACCGACACCTACGGCAACACCTTCGCCAAGTAAGTAACCGCCGTTAGGCATCTCACCAATCTCTAGTTGCAACACTATGGGGGCTGATTCCGATTGGAATCAGCCCCCATTCGTATATGGTCATGAGACCACTACCCCTGCGTCATACTCCCCCTCAGTCGCCTCCGGCGGACTGAGGGGGTCCACCAGAACACAGGACCCCTTACTGCCTCAGCATGCCGCTCCACATACCGACGAAATCAGGCAAGGTCTTGCGCGTGGTGGCCACGTTGATGACCTCGATATCGGGAATACGCAGCCCCAGCATCGCGGCGAACGTGGCCATACGGTGATCAGCATAGGTTTCCATCACGGCACCGTGCAACGTCTCCGCCGGCACCGGTTCGATACGCAATCCATCAGGCAATTCCTCAGCCGCTCCCCCAACACGACGAATCTCGTTGACCAATGCCTCCAGACGATTCGTTTCGTGGCCGCGCAGGTGACCAATACCAACCATGTCTGTCGACTTATCAGCAAACACCAGAATCGCCGCCAACGAGGGCGCAATCTCCCCGGCCGCCGTCAAATCGAACGTACCCAGCCCACGCACGGTGCCGTCACCGGTCACCTCGCAATAGCGCACGCCGCCGATGGTCGGGAACGATACTTCGGCACCCATCTGCTCCAGATATCCGGGCAACAGGCCGCCCGGCTGGGTGGTGGTCTCAGGCCAATGAGGCACCCGGACCGTGCCGCCGGCGATCAATGCCGCGCCGAGGAATGGCGCCGCGTTCGACAGGTCGGGCTCAACGGTCACCTTGCTCGGCAGTTGCATTGCGCGCGGTTCAACCGTCCATGTGCGGGCGGATTCGTCGGCCTCAACCGCACCGCCGGCACCGGTCACATCAGCCACAGTCATGCGAATGTGCGGTAGGCTCGGGGTCTTCTCCCCCGTGTGCGCGAGGTGCAGACCGCTAGGCAGTTTGGAACTAATCAGCAACAGGCCGGAGATGAACTGGGAAGAACCGGACGAATCGATGCTGACCTGCGCCTGGGCAGACGGCAAAGTTGCAGGCGGCGTAATAGTGAACGGCAGACGGCCAACCTCGCCGTGGTAATCAACCGTTGCACCCAGCTGTTCCAAACCGTCAAGCACCGGCTTCATCGGGCGTGCATAAGCCTGTTCGTCGCCATCAAAATTCACTGGGCCATCTGCAAACAGGGCAAGGCCGGGCACGAAACGCATCACCGTGCCGGCCAGTCCGCAGAACACATTGACGTTGCCATGGAATCGGCCGGATACGGGAGGAGTAACCGTTACGGTGGTGTCGGTTGCGGAATCCACGTCGCAGCGGACACCGAGGGCTTCGAGGGCACCCATCATAAGGTCCGTGTCGCGCGAACGCAGCAGGCCAATCAGAGTAACGGGCTTGCTGCCGAGGGCGGCGAGAATCAGGTAGCGGTTGGATAGGGACTTGCTGCCCGGCACCGTTACCGTAGCGTTCAACGGCTGTGTGGCGAGCGGGGCAGGCCAGAGATTCGTGAGTTGTTCAGTCATAAGGCCAAATCTATCAAACAAATTATTCACCGGTCGGCAGCGATGCGGGATTCGATCTGCTGATCAGGTGCGGAAGACGGCTGCTCAAAACCGACTTCGATGGCCTGCGCGTGCAACAACTGAGCGGCCGCGCGATCGGCCTCGATGGCGGCGATCTGGCGCGAGAACACGATGAACCAGCCGAGGAACGCCAGACCAGCCAACGCCTCCACATTGGTGAGGGTGTTGTGACCCATCATCATATTGACCCAGAATGCAGCGCATACGAGCGCGGTCAGGTCGGAGGCCACCATCACTGCTTTGGACAGGCGTGGCGCAAGCCACGGCAGGAGCACGAACAGCAGCAGCATGACGAACGGCAGGCCTTTGGCGCATATATTGTGCAAGAGATTGTGTGGCGTGTACCGAAACACGCCGATGCCGATGAATGCCAGGCCGGCCACCATCAGCAGGAAGGACAGAATGGAGATGCGCAGCATGAAATGTGGGATTTCGTAGCCGCGATTCGGATCTCTGTTGGTGCGGTCGTGCCAGAGGCGCTGTAGCCGTTCGGTGGTCACCAGTTCGGAGATGGCGAAGTAGCTGACGATGATGATGCATGTGCCGGCAAGAATCAGCGTGGAGTTGAACATACGGGCCGCAAACGTGGTTCTGTCGCCGAGCTGCGAAAAGTTGTTGTGATACCAGTATGGGTCGTCGGTGGTCATGCCGGCGGTGACCACGCCGGAGATGACGAAGAACGGCAACAGACTGGCAATAGTTTTGGCGTTCATCATCTCCGCCTGTACAAAGGTCATGTACCCCACCACGCCGGCGAAGGCGGCGCAGACGCTGGAGATATAGCCGGAGAAGATGGCATTGCCCATCATGTCGTTGGCCGCACCGATGAGTGCAAAAGACGACAGGAAAATGGTCGAGGCATACACCACCGAAAGGGCGACGATTTCGAAAATGCGACGAATCGGTGCAAACCAACCATGTTTGAGGTTCAATGAACGTGATTTGCGCGCATAGCCAATAATGAAGGAAATGACGCCGCATGCCGCCACGATGCCCGAACATACCATGAATCGGCGTTGCGTCAGCTGCCAGATGGCCGGCGCGTATTCCATGTACAGGTTCATCGATACCGCGCCAACGACGGCGCAAATCAAGAAGGAGATGAGTCCGGAGGTTTCTGCACGCTGATGACGTCCCATGCCGGGCCTCCCCTATCTATTCGATGCCGCGTTATCTTTCAACAACAAACAAAACTCCCCCCGAGGACAACGCTTTACTAGCAAGCCAGCGGGATTTGGCTGTCGCCATTCTACTGAAAATCTGAAACACTACAAAAAAACGATTATGTACGGGCTTCTTAGCCTTTGCGACTATCGTTACCGCCTTGCCGAGTACCGTTGTTCATGCAGAAAGAAAGCAGTATTGGACACAATCGAATGAGCGTGTCGGTATCGTTGAAAAAGTAATGAATGACGGTTCTATCGGTTCAACCTTTAAGGGACGAACCAGCCGCGGCACCATGGCGCTGATGCATGACTATGCCGAGCTCATCAATGAATTACGTCCGACAGCAGAGCAATTCACCGAGATCGAGCAATACTGGGTCAAACGAATTCAGGCGTTCTTCACCAGCAAACCATTCAAGCTGGAGTCCGACAACTCGCTTTCCGTTGATGCGGCCGTGGAACATCTGCTGCGGCAGGCAGCGCAGCGGCGAAGGGAGAATCCGGGCACCATGTACGTCGGCACCGTCCTGCAGCATCTCGTCGCGGCAAAGCTCACCATCGTTGCTCCGGAAGTGGAAATCAACGACGCGTCCGTTGCTGATGATCCGAGTCCGCGGCTTCCAACGGTGAGGCCGCGGACCGTCTCACAAAACCGTCCGCGGCTCCGCCCTCCTGTTTCGTCGCAACTGACTACACCGACGGGTTCGGGCGCTTCGTCACGAAAACGCCATTGCGATGCACCGTATACGCGCCGCCGTCACTGCCCCGTTCCGCCCGGAACAGGACGATCGGCTCCCCTGCGATGTCGCGCAGTTCGACATCCGATCTGCCACGTGTCAGATAGAAGTCGAATATGGCGTCGTCGGATTGACGCACGGTGTGCAGAACGTCAGAGGTCACGCCGCTGGCGGGCGACCGCAGGTTGGCTTCCGGCTGCCGGCCATCCTGCGGCTGCGCGGCAAGCCAGCCTCCCACGAATCGCGTCAGATCGTTCACGCCCAGATCGCAGCCGAGGAAATACGCCTCCCCTTCGCCGTACGTGTTGCGGGTGATCGCGGCCATGCCGTCAAGCTCCCACTCATCCGCTTCTTCGCCGGCATACGAGGCAAGCACCTGCACATGCGGTCCGGCGACGGTCACGTCACCGAGCTTGTCGATGACGCGATCGAGCCAGTCGAAATCCCAATGGTCTTCGATGGGCTGGAGGCGATCTCAGCTGAAGATGGCAAGGGCCACGGTGTTGACGCCGGCCTGGCCCATCAGGCGGATGTCGTCATCCCAGATTTCCTCCGGCCATTGGTCGGGACTATAGTCGCCACCGAAAGCGATGCCGCGTCCGTCCGCGGTCAGCAGTTTTGGCCATGCGAAGTCACGTCATGCACGCACGGTTATCTCCTTTGGCAGGCGACGCAGGGCCACGGCCCATATCGGATACCAGCTGATACTAGCTGATAGACACTCCTGGCCGATAGTCGACACGCCGCCGGTTCCGGCCCCACTGCCGGAACCGACATGGGTATGTTCATGACCGCCGACCGCAGGAACGAACAGGCCCGTCCGCCACGGACCGCATCTTGCGGTTCAGGCGGACGGGCCTTATGGGAGGGATGGGAACGGGAGATCAGTTCTTAATAACTGCCTGCGCCTCATCGTCGACGATCTCGCCGGAAGCGAGCTTGGCTTCGAGCTCCTCAACGATCTGCGCATGCATCTTCTCATCGATCTTGACCTTGAACCAGAACACGACGAGGCTGAGGATGATGAGAACAAGCGGGACGTAGAAGGCGAAGGTCTTGAACGTGGCGATGTTGGACGCGGTCATGTCGGCTGCCGTGGCATGACCGGTCATGCCAGCCGCGAGGGCAACGGCACCGACCGCACCGTTGGACATCGCGCCGCCGATCTTGTCGAGCATGGGACGCACCGACAAGGTGACCGCCTCGTTGCGCTTGCCGTTCTTCAGCTGGCCGTACTCGATGGAGTCGGTCAGCGACAGAATCGCGGTCATCTGGATGAACTGCGCAGGCACATAGAAGAAGATCAGGGCGACGATGACGACCGGCAGGTTGCTGGAGAACAGGGCGAGCATCGTGTAGCCGATGATCATGGAGACCATGCCGCCGGTGAACAGGTAGCGACGGGGAATCCAGCGGTTGAGAATCGGGTACAGCGGCGCCATGATGAATCCGGCGATCAGCGGAATGATGCCGGTGATGGAGAAGGCGGCAGGCTCGTCAAGCACGAACACGAAGAGGTAGTACATCACACCGGTCGTGATGACGTTTGCGATGGCGTACAGCAGGTAGGACAGGGCGACCCACAGCAGCTGGTCGTTCTGGAACAGCGCCTTGAACGCCTCGAACGGGTTGCCGTTCTTCTGGGCCTTGGCACGCAGCGCGCTGGTGCTTTCCTTGGTGCCAAAGGCGACGGTCCAGGCGGTAATCAGGCCGAGGAGCGCGACGATGAAGCCGAAGGAGGTCCATCCGGCCTGGCCCTGGCCCTTGGCGCCGGTGAACGTCCAGGTGAAATAGCTGACGATCGGGATGACGATGACGGTGATGCCGTTGTAGCCGATAGAGCCGGTGAAGGTGCCAAGGGCGGTGTAGGTGGAACGTTCGTGGGAGTCGGAGGACAACGCCGGGATCATGCCCCAGTAGGAGATGTCACGCAGGGAGTAGAACACGTCAAGCACGATGAACGTGATGATGAACAGCACGATGAACAGCGTGGTGTTCACGTTGACCAGTCCGAACATGCCGGAGAAGATGAGCATGATCAACACGGAGGAGACCAGTCCGCCGATGAACTGCCACGGGCGGAAACGGCCCCACTTGGTGGTGGTGTTATCCACGAGGTTGCCCAGCAGCGGATCGATGAAGATCTCGACGATGCGGATAACGACGATCAGGCCGGTGATGACGGCGATCATTTGGGCGGCTAGAGCCTTGCTGTAGCTGACGAACAGGCAGCTGGTGACGTACGTGACGAAGTACGTGCTCATCGCGTTGTAGAAGGCGGCCTGCCCCAAGTTGCCGCACGCGTAGGCGATGCGCTGGCCTAACCCGCCCTTCCTGCGGACGTCACCGTCCGCGACATTTTCGTTGCTCATTAATCTTCTCCTTAAGAACCCAGAGCATGGAATCACTCATTGTTTTTGTAAAGTATAGCATACAATTTTTATCACCGTAAGCATACAAGTTTTATCACCGAAAGTAAAAAGCATTAGTAAACAAGGAGATAAACAGCGTGTCGCAAGGATGGGATAACATGAGCTGAACCGAGACATTGCATGGACGCGGCGTAGCGTCGACGGCAAGCAGTGCCAGTGATTTGGAAGCGGTAAACAGGATTTGCGTTTTATATAAAAACTGTTTATCCTTTTCGGTAAAGGAGGCCCCGGCCTCTTCCATAATATCATTCACAACGAGGTAATGACAGAAAGCAGGAGAACATGACAGACGTCACACATGTCGATCGCGCATCGCAGGCTTGGCTGACCGACCCGACGGTGTTCGAGGTGAACCGGACTCCGGCCCATTCCAGCCACAAGTGGTACGCCCGCGACCCCCAGAGCGGACAATGGTCCGATCTCAAGCAGAGCCTTGACGGCGAGTGGCGGGTCGAGGTCGTTCAGGCCGCCGACATCAACCTCGAAGAGGAACCCGCGACGGCCGAGTCGTTCGACGACTCCTCGTTCGAGCGTATCCAGGTTCCGGGCCACCTGCAGACGGCCGGTCTGATGAACCACAAGTACGTGAACGTCCAGTATCCGTGGGACGGCCACGAGAACCCGTTGGAACCGAACATCCCGGAAAACAATCACGTCGCGCTCTACCGCAGGAAGTTCACCGTCTCCGCCCCCGTGGCAAACGCCAAGCAGGCCGGCGGATCGGTGTCGATCGTGTTCCACGGCATGGCCACGGCGATCTACGTGTGGGTCAACGGCGCGTTCGTCGGCTATGGCGAGGACGGCTTCACGCCCAATGAGTTCGACATCACCGAACTGCTGCACGACGGGGAGAACGTCGTGGCCGTCGCCTGCTACGAATACTCCAGCGCCTCCTGGCTTGAGGATCAGGACTTCTGGCGTCTGCACGGCCTGTTCCGCTCCGTCGAACTCGCCGCCCGCCCGCATGTGCACATCGAGAACACGCAGATCGAAGCCGATTGGGATCCCGAGGCCGGCACCGCCTCCCTCGATGCCGCGCTGACCGTGCTCAACGCGGCCGACGCGGCCACGGTCCGCGCGACCCTGAAGGACGCCGACGGCAACACGGTGTGGCAGACGACGGGCGACGCGGAGGCGCAGACCGCGATCTCCAGCGGACCGCTGCAGGGCATCGCCCCTTGGAGCGCCGAAAGCCCGACGCTGTACGAGCTTGACGTCGACGTCATCGACCAGGCGGGAGACGTCATCGAATGCACGTCCCAGAAGGTCGGTTTCCGCCGCTTCCGCATCGAGGACGGCATCCTGACCATCAACGGCAAGCGCATCGTGTTCAAGGGCGCCGACCGCCACGAGTTCGACGCCGAACGCGGCCGCGCCATCACCGAGCAGGACATGATCGATGACGTGGTCTTCTGCAAGCGCCACAACATCAACTCCATCCGCACCTCGCACTACCCGAACCAGGAACGCTGGTACGAACTGTGCGACGAGTACGGCATCTACCTGATCGACGAGACCAACCTCGAAGCCCACGGCAGCTGGTCCCTGCCCGGAGACGTCCTCACCGAGGACACCATCGTGCCGGGTAGCAAGCGCGAATGGGAAGGCGCCTGCGTCGACCGCGTCAACAGCATGATGCGTCGCGACTACAACCACCCGAGCGTGCTGATCTGGTCGCTGGGCAACGAATCCTACGTGGGCGACGTGTTCCGCGCCATGTACAAGCACGTGCACGACATCGACCCGAACCGTCCGGTGCACTACGAGGGCGTGACCCACAACCGTGACTACGATGACGTCACCGACATCGAGACCCGTATGTACTCGCATGCCGACGAGATCGAGAAGTACCTGAAGGACGACCCGAAGAAGCCGTACCTCTCCTGCGAATACATGCACGCCATGGGCAACTCCGTGGGCAACATGGACGAATACACGGCGCTCGAACGCTACCCGAAGTATCAGGGCGGCTTCATCTGGGACTTCATCGACCAGGCCATCTACGCCACCCAGCCCGACGGCACCAGGAGCCTGCGCTACGGCGGAGACTTCGGCGACCGTCCGTCCGACTACGAGTTCTCCGGCGACGGCCTGCTGTTCGCCGACCGCAAGCCTTCCCCCAAGGCCCAGGAAGTCAAGCAGCTGTACTCGAACGTCCACATCGACGTGACGAAGGACTCGGTGTCCGTCAAGAACGACAACCTGTTCACCGCCACCGGCGACTACGTGTTCGTCCTGAGCGTTCTCGCCGACGGCAAGCCGGTCTGGCAGTCCACCCGGCGTTTCGACGTGCCCGCCGGTGAGACCCGCACGTTCGATGTCGCATGGCCGGTGGCGGCGTACCGCGCCGACGCCCGCGAACTGGTGCTGCAGGTTTCGCAGCGTCTCGCCAAGGCGACCGATTGGGCCGAAAGCGGCTACGAGCTCGCCTTCGGACAGACCGTGGTGCCCGCGGACGCCACCGCGACGCCCGACACGAAGCCGGCCGATGGGACCATCACCGTGGGCCGTTGGAACGCCGGCGTGCGAGGCGCCGGACGCGAGGTCCTGCTGTCGCGCACCCAGGGCGGCATGGTCTCCTATACCTTCGCCGGCAACGAGTTCGTGCTGCGCCGTCCCGCAATCACCACCTTCCGTCCGCTGACCGACAACGATCGCGGCGCCGGTCACGGTTTCGAGCGCGTCCAGTGGCTGGGCGCCGGCCGCTACGCCCGCTGCGTGGACAACGTGCTCGAGCAGATCGACGACAGCACGCTCAAGGGCACGTACACGTATGAGCTCGCCACCGCGCAGCGCACCAAGGTGACCGTCTCCTACACGGCCCACACCGATGGCCGCGTGAACCTGCACGTCGAATACCCTGGAGAGCAGGGTGACCTGCCCACCATCCCGGCGTTCGGCATCGAATGGACGCTGCCTGTGCAGTACACGAACCTGAGGTTCTTCGGCACCGGCCCGGCGGAGACGTACCTGGACCGCAAACACGCCAAGCTCGGCGTGTGGAGCACCAACGCTTTCGCGGATCATGCGCCGTACCTCATGCCGCAGGAGACGGGCAACCATGAGGATGTGCGTTGGGCCGAGATTACCGACGATCACGGCCACGGCATGCGCGTCAGCCGCGCCGATGGTGCCGCGCCGTTCGCGGTAAGCCTGTTGCCGTACTCCAGCTTCATGCTTGAGGAGGCTCAGCACCAGGACGAGCTGCCGAAGCCGAAGCACATGTTCCTGCGCGTCCTTGCCGCACAGATGGGCGTTGGCGGCGATGATTCCTGGATGTCGCCGGTGCACCCCCAGTACCATATCCCGGCGGACAAGCCGATCAGCCTCGATGTCGACCTCGAGCTGATCTGATCAGAATTGATCCGATAGTCCACCGTGCAAACGATGTGGCCCCCGACTTCCTCGCAGGAAGTCGGGGGCCACATCGTTTGCACGGTCCTTGTTAGTCCAGCGGATGCGCCGGATATCGATGCAGATCCAAACCTAGTCGTTGTAGAGCATCAATGAATAAAGATGTCACTCATAAGCTATCAAGAGAATCCAGAACCTTTTTTGAATTCATATGCTCGACACGCAATGTATCCAGCGTCGTTTATAATGATTCATTGTGCCTTAATGACGCATCGGGCTATAGCGCAGTTTGGTAGCGCGCCTGCTTTGGGAGCAGGATGTCGTGGGTTCAAATCCCGCTAGCCCGACAAACAAAAAAGCCTGGAATCTCAACGATTCTGGGCTTCTTCTTTTATCCGGCTGCTAAACGATTTATCCGTTTTTATCCGATGACCGTAGAACCTATATGGCCTTGCGGTCTAAGGGACTTTTGTGATGTTGGGACCCCACCTGCTAGTCAGTTCGATTCCATGCGACATCGATTTCCGCTTCCCAATCTCAAATGACACCAAAATACCTGCAACCGATTGTGCAATCCCGTGGGCGGGAGTGGGTTGCAGGTAAAAGGGCCCAGAATCACCCCTAACTAGTACCGAAATACCTGCAACCGCAGTAACTAACCCCTTTATACCCGCAATCCGGCAAATATGGTTCAGACAATCCGCACATCCAGACCGCTATCCGAACACATCGTTTATACTGGATCACACATCGAATCAACATCTAGAACCGACCGTCTCCAACGACCCATAGGGAGAGCACATGGACGATATAAGACCACGCTGCGGCTGGTGCAATCTCAGCAATCCCGTCTATGTTGCCTATCACGATGCCGAATGGGCGGTTCCGTCGCATGATGACCACCACCTCTTTGAGATGCTGGTGCTCGAGACCTTCCAAGCCGGACTGTCATGGGAGACGATACTGAACAAACGCGAGCGTTTCCGTCAGGCGTTCGATGGGTTCGACATCGAACGGATCCGGCGCTATGACGAGAACAAGATCGCCGAACTCATGAACGATCCGGGCATCATCCGCAACCGTCGCAAAATCGTCGCGACGGTCGGTAATGCCAACGCATTCCGGGATATCCAGACGTCGTACGGCAGTTTCGACGACTATATTTGGCGGTTCACCGGCCGTCACGTCATCTACGAGACAGGCATGACTACATCCCCTCTGTCCGACGCCATCGCAGTGGATCTCAAGACGTACGGCATGCGATTCATCGGCACCACCATCGTCTACGCCTATCTGCAATCCATCGGCGTCATCAATGCACATGAGCCTGGATGCTTCCTGCACAGGGAAAGGTGACCCGCGCAAGGATTTATAAGGTCGCTCGGGCAGAATCTCTCCGAGAGGAACCCGTGCTTCTAGTTATTTTGCTTATCGAGTTCTTGGTAGCGCTCTTTGACCCCGGTAAGGATTCCGGCAGATTGTTCACGCTACTGCGCGGTGAGCGCTTCGAGCAGTTCGCCGAAAGTCAACCCACCTTCACTACCGGATGACGGATGATGGTTTTGAGATTTTCCGGTTTGGCTCGGCGCGGGTCGGATAGGTAGATCTCGTGATGGCGGCGGGCGTCGGAGAAGTCGAGCCCGTAGCCTTGCGAACGCGCGTAGCCGTCCAGAATCGTCACGGTTGCGGGCTCGTCGTCGTACGGGCCTTTGTGCATGACCTGCGCGACCACGCCTTCATCGAAGTCGAAGAGATATGCACGATTGATGTCGACTTCGGGATGCTTGGAGGCAAACGATGCCTTGGCCCACGCAAAGACCTCATCGGTCACGAATTCCGGCAGACGAATCATCGAAGTCCAATAGAAGTCGGTTTTACGCGTGTAATCGACGCCGGGCACACCCTTCTCCATGCTCCATAAGCCCTCCAGCGGAGGCACGGTGTAGTCGAAGTACCCGTCAATGTGCTCGTCCGGATTATTTGACTTCTTGTTCATTTTGATGGTGAACGAAATGCCGTACAGCAGTTGCATCGCCTTGGCGTAGTCGCCGCCTTCTTCGTTCGGATCTCCTACACCGTCCACCGCGACGAACCGCATCGCCGGCACCGTGACGATGGCGGGCATCCTCTTCGGCTGATACAGGTCCTTATATTCCTTTTTATAGTCGAATGCCATCGCTCATTTCCCCTCCGCCACCGCATCGATCTCATCCTGGCGCCGCCACCGCTTGAGGTTTGGCAACAGCGCCGACATGCAGTCCTCGGCCTGTTCGACGCTGATATGGCAGGATTCCGCCATCATCGGCGCGCATGCGGCGACCAATTCATCGCTATTGGCATAGTCCTGAAGAAAAACGCCGTCTTCATAGCAGTAGTTGCAATAATCTCCGTTTCGCGTTCCATCCGGTTCGGTGCCGTGATCTTCCGGGCAGTAAAACGGCATGGCACAACTTTGGCAAAAACCATTGTCCGGCATTTCCATAAGCCTCGCCATCGGCACCTCAAAACGGGTGCTGATCAGCCGAATCATGTCGATGCTCGGCTCTGCCGTTCCCTTCTCCCAGCGGGAAAGCGCCTGTTGGGTGACGAACAGCTCGTGCGCGAACTGCGACTGCGTAAGACCTCGCTCCTCGCGCACGACTTTGATAACCTGACCGATTGACATGACTACCTCCCGACATCGGAAAACGATTCGCGCGTCTCGCTGTGCGCTTGCTGATTCCAGTCTAAGGGCATGTCCCGTTCGCCAAGCGCGGGTACAACAAACCGTTGTTCGCGCTTGTATCCCGGAGGAAGAAACGGCTCGGTCGAACCTATTTCCTCTCCACCCCCTTCAATTCTCCCGGTTCCTCTGACTCCTTTGCGAGCGCCGCGGATGGGATGAGCACGCTTACGTATGGGGTTGCGCCAGACAGGACGTCGTCGTAGAAGCGCTGTTTGGCGTCGACGAAGTCGATGGAATCCTGGATTTCCGCGAGCTGCTCGACCAGCCGCGCCCGCTTGCCGGCGAGCATCTACTTGCGTTCGGGGATGCTCGGCTCGTGGAGGAGCGTAAGGGGCGCGAGTAGGAGTTCGCGGCTTTGCTGCGGTCTCTCCCTCACCCGGCTACACCGGGAGCTCCCTCGTCAGAGGGAGCTTAAATTCGGTCTGGTTATAGGCCCATGGGCTTCTTGGGCTTTTTGGCGCTCATGAGCATGAGGAAGCTGCGGGACTGGGCGGTGATCATGAAGCCCGCCTCATAGCTCAGCGCCGGCTCATTCGGGTTGTGCGTATCCACGACCAGCTGCCATTTGCGGCCGTATCGCTCATCCGGCAGGGTGAACATAATCGGCTCGTAATGCGCGTTGAAGATCAGGATGAAGTCATTGTCGACCATCCGGTTGCCGTACCAGTCGACCTCCGGGATATCCGAACCGTTCAGATAGATCATCATGGAGAACGCATGCGTGTTCTGCCAGTCGTCCATATCCATGATCGAGCCGGTGTGGTCGAACCATTCGACCTGCGGAATCGTGTTCGAATCGTCGCCGGGCTCACGGCCGGTGAAGAAGCGACGGCGGTGCAACACCGGATGATCCAAACGCAGATGAATGAGTTTGGAAACGAAGGCGAGCAGTTCCTTGCGTCCTTTGTCAAGATGCCAGTTGGTCCAGGAGATCTCGTTGTCCTGACAGTAGGCGTTGTTGTTGCCCTGCTGGGTGCGGGCCACTTCGTCGCCACCGCAAATCATCGGGATACCCTGGCTGAACAGCAACGTGGCGAACATGTTGCGCATCTGACGCTGACGCAAGTCGTTGACGTCCGGAATATTGGTCGGGCCTTCAACGCCGCAATTCCAAGAGCGATTGTTGCTCTCGCCGTCGCGATTGCCCTCGCCATTGGCTTCGTTGTGCTTTTCGTTGTAGCTGACCAGGTCGTTCATTGTGAAACCATCATGCGCGGTGATGAAGTTCACGGACGCCACCGGTCGGCGGCCGTTGACCTGATACAGGTCGGAGCTGCCCATCAAGCGCGAGGCGAATTCGGGCAACGTGGAGGGCTGCGAGCGCCAGAAGTCGCGCACGGTGTCGCGGTAGCGGCCATTCCATTCGGACCAGCTGGACGGGAAGCCGCCCACCTGATAGCCGCCGGAGCCCAGATCCCACGGTTCGGCGATGAGCTTGACGCGCGAGATGATCGGGTCCTGCTCCACGATGTCGAAGAACGCGGACAGCTTGTCGACCTCCTGGAACTGGCGTGCCAGCGTGGCGGCCAGATCGAAGCGGAAGCCGTCGACGTGCATTTCAGTAACCCAGTAGCGCAGCGAATCGGTAATCAACTGCAGCGCGTGCGGCGAGCGCATGAGCAGCGAGTTGCCAGTGCCGGTGGTGTCGAAGTAGTGCTGCTGGTCGCCTTCCACCAGTCGGTAGTAGGAGGCGTTGTCGATGCCCTTGAAGCTCAGGGTGGGGCCCATATGGTTGCCTTCGGCGGTGTGGTTGTACACCACGTCGAGGATGACTTCCATGCCGGCGCGATGGTAGGCCTTGACCATGGACTTGAATTCGTTGACCTGCTCGCCGCGTTCCCCGGAGGAGGAGTAGGCGTTGTGCGGCGCGAAGAAGCCGATGGTGTTGTAGCCCCAGTAGTTCGACAGGCCCTTCTCCTGCAGGAAGGAGTCGTTGACGAACTGGTGGATCGGCATGAGTTCGATGGCGGTGATGCCGAGCTTCTTCAGGTATTCGATGACGCTCGGATAGGCCAGGCCGGCGTAGGTGCCGCGGATGTCCGGCGGCACGTCCATGTTGAGGTTGGTCATGCCGCGCACGTGCGCCTCGTAGATCACCGAATCGTGGTACGAGATGTACGGATGCTGGTCGTTGCCCCAATCGAAGTAGGGGTTGATGACGGCCGACTTCATGGTGTGGGCGGCCGAGTCAAGGTCGTTCATCGCCGAGTTGTCGTCCGGGCTCTTGAACCAGTATGAGAACAGGCTTTCGTCGCCGTCGATATTACCTTCAATGGCCTTGGCATACGGGTCAAGCAGCAGTTTGTTGGGGTTGCATCTGAGGCCGTGCACCGGGTCATAGGGACCGTAGACGCGGTAGCCGTAACGCTGGCCAGGATGGAGGCCGGGAATGTAGTTATGCCATACGTACGAGTTCCGTTCGGTCATTTCGATGCGTGTTTCCACATCGTGCTCGTCGAACAGGCATAGTTCGACTTTCTGCGCAACCTGTGAGTACAGCGCGAAGTTCACACCGGCGCCGTCATAGCTGGCGCCCAGCGGATACATTGATCCAGGTCTGATCTGCATAGTTTTCAGTATCCCACTTTTTTTGTGTCAGTGATGTGCCGGGGAGTTGAACGTCAGGAGAACAGCGACGGCTTATCTTTGTCGGAGTTCCTGGCGATGAGTCTGCGTAACGCCTCATGCTGGATGGCGATCATCGAATTGGATGAGGTGATGCGCGTGGCGGCAAGGTCGCTCCACGGAATCCACGCGGATTCCACATGCTCGTCCGCATCGAAATGGCGCTGCTCCCGCCTGAACGGGCCCAAATGCAACACCATGATGTGGGCCAGTTCGTCGGTCATGCCTTCGGACGAGTAGAAATCACCTACGAAGTCAACGCCCATGGTGTCACGGTCCGGCACCACGCCGGTTTCCTCGGCCAGTTCCCTCAGGGCCGCGTCCATGATGTCCTCGCCCTCGTCCATCAGTCCGGCGGGAAGCCCGTAGGCGAACATGTCCGATCCGGCGCGGTATTCGCGTTCGATGAGGTAGCGGTCGGTGGACATGTCGTGCACGAGCATGACCACACAGGGGGCGTGACGCAGCACCTGGCGGCCGATCTCGTGTTCCTTGCCCTGCTTGTCGGTCAGAGCGATGCGCATGTCGTCCACATGGAAGATACGCCCGGTATAAACGGTTTCGCTACTGATCACTTTGGCGGGCACGTCCATGTCGATGCCGTCCGAGGAGGCGTTCAGCTTATGGTCGAGCCGATGCTCCAGTTGTTCCTGCTTGCTTCCGCCAAACATGTCATCTCCTCGGAAAAAACGTTTTTGCCACGTTACTATAGCGTCTTAATCTCGATGCGCGGTAATGGACAGCGTCCATGGATCGGTCGTGTCGTGGAACCACTCGACTTCAGGCCTTGCTCCGGTCGCTTGTTCGATGGCGGCTGGCACGTCATCGATCGCGTAGTTGAACCACATGGATTCGATGGCGGCATGAGGGGTGTTGATGAAGCAGGGACGCACATGGCTCTCCCCCGCCATTCCATGGCCGAGCATGATGCCTTGGGACCTCATACGGGCTTCATACCGGGCTTGTTCGATGGCGTCGGTCACCGGGTGGTGACGCAAATCGCTGGTTACGTACACGTCCGCACCGGTGGCACGCACCTCGTTGAACAGGGAGTCCCCGGAGCCAGGCAGAATGGCCACATACTGAACAAAAGTGTCCGAATCGCCGCATACCTGGATGCCGAGCGCGGTGGTCATGCCATGATCGGACACTTCGTCGAATACACGCTGAGCGAAATCCTTCAGGGCAACAGGCTTCGGCAAACGACCCACACGCCCCAAGCCGACCGGATGAGAGGCGTTTGCATCGTCAATCGGCACGAGTGGTTTCTGGTCGATGAGTCCGAAGTAGTCGGCCGCCGCCTGTCCCACGCCGCGATACGCAGCGTCGGCATTAGTGTGCCCTACCCACAGCCCGCAGCCGTGCTGGTAGAGTCTGCGGACGATGTCGCCCCGGAAACCGAGTCCGCTCGTCTCGTGTACGGAACGGAAGAACAACGGGTGATGGGTGATGAGCAGGTCCGCGCCAGTAGCGATGGCCTTGTCAATGATGGCGGAGGTCGGGTCGGCGGCGAACACGATGCGGTGCACGTCGTGGCTCAGATCTCCGACAATGAGGCCCGGCTCATCCCATTCTTCGGCGTAGCGCAATGGGTACAGGGTCTCGAGAACGTCGATGACTTGCTTGAGATTCGGCATATGTCCCATTGTAGTGGGCTATTGCGGCAAGGGACTCATTCTGCAATCGCGGACAAGCCATGCTCGTGCTCTTCATTGCTCGACTATCGGCTCGCCTTCGCCTACAAACAATCCACTGGACTGTTTGCTCAACGGCTCAGCCCCCTCACCCGAGGGGAGCTAGAAATTGTCAGTGTGCAGCGAGTTGCCAGTCGGAACCGATGCCGCACGATACGTCCAGCGGCACGGCAAGGTCGACGGCGTGTTCCATGGCGTTGCGCACCAGTTCGGTGACCTGGTCGCCTTCTCCCGGCGCGATTTCCACTACCAGTTCATCGTGAATCTGCAGAATGATACGGCTCTTGACGTGAGCCTCGGCCAAGGTCTGCTCGGCGCGAATCATCGCAATCTTCATGATGTCGGCGGCGGATCCCTGAATCGGTGCGTTGAGTGCCGCACGTTCAGCGGCCTCACGCGCAACACGATTGGTCGAATGCAGGGCCGGGAAGTAGCGACGTCGTCCGAAAATGGTTTCCGTATACCCCTTCTCTCGGGCATTGGCCACCAGCGATTCAAGGTAATCGTGCACCTTGCCAAAGGTATCGAAATACCGGTTTTTCAACGCTTCCGCTTCACGTGGCGCGATCTTGAGTTGCTGGGCAAGACCATACGTGCTCAGACCATAGGCCAATCCGTAGCTCATGGCTTTTACGTGGCTGCGCTGGTCGCCGGTGATCTGGTCGACCGGCAGCTTGTAGACCATCGAGGCCACGTATTTGTGGAAGTCGGCTCCGGAGCGGAACGCTTCGATCAGCGCCTCATCATCGGACAGATCAGCCATAATGCGCAGCTCGACCTGTGAGTAATCGCAGCTCATCAGGGCCTCGTACCCCTCCCCCGGCACGAACACGCCACGAATCTCACGGCCGGCGGCGTTCCGATTGGGGATGTTCTGCAGGTTCGGATCCACGGAGCTCAATCGGCCGGTGGCGGCAACGGTTTGCTCGAAAGTGGTGTGGATGCGCTCATCTGATGTGTTGGTGGCATCGATCAGCGTTTGGACGATCTGCTTGAGCTTGTTGATCTCGCGATGGCGCAGCAACGCTCCGAGGAAACCGTTGGCCCGCTCATTGTCCACTGATTTGACATACAGATCCTGCAATGCGGCCGCATTCGTGGTGTATGAGCCGGACTTGGTGCGTTTGGTGGGTTTCAAACCCATATCTTCGAACAGCACCTTCTGCAGCTGCTTGGGGCTTTGCAGGTTGATTTCGGTGCCGGCATACTCCCAAGCCATTTCCTGCGCTTGGCGAGCCTCGGCGGCAAACTGGTCACGCATGGAGACGAGTCGAACGCTATCGACTTTGGCTCCTGTGTGCTCCATGCCGTGCAGCACGCGGGAAACAGGAAGTTCAATCGCGCGCATCAGCCAGCATTGTTCACGCTCGTCGATAATCGGCCCGAGCGTGACGGCGAGGCTGCGGATAATGGCCAAATCACGCAGACGATGTTCGTTCGGATCTTCTTCGACCTGATCGTCGTCGAAGTCCAACGTGCCTTGCGAAGGCTGTTCGGTTTCGGTGAAGTGGATGTCGAGGAAGTGCTCGGCCGCCTGCTTGAGGCTATCGGCATGGAAATCCGGTTGGGCCAGATACCCGGCAAGCTTGGTGTCGAACATCGGCAGGTCCATGTCAAGATCGACCGCGCCCAAAAGATGCAGCAATTCTTTATACCCATGCACGATGGTGCGGGAGTGTTCGCTTTTCAGGAACCGCGCAAGCTGTGCTCGCAGGGTATCGGTGATTGGAAGGGGCACTATGGCCGCTGATGTTGCCGTGGCCACGGCAATGGCTTGTGCCGTGGCACGCCCCGGCCTTTCGTCGCCCCATGCGGCCACGGTCCAAGCGTGGCCGACCGCGTCGCCGCAGATGGCATGCCGCTGCGAGCCATCGCCATAGTCGGAAACCGTGAAATCGGCGATTTCACCGGGAACCTTGACTTCGACGCGATGGGCCTTGACCCATTCGTCGAACTGCTCCGGAGCAGTAATGCTCGTGGGTTCCGGCAGGTTCAGATCGAGGCTGCTATCCTGCTCGTTCTGCTCATTATTCGTAGACTCGCCAGCTCCGGATGTGTTGGATGCCTTGGCCCCGGTATTGAAGGTTTTCAGTACACGACTCTTGGTGCGAGGTCCGAATTCAAGCTCCTTGAACAGGGCGTCGATCTGTGCCACGTCCACGGTGCCGAATGTCAGATCCTCGATATCGACGCCTAGATCGACGTCTCGTACCAGTGCGTTGACTTTGCGATTGAGTTTGACCTGGTCGATATTGGCCCGCAGTGATTCGCCTTTTTTGCCGCCGATTTCATCGGCGTGCTCGCAAATGCCGTCGAGGGAACCGAATTGGTTGATCCACTTGGCCGCAAAGCCGTCGCCTACGCCGGGCACACCGGGAATATTGTCGGCGGTTTCGCCTCGGAGTGCCGCCAGATCCGGATATTGTGCGGGAGTGACTTTGTATTTGTCGATGATGGACTGCGGCGTCATATGCTTCAGGTCTTTGAAGTGATGGCCCGGGTACAACACGGTGACGTTGTCATCCACCAGCTGGAAAGCGTCTCGGTCACCGGACAATACCAGTGTGTGGTAACCGGCCTTGTCTCCCATGGTGGCGAGGGTGGCGATCACGTCGTCGCCTTCGAATCCCGGCTTCTCGATGTAGGTGACGCCGAGGGCCGTGAGCATGCGTTGAATCAATGGCAGCTGGGTGAGCAGCTCTTCGGGAGCCGCCTCACGGGTGCCTTTGTATTGCGGAAGCATCTCATTGCGGAATGTGCCGCCCTTCACATCGAAGGCGACGCCCAGATGGTCGGGCTTCTCCGCATCGATCACCTGCGCGAGCATGGTGGCAAAACCCCAGACGGCGTTGGTGGCCTGGCCGCTGGAGGTGCTGAAGTTGTCGACCGGCAGGGCGAAAAATGCACGGAAGGCCAGCGAGTGGCCGTCCACCACCAGCAATGTTTCATTGGTGGGTACGGTCACGCTGGCCTCTCCCATAGTGTGTTTGTGTTGCTTTACGACTCAGTACGGCGACGCCGATAATCAGCGTTCGCCCGAATCAGAAGGCTTCGGATCGCCGTACTTGGCGATGATGGCCTGAGCCAGGCGCTTCTTGGGGATGCGCTGGTCCATGGAGGTCTTCTGAATCCAACGGAAGGCACCCTGCTCGGAGAAGTCCGCCTTGTCCATCAGCAGACCCTTGGCGCGGTCGACGAGCTTGCGCTCCTCAAGCGTGTCTTCGGCCTTCTTGAGCTTCTCTTCGGTTTCCTTGAGCTGATCGGTGGTTTCCTTGAGCTTACGTTCGCTGCGCTCCACGCTGTCCAGCAAATCGTTGATCTCGGCGAAACGGCCCATGGCCACCTCGAGGGTCGGCAGCAGCTTGGATTCCTCGTACGGCTTGGTGACGTATGCCATGGCGCCAGCGCCGGTGGCCTTCTTCACCAGATCGGTCTGGGAGAATGCGGTGAGCATGACGACGGGGGCGATGTTTTCATCGCAGATAATGCCGGCAGCGGTGATGCCGTCCATACGCGGCATCTTGACATCCATGCACACCACATCAGGGCGGTACTTGCGGGTCAGTTCCACGGCTTCCTCGCCGTTGGCGGCCTGACCAACGACCTCATAACCGTTGTCTTCCAGCATGGCGACCAGATCCATGCGGTTCACGGCTTCGTCCTCGGCCACGACAACGGTACGCGGACCGTCCTCGGGCTTGGCCTTGCGCTCAGCAGGTTCGCTTTCATTGGCCACGGCCTTGAGCTCTTCGTCGGTCAGCACCTCATCGATGTTGATACTCGGTTCTTCGGACTTCTTCCTTGCAGCCATGCCAACCTCTTTCTTGAATTACCCAACAATGGGGTTCACAATAATTTCAGCGAACTCCTAACTAAAGTGCCCTCGGTGGGACTCGAACCCACACTGCGCAGATTTTGAGGCTGCTTCCTCTACCAATTGGGATACGAGGGCGTGCCAAAGCACTCTGAAGAGAGTAGCATACCAATTCGACTCTTGCGACACAAGACACGCGCCAATCCTCCATTCCCCCGGTAAAACAGGCGAAACACGTCGATATCGCGGACGGCGTACCCGTGTGTTGCCCGTTCTCCTGCGTGGTTTCACCGCTTACAATGGGCTGTAGTTTCGATGTATCGCTTTTGTTAGGAGGGCTTATGAGCAACGAAACTTACCGTCAGTTCGATCCCTGGCGCCCCTCTCCGGTCAAGGAGATTTCCCGTAGACAGATTGTGGAGACGCATTATTTCAATGTCGATCACGTCTCCTATGAGTCGAATCAAATCGGTTCGTTTGAACGCTACTTTGTTCAGGAGAACAATGGCGACACTGTGGCTGTGCTGGCCGTCACCGATGATGGCATGATTCCGCTGGTCGAGCAGTATCGCATCGCCAACCATCGTTGGACGTTGGAGATTCCGGCCGGTCACGCCAACAACCCGTCCGAACGCCCGACCGATGTAGCTAAGCGCAAGCTGGCCGAAGAGGCCGGTTTCGACGCCACCAAGCTTACGCAGTTCACCCGTTTTATGAACACGCCGAGCTATTCCACCCAGCACACCGCAATCTTCTTCGCCACCGGTCTTACCCCGGCTTCCCGTCAGGAAATCGGCCCGGAGACTCCGCGTTCCGACGTGCGTATGGTGTCGGTGGACGATGCCTATGAGATGGTGGTCAATGGCACGATTGTGGATGCCAAGACCATGGTCGCCATTTTGCGCCTGAAGAGCGGCACGCTCGATCATCTCAACGACTGATCGCCACGCTCGATCACCGCGGTGACTGTGGGCCATTGCAATCACCACACAATCGCAACATAACAGATAACGAAAGCCCCCATCCACTTTGGATGGGGGCTTTCGTGTGCTATATGCTAGCTGTCAGCAGCTACCAGAAGCCTGAAATCAGTCGCAAGCGCCAACGGTGTGCACGTAGATGGAGTCAGTGCGGCCCGGCTGGTGATCGCCCTGAGCAGAGCTCAGGATGACGATCTTGTCGCCGTCAGCAACCTTGCCAGCATCCTTGAGGACCTTGTCCGTGTAGACCATGAGATCCTTGCGGGACTTGTCGTGATAGTCCTCCTTGAGCAGGAAGGCTTCGGTGCCCCAGGACAGAGCCAGCCAGTGGTAGGTGTGCTCGTTGCTGGTCAGGCCGTAGATCGGGGCGGCCGGACGCTCACGGGAGACGCGGTGCACGGTGGCACCGGTCTGGGTGTAAGCAACGATGGCCTTGGCGTTGAGCTTGTCGGCCAGGTCCACAGCGGCGGAGGAGACAGCGCCGGTGGAGGACATGTCAAGGTTCTTGAGCTCCGGGATACGGTCGAAGCCGTGGTCGGTGGCGTAGCCGGAGATACGGGCCATGGTGGCCACGGTCACATCCGGGTACTTACCAACGGCGGTCTCGTTGGAGGTCATGGTGGCGTCGGAGCCGTCGAGGATGGCGTTGGCGCAGTCGGAAGCCTCTGCACGAGTCGGAACCGGGGAGTTCACCATGGAGCCGAGGACTTCGGTAGCCACGATGACCGGCTTGGCGTACTGGCGAGCCAGCTCGATGATGCGCTTAGTGGCCAGCGGGACCTCTTCCAGCGGGCACTCAACGGCCATGTCGCCACGGGCGGCCATGACGCCGTCGAAGGTCTTGACGATCTCTTCGAGGTTCTCCAGAGCCTGCGGCTTCTCGATCTTGGCAATGATCGGGATGCGACGGCCTTCCTCGTCCATGATCTCGTGGGCGCGGTCGATGTCGGTGGCGAAACGCACGAAGGACATGGCGATGATGTCGGCACCGGTGCGGATGGCCCAACGCAGGTCGGCCTCATCCTTCTCGGTCAGAGCCGGCAGGGAGACGGCGACGCCCGGCAGGTTGATGCCCTTGTGGGAGGACACAGGACCGGCCACGACGACCTTGGTGTACACGTTGTTGCCCTCGACCTTGGTGACCTCAAGACGGACCTTGCCGTCATCGATCAGGATCGGGTCGCCCGGGTGGCAATCGCCCGGCAGGCCCTTGAAGGTGGTGGAGGTGATGTGCTCGTCGCCCTCGACGTCATCAGTGGTGATGACGAATTCCTGGCCGAGCTGCAGCTGAACCTTGTCTTCGCCATCGGCGTTCTTCTTGAACCAACCGCAGCGAATCTTCGGGCCCTGCAAATCAACGAGCGCGGCAACGTTGCGACCAGTGGCTTCGCTGGCCTTGCGCACGTTGTTGTAGACCTTGAGGTGATCCTCGGGGGTGCCGTGGGAGCGGTTCAGACGAGCAACGTCCATACCAGCTTCAACGAGCTTCAGGAGGTTGTCGTAATCCTCGGTGGAAGGACCGATGGTGTCTACGATCTTGGCTTTACGCATGAATGCCTGCCTATTCTTGTTCAATTTGGTTCGAGGCGCGATTGCCCCATTTGCCGAAACCCAGTCTACTAGCGCGAGCCGACTCATGACAAGTTTTCTTCACGGTGTGTTGTGAGCGCTCACATTGTTGTGTTGACTGGGTTTAAGGGTTGTATTCTCTAACGATTTCAGGCCTTTTCAGCGCTTTCCATGCTCTTCATCTTGATCACGGAAGCCACGGATGCGCCGCCAATTGCGAGCACAATCACAGCCAGCGACAGCCATGTGGGCACCTCCGGCACCCAATGGACGCCTTCGCCGCCGTTGATGAACGGCAAGGTATTGCCGTGCAGGGCCTCCATGATGAGCTTGACGCCGATGAAGCCCAGCACCACGGACAGGCCGGCAGGCAGGTAGACGAGCTTGTCGAGCAGAGCACCCAGCAGGAAGTACAGCTGCTGCAGGCCGAGCAGTGCGAACACGTTGGAGGTGAACACCAGGAACGGATCCTTGGTCAGGCCGAAGATCGCGGGAATCGAGTCGAAAGCGAACATGACGTCGGTGGTGCCGATGGTCAGGAACACGATGAGCATCGGGGTCCAGTAACGCACGCCGTTCTTGGTGGTGCGCAGCTTCTCGCCGTCGTAGTCGTCGGTAATCTTGATGATCTTGCGCAGATTACGGATGATGCCGTTCTCGTGATATTCCTCATCTTCATCGCCGCCGAGCACCAGTTTGACGGCGGTGTAGATCAGGAAGGCACCGAACAGGAAGAACACCCACGTGAAGCGGGAGATCAGGGCCGCGCCGATCAGAATGAAAATGCCACGGAAAATCAAAGCAATGGTGATGCCGATGGACAGCACATACTTCTGAATCTGCTTGGGCACCGCGAAGTTCGACATGATAATGACGAACACGAATAGGTTGTCGATGGACAACGAGTATTCGGTGAGCCAGCCGGAATAGAACTCGATGGCGGGCTTGGAGCCGGCGAAGAACCAGATGCATCCGCCGAAGATCAGCGCCATAACCACGAAGAAGGCGATATGCTGCACGCATTCCTTGGTGGAGGGCACATGCGGTCGACGCCCGATGACGAACAGGTCGACGATAAAGAACAACGCGAGCACCACGAAGGTGATGATTTCAAATGCGAGTGGGGTTTCTGCCATGATTCCCTACACTAACTTATGTATGTGACGGTTTTGGGGCCGTTCCGGTAGCGCTGATCGCCAGGCAGTCAGGGGATGTGTTGTTCGACACGCTCCGGGCCGCTCAGGCCAAGTCTTTACGGTCGACAACGCATCCCCTGACTGCCCGCCTCGGGTATGGGAATTTGGTTACTTGTTGGCTTCCGTCATTTGACGGAGTTCTTTTTTGAGGTCTCGGATCTCGTCGCGCAGACGGGCCGCAAGTTCGAACTGGAGTTGTTCGGCGGCGGTGTGCATCTGTTCGCTCAGTTGGCGAATCAGGTCGGCGAGGTCCTGCGCGGGCAGGCCGGCCTTCAGGATCTCCTCGTGGCGTTTGTCTGCCTCGTTGGGATCGAGTACCGGCACGCCCAGGTGCGTGTTGCCGGCCTTGCCCGCGTTGCGGTAGCCACCTTCAAGCAAGGTCTGGGTGTCCACATCCTCCTTGGCGAGCATGTCGTTGACGTCGCTGATCTTCTTGATCAGGGGCTTGGGATCGATGCCATGCTCCTGGTTGTAGGCAATCTGCTTGGCGCGGCGACGGTCAGTCTCGTCGATGGCTTGCCGCATGGCTTCGGTGGTCTCGTCGGCGTACATGATCACCGTGCCGGACACGTTTCGGGCCGCACGGCCGATGGTCTGGATGAGCGAACGATAGGAGCGCAGGAATCCTTCCTTGTCGGCGTCAAGAATCGCCACCAGCGATACTTCCGGCAAATCGAGGCCCTCACGCAGCAGGTTGATACCGACAATCACATCGATCTTGCCTTCGCGCAACATGCGCAGCAGTTCGACGCGGCGCAACGTATCCACATCAGAATGCAGGTATTCGACCTTGATGCCGCGTTCCAGCAGATAGTCGGTCAAGTCCTCGGCCATCTTCTTGGTCAGAGTGGTGACCAGCGCGCGCTCGTTCTTGGCCACACGGGCCTTGATCTCGGCGAGCAGATCGTCGATCTGCCCCTTGACCGGGCGTACGTCGATCTTCGGGTCCAGCAGACCGGTTGGGCGGATAATCTGTTCGACCACCCCATCGGACAGTCCCATCTCATAGTCGCCTGGCGTGGCGGACAGGTACACGGTCTGGCCGACGCGCTGCAGGAATTCCGGCCATTTGAGTGGTCGGTTGTCCATCGCGGAGGGCAGGCGGAAGCCGTGTTCGACCAGCGTGCGCTTGCGGGAGGCATCGCCCTCGTACATGGCACCGATCTGCGGCACAGTGACGTGTGATTCGTCGATGACCAGCAGGAAGTCGTCAGGGAAGAAGTCGAGCAGCGTGTGCGGCGGGGTGCCAGCGGCGCGGCCGTCAAAGTGGCGCGAATAGTTTTCGACGCCTGAGCACACGCCAACTTGGGTGAGCATTTCCAGATCGTAGGTGGTGCGCATGTTGAGGCGCTGCGCTTCCAGCTCCTTGCCTTGTTTGCGCAGTTCTGCCAGGCGTTCGTCGAGTTCCTCGCGAATGGTTTTGAGCGCCCGTTCCATGCGTTCGGGGCCGGCCACATAATGGGAGGCCGGGAAGATGTGGACTTCGTTTTCCTCGTCGATCTCGTCGCCGGTCAGCGGGTGCAGCGTGGAGATGCGGTCAATCTCGTCGCCGAAGAATTCGATGCGCACGGCCAGTTCCTCGTAGACGGGGATGATTTCGACCGTATCGCCGCGCACGCGGAAGGTGCCGCGCGTGAAGGCGATGTCGTTGCGCTTGTACTGCATGGCCACGAATTGGCGCAGCAGGTCGTCGCGGTTGATTTCCTGCCCGACTTTGAGGAAGAGCATGCGACCGGCGTATTCTTCCGGCGTGCCCAAGCCGTAGATGCAGGAGACGGTGGCCACAACCACGCAGTCGCGGCGGGTCAGCAGGTTTGCGGTGGCTTGGTGGCGCAGGCGCTCCACATCGTCGTTGATGTTGGAGTCCTTTTCTATATAGGTGTCGGTCTGCGGGATGTATGCCTCGGGCTGGTAGTAGTCGTAGTAGCTCACGAAGTAGCTCACGGCGTTGTCCGGCATGAGTTCGCGGAATTCGGCGCATAGCTGCGCAGCGAGCGTCTTGTTGGGCTCGATAATCAGGGTCGGTCGCTGCAGCTTTTCGATCAGCCAGGCGGTGGTTGCGGTTTTGCCGGTACCGGTGGCACCCATAAGAACCACATCATTCTCGCCGTTTTCGATGCGTTCGGCCAGTTCGGCGATGGCCTGCGGCTGGTCGCCGGATGGCTTATATGGCGATTTGACGACGAAAGGCTTGTCCGCGCGCTCGATATTGAATCCCATAGGGCCTCATCTTAGCGACCTGCGCACCATCCTGCGTATATCTCACCCACTTGGGCCAGCATCTCGGGCAATGGATGGGTGGAGTCGATGACGATATCGGCTATGGCCCGCCGCTCCTCCTCACTGGATTGGTGGCGGATGCGGGCCTCGGCCTGTTCCAGGCTCATGCCGCGTTCCTCGACCATACGGTCGAGCCGCATGCACACGGGAGCTTCGACCGTGACGATATGGTCAAAGGCGAATGGAATATCGTCAATGACCTCGGCGAGCAGTGGAATGTCGTGAATGATGATGGCTGCCTCGGGGTGCTCATGCTCCAGTCGCGCCGCCTCGGCATAGATCAATGGGTGCTCGATGGCGTCGAGCCGTTCACGTGCGCCCGGCGCGGCGTTCGCGCCGAAGACATGATCGGCAATCCATGGCCGGTTCATAGTGCCATCGGCGAGCAATGCATCAGGACCGAACTCGGCGACGATCTGTGGCAGCGCCACTCCCCCGGGTTCGACGATCTGATGCGCCAGCGCATCGTAGTCGATATGCAACGCGCCGAGTTGCTTGAGTCGCGCCGCCACCGTACTTTTGCCCGCGGCGATGCCGCCGGTCAGTCCTATTCGCATCATGGTGCCCATGATAGCTGGCGCTCCCCTCGGCCGGTTATCGCCGACAGCTCCCCTCAGGGAGGGGAGCCGGCTCGCGTAGCGAGACTGAGGGGAGTCATTGGCGGATAACTCCAAAAACACAAGAAACCCGGCCCAATCGGACCGGGTTTCTTTACACGCTAAGCGCTAGCTTCGCGGCAAACTCACTTGCCGAGCAGCTGGTCGCGCAGGGCGGCGAGCTGATCGGAGTCGGCGAGGGTACCGGTAGTCGGAGCAGCGGAAGAGTAGTTGGAGGTCTCCTCGACCGGCTTCTCTTCCTTCGGGCCCTGGCCGTCGGCGGCTGCGGATTCGGCAGCGTTCTCCAGCTCCTTGGCCACGAACTCCTTGTGCTCCTCCCACAGCTCGTGAGCGGCGGCGTACTGAGACTCCCACTCCTCGCGCTGCTTCTCGTAACCAGCGATCCACTCGTTGGTGTTCGGGTCGAAGCCTTCGGGGTACTTGTAGTTGCCCTGCTCGTCGTACTCGGCCGGCATGCCGTAGATGGCCGGATCGAAGTCCTCGGAAGCCGGATCAACGGAGTCGTTGGCCTGCTTGAGGGACAGGGAGATGCGGCGACGATCGAGGTCGACGTCGATCACCTTGACGAACACGGTCTCGCCCGGCTTGACCACGGTCTCCGGGTTCTCGACGTGACGGTTGGCAAGCTCGGAGATGTGCACCAGGCCCTCGATGCCGTCCTCGACGGAGATGAAGACACCGAACTGGACGATCTTGGTGACCTTGCCCTTGACGATCTGGCCGGGAACGTGGGTGCGAGCGAAGCGCTGCCACGGATCCTCCTGAGTCGCCTTCAGGGACAGGGAGATACGCTCACGGTCGAGATCGACGTCGAGCACCTCGACGGTGACCTTGTCGCCGACCTTGACGACCTCAGACGGGTGGTCGATGTGCTTCCAGGACAGCTCGGAAACGTGGATCAGGCCATCAACACCGCCGAGATCGACGAAAGCACCGAAGTTAACGATGGAGGACACCACGCCCTCACGGATCTGGCCCTTCTTGAGCTGGGACAGGAAGGTCTCGCGGACCTCGGACTGGGTCTCCTCGAGGTACTGGCGACGGGACAGGACCACGTTGTTGCGGTTCTTGTCGAGCTCAAGGATCTTGGCCTTGATCTTCTGGCCGATGTACGGGGAGAGGTCGCGGACGCGACGCATCTCAACGAGGGAGGCAGGCAGGAAGCCACGCAGACCGATGTCGACGATGAGGCCGCCCTTGACGGCTTCGATGACGGTGCCCTCAACGACGCCGTCAGCTTCCTTGATCTTCTCGATGTCGCCCCAGGCGCGCTCGTACTGGGCACGCTTCTTGGACAGAATCAGACGGCCTTCCTTGTCTTCCTTGGTGACGACAAGGGCCTCGATGGTGTCGCCGACCTCGACGACTTCGTCAGGATCAACGTCCTTCTTGATGGAAAGCTCGCGGGAGGGGATGACACCCTCGGTCTTGTAGCCGATGTCCAGGAGGACTTCGTCGTGATCGATCTTGACGACGGTGCCCTCAACCAGATCACCATCATCGAAGTTCTTGATGGTGGAATCGACTGCCTTGATGAAGTCCTCTTCGGTGCCGATGTCGTTGATGGCAACCTTGGTGACTTCAGTGTTGTTCTCTGCCATGTAAATATATGGTTTCTAATAGTGGATGGATAATTTCTCGATATTCAGTTATACGCACACCCTACAGGCATACAGATATTCACAATACAAGCAACTCTGCCCAAATTTCCTAGGAAACTCTAGGCGTGTCGTTCGGCCATTTCCACGACGTTGGCTAGGAGCATGGCTCGGGTCATGGGACCCACGCCTCCGGGGTTGGGGGTGTAGGCGGAGGCCTTGTCGTAGCAGGCCTTGTCCACGTCGCCCTTGATGCGGTAGCGACCGGCTTCTTCGTCGTAGACGCGGCTGACGCCCACATCGACCAGCACGGCGCCGTCCTTGATTTTGTCGGGCGTCACGAATCCGGCCGAACCCATTGCGGCGACGATCACGTCGGCGCGGCGCATGTGGTCGGCCACATCCCGGGTACCGGTGTGGCACAGGGTGACGGTGGCGTTGACGGCGTTGCGCGTGAGCATTAGGCCAATCGTGCGGCCAATGGTGATGCCGCGGCCAAGCACGCACACTTCCTTGCCGTTCAGATCAATGTCATAGGCGTCGAGTAGCTCGAGCACACCGCGCGGAGTGCAAGGCAGCGGCGTCGAAATGTCGCCGCGCACATGCAGCACCAGTTCGCCAAGGTTGTACGGGTGCATGCCGTCGGCATCCTTGGCCGGGTCGATCATGTCGATGATCGCGTTCTCGTTGATGCCCTTGGGCAACGGCAGCTGGACGATGAACCCGGTGCAGGCCGGATCTTCGTTGAGTTCGCGTACGGCAGCGGCGATGTCGTCGAAGCTGGCGTCCGCCGGCAGTTCCTTCTTGACTGAGGTAATGCCCACTTCCTGGCAATCGGCGTGCTTGCCGGCCACGTACTTCATCGACCCGGGGTCCTCGCCCACCAGCAGCGTGCCCAGCCCCGGTTGGATGCCCTGCGCCTTGAGCTTGTTCACTCGCTCGGCAAGGTTGGTCTTGATTTCGGCCGCAATCTGCTTACCGTCGATTTTTGTGGACATCAACGCCCTCCCCTGTAGTTTCGGTGCATTCTATCGAAACGATAGGCTATCGTTGGAACAAGTCAGGATTATATATCGTTCGCTCTCACGAAGAAGGCGTGCCATGGGGACTCAAATCACACGACTTACGCGACTCGCCGCAGCCGGCCTGAGCGCCGTCCTGTTGTTCGCGACCACCGCATGCGCAGCCACCTCCCCCGCTGAAACCGAGCCGGACAACAAGACCAGCGTTCCCGCACCGACCGGGCCGATCAATGTGGTGGCCTCCCTCAATCAATGGGGCTCGCTGGCTGCCGAGCTGGGCGGCGATGATGTGGAAGTCACGTCCATCGTGAACTCCACCAATGTGGATGCCCACGATTTCGAGCCAAAGACCTCGGATGTCGCCAAGCTGTCCAAGGCCCAAATCATCGTGGCCAACGGTGCGGGCTACGATTCCTGGGCCACCAAATCGATGACCAAGACCACGAATATCGTATCCGCCGCTTCCGTCATGGGTGCCGTCGAGGGCGATAACCCGCATCTGTGGTTCTCCAAAGACGCTCGATCCAGCATGGCCACGGCCATCACCGATGCATATATAAAGGCACTCCCCAGCAAGAAGAAGGCCTTCCAGAAGCGGCTCAAGGCATGGCAGGCGGACGAGAAATCGTTGGAAACATGGGCGTCCGAGTTCACCAAGTCCCACTCCAACCTCACCTATGCAGCCACCGAACCCGTGGTCTATTATCTGATGGCCGATCTTGGGTTCAAGGATCAGACGCCCAAGGGGTATACGCAATCGACTGCTTCCGGCGGCGAACCGGCACCCGCGGACCTGCAGTCTTTCCAGAAACTCATCGAAGACAAGGGCGTGGATGTGCTGGTCAACAACACGCAGGAAGCCAGTGACGCGACCAATATGATCACTGGCGCTGCCGGTCGTGCCGATGTACCGGTAGTCGACGTCTCCGAACAAATGCCCAAGGATGCCGACACGCTGAACGCCTGGATCAACCAGCTCATCAACACCATCATCGACGCGGTGGATCCAAGCTATGGCTGCGAAGACGCCACGGACGGCGATACCGCGGACAGCAACGCGAATTCCGATGATTCCAGCGCCGAAGGCTCCGCCACGGATGATGCCAATGCGCAAGGCTCCAAGGCCAGCACCGGTTCCAGCACGGAGCCCAAGTACATCCGTCAGTGCAAGGCGGACGCATCCAGCGACTCATCTCAGGATTCGGCAAAGGCCGATGCCGCCAATGGCGATCCCGGCGATGCCTCCGGCAACGACCAGACCGACTCCGGCAAATAGTTAGAAGCAAAGGACACCGGCATCGGATTCGCGCCAATGCCGATAGACGCCTTGCACGAGAAGGGTTGTGCGACCATTGTCGAGATGGCCGCACAACCCTTCTCTTTGGTTATCACCATCCGTACACGATATTGAGAACGATTGTCAGCATCGTTTGCCACAATCGGGCGTTATGAGTGAAACTTCCGATTGCATCGTGTTCAGCGATGCCGCCATCAAGCGTGGCGACCATATCATCTGGCAGCATGGCACCTTCGCCATTCCCACCGGTTCGGTCACGGCCATCGTCGGCACCAACGGCACCGGCAAAACCACGATGATGAGGGCCGAGCTGGGCCTTTTGCCGCTCTGCCATGGCAGCCTGACCGTGCTGGGCAAGCCCGCAGGCGAGATGAACAAACGCATCGGATATGTGCCGCAGAGCTATGTGGCGAATGTCGATTCCAATCTCACCGCCGAACAATCCGTGTTGCTGGGCCTGACCGGCACCCGATTCGGCATCCACCCCATCACCAAGGCCCAGAAAGCCAAAGCACTCGAGGCGCTGGAGTTCACCGGCATCGCCGACAAGGCGCGGTACCGTCTGTCCGAACTGTCCGGCGGTTTGCGCCAGCGTGTGGCCATCGCCCAGGCGTTGGTGTGCGACCCACAACTGCTGATGCTTGACGAGCCGTTGGCCAACCTCGATCTGGCCAGTCAGCGCGCCACCGTACACGTGCTGGCCAAGCTGAACCGTGAACTGAACATGACCATCCAGGTGGTTGCGCACGATCTCAATATGCTCTTGCCGATTCTGACCGGTGCCGTCTACTTGCTCGACGGTCACCCGCACTACGCCGATATGCACAAAGTGCTCGACTCCGACCTACTCACCCACCTCTACGGCACACAGGTGCAGGTGGTCACCACTCCGCAGGGAGACATGTTCGTGACCCCGACGCCGGATGAGCTCCAGGACCAGCCGCAGGATATGCACACGGCAGCCGAAGTGGCGCAATTGCACCATCACGAGCACGGCAATGCCACCAATGGCAGTACCGCCAACAGCGCCGAGAATCGATAACATCAAGCGAGCCGACCCACAGCCCATCAACGGACTGTAGCTCAGGCATGGAGAAAATACAGAGACATGAGCACCATCAACTTTTCGTATGATCCCGAATGGCTGGATACACTGTCCGCTCCATTCATGACCAACGCCTTCATCGCCGGCCTGTGCATTGCCCTGGCCGCCGGTGTCATGGGATACTTCACCATCGCCCGTCGTTCCACCTTCGCGGCCCATGCGCTGGCCCATATCGGTCTGCCGGGCGCGACCGGCGCGGTGTTGCTCGGCCTGCCCGTGTCACTGGGCATGGGCGTGTTCGCACTGGGCGGCGCACTGGTGATCGGTGCTTTGGGCAAGCGCGTTTCCGAGCGTGAAATCGCCACCGGCACCGTGCTGGCCTTCGCCACCGGCTTGGGTCTGTTCTTCGCGCGATTGTCGAGTTCCGCCTCCCAGCAGATGCAGTCGATCCTCTTCGGCTCGATCCTGACCATCACCACCGGCCAGATCATCGGCTTCGCCGTGTTCGACGTACTGCTGCTGGCATTGTTGGCCATCATCTACCGCCCGCTGCTGTTCAGCTCGCTGGATGAGCAGGTGGCACAGGCCAAGGGTGTGCCGATCGGGCTGATGAACGTGGCGTTTATGGCGATTATGGCCGGTGTGATCACCATCGCCGTGCCGGCAGTGGGCACCTTGCTGATTTTCGCACTGGTGATTACGCCCGCGGCCACCGCCAATATTCTGGCCGGCTCCCCATTCAAGGCAATGGTGATCGCCAGCGTGCTGTGCTTGGTGTCGATTTGGGCCGGACTCGTGCTGTCGGCGATGTTCCCCGCTCCCCCGAGCTTCATCATCGTGACGCTTTCCACCCTGTTCTGGGCTATCGCCAAAGCCGTGAAGACGATGCGGAAGTAATCTCATCCATTTTTTCTTGCCCCCGCTGGCGAATTCATAGCGGGGGCTTTGTTATATCTTCTCCACCAAGGCATTGGCGATGGCGGCGATGCCTTCGCCGTGGCCAGTGAATCCCATATGGTCGGTGGTGGTGGCGGTAACCGATACCGGGCAACCAACCGCCGCAGACAGGGCGGCTTCGGCTTCAGCACGGCGTGTGCCGATTTTCGGGCGGTTGCCGATGATCGCCACCGAGGCCGATGCCGGCGTATACCCGTTGGATGCCAGATGCGCCACAACTTCTTGCAACATATCGATGCCATGCATTCCGGCACCATGCGCGTCCGCACCGACACCGAACAGTGAACCAATGTCTCCCAAGCGGGCGGCGGCAAGCAACGCGTCAATCAGAGCGTGCGCGGCCACATCGCCATCGGAATCGCCTTCGATCCCCTCGTATTTGGCGGCATCGGCCTCGCTGCATGAATCAGACGCCGGCCAGTAGAGCCCGGCAATCCACAGTTCACGGCCTGAGCCGGCAGGCGCAAAACGGTGAGCGTCAAAACCCTGCCCTATCAACACTCCTGCAGACCCCATGCAGTCCCCTTCGATGGCGCTGCCCAGACGAACGGCAGCAAACGATTATGAATCACGAAGCCCCGGCGTATCGCATAAGGACACGACCGGGGCCTCAACAATCAAATCACTTCTTCTTGGACTTCTTCTCGGCTTCGACACGAGCCAAAGTATCGGCCGCGGCCTCTTCGGGCTCGGCGGTGTGATGCTTGTCGTCACCGGGTTGAGCGGGCTCGTAGCCCAGGTTCACGTCGAGCAGACGCTGGGCTTCCGCCTCGTCGATCTTCTCGGACAAGGCGATCTCAGAAGTCAGAATGGCGCGGGCCTTGGTGAGCATACGCTTCTCCCCCGCGGACAGGCCGTGCTCGTCGACATCGCGCTGGGCGAGATCGCGAACCACTTCGGCGATCTTGTTGACATCGCCGGTGGCGATCTTTTCGACGTTCAGCTTGTAACGGCGAGACCAGTTCATCTCTTTCTCGATGATCGGGGTCCGCAGGATGCCGAATACCTTGGCCACTTCGGATGCGGAGACGATGTCACGCACGCCGACCTTCTTGGCATTGTCCACGGGAACGTTGATGACCAAACCATCGGAAGAGAGTACGGACAACTGCAGATATTCGCGCGTCACTCCCTTGACCGTCCGCTCGGTAATGGCCTCCACCTTCGCTGCACCATGACGCGGATAGACGACCATATCGCCGACTTTGTAAGACATGTACCCTCCGAGAACTGACGGCTTACACACAAAAACTCGAATAATTATGCCATGCGGCCTGGACCGCCCCTATGAGAGCGCTCACAACCACGAAGACACACCGAAAAGGGCAAGAATTCGCCATTTTCGACGCGCCAATGTAGCGTTTACGACTCCAACGCACGTAGACTTTGGGTCATGGCTGAAGAAACGAAGATCAAGGAAGATACCGTCACCGTGCCTGTCGCCCAAGGCGACCTCGATGCGGTGAGCAATGCTGAATTCTACAATCCCCACGGAGTTCTCGGCGGGCATCTCGGCATCGGCAAGCATGCCGACACCGCCACAATCCGCGTGCTGCGTCCGCTTGCCAAGTCCGTGACCATCCTCACCCAGGATGGCGAATACCCGATGACCCACGAATACAACGGCGTGTTCGTGGTTACCGTGCCGGCTTCCGGCACTAAGAAGCAGCCCACGATTCCCGACTACCGTGTCAGGACCGAGTGGGAAAGCGGCGCAGTGCTCATTGAGGACGACCCATATCGCTATATGCCCACAGTCGGCGACATGGACACCTATCTGTTCGGCGAGGGCCGTCACGAGAAGCTCTGGGAGACGCTTGGCGCGCATGTGCTGCGCTATGACGATCCGATGGGCGGCGCAGACGGCACGCCCGGCGAACAGGTGGTAGGCACCGCATTCTCCGTGTGGGCCCCGAACGCCCATGCCGTGCGCGTAGTCGGTAACTTCAACGCTTGGGATGGCCGCCGTCATGCCATGCGCGAGCTCGGCTCCTCCGGCGTGTGGGAGATCTTCATCCCCGGAATCGGCGCGGGCGAGACCTACAAGTTCCAGATCCTGAACGCCAATTACACGTGGGAGATGAAGGCTGACCCGATGGAGCGTCAGCACGAAGTTCCGCCGAACACCGCCTCCATCGTCACCGAATCCACCTACAAGTGGAACGATGACGCCTGGATGCAGCACCGCCGCACCACCAACCCGCATGATGGCCCGGTCTCCATCTATGAGGTGCACGCCGGCAGCTGGAGGCAGGGACTGACCTACCGCGACCTGGCCAAGCAGCTCGTGGACTACGTCAAGCAGGAAGGCTTCACCCACGTGGAGTTCATGCCACTGGCCCAGCACCCGTTCTCCGGCTCCTGGGGCTATCAGGTCACCGGCTACTATGCGGTCGACTCCCGTCTCGGTTCCCCCGACGACTTCCGTTACCTGGTCGACCAGTTCCATCAGGCCGGCATCGGCGTGATCATGGACTGGGTGCCCGCCCACTTCCCGAAGGATGCCTTCGCGCTCGGCCGCTTCGACGGCACCCCGCTGTACGAGGACCCGGACCCGCTGCGCGGCGAACACCCTGAATGGGGCACCTATGTGTTCAACTTCGGACGCCGCGAAGTACGCAACTTCCTGGTGGCCAACGCCCTGTTCTGGCTTGAGGACCTGCACGTCGATGCACTGCGCGTGGATGCCGTCAGCTCCATGCTCTACCTCGACTACAGCCGCGAACCCGGCCATTGGCGCCCGAACATCTACGGCGGACGCGAGAACCTGGAGGCCATCGACTTCCTCAAGGAGGCCACCGCCACCGCGTACAAGAACAACCCCGGCGTCATGGTGATCGCCGAGGAGTCCACCGCATGGCCGGGCATCACCGCCCCCACTTCCGCCGGCGGCATCGGCTTCGGCATGAAGTGGAACATGGGCTGGATGCACGACACCCTCGAGTATCTGCACGAGGAGCCCATCAACCGCAAGTGGCACCACAACGAGATCACCTTCTCCATGGTGTACGCCTACTCCGAACACTACGTATTGCCCATCAGCCACGACGAAGTCGTGTACGGCAAGGGTTCCCTGTACGGCAAGATGCCGGGCGATGACTGGCAGAAGCTGGCCGGCGTGCGTTCGATGTTCGCCTATCAGTGGGCTCACCCAGGCAAGAAGCTCTCCTTCATGGGCAACGAGCTGGCCCAGTGGGGCGAGTGGGATCACGACGCCTCCATCGATTGGGATTGCCTGAACTGGCAGGAGCACCGTCAGGTCCAGACCATGGTCGCCGACCTTAACGCCTTCTACAAGGCGCATCCGGCACTATGGAGCCAGGACTTCGACCCGGCCGGCTTCCAGTGGCTGACCAGCGACGATGCCGACCACAACACGCTGAGCTTCCTGCGCATCGGTACCAAGGGCGAGACCTTGGCTGTGGTGGTCAACTTCTCCGGTGAGGCCTGGTCCGATTACCAGGTGGCGCTGCCCACCGGCGGCAAGTGGACCGAAGTGTTCACCACCGATGACGCCAAGTACGGCGGCTCCGACATCCACAACGGCACCTTCGAAGCGGTCGAGGGCGAATATCATTCACGTCCGTTCTCGGCGAAGATCACCGTTCCGGCTCTGGGAGTTGTATTCTTGAAGCCGGAAGACTGAACTGGTCAACAGGCTGAAAGGTAACCGGTTTATTTATGCTCAATACCACAGCGCGTCAGAATACGACACCGCGCACGGTGCTGGTGGTCGAGGACGAGCCCACGCTCGCCACGGCCATCGCCCAGCGCATCACCGCTGAAGGATGGACCGCTCGCGTGGCCGGGGACGGCGCTTCCGCCGTCCAGGCCGCGTCCCAGCTACGCCCCGATCTGGTGATCATGGACATCATGCTGCCGGTTATGGATGGTCTAGAGGCCACCAAACGCATCGTCGCCGAACGTCCGGTGCCGGTGCTGATCCTCACCGCACGTGATGACGAGGCCGACAAGGTCATCGGTCTGGGAGCGGGTGCCGATGATTACATGACCAAGCCGTTCTCCATGCGCGAGCTTATCGCCCGCTGCAAGGCGCTGCTGCGCCGCGTGGAGCGTGCGAAGGTCATCGCCAAGAACTCGGAGAACGAGAAGCTGCTCGACTTCGGTTCGATGGTCATCGACCCGGCCCAGCGCATCGTCACCGTGAACGGCGAACAGGTGCATCTGACCCCCACCGAGTTCGATCTGCTGGCCACGCTGGCCCGCCGCCCGAAGTCGGTGCTCACCCGCGAAAAGCTGCTCGAAGAGGTCTGGGACTGGGTCGACGCATCCGGCACCCGCACCGTCGACAGCCACGTCAAGGCGCTGCGCCATAAGCTCGGTGCCGATACCATCCGCACCGTGCATGGCGTGGGCTACGCTTTCGAGCCGCCGACCGCGTGATGGCATCCAAAAAACAACAGCAATCCCGGCTTGATGCGATGAAACCTCGCGTCAAGCCGGTTGATTTGTTCTCATCTCTGAAGCTGGAACTCAGCGCACTGATCGTTATCGCCACTGCCATCGCGTTTGCCATGTGCTGGTTCCTCCTGAAATTCGGCTGGTCCGGTTGGATCGCCATGCCGCTGACTTTGGTGGTGGCCTTGGGCATCACCTATTTCTTCTCTCGCGGCATCACCGCTCCCCTACGCCAGATGCGCGATGTGGCCGAAGCCATGGCGGATGGCGATTACACGGTCCGCGTGGATATCGATCAGGATCGTCATGACGAGGTCGGCAAGCTGGCTCGCTCGTTCAACGAGATGGCCGGCGAACTCGAGCATGCCGATAAAATGCGCCGCGACATGATCGCCAATGTGAGCCATGAGCTGCGCACGCCCGTTTCCGCTTTGCAGGCGATGGTCGAGAACATGGCCGACGGCGTCACCGAGCCCACTCCCACCAATCTGGAGAGCATCCTCACCCAAACGCAGCGTCTCTCCGATCTCATCGCCTTCCTACTGGACCTGAGCCGTATGGAGGCCGGTGCGGCGAGTCTGAATATCGAAAAGTTCAACTTCGCCGACTTTCTTGACGAGACCATCGAGCCGTTGGAAATCGCCGATGGTGGCCACGCCCACGACATCCGCGTCACCGTGCCGGCCGACATCACGATGGAAGGCGATCAGGACCGCCTGCGCCAGCTATTCACCAACATCATCGCCAACGCGCTGAAACATTCGGCCGACGGCACCACCGTGCTGGTCGACGCCCACGAGGACGAAAACCAAGGCACCATCGTGACCAATGTGGTGAATTTCGGCTCCCAGATTGCGCCTTCCGACCGTTTGGACATCTTCCGGCGCTTTGTCAAAGGCAAGACGGGTCCCGGCACCGAGTCGGGCGGCACCGGTCTTGGCCTGTCCATCGCGCGCTGGGCGGCCCAATTGCACGGTGGCACCGTCAAAGTGGTCGACGACACGCGAGGTGCCGATTTCGAAATCATCCTGCCTAAATATCACATCGCCGAACGCTGATATTGTCCGACGTCCTACCGTATACTGTATTCGAACAGATGTTCGAATACAGGGTGGGAGGCGCAGCATGACACAGCAATCCGAGTCACAGGCCATGGCGCACGAGGCCACGCTGTTTGTTATGCAGATGGCCGGCGATTCCATGATCAATGCGGGTATTCACAACGGCGATCTGCTGATTGTCGATCGTTCGTTGGCACCAGTCCCCGGAGATGTGGTTGCGGCTGTCATGGACGACGAAATCGCCATCAAGCGGCTGGTTTCACGGGCCGGCATCACCATATTGCACGCCGAGAATCCGCGATACCCCGATTACATGCCGAGCAACGGCGCTTCGCCTGCTATCTGGGGCATCGTCACCGATGTCATTCACCCGTTGATATCGTCATCGGACCGTCGCACCACGGCATCCGCCAATACCAGCACGCCCACCACCTTGGTGCCGGCCTGCTGAAACGCCTGAACGCATTGCCGCACAGTGGCACCTGTGGTGACGATATCATCAACGAGAAGCACCGCGTCGCCATTGCCGATGAGATCACGCTTCACCCTGACATGACCGGTGATACGACGGGCACGCTGTGCCGAAGAGACCTGCTGCACGGAGCGTGCCTTGGTGGAGGAGCTCAGGGCATTGCATGGTCGCGCATCGACGCCGTACCCACGCAATGCCCCTGCCACCGATTTGGCCAACGGTGCCGTATGGGCACGTCCTCTTCGGCGCATTGACGCCCGCGATGATGGCACCGGAACCACCAATACGCGATGACCCAAGCATGATGATGGTATTGGCGTCTTGTTCAGCAGCGACACCATGATGCGGCCGAACGGGCCGTCAAGCTCGGTATCGTCGTGGTCCTTCCAGTCGAGAATGGCACGACGTACCGCTCCCTGATAAATCGATGCGGACCATATACGGGCTCCGCCACCACTGTCTGCATCCCGTTCCCGGCATTGCGCAAACAGGGCCCAGCATGCCGCACACAATACCTCATCCGGCGCGTCACACCCAGCGCAGCCGCGTGGAAACAGCAGATTGCAGACCTGTGCCCACATCGCATGCCACCACTTGTATACGCTCGGCCCGTCCATAACGCGTCACTATCGAGCTGGAGTATCGAATCGCGCAAGCAGTGCATCCAGCAGTTGTACCGTATCTTGCGGATTCTCAACACGAACACCGATCGCACCGGCCTCAACCGCGGGATAGTCATTACCCGTAGGCGTCATGCGATCACCCACGAACACCATTTCATCGGCCCGTATGCCAAGTGTCTGCGTCAGCTTGCGCACGGCATAGGCCTTATCGATGCCGCATTCGCTGACATCCACACTGGTGTATCCGCCGGCCCTGGCCCGCATATGCGGCAGATCGGCCTTGACCGCTTCGACCAGCGCCTGTTTCTTCGTGTTATCGCGATCCCATGCCTGCTTGGCCGCTACGGGCGCGAACTGCCCAAGAGCGGAGAAGGTGATCTGGCTGCCCCTGTTCTCGATTCGAGGCCCCCATACCTGCTGTTCCCACAATCCCAGTTCCCGGGCATGTCGCTCAAGACTTTCCGAGACAGCGGCCACGGTGGCTTCGGACAGATCATGCGCATACACCAAGGCCCATTGCGTGCCATCCCACCGGTAATACCGGGAGCCGGAGGTAGGCATGACATGCAGATTGCCGCGCCTGGCATTCGGGGTGAGTACATCCAGCACCTGCGAGGTGACCACCGCCATGCCGCCCCCTGAGATCAGGGCCACCACCGTATGGTCGAGCAACGCACAGAACCGTTCGATCATCGCGGGCTTCATCGGCTGTTTTGAGCTGGCCAGTGTGTTGTCCAAATCGAAACCGAACACCTTGGCGTTGGAGCAGACATTATCGAAATCAAGTTCGGACCACGAACGTACCACCATTTGTCGTGCCTCCCTCGTTGACGAATGTTCACAGCCAATGAACCAATCCTAACGCATGTTGCCTCCGCCATGCCCTATGGTGGGAACCATGCTTCAGCCACCTTGGAACGCACGAATCTACCGCAACCGCCACGGTCGCGGCACACGAACCCCGATGTTCGGCACCCGTCTGCCCCGTTACCGCACTCGCACCGGCATGTTCGACGATATGGTGGCGGCCCAGGTTCGCAGGCTCGGCCAAGCGTGGCCGGAACTGATACGTCCGCTCCAGTTCGCGGTGGAGGATGTGCCGCCTTCGGATCCGACGCCTTGGCAGACCGAGCCGAATATGACGTCCCAGTGCTTCCCCGCCAGCCACGGCATTCCCGCACGAGTCGTGCTCTACCGCATGCCGTTGCAGACCGAGGCACCTACCAAGCTCGAACTGCAATTGGCCGTCAGGGATGAGCTGGTGGCCCGCATAGCGGAATTGTATGGGCGCAGGCCCGAGGAAATCGACCCCGACTGGGGCCTGTGACAACACTGCGGGCCGTGTCACTTGTAATAAGGTAGTGGCACGGCCCGCAGCTATATCGCCGCCGAAACATCATCAGACTGACGCTTCGGCGAGCATACCCTTCTACTTGACGATGGAGGAATCGTTCCGAGCCCAGACATGAACCGTGGCGGGCATCAGCGTTGAAGCGTCGATGACGGACAATCCGGCGATGTCCTTGTCTTGCAACGAATCGTGACTGAACCGCGCTCCCCAGCTCACTTTCTTGGATGAGTCCTCCAACATCAGCACGACCGCGGTGCCATGATCGCCGGAAAGATTGCCGGCTTCAATCGTTTGTGCTGCGTTCGCATCCAGTGTGATTTCCTTGGAGGTTACCGAAGCACCGGCATCATCGTAGGCGCGCAAGGTGACCGTCCTGCGCGCATTGGACGTATTGGCCAGCGTGATGGAGGCCTTTACTCCGTCGGGAAGGGCCAACCCCGAGAATTCGGATGGCTCGCCGGCATTGACCAATGCGAAATCGGCTTGGCCGGAGTCACCGGAGCGTGTGGCCTTGACGGAGAACGACACGGCGTCCTCTGCGGTGGACATCACGCCCAACGCCCCATCAGGAGCTTCTCCCAAGTCGATCGCCGTCACTTTATCAGCAGTGACGGTGGCATCTTTGGCGGGAACCAAGCCTTTGGCGGTAATCCATGACAGCCCGGTGCTGGTGTCTGCCTTGGCGAACAGATAAGCGGTGACCGCATCGCCGGCAGTGATGGACGGCGCCACCGATGCATTGGATGCGGTCGGCAGCGGCAGCGCGAAATCAGAACCCTTCGGTGTCAGACCATCCATGGTCACCGTGCGCACCACGGACGCGATAGGAGTCTCCTTGCTGGAAACGGTCACGAACAGACCATGCTGCCCATCGACCGCGGCGGACAGTTCCATCGAGGACTCCCCCTCGGCTGGCACAGACAGCGTGGATTGGGTGGACAATGCCATTTTCCCGGCTGTCTCGGAACCCCAGACGGCAATGTCGACGGTGGTCGGCTTGGTGGAGAGATTCGAGACGATGAGCTGCTGTGTGGTACCGGTCGTGCTGTCGGAGAGCAGGAACGACTGGCTGAGCGAGGTCGATACGCAGGATGCCGCCGATATGCCTCTCACATCGCCATCATCGGCCCATGATGCGATGGTGCCGACGGTGCCGGTGCCAGCTGCGGCCTGCAGCATACGGGTATTGATCAGACGAGCTCCCTGATTGATCTTCTGAGCACCGGTTTTCACCGAGGAATCGTCGGTCGAATCGGCGTCTTTCAAAGTTACGTCATCTGAACTGGACTTTTGCCCGATCGCCGAGACAGTGGCGCTGTAGACGGAGCCGAACGCCGCATAGCGCGCTTGTGTGCTCAGATTGCCGACAGTGGCCTGGAAGGCGCTGTCGCCGTACGTGCCGGTATCGGCCAATCCTATAGGTGCCGGGCAGTAGGTTTCGGACTGGGTCGGACTAACGGTCTGGTCGATGGCATTATCGGAAGCGGCCACCTTATCCACCCAGATATTGGGGATGGGGGCCATGACGAGAACGACGAACAGCGCAATCAACACCAGCATGGTGATCACACCGAGCACGATGCCGATCGCACGTTTGAAACCAGAAGTTTTGTTGCTCATGCCTGCTCCTCCAATCCGTAGGACGGTCGTCTGCGAGGCATGGCGACCAAGCAGTACAACGCCGTGATCACACCTAGGCATATCAGCCAGGCGTGCCTCCAGACACTATGCTGTGCACGTTGCTGCCATGAGGTATCCACCTGCTGTGAGGCGCTGCTACGCAGCGTCAGACGATAGTAGCTGCCGCTATCCGTGGAGACCAGGGACTGGGTGCCGTTCGATGCGGCGATATTCGCGCTCAACTGTTCATACGGCATGTCGTTCAAGGAATCGCCGGTCTCGGGAACCACGTAGATGCCGCCGAATCCAAGCGCGCTGATGGCCGCGATGGCCTCTTCGTCGGGATTGGACAGCAGCGAGGCACAGGCCTGGGCCAGTTGTTCGTCAACCGCATCATGCTTGCCGGACAGCAGGCGCGCCCGCTGGACCGGAGAGCTGTCGATCAAATCGCCGCGCGAGGTGCGCATCACCGCATAGTTGACAATGTTGCGGGTCTCCGCGCTCACGGCAAGCACACGATGATCGGCACCGGCCTCCAGATAATCGGTGGTGACCATGGGCAGGCCGTTTTCAGACACGCCCAGTCCCGCATCCTTATGACGTTCGATGCCATACATGCATTGGATGCCAATGCAGCACACCAGTATCAGAGCAAGCACCACACGGCCAGACACGATGAGCACATGCAGACGGTCCTTTTTCGATGCGGGATCACTGCCAGACGCATGCAACGGTTGGAATCGCTTCACCGCCCCACCAGCGACGAGACACACGCAGGCGAGGAAGCCCAATATCATCATCGCGATGCCCGGCTGCGCGGAACCGGCCACGACACCATCGGCATCCACGGTTATGGCCACACGGCTGGAGACCAGGGCGAGCGCGCCTCCGCAGACGATTACCACCCACATCAGTCGCGAGGTCCGCAACGCGAACGGCAGCACCAGCGAAGCAAGAGCAAGCAGCGTGATGACGCCAAACAGCACAGTGACCGCCAAATCGGCATAATCAGTCGACCCCATTCGCCATCCCAGCGCACACTGTGCGGCCTCAAGCAGACTCAGCGACGCCGGCGACCCGTTGGCGGATGACGTTGGCACCGTGATGTCGCCGAACAGTTGACGCCACATGCCCAAATCGGCGTAACGCACCGCATTGACGAGCGTAGGAGCCACCGCAAAGGCGGCAGGAACCGGAATTAGCAACAGCATGGCGCGCTTGCGACGCACGAATAGCAGGAACATCAGGAACACGACGATCAGCGCGAACAGCAGCTGCGGTTCAGCGGCCACCACAGGGATGAAGCACAGTGCGGCGATGGCCGCGGCCTGAACGGATGTGCGCGGCTTGAGCGGGTCTTCGGTATGGTACATGCCCACGGCACGGAACACGAATGCGAACGCGGCCGGCAGGAACACCATTACGGTAAGCATCGGCATATTGGCCTGCGCATACCAGCCGAACATAATGCCGGTGGATGCCCACAGCAGTCCTCCCAGCACACGAACCACGTCCGAGCGGGTGAATACGCCCGCCAGCGCCCAGAACGACAATGCGCTCAGCGGCGCGGCCACAAACAGTATCATCGCCAAAGCGGCGGTCACATGGCCGAGCGTGACCAACGAGGCCAGCATCAGCACCAGCAGCCACGGCGTGGGCGGCGCAGGAATGCCGGTGCCGCTGCCAAACACCCACGGCGTGGTGGCGGACTGCACCAGTTGCGTGAAGCTGGCACCGGTGGGAAGCAACACATCGGAATACAACGATCCGCCGGAGAATATCGAACGGAACACCGGCCAATACATCACCGCGATGGCCGCAAAGCACACCAGCGCCATCACCACGGCCGCACTCCAGCGATATATGGTGCGTGTCCGCAGATGGGCACGTTCCAGCGGACTGAGCAGCACTCTGCCCTGCTGGGATTGGAATGCATCCCGACGATCATGGAACTGCTTGATCTGCTGGCTGTCTGCGAACAAGACATGCAGGGACGATGCGGCGACCTTCGATTGTCTGGCCACCAGACTGCGTGATTTCATGTTTCCCGCGATATCGGCCAAGGCCAGCCATGGCAGGCACAATTGCACCCATGCTTCATACGGCTTCTTGCCGAACATCATGGATATGGCCATGCCAAAACTGCGGAGCAGCCTCCACAGCCAGACGATAAACCAGGACGACATGGCCAGGTCCGTGTACAGATACCGCTGTTGGGAGCGATGCACCGTCATCGCATGATTGACCGTGTGATCGTCCTTAAGCGGTTCCCCGCCTCGCGTACGAATGCCCTCATACCGTGCGCGACGATGTGATATCTCCGCTTGCGGGACAACCACCACGCGTCCGCCGCTCAGGCAGACACGGCGGCAGAAATCAACCGATTCGCTGTAGGTGGTCAGCCAGGCATTGATGCCCCGCAGTCGCGTGAATTGCGACATGGACACCAGCGCGCCTGCCAGCGACACCGCAAACACATCCTGCCGCCCGTCATACTGCTCCTGATCGGGTTCTCCATCGACCACCAGGGAATGCACGGCGTGGTGACCCGCATACATACCGACATCATGCAGATGGGAGCCTTCCCAATCGCACTGTTTGCACCCGAGCACACTGGCGCCCGGCGTATTGCGCCACGCCTCAAGCAATCGTTCAAGGCATGAGTCATCCGAAGGGCGGGAATCATCATGGAGCAGCCACAATGCGCGGGGAGCGTCATCCAGATCGGCACGATCCAATGCCCGGCTGACCGCATCGCCGAAGGAGCGTGCGCCCTTGGCCGAGACAATGTGAATGGTCACATGCTTGGACTGCGGCACCTCCATCACCGGCCCCGATGGCGAGGGGATGACCTCGAACGAGGTGGTTATCCTCGAACTGGTGCGCCCGGTCGCGTCGGCGATGATGACGACCCCCGGAAGAACATTCTGCGTCAATACCGAACGCAATGTAGACCGGAGGAAACGCATATCCTCCTCAACGGTGATCACAGCCGTAATGCCGGTATCCACATCCTGCCTATGCGTATATGGTCGAGAAGACATGGCGTCGGCCAACGCCTCATGAATATCGCTATTACCTGTCGGACTCATAAACTCCCAGTGTACGCACCAGACTTGAAGGGGGTGTGTGGAGCTACGCCCGCTCCCGGTGCTCTCGCTTATATCGACGGCGTTCGCGCTCGCTCATGCCACCCCAAATACCGAATCGCTCATCATGGTCGATGGCCCATTTCAGGCATTGCTCACGCACTTCGCATTTTGCGCACACACGTTTGGCATCACGGGTCGAGCCCCCCTTTTCCGGGAAGAACGCCTCCGGATCGGTTTGCGCGCACAACGCCTTGTGCTGCCAAGATACATCGCCATCAGGTCGGAATAGTCCCCACAATTCGTGCCATGGCTCTTCGGCTGAATCGTCGACCACACCCCACATGCGATTCTCCTTGCCTATTGAGCTTTTCATACGGACTAAATTACACACATGCAATTTCGGTTTTGTCAAATTCTTTCTCGTGTCATTACATCATTTTTATGGAACTGTGTGCTATGGCGTGAACGCGATGCCCTGACGCCGTTGCACATGATATTGTGCCGTTCCTGCGCAGGAACACCATAGCGCAGGAACACCCGGCGGATGCTGTGTCAAAGTGTCATTCAGACAATCGACAGTTTCAGGAGGGGTTATGACGCAGGAATCAGGTGGGGCGGATCCGCATATCAACCCGCCAAGCTTCATTCCTGCGGGAAATCGACGCACCCGGCCTTCCGGGCAGGTGCCACGCTCCTTCGCCCCCGCCCGAACCTCGCGCCAGTCAGGTCAAGCTCCATCGGCCCGTCCGTCCGTCACGGGAAATGACATCGAAGAGCCTCAACTGAACGCCAACGCCACGGCAAGCGCCAACGTCGCGGACAACGGCAGGCGGACTCCGCCCAGTTTTTCTCCGAAAACCGGACGCGCCACTCGCAGCACGGCTCCGGATGCCGCCGCACCGCGCAGCATTCCGCCGTCGCGAGCGCGGATGTCTTCCGGCTCATCCCGCAACGCCGTGCGCAATCCGTCGGATATGCCGGTTTCCCGGCCCTCATCGCCAGCAGCAAACGTGTCCACGAAGTTCAGCCATCTTGGCCGGCCGGCGGCGGCAACGGCGAAAACGGTAACGGCACGCCGTCCGCGAGCCTTACGCATCACCCTATGCGCAATCGCGGTACTGGTGGCGGCGTTGATTCTTTCCGTTTTCGGTGCCTGGCAATGGGTGGACAGCAAACTGAATCGGAGCGACTGGCTGACCGACACCCCCAACACGCCGGCCTCGACTTGGCTGATTCTTGGCTCCGATGAGCGTGACGGTTCCACCGATTACGGCGGCGTAGACAATATCTCTGGCTTCAGGACCGATACGATTCTGGTGCTGATCAAGCCCAAAAGCGGGCCGAGTTCGTTGGTTTCCATTCCCCGCGATTCGCTCATGAACGTCGATAACCAGTACATGAAAATCAATGCGGTGGCGCTGATTGCGGGCAAGAAGGCTTTGGTAAGCAACGTCGAGCAGATCACCGGCCAGAAAATCGATCATGTGGCACAGATCAAGTTCGGCGGTCTGCAGAACGTGGTGAACGCCTTGGGCGGTATCGAACTGTGCTATGACGAGGATGTTCAGGATTCCTATTCCGGACTGAACTGGAAGGCGGGATGCCATACGGCGGATGGTTCCACCGCATTGTCCTTCTCTCGTATGCGATATGCCGACGCGCGAGGAGACTTCGGACGCAACGAACGCCAGCGACAGGTCATCTCGGCCATCGTCAAGAAGGCTTCCAGCAGTGAGACCCTGACCAATCCGTCCAAAATCGTGGCAGTGTCCAATGCCGCGATGAGCGCACTCACCGTGGACGAGAAGACCAACCCTTACACGTTGCTCACCATGGCGTTGGCGTTCAAAAGCGCCACCGGCTCGAATGGCATCTCCGGCAGCGTGTACTGGTCCGACCCCGATTATTACGTTGATGGCGTTGGTTCCTCGGTGCTGCTTGACGACGCCAAGAACACCGAACTGTTCAATCAACTTGCCGACGGCACGTATAAGGCCGGCACCGTGGGCAATCTGGCGGAAGGCTGACCGACGCTTTCCCGGAGCCCATCGGCTTCATCATCGGCGCATGATCGTCACCGTTGCCTACACCGCCAATCATGCACGGGCAAAATGTCATGTGGATAACTCGGCAAGCTAGAACCACATACCTTGATTCGGCTTGCGCTTTCGGCATGCGTTCCCCCACGCTGGAAGCATGACATCACAGCAGAACGATTCGAAGCGACATTCCGTCCATACGGCATCCGCCGTATCCCGGGCGAAGCACCGTTTGGGCGCGCCGCCATTGCGCGCCCGCCTGACCATGTTTGCCGCGGCATGCCCGATGATCGCGCAGGCATTGATGATGGTCATACTGCTGTTGCACGGGCAATGGCTGTTCGCCGCCATGATCGCACCGGGCATATTCGCCTGTCTCGTGTCCCTGCTGCTGACGCTCCCCTCGCCTCCAGGCCCGGAGAAGGCTCCCGATCCGCAACAGGCAACGATCGATGTCGGTATCACGGGCGACGCCGATGACCGCGCCGCAGACCTCCGTCATGCGCCGTCGCAGCCGATAGAATCGCTGCTGCACTTCGCACGCCTGCCATGGCGCGCCATTGTGGGCCGCTGGCTTGAACCCCTTGACCTTGCGGTGCCGATCGGCATGACCGGAAGCGAGCCGCTGATGCTCGATCTGAACCGTCAGGGGCCGCATGCTCTGGTGGCCGGCACCACTGGTTCCGGAAAATCCGTGTTGCTGCAAAGCTGGTGTCTGGCGCTCGCCTCGATGAACGGGCCTGAGCATCTGAATTTCGTGTTCTTGGATTTCAAAGGCGGTTCCGCGTTCCGCAAACTCGAACGGTTGCCGCATACCGTGGGCAGCGTATGCGATCTGGATCTGGCGCATGCCGTACGCGCGTTGCGTGCGCTGGAAGCCGAACTGACACGCCGTGAACAGCTGTCCGCCGCTGTCCATGCTTCCGATATCCGCGATATGGTCAATCCACCACCGCGCCTGATCGTGGTCATTGACGAATTCCATGCCCTGAAGGACCAGCTCCCGGATTATGTGAATCGTCTGGTGCGTATTGCCTCGCTCGGCAGGTCACTGGGCATGTATCTGATCGCCTGTACGCAGAATCCCATGGGTCAGGTCAGTGCCGATATGAAGGCGAATATGTCCGTCAGCATTTGTTTACGGGTTCGGGACCGTCTGCAATCATGCGAGCTGCTTGGCGATGGTCGTGCCGCCGACCTCAGTCCGGCAATGCCCGGTGCGGCGTTCTGCAACGATTCCGAACAGGTGACGGCATTCCGCTGTGCAACGGCACGCGATATCGATGCGGTGTGCCGCCAGATCGCGTTCGCATCGCGGTTCGTCGGAAGCCCGCCGCAACCGTCCCTGTTTACCGCGCCACTCCCCCGGCACGTAAAAGACCGGACTGTGGCCGACCACGCACCGCAACGCATTCGATTTGGACTTGCCGACGATGGCATCAACCTGCGAGAGGCGACGGTATCCCTCACCGGTGGCAATATCGGTGTCATCGGCCCGCAGGGGCGCGGCAAAACCACGTTGCTGAAAACATTGGCTCGACACGCCAGCATGGCTGATGGCTTGGCGGTACGTGTCAGTTCCCCGCATCGTCGGGTATGGAGCTCGCAATGGCTTCATGGCGGCCGCTGCACGCCGTATGCCAGCTCGGATGCACCACCGCCTCCGCATATCGTGTGGTTCGTCGACGACGCCGATGAGTTGTTCGACCCATTCCGCACCGACGAGCAGGCGCTGTCTTTCACACATGCGTTGGCCGATGAGTCCGTCAGCGTGGTATTCGCCGTCAGCACGATTCGCCCGATACGTATACCGGAGCATTGCAATACCAGAATCGTGTTCCCGTGCGGGGAGAGAACGTCCGATCTTATGGCCGGAGTCCCCGCTCGCCTATTGGATATGATGAGTCATATCGATGCCGACAACGCGGGCCGGGCCGTGCTCATCGAGGGCACATCGGCATGTCTGGTGCAGTGCGCTTCGTGAAAACTTCGGTTTTTTCTCGGCAAAACCTCTTGAAAATCACCACGGTTCGTGGTTACCTTGGTACTGGACTTAAGGAACAACACCAGCCACGGGGCTTTTAAGGGAGGCAAGCAATGAGCAGCGCTTTTGATTGGCGAGCCAAGGCCGCATGTCGTGACAAGGATCCGGAACTCTTCTTCCCGGTGGGCAACACCGGTGCAGCCTATCAGCAGATTGAGGAGGCCAAGGCCGTGTGCCGCACCTGCAAAGTGATTGACGCATGCCTGAAGTGCGCACTGGACACCAATCAGGATTACGGCGTGTGGGGCGGCTTGAGCGAAGATGAGCGTCGTGCGCTGAAGCGCCGCGCCATGCGCGCCCGCCGTTCTCAGGCCATGCAGATGCAAATCTGATGTTTTGATTATCGCTTCGTCATACTAGGAAACCCTCCCGCTTGGGAGGGTTTCCTCATTTCGGGCTTCGCATCACTCGTCCTGAGCAGCCCTGAGCTTCATATCAAGCACCACGCGGGTGCCGCCTTCGCGGCGCGGCTCCCAATGCACGGAACCACCGAAATCATTGGTCACAAAGGTGTTGATGATCTGCGTGCCCAAACCGGAACCGGAAGAACGAGCCAATCCACCCTGTTCTTCGGAGCCGAGACCGGAACCGTCATCCTCGACCACCACATTGAGGTTCGGGCCGGAGCGGCCCACGGAAATCGTGATATGGCCATCCTTGCGGCCTTCGAACCCATGCTCCACCGAATTGGTGATGAGCTCGGTCAGCACGAGGGACAGCGGCGTGGCATCCTGAGCGGGCATCATGCCGAACTTGCCCATGTAGTTGATATCGATGTGCTGGTCTTTCATCGTGGCTAGGTCCACGGCCATGCGCAGCAGGTTGGCAATCACCTTGTCGAAGTCGACGACCTCGTCGGCGGTCTGGCTCAATCCCTCATGCACCATGGCAATGGTCTGCACGCGGCGTTGCGCCTCCTGCAATTCCTTCTTGACCTCATCCGACTTGGTCTTACGAGCCTGAAGCCTCAGCAATGCGGAGACGGCCTGCAGGTTGTTCTTGACACGATGGTGAATCTCGGAAATCGTAGCGTCCTTGGTCTGCAGCTCCTGCTCACGACGGCGCAGCTCGGTGACGTCACGGCATAGCAGAATCGCTCCGATACGGCCGTTGTTGTCATACAAGGGCAACGAGCGCATCGAGACGGCGGAACGGTTGGCGTTGAGTTCGGAGTCGACCGCGGCTTTGCCTGTCAACACCAACGGCAGGGTTTCCGGAACAGGGTCGTTCTCCTTCAATAGCTGTGTGCCGAGTTCGCTGAGGTAATGGCCAGGCATGGTGGTCAGCAGACCGAGACGCCTAAAGCAGCTGATGGCGTTCGGGGCTGCGTATCGAACCACGCCGTCCATGGTCAGGATGATGAAGCCGTCCGCCACGCGAGCGATATGGCGTTGGCTCATCACCGAATCCTTGTAGGGGAATTGGCCTCGCGGAATCATCTCGTACAGATGCTTGCCGGCGTTGATGCTTTCCGACTCATATCGGCCGTTGGATTCTCGTGTGGCCATATTGGTCTCACGCACGACCAAGCCCAAGGTCTTGCCATTGTGCCGAACCGGCGCGTACACGTTGCAGACGGTCGCCTTGCCCACGGTTCTCAATACCGTGGAGCGGAACACCACGCTGGAGAGCATGGCGGCGTCCAATTCGCCGACCATGTCGTCCGGCATGACGTTTCCCACCACGTCTTCCGCCCGCAGCGTCATAACGGTGGATGGACGGCATTGCTCGGCCACCACGTATTTGCCATCGCCATCCTGTACCAGCAGCAGCAGATCGGCAAAGCTCAAATCGGCGATCACCTGCCAATCGGCGACAAGATGATGCAGCCACTCGCGGTCCTCGTCGTCGAAGTCGGGGCGCGTTGCAAGGATATGTGAAAAATCAGCCATATCCCTATCATACGCAGACGCACCGCCGCCGTCGCGGCAAGCCACACGGGCAAGTACGACGACTATGACGACATCGCATCTTCAATACCGCGCCAATCGCGTTGCACGGCTTCCCGCCCGTGGCCAAGGTGCCGGCATGTTGCTTATCGTACACGGCAAGCATCACGTACAGTTTGATATCCGAAGCCGCCACCATATTGCCGGCATTGCTGTGTCCATGGAACCCATCATCGCGTTTGCCTGCGCTTTGGTGTGATCGACGCCAGGACGCCCGGCGGGAGGTTCAGGAGAAGCAGGGGCCGCCGGATTGGCCTCGGGCTGCTCCAATGGGCTTCCGCACTGCGAACAGAAGGCATTTCCTTGCTCGTTGGCAAACCCACACTCCGTGCAATACACCATCGCCGAGCCCTTTATTGCTGCGACGTTCTCATCTTCGGATTCCATAGTATCGCCGCCATTGGGTGATAGTGTTCGTGCGAGTCGGTATTGACAAGCATAAAAGTTACGCTAACGTAGGTTACGGCAGCGTAAGAAGCGTATCGTCAACTCGTGAAACGGGGGCATCACCATGGCATCAACAACCGGCGACTCGGAAAAGACGATGCATCACGACGCTCATAACAGCGCGATGATTGCAGAGGATGCCACCATCGCATCCAAGCGTCAGGCGGCTATCGAGGCGCGCGAACAGGCGTTGCAGGCCAAGGCTGATGCCGTACGGGCCAAGGCCCAGTTCAAGGCCGAGGCCATTCGAGCCAAAGCCGAGGAGAAGGCCCGGCACAAGCTCGCCAAAGCGGAGAACCGTGCGCTGAAAATCGAGGGCATTGCCCCTGCGGAAGTGGAACGCAAGATTCGTCTCGACGTGCACGGACGGCCAAAGCCGTTGATGCGCGGATGGATTCACGCGATTGCCGCTCCCCTGTCATTGGCGGCAGGCATCGTGCTTATATGCTTGGCACATGGCGCGAGTCTGAAGTGGGCGTGTGCCGTGTTCATGACAGCGTCGCTGATTCTGTTCACCAATTCGGCCTGCTACCATCTGGGCGATTGGAGCCCGCGCGTCACCGATGTGCTGCGGCGTATCGATCATGTCAACATCTTCCTGCTCATTGCCGGCACGTATACCCCGGTTTCGTTTGCGCTGGAACCGTTCTGGCGCAATGTGATCATCATATCGATGTGGGCGTGCACGGCCATCGCCATCGTGATTCATGTGATCTGGATCAATGCACCACGCTGGCTGTATACGGTGGTGTACATCATCTTCGGCATCTACGGCCTGGCTTATATGGTGATGTTCTGGAATTCGCCGTATGCGGGGCCAGCCGTGGTGGTGCTGCTGTGCGCCGGCGGTGCCTGCTACATCCTCGGCGCCATCGTCTACGCCTTGCGCAAGCCCGACCCTTGGCCTCGCGTCTTCGGATTCCATGAGATTTTCCACTGCGGAACGGTGGCCGGATATGCCTGCCATATGGTGGCCATCTACATGGTGATCGTCTCGCTGTGGCAATAAGCGCTACGACATATAAGTATGCCCCCGCCTACGGGGGCATACCAGTCACTTAACTCAGGCCAGCGGCTTGGCGGCCTTGACCGTCACGGACAGCTCGCGGCCGTTCGGTGCGGTGTAGGAAACGACGTCGCCCACCTTGGCGCCCTCGATGGCCTTGCCAATCGGGGAATCCGGGGTCATGATGTCGTAGTCGGTGCCGGCCACGATGTCACGGCTGCCGAGCACGTAGGTCATCTCGTTGCCGTTGAGCTCGATGGTCACCACAGAGCCCTCGCCCACGGTGCCTTCCGGAGCATTCTCGATGATCTTGGAATCGCGCAGCTTGACGGTGAGCTCGGTGATGCGGCCCTCGTTCTTGCTCTGCGCCTCACGGGCGGCCTGGTAGCCGCCGTTCTCGGACAAGTCGCCCTCGGCACGCGCCACGGCGATCTTGTGCGCGATTTCCTCACGCAGCTCACCTTCACGATGGGCGAGCTCTTCCTTCATCTTGTTGTATGCTTCCTGCGTCAGCAGGTAGACCTTGTCCTCAGCCATATCGTCCTCCTGAACCGTTGTCGATGCTGAAACAATCTTCGTTATTTATGACGAACGCCGGCTATGACCCCGGCGTTCGTCATGTGCTGACCTATGGTCAGCGGGTGGAAATGATGTCGATGACGAACACCAGCGTGTCCTCGCCGCCGATGCCGGCCTGCGGGATGCCGCGGGAACCGTAGCCGTATTCCGGCGGAATGGAAACCACCAGACGCGAACCCACGTTATGGCCCGGCACAGTCTGGTCCCAGCCCTTGATGACCTGTCCCACGCCGATGCCGAAACTGGCGGGCTGATGACGGTCGAAGCTGGAGTCGAATGGGGTGTCCTTACCCCACACCACGCCGTGGTAGTTCACGGTGACGGTGTCGCCGCGACGCACGATCGGGCCGTCTCCCTCGGTCAGCTCCACAACCTTGAGGCCCTTCGGGGCTTCGGGCGTCGGGAACTCGATAACGGGCGTGGTGCCAAATTCGGCGTTCACCTGAGGCATCTGATCTGTCATTAGTCCTCCTTCAAAGACACAATGCGCCCTACCTTAGCACCATCGGCGAATCGGCGGTAGTCCTTCATACGACACGCTGGCCGTATACGTCAATTCCGGTCATCATGCTGGTGAATACCGGACATGTCAATCAGCATTCGACGACATTGACGGCAAGTCCACCCTTGGAGGTCTCCTTGTATTTGGCCATCATGTCTTCACCGGTCTGCTTCATGGTTTCGATGGCCTGATCAAGGGTCACGATGTGTGAGCCGTCGCCGAGCATGGCCATACGCACGGCGTTGATGGCGGTGTTGGCGGCCATGGCATTGCGCTCGATGCATGGAATCTGCACCAATCCGCCCACCGGATCGCAAGTCAGACCCAAGTTGTGTTCGATGCCGATCTCAGCAGCATTTTCCACCTGTTCCGGCGTGCCGCCTACGACTGCGGCAAGTCCGGCCGCCGCCATCGAACAGGCCGAGCCGACTTCGCCCTGGCAACCGACTTCCGCACCGGAAATTGAGGCGTTGCGTTTGAACAGGTATCCGATGGCACCGGCGGTCAGCAGAAACGTGACCACGCCCTGTTCATTGGCGTTGTCCACGAAATGCCAGTAATAGTGAAGCACGGCGGGAATGATGCCGGCGGAACCGTTGGTCGGAGCGGTTACGATGCGCCCGCCTCCGGCATTCTCCTCAGAGACGGCCAAGGCGAAGAGATCCACCCATGCGGCGTCGGAAGACTCGAGCACGGCGTCTTTGCGCCGGCTGTCGCGGCGCAGCACATCGGAATTCGAGGCGAGACGCCGATACATTTTCGGCGCGCGGCGGGGTACGTCAAGGCCACCGGGCAATGTGGGTTCCGCCGAGGTGCATCCGTGGTCCACACAGGCGCGCATAACACGCCAGATGGCATCAATATCGGATCGGACCTGGATGCCCGAGCGTGAAGCGGTTTCGTTGGCCCATACAAGTTCGGCGATGCTGAGATGATGTTCCCGGCATAACGACACCAGTTCAGTGCATGATGAGAACGGGTAGGGTGCCTCGACGCCGAAATCAGTGGATGATGACTCGTCCGCATCGGCAAAGGAGGCGCCTTCCGGAGGGCGTTCATGAATGCCGATCATCGGGTCTTCGGGAGCGCCTTTGCGCACGAATCCGCCGCCGATGGAATACCAGACCTGTTCGTCGACCAAGCTTGCGGCGGCGTCGAACGCCTGGAATCGCATGCCATTGGGGTGCGCGGCCATGCGCTTCCATTGTTCGAACACCACGTCACGGTCGTAGTCGAAATGGATGCGTTTGAGGCCGGCGAGGTTCAGAGTATCATCCAACGCGCAGATCTCGCGGATGTGCATCATGTGGTCGGTATCCACGGTGGCCGGCAGATTGCCTTCGAGCCCGGCCATCGCAGCACGATCGGTGCCGTGGCCGAGACCGGTCAGCGCCAGAGAACCATAAAGCGTGATTTTGACACGTGCGGTGCGATCGACCAAATGGTCGGCCTGCAACGAGGAGGCGAAAGCATGTGCCGCGACCATCGGGCCTACGGTGTGCGAGGATGAAGGTCCGACGCCGATGGTGAACATGTCAAGCACACTGAACATTTGGCTCCTTCTCCCCTGCTGGTTCGGCATGCCGGTGTTACCAGGCGTCATGCCATCACGATATCGTATCCCAGCCCAGCGCCCGGAATCGCTTTCGCCTTGTGCGATGATGGCCGCGCGCGTCGTGCCGGCGAGCGATAAGTCAGTCAGTGAGACAGTGCGGAGAACATCATGACCAGTACGATGATACCGATGATGGCCAATACGATCTGCACCACCATCAGCCCGATGGCCAGTCCCTTCTTGGTGGCGATTTTGGGCGCGTACGCCTGTGCCAACAGGAAGGCGATGAAGCCGAACACCGCGTAGTTGACGGTCAGGGCCATCACATCGCCGTTCGACAACACCACGCCGTTCAGCGGCTGGTTCAGCGTGTTCATCATCGCGCTCATCACGAACATGCCCCACACGCCGTAGCCGATTAATCCGACGACGCCGTACAGCCATGGCTTGAGTTTGTCGTTGGCACGCAGGGTCAGGGCTTCGGCACACCACAACAGGGCGAAGCCGACGATGTAGGTGAACGCCACGGCGATCAGTATCACGATAGTCGCCCATGGCAGGAGTGCGGCCACATTGCCGATCATGGACAGATAGAATCCCGAGCAGGCGATGGCACCAACGGTGAGTGCAGTGCCCGCAATGACGGCTTGGGCAAGCATGGTGGGCAGTGCGCCTTGTTCGACTCGTTCGACATCGGTCCAGCGTGAAGCCATGTGGATTCCTCGTTTCATCAGGTACATCGTCACAACGCCACATAGCCTAACGGCCTTTTGTTTCGGCCTTATAAGCTCTCCACATAGTGAGCTGCGAGCCCCCTCTGACGAGGGGGGGCTGTCGGCGAAGCCGACTGGGGAGAGACCACGGCACAGCCGCAAAAACGGCATCGGCCACAGGCCGATTTCAAGGTGCCTCCGGTGGGACTCGAACCCACAAGCCGAAGCGATCGATTTTAAGTCGACTGCGTATACCATTTCGCCACGGAGGCCAACTTTTCTATTATAAGCTATCTCCTGCCCTGAGCATTGCTTGCGGGTTGCTGCACTTCGTGCAGCCGTCGCGGCATAGCCGCTCCCCTCGCCTACAAACAGCCCACCGGGCTGTTTGCTTAACGGCTCAGCCCGCTGGAGGCACTTACCACTTACGCTATTGAGCCAGCAACCGGCGACCATAATCGAGCACAATGCCGTCCAGCAGACCGTGTTCGCTGGCAACGAACGAATCGATGGCTTCACCATGATCGGCCTTGGCGGCTTCGCTGACACGCGCCAGCACACGGCTCCAGACCACAGCGCCGCCGCCGACCACATCGATACGGCCGGGGTGGATGGTCTTGTATTCGCGGCGCTCGGCGCGCGTCATCCTAAGGAACTTGTCGTCCACGGCATAGGCGTCTTCAAGGCTCAGCCGATGCCCGTCGACCACGGTGTGATCGTATTCCTTCAATCCCATGGCCAAGGCGGTCATCGTGGTCACCGTGCCGGACACGCCAATGATGGTACGGGCCTTGCCTGCGTCCACGGTGCGGAAGGCCTCATCGATATGTTCATCGACGTCCACAACGGCCTCATCGATCTGTGTCTGGGTCGGCGGATCATTGGTCAGATGACGTTCGGTCATGCGCACGGAACCGATGTTCATGGAAAACGCGCCCTGAACCTGGGTAGTGGGCGCACTGACGCCGTCGCCACCGATGACCAGCTCGGTGGACCCGCCGCCGAGATCAACCACCAGATAGGGGGCGGGCAGATCGTCGCGATTGACCACGGAAGTGGCACCAAGGAAGCTCAGGTCGGCTTCTTCGGTGCCGGGAATGACTTCGGGGCGCACGCCGAGGATACGTTCGATCCCATCCTCGAACTCCTCACGGTTTTCCGCGTCACGAGTTGCAGAGGTGGCAACGAAACGCAGGCCGTCGATGGGATGTTCGGCAATCACACCGGCGAATTCCCGAGCGGCCACATAGGCGCGTTCCAACGCTTCGTCGGCAAAACGATGGGTCTTGTCCACATCCTGGCCGAGACGGATCACACGCAGGATGCGCGGCACCACCTCATGCATGCCATCGGCATCGACACGTGCGATTTTCAGTCGAATGGAGTTCGTGCCGCAATCAATGCCGGCGACGGTTACGGATTCCTTGCTCATTGCCTTCTCCTCGTATCCCTTAGTGCGTATGAATGGACTGTTCGCGCTGGCTCATCTGTTGATCAATCGTCCAGCGTGCAGCGGCAGACGGTCGGATCGAATTCGTCTTTGACGCGTTCCAGTACCAAATCGCCAATGGGGTTGACGCCCGGCCCCATAACCAAGGACTGGGCCAGCAGGGCATGCAGGCACTTGACGCGCACCGGCATGCCGCCGGCCGAAGTGCCTTCAATATGCTCCTCACTGTCGCCAAGACGTCCTGCCAGTTCGTGGCGGAATGCCAGATACAGGTTATGGGCCTGCTCATATGCGGCCTTGAGCTCCTCGTCCAAGGCCAACATGTCGTTGTATTGCTGCATCACGCCGGCGGCCTCGACATGGGAGGCGGCCTTGACGGCTTCCGGACCGGTCAGATAGCACGTGGTGGGGAAAGGGATTCCGCCGGGCAACACCGGACGGGTGATTACGGCAAGTGGCCTACCGCAGACGCATCGCGCCCCCACGGCGACCATGCCGCGCGGGTATCGGCCGAGCTGACGCTGCACCAGGTCGATGTCATGATCGTTGGCGGGCTCGGCAAGCACGGTATCAACAAGGGCCTTGGCCTTGGCGGCGATATCGATGGTCACTGTTGGGTTCCCTCCCCTGTGTTCTGTTGGGTATTCTGTTGGGTGTTCTGATCGGATTGGGTGTTCTGGTCTGACTTATCGGACCGCTTGGATGAGTCGTTGGATGACGAGTCAGAGGAACCGGAAATATCGGATTTGCCGGACTCGCTATCGGTCACAGGCTCATCGGCCTTTTTGAGCGAGTAAGACAGTTCGCTGTACCATGGCAGGACTTTTTTGTTGCTGCTACTGGAATCTTCCGTTTTCTGGGATTCGCTATCGGAGCCGGTCACGGCTTCGGGATGAAGCACACGCACGGCCTGTTCGCCGGGGAATACGAAGCCGAGGCGTTCACGGGCCTGGGCGGTGATGTAGGCCTTGTCATCCCAACGCTTGATGTCGTTTTCCAACTCCTGCTTTTGGGCAATCAGCGAAGCCTCCTCACGCTTGAGACCATTGAGTTCGGCCAGATTCAGGGCATAGGTGTGGAAGGTGGAGACCAGCTGGATGGTGCCAAGGGCGATAATGAACAGGGAGACGAAGAACGCTATAGGCCCCGCCGACCCTTTTTTCCTAACTCGTGCTTTGCCGGTTTTGCCAGGTTTGCCGGTACGGGACGACTTGCTCATGTCACACGAAAATACCCGCCGCATTCGACTTGACGAATACGACGGGTATCGAGCTTCAGTGGAAACTCACGCCTTTACGGGCGTTTCAGCTCACTTGGCCAGGTACTTCTTGCAGGCCTTGAAGGCGCTGTAGCCGGCGTACTGAGCGGTGGAGCCGAGCTCCTCCTCGATCTCGAGCAGGCGGTTGTACTTGGCAACGCGCTCGCCACGGGCCGGGGCACCGGTCTTGATCTGGCGGGTGTTCTTAGCAACAGCCAGGTCGGAGATGGTGGTGTCCGGGGTCTCGCCGGAGCGGTGGGAAACCATGGAGGTGTAGCCGTTGGCGGTGGCCAGCTCGATGGCGTCGAGGGTCTCAGTGACGGAACCGATCTGGTTCAGCTTGACCAGCAGGGAGTTGGCGGCGCCGAGGTCGATGGCCTTCTGCAGACGAGCCGGGTTGGTGACCAGCAGGTCGTCGCCGACGAACTGCAGACGATCGCCGAGGCGAGCGGTGATGGCAGCCCAGTCTTCCCAGCCTTCCTCGTTGAACGGGTCCTCGATGGAGACGATCGGGTACTCGTTGATGAGGTTCTCGTAGTAGTCGAGCATGTAGGCGGAGTCACGCTCTTCACCGTCGAAGCGGTACTTGCCGGTCTCCTTGTTGTAGAACTCGGAGGAGGCGACATCCAGGCAGATGCCGATCTGCTTGCCAGGCTCGTAGCCGGCGGCGGAGATGGCGTCCATGATGTACTTGAGGGAGTCCTCGTTGGACTTCATCTTCGGGGCGAAGCCGCCCTCATCGCCGAGGCCGGTGTTCAGGCCTTCCTTCTTCAGGACGTTCTTCAGGGTGTGGTAGACCTCAACGCCAGCGCGCAGAGCCTCGGAGTAGGTGTCGAAGCCGTACGGGGAGATCATGTACTCCTGAATGTCGGTGGCGAAGTCAGCGTGAGCGCCACCGTTCATGATGTTCATGTTCGGGACCGGCAGGATGTGGCCGTTGGTGCCGCCGATGTAGCGGTACAGCGGCAGGCCGGCGGACTCGGCGGAAGCGTACAGAGCAGCCAGGGAGACGCCCAGGATGGCGTTGGCGCCCAGCTTGCCCTTGTTCGGGGTGCCGTCGAGCTCGATCATCAGGTCGTCCAGAGCGCGCTGGTCAGCAGCGTCCATGCCGATGACCTTCGGAGCGATGACCTCGTTCACGGCCTTGACCGCGTTAAGAACACCCTTGCCGCCGTAGACGGACTTGTCGCCATCGCGACGCTCCCAAGCCTCGGCCTCACCGGTGGAGGCGCCGGACGGGACCAGGCCCAGGCCCTGGGCGCCGTCTTCGGTGTCCAGAACGACCTGAACGGTCGGGTTGCCGCGGGAATCGAGAATCTGACGCGCGTACACGCTTTCAATTACTGCCACAACTACTCCTTAAAACGGTTGTGTATCTTGAATGACATTCTTAAGAGTAGTGCGATTTGTGGACGTTGTGAACAACACGCCCAAAATTTAGCGTTAGCGCTCACAATGCCAGTGTGCCGCCTGATTGCAAGGCAGTACGGACGAAATCGCTCAGTCAACGTCCTTGCCATTGAGGTAGCCGATCTCACTGTCGGACAATTTCAGTTCGCTGGCTTTGAACGAGTCCTGAATCTCCTGCGGGTTTCTGGCCGAGGGAATCGTGAACAGATATTGGTATTGCGCAAGTTCCCACGCGAGCGTGACGCGCTGGTAGGAGCAGTCGTGAATCTTGGCGACTTCGCGGAACCGGTCGAACAGATGCTCGTTGAACGGGTCGAGGAATCCGCCGAGTGGCGACCAGCAGACAAAAGCCAAACCGAGCTTTTCGCAGGTTTCCAACGTGTGTTCAGGGTCGCGGTGGACCGGGGAGAACTGGTTCTGGACGGCCACGAGACGATCGCCCAAAATATTGCGGGCGGTTTCGATGTCCGCGTTGTCGATTCTGGAGATGCCGACAGCTTTGGCCACACCTTCGTCCACGAGCTGCTTGAGTGCGCCCATCTGGTCTTCGTACGGCACCTGCGGATCATTGCAGTGCGAGTAGAGCAGATCGAGCGTATCGACACCGAGGCGGCGGGCTGATTCCTTGGCATTGGCGATCATGGTTTCAGGTCGGGCGTCGGCCTGCCAGCCGTAGTTGCCGTTGCCGTCAAGCGTGCGCAGCCAGCCGGTTTTGGTGGCTACGAGCACCTGATCTTTGGGGCCATGCCACGAGTGCAGAGCATCGCGGACCAGATATTCGCCATAGCCCATATCCTCCGGTTCGCCGGTGCCGGGTGCGCTGGGCAGATAATAGGACCAAGCCGTGTCCAAATAACGGACTCCGGCATCGAGCGCGGCATGGATGGTCTCGATTGCCTGATCACGGTTGGAGGGGCGCCCCTCGATGGCGAGCGCCATCGTGCCCATGCCAAGGCGGGGAATCTCATAGCCGGCAAGTGTTGCCGTGGTCGCGCTCTGGTTCGTGCGGCTCGTAGTCGTTTCGCTCATAGCAGTCACTTAATCTCGCTCGCTGGACAGTCGGAACGATTCCGTCTGGGGTGAATCATCGTCACAAACGACGGCATGAATATGAATATGGCTCACCGGAGGTTGCCCGGTGAGCCATAGCTGGCTCGACTGTCGCCTCGCACCCCGTCTACAAACGGCTCTGCCGTTTGCTTGACGACGGGGTCCATGCCAAATCATCAAGTAACTGGTTGGTCCAGAGGACTACCTGGTCGGAGCTCATGGGACCTTGGCCCAGGGAGCCGGTGAACGGGGTGGGGACGATGAGTTGGTGGGTGACCGGGCGGTATTGGGTGCCTTTGTAAATACGGCCCATACGCATCTGGATGGATTCGGGCGGGTCGATGCGACCGATGCGCACGCGGTTGGATTGCGCGAGAATCTCCGAAATGCCGAGCTTGCGGGCCTTGAACTTCAGACGGGCCACGTCGAACAGGGTCTCGAATTCGACCGGCGGCTTGCCGTAACGGTCGGTAAGTTCCTCTTCCAAATCCTTCAGATCGGCCTCGTTGCGGGCGGAGGCGAGCTTGCGGTACGCTTCCAGACGCAGCTTGTCCGAATCAATGTACTCGATCGGAATCGACGCTTCGATGGGCAGGTCGATGGACACGGCCACCGGCTCGACGTTCTCTTCGGGCTCCTTGTACTTTTCCACGGCTTCGGACACCATGCGTACGTACAGGTCGAAGCCCACGCCCTCGATATGGCCGGACTGCTCGTCGCCCAGAAGGTTACCGGTGCCGCGCAATTCCAAGTCCTTCATGGCCACGTCGAAACCGGAGCCGAGCGCCGTGTTCTGCGCGATGGTGGCGAGCCGGTCATGGGACTGCTCGGTCATCGGCTTGGACGGGTCGTACAAGAAGTAGGCGTACGCGCGCTCGCGGCCGCGACCGACGCGGCCACGCAGCTGATGGAGCTGGCTCAAGCCGAAACGGTCGGCATGGTCGACGATCAGCGTGTTCGCATTGGAGATATCAAGACCGGTCTCGATGATTGTGGTACACACGAGCACGTCGATGTCGCGATGCCAGAAGTCGCGGATGATCTGGTCGAGCTGCTTCTCCCCCATCTTGCCGTGGGCGATGCCGACGTGCGCCTCGGGCACCAGCGTGTGGATCTTGTCGGCGATGGACGAGATGTCCTGCACACGATTGTGGACATAGAACACCTGGCCGCCTCGCAGCAGTTCGCGGCGTACGGCTGCGGTGACCTGCGCATCCTCGTAGGCGCCCACATAGGTCAGCACCGGCAACCGGTCTTCGGGCGGGGTGGCGAGCGTGGACATCTCGCGAATGCCGGTCACGGCCATTTCCAGCGTGCGCGGGATAGGCGTGGCAGACAGGGACAGCACGTCCACGTTGGTGCGCAGGGCTTTCAGCGTCTCCTTGTGTCCCACGCCGAAACGCTGCTCCTCATCGATGATGACGAGTCCCAGATCCTTGAACTTGATTTTCGGGTTCAGCAGCTTGTGCGTGCCGATGACCACGTCCACCGTGCCGGTTTCCAGCCCCTCGATGGTCTCGTTGATCTCTTTGGTGGTCTGGAATCGGCTCATGGCCGCCACATTGACCGGGAAACCCTCGAATCGTTCGCTGAACGTCTCGTAATGCTGCTGGACAAGCAGCGTGGTGGGCACGAGCACGGCCACCTGCTTGCCGTCCTGCACGGCCTTGAAGGCGGCACGCAGTGCGATTTCGGTTTTGCCGAAGCCCACGTCGCCGCAGATGAGGCGGTCCATCGGCACGGGCTTTTCCATGTCGGATTTAACTTCGTCGATGGTGGTGAGCTGGTCGGCGGTTTCCTGATAGGGGAAGGCGTCTTCCAGCTCTTTCTGCCATGGGGTGTCCGGGCTGAACGCGAAGCCCTTGGCGCGCTGGCGGGCGGAGTACAGCTTGATCAGGTCGTCGGCGATCTCGTGGACGTGCTTGCGGGCCTTGGCCTTGGTGGCCGCCCAGTCGGAGCCGCCGAGCTTGTTGAGCTTGGGGGCTTCGGCGCCGATGTATTTGCTGACCTGGTCGAGCTGGTCGGTGGGGATGAACAGTTTGTCCGCCGGGGCGCCGCGCTTGGAAGGCGCATATTCGATGACCAGGTATTCGCGAGTGGTTTTGTTGGCGCCGGTGCCGATGGTGCGCTGACGCATTTCGATGAACCGGCCAATGCCGTGCTGCTCGTGCACCACGTAATCGCCTTTTTTGAGCTCCACCAAGTCGATGGCCTTGCGCCGGCGTTTCGGCGTTTTGGCCACGGCCACGGCTGAAGTGCGGCCGGTCAGGTCGCGTTCGGTGAGCAGGGCGATTTTGGCGGCTTTGTCCACGAAGCCGTCGATGGCCTGAGAGCGGATGACGTCGAAATTGGCGATGCCGGTAGTGTTGATCGCACGCTTGAGCCTAGCCAAGGTGCCGGCCGCAGCGGCGGTGATGGTGACGTGGAAGCCGGCATCGAGCAGGCCTTCGATGCCTTGGGAGGCCTTGGCCTCATCCCCTCGGAATTCGGCCGGGTTCTGGGCGTCGAGCTGCACATGGCCGGTCAACGTGGTGTCCACGCCGAAACTGGTGAGGCGAATCACCGGATGTTCGGAGTATTCGAGGGAGCTGATGGTTTCCGCATAGTCGAGGAAGCTGGCTTCGTCGAAGCTGATGGGCGCGCCGGCGCCGTGGCCGGAGGCGGCCACATGCCAGCTGGCGGCCAGGAACTCGTTCGCGGTTTTTGCCAAGTCTTCGGCGGAGCGGCGTAGTTTCTCCGGGTCGCTCAGGAGGATCACGGCGTGCTTGGGAAGCATGGAGCCCACCGGTTCCAGATGGTCCACGAGTGCGGGCATCAGGGATTCCATGCCTTCGACCGGAATGGCGTTGGCGATGGATTCGAGCATGTCCTCAGCATTGGGAATCGAACCGACCAAGGCTTTGGCGCGGGTGCGCACGGCGTCGGTCAGCTGCAGTTCACGGCATGCGGTGGCCCAAATGGTCTTGAGGCCGTCGCCGTAGGTACGCTGGTCGGAGGCGTGGAATTCCTTGATGGTGTCAATTTCGTCGCCGAAGAATTCGATACGCACCGGGTGCGGTGCGGTGGGCGGGAATACGTCAAGAATGCCTCCGCGCACCGCGAACTCGCCACGGTCCATGACCAGGTCCACGCGCGTATAGGCGTTTTCGATCAGACGTTTGGCGGCTTCGTCGAGGGGCAGGTCCTCCCCCACGGTGAACACGAGCGGCTCGACATCGCCCAGTCCTTGGACGACTGGCTGGATGAGCGAGCGGATCGGCATGACGAGAATGCGAATCGGGCCGAACATCGAATCGGTATCGCTCGGATGCTTGAGTCTGCGGAACACGGCCATGCGGCTGGCCACGGTGTCCGCGCGCGGGCTCAGACGCTCGTGCGGCAGGGTTTCCCAGGCTTCGAGCTGGGCGATGTCGTTCGGGTCGCCATCATACCAGGAGCGCAGCGAGCCCACGGTCTCTTCGGCTTCGCGGCCGGAGGCCACGACCAGCACGACCGGCTTGCCGGGTTTGCCGGCCACACCCTGCCCGATGGCGGCGGCCAAAGCCGGGCGCAAACCTTCGGGGATGCCGGCCAGGACGGAGTTGTCGACGTCGTCCGAAGCCTCGATGTCGCCGGCGGCGAGCTTCAGGAAGGTCTTGTCCTGTTCCAGCTCAGACAGGATGCCTACCAGTGAGCCGTTGATCAGGTCCGGGTGCGTCGCCTCACCGGCCATTGAACTTCTCCTGGGTCTTGGCAAGACCGTGGAAGATGATGTCCTCGGCGGCGTCGGCGCCGTCAGCCAGGAATTCGGGCAGCTGCTTGCGCTGGTCCGGACCGAATCCGCCCAGCACCCAGTTCACCGTGTTGTCATGCGCGTTCGCACCGCGCTTGGAGTGACCGACGCCCATGCGCACACGCGCGTATTTCGGCGTGCCGAGGGAACGGTCAATCGACTTGATGCCGTTGTGGCCGCCTGCGGAGCCGCCTGCCTTGACCTTGATACGGCCGAATTCCAAGTCCATGTCATCGTGAATCACCACAATATGGTCGGGCTCGATCTGGTAATAGGCGCTAATGGAAGCCACCGCATTGCCGGAATCATTCATATAAGTCAGCGGCTTGGCCAGAAAGAACTTGACGGTGCGGCCGTCCAGGTTCATCACGCTTTTACCGAGCATGGCCAAGCCCTTGTGATCGGCGAAGTTCACCGTCCAACGTTCGGCGAGCACGTCGGCGGTCATGAAGCCCATGTTGTGCCGCGTGTCCTCATATTTTTTGCCGGGGTTGCCCAGTCCCGCAATCAGCCAGAAATCCGATGCCATAATCCGCTCCTCGTCCGTCTTCCTTTATTCCCGTATGCACGTTCTGTACGTTCCGTACGTCATGCGCGCGTTCGCCTCGCGCACTGGCCCATGCCCGGCCGGATCCAACCGTCAAGATTGTACTCAACGCCGCCGTCAAGCTCGTTTGCTCCGGCATCCTCACACTTTTCTTGACTGAAATGACTTACTGCAAGGCTGCAGGTCCAAATACCAGTAGGACATGTCCCGCATGGTGCCGGTAGAGTCGGTGGCAGCGGCGGGCATGAGGCCGAATTGGGTGAAGCCGAAGCGGCGCATGAGGGCAATGGAGCCGGCGTTATCGGCGAAAATGATGCCGCAGGCCTTGCGCATGTGGCGGGCCCGCGCCTCGGTGAGCAGCCTGTCAAGCATGAACGTGCCTACTCCCCTGCCTTGCCATGCCGGATCGATGTAATAGGCCAAATCGGTGACACCGTCATATCCTGCGCGGTCATAGAACACGGAGAGCGCACCGAAGCCAATGATTGAACCGTCTTCCGATTCCACAACAAAAACGCCGTAGGGCGGCGTATGGGATTCGACCCAGGCGCGGCGTTGGTCGAAGGTGCGCGGGGTGAGGTCGGCGGTCGCACCGCCGGCCATCACTGAGGCGTTGTAGATGTCGGCGATGGCTTGGACGTCGGATTCGACGGCCGGACGGAAGGTGTATGGCATGAGGTTCCTTTGAATACGCAAATAGCCCGTCCTTATGATAAGGACGGGCTATGTCAGTTGAGGTAACCGACTCCCTTCAGTCGCCTTCGGCGATGGCTCCCCTCACCCTGAGGGGAGCCAATTCCTGTCGGAACTACTTGTCGAGCTCGATGGCCTTGTTGAGGGCGTCTTCAAGCTCCTTCTGCGCCTTGCCGTAGGCGGTCCAGTCGCCGTTCTTCATGGCGGACTGGCTGTCCTTCATGGCTTGGGCGGCATCGTTCAGCGCCTGCTGGAGTTCGGGGCTACGGTCGGAAGACGAGCCGGAATCCGACTTGCCGTCCGTGGTGCCGGACTGGCCACCATTGGTATCGGAACCAGATTGGTCACCGGATATGCCGGACGACTGGTCACCAGACGATCCGTCACCGGACACGTTCTCGGCATCGCCTGCGGCCGCGCCGGAATCACCACCGAACACCTGATCCAAGGCCTCATCCAACGTATCCGCAAATCCTACCTGATCACCGAACGCGACCAGCGTCTTCTTGAGCAGCGGGAATGAAGTCGCACCCGAAGACTTGACGTACACGGGCTGCACGTACACCAGTCCGCCACCGAGCGGCAGGGTGAGCAGGTTGCCGCGCACCACTTGCGTGTCGCCGGATTGCAGCAGGTTCAGTTCCTTGGACACGTCGGCGTTGGCGTTGAAGTTGTTCTGCGCCTGGCCGGGGCCCGGTACGTTCGAATCCTTGGGCAGCTCCTGCAATCGGATGGTGCCGTAGTTTGAGCCTATCTTGCCCTTCTCATTGCCGGCATCCGAGTCGACCGACAGGAAGCCGGTGAGGATCTCACGGGTGGACTGGCCAGCCGGAATGTAGGTGGAGGTCAGCGAGAACACCGGTTCCTTGGTGCCACCGGTCTGCAAGGTCAGGTAGTACGGCGGCTGCAGGATGTCCTGGTCCTGCTGGGACTGGGATTCGGTCGGGTCGACCGGCGTCTGCCAGAAGTCCTCGCCGGAGTAGTACTGGTTGGCGGAGGTCACGTGGTACTTGGAGAGCAGCTCGCGCTGCACCTTGAACAGGCTTTCCGGGTAGCGCATGTGGCTCATCAGGTCGCCGGAGATATCGGAGAGCTGGTGGTACTGGCCGGGGAAGATCTTCTCCCATGCCTTGATTACCGGGTCGGATTGATCCCATACGTACAGATCCACGGAACCGTCGTAGGCGTCCACGGTGGCCTTGACCGAGTTGCGGATGTAGTTGGCCTTCTGCGAGCCCAAGGATGAGACCGTTGCGGAAGAGACGGTGGTGGAATCCTTGGTGGCGGAGCCGAGGTCGGTCATCTGCGAGTATGGGTAGGCATCAGAGGTGGTGTAGCCGTCGACGATCCACTTGACGCGGCCATCGACCACGGCCGGATACACACGGCCGTCAAGCGTCAGGTACGGCGCCACCTTGGCCACGCGCTCCTTGGGGGAACGATCGTAAAGAATCTGCGATTCGCTGGTCACACGGTCGGAGAAGAGAATCTGATCGGAGCCGAAGCGGATTGCGTAGAGAATACGGGAGAACAGGTTGCCAACCGAGGGGCCGCCGTCGCCCTTGAACGTGGTCAGGGCGCCTTCCGAACCGGTCGGGTAGTCGAACTCCCAAGCCTGCGTGCCCTCCGGTGCGCCGACGATCGAGTATTCGGTGGTGTTCGGCGAGAAGTAGATGCGAGGCTCATACTTTTCGGATTCAGTGAGCTTGCCCTGAGTGGGGATGCCGGATTCGAAGAATTCAGGCTGGCCGTCGGCGGTCACCTTGTTACCGTAAGCGGCCACCACGCCGTAACCGTGGGTGTACACGGTGTGGTCATTGACCCAATTGCGGTTGTCGTTGCCGGCCAGGGCAAGCTCGCGGGCGGCAATCACGGTGTCTTGGGAAACGCCGTCGATCTCGTACTTGTCGACTGCCAAAGTGTCGGCGAAGGTGTAGTACTGCTTGGACTGCTGCAGCTGTTTGAATGTGGGGCTGACGACCTGCGGGTCGAGCAGACGAATCTGCGCGGTGGTGTCGCCCTCCTTGGCCAGAGCGCCCTGCTCGCCCTTGTCGGTTACCTTGTATTGCTCGGTCTTGAGCTTGTCAAGACCGTAGGCGGCGCGGGTGGCGTCGATATTGCGCTGAATGTAGGTGGATTCCATCTCCTGTGCGTTCGGGTTGACGCGGAAGCGCTGCAACAGCACCGGCCATGCCACGGTGAGCACAAGACCCACCACGACCACGACGGCAATGGAGGTCACCGGCACACGCCAGGCCTTGAGCGCGGCGGAGGCGCGCACGCCGATGGACGCCTGGCCTTCGAGCGTGTGGGAACGCATGAGCCAGATGCCCAGCACCACGCCGAGGATGGCGGTCAGCGCGGCCATGATGAAGGTGACGGGGATGTTGGCATGCACGGCGGTGTAGGAGGCACCGGTGATGCGTGAACCCTGCACGGTGAGCTGGTCGAAGACGCCGATCATCTGGCGCACTGCCCAAGCGAACATGTTGAGCATCAGCCAGATGCCAAGCTGGCGACGGCAACGCTTGGTGATGGAGAACAGGCCGCGTCCGTTAACCGGCATAGTAATGCGGATACCACCCATCAGCACATGAGTGACCACGGAAAACACAAGGCCCACGCCCAGCAGCATGGCCACGGCGGCGAGCACGAGCTTCAGGCCCGGCAGCACGAACACGTAGAAGCCGTTGTCCAGACCGAACTGCGGATCGGTGGTGCCGAACGACTGCGCGTTGAACATGAGCAGAATCTCGCTCCAGTTCGCGTTGAACTGAGAGCCGAAGATGACGCCGACGATCAGCGAAATCACCACGGCCACGCGGCGAGCGGTTTTCGAGCTGACGGATTTGCCGACCTCGACCACATCGCCGTTAATGCGAATGGTGGAACCGTCGGCCGAATCAGGGCGTGCTCGAATGGCCAGCCAGGCGGAAACGAAGCCGGTCAAGGCCATGAGCAGCGCGTAGGCCACCCACAGACCGATTTTCACCCCGAGCTGGGTCCAGACCACGGACTGGAAGCCGAGCTGGCCGTACCACATCAGATCGGTGATGAATCGGGACAGGCCGAAGAACAGACCGACGATGATGGCCAAGGCCAGCACCACGCCGATCAGAATCTTGCTGCCACGGCTGCCTCCTGAGCCACCGGACGCTGGCTTACGGGTGATACGCGGATTGGCCGGGCCACGTGGAGGGCGGGATGACCCGGAGGGGCCGGCGTTGGTGTTGCGGGCCGGACCGTCCCCATCGGCCTCGACATCGAGGATGATCGGATCGTCATTGTTCGCATTGTTGCGTCGTGAATCGCCGCCATTGCCGAACAGTATTGAGAAAGGATCGTTAAAAGACATAACTCAAGCCTATCGAAAGGGCGGGAGGTAGGTTATGCCCTGAGCACAGAATGAGGCAGCGTTCTGTTCTACGCTCCGTTCTACGCTTGCCGGTATGAACAGCCAACGGCCACAACATATGCGTCCCTCAGCACACGCCACACGCCAACTTCGGCACAGGAGCACTCCAATCGTGGCGACAATATGTGCTTTGGCAGTGGTGTTGGCCGGCGTGGCAGCCTACGGATGGCATGTCGGATGGTTCGCCAAATCCACATCAAACGGCAACACCACCACTCCCCAGACCTCCCAGACAAGTGCGTTACCACGCGCCGACGTTCCTTCCCCGAAGAAGAACGAACCGGCCGCACAAGCCCAACGTGCGGTATCCGCCATGACACTTGAGGAACGTGTGGGACAGTTAGTGATGGTGCCGTTGCTTGCCGGTTCCGATCCCTCCTCGTTGGCTTCAACAATCGCCGATGAGCACATTGGCTCGGCCATTCTCATTGGCAATTGGAATACCGGCGCCGATACGGTCAAGACCGCGACCGCGCAACTCCAAGGATATGCGCCGGCCGGCAATCGTCTCATCATCGCCACCGATCAGGAGGGTGGTCAGGTGCAGCATCTGACTGGTACCGGTTTCGACACAATGCCCAGTGCCGTTGAGCAGGGCACAATGTCCGCTGACGCATTGCGTCAATCGGCAGGCACGTGGGGTTCGCAATTAGCTGCTGCTGGCATAAATGTCGATTTGGCACCGGTGCTCGGCACGGTGGTGGGCGATCGTGCCTCAAATGCTCCGATTGGCGCGCTGGATCGTGATTTCGGATTGGATGCGGCCGGCAACGCCGAACATGGCATCGCCGTTATTGAGGGTTTGCGAGACGCTCAGGTCGGTGCGGCGGTCAAACATTATCCTGGGTTGGGCGCGGTAAGCGGCAATACCGATTTCACCACCGAAGGCATTCTGGATACGACCACCACGTTGGACGGGGCCGAGGCAGGTGCCTTTGACCAGGCGATTACCAAGGCCGATCCTGCAATGGTGATGATGTCGTTGGCCACATATCAATCCATCGACCCGAATAATCCGGCGGTGTTTTCTTCTACGATTATCGACGGTCATATTCGCAACGCCCTGAAGTACACGGGCGTGGTGATTTCGGATTCGATGTCTGCCGAAGCGTTAAGCAGCTACGATGTAAGCCAATTGGGAGTAAAGCTCGTCGAGGCGGGCGGCGACATGTCCTGCATCGGTCAGACGGATTACGTAAAGCCAATTGTGGACGGCCTCAACGAACGGGCGAAGTCCGATCCGGCTTTCGCTTCAAAAGTGACGGCGGCGGCGACTCGCGTAATGACACTGAAAATCAAGATGGGACTGGCCTGACCGTTCATCCTTGCACTGGTGAGGATGAACGCTGATTCGCGCTCATCCTCACCAGCCCTCGTACAAATGCACACTAGTCCTCGTACGAATCGTCAGTCCTCGTATGAATACAGACCATGCTTGCCGATGTATTGCACCACGCCGTCAGGCACCAGATACCAGACCGGCTCGTCGTGTTCGGCGCGGCGGCGTACATCGGTCGAAGAGATGGCCAAGGCCGGGATCTCAAGCGTATCGACCTTTCCTTCGGGCAAGGTCACGCCGTCCGGACTGGAGTAGCCGGGGCGCGTGACGGCCACGAAGTGGGCGAGGTCCCACATGAGGTCGGCGTCCTTCCACTGCATAATTTCGGCCACGGCGTCTGCGCCGGTGATGAAGAACAGCTCGGCGTCGGGATGTTGGGCGCGGATATCGCGCAGGGTGTCGATGGTGTAGGTGACGCCCGGACGGTCGATGTCGACACGCGAGACGGTGAATTTGGGGTTGGATGCGGTGGCGATCACAGTCATCAGATACCGATCTTCGGCGTTGGTGACGTGCTTGTCCAGCTTGAACACAGGTCGGCCGGTGGGTACGAAAATCACCTCATCGAGGTCGTATACCCAAGCTACTTCGGAGGCGGCGACCAAGTGGCCGTTGTGAATCGGGTCGAACGTGCCGCCCATGATGCCGACGCGCAGGCGCGTATGCCAGTTGCCGCGTGCGGAAAGCCTGCCTTTGCCATGGCTGCTGGCCCCGGCCGGCGCGGACAGGTCAGACATGCGCCGTTCGGTTTCGCCTTGGGTGACGGCAACGATTTCGGCGGGCTCGGCGGATTCCACTGATTTTTCGGACTGAACTGACGCAGCCGTTTTGTGGCTGTCGGTAACACCACTCATGCCTGGTCGCCCTCGCCGGCGGCGTCATCGGCTGATTCGGTTTCCTCTTCGATTTCGCCGGCGGTGGGATTGTCTTCCCTGGGATCGATCTTGCCCATGTCTTCATCCCATTCGTCCTGGACCACGCGACGAATTTCGGCGAAGGTGGGCAGCGGGAAGTCCGGCTGGTAGAGGCGGCGGACCTCGGCCACACGCTCGGTGATGCGGATGAGCGTGTCGGTCATGCCGTCAAGGTCACCGTCGTGCTCCATCTGGCTGTATTTGCCGATGTAGCCTTCCATGAGCTCCATGTGTTCGCGCACGATCTTGAGCTGGGCATCGTCGAGGTCCGCGACTTCGGGCGAATCGGTCTCGGGCCAACCGATGAGCACGGCGTCCGCGTATTCGAGCGACGCACGCTGGGCGGCGGAGGCGATGCCGTCCTCGATCTGCACAAGGAACACGTAGCGGACGATGCTGAGCCGTTCGGCCGCGATCTTCAGGCCGAGCTTGGGATCGTTGAGGTCGATGTCGGGCCGCAGTTCGCTTGCCTTGTTTGCCGTGTCAGCCGTAATGTTCATGTTGCCGTCCTCGTTCATGCGCGCACCTGTCCTGTTCCGTAACCGATCCACTTGGTGGTGGTCATCTCCCGCAATCCCATGGGACCGCGTGCGTGCATCTTCTGCGTGGAGATGCCAAGCTCGGCACCAAAGCCGAACACGCCGCCGTCGGTGAAGCGGGTGGAGGCGTTGACCATGACCACGGCCGAGTCGATGCGCTTGGTGAATTCCTCGATGGCCGCATAATCCTCGGCGATGATGGATTCGGTGTGGCCTGTGGAATGCGTGTTGATGTGGTCGATGGCCGCGTCCAGGTCCGACACCACCTTGATGCCCATTTTGAGGGCCAGGTATTCGGTGTCCCAATCCTCTTCGGCGGCGTGGTTGAGGTCAAGGCCCTCGATTGCCGCGCCGGAGATGATGCCGTACGACGTGGTGTCGGTCTGCAGCACGACGTTCGCCTCGGCCAGAGCGGCGGCGATCTGCGGCAGGAATTCGGCGGCGACATCCTTATGAACCAATAGCTTTTCGGCGGCGTTGCACACGCCCACGCGCTGGGTTTTGGCGTTGATGATGATCGGGATGGCCTTGGCGAGATCACCGGACTTGTCGATATAGATATGCACGTTGCCGGCACCGGTTTCGATGACCGGCACTTTGGAGTTGCGCACGACGGCTTGGATCAGACCCGCTCCTCCTCGCGGCACGAGCACGTCGATATGGCCTCGCGCCTCCATCATGGCGGTGGCGCCGGCGCGCCCGTACTGGTCGACGGATTGCACCAGTGCGGATTCGAAACCGTGGGCTTCAAGCACCGGGGCGATGACGCCCAACGTGGCGGCGTTAGTGCGTTCGGCGGCGTGGCCGCCTCGCAGCAACGCGGCATTGCCGGACTTGAGGCACAGGCTGGCCACGTCCACAGTGACGTTCGGCCGGGCCTCGTAGATCATGCCGATGACGCCCATCGGCACGCGCGTCTGGGTAAGGCGCAGACCGTTGGGCAGGTTGTATCCGCGCACGATCTCGCCGACCGGATCGGGCAGGGTGGCCACATGGCGCACGCCTTGGGCGGCGGCGGCCACGCGCGGCACGTCGAACAGCAGGCGGTCGAGCTTGCCCGCATCCATGCCGTTTTCCTTGGATTCGAGCATGTCCAGCGCGTTGGCGGCTTCGATGTCCGCAGCATGCTCGTCCAACGCGTCCGCAATGGCAAGCAACAGTTCGTTTTTGGCTTCGGTATTTGCCTGTGCAAGACGCTCCTGTGCGCGTGCGGCCTGATCGGCCTGGCGGCACACCGCGTCGAACACCTCAGGACTCAATTCATCGCTCATAAAAAACAAGAGTAACCCACAATGGGCCGCATTGCCCGTTTCGACCCATATTGCACCGAAGATAGCCGGGGATATAAGCGCGGCTCCCTCTGATGAGGGAGCTGCGTACATCCGCAAAAAATCAGTGAATCTGGTCCAGGTCGGGGTAGAGCGGGAAGTCTTCGGCGAGCTTGTCGACGCGGGCCTTCAGCGCGGTCACGTCGGCGGACGGGCCGGCGGCGAGCGCGGTGCCGATGATGTCGGCCACCTCCTCGTATTCCTTCGGTCCGAAGCCGCAGGTGGCCAGGGCGGACGTGCCGATTCTCAGGCCCGAGGCCACCGAGGCCGGGCGCGGGTCGAAGGGCACGGTGTTGCGGTTGATGGTGATGCCGCAGGCGGCGAGCAGATCCTCGCCCTGCTGGCCGTCCATCTCGCTGTTGCGTAGGTCGACCATCACCAGATGCACATCGGTGCCGCCGGTCAGCACGAAGATGCCGTTGGCCTTGACGTCGTCGGCCAGTAGTCGTTCGGCAAGGATCTTGGCACCGTCGAACGTGCGCTGGCGGATGATCTCCGGGTCGATGCGGAAGGTCTCGGGGTTCACGCCGTACGCCTCGGCGTGGTAGAAACGGCCGGGGTAGCCTTCGGCGTATTTGTTGGTCAGCACGGAGCCCTGGCATTGCAGTACCGCTCGCGGCACGAAGTTCTCAGAGGCGATCATCTCAAGGCCACTGCGCTGGCGGCCCAGTTCGGAGTCCAGCAGTTCGGCGATCTCAGGATCGGTTTCGCAGATCGGCGCGTTGAAAGCATCGGTTGCCTTCTGCGCAAGGGGTGAAGCGGTCATGGGTGCTCTTTGGTATAAGCGACAATTGATTCGCCGTTGTCGCCTTACCGTATGGCCCGTTTGCAGCCGGCCTGTTTCATGATATGGCCGGTCCCCGTTCGATGGCAATGGTGATTTTCGCCGGTGCGACCGGTCGGTTATGCGAGACGGACGGCCCTTCTGCCCACGGCCCACGCTAGACTGATGTGGATTCATCATCCCTTTCAGGCAGAAGGATTCATCGTGACAACCACCTTCCATTCCACCCGTAGCACCACCGATTCGCTGACCGCCAAGCAGGCGATTCGTAAGGGCATCGCCGATGACGGCGGCCTGTTCGTTTCGGACGCGTTGGGCAAGACCAAGGTGGACGTGGCCTCCCTGCCGGGCAAGTCGTACCAGCAAATCGCCGCCGAGGTGCTGGGCGCGCTGCTGCCGGACTTCACGGCCGAGGAGCTGGGCCAGTGCATCGCCGACGCCTACGGCGAACAGTGGTCCGACGAGCGCATCACCCCGCTCAAGCCCCTGGGCGACGATTACGTGCTCGAACTGTTCAACGGCCCGACTTCCGCGTTCAAGGACGTGGCGCTGCAGATCCTGCCGCGCTTCATGGCGCACACCACGCCGGCCGATGGCGACGCGGACGAGAAGATCATGATCCTCACCGCCACCTCCGGCGACACCGGCAAGGCCGCGCTGGCCGGCTTCGCGGACGCCCCGGGCACCGCGATCACCGTCTTCTACCCGGAAGGCAAGGTCTCCCAGGTCCAGGAGCTGCAGATGACCACGCAAGCCGGCTCCAACGTGCAGGTGGCCGCCGTGGAAGGCAACTTCGACGACGCCCAGTCCGCGGTCAAGCGCATCTTCGGCGACCGCGCCCTGGCCGAGCGTCTCGCCGGCAATTCGCACGTGGTGCTTTCCTCCGCCAACTCCATCAACGTGGGCCGTCTGGTGCCGCAGGTCGTCTACTACTTCTCCGCTTACGCCCAACTGCTCGCCGACCAGGTGATCAACGTCGGCGATGAGGTCGAGTTTGTGGTCCCGACCGGCAACTTCGGCGATATCCTCGCCGGCTACTATGCCAAGCTGCTCGGTCTGCCGGTCAAGCACCTCGTGGTGGCTTCCGACAAGAACAACGTGCTGTTCGACTTCCTGACCACCGGTACCTACAACCGCCAGCGCCCGTTCTTCCAGACCATCTCCCCCTCGATGGACATCCTCATCTCCTCCAACCTGGAGCGCATGCTGTACTACTTGTCCGAGGGCGACACCCGTCTGATCTCCATGCTGATGAACGACCTCAACAAGTGGGGCACGTACGAGATCCCGGAAGAACTGCTGGCCAAGATTCGTCAGATCTTCGGCACCGGTTGGGCCGATGAGGATCAGGTACGCGAGTCCATCAAGCACTGTTGGGACGAGAACCACTACGTGATCGACCCGCACACCGCCTGCGGCTACTACCTGCTTGAGCAGATGCCGCGCGACCCGCTGACCCCGCGCGTGCTGCTCTCCACCGCCAGCCCCTACAAGTTCCCGCGCGTGGTGAACGAGGCATTGGGCTTCGACGCCACCGGCACCGACTTCGAGTGCATGGATGTGCTGGCCCACGAGACCGGCACCACCGCCCCGGCCGCCCTGCGTGGTCTTGAGACCGCCGACGTGCGGTTCAAGGACGTCGTGGCCATCGACGGCATGGAGGACTACGTGGAGAAGGCCGCCCAGGCGCTGTGATAGTCCGCTGACGGCACTAACTGACAATTCCCAACCGATACATGCTTTACCAGCATGTATCGGTTTTTTGTTTTCTGATGTCACAAGTCGAAGGTCCAGGCATGTTCAAGCATGTCCGAGCCTTGTCACGCGCGGCTTTCTTGCGGCTTTTCACCTGCAACGAGCCAATGGCGTGTTGCTTGTTTTTCTAGGAAGGCGGGAATCGCCATGCTGCCGGCGAACGGGAAAATCCATGTGGTTTGTTAGGTTCTGTTTCTGCAACTGAATAGTCCCATGAGGGAGTAGACAGCATTGCGGCGAAGGGCTCGGCCCAAACCGCAATGTGGCAAGTCAACATCGTGGCCGTCGGCAGTTCCGTTACGGTCTGGCTTTGCCTTAAATGACGAGACTCATGTACCGCGGAGTATGCGATACATGGTCGTCAACGATTCGTTTGGCTGCGTGCCGCCATGTTGCGCGGTACGCGAGTGATATTACGCGGGTTTCAGTGCGGTGTGTCAACCAAACGAGAGGAACATATGACCACGGCCAACGGGCAGACGCCCGCACCATTCATGCAGAATGCGCCAGCAGTCATCAGCACGCTGGGCACCGATGCACATCAAGGCCTGACCAGCGAACAGGCCGCGCACAACCTGAACCAGTACGGCCCCAACGCCTTCACCAAGCCGAAGCCGGAATCGATGCTTTCCCGCATTGCCAAGACGGCCGCCGACCCGATGCTCATCATGCTTATGATCGCGGCGGCCATCACCCTGGGCGTCAACATCACCCGCGCCATGGCCGGCGGCCACGCCGACATTCTCGAATGCGTGGGCATCTTCTTCGCCATCGCCCTGTCCGTGACCATCACCGTGGTGATGGAGGGCCGCAGTGCCAAGGCATTCGAAGCGCTGAACGACATCAATGACGACACGACCGTCACCATGGTGCGCGACGGCGAGGTCACGCTGGTGTCGCAGCGAGACATCACCATCGGCGATGTGCTGCAGATCAGCACCGGCGACAAGCTGCCGGCCGATGCGCGCCTCATCGAATCGAACGATCTGACCGCCGACGAATCCGCGCTCACCGGCGAAAGCGTGCCGAGTGCCAAAGCCGCCGACGCCGTGTTCACCGATCCGAAGACCCCGGTGGCCGACCGCACGAACATGCTGTATTCCGGCTGCTTCGTGACCGCCGGCAATGGCCGTGCCGTGGTCACCGCCGTGGGCGACGACACCGAGTTCGGCAAGATCGCCCGCGAACTGCGCGCCGCCAACACCGGTATGACGCCGCTGCAGGAGAAGCTCGCGAAGCTCGGCAAGGTGATCGCCGTGGTGGGCTCGATTGTGGCCGCACTGGTGTTCGTGCTTCAGGTGGCCCGGTTCGTGGCTTCCGGCACCGCCTCGTTCGACACGATTTCCGAGGCGTTCATCACCTCCATAACGCTGATCGTGGCCGCCGTGCCCGAAGGCCTGCCGACCATCGTGGCCGCGTGCCTCGCGGTGAACATCATCAAAATGTCCAAGCAGAACGCGCTGGTCAAGAAGATGGTGGCGTGCGAGACCATCGGCTGCATCAACGTGATCTGCTCGGACAAAACCGGCACATTGACCCAGAACCGCATGACCGTGATCGAGGCGTACAACGCGCCGGGCCGCGCCTTGGAGAAGCCCGAGCAGATCAGGAACCGCATGCTGCTGGAGAACTTCTGCGTCAACGGCACCGCCGACGTGACCTTCCCGGGCGCCACCGAAGCCGAGGCCGGCGCGATGCCGGAATTCATCGGCAACCCCACCGAATGCGCACTGTTGGCCGCCGCGCACAAGGCCGGACTCGACTACCGGATTCGCCGCGAGCGCGCGACGGTGCTCCACACGTATCCGTTCTCGTCGGAGACCAAGAGCATGACCACTGTGGTGCGCGATGGCGACGGCATTACCGTGTTTGCCAAGGGCAGCCCGGAGAAGATGCTCGACCTGTGCGCCGTCGACGCCAAGACGCGCGGCGAAATCGAACGGGAGATCGCGAAGTTCCAGGCGCAGTCCTGCCGAGTGCTCGGCTTCGCCCACCGCCATATTTCCGATAAGGACGCCGACACTGCGGCTCTCGATTACGCTGCCGACCGTGCCAATCTGGAATCCGGCATGATGTTCGATGGCTTCGTGGCCATCGTGGATCCCCTGCGCGAGGATGTGCCCGGTGCCGTGGAGCGCTGCCGCAAGGCGGGCATCGAGCTCAAGATGCTCACCGGCGACAACATCGTGACCGCCACGGCCATCGCCAACGAACTCGGCATTCTGGACGAGCGGCATATCGCCGTCGAGGCGCGCCAGATCGAGGAAATGAGCGACGAGGAACTGTCCCGCGAAATCGGCCGCATCCGCGTGATCGCCCGCAGCACGCCGGTTATCAAGATGCGCGTGGTGAACGCTCTGAAAGCCCAGGGCAATGTGGTGGCGGTGACCGGCGACGGCATCAACGACGCGCCCGCCATCAAGAACGCGGACGTGGGCATCGCCATGGGCATCGCCGGCACCGAGGTGTCCAAGGAAGCCAGCGATATCGTGATGCTGGACGATTCCTTTGCCACCATTGTCAAGGCCGTGCACTGGGGCCGTGGCATTTACGAGAATTTCCAGCGATTCATCCAGTTCCAGCTCACCGTGAACCTGTCTTCGGTGGTCGTGGTACTCGCCTCGCTGTTCAGTGGTCTGGCCGCGCCGTTCACCGCATTGCAGCTGCTGTGGGTCAACATCATCATGGATGGCCCACCCGCGCTGACGCTCGGTATGGAGCCGATTCGAGACAATCTTATGGACCGCAGGCCCACCCGCCGCGACGCCAGCATCGTCTCGCGCGGCATGCTGGAGCGCATCATCGTCTCCGGCGCGTTCATCGCCGTGGTGTTCATGGCGCAAAGCTGGACGAACTTCATGGGCGGCACCGCCGAACAGCAGTCGACCATTCTGTTCACGCTGTTCGTGGTATTCCAGCTGTTCAACGCCTTCAACAGCCGCGAGCTGGGCAACGCCAGCCTGTTCGCCAATCTGCTGCGCAATAAGGTGATGATCGGCGTGTTCGCGCTGATGTTCGCACTTCAGGTGCTAGTGGTGCAATTCGGCGGCGCGATGTTCCGCACCGTGCCGCTGCCGATCGACATGTGGCTGAAAATCATCGCGGTCGGTTTCGGCGTGGTGGTGCTGCAGGAAGTTATCAAGACCGTCAAGCGCGCAGCCGCCGCCATCCGCGCGCGCCGCACGGCCAATGAAAGCGATTCCCAGCAACCGCACCAGCCAATCGCTCTGGATCTGGTGGACTGATAACACACCGATAACGGAAAGAGACCGACAGATTCCTGTCGGTCTCTTTTCATTCGCGGTCGGACAAATGCGCGGCTAGAGTTCTTTGGCTCGGTAGATGCGGATGGCTATCAGCATGGAGCCAAAAAATGCGAGCAGACACAACACGGCGAGAACAAGCGCCGTATGCCACCAGATCGTCAGGAAATCGGCAATATTCAGCAATAGCCATTGCCAGTCGACAGGCAATCGAGCCAGCAGCTCAATGACGGCATACAAGCCAACCATGACCGCGCCAAAGGCCATCATCATCTTGCGGAAGGTGAACCGGTATGCACAGGCCAGCAGCACCGACCCAAGAATGATAGCCAAAGCGAAGATGGAGGCACCTGATGCCAAGGCACCAATCCACCCCATATCTGCTATATCGCCAAAGACAATGAAGATGCCACCGCATATCACCACATCCAGAGCCCAGAGCAGGCCAACCACCAACAGAAAGAGGTACCGACCTACAACTTGCGCGGTGCGTGAAACAGGAATCAGCCCTCGCATGGCACTGTGTCCTGCAGATTCCTCGGATGCGGCAGGCCCCAATGCACTCATATATGCCATCACCGATGCCAGACCTCCGAGTCCGCCCATCAGACCACTGGCAACGTGTTCATCGACATGGGTCGATATCATCACCAGCGATACCACGATAGACAGCACCGGGAAAACCAGCAGAAACACCATATTCGCCACGCTGAACAGACCCGTCCCGACACAATCGAATCGACATTGCTTTACTACGGATTTCCAGCTCATCGTCACCACTCCCTTGAAGCAAATATGCGAGAGGCAATTACATACGAGATTCCATATGCCACAACCGTCGTTGTCAATACCGCAATAACCAGCCACAATCGTTGCGCGATGATGGCATTCGCGGCATGGGCCAATCCTCTGGTCACCGAAGCAGGCAAAATAGATAGCAGTATGGATCCAGCCAATACAACGACATAAATCACCATCATCGTGACTTGAAGACCGCCTAGTTTGGTCCACAGATAACCCGTGGGCACGATAAGCGCGACCATCAGCGCGGTGCAGAAACCTCCCAACGGCGCCGCCCACAGATTGCCCGCGAATGACCAATCTGGATTGACCAGCACTTGCAACCCGTCAATCAGAACAATCATCGCTATCGACAATACGGAAATCACCAATCCAACCACATATCGCGCGGCCACCTGACTCTTCCTCGAAGCCGGAATAATGCCACGAAGTCGATATCCGTTCTGTAAGTCAGCAACCGCCATGGTTAGCACCCACATGGCGCAGGTGAATACCGTCATGATGACACCCATGCGATAGCCGAAGCCATCACCATAAGCTTCACCTTGAAAGATGACGGAGAACAACGGTGCCAACAACAACGAGAACACAGTCCGTACATCGACGCACAGGTAGGCCATATCGACGCGCAATGCAGTGGTCAATGCATGTTGCCGAGACCGCGACACCCTCAGTATTGTCTCCATGGCCGCTCACCTCCCGCTCAAGTCACGATTGGAATCATGGGCATTGGTCAGTCGAATGATGTCATCAATGGAAGCCGATTCAACGACAAGCCCCGAAACCACCGACGCAACAGCATCAAGCCTGTCTGACCGGACCAGCGCATCGAATCCGGTGGCATACGTATGTGAGCCCAGCACTACGTCCGCAGGCAGTTGTGCCAGTTCGTCTGGACCGCCCTTAATCAGGCGGAACGATTCCTCAAACTCGTCTTTCGGACCGGTGTAGTAGAGACGGCCATCGGTGATGTAGGTAATGAAGTCAGCAGCACGTTCGAGGTCGGCAGTGATATGGGTGCTGAACAGTACCGAATGCTCGCCATCCTCAATGTAGGCATGCAGGATATCCATGAGTTCGTCGCGGGCAAGCACATCGAGTCCGCTGGTCGGCTCGTCGAGAATCAGCAGCTTGGCATCATGACTCAATGCGATGGCCAGCATCAGCTTCATCTGCATGCCGCGGGAAAGATCCTTGATATGTTTCTTGCCGTTCTGTGCGTCACCAAGGCCAAAAGTATCCAGATACTTGCGATAGCATCCACCGTCCCATGATGGATACAGTGGCGCAACGATACGTTCAATGTTCTTGACTTGCCACAGTTCATGCATGTAGCTGAAGTCAAACACCACACCGAGTTGTTCTTTGACGAGCTCCTCGTTGGCGATGTTGTCGAGGCCGAGCACGTGAATCGACCCGGCGTCGCGGTGGATCATGTTGAGGATGAGTTTGATGAGGGTGGATTTGCCGGCGCCGTTCGGGCCGATCAGTCCCATGATGTAGCCCTTGGGCAGGTCGAAGGTCACGTCGTCCAGCGTGAAGCCGGAATCATAGTGTTTGGTGACGTCGGTGACCTGCAACGCCATCGCGTCGGATTCGGATATGGCGGTCATGGCCATGGTCCTTTCTTGAGGTTATTTCTTGCGGTATTCCTCTTCGAGCATGCGGTCCAATGCGTCCAGCGGAATGCCGGCGGCTTTGGCGCCCCGGCTTGCCTCGGCCAGGCTTTCGCGAATCTGGGTTTCGAGCTGACGTTGCATCAGTTCGTTGCCCTTGTCCATCACGAAAGTGCCTTTGCCTTGGATGTTCTGCACCACGCCCTCATCGGCCAGTTCGTTGTACGCCCTAGTGACGGTGAGTACGGAGATGCGCAACTCCTTAGCGAGTTTCCTCAAGGAAGGCAGGGCCTCGCCCGCCTTCAACTCGCCGCTGAGCACCGCCGAACGGATTTGGGTTTTGATTTGCTCGTAGATGGGTTCACCGGACACGGATGAGATGATCAGTTTCATCTATGCCCCTTTCGATTGTGGTTGACTAGCACCCCAGCTGTTTAGCTGTTATACAACACAGTATAACTGTTCTGCTTAACTGTCAAGGTGTGTTACATAACAGTTAAACGGTGAACAAACACCTCGCCAACATACAGTGTCGAAACATGGGCCGTGCCTACAATGGCCTCGGAAAGGGGTACCTATGCCGAACAACGCCGTTACGCCGACAGCCCCGCCAGCGGGGGTGTAATTTTTTTTATCACAGCACGCGCGGAGCGTCGTGGAAGTCGAAGAGGACGCCGTCGGCCAGGTGGCAGATTTCGGGCCAATCGGAGGCGGAGGAGTCGTCGTGCATGGCCCAGACCTTCATGCCGACCGATTTGGCCGACTTCATGCCGACCAGCAGGTCTTCGAACACCGTGCAGTCGACCGGCGCGGCGCCTAGGCGCTTGGCGGCGAGCAGGTAGACGTCGGGCTGGTCCTTGCCGACGTCGTTCGCGTCATCGACGGAGACGATATCGTTGAACAGATCGAACATGCCGACGTGGCGTAGCGCCGGCTCACGCAGATGCGGGGGCAGCGAGGTGGCGACACCCAGTTTGACACCGGAGGCTTTCAGATCGCGCAGATAGTCAAGCGCGCCGGGTTTGGCTTCGACCGTGGTGGAATAGGCGACGCTGGCCATGTCGTCCCATTCCTGCATGAGCTCTTCGGGCGTGTCTGTAAGGCCGAAGCGTGCGATGGTGTATTCGGCGATCTGGCGGAATTGCATGGCGGAGACTTTGGTCATGTAGTCGGGCGGCACTTCGATTCCGCGCTTGTTCAGGAAGTCGATGTCGACTTGGTCCCAGACTCCCATGGAGTCTAGGAGGGTGCCATCGAGGTCGAATATGGCGGCCTTGGTCATTTGCTAATCTCCATCTTCTTCAACCACCCTCAGTCGCCTGCGGCGCCAGCTCCCGCCAGCGGGAGCGTAAGTCGAGAATCGGATAGGAGTTCTCGGGCGTGGTCCAGGGAGGCTTCGGATTCGCTGCCGGAGAGCATGCGGGCGATTTCGTGGACGCGGGTTTCGCCGTTGACTTCGGCGATGGTGGTGACCACGCCCAAATCGTCGTCATCGGCATCCGGCGGCTCCTTGGTGACCACGAACTGCGCGTCCGCCCACGAGGCGACCTGCGCCAAGTGGGTGACGACGATGACCTGCGCGCTGCGGGCCAGCCGTGCCAGACGTTTGCCCAGTTCGACCGCGGCCTTGCCACCCACGCCGGCGTCAACCTCGTCGAAGATGAAGGTCTGGTCGGCACCGCCGCGCGTGTCGGCGGCCACCAGCTCCAAGGCCAGCATCAGTCGGCTCAGTTCACCGCCCGAAGCGCTTTTGCCCATCGGCAACTGCGGCGACCCCTCGAACGGCGTAAACAGGAACGCGATATCGTCGCGACCATACGGGCCGAGCGGATCATCGGCCTTGTCTCGCGGCGTGACGCGCACTTCCAAGGAGGCGCCCAGCATGGCGAGCGAGCCGAGTTCTTCAGTGACGCGCGCACCCAAGTCGGCAGCGGCAGCCACGCGCGCGGCGCTCAGCACGTCGGCGGCGGCGAGGGCCGCATCGTACAGCGTCTGCCGTTCGGATTCGAGTTCGGCGACCTTTTCCGGCGAGGCATCCAGATCCTCCAGATCGAACGCCGCCTTGTCCCGCCAAGCGAGCACGTCGGCCAAGGTGGGGCCCCACCGACGGGCGAGGTCGCCAAGCTCGTGGATACGGCCGTTGATCTGGTCCAGATCCTCCACGCTGCCTTCGTCGCCCAGCTCCTGGCTCAGGGCGAACACCACGTCGCCCAAATCGGCATTGATGGATTCAAGCCGATCGGCCTGCTCGGAGAACGTGCCGCCGACGCGAATCGCGCGCAACGAGGTCACCGCATGATTGATGAGTTCCACGGCCGAAGCGCCGTCGGCGGCGTCCACATCCACCTGCGAGGCATCCAGCGCGCCCAGCGCCGAACCCACGCCTTGGGCGATGTCGGCCGCGTTTTCGATGCGTTCGCGGCGCGCCTTCAGCTCCTCATCCTCCCCCGGCTGCGGGTCGATTCGGTTGATGCGGTCGATGGATTCGCGCAGGTAGTCGGCCTGTTGGCGGGCAGAGGATTCCTGCGAGCGCAGGCGTTCCAGCCGCTCATCCATGGCGGCCAGCGCATCCCACGCCTTGCGGTAGGCGGCCAGTTCGGCTTCGTCTCCGGCCACCCGGTCCAGAAACTCGCGTTGCCGTGAGGAGGCCGCGATTTTCAGCTGATCGGTCTGGCCATGAATGGTAACCAGTTCGCCGGCGATGGCCCCCAGCACCGAACGCGGTACGGACTTGCCGCCGAGCACGGCCCGCGAACGTCCGGAAGCGCGTACGGTGCGGGAAAGGAACAGTTCGCCGTCTTCGGGGTCGACGCCCGCGTCATGGGCCTTGGCCACGGCCGCGGCAGCACCGGTGAACCCACTGTCGGCATCGCCAGAACCGGCATCGTTGGTGTCGCCGGAATGTTCAGATGCGACGGCATCATCCGAGAGCGCGAAAATCGCCTGGGCCCAAGCCTCGTCCGCCCCGGCCGAGACGCGCGAGGATTCGGCGGCCCCGCCGGAGACCAGTCGGATCGCGGAGAGCAGCATGGATTTGCCGGCACCGGTCTCACCGGTGATGGCGGTCATGCCTGCGGCCGGCGCAATGGTGGCTTCTCGAATCGGCCCCAGATTGCGGATATCGAGTTCTTCGAGCATCAGGATCCTGCCTTGCCGTCACGTTCGCCCGGCTTGTCGGGCTCGGTACCAGCGACGCCAGCGTCACCGGCAACGGCAACGCCAGCCGCATACGCGGCCGCCGGGAACGTGTGCCCGTGATGCAGCGACTGGCTCGAGGCCTCGTTGCGCGCGTGCTCGCGCCAACCGACCACGGGCAGATCGAACTTGGAGACCAGACGGTTGGTGAACGGCACGCCGGAGAGTCGGGCGAGGCGCAAGGTATCGCGCGATTCGCGCACCATGACGCGCGTACCCTGCGGCAGGGCGCGCTGACGGCGTCCATCGCAGCAAATCCAGCCTTCGGACATGGAATCGTCCAGAATATCGATGGTGAAGGTCGAGCCGGAGCCGATGATCAGCGGCCTGGCGAACAGGGCGTGCGCGGCCAACGGAATCAACTGCAGGGCCTTGACGTTCGGCCACATGACCGGACCGCCCGCGGAGAAGGCGTAGGCGGTGGAACCGGTGGGCGTGGAGACGATGACGCCGTCCGCGCCGAACGAGTTCATCTCCACATCGTCCACGCGGATGGACAGTTCGACCATCTTGCCCCGGTCGGCGCGTTCCAGTGTGATGTCGTTCAGCGCCCAATCCTCAATGGGCTTGGTGGCGCCGGGCAGCCAGACGTCCACATGGGCGATCATGCGTTCGTCGATCGAATAGTCGTGGGTGGAGACCCGGCGGATCGCCTCGTCGATCTGGAAGCTTTCGAATTCGGCCAGGAAGCCGACATGCCCCATGTTCACGCCGAGAATCGGCACTTGGGTGCAGTGGACGAGTTCGGCGGCGCGCAGTATCGTGCCGTCGCCGCCCAGGACCACGACGATTTCGGTGTCGTCCGACACGCACGGCGGCTGCACGCCGAAATCGGGGGCCTCGGTGTTGTCGATGATGGCGACTTCGAAACCGGCCACTCGCAGCTGGCTCACCGCCTCGGCCACTACGGTTCCGGTCTGCCTGAGCCTGGTATGCGTCACCACCACCGCGTTGCGCTTGGCCATGGCATCCTCCTGTCGATTCGGTCGCACTGCTCATTATTCTAACCGCAGACACCGTCATCAGTCGTACAGGTGTTCGAAAAATGCTGCTTCGTGGCGCGTCGCCGGCAACGTTCCACAGAGTCGATTATCGTAAGGCTTCGGCATACAATGGCGTACAGCCGCGCAATCACCGTACGCGTGCCGTGCGCAGCGCGATGGCATGCCGTATGACCGTACAGCAGTATCAGTTGAGGAGCTTGAGGACCCATGGCCAATGACTTCGACGAATCCTCCGCCAATGAGGAGGCCTCGAAGGGACTGTCATGGTGGTATTCAGCCGATGTACTGAGCCGAGACAAAAGCGATAAAACCGCCAAGCGCATTCGACGTATCAGCATCACCGACCGTCTGCTCAGGCACCCGGGCCGTCTGTCCATGGTGTATTTCGGCGCACTGATCATCATCGTCACCGGTTTGCTGCTGCTGCCGATCTCCACATCGGACATCATCTTCACCAATTTCCCGATCGCGTTCTTCACCGCCGTCTCGGCCCTGTCCACCTGCGGCATTCCGGTGGTGAACACCGGCGAATACTGGTCGATGTTCGGCCAGGTCGTCGTCCTGTTCTCCATCCAGTTCGGCGGTCTGGGAGTCATGACCTTCGCCTCGATGGTGGCTCTTGGCGTTTCCCGCAGACTCAAGGTCTCCCAGCGTATGCTCACCGCGAACGAGCTGGGCACCACGAAGCTTTCCGAGGTCAAAGGCGTGCTCACCGTGGTGCTGGGCACCTCCATCATCGCCGAGGTGCTGACCTTCGTGCTGCTGCTGCCCGACCTGTTCCGCGTGAACCATGGCAATATGGGGCGTACCTTGTGGCAGGCGCTGTTCTACGCGGTGTCGGCCTATAACAACACCGGTTTCACGCCGGATGCCACTGGTCTGCATGTGAACCGTTGGGGCGTGGGGCTGCCGATTCTCATCAGTGCATTCATCGGAACGCTCGGCTTCCCCGTGGTGCTGAATCTGGTGCAGTGCGCACGCCGGCGGCTCAGCCCGAAACGTTGGACATTGCACACCAAACTCACTTTGGTGACCACCGCTGTGCTGGTGGCCACCTCACTGGCTTGGTTCCTGCTGGTCGAGTGGAGCAATACCGGCCTGTTCCCCGCAGATGACCCCGGCATGAAGATGCGCCGTGCGATGAGCGCCGCCGTCATGCCCCGCTCCGCCGGTTTCGATATTTCCTGGGTGCCCGAAGTCACGAATGAGACCAAGGTGTTCATGAGCATACTCATGTTCATCGGCGCAGGTTCCTCATCCACCGCTGGCGGCATCCGTGTCACCACGTTCGCGGTGATTCTCTTGATTTGCCGCGCCGCATTCACCGGCCATCGCGATGTCACCGTGTTCCGCCGCCGTATCCCCCGCCGTATTCAGATGACCGCCGTGTCCGTGACCACGGCCTGCTTTGCGTTGGTTATGGTCGGTGCGATGATGCTGATGTTCACCACCGGCTGCGCGTTCGTGGACGCCGTGTTCGAAGCCTGCTCGGCCTTCTCGTTGGGTGGTTATTCGGTGGGCGTGGCAAGCGCCGGCAATCCGGCCAGCCTGTTTATTCTGTCCGCCGAGATGATTGTCGGACGACTTGGCCCGTTGACCATCGCCTACTCCATCAGCCGACCGATGGCTCCCGAACCTATTCGTTATCCGCAGGAAAACATTATCGTTGGCTGATCGGCCATTCAATCGGCGCCCAGCAATCTGACATAGAGAGGACCATCATCATGGCAGCAAAAACCGAGCGGCAACAAAAGCGTGCTGGTCATCGGACTGGGCCGTTTCGGCGGGTCCGTGGCCGCCACCCTCGACCAGATGGGTCAGGATGTGCTCGCAGTGGACAAGAACCCGGAGCTTGTGGCCCGTTGGTCCGCGCATCTGCCCACCATTCAGGCCGATATGACCGATGTGCTGGCCATCGAGCAGATCGACGCCTCCCAGTTCGACACGGCCGTCGTGGCCATCGGCGACAGCATCGAGGCTTCGGTGATCATCACCGGCAACCTGCTGGACGCCGGCGTTTCCGATCTGTGGGCCAAGTCCGTGTCCCAGGAGCATGCGCGCATTCTGCAGCGCATCGGCGCCCGCCACATCATCAACGCGGAGACCGATGCCGGCAAGCGCGTGGGCCATCTGGTGGCCGGCAATTATCTGGATTACATCGAAATCGACGGGCCGTACACCGTCGTCAAGGTCCACACGCCCCTGTACGCGGTAGGCCGCAGCATCGAGGACGTACAAGTACATGACAAGTACGGCGTGACCGTGGTGGGCCTCAAGGCCCCAGGCAAGGAGTTCCAGTACGGCTCCAAGGAACTGGTCATGCATCGCAACGACGAACTCATCCTCATGGGCAAGCAGGATCAGATCGACCACTTCATCCAAGGCTAACCCCCTAACTGCGCTCGCTATACCCCCTATCTGCTCACATCGTGACCGATATAACCCCCTCAACATGGATGCGCTCATTATTGTGGCAATAAGCCATAAAGCTGTACGTCCATATTAATAAGGGGAGTTTTATCATCATGGGCAAGCATACGCAGAATTGCACGCTGATAGGCAAAGGAGTCTACGGCACCATAGGAGTGGACCAACGTTCCCGTCTTGCCGATGGCGCGCATTTTCACACCATGATTGTGACCAGCACCCTCGAGGCCTCAGTTATAGAAGGGGACAAACTGGTCATCAAAAGTGGCATTGTGCGGTGTGATGGTGATATTCGCGTATCCAGCATCAGCGGCAGCGGCGACATCGAAGTCGGCGGCGACATTATTTGCGATGAAATAACCTTTACCGGCAAACTACGATGCAACGGCGATATCGTTTGTTCCGGAAATCTGTCCGTCAATGGCTCCCTAGGCACCCGTCATATTAGCGGTCAGACAGTCCGCTTGAACGGCGTGTTGAAGGGTCATGACGTCAACAGCAGGGCTCTGGAAGTTCATCCACTCCGCAGTACGATGTTTTCCCGTTTTGATATGGATGGGTATGAGGATGGCAGCACGGTTCGCCATATCACAGCCGTCACGGTTGAAGCCAACCATCTGCAATGCCGGACTTTGACGGCGGACTCCGCCATGCTACGCAACGGCAGTGCGGTGGAAAGCGCCACGTGTGCCACCGCACTAGGCATCGACCGTACCTCCAGCGTGCTGCTGGTGAACGGAGACTGCCAACGCATTCATCTCAAGACAGCGTAAAGCAGGTATTCCTCATTACCGTGGGTGCCGATGATGGGACTATCGGCAGTGGCCACCACGTCAAGTCCGTGCTGTTCAGCACAGGCGACCACGTCGTGTAATGCCCGCTCCCGCAATGCCGGATCTTCAACGATGCCGTTTTTGCCGAGTCCTGCCCGGCCGACCTCGAACTGCGGTTTGACCAGTAACACAATCTGCGCACCGGGAGCCGCGATGCGCGCGATTACCGGGATCACATAGGTCAGGGAAATAAAGGAGACGTCGGAAACGATCATCGCCGGCCGGTAAGGCAGGTCGTCGGCCTCTACTTCGCGAATGTTGACGCCGCTCATTTCGATGACGTGCTCGTCATTGGCGATGCGCGGGTCGAGCTGGCCGTGCCCAACGTCGAGCGCTACGACTTTGGCCGCTCCCCCGCGCAACAGTACGTCGGTGAAGCCACCGGTGGAGGCACCGATATCCAGACATTCCAAGCCTTCCGGCCCGGTAAGGCCATTGCCGGCAAAGGTTTCGAACGCGCCCAAGAGTTTGTAAGCGCCTCGGGAGACGTAGTCGTCGCCCTTATCCACGGCGAGTTCGCTGTGCCCGGCTTTGACCATGAACGATGGCTTGGTGATGGTCTCGCCGTCCACGCGCACATGCCCGGCCTTGATGAGTCGCTGCGCTTTGGCCCGCGATTCGACCAGTCCCGAAGCCACGAGCATCATGTCAAGTCGGTCAAGTGGAGTCGCGGGATCGATATGCTGCTCGGTCATATATCTTCCTTTCGGCCCACCATCCACCAACGGGGTGGCTCGGCATGGAGCCACCATCCAGCACTTCACGTCATCTTCCGCTGGCGGGAGAATGAATCACCTCTGCTAGCTGCGGCTGTTATCAAGCTCGTGTTGTAAGGATTCCAGCACGTTGCGATAGGTCTCAAGCTTGCGGTCGTTGTCTTGTTCATCGATATCCGCAAGTTCGGGGTATCGCTCGGTGACCGGCGCATGTTCGCTATCCGTAGGCATAGGACTATGCCTCGATGGCGAACACCGGTACCGTGGCCTCGCTAAGCTGTGCGCCTTGGTCGGCGGCTTCCCATGCGGCGCATACGGCGGCGCGCAGGCCGTCCATACTGGTGGGGTCGCTGACGTGTACCTGGCCGTTTTCAAACCAAGCGCTAGCCTTGCGGCATTCCCAAGTACCGCTCTCATCGCGGACCGGCTCCGGTTGGGCTTCGCCGAGTTCACGCAGATCAGGGGCGATGAATGTGGGCCTCAGGTGTGACGGAGCCAGCATCAGTTCGGTCGGGTTGGTGACACCGGTCAGCACCGCCAGCGAATCGTAGTCGCCGCGGTTACCGGCCTCGATATCGGTGTCGAGGCGGTCGCCAATGGCGATGGACGCCTCCTTGGGCACCAAATCGTGGCCTTCGGCGGCGTTCAGTTCGCGGGCCTCATCGTACATGTACGCTTCCGGCTTGCCAGCGGAGGCGACCGGTTCGACGCCGGTGGCCGTGATCACGGCGCGAATCATCGATCCGCAACCGGGGGCGATGCCCAGTTCACGAGGAATCGTTAGGTCGCGGTTGGTCACGAAATACGTGGCTCCGGCCTCGACCGCGAACGCGGCATCGGCCATCATCTGCCAAGTCATATCCGGATACCAGCCCTGAATGACGGCCTGCGGGCGGTCCTGAGGACCGTCCACGATGGTCAGGCCGTTGCGGGTGACCTCATCGCGCAAATGCTCGGCGCCCAATACCTGTACGCGCGCGCCGGCGGGCAACGCCTTGGCCACCATACGGGCGGCCACCACCGAAGAGGTGATGACCTGCCACGGCTCCACGTCCAAGCCGAAGCCCTTGAGCTGGTCGGCCACCACGTGCTGGAAGCGCGAGGAGTTGTTCGTGGTGTATTCGATGGTCATGCCGGCGGCTTCGGCCGCACGAATGGAATCGGCCGCGTATTCGACCGGATTCTTGCCGCGATACACCACGCCGTCGAGGTCCAGCAGCGCAAGCTGATAGGCCTCGGCGAGCGGGCGATCGGTGCCTTTGAGGAAACGGGTCATTACGCCGTTCACTCCTCGGTTTCGGTTTCGGGTTCGGTGGAGTCGGAGTCGGCGGATTCGGCGGAATCGTCAGCCTCGGCGTCATTGGCGGAATCGGTCTCGGTCTCGTCGGCCTCATCAGACTCGGCATCACCGTCTTCAGCCTCGTCATCCTCATCGCCGTATTCCTGCTCCGGATCCGGGGCGTACTGCGCCTCATCCGGATCGATGCCGAGCTTTTCGAGCACGTCGGAGTCGTCGGTGATGTCTTCGAGATCGTGATCGATCACCACGTCGTCGCTGTTTTCGTCAATCTCCTCGTCGGCATACTGGTCCTCAAGACGGTCCAGCAGGTCGTTGAGCTGCTCGGCTTCCTTGCTGCGGCCGGCCTCTTCAAGGAAGTACTGCTCGGCCTGCACGGCACGCATGCGGTACTCACCCGGCAGCCCCTGGGAACGGCCGACGGTGTGAACCACTTCAATGGCCTTGTCCCACATCTCCAAATCGCCAAGGGCACCGGCGTACACCAGGAACATCTCGACCTTGGGAGCGCCATGCAGCTGCTTGCCCTCATCGGACAGCGCCAGTTCCACGGCCTTCTTCGGCTCTCCGACGCCACGCTCGCAGTCAGCGATGAACGGCAGGTAGTCGAGGAAGCCGTTCATACGGTAGGCGGTGCGGAACTCACGCAGGGCCAGCTTGTAGTCGCCCTGACGGTAGGCCACGAACGCAAGCGTCTCGCGGGCGAAGTCGATGCGGGAGGCCTGACGGGCCACCCACTTGGCGTGCTCCAAGGCAAGTTCGGGGTCGCTCTCCTCCAGCGCGAAAGCGGCGAGGATGTGCAGACCAATGTTCTCCGCGTGCTCCTTGGACAGGCCGCGCAGACGTTCGCGCTCATCCTTGGACAGCATCGACCATTCCATGCCCTTGGGCATCTTGGGCTCGTCGGGACGACGGTCGGTGTACGGGTTCTGCGAGGGGAAGCTCATCGTGCCGTCGGAGTTACGGCGCGGGCGCCTCATGTATTCAGAGCGCTTCTCCTCACGGTACTGGCGCTTCTCTTCCTGCGAAAACTCGCGGAATTCGCCGTCACGACGGTTGTTGTCGCGGCGATCGTCACGGCGGAAGTCACGACGATCATCGCGGCGGTCGTCCCTGCGGAAGTTGCGGCGGTCGCCATCACGGCGATCGTCGTCGCGACGGAAGTTGCGACGCTCACCATCGCGGCGGAAATCACGACGATCGTTATCCCTGCGGTCATCGCGACGGAAGTCACGACGGTCATTGTCACGACGGAAGTCACGACGGTCCCCATCGCGACGGTCGTCCCTACGGAAATCTCGGCGGTCGTCGTTGCGGCGGAAGCTGCGACGCTCACCATCGCGGCGGAAATCACGACGATCGTTATCACGGTGCTGGTAGCGCGGATTCTCGCCGTTCTCGCCTTCGTGGGAACGGTAGCCGCCTTCGCGGCGCGGCTTGAAGCCTTCGCCGTCACGGCGCGGACCATTGCCGCGGTAACCGCCCTTGCCGCCGAAGCCGGAGCGGCCGCCCTTGTGGAAGCCGCCGGACTTGCCGTACGACTTGCGGTAGCCGCCGTGGCCCTCGCCATCACCGTCACGGCGCGGCGCGTAGCCCTCGCCATCCTCACGGCGACGCGGCTTGAAACCCTCACCATCATGACGCGGCTTGAAACCGCCCTTGCCGCGCGGCTTGAAACCCTTGCCGCCGCGGTTGCCCGGTCGGCGATCGCCATACCCCTTATGGCCGCCGCCGTAAGACTTGCCGGAACGCTCGTTACCTTCTGCCATTACTTGTTTTCCTTAATTCGTTGTTGATTAACGGTTTTCCACGGCGCCGAGCGCCTTCTTGCCACGACGGATAAGCGCGAAGCGGCCTGCCAGGAAGTCGGCTTCGGCCAGCACCTGCTCCTCATCCTCGATACGGTTGTTGTTGAGATACACGCCACCGGACTTGATGGCGCGGCGTGCCTCGGAAGCGGACTTGAACAGTCCGGCAGCCTGGGCGGCGTCGATTACGCGATCGCCGGGCTTGGAGACGGGGAAGACGTGCTCGCCGTTCTCGTCGACCACCTTGAAACCGTCGAGCACGGATTCCAGCGTTTCCTCGTCGATGTCTTCGAGGTTGCCACCGCGGCCGAACAGCGCACCGGAAGCATCGATGGCAGCCTGGGTAGCGGCCTCGCCATGCACGAAGCTGGTGACCTCCCAGGCAAGGGTCTTCTGGGCCTCGCGCTTGCCGGGGTTGGTCTTGGATTCCTCGACCAGTCGTTCGATTTCGGCCTTGGGCAGGAAGGTGAACGCCTTCAGCAGGCTTTCCATCTCCACGTCCGGGCGGTTGATCCAGAACTGGTAGAACTTGTACGGGCTGAGCATCGTGGCGTCGAGCCAGACGGCGTTGCCCTCGGACTTGCCGAACTTCTTGCCGGAAGCATCGGTGATAATCGGGCTGGTGAACACGTTGACGTCCACACCGCGCACCTTGTGGATCAGGTCCAGGCCGGAGGTGAGGTTGCCCCACTGGTCGGAGCCGCCGAGTTCCAGCGTGCAGTGGTATTCGTCAAACAGGTGGAGGAAGTCGTTGCCCTGCAGCACCTGGTAGCTGAACTCGGTGAAGGAGATGCCTTCCTCAGAGTTCAGGCGGCGGGCGACCGTGTCCTTGGCGAGCATGGTGCCCAGACGGAAGTTCTTGCCGACGTCACGCAGGAAGTCGATGACGGTCATCGAGGCGGTCCAATCGTAATTGGACACGAAACGTACGGCGTTCGCGCCTTCGGTGTCCAGAATGCCGCCGATCTGATTCTTCAGGCGATCGGCCCAGCCGGCCACCACGTCCTTCGGGTTAAGCGTACGTTCGCCGGACTGGCGCGGGTCGCCGATGAGTCCGGTGGCGCCACCGACCAAAGCGATCGGATGATGGCCCGCAAGCTGCAGGTGACGCATGTTGATGAGCTGCACGAGGTTGCCGATATGCAACGATGCAGCGGTGGGATCGAAGCCACAATAATAGGTGATGGGCTCGCCGTTCAGTGCTTCTGCGAGTCGATCCCGGTCCGTGGACTGGGAAATCAACCCGCGCCATTCCAGTTCCTCAAGCAGGGTGTTGAAACCCGCTTCCTTGAAGTCGGTGACGTGAGCCATAGCTTGTCGCTTCTCCCTATCGAATTGTGAATAAGACTGCCCAATTGGGCACAGTCAAGTTTCGCAGAACATGGCGACAGTGCCGAACACCAGCCGAGCCGCGCGATTCAGTAAAACGCCTTATTCTAGCGGCGCGGGCCCATAAGTTCGCGCAAAGAGTCGATGATGTCCTGACGATCCGGCACCTGGAACTTCGGGAAGGACTTGAGCATACGCTTCTGCTGTGCGTTGATGACGCCATTGACGGCCCAGCGCAGACGCTCAACCGTATCCTGCGAAAGCTCACGCATCCTGTCGGATACCGCACTGGAGCCCCACTGCCACGTGCCACCGGCGCGTGCCGCCACATCCTGCACCACCTGAGAGACGGAATCGAGCACCCGCTCGAATTCGAGCATGCCCGCAACCGTGACCGCCAAGTCGATGATGGTGATCAGGGCCAGTACCGTGACCAGCGTATGCAGCATCGGCAGCGGAATCATATCCGTGACCCGCTCGACATATGGCTGCGAACCAAGTACCACGCCCACGCCGCCGAGGCCGAAAATCAACGCGCCCAGCAGGCAGACGCGGCCTTGGAGGTTGAAGCGGAAGTTCGAGTAATCCCACCAGCGGGCGTGGAACAGCTGCTCCATGACCCACGAGGTTGTGTATTCGAGTATCGTGGCGCCCACCATCGAAATCAGGAAGATGATGATCGGGTTATGTACGTTGCCGAGAATGGCGACGCCGAGTATCGCGCCGGTGCCGTAGATCGGGCACAGCGGGCCGTTGAGGAACCCTCGGTTGACCAAGCGGTGCTGTTGGCAGGAGACGAGAATGGACTCGTACATCCAGCCGACGAAACTGTAGAACAGAAACCAGAGGAAATAATGTTCGAGTGTGATGATCATCGACGGGCTTCGATCTCGGCGTAAGGCTTCGCGGCGGGCAACGCGCGCTTGTTGAACCGGTCGAACGAGAAGGTCTCGGCGGTGGCGGAGCATTTGTCCGCCAAGGTGACCAGATAGCCTTCGATATAGCGCGGCGGCACCGGGGTCATCGGGAACATGTGGTTCTCGATGCTGTTGCGTTCGATATCGTTGAGCTTGAAGTCCTTCAGGGCATTGACCAGGGCGGCGTGGCCATGGGTGAAGCCATGCCACTGGTGTTCGCCGTTATCCCAGTCGTGCCAGTCGTACAGGAAGTAATCGTGCAGGAGGGCCGCGCGAATCAGGGATTTGAGGTCGACGCGGTACCACAGGTGTGCGCGGTCGGCCATCCACACAGCCAGGCAGGCGACACGCACGGAATGTTCGAACGTGGTGACATTGCCGTGCTGGTAGCAGCAGCGTTCGATCTGCATGTGGCGATGCTCGATGACCTCACGGCCGTGCTTGGCGACCAGGCGTTGAATCTGCGTTCGGGTGAGCAGATGTCCCACGATTTTCGGTCCTTCCCGTTTTGGGTTGGTTCAGTGCAATCCCCTGTTGTGAATTACGATTACCCGGCGATATTCAAGAATCCATCGAGTAATACCGTGACCGATTGTAGGGCACAAATATGTCCGTGCACACTCATCCAAAAGAACGACAACGGGAACCGTTAATCGTGGTGGGTTTCAAGATAGTCGAGATAACCTTGAAAACCGCCATCGAGGCTTGCTACATCGTAGCCGCGATCGGCAAGGATTTCAGCTACTTCCTCGCTCCACCATCCTTGAGCACAATAGACTACGACAGTTCGATCTGTGGGCACGGTTTTGAGCACATGGGCCAGAGGGTCGAGTGGTGCATTGATGGCACCTTCGACCGGGTGGGCGGCGAAGTCGGCTGGTTCCCTCAAGTCGAGCAGCGTGACCGTATTCGGGTCGAGCTTGGCAAATTCCGCCGGCGTGATGCGGCGGTACGATGCTTCACTGCTCTCATCGTCATCGACCGCATTATGCAAAGCAATAGGCATGTTCTTCCCCTCTCGTTCTGATCTTGGCACCCCTCAAGGAGGGGCACCACATAGCTCTAAATCGCGCAGGCCGGCTGAATATAGTTGGCCGGATCAATAGCAGTAATGGTCGGCTGCTCACCGCACACCGGGCAATCCGGCACATGCTTTGGCAGTGGGACCCGTCGAATATTCATGGTCAGGGCATCCACAGTGAGCATGCGAGCCACGAGCGGCTCCCCCACGCCGGCAATCAGCTTGACGGCCTCAGTCGCCTCCAGACTGCCGATCACGCCGACCACCGCGCCCAGTACGCCGGCTTCCTTGCAGGTCGGAATCTCACCGGCGGCGGGCAGGTCGCGGAAGATGCAGCGGTAGCAGGGGCCTTCGCCGGGAATGACGGTCATCACCTGACCGGCGAATCCGACCACGCCGGCATGGATATACGGCTTGCCGGCCAGCACGCAGGCGTCATTGATGAGGAATTTTGCGGCGAAGTTGTCGGTGGCATCGATCACCAGATCGTACGGTTCGATGAGGCCGGCGATGTTGCTCGCGTCGACGAGCTCGTAGTAGGTATCAACCGTCACATCCGGGTTGAGCGCGCGGATGGCTGTGGCCGCGGATTCCACTTTGGGCGCTCCGACACGTGCAGTGGTATGGATGATTTGGCGTTGCAGATTGCTCATATCCACCACATCGCCGTCCACCAGTCCGATATGGCCGACGCCGGCCGCCGCCAGATACAGGGCGGCCGGAGAACCAAGACCGCCCGCTCCGATGATGAGCACGCTGGAGGCCAGCAACCGCTTTTGCCCTTTGACCCCCACACCCTTCAAAATCAGATGGCGCGCGTACCGCTCCACCTGTTCATCAGTCAATGCCATGTTTTCTCCATGTTTCCATCTCCCCTCAGTCCGCTACGCGGCCAGCTCCCCTCAGAGAGGGGAGCTAATAAAAGTGTCAGTGCAAATACCCCGTAGTCGGGCTGGACGGCACAGCCTGTCCCTCGGTCACTTTGCCAAGGCCAGACAAATACGCCGCACGACCAGCATCGATGGCGTGCTTGAACGCCTCAGCCATCAGCGGGATATTGCCAGCAGAGGCAACGGCCGTGTACGCCATCACCGCATCCGCACCCATCTCCATCGCATCGCAGGCCTGGCTCGGACGGCCGATACCAGCGTCGATGATGACCGGCACATGCGCGTTGGCGATGATGATTTCGATGAAGTCACGCATGCGCAGGCCCATATTGGAGCCGATCAACGAACCGAGCGGCATAACGGCAGCGGCACCGGCCTCCTCCAGCTGACGGGCCGCAATCGGGTCCGGGAACATGTAGGGCATGACCACGAAGCCTTCCTTGGCCAGCATTTCGGTGGCTCGGATGGTTTCGGCGTTGTCCGGCAAGAGGTACTTGGTCTCGTGTTCGATTTCGACCTTGACGAAGTCGGTGTGGCACACTTCGCGTGCCAGTCGGGCGATACGCACGGCTTCCTCGGCGTTGCGCGCACCGGAGGTGTTGGGCAGCAGCGTAATGCCTTCGGGAATGTAGTCGAGCACGCTGTTCTCGGTGGTCTGCGCGCGGCGCAGTGCCATGGTGACGATTTGCGTGCCTGCATGTTCGACCGTAGCCTTGATGAGGTTCAGGTCGTAGCGGCCGGAGCCCAGAATGAATCGCGACTGGAACTCGTGACCGCCCAGGTTCAGCGGCTTGTCTTCCACCGGGAGAATCGGCGCGGCGGTGCCGACCGGATTGGTGACGGCGGGCTGCGGCGGCAGCGGAGTCGCCTCAACAGATGCTTCAGTAACCGGATTAATATTGCTCATAGCTTTTCCTTTCATCCACCCTGTACAAACTGCACAATTTCCATGACGCACTGGTCGTCGAGCATGGCGTCGGCACGCTTATCGCGCGGGATAATCTCACCATTGAGTTCGATGGCCACACGCTCGGCGCGGAATCCGTGCGCTTCGAGATAATCGGCGACGCTGACCGGCGTCTCGAGCGTGACCTGCTCTCCGTTGACCTGCATAATATCCTTTCAGATAGTAAAAAAGGGTGCACGAAACGAACCGTACCTTAAGTGGTGCGCCCATTCATGAACCCAATCATGCGACCGTTCGACCGCTGTGATGTATTGGCTCCATCACGACCGTCTCACGGCTGAATTATGCAAACGGAATGAAAGCTGTATCGGAGAACCCGGCAAATCTGCGACAACGATTCCTTACGGCGGCATGACCCGCGTCAAGTTCCCCGGTCGAAGTCTGGCGACTTCCTCTCAGCCTCACGGCTCCCGTTCGTTACGGTTTCTCAGTGTATGCCGTTGCAGTGACAACAACAAAATAGAGCTCCCTCATCAGAGGGAGCTTCATTGGGACTAGAACGTGCCGGGGGCTTTGTAGGCGGAGCCATCCGACGTGGATGCGGGGAAGAGCTTGAGTTCTTCGACCTCGGCCTTGGCGTCGGCGATCTGCTCGCGCACGCGACCGTAAGCGGTGCCGCCCTTGCCGTTGCGGGAGTCGACCGAACCGTGGCTGGAGAGCACTTCGCGTACTCCCGGAGCCTTGTCGGCCGGCAGGAACGCGGCGAAGGTCTCGATGAAGTCATTGTCGGTCAGATCCCACAGTTCCTGGCCGCGGCCTTCGGCGAGCTTGACGCAGGCACCAGAGAGCTCGTGCGCGTGGCGGAACGGCACCCCGTTCTTGACGAGCCATTCGGCGATGTCGGTGGCCAGCGCGAAGCCGGTCGGAGCTTCCTCTTCCAGGCGGTCGCCGTCGAAGTGCATGGTCCTGACCATGCCGGTGAAGGCGGGCAGCAGCACTTCGAGCGTATCGACCTGGTCGAACACGGCCTCCTTGTCTTCCTGCAGATCGCGAGCGTAGGCGGTGGGCAGGCCCTTCAGGGTGGCCAGCAGGCCGGTCAGATCGCCGATGAGTCGGCCGGACTTGCCGCGGGCGAGCTCGGCGATATCCGGGTTCTTCTTCTGCGGCATGATGGAGGAGCCGGTGGAATAGCCGTCGTCGAGCTTGACGAAGGCGAACTCCTGGGTGTTCCAGATGATGATCTCCTCGGACAGGCGGGAGATGTCCACGCCGGTCATGGCAGCCACGAACGCGAATTCGGCCACGAGATCACGTGCGGCGGTGCCATCGATGGAGTTGTCGGTCACGCGGGAGAAGCCGAGCTCACGCGCCACGGCCTCCGGGTCGAGGCCGAGCGTGTTGCCGGCCAGTGCGCCGGAGCCGTACGGGGAGGCGTTGATGCGCTTGTCCCAGTCGATCAGTCGCTGCACGTCGCGAATCAGCGGCCAAGCGTGGGCCATGAGCTGGTGCGCGAGCAGCACGGGCTGGGCGTGCTGCATGTGGGTGCGGCCCGGCATCACGGTGCGGCCGGCCTTTTCGCTCTGCTCGATCAGGGCGTTGACGAGGTCAAGCAGGAGTCCGGCGATTACGCGGGAGTGACGGCGCAACCACATGCGAATCAGGCAGGCGATCTGGTCGTTGCGGGAACGGCCGGCCCTGAGCTTGCCGCCGAGTTCATCGCCGGCAATGTCAATCAGACCGCGTTCGAGGGCGGTGGCCTCGTCCTCATCGTCTTCGATGGGGGCGAAGGAGCCATCGTCAACGTGGCGCTGGAGCGTGTCGAGCGCATCCTCCATGCGCTGCAGCTCGTCGGCGGTCAGAAGTCCCGCACGGCCGAGAGCACGGGCGTGGGCGCGGGAACCGGCGATGTCGTCGTCGGCCAAGCGCCAGTCGAACTGCGTGGACTTGGACAGTCGGGCCAATTCCGGCGACGGACCAGACGTAAAGCGACCACCCCACAGGGCCAGATGTTCGTTGTTCTCAGTCATGAAGGCTCCTTGAAACCATGGATTGCAAACAAATCAGACTGCTTGTCAGACTATCAGCGTTGGGCTACATACCGGTGGATTCAAGTTGTTCGTATTCCATGGCGGCAATGTCAGGGATACTGGTCACGTCGTATTGATGAAAAGAACCGCATCGTATACCGCATTACGGGTAACGATGTTCAAAACCTGGAAATAGCCGTCTGCCGAACTCATTACGGAGAGCACTGAGCTTCTTCCGTCATCGGCAAAAAAACGAGGGGAGCACGAGCATAATCTTTGCTCGTACTCCCCTCAGTCATCTGCGGCGACAGCGTCCTGTAATTACGGACAGCCTGACGGCTGCTGATTGTTGGCTCACTGTCGTTCGCACCTCACCTGCAAACAGCCCACTGGGCTGTTTGCTTTACGGCGCGGCCCCTCAACGAGGGGAGCCAAAGTAAATGATTACTCGACGGTGTTCTCCGGGACCTCGATGCCGTTGCCGAACTTGACGTCGCGCGCTGCGGCCACGCGGGACGGCAGGCCGTAGATGTCGATGAAGCCGTTGGAGGACTTCTGGTCGAAGGTATCGCCGGAATCATAGGTGGCGAGCTTGTAGTCGTACAGCGAGGAGTCGGAACGACGGCCGGTCACGACGGCGCGACCGCCGTGCAGGACCATGCGAATCTCACCGGACACGTACTTCTGGGTGTCCTCGATGAACGCGTTGAGCGACTGAGTCGCCGGGGAGAACCACTGCGCATCGTAGACCAACTCGCCCCAGCGCTTGTCGATGTCGCGCTTGATGCGGTGCTGTTCGCGTTCGAGGCAGCAGTTCTCAAGCTCCTGATGAGCGGTAATCAGGGCCACGGCACCCGGAGCCTCGTACAGCTCGCGGGACTTGATGCCGACCAGGCGGTCCTCGATGAGGTCGATGCGGCCGACGCCCTGGGCTCCGGCGCGGCGGTTCATCTCTTCGATGGCCTGCAGCGGGGTGACGTCACGTCCGTCGATCTTGACCGGCACGCCTTCCTTGAACTCGATGACGACTTCATCTTCGACCGGCGGGAAGGCCGGGTCGTCGGTGTAGGAGTAGCAGTCCTTGGTCGGGCCGTTCCACGGATCCTCAAGGAAGCCGGTCTCAATGGCGCGGCCCCATACGTTCTGGTCGATGGAGTACGGGGACTTCTCGGTCTGGGTGATCGGCAGCTTGTGCTCCTTGGCGAACGCGATCTCGACGTCGCGGGTCAGGGACAGGTCGCGAATCGGGCTGATGGCCTTCAGCGTCGGGTCGATGGAGGCGATGGAGACCTCGAAACGAACCTGGTCGTTGCCCTTGCCGGTGCAACCGTGGGAGATGGTGTCGGCGCCGAACTGGTGGGCGGCGCGCACGAGGTGCTTGGAGATCAGAGGACGGGAGATGGCGGAGACCAGCGGGTAGACGCCTTCGTACATGGCGTTGGCCTTGAGGGCCTTCATGCAATATTCGTTGGCGAACTCGTCACGGGCGTCGACCACGTAGGATTCGACGGCTCCGCAGGCAAGGGCGCGCTGCTTGATGGTCTCGAGGCTTTCGCCGCCCTGGCCGACGTCGAGGGACACGGCCACGACGTCCTTGCCGGTGCGCTCCTTCAGGTACGAGATGGCTACGGAGGTGTCAAGACCGCCGGAGTAGGCCAGAACAATGCGCTTGTTATCTGCCATTGGTTCCCTTTCGTTCAAGGTCTGAAAAACAAACTGATGCAAGTATATACAGAGGACTGTATATTTATGCACGGCGTGTTGGTTATTTGGAAGCGAGACTTAGTAGCCAGTCGGAGCGGGAGACGGCGGTGTCGTCATTGGTGCAAATCACCATGACGGTGTCGTCTCCGGCGATGGTGCCCAGCACGCCTTCGATCGGCTGCTTGTCAATCACCGAGGCCACGTATTGTGCGGCACCGGAAGGCGTGTGCACCACAACCAGATTTCCGGCGGCAGCCACCGAGGTGACCAGTCCGTTCAGCACGCGGGACATCTGTGCCTCACCGCGCTCCCCTACATCCTCACCTTCTGAAGCAACGACGCTGCGACCCACCGTGTAGGCCACCGTGCCGTCCTTCAGCCGGGTCTTCACCGCATGCATCTCGTCAAGATCGCGGCTCAGGGTCGCCTGAGTCACCGCAATGCCCTCGTCGATAAGGATTTTGGACAGCTGTGATTGCGAGGTGATGATATGCGTGGCGAGCGCCTGTTCTATGGCACTCAGCCGCGCCGCCCTGGTGGCAGGGCGCTGCAGGGACGGACCGGTTTCACTCATGCGAGCAGGCTTTCGTCTCCACGGGCCTTGCCGGTCAACCAAGTCAGCAACGCTTTCTGTGCGTGCAGACGGTTCTCGGCCTCGTCCCACACCACGGACTGCGGGCCGTCGATCACTTCAGCGGTGACTTCCTTGCCGCGGTAGGCGGGCAGACAGTGCTGGAAGAGCGCATCCGGCTTGGCCAATGCCATAAGTTCGGTGTTGACCTGGTAATCCCAGAACGGCTTGGAACGGATGGCGTATTCGGCCTCCTCGCCCATGGAGACCCAGGTGTCGGTGAACACGCAATCGGCATCCTTCACCGCTTCCTTGGCATCGGTGGTGACCAGGATGGAGCCGCCGGTCTCGGCCGCGACGCGCTTGGCGTCGGCCACGATGTCCGGGCGGGGCAGGTAGCCGTAGGGGCCGGCCACGCGCACGTCCATGCCGGCCACGGCACCGCCGAGCAGGTAGGAGTTGGCCATGTTGTTGGCCGCGTCACCGAGGTAGGCGATGGTCTGGTTCTTCAGGTTGTCGACGCCGCCTCGGTGCTCGGCGATGGTCTGGAAGTCGGCGAGAATCTGGCAGGGATGGAAGTCATCGGTCAGGGCGTTGACCACCGGATGGGTGGAGTACTTGGCCATTTCTTCGACGCGGCCCTGGCCGAAGGTGCGCCACACCACACCGTAAGCCATGCGGTTGAGCACACGAGCGGTATCGGCCACGGGCTCGCCACGGCCCAGCTGGGAGCCGGACTTGTCGATGACCAGCGGGTAGCCGCCAAGCTCGGCAACGCCGATGGAGAAGCTGGAACGGGTGCGGGTGGAGGGCTTGTCGAACAGTACGGCGACGGCCTGCGGACCGGCGAACGGCTGCTTGTAGAAGCGGTCGTGGTGGAACTTGATGGCAAGTTCGAGCACCTGCTTCTGTTCCTCATGGTTGAGGTCGTCGTCACGCAGCATGTGGCGAAGTTCTGGGGTCATGATGATCTCCTTGGATCGGTGGGTCGGCAGTGACGGAGAGAAATCAGTCGTCGGGCAGGTCCGTAGGCACATCCTTGAGGATGGCAAGTGCCTGGTCCACGTCTTGTGCGGTTACAATCAGCGGCGGTGCGAAACGCAGCGCATTGGGAGCCACCGCGTTGACGATGAGCCCGTGTTCGAGGCAGTAGTTCATCACCGCGTGGGAGCAGGGATGCTTGAGCTCGACGGCGTCCAGCAAACCACGGCCGCGTACGGAAACGAACAGCGGATTACCGGTGGCCATAATGCCATCGCGTAGCTGTTCGCCGCGAGCTTCGGCGTTGGCCACCAGATTCTCGTCTTCAATCACGTCAAGAGTGGCGAGTCCCGCAGCCGCACCCAGCGGATTGCCGGCAAAGGTGGAGCCGTGGGAACCAGGAGTGAACAGAGCCGCAAGTTTCTCGCCAAAAGCGATCATACCGCCCATCGGGAATCCGCCTGCCACACCCTTGGCGAAAGTCACCATATCCGGCGTCACGCCGCCGGACAGATCGTCACGCTGGAATGCGAACCACTTGCCGGTACGTCCGATACCGGTCTGTACTTCATCGATGATAAGCAGCGCGTGGTTGATATCGCACAGTTCGCGCACGAACTTGACGTAATCGGCGCCCAACGGCTGCACGCCGGCTTCGCCCTGGATAAGTTCCAGAATCACAGCAGCCACCGGACCCTTGCCATAGCGACCGAGACCGGTCTGTGCAAAAGCGTCGTGCAGGGCGACCTTGTCGCCGGCGCGTACGAATTCGATGTTCGGCACCAGCGGATCATACGGCTTGCGGATACCGGGTTTCCATGTGGCGGACAGCGCACCCATCGTACGGCCATGGAAGCCGTGAGTCATTGCGAGAATGCGTGCGGGCTTGCCGCCGATGGAAGGCAGGGCACCAGGCAAGGTGCGGCCATACAGCTTGGCGAGCTTGAGGGCAGCTTCATTGCCTTCAGCACCGGAGTTGCCGAAGTAGACTTTGGAGCCTTCAGGTGCACCAGCCAGCTTGACCAGTTTTGATGCCAATTCAATTTGCGGCTCGGACGCAAAATAGTTGCTGATATGAGCCACCTTGGCAGCCTGATCGGCAACCGCCTTGACCCACTTGGGGTGGGCGTATCCGAGGGAATTGACGGCGATGCCTGCCAGGAAATCGAGGTATTCGTTACCGTCAACATCCCAGATGTGGGCACCTTGGCCGTGATCCATGACGCGCAGCGGCGTACCGAACACATTCATGTGGACCTGAGAGTACTCTCCCAGCCACTTGCTGTCTTCCGTACCTAGTTTTTCCTCATGCTCAGTAGCCATAAGAGCTCCTCATTTCCAGTCCTTCATCGGGCATAACCATGGTACCGATGCCTGCGGAGGTGAATATCTCGTTCAAAATCGAATGCGGCTTGCGCCCATCGATGATATGGGCTTGGGGCACGCCACCGTCGATGGCCCTGACACAGGCCTCCATCTTGGGTCGCATACCGGATTCCAGGTCCGGCAGCATATCGCGCAGGGTTTCCACACCAATCCGGCCAATCAGAGAATTCTTGTCCGGCCAATCGGCGTACAGACCATCCACATCGGTCAAGATAACGAGCTTGTGTGCGCCCACAGCGGCAGCCAAAGCGGCGGCAGCGGAATCGGCGTTCACGTTGAGCACTTCAGTGGCATCTTCTTCGTTCGGAGCCACGGAAGAGACGACCGGGATACGACCGGCGGCCACCAGATCCTCGACTGCCGAAGCATCGACGGAAACCACGTCGCCGACCAGGCCGATATCGGTGGACTTGCCATCGATGATGGGCCTGCGCTGCATGGCCGAGAACAGGCCGCCGTCTTCACCGGACAGACCTACGGCCAGCGGGCCGTGCGCGTTGATCAGGCCTACCAGTTCGCGTGAAACCTTGCCGGTCAGAACCATGCGCACCACATCCATGGCCTCGGGGGTGGTGACCCTCAGGCCGCCCTTGAATTCGGATTTGATGCCGAGAGCCTTGAGCATGTGGGAAATCTGCGGGCCGCCGCCGTGCACGACAATCGGGTGCAGACCCACCTGACGCAGAAAGACCATGTCTTCGGCGAAGCACTGCTTCAGATGGTCATCGACCATGGCATTGCCGCCGTATTTGACGACGATACGCTGGCCGGCGAACTCCTCCAGCCATGGCAGCGCTTCAATAAGCACTTCTGCCTTCTGATCGGCGCGCAAATCGGTGTGCACGTCGAAATGGAACCCAGGTCCCTTCAATTCTGTAGACAATTTTTCTCTTTTCTGCGACGCCGGCGACGCTATCGCTGCCGGCTGCTACAAACAGCCCACTGGGCTGTTTGCGTTATATGCGACGCCGGCGACGCTTTCGCTGCCGGCTGCTACAAACAGCCCACTGGGCTGTTTGTCAGCTTTCGTAGTCGGCGTTGATGTGGACATATTCGTGGGTGAGATCGTCGGTCCAGACGGTGGCCTGCGCACTCGAGCCGGTGTTCAGGTCGATGTCAATGTGGACTTCGCGCGGAGTCATGTCGACCTCGCTACGGTCGCGGCCGGCACCGCCGTTCTCGCAGATGCGCACGCCGTTGACGTCCACGGTCACCTTGTTCGAATCGTAAGGCGCGACTTCAGGCGGCACAGTGCCCAGGGAGCTGACGATGCGCCCCCAGTTCGGATCGTTGCCGGAGATGGCGCACTTGAGCAGGTTCGAGGCGGCGACGGCACGACCACAGGCAAGTGCCGCGTCTTCGCTGGTGGCACCGGTGACGGTGATACGGATGTCGTGGGAGGCACCTTCGCCGTCGCCGATGATCTGGCGGGACAGGGATGCGCAGGCCTCACGCACCAGCTTGTTGAATTCGTCCTTGTCCGGTTCGATGCCAGAGGCACCGGAGGCGAGCAGCAGGACCGTGTCGTTGGTGGACATGCAGCCGTCCACGTCGATGCGGTTGAACGAGTGTTCGGCAGCCACAGCGAGTGCGGCCTGCATCTGACCGGCGGAGACAACCGCATCGGTGGTGATGACGCACAACATGGTGGCCAGCTGCGGGGCAATCATGCCCGAGCCCTTGACCATGCCGCCGATCTTCCAGCCGTTGGAGCCGGTCAGTTCGACCGTCTTCGGCTTGGTGTCGGTGGTCATGATGGCGTGGGAGGCGTCGGCACCGGCTTCGGCGGTGGCGGCAAGAGCCTCATGGGCACTCTTGGCACCAGCCAGCACGTTGTCCAACGGCAGCAGTTCACCGATGAGACCGGTGGAGCAGACAGCCACATCATTCGGTTCGGCGCCGATGAGACCGGCGACCGTTTCCGCGGTGGCGACGGACTGGGCGTAACCGGCCTCGCCGGTGCAGGCGTTGGCACCGCCGGAGTTCAGAATCACGGCCTTGACGTGACCGTCGGCGACGACCTTACGGCTCCACTGCACCGGGGCGGCACAGAAACGGTTCGAGGTGAACACGCCTGCAGCCGCGTCGAGCGGGCCGTTGTTGACCACGAGGGCCAAGTCCTTCTTGCCTTCGACGGATGAAATACCAGCCGCCACGCCGGCGGCGGAGAAACCTTGTGCAAATGTAACGCTCACGGTGCTACTCCGATCTTGGTCAGGCCCGCGTCTTCCGGCAGGCCTAGTGCGATGTTCAGTGATTGGACCGCTTGTCCGGCGGTACCACGATTGAGGTTGTCGATGGCGGCAAAAGCGTAGATGCGGCCGGCCTTGCGGTCGGTGACGACCTGCAGGTGGGCTGCGTTGGAGCCGATGATGTTGCCGGTGGCGGGCAGTGTGCCCTCGGGCAGCAGCACCATGAAGTCCTGACCTTCATAGGCCTTGGACCATACGGCGCGAATCTCCTCATCGCTCAGTGCCTTGGCTTTGTCCGTCATGCGGGCGGACACGGTGGCGAGGATACCTCGGGACATGGGGGCGAGAATCGGTGTGAAGCCGAGCGTGAATTCGCTGGCTTCGGCCGCGCTCTTGCCGGCCGCGTGGGCGAAGTTCTGCAGGATTTCGGGAATGTGGCGGTGCTTGCCGCCCACCGAATACGGCAGGGCGGATTGCAGGGCCTCGGCGGCAAGCAGGTTGGTGCGCTTGAGATTCTTGCCGGCACCCGAGTATCCGACGACCAGATCGGCCACGATATCCTGCGATTCAACCAGTCCTTCGGCGATGCCGGGCTGGAGGGCCAGCGTGGTGGCGGTGACGTTGCAGCCAGGACCTGCGATGCGCTTGGTACCAGGAAGCGCCGCACGCTGGCGGGTGTAGGAGCCGTCCGCGGCTTTGCCGGTGATGAGCTCGGGCATGCCGTAGGTCCAATGCTCATAGAAATCGCCGCCGTAGAACTCATCCCAAGCGGCCTGTTCTTCGAGGCGATGGTCGGCGCCCAAATCCACAACCACGGCATTCGGATCGAGCTGCGAGGCGAGCTTGCCCGAAGCACCGTGCGGCAGTGCGAGGATGATAACGTCATGCCCGTTCAGCACTTCGGGCGTGGTATCTTCAACGACCAGATTGGCCAGTTGGGGAACATGCGGCATGTGCTTGGCCATCGACTCCCCCACTGAGGAATGGCCTGCCACGCAGGTGATGTCGAAGTCGGGGTGCGCAGCCAGAATGCGTAACGCTTCACCGCCGGCATAGCCCGTGGCACCGGCCACGGCCACTGTATATTTCGCCATACTCATCTCTTTTCACTGATGTGTCTTCGGACGAGTATACGCGATTATGCAGACTATTGCATATTTATGCAGTGGGTGTGTTGGTATGTGAACACTACTTATGCGGAGATGGAGTCGGAGGAGGAGCCGGTGCCGCCGGTGAGTTGCTGGAGGGCTTCCTGGTAGAGGCCCATGGCGTCATAGCCATTGAAGGCCATCCAGATGACGGCGATGGTGTACAGCACGTTGATTACCACGGCGGCCACGGCCAAACCGAAGCCCTTCATATGGAAAGTACGCGTGCGCCACATTGCCACCGCGCCCATCAGTGCCGAGAGCACTGGCACCGGGAAGAACAGGGCGAGGATAAAGGAGATGATCGCATACGAATCCCAGTGCCCGTAGAGCGGGTTCTGGTTTGGATCGTTCAGGTCGATGCCGTGGTAATAATGCGGCTGGTGAGGCTGACCGTTCGGCTGTTGACCATACGGCTGGCCCTGCATGCCCGGGTACCCGCCCGGATATGCGCCCGGACCGGACTGTTGGCCGCCTTGAGCATACGGCCAGCCGCCCGCCTGCTGATTGCCGGGCCACGCCGGCTGCTGACCATACGGCTGGCCAGCCTGCTGAGATTGTGCCGCGCCACCGTTGTCGCCAGCGGCTGCGGCGGAATCCTTCTTAGTATCCGGCTCGGGAGCGCCATAAATATACGGGTTGTAATTCGGCCCGTATTGGCCAGACATAGCACCATATTCAGGCTGCTGGTACTGCCCGTATTTCGGCTTGTCCTGCTCCGGTTGGCTCATGGCGCTCCTCGATTCGGATGATTGGTTGGGTCAGGCGCGCAGCTGGGCGCCGATTTCGGCGGCCTCAGCCACGATGGCCTTGCGGATGGCGTCGCTGTCTTCGGCGGACAGCGTCTTGCTCGGCGAACGGAACACCACCGCATAGGCCAGGGACTTCTTGCCCTCGCCCACCTGTTCGCCAGTGAACACGTCGAACAGTTCGATGGATTCGAGGTTCGCGCCGGCGGCCTTGCGAATCACGTTCTCAAGCTGGCCTGCGGTCACGGTCTCGTCCACGGTGAAGGCCAAATCCTGCTTGACCGGCGGGAACGTGGAGATCGGTTTGGCCTGGACGGGCTTGCCGGTCAGCGTGGCGAACAGCGCAGTGAGGTTCAGCTCGAAGGCCGCGGAATGGGCCGGGAAGCCGAGCGCCTCGTTGACGCGCGGATGCAGTTCACCAACCCAGCCGGTGAAGACGTCGCCCACCATGACGCGGGCGGCGCGGCCGGGGTGCCATTGGACGGGCACATCGTCGGCGGCGGGCTGGTCGAGTTCGATTGCGGCACCGATACGGCCGGCGATGCGGCGCACGGCCTCGACGGCGTCGGACCAGTCGACCGGGCGCTTGCCGCCCATCCAGCCGTCGTCCTCGGCCAGACCGGTCAGGATGCCGGCCACATGGTCGGGCTGTTCGGGCAGACCGGCGTCAAGCGCGGCGAGCTGTTCGTCGGTGGGACGCACGCCGCCGGGCAGTGCCGGGATGGCGGGCGCGTTCGGATCCCACAGGTAGACGTGGCCGAGCTCGTACAGGGACACGTTTTCGATGCCGCGGCGGATGTTGCGCTGCACGGTGGTGGCCAGGGTCGGCAGAATCTCGCGACGCAGGTACGGACGGTCGCCGTAGAGCGGGTTGGCGATCTCGACGCTGACCTTCTTGGTGGCTTCCGGGTCGAAGCCGAAGGCCTTGTAATCGTCGTCACCCACGAACGGGTAGCTCAGCGATTCGACCATGCCGAACTCGGCGAGCTCGTCCGCCACGCGACGGCGACGCTGCTGGTCCGGGGTCAGGCCCACCAGACCCTCGACCGGTGCCGGCGGCACGGTGATCGGAATCTGGTCGTAGCCGACCAGTCGGGCGATCTCCTCGACCAGGTCGCACGGCTCGTTCAAGTCCGGACGCCAGCTCGGCGCGGTTACGGCGAACTCACCGTTGCCGCCACCGGCCACCATGCAGCCAATGTCGGTCAGGATGTCGGAGATGCGGTTGATGTCCACGTCGAGGCCGGCTACGCGGGCCACTTCGGAGGCCTTGAAGTGGATGGCCTTGGCGCGCGGCGTGTTGTTCACGTCGTTCGGGTGTTCGCTGGGCTCGCCGTTGCCGTACTTGGCCATGAGCTCGGCGGCCATCTGGGTGGCGGCAGGCTGCAGCGCGGTGTCGACGCCACGTTCGAAGCGGCGGGAGGCCTCGGATGGAATCTTGTGGCGACGGGCCGAACGGGCGATGGTCACCTGATCGAAGTGCGCGGCCTCCAGAAGAATGTTCTTGGTGTCGGCGGTCACTTCGCCATACAGGCCGCCCATCACACCGGCAAGGCCGAGGATGCGCGAGCCGCGTTCGCCGTTCGGCGAATCGGTGATAAGCAGATCTTCGACGCTCAGGTCATGTTCCTTGCCGTCCAGAGTGGTGAGTTTCTCACCCTCGTTGGCGCGGCGCACGACAATCGGGCCTTCGAGCTTGTCGAGGTCGTAGGCGTGCATCGGCTGGCCGAGGTCAAGCATCACGTAGTTGGTCACGTCCACGGCCAAGGAGATGGAGCGCATGCCGGCGCGAATCAGGCGGCGGCGCATCCAGTTGGGCGTGTGGGCGTTGGGATTGAAGTCCTTGACGATACGCGCGTAGTAGCGGTCGCAACCGGGCACGCCGTGAATCGGATTGTTATCGTCGATTTCAACATCGATGTCCACCGGGGTGCCGGGCTGGTAGTCAGCAGGTTCCGGGGCCTTCTCGTTGAGTGCCACGGCCGGATCGGTGTAGGCGGCACCGGTGGAGTGGTGGTATTCGCGGGCCACGCCACGGTAGGACAGCGTGTAGCCACGGTCCGGGGTGATGTTGATCTCAAGCAGAGGCTGGTCGAGGTGCAGCAGGTGCATGGCGTCCTGACCAGGCTTCAGAGCCTCGTATTCAGCCTCGGAGAAGCCATACTGACGCAGCAGGATGATGCCATTGTGGTTGTCGCCCAGACCCAGCTCACGTTCGGAGGCACACATGCCGTTGGAGATGTGGCCGTAGGTCTTGCGCGGTTCGATCTTGAAGTCGCCGGGCAGCACGGCACCGGGCAGGGTGACGACGACCTTTTCGCCGGCCTTCATGTTGGGCGCGCCGCAGATGATGCCGCGCGGCACCTTGTTGCCGTCTTCGTCGGTCTCGTTCCATTCGTCGCCGCAGTCCACGTGGCACCAGTTGATGGTCTTGCCGTTCTTCTGCGGTTCGGGGGTGGCGTCGACCACGTAGCCGACCACAATCGGGCCGGTCACCTGAGAGGAGTGAATCTCCTCTTCCTCAAGACCCACCTTGACAAGGTCCTTGGCGAGCTGTTCGTAGGTCAGGCCTTCGGGAACCTCGACATGGTCCTTGAGCCAATCGATATCGATCATAGGCATGGCTGAATCACTCCCCCATCACAAACTGTTCGGCGAAACGCACGTCACCTTCGACCAGGTCGTGCATGTCGTTGATGTCGCTGCGCAGCAGGAGCGTGCGCTCCATGCCGACGCCGAAGGCGAAACCGGTGTAGACGTCCGGGTCGATGCCGGCGGACTTCAGCACGTTCGGGTTCACCATGCCGCAGCCGCCCCACTCGAGCCAGCCGGGGCCGCCCTTCTTGTCGGGGAACCACAGGTCGAGTTCGGCGCTCGGCTCAGTGAACGGGAAGTAGCTCGGGCGCAGGCGCGTCTTGGCTTCAGGGCCGAACATGGCGACGGCGAGCTTGTCCAGCACGCCCTTCAGGTCGGCCATGGTCAGGTGCTTGTCGACGGCGAGGGCTTCGCACTGGTGGAACACCGGAGTATGGGTGGCGTCCAGCTCATCGGTGCGGAACACGCGGCCCGGGGACGCGATGTACAGCGGCACTCCACGGGTCAGGAGGGCACGGACCTGATCGGAGGAGGTCTGCGTACGCACCACCATGTTGGAGCCGACGAAACCGGCGGCGTCCTTGGCTTGATTGCCCTTGACGTAGAAGGTGTCCTGCATCTGGCGGGCCGGATGGTCCGGGCCGAAATTCAGGGAGTCGAAGTTGTACCATTCGGCTTCGATTTCCGGGCCGGAGGAGATCTGCCAGCCCATGGAGATGAAGAAGTCCTCGACGTCCTCCATCAGCTTAGGCAGCGGGTGACGGGCGCCCAGAGGCTTACGGCTCACCGGCAGCGTCATATCCACGGTTTCGGCGGCAAGCGCGGCCTTCTCGGCGGCTTCCTTGAGCTCGACCTCCTTGGGACCATAGGCGCGGCCGAAGTCGGCGCGCAGCTTGCCCATGAGCTTGCCGGCTTCCTTCTTCTGGTCGGCGGGCAGGGAGCCAATGGCCTTGCTGGCCTTGGTCATCGCCGAATCGGCACCTGCGTACGTTGTCTTGATGGCCTTGAGCTCCTCCAGGTTGGAGGCGTTCTGGATTTTCTCGATGCCCTCGGCAACCTCAGCGGTCACCTGATCGGCGTCGAACACCATTTGTTCTGCCACGAGAACCCTTTCGTCTGATGTTTTCTCAGCGTTTCACAGCGTTTTTACCGGTTTCACATTCTTTCAACATGACCCGACATAGACAGCGACATCAGCATCACCGCGGCCGAGGTGCCGAGGTTCAGCGATTCGGCCTTGCCATAAAGCGGGATGGAGACGATGCGGCCGCAGCGCGTGAGGATGTCCGGTTCCAAGCCACGCGCCTCATTGCCGAACAGCACGGCTTTCGGAGCCTCGACCGCCGCCTTGTCCGCCAGTACTGCGGGCAGGCTTTCCGGCTTGCGTTCTTCGGTGCCGTATACGTCGGCGGCCCAGACGTCCATATTATGGTCGCCTGTCCAGGTGAAGAATTCGTCGGTGCTCATGGCGAGTACCGGCAGATGGAACAGGGAGCCTGCGGTGGAGCGGATGACCTTTGGGTTCAGCACGTCCACGCAGTCGTCCACGAAGATTACGGCGTCGCAGCCGGCCGCATCGGCCGCACGGATCACGGTGCCGGCGTTGCCCGGGTCGCGCACCTGCCAGAAGGCGGCAATCTGCGGGGCCCGACCGTTCTTGCCAAGTTCGACGTCATCGGCTCCGGCGTGCATGGACTCGGCATTGCCGACGGCCGCGATGCCTTGGGCGTCCGGACTGATGCGGCGCATCACGTCGCCGGTGCAGTAGTGCACATAAATCGTGGCATCCTGCGAGGTTTCGACGATCTTCTCCAACGTGGAGGAGATGATACGCGGATGTTCCAGCGCCCGCGAAACCTCTACATACAGGTCCTGCACCACGTCCGGCCGCCAAGTGACGGCCTCGCGCACGGATTGCGGGCCTTCGATAAGAAAACGGCCCGAACGTTCGCGGCCTTTGGCGCGGGTCAGATCGGCGATGCGGCGCACGCGGTCGGATTTCGGATTATCAAGAATCTGGGCGTTGATGGGCATAGCCACTACCCTACTGCCGGGTCATTACGTCAGTCGCGAGACTGAGGGTGGTCGAGGCTGGAACCACCCCAGTCGGCTACGCCGACAGCCCCCGCCAGCGGGGGCATCATAAGGCGTTCAGACACCTTGAAAGGCACTGTGCTAATCTGTCGCCTTTCAGACACCCTGAAAGGCACTGTGCCAGCCTGTCGCCTTTCAGACCCCCTGAAAGGCACTGTGCCAGCCTGCCGCCTTTCAGACCCCCTGAAAGGCGAAGTGCCAATTCCCGGTGCCGACGGCTACGCCTATGGAGGCCAGCGGGACGGCCAGACAGATGACGTAGAAGATCCAGTCGATAGGCTTCAGACGCGAGATGCGGGCTTGGGAACGTGGGGCGCCGGAGCCGAAGCCGCGCGCTTCCATGGCGGTGGCAAGTTTGGTGGCACGCCGGATGGAGAGCACCAGCAGTCCGAACGCTTGGGAGAGAGCACGGGCGATGGCGTTACCGTCACCAAGGCCGCGCGAACGCTGGGACAAGCCGAGTGCGCGCCAATCTTCCTGCAGCAGCGTAAACATGCGCAATCCGGCCAATCCGCCGTATACGAATCGCGGTGAGAAGTGCAGAATCTCAACCAGACCGTCCGCCAAATCAGTGGGATCGAGGCCCAAGGCCAGAATCACGCCGGGTACGGCAATGGCCGCCACCCTGATAGCCGTGGCGATGGCCAGATTGATGGACCCCTCGCTGATCACAATCCAGCCACCCTGCCACAGGATCTCGCCCGAGGTGCGGCCGTAGAGGAACACGGAGATAAAACTGCCGGCGGCGGCGATCCATACCGGCCAGGTCTTACGGCATACGGTCCACGGAGCCACGCCACCAATCCACAGCAGCACGAATTCGATGCCGAGCGCCGTGGATGCGGATACCACATCCAGACTGATGAACATCGGAATGCACAGCAGCAACGCACCGATGATGCGACTGACCGCGTTGATGCGCGCGATGAACCATGAGGGCGATGAGGCTTTGACCGGCTCCACGCGCGTTTCCTGCGGGCTGACGGTTACCACGTCACTCATGCCTTCGCCTCCTCGAACATCACGCGTCGTGCGCCCAGCGCATCCACCAGCGCCTCATCGTGCGTCACCATGATCACGCACGAGCCTTGGTCGCGGATGGCGGCAATCAGCTTGACCATTTCATTCCACGTACTGAAATCCTGTCCGAATGTCGGCTCATCCATCACCAACACTTTGGGTGCGGCGGCCAGCATGGAAGCCACGGACAGTCGCCGCTTCTCCCCGCCAGACAAGGTGTACGGGTTGGCTTTGGCGAAGCGCGTGAGATTCATCTGCTCAAGCATGCGGTCGGCGGTCTGATAAGCCTCGTCTTGGCTCTGCCCCATCGACTTGGGGCCGATGGCGACTTCGTCACGCACGAAATTGGCAGCGAACTGGTGTTCGGGCTCCTGGAACACCATGCCGATACGGCCCAGCAGTTCCTTGCTTTTCCAGTCGATCGGCTCACGCCCGGCATGCGCGGGCTTGAGGTTGTCGGCGATGAGCACCTTGCCGGCGATAGGCTTGAGTAGCCCGGCCAAGGTCAAGGCCAAGGTCGATTTGCCCGCGCCGTTCGGACCCATCAGAGCCGTTACTTCGCCGGGATAAAAATCCAGATTGATACCAACGCCAAGAGCGGCCCCACGGCCAAAGCTTAAGTTCTCGGTGCTGAGCACCGGCGCATCGTGCGCAGACTCCTGCTTCGGTGAGTAATCGGGAATCGCACGGCCCGGCACCCACGCGCCACCGGCGGCCAACACGTCGCCCATCTCGGCGAACACCTCGTCCGGCTTGCCGTCGGCAATGACCGCACCCGTGGGCGAACTTGCATCGGGTCGGCCGAGCACAATCACGCGATCGACCAGATCGAGCCATACATCGATATGATGTTCGACCACAACCATGGTCTGTCCGGTGGCCTCGATGACCTTTTTGACCGCGTCATGCACTTCGACCACGCCTTCGGGATCGAGGTTGGCGGTCGGTTCGTCCAACAACAGCAGACCGGGCTTCATAGCCAGCACGCCGGCCAACGCGAGACGTTGACGCTGACCGCCGGACAGATGGCGGGTGGACCGATCCAGTTCGAGTCCGCCGAGTCCCACCATATCCAATGATTCGCGCACTCGCTGCCAAATCTCCTCGCGCGGCACGTTGAGGTTTTCGCAGCCGAAGGCCGCGTCATCGCCCAGTCGTTCAAGAATGATCTGCGAGTCCGGGTCCTGAAGCACCAGTCCCACGCGACCTCGCGCCTCGCGCGCATCGACGCCATCGATGGTGAGCGAGCCCTCCTGCTCGCCTTCCTCATCGCCGCCAAGTACGCCTGCGAGACCGGCCATCATCGTGCTTTTGCCCGCGCCCGAAGCACCGAGCAGCAACACACGTTCACCTGGCCGGATGGTGAAATCGACGGCACGCAACGCGAAGTCCTTACGCGTGGCGTGCCGCCATCCCCAGCCGCTGGCCTCTACCGCAGCCGGATTAATCTGCATCAGACGCGCGCCTTGCTGCGGCCGGATTCAAAACGCTCCAGAGCACCGGTGACGGCGAGCGCACGAGACAAGTACCAGACCACCACGCCGGCGATCACGACGCCGGAGATGATGGAGCCCACCAGATACCAAGTGACGCGCAGGCCGTTCCAGCCCGGGTTGGTGGCCCAGTAGTAGGCCCAGCAGCCCACGCCGGCGAGCGCACCGGACAGGATGGTGGTGCCGATGTTCCACTTCTTCCAAGCGAAGACGGCGAAGGCAATTTCGGCACCCAGACCCTGGATGATGCCGACGATCAGCGAGCCGCCGACGCCCCACTGGTTGCCCAGCGTAAGCTCAAGGAAGGCGGCGAGGGTTTCGGCAAACAGTGCGGCACCGGGCTTGCGCACAATGATTGCAGCGAGCGGGCCGGCGAACAGCCAGAATCCGTTGAGCAGACCCTCGAAACCGGGGGTCACGCCTTCAAACAGGGCCAGCGGGGCGGAGCAGACAATGTCCCAGCCCCAGAAAATGACGCCGGATGCGACGGCGATGATTGCGGCGACGACGATATCGACGACGCGCCACTTGTAATTGGCTTTGGCCACAGCTTCAGTCATGAATGTGCCTTTCTTCTGCTCGCACGCAGGCCGAACATACGTGGATATATGTACGCACATGATGCATATGTTCGTGGCCACGCGCGGGTTGGTTCAGGCACGGGTAGGTAAGAGCGACATTTCCGTGCGCCGGCATTATCCGGTCACGTTCCATCGGTCGAGACTATGAGTCTCCTCTCAGCCGCCCAACGGCAGCTCCCGTGTCAACTCCCGACTATAAAGCAAGCCGCCGTCAAAGGCAATAGCCACATCTGTGACCTACCTGACGGCGGCTCACTACCATTACCGATGCGGTTCGGCTACTTGCCGAGCTTGTCCAGCAGCAAAGCCTCGGTGATCACGTTGTTCTTGAGGCCGGGCAGGGAGATGGACTCATTGGGGCTGTGGGCGTTGGCCTTCGGGTCTTCGGGACCGGTGACCAGCACCTGAGCGTTGGGGAAAATGCGCTGCAGTTCGGGGATGAACGGAATGGAGCCGCCTTCGCCCTTGTTGATGGGCTCAACGCCGAAGGCCTCGGTCATGGCTTCCAGCGCGTCCTTGGTGGCCACGGCGGTCGGATCCATGGCCCAGCCCATGCCGTTTTCGCCGCGTTCGACAGTGACCTTGGCACCGAACGGCGCGTGGGATTCGAGGAATGCAGCCAGTGCTTCCTGCGCTTCTTCAGGGTGCTGGGTGGGCGCGGTGCGCAGCGACAGACGGAAGCGGGTCTCCGGGGCGATCACGTTGAAGGATCCCTCGACCGGGTGGGCGTCGAAGCCGATCACGGTCACGGACGGCTTGGTCCACAGGCGTGAGGCCAGTGAACCGGTGCCGGCGAACTCGTAACCGGCCACCACGCCAGAATCCTTGCGCACGGTGGTTTCGTCAAGGTCGTGCTGCAAACCGCCGATCGGCTCTTCCGCGGCCACGCCGGGTACGGCCAGATCGCCGTTCTCGTCATACATGGAAGCGATGAGCATGGCGGCCAACGTATTGGAGTCGAGAATCGGGCCGCCGTACTGGCCGGAGTGCACCGGATGCTCAAGGCCCTGCACGGTCACGTCCACACAGGTGTTGCCGCGCAGCGAGGTGGTCAAAGAAGGAATGTCCGCCGACCAGTTGCCAGAATCGGCCACGATAATCACGTCAGCGGCGAATTCGTCGCGGTGAGCCTCGATGAAGGGAATGAAGCTTGGCGAGCCCATCTCCTCTTCGCCTTCGATGAACACTTTGATATTGACGTTGAGGTCGTCGCCCAGGGCCTTCAGTGCACCGGAATGGATGGCGATACCGCCGCCGTCATCGGCGGAGCCACGGCCGTAGAGGCGGCCGTCAATTTCGGTGGCCACGAACGGGTCGGTGTTCCACTCGGCCGGGTCCGGAACAGGCTGCACGTCGTGATGGGCGTAGAGCAGCACGGTGAGGGCGTCCGGAGAAACGATATGCGAGCCGATGACCTCCCATGCGCCCGGAGTGCCGTCGGCATTGGAAGCCTGAACCACCTTGGTATCCACACCCACGAGGCGCAGTTCGTCTGCCACGAATTCAGCGGAGCGCTTCATTTGTTCGGCGGTGATGCCCTTGGCGGAGATCGACTGCAGCGCGACCTTTTCGGCCAGTACCTTGACTATGCGGTTCCAATCGGTTTCGACGCGCGAACGAATCTCGTCAGCGGTGAGCGTTGTCATGATGGTCCTCCTTTATATATATGTGTGAGCGGCGTCATTGCAATGGCTGCGCCAGTGTACAAGTGTCTGAACGTCACCGTAACCTCAAAGCATGACATGGAATCCGTTTAAGAAAAAAGAAGAGGTCCAGGCTCCTGTTGAGCAGGCCCCGAAGAAGGCCGCCAATCCTTCTGAGAAAAAAGGCCGTCCTACCCCGAAGATGAAGCAGGCTCAGGCCGCCGGTATCCGTCCGCTGGTTCCGGTGGACCGCAAGGCCAGCGCCAAGGCCGCCAAAGCCCGTCTGCGTGAGAAGGAGAACGCCGAGTACGAGGCGATGCAGAATGGCGATATCAACCACATGCCCAAGGCGGAACGCTTGCCTTGGCGTATCTACATCCGTGATTATGTGGATGCCCGTTTCAACCTTGGCGAATGGTTCATCCCGGTGGCCTTCGCGATTCTGATCGTCTCCATGTTCGTCACTTCTTTGATGCAGAACCAGTGGGCTTCCATCATCATGATGGCGCTTATGTACGGTTACCTGATTGCCGTGATCATCGACGTATGGCTGATGTGGCGCAAGCTCAAGGCCAAGCTCATCGCCAAGTACGGCGAACGGTCCGTGTCCAAGGGCTCCCGCTCCTTCTCCTACGCTTGGAGCCGTTCGATTCAGATGCGTCGTTGGAGGCTTCCCAAGCCGCGTTACCCGAAGCGCGGTCACTGGCCGGCAGACTGATTGTCCATATATACTCTGGCTCCCCTCGTTGAGGGGCTGAGCCGTAAAGAAAACAGTCCAGTGGACTGTTTTTAGGCGAAGTGGCGGCGATAGCCGCATATGGCTCCCTAGCATGGGAGCCATACTTATATGTATCAAGGAGGCAATCATGAGCGAACAGTTTGATCTGGTCATCATCGGGGCCGGCCCCGGCGGCTATTCCACGGCCCTGCGCGCCGCCGAACTCGGCATGAAAGTGGCACTCGTCGAGCGTGACGCCACCGTGGGCGGCACATGTCTCAACCGTGGCTGCATCCCCTCCAAGGCGCTCATCACCGCCACCCACACCATCGACACCGTGCACCGTGCGGCCGAGCTCGGCGTCAACGCCTCGGTGAATGGCATCGACTTCGGCACGCTGCGCGACTATCGCCTGCGCGTGGTCAAGACGATGGTGGGAGGACTGGCCGGACTGCTTGCCCATCGCGGCATCACCGTGTTCCGAGCCAATGCCGCGTTCCATGCGGATGAGACCGCTCCAGCAACTTCCAACCACATCGTCCACCTCGTCCCTTCCCCCGACCAAAGCGACATCCTCACCTATCACAAGGCCGATGTCCCCGAGCCCAGCGGCCCCACGATGGACCTCACGGCCACGAACATCGTCATCGCCACCGGTGCCAAGCCACGCCCATTGCCCGGCAACCCGTTCGCCGGCGCCCTCATCGACTCCACACAGGCGCTGGAAGTCAACGAATTTCCCTCGTCGGCGGTGATTATCGGCGCCGGGGCCATCGCCCTTGAATTCGCCTCGATGTGGAACGCCGCCGGTTCGAAGGTGACCTTGCTGATTCGCAAGGACCGTGTGCTCTCAGCCTGGGACCGGAGAGCCGGCACCACGCTGACCCGTGAGCTCAAACGTCATGGCGTGAACATCATCACCCGCGCCAGCGTCACCCATGTGGACACCGGCGCGAACCTTGGTGCCACCGTGCACTACACGCGCGAAGGCCAGGACGGCGAACAAAGCGTCTGGGGCGAAATCGCCCTTGTCGCCATCGGGCGTGACCCGATCACCGACCCAGCATGGGGCGTGACGATTGACGACCACGGACATGTCGCCACGGATGCGTACGGCCGCACCGACAAACCGGGCGTATGGGCGGTGGGCGATGTGACGGCCGGTCACGCGCTGGCGCATCGTGCTTTTGAGCAAGGCATCGTCATCGCGGAGACCATCGCCGGACTCAATCCCAAGCCGGTGGACGAAGCCACCGTGCCGCAAATCGTGTTCTCCTTCCCCGAAGCGGCGTCGGTCGGGCTCACCGTCGAACAGGCGCAGGCGAGAGAGGATCTCATTGAAATCAAGGAGACCAACTATCCGATGCTGGCGAACGCGCGCATGCTGATGAGCGGCACGGCCGGTTCACTGACCATCGTCTCCGGCTGCGACGCGGCCAACCCGGACACCCCGCGCGTGCTCGGCGTGCACATGGTCTCCCAGATGGCCTCCGACATCATCGCCGAAGCCGAACAGCTGGTCGGCAACCATGTGCCGCTCGCCGACGCAGCCCGCCTCGTTCACCCGCATCCCACGTTCAGTGAAACGCTCGGCGAGGCGCTGCTCAAGGCCGACGGACGGCCGTTACACACACGCTGAGACCAACCAGCACAAACAAGTTCGGACCAGCGCACCTGATAAGATGTTGCCTAGTGTGTTTCGTCCCAACAAAGGAAGAAGTGATGGCGGAAAAGGACGCGAAGCCGAAGAAGCAGAGCACAATCAAGCAGATCATCCAGATCTACAAGTACACGGCTAAGGAAGACAAGGCCCTGCCGTGGCTTGAGGCCGGTGCTTTCCTGCTGCCTGTAGTCGTGATGATCATCATCGGTCTGATTGCCAAGTGGACCTGGCTGACCTGGATCTTCACCATGATCACCGCCATCATGCTCGGCATGCTACTGGCCACCATGATGCTCACCCGCCGCGCGGATGCAGTCGGCTACAAGCAGATTGACGGCAAGCCTGGTGCCGCCATCGGCGTGCTGAGCAACATGCAGAAAGCCGGCTTTAACTTCCCGCAGGAACCGGTGTGGATCGACCCGAAGACCAAGGATGCCATCTGGCGCGGCACTTCGATGAACGGCATCTACCTGATCGGCGAAGGCGAATACGGTCGCATCATGAAGGCGATGGATCGTCAGGAACACGATATCAAGGGCGTCACCGCCGGCTCCTCCATTCCGGTGTACCGCATCTCCGTGGGCCACGGCCCCAAGCAGGTGCCACTGGACAAGCTGCGTAGCACGGTGACCAAGTCCAAGAGCTATGAGCCCACGAACCACAAGAACGCACTGATCGCCAAGATTCATCCGCGTCGTCGCTTCCTGCTGACCAAGGCCGAGATGGAAACGCTGAACGATCGTCTGCGCACGCTGCAGGCCAAGAAGGGTTATGCCATCCCCAAGGGCATGGACCCGAACCACCCGCAGAAGATCTCCCGCCGCGCGATGCGCGGTCGCTGATCGGCAGCACACCACCAAATCGCACAGAAGCCCCGGAATCCGTTCAATCGGTTCCGGGGCTTCGTCATATGTCTCATAATCGCGTCCACATACATCCACCTACGTCACCTGTCAATATCCACTGTCCACGTTGCGGACACCTCTACCCACTCCCCCGATAGCCTCCGTTTCCATTCTGTAATGATGTTTCGTTGAAATAACGCGCCTGCGCGATTGTCGGCCACAGTCACGAAACATTCTCGTAACCCAAGTTTCGAGCCGGCGAAACGCGCTATTTTACGATATATACCGTTATATCTCATACGAAAGGAGCGGTCCCGTGACCGAACTCAAGTCCAAGGAAGACGTCGAGGCCCTTATCAACAAGGAAGGCATCGAGTATGTCTCCGTCCGTTTCACCGATCTTATCGGCGTTCAGCAGCACTTCACCGTGCCGGCTAGCGAATTCCTGAAGGACGCTTTCACCGACGGCATGCCGTTCGATGGTTCCTCCGTTCAGGGCTTCCAGGCCATCAACGAGTCCGACATGAAGCTGGTCCCGGACGTTGAGACCGCTTTCGTTGACCCGTTCCGCAAGCACAAGACCCTTGACGTGGCCTTCTCCATCGTCGACCCGCTGACCGACGAGCCGTACTCCCGTGACCCGCGTCAGGTTGCCGGCAAGGCCGAGGCTTACCTGAAGTCCACCGGTATCGCCGACACCGCCTCCTTCGCTCCTGAGGCCGAGTTCTTCATCTTCGACAAGGTGCGTTTCGAGAACGGCATGAACCGCTCCTTCTACGAGGTCGACTCCATCGAAGCTCCGTGGAACTCCGGTGTTGACGTTGAGGAAGACGGCACCCCGAACATCGGTTTCAAGAACCGCGTCAAGAAGGGCTACTTCCCGGTTCCGCCGATTGACCACACTCAGGATCTGCGCGACGATATGGTCGCCAACCTGCAGAAGGTCGGCCTGATTCTCGAGCGTTCCCACCACGAGGTGGCCGGCGCTGGTCAGCAGGAGATCAACTACCGCTTCAACACCCTGCAGCACGCAGGCGATGACCTGATGAAGTACAAGTACGTCGTCCACGAGACCGCCGCTCTGGCCGGCAAGGCTGCGACCTTCATGCCGAAGCCGATCGCCGGCGACAACGGCACTGGTATGCACTGCCACCAGTCCCTGTGGAAGGACGGCAAGCCGCTGTTCTACGACGAGAAGGGCTACGCTGGCCTGTCCGATCTGGCCCGCTGGTACATCGGCGGTCTGATCAAGCACTCCTCCTCCGTGCTGGCCTTCACCAACCCGTCCCTGAACTCCTACCACCGTCTGGTTCCGGGCTTCGAGGCTCCGGTCAACCTGGTGTACTCCGCTCGTAACCGTTCTGCCGCCATCCGTATTCCGCTGGCCGGCACCTCCCCGGCTGCCAAGCGCATCGAGTTCCGCGCTCCGGATCCGTCCTGCAACCCGTTCTTGGCCTTCTCCGCTCAGCTGATGGCTGGCCTGGACGGCATCCTGAACCACATCGAGCCTCCGGAGCCGGTCGACAAGGACCTCTACGAGCTGCCGCCGGAAGAGCACGCTGGCATCAAGCAGGTGCCGAGCTCCCTGGCTGAGGCTATGGACGCCCTGGAAGAGGACCACGACTTCCTCACCGCCGGCGACGTGTTCACCGACGACCTGATCGAGACCTGGATTGGCCTCAAGCGCGACGAGATCGACCAGGCTCGCCTGTCTCCGACCCCGCTCGAGTACGAGCTCTACTTCCACATCTGAGTTTGAGAGCTTAGCAACGTTGGAGTTCCGCCATTGCTCTTCTCTTGTGGGAGTCTAATGGGAGTCATTCAGCGTAACTAGAAAGAACCTCGTGAAATTCGTTTCACGAGGTTCTTTTTTTGTGTGTTGTGTTGTGTGTTATGCGATGTGTGTTGCTTCTGGAATATTCCAGCTGCGGGCCGCTACTTAGTCTCCCAACGCTCCTTGAGTACATAGGCGGCGGCTTTGGGCTGACGGTCGCGAGTGAAGACGCCCTTCTTGTTGCCGTCGACGCGCATGATGCCTTCACCGGTTTGGAAGTCGCAGAGGTTCCATACCTGCTCGCCCACCACTGCCTCGAACATGTCGAACACTTCGTGCTGCATGGTGAGGTACTCACACTGGTATTCCTCACTCCACTGCACGCTTGGCAGCTTGTGCGCACCGGCATCGGTGTCCGCACCGTATTCGGTGAACAGGAATGGCTTGTTGGGTTCGGTGTTCATCCATTGGTTCATCTCGTCGATGAAGGCCTTCTTGGCTCCGATGAGCTGATACCCGCCTTGCATATACCAGCCGTAATACCGGTTCAGGCAGATGACATCCGCGAATTGATGGCACTTGTCTTTGCCTGCGGCGGCCATCATCAGATTGGTGTAGGTCAGAGGACGATGCTGCGGATCGAGCGTGCGCGCGTAATCGAATATCTCCTTGAAATACGGCACGGCTGCCTCGGATGCCGAGTCGTTGGCGGCGTCGATGAAATTCCAAGCGCCGGAGGCCCCCGGCATTCTTTTCGTCGAAGGGGACAATTCAGAACACAACTGCCGACACAATCGTCAGGGAGGCCAGCGAGAACAGCGTGCTTACGAGCACGAAGCCGACCGCATACTCGGGCATGTTGTTCTTGCGACCGGTGAACATGGCAATGGTGGTCATGGTCGGCAGTCCGGCGATGACCGTAATCATCAGCACCATGTCATGAGTGATCGGCAGTTGCGGCAATGCGCCGGTCAGCGCGGTCAGTAGCGCGTAGAAGGCGAGCGGGAATGCGATCATCTTGGCGACTAGGCCAGCATAGAGTTCGTAGCGTTTGAGGACGCCCCACCACTTGGTCAGTGCGAACAGGCCGCCCAAGTAGATTAGCGACATCGGCGTGGCCATATTGCCGATGGTGTGCAGCGGCTTCAGGATGATGTCCGGCACCTTGACGCCGAGCAGAATCAGAATCAGGGCGAGCATCACGCCGATGAAGGCGGGATTGACGAATCGTTTAAGCAGGCCGAGGACGCGGGTGCCTGGCGAGGGGCGGACGACGGCCGGAGAACCACCGTTTGCGGCATTGCCCACCGAACCGGCGCCGTTCACCGAACCGTTCGCGACCGCACCTCGCGCGCCAATCGCGTTGCCGCCAGTCGTTTCGGCGACCGGCTCGCACAGCCATACGCCGTACGTCCAGAGCAGCGTCTGGTCGATGATCGACATCAGCGCCACGTAAATCGCGCCGTTCTGCGGCCAAAGTGCCATAATCAACGGAATGCCGATGAATCCGGCGTTGCCGAAAATAAGCGACGCCTGAAATACATGGCTACGCGAACCTTTGAGCCGCAACAGTTTGGCGACCAGCCAGAACACCAGGATGAGCAGCGCGTACATCACGGCGGTCAGCAGCATCACGCCCCAGTTAGCGGCAAGCTGCGCGCGGTCCGCACCATCGACGGCGTTCGAAAACACAAGCACGGGGATGAGCACGTTGAGCAGCAACGAGCACATGCCATCCAACGCCATCTGACCGTAGAATCGAAGCCTTACACATCCATACCCGACCATCAGCATGATCAGAAATCCGACCAACTGGCCAATCATGACGCCGAACTGCCCCATGCACACTCCTCTCGCTCGCGTTCCCCTGATTTCCTGTCACTGGTTCATATAGGCAGCCATCTGGACAGGCTCGGCGGCACACGCATCAGTATGTTCGATACCATCACATGCCAATCCACTTCTCGTTCAACCGTTCCCCGTGCTAATGCGCCGCCGGCCACCCCGTGTTGCCGGTGCTGCGCGAGCACCATTACACGTATTGCATTCCGGTGATCAGCGGGCGCAACGTGTGGGTCGGCGCGAACGTGTCGATTCTGCCGGGAGTGACCATCGGCGACAATTGCGTGATTGGCGCCGGTTCGGTCGTGACACATTCCATCCCCGCCAACTCCGTCACCTACGGCGCGCCCTGCGAGGTCGTGCGTGAAATCGGCGACAAGGACCGCGAGTATTTCTACAAAAATCGCAAGCTCGACGTGTGGGAGTGAGCTTTCGCGCTACTGCTCTTTGAGCTTAAAACGCTCACTGAATTGGCGGTCGCGCCAGTAGTAGACGTCGTCGCGTTCGTTGATTTCGCGAATTACCTTGCACGGGCTGCCATAGGCGACCGTGTTGGCGGGGATGTCCTTGGTGACCAGCGAGTTGGCGCCAATGACCGCGTTGTCCCCGATGGTGACCCCGGGCAGCACGGTGACATTCGCGCCGATCCAGACGTTCTCGCCGATGTGGACGGGCAACGAATACTGGGCACCCTGATAGCGCAGGTCCGGACGCACGGGATGGCCGGTGGCTACAAGCGTGACGTTGGGGCCGATCATGGTGTGGGATCCGATGAAGATCTCACCATCGTCCACCAGCGTCAGGTTGAAGTTGGCGTAACAGCGCTCGCCCCAATAAGTATTGCAGCCCCAGTTCGCATACACCGGGCATTCGAGGTACAGACCCTCCCCCGCCGCGCCGAAGAACGCCTGCATGAGTTCGGTACGGCGCTTCGGGTTGGTCAGCGGCGTGGCGTTGAGTTCGAGCTGGAGATCACGCTGGGCGGCCTGCAGATCAAAAAAGCCGTCCACATCATCCGGCAGGTAGACCTCGCCAGAGAACATAAGCGCCATTTTCTCGCGCGTCGCATCATCGATAATCGGCTTGGCGATCGGCTTGTCTTCGGTCATCATTGGCTCCTGTTCGGCGTTTTGGCGATTGCGTCGGTCGAACTATTCTGTCACAGACTCGTTTTCGACACCCAGCATCGAGCGCAGCCAGTCAAGGATTCAGATGTGCGATTGGCACCGTGCGGGCCTCACACTTTTCTTATTGAGAACGATTCGCCGTGCAGTCAAGCCCTCCATCCACCCAAAAAGGACTCGCTTTTGGCCGCGTCGTCGCGGTAGGCCTTGCCGAACTCGTCAATGAGCCCATGGAATTCCTGCAAATCCTTGACACTGAGGCTCGTATCCAGCACCACGGGCGAATAGGCCTTGTGGAATGCCAGATAGCCGGCTGGCACATCAAATCCGAGGAAGGCGAATAGTCGGCGAGCATAAGTATCGGCCACGAATGTGCGGCGCGAAAACACATATAGCATCAGGTCGTCGGCCGTTTCGCCCCCGATACCAAATAATCCGAGCAATTCGGTCCGCAATTCGGCGTCGGGAATATCTGCCGCGCCCTCAGGTGAGGCTCCGCAACGCTCCACATACCATCGGCTCAGTGACTGTACCGTCTTGGATTTGTTGACATAAAAGCCGGACGGGCGAATAAGTTCCTGCAGATGCGCTGGCCCCATAATCGCCAGCTTATGGGGTTCGAGCACACCCTCCGCGTTCAACGCCGCAAGCGAACGATTCACATTGCCCCACGCCGTATTCTGCGTCAGCACCGCGCCCACCATAATCTCGAATGTGGTTTCAGCCGGCCACCATCCGGTCGGGCCAAGGGCGGCAGCCATGGTGCGGTACAGCGATTCGATATACGCGGGAGAAGGAACGCCCGGCACCCGCTTTGCACTTCGATTATTCATAGTTGCCATCTACCATTCACCGCAATTCATGCAGGATTCGCCGCATGAACGGGATAGTGACTAGGAATGTCAGCACGTCGGACACCGATTGCGCCATTTCCACGCCGAGCACGCCGAACATCATCGGCAGAATCAGTACGATCGGTGCCAAAAACAGACCTTGTCGGCACAGGGCCAGGAATGAGGCGATGCCGGTGCGGCCCATGGTCTGGGTCATCATATTGCCCATCATGTTGAAGCCGTTGAGAATCACCGTGCAGCATTGGATGTGCAGCGCGGCCACGCCCACCGCCACCACGGCCGGGTCGGAGCGGAAGATCTCGACCAGTTGCGGTGCGAACACCCACAGCAACACCGCCAACACCACGAGCACGCAGGTGGCGAGCCGCACGCAGAACCAGTACCCTTCTTTGACGCGCGCGAACAGGCCGGCACCGTAGTTGTAGCCGCACACCGGTTGGAAACCTTGGCCGAGGCCGACGATCACCGAGTTGGCGCCCAACATAATGCGCATCACAATGGCCATGCCGGCGATGGCCGCATCGCCGAACGGATTGGCGGCAATGTTCACGCAGGTCACGGAAATCGAACCGGCGCCTTGGCGGATCAGCGAGGGCAGGCCACCGCCGGCCACTTCGCGCATGAGCAGCACATCCGGCCTGCAATTGCGCAGGGACAGTTTCATCACGCCGAATTTGCGGCTCATTGTGGTCAGAATCGTGAAGCTCACCGTCTGGCAGATGGCGGTGGCCAGGCCGGCACCAAAAATTCCGAGGTGCAGCACGAAGATAAACAACGGCGCGAGCAGGAAATTCAGCAATGCGCCCGAAACCAGCCCGATCATGCCGAACGTCGATTGCCCTTGGTATCGCAGCAGTCCGTTGAGTGCGAACGAACCGCATACACAGGGTGCGGCGACCAACAACGGCGTCAGGTATTGCACGGCGTATGGGGCGATTGTCGAGGTCGATCCCAGCATGACGACCAGCGGCCGCAGGGTCAGCAATCCGATTGTGGCAATCACCAAACCAGAGAGCACCGCACCCGCGAAGCCCACGGCCAGTAGTCGGGAGGCGCGCTCATTGTTCTGTTTGCCGAGTTCGCGGCTCATCGAGTTGCCCGCGCCGTTGCCAAAGAAGAAGCCGAGCGCCTGCATCACGGTCATGATGGAGAACGCGATGCCGATGGCACCGGACTGCGCGGTGCCGAGCTGACCAATAAAGAACGTGTCCGTGAGATTGTAGGCGGTGGTCACCAAGTTGGAGATGACGGCCGGCAAACACAGTTTGAGAATCAGCGGCTTGACCGGCTGCCCGGTCATCTGCCGATATTTCGCGTCCGCGCTTGCGCGTCTAATGCCATGAATCTGCACCATGGACGGCTATCCTACTCGCGCAGGGTCCTATGCAAAGGCGCGTTACCGCCATACGAGTCAGCGCAGATACCGCCCGGTGATGCTGTTCGGATTGGCCGCGATTTGTTCCGGCGTTCCGGTGGCGACGATGCGTCCGCCGCTTTCGCCACCGCCCGGACCCATGTCGATGATCCAGTCCGCATTGGCGATCACGTCAAGGTCATGTTCGATGACCACGACTGTTGCGCCGCTCGCCACGAGCCGGTCGAACACGCCCAGCAGCACGCGCACGTCGAACGGGTGCAGACCGATGGTCGGCTCATCGAACACGAATACCGCGTCCGATTGGGCCTTGCCCATTTCACTGGCGAGTTTCAGCCGCTGGGCTTCGCCGCCCGAAAGCGCCGGCGTCGGTTCGCCGAGCGTCAAGTAGCCGAGGCCCAAGTCGTGCAGGGTGGTCAGACGTGCGTGAACCTTCTTGAGGTCGCCGGTCACGGACAGCGCCTGGTCCACGCTCATTGCCATGAGTTGAGGCAGGCTCAGGGAAATGTTGCCGCCACCCTGATCCGTCGCCTCACTCAATTTTTCCTTGGCAGCTTTGCGTTTATCCGGGACCTTCATCTTCGCCGCTTTGCCCTTAGCCGCTTTAACCGCACGCCGAATCGCGTCGGCTTCGGACGCATAGCGGGAGCCTCCACAATCCGGGCATTCGATGGTCACGTCCGGCAGGAACTGCACATCGAGCGAGATTGAACCGGTGCCGTCGCATGTGGGGCAACGCAGTCGGCCGGTGTTGTATGAGAAATCGCCAGCCTTCCAGCCGCCCGCCTTGGCGCCGTCCGTGCGGGCGAAGGCGCGGCGCAATTCGTCGTGAATATCGGCATAGGTGGCCACGGTGGAGCGTACGTTTGCGCCAATCGGCGTGGCGTCGATGAGATTCGCACGATGGATGCCCTCGGCCTCAAGTTCACGCACATGTTCCGGCAACCGCTCCCCCGCCGCCTGCGCTTTGAGCGCGGGAATCAGCGATTCGAGCACCATCGTGGTTTTACCGGAGCCGGAGACGCCTGTCACCGCCACGAGCCGGCCGCGCGGAATATCAACGTCCAGCGGCTTGACCGTATGCAACTGGCTGGTTGTCATGCGGATGCGGCCAAGGTCGAACACCTGCGGTTCCGCCACGCGCTCACGGATGCGCGCGCTCACATTATCGGCCAAGAACGGCGCAATACGACTACTTGGATTCGCCGCCACCTCGCCGACCGTCCCTTGCGCGATCACATGCCCTCCTTCGGCGCCGGCAACCGGTCCCATTTCGATAAGATGGTCGGCGGCCTTGAGCACGCGCACGTCATGGTCCACGACCACCACGGAATTGCCGTCCGCCACCAAGTCATGCATCACGCCGAGCAGCCCATCCACGTTCGAGGGGTGCAGGCCAATGGACGGCTCGTCGAGCACATACAGCACGCCGGTGGTGCGGTTGCGCACGGCACGGGCGAGCTGCACACGCTGGCGTTCACCGGTTGAAAGCGTGGCACCGGCGCGGTCAAGCGCCAGATAGCCGAGGCCCAGATCCAACAGTCGGCGGGCCACGTCCAGGAATGATTCGCAGATGTTGGTGGCCATCGGCCGCATGTCGGCGGACAGAGATTCCGGCACGCCGCGCACCCAATCCACCGCCGCATCCAAGGTCATCGCGCTGGCTTCGGCCAGGTTCAGCCCGCGCACATGCGGGGCCCGGGCTGCGGCGCTCAGTCGTGTGCCGCCACAGTCGGCGCATGGTCCCTCCTTGAGAAATCGAGCCACGCGCTTCAGACCTTTCTCGTCCTTGGCTTTGGCGAGCGCGTTCTCCACCGTGTATACGGCGTTGAAGTAGGTGAAATCGAGTTCGGCGAAATCGTCGCCTTTCTTCGGCTTGTAAAGAATATGCTTTTTGACGGCCGGCCCGTTGAATACGATGTCGCGTTCTTCGGGTGTGAGTTCGTTGAACGGCACGTTGGTGCGCACGCCCATCGCGCCGCACACCTGTTTCATGAGGTCCCACATGAGCGAACCCCATGGCAGCACCGCGCCGTCGTCGATGCTTTTCGACTCGTCCGGGACCAGGGCCGCGCGGTTTACTTCGCGCACGATGCCGGTGCCGGAGCAGGTCGGGCAGGCGCCGGCCGAGTTGAAAGCGAGCGATTCGGCGCCGGGCGCGTGGAATTCCTTGCCGCAGCCAGCACAGGTGATGGGCAGTCCGGCCGCCACGTTCAGCGTCGACTCGTTGCGCGCCCCGCAATGCGGGCACACGTGCGAGGCGACGCGGGAGAACAGGAGTCGCAGGCTGTTGAGCAATTCGGTCATCGTGCCGAACGTCGAACGGATGCCAGGCACCGTGGGCCGCTGGTGCAGGGCCAGCGCGGCCGGCACGTGCAGCACTTCGTCCACCTGGGCGCGACTGGCCTGGGTCAGGCGGCGTCGCGTGTACGTGGACAGCGCCTCCAAGTAGCGCCGCGAACCTTCCGCATACAGCACGCCGAGCGCCAGCGAGCTCTTTCCCGAACCGGAGACGCCGGCCACGCCCACCAGTTCGCCCAGCGGAATGTCGATGTCGATGTTCTTCAGGTTATGCACGCGCGCCCCGCGCACTTCGATCGCCTGCGGCCGTTGATCGTCGCTCATGCTCGGCACCGCTCCGCCGCCGCGCTATCTGACCTCTGTTCAAGTGTCACGCCGTCACCTCTTTCTCGACTTCGCCCTTGGCTGCCGCCGCCTGAGCTTCATGGTCTCCAGTATCATCACGGCCAACGACGGCGGCCGAACGACGGACGAGAATCTTTCGTCTTGGGCACCGTCCGCCACCTGCAATTCGAACTAGCTGAACCAGCGTGACGATATTGTCGGCTATCGATCTGCCGTGATCGTAATGGACATCGTCGTCCGGAAGCACGTCACCTGTTCCGAGAGGAGTCGGCGGCGCGCTTTCATAAGGGCACACAATCCCAAGATCACACCCACAGATCAATACCGATCAATACTCGTACGTGATCGCGGGGTCGCCGATGGTCGGCGTCTGATCCAGTTTGAGGTTGGCCGAGCCGGCCGCGGTGGTCACGTCGTATTCGATGGTCACCGTGTCCTGAGGCGCCAGGGAGATGTCGTCCATGTAGGTCATATGGTCCTTGGCCTGCACCTGTGCGAAGGAACTGCCGTTCGACGCCGACACGTTGCTGACCTCGCCTCCGGCCGGCGTGTAGATGACCACGCGGTTCACCGCCACGCCTCCCTTGGCGTTCGCCGTGATGTATTCCGGCAGGGATCCGGCCTCGCCCGGCTGCAGGGTGTTGGTGAACGAATACGTAACGTGGTAGGTGTTGTCGCCGGTCCTCTTCACCGTCGACTTGCGCTGGATGTACCAGTCCATCTTCGAGGCCTGCATCTCGTTGGAGTAGACGCCGGTCACCGGGTTCTTCGCGTCGTTGGTGATCTCGCCGGTGACGCCGGCGCTGCGCAGCACCGCCTGATCCTCCTCGTGGAACGACCAGAAGTACAGGTGCCGCTGCTCGGCCATCCGGAGCATCGTCTTGGCGACGGTCATGAGCTTCTGCGTGTTCATGTCGCTGAACAGGTGGGCGACCGCCTGGGCGGCGGTCTCGCTGAAGTACTGGTCCTGAGCGGAGGGCGTCAGTTCCTTGTAGGCGCCGTTGAGCAGGAATTCGGCGGTGTTCGACCCGTTGAGCACGCGCCCGTCGGACAGAGTCACGTCGCCGGTGGCGCCGATCATCGCCTGCAGCGCGACGGGGTCGAGCGACATCACGCCGTCGGACGATCCGCCGAACGGAGCCGCCTGCCAGAACTTCTGGGCCATGGACGCGACGCGCGGGAAGTCCGGCGTGGACGAAAGATTATGAATGACTTGACCGAAGTACAGTCCGCTGTACAGCGTGCCGTCACCGTCCTGGTTGACGTCATCCAACGCGGCGTTGGAGGGGAACTCGGCATCCGCGTGGAACTCCCCCACCGCGATCTTGCCGTTGTCCGCGCTGAAGGAACCGGCCGAACCGATCAGGCCGCCGGTTCCGCGGATCTCGGAATTCGTCTGGGCAAGCAGCACGTAGTTGCGGGCGCCGTTCGCACCGAGGAAGTTCGGCAGCATGTTGAGCATGCCGCTCAGGTTTTCGGTCACCTGCGCCAGGGCGGCCATCTGCGTCTTGCCGTTCTGCAGCGCGTTGTTCACCACGCCGAGTTTGGCGTCGGGAAGATCCTGGATCGTCCTGGCCTGTGATTGCACGGACTGGTCGACCGTGGCAAGCTGCTGCGCCGCAGCGATGATCGGCTCCATGTTGAGCTGCCCATCGCCACTGGAGAGGCTGGCACCGGTCAGTGTGGTGACGACCTTGCCCAGCTGGGGCAGCGTGGTCTGCGCGAAGTCATCGATGGTACCGATGGCGGTGCGCGCCGTCTTCACGTCACCGCCGACCACGGGCATCTTCTCCGCCAGCGTCCACAGACCGCCGCTGACATCCTGCTTGGCGGCGGCCGCCTCCTTCTGGATGTAGCTCACGTCGGACAGCGCCTTGACCATGTCGTCGGTGGAACCGTCCTTGATGACCTTGGCCGCGTTAACGACATTGTTGAGGTGCGCTTTGGCGCTCATCGCCGACTTGTACAGTTTGAATCCGCTGAAGCCGGCCGCCGCGGCGCACACGACCAGCAACAGCAGTACGACGAGCAGCGCGTTGCGAACGCGATGGGTTGTCCTGGTGACCGTGCGTGCGTGTGATGGCATGGGCTACTTCCTTACGTTATGACATGTATCGATACTGGCTAGCTGCCCGGTTACGCTTTCGCTGGACGGGTAGCCCGGCGGACGGCACGTAGCAGTGCACGACGTGCACATCGCGTATGATGCCGGGGGTTGTCAGCGCGGCTGACTGGGGTGGCCGCGGACCGGTACCTGGACTTGCAGCTGCCCTCCGGCGATGCGTGTCACCTGCAGCGGGGAACGTCCGCTGCAGTTACGGCTATTACCGGCCAGCCGACAGCAATCGCTGGTTTAGTTGTTGGTCTTTTCCGGCTGGTCACCCGTTCCCATGAGCTGGCATGCACCTTTCAGCGAGTATCTCTCCTACCGCATGCCAGTCTACCCATGCCCGCGGGATAACCCAAAAAGCCTTGCAAGAATACCGAATTTCTTTACCTTTGGCCCTGATCGTTCGACGGCTCTCAAGACGGCGTAACCTCATCCAACCGGCCGATCCCCGGAGGCGGAACCAGCGGAATCCTCGTGACCGGGAATGCGATCGTTCCCGCTTGCGCGATGGCGGATGCGCGCAACGCCAACGACGCATCGACAAGCCACTGTATGGCACTCTCAAAATCCTTGCCACGTCCACCAGCTCACACCACGCCGTATACGAACTTCTTGTTCTCTTTCGCCAACTGGGAAGGAATTGAATCCCATACCTGATTGAGACGAAGCGTGGTGACGGCGGGACTATCACGCATATCAACATGTTTGGAGAAATCGTCACGATAATCGGAGACCAGACTATTCTGCAATTTACGAACCGCCGTGAAGTCAGGATTCGGCAGAGTACTGGCGAACGCTTCAACGATCTCCGGCATGCCTCCTGTATACATGAAATACCGCAGCCAAGTCATGACCCTGTCATGCATTACGTTAATTAGCGGAGAATCCTTGGACTCAAGCATTTCGGCCAAGGCATACTGTTTGCACGCATACAGGAATTCAACAAAAGACATAGGATACAGCTTGAGTCTACTGACCTTGCCAACCGGGAATGAAAACCCAGGATGCATGGCGATGCCAAGCGCCGATCCAGTGGCCAAGACGTCATACTCCGGGGCAGCTTCATTGAACATCTTCAGCGAAGTCATCGCCCTCGGCACCTCCTGTACCTCATCGAAAATGACGAGCGTATCCTCGGGAGTGATCCTAGTTCCGGACTCGATCGACAGTGCGGGAATCAGCCGTTCCACACTCAGATCCGCATCAAACAACATACGCATGTTGGCATTGTCGAAAAATGCGACACAACAGCAATACGTAAGGTACTTGACAATCTTTGATGGAGTCGTATACTCATATCTGTCAGGTACTTGACATAATTACTGAAGAGGATGAAAAAGACACACGACCAGCGACGCTTCGCTCGCTTCCTTATTAAAGGAGACCGGCATGAACATCACACATGACATGAGCAACGACCTCACCGAATACGACCCGGAATCCCGTCAAGTAGACGGACCGAACCCCATCGAAAACCGCATCAGCTCCTCCGCGGCCCGTGTTCCCGACATCATCAGCTGCACTTCCGGCATCACCGTCCAGGGCCGCCAACTCCACTCGTTCGCGTTCACCACGGACGCGGCCATCATCCGCAACACCAATGCCGACGCCATTCTCGCCGTATATCCGTTCACCGGCGAACCAGTCATCACCCAGGCCCTACTCACCGCGGCCCAGGCCCCGCTGTTCGTCGGCGTGGGCGGTGGCACCACCACCGGCCCGCGCGTCATCCAACTCGCCATGATGGCCGAGATGCAGGGTGCGGCGGGCGTGGTGCTCAACGCGCCGGCGCCGCCCTCCACGGTGTACGACGTGTCGCGCATCACGAACACCCCGGTCATCGCCACGGTCCTGACCTGCGATGACGAATTGGACGAGAAAATCGAGGCCGGCGCCTCCATCATCAACGTGGCGGCCGGCCGCAGGACGCCTGACGTGGTCCAGCAGATCAGGCAGCGTCACCCCTCCATCCCGCTGCTCGCCAGCGGCGGTTCGACCGACGAGTCCATGGCCGAAACCATCGTGGCCGGCGCGAACGCGCTGACCTGGACCCCGCCGAACGCGCAGGAGATGCAGCGCTCGATGATGATGCGCTATCGCGGCGAATCCACCGGCGACAACATGCAGCACTGACGTAAGGATTCCGAACATGAGCAGCACCAGCAACAACGCCGCCGTAACCGGAAACGACGCGGTCGACGACGTAATGGCCACGAGTCAATCGGCGGAGAACGGCACAAGCCACGACACCGCCGACGGCGATATCAAGAACGATGTTCTCAGCAGTTTCATCAGCATTGGCCGTATCATGGCGTATCGCGCGATACACAGACGGCTCGTCTCCCCCGGCGCCAAATCGCCGCGCGGCGAACATGCTTTCGACCCACGCCGTGGCCAAGGCCGCGTCTTGGCCACGCTCAGGGAATCCGACCAGACCAGCCAGAAGGACTTGGCCGCGATGTTCGGCATGAGCCGCCAGGCCATGGCCGAACTGTTGAAGAAACTGGAGGCCAGCGGTCACATCAGCCGCCGTCCATCCAGGCGGGACAGCCGCGTCATGATGGTCAGCCTCACCAACCAGGGCCGCAAGGCCGCCGATCTGCTGGGCAAAGCGCCCGACCAGACCTCCTCCATGCTGGACTGTCTCAATGAAACCGAGCTACAAACCCTACACGGCTACCTGCAGCGCATCATCGACACCTCCTCCGACGACCTACCGGCCTCGACCGCCGAGGATGTCAAAAAGTGTGAGCTGCTTATCGAACACCTCAAGCGCAGGCGAATGCCGACCGACCGCGCATAGTTTGCGAACAGCCCGCACGACTTGTGGCCGCATAAGCATGCGGCCACACAACAGTCCAGCCGCACAGTCATCCAGCCGCCCCTACAAACACACCCGATTCACCATTTGCACGACATCTTGCACCAAACCCTACTTTGAAATGCGGTATTTTGCACCAAAACCCCATTTTGAAATGCGGCATTCTGCACATACAAGGCAGAAAATGCTACTCCCATAAGGGATATTGATTTTCATCGACGAGGTGCAAGAGGCACCGGATGTAATGACCACGTCAAGTTTGATGTACCGGCGTCGCAATTCGGCGATTTGACGTTTCACCACATCTCGCTGATTGCGAAAAACAGCAAGTCGTGATTCGAGCGTGGCATCACCTTGCTTAGTCATATCAACAAAATCCTTGATCTCTGCGAGACTCATGCCCGTGGATTTCAGACATTCAATGAGATCAAGCAATTCAAGATCGCCGTCATCGAAGCATCTCCGTCCGAAACCAGTTCAAGCGATACCGGGCAAAAGACCTTGGCCGTCATAGTAGCGCAACGTATGTTCGGACAGCCCAGTCTTTCGCGACACCTGACCGATGGAATATCCCATGCCAACTCCTTTCCCTGCAGTCGAGCCAGTGTGAGTCCAGCCATATTCACGGATGTCCTATGCGGAACGGACACTCTTCGACTGCCTGAACCTTGCAGCCCAAACATGCATCAATCAGCACAAATCACAGACAGTGGGCCATATACAACGGCAGCTTGATGCGTTCTCCATCCACTTCGAGTTGGCGGGGATGCAGAACGTATTCCTTGCCCAATCGTTGGGCATACCTTTTGCGGAATTTGTCGAGCGAAGACACACCGTATCGTTTCGTGGATTTCACTTCGATCGGGCTGATGCGAGGCTTCATCGCGGCATTATCGTATTCCCGAACGATGAGGAAGTCTATTTCCATGGTTTTCGAGGCATCCGCCCTATCCAAGCGCGAGAAGAAATACAGTTTGCGCCCATTCGCCCGGAATTGCTGAGCCACCGCATTCTCCACCAGCATCCCTTCGTTGAGCGAGAGTTTATCGAACAGAATATCCCGGTACACATCATCCGGCGTTGTCTCTCGATCGGCAAACGCCTGCGACACCAGCAAACCGGTATCCGCCATATAGCATTTGAATGAATCGTTATCTTCGTACAATCCCAGCCCCACCAAAGGGTCAGTCGAATTACGGCACAGGTTCACCAAGCGGGCGTCTTCCAACCAGAAGAACGCCGAATCGTATTCACGAGATCGAGCCCCCTTATCGACCGATGCCAGAGTGAATCGTTTCTCATGCTTGGACAGCTGCCCTGGAATCTGAGCGAAAATGCCCCGCACGCGGCCGGCATCGCCATTGGCGAACTTGCCGATATCATCACTGTACAGCTGCAGGATGCCACGCTTGATCAAATCCACCTCGCCAAAATCGCGCTGCTCGACATAATCGGCAACCGCCTGCGGCATACCGCCCACCAGCAGATATTCGCGCCACAGCCTCATCGCTCGTTTGTGCAGCGCATCGGGCAACGGGACCAGACGCTCGAACGATTTGCGAATCGTTTCAGCAAGCAGCTCCTCCCCCATGGCCCAGCAGAACTCCTCAAAATCGAGCGGCCCCATGTCCATTTTCCGTTCCTCGGAGGGGATGACGATATTCGCCACATTCCTCTTGATGGAGATCAGCGAACCAGTTTCCACATAGTCATACCGGCCATCCGCAACCAGATATTTGATGAGCTCCCTCGCCGCCGGATACCGCTGCACCTCGTCGAAAATAATCAACGATTCACGCTCGTACAGTCGCTTGCGGTAATACGCAGACAACAGCATGAAAAATGTGTCAAAGTCATCACGCTGGTTTTCGAAGATGTCGCGAACGTCGCGCGGCAAACGTGTGAAATCGATGAGAATATATGACTTGTACTGAGTGCGGCCGAATTCCTCGACAATGGTGCTTTTGCCCACACGGCGAGCGCCTTCGATGAGAAGAGCCTCACGCCCACCCGCTTTTTGTTTCCATGCGATCAGCTTATCCAGCATCTTGCGCTTCAACATGAGCAATCACCTCATTACACGAAAACAACAGTATAGGCATATGCTATTCTACACGAAAACAGAAGTATAGAGATGGCCGATTCTACACGAAAACAACGGTATGGAAACATGCACCGAACCGGCTCACCCCCAATCTCTCCCCCATCACACCGGCGGCCTGTTCGATTGTGCGGTTTTGTGCGAATGGCTCACACGGTTCTTAGTGAGAACCGTTCTCTGCGCACCTGACCCTAGAACCGGATCAGCGCCTTGATGACCTTGCGCTGGTCCATCGCCTCGTAGGCGTCCTGGATATGGTCGAGGTCGTACTCGGCGGTGAACACGCGGCCGGGGTTGATCTCGCCCTTGAGCACCGCGTCCAGCAGACCCTCATCAAGGTCATAGTGGCGCACGGGAGCCGGGCCGCCCTTGATGCCGATGTTGCCGTAGAACGTGCCTTCGGCGCTGATCTCCACGTCGTGCGGCAGGCCCACACGACCAATCACGCCACCGCGGCGAATCAGGCCAATCGCCGTGTCGAAGGACTGCTTGGAGCCCACGCATTCGAGAACTGCGTCCGCACCATAGCCGCCGGTCATCTCCAGCACCTTGTCAATAGCCTCTTGGCCACGCTCGGGCACGATATCAGTCGCACCGAATTCGCGGGCGAGCGCCGCGCGATCCTCGTGACGGCTCATGGCAATAACGCGCGTGGCACCGCGCATCTTGGCGGCAATCACACCGCACAGGCCAACTGCGCCATCGCCCATGACCACGGCGGTGTCACCGGGCTTGACCTCGGCAGAAACCGCCGCGTGATAACCGGTGGACATCACATCGGAAATGGTCAGCAGCGATGCGAGCTGCTCATCGGAATAATCTTCCGGTGAACCGGGCACCTTGACCACGGTGCCGTCCGCCTCGGGCACACGCAGGTATTCGGCCTGACAGGCGGAGAAGTAGCCGCCGTGCGGGCACACGGATTCGAAGCCGGCCTTGCATACCGGGCACTTGCCGCAGCTGTATGGGAATGGCACAACCACGAAATCGCCGGGCTTGACGGATTCGACCGCCGCGCCAACCTCTTCGACCACACCGATGGACTCGTGACCCACCTGGCTGTGTGCGGCCTGTCCGCTCAGCCCACGGAAGAACCACAAATCAGAGCCGCACACGCACGTGCGCACCACGCGGATCACGATGTCATCATCCTGTTCAAGCATCGCCTTCGGCACTTCTTCCACGGTCATCTTGCCAGGCTCCACGAAAATCGCAGCTTTCATGGTTTCAGACATACGTTCATAACTCCTTGTTTTCCGGCATCGAGCGCTTAAGGCCCGTTATCCTCGTGTTCTATTAAACAATAATCGCCTTGCATTAACCAATAGCCATAAACCATGTTTCGCCATACCCATGAGGTATGGCAACAACCGAGCAATTCACTGCGATAGGCCAATATCCGAGATACGCTCACTGTTCGATTCGTCGCCATGAGTAATCTGGAGAACCGGCGATGGAACCCGCCTGAACTCGTTTCGAACCGCACACTGCTGATAGTTCCTACACACGATTTGATATTGCATGGAATCGTTGTGTCTTCAGCAGGATTCAGCGGTTTCAGGAAAGGCTATTATGGATTCGCAATCCCCATCCGCAGGTGCCCGGCCGATTACGCACACGACCACTCCCCCGGCGCACAAACTCCCCGATATCCATCTTGATATTGTGTTGGTCGTCTTCTGCGGCGGTGCCATCGGCACCGCGATTCGCTATGCGTTCGCGCAGATTCCCGCAGCCGGCAGCTTCCATACCGGCACGTTTGTGGCCAACATGCTGGCCTGCTTCTGCTATGCGGGTCTGACCGCCTATTTGGCCGGCTCTTCCCGGTTCGACACGCGTGCCAAGGAGCTCACCAGCCGTGGGCTCGGCATGGGCGTATGCGGCGGTTTGTCTACGATGTCGACGTTGGCATTGGAAGGCTTCACCGCGATTCGCGACGGTCAGGTGGCGGCCGGCATTGCCTATCTACTGGTGACGTTCGCGCTGGGTCTGGTTTGTGCGTCTGCCGGCGTGTGGGCAGGAACGCATCTGGCCGGCTCCTCGAACGCATCCGCCGAAGCGTCCGCTGATACGAATGCCGCTACGACCAGCAAGGGAGGTAAGGCGTGATGACCGTATTCCTACCAATCTTGGTCTGCCTGTGCGGCGGCGTAGGCGCCTCCTGCCGCTATCTGCTTGACGCGACCATCAAAACGTATTGGCAACGCGCATTCCCGCTGTCCACATTCACCATCAATCTCATCGCCGGATTCCTGACCGGTCTGGTTGCGGCGCTGGCACTCGGCGGGACACTTGATGAACCGTGGCGGCTAGTGCTGGCCACCGGTTTCCTCGGCGGCTTCTCCACGTTCTCGACCGCAATCAACGAAATGGTGACGCTCTTCCGCAAACACCGCTACCCCACCGCAGCGGCCTATCTGGTGCTGTCGCTGGGTGTGCCGGTCGTTGCTGCGGCCTGCGGTTTTCTCGTCTGACCGCCACGCCGATTCCCGACGCGGTCAGCGGTATCATTGCGAGGTCGAACGTCACAGGTACATCCGGGAGGTATATGGGCATGGCGAACAATGGAGCGGATGTGAAGCCGAATCAAGGTGTGGGCGCCACAAATACCTCGACCACAACGAATACTGCGGAAAATACCGTGGGCACGGCAACCCCGAAGCAAAATGGACTCGCCGTGCTGGGCAAGTATGTGGGTGTTTCCGCCACGCAGACCATTGTGGAGTATGCGACGTTCGCCATTCTGCACTTGATCGGCGTACCCTCACAGATCGCCAACGGCATCGCCGTGGTGTGTTCGGCGACCTACAACTTCGTGATGAACCGCAACGTGACATTCAAATCGTCCAGCAACTTCACCCGTTCCGTGGCGCTGTTCGTGCTGCTGTGGATCTGGAACTTCACGTTCAGCACGCTGCTGATCGGCTGGATGCCGGGTGCAACCGGGCTGAGTCCATATGTGGTGAAGTTCATTGCGATGGCCTGCCAGTTCGGCTGGGGTTATCCGTTGTGCAAGTACGTGATTTTTAGGTGACACATTCCAATTGCTCACTGTCGTTCGCCTTCGCCTATTTGTATTTGGAGCGCTTATCAGAAGAACAGCATCGCAACACCTGCAGCGAAGCACATGAGCAGAATCGATGTCAGGAAGCTGGCGAGCATCGGCTTCTTGCCCTTGGAAGCGATGGCCTTGAAGTTCACGTTGATGCCGAGCGCGGCCATGGCCATGCCGAGCACGATGTACGCAAAGTCCACGAGCTGCGGGGTGATGGAGGTGACGAACGGTACGAAGGTGCCGATAATCGAAGCGCCGATGAAGCCGAGCATGAACCACGGGAAGGCCACGGTCTTCTTGCCGGTGCTCTGAACCTCGGAATGCTTCTTCTCCCACCAGATGGCGATGATGATGGCCGCGAACACAAGCATGAGCACGCGGGAAAGCTTCATGATGGTGGCGATGTCCACCGCGCCGAACGCGTCGCCGCCCGCGACCGCGTGGGCGATTTCGTGCAGGGAAGCACCGGCGGTGATGCCCAGCTGGTCCTTGGTCATGCCGGTCAGCGGGCCGAGCGCGATCTCCAGCAACGCGAACACAGTACCCATAATGGCTACGATGGCCACGGCCATGGTCACGTCGTTGTCCTTCTCGTCCTGCTTGTCCTCAGGCACCTTGATGGAACCGGCCAGGCCCATGACGGCGGCCGCACCGCAGATGCCGGTGCCACCGGCGGTCAGGATGGCGAGCATCGGGTCGACACCGAGTTTGCGGGCGATGGCATAGCACACGATGATGGTCAGCGTAACGACCACAGCGGCGATCGGCAGACACTTGATGCCCTGCGTGAACAGCACGGCGAGGTTGAGCTTGAAACCGAGCAGGATGATGCCGAGGCGCAGCAGCTTGTTGGAAATCAGGCCAGCGGCGTCCTTGACGCCTGCCTTGCGGCCATCATTGGAACCGACGTAGGCACTGCGGATCGGGAACTGGATGATCATACCGATGAGCAGCGCGATGATGAGCGCGCCGAACAGGCTGAATCCGGGGAACTGCTTGAGCCAGGAGGCGAACAGCGAGGCCAGCAGAGTCAGAACACCAATGAACAGCATGTCAACGGTGGCAATGCGCTTCCACCATTTTGTACAGAACTCTCTCATGATGTCTATTGAAGCTCAAGCGTTTACATCGGTCAAATCATTGCAACCAATACATATCATCGATTTTGTCGATACCTAATTGATCTCCCTCTGATGAGAGAGGTGGCCGCCGCAGGCGGACGGAGGGAGAGAAACAACGTTCGCAACCTCCCCTCAGTCGACTATCTGACTACCCGCGCAGCGCAGCAATAATCGTCTCCGCCAACTCCCGCTGATCGTGCGTCAGACCGGATCTCGGCACCAGCGCATAGAACCGCCGCACAAACTCATCGCCAAGCTCCCGCTGCACCGGCACGCCCGCCGGCACGGCGGCTTCCGAAATCAACGACTGCCCGAACCCGGCGGACAGCGCCGCCACAATCGCCGCATTACTGGACACTTCCATCGTGCGTGCAGGCACAACCTGAGCGGTCTTGAAATACAGATCCGTGTAATACCGCACGCCGGAACCGTGTTCGCGCACCATCCACACGCCGTCAGGCTCCCCCGCCAACACCAGCCGGTCCTCGCACAGGGTGACGCGGTCCACCGAATCGTTCACGATCGGCTTTTCCACCACGCCGAGCTGCACGGCCTTCATGCTGACCCGTTCGAGAATCGCATCCGAGTTCATCACGTGTACGGCGAAGTCGAAACTGTCCATGTTCCGAGCCATCACCGGCAACGCCTTCGGCAGCAGAATCGCCGCGGTCGTGTGCGAGAACGACACGGCCAGCGGCTCACGCGCCTCCTGCACGCGGGCGATCTGCTCACGCGTATCCCGCCATAATCCGTCGATGCCGATGGCAGTCTGGTACAGCATCCGCCCGGCCTGTGTGGGCGTCACGTCACTTTTCGCATTGCGCACGAACAGCGGCGCGCCGACCATCTGCTCCAATTGGGCGATACGCGACGACACCGTCGACTGCGATACCTTCAGCTCATCGGCGGCCAGCGTGAACTGACCCACCTCGTATACGGCGACCAGGGTTTCGAGCAGAGGGAACATGGTTTAACTGTACGCTGTATGATGCACGAATATTTCAATTAGCTTGGGCGTAGCCCTAGGCCACGGACCTGGACCACCCTCAGTCTCGCTTCGCGAGCCAGCTCCCGACAGCGGAAGCCCAATGGCTTTCACATCACTATGCCTCGCGCAGTTTTGCGAGCTGCGCCTTGGCCTTGTGGAGTTTGGCATAGATCTCGTTGCGCTGGGCCGGGTTCTTGACACGCTGATGGTCACGAGTGAGCTTGTCCACTTCGGATTCGAGCCGAGCAATTTCAGTATGGCGAATGATGCGCGCATCCAGATTCTCGACCTCCGGCGTACCCAAAATGGTCTGTGAGCACAGCGATGCCCACAGCTCATCAATAGTAGAGCCGGCCAGCTCCAGCTGGGCCTCCCCCGCCGGCTGCCAGTCGCCGGCATATACCTGATAGATCGGCGTGTGCCCGGCACGCCCCGGTATGGCGCGGCGCACGGCGAACGCGCATTCCTCACGCGTGCTGCCCTCGAACGGCACGTCGCGTACGCACACGAACACGATGCCCGATTTGCGCTGTCCGGCGATCAGGTCGATGACTTCGTTCGGTATGCCGGTGGCTTTGGCCGTAAGCTTCAGTCCGATGACCAGCACTTCCGGGATCAGTTTGCCGTCCGCAAGCCCCGTGTTGGCCGACCGGGCCAACGCCAGCATGGTGATGGATTCGATCTCGTTCACCAATCGCTGCTTGAGTTTGCCGGAAATCGGCGCTTTGCCTACGAACAAGGCTTTCGGCAGTGTGCCTTTGGCTTCGGGAATCGCCGTGGAAACGGGCAGTCCCAGCGAAATTGCGGATACAGAACCACAGTGAGCGGCCTGTGCACCAGTCATCATCGACCTTCTTTCCCGGCCTGCCATCAGTGTCATATCCTCGCAGTGCAGCAGTCCGTTTATCTATTGGAAAGCAACACTAGCGCATCCAGGCCGGAAGTCGTGGTACATATCCATATCCTGCTGCGGTTATAGAAAATCCCCTCCGAGTTTCCTCGAAGGGGATTTCCTATAACGCTAGTTCAAGCGAAGATTCTTGTCTGATGAAAATCAGGCGAGGATCTTGGTCACACGACCGGAGCCGACGGTGTGGCCACCTTCACGCACAGCGAAGGTCAGGCCTTCCTCCATAGCGATGGGCTGAATCAGCTCAACGGTGAAGGTAGCGTGGTCGCCCGGCTGAACCATCTCGACGCCTTCCGGCAGCTCGATGACGCCGGTGACGTCGGTGGTGCGGAAGTAGAACTGCGGACGGTAGTTGGAGAAGAACGGCGAGTGACGGCCGCCTTCGTCCTTGGTCAGCACGTAGACTTCGCCCTCGAACTTGGTGTGCGGGGTGACGGAGCCCGGCTTGGCCACAACCTGGCCACGCTCGACATCGTCACGGCCGAGACCACGCAGCAGCAGACCGGTGTTGTCGCCAGCCTCGCAGGCGTCCATGGTCTTGTGGAAGGTCTCGATGGAGGTGACGGTGGTCTGCTGGGTCGCACGGATACCAACGATCTCGACCGGGGTGTTGACGGCCAGCTGGCCACGCTCGACACGACCGGTGACAACGGTACCACGGCCGGAGATGGTGAAGACGTCCTCGATCGGCATCAGGAACGGCTTGTCCAGGTCGTGAACCGGGGTCGGGATGTAGTCGTCGACAGCGTCCATGAGGTCCTTAACGGACTGGACCCACTTCTCGTGGTCCGGAGCGTCGTCGTGCAGAGCACCGTAAGCGGAGGTGTGGATGACCGGGCAGTCACGGTCGAAGCCGTTCTCGTCGAGGAGGTCGCGGACCTCTTCTTCGACGAGCTCGATGAGCTCTTCATCGTCGACCATGTCGCACTTGTTCAGGGCGACGAGGATCTTCGGAACGCCAACCTGACGGGCGAGCAGCACGTGCTCGCGAGTCTGGGCCATCGGGCCGTCGGTGGCGGCCACAACGAGGATAGCGCCATCCATCTGGGCAGCACCGGTAATCATGTTCTTCACGAAGTCGGCGTGGCCCGGGCAGTCGACGTGAGCGTAGTGACGCTTCTCGGTCTGGTACTCGATGTGGGCGATGTTGATGGTGATACCGCGGGCGGCCTCTTCCGGAGCGGAATCGATCTGGTTGAAGTCGTACTCCGGGTTGACATCCGGGAACTCCTCGTGCAGCACCTTGGAGATGGCGGCAGTCAGGGTAGTCTTACCGTGGTCGACGTGGCCGATGGTACCGATGTTAACGTGCGGCTTAGTACGCTCGTACTTTTCCTTTGCCATTACTTTTGTCCTCCTGGACGTCTCGTGAGTTTCCTGCACCCTTTCGCACAGGGACTCGCTTATTCTACTGGGTTTCTGGGTTATGTGCCACTTTGAAGAGCCAGAACCCAGTCAGCGGTATACGATATTACCGCTGACTGAAGACACTGGCTACTTCATGCAGTGGCGCGTGTCACTCGCCGCGCTGGGCCTTGATGATCTCCTCGGAGACGCTCTTCGGCACCTCGTCGTAGGAGTCCATCTCCATGGTGAACATGGCACGACCCTGGGTCTTGGAACGCAGGTCGCCGATGTAGCCGAACATCTCGGACAGCGGGACCTTGGCGTCGATGACCTTGACGCCGACACCGTCGGTCATGGACTGGATGTTGCCACGGCGCTGGTTCAGATCGCCGATGACTTCGCCCATGTACTCTTCCGGCGTACGGACTTCGACCTTCATGATCGGTTCGAGAATGACCGGCTTGGCCTTCGGGGCAGCTTCCTTGAAGCACATGGAACCTGCGAGCTTGAAGGCCATTTCGGAGGAATCGACCGGGTGCATCTGGCCGTCGGTGACGGTGGCCTTGACGCCCACGACCGGGAAGCCGGCGAGAACACCGGACTCCATGGCCTCCTTGACACCGGCCTCGATGGGGCCGATGAATTCGGCGGAGATGTGGCCGCCGGTGACCTTGTTCTCGAACTCGAAGGTCTTGCCCTCGGTGGTGTCGAGCGGCTCGAAGTTCATCAGGACCTTTGCGAACTGGCCGGAACCACCGGTCTGCTTCTTGTGGGTGTAGCCCTGGTCCATGACGGCCTTGCGGATGGTCTCGCGGTAGGCGACCTGCGGCTTGCCCTGGTTGCACTCAACCTTGAACTCGCGGCGCATACGGTCGACGATGATGTCGAGCTGGAGCTCGCCCATGCCGGCGATCAGGGTCTGGCCGGACTCTTCGTCGGTCGTGACCTGGAAGGTCGGATCCTCTTCGGCCAGCTTGGACAGGGCGATGCCCATCTTCTCCTGGTCGGCCTTGGTCTTCGGTTCGACGGCCACCTGGATCACAGGATCCGGGAAGGTCATGGAGTCGAGGGTGATCGGATCGTCGATGGCGCACAGGGTGTCACCGGTGGTCACGTTCTTCAGGCCCACGAAGGTGTAGATGTTACCGGCGTCAGCGCGGTCCATCGGGTTTTCCTTATCGGCGTGCATCTGGAAGATCTTGCCGATACGTTCCTTCTTCTCGCGGGTGGAGTCGAGCACGGAGTCGCCCGGCACAACGGAGCCGGAGTAGACGCGCACGAACACGAGCTTGCCGTAGAACGGGTGGGTGGAGATCTTGAAGACCAGAGCCGCGAACGGATCGGACTTGACCGGGTGACGGTCGATCTCGACGGACTCATCGCCAGGCTTGTAGCCCTTGATGGCCGGCACGTCTTCAGGAGACGGCAGGTAATCGACAACGCCGTCCAGCATCGGCTGAACGCCCTTGTCCTTGAAGGCGGAACCGCAGAAGATCGGGAAGGCTTCCTTGGCGATGGTGAGCTTACGCACGCCAGCGCGGATGTCTTCCTTGGACAGGTCGCCGTCCTCGAAGAACTTGTTCATGAGGTCGTCGTCGGCTTCGGCAGCGGCTTCCACGAGCTTCTCGTGGTACTCCTGAGCCTTGTCCTTGAGGTCGTCCGGGATTTCAGTGGTGTCGTACTTGGCGCCGAGCTCCTCGGTGCCGTTCCACACGTAAGCCTGCATCTCAACCAGGTCGACAACGCCAGTGAAGTCGTTCTCGGAACCAATCGGCAGCTGCATCACGATCGGAGTAGCACCCAGCTTCTCCTTGATGGTGTCGACGGAGTAGTAGAAGTTCGCGCCCAGCTTGTCCATCTTGTTGATGAAGCAGATACGCGGAACGCCGTACTTGTCAGCCTGACGCCACACGGTTTCGGACTGCGGCTCCACGCCTTCCTTGCCGTCGAACACGGCAACGGCACCATCGAGCACACGCAGGGAGCGCTCCACCTCGGCCGTGAAGTCCACGTGGCCAGGGGTATCGATGATGTTGATCTGGAACTTGTCCTTGGTGTCGTGGGACTGACGGCTCCAGAAGCAGGTGGTAGCAGCGGACTGGATGGTGATACCACGTTCCTGCTCCTGCGCCATGAAGTCCATGGTGGAGGCGCCGTCGTGGGTCTCGCCGATCTTGTAGTTCTTACCGGTGTAGAACAGAATACGCTCGGTAGTGGTGGTCTTGCCGGCATCAATGTGGGCCATGATGCCGATATTGCGGACGTCGTGGAGGTCCGAAATCTCTTCAGCCATCTTTTTCCTTAGTTTTACTCAGGGCGAGTGATTACCAGCGGTAATGAGCGAAGGCCTTGTTAGCCTCTGCCATCTTATGAGTATCCTCGCGGCGCTTGACAGAAGCACCGAGGCCGTTGGAGGCATCCAGGATCTCGTTGGCGAGACGCTCAGCCATGGTCTTCTCACGACGGGCGCGGGAGAAATCGGTCAGCCAGCGCAGCGACAGGGTGTTGGCGCGGTTCGGCTTGACCTCGACCGGCACCTGGTAGGTGGCGCCACCGACACGGCGGGAGCGAACCTCGAGGGACGGACGGATGTTGTCCAGGGCGCGCTTGAGCACAGCCACCGGCTCCTGGTCGGACTTCTCCTTGACCATATCGAGCGCGGAGTAGACGATGTCTTCGGCGATCGACTTCTTGCCGTCAAGCAGAATCTTGTTGATGAGCTGCGCCACCACGGTGGAACCGTAGATCGGATCGGGCAGCACGACGTGCTTCTTGGAAGGTCCCTTACGTGACATATCTCTTACTTCGCCTTCTTTGCTCCATACAGGGAACGACCCTGCTTACGGTCCTTGACACCCTGGGTATCGAGCGCGCCACGCACGATGTGGTAACGCACACCCGGGAGATCCTTCACACGGCCGCCGCGCACGAGCACGATGGAGTGCTCCTGCAGATTGTGGCCTTCGCCCGGAATGTAGGCGGTGACTTCGATGCCCGAGGACAGGCGCACACGAGCAACCTTACGCAGAGCCGAGTTCGGCTTCTTCGGGGTGGTGGTGTAAACACGGGTGCACACGCCGCGACGCAGCGGGCTGCCCTTCAGGGCCAAAGTCTTGGACTTCTTCGGCTTTGCCTGACGTCCCTTACGGACGAGCTGTTCAATAGTAGGCAACTTGAATTCTCCGATTCAGTGGTTTCTCTTGCTTTTGTGTGACCGCCGCACTGCACCCACACTTTTCAGCACACTCGCTTGGTATCCGCCTGTTGGCGGCACCCGACGAATCGGAAAAGATAGCCCAGTCCACCGGCCCGATGGCCTTCGCCCCTCCCGTCGGCGCATTACTGCGTGCGATCAGCGGTTTGAAGGATATCCCAGCATGCTCGCCTGTTACATAAGGCGTGCTGCTGGCACACACGAATACCTATATTACGATTCCTCCGGACAACGACGCGCCGGGCCACAACTCACTGGTTTGGGGACCTCTTGCGCCCCCGTACTTTTCCTCTCCTCCCAACGCAATATTCCAATGCGTCGCAAAACACACACCCAACTATTCTCCCAACGCAATATTCCCGGGAATGCGTCGCAAAAAGGGAACGCCACACAGCAGGTGCCCCCGCGGAGACTATGTCACACGGGGGCACCGCCAAGGAGGTTACATTATGTTTCTTTTCACCACATCCGCTTCTGTGTTATCTGTTTCCAGCACATCCTCGTGCTCTTCCATATCCGATGGGAACCTCTAGCGACCCGGCCTCTTTGCCGTATTACCTTGCCGCTTTCTGCATTACCAATTATAGCAAAACCGCCCTCGCGAAACGCCCGATACCTCAATCGGGAGTAAGCGGGAGCGGCTATGTTATGCGAGGTAGGAAAGGTGGATGACCGACTGACTGGAGTCGTGCCTTACCTGACCTTTCTCACCATTTCAGGATTTCAGGCAGCGACCTTGGCGGCCTTATCGGCGTCGAACGGGTGGGCCGCTGAAACGGTGCTCTTGGCAGAGCCCTTCTCGCCATTGTCGGAATCCCAGTGGATCTCGTGCTTGTCATCGTGGTTGCGCCACCAGCTGGACAGGATAGAGCCGGAGATGTTGTGCCACACGGAGAAGAAGGTGGACGGCACGGCAGCGAGTGGGTTGGTTGCGAAGGAGGTCAGGGCCAGGGTTGCGCCCAGAGCGGAGTCCTGCATGCCGACTTCGAAGGTGATGGCCTTCTGCTGTGCGTAGCGGAAGCCCTTCGGGTAGATCTTGTACATCAGCTTGGAGAAGCCGAAGCCCAGCGAGTAGCCGCACAGGTTGTGCAGGATGACCACCGGGATGGCCACCAGGGAGCTGGCCACGAACAGCTTCGGACCGTTGGCGGCAACGACCACGCCGATGATAAGCAGAATAGCCACCTGAGAAACGATAGGCAGGGCGACCGTAACCTTCTCGATCTTCTTGCCGAAGATCATGTGGCAGATCACACCGAGGGCGATCGGGAAGAGCACCACCTTGACGGCGTTGAGGAACAGGGACTGAGTCGGCACGGACACGTACTGAGAAGCGAGCAGCTGCATCAGCAGCGGAATCATGAACGGGGCGCACAGGGTGGAGAGGATGCCGATGGAGACATCGAGGGCCACGTCACCACGGGACAGGTAGCTCATCACGTTGGAGGAGGTGCCAGACGGGCAGCAGCCGACGAGAATCACGCCCACGGCCAGCGGGCCGGACAGGTGGAAGATCGCGCACAGGGCCACGGCGATGAGCGGCATGATGATGAAGTGAGCTACGGTGCCGACGATGACCATCAGCGGCTGGGTCAGGATGCGCTTGAAGTCGTCCAGCGTCAGGGTCAGGCCCATGCCGAACAGCACGATGCCCAGCATGTAGCCGGTGTACGCCTTGCCCCACAAGCTGGCGGCCGGCACGAAGTAGTTGAAGACGGCCCAGACGATGACGATGACCGTAAACCACTTGGTCAGCCAATCTGCAAAGGCTTTAACCTTTTCCATGGTGTTTCTCTTCCCTTGTTTGGTGTAGGTAACATCGCATGAAACTAGGCGGGTCGCGGTTGATATGAAACATAATGCTCACATTGCGAACACTCACGTAATCATTTCTGCAATCCCCGGTCGTACCATCACACCGTCGTGTGCCTTGACTTTTCATCAATCGCCGCACAAGACCCACTCATCCACATCCCGCCATCTGAGACAGCCCGCAGCCTGGCCCCAAGAATGAAACCGACCACTTGATTCCATCGCGACACACCGATGAGCACACATCCGCAAAGTTGTGTATAGTATTCACCTGTTGCGCGAATTCAGCTTGCTGAATACGGCACTATGGTGGCCATAGCTCAGTTGGTAGAGCATCTGATTGTGGTTCAGAAGGTCGCGCGTTCGAGCCGCGTTGGCCACCCCAGTAAAACCCTTCCGTTCGCGGAAGGGTTTTGTTTTTTCTCCCTGAATTCCCCGCTCCTGGGTTATAGGCCAAATAGGCATGCCGGGAACCACCGCGTTGTACACTCAGGGCATATCCAATTCACCGAACATAAGGACAAAAGGTCCGTCATGCTGTCTTTTGAGAACGATTACTCCCGCGCCGCCCATCCCGCGGTGCTTGAAGCCGTGGCTGAAGCCAACAACCATCTGTATTCGGGCTACGGGTCCGACGAACTGAGCGATCAGGCCAAGGCCAAGATCCGCGAGGCCTGCGGCCAGCCGGACGCGGATGTGTGGTTCCTCGTCGGCGGCACGCAGACCAACCAGGTCGTCATCGACACCATCACCCCGGCGTATGCAGGCGTGGTCGCGGTCGCCTCCGGCCATCCGAACGTGCACGAGGCCGGCGCCATCGAGTTCTCCGGGCACAAGGTGCTCACGATTCCCCAGCACAACGGCAAAATGGACCCGACCGAACTGGACGAGTTCTGCAAGACCTTCTATGCGGACGGCAACTACGAGCACATGGTGTTCCCGGGCTCCGTGTACGTCTCGCAAAGCACCGAATATGGCACCATCTACTCCAAGGCCGAGTTGCAGGCCATCGCCGATGTGGCGCACAAGTACGACATGCCGCTGTTCGTGGACGGAGCGCGACTCGGCTACGCGCTGACCACCACCGGCTCAGACATGACGCTCGCGGATCTGGCGACCATCGCCGACGTGTTCTACATCGGCGGTACCAAGGTGGGTGCCCTGTTCGGCGAGGCCGTGGTGTTTACCAAGCACAACACGCCGAAGCACTTCTTGACCCTCATCAAGCAGCACGGTGCCTTGCTGGCCAAGGGCTTTGTGCTGGGCGCGCAGTTTGACGCTTTGTTCACCGACAACCTGTATTTCAAGATCGCCCGCAACGCCAATGAGGCGGCCGATCGTATTCGCGAGGCCCTGCGCGCCAAGGGCTACACGCTCACTTTCGAAGCGCCCACCAACCAGATTTTCGTGACGATGGATCAGCCGACCATCGACCGTCTGGAGCGCGAGATCAAGCTCGGCTTTACCGAAAAGGCCGACGACACGCACACCGTGATGCGCATCTGCACCAGCTGGGCCACCACGCCTGAAGAGGTCGATCAACTTATTGAGTTGCTGTAAAACCCTTCGCTAATCTCTCCCTCCGTCATCGCTTCGCGATGCCACCTCCCTCATCAGAGGGAGGTTTTTTCGTAGATCCCTCTGATGAGGGAGCTGGCCACCGCAGGCGGACTGAGGGAAAGACCTCTCCGCAAACGAGAAGGCTCCTATTCCCCTATCGCCTTGCGTTCCATATCCACGAACTTGTGGACCGAGGCTTCCACGGAATAATGCGCCTTGGTGTATTCGGCGTATTTTTCGCCCCATTCGGCGCGCTCGGCCTGATGTGCAATCCACCAATCGATGCGTCGGGCCAGCAGGGCCGCGTCCCGCACGGGGAACAACGACTCGTCGATCAGCGCGAACTGGCTGGCCGCCGACAGTTCGGACGCGGCGATCACCGGCACCAATCCGCACGCCATCGCCTCGATCACGCTCACCGATTCGATGTCGGCAATCGAACAATGCACGAACAAATCGCCCGAACGCAACAAATCGGGCATATCGGCGTGCTTGTGGAATCCGATATCGGCCTTGCGCGCCAGCAAACGCCCGGCGCGGAACTTGAGATACTGCTTGAGCGGCCCAGTACCGGCGATCACCAGCTGAATATCGCCGGCGTGCCGGGACATCGACACCGCCTTGATCAGCGTAATCTGATCTTTCTCGCTAGCCAGTCGGCCGGAAGCGATGACGCGGAACGGCACGGGAGCCGAGGCATCCGGATCGGCCGGCTTCTTCGGCGAATACACCGGTGAATAACCATTGGAAATCACGTGCAACTTGGCTTTATACCCGTGCGCGCGCAACAGGCTCGCGGTCATTTCGGTGGGCACATGGATGTGGTCAATGTGCTTGTACAGCCAGTGCTTGAACAGCCAGTACAGGAAGCTGGAAATACCGGGAATGCGACGTAGCGGGCCGGCCGAATACAGCACGTTCTCCGGCTGCAGGTGGAATCCGGCAGTCACGGGAATGCCCATTTGGTGGGCGACTTTAGCGGCACGACGGCCGAATTTGAACGGCATATAGATATGCACCACATCCACGCCTTGGAAGGCGGTGCGGAACAACGTGTCGCTGGGTTCGGCGAATTGCATGAGCTGCTTGGCGGCCACCCACGAGACGAGCGGCACCTTATTCACGCGCGCCGGATATTCGGGCGCCCCTATACCGACAAGCCTCACATGATGGCCTTGCCGCTCCAATTCTGCAGCCCATTGCAAGGCCGAATTGGAGGTACCGTTGCCCTGATTGCCCACCGTATCGACCACAAGAGCGATAGTCAGAGGACGATCAATGCTCTCTTCAATCCCGTTTTCGCGCATTGCCCCATCCTAAACCACCGCGCTGCAATGGCGTCGGCCGCGCTGCATGAACGCGTATGAAATGGTATGGGCTGCCGCATTTTGCCCAATATTGAATCACGCGCTCCGCAGCGCACGTCGCCGAATCCGAGCCCCGCATAGGCGAAATCATCGCGGCATGGCAGAATGTGGGTATGACTGAGAACGCCGTAAATACTGCCGTGACTTCCACCTCCTCTCCCGCAATTCCCGCCGAGACTTCCGCCGTCTCCCCCGCAACTCGCGCAGCCAACCGCCCGCTGGGCACACCGCTGGGCAAGCACCCCACCCGCGTGCTGTTTTTGGGCGCTGGTGAGCTGGGCAAGGAAGTGGCCATCGAGCTCATGCGACTGGGCGCGTGGGTGTGCGCCGCTGACTCGTATGCCGGCGCTCCGGCCCAGCAGGTGGCGCATGAATATCGCGCGTTGGATATGGCGAATGCCGCCGAATTGCAGGCATTGTTCGATGAAATCAAGCCGGACATCATCGTGCCCGAGGTAGAGGCCATCGCCACCGATGTGCTGGCCGGTACTGCGGCCGCGGGCGCCCAGGTGGTGCCGAGCGCCGAAATCGCCGCGATTTGCATGGACCGCGAGCGCCTGCGCGTACTGGCCCACGAAGAATTGGGCTTGCCGACTACACCGTATCGTTTTGCCGGCTCGCTGGAAGAGCTGCGCGCCGGAGCTTCGGAAGTCGGCTATCCGTGCGTGGTCAAGCCGGTGATGAGCTCGTCTGGTCACGGCCAGTCGGTGGTGCGTTCCGCCGACGCCATCGATGCCGCTTGGACCGAAGCGCAGGAGGGCCGCCGCGCCGCCGATGAGGGCGATGTGTCGCGCGTGATCGTTGAGGCGCTTGCTCCGCTGGAGCGTGAGCTGACGGTACTGACTGTTTCTTCGTCCGCCGGCATTGTGACGTGCGCGCCGATCGGCCAACGTCAGGAGTCCGGCGATTACCGCGAGTCCTGGCAGCCGGCTACCGAACCCGATGGTGAGGCCGAGCGGGCGCGCGACATCGCACGTACCGCCGTTGAAGGCTTGGTGGCCAAGGCTCAGGCGGCCGGCGAAACCGGTTGGGGCGTATTCGGCGTGGAACTGTTCGTGCTCACCGACGGCTCGATTCTGTTCAACGAGGTCTCCCCCCGTCCGCACGATACCGGTATGGTGACAATGGCCTCCCAGCGTCTGAGCGAGTTCGCGCTGCACGCCCACGCGATTCTCGGCCTGCCGATCACCCCCGAGCATGTGTCGCTCACGATTCCGGCCGGCTCGGTGGCGGCAAGCCATGCGATTGTGGTGGCCGGCGACGGTGAGGTCGAGTTCACCGATGTGGCCGCTGCTCTGGCCGAACCCGGCACGGACCTGCGCATTTTTGCCAAGCCCGAAGTGCATGGCCACCGCCGCATGGCCGTGGCACTGGCCGTCGGCGAGTCCGAAGCCGACGCCCGTGCCAAGGCCGGCCTCGTGGCCGATGCGTTGACGATTACCGTGGAGTAGTCCACGGCCTGATCAGCTCAGCATGGCCTCAATATTATTGCCGTCCGGGTCGTGGATGAACGATCATGACGAACCTCCTTGTACCATTTCGTCACTCCCATTATCGTGTGTATATGGCCGAAGAGTCATGTTTCGTCTATTGACGAACATCTGAGTATTCACACGCGCTTCTGCAGATACCTTCATGCCGGAAGGCTACACGACCGGAGACGAGCTGATCGTACTGGCCAATGACGGCCGCCTCCGCCATCCCAACAGCGTATGGCCGTTCGATGCAGCGACGTATGATGCGCCGGCCGCATCGTAGCGTCATGCTGAGTGTTGTTGTAGCCCTCGATTGGTACCCTTTTACCGTTAGTTCACCCAGAAATTCCACTCCTGAAAGGTGAGTCATGGAGAAGCTGGAAAAGCTCTACGAGGGCAAGGCCAAGCAACTGTACGCAACCGACGATCCCGAGGTTCTGTGGGTCGAATACAAGAACACCGCCACCGCTGGCGATGGTGAAAAGAAGGAAGACTTCACCGGCAAGGGCCGTCTGAACAACCTCATCACCACCATCATCTTCGACCTGCTCAAGAAGCGCGGCATCGACAGCCACCTTATCAAGCGAGTGGACGACACCGGCCAGCTGGTGCGCAAGGTGAACATGTTCCCGTTGGAGATCGTGCTGCGCAACGTGGCCGCCGGCCACTTCTGCTCCCGTCTGGGCGTGGAGGAAGGCCTGCCGCTCAAGGAGCCGGTACTTGAGTACTTCCTGAAGAACGATGATCTGCACGATCCGTTCGTCAACGACGATGACCTGGTGGCCCTCGGCGTATGCACTCGCGAGGATCTCGCCGAGATCGCCCCGCTGGCCCGCAAGATTAACGAGGCCCTGATCGAGATCTTCGCCAAGATCGACGTCAAGCTGGTCGACTTCAAGATCGAAATGGGCCGCGCCACCGACGGCACGCTGCTGTTGGCCGACGAGATCACCCCGGATTCCTGCCGTCTGTGGGACCAGAAGGACCACTCCGGCAAGGTCGAGCACCTTGACAAGGACCTGTTCCGCCGTGGTCTCGGCAGCATCATCCCGGCCTACGAAGAGATCGAGGAGCGCCTCGCCGAACTCGCCAAGTCCGAAGGCATCGAAGTCGCCGAGTAATGCATTATCTGGCTCCCCTCTCGAGGGGAGCCAATTGTCTTTAATTTCAAGAAAGGATTTCCATGGTTTTTCGCGTGTACGTGGAAAAGAAGCCCGGCTTTGATGTCGAAGCCCAGCAGCTTGCGGGCGAACTGCGCACGATCCTCGGACTGACCGGCCTCAAGGCCCTGCGCATCGTGAACCGCTATGACGTCGAAGGCATCTCCCAGGAGCTGTTCGACCAGACCGTGCCCACCGTGTTCAGCGAGCCTCAGGTGGACAATGTGGCCTACGACCTGCCCGACTTCGCCGGCGCCAAGGTCTTCGCCACCGAGTTCCTGCCCGGCCAGTTCGACCAGCGCGCCGACTCCGCCGCCGAATGCATCCAGCTCATCTCCCAGGGCGAGCGCCCGACCGTCCGCTCCGCCAAGCTGTACGCGCTGGAAGGCGACCTGACCGACGCCGACGTGGACACCATCAAGCATTACGTGATCAACCCGGTCGAGGCCCGCGAGGCCAGCCTGGAGACCAAGGAAACCCTGAAGACCCAGGTGCCGGTGCCCGGCAAGGTCGAGACCATCGCCGGTTTCAACGAGATGGACGCCGAAGCCGGCCAGAAGTTCATCGACGAGCGCGGTCTGGCCATGGATCTGGCCGACCTCGAATTCTGCCAGAAGTACTTCAGCGAGGAGAGCCGCGAGCCCACCATCACCGAAATCAAGGTGATCGACACCTACTGGTCCGACCACTGCCGTCACACCACGTTCGGCACCGAGCTGGACGAAGTGACCATCGATGACGCCACCGTCAAGGCCGCCTTCGAGCGTTACCTGGCGATGCGCCACGAGCTCGGCCGTGACGCCAAGCCCGTCTGCCTCATGGACATGGGCACCATCGGCGCCAAGTGGCTCAAGAAGAACGGTGTCCTGACCGGCCTTGACGAGTCCGAGGAAATCAACGCCTGCACCGTCAAGGTCAAGGTTGACGTGAACGGCCACGACGAGGACTGGCTGTTCCTGTTCAAGAACGAGACCCACAACCACCCCACCGAAATCGAACCGTTCGGTGGCGCGGCCACCTGCATCGGCGGCTGCATCCGCGATCCTCTGTCCGGCCGCTCCTACGTGTATCAGGCGATGCGCGTCACCGGCGCCGCGGACCCGACCGTGCCGGTCTCCGAGACGCTGGAAGGCAAGCTCCCCCAGCGCAAGCTCGTGACCACCGCCGCCGCCGGCTACAGCTCCTACGGCAACCAGATCGGTCTGGCCACCGGTCAGGTCGACGAGATCTACCACCCCGGCTACGTGGCCAAGCGCATGGAGGTGGGTGCGGTCGTGGCCGCCACCCCGGCCGACCATGTGCGCCGCGAAACCCCGGCCCCTGGCGACAAAATCATCCTGCTGGGCGGCCGCACCGGCCGTGACGGCATCGGCGGTGCCACCGGTTCGTCCAAGGCGCATAACGTGGAATCGCTCGAACTCGACGGCGCCGAAGTGCAGAAGGGTAACGCTCCGGTGGAGCGCAAGCTGCAGCGTCTGTTCCGCCGCGGCGATGCCTGCCGTCTGATCAAGCGCTGCAACGACTTCGGCGCGGGTGGCGTGTCCGTGGCGGTCGGCGAGTTGGCCGACGGCCTGTTCGTGGACCTCAACACCGTGCCCAAGAAATATGAGGGCCTGGACGGCACCGAGCTGGCCATCTCCGAATCCCAGGAGCGCATGGCCGTGGACGTGGCCGCCGAGGACGTGGACGAGTTCCTGGCCTACGCCCGCGAAGAGAACCTCGAAGCCACGGTGATTGCCACCGTGACCGAGGACCCGCGCATGGTGATGACCTGGAACGGCGACAAGATCGTGAATCTGTCCCGTGAGTTCCTGGCCTCCAACGGCGCTTCCAAGCACCAGACCGTGCATGTCGAGGAACAGCAGTCCTACGAGACCCCGTGGGGCGAGGGCACGCTGGCCGAACGCATGAACAAGCTGGTCACCGACATCAACGTGGCCTCCAACAAGGGCCTTTCGGAGCGCTTCGACTCCACCATCGGCGCGGGCACCGTGCTCATGCCGTTCGGCGGCAAGCGTCAGCTCACCCCGAACATGGCCATGGTCGCCAAGCTGCCGGTGTTCGGCGAGACCACCACCGCTTCGGCGATGGCGTGGGGCTTCAACCCGTACATCATGTCCAAGAACCAGTTCACCGGCGCCTACCTGTCCGTGGTCGAGTCGCTGGCCAAGCTGGTCGCGGCCGGCTTCGAGCATGAGAAGGCCTACCTGAGCTTCCAGGAGTACTTCGAGAAGCTGCGCGACGAGCCGGAACGCTGGGGCAAGCCGGCGGCCGCCGTACTCGGCGCGCTGATGGCCCAGGTGGATCTGGGCGCCGGCGCCATCGGCGGCAAGGACTCCATGTCCGGTTCGTTCGAGGATCTCGACGTGCCGCCGACGCTGATCTCCTTCGCCGTGGCCGTGGGCAACATGAAGCGCGCCACCTCCCCTGAATTCAAGGACGCCGATCACCGTATCGTACGCATCGCGCCGCGCTACCTGGCCGACGGTCTGACCCCGGACAAGGATGCGCTGCTTGAGGTGTTCTCCGTGATCGAGGAGCTCACCGACTTCCACGATGCCCTGGCCGTCTCTACGCCGGGCTATGGCGCCACCGCCGAAGCCCTGTTCAAGATGACGCTCGGCAACCGCATCGGCGTGACCCTGAACAACAGCATCGCCGTGGACGACCTGTTCACCCCGGCATACGGTTCGTTCATCGTCGAGCTGGCGGACGATGCCAAGCTTCCGGCCGTCTCCAATTTGGTCGAGATCGGCGAAATCGGCACCACCACCTCCGAGTACGTGTTCAAGGCCGCCGGCGAGACGCTGGACCTGGACGCTGTGCAGGAAGCTTGGGAGTCCGGCATCGAATCCGTGTTCCCGTACCGTTCCAAGGGCGAGGACAAGGGCGCGACCGTCGAGACCATCGACTTCCACGCGCCGAAGAAGACCGTGTACGTCGGCTCTTCCGTGGCCAAGCCGCATGTGGTGATCCCGGTGTTCCCGGGCAACAACTGCGAGTACGATTCCGCCGCCGCCTTCGAGCGTGCCGGCGCCGATGTGACCACACTGATCGTCAACAACCTGACGCCGGCCGCCGTCGCCGAATCCACGCAGGCGTTGGTCGACGAGATCAACAAGAGCCAGATCGTGATGATCCCAGGCGGCTTCTCCGGCGGCGACGAGCCGGACGGTTCCGCCAAGTTCATCACCGCGTTCTTCCGTGCGCCGGCCGTCACCGAGGCCGTGCGTGACCTGCTGAAGAACCGCGATGGTCTGATGCTCGGCATCTGCAACGGCTTCCAGGCGCTCGTCAAGCTGGGTCTGGTGCCGTACGGCGACATCGTGCCGATGACCGACGCCTGCCCGACGCTGACCTTCAACACCATCGGCCGCCACCAGAGCCGACTGGTCCGCACGCGCGTGGCCTCCGACCTCTCCCCGTGGCTGTCCAAGACTTCGGTCGGCGACATTCACACCGTGGCCATCTCCCACGGCGAGGGCCGCTTCGTGGCCTCCGACGAGGTGCTCGCCCAGCTCAGGGCCAACGGCCAGATCGCCACGCAGTACGTGGACGAGACCGGCACCCCCGGCATGGACCTGGATGTGAACCCGAACGGCTCGCTGCTCGCCATCGAGGGCATCACCAGCCCGGACGGCCGCGTGTTTGGCAAGATGGGTCACTCGGAGCGTTCCGGCAACGGCCTGTACGTCAACGTGCCCGGCAACAAGTACCAGCCGATCTTCGAGGCCGGCGTGGAATACTTCACCGCCTGATAATCGGCGCGTATCGCGTCTGATACGGCACACAGGGAAGGAACTCTCGGGTTCCTTCCCTTTTTTGTTCATGCCGGTCATGGGCTAAGGTTGGGGTGTTCGCACTACCGAATCCGCCGCTGAAAGGACCTGTCATCATGCCGATCAACGAGGCATTGTTCGCCGCGATGAAGGCCGCCAGCTACATCAAGCCCAACGCGGGCAAGTCGTACAAATTGCAGCGCGTGGCGGAAGAGCTTATCGCCAAGCAGGCACCCGACAATCCGAAATGCCGTGTCGAGGACGCCTTCGCGCCTATGGCGGATGGATATGCCGTACCATTGCGAGTGTTCACGCCGCTGGTCGCCTATGGAGCGCCCCTGCCCGAAGCCCTGGAGGAATCTTCCGCCAATGGCACGCCCGTGGCCTCGGCAATATCCGCGATTCTGCCCGCCGTATTACCCAAAGTCCTACCCAAAATACTCATCAAGGAAAGCACGTCGAGCGGCAACGCCGACGGTATTTCCGGCAATGCCAACACGGAACTTCCCTCAGTCACGCCGCGTGGCACGATCCTGTTTTTCCACGGTGGCGGTTGGACCACAGGCGGCATCAACCTGTACACGCAGGCTTGCGCGCATATGGCCGTACGTCTGCAACGCCGTGTGATCTCAGTCGAGTACCGGCTGACTCCTGAATACCGCTTCCCTACTGCTGTTGAGGATTGCTATGAGGTAGCCCGGCAGCTGTTTGCTGGGGAATTGCCGATTTCTGGGGTGGGTGGTTCTGTTGATGTTGATCACCCCCAGTCGGCTGCGCCGACAGCCCCCGCCGGCGGGGGCGATATATCTGCGACAATCCCAGCACCGGATCCCGACAGCATCGTGCTGTTTGGCGACAGCGCGGGCGGCAATCTTGCGGCCGCCGTCTCGCTCATGGCCCGCGACCGCGGCGAGTTCATGCCGCGCACGCAGATGCTGCTTTACCCGGTAGTCGGCAACGATTACAATCCCGAGACCAGCCCGTTCGAATCGGTGCGGACCAACGGCACCGACTACATCCTCACCGCACAGGACATGGCCGACTACATCGACATGTACCGTTCGTCCGTGGCCGATCTGACCAATCCGTATTTCGCGCCGCTCACCGCGCACGACCTGAGCAATCAGCCGCGCACGCTGGTGTTGTCCGCCGAATACTGCCCGCTCAGAGACGAGGACGAAGCGTACGCCCGTCGCCTGCAATTGGTGAACGACAACGTCTCCTGTTACCGAATTCACGATGGCATCCACGGCTACCTGCTCAATACGTCGGCCGTGGGACTGGTGGCCACCACCTACCGAATCATCGAGCATTTCCTCGACGGCACACCGCTGGAACCAGCTCCCGGCACCGGCACCACCGCCAACGCACCGGAGGGAGGCGACGCGTGGCAAGACGTACTTGGTACCGACTAGACAACATCGGCAAGTTCTACTCCTCCCAGGCTGGCCGCTCCTCGCAGACCGTGTTCCGCTATTCGGCCGAGCTGGCGGACGGCATCGATCCGGACATCCTGCAGCACGCGCTCGACCATGCCATCGCCCAGTTCCCGAGCTTCAACGTGCACCTGCTCAACGGCATGTTCTGGCATTACCTCGAACAGTCAGACGGCCGGCCGCTGGTGGAGCCGGAACATCTGCCGATATGCTCGCGACTGCATTACGGGCCCAAAAGCATGCTGTTCCGCGTAAGCTATTTCCGCAATCGTGTCAATCTCGAGGTCTCGCACATCATTTCGGACGGTCGCGGCGCCATCAACCTGTTCAAGTCGCTGCTGCACGCCTACATCGCCGAGCGATACGACGTGCCGGGCGTGCCTTCGGATTACGACGGTTCGGATAGCGACAAAGCCGAAAACAGCTTCGACAAATACTACGAGAAAGACAAGGCCGGCGCTGCGCCAGGCACGAAGATCTACCGGCTGGCCGGCCCCATCGACCGGGCCGCGCCTACGTTCATGGAATACCACGTCAGCGCCAGCAAGGTGCTTGGTGCAGCGCATCAGTGCGGAGTGAGTCTCACCTCCTACCTCATCGCCGCGATACTGTGCGCGATTCGCGACGTCATGCCCTCGCGCGCCCGCAATCGCGCGATTCGCGTGGATATTCCGGTCGACTTGCGCGCCTTCTTCAGGTCGGAGACCGTGCGCAACTTCTACGGCATGACTTACGTGGCGTACACGCCGGCCGAAATCGAAGCCGATGAGGACTCCGCGAAAACTTCCGCAACAAGCCCAGACGCAGCCGGCGACGGCCAGCAGTCCGCCGCCCGCACCGCGCACGGCAACGGTATGGGTGGATTGCTGACCGATGAGCCGTTGGCCGACATCGCCCGCCATGTGCAGGAGCAGCTCGGCCATGCCACCAGTCGCGAGCGCGTCGAATCGCATATGAACCGCATGATTGCGCTGGAAAAGAATCCGGTGCTGCGTCTTGCGCCCTCCCCTGCCAAGGACTGGGTGCTGGAGCTGGCCCGGTTCATCGCCGACCGCGAGACCACGACCACCGTCTCGAACCTTGGCCGAGTCACCTTGGACGAACGACTCGCGCGCCATGTACGTTCGGTGAGCTTCCTCACCACACCGGCCAGCCTGAATTTCACGGTCTGCTCGTTCGGCGACGACCTGAGCATCGGCATCTCCACCATCTACCATGATCTGAACGTCATCAAGAACCTGTGTCGGATTCTCGCCGCGCAGGGCATCAGCGGCCGTATGAACATCGCTGGCGTGCATGTGGAGAAAGGAGCGTCGGCATGAAGCATTGCGATGCCTGCACCGTCGATTTCACCGGCGATATGGCCCGTTGCCCGCTCTGCCAGAACGAATTGCGCGGCGAGGCCTCCCCCGCCGCATTCCCCGCGCAGCAGATCTATCTGCGTCCGAGGCGTTTGGCGGTGGAAATCATCACGTTTGTAACCGGCGCGATTTTGCTGCTGCATGGCTTCTTCAGCTATCTGTTTTCGTGGCCGATACCGATTGCCAGTGCATCGGCGGCCGCGCTGATCATCAGCGTGCTGTTCATCAATAGTGCGATTCTGCACGTGCCGCGGCCGCTTCGCCTCATGTTTCGATATTTCTATATCATGCTGGCAATTGCGCTGGTCTGGTTTGTGGCGACGATGAATCATGTCGTCACCATGTTCGTCATACCGATCACGTGTCTGGTTTCGCTGGTCTTTGACGTGGTGCTGCTTATCGTGCTGCGGGCCAAGGCCATTGACGAGTACGCCAAGTATCTGGCGTTCGACATCGTCGCTGGTCTGATGCCTCTGACGTTCATTCCGCTCGGCTGGGCTCCGTGGGATGTACTGGTGATGGTCAGCGGGCTGGTCTCCCTGCTGGTGCTGCTCGGCCTGCTCGTCTTCGCCCGCCGTCAGCTCTTCTCGGAATTCGGCAAACAGTTCTCGGCCTGATTGCCTCGTGCGCTCAATCGCCCGACTTAGGATGGAAACCATGAGCGAACATGTGGAGCATGGGTTTGGGCCGGTGTGGGATGGCGAGTCCCGGGTTTTGATTTTGGGATCGATGCCGAGTCCGAAATCCCGAGCGGCGGCGTACAGCCGAGGCGAGCATCCGCGAGAGCGGCAGCAGGTAGAGGAAGGTCGCGGCGGCCAGGCTGAGTGTGGGCGCGTTGATGGTGGCAAGCGGCACGGCACCGGCGATCGACCAAGGAATCAGCGGAGCGATCACCACGGCACTGTCTTCCAAATCGATAGCTTGTGCGGAGCGTTCGGATTCGTCGTCGCCGTACAGCCCACCGCACAACTGGTGAGTGAGCATGATGGTGAGGGTTTGGTTGCAGGCGAGCGCCGCCGCGCAAGTCGCGGTAATCATGGTGGCACCACATGCGCCGATGCGATGACCGAGCATCTCGATGACCTGCTGCAGCCGAGCAAGCATCCGCGTCTCGGCAAAAATGCCGGCGTAGGCGGAGGAGATACAGACAGTGGCCATCACAGTGAGCATGGAGAGGATGCCGCCGCCGTCCAGGAGTGCGGCCACCTGCGGATTTTGCGCATGGTAACCGAAAATAAGCAGCCGCAACAGTTCTGCCCATTCCATGTGCTGCACGCCCACGCATACCGCGACCGAGGCGGCAATGCTGGCGAGCATAAGCAGCCGAACATCCACACGCAGCAACGCCAACACGATGACCAGTAATGCTGGAACTAGGGTAAGCCAATGCAAATCGAAGGCCGATGAGAACAATCCGCCGATATCGGTTATGCTGCTTGCGTTGGTTGAAACAGCCGCTCTAGCCGAGCCAGCCGAGCCAGCCGTAGCAGCCGCACTAGCCGCACCAAATCCGGAACCACCGCTCGCGCACAGCCACTCCACCACCGCAGCCGCAACGTATACCACACAACTCAGCACAAACGGCACCGCACCCGTGCGCAGCATGCGGGCAATAGTATTGAACAGGTTCGTATGCGTAAGCTGTTTGACCAGCAAGGCACTGGTGGAAACCGGCGAACAACGATCGCCCACATAGACGCCCGCAAGAATCGCGCCACCGAGCATCACCGGGTTCGCCTGCATCGACAATCCCAACGACATGCAGATGGTGCCCATAGTCGCCGCACTGGCGAACGACGACCCGACCAGCACCGACATCGCCGAGCACAGTAGAAACGACAGCGGAATCACCGTGGCGGCGTGAATCACCGCGGTCGAATGGGCCACGATGAAGGCGATGGTCCCGCTGGCCCGCCACAGCGAGGTCAGTACGCCGATGAGCACGAAGGCCACCACCACGGTCCCCGCGGACCGTACGCTGCCGGCCGCACGGCTCGCCATCGCGCGCAACGAGCACCGGCGAACCAGCCCATACCCCATGAACAGCAGCACACCAACGAACAGCGCGGGAATAATCGACCAGCCGAGGGCGACGCTGGCAAACAGCACCGCACAGAACAGCAACATCGTGCCCGCTTCCAGCATGCGATCCTCTCCTCTTCCGGCTACAGCCTCATCTCAGATTCCATCTCATGACCCGCAGTCGCAAACATCAACGCTATTCGCACGAGCCATGACCTAAGATAACAGGAGAAATACAGACTAAACTGATATCTATTACAGGTTTAATACTGTGGCATTGATTCGCGCCACGACACGTCATACACACACCACGCAAACGCCATACACACGGGAGTATCGCCATGAACTTTCTCAGCATCGAATACTTCGCCGCCGTGGCCTCGGAACATAGCTTCAGCAAGGCGGCGAAACGGTTGGGGATCACGCAGCAGACGCTGAGTGCGAACATCGCCGCCCTAGAGCGGGAGCTCGGATGCACGCTTTTCGTACGCCATGTGCCGCTCGAATTGACCTATGCCGGCACGGTGTTCGCGCGATATGCGCAGCGATTCCGCCGCGATCGCGATGCACTTGGCCAAGAAATGCGCGACATCGCCGGCGATCAGGCCGGCGTGCTGCGCGTGGGTGTTGCCTACACGCGTAGCCGGGCGATCATGCCGCCGATTGTGAAGGCGATGCAACGTGACTGCCCGAATATCATCGTTGAACTCATTGAGGGCCGCAACGATCAGATTCAACAATGGCTGGCGAACGGCGATCTTGATCTGGCGGTGGCGGACTTCGCCGGGAAACCGGCCGGCATTGAACTTATGGATTTCTATAACGAGCGCATGGTGCTGGTCCTCGCACAATCACTGTGGATGGATTTGGCCGCTACCGGTGGCGCGGCGAATGGCCAAGTCGATGCCGTCAGAACCGCGCCGGACGAGCGCGCCATTGCCGCAGGTGACCTTTCCTCACTGGAGCATTGCCCGTTTCTCCTAGGCAGCCCACAAGATATTGACGGACGCATTGCCGATCTGCTGTTCCGCCGTGCCGGTTTTGAGCCGAAAGTCACAGCCCGTTCGGATAACGTACTGACTCTGCTGGAACTGTGCCATTACGGCATGGGTGCCTGCCTATGCCCGGAGCGGTTCCTGCCAGCGCTGCTTGACGGCGAACGGTTGCGTACTTTGCGCGTGCTGGATTGCGGCCCGGATACCGCATATGCCATTCAGTTCGGCGTTCCGGCCACATCGTATCGGTGGAGCGTCATTGATGATTTCATTCGTTGCGCCCGCGAAGTCACCACCGGCGTGTCGCAATAGCCGCCAACTTGCGTTCAAGTGGGGTTGAACTGTTTCAATAAGAATTGTTAGCGTTCACGGCCGGCCATGAAGAGACGACGGTGACGATTGATTATCAAGGAGCACACATGAAGTATCGCAGCGTTGGCAAGTCGGGACTGAAGATCAGCGAGGTCGCACTGGGCAGCTGGGTCACGGATCTCAAGGGCACGGCGGCTGAGGACGTGGCCAAGGAGACCGTGAAGCTCGCCTACGATTCCGGCGTCAACTTCTTCGACTGCGCGGACGCCTATTCTGGCGGCGCGGCCGAACGCTTCCTCGGCAAGACGCTGAAGCAGTACCCGCGTAAGGAACTGGTCATTTCCAGCAAGGTCTACTTCCCCACCGGCGAAGGCGTGAACGACCGCGGCCTGTCCCGCAAGCACATTTTCGAGAGCATCGACCAGACGCTGAAGAACATGCAGACCGATTATCTGGACATGTACTTCTGCCACCGTTTTGACGAGACCACCGACCTTACCGAGACCTTGCGCGCGATGAGCGACCTGGTCGCCCAAGGCAAGGTGCTGTACTATGGCGTTTCCGAGGAGTGGGGTTCGGCTCGCCTTGAAGAGGCCCAGCGCATCATCGACCGCTACAACCTGTACCCGATCACCGTGGTTCAGCCGCAGTACAACCTAAACGACCGTTACATCGAGCATGAGATCATGGGCACCTGCCGCAAGCTCGGCATCGGCATCACCACGTTCTCCCCGCTCGCGCAGGGTCTGCTGACCGGCAAGTACCGCAAGGGCCAGCCGCTGCCGGCCGGCTCGCGCGCCACCTGGCAGTCCGACCACCAGATCAACGATCTGCTGACCGATGAGAACCTCGACAAGGTCGAGCAGCTGCGCAAGGTGGCCGACGAGCTCGGCACGAACCTGCCGGTGCTTTCCATGGCATGGATCCTGCAGCACCCGGAGATCAGCTGTGTGATCGCCGGCGCCTCCAAGCCCAGCCAACTGGAGAACAACATGAAGGCCGCGGGCTTTGTGATTCCGGCTGACGCGATGGCCGAAATCGACAAGATCACCGGCTTCCACCGCTTCGAACGTCACGTAGGCTGACGAATCTGAGACTTCCTCCAACGAGAGCGATTGTCAAGCGCCGAAATCGGTATCGCCTTGGGCTTCGGCCTGAGCGATGGCGGTTTCGGCGTTTTTTGCTGTTTGCTCGATGACTTGGTTGTAGCCGGTCAGGGCCGCGAACGGCATGAACTGCGCGGCCCGCTGGTGGCGGGACATGTGCGGATGCTTGCGCGACTGATGGTGCGGCAGGTTGATGATGTCGTCGTACGCACGGGTCTCTTGCAGGGTCATGCGCGATGGCCTCCGATCTGACGGTTGCGGTCCTGACCGGTGGCACCGTCTTCCATGTCCATGGCTTTGATGACGGCGTTGCGGCCGAATTTACGTTTCACATCCAGCAGCGCACGCTGGATATCATGCTCTCCATCTTTTTCGCTGGTGGAATCGGATCCATACGATTGGGCCCCGTCATCACCGAACAAGTCGAGCTGTTCATAGCGTTTGCCGGCGGCCAGCTCCTCCGGAGTGGCCACATCATCGGCGATGACGGTCAACCGCCTCACAAGCAAGCGTGAATCCACAATGCGCTCGTACAACATCGTCATAGCCTCACGAATACGTGCCGACGACGAGGTGAAATCACCCAAACCAATCGACCCGACCGCGCTCTTGGGCACCTTGCGCCCAAATCGGTCGATGGTCACCGGCCCTTGATAGCTTTTCGCCGCCCGCTCAGCGGCACGTTTCATCGCATAATCAGCGCACGAATCGAGCTTTGACGAATCAAGACTGCCGATGTCATAGCCGACGGCGAGCGTCAGTCGGTTCGTCAGCACGCTTTTATCGACCAGATCGAGGGCCAGCGCATCAGCCATCTCCTTGGTGATCAGCCGGGCCGTGGCATAGTCGGCGGGGCCGGTGAGCACCTGCCCACTGCTAATGCTGTGCGCACCTGGCTCATAGGATCGGATATCCGCGATTTCGCACGGCTCCCAGCCCCACGCATGGTCGATGAGCAGTTCGGCATTGACACCGAACATGCGATACAGCAGGTCTTCGTTGTAGTAATCCGAAGCACGACCCACCGAGCATCGGGCGATATCGCCCATGGTCATCAGTCCGGCATGCTCGAGCTTCTTGGCATAGCCGCGCCCAACCCGCCAAAAATCGGTGAGCGGACGATGATCCCAAAGCAGCCGACGATATGACATTTCATTCAGTTCGGCCACGCGCACGCCGTCCTTGTCGGCGGGCATGTGCTTGGCGACGATATCCATGGCGACTTTGGCCAGATACATGTTGGAGCCGATGCCGGCAGTGGCGGTGATGCCGGTTTTGGTGAGGATTTCGCGCACGATGGTTCGCGCCATCGCATGCGGCCCCATACCCAGCGAGCGCAGATATGGCGTGGCGTCGATGAACACCTCGTCAATCGAGTAGACATGGATGTGCTCGGGTGCGGCGTATTTGAGGTAGATGCCATATATTTGCCCGCTGATTTCCAGATAGTGCGCCATGCGCGGCTTGGCGATGACCATCGAGGCTTTGAGCCCCGGCGAGCGTTCCAGGTCGCACGCATCGCAGGACTCCCCGATTAATCGGCCGCCGGGAGCATGGACCGCGCGCTCGATGTTGACTCCATTCAGGCGCTGTTTTACCTCAAACAGCCGCGCACGGCCAGGAATGCCATAGTTCTTCAGCGAGGGTGAGACCGCCAAACATATTGTCTTATCGGTGCGGGTTTCATCGGCCACCACCAGATGCGTGGTCAACGGGTCGAGCCCACGAGCCACGCACTCCACCGAGGCATAGAAGGACTTGAGATCAATGGCAATATAGGTATGCTCGCGTTGCGTCGATACCGTTCCGCTGCCCATCGCCATCACCTCCTTACCACCGCTGGCCCGACCAGCATATCAACACAGTCGAACATTTGTTCGATGCAACATGCCTGTTCGAAGCTGCCGAAGTCGACGCACGCAACGCGCCCAAGCACGCTCTTCACCCACGCCACACGCGCAGCGGCGGAGCAGCGGCATGCATGCGTACCATGGGGAATATGAAGAAAAGCATTACAGCAGACAGCGATTTTGCAGCGTGGGCGGCAGCCCGATCCCAGAAGACGAATCGATCACTGGCAGGAGCCCGACTCGCGATTCCGGAGCCACAGAAGCATGCCGAAATCAAGTCTCAGGCCCAGCAATGGGGCATGACCGTCGAAGATGCCACGATGACCGACGAGCACAACGAGGAATTCCTATGCGACGGCACACAAAGCATCGATTCCATCACCGATATGCGCAAGGCAAGCGGACTGGAGGCAATGGAGTACGCGGAACAGCACATGCCGGTATTACGCGACACCATGGATAGCCTCACCACTCGCGTCGATTTCTCAGGCATTCGTATTGCCGTCTGTCTGATACTGGAGCCAAAGACCGCGATTCTGCTGCGCAAGCTTAAGGCCGCCGGCGCAATCGTCGGCGTATATTGCGGCCCGGATTCCACGGATCCCCGAGTGGCGGAACAGCTGCGCCGGGAAGGAATCACGGTCGAATCCAGCCGAGACTGGACCGCGGAACAGGCGCACGAGGCGGCCCTGCACCTGCTGGACGAAATACAGCCGGACATCATCATCGACGATGGTGCCAGCTTCGCCCGTCTCGCTTCGCTCGAACGCCCCGAACTCACGGCGAACCTCATTGGAGTGGCCGAGGAAACGACCAGCGGCGTACGCGCGTTCCAGCAGATGCAGGAAGCGGGAGCCCTCACCTACCCGGTCGTAGCCGTTAACGACAGTGTGCTGAAAACCGGATTCGACAACGCCCACGGCACTGGGGAGACATGCGTGACCACCATGCAGCGCATTCTCGGCGAGCATGCATTCGACGGTAAGAACGTCACCGTCATCGGCTACGGCCCGGTCGGCCAAGGCTTCGCACGGCGCATTCGCGCGCTTGGCGCCGAAGTCACCATCTGCGATATCGATCCAGTGGCTTCACTCAAAGCGGTGTTCGACGGCTTCGCCGCACAAGACATTGACGAGGCACTCCCTTGCGCGGATATGGTGGTGTCCGCCACTGGCGTGAGACATACGGTCACACTTGAGCACATGCGCGCAATGCACGAGGGCGCGGCGCTCGCAGTGATCGGCGGCATCGCCAACGAAATCGCCTTGGACGAGGTAAGCGACTTCACCCCACAGGTCAACAGGGACACCGTGCAACTCAATGTTCCCGACGGACCAACGCTCACGCTAATCGCCGACGGCGATGGCGTGAACTACACGGTGGGAGGCGGCAATCCAATCGAGATCATGGATCTGAGCTTCGCCGTACAGGCCAGCGCCGTCGCATATCTTCTGGAACATCGAGGCACACTGGATCACACGCTTATCAGACTTGACGCAGCGACCGACCAGCGCATCGCCGCCAGCGCGCTCAAGGCGCGCGGATACCGAGCCAGCCATGCCGTGGAGGACAACGGCTACAATTGGCGACTGACCAGATTCGCGGAAAACGACCGAGAGAACGCCGACCGATAGCCATAGACACGGCACCGAGCACAACGCAGCGAGGAGAATATGACCGACAACACCTGGCCGACCGTCGATACCGAGCTTATCGATGATGTGACACTGTATTCCGCCAAACTCATCATCCCCGTGACGGGCCCCGTCATCATCGATGGCGCAGTTGCCATACATGGCGACCGCGTGGTTCATGTAGGTAAACGCCGCTGGGTGCTGAAGGCGCTGAAGCAGGAAATGACGGCTCACGGCACCATCCATGAACGGCATTGGGATGGGGTGCTCACCCCCGGATTGATCAACGCGCACACTCATCTGCAGTACAGCGGCATGGTGCAGGTCGGGCAAGGCACCTACGATCGGTTCCGCGCCTGGGAACTGGCATTCAACGAGGTGTACGCCGAGGCGCAGAAGACCCAGCCATGGAAGCAGTGGGCCGAGGACGGCGCTCGCCAGATGGTCGAATCGGGAACGACGGCCGCCGCAGACATCGTCACCGATTTGGACGCCGCCGGCGCGCTGGCTTCGCAGGGCATGCACGGCATCGCTTATTGGGAGGTAATGGGCTGGCACAACGCCGAATGGATGGAAAAGGGCCGCACTGAGCTCATCCGGCAGTTGCGCCGGATGAACGAGGAGCAGCTGCCAAACCTCGGCATCAGCCCGCATGCTCCGTATACGCTGGAGTCCGAACCGTTCGTTGATCTTCCAGACATTGCTCGTCAGCTGAACATGCGACTGCATATCCATCTGGCGGAGACCCCGCTCGAGGCCGGCACTTATCCGCCGGTGCTCACCACTTATTCGGCGGCCGACTGGAGTGACCACGATTGGGAAAGCTACCGGCAGCTCAAGGAAGTGGGCAAAGGCGCCTCCGCCATCCAGTTCGTCGATCAGCTTGGCTCGCTTGGACCGGATGTGCACATTGCACACGGCGTGTGGGCCAATGGCGAGGATCGGCGTATTCTACGTCAGCGCGGCGTGGGCGTGGCCTTGTGCCCCCGATCGAATCGCATTACCAACACCGGCAAAGATGCACCGGTGCGCGAATACCTCGAGGAAGGCAATCTGGTAAGCGTGGGCACCGATTCGCTCTCCAGCACGCCGACCCTCGATCTGCTTGATGATGTGTCGATGCTTTACGACCTGGCCCGCGAACAAGGCTATGCCAGCGACGATCTGACACATCGCCTGATTCGTATGATGACGCTGGGCGGCGCCGCCTCCATGGGCATGCACGTGGGCCGCAACCGCATTGGACAAATCAACGCGGGCGCATTGGCTGATTTCGCGTTCTTCGACATCCCCGTCGACACATCATCTCCGGCCGGCATCGAAGAAACGCTGGAAACACTGGTGAGGCACGGCGCAGGCACGAACCGAGCCACGGTGATATCCGGGCGCGAAGCCTACAACAACGCCTGGTGACACCGCTGACCTGACCTGATATCAAGAAGCCAAAAACCAGCAAACCCGCCAAGAACAGGAGATCTCATTATGAGCGTCGCTTTGCAAGACATGAGTCCATACGCCCGGTCCATAGTGGAACGCCTTGGACTGGAAACCCACCCCGAAGGCGGCTGGTACACGCGTGACTGGCAATCCCCGCACACGGATGAGGCCTCAAGCCGACCGCTATCGTCACTGATTTACTTCCTGCTGCCCGAGGGAGATGCCAGCGCCTGGCATAAGGTCGATGCGGATGAGGTCTGGCTGTGGCATGGCCCGGCATCGGTCAAACTGGAGCTCGGCGGCAGCGACGAGACTCCGGAATCCGACGAATCCAAGCGAACCGTAATCACCTTGGGTTCCGGCATCACCACCGATCAGGCCGACGTAACCGTATCGGGACATGCGGTCGTACCGGCTGGCGTCTGGCAGCGCACAGTGCCAGGCCAGGGCGATGCGCTGGTCTCCTGTGTGGTCAGTCCGGGATTCGTATTCGACGGCTTCACACTCGAACAGTGAACGCCATTTCGCTCTGCGCCAATATGAGATATCCGTCCGCTTACGCGCCAGATTGCGCGGCTCTAGTCGGCCATAAGCAATGGCGATAGCCAGCATCCGAAAATATCGATGTTTTGTAACCCAATAGCCATACAATTGGCGCGAATGCATCAAGCACGGTTTGAACCGTGTGCATGACGAACACTTGAGGAGAGGAAACCCATGTTCAATAAGCGACACATCGTCCGTACCATTGCGGCCACCGTCAGCATCCTGGCTCTGTCGTTCACCGCAGCCTGCGGTTCCGGCCAGTCCACCGCATCCAATTCCACCGATTCGGACGACATCACCCAGCAGACGTACAAGCCGGGCAAGCTGACCATCGCCACCGGACAGCCGGCCTACGAGCCGTGGGTTATGAACGACAAGCCGGAAAGCGGTGAGGGCTACGAGGCGGCCGTCGCCTACGCAGTGGCCGACAAGCTCGGTTTCAAGAAGAGCGACGTGGTGTGGACCCGCACCGCATTCGACACCGCCATCGCTCCCGGCGCCAAGGACTGGGATTTCAACATCCAGCAGTTCGGCATCACCGACGAGCGCAAGAAGGCCGTTGACTTCTCGTCCAGCTACTACAACGACAGCCAGTCCGTCGTGGTCAAGAAAGACAGCAAGTTCGCCAACGCCACCAAGGTATCCGATCTGAAGGATGCGACCGTGGGCGTCATGGTCGGCACCCTTGCCTACGACTACGCCAAGGCGAACATCAAGGACGACATCCAGACGTTCAATGATGATGCCGCACTGGCTCAGGCACTTGACGCCGGTCAGATCGACGCACTGGTCACCAGCACCGTGGAATGCGTGTACATGGTGCAGTCCGAGCAGGTCAAGGACGCCAAGGTGCTCGGCCGTCTGCCTGACTCCGAAGACAAGAGCGGCATGGGCATCGTGCTGCCGAAGGATTCCAAGCTGACTGCAGCCGTGACCAAGGCAGTGGATGACCTGAACGCCGACGGCACCATCAAGAAGCTTCAGGACAAGTGGCTGGCCGAGTACACCACCGACCTGACCGAACTGAAGAAGTAAGTGAAGTAGGCTTACATCATAAGGTCACAACACCTTGGCCGGGCGCTGCGGGAATTTTCCTGTGGCACCCGGCCATCCCGGCATTCAGGAAGCGAGCGACATTCATCACATGACCGCAGCACCAACCGAAACCAGGCAGCACAATGCCCCTGACGGACACGAGGTAAGTCAGGTCGAGCTCGAACGACGCCAATATCGTGTTCATCAGCAAATTCAATCGACGATTACCAGTCTGATCAGCACCATTGTGTTCGTGGTGGTCATCGTCATCGGCTTGAAGCTCTCCCCCGGCTGGCCACGAGTCAAGGAGACCTTCTTCTCCGGCGAATACTTCGTCAAATCGTTTCCCCATGTGCTTGACGGCCTATGGCTCAACATCCGCGTTCTGCTCGTCGCAGTGGTCGGCGTGGCGATTCTGAGCACGCTGATCGCGCTGGTGCGCACCAGCCGCTCCCCTATTCTGTTCCCGCTGCGTATCCTGGCATTGATCTACACGACTGTGATGCGCGGCGTGCCTATTATCGTCGTGCTGTATCTAATCGGTTTCGGCATTCCCGGCCTAGGCTTGTTCGGCCGTATCGATCCCTCGGTACTCGGCACCATTGCAGTGGTAATGGGATACAGCGCCTACGTCTCCGAGGTGCTGCGTGCCGGTTTTAACGACGTACATCCTTCTCAGCGAGCCTCGGCCCGCTCGTTGGGCCTGACCTCCGGCCAGACGACCCGACTGATCGTCATTCCTCAGGCATTGCGCAAAGTGGCGCCCGCACTGATGAATGACTTCATCTCCATGCAAAAGGACGTCGGCCTGATTTCCGTGCTGGGTGCGGTGGATGCCGTGCGCGCCGCACAGATCGACGTGGCCAGCACCTACAACTTCACGCCGTATGTGGTCGCCAGCCTGCTGTTCATCCTGATGAGCGTGCCGTTCATCCTGCTGAACGACTGGTACACGGAACGTCTGCGTAAGCGCGAACTCAGCGGAGGAACGGTATGAGCGAAATGACCAATATCACCACCGAGGCGAGTGACTCCCCCGTGAGCAACAAGACGGTGCTGCGTCTTGATGACGTGCGCAAATCCTTTGGAAACACGCAGGTGCTGCGTGGCATTTCCTTTGACATTCACCAACATGAGGTGGTGGCTTTGCTGGGGCCTTCCGGTTCAGGCAAATCCACATTGATGAAATGCGTCAACCTGCTTGAACAGGTCGATGACGGCCAGATTTGGCTGGGCAATACCGATATCACCGACCCGCGTGCCGACCAGGACAAGATTCGCGCACGTATCGGCGTGGTGTTCCAGCAGTTCAACCTCTTCCCCCACATGTCGGTGCTCAGGAACGTGACCCTTGCCGCAATCAAGGTTCACCACTGGAGCAAGGATCGCGCCGAAACCCGCGCTATGGAACTGCTTGAACGCATCGGCATGCGCGATAAAGCCAGTGCCTACCCCGATCAGCTCTCTGGCGGCCAGCAGCAGCGCGTGGCGATTGCGCGCGCACTGATGACCGACCCGGAACTGCTGCTGCTTGACGAGATCACATCCGCTCTTGATCCGATGCTGGTCGGCGAAGTGCTCAACATGGTTGCCGAGTTAAAGGCCCAAGGCACCACAATCCTCATGGCCACGCACGAAATGAGCTTCGCCCACGAAGCGGCCGACCGCATCGTACTGCTCCGTCACGGCGTCATCGCCGAGAACGGCACACCCGCTGAGGTGATGGACGAGTCGCAGGATCCCGAGACCATCGAGTTCTTCAGCCATTTCAGGCACTGAGACGAAGCCGAAAAAACAAGCACCGGATTCATACGACGAAAGGCTCCGACGGATAATACCGTCGGAGCCTTTCAAATTGCGTTGACGAAAGTCAACCGATCACGTCACACCGACAATTCGGTATCACGCTTGAGCACAAAGTGGAGCACCAGGTAATGCGGCGGTGAACAGGTAAGAGGTATCCATGCCTCCAACCTACCCGTCGGCATCACCCCACACCACAACCACCCACCACAAACAGCGAAAGGCCAAAATCCTAAGCCACTATTCATACTTGACTGATCTGGTGCTTAAACCGCGTCCGCAAACCCCAACAAGTTCCACCACCCCACAACACGCGATGTAGCCGCCGATTGGTAGGGTTGATAGATAGTTAATCCCCTGTTTGAAAAAGGAGCTTTGGCTTGTCGGCTGAACTCGAAGACATTCACGAGGAATGTGGCATCTTCGGCGTATGGGGCCACCCCGACGCCTCACGACTCACCTATTTTGGCCTGCACGCGCTGCAGCATCGCGGTCAGGAAGGTGCCGGCATCGTCTCCAACGATAACGGTCATCTCATCGGTCATCGCGGACTCGGCCTGCTCACCCAGGTGTTCGGCGATGAGCGCGAAATCGAACGACTGAAGGGCAATTGCGCCATCGGCCACGTGCGTTACGCAACGGCCGGCTCGGGCACCACGGACAACATCCAGCCGTTCATCTTCCGCTTCCATGACGGCGACGTGGCTCTGTGCCATAACGGCAACCTGACGAACTGCCCGTCACTGCGCCGCAAGCTTGAAGACGAAGGCGCCATCTTCCATTCGAACTCCGACACCGAAGTGCTGATGCACTTGATTCGCCGTTCGATGCAGCGCACCTTTATGGACAAGCTCAAGGAAGCGCTCAACACGGTGCATGGCGGTTTCGCCTACCTGCTGATGACCGAAGACGCCATGATCGGCGCACTCGACCCGAACGGCTTCCGCCCGCTCTCCCTCGGCAAGATGAAGAACGGCGCCTACGTGCTCGCCTCCGAAACCTGCGCACTGGATGTCGTCGGCGCCGAGCTGGTGCGCAACATTCGCCCGGGTGAAATCGTGGTGGTCAACGATCACGGCTACAAGATCGTGCAGTACACCAACAACACGCAGCTGGCCATCTGCTCGATGGAGTACATCTACTTCGCCCGCCCGGATTCCGATATCTATGGCGTCAACGTGCACTCCGCCCGCAAGCGCATGGGCGCACGTCTCGCCGCCGAATCCCCGGTGGAGGCCGATATGGTTATCGGCGTGCCGAACTCCTCATTGTCCGCCGCATCCGGCTATGCGGAAGCAGCAGGCCTGCCCAACGAAATGGGTCTAATCAAAAACCAGTATGTGGCCCGCACCTTCATTCAGCCCACGCAAGAACTGCGCGAGCAGGGTGTGCGTATGAAGCTCTCTGCTGTGCGCAGCGTGGTTAAAGGCAAGCGCGTTATCGTTATCGATGATTCCATCGTGCGCGGCACCACGTCCAAGCGCATCGTGCAGCTGCTCAAGGAAGCCGGCGCCGCTGAAGTGCATATGCGCATCAGCTCCCCGCCGCTGAAGTACCCCTGCTTCTATGGCATCGATATCTCCACCACCAAGGAACTCATCGCAGCCAAGATGAGCGTGGAGGAAATCCGTGAATACATCGGCGCGGATTCCTTGGCCTACCTTTCGCTCGACGGTCTGGTCGAATCCATCGGACTGAACGCCGACGCCCCATACGGTGGCCTGTGCGTCGCCTACTTCAACGGCGACTACCCCACTGCGCTCGACGACTACGAGGCCGACTTCCTGAAGTCCCTCACGCCCGAGGACCGTGTGCGTCTGCCTGAATTCGCGCTGTACAAGAGCAAGTACATCGGCAACGAGTACAACACCGTGCAGCCGGACGCCGAATAGCTCACCACCAATCCGCTCAATAACAATTCTTTGAACCAGAGGCGCTTGCCTCCCCTCAGTCGGCTTTGCCGACAGCTCCCCTCCAGAGGGGAGCCAAAATAAGTAGAAAGGCCAACCAAATGCCAAAAGCATATGAGAACGCCGGCGTGAGCGTCGAAGCCGGGTACGAAGTCGTCAAGCGCATCAAGTCGCACGTGGCCCGCACGAACCGCCCCGGCGTGGTCGGCGGCATCGGCGGCTTCGGCGGCCTGTTCGATCTGGCCTCCTTGGGCTACAAGGAGCCGGTTCTCATCTCCGGCACCGACGGCGTGGGCACCAAGCTCATGGTCGCCAAGCTGGCCAATAAGCACGACACCATCGGCATCGACTGCGTGGCCATGTGCGTCAACGACATCGCCGCCCAGGGCGCCGAGCCGTTGTTCTTCCTTGACTACATCGCCTGCGGCAAGAACGACCCGGCACTGCTTGAGCAGGTCGTGGCCGGTGTGGCCGACGGCTGTGTACAGGCCGGTTCCGCGCTGGTCGGCGGCGAAACCGCCGAAATGCCGGGCATGTACGACGAAGACGAATACGATCTCGCCGGATTCTCGGTCGGCGTTGCCGAAAAGTCCGCCATCGTGGACGGTTCCACCATCGCTGAAGGCGACGTGCTCATCGGCCTGCCCTCCACCGGCGTACACTCCAATGGCTTCTCCCTGGTGCGCAAGGCCCTGTTCGAGCAGGCCGGCTACACCGTGGACACCGAACTCGACGAGCTGGGCGGCGAAAAGCTCGGCGACGTGCTGCTCACCCCCACCAAGATCTACGTCAAGGCCCTCTCTCCCCTGTTCAAGGCGGGCGTAGTCAAGGGCGTGGCCCACATCACCGGCGGCGGCTTCATCGAGAACATCCCGCGCATGATTCCGGACGGCTTGGCCGCCGAAATCGAGCTCGGCACCTGGCCCGTGCTCCCGATCTTCGACGTGCTGGAGAAGGCCGGCAACATCGATCATAAGGAGATGTACAACATCTTCAACATGGGCATCGGCATGGTGCTGGCCATCGACCCCGCTCGCAAGGACGAGGCGCTGAAGCTGCTCGCCGACAACAACGAGCCCGCCTACGTGCTCGGCTCCATCACCGCCGACACCACCGGCACGCAAATCGTACTGAAGTAACTCGCTTTCCGCAGGAAAGGAACAACATGGGTCAGAAAGTATTGGTTATCGGCTCCGGCGCGCGCGAGCACACCATTGCCTACACGCTGCTCAAGGCACCGAGCATCGACGAAGTCACCGTGGCTCCCGGCAACCCGGGCATGCTCAAGGACGGCATCCACACCACGCAGCTGAGCCAGTCGAATCACGCCGCACTTATCGAATTCGTGAAGAACAATGGTTATGACTGGGTGTTCGTAGGCCCGGAAGTCCCGCTGATCGAAGGCATCGTGGACGATTTCGCCGCCGCCGGCATCAAGGCGTTCGGCCCGTCCAAGGCCGCCGCCCAGATTGAAGGCTCCAAGGACTTCGCCAAGCAGCTCATGGACCGACACAACATCCCGACCGCCCAATACAAGACCTTCAGCGATCTCGAGATGGCGCAGGACTACGTACACGAGCACGGTGCCCCGATTGTCATCAAGGCCGACGGTCTGGCGGCAGGCAAGGGCGTGACCGTGGCCATGGACGAGCACACCGCCCAGCGCGCACTCGAAGACATCTTCATCGACCATCGCTTCGGCTCCGCCGGTGCCAAGGTCGTTATCGAGGACTTCCTGGACGGCCAGGAATTCTCCCTGATGAGCTTTGTCAACGGCACCGATTTCTGGCCGATGCCCATCTCCCAGGATCACAAGCGCGCCCACGATGGCGACGAGGGTCCGAACACCGGTGGCATGGGTGCCTACAGCCCGGTGCCGCAGATTCCGCAGTCCGTGGTCGACGAGGCCATCGAGAAAATCGTGCGCCCCACCGTCGAAGGCATGGCCGAGGAAGGTACGCCATTCACCGGTATCCTGTACGCCGGTCTGATCGCCACCGCCGACGGCCCGAAGGTCATCGAATTCAACGCCCGCTTCGGCGACCCGGAAACCGAAGTCGTGCTCCCGAAGCTCACCTCCGACCTCGGTGCCGGCATCTCCGCCATTCTCGACGGCGAAACCCCCGAATTCACCTGGGATGAGTCCAACGCCACCCTCGGCGTGGTCATCGCCTCCAACGGCTACCCGGAGAACGTCATCAAGGGTGCCCGTGTGCCCGAAATCGAAGTCGACGAGGATTCGCACGTCTACTACGCCGGCGTCGCCTCTGACGAGCACGGTAACCTTGTGGCCAACTCTGGCCGCGTGCTGCTCGTCGAAACCTCCGCTCCGGACATCAAGTCCGCCCAGGACAAGGTCTACGCAATCATCGACAAGCTCGAGCTGCGCGGACTGTTTTACCGCCACGACATCGGCTTCAAAGCCCTGAAGTAACAGAAGCGGCGCATCTGCTGCATATTTTTGGCCTGGCAGACATGTCAATCGATTGACGTGACTACCGGGCCAGATTTTTCTGTCCCGGTAGCCGATTTCGGCTCTTTTTCGCAAACCAGGACAGCTGAACCCCTCGAATATAGGAATATTTGAAATTCCCTTCCATACGAAACCGCACTATTCCGCCATTTTCGTAATACGCGGACGATACTTCCGGCGTCAGTTTTGTCCCGGTAAGCAAAAATGACCCGAAATCAAATACTAGGACAGAAAAATCTGGCCCGGTACACGAATCAATCGATTGACGTAATTACCGGGACAGCGAACGTCACTATGACAACGCCATCACCCAATATCAGCGAGCGATATCACGCTAGCTGAATTTGGCGATGATGTCGAACAGTTTGGCCTTGGCTTCATTGAAGGGCGGGTACACGAGGCGCAGAGTGTCGGGGAACTGCGGCTTGGTAACCACGGTTTTGACGTGGCTGAAGGTGAGGAAGCCTGCTTTGCCGTGGTAGGTGCCGATGCCGGACGCGCCCACGCCACCGAACGGCAACCGGCTGGACAGCAGATGGCCCAACGGCAGCGAATATCCCAAGGCTCCGGAGCTGGTCTGACGTTCGAAAGTCAGCCGAACCTCGTGATCGCGCGAGAACACATATGCAGCCAACGGCCGGGACCGCTTGTTGATGAATCGGATTGCGGACTCGGCATCCTCGACCACCAGAATCGGCAGAATCGGCCCGAAAATCTCCTCCTTCATTACTGGCGCATCTGGCGACGTACCGTACAGCACGGTAGGCGCGATATACCGGGCGGCACGATCGACCTTGCCGCCGCAAACGATTCGACCGGCCAGGTCGAACACGCCGGGCACCTTGTGAATCTCGCTCGGCTCAACAGCGGCCGAGGCAGTCGCACCATCATCAGCGGCTGCCATATTCGAACCGGCCGTCGGCTTCGCCGCATTGTTCGCGCTGCCGGCCATCTCCCCCGCGCCACCGCGCCCAGTAGTCACGGCATTGAAGCGCCGCCCAACCATATCCATGGCCGCGCCTACCGCCGATGCCACCTGCACCAGCGGCGAGCTCGGCTCCTCAGGCGGCACGGTGCCGACCGGCAATAGCTTGCACAGTCGTTCAAAATGACGATCGTTGATAATACGACCAAAATCAGGCGAGGCCTTCGGATCTTCGCCATAGAATTCGGTGATGGCTACGGCGATGCGCTCGGCCAGAGCCTCGGCCACATCCGGCGTGGCGAGCACATAGTCGGGTGCCACGCAAGTCTGCCCGGCATTGGTGAATTTGCCCCACGCAATGCGGCGTGCAGCCACATTGATGTCCGCAGTGCGATCCACAAAGCATGGCGACTTGCCGCCGAGTTCCAGCGTGACCGGCGTCAGATGCTCGGCCGCCGCGCGCATGACGATTTTGCCGACGTGGCCGCCACCGGTATAGAAGATGTGGTTGAACGGGCATTTCAGCAGTTCGCCGGTTTCCTTGGGCCCGCCTTCGACCACGCGCACGGCCTCGGAGTCAAGGTATTGCGGCACCAACTCAGCAAGGAGCTTGGACGTATTCGGTGAAAGCTCGGACGGTTTCAAGCAGACGGCGTTACCGGCAGCGAGCGCATCAGCCATTGGTTCCAAGGCCAGCAGCACCGGATAATTCCACGGTGAAATGATGAGCACCACGCCTTTGGGCTCGGCAATCGTCCATCCGGCAGCCGGCTGCAACATCCAATGCATCGCTTTGGGATGCCGGGCGGTCCAAAGGCTCAGACGATTGCGCACGAACTGTGCTTCACCAGGCACCAGGTTCAGTTCCATGAGCACGGTTTCAGCCGCGGGCTTGCCCAAGTCAGCCATAGCCGAGGAGACAAAGGCATCACGGTTCTCCGTAACCAGACGGCGTAGTGCGTTCAGCTGCGCGCGGCGCCATGCCAGCGGCCGGGTACGACCGGATTCGTAAGTCTTCTTCAGTTGTTCGAAAGTCTGGTTCGTCATGAAAGCACCCCCTGCTTTACGGTAGCGCTACTGCAATTTTGGACGGGCTACGCCCCGCGCCTTGCTGGCTCGTCTGTCGGCTCGCACGCTGCCTACAGACAGCCTACTAGGCTGTCTGCTTTACGGCAGCGTCATAAAGTCCGTGTCTTTGAGGTAGTTTTTGCCGGCGGTGATGTCGTATTGGATGAGCTTGTAGTCGGCAAGCAACTGCTTGGTTTCCTTGTCGAAGTCATCGGTGGACATCGGGTTGCCGTTCTGATCAAGATAGATGTTCTGGCCTTCGGGGATACGATCCCAGCCTTGGATCTTGTTGACCACAGGCGGTTCCATGGCGGCGATCTTGGAATGCATTTCGGTCAGGAACGCCAGATACGGGCTGACCTTGGCGTTCATGTGATCGGCGGCCTGCGCCACGAAGAAGTTCGGCGAGGAGTAGGCTGCATCGCTTGCCTTATTGCCTTGGGAGCTGGAAGCCTTATTCGACCAGATGAAGTAATCGGTCAGGTGCAGGGCCAAGGAGTTGTTGTCATCCTCGCTGGCGGACGAGTAGATGCCCGGCAAGTGGTCGCCATAGAACACCACGGTGACGGGCTTATCCAGCGCATCCAGTTCATTCAGGAACTCCTGAGTGGCCTGATCGGTAATCTCCACACCCTTTTGATAGGTCTCAATCGACTGCTGTTCATCATCACCCAGCGGCGTACCCGTGGTGGATTCGGCGGTGTAGTCGTTATTCTCATACCACTCGTGGTAGGGCATGTGATTCTGCATGGTAATGATCTGAATGAACTTGTTCGTCTTGCCGGACTTGATGCCTTCCAACGCAGAATCATAGGAAGACTTATCAGAGACGTACGGCGACTCGTCGATCTTGTCCTGATACTTGATCACGTCCGGACCGGTCAACGTGTAGAAGTGCGAGAAGCCGAACTTCTTGTAGTTCGTGGCACGCGAGTACATGCTGGATTCGTACGGGTGGTAGCCGAGCGAGTTGACGGGCGCGCCCCACAGCTGGTTGATGGTGGGAGTCCAATGCTGGCTCGGGACCAGCTGCTGGTACGGGCTGGACAGGGAGGACTCGAAATTGGCCATGCTCAGGCCGGAAAGTCCCATGTATTCGAGATTGGCCGTACCTCCGCCGTAGCCGGAGGAGAGCATCAGGCCGGAGGTGGTGCCCGCCTTGATCTTGCGGATGTTGGGCATCGAATCCTTATTGGTCTTCAGTCCCGGCACGCGGCTCGGGTCAGAGAAGGATTCGGACAACACGTACACCACTGTCGAATCAGTGAGGTTGTTGGTGCGGGAGGCGTTGATTGTCTCCGCTTCCTTCTGATAGCGAGCGGCGACCTTCTTCATGGTCTCCTCGGAGTAGTTGCTCGGCTTGTCCATGATCTTCGGGTTGAGCTGGCGGGTGAAGGCCACGAGCGGACCATTGCGCTGCGCGTCATACACGGAATCCCACATGGATGGCGTGTCTCCCAAGGCGCGGGAGAACTTGTTGGCCAGCGAATCGGTGGTGCTCACATGAATGCAGTACAACGCGAACACCAGAATCGGCAGCAGCAGAAGAATCAGACGGGAGGTGAGGTTCAGGCTCAGGTTATCCGTACGAATCATGCGACCTTTGCGCCCATCGAAATGACGCAGCACCAGAATCAGCGCGAGCAGTACGGCGAACGCGCCGAGTGCCACGAGGATGGTCACATGCGCACCGGCCGGAATGAAGGTGAGCATGTTGCCGGTGTTCGAGCCAAGGAAGCCTAGATCGGCGGGCAGAATGGCCTCGTAACGGATCTTGACCTTGAAATGTTCGATGGCGGCCACGATGATTCCGACCGCGAGAATCACGATGCTTGCCGTCCAGAACCGGTTGAACAGCATCAGCAACATGAGGTACAGCAACGCGACAAGTATCACGTTGAGCACGAATACGAAATTGCCGTCGGTCCACATCTTGCTCACGAAGCCGAATCCGACGGTCGGACTGGACAGCTGCACACGGGTGGAGCTGGACGAAACGCCCACTTCGAGCGCCGTCACGACAATGATGTCGAAGATAACGAAGAGCACGCCGTACACCCAGCCGGGGAAGGGCTTGTGGGGGTGTTGGGGCGTGACTTCATTGGCTTCGACCTTTTTGGCCCAAAGCTTGAAATGGGGTTTCACTGTGGTGGTATTACTAGTGTTCTCGCTCATTCGCCTGTTTCCGTATGTGACTTTTCAAGGGCATATTGTTGCCGCTGAACCTTGGAAAATCCATAGTTCCACTATTTTTCTTACCGTTTCCTAACTATTCACCCTAACGCAAAGGGTGCCTCGGGACATCCCCGAAGCACCCTGATATATAAGGAGCCTATCCCTGATAGCGAAGTGTTCTGTTCTCCCCTAGACAACGCCTCGCTATCTGACTTGATTATTCCCCTTATCGCTGTTGCGGATTGACGGCTACTGCCGCATTACTTCACGGCGGCGGCGAACTGGTCGACCAGTGCGCTCATCCAGTCGAGCAGGTTGGTGTACTGCTTCGGCATCTGCTCGGCGAGCTCCACGATCGGCACGTTGGCGTCCTTGGCGGCACCGGTGATCTGGTCAATAGTGGAGTTTGCTTCCTGGCTGTTGAAGACGAACATCTTGATGAAGCCGGCCTTCAGGGTGTCCTGGAAGTCCTTGATGTCGGCCGGGGTCGGCTCGCTCTCGTTGGCGGAGGCCTGGGCGTAGCCCTTCGGAGTGGCGTCGGTCATCTTGAGGTCGTCGGCCAGGTACCAGGCCACGGATTCGGTGGCGGCGTACGGCAGGCCCTCGGTCTTGGCGGAAGTCTCCTTGATCTTGGACTCAAGCTGGTCTTCCTTGGCGTGCCATTCTTTGTTGAGCTTGGCGTAGTCGTCCTTGTGGCTCGGGTCGGCCTTCTGGTAGGCGGCGGTGATGGCGTCGGCGGTGTTGGAACGCACCTTGGCGGAGAACCAGACGTGCGGGTTGTCGCCTTCCTTGATGCCGGCGGTTTCGGCGGCGGTGACCAGCGTGGCCTTGGTCGGCTGGGCGGCCTTGGTGGCCCACGGGTCGTAATCGGCGCCGTTGACTACGGCTACCTTGGCGGTGCCGAACTTGGCGACATCCTGGCTGGTGGGCTCGTAATCGTGCGCCTCGACGTTGGTCTTGGTCATGATGTTGGTGACTTCGACGTTGCTGCCGCCGAGGTCTTCGGCCACGGAACCCCACTGGTTGATGGAGGCGACGACCTCGATCTTGCCGGAAGACGCGGCGCTGCTGGAATCGGACTTGTTGCCGGCGGCATTGCTGGAACCGCAGGCGGCCATCGAGAACAGGGTCGCCGCGGCGGCCGCGATGGCGAGCGCGCGCTTGGCGTTGGACATGATGGACATGATTGGATTTTCCTCTCTAATTCGGCTGTTTGGCCGGGCGATGCTGCTGTTGCTGCATCATCGCCCGACCCCCAACACGACAGAATAACATGTATTGAGAATTATTATCATTTGCATTTACGTCGGCGTGTTGCACGCGCACACCCGCGCTGCCGGCGGAAATCCCGCGCCCCGACGATGACAACGCGGGATCCCGCCGTTTTCGGCAGACGAAACGGCAGTATCCCCGCGTCCGAACGATACCCGCGCGGGGGTTCTGCCATTTAAGGCCTCGGAAACGACAGAAATCCCGCGCCACCTTCGTTCGGACGCGGGGGTTCTGCCGTTTGCCGCACATGTCACAACGGCATCGCGGCACAGACCGACGCCTGCACCAGGTCGACGAGCCCCACGGTGTGGGCATCCTCACAGACCAGCGCATCACGCAAGGCGATTGCACGGATGATGTCGCGGCAGGCGCACTCCCCGTCTGTATCCAAATGGCGTGCCAGGCAACCGGCACCAATGACCGGCAATTCGAGCACGCACGAGGCCTCACGGATCAGGCGGGAGACCACTACGCCGGTCGAACGCTCGTCATAGACGCCGTTCTCCTCGCCCATGCCGTACAGGCACAAACGGTCGTCGTCAAAGAATCGCTCTTCGAATTCGTCAAGGCCTACGGCATTGGCCACCGCACCCACGAACATCGACTCACCCCACTCGTTGAGACGGAAGGAATCGGCCAGATACTGCGCGACCGGCGTGGCCTCAAGGCCCACAGGCAGCGAGACCAGAAACGCGCCGGCCCGCCCTTGCAACGATCCGAGCGTCCGTTCAAGGTCATGTTTGACCGTGCAGCTCATGCAGCACCCCTCGAGCCCGAACGAATCGGACTCGCCGAACACCACCCCGCTTGCCTGGGGCTTCGCGACGTTGCGCACGATATCGAGACCGGATTCCACGGCTTCGTTCGGGCGCACGTCATAAGCAATCGAGCATACGGACGGGAAGGAATCGACCAACGAGAACGCCACGGAGTCCAGGCTCAGGCGGTCGGCGCCGGTGAGCAGCACCACGGGCGTGCGCCCCTCCGCGTTTCCCTGTGATTGCAATGCCGGATGAATCATGACAGCCTTTCTGATTTGATAATGGTTATCATTATGATATAGTTGCAGGCATGTCCAAAACATGTCAAATTCTGGGAACACGCGCCGGGGTCGGCAACCGTGTCTCCCACTCGCACAGGAAAACACGCCGAACCTTCGCCCCGAACCTGCAGTCCAAGCGGTACTGGGTGCCGTCCTTGCAGCGGCACGTCACGCTTACCGTGAGCGCCAAGGGCATCAAGACCATCGACCGCATCGGCATCGAGGCGGCGATCGCCCGCATCCGCCGCGATCAGAACGTCAACTGAACCGGCCACGGCATCACCCCCATGCTCGGGCAGTCAGTAGGCCCGCCACTGTGCCGGCGCGTAACCGCGCAACAAACCGCGCTAACGAGCTGCATCACCCACATGGCACCGCGACGTACGCGACATACGTGACATAACAGCGTGACACCCACACATAGAAAGCACCACTCATGGCAAGCAAATCCTCCGCAATCCGCCCGGTCATCACCCTGAAGTCCACGGCCGGCACCGGATTCACCTACACCACCACCAAGAATCGTCGTAATACGCCGGACCGTCTTGAGCTCACCAAGTTCGATCCGGTAGTCCGCAAACGGGTGCTCTTCCGAGAGACCCGCTAATCCATCTGTTCGTTCATTGGACACCAGTCGCGAGGCGAGGAAGAGGCTTAAGCACCCGCCGAAATCGTTTCCTTGTTGGCATTCCGGCGGTTTCCTCTATCACCATTTCATGAACTCATCTTCCGAACCTTGCGGCATGCGCCCAATGAACGAATGCACTCGTCCCAGCTCCGGCCGGCGCGATTCCCGCGCCCCGGAGCCTTATCAAGGAGCAGGACATGGCCAAAACCAGTAAGATCAACCGACAATTGCAGCGCGAACGCATGGTCGCCAAGTATGCCGAACGCCGCGCCGAATACAAGCGCGACAGCGTCAACCCTCATCTGACCGCCGAAGAACGCGCCGAGGCGATGCGCAAGCTGCAGGCCCTCCCCCGCGACGCCAGCCCCACCCGTCTGCGCAACCGCGATTCCATCGACGGCCGCCCGCGCGCCTACAACCGCAAGTTCGGCCTGTCACGTATCAATCTGCGTGAGAAGGCACACAAGGGCAAACTGCCCGGCGTGGTGAAATCCAGCTGGTGATCGGGCCGGCACAACCGGCCGTCAGGCCGTCTCAGGCCATCTCAATTCACCGGATTCCACCCGCGCGTCCGACGCCATTCTCATCCATATCACCACACAACACCACACAACCAAAGGTCCATAACCATGCAAGAGGGCATCCACCCCGAATACGGCCCCGTGGTCTTCTATGACCGCTCCGCCGACAAGTACTTCCTCACCAAGTCCACACTGGTGGCCAAGGCCGTAAACCTGCCGACCATCGACTGGGAGGACGGCAACACCTACCCGCTCGTCAATGTGGAGGTGTCCAGCTACAGCCACCCGTTCTACACCGGCAAGAATGTGGTGATCGACGCCGCCGGTCAGGTGCAGAAGTTCAACGCTCGTTACGGGCGCAAGTGATTCGCCGCACATTCCGCAAAGACCGTAAGACAAGAAGAAAGGAACGGACATGAAGGTCAAGGCATCGGTCCGCTCATTGGCCCGCAAGGATGGCTCCTATGTCGTCCGCCGGCGCGGCCATCTGTATGTAATCAACAAGAAGAACCCCCACTGGAAGGCGAGGCAAGGCTGATGGCACTGCCCAAGTACAAGGAGTCCCGAGCAAACACGCATTCGCGCCGAGCCAACTGGAAGGCCAAGGTGCCTCAGCTGGCCACGGTCAGAACGCCTGAAGGCGAAGTGGTTCAGGTTCCGCAGAATCTGGCCGCAGCCGTACGGAAGGGGTATATGAAGCCATAACCAACATCGTGGATTCCGCAATCCATCAAGTCTCGTAACAACAACTCGACGGTCCGCTCCACAGGCCGGCGGCGTACGTTCTTTCTCCCATTTCCTTCCGTATGCCGTCACCTGCCGGGGCGAACCGCCGTTTTATGAGGCCACCGCATCCGATCTGGCCAAGCTCGCCAAGGCAGACATCGTGGTGCTCAACGGCGCCGGCTACGACGGCTGGGCGGAAAAGGCGCAGCTTGACAAGAAACGCCAGACCATCGTGAACGTGGGCGGCCTCATGGGCGTCACCGCCACCGACGAGCACGAGCATTCCCACGACCACGCCGAGGGCGAAGAAGGCCGCCATCACCACCATGGTGCTACGAACCCGCACCTGTGGTTCAGCCCGGAAGCCGTGCTGAAGGCCGCCGAAGCCATCAACGCCGTCTACGCGGACAAGGCCGGGGCCGGTTCTACCACCGCCGCCACCGTGCAACGTCACTTCAACGACAGGAAGGAACCCTCAAGGAAATGGACAACTGGCCCACGTATTACCCGGCATCCATGAGCAAGGAGGAAGTGGCCACCGAGATGCTGGCCCACCGATTCGCCATCGGCCCAGGCAACCATGTGCAAAGTTCCCCGCATATCGATGTGTACCATCGGCATGCGGGGACTCGCATATTATCTCGACCACTATCATGCGTACGGTGCTAATATGACGGCGATATGGCAGGTGATATTCGCATGAAAGAACCTCGCACGCAGCGCACGGAACAGGTGAACACCGCGCAACAGGACCATTCGGCGAACTATCTGTTTCTGATTATCGGCACGCCGCTGGTGGCGTTCCTGATTGCGGCTTCCGCGATGCTCGAGTCGCGTGGGTTTCCGGTTCCGCTGGTGCGTATCGGCACCGGTGCCGCGGGGCTTATCCTGCAGGCGATTCCGTTCATGCTGCTGGGCGCGATGATGTCGGCCGCGGTCAGCACGTTCGTCAGCGCCGATTTTCTGGCCCGCCACATACCGAAATCGTTGGCCGGCGGACTGGCCGCGGCATTGGTGGCCGGTCTGTGCCTACCGGTGTGCGATTGCATGGTGGTGCCTACGTTCGCGAATCTGATGCGCAGACGCCTGCCGCTGCCGTGTGCGGTGACGTTTCTGTGCGCGGTGCCGGTGATGAATCCGATGGCGATATGGTCCACATGGTTCGCATTCACCGACAAACCAGGAATGGTGGCGGCCCGCGTGGGGTTGGGCATGGTAGTGGCGATAGTCGCGGGGGTGTCGTTCGCGGTGTGGCCGCCCCGCTCCCCTGCGGTGCGTGAGAGGCCGCTGACGATTGGGCGATCGTTGGTTTGCGAGGATTGTGCAGGGGCGACGGGTGATTCGCCTGAGAGCCACCCCCAGTCGGCTTTGCCGACAGCCCCCGCCGGCGGGGGCACGGGGCGCGGATTGGAGCGGTTCACGCATTTCATTCGGCATACGCATGACGACTTTATGCGGATGATGCCGATTCTGCTGTTCGGCACGATCATCGCCTCCATCATGCGCACCGCATTGTCGTCGTTGGCCAACGGTTCAAGCACGCTCGATGACGCCGGTGCCATCGTACTGATTCTGGCGGCGATGGGACTGGCGTTCCTGTGTTCGCTGTGCTCTACTTCCGATGCGGTGATCGCCGCCAGCATGATTGGCGCGCTGCCGGTCTCCGCCATGCTTGCCTTCCTGGTCTTCGGCCCGATGCTCGACCTCAAGAACACGCTGATGCTGGCCACGGAATGCCGGCCACGGTTCATCATCCGGTTCATCGCGACCGTGGCGGCGGCCTGCTTCCTCGCCGCGATTGCCGCCCATCTGGTGATGGGAGCGTAGCCATGAAGCGCAAAGTCACACTCCCCGACCGCGTGGAGGCGCTGTGTTTCGCGGCGCTGGGCGCGGCCATCGCCTATGCGGCGGTGGGCGGATCATACACCACGCTGACCACGCCGCGTTCGCTGCCGTATCTCATCATCGGTGCGGTACTGCTGTTCGTGCTGGCGACCGCAGCATGGCTCGGACTGTTCCACGCCACGGAGCGTTCGGTTTTACGGTTCCTGATCGCCTTGATTATTCCGGCGCTGCTGATCGCCGTGCCGTTCCAGCCCAGCAGCGGCAGCGGCGGCTTCGACGAGTACGCCGGCGGCCGCGCTATCGTCATTCCCCGCAGCTCGCACAAGCCTGATGGCTCCTCGCAGCTGCACGGACTCGACACGACGAACAAGACCCTGACCATCAGCGACGACGAATTCGGCTCATGGTTCGAGCAGATCGACCATAATCCGCAGCGTTACGTCGGTTACCATGTGCAGGTCACCGGGTTTGTGAGCAAGTCGCGTACGTTCGACGCGGACGAGTTCGAGCTGTCCCGCCAGTTCATGTCCTGCTGCATTCTCGACATGACCCCATTCGGGTTCATAGCCAGCTCCGGCAAGGCCGGCACCCCGCACAATCACGACTGGGTCACCGTCGACGCCGTCATCAAGCAGGGCGCCTACGGCTCCGCCGGCCACGAGCGCCAAGGCCTGATACTGCAGGTCCGGTCGGCCAGCAAAGCCGCAGCCGCCCCGACCGGCTACTTCTACTGGCAGTAAATGACGCGTCTCCCGAAATGGAAAGCACTGCGCTGCGCCATGACTCACCCCATATCGGCAGAAATCCCGCGTTACAACGAAAGGTACGCGGGGCTCTGCCTTTATAGGGCTCAAAACTGGCAGAAATCCCGCGCAGGCCTCGTTGAAACGCGGGATTTCTGCCAGTTGATTCAAATCATGTGACAACATGCCGGGCATCTGATTTGCTTTAATAACGATAATGAATATCATTTGTTAACAGAAAGGGGCAGAACGTCATGAGCATCGAGCAAACCGCGACCACTCGGCGCGTGACGCGACCCCGACTCCTCATCACCCAGGTCCTGGCGGAACTATCCCGATTCGCCACGGCCCAGGAAATCACCGACATCCTGCGCGAGCGCGGCACGCGCATCGGCACGGCCACCGCCTACCGCAATGTGCAGATGATGGCCTCCCAAGGCGAGCTCGACGTAATCCACGTCAACGGCGAGGCCCTCTACCGCGAGTGCTCGGACCAGCATCACCACCATCACATCGTATGCCACGAATGCGGGCGGACCATCGAAATCGAGATTCCCGGACTTGAGCAGTGGATCGACAAAGCCACCAAGCAGTTGAAGTACCAGACCATCGCCCACGAACTGGAGATTTTCGACCTGTGCCCCAAGTGTGCGGCGAAGCATGCCATCGAACCGCCTCTCAGCGTCGGCACCTCACCAAAGGATGGACCACTGACGACGCCAGACGATACTGGCCGTCGGCGCTCGAACAAATAATGGCGCAGCCCCGACGCTACTGGCCTTCAGCATCGGTGCCCTTCCAATCCTTGGCGCAATAGCGACGATATAAGCTCCACTCGCATCGTTAGATTGCCAACGCTTGGCGCAGCACCGACGCCAGACACGCTCATCGTCGTCGTTCCACCAATATTTGGATTGGTACCGCCACCACCTATACCAGGCGTCGACACTCGGCCAACAATCGGCCCGTTACCGACACAAAACTGCATGAGGTCTCATTGCTCTTAATAGCAGCAATGAGCCTGATAATCACTTTCACCAACTTTCGCCGCTGCCGTCTGCCGCCCTACAGTCGCAGACGAACAAACGCTGAAAGGAACAACAATGACTATCAAGACCATCGATGAGCATGCTTACGAGATCGTTACCGACGCGGTGGTTTTGTTTTTCTCGATGATGGCGCAGATTTGCTCGGGCGCCTCCTTGCAGCCGCGCCGGACCCATAGCCAGATAATCGATGAGACGGCGGAGACCAGAATTTCCAGCGCATAGGCGCGCGGAATGCCGCCGTAGCTCAGCTCGGCACCCACACGGGCCGCCTGCCCAAGCAGCATCTGCTTCAACACATCCTTGACCCGGTCATACATCTGCATATCGTTGCCCGAACGGGACAGTGCGTCGAAGAACGCATACTCACGCTTGACATAGCGCAACGCCTCGGCTTCGTGTTCCAGTTCTACAATCTGGTGGCCAACCTCACGGCCAAGGAGAACGTGGAGCTCGCCTCCGAAATCATGAAAGACGCGCAGGAACCGACCCAAGCGCTTATCGACGTGGGGCTTCAGGACCGTATCAACAACTTCCCCGCGCAGCTTTCGGGCGGCGGACAGCGGCGCGCGGCCATCGCCCGAGCGGTGGCCACGAACCCGAAGATTCTGCTGTGCGACGAGCCGACTGGCGCTCTGGACTACAACACCGGCAAGCAGGTGCTGCAGATTCTGCAGGATCAGAGCCGTAAGAAGGGTGCGACCGTGGTCATTGTGACGCACAATTCCGCCATCGCGCCGATTGCCGACCGCGTGATCCACATGCATGACGCGCGCGTCAAATCGATCGAAGTGAACGAGCACCCGATGGATATCAAGGATCCGGAGTGGTAAGCAGTATGACCGATCTCAATGATTTCACCGAAACGACCAACCTTACGCCCGCGACCGACTCCGCAGCCGATTCCGCCGCAAATTCAGCAAACGACTCCTATACCGCGCCCGGCAGAACGCCCCACGCGCACAAGGCCAAGCGCAACCGCCGACGCAACGGGTCATTCCATAAGCGCATGCTATGGAAAGACACCCGCGTCACCATGGCCAAATCCAAGGGTCGATTCGCCTCCATCGTGAGCCTGATGACGCTTGGCTCCTTTGCGCTCGTAGGCCTGTTCGTCACCGGCCCGGACATGCAAATAACCGGCACCGACTTCTTTAATCAGAACAATCTCGCTGACATAACCGTCATCAGCGATTATGGCCTGACCAAAGCTGACGAAAACATTATTCGCAGCGCGCCGAAGTGGCCAAGGCGATGAGGGGCGGGGCCGTCTCCGAGTCCGCGCCGATCTACTACGAGGAGATGTCGAAAGTGGCCGGCAAGGAGAACGACAAACAGTCGATTACCCTGATCGCCACTGATGACGCCTACAATTTCGGCGACTACATCACCCTGCGTTCGCGCACCGGGCACAAGCCGCAGGTGCTCACCGACCGTGGTGCGATCATCTCCGAACGTATGGCGGGGATGATGGACGCCAAGGTAGGCGACACGATTACCGTCACCGATTCGAGCGGTACCGAGCGCAAGGTGCGCGTGGACGGCATCACCGAAATGCATATCGGGCATTTCATGTTCATGACTTCGGGTGGCTATAAGCACGTGTTCGGCGAACAGTACCAGTCGAACGCCTATATGGTGAGGCTCAAGAACCATGAGACCTCCAATGTGGAGTCGCGTAGCGCCAAGCTCATAAAGTTGGACGGCGCGAAGGGCATTGTGCAGAACACGACTTCGAAGAAACAGGTGGCCACAATCGTCGACTTGCCGGATCAGATCATGGAAGTGCTGATTCTCGCGGCTGAGCTGCTGGCCGTGGTGATCCTCTACAATCTGACGAATCTCAACGTCTCCGAACGTATCCGCGAACTGCCGACCATCAAGGTGCTCGGCGGACTCGGCGTGCTGGTCTACCGGCGGTTGAAGACGGTCGACATGCTCGGCGCGCTGAAGTCAGTGGAATAGCAGCGGAATAACAAATGGGATCGGCTTTGAAGCCGATCCCATTTGTTATTCGCTCACTGCTTTCTGAACCTTCTGCGCTTTCTGCTCCTTTTGGCAATCAGAGCACAGTCCGAAGACCTCCAAGGTGTGGGATTCAACGGTGAAGCCGTGGCCGTCGGCCACTTTGCGCAGCCAAGCCTCGCTGGGCGGGTCGATTTCCACGGTTTTGCCGCACCGCCTGCACACCAAGTGGTGGTGATGTCCGTCGTCGCCGCATAGGCGGAACAGCTGCTGGCCATCCAGGCGGATCGTGTCGGCGGCACCGGTATCGGCCAAGGCGTTGAGCTGGCGGTATACGGTGGCCAAGCCGATTTTCGAGCCTTCGTCCTCCAGCCTGCGGTGCAGGTCCTGGGCGGAGATGAACTCCTCGCAGTCGGCCAAGGCGGCGCGAATCGCGTCCTTCTGCTTGGTCTGGCGTTCGATATGTTCAACCATCGGTAAGGTCACGCCTTCTTTTTCAGGTCGTCCCAGCAGCCGGTGGCCTCAAGGTCAGCGACCGTCTTGGCCGGGTCGTCGGTGAGCACGGTGATGTGGCCCATCTTGCGGTCGTGGCGCACTTCGGCCTTGCCGTAGTCGTGCACGTTCCACTCCGGGTGGGTGGCGATCAGCGCGCGCGTCGGTTCCACATGCTGGCCGAGTACGTTGACCATCACGGCCGGCGAGAGCAGCTTGGGCTTGGGCATGGGCCAGCCGGCGATGCCGCGGATGTGGGCGTCGAACTGGTCCATCGAGCAGGCCTCGATGGTGTAGTGGCCGGAGTTGTGCGGGCGCGGGGCGAGCTCGTTGACGATGACCCGATCGTCCTTGGTGATGAACAGTTCGATGGCCAGCGTGCCAGCCAGTTCGAAGCCCTTGGCCAAGCGAATCGCCAGTTCATGCGCTTCGCGAGCCACATGTTCGGACACATCGGCGGGGGCGATGGTCATATGCAGGATGTTGTTGCGGTGCTCGTTACGCACAATCGGGAAGGTGACGAAGTCCTTGCCGTTGCCGGAGACCAGAATCGAAGCCTCGAATGCGAAGTCGACGAAGCCTTCCAGGATGCTCGGCGGGAAGCCACCACCACGGTCGGAGCGGGAGCGGATCTTCTCCAAGTCGGCGTCGGAACGCAGCACGAGCTGACCGTGGCCGTCGTAGCCGCCGGACACGGTCTTCAGCACGGCCGGATAATGAATATCACCCAATGCGGCGTCAAGCTCATCGAAGTTGTTGACAGCGCGCCACGGTGCGGTGGCGGTGCCGTGGTCGTTGATGAACTGCTTCTCGCGCACGCGGTGCTGGGTCACGCGCAGCAAGTCGGTGCCCTGCGGGGTGGCGGTGATGCCGCGCACCTCGTCGATGGCGCCGGCGTCCACGTTCTCGAACTCGTAGGTGAGCACGTCGGACTGCACGGCCAGATCATGGATGGCGGTTTTGTCATCGTACTCGGCGGTGATCTGGAAGTCGGCCACCTGACCGGTCGGGCAGTTCGGCGTTGGGTCAAGCACGCCGACGCGGAAGCCCATGTAGCGGGCGGACAGAGCCATCATGCGGCCGAGCTGGCCGCCGCCGATGATGCCGATGGTCGAGCCCGGCATCAGCATGGAGACGCGGCCGCCCGTTTCTTCAGACAAGCTGGGCATTGGATTCGGCCACCTTTTCCTTCAGTTCGTTACGGTAATCCTCAAGCTTGTCGGCCAGTTCGGGCTCGAAGGCGGAGAGCATCTGCACGGCGAGCAGGCCGGCGTTGGTGGCACCGGAGTTGCCGACGGCGGTGGTGGCCACCGGAATGCCGCCGGGCATCTGCACGATGGACAGCAGCGAATCCCAGCCGGACAGGGCGTGGGAGCGCACGGGCACGCCGATCACGGGCAGTGTGGTCTGCGCGGCGATCATGCCCGGCAGGTGGGCGGCACCGCCGGCACCGGCGATAATGACCTTCAGGCCATTGGCGCGGGCGTTGTGCGCGAACTCGGCCATGAGCTCGGGCGTGCGGTGCGCGGAGATGACCTGCTTGTGGTAGGCGACGCCGAACTGGTCGAGAATATCGCAGGCGCGCTTCATGGTCTCCCAGTCGCTGGCCGATCCCATGACCACTGCGACTTCGGGCTTGGATTCATTTGCCATTATCATTTACTCCCTAGTTATTGAGAATAAGGCCCACTGTACTCCTGATAGCGGAGTTAAGCCACGCAGCGAATCGTTCTCAATACATAATTCTGTGAGGCTTACAGCTCAATAACGATCTTGCCGAACATGTCGCCGGCGATCATTCTGGCGAACGCCTCGGGGGCGGCGTCCAACCCGCTGACCACGGAATCGATCACCGGATGCAGGTCGGCGTGCTCCACGAAGCGCAGCAATCGTGCGAAATCCTCGCGCGAACCCATGGTGCAGCCCTGCACGCGAATGTCCTGGAAGAACAGTCGCGTGAGCTCCGCACCGGGCTGGTCGCCGGTGGTGGCGCCGCAGATGGCGATGGTGCCGCCGGGACGCACCGACCGCACCGAATGGCCCCATGTGGCCGCCCCCACGGACTCGATCACCGCATCGACCTTGCGCGGCAACCGCGCACCGGTCTCCAGCGCGGCGTTCGCGCCAAGTTTCAGCGCTTTGGCGCGCTTGTCCGCGTCGCGCGAGGTGACGAACACCTCCAGACCGGCGGCATGGGCGAGCTGGATGGCCGCAGTGGACACGCCGCCGCCCGCGCCCTGAATGAGCACGGAGTCGCCCGGCTTGATGCCGGCGGCATCGAACAACAGCGAGTAGGCGGTCAGCCAGCTGGTGCCGAGTGCGGCCGCCTCAGCCGTGGTGAGGCTTGCGGGCTTGGCGAACACGTTGGCGGACGGCACGGAAGTCTTCTCGGCCATCGTGCCGGGGTATTTCTCGGAGAGGATCGTGCGGCGCTCGCCCGGGGCCACGCCCGCGCCATCGGTGCCGACGAACGTGTACAGCACCACTTCGCTGCCGGCCTTGAGCCCATGCTTGCCGGGGATGTCCTCGTCCAGAATGCCCACGGCATCGGTGCCCAGGATCATCGGCGTCTGTTCGGCGGCGAGACCCACACCCTGTAGCGACCAGACGTCGTGATGGTTTACGGTCACCGCGCGCACCGAAACGGTCGACCAGAACGGGCGGGCCTGGGGTTCGGGCTGCTCGCCCACTGCCAACGCGGCAAGCGGATCGGCATGGTTGACGGTGGATGCGTATACGGCCTTCATTGCGCGCTCCTTGGTATCAAAAGGAATTACCGCATTCATTGTCCCACATCGCGCAGCGAACGAATCACCCATTTACGGAGATGTTGGGGGCATTGCTTCGTCATGTGGACCTCGGACAATGCCGGGCGTTAGCATTCAACTTCGGAAAGACTAGCGAAGGGAGATTCGAGGGTATGCGCAGCGCGTCAGGAAACGGATTTGATTCAAGCGATTCCTTCGCCGTCTCCGGCGCTGCCGAGAGGACCGCACGCCTTCACGACATACCCCCGAGCATTACCCCTTCCCATGGCGACGACTCCCATCTGCTGAGCCGCATTGCCAGCCCGGCCGATGTCAAGGCCCTTGCCCCCAACGAGCTCGCCGAACTCTGCCGTGAGATTCGCACCACGCTGCTGGCATATGGCCACCAACACGGCGGTCATATCGGCTCCAATCTGGGCATGGTGGAGGCCACGGTGGCCCTGCACCGCGTATTCGATTCGCCGCGTGACCGCATCGTGTTCGATGTATCCCACCAAAGCTACGTGCATAAAATGCTCACGGGCCGCGCCGCCGCCTATCTGGACCCGGACCGTTTCAGCGAGGTGACCGGCTTCACCAATCCGGACGAAAGCAAACACGACCAGTTCGTGCTCGGTCACACCGGTACCTCGATTTCATTGGCTTGCGGTTTGGCGAAAACCCGCGATATGGAAGGCCCGAACAGCGGCATCGGCAATGTGATCGCCGTGATCGGCGATGGTTCGCTGAGTTCGGGCGTGGCGTTTGAAGGACTGAACAACGCGGCTGAGCAGGGCGGCAATCTCATCATTGTGTTCAACGACAATGAGATGTCGATTGCCGGCGATTTCGGTGGCATGTACGGTCCGCTCGCCCGCCTGCGCGCGTCCGGTGGCACCGCCCAGCCGAATCTGTTCAACGCGTTTGGCTTGGATTATCGGTATGTGGAGGCCGGCAACGATGTTTCCGCGCTGGTCGCAGCTTTCGAGGAAGTGCGCGATATCGATCATCCGGTGGTGGTCCATATTCATACGCTGAAGGGCGCGGGATATGACGGCGCCGGTCACGTGGCCGGCGCATCCTCGGCCTCGGCCGGTAACGTCCATGAGCTGGATCCGGCAGTCTCCGACACCGGCGTGCGCCCCACGAGCAACGTGCTGCACAGCGAACCGTGGCATTCGGATCACTGCAACCTGTCCGACCATGAACCACATGAAGGCCAGTGCGAGGCCTCGCATTGGCAGAATCCGGATGCCGCAATCGGCAAGCCGGACGATCCGCGCAAGCATTACGGCAAAATGGCGATGGCCGCGCTCGAACCGCGTTTCGCCGCCGAGCCAGGACTCGTGGTCATCTCCCCCGCCACGCCGGGCTCGAACGGCATCACCCATGAGTTCCGAGAGCGCGCGGGCGCACATTATGTAGACACGGGCATCACCGAATCGCATGCCGTGGCGTACGCTGCCGGCATCGCACGGGCGGGTGGCACGCCGGTGGTGGCCACCACGGCGTCCTTCTTCCAGCGCGCCTACGACCAGTTCTTCCAGGAGATGAGCCTGAACCGTTCGCGAGTCACGGTACTTGATTTTCTGGGCGGCTTGTCCGGTTCGGACAATACGCATTCCGGCGCGTATGACGTGACGATGTTCTCCAATATTCCAGGGGCTACGATGCTGGTGCCGACTTCGGCTCGCGACTATCTAGCTGATCTGGCATGGGCTACCGCGCCGGCCGGTTCGGCGGACGCCCCTGCTGGTCCGGTGGTGATTCGAGTGCCGGGCGAGGCGATTCTGACGGCGGAACGGGATGCGACGCTGCTGCCGGTGACGGGTGGGCAGATCGCTGACCGCCCCCAGTCAACTTCGCTGCCAGTCTCCGTCAGCTCCGCCAGCGGGGGCATATCTGCCGCAACAGTCCGCGGGACCGTTAGCGTAACGGCTCAGCGTGCCGGTGTGCGTCACATGCTGGATTGGCGGGTCAATCAGACGGGCTCGCACGTCGCGATTATCGGACTGGGCAATGCGTATCCGTTGGCGGAGCAGACGGCCGCCGCATTGTCTGCCGATTATGGCATCACGGCAACGGTTATCGACCCGCGCCAGTGCACGTCGCTGGATTCAGACGTACTGGAGTCGTTGCGTGATGGCCACCAGCAGGTCATCACCCTTGAAGACGGGCAGCTTGAAGGCGGCTGGGGCGAGAAAGTGACCGCATATTATGCGAATCATCATGTCTCGGACGGCAGCCGTAATCCTCATGTGCTGAACTTCGGCGCAGCCAAGGAATTTACCGACCGCGTGCCGCTGGGCGAACTGAACGAACGTTATGGACTAACGGTGGAGCAGGTGACAGAGGCGATCACTCGTTGTTTTTGATGGCGTCTAGGGCCGGGATTTTAACGGCTTTATTGGCCGGGCCGAAGCCGAACAGCAAGCCGATCAGCGTGGAAAACAGTACGACGAACAGGAACAGCCACCACGGAATCACCGAATAACGGGTCACATTCTCGCCACCAACTATCGCCTGCCAGAGTATGGTCCAGATAGATGTTCCGCCACCGGTACCGTCGCCGGAGCCCCCGCCTGCACCGCTGACCATACCGCCAGACATGCCGCCGCTCATGCCGCCCGCATACAACGCGCCGACAACGTTGATGCCCAGCGATATCAGTCCGCTCAGCACGCAGCCGACCAATCCGCCGAAGAATCCGATCGCGCCGGCCTCCGCAAGAAACATGACGCGAATGTCACGAACGTAGCAGCCAAGCGCCTTCATAATGCCGATCTCGCGCGTGCGCTCGGTTACGGACATAACCATTGTGTTGGCGATGCCGATGGCCGCAACCAACAGCGAAACCGCACCGATACCGCCCAGAATCAGCTGAATCGCGCGCGACTGTTCTTCCAACGACTTACGCATGTCTTCATAGGAGGAGGTCTCGTAGCCCAACGCTTTGATCTGTGATTCGACTTCGGGCACGGACTTGAGGTCGGCGGCCTTGACCAGCACCTGATTATAGGCGGTGGCTTTTTTGGCGGCGGCTGGATCGACTTTGGCGGCCAGTTCCTTCAACGCCTGCAAATCCATGACCAGACCGTCGGAGGTGGCATAGCCTTTGTTGTAGTCGCCCGCCACAATGCCGGAAGCCCGCACATCAAAGGTGACGTTTTCCGACTGACCCGCGGTGTTGCCACCCGCACCGCCTGTGCCGCCACCGCCGCCGTACATGTTCATGGTGTACTGGTCGCCCTGATAATTGGTGCCGGTGGTCAGACTGATTTGCGTGGCGAGCGGATCGAAGAACGGATCCTCGTCCTGGTCTTCCTCGCACTGGCCGGTGGTCTGGTCAAACGTGCATGAGGAATACTGACCGCCGCGTGTGCTGGTGCGTTGTTCGCCGTTCTTCAGGGTGTCCATGAAACCATAGGCGAACCATTCGCCGGCAAGCACCTGATCCTTTTTGACCGGCTTCTCGCCGCCGACGAGCTTGTAGCCCATCTGGTCGAACTGGGTCATGTCGATGCCCATGATCTGCACGTAATCGTAGAGGTAACGGCCGCCCGCGCCGGCTCTGGCCGTCACGTTATAAGGGAAGTTCATCATCGGCGTCACGCCGGATACGCCGCTCATCGCGCGGAAGGATTCCACGGCCTTGTCGTCGAGCTTGGTATCGCCCATCTTGGACGAGCCGCCATCGTCCATCGGACCGGCATAACCGTTGGTGTACACGGTGACGATGGACAGATCGCCCATCGATTTGAGCATCTTCTCGTTCTGCTCGTTAATGCCTTGGCCCAAAGAGACCATGAGCACAATCGAGCAGCAGCCGACGATAACGCCCAGCACGGTCAGAATCGTACGGGATTTACGCCGCCATAGGTTTTGTCTGCAGAGCCGCAGTATGTCGCCGAATCGCATGGTCGGGCCTTTCAGGCCTTGTGGGATGAGCCGGCTGGTGCGACTGATGAGGCTGGGGTAACTGGTGTGATAGGAGCGGTGTCTGCCGCAGCACCATCCGTCACGCCGGTATCGGTCTTATCATCCTTGCCTTCGGACCAATCATCCCAGTCCTCATCAATATCGTTCTTCTTGGCCTTCTGCTTGCGCCGGCGACGCACCAGCAGCACAATCACCACGATAATGACCACGGCGATCACGACGATGACCACATACACCAGCACCGGCAATCCCTGATTGGCGTTCTGGTCCATGTTCGGATCGGCCATGCCGGAATCATCCATCGGCTGCATATCGGTTACGGGTATGGTGAGCGGGAATTCCTTGGTCTTGGTCTGTCCGTCGGAATCCTCGTACGTGACTTTGAGCGTGGTCTTCAGCTCGCCTGACGCGTGCGGTGTGAAGGCGTAACCAATCGTGCCGGTGGTGCCGGAAGCCACATTGCCCACGTACTGGGTTTTCATCGTGGCATCGAAACCTTCGCCCTCCATCGTGGCCTCGACGTTGGCGATATCGCCTTTGCCCTTGTTCACATATTCCATCGTGACCGTGTTTTCCTGACCGGCGATCACCTGGTCGGGCACTACGGGATCACTGATTTCGAACCGGTCAGGCTGACTGATCGGCACGGAAATCTTGACATCGGACTGGCTTGAGGAGCGGGCGCTGGCGTCCACATACTCGTATCGGAAGTTCACGGTCACGGGCTGGGCACCGCTTTTCGCGGAGGCGAGCGCCTGCATCGGCACGCTTTGCGTCATGGCGTAACCGCCCCACAGCGCGTCGACGTAGAACGTGTTCGTGCCTCCCGCGATGGCGAAGCTCTCGCCGCCGTCCACGGTGATGACCATGTTCGTCACCGCCACCTGACCCATGTTCTGGAAGGTGAAGTCGAGGTTGAAATCGGCGCCGGCGGCCACGGAATCGCCGCCATAGGTGAAGTTGGTGACGATGATGTTCGGCACCGGGCCGGCGATCGGCGCGGAATCGCCGTCGCTTCCCTGAGACGTACTGTTCGTGCCGCTTGTGCCGTCTGTGCCGTCGACTGCGTACGCCTGGTGCGGAAGGGAGATGACGGCAAGTGCCAGTGACAGCGTGGAGAGCAACGCGACGATGATGGCGATGGTGCGGTGGGAGAGGTGCTTCATCGGTCAACTCCTTGGGTTCTTTGGGCGGACGGCGTGGACGGAACAGTTGGGCGGGAAAGGTCGGTGTTGAGCCGATCGCTGGTGATGCGGCCATCGAGCAAGGTGACGATGCGGTCGGCGTATGAAGCCATCTGCGGATCGTGTGTGACCAGCACGATGGTCTGGTTGAAGTCATGGGCGAATGCACAGATCATCGTCATGACCTCGGTTTTGGTTTTAGAGTCAAGGTTGCCGGTCGGCTCATCGGCGAACACCACCTCGGGCTTGGTCACAAACGCCCGGGCGATGCCGACGCGCTGCTGTTGGCCTCCCGACATCTGGCGCGGGTAATGGCTGAGACGATGGCCGAGCCCGACTCGTTTGAGTACGCCACGCGCCGCACGTTCGCGCTGTTCCTTGGGCACGCCGCGGAACATCAGCGGCATTGCCACGTTTTCGAGCGCGGTCAGATTGGGCAGCAGGTTGTACGACTGGAATACGAAGCCAAGATGCTTCTGGCGGAAGGCCGCCAGCTCACGCTCGTCGAGTTTGCTGACGGGTACGCCGCCGATTCTCACGCCGCCGCGCGTCGGTTTTTCCATGCCGGCCAACTGGTTGAGCAGCGTGGATTTGCCGGAGCCGGATTCGCCGAAAATGCAGCAGATCTGGCCTTGCGGGATACTGAGATTGACACGGTCAAGCGCCACCACCGTCTCATCCTCGACGGGGTATTCCTTGCGTAGGTTTCTTACCTCGATGATTGCTCGTGGCACGGGCCTTCTTCCCTCGTTCGTCGCCATTGGCGGACGCGCGATAGCTGGTTATTATTCAGCACATCTCAAGTCAGAGTATAGCCGTTATGCAGGAGACGCACCCCTTAAGGGTGTTCCCGGATGGTGGTGATGAGCATGTGACTTCTAATCTCAAGGTCGACAGTTCAGGCTCCAGACGGACCCAGACCGGCATAACATTCAAAAGCCCCTGCCCCTCACAAACGATGAGGGACCAAGGGCTTATTACATCGTGACCCCGGACGGGCTCGAACCGTCGACCTTGAGATTAGAAGTCACATGCTCTATCCAGCTGAGCTACGGGGCCAAACTCGTGTAAGTCTAGCCGTAGGGGTGTAAAACACCTCGGCGTAACGTCGGCTTGCACCGGTACCATCGGCGATATGGGGACAACGGAGAGCAACGTAGATCACGCCGCATCGGGCCAGACCGTCGCAGGCGATAGCGGTGAGCTCACTTTCACATACGCACAGGATCGTTTTGCCAGTGAAGGCAAGGATTGGGAAAGCCCGGTTGTGACCAACATGGCTGCATCCGTCTCTGCCGATGCCGGTAATGTCCCCGCCGGCAGCATCACCAACACCGGCACCAACAACACCTTCACCAGCACCACCGAATCGTCGCTTGCCACCCTGCTGTCCAACCAATGCCCGTTCGTTATCAAGGCCACCATTTTCGAGGGCAATGGCAAAAACGCCATTCGCGAACGTCACACATTCACCGGCTCGGTGCTGCGCCAGCTCGACCAAGCCAGCGCCCTGCTGAACGGCATCAACGAATCCGGCCAATACCCGGCCATAGCCCTGCGCGAAGCATTGGTCAACGCACTGGAACATCGCGATTACACGTACTCCGGCCCCACACTGATCAATATCTTCGATTCCCGCTTGGAAATCGTGTCGCTCGGCGGCCTGACCGATGGTTTGGAAATCAACGATCTACTCAACGGCGTATGCCAGCCACGCACCCCGCGTTTGGCTGAATTGTTCGCCGATTTGGGCCTCTGCGAGAACTGCGGTACCGGCATTCAACGCATTATGGACGCCTACGCGCAGAGCGCGGTCAGTCCGCAACTGCGCGTGGGCCCCACTTCGGTGGCAATGGTACTGCCTATCCCTGTATCGGCCGAGGCCGCGTCCTCGCATCGGACCGATGCCGATGCTTCCGCCGCGCCCAGCACCACTGACGAAGCACAGCATGCCAAAATGTACTCATTCCCCACGATTCAGCGCATGACGGATAACGCCGCAGATGCTTTGGCCGGCGCACGCATCATCGGCTGCGCGCCACTGCAGACGCTGATTCTCGGCAGTGGATTCGGCGAACGCCCGGACGGTGACGATCAGGCCAGTACCCGCCCGCTTGATACGGCAACGCTGGAACCGTCGCCTCAAACGTTGGAACAGTTCACGCTCAATTTCCTCGCGTTCCGCGGTGTGAAGCTCAGCCGTAAAACCATGCAGAAAGCGCTTGGCCTGAACAAGGATCAGATGACGCAGCTCTTGGACCAGCTGGAGTTGAGCGGCAAGATCGAACGTCATACGCACGCCAAGTCCACTACGTATTCGCTGGCACATGCCTCAGGACGGTAGCGACCAGGGCGACAACGACCAAATCGTCAACAACCCAAGCAGCAACGACCAGAGCAATACGACCCAAGGCGCGATAAAGCAGCAGCTCAGTTCTCGAATACGCGGTCGCGAATCATGCGACCGGATTCGTCGAGCGCGGTGGAGAACCGGCCATAGCCGGACAGAATCACGCCCATGTACAGCATGTCCACGAGCGCGGTATCGGCCACACGCGAGAAAATCGCATTGCCATAGATCGTGTGCGAATCACGACCCGTCAGCAACGTCACGTCGGCCCAGCTGGCCAGCGGCGCGCCGATGGCATTGGTTATGGCGATGGTTTTCGCGCCATGCGACTTCGCCAATCGCAACGCTTTGACCGTATCCGCCGAACTGCCCGAATGGGAGAAGGCGACGGCCACAGCGCCGTGGGGCAGGTGCCCGGCACCGATCTGCTGCAGGTAAGCGTCGGTATTGAGACGGCATGTCAGTCCCAGGTAGCCGAGCTTGGTGAACAGATCCATCGCCGGTGTCAACGAATTCTCCACGCCGAAAATGTCGATGAACTCCGATTCGGCGAGTAGGGCGACCGCCTTGCGATAGGCCTTGGGGTCCAACGCACTGTGCAGCTCGTCGATCAGCGCCTTCGCGCCATCGGCCGCTTTACCGGGAATCTCATCTTCGCCATCCCACGGATTCAGATCGAATCCGGCCAGCGGATTGAAGGTCACTTTGTGTTCGGCGGCCGGGTTGCGCAACACGTACCGCAGTTCACGGTAACCGCCGAAGCCGAGCTTGCGGGCGAACCGAATCACCGTCGGCTGGCTGACGTGGGCGATGTCGGCCATCTGACCGACGGTCAGGTCGGCCGCCTCCTCGATATGATTCCGAATATACTGGGCCACGGCGCGCTCCGCCGGACGCAGCGACGGATACACGTGGTCGATGCGCTCACGTATTCCCACCGAGGATTGCACAGCCGCGCTCCTAGTCGTCCGTATTTTCCATTCCTGTTTCGAGGTTACCGGCTGTATACCGGCGAACAGTCGACTTGGATTGACCGCAACATGAACGGTGAGCGAACTCTTCCGTTTACCTTTCCGCTCCATTCCCTCTACAATCGAAACCATGGTGCGGATTAGCGTGGGAAGCCCCACCCATCACACAAGCGGGCGACTGTACGGCGTGTTCTTCGAGGACATCAACCATGGTGCGGATGGCGGGCTGAACGCCAACATGGTGAACAACTACAGTTTTGACGGCGTTTATCTCGACCATCACACGTGGCGTATGGCCGGTGCCGAACGGTGGCGTACGCAGGCTGATTCCCTGCGTTTCTGGGATTTCATCAACTGTTCCGCCGCCAGCCTTGGCAGTGAGATACGCGGGATTCACGGCCAGCGGGTGACCACCGACTGCCCCGCCCCGCCAATTCACGCACATAGCCGATACGCTCGCATCACGTCCGATGTTCCTTCCGAAACCGGCCCTGCATATCTGGAAAACCTCGGCTATAACGGAGGCGGCGACAACGGGGGCGAGCCCGCGTTCTCCATCGTCGCCGACCACACCTATTCCGTCAGTCTCGCGGTACGTCCGGTTCATGGGCGGGCCGAGCTGTCCGTCGGCGTGGTCGATAGGTACGGCCTGCCGCTCACCAGTACCACTCGATTGTCGTATATCGTGGACTCCGATCCGCTTGACGATACGGAAGAGACCGGTCTGAGGCAGGACGATGGGGCCGATGCGCAGGATTCCGGCGTTTCGATCAGTCCGGATTCGTCGGATGGTGCCATCGTCATCGGCCGTGACGGCTGGTACCGGTTCAACGCCGACGTAACCGGACTGAACACCGATTACGGCAAGCTGCGTATCACCATTGACGCCGGCGAACGCACCACGTTCGATCTGGATCTGGTGCAGTTCATGGATGCGGACTATTGGGGCGCGGGCGACCCGAAATGGCGTTACGGCAAGCTGCGCCGCGATTTGGTGGAGACCATTCAGGCGTTGCATCCAGCGTTTCTGCGATTCCCCGGCGGCTGCATCGTCGAAGGTGTGACGCCCGGCAATGAATATCGCTGGAAGGATACCGTCGGCTCTCTGGCCGCGCGACGCCAACAGTATTCGATGTGGTCGTTCAAGATGCCGGATGGTTCCAGCTATTCGCAGAGCTATCAGATCGGTTTCTACGAGTATTTCTGCCTGTGCGAGGATCTCAAGGCCAAGCCGCTGCCCACTCTGTTCGCCGGCATCGCATGCCAGTCGCCCGGCCGCGATCCGCGCCACATGGATATCAATTCGGCCACCTTCCGCAACAATGTGATTCAGGACTACCTGGACCTCATCGAATTCGCGAATGGCGATCCGGAGTCCAGCTCGTGGGCCGCGGTCCGGCGTGATATGGGCCATCCTGAGCCGTTCGGCTTGGACATGATCGGCGTGGGCAACGAAAACTTCGGGGCTGACTACGTGGCCAAGTTTGACATGATCAGCGAGGCCATTCATGAACGATACCCGGATATGCTGTGTGTGATGAGCGCCGGACTGTTCCCCTTCCAGCCGGCGATGAAGCGCAGCTGGGACCATGCGCGAACGTTGGCCGCAACCGATTCCGGGGCACATGATTCCGCCACCGGTGACGCGATTATCGTCGACGAGCATTCCTACCACTCCCCCGAATGGTTTGCATCCCAGGCGTCACGATTCGACGCTTACCCGCGTTGCGGCGCCGGCGTCTATTTCGGCGAATATTCAGCCAACGGCTATTTTGCCGGCCAACCACAGACCGAACAAGGCGCGAACACGTGGAAGTCGGCACTCGGCGAGGCCGCGTTCCTGACCGGTTGCGAGCGCAATTCCGACGTGGTGCGCATGACCTCCTATGCGCCGCTGCTCGCGCATATCCCGGCCAAGGGGTGGGCGCAGAATCTTATCGAATTCAATCCGGCGCATGTGAACCCCACGGTGAATTATGAGGTGGAGCGGCTGTTTTCCACGCATCTGGGCGACACGACGTATGCCGTGTCCATCGAGCAGACCGCGTCACGCCCCGCCAAACATCTGTATGTCAGCGCCACCGGGCATGACAGGGATGACGCCTGCCGTTACATCAAAATCGTCAATATCTCCGATTCCCCGGTGGATGTGACGTTGGAAATCGCGCGCGGACTGGCCGGGCTGGGCGCCTCGCCATCGCGACCGGTGCGTTTGGAGGTGACGACGTTAAACGCCAATCCGACGGCGAAGACCACTATCGGATACCGCGGCGAGGCTTCGGGGGCGATTGTGCCGGAACGTCGGGCTTACACATTGCCGTCGCCGTCTTCATTGCTGGCGATGAAGATCAAGCCGTACAGCGTCACGCTGGTGGTTTCGCGCTGATTGGCATCGGCCATTAGGCCGATGCCTTTGCCATTAGAATCACCCTCAAGGATGAGGGGGAATCGTGCAGATTCAGGGAATAATAGGGGCTATCCCCCATAGCGAATACAAGCACGGGAGGGCAGGATGGAAACCACGGCGGCCAGAAGACCGCCGGCCAACGATGAAGGAGTATGCGGTATGTTTATCAATCTGTTCCGCAGGCAGCGCCCTGCGCTCGCCCGGCTGGCCCGCAACTCCAACGCCTATCGTCAGCCGATGGTTGCGGCCGTATCATCGTCCGCAGTCGGCGTATCCAGCATCACCTCTGCAGCCAACACAGCCAACACAGACGGCGTATCCGGCGTATCCACGCTGGATGCCACCATCGGCCGCATCCACGACATCCCGCAGTCGGCCATGAGCCGACTGACCGGCTCCCCCACCGTATACGCGCGGTAGACCGGCCCAACCCACAACGGCGGCTCAGAGACTCGGCTCGATGATCCAGCTCAAGGTCAGCAATACGGCCAAAAACAGAACGTTGACGGCGGAGTAGACGGCCAGATACCGGCCTTTCTTGTGCGGGTATTGGCGCACGACGTTCTTGTAAGAAATAAGCGAGGCCATCGAGGCGATGAGCGTACCCATGCCGCCCAAATTGGTGCCAATGATCAGATCGCGCCATTGGTCGCAGAAGCCGGAAAGCAGAATCGTGGTGGGCACATTGCTGATGACCTGGCTGGAGCCGACCGCCACCTCCAGCGGATGGCCGCCGACCAGCGAGCGCGCCAGTTCGTAGAATTCGGGCACGCGCTTCATGTTGCCGATGAAGATGAAGAACATGCAGAAGGTGAGCGGCAGTCCCCAATCCACGTATTTGAATACGCGCCGATCGGTGAACAGGAACACGACGACCACGATCACGCACATCACCCACAGGGGAATCACGTCGGAGACGGCCAGTAGGCAGACGATGAACAGCAGCGAGTAGACGATGGTGCGCCAGCCGCCATAACCGGCGCCGTAGCCGGTGATACGAATCTCGTCGGGCTGGTGTTTGTTGCGCTCGGGAGCCAGCACGCCGGTTTCGAGGTCGCCCAGGTCGCCGACCGGTTTGCCGCCAAACACCACGGAAATCACGATGACCAGCAACACGGCCGCCGTGCCGGAATACGGTGCCATGATGCCGAGGAATTCCATGGTCGGCATGCCGGTCAGGGCTTTGAGATACAGGTTGTGCGCGTTGCCGATCGGGGTGAGCATACTGCCCACGTTCGCGCCAATGGTCATCAGCGTGACCACGAGGATGGTCTTATCCTCTTGCCCAGCCATGATGAGCACGGCCACCGCGAACGGCACAAACGTGACCAGCGCAACGTCATTGGTGATGAACATCGCGGAAAAGAACGTCAAAGCGACAAGCGTAATGACCAGTCCGCGCATGGTGCTGACCTTCTCCAGCAATCGCGAACCGATGATGCGGAACACGCCGATACGCTGGAATCCGCACACCACAATCATCAGGCAGATGAGCTGGCTGATGGTGCTGGCGTGAATGTAGCTTTTGTAATCGGCGTCCGGCGGCACAATGAAACACGAAATCAGGGCGAGTATTGCGGCGACGATGAGAATCGTCTCATTTTTGGCTACATTGATCAGCCAGCGTCGCATCCATTCCTCCGTGAATAACCCAATATCGCAACCATTCTATTTTACGCGCAGACCAGCATAAGGTACGTAGTCGCGTTGCGCTGGCGGACATGAGTTTTTGGACCGGTGCCGCACATCAGCCGCGCTCGTTTTTTTATTTGGACAAGGAAACATTGAGTTTGCATGTCTTCCATACAATGAACTGCCGCGCAATGCTGTGCCCGTATATACGGCTGCATCATTGTGTGGCAGGCCAGACACGAATACCGTACGTGGCTGGCTCATACCAATGGAACATAGTTTCATTCGAGGAAGAGGAGCGATGAAGTTGCGTATTACCCCAGTATTCCCGGTCAAACGTTTCGCCGCCGTGTCTGCACAGAACGTGAAGAACGTGCAGTTCGATTACACGAACATGCCCACGTACAACACGATCACCAAGTAGCGCGCACTGCCGCACTGATCGGCGGCACTTGCCGCATACATGAATGGCCGGTGTGCTGCGGATTCCTTACCAAGAATCCGCAGCACACCGGCCATTATGATATATGCCGCAATACAGGGGGCAATCAGCCCTGCACCTTACCTCCTTGCGCGCTACGGTATCCGAAGTTCATCATCTCGCTGTTGTAGGCGACCACGCCACGGCCGACCGCCGGCAGAACGATCATGCCGCCATCGCCATGATGCGCGGCGACTTCGTCCAAAGTGGCCGTCGCGGCATCCTCGACGTTCTCGCCGGAGAAACGCACACGATCCGACACCTGATGGGCGGCGACCACCTTGATGAACGCCTCGCCGATGCCGGTGCAGGACACCGCCACCGTGGACTGGTTGGCGAACGTGCCGCAACCAGGCAGCGGCGAATCACCCACACGACCGTGCATCTGGTTGGTGATGCCGCCAGTGGACGTGCCAGCGGCGATATTGCCCTCGGCATCGCGCGCCACGGCACCGATGGTGCCATGCTTCTCCCACTCATCGCCACCGGACTGAGCCTCGGCCAAGGACTGACGACGCTGTTCGGTGATGAAGTACTCGTTGCTTTCGGTCGCGACGCCCCAATCGGCGATCTCGGCATCGGTCGGGTCCGCGAACAGCACATGCTTGGTCTGCTCTTTGACGGCACGCGCCGCATCGATCGGGTTCTTCACGGTGCTTACGCCGGTGACCGCACCGACCTCGCCATCGCCGGTCATCAGGCAGGCGTCCATCTGGGCGATGCCATCGCTGGTCAGGGCGGCACCACGGCCGGCGTTGAATTCGGGAGCGTCTTCCATGACGTGGATGGCGGCGACCACAGCCTCATGCGCCGGTGCTCCGGATTCCAACAACTGGTATCCGGCATCGAGGGCGCGCTGCAGATCAAGTTCGACCTGGGCGATGCGTTCAGGCGTGCTGTGCTTGCCACGACTGCCCGCTCCGGCGTGAATGACAAGCGTGATGCCGGTTTCGCTGCCCGCCAGTTCAGTGGTCACCGGCGAAACGGAGGATGTGGTCATATCGTGTCCCTTTCTGGAGTCAGATGGATGTGCTGACGCCAACGTATCGTTGCTTCCGCATGTATGATAGCCGTTGATGGCCGCGACCGGTTCCGCATTTCGCATCATCGGCTCGCGATGGCGTGACTCGTTACTGCGCCACCTCGCCACTACGCCAGGGGCAATGCGATGCCGGCTCGATCGGCCAGGTCACGCAACGACCACGTGGTCTGCCCCGTTCGCCCGACAACGCTATGCGCATGCCACAGCGAACTGATGATGGCTTCCTCGCTTATTCATTCGTCGAATGCACCCATCGATGTGGGTATGCAGCCATCAAAAAAAACTCGACAACCGCAATGAGCCAGTCACTTGGCTACATCTGTGCTATCGTCTCGCCAATGATTCGAATGCCGGTATCAATGTCAGCAGCATCCGGGCGCACAAAGTTGAGACGGATGTGGGAATCATCCATTTCGTCAACGTCGAACACGCTGCCCGGCATGAACGTGACGCCTTGGGAACGGCAGGATTCCAATACATCCAGAGAGCGCACGCCGTCCGGTAAGGAAACCCAAATATAGTAGCCGCCTGCAGGCACGGTCCAATACACTTCATCCGGCGCATACCGCTCCAATGCTGCGATTGCTGCATCTCGTCGAATGCGGTAAGCCTTAATCAAACCGCGCAAATGTTCGGCGACGCGGCCTTCTTTAAGCAGTTCCAGGCAGATGCGCTGCGATGACGTGCTCGTATGCTGGTCGACCATGCGCCGCAGAGCCGCCAGCCGGTTAATCACATGCGGGTCGGCCACAACCCATCCCGTGCGCAGGCCCGAAGTGACGGTTTTCGAGAACGTCGACAAATACATCACGTATCCCGCATTCTCCATGCCCTTAAGCGGTATGGGGCGATGTGCGTCGGACGATTCCCCGCCGTACCACAAATCGCCGTAAGCATCGTCTTCCACGATCAGACACTGATAGCGCCGCGCCACGTCGATGAGTTCGCTGCGTCGTTCGGGCGGCAGCGTGGTACCGGTGGGGTTTTGGAACGTCGGGACGGTGTAGATGAGCTTGGGCCGGAATCGCGCGCAATAGCCGTCCAACAGGTCTGTACGCATACCGTGCTCGTCCACTGGAACGCCGATGATGCGCGCATCCGCCGAGCGGAAGGTCTGCAATGCCGGGAAGAACGTGGATTGTTCGACCAGCACGCAGTCGCCAGGATTGACGAATGCACGCACGATAAGATCGATGCCTTGCTCGGAACCGGAAAGCACCATCACGTTTCGTACATCGCACTGCACGCCGCGTGTGCTCATATGCTCGGCAAGTAATGCGCGGAGTTCATCGAATCCTTCGATAGGCGATTCTGGCTGACCGTCGAATTCGCGCGACTCAAACGCTTCAATGCTCACTGAACGCAACAAATCGTCGGGAATATCCGCCGGATTAGGCGAGCCGGTGGCAAAGTCGATGATGGTATCGCCGCGTTGCGCCCGCTCGGCCGAGGCAATGTCGTGGTAGGTGAATCGGTTGGAATAGTCGGAGAACAACACCGACCACGGCGGCCGCACAACGCTCGGTTTCGGCTCCTCGTCAATCGGCTCATGTCTCACTACAGGAATCCGGGCAGTCTCAATATGCTGCAACGGCAGCACGAACGTGCCTTTGCCTACTTTGGAGGCGATGAGTCCCTCATCTTTGAGTTGCTGATAGGCCTGTAATACCGTGGTGCGATTGACCTCGAGGCGTGAGGCCAACTCGCGTTCAGGCGGCAGACGATAGCCCTCAGCCATTGCGCCGGAGACAATCTGTTCACGCAGCTCAGCAGCCAGCTGCCGGTACATCGGCACCGTGCTGCGCCGGTTCAGCGTGAACTGCATGGCAGATCGTCTCCTTGATTCGTCGGTCGAATACCAGTCTAACGGCAGACGAATCGGCTACAGCGACAGGAAGAGCTCGTGGATGCGGACGTCGTCCGTGAGTTCGGGATGGAAGGCGGTGGCGAGGATGTTGCCTTGGCGCAGGCCCACCACGTGACCATCGACTTCGGTTTCGACCGTAGCCTCGGGGCCGACCGACACCACGTAGGGTCCACGGATGAATACCAGTGGGAAGTCCGTGATACGCTGCGGATCATCCGCTGCACCAAAATCGGCAGTAGCCTGGAAACTACCGAGCTGACGACCATAGGCGTTGCGGCGTACGACGGCGTCGAGCGCGCCAAAGTAGACGTTGTCGTCATTGTCGAGCTTTTTAGCCAGCAGAATCATGCCGGCGCAAGTGCCGAATACCGGTTTGCCTGCCTTGATGTGGGCGGCGATCGGCTCGAACAGTCCGGTCGAATGCAGGAGCTTGCCCTGTGTAGTGGATTCGCCGCCGGGCAGAATCACGCGGTCGATGGATTCATCGAAATCCTCGGCCGCGCGCAGCAGTTTCCACGGCGCACCGAGCTTGTCCAGCACCGCCGCATGTTCGGCGAATGCGCCTTGTACGGCCAGGATGCCGGTCACGCCGTGCTTGGCGTTTTTGGCGCCCGCGGATTCTTCTTTGGAAATATATTCAACAGCTACAACCATGTTGTCTCCTTGGGCCTTGACTCCCGCTGGCGGGAGCGTCACCCTTTCTTGGCTCCCCTCAAAGAGGGGAGCCAAGGTAATGCAGTCACTCGCCGCGAGCGGCCATGATGGTCTGAATCTCGTCCTCATTGATGCCGACCATGGCTTCGCCGAGGTTTTCGGACAGCTTGGCGAGCAGATCGGCGTCCTGCCAGTTGGCGGTGGCCTTGACGATGGCGGCGGCGCGCTTGGCCGGGTCGCCGGACTTGAAGATGCCGGAGCCCACGAACACGCCTTCGGCACCGAGCTCCATCATCAGGGCGGCGTCGGCCGGGGTGGCCACGCCACCGGCGGCGAAGTTCACGACGGGCAGACGGCCGTTGTCGTGCACGTACTTGGCCAGATCGTAGGGCACGGCCAGCTGCTTGGCGGCCTCGTAGACCTCGTCGTCGCGCAGGCCGACGAGTTCGCGGATCTGCTTGTTCATGGTGCGCATGTGGCGCACGGCCTGAATCACGTCGCCGGTGCCGGGCTCGCCCTTGGTACGAATCATGGCAGCACCCTCGGCGATGCGGCGCAGCGCCTCGCCCAGGTTCTTCGCGCCGCACACGAACGGCACGTCGAACTGGTTCTTGTCGATGTGGTACACGTCGTCGGCCGGGGAAAGCACTTCGGATTCGTCGATGTAGTCGATTTCGATGGACTGCAGAATGCGGGCCTCGGCGATGTGGCCGATACGCACCTTGGCCATGACCGGAATGGAGACAGCTTCCTGAATGCCCTTGATCATGGCCGGATCGCTCATACGGGAGACGCCGCCGGCGGCACGAATGTCAGCGGGGATGCGCTCCAGCGCCATCACCGCGCAGGCGCCGGCATCCTGCGCGATTTTCGCCTGTTCGGGCGTGGTGACGTCCATGATCACGCCACCCTTGAGCATCTGGGCCAGATTACGGTTGAGTTCCGCACGATTCTGCGTCATGAGTTTCCCTTCGTTTCGACGCTGCTTGGTATCGCGCTTCATTATTGAACGGATTGGATTGGCCCACCCAAACCAGTCCAATTTGGATGGGGCCAATCCGCAACTTCTGCACCCATCCAATCCAACCTCCACACGTTTATCTCTCCCATTTGGCATGTAATCCCTGATTGTCAATCAATCACAGGCCAGGAGGAGAAGAGTTGGCATGCGTGCGATTACTTGCTATTCGCATCGTCCGCATCGCCCGAAATGCCATCCACATATTCAAGAATGTCGCCGGGCTGGCAATCCAATGCCGCACAGATGGCGGCGAGGGTGGAAAAGCGGATGGCGGAAACGCGATTGTTTTTGATTTTGGAAAGGTTCACGTTGGTGATGCCCACCTGATCGGCCAGCCAGTTGAGTGAGCGGCCTCGCTCGACCATGATGCGGTCGAGGCGCAGGACGATATGGCCTATGCCGGCCGGACCGGTGGAGTTTGAGTCAGCCGCATTCAGGCCGGTCTCGCTCGAATCAACGATGTTCAGGCTGTCCTCATTCGGGCCCTCGGTGTTCGGACCGGCCCTGTTCGGACCGGCGCCACGCGGGTCTACGGCGCTCTTCCCCCTCACAGCAGACCGTCGACTTCCCGTTGCAGACCCATGCCATAATCGAAGATGCGCGCAATCAGCAACAGGATAATGCCAATCATCACCATCATGCCGCTCATCCATAAGCCCCAGTTGCCGCCCGTGCCAGCCAGGAAACATACGATGAAGTTCACCAGACCCACAATCGGCGCGACAATCAGATACCAGCCAGCCCTGTTCAACCGGTCGGACACCATGCCTTGGAAAGGCGTGGCATCCCTGCCGTCTGCAAGCCACACCGTCAAGTCCTTGCACAGTGCGGCCATTTCGGAGAACGCCAAGGCCAGTAGAGCGTAGACCACCATTCTCGCCAGACCGGTGGAGATGGTAGCTACCATGTTGACGGGACCGTCGTGGAAGTTCTGCAGATTATAGGAGTAGTCCAACAAGTCGCCCTTGATGCTGAGGGTGAACGCGCCGCCGACATTCAGGTCGACACTGCCGAAGTTCGCGGCGAACGAGCGCGGGGAAATGAGGAATACCACCCACACCACGGCCGCGAGCGCTGCGATGATCCATAGGAGCGCGGCACCGATGCGGGCCAGGATCAAGGCCGCGCCACCGGCCTTATCCAAACCGAAGGATAGTTTCTTTGTCGTTGCCATGATTGAGCCTCCGCTTCATTGCGCAAACCAAGCAATTCATACTTGCATTATACCATAATTTATCGTTTGTCATTAAAAAGTTAATATCAAACGAATAGTTGATGTGACATCGATGCTGCGCGATATATCTGACGTCGCTTCTCTCGCCCCGCCCGACTGCGGCCAGTAACCTCCCTCGTCAGAGGGAGAGATTATTAGCCAACGGTGTTGCCATAGATTTGGGCTTGGAGATCTTTGCGAGCAGTCTCCATACGGGTGATTTGGCCAAGGAGGGTTATCTTCTCTTCGCCGTCGGGCAGTTGGGCCATGCGGCGTTTGGCCAAGCCGATCTGGCGCATGAAGCCCATGTCCAGTAGTCGGGTGAGGAGCTCGGTGGCATAGCGCTGCTCTTCCGGCGTGGCAGGGCGCAGCTGCACGGCGGCAGCACCGCCGGGCGCGTTCGACTGCGGAGGCTGCGCACCGTTGCCACTATCGTCGCCAGGCAGAGGCAGAGGCATGACAGCCAGCTCGTTGATCACCTGATTGAGCATCGGCCCGCCTGCCTTGGTGAGGTTGTGCATCCACAGACCCTGCGGGGTGTCATCGGACGGCAAGCCGCCAGCTGCCGCAATCGCTTGGAACAAAGTGCGGAACACCGAAGTCATGAAATGGTCGATGGTCAGCTGCCCGAACATGGTGCGGTCGATGGCGCGCGGCACCTGAATCAGCACGGCCATGAACTGCTGTTCGGCGATGAATACGGCGTCGTCGATCTTGAAATATGCCTGTTCGGCGGCGTCACGGCGCTCCAAGGCCTTGCGCGTGGCCGGATTGGCGTACGGGTTGGTGCCGGGTTCCACACGCGGCTCGTCACGCTCGAATCGACGTTTGGGCGCGTAGGCGTCCTCATCGCGTACATGCATCTGCCGGCGTGCGTTCATCACCTCACGGCGCATCACCTCAAGGTCCACGCCGATACGGCCCGCGGACTTGCGCGCGTAAGCGTCCCACAGGGAGCGGTCGCGAATCTGCGCCACCAGCGGGGCCACGGCTTTCATCGCACCCACTTGGCCGGGCGTGTAGGTCAGATCGAACCGGCTGATGGCGGCGTCGATCACGAAATCATACAACGGTTTGGCCCGGGCGATCAGCGAGCGCACTGCCTCGTTGCCTCGCTCGATGCGCAGGTCGCACGGGTCGAGATTGTCGTCGGCCACGGCCACGAAGGTTTGGGAGAGGAAGGCCGAATCGAGGCCGAAAGCGTGCAGCGCGGCTTTCTGGCCGGCGGCGTCACCATCGAACGTGAACACGATGCGCGAGCTCAACGGCTGGTCCTTGACCTTCAACGGCCCGACCAGCTGGACCGCACCCAGCGAATCGTCGGCGATCAGGCGGCGCACAATCTTGGCGTGCTCGGCGCCGAACGCCGTGCCGCACGTGGCGATGGCGGTGTCGATGCCGGCCAGATGCATGGCCATCACGTCCGTATAGCCTTCGACGATCACCACCTGCCGCTTCTTGACGATGGCGGATTTGGCCAAATCGATGCCGTAAAGCACCTGGGTTTTGCGGTAGAGCTGCGTATCAGGCGTGTTGATGTATTTGGCGGCGATCTGGTCGTCCTCATACAGCTTGCGCGCGCCGAAGCCGAGCGTGCGGCCGGTCGAATCGCGGATGGGCCAGGTCACTCGGCCGCGGAAATAGTCATAGATGCCGCGCTGGCCTTGACGGGCCAAGCCCGCGTCGAGGATTTCCTTCTGCGTAAACCCCTTGGAGGCCAAGTGGCGCACGAGATTATCCCAGCCTTGGGGCGCGTAGCCGCAACCGAAACGTTCGCAATCAGCTTGGGAGAAGTTGCGGCCGCCAAGCAGCTTGCGGGCGGGCAGTGCTTCCTTGGTCAAGATCTGGGAGACGAAGAAGCGCTGGGCTTCCTCGCAGGCTTCCAGCAGTCGCGTGCGCTTGGAGCCGGTGTTTTCGTGGGCCGGTCCGTTGCCGCTGTTCTCGTAGTGCAGCTCGATATGGTACTTGTCGGCGAGCAGTTCCACGGCTTCGCGGAAGTCGATGTTTTCGGATTGTTCGACGTATTTGAATACGTCGCCACCCAAGCCGCAGCCGAAGCAGTGCCACACGCCGAGCGAGGGACGCACGTTGAAGCTGCCGGTTTTCTCGTCGTGGAACGGGCACAGACCCACGAAGGTGCCGGTACCGGAGGGCTTAAGCGTTACGGTCGCAGATACAATGTCATACAGGTCCGCGGCGGCGCGCACCTTCTCGACATCTTCCTTCTTAATCATTCCGACCATAAGTCTCTAGAGTACCGCCTCACCTGAGACACGGTAAATTTTTACCGTCGGTTATCATTTCTTCCGCGAAACTCCCTTCAGTCGCCTACAGCGACAGCTCCCCTCACCCGAGGGAAGCTGGCTCGCGCAGCGAGACTGAGGGAAGCGCCCGCCCAACACGCCCTCAGCACAAAATGGAGTGCAGGGCCAGGGCGGAGTTGTCGGTCAGGCTCGCGACCTGGTCGATGGCGACGCGCAGTCGTTCGTCGTCGTTGGTGGATTCGTTCCAATCGGCCAGGAACTGGCTTTCCAAAGCGTCGGACGGGAGCGGCGAATCGGCCATAAGCACATCGACCAAATCCGATACGATCTTGAGCTCCTCCTGATGGAATGGCTCGCGCTCGCGAGGAGCCATGACGAAGTACACGGCGATGCCCTTCAGCGCCACGATCTCGTAATTCGTGTTCTCGGGAATCACGATGTTCGCGGAATACCGGGTCAACGGCCCGGGCCCGTACGTGTCGCGCGTGGCGGTTTCCACCGACCAGCAGAAGCGGCCGATCAAATCGGACGTAATGTTCTTAAGCTGTGCCAACGATTCGCGCGAACCATTGAAATGTGCAGGGAACAAATACTCTCGGCGCAATCGCATGAACGCGGCCAGCAGCTTGTCGGCATCCCACTTCGCCCCATACCATGCGCGCGTCTGCTCGATGATGTGGTCCAGCATCTTCGGATCGGCGAGCACAATCGGATCGAACGCGCCGGTGGCGATGGAATCCTCGACGTCATGCACGGAGTAGGCGATATCATCCGAAAGGTCCATGATCTGGCATTCCATGGGCTTGGTGGCCTGAGGCGCGCCGATCTTGAGCCATTGGAATACCGGTTCGTCATCCGGGTAGACGCAGAATTTCTTCGACCGCTCCCCCTTTGGGTGTTGGTCGGCTTCGGACAAGGTCCACGGGTATTTGACGGCCGCGTCCAAGGCCGCACGGGTCAGGTTCACGCCGGCCGAACGCCCGTCCGGGTGAAAGATCTTGGGTTCGAGCCGGGTCAGGATACGCATGGTCTGTGCGTTGCCTTCGAAGCCGCCGATATTGCCGGCGATGTCGGCGAGCGCACGCTCCCCATTGTGCCCGAACGGCGGGTGACCAAGGTCGTGGGCCAGACAGGCGCAGTCGACCACGTCCGGATCACAGCCGAGCAATGCGCCGATTTGGCGACCGATCTGGGCGACTTCCAGCGTATGCGTCAGTCGAGTGCGAGCGAAATCGTCGGTACCGGCAATCAGAATCTGGCTTTTCGCGCCCAAACGCCGCAAAGCGGACGAATGAATCAGTCGCGCGCGATCGCGCTCGAACGCGGTGCGTGACTTGGATTTGGGCGGCTCGGGTGCCCATCGCTCCTCGTCGAAGGCGCTGTAGCCCTCGTCGCTCAGCACCTGTTCCCCATCCAAAGTCGTTTCCATATGCCAAGCATAGGCACACATATCGGCCGCAGTAATCCCGACTTCCCGAATATGTGCCACTGACGTCAACTCAACGGCACATATTCGGGAGATTGGGGCCGATTTCCCGAATATGTGACGCTCAGCACATATCAGTGGCACATATTCGGGAAGAAGGGATTACGGGGTGCCACCGTATGGCGGTAATGCACCTTATAGCAGCGTGGCGGGGTCGAGTTTGGCGAGGTCGGCGGCGGGCAGCACTTCGGCGGCATGCTCGTAAAGGCGCGGGATGCGGTTGCGCAGGCAGGTGAAGATCTCGTAGCTGATGGTGTCGGCGGCGCGGGCCCAATCGTCGGCGGTAGGCTCAACGTAATCCTCGCCGCGGCCCGGGCCGAACAGTTCGACCGTGTCGCCCTCGTGAACGCCGAGTTCGGCGGCGGATCCGTGCAGGTCCACGATGAACTGGTCCATGCACACGCGGCCGCACACGCGGTAGATCTTCGGGCCTTCGGTGGTCATGATGCGCACCGGGCCGCCCGGCTTCTCCACGTGCTTGGCACCTTCCATATCGAAACCGGAAGCGGAGCGGTGGATGCCATCGGCGTAGCCCAGCGGCACAATAGCGGTCGAGGTGTTGTCCGGGGTCAGGTAGGTGCGGCCGTAGGAGATGCCGTGGCCGGCCTCCACATCCTTGACCGTGCCGAGCTGCGCCTGCAGGCGCATGGCCGGGGTCAGATGCCAGTCGCGCGGGGTGCCCATCGCGGGATCGGGCTCGTAGCCGTACAGGCCGATGCCGGGGCGGGTGAGTTCGAAGTGAATCTCCGGGCGGTCCAAAGTGGCCGCTGTGTTGGCCAGGTGACGGATCTCCGGCGGAATGCCGGCCTGTTCCATGCGGCGCGTGAAGTCCTTGAATGTTTCGATCTGGCGGTCGGTGGAGGACACGAATTCGGACACATCGGGCGAATCGGCCACGGCGAGATGGCTCCACTGACCCACAATATGCAACACGCCCTCTTTGGCGAGCGGCACGAGTTTGGCGAGCGCGGCGTCGAATCCGGCCGGTGTGAAACCGTTGCGACCGAAGCCGGAATCGACCTTGACGTGTACGCGGGCGGGCTTGCCGAGCTTGCGTGCGGCGGCGGCCACCGCGTCGATGCCGGGCAGGGAGCCGACCGATACGTCGATGTCGGCGGCGATCAGCTCGTCGAACGGGACTTCGGTGCCGTTGTATACCCAAGTCAAAATATGGCAGCGGTCGGGGCCGATGCCGAGCTTGCGCAGCAGCAACGCTTCGTGCGACTGCGCGGTGCCGAGCCATGTGGCGCCGCCGGCGAGCGCGGCCAGGGCGGCGGGCAGCAGTCCGTGGCCGTAGGCGTCGGCCTTGACCACACCCATCACCGCCGTGCCGGAAGCGGGCCCGCCGACCACGGAGACCAGGTGGGCCATGTTGTCGCGCATGGTTTTGAGGTCCACGATGGCCTGTGCGGGGTATTGGCGGCGGGCGGCCGCATAGTTGGCCTTGCCCTGCTCGGACGAGAATGCGATTTCAGGTGCTGCGTTCATGCTCATAGACACCTATTGTTGCGCGAGAATGTGACGTGTAGTCGCAATCGTCTGTTTTCGCCCGGCAGTCGTACACTAATGACCGATATGCGGTTTCTCGGAAGCCGCCTTTGATTCCCGGCGTTGAGGCGTGCCGGGATCCCGGAAATCCGTCCGGTTCAGCCCCATAATCCTAGATTTCATGAGAGAAGAACATGGATCTGTTTCGTAAGAAAAGCGTGGATCAGCTTGTCGCCGAATCCACTCCCCTCAAGCGCACGATGCGCACCTTCGATCTGACGATGCTCGGCATCGGCGCGATCATCGGCACCGGTATCTTCGTGCTCACTGGCAAGGGCGCGCTGACCGCCGGCCCGGCCCTGTCCGTATCGTTCCTGCTGGCCGCCGTCTGCTGCGGTTTTGCCGGTCTGTGCTACGCCGAGTTCGCCGCCATGGCCCCGGTGTCCGGCTCGGCCTACTCCTATGCCTATCTGGCGTTCGGCGAGCTCATCGCCTTCGTGATCGGCTGGGATCTGATTCTGGAGTACGCCCTGCAGGCGGCCACAGTGTCCGCCGGCTGGTCGGGCTACTTCAACAAACTGCTGGAAGGCTTCGGCCTGCACCTGCCGGTCGAGCTGACCGCCGCCTACGGCACCAACCCGGACGTCACCACCTACTTCAACCTGCCCGGTTTCGTCATCGTGCTCATCATCACGTGGGTGCTCTCCATCGGCATCAACCAGACCAAGCGCACCAATGACGTGATGGTGCTCATCAAGCTCGCCATCATCGTGCTGTTCATCGTGTGCGCCGTGTGGTATGTCAAGCCGTCCAACTGGCAGCCGTTCTCCCCGTACGGCATCTACACTTTCCAGCCCGGCTCCACCCAGCCGTACGGCATCGTGCCGGCCGCTTCCATCGTGTTCTTCAGCTTCATCGGCTTCGATGCCGTGTCCTCTTCCGCCGAGGAGACCATCAACCCGAACAAGACGCTGCCGCGCGGCATTCTGCTGTCCCTGGCCGTTTCCACCGTGCTCTACGTCATCATGACCCTGATCATGACCGGCGTGGTGCCCTACAAGGAGTTCGCCAAGTACATCGACGCCCCGGTGGCCGGCGTGATTCTGGAGACCGGCATGAACTGGCTCGCGGTGATCGTGAACCTGGGCGCCCTCATCGGCATGACCACGGTGATGCTCGTGCAGCTGTACGGCCAATCCCGTATCTGCTACGCCATGAGCCGTGACGGCCTGTTCCCGAAGTTCTTCGGCCACGTGCACGAGAAGTACCGCACCCCGTTCAAGGGCACCTGGTTCTTCGGTCTGCTGACCGCGTTCGCCGGTGGCTTCATCAACATCAACGTGCTGTTCGAGCTGGTGAACATCGGTACGCTGTCCGCGTTCATCATCGTGTCGGCCGGTATTCTATGGATGCGCAAGACCCAGCCGAATGCGCCCCGCGGCTTCCGCGCGCCGGGCGTGCCGGTCACCCCGATTCTGGCCATCGTATTCTGCTTCGTGCTCATCGCCGGTCTCAACTGGGAGACCTGGGTGCGTTTCGCCGTCTGGTTCGGTCTGGGCCTGATCGTGTACTTCGGCTACAGCCGCAAGCGCTCCAAGCTCGGCCTTGAGCAGAAGGCCGGGGCTGACGCCAAGGTCGCTGCGACTGAGGACTGAGGTCTATCGGCTGACCGATAGCCGATGGCTGCTTTCGTGAAAACCGTACGCTGAGTTACTTTCAGCGTACGGTTTTTGCGATATGCACGAGTTTGAACGGGCGGCCGACGGACCGTACGTGCGCGACGACGTGGACCTTACCTGACCAGCTCCACCGCGGAACCGAACACGCTGGCGACAGCCACACTCACCACTCGTGGCGCTGATAGGCGATTCTGGTGGTGTCGACCGGCCGGTCGAGCAGCTGGATCAGGCCGCAACGGGCGAAGCCGGAGCTTTCGAGCACGTGCTGCATGGCCTTGTTATTGGGGTGGGTGTCGGCGCGCACGTTGCCGTAGTGCTTCAGGGCCCACCTGATACAGTCGCGGGCCGCGTGGCGCACCAGACCGGATGCGGCGATGCGGTGGATGGTCACATAGGCGTCGTTGTCCAGCCAGGCGCCGTCGATTTTGGCGTAGGTCGGATCCTCGCCCGGGCACAGGGCGAACTGGGCCAGAATGCGTTCGTGGCCATTGCAGGTGTCGACCAGCAGCATCGTACGCTGGTTGGCGATGTCGTCCTCAATCATCGATTCACGCGGAAATTCGTTGCCCCACTGGGTGGGGTTGCCGTTGGCGGCCATCAACGCGCGTGCGCGTGCGTAGATTTTCTGCATCTGCGGCAGATCGCGCATGGTGGCGTGGCGGAAACGGCGGCCTGTCGCCTTGTTTGCAGCGTTCGACTGAGTCACTTCCACCTCTCCAACATGCCAAGCTACCGATGTGCAGCGGCCAACGATTAACTGACGGCAAACCTACCATGCCATAGGCACAAACATAGGCACAAAGAAACCCCGTCCGCGTGGTATGCGGGGGCGGGGTTCTTCCATGCCGATTGGCTTGCGATCAGACGACCTTGCGCTCGAACGGGTCGGAGCTGATGCCTTCCTCAAGGATCTGCTTGGCCCATTCCTTGGCGGTGAACAGGCTGTGGTCGCGATAGTTGCCGCAGCTCTTCTCGGTGGTGGCGGGCACGTCATCCCACGTGGCCTTGTACGCGATGAACTCCAACGATTCCTTCAGGGCCTTGGCCACTTCCTCGGTGGGGTGGGTGCCCCAGGTCAGCAGGTGGAAGCCGGTGCGGCAGCCGAACGGCGAGCAGTCGATGTAGCCGGGAATGCGTTCGCGCAGCAGCACGGCGATGGTGTGTTCGATGGTGTGCAGGCCGCCGGTGGGGATGGCCTGCTTGTTCGGCTGGGTCAGGCGCAGATCATAGTTGGAGATCACGTCACCGTGAGGGCCCGTTTCGGTGTCGATGTAACGCACGTACGGCGCCTTGACCTTGGTGTGATCAAGCTGGAATGATTCGACGACGGGCTTTTCGGCCGTTTCTTCTGCCATGCTGTTGCCTTTCTACTTGCCGAGTGTTCGGTCATGAAGCATCGAACAGTCATCGTAGTCGAGCCAGCCCAAGAACGCCCGCAAATACTCCGCAGTTCGCTATAGGAGATTGTTATGACGCACTCCCGGCATTGAACGAGGCGATGGCTTGCATGAAGCGCTGGCCGTAGAGGTCGAGCTTGTGTTGACCGACGCCGTTGACCGCCAGAAATTGCGCATTGGTAACCGGCTTGATGCGGGCCATGTCGCGCAAGGTCTTGTCGGAGAACACGATGTACGGCGGCTTGCCGATTTCCTGGGCGATGGTGCGTCGCAGTTCGCGTAGCTTCTGGAACAGCGATTCCTCGTCATCGTCCGGGATATACGAGCCCAGCGCATCGCCGGGAACATTGGCGGAATCGGCAGTATCAGCCACTCCCCCGCTCCGACCGGAACCGGCCGCCGCCGACTTGCGTTCCACCCGTTTGATCTCATAGTGGAAGTCGGGAGCGGCGGTTTCGGCCGCCCGCGCACCGAACATGACGATTAGCATACGCCCTTCGGCGATTGACAGGTACCCGTCCGTGGCCATCTGACTCAACACGTCGCGCACGCGAGCCTCGTTCACGTCCTTGAGCATGCCGAAGGTGGGCATCCGCTCCGGGTTCAGCCATGCCAGATCCTGTGCCCGCGAACCGCGCAGGATCTTGACGATCTTGCCGGAACCGACGCGCTGCCCCACGTCATGCACGCAACGGCTGATCGCCTGCGCCACGCGGGTCACGTCGATGGTCTCGAACGTGCTTTCGCAGTTCGAGCAGGCACCGCATTTGCCGGACTGCGAAGAGTCCGCCGCAATGTCTTCACCCGCCGTGGAACCAGCATTCGGCGACAATTCCTGACCGAAATACCGGGTCATATACCGGTGCAGGCAGTCGGTGGTGCGGCAGTAGCCGACCATACCGTCCAGCAGCCGGCGCTTGGACTGGCGAACGATTTCCTGCTCTTCGGGAGTCAATCGCTCGTTCTCATAATCGTTATCCAGCAACCGACGCCGGGTGACGATGTCTGACTCATTCCACAGCAGCGTGCATCGGCTGGGCTCGCCGTCACGGCCCGCGCGGCCGGCCTCCTGATAGTAGGCCTCAATGGATTCGGGCAGATTGTGGTGGATGACGTAACGCACGTTGGACTTATCGATGCCCATGCCGAAAGCGTTGGTGGCCACGACCACCGGCACCTTGTCGGTGATGAAGTCGCGCTGGGCCGCCTCACGCGCGTCCGGCGACATGCCGCCATGGTAGGCGACGGCCGGATGCCCCATCTGGTTCAGCGTGTCGGCGAGCGCTTCGGTGGTCTTGCGGGTGGCGCAGTAGACGATGCCGGATTCGTCCGGATGGTCGGCCACATACCGCGCCACCCATGCGGCCTTGTATTTGGTTTCCAGTTTGACCACATCAAAATACAGGTTCGGCCGGTCGAATCCGGTAACGGTGACGGCCGGATTCCGCAATCCCAGCAGTCCCACGATGTCCCGGCGCACCCGTTCGGTGGCGGTGGCGGTGAACGCACCCACCGGTGGACGCTGCGGCAGCCCGGCGATGAAATCGCCGATACCTAAGTACGACGAGCGGAAGTCCTGACCCCACTGGGAGACGCAGTGGGCTTCATCCACGGCGATCAGCGAGATCGGCGTACGGGCGGCAAAGTCGCGGAATCGCCCGGTTTCCAAGCGTTCCGGGGCCACGTACAGCAGTTTGATCTGCCCGGCGGCGGCTTGGGCGAACACCATCGCCTGCTCGTCGGGAGTTTGAGTGGTGTTGATGAACGCGGCCGGCAGACCGAGGTCGTTCAGCGCATCGACCTGGTCGCGCATCAGGGAAATCAAGGGAGATATGACCAAAGTCACACCCGGGCTGAGCGCGGCGGGAATCTGGTAGCACACGGACTTGCCTGCGCCGGTGGGCATCACGCCCAAGACATCGCGTCCGGCAAGCAAAGCCTCGACAATTCCTTGCTGTCCGGGCCTAAACGAGTCATAGCCGAAGTATCGTGTGAGCGCCTCCAGCGCCGCCTGATGTGCTGTCATAAACGACCAGTGTAGGCCGACCGCGGCTGGATTTCATCGTATAACGGAATACCTCGCAACGATGTACGTAGCCCTTCCGTATTATTATGCGTCAAGGAACGTTATTCCCGGCATATCGCATGATATGCCGCTTTGAGAGAACTAAGACGGGGCATTTTATGGCCAACGATACATTTTCCTTCTCCTCTCCTGACGATCAGGAGACGGCGGTGCTGCAGCCTGTGGCCACCGATGGGCTGTTCGCAGCCGCGGATTCAGGTACCGCCACACCACAGCAAAGTGACAGTGGCACCAATAACCATGCCGACAATACAGCCTATGTGGGTGAACATGTTATGGCATCTGCCACCGCTAAATCACATGGCAAGGCCGCACGGATTGCCATCATAACCATATTTGCAGTGTTGCTTGCCGCATTAATAGCCTATTTCTTCGTCGGACGTTGGTACTTCCAAGACAAGGCTGCGCCCGGTGTTCATTTGGGCAACGTCTCTGTCATGGGCCAGACCCGCGAAGAACTTGCGAATACTGTGAAGCAGCGGCTGAATAACACCACGGTGACGTTCACCGCCGAAGGCAACAGCGTCAAAGCCTCGCTGAAGGACCTTGGCGTCACCGTCGACACGGATAAAACCGTGGATGCGCTGTTGAACGCGAAGACCGGCGACGTGGCCAAGCTCAATATTTTCGATCAGCCGCATATCGCTCTGACCGCCACCACGGACAAAGAGACTGCCGAACAATTCGTCACCGCCGGCCTGGTCGATGAGGTCGACCGAGCGCAGATTGCCACCGTTGTCTACAACAAGAGCACCAAGCAGTTCGACTACACCGCGGGTCAGGACGGCAAGGGCCCGGATATCAATGTTGTCAATGCTGCAGTCAAGGAGGCCGTCGCGACCCCGGGCGAAAATGCGACGGTGCCGGTCAAGCTACAGACCGCAAAGAATCCGATTGATGACGCGAGCGCACAGCAAACACAGTTTGACGCCAATGCCAGGCTTGGCCTCAAACTGACCGTGGACAACGGCGTGAACAAGAGCGTCACCATCCCGGCCGATACCATTGCCTCATTCCTCAAGCCCACGGCGAATAAGGCGGAAGGCACCATGAGTCTGGTAGTCGACCGCGATGCCATCACCAAGTACGTCACCAGTGACAGCGTAACCAAAGAACTGACTGTTCCCAAGGTGACACGCGAGGTCTACATCACGCCGAAAGACGAAGGCGGCGTGGAAATTGGTGCCGATAAGACACTCGGCGTGGATGGTATTGAAGTGACTGGCGCCGGGGACGCCCCCGAACGTCTGGCTACCGCCATCGAGCAGAACCAGTCCACTGATTCCACTGTGGCTGTGAAAGACAGCCCGTATGATGTCAAGCAGGTCGAGGTGCCTCATAACTTCGATACGGCAAATGGCGATAAGTGGGTTCATGTTGATCTGACGAACCAGACTGCCACTGCATATCAGGGCACCACGGTGGTCAAGAAGTTCAACATCGCTTCTGGCAAGCCCACCGCCGATGGTTCCATGCTGTCCGATACCGGCACGTTCTACGTGTATCTCAAGTACGAATCGCAGACCATGGTTGGCGAAGGCTACAACCAGCCAGGCACGCCGTGGGTTTCCTACTATAACGGCGGCGAGGCTCTGCACGGTGTTCCTGCATACATGTGGGGCGAGCACCCCATCTATGTGCAGCAGGGTATCCCAGGCTCGCACGGCTGCATCAACATGCAGGTGGCCGACGCCAAGTGGATGTACGACTTTGCCGCCATCGGCACTCGTGTGGTCGTTGATGGCACCACACCGACTTCCGGTCAGACGTTGCGCCCGGCTGGTGCGGATGCCACTGGATGGCAGGGCGGCAACGCCAGCTGATTCAATATGTTTAATCGATAACGGAAAATCCCCGACCCTTGTGGGCCGGGGATTTTTTGTAGGTACCAATCGATAGCGAGTCCGCCGATAAGCGTGGTGGCACCGTCAATACGGTGCCACCAGTACCGTCAGTACGGTCAGATACGATCCAACGCCTGCTTGAGATCGGCGATAAGGTCGTCGGCGTTCTCGATACCGACCGAAATACGCACCAGGTTGGCGGGCACCTGCAGGGTGGTGCCGGCCACGGAGGCGTGGGTCATGGCGGCGGGCACCTCGATGAGGCTTTCCACACCGCCGAGCGATTCGGCCAGTGTGAAGATCTGCGTGTGGTCCACGAAGTGCTTGGCCGCCTCGGCGCCGGCCGCGAGCTGCACGGAGACGATGCCGCCGAAGCCGCCGTGCATCTGGCGGGCGGCGATTTCATGACCCGGGTGGGACTCGAGGCCCGGGTACCAGACGCGCTCAATCACATCAGAGGGCTGGGATTCGAGCCATTCGGCCACCTTCAGGGCGTTGGCACTGTGGCGCTTGACGCGCAGATCCAGGGTCTTCAGGCCGCGGATGTCCAGCCAGGAGTCGAACGGGGAGGGCACTGCGCCGGCGGCGTTCTGCAGGAAGGCGACCTTCTCGCGGGTCTCCTCGTCGTTGACCACCACGGCACCGCCGACCACGTCGGAGTGGCCGCCGATGTACTTGGTGGTGGAGTAGACCACCACATCGGCGCCATCGGCCAGCGGGTGCTGAAGGGCGGGCGAGGCGAAGGTGTTGTCGACCGCGACCTTGGTGCCGTACTTGTGGGCGACTTCGGCGGTGGCCGCGATGTCGGTGATGTTGAGCAGCGGGTTGGACGGGGTCTCGACCCACACATACTGGTAGTGCTTGGAGGCCAATGCGGTTTCCACGGCTTTCAGATCGGTGATGTCCACCACGTCGAGGCCCACACCCCACGGCACGAACACCTTGGAGAGCAGGCGGTAGGTGCCGCCGTACACATCGTTGCCGAGCAGGATGTTGTCGCCGGGCTTGATGGTGGAGCGCAGCAGCACGTCGATGGCGGCCAAGCCCGAGGAGAAGCTCAGCGCGTACTTGCCGCCTTCCACGGCGGCGAGCTGCTCGTCGAAGCTGGTGCGAGTGGGGTTGATGGAGCGGGAGTAGTCGTGGCCTCCCCTGAGGCCCAACACGCCATCCTGCTTGAAAGTGGAGGTGGCGAAGATCGGCGTGACGACCGCACCGGTGGTCGGGTCGGGCTCCTGGCCGGCGTGGATGGCGCGGGTGGCGATGTCGGTGTTGACGAACTTGGCGTTGTATTCAGCGGACATGATATTGGGTTCCTTTCGGGATCGTTCCGTATTCGAAGGTAGAACAGGTGCGATTGGTTAGTGCGGATGTTGGTATTGATTCTTTTGATAGCTAGTTATGGAGTCCGTCCCCAGCTCCCTCATCAGAGGGAGCTCCGTTAAGGTACTGCTCGGCGAGGGAGGGCTTGCTGGTGCGCTCCACGATGTCGCCGTAGCCGTTGGCACGCATCCAGTCGTCATTGAAGATCTTCTCCAGATAACTGCGGCCGGAATCAGGGGCGAGCACCACCACAATCTGGTTCTCGTCCAAATCATTGGCAAGCGCGTACTTGATGGCGCTGGCCACGGCCATGCCGGACGAGCCGCCGACCAGCAACGCCTCCTCGCCGGCCAGACGGCGGGTCATTTCAAAGGCTTCGGCGTCGGATACGCGCACGATGTCGTCGGTGATGTTCCGGTCGAAAGCCTTGGGGTAGAAGTCCTCCCCCACGCCCTCGATGTCGTACTGGTGGACTTCGTCGCGTGAGGAAGCGGAGTAGATGGAGCCTTCCGGGTCGGAGCCGATGACCTTGACCGCGCCGTTGGAGGCTTCCTTGAGGTACTTGCCGGTGCCGGAGATGGTGCCGCCGGTGCCAATGCCGGCCACGAAGTGCGTGACCTTGTGGTCCGTAGCCTCCCAGATCTCGGGGCCGGTGGTGTAGTAGTGGCTCAGCGGGCCGTTCGGGTTGTCGTACTGGTTCGGGCGGAAGCCGCCGGGAATCGTGTTGGCCAGTCGTTCGGCGACCTGGTAGTAGGAGCGCGGGTCGTCCGGGCCGGCGTCGGTCGGTGTGACGATGACTTCGGCACCGTAGGCGCGCAGCACCGCGCGCTTGGATTCGGAAACCTTGTCCGGCAGGGTGAAAATCGTGCGGTAGCCGCGCTGCTGGGCGACCAGGGCCAGGCCGACGCCGGTGTTGCCCGAGGTAGGCTCGACGATCACGCCGCCGGGCTTCAGCTGGCCGGACTGTTCGGCGGCGTCGATGATGCGCTCGGCGATGCGGTCCTTGGAGGAGCCGCCGGGGTTGAAGTATTCGACTTTGACGGTGATGGTGGCTTTGACGCCGGCCGCCTGCGGGATGTGGTTGAGCTTGACGAGCGGGGTGTTGCCGATGAGTTCTGCGAGGCTGTTGTGGATGGTCATGTGAAGTCCTTCGTTGCTGGGGTTGTGGGGTTTTGCTGCGTTGCGCTCGTGAACCGACGTTCCCAGACGAATGGACTGTGGCTTTGGTTTGAAATCGAGTATTCCCGCTCACTGTACGGTGAAGCCGGAAAGTGAATCGGTTTTTCATGTTAACCACGGCTCGCGCGTTACACGGTTACGCTCGTGCCATCGATTTCATGAAAATTCATGCGACAGATTTGCCGCGATTCGAATGCTCTATCTCAAGTTATGCGTCACTGACCGCTCGCCCAGGGGCGTCGGTTAGCGACAACAACATGAGATAATCTGCATGTCTCACACCATAGCACAACCCGCGACAAGCGCGTGTCGCCGGCGACCTCGGCTCCCCTCCCTGAGGGGAGCTGGCCGCGAAGCGGACTGAGGGGAATACGACGGCACCCGTAACTCCCCTCAGCCTCACTGCGTTCGACAGCTCCCCTCAGAGAGGGAGCCAAAAAGGTCTATAACGAGGCTGCCTCGATGAGCTGACGGGTGTAATCGGATTGGGGGTTGCCGAGCACTTCGGCGGTGGGACCCGTCTCTTCGACGCGCCCGTCGTGAAGCACGAGGATGCGGTCGGCGATGTGCTGCACCACGCCGAGATCGTGGGAGACCATGATGATGGCGGTGCTCGGCCGGGCCGCGCGGATGGCGGCGAAGGTGTCGAGGATCTGGATGCGCGCGGCCACGTCGATGGCGCTCATCGGCTCATCGGCGAGGATCACTTTGGGCTCGTTGATGATGGCGCGGGCGATGACCACGCGCTGCGCCTGGCCGCCGGACAGGTCGATTGGGTACCGGTTCAGGAAGTCTGCCGGTTCAAGGCCTGCCATGGTCAGAGCCGCGGTCACTCGCTCGTCGATATCGGTGTTGTTCAGGTCACGCCGTTGCAGACTCAGCGGTTCAGCCACCGATTTGGCGACTCGCCAACGTGGGTCGAGCGAGGAGAACGGGTCCTGGAACACCAGTCCCGATTCGTGGCGCAGGGCCGCGAATCCCGGCGATTTTCGGCCGCCGACAATGGATTGGCTCTCGTATTCCACGCTGCCGGAGTCCGCGGATTCCAAGCCCAGCATAATGCGGGTCAGCGTGGATTTGCCGGATCCGGAGCCGCCGATCACGGCCAGACATTCGCCGGCGTGGACGTCGGCGGAGACGTCGAAGAGGACTTGGTGGCGTGCGGTGCGCGGGCCGAAGGATTTGGTGATGGAGTGGGCGGAGAGGAGTGGCACACTGCTGTTACTCATGCGAATCCTCCTTGGGGGTGTGGAGGGTGAGGGTTTGGGCGGCGGCAACCAGGCGCTGGGCTTGTGGTGTGGTCGGCGCGGCGAGCAGGTCGGCGGTGGGTCCGGATTCGACGATGCGGCCGGCGTCCAGCACGTAGCAGCGGGTGGTGGCACGCGCGAGTACGGAGAAATCGTGGGTGATGAACAGCATGGAGGCACCGGCGTCGTCCACCAGCGAGGTCAGCAGGTCCACGATCTGGCGTTGCGTGATGGAGTCGAGTGCGGTGGTGGGTTCGTCCGCGATGATGAATCGCGGTGAGGTGATCAGCGCCGTGGCGATGCCCACGCGCTGCTGTTGGCCGCCGGACAGTTCGTGCGGGTATTTGCCGGCCATATCGAGATCCAGCCCGACCTTGCTCAACAAGGCATTCACTCGGTCGGCTCGTTCGGCCTTGGTCAGATCATAGTGCAACCGCAATGGCAAGGCGATCTGCTGCGCCACGGTCATCACCGGGTTCAGTGAGGCAGCCGGATTCTGGAACACCGCACCCACATACCGGCCGCGCAGGTCGGCAAGCGCACGTTCGGAAGCTCCGATAATTTCCGTGCCGCCCATATCAATCGACCCATTAGTCACAGCGGTCAGGGGCAGCAACCCCAGCATCGCCTTGGCAATCATAGATTTTCCGGAGCCTGAAGAACCGATCAAGCCGACTCGTTCACCGTCGGCAATGGTCATATCCGCATCAGAGACGATTGGTTTGCCGCCAATCGTGATTTTCAGCCCGCGAACATCGACGCTCATCGTTCGCCTCCTATTTCACGTAATGCGGGGTTGGTGACCGGATCGATGGCATCGCGCAGCACATCACCAAAAATATTCAGTGCCACAACCACAACCGTGACGATCAGGCCGGGCCACACTACGGTTAATGGGAACACGTTGATGAGTTTGACCGAAGTGGCCAGAGAATGTCCCCAGCTCGGCACACCGGACGGCACACCGATACCGAGATAAGTGAGCCCCGACTCAGCCAACACCGCCGTGCCCGCCGACAATGACAGTTGCACAGCCAATACCGGCAGAATATTCGGCATAACATGGCTTATGAGCACACGCCACCCGCTGGCACCATTGGCCAAGGCCGATTCCACATACGACGAGCGGGCCGCCAGCAACGCTGCGGGGCGAGCCACACGAGCCAGATTCAACCCATATCCGAAGCCGCAGGCGATCACAATCACCGCGATTGACGCTCCCAACGGCACAGCCAGAATCAACGCAATCAACACGGTGGGAACGGAAATCAACGCATCAACTACCACTACCGAAGAACTGGCGAGCGCCGCATTGCGTGCCACCATGGCCGCGATGAGCAGCAGCCCCCAAGCCATAGATGCCACTACGGTCAGCAGCACGATCACAAGATTGGTATGTGAGCCGGCCAGCAGCCAGCTGAACACGTCCGCGCCGGTGCCGTCAGTGCCGAGCCAGTGCTCGGCGGACGGCTTGGCCCATACATGGTAGCCATCAGTGGCCCACAGCGATTGCGGGGTCCAGAACAGGGAAACGATGGCAATGAGCAACCACAGAGCGAGCACGATAAGTGCGAATTTGCCCTCGGCACGACGCCACATGGAGTGCAGGACGATGACGAAGGCAGCCCGTCGACCACCAGTCGTCGCACGACGAACATTGCTCATGCGGTCACCTCCGTAATGGCGGTAGCGGTTTTCAGACGCGGGTCGAGCACGCGGTGGAGCAAATCGACCACGAGGCCGACAGTCAAAAAGAACGCGGTCAGCAGGAACAGCTCGCTTTGCACGGCAATCAGGTCGCGGTTGCCCACGTCGGTCACAAGACCGTTGCCGATGCCCGGTAACGCAAACAGGTTTTCGATGACCATCACGCCAGTGACCATCGAAGCGAAGGTCAGCCCGATAACAGACACCAGCTGCGGGGTTGCCAACCGCAATCCCACACGCAACACCGCCTGAGTGCGCGTCATGCCACACGAGCGTGCCATATCGATGTAGCCGGAACTGGCCAAATCCCCTAAGGCCGCGCGCGTGTATCGCATAAGCGATGCTCCCACGATGATGCCGACCGATACAGCCGGCAATACCAACGCTGATATCGCCGAACCGGGTGCGCCCCAACCATCCAGCGGGAACCCTTGCGAGGGAAACACGTCAAGCAATCCTACGCCGCGCCCGAACAACAGAATCAGCAGCAGACCGCCCCACAACGCAGGTACGGCACCGCCGACAATAGCCAGTACATGAAACACCGCACGCACCGTTGCGCTGCGGGCCAGTACCGCCGCACAGCCCAGCGGCAAGCCGATGGCCAAGGCGATGAGCAGGCCAAGAATAATCAGGGGAAAGGTGATGGACGCACGTGCGCCTACCAAGGAGGTTACGGAGCGACCAGTCAGGATTGAAGTGCCGAAGTCACCACGGGCCAGCGCACTCATCCAATCGAAGTATTGTGCAATCAATGGCCGATTCAGACCGAGTTGTTCGCGTAGCTGGGTCACACGCTCAGGCGGCGAGTTGACGCCGGCCATCACGGAGGCCACATCGCCAGGCAGAATGCGCAATGCTGCGAAAACCACCACGGACAGGCCGAACAACGCCACCACGAATAACGCCAGCCGTTTCAACACGAATCGCATAATGCCTACTTTACTTGGATTAACAATGAGCCCCCTCACTGAGGGAGCTCATTGCTGTAACGAACTACTTCGTGTAGGTCACGTTGTAGAGGGGCAGAACGGTCTGGTTGAGGTCGAAGGGGAATCCTTCAACGCCCTTGGCCGTGGCGGTGGTGATGCGGTAGTTGAACAGCCAGTCGGCCGGCGCATCCTCGGAGACAAGCTTGGCGGCCGCGGCGAACTTGGCATCGCGCTCCTTGTCGGAGGTGGCGGCAACACCCTCGTTGTACAGCTTGGTCACATTCTTGTTGTCGTAACCGAAATAGTATGTCGGATCGGTCCACGATGCGAAGTCGTGGCTTTCGTTGTGGTCCACCAGCGAAATATCGAAGGTGTGGTTGGTGTACACATCCTGCAGCCACGTGGAGAACTCCACCACATTCACCTTCAGGTCGATGCCGATGGGCTTGAGCTGGGAGCGCAGCTGGTCTCCGAGCTCGGTGCCGTAGATGTTGGCGTAGGTCAGCGTAAGTTGAAGCGGCTTGTCGGTGGAATAGCCGGCTTCAGCCATGAGCGACTTGGCCTTGTTCTGATCATACGGGTACAGATTCGTCAGATCCTCGTAGCCGGGGTCGAGAGACGGGATCGGGCCGCCGAGCGCCTTGTCCGCACCGCCGCGAGAGGCGATGAGCTCCTTGTGGTTGATGGCGTAACGGATGGCCTGGCGAATGCGCTTGTCAGCCAGTTTGGAACCGGAAGCGTTGTTGAAGCCGAGCACGAACTTGTCGGTGCCGTTGCCGGCTTTGACCGTGTACTTGGCGGAATCGGACTTGAACGGTTCGGCGAGGTTCTCGGTAATCGGGGCGAGCACCTGCACGTCACCGGACTTCAGCGCATTGACCGCGGCGTTGTCGTCGGCCAGATACTTGACGACCACGGTGGGCGTCTTGGCCTTGTTCTTGCCCCAGTACTTCTCATTGGCCTTCAGCGTGATCGAGCTGTTTTCCACGAACTTGGCAACGGTGTAGGGGCCGGAGCCGACGGCCTGCGTCTTCAGGTCATACTTGGCGTCCTTGTCGAACACGAGCCCTGCGCGACCGGTCAGGGTCCACAACAGGTTGGAGTTCGGCGTCTTGAGCGTGATCACCGCGGTGTCGGCGTCCTTGGCCTCCACCTTGCTGACGGCGGCGAGCGCGTCGGCGTCGTGGTAGCCCTTAGCGATCAGCTCGTTGATGGACCAGGCCACGTCCTCGGCGTCAAGTTTGTCGCCATTGAAGAAGGTCATGTTCTTATTGAGGTGGAAGGTGTAGGTCAGGCCGTCCTTGGACGTCTCCCAGCTGGAGGCGATGGCGGGAGCGACCTGGTTCTTGGAGTCACGTGCCACGATGCCTTCGTATACGTTGCCGATCAGGATCTGGTCAAGCGCGGAGCCGGCGGTGTTGCGGATGTCCAGATTGGTGGGGGCCAGTTTGAGGCCGATGGTCACGGTGTCGGCATATTGGTTGCTGGACGAAGCCGACTTGTCATCTTTCTTACCGCCGAAAGCGAGCGTGACGCCGATGACGACCGCCACTGCCACGATGACGGCAATCAGTGAGATCAGCCACCACTTCGGGCCGCTTTTTTTCGGATTCTTTGCGCGCGAGGCAAGGCTCGCATCTGTGGTTGCGCCGTCTTCGACGTGCGCACCATTGTCTTGAGACATGGTTCTTCCTCTGTATATGTTGTGTTCTACGGTTGGCCGCCACGCTGGGTCGACCACCGCAGGCCATCATAGCCATGGGACTGTAGAATTGCGCATGAAATCCATCTTGAATCTGGAGGGTTATCATGCTGGTCGCCGTTGATATCGGCAATACGAACATCGTGCTGGGCTTTTTGGATGGCGATACCATCGCCGGCACCTACCGCATCACCACCAAAGCCAACCATACGTCTGATGAGTATGGGCTGTTTCTGACTGAATTCCTGAGAATGAGCGGTTTTCAGCCATCCGATGTGGACGATGTGATCATCTGTTCGGTGGTGCCGAAAGTGATGCACTCCTTCCGTTCGTCCATCGTCAAATTCCTCGACATTGATCCGATGGTGGTGGGACCGGGCATCAAGACCGGTATGAACGTGCGCGTTGACGATCCGAAATCGCTGGGTGCGGATATTCTGGCCGACTGCGCCGGTGCCTATTACGAGTATGGCGGCCCAGTGCTGGTGGCTGATTTCGGCACCGCCACCACGTTCACACACGTGAGCGACAAGGGCGTGGTCGATTCCGGCGTCATCACCACCGGCATCCGTGCCGGTGCGGCCGCTCTGTGGGGAGATACGGCCCAGCTGCCGGAAGTGGAAATTACGCGACCAGATACGATTCTGGGCACCAACACCAAGACCTGCATGCAGGCCGGTTTGTATTACACGTTCTTGGGCGGTGTGGAGCGCACGATTCGTCAGTTCCGCAAAGAGCTCGGAGGCGAGGATTTCAAGGTGATCACCACCGGTGGCCTCGGTCGAGTGTTTGAGAATGACACCGAGCTGATTGACGTGTATGACCCGGATTTGATTTTCAAGGGCATGGCGCACATCTACTCGCGCAATGTGAAGTGACGTAGTATGCAGGAATCGGCCGCGTATAGCGCGGTCGATTCCGACCCAACCACGAATCCCTACTTAATCGTAAAGCCCTGATTGAAGCCGTATTCTCGGAGGTCTTTCTGCCATTGGGCCAGGCCGTCGGAGAGACTGACTTTCTTGCCGGGCTTCTCCAACGGTTCGAGCGGGTTGCCTTCCTCGTCCTTCATGCCCATCTCAATGGCTTCCTGTCGCTGCTGATAGGCGTGGAAACTGCCGGACCACTCGTATGCCTGGCCCACCGTCGATTTGAAGTCACTGCGCGCATACACTTCGAATGGCAGATACTGGTATCCGACCGACACATCCTCGGCGGCCTCCGACAGTACACGGTTGAACTTCTGCCCGCCGAAATACGGGATTTCAATGCCCCGGTCATTGGTAATCGTGGTTTTATCCAAAAAATCAGCGGAATTCAGGGTGGCATAATCGGCCGGGAAAGCACCGCCATCCACACGCGCGCTAATGCCTTGGGCGTCATGCGCCACAAAGTCCACGAAACGATAAGCCGCATCCGGCTTACGGGTCAATTGCAGTACGGTCAGTGCCGACCCGCCGCTTTCGGCGTTGGTGGGCTGGCCATCATAGGTGGGCATGGGAGCCACGCGCCACAGACCGGCCGCGCCCGGCACATTGGACAGCAGCAGCGACGGCATCCAAGCCCCAGAGAACACGGAGGCGATGGTGCCGGTGCCCACTCTGCTTTTCCACCGATCCGACCATGTGGCGGAGGTGGTGTCAACAAGCCCCTCATCAATCATTTTCTGCCAGAATTCGGTGAACCGTTGGGTGCCGGCATCCTCATCCAAATCGATGGTCACGGTTTTGCCGTCGGCCGACGTGTGGAACGGCTGACCACCGGCGAGCCAGACCATCGCGTCATAGAAACTGCCGTCGCCCGAGTCGGCGACGATATACGCGCCGATCTCCTTGAGCTTTTCGGCGGCCTCGTAATAGTCATCCCAAGTCTTGATCTTGGTGGCGTCCACGCCGGCTTGGCGGAACACGTCTTCGTTGTAGAAGAAGCCCATCGGGCCCGAATCCATGGGCAGTCCATAGGTACGGCCGGCGAGCTGCACGGACGACCATGTGCCGAGGGTAAAGAAGTTGGAATAATCCGAGCCGATTTTGTCGGTCAGATCAAGCAATTGGCCGGAGACCGCGTACTGCAACAGTGCATAGTATTCGATTTGAGCCACGTCCGGCGTGCCGTAACCGTCTTGAATGGCGGTATTAAGATTGCCGTAGCCGGAGATATTGGTCCATTTCACGCGGATGTCCGGATTGGCTTTTTCGAAACGGCGGATGACCTCCCCCATGCTCGGTTCCCAGCTCCATACGCTGATCTCCGTACGGTTGTCGTCCGTGGCCTGCCCGCACGAGGCCAGGGATACGGAAAGGATGGCAGTCACTGCTATGGTTGCCATTCTTTTGATTCGCTGTCCGATCACTCGCATGGTGACGAGTGTACTAGGCGGGGCTTAAAACGGTAAAAGCCCCGTGACGGGATTCGTCACGGGGCTTTGTGTATCAGGTGAGATTAGCTAGGCAGTCTCAGCGAGGGTTCAAGGCTTACTTCACGGTGAAGCCCTGATCCTTGCCGTAATCCTGCAGTGCCTTCTGCCAAGCGGCGATACCGTCAGTCAGCTTCTGGTCGCCGGTGTAGGACTTGCCAAGGTAGTCGCCGAAGATGGTGCGGGCCTTGACCTCGTAGGGCAGGAACTGGTAGTCGGAGGACACGTTCTCAGCAGCCTGAGCCAGAACCTCGTTGTACTTCTGACCACCGAAGTAGTCAACGTCCTCGCCATCGGCGTTCTTCACAGTGGTGGTGTTCTTGAAGGAGTCGGACTCCATGGAGGCCTTGTCAGCCGGGAATGCACCGCCGGCCACACGGGTGGCCACGCCGTCGCCGTGGTTGGCGTACTCGATGAACTGGTAAGCAGCGTCAGCCTTCTTGGTGGAGGCGAGCACAGCCAGCGAAGAACCACCGTTCTCGGAGTTGGTGGTGGAGCCGTCAGCGGTCGGCATCTGGGTCACACGCCACTTGCCAGCGCCGTCAGCAGCGGAGTTGGCCAGGTTGGCAGGCATCCAAGCGCCAGTGAACAGGGAGGCGATGGTGCCGTCGACCATGCCCTTGAACCAGTCCTCAGACCAGCCAGCGGTCTTGGTGTCGAGCAGGCCCTCGTCCAGCAGCTTCTGCCAGAAGTCGGTGAAGGTCTTGACGCCCTTGTCCTCGGTCAGGTTGACGGTGACTTCGGAACCATCGGAAGAGGTCTGGAACGGCTTTGCACCGGCCAGCCAGGTCATGGAGTCGAAGAAGCCGGCGTCACCGGTGTCGGAGGTGATGTAGTAGTTGTCGCCCAGAGCGTGAATCTTCTTGGCGGCGTCGTAGTACTGATCCCAGGTCTTGATCTGCTCGGCGTCAACACCGGCCTTGTCGAAGACCTCCTTGTTGTAGAAGAAGGCCATTGGGCCGGAATCCATCGGCAGGCCGTAGACCTTGCCGGCGAACTGCACGGAAGCCCACGGGCCAGGGGTGTAGAAGTCGGAGTAGCCGGAGGTCTTGTCGGTGATGTCCAGCAGGTTGCCCTTGATGGCGTACTGCGGGATGGCGTAGTACTCAACCTGAGCGACGTCCGGAGCACCGGAGCCGGCCTCGATGGCGTTATCAAGCTGGGTGTATTCCTTGGTGTTGGTGCCGACGTTCTTGAGATCGACCTTGATGCCGGTCTTCTTGGTGAAGTCCTTGGCAACCTGGGTCAGCGTGGGCTCCCAAGCCCACACGGTGATTTCGGTAACGTCCTTATCTTGAGCCGGCTTGCCACTGGCGGTGTCGGAACCGCAGGCGGCAACGGAACCCAGCATGGCAACCGCACCGGTAAGTGCAATGGCCTTCTTAGCAACGGTGAACTTCATCGTTCTGTTCTCCTTCCTTGGATCGCCTTTCGGCGGTCTGCAGTGATTGTCACCACAACAGCATGGCAACTCTCCTCGTCGTCATGCTATCGTGAACCATCACTCTATGGTTCAGTAGTCACAAAACGGCTTTGTTTCGCCACTTTGTAGCTATGGTTGCGATAACATCTTTTATTATACACATTCTTCGGCAACACGCCATCTTGGTATCGCAATCCGCGCGCCACTGCTCCCATGGCATAAGAAAATCGGGCGCTCCGAAGAGTGCCCGATCCTGTTATCGCAACCTCCCGCTACAGAAACCACAGGAGGAAGTCTGCTGCGATTGCCGTTACTTCACCTGGTAGCCCTGCTGCTTGGCGTAATCCTGCAGGTCCTTCTGCCAGGAAGCCACGGCATCGGAGAGCGTGGTCTTGCCGGTGTAGGCATCGCCGGCGTAGTCGCCGAACTTGCCGCGAGCGTAGACCTCGAAGGGCAGGAACTTGTAGCCGGTGGACACATTGGCTGCGGCCTTGGCCAGCTCCTCGTTGAACTTCTGACCGCCGAAGTACTCGTGGGCCTTGCCGTCGGAGTCGGTCAGGGAGGTCATATTGAGGAAGTCGTTGGACTTGAGGGTGTCGTTGTCGGCCGGGAAGGCACCGCCGTCAACACGGGTCTTAATGCCCTCGGCGTCGTGGCAGGCGTATTCCATGAACTTGTAGGCGGCGGCGACCTTGGCCTTGTCGTCGGACTTCACGATGACCAGCGAGGAACCACCGTTCTCGGAGTTGGTCTCGGAGCCGTCTGCGGTCGGCATCTGGGCGATGCGCCACTTGCCGTCACCGTTCGGAGCGCCGGAAAGCAGGTTGTACGGCATCCAAGCGCCGGTCAGCAGGGATGCGATGGAGCCGTCATCCAGACCCTTGTTCCAATCGTCGGTCCAGCCGACGGTCTTGGTGTCGATGAGGTCTTCGTCGATCATCTTCTGCCAGAAGTCGGTGAAGGTCTTGACGTTCTTGTCACCGGTCAGGTTGATGGTCACGGTCTCGCCGTCCTTGGAGGTCTCGAACGGGGTCGCGCCGGCCAGCCAGGTCATGGAGTCGAAGAAGCCGGCGTCACCGGAATCGGAGGTGATGTAGGAGTCCACGGCGCGAATCTTCTTGGCAGCCTCGTAGAAGTCGTCCCACGTGCGCACCTGGGTCGGATCGACGCCGGCCTTGTCGAAGACGTCCTTGTTGTAGAACCAGGCCATCGGGCCGGAATCCATCGGCAGGGCGTAGACGCCGTCATTGATGCTCACCGAGGACCACGTGCCCGGGGTGTAGAAGTCCTTGAAATCGGAGGCGCCGAGATCGGAGAGGTTCTCGAGGTGGCCGCGAATCACGTATTCGGGCAGTGCGTAGTATTCGATCTGGGCGATGTCCGGAGCACCGGAGCCGGCCTCGATGGCGTTGGACAGTGCGTTGTACTCGTCCTTGTTGGTGCCGGCATTGGTCACCTTCACCTTAATGTTCGGGTTCTTGGCCTCGAATCCCTTGACCGTACGAGGCAGTGTGGAATCCCAGGACCACACGGTCAGCTCGATCTTCTTATCAGAGGAGCCGGTGCTTCCGCTATCCCCGGCAGAGGTGGAACCGCAGGCAGCTACAGAGGAGAGCATGGCCACAGCACCAATCAGGGCAATTGTCTTCTTGCCGAACTTCATCGTTCTTTCCTTCCTTGTTATGGGAAACGACGGGACTTGGCGTTTTGTTCCAAGTATTGTATCGTTTTAAGAAACGGTACCACATGTTTTATGTTTACGCAAACACGACACGTCGCACCATGGTGACTAACCGCAAACCGAAGGAGATGCATCCCGCTCATGACCACTCACAACAGCCAGTATTCCGCCGAAACCACCCATCCCGACAAGCAGGAAAGCAGCCCGGCGCCGACCGCCGCCGGCACCACGGCCAGTAACGTCTCCACAACCGGCAACGCAACCACGCCGGACGCCAGCATCGCCCTCAACGCCGACGCCACTCCGGTAGCCGACGTTCCCCCGCGTCTGTTCGGCTCATTCGTAGAACATCTGGGCCGCTGCGTCTACGGCGGCATCTACGAGCCCAGCCATCCCACCGCCGACGAAAACGGCTTCCGCCAAGACGTGCTTGACCTGGTCAAGGAGCTGGGCGTCACCTGCGTGCGCTACCCCGGCGGCAATTTCGTATCCAACTACAACTGGGAAGACGGCATCGGTCCACGCGAGAATCGCCCCGTGCGCCGCGACCTGGCCTGGCATTGCACCGAAACCAACGAGATGGGCATCGACGACTTCTACCGCTGGAGCCAGAAAGCCGGCACCGAAATCATGCTTGCCGTCAACATGGGCACCCGGGGGCTGAAAGCCGCGCTCGACGAGCTCGAGTATGTCAACGGCGCGCCCGGCACCGCTTGGGCGGATCAGCGCGTGGCCAACGGCATCGAGGAGCCGATGGATATCAAGATGTGGTGCATCGGCAACGAAATGGACGGCCCGTGGCAGGTGGGCCACATGAGCCCGGAAGAATATGCCGGCGCGGTGGATAAGGTGGCCCACGCCATGAAGCTCGCCGAGTCCGGTCTCGAACTCGTGGCCTGCGGTTCCTCGGGTGCCTATATGCCGACCTTCGGCACGTGGGAGAAGACCGTGCTCACCAAGGCTTACGAGAATCTCGACTTCGTCTCCTGCCATGCCTACTACTTCGACCGCGGCCATAAAACCCGGACCGCCGCCTCCATGCAGGACTTCCTGGCCTCTTCCGAAGACATGACCAAGTTCATCGCCACCGTCTCGGACGCGGCCGATCAGGCGCGAGAAGCCAACAACGGCACCAAAGACATCGCCCTGTCCTTCGACGAATGGGGCGTATGGTATTCGGACAAGTGGAACGAGCAGGAAGACCAGTGGAAGGCGGAGGCCGCGCAGGGTTTGCACCACGAGCCATGGCCCAAGTCTCCACATTTGCTGGAAGACATCTACACCGCGGCCGACGCGGTGGTCGAAGGTTCCCTGATGATCACCCTGCTCAAGCACTGCGATCGCGTGCGTTCCGCCTCGCGCGCCCAGCTGGTCAACGTCATCGCCCCCATCATGGCCGAGGAACACGGCCCGGCATGGCGGCAGACCACGTTCTACCCGTTCGCCGAAGCCGCCCTTCACGCGCGCGGCCAGGCCTACGCTCCGGCCATCAGCTCCCCCACCATCCATACCGAGGCATATGGCGACGTGCCGGCCATCGACGCGGTAGTCACGTGGGATGAACAGGCCCGCACCGGTCTGCTGCTTGCCGTCAACCGCGACGCCAACACCCCGCACACGCTCACCATCGACCTTTCCGGGCTGCCCGGCCTGCCCGGTCTCGGCACGCTCGCGCTCAGCAAGGCGCAACTGTTGCATGAGGACGATCCGTACCGCACCAACACCGCCGAAGCGCCCGAAGCCGTCACGCCGCAACCGCTCGGCATTGCGATGAACGCCACCGGCACCTGCACGGCAACGCTTCCCGCCATCTCCTGGATCAGCGTGGAATTCCACGGCTAAAAGACGGAGAGTCACGCCCGTACCAAGTACAGTCAAGTCCAATACGACCAGGGCCCGTCAATCACCATACGATTGACGGGCCTTGTCATTCACTTCGGATATTTCGAACCATGGATTCATCAGGCGCAGGCCAACGCCGGTGAGGACTCGCGCAGGGAGAGGCTATAGGGGGCCTCGATGGTTTGGGCAGGAGCGCGACTGCCGGATTCGACCTGTTGGATGATGGATTCGACGGCCAGTCGGGCGATGGCTTCCCTGCCGGGGTTAACGGTGGAAAGAGACGGCACCATGTAGGCCGATTCCTCCACGTCATCGAAGCCGATAACGCGAACATCATCCGGCACGGCAACGCCGCGTTCGCGCAGTTCACGCAGCACGCCCCACGCCAGCAAGTCATTCAAAGCGAACACGGCATCGAATTGCAGGCCACTCTCCAGCATGGTGTCCACCGCGACCAAACCGTCGGCGCTCCCCCAGCCTTGGGTTTCGATAAGCAGACTGTCATCACAGGGGATGCCGCGCGCGGCCAGCGCCTCACGATATCCGTGGGTGCGGATGGAGCCCGACGAGAAATCGTGCTCGGGGTGGGGCACGGCACCGACTACGGCGATGCGGCGGCAACCGGCATCAAGCAGGTGATAAGTCGCGGCGGCGGCCCCTTCGCGATTGCGAATCACTACGTGCGGCGCGTTGACGCCGAACAAACGTTCACCCAACAGTACGAGCGGGTAATCGCCATCCAAAGCCGCGATATCGTCAACCGTCATCATCAGAGGGCTTAAGATGAGCCCGTCCGCGCTGTGCGTGCCCATCGATGCGATGCTTTCCAGCTCGCGGGCACGATTGTTAGTGGTGGATTCCACGATGACGCCGTAGCCATGTTGCCGGGCCTCGGCCAGAATATCCTCGGCGAGTTCGGAGAAGTACACCTGCCGCAGATCGGGAATAACCAGCTTGAGCAACCGGGTACGCCCGGAACGCAGGTTTCTGGCCGACGAGTTGACTTTGTATCCGAGCCTGTCGATGGCTTCCGCAATACGCGCGGCCATCGCCTCGCTCATATATGGCTGTTTGTTCAGAAAATTAGACACCGAGGCTACCGAAACACCGGCCTCATGGGCCACGTCCGCCATCGTCACTCTGTTTTTGCCTCGCACGGTGACCACCCTACCCGACTTTGCTGGAGATACGAAAACGACTCCCCTGCTACGATGAGCAGCAAGGGAGCCTTTCGGTAATTAGGCGCTATGCGCGGTTTTACAGCTTGACGACGAGTACGCCGTTGGGCTGGATGGCGGCCGTGTGCTCGGACTCGTTGACCTGGGCCAGCGAGGCGACCAGCGGTTCGCCTTCCACGTCCACGACCGCAACATCGTGGGTGCGGTTGAACAGGAACACGAAGTGGTTCTCGCCAGTTTCGTCCGCACGCTCGACGCGCAGCACTTCACCGCGATCGTCCTCAGCCGAAGTCTCGATGCCGAGTTCCTCCAGCAGCACGGGCAGGCTCTTGGCCAAACCCTCACGGCCGAGACGGGCACCGACGTATGCGGCCTTGCCGTCGCCGAAGTCGTTGACGGTGATGGCGGGAGCGCCGTCGAAACCGGTCCACTTATCTGCCTTGAAGGAGGCGACCACGTGAGCGGTATCGGCCACGGAGGTGATCACGTCGGCGAAATCGTGCGCCACGGTTCCGTTGTCCAAGTCAAGGTGGTCCATGGCACCGGGGAAGTCGTTGCCCATCGGGGCGAATTCCTCAACGCGCACACCCACCACGTCACGGATGGAACCGGGGTAGCCACCCAGCCAGACGTGATCCTTGTCGTCCACCAGACCGGTGTAGTAGGTCACGAACAGCTTGCCGCCGTTCGCCACATACTCGCGCACGCGGCGCGTGGTCTCTTCGGACAGGATGGTCAGGCTCGGCAGCACGACGGCTTCGTACTCGTCCCAAGGGCCGCGAACCGGCACCACGTCTGCGGTCAGACCGTTGTCCGCCAGCGCGCGGAACCACGCGAGCGGCTCGGTCCAATGGCGTACCTCCTGAGTAGGCGTGGCGGTGTGTTCCGTAGCCCACTGGGACTCGTAATCGAAGACGACGGCGACCTTGGACTTGACCAGCTTGGTGCTCAGCAGGCCCTCGTCAGCAAGCTTGTTGAGGTCGGCACCCAGCTCGCACACATCGCGGAAGATCTGGGAGTCGGGGCCCGCGTGAGGAACCATCGAAGAGTGCCACTTCTCGGCACCGGCCTTGGACTGGCGCCACTGGAAGTAGCAGATGGCGTCGGAGCCCATGGCCAAGTGGGCCAGGGAGTCGCGCACCAATTCGCCGGGCTCGACGCGATAGTTGATCGGGCGCCAATTGACGGCGGAGCTGGAGTGCTCCATGAGGAACCACGGATTCTTGCGGGCGATGCCGTCACATAGGGAGGCCGAGTAAGCCAGCTCGTCGAAGTGAGCTTCGCCAGGCGTGAAGTAGTGATCGTTGGACACGAAGTCCACGTCGTAACCCCACTTGTCGTAATCGATGCCGGCACCGCCGGCGGAGACCATGAAGTTGGTGGTCTGCGGCTTGGGGGCGATCTCGAGCAGGGCGTCGCGCTCGGCCTTGTAAAAGTCGAGCAGGGCGTCGGAGCTGAAGCGCTTCCAGTCAAGCAGCTTGCCCGGGTTCATGAAGTTGCCGTCGCCGATGAAGCGCGGCGGGATGATCTCGGAAAAATTGTTCATGCGCTGCGCCCAGAATGCGGTGCCCCAAGCGTCGTTGACGGCGTCGATGGTGCCGTACTTCTTCTCGCACCACTTCTGGAAGGCGCGCTCGGCGTCTTCGGAATAGTCGAAGCGGTTGTGGCAGCCGTACTCGTTGCTCACATGCCAAGAGACCACATAGGGGTTGTCCTTGTAGTGCTCGGCCATCTTGCGGCACAAGCTGAGCGCGTAGTCAAGGAAGACCGGGCTGGTGGCGCGCCAGTGCTGGCGGGCACCGGGCTGGCAGACGTCGCCGCGGTAGTCGACCCAGAGGATCTCCGGGTGGGCCTGGGTCATCCACATCGGCGGGGATGCGGTGCCGGAGGCGAGATCGACGGCGATGCCGGCCTTACCAAGCTTGTCGATGACGCGGTCGAGCCAATCGAAGTCGTACACGCCTTCTTCGGGCTCAAGCTTGGCCCAGGAGAAGATGGCCACGGAGACGAGGTTGACGCCGGCCTGCTGCATGAGGGCTACATCTTCGTCCCACACTTCCTCAGGCCATTGGTCGGGGTTGTAATCGCCGCCGTACCAGATGCGGGGCTTGTTGCCCGCAAGCGGCTGCGGCCACTTGAACTCTTTACGTTCCATGATGATTCAGCTCCTTTATTGAATTTTATCGATAATCTGCGTCCGCGGGAATAAACAGCCCACAGGGCTGTTTGCCTAACGGCTCAGCTCGTCAGAGAGGGGCTTGGCACTATTACCTCCCTCTGATGAGGAAGGTTGTCTCGGCGGAGCCGGGACGGAGGGAGAGACCCCGCCGCGAGGCGGTGAAGACACCGCGTCGGCGGAGCCGACTCCATCACTCCTTGACGGCGCCTGCGGCGAGTCCGGACTGCCAGTACTTCTGCAGGCACAGGAACGCGATCACCAGGGGGATGATCGTGATCAGGGAGCCCGTGATCACCAGGTTCTGGATCGCCTGGCCGCCCGCGGTGCTCGCCTGGTCCTTCCACTGGTTCAAACCGATCGTGAGCGGATACCAGTTCGAATCCTTGAGCATGATCAACGGCAGGAAGTAGTTGTTCCACGTCGCCACGATCGTGAACAGGGCCGTCGTCACGATGCCCGGAGCCAACAACGGGAGGCTGATCTGCCAGAACGTGCGGAACTCGGACGCGCCGTCCACGCGCGCCGCCTCCAGCAGCTCCTGGGGCACGGCCTGCTCGCTGAAGATCCACATCAGGTACAAACCGAACGGGCTGATCAGCGACGGGATGATCATGGCCCACGGGGTGTTCGTCAGGCCCAATTTGGCGAACAGGAGGAACTGGGGAACCGCCAACGCGATGCCCGGCACGCTGATCGCGCCGATGATGACCACGAACACCGCTTTGCGCCCCGGGAAGCGGAACTTGGCCAGAGCGTAGCCGCCCATGATCGCCAGCAGGGTCGCGCCGCCGGCGCCGACCACCACGTACAGGATCGTGTTGAACAGCCAGCGCGCGAAGATCCCGTCCTGATAGGAGAACACCGTCGCGATGTTGTCGAACAGGGCGAACGTCTTGCCGAAGCCCAGGCCGAACGTACTGGTGAAGTCGGCCTGTGTCTTCGTCGCGTTGATCAGCAGGTACACGAACGGGAACAGGCAGTACACGGCGAAGACCGCGCACAGGACGGTCAACAACGTGGAACGCCTCGGGTTGTTCACGTTCGCGAACCCGGCCTTCGCGCTGCGCCTGCGTTCGGCGGCCTCGTCGGCGGCGATCCTCTTCTGGCGGGCCTTCTCCGCCTTCCTGGCGGCCTTCTCCTGGGCCTTGAGCTCGGCGTCGGTCAGGCGACCGGCGGCCGAAGTCGTTGCTGCACTCATCACATACGCTCCTTCACGATCATCATCGATTCCTCAACACGAACAGCAGTAGTCGTCGTCACTTCATCTGCTCCTTGAGGCTGTTGAGCTGGACGATGTAGGCGATGGCCATGGTGATCACGGCCATCACGATCGCCAACGCGGCCGCGTAGTTCGACTGGTTGCCGGAGAAGCTCAGGTTGTACGCGTACATGTTCGGCGTGTAATACGTGGTGATCGCATTACCAGGAACCATGTTCTGCAAAATGCTCGGCTCGTTGAACAGCTGGAACGAGCCGATGATGCTGAAGATCACCGTGATCGCCAGGCTGCCGCGCAATTCGGGAAGCTTGATGCTCTTCACGATCTGCCACTCCGACGCGCCGTCGATGCTGGCCGCCTCGTACAGGGAATGCGGGATGGTCGACAGCGAGCTGTAGAAGATGAGCATGTTGTAGCCCGTGAACTCCCACGTCACGATGTTCCCGATGCTGGCCAACAACACGGAAGGGGCGAGCACGTCGATGTCCGTGCCCAGGAAATCGTTCAACGAACCCACCAGGCCGTACTTCGCGCCATACACGAAACCCCAGATCAACGTCGACACCACCGCCGGCACCGCGTAGGGCAGGAACGTCGAGATACGGAAGAACCTCGTGCCATGCAGCTTCATCGAATCCAACGCCAGGGCCATCAAAGCCGACAGGCACAGCATGATCGGCACCTGCACGCACGTGAACAGGGCCACACGACCAACACTGCTCCAGAACTGGCCATCACCCAACAGGCGCGCGTAGTTCTCGAAGCCGACGAACTTGGTGCCGCCGATCATCTGCTTCTTGAAGAACGAAATATAAACGGCGTACACGATCGGCACGATGAACACGAACACGAACACCACCGCAAAAGGCCACATGAATTTCCATCCACGCCAATCGGCCTTGTGCTTATTCACACGAGCCTTGCCCGAATGCACGGGCGCAGCTGCGATATCGGCTGAAGCCATTCCCAACCCCTCTCCTTCGAAGGTTGACCAAAATGTTTGCGTTATCATCATAACACCATTTGTAACATTGTCCAATCGTGTTGAGTACCGTGTTGAATTAAGGGTTTCTCAGTCACTCTGCTACAATGGTCACGAAGACAACGATGTTATCGTTACCGTAAGCGGCCCTAAGATAAGCGTTGCAAACGAAACACCGACATTAATGAGTCAAGCGAGGGTGAAATGTCGAGGCCAACACAGGTGTCCATGCAAGACATAGCGAAAGCCGCCGGCGTTTCGCCACAGACAGTGTCCCGCGTGGCGAATGGCAGCGATGCGGTGAAACCCGAAACACGCCAGCGTGTCGAAGCCGCAATGGAACGCCTTGGGTATCGTCCGAATTATGCGGCCCGAGCCCTAAAGCACGGCCGCTTCCAGGATATCGGCGTGGTGATGTTCAACACCGCCACGTTCGGCAACGCCCGCATCCTTGATTCTATTGTGGCCAACGCGGCCGATGACGATTATTCAGTCACCATCCAGACCATGCGCCACGGTGCGGAACGCACGCTTTCCGCCGCCATCGATCGCATGCAGCGTCAGCCGGTGGATGGTGTCATCGTAGTGCTGGAGGAACGCATCTCCGATTTCGTCGGATACAAGCCTCCGCGAGAATTTCCAGTCGTGCTCATCTGCGAATCCGCCGCCGACCACTGCCCCACCGTTGACGCCGACCAGTATGGCTGCTCGACCGCTATCGTCGATTACCTGATGAGCAAGGGGCACAAGACCGTCTACCACATTGCCGGACCGTCCACCTCGCGCGCCGCCGAAAGCCGCGCCCGCGGTTGGCGAGAAGCGTTGGAACAAATGGGAGCACGCGTACCGAGCATGTACATCGGCGATTGGTGCGCGGATTCAGGCTACCAGGCCGGCGTGGCGTTGGCCCACGACCCCGACTGCACGGCCATCTACGCCGCCAACGACCAAATGGCATACGGCGCAATGCTCGGGTTGCAGTCAGCGGGCAAGCGCGTGCCCGAGGATGTCAGCATCGTGGGCGTCGATGATTCGCTGGTCGATATGGTCCCGCGCTTGAACCTGACGACCATGAAGCTGCGCTTTGACGACATTGGCGCCACCGCCTTCTCCATGGTCCGCCGTCAATGCGAAGGCGAGAAGATACCGGTCGGCGTCAAAACCGTAATCCCGCCGGAACTGATTGAACGCGGTTCCGTGCTCGACATCAGCTGACGAGCGGCATGCGCTGGCATCCACTGGTACCTGCCAGTGATCCACCTGCCAGTGATTCATAGGCAATTCCGCACCGGCCAATCGACTCGGTTGTGCAATATTCTGCACATTTCCAACTATGTGCAGAATATTGCACACTTTACTATACTGTGATATATTTTGCACATGATTGTCATGGATATCGCCGAATACGCGCGGCTTATCAAGGATGAAAGGCAACGCCAGGGCATCAGTCAGACCGACATGGCCCAACGGCTGGGCGTGTCACGTCGCTGGCTGATCGAATTTGAACACGCCCGAGTCCCCAATCCCGGATTCTCCACCATTCTCAGCGCTCTGACTGAGCTTGGCTTGTCGCTGGATGTCCGCAAAACCCCGCAGCCCGCCGAACTCTATGAATGGTGACACCATGAGCGAAAACACTCTCAATGCATTTCTCGGCGAAGCACCCATCGGCCAGTTTCGAAGAACAAACGATGGCAGCATTATTTTCCAATATCACGATTCCTATCGTTGGTCGCAATCACCCACACCAATATCGCTTTCCATGCCCATTACCGCAGCCGAATATTCAGGCGACATCCCGCGTAATTTCCTTGAGGCCCTGGTCCCGGAATCCCCTCAGGCCCGAGATGAAGCCATGCGATTGCATCATGCCCGATCGACAAGCGCATTTGATCTGTTGCAAGCCATCGGATTCGATGCCACCGGCGCATTACGGCTGTCCGCCGACCCGCACTTGCCCATAGATGACGATTCGCTTATTCCAATCAGCGATTCGCAGATCGCGAATCGACTACGCGCAGCCGCCCCCACAGGCATCCAGTCCGCAAGCGTAGACGAGCATTGGTCGGTCGCGGGACAGCAGGGCAAGATCGCACTGAGGAACCGCAATGGATCATGGTTCTCCACCACTGGAATCGCGCGGACGACTCATATCATCAAGCCCGGCATACCGACCCTTCCACACCAAGCATTCAACGAACACATCACCCATGCGCATTGTGGAGGCGATGGGAATACCCGTGGCCCACACCTCTTTTCACATCTTTGATGGGGTCCCAGCCATCATCAGCGAGCGGTATGACCGTATAGTGTCCGCCAATGGTACGGTGACGGCCCTGCACCAAGAAGACTTTACCCAAGCGCTGGGCATTCCCTCATCGCTGAAATACGAGGAACACAACGGCCCAACGTCCAATGCATATGCGGAAATGTTGCGCAAGCACGGTCTGCCCGGTCAGGCCGAAAGCAATATCCGAGCCTTCACCGACGGCATCCTCGCCAGTTATCTCGTCGGGGCAACAGACAGCCACGCCAAGAACTACTCGCTATTGCTCGATGGCGCGTCCGTGCGGCTTGCCCCGCTCTATGACCTTGCTTCGGTGTTCCCTTATTTGGGGCATGGCAAGCAGATCATAAATGCCACTTTGGCGATGAACATCGGCGGACGCCGAGATCTTCTTCGATTGCGCCGCAAACATCTGGAACGATTCGCACAGCGGATGGGATTAGATGAGGAATCCGTGATTTTACGATTCCACACCTTGGTGGATAGGCTGCCGGAGGCATTCGACAGCACCGTGCAACCCGCTCACGACGTTATCGCGAGCATTGGTGCGCAGGAATTCATCGATAGCTATCGCAAGCGCATCATGATGGTGTACGACGATGCAATGAGCTGGATGGCCAGTCGAAAGGGACAGTGATTCGGACGGGCGGGGATTGGTCTCGCCATCCCCCCTAAGAAATCAGATCTTAAGCGGCACACGGGAAACGAATTCGCGCTTCTCGCCTGTTATTGGATCGGTGAATCGTAGCACACGCGCCACTAATTGCAGCGGCTGGCTGAAATCGTCGTAGGGGCGTGTCTGGATGCGCGGGTAGAAGTCGTCGCCCACGATGGGCAGGCCGAGCGAATTCATGTGGACGCGCAATTGGTGGGTTTTGCCGGTGCGCGGGTGGAGTGTGTAGCGGCAGATGGGGTGATTTCCCGGATGGGGACCACCCTCCGGCGCTTCGCGCCACCTCCCGCCAGCGGGAGGGAAACAGAGGTCGCCGCGCTCGATGAGGGTTTCGGCGTTGGCCAAACCCGGTTCCTCGAATGCGGCCATCGTGCCGTGTTCCTTGGTGATGTGCGATCGGCGCAGCAATGGGAACGGGCGTGGCGGTTCGACCTGCATGATCGTGCCGAATCGCGGGCCGCTGATCGGCCGGCAGGGTGCCAGGCATTCATAGATCTTGACGGCCTGCCGGTTCTGGAACAGCATCTGATACGCGCCGCGGCAGGCCGAATCCCGCACGAACACCAATACGCCGGCGGTCATGCGGTCCAATCGGTGCGCTGGCGTGATGTCCGGCTCCCCCAGCCGCTCACGCAATCGGATCAGCGCGGTCTGCCGATACCACATGCCGCGTGGCATGGTGGCCAGAAAATGCGGCTTGTCCACCACGATGATCCGCTCGTCCTCATACAGCACGTCCATCTCAAACGGAATATGAGGCTCGTCAATCACATACCGATGTGGCTTACTCAACGGTCACGGACTTGGCGAGGTTGCGGGGCTTGTCCACGTCGTAGCCCTTGAGCTTTGCCATGTCCATGGCGAACAGCTGCAGCGGCACCACGTCAACCAGCGGGCTCATCAGCGTTGGGCAGGCGGGGCGCCAGAACACCACGTCAGCGTACCGTTCCACATCCGGGTCGCCCTGCTCGGCCACGGCGATGATGTACGCGCCACGAGCCTTGACCTCCTCGATACCAGAGATCACCTTGGCGTGCAACACATTGCGGCCGCGCTGCGGCGGCACGATGAACACCACGGGCTCACCCTCGTCCACCAGCGCGATCGGTCCATGCTTGAGCTCGCCGGCCGCGAAGCCCTCGGTGAACGTGTAGGCGATTTCCTTGAGCTTCAACGCGCCCTCAAGCGCCACCGGGTAGCCCACGTGGCGGCCGAGGAACAAGAAGGAGTTGGCGTTCACCATGCGCTCGGCGGCCGCCTGGATGGTCTTGGGCTGGGTGTCGAGCACCCACTGAATCTTGCGCGGCATGTCTTTCAGGGAGTCGAGCATCTGATGAATCTCATCGCGGAACATCGCGCCCTTGACCTGCGCCAGATACAGGCCCAGCAGGTAGGCGGCGGTAATCTGCGCCACGAACGCCTTGGTGGATGCCACGGCAACTTCCGGGCCGGCGTGTGTGTAGAGCACGGCGTCGGATTCGCGCGGAATGGAGGCACCCTGCGTGTTGCAGATGGCCAGCACCTTGGACCCCTGTTCGCGCGCGTGGCGCAGGGCCATCAGCGTATCCATGGTTTCGCCGGACTGAGAAATGGCCACCACGAGCGTACGCGGGGTCAGAATCGGGTCACGGTAACGGAATTCGTGCGCGAGTTCGATTTCCACGGGGATACGCACCCAGTGTTCGATGGCGTATTTGGCTACCTGGCCGGCGTAGCTGGCGGTGCCACAGGCCACGACGATGATTTTGTCGATGGACTTGAAGTCGTGTTCGTCGATACGCACTTCATCAAGGGTGATGTCGCCATTCGTGTCGAAGCGGCCAAGCAGGGTGCGCTGCACTGCGGCAGGGTCTTCGTGAATCTCCTTGTCCATAAAGGAATCCCAGCCGCCCTTTTCGGCGGCCGAAGCATCCCAATCCACGGTGTAGGTCTTCGGGTTTTCGACCACGTTGCCGTTGAAATCGGCGACGATGACCTTGTCGGCGGACACGCATACGGCCTGATCCTGGTCGACTTCCATGGCGCGCTTGGTGTAGGCCACGAATGCGGCGACGTCGGAACCGAGGAAGTTCTCCCCCTCGCCAAGGCCCACGACCAGTGGCGAATCATGGCGGGCTCCGACCACGATGTCCGGCTGGCGGCAGTCGGTGGCCAGAATGGTGAACGCGCCTTCAAGCATGCGGGCCATACGGCGCACAGCCTTGAACAAGTCTGGCTTGCCTTCGTCCGCGATAATCTTGTCCACGATCTTGCCGAGCAGCTTAGCGGCCACCTCAGTGTCGGTGGCGGAGGCGAATCGGTAGCCTTCGGCTTGCAGGTCGAGACGCAGCTGAGAGGCGTTTTCGATGATGCCGTTATGGATGATAGCCACCTTGCCGTCCATGCTGGTGTGCGGGTGGGCATTCACGTCGCTCGGCTCGCCATTGGTGGCCCAGCGCGTGTGGCCGATGCCCACCGTGGCGAGCGGCATCGGCTTGCGCTCGATGTCTTCGACCAGGTTCTTCAAACGGCCGGCCTTCTTGCGCACGACCACCTTATCCATGCCGGGCGCGGTCAGCGCCACACCGGCCGAGTCATAGCCTCGGTATTCCAGACGTTCCAGGCCTTGCAGGCAGACCTCCAAAGGCTTGCCGCATGCCGTTTCAATATTTCCCGCGTATCCAACGATTCCACACATGGCTCACCAGCCTAGCGGACGATTATTGCGCAAAGCGAATCCAACCCGCCGCCTTTGCAGGATTGGAACATGCCCCTTCGTGAAAAGCGTACGCTGAGTTCATCAGCGTACGCTTTTGGAGCTGCAACAACGAGCCTTCCTACAGCACGTGCTGTAGGCGGAGCCGTAAAGCGGGGAGCCCAGTGGACTCCCCGTAGGCGACGCCGAAGCACGACAGTGCTGAGGTAATATAACAGCCTTCCTACAGCACGTGCTGTAGGAAGTCCTTAAACCTCGGCTCGGTGGGGTGGTCGATGATGTCGGGGCCGCCCTTTTCTACGACTACGCCGCCGTCCATGAACACGATCTGGTCGGCGACTTCGCGGGCGAAGCCGATTTCGTGGGTCACGCACACCATGGTCATGCCTTCCTTGGCCAAGGAACGCATGACGTTGAGCACTTCGCCCACCAGTTCGGGGTCAAGGGCGGAGGTCGGCTCATCGAAGAGCATGATCTCCGGCTTCATGGCCAGAGCACGGGCAATGGCCACGCGCTGCTGCTGACCACCCGACAGCTGGGAGGGGTAATAGTCCGTGCGATCGCCCAGACCGACGCGCTGAAGCTCGGCCACGGCCAGGTCACGGGCGGCTTTCTTGGACTGGTGCTGCACGTGGATCGGGGCTTCCATCACGTTTTCCAGCGCGGTCATGTGCGGGAACAGGTTGAAGCGCTGGAACACCATGCCGAGGCGAGAGCGCTGTGCGGCGATCTCCTTATCGTCCAGGGTCTGCAGCATGTCCTGGCCGTTTTTGGTCACGTGCTTGTAGCCGATGAGTTCGCCGTCCACCTCGATGGAACCGCCGGTCAGGGTTTCCAGCTGGTTGATCAGACGCAGGAACGTGGACTTGCCGGAACCGGAGGGCCCCAGAATCACGGTCACAGTACCGGGCATAACGGTTAGATCGATGCCCTTGAGCACATGCAGCGGCCCAAACGCCTTGTGCACCTGCACGGCCTTGACAGCAGGAATCACGGAACCGTCAGCCGCCTTGCGCACGACCGGGGCAACACTGGTGATGTCATTCGTAGTCATAATCGCGCTCCCGCCTTATGCATTCAATCCGACAAATGTGGTCTGGTTGAGCTTGTCCACGTCATCCTTCGGTTCACCGTCGGTCTTACCCGGCAATGGCGTCTGCTTGCCCTTGGTGCCCACCGGTCGGGCATCGAAGCCCTTGCCGAAGTGCGCCTCGAGGCGGGACTGCACAACCATCAGAATGGAGGTGATCAGCAGGTACCAGAAGCAGGCCACGAGAAGCAGCGGAATCGGCTTGTAGATACGGTTGGCGATGGCGTTGGTGGCGAACTGCAGTTCGAGGGTGAACGGCACGGCGGTGACCAGCGAGGTGGTCTTCAGCATGCCGATGGTCTCGTTGCCGGTGGGCGGGATGATGATGCGCATGGCCTGCGGCAGCACGATGCGGCGCATGATGAGCGTGCGGTTCATGCCCAATGCCTTGGCCGCCTCGGTCTGGCCGGGGTCCACGGCTTCAAGGCCGGCACGCACGATTTCGGACAGGTAGGCGGCCTCGTTCAGGGCCAGACCAATCCATGCGGCGTTGAATGCGGTGACCACCACGTTGGAGTCGATGCTCCAGAACTCCACCGAGGTGAACGGAATTCCGAGGCTGATCTTGGGAATCAGCACGGCGAACAGACCCCAGAAAATGAGCTGCGTGTACACAGGCGTGCCGCGGAAGAACCAGATGAAGAACCAGCTGACGCCGCGCAGCACCGGATTGATGGATTTGCGCATGATGGCAAGAATCACCGACAGGATGATCGCCACGACCATGGAGATCACGGTGAGCTCCAAGGTATAGCGAATGCCTTCAAGCACGTTCTCGTTGAACAGGTACTTCCAGACGGTGGGCCAATCCAGTCGCGGATTGGTAATCAAGCCTTGAATGAGCATCGCGGCGAGCAGTACCACGATCACTGCGGCCACAATCGGGCCGGGGCGCTTGACCGGCAGCGCCTTGATGCGATTGGGGATGTTCAGCCCCTCACCGTCGACTTCTTTCTTCGCCATAATCTGGTTCCTTGGATGTGTTGGGCAGCCTGAACTGCAAGTTGCAACTAGCATTGAACCTTAGTGCACGAATGGGGCGACTGTGTTACAAACAGTGCGCCCCATTCGAATTTTCGCGACAGCTTGTCGACTATTCGACGGCCGGGTTGATTTCGGCCTTGTCCAGTGCGCCGGATTCGACGCCCCAGTGCTGGAGGATCTTGGTGTAGGTGCCGTCGTCCATGAGCTTTTGCATGGCCTTCTGCACGGCTTCGGTGGTCTGGGAATCGCCCTTCTTGATGGCGATGGCGTTCGGCACTTCATCGAAGTCCTTGCCGAGCTGTTCCAGCTGACCATCGGTCTGGGCGATGGCGTAGCCGACAACCGGGGAATCGGCGAAGAAGACGTCGGCCTTGCCGGTCACCACAGCGGTGGTGGCGTCGGTCTGCTGCTTGGAGGACTGGATGGTGATGTCTTTCTTGCCGTCCGCCTTGCACTGCTTGGCGGTCTTGTTGATGGCCTCTTCCTCGACGGTGCCGGTCTCGACGGCAACGTTCAGACCGCACAGGTCGTTCTCATCGACGTTCTTGGGGTTGCCTGTGGCCACTGCATAGCCCATGCCTGCGGTGAAGTAGGAGACGAAGTCGACGGATTCCATGCGCTCCTTGGTGATGGTGAAGGCGGCGATGCCCAGATCGTACTTGGAGCCGATGGCCGGAATGATCGTATCGAAGTTGGAGGAGACGATTTCGGTCTCGAGACCGAAGATGTTGCCCATGGCGCGGGCGAGATCCATGTCGTAGCCGATCTGGGTCTTGCCGTCGGCGTCGAGGAATTCGGCCGGGGCGTAGGAGGGGTTGGTGCCGATGGTGAGCTTGCCGTCCTTGGTCACGGATTCAGGCAGCAGTGCGGCGATGGTGTCATCCTTCTCCACAGAGCTGACATCGTAGCTGGTGATGGTGGCGGCATCGGAGCCCTTGGCGGAATCCGTACCGGCATCGGCCTTGTCGGAGGTGCCGCAAGCGGCGGTGGCGAACAGCATGGCCGAGCTCAGTGCAATGGCCATAATGGACTTCAGTTTGGTGGACTGCATAATCGTTTCTTCTTCTCTCTTACGCCGCTTCAACGGCAACGATCAACGGTTAAGCATATTTATACACTACAGTGCATACATATACAAAAAGACTCCCGCCGCAGGGCAACGGGAGTCTTCATAGTAACCGAAACTACTCGACGGACGGGTTGATCTCGGCCTTGTCGACGGCGCCGGAAGAGACGCCCCACGTGTCGAGGATCTTCTTGTACGTGCCATCATCCATCAGCTTCTGGATGGCCTTCTGTACGGCCTCGGCGGTCTTGGAATCGCCCTTCTTGACGGCCACGGCCTCAGGGGTCACACCAACGTCCTCGCCGAGGGCCTCGAGCGTATCACCGGTCTGCTTGATGGCGTAGCCGGCAACCGGCGTATCGGCGTAGAAGATATCAGCCTTACCGGAAGCCACGGCGGTAGTCACATCGGTCTGCAGCTTGGAGGACTGGATGTCGATGGCATCCTTACCGTCCGCCTTGCACTGCTCGTTGGCCTTGTTGACTTCCTCTTCCTGAGTGGTACCGGTCTGCACAGCCACCTTCACGCCGCACAGGTTCGAGGAGTCGACCTTGTTCGGGTTGCCCTTCTGCACCACGAACGTGGAACCGGCCTTGAAGTAGGTCACGAAGTCCACAGCCTCCATGCGTTCCTTGGTCACGGTGAAGGAGGAGATGCCGATGTCGTACTTGGAGCCGACGGACGGGATAATCGAATCGAACGTGGAGGAGACGGTGTTTTCCTTCAGTCCGAACACTGCGGCCAGCGCCTTGGACAGGTCGACATCAAAGCCGACCGGGGTCTTGCCGTCCTCGGCCAGGAACTCGGCCGGGGCATAGGAAGTATCGGTGCCGACGGTCAGCGTGCCGTCGCCGGCCACGGAATCGGGCAGCAGTGCGGCAATCTCGTCGTCCTTCTGGATGCTGCTGGTGTCGAAGCCTTGAATCGAAGTGCTGGACGAGTCCTTGGATGAATCGCCGCTCTTGGATGCGGTGTCGGTGCCGTCAGTCGTGCCACAGGCCGCCACGGCGATCAGCATGGCCGCGCTCAGGGCGGCGGCCGCAGCGGATTGTATTCCCTTGCTTAGAGACATTGGATTTCCTCTCTCCGGATAGTCAGCTGGGCGGGTATGTTTCCCAGATGGTTCCAGAGCGTAGGAGTGCAATGCTACGGAAGCGTTAATCGTGGGCGAAATGGCCCACAACGTGGACATCCTACTCTTGGCTCCCCTCCGGAGGGGAGCCAAGGGGCGGGACTAGTGGCGCATGTTGGCGTAGCGCATGGCGCGTAGGGCTTCACGCTTGTCCTGCTCTTCGCGCAGGGCCTGGCGTTTGTCGAATTCCTTCTTGCCTCGGGCCAGTGCGATCTCCGCCTTGACGCGACCGTCCTTGAAGTACAGGCTCAGCGGCACAATCGTGTATCCCTTGGCCTCGATGCCGCGGGCGAGCTTGGTGATCTGCAATCGGTGCAGCAGCAGCTTGCGCTTGCGCTTGGGCGCATGGTTGTTCCATGTGCCGTTCAGGTATTCGGGGATGTTCGCGCCCTCCAGCCACATCTCGCCACGGCGGTCGATGGAGATGAACGCCTCGGACAGCGATGCGCGGCCTTCGCGCAACGACTTGACCTCGGTGCCGGTCAGGGCCAGCCCTGCCTCGTACTTGTCTTCGATGGCATAGTCATGCCGGGCCTTCTTGTTCTGGACGATGAGTTTCTCACCGGTTTCCTTGGGCATGTCTCCTCCTTTCGTGGGCAATAACTCGTGAGTAGCAACTCGTGGGTAGCAACGCAACATCCGACGATATCACGGACCGGCCTCGAATACGAAAAGGGTTCCTCTTCAAGAGGAACCCTTCAACCGCATATATCGGCCGAACCAACCGGTCAGTGGACGAACCAGTACTGACCCAAATTGGTCAAGGTGCGGTAGTGCATGTTCCACGGACCACCCCAGTTCATTTCGGAGATCTGGAATGTGCCGTCGCCATACACGGCTTCGACTACGGCAACATGGCCATAGGTGCCGTCGGCGCCATCCTGGCCGGGCAGGAAGGAGAGTGCGGCGCCGACCTGCGGCGTGTGGTCCACGCGCAGGCCGTACGCGGGGGCGCTGCGCCACCAGAAGCCGCCATTGCCCAGATAGGACGGCGTGCCGATGCCCATCTGCCTGCGACGTTCATACGCCCAGTACGTGCACTGGCCGGCGGCATAGGCGTTGCCATAGTCGCCGTTCGACGTGCCTTGGCCGCCGACGCTGGGGGCGGGGGCGGGAGCGGGAGCCGGAGCGGGCGCCGGAGCGGGGGTCACCGGAGTGGACGGCGTGCCGCCCTGGTTACCGGTATCCACCCGGTTGGCGGCGTCCTGCTGCTCCTTCTGGAACTGACGATTGTAGGAATCGACCTGGGAGGCGATCAGTACGGTCTGGGCCGCCTGCTTGGCGGATTGGGAATCCAGACTGTCGACCATGGAGGACAGTTCGTTGCGCCGCGTCTCACCCTCCTGGCGTAGCTTGTCCAAAGCGTCACGTTCGCTTTGCGCGGTTTCGGCGGCGGTCTGTGCGGAAGCGGCCTTCTCATCGGACTGGGTCTTGAGCACAGCGATCTGCTTTTCGATGGCCGCCAAGCGCTCGCCACGGTTCTTCGACGTGCTCAGTGAGGTCGCGGCGGAGGAAGCCGCATTCGCCTCGTTGCGGGACAACGCGTCCCGGGACTGCATGGAGTTGACGAAGTCCTGTGTGCTGGTGGCACCCGTCACCACGCTCATCACGTCGGAAGCATTCGAGCCGTGCATCTCGTCACGGGCCAGCTGGGCCACGGCGGCGTGCGCGTCATCGTAGTCCTTGCCGGTCTGCTTGATCTGCTCCTCAAGCGTCTCCTTGTCTTTCTGCGCGGCGGAAAGACGTCCGGATGCGGCATCGGCCTCGTCCTGAGCGGTGGCGGCATCCTCGTTGGCCTGTGTGACCTTGGCCTGCGCGGCGACAATCTTGTTGTTGGTCAGATCGTCCAGCTCAAGTACCTTATTCGCCAGGTCCTGGCTGGCACCGGCCAGCTGCTGCTTGAGTTCGGCCTCGCGCTGTACCGACGCGGCGTGCTGGTTCTGCGCATTGATCAGGTCGGAATAGGTGTCTGCCTGGGCAGGCTGTGCCGAGCTGAACGCCAGACCTCCCACACAGGCTGCGGCGGCCACCAGTGCCGCCAGTGCGGGCTTGATCACACGTACGTTCGTCATATGTGAATAGTCCTTTCGCTCACTTAAGCCAATACCATAACATGCGAACCTGAGAGGCTTGCACATGATGTCATCACATTTCTCGCGGGTAAGCCGGTCGCGTTACGCCCTCAAATAACGCCGCAACGAGATGGTTGAAGCGATGATGGACAGCAGTATCGCGCCCACAACCAGGAACGGCGATATCACCAGTACCGTGAGCTGATTCACATAAGGAATCCATGTAACGGATTTCGCCAGCCAGCCGGTGACGAACACGTTGACGATAGCCGAAAGCATCAGGCACGAGAGCACCGAGCCGATCAGCGAGGCGATGGCGCCCTCCAGAATGAACGGCAGACGAATCGTCCAGTTCGAGGCACCCACGTACCTCATGATTTCGGTTTCGGTTCGTCTGGATGCGGCGGACATACGAATGGTGGTTCCGGTCAGCAGGATGGCGACCACCACCATCACGCCGGCGAGCACAGCCGTAACCGCCGTGGCTCGGTTGAGCACGGCGAACACCGGGTCGAAGATCTGGCGCTGATCGGTAACGTCTTCCACACCCTCCTTGCCAGAGAGCACTTCGGAGACCACCTGATATTTGGTGGGGTCCTTGAGCTTGAGCCAGAGGGAGTCCTGCATATCGTCCGCGGTCAGCGTACGGCCTTGGAATTCACCGTTCGGGTACTGCTTGGTGAAGGTGTTGTCGTAGAAATCCTGCTTGCTGACATAGTCGATGTTGGAGACCACGTCGTTGAGTTCATCGCGAATGGTTTTCTGCAGTGCCGTGATCTCATTGGCTGAGGGCGATTTGCCGGAAGCACAGTTCGCGGACTGGCTGGTGCCGTCGGGACATAGCCACACCACGACCTCGACCTTGTCGTACCAGTCGCCCTTGGCTTTGGTGATCTGCGCCTGAGTAAGCACCGAAGCGCCGATGAACAGGAATGAGATGAAGGTGACCAGCGTCAGCGACAGCAGCATCGACAGGTTACGGGTGAGGTTGGCCCACGTTTCGGACAGAATGAATCGTGCTCGCATGATGATCCCCCTTACTCCTTCGCGCCCTCAGCGGGTTGATCGTCGGATGTTTGGTCTGCGGCGGACTGCTCGTCGGCGGACTGCTCGTCAGCAGGCTGCTCGGCGGCGGACTGCTCGTTGGCCGGCGGTGCGGGCGGCTCCGGCGGGGCCGGTGGCTCGGCGGCGGATGACACGGACGTATCGGCAACCGCGGCGGTCGCGGCGGACTCGTCCTTGAACGGGTCGAACGCCTGGGTGCTTTCCAGGGCGGCGGCCTGCTCATCCAACGGAATGCCCTTGCCCCAGGTCAGCGTGTCTTCCAGCGGCGCGAACGTCTCGCCATAGCGGCCGGTGCGGCCGGAATGCACGGAGTTGGCCAGACGGGCGATGCCTTCGGACGGCTCGTCACTGCCCTCGATGGCCTTGGTCGCCGCCGCCAGCACATGATGGGCGGTGTCGGACTTGGCTTCGACTTCGGCATCCGGGAAGAACAGGGCGGAATCGTAGGAGCCATGAGCCTCGTCACGCACGATCTTGCCGTTGTGCAGTTCGACCACGCGCTTGCGCATCGAGTTGACGATCTCTTCGTTATGCGTGGCCATGACGATGGTGGTGCCGGTGCGGTTGATGGCGTCCAGCACTTCCATGATGCCCAGCGAAGTGGTCGGGTCGAGGTTGCCGGTGGGCTCGTCGGCCAGCAGAATCTGCGGGTGGTTCACGTAGGCGCGGGCGATGGCCACACGCTGCTGCTCGCCACCGGAGAGCTCATGCGGGTAGTTCTTTTCCTTGCCGGTGAGCCCCACGGTATTCAGCACCTTGGGCACCAACGATTTGATGGTGGACCGCCGTGTGCCGATCACCTCAAGGGCGAACGCCACGTTCTCCCATACGGTTTTGTTATTGAGCAGCTTGTAATCCTGGAACACGAAGCCCAGCGAACGGCGGTACTGCGGCACTTGACGGTTGGTGATGCGCCGCAGATCGTTGCCGGCCACGCGAATCTCGCCGTTGGTGGCCTCTTCCTCGCGCAACAGCAGGCTCAAGAGCGTGGTCTTGCCGGAGCCGGACGCACCCACAAGGAACACGAAATCACCGCGTTCGATATCGAGGTTGATGTCGTCAAGCGCCGGTCGGGTGCCTTTGGGATAGATCTTGGACACATTGTCCAGTGAGATCAGTGCCATAATGCTGTTTACTCCTCGGTTTCGGCGGCGCGGCGCTGTTCGTGGCGCCAGCGGATGCCGGCCTCGATGAACGCGTTGATGTCGCCGTCGAACACGGCCTGGGTCTGGCTGGTTTCGTAGCCGGTGCGCAAATCCTTGACCATCTGGTAGGGGTGCAGCACGTAGGAGCGCATCTGATCGCCCCAGCTGGCCTTGATGTCGCCGGCGAGCTCCTTCTTCTTCTTGGCCTCCTCCTCGTGGCGCAGCACGAGCAGTCGGGACTGGAGCACGGCCATGGCGGAGGCGCGGTTCTGAATCTGCGAACGCTCATCCTGCATGGTCACCACGATGCCGGTGGGAAGGTGGGTGATGCGCACGGCCGAGTACGTGGTGTTCACGCCCTGGCCGCCGGGGCCGGAGGAGCAGTAGGTGTCCACGCGGATGTCCGTATCCGGAATGTCGATGTGATCGGTGGCCTCGACCAGCGGCACCACTTCCACGGCGGCGAAGCTGGTCTGGCGGCGGCCCTGGTTGTCGAACGGGGAGATGCGCACCAGACGGTGGGTGCCGCCTTCCACGGACAGTCGGCCGTAAGCGTAGGGGGCGTCCACCTGGAAGGTGGCGGACTTGATGCCGGCCTCTTCGGCGTAGGAGGTGTCCATGACCTTGGCCTTGAAGCCGTTACGCTCGCAGTAGCGCAGGTACATGCGCAGCAGCATCTGCGCGAAGTCGGCCGCGTCGACGCCGCCGGCACCGGAGCGGATGGTCACCACGGCGGAACGTTCGTCGTATTCGCCGTCAAGCAGGGTCTGGATCTCCATCTGGTCGAGATCCTTCTGGATCTCGCCGATTTCGCTTTGCGCCTCGTCCAGAGAGTCCTGGTCGCCCTCCTCGTGGCCGAGTTCGACGAGCGTTTCCACATCGTCGATGCGCTGGGAGGCGGAGTTCAGACGCTTCAGCTGCGATTCCGCGGCGGACAGCCGGCTGGTGATCTTCTGGGCGTTTTCCGGGTCATCCCACAGGCCCGGGGCCGCGGCCTGCGTTTCGAGATCCTTGATATCGGCCTTGAGTCGGTCGACGTCCAGCGCCTTGGCGATGGATTCGTATTTGGCGCGGGCTTCGCCGATCGCCTGGGTAAAGTCAAATTCTGCCATCGTGGTTTACCTTACTGTTGATTCTTTGAGATTCTTTGGGAAGTCACGTCCTTGTTGACAGCCTTCGCACATTCCTCTGGCGTTGGCGGGCATTGCCGCGCCACACGCGCATCCGCCTGCAATCCATGCTGTCAGAAGGTTCCGGGCCTGCCTTGCCGATAGCCGGCCGGGCGACCTCACGAATCCCTCGCATCAGACGTGTTCAACTGCGGGCACGAATATGCGAAGGCAACGTCAAAGCCCCGCGTAAATCGCCGGGATGATCAGGGAGCCGAGCATGGCCACAGCTATGACCACGCACACCACACGCACGATGGTGCGGCGGCGGTTCTCACGCTGCTGTCGGCTGTCCTGATAGTTACTCACGAGACCAATAGTGTACTCACCGCTTACGACCGCAGGACTTGCCGCCGACGCCCGCCCTGCCGGTGGACCCCCACGGCCCTTTCCTTTGCGCTTTCAGCGCCGCCAGATGGTGTTTCATGGCCACCAGCATGATGTGCGAATCCTCAAGGCCCAAGTGGCGTTCGTTGTGGGCGGAATCAAGCGCGCCCTGACGTTTGGCGTAGGCGTCGAGCGTGTTGTCTCCGTAAGGATGCTCGTTGGTGGGTACCGCGCCGGGGTCCCACTGCCGGCTCATCGGCAGGGTATCGATGATGGTGATGCGCCCGGCGCGGTAGCTTTCCGCGTATCCGGCGACGTTCAGCATGAACCAGCTATGTTCGAAGGTGGCGTTATGCGCCACGTACGGCTGCTGGGTAAGCCGCGCGAGCAGGCCGGCCTGGGCTTGGGGCCATTCGTCGAAGAGTCGGTACCCGGCCTCGCTGCTGCGGCCGCGTACATCGATGCCGGTGAGTTTGGCGATGAGGGCGTTGCCGAGCGCCGCGTTTTCCGGCGGCACGCCAAAAGCGAGGCGGGACTGGCCGTAGGCGTCGCCGGCGGCGTAATAGCCCTGCTCATAGGCGTATGTCTCGGGTTCGCCGGCCGGGCGCGGACTGGCCATGTTCATGAACTCGAAGCCGACGTCGATGATGTAGTCACGTGCCGGATCGATGCCGGTGGTTTCGATGTCGATGCCCATCACCGCGTCCACGTCGCGGCCGGGCAGGTAGGCGTCGCGCCAGTCGGGCTTGGGATGGTGTCCGGTAGCGTTGCCAGACGCGGCGGCACCACCCGGCAGAGCGGCACCACCCGGCGAAGTCGCGCCGGAGAGATTGGCGCGGGCCATCGCCGCATCGCCCGCACGCTTCTGGAAGCGCTGGGCCTTACGTCGTTCGGCGCGTGCGTCAAGAATCGCCGCCGTACGGTCTTGGATATCGTCCAAGGCGACTGTTGTGGGGAACTTGACATCGCTGTTTTCGGCAGCAGTGTTTCCGGCAGATGCGTCACCGGTTTCACCGCTCAGATTCAGCATGCCTTGGTCATCGTTCGATGGGCGGCTGCCGGAGTACGGCCTGAGCACGGCAACGGTAGTCCTCCCCCGCCGTTCGCGACTGACCACCCATAGGTGTTGCTGTTCGCCCAGATGCAACAGCGTGTTGATGTTGTCGTTGAGCCGACGATTGGCGTAGGCGAGCGCGCGAGGCAGACGATAGGAGCCGATGAATCGATCGTAATCGGTCATGAATGTGCTGTTGCATTGGGCGATGATTGATTCCAGATGCTCGCGTGTGGCGTAGTCGGCCTTCAATGCGTCGTGGATGGACTGTGGGGTGGATTCCGGTATTGTGCCGACGCCATGCGCCAGGTCCAGAGAACGCACCCAGTCCCAGTCGATGGTGGTGCCATCGGCGTCCTTGGGCATGGACGCCGCCCATTGGGGAATGTCTCCCTTGGCGGCGTCGAACCATGCACGGTCGGTCATAGTGCGAAACCGAGCTCTTCAGCGGCCTCGGTGGGCACCGGGTCTTCGCACCAGTAGTCCTCGAGGTTCTCGTTGGTGGTCAGCGAACGGATTTCGGCGCGATCGATATACAACTCGCCGCTCAAATGATCGGTTTCGTGCTGGAAGATGCGTGCGGGCCAGCCGTGCAGCGGCTCGCTGTGGTGTTTGCCGTCTTCATCATCCCATTCGGCGGTGATGTCGAGCCAACGCTTGCGCACAGCTTGGTATCCGTCGAAGCTCAGGCAGCCCTCGTAGAACGAGGCGGTTTTGTCGCTGGTGGGTTTGTAGCTCGGGTTGATGATCACGTGGAAGGGGAATTCCGCGATTTCGCGCGGATCATCCTCGTCGTCGCGCACGTGGTCTTCGACCACGGCGAGCGCGAGCCCCAAGCCGATCTGGGTGGCGGCGAGCCCCACGCCGGGTGCCTCCAGCATGGTGGTGTGCATCGTATCGATGAGTTTGGCGAGCGTACGCTTGGAAAGCTGGCCATTATAGGCCACTGTCCGTTGGCGCAACACCGGTTCGCCGGCCTGCACGATGGGCAGGAGCTTCTCCTTGCCGCCGGTTTTGATGAGTTGTTCGACATCACGGTTGAGTTCGAGGTCGACTTTGGCGTTCTTTCCAAACATTGTTTTTTTCCTTAGGGAAGGGTGCTACAGCGCGAGTTCTTCGGCGACGATCTTGGCGAGGCGGGTGCAGACTTCGTCGGCGTAGGCTTGGGTGGCGGCCTCGGCCATCACGCGCACGAGCGGTTCGGTGCCGGAGGGGCGCAGCAGCACACGGCCGGTGTCTCCCAGCAGTTCCTCCTCACGGGCCACGGCATCCTGGATGCGCTTGTTGGTGGAGGCGGCCTTCTTGTCCACGTTCGGCACGTTGATGAGGGTCTGCGGCAGCTGCGGGAAGTCGGCGGCGAGCTCCTTCAGGCTCTTGCCGGACTTGACGACCTCGTTGCACAGGGTCAGTGCGGTCAGGGTGCCGTCGCCGGTGGTGGCGAATTCGCGGTTGATCACGTGGCCGGACTGCTCGCCGCCGAGCGAGTAATCGCCCTTGAGCATTTCCTCAAGCACGTAACGATCGCCCACGGCGGTTTCCACGGTCTTGATGCCCATATCTTTCAGGGCGAGCTTCAGACCGAGGTTGCTCATCACGGTGACCACGAGGGTGTCGTGGTTGAGCTTGCCTTCGCGCTGCTTGGCGCGGGCCAGAATGCCCATGATCTGGTCGCCGTTGATCATGTTGCCGTCTTCGTCCACGGCGAGACAACGGTCGGCGTCGCCGTCGAAGGCCACGCCCATCACGGCATCGGTGGCCTTGACCATGGCCTGCAGCTGCTCGGGGTGGGTGGAACCGGCGTTCTTGTTGATGTTGTAGCCGTCCGGCGAGGCGTTGATCACGATTACATCCGCACCGGCACGGCGCAGGGCTTCGGGAGCCACCACGGAAGTGGCGCCGTTGGCGCAGTCGGCCACGATCTTCAGTCCCTTGAGCGGCTTGGGCTGGGTTTTGTCATCGTTCAGCGGAGCGATGGTGGCCACCAGATGATCGATGTACAGGTTGGTGGCAGTGGTCTGGTCGTGGCTCACGCGGCCCACGCCGGCACCGGTCGGGCGGTCCCAGTCCTGGCCGAGCACGGCCTCGATGTCGTCTTCCTTCTGGTCGGGCAGCTTGAAGCCGCCGCGTGCGAAGAACTTGATGCCGTTGTCGGGCATCGGGTTGTGGGAGGCGGAGATCACGGCACCCATCTCAACGTTGAGCACGCTGGTCAGGAACGCGATGCCCGGGGTCGGGATGATGCCTGCGTCGATCACGTCGAATCCGCCGGCGGCCATGCCCGCAGACAGGGCGGAAGCCAGAAAATCGCCGGACACACGGGTGTCACGACCCACGAGCGCGCGGCGGCGCCCCTCAGGCTGATCGTCTTGGGTGCCGGCGTCGCCGAGCACACGCACGGCGGCATCGCCCAAATCCAACGCCAGACGTGCGGTCAAATCCCTATTGGCCAGTCCTCGAACACCATCGGTTCCAAACATCTTCGGCATATGAAGTTCCACTCCTTGTATCGCGTTACCCGCACCATCGTAGTCGTTGTGCTCCACCCTAGGACCCGACTCGGCAAAAAACCGCCACGGAATCTGCTCCAGAACCGGAAATCAGCATTCAACAGCCGCAATGGCATCACCCACAAACCCGCATATTCATCTTGTTCGGCGGATGAATGATGAGATACATTCGTTAGCGGGCATGCCGGGCGGACCGATGCACTCCGGCACGGGAACGAAGCCATCGCACTAGTAAGAACGGGCCGGCAAACGCGCCTGTAAACAATACAGCGGCAAATACGACGAACGGAACTACCCAGCGTACATCGATAACCGGCAAAGCAACACCAAACAGAACGACGGCGAGGAACACGCTGAGCCATGCGATGAACATGCCCAACGGCATCTCCTCTACCGGGGTGGTCTCGGCCATGAATGCAACGATCTATTACTCCGATGTTGTGGTCAGTATGTGCGGCAGTTGCTCGTCGCGGTTGAGGAAAGAACGCGTTTGGCAGCGAAGTAGCGTATGCCGACCTTCCTCAGTGCGGGCGTATACCATGGTGCAGTGCGTCAGGCAGCGGTCCAACTGCCGGCTCAGTATCTCGGCGTCCTGCTGGCGGCGGGCAAATACGGACGGGCAGGGGAAGCTCACGCAGTAAGCGCGCACGCCCCATTCCTTACCGATGATGACATATCGCGGATTGTTGATGGGCGCGAGTAGCTCCTTCATAACGCCGGCGAACAGCACCTGCTCGCGCCGCGAACCGCCAATCAGCATGACACGCAATGCCGTGAATCTGCGACGTGTCTGGCGGATCGAGGAAGTCGTTCACCGCTTCGCCTGCCGCGCTGGTTTCTAGGCGCTCAGGTTCCGCAGTCGCCAAATGCCAGACATTGGCCACCTTATCGGGGTCTGCGACCACGCTGCGGTTGACGGCCATGCTGTATGCTTCACTGCATCAGTGTAAGGCACGAATCAATAGGTTTTGAGCCCCAGATCGATGGTAAGAATGATGCCGGCGATTACGGCGGCGGCGCGCATGATGTTTGCGGGAATCTTGCGGGTGATGGACGGGGCGATGTACCCGCCGATGAAGCATCCGATGCACAGCATGATGGCGGCCGGCCAATCGACCGCGCCTTGGATGATGAATACCACTGAGGCGCTGATGTTCGCGCCTGTGCCGATCAGGGTTTTCAATGCATTGATCTTGTGGAATGGGCCGATTTTGGCGGCATCAAGCACGGCGAGAGCCAAGGTACCGGCGCCCGCGCCGAAGTAGCCGGAGTAGATGGCGACCGCCGCTACGCCCAGCCATACCCACCAGGAATCCTGACTCATGGGCTGCACGAGTTGTTCCGGCGGGCGGTGAGGTGCGGTAGGGGTGGTTGCGCGCTTGGCGGCTTCAGTGGCTTCAGTGGCTTCAGTGGCTTCGATGTGCTTGAGTTGCGCGGTGGCATCCGCGGCGGCTTGCTTGGCCTGCATGCGGCCGCGCGGATTGATGGCGATGATCAGCGAGCTCAGCAAAATCAGCACTGGTGCGGCAAATTCAAAGACACTCGGGTCGAGTTTGAGCAACAGAAACGCACCGGCCACCCCGCCGAATGCGCCGATGACCACATACGTAATGGAGCGTACCGCTTGGCCTTTGAGTTCTTTGCGCGCACCCATCACGCCACCGATGCCCGTGCCGACCACGCCAACGGTGTTAGAAGCGTTTGCCAATACAGGCGGAATGCCGAACGCGAGCAGGGCCGGGTATGAGACCAGTGACGATGCGCCTACCGCATAGCCCACGAATCCTGCGCCGATTCCGGCCAACAGAATCAGCAGTAATGAAGTTATGGAAAAGCCCGCAATCATTCCCCGTATCCTTGTCGCTCATCGACCGGCATATTGCCGGCCTTGAGCGAGAATACGCTGTTGAGGATTGGTTGCGGGTTTTATGTTGGAATGTGGACGTAGCTTCTCGCGGAAGCGACTCCCCTCAGTCGCCTGAGGCGACAGCTCCCCTCGCGCCCGAGGGGAGCCAGAAGGAAATCAGAGCGCTTCGTTGTATTCGCGAACCTTGAGGGTGCGGTGGGAGGATGCCACGTTTTCGACGATCAGACGCTTCAGGGCATTGTCGGCGGCAATGTGCTCGTCCAGCCAGGCGTCACCGAGCTTGACCAGCGTGGCGGGATCGGCGTAGCCCGGGTACAGGCCGTTGAGCAACGCCTCGGCCATGTGATAGGTCTTGTTGGCCCAGACCCAGTCAACGGTCTCGAAGTACTTGGCGGCGAACGGCTCGGCCAGATCGGGGCGCGGGGTGGCGGAGAAGCCACGGGCCACGGCCTCGAGCTGGGAGTTGGTCAGCTCGTCGTTGTGGAGCGCCTGATCCCAAGCCCATTCCTTGGCCTCAGCGGTGGCCATGGAGGCACGGGCGCCGTAGGCGAACTCGCGGTTTTCCGTGGTCTCCTTCTTGGCGAGCTGCGCGTCCACGTCGTCGTTGGTCATCTCGTTGACGGAGGTGAGCGCTTGGACGATGGTCCACGTGAAGTTGTTGTCGATTTCGAGGCCTTCAAGACGCACGGTGCCGTCCAGCAGACCGTGTGCGTTGGCGGCGAATGCGGCGTCGCCCTCCTCACCGTAGCCCAAGTAGGCGGTGACGAGCTGGAACTGGGTGTCCGAGCCGGCTTCGGCGGCGTTGGCCAGAGTCCACAGTTCGGCGGCCACGTGGCGCAGCACATCGTCGCGGCGGGCGGGCGCCACGTAGTGGTGGGCGGTGGTGCTCATGCAGGCCAGCGCGTAACGGAAGGTGGTGGATTCGGTTTCCGTGGCCAGAAGACGCAGGGTCATGTCCACGAAGCGTTCGGCCGGGAATTCGCCGTCACGGGTCATATCCCAGAAGGCGAGCCAGGTCACGGCGCGGGCCAGGGCATCATCGAAACGATGCAGGTTGGCTTCGGCGAATGCCTGGGATTCGGCGTCGAAACGAATCTTGGTGTAGGTCAGGTCATCGTCGTTGACCAGCACGAATGCCGGGCGCGGCTTGCCGGCTGCGGCCTCGACGATGGTGGTTTCGCCATCTACATCGAGTTCGAACTGCTCGGTGCGCACGATCTTGCCGGTTGCGGCGTCTTCGTTGTAGAAGCCGACGGCCAGGCGATGCGGGCGCAGCACCGGGTGTTCGGCCGGCGCGCTCTGGGTGAGCTTCAGTTCGGCGATGGTGCCGTCCGCGTTTACGGTCAGGCCAGTGGCGATCGTGTTGATGCCGGATTCCTCCAGCCACTTGGCGCTCCAGGCCTTGAGATCGCGGCCGGAGGTCTTTTCCAGTTCGCTCAGCAGGTCGGCCAGGGTGGCGTTGGAGTAGGCGTGACGGTTCAGGTAGTTGTGGATACCTTCGAAGAACTGCGTGCGGCCCACGTAGAATGCCAGCTGCTTCAGCACGGAGGCGCCCTTGGCGTAGGTGATGCCGTCGAAGTTGACGTAAGTGTCGTTGAGGTCGTTGACCGGCGCGACGATCGGGTGCGTGGTGGGCAGCTGATCCTGGCGCAGCGCCCAGCTCTTCTCGCCGGAGCAGAAAGTGGCCCAAGCGTCATGCCATTCGGTGGCTTCGGCAGTGGCCAGCGTGGAGGTGAATTCAGCGAAGGACTCGTTGAGCCACAGGTCGTTCCACCACTTCATGGTCACATAGTCGCCGAACCACATGTGCGCAAGCTCGTGCAGCACGGTCACCACACGACGCTCGGCCAGCGCGTCGGTCACCTTGGATTCGAACACGTAGGAGTCGCGGATGGTGACCATGCCGATGTTCTCCATCGCGCCCGCGTTGTATTCGGGAACGTAGATCTGGTCGAACTTGGCGTACGGGTAGGGCACGCCCCAGGTCTTGGCGTAGAACGCGAAGCCCTTCTTGGTGATGTCGAACAGGTAGTCGACGTCCTTCGCGAAGGCCTTGGCCAACGACTGTCGGCAGTACTGGGCCATTGGCACGGTACGGCCGTCTTCGTTCAGGTATTCGGTGTGCCATTCGGCGTACGGGCCGGCGCAGATGGCGGTCAGGTAGGAGCTCATCACCGGGGTCGGCTCGAAGTCCCACAGACGGGTGCTTTCGTTCGGCTTGTCGCCGAGGGTGCCGTCGAGGGTTTCGCGCGGATCGTCCTCGATGGTGGCAACCGGCATGTTGGAGGTGACGATCCAGCTGTCGGGAGCGAGCACCTTGAAGTCGAAGGTGGCCTTCAGGTCAGGCTGGTCGAACACGGCGTAGACGCGGCGAGCGTCCGGCACCTCGAACTGGGAGTACAGGTAGATGTTGCCATCGGACGGGTCGACCGAGCGGTGCAGGCCCTCGCCAGTGTTGGAGTAACGGCACCTGGCTTCGACGGTGACCTCGTTCTTCTCCTTGAGGTCGGTCAGTTCGATGCGGTTGTCTTGGAAGGCCACGGCCGGGTCCAGGGACTTGCCGTTGAGGTCGATGGAGGTCACTTCGTCGGCGATCAGGTCGAGGAAGGTCGACGAACCAGGCTTCGCGTTGAAGCAGATGAACGACTTGGAACCGAAGTTCTTCGCGCCGACCGTCAGGTCAAGGTCGACGTGATAGTGAATCGGCGCTTCGATAACGGCCTTACGTTCTTCGGCTTCAATACGAGTGAGATTAGAACCGGGCATGACTTCAATTACTCCTTACGGTCGTCCCTGGATAATCCGGACTACTTGGTTTCTACGGTTTCGACGTCCTGGGCGATGTCGGCCACGACGGGCACGATCATCGGCTTGCGGTGCAGCTGGCGCGCAACCCAGCTGCCGAGCGTGCGGCGCATGGTCTGCTGCAGCTTGTAGGTGTCGCGCGTGCCCTGCATCATCTGGTCGTTGAGCTGTTCGACGATCTGGTGACGAACCTTGTCGAACTCGCTTTCGTCCTCGGCCACGGCATTCAGGTAGATCTTCGGGCCGGTGACAACCTCGTGATTGTCGGTGTCGACCACCACGAACGCGGAGACGAAGCCCTCGGTGCCGAGAATGCGGCGCTTTTCCAGCTCGTCATCGGTCAGCTCGCCGACGGAATCGCCATCGACGTACACGTAACCACACGGCACGGAGCCGACGACCGCGGCCCTGCCGTGGTACAGGTCGACCACATCGCCGTCTTCGGCCAAAACCACGTTCTGCGGGTCCACGCCGGTCTTGACGGCGATCAGGCCGTTGGCCACCAGATGGCGGTTTTCGCCGTGGATCGGCATGGCGCACTTGGGCTTGACGATGTTGTACATGTACAGCAGCTCGCCCTCGTTGCAGTGGCCGGACACGTGCACGGCGGCGTTGTCGCGGTTGACGACCTTGGCGCCGAGCTGCACGAGCTTGTTGATCACCTTGTAGACGCCGTGCTCATTGCCTGGAATCAGGGAGCTGGCGAGAATCACGGTGTCGAACTCGTTGATGTGGATATCGCGGTGGTTGCCGTCGGCGATGCGGCCGAGTGCGGCCATCGGTTCGCCCTGGGAGCCGGTGCACATGAAGACGAGCTTGTCGTCCTGAATGTCGTTGGCCTGCTTCAGGTCCACGACGGTGCCTTCGGGGATGTGCAGGTAGCCGAGGTCGGCGGCGATGGACATGTTGCGCACCATCGAACGGCCGACGAACACGACCTTGCGGCCGTACTTGTGGGCGGCGTCCACCACCTGCTGCACACGGTGCACGTGGGAGGAGAAGCTGGCGACGATGATTTTGCGGGTGGCCTGGGCGAACGCTTGGTCAAGGGCCGGGCCGATGGAGGTCTCGGGCTTGACGAAGCCGGGCACCTCGGCGTTGGTGGAGTCCATCATCAGCAGGTCCACGCCCTTTTCGCCGATCTTGCCGAATTCGACGAGGTCGGTGATGCGGTGGTCGAGCGGCAGCTGGTCGAGCTTGATATCGCCCGTGTCGATCAGGGAGCCGGCCGGGGTCTTGACATAGACGGCCAGGGCGTCCGGGATGGAGTGGGTGACGTTGACGAATTCGAGGTCGAAGGGACCCACCTTGAGCTTCTCACGGCCGGCAACCTCAACCTTGGTGGGGTTCTGGTGGTGTTCCTTGCACTTGGCGTCCACGAAGGCGAGGGTCAGCTTGGAGCCGATCAGCGGGATGTCCGGGCGCAGCTTGAGCAGGTAGGGCACGCCGCCGATGTGGTCCTCGTGGCCGTGGGTGAGCACCAGGGCGTCGACCTTGTCGAGACGGTTCTTGATGTAGCTGAAATCGGGCAGGATGAGATCCACGCCCGGCTGCTCCTCCTCGGGGAAGAGCACGCCGCAGTCGATGAGCAGCAGGTGACCGTTGTATTCGATCACGTTCATGTTGCGGCCGATTTCACCCAAGCCGCCGAGCGGCGTGATGCGCATGGAGCCCTTGCGGTACTTCGGCGGGGCGATCAGCACGGCATCCTGCTGGGGTGCGGTGGCCTGCCGGGTGGCGTTGATCTTACGGGACGGCGTACGGCTGTTGGATCCGTTGGCGTTGCGGCCGCGCGCGGAACCGCGACGGCGAGAATTCGTGTTCTTGCTTGTTTTCTTTTGTTCTTGTGCCATAACCTTTTTGGGATTTCTGTTGTGGTGCCTCTGCTCTGTCATGCAGGGGCGGCGGGCTGGCAACCCGTATGCAGCGTTTCGGGCTTACAGCAGTCCGGCAGCGCGCATGCCCTCTTCAGCCTTGTCAAGCTGAGTGGCGTCGGGACCGATGTTCGGCAGACGCATGGTGGTGGAGGGGATAACGCCCTTGACCTTGAGCGCAGCCTTGGCCATGACGGCCTGATAGCCGTCGCCATTCAGCGCGTGGACAAGGGGGGCGAGCTGGTTGGCGAGGCGACGGGCGGTAGTGATATCGCCGCGATCGAATGCCTGGACAAGCTGCTGCATGGGGTTGGAGGCGACGTGGGCAATCACCGAAATGATGCCGACGGCACCGATGGAGAGGAACGGCAGGAACAGGCCGTCATCGCCGGAATACCAGGCGAGGCCGGTGCGCTGCTGCTTCTCCACTGCGGCTGCAAGATCGCCGGTGGCGTCCTTGACAGCCTTGACGTGTTCAAGTTCGGCCAGTCGGTCGTAGGTTCCGACCTTGACCTTCAAGCCGGTACGGCCGGGAACATCGTAGACGATGATCGGCTTTTCGGCGGATTCGTCGACGGCCTTGTAGTGGCCGACGATACCGTCCTGCGAGGGGCGGGAATAGTAAGGCATGACGACGAGCACCGCGTCGGCACCCGCTTCCTGAGTCTGTTCGACCATACGCACGGTGTGTGCGGTGTCGTTGGAGCCGGCGCCGGAAATCACCGGAACGTCGACGACCTCCTTGACGGCCCTGACCAGCTCGACCTTCTCATCCATATGGGTGACGGGCGATTCGCCGGTGGTGCCATTGACCACCAGACCATCCGCGCCATCGGCGACGAGGTATTTGGCGAGCTTCTGCGCGGCGGCGAAATCGACGCTGCCGTCGGATTTCATCGGGGTGACCATAGCCGGCAGAATGCGGCCGAAAGGTGCTGAATCAAGAAGGTGCATGTCATGCTCGCTCATAGTGTTTACCGTACTTCCCATTGTGGACTCTTATACTACGTACCTTGATTGTTGCTGAATGCGTGGCATTATGGCCGGAGCCGGTGGCAATGCCGTGATGCGCGTCCCGGCGCGCTTCCCTGCCTGAAATGCGGGGGCAACTACTGGTCGACTGCGGGTCGATTACAGGTCGAGGAAGTGGTCGAGGCCGATGGTCAGGCCAGCCGGAGCGTCGCCGGCGAGCTTGCGCACGGCAAGCAGGACGCCGGGCATGAAGCTGGTGCGGTCGAAGCTGTCGGCCCGAATGGTCAGCTGCTCGCCGGCGTTGCCGAAGAGCACTTCCTCGTGGGCGTTGAGGCCGCGCAGACGCACAGCGTGCACGTGGATGCCGTCGACCACCTGGCCGCGTGAGCCGCCATCGGTTTCGGTGGCGTCCGGCACGGGGGCGAGTCCTGCGGCCTTGCGCGCTTCGGCGATGCCGTGGGCGGTGTGGATGGCAGTGCCGGAGGGGGCGTCCACCTTGGTGGGGTGGTGCAGTTCGATGACTTCGGCGGATTCGAAGTATTTCGCGGCCTTGGTGGCAAAGTAGTCGGCCAGTACGGCAGAGATCGCGAAGTTAGGTGCGATGAAGACCTTCTGGGTTTCGGGCTTCGGACCGTTGGCGATGGCGGATTTGACCTGGGCGAGTTTCTCGTCGGTCCAGCCGGTGGTGCCGACCACCACGTCCACGCCTTGGCCGATCAGGGTCAGCACGTTGTTCAGGCTGACGGACGGCACGGTGAATTCGACGACCACATCGGTGTTGTCGGTGGTGATCTGGGTCAGGTCGTCGCCGGCATCCAATGCGAGCGCCAGCTGCGTATCCTCGGCGTTGTTCACCGCTTCGACCACGTGCAAGCCCATGCGGCCCTTTGCTCCGACCACCGAAACCTTGATCATGTCTTCTTCCCTGTCTACCCGTACCTGCCCGGCAATGTACCCGGGACGTTTTCCAATCGGCAATCAGCCTATCACCGCCAAGCCCTCACGCCAATACCCCATCCACAGAATCAAGCTCCCTCTGACGAGCCGAACCGTGAAGTCGAGCTCCCTCTGATGAGCCGAACCGTGAAGAAAACGCCGGAGGCGTTTTTAGGTGAGGGCGAACGACAGTGAGCAATAATTCAGTTGGCTGAAAGCCATCATTAATTGCGTTCGAGCTGGACGCGAAGCGGACTGAGGGAGAGACCCCGGCGAAGCCGCCAACCATCCATCGGGCGTAGCCCGATCCCGTTTCACCCACGCCGCTTGGCCAAGGCCCATCCGGCCAACGCCAATGGCACGGACGCCAGCGTGAAGATGAATGGCAGCATCATGCCCACATGAGGGTTGGAGGCGTCAAGCACAATGCCGGCCACGGACGAGCCGATCGACGTGCCGACCGTGCCTGCGGTGGTTACCCAGCTCAGTCCTTCGGTCAGGGATTCCGCCGGCACCAGATCCTTGACGATGAGGTTGCCGGTGGCGAACGTCGGCGAGACGGTCAGGCCGGCGAGGATTTCGAAGACGCCCAGCAGGATGAGATTGTCCATTGACAGCCGGAAGAACACGTAGCCAACGGTCAGCAGCGACAGGAACATCACCATATGCGCCCAATGGGAGCCTTTGAGTTGGCAAGAGCCGAACACCAGCGCGCCGATGCACGAGCCGACCGCGAACATCGCCAATTGCAGACCGAGGAAGGGCTCAAGTCCCATGGATTTCATGGTGGCGGTAATGGACACGTCGAAGGACGTGAAGCTCATATTGAACACGATGAACACGGCGAGCAACGGCAGTACGCCGGCATAGAGCAATACACTCTTGGGCTTGGCACCGCTGCGTTTGAGTTGGCGCAGGGTCAGCTGGTCGGCATCTTCGCTTGCAGCGGGGCTGCCGTCATCGTGCGCGGCCACGCTGACCTGTTCCACGATGACCGGCGGCTGGGTGGATTTCAGCGAGAAGAATATGGTGCCGCCGATGCCGCATGCCACGGTGGGCACGAACAGTTGGGATACCGGATGCACGGAGGTGGCCAGCCAAGCCGCCAGAATCGGCCCCAGAATAAAGACGATCTCGTCAATGGCGGCTTCCATGGCGTAGGCCGTGTTGAGCAGCTGTTCGCCATCTTCCACACCGCGCAACGCATAGGACCAACGGGTTCGGACCAATGCGCCGAATGAGAACTGCGTCAGACCCATGATGATGGCCAGGGCGAACAGCAGCGGAATCGGCACGCGCACCAACGCCGCGAAGGCGAAGGCGAGCATGGCCACGATCTGCACGGCGAGCGCAAGCCGGCCCACGCGGGCTTGGCCGAAACGGTCGAAGGCGCGGGCGTAGAACGGGGTGACGCAGCTCATGGCCAGCACATAGGCGGCGCTCATGGTGCCGGCGATGGTCCAATTGTCGTAGAGATGGTTGAGCGCCAGAACGATGCCGAGACTCATCATGGAAATCGGCAATCGTGCCACCGCACCGGACAGGCAGAACGCCTTGGCTCCGGGCAGCATGAACAGGCGCTGATAGGGCGAGTGGGCAGCGGACGACTTCGAAACCGCGCGAGTCGTGGACACAATAACTCCTTACTGGTGCGTTGTCCGGCACGTGCGCCCGCCCACACGTGCCATCCGAGGGTAGCGGTTCCCCAGCAACGTCACGCGGTGCGTTTCAACCGCGGACCGGTACGTGGCCAGTCGTCCTCATCGTCGGAGATGCCTTGCGATGCATAAGGTCTCTCCACCGGTGAAGGCCGTCCGATGCTGTACAGGTCATGAGCCTTTGGGCTCAGTCGTTGTCAGATTGTTCGGGAATGCCGGAGCTCAACTCGGTAAGGATTTCCTGTTTGGTTTTCGCACGGGCGTGAAGCTCGCGCAAGCCCTCGTCGGGCTCACTGACATAGTAGAGAGTGGCGTCGATACTGTCCAATTCCACACCTTCGACCGCTGCCAGCAGCAGTCGGTACATGTCGAGCTGGGCAAGTTTGCGGGTGATGTCGTCTGGCTTGGTGGGCCGACGACCGGTTTTCCAGTCGACCACGGTAAAGCGTGCGGTGGTGCTGGACGGGTCAAGTCCACCGATGAATACCGCATCGAGTTTGCCATTGACTAGGCCCACGCCCGGCACGTCCACGACGATGGCACGCTCCGTCCACGCCGGGATGCGCTTGGCCCACGATGATTCGGCCAGTCTGCGCTGCCACGCCACCAGCTTGGACTCGGTGGCATTGTCGCTACTTATGGAAGTGGCGGAGGCGGCGGATACGGCGGATGCGGATTGTTGAGCCGTGGGCTGTGGGACAGCGGGCTGCCGTGTGGATGGCTTGCGGCATTGCCGCTCCCGTTCGGCCAAATCGGCCAACATGGCTTCCCGGGAAACGAATCCCGCATCCTGACCTGTATGCGGCATACTTGATTCGGCTTCATATGCCAGTACCGCTTCATCCGGCTTACCGGCATTGATGAATTGCTCAGCCCACGCATGGAACTGCGTGCCGGCTTCGGCCGCCGGAGACGATATTCGTGGAATCGGACGGATAATGCTACGCCAGTAGAGGCGCTCCTCCCGTTCGCTCATGCCACCTACGCGGGCTTGCAGGCTTGTCACGTTCTGACGTCCGACGGCCAGAATGCGTTGCGCCTTGGCTTTGACTGCCTCATCAAGCGACTGGCCGCTGGCGGCATCGGCCATCAAATCGGCGTCGTCCACCAGCAATTGCGCCCGTTGCAGCAGTGGACCGGCGTCTTGGTGCTGCTCAAGTGACGAGGAATCTGCGGCGATAACATCGATGCCACGTGACAGCTGTTCATGCACTGCGTCGCTGAGGGTAGCCGGCCACGGCAATTCGACAGCGGCATCCGTCTGCGTAATCGGCGTCTGCCATGCCTCCCCCACCACGGCGTCACCGTATGCCGCGGCATGCTCTCCGATAAAGAACCCTTCGGGAGTGGCAATCGCTTCGCCTTGCGCCGAGATCAGCATGGGCTTCCCGGCATTGGCGGCTTGCAGCCGTTCCACACAGTCCTGAGCCGATATCGCATGTTCACGGGCTTGGAGCGCGTCATGCACTTCAAGCCAGAAATTGGATGGCTGAGCGGCGCGAGAGCCTTTGGGCACCACTGACGGGTCCCGCCCGGATTCGCCCGTATAGGCGCAATAGGTCATCAGGGCATCTTCTCGCGCACGGGTAAGCGCCACATACATCAATCGACGTTCGTCGGCATGCAGCCGGCGCCCATATTCCTCCGCCTGCGTCAAATACCAGCCGGATGCATCCACTTCTTCCACGCCATCGCCGAATTCGCGCATGGAGCCGAACACTTCATCATCAATAAGCTCCACATCATCCAAAGCCGCCAACGATGCGATGGGGTCGGCTTCCACATCGGCATCATGGGGGAATCGCGGCAGAATGCCGGCATCGGCACGCATAGGCACGGGTACGGCGGTGGGGTTGGTGAGCCAGGAGTCGGCGGTCTCATGATATTCGGGTGCGGTCCAGTGACCTTGCTCGGTGCCTCCCGTATGGTGCTCGTCCAGCACGATCTTGAGATGGTCGCCCTGATTGCTGGGGAATCCGACGGCGGTAAGCCCCACTACCGCAACGGCATCCCATTCCAACCCTTTGGACTGGTGTACGGTCATCAGTTCCACATCCACCGGAGCGTCAGGGAGACTGGCGGCTTCATCCTCCACCGAAGCCAGATGATCCACCCATGTGATGAACCCATGCAACGAGGGAGTTTGCTCAGCGGCAATCTCTTGCGTGTACGTATCCACCAAATCCACAATCGCATCCATAGGCATATGCGCCAAAGCGGGATTGGCGCGGTGCTGCGGATTATGCAGCACACCGGCCAATACGGTGTCGATGTCAAGATCCAACGCTTCTATGCCGGCGCGAATCACGTCGCCCAGTGGCCGCCCGACGGCATCATGCACCTGACGGAGCATCACCGCGGCCCGGGTTATGGCGTTGCGCCCGTGTGCGCTCAACCGTTCAAGCAGTTTTATCAGGTCGCCGCGTAGCAATACGTCTGGCAGGAATACCGCATTGGCCACCTGATCGCGGTACTCACGCACCACAGCCGCCCATTCATTCGCTGGTGTATCCGGTTGGGCAAGGCCGGCCTGCACCAATGCTTGGAAGCGTTGTTCCGTGTTCTGTTCTTCAGCAAAACGGGCCAACATGGTCAAATCCGCTGCGGACATGGTGAATCGTGGCGTGGCCAGCAAGCGCATCAGCGATCCCGTATCGGTGTGGTCGGCGGCCACGTGCAGCAACGCCATCAGATCGCGGATTTCCGGACGTTCCAACAGCGCGGAATAGCCGACCACGAATGTGGTCAATCCGGCCTGTTCCAATGCCGCCTGATATTCGGGCATATGTGATTTGGACCGAAACAGCACGGCGACCGGCGCTTTCTGTTCGCCCGGCATCTGTTCCTGTTGTTCGGCTGCGGAACGGTGCCGTGCGATGGCCGTCTTGCAGAAACGCACTACGGCGTCGATCTCCTGCCCGGCCGTGGCGAAGCCCAGTACTCCCAATGTTCCTTCGGGGGCATCAGGCATGGGGTCGAGCGATGAGACATCGACCTCACGCATCAATGAGCTGGAAGGACGCGACGGATTGGAGCGCAACGGCAGCGTGAGATTATTGGCGGCTTCGAGCACTATACGGCTGTTTCGCCTGGTGACGGACAGCGGGAATGGCTTGTATCCGGCAGACAGGTGGAAATCTTGCTGGAACATACGGAATGCACCAGGGCTGGCACCACGCCATGCGTAAATCGACTGGAACGGATCACCCACCGCGTTGACGGCGGACCTCTGTGACGCATCCACGTGGAACAGTGCTGCCAGCAGAGCGGCCTGCGTGGTGGAGGTGTCCTGATATTCGTCGAGCAGCACGTGGCTGTACCTGCGGCGCGTACGCTCTCCGATGGAGGGGAAGCGCTCGATAAGCTGATACGCGGCAATGGTGAAGTCGGAGAATTCGGCCATATTGCGTTCCCGCTTGGCTTGGGCATAGGCCTCCACCAGCTGGAGCAGAATATCGCGTTTGCGTGTGGTCTCCAGCAGCGCACCGCAATGATAGGTGCAGCGGGCGTGCAAATGTTCGGCACGGTCATCGAGCTTGGCTTGCCAGCTGGCGTCGGTATCTTTCTTCAGTCGTTTGATCTTGGGGATTTTCGGCTCGTCCTCGGGCATGGGTTCGTCTGCAACGGCTTGTTGCAATCGATTGATGAATGCCGAATCCCATTGCCGTACTCGATTGATCGCATCATCGAAGCTGGTGCAGCCGGCACCGATCATGGCACTGCCAATGGCATCCGACAACGCCAGAACACGGTTCGCCAAACTGGAGAAGGCGCCAAAATCCTCACTGAACGCCAGATCCATGTGACTGTCGATGACTTCGGTGGCCAGTTGAAGCGCTCCGGCTGCGCTCAATGGTTGCGTGTTCTGATCGAATCCGACAAGCAGTCCATATTGGCGCACGATGGTCTGGAAGAAGGCGTCATACGTGAAAATGGCCGGCTTGAGGAATGCCCGATCAGACACCGTGGCGGTCGTAGAGCCCGCCATATCACCGGCCACTGCGGCGGAGACGCGTTCCAGCAGTTCGCCTGCGGCCTTGCGTGTGAAGGTCAGGCCAAGGATGCGTTCAGGTGCCACACCTCGATTGATAAGCGCGATGATGCGTTGGGTCATCGTAAAGGTTTTGCCGGAACCGGCACCGGCAACCACCAATACGTCAGCATCGACTGGCGCATCGATGATGGCGGCCTGTTCCGCACTGGGAGTGAACGTGCTCATGCTTGCCTCGTTTCGAAAATCGTGTCGATCTGGCCTGCACAGGCAGGGCAGACGTTCTTCATACGGCAGAATCCGATATGGGTGTCTTGCGGATGGGCCTCGATGATGGCTGATCTGCTGGCCGCCGCGGCATAGAATACGCGGGCGATCATGGTCAGCGACCATAACGTCTGCGTACCGGCGAGCGCGGCGAATTGCGCCCACGCTTCGGCACTCACACCTTCGGGAGGAGTAGCCGGATCTATGGCGGGTATGTCGAAGAAACGGTTGGGGTCTTTGTACCAGTATCGGGGCGTGAACGGTTCGGCATTCAACGAGCCATCAGTGAACAGCGGCGGCTGGAAGGCACCTTCCGGAGCGTAGCTTCTGGCTGGTGCCGCATTCTGCCCGACATGGAATAGCACGCTTTGGCTGATATGCGGCATTGCGGCAAGTGCCTTGGCACCGCGCGGCCCGTCTTCGGGGAACACGAGGCCAAGCTGATAGCACACGAGCTGCAAATCATTGAAAATCTGTTTGACCGTGGGCGTTCTGCCTGTTTTGTAGTCAATGAGGCGAATGCATTCGCCGCCGTCTGCGAGTACGCGGGTTTCCATACGGTCGATGCGCCCGGACAGTCTCACGGTCAGATGCTCGTCCATGCCTTCCGGCCACCCTCCGACCAGTGCTCCCATCAGACGGACCAGCGTGTTCCGACCGATTGGGTGCAGGCCGGGCACGGCATTGTATGCGTCGAGTATGTCACGCACATCGAATCGTGCGGCAAACTCCCGTTCGCATTCGGCACCGGCCAATGCGCCAATGCTGAAGTTGCTGGAGTTCTTGCCAAGATACGTTTCCGGATCGGCATCGCTGCGCACAAAGTAATCGGCGATGTTGCGCAGGGTATCCGCCGCGGACTCGTCCTTACGGGTGGCCTCATAGCGGTTCCGGGTGTCGGCTATGGCATTCGGATCAGGACGTTTGCTCTGATAGATGGCATTAAGCCGTGCCGAGACAGCCTCGATGCGACGTTCCGTGCCGGCCGTGGAGTCCAAGCCCAGTGCGGCCAACGCCTGGGCATTGTGGGAAAGATGGTCCAGCCCTTCCTCGCTGCCTTGCTGCGCAACCGCATGGATGAGGGTTCCGAAACTGGTGGCCACGGAGCTGGGGCGAGGACCGGCGAACCGGTTCTCCAGCATCCAGCACACCGGGCACGCCCATAGGCTGTCGACCGCCGATGGAGATAAGGTGACCATGGGCGCGGCCTGCGCATCCGTCTTGCCTTTCCCTGTTTGGATACCGTCAGGCTGTACACCACCAGATGACGCGCTGTCGGATGAGGCACTGTCAGATGAGGTATCGCCAGATGACGCACCGCCAGATGACGCACCGCCAGATGACGCGCTATCCGATTGGGCCGGCGATTCCACAAACGCCCAGCTCTGCGGATTTGCGGCGCGCACACCATGCTCTAACAGGAGTGCCAACGCAATCGCGGCGTCCTTTGCGGCAGCCTGCTGCGGTTGAGCAGTGGCCAGAACCGCGCGGGCGGCGCTGACCAACCCACGTGGGTCGGCGTCCAATCCGGCCAGATCATATTCGGCGAATCCCGCATGTGCCCCCACTGTGGTGAAAGGCGCCTGTTGCCGGTTGCGCGGATAGTATTCCGGCAGATACCCGAAGAGAAAGTCCGAGGGGCTCATGCTGTCGTTCCATACCGCGCTGATCATGATTCGCCGTGCACGGGTCAGCGCGACCAGGAAACTCTTCTTCTCGCCCGACAATACAGCCGCGAACCGCGGATCATGCCCGGTTTTGTCGCTTTCTTCAAGCGTTCCCCTCAGCACGAGCTCGGCAAGGTCTTCACCACCGAACATGGTGTTGCGCCCGGCGAGGTTCGGCCACACGTCTTGCTGGACCACCGGTATCCACGCATATTCCCAGTGGCGTCCGGCCGCGCCTGCCGGCGTAGTCAATGTCACCGCGTCTTCCACCGGTCCTATGTGGGCCAAGGAATCGGCCTGCACTTCCATGCCCCGAACCTGTGCCATGAATGACGTGATGTCTCGACTGGCGGTGGAATCATCGGCGAACTGGAACAGGCGCATTGCCGCGTCCAGCCGGTCATTGGCCGTACGCCCCTCTGCCGTGTTGAATAATGCCGCACGCTGCCAGACCGGTGCCAGACCGGTGGCGTTCCACGCAACAGACAGCGCATAGCGCGGCTGTACGCGCTGGCTTGCCGGCAGCCGCTCCAAGCCGGAAGCAACGCTGCCCACCAGATGCCACAGGTTCGCAAAAGCGCGGGCCTGAGGGTCGTTGCCGAGCACCGCGTGGATGGATGCGAGCGCAGCCTGCGCCGGCGCGGCGGCATCATCAATGGCAAGCATCACGTACAGCGCGTCAACGCCAAAGGCCAAGTCATCGCCGGACGGTTCACCGAGTATTTCGACAGACACTGGCAACGAAGTCACTGACGACGAAACCGCTGACGTCGAAACCACTGACGAGGATGTTTCACGACCTGTTTCACGCCGTGTTTCATGGTATGTTTCACGCAATGTTTCCCATGCCGTCGTCAGAGAGGTCAGCATGGCATCATCCGTGGCGAGATGCGCCAGCGACTCCAACGACCCCATGGCCGATTCGATCGGCGCAAGCCTTGCGGGACGCCCCTGACCGGGTTTGGCCCCGGCACTCACCAACGGGCCGTTCATCAACGTGGCCACTCTAGTCCTTATATATGCCGCGCAGGAAGCCAACGTCATCTGGCATTCCGCCATCCCCTCGGCACGCAATCGGGCAAGCTCCACAAGCGCGAACAATCCCTGCACGAAAGTCTCGTCCTTCAAAGGACGGGTGACCGACGAATACCGCACCGGTACACCATCTCGGCGCAGTCGTTCGCCGAACAGCCGCACGGCGGCATTGTCGTGGGTGATGACCGCCATGTCGTTCCACCGAATATGCCGGTCAAGATGCGCCCGCTTGATGCGCCAGACCACATCATCCAGCTCCTCACGTGAGGATCGGTACAGGCCGGCGGTCACCGTGCCGTCCGCCTGATAATTCGCTGCATCGACTCCGCCCAGTATGGCGGTCAGCTTGCCGGGACGCTCGGCCGGAGGCAGCGGCTCGTCTTCCGGCGAGGGAATCGACAGCGAAATACGAGACGCGATCACATCAGCCATCGTCATGTGCGACTGATCAGCGACGGCACTGCCGCCAACCAGCTGTTCTTCCTTGGCCTTCAGCCGCCCTTCCACGGCACGGCGCATCAGATATTCCGGATACGATCCGCGGAAGGTCTGCACCGATTCATCCGGGTTGCCGACCAGCACCAACTTGACGCCGGCATTCCCCAACTCCTCCAAGAAGCGCATGCCGGCCAGCGTGGTGTCTTGAACATCATCCACAACCAGCAGCCGGGGCAAGCCCAACGCCTCCACACACATAGGCCGGTCGGAATCATCCGCGTGATCGGCGGCGAATGCCTCACGCACCACACGAGCGCCTGCCACCAGCAAATACGAGGCATCCAAACGGTATTGCCCCGGATATACCGCGCTTTGGGCTGCAATATATTCACGGCGCAACGCGAAAGCCAAACGCCATTGCACCGACAATCGCGCGTCCTCCGTCACGGCGTCCAAGAGACGTGGCTCTTCGTGAACGCCTACACCGAGCTCATCCAATCGGGCCAGCATATCGCGCAACTGGCTGATAAACGCATCTGAAATACCTCGCGTGAACCTATCCGCGCTGGTCGAGCCGCCTGCCGACGTCGGAGACGGCGAATCCGACCCTTGTTGCGGGAGGCTTGATTGTGCGGAAGCGGCAGAGCCGGGCATCTCGCCGGCACCGGCATCGCGTATGAGTCTCGCCCAGTCATCCTGGGCAAAGTAGACGCGTAGCAAATCACAGGTGCCGCAATCATCTCCCGCTACGGCATGGCGCAGATGCACGGCCATGACTTGACGCAGCAAAGCATCCTGTTCCGCACCGTTCAGCAATCGAGGCGACGGCAATCCAGTTCCCTCGCGCGAAGCCGATATGGCCCGGAATGCCACGGCACCCAGCGTGGTGACCGGCCTGGCCTGCACGGAAAACCCGAGCTCACGAATCACCCGATTGCCCAATGCGTCGGCGGCCACACGGCCGGATACGGCCATCACCGCCTGCGTGCCACCGTAGCGGCGCAGCCCCGCCATCAACACCGATAAGGCGAATTCAGTTTTGCCGCTTCCAGGCGTGCCGACAATCAGCCTCGCCGCTCCATCACGGTCGATGCCGTCCAGCACTGTTCCAGGTTCAAGTCTCGTCATCATGGCTCCAGCCTAAACCCGACCGTCACAGAGGGAAAAATTTTACCGAACCCGACGAAGAATCGTACCCTTGACGGTATCCTGTAGAACGAATGCAGGGAGAGCGCATTTTCCAAGGAGGGAGGGAACAGATGGACAACATTCCGATGAGACCGCCGAAGCTGCCCGGATATGATTTCGTCCAGATGTTGGGAAGCGGTGCCACCGCCACGGTGTACCTATATAACCAGCGTATGCCCGCACGCCCGGTGGCGGTAAAGGCCAGCGCCAAAACCCTTGACCCACGGGCCGCTGCCCTGTTCAACCGCGAGGCCAACTTCATGGCCAAGCTGTCATCCCACCCGTACATTCTGCCGGTATATGGTGCCGGCGTCACCTCCGATGGCCATGGCTACATCGTCATCGAATATGCGCCGGGCGGCACCTACAACAGCATCATGAAGGCCCGGTCCATGACCTGCGAGCAGGTACTCGACCTCGGCATCAAGCTGTCAAGCGCGCTGTTCACCGCGCATCGCAGCAATATCATCCATCACGACATCAAGCCCAGCAACATTCTCATCACCTCGCAGGGCTTGCCTGTTCTGGGTGATTTCGGTATCTCCACCGATGTGTATGACCGCACCGAAACCGGATTCTCGCCGCCGTGGGCACCGCCTGAGGTGCTTCAGCATCTGACCAATGGTTCGGAAGCCGCCGACATCTATTCACTGGCGGCCACCCTGTACGCCATGTTCGTCGGCTGCTCGCCATTCCAGCACGATTATCACCCGCGTTCGCAATCGGAACTGATTTCGCTGATCGTCAACCAGCCATTGCCTCGCCTCAACCGCCCCGACGTGCCGGCCGATGTGGAAGCGGTGCTGCGCCGGGCCCTGAACAAGGACCCCGACCAGCGGTACTACTCCGCGTTGGAGTTCGCACGTGCCATGCAGCGTGTGCAATTCGCATATTTCGGGCATGCCACTCCCGTTACCGTGGAAGGGATGCCGGCCTATCCCAAAGACATCGAGCGTCGGCGCCGGGCCACGGACCAGCGAGATCAGATCACCCGTTCGTCACGGCGATGGGTCAAACCGGTGGGTATTACCGTCGGTATACTTGCGGCGATCACCGCAGCGGCACTGATATTCGCCTTCGTGGTCGTTCCCCGCATGGACAGCGCCACCGGATCAGATACCAAACAGGTGGCGACGCCCGGCACCAAGGATGATGACAACAACCGCAATAATCAGGATGACGTGATCACCGATACCGCGAACGCCCAGATTCCTTCCCCGGAGAATCTGAACGGCACCTATGCGGCGGATGGGTCATCCGTGACGTTCACCTGGACGAATCCAGACCCGCAAAGCGGTGATACCTATGCGTGGGCCATAGTGCAGGGCAGCAATACCGACCAGAGCGCGCAAACCGTCACAACGTCAGATCCCACGGTGACCGTCAACGCGCAGGAAGGCTCGCAGACCTGCATTCAGGTGTCCATTGTGCGCAAGAACCGCCAGATGTCCGTCAGCCCCGCCATCGCCTGTGCGGCCAAGCCGCAAGAATGATCCGCTCGCCACTGCCGGGCATGCCACCCTGGCATTGCGTATCGCATCAGACGTGCGCCCAGCAGCGGCGAATTCACCAAATGGACAACAGGAACGGCAGGTATTGGAACCGTAAAGCGTTGTCATTACACCAGCAACCAGAGAAAACAGGGGTCAGGGAGTTCAGATGGCCACATCGTCCCAGTCATACGATCGTCGCCGACGCATCAGCGCGGCTTTGCGCCGCCTTATGCCCTCCGGAGGGCATACGTGGACGGTTCCCGTAATCACGCTCCTGCTGCTTCTGGGACTTGTTGCCGGCGCGGTGATCATGAGCACCGTCACGCGCCGCCATGTGCAACTGGACGATGGCACCGTATGGGTCACTTCGCTGAAAAACCAGAAGGCCGCACGATTCAACGTAAAGAACAAGGAGGCCGACGCCGGCGTCTCCTCCTCCGCCCCACGATTCGACATCGCACAGCATAATGGCGACACCATCCTGACCGAAACGACCAAAGCCTCCACCATCAAGGCATCCACGGTCAGCACCGGTGTCAAGACCGACATCAAAGCCAACACCACCACTGTGGTCGGCGGGGATACCGCAGCCCTGATCAACGAGAAGACCGGCAATGTGTGGACCGGCTTGTCGGAAAACCTTGATTCCGTGACCCCCACCACTTCCGATCCGAAAATAAAGCTGGGCGAGGGCGGGCGCATCGCAGTAACCCACGATGGCAAGGTCTACGGATACCGTCCATCCGACGGTATGGTGCTGCGTCTTGACAATCCCAGCAGCGCCAAGGCCAAAACCCTCGAATCGCTGACCGACGGCAAGCAGCAGACCGTTGAAAGCTTTACCGTCATCGGGAGCACGCCGGTAATCGCAACCGGCAAAACCGTCATATTCAAGGGCGGCCGCGTCGATGTCGACACGACCGGCACCCTCACCCTTCAGGAGCCTCCCACCGATGACATACAGTCCGATTGGGTGGCCGCGGCATCACCGAGAGGCCTTGCGCTTATCCCGTTGAAGTCCAATGCCAAGGCGAATTTCATAGCCAACGGGGGCAAGGCGAATCCAGCACGACCGGTATCGTCCAAGGGCTGCGTGTACTCGGCTTGGAGCCAGAAGGCCAGCAACTACATTCGCGCCTGCTCCCCCACGGATACCAGCGTCAAGCCGCAAACCCTCGAATCCGTCAATACTACTTCCGAATTGGTGTTCCGCACCAACCATCGCCTTGTGGTGCTCAACGACACGGTTAACGGCAATGTGTGGAACCCTGAGGATTCCACCAAAGTCATCAAAATACAGTGGAACAAAATACAGACCGAGCAGACCGAGAAAGAACAGCAGAACAACGACTCGGCCAACAACCACCACGACTTCTCCAAGACCTGTTCCGCACAATCCGGCCAAATCAAAGCCGAGGATGATGAAATCGGCGCACGAGCCGGTTCGGAACAGATTCTCGACGCGCTGCGCAATGACGAGCAGACCGATTGTTCCGTACTGAAAATCACCAAGGTTGGCGCACCAAACAACAAAGACGTCACCATTTCGCCGATTTACGACGGCCGGTATCTGCAACTCGATGCCTCCGCCGCATCCGCAGGCACCGTTACCTTTACTTACGATATTTCCGATGGTCGCGGCCAGACCTCTTCCGCCACGGTGACCGTAACCCTGAATGATGGAGGCAACCACGCTCCCGTACAGTTCGACACTCCTCCCGAGATCGATGTGGAGCAGGGAGCCAGTTATACCGCCAATGCGCTGAGCAGCTTCAACGATCCGGATGGAGACCCGCTCACTCTGGTCTCCGCTGTGGCCCAGAACACCGACCAGGTGCAGGTGTCCACCCGAGCCGACGGCCAGCTTACGTTCAACACCGGTGCGCTGGCGTCGGGACGTGTGGGCGTCGAGGTCACCGTCTCCGACGGCACGGCAACCGGCACCGGCATGGTGTATTTCTCGGTCAAGCCCGCGAACACCTTGGCCGCGGTCATCGACCCGGTAGCGAAAACCACCGTTCCCAACACGGATACCGTCGTCAAGCTGTCCTCTTATGTGCATGGCACTTCCTTGCAGCCGGCACAACTGACTCAGGTGGATACGCCCAACGGCGCTTCGACGACCACCAATGCGGCGGATATGTCGTTGACGTTCAAGGCCACCAATCCCGGCACCTATTATGTGCCCTACATCATTACTCAAGGTTCGATTCCGGCCACCGGATTGGCTCGAGTCGAGGTGCAGCCTGCCACCGGCGAGGCCGCCAAACCGGTTGCCGCCAACGATGTCGCCCTGCTTGGCGCGGATAATACCGCCATTGTGGAGCCGCTCACCAATGACGTCGATCCGATGGGCGGTGTGCTGTCCGTCACCACGGTGAGCGCACCGGCCGACTCCGGCATCAAGGTTGGTCTCGTCAGCCATAAGCGCGTGTATATCACCGCGCGTCAGGTGCCCACGAAGCCCGTCGCCCTTACCTACACCGTGGCCAACGCCTCCGGAACCGCCAAGGGCACCATCGTGTTGCAGCCGCCGGCTCTGGCCACCTCGAATTCAGTGCCCAAGGCCAGCAATATCAATGCCCAGGTGCGTACCGACGGCATCGTGTCCGTGGATGTGCTTGACCATGTGGCCTACTCGGATGGCACCACGGTCAAACTCAAGAACAACCTGCAATACGACAAGGGGACGTTCAAGGGTCTGGCCTTCGTCTCTGGAGACACGGTCCGCTACCAAGCATCCAGCGAGACCGGCAACTTCCCCATCACCTATACGGTTGAAGACAATCTGGGTAATGTGGCTTCCGCCAATATCACCATTACCGTGCATAAGAGCGACGCAGCGAGCAAGGCCGCGCCAACCCCGCATGACGCCGAAGCGCAGGTTGCCGCCGGGCAGAAGGTCCGCATCCCCATCACACTGACCGGCATAGACACGGATGGCGACGACGATCAGCTGTTGGGTCTGGGCAACAAGGCACCCACGCTGGGCCGCATATCCGAAGTCGGTTCCGACTACTTGGTCTATGAAGCGTATCCGGATTCGTCCGGCACCGACACCTTCTCCTATGCCGTGGAGGATTGGACCGGTCAGCGCGCACAGGCGCAGATCCGCGTGGGCGTATTCCAAGGATCGTCCGACTCCGGCGTATACGCCAGGGATGACGAAATCACGTTGAGGCCCAATACGGCCGCAACCGTGCCGGTCGCGCAGAACGACATCTCCGGCGACAACACCAATCTGACCGTCGACAAGCATGTCGAGGTCCAAGGTCTCGACGGGGTGAGCGTGAAAGACAATATGATCTCCTTCACCACGCCCGGCAGCGCCACCACCGACTATATCGCCTACACGGTCAAAGACAAGGCCGGCTTGTCCGATACGGCCACCCTCACGGTAAACGTGGATCCGAGTGCCGCCATCGAGCCGCCTACCGCCTACGACTATCGTGTGCCGTCCGCCGCCACCATCGATAAGAAGTCCGTGGATGTGGATGTTTCCCAGTGGATCGCCAATCCTTCCGGCACAGCCAATGAGCTCAAGGTCGGCGTGCATCCCTCCGCCAGCGCTCACGCTCACGTCAAGGGCGGCGAGCATTCGACCACCATCACCGTCGACCTGACGTCACAGGCGCGAGCCGTGCCTTACACGGTGACCAATACGAAATACAACATCACCTCCACCGCGTTCATCCAGGTACCGGCCTATGGTGTCTTTCCGCCCACGCTGCGTCCCAAGGCACCGGAATTGAAGGTCAACTCGCGCGAGACCATTGAAATCAACATCAATGACTATGTCCGCGTCGGCGCCGGCAAGGAACCGTATATCGAAAGCGCTGATTCCGTCAGCGCCACCAAGGCTTCCAACTCCGATTTCTACGTGAACGACAAGACCCTGAAGTTCACTGCGGCAAAAGACTACGCAGGCCCCGCCTCCATTACCTTTACCGCTGTGGATGGCAAGCAGGGATCGGATAAGACCAAGATCATCAATTCCGCAGTGATCACTCTCCAGATCACGGTGATAGGCCGCGATGTGCCGCCGCCCACGTTCTCGTCCTCCACTATTGATGTCGAGGCGGGCGCGGACCCCAAGACCGTTGATCTGACGGCGCTCACCCATGCACCGTCCGGCGTGTATGACGACGAAAAGCAATACACGTATTCCGGTGGAAGCTCATCATCCAGGCAAATCACCGCAAACCTGTCCCGTTCCGGTAGCTTGCAGGTTTCCGCCACCAAGGATGCCGATCCTGGCACCACCGCGTCCATTCCCGTGCAAATCGCATACGGCGCGGGCACCGTGAATGCCGGTGTGACCGTGCGCGTAGTGTCTTCGACCCGTCCGCTGACACGCGTCGGCAACAAGACGTTGAAGATCAAGGCCGGTGCCAGCGATGCCGTGAACGTGCTTACCGGCGCGTACAATCCGTTCCCCGATTCCTCGCTGACCGTCATCAGCTGCAAGGCGGATGACGCCGCCAAACTCACCATCGCCGGATGCGATGCCTCCGGAAACATCACCATCGCCGTCGCATCCGATGTAGGTGCTTCCACGAACACCGTGCTCGTCACCGTGCAAGACGGCACCAAGTCCAAGGATCGTGAAGTCACCGCATCGATTACCGTGTCCGTGATCGACAAGCCCGAGCCGCCACTGCTCTCCCCCGTAGCCGGGGAACCGCAGGACAGCGCGGTCAGCCTCACATGGACGCCCGGTGCCGCCAATGGCAGCCCGATCACCAACTACAAGGTCAGTTGGACCGGTGCCGTCACCGGAGAGAAGGATTGCGGTACCGTCACCTCATGCCAGGTCACTGGTCTGAAGAACGGCAAAACCTATTCCTTCACCGTCGCCGCGCGAAATGACGTCGGCTGGTCCAAGCCGTCCACCGCCGCCGAAGCCACACCGGACAAGGTGCCGTCCGCTCCCACCGATGTTACGGTCACAGGTGGCAATAAAACCGCCAAGGTGACGTGGAAAGCGCCGAGCGGTGATTTCAGCGCCGTCGACAACTATTCAGTGACCGTCACCGGTGCAGGTGCTCCGCAGACCAAGGAAACCGGCAATACGGCCACCGAGCTGTCGTTTACGTTCAACAACAACGACATTTCCGATGGCACCGCCATTACGGCGACCGTCAAAGCCCATAACAAAATCAATTGGAGTGCCGAGTCCGCCGCATCGCCGTCAGAGAAGATCTGGGGAGACCCGGATGCGCCGAACATTGCGTTGTCGAACGACGACACCACGGTAACGGCGAAAGTCACTCTCGGCAATAACCACAATGCCGGCTGCCGGCGAATTTCCTTGGGAGGAGACGTCAAGGACACCATCGATTGCAGTGACAGTGGCGCTACGTTCGATATCAATGAGAACGATTTGAACACCCGGGAAATCACCGTAACGGCCACCGTGGTGCCGCAGCGCGATGCTTCCTCCGGCACGGGCAAGAGCAGCTTTGTCCCGCAGTACAAGGTCCAGCCGCCCACTGACGTCTACACCACCGGATCCGGCAGTACATGCACCGTGCATTGGACCAAGCAGGGACATGCGCAGTCCTACAGCGTGACTGCCGATGGCATCGATTCCGGTACAGCTACTAACCGGAACTCACTCGACTTCCGAATGAGTCCTTGGGCCAAATGCAACACCGCATCGGTGCAACAGGTGTTCAACGGCGCTACCAGCGACGCCGTCACCGGAGGCCCGCACAATGGCGCTCCTTACACCTATGAGAAGAAGGCTGTAATCAACAAACCGCAGGAGCTGCGCTGGTCAGACAACGCTCACGTCATTAACGTCACCGGCGGTTCGGTTGATGTCTATGGCAAGTCGGCCACTGTACAAATCATCATCAATGGCCAACCGTTCACGTGGAACTCCGGCCAGCCATTGGATGTCACCGACTTGGCCGTGGCCGCCGATGGCAACTACGCGTGGAGCGTCAAAGTCACCGGCGGGCCGGGATACTCCGGTCTCGACAACACTGCGGACGGAGGCAGCGTCGCGGGCACACGTCCCTCTGACTCCTCGGAGGGGACCAAGTCGCTCAAATCCGGTACCGATGTCACCACTTTGGCCAAGAACCCCTGGATTCTTGGTTTCGGCAATACCCCAATATCGTCAACCACCATTCACAAGCAGTAGGAGAACATCCATGAGCGAGAACATCGATGACGCGACGCAGTTGTCTGACACGACCCGTCTGTCCGACAGCACGCAGCTATCCGACAGCACGCACTTGTCCGACGCCACGCACCTGGCATCCGCACCACACACCGGCACGACCCCAAGCACCGAGTCGGCGCCGCAGTCCGTTGCGCTGCCTAACCTGCCGCAGCGGCCGTCACAAGCGCCGTCAGAAAAGCCGTCTCCTACTACTGATGCCGCCTCCATTCCTGCGGGCGATGACAGCACCGTGCTCAAGCCGCGCAAGGGATCGACGTCAGCCATCCCGCAGCAGGCCACCGCGCAATCCCAGCCGCAATCACAGCCGCAGCGTCAGTCGAGCAAAGCCGCGCAAGCAGCCGCATCGGCACTGCCCGCCAGCATCAATTCCGGACTACTGCCCCAGCCCACGGCTCAGGTCCGGGATTTCCAGCAGTCCTTCAATGCGCTGGTCGAAAATGTCTCCAAGGTGGTTATCGGCAAGACCATCCCTATCAAGCAATGCGTCACCGCACTGATGGTCGGTGGCCATATTCTGCTTGAAGACAACCCCGGCACCGGTAAGACCCAGTTGGCCCGAGGCTTGGCCAATTCCATTTCCACCGGTTTCAAGCGTGTTCAGTTCACGCCCGATCTGCTGCCTTCGGATGTGGTGGGTGTGACTTTCTACGATCAGAAGCGCGGAGAATTTGAGTTCCGCGAAGGCCCGATTTTCGCCTCCATCGTGCTGGCCGATGAGATCAACCGTGCATCGCCGAAGACGCAGTCCGCACTTCTGGAGGTTATGGAAGAGCAGAAAGTCACCGTTGACGGCGTCACACATGATGTGCCGCAGCCGTTTATCGTGATTGCAACCCAGAACCCCATCGAGCAGCTCGGTACCTATAAGCTGCCTGAGGCGCAGATGGACCGATTCCTTATCAAGACGTCAATCGGCTACCCGGGCCATGATGTGTCCGTCGATATCCTCAAGCAGGTCGATATCACCGACCGTGCGCAGACCATTTCCCCGGTGCTGAGCGGTGACGATGTCATGCGGCTGCGTCAGGTGGCCACCGAAATCTATGTGGATGATGCGATTCGTGAATACATCGTCAGGCTCGTCGAGGCGACCCGCCACAACGAGAAGATCACGGTCGGCTCCTCCATGCGTGGCGCTTTGGCACTGACCCGATGCGCCCGTATCTGGGCCGCAGCCGATGGCCGTGCCTACGTGGTGCCGGATGACGTCAAGTACCTTGCAGTGGCCGTGCTCGCACACCGTATCACGCTGACTCCGGAAGCCACCTTCGATGGCGCGACTCCGGAAAGCCTGATCGCACAGGTGCTCGAAGACGTTCCCTCCCCCACCATCGGTTCCTGATAGGGCCCGGAAAGGTATCCGACCATGGCATCTACATCCGCCGCATTACGCCGTCGCCGGCGCGCTGAACGCATGTTCAAGCGCGCGGTAAGACGCATCAGACGGTTCTTCGCATCCTACGTCTCGCCCTTGGGCTGGGCGGTAACGGGCGCAGGCATCGCATGCCTTATTGCGTTCCCGTTTCTGGGCTGGTATGAGCTGCTCGTATTCGGCATCGTGGCGATGGTGATGATGCTCGCGGCAATCGTGCTTTCCCTCGGCAACACACGCTTCCACGCGTCCATCGTCGTATCCAATCATCGCGTGACCGTGGGAGACACCGTATCCGTTATCGTCGGCATCGACAACACCGGCAGAACGCCGACGACCACGGCACGCGGATATCTGCCAATCGGCGATGCGCATGAACGATTCAACATCCCCATGCTGGCTCCCGGGCAATCCAAGCAAACCGATGTGGAGTTCCGTACCGTATCGCGCGCAATACTGCCCATCGGCCCATTGCGCATCCGCAAGGGAGACCCGTTCGGTCTGGTGCGTCACGAAAAGGAGCTGGCCGACCGCATCACCGTATTCATCCACCCTTGTACCGTGCGTCTCGATACTCTGAATGCCGGCGTGCCCCGCGACCTGGAAGGCCAACCATCCGGCCAGATCGTGGATGATGATCTCGACTTCTACGGATTGCGCGAATACGAGCCGGGCGACGACGTGCGTAACGTCCACTGGCTGAGCTCCGCGAAAACCGGCACGTTGATGATTCGCCAATATGAGGCCACGCGCCGCACCGACACCTCGGTGACCATCAGCGTGAACCCGGACGAATACGTCAACGGCGAGGAATTCGAGATGGCGGTGTCCATCCACTCCTCCATCGGCGTCAAATGCCTGCTGCAGGATCGTCCATTGTTCTGCCACGCGGGCAACGCGCACGGCCAGCCGCGCAACGCCATGGAGTTCCTCGACAACGCCAGTGCCATAGAGCCTGATCGTGAGGATAATCCGAATCTCGCCGAGGGCACGCTGAAGCACAGTCCTGATGCTTCGTTCTATTTTTTCACTGTTGGATCGCTGAAAGACATCGAGCAAATCAAGCGCATGACCTTGGCCTTGCCCCGATCGGCCAGCTGCGTGGTATTGCAGGCCAGCGCCGGCGCCAATCGCGGCATCAGAAGATTCGCCAACTTCACATTGGCCACCATCGGCGACCTCGATGATCTCCCGCTGATCATGGGGGTGCTCGCATGACCTTCGACCAGTCCAGTATCACCAATACCAATACCGCTGCGTACGCCGGATCGAGCGGCACATACACCGGCACTTCCTCCGGCACGTACACCGGGACCTCCACCACCACCGGCTCCTGGGCCGACTCCACACATTCGGTTATCTGGATGACCAGAGGCAATGTGCTTCGCGGCATGGGCCTCAGTCGCCAGCCGTGGGGCAAACGAATCGCCAGCCTCGTACTCATAGCGGCGATGATGTTGCTGGCGCAAGCCAATCTCATCGACGTGTACGGCGGCGTGGCCACTTGGGCGATTGCCGCTGTACCGGCCACCTTGCTGGGCGCGATCATCGCTCTGGCGGGCATGTTGCCGGCGTTGCGACTGTGGTGGCAAATCGTGTTTCTGGCGTTTGCCCAATTCATCATCGGCCCGGTGGTAACGCTGAGTTCCACTACGTCCCATTACGTGATTCCCACCTTGAAGACCTTGAGTTCAGGTTGGGAAATGACGTTTGGCTCGTTCAAGTACATTATTTCCGTCGATCCGCCTCTGGGCACGCAAGACGGCGTGCTGATGGCGGTATGGACCATCGGCCTGTGGCTTACGTTCTTCACCGGCGTGTTTGCCATTAATGCCAACGCATGGTTGTCTCTGGTGGGAGTGCTGCCCCTTGCGGCGGCCGTGGCCGTATGTGCCCTGCTGGGCACAGACAGCGGCTGGCAACGCGCCATCTGCGGTATTGCCTTTGCCTTGCTGCTGATTATCTGGCTGTCTTGGCGTCTTGAACTGCTGGAAGGGGGGCGCTGGATATCCGCGCTGATCATCGTCGTGCTCGCTGCCGGCCTTGCTTTCGGGGGCACGTTGCTGGTGCCACAGGACCGTTTCGTGCTGCGTGACCGCTACGATCCGCCGTTAAGCCCCTACGATTACACCAGCCCGCTCAGCGGCATGCGATCCTATATCAAGGACCACAAAAAAGACGTGTTGCTGACCGTTCATAATCTGCCGGCCGGAACACCGGTCAAACTTGCGGTGATGGATCGATTCGATGGCACAGTATGGAACCTGTCCGATTCTTCCGAAGCCACGGACTCCTCGAATTATCATCGCGTGGGCACCACGATCAAGGCGGATGAGCAGGGTAAATCCTTCACTGCGACCTTCACCGTCGATCAGGAACTGACCGACACCTGGCTGCCGCTGGCGGGAGCGGCCACTGGCGTGAGCTTCGCCAACGATGCCGACAACGGCAATGACACGTTTTACTACAACACGGATACCGATTCCGCCATTATTCCCGCCGGCACGCGTAAAGGCCTCACCTATACCGAATCCGGCATTATCGCCCGCAAGCCCACCGATAAGCAGATCAGCAGTGCGGCTGCGGCCCGCATCACCCAACCAGAAGCCCAGGATGTTCCCGATTCGGCCAGCAAACTGGCCACGTCCATTGCCGGCGGGCAGTCCTCGGGCGGTGCCGCAGCCACGGCGTTGGCCGACACATTGAAAGACTCCGGATGGTTCTCTCATGGACTTGAAGGCGACTATCCCTCCGATGCCGGCCATGGCAACTACCGCATCAACAAGCTGCTGGCAGGCACGGCCATGGTGGGCGACTCCGAGCAATATGCCTCCGCCATGGCACTGATGGCTCGTGATCTGGGACTGCCCTCCCGTGTGGTCCTGGGCTTCCTGCCGAAAAACGAGGATGGCGAAATCACCGATGCCCGCACGGAGAAGACCTCAGGCAATGGCACCAAAATCGAATTCACCGGCAACGATGTCACCGCTTGGGTGGAAATCAAATTGCAGGGCCTGGGATGGGTGGCGTTCTATCCGACGCCCAAGGAGACCAAGATGCCTGATGAAAACCAGAACCTGACGCCGCCGAATCCGCAGACGCTGGTCCGGCAACCACCAGTGCCGTTGACCGATCCGCTGCGCGATCAGACGCAAGCCAAGGGCCAAAGCTCATTGGCCGGCGCCGACGCCGATGATTCGCCGACCAACCTGTTCTGGGCGCGGTTCTGGCGAGTGACCCGCAAGGTGGCCCTGTACGGCAGCCCATTGTGGACCCTACTCATCGCCTGCGGTCTGATTCTGATGTTCAAGGCCATACTGCTGGCACGAGCGCGGCGACACGGCAGTCCGAAAACCCGTGTGGCAGCAGGTTGGAATGCCATACGCATGCTTGCCGAGCAAAGCGGCATCACAGCCAAGGGCACTCGTCGAGATCAGGCCGGTGCCATCGCCCGTCAACTCGGCACAGATGACCAGGCTTTGATCCAGCTTGGCCGGGAAGCCGACTACGCCACGTTCTCGGGGCAAGACATTGAATCGGGCCAAGCCACCACATATTGGACAGGAGTCGACCAATTACGCAAGGCAATGCTCGCTTCTTTGCCGCGTTTCAGGAGGATACGTACACGACTTTCCCTGAAAAGCGTGGCTATACTGTCAAATGGGCACGCAGCAAAGCCGCACACGACGCATGTCAAGCGCACGCGTAAGAAGGGGAAGGCGTCATGACCACAGGCTCCATCCGTATCGCGATGACCAGTGACGTGGGTCTTAGGCGCAAAAACAACCAAGACACCGGATTCGCGCAACAAGGCGTGTTCATGGTCTGTGACGGCATGGGCGGCGGCAAAGGCGGCGAGCAGGCAAGCCAGTTGGCTGCCCAGCATTTCGCACAATTGGCCGCCATGCCTTCACGCACCCGTCAGGATATCGACGACACCTTGGCACGGGCCCAGCACGACATTCTCGATCTGGGAGACCGCCTTGGCGGCGTGGCCGGCACAACCTGCTCCGGTTTGGTACTGCCCCAAGATCATGCGGATTCCGCCAGCGCCCGCAGCGCTGCTTTGTTCAGTGACGCCGATGATCAGGACTTCTCGGACCAGACCTATGTGGTCAATGTCGGCGATTCCCGCACCTACCATCTCAGTCCGTTGGCGCATGCCGATGCTCCCGCCACGGATATCATTCCCGTGTGGGACGCCGCTTCGCTGACCCGCATCACGCGAGACCATTCCCAGCGCCAAGAAGCCATCGATTCCGGGCAGATGTTGCCGGAAGAGGCGGAGGCGACCATTCCACGCAACATCATCACCCAATGTCTGGGTGATCCGGATGGCATCATGCCCGACGTATATGTCGCCGATCTGACCGGCCGCTTCATCATCTGTTCGGATGGATTGCATGGCGAGGTGCCGGACGAACAGATCGCGGCCATCGCCGCGGCGCATTCCAGTCCGCAGGAGGCCGTGGACGCCTTGGTGGCGGCCGCTCTTGATGCGGGCGGAACCGACAATATCACTGTGATTGTGGCCGATATGCCATTGACCGAACCCGAACATCATGCGTTCAGCGCATTCAGGCTGGACGAAGGTGAGGATATCGGCGCCATTGAAGACGCAACACTACAAACACTACGGACCATACGTTCGGCATAACCGAGCGAACATAAGGAGGTAATCCCATGGTTGATTATGATGCTGCGGTCGCTGCCGTTCAGGATCCGAACGCGGATCCGATTCTGCTGGCAAAAATCGCCTACGAGAATCCGGAATTCGGTGCCAATGTCGCCGTGAATCCGCGCTGTTATCCCGGCTTGAAGCGTTGGATCGCCGAGTTCGGTGACGATCGCGCCCGCGAGACCCTGGCGCAATACGGGTTCACTGCCGAGGCATTCGGCGGCCCGGTTCAGGATCAGAAAGCCACGGCACAGGCGGCCCAGCAGCCCGCCGCCAAACAGGCTCAGCAGCCCGCGGCTCAGGCGGCATTCGAGGAGCCTGTGGCCACCAATCCTTACGGTTTCACCGCCGAACAGGCCCTGACCACCACCGACCAGATGCAAATCGCCCAGATTGCCCAGTACGCGCCTGAACTACGCGCCTGCATCGCACGTAATCCCAACACCTATCCGGCACTGATCGAATGGCTGGGCCAGCTCGGCGACCCGGCAATCAACGCCGCTCTGGCTTCCCGTCAGTGAAAGGACGGCATCATCATGGCCAAACTTCCCTACCCTCCAGCACCTGAACTGGGTTGGTATTCTGACGATCCGGTGGAAGGCACCCCGGATTCCGCAGTTGGCACAGCCGAACCGCAGAACGACTACGGGCAGCCCAGTACCGCGGAAGCGGCAACCAATACCGCTTTTACCGCAGAGCCTGCCGCCACGGCCGCCGCCGCTGAGCCCGCTGCCACCGCTCCGGCAGACACCACACCGCACGCCGCCGAAAACGACATCGAGGATTGGGACAGCACCGTGCTCTCCTCCTCGTTCACGTCCAAGGCACCGAAGAAGACGTACCTGCTGCATAACGATGTCACCGGCCAGACCATCGTGATCGATAAGAGCACGTTGCTGGGCCGCAAGCCTTCCATGGATGTGCCGCAGGGTGCCAAGGCGGTGCGTATCGTAGACCCGACCCGCACCACATCCCGCAACCATGCCGCCATCAGCATCGACACCGATGGCGCGCTGTGGATCGAGGACTACGGCTCGTTGAACGGCACCTACATCATCACCAATGGCCAAGAGACACAAGTCACCAAGGGCACACCGCTCAAGCTCAGCGCGCCTGCCACGGTGCGTATCGGAGACCAGTTCTTCCAGTTCACCGAAAAACAGGCTTGAGTAATCAAGCAACGAGCGGCTGCCTGCTCTTGTTCAACAGGAAAATCACAATGGCAAATATACGGATGGCCCGGAACTGATATAGTTCCGGGCCATCTTATTGCGATTAACGCAAGATCTGAGTCCTAGAAGGGGCATCCTTTCTAGGACCTTCTCACTTACTCCTCGATGTCAGGCTGACCGCCCTGATCGGAGTAGAAATCATCCGGGTTGAAGTCGTCGCCGAGCTTCAGATCGCCGAACTCGAGGTTCGAGAAGTTCAGGTCAGACAGGTCGGCGTCGGAGAAGCTCGCGTCGCCGAGATCGCCATCGCCGCCCAGACCGAAGTTCGGGTAGATGGTGTCGCGGATGGCCTTGTCAGGCTCGACCACGGCGTTGCGGTAGCGCGCGAGGCCCGTACCGGCCGGGATGAGCTTACCGATGATGACGTTCTCCTTGAGGCCCTTGAGGTCGTCGACCTTCTCGGAGAGGGCGGCTTCGGTGAGCACGCGGGTGGTCTCCTGGAAGGATGCGGCGGACAGCCAGGAGTCGGTGGCCAGCGACGCCTTGGTGATACCCATAAGCGCCGGACGACCGACGGCCGGACGGCCACCGTTCTTGACGATGTTGCGGTTGATCTCGCGGAAGCGGGCGTTGTCCACCAGCTCACCCGGCAGCAGGTCGGTGTCGCCGGAGTCGATGATGGTCACGCGACGGGTCATCTGGTGCACGATGACCTCGATGTGCTTGTCGTGGATATCCACACCCTGGGAGCGGTACACGGTGTGCACTTCCTCCACGATGTTGACCTGGGCGGCGCGCTTGCCGAGGATGGTGAGGATCTTCTTGGGGTCCACAGAACCTTCGACCAGCTGGGTGCCGACCTTGATGTGGTCGCCGTCGGCAACCTTGAGCGGCACGCGCTTGGAGACCTGGTAGGTGATCGGCTTGATCACGCCGTCTTCCTTCGGTGCGCCGGAATCGGCGTCCGGGGTCAGGATGATCTGGCGACCGCGATCGTTCTCCACGATCTTGATGCTGCCGGCGAACTCGGTGATCGGGGCCTCACCCTTCGGGGTGCGGGCCTCGAAAAGCTCGGTGACACGGGGAAGACCCTGGGTGATATCGGAGGCCGCGGCCACACCACCGGAGTGGAAGGAACGCAGCGTCAGCTGGGTACCAGGCTCACCGATGGACTGGGCGGCGACGATACCGACGGTCTCGCCGACATCGACCAGCTTGTTGGTGGCCAGGGACCAGCCGTAGCACTTGGCGCACACGCCGCGCTTGGACTCGCAGGTCAGCACGGAACGGCACTTGACTTCCTCGACGCCGTGGGCCACGAGGTCGTTGAGCACGTCCATGGACAGGGCGTCGTCGCGCTTGTACAGCACGGTCTGTCCGTCGGCCGGGTCGATGACGTCGGCGGCGAGCAGACGGGAGTACGGGCCACCGTCGGCGGCCTTGACGAGCACCAGGTTGCCGTCGTTGTCGCGCTCGGCGACGCGGATGGGCAGACCGGCCTTGGTGCCGCAGTCCTCTTCGCGCACGATGACGTCCTGGGAGACGTCGACCAGACGACGGGTCAGGTAACCGGATTCTGCGGTACGCAGTGCGGTATCGGCCAGACCCTTACGTGCACCGTGCTGGGAGATGAAGTACTCCAGCACGGACAGGCCGTCGCGGTAGTTGGACTTCACAGGACGAGGAATGATCTCACCCTTCGGGTTAGCCACGAGGCCTCGCATACCTGCAATCTGGTTGATCTGCATCATGTTGCCTCGTGCACCAGACTGCACGATGATGGCCAGGTTGGAGGTCGGGTCGAACTTCTCCTCGACTTCCTTGGACACTTCGGCGGTGCACTCGGTCCACAGGTCGATGAGTTCCTGACGGCGAGCTTCCTCGGTCAACAGACCCATCTCGTAGTTGGCGTTGACCTTGTCGGCCTTGGCCTCGTACTCGGCGATCTTCTCGTCGCGCTCGGGCGGCTCGTTCACGTCGGAGAACGCGAAGGACACGCCGGACCACGGTGCGCGGGTGAAGCCGAGATCCTTCAGGGCATCCAGCGTGGCGGCCACCTGCTGGGTGGAGTAACGCATGGCGATGTCATCGACGATCTTGGACAGACGGCCCTTGGCCACCTGCTCGTTGACGAACGGGTAGTCGGTCGGCAGGGTCTCGTTGAACAGGATGCGGCCGTAGGAGGTGGCGAACAGCACGGTGCCGTCGTGGAAGCGTTCTTCCTTGACGACCTCGTCCTCGCCTTCGCGCGGGTCGAGCACCTTGACTTCGCCGGGCTCCCAGTTCTTCGGCAGCACGAAGCTCTCGGGCAGGCGGATGAGCACCTTGGCCTGCATGTCGATCTCGTGGCGGTCGAGGGCCATTTCGGCCTCTTCCAGCGAGGAGAACACGCGGCCCTGGCCCTTGACGCCTTCCAGCACGGTGGACAGGTAGTACAAACCGAGGATCATATCCTGGCTCGGCATGGTCACGGTGTGGCCGTCGGCCGGCTTCAGGATGTTGTCGGAAGCCATCATCAGCGAGCGGGCCTCGGCCTGGGCTTCGGCGGAGAGCGGCAGGTGGACTGCCATCTGGTCACCATCGAAGTCGGCGTTGAAGGCGGCGCAGGCCAGCGGCGGCAGGTGGATGGCCTTGCCTTCCACCAGGATCGGCTCGAATGCCTGAATACCCAGACGGTGCAGCGTAGGTGCACGGTTGAGCAGCACGGGGTGCTCGGAGATGACCTCCTCGAGCACGCCCCACACTTCGGCGTCGCCGCGGTCCACAAGACGCTTGGCGGACTTCATGTTCTGCGCATAGTTCAGGTCCACGAGGCGCTTGATGACGAACGGCTTGAACAGCTCGAGGGCCATCGGCTTCGGCAGACCGCACTGGTGCATGCGCAGGGACGGGCCGACCACGATCACGGAACGGCCGGAGTAGTCGACTCGCTTACCGAGCAGGTTCTGACGGAAACGACCCTGCTTACCCTTGAGCATGTCGGACAGGGACTTCAGCGGACGGTTGGAGGCACCGGTGACCGGGCGACCACGACGGCCGTTGTCGAACAGGGAGTCGACGGCTTCCTGGAGCATGCGCTTCTCGTTGTTGAGCATGATTTCAGGGGCGCCGAGCTCGATCAGTCGCTTCAGACGGTTGTTACGGTTGATCACACGGCGGTACAGGTCGTTGAGGTCGGAGGTGGCGAAGCGGCCACCGTCGAGCTGGACCATCGGGCGCAGGTCCGGCGGGATGACCGGGATCACGTCGAGCACCATGGCCTCCGGCTTGTTGCCGGTGGTCAGGAAGGCGTTGACGACCTTGAGGCGCTTCAGGGCCTTGGTCTTACGCTGTTCGGAAGCGTCCTTGATCTCCTCGCGCAGTTCCTTGGAGATGGTCTCCAGGTCGAGGGACTGCAGGCGCTTCTTGATGGCTTCGGCGCCCATGCAGCCGTCGAAGTAATCGCCGTAGCGGTCCTGCATCTCGCGCCACAGGTCCACGTCGTCGACCATGTCGCCGGGCTTGAGCTTCTTGAACTTGTCGAAGACGGCGTCCACACGGGCGATCTGGTCGTTGTAGCGGGTGCGGATGGCAGCCATATCACGCTCGGCACCGTTACGCAACTTGGTGCGGGCCGGGCCCTTGGCCTCGCCGGCCTCCTCAAGGGCGGCGAGATCCTCTTCGACCTTCTTGGCGCGGGCTTCAATGTCGGAGTCACGGCGCTGCTCAAGGCGCTTGATCTCGGAATCGAACTCGTCCTGCAGGCCGGGCAGATCGTTGTGACGCTCGTCTTCGTTCACCTCGGTGACCATGTAGGAGGCGAAGTAAATCACGCGCTCCAGGTCCTTCGGGGTGACGTTCAGCAGGTAGCCGAGGCGGGAAGGCACACCCTTGAAGAACCAGATGTGCGTCACCGGGGCGGCGAGCTCGATGTGGCCCATGCGCTCACGGCGCACGCGGCTGCGGGTCACTTCGACGCCGCATCGCTCGCAGACGATGCCCTTGAAGCGCACGCGCTTGTACTTGCCGCAGGCGCACTCCCAGTCACGGGTCGGGCCGAAGATCTGTTCGCCGAACAGACCGTCCTTCTCAGGCTTCAGCGTACGGTAGTTGATGGTTTCAGGCTTCTTGACCTCACCGTGGCTCCAACCACGGATGTCATCGGCGGTGGCAAGGCCGATGCGAATCTTGTCAAATGCGTTGACGTCCAGCACTTGTTAATCCGTTTCTGTTCTTGAGACCTTCCCAAGCTCCCCTTGTCAGGGGAGCTGTCAGCCAAGGCTGACTGAGGGGTAGTGCAAACCGGAAAGGTCTCTGTACGTTATTTATTTCACGTTGGCGGAGCTACACGCGGCGTATTGACCGCATGCAGCCCGAGGGATCACTGGTATTCGGGCTCTTCGGCCTTCTGGTCTTCCTTGGCGGCCGCGTCGGGGCGGGCGCCGATGTTGAAGCCGAGGTCGTCAGCGGAGCTGGCCGGATCGTCATCCTCATCCTTCATGTCGATGGCCACGCCTTCGGCGTTGAGCACTTCGACGTTCAGGGACAGGGACTGCATTTCCTTCAGGAGCACCTTGAACGACTCGGGGATGCCTGCCGGCGGCAGGTTATCGCCCTTGACGATGGCACCGTAGACACGCACGCGGCCGTCGACGTCATCGGACTTGGTGGTCATCATCTCGTGCAGCGTGTAGGCGGCGCCGTAGGCCTCAAGGGCCCACACCTCCATCTCGCCGAAGCGCTGGCCACCGAACTGGGCCTTACCACCGAGCGGCTGCTGGGTGATCATGGAGTACGGGCCGGTGGAACGAGCATGAATCTTGTCGTCGACCAGGTGGTGCAGCTTCAGCATGTACATGTAGCCAACGGAAATCGGCTTGGTGTACGGTTCACCGGTACGGCCATCGAACAGGGTGGCCTTGCCGTCGGGGCCGACCAGACGGTCGCCGTCGCGGTTCGGCAGCGTGGTGGACAGCAGGCCCTTCAGGACCTCAGGCTTGACACCGTCGAACACCGGGGTGGCAACCGGGGTGTTCGGCTCGGCCTTCTCGGCACCGGACGGAATCAGTTTCTTCCACTCGGCTTCCAGATTCGGATCCAAAGAGATGTCCCAACCGGAGTGAGCAATCCAGCCAAGGTGCAGTTCGAGCACCTGGCCAAGGTTCATTCGGGAAGGCACACCCAGCGGGTTCAGCATGATGTCGACCGGAGTACCGTCAGCCAGGAACGGCATGTCCTCTTCCGGCAGGATGCGGGAGATGCAGCCCTTGTTGCCGTGGCGGCCGGAGAGCTTGTCGCCCACCGTGATCTTGCGGTGCTGGGCGATGTAGACGCGGATCATCTGGTTGACGCCGTTGGGCAGCTCGTCGCCGTCCTCCTCGGCATCCTCACGGGTGATTTCCTTGACGCCGATGACGGTACCGGTCTCGCCGTGGGGCACGCGCAGGGAGGTGTCACGCACCTCGCGGGACTTCTCGCCGAAGATGGCGCGCAGCAGGCGCTCCTCCGGGGTCAGCTCGGTCTCACCCTTCGGGGTGACCTTACCGACCAGGATGTCGCCGGCCTCGACCTCGGCGCCGATGCGGATGATGCCGCGCTCGTCGAGGTTGGCCACGGCGTCCTCGCCGACGTTCGGCAGGTCGCGGGTGATCTCTTCGGCACCCAGCTTGGTTTCGCGGGCGTCAATCTCGTACTCCTCGATGTGGATGGAGGAGAGGGTGTCGTCCTGCACGAGGCGCTGGGAGATGATCACAGCATCCTCGTAGTTGTAGCCGTTCCACGGCATGAAGGCGATGAGCAGGTTCTTGCCCAGGGCCAGGTCGCCGTTCTGGATGGCGGGGCCGTCAGCCATAACCGAGCCGGCTTCCACACGCTCGCCGTCGTGGACGATCGGGCGCTGGTTGTAGCAGGTGGTCTGGTTGGAGCGCTGGAACTTGGCCAGCTTGTAGGAGCTGGTGGTGCCGTCGTCGTTCATCACGCGGATCAGGTCGGCGGACACGTAGGTAACCACACCGTCCTTCTCGGACTTGATGACGTCGCCGGAGTCGTTGGCGGCGCGCCATTCGGAGCCGGTGCCCACCAGCGGGCGCTCGGATTCGATCAGCGGCACGGCCTGACGCTGCATGTTGGTACCCATCAGTGCACGGTGGCCCTCATCATGCTCCAGGAACGGAATCAGGGAGGCGCCGAGGGAGACCATCTGGCGCGGGGAGACGTCCATGTAGTCCACGGAGCTCACCGGCACATCGACCGCCTCTTCTTCGCCGACTCGGGCAAGGGCGGACTTCTGCACGAAGTTGCCGTTCTCGTCGAGCTCCTGGTTGGCCTGGGCAATGACGTGGTCAAGATCGCGGTCAGCGGTCATGTACTCGACCTCGTCGGTCACGTGGCCGTTGACGACCTTGCGGTACGGGGTCTCGATGAAGCCGAACGGGTTGACGCGGCCGAAGGTTGCCAGGGAGCCGATCAGACCGATGTTCGGGCCTTCAGGAGACTCGATCGGGCACATACGGCCGAAGTGGGACGGGTGCACGTCGCGCACCTCCATGGAGGCGCGGTCGCGGGACAGACCGCCGGGGCCCAGTGCGGAAAGACGACGCTTGTTCGTCACACCGGACAGCGGGTTGTTCTGATCCATGAACTGGGAGAGCTGGGAAGTGCCGAAGAACTCCTTGATGGTGGCGTTCACCGGACGGATGTTGATCAGGGACTGCGGGGTGATGGCCTCGGCGTCCTGAGTGGTCATACGCTCGCGCACCACGCGCTCCATACGGCTCAGACCGGTACGCAGCTGGTTCTGAATCAGCTCGCCGACCTGGCGGATACGACGGTTGCCGAAGTGATCGATATCGTCGACGTCCACGCGCAGGTCAACGTCTTCGCCGTTGCGCTTGCCCGGGAAGGTCGCCGCACCGTCGTGCAGGGCCACCAGGTACTTGATTGTGGCGATGATGTCTTCCTGGTGGAGGGAACGATCGTTGAAATCGGCCTCGACACCCAGCTTGCGGTTGATCTTGTAGCGGCCAACACGGGCCAGATCGTAGCGCTTGGTGTTGAAGTAGAAGGAGTCCAGCAGATTCTTGCCGGCCTCGGGGGTCGGGGTGTCGGCCGGACGAATCTTGCGGTAGAGGTCAACGAGGGCCTCGTCCTGGGTCTCGAGGGTTTCCTTCTCCAGTGCGTCGAGCACCAGCGGGTAGTCCTTGAATGCCTGGGCGATCTCGGACTTGGTCATGCCGATGGCCATGAGGAACACGATGGCGGACTGCTTGCGCTTGCGGTCCACGCGCACCTGCGGCTGGTCTTTCTTATCGATCTCGAACTCGAGCCATGCACCACGGCTCGGGATAATCTTCGCGCCGAAGACTTCCTTATCGGAGGTGCGATCCTGCTGGCGGTCGAAGTAGACGCCCGGAGAACGCACGAGCTGGGAGACGATGACTCGCTCGGTGCCGCCGATGATGAAGGTACCGTGCGGGGTCTGCAGCGGGAAATCGCCCATGAACACGGTCTGGGACTTGATCTCGCCGGTGTCGCCGTTCTCGAACTCGGCATTCACGTACAGCGGTGCGGAGTAGGTGTAATCCTTCTCCTTGCATTCCTGCACGGTGTGACGCGGCTCTTCGAAGTACGGATCGGAGAAGGTCAGGCTCATGGTCTGAGCGAAGTTCTCGATCGGAGAGATCTCGTTGAAGACCTCATCGAGGCCGGAGGTGTGGGCCACGGTGTTAGTGCCGTTCTTTTCGTCCTCCTCGACGCGCGCCTTCCAGCGTTCGTTGCCGATCAGCCAATCGAAGCTGTCGGTCTGCACGCCCAGCAGGTAGGGCACATCGATGGGTTCCTTGATGGAACCGAAGTTCACGCGATCCGACGCCTTGTGCAGGTCAATATCATGCTGGTCGGCGCGTGCGATGATGGTGGTGGTGTTCGTCGTAGACTCAGTAGCCAATGGACGTTCCTTATCGCTCGCTAATATGTGGTAATTCCCCTGGGAGCGCCGGCATGGCCACCATATGCCTATGCGGACGCTTCATTGTCGACGGCATGCCCGCAATATGACACACCTCATGTAAATTCAAAAGAATACTGATATGCGAGGACATCTTTAGCTCCCGCTGACGAGGAAGCTGTCGAGCGGAGCGAGACTGAGGGAGAGACCCAGCGTCCAAACACCAACCGCAGATCCTACCCCACCGTAAACGTCACCGGATCGCTCTTCACCTTCGGATGATCCTTCAAACTCAGCTGCGCCACGTACGTTCCCGCATTGACCTTGGCCCAATCCGACTCATCCGTGCATTCGGTGAGCGTGGCGTTCGCATTGGTATTCCACGTGACCTTCTGAACGTCCTTATCACCCTTGGCCATCAGCAGCAGACGTGAATCCGCCGGGCACACATCGGACTTGTAAATCGTTTCCTGACCGGAAGTAATGGTGAGCACACGGCCGGAATCGGACCCGTCCACCAAACAGTTGCCTGACCCCTCGTGCACGATGGTCGCGGTGAAATCAAGCGATCCTCCTACCGGCACGGATTGGGAGGCCGCGGAAAGCTGCAATGTCACATCACTGGCCGAGCAATCCTTGACGTTGCTGACTTTCTTCGGCGCCGGCGTGGCGTCGCGGGAAATCGCATACACCTCGTCATGGTGGATCATCGAGTTCACGGCACCGATACCCCGGCCGAGGCTGTACACGCAGAATACGATCAGCGCGATTATCAGCAGCAACACCGTACCGGCCACGATACGCCGGCGACGATAGATGGCCTGCTGCTTTTTGCTGATCCTGCGCTTGCGTGGCTTGCCGGAACGGTTGTTCTGGGAGGGCCTGCCGGATGGCCCATTGGCCCCGGTGCCGGCTCCGCGTGCCGTTCTCGCGCCTGATGTGTTCCTCTGCACTGCCATAACTCTTCCAGTCTACGGTCACCACGCCCATACACGCTTGGGGAGCCCACCATTTTTCACAATGTCAGCTGGGTAGTCGCAGGCCGCCGTCCAGAATCTCTATCAGGCCGTCATCGTCAAGGCTGGCGATGCAGGCGGCAAGCTGAATCTGGTCCTTCCAAAGCTTGTCGGCATCTTCCCTGGGCAACGTGGCTCCAGCGGGAAGCTCGCGCAGCGCGGCGAGCACCAGACCGCGCACCTGTCGATCCGTGCCTTGGAATCGTTGGCGTGGGCGGGTGCGGCGCTCCCCCAGTCCGGGGCGGCCGGCCTTGAGAAATGCACAGTCGTCCGCAATCGGGCAGGTGTCGCACAGCGGCGACTTGGCCGTGCAGATCACCGCGCCCAGTTCCATCACCGACTGGTTCCACGTGACCGATGGGCGCTCGCCACGATGCAGTCGAGAGCGTTTGCCGCCACGGATAGTGCTGTTCACGACATGTTCGGCGCTACCGGCATTATCGGCGACGTCAGCATCGCACCCGAGAATCTCGTCTTTGGGCAGCATGCGGTTCGCCAGCGCGCGTTCGGCCGGGCTGGTCGCTCCCCCGCGCGATTCGACGCCCAGGAACACGCGGCTCAGCACGCGGCGAATGTTGGTATCGATCACGGCAATTCGTTCGCCGAACGCAAAGCTCATCACCGCGGAGGCGGTGTAATCGCCGATGCCGGGCAATGCAGTGAGTTCGTCATACGTGCGCGGCAGTTTGTCGGCGTAATCTTCAGCCACCACGCGGGCGCATTCCTGTAACCGCAATGCGCGGCGTGGATAGCCGAGCCGCCCCCATGCGGTGATCACCTCGGCCTTGGGGGCCTCGGCGAGGGCGCGGGCGTCGGGCCAACGTGCCATCCAGTCGGTCCAGTACGGCACCACACGACTCATCTGCGTCTGCTGGCTCATGACTTCGGATACCAGCACGCCCCACGGCGTGGCCCGGCCGAAGCGCCATGGCAAATCGCGCGCATTGGCCTCCCACCATGCGCCCAATCGCAAAGAAATTGCTGTGTCGTTCATCGTTCTTATTCTTAGCAGCTATGACGAACGAAGCAGAACAGAATTCGCAGAACGCACAGAATCCCGAAACAAAAGTCGAGAAGATGTTCGAGTACGGGTACCGTAAATCGAATTACGGACCGGACGAACTCGTAACCGACGCGCATGGCAACCCCATCTCCGTGGTGGACGCGATGCTCTCGGCTGAAAAGGCCGCCACCACCGAAACCGTAACACCGCATCTGTGCTACTACTCACCGCGCATTCCCGGCAACACCGGCTCGGCCATCCGCCTGTGCGCGGTGACCGGCACCATCCTGCATTTGGTGGAGCCGTTGGGTTTCAACCTGCGCGACACCAAGCTGCGCCGAGCAGGCCTCGACTACCACGACATGGCCCACGTGGTGCTGCACCCGAATTTCGACAACCTGGTGGAGTCCATGCCCAATTCGCGCATCATCGCGTTCACCGCACATGCTACCAAGCTGTACACCGAGGTGGAATACAAGCCGACCGACATCCTGCTGTTCGGCCCCGAGCCCGGCGACATCCCCGACCCGATGGACATCATGGAGGGCCCTCATGTGGCCGAACAAGTGCGACTGCCCATGCGCCCGTCCTTGCGTTCCCTGAACCTCACCAATTGCGCGTCCATCGCCATCTACGAAGCCTGGCGCCAACTCAACTTCGCTGGAGGGCGCTGAGGAGAAGGCCCGGTGGGCCTTCGAGTAGCGACGCCGAACGAACGCCGACAGGCGTGAGAGAGGAAACCCTGAGCCTCGCAGCACGACCATCATCGCAGAAAATGGGTCTATCGGCGCTTCGAGGGGCTGATTTGGCATCTGCCGGAGGTCTATTGCCGCTTCGAGGGGCTGTTAAAGGACGAAACCCCGAGTATAGGCGTTGAAATATCAACGCTTGTACTCGGGGTTTCTTGATTGAGGTACCCCTCTGAAAGCAGATACCTATCTGCGCAAATGTACCTCTTTGAAGGCAGATACCCTACTGAATCAGTTCTTGAAGCTGTGAATCGGAGCGGGAATACGACCGCCACGGGTCACAAAGGCCTCGCAGCTGGTCTGGTTGACCGGCATGATGGGCGCGTAGCCCATCAGGCCGCCGAAGTTCGCCATCTCGCCCACGCCCTTGCCGGCAACCGGGATCACGCGCACGGCGGTAGTCTTCTGGTTGACCATGCCGATGGCGGCCTCGTCGGCGATCAGGCCGGAGATGGTGGAAGCAGAGGTATCGCCCGGAATGGCGATCATGTCGAGGCCCACCGAGCACACGCAGGTCATGGCTTCGAGCTTCTCGATGGTCAGGCAATCGGAAGAAGCCGCGTCGATCATGTTCTTGTCTTCGGAGACCGGGATGAACGCGCCGGACAGGCCGCCCACGTAGGAGGACGCCATGATGCCGCCCTTCTTGACCTGGTCGTTGAGCATGGCGAGCGCCGCCGTGGTGCCGGGAGCGCCGACCTGTTCGAGGCCGATCTTCTCTAGCACTTCGCCCACGGAGTCGCCCACAGCCGGGGTCGGGGCGAGCGACAGGTCGATGATGCCGAACGGAATGCCGAGGCGGCGGGATGCTTCCTGGGCCACAAGCTGGCCGACGCGCGTGATCTTGAACGCGGTGCGCTTGATGGTCTCGCACAGGAACTCGAAGTCCTTGCCCTCGGCCGCATCGAGTGCGCGGGAGACCACGCCGGGGCCGGAGACACCGACGTTGATGACCGCGTCGCCCTCGGTGACGCCGTGGAAGCCTCCGGCCATAAACGGGTTGTCGTCAGGCACGTTGCAGAAGGCCACGAACTTGACGCAGCCGTAGGAGTCGTTGTCGGCGGTACGCTCGGCAACGTCCTTGATGATATGGCCGAGCAGTTCGACCGCGTTCATGTCGATGCCGGTCTTGGTGGAGCCGACGTTCACGGACGAGCAGACGATGTCGGTCTCGGAGAGAGCCTGCGGCAGGGAGCGGATGAGCAGCTCCTCGGCCGGGGTCATGGACTTGGAAACGAGTGCGGAGTAGCCGCCGATCAGGTCGACGCCGACTTCCTTGGCCGCCTTGTCAAGCGCGTGGGCGATCTTGACGAAATCCTCGCTCGTCTTGCAGGAGCTGGCACCGACCAGTGAGATCGGGGTGACGGTGATGCGCTTGTTGACGATCGGGATGCCGTAGTCGCGTTCGATGGCCTTGCCGGTGGAAACGAGGTCCTTGGCATAGGTGGTGATCTTGCGGTAGATGTTGTCGCAGGTCTTGTCGACATCGTCCGAGGCGCAGTCGAGCAACGAGATGCCCATGGTGATGGTGCGGACGTCGAGCTTCTCCTGCTCGATCATCTGATTGGTCTCGTGGACCTCCATGATGTTCAGCATGGTTTGTTCCTTACAGGATATTTAAAGACTAGTTTGGCGGTCACCCTCATCAGAGGGATAAGGATGGCTCCGTCAGTGGAAAGCCCACCGGGCTTTCCACCTCCTCGCGTGAGGCGGCCTGCTGAGCGGGCCGCCTCAAATACGGTGCATCTTGGTGAAGATTTCCTCACGCTGGCAGCGGATGCGCACGCCGATGTCGTCGCCGAGGTCCTCAAGGTTGCCGACCATCGCGCCGAAGTCCTTGTCCGCGTTGGCGTAGTCGACAATCATCATCATGTTGAAGTAACCGTCGATGATGGTCTGCGAGATGTCGAGCACGTTGACGTTGTGCTGGGACAGGTAGGTGCAGACTCGCGCGATGATGCCGACGGTGTCCTGACCGACGACGGTGATGATTGCCTTGTTCATGGCTCTCCCTGGTCGTATACAAAAAGCGGGTGACTACCCAAGTATAGGGAAGACACCCGCCATTTAGCATTGTGATTTATTATCATGCCTCGCGTGAAGCGGATTTCGCCGCGTACGCGGCAAGCGCGCGCGGTGCGTGGAAGCCTTGCTTTTCGAATTCGTCGGCGATCTTCTGAGCGACTTCCTGAGAACGACCCTTGTCCACCAACGCGATGATGGAGCCGCCGAAGCCGCCGCCGGTCATGCGGGCGCCGTATGCGCCGTTCTTGCGGGCCACGTCCACGGCCACGTCGAGCTCGGGGACGGTGACCTCGTAGTCCGCGGCCAGCGAATCATGGGAGGCGTTGAACAGGCGGCCCGCGGCCTCGATGTCGCCGTTGGCGAAGGCGCGCACGAAGGAGCGCACGCGCTCGATCTCGGTGACCACATGGCGCACGCGCTTCTTCATCGTCTCGTCCGGCAGCGCGTCCAGCGTCTCCTTGAGCGCCTGGAACGGGTCGTCGGCCTTGGCGATGCCGTCGGCGGTGACGCGCAGGTTGGCCACGCCGAGGATCTTCGCGGCCTGCTCGCAGGTGGCGCGGCGCTGAGCGTACTGGCCATCGTTGAGCTGGTGCGGAGCCTGGGTATCGACCACAAGCAGCTCGAGGTTGTACTCGTCGAGATCGAACTCCTGCTGGGAGACGTTTTCCAGCGGGGTGAGCTCCGGGCGGCAGTCGAGCAGCAGCGCGTGGCCTTCGGTGCAACGCATGGAGGCGCTCTGGTCAAGACCGCCGGTGGAGGCGCCGGCCATCTCGTTCTCGGACTTGATGGCGGCGTTGATGAGGGTCACGCGGCCGGCGTCGGAATCGCCGTAGCCAAGGCCGTACACGTCGTCCAGAGCCAGAGCGGTGGAGCAGGTCATGGCGGCGGAGGAGCTCAGGCCGGAGCCCAGCGGCACGCAGGAGACGAAGGCGGCGTCAAAGCCCTTGACCTTGTCGAAGCCGGCTTCACGCAGCGCCCAGGCCACGCCGGTCGGGTAGGCGGACCAGCCGTCCACGCCACGGGCCTTGAGGCCATCGAGATCAGCTTCGGCGACCTTGTCGGGAGCCACGCCGGAGACGACGCGAACCTTGGTGTCTTCGCGCGGCTTCAGGGCGATGAAGGTGCGGTGCGGCAGAGCGATCGGCAGGCACAGGCCGGCGTTGTAATCGGTGTGCTCACCGATCAGGTTCACACGGCCCGGAGCAGCCCACACGCCCTCGGGCGCAGCGCCGTAGGTGTCGACGAACAGCTTGGTAGCTTGCGAGACGCCTTCCTCATGGGTCAGCGGCTCAATGAATTCAACAGCAGTCATTGATGTTTTCTTTCTATCAGTCGGCGATGTCGATGGAGCCGAGCTCGTGGAAGCGCTTGGCGATGAGTTCCGGCGTGGTGTCGGAGATCCAGGCGGCCATGCCGGATTCGGAGCCGGCGAGGTACTTGATCTTGTTGGCGGCGCGGCGGAAGGAGAAGAACTGCAGGTTCAGGCGGTAGTTCTCACGGCGCTTGTCGTGCACCGGGGCCTGGTGCCAGGCGGCGATGTATGGCAGGTCCATGCCCTTGCCGTCGCCCTTGTCGAAGAAGGCGTTGCCGCGCTTCAGGAGGTGCGAGTACATGGAGGCGAGGTCCCAGCGTTCTTCGTCGTTGAGCTGGTCGAGGGTGAGCACGTCGCGCACCGGGGCCACGTGGACCTCGAGGGGCCAACGGGCGGCGGCCGGCACGTAGGCGACCCAGCTGTGGTTGCGCATCACGATGCGTTCGCCGGCTTCGAGCTCGGCGTTCATGATGTCCTTAAGCAGGTTGCCGCCGGTCTTCTCGTGGTAGGCCTCGGTGTGCTGGAGTTCCTTCTCCATCTTCGGGGCGATGAACGGGTAGCAGTAGACCTGGCCGTGCGGGTGGGCGAGGGAGACGCCGATTTCCTGGCCGTGGTTCTCGAACGGGAAGATCTGCTCGATGCCTTCCATCTTGGAGATTTCGGCGGTACGGAAGGCCCAAGCCTCAACCACGGTGCGCAGGCGGGAGACCGGCAGATCGGCCGGCAGGCCGTCCTCGTTCGGGTCGAAGCAGATGACCTCGCAGCGGCCGGCGGCGAGCTTCTTCTCCCACAGCGGGTTGCCGTCAACGTAGGTCACGTCCTCGGAGACGCCGGGCACGCGCACCATGGAGGGGAAGCGGTTCTCGAACACGACGACGTTGTAGTCGGTGTCCGGCACTTCGCCGTCCTGGTACGGGTCACCGGGCTTGCGGGCGGCCAGCGGGTTGCCCTTGGCGGTAGCGCCGGGGCCGGCGGTGATCGGGCGGTTCATACGGGCGGTGGCCATCGGGATCCAGTCGCCGGTCAGCGGGTCGCGGCGCATCTGCGGGGCGGCGTACGGCACTTCGTTGCCGTCGGCGTCCAGGTGCGGGGCGAAACGGTAGTCCAGCGGGCGCGGGTCCTTGAGCTCGCGGGACTTGGCACCGGAGACGAACTCGGGGTCGTCGTCCAGGTAGAAGAAGTCACGACCGTCGGCAAGCGTCGTCGGCGTGATGCGGATGTGCTCCTTCGCATACTCCCCGGGGGTGTAGTTGGCGAAATCAGCCATGGGTTTACTCACTTTCCTCAATGATCTCGCTCTGGTGGGCCAGCACGAGTTCCTTTACCAAATCCTTGGTTTTGGCGGCGGAGTCGGGGTCGAGCCCGTCGTCAGTAATGACCGTGTCCACTTGGTCGAAGCGCGCAAACAGCGACAGCGATGTGCAGCTCCACTTGGTGTGATCGGTCAAAACTATGGTGCGATCGGCGATGTCCATCATCGCCATATCGGTTGCGGCTTCCAGCGAATTCGGCATCAGGAAGCCACGGGGAATCGACACCGAGTGGGTGCCGAGGAATACGGTGTTGACACGCAGCGAGGCGACGACCTTGTCCGCGATCGGACCGACAAGCGAGTTCGATCGGGTGATCACTCCGCCGGTGACGATCACCTCCACGTCCTTGGATTCGAGGGCCTGGACCAGTTCGGCCACGGGAATCGAATTGGTGAGGATGGTGATGCCGCTGGACTGCTGCGATTCGAGCAGATGCTGGGCGAAGACATAGGCCGTGGTGCCGCCGCCGATGGCGATCACATCGCCGGGAGCCACATATTTGATGGCTTCCTGGGCGATGGCGTCCTTCAGGCCGATATCCATCTGGGACTTGACAGAGAACAGGGGTTCGCTGAGCAAGGTACTGGTAGTCACCGCGCCGCCATGGACGCGCTTCAGCAGTCCCTTGTCGGCGAGTTCGGCGATATCGCGGCGGATGGTCATCGCTGACACACCCAGTTCCTTCGATAGCGCCGTAATGCGCACTGCCCCGCGCGTGCGCAACCTGCTCAAGATGAGGTGCTGACGTTGTGACGAAATCATGTGAACATTATCGCACACAAAAGCTCACAAACCAAACCGGCTTGAGCGTTTTGGGGACAATCTCTCGAAAATTCCGGGCAATTCAGGTGTTCATTTCCACAAAACCGCGCAAAATCGCACATTGTGCGAACCGATATTCTCGCAGCGACCACTAGCGCGATAGCTCACGACCGACGACTCTCCCGAGCGCGTTGCTCAGCGGCGAGTCACGCCTGATACCTGGTGCATCCCGATTCATGTATCTTCTGCCGAGCCGACGCCTGCGTGCGCCTCGACACGCGGTAGCCCCCTTCCCCAATTCGCCTAGGTCGGAATCACCTAGCCGCACCGGCCCAAGCGTGAGACAATAGGCGGTATGACTTACGTTTCTGAAAGCTTCTGGCACGACGCCGTCAACAAAGCCACCACCGATCTGTTCACCTTCGGCTACAAACACATCATCAAACCGAACTTCGTGTTCAACCACCGCCCCGATGAGGCACACGATCAGATGATCGAGTTCTGCCACGTCGTCAAGAACGTCCCGCCGCTGCTGCTCGCCGAGCAGCTGATGCTCGACTACACCGACCCCATTCTGGAAACGAATGTGATGGGCGTCGATTTCACCAACCCGTTCGGCCTGTCCGCCGGCCTCGACAAGAACTGCGACATGCCCGTGGTGCTGGACCATGCCGGCTTCGGTTTTGAAACCGTAGGCTCCACCACCTCGCGTCCCTGCCCGGGCAACGCCAAGCCGTGGTTCCACCGTCTGCCTGAATACGATTCGATGATGGTGCACGTCGGCCTCGCCAACATCGGTTCGGACAAGGTCATCGAGCGCGCCGAGAAGGCTTGGACTCAGGCCCGCCAGATGCAGCTGTCTGTGTCGATCGCCCGCACCAACGACGACCAGTGCGGCGATTTGGACGAAGGCATTGAGGATTACTGCATTTCGATGCGCCGCGCCGCCGGCCGCACCGCGATGGTGGAGGTCAACGTCTCCTGCCCGAACACGCACGTCGGCGAACCGTTCACCGCGACTCCGGAAGCGCTCGACCGTCTGTTTACGGCGCTCGACAAGATCGACCGCCCGCAGCCCACGCTGGTCAAGATGCCGTTGAACAAGCCGTGGGGCGAGTACAAGGAGCTGCTCGATGTGCTGGCCGAGCACAATGTGCAGGGGCTGTCCATCGCCAATCTGCAGAAGGACCGCACCGGCCTCGAGATTCCGCGCGATTGGGAGGGCGGCCTGTCCGGCGGCCCGTGCACCAACGCCAGCACCGAGCTGATTCGCAAGGTGTATAAGGAGTATGGCGACCGGTTCGCCATCGCCGGCATCGGTGGCGTCTTTACCCCCGAGCAAGCCTATGCGAAGATTCGTTCCGGCTCCAGCCTGGTCATGTTCATCAGCTCGCTGATGTACCGAGGCCCGCAGCAGATCACCGTGTTGAAGCGCGGTCTGGCCCAGCTGCTGCGCCGCGACGGATTCGAGCACGTCTCCGACGCCGTCGGCGTGGACGTGGAGTGAACTCACATATTGCCCTATTACCCATGGGGCGGTAAAACCCTCATGGGGCGGTGATTGTCCCATGGGGCGGTTAGCCAAATTTCACATTCCGCAGAATACCGCCGTTTTGGGTTACCGCCCCATGAGGGTTTTACCGCCCCATGGGAAAGTCACCGCCCCATGAGGATTCAGTACGCACCGGCCACGTATTGCGGGGCGTAGGGGACCTCTGTGGACGGTATGCCCAGCTTGTTGGCCGCACGCAACGGCCAGTACGGATCGCGCAATGCGGCGCGGCCAATTTCCACGGCATCGGCTTCGCCACGGGCCAAAATCTTGGCCGCCTGCTTCGGCTTGGTGATAAGACCCACCGCGGTCACCGGAATATCGGCCTTGGACTTGACCTGCTCGGCGAACGGCACCTGATAGTTCGGCTTGGCCGGAATCGACACTCCCGACATGATGCCGCCAGTGGACACGTCCATCACATCGACGCCATGCTCCTTCAGCACCTTGGATAGTGCAATGGTCTGATCCAAATCCCAACCGCCAGCGGCCCAATCCGTGGCCGAAATGCGCACCAGAACCGGCACGCCCTCAGGGACGGCCCCACGCACGGCATCCACAACCTCGACCAGGAACCGAGAGCGACCGGTCAAATCGCCACCATATTCGTCATCACGCTCATTGCTCAGCGGGTCAAGGAACTGAGAAATCAGATAGCCATGCGCGGCATGAATCTGAATCGCTTGGAAGCCGGCGGCCACCGCACGGCCCGCCGCCACGGCGAACGCGCCGACCAGACCATGAATCTCATCCACGGACAGCGCGCGCGGCGTACGCAACCCACCGAACGCGATTTCAGACGGTGCCATGGTAGGCCAGCCGCCCGCCTCCTCCGGCACGTTCTGACCGTCGTAACCAACGGCAAAGCAACCAGTCGAAGCCTTACGCCCCGCATGGTTGAGCTGGATGGCAGGCACCGCACCCGCCTCGCGAATACCGTCCACGATCCAGCGCCAAGCATCAATCTGCCCGTCTTCCCACAGGCCCAGATCGCACGGCGTGATACGCCCCTCAGGAGCCACGGCGGTGGATTCGACAATCACCATGCCGAATCCGCCGAACGCGCGAGACACGTAATGCTGGTAGTGGAACGGCGTGGGCCTACCATCGCGGGCGAACGACGAATACGTGCACATCGGCGGCAACCAAATACGATTACGCACGGTCACCTCGCGCAGCGTCATTGGCGCAAACAGCCCCGGACGGTCCTTGCTGACTTTCTTATCTGCCTTGCTCACAGCTTCCCTTTCCTCATAATCCTCATAATCATCGAACGATTCGCTCGTCTTGCCCGCGCCGGCCCGCTTCTTGGACCGTGCATCGGATTTTGACTTCTTCTTACCGTGCTTACGGTTCTTCGATGCATCCTCGTGCTTGGTCTTCGGCTGCTTGGACTGATCGCCGTCCGAAGACGAAGCCAGCGTCACCGCTTTGAGATCCGGCACGTCGAATCCACGAAAATCAAAATTCTCATGCGTCAGATCGTCGTTGCTCATCGTTCCCCTTTCCGATGCACGTTCATGGCAAATATTCGATGAACGCGATGGCGTTGTCATTAAGTATTGTAAAACGGGCGTCACCTGAAACAGGTAACGCCCGCAAACTACGTAATTTGGGTATCGCAGTCGGCCATGTTACGCAGACTCAGCCGGCCTGCAATCACCAAATGTCAAACGCCAATCACCAATCACTGGCCATCATTCGACTGCTCTGAATTGGTGCCCTGGGTTTGGGTGTTGTTTTGCCCAGTGTTCTGCGACTGAGACTGATTGTTGCTGCTCTGCGATTGGCTGTTGCCATTCGTAGTGGTCTGCGGCACGCTGAACGTTCGTCCGCCAATGCCCAGATACTTGCCAGTCGTGGTGTACTTCGAGACGGGCTGGCCGTAATCGTTGTCAATCGGTATTTTCTTCTTGGAAATGTAGCTATTGAAGAAGTTGGTAACGGCCGGAGCCGCGATTGTCGAACCATCCCAATAGCTGTTGTACCGGCCGTTGATGGCAATGTTGGAAATACGGTTGGTGTACGGGTTCTGTGCATCGCCGACCACAGCGAACGCCGCAATCTGATTAGGAATGAACGATCCACCGGACACCGCAAGATCCTCACTGGTACCGGTCTTACCAAACGACTTACGCCCGTCAGCCAATCTGAATGACCAACCGGCACCATCCGGCCGCACCGTACCTTGGTTCAGGGTATAAGCGAGTGTTTGGATGATGTCCTTATCCACCGCCTGATGGCAGTTCGCGGATGGAACCTTGAGATCGTTGCCGTCCTTATCGGTCACCTTGCTGATGGCAATCGGGTTGCATTGCACACCATTCGAGGCGTATACGGCGAAGATGCTCGCCATGGTCAGCGGGGACACATTCACCGAGCCGATCATCATGGATGGTGTATACACCTGGGTTTTGTCGATGGTCTCACCCGTGGCGGCGTCATGGTATCCCAGTTCAGTCGCGGTGTCCGCCACCTTGCACAGTTTGAGGATGGCACCCATGGAAGCCTGAGTAGTGTTATGCGAACGGACCAGACCGAGGAATGGGCTTTCTGGGTTCACTGTACCTGCGCCCATGGCGTTCGACACGTTCCACGAATCGGCACCGCCCGAATAGTTACTGCAGGCGAAGTCCGTAGTGGGGTATGACGTCGAGGTCTGGAGGTTGTCGTTGATGGAATGGCCCGCTTCCATCCAAGCAATCAGGTTGATCGGCTTCCAGGACGAACCGATGGTCCAACCAGAACCACCGCCATCCGCCAAATCGACGGCATAGTTCTGGCTCGTCTTGGTGGGATCGTTCGCGGCTGCCGGAGTGGCGTCATAGTAACGATTCAGGCCAAAGCTCAGCACTTCGCCGGTTCCCGGTTTGACTGCGGCCATGGCTATCTCCATGCCGCTGGGATCGTCCGGTGGAATGGTATTACGCGCGGTCTCCATCATCGTGGAATTCGCTTCCACATCCAGCGTGGTGACGATTTTCAGGCCACCCTCCTGCAGCAGCTTGTTACGCTCGGCACGAGTCTTGCCGAATTCTTCGGAGTTCTGGATGCGATGCACCACAAAATCGCAGAAGTACGCGTAATCGCCGGTGTCCTGACAGCCGACATTCACGTCCTGTGCTTTCAGCGTGTCCTTCAACGGCGTGTTCACAGCTTCGGTGTACTGCTTCTGGGTGATGTATCCTTCCTGCAGCATCAGCTTGAGCACGATATTGCGTTGGTTTTCGCTTTCCTTCTGGTTCTCTTCGACCAGCGGATCATACAGGCTTGGGTTCTTGGTGATAGCCGCGATGGTGGCGGACTGCACCACGTTCAAATCGGCGGCGGACACGCTGAAGTAGCGCTGGGCCGCGGTTTCCACGCCATACAGGTTGTTGCCGAACTGGGCGATGTTCAAATAGCCCTGCAGAATCTCGGCCTTGGAATACTTCTTTTCCATCTGCACGGAAATCAGCATCTCGCGAATCTTACGGGCGATGGTGTCTTCAGTGGCATGGTACTGGGCGATCGAATCGTCATCCTCGATCGCCTGCATCAGCAGCACGTTCTTGACGTACTGCTGGGTCAGCGACGAACCACCCTGCTGGGAGCCTTTGACGAGGTAGGTCTGCACGAACGCACGCATCACGCCTTGCACGTCGACGCCGGCGTGAGTCCAGAATCGACGGTCTTCGCGCGCCACCACTGCCTGCTGCATGGTTTTGGAAATCTTCTTCAGCGGCACGACGATACGGTTTTGGTTGTAGAACGTCGCGATAACGGTGGAACCGTCTCGCGCGTACATCGTCGACTTCTGGGGCAGACTAGTCACGTCGAAGTCCACGTTTTCTACCTTGAGCGACGGAATCACCGCTTTGGCGGCTTTATTGGCACCGATCACACCCGGTACAAACAACACGCTGGCCGCCACGCCGCCGCAGACGGCAAGCATGATATAGGCCAAGAGGAGAACAAGCACACGTTGGAGAGTGAGGGACTTCTTTTTGGGCATGGGCCCCATTCTAAATGGGGTGCCCTACCAACCGGGCTTACGGTCAGCTCCCGTGAACATATCATCACAAGAATCGCACTAGCGTAACATTGGCTGGAAGTCAGCCGAACGGTCAGCGCCGCGAGCGTCGAATCAGCATACCGGGCTGGAAGATGATGATCGATCGGCCGTCACGTGCGATCCATCCGCGGTTGGAAAAGTCCATCAACGCCTTGTTCACGGTCTCACGACTGGAGCCCACCAGTTGGGCCAGCTCTTCCTGAGTCAGGTCATGCGGCACTTTGAGGCCCTGTTCCACCGGCTCGCCGAAACGTGAGCCCAAGTTGAGCAATGTCTTGGCCAGACGCGCCGGCACATCCATGAATACCAAGTCGGAGATGCGTTCGTTGTTGCCGCGCTGGCGGCTGGCCATGACCTGCAACATGTCGATGGCCACACGCGGATGCTCATCAAGCCATGCGAACAGGGCATCATGCTCCAGCCAGACCACGCGCGTGCCATGGCTCATGGACACCGCGGACGCGGTGCGCGGGCCACCATGAGGGTCGAATACCGGAATCTCGCCAAGCACTTCGCCCGGCGCGTGGATGGACAGCAGCTGCACGCGGTCATCGGAAGAAGTGCGAATCAGCTTGACGCGCCCCTGCTCCAGTAAATACATGCGCTGATCGGTATCGCCTTCGGAGAAGATATAGTCGCCTTTATCGAACGTCGCATGCTTCAAATGCGGCAACAGCTCCTCGGCTTCGGCTGGCGATACCTGCTTGAACAATGCCGTATGCAACAGGATGTTTTCCTCGTCAGCAAAAGCGTTTGGCGTTTCCAAGCTCATCGCACCATCCTTATTGTCCTATGACCGTCGTCGCCCATCCGTCATATTGTAACGCGCCCCACAGGTTTCGTCAGGAGCATGCCCTCATTCGTCACTTCATGTGTGGCACGATCCGATAGCCGTACGACATGCTGACGAATGCGTTACCGCGAAAAACGGCACTGTCGCGGCTACCGCGCTCGCCCATGACAAAACCGCGCACGGCCAGCGGCAAAATCGTATACGGCCATCGGTGAAATCACGCCGCAAACCAGTCAATAAGGTGCTCGACGATGTGTTCGCGGCTGAGACCCGTCTGGCTTTTCATCGGGTCCACGCGTTTGACCGCTGATTTCACCGCTTTGTCTGACATCTTCTCGCGACTGGTGTTGAGCACACGGCTCATCTTGGCCGCATCGATGTCATATGCCATGGTCACATGGTGCAGCACCGCGCCGCCTGAGCCTACGGGGAAGCGCCGCTGCGCCGCTCCCCCGATCTTGCCGTACTGCGAGGCGATATCATTGAGGCCCGCGAACCGCACATCTAAACCAAGTTCGCGCAGCGCTTCGACCAGCCACCAGTCACAGAGCCGGTAGGATTCTTCGATGCTTACGCCCTGAACGAAATCGAGCGGCGCATACAGAGAATAGGTAATGGTGTTGCCCGGTTCGATAAACATCGCTCCGCCGCCCGTGCAACGGCGTACCACGTCGAAGCCGAGCTGCTTGGCAATGTCCAGATTCACCTCGTCCTGGGCCGATTGGAAACGGCCGATGACCACAGCCGGGCCCGCCCACTCCCATAATCGGATGGTCGGCTGTCGTGTTCCTGCTGCGACTTCACGCGCCCAGGTCTCGTCAATGGCCATTTGCTCGTCCGGAGTACGCGGATGGCCGTGGATCACGGTGAGTTGAGGCTTGAGGGCGTTCCAGCGCTCCCGGTATTCAGAGCTTTTGTCGGGCTGCTTGGTTTGTGTATTGATGGATGCTGGGATGTTCGGCGCATCGGGGCTGCCCACCCCCACCCGCTGCGCTGGAGCCCCCGCCAGCGGGGGTAAGTTGCTGCTTACGGCTCGGCTGTATGCGGTTTTGATGGCAATTTCATCTGTGCCGATAATTTGGTAACTAGGATGGGCGTCCAATACGGACCGCAATGAATCATCGCTAATTAGAGCTCGTTCCAGGTCATGCAACAAAGCATGAGATTCGGCATCCGAAACTGATTCAATAAAGAAATCACCGCTGATATGGCATGACTGTGCGGTGCCGTCATCATCGACGGATACGGTCACGGCGACTAGTTTGCTGCCAACGGTTTTGCATTCCCCATGTCGCATTTGCATGCAACTCAGTATAGAGAGTTTTCTGGCTCCCCTCAGCGAGGGGAGCCAAGTTTGAGGTCACATGCGGGCCAGAATGTCCTTGCCGACCTGGTCGGTGGAGCGCACGGTGGAGCCGAGCTCCTCGATGTCCGCTTCGACGGCGGTATGGATCTTCTTGGCCGCATCATCAAAGCCGAGATGCTCGAGCAGCATGGCGGCGGAGAGGATGGCGGCGGTCGGGTTGGCCTTGTTCTGACCGGCGATGTCCGGAGCGGAACCGTGAATCGGCTCGAACATGGACGGGAACTCGTCGGAGGCGTTGATGCAGCCGGAGGCGGAGTAGCCCACGCCGCCCACCACGGAGCCGGCCTCATCGGTCAGAATGTCGCCAAAGAGGTTGTCGGTGAGAATCACATCGAAACGGCTCGGGTCGGAGACCAGGAAGATGGTGGCCGCATCAATGTGCTGGTAGTCGTGGGTGACCTCAGGGTATTCCTCGCCGACCTTGTCGACGATGCGCTGCCACATATCACCGGCGTTGACGAGCACGTTCTTCTTGTGCACCAGGGTGACGTGCTTCTTGCGCTTCATAGCGAGCTTGAAGGCGTAACGCACCACACGCTCCACACCGTATGCGGTGTTGATGGACACCTCGGTGGCCACCTCCTGCGGGGTGTTGCGGCGCACCGCGCCGCCGGCACCGCAGTACAGACCTTCGGTGCCTTCACGTACCACCACGAAGTCGATGTCGCCGGGGTTGGCGAGCGGCGAGGTGACGCCCTTGTACAGCTTGGAGGGGCGCAGGTTCACGTACTGGTCGAGGTCGAAGCGGAGCTTGAGCAGCAGGCCGCGTTCCAGAATGCCGGCCTTGATGCGCGGATCGCCCACGGCACCGAGCAGAATCGCGTCGTTGGCCTTGATGCGCTCCTCTTCGTCCTCGGGCAGGATCGCACCATCGCGCAGATAGCGCTCGGCACCCAAGTCGAAGTTCTCGTACTCGAAGTCAGCTACGCCTTCAGCGGCCTTTTCCAAAGCCTTCTGAGCCCACGGAGTGACTTCCTTGCCAATACCGTCGCCGGGAATAACGGCGATTTTATATGTCTTTGCCATAGTTCAAGGAGCCTACTCGCGCTATCACCTGCCGGCCCGAACCCGCTCAGCTAGTGGACATGGCCTAATGAGCGAGCCCCATCACATCCATGCACCAAGCGTTCTCATAGGAAACCTCTTCCCATTGCTTGTAACGCCCGGATAGACCGCCGTGACCGGCCTCGACCTCAATCTTGGCCACCGCGTCCACGCCGGCGGACTGCAAACGGGCCAGCCATTTGAGCGGCTCGACGTACAGCACGCGGGTGTCGTTCATCGAGGTGGTAATGAAGATTCTCGGGAATTGCGCGGCGGCGACCGCGCCGGTGGCAGCCCCATCAGCACTGCCGTCACCGGCAGCCTCGTCGTTGCCGCCCTCGAGCACGGCGACCGGCACATTCTCGTATGGCGTGTACGACTTCATATACTGATACACCTCAGGGTCATGCAACGGGTCTCCCCATTCGTCCCATTCGGTGACGGTCAACGGCAAGTCCGGGTCAAGAATGGAGGTCAACGCGTCCACGAACGGCACATCCGCCTCAACACCGGCGTAGCATTCGGGCGCCATATTGGCAATCGCGCCCATCAGCAGACCGCCAGCGGATCCGCCGTTGGCCACGGTGCGCCAAGCATCAGCCAAATGCGCCTTCTGCAGCGCGCGTGTGGCGTCCACGAAGTCCTCAAAGGAATGCTTCTTGTTCAGTCTGCGCCCCTGCTCATACCAGGCGCGTCCCATTTCGCCGCCGCCACGAATATGCGGCACGGCGTACAGCACACCGCGATCCAACATGCTCAGACGAGAGACCGAGAACCCCGGATCGGAGGAAATCTCGTATGCACCATATCCGGTAATGAACATCGGCGAATCCTGCGCCGGGCAATCGCGATGCCAGACGAGGGAAACAGGAATGCGTTCGCCGTCGCGCGCGGTAATCCACACACGGCGTTCCATGTAATCGCGTGGATTGAAGTTGCCCAACACGGTGGCTCGCTTCAGCAGCGCATCTTCACCGGTGGCGGGATCGATTTCGTGCAACTCGCCCGGGCGGGTGTAGCTGGCGAACGAGTAGCGCATGCGCGGTGCCTCATACGAGGGGTTGCCGCCGACGCCGATGGTGTACAAGCGCCGGGTCTCACCGGGCAGGTGGTCGTCGCTAGCACCATCGGAAGATGACGTGTGATCCGTGGGGGCCTCATCTTCGGTCCACAAGATTTCGCCATGATCGCCGGTGAAGTTTTCGCGATCGTCGGCAACCATGTCCCAGTCGTCCTCCAGGGCAGGCGGCAGCAATTCCGTAAACCGCCACGGCCGTCCGGCCAGGAAGTCGGCGGCAGCCGCGCTCTTGGTCATGTATGCCACGTGCGGCTGGCCGTCGGCACGGTAGCTCAGGGACACAAAGTTGCGATGCAACGCGATGCCTTCGATGCCCAGACCGTGGGCACCCTGCAATATCGCCGGATTGACGGCGTTGAAGTATGCCTCGGTAATCGGCTTATCCGGCTCACCATGTTCACAGCCGTACGGCGACCCGGCGGCAATGCACACGCCTTCGCCGAGTCGGTACGGCGGCTCATGGCCACGCATGTCAATGACGTCGATTTCGAAATTCGGATTGGCAGCGTTGTGATAGACCACGGCGAGTGGCACATCCGCACCGTTCTCCCCCGCGCCTTCAAAACAGGCAAAGCTCACATCATATTCAATATCGTTCTGGCGCGGAATGAAAGCTTGGAATTCGCCTTCAGGCGTGGCCACCGGCAGCATCAGCACTTCGGTGGTGGTTTTGGAACCGGTGCCGATCACGATATTGCGCTCATCAAAACTGATGCCAACGCCCACCCAGAACCGTTCATCGGTTTCTCGGTACACGCACACATCCGATTCGACCGCCGTGCCAACACGATGACGCCACACAGCGAGCGGCCGCCAGGAATCGTCCAATTCCACCCAGAACACCCATTGGCCGTCCGGCGTGAAGCATGCGCTGCCAATGCCGGTGAACCGTTCGGGCAGTTCGCTGACCGGCTCCCCGGTCTCCAGCCCGGCAAGGTCGCGAATGCGGAAATCATATCGCTCGTCTCCCGCAACATCCACGCCGTACAGCATCCAACGGCCGTCCTTGCTCAGATCCAAGCCGCCGAGCCGGAAGAAGTCATGCCCCTCGGATTCCTTGTTCGCATCAAAAACGACCTGTTCACCGGGCATGGAGCCGGGCGCGCCTTGCGGATCCACGACCGGCGGGTCCCAGTCATCGGCATCGCGCACGGGGATGCGGCATTGCACGCCATACTGTTTGCCCTGCTGCGTGCGGGTGAAGTACCAGTAATCATTGACGCGCGTGGGAACCGACATATCAGTCTCTTCCACATGCGATTTCAGCTCTTCAAACAACGTATGCCGGAAATCCGCCAGATGCGCCATGCGACGCTCGCAGTACTGGTTTTCGGCAGCTACGTAGCTGCGCACATCATCGGAGTCTTTGTCTCGCATCCACTCGTAATCGTCTTCGAAAACGTCACCGTGGAATTCGCGGCGCTTCGGCTCGCGCTTGGCGTAAGGCGGCATCGCGGCCGCGGCGTTTGTGCTCTCGTCAGTCATACCACGCGATTATAGGCGAGGCACCACACCGGGGACGCATTCAGTGTTCATCACGCCGCGCCTATCGCAACACCGTCTTCAGATACGGCAGCATGGTCTTCAGAATGTTCGAGCCGGTGGTGCCGGTGAATACTGGCACATCGGTTACCGGAGTCGGCTGGGTCGAGGTGAGTCCCGTCACCGACGCCAATCCGGTTGATTCGCGCGGGCTCAACTCACGAATGACGATCGCCAGTACACGTCCGGGATATCTGCGGGCGATGGTGGCGTACGTGGTCGGGTCTTTCTGCCCGTCATCGCCCACCAGAATGAACTTCATGTCTGGGAAGTCGGCCATAAGTTGTTCGGCAAACTCAAGTTTGTGCTGGGGGCCGGTGGGTACGAAGGTCTTGGGCCTCGGGTCGAGGTCGCGCAGCAGCAGCGGGCCTTCGGGAAAACCATGGTCAGTGATGAAGTTGCGAATCGAACTCTCCACATTCCAGGGCGATGTCGAAAGATAGAAGAACGGTGCGCCGGGGAACAAGTCGGCGATGCGGGTGAACAGCACGCTCATGCCCGGCACGGAGGCTTTCTTCTTGGGGTCGAGGAACAGCAGGTTGTACGCGGCCTTCCATGGCACCGGGGCCTGCGTGATCATGATGGTGTCGTCCACATCGGAGATGATGCCGACTTTGGCACTGGCGGGGATGGTGTACAGGTTGGCGCTCACGGGTTTGCGGTTGGCCACGCTGTAGGAGACGCGATGGATGCCGGGCACCAGACGATGCTCGGCCACGAGGTCGAGATATCCGGCGGAATCGGAGATGGCGTATTCGCTGCCGAGATCGCGCGTGCGGTCCACCTTGTCATAGACCTCGGAGACGCCGATCTGCACGGTGTTGAGCGGCATGTCATCAATGCTGGCCTGCACGTGGGTGCGCGGCGCGGGTATGGCAAGCATGCCGCGGATGCCGCGGATCAGTTCGCCGGATTGCGCGTGCCTGGGGGCGTATACCGTGCGGCAGATCAGACGCGAGTAATCGCCGGTGCCATAACCCACATAGGGTTCCACTCGCGGATACCAGTCCCATTGGCGCACCACCTGAGTGGAGATGCGTGACCATACGCCGAACACGCGGGTGACGGCACGACGTATGAATCGGGTGATCGGCGGCTTGACTTCGATTCGCTCACGCTTGGAGGGGGTGTCGAACGTCGTGGCAGCCTTGCGTGCGGGAATCGGCACGGTGGGCATGTCATCGGAATGTTCAGCGTTGCTGGCATTGTCGGCACCATTGGCGGATGCCTTGACGTCAGAGACTGGCGCGGTGGCGGACAGCGCTGCACTGCGAGCAGCAGCATCCCAAGGCAGTCGCTTGCCTGCCGCCTCAAAATCCTCGCGTGGGCTTCTCATAGACACCAATATAGGCCATACGCCTCATTTTCTTGGCTCCCCTCAGAGAGGGGAGCTCAAAAGGAACTACCGCACGACCTTCGCGTATTCGTCGGCGCTCAGCAGCTCCGGCTCATCGTCGTCAAGCTCAACCTTCAGCAGCCAGCCTTCGCCGTACGGATCGCCGTTGACCACGGACGGGTCGTCCGCCACGTCACGGTTCACATACTTGACCGTACCCGCCACGGGGCTGATCAGCGGCTGGACGGCCTTGGAGGATTCAAGCTCCACGATCTCGTCGCCGGCCTCCACACGGGCGCCAGGCTCAGGCAGATCCACAAACACAAGTTCGCCAAGCTGGTCGGCGGCGTATTCGGTAATGCCGATGATTGCGGGGTCGACCGAACGGTCCACCCATGCATGTTCCTCGGAGTATTCGAGGTGGTCGGGAATGTCGAGATTCAGCGGCTGTTCGTTTTCGTTGTCATCACTCATAGTCATAAGCCTAACCTATCTTCGCGGTCCGTCACAGCTCGCGACCGAGCCATTCCTCAATCATGTAGCGGGCGATGGTGGCGCGGCCCGGCGCCGCCATACGGCCGGCGATGAGCTCGGCCGTGTATTCGTCGCGTGTGACCCATCGCGCGGTCATGGTCTCCTCGCCGTCCACACGCACGTCGGTGGTGATCGCATGTGCCTTGAACGCCATCATCAGCGAAGCCGGGAACGGCCACGGCTGCGAACCCAGGTACCGCACCTCGCCGAGCTTGATGCCGGTCTCTTCCATGGCCTCGCGGCGGCAGGCGTGTTCAAGGTTCTCCCCCGCCTCCACAAATCCGGCGGACACCGAATACAGCCTCGAATCCTTCCATGCCGCGTTGTGTTGCAGCAGCAGACGGTCGTGCCCGTCCACGATGGCGGTGATGACCGCCGGCTCCACGCGCGGGAACAGCACACGGTTGCCGTCCGCCTCGTTGGTGCATCGCTGCGCCCATCCGGCGAGCGCCGGCCGGACCGCCGCGCCACAGGTGGGGCAGAACCGCTGGCGGCTGTGCCAGATGCTTAAGGTGATGGCACTGGTGGCTTGCCCAGCCTCGCGCGCGTTGGAGTGAGGGGCGAATCCGCGCAGGTCCACCCAGTCGAACCGGGTCACGGCCTGTTGCAGCAGCGTGGGCTTCGGGGCCAAGGGCTGTACGGGCGCGCCGACCGAATCATCGAAGGCATCGTCCGCACCTTGCCCGGCCGAATCCGGTACACCGAGCGGCCCGGCGATTTTGGCTGCGGCTACGCCGCCATTACCCTTGGCGTTTCCCGGCTGCCGTATTCCGGCGGCAGCACCTCCGCTGATGCCGTTCTTGCCCAGCGCGCCGTCCACAGTGCCGGAATCCTGGGTGCCGAGCACGCCGCCGACGGCACCGCCAACACCGGCAATCCCGCCAACACCGGGAACGCCGGCTTCCGGCACGCGCGTGATATCCACGGCGACCACGGATTCGCCGCGCGCCCCGACATAGGAGCCAAGGAACATGGCGACCGCTTCGGGGTAGCGTGCCAGTTCGGCGGACACATAGGCGCCCGGCAACGTGGCGAGCCGCATTTTCACGTTCTCATAGTCCACAAGCTCGCCTTGGCCGCGCGGTACGGCGACAAGTCCGCCGCGCGTAAGCACGACTTTGGTGGTCGGCTCGGCCAGCAGCTCGTCGATCAGGCCGGGTTCGCTTCGCCGGTCCACCTGATAGTCGATGTCACCTTGCGCGAGCGGCAGGAACGGCAGCGCATGGGTCAGCGCCAGGGGCGAAAAATGAATGTCAGTGCCCATCGAGGTCTCCTATGCGTTCTTCTGCGCGTTCTGCACGCGCCTGACGAGCGAGAGCAGCGCCCGCGCCACGGTATCCGGATGTTCGACGGCACTGAAATGGCCGCAGTCCGGAATGTCGATGAATTCGGCGCCGGCGATTCGCTCGGCAAGCGGACGCATCACACTCGGATTGCTGGAGGGGTCCAGTTCGCCGGACACCACCAGGCTCGGTGCGCTGATCGTTTCCGGCACCGCCCCCAGTTCGGGCCGGCCATAGGTCATGCGCTGACGCCAGGCCAGACCAGCCGGGTTCTGTTCGTTGATCCAGCCGGTCATGGTCGCGATGAATTCAGGAGTCTTCTTGACGGTGGAATCGCCATCGGCCGGTTGCGCGAAGTGCATGACCGGTTCGACCGAGTTCGTCTGTTCGGCGGCGTCCGCCATCTTCAGTCGGTTCTCTCCGCCCACGCCGTCGGACGCGGCCATCGTGTCACACAAGGCCAGTCCGGCCACCGTTTCGGGGTACAGGCGCTGGATGTCCATCGCCACGTAGCCGCCCATCGACAGCCCGACCCAAATCGCCTGCTCATAGCCGGCGGCCTTGATCAGGTCCACGTAGGCTCCGGCCAGGCGATCCAACGCCTCGCTGTACGCGCCGTTCGCCATGCGGGGGCCCGAATCGGCGTCGCTCGGCACCGGGGATGCGCCGGAGCCGGCCATGTCCGGAGCCCAGATCGGGAAGTCCGGCACGTCGTTCAGGTCGGCGAAGTCGGCGAGCGCCTTCGCGCACACGTCCCACATGCGGTGGTCCACCGGGTAGGCGTTCATCAGCACCACCGGCACGCCTTCGCCGTCGCGGTAGATATGATTGGCCAATTCGATTGCCATGAATTACTCCTTCACATTCACGTCCCACCAGCGGGAAGCAAAACAACTGTCAGATTCCTGCCCAGGCCAACGCCTGCCGCACGATGCGCCCGTGGCCGTTGACCATCTGCGCCACGAAAGTATCCATCATGTCGCTCTTCAGGTCCACCCATTCCACGTCCAGGGTCTCGTCCTGCGGCTTGCAGTCGCCGGCAATGGGCACCACGTAACACAATGCGATCGCATGCTGGCGCGGATCATAGTATTCGCCCAGCCCCGGCGTGGGGAAGAATTCGGCCACGGTGAACGGCTGCAGTGAGGTGGGCAGCAACGGCAGCGCGATATCTCCCAAATCCTTGGCCACATTACGGGCAATCGCCTCGCGCAACGTCTCGTGATACAGCACACGGCCGGTGATCAGCGTGCGTTCGATCGACCCGTCCTCGGATACGCGCAGCAACGAGCCCACCTGGGAGATGCGGCCCATCTCATCGGTGCGCACGGGCACGATCTCCACGTATGCGATGGGCATCTGATGACGCGCCCGGTTGATGTCGGCCGGTCCCAGCCAGCCCGGCGGGTTGCCGTGGCCGGAACCGCCCCCGTGGATGAAGTCCTCGGGCGTGATGTTGTCGAATTCGCCGCGGCCACGGCCGGCATCATAATCGCCCTCGTCGGGCACTTCATCATTCATGACTGGCATGGTCTCATTATCGCGCGCATTGATGAACATGGGCACAATTCACCGAAAAATTGTCTGTGAATTCTCAGCAAAGCGCCTCATCGCCTCCATGCGCCCGCAATCCATTCAGCTTGGGGCACAAGCTTTTGCCGAAATGTTGGGTGGTGCTGGGAAACTGGTACACAGCATCAAGCACTGTGTTTGAGGAAGGAACTTCAATGGCCGCCACCGCCATCACTTCAGCTGAGTTTGAGAAGACCATTACTGACAACGAAATCGTGTTCGTTGACTTCTGGGCCACTTGGTGCGGTCCGTGCCGAGCATTCGGCCCGATTTTCGAAGCCGCGTCCAACGAGCCGGAGAATGCGAACATCGCTTTCGTCAAGGTGGACATCGACGCCAATCAGGATCTGGCTCAGGCTGCCGGCATTCAGGCGGTGCCTACGCTGATGATTGCCAAGCAGGGCGAGGTCATCTTCCAGCAGGCCGGCGCGCTGCAGGCCTCCGATCTGGACGACCTCATCGCCCAGGCCAAGGCGCTGGATCTGGCCGCCGCCAAAGCACAGCAGGCAGCGCAGGAGCAGCAGTAAGCCTTATCACACTGCGGCAACGGAAGCGCGAAAAGCCCATATATAGCGCTTCCTTGCACTGCTAACTACTACATATGCCATCCGTGGCGGGTCGAACACCCACCACGGTTTTTTATTCATCCACTCAACGTCCTATGATGGAAAGCAGTGTGTACCCAACCAAGGAGCGCAATGTCGAAGCACGCTGAGCGGACCTCATTCGTCAAAACCCTGTCTCGGGGCCAGTGGGCGAAGATCGCAGCGGCCGTGGCCGCAGTGGGTCTCATTGCCACTGCAGGCGTTATATCTCGCGACTTCTATCAGTCGAGCACCGCTACACCTTCCATCACCCCAACCTCATTCTCCGCCACTGATGGTGCGGCTTCCCGTTCGGCATCCCGCGGCGCGCTCAAGAGCACCACCTACGTGACCGTCAAGGTCAATGGCAAGTCTCGCGTGGTCCTCGGCGAAAAAGCCAACATGACCACCGTCAAGGATGTGCTGGAAACCGGCGATATCGTTCTCGATCCGGAAGACAGCGTGACTCCGAGCCTGGATTCCAAGGTCAGCGAGTCCACAGTCATTTCCATCAACCGCGCCAACACCACGGTGGAGACCACTGACACCGATATCGCTTTCAATGAAGTACGCAAGGAGACCTCGAGCCTGCCCAATGGCCAGGAGAAGGTCGAGACCGAAGGCGAGAAGGGCGTGATGGAGACCACGTCTCTGGTAACCCGCTCCGGCGATCAGGTCGTTTCCTCCAATGTGTTCACCTCCTGGGTCAAGAAGGCTCCGGTCGATAAGGTGATTCTGGTGGGCACCTCCACCGTGTCTTCGCCCAGCGCCGCCAGCCTCGGCACCACCACGCCGGCCGGCGAGATTCAGTCCTGGGCGCATGACTACCTGATTTCCAACGGCTACTCCGAGGCCGACTTCACCGCCGCCAACTTCATCATCAGCCACGAATCCGGCTGGAGCCCCACCGCCACGAACCCGTCTTCGGGTGCTTATGGCCTGCCGCAGGCGCTGCCGGGCAGCAAGATGGCTTCCGCAGGTGCAGACTGGCAGACCAACTACCAGACCCAGTTCAAGTGGTTTGTGAATTATTGCAACGGCCGCTATGGCTCGATTTCCGGCGCGTACGCGTATTGGCAGGCGCACAAGAGCTACTAAGCCAGCCAAATCAACACGTACACAACAGGTTCCGCGCCGCAAGAAGGCTGAGCGAAACCCGGCCCAAACGCCGAGCGAACTCATGCGCATGATGCCGGTTCCCAATCATCGGGGACCGGCATCGGCATTTCTGCGCCTTATCAGCCGAATCCTCGCATTATGCAACGCCCTAGAGGTCACTTTTACCGTGTCATACGAAGTGCCCTCCACAACTGATTATGCGAATCCGTGACGGCATAGCGGCACAAAGCACGCATATATTGAGCTGGTTTGCAACAGCAAATGGTGGAAATGCGCACTACTGTTATTCGCGGTTCCTTTGACAATTTAGGCTAGAGCACAATCACTTACGGCCTCGGCTTATCATTCGGTTTCTTCTCCTGATCATCTTTCAGTTCCGTCCTCTGATCAGCCGCCGGGTCGTCTGTCCCCTCATCGTCTGGCTGTGGTTGCTGTCGCTGCTGCAACAACTGCTGCTGCCTTAATCGTGCATAATAATCATTCAGAGCTTTCTGCCGCGCTGCTTCTCGCTGAGCTTCAACAGCTGCACTGTAGTTTGCCATGGACGTGTTGACTGCATCCATGGACGCAGTCAACGTGTTGACGGCATCCTGCATGGCCTTTACGTCAGTGCCCTGCTGGGACAGCACGGTATTGGCGTTGGCGATGTCGCTTTCCAGCGTCACTCGCGTTGAATTATCGTCGACGGCATACAGGCTGTTGTCCAGCAAAGTCTGGGCCTCGGCTATCTTGCTCTGCAACGCCTGCTGAGCGTTAGCCTGATCCTTGGCGTTCTTGCTGTCCGTCACGGCCTTTGCCGCGGCAGTAATCGCAGTGGCGTTCTTCTTGGCGGTCTTGGTCTGGCTAGTGGCCGTCTTGGCATATTCCTTGAGGTCCGACGTAGAAGCTGAAGTCTTGCACTCCACCGCTTCCACGTTCTTTACCGCAGCAATTGCCTTCTTCAGCGTATCTATGGTCGCGCCGTCAGCCACTTGATCAGCTGTAATGCTTTGAGCACTCTTGGCGTCGGCCAGCGCCTTGGCCAGCGTCTTCTGAGCGGTGGAATTCTGGTCCACGGCCTCAGTACATGCTGTCAACGCATCCTGATGCAGCTGATGGCTTTCCTGACGCTGCTCGCTGGAACGCCAGTACCATACACCACCAATGATCGCTGCAATCACCACCAGCGCAACAATCACCGAAATGATAATGCCCTTGGTCCTCTTCTTGCCGCCCTTGCCACCGCGAGGAGTCTCTGCCACACGGTCTTCTTCCGGCTCCTCCACCGGCTCAGGATTCTGTTCGATGGCACTGAAGTCGATGTTCAGATCGTCTATGGCACTATCACGTTGCGGCTTGGCTTCAGGAACCGGCGCAAAAAGCGGCAGCGTCGCATTATTATCCCGCTGAGGCGACTGAGCACTTTCCGCAGTATCAGGTGCCGCAAAAGTCATCGGGGCAGTAGCCACAGCATCGGAAGGGGAAAAGGTATCGCCAGCAGTATTCGCCGCACTCGCAGTAGGCCATTCCAATACTTCGTCAAAGCTGGGGAAGACGGACTGAACGCCACCCGCAACAGTCCCCGTACCATTGTCACCCTGCGCAATACCGCCGTCGTTCTCGTCAAACGAGATGGGCGGTATATCCCAGGAGGTATCGACGATGTCACCGCGAGCCGGCGACGCAGAGGAACCAGATTCCGCGTTCGGTTCAGGGCGTTCGTCTGTTCCCATGCTCTTCTCATTCCTTTGCATCATTGAAGTCATTCCAAACTGTCAGTTTATCCAGCCCTATGCCGAGCATGCCAGCTGGTATTCAAGAATGTCACAATTCTTTACTATTCGATATACAGCCAGCACCATAAATCCAACAACTCAGTCTTATAACAGTAAACCGTGCGGCACAGAAGTACCGCACGGTTCATATTGCAAGACGATCGGCAAACGCCAAACTATTACTTGCGGGCTTTCTTCTCGCCCTTGCTCTTGGCACCCTTATGAGAGCTGCGCTTGTTGCCGTCCTCGTAATAGTAGTAGTAATAGTTCTTCGAGTGTATCTTCTTCGGATCAGCGAAGTTGAAGATGAAGCCGAGAATCGGCACTTCAGCGGCCTGCAGAGCCGTAGCGGTGTTCTCCAGCTCCTTCTTCTCCACTACGCCCTTACCAGTCACGAGCACCAGACCGCCAGCCATACGTCCGAACACGGTTGCGTCGTTGGCCACGGACAGCGGAGCAGTATCGATAATCACGTAATCGTACTGGGTGAGGGCCTGCTCGACCATTTCCTTCATCAGGTCGGAGTTCAGCAGAATGCTGGCGTTAGCCGGGCGCTTGCCGGCAGGCATGATGTGCAGGTTCGGCTTCCAATACTTCTGAATGACATCGGCCGGGGACGCCTGGCGAGACAGCACGTGAGACAGGCCCACGTGGCCTTCGATGCCGAGTTTGTGGGCCACGGACGGGTGGCGCAGATCGGCGTCGATAAGCAGTACGCTCTTGCCTTCCTCGGCGAGAGCCACGGCAACGTTGGAGGAAACCGTGGTCTTACCTTCGGACGGATCAGTGGAGGTGATGACCAGCAGTCGGCCATGACCCTGCGTGGCGGTGGTGGTAAGGAACGAAAGGTTCGTGCGGATGCGGCGGAATTCCTCAGCCTCGCTACCGGCCGGCTGAGCGACTACGACCGGACGGCTGTCGTCAAGAATCGTGGCCTGTGGCACGGTACCCAGCGAAGAGGCGTGGGTCAGTTCGCGCACGTCATCGGTGGAGTCCACCTTGGTGTTGAGGATGTCCTTCAGCAGGGCAACGCCAATGCCTACGATGAGGCCGAGAATCAGGCCCGCGGCCAGATACAGCGGAGTGTTCGGGGAGCTCTGGCTGGTAGGAGTCTGAGCCTTCTGCACTACCGTGAGCTTGATGGGAGAGCCGCTGGAAGAGGAGTTGTTGTACAGGTCGGAAGAAATCTGATCGGCCAGGTTCTTCGCCACGCTGTTGGCGATGTCGGCCGCTTGCTGCGGATCGCCGACTTCCGCCGAGATGTCCACCATGAACGTGTTCGTGGGGTTTGTAGCGGTCACCACGCCGGCAAGATCGGTCGTGGTCATATCCAGGCCGAGATCCTTAATGACGGGCTGAAGCACGGCTTCGGTCTTTACCAGTTCCGGATACGTCTTGATCTGGGTGTTCAAATAATTGGCACCCGAGCTGATATCGTTGGTGGTCTGCGTCTCGCCGGACTGACCGGCATACGTGGCGAACACTTCAGCCGTAGCCGTGTACTTCGGCGGCATGATGAACGTGACAGCTGCGACTGCAGCAAACACTACCACAAACGAGATGATCGCAGACGCGAGATGCTTGCGAACAATCTGCAGCAAATCAGCGATAGTCAATGTTCTTCCTTACCTCTTCGGGAAATTCTCACAGATGGTCTATAATTTAGCACCTACCGGTGAACTTCTCGAGCTTTTGTATCCTTGTGAACAATGACCAAAACCCTTGATACGACTGCAGAATAACTGTACACAATCGCAATCACAATGTATTCTCACTCAATATTTTGCGACAGCACTATTTCCCTATTCCATATTATGAATTGAAATTGAGAATATGATATATAAAATTGTAATTCAAATTATCATTCATTACAATCAAAATTGTCAATAATACTTATGCAGTGTGAAGGAGTATATTATGGCATCCTTGCTTCAAGGATTCGAAGAAGTTCAGCTAGTTAAGCCCGTTGGCAAAACGGTGATGACCGTTACCGATTCCGTTGTACGTTTTAATAAGGCCACCGCAGAAGTGCTGAATTTTCCAGCACAAGTTAAGATCCTTATTAACGATAAAACCAGACAAATTGCCGTCACGCCGACTACCACTAAGGCGGATAATGCCGTGAAATTCAGCAAGGGTGAGGGCACGCAGACTACGTCTGTAAGTATCAAGGACGCTGTGCTTGTTGAAGCAATTTCCAAGTACTTTACGCTTGTCGAAGCTCCAGAAGGCGAGGTCTCTTTCGCCTCCGTCAACGGCACTGCTTACCCGGAAGACAAGACCGTGATTTTTGATGTCGCAAACGCCACTGCCGGCACCATGAAGCGCCGCGGCCGCAAGAAAGCTGAGTGATTTCTGCTTAATTCGCGATTATACGAATACTGTAAAAGCCTGGATTTCGAATTAATGATAATTCAGGCTTTTATTTTCCAAAAAACCAGCATGGCTTGGGTTGAACAATACATGCACCAGCCCCACGGAGAGGATCTAAACGGCTGATTGGCCCATAGATTATTCAGTTTTTGCAAGCGACTGCCAATTACTTGGTGGGAGTTTAAAAGTACTTCATGAAAGTGAACGGTTGACCGAACCCCCATCACCTCACCCACACATGCAACTGGTACAGTTCTCACGGAGGATATGGGAGGGAACCAAGTATGTCCACACCGAACAATACGCAGCTCGGCAACAAGTCAGTTCAAGAAAAACGCAGAAACTCCGGTCATTGCCCCGCGTTACAGCGTGGGGCAATGACCGAGACGCTGACTCGTATCACCATCACCCCATCAGACATGTTGATGTTTGCCGCAGTGGCCATGCTGCCATTTGATGGCACAAAAATTGGCATTCCACTCCCCTATTGGACGCCAATCTCCCCCTGGTTGTTCACCCTGTACACAATCATCAACTGGCGATACTTGCGCGATACCGCACGCCGCTTCCTGCCGTTCTTCCTCTTTCCCCTGCTACTAGTGCTCACATCCGTATACGGCTGGCAGTCATATAGAATACACGCCAGCGCAACCGCAAAGTCATTCATCTCCATATTGTTAGGGCTGGCGTGCTTGGCTTCGCTCGACATCGCGATCCGCATTAAACGTGTACCTGTACGAACATTGTTAACTACGCTATTCACCGCATATGTAGTGGCATTCCTCACTGGGATACTGCAATATATCGCTTTAGAACGACATCTGAACTGGCAGCCAGTACGAGCATATTTTTGGGGTGCTCTGTATAGAAACTATGCAAGCGTTCGTCCTCAATTCATGTTCGCAGAACCTAGCTATATCGGCATGCATCTGTTCGGCGTACTCCTGCCAGTTTTCTGGCTGACCCGCAACCGCAAGATTGGCATATTGATACCGATATTTGCCGCTGGAGCAATTGCGATGGGCTCCGGCACCCGAATCATACTGGATACAGTGGTAGCTACATTTATCTGGCTGATAGCGACAATCAACTTCCACTCACGTAAGGTAACAGCTGGGTTCGTCGGTGCTTTAGGACTTCTTGGAGCAGGTGGATTGAGCGCAATTATCATCAATCCGCGCCTAAGCTCTTTAGCCACCAATGGATTACTTGCTGGTGACGGATCGATGAGTGCAAGAATCTTCCATATGCTCGCTCCCATGTGGTCATGGAAACATGATCTATCTCACTTCATGTTTGGATGGGGCGCAGGCAATATCTCTAATGCAGTGCGTACTGGTTACGCCGGTGCCCGCCAATGGTATGACGCCCATGGCGGTGCGCCCAATACCGAAATCGATGGTTTAGCAAATCCCCCAGCGGATACTTTCACAATGAGCATCTATGCCAGCTTCATTACCGAATTTGGTCTATTTTGCTTTTTGGCCTTCTTGCTCTTGGTATTAGCACACGTAGCGGTCCATCATGGATGGAGCCGACGGAACATATGCTGGTTCATTCTTCTCGCATACCTATATATTCAGTTTGAATCATACGCATTCTATGCAATTCCACTGTTCATATGGGCTGTCTGCACAATAATGAATCGAGGAAAAAACAACATCAATTCCCTTTAGATTGCGAGAATCACAATTCGCTACTCTCTATCATGCCGATAAAGAGTGCGCATACGCCCGTTGTCTAATTGAAAGTGCAGCACCCGTTAGATTGGAGATTGTCCAGATAGCCAAACGGAGGGGTGTTGCACCTTGGGCCAGGTGTATTCGTACCTGTCGGAAGAGGGACGGCATGATCCGCCGCTGCCTGCCCAAACGCACGCCCGTCGCCCCCTCCATGGCACGCGAACTGCAGGAGATCGTCGACGAAACCGACGACAGGCCCATGCGAGTGCTCGGCTAGCGCGCCCCCGCCCGGGTTCTAAATAGAAGTGCAACACCTTGTCTAGGGTTGGAAGTGTTCAGTTTCTAACTTAAGAAGGTGTTGCACTCATGGGTCAACAGTATTCGCACCTGTCGTCCGATGAAAGGATCCTGATCGAGAAGCTGCATTGCGAGCGGCATCTGAGCGTCCGGAAGATCGCGGAGGAAATCGGCCGGGACAAGTCCACGGTGTCACGCGAGCTGAGGCGCGGCCTGTGGTTCGCGTCCAACGAGAACGGGTCGTACCGTCCCTACCGGCCGAAACGGCTGAAGACCGGGGCGTGGACCTCGGGTCCGTTCTATTCGGCGCTGGCCGCGCAGAGGAAGGCGGACCTGCGCCGGCGCGGATCCCGCAAGCCGCGTCGCATGGACTCGGACCGGCTTCGCGCCTGGGTGCTGGACTCGCTGCGCAGGGGGTGGAGCCCGGAACTGATCGAGGGACGGTTGAAGGCCCGGTACGCCGGCGACCCGTCGATGCGGATCAGCCACGAGTGCCTTTACCAGTGGATCTACGCCAAGCCGCAGCGGGCGCTGGACCTGCGCCAGTACCTGGCGCGCGGCAGGAAACGCCGGACGAGGAAAAAGGGCAGGAAGGCGAAAGGGCCGCGCATCCCGATGCGCGCGCCCATCGCGGACCGGCCCGAGGCGGTCGGATCCAGGAAGGGGTTCGGCCATTTCGAGTCGGACACGGTGGTCGGCGCCGCGCCGTCGAGGCGCTGCATGAACACGCAGGTGGAGCGCAGGAGCCGCAGGCTGTTCGCCCGGCTCGTCGACGACAAGAGCGCGTCCGCCACGGCCAGGGCCGAATACGATGTTTGTGTTCAATTAGTTGTTGCGGGTTTAGTCACGATGATTTTTCGGGTTTAGGCAGAGCATGCCGACCACGGAATGGTCTTAACTGGATGGTGCTTGTATCTCCGCCAGAAAGGACCGGAAAGGATTATGATCAGCATGCCCCAAGTACAGTCTATCCGTCGTTTGCGGCGAAACGGGGAATCCGTCGCGTCGATCGCGCGGAAAACACATGTCAGCGAGCCGACGGTGCGTAAGTACCTCGCGAAGGAGGATCTGTCGGCCGTGCCGTCGGTGAGAAAGCCGCGCGCGTCGGTGATCGACCCGTATCTGCCCGTGATCGAGCAGTGGCTCGCGGAGGATCGCGCGAACTGGCGCAAGCAGCGGCATACCGCGACCAGGATCTGGGAGCGGTTGAGGGACGAGCATGGCGCGGAGGTCTCCCTGTCCACGGTGACGCGGGCGGTGGCGCGGCTCAGGCGTGAGTTCGCGGCGGAGCGTGATGAGGCGTTCATGGATCTGGTATGGCATCCAGGCGAGGCGCAGGCCGATTTCGGCGAGGTCGACGTGCTGTTGCGCGGCGTGGTGCAGCGGATGCATCATTTCGTGCTTGATTTCCCGTATTCGAACGTCGGTCTGGTGCAGTTGATGCCGGGCGAGAACGCTGAGTGCACGTGCCTGGCGTTGCGCAACCTGTTCGAGTGGCTGGGCGGTGTGCCGGAGCGGATCGTGTTCGATAACGCCGCCGGCGTGGGCCATAAGGGGTACGGGGAGCGCGAGCCGCGCCTGACGCACCTGTTCCAGGCCTTCCAGGCGCATTACGGGTTCGATTGTTCGTTCTGCAACCCGTATTCCGGTCATGAGAAGGGCGCGGTGGAGTCCAAGGTCGGCATGGTGCGGCGCAAGCTGTTCGTGCCCCGGCCGAGCGTATGGAGCCTGGAGAACTTCAGCGCCGGGCTGCCGGACCGGTGCCTGGAGCTGGCCACGAAACCGCATTACCGCAAGGACACGGAGGAACGTGGCCTGTTCTCCGAGGACCGTGCGGCGCTGCTGCCGTTGCCCGGGAAGCGTTTCGACGTGGTCACGTGGCGGCATATGAAGGCCGACCGGTACGGCGTGGCCGCGCCCGGGGACGGCATCGTTATTCCGCGGACCGGGCGAACGCGGGCAGAGGGGTGATCGTGGGCCTCCGCGCGCTCGAGGTCGAGGTCCTCGACTCGTCGGGCAAGCATCTGGCGACCCATCCTCGGGCGTACGGCCAGGCCAGCACGAACAGCGAGGACCCGTCCATGCAGTTGGCGCTGCTGTGCAACAAGCCCGCGTCCTGGCCCAACAGCCGGGTACGTGACGCGTTGCCGGACCCGTTGCGGGAATGGCTGGATCGGCAGGACAGACAGACACGCAACGAGGCGCTGCAGACCCTCAAACGCGTTGACAGGGAATCCGGGTGGGCGAACGCGGTCGAGGCGATGCTTTCCATCCTCGAATCGACCGGCGGGGCGGACCGCGCCGGTGTCACACTGCTCGCGGCCAGGCTCGCCGAGGGCGTGGCGGGTATCGAATACGACGATGACAGGCCGGATCCGGGTGAATACGACATCGCGTTCACCGCGGACGTCGGCGTGCAGGAAGGCGGGCGATGAACACGAAGACGGACGAAGGGCTCTACGAGAAGGCCCGCAAGCTGTTCATCTCCAAGGCGAGCATCGACGAATTCGCCGGCTGGGCCACGCCCCGCCAGGTCGACGCCGTCCACCGCCTGCTCGACACGGAACTGGCGAACAGGGAACGCGCGAAGCACGACAGGCTCCTGCGCCGCGCCCGGTTCCCCGTCGTCAAGGGTCTCGACGGCTACGACTTCACGAACGTCAGGCTCCCCGACGGCTACATGCTCGATGAGCTCCTAGGGCTCGGTTTCATCCCGCGCGCGCAGGACCTGGTGTTCTACGGCAAGACCGGGCGCGGAAAGACACATCTCGCGATCGGGCTGGGCATGAAGGCGATCGACATGGGGCTGGGCGTGCGGTTCCATCAGACCGCCGAGCTCGTCCTCCAGCTGGGCAAGGCCAAACGCGACGGCACGCTCGAGACGATGCTCCGGGACATCGGCCGTGCCGACCTGATCATCCTCGACGAGTTCGGCTACGTACCCTTCGACATCGACGGGGCGCGCCTGCTCTACCAGATCATCGCCGGCAGCTACGAAAGACGGAGCATCATATTCACCACGAACATCGAGTTCAGTAAATGGGGCACGGTCTTCGCGGACGACAAACTCGCCGCAGCGATCATCGACCGCATCGTGCACCACGGGCGGCTCCTCGAGTTCACCGGCCAGAGCCGCCGCGTCAGTGAGGCCCTCATGTTCGGCAGGAACACCTCCGCGCAACCGGAAAAATAAGGAAAATGCATGCAACTGCCTAAACCCGAAAAAAATACATGACTAAACACGAAACACCGACTTGACGAAATACATTCGTGTTTCGTCACTAATTTTTTTCGGTTTTCGGCATGAGGAGTGCCGGCCGGTGGTTTGTTTTACTGGTTGTCCGTCTTGCCGAACATGAGGGCTTGGCTGACGCGTCGGCTGGGGCCGGTGAATTCGATGAGGCGTCCGTGGTGGACGATGCGGTCGATGATCGCGGCGGCGAGTTTGTCGTCGGCGAAGATCGTCCCCCATTTGCTGAACTCGATGTTCGTGGTGAAGATGATGCTGCGACGTTCGTAGCTGCCGGCGATGATCTGGTAGAGGAGACGGGCCCCGTCGATGTCGAAGGGCACGTAGCCGAACTCGTCGAGGATGATCAGGTCGGCACGGGCGAGGTCCCTGAGCAGGCTGTCGAGGGCGCCGTCGCGTTTGGCCTTGCCGAGCTGGAGCACGAGCTCCGCGGTCTGCCGGAACCTCACGCTCCTGCCTTGCTCGACGGCGATCATGCCCAGAGCGGTGGCCAGGTGGGTCTTTCCGCGTCCCGTCTTGCCGTAGAACACGAGGTCCTGCGCCTTGGCCGCGAAATCGAGGCCGGTCAGCTGCTCCTTGGCGTATCCGTCGGGCAGGCGCACGTTCGCGAAGTCGTAGCCGTCGAGGCTTTTGGGCACCGGGAACCGGGCCTGGCGCATGAGCCTTGCCCGTTTGGAGGCCTCCCTGTTGGCCAGTTCCGTGGCGAGCATGCGGTCGATGGCGTCCAGTTGGCGGGGCGTGGCCCATTCGAGCGTTTCGTCGATGGTGGCCTTGGAGATGAACAGGCTCCTCGCCCGCTCGCGCAGCGGGCCGGGGTCGGTCCGTCCGTTCTTCTGGTTCACTCGTCCTCCTTGGTGTAGGCGATGTCGTATTCGCTCAGGTCCACGGGGTCGTCGTAGGCCACGGGTCCCAGGCCCGAGGCGTGGCGTGCCGCGGCCAGACATACCCCGGCCCGGTCCGTGCCTCCGGTGGATTCGAGGATCTCGAGCATGCCGGCCACGGCCGCCCGCCAGCCGCTCTCGCCGTCGGCGTGCAGCAGGGCACGCAGGCTGTCGCGCCGCGTGGCCTCGTCCTGCGCGTCGATCCATTCGCGAAGCGGGTCGGGCATCGCGTCGCGCACCCGGCTGTTGCGCCAGGCCGCCGGCCGGTCGCACAACAGCCCGAGCTGGCTCGACGGGTCGCCGCTGTCGGTCGGCTTGTCCCCGTAGGACCTCGGATGCGTGATCACGCGTTTGCCTTCGGCATCGAGGATCTCCACCTCCAGGGCCCTCAGGCCGACGATCATCTCATGGCCGGCGTGTTCGGGTCCGGCCGCGTACCGGTGGCGGCCCTGGACGGTGATGTTGCCGTATTTGTCGGCCTTCATCCTCGTCCACGTGACCACGTCGAACGGCTTGGCGGGCAGGGGCAGCAGCGCCTTCCGGTCCTCGTCGAACAGGCCGGTCTGGCTCTCGCCCTTCCTGTAGTGGTCCTTGTCCCCCAGTCCGAGGCAGCGGCCGGGCAGGCGCAGGTTGAAGCTGTCGAGGTTCCATACGCCGGGCACCGGCACGAACAGCCTGCGGCGCACGGCCCCGACCCGGGCCTCGACGCCGCCTTTCTCGTGTCCCGAGTACGGGTTGCAGAACGTGTACTCGAACCCGTAGTGCGCCTGGAACGCCTGGAACAGGCGGGTTGTTTTGCTTCAATGTTTGTTCGACAGGTTCGGCAGTGTTTTTCCGTAGTGTGGGCTGATGGTTTTCCCCGGTGTCGTCATCGTTTCCCGGTGATGTGATAGGCATCGGTGCCGCCGCCTGTATATTCCCGAGTTGCCAATCGGTTTTGATTCGGCCGGTTGCCGCCGGCCGGCGCTCGGGAAGGAAAGGAACATGGCGATACCGATGCCCATTGTGCAAGATATCAGGAGACTCGACCGGCAGGGAATGTCGCGCGCGCAGATAGCGCGGCGTCTTCACGTGGATCGCGGGACGGTCGCGAAGTACGCGGATATGGAGGATTGCTCGCCCAAGCCGAAGGCGGATCGCAGGTACGGGTCGAAGATCGACCCGTACGCGCATCTGGTGGACGAGTGGCTGGAGGCCGATCGTCTGCTGCCCAGGAAGCAGCGTCACACGATCAGGCGCGTGCACGACCGTCTGCTGGCGGAGACGGATTACGACGGCGAGTATTCGACCACGATGCGTTACGTGCACCGGTGGCGCGAGGCGAACCGCGGCGTGCCGGATCGCGAGGGGTACGTGCGGCTCGAGTGGGCGGCGGGCAGCATGCAGGTCGATTTCGGCGTGGCCCGGGCCCGGATCGCTGGCGAGATGGCGGACGTGCATTGCCTGGTGGTCTCGTTGCCGTATTCGAACATGCGGTTGTGCGTGGCGTTGCCGGGCGAGAACGCGGAGTGTCTGTGCCATGGCCTGATGCTCGTGTTCGAGCATATCGGGGGTGTTCCTCCCGTGATCGTGATGGACAACGCGACCGGTGCCGGCCGGCGCAACGCGAAGGGCGAGGTCGCGTTGACCGGGGTGTTCTCCGCGTTCGTGGCGCATTACCGGCTCGAGGTCCGGTTCTGCAACCCGTATTCGGGCAACGAGAAGGGCAGCGTGGAGAACGCGGTCGGGTTTTTGCGGCGCAATCTCATGGTGCCGCCCATGCGCGCGGAATCGTATGGGCAGTTGAGCCGTCTCCTGCTGGAGCGGTGCGACGGGCTCGCCAGGGACTCGTATTGCCCGAGGTTGCCGGGCGTGCCCGTGGCCGAGGTGTTCGACGAGGAGAGGGCCGCGTTGATGCCGTTGCCGTCCACGGCGTTCGACCCGGTTCGCTGGGAAAGCCGGACGGCCGACAAGTACGGGCTGGTCGACATCGACTCGAACCGGTACCTCGCCGGCCCCGATTCGGCGCGTTCCAGGGTATTGGCCGCGATCCGGTGGGACACGGTCACGCTCACCTCGCCCGCCACCGGCGAGCTCTTCGCGGAGTATCCCAGACAGTACGGACGGTCGCGCAATGTGGAGGATCCCGCGCTCGTGCTGCCCCGGCTCGCGGTCAAACCCCGCGCGTGGCGGGAAAGCTCGATCCGCCCGGACGTGCCCGACGATATACGCGCGTGGCTTGATTCCATGGACGAAAAGACGTTGAGGGAGAGCCTCAAAGCGATCGGGGACGCGTGCCGGGCGGCCGGGTTCGATCCCGCGATGCAGGCGTGCGGCGAGATCCTGCGCTCGAACAGGGACATGGGCCTGCACGCGGACTCGCTCACCCCGATCGCGTTGCGCATGCGCGACGGCGAGTGGGAATACCCCGGCGGGATCGAGGAGCCCGACCTGAGCGGCTACGACCGGTTCATCACCGGCACGGACGACGGAGGGGAAGAACGGTGAGCGTCAGACCCGATCCGGTGATCCCGGAGACCCGACGCAGGCGCGCGTCCACGACCGAGAAAAGCGAGAGGATCCTGAAGATGAGCCGCAGCCTGACCCTGACACGCAGCGTGCTCGCCGGCACGCTCGCCGAGGCCACGCCCAACCAGCTCGACTTCATCGAACGCTGGTTCACGGCCGAACTCGACTCGCGCGAGCGATCCAAACGCCTGCGCCTGCTCAAACAGGCCGGGTTCCCCGCCGACAAGACCCTCGACGGCTATGACTGGACCAACCTGAAGATGCCCGCCGACTGGGGGCGCGCGCAGCTCGAGAACCTCGACTTCGTCGCCGGATGCGAGGACCTCGTGCTCTACGGGCCCGTCGGCACCGGCAAGAGCCACCTGGCCATCGCGATCGGACGGCTCGCCTGCGAGCGGGGCGTCCCGGTGCGCTTCTTCACCGCGACCGGACTGCTCATGCGTCTGCGCCGCGCCCAGCAGGAGAACCGGCTCGACCGGGAACTCGCGAGCATCGGCAAGGCCCGACTTCTCATCATCGACGAGTTCGGCTACCTGCCCATAGACGAGGAGGGCAGCAGGCTCCTCTTCCAGATCATTTCCGATTCCTACGAGACAAGGAGCATCATCTACACCACCAACATCGAATTCAGCGGATGGGGACGCGTGCTCGGCGACAAGAACATGGCCGCCGCCCTCATCGACCGCACCGTCCACCACGGACGGCTCATCAGATTCGAGGGCCGCTCCTACCGAAGCGAACACGCCCTCATGACCAAATAACCAACACAACGCAGACAGGCAGCGGCCGATACCGCACACCCTGCGGAAAACCCGCTGCCTACACTGCGGAAAAACACCGCTCACAAAGCGGACGCCAACTTGCTAAAACACACGGGTCAGGCGGATCCCGTCGAACCATTTGCGTCCGACGCCGGCGGCGTTGTCATACACGATGCGTTCGGGCACCCCGCCCAGCCATTCGAATAGGTTCCTGAGGGCCTGGCACGTGCACTCCGCGTTCTCCCCGGGCATCAGCCGGCTCGGCCCGATGTTCGAGTACGGGAAATCCAACACGAAATGCCGCATTCGCGTCACGACGCCCCGGTAGCGCACGTCGACCTGGCCGAAGTCCGCCTGGCATTCGCCCGGATGCCACGACAGGTCCAGGAAACCGGCCTCCCGCTCCGCCGCGGCCTCGCGCCTGAGCCGCGCCACGGTCCGGGTCACCGTCGACAACGACACCCCGGCCCCGTACCCGTCGCGCAACCGCTCATGGATGCGGGTCGCGGTATGCCGCTGCTTGCGCCAGGTCTCCCGGTCCTCGGCGAGCATGCCCTCGATCATGGGCAGCCACTCGTCGATCACCGAACCACGACGTCGCCTCACGGGCGGCCTGGCCGATAGGCCGTCGACCCTCAGATACTTGCGCACGGTCGGCTCGCTGACCCTCTCGCTGCGCGCTATCGAGGCGATGGACTCACCGTTCCTGCGACGCGAACGGATAGACTGTATTTGGGGCATGCTGATCATTGCCTTTCCGGACCTTTCCCGAATGGAACTAGAAGCACCATCAGGCTAAGGCCCACGGGTGGTCGGCATGCCTTTCCGCCTAAACCCGAAAAACCTTCGTGACTAAAACCTCAACTTCCTATTGAACAAAAACAAAGCATGTCATCGAGCCGGGTGAATACTCCGGCCTCAGACGGTCGACCGGAAGCGTCTTCTCCCTGTCCGACAGGCGCCGCAGGTCAGCGCTTGGGTCTTTTTCTGCGAGCCTTCACCACCTCCCGCATCAACGCGTTCCCCAGTTCCGGCTCCTCGACCCTGCGGCGCGGGGCCTCAGCGTCGCCGGCGTCCCGATCCCGTCGCACCGCTGGCTTGTCGGCCTGGCCGGCGTCCCTGTTTTCGGGCCGCAACGCGGCCATACCGCCCTCACGATACGTCCTGACCCAGTGATTGACCGCGCCGACGCCCGCGCCGAGCAGTTCGGCGGCCCGCTTCTGCCACATGCCGCCCGGCACCGGTTCGATTGCCTTCGTTTGCGTCTCCATTAGGATGATGGGTCTGTCCATATGGCCGGCATGCCCGGGGGATCCTTTGCCGGCCGGCGTTCCAGGCACTGCCTGGTCGGATGACCCAGGTGCTCGACCACCTGGGCCGTGGTCATCGGCGTGGCGGAGTACAAGTCCACCGCGCGCCGTCGTTCCTCGGGACCGGACATACGATAATCCTTTCGTCCAGTCTCCAAAAAAAAACGTCCGCAGCCCCCTACCCTTAATGATATGCCATTCCAATTCTTCTCAGAATGATTCCATATAATCGGAGTACAAAGGAGACTATTAGTTATGTCGTTACAGTTATCTGACTGTAACGACATAACTAATAGTCACCTCTAAATATCAATTTGATAAATTCGGAGTAGCAAAATGCTCTCCGAATTCAATTAGGCATGACGGACTGAACCGAAATCGCCAATAGCCCACCGCATATGATGCTGAATAAAGATGTCAAGAACATAGCAGACAGCAATCGCAACGATAATTGTTAAGAATCCAACGAGAAGCTGTCCTCCCAACGGCAAAGAAGCCACAGGAATACCAACAGCGGAGAACAAAACAAACTTGACCATCTTAAGAGCAAGATCATTCAAGGCGTAAAAAACCAGACTGTCCCGACCGATTGTGGCGAAGCAACGCGCTTCTGGCAACAACAGGCTGAAAGCGATAGCCATCGCCATGCCAAAGAACGTGGTAAACAGTGCAAGCGTAGCAAGCATCGCACCTGTAGCTACAGACTGTGATGCAAAGAAATGTTCCAAAATCAGAAACGCTACAGTGAAAACCAAAAATGCGCCAAGTTTGTGGCTGAAGTTCAGCCGATCCCATTTCCGAATGTCACATGCCTGAGCAATGAGATATCCAAATCCTACATACGCAGTGGCCTCAAAGATTTTCCCAAGCTGGAAAGGAAGCATTGCCACCACAGAAGTACCCTTGAGGAAGAAATCGATGATGAGATACACCAAAAGGACTGCAGCCAACACCAATTTATTGGATCGCACGACTCGCACTGTAAGCCATAGACAAGGTATGGCTACGAACAATGACCACAAGAACCATAATCCAGCATTGCCCTGTGCAAATACAATGGCGATAATCGCGCTCAGAGGATTGGAATCAGCAGATTTTCCAGCAGATTCATACAATGACGGTCGGAGTAATTTCACTATAGGAGATACCAATGCGAATACTGAGAATAAATAGTAAGGGATAAGCAAGGTCTTTGCTCGCTTAATGATCAAATTCAACAGATTGACAGTCGGTTTGAAGAACAATCCGCTCAGTAAGAAGAACAAGGGCATGTGGAAGGTATATATGGCAGTCAGCAATGGTTCCAACTGCGGAAACCAGCTCGCACCGAGATGCCCGGTAAAAACAAGCACCATGGCCACTGCGCGAGCAATATCAACCCATATAATACGCGATTTGCTTCGATCTGGTTCATACGACATGAATACTCACTCCTATAGTATCATTCAAGCTTTATTTAGAAAAAACATTGCGACAAAATCTTCTATTGCAGCTAAGTTCCCTGTTTCTTAATTTAAAAGCATTGCAATTAACGTCTACGTTAGCTAATATTATATAGCGAAATTATATGGTAGAACACCATTTCCATTAACCGCCAATGCGTGCAGGAACATGAAAAAACAAAAAGAGAAATATAATATCTTTACAAAGATTTTATTTTTTTCTGTAATATAGTATTCAAGATAGTACGGTATACTAAGAAAATTAAGCACATAAAACAATGCAGAAACTCTCTGACCTAGTGGTATAGAGAAACCAATCACAATAGCTATGGATCCTACGAAATGTAAATTTCTAAAAATATTGAACCAATGATCATCCTCTTTGGAGTCCGTAAACAAATAGACAAAGAAGAAACCTACAAACAATAAAGACGATAATGAAAATGCTTTGCTAGGATCCGCATAGTAGCCGGATATATAGTTCCCATACTTTGTCCCTTTGAGCAAGATACCAATAACTGCAACAAAGGTAGGTACAAGAACAGCCGAAGCGAAAAAAAAGAACAAATATATTTTTTTATCAAGCTTTAGGTAAAGGAGAGCGATAACAACAAAATAAATTAGAGCGGAATAATGAAAACCTACCGCTATCGCAATCAAGGAAAAAGCCACAAAAAGACTCTGTAATCGTTTTTTTCCCTCCATATTTCTTTCTACAAACAATAACGCACAACAGAATAATGCAGTAGCTATTGTCTGGCGAACCACATTAAATGAGAATAAGAAATACCCACCACACAAAAAAGAAACAGTCAGTAGAGCTTTTGAACATGGCATATTATATATAACAATATATATTAAACCTATAAATATAAAGCTTGTAACAATAAATATAGACTGATACCAGCTACCCGCAAAATCAATACACAGCCCGTTAAGCCATTTAAATATGGGCTCCATTGGCGGAGGTGTGCCATTATATATCTGTTTATAAGTTGGAACATATGTAAAGAAATAATCTGTTCCAACTCCATAGCGGAATCCAGATATTGTGAATAAAATCAAAAAAGTAATAACAAAAGGTAAAATCCTTGCCCTTTTATTCAATTTATCTGCCACATACATCAAAAGTATGCAGCAGAAAACAGTCGTTATGTAAACAAACATTCTTTTCCTTATTTTGATGCATTATATTCACAAAAGGTATTTGTTCAAGAAAAATCATCTCATAGAACAAATACGTATATCCAGTTGATCAAATAAGCCTAACGCTTCATAAACCATTTCCATGCGTGTCTGAAGACATCCGCCCTTGAGATAAAGCTGACAGACCAGATGCGAACAGAGCTCCGTAAACTGCAACCAATCCTCGGAATCGCTGCATCATCAGCAAGGTGTGATTCGGATGACGAAGAATCACATACACGCAAGCAGTAGATTCAAAGTTAAGAGTAAACCAACAATCTATGTCCCACTTAGGTAATGCTGTAGTGACATATAACACATCCATAAATACACTCCTAGCGATTTCAACTGACCTCAGCGGGGAGCAAAACCTGCTGACTTACCAGAACTTTTCGTTAAAAACTAAGTTCTTACCGAAGAGAGAGTTTCGCAACAACAGTTGGGCTGATAAACGTGAGAAGCGCAATGATCTTTCTTTTCATGGAGATATCAGCGGCAATCATAGGTAGGGCGAGACTCCTCCTATGATGAATGCACGTGCGCAATAGGTCACGATACACATGTTCCTGATGAGTAGCGATAATTTGGCGCAGGCAATAACCGTAGGTACTCCACAAACGCCAGTTATAAGCCTTGCGAACTTTTGGATTAGAAAGATCAAGGTGTTCACAAATATATTGCATTGTGGTAATGGCTCCAATACCCTGTCGTTCAACGTCAGGCTTGGTTGTGGCACTGGTCGCGTTATCCGTGCGATAGTGATAAACCTTTTTCTGTCCGACAGTCACACAGTTGGCTTTGCTTGCCGCTAGGGTGATAAATTGTAACCCCTCCCCTGCGCAAAAGTCGGTAATAAACTCAAGATTGTTGGCAGTAAGGAAGCTCCGCCTATACAGTTTATTCCACGCTCCAAGCTCGATTGTGGGATAGAAAAATAGCTCCATTGCCTCCTGAGGATTGATAGTAGACACTTCATCCTGCGTTCTCTGGTGGAAGTCCGTGCTGGTGAAGCAACACAGCGATGCAACGATATCAGCGTTCCTCTTAGCTTGAAGCTCCAACATGTACTCAACGAAGTCAGGTTCGACCCAATCATCGCCATCTACAAAACAGACATATTCCCCTTTAGCCGCATGAAGACCAGCATTTCTGCTCGCCGAGACGCCAGAATTAGTCTTATGCAACACATGAACACGTTCGTCCTTATGCTGCCATGCATCACAAATCGCTGGAGCATTGTCAGGAGAACCGTCATCGATAAGGAGTATCTCAATGTTGTGATGCGTCTGTTGTATCAGTGAGGCAACACACTGATCAAGATACTTCTCCACGTTGTATATCGGAACGATAATAGAAACCAACGGTTCAGTCACAGCATTCATCCCTTCATCGGTTTATTCTCTGAGACATAGCTAGCAACATTTGTTTGAAGGAAACCAAGCGAACGTTTCTTCGCTTCTGCAAGCAACTGGTTAGGTCTGTCATAGTCGATGTCATTGCTCAACAATTCTTCACCGACGACATGCCTGTCCTTCAATGTCAGGGAATCCAGCAGGTCAAGCATACGTGAGTTTGTAGTCTGCTTGACGGTAAAGAAATGGAATGGCTTGTTGTACACGATGGAGAACACGGTGCCATGGAAGGAATTCGTTACCACAGCCTTGGCATTACGAACCAAATTCACGAAGGTGTTAGGTGGAGCGTTCCAGAAGTATCGATCCTGATCCAACGTGTAATCTTCGATGGCGGTACCTATGGTATAAACCTTCACGCCTAATTTCTTGGCAAGTCGCCGCGCATAGGCATATACGTCCTTCTGGCGGTTATAGCCGTATACCAGCACATAGTCTTCAGTGGGGACGAAATCACTGGCATCGGCAATGACATCCCAATCGTTTCGTTCAAGCAGGAACACCGGGTCAATAACGGATTGCACATTGTCAATGCCAAGATCCTCAAGCATCGGTACCGACGATGGCTCACGTACCGACACAGCATCGAAATCGGAAATCAACCTACGATAGCGGGTCTTTTGGTTATTCGGAATTTCCGGCATGGCAATGCTGGCAGCATATGCCACTTTCCGAGCTTTCGCAGGCGCAAACGACAGGAAAAACGCATCGTCTTTACCGTTAAGCTTATTCTTACAGTTCCAAATCTGATCACTGCCGCAAATATAAACATCGGATTGAGGCACATCAGCCTCGATTTCAGCAAGAGTGCGATAAGTCTTGGCGCTCATGGGCACATAATCTTCCAGGAACTTACCGAACACTTTGCGTCCCTTGGTCAAGTCGGGGAAACGCACGACGGCACGGACCATACGAATAGGCAATGGCTGTGTGGATGTGTAGTAGTACTTGGGATTGTAATCCAGCACCTTAGCGTCCACACCCATCTTGCGTAGTGCGGTGTTCAAACCATAGGTTTGCAAAACAGCACCATAATTCGTCGGCCGGCTGCAGGTGATGGTGTAAGAGGTAGTCATAGGAAGTTCCTTTCCGATACTGCTCATTGTGGGTCCGATTCAACGTATTCAAGAAAAGCCTCATAGTCTTCGAACATAGGCTCACTGCGAATAAATGCCTGCTGCGACCGCTCTGCATTGTCATCGAGGCGAAATACATCCTGGAATGTTTCATTCAGCTGAGCATCACGAGATTCGAATAGCCAGAAGAATTCCCTGAGCAGCTCCTTAGACGGACGCTTATCGTACACTTCCTCATATTTACGCACTAATAGTGTCGCTTCCTCCAATTGAAGGTTACGCCGCTTGTCTACATATACGTCTAGAGAAGAAATCTTTTTCGCCGGTACGCCTGCATATACAGCGTTCCCCTCCAAATGACCGGTTACCACACTACCAGCTCCGATGATAGTGTTGTCTCCGATTTCGGCTCCCTTAAGAATCAATGACTTCTGTCCAATGAAAACATTATTACCAATACGCACCATTCCACATGAGCCCAACACTTCTCCGGTAAGATGCTGCATCACTGCCCAGCTATAGTCATGCTGCAAAATAGAACAGTCTGCAGTGATATGTACGTTATCGCCAATCTCAATCATCCAAGGTCTCTGAGTATCAATCTTGATAGACCATGGCGTATACAGATGCACATGCTGCCCTATATGCATCCCTTGGCTACGAAGCCACGATACATATTGCTCCGACGAGGACTTGTGCCCGTATACCAGTTGCAAGACAAGTTGTTTAAGGCCCATCTTCTTACTTGCTCCGTTCCGGATGGATACGTTTATAAATCAGGAAAGACACACTGTAGAGGACTGGAGATACCGCCATGAGCTTAAGCTGCATGCTGCGTCCCCGAGGAAGGTCCACCGACTCGGCAACAAGCCCTATGTTGCGCCTAACAAAGGCCTGCGTATCTTTTGCGAAACGTCGCCATTGTTGTTCTTTGGAACTCCTAGTGACAAGAGCCTGATCATAAAGGCTTATCATGCTCCGCATCAACCCGTACAAGGCAAAAGGAAGCTGCTCAGGGAACCTCCGACGTACCAGTTCTACCATCTGCTTAGTAGCTTCGTAACCTGCCCAATTATAGTTTGTGTATGTACGAGAAAGGCTTCCTTCAGTTATCCGATAATGGTAAAGAGGCACCGAATCAAAAGTAGTTCGTTTACTTGCCGCAAATACTTCATAAGTAAATCTCGTATCCTCACCATTAACGCACCCTTCCGGGAAACGTATATCCCCCAACACAGAGCGTTTGATAAGCTTGCTCCAAGCAGAAATCGTCGAGTAGCCCGGTAGGTTAACATACTTGAATGATTCTGAAGTGGTCATCACTAAATGGACATTAGGCTGGTAGTGACAGATTTGTCGTCCATCAGGATATTCCATAATGCTGGCGGTCATAGAAATATCGGCATCATTGTTTTTAAGAGAATTAAAAAGAGCCTCATACATGGTTGGTTCCAGCCAGTCATCGGAATCCACAAAGCCTATGAGCTCTCCCGTGCTACTTTCAATTCCACTGTTTCGAGCAGCTCCCAATCCCTGATTCTCTTGATGAATAACACGGATTCTATAATCTTTAGCTATCCAAGCATCGCACATGTCTGGGCAGGAGTCCGGAGAGCCGTCGTCAACCAAGATGATTTCCAAATTCCGGTACGTTTGGTCAACGATTGACTGCACACAGCGATCGAGATAACGCTCGACTTTATATACAGGGACAATTACCGAAATCAAGGGGAAGTCTTCTGGCGTGGCCCCCTCATGGAAGCTAGATGGATTGTCGCTCATGCTGTATATTTTCTCCTTCCAAACATCAAATTAATTAAAGGCTTGAGCTCATAACATTGAGCACCTGCAATGGATAACAGACAAATCAATGACAAAGACAGGTAATGGTCACATTGGATCAGAGTCACTACAGATTGAGCAGCGAGCAGCCCCATGGTAATGGCAGTGGGGAACGGCCTCATGTCGACACGCATTAAACGACGGATATCAATTACACGAATTACGAATATCGTCAAACTGCCCACAAGTACACCAAGCGCTGCAGCTAAAATACCCCAACTATGCACGAACATAGCAGTAAACGCAAGGCATGATACAGTTCCTACAATCGTTGCTATAAGCAATGGCTTTGTACGCATATAGGCCTGATAAATTGTGCCAAGATAATTGTTGATGGCACCTAGATAGAAAGCTAATACAAGGATGGAAATTAGCGGCCATACCGAGTAAAACTGACGCTGCATCAGTACCTTGGCGATGAACGGAGATAACGCAATCACTAACGCGCTTCCTATCGACATCAAGGCATGATACACACGCCAGATTACATCATAGAAATGCTTGAGCCCAGAGCTCTTAAACTCTTGGAACGCAGAAAGCTGCCACGCCTGTTGAACAATCTGTTGAAGCACATTAAGCAAATTAGGAATCTTTGAAGCTGCAGCATACAAACCAGAAGCGGAAATACCCAGTACACCTGTAATAATGAAACGACTAACTGTCGTCTGAATCTGATTGCACAATGAATTCGGAGCCAATGGCAGTGAGTAGCGCCAAAGCTGCTTACGAAGAGACGCATTATTTCGCCATACTGTAAAATCGATAAACTGATACTGCTTACCGGCGAAAAGATATACCAGGATCGCTGAACCATTGCCTACGATATAAGAGTAGAAATACCCCATAAGACCGAGATTCATTCCGGCAATCAACGCATAAGCAAGCACGCCCATAATAAGCGCAGACAATATTGAGGCGTAAGCAATGAGTTTCATCTGATCCATAGCCCTAGCGACAGTACCCATCACAGAGGGAAAACACAACGCCGCATAGGACAACAGGAACCAAATTTTATATCTACCTAGCCCACCAAAAATAGGCAAATCAAATACTGGCAGAAGAATTGCCAATAGCACACAGCTTGCCAACATGACCAGCATGGTTTCGGTGATATAAAACGCGGCTTTTGACTTATCATCGAGCGTAAAACGGAGCATGCCTTCGCTGATGAGCAAAGTTAGTACAGGGAATAATGTGGTTACCATGATGGTAGCCATGTCCATGATGCCGTATTCCTCTGTAGATAGGTACAGGGTATATAACGGCATCAGTATGAATGCCATCAGTTTAGTGGCTACTGCGCTGAGTCCGAAGATGCCGACATTGACTAGTAGATTCTTGTACTTACCCACGTAGTCACCTCAGAATACTGGCTAATTGTGCCATGTATGTTTCTTTATTGAATTCGGAGCGTAATGCTGTTTTACGCGCGCCCATGGCATCACGTTCGTCGGAGCCTCGAGCAATCTTTGTCATAGCATTAGCAAGCTGGTCAACAAGTTGATCGCTACGTTCAAGGATGATGGCTGACTGCTCATCGGCGTATTCGGGGATGCCTCCGGAACGAGTGGTGATGAGCGGCTTACCAGAAACCAAGCTTTCGATTACCGCGAGGGGTGCTGGATCGTCCCAAATTGACGGCAGTACGCAAATATCAGACATGGCGTAAATGGTGGGCATATCCTCATAATTCACGAAACCAGTAAAGATAATTCGATTCTTTACAGTTGGATTCGACGCCAGATCACGAAGTTTCTGTTCAAACGGACTCACGATATTCGAATCAAAGAAGAAAGCTCCGGCAATAACCAGCTTGGTATTGGGAACTTTTTGCGCTACTTCAGTAAACGCTTTCAATAGTTCTTCGGCGCCTTTTTCCGGAGTGAGGCGCCCGGAAAACAGGAAAACAATATCATTTTCGGCTATATTGAATTTCTTTCGAAATTCAATCGCCTTGCTATTAGCCTCTTCCGAGCCAAACCGGCTTGTGTCGACGCCATTACGCCATACAGCTTTCTGATCTTCGCGCAGACCAGGCTCACCATGATCTTTTAAGTACGTGTCAAGCGTGTCAACAATATATTTGGAAACTCCAAGTACTTTTTTGACTTTGGAAATCTCTTTAATGCAGCCGAAATCATTAAGAACTTCGTTATGCAGGTGGTAATACACTTTTCCCGCATATCGTTCGGAATTGCCGTGCTTCTGCATGGTCATGAACAGCGTGGCGTGGTTTTCGATCATTACCTTGTCGAAAGCCGGACTGCCATTCTTTGTGGGCTGTGCGAGTTTCTTGGAAACCTTGTTGATATACCACAGGCGTTGCGCAATATATCGATAGCTCATGAGCTTCTTCTTGTGAAGCACATGCTTGGCTGTCCAATAAATGCAGTGATCCACTGCGCGAACCAGCAATGGTGTCTTGATAAAGCAGAAATTAGTATACTTGAAATTACCTTCACGCGTTATCTGATCTACGCCGGGTGCCCAAGAAGAAAAAACAGTGAAATCAAAATTAGGAGTTTCCTCATTCTCTTGAACCATCATCATGTCCAGCGCTTCGACAGCTCCGCCGAGAACGTTAGGCACTGGCAAATAACCTGAAGTGATTACAGCAACATGAGGATTCACAGTGTTTCCTCCCACCCATTCGCGCTTTCCGCACTGCTTACGTACAAGAAAGTCAGACGATTCGCGCTAGCTGAAATGTCATATTTCTCAGCGCATGTATTTGATGTTTCAATCTGCCGATTCGCTGTTTGCGAGGAAATGTTGAGTACAGTTGAAATCCAAGAAGATTTATTTTCCAAGCTTATGAAAGATGTTTTTCCGGAAATATCAGCTTCGTGCGGAACCTGATCGCTGAGGACGCAGGGGCATCCGGCGACCTGGGCTTCGATGGCGACCATGCCGAGACCTTCATAACGGCTCGGCAGACAGAAAGCATCGAACGCCTGGTAAAGGTGGTTGACGTCCGTGCGCTGACCCAAGAACAGAATGTGGTCACTAATGCCGAGTGCTTGGGCGTGCTGCTGTACGTCTGGCCTGTCTGGACCGTCACCAACGAACGCGAGCATCGTGTCCGGCTTCTGGGGAAGGAGCTCGGCGAGAACGTCGACAAGGAAAGCCTGATTTTTCTGCGGCATGAAACGACCCACATGGCCAACCAGGAACATGTCATCGGCTATGTCTAGTTCCCTGCGGGTTTCCTGGCGAATGATTGGGTCGAAACGGAACTTCTCCAGTTCAATGGCGTTGGGAATCACCGTGAAGTCAGCGTTTCTGCCGAACAGCCATTTTCCGGCGTATTCACTGCATGCGAAACGTTCTGTAGGGTAAAGGTTCGAGAGCGGACGCAGTGCGAGCTTCATCAGGTTCTTGGCAAGCTCGCCCTTGCCCATCGTGGAATGTGAGTGGGCGATACGGACCGGCACTCCGGCCTTTTTGGCCGCAGACAATGGGAATACGCTGAGCGTGTTGATATGGCTGTGCACGATTGGCCAGTGTTCCTCATGGAAAAGTCTGACCAATTCCTTGCGGTAGCGAAGGGGGTGCTGGTATGGAGGGATGCGGAAAACGCGGCCTCCCAGCGCTTTAATCTCCTCTTCCGGGACGCGGGTAGAATCGGCATCCACCAAAAAATCGAACTGCACTTTGCTGCGGTCGATATGGCGGTAGTAGTTCATCACTACGGATTCGACACCACCGCCAAGCATTTTCCCCATGACTTGGGCTACACGAATCGGCAAGATTACCGTCCCCGAACCGAAATCAAGCCGACGTAACGGACGTTGTCGGCTCTTCTTGCAATCAATCGACCTGTGGTCGGCATGTGAGTCCCATCCTTTCCCTTCAAATGAACCCCGAATTGGTGTTTTCAATCGCAGCGCGAACCACACAGGAGCTGCCCAATCCCGTTCATTATCTGACAGTGCTGATTCTTGCATCCCCTTTAGACGAACCCAGTCCCGCCACATACCTCAGGGGTGCTCTTCACAGGTTTCCCATGAACACTTTGCTTGTTCATGACTTGAAGGCCTTGATCAAAACCTGATTTTGACGCCTTTCTTATGGTTTCGAACAGGCAGAGCGAACCCATGTCTCCCGCGATATCGGAGAACTGACTATCCTGCGGAAAACCAGCTGCACATCAAGCGGAAAACACCATGACGTTTCTACCTAAAGAACATTGAACATAAACAGCATGGGGTGGTGGTCGCCCAAGTGCCGTGGGCGGAGCCGGGCAGCCGGTTCACCAGGGATTTCGAGATGGAGTGCGCGTGGCTGACGGCGGTCGCCAGCCGGAAGACCGTGGGCGGATTCCCGCGCTTGAAAAACGGCAAAATTCTTTCAGAAATGGAATTTGCTGATGATCAAGTATCACAGGCTTCGTTCATGATGCCGAATTCCACACGTGTAGTCATGCTTGACGATCCGAAAGCCGTTGATGATACCTTCGACAACACGGATAATATATCGCGTCGATTCAATGGGATATGGGAAAGTCCATACGAACGCGAGGCGAAAGCACTGCGACGTCTGCTCGGCAGACGCGGCCCTAATGGAAGCGAATCATCGATCGCTAATCAGATTCTTGCACAACAAACTCATACCGTATAAGCATACTGACGCGTAATTTGAGGCCGTACCGGGGCTTCCTCAACGCGGTAGTGCTTGCGCATGCTGGTCAGGATGGTGCGCAGCGCTTTGTTCGTCTGCTCTGCTGCGGTACGGAACTTCGCGTATTCCTTGCCGTGCGGATCTTCAATATCCTCAGGTTCGGGGAACATTGGCCGAATAATGGACGCGGAGTTGATCACTGACTGCAAGCGTTCCTGAATGGTCAAGCCCTTGACCAGTCCATTGCGCGCGCAGTACTCACACATGTTCGCAAAGTCGCCCAGCAGGAACGTGTATTTCACAGCAGTGGGAGCCAACGTGACGATGTCTTTACGCTGATCCTTTTCAAAGCACAGGATCAGATCAGCGGACTTTGCCATCGGCTGCGTCAGGCGTCGAGAACGGAACCCACTCGGTTCGATTCCTACGCTTTCCATAAGCAGGGCGCTGTTGGGATCAATCTGATGCATGGGCAAGCCATGCGTACCCGCGCTGGAAACCTGCACTGTGGTACCGGAAAGGTAGCGGGTGAGTAGCAGCTCGCCCATGGGAGAACGACAGATATTGCCGGTGCAGACGAACATAATGTGCATGGGCTCAGTCCTTCTTCATACTTACAACGCTACCTTGCGGGCCTGCGTACAAACCACTAGTGCACCATTTTAGTCCGATACACCGGACTGCGGCCAATCCGTGTCCGCCCACCACCACTTCATCTTCACATGAATGTTACAAGGGATTCACTTTTTGGGCGGATTTTGCTATAGGGGGGGGGGTGGCATTCGTGCTAGGGTGGGCGAGAGAATGAATGTTTCTTGCGGTTTTTGGGGAACGATGGAGGAAGAATTCAGTATCATGCCGAAGGACAGAGGCACAGCAGCAGAGTCGCAGGCAACAAGCACCGCGACCATGGCAATGCCCAAAGTACGGGCGAGCGGGAGCCGGTCCTCGGCTTCGTTCTCCCCCGTTGCCGAATGTGACATTGCGCCGACATTCTTTGACGGCACCTACTTCTCCTCTACACCGGACGGCAGCTCCACACATAACGACACCACGAACATACGTCCATTGATGGGCCATTCTGTGCCGAAGTGGCGATATCTCTATAACACGACCTTGGTCGTGCTTGATCTGCTGATGACCATTGTGGCCACGTACATCGTGTTCCTGCTCCGACCTTTCTCTTATACCTATGTGCAGAGCATTGGTCCCGGCGAATACGGCGTTTTTAGCTTCCTGCTGTTGGTCTGCGTATCGTGGCTCATCAGTCTGCATTCCGCACGCTCCTATGAACGGCACACCATGGGTGAGGGCTATGCCCTGTACGCCAAGCTGTTGAACGCTGCGTTCATCGATTTCATTATGCTGTGCACGTTGGGGTACCTGTTCCACCTCAATCTTCCCCGGTCGTTGAATGTGTTCATTCCGCTGGTTTCACTGGTGTTGGTTATTATCGAGCGTTGGATTATGCGCCGCGCGCTGCACCGCAACCGCATGAATGGCGAATTCAACTACCCGACTGTGGTTATTGGGTCTCCGGAAGGTATCCACCGGACGGTCGAACAATTGCGCCAGTGCCGTGGCCTCGGCTACGCGCCAATTGCGGTGTGCCCAGTGGTTTCAGTCAAGAACGAGGATGACCCGGATTCGGCGCAGCATTTGGTGTCGGTGCCCTTCACTCCTGCCAACGATGCTGAGGCACGACTGAAGGTGTTGCCACTCAACTCGCATTTGCCACAAACCGCGAAGCGTATGAAGGCACGTACCGTATTGGTAGCTGATGTACTTACCCGTGATTCTGAGACCATGCGTACATTGTCCCTGGCCGTGGAATCCATGGGCATTGAATTGGCCCTCACTACCTCTGTGGCTGATTTGAGCGGCGCTGACCTGCATTTCCGCAACGATCCGACGATGCCAGTAGTCATTGCACGACTGACGCAGTACTCAACCGTTACCCGCATCCTCAAGCGTGTGTGCGATATCGTGCTTTCCGGTATCGCCATTATCTTGAGCTCGCCCATCATGCTATGGGTGGCATACAAGGTCAAGCGGGAAGACGGCGGCCCTGTGTTCTATTCGCAGACGCGCATCGGCATTTACGGCAAGCCGTTTACCATGTACAAGTTCCGTTCCATGCGCACTGATGCCGACGAGATCAAGGCGAAACTGGCTAAGGAACGCGGCATTGAGGATCGTTTTATCTTCAAGCTCAAGGACGATCCACGCGTGACTAAGATCGGTCACTTTATTCGTAAAACATCGCTGGATGAGTTCCCGCAGTTCTTTAACGTGTTCAAGGGCGATATGAGCTTGGTTGGGCCTCGCCCGCCGCTGCCTGAAGAAGTCGCGCGATATGACATGCTGTATTCCACGAGACTGCTGGTTAAGCCTGGTATTACTGGACCGTGGCAGATTTCCGGACGCAGCGATTTGACTCAGGAACAGTCGGAGTATGCGGATGTGTCGTATATTCAGGACTGGTCTATTACGGGGGACATCGTGATTCTGTTGAAGACTGTGGTGGCAGTGTTTAAGGGGACTGGATCGTACTGAGTTTTCTTTGGGAATGTTGAAATTTGAGAGGGCGTCAGCTTCTTGCTGACGCCCTTCTTTTGTCTCTCCCTCAGAGCCTGTGGCTGACGTCCTCGTCAGAGGGTTTACTGCTTGTTGATGGAGCAGGCAGCAGTGTCGATGGTAACACCGGAATCAATCCAGCCCATTGGAGTTTGGTCGATAGTGAGGTCGGAGACAGCCTTGGTGGACGTGGTCACGTCGAAGGAATAGGTGACGGACTCTCCAGGAGCTATCGTGGCATTGCTCGCATACACGGTTTTACCATTCAATGTTTCTTGACGGCTCTCCGTCACTGAACCACCACTGATCTTAAGATTCGAGATGGAGCCGCCGGCAGGCGCATAAATCAGAGTTTTTTCCACACCTTGTCCGCCGGAGCCAAGGATATAGCTCGTTAGAGCACCAATCTGACTGCTCTCCAGTGTATTTGTCATCTTATATTCCACATGATAGGTCTGAGAACCATCATTACCACAGGTGGAACGAGTCACCTTCGAAGTACGATGAATATACCATCCCATCTTTGATGGATTCTGCTCAGTCACATACACTCCCACCTGCGGGTTTTCCTCGCTGCTTGGCGTCTGCGCGGTAAAGCCTGCATCACTAATGGTTTTTCAGCAGTCTCATCAAATGCGTACATGGAGAAGTGGCGGCCTTCGGCCATGCTGCCCATGAGCTGGGCGACCTTGGTGAGTTTAGTCAAATCAACATTGCTGAACATACTACCGACTGTTTGTTCTGCGACTTGAGCAAATAGGGCGTCCTGCATGGAGACTGGGTAATCAATATACACCTTGTTCAACAAAAACTCGGCAGTGTTATCTCCTGTAAGCACCGTTCCATCAGGAATAGTGACATTACCACTGATTTTCGTAAGTTCCTGCAAAAATACAGGATCAACCATGAGCACGCCGTCCAGCTGAGTATTGCTTCCCCACGGCGTGCGCTGCCAAATCGCGCGCATACCTTCGGCACTGCGTGAAGTATCAGGGTATACGGCCAAATCTCGCACATCGAATGACATGTTCAATGGTCCCCACTGCCGGAAGATGCGCTGCTCGTCTTCCGTAGAATCACCAGCACCATATGGGATATATTCACCATTCGAACGGAAATCACCGATACCGATCTTGCCGTTGTCGGTAGTTACCACACCCACAGAACCAATCAGGCCACCGGACGAACGCTCCTCCGAAGTGGTCATAGCCATCAACGCATACGTGCGCGGCTGATCGGAGCCAAGGAAGTCCGGTAGAATCTGGAACGTGCCGGACAGCTGATTGACTTTGTCCGCCATCTTGGTCAGCTGCGTATTGCCGGTGGCATAGGCGTTCTTCACCATGCCGATATGGGCCTTCGGCAGCTGCTGATACTTCTGCACCTGCTGCTGCAGTGACTGGTTCGCGGTGGCAATATTCTTCTGGGCTTCCAGAATCGGCTGCAGATTCAGCTGACCGTCGCCTGAGCTGAGCTGTGCGCTCTTCAGCGTGGAAAGTACGTTCATAAACTGCGGCACCGAATCACTGACCAGCAATCCACCACCGAAGTCATGCCCTGCACAGTGGTGATGTCGTCGCCGTACACCGGCGCCTTCGAAGCGATGTTCCACAGCGTGCCGTGCGCAATCTCGTTCGCAGCCGCGGTCTCGGTCTTTGCCTGGCTGATCTGCTGGCTCACCGTATCGAGGTTGTCGAGGTTACCGAGGTCGGTTACACTGCCCACGGCCAGATGCGGTGCCTTCTGCGTGGAATACTTGCTGCGTGACCTGCCCTATGAACTCTCATGCTAACTCCCAAAACTAATCTTATTGACTTGTAACCTCTTGCAATAACCAACCGCCTATTATGCCCCGGTCTTGTGCACAAAGCGTGTTCGCCCCCGCTTCTGCACATATTCCGAACCGACTGGACCACCCCTGGGTATAGCGTATTGGGGTGCTTTGAGAGGCTGCTCGGCCAAGCACGCGAAGACGACGGTCGCCGAATACACCGAATACGCATTGATATGCGAGGCGCATATATCACTGAACAGATACGCCACCGACACCGCCAAGGCAACAGGCCGGGCAACAGAAGTGGGGTAGTGCGTGACTGGAGCTCAGGGAATCAAGAATCATCGCGGCGAACTGCAGCGGGTGCTGAGCCGCGAGGAATCATATGTAGACGGCAAACTCAGCCGGGCGGCGTTCATCTCCATCGCGATATTGACCTTCATCACCTTCGTGGGCAACTTCACGCAGTTGCAGCTGAGTTCCGCGCTGCCGATTATCGTTTCCGAATTCCACATCTCCGTAACCACCGGGCAGTGGCTCACCTCCGTGTTCCAGCTGGTCATGGGCGTGATGGTGCCGCTGACCGCGTTTCTGACCCGACGCTTCTCCACCCGCCAGATCGTGATTTGCTCAATGGCGGTGTTCACGGTCGGCTCGCTGATGGCCTGGGTCGGGCCGAGCTTCATCTGGGTGCTGCTCGGGCGCGTGCTTGAGGCCGCGGGCACGGGCGTGATGTGGCCGGTGCTGCAGATCACCGTGTTTTCCATTTATCCTCTGTCTCGCCGCGGATTCGCGATGGGCACGGTGGGCATGGCCATGAGTGTGGCACCGGCCATCGGCCCCACGCTGGGCGGCTGGCAAACCGATGCGAACGGCTGGCGTTCCATCTTTCTGACCATGACCGTGATTGGCGTGGTCTCGCTGGTGGCGGCCATGTTCGGACTGCATAATTTCGGCTCGCATGACCCGTCGGCCCGCGCGGATTTCTTCTCGGTAAGCCTGTCCGTAATCGGTTTTGGCGGGCTGATGTTCGGCTTCACCGATTCGGAGACCTATGGATTCGCCGCTCCGGTAACGTGGGGGCCGATGGTTGTGGGACTGGTCGGCATCGTATGGTTCGTGATGCGCAACCTGCGTCACGGTCGGCGGTATCGCGAAGCCAAGGCGGCGCAGTCGGGAGCGGAGCCGGCCGCACTCCCCCAGCCTCCGCTGCTGGATCTTGAAGTGCTGAAGAATCGGTCCTTTACCGTCGGCACCATCACGGCATCTCTGGCGTTCTTTGCGTTCAGCTCGATTCTGGTCATCATGCCGCTGTATATCCAGACCGACCGTGGCTATTCGGCCACCATGAGCGGCCTGATTATGCTGCCGGGCGCCCTCGGCCAGTGCGTTTCCCAGTTCTTCGGCGGGCGGGCGATGGACCGTTTCGGCGCACGACCCGTGGCGCTGTGCGGCTCGATTGTGCTGACCGTCGGTACGCTCGGCATGTCTTTGGTGTCTATGGATACATGGATTTGGTGGGTGTCGATTTGCCAGTTCACGCGTCAGATCGGCATGGGATTCCTGCTTATGCCGATTACCACATGGTCGCTGAACTGCCTGAACGGGCCGGATGAGGTGTCTGCCGGATCGTCGGTCACGAACACCGCGCGGCAAATCGCAGGTGCCGTGGGTGCACCTGTGTTGGTGATTCTTATGGAAACGTTCGCCGCATGGAGGCATCAGGCGGGAGTCTCAGCCGTTGCGGCTTCCATCTTTGGCATCCAGTGGGTGCTTCGCTTCTCTGCACTGCTGTGCTTTGTGATGGTGCTGATGGTGCTCTTCGGCGTCAAGGGTGACGGCGCTGGGCGTACGCGTGACATTATTTCCTTGCGTGCGCTGCGCGAACGCCGCGCACGGCGTATGGCTCGGTAAGCTGCTGGCTCCCGCTGGCGGGAGCCGGCTCATCAGCTTCTTACGCCCGTCCCATCAATGTCAGGACGATGAGCAGCACGTTGAGGGTCACAATCAGTGCCACCACAATCAGGAAGATGATGTGCTTGATCGTGCCATCAGCCCACTTGCCCATGAGTTCCTTGTCATGCGTGTATCGCATCAGCGGAATCACGGCGAACGGGATGCCGATGGAAAGCACCACCTGGCCGATGACCAGCGCCTGAGTCGGGTCCTTGGCGAACCACAGCACAATCAGTGCCGGCACCAGCGTGACCACGCGGCAGGCCCACATCGGGGCGTTAACGTGCAGCAGACCGTGCATGATTTCCGAGCCGGCGTACGTGCCAACCGATGTGGAACTCAGCGACGAAGCCAGCAGGCCGATGGAAAAGATCGTGCCGATCACCGGGCCAAGCACCTGCGTGATCGCCCGCTGTGCGCCGTCGATGGAGTCCGTGCCAGACATGCCATGCAGCGAGTTGGCGGCGAGCACCAGCATCGCCAGATTCACGGTGCCGGCCAGCAACAGCGCCCAGGCCACATCGATTTTCGAGCCTCTCAGCTGCGTTTTGATCGACGGCTTTTCGCCGCCTGCGTAATGGTCGTTCACCAGCGTGGAGTGCAGGTAGATGGCGTGCGGCATCACGGTGGCGCCCAGAATCGAGGCGGCCATCAACACCGAGTCGACGCCTTGGAAGCGTGGAATCATGCCCTTGACCACTTCGCCGGGGTTCGGCGGGGCTACGAACAGACCCGCGATGAAACCGAACGTAATCACCAGCAGCATCACGATGATGATGCGCTCGAACGTGGTTTGTGTCTTGCCACCTTGGAACCATAGCATCACCGTGGAGATTGTGCCAATCACCAAACCGCCGATGAACAGCGGCAATCCGAACAGCAGGTTCAGGGCGATGGCACCGCCGATCACCTCGGCCAGATCGGTGGCGATGGCGATGACTTCAGCCTGCATAAAGAACATGAATCGGCCGGCGTCGCTCATACGCTCACCCAGCAGTTCCGGCAAGGATTTGTTGGTCACGATGCCGAGTTTGGCGGACTGATACTGGATGAGCACGCTCATGGCATTGGCGAGCACCAGCACCCATACCAACAGGTAGCCGTACCTCGCACCGGAGGTGATGTTGGCCGCCACATTACCAGGATCGACGTAGGCCACGGCCGCCACGAACGCGGGACCAAGGATGCTGGCCAGCGCATGGTCATGCGGCTTCTTATTGTTATTCGTCCCTGCTCCGGCCCCGGTTCCGACTCCGGCAAGCTGGCGTTCCTTCCCGATTTCCGGTGTTTCCTGTTCGATGTCTGCCACAGCGTTCGTCATAGCGGTTGCCGCAGTGGCATCTGCTTCGGTGTGTGTTACTGCCATATCGTTTGTACCTGTTCCCTTCATACCGCGCACAGTTATAGCGCAGGCATGTTTCCCGAGTCAACAGACGGACAATCTGCGGACGATTGATGGATGACCGGCGGACTGGCAGCTGGCATCTCCCGCCATCTCGCTCATGAAATGTGAAAAACCGCCGAAAACTCGCTCATGAAATGTGCCAGACGGTAGAAAACTCGCTCATGAAAGTGTAAAATCATTGATATAGCAGTAATTCGGAAAGGGGCTCCTCATGTATCTCAAACGCAAAGCCGATGCCTATCTCAATGCATGGAAATCCGACCCGAATCGCTCCCCGCTAATCATCAAGGGCCCTCGTCAAGTAGGCAAGACAGAGACTATCGATTACTTTGCCGCACACAACTACCGTTCGGTAGTGGAAATCAACTTCGTTGAGGAACCGAAATATCGCGCAATCACTGCGGACGGTTATGGCGCGAATACCATCGTCCGCAATATTTCCCTGATCGACCCAGCCAAAAAGTTCATTCCGGGCGATACGCTCATCTTTTTCGACGAAATCCAGGCCCATCCTGATATCGCCACTGCACTGAAGTTCTTTAAAATCGACGGCAAATATGATGTGATTTGCAGCGGTTCAATGTTGGGCATCAGCTATAAGCAAATCGAAAGCAATAGCGTGGGATATAAGACCGACTACGAAATGCGATCGTTGGACTTCGAAGAATTTCTGTGGGCTCGCGGATACGATGAGGCCGTCATCGAAAGCATGTTCACCCACCTGTGTGATGCTACGCCATTCTCTGAAGTGGAAATGAACGTCTTCTCCACGGCATTTATGGATTACTGCGTGCTTGGCGGCATGCCTGCGGTTGTCGCCTCCCATATACGCACTGGCACGTTCGAGGGAACACTGCAATTGCAGCGCCAGCTTATTTTGGACTACCAGGAGGATATCCGCAAATACGCGCAAGGACTCGATCAGGCACGAATTCTCAACGTGTTCAACCATATTCCCGTGCAACTCGCCAAGGAAAACAAGAAGTTCCAAATCAGCAAGGTTGCCAGCGGAGCGCGTTTCAAAGACTATCGAGGATGCGTGGAATGGCTTGGAACCTCGGGAATGGTGAATATCTGCCGATGTATGTCCTATCCTGAACTGCCGTTGAAAGGCAATTATGACGAAAACAAGTTCAAGATATATTTCGGCGATACCGGTCTGTTCGTAGCGATGCTTGACGACGAGGCCAGTGATGATCTGCGGGCCAATCGTAATCTTGGTGTCTATAAGGGTGCTATGTACGAGAGCATCGTCTCTGAAGCGCTACGGAAATCCGGCTATGACCTGTACTACTACAAAAAAGAGGATTCCACACTGGAACAGGATTTCTTCGTCCGCACGCGCGAATGGCTGGTGCCGGTGGAGGTGAAATCGAAAAAAGGCACCGCCAAATCCATGCGGACGCTAATCGCTTCGGATTCTTATCCGGAAATTCAGTTCGGCGTGAAACTATCCGCCGGCAATATCGGTAGCAGCAAACACGTGTTCACCGCACCATACTTCACCACATTTTTGCTCCGACGGCTCCTGCGCGCTTATGACGAGGGGCAGGCACCTATGCTCAACAATCCTGAGCGGTAGCCCCTATTCGTCTGCGGGCACGGCCTGGCCCGGGCAGGTATGGAGGACGGCGAGCATGGCGTCCTTTTCTTGGGAGGTGACGGTGAGCTGGTACTTGTCTTTGACGCCAATCTGGCGGGCCACGTAGTCGCAACGGTAGTCGGCGTTGGTGGGTAGCCAGTAGGCGGCGGAAGCCGAACCCTTCTCCTGATTGGCCGGGCCGTCGACGGCCAGCAGGTTGTAGGGGTCATTGCCGAATTCATGGCGTTTGGCAGTGGACCAGTCGTGCGCACCGGATTGCCAAGCGTTTTCAAGGGCCACCACATGGTCGATCTGCACTTTGGCGCTGGTGGCGCGGCCACGTACGAAATGGATGGTCTGGGCGGTGTACGGATCGGCCAGTGTGCCGGACTCGACCACACAGGAACCGGCGTATTTGTAGGTGATGTCCGTGAGATCGCGGGCGAGCACGTCGTCGCGTACGTCGCAGCCATTGCCGTCGACGTCGGTGGTGCGGAAACCGAAGGAATCGCGGTCGTAGCCGGAGGAGCTTTGGTTGTCGTCTACGGCGAGCGCGTTCAAAGTGTCGGCGGCTGAACCGGTGGCAGTGTAGCCACCGGTGATTTTGGCCACGTCGGAGCTGACCTGCGGCAGTAACAGGCCGATGGTCACGCCGATTGCTACGGCGAGAACGATGAGAATCAGCACGCGCTCCAGCGGTCCAGAGGCGTTGAAACGACGGCGGAAGTGGGCGTTACGACGTGCCATCAATCACGCATAGGTGAAGGTGAGGGGGTCGTGGCCGGCGCGGGTGGGGCCGTCGAGGGCGTCGATGGCAGCGTGTTCATCGGCGGTCAGGGCGAAGCCGAACAGGTTGAGATTCTCCTTCTGGCGGTCAGCATGCACGGACTTGGGGATGATGATCGTGCCGTTTTCGATGTGCCAACGCAGAATCACCTGGGCCGGGCTGACCTCATGGGCGGCGGCGATCTTCTCGATGGTGCCGTCGCCGGCGTTGAGGTCGGCGCCACGCGCCATCGGCGAGTAGGCCTCCACGGCGATGCCGTGCTCCTTGCAGAACGCCACCACTTCGCGCTGCTGCCACGTGGGGTGCAGCTCAATCTGATTGACGGCCGGCCATGCGCCGGTCTCCTCGTGCAGACGCTTCAGATCGGCGGGCATGAAGTTGCATACGCCGAGCGTGCGGGCCATGCCTTCGTCGCGCAGCTTGACGAACGCCTTCCAGGTGTCGGTGCTGCGCCAGTCGAACGGCGTGGGCCAATGGATCATGTACATGTCCACGTAATCGAGCTGGAGGAGTTCCAGCGAGTTGTCGAAAGCTTTGAGCGCGGAATCGTAGCCCTGCTGGGAGTCGCGCAGCTTGGTGGTGACCCACAGGGTCTCGCGCTTGGCTCCCTTGTTGTATCCGGAGGCGGCGAGCGCACGACCCACGCCGGCCTCGTTGTTGTATCCGGCCGCACCATCGATATGGCGGTAGCCGGCTTCCAACGCGGATTCGACGACGGGGACCACGCCCTCATCGTCGATACGTAGCACGCCGAGACCGACTTGCGGAATGGAATGACCGTCTTTCAAGGCGATGTCCGGCACGTTGGCGGGGTTGATGTGTCCGTTGGTCATGATGTGCGATGCTCCTTTATTGCTGCGACTACACGCCACTGTACACGGTTATGTGGGTGATGTGCGGCCGGTGTGCAGGGAGCGTGCGGGTAAACGGCATGATTATGACCGGCCTTCCATGTGGGAAAGCCGGTCATAATCATGACAACATCACGCTCTACTCCTGCGACCGGGGCCTCGTCCCATTGTTCCCGGACGCGAATTTGCCTCCAACCACAATGATGCCCAGCGCCATTGCGGAGCCCCTCTTCCCCTCCTCTGGGCACGAATTTGCCCCGGTGAAAACGTCAATCGATTGACGTTTCTACCGGGGCAGAAATCGTTGTCCCGGTACGCAATTTCGGGCCATTTTCGAGAACCAGGACAAGACAATCCCCAAAGTCCACATACCCCGACAAACAGAATCGGCGGAATACAGCCAATCCCGAAATCAACATACTGTCCCGGTTCTCACGTAGAACGATTGACGTGCAAACCGGGGCAACGGGAATTGTCCCGGTACGCGAAAAACACCCGTTTTCGCAAACCAGGACAGTGATTTCTGTCCTGGTACCCACATCAAACGATTGATGCACGAACCGGGACAGAATCGCATCGCTGCGCCGAGACAGACGCATCTGACAGCCGACAACCGATAAACGACAGCCGACAGATGGCATCTGGCAGCCGGTTGCCGGCTGCCGGCAACCGCATCATAATGCCACATCAGTCTCTATCAGGAGCGCTTACGACGCAAAGCAAGCGAGACCCCGCCGGCCACGCCGAGAACGACAACCGCAAGACCCACGGCAGTCACCGCGCTACCGGTATTGCTCAGCACACCAGTGATCTTGTCGCCATTCGCACCGTTGGTCTTATCGCCCTCGCCCGTATCGGGATTGATAGTAGCCCCGCCATTACCCGCACCGTCCGAGCCGTTGCCGGAACCACCTTCGGCCCGAGCGGTAACCGCAACCGTATAGGTTTCGGTGACATTCGGATTCGACTTGAGCGTTACGGTAACCTTCGCCGCATCAGCGGGAGCGGAGAAATCGTAATCGAGCGTGAACTGGTCGTCGGAAAGCGTCACGTTGCCCATGCCTGCGGAATAGTTGCCCACGACCTTGAGATCATGGTCGGCATCGATGGCATCGCCCACCTGATAGGTGGTTTTGCTTGGCGTGACGGTCAGACTGGAGACCTCCTTTTGGGCGAGGCCGGCAATGGCATCGGCAACAAGCTTGATCACATCGTTCACGTCCTGCTCGGTGTAGGTGCTGCCGGCAAGCAGCACGTCAGCGGCGGCAAGCGCCTGATCGAGTTTGGCGAGCGACTCGTTGGTGTACTCATCGCGATTGATTTTCCCGGCTTCGGCCACGGCCTTGTCCAGGTTCTCCGTGGATGGCTTCACCGGAGTTTCGGTCTTTTTGACGAGTGAGACCTTGTCCACATTGCCCCATGCGTCGGCAGGCAGGTTGCCCGTGATGGTGATGGTCGCTGTGCCATCAGCACCCACGGTGACAGGCACGGTGGCGGTATCGAACTTAACCCAACCGTTGAGTTCCAGCGCATCGGACGTGGTCTTGCCACCCGTTGTGGCGGAGAGTGCCACACCATCGGTAATAGCGGCGTTGTCCGCTGCCGCGCCTTGGCTCATGGCGGTCAGCACGTATTCGCCAGTCTCGAGTCCGGTGATGGTCTGCGTGGCGGAGAAACTGTAGGCATCGGATGCCCAAAACTTCAGCGCACGCTTGCCGTCGGCGGCGTTGCCACTGTCTTCGGTGATGGACGCACCGGTGCCGGCAATGGTCCAGTTCTTATCGTTCTCAGCGTTCTCGAAGCTGCCGTCCGTTACGTAATCCTTGGCGGGAGTGGCGGTGACGGTGACGGTGACGGTCACGTCGTGGCCAGCGTTGGTGGTGCCGGTGATGGTGTATGTGCCTGCGCCACGAATCCAGTCAAGCGCAGCGGATTGCCAGGTCACGGTTTCGGTCTCGTCCACCCCATCCTGATAGTGTGCGGCCACCTCACTCGGCAATTGCGCTTTGATCGCGTCGATGGAATCCGAGTCAGTCGCGGTAATCTCCACTGGATCTATCTTGGTGAACACATGATCGGTGACGGCACCGGTGTGAATGTACTTGAACGTCGGCAGAGAGGCGAGCGCCTTGCCATCGAAATCGAACAAAGCTTGGTTATCGACACCTGAGCCGCCCCAGTACAGGCCGGCGTCATTGGGATCGTATTCGCCGGCCGCTTCAGTGGCCCAGCCGCCACCGTACTTGTTCCACGTATCCACCAGTTCGGCGTTATCCTTGCCGCCGGTGCCCACGGGCACCCATGCGGGCTCCCAGTAGAACACACCCAGTCCGTCGTTTTCGCCATCGCCATCATTGTCGCCGATATTGTTCACGGCCTCGGCGACCGCGCGAATCTCATCGGCCTGGCCTTGCGGGCTGATGTCGTATTTCTTGAGGTTATCGGCGGTTACTTTACTGGGCACTGTGTTGGAATCGTCGTCGCCATCATCCAAGGTGTATGCCCACGACGTTTCCGCCACCATCACATCTTTCTTATAAGTGGAGGCCACGTTCTTGAGCACGCTGGTGAGGTTTTCGGTGGTGCCATGCCAGAACGGGTAGTAGGAGCTGGCGAACACATCGTAATCCACATTGTGGTTGCTCAACTGTTTGGCGTAAGTGGCGTAGGTGCCGGCTTTCTCCGGGTTGGTGAAATGAATGACGACCTTGGCTTCGGGGAGCACTTCGCGTATGGCTTTGGAACCTGCGGAGAATACTTTGGACATGCAGTCCCAGCCGGAGATGCCGGCGATTTTCGCAGTGGTTTCGTTGCCGACCTGCACCATGCCGACGTCCACGCCGGCTTGTTTGAACGTGGTCAGAGTCTGCTTGGTGTAGTCGTATACGGTGTCGGCGGTTTTGTCCGCGTCGCCTTCAAAGGATTTCCACGCCTTGGGCACCTGCTGCTTGCTGGGGTCGGCCCAGAAATCGGAGTAATGGAAGTCGACCAGCACTTTCAGCCCTGCTGCCGTGGCTCGCTTGGCCATGGTCAGTGCGCGATCGGCGTTGACGTTGCCGCCGCCATATCCTTGGCCGTCTGCGGTGAACGGATCGTTCCACACACGCAGACGCACATAGTTCACGCCGGATTCCTTGAGCAACGTGAACAAATCCTCGACCTCGCCATTGGCGTTCTTGAACGTGACGCCGCTTTCTTCCAGCGAGAGCATGGATGAGACGTCCATACCGCCGATGAAATCGGCGCTTAAGCCTTGGATGGCCTTGACCGAGACGTCGGCTTTAACTGGTTCTTCTTCGGCGGCGTTTACAGTGAACGTGCCTCCTGCGCAGAGCATTATGGCGGCCACGCCGGATGCCATAATGCGAGTAAGCGCGGTATTTCGGCGCATGCTTTTTCTCCTTTGAATGGTGAACGCTCAGAACGAACGCCCAGTGATGCTTGGCGCTTCCTTTCCTTATGCGCCACGCGGTACAGCTGTGTACCACGCAATCGTCACCTTAGCACTTTATGCCGTGTTGGTCAACCGGTGTATCAACGCCTCGTACGGCCCAGTACAGCAACACCAGCATTACAGCAATGTCGTTCAGCGTGTGGAGGCGCGGGCGATGACCTGGGATTCGGTGGTGAGCAGTTCGGACTTGGTGATGCTGCCGTCGATGCGTCCGAGGATGCGATTCACTGCCGTGGGAGCCGTCCAGTCAAGGCGGGAATCCATGGTGGTCAGCGGAATCTGCAGGTAGGGGGCTTCCTCGTTGTTGTCGAAGCCGATGACCTGCACCTGCACGGGCACCTCATAACCAGCGGTGCGCAGAGCGGTCAATGCGCCGATGGCCAACTGATCGTTCAAGGCAATCACACCGTCGAATGGCACGCCGGAATCAATGAGCCGCTGGGTCACACGGGCACCGGCTCCGATGGTCCAATCCTGATCGGTGTTGCCAATCAGCTGCGGATCCAAGGAGAGCCCACGCCTACGGGTCTCTTCGATGATGCCGCGCAGACGCAGCTGCGCGTTGCCTTCTACGGCATTCAGCAATGCATCTTCGTCGTAAACGTCACGGGCACCGATCACTGCAAGTCTGGTGGAACCGCGGTCATACAGGTAGCCTGCGGCCATGGCGGCTGCGGATACATCGTCTGGGGTCACGTGATCCACAATGCCCCACGTGGTACGCGCGCCAACGATGACCAGCGGAAAATCAACCTTCAGATCATCGGGCGAAATGTTTTCCACCTCGCTCATGGAAAGGATCATGCCATCGGACACCGTGGAGTTGAACTTCTTCAGCAGATCGCGCGCGCCTTTCGCGGAGCCTTCCGCATACGTGGTGACGTATACGGAATAGTCGCGCTGACGGGCGGCCTCGATGGTGCGGTTGGCGAGCTCGGCCAGATATGGCGGAATCAGCGAAGGCACGGCGAGGGTGATGAAGCCGGTGTGATCGCGGTTGAGGTTGCGGGCGGCCACGTTGACTCGGTAGTCGAGGTCCTTAATGACCGACTCGACCTTGGCACGGGTCTCATCTGTCATACGCCCGGAGCCATTGATCACGTTCGACGCAGTTTTGAGCGATACACCGGCGGCCTGAGCGACATCGCGTAGCGTCACTCGACGCTTGGCTGTTTTCTCGTCGCTCATGCCGCACTCCTCTATCCGGACAACATTGCCATTCTAGCGCGGTTTAGCAGGACGTTTTAGCGATAAGAATGGCGTTGCGGTTCAGCGTATATCCAACGGCGTCAGTCTCGCAACGGTGGGCGATGATGGGATCACCTTCCACACCGTTGATGGCGACGGGCTGGTTTGAGCGGTTGAGGTAGAAATCGAAGCGGGTGGAGCCGTCTGCGGATCGGCGGATGGTGTGCAGGATGCGGGGATCTGTGGTGGGATAGGTTGGAGTTTGACCACTCTCAGTCGGCTGCGCCGACAACTCCTGCCATCGGGAGCCAAGTGCTTTGAGCAACTGGGCAATGTCGTGACGGTTGAGGTCGCAGCCCACGTAGATGGCGGTACCGTTGCCATAGGGGCGGCTGGTGATGGCGGGGGTGCGCTCCAGCTCCCAGTCGGCGGCGGACTTACCTGCGTAAGAGGCAAGCACTGTGGTGTCTGCGGCTACGGAAGTCACGTCGTTCTGCCACAGGCGGGTCGTCAGACCATTGGACAGGCTGATTTCGCTGGGCTCGCCTTCGGCTTCTTCACCGAGGATGTTGAATTCTTCGGAGCGGATGCCGAGCATGTCGCGTAGGAGCCCGTTGCCGGCGCCGGGGTAGCCGCCGAGGCCGATGTGGAAGTGCTCGTCGATCAGGCCGGCGGCATAGCCGACGATGACGGTTCCGCCGGCCTTCGCGAAGTCGGCGATACGGAGAACGTCTTCGTCGGACAGGCTGAGCACGGTGGGCAGCACGATGGTTTTGTAGCCGGTCCAGTCGTAGGCGAGCGGCACCACGTCCGCGCGCAGCCCGGCATCCAGGAAGCCGCGGTACCAGTCGCGCACGTCGTGCCAGTGGTTGAGTTTCATGCTGGGCAGGGTTTCGGAGCGTGTGGCCCATTCGGATTCCGCGCTGAACAGGATCGCCGTGCCGGCACGCTCGAGCTCAGTGCCCTGCAGCCCGGCGTCGGAGAGGGTCTTCAGCGCCTTACCGAGCTCGCATACGCCGCGGAAGACCTTGGAATCGGCACCCGCGTGGGGCAGCATGGCGGAGTGGAACGCCTCGGCGCCCGACTTGGATTGCCGCCATTGGAAAAAGCAGATGGCGTCGGCGCCCATGGCCACGTGGGCCAGGGAGTCGCGCATGAGTTCGCCGGCCCGTTTGCGTGTGTTCAGCGGCTTCCACTGCACGGCTGAGGTGGAGTGCTCCATCACGTACCACGGCTTGCCCAGCGCGAGGGAGTCCATGAGCGCGTCCGAGCAGGCGAGTTCGTCCAGGTGGGATTCGCCCTCATGGAAGTAGTGATCGTTGGACACGAAGTCCACCTCATCCGCCCATTTGGCGTAGTTCATGACGCACTGGTCGGTGGAGACCATGAAGTTCGTGGTGAACGGCTTGTCGGGGCAGATCTGCTCGATGGCGTCGCGTTCGGCTTTGTAGAAGTCGAGCAGCATGTCGTTGCCGAACCGCTCGTAATCCAACTGCTGCGACGGGTTGACCATGGCGTCGCCGCCCATGTGACGTGGCAGCAGCACCTCGTCGAAACTGTTCACGTGCTGCGACCAGAAGGCCGTGCCCCACGCCTCGTTCAACGCGTCGATGGTACCGTACTTGGCCTCGCACCACGTGCGGAACGCGGCCAAGGCGTTGTCGGAGTAGTCGTAGCGGTTGTTCCAGCCGTATTCGTTGCCCATGTGCCAGGCGGTCACATACGGGTTGTCCTTGTAGTGTTCGGCAAGTCTGCGGCACAGGCGCAGCGCGTATTCCTTGAACACCGGGCTTGTTGGCTGCCACGACTGGCGTGAGCCCGCGTTGACGGTATGACCATACCGGTCTACCGGCAGCACCTCTGGATGGGATTCGTACAGCCACAGCGGCGCGGCGGCTGTGGCGGAGGCCAAGTCCACGGCGATGCCGGCTCTGCCGAGCCTGTCGATCACATGGTCGAGCCACTCGAACGTGAACGCGCCCTCGACCGGCTCGATCTTGTCCCAGCTGAAAATTGCCAGCGATACGACGTTCACGCCGGCCTCACCCATGAGACGGATATCCTCGTCCAGCGTCTCCTCGGGCCACTGGTCCGGGTTGTAGTCGCCGCCGAACGCGATGCCGCGGCCGGATTCCGTCAGCAGGGACGGCCACCTAAATGCTCTATGAGTAGTCATATTAATCAAATCCTTTATTGTATCGGTTTGCGGGAAGTGCTGTGCTTGCAGGTTGTGAACACCAGAGAGGCCGCCCCCGCTGGCGGGGCTGTCAGCGAAGCTGACTGGGGGTGGTCGCCAGTCGAATCCCCATATGACCACCCTCAGTCCGCTCCGCGGCCAGCTCCCGTCAGAGGGAGCCAGAGGTTACTCCTTGACGGCGCCTGCGGCGAGGCCTGACTGCCAGTACTTCTGCAGGCACAGGAACGCAATCACCAGAGGGATGATCGTGATCAGCGAACCGGTAATCACGAGGTTTTGGATAGCTTGACCGCCTGCGGTTGAAGCCTGGTCCTTCCACTGGTTCAGACCGATCGTCAACGGGTACCAGTTGGAATCCTTCAACATGATCAACGGCAGGAAGTAGTTGTTCCACGTCGCTACAATGGCGAACAATGCAGTGGTCACGATGCCGGGTGCCAACAGCGGCAGGGAAATCTGGAAGAAGGTGCGGAACTCGCCGGCACCATCCACGCGCGCGGCTTCAAGCAGCTCATCCGGCACGGCCTGATCGGAGAAGATCCACATCAGATACAGACCGAACGTGGATACCAAACTCGGGATAATCATCGACCACGGGGTGTTCGTGAGGCCCATCTTGGCGAACAGCAGGAACTGCGGCACGGCCAGCGCGATACCCGGCACCGAAATGGCGCCGATGATGATCACGAAGCACAGCTTACGGCCGGGGAAGCGGAACTTGGCCAGCGCATAGCCGCCCATGATGGCCAGCAAGGTGGCACCGCCGGCGCCGACCACCACATACAGAATCGTGTTGACGAACCAGCGGCCGAAGATACCGTCCTGATAGGTGAACACCGTGGCGATGTTGTCGAACAGGGCGAACGTTTTGCCGAAACCGAGGCCGAACGTCGAAGTGAAGTCGGACTGGGTCTTGGTGGCGTTAATCATCAGGTAGACAAACGGGAAGAGGCAGTAGACCGCGAAAATCGCGCACACGATGGTCAGGGCCATCGAGCGGGTCGGGTTCGCCGGGTTGGAGAAACCGGTTTTGGCGGCGCGCTTGCGCTCGGCCTTCTCGTCGGCGTCGATGCGCTTCTGACGCTCCTTCTCGGCCTTCTTGGCGGCCTTTTCCTGAGCCTTGAGATCGGCCAGGGTCATGGTTGTTGTTGAAGTCATGGTTGCAGTGCTCATAATTACTTCATCTGCTCCTTCATACTCTTAAGCTGGACGACATACGCAATGGCCATGGTGATGATGGCCATCACGATGGCCAGAGCTGCGGCATAGTTGCTCTGATTGCCGGTGAAGCTCAGGTTGTAGGCGTACATGTTCGGCGTGTAGTACGTGGTGATCGCGTTGCCCGGAACCATGTTCTGCAAAATGCTCGGCTCGTTGAACAGCTGGAAGCTACCGATGATCGAGAAGATCACCGTGATGGCCAGCGAGCCCTTCAGCTCCGGCAGCTTGATCTTCTTAACAATCTGCCACTCCGAAGCGCCGTCGATGGAGGCGGCCTCATACAAGCTGTGTGGAATGGTGCTTAGGGAGCTGTAAAAAATCAGCATGTTGTAGCCGGCATATTCCCACGTGTTGATGTTCGCGATGGATGCAAGCAGCACGTCGGGGTTGAGCACATCGATGTTGGTGCCGAGGAAGTCGTTGAGGGAGCCGACCAGACCGTATTTGGCGCCATACACGAAACCCCAAATCATGGTGGAGACCACTGCGGGCACCGCATAGGGCAGGAATGTGGAGATGCGGAAGAACTTGGTGCCATGCAGCTTCATCGAATCCAAAGCGAGGGCCATGGCTGCGGCCAGAAACAGCATGATCGGCACCTGGAATACGGTGAAGATAGTGACGCGGCCCACCGAGCTCCAGAACTGCGGATCCTGAATCAGTCGGGCGTAGTTCTCGAAGCCGACGAACTTGGTGCCGCCGACCATCTGCTTCTTGAAGAAGGAGATGTAAATGGCGTACACAATTGGGATGATGAACACGAAGACGAACACCACGGCGAACGGCCACATGAACTTCCAGCCGCGCCAGTCGGCCTTGTGCTTGTTGACGCGGGCCTCGGCCGTGTGCAGATCCGCCTCCTCAGGCAGGATTCCCACCGTTGGCTGCGGGGCTGCGGCCATTGTTTGATCGGACATAATCGATTGCTTTCTTGGAATACGGATTGCTGTGCTACGCCCGCTACCAGGGGGTCGCTCGATTGGAGCGGTCACGTCAGGCGAGGGCACGGGAAAGCGGGGACACTGGGGAGCATCCCCGCTTTGGGAGATCGGGCGGCTAGGCGGAAGGAGAGTGGCCTAGCCGCAGGTTTTGATTGTTGGTCAGTGCCGGATGTACCGGCAATAGATCGGTTGCGTCACTTGACGGTGACGTTGTAGCCCTGCTGCTTGCCTTGCTCGGCGAGCTTGTTGGCATAGTTTTCAAGCGCCTTCTCCAGGGTGATGTCGCCGGAGTAGGCCTTGGAGACTTCGTCGCCGTAAGCGGTCTGGGCGTACGGGTTGTACGGCAGGTACTGGAACTTCTCGGTCGGGCGCTGAGCCGCGGCGGAAAGGACTTCGTTGACGTTCTGACCGCCGAAGTAGTCGTTGGTCTTCGTGTTGGACTCGGTGGTCGGGTCGGCGTAGGAGTCGGACCGGAGGATCTTCTTCAGGGACGGGAAGGTACCGGTGTCGGCCATGGTCTGAGCGCCCTCGCCATGAGTCATGTACTCAACGAGCTTGTAGGCAGCGGCCTGGTTCTTGGACTGCGAGGTGACGGCAAGTGCAGAGCCACCGTCTTCGGCGGAGACTTCCTTGCCTTCCTCCCACTGCGGCAGCTGGGCGACGCGCCAGTTGCCGGCCTGATCGGGGGCGCCGGTCATGAGGTTGATCGGCATCCAAGCGCCGATGGTCAGGGAGGCGAGGGTGCCATCGTTGAGCTCGCGGTTCCAATCGTCGGACCAGTTCGGGGTCTTGGCGTCCACGAGGTCTTCGTCGATGAGCTTCTGGACGAATTGGATATAGCGCTGCATGCCCTCGTCCTTGGTCATGTTGATGGTGATGTTCTCGCCATCGACCTTCCACGGCTGGGCACCGGCCTGCCAGATCTGGGCGGTGAACGGCTGATAGTCGTTGGAGGTACCGGCCAGATTGGTGATGTAGGAGCCGGTGGCACGGATCTTCTTGGCGGCCTCGTAGTAGTCGTTCCAGGTCTTGATGGACTCGCCGTCCACGCCGGCCTTGTCGAACACTGCCTTGTTGTAGAAGAACATTTCGGGGCCGGAATCAATCGGCAGAGCGTACGGCTTGTTGTTGTACTGGAGCTTGTTCCACGGGCCGGCGGCGAAGTCGTCGGCGAGTTTGTCGGCGCCGAATTCGCTCAGGTCCACGAGGCCATCGGTGACGGCGAACTGGGTGACGGTCGGATCTTCGAGCATCACGACGTCAGGGGCGCCGTTGCCTGCGGCGATGGCGTTGGAGAGCGCGGTGGAGGTCTTCTCGGCGGTGCCGGTGTTGTTGAACTTGACGGTGATGCCGGGGTTGGCCTTCTCGAAGTCAGCGAGGATTTCCTTCATCGAGTTGCCGGAATCCCAGCCCCAGAACACGAGTTCGGCCTTGTCAGCGTCACCCTTGTTGGCGCCGTTGTCGTTGCTGCTGCCGCAGGCGGCGAGACCGACGAGCGTGGCCACGGCTGCCGTTGCCGCGATGACCTTCTTGGTGTTGCGCATGTTATCTCCTTCTGGACCATTGGAGTTGACTTGCGGGTGGTTGGCTTTCTTCCGACTGGCTTCCGGTTTTCGTCCGGTTACTTCTCGGTTATCTTCCGGCTGTCTTTGGCTGCCTTCCGATTGTTGACGACTGCCTTCCGATTGCCAAAAACGAATCGACTGCTGCGTTGGATTTCAATTCGTTTGGCCGCTTGCGAAGTCTCCTCTGGCCACCTTTCCTTGGGGTGTTTTCTTTGGTACACCCGTGTACCAATACCTAAGATGATACACCTGTGTACCAATTTGTCAAATCACCCGACACGCCTGATTTTTTTCGCCTTTTCCATGCTTTCCACGTGAGCAAATCTCCAGTCGAACAGCGACTTGTCTCAGAGGCTCTTCATCCCCTCCCCCAACGTGAGTAGGTCCCGACTCTCAGCACACCACCAAATAACGCGCAGCATGCTCGTGAGTCCCCAACACCCACACACCACGGCGCGATTCCACCACTCAGCCGCCTCACCAGTGCCCACATTTGTAGATATTCAACGCCATATGACAAGAATCTGACTAGTATGAACAGGCACCCCCCATAGCTGTATTGAGAGGAAAAGCACATGGCGGGCCTGTTTCAAGCTGCTTCCAAGCAGCGCAATCCCTTGGGAACAACCATACGTACTCACGGATCGGGCAAATATACGTTCGGTCTGGCCTTAAGCGCCGGTCAATATCCGCGGTCTGCTTGCCTTTTCCTATCAGCTCCTCGCGGTATGCGGCATCTTCCTGACCAATGTCATCAACTACATCATCGCCTCCTACGGTTCCAGAAGCTGGGATGTCAACGCCGGTTGGCGTTGGATGCTGAGGCTGGGTGCGATTCCGGCCGCCGCGTTCCTGCTCTCCATGGTGCGAGCACCGGAAAGCCCACGATTCCTCATTCAAGCCGGCAAAACCGAAGAGGGATTCGCGGTGCTCGAGCACATCATCGGCACCGAACAGGCACGCCTTCGCACTGACGACATCCATGCATCGGTCAAACTCGAAACCGAAATGTCGCATGAATTTCACGACCTGTTCCGCCCAGGGCTGCAGAAGGCGCTCATCATCGGCACTTTGATCAAGGCGTGAATGCTGCGTTGCGTTACTGCATTGCCATGTTGCCATGTTGCCGCGTTATTGCATCGCTACGTTGTCACGTTGTCGCGTTATTGCATCGCTACGTTGCCACGTTGCCACATCACATTGCATTGCCGCATTGCTGCGTTGCCGCATCACATATCGCAACACAAACGCAGCAACGCAATGACGACCGGAGATGGCATCGCCGCCACCCGCGAGGAACCGCAGTGCAACGCGGTAACGTAACGCAATGCGATGTAATTCCCGCGTAGTTACAGGCAGTTACAGATTGAGTACCGCATCAGCAATGCGCATGGCGGATTCGCGGTGGGAGACCAGCACCACAGCCGCGCCGCGCTCCTTGTCTGCATGCTGCTCACCCACGGCCATAGCGTGAATGGAACGTAGAATAATAGCCTCGTTCAAAGCATCCAAACGGCTGGTCGGCTCGTCGAAAAGCACCAGATCAGCATTGCGCAGGAACACACGAGCCAAACCGATACGCTGGCGTTCACCTTCGGATAGACGGTCGCCCAACTCGCCTACCTGAGTATCAAGGCCATCGGGCAGGGAATCAATGAGATCAAGCACGGAGGCCTTGGCGAGAGCCTGACGCAAACGAGCGTCGAGACCGTCAGATGCTGCCACCTGAACGGCATCGCCCTCTGCCGATTGCGCCGCCAACCGCTGCTGTCGGGAATCAACGGTCTTGGCACCCACTTCCCCATTGCCTGCAACATTTGCAGCTTCAACCTCGGACTCAGGCAAAGCAATCAGCAGATTGTCTCGGATAGAGCCATCAAACAGGTGGGTTTCCTGGCTCATCATGGCCTGAATACGTCGGCGAGCATGCACATCGACCTCGGGCAACGGCGTGCCGGACAACGTCACCTGACCGCGCTGCGGATCCCAGTAGCGCAGCAGCAGCTTGAGCATGGTGGACTTGCCTCGGCCGGACGGCCCCTGGATACCCAGCACGCCATGCTGCGGCACGTCAAGCGAGAAGTCGGACAGGACTTCGCGCTCCCCCGCATATGCAAAGGTGACGTCATCAAGACGCATGCCCATATACTCCTGCGGCACAACAGTGCCGTTCTCGGTCACAGCGGGCACCTCGTCCATCAGTCCGAACAGTCGGCTAGCGGACGCGAAGGTCTGAGTCAGGTTAGCGGGCAAGGCGGCGAGCGCCAAAGTCGGTCCGAACGAGCCGGCGAACAGCACGAAGGCGGCAATCAGAGCCGGAATGCTCTGCGGGTTCGCGCCGGCACAGGCAATAGCCACGGCGACCGAAGCCGCTGTGAGCACAGCCACCAAGAGTCCGCTGATTCCGGTGAAACGGCCGTTGACCTTGCTGAGTTTGGCGTGATCCTTCCACAACGCATGGGTACGGTCCTCGATGGCCTGCGCACGTTCCTCGCCGCGACCAAATCGGATGATTTCGTCCAGGCCGCGCATGTCATCGAGTATCACATCGTCGAGTTCTCCGGCAGCGCCACGGATGGCAGGGCCAAGGTTACGTACGCCGGTGGCAAAGAATCGCGGCACAAGGATGCCGATAACCAGGTGGGCGGCAATCAACGCCAGCGCCATCCATGGGCTTAGGGTGGCGGCCACAATCGTGTAGATGATGGTGGAGGTTACCGCGATGGCCACCGGACTGATGGTGTGGGCAAAGAAGATCTCAAGCAGTTCCACATCGGTGGTCAGCATGGCGATAAGGTTGCCCTTACCTTTGCCCGCGAGCTTGGCCGGCGCCAGTCTGCGCAACGCGGCGAACGCCTTGGAACGGAAGAGTGCGAGCAGATGGAATGCCACATTGTGGTTCAGATATTGTTCAATGTATCGGGTGATGCCACGCAGAAGAGCACAGATAATCATCATGATGACGGCGGGCGCAACACCCATGCCCCACACCGGATTACCGGTAAGTGCAAATGCCGCGATAATGCCGAACACGGGCAGGAAAGTGGCCGAAAGATGGCCGATGGTGCCGGCGGTGGAGGCCGCTGCCATCAGTCCTGCCAGAGGTCGGGCTTCCTTAAGCAGTCGCCTGATCACTTGGAATGTGCTCATTTTGGAAGACGAATCGCTATTTGCAACACCAGCCGGAGTCTCAGCCGAGGCCTGCTCACTCCCGCCAACGGAAGCCGTCGGCAAAGCTGACTGCAGGCGGTCAACCGTCATACCCGCCTCTGCGCTTACGCGCGCTGCGCCACCCTCAGTCCGACTGTCGTCGGACAGCTCCTGCTTGCGGGAACCAACCTGCAGCACACGCCGAGCATGGCCTTCTCCGAAGTTCTCAATATCTGCCTGCGTGGTAAACAGCTTGGCGTAGACGCCGTCCGCCGTCATCAGCTCGGTATGGGTGCCCCTCTCAACCGACTTGCCGTGTTCGAGCACCACCACTTGATCAGCGTGTTCGGCGTTGGCCATGCGATGGGTGATCATAATAACCGTCTTGCCGCGGGATTGCGCCAATTCGCGAATTGTATCCAGGATCAGCTCTTCGGATTCCATGTCAACGCTGCTGGTCGCCTCATCGAACACAAATACCGGCGAATCATGCAGGAGCGCGCGGGCGATGGCGATGCGCTGGCGTTGGCCGCCGGACAGGTTGGCGGCATCGGACTCAATCGGCATGCCCAGTCCGTTCGGCTGTGCGTGCACGAAGTCGGCAATGCGCGCCTGCTCGAGCGCGGACCACAGACGGGAGTCCACGGAATCCGGCGAATCAGGAATCTCGTCATCGGGCAAGGCCATCAGAAGATTCTCGCGCAATGCGCCCGCAAACAGATGGCTGCTGGCACCAATCACAGTGACGGCTCCGGCCAGTGTTTCGCCTGACAAATCGGATACCTCGACGCCGTTCAGCGTGAGCGAACCTCGGTAACCGGCCAGTGTACCGGCGAGCAGCGAGGCGGCCGTGGACTTGCCGGAACCGGAGATGCCAACAATGGCGGTGAACTGACCGGGCCGTGCGGCGAAGGTGATGTTGGTGAGCGCAGGAGCGACGGCGGAATTGGGGCTGGTTTCACCTTGCTTATCGGCCTTTGCGGATGCGGACTTGGAGTCGCCGTGCCCGGCATCATCATAGGAATAGCCGACGTGGTCGAAGCGGACCGTCAGACCGTCGTCAGCGGAATCGGAATCGTTGGCCGGCAGGGTCGCCGTGCCATGCTTGGGCTCCGGGGTGTCCAGCAGAGCGAAGATGCGCTTGGTGGAGGTCATGCCGTTCATCGCCACGTGGAAGAACGAGCCAAGCTGACGCATGGGAATAAAGAATTCGGCGGACAGCAGCACAATGAACAGCAGACCGGTAAGAGACAGCGGGTAGCCCACCCCGAACGGGATGAGATAGTGCAGGCCGTATGCCGCGTAGGCAAGCACACCAGGCAGATGTGAGGCCAGTGCGATTGGCGACCAGCCGGACGCACCATTGGCAAAAGCATCGCCAATATGCGCGTATTGCCATAACGCCACACCGATGCCGGCCGCAGCACCGCCGTAGGCCACTATGTCCATGGCGGTCAGCGAACGCAACTGAATCTGCAACACCCGCATGGTCATCACGCGGAAGCCTTCGGCTTTCTTGTCCATCTCGATGGCGGCGCGCTCGTCGGCGTCGAAGTTTTTCAGGGTCTCAAGGCCTTGGAGATTGTCGAGGAACGCGGCGCCCATGTCGGTGTAGCGCACCCAGTACTTTTTGAAGGCGCGGGCGGCGGTCATGGAGACGATGCCGGTCACGACGATGATGAGCGGCGCGCAGACCAGCATGACGGCAGCAGCGGGCACGTTAATCGGCGCAATGGCCACAAACAAGGTGATTGGCGCAAGAATCGCATAGAAGAGCTGCGGCAGGAACAGTTCAAAGAAGCTTTGAATCTGTTCAACACCTTCGCCGGCGGATTGCACCACATCCGAGGTCTTGATGCGGGTTTTGTAAGACGGGCCGAGTGCCACCATTTTGCGGTACAGCTTGGATCGCAAAGCCAGTTTGACCCGCTCGGCGGCTTCGGTGCCGAAGCGGGTGGCATGCGTGGTGGCCATGTACCGAACCATTATGCAGACCAGAGCAAGCAGCACGTAAATCATGACATCGCCGGCCATGGGCAGCACATCCGCGCCGTGCTGATCAGACAACGGCACGGGGCAGGCCGCGCCTTGCGAAGTGCCGCCGCATTGGAGCAGCGGCGGTGCCACAGCGGTCAGTAAGCTGTTCAGCAGCATTACCAGCGACAGCATAAAACCAATGTTGGCAAGCAGACCTACCCACATCAGGGCCACTTTGCCAGCTATGAGTTTTTTCAAGCCAGGCGCCAATTGGAACAGTCGTTTGTCGAACATGGTCCGCTTCCCCTTGCCGTGTTGTTGCGGTGTGCCCTCGTCATGTGTACCTGCGCTCCACATTCCGCGCAATCCCATTCACCTTAAGCGAACGCCCTCGCACACGCCAGACTTTTAAAGTGAGAGAGGCCACAGAATTATCGATTGCGGAGTGCGCATGCTAGACGCGCCAACCAAAAAAATATGCTTCGATATCAGGGGCTGAAGCATCCACTACACCCAATACGTGCATTTATCCGTTTCGAGGAGGCTCATTTTTGCGTTTGCCGGAGGCCTACTTCCGTTTCAAGGGGCTGATTTCGCATTTGCCGGAAGTCTATCTCCGCTTCGAGGGGCTCCTCATCCATGTAATCGGAAGTATAAACGGCTACACGTCAACGTCATTCCGCCGTTTTAGGGCCGTGTCTACTTGGGCATCAGCCCCTCGAAGTGGAAGTAGACTTCCAGATAAGGCAAAATCAGCCCCTCGAAGCCGAGAAAGCACGTTTCTACGGTGTCAGAAGCCGACGGAACGCAAAAGGGTCGTCTGCACGCAGACGACCCATATGATCAATTCGCCAATAGACGCAGCAAACGCGGCCTAGTGCTGCTTTTTGCGCGGCGACCAGTGCTTCGGCGGCGGCCGTACTTATCGGACAGGAAGCCGGAGAAGCCGGCGCCGATCACGCCGCCGATCATGATGGAGCTGATGACCAGACCCTGCAGGGCCGGGCTCAGCACGTACTTGTCCTGCAGGAAGTCGATGGCTCCCGAAATGGACACGGTCATAACCGTAGAGCAAACCGGTTAGACACGGCGTTGTATACAATCCACAAAACCAGACAGACAACTTCTCCATTGCCCACAACGCGCGCAACCTTACGCCAGCGTAATCTAACTCGTCAGAATGGCTCGGGTTGTCAACTTGCCATCATGTTTGTAAGGAATAAACGGCCGTATGCTTACCGAATACACCACGCCCGGCGAATCCATCGAGATCCGCGATGACCAAACTATCTATTCACTGCTCACCGAACGACTGGCCCGCACCGGCGCGGACACGGTAATCGCCGCCAAGAAAATCGGCCCCGGCCGCTGGCAGAACGTCACCACCGGCGAATTCCACGAGCGCGTGGTCTCAGCCGCCAAGGGCCTGATCGCGCTCGGCATCGCCAAGGGCGACGCGGTGACCATCTTTTCCTCCACCCGTCTCGAATGGGGCATTCTCGATTTCGCACTGGCCGCAGTGGGTGCGGTAAGCGTGCCGATCTATGACACCGACTCCGCCCCGCAAGCCCAGCGCATCATGAACGATTCGGCGGTCAAGCTGGCCTTTGCCGACAACCGCGAGCGCTTTGACCGGCTCGACTCGGTCAAGGACCACTGCCCTGCCTTGAAGCAGATTCTCATGATCGAGGGCAACGCGTTGGGCGCGCTCGAAGGTCTGGGCGTGGCTGTTTCGGACGAGGAACTGAACGAGCGCGTGGCCACCGTGCGCGCCGACGATCTGGCCACCATCGTCTACACTTCGGGCTCCACCGGCAACCCGAAGGGTGCCGAACTGACCCACAAGAACTTCGTGTCCATCACCATCTCCGCCTCGCAGGCGTTGCATGAAGTGGTGCTTGACGACCATCCGCGCCTGCTGCTCTTCCTGCCGCTGGCCCACTGCTTCGCGCGATTCATCCAGTACGCCTCCATCGCCTCCGATGACGGCGTGGTCGGTTATCTGCCGGACACCAAAACCCTGCTGCCGGACCTGCGTTCGTTTGAACCGACCTACCTGCTGGGCGTGCCGCGCGTGTTCGAGAAGGTATACAACGCCGCCTCGCACAAGGCCGGTGCCGGCTGGAAGGGCCGCCTGTTTGTCAAGGCCGCCGAGGCCGCGCGCGTCTGGAGCCGCAAGGAGCAGGCCGGCGAGCAGCACACGTTTGCCGAAATCGCCGAGCGCGCCAAGTACGAAACGCTCGTCTACCGCACGGTGCGCGGCGCTCTGGGCCCGAAGATCAAGTACGTGGCCTGCGGCGGCGCACCGCTGTCGCTCGATCTAGCGCATTTCTACAACGGCATCGGTCTGCCGATGATTCAGGGTTACGGCATGACCGAAACCGCCGCCCCGTTCGCCGCCACGCGCGTGACCGACAATGTGATCGGCACCGTAGGCCAGCCCGCGCCCGGCTCCTCGATTCGCATTTCCGACGAAGGCGAACTGCAGGTCAAGGGCCCGAACGTGTTCCGCGGCTACCACAATCTGCCGGAGAAGACGGCCGAGGCATTCACCGCCGACGGCTGGCTCAGGACCGGCGACTTGGCCGAGATCGATGATGAGGGCCACATCGTCATCACCGGCCGCATCAAGGACATTATTATTACCGCCGGCGGCAAGAACGTCTCCCCCATTCCGCTGGAGGAGGAGATCGCCAAGTGCCCGATCGTGGAGCACTGCGTGGTGGTGGGCGACCAGCGCCCGTTCATCGGCGCGTTGGTGACGCTCGATCCGGAGTCGCTGGCATTGTGGCTGCCCGCGCATGGACTGTCCACGGAGACGCCGGTGGACCGGCTCGCCACGAACGCGGCGGTGCGCGAGGAGATTCAGCAGTACGTGGACAAGGCGAATGCGACGGTCTCGCGCGCCGAATCCGTGCGCAAGTTCGCCGTGCTGGACACGCAGTTCACGCAGGAGAACAAGTGCCTGACACCGTCGCTGAAAGTGGTGCGCCCGGCCGTCAATCGCGTGTTCGCCGATGTGATCGACAACGAGATCTACAACGGCAAGCGGTGAGACGCGCGGTTCGTAATCCGACACAAAAAAAGGGCCTTTTGAACCGCACCCCGATTGTTGGACTGGAGTAATCCAGATTCGATGATCGGAGGTGCGGTTTCTCATGTCCAGGGATCGCAGGCGTCATTATGACGATGATTCCATGCGGGTCGTCGCCGGGGTGCCGCCCGGCCCAGGTGGGTCATGCCCGGGTCAGTTTCTTGCTCCTGAGACGCAGCACGACATCGGCGGAGTTGGCGACGCGCTTGGAATGCGTCACCACGATCACGCATTTGCCGAGCTGATGGGCGGCGTGCTGCAGCAGATGAATCACCTCGTCGGTCATCTCCGGGTCGAGGCTGCCCGTCGGCTCGTCCGCGAGGATCGCGCGGCCCGGGGCAACCAGCGCGCGGCCGACCGCCACCCGTTGACGCTGGCCGCCCGACAGGTGCATGATGTTGCGCTTGGATTCCTCACGGCTCAAACCCAGTTCCTCGAGGATCTTCATATCGGCCTTGGCGCTGACCAGCCGCAGGTTCTCTTCGGGGGTGAGGTAGTCGATCAGGTTATGGTCCTGGAACACCAGGGACACGTGCTCCCGGCGGTGCTTCGCATAGCCCGATGCGGCGATGTCCTCCCCTTCGAAGCGGACCACTCCCCGGGAGGGGGCGTCCAGGCCGGCCAGCAGCGACAGCAGCGTGCTCTTGCCGGCGCCGGACGGGCCGGTGATCGCATACATCTTCCCGGATTCGAAATCCGCGCTGACATCCGAAAGAACACGGATCTTCGCCGCGCCGTAGGCGTAATCGACATGGTCCAGTTGCAGACAGTTAGACATGATTGGTGACTCCTAACGCATAGAGGAAAGAATGGATTTCGGGGATTTGGACAGCACGGCGGCGCATGACACGGCAAGAGCCACGGCGATGACCGCGCATCCGAGCAGCAGGATGAGCATCGTCTGCTCAGGCGGCAAGGCCTCCACGTGCAACGATTCCAACGGCGCGACGCCCGAATCGCGCAACAGTCGGGAAGACACGTATCCCGACAGCATGGCGCCGGTGCCCAGCGAACACAGGGCGGCGACCGCCGCCATGAGTCCGGTTTCGATGGCGAGTTGTGCGACGATCCGCATCTTGTCGATGCCGAGGGCCAGAAGCGTGCCTATCTCATGGATGCGTGAGCGAATCCAGAAGACCAGCGCCATCGCCAGCACCAGTACGTCCGCGAGGCAGACGGACAGCAGCACCATGCGCACCAGATTACGCACCGTCTGCACGGATTGCAGGACGCCGGAGAGCCGGGCCGAATCGTCGGTGACGTCGTACTTGCCGCCGGCCATGGTCTTGGCCCGTCCAATAGCCGCGGACAGGTCCTGCGGATTATCCGACAGGCATCGGATCATGTCGATCCGGTCGTTTCCGGTCAGAGCGGAAGCTACTCGCCTACCCGAATAGATGAGGTTCTCGGAAGTGTCCGAGGGCAGGGGGCTTTGGGCCTGCACGTTGCCGGAGAAGATCCCGGCCACACGCACCGTGGCGTTGCGCCCCTCCTGCCGGAGACGGAATGTCGAGCCGACCGATAGGCCGTTCTGCATCGCGAAGTCGCGGTGGACCAGCACATTGTCGCCGTCGCCCGAGATATGGCGGCCCTGCTCCAGGCGGTACAGGCCGCTCTGGAATTCCTCGGACAATGAGGAATCGGTGGTGCCCAGCACGCTGACCTGCATGGCCAGATCGGAGTCCAATCGGGGGCCCTGCCGAGGCATGACCGGGCGCGCGCCATCCACCTGCGCCAAGGTCTTCGTCGCATAGGCGGTCTTCGTCACACCGGGGATACGCGAGAACCGGCTCGCCTCCTCGGCGCTGATGGGATTCTCGCCGGCGCTGACGGTAAACCCTATGCCCATGCCCGCGCCGATGCCGTCGGACATGGTACGCAGGGCCGTCGAGACTCCGACCTGCGCCACCAGGCTCGTGAAGACCATCAGCATCAGCAGACCGATGATGCCGCTGCGTACCGGCTTGCGTACGATCGCCAACGTGGCACGCTTCCACACATTCATGCTCATCATCGAATCTCCGACAGGTCTCGCGGCGATTTGCGCAGCATCGGCATGCACGCCACCGCGACGCACACCAGCATCACCGCCAACAGGCCGAGCGCCACGTACAGCATGGCGGTCCCGTCGACCGACACCGTGAGCGAATCCAGGGTGCGCACCGACATGCTGGATTCAAGGTCGCCGCCGACCTGCCCCATGCTGCTCAGCTCCTTCGCCGCGGAGGCGTTCACGGAATGGAGCGCCGTGGTGCCGAGCCATTGGGCCATTCCCTGCGCGCACAGCCAGCCGAGGGCAAGGGACGGCAGACCGATCAGCACCATCTCGGTGAGGTATTGGGCGACCAGGGAGGGCTTGCCGACGCCAAGGGACACCAGTATGCCCATCTCCTGACGGCGGTCGTTCATCCACAGCAGCAGCATGAGACTGAGCACGAGCACCGCCGAGACGGTCACGCCGATCAGGGCGCCGCGCATCATGGAGCGCACGCCGCGGGCGGCATGCAGCATGCTCGACGAATACTGGTCGTTGCGTGTGATCTGATAGTTGTTCCAATCCACCGGGAGTTTCTTCGCGGCATCCATGGTCTTCTCCACGTCAACGCCCTTGGACAGCACGAAGGTGGCGTCCTGGTATATTTCCTTGCCGTCCTTGTACTGGTACAGGTCGCGTGTGGTATCCAGATCGGTGTAGATGGTGTTGGCGGTGAGTTCCGCTCGGCTGGATACCTTTCTGGCGCTGTCGCCCTTGAATATGCCCACGATGGTGGTCTTGACGGTCGCCGTCGAATGTGATTCGTTGTCGGCGTCGTAGGCGTTGGCCTTGAGCGTGAGCGTGTCTCCGACTTTGAGCCCGTTGGCTTTGGCGAGATCCTCATGGATCATCGACGTGTACTTGTCGGAGGCCTTCAGATGCCGTCCTTCGGCCATGCCGAGCGTGCGCGACGTGAACACGTTGAGTTTCGACGAATCATTCGTGCCTATGACGTTGGCGGCGTTGCCGAATTGCTGCTCCTTGGTCGCATCGTAATCATCGCCGCCGGGGACCTTCGCCACATTCGCCCCCACGAGATCGGCGGTGGCGTTCTGACGGACCATATACGAATCGACCCCGGGCAGTTGGGCGATCCTGCGCACGTCGGCGGGACGCACCATGCCGCCTCCGCGAGGCGTGAGCATGCTGCCCTGCAGGTTGCTGGACAGCACGAATCCACCGACCGCTTCCTTCTCGATTCGTCCGGCGGCCTGTTGAGCCGCCCGAGAAACCGCGATCGTGGATAGCATGCTCGCCGTTATGATGGTCAGTATTATGAGGAGCACTATGGTTCGCACTCGTTTTCTGAGCACATAGCGCACCGACCGTGCAACGAACGTCATCAATACCTCCTGTGGGCCTTGGGCTTTTCGCCCAAAATGCGAAACATGCCGCGTTTCGCCGGTTAGTTAGCCGCGACAATACATGACGCACCTCAAGATACGGGAAGAGATACGCCTTGGGCGAAAAACGGAACAGCGGCAAATGTCGTTTATTCTGGATTTTGGTCCATCTCGGGCCGCGTCGATGCGTCGGCCCGAGAGGAATCAGCGCTCGCGCCTCACCTTCGAGGCGGCGAACACGAGGAGCGGCAGAGCGGCGAACGCATAGTTCTCGCATTGGATGTACAGGTATGCGACCAGGACGAGCCAGCAGATAACAGTCTTGCTCCAAACACCATGCTCGGCAGCTGCCGTATCGAAGACACGCGTCATGGAAACTATGGAAGCGATGGCCAGCAGAATCAGGCCGATCAGCCCGTATTCGGCGATGACGCTGGTATACGCGCACATCGTCCACACCGTGTCCGCGTTCACGCCGGCCGCGAATCCCGTGACCATGCCGCCGTTCATGCCAAGACCGTCCAGCAGCCGTCCGGCTTTGGCCGCGCCGGCCCACACCGCATTGATGATGTTGCCCGCGCCATAACCGGTGAGCAGCGTCCACGGATGGGTGAGCAATCCGCATATCGGATCGAGGCTTTGGTAGATCCGCGCGAAGAACGATCCGTCTCCCTCGGCCCCGTTTTCCGCGATGGCGGAGAGTCTGGAATCCGCCAGCACACCCAGCAGGCCCAGTGCGCATGCGCCGAGAATCTGCAGCATACCCCGGACGCGGCGTGCGCCGTCATGCCAATCGGTGCACGCCACAAGGGCGATCAGCAACGCCACGACGGAATCGATGACGATTCTGGTGCCGGCTTGCATGAGCACCGCGCCGACGGCATACGTGACGATGAGGTCACGCAGCCGTTTGGCGTAGATGCGGTCGCGCCCGCGCATGAGCCACATGAGCGGAAGCAGTATGCCGAACAGGTGCATGCCGATATAGCTGGGCTCGGCGAACAGGAACTGCGGACGGCCGCCGCCCCACACCGAGTTGTCGCTGATGTATTGCCGGTACATGAGGTGCGAGAAATAGTCGGTCAACGGTTTGGCGTGCAGACGGATGGACAGCCATTGCACGACGCCCACTCCGAAGGAAACCCAGTATGATGCGATGAGAATCCGCAATGGCGTACGCCACGGAATGCGTTTGATGTCGAACGCAAGGGCGATCGCACCCAAAGTGGCGAGCACGCCCAGCAATCCGGTGATGCTCATGAACGCGGCGTTGAGGTGGATGCCGAACTTCAGCCATCCCGGGATGGACAGGATTATGCAGGCCACCGGTAGGAGGAACATTGGCAGGTACCGGTTGGCTGCGATGCGCAGTTGCCGCCAATTGCATAGGCAGTACACGGCGAACAGCGCCGGACTGATTGGCGACCAGAACGGCGCGTACAGGCCAAGCGTGGTGCCGTCCACCGGAAGAAAAGCGATGGCCAGCAGCAGCCAAATGACGTTGCGTTCCTGCGATGTCAGAAATCGCAGGAACGACCGGTATTGCGGTCGGCCATGATGGTTGCCCGCGTCGATGGTGTCGTTGCGTACGCATGCCTGGTTCATGTGATTCTCCCTCCCCGTCAACCTTACTCGTTCATCATGATGCGCGGACGGGGCATGCTTTCCCCGCTGAAAGTGCAATGGCCCGAACATTGACAAGGTCACACCGAATATCCCCATCATTGGCACATTGTGCGATCTCGTCGCGGCTGGCTGACGAAATAATGTTGGCCGACCGGTTACATTGGTTCGGTACAGTGGCGGCATTATCGGCCACTGAATCAAGCGATTCGCGGCAGAACGACGAAAACAACACTTGGGCGAAAAGAGGCAGGCATGACTACGAATCGACCGCTCATTGCGGTGACTCCGCTGATGGATTACGGGCGCGATAGTCTGTGGATGCTGCCCGGATATATGGAGGCGATAATGCGGGCCGGCGGTACGCCCGTCATGTTGCCGCTGACCGATGACACCGACATTCTTGCGCAATGCGCCGAACGGTTTGACGCGTTTCTGTTTACGGGCGGGCCGGATGTGGGACCGATGGTTGGTGCAGCGGCCTCCGCCACCGGCCGTAGCGAGGTGCTCTCTCCTGAGCGCGACCGAATGGAATCGATTCTGCTGCCAGCTGTAATGGCTTGGGACAAGCCGATTCTGGGCATCTGCCGTGGCATTCAGTTCATCAACGCAGCGCTGCGCGGCACGTTGTGGCAGGATCTGCCAAGCCAGCATCCGAGCGATATCGAACACCATATGAATCCGCCGTACGATGCGTTCGGACATAACGTTTCCTTGGTGCCCGGCACTCCCCTGGCTTCATTGTTCGCAGGGCAGACTGAGATTGCGGTGAATAGCTATCACCATCAGGCGGTTCGTGAGCCTGCTGCTGGACTCGAGGTCATGGCCGTCGCGCCCGACGGCGTGATCGAGGCCCTGTACCGGCCGGCAAGCCACTTCCTGTGGGCCGTGCAGTGGCATCCCGAGTTTCTCTACAAGGTAGATCCACGCTCGCAGGCGATTTTTGATGCGTTTGTGGGGAGTTGCCGATAACAGCAAAAGGGGCTGCTCCGGTTTCCCGGAACAGCCCCTTTTCAGCGGTAGCAGTCAGCAGACTGATTTAGTCATCAGTGCTGGCTTGCCAGCGCTGATTGGCGCGTGCGGAGACCGCCGTCCGAAGGCGAAGGCGTACGAAGGTACGTCGAACCTGAGGAAAGGCGGTATACGCTCCGCCAATCAGTGCTGGTTGTTGAGACGGTGGTACATCTCGGACAGCTCCAGTTCCTTCTCGAACTGGCGAGCGGTGGTGTTCTCGTCGATGACGGCGAGCTCAACACCGGCGATGCGGGCGAAGTCTTCCCAAGCCTCACGACCAACGGAGGTGGTCATGCAGGTGTGGTGAGAACCACCGGCGGTGATCCAGCACTCAACAGCGGTCTTCAGGCTCGGCTTCGGCTCCCAGACGGCGCGGGCGCACGGAAGCTCCTTGAGGGAGCCCTGCGGCTCAACGACGTCGACAACGTCCATGAGCAGGCGGAAGCGTTCGCGAACGTCGGACATGGAGACCACGACGGCGTCCTTGGCGGGCTTGCCGGAGAAGACCAGGCGGACCGGGTCGGCCTTGCCGCCGATGCCCAGCGGGTGGATCTCCAGCTTCGGCTTGGCGATGGTGCCGATGGACGGGGAAACCTCGAGCATGTGGGAGCCCATGTCGAGCTCGTCACCCTCGGTGAAGTTGTAGGAGTAGTCCTCCATGAGGGAGGCGCCACCCTCAAGGCCGTAGCCCATGACGGCACCGATGCGCACGAGGACGGCGGTCTTCCAGTCGCCTTCAGCGGAGAAGCCCCAGCCGTACTCGGACGGGAAGCGCTGCGGGCCAACGCCCGGCAGCTGCGGCAGAGCGCCGAGGTCCTCGAAGTTGTCGACGCCGGCGGTGCAGCCGTTGGCGCGCATCATGTTGACCATCGCGGCCTCTTCCTTGGCGGCGATGAACAGGGAGTCGTACTTGGCGTCCAGCAGAGCCGGGTCGACGTCGTACTTGGCCTTGTAGTCCTCGATGATCTCCTTGACCTGGTCGTCCTTGACGGCGTCGTACGCAGCGACGAGCTCGTTGACGGCCCAAGTGTTGATGGAGGCGCCGAACACGCGCTCAGCCTCGGTCTTGTCGCCCTCGGTGACGGCGACGTTACGCATGTTGTCGCCCCAGCGCATGACCTTCATGTTGTTGGAGGCATCCCAGCCGGCGCAGGCGCGGGCCCAGGTGCCGAGCTTCTCGGCGACCTCGGGATCGGTGTAGTGGCCGACGACAACCTTGCGCTTGATGCCGAGGCGGGAGACGATGTAACCGAACTCACGGTCGCCGTGGGCGGCCTGGTTCAGGTTCATGAAGTCCATGTCGATGGTCTCCCACGGGATTTCCTTGTGGTGCTGGGTGGCCAGCTGCAGCAGCGGCTTGGTCAGCACTTCGAGGCCGCGAATCCACATCTTGGCCGGGGAGAAGGTGTGGCACCAGGTGATGACGCCGATGACGTTCGGGTTGGCGGAAGCCTCGACCATGAACTCCTTGACACCGTCGGAGGACTTCAGGGTGGGCTTGAGGACGATCTTGGCCGGAATCTTGCCGGTGTTGTTCAGGTAGTCGACCATTTCAGCGGAGTGAATGGCGACCTGGCGCAGGGCTTCTTCGCCGTACAGGTCCTGCGAACCAACGCCGAACCAGATTTCCTTGCCCTCGAAGGGATTTTCCATAACCATAGGGTTACTTCCTTTACTTCTTTGTTTATGGGGGTTTGTTTAAGTTTCATTCGCCGACCGAGGCTCCCCTCAGTCAGCTATCGCTGACAGCTCCCCTCAGAGAGGGGAGCCAAGACACCACCGTGCTGGCGGAGTCAGCGCTGATTTGATGTGTGTGTCCGCAAGGCGCGGAAGGCGAAGGCGTACGAAGGTACGTCGGGCCTTCCGTAACGCGGCGGACACTCCATCAAATCAGTGCTGACCGTAGACGTTCTGGTAGCGGTCGTTGAGCTTATCGATGTCGGCCTGGTCGATCTCGATGATGTCACCGAGCTGACGGGCGGCCCACATGGTGTGAGCGACTTCCTCGGTCATGGCAGCGGCCTTGACGGCGCCTTCAGCATCCTTGCCGATGGTGAAGGGGCCATGGTTCTGCATGAGGACGGCCGGGGACTTCGGGTACTTCTTGAGGGTCTCGACGACACCCTTGCCGATCGCCTCGGAGCCGATCAGACGGAACGGGCCGACCGGCACCGGGCCGCCGAACTCGTCACCCATCATCGTCAGGCCGCACGGGATGTTCTGACCAGTGGCAGCCCAAGCGGTGGCGTAGGTGGAGTGGGTGTGCACGACACCGTAGACGTCGGGCATGTTGCGGTAGATGTAGGCGTGGGAAGCGGTGTCCGAGGACGGGGCTTCGGTGCCGTCGACCACGTTGCCGTCAAGGTCGCACACGACCATGGAGGATGGGGTCAGGTACTCGTAGCGCAGGCCGGAGGGCTTGATGACGAACAGGTCGGCGGTGTGCAGACGCTGGGAAACGTTGCCTGCGGTCCACACGACCAGGTTCCACTTGATCAGCTGCTGGTGCAGGTTGGAGACGACCTCACGAACCTGCTTGACCTCGGCGCGAACCTCGGGGCCGTAATCAGCCAAAGTTGCCATTATTGGTTTTCCTTTCCACTGTGATGGATGGACGTTTTTTCAAAATCTCAAGGACCTCCCTCAATAGAGGGAGGTCAGAAAGGCTTACTTATCTTCGAGGTTGATGGTTTCGATGGCGGCGTGCTCGATGGGCAGGCCCTTGGTGAAGCGGGCGAAGAAGTCCTCGAAACCAACCACATCGGAAGCCACCGGCTTCTCCGTGGTGGACTGGGCGTCCTTGAACACGCAACCGTCAAGGAAGTCAGCGAGGTTGCTGTGATCTTCGTTGGTGTTCCACAGGTAGTTGGCGAGCACGGCCATACCCCAGGCGCCACCTTCGGCGGCGGTGGACATGACCTTGATCGGGGTGTTGAAGGCAGCAGCGAGAATCTTCTGAGCCACCTTCGGAGTGGCGAAGATGCCGCCGTGGCCCACGAGAGAGTCGACCTGCACGCGCTCCTGCTTGGTCATCACGTCCATGCCGATCTTGACCGGGGAGAACGCGGAGAACAGCTGGGCGCGCATGAAGTTGCCGAGGGTCATGTTGGCTTCGGGGCTGCGGGCGAACAGCGGGCGACCTTCAGGCAGACCGGCCAGGAATTCGCCGGAACGGAACGGGTAGTTCAGCAGGCCGCCGCAGTTGGCGTCCACGTCGTCGGCGATGGCCGCGCGGAACAGGGTGCCGTACAGCATACCTGCGTCAACCGGCTGGCCGATAGCCTTGGCGAACTGGCCGAACAGGCCGACCCAAGCGTTGAGGTCGGAGGTGAAGTTGTTGGCGTGGCTCATACCGGCCAGATCGCCGGCCGGGGTGGTGACCAAGTCAACCTCAGGGTGGAGGGCCTTGAGCTTGTGCTCCAGAACCACCATGGCGAAGATGGAGGTGCCGGCGGAGACGTTACCAGTGCGTACGCGCACGGAGTTGGTGGCTACCATGCCAGTACCGGCGTCGCCCTCAGGCGGGGCGAGCACGATGCCGGGCTTCAGGGCACCGGACGGATCGAGCAGCTTGGCACCTTCCTCGGTCAGCTCGCCAGCCGGAGTGCCGGCCACGAGCGGCTCAGGAAGCAGGTTCTCCAGCTTCCACGGCTGGGCTGCGACCTCAGGCAGAGCGTCGAACTTCTCAATGAATGCGGTTTCGTAAGTGTGAGTGGTCGGGTCAATCGGGAACATGCCGGAGGCATCGCCCACGCCGAGGACCTTCTTACCGGTGAGCTTCCAGTGCACGTAACCGGCGAGTGTGGTGAAGTAAGCCACCTTGGAGACGTGCTCTTCCTTGTTGAGCACGGCCTGGTACAGGTGAGCGATGGACCAACGCTCGGGGATGTTGTACTGGAACAGCTCGGAGAGCTTCTTGTGAGCTTCGGAGGTGTTGGTGTTCTGCCAGGTGCGGAACGGCACCAGCAGTTCGCCGGCCTCGTCGAATGCGAGGTAACCGTGCATCATGGCGGAGAAGCCGATGTGGCCGACGTGCGTGAGCTTCTCGCCATAGGCGGTCTCGACGTCGTTGGCCATGGAGGCGTAAGCGGACTGCAAACCGCCCCAGATCTCCTCGGTGGTGTAGCTCCACAGACCATCTTCCAGATGGGAAGCCCAGCTGTAGTCGCCGGAGGCGATGGTCTGGAAGTTGTCGTCGATGAGGACGGCCTTGATGCGGGTGGAGCCGAATTCGATGCCCAGCGTGGTCTTGCCAGCGCGAATCTTCTCGGCGATGTAGGCGACCTGCTCGGCCGCGTTGTCGGTTGCTGCCATATCTTTCCTTTGCCTTGGAGCGCCGGCGTTGTTATCCCCTTCCTTGGGGAGGGTGTTAGCGCTCACAATTTCCAAAAAACATTGTACCGACAACCCGCATTCGACACAACTTATGCCGTGTCACGCATCATAACGGTTTGATAACAGCGCCAATTTACCGCCGAGGAGCCGGCCCCAAGGACCGCCGGGCACGCACCTCGGCGGGAATCAGCCCCATGCCGTGCTGGGTGGTCAGGAAGGTCGGCTCGCCGCCCTCCCCCAGCAAGCGCAGCGTCTCTCGCATGGCGGCCACGCCGAGCCCCTCGAAATCGGGATGCACGGTGGTCAGCGGTGGGTACATGTTATCCACGCCAGACATGTCGTCGAATCCGACCACGCTGATGTCTTGCGGAATCCGAAGCCCATGCTCATGCAACGCGCGCATGATGCCAACGGCCTGATTGTCGTTCGCGGCGACGACCGCGGTGGGCAACGCCGCGCCTCGACGCCCATACTCATCAATGAGATGATTCATGTGCGCATACGCCTCAGAGGCATCCCACGTATGGCAGCGCACGATCTGTGAATCGATGGATCGGGAGGCGGCGAGCTTGCGCCACGCATCCAGTCGGGTGTGGGCGTCGCGCCATTCATTGGGACCGGCAAAATACAGAGCCGATTTGTGCCCGTATTCGCCCAGCAAGGCCACCACTTTGGCCATTGCACCCCACTGGTCGATACCGACCAGCGCAGTGCGACGCTTGTTTTCGGTGGAGATAAGGCCCAATCCCTCACGCACGGTCATTTGGCCGTGGGTGGCGGTGACGATGACGCGCGGCTGAGTGACTCGCGCACGGCAGGCGGCGGCGAACATCACGTCGGTCGGAGTCAGGAAGATGAAGGCGTCGACGTTCTGCTCGTTGAAGGTGTCGCACAGGTTGTCGAAGTCGGCCTGCGCGCACAAGGCCTCGTGGACCATCATCACGCTCATGAACAGACCGTGCTCGCGGGCCATGGATTCGATGGAGGAGATGGAGGAAATCGGGCCGAAGAATTTGAGGCCTCCGGCGATCAGCCCTATGGTGCGCGAACGGCGGGAAGCCAGTGCGCGCGCGGAGTTGGAGGGGCGGTAGCCGAGTTGGTCAATGGCGGCCTGGACTCGCGCACGGGTGGCGTCGGAAACGTCCGGCGAGTCATTGATCACACGGGAGACGGTTTGGTGGCTGACTCCGGCGAGCTTGGCCACTTCGAACATGGACGGACGTTTGCTTGGCTTGCGGCTGGTCACCATATTGCCTAACCTCCCCGCTGGCGGCCGGCATCCATGCACGGCCAGTCTTGTACCTTAATCAATACTGACTTTAGCGCGTCCACAACAGTTTTGCGTTAGCGCTCACACTGTCGTGTCGCACGCGGCTCAGGTCAGGTGCCATGAGACACGATGGAGCGGAGTCGGCCCGTGTTCGGCGATGGCGGCACGGTGTGCGGCGGAACCATAGCCCTTGTTATGAGCCCATTCGTAGGCGGCGTAACGTGGGTTGCTTTGCGCGAGGTCGACCATCAGCCGGTCTCGGGTCACTTTGGCGATGACCGCCGCGGTGGCGACGGTGGCGCAATGCTGGTCGCCTTTGACTTTGGTCGTTATATCGGCTGGAATCGGCACGTCCGGCGCGTCGAACGTGTTGAGCGCCTTGGTGATGTAATCGCTCGGCCCGTCGAGAATTCCGGCGACTTTGGGCAGAGCGCGAACGCTTCCCTCGCAATTTCCAATGGATTCCCCTACGGAGCCTCCCGGACGACCTTCCACAATCTTCCCCGCAGACTCCCCCGAAGCCTTTTTTATCGTCGATTCCCCTCCAAGTCGTAAGCCAAGTTCGCGTTCGACTTGGCTGAGCGCGCGCAGGGCGGCCACGCCAAGCGCGTAGGTGATGCCCCATTCGTCGATCTCGGTGTTGCTGGCCTGGCCTACGGCGTAGGCCGCGCACCAGTCGCGCAGTTCGTCGAAAATCGCCTCGCGCCTATGTTCGGTGAGCATTTTGGAGTCGGCCACGCCGTCCGGCACGCCGAGGTAGGTCCGCCCGGACAGTTCGACGGCATCATCGCCATCCAACGGCTCCAAATCACGGGCCCAAATGGCGGCGCACCCGACCATCACCGGGCCGGCGAGCGCGCCGCGGCCGACTTCATCGAATCCAGCGATAAGGTCATAGCCCTGGGCCGCAAGGCTGCGTTCCAAGTCAAGTGTCGGGGTAATCATGCGCGGCTCCCATCGTCTCACAATGGTTAGGATTCAGACGGTCCAGGATTCATATGGTTCAGGGTTCAGACGGCCCGGAACTCAATCAGTTCAAAGACTCACACGGTTCAAAAAAAGACTCAGGAATTCGAGCCGGAAGCGTCAGGCACGTCCTTGAAGACTTCGTGGTGGTCATCAATCGCACCAAGCCGGTCAAGCGGCCAGTATTTCGCGATTCCGACTCCGACCACATCGGAGATGGGAACCAAGCCGCGATCGCCGTCATCCTGATGATAGCGGGAGTCGGCGGAATTGGCGCGATTGTCGCCCATGACGAACACGCGGCCCTCGGTCACGGTTACCGAGAACGGGAAGGCGCTCGGGTCCACGCCGGGGCGAATGTAGGAGGTCTCATTGATGGCCACGCCGTTGATGGTCACCGGCTGGCCCGCGCCCTTGCATTCGACCACGTCACCGGGCAGGCCGATCAGTCGCTTGATGAGGTACCCGCCACCGGGAGCGCTGCTCTGCTCCTCGTTCAACCAGTTGTTGGGATCTTTGAATACCACGACGTCGCCGCGCTGCAAATCGAAGATCTTGGGGGTGAGCTTGCTGGTCACCACGCGATCGCCGGGCACCATGGTGTCCATCATCGAGCGCGAAGGAATCTCGTAAAAGCCGACGGCGAAAATGCGAATCAGCAGCACGATAAGCACGGGAACCCCGCACCACAGGAAAAAGTCGCGTAGGGTGAAGTGGTCATCATCTGACGATGATGCTGCCGCGGCATTCGCGCCAGCGGCTGCACCCGCGCCAGCGGAAGAAGCGGCGTGCGCCGGGCGCGCCGGTGCCGGGGGAACCGGGGACAGGGCGATGCCGTGGTCAGCGACTTGGAACGTGCGGGAATCGCGGGCATCGGCCTCGTCATCATACGAGGTCTGGTTGCTCTCCGGATTGTCGGAAACCGGGAATTCGCCGTTATCCTGATCGTCCTGCATACCATCTCCTCGCGATTCATGCTGCCGGATATGAGGGGTGCCGGCGCCCGTCCATCATACGTGGAAAATACGAAAACAGCCCGAAACCGAAACGGTTCCGGGCTGAATTTCACGGTTTATTCGCGTGCCTGCATCATCAGGCTCACGATTGCACCCGCGAATCGACTCACTTAGCGGAGTTGTCGCGGCGCTCGGCAATACGAGCGGCCTTACCGCGCAGAGCGCGCAGGTAGTACAGCTTGGCGCGGCGCACACGGCCCTTACGCACGAGCTTGATGGAGTCGATGGACGGGGAGTGCACCGGGAAGCGACGCTCCACACCAGTGCCGAAGCTGATCTTGCGGACCACGAAGGTCTCACGCACGCCAGCGCCCTTACGAGCGATCACCACGCCGGTGAAGGTCTGGATACGGGAGTTGTTGCCTTCCTGGATCTTCACGTTCACGTCGACGGTGTCGCCGGGACGGAAGGCCGGGATTTCCTCGGCCGGCTTCATGTGCTTGGCGTCAAAAGCCTCAACAGCGTTAACCATTGTTTTCCTTCAGTGCTGCCGCATATCAGCCACAGATCTGGGGCCATCCACGCGATTGCGCATCGCGCGCGTTGGCCTGTTCTCGTTATCCCTCGAGTTTGCCCTTGGGAAGCCTGCCGATCCGCCAAAAGCCAGGCCTTGCGGCCGTTCGGACTGGACCCACGGAGACGCGGGCTTATGCGGCGGCCCACTTCTCGACACAGCAATCGATTATTGTACGGATTCTTGCGGACAGTATCGGCGTGTCGTCGTCTCTCTCCGTTATTAACGCATCAGTTTGGCCGAGGCAGCACGGATGGCGGATTCGAATACTTTCCGTCCCTCCTGCTGGTCGCATGGATACCGACGATGGTATTGATTTGGCGTTTCAGCGCACGGCTTGAAGGAGGTGAGAGTCCGATGGACGGTGATTATTCCAGTAGTTTCGCCGCCGGCAACAGTCATAGTTGAGGGGGGAGCATACGGAGCGTTCCATAACTCCCTCTCAGTCAGCTTCGCTGACAGCTCCCCTCAGTATTGAGGGGAGCTAGAAAAGCGAATCAGAATTCGCGACGTGGGCAGTCGCCAGACTGCCCACCAGACAGCACAGCCGCGGTCGCGCGAATCACGAATTCTGACCGAGCAAAGCGAATCAGAATTCGCGATTTGCGCGGTAGAACTTGATCAGGCTCTGGGTGGAGGCGTCCTGGGCGGCGAGGGCGTCGTCGTCCTGGGAGATGGCCGGGGTGATCTGCTTGGCAAGCTGCTTGCCGAGCTCGACGCCCCACTGATCGTAGGAGTCGAGGCCCCAGACGGTGCCTTCGACGAAGGTGATGTGCTCGTACAGGGCGATGAGCTCGCCGACTGCGAACGGGGTCAGGGCCACGCCGAAGATGGAGGTGGTCGGACGGTTGCCGGTGAACACGCGGGCCGGGACGATCTCCTCCGGGGTGCCTTCGGCGCGCACTTCGTCGGCGGTCTTACCGAACGCCAGGGCCTTGGTCTGGGCGAAGTAGTTGCCCAGGAACAGCTCGTGCACGTCCTGGTCGCCGTCCTTGGTCGGGTTCGGGGTGTTGACGAACGCGATGAAGTCGGCCGGGATGAGCTGGGTGCCCTGGTGGATCAGCTGGTAGAAGGCGTGCTGGCCGTTGGTGCCCGGCTCGCCCCAGAAGATCTCGCCGGTCTCGGAGGTGACGGGGGTGCCGTCCCAACGCACGGACTTGCCGTTGGATTCCATGGTCAGCTGCTGCAGGTAGGCCGGGAAGCGGTGCAGGTACTGGTCGTACGGCAGCACGGCGTGGGAGGCGACCTTGAAGAAGTTGCGGTACCAGACGTTCAGCATACCGAGCAGCACCACGACGTTCTTCTCGAACGGGGTGTTGGCGAAGTATTCGTCGATCTCGTGGAAGCCGTGCAGGAACTCCTCGAAGCGGGCCGGGCCGAAGACGACGGCCAGAGAGGTGCCGACGGCGGAGTCGACGGAGTAACGGCCGCCGACCCAGTTCCAGAAGCCGAACGCGTTGTTCGGGTCGATGCCGAATTCGGCGACCTTCTCCAGGTTGGTGGAGACGGCGACGAAGTGCTTCTTGATGGCTTCGGCGTTCTTCTCGTCGGAGCCGTCGATGGCGCCCTTGGCCTTGAGCTCTTCGAGCAGCCAGGTGCGGGCTTCGCGAGCGTTGGTCAGGGTCTCCAGGGTGGTGAAGGTCTTGGAGACGATGATGAACAGGGTGGTCTCCGGGTCGAGGCCCTTGGTCTTCTCGGCCAGGTCGTTCGGGTCGATGTTGGAGATGTAGCGGGCGGAGATGCCAGCGTCAGCGTACGGCTTCAGAGCTTCGTACACCATGACGGGGCCCAGGTCGGAGCCGCCGATGCCGATGTTGACCACGGTCTCGATCTTGCGGCCGGTCACACCGGTCCACTTGCCGGAACGCACGTCGTCAGCGAAAGCGTAGATCTTGTCGAGTGTCTCGCGCACGTCCTTGACGGTGTCCTGACCGTCAACGATGTACTTGCCCTCGTCTTCGACCGGGCGGCGCAGCGCGGTGTGCAGCACGGCGCGGTCTTCGGTGTTGTTGATGTGCACGCCTGTGTACATAGCCTTGGTGCGCTCATCGAGCTTGACGGCCTTGGCAAGGTTGGCGAACAGCTGGAGGGTTTCCGGCTTGATCAGGTTCTTGGACAGATCGAAGTGCAGGTCGCCGGCGTCGAAGGACAGCTTCTCGACGCGCTCGGCGTCCTCGGCGAACCACTTCTTGAGGCTCACGCCTTCGACCTGAAGCTCGTCATAGTGCTTCTGCAGGGCAGCCCACTCAGGGGTCTGGGTGGCGTCAACGGGCGGATTGATGGCCATAGGATTCCATTCCTTTCATCAGTGACTGGAGCGCCCTTGCACACGGCTCGGATGCGCTCCGTATCACCAAACAGAATACTCACAAATTCGGACATGAACAGAACAAAATGAGTCAGCGATGTCGGATTGCCATCGTTTGCATTATCGAACAGTTCACGGCGCGGCGCAACCGTCATCTTCGACTGAGCGGTCGCGACACAACCGCCAATCCGCCGATTGGACTTTTCGTGGGGATGTCTTATACTTAACTTCTTGTGCGCGGCTGGCGAAATGCCTTCCGCGAACCAAGCCACTTTAGCTCAGTCGGTAGAGCGGCTCACTCGTAATGAGCAGGTCGTCAGTTCGATTCTGACAAGTGGCTCGGATGCCCTAGGCTGGCTGGTCTGTAATGGCTGTCCGGCCTAGGGTTTTGCATATCTTCCACACCTGTGGAAACGCGGATATGCACGCGCGAGTGGCGGAATTGGTAGACGCGCAGGATTTAGGTTCCTGTGTCTTTGACGTGTGGGTTCAAGTCCCATCTCGCGCACCGGCTTGAGCCTCTTGGAAGCATTGGATTGCCAACGCTTCCGGGAGGCTTTTCGTATATGCGCGCGGCAGCTGCAAGCCCTTGCGGACACCTCTACATATGGCAATGCCAAGGCGGCAAATATAATGGGCCACAGCATTGCGGGTCTGAGCCTGTGCGCCATGAGCCTGTGTGAGTCAAGGAGAGAAGTGTATGTCCGCCATTCTTACGCCGGTTGGTCTGTTGCTGATCATCCTCGCCGGCTATCTGTTCAAGCGGTTCGGCCTGTTCGGGCAGAAGGATTATCGCGTGCTGCAAACCGCGGAATTCAACATCGTGCTGCCCGGTGCCATCGTATACTCGTTCGCCACCAATCCGCATGACATCTCGCTGCTGCTTATTTCGGTATTCGCATTCCTGTTTGCTTTTATCCCGGTCGTGTTCATCTTTCTGGCCACCCGCAAGCGCAATGTGACCGACCGCGCCTTCCTGATGCTCAACGGTGCCGGCTTCAATCTCGGCTGTTTTTCTTTCCCGGTCGTCCAGTCATTCTGGGGTGCGGGCGCGGTGGTGCCGGCTGCGATGTTCGATATCGGCAACTGCGTGATGGTGGCCGCCGGCACCAATGTGCTCACCCAGCAACTGCTGCATATTCAGCCCGGCAAAACACTTGCCGAACAACACGCCGGTTCGGCTCCCACCCTACCGTACGAAAAGCCCAAGGATCGCGACGCCAAACGGCTTGCCCGCCGCGCATTGCTGCGCACCATCGGCAAGAGCTTCTTCGGCTCAGTGCCGTTCGACACGTATCTGCTCATGATCGTGTTGACCGTCGCCAACGTGAAGATTCCCGATTGGATCGCCTCTATAACCCAGCCATTGAGCGGCGCCAACGCGCTGGTGTCGATGCTGATGGTGGGCATGCTCATGGACCTGCCCCAATCCAAGCATGACGTGAAGGAAGTCATGGCCGTCATCGCTTGGCGTATACCGTTCAGCGTCGCCTTCGCGTTGATCGCGTGGTTCCTGCTGCCGTTCTCGGCTTCGATTCACGCCGTGATGGTGATCTGCGCGTTGGCTCCGATCGCCATTTTCTCCACGCTGTTCACCGACAAAGTACTCGGCAACGCCAAACTGGCCGGCTTCTCGCTGGCAATCACCGCGATGATTTCACTGGTGATGATGGCTGTGGCTCACGCGCTGATGGGCGTGTGAGCAAATGCGCAAGTAGGCACACGGCGGGTGCACGGTCAGACGAGACGCAGCCCACATAGGCTCGTCCCCCGACCGCCAGTTGCTACCGGCGCAGCAGCTTGTGCGCCAGATTGCTCACGCCGAAGCGGAACTTATCCACCGGCAACGTGAATTTGCCTACCATCTGCTCGACGTAGCCGTTAAAGCCCTGCTTGAATTCCAGCACGCCGCGGCCCTCGTCGTTCGGATCGTCGAACACGCCGGAAATGCCGTAGAAGTTGTAGCGGGGCACGCCCTTCTCCACACATAGATGCAGCATTGCTTCGTACTGAATCAGCGCCGAGGCGTAGAACGGCTTGTACTCCTCCAACGAACCGGAATACTGATAGACCACCTCATTGGGGTGACTGACGAACATTGAAGCCGCCGCCGGCAGCACATCGCCCTTCCTGGCATATCCCTCCACCTCAGCCAGACGCTTGTCGGCGGCCGCGAGATTGCGCGATTCCTCCCCCAGCTGACGTTCGATACGCGTGGTCGGACGTTCATCGTATTTCGCCTGCAATCGAGCTACCTTGGCCTGCAACGCCTCACGCTTGGCGGTCATATCCGCCACATATTCGGCGATGTGGATTTCCGCGAGCATGAAATGCGCATCTGCGCCATACGCCTGCTTGAACTGGCGGAAATAGTCCGCGCCACGCGTCGCGAACCCACGGCGTTCACCGGTCCGCCGTTCGATATCGGCGAACACGTCGAACTCGTCGGGGCCGATCTCACGAACGTGCACACCCATCGACTGCGCCCGCTTGACACTCCACTGAGCACGTTTGCCGAATGACGCCAGCAGTTCCTTGCCGTTGGTGATGCCGGTGAGATCCTTGACGTACATCCACTGGCAGACCACGTCATAACCGGTATGGAATCCGCCATGCGTCCAGCCGGCATCGGCGAATCCGGCCAGTAGTGCATCGTTCGGCTCGCCGTCGGGCTGCCCGTCCGAGGAATACAGACGGTAGGCGACGTTAGGCCAGCATGCCACGGAAACAGCATGGTGGCGACGGGCCGATTCACGAATCGCCTCGGTTATGGCCCGCAGCAGAGCCGGATCATCGCTAATGCCGATGGGGCCGAAATATACGGAGCCATCTGCACCGAAACGACCATTGAGGTACAGAATCACGCAGCCGGCTACCAGATTGCCGGATGCGTCGCACACGCCAACGCATTCGGCTTCATGCCCACGAATCTTGGCAAGACGGACCTGCCCGGACCATTGCTGAAAGCTGCCCTGGCTTGTGGCTTCGGAAAGCCGGTCGAACTCTTCGGGCGTAATCACGCCAAACGTATACGTCGTATCTGTTCGATTCGCAGTCGCGCTCATCTCGTCGTCACCTGTGCCTTATTTCTGTGTCCGTGCTCGCCACTGTTTGTCAGCGATGCAGCAGCTTGTGTGCGGCTTCGGATACACCGAATCGCAGTCCGTCCACCGGCAGCGTGAACTTGCCCGGAAGCTCTTCCACGAATCCGCCGAAGCGAGTCTTGAACTGCCAGACGCCGTAGGAAGGATCGTTGGCGTCGAAAATGCCGGAAATGCCGTAGAAGTTGAAGCGCTCCACGCCACGGGCGATGCAGTCAAGCATCGCCTCGAAGTGGATTAGGGAAGACGGGTAGTAATCCATGAAACGATCGTCCTCGCCGCTGGACAGGCAGACGACCTCGTTCGGATGCCAGAAGTAGACGCCGGCTTCCACCGGAATGACCGGGCCGTCCGAAGCGATGATGCCATTGACTTCGCCGATGGTCTTTTCCAGCGCCGCAATCTTCTTGTCTGCGGTGGCGATGCGCTTTTCCAGCGTTGCCGGGTCGGAAGCACCCTTCTTGGCCGTGCCTTCCGGCTGCTGTTGCGTGCGCTGGAGCAGGCGTTCGAGGTTGCGCTTGTCTTTGGAGGCCGCATTCAGCTTGGATTGCAGGGTGTCCAGATATTCGTCGAAATGGGTTTCGACCACCTTGAACTCGATCAGGTCGCCGAAGGTATCGAACAGACGCTCATAGTAGGCCAGATCGCGGCTCTTGAAGCCTTGACGTGCGGCGCTCATATCGCACAGCTTGACGAAAGTGCTCAGTTCGCCGCGTTCCAGTCGGCGCACGCGCAGACCGGAATCCTGGGCAATGCGGATGTTCTTACGGCGGTACTTGGAGAACGAGGCCAGCAGTTCCTTCTCATTATGAATGCCGTCAAGCCCCTTGACGAAGTTCCAGCGGTTCACCACGGATTCGTAGCCCACGGTGAAACCGCCATGTTTCCAACCGAAGCGGGCCATGTTGTCCATCATCGTGGTGTCCGGGTCGCTGGTCGGCTTGCCGTCCAGATCATGCAGACGGTAGACTGCGGCCGGCCAGCAGGATACGCTGATGGCGTGATGGGCCTTGGCCGAACGACGCAGGGCTTCGGTCATCGCCTCAACCACCTGTGGATTGTCATAATCGCACAGCGGTCCGCACCAGACCGAGCCTTCCAAACCGAAACGGGACCGCGTGTACACCACGTAGCAGGCGGCAATCAGCTTGTCACCGCGCTTGACACCCACATAGTCCACCGGACCGTTGAACGCACCCATGGCGGCCATCTGCGAGGTCTGCTGGAAACTACCTTGCACTTGAGCTGCGGAGAACGCATCCAGCTCGGCAGGAGTGATCTTGGTAGGGGTGAGCGAGGCGACGCCTGCATCGGATTGCGTCATAATCGAACCTTCTTACTTGTCGTTACTCTGATCGTTACTCTGGGCTCTGGAATGGCCTGTGTGCTGCGTCCGTTTACCGCGACAGCAGCTTGTGCGCAAATTGCTTCATGGCATAGGCGACCGGTTTGACCGGCAGCACGAACTCGCCCGGAAGTTCCTCGACATATCCGTTGAAGCCCTGCTTGAACTCCAGTACACCACGCCCCTCGTCATCGGGATCATCAAAGACGCCGTCGATGCCGTAGAAGTTGTAGCGAGACAGCCCGTGTTCCACGCAGAAATGCAGCATCGCGTCATGCTGAATCAGCGCGGAGGCGTAGAAGGGCTTGTACTGCTCGACGCTACCGGAGAACAGGTAGATGACCTCGCGCGGATGCTCCACGAATAGTGATGCCGCAGCCGGCAGTACATCCCCGTCTTTGGCGAACTCGGCCGCCTCGTTCAGGCGCTTTTCGGCTGCCGCCAGATTGCGGGTCTCCTCCCCCAGCTGACGTTCGGTTTTGGTGGTGGGGTGTTCGGCGTTTTTGGCGGTCAATGCCGCCACCTTGGCCGAAAGCGCTTCACGCTTGGACGTCATGTCTGCTACGTATTCGTCGATGTGGATCTCGGCAACCATAAAATGCGCTTTGCTGCCGAACGCTTCCTTGAAACGGTGGAAATATGCTTCGCCACGGTATTCGAAGCTACGGCGTTCAGCGGTTTGCTGCTCGATTCGTGCGAATACCCCCAGCTCGTCGTCCGACAGCTCACGCACGTGCACACCCATCGATTGGGCACGCTTCACGCTCCACTGGGTGCGCTTGTCATAGGACTTCAGCAGACTTTTCTCATCGGTAATGCCGGTCAGATCCTTGAGGTAGCGCCAACGCGGAACCGCCGTGTAGCCCACGGTGAAACCGCCATGAGTGAAGCCGATCGCCTCGAGCTGTTCTATCAGCTTATTGTCGGGAGCGCCATTCTGGTCATCCGGCAAAGAAGCTCCATTGGTGTCGCGAAGCCGATACGGGGATTCAGGGGTGATTTCCAGCTGTGAAGCACCCTTTGCCTTGGCATGGCGTTTCAGCGCATCCATGAAGAAGGTCAATGCTTCGGTGTCGTGATAGTCGCACATCGGGCCATCATGGATGACCGCAAATGTAGAGAATCGAGAGCGGTGAGTTTCGAACAGTGCCGCCGCGACGATCTTCTCGCCCTCCTTGAGGGCCAAATATTCGACGTCGATCCCCTGCGCGGCGCGAAGGCGTCCCATCGCCGAGGTTTGTTGGAAATTGCCTTGTGGATGCCTGGCGGAGAAATCATCGAACTCCTCGTCTGTCAACTTCACCAGCACAAAATCACGCATGCTTCCCTTTGCCTCCGAGTCAATCAGGCTCACCATGCTAGCATAGCGCGCACACGACGAATGGCGGCCGAGCAGATGAGGTGTGCACATCGTTCGCACTATTGCCGCCACGATGGTCCAAAGAACAATGGCCCAAAGATGATGAATGTCCGGCTTGCAGTGAATCAAACGCAGTGCTATATTCTCTACTTGGCTCTTGAAGCCACGCCACCTTAGCTCAGTGGTAGAGCATCCCCCTCGTTCGTGGGAAGGTCGGTAGTTCGATTCTATCGGGTGGCTCTTGTTCATCAAGAAGGCCGACGCACTAAGCGCCGGCCTTCTTTCGTATCGCCCTTGCTAGGTCATAGGCGCTTGCTAGACACTCGCCCGATTCGGGGGCTGAGTGCTGAGCCGCGACTCAACTGTGGCTTAGTCGCGGCTCAGTGCAGCTAGACAGCCTAGACGACTTAGTGCAGCAGGGCCTCGATGGCGGGGACCAAGGCTTTCAGCGCCTTGCCTCGGTGGGAAATCGCATTCTTCTCGGCCGGAGTCATCTCGGCGCTGGTCAGCGGCTCGCCTTCATGGTCAGGCTCAGTGCTGACGCGACCGGCAGGCTGATCGTCCGGGACAAACAGCGGATCGTAACCGAAACCGTGTACGCCACGAGCCTCGCGGATGATGCGACCCGGCATGTCGCCGAGCTCCACTGTCTCCGACTTGATGGCGTATCGAGCATGCACCGGGGCAGGGCTCCCATCGGCAGCCGTGGTGTGAACGGTGATGCCGTCGGCAGCCACTCCACCGGTCACGTCGGCACCGGTCTCGGTGTCCGGGACCACCAGCGCGGCGGCGCAACGGAAGCGCGCGGTACGCTTGTCATCCGGAATATCTTCGATTTGGGCGAGCAGCAGCGCATTATTGGCCTTGTCGTGGCCGTGAGCACCCGCCCAGCGAGCAGACAGAATGCCCGGAGCGTTACCCATCACATCGACGATGAGACCTGAATCATCCGCGACAGCGGGCAGACCGGTACGGATGGCCACAGCGCGGGCCTTGAGTAGCGCGTTCTCCTGGAAGGTGACGCCAGTTTCCACCGGATCCGGCAGGTGAAGGCTGCCAGCGGACACCAGTTCGATGTTTTCGGCATCCGCGCCAAGATCCTCTTCGAGAATGCGGCGGATTTCCACAAGCTTGCCTTCGTTATGGGTTGCGACGACGATTTGCATGAGGTTCTCCTTTAAGAAGGCTCCCCTTGTCAGGGGAGCTGGCTTAGTCTAGGGACAGAGCGGCACGCTGGGCGGCTTGCAGTTCCTTGTTGCCCTTTTCGGCCAAGTCAAGCAGGGTGCCGAGTTCGGCACGGTTGAACGGACGGTGTTCTGCGGTGCCCTGAATCTCGATGAAGGTGCCGGAACCGGTCATGGCCACGTTCATGTCGGTCATGGCCTGACTGTCTTCAATGTATGGCAGGTCAAGCATCGGAGTGCCGTTGATCACGCCCACCGATACGGCGGACACATAGTCCTTAAGCACGCGGCTGGCGGACTTGATATGGCGGTGCTTCTCCGCCCAATTGACTGCGTCGACCAAAGCCACGTACGCACCGGTTACGGAAGCCGTGCGAGTACCACCATCGGCCTGAAGCACATCGCAGTCAAGCTGAATCTGATTCTCGCCGAGCGCCTTCATATCGATGACGCCACGCAGGCAGCGGCCAATCAGTCGGCTGATTTCGTGGGTACGGCCACCGATTTTGCCACGTACGGATTCACGGTCGGTGCGTTCGGCGGTGGCACGCGGCAGCATCGAGTATTCGGCGGTGACCCAGCCGAGGCCGGAGTCCTTGCGCCAACGCGGCACACCAGGGGTAAAAGTGGCGGTGCACATCACGCGCGTGTTACCGCATTCGATGAGCACGGAGCCTTCGGGGGCGTCGGTGAAGTGGCGGGTGATGCGCACGGGGCGCAGCTCGTCGACCTTGCGGCCGTCGGCACGAATTATTTGGTGATTGCCAAGCATGTCTTTGATTTCAACCATGCGCCCCAGCATACGCCATCCGCTCTATGCCTGGATAGCAACTCGTCAACCATCATCGAACTCCAGCGCAATGTCATTCCCTGCTTACATATCCATCCCATGACACTTGGCTGCACGCCACTATTTTCTTATGCACCACTCGCTTACAGAGTCAATGCCTGCGTACCTGATGAGGATTGGGAAAGATCGTCCGCTGGAATAAGGATGCCATATTCCATGAAAGCTTGGTTGAATTGCTTGCGCTGCATAGCGTTGAGTTCGTAATCGATTAACGGCAAATATGTATAGTCCATGTCATGCAACGGCTCTTCACATCGATGAAGCACGTGCATAATTGCCGCGCTCGGCAGTGGGGACCACCATCCATCCAAGCCATACCGGTACGGAGGAACCAATGTCAAGCGTCTGTTCCTTGGGTTGATATCCCAACGCAGAAAACGGTATAAACCAGCGAGAAACGCAATCCAGCACGCATCGTTCACCCGTGCAACCGCTCGGACGAACGATATACGTTGATGTTGAACATTCCGAGCATGAATCAGATTGACGCAGAGCATCTTCAACGTAGACCAGGTCGCTCCGCTTTCTATTGCATCGAAATCAGGAGGCCTACGCAGTTGCGCCAACAACATGTGCAATTCGTCTTCCGGAATCGTTTGCGAGGGGGCCACGGCTTCTAGGTGAAGACCAAAACCAGCCCGCTCAAGCCCCTCGGCCAAAACATCAAACAACATACCTCTTTGCCCACGCAATACGCGACCAATTGCAGACCGATCCAAACCAGTGCGCTGTGCAAGCTCATAGGCATTCCAACCAGTCTGCGACATCACTTCATTCAGCACAGCCGCACACGAATTAACAGGGCAACCAGATACCACACCGTGATGCACGACATCGCACTGTTCTAACGCTCGATGCTCTACAGCGCGCCGCTCTGATACGTCATCGTTGCCCGCCGCGTTCTCATCATTGAGAGTTTCACTCATCGAAGTCACCTTGCCTCGGCCGATTTCCCGGTCATTTCATCAAACCGCAATCATCATATCCCACAATCCCATGACGATACGATTCGTCATATCCCACAATTCAGAGACGGTATGATTCGTATCGCATCAGTTCACACGATTCTTCAACGATTGCTCCGCAAACGATTGCTCTGCACGCATCACGGCATTCTACCGGCACACTATTCCTCCCAATCAGCCCAACGCAACATCACACGCAACATCCCTCACGCAACACCCCTCACGCAACACTGCGCCATCTCTGTAACATCACCGACAACACGGCAATCCCACAACGTCTCGGTGCAATATCCTCTGAAATGGTTTGGTTTTTCACTCCACCTCGTCGGCATCCTGACCAGGATAGGAATATGTGTCGTTCCGCACCATGTACAAAACGTTGTCAACTGACAACGTTCTTCAAATCAATTGGATAAGACAAATGGCCATTTCCCGCCAATTCATCTGAATCAAGACGTTGTCAACTGACAACAAAATGTACATTGCAACAGCATGCACATATACATATTTCCCCGGCGAGCAGTACCCCCCCCAAAAAAAAACAAGGGGGGGGGCGGGTTCTAGTGATCGTTGCAACA